>JGI12316J15309_10000369_pt1 | contig 2826730 bp, 2738 predicted proteins | sample MarCyaLeptolynsp_FD_15309 | JGI IMG/M metagenome (IMG submission 15309)
GGCCATCGCTCAACGGATAAAAGGTACGCCGGGGATAACAGGCTGATGATGCCCAAGAGTCCATATCGACGGCATTGTTTGGCACCTCGATGTCGGCTCATCGCATCCTGGGGCTGGAGCAGGTCCCAAGGGTTTGGCTGTTCGCCAATTAAAGCGGTACGTGAGCTGGGTTTAGAACGTCGTGAGACAGTTCGGTCCCTATCTGCCGTGGGTGTAGGAATATTGAGAGGAGCTGTCCTTAGTACGAGAGGACCGGGATGGACATACCTCTGGTGGACCAGTCGTCGTGCCAACGGCGCAGCTGGGTAGCTATGTATTGAACGGATAACCGCTGAAAGCATCTAAGCGGGAAGCCCCCCTCAAAACCAGGTCTCGCCTGAGAGCCGTGGAAGACCACCACGTTGATAGGATGGGTGTGGAAGCGCAGCAATGCGTGAAGCTTACCATTACTAATTGCTCGATTGGCTTGATCGTCCTCATGCGTTGTTTTCGAATAACGAATGAGACACCCTAAACTCATGCGCGGCGAACGATCTGTCTGTAGGCGGATCGCTGCTGCAATATTTAGACATAAGCCTCATCCTGAGGCGCTTTTGCCGAGCAAAAGCCTCGAAGGATGGCGTTAAGAACAAAACTCTCGCATTTTCAAATCATCTTTGCCGGCCCGGTGGCTATGGCGGGGAGCCTCCACCCGATCCCATTCCGAACTCGGTCGTTAAAGTCCCCAGCGCCGATGGTACTTCGTCTTAAGACGCGGGAGAGTAGGTCGCCGCCAGGCCTGCAAAGCTGATTTGAAGCCCTTCTTTGGTGATTTTAAATGCGCCCGCTGTTACAAGCGTGGCGCATTTTTTTTGCGTGTTAGCGAGTTCCAGGCACGGGTCGTCGCATTCCGACGGCGCTGGCATGGACGACGTCACCACTGCGCGCCTATGCGAAAACTATGGTGACGAGTACCGCACAAATTGGCGCGGCGCAGATTGATGTGTCGACGCACTTTCCCTTCCGCGCTGATCTTGTTCGGCGTGCGGTGTTGCTCATGAAATTGCCGCCGGAGAAAGTGCGCGACGCCGTTTTCCTTGATGAGCGGATTTTGGATCAGCATTCCACCGGCGAATGGGTTGAGCTCGATCAGTTCATGGCGCTTGCCGAGCAGGCGGAGACCGACAATGGCGCTGTTGCGCCTACTCACTTTCTTTTCCATATCAGCCATTGCGGTTCAACGCTCCTTTCACGGATGATAGACGAGGCGTCGGGTGCGTTTGGGCTTCGGGAACCTTTGCCATTGCGTGATCTTGCGCAAATCAGCGATCGGCTCGGCGCGGCAGACGCCATTTTTTCTTCAGAGAAATTTGACCAGGTCTTGCGCGCATTCCTGACTTATTGGCGCCGCCCACGTCATTTTGCTGACGGTTCTGCTTTGCAGGCTTCCCATATCAAGCCGACCAGCAGCGCGCAGCGGCTTGCGCCGGCGCTTCTTCGTTGTGCGCCAGGGGCAAAAGCCGTCACGCTGCATGTGGCGGCGGAAGCGCACATCGCTACGCTGCTTGCCGGTCAGAATAACATTTATGATATGCGCGTTTGGGGCCCGGAACGCATGGCGCGCCTGGTTTCGCTTGCCGGCGCGCCGCCGTCGCCGTTTTACACATTGAGTCCGGGCGAACTGGCTGCGCTGACATGGGGCGCGGAGCGGGCATGGCAGCATAAGCTGCTTATTGATACTGAAACAGATTCGCGGGTGCTGGACGTGAACTTCGATCAGTTGCTCCAGGCGCCCGCTGAAACGCTAGCCCGCGTATGCCATCATTTCGACCTGAAAGCGGATCCTGCGTATCTCGCGGGGCTGCCAGCCGCGAAAGTTCTTCAACAATACGCCAAAGCGCCGGAACATGATTACAGTCCGAGGCTGCGGACGCAGATACTTGAAAATGCGCGACGCGAACACGCCGACGAGATCGCCAAGGGTCTGGATTGGCTGAACCGTTTCGTACGCGCCACGCCGTTCGAGATTGCGGACAGACTGCGGAGCGAACTGTGGCCGCCGCCGGACAGGGCGTGATGTCAGGACCAAAGCCGCAATAAATTCTGGCGGACCTGTTCCAGGCGCGTGCGATTGCCCGAATCCATTTTCGTTCCTTCAAGCTCTGAAACTTCGTTCAGTGTCCAGAGCATTTCGCGTTTTTGCGGATCCTTGATGATGCTCTCAATGAAGGTGATAGCGACAAACCGTTCGCCTCTGGTGACGGGCCGCACTTCATGGATCGTCCATGACGGATAAACGATTGCGGCGCCGGGCCGGCCCTTGAATTTCAAAATCCCGTCAATCAGGTGGATCGTCAGTTCGCCGCCGTCATAAGTCGATGGATCGGCGAGAAAAAAGGTGCAGGAAAGATCCGACCGCAGGCGCCGGTCGGGCAACTGCATGAAGGCGACGTCTGTATGCGGCCCATAATGCATGGCGGGGTCATACTTACAGAGCAGGGGCGGCGCGATGAGCGCCGGCATGGCGAAGGCGAGAAATTCCGGGTTTCGCGTCAATGCGCGGTGCAGGATCTGAGATGCGGCCTGTGCATTCGCTTCCGATATATCGGCCTGTTTGTTGTTCTTGGCGTAAGCCGCCGGGTTCGATACGCGCCCATCGACAAAAGTCGCGCCGTCGGCCAGGCGCCGCAATTCCGCCAATTCGTCAGGGCTGAGCACGTTTTCAAGTTCCAGAAACATGATTGTTCCTTCGAAGAATCTCCTGCTGCGCCTTGCTACACGCGCTTCCTCATGGCTGCAAACGGGGTGGTTTGCCGGCGCGCCGCCGGCGGAATTGACGCCGCCGCCGGAACCGGTAATGAAACACCGTGCTGGAGGACAGGGGCAAGTCTATGGGGCGTTTGGCCCAGATGCGCATGGCGGGCGCGGCCGCGCTTGGCGCTGCGATTTTCGCGGCGGGCGCTTGCTCGCAGCCGGCGGCCCCGGCGAACGATCCGTCCGGGGAGGCCCGTTCCGGCGAAACCGCGCCCCAGAATGATGACGTCAATCTGGACTTATGGCTGGAGCGGCTCGAAGTCGGCAGCCGCGAGCTTTACTCGGCGCGCGCCGAAGTGGTCGAAGCGGTGGGGCTTGAGGCCGGCGACTGGGTCGCCGATATCGGGTCGGGAACCGGGCTCTACACGTTGCTTTTTGCAGAGGCGGTCGGCGCGCAGGGGCAGGTCTTCGCTGAGGACATCGAGCCGTTATTCCTTGATCTTGTGACGCGCCGCGCCGCGGACGCTGACTTGACGAATGTCAGCGCCGTGCTTGGCCGGGAAGACGACGTCACGCTGCCGAACGAGTCCATGGACATCGTCTTCATCGCCGACACCTATCATTATTTCGACGACCGGGAAGCGGTAATGCGATCGGTCTATCGCGCCCTGAAGCCAGGCGGGGCGCTCATTCTCGTGGAATTCGACATCGCGCAGGGCGAGGAGCGTCCCGATTACAAATCCCATGTCCGTTTCGGCAAGGACGCGGTCGTCTCCGAGCTGGAGTTCGTCGGGTTCGAACTGACCGAGGACGTTGCCGTTCCCGGTCTCGACGAAAATTATTTTGTCAGGTTCATGAAACCGGCTGGTTGATCAGTTTCGCCAGGCGCGTCACGTCAGCGGGCAGACCATTACATGGCCGTCGAAGACCGCGCCGACGACCAGCGTATCGTTTGATGCTGCGCCTACGGACGATCCATTGATTTCGCCATTCATGGAAACGAATATGTCTTCGTGCGCGCCAGTCTGCGGATCGAGTCGCAGGACATGGCTCGGGGCGACGGCGGATGGGTCTTCTGCATGGGCAAGGAACTTGTTGGTGTTCGGGTGCCCGGCGATCCACAAGGCGCCGTCCGGGGCGACATCGATATTGTCCGGCGCCGTATTGACCCGCCATCGGCCTTTCAGGGTCAGTGCGCCGGAGACGGGATCGCGATCATACGCATTGATGCGCCGTTTGACGATTTCCGCCACGTAGAGTTCATCGCCGCTAAGGGAAGGCGCAACGCCGTTCGCATAGGCGAGGCCCTGCGCTGCGACCCGGCCTTCGACGCCGTCGAAATAGACAACGTCAGTGAGGGGCAGGGCGCCATAGGTCTCCAAAATACCCATGAGCCCTGAATCATATTTGCGGTCATTCGTTGCATAAAACTGCCGCGCACCGACGGCCGCCACGTCATTGGGCGAATACATGGCGTCAAAGGCGATACTTTCCGTGTGGAAGAGGGCGCCGTCTTCGCTGATATCGAAGAATTCGATGTATTCGCCGCCGCCGTTGCGATGATTGACGACAAAGAGACGCCGTTCGCCGTTCGCGCCGCGCCAGAGGCTGATCCCGTGGGGTGAAAAATCGTCCGGCGCTGTTTGCGAAACCAGTTTCGGCGTCAGCGTCCGGTCCGCCAGGTCCAGCATGTAGATATCGCCGCGGGGGCGGTCGTCGATGTCGCCGGCGTACCAGCCGCGGCGCTCGAAGGTGGAAATAAAGACCTGGCCGCTCGCCTCGTCGATCTCCACGTCCTCCGTGCCGGGCGCCACATCGACCCGCCGGCACTCGCCCGCCAACATCGGTTCGAGCGCATTGAAAACGCCGATGGCGGGCAGGATGTGATAGGCCAACCAGCCGGCGACGCCGACGCCCAAAGCGACAAAGATAAGCCCCAGAACTCTCAGAATGATCGTCTCTCCCAAGCCGCACGGCCCCGTTCATTCTCACAAAGCCGGGCGTCCCCGGCAAGCGTATTGGATTCGATGTGGCCTCGCGGACCGTCTGTCGCTCGCGTCGAATAAACTCAATAAAAACAACAGCATATGGAGCATGAACGGCGGGCGGCTTCGGAATGCGCCGACCGTCGATCCGCAAAAATTCGCCGCCCCGCCGCTTGACGATCGGCGGAAAAGGTTTACCTACTCGCCCGTCTCCCCGGTTCCTGAAAGTCATGAGATCACGCCCATTGCGGCGCCCGACCCCTCATGTTCCGAAAAGCCGGGGAATACGCAACAGGAATTGGCGGGCCATTATGGCGAACAAGAAAAAATCTCAGGGCGGCGGCGCTTCGAAAACGATCGAGGGCAAGGCCGACGAGCAACCGCGCAAGAAAAAGCGCACCAGCCCGCTGGAATTCATCCAGCAGGTGCGGGCGGAAGGCTCGAAAGTGACATGGACGTCGCGCAACGAAACCATGGTGTCGACTGTCATGGTGCTGATCATGGTGGCGATCATGGCGCTCTTCTTCTTCGGCGTTGACCAGTTCCTGCGCTGGGGCGTGTGTTCGGTCCTGCCGATTCAGTGCGGCGGATAAGACTTAAAACTCAAGACAAATCGGAATTTCCCATGAGCGCCAACTGGTACATCGTTCACGCATACTCGAACTTCGAGAAGAAAGTCGCCGACGCGATTTTACTGTCCGCCAAAGAAAAAGGTCTCGATCAGTTTATCGAGGAGGTGTTTGTGCCGACCGAAGACGTCACGGAAGTGCGTCGCGGCCGGAAGGTGAATACGGAGCGCCGGTTTTTCCCGGGTTATGTTCTCGTGAAGATGTCGCTGAACGACCAGATCTATCACCTTGTGAAAGATACGCCGAAGGTCACGGGCTTCCTTGGTTCCGGCAGCAAGCCCATGCCCGTTCCGCAAAAGGAGATCGACCGCATTCGCGGCGTCATCGAAGAGGGCGAGACCCGGGTCGGTCCGTCGATTACCTTCGAGATCGGCGAAACGGTTCGCGTTACAGACGGGCCGTTTGCATCCTTCTCCGGCGTCGTTGAGGACGTTGACGAAGAGAACTACCGGGTCAAGGTGGCGGTTTCGATCTTCGGGCGCGCAACGCCGGTTGAACTTGAGTTCACGCAGGTCGAAAAGTCGAGCTGAGCTGAGCCCTATTTGTCGTCGGCGTCTTCGCCGTCTTCATCTTCTTTTTCCGGATACGGATCGCTGCGCCTTAAAGAGCGCGTTATGGATCGCGGCAGTTTGCGCTGCAGCCAGCGCAGGCGATCGTCCAGCCATCCCCACCGCCGGCGGATGAACCGCAATGTCGCCGGCGAAACAGTGGCGAGCAGCAAAAAGCCGATCAGGATCAGCGGCAATCCGAACGGCACCGGCGTGATCGCTGTCAGCACCCCGACGAAAATCAGGACGAAAGCAAAGACGACAACAAGAAACTTGAAAATCGTCATGAGCCTTCCTTCTCGTTATTCTTCGCAAACGCAGCGGTCTCGCCCTGATCCTGCCCCGCCGGATCGGTTTCGGCAATGACGTCGCGAACAACGCCGGATGTTCGGGGCGCAACCATTCGGACAAGCTTGTCGAACCATCGCCAGCGCCGTCGCATGGACCGAATGACCGGCCGGAAAGCCGGGTTGGCGCCGGCGATCATGAAGAGGCCAATGATCGCAAAAGGTACGCCGACAGGCAGGGGCGAGATCGCAGCGATCACGCCGTAGAGAAAGAAGACGATGCCGAGCGCCGTCGTGGCGATGCGCGCGATCATCGCCGGCGAGCGCCAGTTGCGAAATGTGCGGCGCCCTTGTGCATAGGCTTGCGGCGCTTCTTCATTCTTCAGGCGCTGTCGATGCAAGCGTAATTCGCCGCGCATGAAAAAATTCATAGTCCGCCATGCACGCCGATGCTGCGTCCTCAAGCGCCGGGGATAAGTCGATTGGTTTTTCGATGAAGGGATTGAAACCGGTGGACGCCCAGACGGCGTCATACCAGTGCGGCGCCCAGACGCCGTCGCTGTCGCGCGGACCGGCGCGCCAGGACAGCATAGCGTTGTCAAAGGGAACCCCGAGGACCTCGCAAAGCGCGCGCAGGACGCCCCCCGGATTGCGCAGGATGTCGGCCGCATCGATCACAGGACAATCGCCGCCGGCGCGTTCGTCAATAATGCGTTGCATTCGATAACTGTCGATGATGGGCGAAACATCGGCGTATTTTTTTGCGTAAGACGCGACCATGGCCCGCGGATTGCGGATCAGGTGAAAGACGCGGGCGCCGTCAATCCAGTCGAGTGGCGCGCCGCCGGCAAAATGAAATGCGATGTTTTTCTGGAACTGAATGCGTTCGCCGGTTGGCGCCGCATCGCGCAAGGATGCGGCGACCGCGGACCAGTCAGCGGATTGCGCCGCCAGAATGTCGTCGCGCATGGGATGCGCCGCGCCGCTGGCCTTCAAATAGCAGGCGTAGAACGGCTCATCGAAAACCATCGTATCAGGACGATTTTCAAAGGCGCGCATCATGGTCGTTGAAATATTGCGCGGGCCGGAGAACATGGCGATGATGGTCATGGGCTGCGGTATACCGCGGGCCGCGCGCGAAACAAATGTCGGACAATCAGCGATGTTTAATGGCGGCTTGTCATTCCGGAAAAGCGCGCTTTTGCGCGCGCCGATCCGGAATCCATAGCGCTGGTATTCGAACGTATTGCAACGCGGAAGACGAAATCCCTGGATTCCGGGTTCGACCTGACGGTCGCCCCGGAATGACGTCCGGAAATCACGATAACCTACCGCAAGCGCGGCGGCGCTGTCGTCTCGACCGTCTCGGCGACCGATTCGATCTTCGGCGCTTTCACATGGGGCACTTCCGCGCCCATATCTTCCATCATGGTCATGATGCGCCGGGAGGCGGCGGCAATTTCCTTCGCGCCTTCGGTTTTCTGCCGATTGAGCGCCGACTGGTTTTCCAGCGCGTCAATGGCGCGGTACGCGCGCTCAACGGCGTCATTGAGGTTTTGCGTCAGCTCCGGCAAATTCGGATCGTCGTCGAGAAGTTTTTGTTCAGCGACCTTGGTGAGCGCGGCCATTTCTTCGCCGATCTCTTCGACCTGCCGGCGCATGCGCCGCGCCGTCGCCAGCGATCCGGCGAGCACGCCCACAAACAAGGCGACAAAGGCGGCGACGCCGCCGACAATCAACACATCGCTGAACACCACAAACGCCCCATGATATAACCCACAAGAGTGTATTGTGGATATTTTCCGGGGCTTTGCAAGGCGGCGTCAGATCAGGGCGTCGCGCCCCGCATGATCGGCGGCCTCAAGCCCCGTCTCCACAAGGCGGGTCCAGGCGTCCTCCGGCGTTGAGGCGTACTGAAAGAGCGACAGATCTTCAGGGCTGATCGTGCCATGGTCAGCAAGTTTCTGAAAATTGACCGCCCCCGACCAGTAATCCTCATCATAAAGAACAATCGGCAGTTTTGGCGCCTTTTCGGTCTGCACGAGCGTGAGGAGTTCGAAGAGTTCGTCGAACGTACCGAAGCCGCCGGGAAAGACGACGAGGGCGGCGGCGCGCATGGCGAAGTGCATCTTCCGCATACCGAAATAGTGAAAATGAAAGGTCAGCTCGGGCGTTGAATAGGGGTTCGGCTCCTGTTCGAAGGGGAGGCGGATGTTGAACCCGATGGACGGCGCGCCGGCGTCTTTGGCGCCGCGGTTCGCCGCCTCCATAATGCCGCCGCCGCCGCCCGTAGCAATCACGTTGTCGCGCCGGCCCTTGTGGTCCTTATCGAGAGCGCCGCCGCGCAAGGATGCAATACGCGCAAACTCACGGGCCGCGGCGTACCAGCGCCCGTGCTCGCCCTTGCCGCCTTCATTGGTGCGCGCCGAGCCGAAGACGACGATGGTCGATTTCACGCCCCATTTGCGCAAGGCCTGTTCGGCCTTTTCATATTCCAGCATGAACCGCACGCCGCGCTGGCGGTCGTCCAGCAGGAAATCCTGATCCATAGCGGCGAGCCGGAATGCGGGAGAGGCGAGCTGCGCGGCGTTTGGTTTTTTGTCGGTCATCTTCCCTTTGCGGTCTCCTGTGAAATTCGTTTGAGGTATAGCTCTTGCAGACGTTCGACCATAGGCCCGCGTCCGTCGGAGATATTGCGCCCGTCAACATCGCTGACCGGCGTGACGCCCGCGAATGTGCCGGTGATAAACGCTTCGTCAGCGCCGTAGACATCGTGCAGCGAAAAGTTTCGTTCGCGCGTCGTTATGCCGTTTGCTTGCGCGAGTTCCAGAATAATACTGCGCGTGATCCCGCCAAGACAGAAATCCCCGGTGGACGTCCATAACTCGCCATTGCGCACAATGAAGAAATGGGTGGAGTTGCAGGTGGCGACAAACCCGTGGGGATCGAGCATCAGGGCTTCGTCTGCGCCGGCCTTCGCCGCCTGAATGCATCCGAGGATGCAATTGAGTTTTGAGTGCGAGTTTAGTTTCTGGTCCTGAACATCCGGATAGCCGCGGCGCACATGCACGGTGAAGAGCGAAGCGCCGGCGCTGGCGGTTTCGGGCTGCGGCGTTTTGAATTCGGGGATGATGACGATGGTCGGCGCCGTGATCGTCGCGCGCGGGTCCTGATAGGGCGTCGCCTTGACGCCGCGGGACACCATCAGCCGGATATGCACGCCCTCATGGGCGTCATTAGCGTCAAGGCAATCATAAAGGCGCTGCGTCAGCGCTTCTTTCGAAACATCCATCTCGAAGTCGAGGGTCTTGGCGCCGTCGTAAAGGCGCGAAAGATGTCGGTCCAGAAACGCGATGACGCCCTTGCCGTCGGGACCGGGGTGCACGCGCAGGCCTTCCCAGACGCCGTCGCCGAGCACGAAACCGGAATCGAAAACAGAGACTTTCGCTTCGTCCCGCGCAAACAATTCGCCGTTGATATCGATCTTGATCGCATCATTGCGCGGGTCCGGCTGATAGGCGTGCGTCGAATGGGTCATCGGATTTACCTTTGTGAAGGGCGCAAGGGTGGCAAGGCGCTCATTCGCCCTTTATGACCGTCGCCGCATGATAACAATAGAGGGGTGGCACGATGCGCCTGATTTCCGTCCTGGTTTTTCTGATTCTGATTGCTGCGCCGGCGAAGGCGGAGCGCTCTATTGAATTTGCAGCGCAAGCGAGCGACGCCGACGGCCTGATCGTCGCTGTCAGCGAACCGCTTAATCTCGACGGCACGAAGGCGCTCATGAGCGAGACGGCGGCGGCGCAATTTGAAAGGGCCGTGGCGGCTTCGGCCTTTACCGGCGCTGTCGGGGAAACCGCGAGCTTTCTTTTGGGCGGAGAGATTGGCGAGGTGCACCTGGTCGGCGTGCCCGCCGGCGAGATGGCGCGGCGCGACTGGGCCGATTTCGGCGGGCGCGTCGGACTGCTCGCCAAGACCAGCAAAGGCGCCCGGCTCGCAATCCTGACGACGGGCGCGTCGCCCGGCGATGCGGCGGCGGCGGCGGAGGGCGCGATCCTCGGCGCCTATTCCTTCGACAAGTACAAAAGTGAGGCGCCGGCGACGGTCGATGGAACGTTGACATTTATCGTGGGACAGCCCGGGCCGGCGCGCGCGCAATTTGACGGCGAGGCGCGCATTCGCGCCGAAGCCGTGAACTGGGTGCGCGATATGCAGTCGGAGCCGGGAAATGTTCTCTATCCGGAGGAATTCGTTCGCCGGACTCGCGCGGCCTTTCGCGGCGTCAATGTTTCGATCAACGTATTTGATGAGCGAGAGATTGCGCGTCGCGGCATGAATGCCTTGCTCGGCGTCGGGCGCGGATCGGTGCGTCCGCCGCGCCTTCTCGTGATCCGGTATAATGGCGCCGAGCGCGGCGCCGCACCCATTGTCTTCGCCGGCAAGGGCATCACCTTCGACACCGGCGGCATTTCTCTGAAGTCAAACCCCGGCATGTGGCGCATGAAATACGATATGTCGGGCGCTGCAGCAGTGACAGGCGCGGTCCTGTCCCTGGCGACGTCGAATGCGCCGGTGAATGTCATCGCCGTCGCTGCGCTCGCGGAAAACATGCCCGACGGCGGCGCGCAGCGGCCCGGCGATGTAGTGCGCACCATGTCCGGCAAGACGGTCGAGATCATGTCGACCGATGCGGAAGGCCGTCTCGTCCTTGCGGATGCGGTCTGGTATGCGCAGAAAGAATTCGATCCTGCGCTGCTGGTCGATATCGCAACGCTCACCGGGTCCGTGCGCCGGGCGCTCAGCGATGAATATGCCGGACTGTTTTCGCGCGATGACGCCATCGCCGCGCGCCTTGCAAATGCGGGCGACGCCGCCGGCGAGGATCTCTGGCGCCTGCCGCTGCATCCCAATCACGATGAACAGATCAAATCCCTGATCGCCGATATCAAGAACGCCGACACCGGGTCGCCGGGCGCATCCACGGCCGCCGCCTTCATCGGATCATTCGTGAAACCGGAAACGCCATGGGCCCATCTCGATATCGCCGGCGTCGCGTGGCTGGAACAGCAACAGGCAAAACCAACCGCGCCCGTCGGCGCATCCGGTTTCGGCGTGCGTCTGCTTGACCGCCTCGCGCGGGAAGAGGCGGCGAATTAAATTCGAATGCGGCTTGTAAGCGCCGGTCGCTGGGAGACAGAAAATGAAAATGTACTTGAAAAGCGTCCCGGTTGACGATCAGGCCGCGGCGTTCGAGTTCTACACCAGCAAACTCGGCTTCGTCGTAAGACACGATATTCCGCTTGGGGAACATCGCTGGTTAACGGTTGTATCGCCCGAAGAGCCCGAGGGCGTTGAACTGCTTCTGGAGCCGAACGCGCATCCCGCTGCGCGCGACTTTCAAAAAGCATTGAAAGCTGACGGTATTCCGATCACCGGGTTCAGTGTCGATGACATTGAAACGGAAGTGAAACGGCTTGAAAAGCTGGGCGTAAAATTCACGCAGACGCCGGTCAAAGCCGGCGCCGCCGTTATGGCTGTATTCGACGACACATGCGGCAACCTCATTCAACTCGTCGAACTGGTCGGCTAATTCCGCCGCCGGAGTCCGGCGTCGTCTCCCATCTCACGTCGATCTGCGTTCAACACCTTTTTTGAACGCTGCGGTCGCGATTCGTTTTCGACGCCGGCGTAGATTTTGACTTTGGGTTTGCGTGCGGCCTAGCATGCGACAAAAGACATGGGAGCGACGCAAGATGTCTGACGGAAAGAAACAGGCGATCGGTTCAATCGGATGGCGCGACCTGACCGTTGATAACGCCAATGAGGTCCGAGATTTTTACGCGGCGGTGACCGGCTGGACTGTTCACGATACGTCCATGGGCGATTATTCCGACTACACCATGATGGACGCGAATGGCGAACCGGCGGGCGGCGTCTGTCATGCGCGCGGGAGCAATGCCGACATGCCGCCGCAATGGCTGATGTATGTGGTTGTCGAGAACCTCGAAAAAAGCCTCGACGAAACAGCGAAGCGCGGCGGCGATGTCGTTGTCCCGCCGCGCGGGCTGATGGGCGGCAAAATGGCGGTGGTCAAGGATCCCGCCGGCGCGGTGCTCGCGCTCTGGGAAGAGTAGGCGGCGCGCGCCATGGCCGCGGATGTATTCCTAAGCTACTCGTCGAAGGACCGCGAACGCGTTCGCCCGATCGTTGCGGCGCTGGAGAGCGCAAACCTCTCCGTCTGGTGGGACCGGGAAATCGGCGCCGGCGCGGTGTTCGAAAGACAGATCGAAGAAGCGCTCGACAACGCCAAATGCATCATTGTCGTGTGGTCGCAGGACGCCATTGAATCGGACTGGGTGCGCGCCGAAGCCCATGAAGGCCTGTCCCGGGGCGTATTGGCGCCGGTCATCCTCGACGATGCGCGCCCGCCGCTGGCGTTTCGTCAGACGCATCACCTCAGGTTACGCGACGGCCTCGACGCGCTTGTTGCAGAAGCGCGCCGGATCGTCAGCGAGAACGAAAGGGAGCCGGATCTTTCCGCGCATATCCACTACGTAAAAACGCCGGACAAGGTGAAGCTCGCCTATGTGCAGCAGGGAACAGGGCCGACGATTGTCAGAAGCCTCGGGTGGTCCACAAGCTGCGCGCTGGAATTCAACGGCGAAAACGCGCTCACCAATGCGCTGGTCCGCGACTTTAACTTCATCACCTATGACGGACGCGGCGGCGGCATGTCGGAGCGCGGGACATTCAAATGGTCCATAGAAGAGCGCCTGCGCGATCTGGAGACGGTGATCGACGCGGCGGACATCGTCGACCCGTTCGTCCTGTTCGGCATTTCGGAGGGCGCGCGCGCCGCGATTCTCTATGCGGACAAATACCCTGATCGCGTGTCGCATCTTGTGCTCGATTCGCCCTCCTTGCCCTTCATTGATCCGAGCCCGGACGAATACGATTCCACCATGTGGTTCATCAAGTTCATCGGCGATCATTGGGGTACGGAGAACACGCTCGCGAGCCGGATGATCTGTTCGATCTGGAGCCAGTCGGCGACGCCGGGCGAACAGCGCACCTTTATGCGCCGCCAGCGCGAGAGCATGTCCGCGGCGACGGCGTCCCACTATATCGCGCGGACCGGCGCGCAAAATCTCGACGCGGCCCTGTCCGCGCGCATCTGGGAGGCAATCGCGCGGCTGAAAGCCCCGGCGCTCGTCTTCCATACAATCGGCGATCCTCTCGCGCCCTATGATCTCGCCGCCGCCTTCGCCGAGCGCGCGCCCAATGCGCGGCTCGTGACATCAAACCTCCCCGACCACGGGTCGGTCTTGAGCGCCGCGTTCGCGCGGCTGCAGGCGAAAGAAGTGCGGCGGTTTGTGTTGGGGTCGTAGTTGGCGTTTACTAAAGCGGCGCCTTCGTGTTTGTCATGCCGGGGCGACCGTCAGGTCGAACCCGGAATCCAGGGTGATCAATGAAAGGGTAGCGAAAACCACAAGATTGCGCCGTGGATTCCGGATCGGCGCGCGCCAAAGCGCGCTTGTCCGGAATGACAGTTGCACGACACGATCTATGCTTGATTAGCCGGACGTTTATTCCAGATTTATCCGATCCCGAACTTCTCAAGCGCGGCCTCGGCAATCGGCGCGCCCCATTCCTGAACGAAATGGCCGGCCTCGGCGACCTCAACCGGTTCCGGGCAGTTCTTGATGATGCTTTTCAATATGTGCATCGCCTTGGGGCCAAGCACCGGGTCCTGCATGCCGATCGCCATGAAGCTGTCGCCGGTCCAGTCCTCTGACCAGAATTTGCGCGCGGCTAACGATGTCTCGACGCCCTCCGAGGACGCGGGCGTCAGGTCCTTGCCTTCCTCTTTCAGCATGACGAGTTCGGGGAAACGGCGCACGCCGCCCTTGTAAGTTTGGTCCGGGAAGGGCGCGTCATAGGCCGCCGCTTCCGCATCGTTGAGGATGGGCGTTGCGCGCTTCATGAGCCCGCCCACATCAAGGTCGGGATTGGCGCGGTTAAAGGCGCGCCAGGCGGCGAAGCCTTGCCCCGCTTCCTCGCCGCCGGGGAGCCCCGTATTCATGACGATGAGCCGCGAATAGCGCTCCGGCGCCGCCATGGGGAGCGTCAGGCCCAGAAGCCCGCCCCAGTCCTGCACCACAAGGCAGACATTTTTGAGGTCCAGTTTCTCCACAAAGGCGAGGAGGGCGCCCCGATGAAAATGATAGGTATACGTCTCATCATCCACCGGCTTGTCCGAACGCCCGAAGCCGAACATGTCGACGGCGACAGCGCGATGACCCGCATTCGTAAACACCGGGATCATCTTGCGGAAGAGATACGCCCAGCTTGGCTCGCCGTGAATGCACAGGAACGTGACGTCCGCGTCGCGAGGGCCCTCGTCAACATAATGCATGCGCAAGCCGTCATAGCCCGGCAGGTCGTCCACATAATGCGGCGCGAACGCCCAGCCGGGCAGGTTGTCAAAGCGGTCGTCAGGGGTGCGGAGGGCTTCGATGGTCATGGGAAAGTTTCCTTTAACTGGTGAGACGGAGCGCCATCATAACGATCCCGGCGAACCCTGCGGCCCACACGAGCGTGCGCAGGCCCGCAACGCCGATAAGATAGGCCGGCAAATAAGCGGCGCGCGCAATGACGAAAACAAGGGCGCCGGTGAGGCCGAGGCCGTCCGCCTTGTCGGTGATGATGAGCAAAAGCGCGAGCGGCAGGAAGAAGAACAGGGCTTCCTCCATATTGCGCTGGGCCCGGCCGCAGCGCTGGGACGAAACCGATTTTTCCAGCACCGTATCGCGGGGCCCGAGGCCAATGGCGATGAGATTGCCGTCGCCCTTGCTGGAGGTGAGTTTCAGGACGGCGTGCGCCGCGACATAAACGAAATAAAGAAGCAACGCCCAGAGAATAAAGCTGATCATATCAAATCTCCTTGGCTTTTCCGGGGCTTTTCGGGTTTTCTTGGCTCTCGCCGCCGCTATAGTCGCGCGGAACGAGCGCGCCGCCAAGGATTGAATGCAGATCGCGGCCCATCCTTCGTGACGCCATTTTCTTCATCCTGAGGGCGGTCGTAAGACCCGCGTCTCGAAGGACGAAGAAAATGGCTCCTCAGGATGAAGAATCGAGAGGAAGAAAAAAACATGACCGACCACAGCGTAGACCTTGTCGTCATTGGTTCCGGCCCCGGCGGATACGTCGCCGCCATTCGCGCCGCGCAACTGGGGATGAAAACCGCCATCGTCGAGCGCGACGCCCTTGGCGGGGTCTGCCTCAACTGGGGCTGCATCCCGACCAAGGCGCTGCTGCGCACGTCAGAGGTCTACACCAACATGAAACACGCCGAGGAATTCGGTCTCACCGCGGAGAATATAGGCTTCGACATTGAGAAGGTCGTCAAGCGGTCACGCAAGGTGGCGGGCAAGCTTTCCGGCGGCATCGGTTATCTCATGAAGAAGAACAAGATCGCGGTGATCGAGGGGGATGCAACGCTTGCGAAAGGCTCGTCCGCGCCGCTCGTGAAAGTGAAAACCAAAGACGGCGAAGACACCGTCAAAGCCAAGCACGTGATTCTCGCCACGGGCGCCCGCGCGCGCACGATCCCGCAAGCGGGGCTCGAACCCGACGGCAAATTCGTCTGGACCGCGAAGGAAGCGATGGTCCCGGACATCATGCCGAAGTCGCTCCTCGTCATCGGCTCCGGCGCCATCGGCATTGAGTTCGCGAGTTTCTATAATGCGCTCGGCGCCGACGTCACGATCGTCGAAATGATGGACCGCATCCTGCCGGTCGAGGATAAGGAAATCTCAGCCTTCGCCGACAAGCAGTTCCAGAAGCAGGGCATGAAGATCAAAACGCAGGCGCAGGTTGAAAAGCTCGCCACGTCGGGCAGCATTGCGAAAGCGACGATCAAGACGAAAGACGGCAAGACCGAGACGGTGGAAGCCGAACGCGTCGTGCTTGCTGTCGGCATTGTCGGCAATACGGAAAATCTGGGGCTGGAGGCTGTGGGCGCGAAGGTCGAGCGCGGGCATATCGTCGTCGACGAATGGCTGCGGACGGGCGTCCCCGGCCTGTACGCCATCGGCGACGTCGTCGGCGCGCCGTGGCTCGCCCACAAGGCGTCTCATGAAGGGGTGATCTGTGTAGAGAAGATTGCGGGGCAAAAGGATGTCCACCCGCTGGAGGTCACGAACATTCCAGGCTGCACCTATTGCCAGCCGCAGATCGCATCCGTCGGCCTCACCGAAGACAAGGCGAAGGAAGCGGGCCGCAAGGTCAAGGTCGGGCGTTTCCCCTTCAACGGCAACGGCAAGGCCATCGCCCTCGGCGAACCGGAAGGCATGGTCAAGACCGTGTTCGATGCAGAGACGGGCGAGCTGTTAGGCGCCCACATGATCGGCGCGGAAGTCACCGAACTCATTCAAGGGTTCGGATTGGCCCGCTCAGCCGAACTCGTCGAACAGGACCTCATGCACGCGGTCTTCCCGCACCCGACGCTGTCAGAGATGATGCATGAGAGCGTGCTGGATGCCTATGGGCGGGTGATGCATGTTTGAGGTGTTCCGCAACCTTGGAAGTAGGAGAGTTGCGAATAAATCGACGTCTATTCTAAAAAACGAAGCGTATTTAAGCCGAACAAGATAATCATTGAGCCGATTATCAATGCGTACAGCAATGTTAGCGTTGACGGCGAATTAGGTGCGCCCAACAAGGTCTGCCATAACGGGGCGGGCGCAATAAAAAACTGCTGGATTACGCCGATAGATATATATGCGACACCAATTGAGCTAAAAGCTGTTGCCACATATTTTATCATTTCGTTGTAAGTATTCGTTTCAACACGAAACTCCGATTCTGAATACTCAGATTCGTGTCGCAGTAAGCATTGAGCAGTTTTTCTTATCTCTCGCAATTGTTGAATTTCGTTAGACATTTTTTGTTACGAGGCATCTTTGATCTGGTCAGAAAAAGAAGTTTGCCGATCATCTACGACCGACAAGCGTGCATTCAGGTCTCTTATTGCACTTCTTTGGGCATCGACTTCCCGACTGATTTTGAGAGAAGCTAACCTTAATTCATTTATTTTTACTTCGATTTGTTCGCCAGAGAATGCGCGAAGTTTTTTATCTAGAATTGTTGTTTTTACATCGTATTCTTGTAAACGCGCTTCGAATTCTGTTGCCACATCCACAAATCGGCTAAGCTCTTTTCCTAATCCTAATTCATGCCGAAACCGCTTCCTGAGCCTTCTTAAATGCGCATATGTAATGGACAGTGTTCCACCAACACAAATTGCCGCTAAAGCAAGCCCTATAACGTAAAACTCTGTTTCGCCCATTTGAAAAACTTGCCCCTTTTTAATCTCGAATATTGCCCGATTCGGTTTTGAAGATAGGTAAGCCTCCCTACGTAGGGCGGGGTTTACTCCGCCAATTTTTTATCGTGTCGTGCGGCGGGCTGAAGCCCGCCCTACGGTGTTCAAATCCCGCTGTCCGTTCTCGCTTTGCGGCCGCTCCTCAGGATGAAGAGCCGGGGTCCATGGATTCCGTTGATGGTTCCCATCCATTAACTTCGCGGGAATGAGCGGGTCTGTTCAATCGCAAACGTAAGAAGAGCGCGACGCGATTCACCTCCCCCTTGCGGGGAGGTCGAAGACTCGATGCGGCTTCGGGTGGGGGGCTGCTTTGTTTGCGATTCACACCCCCCTCGAAATCAGAGATTTCGATCCCCCCGCAGGCGGGGGGATGAGCAGAGACCGGGTTACGCATCCCCAAACACCACTTCCTCGCCCGTCTCTTTCCATTGCGAATATTTTTTCATGACGGACGCAAAGAGGTTGGACGCCATGAGGCCCTTAAGCCACACGCGCACAGTCTCCGGCGCGTTTTCGTCGAACCACGCTTCATCGGCGATGCGGAACTGGCGCACGAAGGGGAAGATGGCGATGTCGGCGCGGGTGCGTTTGTCGCCGCTGAGAAACGGGCGGCGCCTGAGTTGCGCGGCGAGGGCGGCGAGGAACTTGGCGCCTTCCGCGCGGTGGGTTTCCGGGTCGGCGTCTTCATAGCGGGTTGCATATTTATAGCGGTCGAGGTGATGTTTGAAATCGCCGTCGCAGGCGGCAATGAGTTCGGCGCTGTCGCCGCCCAGCCAACCTTCCGGATCGTTTTGCTTGAGCGCCCAGTCCATAACGGCGAGGCTTTCGTCGATGACGTCCTCGCCGACGATCAGTACGGGAACCGTCCCCTTGGGCGAGGCGGCGATCATCTCCTCCGGCTTGTCGCGCAGGAGCACTTCGCGCAGGCGCACGCTCGCGCCGCTCACCTTAATCGCCATGCGCGCCCGCATGGCGTAGGGGCAGCGCCGAAAGGAATAAAGGATCGGCAGGGCGTTGACCATTTACGTAGCCCTCATCCTGAGGTGTGAGGCCGTAAGGCCGAGCCTCGAAGGATGATTGAGAGTCCGGTGATTGCCGCCATCCTTCGAGGCCGGCTTTGCCGGCGCCTCAGGATGAGGTTCTGTGATGACATAAATGTTCATCGCCCGCGCGCTCCCGGCTTCACGCCGATATGGGTTTCGCCGCGGGCGTCGGCGAGTTCCACCTGTTTCTGGCGTTCGGCAAAGGCGCGCCGGCGTTCGTCGGAATATTCGCCAACGCAGTGCGGGCAGGAAACGCCTTCGCGGTAATGGGGCGAGGCCTTGTCGTCGGCGTCGATGGGCCGCCGGCAGGCGTGGCACTGGTCATAGGCGCCGGGTGCAAGGTCGTGATCGACGGATACGCGCCCGTCAAAGACGAAGCATTCCCCGCGCCAGAGGCTTTCCGCGCGCGGCACCGTTTCGAGGTATTTCAGGATGCCGCCCTGAAGGTGGGCGACGTCTTCAATGCCTTCGCTGCGCAGGAAGGCGGTCGACTTTTCGCAGCGGATGCCGCCGGTGCAGAACATGGCGACTTTTTTGACGTCGCGGGTCTTGCGGAACTCGCGGAACCAGGCGGGAAAGTCGCGAAAAGAGGCCGTATGCGGATTAATCGCGCCTTCGAAACTGCCGATGGCGACTTCGTAGTCGTTACGCGTATCGATGACGAGGGTCTCCGGGTCGGCGATCAGCGCGTTCCAGTCCTCGGGCGCCACATAGCGTTCGTGGCTCAGATGCGGCGCGATATCCGTCACGCCCATGGTGACGATCTCTTTCTTGAGGCGCACCTTCATGCGGTGAAAGGGCGGCGCTTCGGCGCTGGCGGTCTTGCACTCCATACCCGCGCACCCCGGAAAGGCGCGAATATGATCGATCACCGCGGCGACGCCCGCGCGCGGGCCTGCAATCGTCCCGTTGACGCCTTCGCCGGCGAGCAGGATGGTGCCGAGAACGTCATTGTCCTGCGCACACGCCAAAAGACCTGGCCGGCGGCTTTCGAAGTCGGGCAGGTCGGCGAATTTATAGAACGCGGCGACAATCGTCTCGGTCATGGCGCCCGATGTACGGGAGGCCCGCCCCCGGCGCAATGCGTTGGGCGCCCTGTTCGCGCGGGTTACTCTTCCAGAAGCTCTTCGCCCGGTCCGCCGGCCATTGGCGGGCGGGGAAGTTCGACATCGTGGCGGTGGTTCCAGAACTCGACGATCTTGCCCTCGTCATTGAACCGGAAGACGTTAATGATCGCGATATCGGTGAATGCGGTCATGCCCTGCGCAGCCGCCTCCGGGCCGGGCTCGAACGAGAGGAACCAGCGGTTCGCAACCTTGTCGCCTTCGGCGATCTGGTAATCCATGCGACCCGTCATTGTACCGAGCTGATGGAGCTGGTCGGCGATTTTTTTCTGCTCGATCGCCGGTTCGGTCAGGTTCTTGCGGTCGAATATGTCGTGTACGACATAAGTGTCTGCGACATAGTCGGCGTATTTGTCTGTATTGTCGGAAAACCAGAGGTCTTCGTAAAACTGGCGCGCCGTCTCCTTGTTTCGTTCGGCGTCCGTGTCGCCGGCCTTCGTCGCCTCGCCGGCGCAGGCCGTAACGGCAATGAGTGCGGCTATCATGATGAGTTTACGCATGTGGATTTTCCCCTTCGAATTCGTAGTGCGAACGGTATGTGATCCGGGCGCGGGTCGCAATGGCGCCGTGGTCAGTCCCGCACGCCGTAAGTCATGAGCCGCTTGCCCACGGCTTTGTCGATGACGCGAAAGCCCGCGCCTTCGAGGATCGCGCGGCAGGCTTCGTGTGTGCGTGCGCCGCCCCGTTCCGCGCCGGTATCGACAGCGACGGCGTTTGTATTGGCGAGCATTCCCGTCGCGCCTTCAAGCACTTCCGGCTCGGCGCCCTCGGCGTCGCATTTCAGGAGATCGATTCTGTCGATCCCATGGTTCTCACAAAAGGCGTCGAGCGTTGTCGCGCGCCGCATTTCCGTCGGCGCGTCGGCGCCGGCGAAGACGGAACTGTCCGCATGATCGGGAATGGACGCGAAGGCGATGTCCGTCTCTTCCTTCCAAAGAAGGGCGTCATGGGCGGTGGCGTTCGGCAGGGTGCGGATGTTTTCTTCAAGGCAGGCGCGCACGGCTGCGTCCGGTTCAAGGCAATAGATGCGCGCGCCCAGCGGTGCGCAGATATGGGCGAACTCGCCTGCGTTCGCGCCGATATCGACAACGACGCTCTCCGCGCCAATCTGCACATGGCGGCCAATCCCGTATTCGGCGCCAAGCTGGTTGAGACGCGCGCGCCACCCTTTGCGGTAGAGCTTCCAGCGATAGGGCGAGGGCACGACGATGCGCCCGTCGTCGATGATGATTTCCGCACCAAGAACGTGCGGCGCGATACAGACACGTTTGTGACCGTGCACCTGAAACGCGGCGAGGATGTCCTGCCGAACAAGCTTCCAGCGGATTTTGAAAGGCAGCGCCAGGCTGCTTGTATCGTTCATCATGATCGAGACTATACTCATCCAACGCCACTATCGAGCCGGTCGGCCTTGCAGATCAATTGTCCGGCAAAAAAGAAAACCGCGGCGAACGCATCCGCCGCGGTTCATCGGAAAATTTTTTCTGGTTACTGGAAGAGGTCGTAGCTGACCCGGCGCTTGTTGGTGGAACACTCCTCGAAACGCGCCGCCAGTTTCGCCGGCGTCGATTTCGCATCGCCGAGATCATTCCGCCAGGCGTCCCATGCGGCGCCGAACGCTGCGGCGTTCACCGACGCGCCGATCCAGTAATAGGTCGTCAGGCTTTCATGTTGCAGTGGCACAGCAACTTTCGCGTTATAGCCGTACTCCGCGCCCCACTCGTTGAAGTCGCTGACGATACCAAGATATCTTTCAAACGTGCATTCGCCCGTCATTTCAAAGGCGATGACGTCCCAATGTTCAGCGTTTGCCGTTGCCGACATTGCGAGCGGCGCCGCAGCGAGCGCGGCGATGATGGATTTCTTCATAAGGATTTTCCCCAGTTGCTGTTTGGTTTAAGCCCGAAACAGAACGCAACATGTCCGGCGGCGGGGAAACTGATGCAATCGCGCCGGGGATGCAAGACGCAGCGCAGCAAACATCAGTACGGGAAGCATAAGACGAAGCGCACGCCGCCTTCGAAGTCCGGATCGACATAAATGGAGCCGCGGTGCAGCGACATGATGCGACGGCAGAGCGCAAGGCCGATGCCGGCGCCTTCGACGCTTTCATCGTCATTCAGGCGTTTATAGGGCTCGAAAATGCTCTCTTCGGCGCCTTCCGGAATGCCGGCGCCGTTATCGTCGACATATATTTTTGTTTTGCGATTTTCCTCATCGCGAACGCACGATATGCGAATCGCGAGGCGTTCCGCGTCATTATATTTGCAGGCGTTAATGAGAAGGTTCTGGAAAACTTGTGCAATGAGATCGGGATCGACCGGCAGGGTCGGCGTATCGCCAATGTCGATCGTTGCGCCGCGAGCGTCGAGATATTCGCGCGACAGCGCGACGGCTTCGTCAATGACAGTTGCCAGCGGACTTGGCTGGCAATCAAGATCAAAGGCGCCGACTTTGAACAGTTCGTGGAGGCTTTTCACAATCCGGCGCATGCGATCAAGCACCGCATTCATGCCGTCTATCGCGCTTCCGGTTGCGGGGCTGAGATTGCCGGCGGTTTTCAAATCCGCTTCGAGCATGCCGAGATAGATTGAGGTCTGGCGCATGGGCGCGTTGAGGTCGTGCGCAACGACGGAAGCGAAGTCCTTCAGGCTCTGATTGTGGAATTCAAGTTGTTCTTCGCGCAGCTTGAGGCGCGCATTTTGTTCGGCGAGCTGACTTTCTTTCGTTTTCAGCTCGGTAATATCCACATGGGCGCCAAGCATGCGGATGGCGCGCCCGTTTTCGTCGCGGATCGCCATGCCGCGACAACGGATCCAGACGGTGTGTCCGTCGGCGTGTTTGTAACGAACGATCTGGTCGTAGGGGTGGCTGGGATCGGCGCAGTGTTTTTCGAAATTTTCCGTGGCGATTTTGAGATCGTCGGCGTCGATAAGCGACTGCCACGCAGCAGCAATGTGGGGCATGGCGTCGGGTGGGTAGCCCAGGGTGCGCCAGAAGGCCGGGCTCATCCATTCATGTTCCGGGTTTTCAAGATCCCAGTACCAGATACCGTCGAGCACGGCCTGTGAAAGGAATTCGTTGATGTCGTCGCGCGCGCGCATCAGCGAATAGAGCTCCGCCTTCAGATAATGGTCGTCGCATAGTTCCGGCGGTCGCACGGCGTAGGCGGCGTTGGCCATGGCGGATCGGTGCTCCATTTATGCTTGCATGGTTAATACAGGCGCAACCGATGGATGTAAATCGAAATTGCGAAGCGCGCGTTATCAGCGCCGGGCCGGCGGGGTTTCGTCGTTCATATCCTGTTAAGGAATGGCGCAGTGGGCAGCGCGCTGCCGCCGTCAGGGCCGGGCGAACTTACGCACCTGCATCTGGATCGGGCCGTCCGCCCGTCCGTGCACGAACTGGTCGACCATAGGGTTGCCGGAATCTTCGATCTCGTCCGGCTTGCCGCGCCAGATGATGACGCCCTGATAGAGCATCGCCACTTCATCGGCGATCTTGCGCGCCGAGGCCATGTCATGGGTGATCGAGATCGCCGTCGCCCCGATGGCCTGAACCCGGTCAACAACAAGATTATTGATGACGTCGGACATGATCGGGTCGAGACCGGTGGTCGGCTCGTCAAAGAACAGGATCTGTGGATCTGACGCAATGGCGCGGGCGAGGCTCACGCGCTTCTGCATGCCGCCGGAAAGTTCTGACGGGCGCAATTCGCCGACTTCCGGCGCAAGGCCCACCTGCGCGAGGCAGTCGATTGCCTTGTCTTTTGAGGCTGCGCGGTTGCCGCGTTCGCCGTAGAGCAGGCGGAAGGCGACATTCTCCCAGACAGTGAGGGAGTCAAAAAGCGCCGCGCCCTGAAAAAGCATGCCGGTTTGCGCAGCGACAAACTTTTTGTCTGCGGCGGACTGCTTCGCAACATTGCGGCCGTCGATGCGCACGGCGCCGCGATCAGGTTTGACAAGGCCGAGAATGCATTTCAGCAGGACGGATTTGCCCGAGCCCGAACCGCCGATAACGACGAGCGACTTGCCTTTCGGTACATCCAGATCAATCCCCCGCAGGACCTGATTGGCGCCGAAGGATTTCTGCAGGCCCTCAATGACGATTTTTTCTGGCGTTTCGCTCATGGTTTTAGAAATCCACAAAGAGCGAAGTGAGGAGATAATTCGCCGCGAAAATCGAAACCGCAGCGGCGACGACGGCGGTGCGCGTCGCATTGCCGACGCCCGTGGCGCCGCCGCTGGAACGGTAGCCGTAATAGCAACCCATAACGGCGATCAGAAATCCGAAGACTGTTGCTTTCATGAGGCCGCTCGTCACGTCTTCTGAACTCACAAAATCGAACAGCGTGTTGATGTAGATCGGCGCCGACATATCGAGCAGGTAAACGGAAACAAGGTAGCCGCCATAAACCCCGATGATGTCCGCGATAAGGACGAGGATCGGCATGGCGATGGTGGTCGCGAGAATGCGCGGAGCGACGAGATAGCGAACGGGATTGACCGACAAGGTCGACATGGCGTCGATCTGTTCCGTGACGCGCATGGCGCCAATCTCTGCCGCCATCGCCGAGGAACACCGCCCGGCGACCATGAGCGCGGCAAGAACGGGGCCGAGTTCGCGCACAATAGAGACGCCGAGGATCTGCGGAATGAACGCGTCAGCGTCCGGGAAGATGCTGCCTTCGTAAATATTGAGGGCGAGGGCGCCGCCGGTGAATATGGCCGTAAGGCCGACCACCGGGAGCGACGCAAAACCGATGCGGGCGAGCGCCTGCAGGAACGGGCGCCAGAAGAAGGGCGGGGTGAGCGCAGCGATCGCGCCTTCCATCGCGAAATTGGTGATGCGGCCAACCTCGCCGATAACATCGAGGCTCAGCCGGCCGATGGCGCCGATAGGGTTCATGGCCTTTGTTGTCCCGCTTGCAAAAATTCGCCCGCCTAGACGTAGCGGCGATCAACGCGCCCGCCAAGTCCGGTGAGCAATTCGTAAGGGATCGCGCCGCAGGCCCGGGCGGTCTCAAACAGGGGAACGGCGGCGCCGAAAAACTCCGCGATGTCCCCCGGTTTCGGCGGCTTTTTGAAATGCGTGACGTCGAGCCCGATGAGGTCCATGGAAACGCGGCCCGCGATTTTCGCCCGGTCGCCGTTGATGGCGGCGGCTGCGCTATTTGATCCAGCGGTCGGGAAGCCGTCGCCATAACCGAGCGCGACTGTGGCGATGATCGCTGGTTCCGCCGCCGTATACGTTGCGCCGTAACCGACGCTGTCGCCGCCGGATATTTCGCGCACCTGCACGACCGGGGCGTTGAGGGTCGCAACCGGTTTGATGCGCGGCGCGTCATTATCAAACGGGCTGCCGCCGTAAAGCGCGATACCGACGCGCGTCACGTCGAAATGAAACGACGGGTCCATAAGCGCGCCGGCGGACGCCGATAGTGATCGCTTGGCGTCCGGAAAAAGTTTCGACGCTTCGGTAAAGGCGTCGCGCTGCATCAGGTTTTTGCTGTCGTCGGGATTGGACCCACAGGCGAGGTGGCTCATCACAAGCGCAACGTTCAGACCCGCAATGGCGGCGATGGCGTCAAGGTCATGGACGGGCGCGCCGAGGCGGTTCATCCCGGTGTCGATATGGAGCGCGCAAGGGGCGTTCGGTTTGCGGGTCGCCCAGCGTCGCGCCTGGTCGGCGCTGTTGATCACCGGCGTGAGGCGCGCGTCTTCGAAGATCGCCATGGTGTCGGGGAGCGGGCCGTTAAAGACATAGATCCCGGCGTCCGGCGCCGATGCGCGAAGGACCTCGCGCAATTGCGCGCCCTCTTCCGGATAGGCGACGAAGAATGTTTTGCATTGCTCGCCCATCGCAAGCGCTTCCGCGACCGGGGCGAGGCCAAGACCATAGGCGTCGCATTTGACGACGGCGGCGGTCTCCGCGCCGGGCGCCGCGCCGCGCAGCATCGCAAAATTCTCGCATAGGGCGCTGAGGTCGATCTCGACCCAGGGCCCGGCGGTCTTGCGGTTGGCGGTGTCGGCGCTGTGCATGGGGGAGGATTAGGCGGATTTTAAGCTACAGCAAAGTGCCATGTTTTGGCTGCGTTTGTCATTCCGGGGCTCGCGTGAGCGAGAACCCGGAATCCATGGCTGTTCAACTGAACCGCTGCAACAGTTGCAAAACAGCTCCATGGATTCCGGGTTCTGACTTTGTCAGCCCCGGAATGACACCCGTTTGTCCGTAACTCAATCGTCCCGCGAGTAGCGGTCGCTGGCGAGGTTCGAGAATTTTGTGAACTTCTCTTCGAAGTGGAGATCGACCTTGCCGATGGGGCCGTGGCGTTGCTTGCCGATGATGACTTCCGCCGTGTTGCCGACTTCCTCGACGCGGGACTGCCATTTGACGTGGTCTTCGGTGCCCTCGCGCGGTTCGGACCGCGACAGGTAATATTTCTCCCGGAAGACAAAGAGCACGACGTCGGCGTCCTGTTCGATGGAGCCCGACTCGCGCAGGTCCGCCAATTGCGGGCGCTTGTCGTCGCGTTCTTCAACCTTCCGCGACAATTGCGCAAGGCCGATGACCGGAATGTTCAGCTCTTTCGCGAGCGCTTTCAGCCCTTGCGAAATTTCCGTGATCTCCTGCACGCGGTTGTCATTGCGTTTGCCCGAACCGGTGAGAAGCTGAATGTAGTCGATGATGAGAAGGTCAAGCCCGTGCTGACGTTTCAGGCGCCGGGCGCGCGCGGCGATTTGCGCGATGGAAAGCCCGCCCGTGTCGTCAATGAAGATCGGCAGCTCTTCCAGCTCGCGCGTCGCATGATAGATGTCGTCAAATTCGTTTTGCTCAATTTCACCGCGGCGGATTTTTTCCGACGGCACCCGCGCAAAGTCGGAGATGATCCGCGTGGCGATCTGTTCGGCGGACATCTCAAGGGAAAAGAGCCCGACCACGCCGCCGGCGACGGTCTTCTCTGTGCCGTCCGGTTGGCGTTCTGTTTTATAGGCCTTCGCCGCGTTGACGCCGATATTTACGCCCAGGGACGACTTGCCCATGGACGGCCGGCCCGCAAGGATAATGAGGTCCGATGGGTGCAACCCGCCAAGCTGCCGGTCGAGATCGCGCAGGCCCGACGAGATGCCCGCAAGGCCGCCGCCGCGACGGAAGGCGGCGTCGGCGAGTTCGATCGCTTCGGTGAGCGATGAACGAAAACTTTTAAAGCCGCCGCCATATTTGCCGGTTTCCGCGAGGGCGTAGAGCGCCTGTTCGGCTTCTTCCAGTTGCTTCTTTGGCGCGTCTTCAAGGTTAGAGTGTTTGGCGCGGTCGACCATCTCTGCGCCGATGGCCATCAACCCGCGGCAGGTCGAGAGATCGAACACGATGCGCGCATAATCGATCGCGCCGGTGGTCGAGGGAACATTCGCCGCAAGCTTTTCAAGATAGCTGCGCCCGCCCGCTTCGCGGTAACCGGGCGACGAGGAGAGATAGGTATCAAGCGCAACCGGCGAGGCGAGACGGCCGCCGTCAATGAGGGATTTTGCAGCGTCATAAATGAGCTGGTGCACCGGGTCGTAGAAATGTTCGGACTTCAGGAACTGCGATGCGCGGATTAGGATTTCATTGTCAAAGAGGATGGCGCCAAGGATCGCCTGCTCGGCGTCGAGATTGACGGGCGCTTGTTCCTCCGTATTCGGAGTAAATTCTTCGACAGTGTTTGCGGTAACGGCCATGGCGGAGTGTTAAATCAAAGAAAACGCCGGCTGGAAAGCCAGCCGGCGTTTAAACTTTTCCCCGCACCTTGTGCGCCTGCCAAAGCAATGCGCAAACGCGGCGCCGTTAGGCGTTGTCTTCGCTCGCTTCTTCGGCGGTTTCTTCACCTTCAACAGCGGCTTGCGCTTCCGGATCGAAAAACTCGGCGGTTTTTTCTTCGCCGTCTTCACCGTCTTCTGCGGCTTCAACATCCTCTTCGCGGGCGAGCACGTTTTCGCCGCGCGCCTGGCGCTCGGCTTCGTCCTCGGAACGCGCCACATTCACATCGACGCTGGCGTCCACATCCGGATGCAGCACGATGCGAACCGAAACAATGCCGATGGTTTTCAGTGGCTTTTCGATGCGCACCTGGCTGCGTTCGATTTTGACACCCTCTTCCGACGCCGCATCGGCGATGTCGCGCGCCGTAACGGAACCGTAAAGGGCGCCGGCTTCGGAGGCCTGGCGAATAACAACAAAGCTGCGGCCGTTCAGTTTTTCGGCCGCCGCTTCGGCTTCTTTCTTGCGTTCCAGATTGCGCGTTTCAAGATCGGCGCGCTGGTTTTCAAACACCTGCTTGTTGGCGTCGTTGGCGCGAAGGGCTTTTTTCTGCGGCAACAAATAGTTGCGCGCAAAGCCCGACTTCACTTTGACCACGTCGCCCATCTGGCCGAGATTTTCGACCCGTTCGAGAAGAATAACGTCCATCGGCCTTACTCCGAAACGTAAGGAAGGAGAGCGAGAAATCGGGCGCGTTTAATTGCGCGCGCAAGCTCGCGCTGCTTCTTCTGTGAGACGGCGGAAATGCGCGACGGCACAATCTTGCCGCGCTCGGATACGTAACGCTGCAGGAGCTTCGGATCCTTGTAGTCGATCTTCGGCGCGTTATCGCCGGAGAACGGGCAGGATTTGCGGCGTCGGAAAAACGGTTTTGCCATTGTCTTTGCTCCCTTGTCCTAGCGGCGCTTGTCGCGGTCGCCGCGATCGCGGCGGCTCAACACAGGCGAGGGTTCCGGATCAAGTTCTTCAACCTTGATGGTCATGGCGCGCAGGACGTCGTCATTGATTTTTTCCTGACGCTCAAGTTCCTGAACGGCGACAGCCGGGCCTTCAATATTGAAGAGACTGTAATGGCCCTTGCGATTCTTGTTGATCTTGTATTGCAGATTGCGAAGTCCCCAATATTCGGACTTTTCAATCTTGCCGCCATTGTCGGTGACAATCTTGGCGAGGGTTTCGGTGAGGCCTTCGACCTGCGCCGGGGAAATATCCTGACGCGCGATGAAGACATGCTCGTAAGACGGCATGAAGCCAGCTCCTTCTTTGGCGACGGAGATCGGCTGGAACGGCTGGTGTTCCCGCTGACCTTCGGCTCGACAAGGCTAAGGGACCATCCCTTGAACCGGCTCATTTGGGCCGGCGCCCGCGACCGTCGCTCGCGAAGGCGGGGAATTAGCGGAGGCGGGCGGATATTGCAAGCGCGAAGGGGCCAATTATACCCCGGTCATCCCGGGGCCGGCTTCGCAGGAACCCGGGATCCATGGCGCAATATGACGTCGAGCGGCGCCTTTCGACGATTGAGTCCCTGGATTCCGGGTCCGAGCTGCGCTCGTCCCGGAATGACAAGGCGCGATCATTCTTGCCCTCCGCCGGCGTCGCCGCTAATCCCGGCGGCAAAAAGGAGCCAGCCATGACGCGCGCATTTATCTTTCCGGGACAGGGCAGCCAGGCCGTGGGCATGGGCAAGGCGCTGGCCGACGCGTTCCCGGTCGCCCGTGAAGTCTTTCAGGAGGTCGATGACGCGCTGGGCCAGAAGCTCTCGGCGCTGATGTGGGACGGGCCCATGGAAGACCTCACGCTAACCGCCAACACCCAGCCGGCGCTCATGGCGCACTCGATGGCCGCCATGCGGGTGCTGGAAAAGGAAGCGGGCGTGCAGGTATCCGAAGCGCAATTCGTCGCCGGGCATTCCCTCGGCGAATATTCCGCGCTGTGCGCGGCAGGCGCCATTTCCTTGAGCGATACGGCGAAACTGTTGCGCATTCGCGGCGAGGCGATGCAGGCGGCGGTTCCCGTCGGCAAGGGCGCCATGGCGGCGCTCATCGGCGTTGATCTGGAGGGCGCGCAAAAGGCCATCGACGCGACCGACGGCGGCGTTTGCGAAATCGCCAATGACAACGCGCCGGGCCAGGTGGTTATCTCAGGCGACAAAGAAAGGGTCGAAGCGGTTTGCGCCGGGGCGAAAGACTTCGGCGCCAAGATCGCGAAATTGTTGCCGGTTTCCGCGCCGTTTCACTCATCGCTCATGGCGCCGGCGGCCGAACGCATGGCCGAAGCGCTGGCGGCGGCGCAGATCGACGCGCCGGCGACAACGTTGATTGCGAATGTCACGGCGAAGGCGGCGACCTCGCCCAACGACATTCGCGACCTGCTCGTCAAACAGGTGACGGGACGGGTGCGCTGGACCGAAAGTGTGACGGCGATGACCGATGCGGGTTGCGAAAGCTTTGTGGAAGTCGGCGCCGGTAAAGTCCTGAGCGGTCTCGTCAAAAGGATCGCCAAGGGAACGGCGACAATGAATGTAGGCGAGCCCGGCGACATTGACGCGTTTGCCAAGGCGTAGACCGGCTTGGCGGTATCGCGCGAAGATATCCTCGCTGCGTTCGAACGACAGGCGAAATACTGCCGTGACCGCGACGCGCATCTGACGGCGGCGATCATCGACGCTGCCGGCATGGACCTCCAGCGCGGTGGACCGGTGGCAGATCTCCTGGCCGGGTTCGCCGAGGACCCCGGTAAGGGCGCGTTGGCGCTGCGCATAACGGGCGCTGTCCATTATCTCGTCAGCATGGGCCGCGCCGCGGCTCTGGAAAGCGTCTATCGGGACCTCAACGCCCAGGCGCCGGACGCGCTTGCGCCGATGCTGGCGGCTCTTGTGGAAAACGAGCCGGCGGTATTTCATTCTTTTGTTTCACGCCCACCGCAGACCAATGAAGTCAACAGGTTGGCGACGCTGCTTCCGGCATTCTCTGAAGTCACGAGCGCCTACGATCTGCCCCTCGACCTTTACGAGCTGGGATCGAGCGGTGGCCTTTTGCTGACGCCGGACCGGGCGACAATTGACTATGGCGCGTTCCAATGGGGCGACGGGCCCATCGGCGTACAGTCCGAATGGCGCGGGGCCCCACCGGCGCTTGCCGATCGCCTCAACATCCGCAACCGACGCGGCTGCGACCGCAACCCGATTGATTTTTCCGATCCGGAACAACTGGATATCGCCCGTTCTTATTTCTGGCCGGAAGACCACGATCGCCGCGCTCGGTTCGAAAGCGCCATCGCTGCGACCCGCGATCTCGATATCGCGGTGGACAAGGCCGACGCCCTCGACTGGCTTGCCGCCCTCGACCTGCCGAAACCCGGCGCCGTTTCGGTAATCTTTACGTCGGTCTTCGCGGTCTATCTGAACGACCGGGAAACTGCAGAAATGAACCGGCTCATCTCGGCCTTCGGGGAGAGGGCGAGCGAGACGGCGCCGGTCGCCTTTATCCAGTTCGAACCGGAAGAGGCGCTCGATTTCATTTCGTTCAATGTGGACCTGACGGTCTGGCTGGGCGGGGAGAGACGGCGCATCGCGAGCGCCCACGCCCACGGCGCCTGGGTTGAACCGGCCGCCGATTAGCGCCATTTAGGCGTTCGATGAACAAGGGATTCTAGATGTTTGATCTTGACGGAAAACGCGCGCTTGTGACCGGCGCCACGGGCGGCATTGGCGGCGCCATCGCAAAAGCATTGCACGACGGCGGCGCATCCGTCGCCATCTCCGGCACGCGCGAGGAAAAGCTCGCGGGGCTTGCAGAAGAATTGAAAGAGCGCGTTCATCCCGTCCCGTGCAACCTGTCCGATCTCGATGCAGTAGACGCGCTCCCCAAACAAGCGAGCGAAGCCATGGGCGGTCTCGACATTGTCGTCGCCAATGCGGGCGTCACCCGCGACACGCTGATGATGATGATGAAGCCGGACATGTGGGACGACGTCATCAAGATCAATCTCACCGCCTATTTTCGGCTCGCGAAAGCATCTTTACGCGGCATGACCAAACAGCGCTTCGGACGCATCATCGGCGTCACCTCCGTCGTCGGCGTCACCGGCAATGCGGGACAGGCGAATTACGCCGCCTCTAAGGCGGGCATGATCGGCATGTCGAAGTCGCTCGCCGCGGAAGTGGCGAGCCGCAATGTGACGGTGAACTGTATTGCACCGGGCTTTATCGCAACGGCCATGACCGACGCCCTCAACGACCAGCAGCACGAGGCGATACTGGGGAAAATCCCCGCCGGCGCTATGGGAACATCGGAAGACATTGCCGCAGCGGCGCGTTTTCTCGCCTCTGAAGAAGCAAAATACATTACCGGCCAGACGATTCACGTTAATGGCGGTATGGCGATGGTATAGGCGCGGGCGCTGACGCGCCGTGCCTTTTGGCGTTGCAACAATCGAAAATATGCCGTAATGCGCCCCGCAACCCGGCACAACATGGCATTGGCCTGCGGCCCCGCCGCGACCCGAATTTATAATGCAATCAAGGAGCCCTGGATGTCTGATCTTGCAGAACGCGTGAAGAAAATTGTTGTCGAGCACCTCGACGTCGATATGGCGAAAGTCGAGCCGAAAGCGAGCTTCATCGACGATCTCGGCGCCGACAGCCTCGACATTGTCGAACTCGTCATGGCGTTCGAAGAAGAATTCGACGTGGAGATCCCGGACGACGCCGCTGAAACCATTCAATCGGTCGGCGACGCCATCAAATTCATCGAAGAACAAAAGGGCTAAACCCTTCCGAACCTCTAATCCGCCGCGCGCGTTACGTCGCATGACGACCGGGCGCTGGCGGTTGCCGTTCTGTAAGGAGGCGTAGTGATGCGTCGCGTTGTCGTTACGGGAATGGGGATCGTGTCGCCGCTCGGCTTCGGGGTCGATGCGGTGTGGAAGCGCCTGATTGCCGGCGAGACCGGCGCGGGGCGCATCGAGAAATTCGACGTCTCGTCGATGGCATGCCACATCGCGGCGGAAGTTCCGAAAACCGACGGCTATGGCGGCGGCGCGGCCGCGGGCGAGGCGGCGTTCAATCCCGATGACTGGGTTGAGCCGCGCGACCAGAAACGCATGGGCGATTTCATCGTCTACGGCATCGCCGCGGCGCAGATGGCGTTCAACGATTCCGGAATCGAGCTGAAGAGCGAAGATGAACGCGAACGCTTCGGGGTCATGAACGGGTCGGGCATTGGCGGCCTGCAAGGCATCGAGGAACAATCGCTCGTTCTCGACCAGAAGGGCCCGCGGCGCGTGTCGCCGTTTTTTGTCGCCGGCAATTTGATCAATCTTGTTTCCGGCCAGGTTTCGATCCGTCTTGGATTGAAAGGTCCAAACCACGCGGTAGTGACGGCGTGCTCGTCGGGCGCCCACGCCATTGGCGATGCAGCGCGGCTGATCGCGTTCGACGATGCGGATGTCATGCTCGCCGGCGGTGCCGAAGCGTGCGTCTGTCCGATCGGCATTGCCGGCTTTGCCGCGTGCAAAGCGTTGTCGACGCATTTCAACGACACGCCGGAAAAAGCTTCGCGCCCCTATGACGCCGACCGCGACGGATTCCTGATGGGTGAGGGCTCCGGCTTTTTCGTGCTCGAAGATTACGAACACGCCAAGGCGCGCGGCGCCAATATCTACGCCGAGATCATCGGCTATGGCCTCTCCGGCGACGCCTATCACATCACCGCGCCCGCCGAGGACGGCAGCGGCGCCTTCCGCTCCATGACCATGGCGCTGAAACGCGCGGGGCTGGCTCCCAAAGACGTTGACTATGTAAACGCCCACGGCACATCGACGCCCCGCGGCGACGAGATCGAGCTGGGCGCCGTTGAGCGTTTGTTCGGCGACGCCGCCGACGGCCTTCTGATGTCGTCGACGAAATCGTCGATCGGGCACCTGCTTGGCGCAGCCGGCGCGGTGGAGGCGATTTTCTGCGTTCAGGCGATTCGCGACGGCGTTGCGCCGCCGACCCTCAATCTCGACAATCCGTCCGTGGAAACGCCGATCAATCTCTGCGCCAAAAAGGCTGTGGAAAAACCGATCGATACGGTGCTTTCCAATTCCTTCGGTTTCGGCGGCACCAACGCCTCACTGGTGATGCGCCGCGTTGACGGCTAAGCTGTTCCTTCTTTGACGTTTCTTGATTCGCCAAAGGAAGGTGGAGCGCCCGTGAACGATTTGGCCGATGACGCGGATTTGCATGCCGGCCAGCGCGGCGGCGCCGTAAAATCGTTTCTGCTCTTTCTGGTCGGCCTGTTTGTTCTGGCGATCGCCGCTTTTGGCGTCGGCGGCTATCTCGGTTATCGCGAAGCGCTGAAACCGGGTCCGGCCCGCGCCGACACAACGGTTCTCCTGGCGCAGGGGAGCGCTGTCTCCAGCATCGCTGACGATCTCGAAGACGCCGGCGTTATTCGGTACCCGGAGCTTTTCACCGCCGTTGTGCGGGTGCGCGGCGCCGAAAACGACATCAAGGCGGGCGAATACGAGATTCCCGCCGGCGCCTCGGTCAACGACATCATCGATCAGTTGATCGAAGGCAAAAGCATCCTGCATTACTTCACCGCCGCCGAAGGTCTGACAACGGCGCAAATTTTAAAGCTCGTTGCGGAAGACGGCGTCCTGACCGGCGAACTTACCGCCGCGCCGGAAGAGGGCGAATTGCTGCCGGAAACCTATGCCTTCACCAGGGGAGAGAGCCGCGACGCCATGGTCGCGCGCATGATCGCCGCGCAGGACGCGCTGCTCGACGAATTGTGGGCCGGGCGCGCAACGGAACTGCCGATCTCCACAAAAGAAGAGGCGGTTATTCTCGCCTCGATTGTCGAAAAGGAAACGGGCCTCGCCGAAGAGCGCGGACGCATCGCCGGCGTTTTCATCAACCGCCTGAAACGGGGCATGCGCCTTGAGTCCGATCCCACGATTATTTACGGGCTGACCAAGGGCGAACCCCTGGGGCGCGGCTTGCGGGTCAGCGAAATTCGCGGCGAAACGCCGTACAATACCTACGTCATTCGCGGCCTGCCGCCGACGCCCATCGCCAATCCGGGCGCGGACGCGATTGCCGCGGTTCTCAATCCGGAAGAAACGGACGAGCTTTTCTTTGTCGCCGACGGCACGGGCGGGCACGCTTTTGCCCGCACCAACCGCGAACATGAACGCAATGTCGCGGAATGGCGGCGCATCGAACGCGAACGGCAAGGCGGCTGAAGGCGATGTCGGTTGTCGAGGTTATTTACAACGCAGGAAACTCGAAGCTGATCAATGCGTCGCAAAACAATCGGTTGTCATTCCGGGGCCGCGTAGCGGAACCCGGAATCCAAGGCGCCATGTTTCCCGGTATCGCTGCATGTCAATTTTCTTCCATAGATTCCGGGTTCACGACATTCGTCGCGCCCCGGAATGACAAGGGGTCGGCGAAGCCGTTCATTGCACATTTGTTTTTATGGAAGTCGAAGGCGCACCGATGAACACCGCCGTTTCGTCCATGACCGGCTTCGCCCGTGCAGACGGGGCGCACGGAAAAACCCGCTGGACGTGGGAGTTGAAAAGCGTCAATGGCCGCGGCCTTGAAATGCGCTTTCGCCTGCCGCCGGGCTATGATGCGCTCGAGCCGAAACTGCGTACGGCCCTGTCAGCAAAACTAAAACGTGGATCGATTTTTTCAAACCTGCAAATCGCAATCGACGGCGGCGAGACGCGAATGCGCCTCAATGAAGAGGCGCTCAGCGATGTGATCGCGGCGGTTGAGAAAATCCGTAACCGGACAGAATGCGATCCGCCCCGGGCCGACGGCATTGTCGCTGTGCGCGGGGTCATGGAGGCCGCCGACGACGATTTGGACGATGCGGCGCGCGCCGCGCTCAATGATGCGATCCTGCGCAGTTTTGAAGACGCTGTCGCCTTGCTTGCGAACGCCCGAGAAAAAGAGGGCGCGGCCATGATGCGCGTTGTCGCCGGCCATGTGGACGACATCGAACGGCTGACGGCGGAGGCGGAAGCCGATCCGGGCGCCGCCCTTTCCGCCATTCGCGACCGGATCGCGGCGCAGCTGGCGGAACTGATGGAAGATGGCGCGGTCGCTGAAGATCGACTCGCGCAGGAAGCCGCGGTCATGGCGGTGAAGGCGGATGTGCGCGAGGAACTCAATCGCCTGACCGCCCATGTGGCGGCGGCGCGCGAACTGTTAAAGCGCGGCGGCGCGGTCGGACGCGAGCTTGATTTCCTGACCCAGGAGCTCAACCGCGAAACCAATACGCTGTGTTCGAAAGCGCAGAATATGGATCTCAAACGCACCGGTCTTGAACTGAAGAAGGTGATCGATCAGTTGCGCGAGCAGGTTCAGAATGTGGAATAGGAAAGCGACATGATCGGCGGCGATCTGAAAGTGGCCCGCAGGGGGCTGATGTTCATCCTGTCGAGCCCGTCGGGGGCCGGCAAGACGACCCTTGCGGACCGGCTTCTCAAAAAAGAAGACCAGATGACCCTCTCGGTCTCGGCGACGACGCGCCCGCGCCGCCCGGGCGAGGCCCATGGGCAGGATTATTATTTCGTCTCGGAAGGGGAATTCTTCCGTATGCGCGATAATGAGGAATTTCTCGAATGGGCGAATGTCTTCGGCCATTATTACGGCACGCCGCGCAAGCTCGTGGAAGACACGCTCTCAAAAGGGCAGGATGTCCTTTTCGACATTGACTGGCAGGGCGCCCAGCAACTGGCGCAGGTCGCCGGCGACGATGTCGTGAAAGTGTTTATTTTGCCGCCTTCGCGTGAGGAACTGGAGCGCCGCCTGCGCCAGCGCGCGCAGGACTCCGAAGAAGTCGTGCAGAAACGGATGGCGAAAGCGGACGCGGAAATTTCGCACTGGGCGGAATATGATTATGTGATCGTCAATTACGATCTCGATGAGTCAGAGAAATTGTTGAGTTCAATTCTGTTCGCAGAACGCCTTAAACGCCGCCGGCAGGTGGGCCTTTCCTCGATCGTGAAAGGCATGATCCGGGAGGGGTGAGGGATGTTCGGCGCGTGCAATCTGCATCGCGAAAAATCACCCGTTCATTCCCGCCTTCGCGGGAATGAACGGGTTCTTTAATGTGTGCGAAACGCACACGGCGTCTGTGAATGGCGATGCGTATTTCGCGTTTTTCAACGCTGGCGCGCCCTACTTATAAACCACCTTCGCAATCTCGAATGTCCGCGCGCCGCCGGGGGCGGCGACTTCAACGGAGTCGCCCACTTCCTTGCCGATGACGCCGCGGGCGATGGGGGAGGTGACGGAAATTTTCTTCTGTTTCACGTCGGCTTCGTGTTCGCCGACGATTTGCCAGACTTTTTCTTCTTCGGTGTCTTCGTCGATCAGCGTGATCGTGGCGCCGAACTTTACGGAATCTCCGTTCAGCTTCGTCACGTCGATGACTTCGGCGCGGGTGATCTTGTCCTCGATCTCAAGGATCTGGCTTTCGATCCAGCCCTGCCGGTCCTTGGCGGTGTGGTATTCGGCGTTTTCCGAAAGGTCGCCATGGGCGCGCGCTTCGGCAATCGCCTGGATGATCGCCGGGCGTTCTTCGTTTTTCAGTTTTTTCAAATCGGCTTCCAGTTGCTGAAAACCGGTCATGGTCATGGGGACCTTTTCCATGGGTCGCCTTCCTCTCCTTCGTCCGCCTGAAACTCCGGGCGCGCCGGGGCAAACCGGAACGCCGGAGCAAAAAAAGAGCGCGGCCGCGGCGGGTTGCGCCACGGCCGTCGCTTCAGGCAAGAGCGGAGACATAGCCGCTCGAACCGTTAATTTCAATATATTTTCGAACGCAATGGTTGTTCGAGGAAATAAAACTCTTGAAAATTCAATGTATTAACGCCGGTCCGGACAGGAAAATCGCGCGCCACGGTCATCTCGGGGCTGACGCCGTCAGAACCCGGGATCCATGGCGCTTCACAAAATCCGGTGCGGCGGCCGCAGTCTCCAGCCGTGGATTCCGGGTCCGAGCTGTGCTCGTCCCGGAATGACGCGACGGCCTGACTACCAGATCCGCACCCGGTCTTCCGGCGCGAGATAAAGGGCGTCGCCTTCGGAAACGCCGAACGCCTCGTACCAGGCGTCGAGATTTCTGACGACGCCGTTAATGCGATATTTCGGCGGGCTGTGGGGATCGGTGACGATACGGCGGCGGATTTCGTCCTCGCGCGCCTTTGCGCGCCAGACCTGCGCCCAGCCAAGGAAGAACCGCTGGTCGCCGGTCAGACCGTCAATTACCGGCGCCGCTCCGCCGCAGCACTCGGCGAGATGGCGCTGGTAAGCGGCGTAAGCCATCTGCAGCCCGCCGAGATCGCCGATGTTTTCGCCCATGGTGAGGCGGCCATTGATCGTCAGCCCTTCGACCGGTTCGTAGCTGTCATATTGCGCGCCGAGGACGTTCGCTTTCGCCTGGAAGCGCTCATTGGCACCTTCTGTCCACCAGTCGCGGATGCGGCCCTTTTCGTCAAAGCGGCGGCCTTGGTCGTCAAAGCCGTGGCCGATTTCGTGACCGATCACTGCGCCGATGGCGCCGTAATTGACAGCGGCGTCGGCGTTTGGATCGAAGAACGGCGGTTGCAGAATGCCCGCCGGGAAGGTGATCTGGTTGAGCAGCGGGTTATAGGACGCGTTCACGGTCTGCGGCGGGTATGGCCACAGATCGCGGTCGACTGGTCCGCCAAGGCGTTTCAACTGTTCGTTCCATTGAAACTCGCGCACCGCAAACGTGTTTTCGAGAAGCGCGCCGGGTTTGATTTCGAGCGGCGTGTAGTCGATCCACTTTTCGGTAAAGCCGATGCGCGGCTCGAAGGTGGACAATTTAAGGAGCGCCTGTTCGCGCGTCTCTTCGTCCATCCATTCATTGTTCTGAAGACGCTCTTCAAACGCGACGACGAGATTGTCGACGAGGGTTTGCATTTGCGCTTTGTAGGCAGGCGGGAAGTGGCGATCGATATAGATTTGGCCCACCGCTTCGCCAATGCCGCCATTAACGATCTGTACGCCGCGCTTCCAGCGTTCGCGCTGTTCTTCGGCGCCGCGCAGGGTTTTGCCGAAAAACGCGAACGACGCATCGTCGAAATCGCCGGATAGGCGGTTCACATTGGAATTGATAAGGTGAAACGCGAGGAAATCCTTCACCGTATCCATAGGCGTATTTGCAAACAGTTCGCCGGCGCCGCCGATCGCAGAGGGCTGGGCGACGAGAACGGTCTCGACCGCTCCAAGGCCGGCCATTTCAAAATAGGTTTCCCAGTCAACATCCGGCGCCGTCGCCTTCAGCTGGTCGATGCTCATGGGGTTGTAAATCTTCTGGATGTTGCGGGAGTCTTCCGCCGTCCAGTGCAACTCGGCGAGTTCCGTTTCTAGCGCGATGACGGCGTCGGCGCGGGCCTCGGCGTTGTCGAGCCCGGCAAGCGTCATCAGTTTTGTAACGTATACGTCATAAGCGTCGCGATAGCCGGCAAACCGCTCATCGTCCTTGAGGTAGTAATCCCGGTCGGGCATGCCGAGACCGGATTGGCCGAGCGCAACGAGATATTTTGTGGTGTCCGCCGGATCGGGAATGATCGCCGGGCCGAAAGGCGCATCGCCATGGAGGCTCGCATAGGCGGCGGTGAGGTCGTCGGCGCTTTCGATGGCGAAAATTTTCTCAAGATGGCCGGCGATGGGCGCAGCGCCTTTTTCGTTCAGCGTCTCAACGTCCATCCAGCTTGCGTAATAGTCGCCGACCTTTTGTTCGAGCGTGCCCGGCGCCGCGTCTGTTGCGGCGAGTTCTTCGACAATGGCGCGAATGTCGCCTTCCGCATCGAGGCGGAGCTGATCGAACATGCCGTAGCGGGAAAGGTCCGCAGGGATCGCTGTGTTGGCGAACCAGGTTCCATTGGCGTAGGCGTCGAAATCGTCGCCGGGTTTGACGGCGAGGTCGCGGCTGTCCAACAGGACGCCCCACTCGCCAAGTTCCGCGGTCGGCGCCGCCGGTGTCGTGGTGCAGGCGCCAAGCGCAACGGCGCTTAAAATAGCAAGGCTCGCAGCCCCCAGTCGCAGGTTCTTCTTCATGAAAGTCGCCCCTTCTTTTTCCGTGTCTACAATGCGCTCACGCACGCCCCTCGCACGCGACCGGTTGGCGCGCACTCTAGCGGATGCCGGCGCCAGCGAAAACACGGCGCGCCGCATCGTGAAGCCGTTTTATCGCGAAATGTAGGACTGCAGGGGCGCGACTTCGACGCCGCCTTCGCGCAGGGCTTCGATGGCGCGCACGGCGGCGCGCGCGCCCGCAGCGGTTGTGATGCACGGAATTTTCTGCGCGAGCGCTGTCGTGCGGATGGAGCGCGAATCCTTGATCGCCTGCGCGCCTTCCGTCGTGTTGAAGACGAGCTGCACGTCGCCGTTCTTCAACGCGTCGACAACATGCGGGCGCCCTTCGAGCACCTTGTTGACCACCTCGACGTCAATGCCACGGGACTTGAAAAACTCTGCCGTGCCGCGGGTCGCGATGATCGTGAATCCCATCTCCAGAAGTTTTGCCGCCGCCGGCGCCATGGCGTCCTTGTCGGCGTCTTTCAGGGAAATGAAAACGCAACCCTCTAACGGCATGTGCGCACCGGCGGCAATGAGGCTCTTAAGGCGCGCTTTGGCGAAGCCTTGATCGATTCCCATGACCTCGCCGGTTGAGCGCATTTCCGGACCCAGCACCGTATCGACGCCGGGGAAGCGCGAGAAGGGGAAGACGACTTCCTTGACGGACATATGCGCCGGCGCCGCGTCGGGTAACGCCATGGGACCCAGTTTCTCGCCCGCCATCACTTTCGCCGCGATGCGCGCAATCGGCGCGCCGGTGGATTTCGCCACGAAGGGCGCGGTGCGCGAGGCGCGCGGGTTAACCTCGAGGATGTAGATATCCTCGCCTTTGATCGCATACTGAACATTCATGAGGCCGATGACGCCGAGGGCTTTTGCGAGCGCGACGGTCTGCTCCTCTAGGGCCGCAACCGTTTCATCGGAGAGCGTGTAGGGCGGGAGGGAACAGGCGCTGTCGCCGGAGTGAATACCCGCTTCTTCAATGTGTTCCATGACGCCGGCAATATAGACGTCCTCGCCGTCGCAGATCGCATCCACGTCCACTTCGACCGCGTTCTGCAGGTATTGATCGAGAAGCAGCGGTTCGCGTTCGCTGATTTCGATCTGCGCGGTGGCGAGGTATTGGCGCAAGCCCGCCTCGTCGCGCACGATTTCCATGGCGCGTCCGCCAAGCACATAAGAGGGCCGCGTCACCAGCGGGTAGCCGACGCTCTCCGCGATCTCGGCGGCCGCTTCGCGGGTCGGCGCCGTGGCGTTTTTCGGCTGGCGCAGGTTTAGCTCGTTGACGAGCCGCTGGAAGCGCTCGCGGTCTTCGGCGAGATCGATGGCGTCCGACGGGGTTCCGAGAATGGGAACGCCTTCCGCGTCGAGCGTATTGGCAAGTTTCAGCGGCGTCTGCCCGCCATATTGTACGATGACGCCGAGCAGTTCGCCGGAGCGGCGCTCGACCTCGACGATTTCCAGAACATCCTCAACGGTGAGCGGTTCGAAATAAAGCCGGTCGGAGGTGTCATAATCGGTCGAAACGGTTTCCGGGTTGCAATTCACCATCACCGATTCAACGCCGATATCCGCCAGCGCGAACGCTGCGTGACAGCAGCAATAATCAAACTCGATGCCCTGGCCGATACGGTTGGGCCCGCCGCCCAGAATGATGACTTTCTTGCGGTCCGAGGGGCGTGATTCGCAATCCGGCGCGCCGCCGTAATTCGGTTCGTAGGCGGAATACATGTAAGGCGTCTTTGCGGCGAATTCCGCGGCGCAGGTGTCAACGCGCTTATAGACAGGCGCGACATTGCGCGCGCGTCGAAACTCGCGGACGTCCTTTTCCGCTCCGTCGCAGAGTTGCGCGAGGCGTAGGTCCGAAAAGCCCATGGCTTTCAGGTCGCGCAACATCTCTGCATCGTCAGGAAGGCCATTCCCGGCGACGGATTGTTCCGCGACGACAATCTCCTCGATGCGGTCGAGGAACCACGGATCATATTGGGTGATCGCGCGCACCTGTTCGATGGGCAGGCCATGACGAATGGCTTGCGCCGTCACGCGCAGCCGGTCCGGCGTTGGCGCCGCGAGGGCGGCGCGGAAAGCGTTGGCGTCGTCGCCCTCGCCAAGGCCGGGAATCTCAATCGGATCGAGGCCGCACAGTCCCGTTTCAAGGGAGCGCATAGCTTTCTGCATGGACTCCGCAAAAGTGCGCCCGATGGCCATCGCCTCTCCGACCGATTTCATGGCGGTGGAGAGATTGGGTTCCGCGCCCGGGAACTTTTCAAACGCAAAGCGCGGAATCTTCGTGACCACGTAGTCAATGGTCGGCTCAAACGAGGCGGGCGTCGCGCCGGTGATGTCATTGTCGAGTTCGTCGAGCGTGTAGCCGACGGCGAGCTTCGCGGCGATCCGCGCAATCGGAAAGCCGGTCGCTTTTGACGCCAGCGCCGAGGATCGCGAAACGCGCGGGTTCATCTCGATGACGACGAGCCGGCCGTTGTCCGGGTTCACCGCGAACTGCACATTCGAGCCGCCGGTCTCAACGCCGATCTCGCGCATCACCGCGATCGAGGCGTTGCGCATGATCTGGAATTCCTTGTCGGTGAGCGTGAGCGCCGGGGCGACGGTAATCGAGTCGCCCGTATGAACGCCCATGGGATCGACATTTTCAATGGAACAGATGATGACGCAATTGTCCGCCTTGTCGCGGACGACTTCCATCTCGAACTCTTTCCAGCCGAGGAGGCTTTCGTCGATCAGGACCTGCCCGACCGGCGAGGCGTCAATCCCGGTACGGATAAAATACTCGAATTCCTCGCGGTTATAGGCGACGCCGCCGCCGGTGCCGCCGAGGGTAAAGGCCGGGCGAATGATCGCGGGCAGGCCGATATCGTCGAGATGGCGCATGGCGTCCGCAATGCCGGCCGCGCGGTCATAGCCGGTGATCTGACCGTTTTCGTCCTTGATCGACGGCGAGGAGGCGATGGCCGAGCGCGGGTTTTCAAGCCCGATCTTCTCCATCGCCGCGCGGAATTTCTCGCGGTCCTCGGCCTTTTCAATGACGTCGGCGCGCGCGCCGATCATCTGAACGCCGTGTTTATCCAGAACGCCGGTGCGCTCCAGTTCGAGCGCACAGTTCAGCGCCGTCTGTCCGCCCATGGTCGGCAGCAGCGCGTCCGGCTTTTCCCGGGCGATGATTTTCTCGACGAATTCCGGCGCGATGGGTTCGATGTAAGTGGCGTCCGCCAGCTCCGGATCGGTCATGATCGTCGCCGGGTTGGAATTGACGAGAATGACGCGGAAGCCTTCCTCTTTTAGCGCCTTGACCGCCTGGACGCCGGAATAGTCGAACTCGCAGGCCTGGCCGATGACAATGGGCCCGGCGCCGATGATGAGGATGGATTTCAAGTCGTTGCGTTTCGGCATTTTTACTCGCGCGCAAAACCGCCGGCCGCGCGTCGTATCCCGCGCGTGTCGGAGGAGAGAATCAATTGTCGGTTAAAGCGGTATCTTAGGCGAAGGAGCCGGCAAGGGGAAGCCTTTTCGCCGCGATTCTTGGCGCGCGGCTGACAAAATTTTTAGGTTGCGCGTCGCGCGGGCGTGCGCGGCTATGGTATTGTCAATCGGTGGAAGTTTTCGGGAGCGCCGTCATGAAATTTGGACTTGCAGGGGCCTTTATCGCGCTGGGGGTCATGGTCGCTGGCGGCGGCGCGTCGGCGGAGCCGGTCGATATCCGCGAATGGAAAGTGCCTTTCGCCGAATCCCGCCCGCGCGACCCGTTCGCCTATGAGGCCGGGTCGATCTGGTTTGTGGGCCAGCGCACGGGCTATCTCGCCCATCTGAACGCGGCGACCGGCGATATTCACAAGATTGACCTGAAAGAGGGTTCAGGTCCGCATAATCTTATCGTCGGGTCCGACGGCGTTGTCTGGTACGCTGGCAACAAGACGGCGCTGATCGGGCGTTATGATCCGACAACGGAGGAAATTGAGGAGATCGCGATGCCGGACCCGGCGGCGCGCGATCCGCACACGCTGATCTTCGACGAGAACGAGGAAAACATCTGGTTCACCCTGCAAGGGGCGAACATGATCGGGCGGCTGAATATCGAAACGCGAAAGGTCGATCTCGTTCCCTCGCAAACGGAGCGCTCGCGGCCCTATGGCATCAAGTTGGCGCCGGATGGATCCATCTGGGCGTCGCTCTTCGGAGCGCCGAAGCTGGCGCAGCTGGACCCGGAGACTATGGCCCTGCGGGAGATTGAGCTGCCCCGCGAGACCATTCGCCCGCGCCGTCTTGAGGTGCTGGCCGACGGCACGGTCTGGTATGTGGATTACGCCGGCGGCGTCCTCGGTCGGTATAATCCGCAGACGGAGAAGTTTGCCGAGTGGCCGCTGCCACAAGGGGAAGGCTCGCGGCCCTATGGCATGGCGTCGGACAGTGAGGGCCGGGTCTGGATGGTGGCGACCGGCGTTTCGCCGAATGTGTTTCTCGGCTTCGATCCTGCGAGCGAAGAATTTTTCAGCGCAACGGACATACCTTCCGGCGGCGGTACGGTGCGCCACATGCATTATCATGAAACCTCCGGGGCGGTCTGGTTCGGCGCGGACACGAATTACGTCGGCCGGGCGATTGTGACGGCGCCGACGGAGTAAGCGCGCGTCATGATGCGTCTCGCAATTTTCGTTTGCTGCGTTTTGCTTGCCGCGCCAGCGCACGCCCATCCGGACGGCGCGCCCTGGGGCTCGGCGGATCCCGATACGTTCAATTCTTGCGCCGCATGTCATTTCGACCATGAGCCCGTAGGCCGTTCGCCGGCGATTGTGATTGCCGGCCTGCCGGACATGACATCGCCGGGCGAGGCCTATGAGCTGACATTGCGGTTCGACGCGGGCGCCGCGCCGAAGGCGGGCTTTCTCCTCTCGGCGACGTCCGGCGCGTTCGAGGCGATCGACGAATTTCTGGAAACGCGAGACGGCGAGGTGCGGTCGATAAAAACCATCACGCCGGAGAACGGCGTCGCTACATGGACCATGCGCTGGCGCGCCGGGGAAACAGCGGCGGATGTCGTGACATTTCATGTTGGCGCCAACGCCGCAGACGACGACCGCTCGCCCTTCGGCGATAAGCTGCATTTCAGGAAGTTTGAAGTGTGGATACGCGGGGACGGGGAGTAGGAACTTCGCTTCACAGATCAGTGCAAAGTCATTCCGGGACGAGCAAAGCTCGGACCCGGAATCCATGGTGTTCCATCACCAACAGCGTAACCGTGAGCAGGGTTGAGCCATGGATCCCGGGTTCTGACTGCGTCAGCCGCGGGATGACGCCGTAAGCTTAAGTCCAACGCTTGGACAGCTTCTGATCCATCTCGTTCGCCGGCGCCTTCGCGGCGCCGCCATAGCCGGTGATGCTGTCGCCCACGAAAGGGTTTGACTTTCGCTCCGCGCCGAAGGTCGATGTGGGCCCGTGTCCCGGGACGAACTGCATGTCTTGCCCGAGCGGCCAGAGTTTGTCCGTAATCGAACTGATCAGCGTCGCGTGATCGCCGCGCGGGAAGTCCGTCCGTCCGATAGAGCCCGCAAAGAGAACGTCGCCGACAAAGGCGATGCGCGCGCCTTCATGATAGATCACGACGTGTCCGGGCGTATGGCCCGGCGTGTAAACGACGTCGAATTGGATCCCGTCGAGTTCCAGCGTGTCGCCGTCATTGAGCCACTGGTCCGGCTTGCAGTCCTCGCCCATGCCGGCCTGACCATATTGCGCCCAGTGATTGGCGATTTCGTCGAGCCAGAATGTATCGTCTTTGTGCGGACCGATAATCGGCGCGCCGGTTTCGCGCTTGACCGCTTCCGCGCCGCCTGCGTGATCGAGGTGTCCATGGGTCAGCCATATTTGCTCGATCGTCGCGCCGAACTCCTTCGCGGCGGTGAGGATTTTCTCCGCTTCGCCCCCGGGATCAACAACAGCCGCCTTGCCCGACGGCGCCTTGATGATGGAACAGTTCTGCTGGAACGGCGTCACCGGCACGACGCGGATCTGGAAGGGGGGATTTTGGTTGGTCATTTGAACTCAGGGTCGTCCTTAGGTCGTGAAACTATGTAAGCTTCATCCTGAGGAGAAATTTTTCTTCGTCCTTCGTGACGTCGCTTCGCGACCCTCAGGATGAAGAAAAATTTCGTCACGAAGGACGAAGCTGCGTGACTTAAGCGAAAACAACGCCAGCGGCAAATTCACCGGGCTGAAACCGCGCGCAACGTCACAATCGTCGTGGCGCAGAGGGTGCGCGCGCCGTTTTTCTCGCCATAGACATTGGCGTGTACGACGCCGATGGTGCCGCCGCCGGAGATGACTTTGGCCTCCGCCGCGAGTGTGTCGCCCGTCGCCGGTTTCATGAAGTTGATCTTGAGCTCGATGGTGAGGCAGACGCGGCCCTCGGGCAGGACCGACGCATAGGCCGCGCCTGCGGCGTGGTCCGCAAGCCCGGTGACGACGCCCGCATGGACGTATCCCATGAATTGCGCCAGGTCCTCGCGCGGGGTCAGTTCCAGCGTGACGGCGCCTTCCTCGAAATCTCGCACCTTGAAACCCGACGCCTTGGTGAAGCCGGTGTCGGTGATCTTTTCGAAGACAGCTTTGAGGTCGCGTGTTTCCATGGGCGCAAGTTTAGGGACCGCCGCCGCCGACTGAAAATAGTTTGTGCAGTTGGTCAGCCTTGCCGGCTCAAGCCGCCTTCAGGCCCTCAACGAAGCGGCGGAAAATATAAAAACTGTCTTCCGGGCCGGGGGAGGCTTCCGGGTGGTGTTGTACGGACATGGCCGGCGCGTCTTTGAGCGCGATGCCGCTGTTGGTGCCGTCGAAGAGCGAGACATGGGTCTCGACGATATTGTCGGGGAGCGTCTCGCGATCAACGGTGAAGCCGTGGTTCATGGAGACGATCTCGACCTTACCGGTTTTGAGATCCTTCACCGGATGGTTCGCGCCGTGATGGCCTTGGGTCATCTTTTCTGTTTTCGCCCCGGCGGCCAGCGCCAGCATCTGATGGCCGAGGCAGACGCCGAAGGTAGGCACCTTCTTTTCGATCAGTTGACGGATCACCGGCGCGGCATATTCGGCTGTTGCTGCCGGATCGCCGGGACCGTTGGAGAGGAGAACGCCGTCGGGCGCCTTTTCCATGATGTCATCGAACGAGGCCTTGGCGGAGACTACCGTCACGCGGCAGCCTTCGCTCGCGAGCCGGCGCAGAATGTTGCGTTTCGCGCCGTAGTCGATGACGACAATATGCGGGCCCATTTGCGCATTGGGGCCGTCATGGGCGCCGTAGCCTTCGCCCCATTTCCAACCCGTCTCTTCATGGATGTAGGTTTGCAGGGTCGTCACGTTGCCAGCGAGGTCGCGCCCCTCAAGGCCAGCCCATTCGGCCGCGCGTTTTTGCATCGCTTCAATGTCAAAGACGCCCGATGCGCTGTGGGCGATGACGCCGTGGGGCATGCCCTGTTCGCGCACATGGGACGTCAGCGCGCGCGTATCGACGCCGGAAAGGCCGATGATCCCGCGCCGGCGCATCCAGACAGAAAGGTCTGTGTGGGAGCGATAATTCGACGGCCCCGTCACGGGGGCGCGGAAAATCGCGCCGCGCGCCGCCCGCGAGGCCGCCGGCGAGGCGTCCTCGACGTCTTCCGGATTGACCCCGACATTGCCGATATGTGGGAAAGTGAAGGTGATGATCTGGCCCGCATAGGACGGGTCGGTGAGGATTTCCTGATAGCCCGTCATCGCCGTATTGAAGCAGACTTCGCCCACGGCCTCGCCGACGGCGCCCCAGCCGGTCCCATAAAGCGTTGTTCCGTCTGCTAAAACCAGCGCGGCGGTGGGTTTCGGGGCGGGTGCTTGACTAATGCGCATCAGAGAATATCTGTTCCAGGCTGTTTCATGCGAAAGCGCGGCGCAGCGGGAAGATTGCCAGACCGCCCGCGCAAATTGGCCGGAAGCTATGCGAAGGGGCCCGATTGGGTCAATGACGGATACGCCCGAATTTATCCAAACGAATCAAAATCGACCATGATGAACGGCCCCGCGGCGCAAGACTTGCGTGGACGCGGAACCCGGTATTCGGAGACGAGTGAAGAATGCTTAGAGACAAAATTGACGACGCCCTGAAGACGTCCATGAAAGCGAAGGACGACAAGCTTCGCGTCGCGACCCTGCGGCTCATCAACGCCGCCATCAAGGACCGTGATATTGCGGCGCGCGGCGAGGACCGGTGCGAGGGCATCACGGACGAGGAAATTCTGGCCTTGCTCACCAAGATGGTGAAGCAGCGCGACGAAAGCGCCGCCGCCTTCGACAAGGGCGGGCGCCCGGAGCTTGCCGAACAGGAGCGCGCGGAAATCGAGGTGATTCGCGAGTTCCTGCCGCGCCAGCTTTCCGACGATGAGATTGTCGTCGCGGTGAAAGACGTGATCGACGAATACGAAGCTTCGGGCCTGAAGGACATGGGCCGTTGCATGGGCGCCCTGAAAGAGCGCTTCAATGGCTCCATGGATTTTGGCCGCGCCGGCGAGCTGATGAAAGAGACGTTGAGTTAAGGCGCCGGGCGCTATCGATCATTCGCTTCGTCCTTCGTGACAGAATTTTTCTTCATCCTGAGGGAGCCGAAGGCTCGTCACGAAGGACGAAGAAAAGTTCCTCCTCAGGTTGAAGCGATACGGGAACATTGCCTCGGTGCAAAAAAATCGCGTGCGGCGATATTGCGTTCATCACCCGCCCCAGGCGGCGGTATAGGCTGCCCTCATGGACATCGCCATCGCCGGAGCCGGGATCGCCGGGCTGACCGCTGCGTCGCTATTGGCGCGCGCCGGTCACGCCGTTTCGGTTTTTGACCAATTGCCCGCGCCGGCGCCGGTAGGGTCCGGGCTCATCGTGCAGCCGGTGGGGCAGGCCGTGTTGGCGGCGATGGATCTGTTGGACAAGGTGTTGATGCGCGGGGCGCCGTTGCGCCGCCTGCATGCGTTGAGCGCGGCCGGACGCACTGTCCTGAATGTCCGGTATGGCGCCCTTGGACCAGAGACATTCGGGATCGGCATTCACCGCGCGGCGTTGTTCGACGTTTTGTTCGAAGCCGCGAAAGCGAGGGGCGCGCGTTTTCATCAGGGATGCGAAATTATCGACATTGAAACCAGCGGCGGCGGCCTTGCGCTGAAATTTGCAGACGGTGAAACGTCGCCCAAGTTCGATCTGGTCGTAGATGCGCTGGGCGTGCGCTCGCCGCTCATTCAGCGCGACGGCGCCAATCTCACCTTCGGCGCGCTCTGGACCAATATTCCGATGCCGGACGATCGCGCGTTTCCGCCTGACGAACTGACGCAGCGTTATCGCGGCGCCGATTGTTCCGCCGGCGTCATGCCCATCGGCGAGGGACAGGCGGCGATGTTCTGGACGTTGCGTCAGGACGGGTATGAAAGATGGCGCGCCCGTGGTCTTGATGCATGGAAAAGCGATGTTGAACATCTCTGGCCGGAAGCGCGCATCTGCCTCGACTATATTGACGATCAGGATCAATTGATCTTCGCGCGCTATGCCCATGACACCATCGCCGCGCCGGTTGAAGGACGCCTCGTTCACATCGGCGACGCCTGGCATGCGGCGAGCCCGCAACTGGGGCAGGGCGCCAACATGGCGCTGCTCGATGCGCACGCGCTGGCGCAAGCGTTTGCACAGGATGACGATATTGAACGCGCGCTCGGCGATTTTCTGAAACGGCGCGCGCGTCACGTGAAACTCTATCAGGCGATCAGCTGGGCCTTCACGCCGGTCTATCAGTCAGAATCGACGCTGTTGCCTTATTTACGCGATCTTCTCGTTGGGCCGGTCTCGGCGACGCCATGGGCGGCGAAATTCCTGGCGATGCTCGTTTCTGGGAAGTTGTAGGTCGTTGACGAGAAATTCGCTTCGTCCTTCGTGACAGAATTTTTCTTCATCCTGAGGGAGCCGAAGGCTCGTCACGAAGGACGAAGAAAAATTCCTCCTCAGGATGTAGCGAATCCCCCGAAACGAACGCCCAACCCCGGTTGAATCCGCTTTGCCCAATACAACCCTGACCCGGTATTCTTCCATGAATCCCGCATTTGGTGCGTAGTTATCGGCGCCCCTGCGCGGCGCTCTTATGATGTTTCTCGCGTCGATCCGGGTTGATCGAAACGCGCCTTGGCAAGAACGCCGGCGCCAACCCCTCGCAAGACCCTGTCGGCGCCGGGAACGGGATGTCGCAAGACGCCGCCGTTCCGGGCTCTTTGACATTGTGGATTTTTTTGGGGATGGCGCTCTGGTTGTCGCCCTTACTGTCGACGGTCATCCCGGGACTGACGAAGTCAGGACCCGGGATCCGTGGCGCTACAGCAAAGCAGTTGTGGCCGTGGCATTGAAGTACCCTGGATTCCGGGTTCGCGACTGCCGTCGCGCCCCGGAATGACAAAGCTTGGCCTTACGCCATCTCCTTCGCGCGGCGTTTGCGTAAGTGCGGCTTCAGCGCTTTCTTCCGCAGGCGGATGGTTTTTGGCGTCACTTCGACGAGTTCGTCTTCCGCGATATAGGAGATCGCCTGTTCCAGCGTCAGCCGCCGCGGCGGCGTGAGGCGTACGGCCTCGTCCTTGCCGGCGGCGCGGATATTGGTGAGCTGTTTGCCCTTCAGCGGGTTGACGTCGAGGTCTTCGGGCTTGGCGTTTTCGCCGATGATCATGCCCTCATAGACCGCCTCACCGGGACTGATGAACATGACGCCGCGCTCTTCGAGGTTCCAGAGCGCATAGGGCACGGCGGTTCCGTCGCCGTTGGAAATGAGCGTGCCGGTGCGCCGGCCTTCAAGGGTTCCCTTGTGGGACGCATGGGTGAGGTAGGACCGGTTCATGACGCCGGTGCCGCGCGTGTCGGTGAGGAACTCGCCGTGATAGCCGATGAGCGCGCGCGACGGCGCATGCATGATGAGGCGCGTCTTGCCGGCGCCCGACGGGATCATTTCCGCAAGCTCGGCTTTTTTCTGTGAGAGCTTTTCGATGACGACGCCGGAATGCTCATCGTCAACGTCGATCACCACTTCCTCGATAGGTTCGAGGACGACGCCGTTTTCGTCTTCCCGCGTCAGGACCCGCGGACGCGACACAGCGAGTTCGAACCCTTCCCGGCGCATGTTCTCGATGAGAACGCCGAGCTGCAACTCGCCGCGGCCAGCGACGTCGTAAGCGTCTTTCGTTACGGTCTCGGTGACGGTGATCGCGACATCGCCTTCGGCCTGACGCAGGAGGCGTTCGCGAATGACGCGGGACTGCACCTTGTCGCCCTCGCGGCCCGCAAGAGGGGAGTCGTTGGCGGCGATGGTGATCGACAGGGTCGGCGGATCGATGGGCTGTGCGGGCAGGGGCGTATCAACTTCCGGCGCGCAGATCGTGTCGGAAACGGACGCTTTCGAAAAACCGGCGACAGCGACAATGTCGCCGGGCAATGCTTCGTCCACGGGCTGGCGTTTGAGGCCGCGAAAGGCGAGGACCTTCGAGACCCGCGCCTGCTCCACGAGTGCGCCGTCGCGGGAGATCGCTTTGAGCGTGGCGTTCGGTTTGGCGACGCCCGCGACGACCCGGCCCGTCAGCAGGCGTCCGAGATAGGGGTCGGCTTCAAGGGTCGTCGCCAGCATGCGGAAGGGCGCATCGCCCGCCCCTTCAATTTCCGGCGCCGGCACATGCGAGACGACGACGTCAAACAGCGCGTTCAGGTTTTCGCGCGGGGCTTCCATTGTCGTCGCCGCCCAGCCGTCGCGGCCGGCGGCGTATAGCACCGGGAAATCAAGCTGTTCGTCATTGGCGCCCAACGCCGCGAAAAGATCGAACGTGGCGTCGAGGGCGCGGTCGGGATCGGCGCTCGGGCGATCCACCTTGTTCAGGACGACAATGGGTTTGAGGCCGAGGCCGAGCGCCTTGGACAAAACGAATTTCGTCTGCGGCATCGGCCCTTCCGCGGCGTCGATGAGCAACAGGCATCCGTCGACCATGGAGAGAATGCGCTCCACCTCGCCGCCGAAATCGGCGTGGCCAGGCGTGTCGACAATGTTGATCCGCACTTCGTTGCTATCATGGCGCCAGACAACGCTTGTGCATTTGGCGAGGATGGTGATGCCGCGCTCGCGCTCGATATCGTTGGAATCCATCGCCCGCTCGGCCATGTCCGAATGGGCGGCGACGGCGCCCGACTGGCGCAGCATCTCATCGACGAGCGTCGTTTTCCCGTGATCCACGTGGGCGATAATGGCGATATTACGCAAAGTTGTACGGCTGTCTGTCATAGCGGCGGCGGCGTGCCCGGTTTTCCGCCGCAATGCAAGGGATTTGCCGGGCCCACATGGCCGCGCTATGTCATGGAGCGGCCATCCGGGCCGTTTTGCGATTGAATATCAGCGAGCTTTCGCGGGAACCATGGCGCATATTTTTATCAGCTACGCCCGCGCCGACCGGCCGATGGTCGAGAAGCTGGCGAACGCGCTGGAAGAAGCCGGCCACTCTGTCTGGTTGGACCGGCATCTTCGGGGCGGCGCGGCCTACGCCAAGGATATCGAGGCGCAACTTAAAAAGGCTGACGCGGTGGTCGTTTCGTGGTCGGCGGCGGCGAATGATTCCGACTGGGTGAAGGACGAGGCCGTCTTTGGCCGCGACAAGGGCGTTCTCATTCCGATTGGTCTCGACGGGGCCGAGGCGCCGCTGGGCTTTCGCCAATACCAGACCCTCGACTTTCAAAAATGGCGCGGCGGCGCCGATGCCCCGGAGGTGAGCGCGCTTCTTAGCGCCGTCGCCGATCTCAGCGGGGAGGCGCAACCGGTTTCATCCGCTGCGCCGGATGAAGGGTTTGTCGCGCGGGCGACATCGGACAAGCGCTATTGGGCGGCGGGCGTTGTCATTCTCGCCGCATTGTTCGCGGCGGCGTTTTTGTTGTTGCAAGGCCCGCAAGGCGCCGCCCCCGTTCAGCGTCTTGCCGAACCGGAAGCGCGTCAGGTGGGCGCATCCTCGCCGTCGATTGCGGTGTTGCCTTTTGCGGACATGTCGCCGGAAGGCAATCAGGAATATTTCGCAGACGGACTGTCGGAAGAACTCCTGAATGTCCTCGTTCGCGTTGACGGCTTGGAGGTCGCCTCGCGCACCTCGTCCTTTGCGCTGAAAGGGCAGGTGCTGTCCATCGGCGAAATTTCAGAGCGGCTTGACGTCGACCATGTGCTGGAAGGCAGCGTGCGCAAGATGAACAATCGCGTGCGCATCACCGCGCAGTTGATTGATGCAGGCACGGACAAACATCTCTGGTCCGAAACCTACGACCGGCATTTGTCGGATATTTTCCGCATTCAGGATGAAATCGCGACGGCGGTGGTCGAGGCGTTGCGCGATGAGCTTGGCGTCTCTGACGACGCGCCCATCGAAATCCGCCCGGCGACGGAAGACCTCACCGCCTATGACGCTTACCTAAAAGCGCGCGAGTTGTACCTCGCCCGGGGCAAGGCGAATGTCGCCGAGTCAATGCGCCTCTTTGAACAGGCCGTCGATCTCGATCCCCGTTTTGCTCGCGGCTGGGAAGGGCTCGCCGGCGTGTACGCCATCGCCACGAGCTGGGGCATTCTCGACCGCGACTATTCGGCGATGTCTCTGGTCGCGGCGAAAAAAGCGCTGGAAATCGATCCGGACCTCTCCGCGCCTTACGCCGTGATCGGGCTCACCTACCGCACGCATTACCCGACCCCTTGGGCGGAATCGATTGAAAATCTGAAACAGGCGATCGCCCGCGACGCCAAAGCGACCGACCCGGTCCTGTGGCTCGGCATGAATTACATGGCCGTGGGCGAGACCGATCTCGCGATTGAAACCTTTTCGCGCTGCCTTGCGATGGATGCGGCGCAAAAACTTTGCCGCAAATATCGCTCGCTGTCCTATCTCACCAAGGGCGACAAAAAGAACGCCATCGCCGATGCGACGATCAACGCGGAAGTCGGCTATTATTCGGACTTCGACGCTTACATTCCACACTTCCTGGGCGAGGGCGAAAGGCTGCTCGCCTTCACCATTTCGCGCACCGTCAATTGGTGGTCGAACTTTCCTCACCGCGACCTGATTGCCGCGATAGAGGACGGTGATAATCCATCGCCGGAACGAATTGAAAAATTCCTGCGCTGGGGCGCCGATTATAATGTCCGCGTCAAAACCCATGCGCACACCATGCTGACCTTGCGCGCCTATGAGTATCTGACGGTTGATAACTGGAACAATGACTACGAAATGCTGTGGCTGCCGCAGTTTGCGCATTTTCGGCAGTCGCCGGAATTTAAAAGATTCGCCGCCGAACTCGGCCTTGACGATTATTGGCGCGCCAATGGTTTTCCGCCGCCATGCCGGGCGCTCGCCGGCGGCGACTTCGAGTGCCGCTAAGGTCTAGTGACGCAGCAGCGTCAGTCCCGCAAAGACGAAACCAAGCCCGAAAAGAACGCCTGCGGCCAAAAACCCGGCGACAGGCGCGCCGAGCGACCAGCCCGCAATTTGCGCGAGGGCCGCGCCGATCCAGGCGAATGCGGCGAGGCGGGCAACGCCGCTCATAAACAGCGCCGCCGACAAGAACACCAGACCGGCGCCAATGATGACGACCCCGGTTTGATAGATGTCGAACCCGTGGAACACGCCGTCCGGGCCGGTGATGATGGCCAGTCCGGATACGGACATTATATAGCCGATGAGGCCGACGACGCCCAGTCTTGCGGCGTATTGAAAGAACAATGCCGACAGGGCGAATATCAAAAGCAGGTCAATGGACGCAGCGTATGTTTCGAGCACTGGATCGTTGGCGCGCCATGTTATTGAATTTCCGCCGATGCGCATGGCGCCGCCGATAACCGCCATGGCGCCAAACACCCGCAAATATTTTATGGGTTCAGAGTGATCTGACATTTCGCGACCATAATCGCGGTTTGCGTTCGCGAAAATGATTTAATGCAGACGTTGTTATGGTCGCCGCTAACTTGCCCGGCGCGTGCGCGGGTTGAAGTTGCGCAAGATCAGCGCCCGCCACGCCCAGCGCATCAGCGCCAATGCGGTCGCGGGAACAAACGCGAAAGTGAGCCAGAGCGCCAACGCTTCCGCGGGCAACGCCGACGCCATTAAAAGCCCCGCATAGGCCGCAACGATAAAGAGCGAAGCCACAACCGTGATGCGCGCCAGCGGACGCAGGCCCACGACCCAGAAAAAGCCCTTGAGGATGAGCGCGAGCAGCGTCAGCCCGAAAGCGATGACAAAACCTTTCGCCAGGAGGAAGCCGCCAAGTTTCGGATCCTTTGCAAAATTGACGGGCACCGGCGCCTGGCTCGACACGAATGCCGGCGGCGTGTCGATCGCCATGGGCAGATCGATGGCGGAGTTGATGTGGCCCATGGTGATGCGGTTTTCGCCGTCGCCTGCGCGCCAGATGCGCGCCGTATTGTCCCGCGAACCGGAAACGATCAGCGCGCCGTCCGCCGTTGAATCGAGACCGCGCACGCCGTCCTTATGGCCTTCAAGCTCGCGCACCAGCGACCCTGTCGCCACGTCCCAGATGCGGATCACGGGATCGATGCCGCTGGTCGCTAGCAGCGTATCGCCCTGCGCAAAGGCGACTGCAAAGGCGCGGCCCGATCCGTGATCGAGGCTCGCCACGAGATTGTTGTCATTGGTGCGCCAGACCCGCACGACGCCGTTATTGGCCGCTGCCGCGTAATGGGCGCCGTCGTGTGAGAATTTCACGTCGTTGCCGGGACCGCCAATGGCGAGGGAGACGAGCCGCGCGCCGGACCGCCAATTCCACAAGGAAACCGTGCCGTCTTTTGACGCCGCGGCGAGAATGTCGCCGCCCGGATGAAAGTCGACGGCGTTGACGTTGTCGATATGGATCTTGAGCGAGCGCATCTGTTCGCCGGTTTCCGGGTTCCAGATGATGATCGAATTATCGCCGGACGCCGTGGCGACTGCTGCGCCATCGGGCGACCAGGCGGCGTCGTATACGCTCGAACGGTGACCGTCGAGGGTGGCAACCGCTTTCGCCGAGCTTGTATCCCAGATGATCGCCGAACGGTCGCGGGAGGCGGAAACGGCGCGCTCGCCATTGGGCGAGAAGTCCGCGCCCCAGACCCAGCATTTGCCTTCATCGTCTTCGCAGGTCGCCTTATGGCCAACAAACTCCGCGCGTTCAACGCCGGTCGCTGCGTCCCACAGCTTGATCGTGTTGTCGTCAGAGGCTGTGACCACATAGCGTCCGCTGGCGTCAAAGGTAACGGAATTGATGTCTGCGCCTTCGATGCCTTTCACCTGCACCCCTTCCAGCGCGGCGGCGTAGATCCGGCCTTCAAGGATGATCGGCGCCGTGGTGATCAGGGAAAAGAGAATGAGCGCCACGTATGAGCGCGGCAGCAGCGCAAGCGAAGCGGCGCCGGCGGCCCGGTCCGCTTCAAGCGTTCCGTACCGGGACAAAAAGGCGAGGATCGCCATGGCCCCGATAAAGAACGGACGATAGGCGGCGAAGACAAAATCCGACGCATAGGCGAGGGCGCCGAAGGCGCCGGCGATGAGCAGCGCCATGAACACGGATTGCCCGAACAGGGCGAGACGTCGTTTCGAACCGGTGGTCGTATATTTCGACGCGCGCCGCGAAATTTTCGAAGGCGATTGTCGGCGCGGTTCTGGTCTCGGTTTTGGTTTTGGCGGGGGCGCAGGTTTTGGCTGTTCCGCTTCCGGCTCCGGTTTTGGCGTTTCACTCTCAGGTTGCGGCGCCGGCTTGGGTTCAGGCTGGGGCGCGGGTTGCGGTTCCGGCGCCCGATCCGGCGCGCCATGTTGAGACGCCGCGCCGTCGGCGACGGCATCGATAAACGCCTTGAACGCATTGTCGTTTAAGTTGCCGCGCCAATGGGTCAGGTCCGCGGTCTGGATTTGCCGGAAGCCGAGGGGGATATCCACATTGTCGATGAGCGCCGGGAACAGAATTTCGCGCGCGGCGCCTTCGTCGGCCTCGTCGGCGACAAAACGCGACGCCACCGAATAGCGCGACCAGATCACGATGACCGAACGGGTCGCGCTAAGCGCCTCGGATATTTCCTGGCGAAACCCGGCGCCGGTCTTGATTTTCGGATCCCACCAGACGCGCAGGCCCTGCTGGCCGAGCGCATTGGCGATCTTCTCGACCTTGGCGCGGTCCTCGCGCGAATAGGATATGAATACGTCGTGCTGCCCCACGTAAACCCCGACATGCGCCTTGCATCGCCGGAAACCCCTATTCCGACGCACACGCTTTTTATAGCTGCGGCGCTCTCTCCCCGCTGCTCGTTGGCGCTAGGTATATCAAATGGCGGCGATAGCGGCAATTCCGCGCCGCGGGCGCCAACGGGCGTGGGGAGAAAAAGTCCGGCGCAGGCGCGCAAAAAGGGCTAGATATTATCGCCGCGGGGCCGCTTGATGTTGCGCCGCACAACACTCATCTCTCGTCTGTATGCCCCGTTTCACGCCAGATTTTCTCGATGAACTGAAAAGCCGGTTGCGCCCGTCGGACGTGATTGGCCGTTATGTGAAACTTCAAAAACGCGGCAACGCGTATTGGGGCCTGTCGCCCTTCAACAAGGAAAAAACGCCGTCCTTTACGGTGAATGACGACCGCGGCTCCTATCACTGCTTCTCGTCCCAGAACCATGGCGACATCATTACCTTTCTGATCGAGACGCAAGGGATGAGCTTTCCCGAAGCGGTGGAAAGTTTGGCTACGGACGCCGGGATGGAGTTGCCTGTGTCCTCGCCGCAGGACGCTGCGCGCGAGAAACAGATCAAGGGACTTGCTGAAGCCTGCGAGGCGGCGGCGGTATTTTTTGAAAAATCTCTTCACCGCAATCAGGACCGCGGCGCGCTCGACTATCTGAAGGACCGCGGCGTCACCGATGCGCAGATTGATGAATTCTCTATCGGCTTTGCGCCGTCGGGAAGGGCGGAGCTGAAGGACCATCTCATCAATAAGGGGTTCACGGATGAAGTGCTGGTCGAAGCCGGTCTAGTCATCAAGCCCGATGATGGCGGCGCGACATTCGACAGGTTCCGCGGACGGATCATGTTCCCGATCCACGGAACCCGGGACCGCGTTATCGCGTTTGGCGGGCGCGCCCTTGATCCGAATGCGCGCGCAAAATATCTAAACTCCCCGGAAACGCCGCTCTTCCACAAGAGTTCGGTATTGTACCGGTTTGACAAGGCCCGGCGCGCGGCGACGGAAGCCAAGGCGCCGCTCCTCGTCTGCGAAGGGTATATGGACGTCATCGCGCTCTGGGGCGCAGGAATAAAACACGCGGTTGCGCCGCTCGGAACGGCGCTCACCGAAGACCAGTTGGCGATGCTGTGGCGCGTGTCGGACGAACCGGTCCTCTGTTTTGACGGCGACAAGGCCGGCGTCGGCGCCGCTCACCGATCCATCGACCGAGCGCTGCCGAAGCTGGCGCCGGGCAAGTCGCTCAACTTCGTCTTTCTCCCCGATGGTCAGGACCCGGACGATCTTGTGAGCGACGGCGGCCGGGCGGCGTTTGATGCGGTGCTCGCAAAAGCGCGCCCGCTCGTTGACGTCCTCTGGGACCGCGAACGCGCGGTCCGGCCCCTCGATACGCCGGAGCGACGCGCGGCCTTCCGGTCGGAATTGCGCGGGCTCGTAAAGAATATCGCCGACAAGGATGTGCGGACCGCCTACGGGGGCGAGCTTGCCCAGCGCCTTGATTCGGAGCTCGCGCCGCGGAAATCCGCCGGCCCGGCGCAAGGCAACCCGTGGCGGCGCGGGGCAGGCGGCGCACCCCGCGGCCGGCAGGGTTTTCGCTATCAGGAGCCGCCGCGCCCGAGCCCGGGCCTTAAACGCCGCGGCGCGCCCGTGGGCTGGCGGCGCGAGGCGGCGCTGGTCCTCGCCGGGCTCAACCATCCGGCGCTGATCGAGCGCCAGGAGGGCGCCTTTCTGGAGCTGGAACTTACCGATTCCGGGCTCAGCGCCCTTTTGAGCGCGCTTTTAACGGCGCTTTCCGCCGATCCCGGCCTTGACAGCGCGGGGCTGAAAAGCCATCTCACAGGCACCGGCGCGGCAGGTTCATTGGAGCGGGTCCTGAATGACCCCGAGCTCTCGAAACACCGTTTCCTCCGCCCCGAAACCGAGATCGACGAGGCCGAGCAGGGATTTCTCAATGCTCTGGCCCATCACCTGTATGAATCGACGCTCAAGCAGGAGGTGGCGAATTCGGCGTCTCGGATATTCACCAGCGGCGACGAAGCATGGAAAGCGGCGGCGGCCGCGCGCGAAGAATTGGTGAACATAAACCGGGCGGGCGATGCGGACTCAGAAGACGGCGATGAACAGGATCGCCTCAATGCTGTCCGTGAACGAATGAAACAAAGCGTCTCGAAGAAATTCGGACGATAAAAGGTATTCATAAGATGGCGAAAAAAGCGGCGGCGAAAAAACAGCAGCCTGAAGCAAGCGATGCGACGGACAGCCCTGTCCTCGATCTCACCGATGCGGACGTCAAGAAACTCATCAAGTCGGCGAAGTCGCGCGGTTATGTGACCTATGACGAGTTGAACAAGGTGCTGCCGTCGGAAGAGGTTTCCTCCGAACAGATCGAAGACATCATGGCCCAGCTTTCAGAAATGGGCATCAATGTCGTCGAGCATGAGGAGGAAGAAGACGAGGGCGAAGGCGACGGCAAGACCGCCGCCGCGTCAAAGTCGAAAGCCGTTGCGACCAAGGAGACCGGCAAGGGCGGTCAGGTCGTCACCACCAATACCAGTTCGTCCGCCGACCGGACCGACGATCCGGTGCGCATGTATCTGCGCGAGATGGGCACCGTCGAGCTGCTCTCGCGTGAAGGCGAAATCGCCATCGCCAAGCGCATCGAGGCGGGCCGCGAGACCATGATCCGCGCCCTGTGCGAAAGCTCGCTGACCTTTGAGGCCATCACCGTCTGGCGCGAGGAATTGATGGAAGGCCGCGTCCTCTTGCGCGACATCATCGACCTCGACGCAACATACGGCGGCGGGCCGGAATCGCGCCCCGATATGACGCAGCCGGAAGTCGCCGAGCGCGTGCACAAGGAAGAAGCCGAGAAAGCGGAAAACGCCTCCGACGACGACGAGGATGACTTTGATGAAGGCGCGCTTTCTCTTTCCGCTATGGAAGCGGAATTGCGCGACGGCGTCATGGACCGGTTCGACGAGATTTCGTCGGACTATAAAAAACTGCGCCGGCTTCAGGACATCATGATCGAGGAGCAGCGCCAGGGCGCCGATCTTACGGCCTCGCAGACCCGCCGCTTCAAGAAACTGCAGAAAGACATTGTCGAGCGCGTGCGCCGGGTTCGCCTTAATAACCAGCGCATCGAAGCGCTGGTCGAGCAGCTTTACGACATCAACCGGCGTCTCATGGCGCTGGAAGGCAAGCTTGTGCGCCTTGCGGACTCCTACGGCGTGAACCGCCAGGAATTTCTCGCGGAATATATCGGCGCCGAACTTGATCCGGATTGGTTTGCCCGCATCGGTGAAAAGACCGGCAAGGGCTGGCAGAATTTCGTCGGCAAGGCGGAACGCCAGATCGGCAACATCCGCGAGGAAATCGGCAACCTCGCGACGGAAACGGGCCTCACCGTCACCGACTTCCGCCGCATCGTCTCCATGGTGCAGAAAGGTGAACGCGAGGCGCGCATCGCCAAGAAGGAAATGGTTGAAGCGAATTTGCGCCTCGTCATCTCCATCGCCAAGAAATACACCAACCGCGGCCTGCAGTTTCTCGACCTCATTCAGGAGGGCAATATTGGCCTCATGAAAGCGGTCGATAAATTCGAATATCGCCGCGGCTACAAATTCTCGACCTACGCCACCTGGTGGATCAGGCAGGCGATTACGCGCTCCATCGCCGATCAGGCGCGCACCATCCGTATTCCGGTGCACATGATCGAGACAATCAACAAGATTGTGCGCACGAGCCGGCAGATGCTCCACGAAATCGGCCGCGAGCCGACGCCGGAAGAGCTGGCGGAAAAACTTTCCATGCCGCTCGAAAAAGTCCGTAAGGTGATGAAAATCGCCAAGGAACCGATCTCTCTTGAAACGCCGATTGGCGATGAGGAAGACTCTCACTTGGGCGATTTCATCGAGGACAAGAACACGATCCTTCCCATCGATGCGGCGATCCAGTCAAACCTGCGCGAAACCACAACGCGGGTTCTGGCGAGCCTTACGCCGCGGGAAGAACGCGTGTTGCGCATGCGCTTTGGCATCGGCATGAACACTGACCACACGCTGGAAGAAGTCGGCCAGCAGTTCTCGGTTACGCGCGAGCGCATCCGCCAGATCGAAGCGAAAGCGCTGCGCAAACTGAAACATCCGAGCCGCAGCCGGAAGCTGCGTAGTTTCCTGGATAACTAGTGACGGTGCTGAATTCAATTCATGTCAAAAAATGCTCGCGAACCAAAAGACTTAATTGAAAGGCACAACCGAAGAGCAGATATCCATACAGAGGGTGTAAGAAGCCTATTTTTGTTAAATGGCGGAGGAGCCATTGCATTGCTCGCGTTCCTTCCGCAGATTTGGACAATTGCTCCTGAGTTAATTGAAAGCCTTGCATGGGGGCTAATATGGATGGCCATAGGACTTGTACTGGCCGCACCTGTAAATCATATACGCTATGAAACATCCCGCGACCATGATGATTGGTCGCAGAAAAAACGTTATCAGCGCGGTCAGGTCTTTGGGATTGCTCATCGATTTCTATTCATTGCGTCTTTGCTTATGTTCATCGTTGCAGTGACGGTCGTGGCGTGCGGAATTTTGGTCAACTTGCCTGACACTTAGGCATAATTTTTGAAAACTAAAAAACGTACGTGATAACTCCGGCTTACGTTGTGTGCGGATATGCATCAGGAAAAACGGGTCGTGAAAACAAGGTTTCTCTCATGAACCATCTTTATAATTCTTCTCGGCTTCTGCATGCTCTCGCTGGAGCGTGCGCTATGTGCGTATTCGCGTCGTCGGTATCGGCCCGGGATGCGATCAGCCCGCCTTACGATATTACCCTGACAGCCGAACAGGCGCCCTTCGGCGACGCCGTTTCCGCCGACATCGTGAATTATTCGCGTGCTGCGCCCTATATTGCCGTCGCCGGCGCATTGAAAGGCGACGGCGTTGCGGAGGCCAAACGCCTTGGCTTCCGATTGATCATCGATCTTCGTCAGCCGACGGAAGACGGCGTAACGGAGAATGCCGCGCAGGCCGGGGCGCTGGGAATCAAGCGCCTGCATTTGCCGTTTACATCTGACGACACGGTCGCGGCGCAAATCGATGTGCTGAAAGCGGCGTTTGATGATCCCGCAAACTATCCGATCCTGCTTCATTGCGCGTCGGCGAACCGCGCCGCTGCGGTTTGGGCGCTCTATCGCGCACGACAGGGCGTCGATCCGGTTACGGTATTGGAGGAAGCCCGCGCGATCGGTCTGAAATCGCGCGAGCCATTTGTCCGTGAACAGCTTGGATTGCCGGTTGCGGAAAGCGAGTGATTATTCCGCGGCCTGCGCCCGGTACCAATCCACCAGAATATCCGTCTTTTCGCGCCAGGTCGTTTCGCCGCCTTCGTCTGCATAGGCGTCGAGGATCGTCGCGAAACGGTCGTCGCTATGGCCGATATTGTCGCGCACGACGAGCGTCGCTGAGCCGGGGCGTAGCTGGTTCACCGTATTGACGATGACGTCCGCGCCGTATTGCGCCTCGAACTGGTCAAAGGCGTTGAAGATCACGAGCACTGGTGCGTCGATCGCGGCCCACGAGGCAAGGAAGTTCCGCTTGGCCGCCTGCTGGTGCCAGGCGAAGGGCCGCCCATACTGGTTGTCGTCGCCAAGCCCGCGCACATCCGCGCGCACGGCGGCCATGGCGGCGCTGTCCTTCGCGATTTCATCCGGGTGCCGATCATTGATGAGATATTCGTACTGGAAGCGGATGCGGTTCACCATCTCGCCGTGAATACCCGCCGGATTAACGTCGTCCGGCCGGCGTTCCAGGTAAATCCGGTCAAAGGTGATCATGCGCTCAAGGTAGGTCTCCGCGCCGCCGCCCTGCACGGCGATGCCGGCAATGTTGTAGCCTTTGTCTTGCAACGCCTTGGCGACCAGCGGCGCTGTGGTTGATCCGAGGCTCGAGCCGTAAAGATAGACGTTTGACGCATCGACCTTGCCGCCCTTCAGAATAGCGTCGAAGGCTTCGACGTAGTGTGCGACTTCCGTGTCGTAATCGAGTTCGTCGCAGGCGGGGCCGACGCTGTCGCCGTCCGATGATCGTTCAACGCGAACGAGCGATAGCCCGGATTCCTGCGCCAGGGCGCGCAGTACATTCGGCGATCCGTTTTCGCGGATTTCGATGGAGCTGCATGACACCCACTGGGTGAACAAGAGCGGGTGCAAGGGGCCGTCGGCGTTTTCCGGCGTCGCAATGATCGTGCGCAGCTTCGCCCCGTCCGTGGTTTCAACCATACCGTAATCGGAGGCGACACCGGGAATGACCTCCAGCGGACGGTCATCGGCGCGCGCAAGCCCGCCGACGGTGTTTTCCGCCGCGCAGGCGGCGGTCGACATCAAGGCGGCGGCCGCGACGAGCGCGCCGGCGCGACAAAGAACGGGAACTCGGTTTGCGGTATTGTTCATGGAACAGACTTTCTCGTTAGGGTTAGGGGGAAACTGGGATTTGCAGTTCGGTGAGGAATTCCAACCGATGGCGCGCGAGCACTTTCGCCGGCAGGCGATAGTCTTCCTGATCGGCGCCAAAGCGGTGATAGACTTCGCGTAACGGTCCGGCAGCGCTTAGCCCGGCGGCGGCGATGTTTGCAGTCATGTCGGCGAACAGTTTTTCGGTCTTGCCATACCCGCCCGCATAAACGGTTGCGACGGCGAGCGGGGCGCCGGCGATTTGCGTTGCCGGTTCTGCGTCCGCCTCCACGGGGATGCAGACTTCAATGTCGAGATCGGCTCTCGTCGTCGGCGGGTTGTGAAAGATGAGGAAGGGCGGGCGATCGGCGCGGGCGCCCCGCGCGGCGACATCGGCTTCCGCCGTTTCAAATATTTCCGTCACCGGTTCGCCGAGGTGGGGCACGCGCTTCCTGACCGCATGGACCCGTTCATCGCCAAGGGGCGTCAATCGAAAATGATGATCCGTATCCTGGTCGATCATCGACGAGAGCATTGTCGCGGTTTCAATCTTGCCGGCAATTTCGTCGCGTTCAGCGGCAAGCACGGCTTGCTTGCGTTTGATGGCGCTCAAGATCACCGCAGTGTCCGGCGGCCCGTCATTGAGGAGCGATGAAATCTCGGCGATAGAGAAATCGATGGCGCGCAAATTTGCGATCATGGCGAGGCGTTCGGCCTGATCGGCGGTGTAATGACGATAGCCCGTCTGCGGGTCCACATGATCGGGCCGCAGCAAGTTCTGCTCGTCATAAAATCGCAGCGCCTTGATGGAGACGCCGGTCAGGCGCGCCATGTCGCCGATTCGCAAAAACCTTTTCATGAGCAAGACCCTACGGTCTCCCCTAACGGGAGAGTCAAACCGGTTCGGCGTGCGGGCGGGACGGATGGCCGTATTTCGGCGCCGCAATAAATACCGCGTATCGCCCTTTGGAACCGAATGCCTTCCTGCTACGGTTGCGGCGGGTAAGACGGGAGCGGGGACATGACATCCATCAAACCACTGTTTCGGGCGATCGCTGCGAGTTTGATTGCCGCCGTGCTTGTCGGCTGCGCGTCAACCGGCGGACCGCTGGGGCTGTCGCCGCAGCAGGAACAGGCGCTGGGGCAGCAACAACATCCGCAGATTCTGGCGGCCTTTGGCGGCGAGGTCGATGACCCGCAATTGAAGGCTTATGTGAAGCGTATCTTTGACCGGCTGATGGCGACGGACCCGACCTTGCCGGCCATGGAAATTTACGTGCTCGACAGCCCGGTGATTAACGCGATGGCGGTGCCCGGTCATGTTTATGTCACGCGCGGCCTCCTGGCGCTCGGCAATTCCGAAGCGGAAATCGCTGGCGTGATCGGTCATGAAATCGGCCACAATGAAAAACGTCACATCGCCAAACGCGTCAGCCGTTCCAACCTGGCGCAGATCGGTACGGTGCTGGGCGCCATCCTCACCGGCGATGCGAGAACGGCGCAGACAATCGGGCAGGGCGCGCAGCTCTATCTCCTCAGCTTCTCGCGCGATCAGGAATATGAATCCGATCTTGTCGGCACGCGGCTGCTGGCCGCGGCGGGCTATGAACCGCTGGGCGCGGCGAAATTTCTCAATACGCTCGGTAACTGGACGAACCTCGAAGCGCAGATCGCCGGGGTCCAGCAACCGCCGGAATATTTGAAAACGCACCCGAATTCGGCAAACCGCGTGGCGCGCGCCGCGCAGGAAGCCAATGTCTTGCGCCAGGGCGGCGCGCCCGGCGAAACGCGCCGGTCCGCCTATCTGAACGCCATTGACGGCATGCTTTATGGCGACGATCCGGAAAAGCAGGGCTTCATTCGCGGGCGGGACTTTATTCATCCCCAACTGCGTTTCGCGTTCACGGTTCCGAACGGCTTTGAAATACGCAACTCGTCGCAAGCGGTGCTGGCGCGCTCGTCTTCAGGCGCGCAGATGCAGTTTACGAGTTCGCCGTCGCAGGAGGGTCCCGCCGCGCTAATCAATGCGATCAGCCAGTCATTGAAAGTCAGCCTCGGCACGCCGCAGCAACTGAATGTCGCCGGACGCAACGCCGCCGCGGGCCGGGGACGGGCGAATACGCAGCAGGGCGCCGTTGATGTGACGGCCTACGCCATCCAGTGGCAGGGCGCTTCGCACTGGGTGTTCCTCTGGGTGACGCCGGCGAACCAGACGCGCCAACTCGATAACGCCATCAACAGTTCGGTGCGATCCTTGCGCGATATCGACCCCGCTTCAGTAAGAGTCCCGGCGCCGACCCGCGTTGATGTTGTCACGGCCCAGCGCGGCGACAGCGCCGCGAGCCTGTCGCAATATATGGCGTTCCCGTCCTATCAGCAGGAGCGGTTCCTCATCATGAATGGACTGGCACCGTCGAGCGGTCTTGACGCCGGCGAACGCTACAAGCTTGTGCGCTGACAAAGCCCTGCGCCGCGCTCTTGCGCGGGGCTCTGCAATCGCTAAGGTCCGCGCCGCATACGACATTGCGGGGCCCGATCGTCGGGACCGCCAAAGGAGGATTGAATGGCAGTCGACGGCAAATGGAATCTCGTCATCAAAACGCCCATGGGCGACCAGACGGGGGTTCTGACCCTGAAACAGGAAGGCGATGCGTTGACCGGTGAGATGACCGGTCCGGCGGGCGCAACGCCGATCGAGAACGGACGCGTCGAAGGCGACACCCTGAAATGGGATGCTAAAGTGACCTCGCCGATGCCGATCACCCTTTCCTTCGAAGGCAAGGAAGAAGGCGGCAATCTGAATGGCAGCGTGCAGCTCGGCGCCTTTGGCGCATCGACCTTCACCGGCGCCGCCGCCTGATCGGACCGATCATTCTTTCAAGATACCTATTCGCCGCCGCTGCGATGGTCGCCATCGCGGCGTGCGGCGACCGCGGGCCCGCCGGCGCCGACGATGCGCCGCGGCCCGAAGCGAATACCGCACAATCAGAAACGGAAGCCGCGCCCGATACGCCGCCAGATTCGCTCGATGCGATCGCGGAAGATTTCGTGAAGCTGGCGCTGGCCGCCGGCGTTCATGACAAGGCGTTTGTGGACGCCTATCACGGGCCGGAAGAATGGGCGGACGACGCCAAGAGCGCGGCCCGGCCCCTTGCCGAGCTGGTCCCGGAAGCCGACGCATTGCTTACCTGCGCGAAAGCGGCGGCGAATTCTTCGCCGGGCGTGCGTTCTGCGATGCTCGAAAAACTGGTGCGCGCGGCGCGGGCGCGCATTCGGATCGCCGGCGGAACCGAGTTCGAATTCGACGAAGAAACACGCCGCCTATATGACGCCGTCGCCCCGCAATATGACGTGCGCGATTTTCATGCGGCCCTTGCCGATATCGATGCGCTGATTCCCGGCGACGCCCCATTGCACGAACGGGTCGATGCGTTTCGCTCAAGCCTCGCAATTCCGGCCGACAAGCTGCAGGCCGTGTTTGACGCCGCCATCGCCGAGTGCCGCGCGCGAACCTTGGCGCATTACGAGTTGCCCGAGAATGAACGCTTTGAGCTTGCCTTCGTTACGGACAAACCGTGGAGCGGTTACAACTGGTATCAGGGCGACTTTGAAAGCCTGATCGAGGTCAACACTGATTTTCCGATCATCATCGATCGCGCCGTCGATCTTGGCTGTCACGAAGGCTATCCCGGCCACCACACATGGAACGTGATGCTGGAGCGCGATCTCTTGCGCGAAAAGGGCTGGATTGAATACGCGCTTTACCCGCTCTTTTCGCCGCTCTCTGTCACGGCGGAAGGCTCTGCAAATTACGGCATTGAATTGGCGTTCCCGGGCGACGAGAAAATCGCATTTGAGCGCGACGTTCTGTTTCCCCTCGCCGGGCTTGATCCGGCGAAGGCCGATACGCTGGCGGCGCTGAACGAGGCGCGCCGGCAATTGTCCCATGCGCGTAACCACACAGCGCGGCTTTATCTCGACGGCGCCATCGACAAGGACGAAGCCATCCGGATGCTGATGGAATTCGGATTGCAGTCCCGCGAGCGGGCGGAGCAGGGCGTCGATTTCATCGAGACCTATCGGGGTTACGTCATCAATTACAATCTGGGACGCGATCTCGTTGCGGACTATATCGCCGCGGCGGAACGCAAGGGCGTGGACCGTTGGGACGCATTTGAAACGCTGCTCAAGACACCACTCGCCGCATCAGACCTGGCGGCCAAAAAATAAACGCGCCGGGCGGTATGCCGAGGCGCGTCTTCGTACTTGAGATTGTTCGTTCGTCTTAGAACCCGAAGTAAATCGGTTCCGGGCCCATCATCGCCTTTTTCTTTTCGGGCTCTGTCTCGGGCTGCGGTTCGACGGCTTCCTTCGTCTCGCAGGTCTCGGTCTTCCGATAAAACCGAAGGACGATATCCTCGTCCTGTTTGTCGCCGGCCTTAAACACAACGCCAAAGGCGTTCGCCGTCGCATTGAGAACCGAATCCATCAGGGAGGATGATTCCGAGGCGTCTTCATTGCCATCGAGATCCGTCGACGAATTGAGCGAAAACGGAGATGCAGACGCAGGCGCGCTCAAGCACGCTACGGCAATGGCGGCAAAAGCTATCTGAAGTCGCATGGACCCTCTCTCCTCTCCCTCATTTATGCCCGTGTCGCCCCGGCGGTTGCAAGTCGGTTCGTCGCAAAGTTTGGCGACGAACCGTTACGACGCGGTAACGAAACCCTGTAAATTCGGGATATTGCGCTGCAATATCGCCGCCGCCGGAGGGTCAGCCGAGGGCCTTGAGCGGGTCCTCATATCCGGTTCCGAGGGCGTCGGAGACCGCCTTATAAGTAACCTTGCCCTCATGAACGTTGAGGCCGTTACGCAGGTGCTCATGCTCGCGCAAGGCGTCGAGGCCTTTATTTGCGAGCATTAACCCATATTGCAGGGTCGCATTGTTCAGCGCGTGGGACGAGGTCAGCGGCACCGCGCCCGGCATGTTGGCGACGCAATAGTGCAACACGTCTTCAACGACATAGGTCGGGTCCTCGTGGGTCGTCGCTTTCGAGGTTTCGAAACACCCGCCCTGATCGATGGCGACATCGACAAGCACAGAGCCCTCTTTCATGCCTTTCAGCATCTCGCGAGTAACAAGTTTGGGCGCGCTGGCCCCGGGAATGAGAACGGCGCCGACGACGACGTCGGCGGTGTCTGTTTCCTCATCGAGGGCTTCATACGTCGAGTAGCGGGTCTTGGCGCGCCCGCCGAAGATTTCGTCCAGTTCCGCAAGGCGGCGCTGGCTGCGATCGAGGATCGTAACGTCCGCGCCGAGGCCCACGGCCATGCGCGCCGCATGGGTGCCGACGACGCCGCCGCCGATGATGAGAACCTTCGCCGGCAACACGCCCGGCACACCGCCCATCAGGAGGCCGCGCCCGCCCTGGTGCGCCGTCAGCGCATAGGCCGCCGCCTGGATGGAAAGGCGTCCGGCGACCTCGCTCATGGGCGCCAGCAGCGGCAGCCCGCCATGATCGTCCGTTACGGTTTCATATGCGACGGCGGTGCAGCCCGATTCGATAAGGCCGCGGGTCTGGTCCGGGTCCGGGGCGAGATGAAGATAGGTGTAAAGGATCTGACCCTTGCGGAGCTGTTTCCATTCGACCGCCTGAGGCTCTTTCACCTTTACGATCATGTCGGATTCGGCGAACACCGTTGCGGCGTCGGGCGCAATCGTCGCGCCGGCGGCCTCGTAGTCCGCATCGCTCACCTTGATGCCGGCGCCGGCGTTCTTCTCGACGACAACGGAATGGCCGTTCGCCACATATTCCCGGACGCTGCCCGGCACGAGACCAACGCGATATTCGTGATTTTTGATTTCCTTCGGCACGCCAACGCGCATGATTTTCTCCCTGGCTGAATTTTGGCTGAAGTATATCCCGCTAGATCAGAATTATTTTGATATTTTTCCATATCTGGGCAATAGTATTGAATATTGTTCGACGTATGGCCGGTATTAGGAAACCATGTTCGACGAATTAGACCATTTCGACCGGGCGATTCTGAAAATCCTGCAGGCCAACGGCCAAACGCCGTTCGCCGAGCTTGGCGAACGGGTTGGGCTCTCGCCGTCGGCTTGTCACAAGCGGGTCTCTGATTTGCGCGAGGCGGGGGTCATTACGCAGACAGTCACCCTGATCGATGAACGCCTTGCCGGCCTTGAGACCTCTGTCTTTGTTCAGGCGACCTTGAAAAACCAGCAGCAGGCGACCCTTGAAGCGTTTGAAAAAGCGGTCGCGCGCCATGGCGAAATCATGGAGTGCTATCTGATGGCCGGCCTGTCGGATTATCTCCTGCGCATCCTTTGCCGCGACGGGACGCATTATGAGCGCATCCACAACGACATCCTGACGCGGCTGCCCGGCGTTGACCGGGTCGTCACGAACTTCTCGATTCGTCAGGTATTACGGCGCACCGCCGTCCCGCTTTGAGGCGGGTCCTTCAAATTGATTCATTACCTTTCCGTCAGCAAACGAATTTTTCGCCGCATTTCGGCGTCTCGCAAAAAAGCGAATAAATTTGCATCATCATCGTTAAGCGAACGGCAAAAAACCTTTGCGCAGTCTTATGACATCGGTTTCTTGGAGAAATAAGGATGTTGTCGACCGCCCGCGTGTCCATTCCCGTACCCGTCGCTGCTCGGCTGAAGAGCAGCGCGGCGTTTAACGATAATGTCAACGAGTATGCGCGCGAGGATTTGATCGGATTTAAAAGGCCGATCGCGGCGGCGTTTGCATTGATCGCGCCGGTCGCTGTTGCATTCGTTTATCAGGGCGCAGGGCTTATGCCGGCGCTGCAGCTAGGGCTGGTCATCACATTCATTGTCGGCGTCGGCGTTTATTTCGTCGGCAAGAAAGAATGGCCGAACATTGTTGCGGAATTTCAAAGCCACGCGGCGGCCAAAAAGAAAGCGGTGGCGGATCTGCGCTGCGGCTTCGGTGAATCATCATTCCTGAGCAATGGCCGCGCGCCGCGCTTTTTCGAACATGAGCACGGCGTTCTCGTTCTCGCCGATGCGGGCGATCTGAAAACGCTCTTCTTCGATGTCGCCAGCGACGGGCTCGACCCGCGCTGGGACCTCTATGAGAATGGCGAGATGAACCGGCGCGTCTGGCGCTGGCTGCGCCTGCCGGTCTCACGGGAATTGGTGAAGTTTTCCGCCGAGGGCTCCAAGCTCAATCAACGCGGGCCGGCGCCCCGAATTGATTCAATCGACGCCTGGGAAGCGGTGAATATCGCCCTTGGCGAACCGCTCGACGGCGCGGTGATCCACCGCAGCTTTGATGAGCTGGTCGAGAGCGTCGAGAGGCTTGTTTAAAAACGGCTTTCGCTGAACAGCCGGCGATCCGTCGGCGGCCCGCAAGCCCTTACAATTGGCGCGTCCGGCCGCTATATGGGCGCCATGGCGACCCTTATTGATATTGGCGATACGCAGGCGCGGCCGCGCCACCCTGAAAAGCAGGCCCGGCCTGACAGCGAACTCCTGCGCAAGCCGTCCTGGATTCGCGTCAAGGCCCCGCTCTCAAAAGGCTATCAGGAAACCCGCGCCATCGTGCGCGCGAAAAACCTGACCACCGTCTGCGAAGAAGCCGCGTGCCCCAATATCGGAGAGTGCTGGGAGCAGAACCACGCGACCATGATGATCATGGGCGACACCTGCACGCGGGCCTGCGCCTTCTGCAATGTGAAGACCGGACTGCCCGCAGCGCTCGACCCGGAAGAACCGCGCCACGTTGGCGAGGCGGTTGCGGAAATGGGGTTGTCCCATGTCGTCATTACGTCGGTCGACCGAGACGATTTAACCGACGGCGGCGCGCAACACTTCGCCGATGTCGTGCGCGCTATTCGCGACGCGGCGCCGCAGACGACCGTCGAAATCCTGACGCCGGATTTCCTGCGCAAAGAGGGCGCGGCGGAAATCGTCATCGATTCCAAACCTGACGTTTTCAACCACAACCTCGAAACTGTGCCGCGGCTCTATCTCTCGATCCGGCCGGGCGCGCGCTATTTCCATTCTTTGCGCTTGCTCGAAAAAGTGAAGGACCGCGATCCGACGATGTTTACGAAGTCCGGCATTATGGTCGGGCTCGGCGAGTCCCGCGAAGAGGTCATGCAGGTCATGGACGACATGCGCGCGGCCGGCGTCGATTTCATTACAATCGGTCAGTATCTGCAGCCGACGCGCAAACATGCCGCCATCGACCGCTATGTGCATCCGGATGAGTTCAAGGCCTATGAAACCATGGCGCGCGCGAAAGGTTTCCTGATGGTGTCCGCATCGCCGCTGACGCGTTCGTCCCACCACGCGGGCGAGGATTTTGCGCGGCTGAAAGCGGCGCGAAACAAAAAAGCTGGCACGGCTTAAGGATCATCTATGAAACTTTACGATCTTGCACTTGCCGATACGGATGTGCGCCCCAGCCCGTGGTGCTGGCTGGCGAAGTTTGCGCTGCTCCATAAGGGCGTCGATTTTGATGCCGAGCCGGTGCACTTCGCTGACAAGACAAAATATCCGGACCCGGAACATGGGCGCGTGCCAATATTGGTGGCAGGCGAAGAAACGATCACCGACAGCGCGCGCATCGTTGCGTGGCTGGAAAAAAATATCGCCGGCGAGCCTTTCACGACGACCGACGCCGAACGCGCCGCTTGCGATTTTTATCAGGCCTGGCTCGGTGCGCGAATCTATCCGTTTCTCGCGCCGATGCTGTTTTTGAAAGTCTGGTCGCACGCCCATGAAGACGACAAAGAGTATTTCCGCACGAACCGCGAAGAACGCATCGGCAAAACGCTTGAAGAATTTGCTGCGACGCCGGGACTGGTCGAAAATATTGAGGCGTCGTTGCAGACGCTCGCCGGACCGCTCGCCCGCCGTAAGTTTCTCGGCGGCGAAACGCCAAACCTCGCGGACTATCAGGTGATGAGCCCGTTCATGTGGCAGCGCTCCGTGACGTCAAAACAACTCTACGAGGCGCCGCAGGCGGTCGAAGCGTGGAAAGAACGCATGCTTGACCTCTTTGACGGTTATGCGCGCAAGGCGAAATCTGCTGAATGACGTCGCGCCGGACGACGACCGACGTTCCGTTCAGCGCGCGGCAGATGTACGATCTTGTCGCGGATATCGAAAAATATCCTGACTTCCTGCCGTGGTGCCTTGCGTTGCGCGTGGTTGACCGCGACCTGAGCGAAGGCGCGGGAACGCTGAGCGCGGACATGGTTGTCGCTTACAAAGTCTTTCGGGAGAAGTTCCGCAGCAAGGTGACGCTCGACCCTGCGGGGCACGCCATTGATGCGCATTATACGGAAGGTCCGTTTTCGGCGCTGCGCACGCGGTGGCGCTTCGCCGATTACGCGGAAGGCGGATCCAATATCGATTTCTTTATCGAGTTCCGCTTTCGCAATGCGCTTTTGCATACGACGGCGCTGATGGTTTTTGAAAAAGCATTTGCGCGCATGACCGATGCGTTTGTCGCACGGGCGTTCGAAATTTACGGCGAGAACGGATCAATCGCCGAGGCCGGCGAGGAGTAACTGCAAGGCCGTTTCGACGGCTTTCGTGCGCACGAAATCACGCGAGCCGGCCGGGAAGATGCGCCGTTCGACGCGAGAAAATCCATCCGCACCCGCAAGTCCAAACCAGACGAGCCCGACCGGTTTATCCGTCGTGCCGCCGCCGGGCCCCGCAACGCCCGTCACCGAAATCGCGATATCGGCGCGTGAATTTTGTATCGCTCCTTGCGACATGGCGCGCGCAACTTCGCCGCTGACGGCGCCATGCGCATTGATAAGCGCCATTGGGACGCCAAGCATCTCGTTCTTTGCTTCGTTGGCGTACGTCACGAACCCGCGCTCAACAACGGCGGATGATCCCGGTACGTCGGTTAGCGCCGCGGCGATCAGCCCGCCGGTGCAAGATTCTGCTGTCGCGGTCATCTTGCCGACAGCGCCGGCTTTTTCGATAACAGCCTGCGCAAGGGAGCGGATGCGTTGGGTTAAAGGGATAACGTTTCGCCCTTCCTGTATGTCAAAGCGCAACCCCCATCCTGAGGCGCCCGTCGAAGACGGGCCTCGAAGGATGCGAGGAAGTGCGCCGCAGCTGCCGCCCATCCTTCGAGGCTTTTGCATGGCAAAAGCGCCTCAGGATGAGGGTTGCTTTGATGTTCGGATCTCGTGGCGACGCAAGTCATCATCATGTAACCGCCAACGCCACGGTCGCCGTCGCCATGGCGGCGATTCCCTCGCGCCGGCCTGTAAAACCTAGTTGCTCCGTGGTCGTCGCTTTGACTGAAATGCGCGACGGATCAATCTCCAGAATTCCCGCTAGCGCCGCGCGCATGGCGTCCCGGTGCGGTCCGATCTTCGGCGCCTCGCACATGAGCGTCACGTCGCAATGGGTAATTGTTCCGCCGCGCTCGGCGACGCGCTCGCGGGCCTTATCGAGAAAGACGCGGGACGGCGCGCCCTTCCATTGCGGATCGGAAGGCGGGAAATGATCGCCAATGTCCCCTTCGCCGATGGCGCCGAACAGCGCATCGGTGAGGGCGTGCATGCCCACATCGGCGTCGGAGTGGCCTTTCAGTTTTTTGTCGTGCGCGATTTCAACGCCGCAAATAGTAACGGCGTTTCCATCCTCAAACGCGTGAACGTCAAAGCCGTGGCCGGTTCTGTATTCTGTCATCGTACCCTTCCGTCCAAGGATCAGTTCCGCCATGCCGAAATCCTCGGCCTGCGTGATCTTCATGTTATCCGGCGAGCCGGCGACGAGCTTTACCGTCAACCCAGCGGCTTCCGCGACCGCGGCGTCGTCGGTTAGCACCTGTCCCTCGGCGGCGCGATGGGCGGCGAGAATGTCGCTGAAGCGAAACCCTTGCGGCGTCTGCGCCCGCCACAGGTCGTCGCGGGGGACCGTGCCGTTCACATCGTCGCCGTCGGCGCGCTTGATCGTGTCGAAAACGGGGAGGGCGGCGATGGCGCCGGCGTTCTCGTCGAGACTTTCGATCACGCGAGAAATCGTCGCCGCATCAATGAAGGGCCGGGCGGCGTCGTGAATAAGAACGCGGGCCGGCGGGGTGTCGGTGAGGCTTTCAAGACCGAGCCGAACCGAGTCCTGGCGTTCCGCGCCGCCGGTGACAGGGGCAAGCAGTTTTTCCTGCGCGAGCAGCGCGCCCATGGCCCGTTCATATTCATCGCTGTCGTCGCGATGGATAATGACGCGCACGGCGTCTACTTGGGGGTGGTCCAAAAAAGCGCTGGCGGTTTTTGCGAGCACGGCTTCGCCGGCGAGATCGCGATATTGTTTCGGCCCGCCGGCGCCGGCGCGTGCGCCGCGGCCGGCGGCGACGATGATGGCGATGGTCTGGTTGGCTCTCGGCATTCGGCGATCGGACGATTTGTTTTCTGTTGTCCTACCGGGTAAAGGCGATCCGCGCCAAGTCAAGCAAGCATCCATGATCAAAGTCGCCGACATCACGCTGAAGAACACCGTCATCGTTGCGCCCATGTCCGGGATTTCCGATCTCCCGTTCCGGCGGGCGGCGGCGCGGTGCGGCGCGGGGATGGTCGTCTCCGAGATGGTGGCGAGCGAGGAACTGGCGCGGGCCCGGCCTGACGTTGTCCGGCGGGCTGCGGGCGACGGCGCAGTGTTTCCGTTTGTCGTGCAGCTTGCAGGGCGCGAGGCGTGCTGGATGGCGGAGGGCGCTGGCCTCGCCGAGGCTGCCGGCGCCGATATTATCGATATCAATATGGGCTGCCCGTCCCGCCAGGTGACCGGCCAGCTTTCCGGCTCGGCGCTCATGCGCGATCTGGACCACGCATTAACCCTCATCGAAGCGACGGTCGGCGCGACGACAAAACCGGTGACGCTGAAAATGCGCCTCGGCTGGGACTGGTCGACATTGAACGCGCCGGAGCTCGCCACGCGCGCCGAAGCGGCCGGCGTGCAGATGATCACGGTGCATGGCCGTACACGGAGCGATTTTTTTGACGGCGCGGCGAACTGGTCCGCAGTGCGCGCTGTCAAAGACGCCGTCTCGCTGCCCGTGATCGTCAATGGCGATATCGGGAGCGCCGCCGATGCGCGCGAAGCATTGCGACAGTCGGGCGCCGACGGCGTCATGATCGGGCGCGCTTCTCTCGGCCGACCGTGGCTGGCCGGCGCCGTTGCCGAAGCGCTTGCGACGGACGACGAAGAAATGCACCCCGATCTCGCAGAACAAGGCGACATCGCCATCCGTCACTATCGCGAGACTATCGACCATTACGGCGCGCCGCTCGGCGTGCGCATGGCGCGCAAACATCTCGCGGCGTATGTGGACACTGCGCCGCTCGACGATTCAGACGGCGACCGTCGCGCCTTTCGGTCCGCGCTTTGCCGGCTCGCATCGCCCGATGCGGTTATCGAGCAACTGTCAGCGTTTTACGCCGGCAGGCTAGCAGCCCCGGCGACCCGGGCAGCGTGATAAAATCACGGCCTGTTTCGGACTGTTTCATTTTGGCAACATAACTGTTGATTTTCGGCAACAACCGTCCCATCGTGCATTCCTGCGCGGCTGAAACCCGCTTGGTTTGGCGATTGCATCAGACAGTGTTGCTCTTCGACCACGCCGGCAACCGTTTCAGATTGGCGCATTTCGGGGGGTTTTGAGTGGTTGCGTAATTTTCCCGCTGGACGGCGACGTTGGGTCTGACACAGAGCGAAACAGGGTACTTCGGTGAAACTTCCGCCCGCGCCAATCCGGCGCGGCGGTTCCTGCCGCAATGGGCGCTGTCCAATACGACGGCGGCGGCGGCCCTGTTTGCCGCGGCGGCCTTCGCATTCTTCACCACATGGTTCCTGATGTCGCCGCTTGTCGAGGGTGTCGACCGGACGTTCCTCATGTGGATGATTGTCGGCAATATCGCGATCGCTACCGGCTTTGCCGTGCTGATCGGCGTGCGCCTCTGGCATGTGCTCGCCGAGCGCCGCCACCAGCTCGCCGGCTCGCGCACCCATTTGCAGCTCGTGGGTCTCTTTTCGCTCCTCGCTGTGGTCCCGGCGATTATTGCCTTCCTTTTCGCCTTCAGCATTTTGCGCGCCAGCCTCAATGACGTCTTCAGTGAACGGATCGACAACTATCAGAACACCGCGCGCGAGTTAGCGAACGCCCTATGGCAGAACGAAACCAACGCCGCCGGCATTAATTTGAACCAGATCGAACTGGACCTTGAACGCGGCGCCGCTTTCGGCGTGACGGCGGCGACGCCGATCAACTTCCGCCGTGCGCTCATGGAGCAGGCGCTGGTGCGCGACCTTGCCGCCATTGTCGTGCTTGACGGCGAGCGTAACATTATTGCGCGAGTGAACATTCTGGACGCCGCGTATGCATTGCCGCCGAAAGACGTCTTCGACCGTATCGACGCCGCCGCAGCCGAAGACCGCCCACGCAGTGAATGGGGGAATTTCGACGCGAACAACGAACAATTGTTCGATTATTACCGGGGCATTCTCAAGATCAACGCCTATGAAGGCGGCTATATCGTCACCTATAAAGTGATCCCGCCGGCAATATCGAACCGGCTGCTCGCCGTCCGAAATATTCGCGACGATTGGGCGGAAGCCACTGCGAGCCGGACCCGCCTCGAGCGCGTCCTGCTTACCGGCTATATCGTCCTTGCGGTGATTATTCTTTTCGGCGCCATATGGCTGGCGATCTGGGCGGCGACCCGGCTTGTCCAGCCCATCGGTCGCCTTGTGAACATGGCCGAGCAGGTTTCTGCCGGCGAGTTGGACGCGCGCACGGCCGTACGCAAGGAAGACGGCGAGTTCGGCGTGCTGGCGCGCTCCATGAACCACATGACGTCGCAATTGCAGGCCCAGCGCGACGACCTGATCGACACCAACCGCCAGTTCGACGAACGCAGGCGCTTTACCGAGGCCGTGCTGTCCGGCGTTTCCGCCGGCGTTATTGGTCTTTCTGAAAGCGGCCGCATTACCATCGCCAACAAATCCGCCGCCGTTCTTCTCGGCGAAGATGCCGGGCATCTGACGGGCCGGTGGATTCACGATGTCATGCCGGAGTTGAAATCGCTTCTCGTGGATGCGGCGGCGTCAACGGAAACAGAAACCGGCGACCAGATCGAACTCAGCCGCGACGGTCAGGCGAAAACGCTGAACGTGCGCATCGTCAAAGACCGGGTCAACAATGAAGACCGCTTCGTTGCGACCTTTGACGACATTACGCAGCTTATATCGGCACAGCGCAACGCCGCCTGGGGCGATGTCGCGCGCCGCATCGCGCATGAGATCAAGAACCCGCTGACGCCGATCCAGCTTTCCGCCGAACGCCTGCGCCGCAAATATCTGAACGAAGTCACGTCAACGCCCGAAGTCTTCGACAAGTGCACCGAGACGATCATTCGCCAGGTCAGCGATATCGGGCGCATGGTCGATGAATTCTCGTCTTTTGCGCGCATGCCCAAGCCCGTTGTCGGTCATGAAGACCTGCGTGAACTGGTGCGCACGGCGGTGTTCCCGCAGAAGGTGGCGTTCCCGGATATTGATTTCGAAATAGACGCGGGCGACGCGCCAAGCATTGTCGATTGCGATGGCCGCCTGATTGTTCAGGCGCTGTCGAATCTTTTGAAAAACGCCGGCGAGTCGATCACCGCGCGCGCCGCCGAACCGGGCTTCGGCTATCCGGGCCGCATTCTCGTCAGTATTGTGAACGGCGCCGACGATGCATCGATCCACATTGTCGACAACGGGCTTGGCCTGCCGTCGAAAGAGCGTCATCGCCTCGCCGAGCCTTATATGACGACGCGCGAAAAGGGCACGGGGCTCGGCCTCGCCATCGTGAAAAAGGTCGCCGAGGAACATGGCGGGTCGCTGAGTTTCGCCGATGACGGAAGCCTTGGCCCCAGCGGCGCGCGCATCACCATGACCTTGCCGCGTCTTGACGTCAGTGAAATTGAAACGCCGAACCCCGCGCCGCCGGCGACAGCCGCCGCAGAGTAAACGCACCGAGAGGGAAAGTATTCATGAGCATCGATATTCTGGTGGTGGACGACGAAGAGGACATTCGCGAGCTTGTCGCCGGCATCCTTGAGGATGAAGGGTTCAGTCCACGAACGGCGCGCGACGCCGGGTCCGCGCTCGCCGCGGTCCGCGAACGGGTGCCCGCGCTCGTCGTCCTCGACGTATGGCTCCAGAATTCCGCCATGGATGGGATTGAGATTCTCGAAGAGCTCAAAAAAGTCCATCCCGATCTCCCCGTTGTCATTATATCAGGACACGGAACGATTGAGACGGCGGTCGCCGCGATCAAGAAGGGCGCCTATGATTTCGTCGAGAAACCTTTCAACGCTGACAGGCTGGTGCTGGTCGTCAATCGCGCGCTTGAGGCTACGCGTTTAAGGCGCGAAAATTCGGAATTGCGCCAGCGCGCGCCCGACTGGGGGTTGATCGGGTCGTCGCCGGCGGTTTCTTCCTTGCGCAGCATGATCGAGCGGGTCGCCGATGCGCGTTCGCGGGTCCTGATCGCCGGACCGCCGGGATCGGGCAAGGAAGTCGTCGCACGTTTGATCCACGCAACATCGGCCCGCGCCGACCAGCCTTTCATTGTGGTCAGCGCCGCGACGATCTCGCCGGAGAACATGGAAGAGGAACTCTTCGGCATTGAAGGCGAGGACGATGGCCCGCGCGCCGTCGGCCTCATGGAAAAAGCCCATGGCGGCACGCTCATGTTCGACGAGATTGGCGACATGCCGCTGGAGACCCAGAGCAAGATATTGCGTGTGCTGATCGATCAGCGCTTCAAGCGCGTCGGCGGACAACAGCCGGTGAGCGTTGACGTGCGCATCATCTCAACAACGTCGGGCGATCTTCTGGCGTCGGCGGAGACGGGCGAGTTTCGCGAAGACCTCTATCACCGACTCAACGTCGTCTCGATTGGGACCCCGGGCCTTGAGGAGCGGCGCGAGGATATTCCGGCGCTCGCCGCCTATTTTGTGGACCGGATCGCGCGCGCGTCCGGCTTGCCGAAACGTCCGTTCTCGGCTGAGGCCATGGCGGCGCTGCAGACCTATCACTGGCCCGGCAATGTGCGTCAGCTTCGCAATGTGATTGAACGCACGCTGATCCTGATGCACCGCGATGCGGAAGTAGAAATCACCTGCGAGCATTTGCCCGCCGAGATCATGGACGCCGGCCTGTCCATTCCTGCAGGCGAGGGCCTCGAACTTGTTATCTCCCTGCCATTGCGCGAAGCGCGCGAACGGTTCGAGCGCGAATATCTGATTGCGCAGATCAATCGTTTCGGCGGCAACATTTCGCGCACGGCGGCGTTTATCGGCATGGAGCGATCGGCGCTCCATCGCAAACTCAAGGCGCTCGGCGTCAACAGCCAGACGCGCGCCGAAAGCGCTTGATTAGCCTCGCAATTTATGAGATCGGGCGCGAGATGAAAGCGCGTTTCCTATGAGAATCGTCATCTGCGGCGCAGGCCGCGTCGGCGTCGGCATCGCCCGGCGCCTGTCGCGCGAAAAGAACGATGTGACCGTGATCGATCAGTCCAAGGAACTGATCCGGATGGTCGCTGAACGTCTCGATGTGCGCGGCGTTGTCGGCAACGGCGCCTATCCGGAAACGCTGGAGGAAGCCGGCGCCCGCGAAGCGGACATGTTCATCGCCGTCACATACTCAGATGAAGTGAACATGACCGCGTGCCAGATCGCGCACTCGCTATTCAAGGTGCCGACCAAGATCGCGCGCATCCGGGCGCAAGGATATCTCGATCCGCGCTATTCCGATTTGTTCTCGCGCAACCACCTGCCCATTGACGTCGTTATCTCGCCGGAGCGCGAAGTCTCCGAAGCCATCATTCAGCGCATGTCGACGCCGGGCGCTTCGGAAGTGAAATCATTCGCAGACGGACAGGTCTGGGCGATCGGCGTCAAATTGCGCGACGATTGCGCTATCATCAACACGCCTTTGCGCCAGGTCGCCGAACTCTTTCCGGATTTGCGCATTACGATCGTCGCCATCAAACGCGGCGACAGGCTATGGCGCGTACATGCGGACGACCAACTGGAGCCGGGCGATCAGATCTATTTTGTATCCGATCGCCGCGACGTGCAACGCGCTCTGGAAATCATGGGAGAAGCGGCGCGCCAGGCGCGGCGCGTCATCCTCGTGGGCGGCGGCAATATCGGCCGCTTCGTGGCGCAGGGGCTTGAAAAACTGGGTTCCATGAAAATCCGCGTCATCGAACGCAATCGCGAAAAGGCGGAAATCGCCGCCGAAGCGCTGGAGCGGACCATCGTGCTGCAAGGGGACGGACTTGACCGCGCAATCCTGCGCGAAGCGGGCGTTGCAGAATCCGAAACCGTTGTTTCGGTCACGGAAAACGATCAGGTCAACATTCTGGCTTCCGTCGTCGCCAAGCGCGAAGGCGCCCGGCGGACAATGGCGCTCGTCAACGATCAGGACTACGGGCCGATTTCCGAAGCGGTGGGCGTTGACCGCTTCGTTGATCCGCGCGCGACCACGGTGTCGACAATCCTTCAACATGTGCGCCGGGGCCGCATCAAGGGCGTCTATTCCCTTAGCGACGGAGCGGCGGAAATTATCGATGCGGTCGCGCTGGAAACTTCGCCCCTCGTCAACAAGCCCTTGCGCGATGCGCAATTGCCGGAAGGGGTGATGATCGGCGCCGTTGTTCACGAAGGCGCCGTTAAGATGCCGACCGGCGAAACGGTCATTCAGGCGGGCGACCGCGTTGTCTTGATGTCAATGCGCGAAAACGTCAAAGATGTGGAACAGATGTTCCGTGTCAGCATCGAATATTTCTGACGCCGCAGGAGGCGCACGCAGACCATGGGATTAACGGCGATCCTGCGCGGCTTTGCCGGTATTCTCGTTTGCCTTGCCTGCGCGATGTTGCCGCCGCTGATCTTGGCGACGGCGAATGGCGAGGCGTCAGCGGGGCCTTTTCTCTACGGCGCAGTCATTACGCTGGTGGCGGGCGGCGGCGCCTGGGCCGCCAGCATCGGGCGCACCCCGCCATCTGACTTTCGCGGCGCCCTCGTTATCATTCTTCTCTGGTGGATTGTCGCGCCGGCCTTTGCGGCGATCCCGTTCGCGCAAGGGTGCATGACCTTCGCCGACGGGTATTTCGAAACCATCGCCGCCATCACGACGACGGGCGGGTGGCTCTCCTATGACGCAGCGGTGGCGTCGCCCGCGTTAATGCTGTGGCGCGCGATCCTGCAATGGCTCGGCGGTCTCGCGTCGATTGTCGTCGCCGCGGCGATCTTTATTCGCCCCGCCTTTATCGGGATCGATACGCTGCTGCCGCCATTCTCGCGCGGCGCCAAGAACGATTTTCTGCGCCCGCTTCGCAATGCGGTGTTCAGTTTCTGGTCGATCTACGCCGGCGTGACATTCGTTGCGTTCGCGGTTTTCGCCCTTGCGGGCGCTGACACGCTGGGCGCCGTTGTGATGGCGCTTTCCGGCGTCGCAAGCGGCGGTTTTCTTCCCGGCGCGGAAGGAGTCGGCGGGCTGACCCCGTGGCTCATCGTCATGATGTTTTTCGTGATGGCGATCAGTGGATCGAATTTCGTTGTGATTGCGCGGCTTGTTCGCGGCGCGAAAGAACGCGTGCGCGACATTGAGAACGCAACCTATGTCGCCATGATCGCCTTCGTCGGGTTCTTTTTCTGGCTGCTCGCCGGCGCAGGCGATGTCGACCTGATCGTGCCGCATCTCTTCAACGCGGCGTCGATCCTGTCGACCAACGGGTTCACCATTGGCGAGGCGCCGCCTCTGGCCGTTGTTCTCGTGACGGCGATTATCGGCGGCGCAGCGGTGTCTACCGCCGGCGGTTTCAAGATATTGCGCTGGCTCGTCATCATGCGCCGGGCCCGCGAAGAATTGCGCCGGCTCATTGAGCCAAGCGCCGTATTCGGCATTCGCCGGGTTTCAAATGAACTGGGCGTCTGGATCCATTTCCTTGTGTTCACCATGACGCTCGGCGCGCTGATCATTATCCTTTCGTCCAGCGGCGCCGCTTTCGATCTGGCCGCGGCGGCGGCGGTATCCGCGCTTTCGAACGCCGGCCCGCTTGTGTATCTTGCCGAGGGCGGAGAGGGTGGTTACGCGGTTTTCGGCGAGGCCTATCGCTGGGCGCTCGCCGCGGCGATGATTCTTGGACGGCTGGAAGGCGCCGTCGCGCTCGCATTGATTAACCGCTGGTTCTGGAGGGCCTGAGCCGACGATGCCTGCTATCGCCTATGTCAACGGTGACTACACGCCGCTGCGCGACGCCAATGTTCCGATCGAGGATCGCGGCTATCAGTTCGCAGACGGAATATATGAAGTTTGCCTCTACATTAACGGGCGATACTGGGATTTCGACGGCCATCTCGACCGCATGGAGCGGTCTTTGCGCGAACTTCGCATGGCGTCGCCCATGTCGCGGCGGGCGCTGCAGATCGTCATGAGCGAACTCGTCCGGCGCAACGGGCTGACCGATGCGCTGGTCTACATCCAGGCGACCCGGGGCGTCGCGCCGCGCGATCATGCCTTTCCCGCGCCCTCGACCCCGCCGTCGCTGGTCATGACAGCCAAACGGTTCGATCTCGATGCGTCTGACGCGACCGCTGAACGGGGCGTCGGCGTGATCACGCATCCGGATATCCGTTGGGGCCGGGTGGATATCAAAACGGTCTCGCTCCTCCCGAATGTGCTGGCGAAACAAGCGGCGCGCGAGGCGAGCGCCGCCGAGGCCTGGCTTGTGCGCGACGACAAGGTGACGGAAGGGTCGTCCTCTAACGCCTGGATCGTCGATTCCGAGGGCGCCCTTGTCACCCATCCCAAGGGGTTTGAAATCCTGGGCGGCATCACGCGGGAAACGGCGCTCGCCTGCGCCAGCGACCTGCAGATCAAGGTGGACGAGCGCGCCTTTACGGTTAATGAGGCGAAATCCGCGGCCGAGGCGTTTGTTACCTCGGCGACGAACCTTGTCACGCCGGTCACGGCCATTGACGGCGCGCCCGTTGGCGACGGCGCGCCGGGCCCGGTCGCCATGCGTCTCCGTGAAGCGTACAAATTGCGCGCGCGCGGGCTTTGACCGTCGGCGCGCCGTAATTGCGCCCACTTTTCCCTGTTTTTCGGTTGCGCATCGACAGGCCAGCGGCCAGTATGATGCTGCACTGCGATAATCAAAAGAAAAGACGGAGACGCGGCGCCCATGAGCGAAAAAAAACAAAATCTTCAGGACACATTTCTCAATCAGGTCCGGAAAACAAAAACGCCGGTTACGATCTTTCTCGTGAACGGCGTCAAACTGCAGGGCGTTGTGAGCTGGTTTGATAATTTCTGCGTGCTCCTGCGTCGCGACGGACAATCGCAACTCGTTTACAAACATGCGATTTCGACCGTGATGCCGCAGCAGCCAGTCTCGCTCTGGAACGATAATGACGACGCCGAAGAGAGCTGAGGCGCGTAACCTAAAAAAGATTTAGCGTTGCCTGCAAAAGAAACCGCAATCGTCATTCACCCTGCGCTTCGCGGCGACGGGGGAACGCGCGCGCCGTCCGCGCGACTCGACGAGGCCGTGGGCCTCGCCGCGGCGATCAATCTCGACATTATTTACGCCGAAGTTGCGACCGTGAATGCGCCGCGCGCCGCAACGCTGATCGGCGGGGGCAAGATCGACGAAATCCGCGCCCGGCTTGACGCCTCGGACCCGCGTCCCGGTCTTGTGATTGTCGACGGCGCCCTCAGCCCCGTTCAGCATCGCAATCTCGAAAAGGCTTTGGACGCCAAGGTGCTCGATCGTACGGCGCTCATCCTTGAAATTTTTGGCGCCCGGGCGCAAACGGCGGAAGGCCGGCTTCAGGTCGATCTCGCCCATCTCGATTATCAACGCTCGCGCCTCGTACGGTCATGGACGCACCTTGAGCGTCAGCGCGGCGGCGCCGGATTTTTGGGCGGGCCGGGCGAACGCCAGATTGAATCGGACCGGAGGGCGCTCGATGATAAAATCGTCCGCCTCAAGAGGAAACTGGAAGACGTACGCCGGACGCGCACCCTGCAGCGGGCAAAACGAAAGCGTGCGCCCCATCCCGTCGTCGCGCTTGTGGGGTACACCAACGCCGGTAAGTCAACGCTCTTCAACCTGATGACACAGTCGTCGGTGAAAGCAGAAGACCTCCTCTTTGCAACCCTCGACCCGACCATGCGCGCGATCGATTTGCCCGGCGGCGTCCGCGTTATCCTGTCCGATACGGTGGGCTTTATTTCCGACCTGCCGACGCAGCTTGTCGCCGCTTTCCGTGCGACCCTCGAAGAAGTGCTTGAGGCCGACATTATCGTGCATGTTCGCGATATCGCTCATGCAGACAGCGATGCGCAGCGCGCCGACGTGATTGACGTCCTGTCGGACCTTGGCGTCGGTGAGGACGATGAGCGCCCGGTCATCGAAGCGCTCAACAAGATTGACCTGTTGGATGCCGAAGACCGCGCCGCCGCTTTCGATCTCGCGCGCGCAGCGCCTGAAATTGGCGCGATTGAGCAACCAGCGCGCACCGCGCTGTCGGCGGTGACCGGCGATGGGGTTGATGCGCTTCTCAAAAAAATCGAGGAGACGTTGACCGCGGCGCATGTTGTTTCGGAAATTCGCATGCCCGCTCATGACGGCGCGGCGCGCGCCTGGCTGTTCGCCCGATCGGAAATTCTGAGTGAAGCGTCCGCCGGCGACGACACGATCATTACAGCGCGCATGTCGCGGAAGACCGAAGGGCAGTTCTTCAAATCCTTCCCGAAGGCGACGGCCATAGAGCCGGCGCAGGGCGACCGTCAACGCGCATGATCGTTGATCCCGACAAGGTCGCATCGATCATCAAGGACGTTGCGGAGACCGAAATCGTTCCCCGTTTCGGCGCCCTTAAGAAAGGCGACATCGATACGAAGTCCGGCCCGAACGATTTCGTCACCAAGGCGGACCGCGCGGCGGAAAGCGCATTGAAATCCGCGCTCGCGGACGCCTATCCGTCCGTTGCCTTCATCGGTGAGGAAAGCGCGGCTGCGGACCCATCTATCCTTGACGCCCTTCATGGCGACGGCGCCTTCTGGATTGTCGATCCGCTCGACGGCACCCGAAACTTTGTCCAGAAACGCGACGAATTTGCGACCATTGTCGCCCTTGTCGTGAACGGGGAAACAAAGGCCGGCTGGATTTACGCGATCCCCGACAAGAAGTTCGCGGTCGCGTCCCTGGGCGATGGCGCGCAATGGGACGAGGCGCCGTTAAAGCCGGTCCGAAATAATGACGGCGTCGTCAGCGGCTTTCGCGCCATCGGGAATCTCGCCGAGCCTTTCGCCAGCGACATGGTTCCGAAGCTGCGTGCGTCGTTCGTGACCCAGAGCGCCCGCTGCGCGGCTTACGCCTATATTCATCTCCTGACGGGCAAAAAAGATTTCGCGCTCTATTCCCGTTGCAGCCCGTGGGATCACGCGGCCGGGACGCTGATGCTTCACGAAATCGGCGGGCGCGCCGCCTATCTCGACAATGGCGAGGCCTATAGGCCCGTCGCAACGCAAGGCCGTCCGCTCCTCGTCGCGGGCAATGATCACGGATTTTCACGGGTCGCCCAAACGCTACGATAAGGCGCGTTTATTCGAACAATTTGATCGAAAGACGCAGCACAATCTCCACCATGGCCGCCTAGCCGGCGCCACAATCCTGATGTAAATTCCGCCTGTCGGAGAGTATTGTAACGACCGGGGCGCCTAAATGAGCAGACGGATCTCGACTTCTAACGCCTTTCGAATATTCGGCGCGGCGCTGGCCGCGCTGTTCGTCGCCGCATGCAGCAATGGCGGCGGGGGATCGACAACCGCACCGCCGCCCGCGCCGCCGCCACCGCCGCCGCCTCCTCCGTCATCGGGGCCAACCTGGACGCAGGGCGTTTTCGAAGCGGCGAGCATGTTTAAGGATCGTTGTCAGGTCGTACGCACCGGCGTCGATATTGAGGGCAACACCTTCCCCGACATGGCCGGATCAACGCTGGAGGAAAATTTCTGGCTGCGCTCCTGGACCAACGAAACCTATCTATGGAACGACGAGGTTACGGACCGGGATCCGGCGAATTTCAGCAATCGACTCGATTACTTTGCGGTGTTGAGAACCGAAGAGATCACGCCGAATGGCAGGCCGAAGGACGAATTCCACTTTACGGAACCGACGGACGAATTTCTGGCGTCGCGAAACTCGGCGCCGGCGGCGACCTATGGCGCAAACCTTGTTGCATTTTCAACGACGCCGCCGCGCGATTATCGCGTTCGCTATACCGAACCGAACTCGCCCGCTTCGACGGTTGTCATGGGACAAGCAAACTTTGTTCGCGGCGCGCGGATACTGGAAGTCGACGGCGTTGATATCGTGAACGCCAACACGCAAACCGAAATCGACATGATCAACGCCGGCCTGTTTCCGGAGGCTGCCGGTGAAACACACACCTTCGTCGTGCGCGATCCAGGCGCCGCATCCACGCGGACCGTGACGCTCATGTCGGTCGACCTGGCGCGGAAGCCCGTGAACCGCATACGGACGATCAGCACGGCGACGGGACCGGTCGGCTACATGCTGCTCAACACTTTCAGTCCGTTTGCGACCGAAATGGAGCTTGCCGATGCGATCTCGTCTCTAAGGGCGGACGGCGTCAACGATCTCATTATTGACATGCGCTATAATGGCGGCGGTTTGCTCGCGATCGCTGCGCAACTTGGATACATGGTCGCCGGCGATGCGCGGACCAATGGCCGGGTTTTCGAAGGCCTGCGATTTAATGCCGACGCCGGCGGCGTCAATCCGGTAACCGGCGAAACGAATAACAACATTCCATTTTATTCGACGGGCCGCGGTTTCACGGTCGCCGCCGGAACGCCGCTTGAAACGCTCGACCTGCCGCGGGTGTTTATCCTTTCGACCAGCCGCACCTGCAGCGCCAGCGAGGCTGTCGTCAATGGTCTCCGCGGCATCGATGTGGAAGTCATCCTGATTGGTACGACAACATGCGGCAAACCGTTCGGGTTTTATCCGACCGACAATTGCGGTGAGACTTACTTCACAATTCAGTTTCAGGGAATCAACGACAAGGGTTTCGGCGATTACGCCGACGGATTTGCACCGGCGAATTCGGGCGCGCCGTTCGCGGTTCTGACACCGGGTTGTTCTGTTGCAGATGATCTCAACAATGAACTTGGAGATACAGCCGAAGCCATGCTCGCCGCGGCCTTGCAGTTTCGCGCAGACGGAACATGCCCTGCGCCGCCGTCGCCGAAACCGGGGGGCGTCGCCAAGACCGGCGCGGCGGTTCGTACGCCGATCGAAATCATGCCGCAACGGGATGTGTTTGAGACCAATCGCGACATGACGTTGCCGGAAAACTGATGAGGCGGCGATGAACGCATTCGAAAAACTGAAGGCGATTGTTTTCGGCGTCGCCGCGATAACGGGATGCGAAACCCATGCCCCACCGACTCCGGCGGTGCTTGAAGATCCTGACGAAACCACTTGGTCGATAATCTCTGAAACCCTCGCTGACGCCTTGGGCCGAGCGCAGGTTGAAATCGGACCGGGTAATTACTCCAGATATACTGCAATCCCCGTCTTGCCGCCGCCGCTGGGACCTGCAGAAGATCGCAGCCTGGCGACGCCGACCTATTTCGATCTCATGCTGATCGACGGCGTCTGCGTTGCGGTGCGCCGGGACACGGGCGATGAATACGCCCTTGACGGCGTTTCATGCCGGCCCCGGCAAAATTGATTTAACCGAGATAGCCGCGCTCGCGCAAGTAAACAACGATGCGGTCTGCCGCATCGGCGGCTTCGATGTTGGACGTGTCTACGTCGATTTCCGCTCTTTCCGGCGCCTCGTAGGGCGAATCGATGCCGGTGAAGTTCTTGATCTCGCCGCGGCGCGCCTTGCCGTAAAGCCCTTTGACGTCGCGCTGTTCGCAAACTTCCAGCGGCGTTGAAATATAAACCTCGATAAACTCGCCATCCGCCATCAACTCCCGCGCCATGCGCCGCTCGGATTGAAACGGTGAAATGAAAGAGACGCAGGTAATGAGGCCGGCGTCCGCCATGAGTTTTGCGGTTTCTGCAACCCGGCGAATATTCTCGACACGGTCGGCGTTGGTGAACCCGAGATCCTTGTTGAGACCGTGACGGACATTATCGCCGTCGAGCGTGTAGGTGTGGCGCCCGAGATCATGCAGGCGCTTTTCAACGAGGTTGGCGACTGTTGACTTTCCGGAACCGGAAAGGCCTGTGAACCAAAGGACGCACGGGCGCTGATGCTTGGCGGTTGCGCGCGCCGCCTTGTCGATATCAAGATCCTGCCAGTGCACATTCTGGGCGCGGCGCAATGAGAATTCGATCAGCCCTGCGCCAATCGTGGCGTTAGACCGCTTGTCGATGAGGATGAAGGAGCCGGTCTTGCGATTATCCTTATAGGAATCAAATGCGATAGGCGCGGAAAGGGAGAAGTTGCAAAACCCCACCTCGTTGAGTTCGAGAGACTTGCCCGACATATGTTCAAGCGTGTTCACGTTGACCTTGTGCTTCAACTCGGTCGCCGTCGCCGTCACGATGCGGTTTGCGGTTTTCAGATAATATTGCCGCCCGGTGTAGAGTTTTTCATCCGCCATCCAAAGGAGGTGTGCAGCGAACTGATCCGTCTGCTCTGCGGGCACATTGCCGGCGCAGATGACGTCGCCGCGGGAAATGTCGATCTCGTCTTCCAGCGTGATCGTGACCGCCATGTCGGGGCGGGCCTCGTCAAGGTCGCCGTCCATGGTGACGATTGATTTCACCTTCGACCGCTTCGCCGACGGGACAACAACGATCTCGTCGCCCGGTTTGACGGACCCGCTTGCGATCGTTCCGGAAAACCCGCGGAAGTCGAGGTTTGGCCGATTGACCCATTGCACCGGCATGCGGAACGGTTTCGCCGCCGCATCGCCGCGCACTTCGATGGTTTCGAGATAGGGCAGGAGGGCCGGGCCGTTATGCCAGGATGTGCGCGCGCTCTTGCCGGTGATATTGTCGCCGTCGAGCGCCGACAAGGGGATACAGACAATCGATTCAAAGCCAAGGTCGTTGGCGAAGGCGCGATACTCCGCTTCAATCGCGTCAAACCGGCTTTCGGAAAAATCAACGAGATCCATCTTGTTGACGGCGACCACGACATGGCGAATGCCGAGAAGGGAAACAATGTAAGAGTGGCGCCGCGTTTGCGTAAGGACGCCGCGGCGCGCGTCTATAAGGATCACGGCAAGGTCTGCGGTCGAGGCGCCGGTCGCCATGTTGCGCGTATATTGTTCATGGCCCGGCGTGTCGGCCACGATGAACTTGCGCTTTTCCGTTGAGAAAAAACGATAGGCGACGTCGATCGTAATACCCTGTTCGCGTTCCGCGGCGAGACCATCGACGAGTAACGCAAAGTCGATCTTGTCCCCTTGCGTGCCGTGTTTCTTGGTGTCGTTTTCGAGCGCGGCGAGCTGGTCGTCATAGATCAGCTTCGAATCATAGAGCAGGCGCCCGATCAGCGTTGACTTGCCGTCATCGACGCTGCCGCAAGTGATAAACCGCAACAGGCCTTTGTTTTCGTGCGCGCGCAGATATTCCGCAACGTCGTCGGAAGGGTCGATCAGTGTCGTCTGGGACATCTAGAAGTACCCCTCTTGTTTTTTCTTTTCCATGGATGCGGACTGGTCATGGTCGATGACGCGGCCTTCGCGCTCTGATGAACGCGCCAGCAACATTTCCTGAATGACATCGGGGAGGGTTGTGGCCGTCGAGCGATTGGCGCCGGTGAGCGGGTAACAGCCGAGCGTGCGGAAGCGCACCATCTCGTTGCGCGGGGTCTGTCCGTCAAGGGGCATGCGATCATCGTCGACCATGAGCAGGACGCCGTCGCGCTCAATGACAGGGCGTTCTTCCGCGAAGTAGACGCCGGGCAGTTTAATGTTTTCGCGGTAGATATATTGCCAGATATCAAGCTCGGTCCAGTTGGAGATGGGAAACGCGCGGATCGTCTGGCCGTCGGAAATCCGTGTATTGTAAATCGACCAAAGCTCCGGACGCTGATTTTTTGGATCCCACCGGTGGCCGGGCGACCGGAAGGACAGAATACGTTCCTTGGCGCGCGATTTTTCTTCGTCGCGGCGCCCGCCGCCGAATGCGGCGTCAAACCCGTGCTTGTCGAGGCCCTGTCGCAAGCTCTGGGTCAGCATGACGTCGGTATAAATCTGCGAGCCGTGACTGAACGGCGTAATGCCCTGGCGCACGCCGTCCTCGTTGATGTGCACAATGAGGTCGAAGCCGAGTTCCTTCACAACGGCGTCGCGGAATTCGATGGTCTCGCGAAAGTTCCACGTCGTATCGATATGCATCAGCGGAAAGGGCGCCTTGCCGGGGTAGAACGCCTTACGCGCCAGATGCAGCATGACCGTGGAGTCTTTGCCGATGGAGTAGAGCATCACCGGGTTTTCCGTCTCGGCGACGACCTCGCGCATGATGTGGATCGCTTCGGCTTCCAGGCGATCAAGGTGTGTCATTCTCTGTTTACTGATGATGTCGTTCGGCGCTGGCGCGGCGGCCTTGGCAATGCCCGGCGCCGTCGTTTCCGTCTCCAGCGCCGCAAGGCGCGCGGTCGCGGTCTCCAGCGTTTTCAGGGTGCACTGCCCGCCGGCCTCAAGCCGCGCAATCGCCTTGCCGTCGTTGAAAAGCTTTCGCGAGACCGTCGAAAGCGAGAGGCCGGAGGCCTCTGCCGCCGATTTGGCGCGCTCGACAATGGAGGTGATTTCATTCATCGTGGGATAATCCCCATAAATTACAAAATTTCGGCAAAGAAAATGCGTTAAGGGTGGCTATAATCACCGAATTGGAGACTTTCAACCGCAAAATCGTGGGAAAAATCCCAATTCTGGTTGCTGCGCTCTGCCGCGACCGCTTGCTTTCGCTAGTTTTTCGTCCATGACCGGCGCCATGGACGTCGAACTCTGGAAAATCGGATTGCTGTTCGTCACCGGAATCGTTTCCGGCTGGATCAACGTGCTCGCCGGCGGCGGCTCGATCCTGTCGGTGCCGGTCATGGTGTTTCTGGGGCTTCCGGGACCGGTCGCCAACGGCACCAACCGGATCGGCATCATCGCCCAGAATATCTTCGCGGTGCTGGGCTTTTTTCGCAAAGGATTTTCGGACTTTCGCCTGAGCGCGACGCTGGCCGCCTGCGCCTGCGTCGGTGCGTTCTTTGGCGCAATGCTCGGCGCGCGTCTTGAGGGCGTATGGTTCGAAAGGGCTCTCGCGATCATCATGCTGGCCGTCGTCGCGATCATGATGACGGGCGCCGGTCAGAAGAAGCGGAAAAACGAGGGCGCGGCGAAGAACCTGGCGCTGGGGCACGTGTTGATGGTCGGCGCCGGCTTCTGGGGCGGGTTCATCCAGATCGGCGTCGGTTTCATCCTGATGCCGATCCTCAACCGCGTCATGGGCCTCGATCTTGTCCGCACCAACATGCACAAGGTGTTCATTGCGCTGTCGTTCTCGATTGTCGCGCTCGGCGTTTTTGCGTCGCAAGTGGAAATCGAGTGGGCGCTTGGCGTGGCGCTTGCGGCAGGTTTCGCAGTCGGCGGGTGGCTCGGCGCCAATGCCGCCGTCGCCAAGGGGGAAGCGCTCATCAAACGTGTCTTCTACGTGGCGCTGGCCGCGATGGCGGTGAAGTTGCTGTTTTTCTGAACGCTCAGGTTACGGATGAATCAGCGCGCGGCTATTTCCGTGGTTGACGGGCCATTGGCGTCATTACCGGCGAATCGCCAACCTGGATTTCGCTGATCACTTCAAATCCATGGCGCTCGTATAGGGAAATGTTCCGCGGATTTGACGATTCCAGATACGCAATCTGGCCCTCATCATCGCATCGCTTCAAGGCGTGTTTCATGAGGGCTGCGCCGAGGCCTTTGCCTGTGTAAGCGGGATCGGCTGCGATCAAGGGCAGGTACCAGCAAGGCTTGTCGGGATGAAGTTCGTCCATTTTGCCGAATAGTGCGCCGATTTCCTCCATGCGGTCGGGCGCTACGGACGACTCAATAGTCGCGGCGATTGCGTCGCCATCCGGCTCAATTTCCGGCGGCAACCACATCGCGGCCGCTTTGCACCCGTCAGCAATGTAAACGGACTTGTGCTCAAATCCCCGCCCGCCAAACGCCGCTGCGAATTTGGGCATCGCTTCAAGATAGGTTTCAGGGTCGGGCCAGACCCACCGCGTAATCGGATCGGCGGCAAAGCCAAGCGTAATTGTTCGGAGCACGCGATCGCTGTCATTTTCAGCGGCCGTATCAATGAGTGGCGGTCGCATTAGTTTTCTCCGGTGTTGGGGGAAGGGCGTTCTAACTTGCGCATTACGCCGCGACAATGCGGCTGCACTTGATCGGCAGTGCTTTGCGCGAAGGGTTTACGTCTTCAGCGCCGGCCACAACTAAAGCGCAAAAAATTCAGTAAGCTATTGAAAAAAATGTCATAGTTTTCCAGAGGCGGTTTGCCGCCGGTTTTCCCCATGGACAGCGTGTCGCAGCGGGCCCATGTACGCGCCAGCCATCCCGAAACGAGGAAATCGATGATCACCCACGACGTTCGCGCCCACCGCTCCAAGGATAATCTGAAACGGGAAGACCAGCTCGCCTGGAAGATCGCGGATGTTGCCGCGGACCCGGTCGAGGTCGATGCGGACGCGACGGACATGATCATCAACCGGATTATCGACAATGCGTCGGTCGGGATCGCCTCGCTTAATCGCGGGCCGATCAAGTCTGCACGCGCCATGGCGAACGCCCATATGCGCGATGGCGGTGCGACGCTGTTTGGTTTGCCGTCGTCGCACACGGTCTGCGCCGAGTGGGCGGCCTGGGCGAACGGCACGGCGGTGCGCGAGCTTGACTTCCACGACACGTTTCTCGCTGCGGACTATTCGCACCCGGGCGACAACATTCCGCCGGTGCTCGCCGTTGCGCAGCAATGCGGGCGCGACGGGCGCGATCTCGTGCGCGGCATCGCGACGGGCTACGAAATTCAGGTGAACCTTGTGAAGGCGATCTGCCTCCATGAACACAAAATTGACCACATTGCCCATATCGGTCCGTCGGCGTCGGCGGCGGTCGGAACGCTGCTTGGTCTTGATACGGAGATTATTTATCAGTCGGTGCAGCAGGGTCTCCACACGACGGTGACGACCCGACAGTCGCGCAAGGGCGAAATCTCGACCTGGAAAGCGTTCGCGCCGGCCTATGCGGGCAAGCTCGCCATTGAAGCGGTCGATCGCTGCATGCGCGGCGAGGGCGCCCCGTCGCCGATTTATGAAGGCGAGGACTCGGTCATTGCCTATATCCTCAACGGCCGCACCGCGCGCGACAAAGGCGACAGCCCCTATGAGCCGGCTTATCAGGTGCCGTTGCCGGGCAAGGGCGAGGGCAAACGCGCGATCCTGGAAACTTACACGAAAGAACACTCCGCGGAATATCAATCCCAGGCGTTGATCGACCTCGCCTTCCGCATGGGCAAGGAAGTAGAAAGCAAGGGCGGTTTCGACAAGGTCAAGTCAATCGTTCTGCATACGTCCCATCACACGCATTATGTCATCGGCACAGGCTCCGGGGACCCGCAGAAAATGGACCCGAATGCGAGCCGCGAAACCCTCGATCATTCGATTATGTATATTTTCGCGGTCGCCTTGCAGGACGGCGAGTGGCACCACGTTCGCTCCTACGCGCCGGAACGCGCGCAACGCGCCGACACCGTTCGCCTCTGGCACAAAATTTCTACGATCGAAGACCCGGAGTGGACGCGGCGATATCACTCACACGATCCCAACGAGAAAGCCTTCGGCGCCAAGGTTGTCGTCACCATGGAAGACGGGTCGGAGATCATCGACGAGCTTGGCATCGCCAATGCGCACCCGTTCGGCGCGCGCCCGTTTGGCCGCGCGGAATATATCGGCAAGTTCAAGACGCTCACCGACGACATTCTCGATAAGTCGGAATCGGAGCGCTTCCTCGATCTCGTGCAGCAGCTTCCCGATCTTTCTGCGGCGCAGGTGCGCGAACTGAACCCCGTCGCGCCAGCAGGTTACCTCGTTGAGAACAACGCCAAGGGGATTTTCTGATTTGAGGCACACTTGCCGCATATTCGTTTCTCATCCTGAGGCGCTTTCGCGTAGCGAAAGCCTCGAAGGATGTGCGGCGGAATACGGTTTTAACAACCATGCTTCGAGGCAATTGCTGGGCAATTGCACCTCAGGATGAGGATCGCAATGACGGATAAGCTGGAAAAGACAACTACAAGCGCCATAGCCCGCTGGCACGACATGGTCGCCGCGCGTGACCTTTCAAGAGTCGGCGAGATGGCGCGCGAGGACGTTCTCTTCCGTTCGCCAGTTGCGCACACGCCTTATCCGGGGCGCGAAGCGCTGGCGCTGGTTCTCAATACGGTGATGACGGTGTTTGAGGACTTTAAATATCACCGCGAGTTCGTATCTGAAGACGGCAAGAGCGTCGCGTTCGAATTCAGCGCCCATATTGGCGGCAAGGAACTAAAAGGCGTGGACTTCATCAAATTCGACGACGACGGGCTGATCGCCGAATTCGAAGTGATGATTCGCCCGGCGAGCGGCCTGATGGCGCTGGGTCAGGCTATGGGGGCGAGACTCGAAGGCAAGATGGACATACTAAGGCGAGGATAAGCGTAATGCTCTTCACAACGAAATCCGCCGCGGAAAAACGCGCAGACTTTCGCAAAGGTCTCGCCTCCGGCAAGCTGCTTCAATTTCCGGGCGCGTTTAATCCACTCTGTGCACAGATGATCGAGCGCAAGGCGTTCGACGGCGTCTATATTTCCGGCGCTGTCATGGCCGCGGATCTTTGTCTTCCCGATATCGGCATCGCGACTATGTCGGAGTTTGTCGACCGCGGCCAGCAGATCGCGCGCGTGACAGATTTGCCGGCGTTCATCGATATCGACACCGGCTTCGGCGAGCCTATGGCGGCGGCGCGGACGATCCGGTCCATGGAGGAGGCAGGCCTTTCCGGCTGTCATATCGAAGACCAGGTGATGCCGAAACGCTGCGGCCATCTCGACGGCAAGGAAATTGTCGAAACCGACATCATGATCCAGCGCGTAAAGGCCGCGGCGGATGCAAAGCGCGATGAAAACTTCGTGCTGATTGCGCGCTCGGATGCGCGCGCCGTCGAAGGCCTCGACAAGGCGATCGATCGCATGAAGGCCTATGTGGACGCCGGCGCCGATATGATATTTCCGGAAGCCATGAAGTCGGAAAAAGAATTCGAAGCGGTCCGCGCGGCGCTTGATGTGCCGATCCTTGCGAACATGACCGAGTTCGGCAAAAGCCGTTTGCTCAATAAAAAAGAGCTGGAAGACCTCGGCTTCAATGTCGTGATTTATCCGGTGACGACATTACGTCTCGCCATGGGCGCCTGCGATGTCGGGCTCGATAAAATTCTCGAAGACGGAGATCAGAACGGCATTCTGGATATGATGCAGCACCGCCGCGATCTCTACGACCTCCTGCGCTATCACGACTACAACAAGTTCGATGAGTCGATTTACAACTTTCAGGTTGGCGACACGCCGATGGAGTAAAAGATGGCGTCGCCCTTCGCGCCCTTTATTGAACCGCCATATTACGTCGTGATTTTCACGAACCAGCACGGCGCGCCGGACGACGCGGAATATGATGTAATGGCGGAGGAAATGGAGACGCTGGCGGCGACGATGCCGGGGTATCTGGGTTTTGAGGCGGCGAGGAATGAAGACGGTTTCGGGTTTGCGATTTCCTACTGGGAGTCAGAGGACGCGATCAAAAACTGGAAACGCCATGCCGATCATCTTAACGCGCAGCGGCGCGGCCGATCGGACTGGTATGACGATTACATGGTGCGCGTCGCGAAAGTTGAGCGCGCCTATTCAATGAAGAGAACGGAAAAGACAGCAGGAGACGATTGATGGCAGACGAAGACGTCAAATACGGACTGGCGGGCGTGCTCGCAGACGACACCGCCGTGTCAAAGGTGATGCCGGAAATCAATTCCCTGACCTATCGCGGCTACAAGGTGCAGGATCTCGCGACGCAATGCCGATTCGAAGAGGTCGCCTATCTGATCTGGAACGGCGAATTGCCGACGCAAAGCGAGCTTGACGCTTTCAATGAGAAGGAAAAGTCAGAACGCGGATTGTCCAGCGATCTTCTGGATGTCATGGGCAAGTTCAACAAGAGCGCGCACCCGATGGATACGCTGCGCACCGCGGTTTCGTTTTTAGGGCAGGAAGACAACACGACGGATGACTCCTCGCCCGAAGGGTTGATGGCGAAATCGATCCGCATGTATGCGAAATTGCCGGAGATTGTCGCGGCGGATTTTCGAATGCGCAATGGTAAGGACCCGATTCCGACCACAAGCGATCTCGCCTTCTCCGAGAACTTCTTTCACATGTGCTTCGGCGAGGTTCCGGCGCCGGAGATCATCAAATGTTTCGATATCTCGATGACGCTTTATGCGGAGCATTCCTTTAACGCGTCGACCTTTACCGCGCGCACAATCGCGTCGTCGACTTCCGATATCTATTCGGCGGTAACGGGCGCCATCGGATCGCTGAAAGGTCCGCTTCATGGGGGCGCCAATGAGGCGGTGATGCATCTCCTGAAAGAAGTGGGGACGCCGGAAAACGCTGAACCCTGGATGAAAGACGCGATTGCGCAAAAGAAAAAGATCATGGGCTTTGGTCACCGGGTTTATCGCTCCGGCGACAGCCGCGTGCCGACGATGACGGACGCCTATGAGAAAATGGTCAATGTCATCGGCACGGACGAGGCGAAGAAATACTGGGAGATTAGCCGTATCCTCGACAAGACGATGGTTGACGCCAAGGGCATCTATCCCAATCTCGATTTCCCGGCAGGGCCCGCTTACTACCTGATGGGATTTGAAATCCCGATGTTCACGCCAATTTTCGTGGTGAGCCGCATTACCGGCTGGACGGCGCATGTGATGGAGCAGCTCGCCGACAACAAACTTGTACGGCCGTTGTCCAATTACACCGGCGTTGCGCAGCGCGACGTTCCGGCGATCGCGTCGCGATAAAAAAACGCGGGTCGATCTGACCCGCGTTTGCCTAGAAACCTTTAAACCCTGGGTGTTATTGCGCCATGGAGCGTAACATCCAAGCGGTTTTTTCGTGCGTCTGTATACGAACCGTCAGAAGGTCGGCGCTGGCCGCGTCGCCCGCTTCTTCGGCGATGGAAAGGCCTTCGCGCGCACGCTTGATCAGCGTTTCATGATCGGCGAGCAGGCGCTCAACCATGGTCGTTGCGCTTGGCGGGCTCGTATCAGCGTTGTCGATTGCAGACATTTCCGAAAACTGTTTCCCGCTCACGGGAGCGAAAACCCCAAGCGCGCGAACCCGCTCGGCGATTTCATCAAGCGCCGCCCACATCTCACGATATTGCTCTTCAAACATGACGTGTAGCGTGTGGAATTGCGGACCCGTAACGTTCCAGTGATAGGCGTGGGTTTTCATGTAAACTGCGTACGTATCTGAGAGAGTCGCATTCAGCGCCTCTGCGACAGATTTGCGTACATTTTCATCCAACCCGATATCAATCTTCGTCATTGATCCTTCTCCTTTAATTTCGTTTCTGTTTCTGACATCGAATATAGGTGATCATATTCAATCGATCAAATAGATAATAGTAAAACTACCCATCGATATATTCGATAATTGGGTCGGCCGGCCGGCCGGGCATTATCAGGCGGCGTTTACGCCTTGAGGCTGGCGCAGAACTTTTGAATGCGGGTGCATGCTTCTTTGAGTTCTTCTGTCGCTGCGGCGTATGAAATCCGGAAAAACGGCGACAGGCCGAACGCCGCGCCGAAGACGACTGCGACGCCTTCCGCGTCGAGCAGCTCTTTCGCGAAGGCTTCGTCATTTTCAATGACAGCGCCGCCTGGCGTTTTCTTGCCGATCGCGCCTTCGCAGGATGGATAAACGTAAAATGCGCCTTCGGGCCGCGAGCAGGAAATGCCGTCAGCTTCGTTCAGCATGGAAACGACCATGTCGCGGCGTTCCCGGAAGGCGGCGTTGCGGTCCGCGAGAAACCCATGATCCCCGTTCAGCGCCTCAACGCTCGCCCATTGGCTGACGGAGCAGGGGTTGGACGTCGATTGCGACATGACCTTCGACATCGCCTTGATCAGCGGCGCCGGCCCGCCGGCGTAACCGATGCGCCAGCCGGTCATGGCGTAGGCCTTGGAGGCGCCGTTGATTGTCAACGTACGCTCGGCAAGTTTTGGCTCGACCTGCGCCGGCGTTGCGAATTGAAAACCGTCATAGACGATGTGTTCATACATATCGTCCGCCATGATCCAGACATGGTCGTGGCGCAGCAGCACATCGGTCAGCGCCTCGATCTCCGCTTTGGAATAGGCCGCGCCTGTGGGGTTCGACGGCGAATTGAAAATGATCCAGCGGGTCTTGTCAGTAATCGCGCTTTCCAATGCGTCAGGGGTCAGCTTGAAGTGGTTCTCCGCCGACGCCTTGACGACAACCGGGGTTCCGCTGGCGAGATAGGTCATGTCCGGATAGGACACCCAGTAGGGCGCCGGGATAATCACCTCATCGCCAGGATTCAGCGTTGCCACGAGCGCGTTGTAAATGACCGCCTTGCCGCCGGGCGCGACGCTGATTTCGTTGCGCTCAAATGACAAATCATTGTCGCGCTTGAACTTCGCGATGATCGCGTCTTTCAATTCGGTGATTCCATCGACGGCGGTGTATTTCGTGTGACCTGCATCGATGGCTTTCTTGGCCGCGTCCTTGATGTGCTGCGGCGTATCGAAATCCGGCTCGCCGGCGCCGAGGGAAATAATGTCCCGGCCTTCGGCTTTCAGTTCGCGGGCGCGCTGGGTGACGGCGAGCGTCGGCGAAGGCTTGACGCGGGCAAGGGCGTCAGATTGTGAAAATCCGGACACGGGGAGGTTCCTGTCATTTGATTGCAGGGCGCTTTCTAACAGTGCTTTGCTGCATTGCAAACAATACGAACGCACGGCGCGAACCGGCCGGAAAATTCGCGCTTAAGGGGAACAATCAACCCCAACGAGCCCCTATTCGCGCACCAGACACATCGTAATGCACTGAAATCATTGGCGGAATTTAATATCGTCTACCTCGCGCGCAACGCCGGCTTTTCGTTTTTCGCAAGGCCGATTTGTGGTTTGATGGAGAGGAGAGAAGTCACCCACGGATCTGCATGATTACGGAATTGAAGTCCGCGGTTTCGACCGCGCCATCGCGCCGGGCGCGGCTGAAAAACCTGAGCCGCGTTGAAGCGGTAAAGCTGAAAGTCGAACGCGCGGCGCTTCTCTTTCGCGGGGCGCCGACGGCCATCGTCATCAGCGTCGTGAATGCGCTCATTACCGGCGCCGTCGCCTGGCAGACGGTCAACCACAGCGTACTTTTTCCATGGGTTGGCGCCGTGCTCCTGCTTGCGGCGATCCGAACAGGCTTCTGGCTGCGGTTCCGGTTTACCCGCGCATCCGGTCGCGCCATGTCCCGCTTTGCCCGTCTGCATGTATTTTTTATGGCGGTGAACGGCGCGCTATGGGGCGCGCTGGCGCCGATATTCGCCGTATACGGCATGTTGAGCCATGCGTTTCTGGCTTTTGTCATCGCCGGCATGGCCGCTGCGTCGGTGATTTCAGCCGGCGCCTCGTGGCGTGCGGTGCTCGCCTTCAACCTGCCGCTTCTGGCGCCGCTGGCGGCGACCTATGCGCTGGCGCTTGGCGAAAACGGTCTCGCCATCAGCGCCATCGTCGTTCTCTTTGGCGGGGCGACGGCTTATCTGGCGCTCTCCGTTCAGAAAATGATCGACCGCTCCATTCTTCTGCATACGCATAATAAGACGCTTTTCGACGCCATTCAGAAACAGGCGGATGAGGCCCATATCGCCGAGCAGCGTTTCCGGGCGCTCGTGGAGTCGTCTCATGATGTCACTATAATTTTCTCGCCGGAGGGCCGCGTCACCTATGCAAGCCCGTCAGTTGAGAAAGTGTTTGAGGGATCGCCCGAACAGTTCATCGGCAAGACGACCAAGGAAATTGTCCACGAAGACGATATTACACAATTTCGCGCCGCCGGCGAAAAAGCCCTCTCAAAGCTTGGCGAGGCAGTGCAGCTCGATCATGTCTGCATGCAGGGGCCGACGGGCGCTTATAAAATTCTCGCTGGTCGTTTGACGAACATGTTATATGTGCCGGGCGTTGAGGGATTCGTCTTTAATGGCGGCCTCGTGAAGGAAGAGACCCGGCAGCCCTTGCACGCGGTTCATTGATTAAGCGACCAGATGGCTCACGACAATTCGAAACGGCGAGCGCGCAGGAAAACGGATCGCGCCGTCATTGGCTGGCGCGAATGGGCGGCGTTTCCCGCGCTTGGCGTGGAGCGCATCAACGCAAAGATTGACACAGGCGCCAAGACGTCGGCGATTCACGCCTTTCGCCCTAGCGTTGTCGAAACCGATGACGGGCCAATCGTTGAGTTTTTCCTGCATCCGCGCCGACGGCGAAAAGTCCCGGAAATATTCTGCCGTGCGCCGCTAACCGATACGCGGCTCATCAAAAGTTCTAACGGGCAAACAGAAGAACGCCTGATCATCACAACGCCCATGCGCATGGGCGAACAGACCTGGGATATTGAATTGTCGCTCACAAACCGCGACGCCATGGGCCATCGTCTGCTGGTCGGACGCGATGCGCTGGCGAAGCGATTCCTCATTCAATCCGACGCGTCATACCTCTTGGGGAAGCGCGAAAAACAAAACCGAGGCGAAACATGAAACTCGCGCTGATGTGCCGGAACGCCGATTTATATTCCCATCGCCGGCTGGTGGAAGCGGCCGAAACCCGCGGTCATGAGATCGACGTCGTCGACCATTTGCGCTGTTACATCAACATTACCTCGCACCGGCCATCTGTTCGCTATCGCGGCGAGGACCTCCCCGTTTATGACGCGGTGATTCCGCGCATTGGCGCGTCGGTCACGTTCTTCGGCACGGCCGTCCTGCGCCAGTTCGAAATGATGGGCTGCTATCCGGTCAATGAATCGGTTGCGATTTCGCGCTCGCGCGACAAGCTGCGATCGCTGCAATTGCTGGCGCGTAAGGGCATCGGCCTGCCGGTGACGGTTTTCGCGCACCGCACGAACCGCGCTGACGAAATTCTGGAAATGATCGGCGGGGCGCCGGTCGTCATCAAGCTGCTGGAAGGCACCCAAGGGATCGGCGTTGTCCTTGGGGAAACGGAAAAGGGCGCGGAATCGATCATTCAAGCGTTTGGCGGCGTCAACACGAACATCCTCGTGCAGGAATTCATCAAAGAAGCGGGCGGGGAAGATATCCGGTGCGTTGTGATTGGCGAAAAGGTCGTCGCCTCTATGAAACGCAAAGGCAAGGAAGGGGACTTCCGCTCCAACATTCACCGCGGCGGCACGGCGGAGAAAATCAAGATCACGCCGGAAGAGCGCTCAACGGCGGTACGCGCCGCGCGCTCCATGGGGCTCAACTTTTGCGGCGTTGACCTCCTTCGTTCCAATCACGGGCCGGTGGTGATGGAGGTGAATTCATCGCCAGGGCTCGAAGGTGTTGAAGGCGCGACGGGCGTCGATGTCGCCGGGCAGGTGATCGACTTCATCGAAAAGAACGCAAAATTCGGCAAGACGAAAACCCGCGGGAAGGGATAAGGCGGCGCGCTTTGTGAAACTTCTTGTCACCCATACGGGTGATTGGGCGCAATTCGTTCAAAGCGCCGATTGTTTTCGGCGTGCAAGCATGATCCCTTGGCGAGAAACGAGGGAGGTCAATCATGCAGAGAGTTGACGGTGTCGGCGGTGTATTTTTTCGGGCGAAAGACCCGGACGCCCTTGCGAAATGGTATGAAGACAATTTGGGCGTTACGCGCGTCCCCGGCGACTACGAGTCCATGCCGTGGCAGACCAAAGGCGGCACGACCGTTTTTGCGCCTTTTCAGGACGACACTGAATATTTCGGCGACGCGAAAAACCAGTGGATGATCAATTTTCGCGTGTCGGACCTCGACGCCATGGCCGATCAACTGAAGTCTGCGGGCATTGACGTTAAGGTCGATCCCGAAACCCATCCGAACGGCCGTTTCGCGCGCCTTTATGATCCGGAAGGCAATGCGATCGAGCTTTGGGAGCCGGGCGGCGCGGATCGTTCCTGATCGCGCTGCAATTAAGTCAGGGCCCGAAGCGCATTGATGCGCGCCCGGTCCTTGGGGCGGTCAAAAATTTCCAACAGTGCGACCTGTTCGGCCGGTTCAGCAATCGGCAAGCCATCCGCGAGTTTTCTGGAATGCGGTATAACGGACTGCCAGGCGCTGGCGCGGCGAATTTCGAAATTCGCCATCGCCTCAACCTCGAGGGCGCGCCGAAACCGGTAAAATGGACGCGACCGGTAGCGGTCGCTGTTCTCCGGCGTCGGCAATAGACAGTCGCGCCAGCGATCCGCGAGGATTTCCGCGTCGCGTGCGCTCAATAGAAGATCGACATCTTGAACGTTATCGATTTCGGCGCCAGCAAGCATCGCCGCAGCGCTCCCCATAACCCACCATGGATCAGTAAAGGCGCCGGCGGCGCGTCGGATGTCATTCAGGGTTTCGTGCAGCCGCGGGTCAATCGCCATGACGCCTAGTCAAAAAGACTCGAAACCGATTCCTCGTTGGCGATGCGCCGGATCGCTTCCGCCAAAAGCGTCGAAATTGAGACTTCCTCGATCTTCGGGCACTCGGCGACGTCTTTGGGCGCTTCGATTGAGTCCGTGACGATCACGCGCGACAGGGCGTCGGCCTTCGTGATGCGCGCGGCGGCATTGTCGGAAAGGACCCCGTGGGTAATGCAGGCGGCGACGCTCTTTGCGCCCTTCGCCATGATTGCTTCTGCGGCGTTACAGAGTGTGCCGCCGGAATCGACGATATCGTCAAAGATCACGCAATGGCGGTCTTTAACGTCGCCGATGATGTTCATGACTTCGGATTTCCCCGGGCCTTCGCGGCGTTTGTCGACGATGGCGAGCGGGCGTTGATCGAGACGTTTTGAAAGGGCGCGGGCGCGCACGACGCCGCCGACGTCCGGCGACACGATGGTGACTTCGTCGAGGGACCCGTTGTGAAGCTCGCGCACCCGGCGTTCGAACTCCTTCACCGCATAAAGATTGTCCGTCGGGATATCGAAAAAGCCCTGGATCTGTCCGGCGTGAAGATCGACGGTGAGGACGCGGTCGGCGCCGGCGGTGGTGATGAGATTGGCGACAAGCTTGGCGGAAATCGGCGTGCGCGGGCCGGCTTTGCGGTCCTGTCGCGCATAGCCGAAATAGGGAATGACCGCGGTGACGCGGCTCGCCGATGCGCGGGTCAGCGCATCGATTGTAATGAGCAGTTCCATCAGATGGTTGTTCGCAGGGTTCGACGTTGACTGAATGACAAAGACGTCCTCGCCGCGAACGTTTTCCTGAATCTCAACGAAGACTTCGCCGTCCTTGAAGGTGCGGATGTCGGCGTGCGCGAGGGTGGTGGCGAGGCGTTGAGAAATGGCTTCGCTGAGCCGTCGGTTGGAGTTCCCGGCGATCAGTTTCATGGCCTGCCCCTGGCGATCTGCGCCGGCTTCATGACGGTTTCTTGACAGCGACGCAACCCGTGTCGCGAAGGATTTTTCTACACAAGCGCAATCGCGGAAAGATTTCGGCCATAGTCCGCCGCGCCGGCGCGCCGGGAGCCGCGATAGGAGAAATAGTGCGCGGCGTCGCCAAGAGTGCAAACCTCCAGATCGTCAATGGCGGTGACGCCAACATCTCGCAACCGCCAGGCGCCGAAGCCCGCAAGATCAAGCTGGCGCTTGTCCGGGCTTACGCCGCGCGCGAAGAACTGATCGGCGCCGGCGTGCTTTTCTGTAAAGGCGTCAAGGAGTTCCGCGCCGACCTCAAAATTCGGCTGGCGCATGCACGGGCCGACGGCGGCGCGAATGTGCGCCGGGTCAGCGCCGAGATCGGTCATGGCGGCGACGGTGTTTTCCAGAACGCCGGCAAGCGCCCCGCGCCAGCCGGCATGAGCCGCACCGATGATTCGCGCTTCCGGTTCGAAGAAGAGCCAGGGCATGCAGTCGGCGGCGAGCACCCCAAGCGCCAGTCCGGGCCGTTCCGTGACGAGTGCGTCGGCTTCCGGCGGTTTCGCTTCCCATGGACCGGTCACCGTGACGACGTTTGCGGAATGCACCTGATAGTTGGTGAGTAAATTTGCTGGCGCGACGCCCAACGTCTCAGCGCAGCGATTCCTGTTCTCCGCAATCGCGGCCGGGTCGTCCGCGGAGCCGGGGCCGGTATTGAGCGATGCGTAATCGCCTTTCGAAACCCCGCCTTCACGCGAGAAAAATCCGTGGCGCACGCCGTCGCCGCGAAGCCCTTGCGCGGTGAGAAACGGTGGGGCGCTCACAGGTCCAGAAATCCCGGCGGCGGCGGCAGGGTCGGCGAAGCGATGCACATTACCTTGAAGATCTCGCCCATCTTGTCCGGCGCGCCGATACGCTCCGCGCCGGCCCGAATGCGCTGCTGTTCGCTTTCCGCTTTTCCCTTGCACAGCATTTCAGTGCGCAGGGCGAGCCCGAGCCGATCGAGGAATCGCCCCTGCGATGTTGGTCCGTAAACGGCCGCCCCGGCGTCAACAGCGGCTTCCGCAAGCGCGCCGAAATCTACATGAGCGGTGAGGTCCGCTTCGCCGGGCGTTGAAAGCGCCGGGCAATATTTGTGGGCGCGCACCGCCTGCAGCGTATCGCCAAGGCCGGACGCCACATGGCCGTAATCGACGATAAGCGCCGCGCCGCCATGGGCCACGAGCCCTGCGACCATTTCGGTCAGGAATTCCCGCGCCGCGAAATTGATCTCGAAAATATCTCCGGGTTCACTGTCATTGTCTGATGGTAGTTTGTAGTCCGCGGGCGGCGGCGTCTTGCCGAGGACGAAGGCGAGCCGCCCGTCCTTGCCAACGTCGACGAGACGCTCGCGCCAGCCCCGTTCAATCCGTTCGAACTGGCGCACCGGCATGCAGTCAAAAAATTCGTTGGCGACGATCAAACTGGGCGCCGGGGGAATGTCCGCAAGCTCATCGGCCCAGAGCGGTTTGACGCCGCTCGCGCGCAGACGGCGTTGCTGTTCGACGCGCAACCGTCCGGACGTTTCGAGAAGCCAGAGACACGCCGCGTTGACGAACCCCTGCCGCAGCCGCGTCGTGCGCAGGATGTCTTCCATCAGGACGCCGCGGCCGGGGCCGAATTCCACGAGATTAAAATCATCGGGGCTGCCAAGGGCGCGCCAGTTTTCAAGAAGCCATAAGCCGATCAGCTCGCCGAAAATCTGGCTGATTTCCGGTGCGGTCGTAAAGTCGCCTTCCTCGCCGAAGGGCGCCTTCGTCATATAGTAGCCGTCATGGGGGTGGCCGAGGGCGTCGGCCATATAATCGGCGACCGTGATCGGACCTTTGAGCCGGATGATCTCGACAAGGCGTTCTTCCAGCGGCGTCCGGTTTGGCGCGTAATCGCCGTTCATGAAGCGGCGGGCTCTGGCTTATTCGTCCGTGTGCGCCACATCAGCCACAGGCCAAGACCCAGCATCGGCAGGGACAGCATCATGCCCATGGTGAGGCCGAGGGGAAAGTCCGGCATATGCGCATCCGGTTCGCGGAAATTTTCGATGAAGATCCGCGACGCGGCATAGCCAGCGAGAAATAATCCGATCGCCGCGCCGGGCCGTTTCAGTATCTGGAAGGAATGGGTGGCGATGCGGATAACGGCGAAGAGCACGAGCCCCTCTAGCGCCGCTTCGTAAAGCTGGCTTGGATGTCGGGCGACGCCGAGCGGATCGGTGGGAAAGACCATCGCCCAAGGTCCATCCCATGGACGGCCGTAAAGTTCGGCGTTGATGAAATTCGCAATGCGCCCGAAGAATAATCCGATAGGCGCCGCGGCGGCGAAGAGGTCGCCCATGGACAGCGCATCGAGTTTGTGATGGCGCGCGAAGAGCCAGCCGGCGATGGTGACGCCGATCAGCCCGCCATGGAACGACATGCCCCCTTCCCAGAGCATCAGCGCCGGGGGAAACGGCACGACGCCAAATAAGGGCCGCCAGGGCGCAAGCAGGATCGACGGATCGTAAAAGAGGACAAAGCCGAGCCGCCCGCCGGCCATGACGCCAAGGGCCACCCAGAATATCACGTCGTCGAGCTGCGCCTTGTTGATTGGCGCCCCGGCCTTCGGCCAGATCGCGGCATTTTTGAGAAGCCTTGTGACATAGAACCAGCCGCCGGCGAGCCCGCCAATATAGGCAAGCGAATACCACCGCAGCGGCAGCGGCCCCAGTTGCAGGGCGACGGGATCAATCTCGGGATAGGGTATGGTCATGGAACTGCGTGATTATCTCGAATTTGAGGGGCGGGCGGGCCTGTCGCTTCGCGGTTTTGCTTCCTATATAGTCGGAAAGAGGAAAACGCCATGCAAACCCAGAACGCAATTTTCGACGAAATCGCCAAGCTCATGACCGAGGCCGCCGGGGCGGCTGACGGCGTGCGGCGCGAGGCGGAAACCGCCATGAAAAGCCAACTGCAGCGTCTGATTGCGGACATGGATTTCGTCACCCGCGAGGAGTTTGAGGCGGTGCGCGACATGGCGCGCCTGGCGCGTGAGGAAAACGACGCCCTGAAAGCGCGAATCGCTGCGCTTGAGGAAAATTCGTAAACGCGCCGCAGCGCCGCTTGCGGAAAACGAGCCCGACCGAATCATTTCGTCCCCTCGCGAATCGCCGCGTCATAGACGGCGTTGCGGCGCTATTCAGGCGCCGTGTTGCGAGGGCTTGCGCATGTCGATTGAAATTGTTCGCAAATCGGAAACGATCGCCGATCCCATGACCGCGATTGAAGCGGCGGCGGAACATCTCGACTTCGAAAAAGAACGGGTGGCGGACGCCGAAGTGCATGTCATGCTGCCTTGTGTCTGGCGCGATATCGGCCTGTGGTTTACCTGGCGCGATGATCTGTCGACATTGCAAATGGGCGCGCCGATTGATCTGAAGGCGCCCACGGGCCGGGAAGATGATGCGAGCCGTCTTATCACCATGGTGAACGAGCGCCTGTGGGCGGGCCATTTTGATTTGTGGACGGATGATCAGTCGATTGTCTATCGCAATGCGGCGATCCTGCCGGAATCCGGCGGATTGGAATCAAGCCAGGCGGAGATGCTGATCCGGGCGGCGGCGGAGGCGGTCGACCGCTTTTATCCAGCGTTCAACTTTCTCGTCTGGGGCGGGAAGTCGCCGGACGACGCATTGAAGGCCTCGATGTTCGAAACCGCGGGCTCGGCGTAAGTCAGGCCCGCCGACTTCAATCGCGCGCCAACTCGGCGTAAGCTTTCGCCATGACAGGAAAACCCACCGTTGCGCTCATCGGCGCCGGCGCCATGGGCGGCGCGCTGTTTCGCGGCTGGCTTCAATCGGACGCGATCAATGCGGGCCGCTCCGCGGTCTTTGATCCGGCGGCGCCCGAATCAATTGTTTCGCTGGCGAAGGAAAAAGGCGTCGCCGTCAATCCGGAAATAAGTGGCGGTTTTGACTTTCTCGTCGTCGCAATCAAGCCGCAGATGACTGCGAAGGTACTGCCCGACTATGGGCCGGCGGCGAAGGGGGCTGTTGTTGCGTCAGTGATGGCCGGGACGAGCATTGCGACGCTCTCGCGTATCTTTCCCGGACATGAAAAATTTATCCGCGCCATGCCGAACCTGCCGGCCGCCATCGGCGCGGGCGTCTCCGGGCTTTATGGGAGCGACGCCGTCAGCAAGGACGAGCGCGACGCCGCGGAGCGTTTGATGGCCGCGGCGGGCGCGTGCGTTTGGGTCGAGAGTGAATCCGACATCGATCTCGTCACCGCTGTTTCCGGCTCGGGCCCCGCCTATTTCTTCCTGCTCACCGAAGCGTTGGCCGAGGCTGGAGAGGCCGCAGGGCTATCGGCGGACGCCGCATCAAGGCTCGCCGAGGCCACGCTCGCCGGCGCCGGCAAGCTGATGGATGTGGATGGCCGCAGCGCAAGCGATATCAGAAAAGCTGTCACATCGCCCGGCGGTACGACCGCCGCGGCGCTCGATGTGCTCGATGGCGATGACGCAGCAATCCGTAAGCTGATGAAAAAGGCCGTCGCCGCAGCGGCGAAACGGGCCGGCGAGCTTTCCGGCTAAACGCCGAAATGGGTAACACGTATCGCTTCGTCCTTCGTTACGACCATTTCTTCATCCTGAGGAGCAAGCCAAGGGCTTGCGTCTCGAAGGGCGAAGAAATGGTCCATCAGGATGACGCTACGTTGATTGTTCGCATCAGGAATTAGACCGGCAATTCGATTGTCGCGCGCAGCCCCCCCCGCGCCGATGTCGAAAGCGTCACGTCGCCCCCATGGGATCGCGCCACATCGCGCACGATGGTGAGCCCCATGCCGACGCCGCTTTCATTCAACGATCGCGCTTCATCAAGCCGCGTAAAGGGTTTGAACACATCGTCATGGCGTTCCGGTTCGATCCCGGGCCCGTCATCATCCACGTGAATCGTTGTCGCTCGTTCGCCCCCGTGCGCCTCAATCCAGACGGCGCTTCCGTGGCGAAGCCCATTGGAAATCAAATTGTCGATAGCGCGTTGCAGGGCCGAACGCCGGGCGACGACATTGATCGTTTCCGGCGCATCCAGATGCACGACGCCGCCGGCGCGGCGGGCGTTTTCGGCGATTTCGCGCAGCAAGGCGCCGAGATTGAACGCCGCCGGGTCTTCATCAGCGGCCTCATTGCGGGCGAAGTCCAAATAGGCTTCCACCATGCGCTCCATCTCCAGAACGTCATTACGCAAGGCGTCGATTTCCGGCGACGATTTCTCCAATTCGAGCCCGAGCTTTATGCGGGTGAGCGGCGTTCTGAGGTCATGGCTGACCCCGGCGAGCATGGAGGCGCGTTGGTCGAGATGGCGCTTGATGCGCTCGCGCATGGCGATGAACGCGTAACCCGCTTTTCGTACTTCCGTGGCGCCGCCGGGACGGAAGTCAGGCGCGTCGCGACCGCGGCCAAAAGCTTCTGCGGCGCGAGCCAGCCGCAGGATCGATTTCACCTGGTTGCGCATGAAGACGGTGGCGACCCAACCCAATAAAAAAGATGTGCCGATAAGCCAGAAAAGAAAGATCGGACCCGTCGTCGCGAAAGCACGCTCGCGCAGCACAAGGAATGACAGCGCGCCCTCGTCGAGCTGGACGCGGACTTCGATGTGGTCGCGGAAACTTTGCGTGTCGAACCGGTAGGGCTGATCGATGCGGCTGCGCAGACGGTTATTGAGGACGACATTGTAAACATTGAATGGGGACAGCCGGTCGTCTGCGGGAATGGTCGCACCGGCTTCGAGGCTGACCTTGATATCGAGATCATCGAGCGCCCACGCGACAAGTTCCGCGCGGGCGTCGTCGTCCGGTGTCGCTTCATAGAGGCGCGTGATCAAGGCGATTTGCCCGGCGACATTGTTGGACAGGTTTGCGGAAATACGGTCCCAGTGCCGGTCGAAGAAAATATAGGTGACGACCGCTTGGGTCAGGAAAATCGGCAGGATGACAATCAGCAATACGCGCTGGTAAAGGCTCTTAGGCGCGTAGCGGCGGAACATGGCGCTAATCCGCCATCAAGACGTAGCCGACGCCCCGCACGGTCTGGAGATAGATGGGCGCGCGCGGGTCTTCCTCGATTTTCTTGCGCAGGCGCGTCACCTGAACGTCAACGGAGCGTTCCATAGCGGTGTCCGTCTGTTCGGCGAGGGCGTGACGGGAAATCGCTTCGCCCGGTTTTTTGGCGAGCGCTTTCAGGAGGCTTGTTTCGCCGGCGGTGAGTTTGACGAGTTCGCCGTCCCGGCGCAATTCGCCGCGGCCTATGGCGAAGGTGCAGCCGCCGAAGGTTAGTTCCTGCTTGTTGAGACCGGCCGAGCGGGTGCGCCGCAGCAGCGCGTTAATGCGCAAGAGCAGTTCGCGCGGTTCGAACGGTTTAGAGAGATAGTCGTCAGCGCCGCGCTCAAGGCCCTCGATGCGATCTTCGGGCAGCCCCCGCGCCGTGAGCAGCAGGATCGGCACATTGGACGCGCTGCGCACGGATTTGGTGAAATCAAACCCGCTTTCGCCGGGCATCATGACATCGACGATAATCACATCGAAATCGACGCCGGCCATGACTTGCCGCGCCTCGCCGGCGTTCTGTGCCGTCGATGTGCGATAGCCGTTTTCGCTCAGGTATTTTTTTAAGAGCGCGCGAATGCGGTCGTCGTCGTCGACTATGAGCACGTGGCCTGCGTCTTCTGAAATGCTGCGCCTGTCCGTCATCGCGCTAGTCGCTCTGCCGCTTGTTGAGTATCTGAACCGCCGCGCGACAATACGCGCCGCCGGTCCAAATTGTAAGGATTGCGGCCAGCCAGAGGGCGCCGACGCCGAAGGGCCGAAATTCTGCGCTCAGGATCCCTTGCGGCGCGCTTGCCAGCAACAGGCCGACCGCGATGATCTGCGCTGCCGTTTTCCACTTCGCCAGGCCGGTGACGGCGAGGGACGCGTTTTGCGCGGCGACGGCTTCGCGTAGGCCGCTCACCAAGACTTCGCGCAGCAAAATCGCCAGCGCCGCGATAATGCTCGCGCCGCCGATGACGCCATTTCGTATGAGAAGAACGAGCGCGGCGGCGATAAGCAATTTGTCCGCAATCGGATCAATCGCCGCACCCAGCGCCGAGGTTTCGCCGCGCGCCCGCGCAACGCGCCCGTCCGCGAAATCGGTGAGCGAAGCAAGGACGAAGACGGCGAACGCCGCCGTCATGTTCCACGGCGCATTCGCGAGGAACAGCGCGACAAAGGGAATGATCAGCGCAATGCGCGCCAGGGTGAGGGCGTTGGCCATGGCGAAAATTCATAAGCCGCATCGCCGGTTTTCGCCAGCGATGCGGCCCGTGTTTTTGAGGACGTTTTGGGGGCGCTCAGCCTTCCTTGTCGTCGTCGCTCCAGATCCGTCGCCACCACGGGTCTTTCGCCGGCTCTTCAAACGACTGGCCGTTATCGGCCATTTTCTCGCGAATGTCGTCGATATCCCAGCCGGTCAAGTTGGCGAGCGTCTGGGCTTCCTTTTCAAAGCGCTTTGGCAAACCGGCTTTGTAGTTCGCCGCCGCCTCGCAGGTTGAGTCGCCCTGCCAGGGATGGCGCAAAACGTAACGGCCCTGATAATTCGAGCGGTCGCCGGTTTCCTTGAACATCAGGTCCTCGGGAAAATTTTTCGCGTCATAGGAAACATGAAGGCGGGTCACGAACACGTCCTGCGCCTGCGGTGCGGGCCGGCGCGGTTGTATGGCGTTCGCGCCGCCGCCGATCCAGTAAACGCCGAGTTCGCGCAATTCGCTCTGACTGAGCGGATCGGCCGCGCAAGGATCGCACCAGTTCATGTCCCAGGCGTATTCAAGGAACACCGCGCGCTCATTTTCCTTCTCAACTTGCGTTGCGAACATGTCTTTGTAGAAATCACCGAACTCACCCTTCACATAGGTCGGCACTTCCGATCCGGTGGGGAGTTTCACCGTGCGATAGTTCGTCGTCTCGATGCGCCCTGTGCGCGTCAGGGCAAAGACGAACAGCTCCTGCTTGCCGTCGGCATTCACGGTGCCCAGCCGGATCGGCAGCATGAATTTTGGGCTCTCAAACGCAATCTGCAGAGGCCGCAGGAATTTGAGGCCGGTCTTCGATTGCTCTTCCAGATTGACCTTGGCGACAAAGAACTTGGTGTTCTGCTTGATATAGCTGCCGAGAACGGATTGCGCGCCCTCGGGCAGTTTATAGCCATTCTGCTTCAGCCAGGTGGCAAGCCCGTCAGACTGGTCAGCGGAGAGGATCTGGATGTCATATTCGCCGACGGTGTATTCCGCTTCCACGGTCACGCCGAGGCCTTTGCGCAGACGCGGGCTCGCCTCGTCTGCCGTTGCCGCCATGGGCATTGCCAATTCCATCTCTCGGCGCTCGTACATGAGGCATGGATCGTCGTCGAAATATTCGACCAGCCGCGGCGCGGTGTAGGCGTCCAGATGATCGATGATGGCGTTTTCCGTGACGTGGATCTGCTCTTCCTCGAGCACGACGGGCACTGGGATGACCATGGCGAACTCTTTCAATTCACCCTGATAGTCGTTCGCCATAGTAATGACGGTGCGGTCGCCATCGCGCATCAACGCAACCTTCGAGGCCTTGTTGAAGAGCTTGGTGTCGGCCTTGGCCACATAGAAGCCGCAAAATGCGACGGCGCCGCCGGTAAGTGCGATAGCGGATACGCCGGCAAAGGCGGCGATGAATGTTTTCTTCAGTGAACGGTTCATTTGTCTGTCTCTCTTGAATGGGAAATTTTATTCTGCAGGTGCGGGGAATTCGCGCGCCGGCGCCCGCTGCGCCCTCAAGCGCTTCAAGAGAGGGGGCGCACGCACCGGATCGCCCCAGCGATAATGCGGCGCCGGATCGGCCCATTCGAGGGCGGGCCGGATGAGGCAGATGATGGCGAGGGAATAGAAAAGCCCGTCGGTGACAAAGAAATGCCAGATCAGGATGTAGGTCAGGATGGCGGCGCCGGCGGCGAAGAGCGCGCGTGCGATGGATCCATCCGGCGTCGTCTTCGGATCGGAGATCATGAAGAAAGCGAAGAGAATAAGCGCGCCGTTCTGCAGCCGCAGCATGGGGATGGACAGCGGATCGCCAAGCCAAAGTGCGCGCGCGAAGATAAGCGCAGCGAAGACGCCGAGAAAGATCAGCGGTACGTCGAAACGCGCCGCCCGATAGGTCACGAACAGCCCTGCGCCGGCGAGGAGGGCGGCGAACCAGACGGCGGTTCCCCATTGCCCGGGCGTCGTCCAGACGACGTCGGTCGCCAGCAACAAAGCGACGATGGCGAAATTCGCCGGATTGAAGATGTGCTTGTTGTTGAGCCGCAGGGCGAATTTCGAACCGATGGCGAGCGCCGCGGCAAGTGCGAGGGGCCACACCGCATCAGCGCGTAGCAGCAGCGACAGGGACAGGGCCGTGATGAGGGCGCTGCGTAGGTCCGGTTTGACGGCGATGAGAAATGATCCAAGCGCCTGTGCGGCGCAGGCGGCGAGGACAATCCCTGCGAATTGTGCACCGGAGATTTCAAACGCGCCGCTCAGCCATCCGAACAAGAGCAGCGCGCCGAGCGTCGCGATCTGGTAGTGGCGCGGATCAGCGAAAAACGTCGATAAGCGAAGTTGCGCCAGCATGGCGTTGCGTCTCTCTCTTATCGCTCCCCGGGCCGGAGTATCGGGCAAAACAAGGCGGAATGACGGCGCTATGCGGGAGGTTTGGAGGCGTTTGGGTAGTGCGCGACGGCAATCGCGAATGCGCAGTTATTTGCGAGGGAAACGACGTTAATACGGCGCGACGCTTTCTAGAGGCGCAGTTTTTGCAATGCCGGCATCGCACCAGGAATCTGTGAGATGGACCCGACGGAGAAACCGGCCTCGCTTGACGGCGTCGCGTTGCGCGACCTGATCGCGCTTTATCGCGCCCTCGATCATGCGCGTCGCGCCCTCGATAGTGAGGCATCGCAATCGGAAATTGAAAAAGCGCTCATTCGCGATGAATGCGCGGAAATCTCGAAACGCCTCGCCGCCCTGAAACAGGAAATTATAGCGGCGCCGGTGCTTTCCCCCGACGACGCGTTGCAGGCGTTGCGATTTCAACTGATCGAGTTTGGCGACGACCCCGCCGCGGCGGAATGCGCCATGCGCCGCTTCAGTGCTTCGCAGATTGCGCATTCGTCAGTCGTTGAGGAGACAGTGGGAAATCGCCTTGCCGAGATCGAGACGCAGGTTTCGCTTATTGCGCTGGCGCTGACGGTGGACGCCGAAGTGAATGGGCGCGGCGAACATCTGTTGCGCGCCACGGAGGCGCTGGGCGAGCGAATTGCGCAATTGCGTAATGAAGTTTTGACAGGGCAGTCGATTACCGACGCCGCGTAACTCAGCGATCGTGAAAGTGGTCGTAAATGGCTTGCGCCAGCGCGTCGGATACGCCTTCGACTGCTGCGAGATCGACTGGCTTGGCGCGCGCGACTTCCTTTGCCGATCCGAAATGATTGAGGAGCGCGCGTTTTCGCTTGGCGCCGACGCCGGGCACATCGTCGAGGGGATTGGCGCTGATCGCCTTTTTTCGTTTTGCGCGATGGGCGCCGATGGCGAAGCGGTGGGCTTCGTCGCGCAGGCGCTGCAGGAAGAACAGTCCCTGATCGCGCGGCGGTAATAGAAACGGATCTTTCCCGGGCATGACGATCTGATCGTCGCCGGTTCCCATGGTGCGGTCGATGCGTTTGGCGCCGTCCTCGGTCAATCGGCGCGCTTTCGCGACGCCGATCACGCAAATGCCTTCGGATTCCGGTTCGACGCCAAGATCGGCGAAGACGCCAAGGGCCGCAGCAAGATGGCCCTTGCCGCCGTCGATGATCACAAGGTCCGGGCGTTCCGCGTTTTCGTCTTTCAGCATGCGTGAAAACCGGCGGGTCAGGACTTCGCGCATCATGGCGTAGTCGTCCCCGGCGGCGATGGCCTCGGATTTAATGTTGAACTTGCGGTATTGGTTTTTCACAAAACCGTCCGGACCCGCCACAATCATCGCGCCGACCGCGTTGGCGCCCTGAATGTGGGAGTTGTCATAGACTTCGATCCGTTCCGGCGCCGCCTCAAGGCCGAGCACGGAAGCGAGCGCGTCGAGCCCTTTGCGTTGCGACGCCGATTCCGACATGCGCCGCGACAACGCCTCGCGGGCGTTCATGAGCGCTGCAGCGACGAGGTCGCGTTTCTCGCCCCGTTGCGGCTGGCGAACCGTAACGTTGCGGCCCGCCTTGAGGGTCAGCGCTTCCTCGAGCAGGTTGGCCTGCGATAATTCATGGGAGACAAGAACGGCGCGCGGCGGCTCCCGGCCGTCGTAAAACTGCGCGATAAAGGTCTCGAGAATTTCGCCGGCGAGCGCATCCTGCGTGAGCCTCGGGAAGAAGGCGTGATTGCCCCAGTTCTGGCCCGCGCGGAAGAAAAAGACCTGGACGCAAGCCTGACCGCTGTCTTCATGAAGGGCAAAAATATCGGCCTCGCCGACGGTCGCGGCGTTGATATCTTGCGTACCCTGAATATGGGTGAGGGCGCGAATGCGATCGCGCAGGGCGGCGGCGCGCTCAAAATCGAGGTCCGCGGATGCAGCTTCCATCTCTTCGGACAGCGCGCGCTGAACATCGCCGCTTTTGCCGTCGAGAAAATCCTTGGCCTCGTCGACAAGCGCGCCGTAGTCCTCGCGGTTAATCTGGCCGACGCACGGGGCGGCGCAGCGTTTGATTTGATGCAGGAGGCAGGGGCGGGTGCGCGCATCGTATACGCTGTCGGTACAGGAGCGTAAAAGAAACGCTTTCTGCAATGTATTCAGCGTACGATTGACCGCGCCGGCGGACGCAAAGGGCCCGTAATAAAATCCCTTTCGTTTTTGCGCCCCGCGATGTTTCAGAATCTGCGGCGCCTCATGATCGTCCGCAACGAGAATGTAGGGAAAGGATTTATCGTCGCGCAGGATGACGTTGTAGCGCGGCTTGAGCTGCTTGATGAGGTTCGCCTCAAGGAGCAACGCCTCGATCTCCGTCGATGTGACCACGAATTCCATGGCGCAGGTCTCGGCGATCATCCGCATGATGCGGTTCGAATGCCCGCCCGATTTTGCGTAGGACGAGACCCGCGCCTTCAGGCTCTTGGCCTTGCCCACATAGAGGACTTCGCCTTTCGCGCCGATCATGCGGTAGACGCCGGGCTTCGCCGGCAGCCGCGACACCTGATCGGCGATGAGCTTCGCGCCTTTCGGCCCGTCATTTTCTGGATTGGCGTCAGCCGCTGCATTCATGGGAATCGGCGTACTCGGGAAATATGGTTAACGGTGCATTCACCATTTGGCATAATGTGTGCGTGCCAAGAGCTACGGCGCCCGGGGGCGCCGGTCAAACTGCTGTATTCGACGTCGCGGCGTGCGGTTCGCGCCACGGGGAGACATGACGAAAGTTGTAAAAAGCCGGTCGGAAGTGACGTTTGTGCTGGTGTTTTTCGCAGCGCTGGCGATCGCCGGCATTCTTGCGGGCAGCTTTTTCGTTCAGGATTTTGCAAGAGCCCGGGCGAGCGCCGGCTGGCCGACGGCGGACGGCGTGGTTTTGTCGCCGCGCGGCGCCGGGGAAGATACGGTCCGCTACGCCTATTCCTTTGACGGGCGCAGCTATCAGTCGACCCGCGACCGCGTTTTCATCGCCCGCATCTCCAATCCGGCGCCGTCGGCATTTTCGCCCGGCGATACAGTCGACGTATATGTGGATCCAACCGATCCGTCGTTTTCGGTATTGCTTCCTGGCGGCGCAGGCTTGCCGTTTGTCTTTCTGGTCGTGCTGTCCGGCGCCTGCATATTCTTCGGCGTTGGCGGCGTCATCTGGACATTTTCAGAAGGCGTTGACGGCGAGGCGATGATCGCGCCGCATGCCGACAACGCTTAACGTTTTTCGCGATGGATTTCGATGCCGGCTGCGGCGGCCTCGGCGATGGCGCGGGGTTTTTCCACGCGAACGCGTACGGCAAGCGCCATGGGGTGCGCGAGCACCAGCGCGGCGATCCTCTCCGCGAGCGTTTCGACAAGCTTGATATGACCGGCGGCGATGATGTCCTTCACGCCCTGCGTCAGCCGGTTGTAGCACATGACGTCTTCCAGACGGTCCGATTCCGGCGCTGACGGTTCGGAAACCTCGACATCCATATTGATCCGCACGGGCTGCGAAACGCCCTGTTCCTCGTCATAAACGCCGATAAAGGCGTCGAGCACGAGATCGCGCACGAATATTGTTCGTCGCGGCGCTGTGTTGCTGCGCGGCAGGGCGGTGACGTTTGACGATGGATTCATGTCTTCTGAACCGGTCATTCGTTCACCATGACGTCTGGCGTCTGCCAGGCGAGATGCTGGCCGCCGTCGACGGCAATCATCTGACCGGTAACGGATTTGGCGCGGGCAAGATACATTACCGCATCGGCAATATCGGCAGGGTCCGCGCCGCGGCCAAGCACAGTCGCTTCATTCTGCTTGCGCCAGTCGCTCTCGGATTGGCGCGGATTCTTCAGCGTTGGGCCGGGGCCGATAGCATTGACGCGAATGCCCCGGGGTCCAAGCGCCTGCGCGAGGGTCACGGTCATCGTGTGGAGCGCGGCCTTTGACGCCGTGTAGGAGAGAAATTGCGGGGTCAGTTTCTTCACGCGCTGATCGATGATGTTGATGACCGAGGCGTCTGCGTCCTTCGGCGCCTGGGCGGCGAATTCCTGCGTGAGTTTTACGGGCGCTCGAAGGTTGGCTTCCATATGCATGTCCCAGCTTTCGCGCGACATGGTGTCGATCTCATCGGCTTCAAAAACGGATGCGGAATTGACGAGCAGTGAAAGTGGTCCAAGGGCGTCGGCTGCAGCGCGGATGAGCGCCGCTGTATCTGTTTCCTTTGAAAGATCCGCCTGGACGGGCGCCGCACTGGCGCCGAGTTTTTTGATTTCCGAAACGACAGCGTCGGCTTCCGCTTGGGACGACCGGTAATGAACCGCAACGCCGTATCCTTCCCGGGCGAGACGCAGGGCGATTTCCTTGCCGATCCGTTTGCCGGCGCCGGTGACGAGCGCGAATTTTGACGCCGCCATGAGTTAGAGAACGCCTGTCGATTGCGCCAGGTAATAGATGAAGGCGCCATAGGCGATGACCATCGCCGCGCCCGCGAGGCGGCCAATGTCTTTTCGCGTAAAGACGTAGGCGGACAATATAATCGCAGCAACGATCATGACCGGAATGTCGAAACGCAACGAATCCGGATCGAAGACGGCGGTGCCGGCGAGACCGGCGGCGCCGCCGACGGCGAAAATATTGAAGATGTTCGACCCGATAATGCCGCCGATGGCGACATCGGATTTCTTGTGAAGCGCTGCGGCGACCACGGTCGCAAGCTCCGGCAGGGACGTTCCGAAGGCGATAATGGTGAGGCCGATAATCTCCTCGCGCACGCCAAGATCGGCAGCAAGCGTGGAGCCGTTGGTGACAAGGAGATGGGCGCCGAGGGGCAGGCCGACGAGGCCGGCGACAATAAACAGGATCGTCTTGACGCTGATCTTGTCGTCGGCGATATATTCCTCGACCTCGTCGATCACCGGTTCGCGCTCGGGCGAATTGAGCGCGCGCAAAAGCATATAGAGAACATACGCGAGGATGGCGCAGAATAATGCGGCGCCGATCGGCGTGTTGATGTGTCCCGGCGGAGTATAGGCCGCGGCGCAGAACGCCGCTGTCGCAATCAGCATAATGACGGCGTGACGGCGCAGACCCACGACATGGGTCGTCACCGGATATATGATCGCCGGCAGGCCAAGAACCATAAACACATTGGCGACATTGGAGCCGATGATATTGCCAAGGGCGATGCCGTCGCTGCCGGTGACAACGGCCTGAATGGTGACGACAAGTTCCGGCGCGGAAGTGCCGAAGGCGACGATGGTCAGGCTGATCAAAAGCGCCGGGATCTTCATCGCCGCGGCAAGGCCTACGGCGCCGCGCACGAGCAGGTCTCCCGCCACAAGCAGGATAGCCAAACCCGATACAACCAACAGGACTTCGGTGAGCATGGGATCCCTTAAGAATTATCGTTCAGCGCTCAGCGCGAACGCTTTGCCGCATGTGCGAATTCGGGACCGGTCAGTCAATGCCGCCTTTTTCGAGAATATTTAAAATTGCAAGCACCGCAATGAATGCAACGATGGTCGAAACGGCGATCCAGCCAGGCGCCATGGCAAACCCCTCTAATCCAGCTCCAGCCGCTCTTATAGGCAGGCTCGCATGGGCCGTCACCCCCGGAACGGCGTGGGATATGCGGACAATTCGTGTTAATTTTAGCGCGCCCGCCCAACACCTTCATCACCACCATAACGGTATTGTCAGGAAATGTCCGAAATCATGGGGAGACGGACCCGATGCTGAGCGATATTTCGACCTTGTTTGAGGCGCCAGTCATAGCGCCGGCGACAGACCGAAGGCTGACGCGGCGCGTGGTTGACGTCTGGGCGCGGGCGGCGCGCGGACACTTTCCGAGCTGGAATGCCATGCGCGATATCGGGCTCGGCGACGACGCTGACTGGATGTTCGTTGTTGACTGCGAGAAAAGCGTCGGCTTCCCGTATTTTACCTATATCGGCGATCGGCTCGCGAAGCTCGCTGACGTTTTTCTCACTGGCGCCGATGAGTTCGGCCTGTCGCTGCTCGACAAGGCTACGGCGGATATCGCCGCGGCGCGGGAAAGCGAGGCGCCGCATTTCCGCGAGGAAACGCTCGTCCTGTGCGATGGTCGCCGCGTCCTGATGCGCGCCGTCACTGCGCCGCTGGCGGAGGACGGCCGCACGGTTTCCCATGTGGTCGGCGCCGTGAACGGCCGCTTCGATTCGGTCTCCTGACGATCGTTCGTCCGGCTATCCCGGCGCGCTTGCGACCATGGCCGGGCAATACTAAATTCCCGCATTCTTGCCGCCATTGTCATTCGATGACGGCCTGCAGTCGCGAATCAAAACGCAACGAGCAAACGAGACCGGACGACCGATGGCTTTCCTCCTGCAACTGATCATTATCGGCATTTTTGTCCTGATCGGCTTTCAGGTCTGGAACATGATGAAAGGCGGGGCGCGCCTCGAACAACACAATTCGAAAACGATTGACGGCGTCGCCCGCGATGTATCCTCGCCCGGCAAGACGGCGGCGGATACGCTGAAAGAATTCGAAAACGCCCGCGCCGATCTGAAATCCCGATACCCGGCCGTGTTTGCCATGTTGGGCGGTTATCTCAACAGCCACACCCTGGGCGAGACCGGGTCGCTCGAAGCAGCGGTGAAGGAGATGATTACAGACTGGCGCACACGGAACGATGAAATCTCCCGTGAGCTGACAAAACTGCTCGCGGAGAACGAATCGGAAGACGAATGCCGCGCCGTCGTCCTCGCCGCATGCGACGCGACATTTGAAGATGAAGGATACCGCGCATGGCTGACTTGGCTTCTTGGTCAGTTCAATGAGTTCAACTAGCGACGAAACAATTTAAACAATGGACGCCGACGCCCTCAACCACGCCATCGCCATGATGTCGCAAAATATGTGGGCCGTTTATCTTTGCATCTTCGCTGCGCCTTTCGTTCAGGAAGACGCCGCGGTGATCGCCGCGGCGAGCCTGTCCCTTGGCGAAACGGGGTCAGGTCCGGCGATATTCGGCGCCGTTGCGATCGGTTTGATCGCCAGCGATCTCTGGAAATACTGGCTCGGCCGCGCCGCCCGTTCGCGAGAATGGGCGGCTCGCTTTGCGCAGAAACCGTCGGTCGTACGGGCGGAAAGCGCCGTTGTACGAAAGCTCGGCGCTACCTTGATGGCGGTGCGCTTTGTGCCCGGCGCGCGTATCGCGCTTTATATCGCCGCTGGCTTTTTCAATGCGTCCTGGCCCCGGTTTGCCGGCTGGATCGTTGTCAGCGCCGTTTGTTATGTGGCTGCAATATTCGCCCTTTTTCACCTGATCGGCGCGGTCGCAGGCGCGCAGGCGCGGCTCTGGCTGCCGATATTCGCTTTCGCCGCACTTTTGGGCTATCTCCTTTATAGAAAAGTGCGGGCGAAACAGCGCGCCGCGGGGGCGGAGACGTAATTCGGCGATGTTTGGGTTTGAAGCTGCGGACGCGGCCCTGTTGAGCGGTTGGATGTTGTGCGCGGTCGTATTCCTGTTGCCGTTCTGGCAGGAAGATCTCGCCGTCATCGTCGCCGCGACCGGGTCGATCAGCAATGCTGCGCCGACGCCAATTCTAATCGTTGCGATTATGGCTGGTCTCGTCGCGAGCGACGCATGGAAATACTGGATCGGCCGGCTCGGGCGGCGCTATGAATGGGCGCACCGTTTTGCGGAAAAGCCGGGCGTCTCAATCGCCGGGGACCTCATCCGCAAGGAATTCATGCAGACGATGCTGACGGCGCGGTTCGTGCCGGGAACGCGCATACCGACCTATGTCGCCGCCGGGTTTTTCAAAGCCGACTACCCCCGTTACGTCCTGACGCTCGTCTTCACGGCAGCGCTCTATGTGGGCATCGTCTTCACGCTATTTCATGTTCTTGGCGCCATCGCCGGCGAACAGGCGAAGTTCTGGCTGCCGATCGGCGCGGTCGTACTGCTTGTCCTTTATGTTCTCTTCCGGTGGCTCAACCATATTGCGAAACATGAGGGGCCGATGACGCCGTTGTCGAAAGACTTCGACCACCCGATGCCGGACATGCCGGGTTTTGAGGGCAATCCTTATGAGCGGGAAGATGACGACGCGACGGGTAAGCCTGCCAATGACGAAGCCCCGGCGCCGGCGGCGTCGCCGAATACGCCCGAAAGGAGCGACCATGAGCAAAAGATCGACAAGCCGGCGGATCAACGCGCCGGCGGCGGTCGTCTTTGACGCCGTCACGAATATCGAAAAATTTCCGGAAAAGAGCGCTGATATTGTCAGTGTCGAAATCCTTACGGAACAGAAAACCGGCGTCGGGACGCGCTTTCGCGAAACGCGGCGAATGGGAAAACGCGAGGGAACGACCGAGCTTGAATGTACAGAATATGTCGAAAACGAACGCGTACGGTTCGTCACCGATCAGGGCGGCGTGATCTGGGATTCCGTGTACACGGTTGCCGAAGATAACGATGGAACAAAGCTGACGCTGGAGATGGACGCGCGCCCCTATAAGGTCATGCCGAGAATCGTTTTGCCGTTTATCATCGGAATGATTTCAAAAGCGGTTGAGAAGGACATGGACGCCGTGAAGGACTATTGCGAGGGCAAGTCCGGCGGCGGCTGGTAACAGAAACAGCAGGCAGATACGGAACACAACAATGGCGAAAGGCTACTGGATCGGGCACGTGGACGTGACGAATGCGGAAAATTATCCCGGCTACATGAAAGCGGCGCAGCCGGCCTATGAGAAATATGGCGCGAAATTTCTTGTGCGTGGTGGAAAGTTCGACGCTGTTGAGGGCGACGCCCGAAGCCGCCATGTAGTCGTCGAGTTCGAGAGTTTCGAACAGGCGCGCGCTTGTTATGATTCTCCGGAATATGCCGCGGCGCGGAAAATCCGTCAGGCGAATTCGAACGGCGATATCATCATCGTTGAGGGCGCAGGCTAGAAGGCGGCATTCATGCGTATCGTTATTGCCATTCTCGCTTTTCTCGTCGGCATGGGCTGTGTCGCCTACGCTTATGTGGGCGCCGTCTTGCGCGTCGCCGGCGATGCGGGCGATGCCGCGAAAGGCGGCGATGAAGTCGGCGCCATTTCCATGATCATCGACTTCATCATGCGCGGCGAAATTCTGCCGATACCGGGCTATCTCTATGGCGGCGCGCTGTTGATTGTTCTGGGCGTTGTCTACCTGATGCTCGGCAATTCGAAGCGGGACGACAATCCGGAGAGCGACCAGGGCCGCGACGCAAACTAAATTCGCTGCGTCAAGACTGGCGTTTGCCCGATGAAAGGCCCATGTAGCGGCCATGCGACCGGCAGAAACAGACGACATTGAAAGCCGCGGCGAGGCGTCCCCGTTCGGGCGTTCGGTGGCGCGCATGTTCGCTGTGCTGTTTCGGCCCGAAATGGCGCGGTGGCGGTTTCGCATCGGGCTTGCCTTTTTCCTGACCGTCGCCGCGAAGGGACTGTCCGTCCTGGCGCCCGTGATGATGGGCGAGGGGATCAATGCGCTGACAGGCGATGAAAACGCCGGCGCGCGCCTCGGGCTGGCGGGGCTCTCCTTCGCGGCGCTGCTCGCCTTGTTCGCGCTCGCGCGGTTTCTTGCTGCGGGCCTGCCGATGATCCGCGACGCTTTCTTTTCCTCGGTGACGCAGGATGCGCAGCGGCTGATGGCCGTCGACGCCTTCCGGCATGCCCAACATCTCGATCTACAGTTTCACCTGACCCGCCGTTCCGGGGCGCTAAACCGCATTATCGACCGCGGCGTGACGGCGATGGAATATCTCCTGCGCTTTCTCGCGTTTAACATCGGGCCGACGCTTGTCGAACTCGCATTCGCCGCCGTCGTTCTTGCCTTTTTATATGGCGTTCAGTTTTCCCTTGCCGCTGTCGTAACGGTGGGTGTCTATGCTGTATTCACCATCATCGTAACGGAGTGGCGCAACAAACAACGCCGCGTCCTCAACGAAGCCGACACCCGCCTGCGTGGTATTGCTGTTGACACGCTGACGAATTTTGAGACCGTGAAATCTTTCGCCGCGGAAGATCGCGAGGCAGGGCGCTACGACGATGCGGTGAAAGAATATAACCGACACTACGTGACGGTGATGAAGTCGCTCGCGGCGCTCAATGGCGGTCAGGAATTCATTATGACCGGCGGGTTGCTGGCGGTTGCGGTGATGGCGGGATACGGCGCCCTCAACGGATCTATGCAAGTCGGCGATGTGACCGCGATCATCCTCATGCTGTTCAACATTTACCGCCCGCTGAACATCCTTGGCTGGGCGTGGCGCGAGATCAAACAGGGCACCGTCGATATCGAAAAATTGTTCCAGTTGATGGACCGCTCATCGAGCGTCGCTGATGCGCCGGATGCGGCGGAATTTCGCGCGCAACAAGGGGAAATTCGGTTTGAGAATATCCGCTTCGCGCATGATGGCCGCGCCAGCGGGTTGAAGGATGTGACCTTCGAAATTCCCGGCGGCGCTTTCGTCGGTATTGTCGGGCCCTCCGGCGCCGGCAAATCCACGATCCTCAAACTCCTGTTCCGGTTTTATGACCCGCAAGCGGGACGCATTTCGATTGACGGGCAGCACCTGCAAGATGTCTCGCAAGCCTCATTGCGCGGCGCCTTGGGGCTCGTGCCGCAGGAGGTGGTGCTGTTCAACGATACGCTGCGCTTCAACATCGCCTATGCGCGTCCCGATGCGACGGACGAAGACATCATGGTCGCCGCCCGGCGGGCGCAGCTCGGCGACTTTCTGGAAAGCCTGCCAGCGGGGCTCGATACGCGCGTTGGCGAGCGCGGCCTCAAGCTCTCCGGCGGCGAGAAACAGCGCGTCGGCGTCGCGCGCGCCATTCTCGGCGATCCGCCGATCCTGATCCTCGACGAGGCGACGTCTTCGCTCGATTCCAGCACGGAAGAAGAAGTGCAGGCGGCGCTGCATGAAGCGGCGCGCGGACGAACGACCCTAGCGGTTGCGCACCGTCTCTCAACGATTGCGTCCGCTGACTTTATACTCGTGCTTGATGACGGCCGCATCATTGAGCGCGGCGCCCATGACGAACTCGTTGCCTTGGACGGCGTCTATGCGGAATTGTGGCGGCGTCAGTCCGGCGGCGAAGCGCCGGTTGCGATGTCGGCGCCCCCATCGCCGCAGTTTGCAAAGTAATTATTTCGCGACGGCGACAGCCGGTTTTTGCGTCCAGCGCTCAATAGCGTCGCGCAGCGGCTCTTCTTTCACCGGTTTGGGAAGGTAGTCGTCCATACCAGCGTCCATGCAGCGTTTGCGGTCTTCGCGCATGGCGTGGGCGGTCACGCCGATGATTGGCGTTGCGTCGCCAGTCTCTGCTTGCAAACGTCGAATTTCCGCGGTTGCTTCCGCGCCGTCCATCACGGGCATGGAAACGTCCATCAAAATGACGTCGAACTCGCCATTACGATACCGCTCAACGGCTTCTTCGCCATTGCTTGCGATTTCGGCTTCGCAACCGAGTTTTTGCAGCATGGCCTTGATGACCATCTGATTGACGAGATTGTCTTCCGCAACGAGAACCTTGACGGTTTGGCCAGATGCAGCGTTCAGCTTCACGTTGCGCGCGTGTTCGCGTTTTTCTTCGCGTAAAGCCCTCGCCGCATCTTTTACAGCGTCGATCGCCGTTTCCCCGATCGCCGAGACGATGGCGTCCAGAAGCATCGACGCGCGCGCCGGTTTAACGAGATAGCCCGCAAAAAGGCCGCCGGCGAGACCGGCCGGATCACCTTTGCGTCCCGCTGACGTCAGGAGGATCATCGGCGGCCCATTCTCCGCACCGCAACTGTCTTTTATACGCCGCGCAAGTTCGACGCCGTCCATTTCCGGCATCTGGAAGTCGATAATGGCGACCGCATATGGATCGTCCTCGGGCCGTGCACTGATGGCGGCAATAGCGTCGCTGGGCCTTTCGAATGCGTCGGATTGCAGCCCCCACGAGGCAAGCTGTTCGGTGAGGATTGTGCGGTTGACGTCATTGTCATCGACCACCAGCGCGCGCTTTCGTTCGAAGAAGTCCGTCGGCGCGGAAAGGCCTTCCAGCTTCGTTTCGTCGACCCGCATAGGCAGCTTCACCGTGAACGAAGATCCTTCGCCGACAGTGCTGTCAACGCTGATGGCGCCGCCCATAGCTTCAACCATACGCTTGCTGATCGCCAGGCCAAGACCGGCGCCGTCATGGCGGCGCACCGCGGATCCGTCGACCTGCTCGAATTCCTCGAAAATGGACTTCAGCTTGGAATTTGGAATGCCGCAGCCTGTGTCCGTGACGGCGATCTCGATGTCTGCGACTTCTCCGCGTGATCTTCCGGAAATCTCGATCAGCACGTGGCCGGCGTCCGTAAATTTGACCGCATTGCCGACAAGATTGGTGATGACCTGCCGCACGCGGCCGGGATCGCCGATATAGGCGCTATTCAAATCCGGCTGATAACGAACGAGGAGTTCAAGGCCCTTTTCCTCGATGCGTAAGGACAACAGGCTCGCGACATCTTCGATCGTGCTGCGCAGGTCAAAAGCTTCATCGACAACGCGAAACTTGCCGGCCTCCAATCGCGAGAAGTCGAGGATGTCATTGATGATCTTGAGAAGCGCATCGCCGGAGCTGACGATAACCCGCGCCATTTCCTTTTGCTTGTCGTCGAGTTTTGAATCGAGCAGCAGCGACGCCATGCCGACGACCCCGTTCATGGGCGTGCGAATTTCATGGCTCATATTCGCCAGAAACTCCGACTTTGCGCGGTTCGCCGCTTCTGCTGCATCCTTGGAAATAGTGAGTTCGTCTGTGAGGCGTCGCATTTCATCGGCGCGATTGATCGTCGCCGTTACGTCGCTATAGGTGACGACCGCGCCGCCATTCGGGCGCGCAGTGTAGCTTTCTTCGATCGCCCGTCCATCTTTCTGGCGGCGGATCGTGCGAAACGCTTCGCCACGAGCATGGGCCTTCCTGCATTCATCCATATACTCTTCGGCGGAATTGAACGGATAGACCTTGTGCTTGATACCAATGTCGAGCGCCTTTTGAATGCTGGCGCCGGGCGCCCACAAGGTTTCCGGCAGCATCGACATTGTATGCGCTTTTGAGTTTCGCTCGGCAATTGTCAGATCGTCTTCAAGAACCAGAAGACCTTGCGCCATGGTTTCGAGAACTTCGTCGAGAAGCTGGCGGCGTTTTTCAAGGTCCGCCGTTCGTTCAAGAACAAGTTCCTCCAGTCGCGTATTCGCTGCGACGAGGGCGCGTTCCGCCTCAACGCGTTCCGTGACATCGCTTGCGGTTCCCCGGTAACCGTGAAAGTTTCCGTGCTCGTCAAAAATCGGTTTTGCGCTGCGCTCAATCCAGAGCGTTGAACCGTCCGCGCGTTCGACAGCATTTACGAACCCGGCGAATGGCCGCTGATTTTCGACGGCGTCTCGCAAAACGGACCAGTCCGTTTGTTCTGTTTGCTGACCGTCAAGCGACATCTGTGTGCCGATGAAAATATCATGATCTATTCCGGTTGTGTCTGTCGCACGATCGGAAATAAGCTTGTAGACGAGGTTCTCGTCTGTCTCCCATTCCCAGTCGCTTGACGCTTCTGTGAGATCTCGGTGACGTTTCTCGCTATCGATGAGTTGTTGTTCAGCAAGGATGTGCGCTGTTATATCCCGCGTCCAGCCAATATAGCCTTTAAACGCGCCGTCCTCGCCCCATTTCGGCTGCCCGGTGCTGGAAAGATGCAAGATTGAACCATCGGCCCCGACAAGTTGATAACGAACGTCTCTAAACGGTTGCCGGCGTTCAATAAGATCTGAAAATAACGCTGCTGCCGGATCGTTTTCAGCAAGCTGCGCGAAAAACACAGCGCTGTCTTCGTTTAACAGTTCTTCGCGGCGCAAACCGGTGGCGATCTCGAAATTTTCAGATAAATAAATGAGTTTATCGTCCGCATCGCGTTCCCAAGCCCAATCGGACGCGGTTTCGATAAATGTCCGTAAGTCCAGCCGCGCCTCTTCCGCCTTGGCGATGACGGATTCTTCCTGGCGGATGAGTTCGACAATCATGTCGCCATATCGACCGATCAGCAGCGACCCGTTGAAGGCGGCGAGGACGAATATCCCGCCGAAAACGAGGTGCAACAGATCGCCCTGGATCATCATGAATGCGCCAAACGGCGCCAGGCAGATCATCATGACAACGCCGGCGGCGCGAGGCGCTGATGCAACGCCGAAGGCGCCCGATACGCCGCAAAACGCCGCCCAGAGACCGATGATCATGGCGTGCTCAAACTCGGCGCCGATCACTGCGTACATCGCAGTCAGCGCGCAGGCTGCGCATAGACCCAACATCAGCGGAATCGACTGTGCGAGCGTTTTACGTTTGTCATCGGGATTGAGCGCATCGATATCCAGCTTGCGCCAAAACAATACGCGTCGCGCCAGCAAGACGACGAGAATACCGAAACCAATGGTCGTCCAGATGATTTTGTCTGGCTTGGACAGCGTCAAGGTGAGCGCGCTGCATAAGCCGATAGCGATCATTGCGATTGGAATTTGCTTTTTGAATTCTCGCAGCCGTCGATCGACAAGCGCATCACTTGCATCGGTCACGCCGAAAAGCGCTGAGATTCTGTCGGCAATCTGGTTCATGCGGCTGCGCACTCTGATGGGCTCGGGCGTGGAGAATTATTAAGGTTCTGGGTTAATCCGAGGTATATGCGCGGGGTTTTGCGGGTGTGCCGTCACCCGTTAAGGAATTGGCGCCAATCCTTGGGTAAACGTTACTTTTTGATCAATGGGAGCGGAGAGTGCCCTTGAAGCCGCCTTCCACACGCGCGATTTTCGCCGATGCGCCGGTGTTTTTCGAACGCGATATCGCGCCGCTCGTTAACGATGCGGAGCGCAGACGAAGAAGCGCCCTTCGCGAGGCCGCAGGGATTGCGCTGGTCTGTGCGGTCCTGATTGTATTTCTATTGACGGTTCCTGGCGACACCGGCGCCGTTCTGTCGATGATAATAGCGGTGTTCGGATTTGCGATCGCGGGCGCCCGTATCAACGCGGTTCGCGCGAGAATGACCGAGCGCTGGATTGGCCGGACCGTTGCACATCTCGGCTTCACCTATCAGCGTGAGCGATCAAGGCCAGATTATGCCGAGCCCTTCATGCGTTTTGGTCTTGTGCGCTCGTTTAATCGCGAACAGTGGGAAGATGAAATTGTTGGCGATCATGACGGAGTGTCGTTCTCCCTTGTCGAAGCGCATCTCAAGAAGCGCACAGGCGGCAAGCGAAAACGCACCCGGACCATTTTTCACGGCCAGATGATTGCGATCGATATTCCCTGGAAGTTTGACGGCGTGACGATCATCAAACGCGACGCCGGCGTGATGAATGCGCTCGGAAAACCGGGCAAGCAATTTCAGCGCGTCGGCCTCGCATCGTCAAAATTTGAAAAGGCTTTCGAAGCCTGGTCCACCGATCAGGTGGAGGCGCGGGTGTTGCTCGATCCGATAATGCTGGAACGGTTCGAAGAACTGGAACGCTTATTCGGCGGCGCCAAATTGCGCGCCGCCTTCGAGGCCGGCAAACTCTATATTGTACTGGAGGTCGGCGATCGGCTGAATGTCGGTTCGATGTTTCGGCCGATTGACGGCGCGGCGCGGATCGAACGCCTGCTGAAGGAGTTCGACATCATCTTTGATCTGATCGACGTCGCCGCACGAAAAACGACAACGGCCGTCAAGGGGCCGTTGTCTGTGGCTGATGTTCGTGCCGGGTAGGCTAGGCTGAACGAATTAAGCGCTCGGGCCTTGCGGGCCTTCGCCGTAGTTATTCGGGCCGTCAGACGGCTTGGTCAAAAAGATCAGCGCAACGATCAATCCGACAATCGGGATAAACAGAAGGATCGCCCACCAGGCTTCCTTGCCGATATCGTGAAAGCGGCGAATGGCGACGGCGACGCTCGGCACGATCAGCGCCAGCGTATAAACCCATTGGAGAATGCCAAGGAACGGCAAAACGCCAATAATGAACGCGACGACAATCGCACCGAGGAAGTAGGCGAGCGCCCACCACCAGAATTCCGCGCGGCCCGAGCGGCCGTCAAACTGGGCGTAGTTGTTCAATACGGTCATGACCGATTGTTTGATATCCATGATGCGTCTCCCGCGATTTCGTCGTGAAACTAGGATTGTTTGCGATTCGGCGCAAATCCGCGTTATCGCACCAGAGTCAGGCGTTCCGCGGCGCGGGTGACGCCCGTATAGAGCCAACGGCGGCTGTGTTCGCGGAACATGTAGCTTTCATCGAACAGGACCACATTGTCCCATTGCGAGCCCTGCGCCTTGTGGACGGTAAGGGCGTAGCCATAGTCGAATTCATCGGCGCTTTTGCGTAAGGACCAGGGAACGCTTTCCGGCCCGTCGAGGAAGAACCCGCGCGGAACGGATGCGGTGACGGATTTGCCGCCTTCCTCGGGCGTTACGGAAAAGCGTACGCGCTGGCCACGCGGGCTCATCTGCCGGGCGACCGTCCAGATGCCGCCATTCAAGAGGCCCTTTTTCTGGTTGTTCCGCAGGCAGACGAGTTTTTCGCCGGCGACGGGGCTCGGGCCGGAGAAACTGTGCAGTTCGCGCAGACGCTCATTGTAGCGTTTGCGGGTCTTGTTGGCGCCGACGAGAATCTGGTCGGCGTCCATGATTTCTTCGGTGGAGATATCGCGGCGGGAGACGACGCGGCATTCTTCGGAGAGTTCGTCAAATTCTTCGCCGGCGCGGATCGCCATGGAGAGGCGGATGATCGGATTGTCCGCGGCCTGGCGATGGATTTCCGTCAGCATGAAATCGGGCTCGTGTTCGGTGAAGAAGCCGCCGCCCTTCACCGGGGGCAATTGCGCCGGATCGCCCAGCACCAGCACCGGCTTGCCGAAAGAGAGAAGGTCGCGGCCGAGGTCTTCGTCGACCATAGAGCATTCATCGATGATGATGAGGTGCGCCTTGGAGGCGGGGGCGTCGTGGCGGAGCGCGAATGAGGGCTCGCCGTCTTCGTCCGCCGCCGACGGGCGATAGATGAGCGCGTGAATGGTCGTCGCGCCCGTGCAGCCCTTCTGGCGCATGACATGGGCCGCTTTGCCAGTGAACGCCGCAAACGCCACGTCGCCGCCGGCGTTTTCCGCGAAATGACGCGCGAGCGTTGTCTTGCCGGCGCCGGCGTATCCGAAAAGGCGAAATACGGGACTTTCGCCTTTCGACAACCAGCGGTCGACGGCCTTGAGGGCGTCATCCTGTTCGGGGGGGAAGATCATAAAGGCGGGATTAGGCAATGGGGAATGGGCAATTCAATTTCCGTCATCGTCTTTTTGGTCCGTATTCGAGGGAACGAATCAGTGCTCGTAGCATTTTTGAAACGCGAATAGCGACCGCGTTTACCTGTTTCGCTGAATCGTGTTTTACAAAATCAAGGCGTTTCGAAAGCTCGAGAAGTGACTGCATCTCTCGCGTTGAACCTTGTGCGATGCGTAAAAACTGGATGTAAGCGCCAGTCGTCTCCCGCCCATACCCTTCCGCAATATTCGCCGATATAGACACTGTCGCGCGTCTCAGCTGCGATGACAGTCCATATTTTTCTTCTTGCGGAAACTTTGCCGTAAGCGCGTAAATTTCCACTGCCAAGTCCATCGCCAATTTCCATACATCCAAATCGTGATGACCCGAAATCTCACGGGCGTGAGAGTCTTCCTCAAATCCCGTAGAAATAGAGTCGTCAGGCGCGTCGTCCCATTCCCGATTGCCCATTCACCATTCCCCTAATTAATTTCCACCCAAACCGGCACATGGTCCGACGGTTTTTCCTTGCCGCGTTCGGCGCGGTCGACGCCGGCGTCCTTGAAACGATCGGCGGCCTGCGGGCTCATGAGTAAGTGGTCGATTCGGATGCCGTGGTCCTTCTCCCAGGCGCCGCGCTGATAGTCCCAGAAGGTGTAGCGAATGCCGCCCGAATCCGCCTGCCGCAGCGCGTCGGTGAGGCCGAGATTGACGATCTCGCGGAAGGCGACGAGCGTTTCTTCACGATAAAGCGCATCGCCCCACCAGCCGGCGGGATCGTGGACATCCTCCGCCTGCGGAATAACGTTATAGTCCCCCGCCAGCACAAAGGCCTCCTCATAATCGAGCAAGGTTTCAGCGCGTTTTTTCAGGCGCTTCATCCATTTCAGCTTGTAGTCGTATTTCGGACCCGGCGCCGGGTTGCCGTTCGGTAGATAGAGCCCGCCAACGCGCACGGGCGCCTCGTTATCCGGCATGATGAGCGCTTCGATATAGCGCGCTTGATCGTCTTCCTTGTCGCCGGGCAGGCCGCGCATCACGTCGTCAACGGGAAATTTCGAAAGAAGCGCAACGCCGTTATAGGTTTTCTGCCCGTGGACCTCGACATTGTAGCCACGGTCCTCAAATTCGCTCACGGGAAATTTTTCATCGACGCATTTGATTTCCTGCAGCAACGCCACATCCGGTTTCGCCTTGTCGAACCATTCGGTAATGCGCGGCAGGCGGGCGTTGATGGAATTGACGTTGAATGTGGCGATTTTCATGGGAAGCCGTTCCGGATTGCGCGGCGCGGGCGCATTGTTATTTTTCAAGGCGCAACCATATAGCGTTGCGTAAGAAATTCGAAAGGCTCGCCGGCGGATAATTCACAACTTCCGCCCGGTTGGATCGTTCCAGACGCTTATGCCCGCTCGCCTGTCGCCTATTCTGATCCTTGCCCTTTTCGGCATCGCGTTCCTGCTGATGCAGGCGAATGAGCGGCGGTATCTTGCCGATGAAGGCCGGCTTATCATCCGCGAAGACCCGGCGCGCGACGCTGTCATCCTGTCATGGTCATACCCCGTCGGAGCGCCCATGGCCCGTCGATTTGAGGAAGCCTACGAGGCCCATCGCGGCGACGTTTCGACGTTCATCGTGGAACTTGATTCGCCGGGCGGGCTCATCGCGGAAGGCAAGCGGGTCGTGCAATTGTTCGACCGCATGGCGCGCACGCACACGCTTGAAACGCGGGTTCGCGACGGCGCCGATTGCCTTTCCATGTGCGTGCCGATTTTCCTGAAAGGCGATATGCGCATCGCCGCGCCGGGAGCGCGGTTTATGTTTCACGAGCCGGCGTCCTACGATTCTTACACTGGCGAGCGGGTTCGCGAACCGGGGTTTGAGCGTCGCTTCGTTTCCGACCGTTTCTTTGATCGCTACTTTGAAAACTCGCCCATGACGCCGGCCTGGCGCGCGCAGCTGGAAGAGGACTGGATCGGCCGTGATGTCTGGAAATCCGGCGACGATCTGTGGCGGGAAAATTCCGGCGTGGTGACGGCGCTCAGCCGGTAGTCACTTCGTGACTATGCGGGTTCTTCGCAGCGAACGATATCGTGCGTGACAGGGCGTTCAGGTGAATTTCTTCAAACGCGTCAGGCTCCAGCAATGGCGCACATTCTCGTTTTCGTTGAGCGTTTTCATGGCGAATTCGAAGAAGCTCTCGGTATTCGCCGTATCGACCATGACCACGAGGTCAAACCGGCCGGCGACGAGATCGATCTCGATGACTTCAGGATTGGCTTTCAATTCATCGGTGATCTGGCGCAGGGCCGCAGCGCCGTCATTGACAAGCTCAAGCACAAAATACATGCGCGTCTGGTTCGTCAGCACAGACCAGTCAATCCGCGCCTGCGCGCCGGTAATGACGCCGCGTTCGCGAAGGCGCTCAATGCGGCGCTGCACGGCGCTCGGCGACAGGTGAATCAATTCACCGATTTCCGCATGAGTGCGCCATGCATTTTCCTGCAGAAGCCTGACGATTTTCAGGTCGCGCTCGTCGATCTGCGTAGTCTCACTCATTCGGTCTGTTCCTCGGGACGCAAAAATTTTGCGCAAAGCCTACCAGCTTTCGGCGAAACTTGCGCGGGCGCGCGGGTAAGGTGACTACGAGAAAAATTGGAGCGTGCTGGATGAGTCAGTTGAGATTGCGACGAGGTTCGATAGCCGTGAATGCGGTCGGGGCGGCGATTGCGTGGTGTTTGTGCATGGCGGCGCCCGCTGCGGCGAAGAGCGATCTGGCGTTGTGGCGTCTGGATTGCGGCACGATGGATATCGAGGAGATGTCGTATTTTTCCGACGCCTTCGCCTATGACGGTCGGTCTGTCTTTCTGTCGAATGGCTGCTACCTCGTCCGGAACGGCGACCGGTATTTCCTGTGGGAAGCGGGACTGCCGGCGAGTTTTCTCGGCAATGAAACCCGCAATAATGGCTGGCTGTCTTCTTTGTCGGTAACGCTCGAAGACCAGCTCGCGCAGATTGACCTTGAGCCCGGCGACATCACGCTTTTCGGCATCAGCCATTATCATGGCGACCATATCGGTCAGGCGCCGGCGTTTACGAATGCGACGCTTTTCATTAGCGAAGCCGACGCCAAATGGATACGCGAGAGCCCGCCGGGCAATGCGCGCAGCAAATTGGCGCACTGGTTCGACGGCGATGGTCCGATCACGGAGTTCGCCCGCGACCATGACGTGTTCGGCGATGGTACGGTGCTCATCCTGAGGACCCCGGGCCACACGCCGGGGCATTCCTCGCTATTGGTGCGCCTGCCGGAAACCGGCGACGTGCTCCTGTCCGGCGACCTTTATCATTTGCGAAGGGAAGTGGGCCTGCGAAACGTTTCGCAATGGAACCCGAGCCGCGCCGATACGCTGGCGTCCATCGAACGGTTCGAGGCGATTGTAGAAGAACTCGACCCGATCACGATTATTCAGCATGACCCGGTTGATATCGACAAGCTGCCGGCGTTTCCGACTCCGGCGCGGTGATCAGAGCGAGGTGTATGTTAAGCGCAGGCTTGCTCGGCACACGTCAAAAAAACCGTAACTACGTCGCAGCAGCGGAGTTAAACGAGTAGGTGTCCCAGGTTGGTTCATAGGATTCATCAGCCTGATCTCCCCAACAACTCCATCCTTTTCGAGCGCCACGCGAAAATAACTCAATACGCGGACCCCATGAGCAATTTTCGATAATTTCGTATTGCTCGTCTGGCTTTCGGGAATGTTCCCGCTTCCGTGTTGTTTACACAGTTTTTTAGCGCAATTGGTATTTTCCGTTCCCCAAAAAAAGGAGGTATCCACAGTCTCTTAACCGTTGAAGTTGTTGCCGTATTTTAGGGCGAACATTCTTGTTGTTCGGGTATTTTGCCGCCAGTATAGATTCGAAATGATAGACTTCATCTAAAGAAAACGCATTCGAGTCGATTTTTTCGATGCAATTCATTACATCGACTAACCATCCACGAGACTTCAAATTTTCCTTGTTCAAAAAAATTGTTCGCCGCCAGTTCGAAACAATATCGCTTTTGCTTATAGGCGTTCTATCCTTCACGATGAATATTTTTCCTGTTTTGGGTATATCCCCCAACAGGATGTTGCTTCCTATCCAACCTGCGCGTTTTGCTGATGAGGATAGCGGGCGGCGTTTTTCAATATTGGAGTCCGTAAGGAAAAAACTTGGTACCACAAAAAATTTTTTTACCGATAATTCTTGAGGGTCGTAGCTAATAAATCCAAAACTTGGACTGTTGGCAGAAGAAAGGCGTTCGCGAAGTGTTTCGTAAGAACCGTCAACGACTTTTTTGCCAAAATTTCGCTTTTGGCTCTTTATCTCAAATTCTTCACGGCACGATGAACAGTAAAAGTCGGCCGCCGGTCGATTGTTTTCAAATTTCGTTAATTTATCATAGCCGCAAGCTGGACAGAATAGTGACTCCGAAACCCATCTTTCGGAAAGCACCCTTATATTTTGAGATGAATTATTGAACTTAGCTGCAGATTCTTCAAACCCAAGTTTCAAAGGACTACTTCGCCTCTACCAATAATATCTTCGCTTCTTTTATTTCGTCCCGGTCTGGTGAAAGATACTCTCCGCCGCCCGAGAGGATTTTTTTTCTCGCAGAATCTTCATTCTTGGCGTCGATATGAACTGTATGTTCATCTATACAAACGGTGCGCCGAACAACTTTAAAAGAAAAGTTCATGTGAACCCTAAAGCGAAAAGCTCGTCCCGCAGCCGCAGCCTGAGGTGGCGTTCGGGTTGTCGATCTTGAAGGCGGCGCCGATCAGCTCGTCGGAGAAGTCGATGACCGAGCCGGTCATATAGTCGACCGAAACGGAATCAACGAGCACCGAATAGCCGTCCGCGTCGAGGACGAGGTCGTCATCCTCGCGGGCGGTGACAATATCGAACGTATATTGAAATCCGGAGCAGCCGCCGCCCTCGACGGCGACGCGCAGCATTGCGCCTTCCGGTTCCTTCGACAGGATCCCGGCGATCTTCGCCGCGGCACGTTCGGAAACGGAAACAGGGGCTTTCTCGGTAACGCTCATATCTGGCCTAAACTTCAACGCACCCTATGTAAGGCGTATTGGTCGTGATTTCGAGGTTGGAAATACCGGAATCGCGTCAATTTACCGTAACCAGCAGAAGGCGTCCCATGGCGATCGCATTTCCGGCTCCCTTAGCGGCCTACGCCGCCCGCGCAAACGAAACCCGCGGCCGCCTCTGGCCCGAGGCGGAGAGCGAAACCCGCACGCCGTTTCAGCGCGACAGGGATCGGGTCATCCACGCCGTCGCCTTTCGCCGGCTGAAACATAAAACGCAGGTCTTTATTTCCCATGAGGGCGACCACTACCGCACGCGGCTGACCCATTCGCTGGAGGTGGCGCAGATCGCCCGGACGCTCGCGCGGGCGCTCAAGTTGGACGAAGACCTCGCCGAATGTCTCGCGCTCGCCCATGATCTTGGCCATCCGCCTTTCGGCCATACGGGCGAGGACGTGCTTCGCGAATGTATGGCCGATTTCAACGGCTTCGATCACAATGCGCAGACTTTGCGTATCCTGACGAAGCTGGAGCGCCGCTATGCGGGGTTCGACGGGCTGAACCTCACCTGGGAGACGCTGGAAGGGGTCGTCAAACATAACGGCCCGCTCACGGGGGAGGCGGCGCCGAAGCCCGAACCGCTGCCGGCGGCGATCACGGAATATGCGAAAACCCACGATCTCTGGCTCGACACCTATCCGTCGCTCGAGGCGCAGGTCGCGGCTATCGCGGACGATATCGCCTACAACAATCACGACGTGGATGATGGCCTCAGGGCCGGTCTCTTTTCGTTCGACGACGCCCGCGCGCAGCCCTTGATCGGGCCAGCGCTGGAACGGGCGGAAAAGCGGTATCCGAACGCCCCCGCCGACATCATGATCGCCGAGGCCGTATCGGACCTCATCGGGGCGATGGTCACGGACGTGCTCGCGGAAACCCGCGCGCAACTGGCGAGTTTTTCTCCACAGGATGCGGACGCGGTGCGGCGTCGCGGCCGTCAGACTTGCGCGTTTTCGCCGTCTGTCGGCGACGACCTCAAAGGTCTGCGCGACTTTCTCTACGCCAATATGTATCGCCACGAGAAGGTTAATCGCGCGCGGTCCGATGCGCGACGGATCGTTAAATCTTTGTTCGAATTGTTCTTTTCAAAGCCGGACGCCTTGCCGCCGGAATGGCGCGACCGCTATGAGGGCAGAGATGAAGCGGGCGGCGCGCGCGTCGTTTGCGATTATATTGCGGGGATGACCGACCGTTACGCCATGCGCGAATATCGCCGCCTCTTTGGCGTCGAAATTGACGGTTAAGCCTCTCGAATTCGCCGGCCCGATGCTAAAATAGAGGCTCGGGTTGATTCGGCGGTAAAAATTGACGACGAGCTTCGGCAGGGCGGAAGGCGCGCCTGTGACCGACGATAAAAATGGTGACGACATGACGACGGCTGACGACAATTACGACGACGAATATTCAGAATACGACGGAATGGACGACGACGAAGATGAAGGCGGTCTTTCCGGTTTTTCCGTTTTGATGATTGGCCTTGTCATGTTCGGCGCCTTCGCCGCGACGACTTACGTTTTCTACCAGAAGGGCATCAAACAGGGCGAGCGTCGCGCCGGCATTGAAACGCCGTACGTGGCCGCCGATCCCGAACCGATCAAGATTGAAACCGCGGACGCCGGCGCCAGTATCGAAGACCGCGAAGTCTACGACATTTACGACGGCGAAGAGCCGGCGCCAGTGACCGTCATCGACGAGGCGCCGGAAGAGCCGGTCGATCGCAACCCGGAAGACGCCATTGGCGCGATCACCGCCGGCATCGCCGATGATGTCGTCGAGGAAGCGGACGCGATCATCGCCAATCTCGAGGAAGAGGACGCCGCCGCGTTCGATCCCATTCCGGAACCGGAGCCGGTGCCTGTAACGGAACCGACGCCGGCGAATGCGACTGCGACGACGCCCGAACCGGCGCCGACGCCTGCGCCAGCCGCTTCGTCGCGGTCAGCGATTTCGGGCAGTCATGTGGTGCAGGTTGGCTCATTCCGGTCCAACGACGAAGCGCTTGCGAAGTGGAGCAGCATGCAGTCGAAAATCGGCGCCGTGCTCGGCGATAAGTCATTCGATATTGAAGCGGCGGACCTTGGCGCACGCGGTGTTTACCACCGGCTCCGTGTTGGTCCCTTCGCGTCCTCCGATGCAGCGAACGCCTACTGCGCGACGCTGAAACAGAACGGTCAGGACTGCCTGCCGAAAAGGCTGTAACCCCTGCCGACCGCCGTTGTATTCGATACCGAAGGCGCGCGGATAAACGCCGACGAAAAAGCGTTTTTCCGCGACGCTGATCCCTGGGGCTTTATCGTCTTTGCGCGACATTGTTCGTCTGCGGATGAACTCGCCGCCCATTGCGCCGAATTGCGCGAGGCTGTCGGCAGGGATGCGCCAATTATGATCGACCAGGAAGGCGGGCGCGTTGCGCGCATAAAGCCGCCGGCATTTCCGGCGCACCCGGCCCCGGCGCTCTTTGGCGAATTGCACCGCCTTGATCCGAGTAAGGCGGTTGAGGCCTCGCGGCTGAACGGATGGCTTCTCGGGCGGCTCGTTTCGTCCTGCGGCGTCAACATCAACTGCATTCCCATGCTCGATGTGCCGCAGCCGGACGCGGACCCGGCGGTGATTGGCGATCGCGCCTATGCAAAACACGCCGACATCATCGTCGCGCTGGCGTCAGCCGCGGCGGACGGCTTGCAGGCCGGGGGCGCAGCGCCCGTGATCAAACATATGCCCGGTCACGGCCGCGCCCTGTGCGACAGCCATCACGAATTGCCGCGGGTGGATGCGCGCCGCGAGGACTTGATCGATGTGGACTTTGCGCCCTTCAAGGCGATGCGCGACGCGAAAATGGGCATGACCGCCCATGTGGTTTACGACGCCTATGACGCGGAAAACCCGGGAACGCTGTCTCCGACCATCGTCGGCGAGGTCATTCGCGGCGAGATCGGTTTCGATGGTCTCCTCTTTACGGACGATCTCAAAATGAAGGCGCTGGGCGGACCTGTGGACGCCCGCGTCGCCGACAGCCTTGCGGCGGGCTGCGATATCGCCCTGTGCTGCAATTTCGACATGGCGGAAAAACAGGCGGCGATGAAGGGCGCGCGGGCGCTAAAGGGCCGCGCGGCGGAGCGGGCGGCCGCGGCGCTAGGCGGCCTCGGCGAAACTGAGGATCACGATGTCGATGCAACTTATGGGCGACTTGCCGCATTGTTAAAACCGGTGGCGCCGACCTCCTGAAGAACGGGGATAAATCGGGATTTCGGGCGCGAAGAATCGCCTGAAAAGTGGTATCGATGGCCGATAGTGAAGAAATCAGGATATTGCCCGTGACGGACGAGGCGAACGAGGTTGACGACTTCGATACGCCGGCGCGTGCGAGCGCCGATGCGGATATCGATGCGCTGGTCGTCAATATTGACGGCTATGAGGGCCCGCTCGACGTCCTGCTTGATCTTGCGCGCACGCAGAAAGTGGACATCCGGCGGATCTCCATGGTCGCGCTGGTCGATCAGTATCTTGAATTTGTCGGCGAGGCGAAGAAACGCGACCTCGAACTTGCCGCCGATTATCTCGTCATGGCCGCGTGGCTCGCCTATCTGAAGTCTCGGCTCTTGTTGCCCGTTGACGGCGAGGACAGCGAAGAGCCCACCGCAGACGAACTTGCCGCGCGGCTGGCTTTCCAGTTGCAACGCCTTGAAGCCATGCGCAATGCAGTTGAAGTATTGCAGGGTCGCTCTCAATTCAGGATCGATTTTTTTCCGCGCGGCATGGCCGAAGGCGTGCGTATCCGGCGCACCGCCGACTGGCAGGATACGCTCTACGATCTGCTCAAAGCTTATGCGACGCAGCGCATTTCGAAGCTTGATCGCGATTATCATCTCGATCCGCCGCAGGTTTACTCGATCGAGATGGCGCGTCTGCGCCTGGAACGTGTTCTCGGCGCCATACCGGACTGGACAGAATTGCGCGCGCTCGTGCACGCGGACGATGTTGACGTGCCGGAAACTTCGAAGATTGCGAGTGCATTCAACGCCGCCCTCGAATTTGCCAAGGACGGGCGTATCGATATGCGCCAGCTCGGCGCTTTTGAGCCGATCTACATCAAGTCGCGCGGCGACAAGGAAGAAAGGAAACCGTCATGACCGCACTTGACGATGACGGCGGACGCGATTTCAACGGCCTTGACGCATTGGAAGCGCAACACGCGCTCGCCGAGGAACTCGGCGCGGAAATGGAAGAACAGGATACTGTGAGCGAAGACGAAGCCGACGGCGCAAATGAAGACGCCACTGTTGAGTGGTCCGAAGAGGATATCGCTGAACATTGCCGCATGGTCGAGGCGCTTTTGTTCGCCGCCGCCGAGCCGCTTGATGCGCGAACGATCACGGGCCGGTTGCCCGCCGGCGCCGACCTGCCGACGATCATTGATCGGCTTACGGAGGATTATTCTGGCCGCGGCGTTTCGCTGCAAAAAATCGACAAGAAGTGGCGTTTCGTCACCGCCGCCGATGTGGCCCATGTGCTGGAAGTTGAGAAGATCGCGCCGCGCAAACTTTCGCGCGCTGCGCTCGAAACGCTGGCGATCATCGCCTACCACCAGCCCTGCACAAGGGCGGATATTGAAGATGTCCGCGGGGTCCAGGTCGCCAAAGGGTCCCTCGACCAGCTTCTGGAGATCGGCTGGGTGAAAATGCGCGGCAAGCGCAAGGACGTTCCCGGCCGGCCGACCCTTTATGGCACCACTGACGATTTCCTGCAGCATTTCGGCCTGGAGACGGTGACCGACCTTCCCGGACTCGCAGACCTCAAGGCCGCAGGCCTCCTAGACGCCCGCCTGCCGCCGGGCTTTTCTGTCCCGTCTCCGGTCGATAGCGATGATGTTGACGAGGGCGACGACGGGGAAGAGGGCGAATTCGTTCAGGATTTCCACGAGGATGAGGGCGAGGAAATCGCGGACGCGTAACAAAGTCTTTACATCGGCGCGGTTTGCTAATTCGCCCGCCGGTCCTTACATATCGGCGACGCATCAGACAAAGGCTTATTCCCATGGGCGCTATCGGACCCTGGCAGATTGTTATTATTCTCGTTCTCGCGCTGCTGCTCTTTGGCGGCGGCGGGAAGATCTCGTCATTGATGGGCGATTTTGCCAAGGGCATCAAATCGTTCCGCAAAGGCCTTCAGGAAGACGATGAAAAGTCGCTGTACGAACGCAGCGACGAGGCGGTGGACGTGACCCCCGCCGAAGACAAGGCAAAGGCGGAGTAATCCGCCCCCTGAAGGGGTTTTGAAGGACCCCGTCTGCATATGAACCTCGTTCCGCAATTCGGTTTTCTGGAACTGATCCTGATCGCCGTCGTCGCGCTCATTGTGGTCGGCCCGAAGGACCTGCCGCGCATGATGCGTCAGGCCGGGCGCATGGCGGCCAAGGCGAAGTCCATGGCGGCGGAGTTTACCGCGGCCTTCGACCAGATGGCGCGGGAAACCGAAATGGACGAACTGCGCAAGGAAATCGATGCGCTCAAAAAGGATAATGTGGTCGCGCAGGCGAAACGCGAGCTTGATGAAACGGTCAAGCCGATCAGCGATGATCTCCGGAAGGAGGCGACCGCGCTGAAGAAAGATCAGGCGCCTGGCGCGGCCAGCGCTGAGGCGTCGACCCCCGCTGATGCAGGCGGCGAAGCGGCGACGAAATCATGACGCAGACGCCGGCGAAAAAAACGCTTTCCGACGATGATGAAATCGAAGCGTCAGCAGCGCCGCTCCTCGATCACCTGACGGAATTGCGCTCACGTTTGATTGTCTCGTTCTGCGCAGTCGGCGTTGCGTTCATCATCTGCTTTATCTTCTCGATTCCGCTTTACGAGTTTCTGGTCGTGCCGTTCAAAAATGCGGTGACGGCGACGGGCGCCGAACCGACGCTTTATTTCGCGCCGCTCGAATTTTTCTTCACGCGGGTAAAGCTCGCCATGCTCGCGGGCGTTGCACTGGCGTTTCCGGTCGTCGCCTATCAACTATATCAGTTTGTGGCGCCGGGGCTTTACCGCAAAGAGCGCGCGGCGGTCCTTCCGTTCCTGCTTGCGATGCCGGTATTATTCCTCGCCGGCGCGGCGCTTGTCTATTACGTGCTGATGCCGTTTGTGATGCAGTTCGCCGTCGGCATGGAACAGCAGGCGGTGGAGGGTTCGGGCGTCGCCATCGAGCTGTTAACGCGCGTCGGCGATTATCTGGCGCTGACGACAACGCTGATCATGGCGTTCGGGTTTGCGTTTCAGTTGCCGGTTTTCCTGACGCTGCTCGCGCGGGCCGGGCTCATCGATGCGTTGTTCCTCAAACGCAACCGCAAATACGCCATTGTCGGCATTTTCGTATTCGCCGCCTTCCTGACGCCGCCGGACCCGATCAGCCAGGTCGTGCTCGGCTGCTCCATCATCGCACTCTATGAGCTGTCGGTGATTTCCGTCGGCATGGCGGGCCGCCGGCGGGAGGATGTTGAGGAGGCGGAGGACGACACCGTCGCTGGACCGGCGGAATAAACCCCGCTACATCGCGGCCCCATGTTTGACATGAAATTCATCCGCGACGAACCGGACGCGTTTGACGCCGGTCTTGCGCGCCGTGGGCTCGGGCCCCGGGCCGGCGAAATCCTCGGGCTTGACGAGGAAGCGCGCAAATTCACCCACGCCCTCAACGAGTTGCAGGCGCGGCGCAATGCGGCGTCGAAAGAGATCGGGCAGGCGAAAGCGAAAGGCGACGAGGACCGTTTCAACGCCCTGCGCGCCGAGGTCGATCAGATCAAGCAGCAGATCCCCGCGGCGGAAGCGGAGAAGGAAAAGAAGCTTGCCGCCATCGATGAAATCCTGTCGGGCCTGCCGAACCTGCCGGACATGGACGTTCCCGAAGGCGCAGACGAGACGGCGAACGAAGAGATCCGCCGCTGGGGCGAGCCCGCGAGACTGAACAACGCCGTGGAGCATTTCGACCTCGGCGAAAAACTCGGCCAGATGGATTTCGAGACGGCGGTCAAAATGTCGGGCTCGCGGTTTGTCCTCCTGAAGGGCCAGCTCGCGCGCCTGGAACGGGCGCTCGCAAACTTCATGCTCGATCTGCATACGAATGAGTTTGAATATACGGAATGTGCGCCGCCTTTGCTGGTGCGCGATGAGGCGCTTTACGGTACGGGGCAGTTGCCGAAGTTTGCTGAAGATCTGTTCAAAACCGAACAGGAGCATTGGCTCATCCCCACCGCAGAAGTCTCCCTCACCAATATCGTCCGCGAGGAAATCCTTGACGCCGAGGCACTGCCCATGCGGTTTACAGCCTGGACGCCGTGTTTCCGGTCCGAAGCGGGCGCGGCGGGCAGGGACACACGCGGCATGATCCGCCTCCACCAGTTTTCAAAAGTCGAACTCGTCTCGATCACCGCGCCGGACCAGTCGAACGCGGAACATGAGCGCATGACCGAATGCGCTGAGACTTTGCTGCAGCGCTTGGAATTGCCCTACCGCACTATGATCCTGTCGACGGGCGATATGGGTTTTTCTGCGCGGCGCACCTACGACATCGAGGTCTGGCTTCCGGGGCAGGGGCGCTATCGGGAAATTTCGTCCTGTTCGAACTGCGGCGACTTTCAGGCCCGGCGCATGAATACCCGTTTCCGCGCCGCCGGCGAGAAGCAGACGAATTTCGTCAATACGCTGAACGGCTCCGGCCTCGCCGTCGGGCGCACGCTGGTCGCGGTTCTGGAAAATTATCAGCAGCCGGACGGTTCCATCGCCGTGCCGGATGTCCTGCAGCCTTACATGGGCGGTGTAACGAAGATTGAGAGTGTAAACTGAAACATCCTTCGAGGCCGCGCCTGCATCCGAAGGATGCATGCACGGCGCCTCAGGATGAGGGTGTGTAACGACTATTTCGTGTCCCCTCATCCTGAGGTGCGAGCGAAGCGAGCCTCGAAGGATAGAGGGCAACAGCAATGCGTATTCTCTGCACCAATGACGACGGCATCTACGCCCGCGGGCTTGAAGCGCTGGAAAAAATCGCGCGGGAGATCTCTGACGACGTCTGGATCGTCGCGCCGCAGGAAGAACAGTCCGGCGCGGCGAGGGCGTTGACGCTGGCCCATCCTATCCGACTTCGTCAGTATGAGGAGCGCCGCTTCGCGGTGTCCGGCACGCCGTCGGACTCGGTCCTGATGGCGATTGACAAGATCATGGACGGCAAGCCGGACCTCATTCTCTCCGGCGTCAATAACGGGCAAAACCTCGCCGAAGACGTCACCGTTTCCGGCACCATTGCCGCGGCTTTTCAGGGCATGTCGCTACAAATACCGTCAATCGCGCTTTCACTTGCTCGGCTCGACCGCGCGAAGGCCAAGTGGCAAACGCCGGAGGCCCATGGTGCGCGCATCGTCAAAACCCTCCTGGAGGCGGGTTGGCCGGCGGACGCGGTCATCAATGTGAATTTCCCGGACCGCGAACCGGACGACATCGCCGGCGTCGAAGTCACAAGCCAGGGTCAACGCGACGCCGTCCAGCTTTTCGCCGAGGAACGCAAAGACCTGCGCGGCGGCGCCTATTACTGGTACGGCTATACGGGCGCGCTTTCCGATCCTGCTGCGGGCACGGATCTGCGCGCCATTTATGACGGGCGCATTTCCATCACGCCGCTCCATCTTGCGCTGACCCATGAGCCGGCGCTGGCGTCGCTGGCGCAAGCCTTCGAAAACTAAGGGCTTTTGCGCAATTTGCCGCGCCTGCGAATGTGATAGTATCCTTAACGCGGTGTTAACCAAACTTTCGAAAGTATTGCGGCGAATTGGACAACGAGCGGCCCGCGGGGAAGAGGTAAAATGACGAGTATGCGGATTTTGGCGATGGCGGCGTCCATGCTGGCGATCGCTGCGTGCGGCACCCATAAAAGCGTAGCGCCGGTGGCGGAAGGATCGGCGTCGCCGTCCACAGGCAGCATTTACAATTCGCCGCAAGAGTCGCGAACCGCGTCGACGCGCCTTGGTTCGCTCTATGAAGCCCCGCCGCCGCCGCCCGCGCGGCCGCAGCCGGCGGCTGATGTTGAACCCGTTGAGATGAAACCGGTCTCGACCGTATACCTTTCCGACGAGCAGCGCGCCCGGGCGCAGAACGCATCATTCCAGAGCGCGGAACCGACGAATGTTGTCTCCGCGCAAATCGTGACTGCCCAAAAAGGCGACACCGTTTACGCCATCGGTCGGCGTTACAACGCGGACCCGAAAGCGATCATTGCGGAAAATAATCTGCGTGCGCCGTATCATTTGAGTGTCGGGCAGCGCCTTCGCCTGCCGGGAAGCGTGACCCCGCCGGCGCAGTTTACGACCGCGCAACGGACGCCGCAGGCCGCCGCGCCGATAGCAACGAACACGGCGCCGCCGGACGTTCGCTACCGCGTCAAGAAAGGCGATACGCTTTACGCGATCAGCCGCCAGACAGGCGTTTCCGTTGCAACGCTTGCGCAGGCAAACGGATTGGTGCCGCCGTATACGCTAAGTCCCGGTCAGGAAATTCTGACGCCGGGCGCCTATTCGAGCGGAGCAACGCCAGTGCAGATGGCGACGACCGCGCCGGTGCAACAGCCGGCTCTGCCGCGCCAGCCCCAAACGCAATCGACAACACCGACCGCAAGCCCTGAGCCTCAACCTAATGTCGCAGAACTGGCGCAGCAGGCGTCATTTACGAAACCGGAAAATCCGGATGCCCTGTTTATCTGGCCCGTTCGCGGCGCGATTGTTTCTGAATACGGCATCGGCGAGCTTGGCAAGCGCAATGACGGCATCAATATCGCCGCGCCGGCGGGAACGCCCGTGCGAGCCTCGGCGGACGGCGAAGTCGTCTATCGCGGATCGGAGCTTGAAGGCTTCGGCAATCTTCTGCTCGTGAAGCACGCCGACGGTTTCGTCACCGCCTACGCTCACAATGACTCCATGCTCGTCAAGAAAGGCGACGTGGTGCGCAAAGGGCAGGTGATTGCGAAAGTCGGCAAGTCCGGCTCGGTGACGACGCCGCAACTGCATTTTGAAATTCGCCAGAAACTGAAATCGGTCGATCCATTGACATTTCTGGAGACGCGATAGACAAGCGCGAGAGAATAAGAAGAACAGATAATAAGTTGCGTTGTTGCGTATTTTTGCGGGCCCTACGGGGTCCGTTTTTGTTTAGCCCACCTTGCCCGGACGACTGGCGATCAGGCGCCGCGCGAGAAACTCAGGCGTCGCCGGCAACAGGCCTTCGGTGATGAATGGCGTTTCTGAAAAATGGGAAAGCGCGAGGCCGCCTTCGAACGCCGCGCAAAGTCCGGCGCCGACCCGTTTGGTCGCGTCGAATTTCGTCAGTATACAGCGGTTGACGCCGATTTCGCGAAAGGCGTGCGCCCAGTCCACATATTCCGCCGCGTCGCCGCTCGCCGGCAGGACCAGCACCGGCTCCGCGCCGGCGGCCTCCTGAAAACTTCGAAGCGCTGCGACATCGCCGCCGTCATAGGGCGAAACGCCCGGCGTATCGAGAATAACGGCGCCGGCCGGGCGTTCATTGCGCATCACCTGCGCGGCGTCGAGGGGGGATTCGAGAATGAAATAGGAGACGTTCAGCGCTTCGGAATAGGCGCGGATCTGGTCGACGGCGCCGGCGCGCCCCACATCGGCGGTCATCATCATCGGCTTGGGGCCGTTCTGCGATGCGGCCGACGCCAGCTTCGCTGCGCAGGATGTCTTGCCGGCGCCGGTGGGCCCGACCAGCATGATCGGCGTCGTCGGCGCAAAATGCAGGGGCGCGAACTGGAAGGTTTTTTCAAACGCGGTTTCAAGCCGATACAGGTCTTCATCGATCGCCGATTGCCGCGCGCCGTCAACGAGCGCGGCGAGCAAGCGCTCGCCGATCCCGTGGGGCGCCAGAATTTCCGCCATGGACTTTACCGCGCTGTCGCTCATGTCGAGAGCAGCGGCGGTCTTGCCGCCGGCGAGCGCGCCGGTCACGCGGGCAAGCGCGTCTTCGGAAAAACGGTGTTCGATCGATTCATTGAGCCGGGCGCCGGCGGCCATTTTAAACGGGCCTTCATCAACCGCGTCGCGGGCCGCGCCGGCGAAGGTCGCTTTGGGCGCCGGCTCCGGCGCAGAGGGCGCCGGCTTGTCCGACGCGGTGATCTCAACGTCGCCGCTCGGCAACTCGCGCACCGATACGACCGTTGCGTCTTTCCCGAGCGCGCGCCGGGCTTTCTTCTTGCCCGCCTCAAGACTGGAGGCGATGAATTTCATCATGATGTACTACGCCGCCAACTAGATCGTTCCCAAAGTCTTGAGCCTAGTATGGGGGTGAATTTCGTTTTGCGAAAGGACCTGTGTCTGCGGCCGGACGCGTTCAATGACCGACCGGACGAAGGGCCGCACGGTCGCGCTGGTCACAATCGCCGCGGTATAGCCGTCCTGGGCGGCGGCCTCGAGTTTCGCAAGCGCCGCGGCGACGAATTCCTGTAAGGCGGAGGGCGCCATGGCGAGCTGCGGCGTCTCTGTGTCGCCCCCAAGCGCATCAGAAAAGGCTTCTTCCCATGACGAGGAAAGCGTGACGATGGGCGCCGCGCCGTCGGGGCCTTTAAGCGCGCCGCAAATCTGGCGGGCGAGGCGGGCGCGCACATGTTCGACAAGCTGCGCCGTCCCTTGCGCGCGCGGCGCGGCTTCAGAAATCGCCTCCAGAATGGTCGGCAGATCGCGAATGGATATCTTTTCGTTAAGCAGCGCTTGCAGGACGCGTTGCACCGTCGTGATCGGCGCAACCGATGGAATGAGATCCGAGACAAGCTGTTTGTGTTTCGCCGGCAGCGCGTCGATCAGTTTTTTGGTTTCCGCATAGGACAGGAGTTCCGGCGCTTCGGATTTGATGATTTCGGTTAGGTGCGTCGTCAGCACGGTTGCCGCGTCGACAACGGTCAATCCTTTGAGCGATGCGTCCTCGCGCTGGCTTTCGTCAATCCACATGGCGTCGAGGCCGAAGGCGGGTTCTTTTGTCGGTTCGCCGGCGAGGCTGATCGCTTTGCCCCCGGCGTCCATCACCAGGAAAAAGCCCGGGCGCAAATCGCCGCGTGCGACTTCCTGTTCCTTCATGCGAATGACATAGGCGTTGGCGTCGAGCTGCATGTTGTCGAGGATGCGCACTTTGGGTGTCACAAAGCCGAGGTCCTGCGCAATGGCGCGGCGCACGGCTTTGACCTGATCAGTGAGGCGCGGGCCCTTGTCCGTATTGATGAGCGGGAGAAGGCCGTAACCCAGTTCAATGCGCAGATCGTCAACCGCGAGCATGGCCTGCGGATCGTCTTCGTTCTGCGCGGGCGTTTCGGCGCGCTCCAGTTCTGCATCCGCGGCCGCTGCTTTTCGTTTCTGCAAGAAAAATGCGCCGGCGCCGATGCTGACCGACAACAGCATGAACGGCGCGAAGGGCAGGCCGGGCAGAAGCGCCATGATAAAGAGAACGCCGGCGACGAGGGCGAGGCCTTTCGGGTGTTCGCCGAATTGCGAGGCGAGCGCCTTATCCGCCGCGCCGTCAACGCCCGCCTTGGAAACGAGCAGGCCCGCGGCGATGGAAACAATCAGCGCCGGGATCTGGCTCACGAGCCCGTCGCCGATGGTCAGCAGCGTGTAGGACGCGCCGGCGTCGGAAACGGTCATGCCCATCTGGGCGACGCCGATAATGATGCCGCCAATGATGTTGATGAGCGTAATGAGCAAACCGGCGATGGCGTCCCCGCGTACGAACTTCGAGGCGCCGTCCATGGCGCCAAAGAAATTCGATTCCGATTCCAGTTCCTTGCGCCGGTCCTTTGCTTCCTGTTCGGTGATGAGACCGGCGGACAGGTCGGCGTCAATCGCCATCTGCTTGCCGGGCATGGCGTCGAGGGAGAAGCGCGCGGCGACTTCCGCGATACGACCGGAACCGCGGGTGATCACAACGAAATTCACTATCACCAGGATCGCAAAGACGATCATGCCGATGACGTAATTGCCCTGCATGACAAATCCGCCAAAGGCTTCGATGACGCGGCCCGCCGCATCCGGTCCTTCATGGCCTTTCGAAAGGATGAGCCGCGTTGAAGCGATGTTGAGACCAAGGCGCAGCATGGTCGCGATCAACAGGATCGCAGGAAAGGTTGAGAAATCGAGGGCCTTGCGCGTGAACAGCGCCGTCATGAGGATGGTGACGGAGAAGGTGATCGATCCGGCGAGCAGAATGTCCAGGAGCCAGCGCGGCGTCGGCAGAATCAACAGCGCCAGAATGGCGATGATGCCGACCGCGAGCGCGACGTCCGTGCGGAGAATGGATTTCAGCGATGCGGGCGTTAGAAGGCGGTGTCGGCTTGAGAATATTTCAGACATATCCCTTTCACCTCTCCCCGCCGGGGAGAGGTCGAAATCGCGATTGCGATTTCGGGTGAGGGGGGGAAGCGCCAGCGTCTGCTAGACGCCGCTCCCCCTCACCCCAACCCTCTCCCCGACGGGGAGAGGGAGTCTGTCCCACTTGTTTCAACATTTGTCGCTCACCCCGCCGCGCGTTCCGCGCCCGGCGCAGGGACGGCGACGCCGTCTTCCGTATATTGCTTCAACTTATTGCGCAGGGTGCGGATCGAAATGCCGAGAATATTCGCCGCATGGGTGCGGTTTCCGAGGCAATGATCGAGGGTCTGCAGGATAAGGTCCTGTTCAACTTGAGCTACAGTGCGGCCCACCATGGTTTCGGCCTCCGCGGCGTCTGCAGCGCGCTGCATCGGCTCGCCGTCGGGCAGGCGAATGGCGTCCGCTTCGATTTCGTCTCCCTGCGCCAGAAGCACGGCGCGGTGAACGGCGTTCTCCAGTTCGCGCACATTGCCCGGCCAGGCCGATGAGGCGATGGCGCGTTGGGCGCTTTCCGACAAGGCGCGTTCGTCGACGCTATTCAGCGCAGCGTATTTTTTTGCAAAGTGCTTTGCGAGGGCGACGATATCCGACGGGCGCTGGCGCAAGGGCGGCACATCGAGATTCACGACGTTGAGACGGAAGAACAAATCTTCGCGGAAGGTCTTGTTCTTCACTTCCTGTTTGAGGTCGCGGTTTGACGTCGCGATAATGCGAATATCGACCTTGATCGGCTTCGATCCGCCGACGCGATCAACGACGCGTTCCTGTAAAACGCGCAGGAGCTTCGCCTGCAGGCGAATATCCATCTCGGAGATTTCATCGAGGAGCAGCGTGCCGCCATTGGCTGCTTCGAATTTGCCGATGCGCCGGGCGACGGCGCCGGTGAAGGCGCCTTTTTCATGACCGAAGAGTTCCGACTCCAGAAGATTTTCCGGAATGGCGGCGCAATTGATGGAGATGAAGGGTTTGGCCTCGCGCTTTGAATGGGCGTGCACATATTTCGCGATGACTTCCTTGCCGACGCCGGACTCGCCGGTGATGAGTATCGACGCTTCGGACGGCGCGATCTGGTCGGCGAGGTCGATGACCTTTTTCATGGCCGGATCGACGGCGATCATGTCGGCATTGTCTTCGACAACCGCTTCCAGGATAGCAGCGATAAGATCGGCGTCCGGCGGTAGCGGCACATATTCTTTCGCGCCGGCCCGGATCGCGGCGACGGCGGCGTCCGCGTCGGTTTTCACCCCGCAGGCGACAACCGGCGCGGCGATGCGTTCCTCTTCGAGGGCCGTTATCAATGCCTTCACGTTGAGGCGCACGTCGATCATCAACAGGTCGGCGCCTTCGCCCTTGCGGAGCGCCGCAAGGCCGCTGTCTATGGAGGGCGCAAACGCGACCTTCGCGCCGCGGTCCATGGCCATTTTCGCCGCGCTGGATAATTCGCTCGAATGTTCGCCGATAATGAGAAGCCGCATGGCGAAACCCTTTCTAAATATCGTCGTTGCGGACGATTTCCGTCATGGTGACGCCAAGGACGCCATCGGTCATGACGAGTTCGCCGCGGGCGATAAGCCGGTCATTCACATAGAGATCGATCGGTTCGCCGACCTTGCGGTCCAGTTCGATGACGGCGTTGTCGCCGAGCGATTTCAGCTTCGCGATGTCGATCTTTGTCTTGCCGAGCACGGCGGCGATCTTGACGGGCACGTCTTCGAACGAAGCCGTCGGGCGCAGCGTTTCGGCGGGCGCATCGTCTTGCGGCGCCACTTCAGTTGAAGACGCCTCTTGCGTTTTTTGCAGTGCGCTCATGGTTCATCGTCCTTCCTGGCGAGCTTCGCCGGGGCTTTGGTGCGCGTTGCAGAAAACAACGCCTTGATCTGTTCCTGAATGTCGTCGCCCGATTGGGCCATGGCGCCGCCGCGCCATTCAAGGCGCGCATCGCCCTGCGCCATCGCCTTGTCAGCGACAATGGCTACGTGATCGGCCTCGCGATCCGCGAGCGCCTTTTCGATGCGCGCGCGGCAGCGTTTGGATGTTTTTGCTGGAATGACGAGCGTTGCTTCCGCCCGCGTTTCCGACGCTTGCAGAAAACGGTCGACCATACCAAGCGCTATGTCGCCTTGCCGGGCGAGGCCTGCATCGGCGCAGAACGTTGTCACGATGTTTTCGGCAATCGCGGTCAGCGTTTCGACATGTTGCGCGATGCGGGCATTTTCCGCATCGAGAGACCGGTTCAATCGCGCAGCGATTTCATCCATAAGCGCCGTCTGCTTGATGGCTTCCGCGGCGGCGATCGCTTTGACCGCGTCTTTGCGCGCTTCGGCAATGGCGTCATCGAGTTCGGCTTGCGTGTAAGTGACCGCAGGCTTCGTGCGCATCTTGATCGGCGCCGGCGCTGCGACGGGTGCGTCGAAATCGTTAAAGTCAAACGGTGTGGCGGCGGCGGGCATCAGTAGATCACCTCATCGCCATTGGTTTTGGAGAGATAAATCTCGCCGTCCTCCGCGAGGCGTTTGGCGACGTTCACAATGTTCTGCTGCGCCTGATCGACTTCGCGCAAGCGCACCGGCCCCATGATCTCAATATCGTCTTTGAGAATGGTGGAGGCGCGCTCGGACATGTTCGAGAAGAAGACCGTCTTCATGGTTTCGTCGGCGCCTTTGAGCGCGGTCGCCAGGATCGACTTGTCGATGTGGCGAAGCAGCGTCTGGACATCGCCGGCGTCGAGCCGGGCGAGGTCTTCGAAAACGAACATCAGCGCCTTGACCCGTTCGGCGGCGGTCGGGTTTTTCGTTTCCAGCGTTTCCATAAACTTGCGTTCGGTCGCGCGGTCGAAATTGTTGAAGATCTCCGCCATGGCCTCGAAGCTGTCTTTTTCCGGAATGCGCGAGAGGTTCGCCATGAACTCCGCTTTCAGGGTCTGTTCGATGCGGTCGAGAACCTCTTTTTGTACCGGGCCAAGTGCCAGCATGCGGTTCATGACTTCTTCGGCGTCGCGATCGGGAAGGGCGGCGATGACTTTCGCCGCGTGTTCCGGCTTGATGCGCGACAGGATAACCGCAACCGTTTGCGGGTGTTCATTGCGCAAGTAACCGGCAAGGGTGCGCTCGTTCACATTGGCGAGCTTGTCCCACATGGTGCGGCCGGCGGGGCCTTTTATGTCTTCGAGGATCGTGTCGACGCGGTCCGCCGGCAGGACATTTTTCAGGAGCCGGCGCGCGGAATCCATGGACCCCGTAATCGAACCGGTCGAGGAAAGGTTGCGCACGAAATCGAACAACAAGCTTTCCACCACTTCCGATGTGACGGCGCCGAGATTGGTGATTGCGAGCGATAATTCGCGCAGCTCATCCTCGCCGAAGGTTTCCCAGAGCGGTTTGCTGTTCTCCTCGCCAAGGGCGAGCATCACGACAGCGGCGCGCTCGGCGCCCGAGAGCTGTTCGGGATCGGTGACGGTCTTGGCGTTCATGACGCCTCCCGCATCCATGAGCGCAGGAGCCCGGCGGATTCGTCAGCATGGGCCTTCACGATTTCCGAGACCTTGTTGATCGACGACGCGCGCACCTGTCCTTGCACTTGCGCGAGATCGATATGCTGGTCGATGGCGCTCGGTTCAGGCTGAAGCTGGAGCGCAGCGCTTTCGGCGGCGTTTGCGGCGCTCGGCGCGGCGATAGCGGTTTGTGAAACGGGCGCCGGCGTTGTTGCGCGGGCGCCGCCTGCAAGCATCGGGCGCAATACGAACCAGACAAGGGCGATGGCGATGATGACAAGCGCGCCGAGTTCCGCGATGCGCATCATGTCGGCCTGCGCCAACGGGTTCGTCGCCGTCGCCGGCGCCGCGCCGGAAATCGCCGCCTGTTGCGCCGGTGAAAACTGGATATCGACAACGCTAACCTGATCACCGCGCGCTTCGCTGAAACCGATCGCCGATTTGACCAGCGTTTCGATGCGGGAAAGTTCGGCGTCGTCTCTCGGTGCATAGACGGAAGCGCCCTCGGCGCCTGTTGTGGACAAACCGTTCAACGCCACCGCAACCGAAAGGCGCTTTACGACAAGCCCTTCCTCGCGGACTGCATTGCGCACGGTCTTGGTGATTTCGTAATTGGTCGTTTCTTCGATGCGTTGCGTGGCGTTGGTTGAGGGCTGGCCCGCATTCTCGAACGCTGCGGCGCCGGGGAGGGCGTTGGCGACGGAAACGCCGTTCGCGGCATTCGGATCGACGCGGTTTGTGGTTTCCTCAACGGTGGTTTCGGAAAGCACCGTCTGGCTGTCGGGATCAACGATCTCGCTCGACTCGGTAATGCGACTGAAATCCATGTCCGCCTTCACCTCGACGCGGACATTCTCCGCGCCGACGATACGTCCGACCATGTCTTCAACCGCGCGGCGCAGGCGCGCTTCCGCGGCGGATTTCTTTTCTTCGACGGATCCTGCGACGGCGTCAGGGCTTTCGCTGTCAGCACCGGCGGCGAGCAACTGGCCCTGCGCATCGAGCACGGTCACATGGGATGGGTCGAGCGACGGCACGGCCGAGGCGGCGAGATTGACAATCGCGCGCACGGACCGCGCATCGAGACCGCCCGGCGCATCGACAACAATCGACGCGCTGGCTGTCTGTTTTTCTCGGGCAAAGAGTTCGCGTTCGGGCAGAACGAGATGCACCCGCGCGGTGCGCACGCCGTTGATGGTGGCGAGAGTGCGCGCAAGTTCCCCTTCAAGGGCGCGCAGGCGATTAATGTTTTGTTGAAACGACGTGGCGCCGAGCGCCTGGTTGTCGTCGAAAATTTCGTAGCCGACGCCCTTGCCGACCGCATAACCGTCAGCGGCGAGATCGAGCCGAATGCGGCTAACGTCCTTGCGGGGAACAAGGATCGAAACGCGCCCGCCCTGGTCGCGCAGCGTGTGGTCGACGCCGTCCTGATCGAGACGAGCGATTACATTCTGCGCTTCGGCGTAGGTCGCATCGGCGTAAAGAACGCTCATGGAAGGCGCGCCGACCCGCGCCATGATCAGCGCAAGCGCCACGGCGACGCCGAAACTGACGCCGATAACGGCGGCGAGACGCGCCAGCCCAAAGGATTGAATAAATTTTGTCAGCTCGTTCACGACACTCAGCCAATTGCCCATTGCGCCACGCGAATTACCTGTCGCGCGCGCCTTACCCGGCAAAATTTGCCCTATGTGTCGTAAAGAAACCGTTTCGGTTGGGCCGCTCGCAAAGAAAAACCCGCGAAGGCTGGGCCGACGCGGGTCTTCAAACGCGTGAAGAAGTTAAGGAGGGATTACCGATATTGCTGAACGCGCGTTGCGCGCAAGCCCGGCAAGCCATGCTGGTCGATGGCTTTCTGCCAGGACAAAAACTCTTCCACTGTCAGGGTGTATCGGTCGCACGCTTCTTCTAGCGTCAGAAGACCGCCGCGGACAGCCGCAACGACTTCCGCCTTGCGACGGATCACCCACCGTTTGGTCGACGGCGGAGGTAAATCTTTCAAGGTGAGCGGCGTGCCGTCCGGTCCGATGACATACGGATCTTTTTTGAGCGGCGGCGCTGCTGAATTGGCAACGACATTCATGCGGAACAATTCCCCTGGAAACGCAACTGATCGTCCCGCAACCTTATGCAAACCAATTTAAAGAACGCCTAAGCGTCAAGGTAAAAGCTTCCCTAAGTGGTTGATTGTTAGTGAATTTCCGAAACGCGCGAATGTGTTTCATCAAGAAACAAAATGCCGTTTACCGCGCGGTTTGAGACAATGTTTGCCAAAGCTCGTCAGCAATGGAAATCACGCGCGTATTGGCGGCGTAAGCGCGCTGTGTCTCGATAAGCGTTGAAAATTCCTGCGCTATTTCCACTGTCGAGATTTCGAGCGCATTTCCTTCAAGGGCGCCGGCGCGTCCCGATTGGGGATTGTCGAGGGTGAGCGCGCCCGCCGCAGTCGTTAATTGATAGGTAGACGCAGCGCCGATTTCTAGTCCTTCCGGATTGGTAAAGTTTGCGATAGCGATCTGGTAGAGGTCGCGCGTCAGTCCGTTGGAATATTGCGCGATGACGCGCCCGTCGCTTGAAATTTCAACACCGTTGAGCACGCCAAGAGGAGCGCCGTTCGCATTCGTTGTGGTAAATTGCGTTGCGCCCGGTCCTAATGTCAGTGAACGGATATTAAGGTCAATCGTTTGCGATGAATTTGCGGAAAAGGTGAGCGGCAATGTTGAGGCGGCGGCGTCAACGAGGCCGTTTGCGTCGAAGGCGAGCACGCCGGACGCAACGGTTTCCTGGGCGCCGTCGGCAAAGGCCGCGACAGCGTCAAACGCACCGGCGCCGTTGGCGGTAAGGGTGAGGGTCAATGTCCGCGGCGCGCCGTCCGCATCGTAAACGCGGAAATGCTGGGCAATGACCGAACCGGCGGGGGCATTGGCGGAGAGATTGCCCGAAAGGGTCAGGGCGCTGGTGGCGGCGGCGATTGTCGGGAATTCATTGATGTCGACGGCTTCGAGACCGGCGAGGGCGGACGCGCCAGCGGCGGCGCCATTAATGGGCGCGGCGCGCAGGAAATAGCCGGCTTCATTGACGAGAAGGCCGTCCTCGCGCGCCGAGAATCCGCCTGACCGCGTGAAGGAGACCGGCGCGCCGGCGTCAGCCGATTCCGAAACGACGAAGAATCCGTCGCCCGAAATAGCGATATCGGTAGACGATCCAGTGCGCGTGATAGCGCCCTGTTCGCTGAAGAGCGTGCGCGACGCAGCGCCGACGCCGCCGCCTTCAATGCCGCCATCCGGCGACAGGCTCGTGATGAGGGTTGAGAAATCAACGCGCTCGCGCTTGTAGCCCGTCGACTGCGAGTTCGCGATGTTCTGTGAGACAGCCTCCAGGCTCGCCGCATGGGCGTTGACGCCGGAAAGACCGATGGCGAAGAGTCCTGAGAAGGCCATAAAATTACTCCCTACAAGGAATTAGTTGGTTGCATCGACGCGGCGCACGAGATCAAGCGCAAACCGTAATCCTGCAATTTCGATTTCCGGCGCGCCATTCGCGAAGGAGACGGCGTTCACAACCCCGCGCGCGTTGACGTCAGCAGCAATGGGCTGGTCCTCACCGTCGCTCGCGACGACAACAAGGCGATAGGTCCCACGATCAGCGCGGGCGCCGTCAGCGGTTTCACCGTTCCAAATAAATTGATGCGCGCCTGCGGTGTTGGCGGCGGGCAATGTCGCCACGAGCGCGCCGGCGGCGTCATAGATTTGCGCCTCGGCGTTCGCAGCATCCTGTCCGAGCGTGTATGTCCATTGCGCCGCGTTATCGGAGAGCGCCGCTGCGTCGCTATTAACAGTAGCGACGCGGCCGACCATCGCAAGCGCCGTTTCATTGTCGGAAGACGATTGCAGCGAGAGAAGAGCCTCAAGGTGCTGGTTGGTCTGGATCGACTGTTCGACCCCGGCGAACTGCACCAGTTGTTCGGTGAATTTCTCCGTATCGAGCGGCGCCAGCGGATCCTGATTGCGCAGCTGTGTCGTCAAGAGCGTTAGAAACGTGTCGAAATTCGCCGTCAACTGCGACGTCGCCCGGGTCGAGGCGGTCTGCGCAGCGGCGATGGTTGAGATGTCCATGGGGCGGCTCCTAAATGCTGATGTCAACGGCGCCGGAAGACCATGGCGCGGCGTAGGCGGTTTCAATTGTCAGGGCGGAGTGTGCGGAGGAGAGCGAAGACTTTGCCTCCTCCGCAATTTCAAAGACGACGTTATGCTCGTTGAATGCGAACCCGGAAGAATCGAGCGCGGCGCGCAACGCGGTTTCGTCCCGGGCAAAGAGTTCCAGCGTCGCGCGATGCTCAAACTTCAGCGCCAGAATGTTTTCACCGTCATCGGCGAGTTTCAGTTGCGCATCCACGCGGCCAAGCGACGGCGGATCGAGACGCAATTCAAACTGCGTTGCGCCGCTATCGAGACGCCGGGCCAAGAGTTTGGCGAAATCCTGTGTCGGCGCCTGTGGCTTTTGCGCCGGCGCCGGGGCTTTTGCTTCTTTCAGTGCGCGCGCCTTGGCGAGGTCAGCGGTTCTGACCGCCGCATCGATGGTCGTCGGCGATGACGCCGCTTGCGCCGCAGACGGCGCGATGGCGATGGGCGTCGTGACGACAGGCGCAGCAGCGACTGGCGCAGCCATTGTTTGACCTGCGGTGTTTGCCTGGAGTGCTGTCAATTGCGGCGCTGGTTTATTTGCGCGCGGCTCAACATGCGCCGGCGCCGTAGACTCCTGCGCCGGGGCCGGCGTTCGATCTGTATTCTGGCCGGCGTTAAAGGGCGCCTGCCTTGTCGATGCGCCGCCGGCGTCGCCCGTGACGGCGTTGGTCCTGGGCGCGGCGCCGTGGGCTTCCAGAGACCGGGCGGCTTGCGTTTCCAGAGCGCTGACCGCAGCGGCGAACGAAAACGCCGGCGCGTCTTCGGATTTCCGGATGCCTGCGTCCGCTTTGTTCGGCGCTGTTCCTATGACAAGTGTTTCGATCATCGCGCGCGATTTCATCGCAAACGCCGCGCCAGAAGCGTTTTCGAGCGTTCATGCGGCGCGCCATGCCTAATGAAAGGTAAAGCGCACCGTATACGGAAAAAAAGGCCGAGCAGTTTTTGCCGGGACGGCACTATTGAGAGGGTGGTCCCTCCGGGTTTCGTGCGGGGCAAGGAGAAAGAATGACGTTGTCTGCGAATTGGCAAACCGGTTGCAATTCTTCTTGCGTGTTTTTGTGTAACCGAACCAGGCGAATGAAAAACCCCTTGCAAAACCTTGCGTTTTTGCATGCCGCTGCACGCCAGTCGGCAGAATCTGCACGGGATTTTATTCCGGTGCGGCAAGTCTTGCCGGGTGAAGGAGGGCGCGCATGAGTCTTACTGTCGCCCTGAACACTGCGGTTTCGGGTCTGTTCGCAAACCAGCAGGCGATCGCCGCAACGTCTGAAAATATCGCCAATGTCAACACGCCGAATTTCTCCCGGCGCGACGTCAATTTTTTTACAGACGCTATTCCCGGGCAGTTCGCCGGAGTCTCGGTTGAAATTGTCCGCGCCGGCGCCAACCGTTTCCTGCAGAGCGCCGGTTATGCAAGCCAGTCCGATGCGGCGTCGTTGAGCGCCATCGCCGATGCGCTCGCGCGCGTTGAAGCCTCGCTCGGCGCGCCGGCGGACAATGCGGATTTCGCAACGGCGCTCAATGAGGCGTATGCGTCGTTCGCAGAGCTTTCTGCCGCCCCAAACTCAATCGCTGCGAAAGCGGTGGCGATTTCCAAACTGGAAGCGGCCTTTGACGCATTCTCGCGCACGCTCAGCGCCATTGATACGGAAACAACGGCGGCGGATTCGCGACTTGATGCGCAGACCGCACGGGCGAACCAGTTGCTCGAAGATATCTTCAATCTCAATCAGATCGTACCGGACTCCAACGGCGCCGGTGATGAGATCGACGCTCGCCTCAACGAACTCGCGACGCTGATCAATTTCTCTGTCGCCCGCGCCGATGATGGCCGGGTCACGGTCACGACGGAGGATGGTCGCCTGTTGGCGAATGCGGGCGGATATTCGGCGCTGACATTTACGGGCGGCGTGAATGGAACCGTCAGCCTGTCCGCTGTCAATCCAACCTCGGGCGCGTTGACACTAAGCGCGGCGGATATCAATGCCTCGGTCACCGGCGGGGAAATCGGCGGGCTCCTGCAATTGCGCAATACGGAACTGCCGACGTTGCGCACAATTGTCAGCGACGCGGCGCAGGCGGCCGCCAACGATATTAATGCGGCGTATGCATTGAACGCCTCGGTCGGGCAAACCGCGCCGACGACAACGCCTTTGATCGTCGCGGCAAACGGAACCTTCTCCGTCAACGCAGGGATTGTCGCCGATCCGGCGCAGCTTGCTGTCGCGCGGCCGGGCACCGGACAAGCGGGCGGCGCCAATGACGGCGCCGGGGCGGGCGCGATTGCAGCGCTAGGCAACGGCGCCTCGACGCAAGCCGCCGCCGAAGCGGTTACGCAACTGGGGGCTGCGTCGCGCATTGCCGGTGAGCGGGGAACAACGGCGGCGCGCTTTGCGGAAGAAGTGGAAATCCGGCGCGTTTCCGAGGGCGGGGTCAATCTTGATGAGGAATTGTCAAACCTCATCCTTTTCCAACGGTCCTACAACGCCAATGCGCGGGTCATTGCCGCCGTTGACGAATTGTACCAGTCCCTGTTGAGCATCCTTTAAGGAGTTCGCCCATGCGCATTTCTGATCTCGGCATGCAGCAACTTCTGTTGCAGGGTTTTCAAAATGCGCAAGCCGCGGCGCAGACGCGTCAGGTTCAACTCGCCTCCGGCGACCGGTTTCAGACATTTGGCGAATATGGCGCCGACGCCTTGCGCCTTGTTTCCGCCGACGGCGTCATCGCCCGCGCCGGCGCCTTTGAAAACGCCGCCTCGATCGCGCTTGCTCGTTTGGAAACGCAAGGCTCGAGCCTTGAGATTATCTCCGACGCCGTCGAGCAATCGCGCGCCGGTTTTGTGCGCTCGCTCGCGGTCGGCAACGCTGAACAATTGCTGCCGGATCTTGAAATCGCCGCGCAGCGGATCATTACCGCGCTGAATGTCGATCTGGGCGGCGTTTACGTCTTTGGCGGCTCTGACGGGGCGAGACCGCCGGTCAACGCTTCGACATTGAACGACCTCGCCGCAGCAGGATCGATCGATGCGCTGTTCAATGAAGGCGAGCGAACGCGGCTGGCGGTCGAAGAGGGCGTCTTCATTGATGGCGGCGCCCGCGCCAGCGATATCGCCCGCGAATTGTTCGCCGAACTTCAGGAGCTTGGAAACGCGGAAGCGACGTTCGGGCCGTTTCAGGGTGAACTGACCGCTGCGCAGCGAGACTTTCTTCTGGAGAAATCCGATCGATTCGCGGCGCTCGCCGATGCGCTCTATCAGGAGCAGGGGCTTTCTGCGGTAGCGCAAGGGCAGGCGTCGGACGCAGCGACCCGCAACGCGCGGGCGCGCTCGCAGGCGGAAATCGTCGCCGCCGAGATCGAAGATGTTGATATTGCTGCGGCTCTTTCCGGTCTGAATCAGGACCAGTTGGCGATTCAGGCGTCGGCCCGGGCACTCGCGGACGCGACGCAACTCTCTCTGTTGAACTTTATTTAATGATCCGCGTGGCGACTTGCGCCCTGAATCTGGGTATCACCTGTCACCTAGTTGCAACGTATGAATAGTATTTGTGCGGTGCAGCAAGTCGCTGTGTAAAGGCGTCTTGCAATTTGGGGGGCGTTCAGCCATTTGCGCGTGCGCCCGTTGACGGGGAAATTTAGTTCGAACTCGGAGTGTTCGCAGATATGAAATACATTGCAATTTTCGCCGGCCTGACGCTTGTCGCAGGTTGCGCAACCACCGAAGAAACCGCCGCTATCGATACGACCGAACCGGTCATGGAAAAGCCGGGCTATGCGGCCGGGAGCCAACAGGACCTGGAAGCCAACGCCGGACACCGCGTTTTCTTCGGCTATGACCAGTACAGCCTTTCAACGCAGGCGCAGGCGACGCTTCGCAAGCAGGCCGAATGGCTTGTGGCTAATCCGGGCGTTTCGGTCCAGCTTGCCGGCAACGCCGACGAGCGCGGCACGCGTGAATATAACCTCGCCCTTGGCGCGCGTCGCGCAGAAGCGGCGAAAGCCTATCTCGTCAGCCTCGGCGTTTCCGCCGACCGCCTCGAGACCGTGTCCCACGGCAAGGAACGCCCGATTGCGCTCGGCTCCAACGAATCATCCTGGGCGCAGAACCGGAATTCAACGACGAATGTGATGTCGGTTTCCGGCTAAGCCGTTCAGCGACAGAACGATTTTAACGAAAAGCGCGTCCTGCAAAGGGCGCGCTTTTTTGTGAAGGGGCGTTACATCTGGCCCTCTCGATTTTGCGCCGCCGGCTCGCTATCGTCATCGAAACTGACGAAAGCAGATGATCGCCCATGGCCGCAGAACCAAGAGAACGATCCCCGGAGGAACGCAAGCGCGCCCTTGAGGCGATCAAGGAATTGATCCGCTGGATCGGCGACGATCCGGACCGTGAAGGATTGAAAGATACGCCGCGGCGCGTCGTCGACGCCTATCTTGAATATTTCAGGGGCTATGAAGAATGCCCGGAGACCTATCTGAAGCGAACCTTCGAGCAGGTCGGCGGTTATGACGAAATCGTTCTCCTGAAGGACATTCCGTTCCATTCCCATTGCGAACACCACATGGCGCCCATCGTCGGCAAGGCGCACGTTGCCTATTTGCCGACCGATAAGGTCGTCGGCATTTCAAAGCTGGCGCGGGTGGTGAAAGCGTTCGCCAAGCGATTGCAGGTGCAGGAACGGCTGACCGCGGAAATCGCCGACTGCATTCAGGCTGTGCTGGAGCCGCAAGGCGTCGCCGTTGTGATCGAAGCGACCCATGCCTGCATGACCGCGCGCGGGGTCGAAACGCCCGGTGTTTCCATGACGACCAGTCGGATGATGGGTGTTTTTCGCGACGATGAAAAAGCGCGACAGGAAGTTATCCGCCTCATCGGCCTGATTTAGCGCGCCTGAGCCAGTTAAGCGGCGAAAATTCTTTGCTTTCGATTCGGTCAGCATCAGCCTAAAAGGCTAGCGCATCGGGTGCGCGCTCTCGCGCACCGCGCTGCAGTGAATGAGGCCTGACCCATGTCCTATGAGTGCATTTTAACGGAAATCGACAGCGGCGTTGGCGTGATCACGCTAAATCGTCCGGATGCGCTCAATGCGTTTAACAAGCAGCTCATGGATGAAGTGACCGATGCGGTCATCAAACTCGACGGTGATGACGCCGTGGGATGTCTCGTCATAACGGGGTCGGAAAAAGCCTTTGCGGCGGGCGCCGATATCAAGGAAATCGTCGATCAGTCCTATGTGGACGCCATGCGCGATGAGTTTGTCACCAGGAACTGGGAAGAAACGACCCGCGCGCGCAAGCCTGTGATCGCCGCGGTCGCCGGTTACGCCCTTGGCGGCGGATGCGAACTGGCGCTCATGTGCGATTTTATAATCGCGGCGGACAATGCAAAATTCGGCCAGCCGGAAATTTCCATCGGCGCCATTCCGGGCGCTGGCGGTACGCAGCGCTTGGCGCGTTTCATCGGCAAGTCGAAAGCCATGGAAATGTGCCTTACCGGACGCATGATGGACGCGGAGGAAGCGGAACGCTGCGGGCTTGTGAGTCGCATCGTGCCGAAAGGCGAGTTGCGCGAAGAAGCGATCCGCGTTGCGAAACAGATCGCCGGTTATTCCCGGCCCGTGGTGCGCCTTGCCAAAGAGTCTGTGAACCGGGCCTTTGAGACAACGCTTTCGGAAGGCGTGCTGTTCGAGCGGCGCCTGTTCCATTCGATCTTCGCATTTGAAGACCAGAAAGAGGGCATGGCTGCATTCGTCGAAAAACGAAAACCGGCGTTCAAGCACAAATAGCCGTCCGGAGCATTCCGAACCTATGGAAAATCTCGTCTTCGCCTGCGCAATTATTGGCGTCCTTGGTATCGGGGCGCAATGGATCGCCTGGCGCACAAACACGCCCGCCATTGTCCTGATGTCGATTGCCGGCGTACTCGCCGGTCCGGTGCTTGGCGTTTTCACCCCCGCCGACGCCCCGCCGGGATCGCCGCCCATGGAAGCGCTCTTCGGCGAGTTCTACCGGCCGATCATTGCCATCGCCGTCGCCGTCATTCTTTTCGAAGGCGGACTGCAGCTTAACTTCTCCGAGATCAGAAGCCTGAAACAGGGCGTGCAGCGCCTCGTCGTTCCGGGCGTCCCCATCGCTTGGGGTCTCGGCGCGCTCGCCGCGCATCACATCGCCGGTTTGTCCTGGCCCGTCGCCTTGCTCTTCGGCGGCGTCATGGTGGTGACCGGGCCAACCGTCATCATTCCGCTCCTGCGTCAGTCGAAACTCAACCCGCGTCCTGCTGCGCTCCTGAAATGGGAAGGCATCGTCAATGACCCGCTCGGCGCATTGCTCGCGGTTCTCGTCTTTGACTTCGTCGCTTATGGCGGCGCCCATGGCACGCTGTCCGATGTTATTTCGTCGATCCTGCTCGCATCGATTTTATCCGGCGCTTTGGGATATGCGATCGGCCGCTTCGCCGCGTCATCCTTTCGGCGCGGTTGGGTGCCGGAATATTTGAAGCCGCCGGCGTTGCTGGTCATGGTGCTCGTCTGCTTTGAAGTTGCAAACCTATTGCAGCATGAAGCCGGCTTGCTTGCGGTGACGGCGATGGGCATCACCATGGCGAATTCGAAGATCGCCAGCATCAACGAATTGCGGCTGTTTAAGGAGAACATCGCCGTCATTCTCGTCTCCGGTGTCTTCATTATCCTGACGGCGAACCTCACCTACGAAACGATCCTTGCGCTTGGCTGGTCGGACCTTCTCTTCATTCTCGCCATGTTGTTTGTCGTGCGCCCTCTGGCGGTCTTCATCTCAACGATTGGCGCGGGGCTTCCCTTCAAAGAGCGTTTGCTTGTCGGATGGATTGCGCCGCGCGGCATTGTCGCCGTGGCGGTGTCGAGTTTCTTCGGTGCGGCGCTCCTTGAGGCCGGGTTTGAAGACGGCGGCAAACTGATACCGCTGGCTTTCGCCATGGTCTTCGCCACCGTTATCGCCCATGGATTCACCATCGGACCATTGGCGAAAGCACTGGGCCTTGCGGCGACGGAAAGGCCGGGCGTCCTGATTGCCGGCGCCTCGCCCTGGTCCGTTGCGCTTGCGGCGAAGATCAAGGAAATGGGCATTCCGGTCATGGTCGCAGATGCAAGCTGGCGGCGGTTGAAACCGGCGCGCCTTGCGGATGTGCCGACCTACTATGGTGAAATTCTGTCGGAGGTCACCGAACACCATCTCGATCTGAACCGGTTCGGCTATCTGCTGGCGGTCAGCGGCAACGAAGCGCATAACGCACTCGTCTCGACGGACTTGGCGCCGGAACTCGGCCGCGCGGCGATCTATCAGGTGAATGCGCGCGGCAAGGACGAAGAAGACCGCAAGGCGTTGTCCTATACGCTGCAGGGGCGGACATTCCTGCATTCGGCGCCGCCGCTCGATGAATTGCTGCGCCGCCACTATTCCGGCTGGGTCTATCAGAAGACGAAACTGTCTGAGGAATACCCGCCGGAACAATACAGGAAAGACCTCGCGAAGGAGCACGAGATTGTGTTGATCGTGCGCAAGGACGAGTTGTCCTTTGCGTCGCAGGAAGCCCAGTTGAAGCTGGAAGTCGGCGACACCGTGCTCGCCTATATTCCAAAGCCGCCGGATGCAAAGCCGGCGAAGGGCGAGGCGGAGCCTTCAAAAACTGGCGATGCCCCCGCTGGCGGCGCGCCGCAGGGCGCCTAAACAGCGATTTTTTCGCGACTTTCCGATCCCGGTTAACAAGGTGTGAATCGGCGCGCCGCAAATTTAAGCTTAACGCGGCGTTAGCGCATCAACGTCTAGTTTTTCCGTAAGGAAAAGCCATGCGCGCGCTGCAATTGTTTCATCTCTCGGAAGGATCGCTCCTTGCCGATTACTCATCGCTGATGAGCGAGCAGCTCCTGCGTCGCCGCGCCGATATGGAAGTGCGCGCAGCCCGCGCGGCAGCGGAAAATTCGATCAAGGCCCGGTCCGAATTCCTCGCCAATATGAACCATGAATTGCGCACGCCCCTGAACGCCATCATCGGCTTTGCAACGATGCTGCGCCAGGCCGATGAGCTTGGTCTGGAAGGCGACCGAACGGTCGAATATGCGCAATATATCCTGCAATCGGCTGATCTCCTGCTCGGCCATATCGATACAATTCTTGAAGTTGCGGCGTTCGAAAGCGGCGATGTTGAATTGTCTCATGCAGAGCTTGATCTCGACGTCATGCTTTCCGAGGCGATTGAGCGCGCAAAAATTCGCGCTGACGCGGCCGGCGTCACGATCATCCGAAAAGGCGAGGGCGATCCGATATTGGCGTGGGGCGATGAAACCCGCGTCGCGCAATCGATCGATCATATCGTGCAAACGGCGTTGCGCGCCTGCGCCGATGGCGGGCGCATTCTGGCGCGTGCGGCCTATGACGAAACCGGCCTGCCGGAGATCGCCGTTCGCGACGAAGGTGAAGGCCTCACCGAAGAGGAAGTTAAGGATGCGCTATCCGCCTTTAACGAAGTCCATCGCGGGCTCGACCGCGCCTTCAGCGGTCCCGGCGTCGGTTACGCCATCGCCAAGACGTTTATCGAAATGCAAGGCGGACAGTTTACGATCAAAAGCCGGAAAGGGCGCGGCACCTTCGTGCGCCTCGCTCTGCCGGAACCGGAATTCAACGCTGAAGAATTTGATGAAGACCTTTTAGAGGCGGAAGAGCCCTTCGACCTGGAGACAAGTCATGCAGCCTAATGCGTCGCGCAAATCCCCGATTGTTCGCAAAGGAACGGCGGCCCCGACGGCGGAAGCCTACGATACGGCGTTTCAGGAAAAGCCGCGGGTCGGCGCGGTCGTCTCGGTCACGGGCTCCCATGCGCTTGTCCTGCTGGAGCCCGACAAAGCGGATGAAGAACGCGATTTCAAACCGCAGCTTGGCGCGATCATGTCGATTGACGCTGGGCACGCGGTGGTGCTCGGCCTTGTCTCGGCCATGAGCGTGCCGGCGCCGTCCCATGACAGCGCCGTTCAGACCATCCGCATTGTCGAGATGGAACTCATCGGCGAGTTTACCAAGCCGACAATCAATGCGCCCGCGCGCTTCAAGCGCGGCGTCTCTTCCTTCCCGACCCTCGGCGACGGCGTGCATGTGGCGACCCGCGACGAGCTGACGGCGCTCTTCGCCATCAACGGCGCGTCGAGCGTGCGCATCGGCGTTGTCAAACAGGACGCGCAGATCCCGGCGACCGTCAATATCGACGAATTGTTCTCGCGCCATTGCGCCGTTTTGGGCACTACCGGCGCAGGCAAGTCCTGCGCGCTGGCGCTGTTACTGCGTTCGGTACTGGAGCGGTTCCCCCACGGGCATATCGTTATTCTCGATCCGCATAACGAATACTCGAAGAGCTTTGAGGATCGCGCTGTCGTTTTCGATCCGACGACGTTGACGCTTCCATACTGGATGTTGACCTTCGATGAGCTTGTCGAAGTCCTTTATCCCGGAAAAGAAGGGTATACGGAGGAAATTGAACTGCTGGCGGACCTTGTTCCCGCGGCGAAGAAAATGAACTTCTCCGGCGCCAGCCGTTCGCAGTCCCGCCTGCGCGCGGATCTGACGGCGATCACCGTCGATACGCCGACGCCGTACCGGATCTCCGAATTGCTCGGCCTGATCGACAAGGCGCTGGGCGGCCTCGATTCAACGCGCAATACCGGTCCTTACAAGCGTCTGCGCAACCGCATTTCGACGATCAGTCAGGATGCGCGTTTCTCGTTCATGTTCGGGAGCCTGACAGTTCAGGATAATCTGACGGATTTTCTCGGCCAGATTTTCCGGATCCCGGTGGACGGCCAGCCTGTTTCCGTCATCGAACTTGGCGGCCTGCCGACCGAAGTTGTTCAGGTGGTCGTCTCGGTCGTCACCCGTCTCGCTTTCGAGTTTGGTCTCTGGAGCAATGGCGCTGCGCCGATTGCGCTTGTATGCGAAGATGCGCACCGTTACGCGCCGGCCGATCCGAACGAAGGCTTCGGCCCGACGCGCCGGTCAATCGTTCGCCTCGCCAAGGAAGGGCGCAAAGTCGGCGTTTCTCTCTGGGTCGCCTCCCAGCGTCCGACAGAACTTGATCCGACCGTACTTTCCCAGTGCAACACGATTTTCGCCATGCGCCTTGCGAACCAGGCCGATCAGGAAGCTTTGCGCGCCGCCGTGCCTGACGCATCAACGAGCCTTCTGTCCTGCTTACCGTCCCTCGGGCTCGGCGAGGCCATCGCAGTCGGCGAGGGCGTTCCCATGCCGACGCGCATCCGCTTTGACGCCCTCCCGGGCGACGCCGTGCCGCGCAGCCTGACCGCCAGTTTCTCTGACGGGTGGTCCGTAGAGCTTGAAGATTCCGGCTTTATCGAACGCATCGTCGAGCAATGGCGCGCCCAGCGCATGCTCCTGCCGGAAATCGAATAACGCGCCTCGACCGCCTCACTTGATCCGCGCTTTGCCTTCGCCGATGCTGATACGGCGAAGGAGGCGATTCTATGAGACTGCAGGTTTTTCTTGGCGCATTGCTTTTCTGGAATGCGGTGCACGCCGCCGATCATTCGCCGGCGATTGTCATTCATGGGGGCGCCGGCGCCCTTGAGGCCGGCAGGTACACGCCCGAGGAAGAAGCCGCCTACAAGGCCAAGCTCACCGAAGCGCTGAACGCCGGTTACGCAACGCTCGACGCCGGCGGCACCGCGCTCGACGCCATCGAGCAGGCCATCGTCATCATGGAAGATTCGCCGCTCTTTAATGCGGGCAAGGGTTCTGTCTTCACGAAAGACGGCGCCAACGAGCTTGACGCGTCCATCATGGACGGCGCGACGCGCAACGCCGGGGCCGTTGCGGGCGTCAAATCGGTGAAGAACCCGATCAGCCTGGCGCGCGCGGTCATGGAAAAATCGCGCCACGTCATGTTCGCGCGCGAGGGCGCTGAAACCTTCGCCAAGGAGCAGGGGCTCGAATTTGTCGCGCCTGATTATTTCTATACGGAGCGCCGCTGGGATGCGCTGCAGGACGCGCTCGAAAAGGAAAAGAAAGCGAAGAAAGAAACCGCGCTTCCCGATGACCGCAAGTTCGGCACGGTCGGCGCCGTCGCCCTTGACCGGGACGGCAATCTCGCCGCGGGCACCTCGACCGGGGGCATGACCATGAAGCAATGGGGCCGCGTCGGGGATTCGCCGATCATCGGCGCGGGCACTTTCGCAGACAATAATTCATGCGCGGTATCCTCTACAGGACACGGCGAGTTTTTTATCCGCCTTACTGTTGCGCGCGATATCTGCGCGCAGGTTGAATATGGCGGCAAATCCGTCGCCGACGCCACGCAGGACGTCATTCACAACCGGCTGACCGGCATGGACGCCGAAGGTGGCGTCATCGTCCTCGGCAAGGACGGCGACTTCGCCATGGCGTTCAACTCCAAAGGCATGTTCCGCGGCGTGAAGACAGCGGTTGAGGAACGCGTCGCCATTTACGGGAACGAATAAAGATGCCGAGTTTCGCCACCGGCGTCGTCAAGTTTCATCGCGACGTTTTTCCCGAAAAGAAAGCGCTCTTTGAAAAATTGAGCACGGGGCAAGCGCCCGAAGCGCTGTTCATCACCTGCTCGGACAGCCGCATTGCCACGGGCATGATTACGCAGACCGACCCGGGCGAGCTGTTCGTATGCCGGAACCCCGGCAACATCGTACCGCCCTATGACGCGAAGGCCGGAGATGTTTCCGCCTCGATTGAATACGCCCTTGAGGTTCTGAATGTCGGCCATATCGTCATTTGCGGCCACACGGATTGCGGCGCCGTGCGCGGCGCGGCCAACCCGGACGGGGTTTCGCATCTTGGCTATGTGGCCGAGTGGTTGTCCTTCGCCGGCGAGGCGGTGCGCCGCGCCGATGCGGTTCTCGATGATGGTGCGGACGAAGCCGCGCGCATCAAATTGATCACCCAGCAGAACGTTATCGTGCAACTGGAAAATCTCGCCGGTCACCCGGCGGTGCGTTCGCGTCTCGACGCCGGCGCGCTAAAAATACACGGATGGATTTATGATATCGGCTCGGGAAATGTCTACGTCCTCGACCAGGACCATCAGGCGTTCGTTCCCATTGAGGAGAAATACGCCGAACGACTGGAAGCGGAAGCTAAGTTAATCGGCGTATAAACTGCATCGCTTCGTCCTTCGTGACGAAATTTTTCCTTCATCCTGAGGGAGCCGCAGGTTCGTCACGAAGGACGAAGGAAAAATTTCTCCTCAGGATGAAACGATACTAACTTCTTATCGAAAGCTAGAACCGGTCGGGCCTGAGGACGTCTACGTCGGAAACGCTCAAGACACCGATTTGCGCTTCAATCAGCTTGTGCAGCTCAACAAGCGCGCGGTTGATTTTTTCCTCATCGCCAATCGCGATCACCACCGTCATTTCCTCGGCCGTTGAAAGATCGCCGCGCCGCCATCGCCGGCCGCCGCCGAAACCAGCCATGGCGCTCAGGATCGTGTAGCCGGTAAGGCCGGCGTCTTCGAGAATATCGCGTGCGCGCGACAACGCCATGCGCTCGATAATCAGTTCAAGTCTTTTTTTCTGGTGCATTGTCATGAGGCCTTATCCAGCGATCATCTGTGCAATGAGAATATATAGCGGAATGCCGATCGTCAGGTTGAACGGAAAGGTGACGCCAAGAGAAAGGGTCAGGTAAATTGAGGGCTTCGCTTCCGGCAGGGCAAGACGCATCGCCGCCGGCACGGCGATATAGGACGCTGACGCCGCCAGCGTAATAAACAATGCCGCATCGCCCGCCGGCAGCCGCAGGGCGAAAGAGGCGAGCGCAGCGATGGCGGCGGAAATGAGCGGCATGTAAATGCCAAAGGCGACGGTCGCCGGCTGCAGCATGCGCCAGCCATTTCGCAAGCCCCGTCCGGCCGACAGCCCCATATCGAGGAGAAAGAGGCACAAAACGCCTTGCAGCGGTGAAATAAAGACGCTTTCAACTTGCGCCTTGCCAGCTTCGCCGGTGATCCATCCGATAATCAGGGCGCCGACCAGGACGACAACCGATGCGTTCAGCGCTACTTCGCGCAAGAGGCCGGTCGGCGCCTTTTTCTCTTTCGGCTTCTTGTTTCGTCCCGCGAGCAATAGCGCCGTGATGATAGCCGGCGTCTCCATGAGCGCCGCGACGGCGACGAGATACCCTGCGCTTGGAATGCCTGAAAAATCGATGGCCTGGGTCGCGGCGACGAAAGTGACGATGGATATCGATCCGTAATGGGCCGCCGTCGCGGCAGCGTCGACCACGGGCAGTTTTGTCGACAGGCGCAGGAAGAAAAATGCGATTGCCGGCAACACGAAGGATAGCGCAATGCCGCAGATCATCACCGCGATGACGGTTCCGGTAAGGCCGCTCGCGGCCATTTCAAAGCCGCCTTTGAGGCCAATCGCCATCATCAGATAGATCGCAAGCCCCTTGGAGACGGCTTCCGGGATCGTGATGTCCGACTTTGCCAGCCCGGCGGCGAGGCCGAGGACGAAAAACAGGACTACCGGGGAAAGGAGCGTTGCGAGCGCCACGTCGAACATTCTGGTCCGCCTTTTCTTTTTGAAGGCTTGTACGCAGGCCGCATGGCCATCGCCGGTCGGAATACGAGGCAGGCGATAGGCCAAAAAAATCGCACCGAAAAGACTTGATCTTCCCTGTGATATCAATATATCTCTTCGAATTCATATATCTGCAAAGATATTAAGATATGTGAATTTCAAATTGCGCCGGATCTGCCGGCGCAAGGGTGCGTTGAAAGAGGGCCTGTCATGCCAAGCCGAAACGTCGTCGCCAGGGAGCTGGCCGATATTTTCCGGATTCTGGCGAACGCCGACCGCGTGCGGATGATCGAGGAGCTGCGCCGCCGCGAGCTTGACGTCAACACGCTGGCCTCGCGGCTCGATTTACCGGGTCCGCGCGTTTCCCAGCACCTGTCGCTCTTGCGCGCCCATCGTTTCGTCGAAGAGCGGCGCGAAGGCCGGCACCACTATTACCATCTGACGCGGCCGGAGGTTGCCGATTGGATCGTGGACGGGCTGGAATTTGTCGAGACGCGGAACGGCGCGTTGCCGAAATCCAAAATCAACGCAGCCCGCCGGCTGTGGACGAGTGAACCGAAAGCGGCGGCGAAGACGTAGAAGTCAAAAAAAATCTAAGATCCAACAAGGGAAACTGCGCGGGGGGCGTCGCCCTTCGCGTATGAACATTCAGAGAGGAAGACAAAATGAAAAACATCCTTCTTATGGGGACAATGGCGATTGCAGCGGCGGCGTGTTCTGGCGCGGGCGATGATGCTGCGCCGACGGAGACCGAAACGCCGGCGGCGGAAACAAGCGACGCCGTCAAAGAGAAAGTTGCCGAGATGGCGGCTGATGAGGGGCTTTGCGTCGATTTCGGTCCGCAGACCCCGCGCGACATTTCCAACACCGCCGGGCTCAACCTTGACGATTTCCCGATGGCGCCGCCGGCCTCGCAGATGAACCTCTGCAACATTCACACGCACACCAACGCCGAGCACAAGGGCCCGGGGTACAGCATTTTCGTCAACAATACTGACAGCGGCGGATATGCCTGCAACGGTACGCCCGACTTGTCCGAGGCTGAGCTGGCCGCCGCGCCGGGCGCCTATGAAGGCGTAAAACCGGGCGACACGATTGAAGTCCACTGGGTCCATACCTCATGCGACGCGACCCCGGGCGAGGGCCTAGGCGCTTGCGTTCCGGACGGCTGCACGGATCCGCTGCTTCGCGTTGAAGCGCAGACATTCCTTGTCGTGAACGATGAAAATGCGCTCGACTTCACCGAGATGGCCTATGGCGGCAATGTCGTTGACGGTCTGCACCAGGCGAAGATGATCCCGTCGGATACTGGCGTTCCGGTGCTCTTCCGCGGCTCGACAACGGGCCCGTCTTATACGCAGTCCGTCTGTTCGCCGGCGAAGGTGACGTGGAGCGTGCGCCCGCAATGCGCCAAGCTCGATATCAATTCGCTCCATCGCTGGGCGGAAAGCGGCAATGCGTTTAACGAAACGAAAAGCCACGGCGTTCGCCAACTGGTGACAGCGCCGGAGCTTCTGTCGCCGATCAACTAGTACAATCACATGGATGCGACCGGGCCCGCCCCATGGCCGGGCCCGGTTTGCGTTTGTGATATCGGTTCTAGGTTGCTTGCGCGCCGGGCGCGTATGATTGTCGTTCGAAACCAATATGAGTGCTTCAATGTCGTCAGTTAGAATGCGTTTTTTCGCTGCATCTCTTATCTTATTCTTTGCCGGCCCCTTCGCTGCGCATGCGCAATCGCTGACCGGCAATGTTGGGTCCGCAGGCATTACGAATGGCGAGCAGTCAATCGAAACGCGGTTCGGCGTCAATGACGACGGCGACGCCGGCGGGCGATTTCATTATGACAATGCTTTTGCCGACTGGTACAAACTGCGACTGATCGGGTCCTATTCCCGCGATGACGGCGAGGACATCGATTTCAGCGGCCTGACCATCGAAAACTGGTTTCAGTGGAGTGAAGAGCAGGACGACGAAACCGGTTTCAACGGGGGATTGCGGTTTTCCTATACATACTCGGATCAGGGTGAGCCGGACGAAGTCGAAATGCGCCTGACGGCGACCGACAAGTTCGCCGGTGGTTGGGAATGGCGCGCTAATCTTATCGCCGAAAGAGAGATCGGCAGCGAACGCGGCGAGGGCGTGGCGTTGCAGGCGCGGGCGCAAGTGTCACGGGCTCTGAACATATCCGCTTTTTCCACGGACAGTTGGCGCCTTGGCGCCGAAGTTTTCAGCGAACTGGGAACGACGAACGATGTTCCGGCGTTCGACGAACAGGCCCATCAGGTTGGTCCGGTTCTTAAAGCGTCCTGGTCCAGCGGCCTGTACATTCAATCCTCGGTTCGTTTCGGCGTTACCGAAGGATCCGACGACGCGATGGCGAAATTTTTTATTGGCCGGGATTTTTAGCGTTCGCCTGATACAACCGCTCCACGTCCTCGGCGTGAAACAAGGTCGTGCCGGCGGTCATGCGCGTTGCGGCCGCTGCGGCGGCCCCGCGCCACAGGCAGTCGAGATCGTCAGCGCCGTCGAGCATGGCTTTGACAGAAGACGCAACGAAGGAATCCCCGGCGCCCACGGCGCTCTCCGCTTTCACCTTAATGACGGGCGTGCGCGCAACGCCGTCCGCTGACGCCATGATGGTGCCGTCGCTCCCTTGGGTTACGGCGACCCGTTCCGCGCCGCCATCGGTGACAATGCCTTTTGCGAAAGCGATCACTTCATCCGGCCATTCCAGTTCGCGGCCCGAAAGTTCCGGGTATTCGAACTTGTTGAGACGCAGGAAGTAAATGCCTTCGTCGAGCGCCTCGCGCAGGCCGTGTATCGAATCAAGAACAAATCGGCCGCCTTTTTCCTTCGCGGCGCGCGCCGCGCGCGCCCAGAAATCCGCCGGCTCGCCGCCGGGCAGGGAGCCCGACCCCACTACGAAATCGCCGGGACCCGTCTCTTCGCTTATCGCATCGAGCATGGCGTTGACTTCACCGTCGTTCAGCTCCGCGCCCGGCAGGTTGAACCGGTATTCCTGATCGCGCGCCAGATCCTGCACGTGAAAGGCAATACGCGTTTCCCCGCGCACGGGGATCGACCGGATCGGGATCAGTTCCTCGCCGAGGAGGCCCTTCACCGCGTCGCCATACAGCCCGCCGGCAGTGATGATGGCGAGCACATCGGCGCCAAGGCGATGGGCGGCACGCGCGACGTTCACGCCGCCGCCGCCGGGATGGGATTGCGCATTCTTGCAGCGCAGCTTGCGGTTGGCTTCGACGAAGTCTGCTTCGACCGCGAAGTCGTAAGTCGGGTTCGGGGTCAGCGTAATAATGCGCGCCATTTATAATAGTCCCAGCGATTTGAAACTTGCTGTGTGTTTGTGCCCGATCACCAGATGATCGTGAACGCGAATATTGAGCGCGCCGGCGGCGGTGACAATCTGTTTTGTCATCTCGATATCGGCTTTCGACGGGGTGGGGTCCCCGGACGGGTGGTTATGGACAAGAATGATCGCCGAAGCGCCAAGCTCCAGCGCGCGCTTGACCACTTCGCGCGGATAGACCGGCGTGTGATCGACCGTGCCGCGCTGCTGGACTTCATCCGCAATCAGAATGTTTTTCTTGTCGAGAAATAGAATGCGGAAGAGTTCGGTCTTCTCGTCCGCCATGGCCGCGCGGCAATAGGCGAGAAGGCTGTCCCAGGACGAAATGACAGGGCGTTTCAGGACGCGAGCCTGGGACAGCTTGATCGCCGCGGCCTGAACGATTTTCATTTCGGTGGCGACCGCTTCCGAAACGCCCTTGATTTCCTGCAACCGTTCCACGGGCGCAGACAGGGCTTCGGCGAACCCGCCGAAGGTTTCGATAATGTCCTTGGCGAGGGGTTTGACGTCCCGGCGCGGAATGGCCCGAAAGAGGATCATCTCCATCAATTCGTAATCCTGAACCCCGGCGACGCCGGCATTGCGGAACCGGTCGCGCAGGCGTTCGCGATGCCCCGCGGCGTGGTTTTTCTTTTCCGCAGATTTCGCCGCGCCGTCAGGCATAAGGCGGCTGGTGCAGCCCGGCGGGGGACGTCGTGAAAATTTCGACGCCGTCTTCCGTAACGCCGACGGAGTGCTCGAACTGCGCCGAGAGGGACTTGTCCCGGGAGACCGCGGTCCATCCGTCTTTCAGGAGCTTTACATCCGGACGTCCGTCATTGATCATGGGCTCGACCGTGAAGAACATGCCGGGCGCCAGCACCGTGTCGGGGGCCTGATGGCGGTTGCCGAGCCGGTCCCTGTACTCCGCATAGTGAACAACGTTGGGCGCGTCGTGGAAGACTTCGCCGAGGCCGTGGCCGCAGAAATCGCGCACCACGGAAAAGCCTTCCGCTTCGGCGAGGGTCTGAATGGCGCGGCCGATATCGCGAAGGCTCGCGCCGGGCTTGATCGCGTTGATCCCCGCCATCATGGCGTCGTAGGTCGTATCAACGAGGCGGCGCGCTTTCACTTTCGGCTCGCCGGCGAAAAACATGCGGCTCGTATCCCCGTGCCAGCCATTGACGATCACGGTGACGTCAATGTTCAGGATGTCGCCTTTTTTGAGCGCCTTCGGTCCCGGGATGCCGTGGCAGATCACGTGATTGAGCGAGATACAGCTTGCATGGCGATAGCCGCGATAGCCGATGGTCGCCGACAGGGCGTTGTGATCGAAAACGAAGGCGCGAATGAGATCGTCGAGAGCCGCCGTCGTAACGCCGGGCTGTACATGAGGCGCGATCATGTCGAGGCATTGCGCCGCGAGGCGCCCGGCGGCGCGCATGCCGTCAAAGGCTTCCGCCGGGTGTCGTTTGATCGCGCCGGTGCGCACGGCCGGTTCTTCGTCCAGGAGGAGTTCCGTCATCAGTCCAGTTCGATCTGCAAAGGGCGCCGCAGGACTACCGCAGCCTCGCTCACTTCGCAATCATAGCACAAAAGCTCAACGCCGGCGGCGGCTGCGTCCTTGAGGGCGGCGGCGTAGGCGGGATCGAGGTCTGCGGCGGGCCGGAAGCGGCGGCAATCTTCCCGCTGAACGACAAAGAGCATGACCGCCCGGTCGCCGGCCTCTTTCACCGCGGACAATTCGCGTAAATGTTTGGCGCCGCGGGCAGTGACTGAATCCGGAAATTCCGCAAGGCCCGGCGTGCGCGACAGGTGCACGTTCTTCACCTCTACATAGCAGGCGCCTTTTTTCGGATCGTTGAGCAGGAAATCGATGCGGCTTTTCTCGCCATATTTCACTTCCCGGCGCTTGTCAGCGTAACCGCCGATTTCCGGAATCTTGTCGTCGTCCAAAGCCTCATCGACAATGCGATTCGGGTTTGATGTGTTCACCGGAATGAGGACGCCGTCCACCTCTACAAGTTGCCAGGAAAAGGGCAGCTTGCGTTTGCCGTCCCGGTGTTCGCTGACCCAGACGCGCGCACCGTCGACGGCGACTCCGAGCATGGACCCAGGATTGGCGCAATGAGCGGTAATCTCCCGACCGTCATCCAGGACAATGTCGGCAAGGAAGCGTTTGTAGCGTTTTACGAGACGGCCGCGCAGCAGGGGAGCGGGGAGTTGCATTCGTGAAATTATTCCTCGGCTGTTTTTTTATCGACGGCGCCGAATATCTGCAGCGCGCCTGTCAACTCTATTCCATTCTTAAATAAGCATACAGATTTACGCATAGTAGAGCGGGCTGTTTTGTCCCCTGACACCGCGAGGAAGGCCGTCGCCGGCGGTTTCATCAATTTGCAGTAAAAGGCCGTTGGCGGCCCGGCGCCGCTCGCCTATAGACTGGGCCTTATGACCCAGACGCCATCCCGCAAGACCGCCGCCATTCTCGCCATCGGCGATGAGTTGCTTTCCGGGCGGACCCGCGACGCCAATATTCATTTTCTCGCCGGATGGCTCACCGACCGGGCGATCGCCCTTGTGGAAGCGCGCATCGTGCCGGACGAGGAGGGCGTCATTGTCGAAGCGCTAAACGCCCTACGCGCCCGCCACGATTATGTCTTTACCTCCGGCGGCATTGGCCCAACCCATGACGACATTACGGTGGACGCCATCGCTGCGGCGTTTAACGTTCCTGTTGTCGAAAACGCGCAGGCCATTCAATTGATCGAAGCTTGGTACGGCGCCCGCGGCGAAGAGGTGACGCCCGCGCGCCGGCGCATGGCGCGCACGCCGGAGGGCGCCGTCCTCATTGACAATCCGGTTTCCGGCGCGCCGGGCGTTCGCGTCGCCAATGTGTTCGTGATGGCGGGCGTGCCGCGGATTTTTAAAGGCATGCTGAACGCCATCGAAGGCGAACTGGAGCGCGGCGTTCAGATGTATGCGCGCGCGCTGACGGCTGAAGGCTTGCCAGAATCGCGCATCGCCGACGCCTTGCGCGCGATCCAATCCGACGTCAAAGGCGTCGCCCTTGGAAGCTACCCCATTGACGGCGATATCAAGGGCGTTACCGTCATCGCCCGCGCCGAGGATGAGGCCATTGCGGAGAAGGCGATCGGCGAGGTGCGCGCCGCCATGCTTGCGCTGGGCTTTGAACCTGTTGAAGCAGATCGCAAATAGACCTTGAAGAAACAATCACTGGCGTATTGATCAATGCTGAGCATTTTTGACATTTTTAAAATTGGCATTGGTCCGTCGTCGTCCCACACGGTGGGGCCCATGCGGATCGGGGTGCGGTTCCTCAAAGACGCACGCGACGCCGGCGCGCTGAAGGATGCCGCGAGAGTAAAAATATCCTTACACGGATCACTGGCGCTGACAGGCGTCGGCCACGGCACCGACAAGGCCTCGATCCTTGGCCTTCTGGGTTTCGAACCGGAGACGACGGATCCGGATGAGGCGGATGCAGCCTTTGAGAGGGTCAAGAAGACCGGAAAACTGCGGCTCGCCGGCGGTCCGGAGGCGCCATTCGACTTCAAGAACGATCTGGATTTTCGCGGCGACATTATTCCCGAGATTCACCCCAATGAAATGGCGCTGCAGATTTTCGATCATTCTGGGAAAGAACTCTTCGCCCAGACCTATTATTCGGTCGGCGGCGGTTTTATCGCCACGGAAAAACAGCTTGCCCGGAAATCCGACGACGACATGATCGGCAAGGTGCGGATCGGAAAATACGACTTCTCATCCGCTGCCGAACTGCTCGGCATTTGCCGCGACGAAGGGTTGCAGCTTCATGAAGTCATTCTGGCGAATGAAGACGCCATGCGGCCGCGGGCGGAAACAGATGCGCGTCTCGACGGGATATGGAACGCCATGCGCGACTGCGTGGAGCGCGGGCTGAAAACCACCGGAGAATTACCCGGCGGGCTTGAAGTCAAGCGCCGCGCGCCGGCGCTTTTCGCCAAGCTGCAGGAAGCGCCGCTCGCCAATGAACGAGAGCAGCTCTTCGACTGGCTCAATGTCTACGCCATGGCGGTGAACGAGGAAAACGCTGCGGGTGGGCGCGTCGTCACGGCGCCGACCAACGGCGCCGCCGGCATTATTCCGTCTGTCGTGAAACACTATTGCGACGAGGGCGAGGGACGGGAAAGCCGTATACGGATTTTTCTGGCGACGGCCGCCGGCGTCGGCATGCTTTATAAACAACGCGCATCGATATCCGGGGCGGAAATGGGATGCCAAGGGGAGGTGGGCGTCGCCTGTTCCATGGCGGCGGCGGGTCTCGCCGCGGTCTGGGGCGCTACGCCGCCTCAGGTTGAGCGCGCGGCGGAAATCGCGATGGAGCATAATCTGGGCCTTACCTGCGATCCGGTGAAAGGCCTCGTGCAGATCCCCTGCATCGAGCGTAACGCCATCGGCGCGGTTAAGGCCGTCAATGCGGCGCGCCTCGCCATGCGCGCGGCGGAAAATTCGAAGGTCTCCCTCGATCAGGTGATCGAGACCATGCGCCAGACCGGACTTGATATGTCTCGCAAGTATAAAGAAACGAGCGAGGGCGGCCTGGCGGTTAATGTGGTAGAGTGTTGAGGGACCCCAGGTGAAACCGCAAAACGCCGTCGCGCGCCACCTGCGCTGGTATTGGCGCATGGAGGCGGGGAATGTCGTCTTCGTTCCCGCCATGATGATCGCGCTTGCGCATCTTTATGGTGGCGGCATTGGTCCGGCGTCCGCGATCGCCATGGCGTCGATGAGTTTTCTCCTGATTGTCGGCGCCGTTTACTGGCGCGTGAAGCTCGCGGAAATCGAACACGGGCGGGACCCGACAGCAACGCTTCGCGTGCTGGCGCTATTGGATGCGCCGTCGTTCATTGTCGCCGTCATCGGCCTCGGCGCAGGGCTCGGCGCGGTCGCTTTTGCGTCTGTTCGAGTTGGCGCGGCGGACGCCACGGTCGCGATGATCGCGGGCGTCCTCGCCGCGGCGGAATATGTGAATTACTATCGCGTGCAGCTTCAACATTTTGATCAATGGAGCGACTTCAAACGCCTGATGCGGGGCCGAGGATTCCGAAAGGCGCATCTGCGGCGCGATATCGACCGGCTCGGCGCGGGCGCCGATAAAAGGTAAACCGCGCCGTTTGCGCATCCGACGAGGCGTGATACACAGCCGAAATTATCGGCGGGCGTGGCGGAACAGGTAGACGCAACAGACTTAAAATCTGTCGAGAGCAATCTCGTGCCGGTTCGAGTCCGGCCGCCCGCACCATTCGCAGCCGTTTCGCAAGACGAAATTTTTTACGCCATCAATGCAAGGCCAATCAGGCCGGCCGTTGCTATCCCGCCTCCCTTTCGGCCTTGCGCTCCAGTACGATTTTTTCCGCGTCCTTGCCGAAAAGCTCCTGATAATGATCGAAGGCGGCTGTAAAGGTCGCGGCGCCCTGGCTTAAAGACCGCAGCTCAATGATGAGATCGGAAAGACCGGGCTCCGGCATCATCGCCGTGACCGTGTCCCAGCCGGGCCAGCCCTCGCGCGCATCGAAGCCCAAAATCTGTCCGCGCCGTCCACTGATGACCGCATGAACCTTGCTTGTGTGATCGGACGGCGTATGGATTTCCGTCTTGTAGATCGGCTCCAGCAGGACGGGATCGCAATCCGGCAGGGCCTCGCGCATGGCCTGGCGGCCGGCGAGCTTGAACGACATTTCGTTTGAATCGACCGGGTGGTGCTGGCCGTCATGCAAGGTAACGGCGAGATCGACCACCGGAAAGCCGAGGGGGCCTTCGCCAAGGCCTTCCTTGACGCCCGCTTCCACCGCCGGAATGAACTGTTTCGGCACGGAACCGCCGTGAATGACCTCGTCGAAGGAAAACCCGGCGCCGCGGGCGGCAGGTTTGACGCGCACCTTGATGTCGGCGAATTGTCCGTGTCCGCCGCTTTGTTTCTTGTGCCGGGCGTGATGGTCCGACGACCCGCGAATGGATTCGCGATAGGAAGGCTTCGGGGTTGTGGTGTCGAGTTCCACATTATACTGATTTTTGAGTTTCGCCGCCGCAAGGCGCAAATGAATGTCGCCCTGACCATGGAGCAACAGCTCCGCGGTTTCCTGCCGGCGTTCGGTCGTGAGCGACGGGTCTTCTTCGGACAGTTTCTGAAGCGCCGTTGACAGCTTCACATCGTCCTTTTCGTTTTTGGGACGGACCGCCAGCGAGAACACCGGCGGCGAGGCGTCAATGCGCGCATCGCCCTTGTTGGACTTGCCGTCGACGATGAGATCGCCGGCGTCGACCCCGTCCATACGCGCGAGGCCCACCACAGCGCCGGCGCTGGCGGCGTTGATCTTGTCGCGCTTGTCGCCATTAAGGGAGAGGAGGCCGGTGACACGGGCGCCGTCGATCGTGTCGCCGTTCTTCAGCCCGCCATTCCAGAGCCGCAGGACCGAGACCTTGCCGGTGTGGGGCACATGGGCGGTGCGCAGGACGCTTGCCGCCATCGCCGCCTTCTCAAGACCGTGGCGCGCGGCCCCGGCGCTGACGTCGGGCGTTTCGTGGCGCAGGAGTTTTAAAAGCCGCGTGACGCCATTACCATGCGCCGCGGAGCCCAGCATGACCGGCACCACCATATCCTCGCGAAGTTCTTCGGCCATCAGTCCGTAAATCTCGTCGCTTGGCGGCGTCTTGTCCTCAAGGATTTGCTCCATAAGATTGTCGTCGAAATCCGCCACCGCATCGAGCATTTCATCGCGCGCCTGCGCTTCGCGCTCTTTCGCGTTGTCAGGCATTTCGATAAGTTCCGATTGTTCGCCCTCGCGATATTTCCATGCGCGCTCGGAAACGAGATCGACGGCGCCGACGATCTGGTCGCCGTCGCGGATCGGCGTCTGACGCAGGACGAGCGGGCGCTCGGAATAACTCTGCAAGGTCTGCAAAAGATCGCGCACGCGGGTCTGGGCTTCGTCGATGCGATTAACGAAAAGAACATGGGGAATTTTGTGATCGTCAAGGAAGCGGAAATAGCCGCCGAGGCTCGCGGCCCGTTCTGAATTCGGCTCGGCAACCAGCACAACGATGTCGGCCGACGCCATCGCCGGCAGGCTGGCGGCGAGCAACTCAGACGATCCCGGGCAATCGATAAACGACCATTGATCGCCGAGAAATTCGCACGTCGCGAAATTCGGCTCCGTCGTCATGTTGAACGATTTTGCTTCCGCAGATGCATCAAGGGCCGGCGCTTTCCCGCCGGCCCTTTCAACAAGCGCCTTTAATAAAGTGGTTTTGCCTGCGCCCTGGGGGCCGACAATCGCGGCGCATCGCACCGCGCCATGGGGGGTTCCGGCAGCCATAAGCGTATCTCTCCTTCCCGGTTGCGAGGCGGCGCTTGGCGTTTGTGTCGCCCGCCAGGGATCGGAGGTTTCGCCGCCTTCGGAAGAAGCGCCGCGACGCGCGGATTTGGCGTTGCTGGCGCGAGGCGGCGCCGATTCGCCTCGTCTTATTGATGCGGGGGTCTTTTCAGGGCCCGCGCTTTGTTGGATTTCCTATCAAACCCCGGGACAGGAGGCCGGGTCAATCCCGGCAGCGTTAACGGACGCGCGCGGGGCGAATTTTTCGCGTAAATTCAGGGCTGATGCGCCTTGACGGTTTCGCAGCCGCGGCGTACACCGCGCCTCCTTAAAGGCCGGCGGCGACGCCCCGGCCGGAGCGGGTGTAGCTCAGTTGGTTAGAGCGCCGGCCTGTCACGCCGGAGGTCGCGGGTTCGAGTCCCGTCACTCGCGCCATTTCATCCTCAGCAAACAATTTTTTTCGCGCACCCTTTCACGCACCACCGCCGCGCCATCGGTTGACGAAGTCGCTCTCGATATCGAGGAGGTCCATAACGCGGCCGACGGAATGGTCGATAAGGTCGTCGACGGATTTCGGCATGGCGTACATGGCGGGCATGGGCGGCGCGATGATCGCGCCGAGCTGCGCGGCTTCCGTCAGGAGTTTGCAGTGACCAAGATGCAGCGGCGTTTCCCGCGGCATGAGGATGAGGGGGCGGCGTTCTTTCAGGCAAACATCCGCCGCGCGCGTCAGCAGATTATCCGCATAGGAATGAACGATCGCGGACAGGGTCTTCATGGAACACGCGGCGACGATCATGCCGTCGGTTTTAAACGAGCCCGAGGCAATCGAGGCGGCAATGTCAGCGTGTCGATAGGAATGGTCGGCGAGGGCGGCGACGTCCGCCGGCTTCCAGTCCGTCTCAAGGCCGAGATTCATCACCGCCGTCTGGCTCATGACGAGATGGGTCTCGACGCCGTCGGCCTCACGGAGCTTCTCCAGCAGGCGCACGCCGTAAATGACGCCCGAAGCGCCACCGACGCCGACAATGATTTTCTTCGGTTTCATAACTCGACCATAACGCGAACCGGCGCCTGCTTTACCCCAAAACCCGTAAGTTCTTCAAGGAATCCCGCATTTGGTGCGTAGTTATGCCCGTCAGCTACAGGCTCTGTATAATGCCGAGATGATCGATGCGCTCTCCGTTGAGGCGGCGCAGACAGGACTAGCGAGCCGCCCATCGGGCGCCTATGTTCCGGGACCTTATGAGCGACCGTATCGACATATCCGCGATTGACGCCCCCCCGATTGATTTCGGGGTCCCGGCGGGCGCGCGCCTCATTGTGGCGATGTCGGGCGGCGTCGATTCCTCGGTGACGGCGGCCCTCGCCAAGCTCGCCGGTTATGACGTCGTCGGCGTCACCCTGCAGCTTTACGACCACGGCGCCGCGATCCAGAAAAAGGGCGCCTGCTGCGCCGGTCAGGATGTCGCCGACGCTCGCCGCGTCGCCGAGGCCATGGATTTCCCGCATTACGTTCTCGACTATGAGGACCGGTTCAATGATGCGGTCATGGAAGACTTCGCCGACACCTATCTCGCCGGCGCAACCCCGATCCCGTGCGTGCGCTGCAATGAGCGGGTGAAGTTCCGCGACCTCATGGAAACCGCGCGCGATCTTGGCGGCGCCGCCATGGCGACGGGACATTATATCCGCCGCGTCGTCGGCCCGAACGGTCCGGAAATGCGCCGCGCCGCGGACGCATCGAAAGACCAGAGCTACTTCCTGTTCTCGACGACAAAAGAACAGCTCGATTTCCTGCGGTTTCCGCTGGGCGGGCTGCCGAAAGAGGAGGTGCGCCGTCTCGCCGGGCAATTGGGTCTCGTGGTGGCGGACAAGCCGGACAGCCAGGACATCTGTTTTGTGCCGGAAGGCAAATACGCCTCCGTTGTGGAACGGCTGCGCCCGGGCGCCGCTGCGCCGGGGGAAATTGTCCATGTGGATGGAACCGTCATGGGCCGCCATCCGGGCGTCATTCATTATACTGTGGGCCAGCGCCGCGGCCTTGGCGTCGCGACCGGCGATCCGCTCTATGTGGTGCGCCTCGATGCGGACCGGCGCGAGGTCGTTGTCGGCCCGCGCGAGGCGTTGTTCGTGACGCGCATTTTCCTGAACGATGTCACATGGCTCGGTGACGGCGAAATCGAGGCGGCCGCGAAGGCTGCCGCGCCGCTCGCCGTCAAAGTCCGGTCGACGCGCCCGCCGGCGCCGGCGCGCCTGGTCTGGACCGGCGGCGGGCTCGCGGTCGATCTGGAAACCGCGGAAGAGGGCGTCGCGCCGGGGCAGGCCTGCGTCTTTTATTCGCCGGATGACGCCCATACCCGCGTCCTTGGCGGCGGATGGATCGCCGGCGCCGAAGCGGCGACGCTGGCCGCATGAGCGTCACGGTTCGCCCGCTTGATCCGCGCGACGAAGCGGCGTGGCGCCGCCTCTGGGCGGGCTATCTGGAATTTTACACGACGCGATTGTCCGAAGGCGATGTCGATACGCTCTTCGCGCGATTGCTGACCGGCGCGCCGCATTTCGCTTTGGTTGCGGAGAAAGACGGCGCCGTTATCGGATTTGTGCACGCCATGCCGCACGCCTCTACGTGGTCGCTCGACGGTTATTGCTATCTCGAAGACCTATATGTCGATCCTTTGGCGCGCGGAACCGGCGCCGGGCGCGCACTCGTCGAAGCGGTCTATGCGGAAGCCGATGCGCGCGGCCTGACGCGCGTTTACTGGCACACAGAAACGGGAAACGCGACCGCGCGACAGTTGTATGACAGGCTTGCCTCTTTAAGCGACTTCGTTCAGTACCGCCGGGAAACATAGTTTTTAAGGGCGTATGATGGCGAAGAAACTGTATGATTGCATCAAGTGTTCAGCCTATTGCTGTTCCTATACGCATATCCCGACGACAAAAGCGGACATTAAACGGCTCGCCAAGTTTCATGATGTTTCGTTTGAGAAAGCCGAACGCAAGTTCACCAAAAAAGGCGACGAGGAAAACCCGCGGGTTCTTCGGCATACGGAAGATGAGCACTTTGTCTCGTCATGCATGTTTCTCGACAAGGAAACACGCAATTGCACTATCTACGAAGGACGCCCGAAAATCTGCCGCGAATTCCCGACGCAGAAGCGCTGCGGATACTATGAATTCCTGATCTGGGAGCGCGAAGTGCAGGACGATCCGGACTGGATCGCGACGACTGACTAAAGGCGGTGCATGACAGAAAAAGTCGATACGGTTGTTATCGGCGCCGGCGTTGTCGGTCTCGCCGTTGCGCGCGCGCTTGCCCGCGCCGGGCGCGAAGTTGTGTTGCTGGAAAAGAATGCGGCCTTTGGCGAGGAGACGTCATCGCGCAACTCCGAAGTCATTCACGCCGGTCTCTTTTATAAGCCGGGCGGTTTGCGCGCGCGGTTCTGCCATCCCGGCAAACAGCAACTCTACGCCTTCTGCGATGCGTTTCACGTGGCCTATGAGAATTGCGAGAAACTGATCGTCGCTCATGACGACGACGAAATTGCGCAGCTTCGCGCGATCAAGACCTTGGCCGAACAGAATGGCGTTACGGATCTTTCTTTCCTGACGCGCGCGGAGGCGCGCGCGTTGGAACCGGAGGTTGAGTGCAAAGCCGCGCTTTTGTCCCCATCGACCGGCATTGTCGACTCCCACGGGCTGATGCTGGCGTTGCTCGGCGATTTTGAAGAGGCCGGCGGCGCGCTGGCGCTCAATGCGCCGGTGGCGGGCGGGCGCATTGACGGGAACGGCGCCGCAATAGTGGTCGCCGGCGAAGCAGCGATGACGTTGCAGGCGTCGCTTGTTGTGAATTGCGCGGGGCTATGGTGCGACCGTCTCGCGCGCGCCATCGAAGGCGTGCCGGGCGAAACGATCCCGCAACTGCAATACGGCAAGGGCCAGTATTTTTCCTATACGGGCGCGGCGCCGTTTCACCGTTTGATTTATCCGGTCCCGGGCCGCGACAGTCTCGGCGCCCATTATACGAAAGACCTTGGCGGCCAGGTGCGCTTCGGCCCCGACATTTCGTATGTGGATTCAAACACCGACTATGACGTCGACCCCACCCGGCGCGACGGGTTCGCCGAGAGCGTGCGCCGCTTCTGGCCGGCCCTCGATCCGGAGAAACTCCAGCCCGGCTATGCCGGCATTCGCCCGAAAAACGCCGGTCCCGGCAAGGAGGGCGATTACATCATTCAGGGAAAGGAAACCCATGGCCTTGGCGCCTATATCGGCCTTTACGGCATGGAATCGCCGGGGCTGACGAGCTGTCTCGCCATCGCCGATCATGTTGCCGCCATGGCGCGATAAGCCGCCTTGCGCGGCCCGGCGGCGCCCGTTATAGACGCCCGCTCTTTTGAAGACCTCTTGGCGGGGTAGCTCAGTTGGTGAGAGCGCAGGATTCATAACCCTGAGGTCGCGAGTTCAAGTCTCGCCCCCGCTACCACGAGCCAAAACCCTTGGCGAAGCCAAGGAAGTTTGGCGAGATATTCGAAACATAATGGCGGTGAAGCCAGGGAAATCCAGCAAACTTTCCCCTCCGCTCATCCCGGCGAAAGCCGGGGTCTCCGAAATTCAGGTCCGGAATTACCGCTCCGTGAACGCCTGATCCAGCGACCGCGATACCGGCTTCAGGATATACTGCATCAGCGTGCGCGACTGGGTGATGATTTCCGCGCGTACCTGCATACCCGGCGCAAGCTGGCGCGCCCGCGCGCCGTCGCCGATCTGCTGATTGGGGAGGCTGATATAAGCGACGTAATAGGTGTCGCCCGTGCGTTCATCCGTAAACGTATCGGCGGAGAGATGCGCGACTTCGCCTTCCATCTTGCCGTAGCGATTGGGATCGAAGGTCGTCACGCTGATGTCGGTTTTCATGCCGACGGAGATATGGCCGATGTCTTTCGGATTAACGCGCACTTCCGCCATCAGTTCCGCGCCCGTCGGCGTGATTTCCGCAACGACGCCGCCCGGCGCAACAACATCGCCCTTGCCGTTGACGAGGAGATCGTTGACGACGCCGGCGACCGGCGCGCGCACGGTCAACCGGTCAGAACGATCTTTTAAAGACGCAATCGGTTCTTCCAGTTCCGCAAGTTGCGCGATCACGGCGGCGCGTTCTTCGGCGATGGTCGTCTGGTATTCTGCGATGGCGCCTTCCCGGTCAGCACGCGCAACGGCGTGGGCGCGCCGCGCCTGTTCAAGACGCGACCGCGCGCCGGCGGCCTTTGCCTTTGCGGACGCAACGGCGGCCTTTGCTTCCAGAAAGGACTGTTTCGACGTAAAGCCTTCGCCGATGAGGCTTTCCTGAATTTCCAGTTGCTGTTTCGCCAGCTCCAGCAAATCGTTTTCGGCGCTGAGTTCCGCCTCGGCCTTTTTCACCTCTGACTTCGCCGACGCTTCACGCTCGGAAAACGTCGCGATGATCGCGCGATGTTGCGCAAGGGCCGTGGAGTGCACTTTGATCTGTTCAGCGACCATGGTCGGCCACGCATCGATGTAACTTTTGAAATCGGGCTCGCGTTCATCAGCCTGCGCCGCCAGTCTTTCGCGGCGCAGTTCAAGATCGGCGCGGCGCGCTTCGAACCGGTCAAACTCGCCGCCGGCGTTCTCGGTGCGCAACCGCGCCAGCGGCTGGCCTTCGGCAACCTGTTCGCCCGGCGAGACCAGCACCTCGTCGATGATGCCGCCTTCAAGATGGGCCGCCTCTCGGGTCGATCCGAACGGCGCGATTTCGCCCATGGCGACGGAAAGCTCGCGCACATTGGCGATGTTCGCCCAGACCAGTAGAACAATCACGAGACCGCTGATGATCGCCATGGTCGCACGCGAAAATACAGGCGGGGCGCCCTCTTCGAGCTCGATCGGCAAGGCGAGCCCGTGGCGTTCGCCGACATTTTCATGCTTTTGCTGGTGCGGTTGCGCTGTTGCTGTCATCACGATGCTCTGAGTTCAGTTTCCATAATCTTCGGGACAATGTCATCGGGCGCGCCGGCGTCGCGGACGGCGCCGCGATCCATCCAGATGACGCGATCGGCGATGCGCATGTGGCTCGGCCGCTGCGTCGTCATAATGATGGCGCTGGTTTTGCGTTTTTCTTCCAACATGGCGAGAAGGGCGGTCTCGCCGTTTGAGTCGAGCGTCGCGGCCGGTTCGTCCAGCAGGTAGATCGGCGCGTTCTTGACGAAGGCGCGCGCAAGAATGACCCGGCTTTTCAATGCGTCAGACCATGTGGAGCGCGCCATGACGGTGCATTTCGTATCGAGCCCGTCTTTCAGAGCGCCGCCGAAATATTGATCGACGCCCATCTTCTGAATAACGGCGTTGATGTCGTCATCGCTCGCATCTGGATGCGCAAGGCGAATGTTCTGGGCGATGGTGCCGTGATAAAGGTCCGGGGACTGAAGGCTGACGCCAAGCGCGTGGCGCCATTCGCCCTTGTCGAGCTGGCGCAGATCAAGCCCATCAATAAAGATTGAACCGGCCTGTTGCTGGTATAGCCCCATGAGCAATCTGAGCACCGTTGAGGTACCTGACCCGCTTTGCCCGTAAAGGCAGATCAGCTCGCCCGGTTTTACGTCGAATGATACGCCGCGCAAAGACGGCTCGCGGGCCCCCGGATAGCGAAACGAAATCTTGTCGAAGGAGATATGACCCTTGAAGGTTCGCGGAATGGACGGGCCGCTGTCCGGCTCGCGCTCCAGCGGCATTTTCACGAGCCGGTCGATTTGCTGGATGCTTTGCAAAGTCTGGCCGAGCGTCAGGCCGCTTAAGAACACATTCCGGATTGGACCGAGAACGCGCCATGACAGCGCCATCACTGCGATCAACGCGCCGGCGCTCAAATCGCCGGCGATGACCATACCGGTGCCGAGCGTCAGGATCGCGACGCCGGCGGTCATCACCATGGATTGCGAGAAGGTCTGCAGCAGGAAGTTCAACTCGCGCGCTTTTTTGTTGGCGACCGCGGCTTCCGCCGACATGCGCCGTTGCCGACGCAGCCAGACCTGTTCCGCGCCGAGGTCGCGAATTTCCCGTTGCAGCGAGATTGCTTCAACCGTGAGGTTATTGAGTTGCGCTTTGGCGTTGCCGGCCTTGCGCACAAGCGCGGCCGTGCGCGGCAGGGCCCATGCGGCCATGACGGCGTATGCGCCCACAAGGGCCAACGGCGCCCAGACAAGGGGGCCGCCGATGATCGCGATGACGGCGACAAACAAGAGCAGAAACGGAAGGTCGAACAGGGCGCTCGCCAGCGGTCCGGTGAAGGCTTCATGGAGTGACGTCATTTGCCGCAGGCGCGTCAGTTGCGATCCAATCGGCGCATCTTCCGTATGGGAAAGCGAGAGATGGATCAGCCGCCGGAACACGGTTTCGTTGAGCTGCTCGTCGAGGCGCGCGCCCAGATAAGCCTGCAGGCGCACGCGCACCTGGCGCATGGCGTAGTCGGCGCCGGCGATGACGAGGATGCCGATGGTCAGTCCGACCAGGACGTCGATAGATTTTGCGCCAACGGCCTTGTCATAAACATTCATGACATAAAGCGGCGGCGCCAGCGCAAACATATTGACGATGAAGCTGATCAGAAAAATCTGCGCGATGACGGGCTTGAAGACCGAAAATGTCGTCGCCGACCAGCTTGCCGTATCGGCGCCCGCTTGTTCTTTTTTCTCGATCGCTTCCGGAAAAACGCACAAACCGGCGACCGCTTCCGGGGCGGTTGTCTGCGGCGCATCGAACGCCGGATCGAAAAGGACAACTTGTCCGTCCTCATCAACCTTTTCTGCGAGAACGATGACGCCGTCGTCGCGGCGAATGAAACAGGGCAGATACTCAGCGCGCAGTTTTTCGGGACTCGCCTGTTCCGTTGATGTGTTGAAGCCAAGGCGGAAGAGCACTGACCGGAAGGCGGCGACCGTGCCCATGGAGTCTGCGTGGGGCATCGATTCAAAAATGCGCCGCGGGCCTTCCGCCCATCCAATCAGGCCGAGGAAGCGATTGATAACAACGATGCTGTCATCATTGACGGATTTTTGAACGTTCGGCGGCGCGGTAAACGCGGTATGCAGGCGTTTGCGCATCGACAGAACGGGGTTGCCGCCTTCAGAAGCATCGCCGTCGTTGCGTGCATTGAGCGTTTCGTCAATCTGTTTGAGGAGCGCCTTCATGATGCGATCGCCTTCGCGGCGGCGACGTCGCGTTCAATGCGCTTCAGTTTCCGGTCGTCAATCTCATAGGCGTTGTCCGCCATCTTGATGAGCGAGGGCCTGTGCGTCGCAAGGAGGATCGTGATCCGGCCATGGAGATGCTTCAGGGCATCGACAAAGCGTTGTTCGCCGGCGAGATCGAGATGGGTGTTCGCTTCATCGAGGATGATGACGGAAGGCATGGTGGCGATGGCGCGGGCGATCGTCAGGCGTTGCGCCGTCGGCGCAGGGATGTCCCGGCCGGCGGAACTTTTGAGCATCGTGTCATAGCCGAGGGGCATACGGACGACTTCTTCATCGAGGCCGACGATGCGGGATGCGGCGAGCGCCGCCTTGGTCGACAGGGCGCCGAAAAGCGTCAGGTTTTCAAGGATGGTGCCGCGGAAGATCACCGGCTTCTGGCCGACAAACCGCACGGCGCCGCGCAGGTTCGCAATATCTGTTGAGCCGCCGATGCTGACGCGGCCCTTCGCGATTGGCGTGTCGTCAATCAGTAGCCGAAGCAGGGAAGACCGTCCCGATCCGTCCGCGCCCTTGATGGCTGTGAGCGATCCTTTTTCGACGATGAGATTGAGGTTTTCGAACAATGGGGCGTTGTCGCCATATTGCACCGTCACATCTTTGATCGCGATATCTTTCGGCGCAAAGACCTCACTGAACTCGGCAGTATCCGGCGCCGGCAAAGAGTTTGTGTCTTCCTCTTCAAATATTTTCGCAATTCGCGTGCGCCGGTGTTTCGCGAGCTCAATTTCGTTCCAGCTTGCAAGCGACCGCATCAATGGTTGAAGCAACTGCGAAGACAGAAGCATACAGCAGGCAAGCGCGCCGAGTGTCAGCGATCCGTTCAAAACAAGAACGGCGCCGGCCCCGACGATCGCGATGACCGACATGGCGGCGTAAACAGCGCTATAGGTTTGCGCCTCGCCGGTGAGCTTGATGATATCTCTCGTAATCATGCTAGCCGATGATTGCAGGCGTTCGAACCGGCGCATCATCAACGGTTCCATGGCCGACGATTTGATCGTCTGCATGGTGTTCAGGATTTCAATGACAAAATCGTGCTTGCGGGCCTCAAAGGTCTCCTGTTCAGCGATCGCTGTGTTGAGCGCATGTGTCCGGCGCATGGCGAGATAGCCAAAGCCGGCGAAAAGACTGAGGACGACAAAGAAGATGGGGCCGCCAACAAGTATGATGACCGATGCGAAAATCGGAATGAAAATAATGTCGATAGCCACAAGTCGCGATTGCCCGCCAAGGTGACTGCCTAGGCCGGTCACGGCGGTGAGGCGTTCAAGATGTTCGCTCGCCATGGTGCGGCTGAACTTTGACGGACGCATGGTCAACATGGTCGAGAGCGCTTTCATCGACAACGTATGGGTGAAGGACGCCGCGGACCAGTTCACAACGGAAGCGCGAAGATATTTCAGGACGGCGTCGATCACGACAACGCCGCCGAGCAAGACGACAAGCGCCGTCAGCGTATCGAAAGATGCATTGGGAAGAACGCGGTCGTAAATCTGCAAAATTGTAAAGGGCAATGCGAGCGCGAGAACATTGACGATCGCAGAGGCGACCATGATAGCCGGACTGAGCGGCGGCTCTGACAAACTTGTTTCGTCAGAGGTCGCAACTTTAAATAAACCGGCAAAAGTATCGAGCGCTTTACGCAGCATCGGAAACAGTTAACTCGTCGACTAAAACAACGAGCAACTTTCTATAGTTAAATCCTTTCGGAATAATAATCGCGCGGCTAATCGAGGAATTAAATTTACGGGGTGTTAACTAGGTTGATAAGTTTCTGATTAATGCATCGCGCATAAACTCCGATAAATTGCGCAAAAGTATAGAGTAAGAACATGGCGGAAAATCGGAATAAAGAAGCCGTTAATGAAAAGCCGAAAGCGGGCGGCGATGAGGCGATCTCGAAAAAGTCCGAGGAAGATTTAATCCTCGAAGCCGAGCGCCAGTCGTTAAAGAAAGCGAAAGACGTTGATACGGAAAACGCCGCTGCCGAGGACGGCGCGGAAGCGTTTGCGAATCTTCATTATGGCGACCAACAGCGCGGCGACATCAAGTCGGTTGAAAAGGGCCAGACCGGCGGCGACGCTGATCCGGCGCTGGCGGGCGATTCCGAAGGTGACGCGGGTCGCGGCAGACAAGACGCCGAAAGCGAAGATGCGCCCCGCGGCGCGGTTAACGATCCATTAACGGGCGGAAACGGTGACCCGGCGCAAGGGGCGTCAGGCGTAGACGGTGAGGCGAACGCCGGCGCCGCCGCGCAGGCTTCAGCAGGTGCGGCGCGGACCGCGTCATCAAACGGCGCCGGAGCGCCTGCTCCGACAGGAAAGTCTGATCCGGGCGACGGCGTTGAAAGCGGCGTGCAGCAGACGCCGGTCAACGAGGCGCCCACGGATATTTCGCTTTCCGATCAAATTGTCGACGAAAACGCCGAAGGCGCGGTGGTGGCGGTGCTGTCATCAACCGATCCTGACGCCGATGACACAGCGACATATTCTATCGTCGAAGATGCGTCCGGCTTGTTTGAAATTGTCGGCAATGAATTGCGCCTGCGCGAGGGTGTATCGCTCGATCATGAGGCGCAGGACTCTTTTGTCCTGACGCTGCAGGTCGAGGATAGCGTCGGCAATTTCTATACTGAAACTGTGACGATCAATGTGGCCGATATCAATGAAGGCCCGACCGATCTTAACCTCTCGAACTCGGCGATAAACGAGAATGACGCCGGCGCCGTTGTCGGCACGCTGACGGCGTTTGATCCTGACGCGGGCGATTCTATTGTCTACACGGTATCGGATGATCGCTTTGAAGTCGTGGGCGACCAGTTGCGCGTGAAAGAGGGCGTCGCCTTCGATCACGAAACCATCGATTCGTTCGACGTGACCGTCACCGCGACCGATGCGGGCGGTCTGTCGACGTCACAGTCTTTTTCTATCGACATCAACGACATCAATGAAGCCCCGACGGATATCGGCGTCAGCAATCTGAACGTTGACGAAAACACTGCAGGCGCAACGGTCGCAACTTTGTCGGCGAGTGATGAAGATTCCGGCGATACGGCGACGTTTTCGATCAGCGAAGACGCTTCGGGGCTTTTCGAGATTGTCGGCAACGAACTGCGCCTGCGCAACGGCGTTGCTCTCGATCATGAGGCCCAGGACGCCTACGAGATCACGCTGCAAGTTGAAGACTCTGGCGGAAACACATACACAGAAGCCGTGACGATCAATGTCGCGGACCTCAACGAAGGGCCCGGCGATATTCAGCTCTCAAATGCGAGCATCGACGAAAACGCACCGGACGCCGTAGTCGGTACACTGACCGCGTTCGATCCCGACGCCGACGATACGCTGACCTTTGCGATCTCGGATGATCGGTTCGAAGTTGTTGGCGACGAGCTTCGCGTGAAAGAGGGCGTCGCCTTCGATCACGAGGCAATTGATTCGATTGACGTGACGGTTACGGCGACAGATGCAGACGGTTTGTCGGCGACACAATCATTCACAATCGATATCAACGACCTCAACGAAGGCCCGACGGATATCGGGATCAGCAATACAAGCGTTGATGAAAATGCCGCCGGCGCAACCGTGGCGACTCTCTCTGCGACTGACGAAGATACAGGCGACACGGCTACATTCTCAATTGCTGACGATTCGTCTGGTCTCTTCGAAGTGGTCGGCAATGAGCTTCGCCTGCGCGATGGCGTCTCCCTCGACCACGAGGCGCAAGACGCTTACGAGATTACGCTGGAAGTTACCGATAGCGGCGGCGCCAGCTATACGGAGACGGTTACGATCAACGTTGCAGACCTGAACGAAGGGCCGACAGATATTTCGCTCACCGGGACGACGGTCAACGAAAACGCGTCTGGCGCCACGGTGGCGACTTTGTCGGCAACCGACGAAGATTCCGGCGAAACGGCGACATTCTCGATCTCTGACGATGCTTCGGGTCTTTTCGAAGTGGTCGGCAATGAGCTTCGCCTGCGCGACGGCGTGTCGCTCGATCATGAAGCGCAGGACGCTTACGAAATTACGCTCGAAGTCGAAGACTCCGGCGGAAACACCTACACCGAAACGGTGACAATCAACGTTGCGGACCTGAACGAAGGGCCGGCAGATATTTCGCTCACCGGGACGACGGTCAACGAAAACGCGACAGGTGCAACCATCGCCACGTTGTCGGCAACCGACGAGGATGCGGGTGATACAGCGACGTTTTCTATCTCAGACGATACGTCAGGCCTCTTCGAAGTGGTCGGCAACGAGCTGCGCCTGCGCGACGGCGTTTCGCTCGATCATGAGGCGCAAGACGCTTACGAGATTACGCTCGAAGTCGAAGACTCCGGCGGCAATACGTACACTGAAACGGTGACCATCAACGTTGCAGACCTGAACGAAGGGCCGACGGACATTCAACTTTCCAACGCCAGCGTTAGCGAAAATAGCGCCGGCGCCGTTGTCGGCACGCTGACAGCCTTCGACCCAGATGAAGGCGATACCGTTTCCTTCACGGTTTCCGACGACCGCTTTGAAGTGGTCGGTAACGAATTGAAGCTCAAGGACGGCGTCGAACTCGACTTCAACGAAGTGGGTTCGATTAATGTGACGGTGACCGCCACAGACTCGCAAGGCGCCGCTACCGAGCAATCATTCACAATCGGCGTTGACGATGTCAATGAAGGGCCAAGCCTCGGCCTCGGTTCGAGCCAGGGGCTGCAGGCGTCCTATTTCGATATCGGCCATTCGTTGCGCAATCTCGATCAGATTGATTTTGACGCCGAGCCGGACGCCGTCGCTGTCGTCGAGAGCCTCGACTATCTTACAGGCAATGAATCCTTCTGGGACGGCGCCCCGGACAACTTTTTCGCGGCGCGTTATGAAGGCAAGCTTGTTGTCGAGGAGGGCGGAACCTATACGTTCAATCTCGCCAGCGACGACGGCTCAGTGCTTTATATCAATGGCGAACCGGTGCTGGACAATGACGGCCTTCATGGAACGCGCACGCGTACGGTGACGCTCGACCTTGACGAGGGCGCCCATGACATTGAGGTGCGGTACTTCGAAAATGGCGGTCACCAGACGCTGCAGCTTTCCTGGAGCGGCCCCGACACGGGCGGCGAGCGGGAGGTCATCGGCGGCGATTCCTTCCAGAACGGCTATGACGCCGATGCGCTGTCGATTGCGGAAGATGAAAACGGCGCCATCGTTGCGGAACTGACGGTCACCGATCCGGACGCCGGCGACACACATACATTCTCCGTAAGCGACGACCGCTTCGAAGTTGTCGAGGAAGACGGCGCCTATCTTCTGAAGCTGAAAGACGATGTCAGCATCGACTTCGAAACGGAAAGTTCCGTAGACGTATCGGTCACCGTGACGGACGCCGCCGGCGCCAGCGACACGGTCGCCTATACGGTTGAAGTCGATAACACCAACGCTGCGCCGGAGATAGACCTTGTGGGCGGCGAGGGCCTGCAGGCGTCGTATTACGATATCGGTCACTCCTTACGCAATCTCGACGAAATTGATTTCACGCAACCCCCAGACGCCGAGGGCGTCGTCGGTTCACTGGATTATACGCAAGGCCAGGACGCATTCTGGGACGGCGCGCCGCGCGACTTCTTTGCTGCGCGCTATGAAGGCCAGCTCGTTGTTGAAGAAGGCGGGCGGTATACATTTAATCTCTCCAGCGACGACGGCAGCATGCTGTTCATTGACGGCGTACCGGTGCTCGACAATGACGGTCTTCACGGCACGCGCACGCGCACCGTTACGCTCGATCTGGACGAAGGCGCTCACGACATCGAAGTGCGCTACTTTGAAAATGGCGGCGCCCAGACGCTGCAACTCTCTTGGAACGGCCCGGACACCGACGGCGCGACGGAAGTCATCGGCGGCGATTCGTTCCGCCTGCCGGGCTATGATCCGGACGAGCAGCTTGGACTTGTCGAAAATGCCGATGGCGACGTGGCCGCCGTACTGTCGATTACCGATCCGGACGGCGATGCGGTGACCTATTCGGTCGACGACGACCGGTTCGAACTCGTCGAAACCGAAGACGGGGTCGCGTTGAAACTGAAAGACGGCGTCTCCGTCGACTTTGAGCTTGCCGATGCGATCACCGTTACGGTGACGGCGACGGACGAACATGGCGAAAGCACCGCGTCGGAACTTTCGATCCCCATTGCCGACGTCAACGAAGGTCCGACGGACATTTCTCTCGACAACACAAGCGTCAATGAGAACGATGCGGGCGGCACAGTGGCGTGGCTTTCTGCGGCGGATCCGGATCTTCTGGATACGGCGACGTTCTCAATCGCCGACGACCCCGCTGGCGTCTTTGAAATTTTCGGTAATGAGCTGAAACTGAAAGACGGCGTTTCCCTCGACCACGAGGCGCAGGAGTCTTACGAGATCACGGTGCAGGTCGAAGACGCCGCCGGGAACACTTATTCGGAGACTGTAACGATCAATGTTGCAGATCTGAATGAAGGCCCGACGGATATTTCGCTCGACAATAACTCTGTCAACGAGAATGACGCAGGGGGCACGGTCGCGTGGCTGTCGGCGGCAGATCCGGATGCAGGCGATACGGCAACGTTCGCCATCACCGACGATCCCGCGGGTGCGTTCGAAGTTGTCGGCAACGAACTGAAATTGAAGGACGGCGTTTCTTTAGACCATGAAGCGCAGGACTCTTACGACATTACGATTGAAGTTACGGACAGCGAGGGCGCAAGCTATTCCGAAACCGTCACCATAAACGTCGCCGACGTCAACGAGGCGCCGGTTGATCTGACGTTGGAGCCGGCGTCGGAGAGCGGCGTTCTTTCGCTCAATCAGGACGGGGGCAATGACGACGCCGCCATCGCCGCCAATATGGAGGGTTTCCCGACGGATGCGTTGACCGTGGAGGTCACGTTCACATCATCGCAAACCGATGTCGGATCGGGCGTGCCGTTGTTCTCCTACGCAGCGGACAATGGGTCAAACAATGAAGCGCTGATCTGGCTTGAAAGCTCCAGCGGCAATGTCACGATTTACCTTGCCGGCCAGCGCATCAATACAGGCATTCCGAATTCGTCGCTCCTAGACGGCGAAGAGCATCAGGTTTCGTTCACCTGGGATCAGGCGACGAACGAAGTGAAATTCTACGTCGACGGTCAGGAAGAGTTTTCGACCAGCGTCAACATTCGAGATCTTCGCGCTGATGGAACGGTTGCGTTCGGTCAGGAACAGGATGCGGAAGGCGGCCGGTTCGATACGAACCAGATATTCGAGGGTGAGATCGCCGAAGCACGCGTTTTTGACTATGCGCGTTCCGCCGAAGAAATCGCTGACAATGCCGACGGACCGATCGCTGAGCCGTCTTCCGAGCCGGGCCTCGTCTCCAACTGGCTGATGAATGAAAATGACGGCGGATTTATTCGCGACGCCGCTGGCGATAATGACCTGCAACTCGTCAATGACGCAAGCGTAGTAGGCGGCGAAGCCTACGACACGCCGACAGTCGTTGAAAACCAGGACGGCGCCGTTGTCGGCACGCTTTCGGCGACGGATCCCGATACGGGCGGTCCGGTCTCGCAATTCGCCATCGCGGACGATCCTTCGGGTTACTTCGAAGTCGTCGGCAACGAGTTGAAGTTGAAAGACGGCGTCTCCCTCGATCATGAGGCGCAGGACTCATATGAGATCGTTGTTGAGGCGATCGACGATGCCGGCCTTGCGACGCAGCAGACCGTCACCGTCAATGTCGCTGACATTGGCGAAGCGCCGATCGATGTAATGTTCGATTCGGCGTCGGACAATCCGGTCCTCTCGCTCAATGAAGACGGCGGCAATAATGACTACGCCATTGCGTCCGACATTGAAGGCTTCCCGACCGATGCGCTGACCGTCGAGGTCTCGTTCGTTTCGTCACAAACGGATGTGGGCAACGGCGTCCCGCTCTTCTCTTATGCGGCCAATGACGGCTCAAATAATGAGGCGCTGATCTGGCTCGAAGGCTCAAGCGGCAATGTGCACATTTTCCTCGCCGGCCAGAAGATCAACACCGGCATCCCGAATTCTGCGCTGCTCGACGGCGAGCCGCATCAGGTTTCATTCACCTGGGACCAGTCGACCAATGAAGTGAAGTTCTTTGTCGATGGTCAGGAAGAGTTCTCGACGAGCGTCGATATTCGCGATCTGCGCGCTGACGGCACGCTCGTTCTTGGCCAGGAGCAGGATACAGAAGGCGGCGCCTTCGACACGAACCAGATTTTTGAAGGCCAGATCTCGGAAGTGCGAATCTTTGACTATGCGCGAAGCGCCGAAGAGATCGCCGATAACGCTGACGGGCCGTTCGCCGATCCGTCAACGGAACCTGGCCTTGTGAACAACTGGGTTATGGGTGGGGCTGACGGCGGAGAAATCGAAGACCTCGTCGGCGGCGCCAACCTGTCCCTTGAAGGCGATGCGGCGATTGTTGACGGCGATGGCGGCGGCGACCCGACTGTGGTCGAGAACGAAGACGGCGCCATTGTCGGCACGATTTCGGCGACCGATCCCCAAACAGGCGGCCCGGTGACGAACTTCGTTATCGCCGACGATCCGTCCGGCATGTTCGAACTGGTCGGCGATCAGTTGAAACTAAAAGACGGCGTCTCGCTCGACTTTGAGAACGGCGAGACCCACGAAGTTTCCATCGAAGCGATCGGCGCCGGCGGCGAGTCCACATTCCACACCGTGACGGTCAATGTCGCCGATGTCGATGAAACCAACCTCATCCTCGGCACCGAACGCGGCGACCGTCTCAACGGCACGAACGACGCTGACGAGATTCACGGGCTTGGGGGCAATGACCGGATCAACGCCCGCGGCGGCGACGACACCGTTTTTGGCGGTGACGGCCGCGATAACATTCGCGGCGGGGCTGGCGACGACGTCATCGATGGCGGCGAAGGCCGCGACACGATCCGAGGCGATGCGGGCGATGATACGATCGACGGCGGCGGCGATCGCGACAATCTGCGGGGCGGTGCGGGCGATGATGTGATCGACGGCGGCGACGGCAATGACACCATCCGCGGCGATGCCGGCGCCGATGAATTGCGCGGCGGGGCGGGCAACGACCGCATATTCGCCGACGGCGACGACACGGTTGTTGACGGCGGCACCGGTAATGATCGCGTCACCGTTCAGGGCAATGGCGATTTCTCAATCGACATGAATGCGTCGAGTGTTGAACGCGTTGACGGCGGCGGCGGGAACGACACGCTTGACGCGACAGGCATGACAGGCCGCGTGCGCCAATACGGCAATGGCGGCGACGATACGCTGATTGGCGGCGACGGGCGCAATGACCAGCGCGGCGGCGCCGGCAACGACACGATCATTGGCGGCGACAGCCGCGATTCCATCCGCGGCGACGCGGGTAACGACACTATCGACGGGGGTGGCGACCGCGACAACATTCGCGGCGGCGCAGGCGACGACATCATAGACGGCGGCGACGGCCACGATACGATCTACGGCAATGCGGGCGCAGACCAGTTGCGCGGCGGCGCCGGTAATGACCGGATTTACGCTGACGGCGACGACACAGTTGTGGACGGCGGCGACGGCAATGACCGCGTCATCGTTCAGGGCGACGGCGACTTCTCGATTGATATGAATGCGTCGAGCGTTGAACGCGTTGACGGCGGCGGCGGCAATGATTTCATTGACGCCAGCGGCATGACCGATCGCGTTCGCCAATATGGCAATGACGGCGACGACACGTTGATCGGCGGCGAAGGCCGCGACGACCAGCGCGGCGGCGATGGCAATGACACCATCGACGGCGGCGGCGATCGCGACAGGATTCGCGGCGGCGATGGCGACGATACGCTGTCAGGCGGCGAGGGCGCCGACCGGATCTCCGGCGACGCCGGCGACGACACCATCATCGGCGGCCTCGGCAATGACCGTCTTGAAGGCGGCGACGGCGCTGACGTATTTGTTTACGACCTCGGCGACGGCAATGATCGCGTCAATGGCGGCGGCGGCGACTGGACCGACACCATCCAGCTTAACGCCGGCGATGGCGGCCTTGGCGAATTCGGCGTCGACTGGACGATTGAACTGACGGAAGGCTCGATCGTTTCGTCTGACGAAGACGGGTTCACCTTCACTGACAACGCCGACGGTATTATCACGCTGAACGACGGGTCAACGATCAGCTTCACCGACATTGAAGGCGTCGTGATTTAGCGCGCGGCATCGTCCTGAGCGTAAACGATTTCGTCAGTACTGGCGGCTGACACGAAAAGCTGTCGGCAGATTTGTCATTGCCGGACTTGTTCCGGCAATCCAGCGGGTGCTTATTCGCCTTTCTGGATCACCGGGACAAGCCCGGTGATGACAATGGCCTGTTCGAAAAAATCACTCGCTGACGCCGAACGCCTCGAGGATAGAACCTGTCGCGGCGGTCAGTTCGTACTCGCTGACGCGCACGTCGAACTCCGCTTGCGAAAGACTGATCTGCGCCTGAACGAGATCGCGCTGGCCGTCGAGCACATCGATCACGGTCCGCTGGCCGGCCTCATATTCCATCTGCAATCCTCTGACGGATTGCTCCGCGGCTTCGATGCCCTGTTTCGCGGCGACGCGGCTGACTTGCGCTTCGGCGAGCTGTCGCCAACTGCGCGTCACGGCCTCATCGACCATCAGTTTCGTGCTGTCGAGTTCGGCCTCCGCCTGGCGCACTGACGCGCGCGCGCTGCGCAGGTCCGCGATGTTGCGGCCTTGATTGAAGAGCGGCATGCGCAACCGCGCCACGAGCTGATATTCTTCGTCTTCCTGGGTCAGTGTTTGCGTCGCGCCGAAGCGTTTGAAGTAATTGCCTTCGAGGGTCACGCGCGGCGCGAAGTCGCCGACCGCTGCATGCTTTGAGAATTTTGCGGCCTCAAACGCCGCTTCTGATGCGTTGACGGACGGATTTTTCTCCCGCGCCATATCGATTGAACGTTCAATCGATTCCGGTGATCGATGGCGGCCATTGTCCGGCGTGAACGCCGGCGGCGCTTCGCGCCCGACAATGCGGGCGTAGGCGGCTTCGCTGTCGGCGAGGGATGCGCGCGCGGCACCGAGATCGACCTGTGCTTGCGCGCGCCTCACGCGCGCCTGTTCGACGCCGGTGCGTCCTTGAGCGCCGGCTTCGGCGCGTCTGCTGACGATTTCAAACTGACGGTTCAAAAGCCCGAGATTGCTGATGCGGTGGTCCACGATCTCCCGCGCCAACACGACGCTCGCATGGGCGCGTGCAGCGTTCAGCGCCACCTGATGACGCACGGACAGGAACGAAAGGTCCGCCTGGTTCGCGCGCGACTTTGCGCTGCGATAACGGTTGAAGGTCGAAAGGCCTTGCGAGATCGGCTGGATGGCGGTGACGCCAAAGGTGGTTCCGTCGCGGTCCTGAAGGGTCTGCAGCGAACTGCTGCGCAGGCTGTCATCGGTGTAGGACGCTGACACAGATACGTCCGGCAGGAATTGACCGAACGCTGCAAAACGGTCGGCCTTGGCGGCGTCCCGTTGCGATTTGGATATAGCGATCTGGGGATTGTGGGTCAGCGCCGCCTGCACCGCATGGCGGACAGTCTCGCCTGTCGCTTTTGCGCTCGGGGTGCGCGGCGCCGGTTTGATGATGGAATTGTCGACCGTAACCGTGATGTCCGGGTTCGTATTCTTGTTGAGATACTGGCTGAGATATTCCGCCGGATAAACGCTGCCCGGGTAGACGATCGTTTCGTCTTCCGGCGCCGAAGACGCATGGGCGCCGGCCCATCCGATAATGACGACGCTGGACACGGATTGAAGTAATTTGAAAGACACGCACCAATACCAATGAAACTGACCCGTTCAGATATGGCCGATTATGGTTAAAGGCGCGTTGCGGAAAGTGAACGCAAAACACGGCGCTGCGCGGATTGAATTAGCCGGCGCTTAAGAGAAGTTTTAGGGCGGTTAATTTTCGGCGCCGCGCACTAATTGTCTGCAAGGCCAAAGGGCGCGGACGAACGCCGATATTCGTCGGGCAGGATCTGCCGGCCGATGGGCGGTTCGGAGCGGGCGATACAGTTCATGCGATGGCAGAGCCGACAATTGACGCCGATTGGCGTTGCGTCCCTGGGCGTCGCCATTTCGCCTTCAGTGTAAATCAGGCGGCTGGCGTGTTCCTCCGAACATCCGAGTGCGATGGCGCGTTCAATCTTCGCGGCGCCGTGAGCGCCGCCGCCGGCGGTGACGGTGCGGACGATTGTGAAGAAAGTTTCACCATCGGGCAGGCGCACCCATTCGGCGATAATTTCGCGCGGGCGACGGAACGCCTGGTGCAGCGACCACAGCGGGCAGGAGCCTCCGTGACGGGCGAACGGGAAGCCGGCGCCGTCAAGGCGTTTTGAAACATTGCCAGCGGCGTCAACGCGAATAAAAAAGAACGGCACGCCTTCTTCGCCGGTGCGCTGCAGCGTTGTTAAACGGTGCGCGGCCTGTTCGAAACTGACGCCGAACTGCCGGCCAAGCGCTTCAACGTCGTATCGGCGCTTCTCAGCGGCGCGCAGGAACGCGCCGTAAGGCATCAGCAGCGCGCCGGCGGCGTAGTTTGCAAGCGCGCGCCGGGTGAGGCGGCGCCCGTTCTCGGTCTGGAACTTTGCCTGCTTCAATTCGCCGTCAATTCCGGCGCTGAGTTCGAGATAGGCGATCTGCAGGGAAAGCTGGAACGCGGCGCTCGCCTTGTCGAGCCCTTCGTCGATGACAATTTCATTCCTGTGTTGATCAAGCCGGCGCAAGGCGTCCGTCATGACATCTGACGGCAGGCGGCGCACATTCAATCCGTTCTGTTTCAGATAAGCCTCGCGCCCGCCGGCGTCGTCAATTTTGCGGTTCAATGCTTCCGCCGCTTCGTCGATGGCGGGGAATGAATTCTTGCGGGCGGAGAGAAACCGCCGGGCTTCTGCGACCGGGTCCGTTCCCGTCGTCTCCGCATCGCCCTGATCGGCGAGGGCGAGCTGGCTTTCCTGGTAAGCCGCGTAAAGCCGCATGAGCGCGTCTGCCGCGCCCGGAAAGGAATTGCCGAAATCCTCGATCTCCATGGCGCCGATTTCAAGGTCGCCGAAGAGCGGGTCGTTCAACGCCGCCTTGAGGCGCGCGGCGAAATCGTCCTCCCGGGCCGCCGCAAGCGAGGCGACATCAAGGCGATAGGTCTTGGCGAGGCGCAGCAGAATGTCAGCGGTGACGGGCCGCTGATTGCGCTCCATCAGGGCGATGTAGGAGGGCGAAATCTCCAGATCGCCGGCCATGGCCGCCTGGGTCAGGCCCAGCTCACGGCGCAGCCGCCGCAGGCGGGGCCCCAGAAATATGCTTCTTTCGCGCGGCAAAACCGCTCCAGATCGTTGCTGATTAAGCAGTATTACAACATTACAAGAATATTTTGTAAAGTTTTACAATCAGACCTTTTCGCACATGCAAAAAGGGCCGTCGATTGATATCACCGGGACAGAGATTCCCGGGCGAAACCGCGAGTAGCGACAGCCCACCGGTCACGTAAGAAAAGGCGAGCTATGATGGCGTATAACCAGAATATCGATTCCATTCGTGGACTGATCAAAGACAATCTTGGAGCATGGGACGGCATTGACGAAGAGGCCGTCGCGCGGATGCGCGCGCAGAACCGGTTCAGGACCGGTCTCGATATCGCGAAATACTGCGCGAAGATCATGCGCAACGACATGGCGGCCTATGACGCGGACCCGGCGAACTACACCCAGTCGCTGGGTTGCTGGCATGGCTTTGTCGCGCAGCAGAAGATGATTTCCATCAAGAAGCATTTCGCCTCCACCAAGGGACGGTATCTTTATCTTTCCGGCTGGATGGTCGCGGCGCTGCGGTCGAAACTTGGTCCGCTCCCGGATCAGTCGATGCATGAGAAGACGTCGGTGCCGGCGCTGATCGAGGAACTGTATACTTTCCTGAAACAGGCCGATGCGCGCGAACTCGGTCTTCTCTTCCGCGATCTCGATGCGGCTCGGTCGGCCAGCGACAGCGCCAAGGAAAAAGAGCTGCTTGGCGCCATTGAAAATCATGAGACCCATGTGGTGCCGATTATCGCCGATATCGACGCCGGCTTCGGTAATGCCGAAGCCACTTATCTTCTGGCGAAGAAAATGATCGAGGCGGGCGCCTGCGCCCTGCAGATCGAAAACCAGGTGTCCGACGAAAAGCAATGCGGCCACCAGGACGGCAAGGTGACCGTGCCCCATGAGGATTTCCTCGCGAAAATCCGCGCCTGCCGCTATGCGTTCCTCGAGCTTGGCATCGAAGACGGCGTCATTGTCGCGCGGACCGATTCCCTCGGCGCAGGACTCACGAAACAGATCGCCTACAGCGCGGAACCCGGCGATATCGGCGACCAGTACAACGCATTCCTCGATTGCGATGAAGTCTCCGTCGAAGACACGACGAATGGCGACGTTCTTATCAATCGCGGCGGCAAGCTCATGCGTCCGAAGCGCCTGCGTTCCAATCTCTTCCAGTTCCGCAAAGGCACCGGCGAGGATCGCTGCGTCCTTGACTGCATCACGTCGCTTCAGAACGGCGCCGACCTTCTCTGGATCGAAACCGAGAAACCCCATGTGGAACAGATCGCCGGCATGGTCGACCGCGTCCGCGAAGTCATTCCCAATGCGAAACTCGTCTACAACAACTCGCCGTCCTTCAACTGGACGCTGAATTTCCGCCAGCAAGTTTTCGACGCCTGGGAAGCGGACGGCAAGGACGTCAGCGCCTATGATCGCGGCAAGCTGATGGGCATTGAATATGATGAAACGCCCCTCGCAGCGGAAGCGGACAACCGCATTCGCAGCTTCCAGTCGGACGCAGCAAAACGCGCCGGCATTTTCCATCACCTCATTACCTTGCCGACCTATCACACGGCGGCGCTGTCGACGGACAATCTCTCGAAACTTTACTTCGGCGAGGAAGCGATGCTCGGTTACGTCAAGACCGTTCAGCGCGAGGAAATCCGTCAGGGCATCGCTTGCGTGAAGCACCAGAACATGGCGGGCTCCGATATTGGCGATGATCACAAGGAGTATTTCGCCGGAGACGCTGCGCTGAAAGCCGGCGGCAAGGACAATACGATGAACCAATTCTCGTAAGCCTTTTCTCTGAAACCGGAATTTGTCATAAGCGGCCGTCCTTTTCCGGGGCGGCCGCAAACTTTTCTAAATGCAGGAATAGAATGACTGAATATGTAGAGCGCGCGACATTGCGCGTCGCCAAAAAACTCGCCGACTTTATCGAAACCGACGTCCTGCCGGGGTTACCCGTCGAGCCGGCGGCGTTCTGGCTTGGCGCGGGCGACTTAATCGCAAAGTTTGCGCCGGAGAACCGGACGCTGCTGACAAAACGCGATCAGTTGCAGCAGCAAATCGATGACTGGTGCGAAGCGCGCAAAGGCGCCGACATAAAGCAGGGTGAGTATCAGGCGTTTTTGCGGGACATCGGATATCTCGTGGACGAGCCGGCGCCGTTCGCAATCGGAACGGCGAATGTGGACGATGAACTCGCGCGCCTCGCCGGGCCGCAACTGGTCGTGCCGGTCCTCAATGCGCGTTATGCGTTGAATGCGGCGAACGCCCGCTGGGGCAGCCTTTATGATGCATTCTACGGCACGGATGCGATTGCCCGGACGGGGGACGAAAAGCCGGGATATGATCCCGCTCGCGGCGCGAAAGTGATCGCAAAGGCGAAGGCGTTTCTTGACCAAGCGGCGCCTTTGGAAAGCGGTTCCCATGCGGATGTTTCAGAGTATGCGGTGACGGATGGCGTTCTGACGCCGGCGTTGAAAGACCCGGACGCCTTTGCAGGATATTCCGGCGATCCGGCGGCGCCGTCTGCAATCCTGTTGAAGCGCAACGGTTTGCATGTCGTTATTCACGTGGACCGGGATCACCCGATCGGCAAGGACGATAAGGCCGGCGTTTCTGACGTCACGCTCGAAGCCGCCCTCTCGACCATTGTCGATATGGAAGATTCTGTCGCCGCCGTTGACGCCGAAGACAAGACGCTCGCCTACCGCAACTGGCTCGGCCTGATGAAGGGCGATCTCAAAGCGGCCTTTGAAAAAGGCGGAAAGACAGTGGAGCGCGGCCTCAACGCCGACGAGACCTTCACGTCGCCCGACGGCGCGTCTGTAGCGCTGAAAGGGCGGTCACTCTTGTTGGTGCGCAATGTCGGACACCTCATGACCAACTCCGCGGTGATGATCGGCGATGACGAGGCGCCCGAGGGCGTCCTCGATGCGATCTTCTCAAGCCTTATCGCCATGCACGACCTCAATGGGCCGTCGGCGCAGAGGAACTCGAAGACCGGTTCGATCTATATCGTGAAGCCGAAAATGCACGGACCGGAAGAATGTGCGTTCACGGATCGTCTCTTCAATGCCGTTGAAGATTTGCTCGGCCTCGACCGTCATACGCTAAAAGTGGGCGTCATGGATGAAGAGCGCCGCACGTCGGTTAACCTCGCCGCCTGCATTGAGGCGGTGAAAGACCGGATTGTCTTTATCAATACTGGTTTCCTCGATCGGACCGGCGACGAAATCCATACGTCCATGCGCGCAGGCCCCATGATCCGCAAAAACGACATGAAGTCGACCGACTGGATCGCGTCTTATGAAGCGCGCAATGTGGCGATCGGCCTGAAATGCGGCCTGTCCGGCAAGGCGCAGATCGGCAAGGGCATGTGGGCGGCGCCGGACCGCATGGCCGACATGCTGGAGCAGAAAATCGGCCATCCGAAAACCGGGGCGAACACCGCCTGGGTGCCGAGCCCGACGGCGGCGGTCCTCCATGCGCTGCATTATCATCAGGTCGACGTCTTTGCGCGCCAGAAAGATGTCGCTGCGGCACCGGCGCCGGGCCTTGATGAATTATTGACGGTGCCGCTGGCGAAAGGCGCGAACTGGTCGGAGCAGGATATTCGCGACGAACTTGACAACAACGCGCAAGGCATTCTCGGGTACGTCGTGCGCTGGATCGATCACGGCGTCGGCTGTTCGAAAGTGCCGGACATCAACGATATCGGCCTGATGGAAGATCGCGCCACATTGCGCATTTCCTCGCAGCACATGGCGAACTGGCTGCTTCATGGCGTCTGCACGGAAGCGCAGATTGACGAAGCGTTTCAGCGCATGGCGAAAAAAGTCGACGCACAGAACGCGGACGATCCGGCATATACGCCGATGGCGCCGGGCTTCGACGGCGTCGCTTATCGCGCGGCGCGGGCGCTCGTCTTCGAAGGCGTCGCGCAACCGAGCGGCTATACCGAGCCGCTTCTCCACAAGCACCGGCTCGAAGCGAAAGCGGGGTAGGAACTCATGTCTGCACTCTCCGAAAGCGAACAGGAAAAACTCGACGCCGCCGTCATGCGCCGGCTCATCGCCCATCTCGACGCCAATAAGGATGTTCAGAATATCGACCTGATGATCCTGGCGAACTTTTGTCGGAACTGCCTCGGCAAATGGTACAAGGCCGCCGCAGACGAAGCGGGTATTGACGTTTCTGATGACGAAGCGCGCGAGCGCATTTACGGCATGCCCTATGGCGAATGGAAAGAGAAACATCAGAAGCCCGCAACGCCGGAACAGCTGGCTGCTATGGATGCGCGCAACAAGGGCGCATAATCTTCGCCGCTTGGACGATCCGACCTAAGCGTGCTAGTTGAAAGGTATGCCCGCTCCACGCCTTGTTGACAGTTTCGGACGATCGATCACCTATTTGCGGTTGTCAGTGACGGATCGCTGCGACCTGCGCTGCCATTACTGCATGGCCGAGCACATGACGTTCCTGCCGAAACGCGACGTCTTGACCCTTGAAGAACTGGAGCATATCGCCGGCGCCTTTATCGAGCGCGGGGTCCGCAAGATTCGCATCACCGGCGGCGAACCCCTCGTGCGGCGCGATATCATGACGTTGATGGCGCGCCTCTCGCGTCAACTGGCCCGCGGCGCCCTTGACGAAATCACCTTGACGACGAACGGGACGCAACTCGTACACCACGCCGATGTCCTGACAGAGCTTGGCGTCGAACGGATAAACGTATCCCTCGATACGCTGGATGATGAAAAGTTCGAACGGCTGACCCGGCGCAATGCGTTGTCGAAAGTGCTGGCCGGCATCGATGCGGCGCAGGCGGCCGGGGTCAAAATCAAGATCAATGCGGTGGCGCTGAAAGGCGTCAACGATGCGGAAATTCCGGCGCTCATTGAATGGGCCCATGGCCGCGACATGGATGTGACGCTGATCGAGGTTATGCCCCTTGGCGAAATCGAGGAAGAGCGCACCGACCAGTATTTGCCGCTCACGGCGATGCGCGATGCGCTGGAGACGCAGTGGACGCTGAGCCCCATCGACAAACGCACTGGCGGGCCAGCGCGTTATGTGCGCGTTGAAGAGACCGGCGGCGTGCTGGGATTTATCACGCCGCTGACGCAGAACTTCTGCGACGGATGCAACCGCGTGCGCGTCACCTGCACGGGGCGCATCTATACCTGTCTCGGCCACGACAATTATGTTGATTTGCGTGCGGCTTTGCGCGGTGACGCTCCGGATACGGAATTATCGGCGGCGCTCGACAGGGCGATGGTCGCGAAACCGGAACGCCACAGCTTCCGGATCGAAAAACCGGGCGACGCGCCAGCGGTTGCGCGCCACATGTCCGTCACCGGCGGCTGACATGGCGCGCCTTCTGTTTTTCGGAAAACTCGGCGACATCGCCGGCGGCCGCGAACGCGATGTTCCGTTGCAAGGCGTGAATTCTGTATCGGCGCTCATTGAAAAGATAGAGGCCGGCGACGCCGTTCTCGGCGAAGCGCTCCGTTCGCCGTCCGTGCGCTGTATTGTCAACGAAGACATGATCAGCGGCGACGCGAAAATAACCGACGCCGACGAGATCGCGTTTATTCCCCCCGTGAGCGGCGGGTGACGCGATGATCAACGTATCGCAAACGCCGTTCGATCCCGCGCAGCAGATCGCCGCGTTCCAGAAGAAGAATGCGAATGCCGGCGCCATTGTCACCTTCAGCGGCAATGTCCGTCCGCGCGCCGGCGAGGAATCCGTGACGGCGCTGGAGCTTGAATATTTTCCGGGCGTGACAGAGCGCTCTATTGCCGAGATTGAAAGCGCGGCGCGCAAGCGCTGGCCGGTGAGCGATGTGGAGATTGTCCACCGCGTCGGTCGTCTGGCGCCGGGTGAGCCGATTGTCCTCGTCTGCGTCGCCGCCGATCATCGCCGCGAAGCGTTCGAAGCGGCAGACTTTCTCATGGATTATCTGAAGACCGAGGCGATGTTCTGGAAGAAGGAACATCGCGGGAGCAGCGCGGACTGGATTGAACCCCGCCGCGCTGATTATGATGATGCCGCGCGATGGAAAGAGAAACGCTGAATGGGAAAACGCAAAGACAACGCGGCCTTTAAGCCCGTCAGCGTCGCTGTTTTGACAGTCTCGGACACGCGCAACGAAACCAACGACACGTCCGGCGACATTCTCGCGGGGCGCATAACGGACGCAGGGCATTCGCTGACGAACCGCGCCATCGTTCCCGACGATATCGACGCGATCCGCGCGCAAGTCACCGCCTGGATAGACGATCCGCAGACGGACGTTGTCATCTCTACAGGCGGTACGGGGCTCACAGGCCGCGATGTGACGGTTGAGGCGTTGACGCCGCTATTCGAGAAGACCATCGACGGCTTTTCGGTGGTGTTTCACAATGTCTCTTACGAAACCATCGGCCTTTCGACCCTGCAGTCGCGGGCGACGGCGGGCCTTGTCCGCGGCACGTTCATCTTTGCCCTGCCGGGGTCGAACGGCGCGGTGAAAGACGGGTGGGATAAAGTCATTTCTCACCAGCTCGACGCCCGGTACGGTCCGTGCAATCTGGTCGAGATCATGCCGCGGCTGATGGAGTCGTAAGTGTCGGACCTCACCCATTTCGACAAATCCGGACGCGCGCAGATGGTCGATGTCTCCGCGAAATCGGACACGGCCCGACGTGCGCTTGCAAAAGGCCGCGTCGTTTTCTCGAAAGAAACCTATGCGGTCATTCGCGACGGCGGGGTCAAGAAAGGCGACATTGCGGGCGTTGCCGAACTCGCCGGCATCATGGGCGCCAAACGCACCAGCGATCTCATACCCCTTTGTCATCCGCTGCCCATCGACAAGGTGAAACTGACCGTCGAGAAAGACGATGCGGCGTGCGCGTTTGTTGTTTCGGCGGAAGTCAGAACCACCGGCAAGACCGGCGTCGAAATGGAGGCGCTGACAGCGGTCAGCGTTGCGTGCCTTACAATTTACGACATGGCGAAGGCGGTCGATAAATCCATTACAATTGAGCGCATTCGCCTCGTTGAGAAATCCGGCGGCAAGTCCGGCGACTTCCGGCGCGATGAATAATCCATGATCAGCGTAGACGAAGCCCGTTCTTTCATTCTTGACGGCGTCAAAACTTTAGACGTCGAATCCATAGCCCTTGACGAATGCGCGGGGCGCATTGCCGGCGTCGACGTTCTCGCGCGCATGACGCAGCCGCCATTTGCCGCCTCGGCCATGGACGGGTACGCCGTGCGTTTCGCAGACGCGCAAACCGGCGCAACGCTGCGCGTTATCGGCGAAGCGCCCGCGGGAGCCCCTTTTGATGGCGCGGTGGGCGAGGGCGAAGCGGTGCGCATTTTTACCGGCGGCGTTGTCCCGGCCGGCGCCGATCACGTGGTTATTCAGGAAGATGTTGCGCGGAGCGGCGAAACTATCGCGATCATCGACGCACAAAACGCGCCGCGCCACATACGGCTCGCGGGCATCGACTTTCACGAAGGCGATGTGCTGGCGCAAAGGGGCGCCGTTCTGAACGAAGTCCATGGCGCGCTGTTCGCCGCTGCGAACATCGCCCGCGTTGACGTCATTCGCCGCCCCCGGGTCGCGATCTTTTCCAATGGCGATGAACTGGTTGAGCCCGGCGGCGCCTTGAAGGCGGGGCAGATTGTCAACTCCAATCACTACGCCCTGTCGGCGCTTGTCAAAAGCTGGGGCGGTGAGGCGACTTATCTTGGCTGCGCCAGCGACAGCGAAGACGCCATCGCTGCGATGTTCGAAAAGGCGCGAAACGCCGACATCATCGTCCCGGTGGGCGGTGCGTCTGTCGGCGATTATGATTTCGTGAAATCGGCGTTTCGAAAATGCGGCGGCGAGATTCTTTTCGAGAAAGTCGCGGTGCGCCCCGGCAAGCCCACATGGTTCGGACGGATAGGCCCCGCACGCATTGTCGGGCTACCGGGCAATCCGGCATCGGCGATTGTCACCGCCACGCTTTTTGTCCGGCCCCTGATCGCCGCGCTCGGCGGGGCGGACCCGAAAGCGCTGGAAAGCACAGCACCCTTGTCTGCGCCGCTTCCGGCGAACGGGCCGCGGGAATCATACTTGCGCGCGGTCTATGACGGCGAGGAGATCGCGCCGGCGCCAAACCAGGACAGCTCGCTCCTGCGCCCTTTCGCCGACGCCAACGCGCTCATCCGGCGCCCGCCAAATGGGCCGGCATTAGCGGCGGGCGACGCAGCGCCGTTTCTGCGGTTGCGATAACGAATTTCGGGATGAGGCTAAAGTAATCGCCGTTCTCCCCGACGAAAGTCGGGGTCCAAGGCGGCATGCGCGCCGACGAGTTTACTGGATCCCGGCTTTCGCCGGGAAGAACGGGGAGGAAGGCCGGTCGCGCCTTCGCCTCACTCCATAATATCTTCGTTCCACAATGCTTCGTTGGCGGCGATGAAGTTTTTCATCTGTTCGATTGACGCTGCGTGGTTTGCATCGATCACGTCGACGCCGCGCTCGCGCAGGAAATCTTCATTGCCGCCGAAGGTGACGGTGTCGTTGATGACGACGCGGGGAATCTTGAACTGCACGATCGTGCCCGAACACATCATACAAGGGCTGAGCGACGTATAGAGCGTCGTGTCCTTGTAAGTTGCCTGTCGCCCGGCCTTCTGCAGCGCATCCATCTCCCCATGGAGGATCGGATCGCCCTTCTGGACGCGCTGGTTATGCCCGGCGCCGAGCACCGTTTGTCCGCGGGCGAGCGCCGAGCCGATCGGCAGCCCGCCTTCATCCAGGCTTTTCTTTGCCTGGCTGAATGCAAGTTCGATCATCTCGCGGTCGAAGTCTGTCAGCATGTTCCCGGTTTCCTGATCTTACGCAGCGACTTTGCGGGTTTCGTCATTCCGGGACAAGCGGAAGCTTGGACCCGGAATCCATGGCGCCTGAGGACGGCGACGCGCATGTTGGCGGATTGGCACCCTGGATCCCGGGTTCTGACTTCGTCAGCCCCGGGATGACGCATTGGAATTTGTGCATGCGTTGCCGCGCCCAACTGATGCAGTGCGATGCGATCAAGTGGCGGATAGACAGATGCGGTCCCTTCGCCGATAACCCGGTGCGCCAACCGGAAAGACGTATGACCGCGGACAATCTCACTGTCGTTAAACACCCGCTTATCCAGCACAAGCTGACGATCCTGCGCAACCGCGAGACCTCGACCGCGCAGTTCCGGCAGGTGTTCCGCGAGGTCGCTTTCGTACTCGGCTGCGAGGCGACCCGCGATCTGGAGCTCGGCGAGATTGAAATCGACACGCCGCTGGAGCGCGGCTCGTTCCCCTATCTGAACGGCAAAAAACTCTGTTTCGTTTCGATCCTGCGCGCCGGCAACGGCTTTCTCGACGGCATGCTGGATCTCGTCCCGTCGGCGCGGGTCGGCCATGTTGGGATCGAGCGCGACGAAGAAACGCTGCGCCCGCGGACCTACTATTTCAAGGTTCCGGACAATCTCGGCGCGCGGCAAGTGATCCTGCTGGACCCGATGCTGGCGACGGGCGGCACGGCCATCGCCGCGGCGACGGCCCTGAAAGAGGCCGGCGCGGGGCGCATCAAGTTTGCCTGCCTCGTCGCGGCGCCGGAAGGGGTCGCCGCCTTCTCCGAAGCCCATGGCGATATCCCCATCATCGCCGCCGGCCTCGACCGCCAGCTCAATGAGGTCGGCTATATCCTGCCGGGCCTCGGGGACGCCGGAGACCGGATCTACGGCACAAAAGGCTGATATTCGGGCATTTTTGGCTAAAACCCGTTGATTCGGCGCTGTCTTTGCCTATTTCAATTCTGCTCATTTGGCGCTATTTTCTGTCATTAACAGCCGGCGTCGTAGCATCGCCGTTCCGCGCAATTAAGAAAGAGATCCTGCCTTGAATATGGCCGTTGCACCGCCGTTCGACCTCAACACCCATGCGCTGAAATATGCGCCGGAATATGGGGAACACGACCTTTCCGACCACCTGCCCATGGCCGTGACCGCCTTGCGCGAGCTGGGAGCCGCGCCGGAGCGCGTCGAAGCTTTCGTGAAGATGTATCGCAAGAAGCTGAAGCGGAAAAAGGTCGGCAAAACAAAGATTGACGCGCTGCTCTTGTCTGCGCGCCTTGGCGATCCGACGGTCTATCCGGCGGCGTTGAACTATTTCCTGTCGTCGATCGAGAATGACGGGCGGGCGCAGACCCTTGGCGAACATCTTCCCGAGTTGACCGGCGCCATTGCCGCCGCGGCGTTTCACGGGGTCATCCGTGTTTCCTTCGGCCTGATCGCCAACAACGACGTGGAGATCGCCGCCGGTCTTGCTTACTGGCACGCTCATGCGACGCCTGTGAAGTTCGCGCGCTCCATCGGTGCAGCAAACAATGACGCGCAGACCCTGCTCGACGACGTCACGGAAACGTTTTCCAAGCACCGTCGCAAGCTGAAGCTTGACCAGCCGACCATTTCCGAACGCATCGCGGAGATCAATGCGAGCCCGCAACTGAGCGCCGTGCTGACGCGCGCCGCTGCGGCGGATGTGCCGTTCGAGCAGATCGCGGCGACGGCGCTGCGCATCTATATGGCCTCGCTCGACTTTACCGCGCTTCATTGCGTTACCGGCGTTCATGCCACGCGCGTTCTCGCCGAACATGTGGTGATGGACGACGTGCAATTGCGCAAGGCGCTGTGGTCGAGCCTCCTTGCGGCGTATGCGTCCATCGGCGCGCCCGCGCTGGAGCCGTTGACGCCGCCGCCGACCGGCGCGCCGGACTGGCATGTAATCGCATCGGCCGCGCAGTCCTCTGACGATGAGCACGACATCAAATTCGCCTATTCCTGTCAGGAAGAGGCGCGGTTCTATGGCCGCGACGCGCATTACCGCTTTGCGGCGGCGAAACGCCTCGGGCTGATCCGCGGGTAGAGGTTACCCATAAGTCATCCCGGGGCTGACGAAGTCAGAACCCGGGATCAATGGAGCCTCAACCAGGTATCGCAATTACCACCAGCTTGCGCTCTGGATTCCGGATCGCCTTCAGCGTCCGGAATGACGCAAACGCGCGGCCCTAATTCGCCGCGCGCGCATCCTCGATGGACTCGATCAGCGCCTGCGCATCGAACCCTTGCACGACATTGACATAGTCGCCGTCGAGGGACGCGACCACAAACGCCGGCGTGCCGTCAACGCCCATTTCGCGCACGATCTCATGGGTTTCGATAATCGAGTTCGCGACCGACGGGGCGGCGCGGCCAAGGTCAAGTTTGGCGAAATTGACGCCTTGCGCTTTCGCGATTTTCTTCACGCGGTCTTCCGTCATATCGCCTGAGGCTTCCATCATGGCGAAATGCATGTCGAGGAACTTGTCCTGTTCACGGGCGGAAAGCGCAATCTCTGCAGCGTAGTTCGATTTCTCGCCGAAGATCGGATACTCGCGGAAAACGACCTGCACGTCCTTTTCGTTCTTCATGATCGATTTGACGAGAGGGGCCGCGCGTTTGCAGAAACCGCAATGATAATCGAAGAGCTCAATGACGGCGACTTTCGCCTTGCCGTCTTTGGCGCCGGCGACATAGCCGTGCTTCGGATCGAGCAGCCGCGCGAGATTTTCCCGTGCGCCGTCTACCGCGCGGTCCTGCGCCGCCATTTGCTGGCGCCGGCTGTATTCATTGACTGATTCAATAATGACTTCCGGATTGGTCATCAGATAGTCGTAAACAAGCGCGCGGATTTCTTCTTCCTGCAGATCTGAGAAAGATGTTTCCAGCGGCGCGCGCGCTTCCGGCGCCGGCGGTTGCGCAGCGCCGGTCGCCGCCGAAGGCTGTGCTGTTGACAGGTTCACCACGGTGACGCCGCCGAGAATAAATGCGCCAAGCAACGCGGCGCCGATTCCATATTTTGCTTTACTGTCCACTGAACGATCTCCGGTTACGGGGGCGACGGGCGAAATTTTCTGCTTCGAAGAGGTTAGACCGAATTTATTGACCCGAGGCAAATGTCGGGTCCGGCACATCCGGGGTTTTCTCTGGTTCCGGATCGGGGCGGCGCGGGGCGGGCGCAGGCTGCTCAACTCCGGGCGGCAGCGGCGTTGCAGCGCCTTCCGGTTGTGTTGCGAGAATAATGTCCATGGCCTGGCGCCATTCCGGCGTGCCGCGCGACAGGCCCGCCATGGCGCGACGAGCGAATTGATTAGCGTCCGCTTGTGCGCCGCCGTGGAAGCGGGACTCCGCTGTCGCCAGCATCGCCATCGGCTCCTGATCGAGCGCGCCATAGGCCCGCGCCAGCTCGAACCAGCCGAAGCTGTTGTCGGGCTCAAGGAGAAGGGCGCGTTTGAACTCGGCGACCGATTCCTCAATCAGCGCCGGCTCGTCAGACGCGAGGAGCGACCGGCCAAGGCCGATGCGAATGAGGGCGTTGTCGGGCAGAAGGCTGATCGCGCGCCGGTTCGGTTCGATGGAATCATTGGTGCGCCCGAATTCGAAAAGCATCTGTCCTTCGAGCTCGTGAAAATATGGGTTGTCGGGTTGCAGTTCCGTCAGGGTCCTGATTTCCGACAGCGCTTGGTCAATCTTTGCAACGCGAAAATAGGCGACGGCTCGGGCGTAATGGGCCGGCCCGGACTGGTCCGTCAGCGGAAACTTTCGCAAGGTCGCGTTCGGGTCGTGCAGGAAGCCATAGATCTTCGCTTGAATATAGCGCAGCCGTTCGATTTCCTCCGGCGGATCAACTTTGTCCGCATGAGGAGATTCTTCTACGCGACGTTCAAGCGACGTCAGGCGTTCATTGGCGAGTGGGTGGGTCAGGAAATAAGGGTTCACATCGAAGCCGCGAATGATCTGGCTGTTGCGCAGCTTGCGCCAGATTTCCAGCGCGCCGCGGCTCGAACGCCCGATGCGGTTCATATACGTGATCGACGCCTGATCGGCGCTGGCTTCCTGGCCGCGGCTGTAGTTCAGGAAATTCGCTTGCCCGACCGTCTGACCAAGAGAAAGTAGACCGATCCCTGCGTCCGGAGCGCCGGCGGCGATAGCGGCGGCGCCCAGCAGGAGCCCGAGGATCATGGGCCGCGACGCGGCGGCGAGCGCATCGCCGGTGCGCGCCGTGTGGCCGCCGGCAAGGTGTCCGGCCTCGTGGGCGATAACCGCCTGGATCTGCAGCGGCGTGTCGGCAATCGTAAAGAGGCCCGTATTAACGCCCATATAGCGCCCGCCCGCAAAGGCGTTAAAGGAGCCGTCATTGACAATCAGGATTTGAATGGAGTCCGGCGAAAGACCCGCCGCGGCGAAAACAGGCCGCGAATAGTCGTCGAGAAATTTCTCCATCTCCGCATCGCGCAACAGGCGAATGCCTTGCGCTTCGGCGGCGATCGGCGCGAAGGCGATGGTCGCCGCGCCCATGGCGGTGGCGAATTTTCGGAGCCCGCGTACGGGTGCGCGAAAGAGCGAAAATAACGTCATCATAGGTCCCGGGTTTTAGCGGCGAACCGCGGCAATTTCGAGGCGGCGCCGGGCCCCGGCGCCGCGATCGTGATGAGGTTAAACGCCCGAAACCGGCGCAATCCGTCGGTTTTTATCCCGTCAGGATGCGGAACGGCGCCACCAGCCGCTGCGAGAGCGTTTTTTTTGCGCAGGCGCTGGCGGTTCGTCTTCGCCGGCTTCCGCAGGTTCCGGCTCGCTCGCAGGCGGCGAATCATCTTCGCCAGCTGCATGCGCGCCATTTCCATTCGCTGTATGCCTTTCGCCTTCGCTTTCGTCTTTCGCTGCCGGGGCGTCGGGCTGCGGTTCAGCGGCGGATTCCGGTTCAACGTCGGTTGACTTCGTTTCGCTTTCCGGCGCTGCGTCGTCGTCTGACGTTTTCGGCTTGTCGTCCTTGTCGCCGTCCGCGGCGTTGTCAGCGGATTTCGTTTCCGCATTATCGTTGTCGCGACGATTGCGACGCCCGCCGCGCCGTCCGCGCCGGCGGCGCTTTTTCGGTTTATCGTCGCCGTCGTCTTCAGCGTCCGCTTTGGCGTCGGCGGCTTCGTCGCCGTCACTGGCGGCGTCATCGCTGCTGCGCGCATCCGCATCGTCGCGATCCCGGCGCGAACGGCGCCGGCGTTTGCGCTTTTTCGGCTTTTCTTCGGCATCCGCCTCTGCGTCTGCTTGCGCTTCATCCTCTTCCGGCTCGACGGCGGGGATCGGATCGGTCTGGTCGGCGCGGATCGCCTGGTGCACGCTGCGCCGTTCGCGCGGCGTCCCGCTCGTTTCAAGTTCGTAGTCGTCGCCGTGCTTTTCGGTGTCGGCGATCAACTCGACGCTGACAGCGTTGGCGTCCTCAATGCGATTGATCCAGTCGCGATGATGGTTCAGCACATGAAGCGAAACATCCATGGATGTGCGCACCGCGATCTTGCCGACGCGGCCCGCGATGGCTTCGCCTTCGACAGCGCGCAGAATGCGAAACGCCGCCATGTTCTGTGAGCGGATGACCCCGGCGCCGGCGCAGGTCGGGCAGGACTGGGTCGTGCCGTCAACGATGCCGGAACGACGGCGCTGGCGCGACATTTCAAGAAGTCCGAAGGATGAAATGCGTCCGATCTGCAATCGCGCGCGGTCGGCCTTGATCGCGTCTTTCAGCGCGCGCTCCACTTTGCGGTTATTGCGCATCTCTTCCATGTCGATGAAGTCGATGACAATGAGCCCGGCAAGGTCGCGCAGGCGGAACTGGCGCGCAGCTTCTTCCGCTGCTTCGATATTCGTCTTCAGCGCCGTCTGCTCAATATTGCGCTCGCGGGTCGCGCGGCCGGAGTTCACGTCGATTGCGACAAGCGCTTCGGTCTGGTGAATGACAATATAGCCGCCGGACTTCAGCCGGACGGAAGGCTGATACATGCCGTCGAGCTGTGTCTCGACGCCGTGTTTGAGGAAAATCGGCGCCTTGTCCTTATAAGGCTGCACATTTTTCGCGTGGCTCGGCATCAGCATTTTCATGAAGTCTTTGGCTTCACGATAGCCGTCTTCGCCTTCCACAAAGACCTTGGAGATATCCTTGTCGTAGAGATCGCGGATCGCCCGTTTGATGAGGCTCGCTTCCTCGTAGATGAGACAGGGCGCAATCGACTTTAACGTCAGGGAACGGATGTTTTCCCAAAGCCGCAAGAGATAGTCGTAGTCGCGCTTAATCTCGGTCTTGGTGCGTTTGGCGCCGGCGGTGCGGATAATCAGCCCCATGCCGCGCGGCACTTCCAGACTGTCGACGACGCGGCGCAGGCGCCGGCGGTCAGAACCGTTCGCGATCTTGCGCGAAATGCCGCCGCCGCGGGCGGTGTTCGGCATCAGCACACAATAGCGCCCGGCAAGGGAAAGATAGGTCGTGAGCGCTGCGCCCTTGTTGCCGCGTTCTTCCTTGACGACCTGGATCAAAAGGATCTGCCTGCGCTTGATGACTTCCTGAATCTTGTAATTGCGCAGGAGATTGGCGCGCTTGCGCTTGGCGTTCTTGTAACGCTCAAAGAGTTCATTGCGCGCCGCCCGGGCGGACTTGGCTTTCGCCCGCGCATCGTCGGCGGAGGCGTCCGCGTCGTCGTCTTCGTCATTGGCGGGGTCGTCTTCAGCGTCGTCGTCATCCTCAGATGCGTCAGCGGACGCCTCGACGACGTCGCTTGAATCGTCTTCGTCCTCGTTTTCAATCTTTTCGCCGTCCGGCGCATCGTCAGCGGCCTGGGCTGTCTCGACCGCATCGTCTTCATCGTCGCCGTCTTCCTCGGCGTCTTCTTCTTCCTCTTCCTCTTCGGGACGGCGTTGCTCGACGGGCTGCTCATCGTCGTCATGATCGTCGGCGTCTTCGCCAGCGTCAGCGCGCACGGTTTCACCGTCATCGTCGCTGTCTTCGTGATCGTCATGATCGTCTGCGCGATCGCCGTCTTCGTCGTCCTCTTCGTCGCCGCGCTGGGAGAGTTCCAGTTCCGCAGCAAGCTCGGCGACTTCCTGTTCGGCTTCCTGCAACAGGTTCCGGTCGGAAACGGGGATCTGATAATAGTCGGGATGGATTTCGCTGAAGGCGAGAAAGCCGTGGCGATTGCCGCCATAATCCACGAAGGCGGCCTGCAGCGATGGTTCGACGCGGGTGACCCGCGCCAGGAAGATGTTACCGCGTAAAGGCTTTCGCGCGGCTGACTCGAAGTCGAAGTCTTCGATTTTGTTCTGGGCGACAACCGCAACACGCACCTCTTCCGGGTGGGCGGCGTCGATTAGCATTTTTTTCGACATTGAATTGGGCTCCGCGGCGCGCGCGACTTAATGAAAAACCGCAGCCGGCGCCGCTTATGTTGGTTCGCAGATATGCGGACGCGAACGCAACGGGCGCCCGAAGCCGGGCGCGGTCGCTGGTCGTCGTCAATTTGTGCAACATCGGCGATGTTTCTCTAAAGATGCCGGCAGAGCCGGCCGGTTATGATGTCGGCGCAGCGCAAAAAGATGCGTCGCCGGTTTGCTCCCGCGCATCGTCCTTTCCGACGCGGGCCGGCAGGGTGGGAGCTGCCGGCGCTGATACCGGGACCTGGTTACGGTCCGGAATTTCTCTGGCGATCCTCATCGGCCGCATGGGCCGGAAAAAGGACGCCGAAACCTAATCAGGTGCGATGTGGCCAAAAATGGCCGGAATCGCAAGATAAATTTACCATGCCGGAGGCCGTGGAAAAAGAAAAGGCCGTGGCCGGCGCGACTCAATCTCCCATGGGTTTCTGGACGAATTCTTAATTGCGCATTAACGGTGTGATAGGAAAATTCAGGCTTTCGGGATCAGGAGAAAGGGCGGCGCGGGGTTTGGGCCCGGGCGGCGGCGCAGGGGTTGAAGACAGGACTATGAGGACCGCCATTTTCGTCTTCATCACAGGGATCGTTGCGTTTTTCGCAGCGGGACTGGACGCGCATAGCGCCGAGCTGAAATCCGTCCGATTCGGCCCGGAACCCGCCAAAACGCGGATCGTCTTCGATATCGCCGGCGCGCCCGATTACACGCTCTCAGGTGATGAGACCGGCAATGGGCGCTTATTCGTTGATTTTAAAAAGATTTCCATTCCGTCTTCAGCGCTCGCCGTGCAGCCCGCCGCGGGCCATGTCGCCAATTACCAGTTCATCGCCCAGAACGGCGGCGCCATGCGCGCGGTGCTGACATTCAAGAAAACCGCGAAAATCGCAGAACATTTCATCATTGAGCCCTCCGCCAAGGTCAAAAACCACCGGCTGGTGATCGATCTCGCCGCCGGCGACATGGCCGCGTTCATGGACAGCATTCCGGCGCAATATCCTGATCTCGCTTCGGTCATCGAGGAGGCGACAACGCCCGGCGTTACAGAAGCGACGCCCCCGGCGCCGCAAGTCGCGCCGCCGCCGCCGCCCAAACGGGTGATCGTGGTCGATGCAGGCCATGGGGGGCGGGACCCCGGCGCCATCGGATCGGGCGGCACCTATGAGAAAACCGTGACCATGGCTGCGGCGCTTCAGCTCAAGGAAGTGCTCGAAAAAACAGGACGCTACGACGTTGTCCTGACCCGGGAGTCCGACAAGGACCCACGCATGAAACGTCGTCAGGCCGAAGAACTCGCGCGCCGCGAAACGCTGGCGCGGGACGCCAACGCCGCGCTCTTTATCTCGCTCCATGCTGATGCGCTCGCCGACAAGGATGTGCGCGGCGCCTCTGTTTACACGCTGTCTGACAAAGGCACCGAGCGGGCGACCAAGCTGGCGAAGTCCGAGGGGAATTACACCGTTTATCAACTGGATACCCGCGAATTCGAAAACGAAGCCTTCGTTGGCGACATGCTTTTTGATATCGCGACGGACAAGACCAATTCAGCGTCGTCGCGCTTTGCCCAGAACCTGCTCGATGCGTTGTCCGGAAAGACAAAGATGTTGAACCGGTCCCATCGCAAAGCGGATTTGCGCGTCCTGCTGGCGCCGGACGTCCCGGCCGTGCTGCTCGAAATGGCCTACATGTCGAACGCCAAGGACGAGGCGAATCTTAAGTCAAAGGCGTGGCGCGCAAAGATCATGGCCGCGGTCGCCGATGCGATCGACGCCTATTTTGAAGATAATCCCCAACAATATGCGCAGACGGGCGGCGCGGGCGGCAATTAGACCATGCCCGGTGCGCGGTTCCGGGACAGCTGATTTGTAACCAAAAAGGGCACGATTGCGCCTCGCTGCGGTCGAATTTATGGGGTAGCAGGGTTTACGCGCTAACGGGTAAAAGCGCGCGTGCGTGTTTGGATGAATGCGGGACAGTCATGTCTCGCCGGGGTGCAGTGAAAAGTCATGAGCGACGATACAAGCAGGAAAGACGGTCCGAAGGCGGGCGAGGGGTCGGATATCGACCACGACATGTTCGCCGCCGATGCGCCGAAATCCGCAGGCAAGGCCAAGGCGCCGGCGCCGGACGAGGACGTCATCGAGCTTGGCCCCGCTGAGCGCAAACCCGGCCGCAAGGACGCAGGTCTTTCTGCGCCGAAACGCACAACAACCGAAACGCAAACGCGCGAACCGGCGGCGCCGTCGGGCGGGCTCGCGTCCCTTGCCCTGAAAGTTATCGGCATCGGTTTCGCCGCCGGCGCCTTCGCCGTCATCGGCGCGGCGATATTTGTCGCCGGCTATCTCGGCCGCCTCGCCGAAGACCTGCCGCCCTATGGTCAGCTTGCGGAATATGCGCCGCCGGTGACGACGCGCGTTTATGCGGGCGACGGATCGCTGGTCGCGGAATTTGCGCGGGAGCGGCGTCTCTTCGTGCCCATCGAACAGATCCCCGATCATGTGACAGGCGCGTTCGTCTCCGCCGAAGACAAGACGTTTTACGAACACACCGGTCTCGACATGCGCGGGCTCGTGCGCGCACAGATTTCGAACATCTCGAACATCATGCAGGGGCGCCGGCTCGAAGGCGGCTCGACGATTACCCAGCAGGTGGCGAAGAACTTCCTGCTGACCAGCGAACAGAAGATCGACCGCAAGCTGCGCGAGATGATGATTTCGCGAAAGATGGAAGCGGCCTTCACCAAGGACCACATCCTAGAGCTTTACTTGAACGAAATTTATCTCGGCAACCGGTCCTATGGGGTGGCGGCTGCAGCGCTCAACTATTTCAACAAATCCCTGAGCGATCTCACCGTCTCGGAAGCGGCCTATCTCGCGGCGATCACCAAGGGCCCGTCAAACTACCACCCTATTGAAAACGAAAAACGCGCGGTCACGCGGCGCAACTGGGTGATCGGGCGCATGCTCGATGACGGGCGTATCGATCAGGCGACCGCGGACGAAGCGCGCGCCCAACCCCTTGGCGCGCAGATGGCCGACCCGCTCGGCGCGCGCGAATGGACGATGGAGTATTTCGCCGAGGAAGTCCGTAAACAGATCGTCGATCTTTACGGCGTCGAAGCGCTTTACGATGGCGGGCTCTCCGTCAGGACGTCGGTCGATCCGCGCATGCAGCGCGCCGCCGGCAAGGCGCTGCGTCGCTGGCTCGTCGAATATGATCGCCGCCACGGCTGGCGCGGACCACTGGCGACCATGACGCTGTCGCCGGGCGAGGACTGGAACGCGGCGTTCACCGAACAGGTCGCCGAAATGGTGAAGACCCGCGCGATCTCCGAGGACCTCGCGCCATGGCGTCCCGCGCTGGTGCTTGAGGTCTCGGACACACAGGCGCGCATCGGCTTCGGCGACGGCGGCGAGGGCGTTATTCCGGTCGACCAGCTTTACTGGGCGCGCGAACACATCTCCGCCAATGAGCGCGGCGATGCGGTCACCGCAGCCGGGCAGGTCCTTGCCGAAGGCGACATTATCTATGTCGATCAGGCCCGCGAAATTACCGTCGCCGAAGACGGCGCGCGCAGCATCGCGGCGGACGCTGCCGTCATTGACGGCGCCTATACATTGCGCCAGCCGCCGGCGGTGAATGGCGGGCTCATCGCCATCGATCCCCATACAGGCCGCGTCCTCGCCATGGTCGGCGGGTTTTCCTTCCGGATGTCGGAGTTCAACCGCGCCGTGCAGGCCGAGCGCCAGCCGGGCTCAACCTTCAAACCCTTCGTTTATTCCGTCGCCCTCGATAATGGCTATACGCCGTCGTCGACCGTGCTTGATGCGCCGTTCGTCGCGCCGGGCGAGGACAGTTGGTACAAGCCGGGCAACTACGTGGAAGGGCGCTTCGGCGGTCTTTCAACGCTCCGTACAGGGATTGAAAAGTCCCGCAACACCATGACCGCGCGCCTTGCCCAGGATCTCGGCATCGGGCCGATCATGGAATATATTGAGCGCTTCAATCTTTCCGAACGGTTGCCGCGGGAACTGGCGATTTCACTCGGCTCGGGCGAGACGACGCTGATGCGCATCACCGCGGCGTATTCGATTTTCGTCAATGGCGGCAAGCGCGTCGATCCGGCGATTATCGATCGCGTGCAGGACCGGACCGGCGCCACGATCTACACCCGCGACAACCGCGTCTGTTCGGCGTGCGATGCGCCGTTCTGGTACGGACAGTCCGAACCGCAATTGCAGGATCCGCGCGAGCAGGTGCTTGATCCGCGTACCGCCTATCAGATTACGTCGATCCTTGAGGGCGTCGTCGTGCGCGGGACGGGGAGCGCTGTGCGCAAGGCGTCGAACAAACCCCTCGCCGGGAAAACGGGCACGACGAACGACTACAAGGATGCGTGGTTTGTGGGCTTTTCGCCGGACCTCGCCGCCGGCGTTTTCGTCGGCTTCGACCTGCCGCAGACTCTCGGCCGCAACGAGGCCGGCGGCACCGTCGCCGCGCCGATTTTCGCCGACTTCATGGTCGAGGCCCTAAAAGACGAGCCGGGCATTCCCTTCCGGGTGCCATCGGGCGTGCGCCTCGTGCGCGTTGACGCCAAGACGGGCCGTCCGGCCTCGTCAGGCAATGTCATCCTTGAAGCCTTCAAGACCGACGACATCATCGGCGGCGGCCCGTCATCGGAGGATCTGATTCTGGACCCGCTGTCGTCAGCTGGCCTGAACGACGACGAACCGGAAGAAGACGACCTCAACGGGCTTTATTAGCGAAACGCCAATGTCATCCCGGGGCGACGATACGTCGTCGAACCCGGGATCCATGGCGCCTCGCCGACGCGCTATTTTCGGCTGCTATGAAGCGCCCTGGATTCCGGGTTCCGGCTGCGCCGGCCCCGGAATGACAAATGTTGCCGTCAAGACATTCGTCTTGCGCATAATATTAGGAGATTGGCGCTTTAGGACTTTCGGATTGACGCTGGTGCTACTGAGTAGTACCATCGGCGCATGACCGTAAAATCCTCCATTTCCCTGACCGATGAGCAGGCCGCATTCGCGCGCTCGCTCGTAGAGGCGGGGCGGTATTCGAGCGTCAGCGCCGTGCTGCAGCAGGCGCTGGAGCAAATGCGTCAGAAAACCATGGCTGACGATCTGGAACTTGAGACCAAGAAGCTGGAGCTCGAAGCTTTCCGGCAGCTGATCGACAAGCGCCGCAAGGGAAAGTTTATCAGTCTTGAGGAGATGAAGGTTCGAACCGACGCGATGATTGAGCGCAAGCGCCGCGAATATGGCTTATAGCGTAACGATCACGGACGATGCACACCGCGATATTGAAGCAGTCTTTCAGTTCCTTGTTGAAAGCTATTCCGGTTTTGGCGAACCGACAGCGGAAGCATTTCAAAACGCAGCTTTGCGCATTGACGGAATTTACGAAGATGCTGAACGCATCGGCGCGGCGCCATTCCGTGGAACATTGCACAGAGAATTCTCGCCCCCTGTTCGGCACGTGACGATCGACCGTGCCATCTTCTGGTTTGACGTTCACGAAACCGAACGCAACGTTAGAATATTGGGCGTCTTTTTTGGCGGTCAGGATCATGAAGGAAGAATGTTTTCGAGGCTTGTCGGAGACTAAAGCCTTTACGCCGGCGCCGGCGGCGATTACCTGAATTGCGTTTTACGGTTGGAGACTTTCCATGCGCGCGGAAATTGAAACGCTGATCAGCGAAACGAGGCAGTCGGTCGAACTGCTGAGGAGGCGTCTTTGACTGGGATAAAGCCCGGCGAGACCTCGACGAACTGAACGCGCGCGCCGAGGACCCGAGCCTTTGGGATAAACCCGAAGAGGCGCAGGCCCTGATGCAGCGGCGCAATGCGCTGGAAGCGCAGATGAACGCCGTCACCGAAATTGACGGCGAATTGAACGACATCGGCGAACTCGCAGAACTCGCCGATGCCGAAAGCGACGCCGCAAGCCTCGATGAGGCGCAGGAGATGCTCAAGGCCTTGCGCGACCGCGCCGCGAAAGCGGAGATCGAGGCGCTGCTCGCGGGCGAGGCGGACGCCAATAACGCCTTCGTTGAAATTCACCCGGGTGCCGGCGGTACGGAATCGAATGACTGGGCCGCGATGCTCTTGCGCATGTATGTGCGCTGGGCCGAGCAACACGGCTACAAGGTCGATGTTATCGAACAGCAGGCGGGCGACGAAGCGGGCATCAAGTCCGCGACCATCCACGTAAAGGGTCACAACGCATATGGCTGGCTGAAAACGGAATCGGGCGTGCACCGTCTTGTGCGCATCTCGCCATACGACTCAAACGCCCGCCGGCACACCTCGTTCTCGTCCGTCTGGGTTTATCCGGAAATCGACGACCGGATTGAAGTCGAGGTCAACGAATCCGATTGCCGCGTCGATACGTTCCGCGCGTCCGGCGCCGGCGGTCAGCATGTGAACAAGACGGACTCCGCGGTGCGCATCACCCATGAGCCGACCGGCATTGTCGTGCAGTCCCAGAACGAGCGCTCGCAGCACAAAAACCGCGCGACTTGCTGGAGCCTGTTGCGCGCGCGGCTTTACGAGCTGGAATTGCAAAAACGCGAGGAAGCCGCTGCGGCGACGGAAGCGGCGAAGTCCGACATCGGCTGGGGCCACCAGATTCGCTCCTACGTCTTACAGCCCTATCAGATGGTGAAGGATTTGAGGACGCAGGTCGAAAGCCCGTCGCCGGACGCAGTCCTCGACGGCGATCTCGACGCCTTCATGTCAGCGGCCCTCGCGGCGCGGATTACGGGCGAAGCCGGCGAGGGGGCGGAGGCGTAGGTGAAACTCATCATTCCGCCGCCGGTCCAAGGGATCATCATTGCCCTGACGATGTGGGCGCTGGCGCGTTGGACGCCGGGGCTGGCTTTTGACTTTCCGGGCCGTGCGGCGCTTGTCTGGGTATTCGGGCTTGTGGGCGTCGCCATGGAAATTGTCGCCGGGCTGATGTTCCTCCGGGCAAAAACCACCGTGAACCCGATGAGACCCGCGAACGCGAAACATCTCGTCACGACGGGTCTTTACCGCATCAGCCGTAATCCGATGTATCTGGCGCTGTTGCTGGTGCTGATCGCATGGGGGCTGCACCTTGCCAATCCGTTGAATGGTATCGTCCTAGCCGCCTGGGTGCTTTATATCACCGAATTCCAGATCAAGCCCGAAGAAGCCGCGCTGCACAAAAAGTTCGGCGCGGATTATGAAGCGTATTGCAGACGTGTGCGGCGATGGCTTTGAAATTTTCGACAGTTATTGCGGGCTTTGTGGTCGTCGCCTTATTCCTTACAGATCATGCGGCGGCAAACGGGGATGAGACTGTGACGCAACGCGAACTCATCGTTCTGGCGGCGCCGCGCAGCGACGATCCGTACTACCGGGACGTCGCCGACGACATTCTGGCGTTTCATGCAGCATTCGCCGAAGCGATCATCGAGAATGGCGACGATGTTCTCATATTCGTCGATGAAGCGGCGTTTAAGCGGTATGCGGATAAAATCCCGAAAGACCGCCTCGTCGTTGCGCCCATGGACGATATCTGGATGCGAGATTTTTCGCTCGCGAACCCGCAAGCCCCAGTCATGTTTCGCTACACTGCCGAAGGGCAGGGCGGCGGCCGCCGGGGGCAACGCGACGCCGACACCGTGCAGGAAAGGCTGGCGGCGTTTCTGGAAGAAGCGGGCCTCGACTTCGCCGAGAGCGATCTCCTCAATGACGGCGGCAATTTCGTTGACGATTATGCGGGCCGCGCCGTCGTTAGCCGCAAGTTCCTGCAAGACAACACCCTGACAGAGGGCGAGGCCCGGGCGCGATTGCGCGAGGCGGCGCGCGTCGACCACATCGCATTCATCGAAGCCGATGAGCAGGGCGGGCTCGAACACGCTGACGGCGTCGTCGCCTTTGTCGGTCCGAATCGCATCGCGGTGAACGCCTATCCCGACGACCCCGCCTACGCCGCGGCGCTCGCCGGCGACCTTCGCGCCGGTTTGCCTGGCGTCGAAATTTTCGAAATCCCCGCGCCCTATGACGGAACGCAAGTCCACGATGAACGATTCGGTTCCGCCTGCGGGCTCTACACCAATATGCTGGTCACGCCGGCGCGGATTTATTTCCCACAGTTCGGCGTCGCGGAGGATGCGGCCGCCATCGACGCCCTTTCACCATGGACTGACAAGACCATCGTTCCGGTCCCCTCTGGGGGCGTCTGCCATATGGGCGGCGGCGTTCGTTGCATGTCCTGGCAATTGCGCGGGGAAAACGCGGAGAAACTCTTGCGCTGGGCCGCGGGGCGCCAATAACGCATTCGGCGCATTCCCCCTTTGCAATCCAAACCGGAGCCCGGTAAAACCCGCCGGAAATTGGGGCCTTAAGGTCGTTTCGTCGCATTGCCGTGCGGCGGGCGGCGCGTCCATCACAACCAGCCTGCCTGGCCTGTTTCCCGGGTCCGGCCTTGTAGCCGCGAGTTTACCAACCATCCCCGCGCCGCGGGGATCGACGCCGGACAGGATATGATCGGAGCGCTTGCATTTTATCTCTTCGCGGGAGCGGCCGTTATTTGCGGCTTCATGGTGATCGCCGCGCGCAATCCGGTGCATTCGGTGCTGTTCCTGATCACGGCGTTTCTCTCCGTCGCCGGGCTCTTTGTGCTCATGGGCGCAGAATATCTCGCGATGCTGCTGGTGGTTGTATATGTCGGCGCCGTCGCGGTGCTCTTCTTGTTTGTGGTGATGATGCTCGACGTCGATTTCGTCGAGATGAAACAGGGCTTCCTGCAATATATGCCCGTCGGTTTTGCGCTCGCCGCCGTCGTGGTGATGGAACTCTTAATGATTTTTTGGATATGGGCGCTCCCGTCGGAAAAGGAAATGGCCGTCGCGCATCCAATCCCGACGGCTGGGCAAACCGTTTCCGATCCCAACGGCCCGACCAATATCGAGGCGATCGGTCTCGTCCTTTATACCGACTACATTCACTTCTTTCAGATCGCCGGCATGATCCTCCTCGTCGCCATGATCGGCGCGATCATCCTCACCTTCCGCACGCGGGAAGGAATCAAGAAACAGGATCCGGCCGAGCAGGTTGCGCGCGGGCGCGACGTTGAATTGGTCGATGTTCCGTCAGGGCAGGGGCTCAGCTAAGCGATGTTGGAAATTGGACTCGGTCATTATCTCAGCGTCGCCGCGGTGCTTTTCGCCATCGGCATGGCGGGCATCTTCCTCAACCGGAAGAATGTCATCGTGATCCTGATGTCGATCGAGCTGATGCTACTTTCGGTGAACATAAATCTCGTCGCTTTCTCGCAATTTCTCGGCGACCTTACCGGTCAGGTCTTCGCCTTCATGGTGCTGACCGTCGCCGCCGCAGAAGCCGCCATCGGTCTCGCCATTCTCGTCGCCTTCTTCCGCAATCGCGGCGACATCGCCGTCGAAGACGCCAACCTGATGAAGAACTAGCCTTATGAACTGGGAAGCGTTCGTTGTTCTGCTGCCGTTATTCGGCGCGCTCCTGTCGATGCCGGTGGGCCGCACTTTCGGGCCGAAGGCTTCGGAATATGTAACGACCGGCCTGATGGCCGCGGCGGCGGTCCTGGCGTGGATCCTGTTCTTTGATGTTGCGGGCGGACAAAACGCGCGCACCATCGAACTCTTTACGTGGATCGCATCGGGCGGGTTCGAAGCGAAATGGGCGGTGCGGCTCGACACGCTGTCGGCGGTGATGCTCGTCGTCGTGAACTCGGTCTCGTTCCTCGTGCACACCTATTCCATGGGCTACATGAAGGACTATGGCGAGCAGTCGCGCTTCTTCGCGTATCTGTCGCTCTTTACCTTCGCCATGCTGACCCTCGTCACGGCGGACAACTTCCTGCAGCTCTTCTTCGGCTGGGAAGGGGTGGGGCTCGCGTCTTATTTGCTGATCGGTTTCTGGTTCAAGAAAAAGTCTGCGAATGATGCGGCGATCAAGGCGTTCATCGTCAACCGCGTCGGCGATTTCGGGTTTGCCCTTGGCATCATGGCCGTCTTTTATGTCTTCGGCTCCATTGAATTCGACGCGGTCTTTGACGCGGTGCGCACCAACGCCGTCGTTGATCCGTTTGGGGCCGTCGCGGCGGCGCCGATCCAGGAATTGCGCATCAACTTCCTCGATCAGGACTGGCATGCGCTGACGGTGATTGCCGTCCTGCTGTTCATTGGCGCCATGGGCAAGTCCGCGCAGTTCATCCTGCACACCTGGCTGCCTGACGCCATGGAAGGCCCGACGCCCGTCTCCGCCCTCATTCACGCCGCGACCATGGTCACCGCCGGGGTGTTTCTCGTCTGCCGCTGCTCGGTGCTTTACGAATACGCGCCGAATGCGGCGGCGATGGTCACGATTGTCGGCGCGGTGACGGCGTTCTTCGCGGCGACCGTCGGTCTCTTTCAGGACGACATCAAGCGCGTCGTCGCATATTCCACTTGTTCGCAACTCGGCTACATGTTCTTCGCCGCCGGCGTAGGCGCCTATGGCGCGGCGATGTTCCATCTCTTCACGCACGCCTTCTTCAAGGCGCTCCTGTTCCTCGGCTCCGGCGCGGTCATCATCGCCATGCATCACGAACAGGACATGAAGAAGATGGGCGGGGTGAAAGACATCCTGCCGTTAACGCACATCCTGATGGTCATCGGCACAATTGCGATCACCGGCGTAGGCATTCCAAAGCTGTATCTCTTCGGCGCCCCCTTCGGCACCGCGGGCTTTGTTTCGAAAGACATGATTATCGAGGGCGCCTGGCACGCCGGGCATCTCGGCCGCGCCTTCGGGAATTTCGCCTTCGTCATGGGTCTGCTCGCAGCGGTCATGACGGCGTTTTATTCCTGGCGGCTCATCTTCCTGACTTTCTGGGGCAAGTCCCGCGCGCCGGAATCGGTGCGCAAACATCCCCACGCCGTGCCCGACACCATGATGTGGCCGCTCATTCCGCTGGCGGTGGGCGCGATCTTCGCCGGCATGGTCTTCTACGGCGACTTTGTCGGCAAGGAAAAAGAGAAATTTTGGAACGGCGCGCTGTATTTCTCCGAAACCCATCACGGCGAGGCTGAAAAAGGCGCCGATGATCTGAATGCGGAGGAAGTTGCAAAACTCGTCGACGATCACGGCGCGGACGAATATGCGGGCGAGGCCAAGAAAAAAGACAAAGAGGACAAGATCCCCACATGGGTCTACTGGTCGCCCTTTATCGCCATGCTCATCGGCGCCCTGACCGCAGCCTTCCACTATCTGCGCGGGGATCCCTTACGGCCCGGCCTCCTGCGCCCCGGCGGCATGATCTACGGCTTCCTCAAGAACAAATGGTATTTTGACGAGATCTACGACTTCCTGCTGGTGAAACCGGCGCTCGCCATCGGCCGCTTCCTCTGGATCGACGGCGACGGCAAGACGATTGACGCGGTCGGCCCCGACGGCATCGCCTCGACCGTGGCGTCCAACGCCAAGCGCATCGTCAAGCTGCAGTCCGGCTATCTCTATCACTACGCCTTTGCGATGCTGATCGGCATCGCCGTTCTCGTCACTTTTGTTCTCGTACGGCAGGGGGGCGGCTGACATGACGGAAAGTTTCGCATCCCAGCCCTGGCTCACCATGGTGACATTTGCGCCCCTCGTCGGCGCGCTCTTCATCATCGCCGCGCGCCTTGTCGCCAAGAAAAATATCGACGGGCAAGTCGAGGGCGAAGCGCTGGCGCAGCTCGAGCGTAGCTCGAAAATCATCGCGCTCGGCGCCACGGTCGTCACTTTCGCTATCTCGCTTCTGGTCTATTCCCTGTTCGATCCGTCCATCGGCGGCTTCCAGCTTGTGGAGCAGCGCGAATGGATCGGCGGCGGCGTCTCCTACAAGATGGGCGTTGACGGCATCTCGATCCTGTTCGTCCTCTTGACGACCTTCATCATGCCGATCTGCATTCTCGCCTCATGGGACTCCATCAAGTCCCGCGTCGCCGATTACATGATCGCGTTTCTCATTCTCGAAACGCTGATGATCGGCGTTTTCTGCGCCCTCGACCTTTTCCTTTTTTATGTCTTTTTCGAGGGCAGCCTGATCCCGATGTTCCTCATCATCGGCGTCTGGGGCTCTAAGGGCGTCAAGGAATTCGCCGGCTTCTCCATGCCGTCGAAAGTCTACGCGGCGCTGAAGTTCTTCCTCTATACGCTGGTCGGCTCGCTGCTGCTGTTGATCGCCATGGCGTGGATGTACGCGACCGCCGGCACGACGGACATTGTCGCCTTGCAACAGTTTGACTTCCCTGTCGGCGCGCAGAAATGGCTGTGGCTTGCGTTCTTTGCATCCTTTGCCGTGAAGATGCCCATGTGGCCGGTGCACACCTGGCTCCCCGACGCCCACGTTCAGGCGCCGACGGCGGGGTCCGTCGTCCTCGCGGCGATCCTCCTGAAAATGGGCGGCTACGGGTTCCTGCGGTTCTCGCTGCCCATGTTCCCGGACGCATCGATGGACTTCTCGCCGCTGGTTTTTGCGCTGTCGATTGTCGCGATCATTTACACGTCGCTCGTGGCGCTCGCGCAAGAAGACATGAAAAAACTCATCGCCTATTCCTCGGTCGCCCATATGGGCTTCGTGACCATGGGCATTTTCACGGGCACCAAACAGGGCATTGAAGGCGGGCTCTTCCAGATGCTCTCCCACGGGTTTATTTCCGGCGCGCTCTTCCTGTGCGTCGGCGTTATTTACGACCGCATGCATACGCGGGAGATCGCCGCCTATGGCGGGCTCGTTCATCGCATGCCGCTTTACGCGTTCTTCTTCCTCTTCTTCACCATGGGCAATGTGGGCCTGCCGGGCACGTCCGGTTTCGTCGGCGAGATCCTCGCCATGACCGGTGCCTTCAAGGTGAATTCATGGATCGCGTTCTTCGCCGCCTTCGGCGTTATCCTGTCAGCGGCCTATGCGCTACGCCTTTACCGACAGGTGATTTACGGCGACCTTACGAAAGAAGCGCTGATGGATATTCCGGATTTGCGGATCCGCGAGCTTGGCGCCCTGTTCGTGCTGATGGTCTTTGCGCTTTATCTCGGCGTCTATCCGGGCCCGGCGCTCAGTGTCTTCGCGCCGTCGGTGGATATTCTGATGGAAAATTTGAGCGCGTCGCTCGGCGAGGGTGGATTGTGATCGCAACGCCTACGATCCGCGCATTCCCGCGAAGGCGGGAATCCATCATGGAAATAGTGACGGGCGAAGCCCGCCTTTCTTGTGTTGACTGGATCCCCGCCTGCGCGGGGATGACCGGGAGCGAGGTCGACAACGAATTTCGTCACAAGGTGCTGCGAGCAGGATAAATGGGCATTTTCGAACAACTTTCTTTCGCCCTGCCGGAGCTTGTGCTCGCCATCGGCTCGATGGTCCTGTTGATTGTCGGCGTTTTTCTCGGCGACAAGTCAGCGAAACAAATCGCCTATGCGAGCGTCGCGCTGCTCGTTGCCGCGCTGGCGCTTGTCGTGGTCGGCCCGTCTGCGGGAAGGGCGTCCCTGTTCGACGGCGCCTTTGAAATTGACGGCTTTGCGGCCTTCGCCAAAGTCATCATTTTCGCCGCCGCCGCAATCGCCATCCTGATGTCGCACCAATTCATCGACGGTGAGAAGAGCGGGCGGTTCGAATATCCGGTGCTCATAGTGCTCGCCGCATTCGGCATGGCGCTGATGGTGTCCGCCAACGATCTCATCTCGCTTTATATGGGCGTCGAGATGCAGAGCCTTGCGCTATACATCCTCGCCGCCTTCAACCGCGACAGCAAACGCTCCACCGAAGCGGGCCTTAAATATTTCGTGCTCGGCGCCTTGTCGTCGGGATTGCTTCTTTACGGCGCGTCTCTCGTTTACGGGTTTTCCGGCTCGACCTCGTTTGAAGACATCGCCCGGGTCGCCGCGTCCGAAGATAAGAATGCAGGGCTCATCATCGGCCTCGTATTCCTGATTTGCGGACTGGCGTTCAAGGTGTCCGCTGCGCCGTTCCACATGTGGACGCCGGATGTTTATGAAGGCGCGCCGACGCCGGTGACGGCGTTCTTCGCCGCGGCGCCAAAGCTCGCGGCCATGGCGCTGTTCGCCCGCGCGCTCGTCGTATCGTTCCCGGGCGTTCTTGAAGACTGGCAGCCGGTCCTCGCCATGATCGCGGTGGCGTCGATGGTGGTCGGCGCTTTTTCCGCGATCGCCCAGACCAACATTAAACGCCTGATGGCGTATTCCTCCATTGGCCATATGGGCTACGCGCTGGTCGGTCTCGCGGCAGGCACGCGTGAGGGCGTCACCGCCGTCCTCATCTACATGGCGATCTATGTGGTTATGACCATCGGCGCCTTCGCCTGCATCCTGATGATGCGTCGGCGCGGCGGCATGACCGAAAGCATTGACGATCTCGCCGGTCTGTCGCGCACCAATGCTCCGCTTGCGTTCATTCTCACTTTCCTTCTCTTTTCGCTTGCGGGCGTGCCGCCGCTCGCCGGGTTCTTCGGCAAGTGGTTTGTCTTTTTCGCCGCCGTCGATGCAGGGCTTGTCTGGCTTGCGGTCGTCGGCGTGCTCGCCAGCGCCGTCTCCGCGTTTTATTATCTGCGCATTGTCTGGTTCATGTGGTTCGACGAACCGGCGCCAGCGTTTGAACGGGACGTCGGGCCGACTTTGCGCGTCGCCGCCTGGGGTTCAGCGCTCCTGATGTTCCCGCTGCTGCCGGTCTTTATCGGGCAGTTGCGCCGCGTCGCCGACATTGCCGCGTCGGCGTTGTTCTGACGCATGAAACGGCTGCCCTCCGGCGCGCGGCTCGAAAACTTCGACACGCTCGATTCAACGAACGCCGAAGCCAAACGCCGCGCAGGCGCCGGCGACGCCGGGCCTTGCTGGATCCTCGCGCGCCGACAAACGGCCGGATACGGACGGCGCGGACGGGCGTGGGAAACGGGCGCGGAAAATTTTGCGGGAACTTGTCTCTTCACCCCTGACGGCGCGCCGGCGCATTTCGGTCAGCTTTCCTACGTCATCGCTCTCGGCGTCATCGAGGCGCTCGACCCGTACGCCATTGTCGGCGCCCTCGCACTGAAATGGCCGAATGATGTGTTGGCGGGCGTTGGCAAACTTGCGGGCATTCTGATTGAGAGCGTCCAGTGCAATGGGCGCACGGCCCTTTGCATTGGCGTCGGCGTCAATCTCACATCGTCTCCCGCTGATACGCCGTATCCGACGGCCCGGCTCGCCGATCACTTGCGCGATGGCGCGTCGGCGCCGTCGCCGGAAGCGCTCGCCGCCGCAATCGACGAAAAGTTCGCCGCGCTCTACGCCCTCTGGCGGCGCGACGGCTTTGCCCCCATCCGCGACGCATGGCTCGCCCGCGCCCATGGGGTCGGCGAGACCGTTCAGGTGCGCCTGCCGAACGAAGAATTTTCGGGCGTCTTTCGCGATCTCGACGCGGACGGCAATCTCGTCGTCTCAATCGGGGACAGCGCACGGCGCGTCGCCGCCGGCGAAATCATGTTTGGCGAATGAGCGGCTATTTGTCGTTGCCGGGCCTGTCCCGGCAATCCAGAAACGTTCTATACTTGCGCATTGGATGAACCGGATCGCGGGGATGAACCCGGCGATGACACAGGCTGGAATTTTCGCACCATGCTTCTCGCCATTGACGTCGGCAACACCAACTCCGTGATCGCGCTCTTCAAGGGCGAAAGTCCGGCGGCTGTCTGGCGCACGTCTACGTCAACGACGCGCACGGCGGACGAATATGCGGTCTGGCTCGCGAACCTCATGGCGATGGCGGATTTCAAACTCGCCGACATTACCGATTGCGTCATCTCCAATGTGGTGCCGCAATCGCTGTTCCATTTCCGCAACCTCTCGCGACGCTACTTCAACTGCGAGCCCTTTGTCGTCAGCCATGACAATGTGCCGGGCGTTGAGGTGCGCATTCCGAAGCCTTCGGAAGCGGGCGCGGACCGGCTGGTCAATTCCGTCGGCGCGTTTGTCGCCCATGGCGGCCCGCTCGTCGTCGTCGACAGCGGCACGGCGACGAATTTTGACATTGTCTCTAGTGACGGCGCCTTTGAAGGCGGCGTCATTGCGCCGGGGATCAATCTTGCCATGCAGGCGCTCCACGACGCCGCCGCGCGCCTGCCGCGCATCGCCATTGAACGCCCGCCGAAAATCATCGGGACCGATACGGTGGGCGCCATGCAGACCGGCGTTTTTTGGGGCTATGTAAGCCTCATCGAAGGAGTGATCGCGCGCATCAAGGACGAATATAAAAAGCCCATCAAGGTCGTTGCGACCGGCGGCATTGCGTCGCTCTTTGAAGGGGCGACAGACGCCATCGACATCTTCGATGCGGAAGTGACGATACGCGGCCTTTACGAAATTCACCGGCGCGCAAAGGCGAACGGGTAATGTCGCAAAAAGAACTGGTGTTCCTGCCGCTCGGCGGTTCCGGCGAGATCGGCATGAACATGAACCTTTACGGGTTCGGGACGCCGGCCAATCGCCAATGGATCATGATCGATTGCGGCGTCATGTTCGGCGATCTCGCAACGCCGGGCGTCGATCTCATTTGTCCGGACCCGACCTATATTCTCGAAGAGCGCGAAGGCCTGCACGGGCTTTTGCTCACTCACGGACATGAAGACCATATCGGCGCCGTGGCGCTGATTGCGCCGAAGCTTGGCTGCCCGATCTATGCAACGCCGTTCACCGCGGCCCTCGTGCGCCGCAAGCTTGACGAATACGGCATTGCGAACGCGCCCTTGCGCGTCATAGACATGAATTCGAAGCTTTCGCTCGGACCGTTCGATCTGGAATATGTGACGCTGACCCATTCCATCCCCGAACCCTCTGCCATTGTCATTCGCACAGAGCTTGGAACGGTGCTCCATACGGGCGACTGGAAAATCGATCCCGCGCCGACATTAGGTCCCACCGCGGACGAAGACGCGATCAAGAAGCTCGGCGATGACGGGCTGCTCGCCATGGTCTGCGATTCAACGAACGTATTCTCCAAGGGCGAGTCCGGTTCGGAATCGAAAGTCCGCAAGAACCTCGTCGAGCTCATCAGCCAGCAACAGGGGCGCGTTGCGGTGACGACGTTCGCGTCCAATGTCTCGCGCGTCGTCTCGATTTGCGAAGCAGCGGCGGCGGCGGACCGCAGCGTTTGCCTCTTGGGCCGGTCGATGCTGCGCATTGTCGATGCGGCCCGCGAAACGGGGCTGTTGCCCGAAGCGCTGTCCTTCGTTGATCCGAAGGACGCCGGCCATCTGCCGCGCCGGCACGTTCTTTATCTCTGCACCGGCAGCCAGGGCGAGCCGCGCGCGGCGCTCGCCCGTATCGCCCGCGACGACCACCGCGATCTTGTTCTGGGCGACGGCGATACCGTGATTTTTTCCTCCAAGATCATCCCCGGCAATGACCGGGAGATTTTCAATCTCCAGAACGACCTTGTGGATCGCGGCGTCCATATCGTTACGGAAAAGGACGAGTTCATTCATGTGTCCGGTCATCCGTGCCGGGATGAATTGCAGGCGATGTATGGCTGGGCGCGGCCGACAATCGCGATCCCCGTTCACGGCGAGGCGCGTCATCTGGAGGAACACGCCGACTACGCGTCCGCGCTAGGCGTTGCGGAAACGCTGGCGCCGCGCAATGGCGACCTCATTCGCCTGGCGCCGGAGGGCCCGGAAATTATCGAGGAAGTTCCCGCGGGCCGGATGTATCTCGACGGCGACGCGCTGTTGCCGGACGGCGCGGCGCCCATGCGCGAGCGGCGTAAGCTTTCTTATGGAGGGGTCGTCGTTATTTCCGTCATGCTGGACCGCGCTGGCGCGCCGGCGGGCGATCCGAAGATATTCTGCAAGGGCGTTTTCGACGGCGACGCGCTAGCCGAACTGGTAAGCGACCTCGCGCTGGAGATCGAAGACATGCCGAAGAAAAAGCGCCAGGACGACGACGCCGTCGAGATCGTCATGCGCCGCGCGGCCCGCGCCTTCTTCGACGATGTCTGGGGCAAGCGGCCCGTAATCGAAACCCACATTCACCGGGCTCGATCATGAATCCCGCGGCCATCATCGTCGTCTTCGTCATCTGGTGGTGGGTCGCGTTTCTCGCTGTCCTGCCCATGGGCGTCAAAAGCCGCTGGGAAGGGGACGATGACGGCGTAGACGGCGCCGATCCCGGCGCGCCCGACGATCCGCAACTGAAGAAAAAAGCCCTGCGCGCGACAATCATCGCGGCGGGTCTCACGATTGTCACCTCTGCGGTGATTATGAGCGGCCTTGTGACGATTCGGGATTGAGCCGAACTTCGCTGTGTCATTCCGGGGCGCGAGCAAGGCTCGCGAACCCGGAATCCATGGAACGTGAACAGGTCCGTGGCAAACGCGGTAAATTATGAGCCTTGGATCCCGGGTTCTGACTGCGTCAGCCCCGGGATGACAATTCCATTCCTTGCCAACTTCCGCGGGCTGGAATAGCAACGCGTTGAACGGCGGTACCCCGCGCGCGCCCCGAGGAAACCCCATGAGCGAAACACCGCATACGGATGAAGCGGAAGTCGCAGCCGATGAGGCGGCGCTGGAAGACGCGCAGTTTGCCGAAGACCGCACGCTCAGCACCGAATTCGTTGACGCTGTCCACAACGCCATCGACAATGGCGATCCCCTCGAGTTCGAATATCTGACGAAAGACCTCCACCCCGCCGACATCGCCGACCTCATCGGCCTCCTGCACGAAGACGACCGGTCGCGCCTCATTGAGATGAAAGACGGCGGGCTCGCGGCGGACGTGCTCGCCGAACTTGACGACGATTTGCGCGAAGATGTTGTCGAGGCGATGGACCCGGCGAAGGTCGCCGAAGCGGTTGTCGAACTTGATACGGACGATGCGGCGTTCGTTCTGGAAGACCTCGACGCGGAAAAACAGGCCGAAATTCTCGCCGAAGTGCCGCTGGAAGAGCGCCTCGCCGTGCGCGCGGCCCTCGACTATCCGGAAGAGAGCGCCGGCCGGGTCATGCAGCGGGAGTTTTTTGCCGCGCCCGGCTACTGGACCGTGGGCCAGATCATCGACCGGTTGCGGTCGACGGACGATCTTCCCGACCGCTTTTATGAAGTCTTCGTCGTCGATCCGGCATTCAAACCGATTGGCGAAGTGCCGCTCTCAACGCTTTTGAAACGCCCGCGCGAAACGCGCATCGACGAGATCATGCTGGGCGCGAAGCGGAAAATTCCGGTCACTATGGACCAGGAAGAGGTCGCTTACCTGTTCGAACAGTACAACCTTATTTCCTCGCCGGTGGTGGACGCAGCGGACAGGCTCGTCGGCATGATCACCGTTGACGATGTTGTTGAACTGGTGCGCGAGGAATCCCAGGAAGACATGCTCGCGCTTGGCGGCGTCGAGGCGGACACCGGCCTGTCCGACACCGTATTCGAAACCGTGCGCTCACGCTTTTCGTGGCTTGCGGTCAACCTTGCGACCGCCATTCTCGCCTCACTGGTCATTGCCGTGTTTGACGGCGCCATCGGGCAGATCGTGGCGCTTGCGGTGCTGATGCCCATCGTTGCGTCCATGGGCGGCAATGCGGGCACGCAAACGCTCACCGTCGCCGTGCGCTCCATCGCAACGAAAGACTTAACGCCGTCAAACGCTGCGCGCATTGTCTGGCGCGAAGCGCTGGTCGGCCTTAGCAACGGCGTTGTCTTCGCGATCATCATGGGCGCGCTCGCCGGGCTCTGGTATTTCCTCTCCGGCTGGGGCGATGCGAATGACGCGATCGGCCTTGCCGCGGTGGTCGGCGTCGCCATGATCGTCAATCTCTTATGCGCGGGGCTCGCCGGCATTCTCGTGCCGCTGGGCCTGCAACGGGCGGGGCAGGACCCGGCGGTCTCGTCGGCAGTATTCGTGACGACGGTGACGGATATCGTCGGGTTTTTCGTATTTCTGGGACTGGCCGCGGCGGTGTTGCTTTAAACCCGAGGCTTCAGCAGACAGACCCTCATCCTGAGGTGCTTTAAGCCTCGAAGGATGGCGGCAAGCGCCCGTGCTTGCATCACATCCTTCGAGGCTCGCCCATTCGTGCTCGCACCTCAGGATGAGGGATGCGCATTTTTGCCGCGCGAATCCGCCCACCCAAATACAACCGCAACCCGATATTCTTTCATGAATTCCGCATTTGGTGCGTAGTTATCAACGCTCCGGCGCGAGGGCGTATGATGCAAGGCGTGCATCGGGTCATGGGTCGAAACCCAAACGCGGCGGGCGCCAATGGGCGCCGCCCATCACCCTTAACCGGGCCCTGATCTGTGTACGGATTCGTCGCGGGCTACGCGCGCGAGGGGTCCCGGCTCTTTGACATTGTGGATTTATGGGGGAACGGCGCCACCGCGTGCGAATGCGCGTGCGATGAAGTTTCGCGGGCGCTGTTCTCTTCATGTGCGCCCGCGCGATAAAACGCCGAAGCCCCCGCGCAGGCGGGGGTCCAGCGAACTATGAATGTCGAGCGTTGCTCGTCTTACCTTTTGGACTGGATTCCCGCTTTTGCGGGAATGATCGGTGTCCGGATCAGTCGTGCGCTTTAGCGCATGAACCGCCAGTAAACGAGCGCCGCGGTGAAGAGGATGATCAGCATCCCCGGCTCCGGCACATCGACCGGCGGCTCCGGGTCCGGCGGCGGCGGCATGGTCGGCGGCGGCGTCACCGGCGGCACATGGATCGGCGGCGGCCCAAAGATCGGCGGCGGCGCAGGCACGGTCCTTGGCGCAGGCTGCTCCGGCGGGAACGCCGGCGGCGGCGTTTCCGTCGTGGTCGGTTTCGGAACCCGCCCGGTTTCGATCACTGGCGCCGGATTATAGCCGGCGAGCCGCGTCGGAACGGGGCGGGGCGTTAAAAAGAACGGCTGGCGGCCCTCCGCTGGCCTTCTTCGCCTTCGCCGCAGCATCCGCAATTGACGACAATGTCGTTGCGAATGTCGCCGACCGCGCGCGCCAGCCATTCCGTGTATTCGTCGTCGCCGACGGAACTTGTTCCGTTGTCGCCCCCGAATCCGCCGGTCCAGATGATCGCGCCTGCGAGAATCAGCGCGGCGATGATATTTGCGATCCCGTTGCTGCCAAGCATGACAAACCTCTGCTGCCCCTTTCATTTTCCCGAGCGGCGGACCGGGAGAAGGCCCGTGCCCGCCAGGCCCATTGCCGGAGCAATCGCAATGGGCGCGACCGGTCCGTCCCAAGTCCTGTGCCAAGCGGGCGGATCGGCCAAAGGAACAGAAAATTGAAGGAAAACAGGAATTTACCTCCGAAAATACGGCAAACAGAGGATTTCCCGGCGAAAAAAATTCTCGCGCGCCCTGTCCCGAAACGGGCCGGAATCAGCCATTGTGCAGAATTGACACAAATGGCCGCCGCCGTTTCCCGGGCCGGCGCTCCCGTCTACCCAAGGCCGGGGCCATGTGTTACGTAAAGGTTAATGCGGCGCGCCGGGGGCGCCGCAGCGGTAACTGGATTGACCTGGCGTGGGCGTGGTTCCTGGCGCGGGTGGTGAAGAGGGGCAGCGGGTCTGATGCGGACGGGTGAGACCGGTCTTAATCTGATCAAAGGTTACGAAGGGCTGCGCATGGCGGCCCATTATGCGCCGAGCGAACAGTGGACCGTCGGTTACGGCCACACGTCGAGCGCCCGTCACGGCATGTCCGTTACCGAAGGCGACGCCGAGCGTCTGTTGCGCGACGATGTCAAGCCCATCGAACAACTCATTACCGATACCGTCCGTGCGCCGCTCAATCAGAACGAACATGATGCGCTGACGTCGCTAATCTTTAATATTGGCGAAGAAAACTGGAAACGCTCCACGGTCCTGCGCAAGCTGAACGCCGGCGACAAGATCGGCGCCGCCAATGCTTTTGAAATGTGGACCAAGGCGTACGTCAATAACGAGCTTGTCTCGCTGGACGGCCTTGTGCGCCGGCGCGCAGCAGAGAAGTCGCTCTTCCTGATGCCGACGGAAGCCTCGCTCGTCGTGCCGAGTTCGGATGTTTCGCCGGCGGCGGAATGCGAGCCGGAATATATTTCCGAGAATGTCCTGTCGGCGAAGCCGGCGGTCGATATCGCGGAAATTCGCGAGAACCGGAAAAAGTCCTTGTCGCCGGAAGAAAAAGCGGCGCGCACGCGGGCATTGTTTGCGGCGACGCAGGCGCTCTCCGGCGAGCCGACAAAAATGATTATCTCCAAGGAAGAAGAATACGCCGATATGGGCGTAACGGTGGGCGCGGTCCTCGCCGGTCTTCTGGCGCTGGCAATGACGGCGACGGGCGCGGTGCTGCTGCTCGGACAGGAAGCGCCGGGGATCGCCGAGCGGCTCGGTCTTTCCTATGACCGTTTCGCGGCGATATTCGAAAACCTGCCCATGTGGCTGGCGGCGATCGGCGCGGCCATGTGCTACTTCATCCTCTACATCCTGGTGAAACGCGGCGCGCGCCACGACCTCAAACGACAGCGCGCCCGGGACGTCGCGCGTCTGCGCATCGCGGAGTAGGGCGCGGGGCCTTCGCAGTTTCTGTCGTCTGAAGAGCCAACCAATCCTGACGCCGCTCATTCCCGCGAAAGCGGGAATCCAGCTATAAAATAGCGACGAGCTTCGCTCGCCATTAATGTGTCGCTGGATCCCCGTCTTCACGGGGATTATCGGCAAGAACGAAACACCAATACGCATTCCCATGCCCCTGCATCTCATCAAACTTTGCGTTGGCGCCGCATCCGTTGACGATCAGCGTGACTGGATCAGGACGCGGCTTGCGCAAAACGAAAAAGCCGGCCTCGGCCGCATCCATGATTGCGTCACGCGCATGCGCCCGCGGCGTCTGGAGGAACTTCTCGGCGGCGGCTCGCTCTACTGGGTCATCAAGGGCGTCGTGCAGGCGCGCCAGAAAATCATGTCGCTGGAGCCGCGCCGCGGCCGCGACGGCGTTGAACGCACCGCGATCATCCTGCAGCCGCGCCTCTTCCTGACCGAACCCCAGCCCCGGCGCGCCTTTCAGGGCTGGCGCTATCTCACCGATGAAGACGCGCCGGCGGACCTGTCAGCGGCGCGGAAAAAGGGCGCGCCCCCGGAATTGTCCCGGGAGCTGGCTGCCCTGGGTCTGTTGTAAGCCTCGCGCGGCGCACCCCGGGCCGATTCCTAAAATTCGCCTCAATTTCCGCTATTTGGCGGGTGCGATCGTGAATTCGCGCCTTGGCGTTGCGCGCGCGCAACGGTATGGTGCCGCACGCCTCGGGGGGTAAAAGGCCTGCCTTGGGGGTTCTGAACAGGAGAATGCGATTTGCGTCCGGCGAAACTGGTCTTGCTGACGTTGGCGACGGCGATGCTTGGCGCCTGCTCGACATTTTCCCGCAGCGGCGGCGAGGCGCAAAGCGCTGACGACGCCTATTCCAACCCCCGCGAAATTGAGGCCCAGACCAAAGTCGCGCGCCTGCAGACGGAAAACGCCCGTCTCGCTAATCGCGTCCTGGAGTTGCAGCGTGAAAATGATCGCTTGCGCCGGGCCCAATCTCAGGCGGCTGCTGCGCCGGCGGCGGAAGAGCCAGATGCGCCGGCGGAAACAGCCGTCGCCTTGCGCGAGCCGCAGGTTCTGAAACAGCCCGTGGTCGATAATCCGGAAACGCCGGAAATGACGAGCACGGAAGTGCCGGTCGAATCGGCGCCGCGCCTCACCCAGCCGACATTCGAATCGACCGATGCGGTTTTTGAAAACGAAGCCGACGCCGCCGCGCCGGCGCCGGAAATGCTGTTCGGCGTGCATCTCGCTTCCTATCGCGAAATCGACGAAGCGCGCGAAGGCTGGCGCAAACTGCAGCGGGAAAACCCGGACGAGCTAGGCTTGCTTGAACCGCGCCTCGAAACCGTGCGCGTGCCCGAACGCGGTTCTTTCCTGCGGCTCATTGGCGGCGGCCTGTCGTCGCGCGAAAAGGCCGAAGCGCTGTGTTCGAACCTGAAGTTTAAAGGTCTTTATTGCGCCGTCTCAGACTTTTCCGGTGAGCGACTATCGCTCGTCGAAAACACCGGCTGACGATTATTGCGGCGGCGCGATTTCAAAACGGCGTTCGTCAAAGACAACGCCGTCATATTCCCCGGCGCCTTCATAACGCAGCGTCAACTTGCCGGCGCCAAGCGAGAAAAAGCCAAGCGGCAGTTCAAACAACCGCATTTCCGCGTCCGGATAACCGGCGACGTTTTCGCGAATAGCAAGGGTTTTTTTCTCGCCGTCGCTTTTGCTGACGAATGATGCGACGAGCCGCCCGAAGGTTGAATGCTCCCCTTGCGGCTCAATCGCCGTAGATAGCAACAGCAACCCGTCCGTATCGCGCAGGAGTTTGGTGTCGGCGATTTCCGCCCGGGCCGAGCCCGGACCCCGGAGCATGATCGGGATCGAAACGCCGGGATCGATATCGACCTGCAGGCCGGAGTCGCTCGCCTTGCGCATCAGCGTGCGCGTGGCTTCCGTCTCGATCAACAAATGCGAACGCCGCTCGCCGATGGGCGGCAGGGCGCCGTCGCGGACCTTTACCGTAATCTCGACGCGCGCCCCGGGCTCAAGCTGAAAATGCGCCGGCTGCAAAGTGAACCACGGCGCGGCGCTGATGGTCTCGCGCAAATTGGCGCTGGCGTTTTCATAACCGAGCGGCGTGGCGGCGAGGTCAATCCAACTTGCCCGCCCGTCGAGAATGCGCGGCGTGGGATTGGAAACAACGACCGTCGCCTCGCGCTGTTCCGCATCGAGCACCTGACGCAACGGGCTCACCACCATATCCGCGGCGGCGGGGCTCGCGGCGGCAAGCGCGGCGAAAAGACTGATGAGGGTTCGGCGCATGGTAAGGCTCTCGCGGCTGCAAGAATCGGAGCACCCTAATGGTTAACCCGCATCCGGTTTCGGTTGGGTAAGCAAACGTCGTAAATTTCGCCCGGAAATGCGGGGCGCGAAAGGGATTTTCTGGAATGACGCATGTCATTGTGCTCGGCAATGAAAAGGGCGGGTCGGGCAAGACGACGACGGCGATGCATATCGTCGTCGCGCTCCTGAAAAGCGGTTTTCGCGTCGGTGCGGTCGATCTTGATCTGCGCCAGCAGAGCCTCAACCGATATCTCGAGAACCGGAAAAGTTTCTGCGAAATCAAGGGCAAGGAGCTGCCCTTTCCGGTGGTCGCCCATGTTGACGCGTCCGCGCTCGACAGCCGCGATGCCTCCAAGGCGCAGGAAACCGAAAATCTGAGCGCCGCCCTTGGCGCCCTCGAGGGGTGCGATTTTGCGGTCATCGACTGTCCGGGCGCCAACACCCATCTCTCCCGACTCGCCCATATCCATGCGGACACCATCGTCACGCCCCTGAACGACAGCTTCGTTGATTTCGATCTTCTGGCGCGGGTCGATCCGGAGACAGGGCGGATCACCGGGCCGAGCCTTTACAGCGAAATGGTCTGGGATGCGCGCAAGCGCCGCGCGCTCACCGGCGCTGCGGCCGGCGCCATTGACTGGGTCGTCCTGCGTAACCGCCTGTCGGCGACCCGCGCCAATAACAAAAAGCGCGTCGGCGAAAAACTCGACGATCTCTCCGCGCGCATCGGCTTTCGGCTTGCCCGCGGTTTCGGCGATCGGGTGATCTATCGCGAACTGTTCCCGGTCGGGCTGACCCTGCTTGACCTTGGCGGCAAGGATTCGCCTGTGCGCCTGTCGACCATGAGCCATGTCACGGCGCGCCTGGAAATCCGCACGCTGATCGCCTCGCTGAACCTGCCGAAACCGGCTGCGGCGACTGACGGATCGACCGAGTCAACGCGCATCGCGGCGGCGTAACCCGCGAACTGCCAAACCGGCGCTGTCTGTGTTAGAAACGTTTCCGGATTAACCGGAACAAAGGCTTCCATGTCCCTTGGCCTGATCGCTCTTCTTGGCGCCGCTATGGGCGCAGGCTGGCTGCTGTTGCGGCTCGCGCGCGAACAGGGCGGCGCGGGCGAGGCAACCGCCGCGCGCAATATGACCGTCTTGAAGGGCGTTGTCTGGTTTGGCCTCGCCGCGGCGTTATTCGCCGCCAAACTGTGGCCGCTGGCGTTCATGGTGCTGCTTGCGGCGGGCGGCGTCAGTGCGATCGAGATGTGGCGCGCCCGCGCTATGCGCGAGGACGGCGCGCTGAATGCCGAACCCGCGCCGCCCGCACGGGTTATGGACGCCGCTGAAGCCGCGCGCATTCTGGGCGTCGCTGAAGACGCGGGCGCCGATGAAATTCGCGCCGCCCACAAGAAACTCATCGCCCAGATCCACCCCGACAAGGGCGGCACGGACTATCTCGCCGCGAAGATCAACGAGGCGCGGGAGGTAATGTTGGGGCGGGAAAGCGCCTGATTTCCGCGCGACCGCAAGAAACATCAAGAAGCAGGCGGGCGGACCCGCTATGACGCGCCGATGACCAGTCGTTCCGCCATTCAGGCCGCGGCGATCTTCGCCGAAGCGCATCTCGATCAGCCGCTCCCGCTGGCGCGGCTGGCGGAGACGGCGGGATATTCCGAACATCATTTTCACCGCGTCTTTCTCGACGAAACGGGCGAGACGCCCGCTGATTTCGTGCAGCGGCTGCGCCTCGAAAAAGCGGCGTTTCGATTGCTCGTTGAAGACGAGACAATTCTCACCATCGCCCTCGACTGCGGTTACGCCAATCACGAAACCATGACGCGGGCGTTCAAGCGCCAGTTTGACGCAACGCCCAGCGACTATCGAAAAGCCGGGCGGTTGATGTTGAACCGCGGCCGGGCCGCGCGGGGCGATGAGGCGCAAGCGTCGTTCGAGTTGTCGGCGACGCGCCGCGTGAAACTGAAGCCGGCGCCGATCGCCTTCATCCGGACCACGGGGTCTTATGAAAATGTCGATCCCAAATTATGGACGCGGCTCACGGACTGGTCGGCGGCGCAGGGCCACCCTGGCGCGCCAATGCTTCTTGGTATCGGCCGCGATTCCCCTGCGGTGACGGCGCCGGAAAACTTGCGATTCGACGCCTGTATCTCCGTTCCGGAAGACGCGAGCGGATCCGGCGACATACGCGTCGGCGCCTTGCCTGCGCTTGATTGCGTTGTGACGACGCATATTGGTCCGTATGCGTCGTTGCCGGCGGCCTACCCGCAGATTTTTCATCAGTCGGCGAAAGTTGCGCAAACGGAAATCATCGGATTGCCGGCGATTGAGATTTATCGCGACAGCGACGTCGATATTTTTCGCGGCGTCAGCGTCACGGACATCTTCCTGCCCGTGAGAGCCGGGTGATTCCCATTCTCCTGAAATCAAAAGAAAGGCCAAACCCATGCTTCGCGCGCCCGACTATATCAAAGCCGCGGTAACGGCGATCGCTATCGTCGCCGCCAATGTGGCCATCAGCTATGTGGTGATGGCGGCATATGCTTATTTCATCGATACCGGCCAGGATGCGGCGTATTACGAAGCCGCCGCGCAGAAGATTGCACCCTGGTCGAGCGTTGTCTTCGGCGCGGTCCTGTTTTTCGCCGCCGCATTTATTCTTGGCAAGCGCCGCCCGGACCGCAGCGCTATCGGTTTTGCGCTGACGGTGTTCGTCGTCTACGCAATTATCGAGTTCGTCGTCATGGCGAGCGCCGGACAACTCGCGCCTATGATCGGCATTGTCGCGTTTTCGCTAACGACGAAACTCGGCGCCGCGTTTCTCGGCGCAAAGGCCGCGCAGCCTAAGCAAACAGTTCACCAATAAAATTCGCCATCGCCGCCCATGACCGGCGATCCGCATCAGGACTATAGACCGTGCCGAAATCCGGATCGTTCGCCGCGGGGTTGGTGAAGGAGTGCATCGTGCCGCCATAGGCGTGGAGCTGCCAGTCGGCGCCGGCCTTGTTCATTTCAGCGGCGAAGGCGTCAACGTCCGCCGGCGGCGCCATCGGATCGTCCCAGCCATGGAGCGCGAGCACTTTCGCGTTGATCTTGTCCTTCGTATTGCCGGCGCTTCCGAGGAGCCCGTGAAAGCTGACGACGCCTTCAACATCGCCGCCAGTGCGGGCGATATCGAGCACGCAAAGCCCGCCAAAGCAGAAGCCGATCGCGGCGAGTTTGCCGCCGGCGACTTCCGGCAGGGCCTTCGCCATGGCGATATTGTCGTGAAGGCGCTTCTGCAAGGCCGGCCGATCTGACGCCAGGGGCGTCATCAGCTTTTCGTTTTCTTCGTTTGACATGCCGAGCACGCCCTTGCCGTAGAGGTCGCAGGCGATCCCTGTGTAGCCGAGACCGGCGAGCGCCGAGGCCTTGTTGTTTTCAAAGTCCGAACGCCCGGCCCAGGCGTGAAAAACCAAAACCCCCGGCGCGGGATCGCTCCCATGGGCGACGAACGCCTCGTAAGTCTTGCCGTCGATCTCATAGTCGTGGGCGCGCGATTGGGTCATGGGGCTCTCCTTGAAGGCGTCGGCGGCAAACTCGCGTAACCGAGGTCAGCTTTCAAGGGCGCCGATGCGGCTGATTTTCAACGTATTGGTTTTGCCGGGGCGCCCGAACGGATAGCCCGCGAGGATGATGATGCGGTCGCCGTTTTTGCCGCCATTGTCTATGGCGAGGCGGTCGGCCTTTTCGATCATCTCGTGAAAGTGGGAGATGTCTTCGGTGACAACGGGCCTGACGCCCCAGTAAAGCGCGAGGTTGCGCGCAACGTCCGCGTCGGGGGTCGCGGCGATGACAGGGCAGTGGGGCCGGTCCCGCGAGAGGCGCCGCGCCGTTGAGCCGGTTTTGGTGTAGGCGACGGCGTAACGGCAATGGAGAACCTCCGCGATGCGCCGGGCGGAAAGGGTGATGGCGTCGGCGGTGGTGTAGTCCTCGTCGTCGCGCCGGTCGCTCTTGTAGCTTCCTGAGTCGTCGTCTTTCTCTGTGGCGACGATTATCCGGTCCATGATGGCGACGGCGGTCGGCGGGTGGCGCCCAACCGCGGTCTCCGCCGAAAGCATGACGGCGTCGGCGCCCTGATAGACGGCGGTTGATACGTCGGAGGCTTCGGCCCGGGTCGGCGCAATCGACTCGACCATGGATTCCAGCATGTGCGTTGCGACGATGACCGGTTTGCCGGCGCGGCGGCAGGCGCGGATGATACGGCGCTGAATGAGCGGTACGTCTTCCGGCGCGCATTCAACGCCGAGATCTCCCCGGGCGACCATAATGGCGTCGGCCTTTTCGATGATCTCGTCGAGGAAATCGACCGCTTGCGGTTTTTCGATTTTCGCTATGACCCCGGCGCGGCCCTTGATGAGCGCCTTCGCCTCATCAATGTCTTCCGGTTTCTGGACAAAAGACAGCGCCACGTAATCGACATTGAGGCCGAGGGCGAACTCAAGATCTTCGCGGTCCTTGTCGGTGAGGGCGGAAATCGGCAGGGCCCGGCCGGGCACGTTGATGCCCTTGCGGTCGCGCAAGTCGCCGGGCGTGTCCGCCTTCACGGTGATGGCGTCGCCGTCGCGCGCGGAGACGGTGACCTGCAGCTTGCCGTCGTCAAGTTTCAGAACGTCCCCGGGTTGCAGGATGTCGAGCAGTTCCTTGTGGGGGATCGGAATGACGTCAGCGTCTGTCGTCTCGCTTGCCTGCACGAGTTTGTATTCCGCACCACAAGTCAGCGTGACGCCGCCGCCCTCAAAAGCGCCGGTGCGGATTTTCGGCCCCTGCAGGTCAGCGAAGACGGCGAGGGGCGTCCCGGTTTCCGCCTCGATCTGGCGGATGGACTCCGACACAAGCGCCAGCTTTTCGTGCTGGCCGTGACTCATATTGAGGCGGAAAATATCGACGCCGGCGTCATGAATAAGCCGGAGCATGGAGGGCGACGAACTCGCCGGCCCGATCGTGGCGACAATTTTGGCTAAACGGTTGCGCATGTCCCGACGTTAGGCGGATTTGCGCAACCGGGGAAGCGCCTCAACCGATTAAGTAGAACTGGTCCGGTCGGCGCAAATGCCGGTTCATTTCGAAATTGACATGCCGCAGGCGACAACGGTCCGCACGATCGGCTCATAGGCGCCTGTGAGGGAAATCTCGGCGTCATATTCGTCATTATCCGCCGATACGGCGCGGATGATGAGCGAATCGGCGTTCAGAAAATCATTGGCGATTTCGACCGCTTTCAGCTTGTTCATGCCGCCGGTATTTGAATTGGTAAACGTCGCCATACGGACTTTCTGGGTTTTCTCGCCTTCCCGGCGATAAAGCAGTTCGAAAAACTCGCGCTTCTTGCCGAGCCATTCGCCCGTGTCCACGGTGAAAACGAAGTCTTTGTTGTTGCGGCACTCAAAGGACGTCCGGAATGTTTCGCCGCCGGCGGTCGCGCCATTATTGGTGGCGATGATGTATTCCTTGTCGGTAAATTTGTCTTTGACTTCCTTGTAGACCCAGTCTTTCGCCGCAACGCCCGTCGACGCAAAGGCCGTCGCGATGGCGAAGATGAATGCTGCTGCAATGTTCGTCTTCATGATCGTCTGTCCCGTTACCCGTTAGGCCCCACATTCTGCATTTTACGCCGCGCGCCCCGGATCGCCAACCGCCTCGCCTTTCGCGCTTTGGTTGTTTTTCGCGCGGGCCTGTCGCCTGGCTCGTGCGATCCGTTCAATATTGTGCGCCGGAATTATGACGGTTTTTGGCCGCCGCCAGCGCACGCCATGTTTCGTTTCGGTAAGGCTTTGCACAAGTTGCGCCAGCCCCGTTAGCGACTACTCAGCCGGCGGCGCGGCGGCCGGGTCGTAAAGAGAAATTGTTGAAAGCGCCATTTTCGCCGATCCCTCAACCGGTTTGCGCGAATAGACGACGTAAATGAGGGTGTTGTTCTCCCCATCGTAAATGCGGCGCACGGCGATGGATTTGAAAACGAGGCTCATGCGCTGGGAGAATACCTCTTCGCCGTTTTTATCCTCATCAATATCGCCGATGACGATCGGACCGGTCTGGCGGCAGGCGATGGAAGCGTTTGACGGGTCTTCGAACCAGTTGCCCTTGGCGACCCGGTCCCAGAAGCCGCGATCGAAATGGGAGAGGTGACAGGTGACGCCGGCGACTTTCGGGTCGGCGAGGGCCTGAACCTTGATTTCGTTGCCGGCGAAATCGTTCTTGAATTCGCCCACTTCAGCGTCGCTGCTGCGCCCGCAGCCGGTGAGCGCCGCAGCGACGAAGATGACCGGAAATAGTTTTTTCAAGATCGCTCAGCCCTCGCGTTGTTCCTCATTCAACGTAAGACCGCCGCGGCGCAATGCAAGGCGCAGCCCGATGTAAAGGAGAAGGCCGACGGGGCCGAACATCAGGGTAAAGAACAAGCAGGGGACGACAAGGAGGTGCGGCACGCGCCGGGCGAGGGCGTCGCGTCCGATCCACGCGCCGACAAAGAGATCGAAGACGAGATAGTGCGTCCAGCCGGTGAGCACGCCGACAGGCCGGGAAAAGAGGGCGAGCACGCCTTCGAGATTGCCCATGCCGGCGCCCTCTGCGCCTTCGATGAAGAAAATCGCCGCAACGAGAAAACTGAGATAGATCAGCCCGTAAACGACCGGATAAAGGAAACTGTGGACGACGGCGCGCGTTACGCGCCAATGCGGCGCCAACGCCAGCAACGCCCAGGCGGGCATGACGCCGAAATTGATCGCGGAATATAGCGTTTCATAATTCATGACGTTTACCCGCAAATCGCTGCTTTCGCCGCCAGATAGTCTTCCTCAAGTTGATCGACATATTCCGCGGTCGTCATACGCTTGGTGATCGCGCCGATCCCTTGTCCGCATCCCCAGATGTCTTTCCATGCTTTTTTGTCGGTATTGCCGCCGGAGCCGAAATTCATCTTGGACGGATCGCTTTCGGGCAGGTTTTCCGGATCGAGCCCCGCCGCCTTGATCGACGGGATCAGGTAGTTGCCATGCACGCCGGTGAAAAGGTTCGTATACAGTATATCGTCGGCCCTGTAGTCGACGATCGCCTGTTTGTACGCTTCATCGGCGTTCGCCTCCTCAACGGAGATGAACGCGGAGCCGATATAGCCAAAATCCGCGCCCATGGCCTCTGCGGCGAGCACGGCGCGGCCCGTGGCGATGGAACCCGAAAGAGCAACCGGTCCGTCGAACCATTCGCGGATTTCCTGAACAAGCGCGAAGGGCGAGGTCACGCCCGCATGGCCGCCGGCGCCGGCTGCCACCGGGATCAACCCGTCGGCGCCTTTCGAGATCGCTTTCTTCGCGAAGAAATCATTGATGACGTCATGGAGCACAATCCCGCCATAGGAGTGGACGGCCTCGTAAACATCCTCGCGCGCGCCGAGGGAACAGATGACGATCGGAACCTCGTGTTTCACGCACGCTTCGAGATCATGCATCAGGCGATCGTTTGATCGGTGCACGATCTGATTGACGGCGTAGGGCGCTGACGGCCGGTCCGGGTTTTCGTCGTCATGGCGGGCGAGCGCCTCCTTGATTTCCACAAGCCAGTCATCGAGCGCTTCGGCGGGCCGGGCGTTCAGGGAGGGAAACGAGCCGACGATCCCCGCCTTGCACTGCGCAATGACCAGCTTCGGATTGGAGACGATAAACATCGGCGAGCCGATAACGGGCAGGCGCATACGCGATTTGATTTCGGCGATGGTGGGCATGAAGGCGGGTCCTTTCGACGGTCGGCGGAACGCAGGCTAGAGCGCCCGCTGCGCGGCGCAATACGAAATTGCAGTCCGTTTTGCGGGCGCCGTCGTATTCCTGCATAGTCAGGCAAAAACAGACCAGGGAGACGACAGGGTATGGCGACCAACGACATTCTGACGCCCGATTTTATTGGCGACCTCATTCGCGATCAGGCAAAGGCCGCGCCGCGACAAACGGGCCTGATCTTTGAGGGGCGGGAATTTTCCTATGGCGAGATGAATGAGCGGGCGAACAAGGCCGCCGCCGCGCTTCAGGAACTCGGCGTCCGGCGCGGCGACCGCGTCGCCTGGCTCGCCCGAAACCTCGCCATTTTCTGGGACACGCTTTTTGGCGCAGCGAAAATCGGCGCAGTGTTGACACCCATCAACTGGCGTCTCGCGCCGGCGGAGATAGCGCAAATTCTCGAAGACTCCAAAGCGCATATTTTTATCGGTGAGAAGGACTTTATCGATCCTGTGAAAGCCGCCGGCGCCGATATGCCGGAGACCACTCTGTTGCTTGAAACCGGCGAGGGTTCTTTCGATGCGCTGGTGGACAAACAGGCGGCGACGGAACCGGCAAATGATATGTCGCTCGATGACGCGTTCGTTCAGCTTTACACCAGCGGCACGACCGGCCTGCCGAAAGGCGTCATTCTTTCCAACCGCGCTTACAAGATCAACGGCGAACTCGGCGCCGAACAGCGGATTATCGAACCGAAGAGCGATGACGAAATCGCGCTCCACGCGCTGCCGCATTTTCATGTGGCCGGCGTTAATTTCGGGCTCATGGCGATCGCGCGATCTATGCCGATCCTGCAGTTTCGCCAGTTCGATCCGGTCGGCATTGTCGAAGCGGCGAAAGGCGATGCGCCGCTGAATGCGTTTCTTGTGCCGGCGATGATTATGATGATCCTGGAAGCGGCGAAACAAATGGAAACGCCGCTGGGCAAGTTCGCGAATGTCTCCTACGGCGCAGCGCCGATGCCCGAACCGTTGCTGGATGCCGCAATGGCGGCGATGCCGGACGCAACATTTACACAGTTTTACGGCGCCACAGAAAACTGCGGCGCAGTGACTTTCCTCGCTCATGAGGACCACGCCAAAGGCAAGAAACAACGCGTCGCGGCAGGCAAACCGTGGCCCGGCACGGATGTCAAAGTCTGCAATCCGGAAACTGGCGACGCCGTTGACGCTGGCGCCACGGGCGAAATCTGGATGCGCTCCGGCGCTGTGATGGACGGCTATTGGGGCCGCGAGGATGCAACCGCCGAAGCGTTGGTGGACGGCTGGTATCGCACCGGCGACGCCGGCTATTTCGACGAGAACGGGTTTCTCTATGTCTGCGATCGCGTCAAGGACATGATTATCTCTGGCGGCGAAAATATTTACCCGGCGGAGATCGAAAACGCCCTCGCCAAGCACCCGGCGGTGCTCGAAGCCGCCGTTATCGGCGTGCCCGATGAGAAGTGGGGCGAAATCGTGAAAGCGTTTATCGTGAAGCGCGCCGGTTCAGAACTGACACCGGACGATGTCACGGCGCATTTGAGCGACCGGATCGCGAAATTCAAATTGCCGCGCGAGGTTGCATTTGTGGGCGCCCTGCCGCGCAACCCGTCAGGTAAAATCTTGAAAACGGAGCTGCGAAAGGCGTAAGGGGCCGGCGACGTTCATCCGTACAAGGCGGAATTAACTGTCTCGTATCCGGCGCTCTTCAACGCGGCGAAAGCCCGTGCGCGGGCCTCGCAAACTTTGCGCTGATCCGCTGTGTTATCCTGCGTGGCGAGCCAGTCGACATAGGCCTTCGGAAGTTCATGCTCGCGCGCGCCGGCGACAACGAGGGCGTGATACCAGTCAAACGGGAGAAGGCCGTCGGTGGGCGCTTCGGCGATGTAGGTGACGGCGCTGCGCGCACCGCCGTCCGCTTCGATGGGAAAATCATCGATGCGGCGATACCCGCCTTCGGCCCGGTCGAGCGCAGGAAGGTCGGAACGATCGATCCGGAAAATCACGCCGTGCAAGGCGGCGTTCCGCGCGGCGACAAGCGTCGCTTTGCCGGAACCGTCTGCGCCGGTTTTGGCGAATGCGAACGTAAATCCACGGGCAATCGCCGGACCCAACGCCCGCGCTGACGGGCACCGCGCCGCGAGACGCGCTGTCAGCATGTTCGAGCCATAGGCGAAATAATTGAAGTGATTCAAGGGATTATTCATCATCTCGTTTGCGGGGGCATCGCCAGCCGGCGCCTCGCGAAATTTTTTCGCCGATGCTCATCCAAATCGACCCCCGCGCCGTAAAAGGCTACAGTAACCACAGCATTTCCAGTTCTCCCCCCGGGAATGCAAGAAACCGTCGCCTGAAATCCTTCCCTCAGGCGGCGGTTTTTCTTTGGGTTAGCGGGCCTCGCCGGCGCCCTGGTTTTCCGCCGCCGTTGAAAACGCGCCGCGCCAGGCATCGGAAAAATTCGCCGCGTCGGCGTGGGTCTGAACAAGTTCGCGGATATCCGACGCTGCGGTGAGCGCATCGAATGAGCCTGCATCTGCATCTTCAATGAATCCGAGGCGGTATAGCCAGTCCGCCGAACGGCCGGTGAACACCCATGAGCGATGCCACGGCAAGGCTTTAGGGAACGCCTCGTTCACAGCTTTCGCGAGTTCATTCGTGCAATTCGAGTGTAGCGTGTTGTAAAAGCGCGGGCGTACTTTCAGCTCATTGGTCCGGCGTGCGAAATAGGCGAGGAGCCGGCCCATCTGCTCGCGGTCGAGGTTGAGTTTGTAAGCGAATAGCGTGTGATCGAGACCGACGGCGATCCGGGTCAGAATATCCTGCTCGGTCGACCAGACATAAGCCAGCTCATAGTTCCTGAGCACGCCGGCGATGGCGGAATAGCTTTCCGTTTTTTCCATGCGCGCTTCGATGGAGACGGACACCGTTTTGCGGGCGCCGTCTTCCGTTTCAAAAACGAAGGACAGAAAACTGTGGGCGAAGAGCGGGTTCTCCGGGAAAGGTTCAATAAAGAACCACATCTCCGCGAGGTTGTCCGTGTCCAGCGATGCGTCAGACCAGCCGGGCGCAGCGCCGCCTTTTGCGTCAAATACGTAGGTGCGAAGATTGGAGAGCTGGTACTGGCCGGGCGCCGTTTCTTCGAAAGCGGCGGTGCGGGCGAAATGGTCCTTCCAGTCGCGGGCTTCCCGAGGCGTCTTCGACAGCACGACCGCGGCGAAGATCAGACCCATGAGGATCACTATCAGGATCGCTAAATTCTGTGCGTCGCGGGACACTGTTTGCGTTCCCTCAATCTCGGCCGACCAACATCAAGCGCCTGCTGCAGCGATGGCTTTCATGTGACGCCGGGCTTCTTCGACATAGTGACCTGCGCCCAGCGCGCCCATCTTGTCTTCGCCGTCTTTCAAGTCGCGGAATTTTTTTGCCGGCATGCCCGCCCACATCTCGCCCGCGGGAACGACTTTGCGCGGCGATAAAAATGCGCCGGCGGCGAGCATGGCGCCGGTCTCGACGACAGAGCCGTCGAGCATGGTCGCGCCCATGCCGACGAAACCTTCATCGTCTACGCGGGCTCCATGAAGCAGCGCTTTGTGACCGATCAGCGCATTTTCGCCGATCAGCGTCGGCAGGCCGCCAATGTCCGGGTTGTCCACATGGATAACAGAGCCGTCCTGCACATTCGATCCGGCGCCGACGACGATCCTGTTTTCATCGCCGCGCAGCACACAGCCATACCAGACCGAGGCGTTGGCGCCGATTTCAACGTCGCCGCAGACTACGGCGCCCGGCGCGATGAAAGCGGTGTCGTGGATTTTCGGCGCCTTGTCGCCAATAGCGAAGATGATCGGTTTCATGAATTTCCTTTCGGCGCGTCCGGCTGGATGTCGGGGTGCGCCTTTTTGAAGGCGGGGAGGGTTTCGCAGGTGTCAAAGACCCGTTTCAAATTGGGCATTGCCGAGAGATCAATGCCGAAACGCTGCGCTCCGTATACTTGCGGGACGAGGCAGCAATCGGCGATTGACGGGGCATCGCCAACGCAGAATTCGCCGCCATGGGCGGCGACAAGCTTTTCCGCGGCGGCCATGGCGCCGCCGGGCCATTGATTGAGCCAGGCGGTCATGGCGTCTTCATCAAAAGACAGCGTTTCCTTCAAATATCTCTGTATACGAAGGTTCATGAAAGGCTGCGCCTCGCAGGCGAGCGTTGCGGCGATGGCGCGCGCATGGCCGCGCGCTACCGCGTCATTGGGCAGGAGCGACGGCGCCGGGAAGGCGTCTTCCAGATATTCCAGGACCGCGAGCGATTGCGTGATGACGGCGCCGTCATCGGTTTCGAGCGCGGGGACAAGACCCGCCGGATTTTTTGCAAGATAGGCGTTGCGGCGTTGTTCGCCGTCAAGCAGGTTCACAGGTATATAGTCGAATTCAATCTCTTTCAGCGCCAGTGCAATGCGCGCGCGATATGTGGCGCTCGACCGCCAGTATCCATAGAGTTTCATCTGAAGCTTTCCGGTCCGTGACAAGTTGACTTAAATGCATGTCATATTGTTCGCAAATTTTTTGGCGCGATCCGGCACTCTGGTCGTTTGCTTAAGATCAGATTGGCGCCCCATGCTTTCGGAAAAACAGGTCGATGCGGTTGAAGAAACAGCGGCGGAGTTGCAGCGCCGGCGGGAAAATCGCGCGCCCGAACAGGACGGCGACGCGGCGAAACCGAAATCCGCCGCCGCGAGCCGCCGCGAAAAGGACCGCGCCTGGGCCCGGGCGAATTTGCGCTCCAAAGGCGGCGAGCCCTATCTCGACAGCGCCAACGCCCTTCGCGTGCTGGAGCGCCATGAGGCCTTCACCGGCCGCTTCAAGTTCAACGAGACCCTCAACAAGGTCATGGACAAGGGCACGGTGATGCTCGACTGGCGGGTCGCGGAAGTCGTCGCCATCGTGCAGGAGCGATTCCTGCCTGAGATCCCGGCGGAAGCGGTGGAAAAAGCGCTGCTCATCCACGCCAACCGCGTCATTCAGAAGAAATAGCGCCGGCGCCGGCAATTCGCGCCGGAGGCCTTGCCGTCAATTAGTAACATATGTTACTAAATTCCGAAACAGGGCCGCGCCTGCTGCGACCCTCTGACGGGAGAGACAGGACGATGGCGGATCTATTTGAAAACCCGGTCGGGACCGACGGGTTTGAATTTGTCGAATATACGAGCGAAAACCCTGATGCGCTGGCGGCGCTGTTCGAGCGGCTCGGCTTTACCGCGGTCGGCAAGCACCGCTCCAAGGATGTCATTCACTACCGTCAGGGCGACATCAACTTTCTGCTGAACCGCGAAAAAGCGGGCCAGCCGGATGTCTTCCGCAACCAGCACGGCGCCGGCGCCAACGCCATGGCGTTCCGCGTGAAAGACGCGGCTTACGCATTCAAGGAAGCCGTGAGGCGGGGCGCGAAACCTATTGAAGCGAAAACCGGTCCGATGGAACTCAACATTCCGGGCATCGAAGGCATTGGCGGGCTCAATGTTTATCTCGTAGACCGCTATGGCGCGCAGTCGATCTACGACGTCGACTTCGAACCGATCCCCGGCGCCGATCCCGCGCAGAACGATATGGGCCTCACCTATATCGATCACCTGACCCATAATCTTCATCGCGGGAATATGGATAAATGGGCGGCCTATTACGAAGATATCTTCAACTTCCGCGAGATTCGGTATTTCGATATTGAAGGCAAACTGACGGGGCTGGTCTCGAAGGCGATGACGAGCCCGTGCGGGAAAATCCGTATACCGCTGAATGAAAGCCAGGATGAAAAATCACAGATTGAAGAGTTCCTGAAGCGCTATAATGGCGAAGGCATTCAGCATATCGCGCTCGGAACGGACGATATCTACGACACGGTCGAGCGGCTGGCGGCGCGCGAAGTGCCGTTTCAGGATACGCCGGACACCTATTACGCCAAGGTGGACGAGCGGGTTGGCGATCATGGCGAGGATCTGGAGCGCCTGCAAAGGAACCGCATCCTCATCGACGGCGCGCCCACGGAAGATCAGGGCCTTCTGCTGCAGATTTTCACGCAAGACGCGATCGGGCCGATTTTCTACGAGATCATTCAGCGAAAGGGCAATGAAGGCTTCGGCGAAGGCAACTTCAAGGCGCTTTTTGAATCGATCGAGGAAGACCAGATCCGCCGCGGCGTCCTGAAAGAAACCGGATAAAGTAATCGTCGTTTGTTGTCTTGTTTTGAATTGCTAGCAGTTCATGCCCGGATTTATTCCGGGCTTCCAGGCGTCGGGCACGACGTTTCGCAATCTGGATCGCCGGAACAAGTCCGGCAATGACAGCAATTGAGAAAAATATCGTGGGCCGGGACAATCAAAACAGAGCGCTCATCCTCAGCCGGTTCGCGCCCTATCGCATTGTGGCGCTGGGGCATGCCATGGGCGACCGGCTGGCGCGGGCCTATGCCGACGAGAATGTTTCCATCAACGAATGGCGCGTGCTGGCGGTGATCGCCCAGAGCGAGACCATCGCCGCGCGCGATGTGGTCCGCCTGACGCCCATGGACAAGATGACCGTCAGCCGAACGGTAGCCGGGCTTGAAAAAAAGGGAATCGCCGAGCGTTCGGTCGATTCCCGAGACCGTCGCGTCAACATGCTGGCCCTGACGCAGGAAGGCCGCGCGCTCTATGCGCGGATTGCGTCGATGGCGCTGGAATATGAGGAAGAGGTCTTAAGCGCCCTTTCCGCAAACGACCGCGAAAACCTCGACCGGATTCTCACCATACTGACGAAAACAACAGGCGCGGCGGGATGCGATTCATCCGTCCGTTAGTCCTGCTTGCAGCGATGGTGCTCGCGCAGGCCTGCGTGTCGTTCCCCGATGCGCCGGCGCCGGTTGCGCAACCAACGCTTGTTGACGGCGCCGTTCAAACCGCAGACGGCGCGCGCCTGCCGGTCACGGTCTGGAATACGCCGTCGCCGCGGGCGGTCATTATCGCGCTGCATGGCATGAACGATTATTCCAACGCCTTCGCCATGGCCGGTGCGTGGTGGGCGGAACAGGCGCGCGTGACGACCTACGCCCTCGACCAACGCGGATTCGGCCGCGCGCCGGAGGCTGGACGCTGGGTCGGCGCAGAAACCCTGAAGGCGGATTTGCGCGGGGCAATCGCTGCGATCCGCGCCGCCCATCCCGAAACGCCGGTGTTCGCCCTCGGTCACTCCATGGGCGCTGCGGTCGTGATCGCCGCGGAGGCCGACGCGCCGCTGGATGTGGACGGGCTAATCCTTGCCGCGCCCGGCGTCTGGGGCGGCTCGGCCCTGCCGCTGACCCACCGTATCTCGGCCAATTTCGCCGCCGCCATTGCGCCGGGCAAAACGCTGACCGGCGAGCGCGCCGGTCGTCAGGCGACGGACAATATTGAGGTCCTGCGCGCCATGGGCGCCGACCCGCTGGTCATCAAGGAAACCCGTGTCGACGCCGTCCTCGGCGTTGTACGGTTGATGGGCGAAGCCTTTGAAAACGCAGACCGCGCCTGCGCCAACGCATTGGTTCTCTACGGGCGAAGGGATGAAATCATTCCGCTGCGCACCATGGAACATGTAAGCGAGAATTTTTGCGGCGAGGTCGATATCCGCCGCTATCCCGACGGCTGGCACCTGTTGTTTCGCGATTTGCAACGCGAGCGCGTCTGGCGCGATGTTGCGGCCTGGATCGATGCGCGAACGGGCGCCGACCTTTCGACTGAATAATGAACGCCGCGGGCTTTTGGGAACGTGGGTGTCGGCCCGCGGCGTTCAACTCAACTAGCGCTTACTGCTACAAGGTGGCGCGCCTACCAGACATTTTCGCGGTGGCTCCTTTCCGGGCCGGCGTGGTGAGGGGAGCTGGACCCGGTCTTGCGTGGAGGGCGTCTCAGAACCGCCGCGATGGGGTATGCCTACAGGCGCCGCATTAACAAAAAGTTGTATCGAAAAAATTAGGCAACTATTGGTTGTAAACCATATTTCCTAAATGTTACCGCGAACAGCCTCGGCGATCCATTCCAGAAACGGCGCCGAGGACCCGTCGGCGTCGATTGCAAGCGCGGCGACGCAAGGGCAGTCATAAGGGTGCAGCGCGAGAATGCGGTCGCGGGCTGCCGGCGCTGCGGCTTTCGTCGTTTTTACAAGCATCGGCGTTTCTTCGGACCGCTCGACGGCGCCTTCCCATTCATAGACGGCGATCATCGGCGCCAGAATATTGACGCAGGCGGCGAGTTTGTCCGCAATCAATGCGTCGGCGATTTTTTGCGCCGTTTCCCGGTCGGGGGCGGTTGAATAAAGGATTGTCGCGTCGCTCATATTGCAGGCTCCATTCCCGACCCTTAATAGATTTGACGCACGCGAATGGTTTCGTCATGCGTGCGGCCAAGACTATGCGCAAACTCGATCATAAAAAAGCGCTCGTCCTGTTTTCGGGCGGGCAGGATTCCTCCATCGCCCTCATCTGGGCGCTGGCCCGTTTCGAGCATGTAGAAACGATCGGCTTTGATTATGGGCAGCGCCATGTCGTTGAACTTGGCGCGCGCCAGTCGGTGCTGCGCGAAATATCTGCGGCGTTCGCGCACTGGTCCGAAAAGTTAGGGCGCGATCACATGGTGCAGGCGGCGGGGCTGAAAGACATCGGCGAAACCGCCATGACGACCGAGCAGGAAATCGCCATGGGCGAGGACGGCCTGCCGACAACGTTCGTACCGGGGCGAAACCTTGTCTTTCTGTCCCTGGCGGCAGGGCTTGCCTATCGGCGCGGGATCGGCGCCCTTATCGGCGGCATGTGCGAGACGGATTTCTCCGGCTATCCCGACTGCCGCGAAGAGGCGCTCAGCGCGCAAATGGAGGCGATCCGTTCAGGCATGGATTGTGACGCCCGCCTTGAAACGCCGCTCATGCACATCACGAAAGCGGAGAGCTGGCGCCTCGCCGAAGAGACCGGCGGCATGACAGCGGTGAACATTATCAACGAGCACAGCCATTCCTGTTATCGCGGCGTGCGCGCCGAACGCCATGAATGGGGTTATGGCTGCGGCGACTGTCCGGCCTGCGAATTGCGCGCGAAGGGCTGGGCGGATTACAAGGCCGCCTGAAAGGCTGCGATCCGAACATGACCTACGCCGTTAAGGAACTCTTCTACACGCTGCAGGGCGAGGGCGCGCAGGCCGGCCGCCCGGCGGTGTTCCTGCGCTTTGCGGGCTGCAATTTGTGGTCGGGCCTTGAGCGCGACCGCGAAAGCGCTGTGTGCAATTTCTGCGATACGGATTTCGTCGGCGTTGACGGTCCCAGCGGCGGCAAATTTGAAACGGCGCAAGACCTTGCCGACGCGGCGGCGCGGATCTGGCCGCGCAACGGCGGGGCGGCGCCCTATGTTGTGTGCACGGGCGGGGAACCGCTCCTGCAACTCGATGACCCGTTGATCGAGGCGCTGCATGCGCGCGGATTTGAGGTGGCGATCGAGACCAATGGCACCTTTGCCGCGCCGGCGGGCGTCGACTGGGTCTGCGTTTCGCCGAAGGCCGACGCACCGCTTGCGCAAACGCGCGGCGACGAGCTGAAGCTTGTCTATCCGCAGGAGAAAGCGGCCCCGGAGCGCTTTGACGAGCTCGCATTTGACTTTTTCTTTTTGCAGCCTATGGACGGCCCTTCGCTCGCCGAGAACACCGCGGCGGCGATTGACTATTGTAAACGCCGGCCACAATGGCGCCTGTCGGTGCAGTCCCACAAAATGCTTGGGATTCCCTGACGGCGGCTTCGTCCGGCGGTTCGAAGGAAGGCCGGACCCATGCGGATCGTCAAGTCGATTTCATTCGACGCCGCACACTACCTCGATCACGACCCGCAGGCGCGCCCCTATGCGCGGCTGCACGGGCATTCGTTTACGATGGAAGTCGAGATTGCTGGCGATCCCGATCCGGAGGCCGGGTGGGTCGTCGATTTCGGCGATGTGGAAGACGCGCTGAACGGCTTGCGCGAGGATCTCGACCACCGCCTCCTGAACGAGGTTGAGGGTCTGGAACGCCCGACATTGGAAAATATCTGCCGCTGGGCGGCGGCGCGTCTTCAGCCGACATTTCCGGGATTGAAATCGGTACGCGTTTCGCGCCCGTCAAACGGCGAAACCTGCATCCACGACGTTTAACCGGCCGCCTTATTCGAAAGCGCCGTTCATCCGTGCAATGAGATATTGCGCGTCGCGGCAGTAACCGGCGGCGGACCGGTCTGCACGATTGAGCGCCCGGTCGAGTTCGCCGAGAACGCCGTCGATTTCCGCATCATTGGCGAAGGCTTCGCCCGGAGGCGACAGACTCAAGCCCTGCGGCGTCGTATCGAGCCGCGCCGGGGATATCGAGTAACGCGCCTTGCCGCCGAGGGAGACGTCGAAATGACGTTGCGCGGAACCAATCAGGACAGCGGCGCGCGGATCGGCGGCTTCGAGAATGGCGTCGATGCCAAGGCGCAATTCGTCATAACGTTCCGCCAGCAGGGCGCGCCCGCCAGGATCGTCAATGTCTTTTGCCGAGATCGCGACTTCGCAGGCCTGTTCGAGCGTATCGCGGATGCGGTCGATGGCGTAGAGCGCTCCTTCGATGGCGCCCAGCGCGTCGCGAACGGCTTCCTGCGGTTCTTCGCGCGGCTTTTTCTCCTCCGGCAGATCGGTTTTCTTCAGGGCGCGGTTAACGCCCGCATCGATGTCGATTTCCGGGATCACATCGTCTTCCGGCCTCGCCTTTTTGCCGAGCCAGCCGGCGAGCGGACTGCGTCTGGAACTTTTTTTGTCGTCGGTGTTCTGTAATGCAAACGCCATGGGCGCTGTCTTCCTTCGCACAATTTTCGGGACGTCAACCTATAGGTGACGCTTTTTGAAGTGCGGTTAAGGAAGTGGTTAAATTTGCTCGCTCGCCTTTGACGCTCTGCGCTTGAAGCGCCCGCTTTCTATGAGCCAGGCGGTTAACAGCGCAGCGGCGATGGCGATCAGCCAGATGAGCGCCGGGGCCACGGGCGCATCGCGCACCGCATCGACGCGTGCGGCGTTTCGCTTGACGACGCCGGCCCATTTTTCGCCGGCGCGCGGGGCCGTTGCGGCGATGCGTTTTACTTCGGGCGCGCGCCCGCGTTCGTCGGTTCGGAATACGCCGCCGCCGGTGGCCTCCACAAGAGGCGCCAGCTTTCGCGATGTCGAAATCACGTCCTGATATTCCGGCGCCGCGGCAAGGCCGACAGCCCCGATGGCGAAGAGCTGGCCAGATCGCCCGCGGTATAGCCCGCGCGGCGCATCTGGAATTCGGGCGCTGAAAAGGCCGGGTTCGGATGTTTCGAGGGCGACCTCCGCCGTGTCGCCGTCCGGATATTCCAGTTCGACCGGCGCGGCGGTTGTCTCAATGGAACGGCGGCGAATGACGAGATCGCCGCTGTCTTCAGTGAGCGATAACGCCTCTTCTTCAAGCTCCGGCTCTTTCATGAGCCAGTGGGCGATGCGGCGCAGAAGTTCCGCATGGGGACCGCCGCCGTCAAAGCCACGGGCCCACAACCAGACATGATCGGAAAGCAGCAAGCCGACGCGGCCGTCCCCGACGCGGTCGAGGATCAGGAGCGGCGCATCCTCGGGGCCCGCCATCAGCGCTTGCCCGCGTTCCTGATCGACCGGCATGATGCGCAGCCACCGACCCCAATAGCCGTCTTCAGAAAGTCCCGCGGTGACGGGGTGGCGTTCGCCGATTTCGGTGACTTCCGGTCGGAATGCGCGCTCCACAGCGGGCGCTGTCGGCGCCGCGGGCAAAATAAAAGAAAGATTGCGCCGCCCGGCGAGCGAGCGGCGGCCCGCATATTCCGGACCTGCGGCAATCAGGACGGCGCCGCCATCTTCCACGTAACGCGCAATATTGTCGAAGTGAAAACTGTCGAGCACGGCGCGGTAGGTGTAGCGGTCGAATATCAGGAGATCGAATTCCGTCAGCTTCTGAATAAAAAGTTCGTCCTGCGGAAACTGAATGAGGGCCAGTTCGTTGGTGTCGGTGATGCCGTCGCTTTTTTCGATGGGCCGCAGGATGGTGAAGTGTACGAGATCGACAGCCGGGTCCGACTTCAGGAGATTGCGCCAGACGCGCTCGCCGGGATGGGGCTCGCCGGAAATCAGCAAGACGCGCAACCGGTCGCGAATGGCGGAAATCGGTAGGACCGCGATATTGTTCCGTGTGGTGAGTTCGCCTGCGCGCGGCTCCACTTCCAGTTCGATGACGGTTGAACCGGGCCGGGTCAGCGGCGCATCGAACCCGGCCTCGGCGCCAAGGGGCACCGGTTCGCGCAAGACCACCTCGCCATTGACCCGAAGCGTCACGACGGCGGGCTGATCGGCGTTTAGCGGGATTTCGTCAGGACCCAGATCGTCAACGCGGAAGGAAACGCGCACCGCCTGATCGACAATGCCGTAGCGTGGGGCGTTGGTGAGTGTGATCTTTCGGTCGATTTCATTGTCGCTTCCGGCGACGACAAGGTGCACGGGCGCATTCAGAGCCGCGATGGTTTCCTCCGCATCGACGGTCTGACCATCGGAAACGATGAAAACGCCGCCAAGGCGCGCCCGGGGGATATCGGCAAGGGAAGCGCGCAACGTAGAAATAGTTTGCGTTTCTTCGTCGCCGGTGATTTCCGCACGGCGCACTTCGACGCCGCCAAGCGCCTCGATATCCGCCGCGAGCGCATCGGCGGCGCGGGCCGCCCCGTCGTCGCGTCCGCCAAGCGACTGGCTTGCGCTTTTGTCGACGAGCACCAGCGCGATGTCTTGAAGTTCCGTGCTTTCGTCCTGACGGATCAGCGGGTTGGCGAGCAGCGCCAGCAGGCAAAGAAGCGCGATTGTTCTGAAGACGCCGCTCTTCCAGTTGCGCCACAGGCTTAAAGCCGCAATCGCCGTACAGACAACCGCCACAAGGGCGAACATCCAGCCGGCGAGCCAGGGATCGAAGACGATGCTCATCGGCCCAGCCTTTCGAGCAGCACCGGCGTGTGCACCTGGTCCGATTTGTAGTTCCCGGTGAAGGCGACCATCACGATGTTGACGCCGGCGCGGTAGGCGCATTCGCGTTTGCCGCCGGAGCAGATCGCAGCCGGGCGGCTCCATTGGCCCATCTGGCGGATTTCGCGGCCGAATTGGTCGCTCGCCCAGGCGCCGGCCCAGTCGCGCCCGCCGATGATGACGGACGTGACGCCGTCATTTGAACCGGACGTATCCGATGCAACCCAGACAGGATTGTGCCCGACCCGGCCATGAAGGTCAGACAGGAGGTAAAACGAGCGCGACAACACATGATTGCGGTCAACGGTCGTCAGCGGCGGAATGTTCAACTGGGAGAGGACCCGCTGTAATGCTTGCGCTTCCGGCGTCGATTGCGGGCCGACGGCGCGTTCATCATCGCGCGTGTCAAAGAGGATAAGCCCGCCGAAGCGCATGAAGTTTTCGATGTTGGCGAGCGCCGCTTCCGATGGCGCAGCGGCGTCCGGTGAAATCGGCCAGTACAAAAACGGATAGACCGAAAGATCGTCCGTTTCCGGATTAACGCCCGCCGGGGCGCCGGGCTCCAGCGCTGTGCGCCGGTATAGCTCGCGGGAAAGACCCGCCAGCGCCTGAGCAGAGAGCCGGTCAAGCTCCGGATCGCCGGTTTTCACATAGGCAAGGCGCGTTAATAGCGCGGCGTCGGCGATTTCTGGCGGGATATCCGGATCGAGAGGCTGCGCAACGGCGTCGTTGAATGATGCTGACGCCAGTACGCCGATGAACAAGACGGATGCGGCGGTGGAAAGCCGCGGCAATCGAAGTTTGCCCGCAAGGAAAAGCGCGGCGAGCGCATCGATCAGCAACAGCCCCAACGCGGCGGCGAAGAGCGGAGGGGCGAGGCGGCGCGGCGGCGTTTCCTCATAGGGCGCCGCGGCGACATTCCGGATGTTCAGCGGCGCATAGACCGTGTCGTCGCGCATGACATTCAACGCGAGCGGCGCATGAGGCGCGCCATAATAGCCGGGCGCGCGGTCTGGCGTTACGGGCAAGTCGAAGTCGCCTGTTTTCAAGGGCGCATCATTGTCCGTAGGCCGACGAAAACGGCCGAACCCGTCCAGAAGCCGCAGCGGTCTGAATTCGCGATCGGCGTCCGCATCGGCGCTTTCCGGTCCGATTGTCGAAAGGAAAACAAGCCGGCGCAGCATGTCGACGAACATGCCGGAGATCGGCAGGTCTGACCATTGCGGCGTCGCGGTCACGTGAAACAGCGCAATCACGCCGTCGCCTTCGCGCATACCAGTCACGAGGGGCGTGCCGTCCTCCAGCCGCGCCCAGCTGCGCAAGGTCGTCTCGCCGCCTGGTTCGGCGAGCACCTGCCGGCGGATCTTGGCGTCGGGCTGCGGCGTCAGGCCGGCGAAGGGGCTGTCGGCGGGAAATGCGGCAATCGATTGCGGGGTCTCCCAGGTGAGCGCGCCGCCAAAGGCCCGCCCGCCGCCGCGCAAGGCGACAGGCAGGAGCGGCGGGTCTCGGTCCTGGGCCGCTTCGGCGAGGATCGGTCCGGCGAAACGGATCAGCACGCCGCCTTTTTCGATCCAGCTCTTCAGCTTTGCGAGATCAGCGCCGCGCACTGCGCCCACGTCGTCAAGGATGATGACCGATATGTCGGCTTCAAAAATTTCGTTTAGCGGCGCTTCGATAAGCTCCGCGAAGGGGCCAAGCGCTTCGCGTAAGTAATGGGCGCCGGAAAGCAGGCGGTCGCCGGCGGGCGCCGCGTCTGCGACGACGCCGATCAGCGCCCGGCGATTACGCGCATCGACGAGATGGACGGCGCCGGCGCTGGCGGCGTTTTCCAATCGCAAGCTCGCGATCTCGTTGCGCAAGGCGAGGGGCAATTCGATACCGACCTCGGCGGCGGTTTCGCCCTCGCCAATAAAGGCGCCAATGCGCGCAAGCTCCCGCCCATCGTCCGCTGTTGCAATCAGCGCGCCTTCCCATTCGCCGATGGACGAGAGGCGTTCGATGCGGAACTCCGGTTCCGCGCCATCTTTCGACAGGGGCCGCAAGACGGGTTTCGGCGCGCGCGTATCGATGAATAGGGAAACGTCGCCGCGTGCGGATAATGCGTCGTGGAATGCGCTGTCGTCCGCGCCCGCTGCGCCGTCGGCGAACCAGCGAATTTCGAGCGGTTCGCCATCGGGTATGGCATCCAGCAACGCAAGCGACGCGAGACGGTCAGCGGCGTAGGGTTTCGGACGCAATTTCTCGGCCGCATCGCGCGCGGATCGTTCCGTGAGGGGCTGCAGGGCTTCCGGCCCGCCGGGCGCCGTTGGCAGGATGTATATCTCGCGCCCGTCCTGCGCCGCTTCGGCCGCTGCGGTGAGCATGGCGTCCTTTCGCGCCCCCCAATGGTGCGCCGCCGGAAATGTATCGTCGACGATGAGCAACATGGGACCGGAGCCGGGCGTTTTGGGCGGCGCATTGAGAATGGGGCCGGCGAGCGCGGTAATGACAAGTACGACAAGGGCAATGCGCAGGAGCAGCAATTGCCACGGGGTGCGGTCCGGGGTCTCGTCCGTATTGGTCAGCTTGCGGAGGATAACGAACGCCGGGAAATCCTGGCGGCGCGGCGCCGGCGGCGTTGCCCGCAGGAGCCACCAGATCGCCGGCGCGGCGATCAGCGCAGACAATATCCAAGGCGTTGTGAAAGAAAGAGCGCCGAGCATTCAGGACTGCCACTGGCGCATGTCGGCGAGCGCCGTAAAAAGCGCAAGGAGCGCGTGTTGCGCCGGGTTGTCAGTGCGATGCGGAATAAACGTCCATCCGGCGTTTTGGCAGATCGCCTCGAGCGCACCGCGATGGGCGAGGAACTGGGTCTTGTATGACGACGATAGCGCGTCCGTGTCGCCGAAGGTCAGTTTCTCCGGGCTTTCAAGGTCCTGAAATTCGACGCGCCCGCGGAAAGGAAAATCTTCCTCCGCCGGGTCGCAGACCTGCACCAGCGCGCCGACAGCGCCGGCGCCGGCGAACGCCCGTACCGACGATTCAACCGCGGCGATGTCGGCAAAAAAGTCGCTGATCATGACGACCCGTTCTCCGGGGCGGGGATGGGCCGCCGGCGGCGCGCCGTCGCCGTTCTTGTCGAGCAAGAGCGCTTCGAGTACGCGCGCCGGGGCGTTGCGTCCGTGAAAGGGGCGGCGCTCCTCCCCGAGAATGCCAATGCGTTCGCCGGCCTGCGCGAGCAACATGGAAAGCGCAATGGCGAGGACGGTGGCGCGGTGGTTTTTTGTCGGGATCGAATTCAGCGATGCGAAATTGAGGGAGGCCGACGGGTCGCGCCAGAGATAAACCGCGGCGGCGGCTTCCCATTCATTTTCGCGAACATACAGCCGGCTCGCTTCGCGTGCGGACTGGCGCCAGTCAATTGCCGAGACCGGGTCGCCGAATGAATATGGGCGATGCTGCCAGAAGGTTTCGCCGGGCCCGGCGCGGCGGCGCCCGTGCAATCCGGCAGCGACCGTTTGCGCAATGCGTTCGGCTTCGACCAGCAGCGCAGGGAAGGTTGCGGCGGCGGCCTCCGCGTCGCGGCGAATGTCGATGGTTGATTGATTGTCAATCATGACGGTCAACCGCCCGCGTTCCGTTCACTCCCGCGAAGGCGGGAGTCCATATAGAAAAACATGGCGCGCTTTGCGCGAATTTATCAATTCGATGGATTCCCGCCTGCGCGGGAATGAGCGGGAGAGAGAGTTTGCGGAACAAGACTACGGGCTCTCTTCTATGCGTCCTTCGCCCCGGCGACCAGCTCGTCGATAAATTGATCCGTATCCACCCCTTCGGATCGTGCCGCAAAGTTGAGCGCCATACGGTGACGCAGGACGGGCTTGGCGAGGCGGTCCACGTCGTCCAGCGACGGCGCATGGCGCCCTTCGATCATGGCGAGGGCCCGGGCGGCGAGTGAGAACGCTTGGCTCGCCCGCGGCCCCGGTCCCCAGGCGACGAGGGCGCGCACGCGTTCGCTGGCGTTTTCATCGGGCCGTGCAGCGCGCACGAGACTGAGAATGCGGTCAACGACCTGTTCGCCGATGGGCATCTCGCGCACGAGGTGTTGTGCGGCCTGCAAATCATCAGCGGACATGACCGCGTCGATTGTCGCGTGCGCGACGCCGGTGGTTTCCGCAAGCATGCGTTTTTCTGAATCGAGGTCGGGGTAACCCACATTAATCTGCAGGAGAAAACGATCGAGCTGCGCTTCGGGCAGGGGATAGGTCCCTTCCTGTTCGATCGGGTTCTGCGTCGCCAGCACGTGAAACGGCGTCGGCAGGTCATGGCGCGCCCCGGCGACGGTGACGTGCTGTTCCTGCATCGCCTGCAACAGCGCCGACTGGGTGCGCGGGGATGCACGGTTGATCTCGTCCGCCATCAACAACTGACAAAAAACCGGTCCCGGGATGAAGCGGAATTCGCGCTTGCCGTCGGCGCTTTCCTCCAGCACTTCCGACCCCAGAATATCGCCAGGCATTAGGTCGGGGGTAAACTGGACTCGTTTCTCGGAGAGGCCGAGCAGTTCCGCGACAGATGTCACAAGCAAGGTCTTGGCGAGACCCGGCGCGCCGACCAGAAGCCCGTGACCGCCGGCGGCAAGGGTCGCCAGCGTCAGGTCGATCACCTCGTCCTGGCCGAAGACGACCTCGGCGAGCGCCGCGCGGGCCTTCGCCATGCGGCCTGTGATGTCTTCAAATTTACGTAATACGGCGTCGTCGTCGGGTCGGGCGGCGTCTTCGTTCATGAATGCAACTTCTTCTTTGTGCGCGCAAAATGGGTGATACCACGGCTCTGTGCCGATTGTTGATCCCTTTGGCAAGGAATCGGCACGCGTCGTCGCAAAACTCTTGCCTCTTGCCGCCGTGCGCACAATTTCTTTACGATGCCCCGGCAGGATTCCCGGACCGGTTCATTGGTTTCACGAGCTTCGGGATCAAAGAGGGGCTAATAACAATGCGCTGGCCGACCATATTCGCGGTTTGGTTAATGCGCGCAAGGAACGGCGAAAAGCCGAGTAAAAGGGGTTTATCTCGTGTCAGATGATTCAGGATTCTCAGTCTGGGGCTTCATCAAGGGGTTCGGCAAGCTGCTGATCGGCGTTTTGCTGCTCCTTCAGGGGCTCATCGGATTAGTGGTTCTACTGTTGTTCGTCGGCGTTCTGGTGAGCGTGGCGAATGGCGTCGCCGGCAAGGCCGAAGCGCCGCAAGTGACCATACCGGACGAGGCGGCCCTCCTGCTCAACCCGAACGGCGTACTTGTTGAACAGGCGCCGGAAGTTGATCCGTTCGAAGCGGTCGTGGAAGAGGCGTTTGGTTCCAACCAGCCGACGGCCATTGAAGTGCACGATCTTGTGCGCGCCGTGCGCAAGGCCAAGGACGACGAACGCATCACCGGCATTGTCCTCGATCTCGGCAATCTGCAGATTCCTTCTTCAAGCGCATCGAAAGCCCATTACCTTGCCGGCGAGCTCAACAAGTTTCGTGAAAGCGGCAAGAAGATTATCGCCGTCGGCGACGCCTACAGCCAGGATCAGTACCTGCTCGCATCAACCGCCGAAGAAATTCACATGAATGACTACGGCAACGTCTTTATCTACGGCTATGGACGTTACGGCCTGTATCTGAAGTCATTCCTTGAGAAGCTGAAAATCACCAGCCACGTCTTCCGCGTCGGTACATTCAAGTCTGCCGTGGAACCCTTCATTCGCGATGACATGTCGCCGGAAGCCGAAGAGGCGAACCGGGCCTATCTTGATGTTCTGTGGCGGGAATACACGGACAAGGTTGAAGCGGCGCGCGGTCTCAACAGCGGCGTGATCGCGAACTATTCCAACAATCTCGGCGCCGTTCTGCGCAATAACAATGGCGACTTCGCGCAGGCCGCGCTCCAGACCGGTCTCGTCGATAAGCTGAGTTCGCGCGCGGAACAGCGTGAGCACCTGATGACGGTTTTCGGCAAGGACAAGGACGGAAAGTCCTACAAGAAGGTGAATTTCCGAAAATATCTGACGGCCATGGAAGCGACGAAAGACGGCGCCAATCCGAACATCGCCGTCGTGACGGCGTCAGGTACCATCATCGATGGCGAGGCGCCTCTTGGCGAAAATGCCGGCGGCGACACCATTGCCGCCCTGCTGCGCAAGGCGCGTCAGGACGAAAATGTCAAAGCCGTCGTTTTACGCATAGACAGCCCGGGCGGGTCCGCCTTCGCATCGGACGTCATTCGCGACGAAGTACTGGCGCTGAAAGCGAGCGGCAAGCCGGTCGTCGCCTCCATGGGATCTCTCGCCGCGTCAGGCGGATACTGGATCGCTGCGGGCGCTGACGAAATCTGGGCCGCGCCGACGACAATCACGGGATCGATCGGCATCTTCGGCTATTTCAATACGTTTGAAGAAGCCGCCGCCCATTGGGGCGTTTATGCGGACGGCGTCGGCACGACGGATATCTCGTCCATCATGGCGACGGGTGTCGGCCCGTTGCCGGAAAACGTTGCTGACATCATCCAGCAATCCGTCGAACACGGATATGACCGTTTCCTGAGCGTTGTCAGCGAAGGGCGCGACCTCGACAAGGAGTATATCGACTCCATTGGACAGGGACGCGTGTGGATCGGCGAACGGGCGACGGATCTGCGTCTCGTCGATCAGATCGGCGGCATCGATGAGTCGATTGAAGCCGCCGCGCGTCTTGCGGAACTTGAAGATTACGACGTCGTCGAAATGACAGAGAAAAAGACGCCGTTTGAAAAACTGCTCGCGGGACTCTCTGTTGACGCGATGAACGTTCTCGGCGTCGACGACGAAAGACCGATGCATAATAACTCTGCTGTGGCGAAGATTGCGCGCGAGATTGAAGCGCAAGTTAAGTTCTTCAGTGAGTTCAATGATCCGAACGCCGCCTATGCGCGGTGTCTTGCTTGCGAATAAGGCGTCGGCGGAAGCCGGCGGCTGAACAATAAAGGACCGGCGCTTCGCACTCCTGCGCAAGCGCCGGTTTTCTTTTATGACCGATCTGATGCGGTACGCCGCCGCCCTGGAAGGCCTTGAATGGGGCGCCTTGCCGCCAGTGGAATCCTGGCGCCCGGAACGGGTCGGCGAAATCGATATCGTTATCAAGGCGGACGGTGCCTGGGTGCATAAAGGCGCGCCCATTGAACGCGCACGTCTTGTGCGGCTTTTCTCTACGATCCTGCGGCGCGACGGCGAGGATTATTTCCTCGTAACCCCGGCGGAAAAATTGAAGATCCGCGTGGAGGATGCGCCGTTTCTCGCTGTCCTCATGGAGACCGCTTATAGCGGCGCGCGCCGTGAGATCACATTTACGACCAATCTCGGCGAGCGGGTCAGCGCCGACAGGGACCATGCAATACGGCTCCGCTCCGGCCCCGGCGGCGACGAGGTCCCCTATATTGAGGTGCGGCGCGGCCTGGAGGCGCGGATTGCACGGTCTGTGTATTACGACCTTGTCGCTCTCGCCGAGCGGCGCCACATGGGGAACGAAGATGTTTACGGCGTCTGGTCCTGCGGCGAGTTTTTCAAATTCGGCGCCATCGGCCCGGACGGTGACTGATCCATTGAGGAACCGGACGAGCGACCCAAGTGGCAGACGAGCGGCAATCGATCACGACTTTGCGCGCGCAAATTGAAGCAAACCTTCATCGTGCGTCGGGGGCGGAGATTCAGGATCATTTCAAACGCATGAACCCCCATCTTGTGGGCGACAAGGCGTTTGAAAACCGGTGGAGCCCGAAGCGCAAAAACGCCGCGGTGCTGGTGCCGATCATTCCGCGGGAAAACGGCGCCCATCTTCTCTTCACCGTGCGTTCAAACGATATGCCGTCCCATGCGGGGCAAGTGAGTTTTCCCGGGGGCAAGGTTGAAGACCACGACGCAGACCGCGCGGAGACGGCTTTGCGCGAGGCCCATGAAGAGGTGAACATTGCGCCGGACGCCGTCGATGTTGTCGGGAATCTCGGGGTGCATCAGGGCGGACTCGGCTTTTCCGTGACGCCGGTGATCGGCATTGTTGATCCGTCAGCGGATATTCGCGCCTGCCCCCGCGAAGTCGATGAAATCTTCGAGGCGCCGCTTGCGCATTTTCTCAATCCGGATAACCACATTATTGAAGAGCGAACGCACAAAGATATCGCCTACAAAATGTTCGCCGTTCCTTATGAGGGCTACCATGTCTGGGGTCTGACCGCCGGAATATTGCGGACCCTTCTTGACGTTCTTCACGACGAGGAACTGGCGCCATGAGCGCTGCGCGAGAATTAATCCCGCTGGGCGATTCCCGGCGCAGCGCCTTCGCATGGATCGACGCGCCGCATCTGAAGGCCGTCATCGGCGCGCTTGAGGCGGCGTCGCCCGGTTGCGCGCGCTATGTGGGCGGGTGCGTTCGCGATTCACTCCTCGGCGCGGCGCCGAAGGACTTCGACATCGCGACGACATTGACGCCGCCGGAGATCATCGAAGCGGCGAAGGCGGCGGGCCTTGCCGCGATTCCGACCGGTGTTGAGCACGGCACGGTGACAGTTGTTGTCGACCATCAGGGCGTTGAGGTTACAACCCTTCGCGCCGACGTTGAAACGGACGGACGCCATGCGCAGGTCGCCTTCACCAAGGACTGGCGCACCGACGCGGCGCGCCGCGATTTCACGATCAACGCCATTTATCTGACCCCGGACGGGTTTCTGTTTGATCCGGCTGGCGGCCTTGCCGACGTCGAAACAGAGACGGTCCGTTTTATTGGCGATCCGGCTGCGCGCATTCGCGAAGACTATCTGCGCATCCTGCGGTTCTTCCGATTCAGCGCGCGGTTTTCCGGCGCCTTCGATCAGGCGGGCCTAAGCGCTGCGAAAGCATTGAGCGACGGCGTCAATACGCTCTCCGCTGAACGCATCGGCGCTGAGTTCATGAAAATTCTCGCGCTGCCTCGAGCGGCATTCGCGTTGGACGCCATGCAGGACAGCGCCGTCTTGCACCATGTCTGGCCGGCGCCGGCGCATGTCGATGCGGTGCGACGCCTGAAAGAAATATCGCCGGACGCATCGGCGCCGGTGGTGCTGGCGGCGCTATTCGGCGACGCCGGCGACGGCGTTGGCGGCGCGCTTCGTCTTTCCAACGCAGAGAACGCCATGCGTTCCCATGCGTTGCGAGGGGCAACACGCATTGTGCCCGATCTCGATGAAAAAGCGGTGCGGGTCCTGATCTACGGATTGGGCCGGGACGTCTTCTTCGACGCCATCCTTGTCGCTGCGGCAACCCAAAAAATAAATGCTGCAGACTATCATCGCCTCAGCAATATCGCCGAAGCATGGCCGCCGCCGCCGATGCCGTTTTCGGGGAAAAACGTTCTGGCATTTGGCGTGAAACCGGGTCCGGAAGTTGCGCAACTGCTTGCCGCAGCCGAAGCGAAATGGATTAGCGAGGACTTCCCGCCAGAGCCGCGTCCGGCGGCTATTCTCGCGGAGATCATCGCCGCGCATTGACGCCAGCCGCCCGACAGGATTTGATAAGGAAAACAATTATATCCAACAGGGAGGAATGGCGCGATGATGGGATTGATGATGGATAGGCCGCTCTTGACGACGGCTATTCTGGAACATGCGATCAGAACCTATCCCGATGTCCCAATCGTTACGCGCACTGTTGAAGGAACAACCCATCGCTATACGATTGGCGACTCCGCCAAGCGCATTGCACAGCTCGCCAACGCCCTGAAAGGCGCCGGCGTCAAAAAAGGCGACCGCATCGGCGTTATCGGTTGGAACACCTATCGCCAGTTCGAAATGTATTACGCCGTCGGCGGTCTCGGCGCTGTCCTGCATACGGTGAACCCGCGCCTTGGGCCTGAGAATGCGACGTTCGTCATCAATCACGCCGAAGACGACTATCTCTTTTACGACACGACCTTCGCGCCGCTCGTCGCCGCGATGAAGCCGCACCTCAAAACTGTGAAGGATTATTTCGTCCTGACGGACAAGGACAACGCCGGCGACGCCGGTGCGTCCGCCAAAATCTATGACGACTTCATTGCGGGCGAGCCGGAGACGTTTGACTGGCCGGAGTTTGACGAGAACACGGCAGTCACCATGTGCTACACATCCGGGACGACGGGCGATCCGAAAGGGGTTGTCTATTCGCACCGCGCGCTCGTTATTCAGGCGCTCACCGGGGGGTTGCCCTCGGCGCTCGGTCTGACAGAGGGCGACGTTTTCCTGCCGGTCGTGCCGATGTTCCACGTCAATGCGTGGAATACGCCGTATACGTGCCTTTTAACCGGCGTCACGCAAATCTTCCCGGGCCCGCGTCTCGACGGCGAGGGGCTGTACGAACTATTCGAGGAAGAGAAGGTCACCTATTCAGCAGGCGTGCCCACGGTCTGGCTCGGGCTGCTGCAATACTTACAGAAAACCGGCAAGAAACTGTCGACCCTGAAAGCCGGGCTTTGCGGCGGATCGGCGCTGCATGAGTCGCTGATCCGGGGCTTTGCGGAATATGGCGTCGACCTCATTCAGGGCTGGGGCATGACGGAAATGTCGCCGGTCGGAACATTCGGCAAGCTTTCGCCGGCGACGCAGGCGCTGTCGCTGGACGAGCGCATTCCGTTCAAGCTGAAGGCCGGGCGTGCAATTCCGTTCGTGGATATGCGCCTTGTGGGCGAAGACGGCGGCATCCTGCCTCATGACGGAGAAGCTGACGGCAATCTGCAGGTGCGCGGGCCGTCCGTTGTCAGCGAGTATTATAAGTCTAACGAACCGACGCTCACGAAAGACGGCTGGTTCGACACGGGCGACGTAGCGATCATTCACCCGGACGGGTTCCTGCAGATTACCGACCGGTCGAAAGACGTCATCAAGACCGGCGGCGAATGGGTGTCGTCCATCGACATTGAAAACGCCGCCATGTTGCATCCGGGCGTCGCGCAGGCGGGCGTCATCGGCGTCTATCATCCGAAATGGCAGGAGCGACCGCTCCTGATTGTCGTCAAGAACGAGGGCGCTGATCCGTCAGCGGAGGAAATCATCGAATTCGTCAAACCGAAGCTGGACAAGATCGCCTGGCCCGACGCGGTCGAGTTCGTAGACGCGATACCGCTCGGCGCCACAGGCAAGGTCCTGAAGACGGAGCTTCGCAAGATGTTCAAGGATTACGAACTGGCGGGGTAGAAATTTTTTGAGCGCGTAATCGAACTACGCGGCATATCCTTCGATACGCAAAAGTATCTTCATCCTGAGGGTCGCTGTAAGGCGACGTCTCGAAGGACGAAGATACTGTTGCTCCTCAGGATGAAGAGGGTCTAACGTCGACCCGTTCGCGATGTTCAAAGTCCTGCCGGGCGTCAATCCTTGCCGAGGCTATACTTCCCGGCGCCTTTCGCGGCGATGAACAGGAAAATGAAACAGTAGAGCGCGATCAGCTCGCCGCCATTGGATATGGGGTAGAGGCCATTTACGCCGTGCACCATCCAGTAGCCGACGGCGGACATGCCGCTGGCGATAAAGGCGGCGGGCCGCGTGAATAATCCGACGATAATCAACGCGCCGGCGACAATTTCGATCGCGCCCGCGCCGATGGTCATGGGGTTCAGTGGGTAAGGGAATTCAACGGGGAAGTTGAAGAACTTTTGAACGCCGTGTCCCAGAAAAAGCAGGCCGCTGACGATACGCAGCAGCGCATAGGCCTGATCCTGAAACCCTTCAAGAAAACGCAGCATGATTTCGCTCCCGATTGCGCGTGATTTCAGCCGACTATGCGGTCGTTTGCGTCATCGGAACAGTCCATTTTTTACCGCATAAAGTGCGGCCTGGGTGCGGTCTGTGACGCCTAGTTTCGACAGAACGGTTGAGACATACCCTTTGACCGTGCCTTCCGTAAGGCCGAGGTCGAAGGCGATCGACTTGTTCGATTTTCCCGCGGCGATTTCCTTCAGGATATCAAGCTCGCGCGGGGTCAAATCTTCATGGGGAAGGCGTGCGCCCGTTGCGCGGCGAAGCAACTGTTTTTGAATGGTCGGATGAAAGGCGGGGGCGCCGTCATATACGGAGCGAATGGCGCGCAAGAGTTCGTCCCTTGAAACATCCTTTAGCAAATATCCCAGAACGCTGGCGTCCAGCGCTTCCTGCAGGCGCATTTCGTCGCCAATGGCGCTTGTGAGTAAGATCACTTTTGTTTCCGCGCGGTCGTCCCTGATTGCCTTTGCCGCCGCGACGCCGTCAAGCGCGGGCATGGCGATGTCCATCAGGATAACGTCAGGTTGTTTGCTGGCGACAAGTGTTTTTGCGTCTTCGCCGTTGCCGGCTTCGCCGACGATCTCGATATCGTCCTGATCGGAAAGCAGCGTGCGCAGACCCTCGCGCACGATCGCATGATCGTCCGCAATCGCCAGGCGAATTTTCTCTGACGTGCCGGGCATGCCCGTTCTCCCGGAGCGCAGTTTACGCCTTCGGCAAGGCGACCTCAACGCAAACCCCGCCCTTCTTGCGATTTTTAATAGCGAGCGCGCCGCCCGCCGCATTGGCGCGGGTGGTCATGCTGGAAAGGCCCATATGCGCCGCGCCGCCCTTGGTGTCGGCGTCAAGCCCGGCGCCGTCGTCCTCAATGGTGAAGACAACCTTGTTCGCCTGTTGCGAGAGTGAGAATGTAACACTTCGCGCGCCGCCATGGCGGATGGCATTGGCCATCGCTTCTTGTGCAATGCGCAATAGAGCCTCGCGTTGCGGCGCAGCGAGTTCAATCGCATCGGAAACATGCACGTTTACATCCACATGGTCCGGCGCGGTCAGCATGGCGTGTCGGTCAAGCGCTGCGGCAAGGCCCTCGCGCCGGGCGATATCCGCCATCGAGCCGTCTTCATCGCTCGGCGCGCGCAGTTCCGCGAGCAGGGCTTTCATTTCTGTTTGCGCCAGCGCGCAGATTTCGATGAGCCGCGCAATGCGGGCCTCGCCGTCTGCATTGCTTTTCGCGAAACCGGCGCCGACCGATTGCGCCACCATGGACATGGAAAAAATCAGTTGGCTGACATTATCGTGGAGATCGCGGGCGAGGCGCTGGCGTTCTTTCAGCGCGGCGTAGTTTTTCTCCCGTTCATAGGAGCGCGCATTATGAATGGCGATCGCCGCGTGACGGGCAAAGACTTCGAGCGCCACGAGGTCATTGTCGCCAAACCGTTTCGGCGGGCCGGCGCCGATGCCGAATGTGCCGATCAGTTCGCCGCGCCAGTGAATGGGCATGCCGACAACGCTGTCTTCGTCCATGCCGGCAAGCGGGCGTGACGGCGTGTCGCCATAGCGATCGAACAGGACGGGCTTGCGGTCGCGCAATACAGTGCCCGCAAGACCCGCGCCCGGCGCCGCGGTCGATCCCAGTTCCGCATCGGGCATTTTATAGACGGCTTCGATGCGCACGAGGTCTCCGCCGGGCTGCACGAGGCCGATGGAGCCCCGGTCGGCGCGCAGAAGCTCGCACGCTTTCTGGACAATCGTCGTGAGCAGGGGGCGCAACTCCAACTCCCCCGATATCACTTCGATCATCTCCCGAAGATGATCCTGGTCGACCATATGAGACTTATCTTCGGTCATGGATTGCCTTGCGCACCCGCCAATTCGCGCCGTTGCGGCGCTGTCAAAAGTTAGTGTCGACGCCAGCGCCAATTGCAGCATCGACGCGCGCCATTCGCAAGCGGTGTGCGCCCGCGGGCGCGCCTATCCCACGCGGCCCGCCTGACGCGACGAAAGATCGCCGGCGGCCGCTCGAATCGCATTGGAAAAGAAAAGGAGAATGTCATGGAGCGCACAGTTGAATTTCTGGTTGGCAGCGTCGTCATGTTGGGCGTTGTGATCTGCGCCGTGCAGGTCTTGCTCGGTTTCTCTCTGATCGCATGAACCAGAAAATTCCGCCCACATAAAATTCGCATTGGGGGAGCGGCGCCTCCGGGAACCCCAACCCGGAGGCGCCATTGTATCGGATCGTCAGCAAACGAAATACGCCTGCGGATGTTTCGCCAGGATATCTTTGGTCCATTGCTCCAGCGCCGTCTTCGGCACGCAGGCGACGATACAGCCGCCGAAACCGCCGCCGGTGAGGCGCGCGCCGATAGCGCCCGTGCGCCGCGCATCGTCCACAAGGGCGTCAATACCGGCGAGCGACATTTCAAAATCGTCGCGCATGGATGCGTGGCTTTCATTCATCAGCGCGCCGAATGCTTCCATGGCGCCGGATTTTAGTGCGTGTGCCGCCGCGCGCGTGCGCCGATGTTCGCTGACGCAATGGCGAACGCGTTTGTCGAGCGGCGCATCCAATTGCGCGTGCGCCAGTTCGTCATCGCTCAACAGGCAAATATCATCGATGGCCAGCGCATCGCGGGCCGCGTCGCATTCCGTTTTCCGGGCGGCGTACCGTCCGTCCTTGAGCTCGCGTTCAAATCCTGAGTGAACGACCGCCATGTGAAACGCGTCCGGCAGGGCGATCGGCTCAAAGTCGAGCGTTTTCGTATCGAGTGCGAGCGCAAAACCGGGCGCCGCGACGGCGACCGCCATCTGATCCATAATGCCCACCGGGACGCCGATAAAATCGGTTTCAACGGCGCGCGCGAGAATGGCGATGTCGCGATCATCGATCTGTGCGCCAGCGGCTTTGCGCGCCGCTTTCAACACTGCGACGATCAGGGCCGCTGACGAGGATAAACCGCCGCCATAAGGCATGGACGACCGGACCGCGATATCGACGCCGCCAGTCAACAGGCCCTTTGCTTTTGCGTGAAGGGCGCCGCCAATCGCGTAGTCCGCCCAACCGCCGGCGCTTTTTGAGGAAAGGCTGGCTTCGATAACGCCGTCAAAATCACTCGATGCGACACAGATCCTGTCGTCGCTTCGCGGCCGGATTGCGACTTCGATCCCAATGGGCAACGCCGCCGGCAACACCATGCCGCCATTATAATCGGTGTGCTCCCCGATGAGATTGACCCGACCAGGCGCATAGGCGACCGCCGCCGGCGCGTCGTCAAAAACCGATCTGAAATATTCCTCGATGTTCATGTTCAAATGCGTCGCAGCGATTTCAGATTGCCGATGCGTCAGGTTCCAGGCCGCGCTTTGGCGGGCCCATCGAAATACTGATCATGCAGCGGCGACTGCGCGACCGACGCGGCAATATAGGATTCGAAATCGGCGAACGCGCTTTCAATTTTCTCATCGCCGACATGATGAACGCCCGGGTGACAGGATTTCGGCTGAAATCCCAGGCCTGCGAATACTGACGACCAGCTCGACTCCCGGAAAAATTCCTGTTCGCCGAGCGGAAATGTCGTCGTCTCCCGCCACGCGTCAATCATGGTTGTAAGCGAATCCGGCAGCGACATGGCGCGGCAGTCATCCCAGAACTTTTCGCCATGGCGTCCATTGCCCCAGTAATGAAGGATGAGAAAGTCACGCAAGTGGTGTTGTTCCCGTCGCGCCGCGGCGTTGACGAGATCGATCTGAGTCTGGTTTACTTCCTGATACGGAAAATTCTTGTACAGCCGCGTGATGGACGTCTGAATGGCGAAGATGCTGGTGGATTCAAGCGGTTCCAAAAAGCCGCTCGACAATCCGATGGCGTAGACATTCTTGTCCCAGATGCGGCGGCGCATGCCGGTCTTGAACTTCAAGAGGCGCGGTTCGTCGGTCGGCGGCTCGTCAATCTCATTGAGAAAAACGTCACGGGCTTCATCGTCGCTGATATAGGCGCTGGAAAAGACGTAGCCATTGCCGGTGCGGGTCTGTAGCGGAATGCGCCAGCGCCAGCCCACGCACAGCGCCTTCGATTTTGTATAGGACGGAAAGGGCGAAATCTTTGCTGTGGGCGCTGCAATGGCGCGGTCGCAGGGAAGCCAATGGCTCCAGTCTTCATAACCGGCTTCAAGGGCGCCTTCGATGAGCAGGCCGCGGAACCCTGAGCAGTCGATAAAGAATTCCCCGGCGATGTGAGCGTCGTCCTTGAGGCGCAGCCCGGTCACAAGGCCTGTTTCGCTGTCGCGTTCAACGCTGGAAACAAGACCTTCCTGTCGAACGACGCCTTTGGCTTCTGCATATTCGCGCAGTAATTTCGCAACGAGCCCCGCATCAAAATGATAGGCGTAGTCGAATTTTGAAAGCCCCGCGCCGCCGGCCGGCGCGATGGCGAATTTGTTGGCGGCGCAAAGAGCCGCGGGCGTTGAATAGGCGTCCAGTTCTTTTGCGCGGCCTTGCTGGCGCATGTGCACCCAGCAATCGTAAAAGGGCAAATCGACAACTGGTTCGCCATGCATTGCGAAGGGATGATAAAAGGCCTGTCCTTCTTTCGACCAGCCGTCAAACTGAATGGCGAGTTTGAACGTCGCGGCGGTCTTTGAAATAAATTCCGCCTCATTGATCCCGAGAAAGGCGACGGCCTTGCGCATGCTCGGCACGGTCGCCTCGCCGACGCCGACCGTTCCGATAGCGTCGGATTCAACGATAGTGATTTTCGGCCCGCCTTTTTCGAACCATTTCGACAGCATCGCAGCCGTCAGCCAGCCGGCGGTGCCGCCGCCGACGATGACAAGGTTCTGGATGGGAGTGCGGGTCATCTGGCCTGATTAGGAAAAGCGCGCGGCCTTGTCACCGGCAAATCGGTTTTTCGCTGTAACTCGCGGCTACGCCGGGCGCACCAGCGTGGCCTGGCGCACATTCGTGGTGTCAGCGCGGAAACCGGCTTCGCAATAGGCGAGATAAAAGCGCCAGAGCTTCTTGAACCGATCATCGAAGCCGAGCGGCTTGATGTCATCCCAGGCGGCGAGAAAACGCTGGTGCCATTCATTCAGGGTGCGGGCGTAGTCGTCGCCAAACTCCGCCACGGATTTCACCGTCAGCCCGGCTTTGTCAGACAGGTCCTTCAGGATGGCAGGGCTGGGCAGGGCGCCGCCGGGAAACACATATCGCTGGATGAAATCGGTGGACCGCAGGTAATTATCGTAGAACCGATCCGCGATGGTGATGATCTGGAGACCCGCCGCGCCGCCGGGCTTCAGGGTATTCCTGACCTTGTCGAAATAGGCGGGCCAGTATTCCTTGCCGACCGCTTCAAACATCTCGATCGAGGCGATCTTGTCGAAATGCTCGTCAACGTCGCGATAGTCCTGCAGGCGGAAAGAGACGCGTTCCGCAAGGCCTTCTTCGAATGCGCGTTTCTGCGCGTATTCAAGCTGCGAGGGCGATAATGTCAGCCCGGTGACTTTCGCGCCGTGTTCCTTCGCGGCGTGGACGGCGAATCCGCCCCAGCCGGAACCGATTTCCAGCACGGTTTCGTCAGGCCGCAGGTCGATGGCTTCCGCGAGCGTTCGATATTTTGTTTCTTGCGCCGTCGAAAGGTCGGCGTCCGGCGCTGCAAATCGCGCTGACGAATAAGTCATCGTGGAATCGAGCCACTTTTCGTAGAACGCATTGCCGAGATCGTAGTGGGCCATAATATTTCGGCGGGCGCCGGACCGAGTATTCTTGTTGAAGGAGTGGCGAATATTGTTCAGCCAGTCGATGACGAACGACGCCTTGAATGCTTCCTGCACAAGGTCGGCGTTGCGCGCGAAAATATAGAGGACGCCGGCGAGATCCGGGGTTTCCCACTGGCCGTCCGCATAGCTTTCGTAAAAGCCGATATCGCCGCCGAGGATCGACCGCTTGGCGAAGGCAAAATCATTCACGATGATCAACGCTGTCGCGTCCGTTTCCTCAACCCCGGAAAATATCAGGCGTCGTCCGTCCGGGAGCTGGAAGGAGAGTGATCCATAGTGCATGCGCGCCGCCAGCCGGCAGGCCTGGCGAAAGAAAAACGGCAGTCCGTCAAGGTCGCTAGGGGATGGCGAAAGTTTGGTTCCCACACTCATGAGCGTCACCCGGTTTTTATCCTGTCATACCGTTCGAGCGCGCGGCGACGTGCCTGCCCATGATCCAAAATAGGCATTGGGTAGGTTTTTCCAAGGCTTACGCCCGCTTTCTCCAACACATCCTCGGGAGCGTTCCACGGCTCGTGAATGTATCTTGACGGCAATTCTGCAAGTTCTATGACAAATTCCCGCACATAGTTGCCGTCAGGGTCGAATTTTTTGCCCTGGGTTATGGGATTGAAAATCCGGAAATAAGGGGCGGCGTCGGCGCCGCAGCCGGCGACCCACTGCCAGCTTGCGGCATTGTTGGCGAGGTCCGCATCGACCAGCGTATCCCAGAACCATGCTTCGCCGTCGCGCCAGTGGATGAGCTGGTCCTTGATCAGGAAACTCGCGACGATCATGCGCACGCGATTATGCATCCAGCCTGTGCGCCAGAGCTGACGCATACCGGCGTCGACAATGGGGTATCCTGTCAGGCCTTTTTGCCACGCCTTGAGTCCGTCCGTATCTGCTCGCCAGTCGAAGCTGGCGAATTCTTTCCGCAGGGGTTCAACGGGAAGATCGCCATGATGAAAAAGGAGATTGTAGGAAAATTCCCGCCACGCGATTTCCGACAGAAACTTCTCGGCGGACTTTTGCGCGATGTCGCCGGCGTCGATGCGTGCGCGCGTTTCATGCCAGATCGTCAGGGGACTGATTTCGCCGAAAGCGAGATGGGGCGACAGGCGCGAGGTATAGTCGCGGTCAGGGCGGTCGCGGCCTTCCGCATAGTGATCAACGCTTTCGCGCAGAAAATCGGTGAGACGCTTGCGAGCGCCTTTTTCGCCCGGCGTCCAGACGGTCTCGAATTCCGACGCCCAATTTGGTTTCGTCGGCAATAAGTCCCAGTCGTCGAGGCTGTCGCTTTCGGGATAGGACGCCGGACCCTCGATTTTCTGCATGGCCGGCGCCGGGGCCTCGCGCGCAGGCCCCGCTTTTTGCAGCGCCCGCCAGAACGGCGAATAGACTTTGTAATGGCCGCCGGTTTGGGTCTGGAGTTCCCACGGCTCGCGCAGGAGGTTGCCGTTGAAGGATTTCACTTCGACGCCATTGTCTTTCAGATCCGCCATCAGCGCCTTGTCGGCTTCGACGTGGTCCACGAAGTAACGGCGGTTCCAGTAAACGGCGCCGGCGCCGGTTTCGTCGATCAGCGCGGGCAAAATTTTCGCCGGCTCGCCGCGCCGCAAAATGAGCCGCGCGCCTGCGGATTTGAGGTCTGCGCCGAGCGCTGCGAGGGAATGATGAAGCCACCAGCGAGACGCGCCGCCCGGCGCATGGGGCTCGCTTTCATCCAAAATATAGACCGGCAGGACCGGCGCGCCGCTTTCCCACGCGCCATGGAGCGCCGGATTGTCGGCGATCCGTAGGTCGTTTCGAAGCCAGACGAGTGCCGGCGCGGGGGCCGTATTTTTGGACATAAATCAACTACGTAAGGCCCGGGTGGACCGGATTAACGATAACGGATAAAAGATACCGGTCGTGTTTTCGGGGTGGGTTCCATGAATTTTGAAGACGTATTGGCGAAGGTGCAATCGTTTGAGGCGCCGTTTATCGGGTCGATGGCGCCGGAGTTCGCCCTTTTTGCGCTCTCGGTGGCGTTTTTCGGCTTTTCAACGGCCCTTTGCGCTATGGCGGTCAAAGCGTCTACGGGCGCGCGGGATGCGCGGGAAGACGCCCGCCTGATGATGCGCACGGTGCAGGATTACGCCGTTGAGGTTCGCCAGCTCACTGCGCGTGCGGAAAAGCTCGAGTTTGCCGCCCGCGAGCGCGAGCCGCAGCAGGGTCTGTCTGAACGCATTCAGGGCGTGCGCGTCGGCGCGCGCAACGACACCGAGGAAGCGGACCTCAGCGTTGAAGAGGTTCCCGCCGAAGAGGCGGCGATCGAAGACGAGGGCGTGGTTGATGAAGACGCCACGGCGCGTCTTGCTGATGCGACCCGCGCGGCAACGGAACCGCGCTCGCTTCTTTCGGGCATGTTGCGGCGGCGCTAAGCGCTAAAGCAATTCTTTCAGATACGCTTTAAACTCGGCGCCGAATTCAGGATGCGCGGCGCCAAGGGCGGCGTTCGCTTTCACAAAGCCGAGTTTCGATCCGCAATCGTAAATGCCGCCGTCGCAGATGACGGCATGAAAAGCCTGGCGCTCGTTCAGGCTGTTCATTGAGTCCGTAAGCTGAATTTCCCCGCCGGCGCCGGCGCCCTGATTTTCAAGGAGCGCAAAAATATCCGGCTGCAAAACATACCGCCCGATAATGCGGAAGTTCGACGGCGCGTCTTCCGGCGCCGGTTTTTCGACCATGCCAGTCATTTCGATGAGGGCGCCGGTCCGGGTCTTCGGCGCGATGACGCCGTATTTCGCCGTATCTTCCTTCGGCACCTCTTCAACCGCAACGAGGTTGCCGCCCACATTCGCATAGGCGTCGACCATCTGTTTCAGGAAACCCGGACGGTGCGCGACGATCTCATCGGGCAGGGAGACCGCGAAGGGTTCATCGCCCACCAGCTCACGCGCGCACCATACCGCATGGCCCAACCCCAACGGCGCCTGCTGGCGGGTGTAGGACACCGTGCCCGCCACGGGGATCGTTTTCTTCACATCCTCAAGGATCGCCGTTTTCGATTTCTGCTCCAGCGTCGCTTCAAGTTCGAAGGCGTGGTCGAAATAATCCTCGATGGCGCCCTTGCCCCGGCCCGTCACCAGAATGACCTGCTCTATGCCGGCGTCCCGCGCCTCGTCGACCACATAGTCGATCAGCGGCCGGTCAACGACAGTGAGCAATTCCTTCGGGATCGATTTCGTTGCGGGCAGGACACGGGTGCCGAGCCCGGCGACGGGAATGACGACTTTGCGGATCGGTTTCATAAGATGGGCGCGCTCCGGAGGTTGGGGATTTTGCCGCCTTATCGGCGGGGCGCGGCCCAAGATCAAGCGCGGGCCGCGGACGCCCGTTAATTTCCGCTTAATATCCAGCAAATGGCCCGTCTCCGCCGGAAATTGCCGCAGACGCGCCTTTTAATGAGCGATTTCTGCGGCCATATAGGATTGGCGAAAGCGCTCAATTTTAGCGAAGCGTTGAGGGTTTCATTAACCCTCATGCCTAGACTGGGCCGGCAAAGTCTCTGAAGGAGCGAAGGTGGACGAGGAAGTCAAACCCCAGGGCGAACGCCGCGGCGACGCCCCGTTGATCCAGCCCAAGCGGCAGGGTTTCCTCGCGGACCTGCGCTCAAGCTTCCTTGCGGGCATTGTCGTCGCCGCGCCCATCGGCATCACCATCGCGCTGATCTACTGGTTCGTGACCGGGCCCATGGCGAAGCTCGACGCTTTCGTTAAACGCACGATCCCGGATATCGGCGGCAACGCCGACACGATCGTGCAGGTCCTGCCGGGCGTCGGCGTTCTGATCGCCGTTGTCGCGCTCATCATCCTCGGCGCGCTTGCCAAGAACTTTATCGGCCGCTCGTTCATTCGCGCTGGCGAACGCCTCGTCGATTCGGTGCCGGTCGTTCGCAACCTTTATCGCTTCTTCAAGAATGTTTTTGAAACGGCGCTGCAGCAGTCCGACCGTTCGTTCAAGGAAGTCGCGCTCATCGAATATCCGCGCAAAGGCGCCTGGGTGATGGCGTTCGTTGTCGGCGACGGCAAGGGCGAAGTCGCCGCGAAACTCGCTGATCAGGGCGAGGGGCTGACAGCCCTATTCGTGCCGACCGTGCCGAACCCGACCTCAGGCTTTCTCATCTTCCTGCCGCGCCAGGACATCCGCATCCTGTCTATGACGGTTGAGGACGCGGCGAAAGTCGTCTTCTCCCTCGGCCTCGTTGTGCCGGAATTTGCCGACCCCGACAAAGCGATTGAACAACTCGAGGAAGTGGTTGAGTCGATGAAAGACGAAAAGCCGAAACGGCGGTTGTTTTCGATGGGTGGGAAGTAGGCGACGGTCGCCATTCTGTGGCGTTGGTATATCATTCGATATTCAATGTCGTTGGAGCAAATTTATTCGCGGTTTTCGCTGATGACTGCTTCTCGCCAAAAGCGGACATTCGGTTACTTATGCGGTGACAATTGGAATCGAAGCCAATAGAGCAACACCGAGAGCAATACCGCCACATATCAATTGCCAGGAACGAGTTCCTCTTAAAGCCAAGAGTGAAACGAACAACAGCGGCGCCGCAACCGAATAGGTAATTGAAAGAATCTTCGCCTCAAACAAATATGCAAAAATGGACAAGACAGCGACGATCGTCAAAATCAAAATGGCTATTTTCTGCATACTTCCAAACCCCCGAATGTAGGCAATTTAGGAATCATTGTCCGTATCAACGCGTTACTTGAGATCAGATTCAATAACGTCGTCTGATAACGACGCTACGGGAATGGTAAATGGTAGCGGACAAAACCAGCTATTCAAAGCGGTAGCTCGGGAATTCCCCATAAAATGAATGCCGCAATCAAAAGCAGGACCACGATCCACGCCAAAATGGATTTCAACGGTTCTGCGAATGACGGAAAAGGAACGACGAAGGCTCCTGCTATGAACCAAGCCCCGATGACAAATGGAAACATTGGAGCGAACACTGGATGGTTCCACAGCCATTTCCACCAAACAGCGAAACTACAGTCTACATTTCTATAAAACATGCATGCAGTTGCGTATGATACAGTCGCAACAAGAAAATGCGCGGCGGCCCCGACGAAGGCAAAACGCAGCCCTTTTGCGACGTTGATTTTCGGCATCTTTCCCTTTTTATTCCCATATTGCCGATAGGGTAGTAAATTTCTTTAGAGTGACTGAATTGTCAAACGTCTGCTTTGGGCAATAAGCGGACAATTTTGAAGGCAAAATCGAGCACATAAATGCGACCTCAGTTTTTTTCCGGCCGGGGCATATCTTTGAGTTTCGTCGCCGAAAGAAATTCACCCCGCGCTCAACAGTTTCACCGCATCGTCGCGACTGAACAAATAGAGCAGCGTCCGCAACGCTTCGCCGCGTTCTGTTTTCAGCTCCGGGTCTTTTTCGACATTCATTTTCGCATCGTCCCGCGCCGCCAGCAGCAAGTCCCCATGGGCCGTGACGTCGGCGAGGCGGAAGCGCGGGAAGCCGGACTGCGCTGCGCCCAGGAGATCGCCGGCGCCGCGCAGGCGCAAGTCTTCTTCGGCGATGAGGAAACCGTCCTCGGTTTCGCGCAGGATTTTGAGGCGCGCTTCCGCCGTTTCGCCGAGCGGCGCCTTGTAAAGCAGAATGCAGCTTGACGATTTCTCGCCGCGTCCGACGCGCCCGCGCAACTGGTGCAATTGGGCAAGACCGAAGCGTTCGGCGTGTTCGATAATCATGATCGTGGCGTTCGGCGCGTTGACGCCGACCTCGATGACCGTTGTCGCGATGAGGACGGCGATCTCGCCATTATGGAACTGTTCCATAACGCGGTCCTTGTCCCCGGCGGACATGCGCCCGTGCACGAGACCGACCTTGTCGCCGAAGACGGTTTTCAGCGTTTCGAAACGGTCTTCCGCCGCGGTAAGATCCAGCATTTCCGATTCTTCAACGAGCGGGCACACCCAGTAAGCCTGATCGCCCTTATCGGTCGCGCGTTTGACGGCGGCGACGATTTCATCGAGTCGCGTAAGGGGCGCCGCGCGCGTATCCACGGGGCGGCGCCCGGGCGGTTTCTCCGTAATCTGACTGACATCCATGTCGCCATAGGCGGTGAGCGCGAGCGTGCGCGGGATCGGTGTTGCGGTCATGACGAGCAGGTCGGGGCGCGGGCCCTTTTGCGTCAATGAGATGCGCTGGTGCACGCCGAAGCGATGCTGTTCATCGATGACGACGAGGGCGAGGTCGCCGAACGCTACATCGTCCTGAAACACTGCGTGCGTGCCGATGACGATATCGATTTCGCTATTGGCGATCGCGTCAAGCTTTGCGATTCGGCCTGCGCCCTTGTCCCGGCCGGTGAAAACCTCGATGCGAACATTTGCAGCCGCTGCAAGCGGCGTCAGCGATTCAAGATGTTGGCGCGCGAGGATTTCCGTCGGCGCCATGATGACCGCCTGTGCGCCGGCTTCCACCGCTGTCAGCGCGGCAAAAAACGCAACGATGGTTTTGCCGGAGCCCACATCGCCCTGCAGCAGCCGCACCATGCGTTCGCCTGACGCCATGTCGTCGTCGATTTCGCCGAGCGCGTGGCGTTGGGCGTTGGTCATCGCAAACGGCAGGGCCCCGGCGACGGCGGCGCGTTTTGCGCTGTCGCCCTTGATCGACCGCCCGCGTGCGCGCACGCGCGCCTTGCGGATCAACAGAAGCGCCAACTGGTTCGCCAGCAATTCGTCATAGGCGAGGCGCTGGCGCGCCGGGGCGCCAAGCGCGATATCCGCCTCGGCGCGCGGGGCATGTAACGCCGCCAACGCCTCGCGCCAGCCGGTCCAGGATTGTTGCTTCAGGAACGCGGCGTCCTGCCATTCGGGCAAATCCGGCGCGCGCTTTAGCGCCGCGCCGGTCGCCTTTCGCATCACGTTGGCGGTCAGTCCGGCGGTCAGCGGATATACAGGTTCATGTAAAGGAAAGGCGTTCTCGTCGTCCGGGTCAGCGACATAGTCCGGGTGGGCCATCTGGCGCGCACCCTTATAGTCTTCGATCCGTCCACTGACGAGACGCACCGCGCCTTCGGGCAGCGTCTTCTGCAAGTAGTCTGCGCGTGCGTGAAAGTAGACGAGGGTGACAAAGCCGGTTTCGTCAGAACAAATGACCTTGTAGGGAAGGCGCTTGCCTTTCGGCGGCGCGTCGTGACGGTCGACGCGCAGTTTCAGGGTCAGGATTTTGCCCGCGGGCGCCTCGGCGACGGTTGGCTGGAACGAACGGTCCACCACATTGATCGGCGCCGTCATGATGAGGTCGACAATGCGCGGTCCCGCAGCGCGCCCGATCAGCGCGGCGAACTTGGGCCCGACGCCGGCGAGCACGGTGATATCGGTGAATAACGGGTTCAGGACGGACGGGCGCATTTGCAGCCCTTCAGGTGACTTTTTCGCGCAACGATTTCGACGACGTTGTATGCTGGAACTTCAGTTTCTTTTCCGGGAACACATAGTGAAAGGCGCCGTGGGACATTAGCGCCGCCTCATGAAAGCCTGAAAGGATGAGTTTCAGTTTCCCCGGGTAATGCGCCATGTCGCCGACGCAGAATATGCCGGGGACGGAGCTTTCAAACTTCTCTGTATCGACGGCGATGCGGTTTTCTTCAAGATTCAGTCCGAAATCCGCAATGGGCCCCAGTTTCATCGTGAGCCCATAAAAGGTGAGCATGGTATCGCAGGCGATGGCGTCCTTTTCGCCTTCCTTGGTTTCGGTCTCGACTGCGGAAATCATGCCGCCCTCGCCGGTGAGCCCTTTGATCTGCGCAATCTTCAGATCGATTTTTCCGGCTTTAACCAGCTCTTGCATCTTCTCGACGCTGTCGGGTGCCGCGCGAAAATCCGGACGGCGATGGATGAGCGTGATTTTCTTCGCAATCGGTTCAAGGTTGATCGTCCAGTCGAGGGCGGAATCACCGCCGCCGGCGATCACGATTGTCTTGTCGCGAAATTTTTCCCGTTCGCGTACGGCGAAGAATACGGACTGGTCTTCAAAATCTTCGACGCCCGGAATGGGCGGCTTCTTCGGCTGGAACGATCCGCCGCCGGCGGCGATGCAGATCACCGGCGCCTCGATCGTCGTGCCCATGTCGGTTTCGATGCGCCAGTTGTCGTTGTCGGATTTTGAGACGCCTATCGCCATTTCATTCAAATGAAATTTAGGCTCGAAGGGTTCAATCTGCTCAAGCAATTGCCGCGTTAATTGCTCGCCGGAGATCGACTTGATGGCCGGAATATCGAGGATCGGTTTTTCCGGATAAAGCTCGATACATTGCCCGCCCGGATGATCGAGAATGTCGATGAGGCGCGCCTTGATGCCGAGCAGGCCCAGTTCAAAAACGGCGAAGAGACCAACGGGGCCAGCGCCGACAATAACGACATCGGTTTCGTGGCTTCCGCCCGGCGGAACCGCCTCCACCATCTTGTCGGCCATATGCGTTTTCCCGACAGTCTGCTTCGTTTACAGCAAAGCGCAATTTGGCCGGTGGGGGAAGGCGCTTCAGGCTTTGCCAGCGAGATCTTTCGGTGTCACGAACAACTCGAGCGCGCCGGCGCCCTTGCCGTAATGCGCCCAGTTGTCAGGCCCGCGAAATGTCGCCAGCGCGGCCGTCGGGTATTTTTCCGCAATGCGGGCAAGCGCCGCAATGTCCGAGGATTCCGGATCGCACAGCCGCATCGCCAGCATTTCCATTCCGGGATTATGGGCAATGATGAGGATGTGACCGTATTTAGCATCTGCAGCACGCACAGCATTTATCATCACGGCTGGCTCGGCGAGATAAAAGTCGTCGCGAAATTCAACGACCGGCTCGGTGCGCAGACGCGGGACGAGCAGGCCGAGGGTTTCGCGTGTGCGCGCCGCCGTCGAACACATGATGAAGTCCGGCGCGAGATCCTTCTTGGCCATGAATGCGCCCATGAGCGGCGCCGCGTCACGGCCGCGCGCATTGAGCGGTCGGTCGAAGTCGCGTTCGCCGGGGTCGCCCCAACTCGACTTGGCGTGACGAAGGAGCGACAGGCGTTTCATTCGACCGTTAACACCACTTTGCCGAGGACCTTGCGGTCCATCATCAAGGTAAGCGCGTCGGACGCTTTCTCAAGCGGAAACGACGCCGTTATGCGCGGGCGGATGTTGCCGGCGCTGTATAGGTCGAACAGTTCCTTGACGTACCCGGCGTTCTTGACGGGATCGCGCATGGTGAATGCGCCCCAGAAGACGCCCACAATCTGGCAGCTTTTCAGAAGCGTCAGATTGAGCGGAATTTTCGGAATGCCGGCGGGAAACCCAACGACAAGATAGCGGCCGTTCCAGGCGAGCGCGCGTACCGCGGGCTCAGCATAGTCGCCGCCGACCGCGTCATAGACGACATTGGCGCCTTCGCCGCCGCATTTCGATTTGATTTCGTTTGAAAGCGCTTTCTGGGCATCGCGGTCAAGCGCGCCGGTCGGATAAATGATCGTCTCGTCTGCGCCGAGGTCTTTACAGAACGCAGCCTTTTCTTCTGACGATACGCCGGCGACGACGCGTGCGCCCATGGCCTTGCCGAGTTCTATCGCGGCGGCGCCGACGCCGCCGGCGGCGCCCAGAATGAAAAGGGATTCGCCCGGCTGTATATCGGCGCGGTCGCGCAGCGCGTAATGCGATGTTCCGTATGTCAACATAAACCCGGCGGCCTCGTCGAAAGGCATCTCGTCCGGCAACTTGTTGATTTTCGCAGCCTCGGCGAGAAAATGCGTTGCAAACCCGCCATTGATGCCGCCGGCCATCACGCGGTCACCGGGCTCGATTCCCGAGACGCCATCGCCGACCGCTTCGACGATTCCTGCGACCTCGCCGCCGGGCGCGAAGGGGCGCGGCGGTTTGAACTGGTACATGTCGCGAATAATGAGCGTATCGGGGAAATTGACGCCCGCGGCCTTGACGGCGATGCGGATCATGCCGGGGCCGGGCGCCGGGGTTTCGATTTCTGTGAGATTCAGGGATTCGGGCCCGCCGGGCTCGTGGCTCATCATTGCTTTCATTGAATTTTTTACGCCTCGTTCTTGCAGTCGCCGCGTATCTTACGCATTGTGCCGTAAAGAATAAACGCGCCGGCGCAGCGCCGTCAGGGAGGCCTCGCACTTATGACCCCAACCCGGATCGCCGGCGCAATGGCGGCGTTGTTGCTCGTGATCGGCTGCGCCAGCGCCGTTCGCTATACGTTGCAGGACCGGTTTCGCGCGATTGGGATCGGCGCCGAAACAGCCGATTGCATGGTCGACGATCTCGAACAGCGCCTGTCGCAGGATGATCTGCAGGACCTCGCGCGTTATACCTTCGAATTGTCACGCGCCGATTCAACTCTTGGCGCCATTCGTTCCCTGATGACCATCGACAATCCGCGCGCGGTGACAGCCATCGGCAAGTCCGGCGTCTCCTGCTTTTCAGGGTTCCGTCTGTGAGCGAGGCAAGCGCCGGCGGCGCACCGTCGAAAACGGAAACCAGCCGTGCCTATCGTATTTACGTGCTGCTCGTTCTGACGGCGGTCTACACCTTTAATTTTCTGGACCGCCAGATCATGGGCATTATGGCGGAGCCCATCAAACAGGATATGGGCTTGTCTGATACCCAGCTTGGCGTTCTGACCGGCTTTGCGTTCGCACTACTGTATACAACGCTCGGTATACCGATTGCGCGCCTCGCGGACAAAACCAATCGCGTCAACATCGTTGCGATTTCGCTGGCCTGTTGGTCCGGATTCACAGCGGTTTGCGGCACGGCGCAAAACTTTACGCAGTTAGCGCTGGCGCGGGTCGGCGTCGGCATTGGCGAGGCGGGCGGATCGCCGCCGTCGCATTCGCTGATTTCTGATTTTTACCCGAAGGAAAAGCGTGCTGGCGCCCTTGCGGTCTATGCGCTGGGCATTCCGATCGGCGTGACGCTTGCGTATTTCGCCACCGCCTACGGGCTATCCAAGTTTGGATGGCGCACGACGTTTATTGCGCTGGGAATCCCGGGCGTCCTGCTGGCGCTGGTCGTCAAGTTCACCATTCGCGAACCGAAACGCGGCGCTTCCGATGACAGCGCGCGCGCGGACGCCTTCGCCGCGATGAAGGCGGAAGAACCGGACGGGTTCGTTGAGCGCGGTCTTTTCGCGCTTTCCAAAGCGCTGCCGAAAAAGGCGCGGGCGCGTGGTTTCAGCGAACTTGCCGTGCTCTGGCGTGCGACAAAGCATTTGCTGTCGATCAACAGCTATCGCGCCATCGTCATCGGCCTTACCGCGGGCTCCTTTGCGTCATACGCAACGGCGGCGTTTATCGTCAGTTTCTTTCTGCGCTCACATCCGGACCTGCCGCTTGGCACATTGCTCGTCTGGCTCGGCGTCATCAATGGCACGGCGTATGTTCTGGGCGTGCTCGTGGGCGGCAATCTCGTTGATAAACTCGCGGCGAAAAACAAGGCGGCCTACGGCTGGGTGCCGGTGGCGGCGCTGGCGTTAAATGTGCCGTTCTTTCTTGGAGCCATGTGGGTCGGAAACCCGTATATTTCGCTCCTGCTGTGGTGGCCGTCGCATATGCTGACCGGGTTTTATCTCGGGCCCTGTTTCGCATTGGCCCAAACACTGGCGCCAGTATCGATCCGGGCGCTTTCAACGGCGATCTTCTTCTTCATCATCAACTTTATCGCGCTCGGCTTCGGTTCCACCTATGTGGGCATCATGAGCGACATCTTCGCCAATCAATTCGGCCTTGGATCAGAAACGGGACTGCGCATTGCGTTGTCGTCGGTGATATTCGCCGGACTGATTTCCATCGGCGGATTTTACTACCTGACCCGCGTCATCGCGAAGGATTGGGCGAAGGCCAATGGTGAGGACGCCCAATGACGGCAAGAAAGACCGCGACGAAAAAGAAAACCGCGAAGAAAAAAGCGAAAGCCGCCTCGGACATGGTGACCGTGCCGACGAAGGCGAGCGTTGCGAAATTCATCGATGCAGTTGAAAACGAAACCCGCCGCAAGGACGCCAAAACGCTTCTGGCGATGATGAAGAAAATCACCTGCGACAAGGCGGTGATGTGGGGACCGTCCATCATCGGTTTCGGGACCTATCACTATAAATATGAGAGCGGGCGCGAAGGCGACTTCATGCTGGTGGGGTTCAGCCCGCGCAAAGCCAATATGGTTCTTTACGTATTGGGATCACTGAAGGACGACGATCCGTTGCTTGGCAAACTCGGAAAATTCCGGCGCGGGCGCTCATGCCTGTATGTTAACAAGCTGGACGATGTTGACCACGGCGTGCTGGAGAAAGTCATCAAGAAATCCTACGACACCACGAAAAAATACTGGGCGAAGCGCGCCGGCTAGCGCTCCCGGTTCACAAATGCGTGCGGCGCCGTCTCGCCGCAATTCCGCCGGCAAAAACCCCCGACGCTGATCGATCTTTTCTTTTGTATTTATTTCAGGAGAAAACATCATGGCGAGTATCGTTCGAGGCGGGGGCGCGGCGTATGATGTCAGGCCATCGGGCGAGCACGCAGGACTTCGCGGCCTGTTCGGGTTCTGCAAGGACGGGTTTCAGGGCGCGTGTGCGGGATTGCTTGGGCTTCTTGGCGCAACCCATATGACCGGCGCGCCGGAAGGTTTCGCGGAACTGCACAGCAATGTGGCGTGGCTCGACAACATCTGGGGCGCGTTCTCCGCCGGCGGCCTAGCAGGCCCGGTTGAATTGCTCGGCGGGATCGCCCTGTTTTTTGCCGCGCGCCGGCCCATCGCGCGTGTCCTCGGATTGCTACTCTTCGTCGGGTTTGTGACAGCATACGCCAACGGCTATGCGCTTTCCGATATGCTCGCGGCGCTCGCCAATGCGTTATCCCTTGCGGCGACGGCGCTCGATCCGTCAGGAACCGGAACCGTCTAGATCAACGCTGGACGGCGAGAAGAAACCGTGGCTTTGTGCGTCGATGGAATATTCTGTGCGCGAACAACTGGACGGCGACTGGCCGGCGCTTTGGCGCGTTCTTGAGCCGGTTTTTCGCGCCGGCGAAACCTATCCATTGCCGCGCGACGTGTCTGAGGCAGGCGCCAAAACCTACTGGATCAAAACGGACGGCTATAACGGGATTGCCTTTGGCGAAACCGACAACATTCTCGGCGCCTATTATCTGCGCCCTGAACAGGGCGGACCGGGCAGCCATGTTTGCAATGCCGGTTATGTCGTTGCCGAAGCGGCGCGCGGTCTCGGCCTGGCGTCAAAACTATGCCTGCAGTCGCAAGACCAGGCGCGGGCAATGGGGTTTCGCGCCATGAAATTCAATCTGGTGGTGGCGAACAACGCTGCGGCGATCCGCGCATGGACGAAGGCTGGCATGAAGATCATCGGCACAACGCCCGGCGCTTTTCGAATGCCTGACGGCGCATTCGCTGACGCGCATATCATGTACAAGGCCTTATAAAGCGCTATGGCCTATCGCTTTTTATATTCGTTCACGCGGGCGGCCATGTCATCTGCGCCGGGCCCGCGCCATTCACCATCTTCGACAAATATCACACCGCCCTTAATAACGGCGCTTACGGTTTCGCGCCGAAATCCGTCGATTTCGAAGTTGGCGTTCACGAGCACAACATCGCCGTGAGCGCCATGGGCAAGAACGCCGATATCTGCGCGTCCGAGCATTTCGGCGGGAACACGTGTTGCGCCGTCGATTACCTCTTTGGTTGAAGCGCCAAAAGCGCGCCAGGCGGCAAATTCGGCCCAAATGGCGTCGTGATGAAATTGACCAAGCGACCCACTGTCGGAGCCGACGACCATCCGTACGCCGACCGAACGCAATTGCTCGAACTTGTGCGCCATTGTGGGAAAAGCCGTTATCGCACGGGCTATGTATTGGTCGCGTTCGAAGGCTGACGGAAACGCTATACGCATCTCCGTTTCCAGGGGGCTCGGGACAAAGTCGAATAATGACTGTTTCAGCGTCTTATCTTCAGCATCTGCATATTCGGCGGAGCGCTGGTAATACCCGATAGGCGCGGAAACATAGAGCGGCGCTTCGCGTTTTCGCACAGCCGTAAGAATAGCGTTCGGATATGCTGGCGCGTCGGTTCGATTCAAATACTCAATCGACGTAGCCGCCAAATCGAGTGCGGCCTCGAAGTCATGGAAACTGTCACCTTCAATCATCAACTTTATATCATGATTGGCAATTGCGCCGCGAATGGCGTCTCGTTCCGCAAGATCGAATGCAGATGGACCGTGTATGGCGATCCATTCAGCGCCGCGGTCAACAAGTTCGTTAATCTTTACTGTCAAGTCTTCCGCGTTCGAAACGCCGCGCATCAGGCGCGCGTCGAGATCCGGCGCGCCGCCGCGAAGGCCGGGACCGCTCAGAACAATGCGCGGCGCCGGAAAACAATTGTCGTCGGCGATAGTTTTCAAAAGCGCCATGTCGTCCAGCGCCGACAAATGCACCCGCGCTAGCGTCACGCCGGACGCTAGCGTCTGGCGCATGGTTACGGGATAAATTTCTGACGCAACATTCAATTGAGACTGCAGGTGTTTGGCGGCCGGAAGTGCTTCGAAGTGAACATGCGAATCGATCAGGCCGGGCAGGGCGATTGCACCGCCGCCGTCGAACCGTCGCGCGTTCGCATACTTTTCCGGTTCAGCGCCGACGGCGCCAATCCATTCAATGCGCCCGTCGACGATGGCGATGTTTTCATTTTCGCCGGCGTTAAACCGGCGAACATTTTCAACAATCAACGGACTTTGATCGCAAGCCGCCGGCGCTGCGGCAACAGGAGCGCTTGAAATCAGCGTCGCGAGAGACGCCGAGATGACGGCAATTATCCGCATCGATACTGGACGCTCTTATATTCGAATGAGGCCGGCGCGTTATCGGGACGAATACGCCCCGACCAGGCGCCGAGCCAATTTTCGGGATCGGCTTGTACGGTGTATTCCGCGTCAAAATAGAGCCAATCGTCGGAAAAATGCAGAATGATCTCGCCGCGATTATCCGTTTCTATCCACTCGCCTTTGAATTTATGGCCCGACAATTCACCCACGACAGACCCTAAATCATCATTGGGGAGAATTGCGAAGACGCCCGCCGCCTTGTCATCGTCAAACCGGATGAAAAACGGTCCGAACTGCGTACAGTAGTATCGCTCTATTTGCGGCGGACCGTCGCCTCCGGTTTCGGCGGCCTCAACCGGCAGGTTTGCGCAGAGGGCGAGCAGCAAAATAATTTTTCTCATGGTCAATCCTCATAATCTCCGAAATCCATTGCGAACAGGCCTGCCCGTTAAGACGTTCGGATTGCCGGATAAACCGATCGCCAAACTCTGGTCGATTATCGGATGGCCGTCGCCGGCCGCTCCAATGCGCGCGGCCTTGCGGTTGGGATTGCGGCGAACGTCGCGCCTTGCTCCCCGGCGGGGCATGGCTCTATAGACGGGACCGCAACCGGAAAGACCCTTCATGGCCCGCATCCTGATCACGTCCGCGCTTCCCTATATCAATGGGATCAAGCACTTGGGGAACCTTGTCGGGTCGATGCTGCCGGCGGACGTCTATGCGCGCTATCAGCGTCAGCGCGGACGCGAAGTGCTGTTCCTGTGCGCGACGGACGAGCACGGCACGCCGGCGGAACTCGCCGCCCGCGCCGCCGGAGACAATGTCCGCGACTATTGCCGCGAACAATATGAAATCCAGAAAACCGCCGGCGAGGCGTTCGGCATTTCGTGGGACTATTTCGGACGCTCCTCGAACGCGCCAAACCATCGCCTGACGCAACATTTTGCGCACGTCCTTGAACAGAACGGGCTGATTGAAGAGCGGGTCGACAAGCAGGTTTACTCGATCGCCGATCAGCGTTTCTTGCCGGACCGATATGTTGAGGGAACCTGCCCTCATTGCGGCTATGAAAAGGCCCGCGGCGATCAGTGCGACAATTGCGGGCGCCTGCTCGACCCGACGGATCTGAAAGATCCGTATTCGTCTATTTCAGGTTCCCATGAGGTTGAATTGCGGGAAACGCGGCATCTTTATCTCCTGCAATCGAAAATGCAGGACCGGATCGCGGACTGGCTCGAAACTAAATCTGACTTTCCGCCGCTCACGGTGTCGATCGCCAGGAAATGGTTGAAAGAGGGATTGCGCGACCGTTCCATCACCCGCGACCTGAAATGGGGCGTGCCGGTCGCCTATAATGGCGAAGCGCGCCCCGGTTTTGAGAACAAGGTCTTTTACGTGTGGTTCGATGCGCCGATCGAATATATTGGCGCGACCGAAGAATGGGCGATCGCCAATGGCGAGGACTGGGAGCGCTGGTGGCGCACCGACAAAGGCGCCGACGACGTCAAATATGTTCAGGTCATGGGCAAGGACAATGTGGCGTTTCACACGGTGAGTTTTCCCGCAACGATCCTCGGGTCCGAAGAGCCGTGGAAGACCGTCGATACGCTGAAATCGCTCAACTGGCTGACATGGTACGGCGGCAAGTTCTCGACGAGCGAAAACCGCGGCATCTTCATGGATCAGGCGCTGGAACTGCTGCCCGCCGATTATTGGCGCTGGCATCTGATGGCGAATGCGCCGGAGTCGGATGATGCGTCCTTCACGCTCGAACATTTTGCATCGGTCGTGAACAAGGATCTTGCCGATGTGCTCGGCAATTTTGTTAATCGCGTCACGCGTTTCTGCAAGGCGCGGTTCGGGGAGGCTGTGCCGGAAGAAGGCGAATACGGCGCAGCGGAAGAAGCGCTGATCGCCGAACTCGATAAACGCATCGAGGCGTATGCGCAGTTTCTTGACGATATGGAATACCGGAAAGCGTTTACGGAACTGCGCGCCATCTGGGTCGCCGGCAATGAGTATCTCCAGATCGCTGCGCCATGGACAGTCATCAAGGAGAACAGGGAAAAAGCGGCCGCCGCTGTGCGTTGCGGCCTGAACCTGATCGTGCTGTTCGCCGCGCTGTCGCGCCCGGTTATTCCGTATACCGCTGACAAGATGTTCGCCGTCTTCGGGATCGATCCTGACGAGGGCGCCAAATGGCCGGAAAGCGCGGGGAAAGCGCTGCAAACGCTAAAAGGCGGGGCGCCGTTTTCGGTTCCGGAGGTCCTTTTCGCCAAGATTGAGGACGAACAGGTTGAAGCCTGGCGCGCCCAGTTCGGGGCGGAATAAAAAACGGGGGCAGGCATGCGTAAACTGGTTTTGGCGGCGATGTTCGTGATGGCGGCGTGCGCGCCGGATGCGGAACGGGCGGCGCCTGTCGCGCCGAGCGGACCGAAAGTCGATGCGGTGAAGGGTCTGATGGCCGCGTTCAACGACCACGACGCCGACAAGATGCGCGAATACTGGCGCGATGATGTGACGTGGATTGAGATCACGGGCAACCAATCGAGCGTCGTGACGGCAAGCGCCGACCAGCTTCACCAGGAACTCGTCGCCTATTTCGAGAATTTCCCTGAGGTGTCATCGAGCCTTGAATCGATCAGCGTGAACGGTGACTATCTCACCGCTGTCGAACGTCCGGTCTGGGTCCAGAATGGCGAGAAGAAATCCCAGAGCTCGGTCGTTGTCTATCAATTCGAAGACGGAAAAGTGAAGCGGTTCTGGTATTTCCCACCGCAATAAGGAGAAGCGCCGTTATGATGAAAGACCTGTTTTCGCTTGAAGGCCGGGTGGCCGTTGTCACCGGCGGATCGCGCGGCATCGGCAAGATGATCGCGCAAGGCTTCGTGGAGCAGGGCGCCAAAGTCTACATTACTGCGCGAAAAGCCGAAGCGTGCGACGAGACGGCTGCCGAACTATCGAAAATTGGCGAATGTATTTCGATACCCCACGACATTTCGACGGTAGACGGCTGCCGCGAATTTGCTGCGGCGGTGACGAAACAGGATGGCGCGATAGATGTTCTCGTAAACAACGCCGGCGCCGCATGGGGCGAACCGTTCGAGTCATTTCCCGAAGCCGGTTGGGACAAGACGATGGACCTCAATGTGAAGTCGCTCTTCTATCTGACGCAGGCGATGTACGGCGCGCTGAAAGAGGCGTCTTCCGAAGACCGGCCGTCGAAAGTCATCAACATAGCGTCCATCGACGGCATCAAAATCAACCCCTGGGAAACGTACGCCTATCAGGCGTCGAAGGCGGCGGTGATCCACCTGACGCGGCGCATGGCGGCGCGTTTGATCAACGACAATATCTGCGTGTCGGGTATTGCGCCGGGCGCGTTCGCGTCGGACATGAACAAGGCGACCCGCGATGCGCCCGATCAGGTGGCGACCATGATCCCGGCAAAACGCATCGGACGCAGTTCCGATATGGCGGGCACGGCGGTTTTTCTCGCATCGCGCGCCGGCGACTATGTGGTCGGCGATACGCTCGCCGTCGATGGCGGCGTCGCCTATTCGCAGTTTACGCAAGTCTGGGGGTAAACGCGTTTATTTCATCCAGGGCGGCGTCGGCAGGTTTTTCGATCTTAGGAATTCGGGATTGAAAAGCTTCGACGCATAGCGATTGCCGTAATCGCACAGGATCGTCGCCACCGTGTGGCCGGGGCCAAGCTGTTTCGCGAGCCGCACCGCGCCCGCGACATTGATCCCGGAAGACCCGCCAAGGCATAAGCCTTCATCGATGGTAAGGTCGAAAATCGTTTCGAGCATTTCCTCATCGGGAATGCGGAACGCATCATCGATATCGGCGCCGTCGAGGTTGGCGGTGACGCGCCCCTGTCCAATGCCTTCTGTGATCGAGTCGCCTTCCGTCGCGAGGTCTCCGGTTTTCACCCACTGATAGATTTTCGATCCGCCGGGATCGGAGACCGCGCAAACGATCTCCTTGTTCTTCGCTTTCAGGGCCGCGGTCACGCCGGCGATGGTGCCGCCCGTCCCAACAGCGCAGGTAAAGCCGTCAATCTTACCGGCGGTCTGGTCCCAAATTTCCGGCCCGGTTGTCTCGATGTGAATGTCGCGATTGGCGACATTGTCGAACTGGTTCGCCCAAACCGCGCCGTTCGGTTCGCTTTTGCTCAACTCTTCGGCGAGGCGGCGCGAAAAATGAATATAATTGTTCTGGTCGGCATAGGGCACGGCGTCCACTTCAATGAGTTCCGCGCCGAGCATGCGGATGGCGATCTTTTTTTCTTCGCTTTGGGTCCGCGGCACCACAATCTTGACCCGATACCCAAGGATCGCCCCGACCATGGCGAGGCCGATGCCTGTATTGCCTGCTGTGCCTTCAACGATGACGCCGCCGGGCTTCAAATCGCCGCGACGCTCAGCGGCCCGGATGATGCCGAGTGCGGCGCGGTCCTTTACGGACTGGCCGGGATTGAGGAATTCAGCCTTGCCCAGGATCGTGCAGCCGGTCTCCTCCGAGGCGCGTTTCAGCTTGATCAGCGGCGTTCCGCCGATGAGATCGATGGGATTTTCGGCAAATTTCACGGGTATTTTCCTCCTCGCGGCAAGGCCCGCGCAAGATCGGGCCGCTATGCCTCGACGGTGATCCATCCGGCGGGACGACGCGTACACCTCTTTGAACGGGATTTCAGGTCAAAACCATGAGAGTATGGGCAATTGCAGGAGCGTTTCTGGTCGGCGGCACCATGCCAGCCGCCGCCCGCGATCTCGATGCAAAATTTCTAATCGAACGTAAAGGTGAGGTAATCGGTTACCACGCCGTGGACGTGACCCCGACGGCGTCAGGCGCCCGCGTCGATACGCGGATCGAGATGAAAGTCGGTTTTGGGCCTGTGACCCTTTTTCGCTACGAACACGATGCGACAGAAATCTGGCGCGGCGACGATCTGGTATCGCTGGTCAGCAACACCAACAATAATGGCGAGCGCGAATTTGTCGATGCGAAACGCTATGGCGACGATTTGATGATCAAAGGCTCCGGCTATGAAGGGCCGGCGCCGGCGACGGCCATGCCGTCGAGCTACTGGGACAAGGATCTTGTCGCGGCCGACGCCATGATCAACACCCAGACCGGCGAGATTCTCGACATCACAACGACCCGCGTCGGCGAAACCCGTGCGCCCCATGACGAAAAGGCGGAGCAGTTTCGTCTCGTCGGGACGGTCGCGCTGAACCTCTGGTATGACGGTGAGCGCTGGGTCGGGTCCAATTTTACGATTGACGGTGAAGAGCTGACTTACGTCCTCGTTGACGAGCCGCAGGAATACGCCGCCCTCGCCGAATGGGCGCCGTAATAAGCTAACGGCGCGTCCAGTTTACGCGCTTTTTCAATCCGCTCATCCCGGCGAAAGCCGGGATCTCATGCAGCAAAGACGAAACCTGTTTTCGGAGATCCCGGCTTTCGCCGGGATGAGCGGCGATATTTTAACGTACTGAAACGCTATCGAACTTAGCATTTTTTGGCTTCCGTCCAGAGCGTTTCCATTTCGTCCAAACTGGCGGCTTCAAGCCTTTCTCCGAGTTTGTCTTCAATATACCGAAAACGTCGAATGAATTTCTCGTTCGTCCGGCGCAGCGCGGCTTCCGGATCGACTTTCAAATGACGGGAGAGGTTCGCGAGAACAAAAAGGAGATCGCCGAATTCATCCTCAATCCTGTCCGCGTCTTTCGTGTCCATCGCTTCGGCAAGCTCGCCGGTTTCTTCTGCAATCTTTGACAGCACGTCCTTCGCATCGGTCCAGTCAAAGCCAACCCTCGCAGCTCGCTTCTGCAGTTTGACGGCGCGGGTCAGACCCGGGAGGCCAACGGGCACATCGTCGAGCAACGACTGCTGGCCTTTTGCGGCGCGTTCCTCGGCCTTCTGTTTTTCCCAGGCGTCGGTCTGTTCATCTGCGTTGCGCATATCTGCATCGCCAAACACATGGGGGTGGCGGCGGACCATCTTGTCGGCGATGCCTTGCGCCACATCGGCGAAGTCGAAGTGGCCGGCTTCCTCGGCCATGCGGGCGTGAAAAACAGCCTGAAAGAGGAGGTCCCCCAACTCGTCCTTCAGCGCCGCCATATCGTCCTGTTCAATCGCGTCGGCGACTTCGTAGGCTTCCTCGATTGTGTATGGGACAATGGTCCGGAAGGTTTGTTCAAGGTCCCACGGGCAGCCGCCGTCGGGCGCGCGCAGCCGGGCCATAACCTCCACCAGCGCGATAATCGCGCGCGCCGCATCGTTATTTTCGCTTTTCATGCCAGACCTTTACCTTGGAACCCTCACGGGGTTTGCTATTTTGTGCGCCGCCGTCATAGAAGCTTGATCGAACGAACAAAAGAACAGACCGGGGAAGAACCATGCCGATATCGGAAGTCAAACATATTTGGCGCAATGGCGAAATGATCGCATGGGCCGACGCGACAACCCATGTGCTGACTCACGCCATTCACTACGGCACGTCAGTATTCGAGGGCATGCGCGCCTATGACACCAAGCACAAGGGCGTCTGCGTCTTCCGGAACCGCGAACATATCGAACGGTTTTTCTTTTCCGCGCGGGTTTACCGCATCGGCATGCCCCATTCCGTCGAAGAGATCATGCAGGCCTGCCGCGATGTCGTTCGCGAGAATGATCTTTCCTCCGCTTATATCCGCCCGGTTGCCTTTCTTGGCTATGGCGAGATGGGGCCGTCCTCGACGAATGTGAAATCCGATATCGCCATCGCGGCGTTTCCGTGGGGCGCCTATCTTGGCGAGGAGGGCCTCGACAAGGGCGTTGACGCCATGGTCTCGAGCTGGCGGCGCATGGCGCCGGGCACGGTGCCGGCGGGCGTGAAAGCCGGCGGCAATTATCTGTCGTCGCGGCTGGTTTCCATGGAGGCGAAAGACCGCGGCTTTGCCGAAGGGATCGGTCTCGCCCATGACGGCGCCGTATCCGAAGGCGCCGGTGAAAACCTTTTCGTCATAACGGACGGGCGCATCGTCACGCCGCCGGCGGCGTCATCGATCCTGAAAGGGATTACGCGCGACACCGTCATCACGCTGGCGAAAAAACTCGGCCACGAAGTTGTTGAACAGCCGCTCCCACGCGAAGCGCTTTATGCAGCCGATGAAATTTTCATGACGGGCACGGCGGCGGAAGTGACGCCGGTTCGGTCGGTCGACAAACTACCGGTCAATCAGCCGGACTTCCCGATCACCAAGCAGATTCAGCGGGCCTTCTTCGGTCTCTTTAGCGGCGAGACGGAAGATGAGTGGGGCTGGCTCGATCCTGTCGGGTAACCGCGCGCCCATCAAAGATGAGTGCTGTTTCAAAGACTGGCGTTGCCTGCGCAAACCGGGTCAAACTGGCGCGCGTTTTTGACAGCAGGCTCATCCGGAGCGAGGCGATCCATGGGAAAATTCATTCTGGCCGGTCTTGGGATCCTGGCGGCCGCCATAATTGGGGCTGCAGTCTGGCTATGGACGCCTGCGCCGCCAGACTTTGATCGCCAAGCGGCGCTTGATGCGGCCAAAACCTATGACGTGCGCGTCATTCGCGATCGCTTCGGCGTCCCCCATATATATGGCACGAGCGACGCCGATGTGGCCTTCGGTCTCGCTTACGCCCATGCAGAGGACGACTGGCAGACGATCGAAGATGTCATTTTCTTTTCGCGTGGGAGTTTGGCGCAGCGGAAAGGAAAAGATGCGGCGGTCACGGATTACCTGATCGCTGCGCTTGGCGTCTGGCCGGCGATCGATGAGAAATACGCCAAGGACCTGACCCCGGCGACGCGCGCGCTGGTCGAAGGATACGCTGCGGGCTTGAACGCCTGGTGCGCCGAAGAGGCGGGGCGATGTGCGCCGGGCGCAGCGCCCATGAGCGGCGAGGATGTGATCGCCGGCTTCGTTGCGCGCACGCCGTTTTTCTATGGTCTCGATGATAATTTCAAAGCCCTGTTTGACGGCGACCTGAAAGTTAATGATGCAGCCGACGCGGTGCGCGAATCCTTTCTTCGGGTGCCGCCCGGCGCCGAAACCGGGTCCAACGCCATGGCTGTCGCCGCGCCGCGGTCCGCCGATGGGCATACAAGGCTGATGGTCAATTCCCACCAGCCTTACGAGGGACCGGTCGCCTGGTATGAGGCGCGCGTGAAGTCCGAAGAAAGCTGGGATATGATCGGCGGTCTTTTTCCCGGCGCGCCGATGATCCTGGTGGGCGCTGGGCCCGATCTCGGATGGGCGCATACGGTCAACAAGCCCGATCTTTTCGACGCCTATGCGCTTGAGGTCGATAACGAGAAAAATCCAACGAAATATCGTTTTGACGGCGAGTGGCGCAACCTTGAAATCAGCGAAGCGAAGTTTCGGGTGAAGCTCGCCGGACTGTTCTCATTACCGGTGACGCGCAAGACTTACCGGTCCGTACACGGACCGGTGTTTCTCACCGACCATGGCGTCTATGCTGTGGCCTACGGGGGCATGGACGATGTTCGCGCCGCCGAGCAATGGTACCGGATGAACAAGGCGCAATCATTCGACGAATGGCGCAGCGCCATGGAAATGAGCGCCATCCCCAGCCTAAACGCTGTCTACGCCGATAAGGCGGGGAACATCGCCTATTATTATAACGTCGCGATCCCAGTGCGCGCCTACGGATATGACTGGTCCGGCATTGTCCCGGGCGATACGTCGCAAACAATGTGGAAAGGAAAACGTCCCTTTTCGGTCGTGCCGCAAGTAGTCAATCCGCCGAGCGGTTATGTCGTCAATGCAAACCATTCACCGTTCGAGGCGTCCGCAGATAACGACAACCCGGTCAAATCTGATTTCCCGCCGCACTACGGTGTGAAAGAACGGCGCACCAATCGGGGCGCGCGCATTCAGGAACTTTACGGCGCTGATGAGTCCATCACGGAGGAAGAATTCCTGTCCTACAAGATGGACATTGCCTATGCGCAAAACTCTCGCGTCATGAAAACGGTGGAAGCGCTCATTGAGAACCACGACCCCGGCGACGCCTTGTTGGACGAGGCCGTGGCGGTGTTGCAGCGCTGGGATCGCACCGCGTCGCCGGAAAGCCGCGGCGCGGCGCTCGCGGTGCTGACCGCGCAACGGGCGCGCGGGTATTTGTTGAACGATGAAGGCGATCGCGAAGAAGATTTCCGCGCGGCCTTGCGCAAAACGGCGGAGGCGCTGGCCAGGAACTTCGGGCGAACCGATCCGGAATGGCGCGAGGTGATGCGCTTCAAACGCGGCGACATTGACGCGGAAATCGATGGCGGGCCGGATACATTACGCGCCGTTTGGCCGACCGGCGACATCAGCGACGGCGCGGTCATGGCGGCCGGCGGCGATACCTATATTCTTTATGCGGACTGGCCGGCGGAGGGCGGCGCGCCCGAGATCCGTACGATCCATCAATTCGGCGCGGCAACGCTTGATGCCTCGTCGCCGCATTTTGCCGATCAGGCGCCGCTGTTTCTCGCCGGCGAATGGAAATCACCGCCCATGGACCTCGAGGCGGTCGCCGCCGAAGCGACGCGCGACTACCGACCCGGTCGGTAAGGCGGCCCTAAAGGAAGCGGGCGACGACGTCCTTGTAGGAGCGCGACAGTTTCAGCTCCTGGCCATTCTCGAGGATCAGGAAATATTCGCCATTGGAATGGGGATGGAGTTCCTTGACCTTGCCCACATTCACGATCGCGGAGCGGTGTACGCGCTGGAACCGTGAAGGATCGAGACGCTGGGTGAGCGCCTTCATGGTCTCGCGAATAATGTGGGTCTTTCCGGCGGCGTGAATGCACATATAGTCGCCCGCCGCATCGATCCATTCGATCTCCTCTGCATCGAGGACCACGACCTTTGAACCGTCCTTGAAGGAAAGCCGTTCCGAATACCGTTCCTTTTCGGCCCAATCCGGATCGGCGATCAGTTCCTTGATGCGGTCGCGTTCGTCTTCGGACAGCGAGGCCAGAAGTTCGACGAGTTTTGATTCGCGCGTCAGCGCGGCTTTCGAATGCAACGCTTCGCGGATGCGATGGATCGCGTCCTTGAGGCGCTCTTCCTCCACCGGCTTCACAATGTAGTCGAGCGCGTTCGATTCAAAGGCGTCGATGGCGAATTTGTCATAGGCGGTTACAAACACAAACAGGGGCGCCGGCGCGCCGATCAGCGCGCGCACAACGCCAAAACCGTCAAGACCCGGCATCTGGATATCAAGGAAAACGACATCGGGCGTTCGCGCGCGGATTTCCTTCACCGCCTCGCGCCCGTTGGCGCATTCGCAAACAACCTCGACTTCCGGAAATTCCGCCAGGCGCATCTTCAACCCGCGCAGCGCCAATGGCTCGTCGTCAACGAGGATCGCTCGTATCTTTTCGTCGCTCATGATGGTTCCCCGTCTGCCTTTCTTTCGTCTAGGTGTCGAATGGTATGCGGATCGAAACGCAGAGCCCTTGCGGATCCACATGACACAAATTGAACTCGCAACGGTCCTGATAAAGATATGAGAGCCGGTCGCGCATATTGACGAGCCCGACGCCGGCCTTCGCGTCGCGTAAAAGCGAGGCGGGATCGTCCGGCGCGTTCGGGCCGTTGTCGCAAACTTTCATCACCAGAAAACGTCCGTCGCGTTCCGCGCTCACGGATATTTCGCCGCCAGATTCCATATGGGCGATGGCGTATTTGATCGCGTTCTCGATAGCCGGCTGCAAAATCAGCGACGGCACCTGCGCATCGAGCAGGGCGTTGTCGATGTCGAAATTCAGTTTCAGGCGATCTGCAAATCTTGTCTTCTCGATTTCAAGGTAAAGCTTTAATGCCCGCACTTCCTCCGCCAGCGTTGTTTTGAGGAGCGGGTCGCTGTCCAGCGAATAGCGCAGGAAGGCGGATAGCTGGGAAATCATCTTGTTCGCCTGCTTTCCGTCCTGTTCGAGCACCAGCGTGGAGATGGCGTTCAGCGTGTTGAACAGGAAATGCGGATTGAGCTGATAGCGCAGCATTTTCAATTGCGCCTGATCGGCAAGCCGCGCTGACAATACCACGCGCTCCATTTCGTTGCGCAGATTCAGATAATAATTGATGCCGAAATAGAACCCGGCCCATGAGCCAAGCAGAAAGAGGTTCGCCTGAATATCGGGCAGGAGCAGAAGAAGCTGGTTGCCGATGCCGAAGGGCATATTGCGGGTGTCGAGCCATTCCGGGCCAAAAATATAGCTGAAGATTTTCGTCTTCATCGCCGCCATGGCGACGGCCATCAGGATCGTCGATGGAATGGCGATGGCGAGAATATAGGCCGGCTTCTGTCCGCGGGCGTAGTGATAGATCGGACGGGCGAGGATGCTCGTCGTCAAAAACCCGATGAGCGACGACGCCAGCGAATAAAGCAACGCTTCAGGGGTCCGGCCGGCGACGAAGGTCGAGACGCTGGAGATATGCAGAATAAAAAAGCCGACCCAGCCCGCAATCTGCAGGACCCAGAACATCCGGTTCTTGTCGGCGAACAGCCAGTTCATCCAGTGCCGGGATCGTCCCGGCGCCTCGATGAACGGGCCGCCGACGGTGCGCGGCGCTTCTACGGCGGTCATATCTGTCTGTCGCGAGTCATCCATGTTTATGAACGCGGCTCCTTGGCGTTTCGCAACCGTGGCTGCGGTGAAGCGAGCCCGCCCCGCGACAAACGTCGCGATGGGAGCGGTCCGGCTGTCATTCCTCGAGCGACAACAGCCGCACATCGCCGCCGGCCGCTGTCGTGTTGATGGTTAATGTGCGCTCGGCGCAATAGCGCCACGGGCGATCTTTTGTCGAAACAATGGGCGAGATAGCGCCGTCCCGATCCGTCAGTATACGCTCAATGGCGGTGCGGCCGTCCGGCCCGCCGTCATAGGCGATAAGCCGCATGCTGTCTTCAAGCAGGAATGCCTGCGGCGGCGGGTTGGATATCGCGGCGACAACGCCGCTCGGCGCGCCGGCGGCGGTCATGGCGTCAGCAAGCGCCGAGGCGCTCCAGTCGGCGCAGATGACGGCGTTGCCAGCGGCGAGGGCGAGGGTCGCCTGCAAATGATTGGCGTAAGGTTCGCCGCCGCCGAGACAAAGCGCGACGCCGCGCCCGCGCAGGCGGAGCGTATTGGATTCGCCGGTAGGGCCGGGGAGTGTTGTCTGGTCTTCGAGATGCGTTTCGTAGAGCGCCACCGCTTCGGCCATGGCCTTCGCCCAGTCGCCATCAAGACGGCGCGCCGCGTCGCGGAGGATCGCCTTGCGGTCGAGCGTGCCAAGGCTCCACGCTGAGAAGGCGGTTCCCGCTTTCGCGAGCAATGCGCTCTCGGTCTCTTCAAGCGTATACGCCGGGAAAACTAAATCGCCAGCGCCATCTGTAACCGGCCTTTTGACGAGCCCCTCGAGATAATGCGGGCCGCCGGCCTTTGGCCCCGTGCCGGAAAGACCTTCGCCGCCAAAGGGCTGGACGCCGACCACGGCGCCGATCTGGTTCCGGTTGACGTAGACATTGCCGATGCGCGCGCGCCGCGCGATGGTTTCCATGGTTTCGTCAATGCGCGTGTGAACGCCGAGGGTCAGCCCGAAGCCCAGCCCGTTAATCGCGTCCATGAGGTCAATCAGCTTGTCGGCGCGATAGCGCACAATATGCAGGACGGGACCGAAGATTTCCTGCTTCAGGTCGGACAAGGCGCCGATTTCGAATGCGGCGGGGCGCACGAATGTGCCGTCTGCGTCAAGCGGCGCTGCGCCGCGGGCGACGAGGCGCGCATCTTTCTCAAGCCGTGCGATGTTTTGCTCAATCTTCTCGCGCGCGGCTTCGTCGATGACGGGACCGAAGTCGGTTTCGAACTTTCGCGGGTCGCCGATGCGCTGTTCCGCCATGGCGCCGATCAGCATTTCCTCAAACCGCGGGAAGATATCTTCCTGCACGCAAACGACGCGGCAGGCCGAACAGCGCTGGCCTGCGCTCTGGAATGCTGAGGCAAGCGTGTCTTCGACGGCCTGTTCCAGGAGCGCGGTCGAATCGATGATCATGGCGTTAATGCCGCCGGTCTCGGCGATCAGCGAAACCTCTGCGCGGTCTGTATCGATTAAAGACTTCTTGATGGCCTTCGCGGTCGCCGTGGACCCGGTGAAAACAACGCCGCGGACATGGTCATTGGCAACGAGCGGCGCGCCGACGTCTGCGCCATCGCCGGGAATGAATTGAAGGGCTTCCGACGGAATGCCGGCCTTATGCAACAGCCGTACGGCTTCATAGGCGATCAGCGGCGTCTGTTCGGCCGGCTTGGCGATCACGGAATTTCCGGCGGCAAGCGCCGCGCTGACCTGACCGAGAAAGATCGCGAGCGGGAAGTTCCACGGCGATATACAGGCAACGACGCCCAGCGGTTCGCCATCCAGGGTTTCGCATTCATCCGCGTAGAAACGAAGAAAATCGACCGCCTCGCGCAGCTCGGCGATGGCGTCGGGCCAGGTCTTGCCCGCTTCGGCGACGGCGAGCGCCATAAACTCTTCGCCGCGGTCTTCGAGTAACCCAGCTGCCTTGCGCAACGTGTAGGCGCGGGTTTTCGCCGGCGTCGCGCTCCATTTTTTTGCAAACTTCGCTGCAGCGGCGCAGGCTGCATCGATATCCTCCGTAGAACCGTTGACGACATGGCCGACAATTTGCCCGGCCTTTGCCGGATTGAACACAGGCCGCGGGTCGCCGTCTACGCTATGGTCGTGCACCAGCGGCGTTGCGGTTACGTTCGGCGCGACGACATTCGACAGGTGTTCAACGGTTTCCGGATCGGTTTCGTCCCATCCTCTTGCCGCGAGGCGCCCGCCCAGATGATCGCGCGGCGCGGGGATATGCGGGTTGGAAATGGCGTCTAGCGTTTCGATTTCTTCAAGCGGATCGGCGACAATGTCGTCAACAGACAGATCGGGATCGATAAGCTGGTTCACAAAAGACGAGTTGGCGCCGTTTTCAAGCAGCCGGCGAACAAGATAGGGGAGCAACTCTTTATGCCCGCCGACCGGCGCGTAAATGCGCGAAGCGCCGCCTTTCTCGATTAGACTGTCGTGAAGCGACTCGCCCATGCCATGGAGGCGCTGAAATTCGTAGTCAGAATAATCGCCCGCCATTTCCATGACGGTCGTCGCGGTCAGTGCGTTATGGGTCGCGAATTGCGGATAAAAGGCGTCCGTCGTCGAGAGAATTTTTCGCGCGCAGGCCAGATAAGAAATGTCGGTGAGGGTTTTGCGCGTGAAAACAGGATAGCTTTCGAGCCCCATTTCCTGGGCGCGTTTGATCTCGCTGTCCCAATAGGCGCCCTTGACGAGGCGCACCATGATGCGCCGTCCCGTTTCGCGTGAAAGGGCGGCGAGCCAGTCGATGACGAAAGGCGCGCGGCGCTGATAAGCCTGAACGACAACGCCGAAGCCGGTCCAGTCTCCGAGCGCCGGATCGCGCATGCAATGTTCGATGAGATCGAGCGAAAGATCGAGACGGTCGGCTTCCTCTGCATCGATATTAAAACCGATATTCGCTGCTTTCGCTTGCGCCGCGAGCTTGCGAACACGCGCGCCAAGTTCGTTCAGCACCCGCGCCTTTTTCCCGTATTCGTATCGTGGGTGCAGCGCCGACAGTTTTACAGAAATGCCAGGATTATCGATCGCCCGTTCTTTCTTTGCATGGGCGGCGATGGCGGAAATCGCGTTTTCATAGTCGTCGAAATACTTGTCCGCGTCGGCGGCGGTGTGCGCGGCCTCGCCGAGCATATCGAACGAAAAGAGATATCCGTTGCCTTCAAACTTGCGGCCCCGCCGCATGGCTTCGTCGATCGTTTCGCCAAGGACGAAGTGTTCGCCCATGATGCGCATGGCCTGCGCGACCGACGCGCGGATGACCGGCTCGCCCAATCGGTCCAGCGCGTCCTTGGTCGCCTTCGCCATGCGGCCGAGCGGGTCTTTCGCTTCGACGTCGTCGAGCCAGGCTGCGGTCAGCATCAGCGCGCGGGTAGAAAAATTGACGAGGGGGAAGGGGCTCTTGCCGCGATGCGCGGCCCAGTCGCCGGCCTCGATTTTGTCCTCGATCAGGGAGTTCGCGGTCGCGGCGTCCGGCGTGCGGAGCAACGCTTCCGCCAGGCGCATCAGGGTCACCCCCTCGGCGGTTGAAAGCCCGTATTCCTGTAAAAATTTATCGATCATGCCCGAACGCGCGGCGCCGGCGCGGGCGAGCGCGACGAACTCCGCCGCCTTGTCCTGCGCTCGGTCCCGCGCCGCATCGTCCATGGCGACGAGTGAGATCAGCGCGCGAACGTGATCCTCTTCCGGCGCGAGCGTGTGATCGCGAATAAGTGAGCGCAGGGCATTCAGACTGTCTTTGGGATCGTTCACGCGAATTTCCGTGCAAGTCGTTGATGATTCATGGCAATAGCGATTTCGGCGGCGCCTGTCATCTGGCGCTGCGGCGGTTCGTATTGACATTCTAAAGGCCCGCTCGCGCACTGCATTGCGGCATTGCGAAACGCCGGTTGAACGAATACCTACAAATCCGCTGTCGCCGCGCCGGCGCGGCCCGAAACACCAGCCGGAACAACGCCGAAAGGACCCCAATTCATGACGGATGCTTACATTTACGACGCCGTGCGCACGCCCCGCGGCAAGGGCAAGGCCGACGGCTCTCTCCACGAGATCACGCCTGTTTCCCTGGCGACGCAGGTGCTCGAAGCGATCCGCGACCGAAACGAAATTGACACCACGGAAATCGACGATGTCGCCTTCGGGTGCGTCTCGCCGGTTGGCGAACAGGGCGCCGTGATTACCCGCTCGGCGATCCTGAACGCCGGGTTTGCGGAAACGACAGCCGGCATTCATGTGAACCGGTTCTGCGCGTCCGGTCTTGAATCGATCAATATCGCCGCCTCCAAAGTGAAGGCCGGCGAGGCGGACCTTACAATCGGCGGCGGCGTTGAATCCATGAGCCGCGTGCCGATGGGATCGGATGGCGGCGCCATGGCAACGGACCCGGCGGTCGCTTTCAAATCATATTTCGTGCCGCAGGGTATTTCGGCGGACCTTATTGCAACGAAATACGGGTTCTCGCGGGACGACGCTGACGCCTACGCCGTAGAAAGCCAGAAGCGCGCGGCGAAATCCTGGGAAGAAAACCGCTTTGAAAAATCAATCGTGCCGGTGAAAGATGTGATGGGCGAACCGGTGCTCGCTCATGACGAAACGGTGCGCGCCAATACGGATATGCAAAGCCTCGGCGCGCTCAACCCTTCGTTCACGATGATGGGCGAACAGTTTGGTTTTGATGCGGTCGCGATCCAGAAATATCCGGAAGTCGAGCGTATCAACCACATTCATCACGCCGGCAATTCATCGGGCATTGTTGACGGCGCCGCCGCGGTTCTTATCGGCAACAAAGAGGCCGGCAAGAAACTCGGCCTGAAGCCGCGCGCGCGCATTCGCGCTGCAGCGTCAGTTGGTTCCGAACCGACGATCATGCTGACGGGGCCGGAGTTCGCCGCCAAGAAAGTGCTTGCGCGCGCCGGCATGGACAAGAAAGACATTGATGTCTGGGAACTCAACGAAGCCTTCGCATCGGTCGTGTTGCGGTTCATGCAGGCCCTCGACATCGACCATGACGAGATCAACGTGAATGGGGGCGCCATCGCCATGGGCCATCCGCTCGGCGCCACCGGCGCCATGATCCTCGGGACCATGGTCGACGAACTGGAGCGTTCGAACAAGGAAACCGCCCTCGTGACGCTATGCATTGGCGGCGGCATGGGTACGGCGACGATTATCGAACGCGTGAACTAATCAGAGGCGAGCGAACAAAAATGACTTACAAAACACTTTCATTCGACGTCGACAGCGACGGCATCGCGCTCGTAACGATCGACGTTCCCGGCGAGACAATGAACGTCTGGAATGCAGACCTCATTGAAGACTTCCCGAAAGTCGTCGACCGCATCGTCGAAGACGACGACATCAAGGGCGCGGTGATCACGTCCGGCAAATCGACGGGCTTCATGGCCGGCGCCGATCTCAACATGCTTGGCGGCGTTGAGGCCACATCCATGCAAGAGGCGTTCGAACAGGCGTTTCGCCTGAACGGCATGTTGCGCAAAATGGAAACCGGCGGCAAATCCGCCAAAGAGCTGAAGAAAGGCCTCGCCCATGCAAAGCCGATTGCGGCGGCGGTAAACGGCCTGGCGCTTGGCGGCGGGCTGGAACTCGTTCTTGCCTGTCACTATCGCATCGTCGCCGATCATCCGAAGCTGCAACTCGGTGTGCCGGAATCCATGGTGGGCCTTTTGCCCGGCGGCGGCGGCACGCAGCGATTGCCGCGGCTTATTGGCCTGCAGAATGCCGCCATGATGGCGACCAGCGGCAAGCCGACCGACCCGGCGACTGCTAAAGGCCAGGGCATGATCCACGACGTCGCGCCCGCAGACGAGCTTGTCGCCAAGGCGAAGGAATGGGTGAAGGCCAACCCGAAAGTTGCGCAACCTTGGGACAAGCAGGGATTCAAATTTCCGGGCGGCGGCGGCGCGATGGATCCGCGCAGCGTACAGTTCTTCATGGCCGCGAACGCCATGGCCCAGAAGCAGACCAATCACAATTATCCGGCGATCCAGTACATTCTTTCATGCATGTATGAAGGCTCGATTGTGCCGATCGATACGGCGCTGCGCATCGAGTCGAAATACTTCACCAAACTGCTTTCGAGCGATCAGACGCGCAACATGATCCGCACGCTGTTCGTCAACAAGCAGGCTGCGGAAAAAGGCGCCGCGCGCCCGAAAGACGTGCCGGCGTCGGAAATCAAGACCGTCGGCGTCTTGGGCGCCGGGCTGATGGGGTCGGGGATCACCCATGTCACCGTGCAGGGCGGCATGGATGTCATCGTGCTCGACCGGGATATGGAGGCCGCTGAAGGCGCGGTCGCCTATTCGAAGAAAATTCTCGACAAGAAAGTCTCGCGCGGAAAGATGACGCAAGAGAAGGCGGATGCGTTTCTGGCGAAGATCACGCCGACTGCGGACTACAATGACCTGAAAGATGTGGACCTGATCATTGAAGCGGTCTTTGAAGACCCGGATGTGAAGGCCGACGTCATCAAGAAAACCGAAGCCGTGATCGGTGAAGACGTTATTTTCGCGTCAAACACGTCAACGCTGCCGATTACCGGCCTCGCGAAGCATTCAAAACGGGCTGAGCAGTTCATCGGCATGCACTTCTTCTCGCCCGTCGAGAAAATGCCGCTGCTCGAAATTATTCCGGGCGAAAAGTCCGGCGATAAATCGCTTGCCGTGGCGCTCGACTACAACAAGAAAATTCGCAAGACGCCGATTGTCGTTCAGGATGTGCGCGGCTTTTACACCAACCGTGTTGTGCCGCCCTATCTGAATGAAGCGATGCTGCTCGTGAAGGAAGGCGTCAATCCGGCGCTGATCGAGAACGCGGCGGCGGGTCTCGGCATGCCCGTGGGGCCGCTGGCGCTGACCGATGAAACGTCCCTGTCCCTTGGCTGGATGCTTGTTCAGTCGACGAAAAAGGAACTGGGCGACGATTACAAACCAACCGGCGTTGAAGACTTTCTGGAAACCATGGTTGAAAAACTCGGCCGTCATGGGCGCAAGTCCGGCGGCGGCTATTATGAGTACCCCGAAGGCGGCAAGAAATTCTTGTGGCCCGGCCTGTCAGAACATTTTCCGCTGGCGGAAGATCAGCCTAGCGTCGACGACGTGAAGGACCGATTACTTTACGCGCAGCTTATCCCGGCCTCGCATTGTCTCGCCGACGGCATTGTTCCCGATGCGAAATCCGCTGATCTCGGCGCTATTTTCGGCTGGGGTTTCGCGCCTTGGACCGGCGGGCCCGCGAGCTATATCGACATGATCGGCATGGAGACGTTTGTCTCCAAGGCCGACAGCCTTGCGCAACGGTTCGGCGAGCGGTTCCATCCGCCGGCGTCGTTCCGCGACAAGGCGAAATCCGGCGACAAGCTTTATTCAAAAGCGGCCTAGATAAAGTGTAGGGATTCCCGGCGCAGCGTCGGGAGTCCTGCTTATTACCGAGCCAACGCAGCCGCCGAATTACTGTTGGCGCGACACCGGATCATAGGGTGAACCAATCCTCTTGCGAAGCAAACAAGGGCTGGCGAACGCGCGCCAGCGTACGGGTTCCGTGCTTCGCTGCTGTACCCGGTTGAGGGCGTCATAGAAAAAATCAATCCTGCGCTAGGATGTTTAGATTGGTGCATTTTACGCTATCGCTTGATGCCCGCTACTTGAATGATCCATGCCGCACTTAATCTTTGTTTTTATGTCTTTTTTCGTCGAAGAAGTGAAAGACGGCATAAATTAAAGAGATGACGAAGACGACTGCTAGTCCCGTGATAGGCCCCGGAAGGCCTTCGATAGCTATGTTATTCGAACGCATATAAATCAGCGCTCCGGCACAAAATATAAGTGTTATGAATGGAACGAGTAAGAATCTCATAATGCTGTCTGTCCGATCTTATTCATTTTCTTCTTTTGTTATTTGATCAGCTACGGCCTCTCCCGCCTGTCCCTTTGCGATAGTTTTCGCAACCTGCACTGCACCATGGCGAGCCCCAGATACCAAGGCCCTAGCAGCGCCTTCAGCGCGAAGGTGATAAATCAGACACTGTTCCGGGCGAATAACGGGCGGTTGCATCCCGTGATGGGCTAGCGCCTCGCCGGAGAAAACCGCGCCGTCGCCAAGCAAATCGCTCTTTTCAATAATTGATGGCCCTGTCGGCGATATGTTTTGCGTCGGCCAGATGATGCGCATGCGATATCGTTTCGCCGGATCAAGGCCCGGCAGGCGAATGCGTCCGGGCAATGTATTCGCGGCGCTGGCCATGCTCGCGTAACTGAACAGCGCCTCGCTTTCGTCACGGGAAACCACCCCAACAATGTTGAGATCGGCGGGTGCGTCGACGCGAAAGAAATCGCCCTCATGAATGAGCGCGCGATGCTGTTTGTGCAAAGCGATCCCGGCGCGCAAGGTTTCGAGATCCTCATCGCGCTCGTCGAACAGGTTCAGTTCCATCCCCATATGTCCAAAAAAGGCCGATGCAACCCGAAAGGCCATTGAATGGCGTCGGCCGGTGATGTGACAGTCTGCGGGGCCCACATGACCGCCCATTACGCGCAGTGGAAAGAAATAGCTCGCGCCGCGCAGGATGCGCTGGCGGTCGAGCGCGTCATTGGAATCTGAAATCCAGAGGCGATCGGTATGGCGCAATACGCCGTAGTCACAGCGGCCGCCGCCAGACGCGCAAGACTCAATTTCAAGCGCCGGATGCGCGTCACGCAATCGTCGCATCAGCGCGTAGACCGCGTGCGTTTGCTTATGAATGGCGGCCCTGCCGCCGCTTCCCGGATGCTGGATATCCCGGTTCATATCCCATTTTATGTAGTCTACGGAGTATTCGCGGATAATGGCGCTCATTCGGCCGAACAGATAGTCAGAAACTTCAGGCTGTGAGAGGTCGAGGGCCAGTTGATTGCGGGCGGGAATATTCGGTGCGCCCTCGACGCCCAGAACCCAATCGGGGTGCGCGCGATAGAGATCGCTGTCTGGATTGACCATTTCCGGTTCGAACCAGAGTCCGAATGCCATACCGAGTTCGCGAACCCGGTCGGCGAGCGCCGCGAGCCCGTTGGGAAACGCATCCTTTGAAACACGCCAGTCGCCAAGGCCGACGGCGTCGTTGCGGCGGGCGCCGAACCATCCATCATCGAGAACGAACCGCTCGGCGCCGACCGCAGCGGCTTTTTCCGCGAGCGCAAGCAAGCGTTCTTCATTGAGGTCGAAATAGACCGCCTCCCACGTATTGAAATGAACAGGGCGCGGCTTGTCTTTGTTGCGTCCGTCGAGCACCCGGCGTTTGACATGGTGGTGAAATTGCTGCGACAGCCGGTTCAGCCCGTGTTCCGACCGGGCCGCATAAAGCGGCGGCGTTGTGTAACTTTCGTTCGCCGAAAGGCGCATTTCGCCGGGTAAAAACAGTTCACCCATCTGGACAAACGCCCGGCCGTCATTGCGCCGATCAACGCGCAGACCGTGATTGCCGCTCCAGCCAAGGTGAAACCCCGCTGCACAACCGGACGTTTCGGTGCAACCGTCGGACATCGCGATAAGGCCGGGACAACTGTCATGGCTGGTGCGTCCGCGAGTGTTTTCGCGAAGGTAAGAACCGTGAAACGCGGGAACAATCTGCTCCTGAAATTCCATGGCCCATCGTCCGGTAAAGCCTTTCAAGCGCGTAAGTTGAGCATCGAGCGGAATGCATAGCGCCGTACACCAATCAATCGCGAGGGGTGTTTCGCCGAGATTGGTGATGGTTGTAGATGCGGTGAGAACATGACTGTGCTCGTCTAGTGCGAGATCGTAGCGAACCCGCAGTTGCGCGGCCTTGTCCGCGCAAATGATCGCGCAGTGATTTTCCGCCGCTGTCTGTACATCCTGCACGACAAGCAGGACCGCCCAGTCCAAGCCGTCGCGATGACAGGCGAGACCGGGTGCGATGTTGGCGCCGGCGCCGATTTCGTTTGAGAGCGACGGCGGCACATCGATTGACGGGCCGCCATGAACCCATTGGCGCGTTCCAAGTGCGGCAATTTCATCAGGCGTCGTGTGGCGAAGCGGCGGGCCCCAATATGCAATCTGCGCCCGCCCGCCGATCGCGGCGTCGAGGACGATTTCGGTTTCCGCCGTTGCGAGCCGAGTATATCGCGACATATCGAATTTCCCTTGCGCTGGCGGCGTTTGCGCGTTGGCCGTTCGAAACAGACTATGCCGTCGCGGCAGTCGGGAATCAAAGAAAAGGGCAATAGCCCGCGATCAGGCATGGGGCGCTGTCTGCGATGATTGCAATGCGCGGCGGAACAAGGCTTAACTCAAATTTCGTCCGCGATCGATCGGCGTCGCGAATTGCATTTCCAGCTACAGGGGCAAGGACCCGCGATGATTGATACGGTTCAGGCGACTGTGTTTCTGGTCATTACAGCGCTGATCGGCTTGGCGACCTATCTTCATTGCCGGGGCGCGCGCCGTGGGGAAGCGACGTCAGGTCATGATTACTTTCTCGCTAATGGCAGTCTGAGCTGGTATTTTGTCGCCGGTTCGATCACCCTGACCAATCTCTCCACGGATCAACTGGTCGGCATGAACGGCAACCAGATGCTGTTGCTTGCGTGGTGGGAACTGGCCGCCGTCGCGGGGCTGTTCATCCTCGCCTTTATTTTCCTGCCGATTTACTACCGGAATGACTGCACCACGACGACGGAACTGCTGCAGAAAAAGTACGGCGACAAGCACATTCGCGCCCTGATTTCCGTGTTGTTCCTTTTCGGAAATCTGTTCATTTTTTTGCCGGCGATCCTTTATGGCGGCTCGCTTTTCCTTTTGTCCATGACGGACGCGTCGGTACCGCTTATCGCCGTCGCGATCGCGTTCGCTGTGGTTGGCGCGGCTTATGCAATTCTCGGAGGCTTGCGCGCCGTCGCGGTATCGGACACCTATAGCGGCGTTCTTATCCTCAGCCTTGCGCTCCTCGTCGTTTACCTGTCGCTGCGCGCGATTGATTTCGATTTCTCAGGCATTCCGGCAGAACGCCTGACAATGATCGGAGACAATGACTCGCCCATTCCGTGGCATACGCTGCTGACGGGCATGATCTTCATTCAGACGTTTTACTGGAGCACCAACCAGACGATCACCCAGCGGGCCATGGCGGCGCCGAATATCAGAGAAGCGCAGAAAGGGGTCCTTGCTGCAGCGGCCATCCGCCTCCTGATCGTGCCCGCGATTATCGTTGTGCCCGGCGTTGTCGCCTATAAGCTGTTTGGCGATGTGAACGACGCCGCATACGGGCGAATTGTCGGCGAGGTTTTGCCGGCGTGGCTCGCGGGCGCTTTCGCGGCGGGTATCGCAGCGGCGGTGCTGACAACGTTTAACTCGATCCTGAACGCGTCGGCGGCGCTCTATGTTTGCGACATCCATACATCTTACATGGGTGAGGTGAAGAGCGTGCCGCGGCTCAGCGGCGTCGTTTCCGCCGTCATGACCGTGCTGGCGATCTTGCTGGTGCCGTTTTTCGCCTCGCAGGAAAGCATCATCAATACGGTCCAGCAATTGTATGGATTGTTGTCCATGCCGATCCTGTCCGCTTTTATCGTCGGGCTCGCCTTCAGGAATGTCGAGGCGCGCGCCGCGATCATCGGTGTTGTTTCCGGCGTTGCCATCTATGCGGTGTTGAGTTTCGTCTGGACGCCGTTCCACTATATCCACGCGATGTTCGTCACGCTGATCTCGTCCATCGCCTTCGCACTGGCGTCGAACCGCCTCCTGTTCGGGAAGCAAGCAGAACTGGCGGTGCGATTGACGGGGGCGGGTTCGACCGTTTGACGGGCTGAGCGGCCGGATGATCTAGTTCTGTTTCGAATTTGACGGCGAAATTGGCGTAGAAGCCGGGTCTTCAAACTCATTCTTTCAAACGCGCGACTGCGCGTCGGCCGGTCAGGCCGCCCTCGCGGAGGACATCGCAAGGCGATTGTCCGCGAGCGAAATAGTGGCGTACCGGAACGGGCGAAACACAGTACTGGTCTACGGTAAGGGTGAGAACTCGAAAAGTGGCTTAATTGCCTGGCTTCAGGGCGCGAAGACTGGTTTTCGCCAGAAGCGAACATTGCTAGTCGCTTCGCTTAATCGCCGTCACGACCCCTTCAGCATTCGCCCGTCCGCCATCTACGCAGAAGAATTTCGTTCCAATCTTCAACCTTTTCATGTGAACAGGCACCATTTTCGGAAACATGATATGCATTCGAGCTTTTAGCCGTCCGACCAACGGCACATTGCCGGGGATCGATTTTCCCTGCTCGTCAATAAACTCAGGCCAAACGTCGCTGACCCTTACTGGAACGCCGCTGTTCACGTCTTCGGCAAAATCGTCAGCATAGGCGAAAGCCCATCGGATGCCGTTTAAAGGATGATGTTTCCGGCCAGACTTTTCTAACGGATATATTTCGATATCCGCATCAAAGTGACCGTCAAATCCATCATAGAACATCACCATGAATTACAGTTAAACTACGAGAAAATCAGGATCAAGAAATGTCGCCTTTGGGCCAATAGCAGACGATCATCAAAAGTACTTTGGCTCCGCATCGGTGATCAAAAAAACTACACGGATTCAATGATCTGAAAATGGCGTACCGGAACGGGCGAAACACAGTACTGGTCTACGGTAAGGGTGAGAACTCGAAAAGTGGCTTAATCGCTTGGCTTCAGGGCGCGATGACTGGTTTTCGCCAAAAACGGACATTCGGAAATCTCAACCAAAGTTTTGGAGCACAGCATCAATTGCTGAAAGATCCGACTCTCGGGTTAGTGTTCCTGTCTCAGCGTTGTAAGCTTCACTCCATACCCCAATCCCAACGATACCACGGAGATCGGCACCAAAGAATGGGGCTGAAGACTCGACTGCTTGTAATACACCCGCGCCAGCACGTGGCCCCGGTGTTGCCGCAAGCGCAAGCAGTGGCTTATTTTGATAGATTGCCATATCAATTCGGCTCATCCAATCGTGAATATTCTTCCACGCTGACGTATAGGATCCGTTGTACTCAGGGTACGAAATAATCAATAAGTCCGCCGCACCGATTAGCGCAAATAGCTCTAACGCAGATCTATGTATGCCGTTCTCTTTTTCTCTATCGACAGAGTAGATCGGCATCTCAAAATCATTCAGATCAATATACGAAATGTCTGCATTCGGTTGCAAATTTCTTTTGAACCTCTCGGCGACAAACTGCGCAAGTTTCGCATTAATTGATACGCTGTGATTACTGGCGCCGAATGCCATAATATTCATTCTGATACCTTTCGACTATAAATCCAATTTGTACTAGTTTGAATTTTAGACCTTAAGTGCGGTATCTATACAAGGTAAAACTGGTCAATCGCTGAGCGGAAGCTTACATCGTATGTTTATTGAAAGTTGCCTTGCCAGCATATCTTCTGTCCGGTCTTTCCAGAATCCCAAGGCCAGTACTCGCCAAACCCGATCACAGCAGTTAATGCAAATCGAGCGACCTTAGGCGAGGTAACGCGAATGGAGCCCGTATGATGACGACCTCGAAAGCGAAACAACGTAATGGTTTTACCCGTTTTCTCGACGCCGTCGAGTGGCTCGGCAATCTGTTGCCGCATCCGGTGACACTCTTTGCGCTGCTGGCGTTCGGGATTGTTCTGCTTTCTGGATTTTTCGGAGCGATTGGCCTCGCAGTTGAGGACCCGCGGCCCGTTGGCGCGCGCGGCGTCGCAGACGACGGCATGATTCGCGCCGTGAGCCTATTAAATGGAGACGGCGTACGGCGCATTTTCACAAATCTGACGACAAACTTTACGAGCTTTGCTCCCCTTGGCGTTGTGCTGGTTGCGATGTTGGGTGTTGGCGTCGCGGAGCGCTCTGGTCTTTTGTCAGCCGCTGTCCGCGCCATGGTCCTTTCGGCCCCGCGCCACGTCGTGACGGTCGCCGTTGTGTTCGCTGGCATTGTCTCCAACACTGCATCTGAAGTTGGTTATGTTGTTTTAATACCGCTTGCAGCCGCAATCTTCTACGCTTTGGGCCGACACCCACTCGCTGGAATGGCCGCCGCTTTCGCAGGGGTCTCCGGCGGTTACAGCGCAAATCTCTTGATTGGCACCATTGATCCGCTGCTTGCCGGCATCACGCAGGAAGCAGCACGTCTTATCGATCCAGATTACATCGTGGTCGCCACAGCAAATTGGTATTTTATGGTGGCGTCGACCTTCCTCATTACAATCGTCGGTTCACTTGTGACGATCTTTATCGTCGAACCGAAGCTTGGCGACTATGACGCAACACGCGCTGATCCGACAATTCTCGACAAGCGGATGATGGAGCGCCTGACCGGGAAGGAAAAAAAAGGACTAACCTGGGCCGGGTTTGCTGTTCTTGGCGTCCTAGCATTCATGGCGCTAACGCTACTCCCAGAATGGGGCGTTTTGCGCAATCCGGACACGGGCGACCGAATTAACTCACCATTTTTTCGCGGCTTTGTCGTCTGGATACTGATCTTCTTTGTCGTCACTGGTTACGCCTATGGGCGTGCCATGGGCACAATGAAAACTGATAGAGACATTATTGACGCGATGGCAGCGGCGCTGGCATCGCTGGGTCTTTACATTGTGCTGGTATTTTTTGCGGCGCAGTTTGTCGCGTTTTTTGGCTGGACCAACCTTGGCGCCATAAGCGCGGTAACGGGCGCAGAATTTTTGAAAAACACGGGTCTTACCGGCCCTTCGGTATTTTTCTTTTTTATCCTCATGTGCGCGGTCATCAATCTCTCTCTCGGATCCGCTTCAGCGCAATGGGCCGTCACCGCGCCGATCTTCGTGCCAATGCTGATGCTGATAGGTTATGCTCCGGAAGCAATACAGGCTGCCTATCGGATCGGCGATTCGTCCACGAATATCATTACTCCGATGATGAGCTATTTCGGACTCATTCTTGCCTGGGCCACCCGTTACGACAAGACGCTCGGCGTCGGCACACTAATCGCAATGATGCTGCCGTATACTATATTCTTTTTGTTCACATGGTCGCTCTTCTTTGTGCTTTGGGCTTTCGGTTTAGGTCTACCGGTCGGCCCCGGTTCACCAACCTACTATAACCCATAACAACGCAAAGTTTTTACTCTGCTTGCAGCTGACTGCCGGTCCTAAGTAGTAGCTGTCGAGCGTCAATTGAGATTTAGATTTTTATGAAACAAATCCACGCATCTTGTCGGCTTCAAATTTCAACGAGAATCAAGCCAATTTCTCAGTATTCAGAATTGTCATGATTTACCGTAGACGCGACTTATCCTTCCGCCCAAAGAAGTAATATTCACTATTCGGAACAAAAAACCTCAATAAAAATGCGGGTTTCATCAGGTTTCCAAACCTATCGAATAGGCGTAAGTATGTGGAATCAAAAATACAGATGGAGGAAACAATGCCTAATCTGTTTGGATTGAAACTCATTCCAGTAGTATTGGCGACGGTTGCATTCTGGCTCATTGGTTGGTTGTGGTATGGCGTATTGTTTATGGATGCTTGGACGAAAGCTTCCGGTTATTCGAAGGCAGATTTTGACGGGGCAAACCCTTCATGGATGATTCTTGGTGTGCTCATTTCTTTTCTATCAGTAGTAGTCATCGGTAAGGTGCTTAATTGGGCCAAATCCGTCTCGCTCAATAGTGCGATTGTGCATACGTTAATCTTGTGGATTGGATTTGGCGTTACTATGGCGCTTTACGGGCTAGCGTATTCTCCGGCGCATTCAATCAGTCTATTTTTGATAGATGCAGGCCATCTTCTTGTTGGTTGGCTAGTCGTCGCCATCATTCTCACAGTGATGGACCAAAAAACCTCTTGATCGGCTTGGTTTGGCCCAACGCTAAGCGGATGTTGGTTTAGACGAGCTTCTTATCAAAATATCAAAATGCAAAGGACCTTAAATCATGGGCGTGATAAAGGAATTTCAAGAATTCGCCATAAAGGGCAACATGGTCGATATGGCGGTCGGTATTATCATTGGCGGCGCCTTTGGCACGATTGTTAAATCGCTGGTTGATGACATCATTATGCCGCCGATAGGATTGGCGCTAGGTGGTATCGATTTCTCTGATATTGTATTTACCCTAAAAGAAGCCACTGCGGACGCTGCTGCAGTGACGATGAATATTGGCTCCTTCATAAACAATATTATCTCATTTCTAATTGTGGCATGGGCAGTGTTTTTGCTCGTTAAGGCCATGAACAGCCTCAAGAAGAAAGCTGAGGAAACGCCAGCCGAGCCATCGACGCCGCCGAAGTCTGAAGTATTGTTGGAAGAAATTCGCGACGCAATCAAAGCAAGGCAATAGGAATTCCGTTTTCGGTATGCGCTCGTGATCTGCAGTTAGAAGAAGCAAACTAGGTGGCGCTGCGAAGATCAATTGAATTTGATAAAGTTGGCGAATAAGTCGTGTTTTAATTCGCCAACCCTTTCGCATACTCGTCGCCTAAGTGGCTACATTAGCATCTCATGCGCGAACACTACGTGATCATTGAGGAGCAAAAAATTCAAACGGAAACATCGCGTTTGATCGTCACAAATTAAGCTATTTCAGACAGGGAATTTTCGGATCGTGAATGTCCGCATTGGGCCAATAGCAGACGATCATCAAAAGTACTTTGGCTCCGCATTGGTGATCAAAAAAACTACACGGATTCAATGATCTGAAAATGGCGTACTAGTGCGGGTGAAACACAGTACTGGTCAGCTGTGCGCTTAAGAAAAAGGAAAATGCCATAGGTGGCTTGGGCTTCCATGAAGCTTCGGCTGGTATTCGCCCAAATTGGATGAGAGGAAGTTTGTCTATTTGTTCTTCCGAACAGAAGGTGCTTCATATCTAATACGGCGACGCTTGCGAATTCAATTGCGGGACCGTCTTGTTTGTAATATTTTCTATGGTCGGACAATCGATCACTTTTGAATGGGCATGATTAGGATCACGAGTTGAAACGAATTGAGCGATGAATCTAGAAAACAGTAACGAACGGACTTTGGAACGGATCGAGAGTGCAACGACCGCGGACGAGATTTGGGAACATCTACATACATTTTCACTTGAAAACGCCTTAGATGGTATTTGCTGTAAGTGTTTTCCTAGCAAAGGCGAATTAAGCGAAGACGTATTTTTTTCATCGACAATAAATTTTTGCCCTACAGTGACGAAATTTTTGCGTTCTTTGTCATCGACGGATGACAAGATATTGTTGCGTTCATTGCGATCTTCGCGACCATTTCCGTGGAGCGATATTTACGCGGAAGCTTCGTTGAAAGCGCAAAAACCCGTTCGTGGCGAGGTATCTGACCTGTTCGTAAAGGCTGTCATCGTTCCAGTATTTGGACCGCTAATCAGAAATGGCTATTTTATTTTTTTGGAAGAATCTGATCGCGCTGCGCGGTCTGGCGAAGTGAATTTCTTTCATATTATTGCACAGGTTTCTTATCTTCGATTGTGTGAGCTCTTCTTTAATGCGCCCGAAAATGTTGCCCCACTTTCCCAAAGGGAACGTGACGTAATACGTTATGTTGCGGCGGGACAATCAAATATCGAGATCGCTAAACGCTTGGGGGTTTCCGATCGGACTGTTGAAACTTACTTATTGCGGATTTTTGATAAACTTGGCGTTCGCGACCGGGTTCGCGCATCGTTCAGGGCATATGCTCTTGGAATGCTCGGTTAATAGCGCTTGTTAAGTAAGTAACAACTCAATTTGCCCTCAAACATTGCGGGCCGAAAAGTGTTCCCCTTAAAAACCGCCTTTTCGTATTTCGCCAAAAAAAGTCCTCATGTCGTTCAATACAGAGTGCACCAATTTATTCGAACAGTCAGGATCGAACGACAAGTCCTTTCTTTGCCACGCGCGCCATATCTCTAGCTTGTATAAAGTATCTTGAATCAAACAAGCTTCGGCGCTCGCGCATTCATTTATAATTTCAATCTGTTGCTTGACAATGAGATCTGTCTCTTCGTCTTTTCGTGGGTTTTTATTGGGTTCCGAAATGCATTGAAGCTTGCTTTCGAGAATCAAGAATTCTTCGAGGTAATCAATATGTTGCCTGGCGTGAGATTTGTTGTCGATGTGATTTGTTGGCGTGTTGGCATGTTTTGTCATTTTTCGCGCTTCTTAGATCAAAATCTGGAGTTAGCGAAGTTCGACACGCCGATCTGTCAGTGACTTAACGGACAAAAACTTATGACTGCTTAGCGCCAATATCGGCCACTCACTCGAAATTTTTTGCGTGCGGCCGGGTTGCGACTTCCGTGTCTAGTCGTTTTGCGCAACTGTTGTTCGTGAAACTCTATCGCTCAAGGTGCCTATATTGGTCGTCGTGTATTCAGCGATAACGGCACGCGCTTCCTCAATCGCCTCCATTGTTGACATTTCGCCATCAGCGACAAAGTTCGCAAACCCGAGGATTTGATTGTAGACCTCTTCCGGTTCTCCCTGGACGGTTAAACCGAAGCGGTCATTTTCTGATTCGACTCGCGTCCATTCTGCGCGGACGCCCTTCCAGAACTCCTCCGTCGCCGTCCAATAGTCGTTGCCAGTGCTGACTTCGAAATCGTCAAAGTGCTTGTAGGTATTGATAGCGATTTCGCGTACGAGCGTTTGTGGTTCGCCGGCAAGAATTAGCTTCGAATTATCTTGCTCGTGAACCCATCCATACGGTGTAATGGCGTGGCGGTTAACGGCATTTACGACTTGATAGTCGTCGCGTGTCGTTGCGTCCCGGCGGGGAAGGGGGCGCCACTCTGCCGGCGGCGTCCACTGAGATACGCCGTCATCATGCGCCCAAGCGCCTAAGGCGCCATAGCGCGGCGCGTCATCGACTTGATAGACGACTTGCGACCACTTGCCCTTTGCTTTGGCGGGGTCGACCGCCCGTTTTTCCCAAGCGTTGCCGCCAATATAAACAAGCACGCTCTCCGGTTCGTAATACCAGTCCTGGCGCCAATGCTTGACCGGGAACCTGTCGTCGACGCCGACAACCAGAATATGTTGCAGGCTGATATAGCTTCCGCGGTCTTCGAGAATGCGGACAATTTCGTCACCGCCGCTGAGCTTGCGATCTTTCAGCTCATAGCCATCAACGAAGGAAACTGATTCGATAAAGTCGAACGTGACTCGATAATTGCCGGCCATTGCCAGAATTGCCTGTCGGTCGTGTTCGAACTTTTCTTGAGATATCTCATTAATTTGTTGGGGGCCTTCCGCGACCTCTACGGCGGTGACGCACCCGCCCAAAGCGACAAGTCCGGCGGCGGCTAAATAGCGGAAATAGGCGGGATTCAGTTTCATTGTTCGTCCCCACGGGATTGGCGAGGGGCGTTGCGCCCACCCGCGTCATTGAAGTCAAAAAAACCCTTTAATGCGAATGATACTGAGTTGCAATCGCAAAAGTGTCGCGCTATGCGTTTTGTTATTGCAAATCATTCTCAAGTTGGTGGAGGGGTCAGTGAAGCGGTTTTTGATGGGGTGCGCGGCCTTGGCGGCGTTGAACGGCGGGGCGTTTGCGCAGGAGACAGACGAAAATGTTGTAACAGAAATGCTTTTGCTGGCCGGGATCGACACGATTACGGTCTATGCGACTCGCAATCCGATTGAGGCGTTCGATTATCCGGGCCAAGTAACTGTGATCGAAAAGGACGTCATCGACGATTTCAATCCTTCGACGCTGGCAGATATTTTTGACGCCGTTCCGGGCTCTAACATTGGCGGGGGGCCGCGCAGATCGGGTCAAACGCCGGAGGTACGTGGTCTGTCCGGGGAGGGGGTTCTGGTCTTGTTTGACGGTGCCCGGCAGAGCTTTCTGTCTGGACATGACGGGCGCTTCTTTGTTGATCCCGACCTTGTTCAGGCGGTGGAAGTTGTCCGTGGGCCAACCTCGGCGCTTTATGGTTCCGGCGCCCTTGGCGGTGTTATCGCTCTGCGGACGGTTACTGCGGCTGATCTTTTGAATGACGACGAAACCGCTAGCGTCAAAGTCGGCGGCGGTTTTCAAAGCGTCAATGATGAATGGCGCATCACTAGCACGGGCGCGTGGCGCAGCGACGATAACCGGTTTGATGTTGTCGGCAATTTCACGTTGCGAAACTCGGATGACATTGATCTTGGCAGCAGCTTGACGCTTCCATCCGAAGATGAAGTGCTTTCGTCACTCCTCAAAACGACGTTCCGACCGTCGCTGGATTTGACGCTGTCCGCATCATGGATTCGATTCGCCGGGGACAGTATCGACCCGAACAATCCTCAAGGAAACAACATCGCTGGGCCGGGCAACGGTGAAGTTTCTCGCGACATTGACAGCAATACTGTACGAGGCGCGGTCAACTATGCACCCGCTGGATCAAACCTCATCGAAGCCAATCTCGTTGGCTACTACACCCGCAACATCGTCGAAGAAGACGAAGTTGACACAACACGTCTAATTTCGCGGGAAGTCGAAACCATCGGCGTGTCGCTCGACAACCGCTCAAGATTCTCTCTTGGATCGGCTGCGGACCTGACGCTGACCTATGGCGGTGAGTTTTACCGCGACGAACAGGTCGGCCTGGACAATACGACGGTGGATGGAACGCGCGGCGGCGTGCCCGATGCGACAGGAAAATTTTACGGACTCTTCGCACAGGCGGAACTAGCACTGAATAATCCCCTAGGCGCGCCCGGCGTATTGACGATTATTCCCGGCGTGCGTTGGGACAAGTTCGAGAATGAAGCGGTCGGCGAGGCGTCGACCGACGATCAGGCGACATCTCCCAAAATTGGCGTTTCATATAAGCCAATTGAGGAACTGATTTTCTTCGGCAATTGGGCGGAAGCATTCCGTGCGCCGTCCTTCAATGAAATATACGCCGACAACATCCATTTTCAGATTCCTAATCTCTCTGTTCCGGGGCCGTTCGGCCCCTTCGGTCCCCCAGCTTTCGTGACGAACTTTTTCGTCCCCAATCCCGACCTTGTGCCGGAGGAATCGGAAACCTGGGAAGTCGGTGCCGGGATAGACCTCGCCAATGTTCTCTTTGACGGCGATACGCTGACAGCGAAGGGCTCTTACTATCGGTCAGACGTCACGAATCTAATCGATCTTGAGGTCAATATTCCCTTCACGTGCTTCCTGATGCCAGCTCAGCTTCCGCCGTTCGCCCCACCTTGTGGCTCCGGCGAAGCGTTCGGTAACTTCAGCCGAAACGTAAATGTCACGAACGCCGAACTCGATGGCGTCGAAGCGGAGGCGTATTACGACTCCGAGTATTTTTACACGCGCGCCAATTTTTCAGCAATTGACGGACGCGATGTAAACAGCAACGACTTTGTTGGCGTGCTGTCGCCAAACACGATCTTTATCGATACGGGCGTGAAGTGGCCGGCGGCGGATATCCGACTCGGTGGGCGCGTCACAATCGCCGACGATTTTGATGAAGTGAATGACCCGATAAGCGCACGCGATAGCTACACGATTGGCGATGTTTATTTCGTGTGGGAGCCGATGAGCGGCGATCTCGAAGGTCTGCGTGTAGACCTCGGCGTCGATAACATCACGGACGCAGACTACGAAGTCGTCGCCGCGGGCGTCAGCCAGCCAGGCCGCAATTTCAAAGCAGCGATTAGTTGGAGAAAAGGATTCTGATCCATATGTCGTTTGTCAACGCAATGACGTTGTTTGATTTTGGCCACGGGGCAAGTTTTGCATTGTGGTCGTTCCGCGCAATCGCGACTGGCGCCGGTCAGTGCCTGTGTCCTGTTAGGCGCGGTTTTGATGCAACGTTCGGGTCCGACAGTCAGGCGACGTTAGACGCGATGGCGACCCTGGCACACTGCCTCGGCAACGTCGGCGGTCGAAAGATAACACTTGCGCCATCTGGTTGCTGCCGCGTTACCTGCGACGAAGTCAGCATCATTGCTATTCTCGCCGCCGGACAAAAACGCGACGCAATGCTTTTTGAAGCGCATCTCACTTGGCTGATGTGCGGCAAGGGAAAAGAACATGCGCGGCATGCGGCCGTAGCGGTTGCTGAACTCTTTCAATGCGCCGGGCTCGAAATCGATTCGCCCGCCGCGGAAATCTCGCTTCCGCGTGACGCAAGATGTCTGCGGGTTTTTCACGCCGCCGGGCGCGCATAACGCAGGAAAAGGAAGCGAAAAAGCATGATGATTACTCATGGCGAGCAGCGCTCCCTTATTGCGTGGCTTATCAGCCAGGAAAAAATCTTACGCTTATGGATCGATGAAGTCGCTGGAAACGCCAGTTCAGATATAGAGTTTGTGCGCGAGCTCGAAGAACATCGAACCTGGCTTTCCGATCGCATTCATGAGCTGCGTAAGCAAGCGGCATGAGCCAGGTCAAGACAAGCTCAATCTCGGCAAACGTCGTTGGCCTTATTACTATTATTGTTGGAACGGCGATAATCGGGTGGTTGCATTGGACTGGTCGAGAAATCGGCGTCCAGACCGAACGAACGGAACTCATTGCCGCGATATGGCGGCATGTCGGAATTGGTGTAGTCCTGGCACCGTTGTCGATAGCTTACTTATGGATTCGAATGAAGTCCCGCGATGTTGTACGTTGGGGTCGGTTTTCGAATATCGTATTCTGCTTGCTGCTTGTTTGTGTCTTGTTTCTTTTGCTGACTGGCCCCGTCGTGGTCTGGACCTACGGATCGGATCTGAAAGTCTTTGATTGGTTCACAATACCGAACCCGATTGGCGAAATGCCTAAGTTGCACGATGGACTGGAAGCAGCGCATGTTATCGTGGCGAAAACAACGCCATGGGTGCTTGCAACAGATTGCTTGCTGGCTTTGTTGTCGCCATTCGCCAGCGCGCGGCCTGACCCGTCTGTGTAGCCGCATAAATAGGGTGGATCGGTAACAACAAGATTACGCTTGAAGGATCAAAGCTTGCTAAAACTTGCGCCGACGCTCCGCAGGTAATCCAATTACCGATTTTCGCCAATAGCGGACACTGGCGATTGCGTTAAGAATTTTTATTTGGAACCACAGTGCATTCTGTGCGAAGACAAATTAAGACAACTACGGGCACGCAGAGAAAGCGCCGCAGACGAATAAAAAACCCCAATAGAATACCGTCGAAAACGCGACAGGTAGATATGCCGCTCCCACGACGGCGCGCCAAACCCGTCCCACTGGTAGAACAATAACACCAATCAGGCCTACAGCGACGCTGATTGCCATCGCAAAATAATCAGGCAACACACTTTGCTGCCACAAATCATATGTGAATTTTACCCACAAATAGCCCGTTGCGATCAATAATGGGAATAGGAATGCAATCGTTATGCCGATAATCGTACGGCCGATTCGACTGCTATGTTGATCGTTATCCGCCATATTGTTCCCTGACGCAATGCTACGAGACTACCTCTTTTTCGTTTGCCATCAAAGAATTCCGAATAAGATCAAATAGTGCCGCCGCAGCCGTAGACTACCGAACCTCGCCAAGAGCAGACATTGAACATACTGATATGTTTAAGCATCATCGGCGGAATAGCAATGAAAGGTCTTATACTGGATTGGCGTTTCTTCACTCAATGAATTCCGCAATTCATCTAGCTCTTCGGAGATGAATCCTGATTTCACATATCCCTCAACGGTATCTACATCTTCAAACTCAATAGCAATAAAGCTCTCTTTATCGAGTTCCGCCAATACAATGGCCTTATACTCTTCTTCCGAACCGGCAAGCGCGAGTATATTCACATACGCACCGATCCGGTCAGGCGATCCGAGTGCTCCTGAGCCGGGCACGGGCCTTACGTGAACGTTAGCGAGCCAAGCCTCTTTGCCACGCATTCCTCTCACCCGCTTCGCATTCTGACAACTGCCTATCTGCAACCTTATAAACCAATATCGGTTGGTTACTGAAATCGCTTTGCTTTCGGTTGTAGTTGGCGGACTTCAAGTTCGGAAAGTGTCTGGATACAGTGCTGACGTCCTCTTAACGTCGGTGGCGAAATGCGGCGCCTGTGGCGCGCCCATGCGCAAGCAATCGGGAAAGCGCAACCAATACCACTACTATCGGTGCTCCAAGAAATGCGATTCCGGTAAAACCGCTTGCAAGGGCGTTTCGATTCCAATGGGAGAGTTGGACGGTATCGTTCTCTCAGCGCTGGAAGACACGGTCTTGAAGCCAATGCGTCTGCGCAAGATGACGGAAGCGCTGGTTGCCCGCGCCAGTGAGAAAAATGAAGCGCTGACGGCGCGACGGAACGCGCTCGACGGCGAGCAACGCAAGACTGTGAAAAGCCTCAATGAGCTTTATAGCCGGATCGGTGAGGGGGCCGTCGTCCTTGACGGGACCCTGCAACAGCATCTCAAAGGGCTTCAGGACCGCGCGGAAACGCTAAAGCGCCAAATCGCCTTTATCGACCAGGAGCGCAGCTTACCGTTCGAACGCATTGGTGATGAAAAAGTCGATGCGTTCGGCAGGGCCGTGAAATCAGCGCTGCGCGATCCTGATAATCGCGCTTTCGCCCGCGCCTATGTTGGCACCATCATCAGCGAAGTGGTCGTCACAGACGAAGAGGTTCGGATTAAGGGACCAAACGCAGCGCTGATGCAACAAACAGCCGCCTTTGCCACGCGCGGCGAGTTGGTACCGTCTTTTGCACAGGAATGGTGTCCCCGAGAGGATTCGAACCTCTGGCCCTCAGATTAGGAATCTGATGCTCTATCCTGCTGAGCTACGGGGACGGCGCAAGATTGCGCGAGCTTAGCCAAATCCGTCGCCGGCCTAAACCCGGCGTTGCCGCCGCCGCCTTAAATTCGTGAAAATTCCCCAGAAATGTTTCACGAGCGCTGCCGAACAGCCATAATTGCGCGAGAATAGAAACTCATCGCCGGGCCGGTTTGCGCCCCGGCGTCAGGGAGGAGACGCGCATGAACCAGCGCACAATCGCGATTCTCACAGGCGCCGTTGTCGCCGCTTTTGCATCGGGACTTTTGCTCGGCCGCACCATCGCCCCTGATTCCGGATCGACCGCCGAGCCCAACAGCCAGGACGTTATCGTTTCGACGCCGCGTGCGCGGGAAGGGAAACCGGGCCACGCCTTCAGCCGCATTCGCGAGGCGGACGCCGAACGCCCCGAGCCTGAAATCTATGACGGTTTTGCGTTCAAGCGCGTGTTTCTCGACACCGGCGCCGATACGCCCAAGGCCTGTTTCCAGTTCACGTCCGATCTGAATTCAAGCGGTGATGTGAACTACGCCGACTTCGTCCGTCTTCAGCCGGATGTGCGCGGCGCACTGACCGTCGATGGCGCATCCCTGTGCATGACTGGGCTCGCCTTTGACGAAGACTACACCGCGACATTGCGTGCGGGTCTTCCCGCCGAAGACGGCGAGACGCTGAAACGCGCCGAGCGCGTCGCCGTCGCCTTTGGCGACAAGCCGGCCTATGTCGGTTTTGCCGGCGACGGCGTCATCCTGCCGCGCCTCGAAGCGGACGGCGTCGGCATCGAGACCGTCAATGTTGACAAGATCGGGATCGAAGTCTGGCGCGTGTCTGATCGTTCGCTGGCCCGTAAGAATATTGTCGAGGGCGACGCGGCGGGCGAGAACCAGTATTCATACGTATGGGAACAGAATAACGGCGAAGATGTCGGCGTTAAAGTTTTCGAGGGCGAACTGGAAACGCCGGGCGAGCGCAATGAGACCGCGTCCACGGTATTTGGCCTTGGCGCTGCGCTCGAGACGTTGCAACCGGGCGCCTACTTTGTCCGGGTCACAGATAAATCGGCCGGCGCTGAGGAATATCGCGCGGCGACGGCGTGGCGCTGGATCCTGTTTACGGACATGGCGTTGACGAGTTTTTCCGCCATTGACGCTGTCGACATATTCGTGCGTTCGCTGTCTTCCGCGAAACCGATCGCTGGCGTCGAGTTGACGCTGATTGCGGCGAACAATGATGTATTGGGCGAAGCGGTCACCAATGCGGACGGGCGCGCGCGGTTCGATCGCGCGATCATCAATGGCGATTATCCGCTGACGCCGAAGATGATCATGGCTTACGGGCCGCAGGATGATTTCGCCGCGCTTGATTTGTCCCGGGCGCCGCTCGATCTTTCCGACCGCGACATCGCGGGTCGCGCCGCGCCGCCGCGTATCGACGGCTTTATGTGGTTCGACCGCGGCATCTATCGGCCGGGCGAAACGGCGCATATCTCCGGCATGTTGCGCGACAATGCGGGGCGCGCATTAGAGTCGCGCCCGCTCACCGTTACGGTATACCGGCCGAACAATACCGTTGCGGAGAAACGCCGTATTGAGGCGCTGGACATTGGCGGATTCACGCTGGACTACGCGATCCCGGCGTCGGCGCCGCGCGGACAGTGGAGCGTTGTCGTTAACGCCGATGGCGAGAAAGCCAACGTCGCGACTGAGCGCTTCGCTGTCGAAGACTTCGTTCCGCAGCGACTTGAAGTTTCCATCGCGATGGACGAGGCGACGCCGATCCGGCCGGGTGAAGACCGGACCGTTTCGATTGAAAGCCGGTACCTCTACGGCGCGCCGGCCAGCGCATTGCCGGTCGAAGCCGAGGCGCGTCTGCGCCTCGACCCCAACCCGTTCCCGGACTTTTCTGCCTTTCGCTTCGGGCCGACGGACAAGCGCTTTACAGAGCGCTTCCTGAAATTGCCGAATACGACGACCGACGCCGAGGGCGCCGCCAGCGTCGCCCTCAACGCAAACGATGCGGAAAAAGGATATGGGGCGCCTATGCGCGCTGATGTTGTTGTGGGCGTCGTCGAACCGGGCGGCCGCGTCGTGCGGGAGTCCGCGCGCATCCCCGTGCGTCCCGACGATTTTTATGTGGGCCTCAAACTTCCCGACGGCCGCCACAGTTTCGGTGTTGACGATACGGTCGAAATCGATGCGGTGCTGATCGACTGGAAAGGCGACGTCGCCGACGGCGAGATCGAGTGGAAACTCTATCAGCAGGATTACTGGTTTGACTGGTATCGCGACGGCGGCCAATGGAAATGGCGCCGGCAATGGCGCGATATCGTCGTGCTCGAAGGGCGCGGCGAAACCGGTCGCGACGCCTTCGCCAAACTCGTCTCGCAACGTCTCGACCAGGGCTCCTACCGCCTGACTGCAACCCGCGCCGGCGGCAAGGAAAAGAGCGACATCAAGTTTTACGTCGGCTGGCGGTCCTATGCGGCCGGGGCGCAATCGCCGGATCAGGCCGCGTTGACATTGCAGAATGAGAAGCTGGCGCCGGGCGCGCGGGCGCGTCTTGTTCTCAATCCGCCTTATGAGGGCGAGGCCATCATCGCCGTCGCCACGGACCGGGTGCATCAGGTTCGCAGAGTGCGCGTCGACGGCGGTGCGAAGGAAATCACCATAGAGACCGATCCGGAATGGGGCGCGGGCTTCTATGTCCTTGCAACGATTGTGACGCCGCGCGACGCCGGCGCGCGCCCCGTACCGCGACGGGCCATGGGCGTTACCTATGTGCCGTTTGATATGTCGGCGCGCAAACTCAACGTGTCGTTCGAGGCGCCGGATGTGTTGCGGCCGCGCCAGCAGTTTGAGCTACCGGTGACAATCGGCGGCGCTGAGACTGGATCATCGGTGAAGCTGACGCTTGCCGCGGTCGATGAAGGCATTCTGCGCCTCACGAAGTTCGCATCGCCCGACCCGGCCGCGCATTATCACGGCAAGAAACGGCTCGGCGTCGCGATCCGCGATGACTACGGGCGCATCCTCAACGCCAATCTCGGCGCCGCGGCGCGTTTCGGCGGCGACCAGTTGGGCGGCGAGGGGCTTACGGTTGTACCGACAAAATCCGTCGCTTTGTTTTCAGGGCTCGTCACGGTCGGCGCCAATGGCGAGGCGCGCATTCCGATCGACGTGCCGGACTTCAATGGCGAATTGCGCCTTATGGCCGTCGCGTGGACCGCTGACAAAGTCGGCGGACAGTCCGAACCGCTGACGGTTCGCGATCCTGTGCCCGCCGAGCTTTCCTTGCCGCGTTTCGTGGCGCCCGGCGACACAGCGACGGCGACATTGCTCATCGACAATGTCGACGGCGAGGCCGGGGACTATCAGGTGGCGATTACCGGCGACGGACCCATCTCGTTCGATGCGAGCGCAACCTACACGCTGGCGGCGGGGCAGAAAGAAACCGCGGCTTTTACCTTCGAAACAGGGGAAACAGGCATCGGCGCGGTAAACCTCAGCGTATCGGGGCCGGGCGGTTTCGCGGTTTCGCGATCCTACCCCATTCAATCGCGTACGCCGTATTTCCCGGTGACGACGGTGAAAACGGAACCGCTCGATCCCGGAACGAGTTTTGAGGTCTCACAAGCGGTGCTCGAAGGATATGCGCCGGGGTCCGCCGAAGCGGCTGTCTCTTTCTCGCGCATTCGCGGCGTTGAACCCGGACCGCTCCTCGATTCTCTGTACCGCTATCCGTGGGGGTGTACGGAACAACTTACGAGTTCGGCGATGCCGCTCCTGTTTGTCGACGTTCTCGGCGGCGAACTGGACCGCGATCCGGAGCGCGCTGTGCGGCCGCGGGTTCAAAAAGCGGTCAACAAATTGCTTAACCGTCAGGGGCCTGACGGCGCCTTCGGCCTTTGGCGCGTCGGCGACCGCTACGCCAATGCGTGGCTTGGACCCTACGTCACTGACTTTTTGTATCGCGCAAAAGCCGAAGGCTACGGCGTTCCGGACGAAGCGTTGGAAACCGCTTACGGCTCGCTGCAGCAAATCGCACGTCTCGATCGATGGTATGCGGCCGGCTACCAGACCCGCGCTGACGAAACGGAAGGCTCAAACGACACGACCGAACATTTGCGCCGCCGTTCCGCCGCTTATGCGATGTATGTCCTTGCACGGGCGGGCCGCGCCGACCTTTCGGATTTGCGGTACTTTCACGACACGCTTCTTGCCGATACGCCGAGCCCGCTCGCGCGAGCCCATATCGGCGCGGCGCTCGCCATGATGGGCGATCGGGCCCGCGCGAACAATGCGTTTGAGAAAGCCGGCGAAGCGCTCGGATGGGACAATCGCGGCGACTATTATCAGTCCACTTTGCGCGATGCGGCGGGCGTAACGGCGCTGGCCGCCGAAGCCGGTCAGGAGGCGCGCCTTGAGGCGATAACGGATCTGTTCCTGTCATACATGAAAGACCCCGCGGCCATGCATACGCAGGAAAAAGCCTATGTGTTACTCGCGGCGCAGGCCTTGTTGCGGGCCGGCGGCGAGGTTGAGCTGTCACAGAATGGCGAGACGCTCGCGGGCTTGCCGGCGGCGCCGTCCTTCGCGCCGACCGTTGAGGAACTCGTCAATGGCGTCGCCTGGCGTAATGAAGGCGAGGGCCGGATATACCGCTCACTGACAGTTTCCGGCGCGCCGCTGACGGCGCCGCCCGCGGTCGCGCAAGGCTTCGAGATCACCAAGCGCATCGCGACGCGCGACGGTCGGGCCGTCGATCTTGCAAGCGTGCGCCAGAATGACCGACTTGTCGTCGTGATCACGGGCCGGGCGCAGGACAATCGCCTGCATCCGGCGATTATCGCCGATCTTCTGCCGGCGGGCTTTGAAATCGAAACAATCCTCCAGCCGGAAGACGCCAATAATGGCGGCCGTTCCAGCGGGCCCTATAAATGGGTCGGCGAACTCTCGCGCCCGCGCGTCGCCGAGGCGCGTGACGACCGCTTCGTGGCCGCCGTCGATATACGCGGCAGAAATCGGTTCACGCTCGCCTATGTCGTGCGCGCCGTGACGCCGGGAGAATTTTCCGCGCCGGGCGTCGTGGTCGAAGACATGTATCGGCCGGGCGTGTTTGCGCGGACAGCGAATACTGATGTCCGTATCGGACCGGCTCTGTGATGCGTATGTCGCGCGTGCGGAATTTCGCCATTGCTATTGCGGGGTTTTGTGCGCTCATCATCGGGCTCGATCTTGCTTTGCCGCCGCTGCTCAACAAAGCACAGTCATCGACGATCGTCGTTGATCGCAATAGCGAATGGCTGCACGCCTTTACGACCGAACAAGGCCGCTGGCGTTTCGAGGCCGATCTCGATGAGATTGATCCCGTATTCATCGACCGTCTTATCGAAATCGAGGACAAGCGATTTTACGCCCATCGAGGCGTCGATCCGGTGGCCGTCATCCGCGCCGGCGCCTCTGCTTTGCGCGCCGGTCGCATTGTCTCCGGCGCATCGACGATCACGATGCAGACGGCGCGCCTTTTAGAGCCCCGTCCACGCCATATCGGTTCCAAGGTTATCGAAATGGTCCGCGCGCTGCAGATCGAGCGGCGGTTGTCCAAGCGCGAAATTCTCGAGCTTTATCTGACGCTGGCGCCTTATGGCGGCAATATCGAAGGGGTGCGCGCCGCCAGTCTGGCGTATTTCGGTAAGGAGCCCACAAGGCTGACCGACGCAGAGCAGGCATTGCTGATCGCGCTGCCCCAGGCGCCGGAGGCGCGCCGGCCGGATTTGAGGAAACAAAATGCGGCGCGCGCGCGCGGCGTCATACTGGCGAAACTGGAAAGCGCGGGCGCGCTGTCAAATATGCGCGCGCGAGAAGCAAACGAAACGGCTATCCCAGCGGAGCGTCAGCCTTTTCCGCGTCTCGGCTATCATATCGCGCAGGATTCTGCCGAAAATGGCGGTGTTGTCGCGACCACCCTCGATTCAACCTTGCAATCACGCGCCGAAGCGCTTGTCGAACGACACGTTGCGTCGATCGAAGACAGCGCAACCGCGTCTCTCGTTATCATCGACAATGAAACGCGAGAGGCGCGCGCCATCGTCGGTTCGTCGGGCCTGTCCGTTCCCGGCGGCTGGATCGACCTTACCGCCGCCACGCGCTCGCCCGGTTCAACCTTGAAGCCGTTTATCTATGCGATTGCGTTTGACGATGGCCGCCTCGCGCCATCGACCATCGTCGACGATATGCCCCGCAATTTCGGCGACTACTCGCCGGAAAATTTTGACCGCACCTTTCGCGGGGAAGTGCGCGCTGACGAAGCGCTGAAACACTCGCTCAACCTGCCGGCTGTCGCGGCGCTGAGCGCGGTCGGCGTTGAGCGTTTTCTCGCGGCGATTGGCGCAGCGGGCGTTGACGTCAAATCGAAAATGTCCGCCGACAAACGTCCGGGACTTGCCGTCGCCCTCGGGGGCGCAGGCGTGAGCGCGCGCGATCTGGCAAGGCTATATTCTGCGCTCGCCAATGACGGCCTCGCTGCGCCATTGGCTCAGACTGATGCTTCAGAAAAAGATCCATACAGACTGTTCAGCGCAGGCGCCGCGCGGAGGATCAATTCTATTCTCGCCGACGCGCCTGCATTGGAAGGGCGGGCCCCCGCTGCACTCTCAAAAGGCGCATCGCGCATCGCCTTCAAAACCGGCACATCCTACGGATACCGGGACGCATGGGCGGCGGGCCACAACGGCGCCGGCGTCAATAAGGGGTATACGGTCATTGCATGGCTCGGACGCGCGGACGGCGCGCCGCGTCCTGGCGAGACGGGGCGTAAGGCGGCGGCGCCGCTTCTGTTCGATGCGTTTGATCTGATCGGTGAAACATACGGCGCAGGGGCGGGCGTGGAGATCGCCGAGGAGAACGACGCGGCGCTGAATATTGCGCGCCTCAACCCGGCGACGCGAACATCGCCGCCCTCGATCATCTTTCCGCGCGACGGCGTTGAGCTTTTTTACGATCGAAGCGGGCGCGGTTACTCCCTTGCGGCGCGGGGCGGCGCTGGCGACTATCGCTGGTACGCAGACGGCGCGCCCGTTGAAACGGAAGCCGGCCGCGCCGTGTGGACGCCGGCAGCGCCGGGTTTTTACGATATCACGGTCGTCGACGGTGCGGGGCGCTCGTCTGTCGCCAAGGTGCGCGTTCGTCACAGCGGCGGCGCGTCTTTATGAGGCGCCGTGCTTTTCTTGCAGGCGCGACGGTATCGCTTGTTCCAATAGCCCGGGCCAGTGAACCGATCAGAAACGCTATCGCATTGGCGGGCGACCGTTTCAGCATGGGCGACGAAGAGTATCACCTGACCGACATTCTGGCGCCGTCTGCATTCGATTTGCATCGCGATACGGCGCCGTTCTTTACAGAGGCGAAGGATGTCCTTCAAAGCCTCTTATCGAATAATGATGTTTCGATTTACGATACCGGTGAGCGCAATCGCTGGCGCGTGCGTATTGTCTCGGCGCGCATCGGCGTCGATGGCGTTACCTTGCAGGAACGCCTCGTCGCCGCGGGCGCTGCGCGGGTCAATCCGAAGACGGACAATCACGAATTGATTGAGACATTGCTTTCCCTTGAAGGGACCGCGCGCGCGAACCGAACCGGCCTTTGGGCGTTGCGCGCATATTGCGTGTTTGACGCAGGCGATGCGAGCGGGGCCATTGGCGGCTTCAACCTTGTAGAAGGCCGCGTCACGACGGCGCGCGCCGGGCGAGGGCGCTTTTATCTAAATTTTGGCGCCGACTATCGAACCGATTTTACCGCGACGGCGCCGTCACGGCGCGCAAGGCGCTGGGCGCGCGACGGCGTCGATCTCGAAACGTTTCAGGACGCACGCCTGCGGGTTCGCGGGTTCGTTGAATCCATCAACGGGCCGTCTATCGAACTTGGCCACGTTAAGGCGATTGAAGTGCTTGCGTAGTTACTGCGGTTTCTTCTGCCGAAGCGAGGCTTCAAGCTCCTCGATGGCTTTCTCCAGCCCGAATTTACGCACCGCCGCGACTTCGCGCGCCATGCGATCGAGCGCAGCTTCAAAAAGCTGGCGTTCGGAATAGCTTTGTTCCGGTTGTTCTTCGGAGCGATAAAGATCACGCACCACTTCCGCGACCAGCTTGATATCGCCGGAATTGATTTTTGCGTCATATTCCTGCGCGCGCCGGCTCCACATGGTTCGTTTGATGCGTGCACGGCCCTTTAATAGTTCAACAGCGTTCTTGATGGACTTGTCGTCGGACAGCGCCCGCATGCCTGCGGCTTTCGCTTTTCCCGTCGGTACGCGAAGGCGCATCTTTTCCTGTTCGAAATTGATGACAAAGAGCTCGATCTTGATGCCGGCGACCTCCTGCTTTTCAAGCGCGACGATTTTGCCGACGCCATGCGCCGGGTAGACAATCTGATCGTTCACTTTGAAATCGCTCTTGGCGGCGCCGGAGGCTTCCTTGTCGACAGAGGCCTTTGCGTCGGCCTGCGGCGCTTCGCGCACAGGCGCCTGAGACGGCACCGGGATCGATGCGGCGAGCGTCTTTTTCGGCGGCGCCTGACCGACGCGTAGTTTGACTTTCTTCGCTGGTTTCGGCGCGGCCGCCTTGGCGGCGACCTTTTTTGCCGCTGTTTTCTTGGCGGGCGTTTTCTTAGCCGCCGCTTTTTTTGCCGGCGCCTTTTTTGTCGCTGCTTTCTTGGCGGGCGCTTTTTTCGCGGCCTTTTTGGCAGCGGTTTTCTTCGCTGGCGCTTTCTTCTTGGCGGCCGCCTTCTTCGCCGCTGTCGTCTTCGTCGATTTTCTGGCGGGCGCCTTTTTAGCGGCCTTCTTCGCCGGGGCCTTTTTCGCCGCCTTCTTGGTCGCCGCCTTTTTTGCTGGCGCTTTTTTCTTCTTCGCCGCCGTCTTGCTCGATTTCGCGGTCGTTTTTTTCTTGGTCGCCATGTTTTCCTAGTCTTTCAAAAATTGTCGGGCGCCGCAGCGGATCATCGTTGCAGCGCCAATCATCCCGGATGACGGTAGATCGATACGGAGAAAGCCCACGAGCGTTCACAACCGCTCGGCGCTATTCATTCAGCAGTCTTTAAATTCAATGGGTTGTCGCTGGTCCTTAATTCAGTGGCGCAACATTCGCCGGCCTCGGCAATACTGTCATTCAGCCGCTAGAATAGCATAAAATTGCAGCTTTTTCCACGGGTTGCGCCATCGCGGGCCAAACAATCGAAGGGATCAGGACCCTTCGCCGGGCTTGTCCGAGAAGTATTTTTCGTACTTGCCTTCTTCTTCAACCAACTTGTCAGCGTCGGGCATAGCGTCTGCTTTCTGGGTGATATTCGGCCATTCCCCTGAGAATTTTGTGTTGAGTTCCAGCCACTTCTCGGCCTCGGGCTCGGTGTCCGGGATAATCGCCTCCGCTGGGCATTCCGGCTCGCAAACGCCGCAATCAATGCACTCGTCAGGATGGATGACGAGCATATTTTCGCCTTCGTAGAAGCAATCCACCGGACAGACTTCCACGCAATCGGTGTACTTACATTTGATACATGCTTCTGTGACGACGTAGGTCATGACGCGGGCTGGCTCCTTAGCTCGAGAGTTTCCTCTTTAGCGCGTCTGCGCCGCGACGCAATATCGCGCCAAGGGAGAATATCTCACTCATTATTGAGGCGCGCGGCAACCCGGGCGCGGGCCGCGCCGCTGTCCCGGTCCTCAAGGTAGATGAGACCGCAAATCCGCCGCATCAATGCGTCCTCAAACGGGTCCCGGACGCTGTCGGAGAGGATGATTTCCCAAAGCCGTTCGGCGAAGGCGATCTTTTCTTCGCTGCTCATCTGTTTTGCGATCCGCGTAAACCGCTGAATGTCGAGGGCGCTTGATTGCGCCGTTTCGCCTTTTGCGCGTAAGCCGGCGGCGTCTTCTGGCGAAAACTCGAATGTGGAGGCGAGGGCTTTGTCGATCAGTTGCTGCTCGCGTTCCGTGTATTCATCATCCGCCCGGGCCGCTTCCACGAGGAGCGCCGCAACGGCGAGGCGCAACTCGTCTTCCTGCGATTGATCGTTCGTTTCGGTTTTTTCTCGCGAGAACAACTTTTTAAACATCAAACACCCTTCTTCGTATGTTACGTCTTCAGCGCATCAAGCGCGCGTCTGTCTTTCTTGGTGGGTCGGCCGAGGCCCTTCTCCCGTTGAAACGGTTTATCCGATTGGCTTCGTTTCGGCGCCGGCGGCGGTGATTGATCCGTGTACAGCGCTTGCGCTTCCGCCGCCGGTCCGCGCCGTTTCGCCAGCGCGTCAATGACGATAATGCGCAGGCGTTCGGCGCGGGAGTAGGAGAGCGTATCGCCTGGCGTTGCCAGGAAGCTCGGTTTTTCGACGCGGCTGGTTTCCCCGGCGCGCGTTACGCGTACATGTCCGTCAGCGATGAACTTCGTCGCCAATGATCTGGTCTTGAATAGCCGGGCGTGCCACATCCACTGGTCGAGCCGTTGAGACGCGACGTTTACATCACTCACTCGGACTTCTCAGGCTGCTTCGATGCCGTGTCCGGCTTGTCATCGGAGAGTTCGCTCTTCAGCCCCGCCAGCACGGCGAAGGGAGAATTGGGATCTGCCGTTTTGCGATGACGCGGCTCGTGCATCATGGGCGGGTCGTTGCGGCGCGGGCCGCGATCGTTGCGCCGATCGCCTTTCTGCGGTTTGCCGCGTTTTCCCTTGCCGCGAGCGCCGGGCTTTGCGTTTGATTTCTGATCACGTTTCGGCCGCGCGTGAGGCTTGCGCGGCGCCGGTCGCCAAAGGGCGACTTCGACCTCCTCGCTGGCCTCATTAGACTCTGCAGCGGTGGTTTCCGGATTATTTTCTTCTGTTTCCGGTTTCGTATCGGCCAGCGCGCTTGCGTCCGGCGCAGGTTGATCCGACGGCGCTACCGGCTCGGCGTTGTTTTCGGAAGCGCTTGGCGCTTCCATAGGCGCTGCAATCTCGGTTGGCGCAGCAGGCGTTGCCGTATCTGCAATTGGTGTCGATCCGGCCTCAGCCGCCTGCGCCTCGGCAGAATCTGCTGGCGCCGCTTCCGGCGCTGTATCCGATGGCGGCGCAACCGGCTTTTTCCGTTTCACAACATTCTTTCGGAAGCCGAGTGAACGCATGATGCCTTCGAAATCTTCGCCAGAGCATCCGACAATCGACATCATGGCCGGGCCTGCCTCAAAGCCTTCGCGCATATTGGCGTCGCCGCGCGCCGAGCGAATAAGGTTTGCGAGCCGCTCCAGCATATCGATACGTACGGCGCGCGTGCCTGACGGACGATAGCCGGCGGCGTAATAATAGGCGTGCGGAAGGCTTTCATTGATCTCGACGGAAACAAGACCCGCCTTGGGCGGCGGCGCGGCAGCGGGATCGCGATCGGACCATAAAGCCCATAGCAGCAGCAAAAGCCGCGCAGACGCAGGCTTCAGCAAGGCCGGCACGAACAGCGTATATTCCCCGAACCGCATGCCCGCATCGCGCAGCTTCGCCCGTTCGGTCTGGTCGATCTGCTTTAATTCCTCGCCGAATTGCGCGCGCGACGTGGCGCCGAAATTTTCAACAAGGCGATAGGCGACGCTTTTTGTGCCGCCTTTCGGCGCATCATCGCCGGCAGCGTTCGATAAATTCTGGAGCGCAATCAGCGGCCCGAGCAGGCCTTCAATTTTCGCTGCAACGAAATCGCGAAGCCGGTCTTCGACGCGCCCGCGCATATTCAGTGAGATCTGGTCGAGGCCGCGAATCCCGATTTCCGGGCGCAAGGGAGAGGGACCTTTCGCCAGCTTTGCGATAATCGCCGATCGCCAGACAATGGCGCCGTCATCATCGATGGAGAATTCATCGCCGTCCGCATTCGCCAACGCCGCCGCCCGCGCCGCAAGCACCGGACGCAAGGCGCGCTCGCCGGCGGCGCGCAATGATTTCGCCTCGGCGCCGCTCGCCCGCGGGTCGACGATAAAATCAAACCCCATCAGGCGGCCGACAAACTGGCCTTCCACGATCACTTCTCCGTCTTCGGTTACGCCCGCCATGAGCGGCGCTTCGTCTTTTAACCGCCGCATGAGCGCGGAAGTGCGCCGATCGACGAAACGCTGCGTCAGTTTTTCGTGCAGCGCATCAGAAAGCCTGTCTTCTATCGCGCGCGCCCGCTCTTGCCAATAAGCGGCGTTTTCCAGCCATTGCGGACGATGGGAAAGGAAAGTCCATGTGCGCACATGGGCGATGCGCGCTGAGATCGCGTCAATGTCGCCGTCAATTCGGTCAAGGCGTTCAAGGCGCGGTCGCAGCCAGTCATCGGACAGACGCGCGCGTTGCATCAGGATCAAATAGATGTCGCCGAGAAGCCGTGCGTGATCGTCGATGGCGATTTTACGAAAATCCGGGATCTGGCAAACATCCCACAAGGTTACGAGCCCCGCGCCGCCGCTTGCAAAACGGCGAATGTCATCCAGCCGAATGAGCCGCCGAAAAACATCTTCGTCCGCTTCCATGCGCGAACGGATAAATTCCGGGCGCGGCGCCGGGCGTTCGAGGGAGCGAAGGAGCGCGGGCGGCGAGGACATATCGATAGCTTCGGATCGCCACTGCAATGCGCGCACCGGATCGAACGTATGATCCTCGATGGCGGCGACGGTTTCCTCATCCGGGAGCGCACAATCGGAGGTAACGCCGAACGTGCCGTCGCGAATATGGCGCCCGGCGCGCCCTGCGATTTGCGCCATCTCCGCCGGCGTCAGATTGCGCGCCGCGCGTCCGTCGAATTTACGCATGGCGGCGAAGGCCACATGGTCGATATCCATGTTGAGCCCCATGCCGATGGCGTCTGTCGCCACGAGATAGTCGACGTCGCCCGATTGATAGAGCTCGGCCTGAGCGTTGCGCGTACGCGGGGAGAGGGCGCCAAGCACGACCGCGGCGCCGCCCCTCTGCCTGCGGATCAATTCGGCAATGCTGTAAACCGTGTCCGACGAAAAGCCGACAATCGCCGACCGTCGGGGCAGGCGCGAGACTTTCTTCTGCCCGGCATAAGTGAGCTTCGACAGGCGGTCGCGGGCGAGAAACTGAATGTTGTGAAAGAGCCGCGCAAGGATCGGCCGCATAGTGTCCGATCCGAGGAGCAGCGTTTCCTGTGCGCCGCGGGCGTGCAGCAGGCGCGACGTAAAGATGCGCCCGCGCTCACGGTCGGCGGCGAGCTGGATCTCGTCGATGGCGAGAAAGTCTACCGCGCGTTCCAGCGGCATCGCCTCGACGGTCGCGACCCAGTAGCGCGCATTGGGCGGGATGATTTTCTCCTCGCCCGTCACCAGTGCTACATCGCGGGCGCCGCGGGCCGTAACGATGCGGTCGTAAATCTCGCGGGCAAGAAGCCGCAAAGGCAGGCCGATCATGCCGGAACGGTGCGCGAGCATGCGCTCCAGCGCGTAATGGGTCTTGCCCGTGTTGGTCGGGCCCAGCACTGCGGTGAGGCGCCCGCCGCCGGCAGGCGCGATATCGTCAAAGGCGGAAGACATTGCCAAAACGCGCTGGCGATCCCGTGATTGGCTGGAAGGGTGGAAGCGAGAATTTTTATATAGGCGTTCGGGCGCCCGCTCCAACGGTTGAAAAATAGCCGGATTTAGCCCTCAAGCGCCTTGACGGAAGCTATGTGCGCCGGTAAACGACGCCGCTTTCTTGAAGAAACGCCGTCACCCGGGCGCGCAACCTCGCGCCCAGCGACCAATTTAAAGGCTTTTGTCATGGCGCGCCGCTGCGAATTAACGGGACTGGGTCCGCAATCCGGGCACAATGTTTCACACGCGAAAAACCGCACGAAACGGCGTTTTCTGCCCAATCTTTGCAATGTAACGCTGCATTCGGACAAGCTGGGCCAGGGCTTCAAGTTCAAGGTCGCGGCCTCGACCCTGCGCACGCTGGACCATGTGGGCGGTCTCGACAGCTTCCTTGCGAAGGCCGATGACGAATCCCTGTCGTCGAATGCGCTGAAGCTCAAGAAAAAGCTCGCCAAGGCTTCCTAAACAAGCCCTTAGCCGGGTTTCTTCCAACCAATTTGCAACTGGCGGCTCGCCTGACTCGCGCTATATTTGCGTCTGAATGTCAGGAAAGGATCGCCGGCGGCCATGTCGACGGTTACCGAACGCCATACGCCGCGGGAAACCGCTATGCAGCGCCTCGGGCGCCATACGGCGGAGTTTTTCGCCGCGCTGGCGCGGGTGCTGGTGCTGGCCGGTATTCTGGCGGTGGTGATCGCCTTTGCGTTTCTCACCGCGGACTTGCCGTTTCGCGCCTTTGACCGGTTTTTCGGCGGCGCGGAAGCCGTGCGGCCCTCCAACTGGCTGACCGTTGGCGGGCTTGTCATGGGCGCCGGCGCGCTGATCGCCATGCTTTTCGCCCGCAAATTCGGCGGCGACGAGGCGAACCGAGCCGTCACCGCCGCCTGGGCGATCGCCGCCTTCGCGGTTTTTGCGGAACTCTCCTATCTCGCGCCGATGCTGGAGGAGGGGGATTTCCCGTCCGTCCGTTTCGTTGTCGGGTTCGTCGCGAGCGCCATGGCGGCGCAATATGTGGCGGTTGGCGTATATGACGTCGCCCGGGGCGGCGGGGCGTGGTGGCGCGCGCCGCTATTCGGCGCCATCGGCGGCTATCTCGTCCACGGCCTCGTCTACTTCCCGTATGTCTATTGGGGCGCAGGCGTGCCCTGGGCGAACTGGATGGTCACTGACTTCGCGATCCGCGTCGGGCTCGCCATCGTGTTCTTCCTGCCGGTCTATTTGATGTTGCGAAAAACCCTGCGGCCCAAAGGCGGGTATGGGGGGCGGTAGTTGTTTAGGGAATAGGTTTTAGGGATTGGGGATTAGTTTTCGAAACGACGTTTCTCTAATCCCTAATACCTAAACCCTAATCCCTTATAAGAACCTTCGCCGCGTCTTCCGCAAAGTAGGTAATAATCCCGTTCGCGCCGGCGCGCTTGAATGCCATGAGCGACTCCATCATTGCCCGTTCGCCGTCGAGCCAGCCATTGGCGCTTGCGGCCTTGATCATCGCATATTCGCCGGAGACCTGAAAAACGAAGGTCGGGGCGGAGAATTCCTCTTTCACGCGGCGGACGATATCGAGATAGGGCATGCCCGGTTTGACCATCACGCTGTCGGCGCCTTCGGCTAGGTCTAATCCGACCTCGCGCAACGCTTCATCGGTATTCGCCGGGTCCATCTGGTAGGTGCGCTTGTCGCCCTTCAGGACACCGCCGGACCCAATCGCCTCGCGATAGGGCCCGTAAAAGGCCGACGCATATTTCGCCGCATAGGCCATGATCTGAACGTTTTCGTAACCGGCCTTATCAAGTCCTTGCCGAATGGCGCCGACGCGACCGTCCATCATGTCCGACGGCGCAATGATATCGAAACCGGCGGCCGCTTCCGTCACCGCCTGTTTAACGAGAATTTCAACGGTTTCGTCATTCAGAATGACGCCGTCCTTTAACAGCCCGTCATGTCCATGGTCGGTGTAAGGATCAAGCGCCACATCCGCCATCAGGCCGATTTCGGGAACCTCTGCTTTGATGGCGCGCGCGGCGCGGCACATCAGGTTGTCCGCGCTGAACGCTTCTTCGCCGCCCGGCGTGCGTGAATGCGCATCTGTGTATGGAAATAACGCCAGCGCCGGAATGCCGAGATCGCGCGCTGTTTTTGCGGCGTTCACCGCTTCGTCCGGCGACAGGCGGAATACGCCCGGCATGGCGTCAACAGGTTCGCGCAACGCTTCGCCGTCTTTCAGCACAATCGCCCAGATTAAATCATCGCAAGTGAGCGCTGATTCCGACATAAGCCGGCGCGACCAATCTGCGGCGCGCATACGGCGCAGTCTCAAAGCGGGATAGCGTCCGAGCGGCGTCTTCATCGTTCGTTAGCAGCCTGTTTCATAGATGAACGTTCGTTTCCCGGTATTTCTAAACTTTGATTTCAAATTGAACATTCGGACTTAACGACGCCTTTAGACCTCTGCGCTAGTTTTCTTCAAACCAGCAGTATTGAGTGAGTAAGATTATGGCGCTGAACGGGGCATTGCAATCGCCAGTGATTGGTCAGGGACAAGAGGCTTCGGGAGCGGATCCAGACGCGCTGGAGACAAGTTACCTGCAATTGCTGCATCTCGTCGAAAGGCTGCATCGTCAGCTTCTTGACGTGATCAAGGACGAACTGGAGCGGATCAGCCAGACGGATATCAATTCCGTGCAGGCGCTTCTGCTTTATAACATTGGCGACGCGGAACTGACGCCGGGCGAACTGCGCTCGCGCGGTCATTATCTCGGCTCCAATGTTTCCTACAATCTGAAGCAGCTTGTGGAAAAGGGCTACATCAAGGACGAGCGCTCCTCGACCGATCGCCGCTCCAAGCGCGTTTCGCTGACCGAAACGGGTCTCGAAGTTCGCGACAGCCTCGCCAATCTTTTTGAACGCCAATTATCGTCGGTCGAACAGGTGGGCGGCGTTGATCTGGCGCTGATGGAAAACACCAACAAGGCGCTGCAGCGTCTTGAGCGTTTCTGGGCCGACCAGGTTCGGTTCCGGCTCTGAACTGGAATAAAACTCGAAAGAGACCAGCGCCCCTTTCGAGGGGCGTTTTTTTTGCGAATCAGCGCGTCGATTGAGGCTGCGCCGGCGGCCTTCCACGGTCGTTTCGCCCTATGGCGCTTCTCCCAAAAACCCGGTAATGACCGCGGCGCGTTTCCCGGATTTTTCGGGAAACGGCGCGCGGGTTTGCGGCCCGGGGCGTTGCGATTTTTTTGAATGGTGGAATTGTCTATGAGCGCATCCCAGTCCGAATTAATCCCGCAAGGGTTTTTCTCCGCGAATCTCGCCGAGAAAGATGATGAAATTTTCTCCGCCATCGGCCGCGAACTCGGTCGCCAGCAGGAACAGATCGAGCTCATCGCGTCGGAAAATATCGTTTCGCAAGCAGTGCTCGAAGCGCAAGGATCGGTGCTGACGAATAAATACGCGGAAGGGTATCCGGGCCGGCGCTATTATGGCGGCTGCGAGTTTGTCGATGAGGCGGAAAACATCGCCGTCGATCGCGCGCGGCGCCTTTTCAATTGCGGCGAAGCGATCGTGCAGCCCCATTCCGGGAGCCAGGCGAACCAGGCGGCGTTCATGGCGCTGATGAAACCGGGCGATACGTTTCTCGGCATGGACCTCGCCGCCGGCGGTCATCTGACCCATGGCTCGCCCGCGAACCAATCTGGCAAATGGTTTAACGCCGTCCATTACAGCGTACGCGAAGACGATTGCCTGATTGATTTTGATTCCGTCGCGCGGCTCGCCGACGAGCATAAACCGAAAATTATCATCGCCGGCGGCAGCGCCTATTCGCGCGTGATCGATTTTGCGAAGTTCCGCGAAATTGCCGACAGCGTCGGCGCAAAGCTGATGGTGGATATGGCGCATTTTGCCGGCCTCGTCGCCGGCGGCGTTCATCCCAATCCGCTCGAACACGCCGACGTCGTGACGACCACCACCCACAAAACCCTGCGCGGTCCACGCGGCGGCATGGTGCTGACGAACGATTCCGACATTGCGAAGAAAGTGCGCTCTGCATTGTTCCCGGGACTGCAGGGCGGTCCGCTCATGCATGTGATCGCGGCGAAGGCGGTTGCGTTCGGCGAGGCGCTGCGGCCGGAATTTCGCTCTTACGCAAAAGCGGTTGTCGAGAATGCGCAGGCGATGGCGGGCGCGTTGGTGGAAGGCGGCTACGCCGTCGTATCCGGCGGCACGGACACGCATCTCGCCCTGATCGATTTGCGGCCAAAAGGCGTGAAGGGCAATGCGGCCGAGGAAAGCCTCGAACGCGCGGGGATTACTTGCAACAAGAACGGCATTCCTTTCGATACGGAAAAATTCACGGTGACGTCCGGCATTCGCATCGGGTCCCCGGCCGCAACAACACGCGGTTTCGGCGTAGCGGAGTTTCGCAATGTCGGGACCATGATGGCGGAAGTGCTGGACGGGCTCGCCGCCGGCGGCGCCAACAATGATGCGGCGGAAGACGCGGTGCGCGAACGCGTCCACGCGCTGACCGCACGGTTCCCGATTTATTGATCTATCAGCGGCGGCAATTTTTGAGGCGACAGGATGCGGTGCCCCTTTTGCACCAGTGAGGAAACGCAGGTTAAGGACTCAAGGTCCGCCGAAGACGGCGCCTCGGTGCGCCGCCGGCGCGAATGTTCGTCCTGCGGCGGGCGTTTCACGACATTCGAGCGCGTTCAGTTGCGCGAACTGATCGTGGTCAAAAGTTCGGGCAAGAAAGCGCCTTTCGACCGGGACAAGCTTGCGCGCTCGGTGTTAATCGCCACGCGCAAACGCAATGTCGAACCGGAACAGATCGAACAGATGATTTCGGGCATTGTGCGCCGCCTTGAATCCATGGGCGAAGCGGAAATCCCGTCCAAGACGGTGGGCGAACTTGTTATGGAAGGGCTCGCGCATCTCGATGACGTCGCCTATGTGCGATACGCGTCCGTTTACAAAGACTTCCGCGAAGCGAAAGATTTCGAGAAGTTTCTGGGGCGGCTGGAAGACAGCGAAAATGCCGGCGACTGATATCGACCGTCGCCAGAGCGAAGGCGCGCCGGCGCGGTCGGCCGCGCGTCTTGCTGCGGTGCAGGCGCTTTTCCAGATGGAAAAGACCGGGCAGGGCGTTGAAGCGGTCATACGCGAATTTACGGACCATCGCCTTGGCGGACAGTTGGAAGGCGAAACGTTGCACGCTGCTGACGCCGCGTTTTTCGCCGACATCCTGCGCGGCGCGGTTGAGTCGCAATCGCGGCTCGATCCTTACCTGCAACGGCGTCTCGCGGCAGGCTGGAAACTGCAGCGCATTGATTCTACAGCGCGGGCGATCCTGCGCGCCGGGCTCTTCGAGATGATCCGCCGTCCCGACGTGCCCTATAAAGTGATCATCAACGAATATCTCGATATCGCGAACGCCTTTTTTGACGATGACGATCGCAAATTCATCAACGGCGTACTGGACGCTGCGGCGCGCGATGCGCGCAGCGATGAAATCACGGCCTGATGGACGAATTTGACATCATCCGCGACATGTTTGCGCCGTTGACCGTGGGCGCTGACGGCGCATTCGGATTGCGCGACGATGCGGCGATGATTGAGGGCGGCCCTTTCGTCGTCACGAAAGACGCCATCATTTCCGGCGTTCATTTCCTGCCGAAGGACCCCCTGGACCTTGTTGCACGCAAATTGATGCGTGTGAATTTGTCCGATCTTGCTGCAAAGGGCGCGCGGCCCGTCGGCTACTTTCTCGCTTGCGTCTGGCCCGGCAATATCAAGCGGGAACAGATCGAATTATTCGCAAACGGACTAAAAGAAGATCAGGACCAGTTTCGCGTGAATCTGTTCGGCGGCGACACCACGGCGCACCGGGTCAAGTCTGCCCCTGCGACCTTCTCGGCGACGTTTTTCGGAACGCCGCCGCGACAGGGCATGACCACGCGGTCCGGAGCGCAGGCCGGCGATGATATTTATGTTACCGGCGTTATCGGTGATGCGGGGCTTGGCCTGAAGGCCTTGCAGCGCGAAGAGAAGTTTACGACGGTCGATAAGGCGTCGCTCTCCTTGCGCTATCACTTGCCGGAGCCGCGCCTCTCCATCGGCGCGGCGATCGCGGGGTTCGCGACCGCGGCGATCGATGTTTCCGACGGGCTGATCGCCGATGCCGGTCATCTCGCCCGCGCAAGCGGTCTGCGCGCCGAGATTGACGCGGTATCGATTCCCAGATCAAAGGCGGCGGGCGAATGGGTTGCCCGGCAGCAGAACCGATGGAAGGCGCTCGCAGAGATCGCGTCATTCGGCGACGATTACGAAATTCTTTTCACAGCGCCGACGGCCATGCGTCGGTCTGTGACCGTTGCTGCGAAAGCGGCGAAAACGGAGGTCGCGCGTATCGGCTCCGTGACTCGCGGCGAGGGCGCGGCGCTGCTTGACGAGAACGGTCGCGAGGTCCCCGTAAAGGCCGCCGGTTTTAATCACTTTTCCTGATAACCGCCCGCAAGAATCACTGCAGGCGACGTTCAAAATCAACGATCTTCACCGTCGATGCGAACTGCCGCCTGCACCTTAGCTTCTCCCCCAGCTAAGCCGAGAGGGTCCGAAAACCCTTGCTCGACTGAAAATATAGGCCGGGTTTGAGCACCCCCGCGTCAGTGCGCGCCCCCAATTTTCACAAGAATCATACCTATTTTTCGCAAACGCCGGCCACCGTTGCGGTGCACGGTTTCTCGCGCTTTTATGTCCGGCGTCGCGGAGGATTTGGGGCGGAGAGGCGCTAGCATGCTGATTGAGCGAGAAAAAACGCTGGAGGCGCTGACGGGGCTGGCGTCGAACGTCGCCGCGGGTCACGGCGCCGTCGCCCTGATCGGCGGTGAGGCGGGGATCGGGAAGACATCGCTTATCGCCGCGCTGCGCAGTGAAATCGGCAATACTCACCTGGTGCTTCTTGGCGGCTGTGATGCGCTCTTCACGCCGCGCCCGCTCGGCCCCATTCACGACATGAGCCGGCTCCTCGGGCCTTCCACGGCCAGGCTACTCGCCGGGGGCGCTCATTCCACGGAACTTTTCGCCGGCATCGTTGAGCGTCTTGGCGAGCCGGGAAAACCGATCGTGATGATCGTTGAGGATACGCATTGGGCGGATTATGCGACGCTCGATTTCCTGAAGTTTCTCGGCCGGCGCATTTCCATGCTGCCGGTGCTGCTCGTGATGACCTATCGCGACGATGAAGTCGGCCAGGATCACGCCTTTACGCAAGTGATCGGCGAATTGCCGCCAGGCTTCACCCACCGCCTGCAGCTCGAACCGCTGAGCCGGGACGGCGTTGCAAGTCTCGCCGCGCATTTTGACGACGATGATCCGCCGGATGCGTTGTTCGACGTGACCGGCGGCAATCCGTTTTTCGTGACAGAATTATTGGCGAGCCACGAACGCGGGACGGCCACCATTCCGGCGTCGGTAAAGGACGCCGTCGCCGCGCGCCTCAATCGTCTCGCGCCGGCGGAACGCGAATTCCTGGAAACGATCAGCGTTATTCCCGGACCAACGCCGACGGAAATCCTGACGCCGTTGTTTGGTCCTGATGGTGAAACGCTCGCGATGGCCGCCATCGGACGCGGCCTGCTCATCAAGGACGCCGGCGGAAGCTTGCGATTCCGACATGAGCTGGCGCGGCTTGCAACATTGTCACGCCTGCAAGGAGCGCGTCAGACGACTATTCACAACCGCGTCCTGTGTGCATTCGAAGAGGCGGGTTTTGCAGAGAACTACGATCTCCTGATGCATCACGCGGCCGGCGCGCAGGACGGCGCCAAAGTCCTCGAACTGGCGCCAAAGGCTGCGGCCATCGCCGCCTCGCTCGGCGCGCATCGCGAAGCGGCCGCGCATCTCGCCACGGCGCTGCGTTTTATTGATCTCTCCGAACCGGAATTGGCGGCGGAAATCTACGAAAAATGGGCGTACGAAGCGTCAATCTCCATTTCCATCGACAACGAGGTCCTCGATGCGCGCCGCCACGCCATCACCCTTTGGCGCGCCCTCGGGCGGATGGACAAAGTGGGCGAAAATTTGCGCTGGTTGTCGCGGTTGCACTGGTATCGCGGTGAGTCGACGGAAGCGACGCGCTTTTCCGAAGAGGCGGTCAAGACGCTGGAATCGATCCCGGCGTCCGCAGAGCGCGCCATGGCGTACAGCCTTCGCTCGCAACTGCACATGCTGAACGATCAGATGGACCAGTCGATTGAGTGGGGCGAGCGGGCGCTCACACTTGCCGATGAGTTCGACGAAACGGAGGTCAGAATCCACGCGCTGAATAATATCGGGACGGCGCGCGTGTTCCGCAACGACGCCACGGGGATCGCCGAACTTCAGGAAAGCCTTTCGCTCTCGTTGAAGCATGGCTTCCACGAACATGCTGCGCGCGTCTACACAAACCTTTCTGAATACGCCGTTGAATTTCGTGATTTTGGCCTCGCCGAGCAAATGCTGTCGGACGGAATCGCGTTCGACACCCAGTATGATCTAGATACGTGGACGCATTATCTCGTTGGGCGTCAGGCGCAATTGCGTCTCGATCAGGGGCGGCTGCGCGACGCCGAAACGATCTCTAATGGCGTCCTCGCTGACGACAAGCTGACGCTGCTCATCAAACTGCCGGCGCTCACTGTGCTTGCGAAAACGAAAATGCGCCTGGGTTCAGGCGACGCCGCCGAAACCCTTTCGCAGGCCTTTGAAAACGCCGCGGCGACAGACGAGTTGCAGTATATTGTTCCGTTGCGTCTCGCATATATCGAGGCGGCCTGGTTGAACGATACGCCGGCGCTGGCGCGCGAACATCTGGACCGGCTTTTTTCGCTGGGGCCGGAAGCCATGCACTCCTGGCGCGTTTCCGAAACGGCGTTGTGGGCGCGTCGTCTTGGCGTGTCCCCGCCGAGCGCGTTCACAGACGATTTACAAAAGCCGTACTTACTTGAATTTGAGGGGCGTACGGACGATGCCGCTGCGGCCTGGCGAAAAATTGGCGCGCCTTATGAAGAAGCGCTCGCGTTGATCCATGGCGCTGCAAACAGCCCGCGCGATCGCCTTATTGAGGCGCAGAAAATCCTGCTGAAGATCGACGCCAACGCGGCGGCGGCAGTGGTCGCAAGGCTCGCCCGCGAGCATGGGATCGCCAAGGAATTGCCGCGGCCGCGTCGCGGTCCTTACAACGCCGCCCGGAACCATCCCGCCGGTCTCACCAAACGCGAACAGACGATCCTCGGATTTGTCGCCGCCGGTGAGAGCAACGCGGAGATCGCGGCGAAACTCTCGCGCTCACAACGCACGATAGAGCATCACGTCTCGTCGATCCTGACGAAACTGAACGTATCAAACCGCATGGAGGCGATGCTGCGGGTGCAGAATGAGCCCTGGCTGGCGCCGAAAGAGTAACTGCTTTCCATTCTCGTCCGGATGCGGCGTTGTCGCGTATACAAGGCGCGACATGAATGAGAGGCCAATGAGCGAAACTGAATTTCATCCGCCGCGCAATCGCGGACCAGCGTCGCTGTTGCTGGAAGCGCGCACCGCGCTGACCTTGCCGGCGCTGATCTTGCAATCGCCGACCTTGCTCTCGGCGCCGCGCGGCGACGGCCGACCGGTTTTGCTCGCGCCGGGCTTTATGGCGGGCCGTTTGTCGATGCAGCCGCTCGCGGTTTTCCTGCGCCGTTTAGGGTATGACGCGAAACCGTGGCGGCTCGGCCGCAACCATGGCGGCGTCGAAGCGCTGGTGGAGGATTTCAGGGATGAAGTCGCCGACCTTGCCGCCGCTGCACGGCAGCCGGTCTCGCTGATCGGCTGGAGCCTCGGCGGCGTCATCGTGCGCGAAACGGCGCGCCTTGAACCGACGAACGTCCGCGAGGTCATCACCATGGGCTCGCCGATTGTCGGCGGACCGAAATATACGGCGGTTTCCGGATATTACGCGCGGCGGTTCGAAATCGATCTTGATGAACTGGAAGCGGAAATCGAGGAGCGCGCCCGTCTGGGGCTTACGCAACCGGTAACGTCAATCTACAGCAAAGGCGACGGCGTCGTAGACTGGCGCGCATCGATTGACGCCTACAACGCCCATGCGCGAAATATCGAAGTCGTCGGCTCACACTTTTCGTTAGGTTTGAACGCGCAAGTCTGGCGCCTTGTTGCAAAGACGCTGGCTGAAGACGCTTCGTAAACCGAAAAGGGAACGCGGACTTACTGTCCGGGCGTCGGGCCTTCCTGCCCAAGCGCCGTCGGCAACTGGCCGACATTGCCGAGAAGCTGCTCCCAGAAATTGAGTTCCTTGCCGCGTGTGGGTGTGGACCGCGACACGATCTTCACATTGTCGCCGTCGGCGAGATCGAATGAATCAACGCTTTCGACCATGCCCTCGTCGTTAAAATGAAAGGCGACGACCGTGCGGGTCTTCACCCGCGGCTGGAAAAACGCGCGGGTCGTATTCGACGCATGCAAGTAGTACCAGGCGTTCGGATTGAACGTGCCGATCATCGACGGCTCGCCGAACTTGGCGAGGATCGATTCCTTCGAGTCGAGGCCGGGTTCGCCCGCCAGTTCGGTTTGTCCCCGCTCCAGCACATATCCGTGATTGCTGCGCACAGAGACGCAGGCCTGAACGGTCAACAAACCAACAAACAAAAGGATCAATCGCATTTTACGTCACAACCTCTAAAACACTTCCTTCAGACCGACCGTACCGGGGAGGCAAGGGCTTGAACCGGCGCCGGCTCGCGCCTAGGTCGTCCCAAGGGGTCACGCCTTGCCGGGGTGAATACCAGCCCTCGCGCGCCGCCGCAAATCCCGCCGGGAGGCGCCCGCGCCGCTGCTCGCCGAACAGGAACCAAAAGCGCCATGTTTCAGCAGATTTTCCGACCGAACAAGGCGCACAAGGCTGGTTTGGCGTTGTTCGCTGCAGCGTCGGCGCAGGCCCGTGAACCGGCGCTTTACACGTCGCTCGGCGCGCCCGACACGATTGAAGGGCGGTTCGAACTAACCGTCCTCCATGTCTGGCTGATCCTCAGGCGGTTGAAAAGCGAGGACCGCGCCATGCGCGACGTGTCGCAGAAACTGTTCGACGCCATGTTCGCAAGTTTCGATGACGCCTTGCGCGAACTCGGCGTCGGCGATCTCGTCGTCGGCAAGAAAATCCGGAAGATGGCGGAAAATTTCTACGGCCGTGTTCAGGTCTACGATGGGGCGATGAACGGCGCTTCACCTACCGAAAAACAGGCTGCGCTGGCCGGCGCACTGGCGAGGAACGTTTACGAATCTGACGACGCCGCCAAAGCCGCCGGGCTAGCATCATACGTTACGGCTGTTGCCGCGGCGATTGATGAACAATCGCCGACAGAGATTGCCGGCGGCGTCGTAGTCTTTCCGGAGAATGAATTGTGAGCGACGCCCCGGAATTTTCGAAATTCGTTGAACTGGATGCGCTGCCGAGAGGCGGGCGCAGTTTCAAACTTGAGGCGAGTGAAGCCGAACGAAAAGCGGTGGCGAAACGCCTCGGCGCCATCGCTATCGATCATTTCGCCGGTGAGATTCAGATCAAAGCGTCGAAGGATCGCTTTTCATTGCGCGGCGATGTCGCCGCGCGGATGCGACGCGAATGCGTAGCGACCCTCGCGGAAATGAACGAAGAGATCGACGACACATTCGAGATCGAATTCACGAGAGCCGCCGAGCCGGCGGTTTCTGAAGAAGAAGACGGGTTTTCACTGGAGACGCCTGAATTTCATGGTGAACCGGAATTCGATCTTGGCGAGATCCTTGTTCAGCAGCTGTCCCTTGCCATGGACCCGTTCCCGCGAAAAGACGGCGCACGGAGCCTTGCGGACGAATTCGGGTCAGAGGGGGAAGCCACGCCCTTCGGGCAGGCTCTCGCTCAGGCGATAAAAACCGAAAAGAATCAATAAAATGCGCTTATTTCCTGGCGTTTCATTTAGGGCAAGAAAGTGCGTTGCATGGCGAATCGAGCACGTTATGCTCCGCGCCGTCCAGAGGAAACACAGCGGACGTGAATAACGACAACAAGAGCAGGAAGATCACCATCGCCATTGACGCGATGGGCGGCGACAATGGCCCGGAAATTGTCGTTGACGGCGTTGCGCGCGCATTTTCCCGCGGACTCGACGCCAAAATTTTATTCGTTGGCGATCGTGACATTTTGGGGCCTCTGGTCGAGGGACATCGCGGCGTAAAAAACACTGAGATCAAGCACGCGCCGAATGTCGTGACGATGACCGACAAGCCCATGCATGTGGTGCGTCGCGGGCACGACACGTCAATGTGGAACGCTGTGGATGCGGTAAAGGACGGCGCCGCGGACGCGGTTGTGTCCTGCGGCAATACCGGCGCGCTGATGGCGGTTTCGCTATTCCAGTTGAAAAAAATCAAGGGCGTTGATCGACCGGCGGTGACGGCGCTCTGGCCGACCCAGCGCGGGCGGACAGTGGTGCTCGATGTGGGCGCGAATGTCGAAGCGGACGAAAACCAGCTCGTGCAGTTCGCCATCATGGGCGAGGCGTTTTACCGGACGCTCATGGGCGTTAAGAAGCCAACAGTGGGTCTTTTGAATGTCGGCGCCGAGGACCTCAAAGGCCACGAACTGATCCGCACGGCCGCGCGCGTCCTGCGCGAGGCCGACTCCGAAATGGCCTTCAAGGGATTTGTGGAAGGCAATGATATTTCCGGCGGCGTTGTAGACGTTGTTGTCACCGACGGATTTACCGGCAATGTCGCGCTGAAATCTGCGGAAGGGGCGGCGCGGCTCGTTGGCGGCTGGGTCAAGGAGACGCTCACCGGCACGCTGAATGCAAAACTCGGCGCGCTTCTTATGGCGCCCGGCCTTCGCAAATTGAAAGACCGTATCGATCCTTCATCCGTCAATGGCGGGGTCTTCCTAGGGATCAACGGAATTGTCGTCAAAAGCCATGGCGGGTCCGACGCCCGAGGCGTCGCGAGCGCCGTGCAGATGGCCGCTAGCCTGGCGCGCGCACCGTTCCAGGCGGAAGTTGCTCAAACCGTTGCGGCGGTGATGGCCCGATCCGACGCACTGGCGCGCCGGCGCGAAACAGAGTCTGATGTAAAAATCGCAGCGCAATAAAGTATTGAACCCCATGACCCGAAAAGCGGTGATCCGCGGATGCGGCGCGTTCCTGCCGGAAAAAGTCCTGACCAATAAAGACCTCGCCGGCATGGTCGAGACGAGCGATGAATGGATCCGCGAGCGCACGGGCATTCGCGAGCGCCACATCGCCGGGGAAGACGAAAAAACATCTGATCTCGCCGCGGCCGCGTCGCGCGCGGCGCTCAACGCAGCGGGGCTGTCGCCAAACGACATCGATCTTGTCGTCGTCGCCACAACGACGCCTGACCTGACATTCCCTTCCACCGCCGCCATCGTTCAGGCGAAGCTCGGCATCGAGACGGGGGCCGCCTTTGATATTCAGGCCGTTTGCACCGGTTTCATCTATGCGCTGTCGACCGCGGAAAAATTCCTGACAAGCGGTCAACACAACCGCGCGCTCGTTATCGGCGCAGAAACATTCTCCCGCATTCTGGACTGGAAGGATCGCGCAACATGCGTGCTCTTCGGCGACGGCGCCGGCGCTTTTGTACTGGAGGCGCAGGACGAGGCCGAAGCCGGCGGCCGCGGCGTCATGAACAGCTACCTGCGCTGCGACGGGCGGATGGTGGATCTGCTCTATGTTGACGGCGGCGTATCGGCGACACAGTCGACCGGGCATGTGCGCATGCAAGGCAACAAGGTCTTCCGCGAAGCCGTAAACCGCATATCGGAAGCTATGGAACGGGTCGTCGCCGACGCAGGCGTCGCTGTGACGGACATCGACTGGTTTGTGCCGCATCAGGCGAATGAGCGCATCATTCTCGGCGTGGTGAAAAAACTGGACCTGCGAAAGGAGCAGGTCGTCTCCACGATTGCCGGGCAGGGCAATACGTCCGCAGCGTCAATCCCGCTCGCCTATCATGCGGGCGTCACGGATGGGCGAATCAAAGAGGGCGATCTCGTCTTGATCGAAGGCATGGGCGGGGGCCTCACCTGGGGCGCGGCGCTGATGCGTGCGTGAAAAACACATAATATATTTCAAGGCCTTATTGACCATCGCCGTTGGTTAATATTAAGTTCCGCCCGGCAGGAGAGACGCCATCGTGCTTGTCGGCGTCTCGACGTGAAATCACACCGGGGAGCGGGCGATGCCGGGCACCACAGTAACGCGGGCGGATCTGACCGACGCTGTTTACCGCGCGGTTGGCATATCACGAAACGAATCAGCGGCGTTTGTTGAGCGCATCTTGGAAGAAGTCGCGACGTCGCTTGAGAAAGGCGAAACGGTCAAGATTTCGTCTTTCGGCACATTCTCCGTGCGCGACAAGAAATTGCGCATGGGCCGCAATCCGAAGACCGGCGAGGAAGTGCCGATTGCGCCGCGCCGCGTCGTCACGTTTCGCGCCTCGCACGTGCTTAAAGATCGCATCAATGACGGACACCGGTCGGCGCGCAACGCTGCTGAATAATTTCACTGGTCCTGAACGGGCCGCGTAAACAGGCGAAAACTTCGTGGCGAAATCCGCCGAGGCATTCAGGACAATTTCAGAAGCCGCCGACGAACTCGATGTGCCGCAACATGTCCTGCGCCATTGGGAAGAAGTTTTTGGACAGGTGCGCCCCATGCGCCGCGCTGGCGGGCGCCGCTATTACCGCCCGCTCGACATCGATCTTTTACGCGGCATTCGCGTCCTCCTGTACGATCAGCGCTATACGACCAAGGGCGTTCAGAAGATCTTCAAGGATGAAGGCGTCAAATATATTTCCGAACTCGGCCGCCGCGCTGCCGCGGGCGAACCGGTGGATGTGCGTCCTGTTATCGGCGAGGACGGCGCGCCCGGGAACGACGATGTTCTAGAACTGACGCCGGATGCCCGCGCAAAACCGAAATTGCCGGAAGACGTTAAGGCGACGCTCAATTCGCTTCTGACCCGTCTTGAAAAAGTGCAGGAAGCGCTGGATGAGGCGACGCTCGCGCTGGAGGCGATTGATCACGGCGAAGCCGAAAAGGCTGACGCCGCGGAGTAACGCTACCAGCCGCCCCCGCCGCCGCCTCCGCCGCCGCCGCCGGAAAACCCGCCGCCGCCCGAGCCAGACGAACCGGAACTTTGCGGCATGGCGGACGAGACGCCTGATGACATCGCCGAAACCAGTGCGCTGTTCATGCCGTGTAGGGAATTGTAGCTGCGGCGTCCGCCGGTTGACCAATAGGGACTATAGGCTTCCGCTTCGCGCGGCAGGGTTTTTTCAAAATGCTTCGTCCACGGCTTTTCGACGCCGAGCGCAATGGCGTAAGGGAGGAACCGTTCATAGCGTTCGGTTGTCAAAACCGGCGGCGTCCCGGCGCCGACTTCCGCCGCGTTCAGGTGAAGCTTCTCCGCCGTTTCAAGGTAAAGTTTGAAGCCTTCAATCTCTGTACGGATTTCCTGGCCCTTTTCCGTGGGAGCCGGCAGCAGATAGGCGAATAACAGATTGACGATGACAAGGGCGCCGAGGCCGAACCAGTGCCATGTTGTCCATTGCACCGCGATATTGACGGCGATGATGAATGCAATGACGCTGATAATTAGCGCCAGCAAAATATATCCGATATTCCATTTGAAATAATCGGCGCCGAAGCGGCGGGAGACATTCTGCTGAAACTTCTGATAGGCCTTCGCGAAGGTCGTGTCGGTCTTGCCGCCGATTGTCCTCGAACCCCCTTGCGATAGAATTTTCGAGAGTAGCAATCGTTCGGCGGGAAACACCTGTTTCCCGGTTTCATCTTCATCGAACCGGGTGAGCGTCGTCTTCTTCTTGTCGATGGGTTCAATCTTGATCCATTTATTGACGCCGAGATTGACGAGCGATGCGATGAGCGCGCTATGGCCCTTCATGTGGCGATGAAAAATGTAGTGGACGGCCGCAGGAGAATATCCCTTCGGCGGTTCGTATCGCGGGAAGACCGGTCCTTTTTGCGGATCGACGCCGACGCGTCGCCATGCGGAATAGTGGAATAGCGAAACGCCCATTGCCGCGAACATCAGGACCACAAGCGATCCGTTGAGCGCCCACCAGTTGGCGCGTTTGTCCGACGCCGAAGGCGGGTCAATGGCGCCCTTCCCGATACTGAGCGAAACGGTCATGCCTTCGCGCGCATTTAAGGGCCGTGACGTTTCGAATACGTGCGCGCCCGCATTATGCGCGTATCGGTAATCCTGCCCGGCGGCGCCGTACATGCCCGTATAGGCGTCGGCGCCTGTTGAACGTGCGCCTTCGGGGAGCGCGATTTCAACGCGGGCGCTTTCGATCGGGAACGCCCAGTATTGGCCGATGGCGTTCCAGTAAATCTCGTCATGAGTTTCAAAATATCGGATCTGGTTTTTGACCACATAAGCGATCTCGTAGACATGGCGTCCGTCGTCGAGAAAGACGTCGGCGTCGCCAATGCGCCAGCGCACAGCGTTGCCGTCTTTTGAGACTTCGTAAGGTTCTTTCTTGCCGTCACGCCGGATCTGTTTGATGTCGTACCGGAAGGGGAGGCGAACGCCGTTCTCTTCGTAGTAGCGCGGCAGATCACGGAAAATGCCGCGGCGGATCTGGTTGCCTTCTGACGTGATGTCGATGGTTTCTGTGACGATCACATCGCCGTCTTTTTCGACAACAATGCGAACGTCGTAATTGTTGATCTGTTCAGCAGCGACAGCAACCGAGCCGGCGAGGAAAGCGGCGAGAAATGCAAAGAGCCGGATCACTGGACGCCGCCCTCAGAAGCGAAATCCGGCGCCGCCCTTTCGGCCCGATCGATTTCGAAATATGTGCGCTCCGAAAAACCGAATGCGCCGGCGACAAGGTTGACCGGGAAGCTGCCGACAAAGGTGTTCAGCTCACGGACGGCGCCGTTGTAAAACCGTCGCGCCATTTCAATCTTGTCTTCGGTTTCAGCGAGCTGGCGTTGCAGGTCGAGAAAGTTTTCGTTGGCTTTGAGGTCCGGATAGTCCTCGGCGACGGCGATCAATCTGGAAACGGGCGCCGAAAGCGCGCTTTCCGCCGCGCCCCGTGCAGCGGGGTCGTCGCCGGCGGACATGGCGGCGTTGCGCCTTTCAGTAATGTCTTCGAAGAGCTGGCGTTCGTGATCGGCGTAGCCTTGAACGGTCCGCACCAGCGGCGGGATCAGATCGGCGCGGCGCTTTAGCTGAACGTCGATATCGGCCCAGCCATTGTCGGTCAGCTGGCGCCGGCGCACGAGAATATTGTAGATCGCCGCGCCGCCCAGCGCCGCCGCGCCCGTGACGATCAACAAGATCAGCAGAAAATCCATCAAAGCCCCTCCCTTGCGCCTCGCGACACTAATATGGGCTGATTGCCCTCGCGTTTAAGGCTTGAAATTGCGGGTCTTTGCAACCATGCGGCTTGAAGGGCGCGGCGATGCCGGTATAGTCCGCCGCCTTCGCTGCGGGGCGCTGGAATTCAGCGCCATGGCAGCCGGTCGGAGCGTAGCGCAGCCTGGTAGCGCACTTCACTGGGGGTGAAGGGGTCGTGAGTTCGAATCTCGCCGCTCCGACCATTTTTCTTAAGTATTTCAATATTTTATGGTCAAATAAGCGCGGAGCGCGCGCAATGCGGTGAAATCGGCTATACTGCGATGGCGGGGAAGTCGCGTAAGGGGAGTGGATGTGAGCCAGGAACCAGAACTGCCAGACGGGGTGCCGTCCTTTAATGCTGCGCCTGAGGAAAGCGCTGCAGACGATGCGCCCTATGTGGCGCCGAATACGGCGACCCCGCATTTCGGCGTTCGCGAAAAAGCCGATAGCGCGCGTCTCGCTGACGGCGCCAAAGCGCGCCGCCGGGATCTCATGTCCCGCGAACATCAAAACATGACATTGCTGATTGCGGTTGTGGCGCTCGCTATGGCGATTGGCGGCGTTCTCTTATTGCGCTCGCCAAGGGCGGAGATGCTGCCCCTGTGCTCGTCGCAGCCGGAATGGAACCAGTTTAACTGCCGCGCGCGCTAGGCGGTGGCGCGTTCTTCCGCTTGCGAAGCGCTTTCGTTTTCCCGTTCGCGCATAATTTTCTGATACGCGAAGTTGAGTTTTTGCGTGGCGCGCAACGCCGCCTGCGCAAGGTCTTCTTCAAGGCCGAGCGACGCGACGGAGTCCGGATGCACAAGTTTAATGCGCGCTTTGTAGGCGGCGCGGATTTCTTCCATTGAGGCGGTCGGCGAAACCTTCAGGAGGACATACGGGTCAAACTTCCGGCTTGTCGGTTTTTCCCGCGCCGCTTCGTTATCCGTTTCATCATTTGCTTGCGCGCTCTCGAACGTCTCCGGTTCAATGTTCATTTCGAGAATGGAGACGATCTGGGACTTTGCGAGCATGATAAACGCGCCGTCGTCGCGGTTAACAGGAATAAAGTGACGTTCGTCATTGAGGAGATCGGCAAGGCGGTGACCCAGCGCCACATATACAATGCCGTCGAAAGACGCGCCGCCCACGGTTTCAATCGTTACGGCGATGGGGTCTTTCTGGCGAACCTTTGCAGATCGTTGATTGTACATCGAGGCGTCTCCGGCTGTTCCACGTTGACCTGACGCGCATTGGCGCGCCGCTTTAACGTTTTGTTTAGCAAGCCGGGCGCCAGTTCCGGATACTGTATGGCCTCAACTGTCCCGTTTCGGGACTGGCTCCGCATTCGCCCACATGATGAGGTATCGAACGGGCCACGCCCAGGCGAGGCCGGCGATAATATAATAAACGACCTTCAGGAACTGATTATCTGGAACCCGCTCGCCGAGCGCCGCTGCGGCAAAGAAATAGATCACGAGACCCGGCAGCATGACGGCGAGGGCGATCAGTTTTTTGAGGCGCGGGGACATAGGGTCTTTCTATCGTGAATTCTCCAGCGTTCGCCGCGACGCGGGGTCGCAAGCGAAGGGCGGGGCGATCGGCTATGACCCTCGCCATGTCGGCAAAGACGTTGGAAAGAGGCGCTTCGGAGAGCGCAGCGAACCGCCAGATGGCGATCTGGTTGTTTGCAATGTGCGCGCTTGTGGCGTTGATGGTGATCGTCGGCGGCGCGACGCGGCTGACTGATTCGGGTCTTTCGATTACCGAATGGCGCCCCGTAACCGGCGCGATCCCGCCGCTATCCGAGGCGGCGTGGCTTGAAGAATTCGCGAAGTACAAAACCATTCCCGAATATCAGCAAGTTAACGCCGGGATGAGCCTCGCTGCGTTCAAGACCATTTACTGGTGGGAATGGGGCCATCGCTTTCTCGGCCGACTCATCGGCGTCGCGTTTTTTGCGCCGTTCGTTTACTTCGTCGCGACAGGCAAGGCCCGGGGCGCGCTTGCGGCGAAACTTGGCGGGTTGTTTTTGCTCGGCGGCCTGCAAGGGGCGCTTGGCTGGTGGATGGTGACGTCCGGGCTCGTCGATCGCGTCGACGTCAGCCAGTACAGGCTCGCGGCGCATCTCGGTCTTGCGGTGCTCCTCTTTGGCGCCATGTTTTGGCTCGCCCTTGATCTGTGGCCGGATGAAAAACCGGATGGACCGCGGCGGCTTTACATTCCGGCCATAGGTCTCGCCGTCGCCATATATTTGCAAATTTTGCTTGGCGCATTTGTCGCGGGCCTTCGCGCAGGTCATGTATTCAACACCTGGCCCTTGATGGACGGCAAGTTTATTCCGGACGGCTATTTCGTCGGCGCGCCGGGTTTCAACGATCTATTTGAAACTATGGCGGCGGTGCAGTTCAATCACCGCATCAGCGCCTATCTTGTCGCCGGGCTATCGCTCTGGTTCTGGATCGTCGCGCGCAGAACTGCGTTGCGCGACCGGGCGTCCGCGGTTCTTCACGCGGTCGTTTTCCAGATTTTCCTGGGCGTCGCAGCAATTATCGCCGCAACACCGATTGGTCTTGGGCTGTTACATCAGGCCGGCGCGCTCGTTCTTTTTGCGACGGCGCTTTACGCAGCGCACGGTGCGCGAGACGGCTGACGGATTATTCCGTTTCCGGAAATCCTCACTCCTCAGACGGCGCCGCCAGATCAATGATCAGATTGTTCGCATCAGGCGCCGCCGGCGATTGCCCACGCGGGTTTGCGGGCGGCGTCGCCTCGAGCTGAAGCGCGTTGGCGACGCCGCTCAAAGGGATCATGCGTATCGCAGCCTCGTCGCCGACAGCGGCGCCGAGCGCGATTGCGCCGTTGCGATAAAGACCGCCGAGGTTTGCCGACGATGCGCCCATCGCCGTCGCATTGGAAACGCCGTCGATGCCGGCGCCTTCCGCCTCGTCAATCACAACGGCGCCGAGCGCATGGCCATCGCCGGCGTCGAAGAGTTCGACCATGGCTGTTTCGCCATCAAGAGTTGCAATGCGCCCGGGTTCGTTTTCTGCGTCCGAACCGAGATAGGCAATGTCAATAGCGTTGTTCCCTTGCGCGATCGCGAAGGGCGACGCGAAAGCGCTGTCGGAGTTGATGCGAAAGATTTCGCCGTCATCGGCAAGCAAAAGAACCACGCCCTCTGCATTAACGGTGCAATCGATAATCGTGTCCGGGATCGACATGCCTGTCTCGCCGTTCACTAAAACGCCTGCGCCGTCTCCATTCACAGTCGGCGCAACATTGTAGATCGTGAGTTCGCTTTTCTGGACGACGAATAGTGTTGGATCGGGCGCACCCGACGCGCGACCCATACAATATCCGCGTACCGCGCCGCGAACTTCCGGCCCGCCGCCCAGGGGCAGGAACAGCCGCGATGCGTTATCGATACCGAAAAACTGAAAGGCGTTGTCGCTTTCGGAAAGGGTTGCCGCGAGCCCTGCGGCGACCGGGCCGAAACCGATATAGCTGACGGCGACGCCCTGAAACGATTGGCCGGGCGCGCGGCTGACTTCGCTGCCGTCTTCCACATTGTAAGCGGCGAGGCCTTCGGCGGACGCAACAACAATCAACGAATTGAAGGCGACATTCGGGTGAACCCAGAAATCGATGCCGGTCGGCGCCGCCGGCAGGCCGGAGATTTCGTCGCTGGCGATAACGCCGACAGGGGCTACGGCCTGCGTCGGGGCCGAGACGTCAGGTTCCGGCGCTTCGGCGCGTTCGCCGCATGCCGCAGCGGCAAGGAGCAGGGCGCATGACGCCGTCGTGAGAATACTCTTGCCAAACATGATGCGTCCTTTTGCTCTCGGCTTGTGTCCATGGAAAAGCGGGTATATCCGCGTGCTCCGCGCTTCGCCATCCGCGGCGCCGATAATTGGCCGCCGAACCGGGTGAAAAAGGCGGTAAAATAATACCACATAAATATCGCCCTGTTTTCAAATAGTTTCTCGGCGGATGTTGACGAAAAGGGGCGTGATCGGTACATCGCCCGCTTCGCCGCGTCGGTTCGTCCGGCGCGCCTTGTTATTTCACCGGGGTCCGGCCCCGCAACACGCCGTTTTCGGCGGATTGTTTAAGCAGGCAGACATGAAAACATACGCCATGAAACCCGCAGAGGCGGAGAAGGGCTGGACCCTGATCGACGCCGAAGGCCTCGTCGTCGGCCGGCTCGCGTCGATTATCGCGACCCGCCTTCGCGGCAAGCACAAAGCGACCTACACGCCGAACGTCGATATGGGCGACCATGTAGTCGTCGTGAATGCGGAAAAAGTCGTCTTCACCGGCAACAAGATGGCCGACAAAAAGTTCTACTGGCACACCGGCTATCCCGGCGGGATCAAGGAACGCACGATGGAGAAAATCATCGGCGGCGCGCATCCCGAACGTGTTTTGATGAAGGCCGTTGAGCGCATGATGCCGAAAGAATCGCCGCTTGCGCGCAAACAGATGACCGGCCTGAAAATTTACGCCGGCCCCGAGCATCCCCATGAGGCGCAGCAGCCGGTGAAACTCGATGTCGCCGCCATGAATCCCAAGAACAAGAAGGACCGCTAAGCCATGAGTTCAACCTCGTTTGAAGATCTCAAAGACGCCGCGGTCGAGGCGGGCGTTGTCGAAACGCCGGCGGAACCGGAAGCGTTGCCCGAGCCGAAAATCGATGCGCAGGGGCGCGCCTATGCGACCGGCAAACGCAAGACCGCTGTCGCCCGCGTCTGGATCAAGCCCGGCGCCGGGCGCATCATCGTCAACGACAAGGACCACACCGAGTATTTCGGCCGACCGGTCCTGCAGATGATTATCAAGCAGCCGCTTGCCGCTGCAGAACGCAATGACCAGTTCGATGTCGTCTGCTCGGTCAAGGGCTCCGGTCCGTCGGGTCAGGCTGGCGCAGTGCGCCACGGCATCGCGCGCGCACTCACCTATTTCGAGCCGTCGCTTCGGTCGGTGTTGAAAAAAGGTGGATTTCTCACCCGCGACAGCCGCGTCGTTGAGCGGAAAAAGTACGGCCGCAAGAAAGCGCGCCGTTCGTTTCAGTTCTCAAAACGATAGGGTTGGCGTTATCACGGCCCGCAATTTTTTCCGCAGCTTGTGGAAAGTCCTGGGTTGTGAATTTCACGAATCGGAATCTGCGTACAAATGTTTCCGATTCGTAATTTGAATTAAGGCAAAATTTCGCAGAAGTTCAAACTCTGCAGTGTTTTCAAGTTGTTAAAGACCGCCCGCTTGTTTCCCCCGATAAGCGGGCGGTTTTTATTTTACGGTTTTCGTCCGTAAACGGACGCAATTTTCTCAGCATGGTTGTGCGCGTTTAACGATTTCGTGCGGATCGATATCTTTTCCCATCGTTCCGTAGACGAGCGAGCGATTGTCGGGATTGAGTCGCACAGAACAGAACGCTTCGAAAATTTCGGTCGGCGCAACTTCGGCGAGTGCGGCGGCTTCCAATGCAAGCGCCAGTTCTTCGGTGAAGCGCCGCGCATTCGCTTCATTAAGCGCGCCGGGTGCGCGCCATTTATCGAGATCCTGAAAATGATTGCGGAGCGAAGTATTGTTGCTCGAAGCGTTTTTAATTTCCGCGAATACAATATCGAGAGAGTCCGTCTCGCGTGAAATCGCGCGCAACACATCAAGCGCAATGACATTGCCGGACCCTTCCCAGATCGCGTTGAGCGGCGCTGTTCTGTATAGCCGCGGCATGGCGCTTTCTTCCACGAAGCCGGCGCCGCCGAGACATTCGAGCGCTTCGTAGACGACGCCGGGCTGTCGTTTACAGACCCAGTACTTCGCGACCGGTGTTGCGAGGCGGGCGAACGCCGCTTCCAATTCACTTTCGCTTCGCTTGTCGAAGGCGCGGGCCAGGCGGAACGCCAGCGCCGTTGCGCCCCATGTCTCGAGCGACAGGTCTGCGAGGACGCTCGTCATGGCGGGCTGATCGATCAGCGTCTTCTGGAACGCCGTGCGGTGACTGGCGTGCCACAAAGCCTGCGCCAGCGCCGCGCGCATGCCGCCCGCCGAGCCCACAACGCAGTCGAGGCGGGTGTGCATGACCATCTCGATGATGGTTTTGACCCCTTTGCCGTCTTCGCCGACCCGGCGCGCCCAGGCGTTGTGGTATTCGATTTCCGATGATGCGTTGGAGCGGTCTCCCATCTTGTTCTTAAGCCGCATGATATGAAAGGCGTTGCGCTCGCCATCAGGGCGCCAGCGCGGAACCAGAAAGCATGTAACGCCGGCGTCGGTGCGGGCGAGCGTTAAGAATGCGTCGCACATCGGGGCGGAACAGAACCATTTGTGGCCGACAAGTTCATATTCGTCGCCGCCGATATTGTGCGCGACGGTTTCGTTGGCGCGAATATCGGAGCCGCCCTGTTTCTCCGTCATCGCCATGCCCATAGTCGCCGCCGTTTTCTCCGCAGGCGGGAGAAATCGCTTGTCATAGGCGGGCATGGTCACTCGTGGCTCCCATTCCCCGGCGAGCGCCGGCGACTGGCGCAAGGCGGGAACGACCGCATAGGTCATCGACATTGGACAGCAGACGCCGCCGTCGGTTTGCCCGAGCATGTACATGAGCGCCGAATGGAGAACATGGCCGCCGGATTTTTCCGTCCATGCGGCGCCGGCGATCCCGGCCTCAAAACCCAGCTGCATCAGTTGGTGGTAAGCCGGGTGAAATTCGACTTCGTCGATGCGGTGTCCGTAGCGATCGAAGCTGACAAGTTGCGGCGGAAAGGCGTTCGCCTGTCGGCTCCACTCGATGGCTTCGGCTGACCCGGCGCGGGTGCCGAATTCCGATAGCCGTTGCTGGTACTCAGCGCCGCCATGGGCGCTGACCGCAGACCTTAGAGCCTGATCGGAATCGAAGAGATTATTGTCTTCAAAAGGAGGCGGCTGGTTGCGGACCGAGTGAGTTGCGAGGTTTGTATGCGGATTTCGGTGGGCCATGGCGAAATTGTAGCGCAGGCGCCCGCCGCAATGAAATGAATTGCGCAGGCGACGGGCTTACGGCTCAATCGACAGCGCCTCATAAAGCGCCTCGATGGCGGGCTTCACGTCGCCATAAGGCGCCTTGATCGTCGTCATGCCCATGGCGCGGGCGGGCTTCAGGTTGACCCCGAGATCGTCAATGAAAATCCATTGCTCTGGTGAGACACCGAGCGCCGCGCACATCATCTCGTAAATGCGCGGCTCAGGCTTTCGGACCCCCACTTTCGAGGATTCAATGACGTGGTCGAACAATGCGAAGGTTTCTGCGACGATCGCCATGGCTTTCGGATCGGAAACCATCGTTTCTGAATCATGGGACGGCATGTTGTTGGTGATGCAACCGGTCTTGAAGCCGCAACTTTTGACCCGGCGCAGCGCGTCAATCATTTCCGGATAGACTTCAAGGGCAAGCAGCGAAAGGAGCGTGTCGCCGCGCACTTCGCAGCCCGCCGCGCGTGTTTCCGCAGCAAACGCGGCGTCGAATTCCGCGCGAGAAATTTCGGCGCGTTCAAACTGCGCAAAGGCGCCGTCATGAATGCGCGCCTTGATGACGCCGCCAATAAATTTGTCCGGGAGACCGTGCGCCTTTTCGTAAGCGGCGAAATTCTCCACGGGCGACGTCGTGAAGACGCCGCCGAAATCGAAGATGACCGCCTTGATGGTCATTTCTGGGTGCGAACAGGAATTTCAAACCGCTTCGCGAGCGTGCGGTCGATCATCCGTTTCGGCAGCAATCTCGGCAATGTCCACATCAGGAACTTGTTGCGCAGAATGGCGTACCGGGTCTTGGGCTTTGCGGTTGTCAATATTTCCGTCACGAGTGATCCAACATCTTCCGGCGGCAAACCGGCGCCGCCGAATTCCTTGAACTTCTCGCGCATGCCGACGAGTATGTCGTAATATTCCGTACCCTTATATTCTTCTGCGTCGATCTCATCGGCCTTCGCCCAGATCGGCGTCTGGATCGCGCCGGGCCCGACTATGATCACATCAATCCCATGGACCATGAGTTCCCGGCGCAGGCTTTCCGAAAACGCTTCTAGCGCGTGCTTCGACATAGCGTAGGGCCCGAGGATGGGCGATGCGATTTTGCCGGCGATAGAACTCATATTGACGATGCGGCCCGGTTCGCCGCGCAGCGACCGGTCAGCGCCGAGCAGCGGCGCAAAGCTCTGCGTCACAAACAGCGGACCAAATACATTGATCTCAAACTGTCGGCGCAAAATGTCCTGATCGAGATAGAGGAGGGGTCCGCCAAGGGCGACGCCGGCATTGTTGACGACGCCGGAGAGCGTGTGTCCTTCCAGTTCGTCGCGCACCTGCGCCGCCGCAGCGTTAATTGCTTCCGGGTCGGTCACGTCGAACAGCAGTGGCGTGCAACTGTCGCCAAGGGCGCTGCGCAGATCGGCGGCGTCCTCTTCCTTGCGGACACTGCCGAAAACGCGCCAGCCCTGATCGACGAGCGCCTTGGAAATGGCGCGGCCAATACCGGTGGAGGCGCCGGTCACCACGGCGGATTTCTGATGAATGTCTGTCATGTGGTTTCCTGTTCTAGACGCGGCGCCCATGAAAGGGCGTCCTCTGTAAACACTTCTCTACGCGGCGCGAGTTCGCCCGGATCGTCGAAAACGCCGACGAGGAAGTGGAGCTCGCCGGCCCATTTCTCGCCCGCATAGGTGAGGGGCGTACCGCAATCGGCGCAAAACCCTCGTTCGACGCCGGGAGAGCTTGCGTAAAAGGTCGGCGCGCTGCGTGTCCAGCGTACGGTATCCGCCTTGAAGCCTACCCAGGTTGAGTAAGCGGCGCCGGTCGCCTTGCGGCAGGATTGGCAATGGCAGTTGGAAATAAAGATCGGCGCGCTTTGCACTGCGAAACGCACCGCGCCGCATTGACATCCGCCTTGATGTCGCGCCGCTACGCCCATCCAAGGTCCTTCATAATCGCGGCGTTTTTCTCGTCGCATCGCTTTACGGCCGGGCGCGCCATCAGGCGCTCCGTATAGGACGCAAAGGGCTCTTCCTTCTCAAAAGCGCCGAACATCATCGCGAAATTGAGCGTCGATCCGAAAACGACGTCTGCAGCGGAAAACTGATCGCCAAGAATATAATCGCCATTCTCAAGAGCGGTCTTCGCGGCGGCAATGACCATATCAGCATTCCCGTAGCCGATGGAGGCGGGGTTCTCGTTTTTTCTCTTGTTGAAGATATCGATCATCGCCGGCTCGATGCAGCTCGGCGCGTAAAACATCCAGCGGAAATAGGCGCCCCGTATGGGGTCGTTCTGCGCTGGCGCGAGACCTTTTTCGCTAAATGCGTCGCCAAGGTAGGCGCAGATCGCCGCAGCTTCCGTCGTGACAACGCCTTGGTGAACGAGCGTCGGCAATTTTCCCATGGGATTGATCTTGAGGAACTCCGGATCTTTTTGCGCGCCCTTTTTGAAATCCACGATCTTGACGTCGCACACGTCGCCAAGTTCTTCGTTCATCCAGAATGCCGTACCGCTGCGCGTCTGCGGACAATGATAAAGAACGGGTTTGTCACTCATTGCTGTCTCCGATTTCCGAAACGGCGCGCCCGGACGTGAACGCATAAAGCGAAACCGCCGCTGCTGTTGAAACATTCAGGCTTTCCATCGCCGGCGCAATGGGGATGCGCGCAAGGCGGGAACAGGTTTCCGCAACGAGCGGGCGCAAGCCAGCGCCCTCGGCGCCAAGGACAAGCGCAACCGGCGTATTCCTGTCGATCGCGCCGATGTCCATCGCGGCCTCGCCGGCGAGGCCGACGGTCTGGTACCCGATATCGCCGAGCGCCTCGAGGCTGCGGGCAATATTGACGACCTTGATGCACGGGACCGTTTCGATGGCGCCGGCGGCGGCTTTGGCAAGCGCGCCGGCAAGCGGCGGCGTGCGCCGCTCCTGAACGATGACGGCCGCTGCCCCGAATGCGGCTGCGCTCCGAAATATGGCGCCGATATTTTGCGGATCGGTGATCTGGTCGAGAACCACAACCGGCCTTCCAGCCGTCGCCGGCGCGCAAGTCTCTTTCAGCCGGGCCCGCGGCAGATCGAAAACTTCCGCTGCAAGGCCCTGATGAACGGCGCCGGCGGGCAGCAATTTGTCGATGGCGTCCGGCTTCAGATCTTCAAAATTCTTCAGATTTTCACGGATCGGGCTTTGCTCATTCAGCCAGTCGGCGGCGTTTTTCGTCGCGGCGACCCGGCGCACCCGGCGGGCCGGATTCGCGAGCGCCGCCGCCACTGCATGGCGCCCGTATATCCAGAGCCGAGCCGGCGCGCCGCCGCGCCGGACGGGCGTCTTCGCGGACTTGCCTTTGCTGCTCGATGGGGTTGCGCTCACATGCGAAGCCCTAGCCGGAAATGACCAATAAACATAGGAAAAATAGCGCAAAAGGCTGCAGGACCGAAACGGTTGCAAGCATTAGCGCGCGCGGCTATAGACCCCGTTCCCAAAAGCCGGCGGGTGCGTTCTTGACGCTTGCCGCCGGAAGCCGATCGCACGATCCGGCGCCCCGTGGAGGGGTGGGAGAGTGGTTAAATCCACCAGACTGTAAATCTGGCCGCTTAGCGTACGTTGGTTCGAATCCAACCCCCTCCACCATTTTCAGAAGTTTGCGGCACATGGCGTTCCCGGTGTCTTTAATAGGGAGGCCGGATTGGCTGACGTTCAGCTGTTAACGGCCTACCGCCAGAAAGATGCTCGCGCCGACGGCGATTAACATTGCGACTGCCAGGGCAATTCTGAGTGCGCGTCCAAATCTTTGGCTCTCAAACGCCGGGGCGAGTATGCCGCCGGACAAAAGCCACGCGACATCGATGATAATTGCGACAAACAGAATGACCGCGCCGGTGGCGGCGATGCCGAACCAGTTCGGCTCAATCGGCAAACCAAACCCGGCGTAAAGAGCCGTGAAGGCTGCATAGGCTTTTGGATTGATAAGATTAAGCACGAACCCGTCTCGTCCGTTGAGCGGATTTTGGCTCGTTGTGTCAGCGCGCCGGTCGAGCGGCGCTGTTGTGACCTTGTATGCAATGTAGACGAAGTACAAAAACGAAAGCGCAAGGAGTGTGGTCACCATCCAGCCGCCGCTTGCGACAACAACGCCGACGCCCGCCGCGGTCAAGATCGCGACGACCGCCAGACCAACAAGGATTCCGATGAGAAACGGCGTGCTCCGGCGCGCCCCGAAACTTGCGCCGGTCGCCGCCAATGCCAGCGGGACCGGACCCGGCGAGCCGAGTGCGGCCAAGGTTGCAAGCGCGAGAAATACAATCTGTTCGATCATTAAGGTCTGTCGCGAATCCTCAGCCCTCGGTGCGTTTCCATTTCATGCGCTTAATCCGTGAGAGCGTCTACATTTATCATCAACCGGACCGCCGCCTCGCATTTGCGCGGTTTTGCGCGTGGCGGTGAAAATATTCGCGGCCAAGACAGGGATCGCTGACGGAGAATATTGCGTCGGCCCGCGATGATTGCGAAACAAGCAAGATGCAAAACCAGACAGAGGTTGCTTTGAATAAGGGCGTTCTCGCGGGAGTCCGCGTCATTGAGCTGGTCGGCCTCGGCCCGGCGCCCTATTGCGGACAATTACTCGCCGACATGGGCGCGGACGTTGTTCGCATCGACCGGCCGGGCGCGGACGTCTATCTTACGCACCATCGCGGCAAACGATCGATCGCGGTGGACCTGCAAAAAGAGGGCGCCGCTGAAGTCGTCTTATCGCTCGTTCGGGACGCTGACATTTTCATCGAAGGATTGCGGCCGGGTGTAACGGAACGTCTGGGCGTCGGCCCGGAGGATTGCTTTGGCGTCAATCCGAAGTTGGTCTACGGACGAATGACCGGCTGGGGACAGACAGGACCATGGTCGAAAAAAGCAGGCCATGACATCAACTATATCTCAATCAGCGGCGCGCTCCTTGCGATGGGCGAAGACGGACGCCCGCCGCCGCCGCCGATCAATCTCGTTGGCGATTATGGCGGCGGCTCGCTATTCCTGCTTTCCGGATTGCTGGCGGCGCTCTGGAAGGCGGCCCGGACAGGGGAGGGCGACGTCGTTGACGCTGCAATTATCGACGGCGCCAATTCGATGATGGGCATCGTTCATTCGCTGGCGCATATCGGTCAGTGGAATGCGGAGCGTCAGGGCAATCTGCTCGACGGCGGCGCTCCTTTTTATCGGTGTTACGAAACGAAGGATGGCGGCTATATGGCCGTCGGGTGCCTTGAGCCGCAGTTCTTTGCGGAAATGCTGGCGCGTTTGGAAATATCGGCTGAAGACTTCGGCGGACAATATGATTTCTCAGCGTGGCCGACGCAGCACGATACGCTTGCCGGGAAGTTTTCGGAGAAAACGCGCGATGAATGGGCGGCAATTTTCGACGCGTCCGACGCCTGCGTGACGCCGGCGCTTTCCTATGAGGAAGCCGCCGCGCATCCGCAGAACGCCGCCCGCAAGAGCCTCGTTTGCGAGGAGAACGTTACATTGCCCGGGCCAGCGCCGCGATTTCAAAATGCCGCCGCGCCGGTGAATTTCGAGGTAGCGCAGAAGAGTGCTGACGCGCGATCGATACTGAAAACGTCCGGTCTGGACGAAGATAGGATTCAAGCCCTGTTCGACAGCGGCGTTGTTTTGCGCGATGCCGAAGCGAAAACCTGACAACTTGACCGAGTTTGCATTACGCTTGCCAAGTTCATGACAATAAACACGCGCCTTATCGATACATTCGCCGTCGGGAACATTCTTGGCGAGGGCGTGTTATGGCGCGCGTCAGACGCCACACTGTGGTGGACTGATATTCAGGACAAGAAATTATTCAATCTCGTTTGGCGTTCACAAGAACTCCGTACGATTGAGACGCCCGAACGCGTCGGGTCATTCGGTTTCATTGAGGGGCGCGACGACCTCCTCGTCGTCGCATTCGAAAGCGGCTTCGCAATTTTTCGCCCTGATGACGGACATATGCATTGGCTTGCGCGCCCGGCGGAACTTGGCGACGGCGTCCGCCTGAATGACGGCCGCGTCGATCCGTTCGGCCGCTTCTGGGCGGGGGCGATGATCGAGCGGGATCTTCATCCCGGCGAAACGCCGGACGCCAAGCTGTACATGCTTGACGAGAAGGGCGTCGCCCAAATCCGCGCCGGCGGCGTTCATATCGCCAATGGGCTGTGCTGGAGCCCCGCTGGCGACCATGTCTACTTTTCCGACTCGATGCACAACGCGATCAGAATTGCGCCGTTCTACGGTGATGGCGCGGGATCATTGGCGTTCAATCAGTTTGCAAAAACCACCAATGGTTCGCCCGACGGCGCGGTAACCGACCATGCAGGGCGGTACTGGTCGGCCTTGTGGGGCGGATCACGGGTCGTCTGTTTTGCGCCCAATGGCGAGGAGGTCTTTTCGCTCGCCGTTGATGCGGTCCAGCCGACCTGTCCGGCGTTTGGCGGGCCGGACGGAAATCTCATGTTCGTCACGTCCGCCCGCGACGGTCTCAACAAAGCCGAACTGGCCGCGTCGCCGAACGCCGGCGCCCTGTTCGTCTATGAGACGAATGTGACCGCTCCGCCGACGGCGCGGGCGAAATTTTCGCCAACTGTACTCGACACGGTGATGTGATCGGGGTTTCACTGGCGGAGACTGGACGTTGGCCCGTGGAATACCCATTCCAAAGGTTTGCTGCTGAATGCCCGTTTAGGAGGCGCACCCATGACGACGGAAAATGAACGCGCCGTGCTCGCCGGCGGATGTTTTTGGGGCATGCAGGATCTTATTCGTAAACAGCCGGGCGTTTTGAAAACCCGCGTCGGCTACACCGGCGGCAGCGAAAAAAACGCGACCTACCGCAATCATGAAGGCCACGCCGAGGCGATCGAGATATTCTTCGATCCGGCAAAGACGTCATTCCGCGCGCTGCTGGAGTTCTTCTTCCAGATTCACGACCCCTCGACGATGAACCGTCAGGGCAATGATGTGGGTTCGTCTTACCGGTCGGAAATTTTCTACGTATCGGAAGAGCAAAAACGCGTCGCCGAGGACACCATCGCCGACGTCAACGCGTCCGGGTTATGGCCGGGCGTTGTCGTCACCGCCGTGTCGCCGGCGGGCGATTTCTGGGAAGCCGAGCCCGAGCATCAGGACTACCTCGAACGGATTCCGAACGGCTATACCTGCCACTTCCCGCGGCCGGACTGGAAACTGCCGAGGCGAAGCGAGCAATAAGCTAGACTTCGTCTGCGCCGCCTTCGCCGCCGGTCCATGAGCCGATGAGGTCGCCGCCCATGGCGAGGACGCCGTCGATGGCGTTCACATACATTTCCGGCGCGCCGTATTTCGCCCCCACATACCAGGCGCCGAGCGCGGCGACCGCCGGAAAGGACGCATTTTTCGGCAGCGACGCCAGCATTCTCAATAGCATGTTCATTGGACTAACCCCTCAAAACCCCGTTCACCCGGGGCCAAGCCTAGCATAGAGAAACGCGCCCGCGCCAGTTTCCACCGCGGGCGAGGAAATCTGCGGGTGACGGGCCGCAAAGACTCGGGCAAAAGGCGGCGCAAAGGACGGACCATGACCCTCGATCCCCACGCTGAAATCCACGAGCGCGCGCTGATAATCGACTTCGGCAGTCAGGTGACGCAACTGATCGCCAGGCGCCTGCGCGAGAGCGGCGTCTATTGTGAGATCCACCCGTTCAACCGCGTCGATCATGCGTTCCTGACGGAGTACGCGCCTAAGGCCGTCATTCTTTCCGGCAGCCCCATGAGCGCGAACACGGAGACATCGCCGCGCGCGCCTGACGAGATATTCTCGCTTGGCGTGCCCATCCTAGGCATCTGCTATGGCGAACAGACCATTTGCGCGCAGCTTGGCGGCGACGTTGAGAATTCCGACCACAAGGAGTTCGGTCGCGCGCAGGTTGAGGTTGTCAAAGACAGCCCGTTATTCGACGGCGTCTGGGAAGCAGGCGGCGCCTATCCGGTTTGGATGAGCCATGGCGACCGCGTCAACGCGATACCGGACGGCTTTGAAATCATTGCCAAGTCCGCGGGCGCGCCATTTGCGGCGATCGCCGATGAGGCGCGCCGGATTTACGCGGTGCAGTTTCACCCGGAAGTCGTCCATACGCCCGACGGCGCCCGGCTGCTTGAGAATTTCACGAAGAAGATTGCGAAACTTTCCGGCGACTGGACCATGGCGGCCTTTCGCGACGAGGCGATTGCACAAATCAGAAATCAGGTTGGCGACGCACGAGTCATTTGCGGGCTTTCCGGCGGCGTTGATTCCTCCGTCGCCGCTGTGCTGATCCATGAAGCGATCGGCGAGCAACTGACTTGCGTCTTTGTCGACACCGGATTGATGCGGGCTGGCGAGGGAGAAGACGTCGTCCGCCTGTTTCGCGACAGCTACAACATTCCGCTCATTCACGTTGATGCCGCGGACCTGTTTCTGGACAAGCTTGCGGGCGTTGACGATCCGGAGCGGAAACGAAAAATCATCGGCGCGACCTTCATCGACGTGTTCGAGGAAGAGGCGGGCAAGATCGAGAATGCCGAGTTTCTCGCGCAAGGCACGCTTTATCCCGATGTGATCGAGAGCGTCTCCTTCGACGGCGGTCCTTCGGTGACGATCAAATCGCACCACAATGTGGGCGGCCTGCCGGAGCGCATGAACCTGAAACTCGTCGAACCGTTGCGCGAGCTTTTCAAGGATGAAGTCCGCGCGCTTGGGCGGGAGCTCGGACTGCCGGACCATTTCGTCGGGCGCCATCCGTTTCCGGGACCTGGCCTTGCGATTCGCATTCCGGGCGCGGTTTCAAAAGGCAAAGCGGATATCCTGCGCAAGGCCGACGCGATCTATCTCGACGAGATCCGGAAGGCCGGGTTGTACGATGAGATCTGGCAGGCCTTTGCGGTATTGCTTCCGGTACGGACGGTAGGCGTCATGGGCGACGAACGGACCTACGATCATGTTCTGGCGTTACGCGCCGTGACGTCAACAGACGGCATGACCGCTGACTACTATCACTTCTCCCACGAATTTCTTGGCGCATGCGCCACGCGCATTATCAATGAAGTGCGCGGCGTGAACCGGGTCGTCTACGACATTACGTCAAAGCCGCCGGGTACGATTGAGTGGGAATAGTTTGCGTATGTGTGAGGCGCTGAAATGACCATAGAACACTTGTTGAAAAACAAGGCCTATATTGCCGGCGAATGGCGCGATGCGGTGTCAGGCGCGACATTCGAAGTTAAAAATCCTTCGACCAGTGAGACGATTGCGAATGTGCCGGATATGGGCGCGGCGGAAACGGACGCAGCGATCGACGCCGCAGCATCAGCTTTTGAAGAATGGCGCCAACTGACCGGCAAGGAACGCAGCGCCATTCTCCGGCGCTGGCTTGACCTCATCATGACGGAGCAGGAAGGCCTTGCGCGGCTCCTGACCATGGAACAGGGAAAGCCGCTCGCCGAAGCGCGGGGCGAAATTGCTTATGGCGCTTCGTTCATTGAATGGTTTGCGGAGGAGGCCAAACGCACTTATGGGGAAACCATTCCCGGCCATATGCGCGACAAGCGGCTGATCACGATCAAGCAGCCGGTGGGCGTCGCAGCGGCGATCACCCCATGGAATTTTCCGAGCGCAATGATCACGCGCAAAGCCGGCGCCGCGCTGGCGGCGGGTTGTTCGATGATCGTGAAGCCGGCTGAGCAAACACCGCTTTCCGCATTGGCGCTCGCCGCGCTCGGCGAAAAGGCGGGGCTGACCCCCGGCGTTTTTTCCGTGATCACAGGCGACGCGGCGACCATCGGTGAGGCGTTTACGAGCAGCCCGGTTGTCCGTAAGCTGACATTTACCGGTTCAACGGAGATTGGCCGCTTGCTGATGCGGCAAAGCGCCGACACGATCAAGAAAGTCTCTCTGGAACTTGGCGGAAATGCGCCGTTTGTGGTGTTGGATGATGCGGACCTCGATAAGGCCGCCGATGCGGCGATCCTCTGCAAATTCCGAAATGCGGGACAGACCTGCGTCAGCGCCAATCGCATTTATGTTCAAGCTGGCGTCTATGACGCGTTCGCGGAAAAGTTGACGGCGCGGGTCGCGCGCCTGTCTGTGGGCGACGGATTTGCAGACGGCGTCCAGATCGGTCCGTTGATCGACGATGCGGCGATAGAAAAGGTTCAGGCCCATCTTGACGACGCGGCCGGCAAAGGTGCGGCAGTGCAGTTCGGCGGAAAGCGCCACGATCTGGGCGGCAGGTTTTTCGAACCGACGGTCGTCACGCAAGCGACGCAGGAGATGCGGATCGCCAGCGAGGAAACTTTCGGGCCGCTCGCGCCGCTCATCAAATTCGACACCGACGATGAAGCGATCGCGCTTTCCAACGCCACGGAATTCGGCCTCGCCGCCTATCTCTTTTCGAACAACATCTCGCGCGCGTTCCGGGTCGCCGAAGCCATTGAGACCGGCATGATCGGCGTCAATACCGGCATCATCTCATCGGAAGTGGCGCCATTTGGCGGCGTGAAACAGTCGGGCCTTGGCCGGGAAGGCGGGCGCGAAGGCATCGAGGAATTTCTCGAGACGAAATATATGTGCCTGGAAATCTAGGGCGTTAATTGTCCTTATACGCCTCTTCTTCGGCGCCGGAAACATGATCGGCTTCCCGGGCGAGAACGAAAAGATAATCCGAGAGGCGATTAATAAATGGAATAGACGCGGCTTGTTTGTCAGCCGACAGCAATGACAGGCCGCGCTCGACGCGCCGCGCCACAACGCGAGCCTGATGCAATCGGCAACTGGCCTCCGTTTTGCCGGGATAAATGAAGTCTTTAAGCGGCGGCAGCGCGTCCTGAATTTCGTCAATGGCGCTTTCGAGGGCCTCAATGGCGCCGTCTTCCAGTTTGAACCGGTCGGCGTGTTTGTCGCCCGTATAGCTGACGGCGGCGCTGATTTGATAGAGCTTCTGTTGAATATCGGAAAGCGCCGCATCGCGTTTGGGAAAGCCAAGCCGCGCAAAGCCTAACGCGACGGAGAGTTCGTCAAGATCGCCAACGGCGCCGATATGCGGGTCGCCCTTGGAAACGCGTTCGCCGGACAGCATGGACGTTTCGCCCATGTCGCCGCCGCGGGTGTAGACTTTCGTATCGGCCATTGAATTGTCCTGACTGTCGTAAGTATTTTTCGCCTTATGGCACATCTAGCCGCCCGGCGGAAATTCGCGAAGGCAGGATTGAAACGCCCTGACGGCGGTCGTCGGCATCCATTTTTTGCGCACCGCGAAGCCGATGGGCAAGGGGGCAAAAAACGCTGTCGGCAGAAGCGCAAAACGCCGCATGAATGTTTTTGACGTCGAATATTCCGCGCTGATGACGCCGATCGCGTCGCTGCTGGCGACAATGTCCGCGATGAGCGGGAAATACTCGACAATATGCATGCGCCGCACGCTGTCGCCGCCGAATGCCGAAAACAGACTGCGCAACTGGTCGGTGTGCCAGCTCATGCGGTCTGCAGCGATAATCGGATATTCGATAAGTTCCCTGTCCGTGACCGATGGCTCGAGCGCGAGAGGATGTCGCTTGCGCGTAAAGAGCGTTGTCTCAAGAGCGCCGAGCGCCTCGAAGGTAAAACCGTCCTCATCGCGCAACGTATTTTCCGGCCCCACAAGAATATCGAGATCGCCGCGGCGCAAGGATCGTACGCCGCTGACGGAGGAGACCGCTTCCAGATGCACGCGCAATTCCGAGCTGTCCGTAATGAGCGTTTTGACGGCCTTGTTGACGAGGCCCTGCATGGACGGCGGGCTGACGCCCACGCGGATCAACGTATCGCCGCTTTCGCGCGATTGTCTGGCGTCGTCGGCTAGCTGATCGAGATCAGAAATGATCCGGGCCGCGCGGTTGATGAAGTGGCGGCCGCGCTCAGTGGCAACCACATCCCGGGCGCGTCGGTCAAAAAGGGCGTATCCGATATCCTTTTCGATATCCGCCAGGCTGCGGCTCAAAGTCGACTGCGTAAGGCCCAGCGCGCCCGCTGCGGCGCTGATTGAGGCGCAGCGGTCAATTTCGACGATCTGCTTCAGTTTCGCAGCGTTTAATGTATTCATATAATGAATAATAAGCGTATCATATGAATTTGACAAATTCCGCCTGGCCAGCGAGAAGACATTGAGTGGATCATCGATCGGTGATCCGCCCCTAGCGCTCGCCCTTCGTTCAAGGGCGCGCTAAACCAATTCGGCGGCGCGCCGAGTTTACGTTTCACTTCTGTCGCCGGCGCCCGTTCGAAACACTTCGCATTGCGTGAAAGGCTCACCATTCATGACCCCTTACGTCGCTCCGCTCACTGATATGAAATTCGCCGCGACGCGCCTCGCCGGCTTTGACGACATCGCGAAGCTGCCGGGCGGCGACGAATTGAGCGACGATCTGTTGAACGCCATATTTGAAGAAGGCGGCAAATTCGCCAGCGGCGTCCTCGCGCCGCTCTATAGGGTTGGCGACACCCAAGGCTCCCATCTTAAGAACGGAACGGTGCGCACGCCCGACGGCTGGAAAGACGCCTATACGCAATTCGCCGAGGGCGGCTGGAACGCCGTGCCGTTCGATCCGGAATATGGCGGGCAGGGCCTGCCATGGCTTGTGGCAACGGCCCTGTTCGACATGTGGCACGCCTCCAACATGGCGTTCGCTTTGTGCCCGATGCTGACGCAAGCGGCAGTGGAAGCGGTCAGCCGGTATGGGTCGGACGACCAGAAAGCGACCTATCTTGAAAATATGATTTCCGGCGCCTGGACCGGCACCATGCAGCTTACCGAACCGCAAGCCGGGTCGGACCTTGCGCAGGTCCGCACGAAAGCGGTGAAGGACGGCGACGCCTATCGCATTTCCGGTCAGAAGATTTTCATTACCTATGGCGATCACGAGATGACCGACAACATCATTCACATGGTGTTGGCGCGCACGCCGGATGCGCCGGCGGGCGTAAAAGGCATTTCTCTCTTCATCGTTCCGAAGTTCATGGTGAATGACGACGGTTCGCTGGGCTCGCGCAATGACGTGCGATGCGTTTCTCTTGAAGAGAAGATGGGCATTCACGCGAGCCCGACAGCGGTCATGTCGTATGGCGAGAACGAAGGCGCCGTCGGCTACCTGATCGGCGAAGAGGGCAAGGGCCTCAATTACATGTTCACGATGATGAATAATGCGCGGCTCTCTGTCGGGCTTGAGGGCGTCGCGCTCGCTGAGCGCGCTTATCAGAAAGCCGCAGAATTTTCCCGCGACCGCGTGCAGGGACGGGACATTGCCGGCGAAAGCCCGGACCCAGTCGCTATTGTACGTCACCCGGATGTGCGCCGTATGCTGATGACCATGCGCGCACTTGCCGAAGCCTCGCGTGCGCTCGCCTATTACGCCGCCGGTCAGCTCGATATCGCCGGTCGCCATACGGATGAAACCGCGCGCAGCGAATCGCAGGCCCGGGTCGATTTCCTGATTCCCATTGTTAAGGGTTGGGGCTCCGAGGTCGGCTCTGAAGCGGCATGGAACAGCGTTCAGGTCCACGGCGGCATGGGCTTTGTCGAAGAGACGGGCGCGGCGCAGTTCATGCGCGATGCAAAGATCGCCGAAATTTATGAAGGCTCCAACGGCATTCAGGCGATGGACCTGATCGGGCGCAAACTCGCCCGCGACGGCGGCGCCGAAGCAAGCCGACTGATTGCCGAAATGCGCGATCTCGACGGCGCCCTTGCTGATGCAGGCGACGATCTCGCCGACTTGCGCGCTGCGTTGGCGGAGGGCGTTGCGGCCATGGAGAAAGCGACAAGCTGGTTGCTCGAGGCCCACAAAGGCGACATCCGCGACGCGGCGGCAGGAGCGATGCCGTATTTACGTTTATGCGGCACGGTCGCCGGGGGCTGGCTGATGGCGAAAGCCGCTGTCATCGCGAAAACCGAGCTTCAAGAATCTAACGCCGATGCAGCGTTTCTTAACGCCAAGATCACAACGGCCAAATTTTACGGCGCGCGTATTTTGCCGAGAGCCGCTTCGCTTTGCGCCGAAGTAACGGCGGGCGCCGACACAATCATGGCGCTCGCGGACGACGCATTTTGACGGGTCGCACATTTTCAGGAGACAACGATGCCCGATGATCTGAAGCTTGCTGACAAGCCGAAATCCGCCGGCGATAAGAACGGCGTCGGCGCCCGTCGCAATAATATTCGTTTTGTGACGGCGACGAGCCTGTTCGACGGGCACGACGCCGCCATCAACATTATGCGGCGCATCCTTCAGGCGACCGGCGTTGAGGTCATTCATCTAGGCCACAACCGGTCGGTCGATGAGATCGTGACTGCCGCGATTGAAGAAGATGTGCAAGGCATCGCTATCAGTTCCTATCAGGGCGGACATGTTGAGTATTTCAAATACGCTGTTGATCTGCTCCGAGAGCGCGGCGCCGGACACATCAAGGTCTTTGGCGGCGGCGGCGGCGTGATCGTTGACGCTGAAATCAGGGAACTCCACGATTACGGCGTTGAACGCATCTACTCGCCGGCCGACGGGCAGAAGCTGGGCCTGCAGGGCATGATCGACGACATGGCGGCGCGCGCGGATTTCGATACGCTGGACGCCGGCGCTGCAGACGTCGAAAGCCTTTCGGATGAAGGCTGGGGCGGGCTGTCGCGTTTCCTGACCGCGCTTGAGCAAGGCCGCGTTGACGACACGACGATTGCCGAGCTTGAAAAAGCGGCCGCCGCGAAACCGGGCGCGCCAATCCTCGGCATCACGGGTACGGGCGGCTCCGGCAAGTCTTCGCTTTGCGATGAGTTGATTACCCGGTTCCGCATGGATTCCGCAGACTTCAAGATCGCTGTGCTCGCGATTGATCCGTCGCGGCGCAAAAGCGGCGGCGCATTGCTCGGCGACCGCATTCGCATGAACGCCATTAATGCGTCGGAGATTTTCTTCCGCTCAATTGCAACGCGCGATTCTGAATCGGAAGTCCCGGCTTTTGTTTTTCAGGGCGTTAATGCCGCCCGCGCGGCGGGTTTCGACCTCATCATCGTTGAGACGCCGGGCATCGGTCAGGGCAATGCGGCGATCGCCGATATTTCTGACGTATCGCTTTACGTCATGACGCCGGAATTCGGCGCCGCCTCGCAGCTTGAAAAAATCGACATGCTCGATTTTGCCGATGTTGTCGCCATCAACAAGTTTGACCGCAAGGGCGCTGAAGACGCCTTGCGTGATGTTCGCAAGCAGGTCCAGCGCAACCGCGAAGCGTTCTCGAAACCGATTGAGGAGATGCCGGTATTCGGAGCGATTGCCGCGCGCTACCAGGATGACGGCGTATCGACCTTGTATGTCGGATTGCGCGACAAGATTACGGAGCGCGGCTTTTCCTTGCCGGAAACGCAGTTCAAGGCCAACCCGAAACGCATGCCGTCTGCGCGCGACGCTATCGTGCCGCCGGCGCGTCAGCGATATCTCGCAGAGATCGCTTCGGAAGTGCGCGGCTATCACGACCGCGCGCAGCAGCAGTCGTGGATTGCACGAGAAATTCAGCAGCTCAGGCGATCGCAGGAAATGCTGGAGGCTGACGGCGCGTCCGGGGCGGACCTCGACAACCTCATCCAGTCCCGCGAAGAGCGCCTTGATACGCGTGCGCGAAACCTTCTGGAGAACTGGCCGAAGGTCAAGGAAAGCTATGCGGGCGACGAATATGTGGTCAAAATTCGCGACAGGGAAATTCGCACCAAGCTGACGCGCAAGACGCTGTCCGGCACGGAGATTCGCAAAGTCGTCCTGCCGCGCTACGAAGATCACGGCGAATTGCTGAACTGGATGCTGCGGGAAAACCTGCCCGGTTCTTTCCCTTACACGGCCGGCGTCTTCGCGTTCAAACGGGAAGGGGAAGACCCGACGCGCATGTTCGCCGGCGAGGGCGACCCGTTCCTCACCAACAAGCGCTTCAAGTATCTCTCCAAAGACTCGGACGCGAAGCGTCTCTCAACGGCGTTTGATTCCGTCACCCTTTACGGTTTCGATCCCCATGAGCGCCCGGACATTTACGGCAAGGTCGGCAATTCCGGCGTATCGGTGGCGACCCTTGACGATATGAAGGTGCTCTTTGACGGGTTTGACCTCTGTTCGCCGACGACGTCCGTTTCAATGACGATCAACGGGCCGGCGCCGACGATCCTCGCCATGTTCCTCAACACGGCGATCGACCAGCAGCTCGACAAGTTCGAAAAAGAAAACGGCCGTCAGCCTACGGAAGACGAAGCCAACAAGGTGCGCGCCTGGGCGCTGGAGACCGTCCGCGGCACGGTGCAGGCGGACATCCTGAAAGAGGATCAGGGCCAGAACACCTGCATTTTCTCAACAGAGTTCTCCCTGAAAGTCATGGGCGACATTCAGGAATATTTTGTCCAGAACCGGGTCCGAAACTTCTATTCCGTTTCGATTTCCGGCTATCACATTGCCGAGGCCGGCGCGAACCCGATTTCGCAACTGGCGTTCACGCTGGCGAACGGGTTTACCTTCGTTGAGTCTTATCTCGCGCGGGGCATGAAGATCGACGATTTCGCGCCCAATCTCTCATTCTTTTTCTCAAACGGCATGGACCCGGAATATTCGGTGCTCGGCAGGGTGGCGCGGCGCATCTGGGCGATCGCCATGCGCAATAAATACGGCGCCGGCGAGCGTTCGCAGAAACTGAAATATCATGTCCAGACGTCGGGGCGTTCGCTCCACGCGCAGGAGATGGACTTCAATGATATTCGCACGACGCTGCAGGCCCTGATTGCGGTTTATGATAATTGCAATTCCCTGCACACAAACGCCTTTGATGAAGCTTATACAACGCCTACGGAGCATTCCGTCCGCCGCGCCATGGCGATCCAGATGATCATCAACAAGGAATGGGGACTTGCACAAAACGAGAACCCCAATCAGGGTGCGTTCATTATTGATGAATTGACCGACCTCGTCGAAGAGGCTGTGCTGAAAGAGTTTGAACGCATCGCCGACCGCGGCGGCGTGCTCGGCGCCATGGAGACGGGCTATCAGCGCGGCAAGATCCAGGAAGAAAGCCTTTATTACGAGCATAAGAAGCATGACGGCTCGCTGCCGATCGTCGGCGTCAACACGTTCCTGAACCCCGAAGGGTCGGAAGTCTTGGAGCCTGAGCTCCAGCGTTCAACGACAGAGGAAAAAGACAATCAGATCAAACGGCTTCGCGGGTTTCAGGAGCGCGAACCTGAAGCAACCAAAGCGGCGCTGCAGCGCCTGCGCGATGCGGTCGTCCATGACGAGAATGTCTTCGCCGTGTTGATGGAGGCCGTTCAATATTGCTCGCTCGGCCAGATCACCGACACGCTGTTCGAGGTTGGCGGGCGCTACCGGCGGAATATGTGACGCTTTCGACGGTCAAGGCGGCGGCGGAGAAGGCGGGCCTCTCTTATCGAGGCGCATTTCATCCGGATGCAGACGACATGCCCGCGGGCCACGCCGCCGGTACGCTGGTGATGCTCGGCTTCCTGCGCGCCGATTGGCCTGCATTTACAGTTTCGCCTGAGTACAGGGACGGGCGGCCTCATCCGCTCGATCGCTGGTCGCACCGGGTTGTCTCGGCGCTGGCGCGCGACTTGGGCGCCAGGCCCTATTTCCCGTTCACGGCGCCGCTCATGCCGTTTATCCGCTGGGCGCAGAAGGCCGAGCCGGTATATCCGTCTGCCATGGGCATGATGATCCATCCGACATTCGGATTGTGGCACGCCTGGCGCGGCGCACTGGCGTTCGGGGAACGGCTCGACCTGCCGGCGCCCGACGACCGGCCGCGGCCGTGTGATGCTTGCGCCGACAAGCCATGCCTCTCCGCCTGTCCGGTGAACGCCTTTGACGGAACCGGCGCCTTCAATGTCGCCGCCTGCAGCGCGCATATTCGTTCGCCCGCAGGCGTCGATTGCATGGAAAAGGGATGCGCCGCCCGCCGCGCCTGCCCGGTCGGGCAGGACTATCAGTACACGCCCGAACAGGCGGCGTTTCATATGAAGAGTTTCAGGGGCGGGTAAATCGTAGACGCTGATGCAAGCAACGGCCGCTATTACAATTGGTAATGGCGTTGCGCCCCTCAGTCATCTGCGTTGAAAATCGGATCGGCAGGGGCGCTGTTTCTACAAGCATTTAAAGCTTCGATACCGGCACTATAAATATGGCAGTCTGTATCCTCATCGAGTCTTCGAAGAGCGGTTTCAATTGCGTCGCACAATATCGGATCGCCAATGTAGGAAGCAGCGTCAAATAGGGGCTGAGATGAAAATGGACCATGCAACTCATGTTGCACCAGAGGCATAGCAATTTTGGGATCTCTCATCGCAAGTCCAACGAGAGCCTCGGCACGCACATCTGCGCACGTATCCTGAAATGCGCTCATCAACGTTTGGCGAACTTTCTCAGTATCGACATTGGCATGCGATAGAAGAAACACGGCCCAATCGCGATTGGAAGGGTTCGAATCTGATGTCAGTTTTATAAGTTGGTTAAGGTTTTCTTTCGGCGGCCCCTCGACCCCAATCGGAACATCACCATTAGCAATCATTCGGAGGACTACATCCGGCGGAAAATAGGCGTCGTCTTTGCTCATGTCGAAAGCGCTACTAACTTTCTCATCGCCTCCAGCCCGTCCGTCAGCGCCGCGGGACCCGGCTGCAGGATGATCGCGGACTTGATCTCGTAGAGCCGCCCGTTTTTGACGGCGGGTATCGCGTCCCAGCCTTTTCGCGTGGCGACCGTGTCCTTCTTGAAGCCCTTGCCGCACCAGGAGCCGATAATCATGTCGGGCTGCGCCGCGATAACTTCCTCTGACGTTACGAACCGGCCTTTCGCCGCCTGTTCAAAGGCGCGGTCCGCAAAGACATTTTCCCCGCCGGCGATCTCTATGAGTTCCGAAACCCAGCGGATGGCGGAGATCATGGGCTCGTCCCATTCCTCGAAATAAACGCGGGGACGTCGCTCCAACTTCGCAGCGGCATCTCGCGCCTTGTCGATATTGTCCTGAAGATCGGCGCAGAGCGCTTCCGCCTTGCCCGGTTCGCCGATCAGCGCGCCGACCGTGCGCATCATGTCGAAAATGCCCGCGACTGTGCGGTGATTGAATGCGTGGACTTCGAGCCCCTCGCGCATCAACTCCGCCGTGATGTCTGCCTGAATGTCGGAGAAAGTGAATACGAGGTCCGGCTCAAGGGCGAGGATCTCGTCGGTCTTCGCATCGGTGAATGTCGAAACCTTCGGTTTGCGCCGGGCTTCTGGCGGGCGCACGACAAAACCGGATACGCCGACAATCCGTTCATCCTCGCCCATGCAATAGAGCGTTTCGACGGTTTCTTCGGTGAGGCAAACGATGCGTTTCGGCGGATACATTTTGTGCTCTGATCGATTTTGGTCGTCAGGAATATCGGAGCGCAAAGAGCAAGAAAAGGGTGATGATCGTGGACCTGCGAACTATTGTATCAGTCGCGTCTTTTCGGTTGCCAGAAATGCCCGTTTAGTGCCAAAGCCCCTTGGCCATGGGGTTCGCATTCAACAAGGCCGCGCTTCAGGAAACGGTGAGGACACTGGCGCCGGGAGTCCTGATGGCGTTTACGGTCGCGGCGGCCGCAACGTTTCTGACCGAACATTACGGCGCGCCGGTGATGCTGTTCGCGCTGCTGATCGGCATGGCGTTTCATTTCCTGAGCCTTGAAGGCCCATGCGCGCCCGGCATTCAGTTTACGGCATCGCGGCTTCTGAAGATTGGCGTTGCGCTGCTTGGCGTGCGCGTTTCCTTCTCCGACCTCGCGAGCCTTGGCGCCGCGCCGGCCTTGCTGACGCCCGTTTTGATCGGCGCGACCATTGGCGCAGGGTTGCTGATCAGTCTGCTCTTCGGTCGTCGCATGCGGTTCGGGTTGCTCACCGGCGGCGCCGTTGCGATCTGCGGCGCGTCCGCGGCGCTCGCGATTTCGTCTGTCCTGCCAAAGAAAGAAGGCACCGAACGCGACACGCTGTTCACGGTCATCGCCGTCACAACCCTCTCGACGATCGCCATGATCGCCTATCCGATCATCTTCGCCGCCCTTGGGTTCACCGATCAACAGATCGGGTATTTGATCGGCGCAACAATTCATGATGTAGCGCAGGTGATCGGCGCCGGCTACGCAGTGTCGGAGGACGCGGGCGCCGTCGCGACTTACGTGAAAATGATGCGCGTTGCATTCTTGCCAGTTGTCGTGATTGCGCTGGCGCTTTCGTTTCGCGGCGATCCGGGCGCGGGAAAGAAGGGATTTCCCTGGTTCGCAGTCGGCTTTGGCGCGCTGCTGGCGATCAACAGCACCGGGCTTATTCCGCCATTGATAGTCAGTCTCCTGACCGGCGCATCGCAATGGCTTCTGGTTGCGGCGATTGCGGCGCTCGGCATGAAAACATCGCTCAAGGCCATGGCCGATCTTGGCGCCGGCCATATTGGCGTTGTTGTCGCGCAGACCTTATTCCTGCTTGTGATTGCGTTTGGCGCGGTCGCGCTACTCTGATCAGAAGCGGTATTTCAGCCCGCCATAGACGCTTGCCCGCGCGCCCGGCGTGAAAATCCGGTCTTCGTCGATATTGATCGAGAGCACCGGCGACACCCCGGCGATATAACTCGTGTCGAGAAGGTTTTCACCGGACGCAAAGACTTCAAGCTGGTCGGAGAGGCGGTAGCCGGCGGAAAAACCGATCACCGGTTCTGTCGGTACGCTGACAGTATTTTCGTGATCGGCAAAGTATGCGCCGCCGGCGAGTTGAACATTCGCCGCCACGAACCAGGCGTCCTTGACGTCATAGCGCAATTCGCCGCGATAATGATGCACCGGTAGGCCGCCGATGCGGTTGCCGTCCACGTTGCCCAGGGCGAAGCCGCCATCGGTGAAGCGGTGATTGGCGTAGTTATAGACATTGCGCAAGGTGAGCGCCGCGCCCCGGTTCGTCATGGCGTCCGGAAAGAGATGAATGTCGAGGCCGGCTTCAACGCCCTTGTGGGTGGTGCTGTCACCGTTGGCGTAGAGGCCGCCGGAAATGAAGCTTGACGGGTCGGCGAGCGAGATGATCTCGTTTTCGACGTCCGTATCGTAATACGCTATGTTGAAGCCTACCCAGTTGCTGAACGTGCCGCGAACGCCCGCTTCAAGCGTGAAGGAGTCCTGCTCGTCGAGCCCTGACAGGAATGTCGGATCGCCGGCGGTCAGTTCTTCCATGCTCGGCGGTTCATAGGCGCGTGAAGCGCTGGCGTAGAGCTGAATATTGTCATTGATGTCGAAGCGGGCGCCGCCCCGGGCGGCGACGCCGGTGAAGGTGCGCGAGTCAAAGTCGTTGTCGGCGAAGTCCGTCAACTGCCGTTCGACCTTGATGAACTTCGCGCCAATCTCGACGGCGAAGCGGCGCAAGGGTTCATAGACGCCCTCGACAAAGGCGTTGATGAGTTTGGATTTCTGGTCGGTCTGCGAATTCAGATCGCCCGGATCGCCATTGAGGTTTTCAAAAACGTCCGATGTCTGGCTGCCGGTGACCCATTCGCCGCCGAAACGATAAAGGGCGTCGCCGCCAAGGAGTTGCAGGGACCGCTCCGCTTCAAGGCGGGCGCCCCATTCGGAGCCTTCCTGATCGAGAAAACCGACGAAGTCGATCTGGGGCGATACAATTTCCCGGCGTGTATAGTGCCCGCCGACGGTGAAGTGATGCCAGAGGATTCCGAACTTTGTTTCGTTTGCAATGCGCCCTTCGCGAATATCGCGGGCGTAGTCGTCAGCGCGCGCGCCATCCACGAGATTGATGATCGGTCCGCCGGGGAACAGCGGTCCGAGCGTAATCGGCGGGGTCGGGCGCTGCGCGTCCTCTTCCAGTTGCGCAAGCGTCAGGCCGCCTGCGAGTTCCGTTTTGGAATTGACGACATCGACGAAAAAGCGCGTGTTCAGGTTTTCGCGCAGGTCGAAGCCGATATTGCCATGAAACTGCTGGCTTGACCGGCGGTTGTTATCGCGCCAGCCATTTTCATAGAGGCCGGTGACGCCGGCGTAATAGTTCAAGTTAGCGGATGCCCCCGCGAACGAAACATGGGTCTGGCCGCCGGGTTTGCCGTCAATGGTTGCGCCGCCGTCAATACGCGCGGAAAGGCCCGCCGGCGCATCGCGGCCGGTGCGCGAAACCAGATTAACGACGCCGCCGAGATTGGCGCCGCCTTCGCGCAAATTGGCGACGCCGCGGTAGATTTCGATTTCCTGCGTTGAGAGGAGATCAATCTCGCTGGTGTTGGTCGTGCCGTGAACATCGGTGAGGCGCGCGCCGTCGCGCAGGACGATGACGTTGGAGCGCTGCGTACTGTTGCCGACGGCAAACCCGCGAATGGAAAGGCGCGGCTCCTGAATGTCGAGGCCGTTGACGGTGACGCCCGGCGCGAAGAAAACGCCGTCGCCGATATCGTCTGCGTAATTGTCTTCAAAGTCGCTGGCGTCGCGGATATCGACGGCGCCGACGGCGCCCTGATAGTCCTCAAGAGGCCGGTCGCGGAGCGTCACCGGCTTGAAGACGCCGGCGTCTTCCATGGCGGCGATGGCGGCTGTGGCGCCGGCGAGCGATGAACTCGCAAGGAGAAAAGCGGTCAGAGATTTTGTCACGGTCATTTCGCTGTTTTGAATTCGTAAACGACACTTTTCAGGCGACGTCCGGCGCGAAATTCTGCGCATGACGCTGCATGGTTCTGTGTTGTTGTCCGAAATCCCCTCTTGTTTGTCCGGCCCTTAGAACAGGCCGATATCGCGTTGCGTGAAGTTGGTGAGCCCGGGCAGCGCCGTATCAAGCTCGCCATTATCGAGCCCGAACCAGGCGCCGAGCGTTGCGGCGAACTGGTCGACGGACGTTGTCGGGATGAGCCGGCCATTGCCGCTGTCCTGATCGTGGTCGAGCACCGGTAGTGGCATCTGGCCGACCATGCGTGATCCGTTGACGCCGCCGCCGATGACGAAATGATGTCCGCCCCAGCCGTGATCGGTGCCGTCGCGGTTGATCGTCAGCGTGCGGCCGAAGTCCGACGCGGTGAAAGTTGTGACGTCCTGATCGACGCCGAGTTCGGTCATCGTGTCATGGAAGGCGCGGATGGCGCCGGCGATGCCGCCATGCCGGTTCGGGATGCTGTTATGCTGGTTGGAGTGAGAATCGTATCCGCCGTCAGCGACGAAAAAGACCTGACGGTTGACGCCGAGCGTGTCGCGCAATGCGATGATGCGCGCAACGACCTGCAATTGGGCGGCGAGACCGCCTTGCGGAAACACTGTGGTGAACGGCGCATCGGCGCCGAAGGATTCGCGCAGCGTCCGGTTGGCGTCGATCGACCGGTCCATAATGTTGACGAAATCGCGGCGCAGCAAATTGGTGAGGGTCTGACCTTCCGCTTTCAGCGCGGATTCATACATGCCCGGCAGCGCGGCGGAACCGAAGAGTTCGTCATCGCTGACGCCGACAATTTCCTGTGGGCCGCGGCGCCCGACCTGGTACTGGCCGACGACTTCTCCTTGCAGGAACACCGCGTTGCCGGCGGCGGATACGGACGTAAACGTTGAATCCGGATTGCTGCTGGAGGCCGCGATCATGTCGGCGAGGCGGCCGCCCCAGCCGAATCGCGCGCCTTCCGGTTCTGACGACATCCAGACCGATTGCTGGTCGTTGTGGGAGAAGAGGCGCGGCGGTCGCGGCGCGGAACGGTTTTGAAAGTCCGTACGGTTCATCGGCACGACAAGCGGGCCGACATTGGAAACGATCGCGCCGTCGCCGCGCTCGATCAGTTCATGGATGGGCGCAAGTTCCGGCGGCAATGCGAATTGTCGCCCGCCAAAATCGGCGCCGTTTGACAGATTGAGCGGCAATAACTGCGCCCGGGTGCGGGTCGATCCACCCATATTGTCTTCATACCGATTGAAAAGCTCACGGCGGATCTGCGCATAATCGTTATAGTTTTCCGTGTCATACGGAATGATGGTGTCATGACCATCCATGCCGCCGAACAGGAAGACACAGATCAGCGCGCGGTAACCGCTCGTGTCGGCGGCGAACGCATTAAAGCGCATCAAATCGTTGGCGAATCCGGTCGCTGCCCCAAGGGAAAGCGCCGCACCGGTCTGGAGGAAGTGTCTACGTGAATGCCGCATCGGTTTTTCCTAGCGCTGAACGATGTAATCGGATGAATTCATGACGAAGAGCACGGCGAGGCGCGCGCGCAGTTCGTCTCGGGAGAATGAGCCGCTGCCGGCTGATATCGCGTTAACGGCGTCGATAATCTGCGTGCGGGTTTCGGCTGTCAGCGAGCCATGGGCCAGCAACATGTCGAGGTGATCCACAAGCGCGGCCGCATCGCCGGCGAGCGCGATCTCCGTGTCGTAATTCGGCGCGAAGTCGGTTCGCCCTTCATTGTTGAAAATAAACTCCGTCATGAAGTTCGCGTAACCGGTGACACTTGCCGCTGTCGTGATCTGCAGCTCCGGCGCGACCATACCGGCGGCGGCGCTTTCCGAGCCGGGCTGAACATAGCCCGGGCGATAGAAGTTAAAGACAGACGGCGACCGGTAAGCCTGCTGGTTGAGGGCGCTCGGCGCTTGCGTATCGCGCACCAGTTCTTCATTGCCCACATCAGTGCTGGTCACGCCGAAGGCCCGCGCCCACTGGGTGAACCGGATGACCGGCTCACGGACCTTGCCGTATTGGGCGCCTGTAGCGAAAGAGGGGTCGCGGGCTTCCTGGTCGAGGAGTATCGCCGCAAAGACCGCGCGCATATCGCCGCGTCCGCCGCCGCCTGCGATGCGTCCGTCGGGCATGGTGAAGCTGCCTGACCGAAACGCAGATGCGACGCGGTTCACATATGCCGGCGAGGGATTACTGGTGACGAGGCGCTGAATGAGCTGGCGCGAAATAAACGGCGCCGTGTTCTGGTGATTGAACAGCGCATCGAGGGCGATGCCGATCGACTGGTCGCCCGGCGTGTTCGCCGGGATCGTCGTATCAAGAAAGACTTTTGATTCCGGGGAGTGCTCTTCGTCGAACATCACGAGCGGCAGATATTCGGAACGAATATCGTCGGGCCGGCCGAGGAAACGGCTGCGCTCCGCCCAGCTCAGCCCGGTAAAGACTTTCGCCAACTCGGTAATGTCTGAATTGTCGTAGGTCTCGATCGCATTGCCTGAACCGTCGAGCACGGGTTCGCCGTTTGGCTGCAGATCAATCAGGCCGATCGTAAAGAGTTGCAGAATTTCACGGGCGTAATTTTCGTCCGGCACGACCTCGCGCTCGGCGTCGGCCTTCTGGTTCTGCAAGTATGTGAGCCAGATCGCCATCGCCGGGCTGTAGGTGACATTCTCCAGGGTCTGGCGAAAATTGCCGAATGCGCCGGCATTGATAATGTCCATATAGTTGGCCATGGCGACCGGGCGGTCTTCAAGATCGCCGCTCGCATAGGACGCAACAATGATTTGCGAGAGCGCGAAGCCGGCGCGTTGGCGGAGCTGGTCGTCGCCGAGAATGGCGCGGGCCCAGAATGTTTCTGAGAGCTCCGTCCGGCCCGCCTCGGCGCCGGACGCTTCCACGAGCAATACCGATTGCAGCAGCGATTCCTGCGGCTTTGCGAATTCGTCAAGCAGCCACTGCTCATACCCGATGGCGCGGAGATTATCGATGTCGGCTTGCGTCGCGCCGAAGGTCGCCTGGTTTAAAAACTTGACGGCTTGCGTCTGGGTCATGCCCACCGGACCGCCTGTCGGCGGCGGCGTCGGCGTGGCGCCGCCATCGCCTGTTTCCGTACAACCGGCCGCAGCCAACAACGCCGCGCCCGCGAAGAAAACGCGTTTGAAAGAAAACTCATTAAACGAGCAGAACATCACGCCCGACTCCCGAACTACGGGTCGCTTCTAGCGTTGTTCTGTAAACGGAAGTGAAAACGGAGGGCGCAATTTGACTAAAGGTTTCGCAATGATGAAAAATCGCCCGCCATCATAACGAATAGGCGCAGATTGAAATTTATTCAGGTTTCTATACGCGGCGTTTCAACGGTTTTTTGCGTATAAAGATGGTTGCGAAATTGCGGTCGCACACACGTTGAACGCGTAATCTTTCGTCAATAAGCGCTAAATTTTCGGCAATGATTCGCGTTTGTTTGTTCGCAATCAAAGGAAGACTTCGCAAGCTTTATGAATCGGCGCCGGCGCGTTTTGCAAAACTCCATGCGAGCGTCGCCAGCGGTTTCACCTGATCGCCCATTTTCGCCGCCTCCGGCGAAGACGCATTGCCTTGCAGGGACCGCGCATAGACGCCCTGAATGATCGCGGCGATGCGGAACATGTTGTAGGAGATGCAATAGTCGAGATCCGACACGCCGTCGCGCCCGGTTCGCGCGCAATAGACACGCACCATGTCGTCAAGCGACGGAATCCCGAGCGCGCCGAGATCAACGCCGGCTAGACCGCCGCGGACGTCTTTCGGGAAGAAATAGACCATCAGGAAATAGGTGAAGTCGGCGAGGGGGTGGCCAAGGGTGGAGAGCTCCCAGTCGAGGACGGCGAGCGTGCGTGGCTCGCTGGGATGCATGATGGCGTTGTCGAAACGAAAATCGCCATGAACGACGCTGACAGCGTCATCCGCCGGCGCGGATGTCGGCAGCCATTCCATCAGGCGATCCATCTCTTCAATAGTTGATGTTTCCGCGCCCCTATATTGCTTGCTCCAGCGGTCGACCTGTCGTTCGAAATAATTCCCGGGCTTGCCGTAGTCGCCGAGACCCGCCGCCACAGGATCGATATTGTGAAGGTCGGCGAGCGTCGTCACCAGCGCTTCAAACAATGGCGACCTGTCGCTTTTGGAGACTTCAGGCAGGCCGGAATCCCAGAATATGCGCCCGTCTACAAAATCCATGATGAAAAACGCCGTGCCGACAACGCTGTCGTCTTCGCATAAGGCGTAGGTTTTCGGTACGGGGAACCCTTGCCCACCGAGCGCCGTCATCACGCGATATTCACGGTCGACGGCGTGCGCGGACGGAAGGAGTTTTCCGGGAGGTTTTCGCCGCAGGACATATTTCTTGTCGGCCGATGTAATCAGATAGGTGGGGTTCGACTGCCCCCCTTTGAATTTCGCAATCTCGATCGGACCGGTAAACCCGTCGACGTGCTCCTTCATGTAGTCGGTCAGGGCGCCCTTATCGATCGCCAGATGGTCGGGCGTTTCGCCAACGCCGGTGAATGCCGCGGTTTCGTCCTTTGTCATCGCTGTCGAACGCCCTTCCGGTCGTGAAATTTCAAAAACAGCCGCACGACGCTTTCCGGGTCTTCTGTCTGCGGATAATGCCCGATGTTCTTCAGCAGCCAGGCGTCTGCATTCGGGAGTAATTCCCTGAACCGGTCATACATATGTTCGCCGGAAATCGGATCGACGGCGCCATTGACAAAACCAATCGGAATATTCGCCTGTTGCAACGCGCCAACCCACCGGTCGCGATACTGATCGCGTTCGGGAAGGTATCGAAGCAGCTTGTGAAAAATTTTTGAGCCGTCATTGCCGGAGAGCAAAGCCCAGTGCGTTTCGATCTCCTCGTCAGACGCTTTCGTATCCGGGCCGAATATTTCATCGAAGGATTTGCGCAGCGAATTCTTCGACAGCATCCGGCCGATAAGCGGGCCGATCGGCGACAAGCCGAGTTTCTGAACGAAGCGCGGTCGGTGCACTTCCGGAAACAGCCCGCCGTTTAAAAGCATGACGGATTTCAGGGAGAAGCTGAGGGCGTTCTCATTGTGCCGCGCGATCAGTTCCTGTGCGACCGTGTCGCCATAGTCGTGCGCGAGAATATGGGCTTCGCCGACGCCGAGATGGTCGAGGAACACTTCCTGAAAGTCGGCCTGATCGGCGATGCGGTATTGAATGTTGCGCGGCTTCTCGGAAAGGCCATAGCCGAGCATGTCGATGGCGGCGAGATTGAAACGCTCCTCAAGCGCCGGCCAGACGCCGGACCAGTCCCATGATGATGTGGGGAAGCCATGGATCAGCAACAGCCATGGTTTTTCGTCGTCGGGTTCTTTGGTTGACCAGCAGGCCATGCGCCAGCCGTGGGCGACAAATGTATCTCCAGCGGCGCGCCATTCGGTAAGCGGAATCATGCAGACGTCTCCAAAGCGCGCCAGCCAATGTCGCGGCGATGAAATCCGCCGGGCCAGTCGATCGCGTCAACGCCAGCATAAGCGCGCGCGATGGCGTCGCGAATGGTTGCGCCTGTCGCCGTGACATTCAGAACGCGTCCGCCATGGGCGCGCAACGTGTCGCCGTCCTGTTTTGTGCCGGCATGGTAGACGACAACATCGTCCAGGGCGTTTGCGTCGTCGACGCCGTGAATGACCGAGCCTTTGTCGTAAGCGCCCGGATATCCGTTCGCTGCAAGAACAACGAGCGCCGCGGCGTCGCTTGACCATTGCAACGTTTCTCCGGCGAGGGCGCTTGTCGCCGCGGCGAGCAGGGCCGGCAGGATATCGCTTTCCAGCAATCGCATCATGATCTGACATTCCGGGTCGCCGAACCGCGCGTTGAATTCGACAAGGCGCGGGTTTCCATCCTTGATCATCAGCCCGGCATAGAGCACGCCGACATAAGGCGTCTCACGGCGCGCGAGTTCCGCGATCACCGGCTCGATAATTTGCCCCATGGTTTTGGCGCGCACGGCGTCTGTGAAAATGGGCGCCGGGGAATAACACCCCATGCCGCCGGTATTTGGACCCTTGTCGCCGTCGAAAGCGCGTTTGTGGTCTTGCGCGGCAATCATGGGCAGGACGGTTTCGCCGTCGGTAATAACGAAGAAGCTGGCTTCCTCGCCTTCCATGAATTCCTCGATAACGATCTCAGCGCTGGCGTCTCCGAACTGACCGTCCAGCATGGCGTCAACGGCGTCGTCGGCCTGTCCAAGTGATTCGGCGATCACAACGCCCTTGCCGGCGGCGAGGCCGTCGGCCTTGATGACATAGGGCGCCGTTTGCTCGCGCAGGAACGCTTTTGCCGCGGCGGGCTCGGTGAATTTCCCGTAAGCGGCAGTGGGCGCATCGACCGCAGCGCAGATTTCCTTCATGAAGGATTTGGACGTCTCAAGCCGGGCGGGCTCCCTGTCGGGTCCGAAACAGGCGATCCCCGCGGCGCGCAGCTTGTCCCCCAGTCCGTCAGCAAGCGGGGCTTCCGGTCCGACGACCACAAGATCGACATGATTTTCCTGTGCAAAGGCGACAATGGCGCGCGCGTTTCCCATATCTATGGTCACAGGCGCGCCAATGTGATTAAGACCGGGGTTCGCCGCGTCGACATAAAGCTTGGAAAGCATCGGACTTTGCGCGATTTTCCAGCCCAGCGCATGTTCCCGGCCGCCGCCGCCGATCAACAGGACGTTCACTTGGTGTCTCTCCAGTTCAGCGCCATCGCGTTTAAGGGCCAAGGCCGTAAGGATCAATGCCGACGGTCATGAGCGAAGAGACGAATGACAGTCTGACCGCCAAGCGTCGCCGGCGCAGACGCCGCCTGAAAGGCTGGCGGCGATGGCGCGCGCGGGCCGAATACGCCGTCGATAAGCTGTTGGCGCGATGGGTCGATCCGCTCTCCGGCATTGACCGCCGCCGCCGCATCGCCGCCATTTCCGTCGCTCTGGCGATCAATATCGTGGTTTTCAGCGTCATGGGGATTTTCGCCCGGGTGCGGATCTGGATTCCCAACGCGCCGAGCGACACGTTTCAGGTGACTTTTGTTGAATGGGAACGTCCGGAGCTGCCGGAATTGCGCGATCCGCAGATTGAGGAGGAACCGGAACCTGAACCTGAACCGGAGATTGTTGAGGAGCCCGAACCGGAGCCTGAACCTGAGCCGGAACCCGAGCCTGAGCCAGAGCCTGAGCCTGAACCCGAGCCGGAACCAGAACCTGAGCCCGATCCCGAGCCTGAAGAACTTCCAGATCTCACCGGCCTGCTGGAACAGGAACCAGCGCCGGCGCCCCCTGCGCTTGAGCCGGAGCCTTTGATCCCTGATCCGGCGCCCGCGGCCGAAGACGATCTGTCATTGCCGGAGCCCGAGGACGATCCGCTCGAACAGACGCCGGCGGAAGACGATCCGGACCCGCTCATTTCTGTTGAGCCGGAGGCGGCGCAGGATCCCGGGCTGGAAGATATCGTCGCGCCGGAAGACGCCGAGGGCGAGGACGATTCGGGCGATGAAAATGTTGAAGACGAGGAAGAAGGCCTGCCGGAGGCCATTGAAGCGTTGCAGGAAGAGCTGATCGCCGAAGAGGCGCCGACCGGCGACGACATGTTCGACGAAGAGCCCGTATTCACGCGCCGCTTTACCCTGCCGGCGGTGGACCTGCCGACAGGCGATGTGCCGATTGAGCCGGGATCGTCCGGCGTCGTCGCGATTTTCTGTCCGGAAGAATTTTCTGACGAAGACAAGGCGGCCGAATGCGCCGGCCGGCGGGAAATTCTCTCTGGCTGGCGGCCCGGTCAGGGTACGGAGGATTTCAGCCGCGCCGAACAATTGCTGCGCCGGTCGCGCACGGCGGGGCAGACGGGCCCCGATCTCGACAAGGTCATCGGCCCGCGCTCTGCGCGCCGGTTCGATGACCGTGAACGGATTAATGCGCTGCGCGACTTTCGCCGCGGCGTCGGCGCCGGGAACGACATTGCAAACACCTTCGGCGACAATCTCGGTGGGGATTCGCCGGATGTGGGTCCGCCGGTGCGCGAGCCGACATGGACGTTGCGCGATGACGGCGAGCTGACACAGGAAGAAATCGAAGAGCTGGAAGAAGCGCTTCGTGAAGCGGAAGAGAATAGGTAAGCGTGCGCTGTGACCCCGGGGCTGACGAAGTCAGAACCCGGGATCCATGGCTCGAAGTTTCAGGAGTCAATTCGTTTTGCATGTTGTGCTATGGATTCCGGGTTCGACCTTACGGTCGCCCCGGAATGACAACCGATATGCCGTACTATGTCTACATCATGGCCAGCCAGAAAAATGGGACACTCTATATTGGTGTGACGAATGATATCGCCGCGCGCGCTTTTGCACATCGTGACGGTAACGGATCAACTTTCACAGCAAAGTATAAGGTCTCACGGCTCGTCTATATGGAAATATTCGACGATGTGAACGAAGCCATCGCCCGCGAAAAGCAACTCAAGAAGTGGCGGCGGCAATGGAAGATCGAACTCATCGAGTCCGCTAATCCCGACTGGGACGATTTGTACTTGAAATTGAACCACTGAAAGTCATCCCGGGGCTGACGAAGTCAGAACCCGGGATCCATGGCGCCGGTTTGAAAGCGCCGATAGGGTTAGTAATGGATTCCGGGTTCTCGCTGCGCGAGCCCCGGAATGACAAAATTATAGCTGCCTCATCGTTGGCCGGGATTTCTTGTCCCCGAGCCAGGCGTCCTTGAACAGCTTGCCGGCGTATTTCGCGCCGTTCTTGTCGCCCTGTTTCTTGTAGGCTTCGGACAAGCCGAACAGCACCAGCGCATTGTTTGGAGACTCCGTCAGCGCCTCGAGGAACAACTGCTCGCCGCGTTCGGTCTGGCCTTTTTCGACCAGCATCGCCGCAAGCGTCTGTTTCGCCGGATAATACCAGTAAGGCGGTTCGGTATAAGCAATCTGTTCCTGCAGGGCGACGGCTTCCTCCATCGCCTCAATGGCGGTGTCCATTTTGCCCTCCGCTGAAGCGGCGCGCGCCGTTGCGGTGAGACGGGCGATGTTCAGAATATCCAGCGCCGGCACGCCATTATCGGTGAGGCCCGATAAGTCCGCTGTGCCGACAATGGCCGAGATCGCTTCGGCTTCTTTATAGGCGCCGGCGGCGTCGCCTTTTTTCGCGAGCGCTTCGCCGCGAGCGTAGTGCCAGGCGCCGATGAGGAACGGGAACGCCGCGTCCGGTTTTTCCAGCGCGAGAATGTCGTCCGGATCGCCATACTGCACCATGGCGTAATAAGGCGCCGCTTTGATGGGTTGAACGAACGGCGCCGCCGCCGCCATCTCGATCGGCAGTTTTTCATCCAGCTTGGCGGCCATGGCGAGCGCGGTTTCCCCATCGCCGGCCATCTGCGCCGACGTCATCGCAAAATGGATATTGTGCGTGTAGTAACCAAATTTATAGAGGATGCTGGCGTCGGCGGTTTCAAGATACGCCGTATCGACGGCCACTGCCTGGATGTTGTGTTCGAGCGACTGCTTAAAACGGCCGATCCGGTAATAGGTATGCGAGGGCATGTGAATGAGGTGGCCGAGGCCCGGCGTCAGGTCCGCAAGCCGGTCCGCATGATCTGCGGCGCGATAGGGGTCTTGCGAGGCCTCCGTAATGTGAATGTAGAGATGGATCGACGCTGTATGCAGCGGATTGCGCGCGATCACGCCTTCCAGCAGGGAAACGGTGCGCGCCGTCCGGCCCTTGGGCGTGCGTCCCCCGTTTTCCCAGTAATCCCAGGGTTGCGTGTCCATATTCGCTTCTGCCGCCAGCGCCTGAACGAAATCGTCTTCCGGATAATCCAGCGCAACGGCGTCCATGGCGTCGGCGAAGGCGTTGTCGAGTTTTGAACGATCGTCGACCGGGCCCTCTTCGTAGCGATAGTTGAGCGCATCGATCAGCGCCTGTTCTTTTTCGCTGGCGCCGGCTTTCGCGACGTTGGCTTTTTGCAATGCCGCCCATGCGGGCGCAACGGCCTCCGGGAAGAAAGGCGCGTTGATGTTGGGGCCGTGCGCAAAGGCTTCGCCCCAGTAACACATGGCGCAATCAGGATCGGCGGCCTGCGCCTTCATGAAGGAATTGACCGCTTCGCCGTGGTTGAAGTTGTACATGTGCGCGAGGCCCTGGTTGAACCAGGCTTGCGCCTCGGCGTTGGCGGTCGTGACCGAATAGCTGATTTCGCCAAGCGACGGGTTCAGTTCGTTCGCCGGCTTGATGGACGGCGCCGTTGCGTCGGCGTAGGCCGATGCGGCGCGCACGAAAAACTGCCGGCGCTTGGAGAGCTGGTCGTCGCCGTCGCCGCATTGGGCGCGGGCGACGACAAGCGGGTGAACGAAAGGCGCCCCTGCGGCCTCGGTTCGCTCGCTGTTTGAAACGCCAAGCGTTACGCCTGAAAAAATTATTGCGCCGGCGGCAACGCCGGTCAGATATTTGATGTTCATCGCGCCCAGTCCTTTATTATGTGTCCGGTGGTTGTCTCCCGCGCCGGAAGACCTTTCCGGGCGGCATACGCGAGACCTGGCGAGGGAAAGCACTGACTTTTGACAGCGACGCGGCGCCCGAATTTTATCGGCGCCCCATGGCGTCTCCCCACGCCTTACAAAGTGTGTTCTAACCCCGCGATGGTCCGCGAGCAAATCGGCAATGTCCACGAATTCACCGTTTCGGAGCTTTCCGGGGCGGTAAAACGGGCGATTGAGGAAAATTTTGGCCTTGTCCGCGTGAAAGGCGAGCTGGGCCGCGTGACGCGGGCGGCGTCCGGACACATGTATCTCGACCTCAAGGACGAGAAGGCGGTCCTTTCAGGCGTCATGTGGAAGGGCATGGCGTCGCGGCTCTCCATCAATCCGGAGCAGGGGATGGAGGTCGTCGCCACCGGCCGAATGACCACATTTCCGGGCCAGTCGCGCTATCAGCTCATTATTGATTCGCTGGAGCCCGCCGGCGTCGGCGCGCTCATGGCGCTGTTCGAAGAGCGCAAGAAAAAGCTCGCGGCGGAAGGCCTCTTCTCACCGGAGCGAAAAAAACCGATCCCGTTTCTTCCCGGTGTTATCGGCGTCGTCACGTCGCCTTCCGGCGCTGTTATTCGCGATATTCTGCACCGCTTGCGCGAGCGCTTTCCACGCCATGTCATTGTCTGGCCGACATTGGTGCAGGGCCGCGGCGCCGAAGAGAAAATCGCCGCGGCGATAAAAGGGTTTAATGCATTGTCGCCCGGCGGCAATGTTCCGCGTCCGGATGTTCTCATCGTTGCTCGAGGCGGCGGGTCTCTCGAAGACCTCTGGTGCTTCAATGAAGAGGCGGTCGCTCGGGCGGTCGCGGCCAGCGATATCCCGGTGATTTCCGCCGTGGGCCATGAAACCGATACAACGCTGATCGACTATGTCGCCGACAAACGCGCGCCGACGCCGACGGCGGCAGCGGAGTTCGCCGTGCCGGTCAGGTCCGATTTGTTGAGCGAACTCCTCAATAAGGATCGGCGCATGGTTGGCGCCGCAACGCGCTTGATGGAGATGCGCCGCGATGCATTGAGGTCTGCGGAACGCGGTCTTGGACGACCGGAAGATGTTCTGGGCGCCGCACAGCAACTCCTCGATCGGCGCAGCGATCAATTGACAGCGGCCTTGCGCGCACGGTCTGCAAAAGCGGCGAATGCGCTGGCGCAAGCGGTCGGCGGCTTATCCGGACGCACGCTCATGGCCGGTGTCGATGCGCGCTTGCGCGAGACCAAGGGACTCGGCGGCAGGTTGAGACCTTCTATTCTGCGGGACCTTCAGGCCGCCGCCGACCGGGTTGCCCATCATGGGCGACTGCTGGAAAGCTTCGCTTACAAGAATGTTCTCGCCCGTGGATTTGCGCTGGTGCGGGATGAAGACGGCAAACTGGTGCGCCGGGCGTCAGGTGCGCCCGCCGGCGGCAAGGGCGAGATCGAATTTGCCGACGGCGCCCGCGCGATCAGCTTCGGCGACGGCGCGAAAGATAAGAAACCGGCTTCGAAGAAGGCTGCAACGCCCAAACAACAAAGGCTTTTTGATTAACCCTCGCCTGTCATCCCGGGGCTTGCGAAGCAAGAACCCGGGATCCAGGGAAAAACGCGGAGGCGCCGAAAAGCCTTTCAGATTGCGCCCTGGATTCCGGGTTCGACCTCCCGGTCGCCCCGGAATGACCGCCGTTCACGTTCCCTAACAATCAAAGGAAGCCTGCAGTTGCGACTCGCGGCCCCGTTTGATAAACCACGTTGTCCGACAATCCGATAATGTGAAAAATGTGCGCCAGTCTGCGTGGCGCCGGGTGACTTTTGATGCTTTCCAACAGCCAGGCGTTCATGAAATTCGACCTCGATCCCATGATTGAGGAAATGCGCGAGATGGTGGCCCGTTGGGCGGCCGATCGCCTGGCGCCGCGGGCGGCGGAAATCGATGAAACCAATGAATTTCCGCGCGATCTCTGGCCGGAACTTGGCGAGCTGGGCCTTCTCGGCATTACTGTTCCCGAAGAGTTTGGCGGGGCCGGCCTCGGCTATGTAGCCCATTGCGTTGTCATGGAGGAAATCAGCCGCGCGTCTGGCGCCGTCGGCCTTTCTTATGGCGCGCACTCGAACCTCTGCGTCAATCAGCTGAAGCTGAACGCCAACACGGCGCAAAAAGAGAAATACCTGCCGAAACTCATCAGCGGCGAACATCTGGGCGCGCTCGCCATGTCGGAACCGGGCGCGGGCTCGGATGTCGTCGGTATGCGGACGAAAGCGGAGAAAAAGGGCGACCGCTACGTTCTCAACGGCAACAAGATGTGGATCACCAACGGGCCGGGCGCCGACACGCTCGTCGTCTACGCTAAAACGGAACCGGACGCCGGCTCGCGGGGCATCACCGCGTTCATCATTGAGAAAGATTTCAAAGGCTTCTCGACGGCGCAAAAACTCGACAAGCTCGGGATGCGGGGCTCGGACACGTGCGAACTTGTGTTTGAAGACTGCGAAGTACCGGAGGAAAATGTTCTCGGCGAGGTGAACGGTGGCGTCGGCGTTTTGATGTCCGGCCTTGACTATGAACGGACGGTCCTTTCCGCCGGTTCAACGGGCATCATGCAGGCCTGCCTCGACGTTGTTTTGCCTTACGTCCATGACCGCAAGCAGTTCGATAAACCGATCGGGTCGTTCCAGCTTGTGCAGGGAAAACTCGCCGACATGTACGTGACCATGAATGCGGCGAAATCCTATGTCTATCAGGTGGCGAAAGCCTGCGACCGGGGCGAGACGACGCGTCAGGACGCGGCGGGGTGCATTCTCTTCGCGGCGGAGAATGCGACGAAAGTTGCGCTCGACGCGATCCAGCTTCTCGGCGGCAACGGATACATCAACGAATATCCGACGGGGCGGCTGCTGCGCGACGCCAAGCTATATGAAATCGGCGCCGGCACCTCGGAGATCCGCCGTATGCTGATCGGCCGGGAACTCTTCTCGAAAACGGCGTAAGTCATGGACGGCGAGTTCCAACCCCTGACCCGCGAGCCGGCTTACCTGAAAGTCTGCCGCGCCATCGAAGACCGGATCGTGTCCGGCGAACTGGCGGACGGCGCGAGCCTGCCGACGGAAGCTGAGCTTTGCGCGCAATTTGGCGTAACCCGCTCAACAGTGCGCGAGGGGCTCCGCCTTCTTGAACAAACCGGCCTCATCATGCGCGGGCCCGGAAAGCGCATGTTTGTCTCGCGCCCCAAAACCGAAGACGTTGCCGCGGCGGCGAGCCGCAGTCTTTCGCTGGGCGGCGCGACTTTCCGCGAAGTCTGGGAAGGGCTCGCAACGCTCTATCCGCCGGCGGCGCGCCTCGCTGCGGAACGGCTGGATGGAAAGACAATCGAAAGCTTGCGCGCTATCAATGCCGATCTATCAGCGCGCTCAAATGACGATACGCAAGGGGTGGTGGACGGCGCGGTCGGCTTCTTTCATGAAATCGCCGGCGGGTTGGGCAATCGCGTCATGCTGGCGATGCTCGATTCCCTCAACATGATGATCGAGGCGAGCCTCAGCCGCGTGATCGAAAAGGCGCCCAATGCGCGCCCGCGCATTGTCGAGGCGCAAGCGAAAATCATTGATGCGCTGGCCGCCGGTGACGGCGCGGAAGCGGAGCGCTGGATGAAGCGGCACACCGACGATATAGCGCGCGGTTGCACGGTCGCCGGGTTCGACCTTGATGCGCCGGTGTTGTGACCATCCGCCGGTTATTCCCGCGAAGGCGGGAATCCATTACCCTGTTTAGGACGCGCGTAGCGCGGCATAACTTTTTGCTGGACCCCCGCTGACGCGGGGGTGAGCGGTTGAGAGAATTGCATGACCAAACATCTTCGTAGCCCCGGTGACGACGCGCGCGCGATCCTGAAAGAACTTGGCGTTAAAACCGATCTCGACAGCGGCGCGCTGTCGGTGACGTCGCCAATTGACGGCGCCGAGATCGCCGGGGTCGTCGAGACATCGGAGCAGGATATCGACGCCGCAATCGACGCCGCGCACGACGCATTTCTGAAATGGCGAACCGTTCCGCCACCTGTGCGCGGCGAGTTTGTGCGCCGGATCGGCGTCGCCCTTCGTCAGCACAAGGATAGCCTCGGCCGGCTCGTGACCATTGAATGCGGCAAGCCGATTTCCGAAGGGCTCGGCGAGGTTCAGGAGATGATCGACATTTGCGATTTCGCTGTCGGCCTATCCCGGCAACTGCACGGCCTTACAATCGCCAGCGAACGCCCCGGTCACCGCCTGATGGAGACATGGCATCCGCTGGGGTCCGTCGGCGTCATTTCCGCGTTCAATTTTCCTGTTGCGGTCTGGTCGTGGAACGCAGCGCTCGCCTTTGTCTGCGGCGACAGCGTCGTCTGGAAGCCGTCGGAGAAAACGCCCCTGACAGCCCTCGCGGTGCAGGCGCTGGTGGACGGTGTTGCGCGCAATTTTGATGATGCGCCGGCGGGACTTTCGTCCCTGATTATCGGCGGGCAGCGCGCTGGCGAACAGCTTGTGGACGACGCGCGCATCGCCCTTGTCTCAGCGACGGGATCGACCGCCATGGGCCGCGCCGTCGGCGCACGCGCGGCGCAACGGTTTGCAAAAACGATCCTCGAACTCGGCGGCAACAATGCGGCGATCGTCACGCCCTCGGCGGATCAGGACCTTGCCTTGCGCGGCGTCGTGTTCTCCGCCGTCGGCACCACCGGCCAACGCTGCACCAGCCTGCGACGGCTCTTCGTGCATCGCGACATTTACGACGCGTTCCTGGCGCGCGTCATGGCGACCATTCCGTCTGTTGCAATTGGCGATCCGCGCGAGCCGAATAACTTGATCGGTCCGCTGATCGACGAGGATGCGTATGAACGTATGCAAGGCGCCATTTCTGAGGCCCGCGATATGGGCGCCAAAATTCACGGCGGCGAACGGGTCGACGGCGACGGCGTTTATGTCCGCCCCGCGATTGTCGAGATGACGTCCCATGACGGGCCGGCGCTTGTGGAGACGTTTGCGCCGATTCTTTATGTCTTTCCGTATACAGAGTTGGTTGACGCTATCGCGATGCAAAACGCGGTGGGGGCGGGGCTTTCGTCCTGCATTTTCACCACCGACATGCGCGAGGAGGGCCTGTTTCTCTCCGCGGCCGGCTCGGACTGCGGAATCGCCAACGTCAATCTCGGCACGTCCGGCGCGGAAATCGGCGGGGCGTTCGGCGGCGAGAAGGAAACCGGCGGCGGCCGGGAAAGCGGCTCCGACGCCTGGAAAGCCTATATGCGCCGCCAGACCAACACGGTGAACTACTCATCGGATTTGCCTCTGGCGCAAGGCGTAAGGTTTGATGTTTGATGTCAGTTGTCCGTCCGAATATTTTATTTATCATGTCGGACCAGCACCGCGCCGATGCGGCTGGTCCAGCAGCGATAGGGTTTGAAACGCCGGCGTTAAACGCGCTCGCTGCGGAGGGCGTCCTCTACTCGAACTGCTATACGAATTCGCCGCAATGTATTTCTGCGCGCGCCGCGCTTCACTACGGGCTTTACCCCCATCAAAGCGGCGTTGCGTCAAATCAATCCGGCCCTTATGAAGACACGAAACGGGATAGTTGGGTGCAGCGTCTGTCCCGCGCCGGCTACCACACCTCCGTGTTCGGCAAGACACATTTAACACGCGCGGGCGGAGATTTGATCGCCGCCGAAGGAAAAATGAAAGCGTTGGGGTTCGATGTCGTTGAGGAGGAGTACGGTCCGCGACAGAGCCAGTTTACGCGCTCCCATATGACGAAAATGTGGGTGCAGCTTGGCTTGTTGCAGTCTTACCGCGACGACATTAGCGCGCGCGATGACGATCCGGCCTGCGTTCGACCGTCGCCGCTCGGCCTTGAGAATTACTACGATACCTATGTCGGGCGGCGCGCGCATAAGTTTCTCGAAAACTATGACGACCCCCGGCCGTTCTTTTGCTGGTTGAGTTTTCCCGGTCCCCATGAACCCTACGATACGCCGGAACCATACGCTTCGATGTATTCGCCTGCGGCTATGCCGCCAGCCATACCGAGACCGGCGCGCATAGGCGGCGCGCCTTGCATCCTTCACGATCTTATTTGGCGGCGCTGTCCGGAAAATCCTGAACTCAATCCTGACAAAATTGCAAAATTGCGCGCGAATTACGCCGGCGGCGTGCGGCTTATAGACGATCAGATCGCAAATATAGTCGAACTACTGAAACGACAGGGCAGGTACGAGAACACGATTATCCTGTTCACTTCGGACCATGGCGAAATGAACGGCGATTGGGGGTTGCTCCGGAAGAAAGTGTTTCTTGATGCGTCCGCACGCGTGCCGCTGATCGTAAAACCGGCGAAACAGAACCGCGCAAATACAGTCGACCGGCATTGCGACGCCCTGATTGAGCTTATGGATGTCGGGCCGACGCTTCTTCAATTGTCGGGTGCTGATGACGCGGCGGCGCTCGGGGGCCGGTCTTTTGCCGCAATTGTCGAAGGAAGCACGGAACGGCATAGAGAAATTGTCCGGTCTCAGTATGATCGAGACCGGATGATTCTGAGCGCCGAGTGGAAGCTTGTCCTGAACAAGGACGGCGCCCCCAGCCTGCTGTTTGACAGGCTTAACGACCCGTCCGAGCAGCGTAATCTGGTTGGCGAGGTCGATCCGCAGGCCTGTTTCGAAAGCATAGATTATGAAGCGCTAAGCGCCTGATAGCGATGTTGGTCCTTTCTTGCCGGAATACGTGGGGTTGCGGGAGCGGCCCGGCTCCGCTACAGCCTCGCGCCTTGTTTGAAGCGTCTCCGGCGCCCATCTCCCGGCCATGTCAGACAGAAGAGACCCATGACCGCCATTATTCTTACCGCCCACACTTTGATTGTCCTCGGGCTCATTGTCGTTGTCCTGCTGCAGCGCTCTGACGGTGGGGCCCTCGGCATTGGCGGCGGCGCGGGCGGCGGATTTATGACCGGGCGCGGCGCGGCGAACGCACTGACCCGGACAACGTCAGTCCTGGCGGCGCTGTTTTTTGCGACATCCATCGGCCTCGCGATCCTCGCGGGCGACGGCGGGCCCGACGAATCGCTGATCGAGGAGCTCACCGGCCAGGCGGCGCCGACCTCCGGTGACCCCAATACCATCACCACCGACGACCTTCTCGGCACCCTTGGCGGCGATGCAGTTGATACAGGGGTCGAAAGCGCGCCCGCCGAAGCGGAAACGGACCTGAATGCCGTCCTTGATTCGCTCGGAACGGAATCTGGCGAGGCCGCTGCGCCAGCAGATTCGGGCGAGGACGACGCCGCGACGGACGAAGAAACCCCGCAATAAGGCTTGGCGTTCGCCGCGGGCTGAAAAACCGTTTGATTGACCGGCGATAGGCGCTAAGACGGACTTCCATGGCGCGGTATATTTTCATTACCGGCGGCGTGGTGTCGTCTCTCGGAAAAGGGGTCGCTTCGGCGGCGTTGGGCGCGCTTCTGCAGGCGCGCGGCTACAAGGTGCGCCTTCGCAAGCTCGACCCTTATCTGAACGTCGATCCCGGCACCATGTCGCCCTATCAGCACGGCGAAGTCTTCGTGACCGATGACGGCGCGGAGACTGATCTCGATCTCGGCCATTATGAACGCTTCACCGGCGTTTCGGCGTCGAAAAGCGACAATGTGACAACCGGGCAGATTTATTCCGAAATCATCGAGCGCGAACGGCGCGGCGATTATCTGGGCGCCACGGTTCAGGTGATCCCCCACGTCACTGACGCGATCAAGAAATTCGTGCTGTCGGACGCCGGCGGCGCGGACTTCGTTCTCTGTGAAATCGGCGGCACGGTCGGCGACATTGAGGCGCTGCCTTTCTTCGAGGCTATTCGTCAGCTCGGCAATGAATTGCCGCGGGGCGATGCGGTCTATGTTCACCTGACGCTCATGCCGTTTATTCCGTCGGCGGGCGAACTTAAAACCAAGCCGACGCAACACTCCGTGCGCGAACTAAGAGCCATCGGCATCCAGCCCGATGTCCTGCTCGTGCGGTCCGACCGGGACATTCCCCAGAGCGAACGCAAGAAAGTTGCGCTCTTCTGTAATGTGCGGCCCTCTGCCGTTGTGCAAGCGCTCGACTGCCGCACGATTTACGAAGTACCGCTCGCCTATCACCGCGAAGGGTTCGATCAGGAAGTGATCGACGCTTTCGGAATTAAAAATCCGCGCGATCCGGACCTTGAGCGCTGGGAAAATATCGTCGAACGGATCACCGCGCCGGACGGCGAAGTGACCATCGCCATCGTCGGCAAATATACGGTGCTGAAAGACGCCTATAAATCGCTCATTGAGGCGATCGCCCATGGGGGCATCGCCAACAATGTGCGCGTCAATATCGAATGGGTGGAGGCGAGCGCCTTTGACGACGAGGAAACCATCCGCGCAGAACTGGAGGACGTGCACGGCATAATCGTTCCCGGCGCTTTCGGCGAACGCGGCGCGGAAGGCAAGATCAACGCCGTGCGCTTTGCACGGGAGAACGACGTGCCGTTCTTCGGCATTTGCTACGGCATGCAGATGGCGGTGATCGAGGCGGCGCGCAACCTGCTGGGCGTTGAAGACGCGACGTCATCAGAGTTTGACGGCGACGGACGCAATGTCGTCGGTCTTATGAAAGAGTGGGCGCGGGGCAACACCCGCGAGACGCGCGCCGAGGACGGCGATCTTGGCGGCACCATGCGGCTCGGCGCCTATCCGGCGGCGCTTGCCGATAAGAGCCGCGTGCGCGAAATCTACGACGCCCCGGAAATCTCAGAGCGCCACCGCCATCGATATGAAGTCGATATGGCGCTGGGGTCGAAACTCGCTGAACACGGCCTTCAGTTCTCGGGAACGTCGCCGGACGGCGCCTTGCCGGAAATTCTCGAAATCCCGGACCACCCGTGGTTCATTGGCGTTCAGTTTCATCCCGAACTGAAATCGCGCCCGTTCGAGCCGCACCCGCTGTTTGCGTCCTTTATAGACGCGGCGGTGAAACGCTCGCGGCTGGTTTGATATGCACCAGTCCATCCTCATTACCGGCGCATCGAGCGGTATTGGCGAGGCCTGCGCCGTGCATCTCGCCCATAAGGGGTTTCGCATTTACGCCGCGGCGCGGCGGGCGGAGAAACTGCGTGAGCTTGAAGGCGTCGCCGGCGGGCGCATTACGCCGGTCGCCCTTGACGTTACCGACGAGGGCTCAGTTGAAAAAGCTATGGCGCAGATCAAGGACGATGGCGCGACACTCTTCGGGCTCGTCAACAATGCCGGAATTTCGGTCATGGGACCGATTGAGGATACGCCGATTGACGATTGGCGCCGGCAGTATGAAACGAATGTGTTCGGTCTCGTGCGCATAACGCAAGCCGTCCTGCCGCAAATGCGCGCAGCGGGCAGGGGGCGTATCGTCAATATCGGCTCTGTCGCCGGGCGCATTGCGGCACCGTTTCAGGGCGTATACGCATCATCGAAGCACGCCGTTGAGGGGATCAGCGATTCCCTGCGCCGTGAGCTGGAACCATTGGGACTAAAAGTTTCACTGGTGCGGCCCGGTTTCATCAACACGCCTTTCGGCGAACAGGAACAGTACGAACTCCAGAAACATGTGGACGCCGGCGGACCTTACGCCGACGCGTTGCGCGCATTCAAACTGTGGCATGCAAAGGGCCATCCGTCGGCGCCGGGGCCAAACGTCGTCGCCGAGGCCGTCCATGCGGCGCTCACCGCCGAACGGCCCCATTCGCGCTACACGGCGCCCATGAGCAACGCCGGCTCGCTCGCCTTGCGCAATCTCCTTCCATCCGCAATCACCGATCGCATGCTGAAACGCATCTTCGGGTTGGAGGGCGCCGGCAAAAACTCTACGCTCGGCGAGAAGGAATAGGCGCCGGCGGTGAAAACCGGTGCTTGGTAGAAAGCGGCATTCATGCAAAGCGAAATCGATGCAGGTCTTGACGCCTTTCGCGCGGGCAATATGCGTGACGCCTATGCGCGCCTGAAAGCCGCTGGCGAGGCGGCGCCGCTATCCGATGAAGCGCAGCTTGCCTTCGCATACGCCGCGCGATCGGTCGAAGACTTTGACACGGCGCTGAATGCCGTTGACCGGTTCCTCGAGAAAAACCCGTCCCACCCGGATGCGACGTTGATCAAGGCGGACGCGTTTAAAGGTCTCGGCAAGACGCGCTTCGCTGCCGGGTTTTACCGGGCCTTCGTGGCGGCGGCGCAGAACATGCAGACGATGCCGGCGCATCTGCAATCGGAAGTCGCCCGGGCGCAACAGGAATGCAATGCGGCGGCGACGGCCTATCAGGATTTCCTCCAGGAAAAGATCGCCGCGGCGGGTTTCGATCTTGGCGACGGCGCCTCGCGCATTGGCCAAGCGGTCGACATCATGCTCGGCAAGAAAACCATCTATTCGCAAAGCCCGTCGAAATTTTACTTCCCTGAACTGCCGCAGCGACAATATTACGATACAAGCGAGTTCGACTGGGTCCCCGAGATTATCGCGCAGGCCGGCGTCATCAAGGAAGAGCTCGCTGCACTTGTTGCTGCGGACGAAGAGTTCGATCCCTATGTGAAGCACAACGTCAACGTCCCGAAAATCTCCAGCATGGGCCAGCAATTGCTGGGGCGGACGGATTGGTCCGCATACCACTTTTATCAGGACAGCGAGCCGCAAGCCGAACACATGGCGCGCTGCCCGAAGACGCTCGAAATATTGAAAGCCGCGCCGGTGCCGAGCATCAGCACGGTCTCACCGTCCGTCCTTTTTTCAAAGCTGAAGGCGGGCGCACACATTCCGCCCCATGCCGGCGTTTCCAATGCGCGGCTCATCTGTCACCTGCCGCTGATCACGCCGCAAGGGTGCTGGCTGCGCGTCGGCAATCAGGTGCGCGAATGGCGCGACGGCGAAATGCTGATCTTTGACGACACGATGGAACATGAGGCCATGAACCCGACAGGCGAGACGCGTATCGTGTTGCTGTTCGATATCTGGCGGCCGGAACTCAACGAGGATGAGCGGCGGCTCGTTGAAACCGTTTTCGACGCGGTCGGGTCGTATCAGAACGATCCCGCGTAAACGGCAGGATCAAATCAAATAATTCAGGAGGTCCGATGACCGGCAATATCGATCCGACGCGCGAACAATTCGCCGCCATGATGAAGCTGCCCGATGAGGGGCCTATCCATATGCTGAACCTCATCCGCCTGCGCGAGAAAGCCGCCTATGAAGATGGGCGCGATGCGACGGGCGCTGAAGCCTACGCTGCATACGGCAAGGAAAGCGGGCCGATTTTCACGGGGGTCGGCGGGCGCATCGCCCATGCCTGGGACCCGAAGCTCACGCTTATCGGCCCGGAGGCGGAACGCTGGGACATCGCGTTTATTGCCGAATACCCTAACGCCGCGGCGTTTGGCGAAATGGTCAAGGACCCGGCTTATCAGGCGATTGTCTTTCACCGGCAGGCCGCGGTTTCGGATTCGCGCCTGATTCGCCTGCAGCCGCGGGACGGCGGTTCCGTGTTCGGGAGCTAAAGCCTGAATTCAGGAAGTGGACCCCGCGGCCTTGTTCTGATTACGGCTTTGCGGCTAGGAAAGCCTGTCGGAGAGAGAAAAGAGAACATCCCGCATGCCAACGCCGGTGCTGATGCCTGCCCTGTCCCCTACCATGGAAGAAGGGACGCTCGCGAAATGGACGGTCAAGGAGGGGGACGCTGTTTCCTCCGGAGACGTCATTGCCGAAATCGAGACCGATAAGGCGACCATGGAAGTCGAGGCGGTCGATGACGGCGTCATCGGCAAGATCCTGATCTCCGAAGGCACCGAAAACGTCAAGGTGAACGACCCGATCGCCGTGATCCTGAATGACGGCGAGAGCGCCGACGATATTGATGTTTCGAAATTGAATGGCGCCGCTGATGCTTCGTCATCTGCGCCGTCAGAGGATGCGCCCAGCGAGAGCGCCGAGGAACAACCGGCGCCGGAAGCGACTGCGCCGTCTGACCCCGAACTTCCCGACGGCGTCCAGATGGTCGAGACCACCATCCGCGACGCCTTGCGCGACGCCATGGCGGAGGAAATGCGCCGGGACGAAGATGTTTTCCTCATGGGCGAGGAGGTCGCGGAATATCAGGGCGCCTATAAAGTCTCCCGCGGGCTGCTCGAAGAATTCGGATCGCGCCGGGTCGTCGATACGCCGATCACGGAATATGGCTTCGCTGGGCTCGGCGTCGGCGCGGCGTTTGCGGGACTGAAACCCATTGTCGAATTCATGACGTGGAACTTCGCCATGCAGGCGATCGACCACATCATCAATTCCGCGGCGAAGACGCGATACATGTCCGGCGGCCAGATGGGCTCGCCCATTGTGTTCCGCGGACCGAATGCGGCGGCGTCCCGCGTCGCCGCACAGCACTCACAGGATTACGCGGCGTGGTACGCGAATGTGCCGGGGCTCATTGTCATCTCGCCCTATTCGGCGTCGGACGCGAAGGGCCTTCTGAAGGCGGCGATCCGCGATCCGAATCCGGTGGTCTTTCTCGAACACGAACTGCTCTACGGCGACAAGATGGACGTCCCCGACGTTGAGGACTGGGTCCTGCCCATCGGCAAGGCGAAAGTCGTGCGCGAAGGAACGGACGTCACCATCGTTTCCTATTCCCGCGGCGTGAAGTTCGCACTCGAAGCCGCCGACATGCTCGCCGGCGACGGCGTCTCGGCGGAGATCGTCGACTTGCGCACGCTGCGCCCCATGGATGCGGCGACGGTGATTGAGAGCGTGAAGAAAACCAACCGCGTCGTCACAGTCGAGGAGGGCTGGGCGCCCTGCGGCGTCGGCGCCGAAGTCGGCTGGCAGGTCACGCAGCACGCTTTCGACTATCTCGACGCCCCGCCGACCCGCGTCACGCAGGAAGACACGCCGCTCCCCTACGCCGCCAACCTCGAAGCCTTAAGCCTTCCGAATGCGGAGAAAATTGTGAAGGCGGTGAAGCAAGTGATGTATCGGGATTAATTCGGAGTGAAAATCGTCCAATGACAATCGACTATAAACTTCCGAAAATACCTGAGGACATAAGAGCGAAAGAAGATAGCGTAGCGTTCTTAACCATGCACAAAGCCGGCAGTTCGGTCGCTAATCGGATATTTCAGGTATTCGCGGCTAAGTCCGGCTACACATATGCTGATTTCGCCGCGTCGGCGCTGAAAGTAGGAATTTCTGAGAGAGATTATTGCGTCCACAATGCAAATTTATTGAGCATGCCGGGTTATTACTTCGGACCATTTCGAGGAATCTATGTGAGCGAAATGGGGGATTTCCGAAAAACGCCCCTGATTATACAAGTCCGTGACCCGCGAGATTGTGCTTGTTCAAATTACTATTCAATTTCAAAGAGCCACGTATTGCCGCCGGACGAAAAACAAAAAGAAGCATTTATGCAGATGCGCGATCAAATGAAATCCAGAACAATTGATGAGTATGGACCGCAAGGCGCAAGAAACTATTTGTCCCGCATGACAGTCTTGAACGAAATAATTTCCTCTCACCCGAACGTGACGGTAATTAAGTACGAAGATATGGTCACAAATACGGACCGATGGCTCGATTCTGTTGGTAACTTTTTTGGGATTTCCGATCGGTCCGGATTTGCGGAAGAGCTCGCGCCACATCTGAACTTTAAAGTTGATGAAGAAAATCCGAATGTTCACAAACGCCAGGTAACTCCCGGCGATCATACGAGAAAAATGTCGGCAAAAACGATTTCTATTATGAACGATTTGCTGGAGCCCGCTTTGCGATGGTTTGATTACCCCAAAAATGTAACCGAAAGCACTTGGGCTTAAAATTGAATGGAAGAAATGGGCGACATTGCTTTCGTATATTCGCTGCATTGCTGTAACGGGATTGAATGCACGTAAGATGTTTAGCGGCCAATGTCATTGCGGGAAGCTGAAAGCGACGTTTGACTCGCAAAAGTCGCCGGCTGAACTCGGTGTGCGTACCTGTCAATGCGCTTTCTGTCGGGCCCATGGGGCGGTGAACATCTCCGATCCGGATGGGCTGACCACCATCGACGGCGGCGCCGGTGATGTGAACCGATACACTTTCGCCCTGCGCACCGCCGACTTTCTCATCTGCAAGACCTGCGGCGTTTATATTGCCGCGGTGATGGGCGAGGGCGACCAGATTGTGTCGACGCTCAATGTCGCCGGCTTGCGCATGTCGGAATTCGACGGCGTCGCGGAGGCGCCCATGGTTTATGACGCCGAGACGACGCAGTCCCGCATTGACCGCCGCTATGACAAGTGGACGCCGACAAGGTTTACGGACCCGGCGCTGGCGGCTTCGAATTTTGGACCGCATTGAATGATTTGGCGCCGTCAATATTCCTCTCCCCGCTCATTCCCGCGTAAGCGGGAATCCATGGATCCCTGCTTTCGCAGGGATGAGCGGGTTTCTCGTTCGTTGCGCGCCGACAAAACCCTAAACGGATAATCTTATGCCAACCCCCATCCTCATGCCCGCCCTGTCGCCGACCATGGAAGAAGGCACGCTCGCCAAGTGGAACGTGAAAGAGGGCGACAGCGTATCTTCCGGCGACGTCATCGCCGAGATCGAGACCGACAAGGCGACTATGGAGGTCGAAGCCATCGACGAAGGCAAGGTCGGCAAGATCCTCGTTGATGCGGGTACGGAGAATGTGAAAGTGAACGTGCCGATTGCGGTGCTGCTGGAAGACGGCGAGAGTGCTGACGATATCGATGTGTCGAGCTTGGGCGGCGGCGCTGCGCCTTCTTCAACGACTGAGGAGCCGAAAACCGAAGCGCCGAAAACGAACGGCGCCGCGGCGCCTGAGAAACAATCGCAGCCCGCGCCCGCCGCCGAGACGAAATCGGCGCCATCCGGCGAGGGCGACCGCGTCCTCGCATCGCCTCTCGCCAGACGCCTCGCCGAACAGGAAGGCTTGTCGCTCTCCGCCGTCAGCGGCACCGGCCCCCGCGGCCGGGTCGTCAAGCGCGACATTGAAAAAGCGCTGAAAGAGGGAACCGGGAAAGCGGCGCCGGCTGCGGCCGCCGCGACCATTGCGCCGGCCTCTGTCGATGCGCGGCTCTATCCGCCGGAGAGCTACGAGGCGGTGAAAGTCGACGGCATGCGCAAGGTGATCGCCAAGCGCCTGACCCAGAGTTTCAATCAGGAAGTCCCGCACTTCCCGCTGAACATTAATTGCGAACTCGACAATCTGCTCGCGGCGCGCGCGCGGATTAACGCGACCTCGCCGAAGGAAGGCGACGGAGCGTTCAAGCTTTCCGTCAACGACTTCATCATCAAGGCCTCGGCCATGGCGCTGAAAGCCGTGCCGGCGGCGAACGCCACTTTCACCGACGAAGCGATCCTGCTGCACAAGCACGCCGATATCGGCGTTGCGGTCGCCATCGACGGCGGGCTCATCACGCCGATTGTCTGGAAAGCGGAGGAAAAGGGCCTCAAGCAGATTTCCGCAGAGATCAAGGACATGGCTGCCCGCGCCAAGTCGCGCAAATTGAAACCGGAAGAATATCAGGGCGGGACGTTCTCAGTCTCCAATCTCGGCATGTTCGGGATCACGTCCTTCGCCTCCATCGTGAACCAGCCCCACGGGGCGATTATGTCCGTCGGCGCCGGCGAGGAGCGGGTGGTCGTCAAGGACGGCAAGATGGAAATCGCGACAGTAATGACGGTGACTCTCACCTGCGATCACCGGGTGGTCGACGGGGCGGTGGGCGCCCAGTTCCTTGGCGCCTTCAAGTCGTTCATTGAAGAGCCTGCGGCGATGCTGCTATAGCGTTCGCGACGCCAATTTCAGCAGCTTCATCCTGAGGAGCAAAAATTTCTTCGTCCTTCGAGACGAACCTACGGTTCTCTCAGGATGAAAAGTTTCGAGCTTCTAAGGATCGCTGCGTCCGCTATAAGTCATGAAAAGTTTTGGGCGATCCGTTCGGGTGGATCAATTAATGCAATAAAAACAATGTACTATCGACGTGTCTATGCCATTACATTTCGTGATGGCGGGCCATGGTTTCGCCGCCTTTTTGCCGCGAGATAATTTCAATTGTACGCAATATTCCACTCGTCGCAGGGGTGTTGCGTTGGCCCGGCGACTGGTGAGGCGGCGAGGCGATTTCTCTCTCCCATGCCATTTGCCGCCTCGCCAATATTCTCCAATAAGAAGCTCACGAAACCGTGAAAACGGCGATGCGCCGCTGCGTTGATTCACCGAGGTTGTAAGTTTATAACATCACCAAGACGTCCGCTCGGACGTCGCAACCGAATAAGTTGCGTATTTTCAGTTGCGTTTAGTTGATTATCAGGAAGAGCGGGCGTTGCTACATCCCCCATATGCGACGCCCGCTTTTTCATTGAAATCCCGAAAAATCAACGGATCGGGGCTTGTTCCCCAGGCGCGCCTCGGTTAGATCAGCGCGCTCTCGCGGGAGGCGTTCCGGCAAAGACCAGCCGGCGACCGCACCGCGACCCTTTCACCCTGTTTCGGGCCTCGCCGGCCCGGGATGCATAGAACCCGGAAGGTTTTGAAATGGCGAAGAAAATCTCTGGCTACCTGAAACTTCAGGTGCCGGCGGGCGCGGCGTCGCCGTCTCCCCCGATCGGCCCTGCGCTTGGCCAGCGCGGTCTCAACATCATGGAATTCTGCAAGGCGTTTAACGCCAAGACGCAGGAAATGGAAAAGGGCATGCCCGTCCCGACGATCATCACGATCTATCAGGACAAGTCGTTCACCTTCGAAACGAAAACGCCGCCGGCGGCTTACTACCTGAAGAAGGCCGCGAAGCTGCCGAAAGGCGGGTCGACGCCCGGTCGCGATGTCGCCGGTTCGGTGACTGAGGCCCAGTGCCGCGAAATCGCCGAGGCGAAGATGCCGGACCTCAACGCCAACGATCTCGACGCAGCGACCAAGATCATTATGGGCTCAGCGCGCGCCATGGGCCTGGAGGTGAGATAGTCATGCCAAAGATGGGAAAACGCATCCGCGCCGCTCGCGAAGCGACAGACAACGTCGCGGCGCATTCTGTCGCCGACGCTGTGAAATCCGTGAAAGCGAACGCCACGGCGAAATTCGATGAGACCATCGAGATCGCCATGAATCTCGGGATCGACACTCGCCATGCTGACCAGCAGGTCCGCGGCGTCGTTTCCCTGCCAAACGGCACGGGCCGCAATGTGCGCGTCGCAGTTTTTGCAAAAGACGCAAAAGCTGAAGAGGCAACCGCCGCCGGCGCCGACATTGTTGGCGCGGAAGACCTGATGGAAAAAATTCAGGGCGGCTTCATGGACTTCGACCGCGTCATCGCGACGCCGGACATGATGGCCGTCGTGGGCCGTCTCGGGAAAGTTCTGGGCCCGCGCGGGCTCATGCCGAATCCGAAAGTCGGCACGGTGACGCCGGACGTTACAAAAGCCGTGAAGGACGCGAAGGGCGGCGCCGTCCAGTTCAAGGCCGAGAAAGCAGGCGTTATCCACGCCGGCGTCGGCAAGGCGAGCTTTGACGAAAAAGCCATCGCGGAAAACGTTCAGGCGTTTATCGACGCGGTCGCAAAAGCCAAACCGTCAGGCGCCAAGGGAACCTATATCAAGAAGATTGCGATCTCCTCGACCATGGGCCCGGGCGTAAAAATCGATACAGGCGCAGCGTCAGCTTAACGCGCGAAACCAACAAACGAACGAAAAACCCGGCCTCGCGCCGGGTTTTTTGTTGTCCGCGCCTTGGTGGACGCGCGGCTGCGCATATATCATGTATCGCCGAACGCAAACGCCGGGGACAATCCAAAATGGCTCATCACTCCTTATCCGTTTTGATTGTTGCGTTTATCGTTTCGTTGTTGCCCGCCGCACATGCGCAGGACCGGTTTGTAAAATTTAAACAGCATGATCCGAAGAGCGATACGCGCCTAACCTATGACGAACTATCATTGGTGTTGCGAACGATTGTGTTCGATGTCGGGCGTTCGGACCGAAAACCGGCGACGCGGCCAGCCGATTACACAGGTTCACGACTGTCCCGGCAATATAAGGGCCGCTACCGTCTCGAAGGCAACCGCATCTCGTTCAGTCTGCAGAATGACGCCCTTGAGATGCGGTTCACATTACTGCGGCAGGGACTGGAAGACGCCGCAACGGAAGTGGGCCTGCAAAACCTGAACCGCCGTGAGCAACTGGCGTTCTGGTTCAATCTGCACAATGTCGCGCTCATTGAGCAGCTTGCAAAAGTTTATCCGATTACATCGACGCGTAATCTCGACCTAGCGTCCGGCGAAGAATTTTTCGCAACACCGGTCGTTACGATCGAAGGCGAGCCGCTCAGTCTCGATGATATCCGAAAGAACATCGTCTTCCGGAGTTACGCGGAACCGGAAGTCATATATGGATTTTTCCTTGGAAGCATCGGCGGGCCAAACATACGCCGCGAAGCGTTCACCGGCGCCAGTCTTGACCGGCAGTTGCGCGAAAATGCGGTGGAATTTGTGAACTCGCTGCGGGGCGTTGAAAACAATGAGCGGCGCATTCGCGTCTCACGAATTTATGACGACGCGCGCGAACTCTTTCCGAATTGGCCCAATGATCTGGTCGCTCATTTGCGCGCTTACGGCGAAAATGACGTCGATGACATTGTCAGCCGGCGAGGGCGCGTTCACGCGGACGTCTTCCCCTACACTATCGCGGATTTGTCTTATGGCGACGCCTCGCCGCCGCCTGGAAATCTGCTATCCACCCGGCGCACGGGCACGGGCGGATTTCAGACGGTCGGCGGTCGCCTCAGTCCGCAGACTATGGAGTTTGTTCAAAAGGTTCAGGAACGACGGTTGCGACGGTATCGCGAGCGCGGCGGCACCGTCGAAATTATCGATATCGAAACAGATGATGAGGGCCGCGCGCTCATATCGCTTGATGATCCGGAAGAGCAAGACAACGATGCGCCTGCCGATCAATAAGCGAATAGGTCATAACGTTTGATTTCGGCTGGTCGTCCAGAGCTGGGTTAAGCGTCAGCGCCGTCGGCCTGTTTTGCCGTCTCCGCTTCGAATTTTTCGAGCCTCTTCTTCAGTTCCCGGCCCCGCCGCCAGATGAGCAGCGTTACGGCCGCGAGCACCAGAACGGAGGCGCCGTAAGCCGGCCAGACATAGGCGGCGTATCCGCCCATTGCGAAGAAGTCAGACATGGCGCGCCTTATGGCGCAGGCCGGGCGCGCCGTCAAAATCGCGCAGTGCCATAGCGGCCTATTCGCGCTAAAGGGTCCTCATGACTGCGGAGATTGGAAATTTTGCGTTGATCGTGGCGCTGATGACAGCGCTGTGGCAGGCGGCGTTTCCATTGGCGGGCGCGGCGGCGCGCGAACGCGGCCTCGGCGGCGGCGCCGTCAATGCCGCGTTTGCGCAGGTCGGACTGGTCGCGATCGCCTTTGTCTGCCTGACGCTCGCTTATGCGCAATCGGATTTTTCCGTCGCCAATGTTGTTCAGAATTCCCATTCGGCGAAACCGTTCGTCTACAAGCTGACCGGCGTCTGGGGAAACCATGAAGGCTCGATGCTGCTCTGGGTGCTGATCCTCGCGGCCTTCGGCGCAGCGGTCGCCGCCACCCGCGCCGGTCCGTTGAAAACGCTGACCCTGTCGGCGCAAGGGGCGATCGCCGCGGCGTTCCTCGCATTTGTTCTCTTTACCTCAAACCCCTTCGCCCGCGTCTTGCCGGCGGCGGCGGACGGTATGGACCTCAATCCGTTGCTGCAGGATCCGGGGCTCATCATTCATCCGCCATTTTTGTATCTCGGTTATGTTGGCTATTCCGTCACCTTCGCCTACGCCATCGCCGGACTGATCCGTGGACGGATCGATGCGGAATGGGCGCGGGCGGTGCGCCCGTTTGCACTGGCGGCATGGGTGTTCCTGACGATCGGCATCGCGATCGGAAGCTGGTGGGCCTATTACGAACTGGGCTGGGGCGGTTTCTGGGCCTGGGACCCGGTGGAGAACGCCTCCTTCATGCCATGGCTAGCGGGCACGGCGTTCATGCATTCGGTTCGCGTTGTCGAAAAACGCGGCACCATGAAAGTCTGGACCGTGTTGCTCGCGATCCTGGCGTTCTCGCTCAGCCTTGTGGGCACGTTCCTTGTACGCTCCGGTATCCTGACCTCGGTCCACGCCTTCGCCGTCGATCCCGAACGCGGCCTCTTCATTCTCGCGATCCTAGGTCTTGTGGTCGGCGGGGCGCTGGCGCTCTTTGCTGCACGCGCAGGAAAACTGACGGCGGACGGCGCATTCCAGCCGGCGAGCCGCGAGGGCGCGCTCATCGTCAATAACGTCCTGCTCGTCACCATGACCGCGACGGTATTTGTCGGTACGTTCTATCCACTGTTCATCGACATCATCAGCGGCGAACGGCTCACTGTCGGCGCGCCCTATTTCAACGCAGTATTCGCACCGCTAACCGCGCTTCTCCTGTTCGCCATGGCGCCAGGCGCCGTCATCGCCTGGAAAAAGGGGCGCCTCGGCGCGGCGTTCAAACAGGCGGCGCCGGCGGCGGGAGCAGCGCTCATCATCGGCGTGATTGCGCTCTGGCTGACCTGGCCGAAAAGCGTTGCGGCGTCCCTGGCGGCGGCGCTCGCCGTATGGGCGGCGGGCGGCGCCACGATTGAATTCGCACGACGCATCAATCTCATCGCATCGCCGCGGCAGGCGCTTTCGCGCCTCAACGGATTGCCCCGCAGTTTCATCGGCATGACGCTCGCCCATATCGGCATCGCGATTGTAGTCATCGGCTCCATGGGCGCCGGCGTCTGGCGAACCGATGCGGTGCGCCTCATGAATGTGGGGGATACAATCAGCGTCGGCGGTTACGAGGCGACCCTGAAAAACGTTGATGAAGTCGCGGGCCCTAATTTCATTTCGGAAACGGCGACCTTCGACATCGCGCGGAACGGCCGGACAATCGACGTCTTCGCAGCGGAGCGTCGCTATTATCCGGTGCGCCAGATGCAGACGACGGAGGCGGCAATCCGGACGACCCTGCGCGGCGACTTCTACATTTCTGTCGGCGAGCGCCAGAACGACGCCGGATGGGCGGTAAAGGCGTGGTATAATCCGTTGGTATTCTGGCTCTGGTTTGGCGCAGGGCTCATGGCCCTTGGCGGCTTTGTCGCCATGGCGCCATCGCCCGCGCGTAAATCTGCGCCAGTCCATAAGTCCCAAGGCGCGCCCGCATGAACCGTTTATTCCTGTATTTGCCGCTGCTTGTTTTCGCCTTTGTCGCCGTCTGGTTTGCCGTGGGCTTGCGTCAGGATCCGGCGCGCATTCCGTCGGTGCTGATCGACAAACCCATGCCCGAATTTTCGCTGCCGGCGATAGAAGGCCACGAAAACGGGTTCTCGTCGGACGCGATTGCGGGCCGCGTCGCACTGGTCAACGTCTTTGCAAGCTGGTGCATCCCTTGCGCCATTGAACATCCGCAATTGATGGAGATTGCCGCGGCGGAAGATATCGTCATCGCCGGGATCAACTGGAAGGAAAAACCGGGCGACGGTGCGGCGTGGCTGCGCCGCCTCGGCGATCCGTACGACTATATCGGCGATGATGCGGACGGCCGCGTCGCCATTGACTTCGGCGTCACCGGCGCGCCGGAAACCTTCATCGTCGATCATAATGGCCGTATCCGGTACAAGCAGGTTGGTCCGATTACGGAGCAGATCTGGACGCAGGACATCAAGCCGGTTGTCAGGCAATTGCAGGCGGAAGCGAAATGACCTTGTCGTCGCTCTATTCCCTCATCCTGAGGCGCCCGGCCGCAGGTCGGGCCTCGAAGGATGGAGGCAGGCGCAGGGATGGTTGCAAATCCTTCGAGGCCTTCGCTTCGCGAAGGCGCCTCAGGATGAGGTATGGACTTGCGGCTCTGCTCTCTGCATTGCTTGCCCTTTCAGCCCACGCCGTCGAACCTGATGAAGTCCTTGACGACCCGGCGCTGGAGGCGCGGGCGACGGAGATCAGCCGGAACCTGCGCTGTGTTGTTTGCCAGAGCCAGTCAATAGACGATTCCAATGCGCCGCTTGCGAAAGACATGCGTCTCATCGTCCGCGAAAGGCTTGTCGCCGGCGATAGCGATGCGGAAGTCTACGCCTTCCTCGTCGATCGCTATGGCGACTATGTTCTTTTGAAACCGCCGGTGCAGCAGAACACTGTGCTGCTCTGGGCGTCGCCGTTGGTTATTTTATTGCTCGCCGGCGTCAGCGCCGCTTTCTTCCTGAGGCGGATGAAGTCCATGGACGACGCCGATGAAACGAATGATGCGGCGCCAGGTTCGTGACCGTCTTCATCCTTGTCAGTCTGGCGCTGTCGCTTGCGACCGTACTCTTCATCGGCGCGCCGATCGTTGCGGCGCGCGGCGACGGCGATGCGGCCAAGCAAAACCGGCGATTGCGGTTTGCGGGGCTCGCGGCGCTCGGTCTTGCGCCCGCGGGCGCTGCGCTGATCTATGCGCAGATCGGATCGCCCGCGGCGCTCGACCCGGCGACGCGCATTGCCGCCGCCGATCCGTCCGCGGACATCGCCGCCATGGATCCGGAAGCCCGCAACGCCATGATCGAGGAAATGGTCAGCGGCCTGGCGGCGCGCCTTGCGATTGATTCAACGGATCTTGGCGGCTGGCGCATGCTCGCGCGGTCCTACGGCGTGCTCGGCCGGCACGATGACGCCGCGGACGCATGGCGCGAAGCGCTTGTGCAGTCGGAAGGCGCTGTCGATGACTGGCGCGGCCTCGCCATGTCGCTCATTGAAACGCGAAACGCCGCTGCGGCGCCGGCTGTAAAGGAGGCTTTCGAAGAGGTGCTCCTGCAAGCGCCGGATGATCCGATGGCGCTATATTTCCTCGGATATGCGTCGATGAACGACGGCAACGAAGAACGTGCGAAAGAACTATGGACGCGTCTGCGCGCATTAACGCCTGATGAGGACCCGCTGGCCGCCGAGCTCGATCGATTGCTTGTTGAAAGTGAAAGCGGGTAGTCGGCGCAGCACGCCGCCGTCAGTAGTCAAAATTTTCAAAATCAACAGCGAATTGTTTGCGGATATTTTCCTTCAATGCTCGCTCGCGTAGCAGCTCTCGAATGAACGGCGCGGCGCCGGCGCTCTTGTTGCGTCGACCGGGCGCGGCGTCGTCGGCAAGGCCGGTGTTGCGACAGAACGCGCCAAAGTCCTCTGCAAAATGCTCCTGCCGGATGATGAAATCGGGTTTGTGAAACACGCCGTTTACAGTCGCAAAATCGGTCAGGCTCGGCATTTTTTCGATTAGGGCGTAAAATTCCTCGCGGCTCCATGCGGGCTCGGTGAGGGCGTAGCCGCCATTCGCCACCAGCCGAAACCAGCGGTGCGGCGAGAAATACATGGAGACGGCGCGCTCCACCGGATTGCGCACCGACATGGCGACACGAAAGTCCTTGAAACGCGCGCCCAGCTTTTCCGCGTATTCATTAAGCGTCATGTGTTTGTGGGTCGTGATAAAGCCGCGCACTTCAAAGCGGTCGTAGCCGTCGCGAAACCCGTCGGCAACCATCTTGTCGTCCGAATGCGGAAAGAGGACGGACTGGATCGTATTTCCCGCTGTTTTCGGCGGATGGATAAAGATCAGGTTGTGTTTCGATAACAACATGTGCGGCGCGCCTTCTGATGCGATGCGCCGCTATGGTTCGACAAAATTATTTCCGGTTCGTTATTATATATTTCTGTGTACAGACGGAAGCTCGTTTACGTATCATACACACTTCCTAATATTTCGTAGTTCGACGCGTGCCGCGCTTGTGCCGGCCCGGATTTCTTGTCATTCTTTGCCAATTGGGATCACAGGGCTACCGACATTGGAGGGGTAAGATGCAGATTTCGCATGGAGTTTTCTGGGCGGTTGCAGCGGGAAGCGCATTTTTTATGGCCGCCTGCGCGCCGACGACGCAGACGCAATCCACGGCGCTGACCGAGACGGCGCCGTCTGCGCCGGCTGATGCGGGGAAGCCGGCGGAGGCGGAGGCGCCTGCCGAAGAGGCTGCGCGCGTTGCTGCCGAGGAGAAAGCGTATGACCCCGATGAGCGGATTTGCAAACGCATAAAATCGACGGGTTCGAACTTCACGCGGCGACGTTGCCAGACGCGGGCGGAATGGGACGAAGACGCCAAGCAGGCGCGTGATGCGCTCGACCGGCTCGATCGAAAAAATCGCGAAGGGTGTACTGTCGATCAGCAGTGTTGATGCGGCGCTAGAAGATCAATCCGTTTTGTCCGGCTGCCAGACGCCCTGTTCTTTCAGGGCGTCGGCGACTTCTTTCGGCATGTAGGTTTCGTCATGCTTGGCGAGAACATTGTCCGCCGTAAGCGCGCCGTCGTCATTCAATCGCCCCTGAACGACAACGCCCTGTCCCTCGCGGAAGAGGTCGGGCAGGAGGCCTGCATAGGTGACGGCGATATCTGCGCCGCCATCCTCGACGGTGAAGGAGACAACGTCGCCCGTCGCGGCTTTCATGTATTCTACGCTGTTCATAGCGACGAGCCCGCCGAGACGGATCGGTCCTGAAGGTTTCTCGGAAAGGGCGGCGAGGTCGGAAGGCGTGTAGAAATAGGTGATCGACCCGCGCAGGGCGAAAAGCGTCAACGCGACAGCGCCGGCGGCGGCGAGGAAAACACCGCCAAATAGAACTAACCGCTGTTGCTTATTAGGTTTCATTTCCGATGACCTCGTCCATCGCCGATAAGCAGCGCCCAGACGCAAAGCGCCGCCATCACAATATCAAAGGCAAGAAAGCCTTTTACTGCCGCCGAATATTCGGCAAACACCGCCGGTCCTTCGATCGCCAGACTCGCAAGGCGGCCAAACAAGACGCCGCCTACGGTTAGCAGCAGAAGGCCAAGGGCGAAGCGTTGCGGCAATCGGCCAAAAAGGGCGAGCAAAAGCGCGATGGCGACAAACCCGAAGAACCCGCCATATTGTCCGCGGACCTCGTTTCTGCCGTCGGCGTTTTCAATAGCGAGACCGAGGTTCCCGATCATGTCAGCCGGCGCCGACAACGCCCGCACGGAAATATACGCGCTGGCGACGGCGCCCAAAATGAGAACGATACGCGTGAGCATAACGGTGTGACCCTCTTACTATCCGGCGCGCAGCGTCGCCGGCGCTGCGCCGGTTCTTGATAACCGCTCAAGGCGCCGCGCGGCCAGTTCATTGCCCATAGACGCAAGCAGCAGCGCAACATAGGCGGCGAAATAGGCGGCGAACATCAGGAAAAGGGGCGTCAGCATCGATGCATGGATCGCAACGCCGTCGCCGCGCAAGACGCTTGCGGGCTGATGCAGTGAGTTCCACCAGTCGACGGAGAACTTGATGATGGGCACGTTGACGAAACCGACAATGGCGAGAATGGCGGCAAGTTTTGCGGCCCGGGTCTTGTCGGGAATAGCGCGCCACAGGGCCATATAGCCGAGATAGAGAAAGAATAGGATAAGGACAGAGGTGAGCCGCGCATCCCACGCCCACCAGGCGCCCCACATGGGCTTGCCCCAGAGCGATCCGGTGAAAAGCGCCAGGAACGTGAACGCAGCGCCGATGGGCGCTGTCTCTTTCGCGGCGACGTCAGCGAGGGGGTGTTTCCAGATGAACCCGGCGGCGGAGGAAACGGCAATAGCCGTGTAACAGGCGAGCGCCATCCACGCGGCGGGCACATGCACATACATGATGCGTACGGTTTCCCCCTGCTGATAGTCCGCAGGGGAATTAAAGAGTGCGAAGTAGAGCCCGAGCGCGCCAAGGACGAGCGCCGCGCCGGCGGCGAAGGGGAAGACGCTGGCGCTGATGCGTTCGAAGCGAACGGGATTGGCGAGGTCGTAGAGTGACGTCGTTTTGGATACTGAGTTCGACATAGCGTTAAACGGTCACAAGGGCTCGAACAATCGCTTCATCCTGAGGAGCGATTTTTTCGTCATCCTTCGAGACGAGCCTGCGGCTCTCCTCAGGATGAAGAAAAATTTGCGTCGCGAAGGACGAAGCGATGGCGGCAATCATCATCAATCGAGGTTGAAGCGGAGCGCGGCGGCGCTGGCAAGGGGCGAAAAGATCGCAGCAAAAAGGCTCGTTGCGCCAAGGAGTGCGAGATTGGCGCTGTATTGCGGATCGCCGGTCGCGCCGGCGCTTGCTGCGCCCGCCCCGAAGATGAGGACCGGCGCATAGAGCGGGCTCACGATGATCGCGATGAGGAGGCCGGCGCGAGGCAAGGCGGCGGTGAGCGCGCCGGCGAACGCGCCGATCAGCGACAGCGCGGGCGCGCCCACCAGCATCGACAGGACCAGCGGCCAGACGGCGTCGCCGTCGATATTCAGAAGGATTGCGAGGACCGGTGTCGCCGCCGTGAGCAGGAGCCCGGTCGATATCCAGTGGGCGACGGCCTTGGCGAAGGCCGTGATCGCCAGAACGTCGCTCGCCTCAACGAGAACGTCGAGCGCGCCGTCCTCGCGGTCCGGCCGGTAAATCTGTTCCAGTGAGATCAGCGTCGCGAGGAGCGCCGCGGTCCACATGACGGGCGCCGCGATTTCCGACATAAGCGCAAGATCCGGACCCACGGCGAGCGCAAAGAGCACAATCGTCAGCGCGAAAAAAGACAGCGCGGGCAGGGCGCCGCCGCCGGCCCGGAAGGCGAGCATGACATCGCGGACAATGATGGCGACGAAACCATTCATTGGGCGAGCTCCAGCGTGCGCGAATCCGGCGCCTCGATGGGTTCGTGGGTTGCAATAATCGCCGCGCCGCCGTCTGCGCGATGTTCCGCAAGCAGGCGCTCGAAGGCGACCGTCGCGCCGGCGTCGAGGCCCGCCGTTGGTTCATCGACAATCCAGATCGGCCGTTGCGACAGGATCAGTCGCGCAAGTCCGACCCGCCGCTGATAGCCGGTGGAGAGTTCCCGCAAGGGGCGATGCTCAACCGGCTCAAGACCGAGCGCGGCGCGCGCCGGGCCAACCTCGCCGCCATAAAGCTTGCGCCAGAAGCGCAAGTTTTCATTCACACTGAGGGCGGCTTTTGCGCCGTTCAGGACGCCGCAAAAGATGCGCGCGCCATCGTCGCTTACGCGGACATTGCCCGCGGCTGGCGAGAGGAGGCCCGCAAGCGCGCGCAGGAGCGTCGTCTTGCCGGCGCCGTTTGGACCGCGCAGGACAATGGCGTCGCCGGGCGCGAGGGAAAGCGATACGCCCTCGACAATGACGCGCCCGCCGCGCGCAACCGCGAGATCGGTCGCTTCAAGCGTTGCAGAATGTCGTGCGCCGGCCATGGCCCGGGAGGCTAGGGCGTGTCGCGGCCAAGGTCGATGCGGCTTTCCGGCCCTTCATCCCCCGCCCGCATCCTGCTACCCAAGGCAAATCAGACCCGGGAGAAACGCCTCATGAAAACCAGAGCCGCGATCGCCGTCGAACCCAATAAGCCGCTCGTCATCGAGGAGGTGGACCTTGATGGACCGAAAGCCGGCGAGGTGCTGGTGGAGATTATGGCGACGGGAATCTGCCACACCGACGCCTACACGCTTGAGGGGAAAGACTCAGAAGGCATCTTCCCGTCGATCCTCGGCCATGAAGGGGCGGGGATCGTGCGCGAGGTGGGCGCGGGCGTCACGAGCGTTGAACCGGGCGACCATGTGATCCCGCTCTACACCGCCGAGTGTCGCCAGTGCAAAACCTGCCTCTCCCAGAAAAGCAATCTGTGTACGTCGGTTCGTGCGACGCAAGGCAAGGGCGTCATGCCCGACGGGACAAGCCGGTTCTCCTGGAAGGGCGAGACGCTTGCGCACTATATGGGTTGCTCGACCTTTTCGAATTTCACGGTGCTGTCTGAATATTCGGTCGCGAAGATCCGTAAGGACGCGCCCTTCGACAAGGCCTGCTATATCGGCTGCGGGGTGACCACCGGGGTCGGCGCAGTTGTCTGGACGGCGGGCGTTGAACCGGGGGCCAATGTGGCGGTGTTCGGCCTCGGCGGCATCGGCCTTAACGTCATTCAGGGCGCGCAGATGGTGGGCGCGGACAAGATCATCGGCGTCGATATCAATCCGGGGCGCGAACAGATCGCCCGCGAATTCGGCATGACGGATTTTGTGAATGTGAATGACGTCGGCGCCGGCAATGTGGTCGACAGGGTCATCGAACTGACCGGCGGCGGCGCGGATTATTCCTTCGACTGCACCGGCAACACTGACGTGATGCGCCAGGCGCTGGAGTGCTGTCACCGCGGCTGGGGCGAGTCGATCATCATTGGCGTCGCGGAAGCGGGCAAGGAAATTTCAACGCGGCCGTTTCAACTGGTCACCGGCCGGGTCTGGAAAGGCACGGCTTTCGGCGGCGCAAGGGGCCGCACCGACACGCCCAAAGTCGTCGACTGGTATATGGACGACAAGATCCAGATCGACCCGCTCATCACGCACAGTATGCCCCTTGAAGACATCAACAAGGCCTTCGATCTGATGCATGAGGGGAAGAGTATTCGGTCGGTCGTCGTTTTTTAGATGCTTTGTTCAATAATGAATTTGCTGGCGCAGAACACAAACGTGATCATTGCATTAACAGCAATTGGTGCGTTGGTATTTTCGGGTTACTCCATAATTCGGAATGAACAAAACTCCAAATTTCAGCGACAACATAATAAGCTTTCAGTTAAACCAATTGGACAAATCTCAGTTGGTGATTGGCAAGACCGTCTGTTCGTTGGAATCGAAAATGTCGGCTCGGGGCCGCTAATTATCAGAAAACTCGGAATTTTCAGCGCAGGTGAATTGCAAAGCAAACACCTTATTGAATTAATGCCCAAGTTACCACCATTTCTTTACTGGAGGAATTTTGTTCGAGAAGGCATAGAAGGGCGAGCAATTTTGCCTGGAAATATTTTAAATCTCGTTGAGCTTGTCATCGACGAAGAATTTGCCCAACAAGCAGAATTTAGAAATTCAGTAAGGCGAACGCTCGGACAATACGAAGTTCGCTTAGAATATGAAGATATTTATGGCGAAAAAGTCCGTGAAATTCGCAGAAGCTTAAATTGGTTCGTTCGCCATTGGAATGATTCGAACGAAGAAAAAAAACGCTGAACAAATTAGTAAAGGAAAAACCCCATGCCCATCTTCACACACATCATGGTCGGCTCGAACGACAAGGAAAAATCGAAAGCGTTTTACGACGCAGCACTGGCGCCGCTCGGCATTAAGAACATGGGCACGTTTGGCGATACGGGCACGCTGCTTTACGGCGAGAAAACGCCGGAATTCTGGGTGACGACGCCGGCGAATGGCGAGGCGGCGTGCCACGCCAATGGCGGGACCATCGGGTTTGTCGCGCCGTCGCGCAAGGCGGTTGACGAATTCCACGCCGGCGGCCTCGCCAATGGCGGAACCTGCGAGGGAGAACCGGGCCCGCGCAGCGTCATGCCCCACGCCTACGCTGCATACCTTCGCGACCCTGACGGCAACAAGATCACCGCCTACTGCATGAAGCCGGAATAGACCGGAAAACCCGGTTTCAACTTCACGCTTGTTCGGCGGCGCGTTGCTGCGCGCCGCAACCCGTTTGTGATTTTATCGATATGGTCATACGAGATATAGTCATACAAAACGAGAAATTCTGACCGCAGACAATCATGATCGGTATCGCCATGAATAGACTTGCCGCTTTCGTTATTTTGTTTTTGTTTCCCTTTGTCAGCGTCTCGGCAAGCGAACCAAAACTTTATGAAATTCCAAGAACGCAGGTTATCCCGATCCTGGAAGCAGGGTCCGACAGGCAATATGAGCTTTATGTAAAACTTCCGGGAAACTACGAAGAAAATACCGACAAAAAGTATCCAGTGATTTATACGACGGATGCAGTGTGGCATTTCGATATGCTGTCCGGCGCCACAGAATATTTGATGCCGGATGTTATTTTGGTTGGAATCTCTTGGCAGAAAAACCTCGATGACGAGCGGGAGTTTGTCAGCAGGTTCCGAGATTATATGGTTGTTAAGTCCGAAACGGCTGCAATTCCGACCGGAGAGGCGAGTAATCATCTCTCATTCATTCGCAACGATGTTATCAAGCTTGTAGAAAGTCGTTATCGGACGGATCCAAAAAGGCGCAGCTATTTCGGGTATTCTCTGGGCGGCCAGTTTGGCGCGTATATCTTATTCGCGGCGCCGGACACCTTTCAAAATTATGTCCTTGGCAGCCCGGCGTTCAGCGAGCGCGGCGCGAATTTCATTGATGCGTTGGAAGCCGAAATGGCAGGCCGACAACAGATGATGAATGCAAATGTTTATGTGTCCATAGGAGAGCTGGAAGAATCCGAAATGGATGTCACTGAGAATTTTGTTTCGGTGCTACAGCGCAGAGGCGAGACGGGTTTAATGCTTACCGGGCTTGAGATAATTGAAGATTCTGACCACAGCACAGCCTTTCCGGAAACCGTCATACGCAGTGTGAAATGGCTGTCACGCCTTTCGAACGAACAATAACTTTATCTGATCATAATTGGTCGATGACGGGCGAACTGAAAATGAAAAAGCTCTCTTCTGCAAAATGCTTCGGCGGGACGCAATCCGTTTACGTTCATGACAGCGCATCGACGAATACGCAGATGAAATTCTCGGCGTTCACGCCGCCGGAAGATGCGCATGGCGACGGTCCTTATCCGACATTGTTCTGGCTTTCCGGTCTGACCTGTACGGAAGAAAATTTCATCATCAAATCCGGCTTCCAGCGTATCGCCGCCAAGCTCGGGCTTATGATCATCGGGCCCGACACGTCTCCGCGCGGCGACGACGTGCCTGACGATCCGGACGGCGCCTATGATTTCGGTCTCGGCGCGGGGTTCTATTGCAACGCGACCGAGACGCCGTGGTCGCAGCATTTCCGGATGTATGATTACGTTGCGCAGGAACTGCCTGAACTCGTCGCGAAGGAGCTGCCCACGGACACATCGCGGACAGGCGTTTTCGGTCATTCCATGGGCGGGCATGGGGCGCTGACCGTGCATCTGAGAAACCCCGATCAGTTCAAAACCTGTTCAGCCTTCGCGCCGATTGTTGCGCCGGCGCAGGTTCCCTGGGGCAAGAAGGCGTTTTCGAACTATCTCGGCGCTGATGAAGCGTCATGGGCGGCGTATGATGCAACGCGCCTGGTCGAACAGGCGCCGAGCAAGGCGGAAATCCTGATCGATCAGGGTACGGCGGATGCCTTTCTTGAAGACCAGCTCAGGCCGGAACTTTTCGCCGCCGCGGCGCAAAAGGCGGGTCAGAAGCTGACCCTCAGAATGCAGGACGGCTACGATCATTCATTCTATTTCATTGCAACATTTCTTGAAGACCATCTGCGTTGGCATAAAGAACGACTTTAGCTAACAAGGAACAAGCGGGTGGGCGTCTTAATGGGAGAACGCCATGAAGCGCGTAACGCTTTTCATCACCGCCGCTTTTCTTCTTCAAGCCTGTGCATCGGGCGTCTGGGACGCCGCGGCGACGGGCATGTGCATCGCCGCCGACGCAGGTTGCATGAAAGATTGCTATCGCGACGAGGACGGTCGCTATATAGGCGGTTACGGCGCCAAAGCGTGTGAGGCCAGTTGCTCAAGCGGCTGCGCCTTCTCGAACTAGCGAATTGCCGACGCTACTTCTGCGCCGCCGAAGCGCTTTTGACCATCTCCGCGAACGCCGTCCGGTCCCCGCACACATAGGGAGCGATCATCATCATGGCGGAGTAAACCCCGTTATTGATGACATTGCGCGCATCGGCGTCGGCGCTGCCGAGGCTCACGAATTGCAGCCAGAAGGTGAGATGCGCGGCAATGCGGGCGGCGAGGGCGTCCCGTTCCGCGGGCGTGCATTCAATGGCGCCGTCGCGCTCCAGGGCTGTGAGGATGGACGCAGCGGTCTCTTCCTTCAGGCGCAGAAGCCGCGAAAAGCGCGGGCGCAATTCCGGGCAGCGCTCAAGAATCCCGGACAAGTTATTGTAAAAGAATCGGAAATCGTTGATCTCTTCAAAGATGATGTAAATATAGATCCAGTTATCTTCGATAGAGAGCGCGCGTTTGATCGGCGCACTGAGGACCTGCCGGATTTCCTCTTCGAAATCATCGAAGAGCGCCTCGATGATCGCTTCCTTGCCCTTGAAATGGTAATAGAGATTGCCCGGGCTGATTTCGAGCACGCCGGCGATCTCAACAGTCGAGACCTGCGCTTCGCCCTCGTCGTTGAATAGCGCAAGGGCGGTCTTCAAAATGCGGTCGCGGGTTTTGACCTTCTTGGCCATCCTTGGCGGCTTAGCCTGATTTCTTTTTTGTTGTCTTGCGCTTTGCCGGTTTTGCGCCCGCGGCGATGAGCTGGTCGAGCTTGTCCTCAATGGCGCCGAGGCGCGCTTCAATATCGTCAAGGCGGGTTTCGCCGCCGACGGCGCCGAGTTTCAAGCGCTCGCGCATCTCCTTGATGCGGTCTTCCATGGAGAAGCTGGGCGTCGTAACGCGTTTGGCGATCTCGCGGCCGCGGGTTTCGACCGCGTCTTCAATTTCCTCGCCGCGCTGAACAAGGTCTTCAAAATGCTTGGTGGTTTCGTCGGAGATTTTCGCAAGCGACTCTTGCGCGTCAGAAAAGGCGCGGCCATAGGCGCCGATGCCGGCAAGCCAGATCTTGCGCGCGACATCGCCGGCGGGACCGGGTGCGGATTTCTTGTTAGCCATGGGTCTGCTCCTTTGGACTTCGCGCGCGGGGGCCAAGTATGCCGGTTTTCGCGAGAGAGGAAAATGCGCGGCGGATATGAAATGGGGCGCTCCCTTTCGGGAACGCCCCTGATACGCAACTTAAAACGATGCGCTTAGGCGGCTTTCTTGGCCGCTTTTTTTGCAGCTTTCTTTTTCGTCAGCGCCGCGACTTTTTTGTTCAGCGCAGCAACTTCCGCTTCAAGCTCTTCCACGCGGCCTTTGCCGGCTTTGTTTTGCGGGAAGAAACGACGGAAGCGGTCGAGGTTCATGCGGTCGCCATACATTTCGTTGGCGCGCTCGCGAACGTCGGCGAGGGTTTCCTGGGCGCGGTTTTCAACTTCTTCGCCTTTTTCAACGAATTCTTCGAAGATTTCAGCGCCTTTGCCCGTCAGGATTTTTTCAGCGCGGTCATACGCAGCGCCATAGACGCCGAGATAGGCAAGCCAGCCTTTACGGATGGCGTCGCGCGGGGTGAGGGCGGTTTCAGTTCGTTTGGCCATTGGTCAGTTCCTTTCAGTTGTCGGGCCCGCCGGCGAGGGGGTGATTGGGTGGGGTGCGGGGGTTCCGCGCCGGCCGGCCAATTCCTTGGCTTCGTGATGAAGATAGGGGGCGGAATTAGAATGTTCGCCCAAATTTTGTGCGCCGCACAAAAATTCCGGAATTGCGCGAGAGGGATAAGAACATATAGTGAACACGCTGGCGAGAAACCTCGACAGTCCGGGGCGGCGGTTCCGCCCGCATAACCGGGAGAATGCTGATGTTGCTCAAACTGAAGCTTCTCTTGCGAAAAGTAAAAAGGCGGATCGAGCTGCAACTCAAAATCCGCCTTAAACTTTTCTAGCAAGCCGAGGCGGGGTCGAAAGGCCCCGCCGAGGCCCGGCAAATATAACGTCTAAGTCTTGCGGTTACAATAACGCGAGGCGCGGCAGATGAACGACAACGCACAGAACCTGTCTCTCTTCAACGGCGCAAGCCTTGCCCGCGGGCGCACCCATGAGGCGTTCGGAACGGGCGCGCGCGCCTTTGCGGCCATGGCGGCGGCGGGGGCGAACGCGCCCGCCGCAAATGCATCGGGCAAGGAGGCGGTGGTCTGGATCCGCGAGGCGCAGGACCGGCGCCGGCTGAACCCGCTGGGCCTTGCCGATTTCATCGACCCGGCGCGGGTTCTGCTGGCCGAATGCGAGCGCCCGCTCGATGTCCTCTGGACCATGGAGGAGGCCCTGCGCCTTGGCCCCGCGGCGCTCGTCATCGCCGAACTTGCCCGCCCGCCGGACCTCAAAGTCAGCCGCCGGCTGCAGCTCGCAGCGGAAGCGGGCGCCTGTCTCGGCCTGTGTCTCGTGGACGACACGCCGGTCGCCAATGCCGCGGAAACCCGCTGGTTCTGCGCGCCCGCGCCGGCCGGCGACGATCCCGACTCGACTCGCTGGCGTCTTTCTCTCATAAAGAACAAAAAGGGAACATTAGGGGCGTGGGAGATCGAATGGGATGCAGAAGCGCGTGCTATCGCTGTGGTTCAGAGGATTGCCGGCGGACCGGATGGGGCGGTCGGCGGGCCTTTCGGACCTCATGGGGCCGTTCGCCGTCGTCGCGGAGGAGAAGAACGCGCTTCGGCTCTGTTCCCTGAATGAAGCGGCGCTCGCTGAGGGCCTTGGCGAAGGCATGGCGCTCACCGACGCCCGGGCGGTGTTGCCGAGCCTGAAAACCAAAGTCGCGGAACCGGAACGGGACGCAGCGTTCCTTGCCGCGCTCCATCGCTGGGCGGGGCGCTATTCCCCTTTCGTTGCGGTGGAAGGCTGCGACGGCCTCTGTCTCGACATCACGGGCTGCGCGCATCTTTTCGGCGGCGAGGCGGCGATGCTGACGGCGATGACGGACGAGCTTTCCCGTCTTGGCGTGCGCGTGCGCGCTGCGATTGCCGACACGAAAGGCGCGGCCTTCGCACTGGCGCGCTTTGGCAATAGCGCTGCGATCGCCCCGCCGGGCGAGGCGCGCAGCGCTCTTACAGATCTGCCGCTTGCCGGCTTGCGCATCGACCGGGAGACGGTCGCCAGCCTCAACCGGCTGGGCCTTGCGACCATCGGCGCCCTTTATGACGTACCAAGAGCATCGCTCGCCCGGCGTTTCGGTCTCGATCTCGTCACGCGCCTCGATCAGGCGCTCGGCTTTTCAAGCGAACCGGTGGCGCCCGCGGCGCCGGTGAAAACATTTGCTGCGCGCATGTCCTTGCCGGAACCGATTGGCCTTGTTGACGATGTGACCGAAGCTTTGCGCCGCCTCCTCGCGCAGCTTGTACGCCGCCTTGAGGAAGCCGGCGCCGGCATGCGCGCCTGTCGCCTGACCGTGCGCCGTACGGACAACAGTGAGGAGAGCATAGAGATCGGCCTCGCGCGCCCGTCCCGGGAGCGGGAGATGGTCCTGCGGCTCTTCGAGCGCAAGCTTGACGATCTCGACGCTGGCTTCGGGATTGAGTTCCTGCGGTTACAGGCCCGCGGCGTTGAGCCCCTGTCGGCGCGCCAGCTCTCGGGCGATCCTTCAAAACAGAACGAAAACGCTCTTGATGAACTGATCGCGCGCATCGGCAACCGTATCGGCTTCGACCGGGTCAAGCGTTTCACCCCGCGCGAAAGCCATATCCCCGAGCGCGCCTTTTCCTGTGACGCCGCTATTCGTACGGGTGCGGAGCAAACTGTGTGGCAACGCACAGGGCCCCGCAGACCGCTGACGCTGTTTCCGCCCGAACCGGTGCAGGAGATCCTCCCCGGCAGGCCTCCCCGGGCGATTTCCTGGCGCGGGCGCAAGATCGATATTGCAAAGGCCGTGGGGCCGGAACGCATCGCGCCGGAATGGTGGCGCAAGAACCCGGGCTGGGCGGGCAAGCCGAAAGACTACTGGCGCGTTGAAGGGACCGGCGGCGAGCGCCTGTGGCTTGCAGAAGACCATGACGGCAAGGGCGAGGGCGCGGACTGGCGGGTCTGCGGCGAGTTCCCGTGAGTTACGCGGAGCTGTGCGCGACCTCGAATTTTACGTTCCTCACCGGCGCATCGCACCCGGAGGAGCTGGCGGCGCGGGCGAAAGATCTGGGCCTCAAGGCCCTCGCCGTCGCCGACCGCAACACGCTCGCCGGCATTGTCCGCGCTCATGCCGCCGCAAAAGAGGAGGGCCTTCAATATATTCCGGGCGCACGCATTGTGCTGGAGGACGGCGCGCAGTTCCTGATGTTTCCGGAAACCCGCAACGCCTATGGCCGGCTCTGCCGGCTGCTGACTGTGGGCAAGCGTCGGGCGGAGAAGGGCGAATGTATTCTGCATATTGCCGACCTTCTTCAGTGGGCGGAGGGTTCGGTGATCATCGGTCTGCCGGGCGATGTGATGGAGGGTGGGTACTTTTTACCTCTCCCTTTCGGGGAGAGGTCAAAATTTGTGCAGCAAATTTTGGGTGAGGGGGAAGAGGCCCAAGAAATAGAAAGCAATCTTACCCCTCATCCGGCCCTTCGGGCCACCTTCTCCCCAATGGGGAGAAGGAAGGTAAAGCAAACGTTTTTCTCCCATCTCCGCGCGCTCAAAACCGCGCACCCCTCCAGCGTCTACATCGCCGCGGCGCCCCGTTATGACGGCCGCGACGCGGCGCGTTTCGCCCGCATTCGCGCCATCGCCGACGCCCTTGAAACCCCCATGGTCGCGGTTGGCGATACGCTGATGCATGACGCCGCCCGGCGCCCGCTCGCCGATGTCCTTTCCTGCATTCGCGAGAAGACAACCATCGACAGGCTTGGCCGCCATGCGCAGCCGAATGCAGAGCGCCGCCTCAAAAGCCCGTTTGAAATGCGCCGCCTTTTCGCCGGCCATGAAGACGCGCTGGCGCGCACGATTGAGATCGCCGAGCGCTGCCAATTTTCGCTGGATGAGCTGCGCTATGAATATCCGGATGAGGTCTCGAACGGCGAGGACCCTCTCGAACGGCTGATGCGCCTGACCGAAGAGGGGTTGAAAGACCGCTATCCGGACGGCGTTCCCTTGCCGGTGCGCGCCACCGTTGAGAAGGAATTCCGTCTCATTCGCGAGCTTGATTACGCGCGGTATTTTCTCACCGTTCATGACGTCGTCAGTTTCGCGCGCGCCCGCGATATTCTCTGTCAGGGGCGGGGGTCTGCGGCGAACTCCATCGTCTGTTACGCCCTCGGGATCACGTCCGTAGGCCCGGACCTTATCTCCATGGTGTTCGAGCGGTTCGTTTCCGAAGCGCGCAACGAGCCGCCCGATATTGACGTCGATTTCGAACATGAACGGCGCGAGGAGGTGATCCAGCACATCTACGAAAAATACGGCCGCCATCGCGCGGGTATCTGCGCCACCGTTATTCACTTCCGCTCGCGCGCCGCGATCCGCGAAGTAGGCAAGGCCATGGGATTGTCCGCAGACGTCGTATCGTCCCTTGCAAGCCAGGTCTGGGGCTGGTCGTCGGAAGGGGTGAGCGAGGAACGCGCGAAGTCAGCCGGACTCAGTCTCGCTGATCCCCGCCTTCGCCAGACCCTGGCGCTGACGCAGGAGCTGATCGGTTTCCCCCGCCATCTGTCGCAACATGTGGGCGGCTTCGTCATCACCCGCGGGCGCCTCGATGAATTCTGCGCCATCGAAAACGCCGCCATGGAAGACCGTACAGTGATCGAATGGGACAAGGACGATCTCGACGGGCTCGGTATCCTCAAGATCGACATCCTGGCGCTCGGCATGCTGTCCTGCATCCGCAAGGCGTTCGATCTTTTGACGAGCCATGAAGGCGTTTCCTACAGCCTCGCGAGCCTGCCGGCGGAAGACCCGGCCGTATACGACATGCTCTGCGAAGGAGACTCCGTCGGCGTCTTTCAGGTGGAAAGCCGGGCGCAGATGAACTTCCTGCCGCGCATGAGGCCCAGAGCCTTTTACGACCTCGTCATTGAAGTGGCGATTGTCCGTCCCGGTCCTATTCAGGGGGACATGGTCCACCCGTACCTCAAACGCCGGCGGGGGGAGGAGAGGGTGACGTTCCCGTCGGACGATCTGCGCGACGTGCTCGGCAAGACCCTTGGCGTGCCGCTCTTTCAGGAGCAGGCGATGCGGGTCGCGGTCGTTGTCGCCGGGTTCGACCCTTCCGAGGCCGATGCGCTGCGGCGCTCCCTCGGCGCTTTCCGCGGCCCCGGCACAGTCTCGAAATTCAAAGAGCGATTTTTGAAAGGCGCCGTTGATCGCGGCTATGACCTTGATTTCGCCGAGCGCTGTTTCTCGCAACTGGAAGGATTTTCCGGGTACGGATTTCCCGAAAGCCATGCGGCGAGTTTTGCGCTGTTGGTTTACGCCTCAGCCTGGCTGAAATGCCATCATCCCGCGGTGTTCTGCTGCGCGATCCTGAACGCCCAGCCCATGGGGTTTTATGCCCCCGCCCAGCTTGTGCGCGACGCCCGCGAGCACGGGGTCGAGGTGCGGCCTATCTCGGTGAACGCCAGCTACTGGGACAATACGCTGGAGCCTGACGGGTTTGGCGGCCATGCAGTGCGGCTGGGGTTTCGGCAACTGAAAGGCTTCAAGGAAGACGACGCCGCCTGGCTCACCGCCGCGCGCGGCAATGGCTATCGCAGCGTCGAGGCGGTGTGGCGGCGCGCCGGTGTTGCGCCTGCCGGGCTTGCCAAACTCGCGGAGGCCGACGCCTTCGCCGAACTCGATATGACCCGGCGCGAGGCCCTGTGGCAGGCGAAAGCGATCCGCTCGGAAAAGCCGATGCCGCTTTTCGCCCATGAAGATGATGACGGATTGATCGAGGAACCGGCGCGCCTGCCGGCGATGTCTCTCGGCGAGGAAGTCTTTGAAGATTACGTCGCGACGCGCCTGACGTTGCGCGCGCATCCTGTCGGTCTCCTGCGCGAAAGGCTCGGGGGCTTGAAGGCGGGGAATCAGATGAAGCCGCCCGACGGGGAGCGCGTTACGGTTGCAGGCCTCGTCATCACGCGCCAGCGCCCGGGTACGGCGAGCGGCGTCATTTTCATCACGCTCGAAGACGAAAGCGGCGTCGTCAACGTCATCGTCTGGCCGAAAACGTTTGAGCGCTATCGCAAGGTGGTGATGCAGGGGCGGCTGTTGCGCGTTACCGGCAAGTTGCAGCGCGAAGGCTCGGTCGTCCACATTATCTCGTGGAAGATCGAGGACTGTTCGGGAATGCTCGACGAGCTTGGCCGCGCGGGCGCCGCGGGCCGCACCCTCGATCAGGAGATCGGCCGCGCCGATGAAGCCAAGCACCCGGTGACGCGCATGGATCGCGGACCGGGGGCAAAACGCACGCCGCAACACATCCCGCGCCCGCGCCACCCGCGCGAACAGGCAAAGGTGCTGTTCCCTAGCCGGGATTTTCACTGATGACTGGCGGCGATGCCACGCAAAAGCGGCTTCGGGTGGGGGTAAATTGACCTAACCCGTCAACCCCGCATTTACTTTGACCCCTGACGATAAGGCGATAAGGGGAGCGATCATGACGGACGCGCTAACTGAAAAACCGAACCATCTGGGCGTCGCCGCGATGGCCTTGGCTGCGATCGCGCTTATGGTCGCCGTTATTCACATGACCGCGGGTCCCTTCAATCCGCCCGAACCGGTCGAACAAACGATCGCGGAGACAGCGGTCAAAATCAAAGAGGCGGCCAAACGCGCTATGACCGGCGAGCCTGCGCCCGCGCCTGTTCCTGAAGCGCGAGGATTCGATGTTGATCGGGCCGTGAAAATCGCGTCGCTCGCGCTGGCCGGGCTCGCCATGCTGCTCGGCGTTGGCGCCATCGCCAAACGGGAAGAACGCGCCCCGGCGCTGATCGGTTTCTCGCTCGGCGGCGGGGTGTTGCTGGTCGCCTGGCTGCAATGGATCGCCCTCCTGATCTGCGGCGTCATCATCATCGCGGCGATCCTCCACAATATCGGCGACATCCTCTCATTTTGAGGCGACCGGGCCGCCTAAATACGCGCCAAAGGCGAAAATCGGCCTGAATCCCGCATTTGGTGCGTAGTTATGCACGCCCTCGCCGGGCCGGGGTATGATGGGCCCCATGATCGTTACTCAAACTGCAAATCCCTCGGCGCAAGGGCGCGTCGCAATCCCGCCGCCGCTTGACCATCGCCGCGAGCCGCGGCATCGAGCGCCTATGGATGAAATGGCCGAAAAGAAATCCCGCGCAAAAGCGTGGTTCGAGCAACTTCGCGACGACTTGATCGCCGCATTCGAAAACCTCGAAGACGCCGCCGGCGATCTTTACGCCGACAGGGTGCCGGGGCGTTTCGAGCGCAACGCCTGGACACGTGGCGACGGAACGGCGGATCAGGGCGGCGGCGTCATGTCGATGATCCATGGCCGGGTCTTTGAAAAGGCCGGCATCCACACATCCACCGTCTACGGAGAGTTTTCCGAAGAGTTTCGCAAACAGATCCCGGGCGCGGAGGAAGACCCGCGCTTTTGGGCGTCGGGCGTTTCGCTTATCGCCCATACGCGCAACCCTCACGCCCCGGCGGCGCATATGAACACGCGCATGATCGTCACGACGAAGGGATGGTTTGGCGGCGGCGGCGACTTGAACCCCATGCACCCGGCCTATCGCGACAAGTCTCATGAAGACGCGGTGGAATTTCACGCCGCCATGAAAGCCGCCTGCGACGCCCACGACGAAACCTATTATGCGAAGTTCGACAAATGGTGCGATGAGTATTTCTGGCTCGCCCACCGGGCCGAGCCCCGCGGCGTTGGCGGCATCTTCTACGACCGCCATGACAGCGGCGATTGGGAAGCGGATTTCGCCTTCACCCGGGATGTGGGCCGCGCGTTCCTCAGCGCCTATCCGAAACTGGTCGCCAAACGCATGGACCAGCCCTGGACCGAGGACGATCGCGAGAAGCAACTGGTGCAGCGCGGGCGATACGCAGAGTACAACTTACTTTACGACCGCGGCACGACCTTTGGGCTCAAGACCGGCGGCAATGTGGATTCCATCCTCTCGTCTTTGCCGCCGGAAGCGAAATGGCCGTGATATTATCCGGCGCGCGCTTACAATTCCCATAGCACGGCGAACCGGGTAGGGTCCGCCGTCCCCCAAGCTTAAAAGGTTCCATGCCAGACTTCGAAACGCCGTTCATTCTCGCCATCGATCAAGGCACGACATCGAGCCGCGCCATTGTGTTCGACCGCGCCGGGCGCATTGTCGCCGATGCGCAGGAAGAATTTCCGCAGCACTATCCGCAGGACGGCTGGGTCGAGCATGACCCGGAAGACATCTGGCGCACGACGCTGGAGACCGCGCGCAAGGCTTTCGAAGCAGCGGAGAAGCTGGGCGAGGTCGCGGCCATCGGCGTTACGAACCAGCGCGAGACTACGCTGATCTGGGACCGCGCCGACGGGAAGGCGATTTACAACGCCATCGTCTGGCAGGACCGGCGCACCGCCGATATCTGCGCAGGGCTCAAAGAGGCGGGTCGCGAGGCCCATGTACGCGCGCGTACGGGGCTTGTACTCGATCCGTATTTCTCTGCGACAAAGGCCGCGTGGATTCTTGACCATGTAGACGGCGCGCGTGCGCGTGCCGACGCCGGCGATTTGGCATTCGGGACGGTCGACAGTTTTCTCATCTGGCGCCTTACCGGCGGCGCGGCCCATGTCAGCGATGTTTCAAACGCGAGCCGCACGGCGCTATACAATATTCACGATAATAGCTGGGACGCGGCGCTGCTCGATCTTTTTACCGTGCCCGCAAGCGTGCTGCCCGATGTTAAAGACAATTCTGCGGCGTTCGGCGAAACGGATCCGGAAATTTTTGGACGTCCCGTGCCGATCTGCGGCGTCGCCGGCGACCAGCAGGCCGCCGCTTTCGGGCAGGCGTGTTTCGCGCCCGGCGATATCAAGAGCACTTATGGCACGGGCTGTTTCGTTCTGGCGAATACGGGCGACGCCGTTGTAGAGTCGCAGAACAATCTCCTCTCGACCATCGGCTGGCGGCTCGGCGGCGAGACCACATACGCTCTTGAGGGCTCCATTTTCATCGCCGGCGCGGCGGTCCAATGGCTCCGCGATGAGTTGAAAATCATCAAGGACGCAAGCGAGACGCAGGCCCTCGCCGAAAGCATCGAAACGAATAACGGCGTTTATCTTGTGCCGGCGTTTACCGGTCTCGGCGCGCCGCACTGGGCGCCGGAAGCGCGCGGCGCCGTATACGGACTAAGCCGCGGGGCCGGGCGCGCGGAACTGGCCCGGGCCGCCCTTGAATCGGTTGCCTACCAGACCGCGGATTTGATGACCGCCATGAGCGCAGACGGCGCCGCGGCGAAGTCATTGCGCGTTGACGGCGGCATGGTGGCGAATGACTGGATCATGCAGTTTCTCGCAGACATCCTCGATCTTACCGTGGAACGTCCGAAAGTATTGGAGACGACAGCGCTCGGCGCGGCCTATTTCGCCGGCCTGCAGGCGGGCGTTTATCAGGATATCGATGAAATCGCCGAAGCGCGGCGCATTGATGCGCGCTTTCAGCCCGCCATGGCGCCGGAGACGCGCAACGCGGCGCTCGCCGGCTGGAAGAAAGCCCTTGAGCGGACGCTTCTGCCCTGACGAACGACACATAAACGGATTGGTTCATGAGTAACGAAAAACGCGTCGTCGGGTTCATCGGCGGATCGGGCGTTTATAACGCTGACGCGCTTGAAAATGCCGAGCGGGTTGAGGTCGCAACGCCCTGGGGCGATCCATCGGACGCCCTCGTTAAAGGCCGTATCGAGGATGTGGAGGTGGTCTTTCTCTCGCGACATGGGGGCGGCCATCGCCTGACGCCGGGCGCGGTCAACTACCGCGCCAATATCGACGCCATGAAACGCGTGGGCGTTACCGACCTTATTTCCCTTTCCGCATGCGGATCGTTTCGCGAGGAGCTCTCCCCCGGGACATTCGTCATTGTGAACCAGTTTATCGACCGCACGAGCGGGCGCGAGAACACATTTTTTGGCCCCGGCTTTGTCGCCCATGTGTCGATGGCGCATCCCGTATGCCCGGCGCTCGCCGCAGCGGCGGCGGCGTCCGCTGACGCGCTCGGCATTCCGTCCGCAAAGGGCGGAACCTATCTTGCGATCAACGGGCCGCAGTTTTCTTCACTTGCGGAATCCAATCTTTACCGAAGCTGGGGCTGCGACGTCATCGGCATGACCAATATGCCGGAAGCGAAACTCGCGCGCGAGGCGGAGCTCCCTTACGCCACCGTCGCCATGGTTACGGACTATGATTGCTGGCACGAGCGGGAAGGGCCGGTGGACGTGTCGAAGGTGCTCAAAATCATGGGTGAGAATACGCGCAACGCCGCACGATTGATCCCGGAACTGACGAAACGCCTTGGCGCCATGCGCGCGCCATCGCCGCTTGGCATTGAAACCGTGCTGGATGTATCGGTGATTACGGCGCCGGGCGCACGCGACGCGGCGTTAACGGCGAAACTCGACGCCGTCGCCGGGCGCTTTTTGTCTGCGCAAGATTAGTTATTAAACCGGAAGTGCATGACATCGCCCTCGGCGACGACATAGTCCTTGCCCTCAAGGCGCATGCGGCCGGCTTCCTTCGCGCCCTGTTCGCCATTGTGAGCGACATAGTCGTCAAAGGATATCGTTTCTGCACGGATGAACCCTTTTTCAAAGTCCGTGTGAATGACGCCCGCTGCCTGCGGCGCCGTCGCCCCGCGGGGGATCGTCCATGCCCGCGATTCTTTGGGGCCCGCCGTGAAATAGGTGCGCAGATCAAGGAGCGAATAACCGGCATGAATCAACCGATTGAGGCCCGGTTCCTCAAGGCCCAGCGTTTCGAGATATTCCGCCTGCTCATCGTCCTCAAGCTGGGCGAGTTCCGATTCGATCTTCGCCGAAATGACGACGGCGACAGCGCCTTCTTCGGCGGCGCGGGCTTCGACCTTGCGCGAATAATCATTGCCGTCCGCCGCGGCGGCTTCGTCCACATTGGCGACGAAGAGAACCGGCTTCGATGTCAGGAGTTGAAGTCCGAGCCAGTCCTTGCGTTCATCGTCGCTGATCTCGACGGACCGCGCAGGCTTTCCTTCGCGCAAGACTTCAAGCGCCTTATCGACCAGGACGATGGCGGCCTTCGCTTCCTTGTCCTGTCCTTTGGCTTTCTTTTCGAGATTGACCCGGCGCTTCTCAAGACTTTCGAGGTCAGCCAGCATCAGTTCCGTTTCGACGACGTCGAAATCCGCAATCGGATCGATCGCATTGGAAACATGCGTGACGTCGTCATCGTCAAAACAGCGCAGGACATAGGCGACCGCGTCCACTTCACGGATATTGCCGAGGAACTGATTGCCGAGACCTTCGCCTTTCGAGGCGCCTTTCACGAGACCGGCGATATCAACGAATTGCATGCGCGCCGGTATGACCTCGGCGGACTTCGCGATCTCGGCGAGTTGGCGAAGTCGCGCCTCCGGCACGGCCACATCACCCACATTCGGCTCGATGGTGCAGAACGGATAATTCGCCGCCTGCGCCGCCGCGGTTTTCGTCAGCGCGTTAAAGAGTGTCGATTTGCCAACATTCGGCAGGCCGACAATGCCGCATTTAAATCCCATGTGGTCAATTCCGTTTCTATCGGCCGATCAATTTGCGAAAAGCGTCGGCGAAAGGGTTCGCCGTTGCGTCGCCATCATCGTTTGGTTCGGCGTTCACATTGTTATTCTTCTGCGCGGCGCGGGAATCGTCCGGTTTCTTGCCGCCGGGACGCGCCGGCGCCAGTTGCTGGGCGACATCAGTTGCGAAGCGCTGGTCTTCGCCGGCGCCAAGAAACGGCGCTGACCGGGCGATGGCGGAGAGCAGGGGATCGAGCCATTCATGATCCGCTTTTGAAAAGTTGCCGAGCACATGACCGGTGACTTTCGATCTGTCGCCCGGATGGCCGATGCCGATACGCACGCGGCGAAAGGCGTTGCCGAGATGGCTGTCGATGGAGCGAATGCCGTTATGGCCCGCCGCGCCGCCGCCGGTTTTAACGCGCAGTTTTCCGGGCGCGAGATCAAGCTCGTCATAGAAAACGACAACATCGTCCACGTTGATTTTGTAAAAATCCGCCGCCGCGCGCAGGGAACGACCGGAGTCATTCATATGCGTCATCGGTTTCAGGATGATCGCTTTGCGCCGGTCGCCGGAACCGTCAAGAAACCCTTCGCGGATGACGCCGTGAAACTTGTCGCGCGGCGCCGAGAAGCCGTGGGCGTCGGCGATGGCGTCGACGGCCATGAACCCGACATTATGGCGATGGCGGGCGTATTTTTCGCCGGGGTTTCCGAGCCCTGCGAGCACGATCATCAATCAGCACTCCACATAAAAACGGCGCCGGCGCGAACCCGCGCGCGGCGCCGATTGTCTCCGCGCAAACGCGGCTTATTCCTTGTCGGCCTCTTCGCCGTCTTCCGAAGATTCGCCTTCCGCCGTTTCGCCCTCGGCGCCTTCGGCCGTGGCTTCCGCCGTATCGGCTTCTTCGTCTTCCGCGGAGCGGACCGAAGACGGCGCCGCGATCGTCGCAATCGTGTAGTCGCGGTCCGTCGTCACCAGCGTCACGCCTTCCGGCAGCGCAATGACGGAAACGTGGGCCGCGTCGCCAATATCGAGGGCGCCAACATCAACGTCGAAATGATCGGGGATGGCGGTCGCCGGCGCGTAAACGTCGATCACGTGGCGTACGACGTTCAGAACGCCGCCGCGTTTCAGGCCCGGCGAGTCCTCTTCGTTAAGAAAGCGTACCGGGACCTCGACGTCGATACGGGTCTTCTCATCGACACGGAGAAAATCCACATGGACCGGCATGCCTTTTACGGGGTGAAGTTGAACGTCCCGCGGGATAACCGGCTGCTGGCCGTCTTCGCCCGGTACGTCGATCTTCGCCAGTTGCGGGCGCAGGCGGCCGCGCAAATAGGCGTTATTGATTTCGTTCGCTTTCAACTGGATCGCAACCGGCTTGTCGCCGCCGCCGTACAGAACGCCGGGAATCCAGCCCTCGCGCCGCGTCTTACGGGCGCCGCCGGTGCCGGTCTGTGAGCGAGGTTCGCAGTGGTAAACGTCTGCTTCGGCCATTGTTTTATGCGTCCTTCACGCAAAATCGGCTGCCCCGGCGCAAGAGAAATCCTACGCGGAACAGCCCGGAAATCCTGATTGAGCGCGGGTCTATAGAGGAAATGGATTTCGACCGCAACAGGGCATTGGACGGCGACTTTCCGGAAGGGCCAATTGGCGCCCGATTCGAGACCGGGCGACGTTTCTGCGCACCGCGTGCGCAGACATAAAAGGAGTGCTTCTTGAAGTCGAAAAATTCGTAAAAAAACTTATGCACACCACGGCGCTGCCAACGATTAAAGGCGGTTTTTAAAACGTAAACCAACTCAATGAAATGCGGCGGGTCCAGCGCAAACCGTGCGCTGCGCATCGCATTCACCCTGTCACAGAAGAGAGATGAGACTGTCACAAACCGTTCACAGCGGGACCGTAATGGCGGGGCCCGTGAAGCCGGCTTGCCGTGGGTCGGCGCGCAAAAAATTGCGCAGAAAACATTTGGGGATTTTCAAAATGGGAATGGGATCGAGGATCCGGTCGTTTCTGCTCGCGGGCAGTGCGCTATTCTTATTCGCCGCCTGTACGCAAGGCGAACAGATTGCATCGCCAGGCGCGACGTCTCCGGGTGCGCCGCCAAGCGGCGGCGGAGGAAGCGGCGGCGGCAGTGGCGGAGGCGGCGGCAGCGCTGTTTCAGCCGATACCTGTCCGACCGGTTTTTCAGCCGGTCCCGTTGTCGATCTCCCGACAGGGCCCGACCAGGTTTCCTGCGATGTCGCCGGCACCATTCTTTCAAACGTAACCCTGCCGTTCAAAGACGATGACGGCGACGGCGTACCGGTTGCCTATCGCATCAACGGCCGCGTTGATGTCGGCGTCGACACCGGCTTTGACGGAACGGCCTCCGGCGGCGACCCAGCGGTGCTGACAATTGCGCCGGGTGTAACGCTTTTTGGTGAATCGGGAAGCGACTTTGTCGTCGTTAATCGCGGATCGCGTATGGAAGCGGACGGCTCTGCGTCGGCGCCCATCGTGATGACGAGCCGCACCGACCTTGAAGGGGGCCAGACCGATCGCCCGGACGCCATCGGCGAATGGGGCGGTCTTGTCGTTCTCGGCCAGGCGCCGATCAACGATTGCGCAACGGGTACGTTGGGAACGCCCTCCTGTTCCAACACGATTGAGGGCGTCACTGCGCCGGAAGCGTCTTATGGCGGCGGGACGCCCACCGACAATAGCGGCACTTATCGTTATCTGCAGGTGCGCTTTGCCGGTTTTCCGCTCGCCGCGGGGAATGAGTTAAACGGCATATCTTTCGGCGGCGTCGGCAACGGCACCGTTATTGACTTCGTGCAGGTCCATAACAATTCCGACGACGGCATAGAGATGTTCGGCGGCACGGCGAACCTTCGTCACATTGTTCTTACGGGCAATGACGACGATTCTCTCGATACGGATCAGGGCTGGACCGGCCGCGCGCAATTCGTGCTCGTTACGCAAGCTGACGGCCGCGGCGACAACGGGTTTGAGATGTCGTCAACGGGCGCGGGCGTGACGCCGGCGACGAACCCGCTGATCGCTAACTACACCATCGTTTCTTCGAGCCGCGCATCCGAACCCGGCCGCGGCAAACGCATCAACACCGGCCATATCGGTCGTTTCATGAACGGCGTTGTCACCGACGAAGCGGAGGCGTGCCTGCGCTGGGATGATCCAGGCGACGGCAACGACACCTATGACGGCGCCGCCGCTGACCCGACCTTCAACTCAGTGATCTTTGACTGCGTCGGCGGCCTTGAGCGCAGCGATCCCGATGCGCCGGGAGCGGTTGCGTCCGTCGGCGCCGATCCGAATAATCAGATCGGGGGCGCGACGATTACGTCGAACTTCCAGGCGGGTCCGGCGGAATTGTCGCCCATGGCGACGCCGGTTGCCGTTGAGGGCGTGGATGCGTTCTTTGTCGAAGCGGATTACCTCGGCGCCTTCGGACCGGACGAATCGGAAACCAACAACTGGGCGACGGGCTGGACTTTCGCGCTATTTTCCGACCCGGGATGTCCGACAGGAACAACACAGTCCGGTACGCTGAATGGCGCGCGCGTTTGCCTTCTCACTGGCACGCAAACCGATGACATAACATTAACCCGCGGCAGTATTTATGAGCTCGACGGCCGCGTCGATATTGGCGTCGATGTCGGTTTTGATGGAACGGCCGCCGGCGCAGATCCGGCAATCCTAACGATTGAGCCGGGCGTTTCGATCTTCGGTAATTCCGGTTCCGACTTCATGGTCGTTAATCGCGGATCGCAAATCCGGTCGAACGGCACCCGCGCGAACCCCGTCGTCATGACGTCGGAGGCGGACCTTCTGGACACGACGGCGCCGGGCCTACGTCTCGACACGACGGGCGAATGGGGCGGTCTTGTCATCCTTGGCCGAGCGCCGATCAACGACTGCGCGACTGGCACGCTCGGGACGCCGTCCTGCTCGAATACGATTGAAGGCGTCACGGCGCCGGAAGCGCCCTATGGCGGCGGCCTGCCGGGCGACTCCAGCGGCTCGCTTATGTACACGCTTGTCAAGTTCGCCGGCTTTCCGCTGGCGGCCGGCAATGAATTAAACGGCATATCTTTCGGCGGCGTCGGCAACGGTACGACCGTCGACTTCGTGCAGGTTCATAACAATTCTGATGACGGCATCGAGATGTTCGGCGGCACGGCGGATCTGCGCCACATTATCCTGACCGGCAACGACGATGACTCGCTTGATACCGATCAGGGTTGGACCGGTCGCGCTCAATTTTTGATTGTCGCCCAGCGCGACGGTCGCGGCGATAACGGTTTTGAAATGTCATCGACAGGCGCAGGCGTCACGCCGGCGACCGACCCGACGATCGCCAACTTCACGATCGTTTCAACGACGCGCGCCTCTGAGCCGGGTCGCGGGATGCGGATCAACACCGGTCATCTCGGCCGTTTCTTCAACGGCATCGTGACCGATACGACGGAAGCCTGCCTGCGCTGGGACGATCCGGGCAATGGCGATGCGACCTATGACGGCCATCCGACCGATCCGGCGTTCGACAACTCGCTCTTCGATTGCCCGGCCGTCTCGACTGATCCGGTGGGCGATGCAGCAATTGCAGCGGGTACGGACAATACGACGACCGTTGATGTCAATCTGATTAATGGTTTCATTAATGATACCGCCGCCGCCGGCAGGCCGGCGTTTCCCGACCTGAACGGAACGATCGATCCGTTCTTCGAAAACACGACCTATATCGGCGCGGTCGAAAATTCGAGCGATGACTGGTGGGCCGACTGGTCCTGCGGTCTCGCGGCGGACGACTGTTAGGCGAGCGATGGCGGGCGGCGCAGTTCGGGGGACCGGCGCCGCCCGAAATCTTTTTTGCAAAAATTTCTGGGGTTGATGACATCATGAAGTTCCATCGCACTTTCGCCGGCATGCTCCTGGCGACGACCATGCTGGCGCCAATGAGTATCGCGCTCGCGCAAGACGACACGTCGTCCGACTCACCACCGTCCGGCGTCAATATTCCGGGTCCGAATTATGTCATCACGGATGAGATTATCGTCCGCGGCAGTAACATTCCTGATCCGCAACGGGCGACGTCGCAGGTGGCGACATTCCTGAACGCTGAAGACCTTGCGCGACAGGGCGACGCCAACGCGGCGGAAGCGCTCAAGCGCCTCAGCGGCCTCAGCGTTATCGGCGGCAAGTTCGCTTATGTTCGCGGCCTTGGCGACCGGTATTCCGCCGCGCGGTTAAATGGCTCGCCATTGCCAAGCCCCGAACCGCTGAAAAGAACGATTCCGCTCGATCTCTTTCCGTCGAACATTTTGAATGGCGCCGCCGTACAGAAAACCTATTCGCCGGACTATCCGGGAGAATTTGGCGGCGGCATCATCGATCTCGAAACGCTCCGCATTCCCGGCGAGTCCTTTCTGAACGCCAAGATCGGCGTCGGCGCCAATCTCGTGACCACGGCGTCTAACGGGTTGTTTGTCCGCGGCGGCGATCTCGACTGGCTGGGCTTTGACGACGGTTTGCGCTCTGTTCCTGCACCATTGCAGGCAGTAATTGATACGGGCGTTGAGCTGGAAGACCTGACGGACGCCGAACAGGAAGCGATCGGCGAAAGCCTCGTCAATTCGCCTTTGTCCGTTATTCAGCAGGGCAATATAGGGCCGAATTTTGAAGCCGCGATTGACGGCGGAAAAGTCATCGATCTGAATTCCGATCTGAGCCTCGGCCTGACCGGCGTCATCGGTTACAAGCAGGACTGGTCGACCGAAGAAGCGGTGCGCCAGCTTGCCAATGGTCAGATCCTAGGCATTGATGCGACGCAAACGGAAACAAGCCTTGACGTTACGGTGAACGGGCTTCTTTCCGCTGCGCTCGAATGGAGCGGCAACGTCCTTCAATTGACCGGCATCTATATCCATTCGACCACGAAGGAAGCGCAGATTACCGAAGGTGAAAACTTCAACATCGGCGCCTTTCAATCTGAACAAAACATTTTCCTCGAGCGCGCGCTCGCAATGGGGCAGGCCTATGGCGAACATGAGCTTGGCGACCAGTTTGCCTTCAACTGGCGGGGGTCTTTTGCCCGGGCGACGCGCGATACGCCCTATGAGCGTTCCTTCGGGGATCGTCTTCTCGACGCAAACGGGACGCCAACCTTCGTTCCGTTTACGTCGTTCCACCGGATCACGTTTTCCGAACTGACCGACGACACATGGAGTGGGGGCGCCGATTTGTTTTGGTTCATCCCTGTATCAGGCGCACGGGACGCAACGCTGTCGGTCGGATACGAATATATCGACAATGACCGGGAATTTATCAGCAACCCGTTCCAGTTTCTGACCAATACTAGCCTGCCGTTGGACACCGCGCAGGCCCGCGTCGATTTCCTGTTTTCGCCGGACAATCTCGATCCGAACCGGTTCCGATTGACTGATACGGCGACGCAAGGGGTCAGTTCTTATCTTGGCGAACTGACGGTGAACGCCGCCTATGCGCAACTCGACGCTGAGCTTATCCCGACGCTGCGCACGACTGTCGGCGTGCGGTATGAGGATGCTGAACAAATCGTTGATACGTTCGACCGTTTCGGCAACGATCCGGCGCTGTCGCAATTCGATACGACGATCGCCAATGATTACTGGCTGCCGTCTGCGACAGTGACCTGGAATTTCTCCGACGACATGCAATTTCGTCTGGGCTATTCGCACACCATCGCGCGTCCGCAATTTCGTGAACTCGCCGCATCTGCGTTTCTTGATCCCGATACAGACCGCACCTATCTCGGCAATCCGTTTCTCCGCGACAGCGAGTTCCGAAATTATGACGCCCGCTGGGAATTCTATCTCGGGCGCAATCAGTTCATCACGCTTGCCGGTTTCTATAAGGAGATCGACAATCCGATTGAGGAGATCCAGTTTCCGCAAGGGGACTTCAATTTCCAGACCACCTTTATCAACTCGCCGAAAGCCGAACTCTATGGCGGCGAATTCGAGTTTCGCTCGACCTTTGACCTTGGCCTGAACGACTGGTTCCGCGACCGGTCCTGGCTTTTCACGCTCAATTACACTTTGACGGAATCGGAAATCACCGCTGGGCCGGACGATCTGATCATTGAGCGCGACGGCACCATGACGCCCGGCGATACGTTCGGGATTGACGGTTCGCCCCTGGTCGGCACGCCGAAACACATCGTAAATTCGCAATTCGGATGGGAAGGCGAGAGCACCCAGTTCACCGTGCTGCTTGGCTGGGTCTCGGAACGATTACTCGCCCGTGGCGAGCGCGGAAATGGCGAAACAAACCCGGCGCGGCTCCTTGATATTCGCGAACGCCCCGGTGTCCAGCTCGATGCCGTATTCCGCCAGGATGTGAACATCCACGGCACGGATTTCACCATCGGCCTCAGCGCCCGCAACCTTCTTGGGACGCGCCACATAGAGTTTCAGGAAGGGACGGCGGCGACGGCGTCGGGCATTGCGAATTTTAACACCTACGACCGGGGACGCTCGCTGAGCGCCAGTTTGACCGCCAAATTTTAGCGTTCCCTGCGTAAAACTGGAGAAATATTCATATTTTTCCGCATGATAGGCCCGTCGACGCTACCTTTTTGGTAGGCGGTCGCGGGCCATTTTGTTATGGGTGCGGGTGACTGCGCCCGAGGTCCGGACGCCGGGCCGATGCAGGACGAACGAGTGAGATGGCGATAACGACGCAGAATTCGGGATTGTTAGACTCTGTCAGCGAGGCGTTACGCAGCGTTGCTGACAGGGCGTCCGGCAAACGCGCGCGCGTTTTTTTCAGCGCGGCGCCGATTTTCGTGGAGTTTTTTCTCGCTATCGCGATCGGCGTCATAGCCGCGAAACTGGTATTTGCCCTGTTTGCGCCGGCGCCGATACCAGAAACGCTGCCGACGCTTGCCGCCGGTAATTCCGCGACGGCGGCGCCGATCAGTTACGTAAATTCGCCATTCCGCATTGCCGCTGTCGAAGCGACTGCGCCGCCGCCTGACGAGACGGCGGCATACGAAGAAACCCAGCTTGATCTCACCCTGCATGGCGTCTTTGTTTTCGAAGGCGTGCCGACCGCAATCATCTCAACGCCGGACGGCAAGCAAGGCAGTTTCGGCATTGGCGAAACGATCTGGAGCGACGCTGAGCTTGAGCGCATTGTCTCGTCGGTTCAGGTGGTGATCCTGGTTTCCGGCGCCCGCGAAACGCTAACCCTCAAAAACCGCGATCCGAAAACCGCAGACCGCGGCGCCCGGCCGGCTGGTCCAAGTCCGGCGCCGGTCCCACCGCCCGCTCAAGGGGCAGGCCTCAAAAGCGGCGCGTTGCCCATCGGTGATGTTGCGCGTTTGTCTCTCGCGCCGTCGAACAATGGTCCGGCGGTTGTGATTCAGCCCGGCCCCAATCGCGGCGCCTTCAACGCCGCCGGCCTTAAACCCGGAGATATCTTGATTTCTATTAATAACAGGCGCATCGGACCTGACCTCACGTCAGAATCGGCCCGATTTGCAAACTTGGCCCAATCCGGCCAGATTCGCCTGCTGGTTGAACGAAATGGAACGCCGGTGCCCGTAGAAATCAATCTCGCTGGAAACGGTCGATGATGCGATTGCCCCGCAGATCAGCGCTATCGCGCCTTGTGACGAAAACAGCCGCGGCGCTCGCCGCGGTTCTTGCTATCACGGCGGGCGCGGCGAGGGCGCAGGACGACGCCTGCGCCGGTTCTGTCAATTTCGAAGAAGCGGACATTCGCGCCGTCATTACCGAGTTCGCATCAAGAACCGGGCACAAATACGTCATCGATCCACGCGTGAACGGGACCGTGACGATCAAGTCCGGCCCAAATGGCGGGCTCTGCGCCGATGAAGCATGGGAGCTTTTCCAGGCGGCGCTGCGGGTCAGCGGTTTTACCGCCGCCCCGATCAATGGCGACAGCTACAAGATCATTCCGATTCAGGACGGCGCACGTGCCGCAGGCCCCGTGGGAGAGGCCGCCCGCGGCAATTATGTGACGCAGATTGTCCGCCTCCAGTATATCGACGCCCGCGAGGCCGCGGCCACGCTCACCCAGATCGTTTCCGAGCGCGGCGTCGTCTCGCCGGTGCGCACCGGCAACGCGATCATCCTGGTCGATGACGCCGCAAACATCGCCAGACTTACGCAAGTGCTTGAGAATATCGACAAAGACACCACTGTTTTCAGGACGATACCGCTACAAAATATGTCCGCGGTTGAAGCCGCGCGGATCGTCAACGACCTCGCGAAAGAAATGTCGGAGGAAAACGCCGGGCAACGCGCATCGGTTCAGGTTTTGCCCGTTGAAGCGTCGAACAGCATCCTCGTTCGGGCCGAGCCGCAGGTTCTGGCCCGCATCGCCCGGGTGATCGCGGAACTCGACCGGGTCGGCGCCACAAAAGCGGACCTGTCCGTTGTCTCGCTGAAACATGCCGACGCCTCTGAGATGGTCGAACTCCTTCGCGAAATCGCCGGGGCTCAGCCTGATCCCGGCGGCGAGGGCGGACAGTCGATCTCGCTTGGCCCGCGCACCAATATAAGCGTCGATGTCGCCACCAACTCCATCATCATTTCCGGGGACGCCGGCCTTCAGCAAACCCTGAAAGACGTCATCACGCAGTTGGACCGCCGCCGGGCGCAGGTGCTCGTCGAGGCGATCATTGTCGAGGTCTCCGACAACACCGCCCGCGAATTGGGCCTGCAATATTTCCTTTCCGGCGATGGGTCGGAAAATGGCCGCGTGCCCTTTGCCGCGACAAATTTCCAAAGCGCCCAACCGAACATCCTGGCTTCCGCCGGCGCGTTTCTTCTGAATGACAGCCCGTTCTTCGGCGGCGACGGGGATGGCGACAATACCAATGACGGCGCCAATACGCTCGCGAATACGGCGATTTCATCCTTGCTCAGCACCAATGGCCTGCTGCTCGGCGGCGCCGGCGCCTTGAGCGACGGGTCGGTATTCGGCGCGGTGCTGACGGCGTTGCAGGAAGATGATGAATCCCGGCTCTTGTCGCTGCCGTCGGTCCTGACCCTCGATAATCAACTGGCGACACTCTCTATCGGACAGGAAATCCCGATCACCACAGGCGAAGCGGTCGGCGATAATTTTTCCGGCGGCGCGTTTCGAACGGTTTCGCGTGAAGAAGTGGGCATTATTCTTGAAGTCACGCCGCGCATTACCGAAGACGATTCCGTGACCCTCGAAATCCGTCAGGAGTCATCCTCTGTCGCCGGACAAATTCTCTCGTCATCGACAGACCTCATCACGAACAAAAGCGAGTTCGAAACGGTCGCCCTCGTCGACGATGGCGACGTGTTGGTTCTGGGCGGTCTTATCGATCAGTCGGAGCAGTATTTTGACTCTCAAGTCCCACTTCTTGGTGATATTCCCGTGGTTGGAAACCTCTTCAAGACGCAAGGGAAGCAGACCAACCGGCGCAATCTGATGCTGTTCATCAAGCCGACAATTATCCGTGATCGCTCGACGGCGCGTTCGGCGACGTCAAAGAAAATGGACTATATTCGCGCTCGGGAATTGATGAGCACGGACAGGCCGAAATCGGAACTCGACCGACTGATCGAGCAGGCGACCGGCGTTTCGGAACAGTAGCGCAACTTTTCCGGTCGGCCGCTGCATACTGAGAAAAACTGAACGTTTGCCATGAGCGAAGCTGAAACCAGCGCCGATATTCGATTCACCTACGCGTTCGCCAAGGAGCGTGGGCTCGTTGTCCTGAATAATGACGGGGCGTCCGCGGTTATCGGCGCGCGCGGCGAGCCGGACCCCTGGGCGCTTATTGAAGCGCGCCGCGTCGCCGGGCGGCCTATCGAAATTGAAAAGATGCCCGGTGATGCGTTTGAACGGCGCCTTTCAGAAATTTATTCCGCGCAAGGGATCGATGCGGACAGCCTGACGCTTGGCGACGAAGAGGGCGATCTAACGGCGCTCGCTGAAGGATTGCCGACAACAGCGGATCTTCTGGACGCGGAAGACGACGCCCCGATGATCCTCCTGATCAACCGGGTCATCGCTGAAGCCGTGAAACTGAAAGCGTCGGACATTCACGTTGAACCCTATGAGGCGAACCTGTCGATCCGCCTGCGGATCGACGGCGTCCTGCGCGAAGTCCTGTCGCTACCGGCGCGCGCAACCGCAGCGCTCGTCAGCCGGATCAAAGTCATGGCCAGGCTCGATATTGCCGAGCGCCGGGTGCCGCAGGATGGTCGGATTTCACTGGCGCTTGGCGGCAAGACGGTGGATGTGCGCGTCTCGACCTTGCCGGCGCGGTTCGGCGAACGTGTCGTCATGCGTATTCTCGACAAGGACGAAGCGCGGCTTAGCCTCGACGTGCTCGGCATGCCGAAAGACATGCTTGTGCGTTTCCGCACGGCGCTGTCGCGGCCCAACGGCGTTATTCTCGTCACCGGACCGACGGGCTCTGGTAAAACGACGACGCTCTATGGCGCGCTTTCCGAACTCAACGATCCGAGCCGAAATATCCTGACCGTCGAGGACCCGGTCGAATACGCGGTCGACGGCGTCGGCCAGACGCAGATCAATCCCAAGGTCGGCATGACCTTCGCCACGGGCCTGCGCGCCATTCTTCGTCAGGACCCGGACATTGTCATGGTCGGCGAGATCCGAGACGTGGAAACCGCCGAAATTGCGATCCAGGCGGCGCTCACCGGTCACCTCGTTCTTTCAACGGTTCATACCAACTCTGCTGTCGGCGCCGTGACGCGCCTGCGCGACATGGGCGCAGAACCTTTTCTCCTGTCGTCCACCATCACCGCTGTCATTGCGCAACGCCTTGTTCGTCGCCTGTGCCCGGCCTGCAAGGAGCCTTACGCGCCCGATGACGCCGAACGGCGTCTCCTCGGTCTCGGCGACGAGGACGAAGTCGCCATCTATCGCGGCGCCGGCTGCGGTCGTTGCGCCGGTTCCGGCTATGAAGGCCGACTCGGCGTATATGAACTGGTGCTCGTTGACGAACAGATGCGCCGCCTCATCCATAATGATGCAGGCGAACAGGAACTCGCCGATCACGCCTTCCGCAAGGCCGACACGCTCGCCCGCTGCGGTTTCCGGCATGTGCTGGATGGTGTGACGTCGATAGAAGAAGTCCTGCGGGTCGTGCGGCAGGAAGAGGACGATGCCGACCTTTGAATATGAAGCGCTTGACGGAACGGGACGGTCGAAACGCGGTGTCGTGACGGCGGAAACCGCGCGCCGCGCGCGCATGGAATTGCGCCGCCTGAAACTGACGCCTGTCTCGATTAGCGCCGCAAGCGAAGGCGCGGGGCGCGGCGGACGCAAACCCCGGGCGCCGAAAGTTTCGCAAAGCGAACTGCCGGCGATCACGCGCCAGCTGTCTGTGCTTCTCGGCGCCGGGACGCCGCTCGAGGAGGCGCTTGGCGCGATTGCGCTGCAGACTGACAATCAACGGGTCAGGGCGCGGCTGCTCGGCGTTCGCGAAAGGGTCACAGAAGGCCGGCGCTTCGCCGATGCGCTGGGCGACGATCCGAAGTCGTTTCCCGATCTCTACCGCGCTGTTGTCGCCGCCGGCGAAACGTCGGGTGATCTCGGGCCGGTGCTCGCCCGGCTCGCCACCATGCTCGAAAAGAACAGGTCCATGCGATCCAAGGCGCTCGGCTCCCTGATGTATCCGGCGGCGCTTGTCGTCTTCGCCGGCGGCATCATTACCGCGCTCATGACCATGGTCGTGCCGCGGATCGTGACGCAGTTCCAAGCGTTTGATGCGGAGCTGCCCATGGTGACGCAAATCGTTATCGCCATTTCCGGATTTCTTGGCGCTTACGGGCTATACATATTGCTCGCGGCGGTGATCGGCGCGGTTGCGTTCTGGCAGGGGATGCGCAACGCAGGTTTCAAGCGCGAAGTCGATCGCATCGTTCTGGGGCTGCCGATCCTCGGCAAACTCTTGCGCGGTCTCGACGGCGCGCGATTTGCGCGCACGCTCGCAACGCTTGTCGCCGGCGGCGCCCCATTGCTCGATAGCCTCACCGGCGCCAAGCGCACCATCATGAACGCATTTATGCGCGAGCGCCTTGAGGGCGCGGTGACGCAAGTGCGTGAAGGCGCATCGCTCGCCGCGTCGTTCAAGCGCGCCGGCGTCCTTCCGCCCATGATGATGCATATGGTGGCGGCGGGCGAGCGGGCCGGAGAATTGCCGCAATTACTTGATAAGGCCGCGGAGCAACTGGAAGAGGAATTCGACACCGCCTCCAACGTGACGCTGCGCCTGCTTGAGCCCGCCATTATCTTCATTATGGGCGGCGTCGTCGCGATGATTGTCGTCTCGATTATGCTGCCCATGCTGCAACTGAACCGGCTCGCCGCCGGGTAAAATACGGAACGCCGTTATGAAAAGTCATGAGTTGAAGAAACGCATCGCAAACCGCCGCCAACGCGGCGTCACCTTGATCGAACTGCTGGTTGTGCTCGCTATTCTGGCGCTGATCTCGGCCATCGTGGTCATCAACATTCTCCCGGAACGCGACCGCGCCGCCGTTCGCAAAGCGGAGATCGATATCCGCACCATTGAAACGGCGCTCGATCAGTATCGGCTCGATATGTTCAACTACCCGACAACGCAACAGGGGCTTGATGCGCTGGTGACGGTTCCAAGTGACGCCGCGCGCCAGTCCGATTACCGGCCCGGCGGATATCTGCGCGGCGGCGCCCCCCTCGATCCGTGGGGCAATCCTTATCAGTACCGTTTCCCCGGAGAGAACGGCGTCGTTGACATTTTCTCACTCGGCGCCGATGGCGAACAGGGCGGCGAGGGGCTGAACGCGGATATAGGCAATTGGTCCGACGACAATCGATAACCCAGCGCTGCGCCGTACACAGACAATCCGGCGTTACGCTCATTGAATTGCTGGTGGTGATGGCGATCCTCGCCCTGGCGGCGACGATCGTGATCGTCAACGCACCGGCGCGGCAGGGTGCGGCGCAGGCCGCCGCCGCGGACTTCGCCGACGCGGTGCGCGCTGCTGTAGACGACGCTGTGGTCGCGGGCCGCGTTCAGCGCATCGAAGTTACGCCGGAGCGCTGGCGCATTTCCGAATTTGCGGATCGCGAATGGTCCGCCGTCAGGGAAGGCGATCGCGTGACCGGCCTCGGACTGACAGCCGAGCTTGAGGAGGCGGCGAAATCGAACTTGTCAGCGCTGACTGGAGAGCGCGGCGAACGCCCGGAACGAAATGCGCCGACCATGATCGCGGTGGATCCGTTCGGCGATGCGCCGACCTTCACTGTCCGGTTTCGCGATCAACGCGAAAGCTGGATTGTGCGCCGTGAAGACAGCGGCGCCATTGCAGTGGGACGCGAATGATGCATTCCAAAAAAATCTCTCGCCAGCGCGGCATGACCCTGATCGAAGTGCTGGTTGCCTTCGCCATCTTGTCTGGAATTGCGCTCAGCGTTTTGACTCTTGTAGGCCAGAATGCGCAATACATGCTGACGGCAGAGGAGAAACTCCTAGCGTCAATCGCCGCCGACAACCTCCTGACAATTGATCTTGCAATGCGTGAAGTTCCTTCTGCCGGCGAGACAGTCGGCGGCATCGCGATTGCTGAACGGCCCTTCGCGTACCGGCGCGTTGTGATCGAGATCGGCGAACAGGCCGTCATGATTGATTACGAAATCACGCGCGACGGCGGGACGCAGGTTCTTTCGCGCGCCTCGGCGCTGAAAGAGCGCTCATGACGGCGCGGCGCTCAAATCAACGCGGCGTCACCCTGCCGGAGCTGCTGGTTGCGCTATTCGTCTTTGCACTGATCTCCAGTATCGGCGTTTATGTGCTGCGGCTCGCCGTGGATGGCCGAGAGCAATTGACGGAAACGGACAATGCGCTGCGCGAATGGCAGCTTGCGCGCATTATTATTCGTCAGGATCTGATGCAGATCGCGGACCGTCCGGTGCGCAACGAATTCGGCGAATCGCAAGCCGGCGTCGTCATCGGCGGGATTGGATTTTCGGGCCGAACGCCGGAAAGCGGGGAGACGCCGCTTGTCGGGTTCACGCGTGCAGGCTGGGCGAACTACGATCCGGATACGCCACGATCGACCTTGCAATATGTCGAATATATTCAGAAAGACGATCGCATCGTCCGGCGAACAAGGGCCTTCCTCGATGACGCGCGCGATCAGCCGAAACGCGACCGCACGCTTTTTGAAGGCGTCAGCGATGTTGCGCTTGAATTCCTGTCGAATGAAGGCGCCCGCGGTCTTGAATGGACGGAAGACTGGCCCGTCGGCGGAACGCGCGCGCCGCGCGCTGTTCGTTTGCGATTCCAGACGGAAAGATTTGGCGAGATCGAACAGATTTTCTGGATCGGCTCGGTCGCCGGGGAGGGCGCCGCATGAACCGGACCGGAAACGCCCAACGCGGCGCGGCGCTCATTATCGTACTTCTATTGGCGGCGACGCTTTCGTTTCTTGTGCTAGCGCTTGTTGCGGCGACCACGCAGTCCGTGCGGCGGACCGGCGGCGCCGCGATACGCGGCGAACTCTTGTGGCGCGCGACAAGCGCGGAGATTATCGCCAAGGCGGCGATCAATGAAGCATTGCTCGCCGCCGATCAGGGTGGCCCGCCATTGACCCGCGCCCACCCGCTATTCTCGCAACAGCTCGATATTCCGTTCACGAACGGCGCAGGCGCAATCGTATTCGCCGACGCAAGCCGGTGTTTCAATATCAACAGCCTCGCGGAGGGCGTCGACAGCGATAGCGGCGCAGGGCCGATGGCCGAGTTCGTGACTTTACTGACCGGGCTCGGCTTGTCAGACGGCGAGGCGCAGACGATTGCCGGCGCCGCGAAGGACTGGATCGACGACGATACGACGCAGGAGATCGGCGGCGCAGAAGACAGCTTTTATGCAGGGCTGCCGACCCCGTATCGCACAGGGGGGACAGCAATTGCGTCGGTCTCCGAGCTGCGGGCCATGAAGGGCGTTACCGGCGCCATTTTTGCGGCGATCAGCCCGTATTTATGCGCGCATCCAGACAGCGCCCCGGCAATTCTGAATATTAACGTTTTGCGGCCCCAAGACGCACCGCTCCTGACCGCGGCCGGCGGCGGCGCTCTCGACCCCTCAATCGCGGCCGATCTCCTGGAGAAGCGCCCGCCCGGCGGGTGGGCGAATACCGAGCAATTTCTTGCCCTGCCGCCATTTCAGGACGACGATTTTGACGCTCAGGGCTTTGGCGCGCGTATATCCGTTACGCCGCAATATATTGAGGCTTTGGCCGGCGCGACGGTGAATGATATTGACATGAATGTGCGGCTAATGTTCTCCGCTACCGACAGCCGCAACATTGTCCTGGTTTCGCGCGTATTAGGGTCTGGCGCATGAATGAAACGGTCATCATACGAGTCGGGGGCGACGCAGACAGCCCCGTGCCGTGGGCCGTCGCCCGCGACGGCGCCGTATTGGATACGGGACGCGCGAAGAATCTGAATGCGCTGACGTCCATGCGCGTTTTTGCGCGGGACGACGTTACTGTCGCGGCAATTCTGCCTGGCGAACTGGCTGCATTCCGCGTTATGCCGTCGCCGCCGCGCCAACAGTCAAAGCTGGTGTCTGCGGCGCAGTTGCTTCTCGAAGACGAACTCGCCGCGCCTTTAGATGATCATCATGTCGCAATTCAACGAGATGATGCGTTTGCACAGATTATCGCGATTAAACGCGACGTCGTGGCATCGCTTCGGTCAACATTTCAGGAGAAGGGTGTCACGCTCTCTCATGTGACCGTCGATTTCCTTTGCCTCGGCGGCGACGAGGCGCGGGCGGTTCTGTTCGCGGAACCGAACCGACTGGTTGCGAATTTCGGAACGCATGCTTTTGCGTCGGAACTTGAAATCGCAAAGTTTGCGCTCGCCGACAGGCTGGCCGCGCTGCCGGAAGCGAAGGTCGGTGTTTACGCTGGTGGCGGCGCGTTTGCCGATCACTCGCGATATGAACGGCTGGGTGAGGGCGGCGACGAGGCGCTGCTTGGCCTTGCCGCCAGGGCAATCACCGATCAGCGCGCGATCAATCTCTTACAGGGAGAGTTTCGCCCGCCGCGCAAATCAATTGTGGATATTACGCGCTGGCGCCGTCCGGCGATGCTGGCGGCGTCGCTGGCGGCGATATGGATGGCTGGGGTTTTTGCCGACGGGTTCCGCGCGTCGCGCGCCGCTGAGCGTTACGAAAACGAAGCCGCGCGCATTCATGCTGAAGCGTTTCCGAATGTGGGCAATGTCGATATCCGGGCTCATGCGCGCGGCGTTCTTGGCGCCGGCGGCGACGCTTCGTTCCTGCTTGTTGCCGATACGCTTGGAAAGGCGCTGTCAGCGCACGAAAATGTCGCGATTGATCGTATCCGGTTTGATCGCACACGGAACATGTTCGTATTTTCCGTTCGAAGCACGTCTGACGGAGAAATATCGAGTTTTCAGGATACGCTTGCATCTTTAGGCGCCACATCAGCGGAAACCGGCGGATACAGACGGGCCGGCGCCTACTGGGTCGGCGAAATGACGGTGACGATCTGATGACAGCGTTCTGGCAAGGATTATCTGATCGCGAGCAGTTGCTGATCATAGTGGGCGGCGCCCTTGCGGCGATATTTGTCGCGCTGCAGCTTATATTGGCGCCGGCGCTTTCATGGCGGGCGGATCAAAAAAGCGACATGTCGAGCGCGCGCGGGTTGTATGAGCTGGTCGCGGAAGCGGCGCCGCTGGGCGCTGCAGCGACGGCAGGCGCGAGCGCTAACGCCGGGCCGGCGCGCGCCGTCGTGTCGCAAACCGCCAACGCCGCCGGCGTCGCCATCATTTTCATCAATGCCCGGGGTGATAACGCCGTTGACGTGAATATCGCGTCGGCCTCGCCGGATGCGCTTTTCGACTGGCTGGCGGTGTTACAGTCCGACCATAACATTGTTGTTGATACCGCTGATATTGCACGGGAAACTGGTAATCCTCAGGCAGTCCGCGCCCAGATTTCCATGTCGCAGCGGGGCGGCGCATGAGGGAAGGCGCGGCGCCGAAGTCAAAACGTCCCACGCGCCTGATCTTCGTCGGCGCCCTGTCTTTTGTCGTTGCGCTGGGCGCATTCGCCCCGGCGAGCTTAATGGCGCCGCTTATCAATGCGTCGGGCGCAAATATTCAGTATCAGGAGATAACCGGAACGATCTGGAACGGCGCCTTTCGCGGCGTTTCCACCGGCGAGGTCCTTCTGGGAGACATCGATTTCACGATACGCCCCGCGGCGCTGCTAACCGGACGCGCGTCCGCCGGCTTTACAATTCAGGACGGCGCCGCGCTCGGAAGCGGTCGCATCAATCTTCATTTGTTGTCGCAATCCGTCTCCATTTCAGACACAAGCGTTGCGTTCGACTTGTCGGCCGTGCGTCGGTATTCGTTGTTTGGCATTCCCTATCAGGGTCGCATAGAGGCGCGAGACGCGAATATTTCCTGGTCTCGCAACGGATGCGTAAACGCGGCGGGCGACATTCGAACCGATGTACTGGATTCGTCTTCGAAAACCCTTGTTGGCGAGAGCCTGTTGCTGGCGGGGCCGGCCGAGTGCGAAAGCGGGCAAATGCATGTTACGCTGCGCGGCGCCAACAGTCAGGGCCGCACTGAAATCAAGATCGCCATCGATCAGGAACTGACCTACCGCGTCATGGCGAGCGTTGATCTTGGTCGCGCGGATCTGGAAAACAATTTGCGCCGGTTGGGATTTGAAGACGGCGACGGCGTTCTCGTTTATGATGTCGTCGGCGCCCTGAAAGGAGCCGGATCATGAGAACGATGTTAACGATCGCTTTGGCGCTCCTGATTGGGGCCTGCGCAACAAATGCGCCGCAACCGCGTTACGTATCGCCGGGGGGCGACGACGGGTCTTTCGCCCTGACGTCGCTTAACGAGGCGTCCTTGCCGGCCGGCAAGTGCGGCATGATCCTCTGGACGCTCGACGCCAATGCGCCGACGCGGATCCTGAGGTACGTTTCCGGCGAGAACGCGGAAATCGCGATCAATGGCGCACCGGTGACGCTCTCCCTTGCCGAGACTTCGGGCGGCAGTAATTTCGGGGTCTTTGAGCGGCAGGTATTTGTCGGCGGGGCGGGGTATGACGCCAGCGTTGATGTCAATTTCGGCCTTGGATTTGATGGCGGCGCCTATCTGGAACGGGGCCTCATCACGGTGCGTTCGTCCACCGGTTGGGAAATTGTCGCTCCGGCTGCAGGCATTGCCGGCTGTCGCGGAAAATAGCAATCACGGCATTCACATGCCGATTGCCAACGCATTGAATTAACAAAAAATATTTGCGTCGGAAAGTTACGCTGTGCGTATAGCGCAGGTAAGCCATTGAATTTGCATGACTATTGGTAAGGCGTAATTTTTGCGCAAAAAGCGCAAAAATTGCGTTTTCTGCTTGACCTCGCCAGCAAACATGACAGAATAATGACACTTTTATTTCACTACTATGACGCCACGATGTTGCGTTTCGGCGTTGAACCATGAGGTCAAAATGAAAACCATAAAAACATACCTCACTGGCGTGATGGCGGCGGGTTTATTGACGACGGGGGCGCTGGCGCAGGATTTCGGTCCGCAGCCGGCGGATTATCGATATTCTGTGGAAGATTACGTTGAGAGCCGCCTTGCGAATTCCCGCGGTGCGCGGATCAGCGTCGAGAGCCGACCCTATCCGGTTTATGCGGATTTCGGCCGTCGGCACGGCGAGATTGCGGCCTGGGCCGTTGATATCTCCGTTCGCTCCCATGTGCGCAGCCGGCGCCATGACGGCTATATGCGCTACACTGTGATCTTCGTGGACGGCGAACCGGTCGCCTTTGAAGATGATATACGCGGTCTCGAAGTCGCTCGCTCGGCGCGATACGCATCAAGACGCTAGCCGCACTTAGTTTCAGGTTCACCAGATTACGCGGGGCTTTCATCGGCCCCGCGTTTTTTATGCGGCGAATGGTGTGGCCGCGAATACGAGATAGCCGCCGAAGGCAAGGCCGGGACCAAAAGGGACTGCGTCCCGCGCGTCGACGCTGGCGCCTCGCAGATTCGAGAGGGCAACGCCGGCGAGGCTTGCAAGAGATCCCGCGAGAACGATCAATGGCAAGGCTTCCCAACCCATCCAAGCGCCAAGCGCGCCGAGGAGTTTTGCGTCGCCGAGGCCAAGGGCTTCCATGCCTCGAATCTTTCGCCAGAACGCGCCGATTGCCCAGAACGCGAGCAGGCCTGCCGAAGCGCCGATAGTTGCGTCGAGCGGTGAGACAAACAGCGACAATGCGTTTGCGGTGAGGCCGGCGAGCGCCAGCGATCCGGTCAGCCAATCGGGCAGGTAGCCGGTTTCCCAGTCGATCACGGCAAGCGCAAGAAGCAGCCAGCCAAACAGTGCGGCGAAGACGGCGGCAATTGTCGGCCCGAAGACGATCAACGCGGCGCCCGCATGGAGCGCCGCCAATGCTTCCACCACCGGGTATCTTGGCGAAATGGCCGCCCGACAGTTTGCACACCGTCCTCGCAAGGCGGCGTAGCTGACAATGGGGATAAGGTCGCGATATCGAATGGGGGTCCGACAGACCGGACAATAGGAGCGGGGCCCGGAAAGGCTCCCGCGATCACCGTCCGGCGTATCGACGAGGCCCCAGAGCGCCGGCCCGCGATGGATCACCACATTGAGAAAGCTGCCGACGAACGCGCCCGTAATGAGCGTCATAAACATGAGAGCGAGATCGTAGAAAATAACGTCCAACCGGTTCGCGTCGCTGTGACCTTACGGTGCGTTGGCGACAAAACGAAAGCGCTGACGCGACTACTTGCCGGTGAACTTGGCGGCGCGTTTCTGCAAAAACGCCATAACCCCTTCGACCATATCGTCTGTCCGCCCGGCGTCGCGTTGCAAGGCGCGCTCCCGGTCGAGTTGATCGTCGAGTGAGGAATCCAGCGCCGCCCAGGCGGATTGGCGGATCAGTCCGAGCGCTTTTGTGGGCCCGGCGGCCAGCTTTTGCGCAAATTCCAGCGCTGTTTCCTCAAGCGCGGCGTCGTCCACAAGCCGGGTGATCAGTCCCGCCATAAAGGCCTCTTCGGCGGGGAGGCGTTCGCCAAGCAGCATCATCTCCATAGCGCGAACGCGCCCTATCGCCCGCGCAAGAATATAGGGCGATCCGCCATCAGGAATGAGCCCGATATTGCTGAACGCCTGCAGGAAGTAGGCGTCTTTCGAAGCGACGATGATGTCGCCCATGAGCGCCACCGAGCAGCCTATTCCCGCCGCGGCGCCGCGCACTGCGGTGACAATCGGGACAGAAAGATCGCGCATGCGTTTAATTGCCGGGTTGTAAATTTTTTCGAGCGGCGCCCCGAGATCGCGCGCCGGATCGTTGATGTCCGCATTGCCGTCAGCGAGATTGGCGCCGGAGCTGAACGCTCGTCCGCGGCCTGATAGGATGATCGCCCGCGCGTCTTTTTCGGCGCGATCGAAAGCGTCGATCAGCGCCTGTGTCATGGGAAGGGAGAGCGCGTTCAACGTGTTCGGGTCGTTGAGATAAAGCCTGGCGACGTCGCCGTCGCGCTCATACTCAACGAGGTCTTTCTGGGACATAATGGGTTTCTCCGAGCGATGGTGAATAAGATCATTGCCCGGTTGTGAAAACACCGTCTAACGAAAAATACAGTACGGCGTTCCGGCAATATTGTAATTTCTTAAATTTCGTGGCGCATTAATAACGGATGGCTGAATTACAGCATTGTTTGGGCGCCCGGCAGTCAACGCCGCTGCGTGTGGCGCTTGTTCCGCATCCCGCCAATAGATTCGCCGGTGCAAGATCGGTTCAGGCCGTTCTGCGCTTTCAGGAAGATTGCGTTCGCGCCGAGTACGCTATCGAAGGCGAAATCGAACAGATCGCTTTTCCGAGATTAGAGCCTTCAGAGCGACGGGACGAACTCTGGAAACGAACGTGCTTTGAATTGTTCATTGGGCAGGGCGACGGCTACTGCGAATTCAACTTTTCACCCTCATCAGAGTGGGCTGCGTATCGCTTCGATTCATATCGCGCCGGCATGAGGCCGCTTTCCTCGTCGCCGCCGAAAATTAGAACCGCTGCACGACCAACGCAATATTCTCTTCATGCGGAAATTCCGCTTGACGGATTCTCCGGGTTTGATGTGCGTCCGATAAAGATTGGTTTGTCCGCTGTGATTAGATCCATCGGCGGGGAAACAGAATTTTGGGGTCTAGCGCATCCGAACGGCGCGCCGGATTTCCACGACGCCAGTTGCTTTACACTGCAAATCTCGTGAGCTTGGGCAACATGAAGTTCGGCATTGATCGTTTCCTTGAGGACCCGAGCCTGCGAGCCCCGCTACAGGGCAAACGCGTTGGCGTCCTGGCGCACCCGGCGTCGGTGACGGCGGACTTGACCCATACGCTGGATGCCCTTGGCGCGTGCCCCGACATAAAGCTGACAGCGGCGTTCGGGCCGCAACACGGGCTGCGCGGCGACAAACAGGACAACATGATCGAGACGTCGGACGATCACGACCCGATCCACAATATTCCGGTGTTTAGCCTTTACGGCGAGGTGCGCCGGCCTACCGGTCAGATGATGACCGCCTGCGATGTTATGCTGATTGACCTGCAGGACCTTGGTTGCCGCATTTATACCTTCATGACGACGCTGCTCTACGTGCTGGAGGCGGCGGCCGCGCAGAACAAAGCGGTGTGGGTGCTGGACCGCCCCAATCCCGCCGGCCGGCCAGTTGAGGGAACGGCGCTTCAGCCCGGTTGGGAAAGTTTTGTCGGCGCAGGGCCGACGCCCATGCGTCACGGGCTGACCCTTGGCGAATTGGGGCGCTGGTTTATACGCCATTTCAATCTCGGTGTGGAATACAACGTGATTGAGATGGAAGGGTGGCGCCCGGATGATGCGCCGGGTTTCGGCTGGCCAATTGGCGAACGGGCGTGGATTAACCCCAGCCCGAATGCGCCCAATCTTTCCATGGCGCGCGCTTATGCTGGCACAGTGATGCTCGAAGGCGCAACGCTGTCAGAGGGTCGGGGGACAACGCGCCCGCTCGAAGTCTTCGGCGCGCCGGATATCGACGCGAAGGCGGTGATCGGTGAAATGGCGTCGCTGGCGCCGGACTGGCTTGCCGGTTGCGTCTTGCGCGAATGCTGGTTTGAGCCGACGTTTCACAAACATGCGGGCGTTTTATGCAGCGGCGTTCAAATTCATGCCGAAGCGCCGCATTATGAACATGCTGCGTTTCGCCCCTGGCGTCTCATGGCGCTTGGCTTCAAGGCAATTCGGCGACTGTATCCGGACTACGATTTGTGGCGCGATTTTCCGTATGAGTACGAATTCGACAAACTGGCGATCGACGTCATCAATGGCGGGCCTGCCTTGCGCGAATGGGTTGACGATAAAGCGGCTACGCCAGGCGACCTCGACAAAGCCGCGGGCGCCGACGAGACCGCGTGGAAAGGCGACGTCGACGACTTGCTCATTTACTAAAGCGCCGGGAAAATGGTGCCCAGGGGCGGAATCGAACCACCGACACGCGGATTTTCAGTCCGCTGCTCTACCAACTGAGCTACCTGGGCCCTGCGGGCCTCAATTTGAGGCGCCGCTTTACCCCCGGGGTGGTCGCCCCGGCGGGAAGCGCGGCTTATAGGCGATGGCGCGGGCGATTGTCTATGGGGGCGGGCGTGGAATCTCGGGGGTTGGGGGAGTGCGCAATTCGGCCCCCCCGCGGCGCCCTTTCCGCCGGCGCCGGCGCGTTTTATGAACGGCGGCGGCAAAGGAGCGCTGGACCATGGCGGCGACAACACGAAAGACTAACGGCAAGCGGCGGGCAGCGTCGAAATCCGCCGGACGGAAGAAAGCGCCGCCGGCTTCATTGACGCAGCTAGGCGCTAGCACGGAGATCCCCGGGTCGCCCGAAAAAGCGCGCCTCGAAACGGCGCCAAATCCGCACCCGGATTCACTTTATGTCGCCCGGTTTACAGCGCCGGAATTTACCTCGCTGTGCCCGGTCACCGGTCAGCCGGATTTCGCTCATCTCATTCTCGATTATATTCCGAACAAGCTCATCATCGAATCGAAATCCTTCAAACTGTTTCTGACGTCTTTTCGCAATCACGGCGCCTTTCATGAGGATTGCACCGTTGCGATTGCGAAGAAACTGATTGAAGGGGCGTCGCCGCGATGGCTGCGCATGGGCGGTTTCTGGTTTCCGCGCGGCGGCATCCCGATCGATATTTTCTATCAGACAGGCGCGCCGCCAAAAGGCGTATGGATTCCGGACGTCGGCGTTGCGTCCTATCGCGGCAGGGGGTGAAATGAGGAAGGCTTCCATGTTCATGGCATTGCTGTGCCTTTCGTCGCCAGCCTTTGCGGATGCGCTGGAAGGGAGAAAGGCGCCGGCTGAAATTCTGGCAGAGACGCCGCCAAGCGAATGGCGCGCGTTTGATCAGGAAAATCTGCTCTACATCACGCTGGGAGATGGCGTCGCAATTGTCGCGCTTTCAGAATTTCTAGCGCAAGATCATGTCGCGCAACTGAAGTCTCTGGCCCGACAGGGTTTTTACGATGGGCTCTCGTTCTATCGGGTGATCGACGGATTTGTCGCCCAAGGCGGAGACCCGTTTGAGGAACGTGACATTGGCGACGCCAAGCAAATGCTGAAGGCAGAATTCGAAGAGCCCTTGCCGGAATTCATTGAGCGCGTCGGCGACAGTTTCGCCACTGTACGCGATAGCGACGGATATGCGTCGCGGGTTGGATTTGTCGATGGATTGCCGGTCGGCGTTGACGATCAGTCCCAGACGGTATGGCATTTACACTGCGCGGGCGCCTTCGCATTTGGCCGTGAAATTGAAAAAAATTCCGCGAGCACTGAAATCTACATTACGCTTCAGCCTCAACGCTATCTCGATCGAAATTTGTCCGTCGTCGGTAGGGTGATCAGTGGGATGGAACATATTCAGCGATTGAACAGAAACACACCGCCTGAGGCGAAAACGGATGCGCTTGGCGACGTCATCGTCTCGATGCGGATTGGCGCCGACCTGCCTGCAGACCAGCAACTTGAATTCGAAACGCTGCGTGCAAAGAGCGACGCATTCACTGAGTTCTGGGAGGCGCGCCGCAATCGACCGGAAGCATTCTTTTACGTTCGCCACGACCATCTCGATATCTGTCAGTTCCCTGTGCCGATACGCGAAGTACGGCGGGCGGAAACCGAACAATGAGCCGGAAAGTCGGTCCGTGGACAGTGAAATCAGAACGGACGGTTTTCGAAAATCCGTGGATCGCCATTGAAGACCAGGCCGTAACTCGACCGGACGGTTCTGACGGCGAATATGGGGTGGTCCGATTTAAAAACATTGCGGTTGGCGTTTTACCGGTGAGCGAAAGCGGCGATGTCTGGCTCGTCGGACAACACCGTTTCCCGCATGACGCGTATAGCTGGGAATTGCCGGAGGGCGGCGGTCCTGTTGGCGTGGATGCGCTGGAATCCGCTAAACGCGAACTCGCCGAAGAAACAGGGCTGACAGCGCGGCAATGGCGGCCTTTTCTATCATGCGACCTGTCGAACTCCGTGACGGACGAGCGCGCGGCCTGTTTTCTTGCCTGGGATCTGGAGGAGGGCGAAGCCGCGCCCGAGCCCTCAGAGTCGTTAACGATAAAGCGAGTAAAATTCGCAACACTGTTAGATATGGTGATGAACGGCGATATTTCTGACAGCCTCACTATCTTGATGACGTTGAAAGCGCATCTCCTCGCCTTGCGCGGGCGCGTCCCGACCCCTATCTCTGACCATCTGAAAGCAGAGGGCGCGCGCTAAATGAGGAGCAAACCTTATGTCGAGCAGCCAGGCTGACCTTCAAAATGTTGTCGATCTGAACGGCGACCAGACATGGGCCCGCATGCGCGTCGAAGCGGCGACAGCCGCGGCGGAAGAACCAGCGCTTGCCAGTTTCCTGCACGCAACAATCCTGAACCATGACGACTTTACATCCGCCTTGTCATTTCGTCTGGCGCAGAAATTATCCGAGCGCGAAATGAATGCGATGTTGTGGCGGGAAGTCTGCAACGATGCGTTCAATGACGAACCTGCGATTGTTGAGGCCGCGCTGATTGATTTGCGTGCAGTTTTTAAACGCGATCCGGCTTGCGATGAATACATGCAGCCGTTTCTGTATTTCAAAGGGTATCTGTCGCTGGAAGCGCAGCGGGTCTCGAATTGGCTTTGGCGCAATGAACGTCGCCAGCTCGCGCTTTTTTTGCAAAGCCGTATCTCGGAGCTGTTCGCCGTTGATATTCACCCGGCCGTGCCCATGGGCAAGGGCGTGTTTATCGATCATGCGACAGGGATCGTCATCGGCGAGACCGCTGTTGTTGAGGACGAGGTATCGATCCTCCAGAACGTAACGCTCGGCGGAACCGGCAAGGAAGACGGCGACCGCCATCCGAAGATCCGACGCGGGGCGCTTATCAGCGTCGGCGCGAAAGTACTCGGCAATATCGATGTTGGCGAGCGCGCGAAGGTTGCCGCCGGCAGCGTCGTCTTACAGGCCGTGGAGCCCGGATGCACTGTCGCCGGCGTGCCCGCGAAACCGGTCGGCAAATGCGCAGAGACGAACCCGGCTGAGACCATGGATCAGACATTTTACTACGATACCTATTCGATTTGACGGCTCACCGTCGTCGCGGCAAAAGCGCGGCGTTATGCGCGTAGACGATTTCGATTTTTCGCTGCCTCAGGACCGGATCGCGTTGACGCCGGCGCGCCCGCGGGACTCTGCGCGGCTGTTGAATGTCAACCGCGCGATACTGCAGGACAGGGTTGTTTCGGACCTGCCGTCTTTATTGCGCGCAGGCGACATGCTCGTCGTCAATGATACGAAGGTAATTCCGGCGCAACTTTACGGAAAGCGTGCGGCCCGCAGCGACGGACCGGATATTGCGATCGATGTCACGTTACATAAAGACTTATCAGGCCTAAACGAAACAGGCGTTCGGTGGCGCGCCTTCGTCAGGCCGGCGAAACGATTGCGTGTCGGCGACGTCATAAACTTTGGAAACGCTTTCTCTGCAACAGTTGAGGCGCGAAATGGCGCTGAATGCTATCTCGTCTTCCAAGTTGCCGAAGGAGATGAATTTAGCAATCTGTTGAGCAAACATGGAGCGCCGCCGCTTCCGCCCTACATTTCCCGGAATAGGGATTCGGAATCGCATGATCGCGACGATTACCAGACGACATACGCCGAAGAACCGGGTTCTGTGGCCGCGCCCACAGCCGGACTGCATTTTACGCACGGCTTGCTCAAACGTCTGACGGCCGACGGAATCCTCATGGAAAAAATCACGTTACATGTGGGCGCCGGCACCTTCCTGCCGGTTACGGCGGAGGATACGGACGACCACAAGATGCATGCCGAGTGGGGCGAGATCACTGAAGCGCAGGCGCAGGCCGTCAATGAGGCCCGGACGCGGGGCGGGCGCATTGTCGCCGTTGGTACAACATCGTTGCGCCTGCTCGAAAGCGCCGCCGGGCCGGACGGGCGAATTGAGCCATTTCGTCAGGAAACGGACATCTTCATTACGCCGGGATATCGGTTCAGGGCGGTGGACGCGCTCCTGACAAATTTCCATTTGCCGCGTTCGACGCTATTCATGCTGGTTTGCGCCTTCGCGGGAACTGAGAACATGAAGGCGGCGTACCGACATGCGATCGAAAATGCATACCGGTTTTATTCTTATGGCGATGCTTGCCTGCTGGAGAGGTTCAGGTGACCGAGATTACGATTGACGACTTTCTGAAAGTGGATATCCGGCTTGGCTCAGTCGTAGACGTACAACCCTTTGAGAAGGCGCGAAAACCGGCATGGAAACTCTGGGTCGATTTTGGTCCGGACATCGGCGTCAAGAAATCTTCCGCGCAAATAACGACGCATTATACGAGGGACGATCTGATGGGTCGGCAGGTCGCCGCCGTCGTCAATTTCCCGCCGCGTCAGATTGCCGATTTCATGTCGGAAGTGCTGGTGCTTGGATTTTCCGATATCAATGGCAATATTATCTTGATCGCGCCGGAACGGCCGGCGCCGGATGGGGCTCGTCTCCATTGACGGCATCATTTTCATTTCAACTAAACGGTACTGACGGAGCTGCGCGCACCGGCATGGTATCAACGCCCCGAGGCGACATTGCGACGCCGGCCTTCATGCCCGTCGGCACTGCGGGAACCGTCAAAGCCATGCTGCCGGAACATGTGCGCGCCACCGGCGCCGACATTGTGCTCGGAAACACCTATCACCTGATGTTGCGCCCGGGCGCGGAGCGCGTTGCGTCGCTTGGCGGCCTGCACAAGTTCATGAACTGGAGCCGGCCGATCCTCACGGATTCCGGCGGCTTTCAGGTAATGTCGCTGTCAAAACTCCGCAAACTGACGGAAGAGGGCGTTTCGTTTCAGTCGCATATTGACGGGTCGAGACATATGCTGACGCCGGAACGTTCGATCGAAATCCAGTGTCTTCTCGGGTCCGACATCCAGATGCAACTGGACGAATGCCCGGCGATCCCGATTGCGGAAGAGGCGGCGCGGGAATCCATGCTGCTTTCCGTGCGTTGGGCTGAGCGCTCAAAGGCGGCGTTCGAAAAAATGTCGGCGCCGGGACAAGCGCTGTTCGGCATTGTGCAAGGGGCGAATTATGAGTCCCTTCGCCGCGAGAGCCTGGACAAACTTCTGGAGATAGATTTCCCGGGATACTCTGTTGGCGGCCTTGCGGTCGGTGAAGGGCGCGCGGAAATGTTTCGTGTTCTGGAATTTACCTGCCCGCACATGCCGGCCGGCAAGCCGCGTTATCTGATGGGGGTCGGTAAACCGGCGGACATTGTCGGCGCCGTCGCGCGCGGCATTGATATGTTCGACTGCGTCGCCCCGACCCGCTCAGGGCGCCACGGGCAGGCGTGGACGACGGCGGGACCTATCAACATCAAGAACGCGAAATACGCCGATGACCCCGAGCCCCTCGATTCGGCCAGCGACTGCCCCGCGAGCCGGGATTATTCGAAAGCGTATCTTCACCATCTGTTTCGCGCTGGCGAGTATCTCGGGCCGATGCTGCTGACCTGGCATAACCTCCAATATTATCAGGACCTTATGGCCGGAATGCGCGCCGCGATTGCCGCTGGCCGATTCGATCAATTTTTGGCGGATTTCCAATCGGCCACAGGCGAGGCCATTTAACGAAACAGCGCGCCGCGTAAGGGCGGAATCCGGTTGACCCTACCGGGCGGCGTCCCTATGTTCCGGCGCTCTTGACGGACCGCCGCTTCCTTCGCCGGAGCGGCGCTGTCATGTGAGGCGGCTGCAAACGCCGTTTTCCCGATTGTGGGGCCCTTAGCTCAGTTGGTAGAGCAACTGACTTTTAATCAGTAGGTCGAAGGTTCGAATCCTTCAGGGCTCACCAATAAAGCGTTGAAAATAAACATTAAATTATATTTCTATTCGCGCCGACGAAATCTCTGATTAATCGGGGAACCGCTCCGGGAACCTAATTTTGCCTCCCTAGCTAGGGAGATTGAGATGTTAGGTGAATTATCGACGTTTGACGGTGTCCATACGCCCATACAGAGCGTCGAACGCGTGAATCACTACTATCGAGCAAGCAAATCCGCTGCGACGCTAAAGGCTTACCGTGCGGATCTCGCGGCGTTTAGCGCATACTGTCGCCAAACCCAACAATGCCCGCTGCCGGCGACGCCAGAGCTGATAGCGGGCTTCCTCACTTCAGAAGCTGATAACGGCCGAAAATACGCAACCATTAACCGCCGCCTGTCTGCGATCGCGTGGGCGCATCGCGAGCAAAGACTTGAGTCGCCGACACGCGACCGCCTTATCCGTGAAATCATGCAGGGCATCGGGCGGAAGATTGGAAAATCTCAGGATCGAAAATCCGCTCTCGTTGCGGAACATGTCCGAGATTACTGCCGAGAATTACTAAAACGAGGGGATCTACTTTCACTTCGAAACGCGGCGATATTGCTAGTCGGATTTGGGGCCGCGCTGCGTCGTTCGGAACTAGTCGCTCTAAACGTCGACGATATTTCATTCGATGACGACGGTTTTCTTCACATCAATATCCGACGATCTAAGACAGATCAGGGGGGCGAGGGTACGGTAATCTCAATCGCGCCTGGTGAGACGGTATCGCCATCGTCGGTCTTAAAAGCATATTGCAATCGCGCAGGCGTGACGAACGGGCCATTGTTCGTCGGGATAGGCAATCGAAGCCGTGGAAATCGCGTCGGCGCGAGATCTGTCGCCCGCATCGTAAAACAAGCCGCAACGTCTCTAGGGCTGTGTGAGAGCGACTTTAGCGGCCACAGTCTTCGCGCCGGCTTCATCACCTCAGCGCTTGCCAATGGCGCTCAAATCGACCGTGTGCAGGACGTCAGCCGTCATTCGACTGTTTCAATTCTAATGAGCTACGCGCGTGAGGCCGATCGAAAGAAACGCCACGCTGGTGACGGCCTCCTATGACCAATAAGCCGCTCTTCTTGGTCATCCAAAAACTGAGTTTCCAAATCGTATCCCAAAGGAGAATAAAGTGAGCAAAGAAAAGAAAATCAAGAAAACCGACGCAAGTTTCGACGTAAACGCCTGGCTTGAGAAAGTAGATCAGGAAAAGGTCCAAGCGGACAGAGAAAGGTACTCCGAGCGAATACGAAACGGCGCGGATCCATTGAGTTGTCTGATCGATGAGATATTCAATGCACATACTGAGGGGTTAAGCAGGCGCGCTAATGCACCTGAATTGACGACACGGTTAACGTGGCTTTTTCATCGAGCGAATGATGTGAAAAAAGCAGGTCACAATTGGCGCTTTGTTACAAAAGAGTGGATCGATTTTTTGGCAAAAATTGACCACCGTGTCGTTGTGATGGATATGGCAGTCGCGGGAATGAAGGAGCGCAGCAGCCTAAGTGAACGCGATGCGAACATTCTCTTTGATTTCCTTTATGAGATCAGAGACGAACTGCAGGACTTAAGTTCATGCATTGAGAGCACGGCCACTGAGTCAATCTCAGCGCGCTAGTGAGAAATAAACAAAACCGTCATATTCATGACGTAGGGAGTGGAACGCTACCGCTTCGGATCAGCGCGTCGCCTCCTCAACTTGATTCCACCGTCGAATGGCGGTCGGTTTTTTAATGGCAGTTTTTCGCCAAAAGCGGACGTTCAATGAATTGCTGATTACGTTTGATTCAATAATGTGCTGTTCTCACCTTCGACTTTTAAGAAAGACTTTCTTCGAAAACCAAATTGCCGAAAACAGGATCCAAATTGCTACGGCGAAATGAGAAAAAGCCAAAAGCACCCAAGCTTCAGGCGCTCCACGACTCAAAGGAAAGAATAACAGAATGCAGAAAAGCAGCCAGTAGACTAGTCCAACCAAGAGTCCGGTCGAGAACCGGCGTGAATACAATGCTGCAGCGGCGGAAACGAGCCAAACCACATAATTGCCCGTGAGCGTTTGGAACAAAGCATCAAGATAAAGTCCAAAAAACTCATCGAAGGCCATAGTGTTTGCGTCCCAATTTGGCCTTTAGATTATGTATTTTCGTATCTTATGTCGAACGTCCGTTATGGGCCATAAAACGGTCATTCGGACGAGATGCGGCGGTTTCGGGCGATGAGTGTCGCCTTTTGGCCTAAACCGGACATTTAGTTTTCATTGAATATTGACTAAAATGTTAGCCAGGTGTGGGGATTTTGAAATGCTAAAGTGGGTCATTGTTCTATTCGTAATTTTGGTGGCTGCTTTTCTCGGCTTTCTGCAACTAACGAATATAGGCGTCTGGAGATTAGACGCGAGTTCGACAATCAAAATTTTGGGCCCCGGTGACAGGCCGAGCGTTTGCGCTGACAGAGTCCGCGCCTACTTCGACCGTAATGAAAAGGTAATGCGAGAGATTTCCGACATCTTGTTGGCATCAGACCGCACTGACGAAGTGCGTGTAAATTTAGACAGATCGTTTGAATATTGGCTTTCGATGGAAGTTAACAATGTCGAGCCAACACAAGGCGACTTTGATACATTTTTTCCGCTATTCGAAAAATTGGAGAAAGGCTATTTCCATACGCCGGGCGCGTTTCGGAGATTTGATGATTACGTCGGCACGCTATCAAGTGCAGCAAGTTGCGGTACAAAGCTGTTCGATTGGCTAAAATTTCGAGTAATAGGCGATGATAATTATCATGGGTACCCAGCTGCACATGTCGGATTTTATTATTCGCCGAATGGTGGCTATGAATTGAATTCTTGCGAAGAGCCTGTGAGAGAATATCATACGCCAATAAGCTGCGATATCCGATTAGATGAAAATTGGATTATGAATACGTTTTGGTTCTCCCATACTGACGCGCCAATTGAACGACCCGAATGACCGGTTTTGGCGGATAGCCGGCGTAACGCTCTGCGCCGCCTAATCCGTGAACTTACTATTTAGCAGAACACGCTGTGCCTTATCTTCAGGCGGGTCCCAACAGACAATCACACCTTCCCGACCACTTAGAATGACTGTTGCTTTCGTGCGCCATACGCGGCCATATGCCTCGCTATCGGTTATGACTGGCTCATGAAGCCTTATGCCGGGAAATGTCTTTTCTGATGCAGCTTCGCACCGCATATTCAAATCTACGTCCTCGACTGACTGAGCGTCGACCGCAGCCTCAAACGAGGGGATACGAATAGGATTCGCCTCCAGCTCACTGTCCTGATCAAATGCGTTAGTTGCGCACCCAGCGACGAACAATATTGGGACCAATCCGGCAATCAACTTGGTGCCCATATAACACTCCTCGAACTTCGATGGATTTCATATACACGAACGACTGCTTTTGGCGAATATCTGTCCTTCCCGCTTATGTCCGGTGTTCAAAGTTATCGGACATAAGACCGAAGGTTACACCCCACAAAGGCGTCTCCATAAAACTGCTTGTGACTATTCTAACCAATCTGTTTTTTTACCTCTAAGATACAACGAGGCGTAAGCGGTGCATTTAAATCTTCGTCACTCAATTCAAATAATAGGGCTTCTACCTGCTCATCATCAACACGGAATCCTTCATACATAAGATCCGCAATATACTCTACTTGCTGTGTTGTAAGAATTTCGTGCGCATAAGCATCACACATTCTGCCGATGTGCGCATGTTTTATATTCAACGAAGCATCGCCATAGATGTAAATTGGAGCGGAGGCTCCAAGTTTGGAGATATTCTCAACGTGATCTTGGACCTCATCGTGAATCGCACTCGCAAACTCTTTTGGGTCGAGATCTCCAGTGAGAAAATTTCTTAAGCGCTTGACATTCATCGCTAAATTAGTTCGGCACGCATAGCATGTTCCGCAGTCGCGAACAATTACTAAGTATTATGAATCATTTGAACTGTAGCAATCGAACGTCCGATATTGAACTGGCTCTTCCGGCGTTAACAAATCCTTCAACTCTCGCGTTTCATCGGATATCCGATTTTCGGCAACGTACTGTGAATATGAATCGATATCCTGATATTCGATAACGTCTAGTTCCTCGCCTGCCATTTCTCTGCGAACGAGTGACTTGTATTTGTCAGGATTTTTCGCCCTCGCCAACACAATGATGTACGCACCGACTCGGTTCGATCCAAGTGAGTTCGTACCGGCCCATGGGCGTACGTGAACTGTACCGATCCTGACTTCCTCATTTTCATTTTTCATCGCAGCATAAGCTTTCATGCCTCAATCTCTTGCGACTCCACCTGTTAATTATCCCGTATGACCGCTTAGAAAATACGCGCTCAGCTATCAGGCTTAAAATAATGTACGTTTTGAAATTGTATTGGATACGTCTGAAGCCGACGGATCAACTTGGCTTCGTAATCTGACGGCGCGCGGTCTAAATAATTAGTGTCGAAAATAAACTCAAAACCACGAAGGGTCAGACAATTCTCAGAGAGCTCAGCCGCGATTAGCTCAATAGCCTCGGATATTTTGGGCGCCTTGCACGCGATGTTTACGAATGCGCCTCTCATGCCCTCCTCGTATTCGGCGTTTTGTTCGTCAACTGAGCACAAAACCCGAGCCACGAACGTGTGATTTGACGTAATACTCACTTTGTTTGTTCCCATTAATCTGGCCGTTCATGATGTACAACCGGCTTGACGTTATCGCCTTTCGCATCTTCGGCTTGGAAGTGTGGTCCTTGTTTTTCATTCTTTGGATTAGCATCATTTCTTACTCGGCCGCCAGCACGATCTGCCTCTTTCTTGGCGTCTTGATTCGCTTCTTTACGTGACGAGTGCCTAACTGTATGTTGCTTTGGTTTTCCGCTGGGGCCAATTTGGCTATCCGGAATACCCTTCGCTCGGCTCTTTGCTCTTTCAGCAGCGGCGGCAGTTTGTTTTGTCTTGTGAGCCACTCGACCGGTGACCATCGCGGCGCCAAATACATCGCCACCCGGTAACGGTCCGTCAACCATAGAGGCGCCAATAGCCGCCGCACCAACCGCGGCATCTACCGCCACTTCAGTACATTCTGGACTAGCGTTGCAGTCCGCTGCCCCTTGAGCTCCACCTTGAGTCCGGCGGTCCATTGCGGATTCGGTTTGCTCACCGTTCGGATCCCACTTATTCACTGGATCATTGTGGACGTAGGCATAGAGGTTGAACTGGTCCTGATAGCCGATCGGATCCGTGGCGAGGAACCGGCCGATGACGGGATCATAGAACCGGGCCTGCATGTAGTTGAGACCGGTGTCGCCGTCGCGTGTGTGCCCTGTAAAGCCGTTAAAGTTGCCGTTGTGCGTGCCGATCATACGCTCGCCGAAGGGCGTATAATGCTCGCGCCACACGACGGCGCCGGCTGCGTCGGTATTCGCAACAGCGCTGCCCAGATGATCGAGGACATGGCGCCGCCAGACGGTTCCTTTATCAAACATCATGTCCATCGGGCCGATGCGAACACGATCCAACTTGAAATTAGCTGTTACATTGCGCCGATAGATAACGTTTCCGGTTACGCGTGAGTATACGTCGTAAATAACTGTGCCGTTCGTCTGGACTTTTTTGACGCGTTTTTTGTTGCCGTCATAGACGTAGGTATTGGTTTGGCCGCTTCCCGTTAAATATGTCGGCTGGTTCGCCGCGTCGTACGTATATGTAAAAAGGCCGTCCAGAGTGGTATTGCCGCGATTGTCGTAAACGAACATTCGCGTTGGATTCGCGGTGTCCGTTACCTGTGAGACTAGATTGTCGCTATTGTAGCTAATATTCACCGTGCGGCTCCCGAGTTTTTTTTCCCGGATGTTGTCGAGCGCGTCGTATTTGAAGGAGCCTTGGCCCCAGATACCGTCGGCGTCGATGAGCCGGCCTTTCGCGTCATAGGCAAAGGTGCGGTTGTAGTTCGAATCGACGCCGTCATTGATCGAGGAAACCTGGCCGCGCGCGTTGTAACCGTATGTAAGGCTCATCGCCGTCGCGCCGCCGGATTTCGAAGATTGCATCAGGCTCGGCATTTGTCGGGCATTCAGATTCTGCGTGAACACCTGGCCGTTATCAAACGAACCGCCCGCCAAGGCGCCGTTCGGGTGATAGGAAACGCTGTGAACATAATCGACGCCCGATTTGCGTATTTTTGTAGGCCGTCCAAGGCCGTCTGGCGCGAACTCGAAGGTGCTCCCTGAGGGGCTTGAATAATCGGTGACATACCCGTTGGCGTTACGGGAATAATCGAACTGGAATGTGTTTCCGTCGATCGCCATTTTCTCCATGGTGATCTGATCAAGGGCGTCATAGGCGTAGTCCAGTACAACACCGCCGCGCGTCACCTTCGTTGCGTTTCCGTTTGCATCGTAATTGGTCGCGATGTCCGACGTGCCAGCCGGGAAATTGACATTCGTTACTCGGCCGAGATCGTCATAAGTCAATACGGTGCGCAATGACGTTGACGGTAGCGCACAACCGGTTCCTGACGCCTCGCCGCGGGACGATGCATAAATTTGATCGAGCACAGTATATTGAAATAGTTCATCGCCCATTTCCGGCGTCTTGTGACGGCAGAGGCGCAGTCGCCCATCATACCAGAACTGCCGCGTTACGCTTGCGGTGTAGCCGTTTTGGGTGCCTGCTTGGCTGAACTGTGTGATATTCCCGTGAATATCGTATGTCATGTCCGTCGAAGCACTAAGCGCATCGATGATCTGGATGACATTGCCGTCGTCGGGCGAACCATAACCGCTCGATTTAGTTGTGGTTTGCCCGCCCATAGGGTCGGTGACGCGGACGCGGTTATCGGAAAGATATTGGTACGTTGTTGTTGCGTATGGCGCTACAGTTTCTCGGGTCTCTGTTATCCGGCCAAGGGCGTCATAGGTCGTTTCGACGCCGTCTAGAATCGTCCAGACCGCAACAGGAAATGACTTGAACTTAACACGGCCATTTCCATCATATGTTGTGTGAATCATGTTGGTCGCGCCACCGCCGCTAACGGCAGCGGTTTTAACGACCATCGGTCGCAGAAAACCGTCGTAGTTCGTCGTTACTTCAACGGAACCTCGAATATGCTCCTGGCGCAGCGCACCGCCTGCAGCAGCCACGCCCGCTGGAGACGGACCGTAAGAGAAAGTGCTGTCGGCAAACGGCGCCGGTCGGTCGATACCAGTAATCCAGCCGTTTGTGTTGTATGTGTAACTGGTTGTGAAACCACGAGCGTTTGTCTGGCTGGTGAGCCATCCATTGTTGTCAAAAACACGACTGAGAACAACGCTGTCCGGTCGTGTGATCGTTTGTGGCTGTCCTCGCTTGTATGACGTATATTGCCACACATCACCGGCCCGGTTGGTAACGGAAGCGACCTGTCCTGCGGCCTGCGACGGCGAATTGTGATACGTGTAATCCTTATAATCGACGCCGAACATATCATGATCGATCAGTCGCCCAATTGAGTCGTAAGCGAAGCTATCAAAGAGCTTTCCGTTCTTTGTGACCGTTGAGGGCAAGTTGAGTATCCAGTCACCCTTGTCATGAGTGTAAACAACGTCCGTCTCGCGAGTGCCCGCTTGAAGGTTGCTCCAATTCTCAATTTTCGTCGGCTTATTAAATGAGTAAGACGACGACGAAAAGCTCATGTTGAACGTCTTTTCGACGTTGTATTCATCGACGCCCAACGTCGTTGTTGTTTTCTTGACGGGAAGCTCAGCTGAACGAGGCGGCACACCGACCCGAACGAAAACGGTATGGTCACCCATACTCGGCGCTTGAGCATACTCATATTCGGTAGTCTCAATCGGCGATGATCCGCCCGAATTATACTTTTCAGATTTAACTAGCTCGCGCTCAATGGCCGAGGCGAAACGCCGATTGTAAAAAAGGTGTGTTTCGTTGCCCTCTGGATCCGTAATTATTCTCTTCTTTAGATCGAGCGAGGCTGGCGCACCTGAACCGTTATGGTAGCCGCCGTCTTGCTCATACCAGTAGGTCCACTCATGTTCTTCGCCCCCTGGCATGATGAGCTTTTTGGATTTTAGGCCCGGATCGATTCGAACGGACCAAGTCTCAAAGTCATTGCAAGTACGACCATCAGGTTCCCATGACGGCGTTGGTGTAGCGGGCGTCGCGGGCACCGCGTTTTGGCCGTTCCGAATAAGCTCCATAAAGAATTCGCCAACGACGCCATCAGGATGGCGGACCGTTGCCGTAAAGGTGCGGTTCTGAAATGGCGGCGCTGGTTGATCGAGGGCATCGCAGAAGTGACCGCCTTGAAAATGCTGCCAGTTATGCTGGACGTCGTATTCCCAGTACCGGCTATCCGGCAGGGTTACGCGGTCCAATGTTCCGTAGTCGCCATCACCAGTGACAGGATTTACGGATAACAACTCGTGAGTATAGGTCCATTGACGGCCTGAGTCGGTCGTGATCGACGAGATTCTTTTATCGTCAGAAGTATAATGGACGGTGATTTCGCGACCGTCATTAGAGTGAATGCGCGTCAACCGACCGTCTGAAGCATATTCGTATTTGACCCAATTGCCGTTGGCGTCCTCGACATGAGTGGCAAGTAACGAGTGCCAATATCCCGTAACAACTTGCGGTAGTCCTGGAAGGCAACCGCTCGGCATGTTTCCGCCAGGGCAGGAACTTGCCTCAAGGTCCGGAAAGTCCGGGCCTTCATATCTGTGGTAAAAGTCAAAGTGATACTTCACGCCGCTAGGCGATGTTGCGAGAAAACCTTCGCCGGTATCATTCTGGACGCTCGTTAGGCACTCAACGTGCCAGTGATCCTTTGTCGTTTTCTCTGGAATATTGCTTCCGAAAACGTTTGATCCGCCATTGACGGATTCCATGAGCAATTTTCCGCCTTGGCCGGGGATATACATCCGCGCACCGCGCCATTGAAACCGGTTCGCTGAACTTGCTGTGTATGGTGAAAGAGATTGTGTGCAACGATCGTCTTTCCAGCCGTCACCATCAAGGTTCGCCGTAATAAACGGCACATCTATGTTCCAACCACCGAGAACTTGATTGAAGTAATTCGACTTAACACCGGTTTGAATCGAGAATGTGCGGCTAAATGCGACCGGTAAGTCAGAGTTTCCTGGGATTGAGACATCCGTAACGCTAAACGAGAGCCCGCCATTCTCAACATTCACACTGTCGCCAAGAAGATTACTGCCGCTCGGCGAAAGACTGGCGCTGACATCATACTCAATATCGATATCTTCATCTGGCCCGCCTGTTTGCGCCAAAGCCTGACCATTAAGCGAGATAGATAAAATACAAACGAATTTCGTGAGCGAATTAAGAAATCGCATCCTGACGCCTCATATCTGGGAGCAATGACTAACGAGATGGAGTGTTTGCCATTGCGAAATTTAACGTCTGGATTTCGATGAAAAATCCTTACCGAGGATTTCTACCCAAGCTAAAAATGCAATTATCTCGTATTAAATATCAAAAATGTATTTTGAAGACCGGCTAACGCGTCGGACTCCGAGTTTTGGAAAGCACCGTTCTGGATTTGAGGAAACACGACCGATATTACAATTTATCGGACATAACTTATGGTGCTATGGCCTTGCCGGCCTAAAATAGCCCGCGATGCGTTTGGACTGAGCAAGGACAAAACCGACGACGACAAACTGCATAAAGGTTCTATAAATAACGACTGACCATATGGCAGGCGTGTTTTCGGGATTTACGATTAAGTCCGAGAACAAAGACTTTTGCAGTGGCTCGAGTACATCGACAATTGCTCTAGTGAATTGCTCGCATGTCAACGCGGCGAGTTCAGGATGGATTAAATAGCGGCCTGTGTAGTCAAGGGTCCGGCTAAATGTTGCGGCCTCACCGAATCCATTGAGGTCAATTGCAAGCAAAGCCGTATATAGTGCGAGTGACGGGTATACTACGACGCTTATGGCTCCGATCAATCTACCTTTCACATACTCCCCATTTACCATGTGCTTCTTCACTCGAGCGGCAAGGAAAAATAATGAACTTAGGATAAGGAGGCTTAGTATAATAATTTCAGTAGTCATTGTATCGTCCCCTGTCCCCAATTTAGTGGCGATTGTGAAATATCAGGATGAAATTACTTGCAAACATGGCAGATGCAAATGAATCCGATAATCTTTATTATCGCCGGTTAAACGAGCGCTGCGAGCCGCTCTGAACCGCGTTTGTACTCCGCTACCTGTTCGTGAAATTCATGCGGTATTTTTTTCGGGATCTGCCTGCCAGTAAGAGCGTGCTCCAGCGCAATCCGAAATAAGTCAGTGTCGAACTTCTTTGTCATTTTCCGAAGTTTGCGGATGCGTCCGAGGTTTCTGCTGGCCATGTATTCTCCTCCGATTGATTGTTGATTTAGTGCAAGCGTGTCGATTCAAGAATGTCCTCGAGTTCCGCAATTCGATATTCAAGGTCGGAGCTTTCGATCGATTGACGGATAGCTGTGAGGCAATAAGTCAGCTTCGTTGCGTCGGAGGGTTTGATTTCACCTCGACGGGCGGCACGATATACGCGACCCATCTCCGAAATGATGTCGCCAACGCGGTCCAGCCGGCCGACCCGGGGGGCTCTAATCTTTTTTTCTTTGTTTCCAGACACTTCTCTATCTCAGGTCCTGTCGAGTAAAAGGGGCCGGGGCGCAACGCCAGGCAGGAACAAGCGCCCCGGCAGGTCGTCGGATGATGGTGTCGCATCCGACTTGTTCGATTCTCTGTCTTCTTGTTCGTGTCATCTTCGTGCTTTTCTTCCCATAGCTGCCGCCCTTTCCGCCTTGGTAATGGGGAGCTCTCCTCCCTACACAGCCCCTGACGAAGGAGAGGGTAATAAGAACCCCGCGTACTCAGTTTCCTTTCCCTCCCGCAGGAGAGCCAATGCATTTTCCCTGCATCGTCCGCCGGCGAATTTTTCGGCTTCGCCACAATCGCGTATCGGACGGGTTGTCATCCTGTTGACGAAACGCGCTGCTATTGACCGTTCCGGGGGTTGCCCGACTCCAAGGCCGCGGGATGGAATGGGCGCACCAGTGCCCGCGAATTTTCATTCCGAGTTTTGGCACGGGAAACTCGGCGAAACCGTGGGCCGGACTTTTTGCTCTTGATTGCATAGGGATTCACCCATCGCTATAACTTGCGCGCGTCGAAGTTCGGCCAAGAACCGTCACGCAAAATTAAAGCGCCCCGCTCCGCAGCAGGGGCGCTTTTATTATGCGGCCTCCTTTTGACCCTTGATTTTGGATTCTGAGCTCGGTTCAGCCGATAAATTCTGATTATCGGTGCTGATCGAGGCCCTTTTTTTGGTCACTCGTGGCCGCGAGGCTACGAATTCGATGACCTCGTGTTCCAGCCATCGAACGCAATTCGGTCCGACCTGGATCGGCGAGGGGAATGGATCTTCGGGAATGGCCGATCGCCGCCGAACAGTCGGTACAGAGCATCGGCAATGTCGCGCGACATCGGCGGCATCTAATAGGGTTTCGGACATTTGATTCCTCGTGCGCTTTCATTGATGCGCAAGAGATATCGCGAAACCCTATTTTCGAATTAGCACATGAATACCTGAAAAAAATCGCATTTATGTGCGATATCTTTTCGCGATCAAACGGCGGAATTGTGCTGGTGTTGATGGTTCGCCGGTCACTAGCTCCGAGTATGTTTGGACAAATTCTAGAAACTGGTCACCTTTGTAGCCAGCATCTGGGCCATAGCATTTCCAAAGATGTTCAGCGATCCAGAGCCTATTTTGCTGTCTAAAATCGATCGGCGCGCCGCGCTTCGGTTCTGGACGAAATATTTCGGGAATATCGTCGTTTTCAAGGAGCCAGGACGGATCAAAGCCCAATTCGCGCGATCGCGATTGGAACGTGTCGAAATGGCCTGGGTCCTTTTCTTTCCATAAGCGCCAAGCGGCCGACGCCTTTATCAGGGCATCTCGCGCTTTTGTTGCAATCTGGATTTCCAGAAATTTCGGAGGGTCGACTGATTTTCTATCCTGCTCTGCGAAGGTGTGGATTGCCTCGAGTATTTCGGTGCGAGCATGAATTAGCGGATCCGGAGCGATACTTCGCTCGAGTATGTCAACCAAGTGATTGGCAAGATCGTCCCGATTCGGTTCATCCATCCGTTATCGCCCTTGCAAACAAGTTCAACGCTTGCCTCTGTTCATCGATATATTGGTGACGATTATAGATAGCGTCGAGAGGATCCCTATGTCCCTGTCCGTGATCCAGAATTTTTCGAACGATGATTTGATCGATTCCCTCGGCAGCTGCCCACGTAGAAAAGGAACGCCTGAAGTCGTGAAAACGCCAAGCCTCAAAATCATCGCCAAGCGCTTTATCCAATCGCGTTTTAATTTGTGACCGCATCCCACCTCACCAAGATGGATTACGACTTCAACGGGACCAACCACGACCAGGACGTGGACGTCTGTGTCTTGATGAAACCCCGAATGTGCAGCGAGGGGTGATGTATCGAAGAGATTGTCTCTCTTGGAAGGCCAGATCGGCCCCGCGAAACGGACATTGCTTCTGAATTCCCTGCTATTCGCAGTTTTGGCAATCTTGTTGAGATTGGAAGCAATCCGGGAGCGCGTGAGCGCCGTCAGCTAAAGCCTGAGCACCAGATCCAAACCCCATCGGCGCGGTTCGTTCAACGCGGCGTTCGGGAAACCGCCAAGCGCCGTGACAGCGGTGATGTGCCGGTTATTCGTTACGTTATTCAAGAAGAAGGAGAGTTCCCATTGTTCGCGGGGGTCCGATATCGATGCCGATAAGCTCAGCTCTCCCCATTCGTCGTTCCTGAAGGTGTCCGTGTCCTGGTTCGTTTCGAGAAAAAATACGCGGTCCTGAAAGCGGTAGCTGGCGTTCAAAGACCCTGACAACGCGCCAATACGCCGTTTGTACGTCGCTGAAACGAAACTCTGGAATGACGGCGCGCGGGTGAGCTGATTGCCGCTTACATCTTCCAGCGCCAGGGGCAGGGGCGCGCCGATCGGGAATGGCGGCGTTACAGACGAAATCGCAGGGATCACGCCTTCTGTAATTTCCGTATCCAGCACGGCGATATTCGCTGACACCGTAAATCCGTCCGATAGAATTGCGGCGCCTTCGATTTCAAATCCCTTGATCCGCGCCTTCGCGACGTTCTGAATATCAACGCCGCCGGTCGGCACCGGGAGCCGAATTTGCAGGTCTGAATAATCATAAGCGAATGCGGACGCATTCAGGCGCAAACGGTTTTCCGCCCATTCCGTTTTAACGCCCAGTTCGTAGGCGTCGATATTCTCAGCGTTAAAAGCGGGGCTTAAACCAAAGGAATTAAAACCGCCGCTTTTGAACCCCTGGCTGTAGCTTGCAAAGAGCAACACGTTTTCGTTCGGTTTGTAGTCGATGACGACGCGCGGCGAGAAATCGCTGAAACTGGCGTCATCGCTGAAAGCCGGCGGATCGGAGAATACAGCACCCGGAGGCAATGTGACGCCGCCCATGAATGTTGGCGGCGTTGTTCCGCCGTTTAGTATTGATACGACCAGATCATTTTCAAACTTTTTCCGCTCATGGCTGTATCTGACGCCAGCTGTCAAAGACAGCTGATCCGTAAGGCGGTACGTCGCGTCCGCGAACAACGCAAATGCATTTGTTTCCTGCGCTGCGTCGAACGCTGCGTCTGTGCCGAGTCCGAACAGGCCTTGAAAGTTCTGGATCGAAAATGCAACGTCCGATGTGTCGTGAAGATAATAGCCGCCTGCAAGCCACAATAACGGAGCGTCCTTTTTCGAAGTCAGACGCATTTCATGCGAAAATTGCTGTGATGATATGGCGCCGTTATTCGTGAAAAGTTGCAGCGCCGTGCTGTCGGAGTCCTGTTCGCCGACCAGCGACCAGTCACGATAGCCCGAAATCACGCCGAGATCGGCGAAGCCGAGATCGATATTGGCGTGGGCTGTCAATGACCAGGTTTCTGAGTCGATAGCGTTGACGTCGTTCAGTGCGAATTCGCGGTTGTCCAGAACAGATTGCAAGTCGGCCCGGCGAACAAACGGCGAGGCGGCGCCAGTATCGCCAACACTGGTCATCGCCACAAGGGCAGGGGACGCCGAGCGATCCTGGTATTCGCCAATCAGGTCTAGCGAAATCGTATCGGTCGGCGAATAGCGCAACGCCAACCTTGCAGAAATGTCTTCGCCGCCGCCGATATTTTCGCCATTCACGCCATTTATTCCGTATCCGTCGCGTGATGAGTATCCAACAGCAGCCCGAGCGGATACGTTTTCTGCAATGGCGCCGGTTGCGTATCCTTGCACGTTATACTCGCCGAAACGCCCAACGCTCGCGCGCAATGCAGCTGATGTCTCGGAAGATGGCGCATTGCTTGTAATCAGGATCGCGCCGGCGGTTGAGTTTCGCCCATAGAGCGTTCCCTGCGGGCCTCGTAGAATCTGGATATTCTCGATGTCCAGAAGGTCCGCCGTCGAAGCGCTGAGGCGCGCCACATAGACCCCGTTAATGTAAACGGCGACCGGTTCATCATTGAAAAAATTTCCGCCCCCGTTTGCGCCGCCGATACCTCGGATGCTCAGCGGCGCAGCGCTGTAACTGACGGTATTGGTTGTCAGCAGTCCGGGCGCATATCCATTTAAGTCTTCCAGCGTTTGGATCTGGCGGTTTGTTAGCGCCTCGCCGGATATTGATGACATTGAGATCGGCACATCCTGCTGGTTTTCCGCGCGCCGTTGTGCGGTGACCACGATTTCGTCCAGCACGCTATGGCCGTCAGCGCTATGCGCCGGTTCGGAAATCACAGGTAGTACACATACGGACGTAATCGCTCCGTAAAACCAGACCGTTCGATACTGCGCCAAGAATTTACGCCCCTCTCAAGTGCAGGGAGCCTATAATAAGGGCGCGAATTTGCCAAGAATTAGGCTCGCCCTGAAAAGCATAAACAATCAAGGATTCGGAATGAAGGCGCGCCTCAGGAGCCGGAGCCGAAGCTCAGCAATTCAGCCAGCGCCTGGTGGTTGGCGTCTTTGTTTTTGGAGTTTTGCAGCCATTTGCGCATTTCATCGACATATTTAGGCAATATGCCGGTTTCAATGGATTCCGCCTTGCGGACATATTCAGACGCCTGCTGAAGATCGCCCAAACCGGCGGCGGCCCAGGCGCAGTGCAATAGGGGTTGGTAGTAGTTCGGGGTGCGCAGGACCGCTTCCTTAGCGACCTCTAGGCCCGCATTATAATTCAACATGAATAAGTGCGCCGTCGCGCGATACGTCGCCCAGAGCGCAAACCGCGGGTGATGCGGCGCGCGCGCTTCCGCTGTCTCGATCAAGGTAATGCCGTCTTCGTCTGCGTCTCGCAGGCAGCGCTGCCAACCCAAAACGGCGATAGCGTGAGCGTCATTCGGGTTCAGGAAGATTGAACGTTCGAGATAGTCGATCGCATCGCCAGGCCGGTGGAACATAGTTGCAACGACTCCGGCCGCGGTCAGAACATCTGGATCATGCGGGGCTTTTGAGACGGCGGTTGCGATTAATGCGTCGGCCTTGGTGATCGTCGCGGCCGGGTCCGCGGCCCAGCGGCTGACGACGTTCTGACTGAGCTGAATAGCAAGCGCGGCGGCGACGGCGGGATCTGCCGGTTCAAGCGATAGTGCTTCTTCCAGCTTTGCCGTGATCGTTTGCGCTGTTTCTCGGCTGTAATTCAGCCGGAGCGCTTCGGCTTCCTGAACGCGCTCATAGGCGGACAGGTTGAATGATTTGTTGCGCAGCATCGTTTCGGCGCGCGGCGTGCGAATTTCCGTCGACACCGCCGTTGCAATGCTGAGAACGGCGTCGTCCTGAACGTCGTAAAACCGATCTAGCTTCGTATCGTATCGACGCGCCCAGATGAGCGCGCCGCTCTGAATCTCCAGAAGCTCAATGCGAATCCGAATGTCGTCATCCTGACGCGCGAAAGACCCTTTGACGGCGAAGCGAACATTCAGTTTGCGGCCGAGTTCCGTCAACGAATTCTGGTCTGCGTCGTGATGGAGGATCGAACTGATCGGCGCCACTTTAAAACGTGGTATGCGCGACAACAACGCAGAAAGGTCGCTTACCAGCCCTTGCGTTAGCGAGATGTTGTCATGGCTTTTTGACTGATCGGAGAAGGGCAGAACCGCAATCGAAAAGGGCGCCGGCGCATATTGCGCCGATAATTGCGAAGCTGAGTCAACATGCTTGATTTCAGCGTTCAGCCGATAACCCAGACGCGGAACCGTCACGAGCGCTTTGCCCATGTCGAACTGCGCCAGTGCTTTGCGTAGATTGTAGATCGATCGCGTCAGGGACTCGTCGCCGCCGGCGCCGTCGGCCCATATGCGGTTGATGAGATTTCCGCGTTTCCAGGTTTGCCCGGGCCGCTCAGCGAGGGCGACCAGCGCCGCCATTACTTTTGGCTCCAGGCGGGCGACGGTTTCGTCCCGTTGAATACTCAGATCTTCCGGATCGACCAAAGCGCCATTCAACTGAAACGGTGTAATCTGCGCGGGTTCAATATCTGGCGATTTCGCTAACACCGGCGGTCCGCTTTCTATTTGGCCTGAGGCCGGTTCTCTTTTTTTGCGGTTGCACAAAACGGCCCGCCTGAAACTTCTTGCGAGACCTCATTTAACCGGTTCCGCGCCGACAATATGGCGCCGGCGCGCCCACTGAGCCGCAGCCATCATTATTCCATCATTTTTGGATCAGGACAAATCGCCGGGAGGCGGAGTACCGCTGATTCATTCGTCATCGCCACAGTGAATGGCGTGTAACGGCTTTTGATTTGTCACAAGCGCAGCAGGGGTAGCTCCATGATCCGGGAAAACGTCTTCAACATCGCAAAAATGAGTGTGATCGGTGCAACCGGCGCGCTCTTCTTTTTGGCCGCGTCAGCGCAAGCTGAAACCAAAAAGCCGACGCCCGAAGACGAATTTTTAGAAGACGAAACGGCGCTGGAATTTGGCGGCAATGGCGGCGTGTGGATCCGGGAAGATCCGGAAAATTACCTCGCTGGCCCCATCACGGCCTTCCGAATTTGTGCGGGAGCGCGCATCGATTCTATCCAGGTCCGCTATGGCGATGCGAACACCGGCAAGTGGGGCAAGAAATTAGGCGGCGGCGGCGGCGACTGCGGCGATACGTGGGAATTGGACGGGCAGAAGGTCGACGCCATTCGCGTGCGACATGGAGACGGCATTGACGGTCTGGAGTTTGAAGTCTCTGGCGTGGCAAATAAAAAGTTTGGCGGAGGCGGAGGTGTTGAAAGCCTCGCAACCGCAAAAGGCGGCGGAGACCTTGCTTATGTCGAAGCGCGCGCCGGGGCCTATGTAGACCGGATTCGATTGGTGTACGGCTTACCCTACTATATCGATAATGTCGTTTTGGATGACGACAAAATTTCGGACGCTGTAAAGAACGCAAAACTGGTTGAACTGAGCCAACAATGCGTGATCAACAATACAAGCCGGACGCGCTCTCCGTCAGCAACCGTTAGTGAAGAGAGGACAGTGTCGGAAAGCCTGTCATTCGGCTTGACGACAAACTGGGGCGTCTCGTCGACGATCGCATATGGCTCAGAGGACTCGCCGGTCCGCGGTGAGACCACTGTGAATATCGGTCAGGAGATTTCCAAGAACAAAAAACAATCAGTTTCGGAAACCAAAAAACTGGGGCTCACTGTTCCCGCTGTGGCGGATCCTTATTCCGGATTGTTGGTCACATTCAGCACCAGAAAACTCGACCTCGATATTCCGTTTGACTACGAGATTGTCCACTACCGAGGGAAACGCGATAACGAAGTGGACCGCCAGAAATTCCGGGGAGTCTACAAAGCGGTAAGTTATAGCGATGTTGAATACGAATATGACGACACGATCACATCTTGCCCGTCCGGATCAAAATTGTTGTCCAATGAGGACAGGGTAATCAAGCCGCCTGTTCCGGGCGTCGGTAAACCGGACAACGCGCCGGCGAATACAGCTTCAGTACCACCGAGCGCGCCGCAGCAACCCTCGCAGGAGACAACACAGCCAATAGACGTCGCTTCGACACCGCCGGCGCAGCCTGCGGCCTCGCCGGAGGCGCCGATTGACAACAGACAGATCGAAAATGTTCCGCCGGCGGCAGCGCACACCGCTACAGATAATACCGGGGTGAGTTGCGTTTATGCATCGAATGGCGTGGACGAAACTGCATTTCGGTTAGGCGACGATGGCTATTGGCGCGAAGAAGTCGTGGAGACCGGCGAGGCGCGCTTTACGTTTGCTGAGGTCGAGCGAAGCGACGGCGAGATCCTGTTACAGGATATCGATCGCGGCATTTTCATCGGGCTCGATTTGGATCGCGAAAAGATCACATACGCCGATAGCGCGGATAGTGACTTTTTCGACCTTTATGAAATCACCGGTATCGAAACGGAATAGTACTATTTCCAATTCGCCGGCGTCGAGCGGCGCCGGCGTTCCTGCTTTCCGAAAAACAAGGTTTCTATAAACATGAATACGTTTTCAAAAATGGTCGTATTTGCGATCGTCAACATACTAGCGATCCAACACGCTGCCGCGCAGGAGTTCATTCGTTTCGAAAACCGTTGGATTCCGGCATACCAGATACATAATCAAACTGGACCGGTAACGACCGGCGTGACGCAGCCCGGCTGGTACAGCGCACAATGGCTGACGGAACCTGTTACGGAAGCTGGCGTTACGTATTATCGACTAAAGAATCGTTGGAAGGGCGCATATCTCCATAGCCAGAACGGCGGGCTGGAACTTGGACCGGTTGAACCGGATTGGACGGGCGCCATGTGGGAGTTCGAACGGACCGCGAAACCCGGTTACTACCGTGTACAAAACCGCAAGAGCGAAGAGTATTTGCACGTTCAAACCGGTTCGCTTGGTTTAGGCGGCATTCAACCGAATTGGGTCAGCGCGCACTGGCGACTGTTAGGCTACACCGGGAATGGGTCTGCGCCCGTGCCGGAAGCGCCAGCTACTGTCGCGCAAGGGACTGTTACGATAACCCAACAATCGGAAGAAACTGCGGCGCCTGCGCCAGTCCCGAATGTTGTCATGGGCGATGCGCAAATCACCGCCGACAATGCAACGCCGCCTTACGTGACCGGCCGGGCGTTTCGCGACGCGCTTGCCGCGTGGCGTGTTAAAGATGCAGCGGCGGACGCGCGCTTCGATCCGCAAGTTGCGAAAGCCGCTAAAAAAATGGACGATACGGTTTTCTGGCAGGCGGCGGGGGGATCGTTTCGCCAGATATCCGCCGGCGATCGATATGTCTGGGCAATAGACGCCGAGGACAAGGTCTTCATACGGCCGGTAGACGGATCTGGCGCGTGGACGCAAACGTCCATGAAACTTGTGCATATTTCGGCAACCGGCGCCGGCTGGATCTGGGCCGTAAGAGACGATGGCGCAATCATGAGGTGTCGTAAGCCCTGCGCCAGCGACGGTACAGGTTTGAAGACAGTTCGCGAATGGCCGCGCGCGGATGACCCGGCGGTCAAACTGACCGGCGGCCCCGGCTATGTATGGGCGCTTACCGCGAAAGGGAATGTGCTACGCCATCCCGTTGACGGTTCCGGAACCTGGCAGGCGAGCCCGGGCCAAGTGATAAATACCCTTGCAGCCGCGCCGGACGGTCAACTGCTGATCGGCCAATCCAATGGCGATCCTTATAAATGTCAGTCACCCTGTGATGGCGTTAGCACAGACTGGAATCGCGTGCCCCGTTCGCCGAACGCGAGTTTTGGGGTGCTGTCTATTGCGAGCAATGCGACGAGCGTTGTCAGCGCGAGCATGGAAGGGATCATCTGGCGTCGCCCATCGAACAATGAAACAGGGTGGCGAGTAATTCCGGGATATTTAAAAACGGTAGCGCTTTCGCCAACAGGCCATATTTGGGGGGTAGGGTTTGACGGCGGCGCATTCCGAACAACGTTTGAAGAAATGGAAGCGGCCCGCATACAAGCAGAAAATGAAGCGGCGATCGCTCAACAACAAGCCGCAAATGCAGCGGAAGCGGCCCAATTGCAAGCGGCTGCCGATGCGATGCAAGCTAATGCGATTGGCGACTTCAAACCCTATTACCATACGGTGAACACCAAGAGTTGCGAGATTGGAAGTGCGGGATACACATGGACGTATCGCACGCCTTCGGGAGTCAGCCTGATTTCAGCAATGGGAAGTCGGCTGTCCGAATATTTCCTCCCAACGAGGACCGGCATCACGGGGCGATATCATCATTGGGGCCGCTATGGCGACAAGGGTTTTATCGGCGCTGAAGGATTCAACTGGACAGCGGATTTTGACAGAACCGGACAGTCGCAACTTGCGAGCGCGAATGGCTCCCTGATTTATGTCCGAAACCCCGGGCTGTCCGACAATGGCGTCGAGTATGAGGTCGCCGGTGCATGGGGCGCGCCCGGTTATACCTGGGCGGCGGATTTCACAGGTGATGGTCGTGCTGATATTGCCTCGGCGTCCGGCAATAAAGTTATGATGCGGATCAAAACCGAAAGTCGCGAACGAACAGAAGGCTTCCGGCTTGAAACCTGGAACTTGGCTGGAAAATGGGGCGATGCAGCGTACACATTCGTAGGCGATTTCAATAATGACGGGAAAGCCGATATCGCCTCCGGATACGGCTCGACCATGTATATGAGCATTTCCACCGGCGCCGGATTTACAGACGAAGCATGGCAAGCCCCGCTCGCCTGGGGCGGGGCAGGGTATGCATGGGTCGGTGATTTCGACGGCGATGGGTTCGTTGACGACGTTGCAACAGCCAATGGCGGATCCGTATCAATCGCCTTTTCCGACGGAAAAAGATTTGATGTTCGGACCGGTAAAATTCCGAACCAGTGGGGCCAGGCCGGATACGCCTGGGCGGATGACTTCGACCGCGACGGCAAGACAGATATAGCGAGCGCCAACAATTGTTCGGTGGCGTTTATGCGCTCTGACGGGCTGAATTTCAGTTTGCAAAACTGGAAACTGGAATTGGCGAAAACACCGCGGTGTCGTTCTGTGTTCGCTGATCTGGGGCGCGTTCAAGAATATGACAATGATCTGCTGGACGCCGGCATCAAAGCCGTGAAGGGCTGGAGCGGCTGCCAGTAGACAAGCGCGGCGCCGATGGTTTGGCCGCTGAGCCGGGGATATTCCGCAGCGATTCTTCGTTCGTGAAATCATGGCGGAGGGGGTGGGATTCGAACCCACGGAACGCTCACACGCTCAACGGTTTTCAAGACCGCCGCATTCGACCACTCTGCCACCCCTCCGGCGGCGTGGACGCATGTAGCCGCTTGCTCGCGAGACTGCAACGGCGTCTGTGCATGATCTGGCGCTTTGCAGTTCCGACGCTGCAGCGCAGGGCACAGGGCGCAAAGTTAATGGAAGATTAAACTTTGCGGGGTCTGTTGAAATTTCTTGGCGCGTTCTCTCGCGTGCGCCGGAAATCAGACCTTTAGAGTACGCCATGAGTAACAGGAAATTTCGCGTCGCATTCGCCGGAATCGCGCTCGCCGTAGCCGCGGCTGGCTGTACGTCGGCGCCGCGGCAGACCAGCGGTCCCGCGCCGTCGCCCCATTTCAAGGTTGGCAAACCCTACAAGATCAACGGCCAATGGTATCGGCCGGCCGTCGATCCGACTTACGACCGGACCGGCGTCGCCTCCTGGTATGGGGACGATTTTCACGGCCGCCCAACCGCCAATGGCGAAGTCTTTGACATGCGGCGCATGACGGCCGCGCACACCACCTTGCCGCTGCCGTCCATGGTCGAAGTGACGAACCTCGAAAACGGCCGGCAGGCCGTTGTCCGCGTGAACGATCGCGGGCCGTTCGCCCATAACCGCATCATCGACCTCTCGCGCGAGGCGGCCCGGGCCCTTGGATTTGAGAAACAGGGCCTCGCCAAGGTCCGCGTGCGCTATCTCGAACCCGGACCGTTGCCGGGCGAAAAGCAAAAGCCGATGCTGGCCGAAAGACAAAAGGCCGTTAGTCCGACTGCGGTCGCCTTGTCGCCTGATCCTGATCCAGGCGATGAGGACAGACTGGCGCAGCTCATCGGGGACGCCGATCCGGGCAGGGAGCCAACGTTGCCGCCGCCTCTGCCTGTTCTTGAGCCCGAAGTCGTGCGTCCGCAGGCCTTCGTGATCGAGATAGCGGTGCTGGACAATATTGAGGATTTGCCGCCGATCCGGTCGCGCCTCGCCAATGAGGGTCCCTTGCAGATTGCCCGTATCTCAGACGATGGCAATCCGGTACAATACCGCATAAATCTTGGTCCCTTCGAGAGCGAAACCGCCGCGCAAAACAGGTTGGAGGCCGTCCGCGAAGCGGGATATGGTGCCGCTGCCATTCGCGCCGCCGCGCCGCAATCGCCGTAGAGCGCCATTCAGTAGGAGCCTTTGTTATCGTGCGTATTCGGACTTTTCTTTTCAGCATTTTGGGATCCTGGTTGGCGGGACTTGCGGCCGCAAAGGCGCAGCCTGTTGAGACGCCGGCGGATTTCGCCCTCATCATGGATTATCGCACGGGCGAGGTTCTGTTTGAGAAAGACGCCAGAACGCCGACGGCGCCGGCGTCCATGTCGAAGCTCATGACATCCGCCATCGTGTTCGACCGTTTAAAGAATGGGTCTCTTTCACTGGACGATATGTTCGACGTTTCCGAAAAAGCCTGGCGCGAACGGCAGGGGTCCTCCATGTGGGTGCGCGTCAATACGCAGATCTCGGTCGAAAACCTGTTGCGCGGCATTATCGTTCAGTCCGGCAATGACGCCTGCATTGTCGTTGCAGAGAACATCTCCGGATCGGAAGAAGCGTTTGCAGAACTCATGACGGCGAAGGCGCGCGAATGGGGGATGCTTGATTCCACATTCGCAAACGCAAGCGGCCTGCCGCATGAAAACCAGAAAATGTCCATGCGCGATCTGGCGATCCTGACACGGAAAATTATCCGGGATTATCCGGAATATTACGGGCTGTTCGCGGAGCGCGAATTTACCTGGGAGAAAATCCGCCAGGCCAATCGCAATCCGTTGCTCGATTCATTCGACGGCGCGGACGGTTTAAAAACCGGGCACACGCAAGAATCCGGATACGGGCTCGTGGGCTCCGCCGTAAAAGATGGTGAGCGGCGCATTGTTGTCGTGAATGGCCTCGAAAGCGCGCGCCAGCGCTCAAACGAGGCGGCGCGGCTGATGCGCATCGCTTTTAACGATTTCGCCCGTCAGACGCTTTTTGAACCCGGTGACGCCGTGGGCGAGGCGCTGGTCTTCAAGGGCAAAACCAAAACGGCGCCGTTGATTGTCGCCGAACCGGTCTCGGCGATGGTGCATCGCTCGCTCATGAATAAAACCCGCGCCACGGTCGTCTATAACGGCCCCGTCGCAGCGCCCATCAACGAGAACCAGCAAATTGGATTCCTGCGCGTTGAAGTGGAGGGCGGTGAAGCGAAAGAATATCCACTGTTCGCGGGCGCCAGCGTGAAAGAAATGGGCGTCTTCGGGAAGATCGGCATGGCGGCGAAGACATTGTTGGCGAAACCCGAGGCGACGCCGGAGGAATCGGCGGCGTTGGCGCAGTGATCGCGCGGATGAACGCTCATGCCTGAGAATTCGCGCGGCGTTTTCATCAGTTTTGAGGGCGGCGACGGCGCCGGCAAGTCAACGCAGATACTGCGCCTGGCGAGTCGATTGAGACAACAGGGGCGCGACGTTGTTACGACGCGCGAACCGGGCGGTTCTCCGGGGGCGGAAGAAATCAGAAACCTTCTCGTGGCGGGCGACAAGGATCGGTGGTCGCCGATGACTGAGGCCCTGTTGATGGTCGCGGCGCGCCGGGACCATCTGGAGCGTGTCATCTTACCGGCGCTTACGGATGGCTCAGTTGTCATCACCGATCGGTTTGCAGACTCTACGATGGCGTATCAAGGCATTGCTGGCGCGTTAGGCCGCGACGCGGCGCGCTCGCTTCATGAACTGGCCGTCGGTGACCATGATCCGGACCTTACAATTGTGCTTGATATTGACGTCGACGCCGGGCTCGAACGGGCGGGCGCGCGCGACAACTGCGAGACGCGGTTTGAATCCAAGGGCACTGATTTTCAGCGAATGGTGCGCGAGGCTTTCCTTGAGATCGCGAAAGCCCATCCGGAACGCTGTGTTGTTGTTGACGCCGGGGCCGATATCGAAACGACCGCCGGCGCGGTCTGGCAGGCAGTCTCCCAGCGGTTTCCAGAATTCGCGTAATTTCAGACCACCGCATTTTGCGAGTGAGCCGCAGGTAAGCTATGACCGGCGGACGATGAGTGAGCTTACCACCCCAGCAGAACGCATGAATTTGACCGGCCACGCCGATACCGAGGCGTCGCTCCGCCGCGCCATGGGCGAGGGCGCCCTGTCCCATGGATGGATCATCGCTGGCGGCATCGGGGCCGGAAAGGCGACGCTGGCTTACAGGATTGCGAGAGCAGTTCTCGATCCGGCGGCGCTTTACAACGAACAGGATCTGGAAATTGCCGACGGAGGCCAGACGGTCCGCCTGATCGCACAGGGGGCCCATCCGGACCTTTTTGTTGCGGAACGCCAGTGGATCGAGAAAACATCAAAGTATCAGACTGAAATTACGATAGAATCAGTACGCCGGCTGACCCAGTTTATGAGCCATACGCCGGCGTTTGGCGGCGCCCGGGTCGCCATCATCGATACGGCCGACGATCTGAACCGCAATGCGGCGAACGCGCTGCTGAAGGTTCTCGAAGAGCCGCCTGCAAATACCTTGTTGTTGCTCCTGAGCGCGACGCCGGGCCGTCTCCTGGCGACCATCCGGTCCCGATGCCGGCGCATTGATTTGCGTCCGGTCGCGGCGGCCGACATTTGCGCCTTGCTGGAAGACGAGGAACTTGCAGAAGGCGATGAGGCGGCGCGTATCGCCGATCATGCAGATGGCCGGCCGGGCTACGCATTGCGTCTCGCGGCGGCGGGCGGCGCGGCGGCGCTTTCCCTTGCCCATGCATTCCTGAAAGGCGCCCGCGAAGGCGACGTTCGCGCCATCGCCGCAAAATACAGTGCGCGGACGAGCGCCGACGAATGGGAATATTTTATCAGCGCCATTACCGGCGCGCTTAGCGACGCAGCCCGCGCCGGCGCGCGCGGACGCGCGATTGATGGCCCGCTATCCGGCATATCCCCTGCGGAGTTGGCCGACGCCTGGGAGCGCCTTGCCCATCTCGCAAGCCGGGGCGAGACGCTGAATCTTGATCGCGCGCAAATCGTCTCCGCCATGGGCCACGACCTCAACCGGATATTTGAGGCGGCGTAGTCCATGCTCGTAGACAGCCATGTTAACCTGCACAGTGAGCAGTATGCGGATGATTGCCAGTCCGTAATTGATGCCGCGCGCGAGGCGGGCGTCAGATATATGCTGACGATTTCCGACAAGCTTTCGTCAACTGACGACATTACAAAGATTGCCGACCGTCATGATTTCATCTGGCGCAGCGTCGGCGTTCATCCGCACTACGCATCGGAGTATCCGGACTTAACCGCTAAGAAGCTTGTCGCACTTTCTGAACCGGAAAACGTGATCGGCATCGGCGAATGCGGCCTCGACTTCCACTACGAATATTCAGACCGCGCGGCGCAGCGGCCGGTTTTCGCAGCGCATATTGATGCGGCGCGCGAAACCGGCCTGCCGCTGATTATTCACACGCGCGACGCAGACGATGACATGCAGGACATACTGGAGCGCGCGCAAGGCGAGGGCGCTTTCACGCCGCTTCTCCATTGCTACACGGGCGGGCCCGCCCTTGCGGAAGCAGCGCTAGCGATGGGCGGCTATATTGCTTTCTCCGGCATCATCACATTTAAAAACGCCGCCGATATTCGCGACATCGCGAAAGCGACGCCGCTTGACCGGATCATCATTGAGACCGATTGCCCATATCTCGCGCCTGTACCGAAACGCGGCCGTCGCAATGAGCCTGCGTATCTTGTTCACGTTGCGGAGAAGCTCGCGGAAGTGAAAGGCGTATCGACAGCGGAAGTTTCGCGGGCGACGACAGACAATTTCTTCCGCTTGTTTTCCCGCGCAAAGAGATTGCCGGAAACATGAGCGGCGGCGATATTCGCGTAACGATCCTTGGCTGCGGATCATCCGGCGGCGTACCGCGCTTTGGCGGCGACAACGGCGAGGGAATCTGGGGCGATTGCGATCCAAATGAGCCCAGAAACCGCCGAACGCGCTGTTCGATCCTGGTGCAACGCGGTCATAAAAAGCACGGATTCGAGCACGGCAAAACAACAAACGTACTTGTCGATACGTCGCCGGATATGCGCGCGCAGCTTCTGGCGGCGAAATGCGGCCATCTCGACGCCGTTCTATACACCCATGATCACGCCGATCAGTGTCACGGTATCGACGATCTGCGGATGTTCGCCATCGCGATGCGCAAACGCGTTCCGACCTATGTCGATCAGGCGACCAGCGGCCATTTGTTGAAGCGTTTTGACTATTGCTTCGAACAGGCGCCGGGCTCGCTTTATCCGGCAATTCTCGAGAAACGCGAAATGCCGCCATGCGGCGAGGCGTTCCATATCAAAGGGGCCGGCGGGCCAATGCCGGCGGTCGCTTTCCTGCAGAACCACGGCAATGTCGATTCTCTTGGGTTCAGGTTTGGCTCGATTGCGTATTCAAGCGACGTTGTTGGCTTGCCTGAAGACAGCTTCGCCCTTCTTGACGGCGTTGAGACATGGATCGTCGATGCGCTGCAGATGACGCCGCATCGCACCCACGCGCATCTCGATCTGGCGCTGGAGTGGATTGCGCGCGTGAAACCAAAGCGTGCAATTCTGACAAACCTTCATGTCCATATGGACTACCAGACTTTGCGGCGAACTCTGCCGGAAGGCGTTGAGCCGGCTTATGACGGCATGGTTCTCGAAGGCCGGATTTAAAGGTCGCGCAACGGTTTTTTACGAGCAGATGCGTGGCGCTCGCGCCGGTCGCTTTCAATATATCGATCCGTTGTCGCCATTGATGCGTGGCCGGCGTCGTCGCGCACATGTTCGCGCGGGCGGATTTTTACGTCTTCAGAAATGCCCGTATGGCGTAGCCAATGAACCGTGGCGGACCGCAATTCCATCGCATCGTCGGCGAGGCCGTCCTGTTTCATTCGCTCAAATGCTGCATCGAAACAGTCTTGCACAACACGGCGAATTTGGCGTGTTGACGTCACCGGGCCAACGCCGCGGGCCTTTGAAATCAGCGGCGTATGCTCATTAATGGTGGGAAGGGGCGTTAGCCCGAGCGACGAACGATAACGCTTCAGCGCATCGAGCATCGCGTCGGAAACGGTGACCGTGCGGTCCTTGTTGCCTTTGCCGGTAACGTGAAACCACCAGGCGCCGTCCTGGTCCTTGCGAAAATCGCCCATAACGGGCGCTGAACGCTCATCGGCGACAAGCTCGGAAATACGCAAATATAACGCAAAAAGACAATTCATGATGAAAAGCGTGCGTTCATGCGTAGACGGATTATCGTCCGCCATAAACTCCGCCGTTTCGATCACATAATCCCATTGCAGATTTGAAATCCGACGAACGACCGCAGCATTCTGATCGCGCTTGATGAACTTGCTCTTCTGGCGAATGAGCGCGACGGGATTGACGCTGATGACCGTTTCTTCCGTCAGATAGTCGTAAAACGATGACAGCGCGGTGAATGTGGCGCGGACCGCAGACTGGCTTGGACGATAGTCCTTTGTGTCCGGCGCACGGCCGTTTTTTGTCTCGGTTTTCGAAATACTCGCCACAAAAGGACGCCATTTGGAATTGGGCTTGCGTTCGCCTTTTTCAGATACAAAACGCGGCGCATGAGCAGCGCCGATCCATATCGGCGGCGGCGACAGCGAAAAGCGGATGAATTCCTCAATATCTTCGCGCGCCAGTTTATGGGCTGCACGCGCTTCAATGCGCCACGACCATTGCAGCAGTCGTTCAAGTTCGCGTCGATACGCGTTAAACGTCGCTGTCGAGCCGTTATAGCCATAGAGAAACTTCAGTGTGTGCTCATAGTCGATTTCGGCGCCCGACGGCGCGCCCGGCGCCAATGCGCGCAACGAAAACGACTTTCGTCGGTGCGGATTGTCCATGTCCTTTAGCGCGTCGAGAATTGGCGCGGGCGGCGATTTCAATGGATCTGTCGTCATGTCGGATATGCGTTGGTTTTCTTGAATAATCTGGTGTCTGGCATGATTTGCGCGATATCACAAAGGTTCCGATATTGATAAATATCGGACATAACGACACAGTGGCGAACCCCCTTCAAGGCGCCATCTCAGTGTCCTTGCTTTACCGGAACCGTCGCGCGCCGCCTCAAACCGTGAACTGTGCTCTCTTGCACGCCGCAGCGCTGTCTGGGACAACGCGCATCTCTTGTCTGCGGTTGAGCGTTGAACGACCGCAAAACCTCATTGGGAGCGCAATAATGTTCAGGATCGCTATCGGCGTCATCGTCTTTGCATTAACGGCGGATTTCGCCGCTGAAGCCCGGCCGCTGAAAAACACCGACGTATTCGAATTTGAATACGCAACCGATCCGCAAGTTTCGCCGGATGGCGCAACGATCGCCTATGTGCGCCGGTCGAACGATATCATGACTGACCGCGCCCGGAGCTCTATCTGGACGGTGGCCGTCGCCGGCGGCGATCATCGCCCGGTGCTTTCCGGCGCCGCGAGTTACTCCAGCCCGCGCTGGTCGCCTTCGGGAGATCGTCTCGCTTTCGTCACCGGCGCGGAAACCGGCACGCCGCAGCTTTTCGTTCGCTGGCTGGACACCGGTCAGACCGCCTTGATGACCAATTTACGCGAAGCGCCGCAAAGCATCGCCTGGGCGCCAGACGGACAATCGATCGCGTTTGCGATGTTCGTGGAAGGAAAACCTGAACCGCTGGCGACGCCGCCGGCTATTCCCGAAGGCGCCGAATGGGCGGCCCCGGCGAAAGTCATCGACGACGTTCTTTATCGCGCCGACGGCGCCGGCTTCCTGCGCTCCGGCGCGACGCATGTTTTTGTTGTCCCGGCTGACGGCGGGACGCCGCGGCAGTTGACCGATGGCGACTTCAACCATGGCGGCCCCTTAAGCTGGGCGGCTGACGGCTCCGCGGTATTTTTCTCTGCGAACCGGAATGACAATTTTGAGCGCGACCTTGTCGAAAGCGATATCTGGCGGGTTTCCGTTGAGGACGGCGCCATGACGAAACTTACAACCCGCGATGGACCGGACTTTTCGCCTGTTGTCTCCCCGGATGGCGACAAGATTGCCTATCTCGGCAATACGGATGATCTCAAAAGTTATCAGCAAACCCGTGTCAGCGTCATGAATGTGGACGGCAGCGAGAAACGCGTGCTGACGGGCGACTTCGACCGCTCTATTGACGCCCTCGCCTGGGATTCCAATGACACGCTCATTATTCAGTATGATGATCGAAGCCGGACATATCTCGCCCGGCTTTCGCTCAATCGCGATCGCGACCCGTTGGTTCGTGACGTATCGGGTACGACTTTAGGTCGACCTTACACCAGCGGCGCGTTTGCGACCAATGGGTCGGGCGTCATCGCCTATACGTCAGGGCGCGCGCAGCGACCGGCCGATATCGCCGTAAAGAATGGCGACGAACCGGCGATGCGCCGTACGCGTCTTAATGACGACCTGTTTGCCGATATTGAACTTGGGCCCGTTGAGCGTATCACCTGGGAGTCCTCTCATGACGGCCGCGAGATCGAAGGCTGGCTCGTCATGCCGCCGAAATTCGACGAAACGAAGAAATATCCGCTGATACTGGAAATTCACGGCGGTCCGCATACTGCATACGGACCCCATTTCTCAGCCGAAGTGCAGCTTTTCGCCGCCGCCGGCTATGTTGTTCTCTACGCCAACCCGCGCGGATCGACGAGTTACGGTAATGAGTTCGCAAACCTCATTCACCACAACTATCCGAGCGAAGACTATGACGACCTAATTTCAGGCATCGATGCGACGATCGCGCGGGGCTTTGTCGATGAAGAGCAATTGTTCGTTACCGGCGGTTCCGGCGGCGGCGTGTTGACGGCGTGGATTGTCGGCAAAACCGACCGGTTCAAGGCCGCTGTGGTCGCCAAGCCAGTCATCAACTGGATCAGCTTTGTGCTGACGTCGGATTTCTATCCCTTCTTCGGCGCCTACTGGTTCCCCGAGCAACCTTGGGAAGATCCTGACGGCTATTGGGCGCGCTCGCCCTTGTCGCTGGTCGGCAATGTCACGACGCCGACCATGCTGCTTACCGGCGAGGCGGACTATCGAACGCCCATGTCGGAAACCGAGCAATATTATCAGGCGCTGCAGCTGCGCGACGTTGATACGGCGATGGTGCGCATTCCCGATGCGCCGCACGGAATCGCCGGGCGGCCGTCCAACCTGATCGCGAAAGTCGACAATATTCTCGCCTGGTTTGAGCGGTACAGGGACGAGGACGACAAATAAGGTTCAGGCGGAAACCGCTTCGCGTGAAACTTCGACAAGTTGTCGTTCTTCGATCCTCACCACCCGGTCCATCCGAGCCGCGAGACGGCGGTCGTGCGTCGCAATCAGCGCCGCCAGCCCCTCTTTGCGAACGATCTCCAGCAGCGCGTCGAAGACGACGTCTGACGTCTTTGGATCGAGGTTTCCCGTGGGCTCGTCGGCCAATAGAAGATCGGGCTTGTTGACGAGAGCGCGCGCAATGGCCGTGCGTTGCTGTTCGCCGCCGGAGAGTTGCCCCGGCTGATGCGTCAGGCGTTCGCCAAGACCCAGCGCGGTCAGGAAAGCCGCCGCATCTTCGTGGGCCGCCGCCTTGTTTTCTCCCGCGATAAGCCGCGGCAATGCGACATTATCGAGCGAGGTAAATTCCGGCAGCAAGTGGTGAAATTGGTAGACGAAACCGAGGGCGTTGCGGCGAATGCCGGTGCGCGCCGCATCTGACAGCGTCGAGGTTGGCGCACCGTCGATATAGACCTCCCCTTCGCTCGGTTTTTCGAGCAATCCCGCAATGTGAAGCAATGAGGATTTCCCGGAGCCCGACGGCCCAAGCAACGCCGCCGTCTGGCCGCGCTGCAGTTCGAAATCGACATTCTCGATCACGACAAGATCGCGATACCGGCGTGCGACGTTCTCAAGGCGTAGCGCTGCCGCCGTACTATCCCTCATTGGAATGCCACCATTCGCGGAAGGACAGCGCCTTGCCGCTCTCGCCGAATTGCACAACGAAAATGCCGTCAATGTGAACGCGTTTGCCGGTCGCGGCTCGGGTCAGCGAACATGTCCAGTGCGCGGCGCCGAGATTAGCCTGCACATAAAGAACGCGCGCGCCGAAATCGATATCGCGCTGGCGGCCGACAGCGCCGTTGAATGCCGCGGCAATCGCTTCGCGCCCTTTCTTCGGGTCGTCGAAAGGGGTCCAGTAATATAGCGCGTCGTCCTCAAACAACTGCGAGAACCGGGTTCCGTTTCGCGCCGTCCAGGCCGCGCCATAATCATCGATCCATTTGCGGAAATGCTTTTCAGAAAGCGCCATGGGTCCCTTCCCTTTTATTCGTAGCGCAGCGCTTCGACGGGATCGAGCCGCGCTGCGCGCCAGGCCGGATACAGCGTCGAAATGAAGGACATGAGCAGCGCCCACCCGGCAATGACAATGATTTCACCGACCTGCAGCTCCGCCGGAATCTGCCGGAAATAGTATATTTCAGCATTGAAAAGATCCCGTTGAAATAGCCACGACAACGCCTGTTCAATCGGATCGATATAATGGACGAATAATGCGCCGAGAATAATGCCGGCGAATGTACCGAGCACGCCGATCAACGCGCCGGACAGGAAAAATATGCGCATGACGGCGCCCTGGGTTGCGCCCATGGTTCTGAGAATCGCAATGTCGCCGGTCTTGTCTTTCACGAGCATAACGAGCCCGGTAATAATATTCAGCGCCGCAACGGCGATAATCAGCATCAGGATCAGGCGCATGACGTTGCGTTCAATTTCCAGCGCGTCAAAATAGGCGCCGATCCGCCGCGCCCAGTCGGTCATGCGGCGCTCACCGGTAATTTCCCGAACCTGCGCGAGATACGCCGCATACTGATCGGGATCTTCGATCCGCACTTCAATCTGCTCGGCGGCGTCTGACGCACCAAAGAATATGCGCGCCTGGTCGTATGGCATAAACGCGATGGAGGAATCGAATTGGGAATTGTTGACGTCGAATATGGCGCCGACGACGTAATCTTTAGTCGTTACAGGAATGCGCCCGAAGGCCGTTTCCCGCCCGCCATGGGTCGTGACGTTGACGCTCTCGCCGACGCGCACATTGAGCGCGCTTGCGGTCCCCGACCCGATGACGATCTTCGATCCGCCATTGCGCCCTTCCCCGAAACTGTCGAATTCGCCGGCGACAAGGTTTTCCGGCGCGGCGATTTCCGGAATATCGAGCATATCCGCGCGGTGCATGCCGCGGAACAGCGCAACAGATCCGCCATTCGGCGATGTAACATAAGCGGGCGACTCGATCAGCGGCGCCGCATTGACGACACCGTTCAGGCGCTCAATCTCGTTGATGAACGGGTCCGGATCGTCGCCCTCATTCATCAGGACATAGACGTGGCCGTTAAAGCCGAGCGCCTGTTCCAAAAGTTTTGCACGAAACCCCTGCATCACCGACATGACGATAATCAGCACCGCGACCGCGAGCATGATGCCGAGAAACGCAATAATTGAAATCAGCGATACGCCCTTCCCCGATCGCGTGGCGCCAAGGTAGCGGCGCGCCACCATCCATTCGAAGAATGAGAACGGGCGCATATTGTCTTTGTTCATGGACGACAGACCAGCGGCGGTATTGGATTTGGGCATTGGAAACAGGGTCTAGGGATGGCGGCGCCCTCTGTCCAGCGGCGCAGGATTTGTCGATGATATCGCGGGATTAGGCCGAAATCATGACCGTTTTCCTGAATGACGATCAGGAATGAGACAGACCGTCCCTGACAGCCGCTGAAACGGTGTCGACGACGGCGTCCGGCGCCGCGTCATGGCGTGCGCCGTCATGGCGGTGTTTGATTTCGATCTTGCCTTCGCCGAGCCCTCTAGGGCCGACGATGATCTGTAACGGCAGACCGATCAGGTCCATTCGGGCGAATTTTTCACCCGGGCGCGCTTTCGTCTCATCATAGAGAACATCAACGCCGGCCTTTTGCAGGTCTCGATAGATCCTTTCGCAGGCGGCGTCCGCGGCGTCGTCGCCGGGCTTGAGGTTAACGAGCCCCGCATGAAACGGCGCCACGGCCATGGGCCATTTGCAGCCACCTTCATCATGAAACGCCTCGATCAGGGCGCCGACCAGCCGCGAAACGCCGACACCGTAAGACCCCATGTGAACCGGCGCCTCCTTGCCGTCAGGTCCAACGACGACCGCTTTCATGGGCTCGGAATATTTCGTTCCGAAATAGAATATATGGCCGATCTCAATGCCGCGCGCGGAAACGCGGTTCCCCTCCTCAACCTTGCTCTCGAATTCTTTCTCGTCGTGAATTTCATCAGTCGCCGCGTAATAGGCCGTGAACTGATCAACGATCGGCTGAAGATCTTTTTCGAAATCCGTATCGGCCGACGGCATCGGTAAATCCAGGAGGCGTTTGTCGCAGAAAACAGCGCTCTCGCCGGTCTCAGCGAGCACAATAAATTCGTGAGAAAGATCGCCGCCGATCGGACCGGTTTCCGCGCGCATCGGGATCGCCGTGAGCCCCATGCGGGAGAAGGTTCGCAAATAGGCGGTAAAGAACCGGTTGTAACTGTGTCGCGCCGCTGCTTCGTCGATGTCAAAAGAATACGCGTCTTTCATCAGAAATTCGCGCCCGCGCATAACGCCGAAACGCGGCCGGATTTCGTCGCGAAACTTCCACTGGATATGATAGAGTAGCGTCGGCAGGTCCTTGTATGACCGGACGCCCGCGCGAAAAATCTCCGTGATCATTTCCTCGTTTGTGGGCCCAAACAGCATCTCGCGATCGCCGCGGTCGGTGATGCGGAGCATTTCCTTGCCGTAAGCGTCATAGCGCCCGCTTTCGCGCCAGAGGTCCGCCTGCTGGATCGTGGGCATCAGCATCTCAACGGCGCCGGCGCGGTCTTCCTCCTCCCGGACAATCTGTTCGATTTTCTTCAGGACCCGGTGCCCGAGCGGCAGCCAGGCGTAAATCCCCGCCCCCTCCTGCCGGATCATCCCTGCGCGCAGCATCAGCCGGTGCGAGGCGATCTGGGCGTCAGCGGGCGTTTCTTTCAGGAGCGGAAGGTAAAATTGACTGAGTTTCATCGGCGTGACGGCGGCTTGCTACAGGCGTCGTTCTAGGCACGCTCGGGCGGCAAGTCTATCGCAGGAAACTGTCGTCTTCCTGACAAAAGACCGGCGCATTCGCGAACTCATAGACCTCGCCCGTCGCCGGGTCTGGATAGATGCGGAGGGCCAGTGCGCCGCCGGCGACTGGAATATCCCGGAAGAGCAGGAGGTCGTCCAGCCTGTCCGTCCAGTCGTTCAACTCGTCTGCGTTGACGTTATCGCCGACAAACGGTGCGATATCCGCAGGGACCGGACAAGGGTCAGGCGCAATGCGGATTGGCTCGGCGTTTGCGGTCGCAAGCATTCCGACGAGAAATGACAGCAGGCTTATCGGGATGCGCGGCATGTCTGACCTGAGTTTCTGACGACGACCGGATTGTCGTTCAATTCTACTGCGAGATCGAAACGCGATAGAAGGCGCTGGCTTGCCCAGCCCCTCTCCTTGCGCGGTCGGAAAACAACGACGGCGGTTCCGCTCGCTTCCATATCGTTCTGTCTGACGTCAATCACAGCGCCGGCGTTGGCGGCGAGCAGGTAGGCGCGGTCGCCGGAATAGCATGGCGGGCGCAGTATCGTTGTTGCCGCCGCCGCCGCGCCAAAAACGGCGACCTCGGCAATCAGTATTGCATAGAGGAACGGTCGGAGCTTCATGGGCTCCGACGCTGCAGCGTTTATGCCTTGTTAAGGAATTGTCCCGGTTCGGGACGAATGGTGCGGTCGAGAAGACTCGAACTTCCACGGGTTGCCCCACAGCGACCTCAACGCTGCGCGTCTACCAATTCCGCCACGACCGCACGCCGAGGAGAAGGCGCGCGGCATAGCAAAGCCCTGCGCTGTTGTGAAGGGCGATTGACCCGAGAAAGCGGAACGTTGATCCGGAGCGGTCAATCGCCGGCGGCGTCAATGGAAACGGTGACATTTTCGCCGTCCAGGACAACCCGCCCGGTCCCGATTTTCCGGCCATTTGCGAGAATATCGAGGGGTTTGCGCTCGTCGCGCCCCAGTGGGATAACGGCCCCGCGGGTCATCCGCAGCAGCCGGCCAAGCGGCAGTTCCGCCTCGCCGATCTGGACCGTGAGCTCAACTTCGATGGCGTCGACAGCAGACATGGGAATGCCCCGAAAAACCCTTCAATACCCAGACAGAGTGCCGGTCTTTGGTTAGCGCGGCGTTAAGGTCTTCCCCGTCCACGGGCGTTTTGCGGGCTGATGCGCCGGTGCAATGGACCGTCTCGCCAGGTCTGACGCCCTATGAAACGGCGGTCGCCTTCATGGAACGCCGTGTCGCGGAAATCCGCGCCGGCGAAGCGCCCGAACTCATCTGGCTGCTGGAACACCCTCCCCTTTATACGGGCGGCACAAGCGCCAAAGCGGAAGACTTGCTCGCGCCCGATCAGTTCCCGGTTTTCAAGACTGCGCGCGGCGGCCAGTACACCTATCACGGGCCCGGACAGCGGGTCGCCTATGTTATGCTCGATCTCGACCGTCGCGGCCGGGACGTGCGGGCCTTTGTTCACGGCCTCGAAGACTGGCTGATTGCGACTCTCGGCGCTTTTGGGGTCAAGGGAGAACGCCGCGATGGCCGTGTCGGCGTCTGGGTCGTTCGCACCGCGCCGGGCGCGCCCCTGCGCGAGGACAAGATCGCGGCTATTGGCGTGCGCGTGCGCCGATGGATCACGTTTCACGGCATTTCGCTCAATGTGGAGCCGGACCTGTCCCATTTCTCCGGCATTACGCCGTGCGGAATCTCTGAGACCGGCCTTGGCGTCACCAGCCTTGTCGATCTCGGCTTGCCCGTCACCATGGACGATGCAGACGCCGCGCTGCGCGAAGCGTTTCAGGACATCTTCGGCAATTTATCCGCCGTCGATCCTCCGGATTGATTTCGGCGCGGCGGTAAGCGAATCAGCGCCCAATTGATAAAAAAGGGATTGAAAATGGCCGAACAGGTACTGATTACGGGGATCAGCGGATTTATCGCCAAGCACCTGGCCCTTCAGTTGCTTGGTCGAGGGTATGCGGTGCGCGGCACGGTGCGTGCGCTGAACAAGACCGAGCAGATTAAGAGAACGCTTGACGAGGCCGGGGTCGATACGTCCCGATTGACGTTCGCGGCGGCGGATCTCTCCGGCGACGAAGGTTGGGACGAAGCGGCGGAAGGGTGCGCCGGCGTCTTTCATGTCGCCTCGCCGTTTCCGCTCGAACAGCCCCGCGATCGCATGGCTCTCGTCCCTGCCGCCCGCGACGGCGCGCTGCGGGTATTGCGCGCAGCGCGTCAGGCTGACCGAATCGTCATGACGTCATCCATGGTCGCAATGATGTACCGCGCCGGGCGCCCCGACGTCATGCCCGTCAGCGAGAACGATTGGACGGATGTAAACTGGAAACAGACAACGCCCTATATCGTGTCAAAAACGCTTGCTGAAAAAGCCGCCTGGGACGCCGCGACCGAAGAAGGCTTCAAACACCGGCTGACAACCGTCAATCCGGGCCTCGTTATGGGGCCGGCGCTGGACGATGATCTCGGCGCCTCGATTGAACTGCTCCGCTTAATGACGAAGGGAGAATTTCCGGCCGCGCCGCCCGTCAGCTATCCGATGGTCGATGTGCGTGATGTCGCGCTCTTGCATGTCAAAGCATTTGAAACGCCGGATGCGGCAGGTCGGCGGTTGATCGCAGCGTCGGACACCATGTCCCTGCTTGATATTGCCGCCGTCATGCGCGAAGTCGCGCCGGAAATTTCGAAAAAGACACCGAAACGCGCCCTTCCCGCGCTGGCGGTGCGGATGGCCGCCATATTTGACCGGCGTGTAGCATCGGTCCTTGCCGATCTCGGCACGGCGCCGCAGGCGGACACGGCTTACGTCAAAGCGCTCACCGGTATTGAGTTCAGGACAGGCCGCGAAGCCGTTGCTGCGGCGACCCGGTCGCTCGAAAAGATTAAAGCGCTGTAATATCGGCGTTTTATTTGGAATTTCGGAAGGTTGCGGCAACTTTTGACCGCAATTGTGTGGGATAGATGACGCCGAACAGGAATTCGGAGGGCAGACCCGTGAAACCAGTATTCAGCGCAACGATCAGCGCAATCTCGCTTCTTTGTTTCAACGCGCCGGCGTTGGCGCAAACCGAGGATGCTGAAGACGTGAGTACCGAGGCTGAATCCGAATTGAGCGCTGATGAAATTGCCGATCAGTTGAATTCGCAGCAGCAACTCAAACAGACCTATACGCTGAAGCGAACCATCAATGGCGAGATCGTTGAGACGAAGCAGAAGACTGTGACGCTGACGCCGGGCGCACCGTTCCGACCGACCGAAGCCGGCGAGACGACCTTGCAACAGGTCAGCGCTGAATTCGATGGCGAAGTTTTAACCCGCGTCGAAGCCTTTGAAGAAGCCAAGATCGATTTCACCGTTGCGGACTCAAATCGCGATGGACGCATGACGGCGGATGAATTCACCGAGCTCGTTAAAAGCTGGAGGCTGAACAGCGCCCGCGACGCCGATGCGCCAAACGAAGATCTCAAAAGGGAACGCGAATATCAGGCGCTTCTGGAAGCGATTGACCCGGAAGCGGCGGAGGCGAAATACAGGTCGAACGCGGCTGCAAAATTCTCATTCATCAGCGGCGCACAAGGCTCAATCGCCCGCGAAGATTATGTTCGCGAGTATCTCCTTGATTTTGATACCATGGATGTTGATGGCGATACGCTTCTGCAAGGTGAAGAGTTGATGCGTTTCCGCGCCGCCACGAGGGGCGAAGCGCTCGACGCGCTCTAGTCGGCGCCGAGCAGCGAGACAAATCTCGCCAGATCAAGAAATTCCAAGCGGATCGCATCAAGGCGCGCCGTCGCTTCCGTATCTTCACCCCACTGATCGCGCTGAAAAGTTTCGTCGACAATCGAAGCGTCGAAAACTTGCTCCGGCGTAAATGCATTTTTCCATAGCGCTAATGTCAAAACGGCTGATCCCGTTATGGCCGTCATTCGGCGAAGCGCAGCGAGAAGCGCCGGGGGCAGGTCGTCGATTGCCGTCTTTACCCGTTCAATTGCGATATCTGGCTGCGGCGCGGAGACGATCCCGCTCGTGACGACAAGTCCTGCACCCAGTTCGTCGCGCAACCAGTCCAGAAAGGGGTCCCAGACGGCAGTTTGCCTTTCAACGAGTTTCGCGGGCGCATCGGCGCGATAACATACGAGATCGCTTTTCAGATAGGCGAGAATATCATCGCGCCATTGATCAGCGGCGTCCGCATCGATGGCGTCGCCTAATATCCTCGTCAAAGGCGTCGCGCCGAAATCGATTTCATCCCTTTGCCCCGCCCATTCGGCGTTGATCGCTTCGGCGAGCGCGCGTGTCGGCGCATAAATCGGGGCGCCGCGTTTGGTGCGGATGGGTTTACCGTCGAGGCGGACTTGAAAACCGTCATCTGCATTCGCCACGTCGACGGTTTTGTAAAATCGCTTAACGCTCGATTGATCTGTCATGGCTCGTCCTCCGGCCATTCGACGCGCGCTTTGTCGTTAAAGCCGAAAAACGCCCAGGTGTCTTTCATGGCGCTCGTCAGGGGCGCTTCAATCGTCATGATTTTCCCATGCCGCGGATGACGAAAGGTCATCGAACAGCAGAACAGGTGCATCTTGTCCGCGACGCCTTCGATACGCGCTTCCTCGCCGCCATATTTATAATCGCCGACAATCGGGTGACCCATGGCAGCCGCATGAACGCGAAGTTGATGTGTGCGTCCAGTGACAGGCTGCATAGCGAGAAAGGCAACGCGGCCGATGTCTTCGACAATCTGGTAGCGGCTGATCGCAGGCTTTGCGCCCTCGCCCTCCGCCGGGACGACGCGCTCCATACCCTTGCCGCCGATACGAACCATACGCTTGGCGATTGGCATCTCGATTTCGCCCTGGCGGGGTCGCGGAGCACCGACGACAAGCGCCCAGTACGTCTTTTCAACGTCACGGGTTTTGAACGCCTGCGTCAATGCCTGTGCGGCTTTTCGCGACTTGGCGACTAGCAACAGGCCGCCGGTGTCCTTGTCGAGCCGATGCACCAGTTTTGGGCGCGCGCCGTCCTTCGCGAACGCAGCGAGCATTCCGTCAATGTGGCGCGCCGTTTTTTCCCCTCCCTGAACAGCGAGGCCAAAGGGTTTGTTCAGCGCCAGAATATCGTCGTCTTCATGGATAACCATCTCTGCGATGGCGGTTCTCGCTTTTTCATCCGTTCGCGGATTGGTTTGCCGTCTAGGCGGAGCGTCCGGCAATGGCGGCACGCGAATATTCTCGCCCGCCTCGAGCCGCCTGTTCGACTTCACCCTGCCGCCGCTCACGCGCACTTCGCCTTTGCGCAAATATTTTTCGAGCTGACCGTGCGAAACAGCAGGGAAATGCGACTTGAACCAGCGGTCGACACGCATGCCCGCCTCGTCATCCGTGACGGTAATATTCTGTACGCCGCTCATGACGCCGCCTTCATGGCCATGAGCCCTGCGGCCAGGCCGACAATCGACAATATGATAGAGGCGGCGATATAAACCCCTGCAATCGTCAGTGAGCGGTCTTTCGCCAGCATGACCGCGTCGAGGGCGAATGTCGAAAAGGTCGTGAAGGCGCCGAGAACACCGACGGTCAGAAAGGCGCTCAACGGCGTTGCTTCGCCATTGTGCCGCGAAAGCCAGGCGACCAGCACGCCCATCAGGAACGAGCCGAGCGTATTCGCCGTCAGCGTGCCCCACGGAAACGCCGGCCCCAGAAGATGCAGCGACGCGCGTGATACGCCGTAGCGTGCGACCGCGCCAATGGCGCCGCCGGCGGCGATCGCGAGCCAAAGGGGCGCATTCATGACGTTTTCCTCACAAAAGGCGCCAGAAGAAGGCCAAGAAACGAAAGCTCTTCAATGCCTTCGGCGCCAATCTTCATATCGTAACTGCGCTCCGTTCGGCTGCGAGACCGAAAAAGCCGGTCCCAGACGATAAGCAACGACCCATAGTTGGAGTCGGTGTCCGCGCGCACGGCGTGGTGATGGACCCAATGTATCGACGGCGTCACGATGAAGCGCGAGAGCAACCGTTCGAACGATTGAGGCAAGCGCAGATTTGAATGATGGAACAATGCGGATGCGAGAAGAATGGCCTCAAAGAGTATGACGGTTGTCAACGGAATTGAGAAAAGCATGATCGGCGCAAGGCGCAGGAATGCCGACAATACGACTTCTCCTAAGTGAAACCGCACAGCGCTCGTCGTGTCGAGAAAGGCGTCCCGGTGATGGACTTCGTGCAAACGCCACAAAAGTGGAATGCGGTGATAAGCGCGGTGCAGCCAATAGGTCCAAAGATCGAGGAGGATGAGGTCAATAATCAGTATACAAACCCCGATGACGCCAACTGTCATCGCCGGTGAACGTTCCCACAACAGCGCATTCGCGCCGAGCGCTGTTACGGGCGCGACGATGAAAGGCGACGCCGCTGCTATGACGAACCAAAGGCCCAGATTTTTAAGGACCCGCGTGGATAACCGGGGCGCCGGCGCTGCGCGATGAATGCGTTCAGCGACAAATAAAGGCGCGAACACAAGGAAAATAGCCGCGGCCTTCAGGTAGTAAACGGGCTCCACGAAAGCGCTTTCGTCGCGATTAGCGGCCAGCGCGCCATGTAACGACGCGTCCGCCGGTATCGACCTCGATTTCCCAACCGGAGGCAGGCCGGTTGATTTCGCGTTCCAGCTCACGCGTCGTCTCGATAATGCGACCGTTTACAGAGAGAATTTTATGACCGGGTCGCAATCCGCGCCGCGCGCCAAAGCTTCGCGGGTTGAGGTCGGAAACGACGACACCGCGCGACAACGGATCAAGGCCAAGTTCCTCGCTGTATCTCGGCGAGAGATTGTCCACCGTGACGCCGTTCAACGGATGTCGTCCTTCAAGGTCCCGGGAATCCCGCGCCGGCTCGTCGGGCGGCAGGCCGACCGAAACAGTTGTGTTACGAACTTTCCCACCGCGCCTATAGGAAATTCGCGCCGCTTCCTCGTCGCTTTTGACGCCAACGCGGTATTGAAGGGTCTGCTCGTCAAATACGGGCATGTCGTCGATCTCAACGATGACATCGCCAGCCTGCAGCCCCGCCGCATCCGCCGGGCCGCCCGGCCAGACGTCGTCAATCAGGGCGCCGGCCGGGCGATCCAGTTCCAGCGCCCGTGCAAGGTCCGCCGTCACGGTGCTCGTGGAAACGCCAAGCCATGGCCGCACGAGAACGCCGCCGTCGATAGCGGTTTTCAGGACCTGCTGAACGAGGCGTGAAGGCACGGCGAAACCGATGCCGTTGGAACCGCCTGACCGCGAATAGATCGCCGTGTTGACGCCAACGAGGCGCCCTTGCGTATCTACAAGGGCGCCCCCGGAATTGCCCGGATTAATTGCGGCGTCTGTCTGAATGAAGAGCTGGTAGTCGGAAACGGACGCGGCGGTGCGCGCAAGCGCGGAGACGATACCGTTCGTCACGGTCTGGCCGACGCCGAACGGATTGCCGATCGCAAGAACGATGTCGCCGACCTGCAGCGCATCGGAATTCGCAAAAGACAGAAACGGAAGCGGTTCGCCAGCGTCGATGCGCAGGACCGCAAGATCCGTCTGCGGATCAGTAAGAACGACCTCGGCGTTGAACTCCCTGCGGTCGCTGAGAACGACCGTGATTTCCGTCATGTTTTCGATGACGTGATTATTGGTGACGATGACGCCGTCGGGATTGACGACAACGCCGGAGCCGAGCGATGTCTGTTCGCGGGGCCCGCTGCGTCCGCCGAAGAGGCGCTCAAACACCGGATCGCCGGCGAACGGACTGCGCTGTTCAACAACGCGGCGCGTAAAAATATTGACGACCGCCGGGGCCGCCCGCTCAACGATGGGGGCGAAGGAGAGTTTGACCTCGCTCATGGATTCCGGGACGACGCGCGGCGCGGCGGTAATATCGCCGGCTGTCATTTCGCTTTCGGCGACGTCGTCTGTTTCCGGTTCCGGCGCTGGCTGAGCACAGGCCACGGTCACCGCCGACCAGACTATCGCGGCGAAAACCCCAATATATTCACGCATTTAACCCTCCACGTCCGCATGCCGGCAATTGCGCCGGTGGGCCGCCTAATGAACCTGTGAGATTTGGCGACATTGGGGCGGGATGTAAAGGATGCGCCGCGCCGGCGTGATGGGGCGCGGCGCGGCGTTCGGGCGCTGACTCAGTTGCTTACAGGAAAAGGCCGCCAATCGGCCTTGTCGGGAAGTTGCCCGGCGCAGGCTTTTTCGACGTCCGAGGAGTCTGTCGTGTTTTGCGTGAAGCCGATCATGAACCCATGGGGCCCCTCCGTATTCAGGAACGGCATGCCGGGGTTTGCAAGCGCCGCCGGCGTTGCGCCGATATCGGCCGATGTCACGAAAGGCGCGTGATACATTACATGCGGCCCCACCAGCAATTGGTCACCGCGCCCGTTAAAGACGTAGTTGTATGCGGACGCCATATAAACAACGCCCGGTCCCTGCGCCGTGCGGTATTTGCCTGTCGAAAGCCCCTCAGCGCGAGCCTGCATGCGGTCTTCTTGCGATACGCCGTCAAGGCGCAGTTTCGCCTCGTCCAGATACATTGGAATGTGCGAGGCCTGCCCGACCTTGTCGAAACATTGCGGCGCAAGGCCGTTTGAATTGACGCCCTCCCGCGTCACCATGCAGGCGTAGCCGTTGGCGCTTTCGCGGACTTGCCGGTAGCCGTCATCGCCGAGGACGTACACGCCGGCGCCTTCGCGCATATAGGTTGGGCCCGCGGACAGCGCCAGCGCCGTTTCGCAGGCCTCGGTCAATCGTACAATTTCCGCCGAAGCGCCGGGCGCGCCAAACAAGACTACCGCCGCGCAAACTGATGCCAGAACTCTCATAATCTCTCCTTCAGGTATTTTTCCTGAAGAGAAGACGATTGGCCGGCGGTCAAATCGACAGACTGCCTGGCGGCGGGCGTTACTCCGCCGCGCCGCGCACGCCGGGCTCCACGCCAATGAAGCCGCCGGACTGGCGCGCCCAGAGCTTGGCGTAGACCCCGCCCCGGGCGACAAGGGCGTCGTGGCCGCCCTCCTCCACGACCGCGCCCTTCTCGAGAACGATGAGCCGGTCCATGGCGGCGATGGTGGAGAGGCGGTGCGCAATGGCCAGCACCGTCTTGCCGCTCATCAGGTCGAAGAGATTCTCCTGAATGGCGGCTTCCACTTCCGAATCAAGCGCCGAGGTTGCCTCGTCGAGAATAAGGATCGGCGCGTTTTTCAGAAAAACCCGCGCGATCGCGATCCGCTGACGTTGTCCGCCGGACAATTTGACGCCGCGCTCGCCCACATGAGCGTCGAAGCCGCGGCGGCCATCTTTGTCCTCAAGATCGGCGATAAAGTCCGCCGCGTTGGCGCGCGCAACTGCGTCGCGAATTTCGGCTTCGCTCGCATCCGGGCGGCTATAGGCGATGTTGTCGCGAATTGATCGATGCAGCAGAGACGTATCCTGGGTGACGACGCCGATCTGGCGGCGCAATGAGTCCTGCGTGACTTCGGCGATGTTCTGGCCGTCAATTTCAATGCGTCCGCCTTCAACGTCATAGAAGCGCAGGAGAAGATTTGTGATCGTCGTCTTGCCGGCGCCGGATCGGCCGACCAGACCGATTTTCTCACCCGGCGCAATATCAAGTGAAAGATCGTCGATGACGCCGCCATCCTTGCCGTAGTGGAACTTCACGTTCCGGAAGGCGACGCCGCCGGCGGAAACGGTGAGCGCCCCCGCGCCGTCTCCGTCTTTGACATCGATCTCTTTTGTCAGCATGGACATGCCGTCGTGAATAACGCCGATATTTTCGAACAGGGCGGAGACTTCCCACATGATCCATTGGGACATGCCGAAGACACGTAAGGTCAAAGCAACAGCCGCGGCGATGGCGCCGACAGTTACAAGATCGGCCTGCCACAACCAGATCGACAAGGCGCCAACCGCGAAGACGGCAATGCAGTTGATGAGGTACACGAACCCGTAAAACAATGTGACGAGACGCATCTGCGGGTGCACCGTGCCCAGAAACTTCGCCATGCCCGCGCGCGCGTAACTCTCCTCCCGGCCCGCATGGGCAAAGAGCTTCACGGTCGCAATATTTGTGTAGCTGTCGACAATGCGGCCCGTCATTTCCGAGCGCGCATCGGCCTGCCGCTCTGACGTGTCGCGCAGGCGCGGGACGAAATATATGATGATCGCAGTATAAGCGATCACCCACGCAACCAACGGCAGAACGAGCCGGAAATCTGCAGCGGCGATCATTACCAGCATCGCCAGAAAATAAACCGCTACGTAAACGAGAATGTCGAGGATCTTCATCATCACCTCGCGCACGGCGAGCGATGTCTGCATCATCTTCGTGGCGACGCGGCCTGCGAATTCGTTGGAATAGAAGGATGCGCTCTGTTTCAGGAGATGCTGGTGAATGCTCCAGCGCGCCCGCATCGGCATGTTGCCGAGGAGGGTCTGGTGCTGAATGAACGAATTGAATAACGCCAGCAGCGGCAGGACCGCCAAGATAAAAATACTGATCGCGATCAGCGGCATGGCTTCATCGGCAAGAAATGTCGCCCGGTCCGATCCCGTGAGCCAGTCCACGAGGCGGCCAAGAAAGGCGAACAGCATGACCTCGCCAATCGCCATCAACGCAGACAGGACGCCGAGCAGAATCAGCCACGGCATCGTGCCGCGGGCGTAATGCATGCAGAAGGCGCGGAAGTCGCGCGGTGGCATGACCGTTTCATCGGTCGGAAACGGCTCCAGCCGGTTTTCGAAAAACTTGAACATTGTCAGTCTCACATCGAAATCTTGAAGTCGGAACGAGAGCGCCGGGATTCAAGAAAAAACGGCGCCCGTTTGAGCGCCGTTCATCGATCAGGGACCGAAAGAAATCAGCGCTTATTCGTCGTCATCATCGTCGCCGTCGAACATGGTCGGACCGGAGTCTAGGCCCTTGGCATCTTCGTCGCGATCGACAAACTCGATCACGGCAAGCGGCGCGCTATCGCCGTAACGGAACCCGGCTTTCATGATCCGGATATATCCGCCGTCGCGTTCGGCGTATCGCGGACCGATGGTGTCAAACAGTTTCTTCGCCATGTCCTTGTCGCGGATCGACGAAACGACCTGACGGCGCAGGTGCAGCGATTTATCCGCGTCAGCCGAAGCGTGCTTGGCTTTCGTCACCAGCTTTTCAACGATGGGTCGAAGTTCTTTCGCCTTCGGAAGCGTCGTTGTGATCTGCTCGTGTTTGATCAGCGCGCACGCCATATTCGCGAACATCGCCTTGCGGTGTTCATGGGTGCGGTTCAGTTTGCGTTGCGCCACGCCGTGTCGCATGGGATTGTCTCCTTGATGCCCGGGTGCCCGGGTTTATTCGTCAAATTTCTTCGCCAGCTCTTCAATATTGTCAGGCGGCCAATCCGGCACATCCATGCCAAGATGCAGGCCGAGCCCGGCAAGCACTTCCTTGATCTCGTTCAGCGACTTGCGACCAAAATTCGGCGTGCGGAGCATTTCCGCTTCCGTTTTCTGAATGAGATCGCCGATATAGACGACGTTGTCGTTTTTCAGGCAGTTCGCCGAACGAACCGACAATTCCAGTTCATCGACTTTACGCAGGAGCGCCGGGTTAAACGGCAGCTCTTCGCGCGTTTCGCCGCCCATGTCTTTCGACGGTTCGTCGAAGTTGATGAAGATCTGCAATTGGTCCTGAAGAATGCGCGCTGCATACGCGGCGGCATCGTCCGGCGACACCGAGCCGTCGGTTTCGATTTCCATGATCAGCTTGTCGTAATCGAGGACCTGGCCTTCGCGAGTGTTTTCCACGCGATAGGCGACGCGGTTGACCGGGCTGTAAAGGCTGTCGACCGGAATGAGGCCGATCGGGGCGTCTTCCGGGCGGTTCTGTTCCGCCGGGGCGTAACCCTTGCCGGTGTTGACCGTCATTTCAATCCGCAGATCGGCGCCTTCGTCGAGGTGACAGATGACGTGATCCTTGTTGAGGATTTCAACCGACGCCGTTTCCTCGATGTCCGCCGCCGTGACGAGGCCTGGCGTCGATTTCTTCAGCACCAGCCGCTTCGGCCCGTCCGCATGCATGCGCAAGGCAAGCTGCTTGATGTTGAGGACGATGTCCGTGACGTCTTCGCGCACGCCGGTGATCGACGAGAATTCGTGAACAACGCCGTCAATCTGGATCGCCGTGACGGCGGCGCCCTGCAGCGACGACATCAGGATACGGCGCAGGGAATTGCCGAGCGTCAGGCCGAACCCGCGTTCCAGCGGCTGGGCGACAATGGTCGCCTTGCGCGAGGCGTCAGCGCCCGGCGCTACGTCGAGTTTCGACGGGCGGATGAGTTCCTGCCAGTTCTTTTCGAGGATCTGAATCGAATCCATGTGTCTCGTGCTCTCTTTAAATAATCTCGTTAGACGCGGCGACGTTTGCGTGGCCGGGCGCCGTTATGCGGGATCGGCGTCACGTCGCGGATCATCGATACGGTCAGGCCAGCCGACTGCAATGCGCGCAGCGCGCTTTCCCGGCCGGAACCCGGCCCGCGGACCTCGACGCTAACCGTTTGAAGGCCATGTTCCATGGCTTTCTTCGCCGCGTCTTCAGCCGCAAGCTGCGCCGCATAGGGCGTCGATTTGCGCGAGCCCTTGAAGCCCATGCCGCCTGCGGACGACCAGGAGATCGCATTTCCCTGTTCGTCGGAAATGGTGATCATGGTGTTGTTGAACGATGCGTTCACGTGAACGACGCCCGTTGAAATGTTTTTGCGTTCGCGGCGCTTGACGCGCCCTGCCGGAGGTTTCGCCATCGATCAGGTCCCTTATTTCTTTTTGCCGGCGATCGGCTTGGCCGGGCCTTTACGCGTGCGGGCGTTTGTATGGGTGCGTTGTCCGCGCACCGGCAAACCGCGACGATGGCGCAGACCGCGATAGCAGCCTTGGTCCATCAGACGCTTGATGTTGACCGCAACTTCGCGGCGCAGATCACCCTCGACCATGTAGTCGCGGTCGATGGTCTCGCGGATCTGAAGCACTTCGGAATCCGACAAATCCTGGACACGGCGATCGTCGGCGATACCGACCTTCTCACAGATTTCGGCGGCTTTTGTCGCGCCGATGCCGTGAATGTAACGAAGCGCAATGGTTACGCGCTTGTTGGTGGGGATGTTCACCCCTGCAATACGGGCCACTGACAGGCTCCCTTCTCTCTTCTCGCCCCTTTTCCATGGGCCGGGCCAACCCTTTTAAAGGTTCCGTTCGGAACCCGCCTCAATTACGCAATGCGTCCAGGACGCAACAGAGCCCGCTGGCGGCGACAGGGAAGACCCCGATGCCGGGCGGGCTAAACTCCTTCTTCGCGGAGAGCGCGTAGATATAGGCCCGCGCGGCTCCCCGTCAACCGTTTTCAGCCACCGAATCCGGCTGAAATTCACTCAAAATCGCGTCGATTGCGGCAGTGACCTCCTCGACCGCGCCCATGCCGTCCACAACCTTTAATTTTCCCTGATTTTCGTAGAACGGGATTAGCGGCGCGGTCTGTTCGCGGTAGACATCGAGGCGCTTTTTGAAGGTGTCTTCATTGTCGTCTTTGCGGACCTCGTCGCCCCTGGCTTTTGTTTCTGCGATGCGCGACCGAAGGCGATCCAGCAGCGCCGATTCGTCAACCTGCAGTTCAATCACCGCATCGAGCCGGCGCTCTTTTTTCTGAAGCATGGCGTCGAGCATTTCGGCCTGCGCCACGGTTCTCGGGAAACCGTCGAGCAAAAATCCGGGCGCGCAGTCGTCCGCTTCGATCCGTTCTTCCACGATCGCCGCCACGACGTCGTCGGAAACAAGATCGCCGGCGTCCATGATTGCCTTGGCTTTCTTGCCTACCGGCGTTTCTGCGGCGACCGCGGCGCGCAGCATGTCGCCGGTCGAAAGCTGGGGGACGCCGTAGCGAGAGACAATATGCGCGGCCTGCGTTCCCTTGCCGGCGCCTGGCGGCCCGAGAAAAATCAGGATCATCGCCGGCCCCCGCGCAGCTTCGATTTCTTGATGAGGCTCTCATATTGCTGCGCAACGAGGTGGCCCTGAATCTGGCCGACGGTGTCCAGCGTCACCGATACGACAATGAGAAGCGACGTGCCACCCACATAAACCGGTATTGCCTGATTGGAGCCCATCTTGAGAAGTTCCGGGAATATACAGACACCGGTAAGATACATGGCGCCGATGACGGTGAGCCGCGTTACGACGAAATCGAGATATTCCGCGGTCCGTGCGCCCGGGCGATAGCCTTGCACGAAGCCGCCGTACTTTTTGAGATTATCGGCGACATCTTCAACGTTAAAGACAACGGATGTGTAGATGAACGTGAAGCCGATAATCAGCGCCGCGTAGAGCGCCACATACATGGGCCGTCCGGGGGCAAACATGAAGCCGAGGGTTTGCAGCCATTCCGGCGAATTCTCGCCGACAGCGCCGATGGCGGTCGCAGGCAGAAGCAGCAAGGATGACGCAAAGATCGGCGGAATAACGCCCGACGGGTTCAGCTTCAGCGGCAGGTGCGATTTCTCGCCCTGCGTCATGCGCTGGCCAACCTGCCGGCGCGGATACTGGACGAGAATGCGCCGCTGCGATCGTTCGACAAAAACGACGAAAACAACGAGCGCGAGGGCAAGCGCGGCAATCACGAGGATCGTGCCGCCGCCGACCCCGGCGCCGGTGCGGCCCTGATCGAGCAGGCCGGCAATCACCCGCGGCAATTCCGCGACGATGCCGGCGAAAATGATGAGCGATACGCCGTTGCCGACGCCGCGGGCCGTGATCTGTTCGCCAAGCCAGAGGAGGAACATAACCCCGCCGACGAGCGTTACGACCGTCGTTGCGAGGAAAAACGGTCCAGGATTGAGGACAACGCCCTGCCCCTGCAGCGAGACGGCGATGAAGTAACCCTGCATCGTCGCAAGGAACACCGTAAGGTAGCGCGTGTACTGATTGATCTGGCGCCGGCCCTGCTCGCCCTCTTTCTTGATCTGCTCAAGAGAGGGAATGACCGCCGTCATCAACTGCATGATGATAGAGGCCGAGATGTAGGGCATGATGTTGAGGGCGAAAATCGCCATTCGCTCAACTGCGCCGCCGGCGAAGATATTCAGTGTGCCGAGAAGGCCGCCTTGCTGGCCCTGAAAGCCCTGGCTGAAGGTCGCCATGTCGATGCCGGGGATCGGTACGAAGGTGCCAAGCCGGTAAACGATGAGCGCGCCGAGCGTGAACAGCAGCCGTTTCTTCAGCTCCTCCGCTTTCGCGAAGGAGGACAGCGTCATGTTCGAGGCGAACTGTTCTGCGGCTGATGTCATAAGGACTATCCGATTCTGCGTATTCTACGGTCCGAGCGCGTACTCAAACACGCCGACAAACCCATGTGGCGACGGCATCGCCGTTTCGCAACCGCCAACCCGAAATCAGCCTTTTTCAGGCACGCTAACGGTTCCGCCTGCTTTCTCGACGGCCGCTTTCGCGCCGGCTGAGGCGTGAGCGACCTCGATGTCGATTTTCGCCTTCAGGTCGCCAACGCCAAGGAGCCGTACGCCGTCATGGGCGCGGCGGACGACGCCGGCTTCGACGAGCGCCGCAGCGTCGATTTTCTTGTCCGCGCTGAGTTTGCCGACGTCGATCGCCATCTGCAGGCGGCCAAGATTGACCTCGACAAATTTCTTCGGATTGGGCTTTGTAAAGCCGCGTTTCGGCAGGCGCATATAAAGCGGCATCTGACCGCCTTCGAACTGGCGAATGCCGGAAACGCCCGAGCGCGATTTCTGGCCCTTGACGCCGCGACCGCCGGTTTTGCCCTTGCCGGAGCCAATGCCGCGGCCAACGCGCATGCGGTTTTTGCGTGCGCCTTTATTGTCGGAAAGTTCGTTCAGTTTCATGTTGTCCTCGACTTGCGGCGGGTTGGTTCCGCCTCGCCTGTTTGAGGGATCAGGGACTAGGGATGAGGGATTAGTTTCGTCTGCTAATCGCTAATCCCCAAAACCTCATCCCTACTCTATCACCTCAACCATGTGAGCGACTTTACGGATCATGCCGCGTACGGACGGCGTATCCTCCAGTTCGCGCACGCGGCCGATCTTGTTGAGACCTAACCCCACAAGCGTCGCACGCTGGTCTTCCGGACGCCGGATTGGGCTGCCGGTCTGGCGCACCTTGATCGTTTTTTTCGCAGCCATCGTGATTACTCCTTACGCCGCGTCGACCGTATCGGTGTTGTCGCCGGCGGTTTCGCTGACGCCGCCGCCGGTCCGGCGCGACAGAATGTCGGAAACTTTCTTGCCGCGCTTGGCCGCGATCGAACGCGGGCTGGTCTGGTTCTGTAGCGCGTTCACCGTTGCGCGCACCATGTTGTACGGGTTCGAGGTGCCGATTGATTTCGCAACCACATCCTGAACGCCGAGGGATTCGAAAATCGCACGCATCGGTCCGCCGGCGATAATGCCGGTGCCCGCCGGCGCTGCGCGCAGGACAACCTTGCCGGCGCCCCAGCGCCCGGAGGCGTCGTGATGGAGCGTGCGGCCCTCGCGCAGCGGAATGCGCACGAGATTGCGCTTGGCTTCCTGGCTCGCCTTGCGGATCGCCTCGGGCACTTCGCGGGCCTTGCCCTTGCCGAAGCCGACGCGGCCTTTCTGGTCGCCCACGACAACGAGCGCAGCAAAGCCGAAATTCTTGCCGCCTTTGACCACCTTGGCGACGCGATTGATCGCCACGAGCTTATCCGTAAACTCGTCGCGCTCTTCTCGATCGCGCCCTCTTCCGCGTCCGCGGCCTCGTCCTTCTTCACGCGCCATCAGCTACGCTCCCTTAGAAATTCAAACCGGCTTCGCGAGCCGCTTCAGCCAGCGCTTTGACGCGGCCCTGATACATGTACCCGCCGCGATCGAACACGACATCCTTGACGCCGGCTTTCATGGCGCGCTCGGCGACCGCCTTGCCAACCTTCGCCGCGGCTTCGCTGGTCGACGGCTTTTCAATGTCCCCGCGCAGCGTCTTGTCGAGTGACGAAGCGGACGCAACGGTCTCGCCTTTCGCATCGTCAATGATCTGCGCCGAGATATTTTTCGACGAACGGAACACCGAAAGGCGCGGACGACCGTTCGCAACCTTCTTGACCTTGAGCCGTGTACGACGAATGCGTGCGGCGTTTTTCTTCGCTTGAGAGGCCATGGCCTGCTATCCCTTGAATTACTTCTTCTTGCCTTCCTTACGGAAGATGTATTCGTCGGCGTATTTGACGCCCTTGCCTTTGTAAGGCTCAGGCGGACGGAACGAGCGGATCACCGCGGCGGTCTGTCCGACTTTCTGTTTGTCAATGCCGGTGACGACAATCTCGGTCGGCTTCGGCGTCGCGATCTTGATGCCGTCCGGCACCGGAAAGTCGATCTCGTGGCTGTAGCCAAGCGACAGGTTCAGGGAGCTTCCCTTCATCTGCGCGCGATAGCCGACGCCGACGAGTTCAAGCGACCGCGTAAATTCGTTTGCGACGCCGTCGATGAGGTTGGCGATGCGCGTGCGGCTCATGCCCCACATGGATCGCGCCGGATTCGAATTGTTGACCGGCTTCACCGCGACTTCGTTTTCTTCCATGGCGACCGTGCAGAGTTCGTTGACGACAAACTCCAATTCGCCTTTCGGACCCTTGGCCTTAACGGCCTGACCGTCGATAGAAACGGTCACGCCCTGAGGCACGGGGATGGTTTTTTTACCAATGCGGGACATCGGATCTCGCTCCCAATCCTTAATAAACTTCGCAGAGGACTTCGCCGCCGACATTGGCGCTGCGCGCCGCTGCGTCGGACATCACCCCCTTCGGCGTCGACACGATGGAAATGCCGAGACCGTTGCGGACGGACGGCAAGTCACCAACTGAGGAGTATACGCGCCGGCCCGGTTTGGAGACCCGCTTGATCTTCGTGATGACAGGCTCGCCTTCGAAGTATTTCAACTCGATATCGAATGATGGCTTCTGGCCAGCCTGTTCGACGCGCGCATAGCCGCGAATGTAGCCTTCGCCCTCAAGCACATCGAGCACCCAGCCGCGCAGCTTCGACGCCGGCACGGACAGGCTTGAATGCTTGCGCATCTGCGCATTGCGGATGCGGGTGATCAAATCGCCGATTGGATCGTTAATCGCCATTTCTCTCTCCGCTCCCTTACCAGCTCGACTTCACAAGGCCGGGGATCTTGCCGTCCGACCCCAACTGACGCAGCGCAATGCGCGACATCTTCAGCTTGCGATAGAACCCGCGCGGGCGACCCGTAACGAGGCACCGGTTGCGGATGCGCGTCTTGGACGAATTGCGCGGCAATTCGGCAAGTTTCAGCGCCGCCATGAAGCGGTCTTCCGCCGGCAGGTCTTTATTGTAGAGCGTTTCCTTCAGCCGGTTGCGCTTGTTCTCAAACTTCGCCGCGAGACGGCGTCGCTTGAGATCGCGTTCGACCATTGATTTCTTCGCCATGTCTTCTCCTTCTTCAAACCGGTTTCCGGCGACGCCGGACCTGGCTCAAACATTCTTTTTCGTTTTTACTTCCGGAACGGGAAGTTGAATTCTTTCAAAAGCGCTTTTGCTTCATCGTCATTGTCCGCCGTGGTGCACACGATGATGTCCATGCCGCGAATCTTGTCGACCTTGTCGTAATCGATCTCCGGGAAGACGATGTGTTCTTTGAGGCCCATGGCGTAATTGCCGCGGCCGTCGAAGCTCTTGCCGTTGAGGCCGCGAAAGTCGCGAACCCGCGGCAGCGCAATCGTGACGAGGCGATCTAGGAACTCATACATGCGGTCCTTGCGCAAGGTGACCTTAACGCCGATCGGCATGCCGTCGCGCAGCTTGAAGTTCGCGATGGATTTGCGCGCCTTCGTCACAACCGGCTTCTGGCCGGAAATGCGTGTCAGATCCTCAATCGCGGCATCAACAACCTTGCGGTCGTTCACGGCGTCGCCGACGCCCATATTGATTACGACTTTATCAAGCGCCGGGGTCTGCATGACGTTCTTGTATTTGAACTGCTCATTCATCCGGCCGCGAATTTCATCGCGGTACAGCTTTTTCAGCCGCGGCTCATATCCGTTTGCTTCAGCCATCGATCACCTCGCCGGACGCCTTTGCGACCCGCATTTTCTTTCCGTCTTCAACCTTGATGCCGACGCGCGTCGCCTTACCCGTTTTCGGGTCTTTCAGCGCCACATTGGAAATGTGGATCGGCGCTTCGCGGGACATGATGCCGCCCTGCTGCGTCTGCGTTTGTTTCTGATGTTTTTTGACGACATTCACGCCGCGCACGACCACACGGTCGGCCTTCGGCATCACTGAAACGATTTCGCCTTCCGCGCCGCGGTCCTTGCCCGCAAGCACGATGACGGTGTCGCCTTTCTTCAACTTCGCAACCATGGCTACAGCACCTCCGGCGCGAGCGACACGATCTTCATATGTTTGGCGGCGCGTAACTCTCGCGTTACAGGGCCAAAGATCCGGGTGCCGATCGGCTCCTTATTGTTATTAATCAGGACCGCCGCATTCTTGTCGAAGCGAATGACCGAACCGTCGCGACGTTTGATGTCTTTCGCGGTGCGCACAACCACGGCCTTCATGACCTGGCCTTTTTTCACGCGCCCGCGCGGAATGGCTTCCTTGATGGAGACGACAATCACGTCCCCAACGCCGGCGTATTTACGCTTCGCGCCGCCCAGCACCTTGATGCACTGCACGCGCTTGGCGCCGGAATTATCCGCCACGTCCAAATTTGACTGCATCTGGATCATGTCGCGATCCCTTCAAATCCTTGGGGCGCGGGGCCCCGGTTAAACTCATCACGGCGACAGTCGCCGTATAATTCTTTCTAGCCTTTGGAGCCTTCGCCGATGACTTCCCATCGTTTCAGCTTCGACTTCGGCGCACATTCCTGGATGCGAACGAGATCGCCTTCCTTGAACTTGTTTTCCGCGTCGTGGGCGTGAAACCGGTTCGAGCGGCGCACCGTCTTTTTCAGAAGCGGGTGCGTGTAGACGCGGTCGATGTTCACGACGACAGTCTTGTCGCCTTTGTCGCTGACGACCGTTCCTTGCATAATCCGTTTGGGCATCTGTCTCGTCGCCTCTCGTTAACTTGCTGCGACCCGGCCGCGTTCGCCGAGTACGGTTTTGATACGCGCAATATCCTTGCGCACTTCGCGGACGCGGGCCGTCTTTTCAAGCTGACCGCTGGCGCGCTGGAAGCGCAGGTTGAACTGCTCTTTCTTCAGTTGAAGAAGTTTGTCCTTCAACTCATCCGTCGTCAGGTCGCGCACTTCGCCGGGTTTCATCTCTGCCATCGAAAACGCTCCTATTCGCCAACGCGCGTAATGATACGCGTCTTGATCGGCAGCTTGGCGGCGCCGAGCGCCAGCGCTTCGCGCGCAATCTCGTCGGACACGCCGTCAATCTCAAACATGACGCGGCCGGGTTTGACTTTCGCCGCCCAGAACTCAACCGAACCCTTGCCTTTACCCATACGCACTTCGGTCGGCTTCTTTGAGACCGGCACATCCGGGAATATACGAATCCAGACGCGGCCCTGACGCTTCATAGCGCGGGTGATCGCCCGGCGCGTCGCCTCGATCTGACGCGAGGTGATCCGTTCCGGTTGCACCGCCTTCAGCCCGTGCGAGCCAAAGTTCAGGTCCGTGCCGCCTTTCGCGTTTCCCTTGATGCGCCCTTTGTGCATCTTGCGGAATTTTGTTTTCTTCGGTTGCAGCATCTTGTCGTTCCAAATCGTTCCTTAAACGGAATAGTTCAGCTTAGCGGTTCGGCCGGTTGTCGCCGCCCGGACGACCGCCGCCGACGCCGCCGGTCTGCGCGTCGATCAGGCGTTTTTCCTGGGCCATGGGATCGTGTTCCATGATCTCGCCCTTGAAGATCCAGACCTTGACGCCAATGGAGCCATAGGTCGTGCGTGCAGTGGCAACGCCGTAATCGATGTCGGCGCGCAGCGTATGCAACGGCACGCGGCCCTCGCGATACCATTCCATGCGCGCGATCTCCGCGCCGCCAAGACGACCGGCGACATTGACGCGAATGCCAAGGGCGCCCATGCGCTGCGCCGTCTGCATAGCGCGCTTCATGGCGCGGCGGAACGCAACGCGGCGCTCAAGCTGTTGCGCAATGTTCTCTGCGACCAGCATGGCGTCGGTCTCCGGCTTGCGGATCTCAACGATATTGAGAACCGTTTCTGACGACGTGAGTTTCTGCAGCTCGCTGCGCAGTTTTTCGATGTCGGCGCCCTTCTTGCCGATAACGACGCCTGGACGGGCCGTGTAAATCGTGACGCGGCATTTCTTGTGCGGGCGTTCGATGACGATGCGGCTGACGCCGGCCTGATTGAGACGCTTTTCGAGGAACCGGCGAATGCGAAGGTCCTCATGAAGAAGATCGCCGTACGCCGCCTTGCCCGCAAACCACCGGGAGTCCCAGGTGCGGTTAATGCCGAGGCGCAGGCCGATCGGGTTTACTTTCTGACCCATTATGCGGCCTCCTCAACTTCTTTGACGACAATCGTGATTTCCGCAAACGGCTTCTGAATTCTGCCGACACGGCCGCGCGCGCGGGCGCGCCACCGCTTCATGACCATGTTCTTGCCCACAAAGGCGCGGTCGACGACAAGCGAGTCGATGTCGAGATCGTGGTTGTTTTCCGCATTCGCAATCGCGCTTTCGAGGACTTTCTTGACGTCCTTGGCGATGCGCTTGCGCGAGAACGTAAGTTCAGCGAGCGCCTTCTCAGCTTTCTTGCCGCGGATCATTTGCGCCACAAGGTTCAGCTTCTGCGGGGAAACGCGCAGATTGCGTCCCTTGGCCATCGCTTCATTGTCGCCGAACCGACGTTCGTTTTTCTTCTGGCCCATGACTATTTTCTCCGCGCTTTTTTGTCGGCGCCGTGACCGAAATAGCTGCGCGTCGGCGAAAACTCGCCGAGCTTGTGGCCGACCATGTCCTCGGTGACGTGGACCGGGATAAATTTCTGGCCGTTGTAAACGTTGAAAGTGAGGCCGACGAATTGCGGCAGGATCGTTGACCGGCGCGACCAGGTCTTGATGCCGCCTTTGTGTTTGCCCTCACCGGACTCCTCAGCCTTTTTGAGGAGGTAGCGGTCGACAAACGGGCCTTTCCAAACTGCACGTGACATAAAGTTTCTCCGGCGTCCTATCTGCGTTTCTTGCGCGCGTGACGCGAGCGAAGGATCATCTTATCGGTTTGCTTGTTCGAGCGCGTCTTGGCGCCCTTGGTCGGCTTGCCCCACGGGGTTACCGGGTGGCGACCGCCGGACGTACGGCCTTCGCCGCCGCCATGGGGGTGATCGACCGGGTTCATGACAACGCCGCGCACCGATGGGCGCTTGCCCTTGTGACGGTTGCGACCGGCCTTGCCGATGTTCTGGTTCATGTTGTCCGGATTGGAAACGGCGCCAACAGTCGCCATGCAATCGCCGAGAACGAGGCGAACCTCGCCCGACTGCATGCGAACCTGCGCATGGGCGCCATCGCGGCCGACAAGCTGCGCATAGGTGCCAGCCGATCGCGCGATCTGACCGCCCTTGCCCGGCTTTAGTTCCACATTGTGAATAATCGTGCCGACCGGCATCGCCTTGAGCGGCATGGCGTTGCCCGGCTTTATATCGACCTTTTCGCCGGCGATGACCTTGTCGCCCGCTTTCAGGCGCTGCGGGGCCAGGATGTAAGCCTGTTCGCCATCGAGATATTTCACAAGCGCGATGAACGCCGTCCGGTTCGGATCGTATTCCAGGCGCTCGACCTTCGCTTCGATATCGAATTTGCGTCGTTTGAAATCGACGCGCCGATAGGTCTTCTTCGCGCCGCCGCCGCGCCGGCGCACGGTAATGCGGCCCGTATTGTTGCGGCCGGCCTTGCTGTTGAGGCCTTCGGTAAGCGATTTCACCGGATCCCCCGACCACAGCTCGCTGCGGTCCACCAGCACAAGCTGGCGGCGGGACGGTGTCGTGGGTTTGAACTTTTTAAGCGCCATCTTCCTGTCGTCCCTTAAAGTCCGGTTGTCACGTCAATGGCGTGACCTTCTTCGAGCGTTACAATCGCTTTCTTCACGGTCGAACGGGTGTAAGGCCGACCGCGGAACTGCTTCGTCTTGCCTTTGACGCGCAGCGTGTTCACCGCTTTCACCTTCACCTTGAAAAGCGCCTCGACCGCCTCGGAAATCTGCGGCTTCGTCGCTTCGAGCGGCGTCATGAACACAACCTGATTGTTTTCCGCCGCGATCGTCGATTTCTCAGTGATCACCGGCTGGACCAGCGTGTTGTAATGGGCTTCGAGCCCTTCGGCCTGTTTTGCTGACTTGCTCATTTGAGACGCGCCTCCAGACCTTCAACCGCGGCTTTGGTCAGAACCAGTTTGTCCGCACGCAGAATGTCGTAAACATTCGCGCCGATGACCGGAAGCATATTGACGTCCGGCAGGTTCCGAATGGCGAGGCCGAAATTCTCATCGACCTGCGCATCGACGATCAGCGCATTCTTAATTTCAAGTTTCGCGAAGGCGTCCTTGACGGCCTTCGTTTTCGCATCGCCCAGCTTGGCTTCGTCGATCACGACGATGGCGCCCTCGGCCTGCTTCGCAGACAGCGCATGCTTCAGCGCAAGGCGGCGCACTTTCTTCGGCAGGTTGATCGCGTGGCTGCGCGGGCGCGGACCATGGGCGACACCGCCGCCGACAAAGATCGGCGCACGACGGTTGCCATGGCGGGCGCCGCCGGAGCCTTTCTGGCGACCGAATTTTTGCCCGGTGCGCGACACTTCATTGCGCTCCTGCGCCTTGTGGGTGCCTTGCTGGCGTTTCGCGAGTTGATAGACGACGCAGCGATGGAGAATATCCTTGCGCGGCGTCAGGCCGTAAATCGCATCGTCGAGATCGACAGATCCGTTTTTCGACGCATCCAGTTTGAGGACGTCGGCTTTCATTATTCGTCCCCTTCTTTCTTGTCTTCCGTCGCCGGCGCATCGTCAGATGACGGAACGCCCGCCTCTGCATCTTCCGCGCCTGCGGATTGTTCCTCGAGGGCTGCTCGTTGTTGCGCGAGTTCTTCTTCGCGCGCTGCAGCCGCTGCCGCTTCTTCTTCCGCTGCAGCCTGCGCTGCGGCTTCCTCGGCCTGTTTTGCAGCCTCCGCCTTCGCGGACTTCAGCGCAGCCGGCAGGATCGCGTTTTCAGGGAACGGTTTCTTCACCGCGTCCTTAACAAAAACCCAGCCGCCTTTCGGCCCCGGAACCGCGCCCTTGATAAGGATGAGGCCGCGATCAGTATCGGTTTTGACAACCTGCAGGTTTTGCGTGGTCACCCGCGAAGCGCCCATGTGACCGGCCATCTTCTTGCCTTTGAAGACCTTGCCCGGATCCTGGCACTGGCCGGTGGAGCCGTGCGAACGGTGAGAGATCGATACGCCGTGCGTTGCGCGCAGGCCGCCGAAATTGTGCCGCTTCATGGCGCCGGCGAAACCCTTACCGATTGAGGTTCCCGTTACATCGACGAACTGACCTTCGAAGTAATGGTCCGCGATAATCTCTTCGCCGACATTGATCATGTTCTCGTCGGAGACGCGAAACTCGGCGACTTTCGCCTTGGGCTCCACATTCGCTTTCGCGAACTGGCCGCGTTCGGCTTTCGTCGTGCGTTTGGCCTTTTTCGCGCCGGCGCCGAGCTGAACCGCTGAATAGCCGTTCTTCTCAGCCGTGCGCTGACCGACGACCTGGCAGCCGTCAAGCTGCAGGACCGTAACCGGGATATGATCGCCGGCGTCTGTGTAGACGCGGGTCATCCCGACTTTCTGTGCAATTACTCCAGTGCGCATTGCTTAAGTTCCTTTAAGCGCCGAGCTTGATTTCGACGTCGACGCCAGCCGAGAGGTCGAGTTTCATAAGGGCGTCCACCGTTTGCGGCGTCGGATCGACGATATCGAGCATGCGCTTGTGAGTACGCATTTCGAACTGCTCACGGCTTTTCTTGTTAACGTGGGGGGACCGATTGACGGTGTAGCGTTCGATGCGCGTCGGCAACGGAATAGGCCCGCGCACATTCGCGCCCGTGCGCTTCGCCGTGTTGACGATCTCGATCGTCGAGGCGTCCAGCACGCGATGGTCAAAGGCTTTCAGCCTGATGCGAATGTTCTGATGCATGGGTTCCAACGCTTCTTTGTCAAACTTCTAGGTCTTCAGAGTCGAAAGCGCGGCCCGGAGTTTCCGCCGGGCCGCGCCCTTATTCTTGCTTGCTATTCGATGATCTTCGAGACGATGCCCGCGCCGACCGTACGGCCCCCTTCACGGATAGCGAAGCGAAGCTTCTCTTCCATGGCGATCGGCACGATCAGCTCGACATTGAGCTCGGCGTTATCGCCCGGCATGACCATTTCCGTACCCTCTTTAAGCGTGACAACGCCGGTCACGTCGGTGGTGCGGAAGTAGAACTGCGGACGATAGTTCGTGAAGAAAGGCGTGTGACGCCCGCCTTCGTCTTTCGTCAGGATGTAGGCTTCCGCAACGAACTTCGTGTGCGGTGTCACCGAACCCGGCTTGCAGAGAACCTGGCCGCGCTCAACGCCGTCGCGCTCAATACCGCGAAGCAGAACGCCGACATTGTCGCCAGCCTCGCCGCGGTCAAGCAGCTTGCGGAACATTTCAACGCCCGTGCAGGTCGTTTTCTTGGTGTCCTTGATGCCGACGATTTCAAGCTCGTCGCCAACGTTCACGACACCGCGCTCAACGCGGCCCGTAACAACCGTGCCGCGGCCCGAGATCGAGAAGACGTCTTCGATCGGCAGGAGGAACGGCTGGTCGACCGGACGTTCCGGCGTCGGAATATATTCGTCGACGGCTTTCATAAGTTCCTTGATGGAATTCTCGCCGATTTCCGGGTCCGTGCCTTCCATGGCTTTCAGGGCCGAGCCCTTGATGATCGGAATGTCATCGCCCGGGAATTCGTAGGACGAAAGCAGCTCGCGCACTTCCATTTCGACAAGCTCGAGAAGCTCTTCGTCGTCAACCTGGTCAACCTTGTTGAGGTAGACAACGATCGCCGGAACGCCGACCTGGCGGGCCAGCAGGATGTGTTCGCGCGTTTGCGGCATCGGGCCGTCAGCAGCGTTCACAACCAGGATCGCACCGTCCATCTGGGCCGCGCCGGTGATCATGTTCTTGACGTAGTCAGCGTGGCCCGGGCAGTCGACATGGGCGTAGTGACGGGCGTCGGATTCATACTCAACGTGCGCCGTGGAGATGGTGATGCCGCGCGCTTTTTCTTCCGGCGCGCCGTCAATCTCGTCATACGCTTTGAAGTCACCGAAATATTTGGTGATCGCCGCCGTTAGCGTCGTTTTACCATGGTCAACGTGGCCGATTGTGCCAACGTTCGCATGGGGTTTTGTCCGTTCAAACTTTTCCTTCGACATTTCACTTTCTCCGTCTTTGGACGTTAATTCGTTTTGTTACTTACGGCTTCGGTTCTTCCGAGAAGCCGGGCCTTTTCCGATGGATCGATTAACCCGCCAGTTTCGCCCGGACCTCCTCCTCCACGTTTTTGGGGACTTGCTCATAGTGATCGAATTGCATCGTGTACTGAGCGCGTCCTTGCGTCGACGAGCGAAGATTGTTGACGTAGCCAAACATATTGGCGAGCGGCACCATGGCGTGCACCACATTGGCGTTGCCGCGCATTTCCTGTTCCTGGATCTGGCCGCGGCGCGAGTTGAGATCGCCAATGACCGTCCCGGTGTACTCTTCCGGGGTCACAACCTCGACCTTCATGATCGGCTCAAGCAGCGCAAGGCCAAGCTCGGACTTGTGCTCGCGCAGCGCGGCGCGCGAGGCGATCTCGAACGCCAGCACAGACGAGTCAACGTCGTGGAACGCGCCGTCATAAAGCTCGATCTTGAAGTCGAGGATCGGGAAGCCAACGAGCAGACCCGTGTCACGGATCGAGTTGATGCCTTTTTCGACGCCCGGAATATATTCCTTCGGGATCGCGCCGCCGACAATCTGGCTTTCAAACTCATAGCCTGCGCCCGGCTCCTGCGGAATGACGCGGAACTTGACGCGCGCGAACTGGCCGGAACCGCCGGACTGCTTCTTGTGCGTGTAGTCGATGTCGGCCTCGCGCGTAATCGTCTCGCGATAGGCGACCTGCGGCTGACCCACATTGGCTTCGACCTTGAACTCGCGCTTCATGCGATCGACGAGAATGTCGAGGTGCAATTCGCCCATGCCGGCGATGATGGTCTGACCGGACTCTTCGTCGGAAGAAACGCGGAAGGACGGATCCTCGGCGGCGAGGCGTTGCAGCGCGATGCCCATCTTCTCCTGGTCGGCCTTGGTTTTCGGCTCAACCGCCAGTTCGATAACCGGCTCCGGGAATTCCATCCGCTCCAGGATGACCGGGTTCTGCGCATCGCACAGCGTGTCGCCCGTCGTCGTGTCTTTCAGGCCGACAACAGCGACAATGTCGCCCGCATACGCTTCTTTAATTTCTTCACGGTTGTTCGAGTGCATAAGCAGCATACGGCCGATGCGCTCTTTCTTGCCCTTCACCGTGTTCATGAGCTGCGTGCCGGTTTCCAGCTTGCCCGAATAGATACGGCAGAAGGTGAGCGAGCCGACAAACGGATCGTTCATCACCTTGAACGCGAGCATGGACAGCGGCTCGTCGTCGGACGACTTCCGCGTCACTTCCTCGTCGCTGTCCGGCAGGACGCCCTTGATCGACGGAACCTCAACCGGGCTCGGCAGATAATCGACAACGGCGTCGAGCATCGGCTGAACGCCCTTGTTCTTGAATGCAGAGCCGCAGAGCACAGGGTGGAATTCCACCTCGCAGGTGCCTTTGCGGATCAGGCGCTTGATTGTCGCCTCATCCGGCTCATTGCCTTCGAGATAGGCTTCCATCGCCGCTTCGTCGATTTCGACGACGGTCTCGATCATCTTCTCGCGGTACTCGTTCGCTTTTTCGACGAGATCTTCCGGAATGTCTTCTTCGTGGAACTTCGCGCCGAGCGACTCTTCTTCCCAGATGATCGCCTTCATCTTCAGGAGGTCAACGACGCCCTTGAAGTTCGACTCAGCGCCTACAGGAAGCTGCAGCACAACCGTTTTCGCCGCGAGGCGTTTGTGGATCGTGTCGACGGAATTATAAAAATCGGCGCCGATCTTATCCATCTTGTTGATGAAGAACATCCGCGGCACACGGTATTTGTCGCCCTGGCGCCAGACCGTTTCGGTCTGCGGCTCAACGCCGGCATTGGCGTCGAGGAGCGCAACGGCGCCGTCAAGCACGCGAAGGGAGCGTTCGACCTCAATGGTAAAGTCAACGTGTCCCGGCGTGTCGATAATGTTGAGACGCTTTTCGTTCCAGAAAGTCGTCGTCGCAGCAGACGTAATCGTGATGCCGCGCTCCTGCTCCTGCTCCATCCAGTCCATGGTCGCGGCGCCGTCATGGACTTCGCCGATCTTGTGGGACTTGCCGGTGTAATAGAGGACGCGTTCGGTCGTCGTCGTCTTGCCCGCATCGATGTGGGCCATGATGCCGAAGTTTCGGTAATCCTCAATTTTATATTCGCGGGCCATGGGGCTCGTTCCTTAAAAACTCTGTAAACTGACTTACCAGCGGTAGTGCGAGAAGGCGCGGTTGGCTTCGGCCATCCGGTGCGTGTCTTCGCGTTTCTTCACAGCGGCGCCGCGGTTTTGCGCAGCGTCCATGATCTCATTGGAAAGGCGATCAACCATCGTCGTTTCGTTGCGTGCGCGCGCTGCTGAAATGATCCAGCGCATGGCGAGTGCAAGCTTGCGGTCCGAACGGACCTCGACCGGTACCTGATAGGTAGCGCCGCCGACCCGGCGCGAGCGCACTTCGATCGCCGGCGTGACGTTGTCGATGGCTTCCATGAAGAGATCGACCGGCGGGCGGCGAAGCTTCTCTTCAACGCGGTCGAGCGCGCCGTATACGATCTTTTCGGCGGCCGACTTTTTGCCGTCGATCATGACGTAATTCATAAATTTCGACAGCGTCTTGTCGCCGAATTTCGGATCCGGGTGGACAACGCGTTTATCTGCGCGGCGGCGTCTGGACATGAATAGTGTCTCCCTACTTCGGACGCTTGGCGCCGTATTTCGAACGGCGCTGCTTGCGGTCCTTGACGCCTTGGGTGTCGAGGACGCCGCGGATGATGTGATAGCGGACGCCCGGCAGGTCTTTCACGCGGCCGCCGCGGATGAGCACAACCGAGTGCTCCTGCAGGTTGTGGCCTTCGCCGGGGATGTATCCGATGACTTCATAGCCATTCGTCAGACGAATCTTAGCAACTTTCCGAAGCGCCGAGTTCGGTTTCTTCGGCGTCGTTGTGTAAACGCGCGTGCAGACGCCCCGCTTTTGCGGGTTGCCTTCCATGGCCGGAACTTTGTTGATCCGGCGCTTGGGTTTCCGCGGCTTGCGGATCAGTTGCTGAATCGTCGGCATCGGGTCTCCTTGCGGGCCTTTATTCTCAACACAGGCGCAAAGCGCGCCCTCAAAGCGGGTTCGCGCCAATGGCGAAGGCCAATGACGCAAGCAAGCGGCGCTCACAAACGCGGAACGCCGCTCAAAAACTGACTATCCTCGGCTAAAAATGGCTGCGTTTCACGTGAGATGACTTATCATCGACCGGACGGCCAGCCTTTCAGCGGCGCACTCTCTAACGTTGGCCCTATCGGCGGTCAATAGCCCCAAGCGCCCAAAAGATAGATTTTTTAAGGTTTTTTACAGGTGTTGTGACGCGGTTCGCGGCCATCGGCAGACGCGTGGAAATCGCCGTCATGACGCTTTTGCATAACGCGCCCATTCGCTGCGACCACCAGTGACAAGATCGACTAGATGCGGCGAGCTAATTCGAATATTCTGCCAACATCAAAAATGGCTGTGCTAACGAAAATGGCCGGCCCGAACGAACGGACCGGCCATCGATAATCGGGTATGCGCCGAATTATTCTGCGGCCGGGGCCTGTTCCGCCGCCGGCTCAGCCGATTCGGCTGGCGGCAGGGCTTCGGCGATGCGGCGCTCGCGCTCAGCGATGAGTTCGGCGTCGCGTTTTTCAGCCTCAAGTTGGCGACGGCTCATGGCGCCGCCCGTGCCCGCCGGGATCAGACGTCCGACGATCACGTTCTCTTTCAGGCCTTCGAGGGCGTCGACCTTGCCGTTGACGGCCGCATCGGTGAGGACACGGGTGGTCTCCTGGAACGACGCCGCCGAAATGAACGACCGGGTCTGGAGGCTCGCCTTGGTGATGCCGAGCAGGACCGGCTTGGCTTTCGCCGGACGCTTGCCGTCATTTTCCAGCTTTTCGTTCACTTCCTCGAACTCAAGCTTGTCGACCTGCTCTTCTTTGAGGAAGAGCGACTCGCCCGGATCCGTAATCTCGACTTTCTGCAGCATCTGGCGAACGATCACCTCGATGTGCTTGTCGTTAATCGGTACGCCTTGCAGCCGGTAGACTTCCTGAATCTCGTCGATGAGGAAGTTGGCGAGCGCCTCGATCCCCATGATCTGCAGGATATCATGCGGCGCCGGATTGCCATCCATCAGATATTCGCCCTTGGCGATAAAGTCGCCGTCCTGAACGGCAATGTGCTTGCCTTTTGGAACGAGATAATCTGACGGCTCCAGACTTTCGTCGGTCGGGATGATCTTGATCCGGCGCTTGTTCTTGTAGTCGCGGCCGAATTCCACCTTGCCGTCAACGTCGGCGATAATCGCGTGGTCTTTCGGCCGGCGGGCTTCGAAGAGTTCCGCAACCCGCGGCAGACCGCCGGTGATGTCGCGGGTCTTGGCGCCCTCAGTCGGGATCCGCGCAAGCGCATCGCCCGGCGCAATCGCCTCGCCGTCTTCCTGGCTGAGAATGGCGCCAACAGGCAAGACGTAACGGGCCTCGCCGCCGGTGGAGAGCGTTTTCGGCTCGCCTTTTTCGTCAACGATAACCATAGCGGGACGCATATCCGCGGCCCGCGGGTTAGCCCGCCAGTCCGTGACAACGCGGCTCGCAATACCCGTCGCTTCGTCGGCGACGACCTGCATCGAGAAGCCTTCCTGCAAATCCTCGAATTTCACCTTGCCCTCGACTTCGGTGAGGATCGGGATCGTATAGGGGTCCCAGTCCGCAAGGCGCTGACCGCGCGTGACCTGGTCGCCGTCATCGACGCGCAGTTTCGCGCCGTAAGAGACTTTGTAGGACGCGTGTTCCTTGCCGTCGGCGGTGAGGATTTTCACGAGCGTATTGCGGCCCATGACCATCAATTCGCCTGCGGAGTTTTTCACTGCGTCGCGTCCCTCTAGCTTGACGACGCCTTCATGGCTCGCCTCGACAAACGAGGTGTCGCCGACCTGCGCGGTGCCGCCCACGTGGAACGTCCGCATCGTAAGCTGCGTGCCCGGCTCGCCGATCGATTGCGCTGCAATGACGCCGACCGCCTCACCGATATTGACATGGCTGCCGCGGGCGAGATCGCGCCCGTAGCACTTGCCGCAGATGCCGACAGTTGAGTCACAGGTGAGCACCGAGCGCACGCGCACGGCCTGAACGCCGGCGCCCTCAATGTCTTCCGACTGCGCCTCGTCCATTTCATCGCCGGCCTTGCCCAGCGTTTCGCCGGTTTCCGGATGAGCGACATCTTCCAGCAGCGTCCGGCCAAGAATGCGTTGCGACAGCGGCAGGACAATTTCGCCACTCTGGACAACCGCTTCCAGCGTGATGCCGTTTTCGGTGCCGCAGTCGACTTCGCGAACGATGCAGTCCTGCGCGACGTCAACAAGGCGGCGGGTCAGGTAACCGGAGTTCGCGGTTTTAAGCGCGGTGTCCGCGAGACCCTTCCGGGCGCCGTGGGTCGAGTTGAAGTACTCAAGAACGGTCAGGCCTTCCTTGAAGTTCGACGTAATCGGCGTTTCGATGATTTCACCGGACGGCTTCGCCATGAGGCCGCGCATGGCGCCAAGCTGGCGCATCTGCGTCGGCGAACCACGGGCGCCGGAGTGGGACATCATATAGATCGAGTTCGGCTCAAGCTGGCGCTTGTCTTCCGGATCGAACTTCGTTTCCGAAATCTCTTCCATCATGGCGTCGGCGATACGGTCCGTACATTTCGCCCAGGCGTCGATGACCTTGTTGTATTTCTCGCCGCGGGTAATGAGGCCTTCCGCATACTGCTGTTCGAACTCGGAGACCTGGTTGCGGGTCTCCTCAACAACATCGCGCTTTGCTTGCGGAATAACGACGTCGTCCTTGCCGAAGGAGATGCCGGCCTTACAGGCTTCCTTGAAGCCGAGGTCCATAATGTGGTCAGCGAAGATCACTGTCTTTTTCTGACCGCAATGGCGGTAGACGATGTCGATCAGGCCCTGAATGGTTTTCTTGGTCAGGAGCTGATTGACGACGCGGAACGGAACGCTGCCGTCTTTCGGCAGGACCTGCGCTACCTTCATGCGGCCCGGCGTCGTTTCCACCAGTTCGCGGATCGGATCGCCGTTTGAATCGACCGACTCCCAGCGCGCCTTGATCTTGGTGTGCAGCGTGACGACGCCGGCATCGAGCGCATGTTCGATTTCGTCAAGCGATCCAAAGATCTTGTTCTCGCCCGGCTCGCCCTCTTTTTCCATCGTGATGTAGTAAAGGCCGAGAACGATATCCTGCGACGGCACGATGATCGGCTTGCCGTTCGCCGGCGACAGGATGTTATTCGTCGACATCATGAGGACGCGCGCTTCAAGCTGCGCTTCCAGCGACAGCGGCACGTGTACAGCCATCTGGTCGCCGTCAAAGTCAGCGTTGAACGCCGTACAGACCAGCGGGTGAAGCTGGATCGCCTTGCCTTCAATGAGCTTAGGCTCAAAGGCTTGAATGCCGAGACGGTGCAGCGTCGGCGCCCGGTTCAACATGACCGGGTGCTCACGGATCACCTCGTCAAGAATGTCCCAGACTTCCGGGCGCTCTTTCTCAACGAGCTTTTTCGCCTGTTTCACCGTCGCCGAAAGCCCTTTCGCGTCGAGGCGCGAATAGATGAACGGCTTGAACAGTTCGAGAGCCATTTTCTTCGGTAGGCCGCATTCATGGAGTTTGAGTTCCGGGCCGACAACGATCACCGAACGGCCGGAATAGTCGACGCGCTTGCCGAGCAGGTTTTGCCGGAAGCGGCCCTGCTTGCCTTTCAGCATGTCGGAGAGCGATTTCAGCGGGCGCTTGTTGGTGCCCGTGATGACGCGGCCGCGACGGCCGTTGTCAAAGAGGGCGTCGACAGACTCCTGCAGCATGCGCTTTTCGTTGCGGACGATAATGTCCGGCGCGCGCAGCTCGATGAGGCGCTTCAGGCGGTTATTTCGGTTAATGACCCGGCGATAGAGATCGTTGAGGTCCGACGTCGCAAAACGGCCGCCGTCGAGCGGAACGAGCGGGCGAAGCTCCGGCGGAATGACCGGGATAACCGTCATGATCATCCACTCCGGACGGTTGCCGGATTCGATAAAGGCGTTGATCAGCTTCAGGCGCTTGGCGAATTTCTTGGTTTTGAGTTCCGACGTGGAGTCAGCGATTTCCACACGGAGTTTTTCCGCCTCGCCTTCAAGGTCGATATTGGTGAGGATCTCGCGAATGGCTTCCGCGCCGATGCCGGCGGTAAATGAGTCCTCGCCATATTCTTCCTGAGCCTGGATGTATTCCTCTTCGGTCAGCATCTGGTTCGGCGTCAGCGCCGTGAGGCCCGGCTCGATGACGATGTACTGCTCGAAGTAGAGAACGCGCTCAACATCCTTCAGCGTCATGTCGAGCATGAGCGAGATGCGGGACGGGAGCGACTTCAGGAACCAGATATGCGCGACCGGCGCGGCCAGTTCGATATGGCCCATGCGGTCCCGGCGCACTTTCGTAAGCGTGACTTCGACGCCGCATTTCTCGCAGGTGATGCCCTTGTACTTCATGCGCTTGTACTTGCCGCACAGGCATTCATAGTCCTTCACGGGACCGAAAATCCGCGCGCAAAATAGACCGTCCCGCTCCGGCTTGAAGGTGCGGTAGTTGATCGTCTCCGGCTTCTTGATTTCGCCGAAGGACCAGGAGAGAATTTTCTCCGGGCTCGCCAGCGAAATTCGGATCTGATTGAACGTCTGCGTCGGCGCAGCGGGATTAAATACGTTCAAAAGTTCCTGGGACATATTGGTCGCCTCTTATTTCGGTCGCGGGTGATCAGTCCGCGGATAATCAAATAACGGTATGAACAGGGACGCTAACGCGTCACCCGTTCTGCAACTCCACATTAAGGCCGAGCGAACGCATCTCTTTCACAAGCACGTTGAAGCTTTCCGGAATGCCGGCCTCGAAGCTGTCGTCACCGCGGACGATCGCCTCGTAGACTTTGGTCCGGCCCGCGACGTCGTCCGACTTCACGGTCAGCATTTCCTGCAGCGTGTAAGCCGCGCCATAGGCTTCGAGCGCCCAGACTTCCATTTCGCCGAACCGTTGTCCGCCGAACTGGGCCTTACCGCCCAGCGGCTGCTGGGTAACGAGCGAGTATGGGCCGATAGACCGCGCGTGGATCTTGTCGTCCACAAGGTGGTGCAATTTGAGCAGGTATTTGTAGCCCACCGTCACCTTGCGCTTGAAGGTCTCGCCGGTGCGCCCGTCAAAGAGCGTCACCTGGCCTGACTCTTCGAGGCCGGCCCGTTCGAGCATCTTGATGATGTCGTCTTCCCGGGCGCCGTCAAAAACCGGCGTTGCGATGGGAACGCCGCGCACGAGGTTGCCGGCAAGCTCCTTAATCTCTTCATTGGACCGCGGGAGCGTCTGCTCTTCGCCGTAGACGTCCTTGATCTTGGCGACCATGTCGTCGCGGGTCGCTTGCGCCGCATCCCACTGCTCCATGACCTCGCCGATCTGACGGCCGAGACCGCGGCACGCCCAGCCAAGGTGCGTTTCGAGGATCTGCCCGACGTTCATGCGCGATGGCACGCCCAGCGGATTCAAGACGATATCGACCGGCGTTCCATCTTCCAGGAACGGCATGTCTTCCATCGGCGCAATCTTGGAGATGACGCCCTTGTTGCCGTGGCGGCCGGCCATTTTGTCGCCCGGCTGCAGCTTGCGCTTTACCGCGACGAAGACCTTGACCATCTTCATGACGCCCGGCGGCAGCTCGTCGCCGCGTTTCAGCTTGTCGACCTTGTCTTCAAAACGCGCCTCGAGACGCGATTTTGACTCGTCGAACTGCTTTTTGAGCGCTTCGATTTCGGTCATCACGGCGTCGTCGCCGACAGCGAGCTTCCACCACTGGCCGCGCGAAAGACGCTCGTCGAGGACTTCCGCGGTAATCTTGCCGCTTTCGAAGCCTTTCGGTCCGCCGACCGCATCCTTGTTTTCAAGGAGCGGGCGCAAGCGACCGTAGATGTTGCGTTCGAGGATCGCGAGTTCGTCGTCGCGGTCTTTCGCAAGACGCTCAACTTCCTCGCGCTCAATGGCGATGGCGCGCTCGTCCTTGTCGACGCCGTGTCGGTTGAAGACGCGCACCTCAACGACGGTGCCCGCAACGCCCGGGGGCAGTTTCAAAGAGGTGTCGCGAACGTCTGCGGCTTTTTCGCCAAAAATTGCACGCAGGAGTTTTTCCTCCGGCGTCATCGGCGACTCGCCTTTCGGCGTGATCTTGCCGACGAGAATATCGCCCGGATGGACTTCCGCGCCGATGGCGACAATGCCAGCCTCGTCGAGATTGCGCAGGGCCTCTTCTGACACGTTCGGAATATCCCGCGTGATCTCTTCGGGGCCCAGTTTCGTGTCCCGCGCCATCACTTCGAATTCCTCGATGTGAATGGAGGTGAAGACGTCGTCGCGCACAATGCGCTCGGAGATGAGGATCGAGTCCTCGAAGTTGTAACCATTCCACGGCATGAAGGCGACGAGGACGTTCTTGCCGAGGGCCAGTTCGCCAAGATCCGTAGACGGACCGTCGGCGACGATGTCCCCTTCCCGCACCAGATCGCCGATCTTCACGAGCGGGCGCTGGTTGATGCAGGTGTTCTGGTTCGAGCGCTGGAATTTGCGGAGGTTATAGATATCAACGCCCGGCTTCGTCGGGTCGGTTTCTTCCGTGGCGCGTACGACGATGCGCTCGGCGTCAACCTGCTCGACAACGCCCGGACGGCGCGCGGCGACCGCGGCGCCGGAATCGCGCGCCACAATCGATTCCATGCCGGTGCCGACAAACGGCGCTTCGGCTTGCAGGAGCGGCACCGCCTGACGCTGCATGTTCGAGCCCATGAGCGCGCGGTTGGCGTCATCGTTCTCAAGGAACGGAATGAGCGCCGCAGCGACCGAAACGAGCTGCTTCGGCGAAACGTCGATGTAACCAACGTCGTCACGCGGCACGAGCGTCGCCTCGCCGGCGATCCGACAGTTGACGAATTCGTTGGCGAGCTTGCCGGTTTCGTCGACTTCGGCGTTCGCCTGGGCGATCGCAAAGCGCTGCTCCTCCATCGCGGAAAGATAGACGACCGTGTCCGTCACCTTGCCGTCAAGAACGCGGCGATAGGGGCTCTCAATGAAACCGTATTTGTTGACCTGCGCGTGGGTCGCGAGGGAGTTGATGAGACCGATATTCGGGCCTTCCGGCGTTTCAATCGGGCAGATCCGGCCATAATGGGTCGGGTGAACGTCGCGAACTTCGAAGCCGGCGCGTTCGCGCGTCAGGCCGCCCGGGCCAAGCGCCGACAAGCGACGCTTATGGGTGATTTCCGAGAGCGGGTTCGTCTGGTCCATGAACTGCGAAAGCTGGGAAGAGCCAAAGAACTCGCGTACGGCGGCCGCCGCCGGTTTCGCGTTGATTAGGTCATGGGGCATCAGCGTATCGAGTTCCGCTGAAGACATGCGCTCTTTGATGGCGCGCTCCATGCGCAGCAGACCAATGCGGTACTGGTTCTCCATCAATTCGCCGACCGAGCGGACCCGACGGTTGCCGAGATTGTCGATATCGTCGATGTCGCCGCGCCCGTCGCGCAGCTCAACCAGGGTTTTCAGGACCGAGAGAATGTCTTCCTTGCGCAGGGTGCGAAGGGAATCCTCCGTCTCAAAGCCAAGGCGGATGTTCATCTTCACCCGGCCGACTGAAGAAAGGTCGTAGCGTTCCGGATCGAAGAACAGTGAGTAGAAGAGACCTTCCGCCGTTTCGAGGGTCGGCGGCTCGCCCGGACGCATGACCCGGTAGATGTCGATGAGCGCCAACTCGCGATTCTTGTTTTTGTCAGCGGCAAGCGTCGTGCGCATATAGGCGCCGATATTGACGTGGTCTGCGTCAATCGTATCGAAGGCGTCGATGCCGATTTCCTCGAATGTTTCGAGGTGCTCCGCCGTCACCTCGTCGCCGGCTTCAGCGTAAATCTCACCGGTGTCGAAGTTGACAAGGTCAGACGAGAAATAACGCCCGGCCATCTGCTCGTCGGTGAGAAGCAGGTCTTTCAAGCCCTCTTCGCCGAGTTTCACCGCGCCGCGCGCCGTCAGTTTTTTGCCAGCCTCAACGGCAACCGAGCCGTCCTTGGCGTTGATGAGATCAGCCTCCGGCTTCACGCCTTTCCAGCGCTCGGCATTGAAGGGCATGGTCCAGCCCTTCTTGGTTTTCTTGTGGCTGACGCGTTCGAAGAACTCCGACAGGATTTCTTCCTGATCCATGCCAAGCGCATAGAGAAGCGTCGTCGCCGGCAGCTTGCGGCGGCGGTCAATGCGCACATTGACGACGTCTTTCACGTCAAATTCGAAATCGAGCCATGAGCCGCGATAGGGAATGATGCGCGCCGCGAAGAGCAGCTTGCCGGACGAGTGGGACTTGCCCTTGTCGTGATCGAAGAAAACGCCCGGCGAGCGGTGCATCTGGGAGACAATCACGCGCTCCGTGCCGTTGACGACGAAGGTGCCGTTGTCGGTCATGAGCGGCATGTCGCCCATGTAGACTTCCTGTTCCTTGATATCCTTGACAGACTTGGCGCCGGTGTCCTCGTCGACTTCAAAGACGATGAGGCGCAACGTCACTTTCAGCGGCGCTGCGTAGGTCATGTCCCGCTGCTGGCATTCCTCGACGTCGTATTTCGGGTCTTCGAACTCGTAGGACACATATTCGAGCGTCGCCTGCTCAGTGAAATCCGAAATCGGGAACACCGACCGGAAAACGGCTTCAAGCCCTTCGGCGAGCCGATCCTCCGGTTTTTCGAAACGCTGCAGGAACGCCTCGTAGGAATCTTTTTGAACCTGGATCAGGTTCGGCATCGGCGCTGCGTCGCCGATGCGGCCGAAATTTTTACGAATGCGTTTCTTCTCAACGAAGGATTGCGCCATCTTTTCCTCACGAACGCCTGAAATCCCCAATAAAGGGACTTGATTTTCCGTGCGCGCCGGACCGCCGGCTTCACCGTTCAGGGAACAGGCGCGCAAAAAGCCACGTCGCAGCCGAAAGCCATTCCGGCCGCGATACGCGGATGAACTAGTTTTTTGTCTCGATTAACCGAAGCACGTCGCCGCAAAGCCTTAAACCGCCGGCGGTTGACCCGTCGGCGGCGGAAGTGGGTTAATAAGCACGCTCGCGCGGGCCCGCAAGCCCTTTGTGGGAAAAAATGCGGTACCCGTGCGCTGAATTTGCGTACCGCTCTATTTGAGTTCGACTTTGGCGCCGGCCTCTTCGAGCTTTTTCTTGATTTCCTCGGCTTCGTCCTTCGGCGCCGCCTCTTTGACCGGTTTGCCGCCGGCCTCGACGAGATCCTTGGCTTCTTTCAGGCCAAGACCCGTAATTGCGCGCACTTCCTTGATCACATTGATCTTTTTGTCGCCCGCTTCAACGAGAATCACGTCGAATTCCGTCTTTTCTTCCGCGGCTTCGCCGCCGCCTGCGCCCGGCGCAGCGGCAACAGCGACAGCGCCGGCAGCCGGTTCGATGCCGTACTCGTCTTTGAGGATATTCTTCAGCTCAGCCGCTTCCAGAAGCGTCAGGCCAACAAGCTCTTCAGCCAGTTTTTTAAGATCAGCCATTGTTTTCAGTCCTGTAGGTTCGTTTTTGGGTCGCTGGCGTTAAGCCGCTTCCCGGGTTTCAAGCGTTTCGAGAATGCCGGCGATGTTGGACGCGGGCGCGCCGATGGCGCTCGCGATATTCGTTGCCGGCGACATGATGGTCTGGACGATGGAGGCCAGAAGTTCCTCGCGAGACGGCATGGCGGCGAGCGCCTCCACAGCCTTGTCGTCGAGGATTTCTTCACCCATTGCGCCGCCGAGGATCTTGAGCTTGTCATTTTCCTTGGCGAACTTCTTGACGGCCTTCGCCGCCGCAACGGGGTCTTCAGAAAACGCAATCGCGGTCGGTCCTTCGAAAAGATGGGAAATCTTCTCAGAAGGCTTGCCCGTAATCGCGATCTTCGCGAGCCGGTTTTTGACCACCTTCATCGAAGCGCCGGCGCTGCGGAGCTCGCCGCGCAGGGATTCAAATTCGGTGACCGACAATCCGGCGTTGGCTACCACGACAACCGCGTTCGCATCGAACACGCCGCCGATCCATTCGACCATGTCTGCCTTTTGGGCTCTGTCCATTGGACGTTTCCCTTCGGTTCTTGCACGGGCGGACCATCCGTCCCATGCGGCTTCGGTCGTTTGCGAATAATCCGGAAACCAAAAAGGCTTCCGCATATTCCGCGAAAGCCTGCCCGAGAAGGTCAATGGACATCGGAACGGCGAGGCCGCCCCGGCTGATCCTTTTCCTCCCGTCTGTGCAGGAGATTAAGAGAGGCTCGCCTCCCGCCTGCAGTCTTGGACAGGTGCGCCCTTGCGGACGCGAAGCCGGGTTTCTAGCGGCGTATCGCAAAATTGCAAGGGGTGATTGCTTAACGCGGCAAAATATATTGCCCGCTTAACCCGCGGAGGCGGCAGTCCATTGAGCAGTGGATTTCTGGATTCCCGCCTTCGCGGGAATGAGCGGTTTTTAAGGCTGAACTTTAAAATTCAACGCCCCGGTATTTGGTCGATCAGTGCGATAATCTCAGCCGTTTCCGCGTGATGGAGCGCGTGTCCCGTATCCGGCAATAAGGTCAGTGACGCCCCGTCGACTTCGCCGGCCAGGGTTTTTGCGTGAATTTCTGGGCTCACCGCCTCGTCAGCGGTCCCTGTCACAATCGCGACGGGCAACCGCAACTCGCTGTAGCGGTCCTGTTGCGCCCGAATCTCGTCTTTAAGATTGACGATATCGGCGGCGTTCGATTTGAAATCCCCGCCCCGAAAAAGCAGCGATACGCCCGCGCGTTCGTAATAGTTCTCTGGCGGAGCGTCCGGTTCGAACGACGCCTCCACGGTCCCCTTTGCGACGAGCGGACCGTAGGCAGGAATGACCAAACGCCGAAAAAACAGGCCTGCGACCGGCGCCGTCGCGGCGTGATTATGCCAATCAACGCCGCCGGGCCATTCGTGGCTGACAGGGGCCAGCAAAACGAGACCGCTCATTGTATCCTGATATTCGAGCGCATAGCGCAAGGCGACAGCGCCGCCGAAACTCTGCCCGACAACCACCGGGTTTTCGGCGCCAACGGCATCGACGGCGCCCTTAATCAAGGCGGCCTGTGTCGCCAGCCGGTAGCCGTCTTCGGGACGCGCCGAATAGCCCCTGCCCGGCCTGTCCACCATGATGACGAAGCGATCCTTCGCCAACTCGTCACCGAGCGCGATCTTCATGTCGCGCAAATTGACCGAAGCGCCATGGATCAAGACCACCGGCGGCTTGGCGCTGTCGCGCGGGCCCGCCGTCAACACATGCATTTCGACGCCGTCAACGACGACGCGTTCGCCAAGCATGGGCGCGCGTTTTTCAGCGTTCAAGCTGGCGCAGCCTGAAAGGCCCGCGAGCGCCAGAACGACGAGCGCAGACGCCATAAACGATAGCTTCATGATCATGTAGGCTTATACGTTGCCGGGCGCGCTTGAGATGATTCCGTAGAAATCCTCCGCCTTGAGGCTTGCGCCGCCGACGAGAGCGCCGTTGACGTTGCTGACCGCAAGAATGTCTTTCGCATTGCCTGGCTTAACAGAGCCGCCATAGAGAATGCGGACGTCCTTCCGGGTTTTCCCCCGAATAAAGTCGTGCACCTGCTCGATATCCTCGATGGTCGGCGTCAGCCCGGTTCCGATCGCCCAGACCGGTTCATAGGCGATGACGAATTCCTCGTTCGTTTCCGGTAGTGAGCCGTCAAGCTGCCCGCCAACGACCTCGAGCGCTCTTCCGGCTTCGCGTTCTTCCCTGGTTTCACCAACACAGATGATGGGCGTAACGCCAGCGCTAAGCGCGGCTTCGGCTTTGGCCTTGACCAGGGCATCGGTTTCGCCGTGATCGGCGCGCCTTTCCGAGTGGCCCACAATCACAAACGCGGCGCCGGCGTCCGCCAGCATTGCGGCGCTGATTTCGCCGGTGTGGGCACCCGATTCATTCGGGTGGCAGTCCTGCCCGCCAATCATAATGCCCTCATCGGAATAGGAAGCAGCAAATGCGGCGACCAGTGTCGCGGGCGGACAGATCAATATGTCGCGGTCTTCCGGCGTCGAGCCTGAAAATTTATTGATGAGAATCTGCACTTCGCCGGCGGCGGACGCCAGCCCGTTCATCTTCCAGTTGCCCGCGATCAGCGCTTTCATATCCGTGGCTCCTCTTTGGCTAATTTGGTTAAGCGAAGGCCGTCGGACTGTCCAGCGGCCGGCCTTTGCCGACCGCCTTGTTTGCCGTAACGGTCGCGCATAAGTTACGCGCTGCGCCGCGACAGGGCGGCGAGAAGAGGTATTTTCATGCTTAAGCAGGTCCGCAGCGCCCTCAAAGGCGCGATCGCTTGGTTCGTTATCGTATTGCTCATTCTGGCGTTCGCGCTGTTCGGCGTGCCGGAAGTGGCGCAGTTCGCCGGCAACGCCGCCGTTACCGTCGGCAAGGAAAAGTTCTCATCGCAATATGTGCAGAACGAATTCAATCGCGCCGTACAGATTCAGACCGTTGAATCCGGCGGCTCGTTCTCGCGCCAGCAGGCGATGGAGTCAGGCCTGCCCAACGAAATTGTGCAGTCCATCACAACGACCTCGGCGCTTAATCAGTTTACTGATAAAATGCGCCTGTCCCTGCCCCGCTCGATGCTGCGCGAATATCTGAACGAGAATGAAAACCTGCAAAATCCTGTCACGGGAACATTTGATCGGTCAGTTCTGTTGCAGATCCTGCAGCGTTACAACATTTCCGTTGAAGAGTTCGAGCAGCGCATTTCAGACGAGCTGAAGCGGGCCCAGCTCATCGAATCGCTCACTTTACGCACTGATGCGCCGAAAACCGTGACCGATTTTTCGGTGATGCGGGAATCGGAACGCCGGCAGATTTCTTATCTAGTAATCACCGAAGAAATGGCCGGCAAAGCTGCGGAGCCGACGCCTGACGATTTGCAAGCCTACTATGACTCCAATCCGCAGGAATTTACCGCGCCGGAATATCGCGCGCTCGAATTACTGGTCCTGAAGAACGATGATTTCCGCGAAGGCATCGAGATATCCGAAGAAGAACTGCGCCGGCTCTACGACAACAATCGCGCGCGTCTTTATGAAACGCCGGAACTGCGAACGCTTTATCAGATTACGTTCAACACCGAGCCGGAAGCGCAAGCGGCCGCCGCAGCGCTGAAACAGGGCAAGACCTTTGAAGCGATCGCTATCGAAAACGGCCGCACGCTGGAGGGCGTCACTTTTGCTGACGCGCGCCAGTCCGATATTCTTGATCCGGGCGTCGCCGAGGCGGCATTCGCCGAGGGACTTGAGGAAGGCGCCATCGTCGATCCGGTGGAAGGCCTCTTCGGCTGGACCGTCGCCCAGATCGCCGGGATCACCGCGCCGGATCTCGTGACTTTCGAAGACGCGCGCGATGATATCGAAACGGAATATCTCGCGCAGGATACGCGCCGCGCCATGTTGAACGCTATCGACGAAATCGAGGAAGTGCGCGACACCGGCGCCAGCCTGGAAGCGGCGGCGGAAGCGGCCGGGTTTGAAGCGCAGGAAGTCGGCCCGGTCGATCGGCTTTCATTCGCGCCCGGCGGGGCCATCCTCGATGGCATACCGGGCGAGGCGCTTGCTGAAGCCTTCGAGCTTGAAGAGGGCCAGCAATCCGAAGCGCTCCCGCTTTCAGACCAGTCGGGTTATTTCTTTGTGAGCGTAAACGAAATTCGCGAGCCCGCTTTGAAGGCTTTCGAGGACGTGCGCGACGATGTTGTCGCCGCATGGCGCGCTGAAGAGCGTGAGCGTCGCCTCGCCGCGACGGTCGCCAGCGTTCGACAGCAGGTCGCCGATGGCGCAACGCTCGCCGATGCCGCAAGCCAGTTCGACCGCACGCCAACGTCATTGGTGATCGATCGTCGCTATGAGGATGAAGCGATCTCGGCGGAACTACGCGCCGACATCTTCGCTGCTGCGCCGCAAACGCTGGTCACAGGGCCGGCGGCGGTCGGCGAAGCGCAGATCATTGCCGAGGTGGAAGTCATTGCTCTTTCGCCGGCGGCCATGGCGCCGGAACAGGCCGCATTTTTCTCGCAATATCTCGGCTATCAGCTTGATCAGGAATTGATTGAGGCGTTTTTGTCATCGGTGCGCGACGACTACGACGTTAAGGTCAATCAGGCGCGGCTCGACGCGATCTTCGTCGAGGGCTAGTGACCGCGCTGCCTGATTTTGACGCCTTCGCCGCCAACTACAAAGCGGGGCGAAGTCAGCTTGTGTGGCGCCGGCTCGTTTCGGATTTCGAAACACCGGTCTCGGCGTTCCTGAAACTTTGCGGCGGCCGCGCCAATTCGTTTTTGCTGGAATCCGTCGAAGGCGGCGAACAACTCGGGCGCTATTCCATCATCGGTTTTGATCCCGATATCGTCTGGCGATGTTTTGGCGCCCGTTCGGAAATCAATTTCAATGCGGAAGCGAATTCGTCATCGTTTGCACGCGAGGACGGCGCGCCGATTGAAAACCTCAAGCGGTTGTTCAGGCAGTCGGAGATAGACTTCATCCCGGACGGCCTGCCGCCCATGGCCGCCGGCGTGTTCGGCTATCTCGGCTATGACATGGTGCGCCAGATGGAGGCGCTTGGCCCCCGTCCCAGCGGCGGGGTCGATACGCCGGATGCGATTTTTATTCGCCCGACCATGCTCGCCGTCTTCGACAATGTGAAACAGGAAATCTTGCTGATAGCGCCGGCCCGGCCGCACCCGCGCAGCGCGCCCGCATCGGTTTATGACGATGTATTGCGCCGAATTGACGAAGCCGCCGCGCGCCTGGCGGCGCCGCTCGACAACGCCTTGCGAACCCCTGAAATTGGCGCGCCGCCGGGCCCGGTGGAATCGAATGTCGCGCGGCAGCAATTTGAGGGCGCCGTTAATCAGGCCAAGGAATATATTTCGGCGGGCGATATTTTTCAGGTTGTTCTAAGCCAGCGCTTCTCCACCAATTTCGAGGCGCCGCCATTTGAACTCTACCGATCCTTGCGGCGTTCGAACCCGTCGCCCTTTATGTTCTTTCTCAATTTCGGCGAGTTCGCGCTTGTGGGTTCGAGTCCTGAAATTCTCGTGCGCGTACGCAACAGTGAATTGACCATTCGCCCGATTGCTGGAACGCGGTGGCGCGGCAAAACGCCGGCGGAAGACGCCGCGCTCGCCGAAGACCTCCTTGCCGACGAGAAAGAACGCGCCGAACATCTGATGCTGCTGGATCTCGGACGCAACGATGTCGGGCGCTCTGCAAAAATGGGCTCGGTTCGCGTTACGGAAAGTTTCGAGATTGAACGCTACAGCCACGTAATGCACATCGTCTCGAATGTCGTTGGCGCCCTGCGTGACGACGTTCATCCCATCGATGCGGTCAGCGCCGGATTTCCCGCCGGCACCGTCACCGGCGCACCGAAAATCCGGGCGATGGAAATTATCGACGAATTGGAAACCTCCGCACGCGGCGTATATGGCGGCGCCATTGGTTATGTTTCCGCCGACGGCAATGTGGATACCTGCATCGCCTTGCGCACAGCCATCGTGAAAGACGGGACGCTCTACGTGCAGGCGGGCGCCGGCGTCGTTGCGGACTCTGTTGCGGCGAATGAACATACCGAGTGCGAAAACAAGGCGCGGGCCTTATTTGCCGCCGCCGAAGCGGTGTTTGAGTAAAAGTCTAAAATCGCAGCGCCGGCGCGGACGCCAATTGCGCCGAAGGCGGCTTTCCTGCGATCAACGCAGACGGCGTTGTCAGTTCGAAGCCGCGCGCCTCGACAGACGCGAGCCACGGCCCAAGCACATCAAGCGTTTCCGGACGGGGATGGCCGATCGCAATTGCATATCCCGTTTCCAGCGCAATCTGCTCGGCAAGGCGCAATTGCAACCGAACGAGCGCGCGATCGCCAGGCGTCGGGTCGAGAAAAACGTCCCGCCGCAACACTTTGACGCCCATGCGCGCGCCAACTTCATGAGCGACGCTTTCATTCGTCGTCACAGAATCAATAAAGAACAAATCACGGTTCTTGATGGTGTCGAGAACGAGCCGCATCGCCGCGCGGTCGGTCGTCAGCTTCGAGCCCATATGATTATTGACGCCGACATAATTTTCGAATTGCGCGAGATTCCATTCAAGCGACCGGAAAAATGCGCCGCCCGTCATATCGGCGCGAAGGGCGTGCGGGCCCGGTTCCTCATCGCCATGGGGCTCCATCGGCAGATGCAGCATGACGTCGCCCCCGCCCGCCGACGCCATCGCCGCCAGAAACTGAACGTCCTTGGCGTAAGGCAGGATGGAATAAGTCACCGGTCCCGGCAGCGAGAACGCCGCATCCGCCATGGCCGCGTCGAGACCGATATCGTCGAGGATGACGATGATCTTCGGCTTTTCTTTCACGGGCGCCGCCGGCGCGGGGGCGCGCGGGATATCCGGCGCGTCAAACCGTTCCGGTGGTTTGCGATCTATTGCGATTGGCTTGAAGGCGATGTGATGCGTCGGCGCCGTGATGGTCGAGGGCTCTTCAACAGACTGTTCCTGAGACGCCAGCTTTGCGGCAGACGCCGCCGCGCCCAGTTCACCAAAATAGGACGCCGCAGCGCCGAAGATCGAACCGGCGACCGCGAACGCAACGCCCGCCACAAGACCGGCGTATCCTGCGTGCTGTTTCGCGCCGTTCTTTCCTCGTCTCACCGTCACCGATAAGATTTTCCTTGCCTTTTGACGCCATAATCACGCATGGCTCGGAAGGGCTCCGGCGCGCCGGAACCGAACGAAGACCGTGGTTAAAGGCTGATTCTCAAGGCGGCGATGATCCTCCTGATCGATAATTACGACAGTTTTACTTTCAACCTCGCCCACCTCGCGGGCGCGGTGGATGCGGACATTGTCGTGAAACGTAATGACAAGATCGCGGTCGCAGACGTTATTGCGATGGAACCCGATGCCGTCATTCTTTCCCCAGGCCCGCGCACCCCGGACGACGCCGGCATTTGCCTGGACCTCGTTGCCGCCGCCGCACACCGGAACCTACCGCTTTTTGGGGTGTGTCTTGGCATGCAGGCGATTGCGCAAGGGTTTGGCGGGACGATCCAGCGCGCGCAGCATCTGATGCATGGAAAAACCTGCGCGGTCCGACATGACGGCGGTTGGCTCTTTGAGAGTGTGCCTTCGCCTTTTACGTCAACGCGGTATCATTCCCTTGTCGCGGCGCCGGATCGCCTGCCGAAATCGCTCGACATTATTGCTTCGGCGGAAGACGACGGCGAGATCATGGCGGTCGCGCACAAAAAATTGCCCATCGCCGGGGTTCAGTTTCACCCGGAGAGTATCGCGTCGGAATACGGTGAAACCGTGATCGCAAATTTTTTGAAGCGTGCGAAGCAGGCGAGGAAGGCGGCATGAGTGAATTTCGACCCTTTCTTGCGACGGCGATGTCCGGGCAAACGCTCTCCGGCGACGAAATGCGCGCGGCCATGGGCGTCGTGCTCGACGGCGGCGCCAGCGACATAGAGCTTGCCGGTTTCCTCGCGGCATTGCGCGCGCGCGGAGAGACGGTTGAAGAAATCGCCGCCGCCGCCGAAGCCATGCGGTCGCGCGCCGTGACCGTTGAGGCGCCGGCGGACGCGATCGACACGGCCGGCACCGGCGGCGACGGCGCCGATACGTTCAATATTTCTACCGCGGCGGCGCTGATAATCGCCGGCGCAGGCGTGCCGGTCGCCAAGCACGGCAACAAGGCAGCGTCTTCGAAATCCGGATCTTCGGAAGTTCTTGAAGCCCTTGGCGTCAAACTCGACATTCCGCCCGCGCAGATCACGCGCTGCATCCATGATGCAAATATCGGCTTCATGTTCGCCGCGCTCCACCATGGCGCGGTCCGTCATGCTGCGACGGCTCGTAAATCGCTCGGCGTACGCACCATGTTCAATGTGTTGGGCCCGCTATCCAATCCAGCGAGCGCCAAACGCCAATTGCTCGGCGTGTTCTCTGCTGATCTGGTCCGCCCGATTGCGGAAGTGTTGCCAAGGCTCGGGGTCGAAGCAGCATGGGTGGTCCACGGAGAAGACGGTCTCGACGAACTGACGGCGACGGGAAAAACTTACGTAGCGGAATTGCGAAATGGCGCCGTGCGCGAGTTTGAGATCACGCCGGAAGACGCCGGGCTGGCGCGCGCCAGCGCCGCCGATTTGAAAGGCGGCGATCCGGCGCAAAATGCCGCGGCGATCAAACGACTGCTCGACGGCGAAAAAGGGCCGCATCGCGATATCGCCGTACTGAACGCGGGCGCGGCGCTCGTTATCAGCGGTGAGGCTGACGCCATCGCCGCGGGCGCGCGCCTCGCGGAAAAGGCCATTGACTCCGGCGCCGCGTCGGCGGCGCTCACAAAACTCGTTGAAACTTCGAATGCGACCCTATGACCATCCTCGACGAGATAATCGCATACAAAAAAGACGAGGTCGCCGCAGCGAAAGCAAACACGCCTCTCGCTGCGCTCGAATCGCTTGCGCAGGAAACATCAACGCGCAGCTTTCGCGCGGCATTGGAAAAGAAATCCGTAAACGGATTTGCGTTGATTGCGGAGATCAAGAAAGCGAGCCCATCGAAAGGTTTAATCCGCGAGGATTTCGCACCAGCGGGTCTCGCCATCGCCTATGAACAAGGCGGCGCGGCTTGCCTTTCGGTCCTGACGGATGAACCAAGCTTTCAAGGGCGCCCCGAATTTCTGAAGCAGGCGCGCGCAGCGGCGACGCTGCCGATCCTGCGCAAGGATTTCATGATCGACCCCTATCAGGTGGTCGAGGCGCGCGCCTGGGGCGCTGACTGCATATTGCTCATCATGTCCTGCCTGTGCGACGCGCAGGCGCGCGAGTTGAATGACGCGGCGAAGGAATTAGCGCTCGATGTTCTGTTCGAGGTTCACGACCGGGATGAGATGGCGCGTGCGGCTGATCTCAGCGCGAATCTTATCGGCGTAAACAACCGAAACCTGAAGACTTTTGTGACTGATCTTGCGGCGACAGATGAACTCGCGGCCCATGCGCCGTCGTCCGCCCTGCTCGTCTCTGAAAGCGGGATCAACGATCACGACGATCTCGTCCGTCTCGCCGCGAGCGGCGCAAGGGCGTTCCTCGTCGGCGAAAGCCTCATGCGACAGGAGGATGTCGCCGCCGCCACAAAAGCCCTCCTTTCCCCGCAGCGCATTGTTTAACAGACGCCTTTGGCCCCGGGGCGCTTGACCGCCAAAAAGAACAACCATAGAACGTTGTCGATTTGTTCTCGACAGCGTCTGCAACATTGCGGGCCTTGAGCGGGAACGCAAGGCGGCCAGCCGTCGGCCGAAGGAATATGAGAGACGTCCTATGCTCACAAAGAAACAACATGAGCTCCTGGCCTTCATCCATGAGCGGGTAAGCGAATCCGGCGTGTCGCCGTCATTTGATGAAATGAAGGATGCGCTCAGCCTGAAGTCGAAGTCCGGCGTGCACCGTCTCATCACGGCGCTCGAAGAGCGCGGCTTTATCAAGCGATTGCCGAACCGGGCGCGCGCTCTGGAGGTCCTGCGCATGCCGCCGGAAGCAACGGACGGGAAAAAGCCAGGGCCGGGTTTTGCGCCGGCGGTGGTCGATGGCGGCTTTCAGCGGCGCAATCGCGGCAATGTCCGCCCTGCAGCGCCTGCTTCCGCACCTATCGCGAGTGATTTGCCCGTTCTTGGCCGTATTGCGGCGGGCACGCCCATTGAGGCGATCCAGCATGAAGTCGACCGTATCGCGGCCCCCGATGCGATGGTGGGATCAGGCGAGCATTTCGTCTTGGAAGTGCAAGGGGAATCAATGATCGACGCCGGCATTCATGATGGCGACTTCGTGGTTATCAAAAGATGCGACACCGCCGGAAGCGGCGAAATCGTTGTTGCGCTTGTGGATGACGAGGAAGCGACACTGAAACGATTGCGCAAGAAAGGCGCGTCGATTGCCCTAGAAGCGGCCAACCCGGAGTTCGAAACACGCATCTACGGACCGGACCGCGTGGCGGTGCAGGGAAAGCTTGTAGGCCTCATGCGGCGCTACCACTAAGCGTTAGTCGCCGCCCGCCCAGGGACGACCGTTTCTTGTTTCGCCAACGGTTTTCAAAATAATTTTGTCGTCTTGAAATCTTACGGTATGCGCCCCGCGCCGCCAGACCGATCGCTTATCGATGATGACGGCGTCGCATGCGCGCCAGTTGCGCGCGCTGATCGGGAATAACGCAACGACGAGATCGGTGCGGGCGCAGTCTTCCGCAAGAGCGTCAATGTTTTCGATTACGGCAATGGTTTTCCCGCGCACTGTTGCGACGCAACCTGATGCGTCGCAATCGCCGAAATGCGCGGCCTTATTTGCCGCGCTCGCGGGCGCGGCGCCGATCGCCTCATTCCACACGCCCACCGCGAACCGGTCACGATGCGTGCTGTAGGGAATCACAGCGCCGCCTTCGCTGACAATCCCGACATTGCCGCCCGACGCGGCGACAAACAGATCCGGACGCGGCGCCGCAGCAACGATTGCGGCCGCCGCCGGTGCGCCCAATACGCCCGCAAGCCGAAAAGGCGAGCGCGCAAGGCAAAGCCATAGACCGCCGAGCGAAATCGCGATCAGCGCGGCGACCGGCCATTGCGGCGTAAAGGAAATCGCTCCCGGCCAGGAAGAAACGGTCGAACCGATAACGAGAACAAAATCCATACCGGCCGCCGCCAAAACCCAGGCCGGTTTGTCGAGACCGAATGGCGTCAACAACAACGCGATGACAGCCGCCGGCATGATCCAGAACGCCATCAACGGCATGGCGATGAAATTCGCCGGCAGGGAATAGACGGCGACCCGGTTAAAATGAAAAAGCGCATAGGGCGCTGTTGCGAGCGAACTGACCAGATCAGTAACGATCAGGCCGACGCCGTAGCGTTTAATTTTCGCGGTAACCGAGAAGGTTCGATCCGGATCCGCCGACCGGGTCCACCATTCGTATACAGCAATCAACGCCGTGACAGCGGCGAACGACATCTGAAAGCCCGGCGCGATCAGCGCTTCCGGCGTCGTCAGCAAAATGATCGTCGCGGCGATCGCCACATTGCGCAGAGAAAACGCGCGCCTGTCAAACAGGATCGCCAGCAGGAAAATTGATGTCATGATGAAGGCGCGGCGCGGCGACCAGCCGGCGCCGGACAGCATGAGATAGGCGAAGCCGGACGCCAGCGCCGCCGCCGCAGCCCATTTCTTGACCGGATACCGGATCGCGATCGGCTCGATAAACGCGAGGCCAAGCCGGACGCTTAAAAATACGATGCCGGTCGCGAGCCCCATATGCAGCCCGGAGATCGCCAGTAAATGGGCGAGCCCTGCATCGCGCAAGGCCGCGCGGGACTGTTCGGTGATCGCCTCGCGCTTGCCCGTTACGACCGCCGCGACAATGGCCCCGCCCTGCCCCGGCGCCGCGCTCGTAATGCGTTCGGTGAGGCCCGATCGCAAGTTTTCGATCCGTACCCGAATGGAATTTGGCGCGCGCTCTTTCGTGCGCGCCGGCGTTGTTACGGCGAAGCCCACCGCGCCAATGCTCTTGAAATAAAGCTGGCGCCCGAAATCAAATCCGCCAGGCGTCACGGGCGGCGGCGGCGGAGAAAGGCCAGCCCGCACTGTAATATGATCACCGGCAATGACATCGCTGCGCGCACCGCGCCAGGAAAGACGCACGCGTTTCGGCGTCTTCTCGACCGTTAGAGATTCGATCGACGCGACATCGATAATAAGGCGCTCGCGCGTCGAGGACCGTTCAACGGAATGCACCCGCCCTTCAATGGTTCGTATGCCGATTTCCCGATCCAGAATGGGCGTTGCGACCTGCTGTGTGCGGAAATCCGCCGCGACAAATCCCAGCGCGGCGAGCGCGAAAGCGGCAAGGATCGATCGATACTTCGCAGCGATGAAAAAAGCCGCCGTCGTTGCGGCGAGAGAAAGGAATCCAAACAACGGCGCCGGTTCGCTCGGCAACGTGAAGTAGACCCCGACGCCGGCGCCAATGATGACCGGGGACCAGATAGCGCGCGCGGCGAGGTCCTCTGTTGCCCAGGCGCCTGCGCGGGCGCGCCAGGCCCGCCATCGCTTGCGCCACAAAAGCGGGTCGCTTTGCCGATGCGCCTCGCGCCGGCCGGTCGAGATATGGGACGCGTCGATTGTCACGGGGTCAAATAGGCGCCATCAAAAATTCTGTGCTAACGGACGACGCAACTGGGCGATCACTGTCGCACGAATCAAAAAACGGGTCCAAAATGAACGCCGAAGCTGCAGAAACAGCGAACAAGCAGGTCGTAACGCGATTTGCGCCCTCGCCGACCGGCTATCTTCATATCGGCGGCGCGCGCACGGCGCTCTTCAACTGGCTTTATGCGCGCGGACGCGGCGGCAAATTCCTGTTGCGCATAGAGGACACAGACCGCGCGCGCCACAATGAAGCCGCTGTTGACGCTATCATTGACGGCCTGAGCTGGCTGGGCCTCGACTGGGACGAGGCGCCGATTTCGCAATATGCCCGCCGGGCGCGCCATGTGGAAATCGCCGAACAATTGCTCGCGGAAAACAAGGCCTACAAGTGTTGGCTGTCAGGCGACGAGCTGGCCGCCGCGCGTGAGGACGCCAAAGCCAGCGGCGTCCGGTTTGAAAGCCCGTGGCGGGATAAGGATCCGGGCGCCGGGCTGGCGAACCAGCCCTTCGCGATCAGGTTTCGCGCGCCCCAGGACGGCGAGACCATTGTCGCCGACGCGGTCCAAGGCGACGTTCGGTTTCCAAACGCCGCATTAGACGACCTCATCATTATGCGCAGCGACGGCGCCGCGACCTATAACCTCGCTGTTGTCGTTGACGACCACGATATGGGCGTCACGACAGTCATTCGCGGCGACGATCATCTGAATAACGCTGCGCGGCAGTCGCAGATTTACGACGCCCTCGGTTGGCCGGCGCCCGCCTTCGCCCATGTGCCGCTGATCCATGGCGCCGACGGCGCCAAACTTTCAAAACGTCACGGCGCGCTCGGCGTCGAGGCCTATCGCGATATGGGCGTCCTGCCGGAAGCGCTCGCAAACTACCTCATCCGCCTTGGCTGGAGCCACGGCGACGATGAAATCATTCCGCGAGACAAGGCGCTGGCGTGGTTCGGGCTCGAAGCGGTCAAGAAATCGCCGGCGCGCCTTGATCTGGAGAAGCTGAAGTCGATCAATGCGCACTATATCGAGGCGATGACGGACGACGCTTATTGCGATGCGGCCGCGCCCTTTCTGCTTGATGCCGGCGTTCGTCTTGATACGGAGGAGCGCGGGCGCCTCAAACGGGCGGCGCCGTTTCTGAAACCGCGAACGCCAACGCTGGCAGACGTATCCGACGCGGCTGCGTTTCTGTTTCTCGCGCGCCCGCTCAAAATTGAAGGAAAACCCGCAAAGCCGTTAAGCAAAGAAGGCGCGCATGATATGTTGCGCGAGATCTACTCTATTCTCGAGAATGATGATGTCTGGGTATCGCCGGAATCACTGGACGAAGCGCTGAAAAGCCTTGCGGATCGAAAACAGGTCGGATTTGGCGCGGTGGGCCCGCCCTTGCGGGCCGCCTTGACCGCCGGCAAGCCTTCGCCGGGGCTCGGCGAGGTGCTATACAGCCTCGGTCCAGACGAATCGCGGGCCCGAATCCGCGACATTATTCACTGACATCGCCACTGGCGTCAGCAAGTAGAAGCAGTATTATGTGCGCTGCAGCAATTTTGCGGCGCCGCAGCAATAAAGGCCTGATGAATGAAAAGCGATCTCAACCAGACCTCGACCGCCAGCTTTACCTATAATGGCGAGACGACGGAATTTCCTGTGTTCACGGGATCGGAAGGACCGGATGTCATCGATATCCGGAAACTGTACGGCAGAACCGACGCCTTCACGTTCGATCCGGGCTTTACGTCAACGGCGAGCTGCGAATCCAAAATCACCTATATCGACGGCGGCGCCGGCGTCCTGCTTTATCGGGGCTATCCGATTGATCAGCTTGCAGAGAATTCCGATTTTCTCGAAGTCGCTTATCTCCTGCTGAATGGAGAATTGCCGGACCGTAATGAGCGCGAACGCTTTGATACGTCGATCACGCGCCACACGATGGTGCATGAACAGTTGAAAAATTTTTACAGCGGTTTCCGCCGCGACGCGCACCCGATGGCGATCATGGTCGGCGTCGTCGGCGCGTTGTCCGCGTTTTATCATGACTCAACCGATATTCATGATCCCGTGCAGCGGCGCATCGCCATCCATCGCATGGTCGCAAAGATGCCGACGATCGCGGCGATGGCTTATAAATACTCCATCGGTCAGTCGTTCGTATTTCCGCGCAACGACCTCGATTATACATCGAACTTCATGCGCATGTGTTTTGCGGTGCCGGCAGAGGAATTCGAGCTTAACCCGGTTCTTTGCGACGCACTCGACAAGATTTTTATCCTGCACATGGATCACGAACAGAACGCATCGACGTCGACGGTGCGCCTTGCCGGTTCATCCGGCGCCAATCCGTTTGCCTGTATCGCCGCGGGCATCGCCTCGCTCTGGGGCCCGGCCCATGGCGGCGCCAACGAAGCGGCGCTGACCATGCTTCAGGAAATCGGCTCAATTGACCGCATCCCGGAGTATATTGAGCGGGCAAAGGACAAGGACGATCCGTTCCGCCTGATGGGCTTCGGACACCGGGTTTACAAAAACTACGATCCGCGCGCGACCGTCATGCGCAAGGCCTGTCACGATGTCCTCGACGCGCTTGGCATTCGCGACGAGCCGCTCCTGCAGGTAGCGATGGAACTGGAGCGCATTGCGCTGGAAGACGAATATTTCGTTGAGAAAAAGCTCTATCCGAATATTGATTTCTATTCTGGCATCACCCTGCGCGCGCTTGGCTTCCCGAGCGATATGTTCACGGTGCTCTTCGCGCTTGCCCGAACGGTCGGTTGGATTGCGCAATGGCGCGAAATGATCGAAGACCCGAACCAGAAAATCGGTCGTCCGCGTCAGATTTACACTGGCCCTTCACAGCGCGATTACATACCGCTGCACAAACGCCGCGCCGAAACGACGGATATTTAACGCCGGGTTACTCGTCGTCGTCTTGCGAAAAGATTTCATCGCCGACGTAAACGTCGCCGCCGCCATAATGGACGATGCGGCCGCGCACGGAGCGCATGCGTACTTCCGATGAGCCGTAGAGGCGTAGCTCGGGCTGGGCCACTTGCCCGCCGAAATAGACGCCGCCAGATCCGTCAATGGTCGCTTTCAGCTTGTCAGCGCGTCCATTCTTGACGGCGACGCCGCCGGAACCAGCAACACGAACCGTCATTGGCCCGTCAACGCGCGTCGCGCGAACGATACCGGAGCCGGCGATTGACACGTCAAGCATGCCGTCGACTTCGCCGAGAATGACATCGCCGGGACCGGCGATATCCACATCGGCAATCGCAACATCGCCCGCAAGAAAGTCGGCGTCGCCGGAAATATCGATCTCAAGACCCGATGCAATGTCGCCCATCACGAGCCGGCTGCCATGGATAATGCCGACCGCGGCGGCCTCGACGTCGGCGGTTTCTCCGTAAACGTAGCAAGCATCAAGACCAAGAGTTCCGTCGAGACGTTCCATGGCGAGCTTGATGCGCGCATCAATGAAATTCACATCGCCTTTGACCGGCATCAGAACGGAGATCGTCGGAAATTCAGCGAAGAACGCCTCGTTCACCGGCTCGCCGGTTGTCACTTTGCGATCCTTGCGGCCGTCGAATGTCCGGGTGATGCGATTGTCACAGCAGTTCCGATCTTCATCGTCGACCCAGCGAACGCCCGTTATGCGAACGACGCCATCGACCTCGGCGACATCGATATTGGTAAATGTCGATCCCTGCTCGATCTCGACTTCGATCTCATCGCCATTGGTGGTCCTGATTTCGACTGTGCCCGTTATGTCCTGAAATGAGATTTTGTTCGTTTCAAAGGTCGCCGCCGACGCTGCGCCCAAAAACGGCAAACCGCCCAGAAGCAAGGAAACGAGCCCGATTTTTACCTTCGTCATATGCATGATCGCCTGACCCCGGCCGTTTATAGCGGCCCATACTGCCTACATTCGGGGTATCAGGAGCAAGTATCGCGCCGCGCCGTATATCCGGCGAGAATTTCAGCGACCCAGCGCGCTGCGACGAGTGCGGTCACGTCCGAGACGTCAAGCGACGGGTCGAACTCGGCGAGATCGACCGCAGCCACGCGCTCATGGGCCCCGACCATGCGCGCCGCAGCAAAGAATTCTGTTGTTGTTATGCCGCCGGGCCGCGCGCCCGGGGCGCCGGGCGCCAGGCCGCGCTCGATAACATCGATATCGAAGTCCGAATAAATTCGGTCGCATCGTTTGGTTAACGCGGCGAGCGCGTCTTCGACGACCCCCGCCATTCCCTGCGCGCGGATATCCGACATTGTGTAAATCATGTTGCCGGCGCCGCGCGCGGCGTCATGCATGTATTGCGCGTTGGCGAAGGGCGCGAGGCCAATCTGGGCTATGTTTTCGCCCGGCATACCGTCATCGAGCAAGGCCTGAACGGGGTTGCCGTTCGTCAACCCTGCGCTGGTGTCGCGCATGTCAAAATGCGCATCGAATGTAATGAGTCCGGTTTTCGACAAATCGCCAAGCCCGTGGACGCCGGGCCTTGTGATGGCGTTGTTGCCGCCGATGATCAGTATGAGATCGCTTTGCGCACGCAAGTCGGCGACGGCGTCGCGAATGAGCGCGAAGCATTCAGCCGGCGAGGCTTTCGACACATCCAGATCGCCGGCGTCATAAACCGGCAACGCCAGCTCCAAACCGCTTTCGAGATCGTAGGTTCCCATGCGCCGCAGGGCGGCGCGAAGAACGCCAGGCGCCTGGTCGCAAGCGCCGGGCGTCACCGAGCCAAGCGACACCGGCGCGCCGATGAGCGAGACCGAAACATTGGGATCGTCGCGTTGCAACAGGTTTGAAATGGTATTCCATTTTTTCATGCCCCAATGATCGCGCGCGCGCGCCGTGTTCACAAGCCCTCGCGAAGCCGGCTATAGAGTGCGCATGTGGGACGCGCTTTTTATCAATGCGGAGATCGCGACGATGGTCGTGGGCGGCGAGCCTTACGGTCTCGTCCGGGACGGCGCTGTCGGCGTGCGCAACGGCGATATCGCATTTGTCGGGGCAATGAGTGAATTAGGCGCTGACATCGGCGATGTCGCACGCGAAATTCACGATATTGGCGGCGACCTCATAACGCCGGGGCTGATCGATTGTCATACGCATCTTGTCTGGGCTGGCGACCGCAGCAGCGAATTCGAGGCACGCCTTCTCGGTAAGTCTTATGAAGAGATCGCGGCAGCCGGCGGCGGTATAATGGCGACGGTGAATGCGACACGAGACGCCGATGAGGCAATGCTGCTCGATGCGGCGACGACGCGGCTGCAGGATTTCATAAACGAAGGCGTCACAACGATTGAAATCAAGTCCGGCTACGGTCTCGACCTTGAGACCGAGTTGAAGATATTGCGCGTCGCTCGCGCGCTGGAGGATGAAGACCGCATCCGTGTGCGGACCACGTTTCTTGGCGCCCACGCCTTGCCCCCGGAATTTTACAGAAAAGACGCCTATATCGAATTTATCTGCAACGAGATGTTGCCAGCGGCGCATGCTGAAGGCTTGCTGGATGCTGTCGATGGCTTTTGCGAAACGATTGGATTCAGCGCAGCGCAAATCGAACAGGTCTTTAAGAAAGCCGTGACGCTCGGATTACCGGTTAAGCTGCATGCGGAGCAACTTTCCGATCAGGGCGGCGCACGACTGGCGGCGAAGTATGGCGCGTTGTCCGCGGATCACCTTGAATATTTGAATCCGGCGGATGCATCCGCGCTGGCGGAAGCGGGCACTGTCGCCGTGCTGTTACCCGGCGCCTTCTATTTTCTCCGCGAAACGCAAAAGCCGCCATTAGAGGCATTGCGCGCAGCGGGCGCAATCATGGCGGTCGCAACAGACTGCAATCCCGGCACGTCGCCGATGACGTCGCTGCTGCTCGCCGCCAATATGGCGACGACATTTTTCGGATTGACCGCAGAAGAAACGCTCGCCGGCGTTACGCGAAACGCGGCGAAAGCGCTCGGACTTGAAAGTTGCGGCGAAATTTCCGTTGGCAAGCGCGCCGATTTCGCCATATGGGACGCCACGCGCCCGGCAGAGCTTGTCGCGACGATCGGACAAAACCCGCATATTGCGACCGTGTTCGGCGGCGAGATCTGTTCATAATAGTTTTGTTCAGGCGACCTGCAGAATTCATCACATAATATGTTGAAATTTCGCGATATTTCCTATCCATGCGACCTGGTGAAAGGACCAAATACCGCCCGCGGTTTTGCGACGCCAATTACTGTTGGTCACCCTTCACATTGAATTCCAAGGGATTTTGGCATATCTAACCCTCGCGAACCGTACAGCGCGCCAAAGCCGAGAAAAATGGCCGCGATCGAACGAAGATTGCGCGGTGCTGCACGCGGGGTGCGCCTTGGCGGACGAGAAAAATGATCGCCAGAGGGCGGCTTGCGCATCCGTAGGAAGACTGGACCTGCCGAGAAAAACCAATGGTCCAGCCTTTGAAGCAGCGGAAAGGCCGCACCATGTCATCTGTTACGCCACGCCGGAAAAGTTCGATCACCGATATTCGCCGACGAAAAGGCGCAGACGAACCGTTTGTCTGCCTAACCGCCTATTCAGCCATGATGACTGAGATTCTGGACCCCCATGTTGATGTGCTGCTCGTTGGCGATTCTGTCGGCACGGTGCTTCATGGGCAGGACTCGACGATCCCTGTAACAATTGACGACATGGTGTTGCACGCAAAATCCGTCGCCCATGCGAAACCGACAGCGTTGCTTGTCGTTGACCTTCCTTTTGGTTCCTACGAAGCAGACCCCCGTAAAGCGTTTGAGAATTCAGCACGGATCCTAAAAGAGACTGGCGCTGACGCGGTAAAGATGGAAGGCGGCGTGACGCAAGGCGAAACCATCCGTTTCCTGACAGAACGCGGCGTGCCCGTCATGGCGCATATCGGTTTGCGTCCCCAGGCTGTGCGCGCAACGGGCGGGTACAGAATTGTCGGCAAGACGGACGAGGAATGCGATGCGTTGCGCGCAGATGCTGACGCCGTCGCGGAAGCCGGCGCCTTTTCCGTGGTCCTCGAAGGCGTTGTTGAGCCGCTCGCCCGGGAATTGACGGAGCGCATTGATATTCCAACCATCGGCATTGGCGCTTCGCCCGCCTGCGACGGCCAAATCCTCGTTACTGAAGATTTGCTTGGAATGTTCGACCGGACGCCGAAATTCGTTCGGCGCTTTGCGGCCTTACGGGAAACGATTGACGCCGCCGTTTCGGAATATGCAACCGCCGTCAGAAAACGCGAATTTCCGTCAGACGCGGAAACCTACGCCAACGATAATGGCGGCTGAATGTTACTGATCGCGCAGAGCGGCGACGGCAATATTGTCGATAAGGCGCGTCTCGCCGAGGCGCGCCGCCGCAAGAATGCGCGCTTCCGGCCCGCCGGCGTCGAGAAATCTAAGAGACCCGGCGTCTACAAAGTCCACATAGTCGACGGACGCGAAGCCGGCGTCAATAAGCGCGCCTTCCGCCCAGGCGCCAATGTCAGACCAGTGCGCCCCGGGCGTGGAAATCTTCTCGCCCGCTTCGCTGATGATGCGAAAAAGCGCCGGGGCGATGGCGCGTTCGCGCGCCGACAGATATTCATTGCGCGAGGACATGGCGAGGCCATCACTCTCGCGCACCGTCGGTCCGCCAAGAATGCGAACATCCATATCAAGGTCGCGCACCATGCGCCGAATGACCGCCAATTGCTGAAAGTCCTTTTCACCGAAGACCGCGATGTCGGGACGAAGGATCAGCAAAAGCTTGGCGACAATCGTGGCGACGCCGTCGAAGAAATGAGGGCGCGCGACAGCGCAATGATTTTCGCCAACGCCGCCGACCGAAACGGTCGTCGAAAAATCTTCCGGAAAGAGCCCGGCCCGCTCCGGCGCAAAAAGAATATCGCAGCCGCGATCAGCAAGACGGCCCGCATCTTTTTCGAGATCGCGGGGGTACGCGTCAAAATCCTCATGGGGCGCAAATTGAAGCGGATTGACGAATATCGTCGCAACGACACAGTCGCAGCTTCGTTTTGCGATATCGACCAGCGAAAAATGCCCCTCATGAAGCCCGCCCATGGTCGGAACAGCGCCAATCGACGCGCCGTCTTTTCGCTTTTCGGCGAGCGCGGCCTGAATTTCGGATTTCGTACGGCAAATGATCATGCTGGGTCAGCCAGGAATATTTTTCGCGTGAAGAACGCTTTTACCACGACCGGCAATCGCCGGACAAATCCATTCGCCAATTCCACTCTTTCGACGGAGCCCTAAAATGCAAGTTTCCCTGATGCGCGCCAAATTGCACAGCGCGACTGTTACCGAATGCGACCTTCACTATGAGGGGTCCTGTGCGATTGACGAGAACCTGCTGGAAGCGTCGGGCATGCTCGTCAACGAAGAAATCCATATCTGGAATGTGAACAGCGGCGCGCGGATTGTCACCTATATCATTCCGGCCGAACGCGGTTCCGGCGCCATTGCGGTGAACGGCGCCGCGGCGCGCCATTTCGCCAAGGGCGATAAGGTGATTATCGCTAGCTTTGCGCAGATGAGCCTCGACGAAGCGCACGATCACAAACCATGCGTCGTCATCCTCGGCAAAGACAACGAAATCGATTCCATCAAGTCCTAGGACGGATAATCCGGCCACGCTGCGCGCAAGAAAGCATCGTACAGCGTTTTCAGTTCCGGCGCGGTTTCCAGCGCTTTGAGATTGGCGGCGACCGTATCCTTGTCTTTCCGCGCAACCGGTCCCGTCAACGACCCTTTCGGCGATTCCATAAATCGATCGACAACCGATTGAAGATAAGGTCCAAGGATCGCCTCGGGCTCTAGTCCTGACTGTTTCGTTATCGCCGGCGCAGTTGCGTTCCAAAGGTGCGCGGCGAAGTTGCCGCTTAATACTGCAAGTGCGTGATACCGGGCCCGTTCGTGAGCGTGGATCTCGAAATGCGGGTTCGTCGCCCCGGGAAATACTTCCTGAAATGACGGCCCGCCGCGCGGACAGGCAAACGCAACCGTTTTCAGAAGTAACGAATCGACGTCATGCGGCGGGAATGAATAGAGCGGATGGAACGCAAACATGCCGTCAATATCCGCCGCCCCGGAGAAGTGGATGGCGATTTTCCCGTCGATATCCGCAGCCCATTGGTTGCGCCAGGCTTTGATCTTTCCGTCCGGCACTGCGGATGCGACGATATCCGCATCAGATATTTTCCGGCGGCAAGCATCGGCTTGCGTTCGCGCCGCGTCATGAGAAATCAGCGAAACGTCATGCCCGAGATGTTTCAGATACGCCGCGATATTAACGCCTACGCGGCCTGCGCCGAAAATTGCGTATTTCATGTTTCGCATTCTGGTTCGCTCTGTTCTGACGACAGTCGTTCACCCGTTTACCATGTTTTGCATGGGCAGCACCGCCCGGCCTGAAAATTGAATGCTTAAGGCGTGGCGCATGGCGCCGCCATCGCCTGTCGCCAGCAACCCAGCCGGAGTGAAATGCGCGATTTACTCTTACTGAGCGTCGTCGCCGCCCTTTTGGCGGTCGCCCTGCGCCGGCCATTTGTCGGCGTTATCGCCTGGGCATGGTTCTCTATCATGGCGCCCCATCAGATTGCTTATGGCGTCTATGACATCCCCCTGAACCTTGTCATCGCCGGCGTCACGTTATTCGCCTATGTGATTTCAGGCGAGGCGATGAAGTTTCGGATTGATCCGGTTATCGCATTTATTATCGCCCTCGCCGGTTGGTTAACCATCGCGCAAGTGTTCTCCCTGAACCCGGAAAACTCCGCGCCGCACACGGACCGTTTCCTGAAAACGCTATTGTTCGTATTGGTCTGCGCGCAGATGGCGACGAGCAAGCTGAGGCTCCATGCGCTGATCTGGGTGCTCGTTGGCGGCATCGGCTTCTTCGCTGCGAAGGGCGCGTTATTCACCATCGTCACCCTTGGCGAGTTTCGCGTTCAAGGCCTGCCCGATACGATTATCGAGGACAATAATCATTTCGCCGTCGCCACCGCAACGGTCCTGCCGATGATGCTGTATCTGCGCTCGCAGGTTTCTTCAAAACGAATTAAGTTCGCACTCTCCGCGCTGCTCATTCTTTCCGTGCTGGCGATTGTCGGCACCCATTCACGGGGCGGCGCCGTTGCGCTCGCCTTGTTCGGCATGGTGATGTGGCTGCGTTCCCGGCACAAGATTGCGCTCATTGCCGCCGGCTTCGCAGTACTGGCGCCAGCGATTGTCTTTATGCCGGCGAAGTGGGGTGAGCGCATGTCGACGATAACGTCGGCAGCGGAAGACAAATCCTTCATGGGCCGCGTCGACGCATGGGTCATCAACACGAAACTCGGTGTTGCTCACCCGGTGACTGGCGCCGGCATGCGCAATCCATATCTCTTCGAAGTCGCCCGTACGGTCGATACGGAACGCGGTCTTCGCGCCCGGGCCGCACACAGTATTTACTTCGAAATGCTCGGCGGCGCCGGATTCATCGGACTCTTCCTGTACCTTTCCCTTTACGCCGCCGGTTTCTTCGCCGCCTGGGGCGTGTTTGCCCGCCGCGAGGAGCCGGACATGGCGCCGTGGAAACCGGAACTGGCGCGCGCTATCCAGTTTTCGCTCCTGGTCTTCGCCGTTGGCGGCGCGGCCGTCTCCATGGAGATGTGGTACGGCTATCTCATGCTGATCGCCTGCGCTGGCGCGCTCTCACGCATCACGCCGAAAGAAACAACACTGCCACGCTACGCCCCTGAAAATGCGTTGCGCCCGCCGCCGGTTCGAATGACGCCGCTGCGGTCCGGCGCCTGACACTGTTTTTAATGATTATGGGCTGGAATGGGCGTCCCTGTCGCCGGGATGTCCTTTGCGGGCGATGACGCAACGACGGTTGACGTCGAATCTGTCTGATCGATGCTGCCATCGGGACATTCGCCGCCCACATCGATCTGGATCGTGCTGTGATGGATGCCGTATTCCGTTGCGAGAAATTCTTTCGCGGAACGCAACGCCGTCGCCGCCTCATCGGCCCGGTCAACGCAGGCGTGCAGCGTAATGCGCGGCTGATCGGGCGTAATCTGCCAGATGCGAATGTGGTGTACGCCTTTAATCGCTGATGAAGCCGCGGTGAGTCCGGCGGCCAGTTTCCCCGTATCCACATCTCCGGGCGCCCCTTCGAGAAGAATGAATCCCGTTTCCTTTAAGAGGCGGATGGCCGAGACGCCGATTAACGCTGCGACGAGAATGGACAATATCGGATCGATCCGCACCCATCCCGACGCCGCAATAACAATAGCTCCGACAATTGCCGCAACCGAACCTAACAGGTCGCCAACAACGTGAAGCATGGCGCCGCGCATATTGAGATCGTCCGAGGCGCCGCGATGGAGAATTAAAAATGCAATAATGTTCGCGATCAGTCCGCCGATGGCGACCCAGAGCATCAGCGGCGCATCGATCGCGACCGGCGATGCAAATCGCTGTACCGCCTCGATGACGATCCAGACGAGGAGCACGGTTAAGAGGATGCCGTTCACAAACGCCGCGAGGACCTGCGCGCGCCGATACCCGAAATGGAGATTGGAATCGGCGGGTCGCATGGCGAAAAGCTGCGCACTCGCGGCGAGGCCAAGCGCGAGGGCGTCGGTCAGCATATGCGTCGCATCCGCCAACAGCGCCAGCGATCCGGAGATCACGCCGCCGACAATCTCGACAATCATGAAAGTGACAATGACGCCAAGCGCCAGCAGCAGCCGGCGACTGTTTTTCGCGCCTTCGGTCGTCTGGTGCGTACAGTCTGTCATGCGTCGGCCGGTTTTTCTCCGAACGCTAAAAATGATGCCCCTTCTTTCAAGACCTTAGTCCTGAATTGCGCCTCGTCGCAACGCCTATCCGCCACTACGCGCCATCAATCGCTGAAAGTTCGTATTTATTTCGAAATCCGATTAACGGCTGAAAAAAGCGTGACGTGATAACATCAACCTTGCTAGAGTCCCCCGCAGTCCGGACGCGGTGGGGCGTCTTGCGAGGAAGGGGTAAGCCGCGTTGTGTTTGGGGCGCTATCTGAAATTGACGGCATAGTCGCGGCGGCGTTTGCGGCGGCGATCAGTACGACCGGGATCGCCGCGGTCGCGCTTTTCGGCGCGGTCATCGAACGGCGCGCCGGGTATTTTTCCGCATTCGCCGTCGGTCTCTTGAGCGTCGCGGTGCTGCTGCACCTGATTCCGGAGACGCTCGAATACTCATTCTCGTCGATCGGTTGGGTTTTCGGCGGCTTCGCCATCATGGTGCTGGTCGGCATCGCTGTGCAGCTTGCCGTCAACAGGAACCCGGAAGGCGCCGCGCTGACTTTCGGCTACGCGTCGATCATCGGCTTGGCCGCGCATTCCTTCCTTGATGGCGTCATTTACGCCGCAGCTTTTCAGGATGACCCGTTTACTGGCCTCATCGGTACTGCGGGATTGATGCTTCACGAGTTCCCGGAAGGCATTATAGCGTTCTTTCTGCTGGCGCAGGCGGGCCTGTCGCGCACCAATGCGATAATCGGGGCCTTTATCGCCGCCTCGGCAACGACTTTTGCGGGCGCCGTGATCGCCAACACCGCCATCTGGATGACGGAGGGGCCGTCCATGTCCGCCATGCTTGGCGCGGCGGCCGGCGCGCTTATCTATGTGCTGATCGTTCACTTGGCGCCCCACGCATCCCGGGCGCCGAAGAAACGCGGCTATCTGTTTGCACAATTAGGCGTTATCGTTGGCGTCGCAGCGATCATTCTGAACAGTCTCGCCGGCGGCCATCACCACTAAGGCTTACGCGATTGGGATCAGGAAAAATGCGACCGCAGCGGCGGCGTAGACCCCGAAAAGAACGCCCATTCGAAGCACCGTGTTTCGCGCGAGATAAATCGCAACCGGGATGAGCATCACATTGATGATGATGAGGAACCACGCAAAGCTCGACGTCGGCGCCAATTCTGCGAGCGGCGGCGCCTGAAAGACGCCCTCTCCTTCGAACCCGCGCGCGATCCAAGGCAAACCGCGGGCCATATCGACTGAAATTACAAGGCCGATAAAGGCCTTTGACACATCCGACATGGTGACGCGTGCTGTGCGCATGAAACTAATGGCGCGGCTCGTCAGCGCAAAGGCGTACTCGCGCCCGGCGATGAGCCCTAGAAACACCCAGGTGGTCGACATCGGAATGTCATTGAGTTCCTTGAAGTAGAACAGGAGCGTCGCATAGGTGAAGTCGATAATCGTCGCCGAACGAATATCGGTGACCGAGGTCTTGGATTGCAGAATGCGTTGCACGGGCCCGCCCTGGTTCCAAAAGGTGTAGGCAAGGAGCAGGACCGTGACGCCGATGGCGGCGATGGCTTCAGCCGGATTGAGTCCGGAACCCGGCGTGATTCCGTCGCCGCGCGGCAGGAAGATGAATATGTTTGCAAAATCCTGCATCAGCCAGACGGACCAGAGATAAGCCGTCGTCAACCATTGCAGCAGCACCCAGACCGGTGCGTGCTGCTGGTGTTCGGTTCTACGGAAAAACTTTTCGAGGGTTCGCGACAGTGCAAGGTAAATGACCACGCCAACAACAAATGCAAGGCCATAACCGATCAGCGATTTTTGCAGCATGGAACTGAGGCCGGCCATGGTCGCGAAAATCGTCAGGACCATGAATGTCGTCGAAACCGGAATGCCGAAACGGGTCAGCACGAGCAGCATCAAGGGCGGCAGGGTGTGATACCATTGCGGCTCGAAGATCGGGTATTTGTCAGTGTTGTCGAGACGCCCGTAGGACGTGTCGCAGCCGACGCTGAAATCGCATAGCGCCTTGATCGACCCGTCAGGATTTCTGAGTTGTCCGCCATCCGTCACGTAGCCGTAGAAAAAGACGACGACGAGAATTGTGCCCGCGAACAGGAACAGCGCCCACCACGGTACGCGCCGGTTCGAATTGATGAAGGTGCCAAGCGTTTGCAGCGCATCGTTGCCGACAACGGCATAGGCGGCGAGAACGAACCCGATGAGCGCGAATATGCTGAGATCGAATTGCATGCGCCGGCCCCAAATACCTTGTCGCCGCCAACCGTTCCCCGGCGCGGCGCTCCAGCGCCTTGTCCGATCCGAACCTTACGGATCGTAGCGCGAAAAAACCCCAGCCCCCGTTTCGGCGGCTGAGGTTCCATCCCGCATTATTGTCACAGTTTTATGACGATCAGGCGGCGACCCGCATGGAGACGATTTTCGTCGGGTTCGCCGGGGGCTCGCCCCGGGCGGCGGCGTCCACATTCTCCATGCCTTCGACAACCTGGCCCCAGGCGGTGTACTGGCCGTCAAGAAATGACGCGTCGTCAAAGCAGATGAAGAACTGACTGTTGGCGCTGTTCGGGTCCTGGGCGCGGGCCATGGAACAGACGCCGCGCTGGTGACCCACGTCATTGAACTCGGCCTTGAGGTTAGGCTTGTCGGAGCCGCCTGTACCATTGCCTTTCGGGCAGCCCATCTGCGCCATAAATCCTTCAATGACGCGGTGGAGTTTTACGCCGTCGTAGAACCCTTCTTCCGCCAGCTCCTTGATGCGCGCCACATGGTTCGGCGCCTTTTCCGGCATCAGCTCGATCGTGACGTCGCCTGTATCCAGTTGCAGAATGATCTTCTCGCTCATCGTTCAAGTTTCCCGTCAATTCGCGTCGGCACTTTGATGTCGCATATGTCTTTTACATAGCCGGTGTCATCGACGTCGCCGCGCCGTTTTAGATATCGCATGAAGGTTTCGCTGTCTGTGCGCATCACCTTGATATCGCGTCGCTCAGCCGCCGGAATATCCGATGCAACGCGCACGCGCATGATTGGCGTCGGGCGCGAAGGCGGCTCGCCTCTCGCAATACGCCGCGTCGCTTCAAAGCCGTCAATGATCCATCCCCACGCGGAATAGCGCTTATCGAGGTTCAAACGGGAATCGCCGATCATCAGGAAGAACTGGCTGTTGGCGCTATTGGGATCGCCCGTCCGCGCCATGGACATGACGCCCGGACAGTGAAGCGGCCAGAGATCGACAGTAGACGCCGTTGTGAAGCTCCGCAGCGACTCTGGCTGCGCGCCGACCGGCATGCCGTCGATATAGCCAACCCGCGGCGCAATCCGGTCGCGGCCGATCACACGGAAGCCCTGGACATCGCTCGTATCGCGAAGGAATTCGCCGGGCACATTGGGCTTGTCTGAGCCGCCGCTGCCGTCGCCCTGCGGATCGCCGCCCTGCGCCATAAACCCTTCGATGACACGGTGAAACCGGAGGCCGTTGTAAAATCCTTCCCGGGTCAGCTCACGAATGCGCTGCGCATGGGCCGGCGCAATATCGGGCCGCAATTCGATGATGACCGTGCCCGCCGGCAGATCCATATAGATAAGGTTTTCCTGATTAACTGCCCGCCAGGCGTCCGCTGGCGCGTTCTCGGCGATTTCCTGGGGCGTCGGTTCCGCAGGCGCATCGTCGTCCGCCAGAACCGGCATTGACGCGAAAATCGCCGCAGCGAGTGATAAGCCTACATAACGCATAACCGGTATTCCAATCTCTTTAACGGGCGCGGAAAATTTCAGCCCAGTAGCCATCATCTATCAAACCGATGGACCGCAAATGCGGCGGAAATTTGAGCCTTTTGCCTTCCAATAGCTAGGAAAATTTCTTTTTCAAAGCCTCGGCCACATGGGCCGGCACGAATGACGCGATATCGCCGTCGAGGCGGGCGATTTCCTTCACGAGGCGCGAGGCGATGGATTGATAGCGTACGTCCGCCATCAGGAACACGGTTTCGATTTCGTCATTGAGCGACTGGTTCATGCCGACCATCTGGAATTCATATTCGAAGTCCGACACGGCCCGCAGACCCCGGACGATAATGCCGGCGCCGACATCTTCGGCGAATTTCATCAAAAGGTTTTCAAACGGCGTCACCTTGATCGCAACGCCGCTCGCTTTTGAAATGCGCGCCATCTCCCGTTCGACCATCGCAACCCGTTCATCGAGAGAGAACAACGGGCCCTTGTCGCGATTGATGGCGACGCCGATGACAAGTTCGTCGACAAGTTTGACCGCGCGCTCAATGATGTCCACATGACCAAGCGTCAGCGGATCGAAGGTTCCGGGATAAAGGCCGCGGCGTTTAACCATCCTCACCGTCCTCATCATCGCCTTCCGCATCTTCAACGCGGCCAACGGAAACAACCTTCTCGCCTTCGCGGGTCTTGAAGATGGTCACCCCTTGGGTGTTGCGCCCGGCGATGCGGATGCCGTCCACCGGCGTGCGGATGAGTTGTCCGCCATCCGTAACCAGCATCAACTGATCGGTTTCCTCTACTGGGAATGACGCCACGACTTCGCCGTTTCGCTTCGTTGTCTGGATTGCGATAATGCCTTTGCCGCCCCTGCCTGATGTTCTGTACTCATAGGAAGAGGTACGCTTGCCGTAGCCGTTCGCGGTGACCGCGAGAACAAACTGTTCGCGCGCGCCCAATTCGGCGATCCTCTCCTGGCTGATGGCGACGTCCGGCGTATCGGCGTCTTCCGGTTCGTCGATATTGTCTTCGCCGGCGGCGCGGCGCATGGCCGCGGCGTGTTTCAAATAAGCCTTGGCGTCCTCCGACGAGGTTTCCACGTGATGAAGGATCGCCATGGAAATCACGTGATTGCCCTTGTCGAGCTTGATGCCGCGGACGCCCGTGGATGTGCGCCCGGCGAAGACGCGCACTACGTCTACGGGAAAGCGAATGCAGTGGCCCGTTGCTGTTGTCAGCAAGACGTCTTCTTCCTCGCGGCAGATCTGCACGCCGATAATCGCGTCGCCCTCGTCGAGCTTCATGGCGATCTTGCCGTTGCGATTGACGCGCCGGAAGTCCGACAGCTTGTTACGGCGAACGCTGCCCGAGCGCGTCGCAAACATAATCTGCAACTGTTCCCACGCGTCCTCGTCTTCGGGGAGCGGCAGGATGTTTGTTACGCGCTCATCGGGCCCGAGCGGCAGGAGGTTCACGAACGCCTTGCCGCGGGACGTCGGCGCGCCTTCCGGCAGGCGCCAGAGCTTCAGCTTGTAGGACATGCCCGTGTTCGTGAAGAACAGGAGCGGCGTATGGGTATTGCCGACGAAGAGCTGGCTGACGAAATCCTCGTCCTTGAACTTCATGCCGGCGCGGCCCTTGCCGCCGCGTTTCTGCGCGCGGTAGGTCGAGAGCGCCGTGCGCTTCACATAGCCGGAATGGGTAACCGTCACGACCATGTCTTCCTGAGCGATGAGGTCTTCATCCTCGACCTCGCCCTCGGCGTCCATGATCTCGGTCTTGCGCGGCGTTGCGAACTCGTCGCGCACCGCTTGAAGTTCGTCGGTAATGATTGTCATGACGCGATCACGCCGGCGCAATATATCGAGATAGTCGGCGATCTTGTCGGCGAGGCCTTTCAATTCGTCGCCAATTTCGTCGCGACCAAGGGCCGTCAGCCGCTGCAGGCGCAGATCGAGAATGGCCTTCGCCTGTTCCTCGGACAGTTTCAGCGTGCCGCCGTCGGTCATCATATGGCGCGGATCGGCGACGAGCGCCACGAGGGGCGCCAGGTCTTTCGCAGGCCAGTCCCGCTCCATCAATTGCGCTTTCGCGGTCGCCGGGTCCGGCGCTTTTCGAATGAGCGCAACGACCTCGTCAATATTGGCGACAGCGATGGCGAGACCCACAAGGATATGCGCGCGGTCCCGGGCCTTCGCGAGATCGAACTTTGTGCGCCGGGTAACGACTTCCTCGCGGAAGTCGATGAACGATGAAAGCACATCCCGCAGGGTCAATTGCTGCGGGCGCCCGCCATTCAGCGCCAGCATGTTGACGCCGAAACTCGTTTGCAGGGCGGAGTGCCGGTAAAGCTGGTTCAGGACCACATCGCCGGCGGCGTCACGGCGCAGCTCGACAACCACGCGAATGCCTTCACGGTTGGATTCGTCGCGAATGTCGGCGATGCCCTCAATCTTCTTCTCACGCACCAGTTCGGCGATGCGCTCGATCATCAGGGACTTGTTCACCTGATAGGGGATCTCGGTGATGACGATGCCGTAGCGATCCTTGCGGATTTCATCGATGGTGGCGCGCCCGCGCATAACCACTGAGCCGCGCCCAAGGAGCAGCGCCGCCTTCGAACCGGTGCGCCCGAGGATCGTGCCGCCCGTCGGAAAGTCCGGACCCGGAACAATGCCGATCAGCTCCTCGTCTGAAATTTCCGGGTTCTCCACCATGGCGATGGTCGCATCGACAATTTCACCGAGGTTATGCGGCGGAATATTGGTCGCCATGCCGACAGCAATACCGCCTGCTCCGTTAACGAGCAGGTTCGGGAACCGGGCGGGCAGCACCATCGGCTCATGTTCCGAACCGTCATAGTTCGCCTGGAACGCGACCGTATCTTTTTCGATGTCTTCAAGCAGCGCCGCGGCAGGCTTGCCCATGCGCACTTCCGTATACCGCATGGCCGCCGGCGGATCGCCGTCAATCGAACCGAAGTTGCCCTGCCCGTCGAGCAACGGCAGGCGCATGGAAAAATCCTGCGCCATGCGGACGAGCGCATCGTACACCGCCTGATCCCCATGCGGATGATATTTACCGATGACATCGCCGACAACGCGCGCCGATTTCTTATAAGGCCTGTCCCAGAAATACTTGTTCTCGTGCATCGACCAGAGGATGCGCCGGTGTACGGGTTTCAAGCCGTCCCGCGCATCCGGGATTGCGCGCGAGACGATCACGCTCATAGCGTAGTCGAGATAGGACCGGCGCATTTCGTCTTCGATGGAGATCGAGGAGACGCTCGGATCGGCCGGCGAACCGCCTTCGTTTTCCGGCGTTTCGTTGCCGGAATCGTTGTTGTTGTTGTCGTCCGTCATGTAAGGGAGAAACCTGTGGAATCGGCTGGAAAATCAGGCGTCTGGCTTACCATTTGGGCTCCTCAAAGCCAAGCGCGGGCACGCCTTTTGCGCCTATTATTCGCGTTGTACCTTCGCGAATTTTCGGCGTCTGCGGCGGTCCTTCGGTTCGGGTTCAGATCAGCGGTAAAAAGCGGAAGCAAATCAACAAGTTCAGCCGAAGGCCTCGCGCCCTGTGGAAAAAACATGTATGCTGACCGCGAATATCCGGTTCGGATTTCTTGTTGCGTGAGGGGTGTTCATGAACGGAATAACGAGGCGCCGATTCGTCGCCGCCGGCGCGGCGGCGGGAACATGCGCTCTTGGCGTGCGGGCGATTGCACACGAGACCAACGGACCGAGCGTCTGGACAGCAAAAGCCGACATGCCCTTCCCGGTTCAGGAAATTTATCCGGCGCCGTTCTGGAAATCGGGCGCAGCGTCGCAATCCCTGAAACCGCAACCGCACGATATCCTCGTAAACGCCGGCGGACTGACGCCGACGAAACCTTTCAACGTCACCGACGAAACCGTCTGGTTTGATCCGGCAGCGAATGAATGGGGCGAAGGCGCACCACTGCCCGCGCCGCGTCACCACCTCATGCTCGTCAACAACAATCGCGCCCTTTACGGCGTCGGCGGTTTCGCGCGCGACGCAAACGCCGGCTGGCGCATGCGCGCCGATTGCTGGCGCCTTGATGCGATTGACGGCGCGTGGACGCCCGTTGCGTCCATACCGCATCCCCAAGGCGAAGCTGTCTGCGTATCGCTCGGCGGGTTCATTCACGTCGTGGGCGGGCGCGCGCCCGCCGGCAGCCGCAATCGCGACTGGGCTGATCATATCGATACGGACAAACACTGGGTCTACGACGCCGGCGCTGATCGCTGGGCCTCAGCCGCGCCGTTGCCGACCCCGCGCAACTCCGCCGCCGGCGCAGTGGTGAACGGCGTGCTTTATGTCATCGGCGGACGCACTGTCGGCGGCGGGAACACAGCCGCTGTCGAAGTCTACGATCCGCTGTCAAACCGGTGGGACGCCGTACGCCCCATGCCGAAAGCGCAAGGCGGCCTCGCCGCCGCGACGTTGAATGGCCGGATTTACGCCTTTGGCGGGGAGTATTTCGGAGCCGGCGGCGGCGGGGTTTATGCGGAGGCCTGGGAATACAACCCGCGCACGGACCGCTGGCGCGCTGTTGCGCCCATGCTGCGGCCACGCCACGGGCTCGGCGCGGTAACCCTTCGCGACGCCATCTATGTTGTCGGCGGCGCAGCGGAAGCCGGCGGCGAGGCGACATCCGCAGCGACGGACGCCTTTTCAATGCCCGCCTGACGCCCTCGCTGGACGCGGCCCCCCGCCTTTCATAAGGTCCCCGTCACGCTAGAAGACGGCGCCCGCCGGCGCCGCCGCTTTCAAAGGGGCCCCCATGATCGAGACGGTTCTCGGCTTTTTTCAAGGCCGCGCCATCGGTTTCGCCGGTATTGGCGCGATATTGTTTATCGCATTCCTGTTTTCGAAAAACCGTTTCGCCATCAATTATCGCATCGTGCTGAGCGCTTTTGCGCTGCAGGCGGCGATCGCATTCCTCGTCCTGCGCACGCCTTTCGGCGTCGGTTTTATCAAGACCCTCTCCGGCGGCGTCACAACCATACTCAGCTACGCCAATGAAGGCATCAACATGATCTTCGGGCAGCTTGCCGGCGATCAGTTCGGCACGGTCTTCGCCATTCACGTCCTGCCGATTATCATTTTCTTCTCTGCGTTGATGTCTGTTCTTTACCATATGCGCATCATGCAGGCGATTGTCGCCGGCGTCGGCGGGTTCCTGAACATGGTTATCGGAACGCGCCCCGTTGAATCGTTGAACGCCGCCGCAAACGTTTTCGTCGGCCAGACCGAAGCCCCGCTCGCCATCAAACCTTATCTCGGGCGCATCACCAATCCGCAGCTCTTCGCGATCATGACGTCCGGCCTCGCATCGGTCGCTGGCACGGTGCTCGCGGCCTATGCGACGCTAGGGGTCAATCTCGAATATCTCCTTGCGGCAAGCTTCATGGCGGCGCCGGGCGGCCTTCTGATGGCGAAAATTATTGTTCCGGACGGGTCGGAGAAAGACGAGTCGACCCTGACAATCATGGACATCACAAAAGAACGCAGCCCGCACGCCAATGTCTTCATGGCCGCCGCCGCCGGCGCACAAGACGGTCTGAAGCTCGCGCTCACCATCGGCGCCATGTTGCTTGCATTTGTAGCGTTGATCGCCCTCGCGAACGGGCTTCTTGGCGGCGTTGGCGGCTGGGTCGGCATGGACGACCTCTCGCTGCAAAAAATATTGGGTTGGGTCTTCGCCCCGCTCATGTTCCTGCTTTCCATTCCATGGTCCGAAGCGCAGGCGGCCGGCGCCCTCTTCGGCGAGAAACTCATTCTCAATGAGTTCGTCGCCTATATCAGTTTCATCGGACAGGAAGACGCTTTCAGCGCCAAGTCGCAGGCAATCATCACCTTTGCCTTGTGCGGGTTTGCGAACCTCTCCTCCATCGCCATCCTTCTTGGCGGGCTCGGCTCGCTCATCCCGGAACGCATGAGTCAGATCGCGAAATACGGCGTCTACGCCATTCTTGCGGGCTCCCTTTCAAACCTGATGAGCGCCGCCCTCGCCGGACTGATTCTGCCGTGATCGCGCCGCGGTAGCCACGTCATCGGCGAGACGGTACGATCGCTCGAAAATGCACTTTGTCGATAATATTTTTCCGCATCTCGCGCGGTTTTCCAGCGAGGGGTTTCCGGTCGCTATCGTCACGTTGATTGATGTCGAAGGCTCTTCTCCGCGGCCCGTCGGCGCCATGGTCGGCGTCGCCGGCGACGGCCGCGCTGTCGGGATGATCACCGGAGGATGCGCCGAGAAAGCCATTGTCGAGGAAGCGCTTCAATGTATTGCGGCAGGCGAAAACAAGACGGTGCGCTATGGCGCCGGCTCGCCCTATCTCGACGTGGTTCTCCCATGCGGGTCAGGCATTGATCTCATGATCAACACCGTCGACGCGGCGAAAGTCACCGACGACGTGAATATTTTACATGAAAAGCGTCGATCTGCGTCTGTGATCTTTGATAAGAATGACATGACAATGCTGGTCTCTGGAAAAGATCCGGAAACGCAATCGAGCAACGTTTTTGTCTTTCGCTACGATCCTGACTTTCGCATTTACGCCTTTGGCGAAGGCGCGAATCTCGTTTCCTTCTGCAGCCTCGCCGATCAGGCCGGATATGCCGTCACTGCATTCAGTCCAGACGCCGATGCACTCGAATATTTAAGCGGCGCCAAAATCGTTGGTCGCCCTATTCATCGCGACGCTGATTTCTCGGCGTTGGCATTCGATCCGTACACGGCGGTTGTGACCCTCTTTCACGAGCACGAATGGGAAGCGTCGATCCTGCACGCAGCGCTAAATTCGAACGCCAGTTATATCGGCACCCTTGGCAGCCAAAAAACCCATGCCCAGCGTCTCGAGGGGCTGGCGGCGGCGCCCGCAACCCGGCGCCCGGCCTCCGTCATTCATGGGCCGATCGGCCTCGATATCGGCGCCGCTGACCCGAACGAAATCGCAATCTCCATCATCGCGGAGATCACGAAAATGCGTCGCAAAGATTCATGAAATCACTTTCCTTAATCGTTTTAGCCGCCGGGGCGTCACGGCGCTACGGCGACGACGACAAATTACTGAGCCCTTTCCGTGGCGAACCCTTGCTGAGCCATGTTCTGAGGCCATTGCGTCAGGTCTCCGCGCATCGTCATCTTGCTGTCGTGAGGCCTGACGCCAGTGACGTCGCCGAGCTCTGTCGCGCCGCCGGATTTGACACCATTGAGAATGCCCGCGCCGATGACGGCATGGCGGGGTCGATTGCTACAGGCATAGCGGCCGCCGCCGATTGCGACGGCGCCATGATTGTTCTGGGCGATATGCCGCTGATCAAACGAGAAACAATCTCCGAGGTCATGAATGTCTGGGCCGAAGCCCCGCCGAACGCTATCGCGGCGCCAACCTTCAACGGACGGCGTGGTCATCCGGTTATTTTCTCTAGCGGTTATTTTACTGAACTCGAGAAACTGGACGGCGATCGCGGCGCTGGCGCCGTGATCTCGAAATATAACGATGCGCTGGTCGCCGTTCCGGTCGACGATCCGGGTATTTGCGTTGACTTCGACAACGCAGCGGACTTTATGACACCCGGAGACGACGGAAACTAGACAAATCAGATATGGCGACTTTAATTGACGGAAAAGCGATCGCGGCGCGCATGACGGATTCGCTGGCGCAGGAGTCCAAGGCGTTCGCTGAATCAAGCGGCGCGCAGCCCTGCCTCGCCGTTGTTCTCGTCGGCGAAGATCCGGCAAGCGCGGTCTATGTCCGCAACAAGGGGAAGATGGCGGAGAAAGTCGGCTTTCGGTCGATACAGAAGACCCTTCCCGCAGAGACATCCGAAGCGGCGCTCGTTGAGGAAATCAAAGCGCTCAACGAGGACCCTTCCGTGCATGGCATTCTGGTCCAACTCCCGCTGCCGGGTCACATCAATGAATCGCGCATCATCGAACTCATTGCGCCGGAAAAAGACGTTGACGGATTTCATCCGATCAATGTCGGGCGATTGAACAGCGGTGAATTTGACGCCGCCCTTATACCTTGCACGCCGGCCGGGTGCGTCATACTAGCGAAAGACGCGCTTGCGGGCGATCTGACGGGCAAACATGTGGTCGTCGTCGGGCGCTCGAACATTGTTGGCAAACCGGCGGCGCAATTGTTTCTGGCAGAAAATTGCACTGTCACGATTGCCCATAGCCGGACACAATCCCTGCCGGACCTCGTGCGCACCGCAGACATTGTTGTTGCAGCGGTCGGTCGTCCGGAAATGATCAAGGGCGGCTGGCTTCGCGAAGGCGCTGTAGTCATCGACGTCGGAATTAATCGCGTGGACGCGCCGGAGAAAGGCGACGGCAAGACGAAACTTGTCGGCGATGTGGACTTTTCCGAAGCGCAGCAAGTCGCGGGCGCTATCACGCCGGTGCCCGGCGGCGTTGGCCCCATGACCATTGCGATGCTCATGGCGAATACCCTGAAAGCAGCGAAGCGTCAGCACGGAGTGGCGGCGTAATTTCGCTATTCTTTTTTCCAAACAGAATCCCGCGCGATAAAGCCAGCTTCAATACTAATAGACGAGGACATAATGACGGACGTTATGAAATTCGAAGTTGTCGATGGCGTTGGCGTTATCTCAATTGACTCGCCTCCCGTGAATGCACTCGGTGTCGCAGTACGCCGCGGCATCCGCGACGGCTTCGATATGGCGTGGGCGGACGAAAATGTTAAGGCCATTGTCCTCATATGCGATGGGCGCACTTTTTTCGCCGGCGCCGATATTTCCGAATTCGGCAAGCCGCCGCAGGAACCGTCCCTGCCGGAACTGGTGACGCATATGGAGGCAAGCCTCATTCCAACCGTCGCCGCGATTCACGGAACGGCGCTCGGCGGGGGGCTTGAAGTCGCCATTCATTGCCATCACCGGATTGCGCTTCCAACGGCGAAAGTCGGGCTGCCCGAGGCGCATCTTGGACTTCTTCCCGGCGCCGGCGGCACGCAGCGCCTGCCCCGCATGGTCGGCGTACCGACGGCCCTCGATATCATCACCAGCGGGCGTCATGTCGGCGCTACGGAAGCGTTGAAGCTCGGCGTCATTGACGCCATTGCCAACAGCGACTCGTTGCGCGACGAGGCGGTCGCCTATGCAAAGAAACTGGTTGCCGACGATGCGCCGGTCGTCCGCATTCGCGACCGCGACGACTTGATTGCTGAACATCGCGGCGATGCAGCGGTGTTCGACAATTTCCGAAAGAAAGGCGCGCGCAAGTTTCGCGGTTTCAAGGCGCCGGAAAACATCATCAAATGCATCGAGGCTGCCGTAAATCTTCCCTACGAGGAGGGCTTGAAAGAGGAACGCCGACTGTTCATGGAACTCCATGACAGCATTGAGTCGCAGGCGCAGCGATATGTGTTTTTCGCAGAACGTCAGACTTCGCGAATTCCCGACGTGCCAAAGGATACGCCGACCCGGGATGTCAAATCGGCCGGTGTCATCGGCGCCGGCACCATGGGCGGCGGCATCACCATGAACTTCCTGAATGCCGGCATTCCCGTCACGCTCATCGAGCAGACGCAGGAAGCCCTTGACCGCGGCGTATCCGTCATTCGCAAAAACTATGAGAATTCAGCGAAGAAAGGCCGGGTCACCGCTGAGCAGGTGGACCAACGCATGGCGCTGATTTCGCCGTCTACCGACTATAATGACCTGAGCAACACGGACCTCATTATTGAGGCTGTCTTTGAAACCATGCCCATCAAGAAAGACGTGTTTGGCAAACTTGACGAGATCGCCAGGGACGGCGCTATTCTCGCGTCCAATACATCCTATCTGGATCTCGATGAAATCGCCGCCTCCACGAAACGCCCGCAGGACGTTATTGGATTGCACTTCTTTTCTCCAGCGAATGTGATGCCGCTTCTGGAAATCGTTCGCGGGGAAAAAACCGGTAAGGATCTTATCAACACAGCACTGAAGCTTGCCAAGAAAATCGGCAAGAGCCCGGTCGTCTCGCGTGTCTGTCATGGCTTCATTGCAAACCGAGTCATGACTGTCCGCGGCCGCGAAGCCGACGCCATGATCCTCGAGGGCGTGGCGCCCGACCTCATTGATCGCGTCATCTATGACTATGGCTTCGCCATGGGGCCATTCCAGATGCGCGACCTCGTTGGGCTCGATGTTATTGGCCGCGGCTCCAATGAGAAAACCGTCGCGGGCGAGCTTGTAGCGCGCGAGCGGCTCGGCCAGAAGAAGAATGGCGGCTATTACGACTACGACGAAAACCGGAAGGCGACGCTGTCGCCGATCGCTGTCGATATCATTCGCGAGGTCGCACAGGAAAAAGGCGTGCCGCAAAACCCGGGCGCCACCGAAGACGACATCATTGCCCGCCTGCTTTATCCAGTCGTCAATGAAGGCGCGAAACTGCTCGACGAAGGCATCGCGATCCGTGGCTCGGACATCGATATCGCCTGTATCAAGGGCTACAATTGGCCGATTTATCGTGGCGGTCCGATGTTCTGGGCGGATACCGTTGGCCTCGACAAAATCGTTTCAAAACTTGGCGAACTCGCCAGTGCGCATGACGAGGCCTTTACCCCCTCCCCGTTTCTTGAAAAGCTCGCAAAAGACGGCGGACGGTTAAGCGCCGTTTCACAATGACCAATCGGCGCCGGCTAAGATGACGTCGGATAAAGCCTGGTGGCGCGGGGCGACGATCTATCAGATCTATCCGCGCAGCTTTTGCGATACTAACGGCGACGGCGTCGGCGATCTGCCCGGCGTCATCAGCAAACTCGATTACATTGCCGGTCTCGGCGTCGATGGAATCTGGCTCTCGCCATTCTTTACCTCGCCAATGGCGGATTTCGGTTATGACGTGGCCGACTACCTCAATGTCGATCCCATTTTCGGAACGCTCGCGGATTTTGACGCACTGATCACGCGCGCGCATGCGCTCGGGCTGAAAGTGATTATTGACCAGGTGTACTGCCACACATCGAACCGGCACGCATGGTTTCAGGAAAGTCAGCAAAGCAAATCCGGCGCACGTGCGGACTGGTATGTATGGGCGAACGCCAAAGCCGATGGATCGCCGCCGAATAATTGGCTGTCGCTGTTCGGCGGGCCGGCCTGGAGTTGGGACGGCCGCCGGCGCCAATATTACCTCCATCACTTCCTGAAAGAGCAACCAACCCTCAACCTGCATAATCCCGACGTTATAGATGCGCTGATCGATACTGGCCGGTTCTGGATTGAACGCGGCGTTGATGGATTCCGCCTCGACGCGCTGAATGTCGGCATGCACGATGAGCAGCTCCGTGATAATCCGCCAGCTAACGATATCGGGACCGCTACAAAACCCTATGACATGCAAGAGCCTGTTTACACGCTATCGCAAGGAGACATGAGAAGCGTCGTAGGGAAAGTCTCCGATGCGTTCCGAAAAGCTGGCGGCGAAGACTTCTTTACGGTGGCTGAAGTCGTCGGCAAGGACCCGCACGCAGCAATGGCTGACTACACAGATGGCGAAAACACGCTGAGCGCCGCCTACAGTTTCGACTTTATCGGCGCGGAAGACGCCTCGGCGGCGCTACTCAAATCGGCATGCGCACATTGGGAAAGTTCAAAAGGCCGCGGATCGCCCGCCTGGGCGCTTTCAAATCATGATTGCCGCCGTATCGCGACCCGCTGGCGTATCGGAAATGACCACAATGCGAATGCGCGCCTGTTCGCCCTGCTGCATGCCGCTTTTCGTGGGCCGACATTTATCTATCAGGGCGAGGAACTTGGCCTGCCGCACGCCGATATCGCCTTCGACGACCTTGTCGATCCGGAAGGCATAGCCAACTGGCCTGCATCGCAAGGCCGCGACGGCGCGCGTACGCCCATGCCCTGGCGTATATCGGAACGAAACGCCGGATTTAGCAACGGAACGCCATGGTTGCCCGTCGACGACAAGCATCCGCCCCTCGCTGCTGATATACAGGAAACCGACGCAAACTCGACGCTTTCCTTTTTCAAGGAAGTGATCGCACTTCGGCGGAACTCAAAGGCATTGCGATATGGGGCCTTCGAAGTATTGAAATCACCGGATGCAATATTCGCAGTCCGCCGCACGCTTGGCGATGAAGAATGGGTTTGCGTCTACAATATTTGCAGTGAAAACGTGGCCTGGCAGCCGGAACCGTTTGCGGACTATGAAATTATTGTACACACAAATTACGCTCGAACGGGCGTTCACCCCCCGGAGTTTCTGAACCCGCTCGCAGCGTACATTGTCCGGCGAAAACGCTAACCAATCTCGCTCCTCAAGGCGCCCAGCAAACCCACAAATCAGGTCGCGCCCGCAAGATTGCGCGCACCGGCATGTCATTGACCGGTCCGTCTTGCGCCGCCGCCTCAAAAGCTATTCGTTTGTCAGCGCCGGCGATCAACAAAATAACAATTTCTGCATCGCGGATCGCAGATAAAGTCAAAGTCATGCGATCGACTTCATCGCCGGTGACGTCGCTTGGAACCGCCTTTATAGCGCAAACACGGTCCTGGCTTTGCAAAGCAACGTCCAGGCCTTCCGCATTCGGGAACCAGCTTGCAGTGTGGCCGTCGCCACCCATTCCCAGAACAACTGCGTCAAACGGCTTACGGCGTTTGGCGAGGTTTTCTGTAACACTGCCAATTGCCTCGGTCGGTGACTGTGAACCAGTATATAGTCCCGCTAACTCAACGCCTGTCGCGCTTGCAAAAGCATTCTGGATAAATGCTTCGTTCGAACGCGGATGATTGATATCGACCCAACGTTCATCGACGAGGGTTAGAGTTGTACGGTCCCAAGCAAGATCCCGGACCGCAAGCGTTTCATAAACCGCCTTTGGCGTCGAACCGCCGGACACGGCGATCTCTGCGTGTTCGCCCTGCCCGTGCGCCCTTTCAATCGTGATCTCCAGTAACGCTGCAATGCGCTCCGCCATTGCATCGCGTGATGAAAAGACGATCAGGTCGGCCGTCATTATTCTATGTTCCATTATGAACCGTTCAATTGTTCCACCAAAGATACCGGCGATGTGAACAGCTGGCGTTCACTTCTCCTTTCATGCGCAATAACAATCGTCAATTCACCGATTTTAGGGGGCTGCAGAGATGCAGCCGGGTTCTGAGTTACTTGAGCGTTAATACAACTGTTTTCGCCATTTATTCGCATCGGAGAAACGATCCGCGCCTGAACAAATTATTTACAAGTTGATAATAAATCTCTCGGAACCGTTCCCCTATCCGAAGGCGCATTCACCGTGACGCGAAAACGCCGCACGCATCGTCAAGCATTCATATTGCGAAGGTCCAATGACGCCGGCCTCGCGATGGCAATGCGCGCCGCTCAATTTCTACTATTTATTACGGTCTGTTATACGCCCGGCGCAATCGCAAATGAAACGGTCACTCGTAACGCCATTTCCGTTCATGGCGCCATGGAAGGACGTCTTGTCGGCAATGCGTCGTCCTACGCCCAATCCGGCAGAGATATGAGCCTGGCAGAACTTCTGTCCTCGGATTCGGCGTTACAGTTTGCGCCACGCCGACAGACCGCGCCGAATATCGGTTTCTCAAGAAACGCTCACTGGTTTCGTCTCGATATTACGAACGCTGACGACACGATTTTTCATGGCGTTCTGTCAGTGAAGTTCCCTTACCTGGAAAACGTCGACTTCGCTTATGTCGAAGACGGCAAAGTCATTCATACAGCCCAAGCCGGCGCCGCGAGAAAGATTTCGACAGGGCAGATTTCCAGCCATTTTCCATCGTTTTCGTTTTCGACGCCGCCCCATAAGTCCGCACAGATTTATGTGAAAATATCAAGCGATACATTGATCATGGCGCCTCTAAAACTTGCGCCGGCTGAGGCTTTCGTCGCCGATAATGCGCGTTCGCAAGCCCTTTTTGCTGTCAATTTAGGAATCGTGATCGCTGTCATTCTTTATGCAGCCGTCTTCTATTTTTCTATCGGAAACCGTGTCTTTATCGCGTTCCAGGCTTTTTTGCTCAGTCTATTGGCCTACGTCTTGACGTCATCGGGATTGGCGAAACACTGGTTTTTCGCTGACGCAGCCTTCAATGCAAATATTGTTTACTTTATTGCACAGAGTGCGCTGTTCGCTTCAACCGGCTGGTTCTTTCAACAATTCCTTAAAACAAAAACCTCGGCGCCGTTCGCCGACAAGGTTTTGACATGTTTTATCGGCGCAGCGCTTTTCAGCGCATTTGCGCCTTGGATGCCTGATGCAATCGGAAGCGCGATATTTTTTCTTCTTGCGGGCGGGCCAGCTTCGCTTTTTCTGCTTGGGCTCTCGATCTGGCTATGGCGCAAAGGGTGCGCTGATGCGCGCATAACGGCTATTGGCTGGGGCGTCAGTCAGGTCTCCGTCGTCTACGTATATCTGCGGCTTTTCGACGTAACGCCCTATCATGAAATCAATCATTATCTGATGGCGGTCAGTTGCAGCTTCGCTGCGATCATCTTTGCCTTTGCTATTGCGCAAAGCCTTCGCCGTCAGGCGGAGCGCCTTTCGGCGCTGGATCGACAACAAGCCGCGCAAGCCCAGTTCTTTTCAGGTTTAACACACGATCTTCGCACGCCCCTCAACGCAATTATCAATTTCTCCGACATTTTATCGAAGCAGAAAGACTATGATCTTGCCGACAAGGAGAAACTGGAAATGTTACGTCATGTGAACGATGCCGGCGTGCACATGTTGAAGATGGTGAACGATATTCTGGATCACAGCAAAGCGCAGGCGGGCGCCTATACATTGGCTTATGATCGCGAAGACGTCGCGTATGTTATACGAAATTGCATGGAGATGGTCAGCGAACTGGCGAAGACCGGCGGCGTCAAAATCTCTTTCAATGACGCGCCGGAATCGTTTTTCGCTGATATCGACGCCCAGGCGCTGCGCCGCGTCCTGACGAACCTGCTGTCCAATGCAATCAAGTTTACCGAAGAAGGCGGCCACGTCGATATAATTCTCGATCCCGACGCCGCTCCGGAATCATTCAAAATTTCCGTCGTCGACACGGGGATCGGTATCGCCAAAAAAGACCTTGATAAGGTTATTTCTGCATACGGCCAGACAGGTTCGCGATCCAGTCAAAACAGGGGAACCGGCCTCGGTCTGCCGATGGCGAAGTCGCTTATCGAACTTCATCATGGCTGTTTTTCTATTGATAGCGAGCCCGGCGTCGGAACACGGATTGAAATGACGCTGCCGTTAAATGCGCCGTCTATCAGACTCGATGAGAACGGCCATAAACGGAAACACCGAGCGGGTTCATAGCTTCGGTTTTCTTGTGTCTCAGACTATCCGCCTGACGCAGCGATAGCGGCGTCTTTCGAAGACTTCGGCGCCAAGATTCGCCTTGTCGGCGACGCGATTTACGATCAGGACAAGTGGTTGCCACAAGTATCGGTCGGCGTCCTTTACAAGAATGCGCAACATCCCGCGCTGTTGCAGGCGTTAGGCGCTGAAAACGATGAAGGCGTCGAAGCCTATATCGCGGCGACAAAGCTCTTCCTTCAGGAAAGCCTGCTCGTTACGGGCGTTCTGCGGTATTCCGACGCAAACCAGAACGGCCTTCTTGGGTTTGGCGGCATCGGCGATCCCTCAATATTGCCGGAGGCCTCAATCGCATATCTCGTCTCGCGCCGGCTCGCTGTCGGCGCAGAATACAGAATGAAGCCGGACAACCTCGGTTTCGCCGAAGAAAACGACTGGTACGATATCTACGCCGCTTTCGCCCTGAACAAGCATGTCACTTTTACCGCCGCTTATGCGGACCTTGGTTCCATTGCGACCTTTGAGAAGCAGCGCGGCGCTTATCTCTCGCTTCAGCTCGGGTTCTGAACAGATGAAATTCTTTACCGCTATCATAGTCGCAACCGTATTCAGCGTGACGCCCTCAGTCGCGAATGAAGGTGAGCTTCCGGTCGACCCATACGAAATCAAGGACGAAAATGCCGGCGCGACGCCTGTTAACAATGACAAGCTGTTCGACGCATTCAACGGCGAGGCAGGCATTGAGCGAATCGTTGATCATTTTATCGCCGGCTTGAAAACCGATCCACGTGTCGAAAAGATCTTTATCGCGAGTGACTTCGTTCGCCTGCGCAGAACGCTGATTGAACAGTTTTGCTATCTCGCCGGCGGGCCCTGTAAGTATACGGGCCGGGACATGGCGTCAGTTCACGCAGACCATGGCATTACAACACGGGAATTCGGCGCCGCCGTCGAAATCCTGCAAGACGCTATGGATAAGGAAGGCGTTCCATTTCACGTGCAGAACAAGTTTCTCGCCAAGCTCGCGCCCATGCACCGGGAAATCGTTACCCGTTAGAGCGATGATCGCTCGCTCGTATCGCGCAGCGTAACGGGAAGTCCGTCAATAACGTCTTTCTCGACTGAGAGACTGACGCTGACATTCTCAGGCAACTCAATATTGAGACGGCTTGCCTGTTCGCCCGACAGAACAACTTCGTAAGAGCCAAACGGTATGCGCTCGAAGAGAAAGAACCCGTCAAATTCCGATGTCGTCCACGCCGCCACGTTTCCGTTGGGATCAACAAGCTCCAGTTTCACGTCAGCGACTTCGCGCAAGCCCTCATCCGTTTCAAGCGAAACAACGCCGGCGATCTCGCCGGACCGCGTGAGCGGAATGTCAATTTCCGCTACTACGCCGGGCCGCGCGGAGACAACGATTTCAGCGTTCTTTGGGCCGAGCAGATAGGGATCGTCCACCGTGCTCATATCGACCTCGATTGAGGCCGGCTGGTAAGGCGCGATCCCGATGATGAGGTCACGCGAGGCGCCCTCTTCGTCAAGCTGGCGCCGTCCATCGATTTTCACCGCCGCATCTTCAATGATTTCTTCGCCGGCGGAATACTTCCGGTCATAGTCTTCGTCGATGAATACGCGCGTTGCAATCACGCCTGACCGGGCAGCGCTTTTTGCGTGCGCCGCCCATCTTTTTTTGCCGGGCTTTTTCGTGAACGACGCCGACAGTGTAAAGCCAGTTTCAAATGCGCCCTCCGTATCAACCCGTGCGAAGGCCCCGACGGAAACGTTTTTAAAGCCGTAATTGAGGCCGGCGCTGAACTGACCGGTATCGGCGCGCATATCGTAGACGGCATTGATGCGCGCGCCCGCGCGTTCGTTAAGGGGGATGTCCATCGTCGCCGTTGAGCGGGCGAACCGCCATTCAGGCGCCAAATCATATTCAATGCCGCCGCGAATAGAGCCGAATCCTGTATAGTAGTTGGCGAGGGCGACGCCCGACGCCGTCGTCTGGGAAAATCGGTCGCGGCGAATTCTGTTCAGCGTGATTTCGTTGGAGAATGCGATCGGTCCCATGGGCGCAGAGACACGGGCGGCGCCGGAGAAATTTCGCCCGCCGGATTCAAATTCCTCGCGGCGCGCCAGGATCGCGACGGGCATGGCGAAACCCTTGAATGGATTGAGAACGAAGTCGGCGCGCACTTCATCCTTGCGCCGCAGGGCGTTATCGCCGCGCCCGGGCGCCAGTTCGCTTTCATAGGAGAAGTATTCTTCATGGGCGGCGATAAGATTGATACCCGCCACATTGGTCTGCACTGAGCCTGACGCCGCAACGCCGCCGCCGACCTTATAGGAAATGTCGCCATAAATTGCAGCGCCCCCGGCGCGCGCCGACAACGAGGCGTCGATATAGGTTTCGCGCTCGCCGTTCAGCGAATAACTCGCGGCGCCAACGCCGAGCGCCAGAGAGTCGGTGACGCCGATTTCATATTTTCCCGTGATGCGCGCGGCGCCGTCATCGTCGTCAGGCGTCGCCGTGCTGTCGATAAAGAGCGATTTGTCCTGCTGGTTCACCGCCAGATACAGGCGGCTTTGCCCTTTTGAGAGCGCCGATTCGCCGACAAATATTTCTTCGACCTTCTCGCGGCGCTGGCCCTGAGGCCCGTAAAAGACGAGGCGAAACTCGTTGCGTCCGAAGACGACCGGAACTTCCAGAAATTCGTAGCGCCCGTCGGCGTTTGCGGCGCGAAAGTCGAGCAAGGCGCCGTTACGATAAAGCTCGACCTCCCATCCGTTCTGGAGATCGCCGCGAAAGGACGTGCTGTCAAAAACATCCGGTTGGTCAATCGGAAAACTCGAAACGACGAACCCGCGCCCCAGGCGCGTTTCGGCGCTGAGCCGGGTCTGCGGCGTTGCGATGTCGCCAGCGAGCGCGGTCGTCAGCGCCAACGGTCCGCCGATATCTCCTGCTGCGGATCGCCGACCAATGACGCCGCGCAGGGTTTCAACCCCGCGATTGGAATCAAACGAACCGTAGAGTTCGGCGCTCGCACGCAAAAAATCCCCCGCGAGAACGAAATCGCCGCCGGCAACCGTTTCTTCGTCGGATATATTGGCGAAGGCAGACGTGTCGATGGTGGGCCAGCGCGCAAGTTTGTATTCCGGTTGAATGGGAACGACTGTGCCGGGCGCCGCCGCTTTGCGCGGGGTGAGCGCTGCGCGGCGCTTGGCGCGGGCGGCGCGCTCTTCTACCGGCAATGGCCGCGCGCTGTCGGCGACAATCGACGCGTTCGGCATGTCGATTTTTAGGCTAAGCGAAAACCAGTTCTCCGCCGCCGATAGTGCAACGCAATGCGCGCCGGCGTCGTCGTAAATATCGCCGTCGTTGATGACGTAGTCGATGTCGTCGGCGCGCACGCGCCGCGCCGGAATATCGAGCTCGAATTCTGAGGACTCCTGAATGAACCAGCCGCGCGCGCCTGTATCATGCGACGTGATCTCGAATTCGAGACCGGCGACGAGATCATCAAGCAATACACAGGCGCCGCCCGGCGTTTGATACCCGATGACGCCTTCGCTGAGCACATACCGATCGGTGCGCAATCGGAGAATGAGCAGATTTTCGTCGGTGAGTGTTACGGTGTCAGATGCGTAAGCGCTGCCGCCGCCGGCGAACAACGCCGCGCCGATCGCCATCCCGGAGGCGCGATATCGAAAACGGCTTTTCACGCGCCGACGGCGCCGAGGGCGCTCTAGTTCAGGATCGCCGCTGCGCTCGCCACAATACCGGCGCCGCTCTTGGTGCGATCCCTGTACCGAATTTCAACATTGCGGCCCGCGAGGCTGGAATATTGTTCCGGCGTCAGCGCGATATCGATGAGGCGAGCGACATTCGGCGTATAAAGAGCGATCCCGCGCTTTTGCACTGCGGGAGATTCCTCGCCCTGCAAATGGACATCAATATCACCGTATAGCGAGATATTGCCGTTACGCTTGAGGCGAACAGACAACGTGCCGCCGCCGTCTGTATTCCGACGAAAATCAACGTTCTCGACTTGCGCCGCCGCCGACACCTCGCCGTGGCGAATAATAACGGGAATGGTGACCCCATAGATTGGCGTCAATTGGATTGAAAGACCGTCGGCATTACCGCCGCGTCGTTCGATTGACGCGCCTCCGGCGTCATCGGGCACAGCGGCGAAATGCAGATGGGACCGGTATTCGCCGGCGGCCATGTCAGCGGGCTTGCGCAGCATCAGCCGCAATGTTTGCGGCACATTCGGCTGCAACGAAACACGACGCGGCGCATAGCGGACGTAGTTTTCAGCGAACAAATCGCCCTCGCCCGCCTCTTCTATCTTCTTGAGCGAGCCGTTTTCATCCATGCGACGATTTTCGAAACCGACGCGATAGTTCGCTGTCGATTGGCCTTTGTTGACCAGCGTGACTTCGGCGACGCGGTCGCGGCCTTCAAAGACGACACGCACCGGCGACACAAGAAGGTCGCTGGCCTCCGCGTGATTGCCAGCGCCAAAAAGCAAAATAGACGCCGCGAAGGACGCCATAAACCCATTCAGATTTTTCATCTTCCCCACCCCGAATAAAACGGGGCGAACCGGTAAAACCGGCTCGCCCGCGTTTGTTGAACTTATTGGTACTCCACCGTCACGGCGAACGTGCCGGTATAGGTGCCGACCGGCTGCGCCGCGCCAACATTCAGCGTCGCGCCCAGCTGGAAGGTGTCAGCGCCGCCGACGAGCGAACCCGTCGAACCGCCGAGTGAATTCGTGAAGTTGTCGACCAGCATCGTGTCGCCGCCGGACGAAATGTTCGCCGAAGGCGGCAGCGTCAGCGAATAGGTGGCGCCCGGCGTACCCGTGACCGTGAAATCCGCCGCGGACACCGTGCCCGAGCAGGTCAGGACCGCTGCGCATGTCAGGGCCGACGCAGGGCTTACGATAACCGTGCCGCCGGAAGCAGCGTCCGGAACAATATTGGCGAAGGCGAGATCGGCGTTTTTGACAAGCGCCAACGCTTCCAGGATCGTCGCTTGCGCGTCAAACGTGATGGATTCAGCAAACGCTTGAGTAGCAGAACCTACGATCAAGGCGGCCGCTGCGGCTGTACGAAAAATGTTCTTCATGGGACTCTCCAATGCACACAACTTTTTTGAACGAGCGCCATGTTTCGGTTGCAGCGCCCTGATGCGGAATGAACTACGAAATAGAAATTTATCTCGCTTCAATCGCAGATTAGGCGCGTGATTTTTTTCGCCGGTGCGGATGCATCGTCACGACTAGTCGTCGCGATTATTAGATCGCAGGCCGATAAATTTTTAATTAAGTCAATCTTCACGCAGGTGCGGTTTTGTTGACCGTCTACCGAAAGCGTGACTAATCACATGATGCAGCGCCAGCAATTCCAGCTATCCGACGAAAACAAGCATGCGGCTTCGCGCATTCGGCATGAACTGCAGCAGCCGGCCGCCGCCATGAAGCTATTGCTGTCGCGGCTTGAACAACCCCAGGAAGACGGCGAGCGTAAGCACATCGTTGAAACGCTTTTGGCGGCCGCCACAGAGCTCGACCGATCGTCTCTTGCGATCGCGGACTATATGTTTCTCACACAAGGTTTCGTTGAGCGATGCGATGAAGACATCGACATCGCGGCGTTCCTGAAAACTGTTGCCGACGGTTTTCGCGAGACGGCGGAGAAAAACGGTCTCGTTCTGATTGTTAACGCTTCATCAAGTTTTGGTCGTACGGACCCGGCGTTACTGGAGCGCATCGTAACCGCCCTGATCGAGAACGCCGTTGATTTCACCCAGGACGGGTGCGTTGAAGTGAACCTGGTTTCTATTTCGCCATTGGAAGTCGCCGTGTCCGATACCGGCGTCGGGCTTTCACGGGAAGCGTCAGGACGTTGTACTGCGCCGTTCTGGACCGACCAGACGAGCAAGGCGCGCCGTTCGAACCGATTGGGCTTAGGGCTATCCATCGCGCAGGCCGCTGCGGCGTTGCTTGGCGGCGAAGTCACAGTTACGGCAAACGTAGACGGCCCTGGCGCGACGGCGAGATTTCAATCCGTGACCTAGGCGGCGCCGCGGTCTTTCCAGCGTGACGCGTACAACGTCAGCATGGCGCGATTATCCGCTTTCATTTTGGACGTGATCGCCTGCAGATGCGCCCGCACCGTATTGACCGACAATCCGAGATCCGATGCGATATCCTTGTTGCCGGTTCCGGTCGCCAGCATCATGAAGATCTCCTTCTGGCGCGGCGTGAATTCGTCAAACGCAAGGCCGATGCGTACGAGATCGGCGTCGTCGGAAATCGGCGTATTTTCAACGGGCGCAGTGTTAACAAGAAGTTTCTGCGGCAGCGCCACTTCGCCGGATAACACTCGTTCGAACGTACCGAGGATGGCGTCCGGCGGCGCTGTCTTCGGCACATAGCCAACGGCGCCCGCCTCAAGGCAGCGAAGGACATCGGCGCGGTTTTCGCTAACGGTAATCACGACAATTTTCGCCTGCGGCGCCAATTGGCGTAAGATTGGGAAAGACTCAAGAACCGGGGTTCCCGGCATATTCAGATCAACGATGATGAGATCGACGTCGTTTTCTTCGCGCAGTAATTCGAGGGCTTCATCGATGTTCGCTGCTTCGCTGAGATCAATTTGCGCCGCAAGGCCGCCTAAAAGACTGGCGACCGCGTTACGCGCGATCCAGTGATCGTCGGCGATGAGTATTTTCAGCGATTCTCGCTTTGTATCTTGTGACATGTTCAGCCTTTAACTCGTTAACGCGCCGTTTAGAAATAGATGACCGAGAAGCGAACGGGCCCGCGATAGCGTCCTGCTTCTGCGTTCGGCCTGACATGCAAATCGCCGCCAAAAGTGACCGTGGCTTTACCGGCGCTGTCCAGCCTGCCGATCCTCACCGGACGGCTGGTGATCTTGGTAACGTGCAGCCTTCCGCCGCCCGATTTTCGAATGGGCGCGAAGGACGGAGAATGAATGAGAAAGGGCCTGCGCGGCTCGCCTTCCAGAATGGCTTTCGCCGGCGAGAATGACCCGCCAAGGTCCTCAACGCGCCCAAAGAAAATCCGCTTGCCATTGGGGCGCATCCGCACCCGTCCGCCGCCAAAATTCGCGATTTTTCCGAAATCGAGATCCTGAACCGTCACACCCTCGATCACATCATATTTGGGAACGGCCGGCGGCTTGTAATGGGCAAACGCGGTCGGCGGCGGCGTCGCCGCCAGCGCCGTAATACCCGCCACAATTGGCAGCAATATCGTCGTTAAGGACTTCGCCATCTCGCTCGCCGTCGTTCTGACCCGATCCGGCCGTAAAAACACCAATGTAAGGTAAACGCGATTTCTTAAATTTGTTTTGAAATCACTTATCTAACCGCAATGATTAGCGTACATTGTGATCCGGCTAGTCAAATTGACTAGGCAAAGTTGAGAAATATTGAAGCGGCGGAATAGATGAGACTGATACTGGCATCGCTGGTTATTCTGACGAATTTATTTTCATTCAATGCGTCTCTTGCCGGATCGAACAATGCGACCGTGTTTGCGAGCGCAAAAATTCTGAACTCCGTGTCAGTTGTGACGAAAATCAGTGAAGAAAGCAGCGATGCAATGGCCGTCGCCGCCGGTCCGGACGGATATTCCATCCAGGTTTCCGTCAATGGCGAACGGAAAACTGACGAGTGTACTGATTATCTTTGCAGCACGGCGCTTGCCGGCGATTACGCTGTAAAATCCGTTACCGTTGACGTCGAATAGCAATCTATAAACGCCAATCGCCCAAAACCGACTAGGCGGCGCGTGGAAAAGCCCGCGCAATTTCCTGAATGAGAACGTCCTTGTCGATCGGTTTCGCGACTATTCCATCAAACTGCGCCGTTCGATACTCTTCAAGCTGGTGTTCCATAACGTTCGCCGTCAGCGCAATGATCGGCGTCTTGGCGCGTCCAAGCTCTGTTTCCAGGGCGCGAATTTGCTTTGCAGCGCTGACCCCGTCGAGCTTCGGCATCTGAATATCCATCAAAATGACGTCGTAATTCTTTCGCCGCCATTGCTCAATCGCCGCCTCGCCGTCATGAACGAATTCCACTTCGCGCGTTTCGTCCGCGAGCAATTCACGAATAACGATGCGATTGAGCTCCTGGTCTTCCGCAACCAGGATCGCATTTCCGCCGACTAAGGGTATTTCGTCGTCGCCGTCTTCACTTGGACGGTGTTGCAATGTCTCGGCGCTGGCGCCTTTGAGGTGCATCTCGACGGTAAATTCCGATCCTTCGCCAAGCGCGCTTTTTACCGAAATTGTCCCGCCCATCTGCTCGACAAGCTGCTTACAGATCGCGAGCCCAAGGCCGGTGCCGCCATATTTCCGCGTCGTCGAAACATCTGACTGTGTAAACGGCTCGAAAATCTGATTGATGACTTCCGATGACATGCCAATCCCGGAATCGCGGCAAATTATTGACAGTTTGCAATCGCCCTCGCCTGTCTCCTCGGTGACTATAGAAAACTCGACGCCGCCGGCCGTGGTAAACTTGATCGCGTTCGAAAGAAGGTTCGTCACGATCTGCGTCAACCGGACCGGATCTCCGATGACTTCGTTTTTCTGAATGTTCGTATCATCGATCGAAAGCGTCAGATTTTTCTCGATAGCCTTGATTTCAAATGGCGACGCCGCCGCTTTCATCACTTCGCGAACATCGAAAGCAATCTGTTCAAGCTCGAGCTTGCCAGCTTCGATCTTGGAGAGATCAAGAATACTATTCAGTATCTCAAGCAGATTCTCACCGGATCGCTGAACAATATCGAGATAGGAACGCTGCTTGTTGTCGAGATTTGTCTTGGTCAGAACCTGCACCATCCCCAGAACCCCGTTCATGGGCGAGCGGATTTCATGGCTCATATTCGCGAGAAATGCGGTCTTGGCTTCGTTGGCCGATTCCGCGGCCTTCCGGGAGAGTTCGAGTGCCGTTGTGCGATGGCGAACCCGTTCGTCTAGGGTCGTCAACAATTCACGATAACGCGCATCCCTTGACTGAAAAGCCGACGCGAGCTGGCCCACTTCGTCCTTGCGTTTAGATAGTTCGACCGCGGCGTCCTCGTCCGCATCAATGGAATTCATGGCGCGAAACGCCAGGGCCTTTAACGGATTGCGGACGACCCGCTTAATCATCACGGACAACAGGAACAACGCAATGCCAAGCGCGACAACGCCCGTCACCGCAATGCGAGACGACGCAATGAGCGCTGCGTTCGTAACATTGCTGGCGGGGACTTTCGTAACGTAAAACCAGTCTGGCCCTGAGAATTTGGAATATGCGACAAATGCATTCCAGTCCGGATAAAATACCGTTCCCTTTTGCGACGCGCCTTCACGGATATATTGAAGGAGATTATCAGCGCCGATGTCTTTCGAGAATTGGCGCGCAAACGCCTCGCCGCCTTCGCGGTCCAAAAGGTCGCGGTGGGCGATCATTTCGCCATCGGATTCGATAATGAATGCCGACGGATCGCCTGTTGCGGTCGCAATCGCGTCTTTCAGCCAGCCGTCGAGCAGCAGGCTGATCCCAAAGGCGCCCACATGAGCGCCGTTAAGGTCAAATGGGGTCTGACAGCCTGTCGTCAGGCGCTTGCCGCTTTTGTCATAGGCGATGTTTTCCAGCCCGGTACACTGCATGACGCGCGCCGCATTTTCTGCCGGCGTCACATGCTTTGCAAAACCGTTTTCCTGAAAAGTGAAATCGGCAGGCGCCGTCTGGCGATAAAATATCAGTCGATCGTCTCGCTTCGGCGCGAAGATCAACAAAATGTTGTCCGGGGTGTAGTAATAAAAATTGTCGAACTTGACGGTGAGCGTTGCGCCAAACTGTCGAACAACATCCAGCGCGGCGAGCAGGCGAATGCGCCCTTCCCGGTCAAGTTGCGCATCTGGCGAAATAAACGCGCCGATGCCGAATGTGTATACGCCCTCGTCGCTTAAGTAGCCTTCGAAAAGCTTGTCCGCGCTGCGTCGCGTGCCGTCAGGTTGCGCCGGAAATAAATCCTCGAAAACGCCATCGATGTCCTTTGCTGTTTCCCAGTGTCCGATCCGGGCCTCCAGCAGGTCGTTTGCGTGTAACTGGACTTCGCGGGCAAATCGGAAGAATTCGCCGTGTTCCGCCGTTGCCATCGCGGACTGATCAACCAGTTTTAACAGGTACTGACTGCGCGCGGACTGATAAAACATCGAGAATGCAACGATGGTGATCGCGGCGACGGCCAACGCTGCGCAAATGCTCGAAAGGAGAAGAAGACGACGACTGATGGACATACAGATTACTCTTGCATGTCTGTAATCGACGAAATCAGGGTAAATTTACGGTTATCCGCCGCGGGTCCCGCGCCGATTTTCGCTGCAAAAATATCTTAATGCATGATTAACCGGAATTAATACCAGTAACTTTTTCCAAGACGCTGAATGGCGAGCGGCATATTCGACGGTCGCATCTCAACGGTCCATTCAAGGGTCTCTCCAAGGGTTGCGACCGCGGATTGTTCCTCGATCGCGTAGCCCATGCATTCGATGCGAACCCACAAACGCGCATTATCCGCGCGCGCCGGCACGCCCACACGGAAGATCAACGCGTCGTCCGTACGCCGGATCGTTGCGCCTTCTGACGTTCTGAATAGATTGAACGTTTCGTCGGTCTGCTCATTGTGAAGTCGTCCGCGAATGGTGCCCCGGCGCACCATGGTCGAAATGTCGCCGCGCACGCCTTCGGGGAAGACTACGCGCAACTGCACATCATACTTCGCCGCTTCGCCCTGTTCCTGCGCCAATACAATCCGCGCATCGCCTTGTGTAAAGGAAGCATTAATGATTTCCGGACGCAGCGACGCCTCCCGCGCCGCGGTCGCTGAGAGTCCCGGCAGACTGTCGTTGAACCCTTCAATGCCGCTCGCGAGATTTGGCGGCGTCATGGTCAAAAGCACAGCCAGCAATCCGAAACCTTGCGCGAAAGCGCCTTGTCTGGTGATGGGCTGAAAATAGAAGACCGAACCCGCGCCGACCACCACAAGGCCGAGGACCACCATCCAGAGCGGGATGTCGGTCACGCCGACGAGCGATCCAAGCTGGACCACCCATTCATTGATCTTGAACAGCGCCGCCGCCTCGCCCTTTTGCTGATAATCCGTAACAATCGCGGCGATAATTCCGGCGGACCCGGCAAGGGCGAGGCCGGTCATATCCATGAACCCGAATTCACCCGGCGCTTTTATGCCGCGTTTAACACCATACATCCGATACGCTCCTGCGCCGTTGCCCCGCCAAAGTTAAGCACAGACTGAACGCAGTTTTAAGACGGTCGCGCGGCGGGAGAGGAATTGTTTGCCCCGTCAAACGGGTATCCGAGGCGGCGCGCCGCCGAAATCCACGTCAAAGAGGTGTTCAAGGCTGGTTCTGGAAAGCCCATGTTTGACAAAGTCATAGGGGGTAACATTCACCGCCTTGATGAGCACCCGCTCGATTGCGAGGCCCTCGCCGTTCGGCGCCGGCGTTACATCGACGTCGATCACATTGACGCAAGCGAGGTCCTGTTCGAACGACGCGATCGTCCGAAGACCGCCGCCGCAGGCCCAGCCCAGCGTAATCCGGTTCACCCCTTCATGAGCAACGATGAGCGCCGTGCGCCAGCTTTTGTCGATAATAAAATCTCTTAGTCCGGCGACAATCCGGGTCTCGGCTTCAGCGAACGACTCCCCGTCCGGCAGGAATGTCGCGCCGGGCCGATCCGCCGCTTCAAAAGAATAAGCAAGCCGGGCCGCCAGTTCTTCCCGGGTTTTCGCTTCAAGCCATTGGCTTTGCAGCTCAATTATGCGCGGTTCAATCTCCAACGCCGGCGGGCTCTCCTGACCGGCCAGCACGATTTCCGCGGTCTCTTTCGTTCTGGAAAGGCCAGAGCAGAGCGCCGCGTCAAAGGCGATGCGGCCAAGAGCGTCTCGCGCGGCTGAGGCCTGCGCCCGGCCTTCATCGGTCAATGGGGCGTTCTTCGGGTCGGCATGGGACCGGTCGAAATAGTCCACATGCCCGTGGCGCATCAGATATATGCGCCGCCGTCCCGCACCTGTCGCCACGATATGATCTCCTGATAACAGTGAGCGCCGCACTTACCGCCGCCATTGCGAAAAAGCTATCGGCAGGCGCATTTTGCGATAACAAGGCTCGCATCGCCCGGCCTCGAGTGATAGGGTAACATCGAATTTTGGGGTCTGGACTGTCGGAGGGGAATGGGTGCCCGCAATCAGGTTGCGTTCGCCGGTCATGTTTTCGAGCGCATTTTTGCTGCTCGCTGTCGCTTTCATGGCGTATTTCGACGTCACGGTGCGCACGGACGCTGCGGCCGCCGAAAACCGTTTTCACAAGCTGGTTGAACTCGGCGCCCCGCGACGCGCAGCCAAACATGGCGAACGGGCGATTGCGCTCTTCCTGAAAGAGGGCGTCAGCGAAAACGATGTTGCGCCGCTGAAAGTCGCGGTCGCGGAAACGCAAGTCAGCCGTCGCCGGCATGGGCGCGCGGCTGTATTGTTAAAAGACGCGCTGACGGCGGACTGGGGCCAGAACCTGCCGCAGGCCGAGCGCATCGAATATGAAGACCGCCTCGCCCGCGCCTACCTGCTTGGCGGCGAACTTGAAAACGCCGCAGCGATCTACACGACATTTCTGGAACTTGCCGGCGACGCCGCAGCCCTGCCGGACGACGCGATGGTCGGGACTTACTCGAAACTGCGCGCGGATAAACTGCGCGACGCTTCCGACGCATTCCTGCGCGTCGTCAATCATGCGGAGGCTCGCCCGCTGACAGGCGCGACGCCGGAACACATTCTCGCTAGCGCATCGCAGGTTGCGGACCTTGGCGGCTTTTACGGCATGCGCGAGGGCGATGAATATACGGCCGCAGGTTTGCTCGCGACCGCTTACGAAGCACGCAAGCGCATTCGGGGCATCGATCATCAGGACACTGTGCAGCTCACGCTGATGCTCGGCCCCCTCTATACGAAAATGGGACGGCTCGACGATGCGGAAGCGTTGTACCTCGAAGCATTCCACGCGCAGGAACGCGCGAAGGGCGCCAACAGTCCGGACCTCAGCCTCTATATCAAGTTGCTTGCGGGCACGTACGAGAAACAGGAACGGTTCACCGAAGCGCAGGCCCTTTACGAACATATGCGCCGGCTCTTTCGCGACGCCTTCGGCGCACTGCGATATGCGGCGAACCAGGACGCCGACCGCCGCGAATATATCAACCGACCAGTGTCGAAATATTTCCCGCTTGAGAAATCCTATGCGCCGGAAGATCTGGTTTCCGCATCGGAGTTTTTCGTCCCCACGGCAAAGGCGCCGAACATTGACGAGATGAAACTGCGGCTAGCGGCAGACCCCGATAGCGATGCGCGCGAAGAGAACCTTCCCGTTCGGCTCGCCCAGTTGATTTCCCTGTGCCGGTCGGAATCGGACGAAAATATTTCGCTGCGATCCGGATACCGCTCTTATGCGATGCAGGCGATCCTCCATGAACGCAATGGTGCGCGCGGCACCGTAACGCCGCCGGGGGTTTCGGAACATCAGACGGGCCTGGCCGCCGATATCAACGTTAATGGCCGTTTCATGCGCCAGAGCGACCGCGCATTTCAGTGCTTTGAAGAAAACGCTTTCCGCTTCGGCTTTATTCTCTCCTACCCGCCGGGCAATGATTACCTTCCCGGCGAAAACAGCTTCGAGCCCTGGCACTGGCGTTATGTCGGCATCCAGACCGCGCAGCTTTACCGCGAAGCCGGCCCCTATAATCAACCGCAGGAATTTCTTGCGGCGCTGCCGTGCTTTCAGGAACGGGCCGCCAGCGGCGTGTTCCCGACCGCCGGCGAACGCGATATCTGTCTTGACGGAAAGCCTGCGAAACTGGCGAGCGCGCCGGCGGCGCAACCCAAGCGGGAGTCACCATCGGCGGCCCGCATCTTGAATGACTGGTAGGCATTCACCGGGCGCTGTTCAATCCGAGCCGCACCCACCCGCATTCGGACCTAAAATGACCAAGACGACCGTCCAGCGCTGGCGCGCGCGCATTGCTTATGTTGCCGCCGGCGCATCGACGGATGCGCCGTTAACCGAAATTCTTGCCGACGCCGGCTATGACGTTGTTGAGTCAACGAGCGCCGCTCACGCCGATATCGGCCTGATTAACATTCGCGGCGCGCGGGTCACGTCGCGGCGCGCCAGCTCCATCGCGGAGGCCATTCGACGGCATTCGCCGGACGCCCTGCTGATGTTTCTCGTCGCGCCGCAGACCGCCATGAATGAGTATTCGACCTTGCGTCGCTTTGGCGAAGTCGTCCCGGCAGGCGAGAAGTACGAGCACGTCCTGCGGCGCATTCGTGATACGATCCGTATGCGCAATATTGCAGAAGAAGCGGGCGAACGCCTCAAATCGCTCGCTGCGATCAACCGCGCGGTCGATTTCCCGGTAATTGCGACCGACGCATCACCGCCGCGCATCCTGATTGTCGGCGCCCCGGGACCCGCGGCCATCGACGCCATCAACGCCGTGAGCGGCGTCGCCGATATTTGCGCCTGCGTTCTAACTGCGGGCCAGGCGATGCGCGCCCTCGATCACCAGCCTTTCGACGTCGCCGTTTTCCTGCCGACAAACGAAAAGGACGCGGCAATCCCGGCGCTGACCCGCGCCCTGCGACGGCACCCGAAATACAAGCGCACGACGCTTTTGCAAATTGGCGAAACGGTTGACGATCTCGCAAACGCAGCGCGTCAGGGCGGCGCATCGGAATTTGTTCTCCGGAATCACATTACCAACGGTCTTGGCAAGCGCGCCTTCCTGATCGCACGCCGCGCGCGGCTGATGAACGCCATGGGCGGATTTTTGCGCGCCTGTTCGGGCGAAGGCGTGCGCGACGCAGCATCTGGCGTATTCACGCCGACTTTTCTCGGCCAGCACGGCGCAAGACTTGCCGCCCGCGCCGATCAAACAGGGCGGCCGCTCAACGTCATCGTCACCCGTCTCAGCGATGAGACCAGGGGCCGACGCGAACGAGAACGGCGCGCGCTGCGCCAGGGCGCGCGGCTCTTAAGCCGCATCACCCGCGCGGAAGATTTCGTCGCGCGGATTGCGCCGGGCCTGTTCGCTCTCGTCTGCCCCGCGACCACAATGAACGATGCAAAGAGAATCGCGCTGCGTATCGACGGCGTATTGTCCAACACAGCATTTCAACGCGACCATGACGGCGCGCCGCAGTCATTAAAAATCGATGTCGCCGTTGCGTCTCACGAAAAATCCGCCGCTATCAGCGAAACCGTCGCCGCGGGTTTGCGCAAACTCCCCGATCAAAAAACGCCTAGCTCGCCTCGGCGGCAATCTCCGCAATAATGTTCGCTGCGCGCCGCGCGCCCTTCAGACGCATGGCCTCGCCCGGCCAGTCCTGCCGGAAGACGACTTTCTGGTCGGGACGCACTTTCATGTCATAGGGCGACGTTGAGATGAATTCGATGAGGCCCGCCGGATTGACGAACTGATCGTTGCGGAAACCAATCACGGCTCCCTTTGGTCCCGCATCGATCTTGGCGATACCCGCGCGCCGGCATACGGTCTTGATCGCGACGATCTCCAGCAAGTGATTGACCTCGGTCGGTGCAGGGCCAAACCGGTCAACCAGTTCCGCAGCGAAAGCGTCTATTTCCTCTTGCGACTCCACGGCGCCGAGCCGGCGATACAGCGCCATGCGCACATCAAGGTCGGCGACATATGATTCCGGGATCAGCACCGATGTGCCGATATTGATTTGCGGCGACCATGCGTCATCAACGGCGCCGCCGCCTTCGCGCAACTCGGCGACCGCCTCTTCCAACATGTGCTGGTAGAGCTCCACACCGACCTCTTTCACATTGCCCGACTGTTCCTCGCCCAGCAGGTTCCCCGCGCCGCGAATGTCGAGATCATGGCTCGCCAGCGTAAAACCGGCGCCGAGCGTATCGAGCGACTGCATGACCTTGAGGCGGCGTTCGGCGCCTTCCGTCAGTTTCTTGCGCGGGCTCGTCGTTAGGTAAGCGTAGGCGCGCTGCTTCGAGCGCCCCACGCGTCCGCGCAACTGATAGAGCTGCGCCAGACCGAACATATCTGCATGATGAATGAGCATGGTGTTGGCGGTGGGAATGTCGAGCCCGGATTCGATGATGGTCGTTGAGACGAGGACGTCAAACTTGCCCTCATAGAATGCGGTCATAATGTCTTCGAGTTCGCCGGCGCCCATTTGTCCGTGAGCGATCTTGAATTTCAGCTCCGGCATTTCATCGCGCAAGAATTCCGCAATGCCCGCGAGGTCCTTGATCCGCGGAGCCACGTAAAAACTCTGTCCCCCGCGATAATGTTCGCGCAAGAGCGTCTCGCGTGCGACCACAGGATCGAACGGGCCAACGGTTGTGCGCACGGCAAGGCGATCCACGGGCGGCGTCGCGATTAACGAAAGGTCGCGAATGCCGGACATGGCGAGCTGCAATGTACGCGGGATCGGCGTTGCCGTCAGCGTCAGCACATGGGTGTCGCCGCGGAACTCCTTCAGGCGTTCTTTGTGCTTGACGCCAAAATGCTGTTCTTCGTCGACGATCAAGAGACCGAGATCGCGGAACTTGATGGACTTCGCCAGTAAGGCGTGCGTGCCGATGACAATATCGATATCGCCGGCGGCGACCCCTTCCCTCACTTTCGCCGCATCGCCGGTTGAAACCATGCGCGACAACTGGCGAACCTTCACCGGAAATCCTTTGAAACGATCGGCGAAATTCTTGAAATGCTGGCGCACGAGCAGCGTCGTCGGCGCGACAATGGCGACCTGTCGCCCCGTCATTGCCGCAACGAAGGCCGCGCGCAGCGCCACTTCTGTCTTGCCGAAACCGACATCGCCGCAGACTAGCCGATCCATGGGCTGGCCTTTCGCCAGATCCTCAATCACGTCGGCAATGGCGTTTTCCTGATCTTCGGTTTCCGCGAAAGGAAAGCGCGCGCAGAACTCATCATAGAGCCCGGCGACCGGCGCCATTTCCTCCGCGCTTTGCATCGCCCGTTGCGCGGCGATCTTGATGAGCGCTTCGGCGAGCATTTTGATGCGCGCGCGCATTTTCGCCTTGCGCCCCTGCCACGCCGCGCCGCCAAGCTTATCCAGTTGCTGGTTGGCGTCTTCCGGACCGAAACGAGACAGCAAGTCGATATTTTCAACCGGCAGAAACAGCTTGTCGCCGCCATGATAGGCAAGATGCAGGCAGTCATGGGGCGCGCCCTGAACTTCCAGCGTCTTCAGTCCGTCATAGCGTGCAACGCCATGGTCCACATGAACGACAAGATCGCCAACGGACAACCCCGCCGCTTCTGTGAGGAAATTCTCCGCGCGCTTGCGCCGCGTGCGGCGAACAAGACGGTCGCCCAGAATATCCTGTTCGGAAAGAAAGATCGCCACACTGGTCTCAAAGCCCTGCTCCAGACCAAGCGTCGCGGTTGAGACACCGGCGCCAAGGACGCTGTAATTGTCTGCATGGGCGATATCGCCGGCGCCATGATCTGAAAGCACCGTACGCAGACGATCTGCGGACCCTTCAGTCCAGCATGCGATGACAGTCTTGCGGTCGGCGTTATCCTTGATATGTGCGACCGCGGCGTCGAATACGTTGACCTTGTCGCCGGCGCGTTCGGCTGCAAAGCTGCGCCCGACTTTAGCGCCGAAATTATAGCAGCGCTCATTGTCCTGCGGCGCGAAAGGCGAAAGCGTGCGCAAGTTTGATGCGCCGAGGCGCCCGGTCCATTCTTCCTCGGTCAGATACAAGGCGTCCGGCGGCAAGGGCTGATAGGCAGGCGCGGAAAATTCGGAATTTCTGGGTCGGGTTTGTTCCGCGTCTTCAGCGCGTGCATTGTAATGATCCGTGATCGCGCCGAGCCGCTCCGCCGCGGATTCGTCGCCCAGATGATCGAGGAAAACGAGGCCGTCCCCCACGAAGTCGAAGAGCGTTTCGGTATTCTCGTAAAACAGCGGCAGCCAATGTTCGGCGCCGGCGTGCATGCGCCCCGCGCTGATCGCTTCATAAAGCGGATCGTCGCCCGCCGCGCCAAACGTCTTGACAAACCGCGTGCGGAAGCGGGCGATCGCCTCTTCGGTCAACAGGATTTCCGAGGCGGCGTTGAGATCAAAGCGCGACAACTGGCGGGTCGTGCGCTGTGTCTCCGCATCGAAACCGCGCACCGATTCCAGTTGATCGCCGAAAAAGTCGAGGCGCACCGGTTCGTCGGCGCCCGGCGGAAAGATGTCAACAAGGCCGCCGCGCACGGCGAACTCGCCGCGTTCGCGCACGGTCGACGAGCGCGCGTATCCATTGGCGGAGAGATATTGAATGAGCGCGTCCATATCGACGCTGGCGCCGGGGGCAAGCGACATGGCGGCGGCAGACACAATGTTCCGCGGCGGCGTGCGCTGAACGGCGGCGTTGACCGACGTCACGACAATCACCGCGCCCTTGCCCCGATGCGCCGCGACCAATGACAGCGCCGCCATGCGCCGCGCGGACACAGCGCTCGACGGCGAAACGCGATCGTAAGGCAGGCAGTCCCAGGCAGGATAGTCGACGACCGCAATGTCCGGCGCGAAAAACCGCAGCGCCTGGGACATGGCCGACGCCCGGGCGCCGTCGCGGGCGATGTGCACGACGATGTCGCCCCGCATGCGCGCCGCATCGGCGACGCACATGGCGTCGGCGCCTTCCGGCGCCCCATAGACCGGCAGCGCAGCCTCGCTTGTCCAGGCGGTTTTCGCGTTCACATGGGCGACGCCGGAGGTCATTGTCGGTTCGGAATCTGGCATGGCCCTCAACGCAAAATGCGCGGAGCCCCGAATTGGGTTCCGCGTTTCAGAGGAATGGATTTAGGGGTTGCAACGCCGGTGGGCAATACAAACTTTTGCGCGCCGACACATAGAAAATGTCATTACCGGGCTCGTCCCGGTAATCCAGAAACGTCGGACTGATCTCTCTGGATTGCCGGAACAAGTCCGGCAATGACAACCCAGAGTTTCGCGACTGCGCGCCAAACGCAGCTACTGCTGCAAATCAAAAGCGCAAAGCAACTCAAGGACCGGCCCGCGAACATTCGCCGGCGGCTCCGCCTTGCCGGTGGCCCAGGCGAAAAGATCGCGATCGTTGAGTTTCAGGAGCGCCTCGAATTCATCGAGCGCGCCTTCGTCCATTTCGCCGAGATGCGCCCGCGCGAAGGAACCGATCAGAACGTCCGCTTCCTTGAAGCCGCGATAGGTCGCGCGGTAGAGGAGCTTCTTGCGACGGTTATCCAGGGCCGTCGTCAATTCTTTAACGCCGCCTCAGTCGCGTCTGCGAAAATATCGAGACCCTCATTCAGCAGGTCGTCGGAAACGACGAGCGGCACGAGGGACCGCAGGCATTGCGCATAGGCGCCGGCAGTGGTCATGATGAGACCGCGTGTCCGCGCCTCCAGAAGAATCTTTGACGCCAGTTCGCCATTCGGCTTTTTCGGGTCGCCGTCTTTCACAAACTCTACGGCGCACATGCCGCCGACACGGCGCACGTCGCCCATGGCGCCTTTCGCGACGCCGGCTTGCAATTCTTTCCAGCGTTTCTCGGTCTGCGCGCCAATTTCCTCAGCGCGCGCCATGAGCCCTTCTTCCTCAATGATTTTGAAGACCGCGAGGGCCGCGGCGCAGGCGACCGGATTGCCGCCATAGGTCGAACCCATGGAGCCGGCGAGCACCTTGTCCATGAGGTCGGCCTTGCCCGTAAGCGCCGACAGGGGAAGGCCGGCCGCAATGGATTTCGCGACGCACAGGAAATCCGGCTCGACGCCGGCGCGCTCAAAGGCAAAGTATTTTCCGGTCCGACCCATGCCCGATTGAATCTCGTCAGCGATGAGTAAGATACCGTGCTCGTCGCACTTTGCGCGCAGGCCTTTCAGGAATTCCGGCGGCGCCGGGTTGAAGCCGCCCTCGCCCTGCACCGGCTCGACGATCATCGCCGCGACTTCGTTGGCGTTGATCGCGGTCTTGAAAATGTGGTCGAGACAGGAAAGGCAGCCCTCGACTGAGACGCCGTGATAAGCGTCAGGATAGGGCGCGTGAAACACCGCCGGCACGTATGGGCCGAACCCGACCTTATAGGGTTTGGACTTGCCCGTCAGCGTCGTCGCCAGAAGCGTGCGGCCGTGAAAGGCACCCTCAAACGCGATAACGCCGGGGCGCCCAGTAATCTGTCGCGCGAATTTCACAGAATTCTCAACCGCCTCGGCGCCGGAATTGAAGAGCGCCGTTTTCTTGGGCGTATCGCCGGGCGCCACGCGGTTCAGGATTTCGCAGACTTCGACATACTCTTCATACTGGGCGATGCCGAACGCCGTATGAATAAAATCGTCCGTCTGTTTCTTGATTGCTTCGACGACTTTCGGGTGCGCATGGCCCACATTCAAAACGCCGATGCCGCCGATGAAATCGATATAGCGTTTGCCTTCGACGTCCCATAATTCGGCGCCCTTGGCGCGGGCGGCGTAAATGCCGGACTTCGACGGCAGGCCCGCCGGGCAGGCCTCGTCGCGCCGGGCTTTCAGGCTTTCATTGCTCGCAAATTCGTTCTTGCCGTGGTCCATGGCGCGCTCCTTCACTCAAGGGGCCGCTCTAGCATGATCGGCGGGAAAGTGAAGACCGGACAGGCCTAACTCAATTCTCGCTTGTTTTCCCTGAAAGAAGCAGGACCGCCGCCGTTCCGACGATCGCATCGTAGAGGATGCAGGCGAACGCATACCAGGCCGGCCCCGCGGCGTTGTCGATGATGAGGTGGAGTAGGTCGACGGCGCCATGGGCGAGAATGAGCCCGCCGAGCATCCAGACGCGGCGCGACCCGAGCACCGCAAGACCGGCAAAAATGAAGATCAGGGCCGCAACGCTTTCGACAATCAGCGCGGAATAATCACTGCGCGTGAGAAATTCTTTGCCATCAAGGCCGGCGATTGCGAAGCCGACATAGATTCCGACCATGACGCAGAGTTGCGCATAGACGAACTGGCGCCGCGCCGCCCCTTGGAGCACCGCCATGACGCCGACTGCACCGGCGGCGAGCGCGAGCGTCGCGCCAATGAGGAAGGGGTCGAACACGTCCATGACCCGAGTGTAGGCGGTTTTCAGGATTCAGGCGACCCGGGAACCTTGCCGATAAAAAAGTCCGGCGAGCGACGCCCGCCGGACAGTTGGGAGGGACTGGTAAAATCAGGCCTGTTCGTCGACGACGACGCCGGACGGCGCATCGGCGCGAATGGCGCTGCTTTGTTCTGCAATAAACTCGGCGAACTGCGCCGGCGGCCATTCGCGGATGACCTCGCCGGTATCGATATCGATGGCGCGATAGACATAGGTCGGCGACCCGTCCTCGCGCGAAATCGACAAGCGGGTGTTGGCGCCGAGGGCGCGTTCCAAGATAGCGCGCGCATTTTCAAGACTGTCGGCGCGGCGCGCTTCCGCCGCTTCCGCGTTCTGCAACGCGCTTTCGGTCAGGCGGCGGCGCGCGTCGGCGAGCGCCTGCGTGCGCTCCGCCGGATCGACGACGGTGATCGCGTTGGGGTTTTGTCCAGTTGTAATCGTCATCTGGCTCCTCCTTGCCGCAGCGTGTCCCCCTCCGGACGATCCGCTGCGTCAGAAAAACCGTTCAAGGCGTTATGCGAATAACGCCAGGATTGCGTTCGGCGCCGCGTTCGCGATCGACAGTGTCTGGATCGCCAATTGCTGTTGCACCTGAAGCGCCTGCAACCGCGAACTTTCGCGGGCGAGATCCGCATCGACGAGATTGCCGATGGAAACTTCCAGCGCATCGGAGACGCGATCGAGAATGCGGTTCTGCAGCTCCAGCGAATTGCCGCCGGCGCCGAGCGAGCCCAGCGCATTGCTGACGGCGTCGATTGAGGCCTCGATAGCGGCAATCTCTTCCGCGGCGACTTCCGCCGCCGTCGCGGTTTCGTCTACGCCGCTTGTCGCCGGATCGTCGGCCCGGGCCGCGAACACCGTCGCCTCGGTGCTGATCGTCACATTCGCGCCGCCGACCGACAGGTCTTCCGCACCCACAGTTATTGTTGTGCCGCCATCCGGCCCGGCGACCACCACAAGGTCGCTGCCCCCGCTGGCGAGCAGGTTGCGCCCGCCAATTTCGGCGGTGTCGATGAGGCGGGTGATCTGCGCGCGCAGTTCACTGTACTGATCGTTCAGGAGCGAGAGGTCTTCGGCGCTGATTGACGGGTCCGTCGCCTGGCTGGCGATTGCACGCATTTCGACAAGCACATCGGAGATCGACTCGCCGGCGGCGAGCGCCACATCGACGGTCGATGTGCCGATGCGCAGGCCCTGCTGAACGGATTCGATGGAACCAAGCTCGGCGCGCTGTTTCTGCGCCAGCGCGAAGAGCGCCGGGTTGTCCTTGGCGCTCGAAACTTCAAGGCCGGTGGAGACCCGGCGCTGGGTTTCCTCTAGCTGCTCGGAAATGCGGGTGAGATTCTGGAGCGCAATCAGGGCGCCCGGATTCGTATTGACGTTATTGACCATTTTTCTTTTCCCTTTTCTGGGGTCGTCAGGAAGCGATGTTTTTCGCCTGTGCCTGAGCGCATGCGCGCGCAAGCGTTCGAGGAAGAGGAAAGCAAGGTTGTTGCCGGCGCGCCGCGCGGGTCAGACCCGTTAATTCGGGGCGCGCCAGCGCAGGCGCCGCGCCATTTCGCCGTCAAGGATAATGAGGTGTAAACGCTGGTTTTAGCAGCGCCCGGCGAAACCTGCCCGGCAATTGTTGCCGGCGCCGGCAGATATTGCCGAACAAATGACGGGTGCGCCGCGCGATTGCGCTCCGCGTCTCTCCGGTTCATGAAGGCGCGGCACGCTACCAAAGGACCGGCCCATGGCAGACAAGAAATTCGATATCGCCGTCTTCGGCGCGACCGGCTTCACCGGCCGCCTCGTCGCGGAATATCTGGCGCAGCAATATCCGGTCGGCTCCGGTGTTTCCTGGGCGATGGTCGGCCGCTCGAAAGGCAAGCTCGAAGCGGTGCGCGACGAAATCGGCGCGCCCGGCGACACGCCGCTGCTGGTCGCGGACGCCGGCGATCCGGCGTCAGTCAAGTCCCTCGTCGACAGCGTGAAGGTCGTCCTGACGACCGTCGGCCCCTATCAGCTCTACGGCAATGAACTCGTCGCTGCCTGCGCGGAGGCCGGAACCGACTATGTCGATCTGTGCGGCGAGCCGGCGTGGATGCGCCAGAAGATCGACGCCCATAGCGAAGCGGCCAAGGCCTCCGGCGCGCGCATCGTTTTCTCCTGCGGTTTCGACTCCATTCCGTCCGATCTCGGCGTGTTCCTGTTGCAGGAAGAGGCGCAGAAAAAATTCGGGCGTCCCTGTACCCAAGTCAAAGGCGTCGTGCGGTCCATGAAAGGAACATTTTCCGGCGGCACCGCCGCGAGCCTCAAGGCGACCATCGGCGCGGCCATGAAAGATCCGTCTGTGATGGAATATCTGAAGAACCCGTTTTCGCTGGCGCCGGGTTTCGCCGGCCCGAAACAGCCGTCGGGCTCGAAAGTGATCCACGACGACGCGGTCGGCTCATGGCTCGCGCCATTCGTCATGGCGGCGATCAACACCAAGAATGTTCACCGCTCCAATGCGCTGCTCGGACACGCCTATGGCGAGGACTTCCTCTATTCGGAGATGGTGATGACCGGTCCTGGCGACAAAGGCGAAGCGGCCGCTCGTCATATCGCTTCGGACAACACCATGATGAGCGACGATGCGCCGAAGCCCGGCGAAGGCCCCAGCAAGGAAGAACGCGAGGCCGGTTCGTTCGACATTTTGTTTGCGGGAACGACCGCCGAGAACGAAACATTGAAAGTCGGCGTAACCGGTGACCGCGATCCGGGCTACGGATCAACGTCAAAGATGATTTCAGAATCGGCGATCTGTCTGATCAAGGATTGCACAGACACGGGCGGCGGGATTTGGACAACGGCGCCGGCCATGGGCCATGAGCTGATCGAACGGCTGCGCAAGAACGCGGGCCTGACTTTTGAGGTTGAAGATTGACCCCTGATCTTTCCGGCAAAGTCGCACTTGTCACTGGCGCGTCCCGCGGCATCGGCCGCGCCGTCGCCCTTGGCCTTGCGAAAGCGGGCGCCCATGTCCTCGCGGTCGCGCGCACGGCCGGCGGCCTGGAAGAACTGGACGACGAGATCAAGGCCGCGGGCGGTTCTTGTTCGCTGATCAACTTCGACCTCGTGGCCGACGACACCATCGAACGCCTGCCCGAAGCGCTGGGCGGCCGGTTTCCAAAAATCGACATTCTGTTCGCCAACGCCGCCATGCTCGGCGAATTGGGGCCGCTGGTCGATGTGGACCCAAAGATCTGGACACGCATTCTTGACCTGAACGTGACCGCAAACTGGCGGCTCATCCGCGCCCTTGATCCGTTGCTGCGACGATCCGACGACGCACGGGTCCTGTTCGTCACCTCCCGGGTCGGCGGCGAACATGCGCGCGCCAATTGGGGACCTTACGGCGTTTCCAAGGCCGCACTGGAACATATGGCCGATACCTATGCGCAGGAAACCGAACGCTCGCCGATCAGCGTCGGGGTTGTCGATCCGGGCGCGATGCGGACAGGAATGCGCGCCTCCGCAATGCCCGGCGAGGACCCGGAAACCTTGCCGCCGCCAGACGATCTCGTTCCGATGATTTACGACGCACTGACCGCGGAACCGGGTCCGTTCAAACGGTGGGTCTTCCGGGAGTGGAACAAGAACTAGTCATTCCGGACAAGCGCGCCATGGCGCGCGCAGATCCGGAATCCATGGCTCGAACGCATATTGCGTAATACTGATTAAGTTTATCCATGGATTCCGGGTTCGACCTTTCGGTCGCCCCGGAATGACAGTGGAAAATGTCCGTTCTCAAACCAAAACACAATTCCGAAAGCTATTTATTTGCATACGGATTGTCCGACGACTTCATCGCCAGCCGGATCGGCACGGCCTTGATGTCAAAGGCGTCGCGAATGCCGTTGATCAGATAGCGCTTGTAGGCGGCCGGGACATCCTGCGCCAGATTGCAGTGGGCGACGAAAGTGGGCGGACGAGTCTTCGTTTGCGAGATATATTTGAAGCGGATGCGCCGTCCCGCGACCGCCGGCGGCGTATGCCGGCTCACCGCTTCCTGCAGCCATTCATTGAGATCGGGCGTTTTAACCCGGGCGTTCCAGTCGACATATAAACTCGTGATCGCCGGCATCAGCTTGCCCAATCCCGATCCCTTCAGCGCCGACAGCGTCACGATCGGTGCGCCCGGCGCCTGCGGCAGAAGCCGGTCGGCTTTTTCGCGCAGCTCGCCCATGACTTGCGCCTTATCCTCAACGAGATCCCATTTGTTCACTGCAAGAACGAGGGCGCGGCCTTCCCGCAGAGCGAGGTCTGCGATCTGCAAATCCTGTTTCTCAAACGGCGAACCTGCATCCAGAAGCAACACCACAACTTCGGCGAAACGAATGGCGCGAAGCGAGTCGCTTACAGAGAGTTTCTCAAGCTTTGTCTGAACACGCGCCTTTTTTCGCATGCCCGCCGTGTCGAACAGTTTCACCGGCCATTCGCGGTCCGGTCCCTGCCAGCGCCATTCGACCCCGATGGAGTCGCGCGTGATGCCGGCTTCTGGACCTGTCAGCAACCGGTCCTCGCCGATGAGGCGATTGACGAGCGTTGACTTGCCGGCGTTCGGGCGACCGACAATCGCGACGCGCAACGGTTTTAGCGGATTGTCCCAGTCTTCTTCCTCGTTGGCGGCCTCGATTTCGCCTTGCATTTCCGGCGCCTCGAAATGCGGCTCCATCGCGGCGAAGAGATCGCCCATCCCTTCCCCGTGCTCGGCGCTTACGGGAATCGGATCGCCAACGCCCAGTTCGTAGGCGTCGTAAACGCCGGCTTCGCCCCTGGCGCCTTCCGCCTTGTTGGCAAGCAGGACGACAGGCTTTCCGCTCGATCGCAGGATCGCCGCAAACGTCTGGTCGAGCGGCGTTACGCCGGCGCGCGCATCAACGATGAAAAGGCAGAGGTCGGCCTCCTCGACGGCGCGATCGGTCTGTTCGCGCATCCGCCCTTCGAGCGCTGCAGCGGGCGCTTCTTCAAGGCCCGGCGTATCGATGACCGTGAATTCTAGATCGCCGAGCCGGCCTGCGCCTTCCCGGCGATCGCGCGTAACGCCCGGCGTATCGTCCACAAGCGCAAGGCGCTTGCCCACGAGGCGATTGAACAATGTCGACTTGCCGACATTCGGCCGGCCAACCAGTGCGATCTTCATGAGTCTTTGCGGCTCCCGCCGCGTTCGGCGTTACCGAAGCGCCAGCAGGCGCCCCTTCTCGCTCAGAATGTAAATTGTTTCATTGGCGACGACCGGCGAAATCACCGAGGCCTCGTCGATTTTCCTTGTCTCGACAATCGTTCCGTCCGTCGGCTCGACCTTCGCCACTTCGCCCAGGTTCGAGACAAGCACGAGATTGCCGCCGGCGAGCACAGGCCCGGCCCACGTGACCCGGCCTTTGCGTTTCTTCTCATTTTTGTAGCGCCGAAGCTGCGTGACCCAGATCACTGCGCCTTCGTTGCGCGAGAGGCAGACGAGTTCGCCATTGACGGAGACGACATAAATAAAGTCGCCGGCGACCCACGGCGTCTGCAGGCTTGTAATCGACGACTCCCAGACCCGCTGGCCGGAGCGAATGTCGATCGCCGCAAATCGCCCGCCATGGCTCACAACATAGATGAGGCCGCGGTCGATCACCGGGCTGCCCGCGATATCATTGAGCGAGGCGAGCGCGGTCAGGCGCGCCGTCTGCGCCAAGGTTTCGTTCCAGAGCGCGCGACCGGACTCCGCCTGAAACGCAACAATCTCGCCGGAGGAAAACGGCGCGACCACAAGGTCGCCGGCGGCCGCCGGGCTTGCTGATGACAGAAACCGCGCTGATTCCTCAAAGGACTGGAAAGTCCAGGCTTCCTCGCCCGTTTCCTGCTCGAGCGCGAGAAATTCGTTGACGATGGTCGCCACGTAAACACGTCCGCGATAGGCGGTCGGGGGCGTGCGCACGGCGGCGGTGGTTTCGACGCGCCAGATTTCATCGCCGGAAACCGCATCGAGCGCCGCGATAAAACCAAAGCCGGATGTCACAAATATCTTGCCGTTGTCGAATGCAACGCCGCCGCCAAATCCGATTTCCGATGGGCTTGTGCGCTGCAAGAGCACGAAGTCCCGAAACCGAAACCGTTCGCTTACGTCCGGCGCAAGCTCCTTGCGCCAGATGACGTCGCCGTTTTCCGCGTTAAAGGCGGTGACGGTTGTTTCTGCGTCCATGACGTAAACGCGGTCCGCCACGACAATCGGCGGGCTCGTCAGTTTCGCGCGTTCGCCCGCTTTGCCCACATCGACTTTCCACTCTTTCTCAAGATCGAGCGTCGCCGCAATGTGGTGGAGCGTGTGGTCGGCCTCGCCGCCGGGCTGCGGCCATGACGGGTTTACGTAAGACGGCGGCACGCTGACCGTAATGCCGGCGAAACGCGGATCAGCCTGAAGCTGCTCGTCAATGGCGAGAATAGAAATGCGGTCGTCTTCCGCCGGCGCATTTTCTTCCTCGTCTTCGTCGTCCCCGCCGCCGAAGAGGCCGGTGATCGGATTTGACGCGCAAGCCGACAGCAAGGCAACCGCCGACAGAAGCGCAATCGATTTCAACGCCGCTTGCAGACGCCAGAAAAGTTCCGTCATTGCTCGTTTCCGTTCTCGGCCGGCTCAACCGGTTCTGTTGCTGCTTCATCGACCGGCTCTGTCGCCGGTTCCGTTTCGTCAACAGCCGGCGCTTCCGACGGCGCTATCTCTGCGTCGCCATCGACCTGACCGATAGCGCCCACAATATCTTCGAGCTCAAACCGTCCCGCGAGATCGACGCCTGCTTTCCCGGCGACAGCCAGCGCAAGGTATTCGTCAGCGCGCAAAGCAATTCCCGGCGGCGCATCCGGCGCTGCAGAGAGGCTCGTAAAAATCGAAAGGGCCGTTTCGTAGTCTTCCGCCTTTAAGGCGGCGAGACCCGTGATTTCATCCGCATACGGTTTGTAGGCGCCTTCGCGTTCGGCGAGCGGTCCCAGATGCGCAAGCGCTGCATCGCGCCCGTCCTGAAGCGTCAGATAACCGGCGCGAATGCGCGCCAATCCGCGCATCGCCTGCGGAACGCTGTTGTCGTTATAAATCTCTTCGAAAACGCCGACCGCTGCGTTGCGGTCCTTGGCAGCGGCGAATGATGCGGCGCGGCGGAACTGAGCAAGCGCGGCGTACCCGCTGCCCCCGTCGCTGGCGATCGCCGCCAACGCGTCGCGCCCGTCGGGCTCGTTCTCAAGAAGAAGGTCAATCGCCTCGGAAAACTGGACGGCCTCCTTGTTGGCCGCGCTCGTCTGGGTCGCATCAAAGACCTGCCAGGCGCCGACGCCAATCACCAGCGCGGCGGAGGCGCCGATCAGCGCCGGTCCGTACTTGCGGAACATCGCCCACTGGCGCTCTTCAGCAAGCTCCTGATCTACTTCTCTTAAAGCACTGTCTTCGTTAGCCACTTTTGATTTTCCGATAACCGGTTTATGGACCGTCTGAATGGGAGCACAGGGTTCTAACGGCCTTTGGGCGCCTGCGCAACGCGGGGGTTTGCCGGCGTTTTCTAACACCGGCACCATGGCGATTTTCAGGCCGGCCAAGAACCAATACCGGCGGGGCTACGTAAAAGCACCAAAAGGAACAATCATATGCGCTCATTCATCTTCGCAATAATTATGCTGACAGCGTTCGGTTGCGCCGCCGCGCCGGTGAACCGGAACGCCGCCGCGCCCTTATCGACGGTCGATGACGTCGATCTGAACCGCTATCAGGGCCTCTGGTATGAGATTGCACGTCTGCCGAACCGGTTCGAAAAGAATTGCGAGGGCGTGACGGCGGAATATGCGCTGCGCGAAGACGGCCTTATCAGCGTCGTCAACACTTGCCGGGAGAACGCCGTCGACGGCAAAGTGAAGCGCGCGAACGGACGGGCGCGCGTTGTCGACACCGAAAGCAACGCCAAACTTGAAGTCAGCTTCTTCGGTCCCTTCTGGGGCGACTACTGGATCCTCGATCTTGCGGAAGACTATTCGCTGTCATTGGTGGGCGAACCGGAGGGACGCTATCTCTGGATCCTGTCTCGCACGCCGACAATCTCGGATGAAACGCGCGACGACGCCATCGCGAAACTTGACGCCATGGGATACAATACGAGTGCGCTGTATTTTCCGGCGCAGCCGCCTGCGCCGATCGAGTAACGGCGCTACTCGCCCTCAAAGGCAACGAGCGACGTCACTTTCTTGCCCATGGCGCGCAATTTTTCTGCGCCGCCGAGATCAGGCAAATCCACAACGAACGCGCAGAGAACGATTTCGCCCCCGGCCCTTTCGAGAAGCCGGATCGCAGCTCCCGCAGTCCCGCCGGTGGCGATCAAATCGTCAACAAGGAGAATACGCTCGCCCGGTTCAATGGCGTCAGTGTGAATCTCGACTTCATCGACGCCATATTCAAGCTCGTAACTTTCCTTGATGGTCTCGAAAGGCAGCTTTCCCTTCTTGCGGATCGGCACGAAGCCCACGGAAAGCTGGTGCGCGATTGCGCCGCCGAGAATAAACCCGCGCGCCTCGATGCCGGCGACTTTATCGATCTTGGCGCCCGCCAATGGCTGGACCAGCTCATCAACAGCGCGCCGGAAGCCCCGCGCGTCGGTCAGGAGCGTCGTGATATCGCGAAACATAATCCCGGGTTTGGGATAATCCGGTATCGTCCGGATGACATCGGCGAGGTCCATAGCGGCGCGCTTTCCCGTTATTGCGGCGGGAAAATGGCGCAAGGGCGCATGCCGCACAAGGCTTATTTCGTTAGCGCGAGATCATAGAGACTGCCGCCGATTTCCTCAAAGGCGTCAGCAAGCGCCGCAGCGTTCGTTGCGTTGTAGTAACTCGCGGACGATGTGGCGCAATCCTGAAGCATATTCCGGACAGAGGCGTCGGTGACTTCGAACGCAATCGTGTAGATGCGAATGCCGTCGCCCTTCGCTTCATCGCAAAGATTATCGAAGAGCGTATTGGCGCGGCTGCCGCCGTCGTTACGGGTGTGCGTATTCTTCGAATAGTTCGCTGAGCGCGTATTTTCACCGTCAGACATCAACACGATGGCCTTGATTGCGCGCTGCGCATTCATTTCGTTATAGGTGATGCCTTGAGAAAACGGCTCCTGCGACGAGAGCAGCCGATACCCCCAGTTGAGGCCTGTCGGAATATAGGTCTGGTCGCCCTGAACGGCCATGGACGCAATGTCCGCCCTTATACGGGTCTTGCTGGTCGTCAGCGTCGTCAATTCCTGCGCGCAATGAATATTCAGGAGCCCAGGCACCTTGCGTGTCGCATACCCGCTGTCTTCATAGTCATACGGATTTTCCCGCGACCCGACGCATCCGCGCCAGACGTAGTTCTTCGTCCTGTCTGTGCACTTCCAGACCGGATCGCCGCGGTCGACGTCGCATCGTCTTTTCTGACAGGACCACGTCGTCGTCACACCATCGCGCGTGCGCGAGCATGTTTCCGTAACCGTTCGGCAGTTGGATTCCGAGCGATCAGGATAGGTGTTCCGGCAGCGCTGCTCCGTCTCGGCGTAATCATCCGCCACATCGAGCCAGGAGGCGTTGCGTCGGGACAGGCCAATATTCACATATTGCGAAAACGGAACGAGACCGACCTTCACCTTGTTGTCGACGTCAGCCATGATCGTGTCGACGAGGTCGTCTGCGGCGTTTTTTAGCGCGGTCATCTTCGAACCGGTCATGGAATAGGTGTTGTCCAGCACAAGCGCCACTTCAAGATCGCGCGGCGGCGTTACCTTGGCCTCGGAGACAACCGTCATGTCCAGCCAGTCGCGGCCCGTCACCTTCAACAGGGATGTCTTGATGCGGCCGGTGACCTCAAGGCGATAATCATCCGCATTGCCGGGATTGGAGAAACTCAAGGAATGCAAATCGAAATCCGAAACAGCTGCGCCATTCGCTTCGAAATACCGTTTGGCAATAACCTCTGCAGCAGCGTCTGAAAGCGTCCCGTCGCGCATTTTTGTCCGAACCGCTGCGAGAAGCCCGGCGTCGCTCGATTCCGTCACAACAGCGCGAAGATGCGCCGCGCGGGCCATATCGATCGCGACGCCGCCGGCAATTAACATGGGGATGAGGATCAGCCCGAACATCATGGCGATATTCCCGCGCTGGCAGTTTGTGAAGTTGGTCAGAAAGTTGCGCATCGCCGGCCCCGTCATTCGTAACGTATGCGGAGCATCGTCGAACACACTTAACAGCATGTTCGCGAGATTGGTTAAAATTTCAAATTTTACGAAAATTTTCGCGAGGCCAGATCCGGGTATAAATTAGCGATGCAGTTTCAACCACAAGAACGGTTATCGCCGCGTTTACTTTGACAGGCTGACATTGCGCAGATTGCTCGCGATCTTGTCGAATGTCGCGATCAACTCCGATGCATTGTCGGGCTCAAAGTAGTGATCCGGCGTCGTGCCACAGTCTTCAAGGAGCAGTTTTACCGTCATATCCGAAACCGCGAAGGCGATGGTATAGATCTCGATCTCGTCGCCTTTCACCGCATCGCAAAGCTCGTCGGTGAGGGTGTTGGCGTTGGCGATATTGGATGAATCATGGGTTGGATAGTCCGGCGAGCGCGTGTTTTCGCCGTCGGTCATAAGGATGATCGTTTTCTTGCCGTTCCGCGACGCGAGGTCGGCGTCGGAAAGCCCCTGATCGAACGGTGCGCCGTCGCTGAGGACGCGCCAGCCCCAGGAAAGGCCCGCCGGAATATAGGTCCAGCCGCTGCCGGTCATATTCGTAATCGCCGTTGTGACAGCGGTCTCGGAAGCCGTGAGCGGCTGAATCGCGTTCGGGCAAGGCTCGCCGGAAACTTCCGGCACCGGCGTCGTCACAAAGCCGGCGTCCTGCGTGTTTGCGGGATAGTTTCTCGACCCGACGCAGCCGTCAAAGGCGGACGGCGCGGAACCGCCGTCGAGCCAACTTGCGCCGGCGTTTCCGGCGCCGACATTGACGTATTGCGCGAAAGGCACGAGCCCGATGCGAATATCCGCATCCGGATGGCTGTGCAGTGACGTGACGAGATTGGTCGCTGCGGTTTTCAGATCGGCAAGCTTGTTGGCGTTATTCATGGAGCCCGTATTGTCGAGGACCATGGCGATTTCGAGATAAGGCGGTTTGCCAAGGGTCGCCTCGGAAACAATCTTGGGCGTCACTTTGTCGATGCCGATCGCCCGTGCGAGCGTCGTGCCGATATCGACATCGAAACTCAACCTGAACATATCCGTTGACGGAACACGAGCGACGGAGAAGTTGCTTGTCGACACCAGCGCTTTCGTTCGCCGGTTCCCTTCGAAGAACGCCTTCGCCCGTGCTTCAACCTGCGCTGGCGTCAGGCTGGGATCATTCATGCTGATCCTGACCGCGGCGATGATCGCGGCGTCAGCAGATTGCTGCAGATCCGCGTGGATCGACGCCGCACGCTGATAGTCAATCGCAAGTCCCGCGCCGCCAACCATGATGAACAAGGAGAGCGCGAACATCATCGCAACATTGCCGCGTTCGTTTTTCAGAAATGGAACAATCATGCCCGTTCGCCATCGTTAAAATGTGTGCGGGATGGAATGCTGCAAAATCCGTGCGTTAAGGATTTGCGCATTGAATTTGCTGGCTTTTGCCCAGAAACGGTAAGGTTAATTCTCCCGCCGCCTGCGAGTACCGTGTCCCATTTTCGTGCGGCGCCGAGAACGCTTTCGCTGCGCTGCGCAAACGCCTATCTTCCCCGCCATGACGCCGAAAGAGAAAATCCGCGAAGACTTCAAGCGCGCCCTCCTGCACACGACGCGGGCGCTCTCCGCCCAGCACGATGTGGAAGTCGCCTATGGCGGCGAACATGCGGCGGTTTCCGGCAAATCGGCCCGCATCCCGCTGCCGGCGCGAACCCTTGACCGTGAATCCGCGATGATCGCCCGCGGCGAAGGGGACGCAGCGGCGTTGCGCCTCGCCTACCATGACGCAGAGGCCCACGAAAAGCTGGCGCCCGCCGGCGCCGAGGCGCGCGCCATTTTCGCCGCCCTAGAGAACGCCCGTTGTGAAGCCATCGGCGCGCGGGCGCTCAAAGGCGTCGGCGACAATCTTGCGGCGTCGCTGGAACAGGTGATCGCCGACAAGGGCTATGATCGTCTCGGAGCCAATGACGCGGCCCCGGTCGCTGACGTCGCGGCGCTGCTGTTGCGCGAAAGACTGACGGGACGCAGCGCGCCATCCTCGGCGGCGGGCATTATGGAAACATGGCGCGAGAACCTCGAGTCGCAGGCCGGCGCTTCCCTCGACGCCCTCGCTGCGGCTGCTGATCTCGGCGATCAGGAGACATTCGCCGCCCTCGCCCGGGACTTCATTCGCGATCTCGACCTTGACGATGACGACCGCGGCGACCGATCGGACGAAGAAGACAGCGATCAGGACTCTGACGGCGACGATCAGGAAAATGACGGCGAAGAGGACGATGAGGGCGCCGACGAATCCCAGTTTCCCGAAGACGCCGGCGAAGGCGACACCGCCGAAGGCGACGCCGATATCTCCGATCAGGACGTCGAGCAGACCATAGAGGAAGACGACGGCGCGACGGAAAACGCGAAGGTCTCGAGCCTGCGCAACCGCTTTGAAGGAGACACGGGCGAGGCCTACAAGCCTTATACGACGGAGTTCGACGAAATCGCCGACGCGGTAGAGCTGTGTGACGCCGAAGAGCTGCAGCGCCTGCGCCGTTCACTCGATCGTCAGTTGGAAAATCTGCACACCGTTGTCGCCCGCCTCGCCAACAAGTTGCAACGAAAACTGCTCGCCCAGCAAAACCGAAGTTGGTCCTTCGATCTTGACGAAGGCGTGCTCGACGCAGCCCGCCTCGCCCGCGTCGTCGTCGATCCGATGCAGCCGCTTTCCTACAAGATGGAGCAGGAGCAGGATTTCCGCGATACGGTTGTCACGCTGCTCATCGACAATTCAGGGTCCATGCGCGGCCGGCCGATCACCATCGCCGCCATTTGCGCCGACATTCTCGCGCGTACGCTTGAGCGCTGCGGCGTTAAAGTTGAAATTCTCGGGTTCACGACCCGCGCCTGGAAGGGCGGTCAATCACGCGAGAAATGGGTGCAGGACGGACGCCCGGCGAAGCCCGGTCGCCTCAACGATCTGCGCCACGTGATTTACAAATCCGCCGATGCGCCATGGCGCCGGGCGCGCACCTCGCTTGGCCTGATGATGAAAGAAGGCCTGCTCAAGGAAAACATCGACGGCGAGGCGCTTCAATGGGCCCATTCGCGCCTCCTCGGCCGCGCGGAAGCGCGACGCATCTTGATGGTGATCTCTGACGGAGCGCCCGTCGACGACACCACGTCGTCCGCCAATGGCGGCGCCTATCTCGAGCGGCATTTGCGCGAAATGATCGCCTATATCGAGAACCGCTCGCCGGTGGAATTGCTGGCGATCGGCATTGGGCACGACGTTACCCGCTATTATCGCCGGGCCTTGACCATCGTTGATGTCGATCAACTCGGCGGCGCGATTATCGATCAGCTTGCGGAACTGTTTGACGAACAGCAGGGCGGCGGGCGGAGCGGTCGCGCGGCTTAAGCGTAGCGCGAGACAATTTTCGCAAGTTCGGGACGCGCCCGTTCCTTCGGGTCTTCGGTCGCCGCGCCGATATACACAAAGCCGGCGATGCTTTCGTTCTCGGTCATCGCCAGCGCCTGATTGATGTCGTCATGAAAGGCGTACCATTCGGTGAGCCATTGCGCGGCATGTCCGTATGCGCTCGCTGCGATCAGCATGTTCTGACACACGGCGCCGACCGTCAGCGTCTGTTCCCAGACAGGCGTTTTGTGTTCGGGCCTGAGCGATGCGATCACCGCAACGACGACTGGCGCGCGCAGGAACCGGTTTCGTTCTGCGACAATCCGCTTTTCATCTGCATCTGGATTTTCCTTCTCGAATGCCCGCGCCAGCACATCGCCAAAGGCCGCACGCGCCTCGCCCTCAAAAACAACGAAACGAAAAGGCGTCACCCGGCGATGATCCGGCGCGCGAGCGGCGATAGTCAAAATCGCGCTGAGCGTTTCCGCGTCGGGGCCCGGGCCGCTCATGAAGTCCGCCGGCGTCGATCGCCGCTGCGACAGGAGCGAGATTGTTTCCTCGTTCGGATGCGAGGCGGGCAAAGGCGCGCCGAATTCAGGCGTCGAAAATGAATTGGACAAGGTAATAAGGGCCCCTACTTGGAAATGGCGGCGCGGGTGCTATGGAGGCGCCGGAATGAGCGCAACGTAGACGACGGGATCGGGAATTCAACAATGGCTGGAGCAATTGGCGCAGCACAGGACGGCTTTCTGACCCGATTGTCAGGCGGGCGGTTGCCGGCGCCCGCTGTGCGAACATCGCTCGACGATGCAGGCCTGACCCCTGCCGCGTTGACGGCCATTTTCGAAAGCCAGCTTACAAGCCGCGCGCTCGATCTCGAAGCGCGCCGCCTTGGCGCGGAACGCCGGGGCTATTATTCCATCGGCAGCGCCGGCCATGAAGGCAACGCCGCCCTCGCCCATGTGTTGCGCACCGACGACATGGCGTTCCTCCATTACCGCAGCGGCGCGTTCTACATTGAGCGCGCGCGGCAAGTGGCTGGCGAAACGCCGGTCTGGAACATGGCGCTCTCTTTCGTTGCATCTTCCGAAGACCCGATTTCCGGGGGGCGCCACAAGGTCATCGGGTCGAGATCCCTGTTCATCCCTCCGCAGACCAGCACCATCGCATCGCACCTGCCGAAAGCGATGGGCGCCGCCTTCTCAATCGCGCTTGCGCGCACGCAAAAGAAAAACAACGCCGTCCTGCCTCGCGACAGCGTCATTTATTGCAGTTTCGGCGACGCGTCGGCCAATCACTCGACGGCGCAAGGGGCGATCAACGCCGCCGCCATGACCGGGTATCGCGGCCTGCCATTGCCGCTGATTTTCGAATGCGAAGACAACGGCATCGGCATTTCCGTGAAAACGCCGGAAGGCTGGGTCGCGGCGAATTACGGCGCGCGGCCCGGCCTTCGCTATATTCACGGCGACGGGCGCGACATTGTCGACGCCGTGCGCGCAGGCCGCGAGGCCGAACGATGCGCGCGCGAAGCGCGCAAGCCTGTGTTCCTGCATCTGCGCACCGTCCGCCTGATGGGGCACGCCGGCTCGGACCTCGAAAGCGGGTATCGCACCAAGGCGGAAATTGAGACGGAGGCCGATCAGGACCCGCTCCTGCACTCGGCGCGCCGGGTGATCGAAACGCGCGGCGTATCGCAAGAGGAAATCGAAAATCTCTACAGCGTCATCCAGGGCCGCGTGCGGCGCGCCATGGAGATGGCCTGTGAACGGCCAAAGCTGACGTCCGCGCCCGAGGTGATGGCGGCGCTGACTCCGAGGCGCACGCGCCCTGCGCGAAGGCCAGGCGCAACGCTCGCCAGAGCCCCTGACGATTCGCGCGCGCGCCGCGAGCCGCAACACATGTCGCGCCTCATTTCGCTGACCCTCGCTGATGAAATGGAGAAAGATCGGAACATCGTCGTTTTTGGCGAAGACGTAGGAAAGAAAGGCGGCGTCTACGGCGCGACAACGAAACTGCAATTGAAGTTCGGTCCCGCGCGGGTCTTCGATACGCCCCTCGACGAGCAATCGATCCTCGGCCTTGGCATCGGCCTCGCCCACAATGGATACCTGCCCGTTCCGGAAATCCAGTTTCTCGCTTATGTGCACAACGCCGAGGATCAGCTTCGCGGCGAAGCCGCGTCCCTCTCCTTCTTTTCAAAAGGTCAGTATGCAAACCCCATGGTCGTGCGGGTCGCGGGGCTCGCTTATCAGAAAGGCTTCGGCGGGCATTTTCACAATGACAATTCCGTCGCCGTCTTCCGCGACATTCCCGGTATCGTTCTCGCCTGTCCGTCGAGCGGTGCAGAAGCAATAAAAATGCTTCGCGAATCTTTCCGCATCGCCCGCGAAGAAAAACGCGTCGTAATTTTTCTGGAGCCGATCGCCCTTTACGGAACACGGGACGTCGTCGATGGCGACGGCGCCATGGCCGCCGTGTTTGACGACGTCGCCGACACGGCGCCGTTCGGCGCGCCGAATATCATCGGCGACGGCGGCGATCTCGCCATCGTGACCTATGGCAACGGCGCCTATCTGTCGCGCCACGCTGCTACGCAATTGAAGGCCGCCGGGGTCAACGCACGCATCATAGATCTTCGCTGGCTGACCCCCCTGCCGGTTGACGCGGTCATCGACGCAATTGGCAAGCGACGCAATGTCCTCATCGTTGACGAGTGTCGAAAGACAGGCGGCCCAGCGGAGGAATTGATCGCGCTCTTCGCTGATCGCGGCCTTGCCTACAATCTGCGGCGCATCACCGGCGAGGATACGTTCATTCCGCTGGGGCCCGCCGCTGATACGGTGCTCGTCAGCGAAGCGGCAATCGTTGAGGCGGGCTTGCGCCTCCTTGGCGTATCGGCGGGAAAGGCGGCGGAATGAAAAAGTCGGCTGTCGTCATATTCCCCGGTCGCGGCACATACGGAAAAGAAGAACTCGGCTACCTGTCGCGCCATCACGCGGACAAGGCCGCATTTGTCGGCGGCGTTGATGAATGGCGAAAAGCGCAAGGGCGCACGCCGGTCTCCGACCTCGACAATGCGAAGGTTTACGCCGCGAGCCGTCATGCCTCCAGCGTCAATGCGTCAGCGCTCATTTACACTTGCGCGCTTGCAGACTTTGCGTCGATTAATCACGAAAATTTCGAAATTGCGGCGGTGTGTGGCAACTCGCTAGGCTGGTACCTGACCCTCGCCGCTGCGGGCGCCGTGTCGGCGCAGAACGCCATCCGGCTCGTCGATACCATGGGCGCGCTGATGGAAGAGCAAGGCGTCGGCGGGCAACTGATCTATCCGTTCGTCGATGAAAACTGGCGCGCGTCAGAAAAAAGCGCCAACGCCATTGCGGAGGCCCTGCACGCCGGAAAGACCGAGGGCGAGGCATTCCTTTCCATCCGTCTCGGCGGCATGGCCGTGCTTGCCGGCGACGAAGCGGGCATGGCGGCGATGGAGAAATCCCTGCCGTCAGCTGAGGGACGCTATCCCTTCCGTCTCGCCCGCCATGCGGCGTTTCACACGCCGCTATTGCAGCACGTCTCCGACGCCGCCTTTGAAGCGCTGCCGGCGGATCTTTTTCATGAGCCTAAAATCCCGATGATCGACGGCCGCGGCGGCGTTTGGACGCCGGGCGCGACCGACGCCGACGCGCTTTATCAGTATACGTTAGGTCATCAGATTGTTGAGACGTATGATTTTTCAAAATCGATAGAAATTGCGATCAAGGAGTTCTGTCCGGACGTGCTGATCCTCGCCGGGCCCGGAGCGACGCTTGGCGCTCCTATCGCACAGGAACTGATCCGCCATCGCTGGCTCGGCCTGCAGTCGAAACAGGATTTCAGCGCGCGACAGAAGGTCAACCCGTTCCTCCTCGCTATGGGGCGGGAAGATCAGCGGGGATTTGTTGTTTGAAGGAAGTTGTCATTCCAGGGCGCTTCGCAGAAGCGAACACGGAATCCAAGGCGCTGCGATTCATGTTTCCGACGGTTTTGACGTAGCGCCATGGATTCCGGATCGGCCTTACGGCCGTCCGGAATAACAATTCTCAAAGTTCCCCAGTAATCGCAGCCATCACATCCAGATGTTCGCGCGCGAAGCTTCGGCATCGCTCTGGCGACCAGCCGGTTTCCGGCGCCGGATTCACATTGGCGTCCTTGAACGGCATTTCGAGCGTCATAGAAAGGCAACCCCATGTCTCGGCGACGTAGTTATTCGCAATGTCGAGATTGGCCTTGCCCGGCGGCGACAGCGGATAGCCATCCTTGGTCTGAAAGTCCTTGCTTCGTTCAAGCAGCAGCGATGAGAATTTGTCGAACCGCGCCTGATGCACGTCGCTCCATGACGGAATACCGTGGGCGCTGACGAGAAAATTATTCGGAATGGCTTCATCGCCGTGAACATCGAGAAAGAGATCGACGCCGGTCTTGCGCATCTCCTCGCGCACCAGAAAGACTTCCGGGCTCTGTTCCATGGTTGTATTGCGCCAGGCGCGATTGAGATCGATGCCCGCCGCATTGGTGCGAAGGTGCCCGCGCGCGGCGCCATCGAGATTCATGCACGGAACGATATGGACGGTCGCGGCCTTCCTCAGGGATTGCGCAGCAGCGTTATTCTTGTCGGCAAGGGCCGGCAGAAAACCTTCGATCCACCACGACCCCATGGTTTCACCGGGATGCTGTCTGGCGATGACCCAGAACTGCAGCGGTCCGTCGCCGGCTTGAAAATATTCAATCGCCTGCCCGTCAAGGGTTTTGCCGAGGGTCTTTCGCGACATGCCGGACGATTTATGAAATTGGTCGACGAACGCGCGAAACCGCGAAGAAGGATAAGCCGCAAAATACGCATACTGAATGCTATTCTGCTCCGGCGTATGCTCGATTGTCAGAACGCCATCGGCATAATGGGTCGGGACGCGGAACCAGTCCTCGCCGTCATAGGAAGCGACGGCGTTGTAGTTTTCCCATCCGGCGAGATATGACGCCGTTCCGGCATTAAACATTCGCATGACGAGCGGCTTGCCGCGGGCGTTTTCCACGCGGAAATTGAAATACTGGTGGAAAGCCGCCGCGCCGTCGGGCTCAATCTCGAGGCGAATGTCGCCCGGGTCGCGATCATCAACGACCTTTATATTGCCGTTATCGAAGTCGCTGGAGATCGAAACGGATTTCTTTCCGAACCACGGAAACCCCATGATTTACCCCTTTTCTCGCTGATACGCAGCCAACGCCGTCTTAGTTCTTCTTTTCTGTAATCGGCGGCGCAAGACGGATGTGAATTTCTTTCAACTGTTCCGGCGATGCCGGCGCCGGCGCGCCAAGGAGCAGGTCCTCCGCCTGCTGGTTCATCGGGAACATCGTCACTTCGCGGATGTTTTCCTGGTCCGCCAGCAACATAACGATCCGCTCAATACCGAGCGCACACCCGCCATGGGGCGGCGCGCCGTATTTGAAGGCGTTCAGCATGCCGCCGAACTGTTCTTCGACGACTTCATTGCCGTAGCCGGCAATTTCAAACGCCTTGTACATGATGTCCGGGCGATGGTTCCGGATGGCGCCGGAGCCGAGCTCATAGCCGTTACAGACAAGATCGTACTGAAAGGCCTTGATCGCGAGATAGTCTTCATCGCTTGAGGCAGACTCCAGCGCTTCGAGCCCCCCTTGCGGCATTGAAAAAGGATTGTGGCCGAACTCGACCTTTTTCTTTTCCTCGTCCCATTCGTAAAGCGGGAAATCAACAATCCAGCAGAGCTCGAACCGGTCCTTGTCGGTGACGCCCATTTCCTCGCCGATGAGAACACGCGCCTTGGCTGCGACGGGGAGAAATTCCGCTGGCTTTCCTGCAAGGAAAAACGCCGCGTCGCCGGCTTTCATGCCCAGTTGCGCACGCACCGCTTCGGATCGTTCCGGGCCGATATTTTTCGCGAGGGGACCTTTCACTTCATTTTCATCAAAGATCATGTAGCCCATGCCGGGCAGGCCCTGCTTTTGCGCCCAGTTGTTCATGCGATCGCAGAAAGCGCGGCTGCCGCCGCCGGGCGCCGGGATCGCGCGGATTTCATGGCGCGGATCGGCCTCAAGGATTGATGCAAAAACCTTGAAGCCCGAGCCGCGGAAGTGATCTGAAACCACCTGCATTTCAATGGGACAGCGAAGGTCCGGCTTGTCGGTGCCGTATTTCAGCAGCGCTTCGTCGAACGGGATCAGCGGAAACGGATAGTTTGTAACAGGACGATCGCCGGCAAATGCGGCGAAGGTGTCGTGCGTTACCGGGCCGACGGCGTCAAAAACATCAGCGCGTTCGACAAAGCTCATTTCAAGATCGAGCTGGTAGAACTCGCCCGCTGACCGGTCCGCGCGCGCGTCTTCATCGCGGAAGCACGGGGCGATCTGATAATACCGGTCGAAACCGGACACCATTATGAGCTGCTTGAAGACCTGCGGCGCCTGGGGCAGCGCATAAAACTTACCGGGGTGAAGGCGCGACGGCACGAGAAAATCGCGCGCGCCTTCCGGCGATGACGCGGTCAGGATCGGCGTCTGAAAATCGTTGAAGCCCTTCTCTTCCATGCCGCGGCGAATTTCGCGAATGACGGCCGAGCGCAGCATGATATTTTTGTGCAAGGTCTCGCGGCGCAGATCGAGATAACGGTGCGTCATGCGAATGTCCTCCGGATATTCCGGCTCGCCAAACACCGGGAGCGGCAGCTCGTCGGCTTCCGACAGGACTTCAAACGTCTTGATGCGGATTTCAATTTCACCGGTCGGCAGGTTCGGGTTGATCACGTCCGCAGCCCGGACGATCACCTCGCCCTCAACGCGGATAACGCTTTCCTGGCGTACGCCTTCCACTTGCGCGAAGAACGACATTTCCGGTTCCACCACCAGTTGCGTGAGGCCGTGATGGTCGCGCAGATCGATAAACAGGAGCCCGCCATGGTCGCGTTTGCGGTGCACCCACCCCGATAAACGAACGGTCTCGCCGACAGCGGATTTGCGCAATTGGCCGCAATGATGCGTGCGGTAGGCGTGCATGAAAAACCTCTGAGTTCTGGGCGGCGCGAAGGGCCGGAAAGCCCGCCGGATTGGCAATCGCCCCCGGCCCTGTCAAGTCCGATGACCGCAACAGTTGCGCCTTTCCGGGGATTTCCCGCCTTCGCCGGACGAATTGTGGTTATTTTGCGGCCAAAACCTCTTTTGTCCGGCGAAAGACGTCCCTACATACGGTGCCTCGTTTTACCAACTGGAGGGGCTTTGTGACTGAACGACCACCACTTTTAACGGACCTTGTGCGCATGGTGATCAAGATGATCGTCGGCGGCATTCTCGTAATTGCGCTTGTTTCATGTGGCGCGGCCATGGTCGGCGCGGCGGGCGCTGGCGCATCATCGGGCGCGAGCGCGGGCAAAGATAAGGATCCTGTTTCCGACCATCTTTATGGCGAGGAAGACAGCGACAACGCGATCATGCGCGTCAACGTCATCGGACCGATCCTGACCCACGAAACCGGCGATTCCGGATTTTTCGCGTCGGTCGCCCAGGTGACCTATGGCTACAAGGTCAAGGAACAGCTTCTGAAAGCCGCTAAGAATGACGACATCAAAGGCGTCATGATGTTTGTGCGCACGCCGGGCGGCTCAATCGTCGGCAGCCAGGCGATCCATGACGGCGTTCTGGCTGTGAAAGAAGCCGGCAAACCGGTCGTCGCCTACGTAGATTCAATCTCCGCTTCCGGCGGCGTATGGTCGACGGCAGGCGCTGACAAAATCTTCTCCGATTATGGCAGCATCATTGGCTCGGTCGGCGTCAACTTCGGCAACTTCATGTATTTCGACGATCCGGTGGCGCTTGACGCCGGTCTCTTCGGCGGCGGCGTTGAAACCCGCGGCGGCGTGAAAACCGAATTCCTCGGCGCAGGCCTCGGCAAGGATTTCGGCAATCCGTGGCGTCCGCTTACCGAACGCGAAAAAACGCTGATCACGGCAAGCGCGCAATACTACTACGATCAGTTCGTGGAGCACGTGGTCGCCAACCGTCCCGTCGATCGCGATCGCCTCGTCAATGAATATGGCGCGATGGTCTTCGCCGACGAGCTTGCAAAGGATCGCGGCTACATCGACGATCTCAAAACCTATCAGGAAACCCTGCAATACATCGCCGGCGAGATCGGCGCTGAGGGCGACGACTGGAAACTCGTTACGCCGCCTTACGTCAAGAAATCGCCGTTCGAGGAACTGTTCAGCACTTCCCTGATGGCGCTTTCGCCGCGAAACGCTGTTGAAGAGCAAAACGCTGCGGCCTGTACGGAATTGAAGAGCCGCCCTGTCGCCATGACGGTACAGGCGTTGAACGCCTTCTGCGGCTCGTAAGCCCCAGAAAACAGCAATAAAAACATGGGCCTCCGCCATTCGGCGGGGGCCTTTTTTGTTGCGCCCCACCCCCTGATATGCGGCGCCGAGGCGCGTTCTTTTCGGATGACGCTTCTGCGAGGCGCTGTTAGAAGGCGCGCTTATGCGAATCATTACCGATACCGCCGGGCTCGCCGCCTTCGTCGACGAAATCGCCAAAAAGCCTTTTGTGGCCATCGACACCGAATTCATGCGCGAGAAAACCTTCTGGCCGATCCTTTGCCTGATCCAGGCCGCGGCGGAGGGCGCCGAAGCAATCATTGATCCGCTTGCTGAGGGTATCGACCTTGCGCCGTTGCTCAAACTTCTCGCCGACAAAAACGTCGTCAAGGTTTTTCACGCGGCCCGTCAGGACATTGAAATATTTTACCGCCTCACCAATGAGGTGCCGGCGCCGCTATTTGACACGCAGATCGCCGCCATGGCTTGCGGCTTCGGCGACCAGATCGGTTACGAGCCGCTCATGCGTACCCTTGTGAACGCGAAAATCGACAAGGGATCGCGCTTTACGGACTGGTCGCGCCGCCCCCTTACCGAGGCGCAACTTTCCTATGCGTTGTCCGATGTCACCCATCTTCGCGACGCCTACCCCCTCCTCCGCGAGAAATTGAAAAAGACAAAGCGCAACCATTGGGTCGAGGAGGAAATGCAGGCGCTCTTGAACGCCGATCTATATTACGTGGCGCCGGAAGACGCGTGGCGTCGGCTGCGCCTGCGCGGCGTCAAGCCGAAGGAACTGGGCCCGTTGATGAAACTCGCCGAATGGCGTGAGCGCGAAGCCCATGAGCGCGACGTTCCCCGCAGCCGCATCCTGAAGGATGACGGCGTTTACGAACTGTCACGCCTGCAACCGAAAACAACAAAAGACCTCGCGCGCGCGCGTAGCATTCCGAACGGTTTTGAACGCTCCTCCGCTGGCGGCGGTATTCTGGAAGCCGTCGCGGAGGGCGCGAAAATTCCGCGCGATGATTTGCCCGATATCCTGAAGCCCGACCGGCAAAAGGCGCCGGCGGACGTTGTCGATCTCCTTAAAGTATTGCTGAAACGCCAATGCGAGCATTACGGCGTGGCGCCGAAACTGATCGCCACCGCCAATGATCTCGAAGCGATTGCGCGAAACGATTTCGAGGGCGTTCAGGCGATGACCGGCTGGCGCCGCGAGGTCTTCGGCGACGCCGCCATCCGCCTCAAGAATGGCGACCTCGCCCTCAAGCTCGCCAACAGCGCCGTAGAGCTGGTCGATGTGTAAAGGCATAGCCGTGCAACGCGTAGAAGCGCATCATCGAATTTAAGGCGGCGCATTGTTGCACTTCGCAGCCGCGGCCCGGCGCTTTGCAGGCCGAAAACACCTGATAGTTGCAAATATGCGACAAGGTTAACAGCCTTTAACAATTACCCTAAACTATTGATATAATTATTTTAATTCGTTCGTTTCTGGCCCGTCTGAAACATTGCAATCAACCGTTAGATACTCTGACCTGCAATTGAGCAGAACTCACCATTGCACACCAAAACGAACGCCATAGCGTGCGAACTGAGTGCGCTGCACGGACCAGCGCGCCAATAACAATCAAAACGGAGAGGGAAATTATGAACAAGCGGATGCTGAAATACTCGACCGCAATCGGCGCTGTCGTGATGGCGAGCGCCTTTGGCGGCGCACCGGCGATGGCGCAAGCGGACGGCGCGAATGACGGTTCCGACGATGTGATCATCACCGTCGGGACGCGGCGCGACGCCCGGTCTGCAGCGGATTCGCCGGCGCCGATTGACGTGATCGACTCAGACGAAATCCTCAATCAGGGCGATACGGACGTTCAGTATCTGTTGCGGACATCAGTGCCGTCTTTCAACGTCAGCACCCATCCTATTTCCGACGCGGCGAGCCTTATCCGCCCGGCAAACCTGCGCGGTCTTGCGCCGGACTCGACCCTCGTTCTTGTAAACGGCAAACGGCGCCATCGTGCGGCGGTTATCACCTTCCTTGGCGGCGGTATTTCGGACGGCTCGCAAGGGCCCGACATCTCGGTCATTCCCGGGCTGGCGCTGAAGCAGGTCGAAGTGCTGCGCGACGGCGCTTCGTCGCAGTACGGATCCGACGCCATTGCCGGCGTTATCAACTTTGTCCTTCGCGACAATGACGAAGGAATCACCCTCGAAGGCGAATGGGGCCAGAGCTATGAAGGCGACGGCGACCGGTATTCGCTTTCCGCCAATATTGGGCTTCCAATACCGGTCGGGCTCGGCGGCTTTCTGAACATTACCGGCGAATACGGTGAATCCGATCAGACCTTCCGCGCTGTGCAGCGCGACGATGTCGCCGCCCTCGCCGCGGCCGGCAACACAGCTGTCAACGACATCAGCGTCAATCTGGTCACGACCGATTTCGCGCAGAACTTCGGACAGCCGGAAGTGCGCGACGACTGGAAGATATTCGCGAACGCCGCGATCCCGTTTTCCGACGCTGCCGAACTCTACGCGTTCGGAAACTACGCACAGCGGGAAACGGAAGGCGGATTTTTTTACAGAAACCCGACAAACAGGCCCGGGGTTTTTGCAGGTCCCCTCGTTGATCCGGTAACCGGCGCCGCCGATCCCATGGGCGTTGCATCGGTCCTTGTCGGCGATCTTTCCGGCGACACCGCCGGCGATTGTCCTGCTGGGATCCCGCTGACCGCTGGCGGCGGGCTCATTCCCGACCCGACTGTCCTTGCCTCCGTCGTCGCTGATGCGAACTGTTTCTCATTTGTCGAGTTGTTCCCGGGCGGCTTTACCCCGCGGTTCGGTGGCAATCTTGAAGACACGTCCATCGTCGCCGGTCTGCGCGGCATATTGCCCATCGGTTCCGGGCTTAGCTACGATCTCAGCTACACCTTCGGCCGAAACGAAGCGGACTTCTTCATCTTCAATACGGTGAATGCGAGCCTCGGACCCAACACGCCGACCTTCTTTGATCCAGGCGCCTATATCCAGAAGGATAACAACTTCAACGCCGACTTCTTTTACGGCATCGCGAACGACATGTTTGCGTCGGATATCGGTCTTGCCTTCGGGTTCGAACATCGCAGCGAATCCTTCACGATTGTTCAGGGCGATGATGCGTCCTTTGCGATCGGACCGCTTTCGTCGCCGTCCCTCGCCTTTCCGGGCGGTCAGGGCTTTGCGTCAAGCTCCAACGGCTTTGGCGGCTTCACGCCGGCAAGTGCGGGCGAGACAACGCAAAAGAACTACGCGGTCTATGGTGAAATCGAAACGGAACTCACGGACTTCTTCACGCTGCAAGGCGCCGTGCGTTACGAGGATTTCTATGACTCCTTCGGCGATACGCTGAACTGGAAAGTCGGCGCGCTTTACGCGATCAACGACAACCTCACTTTCCGGTCGACCTATTCGACGGGCTTCCACGCCCCGACGGCTGGTCAGGCGAACGTCACCAACATCACGACGCAGTTCTCCAATGGTCAGTTGCAGGATCAGGGTACGATCCCGCTGTCGAGCAACGCCGGTCAGTTTATCGCTGACCGTCTTGAACTCGACACCGGCGTTCGCCCGACGCTTGGGCCGGAAGAGTCCAACAACTTCACCGCCGGCGTTGGCCTAAACCTTGGCAACGTCAAATTCACGATCGACTACTTCCGGATCACGGTCGACAATCGGATTTCGATTTCCGATCAGCAGGACTTCCTCGCGGAACTCCTCGAGGTCGCCGGGGAGAACTCGGTTGTTGTGCCGGGCGGCTCGACTACAAGCCAGGTCCTGAACCTGCTTGACGGCGCGGGCGTTCTGAGTGCGGCGGATTTCGCCGGCTCGGAAGATCTCGTCACTTTCGGCTTTTTCAACAACTCATTCGACACCCGCACGCAAGGCGTGGATATTGTCGCGAGCACCGGGTTTGAACTTTATGAAGGTTCGGACACTGATGTTACGCTGGCGTTCAACTACACCGACACGACGGTCACCGATCGCGGTCTCGATACGGCGGCGCCCCTGTCGCGCGGCCGCGCCATGCAGATTGAAGATGGGACGCCCGCGACCCGCGGCTATCTCACCTTTAACCACCGCGCAGGACCGTGGCGCGGACTGTTGCGCGTCAACTACTATGGCGAGTTCTTTGAGTGCCATCTGGACTCAACGAACAATAATCCGCCGCCGGCGGTGCCTTGCGATCTCGCCCATGAAGGCGGGGCACAATTCCCGGTCGATCTGGAACTCGGATACGATGTGACGGAGAATGTCCAGGTCATTGCAGGCGCGCAGAACGTGTTTGATTCCTATCCGGACGAACTCGATCCGTCGATCGGCGCCGGCGTTGTCGGCGCGCGGTTCCCCGAGCGTTCGCCTGCTGGCTATCTCGGCGGTTTCTACTACTTCAAGGTTCGCGCTGAATTCTAGGGCGGACAAAACATCCATTTGAGAAGGCGGCTCTCACGAGCCGCCTTTTCTTTTTACCGTTATGCCGAAAAATTTAGCGTCAGCGGCAGGTCGAATGACGCCGCGAGCGCATCGAGGCGTTTGCGCGGGGTTTCGCCAATCAGCGCTTCGTGATCGGCTGTTGCGTTGAAAGCAATGGCGTCGTCCGCCTTCGTCAGCGTACAACCTTTTAATAAGTCAGGCGACTTCGGCGCCAGCGTCGCTGCAAACCGCAGGGCGAGCCCCGCCTGCATCGCCGTTTGCTGATCGTCCCAATCCAGAATGCTGATCGCCTGTTCGTTCGGCAAAGCTGCGTTGCGCCCGCGATACCGGCAATAAAGCGCAAGGGCGATCCACAAGCGTTCTTTATGGGTGACGCCGACAAAGGGCGCGCTGAGCGCTGTGTCGAAGGCCTGCCGCCCCCGTAAATCAGGGTGCGAAAACGCCGCGATATCGGAAAGTTCCGCCGTCGCCTGAAGCAAACGCGCTTGTACGGCGCTCTCTGCATCAAACAGGGGCGCGACAACGTTGAACGCCGCGGCGCCAAACGACGGCTCCGGTGCAAACCGGCGTGAAAAAAACCGGCACGCTTCAAGCAATGGGTCTGCATCGCGTTGCGCCGTTGACAGCGCCTGATAGAGGAGCCCTTCGCGCACACCGCCGGCGGAGACGATCGTGCGCGAAGCGTTCATCGCAAGGAGCAACGCCTTCAGCGCGACCGCCGCATAGGGCAACGTGTCGATACGCTTGCGCGAAATGCCCGGGATTTCTTCCAGCGACCGCCGGCTCTGGCGGGCGACGAGATCGCAAACTTCAATCGCCGACGGCGTCGGTAATTCATAGTGATGCAGGACTGACAGCGGATAATGTTTCAGATTCATATGAATCCGCGCAATCGATCGCCACGCGCCGCCGACAGTATAAAGCGTATCGAATTCACCGCGGCGCAGGAATTTCGTGCCGCGCAGCGCGTTTTCAATATAGGGCTTCGCCGACGCCAGATCGCCGCCCGTCGCCTGCATTACCGACAAGGGACCAATCGGCAGACTGACGCTGTGGGCGACGCGGCGCTTTTTTATCGACACCAATTCGAGACTGCCGCCGCCCATATCGCCCGCAAGGCCGCGCGCATCCGGCTCGACCGACAGGACGCCAAACGCCGCAAGCTCGGCCTCTCGCTCGCCGGTGATAACATCAACCTGAAATCCAAGCGTGCCGATTTCCGATACAAATACTTCTCCGTCCTTCGCTTCGCGCACTGCGGACGTTGCGATTGTCTGTGTCGGCGGATCGCCATAGGCGAGTAGAATAATGCGGAACCGTTTCAGCGTGGCGATGGCGTCGGCGACCGAGGCGGGGTTCAGCGCGCCGTCTTCCGTCATGTCGCGGCCGAGGCCGCACAGCGCTTTTTCATTGCAGATCGCCATCGGCGCCCGTGCGGGCCCGTCAAAAATAACGAGCCGCACGGAATTCGAGCCGATATCAACCACAGCGCGCCGGCCGGCGCCCGAGGTTTTCTCTTCTTTGACAGAGTTCTTTTTCATCGCGCCGCTGACCCAGGTTCATCCGATAGTACGCGATTCACCGATGAAACGTCACTTTCGCGGCCGGAGTGCTTTAGGCGCATTATATTTGATAGCGCCGCCGCGCCCGGAAAGGCTGGGATTGGTCATCATATAGGTGTGAACGCTGAAAGGATCGGATTTTGCAGAGGGTTTTGAGCGCACATAGCCGCCGTCGGGCTGCAACACCCAACTTTGCGCATCGTCATTGAGATTGGCGACCATGATATAATTCAGGACCTGCCGTCTCACGGTCGCGTTCTCTATGGGGCAAAACACCTCCACACGCCGGTTAAGGTTTCGCGGCATGAGGTCCGCCGACGCGATATATACTGTAGCATCGGAATTTGGCAGCGCGTCGCCGGCGCCGAATGCGTATATGCGCGCGTGCTCAAGAAAACGTCCGATAATGCTTTTGACACGGATGTTCTCGGAGAGGCCTTCAACGCCCGGACGCAGGCAACAGATGCCCCGCACGACGAGTTCAATGCGCACGCCTGCCCGCGACGCCTCATACAATTTGTCGATCAAGGCCCCGTCCACTAGCGAATTCATTTTCGCCCAGATCGCCGCCTTCTTGCCCTTCCGGGCGTTCTTGATTTCGCGGTCGATCAACTCGATGATCCGTGCGCGCGCCGTCAGCGGCGCCACAGCGAATTTCTCCAGAGACTCCGGCGCAGCATAACCGGTGATGTAGTTAAAAACTTTCGCCGCATCGCGGCCGATCGCCGGATCGCAGGTAAAAAGCGAAAGGTCTGTATAAATTTTCGCGGTGATCGGATGATAATTGCCGGTGCCCACATGGGTGTAGGCGCGTGCGCCGTCTGTTTCCTGCCGCACCACCAACGACAATTTCGCGTGGGTTTTGTATTCGACAAATCCGTAGACGACATTGACGCCAGCACGTTCCAGCGCCCGCGCCCATTGAATGTTCGCTTCTTCGTCAAACCGCGCCTTTAACTCGACAAGCGCGGTGACATTCTTGCCTGCCTCCGCCGCTTCAATCAGCGCCTCGACTATGGGCGATTGTTTTGACGTCCGGTAGAGCGTCTGTTTGATTGCAACGACCTTCGGGTCGGCCGCGGCCTGTTTCAGGAACTGAACGACCACATCAAATGACTCGTAAGGATGATGAACGAGAATATCCTTCGCGCGGATCGCCGAGAAACAGTCGCCGCCATGCTCGCGAATACGTTCCGGGAACCGCGGCTCGAATACGTCGAATTGTAAATCGGGCCGATCCGCGGGGATGAGTTCGCTCGTCTGGGCGAGCCCCAGGAACCCGTCAACCGGGATAATGTCCTGCGCCGTCGCCTGCAGCCTGTCGGAGATCAGCTCCCGCAAATTCTCCGGCGTCGCGGCCTCAAAATTGACGCGGATAACATCGCCGCGGCGGCGCCGTTTCAGCATCGACTCAAAGACCCGCACCAGATCTTCCGCTTCTTCCTCGATCTCGACATCAGAGTCGCGCAGCACCGAAAAGGCGCCATGGCTCAACATCTTGAACGATGGAAAGACGTGATCGATGAAGCGAACAATTACATGCTCAAGTGAGATGTATCGCACTGCATTTCCGACCCGCGCTTCACCATTCCCGTCGGGCAAGCGAATGAAGCGTCCAATCTTGCTCGGCACCGGCAGGAGCGCCTGCATGATGCGTTTGTCCGGGCGCTCCATTTCAAAGCAAAGAACGAAACCGAGATTAGGAATAAACGGAAACGGGTGCGCCGGATCGAGCGCCAGCGGCGTCAGGATCGGAAATATGTTCGCTTCGAACTCCGCCTTCAGCCACTCTATTTCCGACGCAGTCAATTCTTCGTCGCGCAATACATGAACGCCAGCCTCGCGCATCAATGGCTGTAACTCGCGCCAGCAACGCTGCTGCTCATCGATCAGCGACAGCGCCTTTTCGTTGATCTGCGTGAGCTGTTGCTGCGGCGTGAAGCCTTCCTGGCTGAGCGCCGCTACGGACTCCCGCACCTGTCCGCGCAAGCCTGCAACGCGCACCATGTAAAATTCGTCGAGATTGCTCGCGGAAATCGAAAGGAATCGCAGCCGCTCCAGGAGCGGATGATTGTCGTTAAACGCCTCCTCCAGCACGCGCATATTGAAGGCGAGCCAGGACAGTTCGCGATTGATGAAACGGTCCGGCGAGTCCGCCGAAATAGCGGCGGCGCCGGCTTCTGGTCTCGGGGAAGCGTCGTCTGCCATGGTCCGATTTTACTCCGAAATTTCCGCCGTTTCATCGCGCAGCGCTTTCACGCCCGATTGCTCAGCCGCGTCGATCACCTCTTTTGCCAATGCAATCGTGATTTTTTTCTTACGCCGCGCCGCTTCTGCGTCGGCGACCTCCACAAATTCGCGCGCGGCGGCGAAAGTGCGCGGCAATCGGGGCGCAGCATATTCAACGACCGCCGCATCGATATTCACCTGCCGATCACTGAACCCTTTCGTCAGGACCGCGCGCAGCAACGCTTCGTCGGGCTGGTCAAGATTGGCCCGGGGGATCGCCTCAAGCCGTGTGCGCAGATCCTTCAGGCCCATAGCCCATTCGCCGGGATGACCGCGGCCCGCGAGGATCAACCGGCGTCCAGCATTGGTCAGGTCCTCGATCACGCTCAGGAAACGTTTCGGATCGTCCGCAGGCAGAGCGTCCAGAACAATAACCTTCGCCTCTCCCGGAACGGAAGTTGTCGCCTCCCGCCAATCGAAAAAAACGCCGTCATCGCTCGACAGGATTGTCGCCAGATGGGTTTTGCCGGACCCTTCCGGTCCGCAAATGATGAGGCTCGGCTCTTCCGACGCCAGCCAGGCCTGACCGGCCCTCCAAGCCGCGTCATTGGTCGGCGCAATCAGAAACGCATCACGATCAAACCGCGGCGGTCGCTGCGGCAAGGGCAGGACGAGCTGCGCCCCTTGCCGCTTGTTACTCAGAAGCGTTGTTTCTGTACTCACGGGGACACGGCTGGCGCGCGGTTAATAATCGCGCGCGCCGGGATAGGACGCGGGCTGCACGGAGTAATCGTCGTCGGGAATATCGCTGCGGCGAAAAAATCCGCCGCGCCGTTCCATGGACTGCCATTGCTGGGCGGACGCCGGCGTTGCAATCATCCAATAGTCGCCGTCATAGCTCCACAAGACGAGCCCTTGCGCTTCCATGGCGACCACCAGCTTCGCCGGATCGCCGAACGCCTGGATCACCATCTCCGCACCGCCGCGCGAAAGCGAACGAACCTGCACGCCGCTGACAAGAGGCGTCGCCGTCAGCGCCGAGCGGATCTGCGACCACTCGCTGATGGACTTGTAGACAGCGCTCACATTCAGGAACGCTGCGACCGTATGGTCGATGAGCGTCTGCTCTTTCCACGGCTTGGCGTATTTCGCGATCGTCTCCTCGATAGCGCGCTCGGCGAGCATCGGGAAATTACCGGATTCTTGCGAGAACCACGCTTCGGCAATGACTTCACCGATCCGCGTCTGCTTGGATTGTCCGGTAGTCGTTCCATCGAACACCGAGAGGTCATCGATTGCAGCAAGGTCGCCCGTATCGATTTCGCCGGCGACATCGCCCCTGTCCACATATCCGTTGATGAAGCGCACGCGCAGCCTGTCGTCGCCGTCACGCTGTTGAAGAAATGCGTGGGCGACAATCACTTGCGGCACGGAATAGCGTTCGGCCATGGCGCGCAATGCTTCGACGTCGATGGCGCTTGCCTGCCGCGCGGACACATTCGCGGAATCTTCAAGATCGCCGAGGGGCGCAATGAACGGCGTCAATTCATTGTTGTAGGGACGCACTTTCCACGCCGCCATCCACGGGTTGTTCTCTTCCCAGAGATAAAGCCCGTTCCCGGTTTCGAGGACGGGAACAACAAGCGCCGTACGCGTTTGCGCTTCGCTATAGGGGATCTGCGCGTCTTTCAGGAGCTTGCGCACCTGATCCGGTTTGAACCGATAGGTGATGAAGGCCCGATAGGTCTTCGATGAACTCTTTTCGCTGTAGACTTCAAATCCCGATTCCAGTTGCTCTAGGCGGTCGTCCGTTATGGTGACGGCTTGCGGCGCCAGGAACGGGTCGAGCGCGGCGCCCGGCTCCAGCGCGGGCTCATCGCTCGGCGCGGCGGCGAGCGTCGGCAGGCGCGGCCAGTCTTCTTCCACCGTCAGGCGGCGCAGGAGAATGTCCATGGCGCGGCGGCGCCCTTCGCGCTGGGCGAGCGACTTGGCTTGCGTTGCGCTGTCGGCGCGCGCCTGAACCGCAACCCGCGGCACCACGAATACGTCGTCGCCGACGGCGTAGGCGGCGGTGGGCTTTGCGACCCATGTGAGCAGGACGGCGACAGATATGGTCAGAAAACGCATCATCACGGCTGAAATTTTTCACCTCTGGCTTTTTCGCCCGCCGGCCCCGCCCGCGGCGTGCGCAATATAGCCGCGCCGCCCTTCCGAAACGACCCCATTTCACGCATTTGCAGCAATTAGTTGCGCCGGCCCGCCGGCTGTGGCTAGGAGGGGGCTTATGGGCGATGCGTATAAATCCGCGGGTGTCGATATCGACGCTGGAGACCGGCTGATCCGGACGATTGCGCCGATGGCGAAGTCAACCGCCCGGCCCGGCGCAGACTCGGCCCTTGGCGGTTTTGGCGGTCTTTTTGACCTGAAAGCGGCGGGATTTCATGACCCGATCCTCGTTTCCGGGGCGGACGGGGTCGGCACCAAGCTGAAACTCGCGATCGCCACAGGCCGCCATGAGACCATCGGCGTTGACCTCGTCGCCATGTGCGCCAATGACGTCTTAGCACAAGGCGCGGAGCCGCTGTTTTTTCTCGATTATTTCGCCACAGCGTCACTCAGTGAGGAAACGGCCGCCAGCGTTGTTTCAGGGATCGCGGAAGGCTGCCGTCAGGCCGGATGCGCGCTCATCGGCGGTGAAACGGCGGAAATGCCCGGCATGTATGCGAGAGGCGATTATGACCTCGCGGGCTTTTGCGTCGGCGCAGCGGAACGGGACGCGCTCTTGCCGGCAGGCGTCTCAGACGGCGATGTCCTGATCGGCCTTGCCTCCTCCGGCGCCCATTCCAATGGTTACTCCCTCATCCGAAAGATCGTCGATGATACGGGCGCGCGCCTCGATGCGCCGGCGCCGTTCGATTCGGGAAATGACCTCGCTGGCGCCCTACTCGCGCCGACGAAAATTTACGTAAAGTCGCTGCTGCCGCTTATTCGCAAAGGTGCCATCAAAGCCTTCGCACATATTACCGGCGGCGGGCTCACGGAGAATACGCCGCGGGTCTTGCCGGACGGCTTGATCGCGAAATACGACGATAGCGCGCTAACGCCGCCGCCGCTTTTTTCATGGTTGCAGAACGCCGGAAATTTGAGCGACGGTGAAATGCGCCGAACGTTCAACTGCGGCATAGGCGGCGTTGTTGTCAGCGCGCGCGAAAATGCAGACAGCATTTTAATGTCGCTAAAGGACAGCGGCGACGACGCGCGCATCATCGGCGATGTCGGGAAAGCATAACCAAACATGCCAAACGCCAAGGTTGCCGTCCTGATTTCCGGTCGCGGTTCAAACCTGCAAGCCCTGCTTAAGGCTTGCGCCGATCCGGATTTTCCCGCCGAGATCGCCCTCGTCATCTCCAACAAGCCGAAAGCGCCGGGCTTAGATCATGCGCGCGCCGCGGGCGTCACGCAGGCGGTCATCGATCACCGCGATTTTGAAACGCGCGAGGAGTTTGACGCCGCCGTTACCGAACGCCTGCGTGCCGCCGAAATCGAGTATGTGTGTCTTGCGGGATTCATGCGCATGTTGTCGGTCGATTTCGTCGATGAATGGCGCGGGCGGCTGATCAACATTCACCCTTCATTGTTGCCGGCCTTTCGCGGGCTCCATGTCCAGGAACGCATGCTGGACGCCGGCGTCAAGATCGCGGGCTGCACAGTGCACTTTGTCTTAGCGGAAATGGACGCCGGGCCGATTGTCGGGCAAGCGGCGGTTCCTGTCCTTCCGGGCGATACGCTGGAAACGCTGTCGGACCGGATCCTTGAACAGGAACACCGGCTATATCCGGCGTGCCTTCGCCTGATTGTCGAAGGCAAAGCGCGCATTTCCGGCGCCGTCGTCCAATATGATTCGCAGGTTCAAGGCGCCGGATCGCTAATCAATCCGCCAACGGACTAAGCGGCGCTTTCGAACCTCTCAATAAATTCGCGCACCCGCGCCGCATTGGCGCCGAGGTCGGACCCGCCAACCCGTGACTTCGACCGGATATTTACGACAGCCCCATTCTCGTCTGGCGTCACGCGGACGACAAAGTCGTCGATAAACCGGAACCATCGTGACGTATACGCCGCTTCAATGCGCCATCCATTATTTTCGATCGGCCCATCGAACAAAATCTCCATGCCCATATCGTTTAAAATCGTGCGCGCGCGTGACGCTGCGTCTTCAACGCTGAGCGGCGTTCTAATGGGGCCAATATCGGGAAATGCATCGCGCTGGGATTCTGCAACCGTGAACTCCGAACGCGGCGCCGGATCATCGCCCAGATATTCCGGCGGATTGGACCGCGGCGCGTCGGCGGCGGCGATGATCTGCGGCGGGTTTTCAAAGTCTGTCGTGATGTCATGAATGAATGGATTGCTCGCTACCAGTGCGCGCATCTTCAGCGGGATCATCGAACTCCCGAACGCGACGCCGGCGGACAATATCGCCAGCATGGCGAGACGCGGGGCGCCTTGCATGAGCGCGACGACGCCGGCGAGCGCTGCGAGCGCCGCTGCGCCGCGCACCGGCCACGCGTCAATGACCCCGAACAAAGCCTCGCGCGGCGCAAGCTTGCCGTAAATGTCAAAGGCCTTGCCAAAATCCCAAAGGCCCCAGCCCGCGCCCGGCGCGGCGAGCGCAATCGCAAGACCACAAACGAGCGCTACGCCCGCAATCAGAAAAATCACCAGTTTCACGGCTGCCCCTCGTCAATTTGCGTTCAAAAAAACTAGGGCAAACGGCCGCAAATTGCCACTTCCCATCAGAACATCGCCGTTGGCCGTTTCTTGAACGAGGCGCGAGGCGCACTATCTTGATCTCGAAGCCCGATGGACAATCCGAATGCCAAGACCTGTCACCGTCACCCTCTCCCACGATCTGGGCCTTGAAGAAGCGCGCAAGCGTTTCCGCGAGGGATCGGGCAAGCTGCAGCAACAGCTTGCCGGCGGCATGGTCTTCAAGTTCAGCGAAAGTTGGGAGACGGAGGACCGGCTGACCTTCACCGCCAAGGGCCTCGGTCAGACGATTACCGGCGAAATCGACATATTCCCGCAGCATGTGCGCATCACCGCCACCCTGCCCGGCGTCCTCGCCTCAATCGCCGAGACAATCGCAGGGCGCGTAGAAAAACAGGGCCGGCTGTTGCTGGACAAAAAATCCTGATCGCTACTCCGGCAGGCTGTACGCAATCACATAGTCGCCGATCTTCGTGCCGGCGCGGGCGTGTCCGCCGGCGGCGATGACGACATATTGCTTGCCGTCGTGAACATAGGTCATGGGCGTCGCCTGCGGCCCCGCGGGCAGGCGCCCTTTCCAGAGTTCTTCGCCGGTTTCCACATCAAAGGCCCGAAGATAGTCATCCATCGCGGCGCCGATGAAGATCAACCCGGACGCGGTCACGATCGGTCCGCCCAAAGTCGGCGTGCCAAATTTCAGCGCGAGCCCGCCCGCCAGATCTTCCGTCGTGCCATGGGTCGTTCGCCAGACGATCTCGCCCGTCGAGAGATCGACGCCAGCGAGGACGCCCCATGGCGGCGGCGAGCATGGCAGGCCCAGCGGCGACAGAAGCGGCGAGCGCTCCATCGCATAAGGCGCGCCCTCCATCGGCGCGTATTCGGCGCCGTCTTCAATGGTTTCAACGCGGTCTTCATCGCCGGTCCTCTCGGTCAGTCGCATATAGGCCGCAATGTTGCTCATATTGACGACCAGAAGGTTCCTGGACGGATCAAATGCGGAGCCGCCCCAATTGGCGCCGCCGCCGGTGAACGGATATGCGAGCGTGCCCTGCAGGCTCGGCGGCGTATAAAGGCCCTCGCGGCGCAGGCGACGGATTTTTCGCGCGCACGCCATCTTGTCCCAGATCGTCAGGCCGAACGCGTCGCGCGGCTCCAGCGTGTTCGGCACGATCAGCGGCGTCGCGACGGGGAATGGCTGCGTCGGCGACAACACCTCGCCGGCGACGGCCCCTTGCGGCGCTGCGCGCTCCTCAACAGGCAGGAACGGCGCGCCGGTATCGCGGTCCAGCACAAAGACCATGCCGGTTTTGGTCGTTTGCGCGACGATGTCATGAACGCGGCCGTCGCGCGTCACTGAATATAGGCCCGGCTGCGACGGCACATCATAGTCCCAGACATCGTGATGCACCGTCTGGAAACCCCAGACGACGGCGCCGGTTTCCCCATCAAGCGCGACAACGGAATTGGCGTAGCGATTATCGCCAATGCGATTGCCGCCATAATAGTCCGGGCTCGCGCTCGACGTTGGAACGAAGACAAGCCCGCGCGCTGCATCAACGGATATGGTCGACCAGACATTGGCGTGACCGGTCGCCTGCGCCGCATTGTCGGACCATTCGGCGAATGCCGGATCGTCGTCGCTTTGCGGCACCGGGTTGAACGACCATTTCTCTTCGCCGGTTATCGCATCGAACGCGAATACCGTTCCGCGCGGCGCTTTCGTTCGCAGATTGTCGGCGATTGACGAGCCGGTAATGACGGTATCGCCGATGATCGCAGGCGCAGACGTAATTTGAAACTCACCGGGCCAGCGAAGATCGACAGAAGGTTCTAACGAAACAGCACCGTTCTCGCCAAAGCCGCTGCACAGGGCGCCGGTTCTGGCGTCGAGCGCAATGATGCGGGAATCTACGGCGCCCATGAAAATGCGCGACGAACACGCGCCGTCATTTTCGCTTTCGCCGCGCCAGTAGGAAACGCCGCGGCACGTATACTGGTTTGCCGGGCGGCTGTCGGTCGGCACGGCTGGATCGAAGCGCCATTTTTCTGCGCCGCTTCCCGGGTCGAGTGCGATCACTTCGTTGAACTGCGTGCAGAATATGAGCGCGCCCTCAACAAGGATGGGCGTCGTCTGGAAGGCGACCCGAGAGAGCGACTCGGCGGGTTTGTCGTCCAGCGCGCCGGTGCGGAACGACCATGCGACTTCAAGCCGGTCGACGTTTTCTGGCGTTATTTCATCTGCGTTGCTGTAGCGATTGCCGCCAGCGTCGCCACCATAGGCGAGCCATCCCTCGCCGGCGCGGTCTGGGACTTCCGCGACCTGAACCGCCGCGCCGTTAATGTGCAAATCATCGCCAAAGCCGAGCACGCGCCAGATCGCCGAACCGCCGAGAAATTGCAGCAGGATCAGGAGGACGACGCCAATGCCGATCAGACGCGCCATTGCTTATTCGTTCCGGCTATTTCTCTCCCAGCAACTCGAGGGCGCCGGCGGTCATGGCGTGAACGCCGGTCTTCAATGTCGGTTCGGGCACAGGCGCAAAAAACGGCGAGTGGTTCGCCGGCGGCAACGGACCTTTGCCTTCGCGCGCCGCCTTCATCGCTGCGGGATCAACGCCGCCGGTCCAGAAAATCACCGTCGGCACATCCGCATCAGCGCGGCCATAACGGCTGAAATCCTCGCCGCCCATGGAAGGCGGTCGCGCATAAACGCGCTTCTCACCCAGCTCCGCCGATATCGCCGTCATCACCCGCTCGGTCATCTCCGGGTTATTGTAGGTAGACGGCGTATAGGTGTCCTCGATTACCACTTCGGGCATCAAGTCGTCTGGCAGGCCAGCCGAACGCGCCTGCGCTTCCGCGATGCGCTTGATGCCGGTGAGCAGTTTTTCGCGTACATCATCTTCATAGGAACGCACTGTGATCTGCAAATGCGCCGCATCGGGAATGATGTTGTGCTTGTAGCCCGCCTGGAACGCGCCGACCGTCACGACGCCGGATTTCAGCGGATCGAGTTCACGCGAGACCAGCGTTTGCAGCGCATTGACGATCTGCGAACTGATAACGATGGGGTCCTTGCCGAATTGCGGCGCCGAACCATGGGCGCCGACGCCTTTCACATAGATGTCAACGCTGTCCACATTCGCCAGCGCATAGCCGGCGGTATAGGTGACGTCGCCGGCAGAATCCCACCCTGACGTATGGGTCGCAAGAACGTAATCCGGTTTCGGGAATCTCTCATAGAGACCGTCCTCCAGCATCGCGATGGCGCCGAGGCCCACTTCCTCCGCTGGCTGACCAATGAGCACGAGCGTACCGGACCACTGGTCCTTCATCTCGGCAAGGCGACGCGCAGCGCCAATGAGGATCGCCATGTGGCTGTCATGGGCGCAGGCGTGCATCACCGGCGCTTCTTGCCCGCGATAGTCAATCGCGGTGACTGTTGACGCATACGGGAGCCCTGTCCGCTCCTGCAAAGGCAGGGCGTCCATGTCGGCGCGCAACATGACGGTCGGCCCCTCGCCGTTTTCCATGACGGCGACGAGACCATAGCCGCCGACGCCGTCAATCAGATCGCCATTGTCCGCGCGCGCTTTCTCTTTTGCCCAATCGTCGCCGATACCTGTCGTCACTGAAAAGCCCAGCGGTTCAAGCTCCGCTTTCATGCGTTCGGCGCTCTGGCTTTCCTTGAATGACAATTCCGGATTGGCGTGAAAATGTTTGTAGAGTTCAAAAATATAATCGTAGTCGTCTGCGACTGCAGATTTCAGGTCAGCCGCGAACGATGGCGCGCCGGCAAGCAGCAAAGTCGAAGCGGCGGCGGACGCCAATAGGTTTCTGAGCATTTTTTTATTCCTCCTCAGTGAATCTCTGCAGGTCAAAGCCGACAATCGGCATGGGTCCGGGCGCGATGTCGAACTTCGCCTTCTCGTCGGCGACGCTTGTTATAATGGAATCGCGCAAATCCGCGCCGTCATAAACGACGCCGTTTTTCACAACGAAATCGATGCCCCCGACCCGTTGCGGTTTGTTTCTTTCATCAAGTTTGATGTGCCCGGTCGCATAAAGGGTTTTCAGATTGGCAAGCGGGTTTTCGCTGACGATGACAAGATCGGCCTGTTTGCCGACCTGTATCGAGCCGATACGATCTTCGGCGCCGAGAATTTTAGCGCCGTTCAATGTCGCCGCCATGATGACTTCGAGCGGATGAAACCCTGCCTCGCGCAGGAGTTCCATTTCCTGAATGTAGCCGAAGCCGTACGTAGAATAAATGTACCCGGCGTCCTCGCCGACCCCGACAAGCCCGCCGCGGTTTTTGTATTCGTTGATAAACTGCATCCACAGGCCGTAATTCTCGCGCCAGGCGACTTCCTGTTCCGTGCCCCAGTCAAACCAGTAGGACCCATGCGCGTTGCGGTCCGGCTTAAAGAAATTCCAGAGCTGCGGCATGGTATAATCGTCGTGCCATTCGGCGCGGCGCGAACGCATCCAGTCGCGGCTTGCAAGATAGATTGAAAATGTCGGGACGATCGCGAAGTCGCGCTCCAGCAGCGTATCCATGACGCTCTTCCAGTGCGCCGATCCCGGATTGGCGGCTTGCGCCCATAGCCGGCCTGCGTTTTCAAAACGATGCTGTTCGTCCTGGTAGTTATAGTCGAGCGGATAGTCCTGAAGCGTGCGGTCGTCGAACAGGGCCTCGGGCAAACCGTACCAGTGCTCCATGGAATTCAATCCCCGCGCCGAAGTATCGAGGACATCGGCATGGGCGACATCGACCTGGGCGTGATGCATGGTCGAACGAAGCCCCTGCTTTTTCGCCTCTTCAATGCCGGCCCAGAGAATCTCCTCAGGCGCGCCGAAAAATTTGACGCCAACCGCGCCGTCGCTTTTCAGCTTGCGAATTCGCGCCCGCGCCTCAGCGGGCGTATCAACATCGCCGCCGCTCCAGCCGCGAAACACCGGATACGGATAAATGTTCGGGGCGTCGATTTCATTGCGCGCCGAGCGCCGCGCCAGATCCGCGGTCCATGCGGCGCCGCGATTATTCCCGAGATCGCGAACCGTTGTGATCCCGTGCGCGAGCCAGAGCCGGAAAATATAGTCCGGCGGCACGCCCTGTCCCGATGCGCGATCATGGATATGGGCATGCAGGCTGACAAAGCCGGGCAACACATATTTGCCTTGGGCGTCGATCTCGCGCGCGCCTTGCGCCGGCCTTCCGCCTTCGCGAACCGGCAGGCCGGGCGCGCCCACGGGCACGATCGCCGCGATGCGCCCGCCTTCGACGATAATATCGAACGGCCCCGCCGGCGGCGCGCCTGCCCCGTCAATGACGGTTGCGCCGCGAATGACCAGTCGGTCGTATGGCCCCTCGCCGAGGCTGCGGTCAGCCGCGTCCTGTGCAACAGCCGGCGCAAAAAGCGCGGCGGCCGTGACCAAAACTACTGCCAGAATTTGCTTCACTTTCGCCCCTCCGCAAATACGCGCTTTTTTATTCGCATTATTAACGCGGCAGCCTACAGTCGGTCGCGACGCTGCGCTACCGGAAGCGACGCTGCGAATTCGCTACAAGATTTCGGTTGACCACATCTGTAGTCATGTGTTTAGACTACAGATGTAGTCAAACGCGGCGACCCATGGCGAAATCGATTTCCAACGCGGAATTTGAGATCATGAATGTGCTCTGGGCGGATGCGCCCCTGGGCGCAAGCGATGTCGCTGCGCGGGTTTCGAAGAAAATGAAGTGGAGCAGCAAGACGGTCAAAACGCTTCTGGCGCGTCTTGTTGAAAAAGGCGCCCTCGGTCATCGCAGCGAAGGACGGCGCTATCTTTACCGCCCCTTAATCACCCGCGACGAATACGCTGCCGGCGAAACGGAAACCCTGGCGAATAAATTGTTCGGCGGCCGCGCGGCGCCGCTGGTCGCCCATCTTGCCGACACGCGCGGTCTTTCGCGCGAAGACATTGACGACCTCGAAACGATCATCGCGGAGTTAAAACGTGAGCGCGACTGAACTCTTTGTCGATCTTGGCGAAACGACGCTCGCCGTTGGCGTTTTGATCGCGCTTGTGCTCATGGCGCGCCGGCCGTTCACGCATTTGTTCGGACCGCGCGCCGCTTATCTGTTGTGGCTCGCGCCGCTTGCCAGGCTGGCGCTTCCGGAATTGAACATTCTCCCGGCGCCTGTCAGCGAGAACATGGTATTTGTTTCTGCGAGTGCTGGCGTAATTCAGTCCTTCAACCCGGCGCACGCCGGATTTGACTGGCTAGGCGCTGGCGCTGCGTTGGCCCTGTTTCTCTGGATCGCAATCGCCGTGGCCTGGATCGCCATACGGCTCGGCGAACACCGGCGCATGTTAAACGCCGCCTATCGCGAATCCATTCCAGCCGGACAAAACCTGCAGCGGGAAGCAACGGCTGTCGCACGGGAACTTGGCATGCGCAGAACCCCGAAGGTGCGAACTTGCGCAACAGATAGCGGACCCGCCGTCATCGGATTGTTTCGGCCAACAATTTTCCTGCCGGCCACATTCGATACAAACTACAGCCCTGACGAACGCCGTCTCGCCCTCGCACATGAGTGTGCCCATATCGTTCGCGGCGACCTCACCGCCAGTTTCGCAGCCTTCATACTTCAGGCGCTGCAATGGCCGAACCCGCTTGCCCATTTCGCCGCGAAAGCTTTTCGCATCGATCAGGAAGCCGCCTGCGACGCTTATGTTCTCGCCCGCTGTCGCGGCAAAAATTCAGCCGGCGATTACGCCAGCGCCATCCTGAAGTCCGTCCGCGCCGCTGCGCCGGCCTACGGACTTTCCCTCGGACACCCCTTGAAGGAGAGACTGATGATCTTGAAAAAACCCGCCGTGTCTTTCGGGCGACGGCTTATGGGCGGCGCTGCGGCGATTGCATTGTCCGCCGCCGGAGTCGCGGCAACCGCCAGCTATGGCTATGCGGCGCCGGGAGACGACGCAGAAGTCAAAGCGGAAAAAGAAGTCGTCAAGGAAAAACGCGTTCTCGTATTCACCGGCGTCGAAGACGAAATCATTTTCGACGACGTCGTTATCGGCGATCGCGTCCGCGTCATGGAATTCGACGACGGCAATGGCGAGCGGCGCGTCATCCGGATTGACGGCGATAATATCGAAAAGGATGTCGATATCATCTCCATGGCCAATGGCGAGGGCGGCGTTTCATGGTCGAGCTCCGGCTGCGTCCACAAGGACGGCGAAGGCGAGCCGGTCATGCTGGAATTCAAAGAAGAGACCGGCGACGCCGACGACAAGTCCGTTTTTCACACCGTGATCTGTTTGACCGGCGAGGAAGCCTCGCCCGAAAACCGCGCCGCCGCGCTGGAAATGGCGATCGCCAAAATCGAAGAACGCGCCAAGAAGGACGAAGAGCGGCGCAAAAAGTTGATCAAGTCGTTGCGCAAACAGGCGAAAGAACTGAAGGACGCAGAGTAAATTAGCGTCGAATGCGCCGGACGTTCGCCCAGCGTCCGGCGTATTTTCTTACCCGTCTTCGGTGGCCGGTTTTCCGGCAAGCCCATCCATCATGATGCGATTAACGTCGATCAGCGCGTCAAGCGTTTCTTCCTTTCGCAAGACCCGGCGCGAATGGGCGCCGACCCAACGGGCGAGCCCAATGATGCGCGCGCGCGTTTCTTCCGGCAACTGATTATCTTCACTTGCGCAGTCGCTGGCGAGCGCTTCCCACAACGACCGATTGACATGCAAGGCTTCGGCGAGATTGTCCGCCTCGCCCGCCGCTACGGAAATCAGCGCCCGCGTCGAGGACACGAAAGCGCGATATTCCGCATCGCGCGGCGCGGCGATATTGCGCTGCGTCTTCTCATAGGCGTCATAGGACATGGGCGAGACGCGAATCCTCAAATTCCATAAGCGACCGGCATTTCTGGAGCGCCTTGTAGTGTTCGTTGTTGGCGACGTCGGCGGCAATGCGCGCGCAAGTGGCAAGCGCATCAGCGTCGGTGACGGCGTCAATAAACTCCGTAAGCCGCGTTTCGAATTCCGGTAGCATGTCGTTTGCGGTTTTCTCGTCGAGATACATCATCATGACGGGAAAATAGACCCGGCGCGCCGGCGTTGACGCATCCTCGGGCTGCATGATGTCCGCCTCGCGCAGGACGCGGGCGCGGTTCTCGATCACAAAACTCGAGCGCCGATCGCCATTGACGATCACCGCGCCGTTCACGGCGGCCCGTTCTCCGGGCTTAAGGGTCAGTTTCAGCACCATTGCGTCCTCGCTGGGACAATCGTAAACCGCCATGGTTAAGGAAACTTTGGCGGAAAACCGCCGGAATCGCGGAGTTTCACATGACCGGAAAATACGACCGTGTGCCGGAGCTAAGCCTCAAGGCCTTTACCGACGGGGATGCGGCGTCGCGAAAGGCGTTTGAGGAGGCGCTTTATGACGGCTTCAAATATTTCGGATTCATTATTCTGAAGGATCACGGCGTATCGCGCGATCTCCTGGCGCAGGCCTACAAGCTGAGTGAGGCCTTTTTTGCGCAGCCGGCCGAGGAAAAAAAGAAATACGCCGCCGGCGTTGACGGACAACGCGGCTATACGCCATTCGGCACCGAACACGCGAAAGATTCCAAACATCCGGATTTGAAAGAATTCTGGCATGTGGGCCGGGAGTTTGACGGCGCCTCTCCACTCGCCGACGTCTACCCGGCGAATGTCTGGCCGGATACGCCGGCGGATTTTCGAAAGACCTTCCTTGAACTGTACGGCGCGCTAGAAGAGGCGGGCATGGTGATGCTCGAAGCGCTGGCGCCGTCGCTCGATGTGGAGCGCGACTATTTCCGAAACATGGCGACCGACGGCAACTCGATCCTGCGCCTACTGCACTATCCGCCGATCCCTGACGGCGCCGATCCGAACGCTATTCGCGCCGCCGCCCATGAAGACATCAACCTCATCACCATTCTCGTCGCCGCAAACGGCGGCGGCCTTGAACTTCTCGACCGCGAGGGCAAGTGGCTGCCGGTTGAGACCGATGCGGACAATCTGATTGTCGACGCCGGCGACATGCTCGCGCGCGCCTGTAACGATGTTATCCCGGCGACAACGCACCGGGTCGTCAATCCGGACGGGCCGAATGTGTCGCGCTACTCAATGCCGTTTTTCATGCATCCCCATCCCGATGCAAGGCTGACCTGTCTTGAAAGCTGCAAGGGCGACGGCGCGAAATATCCGGATATCTCCGCGGACGCCTTCCTGAAGCAGCGCCTGAAAGAAATCGGGCTTGCTAGTTGAATATGGTGCGTCGGGAAAATTCCTTCTCCCCGTTGGGGAGAAGGTGGCCCGAAGGGTCGGATGAGGGGGTAGCGTGTTTAAGCTTTTGGCGCGGCCTTCCCCCTCACCCGGAATTTGCTGATGCAAATTCCGACCTCTCCCCGACGGGGAGAGGTAAGAGATCCTGTATAAGATGACAGACGCCCTCATCATTGGCGGCGGCCATAACGGTCTCGTCTGCGCGTTTTATCTCGCGCGCGCCGGGCTCGACGTAACGGTGCTGGAGCGCCGCGACATTGTCGGCGGCACGGCGGTGACGGAAGAATTTCATCCTGGCTTTCGCAACTCAACGGCGAGCTACACCGTAAGCCTCCTCAACCGGAAAGTGATCGACGATCTCGATCTCTACGCCCACGGTCTAAAGATCATTGAGCGCGCGCAGCCGAATTTCTGGCCGCTTGGAATCGAGCCCGGCGCTTACTTGCAAAATTCCTACGACCTCAAAACGACGCAAGCCGAACTCGCCCGCCACTCAAAGGCCGACGCCGCCGCCCTGCCCGCCTATTACGATGCGCTTGAAACTGCGGCCAACGTCCTGCGCCAGCTTGTGCTGGAAACCCCGCCCAACGCTGGCGGCGGCTTGCATGACGCATGGCGGCTCGTGCGCACCGGCAACCATGTGCGAAAACTGTCTCTGCAGGATCAACAGACGCTGCTCGATCTGTTCACGAAATCCGCGACCGAATTTCTTTCGCAATGGTTTGAGCACCCCGCGATCATCGCCGCCTTCGCCTTTGACGGCGTCGTCGGCAACTATGCGAGCCCCCACACGCCCGGCACCGCCTACGTCCTGTTACACCACGTCTTTGGCGACATTGACGGGCGCTCCGGTTTCTGGGGCCACGCGGTCGGCGGCATGGGCGCGATTACGCAGGCCATGCGCCGCGCCACGGAAGCGCAAGGGGCAACGATCAGAACGAACGCCGGCGTGCGCCGCGTTATCATCGAAGACGGAAAAGCCGTCGGCGCGGAACTGGTGGACGGCGAATGTATTCGCGCAGGCGCTGTCATATCGAACGTCAACCCAAAGCTTTTGTTTAACGAACTCACCGGACATGAGGCATTGGAAAAGTCGTTCGCGAAACGGATGGAAAAATACGCATGCGGTTCCGGCACGTTCCGCATGAATGTCGCGCTCAAAGAGCTGCCCGATTTCTCCTGCCTGCCCGGCAACGGCGATCATCTGAAATCCGGCATTATCATCGGCCCGGACGTCGACTATCTCGATCTGGCGTGGCTCGATGCGCGCCAGTTTGGCTGGTCGAAAAAGCCGATCATTGAAATGTTGATCCCCTCGACCATCGACGACACGCTGGCGCCGGAGGGCGCCCATGTGGCCAGCCTCTTTTGCCAGCATTTCGCGCCTGAACTGCCGGAGGGGCGGTCGTGGGATGATGCCCGCGAGGACGCCGCCGATCTCATCATCGACACGGTCACGCATTATGCGCCGAATTTTCGCGATGCGGTTATCGCGCGGCAAATTCACTCGCCGCTGGATCTTGAACGCAAGTTCGGTCTCACTGGCGGCGACATCTTTCACGGGCGCCTGTCCCTTGACCAGATGTTTTCCGCGCGCCCTGCGCTCGGCTACGCTGACTATCGCACGCCGATCAAGGGACTTTATCTTTGCGGCGCCGGCGCCCACCCCGGCGGCGGGGTCACCGGCGCGCCCGGCCACAACGCCGCGCGCGAGATTCTCCGGGACTTGCGTCGATGACAGATACGACGGGCAGCGCTGCGATCTTCGACTGGCGCCGCGGCGCGATTATCGCCGTTGGCGTGACGGCCTTCATCGCACTCTTCCGGCCGTTTGGCGTATCCATTTCGAGCCCCGCCGCGCTCGCGCTCATTTTCGGATTTGCGCCGATAAATTTCGCGGCCATTCTTCTGGCGCACAAACTCCCGGCGAAGGGCGCGATGGTTTTTATCCGTCCTGCGGCGGTGATTGTCGCCAATCTTGGCTATGCATTTGCAATTAGCGGCGGCCCGAAATTATCGACGGCCGTCGCCGTGATTTTCGTCGCTTTATTGGTCGCCGGCGCCGTCGCCCTTTGGAACCGGGAAAGATCGCTGCATCGCGAAGTTATCGAATTACGCCGAAGACCCGGACCTGAAACGGACGAAGTCATTGTCCTGCGCGGCGAAAACGACCGGGATATGTTGCGCCTTTCGCCGCGTGATCTCCTGTACGTCGCGGCGAAGGGCAACTATTCGGAAGTTGCGTATCTGCGAAACGGCGCGCCAGTGACGGCCCTGCTCCGCACGAGCCTCAAATCAATCGCGGAGCAAACCGGCGAAGCCGCACTGACCCGTTCGCACCGTTCGTTTCTGGTCAACCTCAACGCCGCGCAGCGCATAACGGCAAAGAGCGACATTATGACAATTGCGTTTCCAGGCGGCGTCAGCGCGCCCGTATCGCGTCAGCATCGCAGCGCCATCCGCGCCGCTGCGGCAAAAGCCGCACCGCCCGTCCCGCCGGCGGCCCATTCGTCCCGGGACGATTGAAAACGCCAGCAAAACCGTAACTCTCGTTCGGAAAAGCGGGAGTTTCTATGTCTTTACGGCTTCGCCTTGGGGGCGCCGGCATGATGGCCGGCGGCGTTCTCTTTTTCACGCGCATGGCGCCGATATTTCCGCTGATCCCGGAGGACATGGCGTTTCCGCCGGCGAGCACTGCGGACCTCATTCGCCTTGCGGAGATCGCCGGGACCCTTTGGCCGCTTTCGCACGCCATGGGCCTCGGCGCAGTGTTGCTTTTCACCTTGGGTTACTGGATCCACGCCGAAGCGCTCGCGCAGGCAAGCCGCAAGGTCATCGGCCGAGCCGCGGCGGGCATCGCCACGCTCGCCTTCGGATTGTTCGCCGTCGCGCTCGTCACCGACGGGTTCGCACTGTCCGCCGCCGTCAGCGACGGACGACCGGCCGAAGAGATCGGCGCCATTCACGCATCGGCTTTGCGTTTTTTTACGCCGGGCGTGTTCATCATGTTCATCGCCATGGGCGTGTTGTCATCGCGCATGCTGCACGGCTTCATTCATTCGCGCTGGCTAGGCGGCGCCGGTATGGCGATCGCCATTGCCGGCCCGACCGCTTACCTCTTCGGCGTCACCGGGCCCGATTGGGACAATATGCAGATTGGCGGCTCGCTGATGATGCTCGCCTTCCTATGGCACTTCCTTGTGGGGCTCGCCGCCCTGTTCGGCCGCGGCGTCAGATTAGCTTAGCAACATGCTTGGCGATAGCTTCGGGTTTGTCTTGCGGCCCGAAGCGCGCCGTCACATTGCCATCGCGGTCCACCAGAAATTTCGTAAAATTCCACTTGATGTCGCGCGATCCGGCAAGGCCTTTTTTCTGACCCTTGATCCACTTGTATAGCGGATGGGCGTCGCCGCCATTCACATCGACCTTCTCAAACATCGGGAAGGAAACACCGTATGTCGTCGAACAGAAAGACGCGATCTCGCTCGCATCGCCCGGCTCCTGCGCCCCGAACTGGTTGCAAGGAAACCCCAGGATCTCAAAGCCTTCTTCCTTATACTGACGGTACAACTCTTCCAGCCCTTCATATTGCGGCGTAAACCCGCATTTTGATGCAACGTTGACGATGAGCAGCACCTTGCCCCGATAGTCGGCAAGATCGACCGGCGTACCGTCTAGCGCCGCCGCGTCGAAGTCATAAATCTCAGCCATTTTAAAGCTCCTGTCTGTCCGCAGGACGTCGGTCGTTTTTTCTAGAATATCAATACAAAGGCGCGCGATTCTTCACTGCGCGGCGCTGTTGCTCAGGCAAACCGGCGCCGCTAGGCTTGCCGCATCGCAGCAATGGAGCGGGCCTTGGCCAAGTTTGTCGGCACGAATGATTATATCGCCACCGAAGACCTTAAAGTCGCGGTGAACGCCGCCGTCACCCTGGAGCGCCCGCTGCTCGTCAAGGGAGAGCCCGGCACCGGCAAGACCGTCCTCGCCATCGAGGTGGCGAAAGCCATCGGCGCGCCGCTCATCGAGTGGCACATCAAATCGACCACAAAGGCGCATCAGGGTCTTTATGAGTATGATGCAGTCGCGCGGCTACGCGACGGTCAGCTTGGCGAAGAGAAAGCCCGCGACGTCAAAAACTACATCAAACGCGGCAAGCTCTGGGAAGCATTCACCAGTGACGAGCGCCCGGTCCTGCTCATCGATGAAATCGACAAGGCGGATATCGAGTTTCCCAACGACCTCCTGCAGGAACTCGATCGCATGGAGTTTTTCGTCTACGAGACCGGCGAAACCGTGAAAGCGGAAAAGCGCCCGATCGTCATCATTTCATCCAACAATGAGAAAGAATTGCCCGATGCATTTCTGCGTCGGTGTTTCTTCCATTACATCAAGTTTCCGGACCCAGACACCATGACGGAAATCGTCGAGGTGCACTATCCCGGGATCAAGAAACGGCTCGTCTCTGAAGCGCTCAAGATATTCTATGAAGTGCGCGACGTACCGGGCTTGAAGAAGAAGCCGTCAACGTCGGAACTCCTCGACTGGCTGAAACTGTTGCTGTCAGAAGACGTGCCGGACGAAATCCTCAGCGAGCGCGATCCGCGAAAAGCCATCCCGCCGCTGCATGGCGCCCTCCTCAAGAACGAGCAGGACGTGCACCTGTTCGAAAGGTTGGCGTTCCTCGCACGGCGCGAGGGCGGCTGACAGCGCCCTTCCCAGCCTTCTGAAAAGCCCCTAAACTCATTTCCGTCGCGTTTTGGGGTGAATGAGGGGTTCATGGACGGGCTTTGGGGCTTACTGCCCATTCTCTTGATATTGCTGTTTATTTTTTCCCGGCAATGGGCGGCGAGCCAACGCCATGCGCAGCTTGTGAATGCGTTTTCGCGCCTGCAGAAAAAGCGCAAAAGCCGGATTATCGCGATTGTTCACCGGCAGGAGCCTATGGGTCTCCTGGGCATTCCGATGCTGCGCTATATCGATCTGAACGACGCAGAAGACGTCCTCGACGCCATTCGTCGCACGCCGCCCAACAAGCCCCTCGAACTGATCCTGCACACGCCGGGCGGTCTTGTTTTGCCGGCGCTTCAAATTGCCCGCGCGATCAAGGCGCATCCGGCGCGTACGACGGTGTTTGTCCCGCATTACGCCATGTCCGGCGGCACCTTGCTGGCGCTCGCTGCTGATGAGATCGTCCTGTCGCAACATGCAGTCCTCGGCCCGATCGATCCGCAGATCGGCGGATTGCCCGCTGCATCCGTTTTGCGCGTGGCGCAGGAAAAACCCATTCAGAATACTGAAGATTATACGCTCGTCCTCGCCGATGTGGGCGCTATGGCGATTACACAGTTGCAGCGTGCGGCGCGCGAGCTTCTCACCGGGACCGTTTCGGAGAACGCCGCGATTTCGATCGCTGAGCAGTTGTCATCAGGCCGCTGGACCCACGACTACCCGATCCATTACGGCGAGGCGCACGAGCTTGGCCTCAATGTGCGCGAGGACATGCCGCAAGAGATTCTCGATCTCATGACGCTCTTCCCGGATACGGTGCGCCGAAACTCCGGCGTCAAATACGTGGCCGATGAGGCCCGGATGAAAACCGCCGACGCTGCCGAGCCCCACCGCGTGACCATGACGGGCTACGCCCCGCAGGATGGCGCTCGATCATTCAGTTTTGGTCCGTGGAACCCGAAGGATCTGCAGCGCGAAGCACGCAACGTCAAACGCGCGCCCTGGCGGGACAATTGACCTTCTTTCTCGCGCGGATTTAAGGGCGAAGCGTCTCGCCGCGCCGGCGCTTTTCAGCGCCGCGCTGCGACTTTCACGAAAATTATTATAAGATCCCGTCGAAATCAGATGGACCGGCGCGTCTCTCCAGTATCAGCGCCGGTAGAACGGCGATCCAAGGAGACGACTCATGAAATTACTGCTTCTCGCCAATGAAGCGCCGGAGGATTTCGCCCTTCGCGAAAACAAGGAAAAATTCGCGTCCTATATGGGCGAATGGTACGCATTCAGCGAGGCGCTGGGCGGCGTTTCAGAAGGCGGCGCCGCTTTGCAGCCGCCGTCTACGGCGACCGTCGTATCTGTGCGAGACGGCGTCCGCCATGTCGAGGACGGGCCCTATCCGGACGCCAAAGAACAACTCGGCGGTTTCTTCATCATCGACGCAGCCGACCTTGATGAAGGCGCAAAATGGGCCGCAAAATGCCCGGCGGCGAAAAACGGACATGTGGACGTACGCGTCATCCCGACCGCGGAGGAGCACGCGAAATGAAATACCTTTTTCTTCTTTATAATGACGAAGAACGCTGGGAAGCGCTGCCGTCTGAGCAGAAGATTGAAATCATCAGCGGCTATCAGGCCTACGCGGAGGCCCTGAAGAACGCGGGCGCGCATCTCGGAAGCAATCCGCTTGATCACTCGAAAAACGGCAAACGCGTGCGCACCTCTGCGGTTGAGGACGGCCCATTCGCGGACGGTAAGGAACAGCTTGGCGGCTATTTCCTGATCGAAGCGGACAACCTCGACGATGCGCTCGACTGGGCGGCGCGCTGCCCCTGCGCCGCCGACGGCCATGTGGAAGTCCGTCCGGTCTGGGATATCGGCGGCTAGGATATGACCGACGCGCGGCTCATCGCGGAAGACGCCGCGCGTCATTCATACGGGCGCCTGCTTGCATGGCTGACGGCGCGCACGCGGGACGTCGCGGCGGCGGAAGACGCTCTTGCCGACGCGTTTCAGGCGGCGTTGGAACACTGGCCCAAGACCGGCGCGCCGGATTCCCCGGAAGCCTGGCTCCTGACGACAGCGCGGCGCAAGCTCATCGATCGCGCGCGGCGCGCGAATACCCGAACGGACAACACGCCCGCGCTTCAACTCGCGGCGGAAGAAGCCGACGCGGCGCAGCAGGAACATCGCGACTTTCCGGACGAACGGCTGAAACTGTTATTCGTCTGCGCCCACCCTGCCATCGAGACGTCGATCCGCACGCCCCTGATGTTGCAAACGGTGCTCGGCGTCGACGCCGCGCGCATCGCCTCTGCGTTCCTCGTTGCGCCGGCGACCATGGCGCAGCGTCTCGTGCGCGCCAAACGCAAGATCAAGGACGCGGGCATTCCCTTCGAAACGCCCGACGCAAACGCTTTTGAAGAACGCCTCGAACATGTGCTTGAAGCGATATACGCCGCCTACACCGCCGGGTGGGACGCGGCGGACGGCGCCGATGCGCGCTGCGGCGGTCTCACGCGTGAGGCCATATTTCTTGCGCGCCTGACCGCCGATATGGCGAATACGGCGCCCGAAGCGCTCGGCCTCGTTGCGCTGCTCCTTCACGCCGAAGCCCGCCGGCCGGCGCGCCTCGTTGACGGCGAGTATGTCGCCCTCGCGGACCAGGATACAGGCCTTTGGGATCGCGAGATGATCTTCGACGCGGAACGCGCCCTCGCCAAGGCCTGGTCGATGAAAGCGGCGGGCCGGTTCCAGATCGAGGCCGCCATTCAATCGGCCCACGCCGCTTCGAGGCTTCATGGCCGTGAAACTGGTGAACATGTGCTTGTCCTCTACAAGCGGCTGATCGAAATCGCTCCTTCGATCGGCGCGCAAGTCGGCTATGCCGCCGCCCTGGCCGAAGCCGGCGAAGCCGCGAATGGCCTTGCGATTCTCGACGCCATCGATGAAACACGGATCGACCGTTACCAGGCCTATTGGGCCGTGCGCGCGCATATTCTCGGACGCCTCGGCCGACAAGACGACGCCGCAGACGCCTACACCCGCGCCATCGGGCTATGCGAGGATAATGCAAGCCGCGGCTTCCTGCGTCGCCAACGCGATAAGATCGCTCAATAAGCCATAGCCGAGAAGCCACGGCTGAACTGCGGGCAAGCCTCGCTATCCATCCGGCGACCGGTTAAAATGCTCCCATGTTCACAAAGTTTTTTCACGAGCTGAAAGCGGCGGGCCTGCCCGTTTCCTTGCGCGAATATCTGACGCTGATGGAAGCCATGGACGCCGATCTCGCCAATCGCGACGTTGAGGATTTCTATTACCTCTCGCGATCTTCGCTGGTGAAGGACGAGCGAAACCTCGACAAATTCGACCGCGTCTTCGCCCATGTCTTCAAGGGCGTTCAGAGCGTCGCCGACGGCGTCAACGCGGAAATCCCGGAAGACTGGCTGAAGCTGTTAACGGAACGCTACTTCACGGAAGAAGAGAAAAAAGAGATTGAAGCGCTCGGCGGCTGGGACAAACTCATGGAGACGCTGAAAGAGCGCCTCGAAGAACAGAAAAAACGCCATCAGGGCGGCAATAAATGGATTGGCACCGGCGGCACATCGCCCTTCGGTTCAGGCGGCTATAACCCGGAAGGCATCCGCATCGGCAATGAAGGCAAGCGACAGGGCCGCGCCGTTAAGGTCTGGGAAAAACGCGAATACAAGAACCTCGATGACAGCATCGAGTTGGGGACACGAAACATCAAGGTCGCTTTGCGCAAGCTGCGCCGTTTCGCCCGGCAGGGGGCGCCGGACGAGTTTGATCTCGGCGGCACCATCGACGCGACCGCGCGCGCCGGTTATCTCGACATAAAGATGCGCCCCGAGCGGCGCAATACGATCAAAGTCCTGTTGTTCTTTGACGTGGGCGGCTCCATGGATCCGTTCGTCAAAATGTCAGAGGAATTGTTCTCCGCGGCGCGCACCGAGTTCAAGCATATGGAATATTTTTACTTCCATAACTGCCTTTATGACTTTGTCTGGCGGGAAAACAAACGCCGTTGGACGGAAAAAATTCCGACATGGGACGTGCTTCACAAATACCCGCATGACTACAAGGTCATTTTCGTCGGCGACGCATCCATGTCGCCTTATGAGGTGACGGTCCCTGGCGGATCGGTTGAATATTTCAATGAGGAGGCCGGCGCGATCTGGATGCAGCGGGTCACCGATATCTATGAAAGCGCCGTCTGGCTCAACCCGGTCAAGGAAGTGAGCTGGGACTATACGCCGTCAACGCAGTTAATCCGTGAACTGATGGGAGACCGGATGTATCCCCTGACGCTTTCGGGGATTGAATCCGCGATGGCGAAACTGCGGCGCTAGGCTTACGCAGCGAGGTCGCGCAGGCGGCGCACTTCAGAAAGCGTTTGTCCGACATTCTGGCGGATGGAAACGAGAATGGCCGCGCGTCGTTCGCTTTTGCCGGCCAAGGCGCCGATCATGTCTTCGGCTTCCTCGCACAAATCGCCGAGCGCCCAGGCGCCGACGCCTCGCGATGCGCCTTTCAGCGCGTGCGCCGTATTGCGCCAGCCTTCGTCAGTCGCACCTACGGAAAACTTTTCACCGAGCAATTCGGCCTGATCGGCGAAGATCGACAGGATTTCGTCGCGCAAGCCGATATCGCCAGCGACATATTTTTCAAGATGGTCAAGGTCGATCATGAATTGCGCTCCCGGCGCCAGACACGCCGAATTGCGTGCATGACAATCTGGTAACAGAGCAGTCGCTACAATTCTGTTAAAAATTTATTGGCGTTGATTAACGGCGCGTTAAGAAGCCGGCAGAAATGGCTCTAATTCTCGCCGTTTTCGTCCGTGGGTTCTTCCGTGGGCGCATCTTCCGCAGCATCCTCGACAGCGTCGGAAACGTCTTCGCCAACGCCTTCGGCGGCATCGCTCACCTCTTCCGCGATATCGCCGGCTGTTTCCTCGGCGTCGGCTGCAAGAGCGCCTGCAACGGCGCCGGCTTCTTCGACGGTCTCTTCAACAGTATCGCCAGCAGCTTCGGCAGCGTCTTCCAGCGCCTCAACCGCCTCATCGCCAGCAGCCGCAGCATCGTCCATCAATTCGGACCCGTCGGACATTTCCTCAACGGGTTCGGCCGGCGCGACGTCTTCCGCAGGCTCGGCGTCGCCGTCCAACAACTCGCCAGCGGCGTCCGCGGCGTTCTCCACCGTTTCACTGACGGCTTCCGTTGCGTCTTCAATCACGTCCGCCACTGCCTCTTCACGATTGGTCAGCTTCGAAAGACCAATAATGACGGCAAGCGCAACCGAAATAATCAACAGTAAACGGAACATAATTCGGACACCCTTCTCTACCCGGCGCAATCCGGCTTTATGGCTACCGGCTGCAATTTTCGCACCGCCCCGATACGATGGGCCTTATTATCCCCTTTCCCGCGCCGCGACAATGGTCCTAACGTGATGATTTCCGTCGCAGAATCGCCTCAAGATTGCGCCATGCCTTGCTCGCGCCGGCGGTCGGCCGTAAACGACAAGGCCCACCGCGCCGCCTTCAGCTATCGTCAATTCAGGACACGCCCCAATGACCGAAAATGCCGTTTTCCTCGGCAAGAGCGAAACGCAACAATTTCTCGACCTGAAATACACAAACCGCCACGGGTTGATCTCCGGCGCAACCGGGACGGGAAAAACCGTAACGCTGCAGATTATCGCCGAGGGCCTTTCCAGCGCCGGCGTGCCGGTCTTTGTCGCTGACGTGAAAGGCGACCTGACGGGTCTTTCGCAACCCATCGTCATGAAAGGCTTCCTCACCGAACGCGCTACGACGATCGGGTTTGAAGATTATGCGCCGGCGCCGTTTCCGGTGCGCCTGTGGGATCTCTTCGGCGAACAGGGACACCCGGTGCGCGCCACCATCACCGAAATGGGCCCGCTTCTGCTTTCGCGCCTTCTCGATCTCAACGATACGCAGGAAGGCGTGCTGACGCTCGCTTTCCGTCTTGCCGACGACGAAGGCCTGCTGTTGCTCGACCTGAAAGATCTGCGCGCCCTGCTTGTCGAAGTCGCAAACCGGCGCAAGGAACTGTCGGCGGAATACGGTCACGTATCAACGGCGAGCGTCGGCGCCATCCAGCGCCGCCTCCTGACTCTTGAGGAACAGGGCGCCGACATGTTTTTCGGCGAGCCGGCGCTCAACATTCAACAGTTCCTCGACAAGGCGGACAACGGCGCCGGCCTCATCAACATTCTCGCCGCCGACAAGCTGATGCAGACGCCAAAACTCTACGCGACGTTTCTGCTCTGGATGTTGTCGGAGCTCTTTGAGGAACTCCCCGAGGTCGGCGATCCGGAAAAACCAAAGCTCGTCTTCTTTTTCGACGAAGCCCATCTGTTGTTTGACGAAGCCCCGAAAGCGCTGCTGGAAAAAGTCGAACAGGTCGTGCGGCTGATCCGCTCGAAGGGCGTCGGGGTTTTCTTTGTGACGCAAAACCCGCTCGACGTGCCGGATTCGGTATCGAGCCAGCTTGGCAATCGCGTGCAACATGCGCTGCGGGCCTATACGCCGCGCGAGCGCCGCGTCGTCAAAGCGGCGGCGGAAACGTTCCGGCCAAATCCGAAATTTAAAACACTCGACGTCATCACTGAACTGGGCATTGGCGAGGCGCTGGTATCGACGCTCCAAACGAAAGGCGCGCCGGGCATTGTCGAGCGCACATTGATCCGTCCGCCATCGTCACGCATGGGACCGATCACCAAAGCGGAACGCAAAGACATCTTATCGAACTCTGAAATCGGCGAGAAATACGACAAGGCCGTAGATCGCGAGTCCGCATATGAGATTTTGCAGGAGCGCGCCGAGCGCATTGCCCGTGAGGAAGAACGCGCGCGCGAACGCGAAACGAAGTCTCGGGCGAAGAAACCGAAGCGGCGCCGGTCCAATCGCCAAAGCGTCGGCGAGGCGGCGATCAAGACCGCGGTCAGAACCTTGTCGCGGGAAATCGTCCGCGGCCTCCTCGGCTCGTTGAAGCGGCGCTGAACGCCCGTGTCGCACGCCGGCGACGATACCCCGAAAGCGTTGTGGATCGCCCTTGCGGGCACAGCGTTTCTGGGCGTCGTCGCCTACGGTTTGTCGCTCATCACCAACACGCCCCTCGCCGCACAGTTTCACTGGTCGTTGCGCGACGGCGTCATCGGCGTTGCAGGCGCGGCGCCGCTTATGGCTTTTCTGTGGTGGTTCATGGGCGCGCAGCATGCGGGCATCGCGAAGTTCCGCGTCGAACAGATCGACTATTTCGCCAATATCGGGTTTCGCTTCACGCCGGCGCGTATCGTCGCCATGTCGATTTTCGCCGGCGTCTTCGAAGAATTGCTCTTTCGCGGCGTCCTGCAAACGGCGACAGCGCAAATTACGCCGATGGTCGTCGCCATTCTTATCAGCAATTTAATATTTGGCGCCGTGCATTGGCGCACAGCGTTATACGCCCTCATTGCAGGACTGATCGGCGTGTGGCTCGGCGTCCTTTTTGCGCTCACCGGCAATCTTTTGACGCCCATCCTGACCCATGGGGTCTATGATCTCGTCGCCTTGTTCGTCACGGCCCGCGCAATTGATGCGCGCCGCGCCGATAAAATGCGTCCCTCATCACATACCAATGATTAACCGCACACGCGGACAACCGGACCGACTCTGTGCTAATCTCCTGTAGTTTCCGGAGTATCGATATGTATCGAAGTTTGTCAGCGTTGTCCGTCCTTACGCTTGCGGCCTGTTCCGAGAGCGCACCGCCGCCCCCGCCGCCAGGCAACATGGCTGCGACGATCACATCTGCTGCGACAGCGAATGCGGCTGAAGAGGCGACCGGCGCTGTTTACAATGCGACAGCGACAGACCCCGACGGCGATCCGCTCACCTTTTCCATTGGCGGCGGCGCGGACGCATCTTTTTTCTCGATCACCGGCGCCGGCGCGCTGTCATTCGATGCGCCGCCGAATTTTGAACGACCGCGCGATTCAGGACGCGACAATGTCTATGACGTCACCGTGCGCGTGAGCGACGGTTTTCAGAACACCGATCTCGCCGTTCAGATCACCGTTACCGACCAGCCGGAACCCTACCAGCTCGTGCGCATCGCCACGGGGCTCAACGCGCCGCTGTCCCTGACCGGCCGTCCGGGCACGAATGATGTCTTCATCGGCGAGCGCAACGGCGTCATCCGCCTCATGGATGCGGCCAGCGGAGCCGTCAACGGCACAGCGTTTCTCGACATTTCCGCAAGCGTCGGCACAACCGGCGAAGGCGGTTTATTGGGACTTGCGCCGGCGCCGGATTACGCCACGAGCGGGCACATATACGTCCATATTACGAACACTGCCGGAGACACGGAAATCCGCCGCTATACCCGTTTTCCGTTCACGCCTGACCAAGCGGATCCCGCGAGCGGTCTCCTGATCCTGACGGTCGCACAACCGGCGGGCAACCATAATGGCGGCTGGATCGGCTTCGGCCCGGACGACAATCTTTATATCGCCCTCGGCGATGGCGGCGGCGCCGGCGACCCGTTCGATAACGGGCAGGATGCGGACACGATTCTCGGCGCAATCCTGCGGATCGATCCGACGTCGGACGATTTCCCGACCAATGTCTCTCGCAACTACGCGATTCCCGCCGACAATCCGTTCGCATCGTCGCCGGGCGCTGACGAGATTTTCGCTTTCGGATTGCGTAATCCGTTCCGCTCGAGCTTCGACCGCAATACTGGCGACCTTTACATTGGCGATGTTGGCCAGGGGGACATTGAAGAGATCGACCTCATTCCCGCCGGAACCACGGACGCGCTCAACTTCGGCTGGCCCGTGCGCGAAGGCACGCAGATGGAACAGGGCGCGGACGATCCCGCCTTCACAGCGCCGATTGCGGAATACGGCCATGGCAGCGGCGCCCGTCAGGGCAATTCCGTCAATGGCGGCTATGTCTATCGCGGCCCCATCGCGGCGCTTGAAGGGCGCTATTTCTTTTCCGATTTCACTTCGGGCAATGTCTGGTCGATCCCTTCGGGCGAGTTCACGCAAGGAACGACAATCTCATCCGACGACTTCATTCTGGAAACGAATGTTCTGGCGCCCGACGCCGGTTCGCTTTCCAGCATGGTCGGCTTCGGCGAGGATAATGACGGGAACCTCTTTATTCTGACGATCGGCGGCGATGTCTTCCGGATCGATCCGAACTGACGTCAGAGATGAAATAGAGATATCTTCATCCTGAGGAGGAATTTTTTCTTCGTCCTTCGAGGCGAGCCCCCGGTTCAGGTCCGCGGGCTTCCTCAGGATGAAGGAAAAATTCCGTCACGAAGGACGATGCAAGGTTTCCCAAGTTCTTAATGCACCAAGATCAGAGGCGAAACGCGGTCCGCAAGGGTTCTTCCGTGACCGGATAGCCAAGCCCTTCAGGGATGGTGAGGTAGGGCTCGCCGTTGCGTTCACCGACTTCCGGCACCACAATTTCAATGCGACGGGTGGCGGCGTAGTCGATGACGGCTTGCGCACTGTCGCTGACATTCAGGAGTTCGATATTACGGCGCGTCGGAAAGATCGCCTTGCGTTCGCCCCGTTCGCAAGACGCCATAATGTCAGCAGGCGCGGCCCAAAAGGCTTCCGTGGCTTCATTGCCATCCTCGCGCGCTTCCTGACCCTTCGGCGTCTTGGCCGCAAAGAACCACGTATGATAGCGGCGCATTTTTTCGTGGCCTCGCTGGGGCGGCTCCCAGCGCGCAAACAAATGCAGCGCGTCGAGCGCAAGGCGCAGATTGTTGTCGCGGATCAGGCCCAGAAACTTTTCGTCATTGGCTTCTATGTCATTTCTGGCGCCGTCCAGCGTCGCGGCCTCTGCGTTCGTTAAAAAGGCGCCATTGCGACGCGCGTATAAAATTCCCGTTTCCTCAAACGCCTCGCGAATGGCGGCGACGCGCGGTCCGAATTCTTCCACTGGCGCATCGTCGGCGCCGTCGCAATGGTCGCGCCATGCGGCCGCCCCATCGGACGCTTCAATACGCCCGCCCGGGAAGACGATGGCGCCGCCGGCGAAAGGCGTGTCGGCATGGCGCTCGATCATCAGCACTTCGAACTGCGACGCGTCGCGCATCAGCACGATGGTCGCCGCCGGGATCGCGTTATTTTTGGGATCAGTCGTCAAAGAGGGACTCGGTTTTGCCGCTTGCAGAAAATTGCATCGCGCCTTTCAGTAACCGGATCGCAAGCCAGCCGCCAGCGCCGCATGCAGCAGCCGATACGGGCCAGAGAAACAGCGGCAATTTGAAGGTCAGCAATGTGATGACGGCGGCAAATAAAACCGTGCCGGCGCCAAGCCAGCCCAGCGGCGCCCAGCGCCGGCCGATTAACAGTGCAAGCCCCGCGGCGACAAAGGCGCCGACGAAGTAGCCGATGGACAGGCCAATAAGTGCTTTCGCATCCGCCGTTTCGCCCGGCGCCACGCCGCCGCCAATGACGCCTTCAACGAGGCGGGCGACGGCAAGGCCGATGATGGTGGCGAGGATGATGGCAAAGAGGTTGCGGAGCATTTCCAGATTTCTATACGCCGATCATCCCCGCGCAAGCGGGGATCCAGCAAATTAATGATGCCGCGCTATGCGCGACTTTATTGCATACTTGGACTCCCGCCTTCGCGGGAGTGAGCGGGAGGTTTACGCCCGCGCCTCGGTCTCCAGCGCCAGCGCGTGCAGCTCGCCGCCCATGCGTCCTTTCAGGGCGCGGTAGACCAACTGATGCTGCTGGACGCGGTTCTTGCCGTTGAATGCCGACGAGACGATGCGCGCACGGTAGTGGTCGCCGTCCCCGGCAAGGTCCTCGATCTCGATTTCCGCATCCGGCATGGCCTCGAGGATCAGCGTCTTGATGTCGTCAGCGGCCATGGGCATGGGATCGTCCTTTACGGTTTCGGCGTTCATGTAGTCACGCAAGCGGGTTTCGGAAATATCAGACAAATCAAGCAGTGAGATCGCATCATTGTCGTCGAGCACGATGTCCGGTCCGCCAAAGCGGCCGATGCGCGAGGCCTGCACGCCCGCCATCGCCGCTTTCAGCAAGAGCGTATCAGCGGCGGACGGGGTCGCGGCAACGAGATAGCGTCCCTGATCCTCGCCGAACCAGAATGCCGCTTTTCGCGCCTTCACCGGGGTTGTCAGCGTAAGCCCTCTCCCCGCCGCAAGCGCCATTTCGGCGGCGGCGACGATGAGCCCGCCATCGGAGACGTCGTGGCAGGCGGTGACGAGGCCCTCGTCAATCAGCTTACGGATGAGTTCCCCGTTCTTGCGCTCCGCTTCGAGATCGATTGGCGGCGGCGCGCCGTCAACAATACCGAACAGGTCGCGCAGATAAACAGTCTGGCCGAGATGACCGCGGGTCACGCCAATGGCGATCAGCTCCTCGCCCATTTCCGCACCACCGACGCGGACGGCTTTCGTTGCATCCTCGATGACGCCGACGCCGCCAATCGCCGGGGTCGGCGGGATCGCCTGCCCGTTGGTCTCGTTATATAGGGAGACATTGCCGGAAACGACCGGATAGCCGAGCGCCTCGCAAGCCTCGGCGACGCCTTCCACGGCGCCCACAAACTGGCCCATGATTTCCGGGCGTTCAGGATTGCCGAAATTGAGGCAGTTGGTGATCGCCAGCGGCGCAGCGCCGGTCGCGCAGATATTGCGGAAAGTTTCGGCGACCGCCTGCTTGCCGCCCATGCGCGGATCGGCCTTGACGTACCGCGGCGTCACGTCGGTTGAAATTGCGAGCGCGCGGTTCGTCCCGTGCACGCGCACCAGCGCCGCATCGCCGCCGGGCGCAATCATCGTGTCGCCCATCACCGTGTGGTCATATTGCTCCCAGATCCAGCGACGCGAACAAAGGTCCGGCGTTTCCATGAGCGCGGCGAGCGCCGTGACGATGGTGTCGGCGCCCGGTCCGTCCGCAAGATTGACCTCTTCCTCGCGCAATTGCGTTTCCGCGCTTTCGACCATGCCGGCGGACTGGAGATTATCCGCCGCCTCGCGCACGGCGTCGAAGGTTTCGCTTCCTTGCGTCAGGCGCGCATAGATCACCGCCTCGCCTTTCGCCGCAGACCAGCCCGCAGCGGGGGCGCCGCCGAGACCGCTGATCCGGTCGGCGATCAGGGCGCTGGCGATCTGCGCCATTTCCTCCTGCGGCTTGTCGGCCTTCAGCGAGATGCGCGCTTCGCGCACGGTTACGCTCGGATCGGCGAGCGGCGCCGGCGCCGGCGTTTCTTCGTGCGGCCGGTCGTAATTCGGCGCGTCGTCTGCGAGTGGTTTCACCGGCATGTCCGCGACGGTTTCGCCTTTATGTTTGATGACAAGGCGCCCGTCGCGGGTCGTCTCGCCGATAACCGCAAAGTCAACGCCCCATTTGTCGAAGATGGCGCGAGCTTGCTGCTCCTTGTCGGGCTGGAGGACCATGAGCATACGCTCCTGAGACTCCGACAGCATCATTTCATACGCCGTCATGTTTTCTTCGCGCTGGGGCACCTGATCGAGATCGAGTACAAAACCGCCGCCGCCTTTCGCGGCCATTTCGACCGATGACGACGTCAGCCCTGCAGCGCCCATGTCCTGAATGGCGATGATGGCGTCCGACGCCATCAGTTCGAGACAGGCTTCCAGCAGCAGTTTCTCCGTGAACGGATCGCCGACCTGTACGGTTGGGCGTTTTTCTTCCGAGGCGTCGTCGAATTCGGCAGACGCCATGGTCGCGCCGTGGATGCCGTCGCGTCCTGTCTTCGAGCCCACATAGACAACCGGATTGCCGGCCCCGCGGGCGGCGGAGTAAAAAATGCGACCCTTCTCCGCGACGCCAACAGTCATGGCGTTCACGAGAATGTTGCCATCATAGCCGGCGTCGAAATTCGTCTCGCCGCCAACGGTGGGCACGCCCATGCAATTACCGTAGCCGCCGATGCCGGCGACGACGCCCGAAACGAGATGGCGGGTCTTGGCGTGTTCCCATGCCCCGAAGCGCAAGGCGTTCATGTTGGCGACGGGGCGCGCGCCCATGGTGAAGACGTCGCGCATGATGCCGCCGACGCCGGTCGCTGCGCCCTGATAGGGTTCGATGAAGGACGGATGGTTGTGGCTTTCCATCTTGAAGATCGCCGCAAACCCGTCGCCGATATCGATGACGCCGGCGTTCTCCCCCGGCCCCTGAATAACCCAGGGCGCGGATGTCGGCAGTTTCTTCAGGTGACGCCGTGAAGACTTGTAAGAGCAGTGCTCCGACCACATGACAGAGAAGACCCCCAGCTCAACGAGATTGGGCTCGCGGCCCATATGCTCCTTGATGCGGTCATATTCGTCCGGCTTGAGGCCATGCTCCGCGACGATTTCCGGGGTAATTGTGGTCATGAGGTTTCCGCTGACGAATTCGGCGCCTTCCTTAATTGGCTTGGGCCCTGTGCGCAATTGCAGCGCGCCGCGACGCCGAGGCATAATGCGTTCATGACAACTGGCGTCATTCTCGCGGGCGGGCGTTCGGCGCGCATGGGCGGCGGCGAAAAGGCTGGCCTTATGCTGGCGGATCAGCCGTTGATCGCCCATGTCGCGGACAGACTGCGTGCGCAGGTCGATCGCATCGTGGTTTCCGGGCCGCCGTCGCCGTTCGTTGACTGCGTCGCCATTCCTGATTCGCAAAGGGGTCCAGACGGGCCAGTGAGCGGAATTTATTCCGCCCTGGAATGGCTGACCGAAACCGCGCCCGGTGAACCCGGGTTCCTGACCGTTCCCGTTGACGGCCCCTTCCTGCCGAGGGACCTCGCAGCCAGGCTGCGCGGCGAGCGCAGCGCCATCGCTGCAGACGGCGCCCGCAATCACCCGACCTTTGCATGGTGGCGCACCGACGACCTGAAGCGCGCCAGAAACGACATCACGCAAGCAACGTCCGCTTCTTTGATGAAACTCTCAGAAGCTTGCGATGCGGCGCGCATTGTCTGGCGCGATGACGTTCCTTTCTTTAACGTCAACACACCGGCGGAACTCGCCGAGGCGGAATTGCGGTACTGTGCGATAAAGAAAAAACAAATGGCGGCAAGGTGAGCGAACAACAGACCATCGGCGGCGGCGGGAAGAAAGTTCTCTATACGCTCAACACCGTGCGCCGCATGGGCGTTTTAAATGCCGCCAAGGCGCTGAATTCCAAAAACGCCTGTAAGGCCTGCGCATACGGCATGGGCGGCCAGATGGGCGGCATGACCAATGAGATCGGCGAGTTTCCCTCTGTCTGCAATAAATCGGTTCAGGCGCAATCGACCGACATCCAGCCCGCCATTCCGAAAGAAATCTTCGATCATCCGTTGCACGAATTGCGTGAGTTGTCGGGCCGCGAACTTGAGAAGTTAGGCCGTCTCGGAAATCCGGTCTGGAAAAAAGCCGGCGACGACCGGTTTCAGGAAATTGACTGGGATGCCGCCCTCGACCGGGCCGGCGCGAGGCTTCGGGAATCGGACCCACAGCGCTGTTTTTTCTATTCCTCCGGGCGTTCATCCAACGAGGCGGGATTTCTCTTTCAATTGCTCGCCCGGCTCCATGGCGCCAATAACGTCAACAACTGCTCTTACTATTGTCACCAGGCGACCAGCGTTGCGCTGAACGAGACGGTGGGCACAGGCACTGCAACCGTAGAACTGGCGGACCTTTCGCGAGCCGATCTGATCTTCGTCATCGGCGCCAATCCCGCGTCCAATCACCCGCGGTTTATTCACGCGCTCAAAGCCTGCCGGGATCGTGGCGGCAACGTCATTATTGTCAACCCGGCGAAGGAACCGGGGCTCGTTAAGTTCGCCGTGCCGAAAAGCCCGAAATCGATGCTTGCCGGCGGCAGCGAGATTGCATCCGTTTATCTTCAGCCGCGCATCGGCGCCGACATTGCCCTCTTCAAAGGCCTTGCGAAGGCCATCATAGAAGGCGGGCATCTCGATCAGCGCTTTATTGGGGCGTATACGGAAGACTTCGAAACATTCGCCGCCGATATTACTTCGACCGATTGGGATGTAATCGAAAAACAGTGCGGCGTTTCCCACGAAGACTTGGAGCGTGCGGCGGGCATTTACGGGCAAGCGCAGTCGACTGTATTCGCCTGGGGCATGGGCATGACCCATCATGTCCATGGCGTCGAAAATATCGAATACATCTCCAATCTCGCACTCTTGCGCGGCATGATCGGACGCCCCGGCGCAGGGCTGTTGCCCTTGCGCGGCCACTCCAATGTACAGGGAATTGGCACCATCGGCGTCAAGCCGGTGCTCGCTGAAGATGTTGTAAAGAGAATGGAGGACGCCTTTGGCCTGTCAATGCCGAAAGGCGAAGGCCTCGACACCATGGCTGCGATGCAGACTGCAAACGCCGGCGACATCGACGCCTGCGTCATCATGGGCGGCAATCTGTTCGCGGCCAATCCGGACGCCGCCTGGGCGGAACGCTCGCTGCAGAAGATCGGCTTCAAGCTGTTCCTGACGACAACGCTGAACAAAGGCCATGTCACCGGCGTAGACGATGGCGAAGCGATCATCCTGCCGGTCGCCGCCCGCGATGAGGAATGGGAGCCGACAACGCAGGAATCGATGTTCAACTTTGTTCGCCTGAGCGACGGCGGCATCCGCCGACATGCAAATGTGCGCCCCGAAACGGCCATCCTTGCCGATCTTGCCAAACGGGTGCGCCCGGACACGCCCATCAATTTCGATACGTTCCGCGAACACCGGAAGATTCGCGAAGCCATCGCGAAGATTGTCCCCGGACTGGAAGACCTTGCCGATATCGATGTGGCGAAGACGGAATTTCATGTCCAGAACCGGGTCATGCATACGCCGTCTTTCGCGACGGCGACGGGCCGGGCGAAATTCATCACTCGCGAAACGCCGTCAGCGGACGAAAAGGCGCCGTTTGTTCTGACCACCATGCGCAGCGAAGGTCAGTTCAACTCCATCATTTACGAAGAGCGCGATACCTACCGGAAAACAGATACGCGCTGGTGCGTGCTGATGAATGAAGACGATATGGCGGCGCTCGGTCTTTCAAAAGACAGCAAGGCGACGATGCGGTCGGCCCAGGGGCGCATGGACGCGCTTGCGGTCTATCCGTTCGACCTGCCCCGCGGCAATGTAATGGCCTATTACCCGGAAGCGAATATCCTCACATCCGTCGATGTTGATCCGCGCAGCAGGACGCCGTCCTTCAAGGCGACGCCAGTCTGGATTGAGGCGGCCGGAGACTAACGCTTGTAAAGATAGTCTTCCGGGAGGCCCAGTCGGCGACAAGCCTGTGCGGCCGGACTGGAGCGCAAAATGTAACGCTCCCCGCGGCGCGCGAGACGTTCCACAATGGGCCGCTCAAAGGCGCGCAGCCCATAGCGTGCGCCGAGGCCGAGAATATCTCTGATTGGCGGCGGCACGATATCGACCGCGGCGCGAACGAGCGTGCGTTGCAGAACATGCGCAGGCGGCGGGAAGGCTTGCGCGCGCCGCATGATGTTTCTGAATTCAAACACAATGTCGCTCGGTTCGAAAACCGACGCGGCGGTCTCAAATAGCGTCTGCTGTTCCTTGAGCGATGAAGGCGCGCCGACAGCGCCGTAAAGCGCCGCCGCCCTTTGTCCCTCGGAGTAGTACCGGTCGCGATCGTCATTGCTTAGGGGCGCCGCATAGGCGCTATAAGCTTCAACGAAACCGAACGCCGCCGTCGCCTGAACCCAGTTAAGGAGCGCGGGATCAAGCGCTTTATACTCTTCGCCAGCAGGCGTTATTCCCGAAACGCGTCCATGCATGCGCGTCACATTGGCGATCATTCTCCCCGCCATCTCGCGCGGCCCGTAAACCGTAATCATCGCGGCGAGCCCTGTGCGTTTCAGGCGCAAGACAGGATCGGCGCGAAAATTCGAATGCTCCCAGACGCCGGTGCGCACGCGCGGGTCAGCAAATTCCATGAACACCGCCGCGACGCCGCCAATGAACAGCGTCACCGGGTTTTTGAAGATTCGCCAGGAAACGGAATCCGGCCCGACCAGCGCCGCCGCGCCCGCCGGTTTGGAGAAGTCCGGCGTTTTTATGCGCGGATCGCTCAAATACGCCCGCGCCGCCGCATCGAGCCGCGTTTCGGCGATGTCGTGCAAACTGGCGCGAAGACTCGTCAGCATCCCATTCTCTCGGTTTCGCAGTCCGCCATTTAAACGCTGATCGCAGCCGTTTCGTGACCGCATCACGGCGATTCCCGGTTCATCACGATTGCGCCAATCGCCGCTGAAACCGGCACAGCGCCCTTGCCGCCAAGGCAAAACCCCGCGAAGACAGGCGCGCATTTAAGCACCGGAAAGCAACCATGAACATTCAGGACAACGTAAAGGCTTATTACGGGCAGACGTTGCAATCATCGGGCGACCTCAAAACCGACGCCTGCTGCACAATCGAGGACACCCCGCCCTGGCTTAAGCCCGTGCTCGCCAATATTCATCCTGAAGTGTCCGCGCGATATTACGGTTGCGGCTTGCTGGCGCCGCTCGCCCTGGAAGGCGCGCGCATTCTCGATCTTGGATCCGGCTCCGGGCGCGACGCCTTCGCCCTCGCCCAGCTTGCCGGACCGGAGGGCGCTGTGGTCGGCGTCGATATGACGCCAGAGCAGCTTGCCGTCGCCCGCGATGCTGTTGATTGGCATGCGGAGCGTTTCGGGTTTGCAAATGTCGAGTTCGTGGAAGGCGATATTGAGCAACTTGGCGCGCTCGGCCTTGAGCCGCAAAGCTTCGATGTTATCGTATCGAACTGCGTCATCAACCTCGTCGCCGACAAGGAAGCGGTGTTCCGTGAAGCCTGGCGCCTCCTGAAACCCGGCGGGGAGTTTTACTTCGCCGACGTGTACGCTGATCGGCGCTTACCGGATACACTTCGCAACGATCCCGCGGCCCACGGAGAATGCCTCGCCGGCGCGCTCTACTGGAATGACTTTTTGAATATGGCGAAGCGAAGCGGTTTTGCTGATCCGCGCCTCGTGACGGACAGGCCGTTGACCATCAACAGTGCGGCCTTGCGGGAAAAAGTCGAGCCGGCGGTGTTTCACTCCGCCACCTATCGCCTATTCCGCATCGACGGGCTGGAACCAGCTTGTGAAGATTATGGGCAGGCGGTTGTCTATCGCGGCGGGATTGAGAACAGCGAGGCGGCGTTCACGCTGGACGCCCATCACGTGATGGAGCGCGGCCGGGCGTTTCCCGTTTGCGGCAACAGCTTCCGGATGCTGCGCGAAACACGCTTTGCGCCGTGGTTCGATTTTATCGGCGACGAAAGCGTCCATTACGGAATCTTCCCGGGCTGCGGAACAGTCTCGCCATTCAGCGGACTTGCGACCGAAGACGCGTCCAGCGGGTGCTGTTAGGCGCGGATTACCCGCCGCAACCGCCGCCGCACCCTGAACAGCCGGACCCGCCATCGCCGTCGGCGTCGCCCTTCCCTGCGCCTTTGCCGCCGGACTTGCCGCCGCCGCCGCCATCGCCGCCGACGACTGCGCCGCCGGCGTTGTCGCCTTTTCGCTTCCTGCCTGAAGCTGAACCCGCGGCAGCGAGCAGCAATACGACTATGAGAACGCCTACGCCCAGAAGGATGAGCGGATTGTCCTTTAAAAACGCGACGAAACCGGCGGCGCTGCTTTCAATATCCTGCGCCGCAACGCTCGCCGTCAGCGCCACGCCCGCCGCCGTGGCGGACACCGCCGGAAGGGCCCGGTTTTTCGGTATAACAAAGTTTCGCCGGCGATTGACGCGCTGCATATAAGGAGCATCGCCGAAACGAATTTTCGCCGCCGGCCAGATATCCGGCGGCGCCTTTTCTCCGAAATAGGTTTCGTACGAATTCAATGTCCTTGCATAATTATCCGCATACCGATTTCTCTCGGCCGGCCCGCCCGCGGTCGGATTGTGATGCAGGGGCGCGCCGAGTGCGTCGGCGAATGCGCCCCAGTAATGGCGCGTATAGGTCAGGTGCAGGTGCCAGGCCTGATCGACTTCGTCCGACGGCGTCGTTTCGTGGCCCGCGGCGACGGACAGAAAAGCAAAGCGGCGATACTCTTCAATGACCCGCGCCGCATATTGGTCGGACCAGCCATTGTCCCGGGCAAGGCGGCGCGCAAAAGGGAAAGCGGCGTCGCTTGCATCGAACGCCACAGCCGCCAGCTTGCGCCAGCGCGGATCGTTCTGCGCTAGCGTTTCTTCTTGCATGGTCATGGTTTCGCGATTACCGCCCGGTCCAGGGCTCGGCGTACACCGCATGGCTGACAATCATGGTCGGCGCAGCGCCGCAGGCGCCGGAGTGGCTCGCAACGCCCCAGGCGGTCACATGTTTGCCGACAAGACTGTCGGCGCCCGGCGCTGAGGCCAGCGCCCATTTCCCGCCTGCGCCAGCGTCGAGCACGAGGCAGCCGTCCGCTTCGCCAATGACGGCGCCGCTGACGGAGATTTTTTGCGGCGCTTTCGCGGCCTTCGGATTGATCGCGTTAAAGTCCGGGAGACGATAACGCGAAGTCTTGATCGCCGGCGTTCGCGGCGCGGTTCCATAATGCGCCGCCGGCACGCCCGGCGTCAGTGCAACGTCCGATGACGAGACCGCTTTGATAAGCGTGCAGTCGAATTTGCCATTCGAGGTCGGCACGACTTCTACATAAGTGTCGGTAGGCGTCGAAATGATCTTCCGGACCTTCCGCAATTTTCCGTTGTCGTCATTGTGCAGGACCGCGCAGGAAATGAGTTCCGCCTCGCCGGCCTTCGCCGAAACGGAATTGCGTAAAGCAGGATTGAGCGGCGCCGGAAGGGACGGCACGCCGGCATTGTGAATGCGCGCCGCGGAGCGCTGTTGATAGCTCCGGCGATCGGCAGCGTATGAGCGTGCGCCGCCGCCGGTCGACGCGCGGAACCACGCCGGGTCATTTGACGCCTCGTAAAGATCACGCATGCGATGCGGATTGGTCGCCTGATCGGCGAAAGGCGAAACGTCCGGAGACACGTATCCGTCCGCACCCTGATCGTCATCGACGCTCGCGACGACAGGCGCCGCGCCGCCGTTAAAGGGCGCGTATTCCTCGATCTCGTCGGGAATGGCGAGATAGGTTCCGGTTGTGACGTTGCGCGGGTCGACGCCGGGATTGGCCTCGTAAAGCGCCGACAGATTGACGTTGCAGCGCTGGGCCACTTCGGCGAGGGTCGTCGCCTCGTCGATCCCAAGCGAGCCGCCGCATCGGCTCGCCGCGGCCGGCGATGCGATGAGCGCAGCGCCAACCGCACTGCAGGCAATAGCGATAATCCGAGACTTACTCATAACGACCCCTCCACGAAGCGCTTCCGTGATTCCTGTTATGGTTAATAACATGGAAAGGGCGCGCTTGTCCTGTGGCGAGGCGTATTGCCGAAAACCTCATATGAAATGTGCGATTATCGTTTTATATGATTGTTTTTACAATATTTTTTTGAGATATTCATCCACCCCGGCTGCAATTTGCGACGATGCCGGAACTGGCATCTAGGTCCCATGCGTGGCCTGCGCCGCCCTCACAAAGGATCATGTGCCCAATAGGCCGGGGGTGTTTTCCCGCACACCCCGCCCATTCGCGCCGGAATTACGGCGGGTTTTTCCTCATGAGTTTGTCGCGGCGTTAAACATATTCCGTCCCCGGCGCAATTCCGTTCGAACATTTCTAAAAAGAAACATTCCTTTCATTCAAATAAACGCCTAGTCGCACATTAAATTTTTAACCACGATCCATAACAGCCCCTTAACGCTGTGTCTGTTACCGAAGCCCTCAGTAATCGCAATGCGAGCCGAGGGCGAAATGCGAAATTTTTTCAGTTCCTGTTTCCAGCGTACTATTCGTATGGGAACGACCGTCAGTCAGAATGACTTCCGCCACAACCAGCGCGGCAATATCGGCATGATCTTCGCGCTCATGTCCGGCACGCTGTTCCTGTTTGTTGGCGGCGCTGTCGATTATTCTCGCTGGAACGCCGTGCGGGCCGACATGATCGAGTCCATGGACGCGGCGTCGCTCGCTGTGGCGCAGCTCAGAACTGACGATGAAACGCTGGACGCCGCCGAGCTCGAAGCCTTCGGCGATCAGTTCTTCCTTGAGAACTTCAATTACGAAAACAATCTGCTGCCCGGCTGGGACGTTACCTTCAACGTTCAGTCCAGCGGTAACATCCGCACATGCATGACCGGCGAAATCCGGACCTATCTGCTGCGCATCGCCCATATTGAGGAACTCGATATGGACAAGTGCGTCGAGATTACGCCGGAAGGCGCCGGACGCGTCGAACTTGCCATGGTGCTCGATGTCACCGGGTCCATGGACTGGAACGACGACAGCGGCACGCATAAAATGACGGCGTTGAAAGACGCCGTCGATGAATTGCTCGACGTCCTTTATGATGCTGGCGAAACGACCAGCGACAATGTCCGTCTGGGCGTTGTGCCCTTTAACCAGCACGTCAACGCCGGCGGCGCATCGAGCTGGGATGACGCCAACTGGGGCGACCAGAACGCGGCCAGCTTCTATCACGGCCAGCGTTTCTTCCATGTGGACGCCAGCGGCAATATCGACATGGCGACGAAGGTCAATCACTACCGCCTTTATGACTCCGACCCCGACAGGTCCTGGGGCGGTTGCGTTGAAGCGCGCCCCTATCCGCTTGACGAGATGGACACTGTGCCGGGCCAGTCGATTTCATCGTCTGACATTAACAACGCCATGACGGCGCCCTCCTATTCGGATGAGCCTGACGATGATGTGCGCGACGCCTTTACGAACATGCCGTCGCTTTCGAACGGCTTGTCTACCAATACCCTCGCCAGCGCCGACAATTCGCGCTTTGTCCCGGTCTTCCTTCCGGACGAGCCCGATTGCGGCAATACGGCGTGCGTATACAGCAACAGCGGCACCACCAACGGATACAACTGGTACGGCTACTGGTTTGACGATCCCGATGACGTCAGCGGCATTAGCGAAGGCAGCTATGGCAACCGCGACTATGTGGATGATTACCGCTACACGAAATATAATCAGGGTACGCCCTTCGAGAAGTATGTGGGCATCGCCTACTACATTCGCGAAGTTATCCGGAACAACATAACTGATGCGCCCTTTAAGGCATGGCTCGACTATTACGGCGCCACAAATTTTGGCACTGACGAGTTCATCGGCCGGACCGGTTATGTCGGCTGGTGGAATGCGGCGACGCAAACCTATGACCACAAGCTGGACTTGCCGAAGGGTTCGTCGAGCGACGGCCCGAATCCGCAAGACTGCCCGCCGGCGATCACCCCGCTCACCAATGACCGAACGGTGATTGAAGCGGCGAAAACAGCGCTGACCCCGCGCGGCGGAACGAACATTCCGATCGGCGCGGTCTGGGGCTGGCGCGTTGTATCGCCGGAAGCGCCATTCACGGAGGCTATCGGGCCGGGCGAAATCGGCGTCGACAATACGACGGAGAGCGACTGGCAAAAGGCCGTCCTTATTATGACCGACGGCTTCAATGACTTCTCCGACGATAACACCCATTTCGGGTCGTCGCCGTCGGCCTTTGGTTTCGAAATCGAGGAACGTATGGGCGACGGCATCGACCAGGCCGATGACGGTTCCAACGATATGGAAGGCGAAGCGGACAACAAGTTGCTGCGCATTTGCCGCCGCATGAAGCAGGACGACATTCTTGTTTACACAATCGTCTTCGATGTGACGGTCGGCAGCAACATTGAAAATGTCATGAAGAGCTGCGCGTCTGAACCGACGAGCCCGTTCTTCTATAACGCCGCGAGCGGCGCCGACCTTGAAGAAGCGTTTGGCCTGATCGCATCAGATCTCGTGAAGCTTCACGTTAGCCAATAGAGCGCCGATCAATGTCTGAAACGCGAAGAAAATATAACCTGACGGGCGGACGCAAGCGGTCGCTGACGATCAAGCTGTTCCGCAATAGCGATGGAACAGCGGCAATCGAATTCGCGATTGTGGCGCCGGTCTTCATGGCGTTGATGTTCTCGTTGTTCGAAGTGGGCTGGTACTTTTACGCCAACTCAATCGTCGATGCCTCTGTCGGAGACGCCGCTCGTCTGATCGAGACCGGGCAGATTCAGAAATCGACCGGCACTAACGACCAGAAGAAGCAGGCGATGTTCAACGCTGTCTGCAAAGTTCTGAAGGAGTTCGGTGATTGCGCAACACGTCTGACGGTCGAAGTCCAGACTTTTCCCGATTTTGCGTCGCTTGCGTCAGCGTCAGATGCAGCGACCTGCGCCGACGCGCCGCAGGATCAACGCGACGCCATTCCGTTTTCGCCGGGTACGGAACTTTCAATCGTGCGGGTGCGCATCTGCTTTATATATACGACGATCAATCCGGCCATCGGTGTGAATGTCTCCGAACCGGGAACAAACAAACGCCGCCTCATTTCCCAGGCGGTGTTCAGAAGCGAGCCTTACCTCACCAACGGGTCAACCTGATGAACAAGAATATCCTGGGCAAACGCATTATTGGACGATTCCTGAAACGCGCCGCCGCGGACAAGAGCGGTATGGCGGCGACTGAGTTTGCGCTGCTCCTGCCGATAATGACGGTTTTGTTTTTCGGAATTCTTGAACTTTCAGAAGGCATGACGGCGAACAGGCGCGTTGCGGTCGCGGTCAATTCCGCAGCGGACCTGGCTGCGCAGTCGCAGCAACTATCGCCAAACCAGGTCGACGGCCTCATGGAAAGCGTTATCGCAATCCTTGAGCCCTCCGATACAGAAGACGTTAATATCAATCTTGTGAGCATCATCCTGAATGGCGACGGCGATCCGATTGTTCATTGGAGCGTGCATTGGAAAGACGATGTTCAACCGACCGCGCCTTATACGGTGGGTGAGGAATACGATAAGTTGACGGAAGCGTTCACCACAAGCGCAAACGGCCTGGCGCGGCTGCAAAATCGTTCGTTGATCGTCGTCGAGATGACCTACCCGTACGAGCCGCAATTCGCGCGGTATTTCGTCAGCGACCCGATCCAGTTCGACCGGCAGGCAAAGCGCGCCCCGCGTCTCGTGACGCGCGTTCAGCTTTGCGACAATAGCGGCAATAACTGCACAACGTAGGCTGCGCCTTATCGCGTCAGCGGCTTGTATTTAATCCGCTTCGGTACGTCCGCGTCGGGCCCAAGGCGACGCTTTTTATCTTCCATATAGTCTTCGAAATTGCCTTCGAACCACTCCACATGACTGTCGCCTTCAAAGGCGAGAATGTGTGTGGCGATACGATCGAGGAACCAGCGGTCGTGTGAAATGATGACCGCGCAGCCGGCAAAGTCTTCAAGGGCGCGCTCCAGTTCCCGCAGCGTATCGACGTCGAGATCGTTGGTCGGCTCGTCGAGCAGCAAGAGGTTTGAGCCCTGTTTCAACATCTTTGCGAGCTGGACGCGATTGCGTTCGCCGCCCGATAGCGAGCCCACTTTCTTCTGCTGGTCGCCGCCCTTGAAGTTAAACCAACCGACATAGGCGCGGCTCGGCACTTCCCGTTTACCAAGCTCGATGACATCGTTGCCGCCGGAAATTTCTTCCCAGACATTTTTATTGGCGTCCAGATCCTCGCGGGACTGGTCCACATAGCCCATTTTGACTGTTTCACCGACACGAAGCGACCCGGCGTCCGGCGTTTCCTCACCGGTCAGCATGCGGAATAATGTCGTCTTGCCAGCGCCATTGGGCCCGATAACGCCGACAATGCCGCCCGGCGGCAGTTTGAACGTCAAATCCTCAAACAACAGCTTGTCGCCAAACGCCTTGGTCAGCCCCTCCGCCTCAATCACGACGCCGCCAAGGCGCGGGCCCGGCGGAATCTGGATCTGGGCGGTGTTGATTTCTTCCTTTGAGGCTTTGTTGAGCAACTCGTCATAGGCGTTGATCCGCGCTTTCGACTTCGCCTGACGCGCTTTCGGGCTGGCTCGAATCCAGTCGACCTCGCGGTCGAGGGTTTTTTTGCGGTTGGCTTCTTCGCGTTGCTCCTGTTCGAGGCGCTTGCGCTTCTGGTCGACCCAGGATGAATAATTGCCCTCATAAGGAATGCCGCGGCCGCGATCGAGTTCGAGAATCCAGCCCGTAACATTGTCCAGGAAATAACGGTCGTGGGTGACCAGCACGACGGCGCCCGGATATTCCTGCAAGTGATGTTCGAGCCACGCAACGGATTCCGCATCCAGATGGTTCGTCGGTTCGTCGAGCAGCAGGAGATCAGGCTTCGCCAATAGCAGCCTTGCAAGCGCAACGCGGCGTTTTTCACCGCCGGACAATTTGTCGACGGCCCAGTCGCCCGGCGGACAACGAAGCGCGCCCATGGCCATCTCGATCTTGGATTCAATGTCCCAGCCGTCCGCCGCGTCGATTTCCTCTTGCAGCGCCGACATCTTTTCCATCAGCTCATCGGTGTAGTTCTCGCCAAGCTCTGCGGAAACGGCGTTGAACGCGTCGATCTTCTCCTTGATCTCACCGACCCCCTCCATAACGTTCTCAAACACCGTTTTCGCCGAATCGAGCTCGGGCTCCTGCGGCAAATAGCCGACCTTGGCGCCGTCGGCGGCATAGGCCTCGCCGCCGAATTCCGTGTCGATGCCGGCCATGATCTTCAGAAGCGTCGATTTCCCGGCGCCATTGACGCCGACGACCCCAATCTTGGCGTCGGGAAAAAACTGTAAGTGTATGTCTTCCAGTATTTTTTTGCCGCCTGTGAACTGCTTGGTCAGGCCGGACATGAAGTAGATATATTGGTATTTCGCCATGGCGCTCGGGGCTCTTGTCTGGGTGTAAACGATTGTGATTGCTGGGATTGCGGGCAAAACCGCAGGAGAAACAGCGGCGCGTCTTATCGCGCTCCGGGCGCCTTTTCAACGCATCGGGCGTTTTCCAAGCGCCGGTTTTTCCCTATATATCCAGATCGAGCGGGATTGTGGGCGAGAGGGGTAAGAGACCACCATGTCATATGTGGCCAAAACGCTGGCGGCGGAGGAAGAGATTATCCACCGCGCCAATTTCAACTGGACCTATTCGTTCTTCCCGGTGATGTGGTTCAGCCTCGCCGCGGCGACCGTCGCCCTCTTCTGTTACATTCAGTTCGTCGTAGGCGTTCCGTTTGACGAGTTGCGCATCGGATGGTGGACCGTCGCTGTCGCCGCATTTTCCGGTTCAGTGATCCTGCTCAATCACCTGATTATCCTGACGACGACGGAAATCGTGATTACGACCTATCGGTTTGTATACAAGACTGGTCTCGTTTCACGGAACACGCAGGAAGTGAGCCTCAACAAGATTGAAGAGATCACGCTCCATCAGACGGTGTTCGGCCGGCTGCTCGGGTTCGGCAAGCTGGTCCTGCGCGGCACTGGCGTCGGCGTCATCACCCTGCCCGATCTCGACAATCCGATTAATCTGCGCCGGATTATTGAGAACGCCAAGTCATCGCTGCGCACGACGCGCCGCAACGAAGATGACGACGATTAGAAAAACGGACTTACAGAAAATCACAACGTTCCGAGAATAAGAGCGCTAAATAGCGCCTCCCTCATCCTGAGGCGCCCGGACAAAGTCCGGGCCTCGAAGGTTGTCCGCAAGCGTTACACTGCGCCGCCATCCTTCGAGGCTTTCGCTGCGCGAAAGCACCTCAGGATGAGGCAGTTCCGGATTATGGATCTGATACTGAAATCGGTCGCCTAGGGCGCGCCGAACAGCATCCGCTTGAAGCCGCCCCGGTCGAATGGCGACCATTCATCTTCCGCCTGGGACAGGCGGTCTGCGATGGCGTACATGGCAAGCGGATTTACCCCGATGCCGAAATGGCTCGCGGGAATTTCTATATTTTCCGTATAAGGATTGTCGGGGCACGGGTCCTGCACCGATCCCTGCCATGAAACAATCCCGTCGGTCTTCGAATAGATCGACGTCGTCGGCACGGGCGGCGGGGTGTTTAAATTTTCGATGCGTTCCAGCTCGTGGATTTCCGGCGCGCCATTAACCCGGTCGTAAACATGGGTGGCGTTGGAATGATCCCGCGGCGAGCGAATGGGGCTGCCAAGCGAGATCACCGAGCGCACATGATCGGGCTGCGCTTTGGCGATTTCGCGCGCAAAGACACCGCCAAGGCTCCAGCCGATGAGCGAAACTTTCTCGCCGGACTCATGATGCACGCGGTCCAAAAGGTTGAGCAGCTCCCGCTCACGGTCATTGTTGAAATGCATGTTGCGGCCCATGCCCCACGCATGAGGCGCATAGCCGAGATCTTTCAGGAGACCGCGCAAGGGCCGGGTCGATCCGTCGCTTGCAAGGAAGCCCGGCAATACGATCACCGGATGACCATCGCCCTTCGGCAACACCCGCGCCAGCGGACGCAACGTCATAAACCAGCCGAGTTCGAAAACGGCGCGGCCCTCGGCAAGGGTCCATAGCCAGTTGGGCGGGCGCGCGGCACGTGGTTCACTCGGTACAGGCGCGGCCATAGATCGTTCCTTTACTGGGGACGCAGCGCCAACCATGAGGCGCGCCGTCGTTGCTGACAAGGCCGCTGTCACGCGGCCTCATCGGCGGCGTCTTTCACCGCGGCCAAATGTTCGTCAAAGGACTCTTGCATGCACTTTGCGTAAAACTCAGGATCCGGCATGGCTTCGCGGTCGGCGGTCGCCGTGACGGTGATGTCGTCGCAATAGCTGTGCACCACATGCCCAAGCCCCATGCCGTCGATCAGGCACACCATGCCGTAGATGGTAACGAGTTTGGCGCCGGCGGAATAAATCGGCACCGGCGGGCCCGGCACATTCGTGACAATCGTGTTGAAGAACGGCTTCATGCGGTTGGCGAGACCGAATTGCGAAAACAGCCGGGCGCCGAGACCAAGATAAAGCGCCGGATTGTTCTTGCTGATCTCCGTCATCTTCCGGGCGCCGACGGCATTCGTTACAGATTTCGACTTCTTCGTTTCCGTCTGCACAAAATTCATGCGCTCAACGACATCGTCGATATGGGTGCCGAGCGGCGCGCGCATGGCGGCAACCTGATTGCCCATGGTATTGCGCTCTTTTTCATCGCGCACGGAGATCGGCGCAAAGGCGGCGAGTGTTTCTTCCGGCAATTCTTCCTTGGCGAGAAGATATTTGCGCATGGCGCCGCCGACGATCGAGAGCATAACGTCATTAACGGTTGCGCCATCCGTAAGTTTGCGCATGGATTTCACATCGGCGAGCTTGAATGACTGACCGTCCACAACACGGTGCGGCGACACAGCGTCGTTAAAGCGCGTGCGCGGCGTCGACATGACATCTTTAAGGCTATAGTCGCCTTTCGCCGTGCCGACGGCGACTTTCGCAAGTCCCGGCGCGGTTTGCGCGAAAGCGCGCACCTGACGCAACGGGATCGTGAAACTGCGCGCATAGCCGCGGGCGAACAACCCAAATTGGTTCGGCACGCGATCCGGCCGCCAGCGGGGTTTGCGTTTCTGCTCTTCCGGCTCCGGCGACAGCGTGTGCAAGGCATGCATAAGATCGACGCCCGAGGCGCCGTCAATCGCCGAGTGATGGACTTTCGTCATCATGGCGTAAGCGCCTTTCGGCACGCCCGGAATTTTGTCGAGACCTTCGACAACGAGTATTTCCCAGGGCGGGCGCGACAGATCGAGCGGGCGCGAGAAATTGCGCGCAGCAAGAATGTTCAATTGCCGCCAGTCGCCGGGCTTCGGAAGCGCCGCGTGGCGTACGTGATATTCGATGTCGAAGTCCGGGTCTTCGATCCAGTAAGGGTAGTCGATGCCAAACGGCACGCGCACCATGCGCTGGCGCATCGAAGGCGCCAGGTGAATGCGGCTTTCGACAAAGCGCAAAATATCCTTGAACCGCACGAAGCCGCCCGGCGCCGTCGACGGATCATAGATTATCGTCGAGGCGATATGCAGCGGCGTGTTGGGCCGCTCAAAAGCGACAAAGGCGGCGTCGAGGCCTTGCATCTGTTTCATCGGTTCCTCCCGCGCTGGGCCTACAGAATTGCCCGCACGTCGTTGATTTTCCACAGGATAAGGCCGGAAATTAGAAGCGTCCACCTAACGGCGAAAGAGTCCGTTAACCAGCGAAAGCCTTGGAAATAATAGCTTCCAGGGCATTTTTGTCGGTTTCGGTAAACATCGCCTTACGATCGGAATCGACGTCCAGCACGGCGATAATCCGTCCCGCCTTGTCGCGCACCGGTACGACGATTTCCGATTCCGAGCGCGCATCGCAGGCGATGTGGCCGGGAAACGCATGGACATCATCAACGATGACTGTGTCGCCGCGTTCGGCCGCCGCGCCGCAGACGCCCCTACCGAAGGGAATGCGCAGACAGCCGAGCGTTCCCTGATATGGTCCAATGACAAGTTCATCGGGCTTTTCCGGATCAACGACATAAAAGCCGGTCCAGAAATAGTGATCGAAGGCGTGGTGCAGAATATTCGAGACCGTCGCCATGCGCGCCGTGACATTCGTCTCGCCGTCGAGCACCGCCGCGATTTCCTTGGCGACGGTTTCGTATTGTTCAGCTCTGTTCATCGCAACTTATTCCTTCGGCGCGCCGTTCTCCGGCCATGACTTTACGTGAACGTCGCGTTGCGGGAACGGAATTTCAATCCCTTCTTCCGCGAAGGCCTTGTTGATGGCGAAGCGCAAATCCGTGCGCACTGAGAGCCCGCTTGAAATGTCAGCAAGGAATGCGCGCAGATCAAAATCGAGCGAGGAATCGCCGAACTCCTGCCACGTCACATAGGGCTCAGGATAGCGCACGATCAGCGGGTGGTCGTTGGCGCAGCGCAGGAGAATGTCCTTCACTTTCTCGACATCGGATCCGTAGGCGACGCCGATCCGGACAATGACGCGGCCTGTCTTGTTGCGGTGGGTCCAGTTCGTCACCGTCGACGAAATGAGCTCGGAATTCGGCACGATAATTGAGGATCGGTCGAAGGTTTCAATCTCCGTTGAGCGCACGCTGATGCGCTTGACGGTTCCCTCGCCTGACGTCGTCACGATCCAGTCGCCGACCTTGATGGGGCGCTCGAACAACAAAATGAGCCCCGAGACAAAGTTGTTGACGATGGACTGCAGGCCAAACCCGATGCCGACGGAAAGCGCGCCGGCGATCAACGCTAGGTTGGATAAGTCAAAGCCGATGGTCGAGATCGCCGCGAAGAGCGCAATCAGCAGTCCCGCATAGCCGATCAGTGTAATGAGTGAATTCTGAACGCCGGGATCGACGCTCGAATGGGCGAACGGCCCGGCGCGGAAGCTGCGTTGCGCCACCCGCGTCAGCAGCATCACCGCAATAAATACAAGAATGGCGAAGAATATATTCGAAAGCGACGGGATTCGCACGCCGCCAATGCTGAACCCGAACAGGGCCTGACGAAGCCCGTCGCCCACTGTCGCCGGCGGCACGCCTGCAAGGATCAAAATCGCCGGGGCGACGGCGATGGCAAGCAGCGTATTGGCGACAAGGCCGTTCCAGAACCGCAGATTGCTGAGGCTCTGTTGTGTTTCTTCTTCCGTCGCATCGCCCTCCGCCTCGCGCCGACGCCACAGGAATTCGGCCAGTTCCACCAGGATTGCGCGAACGAACCAGGCGAACGCGGCGATGATCGAGAGATAGTAAACCCGTGAGGCCGCGAAGTCGGCGAGATCCACATAGCCCGTCAGCGCCGCGATCACGGTGATGATCGCAAGGGCACGGCCGATGCGCCGAACAATGCGCCAGTTCTGCGGACGCGGGTCATCGGATTTTTGCGGCGTTGAAGCCGCTTCCGGCTGCTCGCTGAGTCCCAGAGACGCCGCGCCGCGCCACAACCGCGTACGGCACAGAAGGAATGACAGGACGGAGACAATGACCGCGACAAGGGCGATGATCAGCCGGGAGAGTTCGTCGGCCGCGCCGGCGACCGACAGGATCGACGTCGCCAGAATTTTCGCGCCGAACACCAGGACAATCGCATTAATCAGCAGGCTGATTGTGCGCGCCCGATCCGCGTCCACCGGGGCGATCCGCCATTTCGGGTTCGCCGGCGCGAAAAGACCGCTCAGGAAACCGGAGACGAGCAAGTAAATTACGAGACCGAACCATAAAGCCCGCGCCGGACCTTCGCCCTCGTCAGTCAGAATGCCCTGCGCCCGCAAGGTTTCCATGACGATGAAGCCGCCGATGAGTCCCGGTACCGCCCGCGCCAGCATTTTGAGGCCCGCAACAAGGACACGCCGCGCCGGCGTCGGCTCGTGTTTTGCGATGGCCTCGGAGAATGTTCGCATGATCCAGCGGTTGACCGGGCCGAAGATCACAACCGCTGCAAGCAAGGCCAGCGACAGGAACAAAAGAGACTGCCACAGCCCGCCCTCGCCGGTGCGCGATTGCGCCCATTTATCAAAATAGACGCCAATTTTACCGGACGTTTGCGACGCCGACGCGAATGCCGGCCGCCAGACGCTCGGCATGAGCGGCGAGGCGCCGCGGGTCGTCAATTTTTCATAAAGCGTTTCGATGCGCCCCGCCGACAGGCTTGCGAGCAAGGCGTTGGCTTCTTCGATATTTGCATTAACGAGGGTCAATTGACCGTTCAGCCGTGCGCGTTCGCTGGAAATGGTCGCACGCTCCGCCGCAAGATCCTCGCTTTCCGGCGGATCGCTCTCGCCCGGCGGAGCCCCAAGCGCCGCAAGGCGCGCATCGACCGTGTTCAGTTCCCGCTCGATCGCGGCAAGCCGTCCCCGCGATGCGTCACGCATGGTGCGAAGCCGCGTTTCCAGCGCCGCAATGTCGGAGCCGTCGCTCGCTTCAACGGCGCTGCGCAATTCAACGAATTCAGCCCGCGCCTCCTCAATCGATTGCGAACGTTGGTCCTGCGCCGACACGCCGGAGGCGAGAAAGATGGAACACAGGATCGAGATAATGAGAAGGCGCGTCATCAAAGCCAGTCCAGAAATTTAAACAGGGTAACGAGCGCGCCGCCGATCAGTGCGCAGACGCCGACCACCAACCAGAAGGCGACGCCGCTTTCCATGCCTGGCATGCCGCCCACATTGATGCCGAAGAGGCCAGTGATGAAGCCGAGCGGCAGGAAGATCGCAGCGACAACCGAAAGGATCATCATATTGCGGTTCATTTCCTCCGCCCGCTGATCGGTCAACTGATCCTGCAACACCATGGCGCGCTCGCGCGCTGCGTCAATCGATTCCGTATGCCGGGTGACGAGATCTGCGGTCTCGTGAAGTTCGGACCGCGTCGGCGCATCAAACAGCGCGCATTCATCATTGGCGAGCCGGTTCAGGGCGTCGCGCTGCGGGGCGATAAAGCGGCGCAGGAGAACCGCATCATGGCGCGTGTCCGCAAGCTGGGCGCGCACGCGGCTCCCCTCGCCGGAAAGCATCGCGTCCTCCAGCCCGTCAACCTCGTCTTCCAGTTCCTGAATGAACGGCTGAATGCGTTCGGCAAGGCGAAAGGCAATCTTTGACAGCAGCGCCCCGGGGTTCGCCGGCATATATCCGGCCTTTACGGAATCGCGCACATCATGGGTCGCTTTCAGATTTCTGAGCCGCGCCGAAATCATGCGCCCCTGGTCGATCCAGATACGGATCGAGACCATATCTTCCGGTTCAGCGCCTTCGTTCAGGTTGACGCCGCGCAGATTGACCACGAGGCCGTCGCCATATGTCGAAACCCGCGGACGTGTCTCGCCCGCAAGCATGGCGTTGGTTGCCGCTTTTGGGAGCCCCGCATCTTCGCGAATCCAGGCGCGCGCCTCGTGTTCGTTGATGTTGAAATGAAGCCAGCGCCAGCCCTCATCCGCGGACGCTTTCGCGCGCGCGTCATCCCAGGTGAGCGCCTGCGCGGCCCCGTCAGCAAAGGCGAAGCCGAATACGAACGGCTCGCCGGGGTGCTGATCGTCAGTGAAAGGGTTCGCGACGCTGCCCGCCATAGCGTTCCGCGCGTTCAGACGATCTGCTGACCGGTCTTCGCCCAGTCGTCCAGAAATGCTTTCAAGCCTTTGTCCGTCAGCGGATGGGCGGCAAGGCCTTTCAAGACGCCCGGCGGAACCGTTGCGACATCGGCGCCGATCAACGCTGCATCCTTCACATGATTGGCCGAGCGAATGGATGCGGCGAGAATCTCCGTACGGAAATCATAGTTATCGTAGATGATCCGGATCTCCCGAATGAGGTCCATGCCGTCGATATTGATGTCGTCGAGGCGCCCGATAAAGGGCGAGATGAACGTCGCTCCGGCTTTTGCGGCCAGCAGCGCCTGGTTTGCGGAGAAACACAGTGTCACATTGGTCTTGATCCCCTCGCCGGTCAGCGCCTTGCAGGCGACAATGCCGTCCATGGTCAGCGGCAGCTTGACGCAGACATTGTCCGCAATCGACGCCAGCGATTTACCCTCCGTGATCATCTTGTCGGCTTCGACCGCCGTCACCTCTGCGCTCACCGGCCCCTCCACGAGGCCGCAGATTTCCGCCACCACCTCGCGAAAATCCCGCCCGGATTTCATGATGAGGCTCGGATTGGTGGTGACCCCATCGACAAGCCCTGACGGCAAAAGGTCCTTGATTTCGCCGATATCGGCGGTGTCGACAAAAAACTTCATAGGGGTCTTGCTCCTCGGGATCGGCGCTGAAACTACAGCGGTTTGCTTCCGCGGCAACATGGCCAGCGAATAGCAAATCTACAAGCCGCTAAAGTTGGGCTGTCCCAGTCTCAATTCAGCGCGAGGACCGCCTTAAAACCCCTTGTTTCCGCACGGAAAGCTTGCGATATCGCCGGCTCGATTTTTCATGCGTTTGCGCGTAGGATTCCGGGGTTGACGACCAGCGGAACAATGCGCGCGCGACAAGGGGCGGCGACAGCAGCCATGACCACGATTACCCCAGAAGACAACGCGATTGTCGTACGGTTTGCCGGCGACAGCGGCGACGGCGTTCAGCTCCTCGGCAGCCAGTTCGCCGAGTCGACCGCGCTTGCCGGATCGGACTTTGCGACCTTCCCGGATTTTCCGGCGGAAATTCGCGCGCCGGTGGGCACGACCTTCGGCGTCTCGGCCTTCCAGATCAATCTCGGCGCCCGGCGCATTTCCACCGCCGGCGATCAGCCGGATGTGCTCGTCGCCTTCAACCCGGCGGCGCTGAAGGTGAACCTTCCCATGCTGCCGAAAGGCGCGCTCATCATCCTGAACACCGGCGCCTTCAACAAACGCAATTTCGCCAAGGCGAATATCGACACCGATCCGCGCGAAACCGGCGAACTCGACGACTTTCAGGTCGTGGAAATCGACGTCTCCGCGCAGACGCTGGAAGCGGTAAAGCCTCACGGGCTTTCCAAGTCCGACGCAGAGCAATGCAAGAACTTTTGGGCGCTTGGCTGCGTCCTCTGGATGTTCGGCCGCAACCGCGATCCGATCAAACAATGGGCGACGAAAAAATTCGCGAAAAAGGCGCCGGAAATTCTCACCGGCAATATGGCGGCGCTGGACGCCGGTCACGCCTATGCGGAGACGGCGGAGCTTTCTGCAGAGATCCCGCAATTCGCCGTCGGCGAAGCGCCCATGGAAGCGGGCGACTATCGCTCGATCACCGGCGCGGAAGCCCTTTCGCTGGGCCTTGCCGCCGCGGGCGAACTTGCCGGCAAGGAAATCATGTTTTGCGGTTATCCGATCACACCGGCGTCCTCGATCCTGCATTACCTTTCGCGCATGAGCGATCTCGGCGTCGCGACGTTTCAGGCCGAAGATGAAATCGCCGCCTGCTGCGCCGCCATCGGCGCGTCGTTCGGCGGTAAGATCGGCGTTACGTCGTCTTCGGGTCCAGGCATCGCGCTCAAAACCGAAGCCATCGGCCTCGGCGTCCAGACTGAACTGCCGCTCGTTATCGTCAACTCGCAACGGGGCGGCCCCTCCACCGGCCTGCCCACCAAGACGGAACAGTCCGACCTCTATCAGGCCGTATACGGACGAAACGCCGATACGCCCGTGCCGGTGCTCGCCACCGCCGGACCCGGCGACTGTTTTGACGCCGCGATTGAGGCGACGCGGGTGGCGCTCCGCCACATGACGCCGGTTTATCTGCTGACCGACGGTTACATCGCCAATGCGGCGGGCCCCTGGGCGCTCCCCGACATGGACGATTACGAACCGATCCTCTCTGGCGCCCCGCCGGCGCCGAATGACGACCCGACGGAATTAAAAAAAGCGATCTGGGACCGGTCCTGCGAAAGTTACGGCCGGCCCTGGGTGACGCCGGGCATGAAAGGCCTCGCCCACCGCATTGGCGGCCTCGAAAAGGACATCGAGACCGGCGACATTTCCTATGACGCCGACAATCACCAGAAGATGTCCGGGATGCGCGCGGCGAAAGTCGCGAGCGTGGCGGAGTTCATTCCCGACCAGATCGTCGAACAGGGCGACGATCACGGCCCCCTCGTCGTTGTCGGCTGGGGCTCCACCCACGGCGTCATCTGGCGCGCCGTCGAAGCGGCGCGGGCCGAAGGCCTCAACGTTTCGCAAATTCACCTGCGCTGGCTCAATCCGTTTCCGAAAAATCTCGACGCCCTGTTGCGCCGCTATGAACGCATCCTCCTCCCGGAGATGAATATGGGCCAGTGCGCAACGCTGATCCGCGACCGACTGGAAATTTACGTGGAGACCATGGCGCAGGTCTCAGGCCAGCCCTTCAAGATCCGCGACATTGTCGACGCCATCCGCAAGCACTATCCGGGGGATGCGAAGAAAATTGTTAAGGCGGCGGAGTGATGAAGCAGATTGGAATAATCATGGTTGCCACCTTGATTACTTTTGCGCTCACGAATTCTTCACTAGCGCAAACATGCCTTGATCAGGGTTTCTCCGACAACGCGGAGGTGTTTATTTATTCCGGAGATCGAGGCGATGCACTGAAATTTCGTAGCCTCGACCAGCTCGCTGATTACGACGGCGAGTTCGACGTCTATTGGACACGGGCAGTCAGCGTTTTAGTAAAATATCTAAGCGCAGATTTTTCCGAATGGCGCACGCCAGATTCAATTTGGGCGGAAAATGCAATAATTATTGAACTCGACGAAAACCAAATGAAGTGCGTTGCCGTGCTGGATGATCTCGAGTTATTTGCTGCAACAAATGCCGACGACTCATATTTAGTCAGAACGCTTCAACATTTTGAATACGAAAGAATTATGAGAAGAATTGAACCGGTGCGTGTGTCACCGGTTGCCAGTCCAGACGAAATGGCAAGGCCAAACCCATGAACGCTCCCCTCACCGCCAAAGACTTCGCCACCGATCAGGAAGTGCGCTGGTGCCCCGGCTGCGGCGATTATGCAATCCTGAAATGCGTGCAGAAGACCCTCGCCGATGTGGGCGCGGACCCGGACAACACCGTCTTCGTTTCCGGCATCGGCTGTTCCTCGCGCTTTCCCTACTACATGAACGCCTATGGCTTCCACACGATCCACGGGCGGGCGCCGGCCTTTGCGACGGGCCTCAAACTCGCCAATCCCGACCTTGACGTCTGGCTCGTCACCGGCGACGGCGACGGCCTTTCCATCGGCGGCAATCATTTGCTTCACGTTCTGCGGCGCAATCTCGATACGCAGATCATGCTCTTCAACAACGAGATTTACGGGCTCACCAAGGGGCAGTATTCGCCGACCTCGCGCCCCGGCACCCGTTCCCCGTCAACGCCCGCCGGCTCCATCGATGCGCCGGTTTCCCCTTGCGCCTTTGCGCTGGGCGCCAACGCCAAGTTTATCGCCCGCGGCGTCGATACGGACGCGAAAAACCTGTCGCCCGTGCTGAAAGCGGCGCGTGAATTCAAGGGCGCAGCCTTCGTCGAGATTTTCCAGAACTGCATCGTTTACAACAAGGACCGGTTTGAGGACTTTGTCGCCAAGAAAACGGCGGCCGAAACCCAGCTTCATGTGGAGCATGGGAAACCGCTCCTTTTTGCGAACGGAACCAAGGGGCTGAAGCTCAATCCGCAGACGCTGGCCTTGGAAATCGTAGACGTGGGTGAGACCGGTGTTCCCGAGGCCGACGTGCTCGTTCATGACGAGACCAATCGCATCATCGCGCAGATGCTGATCGACCTGCCCATGGGCGACTTCCCCATGCCCCTCGGCGTGATCTATCGCGAACCGTCATCGCCTTCATTCGACGACGCCTTCTGGAAAGCGCACGCAACGCAAGGCAAACGCACCGGAAAGGTCGCTGACGCGTTGCGCAAGGCGAGCGTCTGGACGAAAGCTTAAACGTTAGTCTGTTTCAAGGAAACGGGAACGAATGCGCGCGCGAATATAGGTGACCGGCGTCGCCAGCGTGCGCAGGATCGCCAATACGAACGCAAGGCCATAAAGCCGGATGCCGGCGAGAAACACATCGCCGTCCGAAGTCGACGCAACGAGCCGTTCCGAGGCGATGAGCTCGGTGATCGGCGCGAGACGGTCCGGCCCCAGGAAAAACAGAAAGTATCCGATTGATCCGGCGATTCCCTCGCGCAAGAAAAGTTCGGCGGCTTTCGCGGCGGTGAAATCGCCGAAGAGAATGCTCTGCGCGTTTTCCGGCGCAGCGGCGTAGGACGATCCAAGCGCCGCAAAAATGACCACAAAGAGAACGACGCGCGCCGCGTACGCGCCCGACAACAGCGCCATGGTCTGACCCGGCCGTAATCGCTTGATCAACGACGCGCGCTTTACGTCCGCGTCTTCAAGTTTCGGGATCAAATCTGGAAACGTCCGGCCAAGGATCATGAAGATTTTTGCAATCAGATCCGCAAGCACCACCGCCAGCATCAAGAGAAAAGCAATCGCGGCGAGACTTCGGTCGGCGACGAGCACATTGATCGTTTCCGACCAGCCGAGCAAAGCGGCGCCGCCAAGCAATATAATCGCGAGGACCGACCCCTCGATCGTTCGCCGAACGACATTGATGATCGCCAACATCGGCCCACCCCTGAAACCCCGTGAGGAAAAGGCTACCCGCCCGGCGCGCTTTGCTCAAGTCACGGGGGTGATATATGAGATGAAAACGGCGCGCCGGCGAGACATCAACCATGACCACCACATTGCCGACCCCCCTCGTCTCCACAAACTGGCTCAGCGAAAATCACGGCGCCGTTAAAATCATCGACGCCTCCTGGCGCATGCCGGGGACCGGGAACGCCCGCGACGACTATGACAAGCGCCACATCCCCGGCGCGGTGTTTTTCGATATCGACGCCGTTGCCGATTCATCGACCGACCTGCCGCACATGCTGCCGTCGCCGGACACATTCGCCGCCGCGGTCGGCGCCATGGGCGTCTCGGAATCGGACGCCATCATCGTCTATGACGACGCCGGCGTTTTCTCCGCGCCGCGGGTCTGGTGGACGTTTCGCGCTATGGGCCATGACCGCGTCGCGGTGCTCAATGGCGGCCTGAAAAAATGGCTGGCGGAAGGCCGGCCTGTGACGAACGAATTACCCAGCGTTGCGCCGGCGACATACACGCCCTCCTTCAATGGCGACCTCGTGCGCAGCGCGGACGACGTGCGCGACGCCCTCGCGGGCGCGGCCCCTCAGATCATCGACGCCCGATCAAACGATCGTTTCATCGGCGCCGCGCCGGAACCGCGGGCGGGCCTCCGTTCCGGCGCCATGCCCGGCGCCCGAAATGCGCCCTTCGACCAGCTCATCAATGCGGGCGGAACGCTGAAGGCGCCGGACGCGCTGAGAGACATTTTCGAAGGCGCCGGCGTTGACCTTGCGGCGCCGGCAATCACCACCTGCGGCTCCGGCGTCACCGCCGCCGTCCTTGCCCTTGCGCTCGAAACGCTTGGCCATCGCCAATGGAGCCTTTACGATGGCTCGTGGGCAGAATGGGGCAAGGAGGAGAATGACCGGAGCGCCTTCCCAGTCGTCAGTAACGGACATTAACGCCAGGCGCGTCGCCGTCACGATCACCTATCTCGAACAGACCGCGCGTCCTCTCTTGCCTACGCCTGCCCGGCCCCGCGGCAAGGTTGCGATCCTGCGCGCGGAAGACCCGCCTGTTCATTACTACCGCTACCTCTACCGCCTTGTGGGCGATCCGTGGAAATGGGTCAGCCGGCGCCGGCTCGATGACGACGCGCTCGCCGAGATCATTCACGATCCGTCCGTATACATCTATATTCTTTATGTGAACGGCGTGCCGGGCGGCTTTGGGGAGATCGACAATCGCGACGCGGAAGCTGCGGAAATCAAATTTTTCGGCCTCTCGCCGGAACAGACCGGGCGCGGGCTCGGTCCCTATTTCCTGACCAACATTATCGATCTCGCCTGGTCGCTGGAGCCGAAGCGCCTGCGCCTAGAGACCTGCACCCTCGACCATCCGGCGGCGCTACCGCTCTATCAGAAGATGGGCTTTCGCGTCTTTGATCGACGCGAAGGCGAAGTGCAACTGATCGACTAAGGCGTTTTACTCTTCGTCGAGCAACCATAACTCTACAATATGCACGGACTGCGCGATCCAGCCGGCGGCTTCGTTGCGTCTATCGAGCGGCGCGGTTTCGTCGTCCAGAAGCGTTGCAAATTCGGCGGCGGCTTCCTCCGTGTTCGTAATATATTCCGGCCACGGTTTTCCGCCTTCGGCGACGGCGCCGGACGCTTCAAGGTAGGCAAGTTTTTTATTGATCGCATCGATCGCCGGCGCGAAGCGCACGCGCGCGGCCGTCTGTGTGAATATTGGCGGCGGCGCCGCGCTTTGCGCCAGACGCCGATAAACGACGAGATAAGGCGGGAGCATCTCGCTGTCGAAGCCTTTCGACGAGGCTTCAATCCACAAGGTCATCGCTTGGGTTTCGCAGTCTGTCTCGACAAGCTGTCGCGCGACTTCAGCGGGGAGCATAATCCGACGCTCCACGGGCCAGTCTTTCATGTCGTGAAGATTGAGCGCACGTAAGGACGCAGCCTGCCATGGCCGCAGCAATCCGCATTCGGCGCCGCGGGTTGCAATGGTCTCCAGAAACGCAGCCGTCTTCACCTTGCTTGATACATTCTGCGCCGCAGCGTTTGTACTCGCCAGCAAGGCCAGCGCCATCAAGGCAATTCGCATTTTCCCCTCCATACTCGCCAATGCGCCCGGCGGGCGTCAGCCGCCGACCAATACCATAACTCCGGCTGACCGTCGCCGCTTGCATGGGCGGGCGAGCCGTGGTTCTCATGGGGGCACTCGCGCCTCGGGACTCGCTGAATGAAAGACGATACCAAACTCATCGCCGCCGGCCGGCCGCACGGGCGCAGCGCACACCCTGTGAATGCACCGGTCGAACGGGTCTCGACGGTCCTATTCCCGACTTATGAAGATTATCTCGAAGGCGCGCGGACGATCAATTACGGACGGCTTGGCGGATCGACCCACCGCGCCCTTGAAGACGCCGTCACGGTGCTGGAGGGCGGGTTTGAAACGCGCCTCGCGCCGTCGGGGCTCGCCGCCTGCAACGCATCAATTCTCGCCTTTGTCGGCGCCGGCGATCATGTGCTGATGACCGACGCGGCCTATGATCCGACGCGAAAATTCTGTGAGAAGTTTCTCGCCCGCTTCGGCGTTGAGACAACGTTCTACGACCCGTCCGCTGATGCGGGCGCCGTCGCCGACCTCATGCGGCCCGAGACGAAAGTCATCTTCGCGGAGTCGCCGGGCTCCCTGACGTTCGAAGTGCAGGACCTGCCCGCGCTCGCTGACATCGCGCACAAGAATGGCGCCGTTCTGATCGCCGACAATACATGGGCGGCGGGATACTATTGCAAACCCATTTCGCTTGGCGCCGATGTGAGCGTACAGGCGGCGACGAAATATCTCGGCGGCCATGCGGATTGCCTTGTGGGCACGATCACATCGGCGGACGAGGCGACTGCGAAAAAGATATACATGGCGCTCCTGCAACTGGGCTCAAACGTTTCCGCCGACGACGCGTTTCTCGTGCTGCGCGGCATGCGCACATTGTCGACGCGCCTCGAACGCCATCAGGAAAACGGACTGGCGCTTGCAAAATGGCTGGCGAAACGCAGCGAGGTCGAACGCGTGATTCACCCAGCGCTGAAAGGCTGTCCCGGTCAGGCGATCTGGAAGCGCGACTTTTCCGGCGCGTCCGGTCTCTTCTCCGCGGTCCTGAAACCGTCGCCCTTGCCCGCGCTGAAAGCCTTTTTCAATGCGCTGAAGCTTGTCGGCATCGGGTTTTCCTGGGGCGGATTTGAAAGCCTTGCCCTGCATGTGCACCCCGCGCGGTATCGTTCCGCAAGCGCGTGGAAAGATGAAGGCCCGGTCATCCGCTTTCACGCGGGCCTTGAAGATATTGACGACATCAAGGCGGATATCGACAATGCATTCGCCGCCATGGCGCAGGCGCAGTAACGGGACGGGTTTCGATGAGTGTGAGAGTTGTTCTGGCGACGATGGCGGCATTGTTGCTGCCCGGCTGCCTCCTGACGACGTCCGGCAATGTACGGACCATCACGTCAGACCCGCCGGGCGCGCTGGTGCGCATCGCCGAGTTCGGCGAATGCGAAACGCCGTGTACGGTCAAACTCGATGTCATCCGTGAACTGACGGTTGCGAAAGCCGGCTATAAGGCGCAGCGCTTTCGCGTCGCGCCGGGCAGTAAGGACGTTCATGTCATCTTGCAGCTTGCCGCGCCCACGAGCGACGTTGACGCGACGGAACTGCCGGAACTGGATTAGGAAACTGGCGACCCCGGTAGGACTCGAACCTACAACCCTCGGCTTCGAAGGCCGATGCTCTATCCAATTGAGCTACGGAGCCGTGAAGGGTTTCATATCGCGGAAAGATAAAGATGGCGACCCCGGCAGGACTCGAACCTGCAACCATCGGCTTAGAAGGCCGGTGCTCTATCCAGTTGAGCTACGGGGCCGGCTGGCGCGCGTCAGTGAGTCCAGGGCGCTCTGCGTTTGAACGCGAAATTGTCAGAATAGGCTTTGGCGTGCGCCGTTGATTTGCGCGGCTCTTCCAGCCGGTACGCGATCGCATGTTTTTCTGCGTAGGCGACCGCCTCATCGCGCGTTTCGAAGGTAAGCCGCACCTGGCTCGCATTCATGTCGTCGGCGCTCGTCCAGCCCATTAACGGATCGACGCGCCGCGCCGTTTCCGCATCAAAGTCGAGACGCCAGGATTTCGTGTTGGCGCGGCCCGATTGCATGGCGGTTTTCGCCGGCTGGTAAATTCGCGCATACATAACGCATTCCCCGTTGGCTCGGTCGTCCCGATGCAGCATGGTCGGGGCGGCAAGATTCGAACTTGCGACCCTCTGTTCCCAAAACAGATGCGCTACCAGGCTGCGCTACGCCCCGACGCGCTGCATCAAGGCCGCTCATCTGGGCCATCTTGCCGTCTATGTAAAGATAAGGGCTTACGCAGCGCCTAATTTTCCGGATCGCCGCGCAGCTCCACCGCGAGCAGGCCCTTGCCGCCCTCGCCGAAAGAGACCTGAACGCGCTGGCCCGGCTGCAACTCGCCAAGGCCGCTCGCCCGGACCGTTTCCATGTGCACGAAAATGTCCGGCGTGCCTTCGCCGCGGGTCAAAAAACCGTAGCCTTTGGCGCGGTTGAACCATTTCACCTGCGCCCGGGCGAAGTCGCCGGCGGGGGTCTGGCTGACCGGCGCCGGGCTCGCGGGCGCTATGGCCGCGGCGGTTGATTCGTCAATGTCGAGGAGCTTCAGCGCCTGCAATCCCTTGCTGCGGCGCACGACTTCGCACGCAACCGTTGCGCCTTCGCGCGCAGACTCGCGACCGGCCGCTTTCAGGCAGGATGAATGGATCAGGACGTCGCCGTCGCCGCTTTCGGGAACAATAAAGCCGTATCCCTTCGTCGTATCGAACCACTTGACGACGCCCTTCAGCGTAAAGCTTTCCTCGTCCGCTGGTTCAATATTTTCGGGGTCCGACGAAGATGAAATACGGTCGGCCATAGTCGTCATACGCCCCCCAAGCGGTGGTTCGGCTCTTATCGCTTTGTTGCATTAACTATAATCCAGAAACCCGCATGCGTCATGCCCTTCGGCGCAAGCAATGCGCGTTTTTCGGTAGTTCGGAGCGTTTTTTCTCTAAAAAGTTGCAGTGATTGGATAACATTACGCGCGGAATTATCCGAAATCAGCCGCACAGACCGTTATGCAATCGCCTGTGATTCGAGATCTGTGAGAAACTTCTGAATCAGGAGCAGGAAAACGTCGAAATCTGATTCGATGTTCTCCGACGAGACGCCGCCTGCGGAATTGCGATCCATCTGGATGGCGACATCGCCGTCACGGTCGATATAGGCCCGGCCGAACTTCACTTCGTTGTTGAACTTGTTGAGGAACTGGTAGCCGACCTGACTGGCCTGAATGCCAGGCCAGACGAGGAACGAGACATCGCCGTCGGACCCGTCTACGGCGACAACGATGCGATATTGCGCAACGTCCACATAGACCTTGGTCGCGTCATAGTCCTGAACGTTGTAGCCCTGTTCGCTCAGAATCTTCGCAATTTCGTCCTTGGAAACACTGTCGGCAAGCGCCGTCGATAGCGGCGCCATCGACAACATGACGGAAGCGGCGACTGCTGCGAATTTCATGACCAACCCCTCGATACACCCTCGTCCGAAAAACCCCGGACCTGACCTATAGTTAACGGCATTGTCCGTGAAAAATCAAATGCCCTGCGCAAGGCTGCGCCGGACCGATGGTCGGGTTGAATTTGATGAGAAAACTGGCAGGCCCTAGGGGAATCGAACCCCTCTTTCCAGGTTGAAAACCTGGCGTCCTAACCGATAGACGAAGGGCCCGCTCGGCGCCGCCTTGCGGCGGCAGGCGCGCTGTATAAGCGAGCCGGGCGGGCAATTGCAAGCCCGAAATCAACGCCGCATGGCGCTCAAGGGGCGGCTTTTGCAGCGTCCTCAATCTGGAGCTGGCCGGCGTCGCCGCCGCGCCAGTCATCGGCCCTGATTTTGCCCGCCGCGTGGATGCGCCCGCCGGCGCGGATGACCGCGCCCAGAGCTTCGCCTTCGGCCCGGAAAGCGATGGCGCGCACCTTCTCCCCGCCCGGACTTTCAAGCGTCACCGAGAGATGATTGGCGCCCACAAGTTTGACGCCGGCGACGCGCATATCCGTCAGCGCAAAGACCGGCTCCGGATTGCCGACGCCGAAGGGCCCGGCGCGAGAGATCAAGTCAGCGAATGATTTCGTCACCGCGCGGGCGTCAATGACGGCGTCGATCCTGTATTCGCGGGCCTCGCGCGCCCGGCGAATATCGTCGGCGAGGCTTTCATTCAGTTGCGCGCGAAAATCGCCAAGGGCGTCCGCCGCGATGGTCAGTCCCGCGGCCATGGCGTGGCCGCCGCCATTGATCAGCATACCGCTTTCTCGCGCCGCCGAAATTGCGGTGCCGAGATCAACGCCGGTGATGGACCGGCCGGACCCCTTGCCGACGCCGTTCTCAAGGCCGATTACAATCGCCGGGCGGTCGAACTTTTCTTTCAACCGGCCAGCGACGATACCGATCACGCCCGGATGCCAGCCCTCGCCGGCGACAACCAGCACGTCATCCTGATCGAGCTTTTCGTTTTCGATGGCGCGCAAGGCGGTGTCCTGAACGTCCGCTTCAATTGCCTGACGCTCGGCGTTCATGGTGTGGAGCTTGTCCGCCAGTGCGCGCGCCCGCGATGTGTCTTCCGTCGTCAGCAATTCAAAGGCGAGGCGCGCGTGACCGATGCGGCCGGCGGCGTTGATCCGCGGCCCAAGCAGGAACCCGAGATGATAGGTCGATGATTTTCCCTTTGCGCCGGCGCGCGCGCCGAGGGCGGCTAGCCCCGCATTCTGTCCGGATTCCAGAACTTTCAGCCCCTGCGCGGTCAGCACGCGGGTCAGTCCTTTCATTTCCATGACGTCGCAAACAAGGCCCAGCGCCGTCAGATCAAGGAACTGCATGAGGTCCGGTTCAGGGCGTTCGTCAAAGAAGCCGAGTTCCCGTAGCTGCCGGTTGACCGCGACCACCGTGACATAGGCGACGCCCGCAGCGGATAGGTTCGTCAATCCGGAGATATCGTCCGGCCGGTTCGGATTGACGGTGGCGAAGGCGGCCGCCGGCGCCGGGCCGCTCATCAGGTGATGGTCGAGCACGATGATTTCCGCGCCCTCTTTCGCGACGTCGCCGATGGGTTCGTGCGCCGCCGCCCCGCAATCGACGGTGACGATGAGATTGGCGCCGTCTTTCATGAGCGATCGAAACGCGTCCGCACTCGGGCCGTAGCCTTCTGTAATCCTGTCCGGGAGATAGACGGCGAGCGCGACGCCAAGGCGCGCAAAATATCGGTGGAGGATCGCCGCCGCCGTCGTTCCGTCTACGTCGTAATCGCCGAAGACGCCGATCTGTTCGCCGCCCATTACGGCGTCCGCCAGTCGCTCAACAGCGTGTTGCATGTCTTTCAGGACATAAGGATCCGGCAAGGCGCTGCGCAGCTTCGGATCGAGATAATCGGCGGCGCCCTCCGGTGTTACGCCGCGGGCGGAAAGCACACGGGCAAGCTGCAGATCAATCTCAAGGCGCTGCGCCATGGTCGCGACGTCGCGCATATTGGCGTCGCGCAAGGCCCAGGTTTTCCCTGAGGCGCCTGTGACGGACCCCGGTAACGCCACATCTTCAAAGAACGCCGGATTCGGCGCATTCGAATTCTGAAACGCAGGCGTCGTCACCGCCGGGTTCGCGCACGGATATAACGGACCGTACCGGTCTTCGAGCGCATGACGACCGTATGGGTGTTCACAAAGCCCGGCTCCCATTTCACCCCATCGAGCATGGTGCCGTTAGTGACGCCGGTCGCGGCGAAGATGACGTCGCCGGAGGCAAGATCCGTCAGGTAATATTTGCGGTCGAGATCGCTGATGCCGGCCCGTTCGGCGCGGGCGCGTTCATCGTCGTTGCGGAAGATCAGGCGCCCCTGCATCTGCCCGCCGACGCAGCGAAGCGCCGCCGCGGCGAGAACCCCTTCCGGCGCGCCGCCCTGCCCCACATATAAATCGATGCCGGTCGCGGCTTCCGTCGTATGAAAAACGCCGGCGACATCGCCGTCAGGAATGAGGAACACCCGGGCGCCCAGTTTACGCGCGCAGTTGATCAGGGACTCGTGCCGCTCGCGATCGAGAATGCACAGCGTAATCTCCGACGCCGCGACGCCTTTATGTTTTGCGAGCGCCTCGATGTTGTCTTCGATTGGCGCGTCGAGATCGATGGCGCCCTCGGGATAGCCCGGCCCGCAGGCGATCTTGTCCATATAAACGTCCGGCGAATGCAGGAGCGTGCCGCCCTGCGCCATGGCGACGACCGCCAGCGCATTGGCCATGGCTTTCGCGGTCAGAGTCGTGCCTTCGAGGGGATCAAGGGCGATGTCGATTTTCGGCCCCTTCCCGGTGCCGACTTTCTCACCGATATACAGCATGGGCGCCTCGTCGCGTTCGCCCTCGCCGATGACGACCTTGCCGTCCATCTCCAGCTTGTTGAACGCTGTGCGCAAGGCGGAAACCGCCGCCTCGTCTGCGCCTTCCTTGTCACCGCGCCCGATCATAGTTGACGCCGCAACAGCGGCGGCTTCCGTGCAGCGGCCGACTTCCATGGTCAGCACGCGATCAAGATATGATTCTTCCGTCGTCATTCGTTCAAATTCCCGGTGAAATTACTTTTCGTTGTTTTCGTCGATTTCGGGACGTTGCGTCTCATCGCGCGCCGCATCGGACTTCGCCTTGTCGACCGCGCTTGTGAGATTGGCAGCGGCCTCGTTCATGGCGTCGGCTTCCTGCGCCGCGGCGATGGCTTCCAGCCGCGCCGTTTCCAGCGCCATGTCGAGATTTTCTTTTTCCGTTTCGAGCCGTTCGATTTGCCCCGGAACTTCCTTGTTCGGAATGGCCCGGCGTTTGGCGCCGCCGGCGGCGGTTTCGCCGATTTTCGGGAAACGCGCCTGTTCGTTTACGCGGCGCTCTTCGACGCGCGCGACGATTTCCGGGTTTGGCTCCTTCTCGTCGGCGATGCGCTCATAGCGAATGATCCCCGGCGGCGCGAGGCGCGCCAGCTCGACGCTGGTGCAGCCCGCCGTCGCCAGCGCCAACCCTGAAAATACGAAACTTCTGATCATTCGCGTCTTTTGCACCGGCTTCCCTGACAATCTATAGTCGCCCCGCGGCCTGTGTTTAACCTCAATTTGGCGCCAAACAGCAAGAAAAGACCATGTCCAAGACAACCCCTAAAAAGAATACAAAGAAAAAGAAGGCGGCGGCCCGGCGTCCGACCATGAAAGCGGCGCCGGAGAAAAAAGGCGCAAACGGCGCCAATGGCGCGCAGAACGATCAAAAGAGCTCGATATTCCAGGATTATGATGCGCTGACCGAGTATCTGACGGAGGTATCCGGCACCAGCCGCGACGTTATCGCGGATTTCTTCGCCAACAATCCGAATATGCGCCAGGCGTCCGGCCAGTTGCCAGCGGACCCCCTAAATATAGGGGATGCGTTTCAGGAGATGCTGAAAGGGCTCGCCGCCGACCCCGGCACGGTTATGCAGCGCCAGTTCAACCTCTGGGGCGACTACGCAAAGTTGATGTCGGTCATGTCCCGGCGCATGGCCGGGGAAGCGGTGAAACCGGCGATCGAGCCGGAAAGAACCGACCGGCGATTTTCCCACGCCGCCTGGAATGACAATCCGATGCTGGATTTCGTCAAACAGTCCTACCTCATCGGCGGCAAATGGCTTGAGAAAACCGTTCAGGAACTGGACGGGATGGACGAGCACGAAAAAGCGAAAGCGGAGTTCTATACGCGCCAGTTCATTGACGCCTGCGCACCGTCGAATTTCGCCATGCTCAACCCCGAAGTCATCGACGCGACGATTGAAAGCAAGGGCGAAAATCTGCTGAAGGGTCTGAAAAATCTTGTCGAAGATATTGACCGCGGCCACGGCAAGCTCGCCATTCGCCAGGCCGACCTTGAACATTTCAAACTCGGCGAGAACATCGCCACGACGCCGGGCAAGGTCGTTTACCAGAACGAAATCATGCAGCTCATCCAGTATGAGCCGACAACCGAAAACGTTGCGAAAACGCCGATGGTGATCGTTCCCCCATGGATCAACAAGTTTTACATTCTCGATCTTCAGCCTGCGAACAGTTTCATCAAGTGGCTGGTGGATCAGGGCCGCACGGTGTTCGTCATCTCCTGGGTGAACCCTGACCCCGCGCTGCGGGAAAAAACCTTCGAGGACTATATCCGGCAAGGGCTTTTTGAGGCGCTTGACGGCGCCATCGCCGCAACCGGCGAAGAAAGCGCCGACACCATAGGCTACTGCATCGGCGGCACCATGCTCTCCATGGCCATGTCCTACATGGCGAAAGTGGGCGACAAGCGCATCAATTCAGCGACTTTCTTCACCGCACAGGCGGACTTTAAAGAGTCCGGCGACCTGCAGCTTTTTGTGGACGACGAGCAATTGGATGCGATCGAAAAGCAGATGGACGCCGCCGGCGGCGTCCTTGAAGGCCGCGCCATGGCGACAACCTTCAACATGCTTCGGTCCAACGATCTCATCTGGTCCTTCGTCATCGACAATTACATGAAGGGCAAGGACCCGGCGAAGTTCGATCTTCTCTTCTGGAATTCGGACGCGACGCGGATGCCGAAGAAGGTCCACCTCTTTTACCTGCGCGAGTTCTATCAGTACAATCGCCTCGCTGCGGGCGAGATGGTCATGGATGGCGAAACGCTCGATCTCGGCGAAGTCAGCGCGCCGATCTTCATGCAGGCCGGTGAAACCGATCACATTGCGCCCCATAATTCCGTATACCGAACGGCGCGTCTCTTCGCATCAAAAAACAATGACGATGTAACGTATATGCTCGCAGGCTCCGGTCATATCGCCGGCGTCGTCAACCATCCCGACAAGAACAAATATCACCACTCGATCAACGCGGACCTGCCTGAGACCATCGCGGAATGGAAAGCTGGCGCGGAACGCTTCCCGGGCTCTTGGTGGCCGCACTGGATCGAATGGCTCGATCGGGTCAGCCCCGGTGAAACGCCGGCGCGACAACCCGGCGACGGCGATCTCGCTGTGATTGAAGATGCGCCGGGCAGCTATGTCAAAGTAAAGGCCTGACGGGCCTCAGGCGATGCGGGCTTCTGCGGGCGTATCGGTCGCCGACGCAACGGCGCTCGCTTTGGAAAACCGGAGCACGCCGTCGTCGAGCCTCCCAAAACGCAAGGCTCGAATATCGCGGAAATAGTCCTGTGGGTTGCGCCATGGATCGACGGCGCCCTGTTTCGGCAGCCGATCAACGGCGCGGGTCACATATCCTGAGTTGAAGTCAATAATCGGCTCACGGATCAATTCCGGATCATCGTTAATCGGCATCGCATAAGCGAAGCCCTTCTTATCGAGATGATTGATCAGCCGGCAGGCATAGGCGTTGATGAGATCAGCACGCAGCGTCCATGACGCATTGGTGTAGCCAGCGACCGAAACAAGGTTCGGCACGCCTTCAAACATAAGGCCCTTATAAGCGAGCAGGTCGCCGGGCTTCAGGTCCGTTCCATCCACCGCGATCGCCGCGCCGCCGAATGTTTCGAGCTCAAGGCCCGTCGCCGTGACGATGATATCCGCGGGCAATTTTTCGCCGCCGCCAAGAACAACGCCCTCGCGGTCAAACGCGCTGATCGTGTCCGTCACGACAGAGGCGCGCCCGCGCTTGATGGCGTTGAAGAGATCGTCGTCGGGCACAACGCACAGGCGCTGCTCCCATGGATTGTAACGCGGCGTGAAATGGGTCTTGACGTCATAACCTTCCGGCAGGCGATCCTTGGTAAATTTGATCAGGTTCTTTGCGGTCTTTTCCGGCTTCGCCCGCGCGAATTTGAAAGACACCTGCTGCAGGATAATACGCAGCCATCGGCTGATGAAGTGCGCCGCGCCGGACGGAAGGACCCTGTTCAAAAATTTCGAAAGGCCGCTCACCGCCGGCATGGAAAAATAATAGCTGGGCGAGCGTTGCAGCATCGTGACATGGGCGGCTTTCTCCGCCAGCGCCGGCACAATCGTTACGGCCGTTGCGCCGGACCCGATGACGACAACTTGCTTGCCCGCATAGTCCAGATCTTCCGGCCAGTGCTGGGGATGAATGATGTCGCCTTTAAATTTGTCGGCGCCGTCAAAGGCCGGGGCGTGGCCCGCCTCGTATTTGTAGTAGCCCGCAGCGAAGATGACGAAGGGCGCTGTAAAATTTTTTGCAGCGCCGTCGCATTCGGCGGTAACCGTCCACTCCGCACGCTCGGACGACCACGACAATTTTTTGACGCTGTGGCGGAACCGAATTTTGCTGTCGATCCCGTAAGCACGCGCCGTGTCGCCAATATATTTCTTGATCAGCGGCCCTTCGGCAATCGCTTTTTCATCGCGCCATGGGCGGAACCCGAAGCCAAGAGTGAACATGTCGCTGTCGGACCGGATGCCGGGATAGCGAAAGAGGTCCCATGTGCCGCCGAGATCGTCGCGGGCCTCAAGTATGACGTAGGATTTTGACGGACAGTATTTCTGCAGGTGGCAGGCGGCGCTGACGCCGGAAATGCCGGCGCCGATAATGATTACGTCCTGATGGTGCGTTTCCTGCGACATTGGCGCTCCGTCGGCGCAAGTCTAGCGGCGCGCCGCCGGGCGGTCGATCATCATCAGCAGCGGCGCGCCTTCAGCCCTGTTGTTTACACTTCATTAACCAATTCGAATCACCGTCGAATCATCAACAGCCGGGGTGGGCGATGAGCAAGATTGATGTCACGACGCAAGAGTTGCTGCGGCGGCTGGGACCGACTTCGCGGTCGCGCAGCGCCAAGGCGGATGCCGTTTTCCGGCGCTTGCGTCTGGAACAGACCGATCAGATTACGGACGCCCTGAAGCGTGCGCCGAAGTCCCTTGAAAATGCAGGCAAGCTTGCCGGAGAACCGACGGCCCAACGGAACACAGAGTGAACGCAAATGCGTTTATTCTGGCAGTTTCCAGAATCCGCTTCATCCTGAGGAGAAATTTTTCTTCGTCCTTCGTGACGTCGCTTCGCGACCCTCAGGATGAAGAAAAATTTCGTCACGAAGGACGAAGCCCAACGATTTCAACTCATGCAATTCAGGACGCCGTTTCCGCGAGCTTCACGCCTTTATCGGCCAGAAACGTCTTCAGCTCGCCGCTCTCAAACATTTCCCGGATGATGTCGCAGCCGCCGACAAATTCGCCCTTCACATAAAGCTGTGGGATCGTCGGCCAGTCGGAAAATTCCTTGATGCCCTGACGCAATTCGTCGGACTCCAGCACGTTCGCCGAGTCGAACTCCGCGCCGAGATAATCGAGGATCTGCACGACCACCGAGGAGAACCCGCATTGCGGAAATTGCGGCGTGCCCTTCATGAACAACATGACGGGGTTGTCGCTGATCTTCGATTGAATATCGGCGAAAGCCGGGTTTTCACTCATGGTCTGGCACTCCTTCAGGCGCCTCAGAGCTAGGCGCCCGGGGCCGCGCCGTCAAGGGCGGCGGCAAGCTCAGCGAGACCGTCGGCCAGGGCTGTGTCGCCGTAAAGGACACGGTCGCCGACAGGCGTCTTGTCACGATCCGCCCGGGCAATCTGCGCCGGCGACAACGGAAAACGAACGCCGAGGCCAAGGCCAAGTTTCGCGATTGCGCCCACAAGCTGCGTCGGCACCCGCACCGTCACGCCCTTCGCGTCGATGGCGCTGCGCACCGCGGCGTAAAGGTCGGACTGCATCAGGGCGTCGGGGCCCGCGACGGCGTGTATGCCGACGGGCGGCGCGTCCTCCGTAATCAGCCCGGCGGCGATTTGCGCAAGGTCCCGGTAGAAAACGGGCTGTTGCTGCGCCCGGCCCGAGCCGACTAGGGGCGTTACCGGGAACCGCCTCATGGCGGCCATGAGCGCGCTCAAATTTCCATCGCCGGGATAGCCGTAGATCATGGTCGGGCGCAGGATCATCGCGCCAGGCGCCGCGCCCGTCACGGCTTCCTCCGCCGCCTTCAGCAATCTGTAGACAGATGATTGATCGTCAACGCCGACATTATTGCTGGAAAAAAACAGCAGCGGCTTCTCCGGCGCCAGCGTGGCGGCCTTTTCAGAAACCGTGAGGATCGGCGTGAAGATGGCGCGGCTCGCCTCGCGTAAAAGTGCGCGTCCGCGATCCGTGTCGGCCATGTCCCATTGTCCCGCGCGGGCGCCGAGCGCGCGCAACCGTTCAACCGTTTCCGGGCGCGGCGTTCGATACGTAGCGATAACGTCGACATTCGTAGCGCGAAGCGCGCGCACGATCTCAAAACCCACCGCGCCGCTGGCGCCGGCGACAAGGACGGCGCCGCCGCTCATGACGGCGCCCGCATATTCAGCTTGTCAGTAGTTCGCTTCCGTAGACCCGGTCGCGCCGCGGCGCCCGCCGAAATAGGCAAGGTCCGCCTCATAGGCCGAGAGGTCTTCCTGGGCGCGCACATGGTCGCGGTGCAGCGCCACCAGCGCGGTTTCGATATTGCCTTTTTCCTCTGACAGGGTCTTGAGTTCGGCAAGCAGCGTAAGGCGCTCATGGGCGGTGTAACCGGGCGCAACGAGAGAAACTTCCGTTTCGGCAATGTGGTTTTCGACATTGCGCAAGTCATACTGCGCCTGCTTGATCTGTCCACCGATAGAGGCGACCGTGGAGCGAAGCCCGTAAAGATGGCGCCCCGTTTCATAGGCGGCGAGGAATTCTTCTTCCTCTGGACCAGTGCAGACGCCCTGATAGGCGCCGCCCCGGGCGCCGACCGCATAGCCGTTGGACGCGCGGCAGTAGAGGCCGAGCCCCTCTCGTCGCCCGGATGTGTAGGCGGCCATATCGACTGTAACGCCGGCCTTCTTGGCGCAGGCCTGACGGCGGCCCGATACGGCGGAAACCGGATAGCCCGCCGCGCCGTCCTCATAGCCGATCGCCCGCCAGTCGGCGGTGACGCATTCCTCTTTCGACATGGACGCGCACCCTGTCGCCGCCAGCAAAATGGCGGCGCCTGCAAGTAACCGGTTCATGGCTTTCTCCCCGAAACTGATCCCTCAATGCTCGCGCGGAAGGGTAAAGCGGCGGTTATCGGCAAGGGCGGTATTGTAGGAAAATGCGCCCGTATTTCGCGAGTTTTGACATGCCCGGCGAAATCAATTGTACATCGCGACTATGGATCGCCGCGTAGAACAGTGCCGAAATGTCGAGGATTTTCGCGATCTCGCGAAACGCCGCCTGCCCGCCCCCATATTCCACTATATCGACGGCGCAGCGGACGACGAAGTCACCTATCGGCGCAATACCGAAAGCTTTGAGACTTGCGATCTCGTGCCGAATGTTCTCGCGGGCGTTGATACTATCGACATGTCGATCGAGTTATTCGGACGCAAGCTCGAGATGCCGCTGTTTTGCGCGCCGACGGCGCTGCAGCGGCTTTTCCATCATGAAGGGGAACGCGCCGTCGCTCGCGCCGCGGCGAAGTTTGGAACCCTCTTCGGCGTTTCATCGCTCTCCACGGTGAGCCTAGCGGAGATTTCGGCGCTGACGGACGCGCCGAAAATGTTCCAGTTCTATTTTCACAAGGACCGCGGTCTGAATTCCGCGCTGATGGCGAAGGCCAAGGCGGCGAAATTCGACGTCCTCGCCCTCACCGTCGACACGATCACCGGCGGCAATCGCGAGCGCGATCTTGAAACCGGGTTCAGCTCGCCGCCGCGCCTGACGCCGCAGAGCCTCTTCAGTTTTTTGATTCATCCGTCATGGGTGTTCAATTTCCTGCGCCACGACAAATTCGAACTCGTCGAACTGAAAGACTTCTACAGCGAGGGATCGAAAGAGCCCGTCACCGTCGGCGGCTATTTCTCTTCCGTCCTCGATCAGTCAATGGACTGGGCCGACGCGGAAAGCTTGCGCGCCGAATGGGGCGGGCCGTTCTGCCTCAAGGGCGTCATGAGCGTCGCCGATGCGAAGAAAGCGATCGACATTGGCGCGGACGCCATCATGGTGTCGAACCATGGGGGCCGGCAGCTCGACGGATCGCGCGCGCCGTTTGATCAGATTGCGGAGATTACCGACGCGGTCGGCGACAAGCTGGATGTTATTCTCGACGGGGGCGTTCGCCGCGGCACGCATGTTTTAAAAGCCCTAGCGGCCGGCGCCAAAGCCTGTTCCGGCGGCCGGCTCTATCTTTACGCCCTCGCCGCCGCCGGTCGGCCCGGCGTGGAAAAGGCGCTTCAGAACCTGCGCGACGAAATCGAACGGGACATGAAACTTATGGGCGTGACGAAAATTTCCGAACTGGATCGCTCGATGTTGCGGTATCGGTAACTTCTGTCTCGGTTATAGTTGTTCGTTGATTAGAAGAAATCGCTTCATCCTGAGGAGAAATTTTTCTTCGTCCTTCGTGACGTCGCTACGCGACCCTCAGGATGAAGAAAATTTTCGTCACGAAGGACGAAGCGATGTGACGTCGTGTTTCAATCGACGCGCCGCCCGTCACAACCCCATCTGGCGTACAGCGAGGTCGCGCATGATTTCTTCCGAGCCGCCGCCAATCGCGTTGACTTTCACCTCCCGGTAAATGCGCTCAACCGGATTGCCGCGGAGGTACCCCGCCCCGCCCCAGATCTGCATCGCTTCCGACGCGCAAAACTCCAGCGCCTTGGACGCGGAAAATTTGCCTTTGCAGATTTCCGCAACCGGCATGTCGCCCTCATTCGCCTGCCAGCAGATCTGGTTGAGATAGGCCTCGATCATATCGATCTTGGCGGACATATCGGCAATCTTGTGACGAATGACCTGCGAGCGGATCAATGGCCGGCCGAAGGTCTCGCGCTCCTTCGCATACTCCACAGACGACGCAAGGCAGACCTTCATCATGCCGAGCATCCCTGCAATCATCGCCAGGCGCTCATAGTTGAAATTGTGCATGATCTGGATGAAGCCGAGATTTTCATCGCCAAGCATGTTTTCCGCCGGCACGCGCACATCGTCCAAGTAGAGAGCCGCCGTGTCTGACGCCCACCAGCCCATCTTCTTATCGATGGAAGACCGCGAAAATCCGGCCGTGTCGGCATCCATGAAAAATAGCGAGATGCCGGCGAGCCCTTCGTCGCCCGTGCGCGCACCGACCACGAAATAGTCCGACTTCATACCGCCGGTAATAAACGACTTTGAGCCATTGATGACAAAGTGATTGCCGTCGCGGCGCGCCGTAGTTTTCAGCCGCGCCACATCAGACCCGCCGGACGGTTCGGTGATCGCGAGGCTCGAGCCTTTCCGCCCACTGACGATATCGGCGAGAACGCGGTCCTTGATCTCGTCTGACGCAAGTTTCTCGATCGGGCCGATGGAAATCCCGCGCCCCCCAAGCGCCGCGGGCACGCCCCCGGCGCCGCATTTGGCGAGTTCCTCGGAGAATGCCGCGCGCATGAAGCAGTCGTCAAAGCCGAGCCCGCCGTATTTTTCCGAAACGCCAAAACCGAAGGCGCCAAGCGCCCCGGCCTTTTCGTGCAGTCCCCAGGGAACCTCGCCCGCCTCATCCCATTCATCGGCGAAAGGCGTCACCTCATTCTCAACCCAGCGCCGCACCGTCTCGCGGAACGCGGCGCGCTCCTCCGTCTCAAACGGGTTCTGCATGCGAAAAATCCTCCCAATCGGCGCGCGATATCCATATGGTTTACGCCAGAGCGCGGCTTGCGCTCAACACGCATTAACAGCCCAGCGACACCCGAAGGCGACGCCCCATGTACGACACGCTCCTTTACGACATTGAAAACCAGGTCCTGACGATTACGCTCAACCGGCCGGACGCCATGAACGCCTTTACGGTGACGATGGCGAACGAGTTGATCGACGCATTTCAGCGCGCCGGCAAAGACGACGAGATCCGCGCGATTATCGTCACCGGCGCCGGCAAGGCGTTTTGCGCCGGGATGGATCTCTCCGTTGACGGCAACGTTTTCGGTCTCGACGAAACGCTTGAGCCGACACTTGAAGACGTCGCAACACGCGGTGACGAGCCCGCCATCCGCGACGGCGTGCGCGACACGGGCGGGCGCGTGGCGCTCGCGATTTACGACTGTCCGAAGCCGGTGATCGCCGCGATCAACGGCGCCGCGGTCGGCATCGGCGCGACCATGACCTTGCCCATGGACATTCGCGTCGCTTCGGAAAAAGCGCGGATCGGTTTCGTCTTCAACAAGATCGGCATCACGCCGGAGGCCGCGTCCACATGGTTCCTGCCCCGCATTGTCGGCATGTCGAAGGCGCTGGAATGGTGTTACTCCGCCGAAATTTTAACGGCGGAAAAGGCGCGCGCCGGCGGGCTCGTCAGCGATATTCTGGCGCCGGATGAGCTCCTGCCCGCGGCGCAAAAGATAGCGCGGCACATTGCGGACAACACATCGCCCGTCGCCATCGCGCTGACACGCCAGATGATGTATCGCAACGCCGCTGCGCCCCATCCCCGCCACGCCCACAATGTGGACTCGCTGGCGATCTATTATGCGAGTCTGAAGGACGGGAAAGAAGGCGTCGCTGCGTTCATGGAGAAACGCCCGGCGGAGTTTAAAGCGACCGTGAATAATGACATGCCGCCGTTTTATCCGTGGTGGGAGGAATAATGGAAACTGGGCGAAACCCTCATCCTGAGTGCAAACGCGAAGCGTTTGCCTCGAAGGATGGCTGGTCGCGCAGTCCCAACCTCCATCCTTCGAGGCTTTTACTGCGTAAAAGTACCTCAGGATGAGGGAGCGGCAAATCCTAAAACAACAACTCCGCCAGCCGTTTCCGCTGCCAGTGTTCATCGCCGAATTGCGCCGCATGAAACGCCGCGCGGCGGCGGTAAAGCTGCGCGTCGCAATCATAGGTAAAACCGAACCCGCCGTGAAACTGGATTGACCGGTCCGCGGCGAACGAGAGCGCTTTCAGACTCTGCGCCTTCGCCATACGTACAGCGATCTCGCCCGCGCCCTGATCATTGAAGGAGTGCGCCGCGGCGTAAACATGACTGCGCGCCTGTTCGTAGTCCACATAGGCGTCGACGGTCGGGTGTTTCAGCGCCTGATAGGACCCGATGGTGCGCCCGAACTGTTTGCGGGTTTTGAGATAGTCGATGGTGTAGTCGATGCACGCGGCGCAGGCGCCGGTCATCTCCGCGCTCGCCAGCAAATTGGCCGCAAGATCGATACGCTCGAACGCCGCGCGCACCTTTTCAGCGTCAAACAGCCGGTCTTCTGGAACAAAAAGGCCGTCCAGCGAAATCTCGAATGTGCGTTTGGTCTCATCGATAATGGTTTCACGGCGTATGGCGCCGTCGGCAATCTCGTTTCTTTCGATCAGGATCAACGCCGGCGAGCCGTCGACCAGCACGGATGCAATAATCCATGTGGCGGCCTCGGCGTCGGCCACGAACCGTTTCCTGCCTGACAGATGAAAGGCGCCGTCGCGTAGCGTCGCGGAGGCTTCAATGTCGCGCGGATCCCACGCGCCGTTCACCTCTGCGAGCGCAAGCGTCGCGGCCGCGCCTTCGGCGATCTTCGGTAGCAGCGTTTTCTTCTGGTCTTCCGTCCCGCCGGCGAGAATTGCCTCGGCGGCGAGCGTCGTCGCCATGAAGGGCGTCGCCATCATGGACCGCCCCATGGCCTCCATCACCGGCGCGACTTCAGCAATCCCCAGACCGACTCCGCCATACTCTTCCGGAATGGCGATCCCGAGCCAGCCAAGCTCGGCGATTTCCCGCCAGACGCTTTCGTCAAAGCCGGCGTCCGTTTCCATCAGCTTACGGACCGTCTCGATCGGCGATTTCTCCCGGCAGAACCGCGCCGCAGCGCCCATGAGGTCCGCCTGTTCTTCCGATAGTCCGATGCTCCCGAGATTTTCCATGACGCTATTTCTTCGGCAGGCCGAGCACATGCTCGGCGACAATGTTGCGCTGAATCTGCGACGTGCCGCCGCCAATGGTTGCGGAAAAAGCGTTCAGATACCCCCGCGTCCAGACGCCCTCATCGATGGCGTTTTCATCGCCCACATAATAGCCGCCAGCGGCGCCCGTCAGCGTCATGGCGAATTCGTTCAGGCGACGGACGAACTCTGTCCAGGCGAGTTTGTTGGAGAGCGGCAGACCCATCGGGCGCTCTTCATTGAGCGGCGCGAGACGGCCCCGTTCATTGTTGAGCTTCAACCCTTGAGCCTCAATAATGAACTCAACGAGCCTGTCGCGCAGCACCGGATCGTCAATCGCCGGCGCGCCCGCGCGCATGGCGCGCTTTGCGAGATCGACGATCTGAAACGCGTCGAATGCGGTCATCACGAAACCGCCCGCCTGACCCTTCCGAGCGCCGCGCTCATATTCCAGCGTGCGCATGGCGATGAGCCAGCCCTGCCCTTCCTCGCCCATCCGGCACGACGCCGGAATGCGCGCGTCGGTGAAAAACGTCTGTGTAAAGCCGAACTCGCCAGTAAGTTTGCGGATCGGCCGGGTTTCAACGCCGTCGACGGTCATGGGCGCGAGAAAAAACGAAAGCCCCGCATATTTGTTCGGCGCGTCCGGGTTCGTGCGCGCCAGCAGGATCATGTATTTTGCGTAATTGCCCTGCGTCGTCCAGATTTTCGACCCGTTGAGCACGTATTCATCGCCGTCGCGCACGGCTTTTAGCTGCGCATTGCCGAGGTCCGATCCGTTTTCCGGCTCGGAAAACCCCTGGCACCAGATATCCTCCGCAGACAGAATACCCTTGATGTATTTCCGGCGGTCCTCTTCGGTTCCCATATCGAGGAGCAAGGGGCCGGTCCAGTTCAGGCCGATGGCGTTCAGCATGATTGGAACGTCATGGCGTTTCATGGCCGCCGTCGCAGCGTCCTGAAAGGCCTGGCTCAAGCCCCCGCCGCCATATTCCTTCGGCCAGGCGGCGCCAAGATACCCCGCTTCCCAGACTTTGCGCTGCCAGTCGCGCAGGAACTCGAATTGCTGGTCCGTGCCGACTTCCATAAAGGTGAGCGGCAGCATGAACCCGGGGTCGCGGGGCGTATTTTTCGCAAACCACGCATCGGCGTCCGCCGTGAATTCGGCGAGTTCCTTCGGGTCCGCCTCAGCCATTTTCCGCCCGCGCCTTGGCCATGAAGTTTTTCAATGGCCCGCTCGAGTCGTCGTAAAAATTCAACGCATCGCGATTGGCGATGTCGCCCCAGCGCGCGGCGATCTCTTCCGGCGTGCGCTTGTCAGGCGACAGAACGACGCCGCCGGTTTCAACGATATGCGCCGCCGCATAGCCGCCGCCGACGCAGGAAATAATCTGCCGCGAGGGCGCATCCTCCGAGACAAGGAACATCACCGCCGCGGTAATCGCTTCCGGCGTCCATTGCTTTAAAATCTCTTCGGGAATGCCGAGGTCTTCGGTCATACGCGTGCGCGCAGACGGCGAAACGAGATTGACCTTGATGCCGTATTTCGCCCCTTCCAGATGCAGCGCATTCATCAGCCCGATCATGCCGGCTTTCGCCGCACCGTAATTCGCCTGTCCGAAGATGCCGTGCAAGCCCGACGGCGATGTTGTGAACATGACGCGGCCATATTGCTGCTCGCGCATGATCGGCCAGACGGCGTGGGTGCAGATCGCCGACCCGACAAGGTGCACGTCGATGACCGCCTTGAAGTCGTCCAGCGTCATCTTGTGAAACGTCTTGTCGCGCAAGATGCCCGCATTGTTGATGAGAATATCAAGGCGGCCCCATTTGTCCGTCGCGGCTTTCACCATTGCGGCGACTTCATCGGGTTTCGTGACATTGGCGCCGTCGGCGATAGCCTCGCCGCCCGACGCGTTGATGTGGTTCGCCACTGTTTCCGCCGCGGACGTTGAGCCGCCGGTGCCGTCAACTTCGCCGCCGAGATCATTGACGACGACCTTGCAGCCGCGCCTTGCGAGTTCCAGCGCATGCGCCTCGCCCAGCCCGCCGCCGGCGCCGGTGACGATGGCGACGCGGTCTTTGAAGGAGATGTTGGTCATGTTTTTGTTGCCCTAATTCCGCTCATTCCTGCGAAAGCAGGAATCCACTGCGCCACTCTCCATGGATCCCCGCTTTCGCGGGGATGAGCGGCGTCTAAAGTCCGCTACGCGACCTCAAACAGTCCCGCTGCGCCCATGCCGCCGCCGACGCACATGGTGCAGACGACGTATTTCGCACCGCGGCGTTTGCCTTCGATGAGGGCGTGGCCGACCATGCGCGCGCCGGACATACCGTAAGGGTGGCCGATAGAAATCGAGCCGCCATTGACGTTGAGGTTTTCGTCGGGAATGCCAAGCTTGTCGCGGCAGTAAATCACCTGCACGGCAAACGCTTCGTTCAGTTCCCAGAGGCCGATATCGTCCATCTTGAGACCGGTTTTTTCCAGCAGCCGCGGCACCGCGTATACCGGGCCGATGCCCATCTCGTCCGGGTGCGTGCCCGCGACCGCCATGCCGCGGTAAATCCCGAGCGGCTGCAATCCTCGTTTTTCCGCTTCCTTCGCTTCCATCACAACGGCGGCGCTCGCGCCGTCGGACAATTGCGAGGCGTTGCCTGCGGTTATGTATTTTCCTTCCTGCACTTTCTGTCCGCCCTTGAAGACCGGCTTCAGTCCGGCGAGCGCTTCGGCGGTCGTGCCCGGACGATTGCCCTCGTCTTTTTCGAGCGTCGTTTCAACGTCAGACGTTTCGCCGGTTTCCTTGTTGAGAAACTTCATGACCGACGGCAGGGCGACAATCTCATCGTCGAACTTGCCGGCTTCCTGCGCCGCATGGGTGCGCGCCTGGCTTTGCGCGGCGTATTCATCCTGGGCCTCGCGGGAAACATCGTAGCGGTCGGCGACAATCTCCGCAGTCTCGATCATCTGCATGTAGGTTTCCGGCAGGTTTTGTAAGAGCCACGGATCGGGGCGCACGAACATATCGTTCGTCTGGTTCATGGAGATCGACTCAACGCCGCCGCCGATGGCGACCGTCATGTTGTCAACGATGACCTGCTTCGCCGCCGTCGCAATCGCCATCATGCCGCTCGCGCATTGCCGGTCGACGCTCATGCCCGAGACGCCGATGGGAAACCCTGCGCGCAACGCCGACTGGCGCGCCACATTCTGAAACGCCGTTCCCTGTTGAAGGGCCGCGCCCATGACAACATCCTCAATCTCTTCCGGATCAACCTTCGCGCGCTCGGCTGCATGTTTGATCGCATGACCGCCAAGGGTTTGCGCGGTCGTATTGTTAAAGGCGCCGCGATAGGCCTTGCCGATAGGCGTGCGGGCGGTTGAAACGATGACGGCTTCTCTCATGGGTTTTCTCCTTTGGCCTCCTGCGCCGCCAGCAGGCTTTCCAGCTTGCGCGCCGCTTCCAATACGCGGGTTGCGGCGGCGTCTGTCTTTCCGGCGGACGGCGGGGCTTTGTCCTTGTTTGGCGACGGCGTGCGCATGACGAGATTTACCAATTCGCTCACGACTTGCTCAAGCGACTTTCGCCGATCCCGAATGAGCATCGAACGCATGGCGTATTCAAGGCTGCCGTAAAATATGTCGCGCGTGATCCACGGCGTCATTGTCGCATCGATTTCGCCGCGCGCAACGCCTTCGCGCAGTACGCCGTCGAACACGGCCACATAAGCGCGGTTCATCTGATAAAGCTGGCCGCCTTCGTAAGAATCCATGTCCCGTTCCAGCATGTAAACGAGTTCGAGGATCCGGCGTTCCCTGATGACGTTTTTCAGGTGATGGCGCGCCAGAAATGCGAGTTTTTCACGCGTATCGGTGAGTTTCCCAACGCCGCGCCGGGCATTCTCGGTGAGGCGCCGGTAGAAATCCGCCAGCACCGCGCGACCGAGCGCTTCCTTGTTCTTGAAATAGAGATAGAGCGTGCCCTCGGCGACATCCGCCGCGGCGGCGATTTCCGCGGTCGTTGTTTTGCGGAACCCGCGCTCGGCGATCATTTTCTGCGCGACGTCGAGAATCGCCGCTTCGCGCGATTCGAGCTTTTCACGCCGGGTGCGCGGCGCCGATTGCCGTTTCTGGTTGCTTTTCGCCGCCATTGCGCCGCCGACCTTCCCTCGCCGCCCGCCAAAAAAGCTTGACTTTTTCGTTAATGAGTATTACTCATTATTCCTGAGTGATACTTTAAATTTCGGTCGGGTGCAAGTGTGGCGCGCTGCGCTTTGACCGCATAGGCAAGCTGATCCGGTGACGACAAAAACAGTCAGAATTGGCGGGGCGAGCGGCTATTGGGGCGACAGCGCCATGGCGACGCCGCAGTTCCTGCGTCAGGGCGGCGTTGACTATATCGTTTTCGATTATCTTGCCGAGATCACCATGTCGATTTTGGCCCGCGCCCGGGCAAAAGACCCGAAAGCCGGCTATGCGACGGACTTCGTCACCGCCGCCCTGAAACCGAACATTGGCGAAATCGTGAAGCAGGGCGTGAAGATTATTTCGAACGCCGGGGGCGTGAACCCTGAAGCTTGCGGCGAAGCTGTGCGTGCGTTGGTCGCGGATGCAGGGCTGAACTTGAAAGTCGCCGTCATCACCGGCGACGATCTGACGGCGCAAAAAGAAGAGATTGCGCGCGCGGCGCCGCAGGAAATGTTTTCAGGCGGCGACTTTCCCGACGCGGAGAAAATCGCCTCCATCAATGTTTATCTCGGCGCCTTCCCTATTGCGCGCGCGCTGGAAATGGGAGCCGACATTGTCATCACGGGACGCTGCGTCGATTCCGCGGTGACGCTTGGCGCGCTGATACACGAATACGGCTGGAAGGCGGACGACTGGGACCTGTTGGCGTCGGGCTCACTTGCCGGCCACATCATCGAATGCGGACCCCAGGCGACCGGCGGTAATTTCACCGACTGGGAAGACGCGCGCGACATCGCCGCTATCGGCTACCCCATCGCCGAGATCGGCGCGGACGGCGCGTTCGCGGTGACGAAGCCGGACGACACGGGCGGCGTCGTTAATGTCGGAACCGTCGCCGAACAGATGCTCTACGAGATCGGCGATCCGCAAGCCTACATCTTGCCCGATGTGATCTGCGATTTTTCGGGCGTGACCATTGAGCAGGACGGCGAAACCCGTGTGCGCGTCTCACCGGCGCACGGCCGCCCGGCGCCCGATGCCTATAAAACCTGCCTCACTTATCAGGACGGGTTTCGCGCCGGATTGCTGGTCACGTTTGTTGGCTTCGGCGCCGGCAAAAAAGCGCGGAACTTCGCCGACGCGGCGTTTACCCGCGCGCGAAACGTCTTTCGCAAATTCAACGCCGGCGATTTCACCGAGACCAGCGTTGAGACCATCGGCGATGAGCAACGCGAAGTCGCGCTGAAACTTGCGGTCAAACATCCCGATATCATGGGCGCCGGCGTTTTCCTGAAAGAGGTCTCCGGCATGGGCCTCGCCACCACGCCCGGCATGGCGATCTTTTCCGGCTTGCGGCCGAAACCTTCGCCGGTTGTGCGTCTATTTTCTTATATGACGCCCAAGGCCGGCATTTCCGCGACGATCTCCGTCGACGGCGACGAATCAGAATGGACCGACGCCGCGGGCGCGCCGGCTTCCACGAGCGAGATTGAACGCCCGGCGCCGCCGCCGGCGCCAGAGGACGCGACGGTGAATGTGCCGCTCATCAAGCTCGCCTGGGGCCGCTCCGGCGACAAGGGCGACAAGGCGAACATCGGAATCATTGCACGCAAAGCCGAGTACCTCCCGTGCATCTGGGCGGCGCTCGATGAAACCGCAGTGGCGGAACATTTCGCACACTTCATTGACGGCGGCGCCGACGCAACGAAAGTGCATCGCTTTCTCCTGCCGGGAACAAACGCCATCAATTTCCTGATTGACGATGTCTTGGGCGGCGGCGGCGTCGCGTCGATCCGCAACGATCCGCAAGGCAAGGCTTACGCGCAGATGCTGCTGATGCGCGACATTCCCGTTTCCAAAGACATCGCGGACGCGCTCACATGACGGTTTTCAAGTCAAAGATAAACACCGGTTCGGACGCCTATAAGCAAAACCGCGCCGACATGACGGCGCTGGTCGACAAGCTCGCCGAACTGAATGCGCGCGCGCCGGCGAGATCCGCAGCGCGAAAGGAGCGGTTCGAGAAGCGCGGACAACTCCTGCCCCGCGAACGCCTCGCCCGCCTCCTCGATCCCGGCATGCCCTGGTTCGAGATCAGTAATATCGCCGGCTATCTTCTCGATACGGAGGATGAGGCGAAGTCCATTCCCGGATCGACCATCATGTCCGGCATCGGTTTCGTGAACGGCGCGCGATGCGCCATCGTCAATGACGACAGCGGCATCAAGGCGGGCGCCATGACCGTCGCCGGCGGCGGGCGCCTGCGCCGGGCGCAGGAGATCGCGCTGCAGCAGAACCTGCCCTTCATTCACCTCGTGGAAAGCGCCGGCGGCGACCTCATCAACTACACGGTCGAAGGCTTCCTGCAGGGCGGCACGCTCTTCGCAAACCTTGCGCGGCTCTCCGCGAAAGGCCTCCCTGTCATCGCGATCCTCCACGGATCATCGACCGCCGGCGGCGCTTATATGCCGGGCCTTTCGGACTATGTGGTCGCCGTGAAGGGCCGCGGCAAGGCGTTCCTCGCCGGGCCGCCGCTCCTGAAGGCCGCCACCGGCGAAATCGCCACGGAAGAAGAACTCGGCGGCGCGGACATGCATGCGAGCGTGTCCGGGCTCGCAGAATTTCTCGCCGAAGACGACGGCGAAGCGATCCTGATGGCGCGGGAAATCGTCGCCCGCCTCGGCTGGAACCGGCGCTGCCCGCAGATGCCGGCAAAGACCTTCCGCGAACCGATTTACGACCCGGACGAAATTCTCGGCATCGTGCCCACAGACTACCGCAAACCTTACGACGTGCGCGAGGTCATCGCCCGCGTCGTTGACGGGTCCGACTTCGCCGACTTCAAGCCGCGTTACGGCGTCTCGACCGTCTGCGTGCAGGCCGAAATCTACGGCATGCCCTGCGGCATTGTCGGCAATAACGGCCCCATCGACCCGGACGGCGCCACGAAAGCTGCGCAGTTCATGCAGCTTTGCGATCAGGCGGATATCCCCCTCGTATTCCTGCAGAACACAACCGGCTATCTCGTCGGCAAGCAGTACGAACAGGCCGGCATGATCAAGCACGGCTCGAAAATGATCCAGGCTGTGACGAATGTCAGCGTACCGCGCATTACGTTCATGATCGGCGCGAGCTACGGCGCCGGGAATTACGGCATGTGCGGGCGCGGCTACGACCCGGACTTTGTCGTGACGTGGCCCAATGCGTCCACCGGCGTCATGGGCGGCGAACAGGCCGCGCAAGTGATGACGATCGTTGCGGAAGGACAGGCGGCGGCGAAAGGCGCCGAAGTCAACCGCGACCAGCTCGCCATGCAGGAAAAAATGTTGACCCATATGTTCAACCGGCAGGCCGGCGCCTTTTACACATCGGGCCGGCTCTGCGACGATGGCATGATCGACCCCCGCGATACGCGCAAGACTCTCGGCTTTCTGCTGGCGACCTGTTGGGAGGCGCGCAACCGCGACGTCAAACCCAACAGCTTCGGCGTCGCGAGGTTGTAAGGAGGCGTCATGACGGCCCTGCCCGATACAAAAAAAATCGACCTCGACCTCGACGCCGGCTGGCTGACGATCTGGTTCAACACGCCGGAAAACCGCAATGCCCTCAGCGACGAGCTTGCGGCGGAATTGCGGGCGACGCTTCACACCATTCGCGACGACCGTTCGGTGCGCGGCATAACACTGCGCGGTCGCGGCGGCGTCTTCTGCGCCGGCGGCGATTTGAAAGGGTTCCAGGCGGCGCTTTCGGGCGGCCTCACCCCAGACACCGCCTCGACAATGAATAAAGCAGGCGGTGAATTGTTTCGTGAGATCAATGAATTGCCGCAGGTCGTTGTCGCCCTCGTTGAGGGCGCCGCCATCGCCGGCGGGCTGGGGCTCGCCTGCTGCGCGGACATTGTCGCCGTAACGCCTGATGCGAAATTCGCCCTCACCGAAACCCAGCTCGGCATCGTCCCTGCGCAGATCGCGCCCCACGTCATCCGGCGTATTGGCGAGACCGCTGCACGACGGCTGATGCTCACCGGCGCACGCTTCGACGGAACGGAAGCCGCGCGCCTCGGCATCGCCGATCACGTGGCCGAAGACGCCGCGCAACTGGACAGGGTCGACGCCGACATCCGCAAGAGCGTCATACGCTGCGCGCCGGGCGCCAACGCCGCGACGAAGCAACTCGTCATCGATGCGAAAGGTCTGGACGCCGATGAGTTTATCAACCGCGCTGCGGACGACTTCGCGACAGCCATGACCAGCGATGAAGGCCGCGAAGGCATTATGTCATTCGTACAGAAACGAAAACCGAACTGGGCGGAATAAATGTCTTCAAAGTCCGCACCATTTGACTCCATTCTCATCGCCAATCGCGGCGAGATCGCCTGCCGCGTGATCCGCACAGCAAAGGCGCTGGGCCTGCGTACCATCGCCATTAATTCAGACGCCGACGCGGGCAGCCCCCATGTCAATTTGGCCGACGACGCCGTGCGCATTGGCCCGGCGCCGGTCGCGGAGTCTTATCTCAATGGCGACGCCATCATCGCGGCAGCGAAGTCAACGGGCGCCGGCGCGATCCATCCCGGTTATGGGTTCCTTTCCGAAAACGCCGGCTTCGCGAAAGCCTGCGCCGATGCCGGCATCGTCTTTATAGGTCCGTCGCCGGACGCCATCGATCTCATGGGCGACAAGGCGAAAGCCAAGCGCCGCATGATCGAGGCCGGCGTTCCATGCGTGCCCGGCTATCAGGGCGAAGATCAGAGCGACGCGACGCTTCTAAAAGAGGCGGAGGAAATAGGCTTCCCGATCATGATCAAAGCCGCAGCCGGCGGCGGCGGGCGCGGCATGCGTCTTGTCGAGAAAGCAGGCGCGCTTGCCGACGCCGTCAAAACGGCGCGGTCGGAAGCGGAAAACGCATTCGGATCGGGAGATCTCATTCTGGAGCGCGCCATCATTGAGCCGCGCCATGTGGAGATCCAGGTTTTCGCTGACGCCCACGGCAACGTCATTCATCTCGGCGAGCGCGATTGCTCCGTGCAGCGACGCCATCAGAAAGTGCTGGAGGAAGCGCCCTCGCCCGCTGTGACGCCGGCGATACGTAAGGCGATGGGCGAAGCGGCCGTCAACGCCGCGCGCGATATCAACTATGTGGGCGCCGGCACGGTCGAATTTCTGCTCGACAAGACCGGCGCGTTTTACTTTCTCGAAATGAACACGCGCCTGCAGGTTGAACATCCGGTGACGGAAATGGTGACGGGGTTCGATCTCGTCGCCATGCAGATCGCCGTCGCGCAAGGCGAACGCCTTTCGATCGCGCAAGGCGATGTCTCGTTCAGCGGCCACGCCATTGAAGCGCGTCTTTATGCGGAGGATGTCGCAGCGGGCTTTCTTCCCGCGACAGGACCGGTCGACTTCTGGCGCCCAGTGCAAGGCGACGGCGTGCGCAGCGACGCCGGCATTGAAACCGGCAATGACGTCTCGCCGTTTTACGATCCGATGCTCGCCAAGATCATCGCCCACGGGCCGACGCGGGACGCCGCGCGCCGCAAGCTCGTCAAGGCGCTGAAAGAAACCGCGCTCTTCGGCGTCACGTCGAACAAGACGTTCCTGATTGATGCGCTCGAAAAAGAAAAATTCGCCGACGGCGCCGCAACGACCGCGTTTATCGCGGAGAATTTTTCCGAAGCCAATCTCGCGCGAGTCAATCTCACTCCGGAAGTCGCCGCCGCCGGGGCGGTTCTCCTCTATCATCACGCACTTCGCGCCGCTTTAGAGAAGTCGCGCGCCGTGAGTCCGGCCCTATGCAAATGGGCGAGCGCAACGCTGCTCTCGACCGCTTACAGCATGGACGACGGCGAAACGCAGATTGACCTGATGATTACACCGGACGGGTCCGGCGCCTATCGCGTCGCGGCGGGCAAAGCGAAAATGATCGTCCGACTCGACGACGCCGACAATCACGTTGCAGAACTGACCATCGACAATGCGCGCCATCGCGTCCTGTTCAACATTCCGGACACGGACTCTCTAACGAAGGTACAGCTCTCCATGGACGGGCGCGACTTTGCGCTCACCAATCTCAATGCGGTCTCCGCATCTGCGGCGAGCGACAGCGCCGGCGCCGGCGTGATCGTCGCGCCGATGCATGGACTGCTTGTGGACCTCCTCGTCAAGGAGGGCGACACAGTGAATAGAGGCGACCGCCTCGCGGTACTGGAAGCCATGAAGATGCAACACGAGCTGACCGCCGATATTGACGGCGCCGTATCGTCGGTGCGCGCGGGCGTGGGCGAGCAAATCGCCGCCGACGCCGTTATTCTCGAAATTTCCGGCGACGAAGAATGAGGCGGACATGAAAGAGGCCAACGATTTTCGCGAGGAATGCGACGCCCTCGCCGCCCTCCTCGACGGGCGCGACGCGGCGACGCTTTCAACGGTCACGCAGTTCAAGGGCTGGACCATCGAGGACGTCATTGCGCATCTGCATGTCTGGAATGTCGCCGCGCTCATGACGCTCGAATCCCGCGAGAAATTTCAGGCGTTCTTCGCTTTCGTGATGCAGTGCATGGGCGCCGGCGACGGTCACCCTGAAATGCAGCGCGCCTGGCTCGATCAATTCGCCGGCGGACTGAAGGGCGCCGCTCTCCTCGCTGAGTGGCGCAATTTCTACCCGAAGCTTGCAGACGCTTATGGCCGCGCCGATCCCGAAACGCGAGTCGCTTGGGCCGGGCCGGATATGAGTGTCGCCGCGAAAATGGTGGCGCGCCAGATGGAATGCTGGGCGCACGGTCAGGAAATTTTCGACGTGCTGGGCGCCGAACGCAACGACGGTGACCGCCTTCGCAATATTGCGGACCTTGGCGTGCGCACCTATAGCTGGACCTTTCGTAATCGCGGAACCGAACCGCCGGCCCCGAAACCGCATGTGCGCTTGACTGCGCCCTCTGGCGCCATCTGGGAATGGAACGATCCGCAGGCGGATAACTATGTCGCGGGCGACGCGAGCGCTTTCTGTCAGGTTGTCACCCAGACGCGCAACATCGCCGACACCGATCTTGAAGTTGTCGGCGATAACGCAACGGCCTGGATGGCGATCGCCCAATGTTTCGCCGGCGCGCCGGAAACGCCGCCGGAAAAAGGCGCGCGGTTCAAGGCGAATTGACCGGCGCTATTCCCAGTCGCCGCCTAGGGCGAGATTAAGATTGACGCGCTGCTCAAGGCGCAGGCGTTCCACCGAAACGAGGTTGCTTTCCGTTGCAAAGACTCGCTGCTGTATCGACAGAACGTCAATCAGATCGGTTTCGCCTTCGTCATAGCGCAAGCGCGCAACGCGATAGGCTTCCGCCGCCTCGCTCGCCGCTTCCGTCAGCGACGCCTTTCGCTGATCAAGGACAACCCCCTGATCGAGATTGGACTCCACTTCGCCGAACGCCTCCAGCGCCGCCTGACCGTAAGCCGCGACCGCCTGTTTCTGTTCTGCGGTGGAAACCTCCACCTGTGCATCGCGCGCGCCGCCGTCGAACAGGGGCGCCACAAGATTGCCGGCGACGGTCCAGGCGACATTCGCCGGATCAAGGAGGTTCGCCAAAGACCCCGACGCCCCGCCGATATTGCTGGTGAGGCTGATGGCTGGGAGTTTTGCCGCCTTTGCCGAGTCGAGGCTGTTAAACGCCGCCGCGACATTGCGCTCGGCAGCGATAAGGTCCGGACGGCGTTCCAGAATGCCGGATGGCACGCCCGCGGGCGGCGGCGGCGGCGCGACCGGCAGCGCATTGCGCACGTCGAGGTCCGCGCCGGGATATCGGCCGAGCAATATTTCAAGAGCGCGGACCGCATCGCGTTTCGCGCCCGCGGTTGCGGTCAGCGTGTCCTGCGCGGTCGCGAGGTCGCTTCTTGTCAACGCCAGATCCTGCGAGGAGGCAAGGCCGTTTTCATACTGAACATTGACGATGCGCGCGGTCTCCGTCAGCGCTTCCACGGTCCGTCGGGCGACGTCTTCCTGCAAGCCCGCCTCAACCGCGATGAAATAAGCGCGCGCGACGCCAGCCGCCAGAGAATATTGCGAAAAGAGATAATCGGCCTCGGCCGCTTCCGCGCCCGCGGCGGCGGCCTGCTGACCGGAACGAATGCGGCCCCAGAGATCCAGTTCCCAGTTGAGTTGCAGGCCGGCGTTAAACTGGCTGTTCGAACGGCCCGGATCGATGACGCCGGATTCAGACGCGCCCGCGACAAGATTGACCTGCGGTTTGAGCGCCGCACCCGCCTGACGCGCCAGCGCGCGCGATCGGTCCACATTCGCCGCGGCAATCTGAAGGTTTTTGTTGTTGGCTTGCGCCTCGGCGACGAGCGCCGACAATACCGGATCGCCGAACGATGCGATCCAGCCGACTTCGACATCGCCAAGTTTCTGCTGCGCCGCCGCCCAGGCTTTTGGCGTTTCCGGCAGGCTCGCGCGCGCCGCCGCGCCGGCCTCTTCGCGCGAGGTGATGCTGGCGCACCCGGCCGCCATGACCGCCGCCGCCGCCATTGCAAATTTTGCGAATGTCATCATCGCCCCCGTCACGCCGTCCGCGTTTCGTCGCTGCGGATATTGAAAATGATAGAATACAACACCGGCACAATAACAAGCGTCAGCAAGGTTGCGAAGGTCAGGCCGAACACCAGCACCACCGCCATCGACCGGAAAAACGCATCGCCAAACAATGGCATAACGCCGAGAACGGTCGTCATGGAACCCATCATGACCGGCCGCACGCGGCTCGCTGCAGAATCGATCACCGCATCGAAACGGGGTGTGCCGTCCCGGATCTCGAAATCCATCTGGTCGACGAGCACGATGGCGTTTTTGATGAGCAGTCCCGATAATGAAAGCACGCCAAGGATCGCCATGAACTCCATCGGCGTTCCGGTCGCCACCAGACCGACGACGACGCCGATGATCGAGAGTGGTACAACAAGCCAGATCACGAGGGGCTGGCGCAGGGCGTTAAACAAAACGACGACCACGAGCACCATCGCCAGCAGGCCGATGGGAATTGTCGTTGCAAGGTTTTCATTCGCCTCCGCGGATGAGCCGAATTCGCCGTCCCATTTCAGCGTGTATCCTTGCGGCAGTTCAATCGCCTCAATCGGCCCACGAACGCGTTGGAACAAGTCCGACGCCAGTTCATCCGGATAGGGATCGCTTTGCGCCTTGATCGTCCAGACCCGGTTTTCCTTTTTCAGTTGCGCATCGCGCCAGATGGTCCTGACGCCGTCCATGACTTCGGCCAGGGGAACGACAGCGCCTGTCGCCGAACTCAGGGTTCGAATTTCGTAAATACCGTCAATGCCAAGGCGCTCGTTTTCCGGCGCCCGCGAGACAATCGGGATCAGCGTATCGCCTTCGCGATAGACGCCGACATCGCGGCCGGAATAATTTGTCTGAAGGGCGTTGGCGAAATCTTCCCGGGAAACGCCAAGGCGGCGCCCTTTGCTTTCAGAATAGATGGGCTCGACAATGCTGACAGGCTGGCGCCAGTCATCGCGAATAAAGAGCGCGCGCCCATCAGCGGCCATAATCGCCTTTGCCTCATTGGCGAGGGAGCGCAACACGTCGGGATCAGGCCCCTGAAACCGCGCTTCGATCTTCGATCCCCCGCCCGGACCCAGCACAAACCGCCAGACCTTGCCTTGGGCGTTCGGAAAGGAAGCGTCGATATAGGATTGTATCGTCGGAACCAGCGTTTCAATGCGGTTATAGTCGTCAACGCGAATAAGCAATTGTCCGTATGCCGGGTTTTGCGATTCAAAATTGTAGATCAGCATGTATCGCAAGGCGCCGCCGCCAATCAGCGTCTGCACCGCGTCAACGCCGTCGAGAGCGGCGACATAATCTTCAAGCTGCTTGAGGTTCTCATCGGTGACCGAAATATCGGCGCCTTCCGGCAGCCAGTAATCGACGGCGATCTGCGGCGTTGTGGACGACGGGAAGAAGCCGCTTTTCACAAACTGAAAGCCCCAGATCGCCGCTGCAAAGACCACAACCGCACCGCCGGCGACAGCGATGCGCTGTCCAAGCGCGAGCCTTACGAGGTTTTTGAAGTTCCGCGTAAAGGCGCCGTCTTCGGCCTTTTCCGTCTTCGCCGCCTGTTCCTTGAACAGGAGGTCGCAGAAAAACGGCGTCAGCGTCAGCGCGAACACCCAACTGAACAGGAGCGAAATCAGAATCACCCAGAAGAGATCGCCGGTGTATTCAGCCGTATCGCCGGGCGCAAAGCCGATGGGCGCAAATGCGATGATGCCCACGAGCGTGCCGCCGAGCAGCGGCCATTTGGTTTTCGTGACGACTTCTTTCGCGATATCGAGTTTCTTGCGGCCATTCTGAACACCGACGAGAATGCCTTCTGTCACAACAATGGCGTTATCGACGAGCATGCCGAGCGCGATGATGAGGGCGCCAAGGGAAATGCGGTGCATTGGAATGCCCGCAACCTTCATGGTCGCCAGCGTCGCCGCGATTGTCAGCAGCAGGACGACGCCGATAACGAGACCCGACCGCAGGCCCATAAAAATAAGAAGCGTGCCGAGAACGATCACCAGCGCCAGCGCCACGTTAAGCGCAAAGGCGCGGACGGATTCGTCGACAATGTTTCCCTGATGATAATATTCATGCAGCTCCATGCCGATGGGCCGCAGCGCTTCGGTCTCCGCAAGGCGCTGATCGATCGCTTCGCCCATCTTCACGACATTGGCGCCGGAGACATTCGAAATTCCGATCGCAAGGGCCGGTTCGCCATTGTAACGGATCATGCGCGACGGCGGGTCCTCATACCCGCGGCGTACATTCGCGATGTCGCGCAGATACGTGACAGAGCCATCCGTCGACGTCGAAACAAGCAGGTTTTCAATCGACTCCACAGAGTCGATATCGCCCGACGGCGAGATTTCAATGCGCTGTTCGCCGAGTTTCACCTCACCGGCGGCAACGACGGCGTTCTGGGTCGACAACGCCGAATAAATGTTGCTGATCGATACGCCGAGCGCCGCGGCTCGTTCCCGGGAGATTTCAACATAAATGACTTCCCGTTGCTCACCGCCGAAACTGACCTTGCCGACGCCGTCAACCTGCAGGAGGTCCGTGCGCAAATCTTTCGCATATTCGAGCAGTTCCTTGGCGGTATAGCCCTCGCCCGTGAGCAGATAATAAAGACCGTAAACATCCCCGAAATCGTCGAACACAATCGAGCGCGTTGCGCCCGGCGGCAGCGCACCCTGCGCGTCGTTCACCTTGTTTCTGAGTTTCGTCCAGATGATCTGGAGATCGGATTTCGACGGCGAGAAGGCGTATTTGATATCAACGCTGATTTCCGAAAATCCCGCTCGCGAGGTCGACCGGATCTCCTTGACCTCCGGCATTTCCTGAATGGCCGTTTCCAGCGGCTCGGCGACTTCTCGCGCGACTTCTTCGGGACTGGCGCCGGGATACTGGGTCAAAACCTGCGCCGTTCGGATCGTGAATTCGGGATCTTCGAACCGCGGCATATTCTGATAGGCGAGCCAGCCGCCAATCACCGCCGCGGCGATCACGAGGTAGCTAATCAGTCGATTTTTGATCGCAAATTCGGCGGGGTTCATCGTGCGTTATCCCGTCAGGCGTCCGGGTCCCAGGCGCGAACCTGCATGCCGTCGTGAAGAAACGATGCGCCCGCCCCGGCGATAATTTCGCCATCTTCCAATCCGTCGACGATGAAAATCTCATCCTCGAATCGGTCAGCGCTCAACGTCACGTTGCGTTTGGACACCGTCATCGTTTCCTCGTCGACGGCCCAAACGAAAGTCTGCCCGCCGTCGGACATGATCGCCGCACCGGGTACCGAGACGCCAATATCAAACTGATCGCCGCTGTAAACAAACATGGTTTCGACCTTTCCGGTCATGCCCGGCAGGATCAGGAGGTTTTCGGGCGGCGCAAACGTAAAACGGACGCGATAGGTCTGGGATGTCGGGTCCGCCTGCCCGCTTGCTTCCTTGAATTGTGCAGGGATCGGAATGTTCGGCGCCGCATCCAGCGTCACGCGCGTGTCGACCGGCGTCAGTTGCGGGATATAGGCGAGCAGACGCGCGGGCACGTTAATGACAGCTTCAACCGAGCCGGCGCTTTGCAAAACGGCGACCGGTTGTTGTGCGCTGACATTTTGAAAGTTCTCAACATTGATGCTGGCGATTTGTCCGGAAAACGGCGCGCGCAGTTCCGTGTCGTCGAGCGCTTTTTTCGCCGTATCGAATTGCGCCCGGGCGATATCGCGGGCGGATCGTCTTTGTTCCAGCACGCTCCGCGAAATGGCGTTCTGTTCCGAAAGGCGAACGGCGCGCTGATATTCGGACTCCGCATTGTCATATTGCGCTTTTGCGGAATTGAAATTGTTCTGAAAGTCGCGCTGGTCGAGCTTTGCAATGAGCGCGCCCTGTTCGATGGGCTGGCCCTCCGAGACGGGAAGCTCCTGCAACAGGCCGCCGACCTGAAATGTCAGGGCCGAGGATTGCGAGGCTTCGATCACCGCCGGGTAGCTCACCGGAAAACGATTGGACGAGGTTTCGACCGTGATCAGCTTGATGGGGCGAACGGGCGATTCGGCCGCCTCGTCGCTCTGTTGCGAACAGGACGCCGCGATGGCAGCGGCGAAGATCGCGAAAATGGCGCATTTCATCATGGGCGCAGATATAGTCGGTTCGCACGCCCCAATCCAAGCGCTGCGGGCGCCAAATCGGGCAATTCCGTTTGATAGTTACATTTACAACTAATAGAAATACGCCAACCCGCGAAGCATGCCGACGATCAGGAGGCGAACCATGGCGCAGACAAAGGTCAAATCGACGCGAGAGGACAGCGCCAAGGCGTATATGTCCGGCTTCGGTAACACGTTCGAAACCGAAGCGCTCAAGGGCGCCCTGCCCCGCGGCCTCAACAATCCGCAAAAATGCAATTACGGGCTTTACGCTGAACAGCTATCGGGGACCGCTTTCACCGCACCGCGCGAGGCAAACCGGCGGTCATGGCTTTATAGAATCCGTCCGTCCGTACGCCATTCGGGCCAGTTCGCTGAAATGGATTATCCGCATTGGAAATCAGCGCCCCATATTGTCGATGGGGTTATCTCTATAGGGCAATCGCGCTGGGACCCGATTGCAGCGCCGGAAAAGCCGGCGACATTTATTGACGGCATTGTCACCATGACCACGGCGGGCGACGCATTGTCCGGCGCGGGCATGGCGGCGCATCTCTATTGCGCAAACGCCGACATGATCGACGACTATTTTTACAACGCCGATGCGGAAATGCTCATTGTTCCGAGCAACGGCGCGCTTCGGCTTAGGACCGAGCTGGGCATAATCGATGTCGCGCCCGGCGAAATCGCAGTGATCCCCCGCGGCGTTGTCTTTCAGGTTCAAGTGGATGGCGCAGCGCGCGGATACATCTGCGAGAATTACGGCGCGGCGCTCATATTGCCTGAACGCGGCCCCATCGGCGCCAACGGCCTTGCCAATGAGCGCGATTTTCTGACGCCGGTCGCCGCCTATGAAGACAAGGAAGGCGCCTGCACGCTAACCGCCAAATGGTGCGGCAAGTTCTTCCGTACCGAGATCGGACAATCGCCTCTTGATGTCGTCGCGTGGCACGGCAATTACGCGCCATATAAATATGATCTGTCCGCATTCTCCCCGGTCGGCGCTATCCTGTTCGATCACCCTGATCCTTCAATCTTCACGGTTTTAACATCGCCCTCCGCGACGCCGGGCACGGCCAATATCGACTTTGTCATTTTCCCGCCGCGCTGGATGGTCGCCGAAAATACGTTTCGTCCCCCATGGTTTCATCGCAATATCATGAGCGAGTTTATGGGCCTCATCAAAGGCGAATACGACGCCAAGGAAGGCGGGTTCGAGCCGGGCGGCGCCAGCGTCCACAACATGATGATCCCCCACGGTCCCGATGCGGCGGCGTTCGAGAAAGCGTCGAACGCAGACCTTGCGCCAGCAAAACTTGACGACACCATGGCGTTCATGTTCGAGACGCGCCTGCCGCAACAGTTGACAAAATTCGCTGCCGAAACGCAGCATCGGCAAAAAGACTATGTCGATTGCTGGTCCGGCATTGAAAAGAAATTCGACGGAACGCCAGGAGCAAAATCATGAAACTCGCGACTTTAAAATCTGACCGGCGCGACGGAAAGCTCGTCGTTGTTTCCAATGACCTGACGCGTTGCGCGGACGCATCGTCTGCGGCGCCAACGTTGCAGGCCGCCCTCGACGATTGGGACGCGATTTCACCAAGGCTTGCCGAGATTTCCGAAACTGTCGAAAGCGGCGGCGGCGTTCCTTTCAACCAGGAAGACGCGCATTCGCCCCTGCCCCGCGCTTTTCAGTGGGCGGACGGTTCGGCCTATGTCAATCACGTTGAACTCGTGCGCAAGGCGCGCGGCGCGGAGGTGCCGGAAAGTTTCTGGTCCGATCCGCTGATGTATCAGGGCGGCTCCGATGCGTTTCTGGCGCCGCATTCGCCAATTGTCATGGCGGATGAAAGCTGGGGCATCGACATGGAAGGCGAAATCGTCGTTATCACCGGCGATGTGCCGATGGGCGCCGACCGTGAAACGGCGGCGAAGGCGATCCGCCTTGTCATGCTTGTGAACGACGTCTCCTTGCGCGGCTTGATTCCCGGCGAACTCGCCAAGGGGTTCGGTTTCTTCCAGTCAAAACCGTCTTCGGCGTTTTCGCCGGCCGCCGTCACGCCGGCCGCCCTCGGAAAAGCCTGGGACGGCGGCAAACTGCACCTGCCGCTCAAGGTCGACTACAATGGCGCGCCGTTCGGCCGCGCCAATGCCGGCGTCGATATGACATTCGACTTTCCGACGCTGATCGCCCACGCCGCAAAAACGCGGCCGCTTTGCGCAGGCACGATCATCGGCTCCGGTACGGTCTCCAACAAGTTGGACGGCGGCCCAGGCAAGTCTGTCGCCTCCGGCGGCGCGGGCTATTCGTGCATTGCTGAAATTCGCATGATTGAAACCATTGAGAATGGCGAACCGTCTACGTCATTCATGCGCTTCGGCGACCGCGTCAAAATCTGGATGGATGATGACGAAGGCCAGTCAATTTTCGGAACCATCGACCAGGAAGTTGTAAAATACGAGACGACGTAAACAGCAGTTATGAAAGCAAAACGTCGAACGCGCTAATTCCTGTTCTCCAGTTGATCGAGCAGTTTCAGAAGCGTTGCGGCGCCGTCCGCGCCAAGCCGCGCGCGCAAGGCCGTGTTGTAACGCTTTCCCTCTTCGCACAACGCTGCATACGCCTTGTCGCCATGGGCCGTTAACGTCAGCCATTCGAAACGGCGATCGCGCTCGTCTTCATCGCGGCGCACCCATTTTCGTTTTTCAAGCGACGCAACCGCCCGCGAAACTTTCGTTTTATGCAGCGACGCGCGTTCACAGATATCGCGCGCTGTTAATGCGCCATACTGGCCAAGATGCGCCATCACCCGCCATTCGGGACGCGTCAGTCCATAGTGTTTCCGGTAATGGCGATAGAATTCGAGACTGACGATATCGCCGGCATGAACAAGCCGATAGGGCAGAAATTCATCGAGGTCGAACAATCGCGCATCGGGCATGATGCGACGTTACGAACGAACGGTTGCAGGTACAACTAATTGTTCACGAGGGATGCTGAAGACGCAGAAACGTGACAGTGGTGGGCGGTGACGGGTTCGAACCGCCGACCTACTGGGTGTAAACCAGCCGCTCTTCCAGCTGAGCTAACCGCCCTGAGAAACCCATTCTCGCAAGATGAGGCGCGTTTCCTAGCGCCGCCGACGGCGCCGCGCAAGGGCGCCGTCCCCCGCAAAAAAACGCCGGCGCCGCTTTCTTATTTCGCGGCGCCGGCAAATGTTCGGGATATTCCCGCGGCGCCTAGTTCAGCGCGTCTTTGAGGCCTTTGCCGGCGGAAAATTTCGGCTGGATGGAGGCGGCGATCTGGATGGTCTCGCCTGTGCGCGGGTTCCGGCCTTCGCGCGCCTTGCGTTTTGCAGCGGAGAAGGTGCCAAAGCCCACGAGGCGCACATCGTCGCCGGACTTCAACGCATTGGAAATGGCGTCGAGAACAGCATTGACGGCGCGTTCTGCGTCGGACTTGCTCATGTCGGCCATGTCGGCGACCTTGTCGATAAATTCGTTCTTGTTCATTCCTCCGACCTTTCTATTGGGTGTTCATCGGACCGTCGCTTGCCGATCTCGATCGTTTGGAGAGTGCAGCTATATCGCGCCGATGAAGCGCGCGCGCCAAGGAAAAACGGCATGAAATAAGGGTTTCCTTTCCACAGGGCTTGCAACCTGTTGATAATGAACGTTTATTTTTGTGGGCGATGCGCCGCCGTCGTCCCGAAAAATGGCTTAAAACCTAGGGTTTTCCCACGGCTTTATGATTTTTCGAGCGGATTCGCCGAATCAGGCGCGAAAAACGGCGGACGGGATGTTCCCGCCCGCCGCCATAAATTTCGCCGATGCAAACCGGATTAGTGCGTCATCACCGGTTCGTCGCCGTCGCCGTTTTCTGCTGGCGCCGCGACGGGTTCTGTCCATTCAATCGCCGTCAGTTTTTGCGTCAATGCGTGCGACAGCACTTCGTCGACCGTTGAGACCGGGATGATTTTCAGCGCGTCTTTCACATTGTCCGGGATGTCGGCGAGATCCTTCTCGTTCTCTTCCGGAATGAGCACGGTCTTGATGCCTGCGCGCAGCGCTGCGAGCAATTTCTCTTTCAAACCGCCGATCGCAAGCACGCGGCCGCGCAAGGAAATCTCGCCTGTCATGGCAATATCCTTGTGGACCGGCACACCCGTCAGCACCGAAACAATCGCCGTCGCCATGGCGACGCCCGCAGACGGTCCGTCCTTCGGCGTTGCGCCCTCGGGCACGTGAATGTGGATGTCGGTCTTCTCGAACACCGGCGGTTCGACGCCGAACTCCGTCGCCCGCGCGCGCACATATGAGGACGCAGCGGAAACGGATTCCTTCATGACGTCTTTCAGGTTGCCCGTCGGCGTCATGCGGCCCTTGCCCGGCATTTTGACGGCCTCGATCGTAAGGATATCGCCGCCGACAGACGTCCAGGCGAGACCGGTGACAATGCCGACAGCGTCTTCGCCATCAATTTCGCCATAGCGGAATTTCGGCACGCCGGAAAACTCATCGAGATTGTCGGCCGTGACCGTAATCGTCTTCTCGTCCTTGGTTTCGAGCATGCGCACCGCCTTGCGAGCAAGACGCGCAATTTCGCGCTCAAGGTTCCGGACGCCCGCCTCACGGGTGTAGCGGCGAATGAGCGTTAACAGCCCATCTTCGGCGACTTCGAATTCGCCGTCTTTGAGACCGTGATTTTCGAGCGTTTTCGGAATCAGGTGTCGCCGCGCAATCTCGACCTTTTCATCCTCCGTATACCCCGGAATTCGGATGATTTCCATCCGGTCCAGCAGGGGCTGCGGCATGTTGAGGCTATTTGCCGTCGTAATGAACATGACGTCAGAAAGGTCGTAATCGACTTCCAGATAGTGGTCCTGAAACGTGCCGTTCTGTTCCGGGTCCAGCACTTCCAGCAACGCCGAGGCGGGATCACCGCGAAAATCATGGCCCATCTTGTCGATCTCATCGAGAAGAAAGAGCGGGTTCGACTTCTTCGCCTTCTTCATGGATTGAATGATCTTGCCCGGCATCGATCCGATATAGGTCCGGCGATGGCCGCGAATTTCGGCTTCATCGCGCACGCCGCCGAGCGACACACGCACGAATTCGCGCCCCGTGGCGTTGGCGATGGACTTGCCAAGGGACGTTTTACCGACGCCCGGCGGACCAACGAGACACAGGATAGGCCCTTTGAGCTTGTTCATGCGTTTCTGGACAGCGAGATATTCGACGATGCGTTCCTTAACTTTGTCGAGACCATAATGGTCCGCATCAAGAATATTCTCGGCCTTTTTCAGGTCGGTCTTGACCTTGGACCGGTCTTTCCACGGAATGGACGTCAGCCAGTCGAGATAATTGCGCACGACGGTCGATTCTGCGGACATGGGCGACATCTGACGCAGTTTCTTGAACTCGCCTTCGGCCTTTGTCTTCGCTTCTTTTGAGAGCTTCGTCTTGGCGATCTTTTCCTCGAGCTCGGAAAGTTCATCCTTGCCGTCATCGCCCTCGCCCAGCTCTTTCTGGATCGCCTTCATCTGCTCATTGAGATAATATTCGCGCTGGGTCTTCTCCATCTGGCGCTTGACCCGATTGCGGATTTTTTTCTCGACCTGCAGGACGCTCATCTCGCCTTCCATCAGCGCATAGACTTTTTCAAGCCGTTCGCTGACCGCAACGAGCTCCAGGAGTTCCTGCTTTTCTGATATCTTGATGTTCAGGTGAGACGCGACGGTGTCTGCGAGCTTGGCGTAATCATCGATCTGCCCAACCGATACGATGACTTCCGGCGGCACCCGCTTATTCAGCTTCACGTAAGATTCAAACTGTGAAACGACCGAGCGCGCCAGCGCCTCGTTTTCAGTTTCGTCGGCCTCGCCTTCGTCTATTAGCGCGGCTTCCGCCTCAAAAAATTCATCGGTCTTCGTATAGTCGACAATGCTCGCGCGAGACTCGCCCTCGACGAGAACCTTCACGGTGCCGTCGGGCAGTTTCAATAGCTGAAGAACGGAGGCGATAACGCCAACGTCAAAAATTTCTTCTGTGGTCGGATCGTCGTCGCCGGCGTCTTTCTGGGCGACGAGCAGAATTTTCTTGTCATTCTGCATGACATTTTCGAGCGCATTCACTGATTTTTCGCGCCCGACAAACAGCGGCACGATCATGCCCGGAAACACGACGATGTCGCGCAACGGCAGCACCGGGTAGATTACGTTTTCACTTAACTCACTCATTCTGTGCTCCTTGGCGCGCCGGGCCCGAAATTCAGCGCCAGACCGCGCGGGGGTCGGTTATTGTTCCGCCCCATTTGGCGGCGGTTTGCGAAGGGCCGCAACCGGGCGTTTTCCCCGGGCGCACACCCCTCAAGACGCGAAACGCCGCCTGTTGCGGCGGCGCTCGCTTCAATTATGTGGCGTCCCGGAAAGGCATTTCAAGGCGCAAAGCCTGCCCCTTGAATGTCAACGACTTAGGCGCTTGCGTCCGCCTCAACTTTGTCTTTTTTCCGGTCCGCATAAATATAGAGCGGCGTCGCATTGCCGTCGACGACTTCGCCGTTCACGACAACTTCAACGACGCCTTCCAGCGTCGGCAACTCAAACATCGAATCGAGAAGAATGCCTTCCATGATCGATCTGAGGCCGCGCGCACCGGTTTTGCGCGCAATGGCTTTGCGTGCGATCGCCGATTTCGCATCGTCGGTGAATGTCAGCTTCACATCTTCCATTTCGAATAGGCGCTGATACTGCTTGACGAGCGCGTTTTTGGGCGTCGTCAAAATCTGGATCAGGGCGTCTTCGTCGAGGTCTTCGAGCGTTGCGATGACCGGCAGGCGGCCGACAAATTCCGGAATGAGACCAAATTTCAAAAGGTCTTCCGGCTCAACTTCCTGAAGGATGTCGCCAATCCGGCGATCGTCCGGCGTTTTAACATCCGCGCCAAATCCGATTGACGATCCCTCGCCGCGTTGATTGATCACTTTTTCAAGACCGGCGAACGCGCCGCCGACGATGAACAGAATGTTCGTCGTATCGACCTGCAGGAATTCCTGTTGCGGATGTTTGCGCCCACCCTGCGGCGGTACTGAGGCGACCGTGCCTTCCATGATTTTGAGAAGCGCCTGCTGGACGCCTTCGCCTGAAACGTCCCGCGTGATCGATGGATTGTCCGATTTGCGGCTGATCTTGTCGACTTCGTCAATATAGACGATGCCGCGCTGCGCCCGCTCAACATTATAGTCAGCAGATTGAAGCAGTTTCAGGATAATGTTTTCGACGTCTTCGCCCACATAACCCGCTTCAGTCAGGGTCGTTGCGTCGGCCATGGTGAATGGCACATCGAGAATGCGGGCAAGCGTTTGCGCCAGCAGCGTCTTGCCTGAGCCCGTCGGGCCGATCAGCAGAATGTTCGACTTTGCGAGTTCAACATCGTTGTTTTTCGCCGCGTGATTGAGGCGCTTGTAGTGGTTGTGCACAGCGACCGCGAGAACGCGCTTCGCCTGCGCCTGTCCGATGACGTAATCATCCAGGACTTTATGAATTTGCTGCGGGCTCGGGACGCCATCGCCCGATTTCACCAGCGAGGATTTCGACTCCTCGCGAATGATGTCCATGCACAGCTCAACGCACTCATCGCAGATGAATACAGTCGGACCGGCAATCAGTTTTCGCACCTCATGCTGGCTCTTGCCGCAGAATGAGCAGTAAAGGGTGTTTTTCCCGTCACCGCCTCCGGTTTTTCCGCCGATTTTGCTCACTCGCTCTCGAACTCCTTATCAGCCCCGTTGAAACCATGGCCCGAAATCCTCCGGGCCGTTTGCTCTCGCCGGTTAGCTGCACTTTCTGCGCCAGACGCCTTACACAGCGCCGTATTCGACCATAATCCGGGCCAATCAATCAAGAAACCATTTCCTTTCAGGATTAACGCTTTGCGTTAATATCAGGCCTCGTTTTCATCTGAGATTGTCCGGTTCGTCAAAACCTTGTCGATCAGGCCGAAATCAATCGCCTCCTCCGGCGCCATGAAATGGTCGCGGTCGAGGGTTTTCTCAATGATTTCATAGGACTGGCCGGTGTGCTCAACATAAATCTCGTTTAGCCGGCGCTTCAATTTGATAATGTCCTGGGCGTGGCGTTCAATATCGGAGGCCTGCCCCTGGAACCCGCCTGAGGGCTGATGGACCATGATCCGGGAATTCGGCAGGGAAAAGCGCATGTCCTTGTCGCCGGCCGCCAGCAGCAGCGAGCCCATGGATGCGGCCATCCCGACACACATGGTGGAAACTGACGGGCGGATGTACCGCATCGTATCATAGATCGCGAGACCGGAGGTCACGACGCCCCCCGGAGAGTTAATGTAAAAGGCGATTTCCTTTTTCGGATTGTCCGCTTCGAGAAACAGGAGCTGCGCCACAATCAGGGTCGAGACAGCGTCGTTAACGGGCCCGGACAGGAAAATAATCCGTTCTTTCAGGAGCCGCGAATAAATGTCGTAGGCGCGTTCGCCACGGCTGGATTGCTCGACCACCATGGGCACGAGCGTGTTCATATATACGTCCTGCGGGTCCTTCATATCGTCCTCATTTTCAAGAACCCCGATCGCGCAGCGTATTCCGCGTGGCCGGGGTCAGATTGGCGGGCGCGCCGAAGCGCGAAAGGCGTTAACGTCTGTTCACTACATGGGGTCGCGAACCGCGAGACTCCAGCCCCTCGGCAAAAGCTTATCCGTTCGCCCTTAAGCGAGAGTTATTCTCTTGAAAAGGCAAGCCGTTTTTCACGCCGGTCCGATTTGGGCCAGCGCGCTCCGGCGGGAAACCGAATTCGTTAACGCAGCAGAGCGTCCGCGGTCCCGTTTAGGCGAGACCGTCATCCCCGTCCGGATCCTCAAGGAGCTCGTCCTTGGAAACCTTCTTTTCGGTCACCTCGGCCCGCTCGAGGATGTAGTCGACGACTTTTTCCTCGAACAGCGGCGCACGCAGTTGCTGCATCGCCGCCTGGTTGTTCTGGTAGAATTCCAGGACTTCCTTTTCCTGCCCCGGGAACGACCGCGCCGTATTGATGAGCTGGCGCTGGATATCCTCGTTCGGCACCGTCACTTCCGCACGCTGACCAATCTCCGCGAGCACAAGCCCGAGGCGCACGCGGCGCTCGGCGATCTTGCGGTAGTCCGCTTTTAATTCGTCCTCGGACTTTTCCTTATCTTCCTCGTCGAGTTCGGCCGACTGAACCTGCTGCCAGATCTGGTTGAATTCAGCGTCCACCATGCCATTCGGCAAATCGAAATCATGGGCTTCATCAAGCTTGTCGAGAAGCGCGCGTTTTACGTGGCCGCGGCTCAGTTGCTTGAACTCGCCTTCCATCTGTTCGGTGACGCGCGCCGTCAGGTCCTCCAGGGAATCCATGCCGACTTTCTTGGCGAGTTCGTCGTCGATCTCGACCTTTTCGGGGCCGCGCACTTCTTTCACATTGACGCTGAAGACCGCGTCTTTTCCGGCGAGATCCTTGGCGTGATATTCTTCCGGGAACGTTACCTTAACGTCGACGTCCTCGCCGGCTTTCGCGCCCACAAGCTGGTCTTCGAAGCCGGGAATAAACTGACCGGCGCCCAGCACCAGTTCAAAGTCTTCGCCCTTGCCGCCGTCAAAGGCTTCATCGTCGATCTTGCCGAGAAAATCGATCAGGACCTGATCTTTTTCTTTCGCTTTCGCGGTCTTGGCCTTCGCCGCATAGGTCGTCTGTTGATCGGCGATCCGTTGCAGCGCTTCGTCGATATCATTCTTCGGAACTTCTGCGACCGGCTTGACCAGCTTCATGCCGGCGACGTCCGCAGGCTCAAACTCGGGAAGGATTTCTGCATGAACGTCATATTCGAGGTCCGCCTCGCCGGCCATGACCTTGTCCATGTCGGAATGGAAATGGGGATGGGGCTGCGTCGCCGGTTTAAGGTCGCGTTCTGAGAAAGCTTTCTCGGTCGTTTCCGTCACGACCTCCTGGACGATTTCGGACATGACGCCCTTGCCGTATAGCTTTTTCAGATAGGAGACCGGCGCCTTGCCCTTGCGGAACCCTTTCAGGTGCACCTGGCCCTTGATCTCATCGAGCTTGGCCGAGAGCTTGTCGTTCAGTTCCGACGCCGGCACTTTAACCTGAAACCGGCGGTCGAGGCCTTCGGCGCTTTTTTCCGTAACTTCCATTTTTATTCGTCTCGCTTCTCTTGGCTCGCGCCAAATAATTCATGCCTTCACTGGGTCCGCGCAGGCTTCAAGAATAATGCCGCCGGCGGACTGACCGCCTTTTTCGCGCGCAGCGGCGTTGCTGATCTCGCTTGACTTCCTTCGCTTCGCGAAGGGTTCAAGCTCGTGGTGCGGATGAGAGGACTCGAACCTCCACGGGTTGCCCCACTGGAACCTAAATCCAGCGCGTCTACCAGTTCCGCCACATCCGCATGGCCGTCCGGCGCTCAAATTCCGACGTGAACGGCGACGGCGCTTGCGCGCCGACCCCTTGAAAGCGGGCTTCTATAGCAGGGAATTCGCCCCTGTCGAGGCTCAAAGCCGCTTCTCGAACCACATTACGTCGTAATAACGCCCGAACTTGCGCCCGACCTCGTTAAGCGTCGAAACGTGCGTAAAGCCAAAGGCCTCGTGGAGCGCCACAGACGCTGGATTTGGCGCAACGATCAGGGCGTAGGCGCGGTGGACCTCCGCATCGGCAAGGGCGCCGAATAAGGCCTGGTAAAGGGCGCGGCCGACGCCCTTCCCCGCACCAGAGGGCGCGACAAAGACGCTCGTTTTGACCGACGTGCCGTAAGCAGGCCGCGAATCAAACGGCGCGGCGTTAGCAAACCCGCAGATGACGCCTTCCGGGGTTTCAGCGACGAAAACCGGATGGCGCCGATCCGCGAGCAAACGATCAAGCCAAGCGCGTCGGCTCTCTTCGCTGATCGGGTCCGTTTCGAATGTTGCGGGGCTCCCCAGAATGAAGGGATTGTAAACAGCGTTAATACCGGCTGCATCGTCAAGGGTAGCGCGCCGAACGTTCATCGCTCCGGCGTCTCTTGTGCAACCGCCGCATCCGGCGCGGGCGGCGACAGGAGCGAACGGAGCACCGCCGGGACGGCGTTTGGCAGGTCGTCAGCGACAAGCCCCGGCCCAACCGCAAGCGCGGCGGCGCCGTGAAACCATGCGCCTGCGCTGGCCGCGTCGAACGCCGGCGCGCCATTCGCGCCGAGGCCGGCGATGAATCCGGCAAGCACATCGCCTGAACCGGCTGTCGCCAGGTCCGGCGGCGCATTGACGGTGATCGCGCAGCGCCCGTCCGGCGCGGCGATAATCGTGTCCGCCCCTTTCAAAACGCAAACGCAGCCCGCCGCCGCTGCGCCGGCGCGCGCTGCTTCAATGCGGCTCGAGGCTTCGACGTCTCTAAAGAGCCGCGAAAATTCGCCTTCGTGGGGCGTGATGACGTCCTGCGGGCGCAACGCCGCAAACAACTCCCGCGGATCGTCTTCGAAACTCGTCAACGCGTCCGCGTCCACAACAGCGAGACTGCTTGATTGCAATGCAGCCTTGGTTTTCGCCCGGGTCGCGTCGCCGACGCCGGCGCCCGGCCCGACGACAATTGCGCGCGAATATTGTGTCTTTTCTTCAAGCGCGCCGGAGATGTCGTCGGCGCTGTCGGCGACCCGTACCATGATCGACGTCAGATGCGTTGCGTTGATGTCCGCGGCGGCCGCCGGCGACAGCACCGTCGTAAGGCCGGCGCCGATGCGTTGCGCGCCAAGCGCCGCGAGCCGCCCAGCGCCGGTGTTATGCGGTCCGCCGGACACGACAAAAACATGGCCGCGATGATATTTATGGGTTTGCCATGTCGGGCGCCGCAATTCGCGGCCCCAAAGAGCCGGCTGATTTTCGAACGTATCGAGTTGAACGTCCTGCAACGCTGAAAGTGCAATACCGATATCGGCGACATCGACCGCGCCGCAGACCGCGCGCCCGGGAAAGAGGACGTGCCCCGGTTTCTTGGCGAAGAACGTCACCGTCCGCGCGGCATGAACCGCCGTTCCCATGACTGCGCCAGTGTCTGCATTGACCCCGGACGGAAGGTCGACAGCGAGCGCCGGCGCCGGGCTTGCGTTTATGGCATCAATGACCGCTTTCGCCTCGCTCTCAATGGCGCGAGAAAGCCCTGTGCCGAATATCGCATCAATGATGAGCCCGGCGTTCGCCAACGCCGAAGGCGAGAACGCCGAAATCTCGCCGTCATATAGATCAGCCATGAGTTTTGCGTCGCCCTTGAGCGCCGCGCGATCGCCAAGCAGGAACAGGCTGACGTCCCAGCCCGCTTCGCGGAGTTTGCGCCCGGCGACAAAGCCGTCGCCGCCATTGGCGCCCGGCCCGCAGATGACCGCAACCGGTCGCTTTGACCAGCCTTTCACGGCGACTTGCGCAACCGCATCGCCGGCTGCCTCCATCAGCGACGCCGCCGCGACGCCCTCCTTAATCGCCGCCGCCTCGGCGGCGCGCATCTGACTTGCGCTCAGCAAAACGACGCCCGTCACAGTTGACACCTCTTTCGGCCCGCGCTCTTTCCTATCAGCAACGCCGGCCCCGGCGAAGCCATGAGGCGATGCGACATGAAAAAAATCGAAGCGATCATCAAACCGTTCAAACTCGACGATGTGAAGGAAGCGCTTCAGGACGCCGGGCTTCAGGGCATGACCGTCACCGATGTGCGCGGTTTCGGACGCCAGAAAGGCCATACCGAACTCTATCGCGGCGCTGAATATGTGGTCGATTTCCTGCCGAAGCTGAAAATCGAGCTGGTGGTTGAAGACGATATCGTCGAAAGGGTGGTCACCGCCATCAAGGACGCCGCTCATTCCGGCCGGATCGGCGACGGCAAGATTTTCGTCTCGCCCATCGACGACGTCGTGCGCATTCGCACCGGCGAGAGCGGCGGCGCAGCCTTGTGAACAATGCAATCGACGTTGGCGACGACGCCGTAAAAGCGGTTGTCGACGCAATAAAATCCAGCATCGCAAACCGGGAAACGTTTGACGCGCCTTATCGGCACTGGATCCTGCGCGATCTCGCGCCGGGCGCCGTGATCGATACGCTTCGGGGCGAAAGTTTTGCCGCGCCGGAACTTGCGGGCGTTTCCGGCAAGCGGGAATTGCACAACGACCAGCGCCACTATTTCGACACCGCGAACGCCGCGCGCTCCCCCGCCATGGCGGCGATGGCGGCGGCGTATCAATCCGCCGACCTTGCGCGGTTCATAGGCGAGACGACCGGCGCCGACCTCGATGATACGTTTCTTCGGATTGAATACGCTATTGACGTAACGGGGTTCTGGCTCCAGCCGCACACCGATCTCGGCGTCAAGCGCCTCACGATCCTGCACTATATTTCAGATGATCCGGATCAGGCCGATTGCGGCACAGATATCTACCATGCCGACAAGAGCCACGCGAAGCGCACGCCATTTGCCGAAAATCTTGCGCTGATGTTCGTTCCTGGCGATGCAACCTATCACGGCTTTGAATCGCGCCCCATCGCCGGCGTGCGAAAATCGCTCATTGTCAATTACGTCACTCATGAGTGGCGCGACAGGGAACAGCTTTGTTTTCCCGATACGCCTGTCCGCCTCTAACGAGAGCGCAGCCGTTTCGTGATCTCCGCCGCGATCTCGGCTGTGGCGTCAATGGGCGCGGCGCTGAATGGCGAAGCCTTCGCACTGAACCGACGGACGCGGCCGGCGCGCTCCAGTTCTGACACGAACCAGTCGAGCTTCTTCGCAAGGCCTGCCGGACGCCACGCGTAAACGCCTGCTCTGGTCGCCGCGGCCTCGCTCATCATGTTGTGAGAGTCCGCGGCGACAATAAGCGTTTCAGCGCTGCGCAATATATCCGTATAAGGATTGTCTCCAGCGCCGCCCCAAATATAGGCGTCATTGTCAGACAGATTACGCCGGAACGTATCGACAAAACCTGGCGGTGTGCGGCGCGATGGCGTCACAGCGACGGACTGATAATTCTTTGATGCTTCGTTGATTGCCATCGCCAACGCCGCGGCAGCGGCTTCACCATAACGGGCGCCGCCGCTTGGCCCGCCGAGAACAACACCGAGCATTGGCTTCGGCAATTCGCGAACGGCGCCGTTCAGCGCTCCCTCATCGTTGGTCAATGCCGGGCCCAAGCCGTGGGGCGACGTCAGCGTCGAAAACACATTGGCGCCGTTTCGGCGATCGTGTTCGGGGGTCCAGACCAAATCAGCAAAGTGCGCCGGAATGCGCGGGTCTTTCAGCAATACAACAAATGTCTTGCCGCCGCTTTCACGCTTGACGACGCGCGCATAAGGAATGGCGCGGCGCCCCGACGCGATCAGAATGTCCGGTAAAGGGTGCGCAATGGCGCTGCCGGATTTTGTCGGCGCATCCTTCGGATCGATCGGCCCATAGGGCGCAAGCGCTGCAAATATTGGGGACGGCGCAATTACTTTTTCAAGCGCCTCGCCGCCAAGCGCCGCAGCGACCCCGGCGCATTGAACGCGATCGCCGATCTTTCCGTCAGTCAGGGTCCAGATCGTCATGGCGCAGCGCAGGCCATGTTAACGCCGAAAGGTGTATTCGCGATTCTTTTCGCATGCGCGAATCTTGCGGATGTCAAATTAGGAGTAAAATCTAATGTCTTCGTGAATTTCCGCATTATCTTCTAAGAATATACAGTTTTGTTGCAAAGTTTGCGAATGCGATGCTGCAGTGCAATAGTACGCTTGTCAGGCCGACGGCTTATGACGCAATGATGAACCATCAGACGCCGCGCGCTGATTTAGTGCGGTTTTCAAGACGGCACAAACAAGGAGCGAAGGGTACAATGAGCGCTGACGCTATTTTAAAGCGGATCAAGGACGAAAACATAAAATATGTGGACCTTCGCTTCACAGACCCGAAAGGCAAATGGCAGCACGTCACTTTCGATCAGTCGCTCGTAGACGCGGACTTCTTCGCCGATGGTTCGATGTTCGACGGGTCGTCCATCGCGGGCTGGAAAGCGATTAATGAGTCCGACATGGTGCTGATGCCGGATCCGGCCTCTGCCGTGATGGACCCGTTCTTCGCTCAGCCGACCCTCACCCTCTTCTGCGATATTCTGGAACCTTCCACCGGCCAGCCCTACGCCCGCGACCCGCGCACCACCGCGAAAGCAGCCGAAGCCTATCTCAAATCGTCCGGCGTCGGCGAAGACGCCTTCTTCGGGCCAGAGGCGGAGTTCTTCGTTTTTGACGACATTCGCTGGTCAGCCGAACAGAACAATATCGGCGTCGCGATCGATTCCGTCGAAGGTCCCTATAATTCGTCTACGGATTACGAAACCGGCAATCTCGGCCACAGACCGGGACCGAAGGGGGGTTATTTTCCGGTGCCGCCGGTCGACAGTTGTCAGGACATGCGCTCGGAAATGCTCTCCGTCATGACGGAGATGGGCATTGAACCGGAAAAGCATCACCACGAAGTGGCGCCGTCGCAGCATGAACTCGGCATGAAGTTCTCGACGCTGACCACCATGGCCGACCGGATGCAGATATATAAATATATCGTGCAACAGGTCGCCGCGAGCTACGGCAAATCCGCAACATTCATGCCGAAACCGATCTTCAACGATAACGGCTCCGGCATGCACGTGCACCAGTCGATCTGGAAAGACGGCAAGCCGCTCTTTGCGGGCGATCGGTATGCGGACCTTTCCGACACCTGCCTTCACTATATTGGCGGTGTTATCAAACACGCCAAGGCGATCAACGCATTCTCAAACGCCACAACAAACAGCTACAAACGCCTCGTCCCCGGCTTTGAGGCGCCTGTCCTCCTCGCTTATTCCGCGCGGAACCGTTCGGCGTCGGTGCGCATTCCCTGGGTGGCGTCGCCGAAAGGCAAACGTCTTGAAACGCGCTTCCCGGATGCGGCGGGCAACCCCTATCTAACCTTCGCCGCCCTGCTCATGGCCGGCCTGGACGGCATCGAGAATAAGATCGATCCGGGCGAACCGATGGACAAGGACCTCTACGACTTGCCGCCGGAAGAGCTGAAAGACATTCCGACCGTTTGCGCCAGCTTGCGTGAAGCGCTGACGTCGCTCGATCACGATCGAGAATTCCTCAAGAAAGGCAACGTCTTCAACGACGATCAGATCGACGCTTACATCGATCTGAAATCCGAGGAAGTGCAGCGCTTTGAAATGACGCCGCACCCGGTCGAGTTCGCTATGTATTATTCATTGTAGACTTCAGATCGCGATGAAGAAAAAGCCGGGCGGCGTATTTCGCCCGGCTTTTTTTATGGTCGTATTGGCGGCGACGCATCCCGGAATGTCACGCACCGGTCGCCAGATTTGCGTCTGGCAGAACACGAATGCGCACCCCTTCAGTCGCAGCGCGCCGTCGGCCAGCGGCGTAATTTTGCCCCGATAGGTGCGCCCGTCTTCCGGATTTGTGAGCCACCCCCCGTCCCAGTGATCGCCGTCCCATTCGAAATCGCCGAGAAAGGGCGCCGCATCACTCGTCGCCAAGAGTTCGGGGTCCCAGGACCAGACCATAGACCCGCACAATTTTTCAGGCGCATCAGCGCAAGACGCGAAACGCACGTGGGCGCCGTGTCCTTGCGTGGCGTAGACGCCCTCGGGAAAAACAGCCGGCGGCGCACCTTCCGCGACCGCACGGTTTGTCGTCGCGCCGAAACCGGCGGCGAAGACGACGCCCGCCGCAAGCAATGCTGTCGGCGCAGGGGATCGCATCGCCCGGACCGCCGATCCATCAAGGGGCGTGCCGACCGCTTGCGAAAACTTCTCGTGATAGAGCGGATGCTCGGTGCCCATCAGCCGATCCCACCAGGTGAAATAGAGACCGAAATTCCACCCGGCCTGCGCGTGATGCAGGTCGTGGTGCGTGACCGTGGTCATCCAGTCGAAGAGCGGCCGGCCCTCGCGGGTCTGCGGGAAAATCTCATAGCCGCAATGCCCCACCGCATTGCGCACGATCATGTGGACAAGAAAGACGAAAATCGCGAGCGCTGAAGTAGGGATGACGAAAAGCGCAATCGGCAGATAGACCGCATTGATTACCGCTTCAGCCGTATCGAAGGAGTAAGCGGTGAACGGCGAGGGATTCATCGATTTGTGATGAACCCGGTGGGCGCGGCGAAAGAGCCGCGGATGGTGGATCAGCCGGTGGGTCCAGTAAAACCATGCGTCATGAAGGACGATCAGCGCCGCCACATTGATCGCGAAATAAAACCAGCCGCGCGCTTCAACCGTCAGGTCGATTGAGATCAATCCGAGTTCGCGCCCGCCTACAATGAAGACGGCGCCGATGAGCGCGAAAACAGCCGCTGTGCGCATTGAGAATGCGATCTCGCGCAGCATCTGCGCCCTGTCCGGACGGCTCGACTGGATTTTTCGACCGGCCAGAACGCCGGCGAGCAGTACATTTATCAGCAGGAATGTACCCCCGGCGCCGATCGCATAACGCAGGATATCAATTGGCAGGATATGCAGCCAACGGGTTGCGACAAACGCCGCGCCCTCGATCAGCGGAGTAAGAATTGTCTCCATTTCGGCAGTTCCTTTTCTTTCAGTTTCGAAAAGGATGGCCGGCAGGCCGCAAGATTTCTCGGCAAATTCAGAAAATTGGCGGCGTTTTCAAAAACGATAAGGGTTTTTCAGGACTGATCAGTCCCCGCCCAACTGTTCTTTGCGGAATTGCGTGGGCGTCTTGCCCGTCGCTTCCTTAAAGGCGCGATTGAACGGCGCGATTGAGCCATAGCCAAGATCGAGCGCAATCTGGAGAATCTGACGGCGGGCGTTTTCCGGGTCTGAAAGCAGCGCTCGCGCCTCCTCGATTCGATAGGAATTCAGAAATGACGAGAAATTTCGGAAGCCGAGTGCACCGTTGATAAGCTTGCGAAGCTGGTGCTCAGGCAATCCCACCTGCTCCGCCAGTGCAGCGACGGTCAGCCCTTCGGCGCGGTAGGCGCCTTCTTTCATGAGCCCGGTCAGTTTTTCGAGCACCGCCCGATCCGCAGCGTTAACGCTGTCGCGCGGCGATCCCGGCGCGCCGGGTTCCTCAACAATCCTTTCGGAGTCGAACAATCCAGCTCGCGGCGTCAGCAGCCAGCCGGCGAACAGGATATTGAGCGTGAAAATCGCTGCCGCCTGAACATGCAGCAACGCGCCCGGAATGTTGAGGCGGGCGCCCGCCATTTCGACAATCGCAATGCCGATGCCAAAGACACCGACGACAATCGAAATGATGATCCGAAACCGACGCCGCGGATCCACAAGATCGTCCGGCGCATTTACAATCGCCAGGCGCAAAACGTCCGCAAACAACAACGCATTCAGGCCGAGATGGATGTATAGGAGCGCATCGGCAAGGAACCCCTCAACGACGCCGAAATATCGCGATAGGAAAAACGCCGGCAGAAGCGCCAGCGGCGCAAAGCGCCACCATCGCCAACGGAACGAATCATCGAAAAGCGCTGACCCGAACCACCAGAAAAAGACCGTTCCCCACATCGCGACCACCGCAAACGGCGCCGCCCACGGCCCCGGCGATTGCAGAAGGACATTGCTGGAGATCAGCACATAGACGCCGGTCGACAGTGAAAACAGCGCGCCAAGCCAGCTCGTTCGGGAGCGCCGCCCGTATGCGCCGAGGACGATCGCCAGCAGAAACGAGACCCCCGCCGCCCCGCCGCGCAAGGCCGTATCGATAATGTTGAGCTGATCGATCATGGGAGCCGGACGCTGCTGGCGGTCACCGGCAAAGTCAATCGTAACAGGCCCCGCAAAAAAATTACGTTTCGGCGCTTGACGCCGCGGCGTTTATATGTAACTTAGTGGTTACATGTTAAACAACCGCGATATGGACGCCGTTTTTCAGGCGCTGGCTCACGAAAGTCGACGAAAAATGCTCGATCTCGTCAAGGACGAACCGGGCATCGTCGTCGGCGCCCTCGCCGCCGAATTCGATGTTAGCCGCATCGCCGTCATGAAGCACCTCGCGGTTCTGGAAGAAGCCGGACTGATCGTTTCCGAAAAGGACGGGCGCTCGCGACGCCTTTATTTCAACGCCGCGCCCATTCAGATGATTCACGACCGCTGGACCACCGAATACAGCGCCTATTGGGCCGGCCATCTCACCCGCATCAAATACCTCGCCGAAGCGCGCGAGGCCGAAACCGATGACGACTTTAAAAAAAAGGGAGGCAAAAAATGAACGACAAGAAATATGTCGAAAAACAGATTTATCGCGTGCTGATCGAGGCGCCGATCGAGACCGTGTGGTCGGAGCTCGTCGACCAGACGAAGCCGCGACCCTTCTTCTGGAACGGCAGTTGGGACACGCCGGACTTCACGCCGGGCAAACCGTACCGCATTTCCGCCAATGACGGGAAAGCCGTTCCCGTGATCGGACGCATCCTCGAAATGGACCCGCCGAACAAGCTGGTCACGTCTTTCCGCCTCACCAACCTCCCCGATCCGGCGTCAACGGTGACGTATCTGCTTTCTGAAAAAGACGGCGGCACGGAATTTTCGCTCATCACCGAAAACGTCCTCGCCGGCACGAAAAGCGAGAAGTCCATGGCCGACGGCGCGAAGTTCATCGTCGAAAACTTCAAGTCCTATGTGGAGACCGGCAAGGTTACGTTCGGCGCGCGCATGATGCTCGCCATGTTCTCACTGATGGCGCCAATCACACCGAAATCCATGAGCGCCGAAAACTGGCCGTTCGAAAAAGCCGAATAACAAAGGAGAAACCCCATGGCGAAATCACCAGACGATATGGCGGCGACCATGATCGCCAATATGAAGGAAAAGACCGGAAAAACGCTGGCGCAATGGAAAACGCTTGCAAAAAAGTCCGGCGAAACAAAACACGGCGCCATCGTCAAACATTTGAAGGCCGAGCACGGCCTCACCCACGGCTTCGCCAACCTCGTCGCTCACAAGACCCTTGAAAGCGATGCGGGGTCAAAGGCCGCCGGCGGAACGGACCTTGTCGCCGCCCAATATGCCGGCCCGAAAGCCGAGCTAAAACCAATCTACGATGCGCTGATCAAGGCCGTCTCGGCGTTTGGCGACGATATCGAAGTCTCGCCAAAGAAAACCTATGTCAGTCTCCGGCGAAACAAACAGTTCGCGCTCATTCAGCCCTCAACGAAGACGCGCGTGGACCTCGGCGTTAACCTGAAAGATACGCCTGCGGACGGTCGCCTTGAAAATTCCGGGAGCTTTAACGCGATGGTGTCTCATCGCATACGCCTGGAGAAACCTGCGGACGTGAACAAAGACGTCAAAGCCTGGCTGAAAAAAGCCTACCAACAATCTTGAAACGGGGAGAAATTAAATGACGCAAGAAATATCGAAACCGCCCGTCTGGTTCTGGATTGTCGCCGCTGTTGCGCTTGTTTGGAACCTGCTTGGCGTTTCCGCTTTCGTCATGCAGGTGTCGATGAGCACTGAAACACTCGCCGCCCTGCCCGAAGCGGAACGCGCGCTGTATGAGAATTTTCCATTATGGGCGCTGATTGCTTTTGCAGCGGCGGTGTTTGGCGGCGTTATCGGCAGCGTCCTGCTCTTGATGAAAAACAAGCTGGCGCAAACCGCATTCATTGTTTCGGTCGTCGGCGTTGTGATTCAGATGATCTACAATCTCTTTGTCGGCAAAACGATGGATGTCTACGGACCCGGCAGTATCGCCATGCCGATAATGATCTTGCTATTTGCCGGGTTTCTGGTCTGGTTATCGCGAGCAGCAACGGCCAAGGGCTGGATCGCCTAGCAACGCAATGCTTTCGCCGCCTTGAATTCATGGCGTTGGTGCCGGACGAATGCCGGCAGCAGCGCCATTTTTTCCTTGGCGTCCTTGCCGTCCGCCAGACGGAAAAGGTTCTGATAGAAAAACGCCATGGTCGCAAAGCCATTGAGCGCGCGGATCAGGTCGACATTCGAACCGGGACTGAGGACGCCAGGTCCGATGCGCAGCGCTTTCTCGTAAGACGGCGCCGCATCGATCTCTCCCGACAGAAGTTTTCCAGGAACGTCAGGATCGACGCATAACGGCCGGGCGACGCCGATGACATCGCAAGCGCCCGAAGCAAGCGCCGCCTCCATCCCGGCGCGGGTTCGAAACCCGCCGGTGACCATCAATGGCGTTTTCACCGCTGCGCGCATTTCCTCCGCATAGGTCAGAAAATACGCCTCGCGCGCCCGTGTGGACTCGCGTTTTTGTTCCTCATAGCGCGCTTCCAGCCCGTCCATATCCATCATCGCCGGCTGCTCGTACGAGCCGCCCGAGACCTCAATGAGATCGACGCCCGCCGCCTCTAGCCATCGCGCGACCTGTATCGCCTCGCCGGGCGCGAAACCGCCTTTCTGAAAGTCGGAGGAGTTGAGTTTCACCGCAACAGTGAAACCGGAGCCGACCTGCGCGCGCACTGCCTCGACAATACGCAACAAAAGCCGCGCGCGATTTTCGAGACTTCCGCCCCATTCATCGTTCCGCAAGTTCACCAGCGGGTTGAGGAACTCGGAAACAAGATAGCCGTGTGCGCCGTGCACCTGCACGCCGGTAAACCCGCCAAGCTTCGCAGTCCGCGCCGCATTGGCAAAACGGCCAATAACGTCCTCAATCTCGTCGCCGGTAAGCGCCCGGGGCGGCGCAAACTGGCCGCCGGGTAAGTCTATAGCGACGGCGGACGGCGCCACGGGTTCCGCCGCGATCAGCTTTGGCGTCTGCCGGCCCGCATGGGAAAGCTGCGCCCAGATATCCGCGCCGTGTTCCCGCGCCGTTTCCGTCCACCGTTTCACCCGTGCAATCTGATCGTCGCTCGGGGACCCGTCGAAAACCACATTCCCCGCCCGCTCCAGATAGCGCCGGTCGACCATGATGTTGCCGCTGATGAGCAGACCCGCGCCGCCGGCGCTCCACCTCTGATACAGGGTGGCCAGACGATCGGTCGCGCGATTTTCAGTATCGGCCAGCCCCTCGGTCATCGCCGCCTTGGCGATGCGGTTTTTCAGGGTCTGCCCGCTCGGCAGGGTGAGGGTCGACTCCAGCATGTCGGTCATATTTCCACAGGAAGCCCGCACAAATATAGCGCATCGAATCGATTCGGCGTATGGCGGCGGCCCATTTTTAAAGATAGTAGAGCGTTATGGCGAGAAAAGGCGGCAGGAACGGGTCCGGAGACGACGATCTCTTCGGCGATTATTCCGCGAAAGATATCGAAGTTCTTGAGGGCCTCGAACCGGTGCGCAAGCGCCCGGGCATGTATATTGGCGGCACGGACGAGAAAGCCCTGCACCATCTCTTCGCCGAGGTTCTCGACAACGCCATGGACGAGGCGGTCGCCGGTCACGCCAGCCGCATCGAGGTCGAGCTGTACGAAGACGGCTATCTTTCCGTCACCGACAACGGCCGCGGTATTCCGGTCGACCCGCATCCGAAGTTCAAGAAGAAATCCGCCCTCGAAGTCATCATGACGACGCTGCATTCCGGCGGCAAATTCGACGGCAAGGCCTATGTCACGTCTGGCGGCCTGCACGGCGTCGGCGTTTCCGTGGTGAACGCGCTCTCTCACGACCTCATCGTTGAGGTCTATCGCAAACAGACCTGCTGGCGCATGACGTTTGCTGAAGGCAAGCCGCGCACCAAGCTTGAAAAGGTCGGCCCTGCGCCCAACAAGCGCGGCACCCACGTCATGTTTCACCCGGACCCGAAAATATTCGGGGCGAAGGCGGCGTTTAAACCGGCGCGATTGTTCAAGATGGCGCGTTCAAAAGCGTATCTCTTCGGCGGCGTTGAAATCCGCTGGAAGTGCGCACCTGAACTCATCAAGGACGAGACGCCGGCGCAGGACGTGTTTCACTTTGAGCGCGGATTGTCCGACTATCTGCAATCGCTCACCGGCGCGAAGCCCACCGTCACAACGGACATGTTCACCGGCAAGGTCGAGCAGAAAGGCGAAGGCGGTCACGGTAATTGCGAATGGGCCGTTGTCTGGGGCGCCGCCGGGTTCGGCGCCAAGGGCAATGAAAGCGACGGTTTCGTTAATTCCTATTGCAACACGGTCCCGACGCCCGAAGGCGGCACGCACGAAGCCGGCTTGCGCTCGGCGCTGACGAAAGGCCTCAAAGCCTATGCGGAGATCGCCGGAACCAAGAAGGCCAACGTCATCACCGCTGAGGATGTCCTCGGCACCGCGGGCGCGCTTCTTTCCGTCTTTGTGCGCAACCCGGAATTCCAGGGCCAGACCAAGGACAAGCTGGCGACGGCGGAAGCGCAGAAGATCGTTGAAGGCGCGGTGCGCCCTGCCTTCGACCACTGGCTCGCCTCAAATCCCAAGGAAGCCGGCCAGCTCGTCGACTGGGTCATCGACCGCGCCGACGAACGGGTGCGCCGGCGCAAGGAAAAGGAAGTCTCGCGCCAGTCCGCAACGCGCAAGCTGCGCCTGCCGGGCAAGCTTGCAGATTGTTCCTCGCCGGACCGTCAGACCACGGAGATATTTCTCGTTGAGGGCGACAGCGCCGGCGGCTCGGCGAAGCAGGCGCGCAATCGCGCGACGCAGGCGATTCTCCCTTTGCGCGGCAAAATCCTCAATGTCGCCAGCGCGGCGCGCGACAAGATCCTCGCCAATCAGGAAATCGCCGACATTACGCAGGCGCTCGGCGCGGGGCTCGGCGCGAAGTTCGATATCGAAAAGCTGCGCTACGGCAAGATCATCATCATGACTGACGCCGATGTGGACGGCGCCCATATCGCAGCGCTCCTGATCACGTTTTTTCATCAGGAAATGCCGGAGCTCATCCATGAAGGCCGGCTCTATCTCGCGCAGCCGCCCCTCTTCCGCCTCTCCGCCGGCGGCAAATCCGTCTACGCCATGAGCGAGACGGAACGCGACGCGCTCTTGAAGAAAGAATTCAAGGCGAACCAGAATGTCGATGTGGGCCGCTTCAAGGGCCTCGGCGAAATGATGCCGGCGCAATTGAAAGAAACGACCATGAACCCGGAAACGCGCACCCTCGCCCGGGTCGTGATCGCCGAAGACAAGCTGAAAGAGTCCGGTATTCTCGTCGACCGCCTCATGGGCAAAAAACCCGAAGCGCGCTTTCAGTTCATTCAGGAGAATGCGGCGTTCGTGGGGGACGCGCTGGATATTTAGGCGCCGTTTTGCCGCTGACCCGAGAACCCGAACTCGTAAACTTTTCGCTTGCTATCACGCCGCTCATTCCCGCGGAGGCGGGAATCCATTTTCAATGGTGCAGTGGATTCCAGCCTTCGCGGGAATGAGCGGACCGTTGATTTCGCGTTCAGATTGCAAAGTCATTATTCGATCTAGCTGCCGCCTTTTCAATTGCTCTGAGAACGATTGAAAGCACGAGCGCGACACCTCATATGGCGGCAATGTTGCTACGAGCTGCAAAATCGCAATGATCGGCGCGATCCTGTTCTTTCTGACGGTCGCGGGCGTCGCGCTTTACTTCGGCGCGCGCATCTACAAACGCCGTCGCCGGCGCGCGGCTCTCATGCAGGCGCCGCTCGTCGATCATCATCGCGCCATCATCAAACAACACTTGCCGATTTACGCGAAAACGCCCCTGTACCTCCGCGGGCGTCTCGACGGTTTGATCAATCGGTTCCTGGACGAAATTCAGTTTGTAGGCCGCGACGGGTTCGAAGTGACGGAAGAGGTTCGTGTCATTGTTGCGGCGCAGGCCTGCCTCCTCATTATGGGCCAACCCGATCGTTGGTTCCCGACCCTCAGCACGGTCATCCTTTATCCCGCCGCGTTCAAATCCAACGCGAAAAAGCAGGAAGGATTTGTTCAACACGACGCGAAACCGGTGCACTCGGGCGAAAGCTGGATGCGCGGGCCGGTGGTGCTCGCCTGGGATCACGCGGCGTTTGGCGGACTCATTGACGACGACGGACGCAATGTGGTCCTGCACGAATTTGCGCATCAACTGGACAGCGCCACCGGCGTCACTGACGGGGCGCCGCTCCTTGACGAAGACCAGAACGCATCGCGCTGGGGGCGTGTCTTTCAGGAGTCTTACGCACGCCTGAAAGAAAACGTCAGTACGCGAACGCCGTCAATATTCGACGCATATGGCGCGAGCGCACCGGCGGAGTTTTTTGCCGTCGCCGTCGAGACCTTCTTCGAAAAGCCAAAGGAGATGCGTGCGGAGGAACCCGACGTCTACCGGGAAATGACGCAATATTTCGGTTTCGACCCGGCGAAATGGTAAACGCCGCGTCTCAGGCAACGCCGATGCGCGACGCAATCCACTCATTCATCATCTGCAGGAAGTAAATGCCGAACAGCAGGATGAGCGGCGAAAGGTCGAGCCCGCCCATATTCGGCAAGGCGCGGCGGATGGGCCCGAGGAGCGGTTCGGTCAGCGCTGTCAACGTGCGCCAGATCATATCGACAATCTGGTTGTGGCGGTTGATGACGTTGAAGCCGATGAGCCACGACATAATGACCATGGCGATGATCACAAAAATATAGAGATCGAGGATCATATCGATCAGGCTGAACACCGGCATCGGGATCATGGGATCGCTCCAGAGGGCTTGAATGTGTCGTTGACCGCCGACTTAGGGGCGCCCGCGGCGATATTCAACCGAATCACCGCAGCAGCGCGCGCCGCCGACAGAGCAGTGGGCTCGCAATAGCGCCCACGCGGACGAAACCGACCCCGTCCCGGGCGACGATCATCAGCGAGACATCCGCCGTCGCCGCTTCATTGGTCGTGAACGGCACGCTGTCCGCCGCCCAGAGTAGGCGCCCGCCCACATTCGCCGGCGCCGCCTCGCCTTCCCAGCACCCTGAATAGGCGCAGACCGAGAACCGGCCGTCGCCGCTTGCCGATACCGCCATGGGCGTCGTTTCCGCCTCGGGCTTGGCGGCGCAGGAATCCACCGTGCACCACACCTCTATGTCGTTCGCGCAGACCCACTGGTCCGGCGGGACTTCCGACTTCGAGGCGGAAACTAGGGCGGCAAGCGCAAGCGCAATGGACATGCGGCGGCTCCTTAAAAGACGCGAGGCAGAGAGCCTATCGCGCCCGCCCGTTGATTGACAGGTCCGTCGGCATGGTCCTAAGACGCCGTCTCCCAAGGACGAGGGTCGCCAAAGCCAGTTTCGCGCCCTCGCCCGGTTCGGGGCCGTAGCTCAGTTGGGAGAGCGCTACGTTCGCAACGTAGAGGTCAGGGGTTCGATTCCCCTCGGCTCCACCATCAATATGCCTTAACTAATTGTTTTATAAGGTATAATTGTATTTCGGTGATTTCACGTCCCACGCTGAAACCTATTTTGAAGGGACGTACAATGACCAAACCAAACCACATGGACAAACCGCTGATCGTGGCGGGCTTACTGGACCTCTGGGATAAAATTTTGTGGTCCAACATTCCCAGCGCCGACGAGCTGCGCCGGCGTGAGGAATTCAAGGACTGCCCGCCGGGCTATATCCCGCATCGCGAACGAACTTGGGCGCAAGTGAAACGCGACTTGCGGAGGGGGCGATGAGTAAGAAAACAAAAACGCTCGCAATAGATCGCGAAGGATTCGATATCAATGAATGGCTAGACAAGGCCGACTACAAAAGAATCCATGCTGATATCGACAAATTTTCAAACGGACTCCAGAACGGTCGAGATCCGCTGTACTCGTTGGTTTCGGAGATATTTAATGCGCACAGCGAAGGCATGAGCACACGCGCAACTCGTCAGGAACTAACGATACGGCTCATGCACCTTTTTCATCGTGCAAATAGGCTTCAGGAAACTCGGCGAGATTGGCCTGAGATAATTCAGGTTTGGGAATCGATACTCCAGGATATTTTGTACCAGTTCGATGCGTTCGAAACTTTACTCGTCGGTCTGAAACAACAAGAACAAGTCGAAGGATTTGGATATGAGGTCCTGGAGAAAACTCTCAAACAAGTCAGAGAGATGCTCGAACAGGCTTGCGTCAAAATTGATTCAGACGTCAGACCGGCCATACCATCTTACTAAACTAAATGGCATCCGAATCGCCTTATTTTTAGTCCGTCCGGACCGACACCGTCGGACCTTAGCGCCGCCTCTTATGTTACCCCCCAATTCCATTCGAGGCGGCGCGCAAGATTTAGAATCCGCGCTCTTCCATACAGGCTTTAAATTTCGCGAAATCGTCATCTGACTTGAACGACCGGCTAATTGATCTCCACTCGCGAGAACTAATGTTGTCGTCCCTTACCGCCTTCAACATGCGCTGGATAATGCGTTGCTCGTCTGTCGTGTAGCCATCATTGCATTCGCCGACATCAGTGCGGATTTTTGTTTCCAGACTACGCGACAAATCTTGTGTTCCAGACGTAGTTTGACAAGCAGACACACAAAGAGCCATTGCAACAATAGCTGTGCTTACTTTAGAAAAGTGCATCTTGATTCCCCTGCAATTCACTTTCTCATCTAAAAGTCTCGGCAAGCTACCATTTATTAAGTGATTTTGCCAAACTCGTCTGTATTGCAATGCACCCGCCCAGCTTGACGCGGCGGTCAGATAACGCTCGGCTTTTCATTGTCCTTTTTTGGTCCTGTTTGGATGCATAACGCCCTGAGTGACCGGATCTCGCCAAAAGCTGACATTCGACATACCAATTCGATATTAGTGCCTTGACCTAAATCCTCGATCAAAAGTTATCGAGCATAACGTCATTAATTCTTCCCCGCACCCAATAACAAGCACGGGGAAGTGTTCACCAAAATGGCTAGCTTACACCGAATCCGTAACAGAGACTGTGCGCCTTACTCTGATTTTTGATTCACAATTCTCGGTATGCACAAGCCTGGCTACTCTCGGTGCATATCCAAGAATCTATGTCAGATTCTAACCAAAGCTGAGGATAATCTAATTGATATGGACCGCCCGCTTCAATTCCCGACAGCTCCTTGCCATCATTGGTGACGTACCAACATTTTATGATCGAAAAATTTCCGGTTTCGTCATTTAGTAACGCTTCAGCAGCTTTGAACTCCGCCCCGGTACCCGGTTGGATTGCTGGACAAGTTTCGCTTCCCTCTACTATTGGGTATTCAGGCTCAGTAACGCACCCCGCCAACAATGCTGCAAATGCAGCAAACGAAATATAGAGTTTCATTTCTTTCCCCATCTTGAAAATTTCGACTGACCCAATTGATATAACCATATTTTTCGTTGGTATTAAATCCCCGAACAAATACAGTGGTTACACTAACGAAGAACTTTCTTTATCCAATTCAAATAATTCAGCAATTTTAGCGCGCTAAGTGCTCAGTATGGTGCGTAACACGCCCTAAATAACCGGAACTTTTTCCCGAATGCCGACTTATTTCGGGTCAACGAATTGGCGAGATAGTACACTCAGTATACGTTTGGCCTCGTGTCGCCTTAACAACTTTCGGAGTCGGCGGAGCAGTTACTGTTTCGCGTTGGTAATTGACATATGCAGCTACGACACATCGATTGCCGTCCCTTGCGATGAAGCACTTGTGCTCAGAACCACCTGTAGCCGACTCATTGATAATGTTCCCTTCAGGTAGACCGCCCAATTTTGGTGCTCGCGGCATTGAAAATTGCTCGGAGAATATCTTACTATCGCCAAGATCATTAGGATTGCTGGATTGGTAGAAGGGTCTGAGGGTTCTACAGCTCTTTGCCTCTATGATTTTCTGAAACGTAAACAGTGAGCCATTTCCAACCTTCGCTGAAATCTGCACTGTATATTCAGACGGCCTAAGCTCCTCAGCTTTCGATACACTCGCAACACAGACACATAATAATATCACAAAGATTTTCGTGGAAATTGTCATCGATTTACTCCCCGATAATTGATACAATGGTCGCAACAACATTGTGATTAGTCAACTTGGTCGGCATCGGCCGTTAGACAATCCTTTTATGACTCTCACTCTGCATGGGCATTTCCTCCGCATCGATCTCCGCGAACGCCATTTCTGCGGCGTCAACGAGATTACGTAGGGTTGTGGCGTCGAGCCAGCGCCCAGCTATTGCCTCTGCAGCAATTCTAAAGGCTGGTTTGCGGCCGCGCACGGCGGAAAGCGTGTGATTACAGATAGGGTATCGTTTCGTCATTTAATGGTCCCTTCGGATTTAGAGACCGCCCGTTCAGAACGAAAATGGATGCACAGGCTGAAGTCAATGTTGACGAGCGAATCGGACCAATATTTGTTCAATGCTGCCCTCTTCGCTTTTCGCCAAAAGACACTCAATGCCGACGCCCGAATTCAAAGAATATGTGTCTCCGGCCTCTAAACGGGCTTCAACTATTGTTACAGTTCTTGCTCTAATATTCTTGCTCTACTTTGTTGATTTTCTTGAGACCAATGAAGGTGTTTCCTTATTGGGTTTGGGGGTCACCATACCACGCGAGCACGTTCCCGAATTCCTTTGGGTATTTCTCGTGCTTATGTTCGTTTCTTGGTTATGGAAGTTTGTAGGAGAGCGTCGATATAGCGGCACTATTCAACAGAAACTATTTCTTGACTACCGCGATGATCTTAGAAGCGTAACGACGAAGTTAAAGGAGTCTCGGAAGGCTCTTGTCGAAACCGAGGAAGGGTTCATCAAACGGATAAACCGTGATTCTACGGTTGGAAACTATTTTGACGTTGACGTGACAAGCCCACTCGGGCGCAAGGTAAGCAAAAAACACGAGAAGGCACTAATTGCTGATGCGCATTCCGCGTGGAAAGGTTACTCAGCAAAAGTGAGAGAATTTGATGATTTGTCGAAAGGTCGCGACGAATCATTAAAACGATTTCATAAAGTTCGAACGACAGAGTTTATTCTTAGTTGGCATGATTTCTTCGTATACGTAGCTGTTCCGTTGCTGCTCGGTTCATTCGTTATCGTAGTAGGGATAGTGAAGTTTTCTGTTTGCCACTGTTTGAATTTAGCGTTCTAACGTCAAACGTTGCCGCCGCTTTTTAGCTGCCACCGCAGCCGCCGCAACCTTTCCCCTACGAACCTTATTTACCTTTGCGATAGTGCCCCTCAGGTGCTTGCGGACGCGCCTTGCGGCCAGCCGTGAAACGCCCTGCGGCGCTTGCTTCGAATGACCGAATTCAATTGGAACGGCAGCGCTGTCCTCATTCAGAAAAATGACAATATCGTCCCACTTCACCTGCTTTGACGCCTCGTCCAGGCGCCGGCGCGCAGTCGTGCGCTGCTTAATCGGGGGCGATTCCGTTGTGAGTTCCCGGTTCCGAACGATCACCGTCCAGTCCGAGATCAGATCGCCCTCGTCGATTGGGGTGAACCTGTTTAGATCCCGACCAACCCGGCGGATTGTCTCCTGTAGGATTTCGTTCGTGCTGGCGCGGTTATCACGGATGAATTGTTTCAGATCGCGATCCCAGGACATTTCTTCAGCCAGCCTTTTTCGGTACCAGAAACTTTTTTTCTGACCATTTAGCGCAAAACATGCCCCCGCCGCCGGTCCGCGCCCCTTCCCAAGCGGTATGGGAACTACCCCCCGGGTTAATGAAGTGCGGCTGAGCTGTTGTCGTTGACGGCCTCTAGCTCACGACGAAGCTGTTCACATTCGAGCTGCGCCTCCGCCAGCTCCTTGGCCAGCTCAAAGAACCGGGGAGCAACCTCGTCTTCGACCCTTTTGAACACCTGCTCGCAGACTTCGCTGAACATTTTCGATTTTTCTTCGGACGTCATCGGAACCAGCCCTTTCGTTGATCGGTTTTCAAATCGCTAATATCCTTCGATAGCTGCGTTACCTTTGCGTCCAACGAATCTATTTCGTCACGCAGTTCCCGCTTCGCCTCGTCGATTTTCGTTTTCATAAATTTGCCAGTTTCCAAGCCAATCAATTCAACGAAGTCAGGGTCGTTCTCCGCCATTAGTAGCTACCTCCACTCAGCAGGCTAACGGCGTCTGGATTCAGTACTTGCCAGTTTATGTGCAGGGTGACGCTCATGGCGTGCGCCTCATTTTGAAAACAGGAGAATGTGGCCGCTGGCGAAGATGGAGTGTCGTCTAACTGGAGGCTGGCCTCGTTCGACGATTGAATCTCGATACCCTCCATAGCGAGCCCGATCTGGCCGGGGTCAGCAAGAACGATATGCTCGCCGCCTGTCGTCGGGACGCCGCTGGTGGCGTGCGCCGGCGCGTTCAGGAGTTCCCCTTGTCGCAATCCGACGAATGGGCGCGACGTACTGTTTAGCGCCGCATACGTCTCGGCCCGTGCAATGAAGCGCGCGCGCTCTAGGCGTGCGGAATAGTCTGCGATCAAAGCATTGAGGTCGGCATCGGGATCAGCGCTTCCGCCAACGGCCGTCAACCCGTTGGTGATTGACGCCGGCGTTGACGCACTCCCTCCATTTGCAGGATCGAGAAATGCCTCATCAACCGCCGCGGACACATTGCCGCTAATTTCCGAAAACAGCCATTCCTCCGCCAGACCATGACCGTGCTCCAGCAGTTCCGTCGAGGCGACAATGGCGCACCGGATTTTCTTTGGCTTGAGAATTGTTGAATTGAGCACGCCCTGCGAGATTGGAACGGGTTCGCCCACGGTGACGAAATGCGCTGTCGGCGCCGTCGTGCTGGCGTAAAGTCGCGTTTCCATCGGCAACCGCCGAAGCCCTAATTCGCCGATAACAGTTTGATCGATCAATGCGCTCAGGAATGTGTTCGAAGGAACATCGGCTTCTGGGAAAGCCGTTGGATCGACCGGCGCTTTATAACTGATTGTGCTGACTGCCTTTGTCGCTTGCGCATCAATACCCCATCGGCGTTCGACGTAATCGCGTGGATCAGAACCGTTAGATAACGCTTTGGCGATCACCGCTCGAAGGTAGCTTTTGATTTCTTTCTTCACAATTTTTCTTTCGTGAAAAAGGACGGAGCGACCGAATCGCGCCAGCCGCTCCGCCGGCCTATCCACCTAAGGAAGTATCCAAAACGGCGACGCCGAATCCGTTGCGTCAGACCGACGCCGCCGTCACACATTGGTGCCGCCCGTTGCGCAATGCCGCTTTGGGCTAGGACAAAAGTATCCGTTGCACGAAATAGTTCGAGGTAATTCAGGGTAACTCCGGGCAATTCCGGGAACCTATTTTTTTGCGTGGTCTACTATCTCGCTCAAATTGACCCAGACCCGTCCGCACCATTTCTTCTTTGAAAATGTTCCGTCGGCGACCTTGTTTCGAAGCGTCTTCAATTTCCAGTTGGTTACGCGTGCGGCGCTATCGATCCGAATCCAGGTGTGATCATGGATTTCGATCCTTAATTCACGGCATTCGCGGACAATTGCTTCAAATCGGTCGTCGTCATCGGGCAATACCGTCCCGCAAGTAGGGCACACCGTCATTGGCGCGCTCCCATTTTTTCAACTGCGGGTATGCGCAAATGTGCCCCCGCCGCCGGTGCGGTCGGCCCCGTGCCCACTATGCGGAACACCCCCCGGTTCATGGCGAAGCCCCTTCAGAAATATAGTGTAAATCTGCGTTCCGTCCGTCCGACGCGTCCGGGCTGGCGGACGATGTGGACGCTGCGGACGCAGATTCCGGGAGTTTTCTGATTTCGATTATTCGGCGGCGTTCTGAGCCTTCGCGCGGCGGACGAGTAATCTCAATGCCAATATCTCGGAGGTTCGGTGTCGAGCGCTTCAGGCTAACGGATAGGGCTGTGGCCGATTTCGGAAGCGATTTCGCACGCCATTCGGTATCATTTACCTGCTCAGTGAGCGCCGTCAGCAAATCGGTCGCCGTGCCCGTCCATTCCTGTCTTTCTTCCATCAATTGGCAAACACCGTCAGCGACTTCGTCAAGATCGATTGCTGTCGCAACGGAGTCTTCTCGGTTATCGTCATACGCCTTCTGAAACGAACCGGGATCACTGTGGGAAGTTTCACAAGCTTCGGCCCATTTTGCAAAATCGGCCATACGCGGAATTTTGTCCATTTGGATGTACGCACTTCGGTTGAGCCCCTCTACGACAGCGTCGTAAAGCCCCGCGCGGATTGATGGCAACTTAGCATCGAAGTCGCGCCAAAGATCCTCTTCGGTCCGGCGCTTGTCATCTGGAATGGGCTCCAACTCAACAAGAATGGCGCGATCCCGTGCGTCCTGTCTGTCCAGGAAATCGCCGATCCCGTTCAGGGCAATCGGACGCTGAGCGTCGATTATGATTTCATCTGAATCAGTGTGCAGTTGCCGTGTGGCGAATCCCCCACCGGTAGAAAGGCGGCATAAGGAGTCAGACATATTTGGTGAAACGCGGCTAACGTTGTCTATAGCGATGACATGGTTAGTTGTTGTACTGATGAATAAGTCGCGTTCTTCTCGCGGAAATGACTTGATCAGTATCTTGTTGGGATCAATAATCTTCCGCAACATCCGAAGAGCTGTTGATTTCGCAGACCCTTGTTCCCCAGTGAATACCAGGATTGGGTACGGCCCCAGCGGACGGACGGCGGCGCATAGCCAAGCCTTCACCAGCTCGAACTGATCATCGTCCTTCAGGTTAAGAAACTGCTTGAGCGTATTGAGATCGCCAAAGCCGCGCACGGGCGGTGCTAAGGGCAATAGGCCATTGGGCCGACGAAAATGAACCGGCACCTCCGCGACTATATCCCAGCCACTTTTGGATATCCGGACCGCGCGCCACGCTTCATCTCCAAGATCGATAAAGATGTCGCCATCATGTTCGCCGACGCGGACGTAGACATCGCTTAGCGGCCCGTCGAACCGGGCCATACCTTCAATCGTCGTTAGCGCCGATTGTACGGCGTCGCTGTTCGCAGCTGTCCCGCACCTCTGATAATATCGGTGAGCGAGCCACTGCTTGTAACCTTTCGACCGCACCGGCCAAGTTTCGACGTGATCGTCTACGTTGAGAATGGCGTAAGCGGTTCCCGCGTCGCAGTGGAAAAACTCGCCTACGCTGGCAATTTCGAGCAGTACATCGGCCGCCTTCGGTTTTTTCTCACCCATCTGCGTCCTCCATCGTTAGAAGCAGACCGTGCTGTGAGAAAACCCAGAACCGTTCGTATGCCGATTGCAAAATGGCGACATGGACGTCGTCCATCATCGCCGCGATTGGCGCCAGCATCTCAGGCGTCATTGGGCTTCCGTATATCGATCTCGTTGCGGCGGTCGGGCCGAAGACTTCCAAGAAGACGTCACCCGGCCGGTTATTCCGGCACCAGGCGGTGAATGGACTATAGGCGCGGGTTTGCTCTTGCGCGGCGCCAGCGCGCGCGATATATTCGTGATGCATTTTTTTCTTTCTACTCTCTTGGGGCGGTCTAACGGGCCGCCCCTTTTTCTTTGGCACCGGCAAGGCGTTCAGCCAGCTCAAGAATGTCAGAATTGCGCCAGGCGCTCTGATTAGGACCGATTTTAACTGGTGCGGGAAACCGCCCTTCTTGGATGCCGCGATACCAAGAGGTGCGCGAAGTGGGGATTATTTCGAGAACTTTGTCGATGCGCGAAAAACCTTCGCGTGGGAGAGTTGTTGAAATCATTTTGCCGTCTTTCTGATTTGGGCCGGCAATCGTCGCCGGCGGACGGCTAGCTATTTATTGGGACGTTCGGGACAAATCACGATACCCAGGGCACTGGCCTCGTTACCCGCACTTTTTGCGCCTTCAATATTTACGATGACCTACGTCGTAATATTCGGACTCGCGGCCACTCAACATGTCTTTTTCGACTTTCTTGTAGGAGTTTTTCATTTGTTCGATTTCACACTCGAACGGCGTACCTAATAATTTTTCTGCTGCAGTTTCATAGGCACGCTCCAACACTTCACGTTTTCCCCAAAGACGTTGGATTCGCAGCGCCGTTTTTACGCACAAATATCGGCGATAGTGTTTTTCTTTGTCACCGGCTCGTTTGACCCGTGTGTGAAAATCCTTTTCTGGTCGAAATTTCTCCCCTTTCCATGCGGCATCGATCATTTCGCTCACCACCGATTGCAGCCATGCAGGCAGCGGGAAATTATTCAAAGTGCACAATTGAAACGCTTCAACCAACGCCACGAACGACTCCGCCTCATTCCATGCTTTCTCTAGGCGCGCCATCTCACGATTATAAAATTCACTTTCCTTCACGGAGTTTCCCCAACCAAAAATGCTGACCAATCCGCCATCATCTCTTTCCGCTTCTCGAACAGCTTCGTTCTTCGGTAAGCAGCCTCGACTTTGTCTGGCACTTTGTGCGCCAGCGCCGCCTCCATAGCAGCATGCGGATATGCCGTTTGTTCCTCCGCCCAATCTCGAAATGCGCTTCGAAACCCGTGCGCGGTAACAGGTTCATTCATCCGCTTCAAAGCCGTCAAGAAGACCATGTTGCTAAATGGTTTGCCGGGTGATTTTGCGAAAACGAATCCGTCGTTCCCAGTGTACCCGCGTACACTTTTCAAGACCCGTACAGCTTCATCGCTCAGCGGAACTTTATGCTCTTCGCCCGCCTTCATTCGATCTGGCGGCACTGTCCAAACACGCTTGCGAAGATCGATTTCGACCCATGCTGCATTGAGAACTTCAGACGTCCGCCCCGCGGTGAGGATTAGGAATTGGAACGCCGCTTTCGATGCCGGCGCCATCTCAGAAGATTCTAAGCGTGCATAAAACGCGGAAACATCCGCATAAGGCATCGCTGCGAGGTGCTCGGCTTTCCGGCGCTTCTTTCCGAGCGCGGCGCCGACAGATGCCGCTGGATTTGGGCCCGGGCGCAAATCGCTCGCGATTGCCGCATCCAAGACGCGCGCAATACGTTGTTTTGTTCGCCGCGCCGTCTCACCCTTTGTTTGCCAAATGGGCGTCAGCGCCTTCGTGATAACCGGCGCATCTATCTGATCGATTGGCAGCCGGCCAAGCTTTGGAAAGGCATATTGCTCCAGGGAGCGTATCCAAGACGACGCGTGTTTTTCATTTCGCCATTCATGTTTGATCTGGTCGTAGAATTCGCGCGCATAGGATTCGAATGTTGGCGTTTCAGATCGTCGCCGCTTTTCCGAAAGCGGGTCCACGCCGTCGCGTACCTGCTTTCTGATACGGTCCCGCCATTCTCGCGCTTCGGCCAACGATACTTCCCGGGCCGATCCGCCGCCCAACTCCCGACGCACGCCATTGAAAGTAACAACGCAAACCCAATTACCGTTACCCTTCCCGTCAGTGCGTAGTGATAAGCCATTCCCATCGACGGTCTTGCTGCGTGGGCCTTTTAGGAGGGCTTGCACCTTCTTTACCGACAACTGGTTATGCCGAACGTTTGCCAGGGGCTTAGTTTCCTCGTGGGAATCGAACTTTGGGTCCCTACCCGAATCCCGCTTTGAAAGCGGGATTGAGTGATTTTCGCTGAAACAGCATGAAACGCTTTACAGGCACAAGTCAATGATATAGATACGTTTTTGGGACTGAATGAAACCGGGTGAAACAGGGGTTAGATAGACCTCGGCTCCACCATTTTCTTTATCTCGCGCCAATGCGCTGCGCGCATGGCTCCGATGGGGCGCCCTGACCGGGCGGCGCGCAGTCGCGCTTGCGAACCCTGCGGGTTTATTTCCATCTCCATTCAGTATTTGCGTCCTGCACAGCAGGCTTCGACGCCACGGCGCATCGTGCTACGACGCGTTCATGACCCTACTTGACGCGCTCCTGTTTTCGCTCGGCAACCTCGCCATCGTTCTCGCCCTCTTAACAGCGCTCTGGTTTGTCAGCATACGCATCAAGGATGCCAGCATCATTGATATCGCCTGGGGACCGGCCTGCGCGTTGCCAGCGATCCTCACCTATTTCCGCACGGACGGTTCGGACCCTCATGCCGCATTATTAACCGCGCTTGTCTCTCTTTGGGCGGCGCGGCTCGCGATTTATCTCGGCCGGCGCAATCTCGGACATGGCGAAGACGTCCGTTATCAGAAGATGCGGGAGGCGCAAGGGTCGGACGCCGCCTTCGCGCGCTGGTCTCTCCCGCGGGTCTACTGGCTGCAAGGGGTCATCGCCTGGATCGTTTCCCTGCCGGTGCAATGGGGCCAGTTCGGCGGCGGCGACATTGGGGTTCTTGCCTGGATTGGAACAGGCGGATTTGTCGTGGGTCTCTTTTTCGAAACTATTGGCGACATGCAGCTTGCATCCTTCAAGGCCGATCCGGCGAACAAAGGCAAGCTCATGACCAGCGGCCTCTGGGCGTGGACACGCCATCCGAATTATTTCGGCGACGCTGCGGTCTGGGTCGGCCTGACGCTGATCGCCCTAGAAAGCCCGCTTGGCGCATACACAATTTTCTCGCCGGCCGTGATGATTTTCTTTCTTGTTTTCGTCTCCGGCAAGGCGCTGACAGAAAAAATGATGGAGAAGAAATACGCCGAATATGCGGACTACAAGAAACGCACATCCGGGTTCGTTCCATGGCCGCCGAAACGCAACTGAGAAAAGTTGCGGCGACCCGCAGCGCAACGGTTTATAGTCGCGAAAATTCTTGGAGGCAGACCCATGGCCGCTACGCGCGAGACCCGCGACGCCATTGGCGAATTTGATTATGTGATTGTCGGCGCGGGCTCGGCGGGCTGCGTCCTGGCGAACAGGCTGTCGGAAAATCCGGAAACGCGCGTCTGCCTGCTAGAGGCCGGCGGCGTTGACAAGGATCCGCTGATCCATGCGCCGATGGGTTTCGCTTTTATGCCACCATGGGCGGCCACGAACTGGAAGTTCGACACGGCGCCGCAGAAACATCTCAACAATCGCATCTGTTACCAGCCGCGCGGCCGCGTGCTCGGCGGTTCCAGTTCGATCAACGCCATGATTTACATTCGCGGCAGCCGCCATGATTACGACCGCTGGGAAGCGGCGGGCGCTGACGGCTGGGGCTGGGACGGGGTCCTGCCCTATTTTAAAAAGGCGGAAAACAACGAACGGGGCGAAGACGCATTTCACAATGTGGGCGGGCCGCTCAATGTCGCCGATTTGCGCCATAAAAATCCGCTATCGGATGTGTTTCTGGATGCTGCGGCGAAACTGCAGTTTCCCGCCAATGACGATTTCAACGGCGCGGAACAGGATGGCGTCGGTTATTATCAGGTAACGCAGAAAGACGGCCGTCGATGCTCGTCCGCGCGCGCCTATCTCGAGCCGGCGAAGAGCCGGCCAAACCTTCACATTGAAACCGGCGCCCATGCCGAGCGAATTCGCTTTGACGGCAAGCGCGCGATTGGCGTTGAGTTCAAATCAGGCAAGTCTGCGAAATACGTCTCGGCGCGCGCCGAGGTCATTCTCGCCGGCGGCGCATTTCAGTCCCCGCAATTGCTCATGCTTTCCGGCGTCGGGCCGGGCGCCCATTTGCAGGAGAAAGGCATAGAGACCGTCGCCGACTTGCCTGCCGTCGGCCAGAACCTGCAGGACCATCTGGACTGGACGGCCATCCACAAAGCGAAAACGTCGGACGCCGTCGGCCTTAACGCCGGCTTTGCATCTGCGCTGCCGAAGTCCATCAGCGCCTATCGCAAGCGGGGCGAAGGCCCGCTTACATCGAACCTTGCCGAAAGCGGCGGCTTCATCCGAACCGACCCGTCAGAAAACGAAACTGATGTGCAGCTTCATTTTGTGCCGGGCATGGTGGACGATCATGGCCGCAAGCGCCATTTCGGTTCCGGGATATCGTGCCATGTCTGCGTGCTGCGCCCGAAGAGCCGCGGCGCCGTCACGCTTGCCTCGCCCGATCCCGTCGCCGCGCCAGTTATCGATCCGAACTTCCTCTCAGACGAGGACGATCTGAAGCGCCTCATGGCCGGCGCGCGAATCGTTGAGCGAATTTTCGCGTCACCCGCGTTTGAAGGCATTCTTGGCGAGCGGTTTTATTCAGAACCCGGTTGCGACGATGAGACCCTTGAAGCGCATATCCGCAATCACGCAGATACGATTTATCACCCGGTCGGCACTTGCGCGATCGGCGCTGTGGTCGATCCGGACTTACGGGTTAAAGGCGTTGAGGCCTTGCGCGTCGCAGATGCTTCGGTGATGCCCCTGCTCGTTTCCGGCAACACCAATGCGCCGTCGATCATGATCGGCGAGAAGGCCGCCGATCTCATTTTGAGTCAATAGTCTTTGTAGCGATTAATCGCAGTCGATTCGTAAAACAAACGGCCCGGCGCCGCGCGCACGCGTCGCCATGACGGCATGCGAGAGACGACGGCGCTCACCGTCGATAATCCGTTCTTCACCATCGCCGGGTAACGCGAGGCGTTCGCCGCTCGCGAAATATTGAATGGTTCGCGCATTCGCTATCACGCTGGTTTGTTTTGTTCCGTTGGGCGGAATGACAAATGTCTTCGCCGTTTCGGTATTGTCGCGCCGAACGGCGACGCCATCGACAAAGACGCTAACGGGCTCCGGGCATTCGTTTTCCACCTCAATCGGCCGCCCGACAAAGGCGAGCGCGGCAACCTCATCGCCAAACGGACCGGCGACATTTTCCATCCAGAGGCGGTCGCGCCGGTATTGTGCACTTCGACAATATTCTTCGCCAAACCGGCGTTTCTGCACCGCGTGGTGCTGGAAGTGCTTCATCTCATGGGCAAGCGTTGAGAGGATTATGTCGCTTTCGGAATCATCGCGATATTTTTGATCGAGGAGTATCGTGTCATCTGCGCATGACGTCGTCGCGACCGGACCATTGCCGCCGCGCAGATTGCAGAAACCAATTTTTACATTGCGGAATTCTTGCGCACCAAAAACACCCAACGCTTCGAGTGTATCAATCGCAGTCTGTACAGACGGATCAAAATTTGGGTACGCCGCCGCATTCGCTTCGCATTCCGCCAGTAATCCCTGGTCAAGGGCGCTAGACGGCAATGGGCCGACGCCGTCGAACGAATGTGCGCGCGCGCCTGCACATATTGCGGCGAGAAGAATTAAAATCGCCGTCTTAAGCGGTTGCATCGTCTTGTTTGTGCGGTTCGGCCTTCACCGGAATTGACGTCGCGCCGCTTGCCAGTTCCTTCGCGATCTCGATGCGTTTGGCGGCTGGATGCTTTTCCAGCGAAATCTTTTCCGCCTGCTGCAGCACGAAGCGCATGCCGCGCCTGTTGGCGATCTGGATCGAGATTCCGGGCCGGCCGTTCAGCTCAAGCAGCAAGGGTCCGCGTTCGCGATCGAGAACGATGTCAACACCGATATATCCCAGCCCTGTAACGTCATAGGATCGCGCCGCCATCATCAAGATGTCGTCCCAATACGGCGCCTGGACGTTTTCCAGCGGATGGGCCGTGTCGGGATGCAGTTCGATGAGCGTGTCGTGCTGCATCGCCTGACGCGTCAGCCCGCTCGCAATATCAACGCCCACGCCGACGCCGCCGCGATGAAGATTGGCTTTGCCGTCAGACTCCGCGGTGGGCAAGCGCAGCATCGCGAACACCGGTATGCCGCGCAGGACAATGACGCGAATATCCGGAACGCCCTTGAAGGAAATCTTGCCGAACACGTCATCAAACTTCACCCGGTACTCAATCATGGCAACGTCGGTCTGGCCGCCGAGCGAATACATGCCGGAGAGGATGTTGTTTATCTGAAACCGGATGACGTCCATGGTGATGCGCCGTCCGCTCGCCATCCGCCATCCGCCGCGCAAAGGCGATTCAACGACAATGATCCCCTTCCCTTGCGAGCCTTGCGCCGGTTTGATGACAAACCCGTCGTCACGCATCAAAAGGTCGGGCAAGTGCTTCATGTCGCGCGCATTGCGCACGACGCCGTATAGTTCCGGCGTCGGGATCATCGCCTCCTGGGCGACCCGTTTGGTTTCAATTTTATCGTCGACAAGGCGCAGGAGTTTGCGCGGGTTGTTCGGGTTGACGTAATTGATATTGCGTTCGTTGATGCCGATAACGCCGTTTTCGCGCAGCTTTCGGATCGACTTCAGCATCGCCTATTTCGAAAGCTCCCGAAAGCGCCAGAGTTCGGAGAGGCGGAGCCCCGTATACCGCCCCATCAGAACGCATAGCCCCATCAAAACCAGCAGCAATTCGGGAAACTGGTACATCCAGTATTCGACGAAATCATTGGTCATGGCGAGATACGTCACCGCCGCGACGCCGAGACTGCCCATTCCCTGTTTGATGGCCTCGCCCGCAGACGTTTCCTCCCAGACGATCGACATGCGCTCAATGGTCATGGTGAGAATGACAATCGGGAAGAGCGAAATCGACAGTCCGATCGCCTGATTGGAATTGGTCAGCGCAATGGTGATCCCCGCCATCAACATGACAATGAAGATGACGACCACCGCCAACCTTGGCACCAGCAGCAACTGCAATCGCTCCAGGTAAAACCGCAAGGCGAGCCCCAGACCGATCAGGACGGAAAACAGAATAAGCCCGTTCAATAGGGCCGTTTCGCGGAACGCAATGCCGATCAGAACCGGCATGAATGTGCCGAGGGTTTTGACGCCGATAAACTGGCGCAGAAAAACAAGGATCGTGATGCCCACGGGAATGGTGATCAGCACCTTGTAAACAAGCTGCGTCGTCAGCGGCAGATCGCTGAAGGTGAAAATGTGTTCAAGCCCGCCCCAGCGATGCGAGCCATTTTGCTGCACAAGATCGACCGCGGAGTTGCTGCGTTCCTGAAGCGCTAGCTGAACGGAAATGTCTTCTACGCCGGACGCGGAGACGAGATCGCGTGAGCCGTACCAGATGGTGAAGAAGCGGTTCTGGGGCCCTTCCGGAAAGAACCGGAAATCCTCTCCCTCCATATGGTATTCAAGCCAGTGTTTCAGATCGACGCGGCGCCGGCTTTCGCTGAGAAAGACGCCATTGGCAATCCGCGCCGGAACGCCCGCCGCGCGCAGGGTCTCCGTCGCAAGCTCGAGCCGGCGAAGATTCCCTGGACCATCGAGCAACACCGCCAGTTCGTCCGCATAAAGCTCGCCCTGATCGCGGGGTTTGAAGATTTCCGCGATCGCCAGGTCAACATAGGATAAATCGTCCGCTGATCGCCGGCGCAGATCGCCGGTCCAGACAATAAAGGCCTGGCGCCGGATCGCGTCTTCCTCAAACCCTTCCGGTTCCGGTTCGGAATTTCGGAACGCGGTCGGCAGCGGCGTGGACAAGGTTTCCCCTGCCGTCTGCGCCGTATAGCGAAGGACTTTCCGGTTGCTCGGATACCGGTAGGTCCAGATCGCCTTGCGGTTTCGCGTTTCGCGCTCGGTCGACAGACTGAGGCCGAAAGGGCCGTTATAAAACTGCTCCTGCGGAAATGTGCGCGCCACATCGCCGGCCGGAAGATAAACCTCAATGCGCGCCGGATCGTTCTGGCCTTCGAAGTCCAGGTAGATTTCAAAATCCCAGACGCTCGTCATCACGCCAGGCGCGACCGGATAACCCAGAGACAACGTCTTGATGAAAAAGATAACGCCGCCGGCGACGATCAGCGAAATTCCAAGGAGAATGGCGTGGCGAATGCTATTCATCGGCGTCCTTGTCGCATGGGCGGTCCGATGTGAATGATGTTCCGGAATCGACAATGACGCGGTTCGCGAGGAATTCCCGTCCGATCAACACGTCATATTCAAACTCGGCTCGGTCGGCGAGATTGATCTCCGCGCGGCCCACGACGCCGCCGACGCAGATCGGCATGCGGATGACAGGACGGCGAATGGTGCCGCCTACTTTCGTCTTGATCTGAACAAAGCGGATGACATTCTGATCGTATCGGATGGATCGCCCGCCTCGCCCGACGAGCCGGAAGCGGACCCAGTTGTCACGTTTCCCGCGTTTATAGATTTCAACGTCGCGGGCATGAATCGAACTCGTATCCGCGCCCGTGTCGAGCTTGCCTTTTAACTCCAGGGCGAGATTGCCGATCTGGACGTTTTCGAGATATCCGAGACGCACCGGCTCTTCGAGATCGGCCTCTTCTGTCTCGGGCGCAGCCTCGTCGTCCTGCGCCAAGGCGGCGATCGGCGACAGCGCCGCGAGCGCGCAAAACGCGCCGGAAACTATGTGACCGCGAATATTCATGGCGCGCCCTCTTTTGCCCACCCGACATTGGAACAGACGGCATTATCAGACAAAATTGAGAAGTAAATAAAGACCGACCGGATTGTTTCGCCTGAGACCGGGCGCCGCGCGTTTGACCCGGGGCCCGCGCCGTATTACCCAAAATTTGAGCCGTTCCGGGCCATATCGAGCACCCGAAAGAGAATGTCCGACCTCCTCAACGCGATCGAACGGCTTGGCGGCTGGTTCCGAAACGACGCTGTGCCCCTCTGGGCTCGCGCCGGATGGGACGCCAAAAACGGCGGCTTCTTTGAGGCGTTGGACTTCGACGGGCGACCGGTGCGTGGGAACAGGCGGGTGCGGGTGCAGTCCCGTCAGGTTTACGCATTTTCAATGATCGGAAAACACGGCTGGCTGGACGATGCGGACGCCATTGCGTCAAAGGGATTCGACTTTCTCGTAGAAAAAGCCTGTCCCGATGAGGCGCAGCGCGGATGCGTACATATCCTCCGCGATGACGGCGCCGTTATCGACGATCGGCGCGACCTCTACGATCAGGCGTTCCTGCTGCTCGCCTGCGCTGGCCGGATCACCGCCGCGAATTGTGCGCACGCTAAATCCGTTGCAAACGCCACGGCCGAATTCCTCGACCGCGAACTCGCCTCGCCCCATGGGGGCTGGTTTGAAAGCGACAAAAAAGAGCTGCCGCGACGCCAGAACCCGCACATGCATTTATTCGAAGCGTTCATGGCGCTTTTCGAAGCGACCGGCGACGCGTATTGGGGCGAAAAAGCGAAGGCCGTACTGGTTTTATTCGACCTCCATTTTTTCAATGAATCGACTGGCAGGCTCTCCGAAATTTTTTCCGAAGACTGGGCCAAATCTCACGATGTGCGCGCCGTCGCCATGGAGCCCGGCCATATGATGGAGTGGGTCTGGTTGCTCACACGCTTCGAAGCGCTTGAGAACGGTCAATCGCAAACTGCTTCGAAAGAAGCGCTCTATGGATCGGCGAGTGATTTCGCGGACACCAAACCTGGCTTCCTGCCTGACGCTGTCGGGTCCGACGCAGATATCGAAAATCGCCGGCTGTGGCCGCAGACGGAGTTTCTGAGAGCCGCGCTGTCAATGTCAACCAACCTCGCCGATGATTATGCGATGACCGCAGCGAACATTATCAACGCACTGTTTGAGACCTATCTCGATCAGCCGATAACAGGTCTTTGGTGCGATCAATATGACGGCGCCGGCGCGCCCATTGCGAAGGATGTTCCGGCCAGCATCGTCTATCATCTCTATGAAGCCGTTGCAGAAGCTGACCGGTATGCGAAAAAGGTAACGCCATGAAAATCCAACCGGTCATCATGTCCGGCGGCGCAGGCACCCGTTTGTGGCCCATGTCGCGCGCATCCCATCCCAAGCAATTCCTCAAACTCGTTACGGACCGAACGATGTTTCAGGAAACGGCGCTGCGCGTTGCCCCTGAAACAGACGACAAATTCGCCCCGCCCGTCGTCATCGCCGGGGCCGGCCATGGCGCCCTTGTCGCGAACCAACTCGCCGATCTCGATATCATCGCCAATGAGATCATTCTGGAGCCGTCGCCGCGCAATACGGCGGCGGTTGCGGCTGTGGCCGGCGCCTGGGTCGAGGGGCAAGATAAGGACGCGTTGATCCTGCTCATGCCCGCCGACCACCATATCGAAGATCCGGAGGGCTTTCGAAACGCTGTCGCCATTGCGGCGAAAGCAGCGTTGGACGGCCACATCGTAACTTTCGGCATCAAAGCCAAACACGCCCATACAGGATACGGCTATATCGAAGCTGGCGACGCCATCAGCGACGGCGCCTACCGGGTCGCCGCCTTCAAGGAAAAACCCGACGAGGAAACAGCGAAAGCCTATCTCAAAAAGGGCGGCTTTTACTGGAACGCCGGCATATTCCTGTTCCGCGCCAGCGATATGTTGGGCGAACTCGACGCATTCGCGCCGGACATTCGCAGCGCCGCGACGAACGCCCTCAAGGAAAGCAAAATGTCCGGCGCGGCGCGGCGCCTTGACGATGACTGCTTCAACGCCTGCCCGTCGAACTCCATCGACTACGCGGTCATGGAAAGAACCGAACGCGCCGCATTGGTGGCGCCGGTCGATGTGGGCTGGACCGATATCGGAAGCTGGAGCGAAGTATCTTCTCAATCCGGGAGCCCGTCGGTGATCGATTTCGGCGCCGAGAATATCGTTAGAACGGATGGTTTCGCTGTTGCGCTCGCCGGCGTTGATGGTTTGATTGTCGTCGTCACTGACGACGCCGTGCTCGTGGCGCGAAAGGACAATGCGCAGGAAGTGCGCGCCGTCGTTGAAGAGCTGAAAAAGCGCGGCCGCGAAGATCTATTGTAAAGGCGCGAGAAAACATGCCCCAGAAAATCGTTGTTACAGGCGGCGCCGGCTATATCGGCAGTCATGTCTGCGTCGAGCTCCTCGCGTCCGGGCGCGAGGCGCTGATCATTGACGATTTTTCGAACTCGCACCCTGAAGCCATCTCGCGAGTTGAGAGTCTTGGCCAATGCGGCGTCGAATTCCTGAAGGCGGATCTCGCCGATGCGGGCGACAAAAAAACGATCATCGAGCGGGTCGCATCTTTCGGCGCGGACGGCGCCATTCATCTCGCCGGCCTGAAAGCCGTCGGCGAGTCCGTTGCGCAACCGGCCCGCTATTACCAAGTCAATATCGGTTCGGCGCTGACGCTGATCGAAGCCCTTGAAGCGGCGAACGCCAAGTCGCTTGTCTTTTCCTCATCGGCTACGGTCTATGGCGATCTGAACGATAATCCGGTTACGGAAGACGGACGCACGGGCGCAACAAACGCTTATGGCCGCAGCAAACTGTACATTGAAGAAATCCTGAATGACATCGCCGCGGCGGACGGCGCCTGGGGCGTCGTCAATTTGCGGTATTTCAATCCGGTCGGCGCTCATCCATCAGGCCGGATCGGCGAAGACCCGAACGACATTCCCAACAACCTTTTCCCGTTCATCGCCCAGGTCGCCGTCGGACGGCGTGCGAAACTTTCCGTATTCGGCAATGACTACGAAACTCGCGATGGCACCGGCGTTCGCGACTATATTCACGTCGTCGATCTCGCCCGCGGCCATATCGCCGCCCTCGATTATCTTTCAAAAGGCAATCGCGGCGCGATCGACGTTAATCTCGGCGCTGGCCGCGGCTATTCCGTGCTGGAAGCGGTCGCTGCTTTCAAACGCGCGTCCAATCGCGAAATCCCGTACGAAATTGCGCCGCGCCGCGACGGCGATATCGCCGAAATTTACGCAGACGCTGAAAGGGCCGAAAAACTCTTCGGCTGGCGCGCGGAAAAAGATATTGACCAAATGTGCGCCGATCACTGGCGCTGGCAGCGCGAGAACCCGAACGGATACGAAGACGCCTAAGCGGCGCTCTCCGCAAACTGTCCGTATTTTCGATATGGTTCCATATAGGCCGGCAAAACAGACTCAAGGGTCTGCGGTTCGATCCCGAGATCGGCGATGACGCCAACTGAATCGTCCGTATTGACGATGTTGTCAACCTTGTTGAGCTTGACCTGGTCCTGCGTCAGCGGCGGCTCAACAAAAGGCAATTTGCCGGCAATTTGACCGACAAACCCGATAAAGGATGCTGCCGGAAACGGGATCGGCGCCAGAAAACGCGGCCTGCCGATCTCGCGCAGCATGATTTCCATCAGCTCACGGAACGTAAAGACTTCCGGACCGCCAAGTTCAAATATTCGCCCTCTTGCGTCCGCCTGTTCGAGCGATGCGCAAACAGCATCGGCGACATCGTCCACATAGACCGGCTGGAACCGCGTCTTGCCGCCGCCAATCAGCGGCAGGGGCGTAAACGGCGTTGATGTCGCCATCGCCGCGAAGCGATTAAAAAATTTGTCTTCCTGACCGAACACAATTGACGGGCGCAGGATCGTCGCTGTCGGTAGGGCGGCGCGCACGGCCTCCTCGCCCGCGCCCTTGCTGCGCGCATAAAGACTGTCGCTCGATGGGTCAGCGCCAATTGCCGAAACGTGGACGAAATCATCAACGCCGGCTTCAGCGGCCAGTTCCGCAATCGCCGCGGCTCCTTCGGCCTGAACAGCGTCAAAACCATTGGCGCCGTCCTGATAGAGAACGCCGACAAGGTTGATGACTGCGTCCGCCCCTTCCAGTGCTTCTTCAATTGAGCGCCGGTTGCGGATGTTAACCTGCTTCAGCTGGATCTGGCCGACGGCGCCCATGGGCCGGAGAAACTGCGCCTGATGCGGCCGGCGTACGCCGACCCGGACGCGCCATCCGCGCCGCGCCAGTTCGCGAACCACATTGCGGCCCACAAAGCCCGAACCGCCAAAAACGACCGCCAGTTTTCCCGTCACGCGTCCCGCGCTCCTTTTGAACTCAATCGGTGGGTGCCTAGCGGAATTTCCGCCGGGCCACAATTGGATACGTTCACGCGCGGCGGCCGCCGAAGAGCTTGATTGACAAGCCCGGGGCCCGCCCCTTATGCAGCCCATCCGCCGGGCCGTCGCGCTCGGAGCCCCCTGCCCAGGTGGCGGAATTGGTAGACGCGCTGGCTTCAGGTGCCAGTGGCCTTACGGTCGTGGAAGTTCGAGTCTTCTCCTGGGCACCACTCGCAACAAACGCATACCGAAGCGGCGCGCCAATATGGTGGGCGGTGCAGTCCCGGGGAAACCAGTCTTCACGGCTGAAATCACGCAAATTCTCGTGTTTTGACCTGTTTTTCGCTTTTTTGAGACGCAGATCTGCCCTGCTTTTGCAGAAATTTGTCACTAATCAGGGGTTTAGCCCGCTTTCACGTGTGAGAAAAAACACGTGAAAAACACGACACAAACACCGCTTAAACAGGTGCTAAACAGGAAAATAAAAGGGCCTGTTTTTAGGTTAGCAGGGCATGCGAATTCGCCACTGTTTGCAACTAGAAAGTCTCGGCTAAAGCGATGAATTCAGCCAAAATTCTTATTTGACCCTCGTTAGGGTTGCTTTTTTAGGCGCATCGATTAAATTGGCCCTGAATAAGGTTGATTTAGATCGCAATGACCAACGAGACGTACGGCCGCGGACAAATTGAGTGGGCCCTTTGGCGGGCCTTCACGCCCTTGGGTGTGAGCTCGGGCGATGCCCCGCGAAAGTTTCGCACGCGCATCAAGCGCCTCCTGGATATCGACCGGGAACTGGACCTGAGTAAAGCGGAGGTCCGCCCGGAGATTGAATACGCTTTTGCCGAGCCTGATGCTGACGCGGGCGTCGAGACCGCCTACACCCCTTGCGATGTCTTTTGTTTGGGCGTCGCCCTCGACCTACTCGATTCAGGGTTTAAGCAGTCGGAGGTCGTGTTTCTGATGCGGTATTTGAGGACTGACCTTGAAGAGTTCTTTCCAGAACTATTGAAGCCGCCCTCGATCACTGATCGCCAGCGTCATCGGGCCGTAGATCATCCCGACTTCCCTTCAATCAAAGAAGGCCAGCGCGAATACGCCGATCGACGGGTATTTGTGGTCCTAAAAAAAGTCGAACTAACTGAAATCATCCCCCCCAAGACCAAGAAATCTGCTGCTGGCCCGATAATTCTGGAGCCCGTGTTCTGCCACGGTGTCGAAGCGCTGGCAGAGGAGATTCACGACCTGATGCCCAATCGACGTCGAGCCGTGACGATACTTGAGCTGGCAGCCACTGCCCAGTCGTCTCGCGCCTGGTTAGCGAAAGCGCCGCCAATCCGCCGCGGTCGACCTAAAGAGAAGGAATAAATCAAAGTGCCTTTTCTTTGTTGTGTATCAAAAATCAACCCTGAATGGGGTGGCAATAATGGCTAAGCGAAAGTCTGAACCATTCAGCGCCCCTGATGGCGATTGGCCGGAAGACGCAAAAATGATCGCCGTTTCTGCGCTGAGGCCCTACGCCAACAATGCGCGGACCCATTCTCGCCGTCAGATCAAGAAAATTGCGGCGTCAATTGAACAGTTCGGGTTTTTAAATCCCGTACTGATCGATGAAGGCCATCAGATCATTGCCGGTCACGGCCGTGTTGAGGCGGCAAAGCAACTGGGCTGGAATGCAGCAGAGCATGCTGTTGAATATCTGAAACAGATAATCACGCTATCGTCAGGAATTTTGGCGCTGAGCGCAACATTTCTCGCGAATGGAGCGATGAGCTCATGGCATGAATTCATTTTTTTGTTGTTAGCCTGGACTGCACTTGCCTTGGCAGTTTTTTTTAGCCTGCAGACTATATCAGCAATCATTAAAAGCGGAATAAATACAGACTTCGCGTGGCATGAAAACCCTGGAAAAAGAACGGCCTCAATGGCAAAATATACATTCATAGCAGGGTTGGTGCTCTTTGTGATCGCTGCCGTTGATAGTGGTACAAATCAAAGTGAGAAAATCCTGGAATCCCCGATGGTGATCCATATTGGATGACGTTGCAGGGAGGCAAGTCTATTCTATTTGGTTGGTCGCTATGTCCGCAATGAGGATCAACCTGCCGTTCCGATCACTGAAGCCGAATGTCTGGAACGGGCCAGAAGTGGCCCTTCAAGCTCTTTACTCCAAATTATTTGATCTCAACGGCGGGTTCTGGCCCTAAGCAGTCATTGCCGCTTCCAAATTCAACGGCAAATTTCGCTACAATTGACCCAAGTGAGACTTACAATAAATTTTCGTCTGAAATCACAAATTCTGAAATCTCTTTAATATGGCACGCCGTACTATCGATTGTTGGCAAGCTGGCCTCAACACCATCCAGAAGTATCGGAAACTCGGTGCATCCAAGTATAACCGACTGTGCGCCGCATGACTTTAATTCATCAATCAGAGATAAAAAATACTCTCTCGCCTGGCGCGTAAATACGCCATGAGATATTTCGTTATAGAGTAACTCTTGGATTTTTTCCCTGTCTGCCAATTCTGGGATTACAACATCAATTGAGAATTTCTTATCAAGAACACCTTTGATAAAACTACCTTCCATCGTGTAGCGTGTTCCTAAGAGCGCTACCCTATCGTCGTCACGTGATTGAATAGTTTTTCCGACTGCCTTCCCGATATGCAGAATTGGAATTTCTACTTCTTCCTGCACAAACTCATGCACTCGGTGTGGCGTATTCGCGCAAAATGCCAACCCCTCACAGCCGACTAATTCAAGCTCTTTCGATTTTTCGATAAACAACTTACCAATGCTGTCCCAATCACCCTGCCGTTGAAATCTGTGAATTTCAGCTTGATTGAGATTAGCAATATAGAGAGGCGGGTTGACGTTGCTAGAGTACCGCTGATTCACAAGTTTATTGAGTCCGCGATAATAATCGATGGTTGAAAGCCATGACGTCCCACCCAGCAAGCCAAATTTTCGCATGAAATTCTGCCTCGTCTTTTGCGTCGGAGCATTCTCTTCGGTTCTCCGCGCCACATTCATCCAATGACAGATGCTTATTTTCGGCAACTACGTCCGGTTTCTTAGACGCAAAAATGAGCTAGATTGCCAGGCTTCGAGGAAATAATCTAATTCTCGCATCACGTATATTCTCAACTTACGAGGCCAATCCCACGAATGACTGTATATGGCGAATGGCGGAAGAATTTTTGCCTGATCTTATTTTGCTGTCAGTACTTCGCAATAGAATAGAATTGGGGCGATAGTCGCCACATCTATGAGGAATGATGGACTCACATAATTTCGTCGGCTAGACGCCACTACGCGAAAGCGATGCTTTACCCCCTGGTTTAAAAAGACTGCGTTCACTTAACCACTGTTTCCCTTGCTTCGCGCAGTCTCCTTGCCTAGCTTGCCGCTCGACCGTTTACCCGGATACTCGGAGATCGATTGATGACCTTTCCTTCATTCAAAATTATTATTGTCAATGCGAGCCTCGCGACAGTGCTTGCCGCTTGCGGCGCTGATCACCCTCAACCGAAAGCAGACGCCCCCGAAATCGCGGCTCCATCCCAGGTGGCCGGACAAGGTCAGACACAAGCCATCAATGAGTGGTTCGAAAAAGAATTCGAGCGCCAGGTGGCGCGCTCACCCATGTATCAAACGTTCCTCGGGCGGAAGACCAACTATGATAAATGGGACGACGCAAGCGACGCATTTGATCGCGAATCCCATGCGCTCGAAATGGCGGCGCTCGCCGAAATGCGCACAAATTTTGATCTCGAAAACCTAGACCCGCAGGCGCAACTCTCATACCGGCTCGCCGAATATAATGGCGACCTCTCTGAAAGGCGCTTTGCTTTTCGCAATCATTGGTATGAATTTAGCCATTTTCGCGGACCGCATTCGGGCGTCCCGCCATTTCTTATCAACCAACATCGTATCTCTTCGGTTGACGATGCAGAGGCCTACATTTCGCGCCTAAACGGTATTGATGAATATCTTGGCCAACATCAGGAAAACGCGGAAGCGCAGTTCGAACGGGGGATCTATCCGCCGAGATGGTCCTATGTGCGGATGATTGATACTTCGAGAAACATCATCTCGGGGGCGCCATTCGACGACAGTGACGAGACGTCCGCGCTTCTTGCCGATTTCATCAGTAAAATCTCAGAACTTGATATTGACGACACGGCGAAAAATGATCTGCGCGCCCGCGCGATTGAGGCGATGCTGACATCGATGAAGCCGGCGTATGACGCCCTCATCGCGATGTTCGAAGCGCAAGTGGAAACCGCCACGAACGACGACGGCGCATGGAAGTTGCCTGACGGTAAACAGTACTATGCGCTGCAATTGGAGGCGATGACTACCACCGATATGTCGCCTACCGAAATCCACAATTTGGGTCTCAGCGAAGTCGCCCGGATTCACGCTGAAATGACGGAAATCAAAAATAGCGTCGGCTTTGACGGGACGCTACAGGACTTCTTTGTCTATATGCGCACAGACCCGGAAGGCAGGTTCACCTATCCGAATACGGACGAAGGAAAAGAAGCGTATCTTGCCGAAGCGACGAGAATTATCGACGTCATGCGCGGCCGTCTGGACGAATTGTTCTTCACCAAGCCAAAGGCCGACCTCATTGTAAAACGCGTCGAACCCTTCCGGGAAAAAGCCGGCAGCAAGGCGTTTTATCAGCGTCCGGCGCCAGACGGATCGCGCCCCGGAATCTATTACGCAAATCTCTACAACACGGCGGACATGCCCACCTACCAAATGGAGGCGCTCGCCTATCATGAGGGCATTCCAGGCCATCACATGCAGCTCGCCATTGCTCAGGAAGTTGAAGGTCTCCCGAGTTTCCGCAAATTTGGCGGCATCACCGCTTACTCCGAAGGGTGGGGTCTTTACTCAGAGTTTATCCCGAAAGAGATGGGTTTTTACGAAGACCCTTATTCGGATTTCGGGCGTCTCGCCATGGAGCTTTGGCGCGCCGCCCGCCTCGTTGTTGACACAGGTATTCACGACAAAAAATGGACCCGCGAAGAAGCGATTGACTATCTTATTAGCAATACGCCAAATCCGGAGGGCGATTGCATAAAAGCAATTGAACGCTACATCGTAATGCCGGGTCAGGCGACGGCATATAAAATTGGTATGCTGAAAATTCTTGAGCTGCGCGCTCGTGCCCAGGAGGCCCTCGGCGATGATTACGACGTCCGGGCATTTCATGACGTGGTTTTGCGAAACGGGCCCGTGCCGCTCGCGATATTGGAAGAAAATGTCGATGCCTGGATTGCCGAGTCCGGCGACGCTTAGAAATTTCTTGCGAAGATCCCAATCATGTCTTCGTTGATCGAGCCGGGGTACAATCTGAGTATTCGCAATCGTGTCTTAAATTAATTATGTTATCGCTAAATCCCCGCTCGAGGCGAGCATTTGCATTGAAGGCTTTGGCGGCGACTAATGGCCCAAAATGGACGTTCAAACTATCGTATGGATAAGGTCTTGATCACGGGAGGACGGAATTGGCAATTGAGCTTTACTGGATTGGCGATCAAGACAAGCGAGAATTAATGAGCATTTCGAATGAGACATGGCGTCATCTTTCTAAACCTATAGGTTACCTTAAGAAAAAAACGGGCATATGGATCGATCCGCACTCAGATACTCGTCTGTCGCCGGACGGCGCAACATTGCTTTTGGAGGCGATCAACAGCGCAGGTACGTCTTACGCAAACGACCATCGTGATCTGCTCAAATTATTAGAGCTAAGTGCAAAGGAGGATCAGTGGATCCTATTCGTTGGTGACTAATTTTGGCGAAGGGCGGCCGGAGGCGTTAGATGAAAAACATTAAGTGGATTGTAGCGGTTGCGGTTTCGTTGTTGGTGGTGGCGCTAGTTGTCTTGTGGCCCAGCATCAGCATTACCTTGTCGACGGACAAATGTTTAGACCAAGGCGGGGCATGGGATTACGTAGAAGATGAATGTGTGAAATCTGAGTAGTGAGCTTAAGTTTGATGGATTCCTAGCGTTACAGTATGGTGTAAGTTCGATTCGATATTTGATTTGGGAAGAGTATTTAAATCAAGTGTCCGTTTTTGGCGAATTTTTGCCATTCGACGTACAGGTGCAATCTATGTCTGCTATGCGCGCAAAAGCGGACGTTAGATTGTGCTGCGACCGCCATCAACAAACTTATCTTGGCCGGATACCTAGGGTGATACGCCATCTTCCGTCTAAAAAATATTTTTGCTGGGCGGCGCATATTTGTGCTTGATAAACATCGAGCATCACCGCCTGGATTACCCGATACCGAATTTTCTCCGTGGTGCCCGGTATTGGCGCAGGAACATATATTTTGCGTTCCGCGGGCGCCGTTTGCACACCTTCTTCGCCTGACAAGCCACTTGCAAACCAAGCGCCGGCATAAAACGCGCCTGCTGTCGTTGTCAGGGCAAGCATGAGAGATAATTTCGATGGCGACGGCATTCAGCTTCTCCACTTGATTGGACTAGATGCGGCTTCATTCAATGCCGTGCGTTCTTTTCTTGGCTGCCATTCCGGCGTTCCAAACAAACACATCCATGCGTCGCCAAAAGATTTGGCGGTGAAAGAATTTTTTCCAATGCGCCAGAACCCGTGGAAGAAAGCGACAAACGGACTTGCTAGGAATCGAATTGGCGAATTGATCTCTGGGATTGGTTTTACGAGCCCGTAGACCGGCTTTTCTTCCTCGCGAACATAGGTGCCGAACATGCGGTCCCAGAGAATAAATATGCCTGCGTAATTGGCGTCCAGATACTTTTTATTGGAGGCGTGATGAACGCGGTGATGGCTTGGCGTGTTGAATATCCATTCAAACGGCTTTGGCAATCGCTTCACCGCTTCAGTGTGCAGCGCGGTCTGATAAACCTGTACAAACATTTCCGAGAAGAAAACGACGAACGGGTTAAAGCCCAGCAACACTAACGGCATGTGAAAAAAGATCGGCCATACGCCGTCCATGGGGCCAAAGCGATAAGCAACGGAAATATTGAAGAACGGTGAAGAATGATGAACCGAGTGGGTCGCCCACGCGGCATTCACGCGATGCATGAACCTGTGCTCCCAGTAATAGGCGATGTCAGCAAGTACAATGCAGACAAGCACCGTCGCCCAATTGATCGGGATATCGAACCAGGCGAATTGAGAGGCGCCGAAATAGGCAGTGATGTAGAGCCCGGCAAGCAGAAATATGTTGATGACGATGAAGGCGGCGAGCGTGATATAGTTCGTAATTGTGTCGCCGATCATCGACCAATTGAGTTTTTTAATCGCTGCGTATCGAACAAGCTCAAAAATCAGAAAGGCAATCGCAAAGGCGAAGAACCAGTCACCAATCCAGGTTTCCCAACCGTAGATCTCGGTTTCCGTTAAGGGGTTGAACAGCCAATCCATTGCGCTCACTCACAGTTTTTTATCAATGTTGACAATTTATCTAGCTGCGCGCTAATTGATTGTCAACTCCGACAACTAATGATGGTTCAATGGCCCGCCCCAGCATCAAAGAAGAACGTCGCGATCAAATTTTGACGGCTTTTGAAAGCTGTGTTGCGCAGTTTGGGCTTCACGGCGCGACGCTTGAGAGAGTCGCCGAAGAAGCCGACCTCGCTCGGGCGCTCATCCGTCATAATGTCGGGAATCGTGATGACCTGCTGAAGGCGCTGGTAGATCGCTTTTTGGCGCGCTCGCGGACGGCGACACACGCGATGATTTCCGAGCTTCCAAAACGCCGGCCAATGATCGCGCTGATTGAGCGCCTTTTTGATGCAAGCTATTTTGACTTGGAGCTGATGCTGCTTACTGAGGCGCTTGTTGCAGCGTCGGCGAATGACCCGATGCTTGCTGCAAGAATGCGCCAGTGGACCAATGACTTTGTCGGTTCAATCGAAAAAGTGGTGCGAGAGGAATTTCCAGGCGCCACGAAAGCTGACATTTCTGCTGTCGCTGCTGGCGTGATGGGAATCTATTTCAATGTCATTTCACTATCGCCTTTGGGCGAAATGCCAAAATTACTGAAGGCTTCAAAAAAGGCTGCGATGATGCTGGTAAATAGCTTAGACGCGGACTGATTGTGCTAACGACGGTGAGAAGGCCGTTCGGTTTGCAATCTTCGATTCGTATTCTCTAGAGCTAATGTCCCCTTTAGAATTTTCCTGAAATTGGAATTCCCTGAATAAGTCGTCCAAAACCACCAACGGAGATTTACGGCAAAACACGGCCGTACTTCTGCCTACTGAGATATAATTAGGGCGATTTCGGAGAGGCTACGCCCCGAAAGGCTCGGAAGTTGGGGCTCTCGGGCCTCACCTCAATAAGTCGTCAAATAGAGAGGACTGCGTGGTGGGCCCGGAGGGACTCGAACCCCCAACCTAGCGGTTATGAGCCGCCAGCTCTAACCAATTGAGCTACAGGCCCGAATTGCAGCGGCGGGCGCGGCAAGCTCGGAAAGCGGCGCTTCTTATCAGCAATCGCCCTGGCAATGAAGTCCCGCAAACGCGCCGCGGGAACGACATGATCAGGCCTTGATTTCGCCCTCGCCGTCCCGGCATGGTGCGGAAAAAGCACCAAAGGAGACATGTGATGCGAACGGCTTTGCTGGCGACGATCGGAATGATGGCGGCGGCTTGCGCGGCGCCGGGCGCAGTGGCGGAAAACGCCGCATCGCCCAGAACGCTGTCCGTCACCGGACAAGGCGAGGCCCTTGCGGCGCCGGATATGGCGATTGTGACAATCGGCGTTGAGACCGACGGAGACACCGCTGCCGACGCCTTGCGCGCCAACTCCGCGGCGATGTCGGCGACTATCGACAAACTGAAATCCATGGACATTGAAGCGCGCGATATCCAGACGGCGGGCATCAACGTCAATCCGCGATACAACTATGAAAACAATCGCCGGGAACCGGAAGTCATCGGCTTTCGCGCGTCGAATTCCGTGCGTGTGCGCCTGCGCGATCTCGACAAAGCCGGCGCTGTGATCGACGAAGCCGTCTCATCGGGCGCCAACAGCCTTGGCGGCGTTTCCTTCACCTTCGCTGACCCCGATCCGCTCTATGAAGCTGCGCGCCGCGATGCTGTCGCCGACGCCAGATCGCGCGCGACCCTGCTGGCGGATGCGGCGGGCGTATCGCTTGGGCCGATCCTGACGATTCAGGACGGGTATGTCGCCGCGCCGCGGCCGGGCATTCAGGTGACGTCGCAAATGGTCCGCGCGGAGGCAGACTTTGCTGCGCCGATCGAAGCGGGCGAGTCGGCGATCCGCGCCAATGTCACGCTGATCTACGAGATCAAATAGCGCAAAGTTAGGCGCTAGGCTTAATTGTACGTCACAGACCTTCAACACCGCTCATTTCCGCGAAGGCGGGAATCCAGAAAACCGCAGGAAAAATGGATTCCCGCCAATGAATTTGTCGGCCTTCGCCGACGGGCGCGGGAATGAGCGGGTCTTCAGGTTTGCGCTAAATTCGATTCGCTGTCCGGCGCTCTATTCGCCGGCAAACAACTCGCCGAAGAAATCGCCTTCATTCCAGGTCGGCCGCGTCTCGCCGTCGGCGATTTCCCGAGCGATGGCGTAATTTACGTCTGTAAAGCGCACGGCGTCTTTCCAGCGGATCGGCAGGGACATGTCGTCGCTGACATTGTGATAGTGGTTTGCGATAAAATCGCCGATAACCTCTTCACCGCCATTGGCGAATCCGGGCCACAGGAACACGGACGGTATGCCCTGTTCGACAAAGCGATAGTGGTCTGATCGCGTGAACAGTCCCTGCTCCGGCATCGGGTCCGGCGAAAGTTTGACGTCGATATCGGCCAGCGCCTTTTCGATCAGGGGCCCGAGCGACGAACGCTCGCCGCCAAAGGCGACAATGTCGGTAAAGCGGTGCAGCATCAGCGGCATGTCGAGATTGACGTTGGCGATAACCTCTTCGTCACCGAGCGTCGGGAATTGCGCGAACTGATCGGCGCCGAGAAGGCCTTTTTCTTCCGCTGTCAGCGCAACAAAGACGATCGTGCGCGCCGGCGGCGGGCCTTCCAGAAAGCGTTTCGCTGTTTCAAGAAGCATGGCCACCCCGAGGGCGTTATCCATGGCGCCGTTATTGATTACGTCCTGACCGCGACGCGGCCCGTCGTCGATGCCCACATGGTCGAGATGGGCGGTAATGACCAGCGCTTCATTTTTAAGCGCCGGATCGGCGCCTTCGATTACGCCGATTACATTTCGGCTTTGGGCGACTTCAAATGTCGCCGCGCCCGATGCCGTGATCGTCACGGGAAGGTCAAACCCGCGCGGAGAGACGCCGGATTGCGCAAGCTCTTCGCGCAACGCCTGATACGTCTCAGGCGCACCGTCGAACAGCAATTGCGCACGGTCAGGATTGAGGCTGATCGACCCTTTCAGTCCCGAACCGGAAACATCCGCCTTGCCGTTCGGGCGCACCCAGCTTGTCGCCGTCGCGACCGGATTGCGCATCACCTGGCGCCAGGGAAACAGCTTTTCGGTTACATCCGTATAAAGACCAACCGAAGCGATAGCGCCTCGGCTCGCAATGTACTCGGCCTTTGTCTGACTGGATCCGTAATGCGCACGCGCGTCGCTGGGGAACGCCTCCGGCGCGCCGGCGAAACGAACGACGACCTTGCCCTCAACATCAAGCCCTGCAAAGTCATCGTGGCCCAGCGCCGGGGCGTGAACGCCATATCCGACAAATATCGCCGGCGCGGAAAAAGATACCGTTGTCTCTTCCAGCGACGGGAAGATCTTGAAGTCCTCAAGAAATGTCAGCGTCGCGACATCGCCGTTCGCATTCTCAATCGACATGGCCGATGCTTCGGGCGTCGATGACGCCGTGCGCAAGGCGACCTCCTGAAACCAGCTTTCGCCATTGCCGGGGGAAAGGCCAAGGGCGTCCATGCGCGCCGCCACGTAATCCACCGCGGCATCATAGCCGCGCTTTCCCGCCTCGCGCCCTTCCATGGCGTCATCGGCGAGATAGGCGACATCGGCGCGAATGCGCTCGGCCGCTTCGTCGAGCATGCGAACGTCGGCGACTGCCGCAGCGTGATCGAAAACCGGCGCCGCCGGCGTCGCGCAGGCGCCAGCAAGACTTGCGCCCGCCAGCACGCAGGCGACCTTTTTGCCCACCGTCAATAAATTCATTTCCCAAAGACCTCCCCGTATGCAGCGCAAGGTTTGCGCAAGTCCGCGGCCCGTGACAAGGAGCCCGCGCCCAACCGCCATGGAAATGCGATTAAACGTGTGGTTTCTGCGCATTAGCGTGCATTCTTCAGTCGCTTGGAACATCCGCGCCAGTCGGCTATCCTGCGCGCAGTACGGAGGGGTAGCGTATGGCCAGACTTGCAACTTTAGCTGCGATTGTGTGCGCCGCGCCGGCGGCGCTTATGGCGCATCCCCATCAGGGCGATGCGGATCATCAGCACAATACCGGCCTCGTCCATGAAAACGGCATCGGCCCCGATCCCGACGGCGACACCAATCCGGCGACCGATACCCGTGTCCTGCCCTTTGTAGGCCGCGTACTCGTTGACGCGGAGGGCTCGACCTTTCCCGTCGTGAATTTCGAGCCGCCGCCGGGCATCCACGGCGAACCGATCGTGCAGGACTATTTCGGCAAATATGGCGTCAAGTTCGGACCGGGACTCACCTGGCAGATTTGCGAAGGCCAGCGTCACTTTCAGTACAATTCCATGTGCACCTATGAGGCGCCGACGAGCGGGCGTTTCGCCGCTGGCTATCGCAACCGACTGAACGAGCCTTTGGCGATTGAATTCGACCAGCCCGCCTGCCTTGTCACCATGTCAATTTATCCGACGGGCGCGGCGCAAGGGGAGCGTTTTGAATTCAGGATCGAAGGTTGGGATGCGGATGAACGCCCGCTGGACTCGGCCCGGCTTGAATTCGAATGGGAAAGCGAAACGGTCGTATTCGATAATATCGCCGGCGCCTATTTCATGGACACGCCCGCCAAGCGCATAACTGTTTCAATGAAGAGTCTCGACAATTATGATCCGCGAAACGTCAAAACCTTGCGTTACCTGATCGACGATCTCGCCTTTATCAGCGGCAAGTGTGACGACGCTGTCAATGAAGTCGAAACGCGCACCGGTCTGGAATTGTCCAGCCGGACCTATCGGCTGAACCGGAACGAAACGTCAGAATGAAAACGGCCCGCGCGAGGGCGGGCCGCATCAAATCGAATGAATTAGACTGGATTATCCGGCCTGATCGTCTATTGCCGCGTCCGGCGCGTTATTCTTCACGGACTCAATGCCGCCTTCCATGCTGGCCGCTGACTCATACATCTGCGACGTGCCGATGACCTGATGGTTGGCCGCTTTCAGGTTGAAATGGTGCTTGCCGTTGGCGGCTTCCTTGCGCTCATAGCGCGCGTCGTCGCCCGCGTTCTTCTGGACTGACGCAATGCCGTTCTCGGCGCTCGATTTCTCCTTGTAGCCTTCGCTCGCAAGGATGTTCTCGCCATTGCCGGCTTTCAGCCGAAAGCGAAATTCGCCGGCCTTATCCTTATAAAGTTCAAACTTGCCCGCCATATCGACGCTCCTTTCAGGTTTTCCGCGCCCCCGCGCTCAACTCCCCATACCCCATTGAGCCCGCCTGTAAACCATTCTGGCTGCATGAATTTTCCGCAAATGTTCCAGAATCGTTCCGTCTGGTCTAAACAGGCGCGATGAGTTCCGAACCTGTACCCTCCCCGTCGATTTCCGAGCGCGCCATGGCCGCGCGGGCCGCTGCGCCAACCGGTGAAAATGACGGCAAATCAGCGCCCTATCTCGAAGCCTTAAACGAGGAACAGTGCAAGGCTGTGCTCGCGACAGAAGGCCCGGTGCTGATGCTGGCGGGCGCCGGCACAGGGAAAACCCGCGCGCTAACGACGCGCCTCGCCCACCTCCTCTTCACGGGCCGCGCGAAGCCCTGGCAGATTCTCGCCGTCACCTTCACCAATAAGGCCGCGCGGGAAATGAAAGAGCGCATCGGCGCGCTCATCGGCGATTCGGTCGAGGGCATGCAATGGCTCGGCACCTTCCATTCCATCGGCGCGCAGATCCTGCGCCGCCACGCGGAGCTGGTCGGCCTCAAATCCTCCTTCACCATTCTCGACGCCGACGACCAGATCCGGCTCGCCAAACAAGTGATCGAAGCGGCCAATATCGACGAAAAGCGGTGGACCGGCCGCGGCCTCGCCTTCATCATCGACGGCTGGAAAAACCGCGGCCTGACGCCGGACAAAGTCCCCGCAAACGAGGCTTATCACTTCGCGGACGGCAAGGGCATTGATCTTTACACGGCCTATCAGGCGCGCCTCAAGACATTGAACGCAGCCGACTTCGGCGATCTGCTCATTCACAACCTGACAATATTCCAGGAGAACACCGACGTCCTCGCCGAATACCAGAACCGCTTCCGCTACATGCTGGTCGACGAATATCAGGACACCAATGTCGCCCAATATCTGTGGCTGCGGCTGCTGGCGCAAAAACACAAAAATATTTGCTGCGTCGGCGATGATGATCAGTCGATCTATGGCTGGCGCGGCGCCGAAGTAGAAAACATCCTGCGCTTTGAAAAAGATTTTCCGGGCGCGGAGGTTATCCGCCTCGAACGCAATTACCGCTCGACGCCGTCGATCCTCGGCGCCGCGTCCGGGTTGATCGCCGCCAACCGGGACCGCCTCGGCAAGGAGCTTTGGACTGACGCCGAAGACGGCGAGAAAGTGAAAGTCCGGGGCGTCTGGGACGGCGAAGAAGAAGCGCGTGTCATTGGCGACGACATCGAAGCGGAACAGATGAAAGGCCGGTCCCTTTCGGAGATGGCGGTGCTGGTGCGCGCCTCGTTCCAGATGCGCGCCTTCGAGGAACGCTTCAACACGCTGGGCCTCGCCTATCGCGTGATCGGCGGCCCCCGCTTCTACGAACGCGAGGAAACCCGCGACGCCCTCGCCTATCTGCGCCTGATCCGCTCGGCGGATGATGATCTCGCCTTTGACCGCATCGTCAACAAGCCGAAACGCGGCCTCGGTGACAAGGCGCTACAGGTGCTGCACAAAATCGCGCGCGCCCAAGGCGTTCCCTTAATGGCGGCCTCACGCATGGCGCTGGAAAGCGACGACCTGCACGCAGCGGCGCGGCGCTCGCTCGTGAATTTCGTCGACACGGTCGATCGCTGGACGCGCGACGCCAAAGACATGGCGCCCGCCGATCTTGCCGAACTTGTGCTGGAAGAATCCGGCTATATGGAAATGTGGAAGAATTCAAAAAGCCCGCAAGCACCGGGCAAGCTCGACAATCTGAAAGAGTTCATTCAGGCGGTCTCCGAATTCGATACGCTTGAAGGCTATCTCGATCACGTGGCGCTCGTCGCCGAGCGCAGCGATGATACAGGCGAAGGCCAGGTCTGGTTGATGACGCTGCACGCCGCGAAGGGACTGGAGTTTCCGGTCGTCTTTCTGCCCGGCTGGGAAGAAGAAATATTCCCGTCGAAGCGCTCACTGGACGAGAAAGGCAACGCCGCCCTCGAAGAAGAACGCCGCCTCGCCTATGTGGGCATTACCCGCGCGGAAGAAAGCTGCCGTATTTCGTTCGCCGCCAACCGCCAGATTTATGGGCGCTGGCAGGCGGCGATGCCGTCGCGCTTTGTAGATGAACTGCCGGAAGCCCACGTCGAAGTAATGTCCGAACCCGGATTATACGGTAACGCCGCGGCGGACCTTGCGAGTCATTCAAGTTTCGACGGCGAAAAACTGCGCGAGGACGCCTATTACGACAATCCGGGATGGCGCCGCGCCCGCGCCGCCAACAGCCGCCCGCGCACCGCCGCGCCCATGATTGAGGGACAGGGGCGCACCGTGTCGGTCAGCGCTCCCGGCAGGTCGAAATTCGCCAAGGGTCAGCGGGTCTTCCACCAGAAATTTGGCTACGGAATAATTTCGACCATTGAGGGCCAGAAGCTGACAGTCGATTTTGAACATTCCGGTCCGAAGAAAGTGATCGATACATTTGTGGAGGCGGCGTGATGGGACTCGACCTGTCCAATGCGCGCGTTCACCGCGGAAAAATTAGCGAGAGCGACCGAAAACTCGATTATGAATTCTGGCGCCGTCAGCCAATTGAAGCAAAAATGGCCGCAATTTGGGAAATGGCGATATTTCAATACAAGGTAGTCGAAGGGCATGGAACTGAACCCCGACTTGATCGAGCTGTTGGCGGCTTTCAAAAAAAACGGCGTTAAATACCTCATTATTGGCGGCATCACGAAGTTGATTGAATCTGATAACAACAAACAAGAATGACATCCTTCAAACTCATCTGGACTGGCGATCGGGACGCTCTTGAAGCGGCGCAAACCGCGCTCAGCGAATTGCTGTGGCCGCCGGCAGGCGCTGTCAGCCTCACGAAAGACGATCCGCTTAAGGACGATGCGGCCGCGCACTGGCGCCTGGAGGCATACTTCGAAGACGCACCCGATATGGATGCGGTGACGGCGCTCGTTGCCGACCTTGGCAAACCGGATGTGGAGGACCTCCCCGACATCGACTGGGTCGCCCATTCCCTCGAAGGGCTCGGCGTCGTGCGCTGCGGCCGATTTGTGCTTTACGGGGTTCATGACGCGGACAAACTCCCCGGGAATGACGGCGACATCCCGATTCGCATTGACGCTAATCAGGCCTTCGGCACCGGGCATCACCCGACAACCGCCGGATGCCTGTCCCTGCTCGACCGCTTCGCGGGCTTTGCGCCGAAGAACATTTTCGATCTCGGCTGCGGCTCAGCGATTCTCGCCATTGCGGCGACGAAACTTTGGGGACGCGATATCCTCGCAAGCGATATTGATGAACGATCGGTTGAGATTGCTGAGGAAAACGCAGCCTTGAATGATGTTGGCGCGCAAGTTTCGACCATCGCCGCGGCCGGTTTCGATCATGAAAAAATCGCCGCCGCCGCGCCATTCGATTTTGTCTTCGCCAATATTCTCGCCGGGCCGCTTGCCGAATTGGCGCCGGCCATGGCCGAACATGTGTCAAAGAACGGCCGCGTTATGCTCGCAGGGCTGATGGCCGAACAGGAAGACAGCGTACGGGCGGCCTATGAAGCCGAAGGGTTCCGCGAGATCAACCGCCTCGACCACGAGACCTGGCCGGTTTTGCTGTTTGTTCGAGGCGAGGCGCCAGTCAAAAACTAGAAAACTAATTTTCTCTGTTTCTTCGGCCATCAATTTCGACGAATGCGAGAACAGACTTGATGCTGGCATTGTCCCGGCAGAATAATAAGCCATCCGCCCTCTTGAGCCGCTCGCATATGAGCGCGATAAGGAACGCCACACTTTCCACAAATCATAGGCGCGCCCATGTTCCAAACCTTCGAACCCGTATCCGACCGCTCTTTCGCCGGCGTGCACCTGCCGCTCCTGCGCGCCGAAATGAAGAAGCAAAACCTCGACGGCTTCATCGTCCCGCATGACGATGAGTATCAGAACGAATATATTCCGGCGTATGCGGAGCGCCTGATGTGGGTCAGCGGGTTTTCCGGCTCCGCCGGCGCTGCCATCGTTATGCAGAACAACGCCATCGTTTTCACGGACGGGCGTTACACGCTACAGGTTCGCCAGCAGGCCGACAGCGCGTTCTTTGACTATGTCGACATCACCGAGGAAACGCCGGACCAGTGGCTTGCCGCGAACAGTCGGGAGGCGGCGCGGATCGGCTACGACCCGATGCTTCACACGACCGATAGCGTGCGCAAACTGAAAAAGGCCGCGGACAGGGCGAAGTTCATTCTTGTCCCCGTCGCAGAAAATCCCGTTGACGCCGCGTGGCGCGATCAGCCGCCGCATCCGAAAACGCCGGCGAAACCCCATGACATTCAATATGCGGGAAAATCAAGCGCGGAAAAGCGTAAGGACATAGCCCAAGCTGTGCAGGACGCCGGCGCGGACGCGGTCCTCATAACAGCGCCGCCATCCATCGCCTGGCTTTTCAACATTCGTGGCGGCGACGTCGCGCGTACGCCCCTGCCGCTGGCGCGGGCCGTGCTTCACAAAGACGGCGCGGCCACATTGTTCATCGCGCCGGAAAAAATCGACAACGCCCTGCCGGAATTTCTCGGCGACGATGTGGATATTCGCGGCGAAGACCAGCTTGACGCGATGCTCGAAAAAATGGGCCGCGAAAAAGCGCGCATTGGCGTCGACGGATCGCTGGCGCCGTCCAAATATGTGGATGCGCTGACGGAAAGCGGCGCGGCGATTGTGCCCATGAGCGATCCGTGCGCCCTGCCCCGCGCTGCGAAAAACAAAACAGAGATTGACGGCGCGCGCGTAGCCCATGTTCGTGACGGCGTCGCGGTCACGCAATTTCTGCACTGGCTGGCGACGGAGGCGCAGTCCGGCGACATCGATGAAATCACGGCGGCGAAAAAACTCGAAAGCTTTCGCGCGCAGCATCATGATTTGCGCGACTTGTCTTTCGATTCCATCTCCGGCGCTGGCGCCAATGGCGCGATCTGTCATTACCGCGTGTCGACGGAAACAAACGCAAAGCTTGAGAAGGGCTCGCTCTATCTCGTCGATTCCGGCGGTCAGTATCCTGACGGGACCACCGACATCACCCGCACGGCGCCGATTGGCGAACCGACACAGGAAATGCGCGATCGCTTCACGCGCGTATTGAAAGGGCATATCGCCCTTGCCCGGCTGAAATTTCCCGTCGGCACCAACGGACACCAGATCGACGCTATTGCGCGCAAACCGCTGTGGGATGTCGGACTCGATTACGATCACGGGACCGGGCACGGCGTCGGGTCGTTTCTTGGCGTCCATGAGGGGCCGCAACGCATCGCGAAGGCGCCCAACACCCAGCCGCTTCTGCCGGGTATGATCCTTTCCAATGAACCCGGTTTTTACAAAGCCGGCGCATTCGGCATTCGTATTGAAAATTTGATCGTCGTGCGGAGAACGGCGCCCATTGAAGGCGCCGACCGGGAGATGCTCGAATTTGAAACGATTACGATGGCGCCGATCGACCTCAGCCTGGTGGATAAAAACCTTCTGACGGCGGAGGAAATCGACTGGCTCAACGCCTATCACAAAACGGTCCGCGAACGGGTCGGGCCGAAACTGCCGGACGCATTGTCGGACTGGTTTAACGAGGCGACGCGTAAAATCTAACGTCGCCCGGGTCTATTCCGCGGCTGCAGCCGCTGTTTCCGGCTCGTCCTTCTTGGCGTCGTCCGCAGCCTTCGTCGATTTCCGTGTGCGACGGCGCTTGGGCTTTTCTTCCGGCGCTACGTCGGCGCTTTCGTCTGACGATGAAGCGTCATTGTCCTCATTGCTCGCATCGGACGATGATTTTTCCGCGTCTTTTGCTTCGTCGCGGCGGCGATTGTTTCGCCCGCTAGAGCGTTCATTTTGCTGACGCTCGCCGGACTTGTTGTCGCCATCCCCCACATTGGGCTGATCGCCGTCGGCGTCCACTGATTGTTGCTGCTGTTGTTGCGGCGGCTGCTGGGCGCGGATCAGGCGGAAATAATGCTCCGCATGCTGCAGGTAGCTCTCCGCCTTGACGCGGTCCCCGGCCGACGACGCGTCGCGCGCGAGCGCCGTGTACTTGTCGTAAATCTGATTGGCGGTGCCCCGAATACGGACATCAGGCCCATTGGAGTCGAGCGCCCGATTCGGGTTTGACCCGCCCTGGCGCCGGCGTTGGTTGCGGCCTCGCTTCATATCCTGTCCTTACGCTTTCCCCTATGGGCCGGCGGGCAAGCGCGATGCGCCCGTCGACTAAATCTTTGCTGATTTTGGAAACCGGAGGCGACGCCCGGGTCGCCCGTCAAATCATTCGTTTTGTTTTTCCAATGCGCAGCGCACGCTGCCGACAAAAGCCAGACCCTTTCAACAGCCAGCCTTGGTGATGGAGTTTCGACAAGACCTGCGCCGCAAAGCGCTGCGATCTGCGATGTCTACGGACATATTACCCTTTTACGGGGCAAGATCAATCCCCTATTCGCCGACCCTGCTGATCGCTGCGGCCCGCTCCCGGGCGGCCAGATCGCGGATGATTTCGACGCCCGAGCCCGGCAAAGCCGCCGATGCGATCTCGCGGATCGCCGCGCCCTGTTTGGGGTCTCCGTATTCGACAATGACGAGGCCGCCGGGCGCCAGATGGTCGCCAATCTCGCTGAAGATCCGCCGATAGTGATCAAGTCCGTCGGCGCCGCCAAAAAGGGCGCTGGACGGTTCAAACCCTGAAACATCGACCATCAGCCCAGCGCGGTCGTCATCCGGAATATAGGGCGCATTGGCGAGAATGAGGTCATAGGCGCCGTCAATGGCGGCGAACCAGTCGCTGACGATGAATTCTGTGCGGGCCTCGAGCCCCAGCGCCGCTGCATTTTGCTTCGCGATCGCAATCGCCTGTTCCGAGATATCGACGCCGACGCCGCTGGCGCTCTGCGCCTCGTGCAACATGGCGCACAAGAGGCAGCCGGAGCCGGCGCCAAGATCAAGAATGCGAAGCGGCGCTGTTGTGTCCACGCGCCGGCATGCGGTTTCGATGAGGCATTCAGAATCGGCGCGCGGCACCAGGACGTCCGGCGTCACGCGAAATCGCAGACCCCAGAATTCTTTCTCGCCGACAATATAAGCGACCGGTTCGCCGGACGCCCGTCGCAAAAGCAGGTCGCGATACTTCGTTTGCGCATCGTCCGTGGGTTGTTCCGATGCGCGAGCGATTAGCGCTGCGTCATCACAATCGAGTACAAACTTTGCGAGAACGCGGGCGTCGAGCCGCGGCGATTGAGAACCTTCGAGAAGACCCGCGCCGTCGCGCACCATCGCCTCAATCGTCGACGAAGACTTGGGTTCAGGGGCCATCGCCCTGCATTTCCGCAAGACGGTCAGCGCGGTCCTGTGTAATCAACGCCTCGACTAGTTCGCTTAAGGCGTCGCCGCGAATGATTTCGTCGAGATTGTAAAGCGTCAGGTTGATACGGTGATCGGTGACGCGGCTTTGCGGATAATTATAGGTGCGAATGCGCTCTGACCGATCGCCGGAGCCGACCATGCCTTTTCGTTCCGCAGCGCGTTCTGCATCGACGCGCGCACGTTCCGCCTCATAAAGTCGCGCACGCAAGACCTGCATCGCCTTGGCCCTGTTTTTGTGCTGCGACTTTTCATCCTGCTGGCTGACGACAACGCCTGTCGGGATGTGCGTAATACGCACCGCGGAGTCGGTTGTGTTTACAGACTGGCCGCCGGGACCGGACGCGCGAAAGACGTCAATGCGCAAATCGCTCTCGTTGATTTCAATGTCCACATCTTCCGGTTCCGGCAGAACAGCAACGGTCGCGGCGGAAGTGTGGACGCGCCCTTGCGTTTCCGTCACGGGCACGCGCTGTACACGGTGGACGCCAGCCTCGAACTTCATTTTGGCGAAGACGCCGTCGCCATTGACGCTCGCCTGAATTTCCTTGTAGCCGCCGGCCTCGGATTCCGACGCGGACAGAACATCAACTTTCCATCCGCTTAACGAGGCAAAGCGCTGATACATGCGGAAAAGATCGCCGGCGAAGAGCGCGGCTTCATCGCCGCCCGTGCCCGCGCGCACTTCCAGAATGACGGATGAATCGTCCGCCTTGTCTTTCGGCAGGAGGAGAAGCTGCATTTCCTGCTCAAGGCCGGGAAGGCCTTCGCGCAATTCGCCCAGTTCGTCCCGCGCGAGCGCCGCCATTTCCGCATCATCGCCGGCGACGAGATCTTCAAGATCGACCAGCTGCTTGCGCGCATCGATCAGCTCGCGGCTTTTCTCGACCACGGGCCGCAATTCCCCATGCTCCTTTGAAAGCGCAACAATGTCGCCTTCGCCGGAAGAAAGCCGCGCTTCGATCTCATCGAACTTGGCGATGAGCGCGTCGAGTTTTTCCTGAGGGATCACGCAGCCGGTTCCTGTTTATCTTTCTCAGTAACAGTGGACTGAACAATCACATCTATAAACGCTCTGAACTCGTCGCTGAATGATATCGTATTGCCCGACCACCACGCCCGAAAGCCAGGAAATGAGGAGGCCCAGGTGAGTGAACGTTTTTCCGATTCGAAGAGTTCCGCCTCCATCGTGCCATTCTTATACTGGAAATAGAGCGTCTCTAATATGCGCATATAGCCAAGGCAAAGATAGCTGAACGACATTTGTTCATCTTCGTCGAGACCTTCCGCACCAATCAGTCCTACCCGCCATATCCGCCCAGCTTTTGAGTCGGTTCCGACGAGCGCGTTCAGCTGGTTGAAGGAGTCCGTAATGGCATGGTGAGAAGTCGCCTTGATCGCTTTCGTATTTTGACGGATTTGAAAGCCCACAAAAACAAGAGAGACGAGAATCGCGAAAACGGCGATCGTCTGACTGACATAATAAATGTTTTCGAGAGTCATGACGCCGTCCTGTGTACGTAGGCGAGATCTTTTATGACGCAACCAGATACGCGAAAGGCGCGCGGAACTTCCCGCGCGCCTCTAAATCCGCAGACCCCAGCTACTCCGCAGCAACAGCAGCCTTGGCTTCGTCGGCCTGAATTTCTTCCGCGCGTTTTTCGACGAGACCTACAAGGTGATCGACCAGCTCATTATTGTCGATCCGATGATCGATTTCGCCGTCGAGGTAGATCATCCCGTGTTCCTTGCCCGCGCCGCCGCCGGTGAAACCGATGTCCGTTTCGCGCGCCTCGCCGGGCCCGTTCACAACGCAGCCGATCACTGAAAGCGTCATGGGCGTGGTGATATGGGCGAGGCGTTTTTCGAGCGTTTCGACCGTTTCGATGACATTGAAACCCTGCCGCGCGCAGGACGGACAGGAAATTACGTTGACCCCGCGATGGCGCAGATTGAGCGATTTCAGAATATCAAAACCGGCCTTGATTTCTTCGACCGGGTCCGCGGAAAGCGACACGCGAATGGTGTCGCCAATGCCGGCCCAGAGAAGGTTGCCGAGACCGATAGCGGACTTGATCGACCCGATGCGCAGCCCCCCGGCTTCGGTCACGCCGAGGTGCAGCGGACAGTCAATCGCTTCGGCGAGCGCATGATAGGCGGCGACCGTCAGGAAGACGTCCGAGGCTTTGACCGAAATCTTGAACTCGTGGAAATCGTTGTCCTGCAAAATCTTCGCATGGTCGAGGGCGCTTTCCACCATCGCTTCCGGACAGGGCTCGCCGTATTTTTCGAGCAGGTCCTTTTCCAGCGATCCGCCATTGACGCCGATGCGCATGGAACAGCCATAATCCTTGGCCGCCTTGATCACTTCCTTGACGCGATCTTCCGAACCGATATTGCCCGGATTGATGCGCAGGCACGCCGCGCCCGCCTCGGCGGCTTCGATCCCGCGATTATAATGAAAGTGGATATCGGCGACGATCGGCACATCGACATTCTTGGTGATGGTCGCGAGCGCTTTAGTTGATTCCACGTCGGGGCAGGACACCCGCACGATGTCGGCGCCGGCTTCCGCGATCTCGTTGACCTGCCGGATTGTCGCCTGCGCGTCCGATGTCAGCGTGTTGGTCATGGACTGCACAGCGATTGGCGCGCCGCCGCCCACAGGCACGTTCCCCACCATGATCTGGCGGCATTCGCGTCGTTCAATATCGCGCCACGGTCTGACTGACATGTGCGCCGTCTCCGGTTTGTTGATGTTCCGTATCCGCCGCCAAAATCGCGTGCTTGGGCGGGAAGTCAAGAGCCTTCGAGAAAGCGCTAATTTCGCGCCTTTTCAGGGGCCTAGAGCGGGCGTTCGAAGGTCAGTGTGAAGCGCTGGTCGTGGGCCGAGCGGGCCCGGCCGTCGACGGTCATGGGCTCGAACCGCCACCGGCGCACGGCGATCAGCGCAGCGTTCGAAAAACAGGCGTTTGAGGCGCTGACCACGCGCTCGCCGGCGACCCGGCCCTGCGGCGTCACAGAAAAGCCAAGGACCACCGTTTCCTGAAGCGCCGCCTGATTGAGGCAGCCCATGGGATAGATCGGCTCGACCCGTTCAATTAGGACGGCGCCGACAATCGTTTCCGTCGGCGCGGCGACAGGCGCGCGCGTGACGGTTTCCGCAGGGGTTTCCGCCGCGCCCGCCGTTCCGAGCTGGCGCACTTCTCGCGGCAGGGTGATCTGCCAGGCGCACCACATCATGAAGGCGAGAATGCCGACAACCGCCAGCAACGAGAGTTCCGGTTTTTCGGCAGGCGCGCTTTTTTCGGCGCGTTCGAATTTTTCCGCCTCGACGGGCTTTGCCGCTTCAAACCCGGCGCCCTCTTTAAATTTGTCGACGACATCGTCGGCGTCGGTTTCGAGGAATTCCGCATAGGCGCGAACAAAGCCGATGGCGTAGGGACGCGCCGGCAGCACACTGCAATCCATCGCTTCGATCGCCTGGAGATGGTGTTCCTTGATATGGGTGCGCGCTGCGGCTTCGGCGAGCGACAGGTTTTGCGCCTCGCGCGCCGACTTCAAGATAGCGCCAGCGTCGCCCTCGCCGTCCGCGCGGCGGCGGCGCGCATCTTCCATGTCAACAATTTCTGCTGTGCCGTCTTTGCTGGTCACCTGACGCGCCTACTCTCTACTCGTTACGCAACTCTGACGATGGCCGCGATTCGCGCTTCATTCAGAGCCCTATATTAAAGCAGGTATTTGTTAACCTTCAATTGACGATTTTAAAACGCCGCGCTTGTGCAAAAACGCTGTAAAGTCTGCGCGTAAAGAGTCGTCATGGCTGTCAAACCGTTCGGCGAGCCATTGGCCCGCCTCGTTGAGATCAATTGCGCGAATAAGCCTTTTGAACGGGCCCACCGCCGAGGCCGGCACGGAAAAGTCCCGCAATCCGACGGCCATAAGCGCCGCCGCGGTGACCGGATCTGCCGCCTGCTCGCCGCAATAGGACGGATGCATGCCAATGGCGTTCGCCCGCGAGACCGCGTGATGCAGGAAACTTAAAAACCCGGGGTTCATCGGATCATACCGGCGCTGCACGCGCTCCGAGTCCCGATCGGCCGCGAAATAGAACTGCGCAAGATCATTGCCGCCGATCGACATGAAATCGACCTTCCCGGCGAGCCCCGCAATATGCCAGGCGGCGGCGGGCGTTTCGATCATGGCGCCGATGAAAATGCGTTTGGGCAATTCGCCCTCGCGCCGGCGCACGCGTTCAACCTCGCGGTCCATGAGTGCGCGCGCATCGTCGATCTCGCTCGCCAGCGTCACCATGGGGAACATGATATGGAGATCGCGCCCCGCCGCCGCCGCCAGAAGGGATCGCAATTGCGGACGGATCATCCCCGGACGGTCAACCGCCATGCGCAACCCCCGCCAGCCCATGGCCGGGTTGCCTTCGTCCATGCGCTCCATATAGGCGGCCATCTTGTCGCCGCCGATATCGGCGGTGCGAAAGATGACCGGCTTGCCGTCGGCGAGATCGAGCGCTTCGCGATAGAGCGCGGTTTGCGAGGCGACGCTCGGCAGCGCATTGCCGATCAGGAATTGCAATTCAGTCCGGAAAAGGCCGACGCCGACCGCGCCGGTTTCATGGACATGAGGCATGTCGAGGACGAGCCCAGCGTTGATCATGACGGAAATATCGACACCATCGGCCGTGCGCGACGGGAGCGCACGCTCCTTGGCGAATTCCGCTTGCTCTTCGCTCTGCAGTTCTCGCCGCGACCGGAAAGTTTCAATAACATCCGACGTCGGACGAAGGTGAATCTCGCCGGCGTCACCGTCGATGACGACGAAGTCGCCCTCCTCGCAGCGGTCGATAGCGTCGCCAAGGCCCGTCACCATCGGAATTTTCAACGCTCGGGCGACAATTGCGACGTGCGAGGTCGCCGAAACCTCGCCAAGGACCAGGCCTTTCAGGTTCTTGCGGTCATATTCGAGCAGTTCCGCCGGGCCCATGACCCGAGCCACGAGCACCGTATCTTCATCCAGCGTCCGGTCGGCGCCGTTCTGTTCCCCCGACAACAGGCGCAAGAGCCGATGGGCCAAATCGTCAAGATCGTGCATGCGCTCGCGCAAATACGCGTCGCGGGCCTGGCTGAGCCGGGTGCGGTTTTCGGTTTTGACCTGCTCGACCGCCGCTTCCGCGGTCAGGCCTGAAAAAACAGCCGCACGTAATCGGTCTTTCCAGCCGCGGTCATAAGCGAACAGCCGGTAGGCTTCGAGTACATCGCGGGAAACATCCGTAAGCGATGCATTCTTGGCGAGCATCGCGTCAACGGAAGCGCGTAACGCCGTCAGACCGTCTTCCAGCCGCGCCGCCTCCGCAGCAACGTCGCTTGCGAAGACCTTGTGCTTCGGCGCCGGGGGCTGAAGGAATACCGCGCGTCCCGAAGCAATGCCGGAGACAATGGGAAAGCCTTTCAGCGTTTCCGGCCGATGCAGCATTTCGCCGACGACGGCGGTTTCTTCGCGGCTTAAAAGTTCGCCGGACGCGGCGATCTCTGCAAGCAGCGCCGCGACAGCCTGCACCGCTTCGACTTCTTCGTCAGCGTAATGGCGCGCGGCCCGGTTCTGCACAACGAGAACGCCGAGCGTCTTCCCGGACCGGATCAGCGGCACGCCCAGAAACGAATTGAACGGGTCCTCGCCCGTCTCCGGCCGATAAGCGAAGGCCGGGTGATGGGGCGCATCGTCGGTGACAAGCGGGCGCCGGCTTTTTGCAACGATACCGACAAGACCCTCGCCGATGCCAAGGCGCGTCCTGTGGACGGCCTCGCGGTTCAGGCCTTCTGTTGAATAAAGTTCGAGAATGTCATCCGGGCGGCGCAGGTAAATCGAACAGACGTCTGCGACCACATGGGACGCAATGGTTTTTGTCAGATGATCGAGCCGATCCTGCGCGCTGCCTTCGCGCGCAACAGCATCATGCATCCGCCGCAACAGGACGGTGATGCCTTGATCGCTGTGACCGCCATGGGGCGGCCGTGTGTTCTCGATGCTCATTCTATTCCGATCCGGCGAAAAGGCCGCCGGTCTTTGCGTGTTTATTTCGCGGCGTCCAGGCCGTATGCATCATGCAACGACCGCACGGCGTACTCCGCCGCGTCTGAATCAATCAGGACACTGATCTTAATTTCGGACGTCGATATATTATGAATATTGATGCCCTTTTCTGCAAGCGTGTGGAACATCGTCGATGCAACGCCCGCATGGCTCTTCATGCCGACGCCGATGACGGAAATTTTCGCCACATGACGGTCGGCCTGCAGGGATTTGTAACCGATCTGCGACTGAACGTCCGAGAGCGCCTCAACAGCGCGGTCCAGATCGTCCTCTTTTGTTGTGAAGGAAATATTGGCGAAGCCAGCCTCGCGCGAGGCGCTTTGCACGATCATGTCGATAACGATGTCCGTGTCCGCGAGCTTTTTGAAAATCGCCGCGGCGCGGCCTGGTTCATCGGGAACCGCAAGAACGGTGACGGAGGCCTCGTTAAAGTCCGGCGTTATGGCGGTGACAATATTCTGTTCCACGATTTCATCCTCATCACATATCAACGTGCCGTCCGCATCCGCATCCGGCGGATCGAAGCTGGAAAGAACGCGCAGGCGAACATTATGCGCCATCGCCATTTCCACCGATCGGGTCTGCAACACCTTGGCGCCGACCGACGCCATCTCCAGCATTTCTTCAAACGATATCTTGGCGATGCGCCGCGCCTGTTTCGTCAACCGCGGATCCGTCGTGTAAACGCCGTCAACGTCAGTATAAATATCGCAGCGTTCTGCGCCGATGGCCGCGGCGAGCGCAACGGCCGACGTGTCCGAACCGCCGCGGCCAAGCGTGGCGATCCGGCCCGACGGCGCGATGCCCTGAAAGCCCGCCACAATTGCGACTTCGCCGTTGTCCATGGCGGCGCCGATTTTCTCTGCATCGATTTCGCGAATGCGCGCCCGCCCGTGCGCTTCATCGGTCTGCAACGCAATCTGCCACCCCTGCCAGGAGCGCGCGCGAAACCCCTGGTTCTGCATCACCAGCGCCAACAGTCCCGACGTCACCTGTTCGCCGCTCGACACAACTGCGTCATGCTCGATGAACCGCGCATCAAGCGCCGCGGCGGGCGCGCCCGCTTCGTTCACCAAAGACACCAGCCGGTTGGTTTCTCCCGCCATCGCCGACACAATCACGGCGACGGAATGGCCCGCTTCCACCTCGCGGCGCACAAAGGCCGCGGCGGCGCGAATGCGCTCCAGATTTGCGACCGAGGTGCCGCCGAATTTCATCACAATGCGAGCCATGCGCGAGGTTCGTCCCTTGCGTTGTAACGCCATCTTGCCAGCGGTGATCGGGAGGGTACCCTTTCGGCGTATCTCTAGGCGCCGGCCCTCTCGAAGGCAAGCGAGGAAAATTCAATGAATGCGCGAGCTGAGCTAAAAAGTAATAAAAAAATAGGCGAAACGACCATTGACGCCGCAGAGATTGACAAATTCTCCGCGATGGCCGCCGAATGGTGGGACCCGTTCGGAAAATTCAAGCCGCTGCACAAATTCAACCCCGTGCGCCTCGCCTTTATCCGCGACGCGGCCTGCGCCCAATTCGGTCGCAACAATGCCGAGGCAAAACCGCTTACCGGCCTTAAGCTCCTCGATATCGGCTGCGGCGGCGGCCTTGTGGCTGAACCGATGGCGCGGCTCGGCGCCGCCGTTACCGCCATTGACGCCAGCGAAGCCAATATCAAAACCGCCCTCGCCCACGCCGCGCCGCTTGATCTCGACATCGACTATCGCTGTGCAGCGGCGGAGGACATGCGCGACGCCGGCGAAGGACCCTTCGACATCGTTCTCAATCTGGAAGTCGTCGAACACGTCGCCGATGTTGATCTCTTCCTCAAAACAAGCGCCGACCTCGTTGCCCCCGGCGGCATGCTTGTCATGGCGACAATCAACCGTACACTGAAGGCGCTGGCGCTGGCGAAAGTCGGCGCGGAATATATCTTGCGATGGCTCCCCGCGGGCACCCACGACCCGCGCAAATTCGTCAAGCCGGATGAGGCGGAAGCCGCATTGACCGATGCGGGCATGACCGTGTCGGAGTTTGCGGGCGTGTCCTACAACCCGCCGCTCGATCAATGGCGAATATCAGACGACACGGCGGTGAACTATATGCTGACGGCGGTGAAAGGGCGCTAAAACAAATCGCGCAGCCAGCCGGTGATCTGCCCGTGATTGTCGCCGCTCTGTGTAAAGACGATAATCAACACAATGATCATCAGGAATGGCGCGGCAGCGGACGTTGCGCCGTGCTTTCGTTTGTTGTCAGCCATGATATTCTCAACCTTTCTCATTACGCCGGAACAGATTGGCGATGGCAACGATCAACACCGCGCCGATAGAAATAACGAGCGCTGCTGTGTTGAAATAGTCGGCCAGAAATTTTACGGACGTCGCTGATTGCTGCGCCAGAACGAACGCCCTGTTCACGGGCGCGATATTCAGCGCCATCAACGCCAGCAATGAGTTTTCAACGAGTTCGGCCAGCAGATAAATCAGCGGCGCCGTCAATACGAAACGGATTGGTGAGCCGCCGAGGCGAAACCGCTTCAGGCCGAGCGAAATCGCAGAGACGGTGAACATGACCCCGAGAATTGCGAAGGGAATGTCGACGCCCTGAAAAATGGCGTAATCCGTAGTCGCCGGCCCCATGCGCGACAGGGCTTCGCCCGGCAGACCGGCGGGAAAACCGAATGTCAGCTCGGGCAGACCCGCCTCGCGAAGGGTCTCGTTGGACGCGTCCAGCGCCGACAGCGTGCGCATCCACGGACCCGGCGTTGCAAACGCCCAAGTGGAGTATCCGATATAAAGAACGGTCCAGACAACGAGCCGTAGCCAGCTCGCCTTTTCGATTCTCGTCTTAATCCAGCTATTCATTTTCCGGCCCCTTCACTCAGGTATTTGCGCAAAAGCTTTACCGCTCGCCCGCCGCGAAAGCGGCCGGCGTTTGTTCACTCCGTAATTTTTTAATCGTCGGCTAGGGATGCAAATCCGTCAGTTTACGTCATAAGCACGGCCTGCATTCTCCCGCCGCCAGAGAATATAGGAATAGGCGGCGGCGATGGCTTTCATGGCGAGGACAGCAATGATCTGCGCAAAGATGACCGCTTTCGCCGGCGCGAAATAAAGCGTGATGAGTGAGAAAAGCGTCACGACCATAATCCCGCGCCCGAGAAAGCGCTGGGTCTTGCGCCAGATGTGTTCGCTGTTTCGCGTCCACGGCGTTGTAAAACCGCCGCCGATAACCCGCCGGGCGGTCGCGATGTAATTTCCGAAAATCAGGAACAAGGCGGACTGTAGAAGCGCCAGACCGGTAATGCCGGCGCTCGCGTCGATGATGTCGAAAAATCGCAGACCGACAATCGCCTGCATCATCAGGGCGAGAACCGGTCCGAACAGCAGGCTCGCCGCGGTGATGGCGCCGGCCTTGCCGACATCGGTTTCGCGCCACAGAACGGCGACAGCGCGCCGTTTTGCGAAGGCGATCATCGCAAGAAGGACGCCGCCGCAAACCGGAAAATAGACGGGCCATATCGACGGCGGCAGGCCAAACCTGCGCATATCACGCGCCATGCCGCTTTCTTCGGGACCGACGCCGGCGAATTGCAAGGCAAACCCCAGCGCCGTCGCGAAAACCAGTATGCCGAGCGCGATATGAAAGATACGTCTCATGCCGGGCGCCGCCGCGATTTGCGTTTCGCGGCCGCCGGCGCCGCGCCGACCCGCAAGAGATCCATCATTTCCGAAAGCGCTTCCTCCGCCACCGTCGCATTCAGGGCGTAGTAAATCGATACGCCGTCGCGTTCGGAGAAAACGAGGTCGGCGTCTTTCAGCGCCGCAAAATGCGTCGACATCGTTGGTTTGGAGACGTTGAACCGGGCGGCCAGATCGCCCGCCGTCATGGGCCCATCGCGCAGCGTCGCGACGATTTCACGACGGATCGGATGCGACAACGCTTTGAGAACAAGATTGAACTTCATAGGAGATATTTAGGCCATCCGCTAATTAGTGTCAAGGCTAATTAGAGTATTGGCTAAATACTGATCCTCAAACAGGAAGCGCGTCGGCGTTCGCGTCAATCGCCGAGCGCGTCGCGTTGTATCCATCTGCGACGGCAGCGTCGTAGGACCGCCAGTCGCGCAGTTCCACGCCCGCAACGGGCGGTGAAATCATGATGTCGGCGGGATGAATTTTCAGCGTGCGTTCATGACGCGCGGTCGCTGTGCGCATCAGGAGCGACACGATCGGCGGCGCGCCCTTGGCGCCGCGTTGCGTGACCCATGAGAAAAAGCCCGGGGGATCGCGAAAGGCGTTCACGTCAATGGCGCCGCGGCGCGCCACGTCAACACCGATGGTCATGCCGCGATGGGTTGTCGCCATGACGTCAGTGGGAAAGTTGTTGATGACCGCCCCGTCAACGAGCAGCGCATCGCCGTCAATAACGGGCGGCAGGATGCCCGGCAGGGAAATTGTCGCGCGCAACGCCGCGCGCAAACTCCCGCGTCGATGAATGCGCGCCTCACCAGTGGTGATGTCGGAGGAAACGCAGAAAAACGGCAGCGCTAAATCTTCAATAAGCCGGTCGCCAAAATGTTTTTCGAGCCGTTCTTCAACGCGCTTGCCTTTTGTCAGCGCGACCACGGGCAAGACATGATCGCCGAGGGGATTAGAGTTGACAAAGGCGTCGCGAATGCGGCTCTCGATTTCCTCATTACTCCAGCCGCAGGCGGCGCAGGCCGCAATAATGGCGCCCATGGACGCGCCGCTGACGAAATCGATCGGGACGCCGGCCTCCCGCAAGGCCGTCACCGCGCCAATATGGGCGTAGGCCCGCGCGCCGCCGCCGGAAAATACAACGCCTACGGATTTTCCCGCGATAATCCGGGCGATCCTGTCTCGGCACGCGTCTCCGCGGCAATTCAGAATCCGCGATGCGCTGATTGCATCGGCCCATTCGGCGACGGGACAAGACGGCGCGCCTTCATGAAGCATCACGAGATCAACGAGGCGAAACTTGCGCGCCCGCTCGCCGGTTTGCGTCGTCATGGGAAAGGGCCGCGGCGGCTTGGCGTCCCGGCGGGCGAAAACGAGAAACCGGTCCGCATGGCGAATGGCGAAGCGATACCAAGCGCCGCCATCGACCCGTGTCGCAATCAGAACGAAATCGTGGGCCTCTTCCATGCGGTCGAAGACATCGGATTCCGGCGCCTTCTCCTGTTGCGCCAGCCAGTGCGTTTTTACGCCGTATGCGGAAATACGCCGCGCCAGATCTTCCGCTAAACGATTGACGTCCACCGCCGGCGATGTCGCCACCAGCGCAAAAACCCGTGGCGCCGATTGCTGGAAACTCGCGTTCGGGTGACGCGCGCGCTTCAGGATTACCCGGGACAGGGCGGCGGCGAATTCGCCGTGGTCGCGAATAATGGCGTCGACGTCGGCGCGCGCGAGCGTCAGGATTTCCGTATCGCGCAAGGCGAACACCGATGCGGAGTGATCCTCCCCCGCCAGCAGCGACATTTCACCGACCGGTTCGCCCGCGCGGACATAGCCGACGACATCTTCGCCTTCCGGCCCGGCGCGCACAACGATAAGGCGGCCCGATATGACGAAGTGCAAGGCGTCAGAGGGTTCGTTTTCAAGATAGACCGGCCAGCCGCCGGCGACGGACGTCCATCGCGCTTTTTCGACGATTGCGTCCAGCGCTTCCGGATCGACGCCGGCAAAAAATGGAAGCGCAAGGAGACGGTCGCGAAATCCGTTCATGATCTGCGCGCCTCCGCGGCGGCGTCAGTTCAGCTTTTTCGGCGCCGCGCGCTGCTTTTTGGCGGCGTCGTTCGGCGACGACTTGTCGCCTGACGTAACAGGCTTTGCAGGACCGGCTTTTTCCTTGTTCTGCTTCGCGCCGGGCAAAGGCGATACGCTGACGCCTTCGTCCACAAGCTCTTTCACTTCGCGCCCCGTCGCCTCGCCGTAAATGCCGCGGGTCTCCGTTTCGCCATAGTGAATCTTGCGCGCTTCTTCGGGAAACTTGTCGCCCACATAGTCGAAATTTTTCTCGACATAGGCCCGCGCCCGGCCGGCCGCCTCAGCCATCTCCCTGAGGAACGCCGATTTCCGCGACGAAGACGACGATATCGATCCGCTTTTCGCAACCGCCGGCGCCATGACGGCCTTGCGCACATTGACGTCGCCGCAAAGCGGGCACTCCAGCAGGCCATCATCCGACTGGGCGTCGAAATCGGCGCTGTCCCGGAACCAGCCCTCAAACTCATGGGCGCTGTCGCAAATCAATTGATATTTTATCATTGTTTTATAATGGTTATTTCGAATTTTGGATCAAGGGCCAAGTTCGGGATGCGCCGGCGCGCCTCATGAACTTCGGCGATATCAATGTCTGCAAAAATGACGCCGGGGGCGTCGCCGTCCGCTTCCGCGCTGATTTCGCCCCAGGGGCCGATGATCAGCGAATGCCCCCAGGTCTCTCGCCCGTCTTCATGGTCGCCCCCTTGCGCCGGGGCAATCACGAACGCGCCGTTCTCGATCGCCCGCGCCGTCAGCAGGGTCTTCCAGTGGGCGCGGCCGGTCTGGCGCGTGAACGCCGCGGGGACGCAAAGCACTTCTGCGCCGCTGCGCGCGAGGTTTCGGTAAAGTCCGGGGAAGCGCACGTCATAACAGATCGTCAGGCCGAATTGCGCCGCCTCGGTCGCTGCGACAACCGCGCGCGCGCCGGGGGCGTAAATCTTTGACTCTTTCCATTGTTCGCCGCCGGGAAGATCGACGTCGAACATATGAATCTTGTCGTAAGTCGCGACGACACCGCCGTCCGGCGCGAAGAGATAGGACCGGTTCGCCGCGCGCTCGCCAACCTTCACCGCCAGCGACCCGACAAGCAGCCATACGGCGTTTTCCTTTGCCGCCGCAGCAAAGGCCGGGATGTCTTCAAGCTGCGCTTCTTCCGGCAGCGACCCGAGCAGGCGCGAACCTTTGCGGTCAACGACGTTCGTCATTTCCGGCGTTGCAATGAAACGCGCGCCGGCGCGCGCGGCTTCGTCGATCAGGGCCCGCGCATCGGCGACGTTCTTCGCGCGGTCGAGACCTGAGCGCATCTGCACGCAGGCGACGCGAAAAGTTTGGCCGCGCTCACCCATTCAGCATCGCGTCAAGTTTGCCGGCGCGCTCCAGCGCCATCAGCTCATCGCAGCCGCCCACATGGGCCTCACCAATGAAGATTTGTGGAAAGGTCGTTTGGCCGTTGGCCCGCGCCATCATTTCCTGACGCTTCTCCTTGTCGAATCCGGCGGCGATCTCAGTCACTTTCGCGTCTTTTTCTGACAACAGGGCAAGCGCCCGGGCGCAATATCCGCATAATGGGCGGGTATAAATCGTTACGTCCTGCATGGGCCTGCCCTCGTTTCGTTTCGCTAACGGCGGTGACGCTATATGGCGCCGACGCCGCCTTTTACAACCCGCGCCAGAACAAGGGCGTCGACCCGCGCCGCGCCCGCTTTTTTCAGGGTCCTGGCGGCGGCCGACAGGGTCGCGCCGGTGGTCAGCACATCGTCAACGAGCAGGATGTGCGATCCGCGAATGCGTCCGAGACGCGAGCGCCGCGCGACAAAGGCGCCGGCGACATTCGCGCGCCGGGCGCGACCCGACGGCAGGCTATGCTGCTGTTTCGTCGCCCGCACACGCAAAAGCAGATCACTTTCGTAAGGCGCATTCAGTTCCTGCGCCGCATATTCGCCGATGAGCGCCGCCTGATTGTACATCCGGTAAACGCGCTTGCGCCAATGCAGCGGGATCGGCGTGACGAGCGGCGTTGCGCCAGCGGCAAGGCGACGTCCCGCTTGCGCAAGCCACTTGCCAAACAGTCGCGCGCGCTCGGTGCGGTCGTAATGTTTAAAGCCGATAATCAGCGCCCGGCTGGCGTCGTCATAGACAAGGGCGGCGCGCGCGTTGTCGAAGGCTGGCGGGTCCGCGATACAGGCGGGGCACAAGGCGCTCTCGCCATACTCAACGGCGAAAGGCGCGCCGCATCCGGTGCAGCACGGATCGTCAATGAACTGAATATTGCGCCAGACGTCAGCGCTGAGACCGCCCGCCCGATCGAGCGGCGCGCCGGTCAGGGGACAGGCTGGCGGCAGAAGCGCATCGACGATGCGCCGCCTCGCCCGTTTGACGCCGCCCCGCATCGCCATCGCCAATTGCGCAATCATCGCCGCCAGCGTAACGCATCTGGCGATGAATACGAAGAACCCCGCATCTCGAAATGGCGCTCCGCAGATCTTCGATCCGCGCCGGCGACGACGCGCCCGTATGCGCAGCGCCGCGCGTTTCAGGGATCACGATTTTCTCCACAGGCGCGTCATGGACGATATTGTCGATCGCCTTGAAACCGTGACGCGGGATTTTTCGCGGGCACTCTTTATTGGTGCGGGGCCGTTGGCGGATCGTATAACGCCGGCCTGCAGCGTCAGTGAGATCATACACATGGATGGCGCGCCGGCGCGCTTGCCGCCCGCGGGGCCTCGCATCACGGGCGACGAAGAAAACCTTCCGTTTGCGCCGGGATCTCTCGACCTTATCGTCAGTATCTTGAACCTGCATGCGGCGAACGATCCCCTCGGCGCTCTGATCCAGGCGCGTCAGGCGCTAAAACCGGACGGGCTTTATATCGCCGCCGCCTTTGGCGAGGGAACGCTGAAGCGCTATCGCACAGCATTGCAGCAGGCAGAGATCGAAATCACCGGCGGACTGTCGGCGCGCATTGCGCCGTTTGCGGCGGTGCAGGATTTTGGCAATGCATTGTCGCGCGCCGGATTCGCCCTGCCGGTGACGGATGTGGATACAGTCAATGTTCAGTATACTGACCCCATGTCGCTCATCCGCGACCTGCGCGGGATGGGCGAAACGGGCGCGCTTGCGTCTCGGCCGGCGCCGCTCAACCGCGATACCGCCGCGGCGTCATTTGCAAAGTTTGCGGATTCCGGCGGGGAAGAATACTTTGTGATTGTTTACCTGACCGGATGGGCGCCGGCTGCATCGCAGCCCCGCCCCCTGAAGCCCGGTTCAGCGACCGCGTCCCTGAAAGACGCCGTCAGGAATTTTGAATAGTCCGATCAGCCGCCGGACAGCGTTGTCGCGATCGTTGTGTACATGCCGCTCGTATTCTCCGAGAATGTCGACATGGCGCCGATGATGGCGATAATGATGAGCGATGCGATCAGGCCATATTCAATGGCCGTCGCCCCGTCTTCGTCGCGGGTGAATGAAGCGCCGGAACGAAACAGACTCAGCGCCGCCGCTTTGCAAGATTTGAATGTCATACTCATAAAAAGTCCCTCAATTGCGCAGCAAGCGGTCTGTCCGCCGGCGGCATCTCGTAACGCAAGAGATCCTCTTTCCTGACCCATTTCAGTTCGTCATGGGCAAGCGGCGCCGGACTTCCCGTCCATTTTCGGCATAGGAATAAAGGCATCAAAAGGTGAAATTCGTCTGAACCCCCCTCAGAGCCCCAGGACGCAAATGCCGCCGGCGCCAAACAGGATGTTTGCGTTATCAAGCCCAGTTCCTCTTCCAGCTCCCTGATCAAAGCCTCTTCAGGCGTTTCGCCGTCCTGCAATTTCCCGCCGGGAAACTCCCAGAGCCCGCCCATGGAGCCCCCTTCCCGGCGTTTCGCCAGCAAGATGCGCCCATCGGCGTCGATCAGCGCACAAGCGGCCACAAGCATCAGCTTCGCCATATTCTTGCCTTAATTGATATGCGACGGAGATTACCCGCCTGTTACGCCGATAGATTGCATTTAAATCAGAAGCCGGCCAGTTCGCCGGCGCAGAGTGGGATTATAGTCAAGACAGCAGCAAACCTGTCCTTCTGTTCTTCGATCCTTCGTGACGCAAAAATTTCTTCATCCTGAGGGGGCGTTCGATGGCGCCTTGCGCCATTGAATGACTGTCTCGAAGGACGAAGAAATTTTTGCTCCTCAGGATGAAGGTATGGAGGTCCAGATTCTCAGAGCTTACCCGTCCGCCTGTTCGCGCTGTTGCGGCGCGCCCTCGCGCAGATCGCTCGCCGGGATCAAGGGCGCAACCGTTTGCGCCCTCTCCGTTTCTGGCCGGTAGTAGACGACCTTGTTTTCGGTTTCGAGTTCGCTCAGCAATCGCGCGATAATCTGGTTGCGGAGAAATTCCTCAATTTCGTTTTCAACCTCGGTGAGCGGCTTGGCGCTAGTGGGCCGCCGGCCGGTGACTTCAATCACGTGCCAGCCGAACTCGGTGGAGAATGGCGGCGCGATTTCGCCGACCGGTGTTCTGAAAGCGACATTGGCGAAATTGCGCGCCATGATGCCGCGGCTGAACCAGCCGATTTCGCCGCCAAGGGGGGCGGTCGCCCGGTCCTGCGAACGCTCGCGGGCAACTTGCGCGAAATCGGCGCCGGCGGCGAGGTCCGCCACAACGGCCTGCGCCGCTTCTTCGGTTTCAACGAGGATATGGCGCGCGCGCACTTCATCGCCCACCTGCATGATCTTGCGCTGCTCGCGGTAATATCGCTCGACGGTATCGGGCGTCACTTCCTCATCGATGCGGGTTTTGATGAGCGATGCGGCGAGAATGCGGTCGCGGGCGGTGTTGACCCGGCGCAGCACCGTCGGCGCACGATGCAGCCCGTCGTTGCGCGCGGCGCTGGCAAGGAGGCGCTGCTCCACATAGGACTCAACAAGACCGCGCTCAAAAGCGAGTTCCGGCGTCAGGTTTTCTTCCGCCGACAGAACGCCGTCGGCGCTTGCCGCTGCTTCGATCTCCGACAGATGCACATAGCGCCCGCCGATGAGCGCCAGAATCGGATCGTTCACGTCAACCGGCGGACGGTTGGCGCCGCCGGCAATATCGATCACGCCGTCCCCCTCGCGCAGCATGTCCGCAATTTCAAGGCAGGCGAGCACAAAGAAGAAGCCGAAGAGCGCGCTGTAGGCCCTTCCGGTTCGGGTCGGCAGCCACAGGATCAGCGCTTTGAAGACCTGCCCGAGCAATGCCATGGCGTGCAGGCACGCGTCGCCAAGACGGCGCAACAGGAGCTTCACCGCTCGCCACAGGGCCGAATCAAGGGCCGAAGCGAGACGCCAGGTTGTGATCGAGAATTTGCCGAAAGCGCGAAGCGCAATCATTGTCCCGCGGAACAGGAGCCGCCCGCATATCGCCAGGAATCGGCCAATCAGCCGCAGCACCGCCAGCAGTCCCGCGCGCGCGGCCCGGGCGAGCGCTGCGCCGCGCTCGGACTTCGCTGCGGCGGGCGCAGGCGAAGCCTCAGGGGCCTCCGATTCGTTATTTTCCGGCGTATTCATCGCGATGCTTAACGCCCTGGCTCTTCGTTGACAGGTCCCGGCCCCGTCACTATCTCTCCGGCGGCCCTTCGGGGCTGAAATTCAACAAGGCCGGTGAACGGCGCCGCTCGGAAAACCACATCGAGCGGGGTACGAGGATTCACCGCTCCACAAAGGCCGGACCCCCATGGCGCTGCTTGGAATAGCGAAGAAAATTTTCGGTTCATCCAATGACCGCCGTCTAAAGCCTTTATGGCGTCGCGTCGAAGCGATCAATGCGCTTGAGGACGAGATCGCCAAACTATCCGATGATGCCCTGATTGCCCAAACGGAATCGTTAAAAGCGCGCCATAAAGAGGGAGAAAGCCTCGATAAATTGCTCGAGGAAGCCTTCGCGACGGTGCGCGAGGCGGCAAAGCGCGCCCTCGGCCAACGCCATTATGACGTGCAGCTTCTGGGCGGCATGGTCCTGCATCAGGGCAATATCGCCGAAATGAAGACCGGCGAAGGCAAGACCCTCGTCGCCACCCTGCCCGTTTACCTGAATGCGCTGACGGGCCGCGGCGTTCACGTCATCACCGTTAACGATTACCTCGCCAGCCGCGATGCGGAATGGATGGGCCGGGTTTACGAGCGCCTGGGGCTGAAAACCGGTTGCATCATTCATGGCCTGTCAGACGAGGAACGCCGCGAGGCTTACGCCGCGGACATCACCTACGGCACCAACAACGAATTCGGCTTCGATTATCTGCGCGACAATATGAAAACCGAGCTGAACCAGATGGTCCAGCGCGGGCATCATTTCGCGATTGTCGACGAGGTGGACTCCATCCTCATCGACGAGGCGAGGACGCCCCTCATCATTTCCGGGCCCACCGACGACAAGTCAGAACTCTACATCACCATCGACGGCTTTATGCCGAAGCTGGAAGAGGACGATTACGAGATCGACGAGAAAGCCCGCACAGTGACGCTCACCGATGAGGGCAACGAACGCATCGAGGAATTGCTGCGCGAGGCGGACCTTCTAGACGGCGAGAACCTTTATGACAGCGGCAATATCTCCGTCGTCCACCACGTCAATCAGGCGCTGAAAGCGCACAAGATTTTCCAGCGCGACAAGGACTATATCGTCCGCAACAAGAAGGTCGTCATTATTGACGAGTTTACGGGCCGCATGATGGAAGGCCGGCGCTGGTCCGACGGTCTGCATCAGGCGGTGGAAGCCAAGGAACAGGCGGACATCCAGCCCGAGAACCAGACGCTCGCCTCAATCACGTTCCAGAACTATTTCCGGCTTTACGAAAAACTCGCCGGCATGACCGGCACGGCGCTGACGGAAGAAGCGGAATTCGCCGACATCTACAAACTCAACACATTCGAGATTCCGACCAACAAGCCCATCGCCCGCGACGACATGGACGATGAACTCTACATGACGGCGGCGGAGAAATATAAAGCCATCGTCGTGCAGATCGCCGATTGCGTGAAGCGCGGACAGCCGGTGCTTGTCGGCACGGTCTCCATCGAGAAATCCGAACACCTCGCCGAGCTCCTGTCGGACAAAAAGCTCTTCAAATCCGTCGCTGATGACCTGCGCAAGCGCGCCGACGCGCTTAAGGACAAGGAAGAAGACTTAAAGGCGGATCTCATCGAACGCGCCAATCATCTCGATGCGCTCGCCAAGAACAAACCGCCCGTACCGCACAATGTCCTGAATGCGCGCTATCACGAACAGGAAGCGGAAATTGTCGCGGGCGCCGGCGCGCCGGGCGCTGTGACCATCGCCACCAACATGGCCGGCCGCGGCACCGATATTCAGCTTGGCGGGTCGGTCGACAAATACCTGCTCGATCATCTGGTAGAAGGCGACGACGAGGAAACGATCAAGCGCAAGCGCGCGGAAATTGAAGCCAAGGTCGCGGACGAAAAGCAGAAGGCGCTTGACGCCGGCGGCCTCTTCGTTCTGGCGACGGAACGCCACGAAAGCCGGCGCATCGACAACCAGCTTCGCGGCCGCTCAGGCCGTCAGGGCGACCCCGGCGGAACAAAGTTCTTCCTGTCGCTCGAAGACGACCTCATGCGCATTTTCGGCGCCGGCATGGAAACAATGCTGAAGCGTTTCGGCATCCAGCCCGATGAATCTATTGAGCACCCGTGGTTTACGAAGGCCGTGGAGACCGCGCAGAAAAAGGTCGAGCAGCGCAACTATGATATGCGCAAGAACGTCCTGAAATTCGACGACGTCATCAACGACCAGCGCAAGGCGATTTTCGAACAGCGCATCGAATTCATGTCGTCAGAGAAGGTCGATGACATTATCGACGATATGCGCGCACAGCTCGTGGACGATCTTGTCGCCGCCTATGTCCCGGCGAAATCCTACGCGGAACAATGGGACGTCGAGGGCCTGAAAGCGGAGACGGCGGAAGTCTTCGCGCGCGAATTCCCGGTCGACGACTGGGCGAGCGAGGAAGGCGTTGCGGATACGGAACTCGCCGAAAGGCTGATCGAGGCGGTGAATACTCATTACGCGCGGCACGCCGCGGACTTGATCGGCAAGGCGCGGGAAATGGGCGATGAGGATCCGGAGAATTTTGTGCGCGGCCTGGAAAAGCGCATTCTCCTCATGAACCTCGACACCAACTGGCGCGAACATCTCCAGACGCTAGACCATCTGCGCTCCGGCGTGTGGATGCGCGGCCACGGCCAGCGTGACCCGGTCAACGAATTCAAAACCGAGGCGTTCGGGCTGTTCGAAGGCCTGCTCGACGGCCTGCGCCGCGACGTGACGCGCACGCTGATGCGCATTCAGTTGCGCGGACCGGAACAGCCGATCCCGGAACGCCAGCCGGTGCAGACGATTGAAACCCACGCCAATCCGCAGACCGGCGAAAATGAAATGGCGCCGGCAGGGCCCTTGGGCACCATGCGCGCGCGCACATCGGCGCAGGAAATCGATCCCAACAATCCGGAGACCTGGGGCCGCGTGCCGCGCAATGCGCCCTGCCCTTGCGGTTCAGGCAAAAAATACAAGCAGTGCCACGGGTCGATTTAGAGCGTCTTTTGAAATGAAGTCATCCCGGGGCTGACCTTGTCAGCCCCGGGATGACACGAATGTTTTAAAACTCGCCGCGAAGCGAGACCCGGAAGTTCCGTCCCGGCAGCGGGACGAGGTCTTTCAGGAACGAGGTGTGCAGGCGCACTTCCTCGTCGGAGAGATTGTAGCCCGCCACATTGACCGAAAGGCCCGGCATCTGCGGGAACGGTCGCAGCGTCACAAACGCATTGACGACTTCATAACCGTCCGTCACGAGCTCAAAGTCAGCGGTGTTGTCCTGCTCCGCGGCAAGCTCCAGCTCAACGCGCATGTCGATGAGGTCGGAGCGCGCCTCGAGTCCGAGCAGACCCGACAGCGGCGGAATGCGCGGCAGGTTCTGATTGCCCGTGACATCTGCCGTCGCGCGGACAAGATCGAACGCCGCATCACCGTGAACGTCAAAGCTGCCGAACCGGAAGAGTTCCGCTTCCGCTTCCGCCTCGAAGCCGCGGAACTTGGCGTCCGCCGCAACGAACTGGAATACCGGCAGGCCGTCTTCTTCATCGCCGGTTTCCATCTCATAGATGAAGTCCTTATAGGACGTATAGAAACCATTGATGGCGAAAGTGAACCGGTCGGTGGAAAAGCGGGCTGTCGCTTCTACGCCGCGGCCAACTTCCTCATCAAGGGTCGGATCGCCAACCTCGAACTGATCGGTCGCCAGGTGCGGACCGTTGGAGAACAATTCCTCCGTTGACGGCGCGCGCTCGGTGCGGAAGGCGTTAACGCCGAAGAACAGGTTCTCCGTCGGTTTCAGGCCGACGCCGCCCGAGACGGAGAACCCGTCGAAGTCGCGGGTGAAGCCGGTTTCCTCAACCGTATGCGACGTGCTCTCATATCGCCCGCCAAGCTCGAACCGCCACGGGCCGGAGGAATACTCCTTCAGGGCGAAAAAGCCGAACTGATCGGAACTTGTGGGCGGCACAAAGGCTTCCTCGCCAACAGCGGAGAAATCGCGCAGGCGGAACTGGAAGCCGACGGCGCCATTCACTTCGCCGCCAAGGGCGTTGAACGGTTTGTCGACAAGTTCGAGCCGGCCTTCCCAGCCTTCATTGGTAAAGAGCGTGCCGACTTCGCCGGACGGCTCGATTTCAGCATGCTCGTAATCGGCGTAGCCGAGGCGGAACTTGGTCTTCTGGAAGAACAGGAAATTGGCGTCGATCTCGCCATTGAAATCAAGCCGGCGCTGTTCGAGATCGATGGTGACGCCGCCCTCTTCTTCCTCTTCCTCCTCTTCTTCTTCGCCCTCTTCATGGCCGTGGCCGCCAGGGACGCCATAAGTCGTGTCCATGGCCGTCGCCGATACGCCAAAAAAGCCGTTCTCAAAGATCCAGGAAAGGCCCGCAGAACCGCCTTTGGTTTCAAAGGCGCTGTTCTCGGCGAGACCGAAAACTTCTTCTTCCTCTTCTTCTTCGCCCTCTTCTTCTTCCTCTTCCGCCGCAATAAAGCGCGCGGATTCCGCAAAAGCCGGAATGTTGTAGTCGGCGGCGTCGCGATAAAAGCCGTCGCCATGCAAGACGATAGCGCCGTCGCCGACCTTGAAGAGTTCAAGATCGACCGCGCCGGACAGCTCGCCGCCATCGTCCACCGTGGAGGCGCCGACGCGCAGCGCGCCGTCTATGCCGCCTTCGGGGCGTTCGGTCGGGATGCGCCCGTTGAATACGTTGACGACCCCGCCTGCTGCAGACGAGCCGTAAAGCAGCATGGACGTGCCGCGCACGATCTCGATGCGTTCAGCTGTTGCCGGTTCGACGGCGACAGCGTGATCGGGGCTGGTGGCGGACGCGTCGATCGATCCGATGCCGGCGTCGAGCACGCGAATGCGGTCGCCGCCAAGGCCGCGAATAACCGGACGGCTGGCGCCCGGTCCGAAAAATGTCGATGAGACGCCTGGCTCGCGGCGCAGGGTTTCGCCGATGGAATTGGCGATCCTGCGGCTCAGCTCTTCGTCTTTCAGGACGGAGGTCCCGATTATGGTTTCGCCGACCGATTTTTCGAGCGGCGAAGCAGTGACGATGATCTGATCATCGCCGTCAAAACGTTCTTCGTCTTGCGCTGTCGCGCTCAACGGATAAAGAGCCAGCGCCGCGGCGCCGGACAGGTAAAAGTTGCGGTACATTTGGTCCCTCAGATTTAATCAATAACGACATCGCACTCATTCAGGAGCGACGATGATCAACAGCACAAAGTTCTGGTGTGTCGGTTATTGAGCCGGAGGGCCGCGCGGGTTCGCCCCGCGAATAGCAAGCGCTGCGCGTTCCGATTGCGCTGCGATGGCGGCGGCGCGCCACACGGCGAAGACGACGATCATTGCAGCGCCGCCTGCGGCCAAGACATTGTCGGCGTCTTTCGCCGACAATGAGACCACGCAAGCCACGCCGTTATGATCGTGCGGTTCGTCGCCATATGCGGCGTTGTGAGTCGCGGTGATCGTCTGCGACACAATGAATAGCCCCGCGACGACGGCGAAGATCGCCGGCAACCGGTTGTGGGAATTCAGGCGTCGCAATAGTCCCTGCATGGGCGTGATATAGTCACAGAACCGGGCGGAAGTCCAACCATCGGACCCGCGCTCAGGTCGGCTCGTCGATTGCCGTTCCGTCGCTGTCGTCCTCCGCGGCAGGGATCGCATAGGAACCGTTGAGCCACCGATGAAGGTCCACATCAGCGCAGCGCTTGGAGCAGAAAGGCGCATAGTCCGCGTCGACTTGGGTCTTGCAAATCGGACAGCCCGACGCCGGCGCCGTCATCACGCTATTGTTATCGTTCGACGATTTCAAAGGCCCGGTCTCCGATCTTTCCATCGCAGGCAATCCCCAGCGGCGCGCCCCACCGGGCGTGATACGCCTCTTCCGCGTTTTCCTCGCGCGTCAGGCGCTCCTGTAGCAATTTGCCGGCGCGAAGACAAAGCCGCAGGCCCGGCGCCGCGGCCTGCCGGCGTTCGGCGGCGCCCATGGCCTTGCGCGCCAGCCATGACAGCGTGAAGCGCCGCCCGCCGACCGGTTCGCAGGGCGCGGGCTCCGTTGTTTCATCCCAGAGCGAGCCGCCGCGCCGTTCACGGATCAGCGTTGTGAAATTTGAACCGGCGACGGATTTTGACGAGACGCGCGAAATCGACCCGAGCGCTTCTTCAATGGCCGCAACACTGCGCGCCCGGATACTCCGTGTCCGGATCGACGGGAAGTCGATGACAATGCGGCCGGCGATATTGCGCCGTTCAATCTGCAACGCGGCGGCGCGCGCAGCGCCGGCGATGGTTTTCTCCCGGAGCCGGTCGGCGGAGGATCCGCCCAGCGCGCCCGTATCGACATCTATCGCCGTCAGCGCTTCAGTTTCGGAAATATGCAAGGCCCCGCCGCCATTGAGGGGGACGCTTTCGCTAAGCGCCTCGGCGAGCGCGTCATAAACGCCGTAGCGATCGAACAGGCCGGATTGTTCGTCGCCGCGCGCCATGCGTGCGTTGACGTCGCCATCGCGAAGCAACGCCAGAGATTCAGCACTATCGACAACTGTCTCGCAATTCGCTGTCCCCAATGCGCCGAAAGCTTCCAGCGGCGCCGGGCGAAAGCCAGCCCGTCCGGGCGCCGCCTTTCCGTCAACGGCACCGACATAATCAACGACCGCGCCTTTTTTCCGCCGCGGCGCCGCAACGACGCGCACACAAACGCCCGCGCCCTCTGCTACAGAACTCTTGTTGTTGTCGTGCAGGCGTAAAAACGCATCGGCCGCGGCGCCCATATCGATAAAGGCCGCGCCAATCGTCCCATCGACCCGGCGCACCCGGCCGTGAAAGGTCCGTCCCTCAAGGGGGCGTATATCGTCGGCCTCACGCCCCGGCGCCGGTCCGAACCAGAAGCGATGCACGACGCCATCTCGCAGGAGCGCGGCGCGCGTTTCAATGGCCCCGTGTTCGATCAGGACGGTTTCGCTCACGAGCGATAACCGGCGCCGTCGAGCAGGTTCGCTGTTTCATAGACCGGGAGTCCGACAATATTCGTATACGAACCGATGATCGATACGATATGCTTGCCGAAGAGGCCCTGTACGCCGTATCCGCCAGCCTTGCCGTTCCACTCGCCCGACCGCAGATATTCGTCGACCTGCGGCGCGGCGAGCCGGCGGACTTTCACCCGCGTTTCGACAATGCGCGACGACACAGCGCCGTCCGGCGCGATGAGCGCGACGCCGGTGTAGACCCGGTGGGCGCGCCCTGAGATCAATTCGAGGCAAGCCCGCGCGGTCTCTTCATCTTCTGATTTCGGCAGGATGCGCCGACCGCAGGCGACCGCCGTGTCTGCGGCGAGAACGAAAGCACGGCCTGTTTTTCGCCCGACGGTCTGCGCCTTCTCAACGCTCAGACGCCCCACATAATCACGCGCAATCTCGCGCGGCAATGGCGTTTCATCGATATCGGCGGGAATGATCTCGTCCGGCGCAATGGCGATCTGCTGCAACAGGGTCAGCCGGCGTGGACTGGCGCTGGCGAGAATGAGCGGCGCGGCGGCCATCCGGCGCGGGCCCCGCTTATTTAAACCGGTAGGTAATGCGGCCCTTGGTCAGGTCGTATGGCGTCATCTCCACGAGAACCTTGTCGCCCGCCAGCACGCGGATGCGGTTTTTGCGCATCTTCCCCGCCGTATGGGCGATGATCTCGTGATCGTTCTCAAGCTTCACGCGGAACGTCGCATTGGGCAGCAACTCTTCCACGGTGCCTTCAAACTCAAGTAATTCTTCTTTCGCCATGCGCTCCTCTATTCAGGCGATCCTCGCCCGATAAGGCGACACAAGGTTCCAACCGGGCGGGAAAATGGGTTGCCGCGCGCCTAAAATCAAGGCTTTTCATGGAATTCGGGGAAACGCTGGCGCAGCCTGTCGCTCAGCTCCTCGCGCACCCGGCGATAGGCGTCCATTACGGCCTCGCGCCCGCCGCGTTCCTCAGACGGATTTTCCACGTCCCAGAACTCGATACACGCCTCAGGGGCGCGCTCGCGCAAGGCAATCGCCGCTTCCGGCGTCAGCGCGATAATCCGGTCGAAGCGCGCAATATCGATGCTTTCAAGCGCCTTCGGTTCGTGGGCGTTCATGTCGACATCGATTTCTTTCATGACGCTTTCCACGAATGGATCGAGCCCGCCTTCATAGACGCCGGCGGAATCGATCTGCGCCGGCAAGCGGCCTTGCAGGCGCAATAGCGCCGCGGCCATGGGCGAGCGCACGGAATTCTGGTTACAGACAAAAAGAATATTGGGTTGCGACATTATTCCTCGTCACCGCATGTGAAAGCTGCAGATCAGCGTGAACAGGCGCCGAGCCGTATTGTTGTCGAGTTCGATCTTGTCCTGCAGCCGTTCGCGCAGGATCTCCGATCCCTCATTATGCATCGCCCGGCGCGCCATATCGATGGTTTCAATCTGCGCCGGCGCGGCGTTGCGAATAGCGTCGTAATAGCTTTCGCAAAGCATGAAATAGTCTTTGATGATCTTGCGAAACGGCGTCATCGACAGGTGGATTTGCCCGAGCGCGTCACCGCCTTGCCGGCGCACATCGAAAACCAGCCGGCGCTCTACATTCGAAAGGTATAGCTCAAACGGGCCCGCTTCCGCGCCGATGGGATGGAAGTGATTCTCTTCAATGAGGTCGTAAATCGCGACCTTGCGCTCATGTTCGATGTCGGCGGTCGCAGGCGCAAGGGATCGCTCATCCAGATCGATCTTGACGATATGGAATGAAGAACTGGCGCCCTCGTCCTGATCGGTCATGGCCTGATCCGCTTCACGAACCCGCCTTTCTAAAGCGCCTTCGCAAGAATGGAAACGCCGCCGCCTTTGTCGCGGGCGCCATTTTCCCCGGCGCTCAGAATCAGATTCTAAGCATGGAAGGTCAGTGAGGGTCAGTAATCATGCGGAAATCGGTTCTGGTGAGCGTCGCCTGCGCGGCAATCGTGCAATTTTCCACCGCTGCGGCGGATGAAGCGGCCATTCCCGACATCGCGCAGGCGTTGCTCGACGCCGCCTATGAGACTGGCGATGCGGCCGAGATCGCCGCGGTGAAAAAGGCGGTGGCGCGTGTCTTTCCCGACTATGCGGCGGCGATCCATGCGGACGCCGATCAGCGAATCGCCGCCCTCGCCCCGGCGGAGCCCGAACCGGCCGAAGCCGCCAAACCCAAAAAGGCGAAGAACGAAGGGACCGGATTTTTCGCCCTGCGCCCCTGGAAGGGAAAGTTTCAGGCTGGCGCGTCGTTCGCTTCGGGCAATTCCGACAATCTCGCCATCGGCGTCCTCCTCGATGCGACCCGCGAGGCCGGCGACTTCACCCATAATCTCAGCGGCTTTTTCGATATTGCGGAGTCGAATAACGACGCCATTGGCGGGCGCACCCTGACGCAGAAGCGCTGGGGCGCGGCCTATCAGCTCGACTATAATTTCAGCCCCAAGAGCTACGCCTATGGCCGCTTCGCTTACGAAGAGGATGAATTTTCCGGCTTTGACTATCGACTGTTCGCCGGCGCCGGCCTCGGATATTTCTTTTACAAGTCCGAGCCTTTCACCTGGAAAATCGAAGGCGGCCCGGGTTTTCGCTATTCGCCCATCGACGATACGCGCGAGATCGAACAGGAATTCGCCGCCTATGGCGCGACGGAACTCGACTGGCTCATTCGCGAAGGCCTGACCTTCGAACAGGACGTCAACTCCACATGGACGTCGTCCACCACAACCATCCAGTCCGTCACGGCGCTGACGACGCAATTGATGGACGGTCTGTCAACGTCTGTCGCATTTGAATTCCGGTATGAGACCGATCCGCCGGCGGGCCGGGAGAATGCCGACAAGATCGCGCGGGCGTCGCTCGTCTACGGGTTTTAGGAGAAGTTCAATTCCGCTCGGAACCTCATCCTGAGGTGCTTTTGCCCGGCAAAAGCCTCGAAGGATGGCGGTTGAGTACAGCGCGTGCGGCCATCCTTCGAGGCAAACGCTCCGCGTTTGCACCTCAGGATGAGGTTTAAATTATTCTTCACAGCTACTTCAACCGTACACGGATCGATTGCGCGTGGCTCGGAAGGCCCTCAGCATCTGCAAGCCGCGCCGCGGCGGGGCCGATGGCGTTCAATGACTTCTCATCGCAGCCGATAATCGACGTGCGCTTCAGGAAATCGAGCACCGACAGCCCCGACGCATAGCGCACCGCCCGCGCCGTCGGCAGCACGTGATCGGGCCCCGCCACATAGTCTCCCGCCGCTTCCGGCGTGTGGCGGCCGAGAAAGACTGCGCCGGCATGGCGGATTTTCTTGAATAACGCATCGGGATCGGCGACGGCGAGTTCAAGGTGCTCGGGCGCGATGGCGTCAACGAGCGGCGCGGCGTCGTCCATGGCGCCGACGATGATGATCGCAGAATTGTCCCGCCAGGCAGCGCCGGCGATCTCCGCCCGCGGACTTTCGCCGAGCTGCTTGTCCACTGCCTGCGACACCGCATCGGCGAACGCCGCATCGTCCGTAATCAGAACGCTTTGTGAAGACGGATCGTGTTCGGCCTGACTTAAAAGGTCCGCAGCGATCCAGTCCGGATTATTGTCGCGGTCGGCGACCACCAGAATTTCGGAAGGCCCCGCAACGGAGTCGATGCCGACGCGGCCAAAGACCTGACGCTTCGCTTCGGCTACATAAGCGTTGCCCGGTCCAACGATCACATCGACCGGCGCAATAGGCCCCGCGCCATAGGCGAGCGCGGCCACGGCTTGCGCCCCGCCGATGCGATAGATTTCGTCAACGCCGGCGATGCGCGCCGCGGCGAAGACAAGCGGGTTCACATCGCCTGCAGGCGTCGGCGTCGCCATCACGAGGCGGCGTGCGCCGGCGACCTGCGCCGGAATGGCGTTCATCAATACGCTTGAGGGATAAGACGCGCGGCCTCCCGGCGCGTAGAGACCCGCGGCGTCCACCGCCGTCCAGCGCCAGCCCAGCGTAACGCCGGCCTCGTCTTTATAGCGCACGTCCCCCGGCATCTGTTTTTCGTGATAGGCGCGGATGCGCGCCGCCGCGAATTTGAGCGCCGCCAGATCATCCGCGTCGCAGGCGCTGACCATCTTGTCGATTTCATCCGCGCCGACGGCGACGGTTTTTTCGTCAACGTCAAACTTGTCGAATGTCTTCGTATAGGCGCTGACCGCAGCGAATCCTTTTTCCCGAACGCCCGCAATAATCTCCGCGACCGCGCCGGCGACGTCGACCCCGTCATCGCGGTCATGGGCGAGAAAGGCGGCGAAGGCTTCATCAAAGCCGGCGTCGGCGGTGTTCAGTTTTCGGACCATGGCCGCTTCGTTTCCCTGTCGTCGCCCGCTCTTAGGCGATCGGCGCGCGCGCGTCCATCGAACGCCGTTTGAATTCGGGCCGCGGCGCGGTAAGTTCCACGTCGCCGCCAACAGGAAAACCCTAGATGTCGAATATTGAAGCCCGCCTTGCGAAACTTGGAATTGTCTTGCCGAACCCGACGGCGCCGGTGGCGAATTATGTGCCGTTTGTCGTGACCGGCAATCTGGTTTTTATTTCCGGCCAGGTATCGATTACGCCGGACGGGCTCATTACCGGCAAGCTCGGGGCGGAGGTGTCCCTTGAGCGCGGGATCGAGGCGGCTCACGCCTGCGGCGTCAATCTCATCGCCCAGCTTCGCGAAGCCTGCGGCGGCGATCTCGATCGCGTGAAACGCGTCGTCAAACTCGGCGGCTTCGTCAATTCCACGCCGGACTTCGTCGATCAGCCGAAAGTCGTCAACGGCGCCTCGGATCTGATGGTCGGCGTCTTCCATGATGAAGGCCGTCACGCCCGCGCCGCGGTAAGCGCGCCGTCGCTGCCGCTGAACGCCGCTGTCGAAGTAGACGGCGTTTTCGAAATCGCCTGATGGCCGACGGGTCCGGCGCATTGCTGGCGAGAACGGTCGGCGCGATCGACGAGATCGACGCCGAGATTTGGGACCGCCTCGCGAACCCGCCCGGCGCGCCGTTCAATCCTTTCGTCAGCCACGCATTCTTGTCGGCCCTTGAGAAATCGAAATCGGTTGCGCCGGAAGCCGGCTGGGCGCCCATGCACCTGTTGCTCGAAGATGACGGCGCCCTTGTCGGCGCGGCGCCGCTTTACGCCAAGGGCCACAGCCAGGGCGAATACATCTTCGACCATCACTGGGCCGACGCCTACGCCCGCGCCGGCGGGTCTTACTATCCCAAACTTTTAAGCGCGGCGCCGTTTACGCCGGTCGAGGGCCCGCGCCTCCTTGCCCAATCGAGCGCCGCGCGCGCCGGGCTCGCCGCTGCATTGCGCAGCATCTGTGCACGGATGAACGCCTCGTCAGCGCATGTAAACTTTATCGGCGCAGACGACGCCGCGGCGCTTGAAGCCGCGGACTTTTTACCGCGCAGGGGCGAGCAGTATCACTGGTTCAATCGCGGCTATGAAACTTTTGACGAATTCCTCAGCGCCCTCTCATCGCGCAAACGCAAAACCATTCGCCGCGAACGCAAGGGCGCCCTTGCAGACGGCCTGACCATAAAAAGGCTCATTGGCGACGAGATTACGGAAGAGCACTGGAACGCGTTCTGGCTGTTTTATCAGGACACCGGCGCGCGCAAATGGGGCCAGCCTTATCTGACGCGCACTTTCTTTCGCATCATCGCAGAGACCATGGCCGATCGCCTTCTGTTAATCGTCGCCGAGGAAGACGGCCGGCCCGTCGCCGGCGCCCTCAATCTCATTGGCGGCGATGCGCTTTACGGACGCTATTGGGGCTGCCTCACAGACATTCCGTTCCTGCATTTTGAGATCTGCTATTATCAGGCGATCGACTTCGCCATTGAGCGCGGTCTCGCCCGTGTCGAAGCCGGCGCCCAAGGCCAGCACAAGATCGCGCGCGGCTATGAACCGGTCGCAACGCATTCGGCCCACTGGATCGCCAATGACAGCTTCCGCGACGCCATCGCCCGCTATCTTGAAGCCGAGCGGGACCAGACCGATATGGAAATCGACGCCCTCAAAGCCTTCACGCCGTTTCGCAAAAGCGACTAGGATCGAGCTTATATGAAAGTCATCAAACGCACCCATCAGCAGCAGGAAGCGAAAATCATCGTCGGATTCCTCAACGCCCACGGCGTCGAGGCCGAACTGCTCGACGGACATATCAATTCGGTGCTGCCGATCCTGCCCGGCGGGGTTCGCATCGCCGTTCCGGACGATCAGGAACAGGAAGCAATGCGCCTTCTCGCGCAGGCGCAGGCGGGCGTTTTGCAGGACGACGGCGAGGACGCGCCATGAGCCTTCAGAGCGAATATGATCCCGACAACATCTTCGCCAAGATCATTCGCGGCGACATGGCGTGCGTGAAGGTCCTGGAAACGGACAATATTCTCGCCTTCATGGATGTCTTTCCGCAGAGCAAAGGTCATTGCCTCGTCATTCACAAGCAAGCGGCGGCGACAAACCTCCTTGATGTCGATGCCGACGCGCTTGGTGAAATCACGAGCGCCGTTCAACGCGTGGCAAAAGCTGTAACGACGGGACTAAAGCCGGACGGCGTGCGCATCGCGCAATTCAACGGCGCGCCGGCGGGACAAACCGTCTTTCATCTCCATTTCCATGTCATCCCCGTCTACGAAGGGGTCGCGCTGGGCGCGCATGGCGCTGGCGGTCCGGCGGATGCGGAAACGCTGGAACCCGTCGCCGAGGCGATACGCGCTGCGTTGCCGGCCTGAACGACCAGCAGCGCTGGTTCATTTAATATTGTGCGTCTCCTCGCACCGTGCATTCCCGCGCAGGCGGGAATCCAGATCGACCGTAAAAATGGATTCCCGCCTTCGCGGGAATAAGCGGGTGGTGAATTAATTTTATAATTCGGCCCCGAAAACCTTGGTTCTCCATTTCCTCTCACAGCTTCGTTAACGGCCGTGGCCGTTTCGTGTTTTGCGGGCTGAACGCTGCGGACCTATCTTAGGCTCATCACGAACGACGTTTCTGCGCCCCCTCCCCCATCCCCCAATGCGGAACGTCCCCCAAGAAAGCCGCTGCAGAACCCTTCCCCTGCAGCGGCTTTTTTTCGATCCAAGTAAAAGCGCCAATCACCGATAGTTCATCGAACCGCGCCGCTTCGTGTTTTGCCCGTGAGCGGTCAGACGTCCTATCTGTGCCTCATCATTTTTTGCAAGGACGAGGACCAAAATCATGAAGTTTAAATTTGCCATCATTGGCGCGCTCGCCGCACTCGGTTTCGCCGCCATGCCGGCCCATGCAGGTCAGGACATGCATGTCGCCATGGCCGACAGCGCATCCGCCGAAACGCAATTCTCCGGAAGCTGGAAGAAGAAATCCTTCAAGTCTTCCGGCACCTGGGAAATCTACGCCGACGGCGACAAAACATATGTCAAACTCTCCGCTGATTTCCGCACGCGCAACGCACCGGATCTCAAGATTTTCCTGTCGCCGCTTGCTGCGAAGGAAACCAACGGGCGCAACGCCACAACCGGATCAGTGTTGATTGCGCCGCTGACGAGCAATGCGGGTGAGCAGGTTTATGAGATCCCGGCAGGCGTCAATCTCGCGGACTTCAAATCGATCCTGATCCACTGCGAGCAATATTCCAAACTCTGGAGCGCCGCTGATCTCGCCTGACCACATGCATTCGTGACGCGTTCCTCTCTCCCCCTTCCGGACGCGACACGGTAGGCCGCCGCCCGCGATATTTTCGCGGCGCGGCGGCTGTTTTATGGAGCGGTTCGCGCCGCGCGCTAGCGAATGTTTCGAACTGGTCAACAAGCGCTAACCCTCGGGCCGAAATTTTTAAGAAAATTTACAAAGTCTGAATTTATTCAGGCCGCCTCCACGTTGCTTATCGGAGGCATTGATGCCTGACAGAATATTACGCAAACGATCGTTCCGCGGTTCGACGTCCGGTCTGACATCGACGGAATTCGCCCTCGCCGCGGCGCTGCTCGCCATCGTGGCGGCGCTTTCCGTGCAGCAGATCGGCGGCGCCATGAGCCGTTCCATGCTCACCATGGCGGATAATGTCGGCGGCGGCGGCGGCGATCCCATTCCCCAGGATGACAATGGCGGCAATGCGCCTGGCGATCCGACGGACCCTGGCGACCCGACAGGAAACGGCGATCCCGGCAACGACCCGGCCGGCAACGATCCCGGCGGCAATGATCCCGCAAACGACCCGAACGCCGGCAACGACCCGTCAGGCGATCCGAACGCCGATAACGGTAAGAAAGACAAAAAGAAGAAGAAGAAGAAGAAGAAGAAAAAGAAGAAGAAAAAATAGGGACCGCGCTTCTTCTCTAGCTCAAAAAATCCTGTTCATCCCGGGTCCGCCGGGATGAACGAATGCGTTTAAACCGAAAGTGCGCCTACTCCACCAGCGCTGGCACGTTGGTTCCGTCATCGCCCTCTTTGGGCTTTGCGCCGTCCGGGTCAGGAATATATTCAAACGCCAGTTTCGCCTTGTCGTCCTTGTCTGTCAGGACGCGCACGACGCCGCCGTTTTTAAGCTGCCCGAACAGGATCTCGTCAGCGATCGGCTTTTTCACATGTTCCTGAATGACGCGGGCAAGCGGCCGCGCGCCCATTTCATCATCGAAGCCCTTTTCCGCGAGCCAGCGCGTTGCATCGTCTGACAGCTCGAACGTGACCCCGCGGTCAGCCAGTTGCGCTTCCAGTTGCAGCACGAACTTCTCGACAATGCGGTTAACGATGGCGGGCGAAAGCCCCGCAAAGTTGATCGTCGCATCGAGACGGTTGCGGAATTCCGGCGTGAACATGCGCCGGATCGCGGCGTCGGTTTCGTCGGTTTTCTTGCCGCCCGCGAACCCGATCTGGAATTTCGCCGCATCCGCGGCGCCGGCGTTGGTCGTCATGATGATGATGACATTGCGGAAGTCGACCTTGCGCCCATTGGTGTCGGTAAGCTGGCCGTTATCCATCACCTGCAGGAGAATATTGAAAATCTCCGCATGGGCTTTCTCGATTTCGTCGAGCAACAGGACGCAGTGCGGGTTCTGATCGATGGCGTCGGTCAACAGCCCGCCCTGATCGAAGCCCACATAACCCGGCGGCGCGCCAATGAGGCGCGAGACCGTGTGCCGCTCCATATATTCCGACATATCGAAGCGAATGAGTTCGAGGCCCATGACGAGCGCCAACTGCTTGGCGACTTCGGTTTTGCCAACGCCCGTGGGCCCGGCGAAGAGATAGGAGCCAATGGGCTTTTCCGGTTCGCGCAGGCCGGCGCGCGAGAGCTTGATCGCGGCGGCGAGCTGATCGATGGCCTCGTCTTGGCCAAAGACGACGCGACGCAGATCCTCGCCCAGTTTCGCCAGGCGCTCCGTGTCGGATTTCGACACGGACCTCGGCGGGATGCGCGCCATCTTGGCGACCACTTCCTCGATTTCGTCCGTACCGATCGTTTTCTTGCGCTCGTCCTCGGAGAACAGCATCTGCCGGGCGCCCGCCTCGTCGATGACGTCAATCGCCTTGTCCGGCAATTTGCGGTCGGTCATGTATTTCGCCGACAGTTCCGCGGCGGACCGGATGGCGTCGTCAGTGTACTTAATCTTGTGGTGCTCTTCGAAATAGGGCTGCAGCCCTTGCAGGATCTTCACCGTATCTTCCTTCGACGGCTCAACCACGTCGATCTTCTGGAAGCGACGTGCGAGCGCCCGGTCCTTTTCGAAGTGCTGGCGGAATTCCTTGTAGGTCGTCGAGCCCATGCAACGCAGCGCGCCTGATTGCAGCGCAGGCTTTAAAAGGTTCGACGCATCCATGGCGCCGCCGGACGTCGCCCCGGCGCCGACGACGGTGTGAATCTCGTCGATGAATAGAACTGCGTCTTCGTGTTCTTCCAGCTCTTTCAGAACCGCCTTGATGCGTTCTTCGAAGTCGCCGCGATAACGCGTCCCCGCCAGCAGCGAGCCCATATCGAGGGCGTAGATCGTTGAGTTGGCGAGCACCTCCGGTACTTTTTCGTCAACGATCTGCAGCGCCAGGCCTTCCGCGATGGCGGTCTTGCCGACGCCCGGATCGCCGACCAGCAGCGGGTTGTTCTTGCGCCGGCGGCACAGGACCTGGATCGAGCGTTCGACTTCCGACTCGCGGCCGATCAACGGATCGATCTTGCCGGAGCGCGCCTTGGCGTTGAGATCAACGCAATAGGATTCCAGCGCCGATTGCGGTTTGCCGCCCTCGCCCTGTTCTTCCGAGGCGCCGCGCGGCGCCTTCGGCTGCGCGTCGCCGGGGCGTTTGGCGAGCCCGTGCGAGATATAATTGACCGCATCGAAGCGCGTCATGTCCTGCGCCTGCAGGAAGTGCGCGGCGTGGCTTTCGCGCTCGGCGAAAAGCGCGACCAGCACATTGGCGCCGGTGACTTCTTCGCGGCCCGAGGATTGAACGTGAATGACCGCGCGCTGAATGACGCGCTGGAAACTCGCCGTCGGTTTCGCCTGTTCCTCGTTTTCGAGTTTCAGATTGGCGAGTTCGTTTTCGATAAATTCGTAAAGCTGACGGCGCAGCAGTTCGATATCCACATTGCACGCGCGCATGACCGCCGCGGCGTCGCGGTCATCGGTCAGCGCCAGCAGGAGATGTTCCAGCGTCGCCAGTTCATGATCGCGTTCCGTCGCCAGTGAAATCGCCCGATGCAGGGCTTCGTCGAGACTTTGGCTGAATGACGCCACGTACCTTACTCCCGTTCCATCATGCATTGCAGCGGATGCTGATTGCGCCGCGACAATTCCATGACCTGCGCTACCTTGGTCTCGGCGACCTCATATGTATAGACCCCGCAAATGCCGACGCCGTTATTGTGAACATGCAGCATGATGCGCACGGCTTCCTCGGCGTCTTTCTTGAAGATCGCCTGCAATAGCCAGACAACGAATTCCTGCGGGGTGTAGTCGTCATTTAAAAGGACAACCTTGTAGAGGGACGGCCGTTTGGTGCGGGGCGCAGTTTTCTGCACCACGCCGACGCCCTGGTCGAAATCCTGGTCGTTATCTTGATCGTTGTCGTGGTCGTGTTCGTTCGTCATTCGCCGTCTTTCCATCGAACCGCCAAGTATGAATTCGAGGCGGCTCGCGCAATGCGCTTAAGATATGTAATCGCATTTCGTTGAAAAGGCGCAAATCCGGCGCAGCGAAATTTTGCCTCCGGAATCCCACGCAAAGAAAAAGCCCGGCCAAAAGGCCGGGCTCTTCCTAACTACGCAACAAATTGGGGGCGTCTTACGCGCGGTAAGACTGAATTTTTTCAACCAGTTCGCTGTAACGCTCGGTCAGCGGGGCCATGGTTTTCTTTGTCGTGTCGACCCAGATGTCGGCGACTTTATTGGCCTGATTGATGTTGTTCTCAACCGCTTCGCGCGCGAATTCCGATTGAATATCAAACGCTTCCTGCGGGTTTTTGGCGCCGGAAACCGACTTGCCGACAGAAACGGCGCGGTCATAGGCCGTTTTGATGAAGTCGGTGTTTTCCGCGGTGATTTTCTCAACGCCTTTCGAATAGGCGCCGGCCGATTCCGTCAGCGCTTCGATCGCGCCTTTGTTGTAATCGACGATGGCGGAGATGTTTTCCGCGAATTTCTCGTAGCTTTCCTTGAACATGTCCGGATTGATCGTCGCGAACGCGTCAAACGGGTTGCCGGTATTTTCAGTTTTCTTAGCCGCAGCCATTGGTGTCTCCCTTGGGATGATTCTGTCTAGAGCGCTGATCTGAATGATATTTTTCAGAACCCGTCCTCTTGTGCAGTGCAACATAGGGACGACCCCGCCCATCGTCAAGGGAAATTTGTGCACTGCACAAAAAATTCATATTTTAAAAATCATGAACTCTTCGTTAACGATAATTTTACCGGGCGCCGCGACAAGGCTAGGGGAAAGGCTCGTCCTGGCGTCGGCGGCACATCACTTGCTTTGACCGAGGGGAAGCGCGTTTCGCCGCCTGATCGGCACGGTTTCGGTTGGGCGCATGAGGCGCTGGGCTGGGCGATTTCAGCGGGGGCTAATCTCGCAGCATATTGCCTGATGGTGTTCTATCGGCGAGGATCGTTCGATGCGTTGGTTTGGCGGTTGCGTTCTTGTTTTTTCGCTTTTTGCGGTGTCGGCGGCGCTCGCCCCGGCCCACGCCAATTCGAAATACGCCGCCTATGTGATGCACGCAGAATCCGGCGACGTTCTCTTTGACCGGTATTCCACGGCGCGGCGGTACCCGGCCTCTCTAACCAAGATCATGACGCTCTATATGCTGTTTGAGGCCATTGAGCGCGGCGAGTATACGCTCGATTCCAAGCTCAAAGTTTCAAAACGCGCTGCCGGCCAGCCGCCCTCGAAACTGGGTCTGAAAGCCGGCTCGACGATTACCGTCGATACGGCGATCCAGGCGCTGGTCATCAAGTCCGCCAATGACGTCGCGGTCGTTGTCGCTGAATCCCTCGGCGGTTCGGAATGGCGCTTTGCCAAAGACATGACGACCCGGGCGCGCCAGCTCGGCATGCGCTCAACCACCTTCCGCAATGCGTCGGGCCTGCCCAACTCGCGCCAGGTGACCAACGCCCGCGACATGGCGGAACTCGGCCGGCGCGTTATGCAGGACTTCCCGCAATATTATCATTACTTCGCGTCGAAATCCTTCACCTATAATGGCCGCACCTATTCGACCCACAATTCGCTGGTGAAGAACTATGACGGCGCCGACGGCATCAAGACCGGCTATACGCGCCGCTCCGGGTTTAACCTCGTCACATCTGCGGACAAGGACGGCGTGCGCCTGATCGGCGTCGTGCTTGGCGGGCGCAAAAGCTGGAGCCGCGACCGCCACATGCGCGACATCCTGAACAACGCTTTTGCAGAGATCACCAAGAACCCGGCGCGCATCGCCGCCCTGCACCGCAAGACGCCCCAGCCGCGCCTGAAACCAACACTGGTCGCCGCCATGGCCGCGCGCAACGCCGCGCCGACCATCACCGGCAACGAACCCTTGCGCAACGAAATCATGGCCGCCGCCGCAGGCTTTGGCGCTATGCCCGATGCGACCGGCGATGTTCTGGGCGCCCTCATTGCGTCCGCAGACGTTGATGATTTCAACGAGTTCGAGCGCGCGCGCATCGCCGCGATCCCCAACGAAGACGGCTATATCGGCGAAGGCGATCTTGAAAAGGTCAACGAATTTGCGTTCGGCGTACAGATCGGCGCCTACTCTTCCAAGACGCTGGCGCAATCGGAGCTTGAAGAAGCGGTCAGAAAGACCGGTTTCGCCGATCGCGACCGCGCCATCCTGCCGATAGAAGGCGCCGACGGCGCCATGCTCTATCGCGCCCGCTTCCGCCGCCTGACGGAAATGGAAGCGACCATGGCCTGCGCCGAGTTGACGACCGCGGGCGTCAGTTGCTTTGTCGTGCCCGACAGCGATGCGCAGTTGAACTAGTTTCCTTTTCCGTCTTTACGCCGATTGTCCCCGCGAAGGCGGGGACCCAGCAAAAAAAGTAAAGCATACCGTCCGACTGGATTCCCGCCTTCGCGGGAATGAGCGGAAGTCGGTTCACGTCTGAAATCGCCTACGCGTTGTGCTGCTCCACTGTATCGATTACGGTCCCGCCGGCATTCCCGGAGACCCGCCTAATGACCGACGAGACCGTCATCCCTGTCAGCGACGCCGCTAGAAAACGCACCCTCACCGACGCCGCCCGCGCCGAAAAATTGCGCGACGCAGCAGCGAATGACAGCGACGCGTTCTGGGCCGAGGTCGCATCCCGCATCGACTGGATCGAGCCGTTCACGAAGATCAAGGACGTTTCCTTTGACAAGTCGGACCTGCACATTCGCTGGTTCGAGGACGGCGTTCTGAACGCTTGCGTCAATTGCCTCGATCGCCATCTGCCCGAGCGCGCCAATGACACCGCGATCATCTGGGAAGGCGACGATCCGTCCGTTGCGAAAGAGATCACCTTCGCCGAAGCGCTCGAAGAAACGAGCCGCATGGCGAATCTTCTAAAAGCGCGCAACGTCAAGAAAGGCGACCGCGTCGTTATTTACATGCCAATGATCCCCGAGGCGGCGTTCGCCATGCTGGCCTGCGCGCGCATCGGCGCGGTGCATTCGGTTGTCTTTGGCGGCTTCTCCCCGGAAGCGCTGGCAAGCCGCATCGAGGATTGCGGCGCCGTCGCCGTCATTACGGCAGACGAAGGCGTGCGCGGCGGCAAGACGATCCCCTTGAAAGCCAATGTGGACAAGGCGATCGAGAAAACGTCCGGCGACGACGTTCGCCTCGTTCTTGTCGTCGAGCGCACGAACGCCGACGTCGCCATGACCCATGGGCGCGACCTCAAATGGCATGGGGAAGCGCGCGATGACGTCTCCCCCGACTGCATCCCCGAACCCATGAACGCCGAGGACCCGCTCTTTATACTCTATACGTCAGGGTCGACCGGCAAACCGAAGGGCGTCCTGCACACCACCGGCGGCTACATGACCTACGTCGCCTACACCCACGAGATGGTGTTCGATTACCGCCCCGGCGACATCTACTGGTGCACGGCGGATGTGGGCTGGGTCACGGGCCACAGCTATATCGTCTATGGCCCTCTCGCCAATGGCGCGACAACGCTGATGTTTGAGGGCGTGCCCACCTACCCCGACGCCTCGCGCTTCTGGAAAGTCTGCGAAAAGCATGACGTCAACATCTTTTACACCGCGCCAACGGCCTTGCGCGCCCTGATGCGTGAAGGTGACGCGCATGTTCAGTCTACTGATCTTTCCAAACTCCGCGTGCTCGGCACTGTCGGCGAGCCCATCAACCCCGAAGCCTGGAATTGGTATCACCGCGTCGTCGGCGGCCGCGCCCTCCCCATTGTCGATACATGGTGGCAGACCGAAACCGGCGGTGTTCTCATCTCGCCGCTCCCCGGCGCCACCGATCTTAAACCGGGCTCGGCGACGCAGCCGCTCCCCGGCATTTCGCCGGCGCTGGTCGACGCTGACGGCAAAGTCCTCGACGGCGCAACATCCGGCAATCTTGTCATCACGGACTCCTGGCCCGGCCAGATGCGTACGGTCTTCGGCGATCATCAGCGCTTTATCGACACATATTTCTCAACCTATCCCGGTATGTATTTCACCGGCGACGGCGCGCGCCGCGACGAGGACGGCTATTACTGGATCACCGGCCGCGTCGACGATGTCCTGAATGTTTCCGGGCACCGCATGGGCACGGCGGAAGTGGAAAGCGCGCTGGTCGCCCACCCCGCCGTCGCCGAGGCCGCCGTCGTCGGCTATCCCCACGATGTTAAGGGTCAGGGCATTTACGCCTATGTGACCCTTATGGAAGGCGCCGGCGAAAGCGATGAATTGGTTAAGGAACTTAACGAAACCGTCCGTACGGAAATCGGCCCCATTGCCAAGCCCGACATCCTGCACTTTACGCCGGGCCTGCCCAAGACCCGGTCCGGCAAGATCATGCGCCGAATCCTGCGCAAGATTGCGGAGAACGATTACGGCGCCCTTGGCGACACCTCGACTCTCGCGGACCCCTCCGTGGTCGATGCGCTGATCGAGGGGCGGAAAAATCGCTGAAACGGGCCGTTTTCCTTAAGAAATCCAAAACGCCGACGCGCTAATTTTGCCCTCTCCCGACTCCCGGGCGAAAGGCGGAATTCATGGACGGCGCAACGCTTCAAACCGGCGCAAAAATATCGCCTGACCGGCGCTGGACCGAGGCCTTCTTTTTCCTCGGCGTCTTTGCCCTGTTGCTGGGTGCGCTCACCTGGCCGACAGCGCCGGACATGGCGCGGGTCTGGCTTGCATCATCGACCTATCATCACGGCTTTTTCGTAGCCCCCGCGGCGATCTGGATGATCATCGCCCACAGTCCACGGCCCATGACAGGCGGCTCATCGACAGTCGGCCTGCTGATCGTTCTCGCCGGCGCCCTCCTTTGGCTACCCGCCCGCGCCGGCAATGTCGCTATCGTGGAACAATTCGCTTTCGTCACCATACTGATCGGCGCCGTCGGCGCCTCACTTGGCGACAGACCTTTGCGCGCCTGGGCGTGGCCCCTCGGCTTTCTATATTTTATGGTTCCGGCGGGCGAGAGCATCGTCCCTGCCTTGCAATTCATCACCGCCGACATGGTCGTCGCCGCGCTCAACCTCTTTGGCGTTGACGTCGCGATTGACGGCATTCTCATTGAAACCCACGTCGGCGCTTTCGCGATCGCTGAAGCCTGCGCAGGATTAAACGTCCTGATCGCAGCGCTGATGGCCGCTGCTGTTTACTCCTATGTCTCGTTCGCGCACTGGCCGAGGCGCTTCGCATTCATCGCCTTCGCCGGCGCGTTCGCCATTGCCGCCAATGCGGTGCGCGCGTTTTTCCTGATCCTCATTCCGGTGATCCGCGGCGAGCAGGCCGATATCGGTCCCGACCATTATATTGTCGGCTGGATCCTTTACGCCGCTGTCCTGATCGCGCTGGCGTTTGTCGCGACACGCTTCGCCGACCGGAAAGAACACTCCTCAAACGGCGACCCGTTGCAGCCGCGCGCGCTCCCGCTGGCAATCGCCGCGGCGCTTGTCGCCGCCGTCGCCCTATACGCCGCGAATGTCGTTGAGCGCGCGAGCACCCAATCGCCGCCATCTACGCTATCCCTGTTGAATGCGCCGGGCTGGCGCCTCACGCCGCCGCCGTATCATTGGCCGCCTACAAGCGTCAACGCTGACCGGCGCGCCGCCGCGACCTACATCACCCCGCGCGACAAGGTTCTCGTCGCGCTCACCTATTTCACTCATGACCGGCGCGGGGCGGAAATCGCCGGCATGGAAACGGTCAGCGAAACGTCGCCCTGGCGACGCATCGACGATCATGAGAGCGTTATCTATCTCTTCGGCAGCGCCGAGACGCGGACGTTTACGCTATTGCGCGCGCCCGAAGGCAGGAGTTTCGCCGCGCTCTCTGTTTACTGGCTTGGCGACGACATCTTTGCGTCGGCCCGCGCAGTGAAGATCGCCGTCGCCAAACAAAAACTTGCGGGCGTTCATGCGCCGGGCGGCAAAATCACATTGGCGGCGCCTTATGACGCGGACCCGGAAGAGGCCGTGAAAGCCATCGGGCGACTGACATCCGACCTTGAAAAATTTTCGAGCTGGCGCGCGCGCCATTCAGGATCGTAACGTCTCATGTGCGGCATCGCCGGCATCGTCGATCTTGAAGGCGAACGCGACATTGATCGCGACGCCCTGAAGCGCATGGCGGATGCTCTTGCCCATCGCGGTCCCGACGGCGAAGGGTTTTATGTTGAGCAAGGCGTCGGTCTCGCCCATCGCCGCCTTGCGATCATCGACAAGGCCGGCGGCGCGCAACCGTTTGAGACGGACGGGGGCGTCCTCAACTTCAACGGCGAGATTTACAACTACGAAGCGCTGGGGCGCGATCTCGCGAGACGCGGCGTCGCCCTGAAAACCCGCTCAGACGCAGAAGTCCTCGCGGAAGGTCTCGCGGCGGACGGACCCGACTTCATAAACAAACTGCGCGGCATGTTCGCCTTCGCCTTCTGGAACCCCGCAACCAAGACGCTCCTCCTTGCGCGCGATCGGCTCGGCGAAAAACCGCTCTACATCTCGACAACGGAAGACGGCTTTCTTGTCTTCGCATCAGAGATTGGCGCCTTGCGCGCATCGGGCCTCCTAGCGCTTGAACTCAATATTGAAGCGGTCGCCGATTATTTCTTCTACGGATACACGCCCGATCCGAAGTCGATCTATGCGGGCGTCAGCAAGCTGCCGCCAGGTTCGCTGATGACGGCGCCGCGGGGACGACCGGCGCCGATCACGCAATACTGGCGCCCGACTTTCAGGCCCGACAGCGCCTGGACTTTTGACTACGCGCAATCTGCGCTAATCGAAAAACTGGACGACGCCGTCCGCGCCCAGATGATCGCCGATGCGCCCCTCGGCGCGTTTCTGTCCGGCGGCGTGGACTCCGCGGGGATTGTCGCCGCCATGGCGCAGACGGGCGGGACGCCGACAACCTGCACCATCGGCTTTGACGACAGCGCATATGACGAACGCGCCGGCGCAAAAGAAATCGCCGAGAAGTTTGGCGCGAAGCATCATGAACATGTGGCGACGCTTGATGCTGAACGCCTCATCGATGACGTCGCCGCGGCGTTCGGCGAACCCTTCGCGGACAGCTCCGCCTTGCCGAGCTATATGGTCGCGGCGCTTGCCCGGCAACATGTGACTGTCGCCCTGTCCGGCGATGGCGGCGATGAAATATTCGCCGGCTATCGGCGATATCCATTTTTCCTGAATGAAGAGCGCGTACGGAATTTCGCGCCGCTGGCGCTGCGGCGTGCGCTCTTCGGCCCCGCCGGCGCGCTTTATCCGAAACTCGACTGGGCGCCGCGCCCATTCCGCGCCAAGACGACGTTGCAGGCGCTCGCCGCATCTCGCGCGGATGGTTACGCCAACGCTGTCGCCATCAATGCGCCGCACCGTATCGCGAAACTGATTAGCGACGACTTGCGCCACCGTCTCGGCGGTTATGATCCGCGCAGCGTCATTCGCGGCGTCATGGATGACGCCGATACGGACGATCCGCTGATCGCGGCGCAATATGCGGACCTCGCGACCTGGCTTCCGGGCCGTATGCTGACGAAAGTCGACCGCGCGTCCATGGCCCACGGGCTGGAGGTGCGCCCGCCAATGCTCGATCCTGATTTCGTCAACTGGGCCGGCGCCTTGCCGCCGGCGTTCAAGCTGAATAACGGCTTCGGCAAACGGGTTCTGAAGGCCGCCATGACAACGCGCTTCGGCGCCGATTATATGCAACGCCCGAAGCGCGGTTTCGCTATTCCCGTTACAAGCTGGCTGCGCGCGGCAGATAGTCCGTTGCATCGCCGCCTCGAATCTTCGAAAGCATGGCGCGAATGCGGTCTCCTGAATGAGCGCGCGGTTGGGCAAATGATTGCCGCCAATGGATCTGGAAAAAGCGACTGCGGCCAGGAACTCTGGAGCGTCATCATGTTTGACGCGTTCTTACGGAACGCGGGAGCAAGTTAACAAGATTACGCCGCCACAGACTCAAACAACGTGCGGTAGCGATCCATCATCGCGTCGAGCGAATAGGCGCGCGTCGCTCGCGCCGCATTGGCGCCGCCAAGCGCCGTTCGCTGCGCCGGATCGCGAAGCAAGGCGCATATGGATCGCGCCATCTTTTTTTCTTCGTCCACATCATGCGTATACGGTCGGTTCTCCCGCGACAGCATTTCCTTCACGTCGCCCACATCTGTTGATACTACCGGCAGGCCGGCAGCCATCGCCTCGATCAGGCTGATCGGCAATTGCTCTGTGTCCGACGTCAGCGCAAAAACATCCATGCGGCGCAGGAAGAGCGCCACATCTGTTTGCGCGCCGACGAAAATCACGTCGTCTGATACGCCAAGTTCCCGCGCCTGTTCGCGCAAGTCGCCGGCGAGCGGGCCGTCGCCCACAATCAGCAATGTCGCGCGCATATTCACCCGCACATTGCGGAAAATGCGCAGCAATCGGTCGAAGCGTTTTTCCGGGCGCAAGGCGCCAACGGCGCCGATGACCGGCGTTGCGCGATCCCCGGCGTCGCCAACCGAAACAAACCGGCGAATATCAACGCCGTTCGGGATGACTTCCGTCCGGTTCGCCGGCACGCGCCAGCGCTCTTCGAAGATATCTGACAGCCCCCGCGACGGCGCCACGAAGGAGTAACGCTTATGGCCGGTGCCAAGACGAGAGAACAGGATGCGTCGGGCGAGATTGCGCTTCCGGTTGCCGCGGTCGCCAATTTCATCGGGGCCGAACCCGTCCTCGAAATGCAGATGCGGTATCTTCGCCTTGCGATTGGCAATGCGCCACTCAATGGCGCCCCAGTTTGACGTAAGCAGCAGATCCGGCTGCGCCTCCTCCAGCGCATCAGCGAAGCGGCGGATATTCGCCCGCGAGAACACGCTGTTCTTATCGACCGTCAAAGGGCAACGCGTGTAGGATATGTCTTCGCTGACAAGCGACTCAGCGTCGTAGCAATTGTCCATGGCGGTGACGATGTGATGAAAGTCGCCGCCAAGCTGTTCGGCGATATCGGCGAAGCGGCGCTGCGGTCCGCCGACAGCGAAAGACGAAAAGGCCCAGAAACATTTCATGGCGATTGTTCCTTTTGCGCATCGGCATGGGGGAGAATGGCGCGGCGCCGGAATTCGTTTTCATCGTTGCAGGGGCGCCAGCCGAGAAGTCGTTTTTCTTCGGAAACATCGAAGCGCGCGACCATGCCCCGAGAGCGCAGATCCCGCAGCGCAGGAATGCGCAGGCCCTTGCGCCCGGCGACTTTCTTCACGCCCCATTTCAGCCACTCATCGGCGCCGAGCCGATTCACCGACATGGGGTGAAACCGCAAGGGCCGCCCTGTCGCCCGCGCCAGCTCGCGCATATATTGCCGCGCGCTCCAGCGCACATCGCCCACGAGGTTGAGGGCCTTGCGATTAATATCGTCTGTGGGCGCATCGATGGCCGCCAAGATCGCAGACGCCACATCATCGACAAGAACGAAGGGCAACGCATTGTCGCCGCCATTCCAGCCAATGCAGTGGGTGTCGTTTTCAAATGCGCCAAGGGCGGAATGGTTCGGCGAGGCGCCGGCGCCGACGACAATCGCAGGGCGCAGGATTACGAACGGGATTTCCGCAGCAGTGCGCACGGCTGCTTCCGCCTCGATCTTTGCATAAGCATAGTCCGCACGCAGCGCCGCGTTTTCGTCGGGCGACGTCTCGCTGGTGATGGTTTCGGCGTCGTCTCCAAGGTAAAGCGCCGCTGATGAACTCACATGGATCAACCGATCGGCGCCGACGCGCGAAGCAGCGCGCGCGATCGTTTGCGCGCCATGGGTCATGTTCCGGACAATAGCCTCGCGGGTTCCCCCGCCGCCCCCATGGGCGAGATTTACGATCGCGCCAGCGCGCGCGCACACATCCGCAACGATCTTTTCGTCCGCAATGGATCCGCGATAAAGGCCGACCTGCGCATGGTGATAAAGCGTCGGCAGATTGCGCAAGTTTCGCGCGACAACAGCGACGCGTTTTCCCTCTTCGACCAGTTTCGCCACGAGGCGCCGGCCGATAAATCCGGTGCCGCCGAAAACCGCCACATCGTATGTTGCGTCCGCCGGCGGCGTGCGCGGCGGGCGCGGTCCCGCAAACAAAACCGCACGCCCTACCCGTTCACAGGTCTCCACAAGACGCGCGCCGGTTTCATCGCGCGGGACTTCGCCGCGCATGAGCGCATCGTGAAATGCGTTGATGCTCGCAATCATGGCGCGGGAGAACCCGTCCGCCGGCGGCGCAATGCGCAGCAACTCGCCGGCGAAGCGCGCAAGGCCCGACGCAGCGGCGCCGAAAGCGGCGGCCCCGTGGTGCAGGTTGCGCAGCGCCATGTCCCCCGGCGCGATAACGGCGTGGGCGCGACGGCTGGCGACGCGGGCCTCGAAAATGTCCGCATCGATAACGCCGTCGGCACACAGGACCGACAGGGTCCAGCTCGGGAACGATGCGCCGAGGGTGAATTCCAGTTGCGCCGTTCCCTTCGCGCAAACGAGATCGAGCATCCAGTCCGTGGCGATGGCGATGCCGTCATCGGGGCGGCGCGGCGCGCCTGGCGTCGCCGACACGTTCGCGATGGGGCCCATGACCGCCTCGATGACCGAAAGCGGATGCACGGCCTGTTCGAGGAGAAGGTTCGTAGGCGAATTAAACATCCAGTGCCCGAACTGGCGCGCGGCAAGCTGGCGCAAGGGCGCGGCGTATCGCATCATCAGGCGCTGCGGCGCGCCAAGGCGTCCTGACTCAATTGTCTCGCTGGCGCGGCGAACCACCGGGTGCTGCGCGAAATTATGATTGACGCCGAGGGCCGCGCCGGATGTCTCAGCCGCCGCCAGCATGGCGCGAGCGTCTTCCGAGGTCGCGGCCATGGGTTTTTCAACGAATACATCAACGCCGGCGTCCAGAAGCGGGATCGAGACCGCGGCGTGGGTCGGCGGCGGCGTTAACACGTGGGCCGCATCCGGCGCCCCCGCGGCGAGCATGGCCTCGGCGGAGGCGAACACCCGCGCACCGAAATCCGCGGCCAGCGCTTCGGCGGCGTCCAGCGATGGGTCGACGACCGCGGCAATGCGCATGTCCCGGCGCCGGGAAAGCACGGATGCATGAGCGCGGGCGATCGATCCCGCGCCGATGATGGCGACAGATTTCATGAATGTTCCTGAGCGAGGTTAACGGCCGTCCGCATGATGGGGAACGCCATTCAAGAACACTGCCAGACTTTATGGTTAACCGGCGGGGCGATCTGTGCCTTACCGTGTCATTCCGGGGCCGGCGGCGCCGGAACCCGGAATCCATTGTTCGAAAGTTCGGCCGCCTTGACGGCGCCAATGCGGCGCCATGGATCCCGGGTGCTGACTTTGTCAGCCCCGGGATGACCGGGTGGAGATTCTGGTTGAGTACGCACGACGACACACAACCGGAACCGTAAATTCTTCCATCAATCCCGCATTCGGTGCGTAGTTATGCACGTCCCCCGGCGGCGCCCCTATGATGGTCCTTGCGTTGACATGGGTTTCCCAAACGCGCCGGCGACAGCCGCGGCGCCAACCCTTCATGGCCCATGCGGCGACAGGTTCGGGGTCGACCAATGGCGCCCGTTCCAGGCTCTTTGACATTGTGAAACTATTCGGGGGAATGATGGTCGCCCGCGCGCGAAGGCGCACGATTGCAATCCGGCGTCTGTTGTTCTCTTTGGTCGAGGCGTATGCGCCGGAACACCGCTCACCCCCGCGAAGGCGGGGGTCCAGTCAGGAAAAATTGACGAGCGAAGCTCGGCATTTCTGTTTGAATGGATTCCCGCCTGCGCGGGAATGAGCGGTAGAAACTCTTTGAGTAACGCGCCTATCCCGCCTTGGCGAGAATGTCCGTGTACAGCTCTTCCGGCGCGGGTTCTGGGCTTTCTTGCGCAAACTCCGCCGCCTCCTTGACGATCGCCTTGATCTCCTTGTCGATCGCTTTAAGGGCGTCTTCGTCAGCGAAACCGGCGTCGAAAATGCGTTTCTCGCAGCGTTTCAGCGGGTCGTTATGTTCGCGCACATCGTCCACTTCCTCGCGCGTACGATATTTCGCGGGGTCCGACATGGAGTGGCCGCGATAGCGGTAGGTTTTCATCTCCAGAACATAGGGCCCCTCGCCGGACCGCGCATGGTCCACCGCCTCGCGCCCCGCCTCGCGTACGGCGAGCACGTCCATGCCGTCGACCTCCATGCCGGGAATGCCGAAAGAGGCGCCGCGCCGGTAAAGGTGGGTTTCCGAATGGGACCGCTTGACGCTCGTTCCCATGGCGTACTGGTTGTTCTCGATGATGAAGACGACAGGCAGCTTCCAGAGCTGGGCCATGTTCATGGCTTCGAACACCTGCCCCTGGTTCGAGGCGCCGTCGCCGAAATAGGTCATGCTGACCGAGTCATTGCCGCGATAGCGATTGGCGAAAGCAAGCCCGGCGCCGAGCGGGATCTGCGCGCCGACAATGCCGTGGCCGCCATAGAACTCCTTCTCCTTGGAGAACATGTGCATGGAGCCGCCCTTGCCCTTGGAGTAACCGCCCTCGCGGCCCGTGAGCTCCGCCATGACGCCTTTGGGGTCCATGTCGCAGGCGAGCATGTGGCCGTGATCGCGATAACCGGTGATGACCTGGTCGCCTTCCTTCTTGACCGCCTCCATGCCGACGACGACGGCTTCCTGGCCGATATAAAGATGGCAGAACCCGCCAATCAGCCCCATGCCGTAAAGCTGGCCGGCGCGCTCTTCGAAGCGGCGAATGAGGAGCATGTCCCGGTAATATTTGAGGAGCTCGTCCTTGGTCGCTGAAAGGTTTGACTTTTTCTGCTCGTCCGCCATCCGTGTCCCGTCTCTTATTGCGACTTGCCGCCAGTCTTAGAGTTTCCTCGTTTGTCGGGCAAGCCGCGCGACGAAGAGAGTGCCCTTTGCGGCGCGCGGACATGCGCCCCGCCTGCAACTTCGATAGAAATGCCGGGCGATCTAACCGGAGACCGATCATGAAATTCGCCGCCATACTTGCCGCCGTCGCCGCATTCGCAACGCCCGCATTCGCCGAAACCGATCGCGCGGCGGACATCGCCGTATTGACGGATATCAAAGTCAATGAATGGCGGCGCATTTATGCGGAGCTGGACGCCGAGGCGCTCGATGCATTTTTGCTCGACGATTTTGCGGTGATCAGCCCCGTCGGGGTCGTCAGCACCAAGGCGGAGGAAATCGCCTATCTGAAATCAACGCCGCCTGATGCGAGCCCAAGCGACTTTCTTTATACGATCAAGGACATTCTGTTTCAGGCGGACGATGTCGCGGTAATTTTCGGTCACGGCGACTCAACGCGGCAAACGGAAGACGGCGCCCCCTGTCATCATGTCTACTGGTCGTCGAACACACTGGTGAAAGTCGAAGGACGCTGGCGCGCGCTCTTCTCTCATGTTTCCGATGCGTCGTGCACGCCGATTGAAGAATAAACGCTTCGCCTAGTTTTCAAGCGCACGGTCGAGTTCCGCTGCGGTGACCACGACATCCCCTTCGCGCGTGTAGCCGAGGATCGTGCGAATGCGTTCTTCGGCGAGATCCGGGTCGAGGGATTTTGACGCGAGCTGATCGGCGGTTTTTTCCATGGCGATGCGCCGCGCGCGCAGGGCGTCAACCTCCGCGGCTTTGGCGCCGACTTCGCGCTTCAGCGCCGACAGCGCGCCAAAGCCCGACTGGCCGGCGACGCCGCTGTAAATGAAGATCGCCGCCCAACATAAAATGAGTGCAGGGGCGACAATATCGATGAGGAATCGTACGCGAAACATGAACGACCGGTCTGACAACTGACCGAATCGATAAGGACTCGATGTTGGTTAACAGATGGTTAACAAGGCCGGCGATGCTTCGTTGCGACCAGACTTTGTCATTACCGGGCTTGTCCCGGTAATCCAGAAATCTTCAAGTGCTCGTCTGGATTGCCGGGACAAGCCCGGCAATGACACTTGGGTGATTTTTCGAAAATTCAGTATCGAGCGCCGAAGCGCTCTGGCGCCTCAGGATGAGGGCGCCGCACGCCTACAAATCCAGCACCAGCGTCTGGTCGCAACGCTTGTCCACGGGCCCGCTTTCGAGGGACTGAAACCCGAACTTTGTGTAAAGCCCGATCGCCTCTTCCATGATGCGTTTGGTGCTGAGTTCCATGCGCGAAAACCCGAGGGCGCGGGCGCGCTCGATGACGTGCTTCAGCAAACGCACTCCGTAACCACGCCCGCGAAATTTCGGCGACAGGTACATCTTGCGCAACTCGCACGCCTTGCCGCTGAGCGGCGCCAGTCCCACCGTGCCGATGATATCGCCGTCCGCGGTTTCAAGTACGGCGAACATGCCGTTCCCGTAGAAGCCTTCTAGATCGGACAGGTCGCGGTCGGTCGTTTTCGGCGCCGGCTCAATGTCGTATTCATGGAGCGCCGCGAAGACGAGCGCGCGCACGGCGTCCTGATCGGCGTTCGTCGCCGGCCGGATGGCGGGGCCCGTCATTTCAGGAACGCAAAGCCGGACTTGCCGGCGTAAACGCCGGCGTCGTCGAGGTCTTCTTCAATGCGCAGGAGCTGGTTGTATTTTGCAAGGCGGTCCGAGCGCGCGAGCGATCCGGTTTTGATCTGCCCGCAATTGGTGGCGACGGCGAGGTCGGCGATGGTCGCGTCTTCGGTTTCGCCGGAGCGGTGGGACATGACCGCCGTATAGCGCGCGCGATGGGCGGCGTTTACGGCGGTAAGCGTTTCGGTCAGCGTGCCGATCTGGTTGACCTTGACGAGGATCGAGTTCGCGCAACCCTTATCGATGCCTTTCTTGAGGCGTTTTTCGTTGGTGACGAAGAGATCATCGCCCACAAGCTGGCATTTCGACCCGATCGCTTCGGTCAGCGCGCGCCAGCCGTCCCAATCGTCCTCGTCCATGCCGTCTTCAATGGAGATAATCGGGTAACGTGAAACGAGATCCGCATAGTAGGCCGTCATTTCATCGGCGCCGAGCGACTTGCCCTCGCCGGCCAGCTCGTATTTGCCTTTTTTGTAAAACTCCGTAGACGCCGCATCGAGGGCGAGAAAAACATCGTCGCCCGGTTTATACCCGGCCTTTTCTATCGCCTTCATGATGAAGCCGAGAGCGTCGTCGGTCGATGAGAGGTTCGGCGCGAAGCCGCCTTCGTCGCCCACATTGGTATTGTGGCCTGCGTCTTTCAGTTCATTTTTCAGCGTGTGAAAAATTTCCGCGCCGGCGCGCAAAGCTTCGGAGAACGTCTCAAAGCCCAGCGGCATCACCATGAATTCCTGAATGTCGATCGGGTTGTCCGCATGGGCGCCGCCATTGACGATGTTCATCATCGGCGCCGGCAGCGTGCGCGCGGAAACGCCGCCCACATATTGATAGAGCGGCAGCGCGGCGGAGTCCGCGGCGGCTTTGGCATTGGCGAGCGACACGCCGAGAATGGCGTTGGCACCGAGGCGGCTTTTGTTTTCCGTGCCGTCCAGTTCAATGAGCGCGTCGTCGAGATGGATCTGTTCTTCGGCGTCGAACCCGCAAAGCGCATCGTCGATCTCGCCGTTGACCGCATCGACCGCCTCCTCAACGCCCTTGCCGAAATAGCGATCGCCGCCGTCGCGCAATTCGTGAGCTTCGTGAGCGCCGGTGGATGCGCCCGATGGCACGCCGGCCCGGCCCATGGAACCGTCCTCGAGGGTGACTTCCACCTCGACGGTCGGATTGCCCCGGCTGTCCAGAATTTCGCGGGCGCTGATATCGACAATGGCGGTCATGGAAGGCGGCTCCTTTAAGGGCGAGAATCAAAAAGCGCGGCCTCTATAAAGGCCGCGCCCCTGATGCAGCAAGGCAAGATGCGCCGGCGCCCCGGCGCTATGTCGCCCTAATCGTCTTTTCTCGGCTCCTGGCCGGGGCCGCGCGGCCGCAAAGGCGGCGGGCTGGCTTCCGGCCGTTGCGGCGGCGGCGCAACAGGCGTCGCCGGCGGGTTGCGCGGCGGCGTCGCCGGCGGATTTCGGGGCGGCGGGGATTCGCCGCCGCGTCCCCGGTCATCGCCGCGACGACCGTCTCCGCGACGTCCATCACCGCGGCGCCCGTCGCCGCGTCTTCCGTCGCCGCGGCGATCATAGCGGTTTCTGTCCCCGCGCCGGCCATATCCGTCGCGATAATAGGGATCGTAATAGCGGCCCTGGCGGTCATAATAATCGAAGGAGAAAATGTAGCCGTAGCGCGGGCGCCAGTACCCGTAAGACCCGTACCACGGTCGCGGTCCGTAAGTTGACGCGCCATAGTCGGCGACGCGATACGCGTCATCGAAACAGCGATTGGCTTCTTCTTCGCAGCCCCGCCGGCAGGACCGCGCCACGGTCTCGTCCGGCGCATCCTCGCAATAACGGTAACAAGCGCCCGCCTCCGCGTCGCAGGTTTCAAACGCGGATTCATACGGATAAACGCATCCGCCGAGCAGGCACGCGCCCGCGGCAATCGAGACAAAACTGCGGATCATTGACTTCCCCTGATTGGCCGCCCCACCGGCAAGAGGGAAAGCGTATGCCGCATGGGCCGCCTTGCCAAGCGCACGCAACAAAAAACGCCGCGGCCAGAGCGGACGCGGCGCTTATCTCGCTTCACTTTCAGACGTTTAGTCGTCCTGTGGCTCGATCACCTGACGGCCGCGATATTTGCCGGTTTTGAGATCGATGTGATGCGGCCGGCGCAATTCGCCGGAATCCTTGTCTTCGATATAGGCAGCCTGCTTGAGCTTGTCGTGGCTGCGCCGCATGCCGCGCCGGGATGCGGTGATCTTACTCTTGGGGACGGCCATGGCCCTGTCGCCTTTCTCAGTCGGTCGCTCGCGGAGCGTTCCCCGCAGGCGTGAATTGAAGAGCGCGTCGTCTAAGCCATGCGCGGGCGCATTTCAAGGCCAGAATCTGGATAATGAGGGGGACCCGAGCGGCCCGGTCGGGCGCTGCGGCGGTCGAACCCCTTTTGGCCCTTGAACAGGGCCGGCAGGCGTTGTCGTCAGGCGTGGGCCTTGGCGCGGTGGGTCGCGAGATATTCGCGCGCCTGGCGCTGGGCTTCGGCGACCTCTTCGGCGGACATCTCATTGGCAAGCTCGGCGCGATAGGCCCGCGCTTCGAGATTGCCCTGCATCGCCGCGAGGTTGAACCATTTATGCGCGGTAACAAGATCGAATATGCCCGTTTCCGCACCGGTCGAAGCGGCAAGGCCCAGGCGATACATCTCTTCGCTGTTTAAAATCGGCTCCGCGTTTTCAACAGCCTGAGCTGAAAAAGTCATCGTCATTCGTGCGCCCCTTGTCATGCACCCTGTCTGTTTCACCCCCGTCGCACGAAGCGTACCGGGTTAACCATGACAAGAATGAAAGGAAGCAGAATAATATCGGGTTAACGACGCCTTATCAGTTCGTTTACGAACAGATAAGAAACCGTTAACCCTGTAAGACTTTCGTCAGTATGCGAAATGTTCCGCGAAACGCGCGTCAGCTTGCGGTTTCTTCGACTTTTTCAAGCTTCTGAAAATCGCTCATGCCGCAGGAGCCAACCGTAAACCCGGTCGAGTTATCAACGACCGTGATTATCTCATTTCGGCATAGCCTCGACAGCGATGTCGTATATTGCAACCGATTGAAACTGCTGTCAGCACCGGTGCAGCTCGACGATAATTCCGCGAGGTAATAATCGTTAGCGCCCGCTTCAATCAGAAAGTTGCGATCATCAAGCGGTTTGATCTGATCAATCGAAAGCAGGCTCAGGCAATTCTGAACTTCGCCAGTTTTTTCAAATTTCGCGATTTCGGCGGCAACTTCGTCGCTCATCTGGTAGTTCGACCCTGTGGTCGTACACGCGGCAAGGAGCGCGACCGCGCCCAACGCCGTTGAAACCTTGCCAATCATAAGCAATTCTCCCGTATTCCCCTGCCCGGACGCGATTCTATTCGGTTAACGGCGCGCATACAAGGCGCAGACGCCGGCCAAACCGGCGCCTGCTTCACGACTGCGCGATTAGCTTCTTTGAAAACCGGAATATTGCGCCCTTCCTGCATCCTGAGGAGCAAAAATTTCTTCGTCCTTCGAGACGACCAAACGGTCCCTCAGGATGAAGAAATTTTTGCGTCTCGAAGGATCGGAGGGAATGGCCTATCGACAAGATCGCCTATCCGAGCTGGTAGCCCGGCGTTGATGCGGCGAGGTCTTTTTCGCCGTCGCTCATTTCCGCCTCGACGTCGGCGAAGAGCGGCGTCGATAGATACCGCTCACCGGTGTCCGGCAGCATACAGAGGATGGTTGCGCCCTTCTCCGCCTTTCGCGCCACGTCCATGGCGCCGGCGAAGGTCGAACCGCCGGAAATGCCGGTAAAAACGCCTTCTTTCTGCGCCAGTTCCTTGGACCACTTGATGCCCTCTTCATGGGGCGTTTTCACGATTTCGGAAATAACGCCGGCGTCCACCGCTTCCGACGTAACGAGCGGAATGAAGTCCGGGCTCCAACCCTGAATGGGGTGCGGCGTCCATGCGGGATGCGAGCCTGCCGGCGATCCGTCGGCGTTGCGCGCCTGTCCCTCGCCGCTCGATAGCATGGCCGCGCCCGGCGGTTCGCAGACAACAATCTTCGTATGCGGACTTTCTTTCTTCAGGACCCGCGAAACGCCAGTGAGCGTGCCGCCAGTGCCGAAGCCCGTCACCCAGTAGTCGAGTTTCTCGCCTTTGAAATCATCCATGATTTCGCGCGCCGTCGTGCGTTCATGCATGTCCGGATTAGCTTCGTTCTCGAACTGGCGCGTCATGAACCAGCCGTGCTTCTCGGCGAGCTCCTTCGCCTTCTCGACCATGCCGGTGCCCTTGTCTTCCTTGGGCGTCAAAATCACCTTGGCGCCGAGGAAGCGCATCAACTTGCGCCGCTCGACCGAGAACGTTTCGGCCATGGTGACGACCAGTGGATAACCTTTCGCAGCGCAGACCATGGCGAGGCCGATACCGGTGTTGCCGGAAGTCGCCTCAACGACCGTCTGGCCGGGTTTAAGGTCGCCGGATTTTTCCGCCGCCTCGATAACGCCGAGCGCCAGCCGATCCTTGACGGAGCCCAGCGGGTTAAACGCCTCAAATTTGACGAAGAGATTGACGCCGTCGGGCGCCAGGCGGTTGATGCGGATCACGGGCGTATTGCCGACCGTGCCGAGTATGCTGTCGTGCTTCATGATTTTCTCCTTTTCATGACGCCGCCGTCTGTTTTTTTGATTGGGCGGTCTCTTAGACCGGACCCTATAGCGCCGTCCACGCGGCTTGTCGCGGCTGACGCACAGCATGGCGCGTCGGTCACGGTCCTTTGACCGACGCCGGCGCCGAAAGTGGCGGGTTTGAGCCGCCTTTAGCTGTTCGGCGCTCGCGTCGCACGGTGATAGGTCATGTAGTCCTGGTCGAGGACGAGACCCGCACGATAGGCGCCGCAACGTTCTTCATGGGCCGCCGCTTCCGCTTTCAACGCTTCGCTCTCTTCGCGCAGGGCGTCGTTTTCCGCGCCGGCGATACGTACAGACGAGATTGTCATGCTGTCGTTGCCTTTAAGGCGCGATCCGGTTTCGACAGTCTCTTCGGACTGCACCGCGAGAAACGCTTCCACCCGTCCGTTAAAGTCGAGGATCCGGGCGTCGAGATCGTTGCGCGCCGCGGCGCAATTTTCGCGCGCGCTGACCCGGGTTCGCAAGTCGGTCGCGATCGCCGCGAGCGATGCGCCATTTGCTTTGGTGAAATCGCTATCGAAAGACGCATCCGGGAAATACATCAGCACGTTCGATGCGCCGTCAGTTCCGCGCACCAGGGCCGCGCCATTGATGACGATTTTCTGCACGCCAGTGAGCGAACCTTGCGATGCGGCGACCACACAGGAGCCCGACGAGAATGCGTTGCGCGTTTCATCGCTGAACGCGCGGCCGGAAATTTCGTTCTGCAGGCGCATGGCCGCAAGCACGTCGAAGCAACCAACCGTGTCGCGAGATAACGTCACCGCGCCGAGCCGATCGACAATATCGACATTCAGCGCCTGCTGGGCGCTCGCCGATGAAACGCCGCCAATAGAAAACAGGGAGAAAATCACACACGCTATGGTACGCCGCATTGTTCGCCTCCTTTTCGCTGAGGCAGCGCCAAGAAGCGCTGCGGGCAAAGTATAAGCCATTTGGGCCAGCGCCGAAACTCCCCGCAAGCCCATAGCGACAGGCGTCTTATTCTTTCCGCCGCGCATAATGCCCGTCAAACGATGTCGACCAGGTTTCGCCCTTGTCGGAGGAAACCTCCCAGTGCTGGCGCACGCTGCCATCAGGGTTTGGCGTCCAGGTGACCCGGTTGATGACGCCTGTGCGTTCGCTGAAATCGAGATCGGCGTCGCTCAGCACCATGGCGCCGGCGTCGTTGAGCCCGCCTTCCAGATAGACAGGCGCGCCATTCGTCGCCATCCATGTTTGATGCCAGAGCTCCCGGACATTGTCGTAAAAGTTGATGCTCATGCCCGTATAGGCGCCGCTGTTCACCTCATATTCCTCCAGCACCATACAGCCGCCCTGCTTTGACGAGATTTTGCTTTTCGCAGTGGGCTGCGCTGCGCCGGCGCCGGCGCCGGTGACGTCCCATGCGCCCAGCCAGAAATCGAAATGGCGGTACTCATCGTCCGTACACGGCGTTAGCGCATTGACAACGGTGAGAAAACGCTCATTCTCGATGAGCGGCGCGAACTCCGGCGTATTGAGAAGGAAACTCCCCGTCGGCCCGCCGATTTTCGCTATTTCTTCCAGTTGCCGCAGCGCGTTTTCTTCATCGCCAAGAGACATATATACGCGCGCAAGTCGAAACCGCACCTGCGCCATGCGCGGAAAGCCTTGGTCGATGGCGCGCAAATAAGCGTCGCGCGCATCTTCATGGGCGCCGTTCTCGTGCAGCGCATTGGCGAGGTTGAACCAGATCTGTGCGTTGGCGTCGTCCGCAGCGAGCAACGCGCGATACGCGTCCGCCGCCGCCGACCATTCCTCCGCAGCCGCAAGCGCGTCGGCGTCTTCCTGGGTTTGCGCGAAGGCGCCGGCGGGCCCAACGGCAATGGCGAATAAAATGGCGGCGCAAAGATTTTTCATCGCTAACTCCCGAACCTGATATGGCCGCTCAGTTAGCGAAGTCCCGCATCACGCGCCAAGCGCGATCGCCGATTTTGACCGCCGCGCACTCAAAATTAGCAATCCGGGCAACACCGGCGGCGCGCCCGCCAGGCGTCTATTCCTCCGCGTCGTCGCCCTTGTAGCGTTCGAACCAGGCGAGGATATGCTCGATCTTGCCGATAAGCCGCGACGGCCGGCCGGCGATCCCGTGGCTTGAGCCCGGCACGCGCACGAGCGCCGTATCGATTCCGCGCAATTTCAGCGCCTGATAGAACTGTTCCGACTCCGAGATCGGCGTGCGGTAATCTTCAACGCCAGTGAGCAACATGGTCGGGGTCGTCACATTTTCCACGAGCGAGATCGGCGAGCGCTCCCAATAATGCTCGGGCTCTTCCCAGGGTTTGCCCGGAAACTGATGCTCGATCTGGTAGACATAGATGTCGCCGGTGAGCACCTTGCTCGTCCAGTTGATGATCGGCTTGGCGGCGACGGCGGCGCGGAAGCGGTCCGTCAGCCCCACAAGATACGCCGTCGATACGCCGCCTGCGGACCCGCCGGTGACAAAAAGCGCGTCCTCATCAATGAAGCCCTTCGCGATCATGGCGTCGACGCCCGACATATGATCAGCGAAATCGTCCCGGCTCGGATATTTGTGTTGCAGGAGCAGACCGAATTCCTCGCCGTAGGAGTCGCTGCCGCGGTGATTGTCGTAGAAGACAACATAGCCTTCCGCAGCGAAGCGCTGGATCTCGAGCGCGAAAAACGGACCATAGGCGGCATGTGGTCCGCCGTGAATTTCGAGGATCAGCGGATATTTCTTCGCGGGATCGAAGCCGGGCGGCGTTACGTACCAGCCCTGAATTTCAACGCCGTCGAGCGAGGACTCGTAGACGACTTCGTGAACCTCGCCGAGCGTCTTGTCGCCGAGCGCATCTTCATTGAGTTGCGTCAGTTGCAGCGTCGACCCGCCGCGGCGCACGGCGACATCCGCCGGGCGATCAGCGGAGCCTTTTGTAAAAGCGAGAACGCCGGTGCGCGAAAGCGAATAATCGCCGCTGAGATAGGGCCGCGTGATGGCGACGCCGCCGAGACCCTGCACCATGGTCTGACGCTGGCCGTTGAGACGCGCGTATCCGATCTTCCGGTCGCCGCGATCATCGTAAATGTAATAAACGCCGCGCCCGCTTGCGTCCCATTTGAGGCTTTCAACAGAGCGGTCAAGACCATCGGTCAATGCGCGACCATCGGACCCGTCTGCGTTCATAATAAAGAGGCGGTCAATGCGGAAGGCGAGCCCCTTATTCTCGGCGCGAACATAAGCGATCTGGCGCCCGTTCGGCGACACGACCGGTTCAAACTCCGCGCCGGCGTCCGTCGTCACTTGCGTCAGCGTTCCATCAAGATCGACACGGAAGATATCGCTCTCAACCGTTTCGCGCTCCCAGTTCTCGTTGCGGTTTGCGGCGAAAAGAATGGAATCGGAATCCGGCGTCCACGAGAGCGGGCCTTCGTGGTTAAAGTCGCCGCTGGTCAACTGCCGCGCCGCGCCGCCATCGGACGGGACAACGAAAATATGCGAGTGAGAGGGCTCAAGATATCCCTCGCCGTCATAGCGATAGACCATCTCCTCGATCATATCGAAGGGCTCGGCCCAGTCGGCGCCGTCGGGTTTCTTCGGCATTTTGACGAACTTGTCCTTGTCGACCTTCACATCCATGACAAAGGCGATGGAGCGCCCGTCCGGCGACCAGGCGAAATCGCTGGGCGCCGATGTGAGGTTTGTCACCAGCGCCGTATCGCCCGACGCGATCCATTTGACGTAAAGCTGGGGCGATCCTTCTACGGATGAAATATAGGCGATGCGATCGCTCTGCGGCGACCAGCGCGGCAGCTGGTAGTCGGCGCGGCCGGAAAGAAGCGGGCGATGATTGCCGCCGGTCGCATCCACGAGCCAGATATTGGAGCGCGCCTTGTCCGACATGATGTCATAGGTTCGCCGCGCATAGGCGACCGTGCCGCCATCGGGCGAAATCTGAACGTCGCTCGCATACTCAATATCGAAAATGTCATCCGCTTGCAGATAGGCCGGATTTGTTTTCCCGTTGTCATCTGCCACCGCTGCAAACGGCGAAGCCAACGCAAACGCCGCCGCCAAAACCAAACCCCGCATTTATTCCTCCCGGATCTCCTTAGTTGCGTCGGACTATAGCGAAGTTTAGTGCGCGGGCCAGCGCAGAATACGCCGCGCCGTTTCACAACACGATCACAATTGTTCGGTTGTACGGCGCAGCAGCATTCTTACTTCGCCCCCCATGGTGCCGGGGGCGCGTCAACAGGGTTCAATAGATCAAACTCAACGCGGAAATGACGATTTTCGCGGCGAAGCTCATAGGCGAACATGCGATCCGTCAATTCGAGCGCCCATATGTTGGTCACCGAAGCCGTCAGGCCCTCTTTCTGAAACAGGTCGATGGAATACTGATCGACGGGAAACGCGACGCGCGTTGCGCTGTCAATTACCGCAGCGTCGCCGCCATACTGGGTCACCACATCTTCTTCGCCGTTTTCGTGACGATGATCGTGTTTGAGACGCAAACCGCGTTCCGTGCGTGTGATGACCCATGTGCGCGATCGATCTTCGCCGACATGAAATGGAATGCGTATCTCGTCGTCCTTACATGTACGGACATGCATCACCATTTCCTGCGCGCCAAATTCGGCATCAATTTCGTCTGTCGAAGTGAGCCGGCCTGCATACGCTTTGCCGCAATGGGCGGCGAGCCCGGACATAAACTCGTCAGCTAAGGTTTGTTCGCCATCCTTGCCGGCCGAACAGGCGCTGACGAACAGGAACGCGAAGACGGAATAAAAAATGCGGGTCACATGAAAATTCCTTTGTTCATTCGAATAATCCGCCGCCGCCAACAGACGCTGGCTATTAAACGTTTAACGACATATCGCGGCGGCATTATTCACCCTTCAGAAAGTCGCGGTCGTCTTCCAGTTCGCTGCGCAACACCCGGATAACCGCGGGCAACGCGCCTTGCCATCGCTCCCACGTGTACAATGAACTCGCCAGCAGATTGTCCTTGCACGCCTCATCGACCGGCGCCGCAAGCAACAAGGTTCGTTCGGGACGTGAAAAATCGACGCCGACATATTGCGTTTCGCGCTCCGCCGGCGGTCCGAGTTCAATCATCGGATTGTTCTGCAGCCGCTCGTTTAACGGTATGAGTTCCACAAACTCCGCTTCCCGAAGAAAGAGATCGACATAATAGCGCGTTTCCTGAAAACGTTGACGTTCCGCTTCCGACTGCCGCGCAAGCAAAGCGGAATTATCGGTCAGGTTGCGAAGGGCGTTTGTGCGCAGGTGCAGCCCATAGGTGCCCATGCTCCGCTTGATGCCCGCCTCTATAGCCGCGCGATTTGCGTCGGTGTCCTCGCAGGACTGCAGGGCGTTAATCGCATCGCCGACAATGCGAAGTCCTTCAATTGCGCCCTGCTCTGTCGTTTGAAGCGTTTCGAGATTGACTTCCAGCTCGGCGGCGTATCGCGCAAGCGCGCGTTCATAATCGCGTTCTGTTTGCCGCGCCGCATTCCAGTTCGAAAGCTGGACGCCGATGAAGACGCCGCTGACAACGATCGCAAAGTCGAGGGCGATCGCTGTCCAGTTTTGTGCTTTTACGTGGCTTATGACGCGGCGAAGGAGCATTATTCGCTCTCTTCCATTTCCGCCTGATCCTCTATCCAGTCTCGCACCTGCTGGCCGCGGATGAGCTGAAACGTACTTGTGCGCTCCCAGAGATAAAACGGCGCGAGCAACGCGCTGTCCTGACAGAGCACAGTAAAGGGCGCATCGAATTGCAATGTCCGGATGGCGGCGTCGCCATATCCCGGCAGCGGCGCCAGGTCGCTGTACCGCGCCAAGGGGTAACTTTCGATATTGTTCGTAAAGGGGCGCGCTTCGAGCCAGTCGAGCGTTGATTGCGCCTGTTCGAGACGGCGTTGAAACTCTTTCAGGTTTTCTCGGTCCGTCTCCGGCAGCAGCGCAAGATAGGCCTCGTTGCCGGTAATCGCGGAGAGCGCCGTCCGCCGCAGCCGCAATGTCGCCGTGCCGCGAATGGCGTTGGCGCCGCGGTTGACGCGGATCCCCGCATCGTCCGCTCCGGAACAATCGCGCAGAAGGCCAATGGCGTCGCGCGCAATGTTTTGCGCCGTGCGGGTTTGCTCAAGAAACGCATCCACCGTTTGAAGATTTGCCGTGTGTTCAGCCTGCAGCCGCTCCTGCGCTGCGTGAAACGACGCGCGCACCTGTCGGCTGTCATTCCAGTTGCCGAGCTGAATGCCAATAAAAACGCCGCTGACAACGATAAAGAAGTCGAGCGCGATGGCTGTCCAGTTCTGGTCGTGAACATGTCCGATGACGCGGCGCAGCAGCATTATTCGTTCGCGCCCGTCGGTTGCGATTCCGTACGCGGCGGCGTTGTCGGATAGTAAGGAACAATCTGTGCGATATGGCTGTGCTGCATTTTCCAGCGGTTGCCATCGCGAACATAGACGTAAACAAAGCTGAACTCGCCTTCGAGGCTTCGCTCGCCATCCGCTTCGATCTCCGCGAACGAACCGATCCCGTACGCAATGCCGGCGCCGTCATTCAACATATCGACGCCTTGAACCGTCGTATCAAGTTCGACCCTGCCGCCTGCGTCGCAAAGTTCCTTTTCGCGCCCTTCGGCGTTGGCGCCGTAGAGCGGCGCCGGTTCAATATAGTTCGGCAGATAGACCGTTGACGATGTCGTGTAAAAATCATCGGCGCGGCTGAAGTCGCAGGCGTTTTCCAAGTCCCGGTTTTCGGCAATCGCTGCACGAATTTCCGCCTCAAGGTTTCCCGGCGCGCCTGTGCAGCCCGCCGTCACGCTTGCGGCCATCACCGCAGCAATTCCTCTTATCCCGCTCTGGCGCACGCTCCGCTGCCTCCCGCATAATTTTTCGTTTACCTTAAACGGGATTCACGCCGTAGCGCAAAATATCGGGGTAAACTCGTCGCGCGGCGCCAGACCGTCTCCGACGGTGTTAAGTTTCCGGTAATCCACTCACCGATCTTTAGCGCAATAACGCTGTCTTAAGGCCAGATTCATAGACTTGGACGCCTAAATCCAAATTTGCTGGAGCAATACGAAGCGCGGATGGCTGAGATTTCCCAGGACAATAACTGGCGGGATATCGCTTGCAGCCGCGGCGACCAGTTTGTTCGCCGCGTCGTTGCCGCTGCCATCGGCTCGCTTCTTGTCGCCGCATTTGTCAGCGTCCCGCTCGGCGTCGTCAGCATGGTCGTTATTGTCGTCAGTCAATATTACAATGAGCGACTTTGGCGCCCGGTCGCCGATGGAACGGTCAGCGGGTCGGCGCGCGAGAAACTCCTGATGTTCGGCGTTGCGCAAGGCTCGCTGTTTTTTTGCATCATTCCGGTGTCATTGTGGACTATCGACAATATCGGGGTACGGATTTTTGTCGCAATCTGGATGGCCGGCGGCCTTCTTCACGCGACAATGCACATGCATTTCGTACGCAATCTCTGGCTGGCTTGCATTGTCCCCTTTATGATCGCGCTCATCTCATTGCCCGTTTATTCGCTCGTCGTCGGCGATATGTCATTTCAGAACGCAGCGCTCATTCTGGTGGCGATCTTCCTGCATATCTCCCATATCGTAAACGCCTACGAAACTGTCAGCGCCAACGCCCAGGAGCGCGAAGCGGCGCGTCTTGAAGCGCTGAAACAGAGCGAGGAAGCGCTCGCGGCGAACAAGGCGAAGTCCACATTCCTGGCGACCATGAGCCACGAAATACGCACGCCGCTCAATGGCGTGATAGGCCTATCGGAAATTCTGCGCGACGACGACCTGCCCGAAAAAAGCGCAAACCATATCGAAACCATTCACGGCTCCGGACTGCTTTTGCTGCAGCTTTTGAACGACATTCTCGACTTTTCAAAAATTGAAGCCGGTCATCTAGAGCTTGAAAGCGCGCCCCTCAACCTTGATGACATTGCGAAAAAGACAACCGAAATTCACGCCCTGAAAGCCCGCGAAAAAGGCCTGACGCTGGTTTTTGCGATTGCGGACAATGTCGCGCGGCGCCGCATGGGCGATGAGTATCGTATTGCCCAAATTCTTCACAACCTCGTTTCCAATGCGATCAAGTTTACCGTCAATGGCGGCGTTGAGGCGCGCATAGCAGACGACGGACGAGCAGATTGGTTGCGCATAGAGGTAAGCGACACCGGCATTGGCATGAATGAAGCTCAGGCTGAACGCGTCCTTCAACCATTTGCGCAAGCCGACAACACGATTACGCGAAAGTTTGGCGGCACCGGACTTGGCCTGTCGATCGTCAAGGGCATTGTCGAATCCATGGACGGGCGCATTGCCGTTCGCTCAACGGTCGGCGAAGGAACGACCATCACCGTTGCGTTGCGCCTTCCGGAAATGGTTTCGGAAGGAATCGGCGCCGGCGCAACAGAAAATCTGTCGGAAGAGCAGATGGACTTTTCGGGCCTGCGCGTATTGAACGTCGATGACAATCAGGTCAATCGTCTGGTTGTCACCTCGTTTCTTTCGTCCATTGGCGCGACGTCTATTGAAGCCGATTCCGGCGAGGCGGCGATCAGTCGGATAGAGAGCGACACGTTCGACCTCATCCTCATGGATATCGCCATGCCCGGCATGGACGGCGTCGAGGCGATGCAGACCATCAAAAACGCGCTCGGCGAAGATACGCCGCCAATCTTCGCAGCGTCCGCGCACGCCATGCGGCACGAGATCGACGACTACATGGCGAAGGGATTTGACGGCTATCTTACAAAACCGATCACCCGGAACAAGCTTCGCGGCGCCTTGGGTCAGGCGCTTGCGCTCAACGAGAAAACGGCGCAGGCGCAGCGCGCAGTCGGGTTTTAATCGACGCCCAGTTTCTTTTTCAGAATTTCGTTCACGGCCTGCGGATTCGCCTTGCCGCCGGACGCTTTCATCACCTGGCCGACGAACCAGCCCATGGTCTTGGGCTTTTCTTTCACCTGTTCGACCTGTTTGGGATTGGCGGCGATGATGTCGTCGACGATCTTTTCAATGGCGCCGGTGTCGGTCACCTGTTTGAGACCGCGTTTCTCGACGATCTCCGCCGGGTCGCCGCTTTCCTCGCCCTCGAAGATGAGCGCGAAAACGTCCTTGGCGATCTTGCCGGAGATGGTGCCGTCCTTGATGAGGTCGATGAGGCTCCCAAGCTGCGCCGCGCTCACCGGGCTGTCGTCGATATCCCGGTCCGCCTTATTGAGCGCGCCGAAAAGCTCGCCCGTCACCCAGTTCGCGGCGAGCTTGCCGTCGCGACCCTTCGCGACCGCTTCGAAATAATCGCCCTTTTCCTTTTCCATGGCGAGCACGGATGCATCGTATGCGGAAAGACCATAGTCTTCCATGAAGCGATGCTTCTTCTGGTCCGGCAATTCGGGAAGCGACGCCTTGATCTCCTCGACCCAGGCGTCGCTGAACTCCAGCGGCAACAGGTCCGGATCCGGAAAATAACGGTAGTCGTGGGCGTCTTCTTTCGAGCGCATGGTCCGCGTTTCGCCGGTCTTCGGATCGAAGAGCCGCGTTTCCTGATCGATGGTTCCGCCGTTCTCCAATACTTCAATCTGCCGGCGCGCTTCGTAATCGATAACCTGACGGGTAAAGCGGATCGAGTTGACGTTCTTGGTTTCCGTGCGCGTGCCGAGATGAGAGAAATCCCCCGTCTCGCGGAACTTCTCGTAGCTCCCCGCGCGGCAGACCGAAACGTTCACGTCCGCGCGCATGGAGCCTTCCTCCATATTGCCGTCGCAGGTGCCGAGATAGCGCACGATGGTGCGCAGCTTAGAAAAATACGCAGCGCCCTCTTCCGCCGAGCGCATGTCGGGCTTGGAGACGATCTCCATCAACGCGACGCCGGAGCGGTTGAGATCCACATGGGACTCCGTCGGCGACAGATCGTGGATCGACTTGCCGGCGTCCTGTTCGAGGTGCAGCCGCTCGATGCCCACATTGATGGTCTCGCCGCCGTCAAGCTCAACCTCGATTTCGCCCTCGCCGACGATCGGGTCTTTATACTGCGAAATCTGATAGCCCTGGGGCAGGTCCGGATAGAAGTAATTCTTCCGGTCGAAGCGCGACCAGGTGTTGATCTTGGCGTTGAGGCCGAGCCCGGTGCGGATCGCCTGCTCGACGCAATATTTGTTGATAACCGGGAGCATGCCCGGCATCGCGGCGTCAACCAGCGAGACATTCTCGTTCGGCCCCGCGCCATATTCGGCGGACGATCCCGAAAACAGTTTCGACTTCGACGAGACCTGCGCGTGGACTTCAAGACCCACAACGACTTCCCAGTCGCCGGTCGATCCTTGCAGGAGTTTTTGCGGGTTGCTCATGGTGACATGCCTTGCGAATTTTTGCCGTCTTTAGGCGTTTCCATCGCCGGAATAAAGCTCGTCGATGACGCGGTGGATATCGGCGACGGTGACGGACCCCTCGCCCACCGCCGAGGCCACCCGTTTCACCGACTGGGCGCGCACATCGCCCACCGCGAAAACGCCGCGCTGCGTTGACTCATAGGCATACGGGGCGCGGTCGCAATCGCTGCATTGCTCTGCTGCTTTCCCGGTTTCCACAAAGCCTTTCTCATCAAGACGAAGGCAGCCGTCGAGCCAGTCTGTGTTGGGCGCCGCGCCGATCATGATGAAGATGTTGCCGATATCCTCGCGCGTGACTTCGCCCGACTTTCGATGGCGCCAGCCCGCGCGGCGCAGGACCATATCGCCTTCGATCTCACAAAGTTCAGTCTCGGTGTGGAGCGTAATTTTCGGCGAGGCCTCGATACGGCCCACAAGGTAGTCCGACATGGACGCGGCGAGCCCGTCGCTGCGCACCAGCATATGCACATGATCGGCGTGTTGCGACAGGAACACCGCCGCCTGGCCCGCGGAATTGCCGCCGCCAATGACGATCACATTCTGGCTTTCGCAGAGCCGCGCCTCAATCGCCGTCGCCGCATAGTGAACGTTCTGGCCTTCGTATTTCTCCAATCCGTCAACATCGAGACCGCGATAGCGGGCGCCGGAAGCGACGACGATTGTCCGTGCACGAACATGGTCGCCGCTCTCCAGAAAAACGCGATAGGGACGCTGTTCGCAGCACAGACGCATCGCGGCGAACGGGATCGCGAGCGTCGCTCCGAATTTTTGCGCCTGGATTTGCGCGCGGCCCGCCAGCGCCTGTCCCGAAACGCCCGTGGGAAAGCCGAGATAGTTTTCGATCTTGGAACTCGTGCCCGCCTGCCCGCCGGGCGCGAGCCCCTCAAGCACCAGCGTTCTCAGGCCCTCGGATGCGGCGTACACCGCCGAGGCGAGCCCCGCCGGACCGGCGCCCACAACGACGGTGTCATAGACTTCGTCCTCCTCGAACTCGACGGCGATCCCGAGAAACCGCGCGAGCGCCAGCCGGTCAGGCCGCGAGACAAATTCATCGTCGCGACGGACGACGACCGGCAGTGCTTCTTCCTCTATGTCGTGGCGCGCCACAATGTCTCGCGCTTCTTCGTCGTCGCAGACCGTCAGCATGCGGACCGGATAGCCATTGCGGCGCATGAAGCGTTCGGCCTCCAGCATTTCGCTCGAACCGCGCCGACCGATCAGGACCGCCGCGCCCTGTTCATGTTTCATCAGCCCGACGCGGCGCAGGATGAAAGCGCGCATGATGATTTCCGCCACATCGGGCAGGCTCGTCATCATGCGCCGGAATGATGCACGGTCGAGGCGCAGCACCTCGCCGTCCTCGCTCATGCGCCCGCTCACGAGAATCTTGCGGTCGTTGAAGAGATCGACTTCGCCGGTGAACTGGCTCTCCCCATGAATGACGAGACTATGCTCCGGCCTGTCGCCGGCGCCTTCGTAAATTTCGATGCCGCCCTTGAGGATTAGAAAAAAATCAACCCGGCGATCCCCATGGACGAATGTCGCCGCGCCCTTCGACAGGGCCTCAACGCGCCCGAAGGGTTTCATGCGCTCGATCTGTTCGCCGGTCAGCTTCGGAAAGGTCTGGTCGGCGCGAAGGTAAGGATCGCTCGGGTCGGGAATTTGCGTGTCGCTCATGGGCGCGACTTTACGCGAGGGCGGGCTCGGATGCGAGCGCCCGGTCCATCACGGCTTTAACGGCGCCATGCAGGCGCCGGGGATATTGCAATTCAAGATAATGCGTGCCGCCGGGGACTATATCGAGGCGCCCGCGCGAGGCGTCGCTGAGGGCTTCGTAAAGTTTCTCCGAATTCGACTTCGGCACGATGGCGTCGAAATCGCCATGAATGACCTCGACCGGACCCTCATAAGTTTTAAGGCGTTCCAGCAGCGGGCCAATCTGCGCCCGCCGCCCGGCGATTTCCGCGCGGACCTTTTTCCAGCGATCCGGCACATAGTCCTCGATGCGTTCATCGCCGCCGAGCTTTTCAAGCTGCAAGGCGTAGTCATGGGGCTCATCAATGAGCGCCGAAACCGCGACGGCGCCGACAATCTGCTCGGGGAAATCCATCGCCGCCTGCAGCGCCAGTTCGCCGCCATAGGAAACGCCGAGCACGACGACCTTCTTCTCGTCTTCGAGAAACGGTTTGATGGCGGCGACCTGCTCATCGAACGACGTCACGGCCCGTTCGTGCCCGGCGCCGAACCCGGGCCGCGCATGCAGGACCACTTCCACGCCCCGCGGCGCGGTGCGCAGGAAGCGAGTGTAAAGATAACGGTTCGCCGGCGTGCCGTGAAAAATGATGAGGCGCCACTCCCCCAGGTCCGGTGCGATCGTCGCCTGTGTTTCCAGCGGCGGATCAAGCGGCGCGGTGTAGGTGATGTCGTGGGTCGGGCGGGTCATGAAGAGCAATCTGTCATTGCCGGGCTTGTCCCGGCAATCCAGTAAGCCTCGAAAAACTGTCTGGATCGCCGGAATAAATCCGGCGATGACACTGGAGGAATCACCCCCACCACTCATCCGGCCGCGTGTCAAAGCCCGCCGCCTGTTCGAGCGCCCACATGCCCTTGAACATGGTTTCCTCGTCGAAGGGTTTGGCGAGCAACTGCAGGCCCAGCGGCAGGCCGTCCTTGTCGAGGCCGGCGGGAACGCTCGCCCCCGGCAGACCCGCAAGGTTCGCCGTGACCGTGAAGACGTCGTTGAGGTACATCTGCACGGGATCGTTCATCTTGGCGCCAAGCTCGAACGCGGCGGACGGCGCCGACGGCGTCAGGATCAGGTCAACCTTGCCGAACGCTTCCGTAAACTCGTCAAAGATCCGCTTGCGGACCTTCTGCGCGCGCAAATAATAAGCGTCGTAGTAGCCGGCGGAGAGTACATAGGTGCCGATCAACACCCGGCGCTTCACCTCATCGCCGAAACCTTCCGCGCGGGTCGTCTCATACATGGAGAGAATATCGTCATAGTTGTTCGCGCGGTGGCCGTATTTGACGCCGTCATAGCGCGCAAGGTTCGACGAGGCCTCCGCCGGCGCGACGATGTAATAAACGGGGAGCGCATATTTCGTAAGCGGCAGGGAGATATCGACGATCTCGCAGCCCGCGTCCTTCATCCAGTCGATGCCCGCCTGCCAGAGCGTTTCAATCTCGCCCGGCATGCCGTCGAGGCGGTATTCCTTCGGCACGCCGATCTTCAAGCCTTTCAGCGAAGCGCCCAGCGCCGCTTCATAATCCGGGACCGGACAATCTACGGAGGTTGAATCCTTCGGGTCGTGCCCGGCCATGGATTTCAGCATCACCGCCGCATCGCGCACATCCCGCGCCATGGGCCCCGCCTGATCGAGAGATGACGCAAAGGCGACAACACCCCAGCGCGACACGCGCCCGTAGGTGGGTTTGACGCCGACCGTTGCGGTGAGCGAGGCCGGTTGCCGGATCGAGCCGCCCGTATCCGTCGCGGTGGCGCCCGCGCAAAGCCGTGCAGCGACAGACGCGGACGATCCCCCCGACGAACCGCCCGGCGTCAGCTTGGCGTCGGAGCCTTTCGCGCGCCACGGATTGACGACCGGCCCATAAAAACTCGTCTCGTTGGACGAGCCCATGGCGAACTCATCCAGGTTGAGCTTGCCGAGCATGACCGCGCCATCGCGCCAGAGTTGGCTCGTTACGGTCGATTCATATTTCGGATGGAAGCCGTCGAGAATGTGGCTGCCAGCGGTGGTCAGCACATCTTCCGTACAGAACAGATCCTTGATCCCGAGGGGCACGCCTTCGAGCGGAGCGCCTTCGCCCTTCGCCAGTTTTTCGTCGGACGTTTTTGCCATCGCCCGCGCTTTGTCGGCGGTAACGGTGACGAAGGCGTTGAGGTCGCCGGCTTTCTCGATGCGCGCAAGGTAGGCGTCCGTCGCCTCAAGGGAGGTGACGTCCTTTTTCTTCAGCGCGTCGCGGAGCTCGGCGAGGGAAAGGTCGGTTGGGTTGGTCATGGACTACTCCACCACCTTCGGCACGACGAAAAAGTTGTCTTCCGACTTCGGCGCATTGGCGGTGACGTTTTCCGGCTGGCCGCCGCCGGTGGGACCGCCCAAAAGCGCGTCCTCGCGCATGGGCAGCGTCACATCGACGGTGGACGCCATGGCCTCGACGCCGTCAACGTCCACTTCGTTCAACTGCTCGATCCAGTCGAAAATGCCGGAAAGCTCTTTCGCAAGCGGCTCAAGGCGCTCTTCCGGCTCGGCGATCCGGGCAAGGCGCGCCACCTTGCGCACGGTGTCCTTGTCGATGCTCATCTTGTGTTCCTCGTCTGGCGCGACGGCGTATCAATGGGCGCCGCTTGACGCAATAGGCCTCCCGCGCCGATAGGATCGCCCCCATGTCTTCGACCTATATTCAGGAAGCGGCCGCCTTTGGCGAGCGCGGCGCCCTTTTCGGCCTCGATCTCGGAGAGAAAACCATCGGGATCGCCGTCTGTGATCCGGAGCGGCGGGTCGCGACACCGGTGGAAACCATCCGCCGCACGAAGTTCACGCCCGATGCGGCACGCCTCGCCGCGCTGGCCGCAGAACGCAACGTCGTCGGGCTCGTCATGGGCCTGCCGCTCAACATGGACGGCACCGAAGGCCCCAGCGCCCAGCGCGCGCGCGCCTTCGCCCGCAACCTGCCGCGCGTCCTCGACCTCCCCGTCGCCTTCTGGGACGAGCGCCTGTCGACCGCCGCCATGGAGCGCGACCTCATCGCTATCGATACGAAGCGCAAGCGCCGGGCGGAGAAAATCGACGAATCGGCGGCGGCGTTTATACTGCAAGGAGCAATCGACCGGTTACGGGAGGCGGGATCATGAAAGCGAGAACACTGCGGCATCTCATCATCGGCCTGTTGATGGTGACGGGGATTTTTCATCTTGCTGTAGCGCTCATCGGCGCCGAGGGGCTCGCCCTGCCGCTCACGGTGTTCGGCTTTATTTATATCGGCCTCAGCTTTTACGCCCGGGCCGACGTGAAAGACGGCTCGAAGAACCGCTCGCGCAACGCCATCATCGCGACCATCGTCGCCTGCACGGCGGGGCTCGGCCTCGGCGGCGCGAATTATGCGCAAGGCGGCGGACCGGCGGCCCTGCCGATCATGTTCCTCATCGACATCGTCATCATCGCCGCCGGCGTCTGGTGGCTGATGAAGACGGGGAAGAAGGGTTGAGCAGTTAGGTCATTCCGGGGCCGCCGAAGGCGGAACCCGGAATCCATGGCTCGCCGGACCAACTATTAAGACGGCAGAAACCTGGAGCCATGGATTCCGGATCGGCCACGTGGGCCGTCCGGAATGACAAAACCATGAAGTTAGAACCCATTGTCCGCCATGTTGCCCGCAACCCAAAGCCGCCCTATAGCTCGCCTCCGATGAGCGTCAGACCGACAGCGCCGCCGGACCTTCTCGCCGCAAGGCGGCTGATCTCCGTTGACGATCTCTCGGACGCCGACATTGCCTACATTCTCGATCTCGCCGAGCACTATGCCGGCTATCTTCGTCGCTCTGATCCGGCGCCGAAGCGCCTCACCGGCAAGACGCAGATCAATCTCTTCTTCGAGGATTCGACCCGAACCAATCTCTCCTTCGAACTCGCCGGCAAGAAACTGGGCGCGGACGTCATCAATGTGCCGGTCGCCGCCTCCTCCGTGCACAAGGGCGAAAGCCATGTAGACACGGCCCAGACCATGGCGGCCATGGCGGCGGACGTCATGGTCGTGCGCGCGAAAGACGAAGCGCTGCATTATGAACTGGACGACGTGCTCCCCTGCGCTGTCGTCAATGGCGGCGCCGGCAAGACGGAGCACCCGACGCAGGCGCTCCTTGACGCGGCGGCGATCCGGTCGGAATTCGAAACGCTGGACGGCCTTGTCATCGCCATTTGCGGCGACATCAAACATTCGCGAGTCGCAGGCTCGGACGCGCGGCTTTTCGCACGCCTTGGCGCTGAGGTGCGCTTTGTGGGGCCGGCGCATCTCATGCCGGACGACGATCAGTTCACGGTCGTTCCCCGCATTGACACATTAAAGGACGGGCTATCCGGCGCCGATATCGCCATGGGGCTGCGCATGCAGTTCGAGCGCATGGGCGACGGCGCCGAAGACGCCGCGCGCGGATTTTACGATGAATTCGGCCTCACCCATGAAACGCTGAAGCTCGCCAAACCCGGCGCCCGGGTCATGCATCCCGGCCCCATGAACCGCGGCGTTGAAATTTCCGGCGCCCTTGCTGATGACAAAGAACTGTCACTGGTATTGCGGCAGGTCTTCTACGGCGTCCCGACGCGCATGGCGTGCCTCGATGCGCTGCTGACAAGGGGGGAGTAGTGAAGTGTAATTCTTTTCCAAAATTGGCGCGACTAATCTCACTAGCTGCCCTAGTTTCCATGCTAACAGCGTGCGTGCATACGAATAGCTCTACAAGAGAATTTTCAAATTCCGGGCAAATATATTGCACGAAACAGTCGGGATACGTTCAAGGACCGTATGTTGCTAGCGAAGAGACGGCGGGAGCAATTGCTCAAGCTATAATTGAAGATGTTACAGCGTCTAATACCGAAGCAGCTAACTATGACCTTATCATTGAAGATGGGGGGGATCACTGGGACGCATATCAAGTTCCTGCTCGCAACGCCGTGAAAGAACTGGACGGTGATACAATTATCGTGACAAGTGGTGGTGGAGGCGTTTCTATGGACATCGCTAAGTGTGACGGACAAATTACACGTTTGCATTATCAGCGATAAGACGCGACAAATTCTATACCGAGATAAAGAATGACCATCCTCCTCCCGCTCATCCTCGGCTATCTTCTCGGGTCCGTTCCGTTCGGCCTCGTCATCACGAAAGCCGCGGGGCTCGGCGATATTCGCGAGATTGGGTCCGGGAATATCGGCGCGACCAATGTGTTGCGCACGGGACGCAAGGATCTGGCGCTGGCGACGCTGCTGCTTGACGGCGGCAAGGGCGCCATAGCCGTCCTCATCGCCTATCTCGCAGGCTGGCGACCCGAAGTCGCCGGCGCCGCGGCATTTCTAGGACACTGCTTTCCGGTCTGGCTCGGCTTCAAGGGCGGCAAGGGCGTTGCGACCTTTCTGGGCACGCTCTTTGCGCTGCACTGGCCCGCGGCGCTGTTTGCGGGCGCGACGTGGCTCGCCGTTGCGAAATTCGGCCGGTTTTCCTCTCTCGCAGCGCTGACGGCCGCGGCGGCGACGCCGCTTGTCTTCTTCGCCATGGGCAAGATCACCTTCGCCGGCGCCGGTGCCTTCATGGCGGCGATGATCTTCATCCGCCACCGCGAAAACATCGCCCGCCTCCTCGCCGGCGCAGAGCCGAAGATCGGCGCCGCCAAATCAGACGCTACCCATGCCGGCGCTTGAGACAGGCGAAAAGCTTGACTGGCTGCAACTCATCCGTACGCCGAATATCGGGCCCATCACTTTTCATCGCCTGATCGCAAAATACGGGACCGCCGCGGATGCGATTGACGCCCTTCCGGAACTCTCCACCAAAGCGGGCCGCGCCCGCGCGCTGAAGCCCGTCCCGCGCGAAGCCGCGGAGGCCGAACTCGACGCCGCCTTCATGAGCGATGTGAAAGTCATTGCGTTTTGCGAAGACGATTACCCGGCGCCGCTGAGGGCCATCGCCGATCCGCCGCCGCTCATCTTTGTGCGCGGCTCGACGGCGTTCTTTGAACAACCCGCTGTCGCGATTGTCGGCGCGCGCAACGCATCCGGCGTCGGGCGCAAGATGGCCCGCGCCCTTGCCGCCGATCTCGGCGCTGCTGGAATTGTTGTCGTCTCCGGACTCGCCCGCGGCATTGACGGCGCAGCGCACGGCGCGGCGCTATCGACAGGGACAATTGCGGTGGTCGCCGGCGGCGTTGACGTCATCTACCCGCCCGAACACGATCAGTTGACGGAGGATATCGCCCGCGACGGCGCGGTCATCTCCGAATGCGCCATGGGCCAGCGCCCGACGGCGCGCGACTTTCCCAAACGCAACCGGCTCATCTCCGGTCTTTCGCGCGGCATTATTGTCGTGGAAGCCGCCGCGCGCTCGGGCACGCTCATCACCGCGCGCCTCGCCCTCGAACAGGGGCGCGAGGTTTTCGCCGTGCCGGGCTCGCCCCTCGATCCGCGCTGCGAGGGCGCCATCAAACTCATCCGCCAGGGCGCAGAGGCGATCCGAAACGCGCAGGACGTCCTCGACGTTCTTGCCGAACAACGGGGCGTAAGCGAAGACGGCGACGAGCCCGCCGGCTGGCCGACCGCCGGCGCCGCGGATACGCCGGACCCCGCCGCCATTGTCGCGCTGAAGCGTGAGATCCTAGAATGCCTCAGTTTCACGCCCCAGCACAGGGACGACCTCATCCGTGAGCTGGCGCCCGAGCCCGGCCTTTTCGCCGAGGCGATGCTGGAACTCGCCCTTTCCGGCGCCGTCGAGGAACATTCCGGCGCACGCTTTACCCTCGCGACGCCTTCGGAAGATTGATCAAGGTCCGAGCATAAGCTGTTGTTATTTGATACGTTCCCCGGTTTCCGGATTGAAAAAGTGTGGCGGCGGCTTAAATGCAACCGGAAACCGTTGCTGAGGCGGGTGTTGACATTCGCCGCGGCGCTCACGCATTACCGCGCGCCAAATCACCCGCCGCCCCCGAGGTTCGCATCCCATGCAAGTTGTCGTTGTTGAGTCCCCTTCGAAGGCGAAGACCATCAACAAATATCTGGGGTCCGGTTTTAAGGTGCTGGCCTCTTACGGGCACATTCGCGACCTGCCGTCAAAAGACGGCTCGGTCGATCCAGAGAACGATTTCGCCATGGTCTGGGAGCTGGACGCGGGCTCCAAGAAACGCGTCAACGAGATCGCCAGCGCCGTCAAGGGCGCCGACCGGCTCGTGCTGGCGACGGACCCGGACCGCGAAGGCGAAGCCATTTCCTGGCACCTGATTGAGGCGCTGGCCGCGAAAAAGGCGCTCAAAGACGTGCGCATCGACCGCGTCGCCTTTAACGCGATCACCAAGGCCGCCGTGCAGGAAGCCATGGCGAGCCCGCGCGAAATCGACGGCGATCTTGTCGACGCCTATCTCGCCCGGCGCGCGCTCGACTATCTCGTCGGCTTTACGCTCTCGCCAGTGCTGTGGCGCAAGCTCCCCGGTTCGCGTTCGGCGGGACGCGTGCAGTCAGTCGCCTTGCGTCTCATCTGCGAGCGCGAGCTGGAGATCGAGCTTTTCAATCCGGAAGAGTACTGGACCGTCGCGGCGCAGGCGACATCCGGCGGATCGGCGCCGTTTAATGCGCGCCTTGTTATTCACGAAGGCGAGAAGCTGAAGAAGTTTTCGCTGCCCGATGAAGCGTCTGCGAAAGCGGCGAAGGCCGCCGTCGACGCGGCTGCGTTCACGGTTGAAGCGGTTGAAGCCAAACCGGCGAAGCGCAATCCGCCGCCGCCCTTCACCACCTCGACGCTGCAACAGGAAGCGGCGCGCAAGCTCGGCTTCAACGCCCAGCGCACCATGCGCACCGCGCAACGCCTTTATGAAGGCGTCGATATCGGCGGCGAGACCACGGGCCTCATTACCTATATGCGGACTGACGGCGTCGACATGGCGCCGGAAGCCATCAGCAATGCGCGCAAGACCATTGGTTCGCAGTTCGGCGACAATTACGTGCCTGCAAGCCCGCGCATGTATAAGTCGAAGGCGAAAAACGCGCAGGAAGCGCATGAATGTATTCGCCCGACCTCGTTCGGCCGCGCGCCGGGCAAGATCCGCGGGCTCGGCGATGACGAACACCGCCTTTACGAGTTGATCTGGAAGCGCGCCCTCGCCTGTCAGATGGAGCAGGCGCGCCTGGAAAACACGACCATCGACTTGTTGTCTTCGGACAAAAAAACGGGCCTGCGCGCAACGGGCTCCGTCATTCTCTTTGACGGCTTCCTGACGCTTTACGAGGAAGGCAAGGACGACGCGGATAGCGACGAAGCCGCCGGCGTTCTGCCGAAGCTGAAAGTCGGTGAAAAGGCCGAGGCCAAAGACGTCAAAGCCGACCAGCACTTCACGCAGCCGCCCCCGCGCTTTTCCGAAGCGAGCCTCGTCAAACGCCTTGAGGAACTCGGCATTGGCCGGCCGTCAACATACGCGTCGATCCTGTCGGTGCTGCGCGACCGCGGCTACGTCAACATGGACAAGAACCGGTTCATCCCGGACTCCAAAGGCCGGATCGTCACGGCCTTTCTTGAAAACTACTTCAAGAAATATGTGGAATATGATTTCACAGCGGACCTTGAAGAAACGCTTGATGAAATCTCCGCTGGCGAAGCGGACTGGAAAGCGTTCCTGCACAGTTTCTGGTCGGAATTTCACGCGGCGGTTGAAGACATTGGCGAGCTGCGCATTTCCGAAGTGCTCGACGCGCTGAACGAGTCCCTAGGACCGCTGATCTTTCCGAAGAAAGAAGACGGGTCCGACCCGCGCGCCTGCCCGACCTGCCTTGCGGAAGGCCGCGAGGGCGGACAGCTATCGTTAAAGACCGGCCGCTTCGGTGCCTTTATCGGTTGCGTCAACTATCCGGACTGCAACTACACGCGCCAACTCACGGCGCTCGGCGAAGGCGAGGACGGCGCGGAAAGCGCGGACAAGGTGCTCGGCGTCGATCCCGACACCAATCTCGACGTCTGGCTGAAGGTCGGCCGCTTCGGCCCATATGTGCAGCTTGGCGAACAGGAAAAGGGATCGAAAGAAAAACCGAAACGCTCCAGCATTCCCAAAGGCTGGGACGCCGCTACGGTCGACCTTGAAAAAGCGCTGATGCTCCTGTCGCTGCCGCGGCCCGTTGGTCCGCACCCGGAAGACGGCGTTATGATCGAGGCGGGTCTTGGCCGCTACGGTCCCTTCGTCAAGCACGGGAAGACTTACGCAAACCTTCCTTCCGTCGATGAAGTTTTTGAAGTCGGGCTCAATCGCGCCGTGACGCTGATCGCGGAAAAGATCGCGAACCCCCGCGCGCGACGCCAGCCGAAGGCGCTGAAAGAGCTGGGCGCGCACCCGGAAACGGGCGAACCCGTCAACGTCCTCGACGGTCGCTACGGGCCTTACGTCAAGCACGAGAAAACCAACGCCACGATCCCTAACGGCGTCGAGCCGGAGAACGTGACGCTGGAACAGGCGCTCGAATGGATCGCCGAGCGCGAGAAAAAAGGCCCGCGCAAGAAGAAGAAAGCCACCAAGAAAAAGGCGACCAAAAAGAAGGCGACGAAGAAAACCGCCAAGAAAAAAACGACCAAGAAAACTACAAAAAAGAAGGCAACGAAGAAAAAGGCGACGTAAGTTTTCTCAATCGCCTTCTTCGCCGAGCGCCCGCGCCCGCATTTCCGTTTCGTCGAAGCCGAAGAAACGAACGGCGTTGTTAAACAGAATATCCGCTTTTTGTTCGTCAGTCAGGAAGTTGGCGCCTTCGATAATTTCAACCGATCGGGAAATCAGTCCGGGCCACGTCATGGCGTCGGCGCCGAACATCAAGCGGTTGGCATAGCCCGCATCGACGACATCCTTGAGCTGACGATAAAAGTAGTCCGTCCCTTTGCCCCACATCAGCCCGCCAATGTCGACGTAAACTTGCGGGTACGTCCACAGCATCATGATCAATTCGTCGTTGAACCCTTCCGCCATATGCTGAATGGAAATCCGCAACTTCGGATGGCGCGCGAGAACGGGTTCGAGAAGCAACGGGTTGCCCAGCGCAACGCGGTAGTCCGGATATAACGCCGCCGCGCCCGGCGGGCCGCTGCCCATGTGAATTTGCACCGGGATGTTTAATTCTTCCGCCATCGCCCAGAAAGGCGCCATTCCCGGATCATCCGGCGCCACGCCATTATATTGATTGGAGACTTCGCCAAGAATGAGGAACCCGCCGTCTTCGAAAAACTCACGCGCCTCGTCGGCGGAATAAGGATCGCGGGTAACGTTCAGTTGCAGGCTCTTGATGAAGCGCGCGGGCGCGGCCGCCTTCCACGCGTTCACGCGATCGGGCGGCCCGCTCAAAATGCCAACCGCATTGTTCTTCTCAAGTTCGGCGATCACCGCGCGCATTAACGCATCCGGGTCTTCCGGGGCTGCAATGGGATCGTCGCAGTTGGTCGACGCCATCGCTTCGCCAAGCTGGCGCGGCCAAGTCTCGACATTCATCGGCGCCGGCAGCGACGGGATCATTGGCGCACAAACGGCTGACGGAAGCGGACCGTTATCTGTCGGCAATGACGCGTGAACATGGACGTCAATGATTGGCTGTTTCGCAGAAACGGCCGCCAGCAAAAATGCGGACGCCGCCAAAACCGCACATAGTAGCTTTTTCAAAATTTCCCCCGTCACAAAAACGTAGCGCCACACGTTAACAAAGGTTTTCAAATTCCGAAACAATGCCATTGCGTTGTTTCGTTTGTCGCCGTGGCGGGAAATTCATAATTCCGGCGCCCTTTTCCTGTTATGGAAGGCCACATGCGGTTTGTTGCGTCCTGTATTCTCGCTATCGGTCTTGCGGCCTGCGCCACGGCGCCCGGCGCACCGGACCCCAGCGGCGGTGGCGGCGATGGGCTTCGCGTCTGTCCGGGCCGGGTGGCGAATGCGCCGGCGAGCGACAATGCGGGCCGCGTGCGCGGATTTTCGCCGATTGTACAAGTCGCCGGCGCGAGTCTCCTGCGGGCGCCGGTCGAGGGATGCATTTCATCCGGCTTTGGTCCTCGCCGCGGCGGCGCCGGATCGTTCCATGAAGGCCTGGATATCTTCACGCGGTCGCCGCGCGTCATCGTCGCTGGCGGCGACGGCGTTGTCGAGTTCATCGGCTCGCAGCGCGGCTACGGACGCACCGTCGTCATTCGCCACAACGCTCGCGTCAAAACCCGCTATGCGCATTTGTCTTCTTATGGGCGAAGCCTTAGAGAGGGCGCACGCGTCTCGCGCGGCGAACCCATCGGCGAAACCGGACGCAGCGGCAACGCCACCGCGGTGCACCTGCATTATGAGATATTGATTAACGGCCGCGCGGTGAATCCGCTCGCCGTCGGAAAATAACCAAAGCAAATTCTGAAGACGCTGTCGTCGGACAGCGCAACCTGTTACAAAGAAAAAATATGACAAAAACCAAAAACAAGCGGCGCGCAAAAGCGCCGTCCCTGCCCTCGCGCAATGACATCATTGAATATCTGAACGACACGGACGGCGCCGCGGTGCGCCGCGACATCGCCCGCGCTTTCGGCGTCAAGGGCGAGGCCCGGGCCGCTTTGCGCGCACTTTTGAAAGAGATGGAAGGCGAAGGCGTCATCGATCTCGCCGGCGGCAAACGCGTCAAGATCGCCGGCAAGCTGCCGCCGGTCATGCCCATCGACATTGTCGGCGTCACCCATGGCGGCGATCTTGAATGCGAACCGGCGGGCTGGAAAGACGATCACGACCCGCCGCTCATTCGCATTCCCGAAAAGCGCGCCATGAAATTCAAACCGGCGCCCGGCGTCGGCGACCGGGTGCTCGCGCGATTAAAGCCCACCGGCGACGGCGCGTATTCGGCGGAAATCATGAAAGCCATTGGCAAGGGCGCGCATCGCTTCCTCGCTGTCTACCGAAAAGACCGTGGGCGGAGCATCGCCGAGCCGGTAGAACGGCGCGCGCGCGGAACCTTCACAATCGATCGCGGCGACGAAGCCGGCGCCGAAGACGGCGATCTCGTCTGGGTCGAGACCAAGAACGCCCGCGGCTATGGCGCGCAGAAGGCCCGCGTGCGCAAGATCGAAGGCCATATTGACGACCGCGACGCCTTCTCCACCATTGCGCTCGCCAATCATGGCATCCCGACGGAATTCCCGAATGCGGTCATCGCCGAGGCCGACAAAGCAAAGCTCCCGGGCCCCGAGGGCCGCACGGATTTGCGCGACACGCCCCTCTTCACCATCGACCCGGCGGACGCGAAGGACCATGACGACGCGTGTTTCGCCGAACCTGATCCGGACCCGGACAATCCCGGCGGCCACCGGGTCATCGTCGCCATCGCCGATGTCAGCAATTTCGTCCGCAAGGGGAGCGAGCTCGACAAGGAAGCCTTGCGGCGGGCAAACTCGGTCTACCTCCCGGACCGTGTCGTGCCGATGCTGCCGGAGCGGCTATCGAACGATTTGTGTTCCTTACGCGAAGGCGAGGACCGTCCCTGTCTTGCGGTTGAGATGGTTATCGATTCCGGCGGCTGCAAAAAATCACACCGCTTCATGCGCGCCATCATGCGCTCCCACGCGAAACTGTCTTACGAGGAAGCGCAGGCGATCAGCGAGGGCGCCGGCGCGCCGGAAGACATCCAGAAAGCGGTGTCCGCGCTATTCGGCGCCTTTCGCGCGCGCTGGACGGAGCGCACCAATCGCGCGCCGCTTGATCTCGACTTGCCGGAACGCAAGGTCATCCTGAACAAGGCCGGTGAAGTCGCGGATGTGGTCAAGCGAGATCGTTTTGACGCCCACCGCGTCATCGAGGAGTTCATGATTCTCGCCAATGTCGCCGCGGCCGAAACGCTCGAACGCGCGCGTCTTAACCTCATCTACCGCGTGCACGACCAGCCCGAGGAAGACGACCTTGAAGGCGTGCGCGATTACCTCGATCGCCTCGACTACAAGCTCGTGAAAGGCGGTTCGGTGCGGCCGGCGAATTTCAACCAGATCCTGAAAATCGCCGGGGAACGGGACGAAAAGGAAATGATTTCCCAGATCGTCCTGCGCGCCCAGCGACAGGCGATTTACGATACGGAAAACCGCGGGCATTTCGGGCTGAACCTGCCGCGATACGCACATTTTACTTCACCCATCCGCCGCTATGCGGACCTCGTCGTTCACCGGGCGCTGGTGACGGCGGCAAAGCTCGGTCCCGGCGGCCAGACCAAGGAAGAAGCGGCGGAACTGGGCGACGTCGCAGAACAGATTTCGGACTTTGAACGGCGCGGCGTTGCTGCGGAGCGAGAAGCGACGGACCGGTATCTTTCAGAATATCTGGCCTCACGGGTCGGCGCCGAGTTTGACGCCCGCATCCGCGGCGTCACCAAATACGGCCTATTCGTCATGGTGGAGCCGGCGGGCGCCGACGGGTTCATCCCCATGCGGAGTATCGGGCGCGAACGGTTCCGTTTCGAGGATGGCATGCACCGCATTGTCGGCGAAACGACGGGCGGCATATTTCGCCTCGGTCAGCCTGTGCGAGTGCAGCTTGAAGAAGCGATCCCGCTGACGGGCTCGCTCCGCTTTGAAATGATCAGCGATCCGGCGCCGGGCGAACCGCGTTCTTCTCGCCGAAAGCAAGCAAAGAAGAAGGCAGCCGGCAAAAAAACCAAACGCAAGAAAAAGACGGGCGCCAAGGCGCCGCCGCGCAAGAAGAACCGCAAAGGAAAAGCGAACGCGAAACCGCGGCGCAACTCCTAATTTTCAGCGGAGCTTTCCCCGTCGCGGCGCGTCGCGACATACCGCCAGATCCCTTCGACCAACGGTCCGTCGACATATTGGCGATCCATGGACACAAAGAAGCGGTCCTCGGTGATATCGAAGAGCGTCAGCGTATCCTGATATTTTCCGCGCGGGTCTTCGGCCGGCGGCCATGTTTCGACCATGCGATCATCCTGCCAGACCGCCACGGCGCCTGCGCCGGCCTGCGCGCCCGCCGGCACCCAGGAAACAGCCCAGTTTTCGTTGCCGTAATCATAAGTGCGCATCGTTGAGCCGATAAATCCGGTGTCGTTGTCAAACTTCACGCGCATATCGGCCTGCAATGTTTTGCCGTCATGAACCGGATAAACGGTCATGACGCCGGCCCCTTGCAACAGCGTCTGATCCGGCAGCATCGTCGCCGCTTCCAAGTTCCAGTCGCCAAGCAGAAAATCATACTGCGCAGCCGCCGCCTTTGCTTCGGATTCCTCGCCGGCGTTCGCTGCGGTGAAAGCGACCGCACATGCGGTGGCGATGGTAACGATGATTTTCAATAAATTCTTCATAGCAGCATCCCTCATCCCTGTCGGATCGCGCTCGCGAGGAACGAATCCGGCGCCCTGTTCGTCTCTCAGAATACCCAATAGCAGGTTTTCGTCGTCAACTGTCGCAATATTAGATGGTCTATTCGCATCTCCGCAATAGCATCGGCGCAGTTGCGCATTGTTGGCGGTTTTCGCACCGTAGGATGTCGGCCGCTGGAACCAGTTTGCAAATTTATTGCGTGCAAAGCCCTCTATTCGCGCAAATTTCGCGTTCGCCCCATGATAGCGTTCAGCGACTTTATGCTTTCAGTTCGAAAAGAGGGTTGCGCAGATGGTTCTCAGGAATTCAGTGTTTTCAGTTGTCGTGGCGCTTGTTGGTTGCGGCGTTTCATTCGCGCAAGACACCGAGGAACCGACGCCCACAATAGAGGATCTTGATTTCCTGATCGGCGACTGGGAGATCGTCAATCACCTTTATTACCACCATGAGCCTGACCGATTGCTATTCGTCGAACATGGCAAAATGTCTTGCGACTATGATCTCAAGCTCAATAATGAATATCGCTATATCGTTTGCCGGGGCGACTGGGTCGTTGTTGAAGGATCGCAACAGGTTGGTCGTAAACGACAAACCATGGACGCCATCAGCTACAACCGGTTTCTGGGAACGCTCGAGGAAATCGGCGTCTACAGCAACTGGCCTTCCCATGGCGCCAATCGTCTGCGGCTGGACCCGGAGGCGCGCACCGTAACGGCCGAGGGCGAATTGCTACTCGCCAATAATGTCACGGAACGGCTTCAGACTGTTTATTCCTATAATGAGGACTACACGGCGTACACGTCGCGCAACGTCGCGAACTTTTCCGACCTGCCGATTACGCAGTTCAACAGAGTATTTGAAGGACGGGCCACAAAAGTTTCAGACTGACAACTCAGTAAAACTTGATACGCGATTGCGGCGCCTTAGAAAGGCCCGCCTATTCATCGTCAACGCTCCGGCAATCCCGCTTGCATCAGAACTTTGGCGGATCGATCCATCATTGACGGCGAGCGGTAAAAGTTTGGATTGACGAAGCGCTGCACCGTGTAGGCCGGATCGACTTTCAGCGTTTTCTGTATCTCCCGTTTCGCCGCTTCCTGATCGCCGATCATACCATATACAATTGCAAGGCTTGTGTGGGCGTGGACGAATCCCGGAAAGCGCCGCAGGCATTCCTCAAACGTTCCGATCGCGTCGCTATAGCGACCCGCGTTTCGTTGCGCCGTACCGAGTATACCGAAACGCGCGGCATTCGGCATTGGCGATAATCGAATTGCGCGCTCAAGGCTTCCTATCGCGCTGTCAGCGTCGCCCAGATACATCAGGCAACACCCGCGAGCAAACCAGGCCTCGTCGGAATTGGGTTCGCTTTCAACGGCGCGTTCAAGCGATTCCAAAGCGCTTTCCAATCGGCCAGTTAACGCTTTTAAGTACCCGTCGCCTGTTAACGCGTGCCCGTTTTCGGCGTCAATTGTCAGTGATTTCGTGACCCATTCATTCAACTTTGGCAGCGCTTCCTGCGGCGATTCCCAACCCACCGTGATCGCGAAACTGTAGGTTGTCACCAGCCAATTGTAGCCGTCGATAAAGTCCGGTTCCGCGTCAACAACTTGTTGAAAATACTGCCGCGCCTTGACCCCCGAAGCTTGCTCAAATTTGTAGTATTCATACATGCCGCGATACAGGAGTTCGCGCGTCCTGATATCCTGAAATTTTCTGACCTGCTTGCCGTCGTCGCCGGCAACAAGATTTATGTTCAGCGCAGAAACGATTTCATTCGTCAGCTCGTCCTGAAGGTCGAACAGGTCCTTGCTGGAATAATCGAAGCGATTTGACCAGATTGTTTCTGTCGTGGCGCCGTCAATGAGCCGCGCGGATACCCTTATGCGATCGCCTGCGCGCCGAACGCTGCCCATCACGACATTCTTGACCTTCAACTCGCTGACGATCTTGCCGAGATTTGACGGATCGCTGTCATAGGCAAATGACGAGTTACGCGAAATCACCAGAAGATGACGTATATAGGAGAGTTCTGTGATGATGTCCTCAACCAGGCCGTCACAGAAAAATTGCTGCTCTTCGTCCGTGCTGAGATTTCTGAACGGCAGGACGACGATCGAATTTTCTGGCGACGCGCTCAGCGAATGCGCATCGGCCGACGCGCTCCTAATCGGTTGGGGAACCGATTCCGCAGCGCTGAGAAATGCATTGATGTCCTGCAGGAGCCGGGGGAGCTTGTCGTTACGGTCCGGCCAGCCGACGAGTTCGGCGGTTTGCAGCGAGCGAAACCCGAGCGGCGGACGCACGTCATCGATGAAACAGAGAATAAGCGCGTGACGATCCAGCCCTTCCTGCGCCTCGTCCCGCACCCAGCCGGACTCAATTGATTTCCGCGACCAAACGACGACGACGCACCGCGCATCGGTCAGTTCTTTTTCTATGGAGCCGGTAAACGCCGGCCCGGTGACCAGCAGTCTGTCCCATCAAGCGGAAAGCCCTGCATCTTCCAGCGCAGCGACCAGGGGAACAATGCGGGCGCGGTCTTCCGATGCGTAGGAAAGGAAAATGTCAGCCATTTCCGAAAAGCATACTTTTAATCCGTGTCCTTGTTGAGGAACGGCATTTTCTTGTTGGCGCGCGACTTGAATTCGCAGAGCGATTGCGTACGTCCTGAAACATCAAATCTTGAACAGTTTCTCCGCCTCGTTCTTGGACGAGCCGCGATCTTTCAGCGCCGCTTCGCAGCGGGTGATCTCGCCTTTCAGCGCTTCAATGCGGTCTTCCAGATCGCCGACGGAGAGCGTGTAGAGATCCTGTTTTTTCAGATAACCGAGGGTGAGGTCCGGTTTCTCGCTGAGCGGTTCGTCGTCCATGGGCTGAAGTCCTTTCCGTTCGCGACAGTTTGCGAAATCAGCACGGTCGGTTCAAGAATGCGGAGGCCAATCAATTGAGAGACTGACACCATGACCGACCTCCCCGCCGATATGCGCGTCATCGAGATCGCCGAGCCTGGCGGGCCCGAGGTCTTGCGCGAAGCGCGCCGGCCAGTCCCGACGCCCGGTGAGAATGACGTCCTGATCCGCATCGCCGCCGCCGGCGTTAATCGCCCCGAGGTCCTGCAACGCATGGGGCTATATCCGCCGCCGCCAGGCGCGACGGACATTCCCGGCCTTGAATGCGCCGGTGAGATTGCGGCGCTGGGCGCCGGCGTCAACGACTGGAAGCTCGGCGATAAGGTCTGCGCGCTTTTGCCCGGCGGCGGTTACGGCGAATTCGCCGTCGTCGATGCTGGCTCATGTTTGCCCGTTCCGAAAGGCCTTTCCATGGTCGAAGCCGCAGCGCTGCCGGAAACGACGTTCACGGTGTGGGCCAACGTTTTTGATGATGCAAAACTGAAGGCCGGCGAGACCCTGCTCATTCATGGCGGCACGAGCGGCATCGGCGCGACCGCCATTTTGTTCGCAAAAGCCTGGGGCGCGAAAGTTGTCGCCACCGCCGGCTCTGACGAGAAATGCGCCGCGTGCCTGAAACTCGGCGCTGACGCCGCCTACAATTACAAGTCGGACAAGTGGGAAGACGAGATTGCCGGCAATGGCGGCGCCGATGTTGTGCTCGATATGACCGGCGGCGACTTTGTCGCCCGCAACATGATCGCTCTCAATCCGAAGGGGCGCCATGTTTCGATTGCGTTCCTGCGAGGAACGGAAGCGACGATCAACGTCATGACGATCATGCGCAAGCAATTGCGCCTTTCCGGCTCAACCATGAAAGCCCGACCGCCGGAAGAAAAAGCGCGCCTCGCCCGCGATATCGCCGCTCATATCTGGCCGCTGATTGAGGCCGGCAAGATCGCCCCCGCCATGGATGAGACATTCGCCCTCGCCGAGGCGGGCGAGGCCCATAAACGTATGGAATCCGGCGCACATATTGGAAAAATTGTCCTGAAAGTGACCTGAGCGCCCTTGGCGGACGCCCCGGCAACGGCTATATCCCGCCCGTCGCGCGACGCCGCGCGGCACGCTTTCCCCGACAATCCGGCGGTGAGCGCGGCGGGCCGAAAAGCCCGCCGGAGAACGAAGTCTATTTGGAGAATGCGCCCATGGCCGACCGTCCGCTGATGCCCATCGCCACCGCCGTCTGGCTGATCGACAACACGTCGCTCACCTTTGATCAGATCGCGGAGTTCTGCGGTCTGCACCCGCTGCAGGTCAAAGGCATCGCCGACGGGGATGTGGGCGCAGGCGTGCGCGGGATCGATCCGATCGGGACGCATCAATTGACCCGCGACGAAATCGAAAAGGCGCAGGCCGACGACGCTTACCGATTGAAACTCTCCAAGCCGAAAACCATTGTCGCCGACAAGCCCCGCAAAGGTCCGCGCTATACGCCGGTGTCAAAGCGCCAGAACCGGCCCGACGCCATCGCATGGGTGGTGCGCAATCACCCGGAAATCTCCGACGCGCAGATCGCCAAGCTGCTCGGCACGACGAAAACGACCATTCAGTCCGTACGCGATCGTTCACACTGGAACTCTGCGAACATTCAGCCCCAGGACCCTGTCGGCCTCGGGCTCTGCACGCAGATTGATCTTGACGCGGTTGTGCGCAAGGCCGCGGCGAAGCGCGCGAAAATGCAACCCGCGCCGGCGCCGGAAGGCGACAGCCTGCAACCTATCGAAGACAACGTGCCCGCAAGCGAAACGCCCGCGGACCCGAAAGAAGACAAGAGCGGCGAAGTCGACCTTTCCAAGGTCTTCGCCAACCTTTCCGGCGGCGACAACTAGGGCGGTTCTTTGCGTTAGCTTCTTCCTTGAAATCTGACTCGTAAGTCTCAAAAATCCTCATCCTGAGGCGCCAAAGCGTAGCTTTGGCCTCGAAGGATGGCCGCAAGTGCTGAAAAATGTTTCGCACCTTCGAGGCTTTTACTGCGTAAAAGCACCTCAAGATGAGGGCAACGCTATTGGTGAACCAGCCATTTTTGGTAGGAAGAATTCCAACCGGTTAGGCCCCGTTGATCGTTTTTTGGATCAGGTCCCATCCCGATCCGACTCGTCTCGACGGATGAAGCTGCTTCGCTTTTAATCCTGCGTTTCATCCTTGTCCGGCGGGTCGAGTTGCGCGAGCCGCCCGCCGTCAACATAAATTGACTGGCCGGTGACGTAAGACGCCTCCTCGCTCGCCAGGAAAAAGATAACCGCCGCAACTTCCGCGGGATCGGCGATGCGCTTAAGCGGCGTCACGTCGCGCATGCGTTTGGGCTGCACGCCCTTCTCCATATCGCCTTTGACCGCGCCAACGCCCACAGCATTGACCCTGACATTGTGGGGCGACATCGCCAGCGCCACCGCCTTCGTCAACTGATGCATCCCCCCTTGCGACGTTGCAAACGCGACGTGATCGGCCGCCGCTGTCACGGCCTCGACGGAACCGACATTGACGATGACGCCGCTCGCATTGGCGTCGTCGTTTTCCTGTTTGACGAATTGTTTTGCGACGGCCTGATTAATGAGGAAGGCGCCGCGGATATTGCGCTCAATGACCCGATCAAAATCGTCCTCGGCGGTTTCCAGAAACGGCGCGGAAAACCGGTCCATCACGGTATGGGCGAGAACATCAACGCCGCCATTGGCGTCGAGCGCTTCGGCGATGATGTTGTGAACATCGAGGCGCCGGGACGTATCGGCGTGGACGAATGCGACCTCCATGCCGGAATCGCGAAGCCCTTCGGCGACTTCCTTCCCGGCGTCTTCATTCGCATGGGCCAGAACGAGGCGGTCGCCCGCCTCGCCGAATTTGCGCGCGCATGCGGCGCCGATCGGCGTGGCCGCGCCAGTGATGATGACGGAGCGTCCGGGCAAATTTATGTCCTGTTCATTGTATGGAAAGTGCGATCGGCGTCTGCACGTAAGATGTGGTCAGACGCCGGCCATGCGGATAAGAATTTTCTCGGAATGAGCACATCCGCCCTTCGGCCGCAAGCTTGCCGCCTGCGGCGCGGCAATTCGCAATGTTGATCTGTATACGCCGTATCGCTACGGTAAGGCGCCCGTCAGTTCAATCGGGCGTGCTCGGCGAGCCCTTCAATCTGGTCTTTAATTTTCAATTTTTCGCGCTTCATTTCCACGACGCGAAGTTCGTCAAAGGCAGGGTGTTTCAACTCGGCGGTAATTTCCGCTTCCAGCTCCTGGTGACGCTTTGTCAGCGAATCCACTTGAGCATTTGACGCCATAGTCAGCCTCCTTTTTGTGAATGACGAAAGTAAAGCATAATCCGGCGTCGCTTTCCACTGATTGACGATCGGAATTGGCGATTAGGCGCAGTTCACCCGGTGTTAACCCTGCGCATGCGGGAAAGCGCTTAGCTATTTGACTTCGAAGAGAATATTAGGCTTACGTAACCTTGGTGAGAGACCAGATAACAGACGATTTTGCTAATGATGCGACAGTCGCTTTCTGGCCGTGGGCGTGCGCGGCTTACGCCAAAACCGGCGTCGCCGATTCGCTGATCGCCGCCCAGGACAGGGCCGGCCTCAACGTCAATCTCGCGCTCTGGGCGTGCTGGACGGCGACGCGTTTCGAGGCGGTCCCGGAGTCCGCAATACGCCGCGCCATGGACGTTATCGAGCGCTGGAACGCCAATGTGACCAAACCGCTGCGCGCGGCCCGGCGCGGCGTCAAACCTTTCGCAAGCGACGCGGACTATGACGGCGCCGATGACTTGCGCAAAATCGTCAAACAGGCGGAACTCGATGCGGAACGCATTGAGACCATGCTGTTAGAGAAACTCGCCATTCGCATATTGACGCCGTCGCAAACTGCCGATGCGCCGGCGCGCGCGCGAAAAAACCTCGCCGCCTATGCCGCCCTTGCTGGCGCATCGCGCGCGGACGGATTTTCAACCGCGTTGCTTCACAACGTTATCGACCATATCTTCGTTGCGCCGCGCGAACCGGCGTCGGCGTCAAAGGAGCGCAATCCTTCGTGACAGAAAACCCACCGCCGCCGGGGGACGGCCCGTCGGGCGACGCCGGCAAGACGTTTCAGGAAATTGTCGAACGCCAACGCTTCGCGGCGCGCGACAAGGATTTCGACGGCGCCAATGACGAAGCCCTCGCCATTCGTCTCGCCACGCTGGAAGAGGAACACCGCGACCTCGACGCTGCCATTCGCGCGCTCGAACAATCAGCGCCTTATGAGCGCCTATCGATTGCGCGCCTCAAGAAGAAAAAACTGCAACTGAAAGACGAAATTCAGGATCTGAAAGACGCGATGTTGCCGGACATTATCGCCTGATCACTTGTTCTTCTTCGCCGCATACATCGCCTGATCGGCGAGATTGATCGCGTCCTGCGCGGAGAGTCCCTGGCGAATTTCAACCGCGCCCCAGGAAATGCTCACGGCAAAGTCGCCGCCTTCATGGGGCGCCAAATTGCCGGCGATCAGCGTTTCGATGGTTTTGGCTTTTTCCCGCGCGACCGCCTCATCGGCCTGCATCAACAGGACCGCGAATTCATCGCCGCCAATGCGCGCAACAACATCGGTCTGGCGCACATTGGACGTCAGCGCCGCCGCCACATGTTCGAGCGCTGCGTCGCCGGCCGTGTGTCCGCGCTGGTCGTTGATGATTTTCAGATCGTTGAGGTCAATGATGAGGAGGCTCGCGCTGAACTGGTAGCGGTCGATCATCGCAAAGGCGCGATCAAGCTCCCGGGCGAATGCGCGCCGGTTCAGGACGTCGAGCATCGGATCGCGGTCGGCGAGCGTCTCCAGCTCGTCAATGCGCGCCCGGGCGCGGCCAAGCTCATCGCGTAGATCGCGCACGTCCTCGATCAGGGAAATCAATGCGGCGCGCACCTTCGGCGTCAGTTCCGCATCCGGGACGCCGAGCACCGAAACCTCATCGGCTTGCGCAACGCGGCGCGCGCCCGACGACGGCGCGTTCGCGTCGCGCGCCTTGTCGACCCTCGCCGGCCGACCCGCCCCCGTCGTTTTGTCGATCTTCATCTCAACAATTCATCTATTCTCAACGCGACATTAGAAAGCGTGCATCACGCCGGACTGCGCCGCCATAATTCGCGGCCCGATTTCACTCTCATCTTAGCAGAAATATGCGCGCTGTCTGCGTTTCAACAGTTGGGCGCTGACGCGGCTCGGTTCACCGCTTGGCGGTTGTGAGCCTGCGCGCGACGCCCCATGTTTCGAGGTGCGGACGGTTATGCTTCGAGTCCCCTTCGGCATGACCGGCTCCCGCGTCCGGTGTGAGGAGGCGTCGGCCATCGCGCCCCCGTCTGTTAGGTCGGCGCCTCCTTCTCCTGTCCCCGCCAAGCTGTGGAAATCGCCCTTCGCCTTGCCTTGAGACAATGCGATCGTGTAGACCCGCGCCTTTCCAACCGGAGGCGTGAAGCAAGCCATGGCGGAACCGAAACCCGCTGCCAGCGTCGGCGTTATCATGGGGTCGCGGTCCGACTGGCCCACCATGAAACTCGCCGCGGAAATGCTCGATGCGCTCGGCGTCGGTTATGAAACGAAAATCGTTTCCGCCCACCGCACGCCAGACCGCCTGTATGATTACGCCAATGCCGCCGCGAAACGCGGGTTGAAGGTGATCATCGCCGGCGCAGGAGGCGCTGCACATTTGCCGGGCATGGCGGCGTCCATGACGCGGCTGCCGGTGATTGGCGTGCCGGTGCAGTCGAAAGCCCTGAAAGGTCTCGACAGTCTTCTCTCCATCGTCCAGATGCCCGGCGGCATTCCCGTTGCGACCGTTGCAATCGGCGAGGCCGGCGCCAAGAACGCCGGCATTCTCGCCGCGCAAATTCTCGCAACTTCCGACGATACGCTCGCTGCGCGCCTTGACGCCTGGCGCGCACAGCAAACCAACGCCATTGCAGAATCGGTTGAGGATTGACGCCGCAACCATGACCGTCCGCACGCCTGTTCCGTCCCTGAACCCCGGCGACACTGTCGGCGTTCTCGGCGGCGGACAGCTTGGCCGCATGATCGCCCTTGCCGCCGCGTCCCTTGGTTTGCGCACGCATATTTTCTGCCCGGACGAAAATTGTCCCGCCTCGCAAGTTTCGTCGAAATTCACGCGAGCGGATTATGAGGACGACGCCGTGCTTCGCGCCTTCGCCGGCGCCGTCGATGTCGTCACGTATGAATTCGAGAATGTGCCCGTTGACGCAGTCGCCATTCTGGAAGACGCCGGCGCGACCGTGCGCCCCGGCGCCATGGCCCTTGAAAAAGCGCAAGACAGACTTGTCGAAAAGGAATTCGTGCGCAGTCTCGGGATCGACACGGCGGAATTTCACGCAGTCGATTCCCTCGCCGATCTGGAGCGTGGGTTGGACCATGTGGGGCGCCCCGCGATCCTGAAAACACGGCGCCTCGGCTATGACGGCAAAGGCCAGACGCGCCTCACGGACAAGGACATCGACCTTCACGCCTCCTTTGAAAAAGCCGTCGCCTTCGCCTGGGCCGAAGTCGGCGCCGCGCCGTCGATCCTTGAAGCGTTTGTGCCTTTCGAACGGGAGATCTCAATTATCGGCGCGCGCGGCTCCGACGGCGCGGTCAAGCTTTATGAGCCGATCGAGAATGTCCATGCCGGCGGCATTCTGAAAACGTCGACTGCGCCCGCCAATGTATCCGCCGCCACAAAAGCTGCGGCGGAAAAAGCAACGACCGCAATTCTGGAAGCGCTGAACTATGTGGGCGTCATCGGCGTTGAATTTTTCGTTCTCCCGGGCGGCGAAATTGTCGTCAATGAAATGGCGCCGCGGGTCCATAATTCCGGACACCTCACCGGCGACGCCTGCGCTATCTCGCAATTTGAACAGCACGTTCGCGCCGTCGCGGGCTGGCCGCTCGGCGAAACCGCGCGCCATTCTAACGCCGTGATGGAAAACCTCATTGGCGATGACGTTACGGACTGGCCCGCGATCATCCGCGAACCGAATACGCGCCTTCATCTCTATGGCAAGAACGAAGCCCGCAAGGGGCGCAAGATGGGGCACGCTACCCGATTGACGCCGCTGACTTGATTATCGCATCACAACGCCGCAACCATCCGGTCATATCATGAACGACCTTACCGTCCTGCTTCAGGAAAGATTTCAGGCTCTCATCGACTGGGTCGGCAGCGCCGCGTTTCTGGCGCAAGTCGGCATCGTCGCCGGCGCCGTTGTCATCGGCTATATTCTGGCGGCGATACTCAAAGCGCGCTTCGCAGCGCCCAGCGCCGGGGCCGATTCCCGCAGCTTGATTGCTGACGGCCTGCGCCAAACGCGCGAACTCGCCCTGCCCGTCATGCTGGTCGCGACGCTTGCTGTCGCCATGGAAGTCAGCCGCGCCAGCATCCAGCAAGTCGATCTCGTTCGCATCTTCCTCGGCCTCAGCGTCGTGTACCTGATCCACCGGATCGTCAATCGCTACATCAAAACGCGGTTCATCATTCTACTGACGAACTGGGTGGCGCTGCCGGTCGCCCTGCTCCTCGTCTTCGGCTGGCTCGACGACGTCACGACGCTTCTCGACCGGTATTCCGTTGAAGTCGGCAATATCCGGATCTCGGCCTATGCGCTGGCGCGCACGCTGTTCTTCGGCGCGTTCCTGTTCTGGCTCGGACGTATTTCCAATTCCACCGGCAAGCGGGTCATCCGCAACCGGCCCGATTTCGATGCGCGCACGCGGGAAATTCTGACGAAACTGTTCGAGATCGGACTGTTCGTCTTTATCGCCATCGTCCTCCTTCAAGTGATGGGCATCAACTTCACGGCGCTCGCGGTGTTCGGCGGCGCGGTCGGCGTCGGTCTCGGCTTTGGCCTGCAACAGATTGCGTCAAACTTCATATCCGGCATCATCATCCTGCTCGATAAATCACTCACCATTGGCGACTACATAGAACTGGAAGACGGACGCACCGGTATCTTGCGCGATCTGTCCATGCGTTCAGCGACGCTCGAAACCTTCGACGGCAAAGACATTATGGTGCCGAACGAGAAGTTCATTACGACGACCTTCACCAACTGGACGCACAACAACATCAAACAGCGTTATTCGCTGAATTTTTCCGTCGCCTATAAAACCGACTTACCAGCGCTGTTCGAAATTGTGCGCGACATCGTCGCCAGCCATCCGAAAGTCTTGAGCGGCGACGCCGTTCCGATTGAAGAACGTCCCGATGCAGAGATTGAGAGCTTCGGGGATTCCGGCATCAACATACTTGTTGAATTCTGGATGGAAGGCATCGACGACGGAAAAAATCGCGTCGGCGCCGATCTCCTGTTGATGATCTGGGTCGCCCTGAAAGAGAACGGCATCGAGATTCCGTTCCCGCAACGCGAAGTCGCAATCCTGAATTCCTAGCGTCCCGCAGGGTAGCGCAGTTTCGCCAGCCACCCGATCGGCGCCGCGGGATCGATTCCGAGTTTTTTCGCCCGGGACTTCACCTTTTCAAATTGCATGACATTCTCGATCCGCGCGTCGAGAAAAGCGTTGGTCGCCGCTTCGTCTTCGCTGGAATCAGCAAGCCATCGCGCCATCGTCGACGAAATCACGCCGGAAAGAATGGCGCGCTTGGTGTAGAAATTGAAATCGGTCGATGTATCGCCGAGGCCGCGCCATATGGCGTCTGCGCTCGCCCAGACGAGTTTCGTCGCGAGCGGCCCCATGGTCGGCGCCGCCAGTAGCGCCGCCGACCGACGCACCGCTTCCTTGTCCTCGCGCAAAATGTCGATGCGCGCCCGCACTGCGCCGGCGACCTTGTCGCGAATACGCATTTCGCCGAATTCGGGGGCGGCCATCGCCTCGGCCATTTTTTCGTCAGTCACCGCCGACCAGAAGCGGAGAACGTCGCGCACGCCGCCCGGAAAAACGGCTTTTGCGGTCGCTTTCTCCACATTTGCCGCCAGAATCGCGTCGCCCAGCATGGCCCGCGTCCACCCGTCGAAGGGCGCGAGCAACAAGCAATGCTCCAGAATCGCCAGCCGTGGCGCGTCAAATGCGTCCATTTCTTTGTTTTTATTCATCTTTTTCACACGCCTGCAAATTTGGCCGCGACGATCGCCGCACCGCAACGCCTATATAGACTTGGCTTTTGGCCTCTGGTATAGGCCCCATCGTCTCACGCCCCCGGATAAAGCGGGGGATGGCTGAGCTGGCTATCTGTTTCGCATGCGTCGCGGCTTCCCTCCGTGACGTTTTTGTTTCTATAGGAGGCGGGAAAACCTTGGTTCAGATTTTTGTACGCGACAACAATGTCGAGCAAGCCCTTAAAGCGCTTAAGAAAAAGATGCAGCGCGAGGGTACGTTCCGGGAAATGAAACGCCGGAAATTTTACGAAAAGCCGTCTGAAAAACGCGCCCGCCAGAAAGCGGAAGCCGTTCGCCGCGCACGCAAGCTCATCCGCAAGCGTCAGCAGCGCGAAGGCCTTATTTAACAAATCGCAATTTTTCCGCGCCGCCTCTTTTCCTGCGATGCGGCGCGACGCATGATGCCTCGCCACATGACAATTGCGGGGATAATGATGAAAAAGCTTATTCTTTTCCTAGCCTTCGGTATGTTTCTCGCCTCCTGCGAGACCGTCAAAGGCGTCGGCCGCGACATTGAAAGCATCGCCGAAGATGTCGACGAGAACACCTGAACGGCGCTGAATTTACCCAATTTCGGCCGATAAAGGCCAAACATCGAAATTGCCCTTGGGCGACGCGAATCGTAAGATATTTCAGATGGTGCGCGATGTGGCGCGCCGTTTATGCGGAGCTGTCCGGGTGCAGGGCGGCGCCGCGTGGAACGAGGTTTCGTCCGAAAGGGCGATTGAAGGGGACCGGGAGAACGTTCGTTCATGCGTAATCGGAAATTCATTTTCGCAACAGCCGCCGCCGCGACAGCCGCTTTCGCCCTGCCGGCAAAGGCGCAGCAGAATATCGATGAGCCGCGCCTGAGCCCGATGCTCTTCGGTGAGACCGAAGAAGAACGCCGGAACGAGCGGGAGAAAGAACGCGAGCAACAGCTGGAGGCGACGAAAATTTCTCGGGAACAATCCCGCGACGGACAATATATCGACGAACCGCGCCTCGATCCGCTCCTGTTTGGTCCCGAATATGACAGCGCTGACGCTGACGTCACGGGTACACGGATTGTCAGCCCGGACGATGACGCGCAGCGCGGGTTTTTCAGTGCGCTGAACTTCCTTGTGCCTGATGAAACAAATTTAAGCCTTGGCGTCGGCCCGGTCTTCAAGCCGGACTATTTCGGCTCCAACGACTATGAGTTTGACGCCGACCCGCAGGTTTTCGTGAAAGTCCGCAACTTCCTCTTTCTCGACGATGACGGCGCCGATATCGCGCTGTTCGGGTTTTCCCGGTTTCGCGTTGGTCCGTCCATAAAAATTAAAGGGCGGCGCGATCAGGATGACAACCCGGCGCTCAACGGTCTTGGCGATGTGGGCACGACATTTGAGTTCGGCGGCTTCGTATCGACGACCTTCCTCGACCGGTTTGCGGCCAAGGCGCGGGTGCGTCACGGGTTGAAAACCGGCCACCGCGGCACGGTCATTGATGGCACGCTGACAACGTTGATTTTTCGAACTGACGCCTTCTCGTTGGCGACCGCGGGTCAGATCCGGTGGGTGGGAGAGCGCTACGCCGACGCCTATTTCACCGTGACGCCAGAGCAATCCGCAGCTTCGCTCGGGCTGTTGCAGCCCTACAATGCGGATTCCGGTTTTGAAAGTTTCGGCGGATCGGTGACAGCCTATATCAACATCGCGGACCGCTGGTCGCTCAACCCTTACGCTGAATACCGCTATATATTTGACGACTTTGCCAACACCCCGATCATCGATCAGTTCGGCGATCGCAATCAGGTTGTGATCGGCTTCCATCTGATGCGCGAATTCACCTTCGGCGGATAAGCGAAGAGAAAGCGCACAAAAAAAACCGGGCCGCAAGGGCCCGGTTTTTCGCAAATCTAGCTTTTGATGTTACGCAGGCTTGCGGAACAACAGGGTCATTCGGTCGGATTCGCCGATGGCCTCGAATTCCGCACGCAGTACTTCGTCGTCGCGGCTCGTTGCATAGGTCGGCGGCAGACGCCACACGAAGTCTTCCTCCGTAGGCTGATCCTTGGGATTGGCGTTCACCTCGCTGGAACCGGCAAACTCAAAGCCGCCCGCTTCGAATGCAGAGACAACGGAAGATTGCTTTACGTAACCGCTGTCGCCGGTCGCCCACTCGTCGGCGGAATCTTCCGGCGCACGGTGCAGCACAACGCCCACATGCCCGCCCGGTTTCAAAAGCGTCATCATGTCGGCAATTGCCTTGGTCATGAATTCACCCTCGTCTTCGAGGCGATGGAAATGATGCAGGCTTCGGATCTGCAGAACGACATCAACAGCGCCGACCATATCGTCAGGAATATTGCCATACTGAACAGCGGCGACAGCGGCGTCAGTGTCCGCATCGCGCCAGCCTTCGGCGGTTTCGACCCATTCCGCCGGCCAGTTGTCCTTGGCGCCCGGCTCCGGCGAAAATTCGCCGAAATAGGTCCACATCTCCGGCGAGTAATCAGCGCCGACGACGGTGCCGTCAGGCCCCAGATAATCGATCAGGATGCCCGAATACCAGGGATTGCCCGGCAGCGTATCAACGACCGTCATGCCCGGTTCAACGCCGAAGAATGTCAGCGTCTCGACCGGATTGCGGTGAGGAACGCGCACTTGCGCTTCTTCTGGCAGGTTCGCGACCACGGCTTCCAGTCCGCTCGTGTCCGCCGCCATTTCCGGCTTTTCGCCCTCGTCAGCGGTCTCTTCGATGACCGCTTCTTCGGCTTCTGGTTCAACGGCTGCCGCCGGATCGCCTTCCCCGCCGCCGCACGCCGCCAGCGCAAGCGCGGACGCGCTCAATAGAAATACCCTCATTATTATGCCTTTCCTGTTGGATTTGTTTCGCCCAAACCCCGTCTGGCGGACCTTATAGCGCCTTCACGATCTCTTCGCACATCTTCTTGGCGTCAGAGAACAGCATCATCGTATTATCCCGGAAAAACAACTCGTTCTGGACCCCGGCGTAACCCGACGCCATGCCGCGTTTGACAAAAAGAACGGTTCCAGCGTTTTCCACATCGAGGATCGGCATGCCGTAGATCGGCGATTGTTTGTCGGTCTTGGCCGCCGGATTGGTGACGTCGTTGGCGCCGATGACAAAGGCGACGTCGGCGGTGCGGAACTCCGAATTGATGTCTTCCAGTTCAAAAACCTCGTCATAGGGAACCTGCGCCTCGGCGAGGAGCACATTCATATGGCCAGGCATCCGTCCTGCGACCGGGTGGATCGCATACTTGACCTCAACGCCTTCTTCTTTCAGCCGGTCCGCCATTTCTTTCAGGGCGTGCTGCGCCTGCGCGACGGCCATGCCGTAGCCCGGCACAATGATCACCTTGCTCGCATTCTTCATGACGAATGCGGCGTCGTCAGCCGAACCCTGTTTCACAGGTCGCGTTTCCTCGCCGCCGGCGCCGGCTGCTGCGTCTTCGCCGCCGAAGCCGCCAAGAATGACGGAAACGAAGGACCGGTTCATGCCCTTGCACATGATGTAGGAAAGGATCGCGCCAGAGGACCCGACCAATGCGCCCGTGATGATGAGCGCCATGTTTTCCAGCGTGAAGCCAATGCCCGCCGCGGCCCAGCCTGAATAGGAATTCAGCATCGAGACGACGACCGGCATGTCCGCGCCGCCGATCGGGATGATGATGAGAAAGCCGAGGGCAAACGCGAGAATAGTCAGGAGCAGGAAGACGCCCGTCGATTGCTCAAAAGTCATCAGCATACCGATGAGCAGCAACATGGCGACGCCGATCGCCAGGTTGATGACATGGCGCGCCGGCAAAAGGATCGGCTTGCCCGACATATTGCCGTTGAGTTTCGCAAAGGCGATCACCGACCCGGAAAACGTAATCGCGCCGATGGCCGCGCCAAGCGACATTTCAATGACGGATGCTGTGTGAATTTCGCCCGGCGCGCCGATGCCGAACGCCCGCGGCGCGAGAAACGCCGCCCAGGCGATAAAAACGGCGGCAAGACCGACGAGCGAGTGAAAAGCGGCCACAAGTTGCGGCATCGCGGTCATCGGGATCTTGCGCGCGATATAGGCCCCGGGAACCGCGCCGGCGGCGACCGCCAGCGCGATCAACGCCCAGGTCGACGCCCCTTTGTTCTCCAGTACGAAGAATGTCGTGAGGACGGCGATGCCCATCCCGATAACGCCGAAGCGGTTGCCCTGCCGCGATGTTTCGGGGCTCGACAGGCCGCGCAAGGCAAGAATGAAGAGAATGCCCGAGACGACATAAAGCAGAGCGGTGAGATTCTGGCCCATGATATCCGCCTACCGTTCTTTTTTCTTGTACATGGCGAGCATGCGCTGGGTGACGAGAAATCCGCCCACAATGTTGACTGACGCGAGCGCAACAGCCGCAAAGCCGAGAAGTTTTGATGTGCCGCCCGCTGCGGAAGCCGCCAGGTCTGCGCCAAGCGCGATCAGGGCGCCGACGATCACAACTGATGAAATAGCGTTGGTGACGGACATGAGCGGCGTATGAAGCGCCGGCGTCACCGACCAGACGACATAATAGCCGACGAAAATCGCAAGTATGAAAATCGTTGCAAGGAACACAAATTCCGAAGGGCCCGATGATGCGACCTCGGCCAGTTGCGATACAAGACCGGAAGCCTGCTCTGAAGCTTCCGCAAGTTGCTGCGACGACTCTTGCGCGCGTTCCGCCGCTTCCTTCAACTCTTCCGCCGCGCGCTCGACCTCTTCCGCCGACTGGCGCGCGCTTTCTTCCTTATTGTCAGCCATTATTGGCTCCCTGACGGTGTTTCTTCTGCCGCATCGTCCGACGCATCATCCGGTTCGTCTTCCGGCGCAGTTTCCGGTTCCGGCGCTGCATTAAAATTCGGGTGGACCGCCTTGCCGTCCCGGGTGAGCGCGATCCCTTTGAAAATCTCGTCGTCCCAGTCGACGACGAACTCGCTCTTTTCCTTGTCCCAGAAAGCCGAGATGAAATTGAAGATATTCCGCGCCAGCAGGTTGGACGCATCGGCCGGCAGCCGGCCGGGCACATTCAGGAAGCCGAGGATGGTGACGCCGCCGATCTCAATCGCTTCGCCGGGGCGCGTCAGTTCGACGTTGCCGCCCTGCTCGGCTGCCAGGTCGACAATAATCGAACCCGCCTTCATGCCTTGCGCCATATCGCTGGTGACAAGCTGCGGCGCCGGCCGGCCGGGAATCAGCGCCGTTGTAATGACGACATCCTGCTTCTTGATGTGTTCGGCGACAAATTCGCGCTGACGCTTCTGGAAGTCTTCCGACATCTCCTTGGCGTAGCCGCCTTCGGTTTCGGCGTCTTTCATCGCCTCTTCATCTACGGTGACGAATGTCGCGCCGAGACTTTCGACTTGTTCTTTCGCCGCGAACCGCACATCGGTCGCCGAAACCACCGCGCCAAGACGGCGCGCTGTCGCAATCGCCTGCAACCCCGCAACGCCCGCGCCCATGACAAAGACTTTCGCCGGCGCAATGGTGCCCGCCGCCGTCATCATCATGGGCATCGCCTTGCCGAAATAGGCGCCGGCGTCGATCACCGCCTTGTAACCTGCAAGGTTCGATTGCGATGACAACACGTCCATGGACTGCGCCCGCGTGATGCGCGGCATCAGATCAAGCGCAAAGGCGTCAACGCCGAGGCGCGCATAGGCGCCGATAGAGTCTTCATCATTGTAAGGAGAAAGGATCGCGGCCAGGCGAACGCCCTTTGGAAACGCCCGCAACTCTTCCGTGGTCGGACGCTGCACCTTGATAATCAGATCCGCGTTCTGCGCCGCATCGGCCGCTGACGGGCTGATCTCCGCGCCGGCCTCTTTATAAGCCTCATCGGAAAACTGAGCGTCGGCGCCGGCGCCGGACTGGACCGCGACGGTCGCGCCTAACCCGGTAAATTTTTTCACACTTTCCGGCGAGGCCGCGACACGGGTTTCGCCCGCACGCGTTTCCTTCAGAACCGCAATCTTCATTGTGACTCCCAGCCGTCAGCCGACGGCGTCAATGCGAGAAAAAGGTCTTCACGACAAAATAGACAAAAACATAAACGGCGACGCCGACGAACAGCGAAAGCCAAACGCCGTTGGCCATGACGAGACTGGTGAAGAATGTTGTCAGGGCCATCGCGAACGGCACGCCGATTTCGGCGGAAGCCTTCATGATCGCCTGATAGGATTTGCGGTGCTCTTCGGCATCCTGCGCGCGTTGCATCGCTTCGTCTGTCATCATCGCCCTCAATCATTAAATTTGCCAAGTTATTGGCGTATTTCAATGGATTGGGCAAGCCTTCTCAGACCCCGACCCGCACAGGCCAGCAGGCGAGCAACGCCCGCAAGGTCGAGATAAATGCGATCGGCTGGTCCATCATGAGGTGGTGGTGGGCCTCCGGAATGAGGAAAAACGGCGACCGACCACGAGCCTGTTCGCGCAAGTGCATGATCGCGTCGCCGGTCGCAAATGCGGACTTTTCCCCATAGATGAAGGCAAGCGGACAGCGCGAGGCGCGTAAGAGTTCGCGTTCGAAATGAATTTCGAAATTGCCGCGCTTGTGCGGATCAAATTTCCAGGTCCAGCCGGCGCCGTCCTCGCCGTCGACTTTGCGCAAGCCTTCGCGCGCTATGAAATCAAGGAGATAGAGATGCTCGGCCGGCTGGTCCGGCAAAAACCGGAAGCGGGAAATTGGCTCCTCAATCGTCGAATAAATGCGCATGCCGCGATCCGGCCCGGCAGAGCCCGCGCCGCGATTGACCACATATCCTTCGCTGGGATCCGGCACGCCGAGAGGAGAATCGATGACGACGGCGCCGCCGAGGCGCTCCCCGGCCCGCTCCACGGCGCCGAGGGTCACCCAGCCTCCGAAACTGTGGCCGACAACAATGGGCCGTTTCTTTTCGTTGAGCCCGGCGGCGTCAATGACGGCGAAGACTTCATCGACCAGGAGATCGAGCGAGTATTCCTCCCGCCAGTCCGAATCGCCCATGCCGGATAGATCGAGCGCGGCGACGCGTCGCCGATCCCCTAGCAACGGCGCGAATGGCCGCCACCAGTTCCGGTGCGCGCGACCGCCATGGACGAAGAGGAGACCGGGCTTCCCGACCTCGCCCCAGGCCGAATATCGAATTTTTGCACCGGCGACCGTTACCTCGCCTTCCTCGCTGGGCGCCGCGACAGCCGCGTCAAACCATGAGGGCGCCGGCGGGCGGGCCCCCGCCAGATCGCGCAGCGGCCTGGTGTATTCCGATTTTGTTTTCTCAGGCGCGCTCATAAGATCGCCTTTCGGCAGCTTCGCCGGCCTGATAACGCGGGGGCGGCGGCGCGGCAACATCGATGTGCAATCGTCCGCGATCCTCGCCTTAACAGCGCGTTAATTCGTAAACGAATGATTAAACGAAAAAGCGCGTCCAAAAATCCGTTTCGATATGACACGGATTTAAACCGATCTTTACCCGCCGCGTCGATAGTCCGCCAATTGGCAGCCTTATCCCAAGGGACATTTTTACCATGGCGAAGACAATTCTGCTCGTCGACGACGACCCCACACAGCGCCGACTGATGCGCGCCGTCTGCGAGAAAGCAGGTTACCCGGTATTGCAAGCTGACAATGGCGAAGCGGCCCTGTCGCTGCTGCGCAGTCCGCAAGGCGGCGATGTCGGTTTGATGATGCTGGACTTGCGCATGCCCGGCCTTGGCGGCATGGAGACATTGCGCCGTACAAAGACATTTCGCGAAGACCTCCCCGTGATTGTGCTGACCGCGCAAGGGGGTATCGACACCGCCGTTGAGGCGATGCAGCTTGGCGCAGCGGATTTCTTCGTGAAACCAGCCTCGCCGGAGCGCGTCGTCGTATCGATCAAGAACGCCCTGTCGCTCACCACCCTGCAAGGGGAAGTCTCGCGCCTTAAACGCAAGCGTGAAGGCGCCATGGCCTTCGGCGATCTGATCGGCGAAAGCGGCGCCCTTTCCCACGTGGTCAAGCTTGGCGAGCGCGCCGCCGCATCGACCATACCAATTCTCATCACCGGCGAATCCGGCACGGGCAAGGAAATGATCGCCCGCGCCATTCAGGGTTCATCGGACCGCGCCGGCAAGCCGTTCATCACAGTTAATTGCGGCGCCATTCCGGAAAACCTCGTCGAAAGCATTCTCTTCGGCCATGAAAAAGGCTCCTTCACCGGCGCGTCGGCGAAACATATCGGCAAGTTCCAGGAAGCGGACGGCGGCACCATTTTCCTCGATGAAGTCGGCGAATTGCCCGCCGACATGCAGGTCAAACTCTTGCGCGTCCTGCAGGAAAGCGAAGTCGACTCGATCGGCGGCAAACGCCCGATCAAAGTCGATGTCCGCGTTATCTCCGCGACGAACCGCGATCTCGCCGAGGAAGTGAAAAACGGAACGTTCCGCGAGGACCTGTTTTACCGCCTCAATGTCTTTCCGATCGAGATCCCGCCATTGCGCGATCGCACCGAAGACATCCCCGCCCTGATCAGCCATTTCATTGAGCGCTATAACGCGGAAGAAAACCGCGATGTGCGCGGCGTGCGGCACGAGGTTCTGGAAGTCCTCTCTGCGCAGGCCTGGCCCGGCAATGTGCGCCAGTTGGAAAACACCATCTTCCGCGCTGTTGTGCTTGCGGAAGGCGCTTATCTTTCAGCGGACGATTTCCCACTGCTCGCGAACGAGTTCGAAGCGGCCGGCGTTGTCTCCGGCCCGCCCATGGTCGCCGGCGCCGATGACGAAGGCGGTGTTGTGGAAGCAACGCCAACGCCGTCCGATACCGGTGCGGCGAGCGAAGCGGTCGCCATTTTCGACCGCGGCGGACATCTGCGTTCGTTGCAGGAGATCGAGAAAGACCTCATCGCCCTCGCCATCGACACCTATGACGGCAAAATGTCCGAAGTCGCCCGCCGCCTCGGCATGGGCCGGTCAACGCTCTATCGCAAACTCCGCGAGCATGAGCTGGAGATCAAGCGGGCGAGTTAGGTTGCAGGGATTAGAGATTAGGGATTAGGGATTAGGGATTAGGGATTAGGGATTAGGAATTAGGGACTAGGCATTGGGGAATAGCGATCTCTACTTTCACCTAATCCCTATTCCCAAATACCTATTCTCCAATAGCCGATAGATAAAGCTCCAGCAGCGCTTCCTGCTCCTGCCTGTCTGCGCGGTCCATCTTCCTGATACGGACGACCTGGCGTAGCGTTTTGACGTCATAGCCCTCACCCTTCGCTTCGGCGTAGACTTCCTTCACGTCGTTCATGATCGCGGTTTTTTCTTCTTCAAGCCGCTCGACGCGCTCAATGAATGACCGCAGCCGGTCGGCGGCGATGGTGGTCGCGCCCTCTACACTCGCTGATCCGTCGGCCATTTTTTCTTCCTTTCTTTTCGCGCGTCACTTCGTCCTTCGTGACGCAAACACGCCTTCATCCTGAGGAGGGCATGGCGCGGCGCAGAATTTTACACGTTACCACTGCCGCGCCCGTCACGAAGGACGAAGGCGTATTTGCCCTCAGGATGAAGCGACTGGGTTTATTTGTTTCGTCTGAATACGGATTAATATTCAGCGCTTCACGGCAGACTAAAATGCCTGACGACTTCTAAAACAAGCCGCAAATCATCGTTTGTGGAAAATTAAATCTCTTGACCGTCAAGCTCGCGGCGCAAAGCTCGGGCGCGCTGGCGCACCCGGTCGTCATGGGGGTTCCACTCGAGCACCTTCTGGAACATGTCATAGGCATCGCGCTTTTCCCCGGCGGCGAGCAGGATATTGGCAAGCGCTGTCCGCACCTCGAACTGGCGCGGCTCCAGTTCCAGCACCTTCGAGAAGTCTTCAATGGCGCCGGCCTGATCGTCGTCCGCAAGCCGCACCGCGCCGCGCAGCGCATAGCCTTGGGCAAAATTCGGGGCGAGCCCGACCACATGATCCAGCAGCGCAATGGCGAGGTTTTCATTGCTCGCCGCAAGCGCAATTTCCGCCCGCTCGAATAGGACGTCCACCGTATCGGAAGATGCGTCCGACCAGATCTCGATGATCCGCGCGACGTTCTCCTCGGACTTTGCCGCCTCGCCCGTGCGCAGCTCCTCAAACAGGAGATCGAGCCGCGGATCGGTCTGATCGGCAAGCGCCGGCGCGGCCGCAAACAAAGCGGCGAGAATCAAAAAAGGCCTTCGCATACGCGAAAGCCTAACCTTCAAACCCTAAAATTCCAAGGATTTTGGCGGGCGAGAGCCTTAACCAATCGGTCAGCCCTGACGCGCCTTGAAGCGCCCTTGCGTCTTGTTGATGACGTAAACGCGGCCCTTGCGACGAATGACGCGGCAGTCTTTATGACGCTTTTTCAAAGACTTAAGTGAAGAGCGGACTTTCATCGGTCTGGACTTTCGGCGGTTGTGCGATTGCAATTGAGCGCGCGGAAATAGGCCCGCTGCAGCGCAATGTCAACCGCTTGACGCCTTACGCCGCGCCAAAAAGCCGGGCCCAGAGCCGCCGCCGGAAAGCGCAGATTCGCCAGCCGGCGCCCCCGTCGTTCAGAATTTGAAATTCAACCCAATTTCGGCGGCGTGGAAGCCCGCGGTCGCCGTGTCGGTGACGCCAAGATAGCGATATCCCGCTTCAACGCCGAAGCGCGGGGTTACGTTGAGTTCGAGCCCGGCGCGGCCCGTATACGCGAAGACAACGTCTGTTTCGGAGACCTCAGAGGCGCCGGATTCGAGCGTTGAAAGAATGATCCCGGGCCCTGCCCCCAACGACGCATAGGGCGCGACGCGACCGTTAAAGTTGTACTGCCAGCGCAGCGCCGCGTTGGGAAAGAGATCCCATTCCCGATAGGCGACGGGAACGCCCAGAACATCGACGCTCTCGCTGGAGCGAGCGGCGAGAAACTCTTCTTCGATGGACAACATGGAGTCGCCGAACCGCTTCAGCTTCTGGCGGAAGCCGAGCGAGGCGTAAAACGCGCTGGTGTCGAAAACCTCGTCGGCGGGATTGCCGGTGATCATGACGCCGAACGGGGCCAGCGCCGCATTCGCTTCGGCGATGGTGATTTCCTCGGTGCTGTCGAAAGCGTAGCCGCCGCGCACGAAAAAGGCGTTTCCATTGGTCTCAAACGCGGAGTCCCGCGACAACGCTTCGGAACGATAATGATCCTGCGCCGCAGCGGGCGCCGTTAGCGTGGCGATTGCGGCGAGGCATGAAAAATTTTTGACGATGGAGCCCATGGTCGTTTCTCCCTGATTTCCGGGCGACCATAGGCGTTAATCATGAATGCAATCTTAAGTTGTGTATTCCGTCAATCACAACTTTTGTGTCAGGCGCGACGCCGGCGAATTTCATGTTTGGTTCCATTATCCGGCGCGAGATTTTCCGGCGCGACGGGGTAAACGCCCTCAGCGCCCATGACCCACGCTGTGGGCGCCGGCAGGATCGGCGCGAAGGCCTCGTCGAGAACATTAAGCCCGCCGGTGAACGCGCCCATGGCCGGCATAACGAGACGCGCGCCGTCGCTTGCAAAACAGCGCCGGCGAAACATCCGGCCTTCGGCGACGACCCGGGCGCAGGGGTGCAAGTGGCCGGCGATCTCTCCGCGCCCTTCGCCCGCCTTCGGTTCATGGCGGAAGATAAGTGCGCCAATCGCCGCTTCCTGTTCGCTGGCGCCGGCGAAACGGGCCGGCGGTTCAGGATCGTGATTGCCGACAATCCACAGCCAGTCCGCCGCGCGAGTCATGGCTTCCAGTCGCGCTGCATCTTTATCGTCGATGCGCGCTTCCGCGCCATGGTCGTGGAACGCGTCGCCAAGGGAAATGACCCGCCGCGGGGCGTAACGCTTCATCAGCGCTTCAAGGCGCATTAGCGTCGTGCGCGTGTCATAGGGCGGCAACAATGCGCCGCGGGCGGCGAAGCTCGACCCCTTTTCGAAGTGCAAATCGGAAACGATGAGCGTCTCTTGCGACGGCCAGTATAGCGCGCCGAGGGGATCCGGCGTCAGGATTTCATCGTTAACGATCATGGACGGCATGCGTACGACTATTTCCCGGCCAGTCAAATGCGTCAATATTGACGACTGACAGACGGGGAGGTCGCCATGACAGCCAAGCCAACCGTTGAGCACCGCTATCAGACATTCATTTTCGATTCGGCGCGGTGGTCGCATTACACGCCGCGAGACGGCGATATCATTATCTGCACTTCGTACAAGGCCGGGACGACGTGGACACAAATGATCTGCGCCCTGCTGATCTTTCAAACGCCAACCCTGCCCGCGCCACTGAGCGTTATGTCGCGATGGCTCGATATGCGCTCCAACTCGATAGACGAAGTGATCGCCGGGTTAGAGTCGCAGGACCATCGACGTTTCATCAAAACCCATACGCCCCTCGACGGCCTGCCTTATTACGATAATGTCGACTATGTGTTCTGCGGTCGCGAGCCGCGCGACGTCTTTACGTCAACGATCAATCATTTCGACAACATGGACATGGAACAGTTCGCAAAGCTGTTCGAAGCGCAAGGGGAAGTTTTTGAAACGCCGCCGCCCTTGCCCGATGATTTCAACGAACGCTTCAAGCTCTGGATGACCGTCGGCGCCTTTGATTGGGAACAGGACGGCGTTCCTTTTTGGTCGCATTTTCGACATGCGCAGACTTTTTGGGATTTTCGTCATCTCCCGAACATGCATTTTCTTCATTATGCGGATCTTAAGGCAGATCTCGGCGGCGAGATGCGGCGACTTGCATCAAAACTGGGCATTGAGATAGCGGAAGAAAAATGGCCGAAGCTAATTGAGGCCGCGACATTTCAATCGATGAAAGACAATGCGGAGACAACCGCGCCCGACGCCGATCAGGGCGTCTGGAAAAGCGCCAGCCGTTTCTTCAACAAGGGATCGAACGAGCAGTGGCGCACGCTATTGTCCGATGAAAGCCGCAAGCTTTATGACGAACTCTCGCGGGAGCGATATCCGGCCGACCTGCTCAACTGGCTCGAACAGGGCTCGAAGGCGACCGCTTACCCGGACGACTGACTATCCGCCCTGCCCATCGCCGTTTCGATAATTTCCGCCGAGACCGCTTTCAGCGCTTCTTCGCTCGCCGAGCGCGCCACGGTCTCGCGGCCGATTTCGAGCATCACCGGGATGGCGTTAACGGAGATGGCGATAACATCAGACACGCCGCGTCAATGGGCAAATTTTCTCATAAGTAGAATCTGCAACGCCAAAGCGGTGTTTCCAGCTTTCACCTGAACGAACATATGCAGCGCACGTGATCCGGAGAGCCGAAAACGTTTGTCAATTCCATCAACGACCCTGCTCTTCCCGCCATCGGGAAAGAAGCTTCCCTTTATATGTTGAACCGATCGGTATCTCGACGCCGTTGATGGTCAAGATTGAGCCGCTTATACATTCTATACGTTCGATATTTACGAGATAGGAACGATGAACGCGCACAAAATTGGCGGCCGATAGCTTTTTCTCAAAATTACTCAAAGCGCCGTATACCGTGTGTGTCTTGCTTGAACTGTTGATTTCGACATAGTTGCCGGCAGCTTTCAGAAAAAATATCGAAGAAAGAGGAAGTTGGTGTTTTTCACGCCCGCTTTCGAATTTCAGCAAATTGTCGGCGCCTACTCGCTCCTTGATCGCCGTCAATTCTGAGCGAACCACGCTGAATTCCTGTTCGAGCCGTTCGGCCTTATCGACAAGATCCAGATGACCGGACATATGGATGAACCAGTCGCGCGCAATCTTGTACGCTCCAGATATAGCTATGACGATTGGCAGCGCCATCAGATTTTCTATTGTCCAGGAAAAAATTGAAATGCTTCGCAGGTCAGGTTCGCCCGTCGCGGCAAGACACAGTTGATACGTGAGATGGGCCGCCAGATAAAAAATGATGATTACGAGCAGGGCCGATACGTATTGAAACCTGTTATCCGCGCGCTGCAATAGCGGCATCACACGCTCGGCATGCCAGGCGGCAATGAATAAATTGACAGCGCCGCCAAGCAACATGGGCGCCCAAAGGGAATGACCTTTAACTTGCTGGAAATATCCAATTCCATTCGACGCCCCTGTCGCCATCGGAATCGCGATGAGCAGACAATACAACGCAAACCATATGGCGAGTTCGATAGCGCCGCGCGGCGTCTGCGGCGCTGGGTATAACGCGCGCTGCATCATCGCATAATTGGTCATGCTTTCCCTTTCCCACTCAGCAAAAAAGGGAACATAAACACCCGGCGCGCCTATTCGAATGCAAATCTGCGCTATTTCACATAAGAATTCGCCCAATTCACGTAATTTCACATGTTTTGCGGCCCGCTCTGCGCAAATTATTCGACAATCGTTCGTTTGGCAGGAGCGCTGATCTTGTGAATATCGTGTTGAAGCGCTGCCTCGTGGCAGCTTGTGTCCTCATCATTAACATGGCGGCGAATGTTGGGCTCGCTGACAGTTACGAAGTTACGTTTTCGACGGCGCGCGGAGATGATGACGGCGCCTTGCGGCAGGCCGACGTCATCGCGCGATTGAAGCCGGATCGCGGTTTTATCCGCCTTTCCCGCGCCGGCGACGATACCGGACTCTATAATGGATGGGCGACGTTCGTTCTGTCCCTCGAAGCGATGGATTCCAAGGGAAATTCGCTGGCGCTTGAGTATCAGCCATTCGGGACGTGGAAATTGCGGGAGTGGCGTGGCGGCGAAGTGACTGTAAAGTATTCGATGCTATTGCAACACGACCGGTTTCCTAATGAACCGGGCGACGACGAACTCGCTGTTGCAAAACCATACGGCGTAATGTGGACAGGCCGCGCGCTATTTCTTGAAGGCGCGCCGCAAAAGTCCATTCGGGTCCATTTTGATGCGCCGGCGCAATGGCGCATCACGTCTCCGTGGACACAATTCGACGGCGCCACATCATCTTTTATTGCCAAAGACACTAATGAATTACTTGATTCCGCGTTCTTTGCCGGCGTTCACGACAGCACACAGACGAAGATTGGCGGCGTTGAGGTGCGCATTGCCACTGGTCCTGACATGGCCGATGAGTCATTGCTGTACAAGAATATCCTGAAGACATTCCTGCCGGAATATGTGGCGTTGTTTCAAACCTCGGATGTTCCGGCGCCCGTCATAATCGGTCTACCGGGATCATTCTGGGGCGGCGGGGTGATCGGGCGTACGATCAACTTGACACATGGCGGTCCGCTTTCCGCGGAGATTGCGCCGATGGTCACCCATATCGTCGCCCACGAAGCCTTTCACCTATGGAACAGTCAATGGAATTTTGACCCGAATGCTCGCGCGGACATTGAATGGCTCGTTGAGGGCGGCGCCGAGTATTACACTTGGCTTACCGCTGTCCGCACCCGGCGCTTTGCGCCCGAAGCCTTCTTCGGAGAAATTTCAGACCGCCGGGCTTCTTATGAAAGCGCCTTAAGTGAAATGACGATCGCCCAAGCCGGGAAAACCAAACTGGAAAATGAACAATCTTATAACCTCGTTTATAGTGGCGGCATGATGATGTCTCTTGCGTTGGATCTACTGATCAGACGTGAGACCCGCGGCAAATATTCACTGGACGATGTGATGAAGGTCGTTCACTCGGAATATACCGGTGACAATGGAAAAGAACTGACTGAGCGCAAGTTTGTCGGAGCGATCCGGAAAGCTACAGGCCTCCGTATCGGTTCGTTTTTAAATAGATACGCACATGGCTCGGAAGCGCTTCCATTGGAAGATTTGCTTCGCGATGTGGGGATATGTTTTTCGAATGATCGCGATAATGCAGTCCACGCTGCCGCGTGCGATTTTTCAAGCGCCGACGAACTGACAGCGCGCGCACATTGGTTGAGGCTTCCACAGAAATAAAACCGGAATGCCGCAGTAAGATTTGGCGCGCTCGAATGCCGTATTGGGCCAAAACTCACGAACGGCTCACCCCATCGCCGTCTCGATAATTTCCGCCGAGACCGCTTTCAGCGCTTCTTCGCTCGCCGAGCGCGCCACGGTCTCGCGGCCGATTTCGAGCATCACCGGCACCGCGAGCGGTGAAAGGCGGGTCAGCGAAGAGTGATCGATGCGCCCCTCGACGCGCGCCAGCAAGCCTTGCAGGCGGGCGAGATCGAGAAAACCGCCCGCTGCATCGTCCCACGCCGCGCGCAGGAGCAGATGGTCCGGCTGGTGCTCTTTCAGGACGTCGTAAATGAGGTCAGCCGAAAACGCGACCTGCCGGCCCGATTTCTCCGCCCCCGGATGTTTGCGCTCAATCAGCCCCGCAATCACCGCGCAATTTCGAAATGTTCGCTTCATCAGGATGGAATCGGCGAGCCAGGTCTCAAGATCATCGCCCAACATGTCCTGATCGAACAGTGCGCGCATATCGACGTCGCTCATGTCCTGCCGCGCCCAGATAGAAAGCGCATATTCCGTCGGCACATAACCGATGGGTTGTTTGCCGAGGCGTTCAAGACGTTTTGTCAGGAGAACGCCAAGGGTCTGGTGCGCGGGCCAGCCGTCAAACGGATAACAGACGAGAAAATGCCGGTTCTGATGCGGAAAGGTTTCAATGAGCAACGCATCGGGCGCCGGGATGGTCGCGACTTCCGCCTGTTTCGCCAGCCAGTCGCGCACCTGTTCGGGATAACCGGCCCAGGCCTCGCGGTCGAACAGCATTTTGCGCACGCGGTCCGCAAGGAACGTTGACCACGGAAACTTCGCCCCACCCCAGGTCGGGATGCGTGGAGATTCATGCACTGTGCGCGTGCAGACGACGTCCGTTCCCGTGACGCGCTCAAGGCGCAAGGTTTCGCCGGCAAAGTAAAACGCATCGCCAATATTGAGGCTTTCGAAAAACCACTCCTCCATTTCGCCAAGCTTGCGCCCGGCGCGCTTCGGATTGTTTTTCAGGGCAAGGCGCACATTAAGCGACGGCGCCTCGACAATGGTGCCGACATTCATGCGGTATTGTTGCGCTGCGCGCTTGTCGCGAATGCGATAATGCCCGTCCGCCGTTTTGACGATGCGTCGATAGCGCTCGTACCGTTTCAGGGCGTAGCCGCCGGTCGCGGCGAAATCGAGCGCGTCGTCGAACTCCTTGCGCGGCAGGTCCGCATAAGGACTGGCGGACCGCACCTCCGTATAAAGATCATCTGCATTAAAGGGCGCGGAACACGCAACGCCAATGATATGCTGCGCCAGAACATCGAGCGTACCTTTTCGCGGCGCTTCGCCATCGAGAACGCCCTCCTCGATGGCGGCTTTGGCGGCGATGCATTCCAGCACTTCCATCCGGTTCGCCGGCGCCATCAGCGCGCGGCTCGGCTCCATCATGCGGTGGTTCGCCCGCCCGATCCGCTGTGTCAGGCGCGAGACGCCCTTCGGCGCGCCCATCTGGATCACGAGATCGACGTCGCCCCAGTCGATGCCAAGATCGAGGGTCGAGGTGCAGACGACGGCGCGCAGTTTTCCGCCGGCCATCGCCGCCTCGACCTTGCGCCGCTGCGCGACCTCAAGGCTGCCGTGATGAAGCGCAATCGGCAGGCTTTCGTCGTTAAGTCGCCACAGCGCCGAAAACGTTATCTCCGCCTGGCTGCGCGTATTGACGAAAACGAGACAGAGTTTGTTTTCCTTGATGCGGGCGTAAACCTCTTCAAAGGAATGCCGCCCGGAATGGCCAGACCAGGGAATGCGTTCATCCGAGTAAAGAACATCGACCTGCGGCTGCGCACCGGACTTGCCGCGAATAAGCTTTGCCGACTTCGCGCCGGCGACATGCTGCGGCGTCAAATAGTCGATCAAGGGCTTTGCATCGGCGACTGTCGCGGAGAGTCCTGCAAGGCGCAAGTTTGGCGCAAGCGCACGCAAGCGCGCTATCGCCAGCGACAGGAGGTGGCCGCGCTTGTTCGGGACGAGCGCATGCAATTCATCGAGCACCAGCCGCTCAAGACCTGAAAAATATTCCGCCGCCCCGTCCTGCGCGATCAACAGGGACAGGCTTTCCGGCGTCGTCAGGAGAATGTCCGGCGGCAGATATTTCTGCCGCTGCCGGCGCGCCGGCGGCGTATCGCCGGTCCGCGTTTCAACGGAAATGTCGAGCCCCATCTCATCCACAGGCGTTTTCAGGTTCCGCGCAATGTCGACGGCGAGCGCTTTCAGCGGCGAGATATAAAGCGTGTGCAGACGCCCCTTCGCCGGGCGTTTGGCCTCTGAAAGCGCAACAAGGCTCGGCAGAAACCCCGCGAGCGTCTTGCCGCCGCCCGTCGGCGCGATCAAGAGATGCGACAGCCCCTCGCGGTCCGCTTCGAGACACTCAAGCTGGTGCGCCCGCGGCCGCCATCCGCGCGCGGCGAACCAGCCGGCGAAGTTCGCGGGCAGCGATACCGATTTTTGCGATGCACCGTCTGGCATAGGGACAAGCATACGTTTTCGCTGCACCGCCGCAATCGTTTCGCTGCGCCATACCGAATTGCATGTGCACAAACCTGTCGAAAGACAGGGACAAAACGGTGCGGCGCCCGTAAAAGGCGGTCGTTCGCGACGTTGGAAAGTTGAGATATGTCAGACGCAAACACCGCGCCCGCCGGCCCGAAATGGTCGTCCCAGTTCGCCTTCCTCATGGCCGCCATCGGCGCCGCCGTCGGTCTCGGCAATCTTTGGCGCTTCCCGTTTCAGGCGGGCCAGAACGGCGGCTCCGCCTTTGTCTTTGTCTATCTCGCCTGCGTCTTTCTGATTGCGGCGCCAATCCTGATCGCGGAAATCTCCGTCGGCCGGAACCAGCGCAAATCCGCCGTGGGCTCGCCTGCGGCGCTTGCCCGGTCGCTCAAGAAAACGCCCGCCTGGGGCATGATCGGTTTCATCGGCATTTTCGCAAGTTTCCTCGTGCTGACGACCTACAGCGTCATCGCCGGCCAGATCATGGCTTTTTCGCTGATGGGTTTTCTGGGGGAATTCGGCGCGCGATCCCCTGACGCGGCGCTCAGCCTTTACAGCGGGCCCGCATGGACGATCTTCTGGTTCTCGCTGTTCCTGCTCATGAACATCATCGTTGTGGCGCGGGATTTGCGCGGCGGCATTGAAAAGATCGTGACGATCCTGATGCCGGTCTTCTTTATACTGATTGTCGGCCTTGCCTGGTATGCCCTGACGACGGGCGACGCCGGCGCGGCAATCGCCTATCTCTTTTCACCGCGCTTTGGCGAACTCTCCCCGCAGGTTGTGCTCGCGGCCATGGGCCAGGCGTTTTACTCCCTCGCCGTCGGCGCCGGCGCGATGATTACCTACGGCGCCTTCCTTGACCGCAAGGAAAACATCGTCGCCAGCAGCGGCCTCATCGCCGGGGCGGACACCATTGTCGCGCTCACATCGGGCCTCATGATCTTTCCCGTCGTCTTCGCCTTCGCGCTCGATCCCGCCGCCGGCATGGGGCTTATCTTCAACGCCCTGCCGAATGTGTTCGCCGGCATGCCGTCGGGCGCCTTCATCGGCGGCGTCTTCTTCTTTCTCGCCTTTATCGCCGCGCTGACATCATCGATCAGCATGCTGTTCGTGAACACGGTGCTTGCGGGCGAATGGCTTGGCTGGAGCCGCACGACCGCGAGCTGGATCATCGGCGGCGCGGCGTGGGCGATTGGCGTTGTCGGCGTTTTCGTCTCCGGCATGGGCCACACAATCGACTTTCTCGCTGGCAGCGTATTCCTGCCCTTGAGCGCGCTTCTGTGTGCGGTTTTTGTTGGCTGGGTCGTCCCGCGCCAGATCATGCGTGACGAAATGGCGGGCGCGAGCGAAGGGGTCTTCTCTACCTGGCGGTTCCTGGTGCGCTGGCTCTGCCCGATTGGCGTCGCGACAATCCTCGCCTTCGGGATCATCGCGGAATTTAGCGGTTAGGCTTTTACGCCGTCGTGTTATGCGACGGCGTTCTCTACCAGCGCAGATCGCACTGCGCCTTCATACTGCGCGCCGACAGGGATGACGGCGGCGTTTTTGAGAACGAGTTCGCGAATTTTTGCGCCGTTGGTTTTTGCCGACGCCACATGGTCAGGATTGACGATGAAGGAGCGGTGAATGCGCATGACGCCGTGGGAACCGAGCATGGCGCAAAGGTTCTTCATGGAGCCGCGATACAGATAGTTTCGCCCGTCGGCGTTGATTTCAATGTAATTGCCGCAGGCCTCGCCATGAGTGATGTCAGCGACGCGAATGTAATCGACGCGGCCCTGAGACTTGATGGCGATCCGCGCGGGCGCGTCGGCGGCGAGCTCTGAAGCGTTTCGGTCAAGTCCGGCGACGAAGACGATCAGAAACAGGAATATGTCCGGGACCCACTCGACGAGACGGGCCGACGCTACCGCCTCGGCCGCGGTCATCTGCATAAGGCTCGCATAGACAGTGACGAAGTATGTGAAAATGACGCCGAAAACCGCGAAGAACAGGGTCGCCGCGAAGGCAATCCTCGCTGCATGCGTTGTCATTCGGCCGCTATATCGCCGCGTGAGGAAATACACCGCCGGACCAAGAAGCAGCCAGGGGGCAAATCCGGTTCCGTAAACGCCAAGCCATGACGCGATGGCGCTGTCGCGGCCTGCGCGCAGGGCGTCGACATGTGAGAACCCTCCGAAGAGAGCGACGACCATCGCCCAGCCAACCACTGTTGCGAAAGCCGCGCTCAGGAGACGCGCGCCGTCCGTATCGATGACGGCGCCATCCCCGATTCGATTGAGTGGCAATTTCATCGGCTTCCCCGATCCCCGAATTCAACATTTCGCCGTCTCATAACACCTGTTTCATACCATGGACCGTCGCACTGGTCACAATCAGCCGACCGCGCACTGGTTTCGTTTGGTCGCGCGCCATAGCGTCGCTTCAAATTTTCCAGGAGCAAATTCATGTTGAAAACAGTTTCGGCGTCGGCGGCGGGCCTTATCGCCGTGTTCGTGACCGCCGCCGCGCACGCCCAAGCCGACGGCCCGTTTACGAACCCTTGCGCCGCCGCGCCGAATACCGATTTCGATTTCTGGGTCGGCGACTGGGTCGCGTTCGACTTCGAGACCGGCGTCGTTCAAGGGATCGACAGGATCCACAAAATCAACAATGGCTGCTCGCTGATGCAGGACTGGTCACAGATGACCGACCGCTTCCGTGCGCCAGGCGCTGACTTCCGGTATGCCGGCGTCTCGTTCAATTCCGTCCTTCCGAATGGCGACTGGCAACAGATCTGGGTCGGCAATTACGGCGGCACGATCACCATGATCGGCCGGCTCGACGATGAGGGAACAATGGTCCTGAAAAGCGCCGCCTTCCCGACCCAAAACGGCGGCCTCGCCCAACGCACCTGGTATTGGGACCCGAAGGAGGACGGAACCGTCCATTCCTGGGGCGAAATTCGTCAGAAGCAAACGGAAGACGAAGACTGGGGCGATCCGATCATTCCGTGGAACCTGCGTTATGTGCCGAGGGCCGATGCGCCGGAGCTTTCCGCCGCCGAATAATCGCCGCGCGGTTTCAGTTGAACAGGCGCGTTACAAGATCTGGTCGCATCGCAACGGTCAGCGCAACGCCGGCGAGCGCGCCGGCGAGATGCGCTTCATGAGCGATGCGGCCTGAATCCCGTTTCATCAGTCCTGCGGAAATGACGACGAACAATATACCGAACAGGATCGCCGGAATGGGAACGGGAATGAAAAAGAAATAAATCGGCGAGAACGGGCTGAAAACGCAAAACGCCAGGATCACGCCGGCGACGCCGTCTGACGCCCCGAGCGACGTATAGTCGAGATTGCTGCGATTTACGAAAAACGAGACGACGCCGCTCGCCATAACCGCCCCGAAAAAGACGACGAGAAATCCATCCGTACCCAGCACTTTCTCGACCGCCGGGCCGAAGAAAAACAGCGTCATCATATTGAAAAGGAGATGAAACGCATCGCCGTGGAGAAACGATGACGTGAAAACGCGGTAGTGCTGTCGCTGGCGCGCAATGGCGCCGACGTGAAACGCGAATTGCGCGGCGAAACGCTGGTCGAACGCAAGCGCGTAAATACTGGCGATCAGATTGGCCGCGATCAGGCCATAGGTCGCCGGCGCATATGGAAGATCCATCGTCGCCAGTCCCCGCGCGTCAGTCCGCCGCTTCCGCAGGCGTTAAGGTTTTCATGGCGAGCGCGTGCACCGGGCCGGCGAGTTCTTCGGCGAGAATGGAATTGACCTGACGCTGGCGCGCAACCCGCGACTGTTCTTCAAACGCCATCGCTATGATAAGCACTCGGAAATGAGTTTCCCCTTCCGGCCGCGCGCCTGCATGGCCTGCATGCAAATGCGACTCGTCAATGACCTCGATCTTTTCAGGCGACAGCGCATCGCGCAGTTTCTGTTCAATGCGCGCCGCAACAGATTGGTTTGACGAGGACATAAGCGGACGAGCACATCGCACATTGCGCGCCCATGTCAATATTGTTTCGCGCGCCGCAGCGCACCATATTATCGGCGATGGCGAAAGAGAATTATAAACCCCGGCTCGGCTTCGATATTCGCGCGGGCAGCGCGAAGGCGAAGGCCAAGAAAACGCGCGCGCGCGTCGCCAATCCCGGTGAGCGCGCCTGCGAGTGGGACAATTGCGAGGAAACGGCGGCGTGCAGCCTGCCGAAATCACCGCGTGAGCCGAAAGACCGTGTCTGGTACTGCCTCGCCCACGCCCGTGAGCACAACAAGGGCTGGAACTATTTCGAAGGCCTCAGCGAAGCCGAAGCGAAGGCCGCGCGCGAGGCGAACATCTATGGCGACCGGCCGACCTGGTCCATGGGCAAGAACGATCGCGCCCGCGCCGCCGCCAACGCCCGCGGACCGGCGGAGATGGAAGACGCCTTTGGCGTCTTCAAGGAGGACGCCGCCCAGCGCGCGCGGGCCCGGGGCGCCTACCGGAACGGCAAGCGCCTTTCAAAGCTTCAGGAGAAGGCCTACGAGACGCTGGCCCTTCCCCATACGGCGTCGTCCGGCGAAATCCGCCGGCGCTATGCGGAGCTCGTGCGCCGCTTCCACCCGGACCAGAATGGCGGCGACCGCAGCGCCGAGGCGCAACTCTCGGACGTCGTCAAGGCTCATACGATCCTGAAAAAGGCAGGGCATTTGTGAGCGCCGCGCTTGCGGGCTCCGGAAACCTCGCATAGGAACGGCGACGGCGCGCATTTTCGCGCCTCTATTGAAAGCATCAAAGAAGACCCTGCGTTATGGCGTTGATTTCCGACGATAAATTTCCGGACCGTCCGAACGCCAAAGTTTCCGCCCAGAAAACTTTCGGCGTCGCGACGGATTTTGAAGTCCCGGCTTTTGATGAGCCGAACGACTATGTGCCGCCGGTGGATTCCGCCTACCGGTTTGACCCGGAAACGACGCAATCGATTCTCGCCGGCTTCGCCTTTAACCGCCGCGTCATGGTGCAGGGCTATCACGGCACCGGGAAATCGACCCATATCGAACAGGTGGCCGCGCGCCTAAACTGGCCGTGCATCCGCATCAATCTCGACAGTCATGTCAGCCGTATCGACCTCATCGGCAAGGACGCCATCGTTGTCGAGAACGGCACCCAAGTGACGGCCTTCAAGGAAGGCATGCTGCCCTGGGCGTTTCAGCGGCCGGTTGCGCTGGTCTTTGACGAATACGACGCCGGGCGGCCGGACGTGATGTTCGTCATCCAGCGCATACTCGAAGCGGAAGGGCGCCTCACCCTGCTCGACCAGAACAAGGTGCTGACGCCGAACCCGTGGTTCCGCCTTTTCTCGACGACGAACACGATCGGCCTCGGCGATACGACCGGGCTTTATCATGGCACGCAGCAGATCAACCAGGGCCAGATGGACCGCTGGTCTATCGTCACGACGCTGAATTACCTGGAGCACGACGAGGAAGCGAAGATTGTGATTGCCAAGGCGCCGATCTACGCGACCGATGACGGGCGCCAGGCGATTGACGCCATGGTGCGGGTCGCGGACATGACGCGGAACGCCTTTATCGCCGGCGACATTTCAACCGTGATGAGCCCGCGTACAGTCATCAACTGGGCCCAGAATGCGGAAATCTTCAAGGATATCGGTTACGCCTTCCGCGTGACGTTCCTGAACAAATGCGACGAACTCGAGCGCCCGACAGTTGCAGAGTTTTACCAGCGCGCCTTTGGCGAAGACCTGCCAGAAGCCGCGCCGGAAGTCAGCGTCGCATAAAGAAAAACCCCGCGCCGGCCGGGCGCGGGGCTTTCAGAAGAAATGCAGATGAAAGTGTTATGCGTTGCTACGCTTAGTAGCGACGCTTCTTCTTATGATAAACGCTGTCGCTGTCCCGGTCACAGCAATTGGCGAAGACGCCGCCGACGGAATCTGAACAGTCGCACTCATAGTGCCGCACGCGCGGATAGTGTTTTTTCTTGTGCCCGCCCTTGCAGCAGTTCCGGGCGACGATCGCCAGCTTGGCGACCTCAGCGTCAATCTCGCGCAACTCGCGCGACAGATTTGAGAATGACAATTCCGCGGCGTTCCAGCGGTCCATGCCCGACCGGCAGCGCCCTTCGCGATAGCCGTTGTTTTCCATACAGCGTGTGTAGTTATTGCAGCTTCGCGTGACGTTCCGATACTGGGCGTCGATTTCCGCATCAAAGCGATTGAGACGGTCGCGAAGGACATCGTACTCACGCAAAACGTTGGCCTGCTGATCTTCAAATCCCGCCGCGCCGCCGCCTTTCGGCAGGCCGGCCGCAATCGCAAGGCGCGTTGATTCCGATTGATCCTGCAGCCGCGTCACCTGGGACGACAGACCGGAAACGTCGCAAACCGCGCCCGTGCCGGTGTAGGGGCTTCCGCCGCCGCCGCTGACGCAGCCGTAGATCGCCAGTGAGGCGGTTACGAAAATAAAGAGTCTGATCAACATGGCCTGCATTCCTTCTTCCTGCGTTCAAATTCGAATCTTCGCAGCGTTACTGAAACGTATCGCATGCACGCGTTTCAACATCGACATCGCCGCCGCCGGTCGCCAGGGCGCCGCCCCGCGACGTTACAACGGACGGGCCGACAATGGCGGCAAACTCCTCAAGATTGCCCGAACTGGTGACGCCGACCGCCGCGAGGCGGTAGCGGCTCGACTGATCGCGAAACACGACGATATTCGGGTCGTAGTCGACTTCGGCGCAAAGCTGTTCCGGGGTCTTTGATGCGATCGGCGGGATTGGCGGGATCGGGTTCGCAGGCTCCGATACGCACGCCGCCGTGACGCCCAAAAGCGCAAAGCCGCAAACGGCGCGCCCTGCCCGTTTTATTGCCGGCGATATGACGTCGTCGCGTGCACGCATGTCTTCGTCCTATGGGTTCGGATTACAGGCTTCGCCGACCGGCTCCAGCCGATCGAGATAGAAATCGTTCAACTCCAGCTCTTCACGAATATTGATCCAGCGTTCGCTCGGCGCCAGCGCGCCGTAAAGTTCGACGAGACGTCGCGCCGGCGGGTGACCGTTATTGGCGGACTGCTCAAGCCATGAGTCAGCGCGCGCAATATTTTCGACATTGCCGCACAGGCGATAGCTGTTGACGATGGTGCCGGTGCCGTAAACAAGCGCGAGATTGAACATCGCATCTTCATTGTCGCGTTCTGCCGCCTGCGTCAGCAACTGAATGCCGCGGTCCGTATTCTGAACAACGCCGAGACCGGCGAGATACATGATGCCGAGAGAATTGATCGACTTCAGATCGGAGTGGGTCTCCGCCGCGCTGCAGATGAGATAGACGGTTTCAATTGGCGTCAGGTCGCCGGTTTCGGTGAAGCCAAGCTCGCGCTGGAAGCGCTTGACCGATTCCCGCGTGCCCGGGCCGTATTTGCCGTCGATCGTGCCGGAGTAATGCCCTTTCGCCCGCAAAGCCCGCTGACGCGACGGCAAATCGATAATCGCGCCGCCTTCCGGGTTGTTGTAATAGCCTCGGGAAATTCGCGCGAGGGACCGCGGCGTGTATTCGCAAGTGAGATTGAGCGCCGACAACCGTTTGCCCGCGAGCACCGCATATTGCGACTGGCATTCGCGACCGATGGAAATCGCCCGCTCGAACCGGTTACGCGCATTTACGGTGCGGCCCACCGCCATATCCGCTTCACCGAGATTGAACTGCCGGCTCGCCGCATCGTTGCAGGCCGCATTATCGACGCGCCGCTCGCCGGCAGAGTCGTTCCAGTTCGCGATGCACTGGTCATAATTTTCATCGCCCGGCACACCGCAATCGTGCTCGAACTTGCCTTCGGGGAAGTTGCGCGGATCGGCGACAGAACCGCCCGGATTCTGGCGATAGGCCGGTGACGCCGCCCCGCGCCCGCCGCCGCGCCCGCCGCCGCGCCCGGGAGGCCCGTAGCCCGGACCGCCCGAATATGGTGGCAGGTTCTTCGGCCCGTTATTGCTGCTAATGTAATCAATAAGGTCGCCGAATGTCGGCACTTGAATTTTCAGTGCAAACACGCCGGTTGAATCAATATAGTTGTCAAATTCGTCGCATTCTGAATCCGTATAAGGATGACCGACAACACTGCACGGATGAGCGCCGTCGTATCCGTCAAAGTCTTCCTCATATTTGTAAGCGGCAAGGCTCGTATAATAATCGGTAAGTTCGTCAAAGACCGATTCCAAGTGTTCACGCTTGCAGTAAGCGTCCTGGCCCGCATATCCGCGCCGGTTTCCGAATCGTTCCGCGAGTTCCTTAAGGCGTGAATTTGCGCGAACTTTCAGATTTTTTTCGCGATCGTCCGTAAATTTGTAATAATTCGCAGTTTCCTCGCGCCACTCATACGCAGACGAAAGCCCGCATATCGACGCCATTTGGAAGTGGATATAAGCGAGATTCTCTGCTTCCTCTTGACGGGGCCAAACATAGGTATCGGGTTGATGAAATCGCAGTCGCGTTTTCATGCTACGCGCAATCGCAAAAGCATCCCTACCAAGATAATATTGCCCAAGTCGCTCAAGCCCCTCATCGCCGTTTATTTCGTGCAGTGAAATAAAACGTTGATAGAGTGTTTCGTTGTCGGCTGACGGAATACTGAGTGACGTGTACAGACGAAGCGCGTCACGATGGCCGTTCGCCAAGGCAGTGTAGAAATGCAGCGCCGCTTCATTTTTGCGATTTAAGACATCGCGCTCAAAGACACCGAGGAAAATGTGGTCGGAAGGATCGCCTATCAGCGAGTCCGAAAGAGAAATCGATTTAATTTTGCGTTCGACGACATGGCGTTTTTTGACCTTCGCAGTCCACGCCTCAAATACGCTCTCGTTTGAAGTAATCGTGACTTCGAACGGGAGAATATTAAAAATATCATCCCGATAGCTCACGCCGTAATTGAAAGCTCTCCAACAAATTACAAGGATAAAGCACGTCCAAAAGACGATAAACAAAAGCCAAAGTAAGGCTTTTGGCCAGAACGGCGGTTTTGGATCTTTCTTATCTTTATAAGTGCCGCCGAAACCGCCTGCGACGGTTCCGTCCAGCGCATGCGCCTCGCCTTTTCGCTTCTTGGAAAACAACCCCAAGGCTACCCCCTCAACCGGCTTACTACCCGCCAATCCCCATTGGCGTTAACTAAACATGTATCTTGCGCGACTGACAAGTTTTCTTATCGCCGCAAATTGCGGCGCGCCGCGCATTCAATTCAGGAATTTTCACCATGCGGCGCGGGCGCAACACTGCGCGCCCGCGCGATCTTGCATTGCAACAAACAACGCGTTGCGCCGCGCTTACTCGGCCGGCAGCGTGTATTCGATGCCCGTTCCCGGCCCGAGCGGCAGGCCGAAATAGACCCAGCCGATGACCATGGCGAGGCCCGTGGCCATCAGGAAGAAGGAGTACGGGATCATGGTCGCCGTCAGGCTGCCGAGGCCGAAATCGACTTTCCAGCGCTGACAAAAGGTAAGGATTAGAGGGAAGTAGACCATGAGCGGCGTGATGATGTTCGATGCGGAATCGCCGACGCGATAGGCCGCCGTCGTCATCTCCGGCGAAATTCCGAGCAGCATCAGCATCGGCACCATGACCGGCGCCAGCAGCGCCCATTTCGCACTTGCAGAACCGACAAACAGATTGATGAGCCCGGTCAACAAAACCAGCATGCCGAGGGTCATGGGCATCGACAGGCCGGAATTCTGGATCGCGTCCGCCCCTTGCACCGCGAAAATGAGCCCGAGATTGGACCAGGCGAACATGGCGACGAAATGCGCCGCGGCGAAGGCCAGCACCAGATAATAAGCGAGATCGCTCATGGCGCCGGTCATCATCTCGACGATATCGCGGTGATTCTTCACCGTCCCGGCGGCGGCGCCGTACGCCCAGCCGGCGGCCAGAAACAGAACAAGAAAGCCGGCGACGAGGGACTTGTAAAACGGCGACAGCCGCGCCTGCGGTTCAGCGGCCTCGTCGATCAGCGGCGTGCCCGGCCCGACAGTGAAGGCAACCCAGGCGAGACACACGACAATCGTTGCGATCAGGGCGTGGCGCAGGCCTTTTTTCTGCTCCGGCGTCAGCGGCTTGTCGTCGTCTTCGATCAGCTTGCCGGAGGTTCCTTCCGGAACATATTTCCCCATGCGCCGTTCGATGATGACGTCAGTGACGAACCAGATCACCGGCAGGAAGACGAGGGTCATAGCGGCAATAAAGTACCAGTTGCCGGCGATATTCGCGTCCCAAGAAGGAACGACCGCTTCCGCCGCCGCTTCGGTAATGCCGAAGAGCAGCGCATCGAGCTGGCCGGGAAGAAGGTTTGCGGAAAACCCGCCGGATACGCCGGCAAAGGCTGCGGCGATGCCCGCAATCGGGTGACGGCCCGCGGCGGCGAAGAGAACGCCCGCAAGTGGAATCAATACGACGTAAGCCGCGTCTGCGGCGAGATTGCCGATCATGGCGACAAGCGCGACCATGGGCGTCAGCAAAAATTTCGGCGCATTGCGCACGCCGGCGCGCATGGCGGTGGCGAAGAGCCCGGTGCGTTCCGCAACGCCCGCGCCGAGCATGACCACGAGCACATAGCCGAGCGGATGGAAGTGGGTGAAGGTCTTCGGCATATCGACCCACAGGCGCTGAATATTTTCCGCGGACAAGAGGCTGACAGCGTTGATAATGACGGCATCGCCGGCGTCAGTGATTTGCGTCGGGTGCGGCGCCGAATAGCCCGCAATCGCCGCCACGATCGAGACAATCACCAGAGCGACGATTAGGTAAAAGAAGATAAAGACCGGATCGGGCAATCGGTTCCCGGTCTTTTCGATCCAGCCGAGAATGCCTTTTTGGGTGTTCGCCGTTGCCGCCGCCATGACGCCCGCCTTTCCGTTTGCCGCCCCTGAAACGCTACAACCTGACGAATTTTCCCATTGAGATCAATTCTTTGTTTGCGCCGCGCCGGACAGCTAGCGCGATCGCCGCAATCTGTGTCATGAACGCATCTCCACTTTCTTGCAGGCAAAGGAGTTCGCATGCGCCCCTTCCTTCTCTCCGCTTTGATTTTCGCAGCGGCGCCGTTTTCGGCGAATGCACAGCACGATGCGATGATGTCGCGAATTGACGGCCGCTATGATGAAACAGCGGAAATTGCGCGAAAACTCTGGGAGTGGGCGGAAGTCGGTTATCAGGAAGAGCGCTCCGCCGCCTTGTTGATGGACACACTTGCGACGCGCGACTTCGAAATCACCAAGGGCGTCGCCGACATCCCGACGGCGTTTGTCGCCGAATATGGCGAGGGCGGACCGATCATCGCGATCCTTGCGGAATATGACGCCCTGCCCGGCATCAATCAGGATGCGGCGCCGACGCGCGTCGAAATCGCCGGCAAGGGCGCGGCCCATGCCTGCGGGCACAATCTCTTCGGCGCGGGCTCCGTTCAGGCGGCGATCGCCGTGCGCGAATGGCTGGAAGAATCCGGAACGCCGGGGCGCATCCGACTTTACGGAACGCCCGCAGAAGAAGGCGGCTCCGGCAAGGTCTATATGGTGCGCGACGGACTATTCGACGATGTCGATATCGCGCTTCATTGGCATGCGGATGATGAAAACTCCGCCGCCGCGCGCACATCCCTCGCCAACCGATCGGCGAAGTTCCGCTTCACCGGCGTTTCGGCCCACGCCGCCGGCGCGCCGGAAAAAGCACGCTCTGCCCTCGACGGTGTTGAAGCGTTTAACATGATGGTCAACATGATGCGTGAGCATGTCCCGCAGGACAGCCGCATTCACTATGTCATCACTTCCGGCGGCAATGCGCCGAATGTCGTGCCGGACTTTGCCGAAGTCTTTTATTATGCGCGCCACCCGAAGCCTGAAGGCGTTGAGGAAATCTGGACGCGCATGGAGGACGCCGCCCGGGGCGCCGCGCTCGGTACGGGAACGAATGTGGAATGGGAAGTCATTCACGGCAACAACCCGCTCCTCGTCAATGAAACGCTGGCGAAGATGATGGACGAGAAACTGCGCGCCGTCGGCGGTTTCGACTACACGAAGGAAGAGCAGAAATTTGCTGAAACGATTTACAAATCCTTTGACAATCCACGCATGAAAATCGGCGATCAGGCGAGCGTACAGCCCTATGAGAAAAGCCTCGGATATGGCTCGACCGATGTAGGCGACGTATCCTGGGCGACGCCGACGGTAGGTTTGCGAGCCGCCACATGGGTGCCGGGCACGTCGTCCCATAGCTGGCAGTCATCTGCGGCGAGCGGCATGTCTATCGGCTTTAAGGGAACGCAGGTCGCGGCGAAGACCCTGACCCTCGCAGCCATCGAACTGTTTGAAAATGAAGAGTTGCGCGCCGCGGCCCGCGAGGAGTTCGATGCGGCCCGCGGGCCGAACTACAAGTACAAGTCGCTATTGGGTGATCGCAATCCGCCGCTTGATTACCGCAAGTAGCTTAGTTCGCTTTTTCCGGAAATCTGACGCGAAATCCGTAATACCTCATCCTGAGGTGCGAGCCTACAAGGCGAGCCTCGAAGGATGTGAAACAAAGCGCGGAGCTTGCAGCAGATCCTTCGAGGCTTTTGCTTCGCAAAAGCGCCTCAGGATGAGGTAGCGCAGACTTTTTTAAAGTCCTTCATCAATCCACACACAACATCGGCGCGACGTCGCCGTTTTCTATCTCCGCAAAGCATCCAAACGGCGAGTCATCCGCCTCGCACATGCCGACTGCGGCGCCGGGCGCGGCGTCATAGTCCGTCACGTCGTCATTGGCGAAACACCGGCCTTCGCAGTCGCTGGAGTCGCTGCATTCGGCGCCGGCGTCCGCATACGGAACAACGCAGCGCCAGAGCCCGAGCAATCCTGCCTGTCGCACTTCGCCGCCCGCGGCCGCGCAAGCCTCTTCGTCAACTTTCTCGCGGGACTCCTCGCGCATCTCTTCTAGCGATTTTTCGTCGCCGGGCGCGCCTGAGCCGCCCGCCTCTTCAAAGATCGCATCGATCCGCCCTTGAGCAAGCGGGTGATAGCCGGGACGCGCTTCATCATAGACTCTTTGCGCCCAGTCGACGCGGCCGGCGTCAACCAGCGCCTGATAGAGGCGGTAAATGAACTTGCCGCGGCCGACGCGAATGAGGAAGGCTTCAAGCGCATCGTCAATCGGCGCATAGCCGCCCTTGATGCTTTGCATGTACCACGCATAGGCGATCTCGGCGTTCTGGGCGCCGGTGAACGAAAAGGCGTCGTCGAGTGCTGCAAATTGCTCCGTCGTCAGATCATCGGGCAACGAGTTCAGGAAATGCAACCACTCATGGGTTGACCACGCAGCGGTTTCAATTTCCGACGCCGGCGCATCCCCGTCGAGCCAGTCTTCTCGAATATCGTCGATCCGCTCGAACGCGTCCGATTGCGGTTTCTCCGCGGTTTTCGGCAGGCCCGGCTCGTAAATCCACGCGTCAATTTCGCCCTTCGTCACCGCATCGGGATTGGATGCCCAGAGCTTGTCTTCAAAGTAGGCGAGAAAATCTTCCGTCACGATTGAGTCGAAGGCGAACTCGTCAAAATATTCGCGAAGAAAGTCGTCAAAAGCTTCGCGCCCGAACCGCTCTTCGAGAAACTTCAGGAAGAACATGCCGCCCGCATAGGAGACCTGGCTGAAGGCGTCGTCGGGGTGAGCGAGATCCTCCGGCATTTTTAGCGCCGTCAGTTCCGGGCGCGCCGCCTCGGCGATGTCGCGCTTCAGGCTTTCCATATCGAGGGAACGCTCCATGACCGCGCGCTCTTCTCCGTAGAGGGCTTCCATGACGCGGTTCTCAACATAGGACGTAAATCCTTCATTGAGCCAGGCGTCGCGCCAGGTGGCGTTCGTCACAAGATTGCCGGACCAGGAGTGAGCAAGCTCATGAGCGACAACATTCGTCAGGCTCTTGTCGCCGGCGACGAGCGTTGGCGTCAGGAAGGAAAGCCGCGGGTTTTCCATGCCGCCATAGGGAAAGCTCGGCGGCAGGACGATCATGTCATACCGGCCCCAGAGATAAGGACCGTAGAGCGCGTTGATCGCCTCTTCCATCTGCGGCGTATCTTCAAACTCCGCCGCCGAGGCGTCGAGGATATATTCCTCCGCATAGATGCCGATGTGATCGTTGATCGCTTTGAACTCTACATCGCCGATGGCAATAGCGATGAGATAGGACGGAATTGCCTGCGGCATGCGGAAGGAATAGTCGCCGTCGCGCTCACCGTCCGGGTCTTGTTCCGCGCCCATTATGGCGAGCAATTCCGGCGGCGTCTGGATGCGCGCCGAATAGGTCATGCGCACGGCGGGCGTATCCTGCAGCGGCGCGAAGCTGCGCGCCTGCAACGGTTGAAACTGACTGAAGAGATAGGGGTGTTCCTTGCCGGCCGTCTGTTCCGGGGAAAGCCATTGCAGGCCTTTCGCGCCGGGGCTCGTCGCATAGGCGATGCGGATGCGATCCGGTTTCTCATCCAGCGCAATTTCGAGCGGCGCGCCGAGCACCGGATCATCGTCGCCAAGCGTGAACGCAATCTCGCCCCATGCGCCGGCGTTCCACCCTTCGACGGTATTGACCGTCAAATCATCGGTATCAAGAATAATCCGGTCAGCGTCGAGGTCTACATATTCAATGTCGAGAATTGCGGCGCCGGTAAAGGTCTTCGCTTCAAAGTCAGCAGTGAGATCGAACGCGGCGTTGGTGACGCGCACCGCCTCGTAATTCGAATAGGTGAATTCATCCCGGGGCGCAGCGACGGGGGCGTTGAACACCGCCTCGCGCTCGGCGCCTTCCTGCTCTTCGGCCATTTCGTCGATCGACGCCGGCGCTGCGTCTTCCCCTGAACGATCCGGCGAACAGGCGGCCAAAGCGGCGGCCCCCAGCAGCATGGCGATCTGTCTGTTTTCCATAGTGAATTTCCTGAATTTCCACCGGCGGCAACACGCACCCGGGCGGGACCCTACCGGTGCGCCGGACCCTTGCCAAGTTTCTAAATGGCAAGCGTTTTTGCCGCCGCCGACGCATCCGCAGTGCCCACAATCGACAGCGCCGCCGGTCCAGCGAGCGCACGGCGCGCGCATCGTTTGACGTCGTCGCTCGTGACGGCGTCGAGGCGTATGGTAATCTCCTCAGGCGTCATGATCTGGCCGTCGCGGAAGAGCTGGCCGGCGGCGTTCTCGATGCGCGCTGCAGGACTTTCAAGGCTCATCAACATCGACGCGCGCAGCATGGCCCGCACCCGGTCGATTTCATCGTCGGAAATTGCGTTGGCAAGCGCTTCGATTTCGCTGCGAAAAACGCCGGCGATTTCCGGAATGTCCTCTGCGTCAGCGCCCGCATAGCAGCCGAACAATCCGCAATCATCGTAAGAGTCGGAAAATGCGTAGACGGAATAGGCAAGGCCCATTTCCTCGCGCACTTTCTGGAAAAGCCGCGAAGACATGCCGCCGCCAAGAACGTCAGCGAATATGCGGCCCGCAAAGAAGTCATCCTCGCGCGACGAAACGCCGGGAAACGCAACGGCGATATGGGTTTGCTCTATCGCGCGGTCATCCTGCATGACGCCGCCCTTGAAGGATGACGTGGTGCGCGCATTGCCTTCGCCTTTCGAGACGAGGCCTTCGAAAGCGCCCTCAACGCGTTTCAAGAAGTCGTCAACATCGACACGTCCCGCTACGGCGACCACCATTTTCTCTGGATGGTACCCGCGCGTCATGAATTCGCGCAGCGCAAGTATTGAGTGGGCGCGCACACTCTCTGGCGTTCCGAGAATGGGCCGCGCCAATGGGTGCCCTCGCCACGCGATGGCCTGCAAATTTTCAAATACGACATCGTCCGGCGTATCGGCCGCCTCGCCGATCTCCTGGATGACGACTTCTTTCTCCCGCGCCAATTCCCCCTCATCGAATTTCGGACGCAAGAGAATATCGCTCAGGATATCGAGACCGGTCGCAATATCGTCCTTCAGCAGGCGGACATAATATCCGGTGCGCTGGCTGCTCGTCGCGGCGTTCATATAACCGCCGACGGACTCGATCTCTTCGGCGATCTCACGGGCCGACCGCGTTGTCGTGCCCTTGAACGCCATATGCTCAAGGAGATGCGCGATCCCGTGCTCGTTGTCGCGCTCGTCAACGGACCCCGCCCGCGCCCAGACCCCGAGCGCAACCGATTCAAGGCTCGGCATAGGATCGACGTGGACCCGAAGGCCGTTCGCCAGCGTGTGTAATTCGCCCACTTTAGCTTCCGAACCGGTCCGAAACGATCTGCGCAATCGCGCCCGCGTCCGCCGGCGCGCGTTCCATATGTTCCTTGCGCATATGAAGATCAGCCCATGCCTCCGGCAGGGTCGGCGTTTTTCCGGTCGCCGCTTCCACGGCGTCCGGAAACTTCGCCGGATGCGCCGTTGAAAGCGTAACGGTGCGCCCTTTGACGGCGCCGCTTTTACGCAGCGCCTTCGCCGCGGCGCGCCCGACCGCCGTATGCGGATCAATCAGATCGCCGGTTTCGTCAAAGTGTGTCTTGATTTCACCAAGCGTTGCATCGTCGTCGATCGCGGCGGACGCAAAATCGGCCCGGATCGACGCGAGCGCATCCGCCGGAATTGCCAAGCGTTGGTCGCGTGCAAATCCTTTCATGCGCTCACGGATAACGTCGCCGTCCCGGCCCATGGCGTTGAAGAGGAGCCGCTCAAAATTCGACGCGACCTGAATGTCCATGGACGGCGAGTGGGTTTTGTGAACGCCCGCCGGACGATATTCGCCGGTTTCGAGCGTGTTGTGCAGAATGGAATTGGCGTTTGTCGCAATGCCGAGGCGTCCCACATTAAGCCCCATCTGCTTTGCGACAAAGCCGGCGTAAACGTCGCCGAAATTCCCGGTCGGCACGACAAAGTTTACGGGCCCGTCGCCGCCGAGCGCCGCGGCGGCGGTGAAGTAGTAAATGGTTTGCGCCGCAAGCCGCGCCCAGTTGATGGAGTTGACGCCGGATAGATGCACTTTGTCGGCAAACGCGCGGTCTGCGAACAAAGTCTTCACAATGGCCTGGCAGGCGTCAAAGTCGCCGTCGACGGCGATGTTCAGGACGTTCGGCGCATCGACGCTGGTCATCATGCGCCGCTGCACATCTGTCACCCGGCCTTCCGGGTGCAGAACAACAACGCCGGCGTTCCGGCACGGCGCCAACGCGTGTATCGCGGCGGCGCCCGTGTCGCCCGATGTCGCAGCAATCACCGTAAGGCGGCGTCCGCGACGCGCCAGCACATCGTCGAACAGCCGGCCAAGGAGCTGCATGGCGAAGTCCTTGAAGGCGAGCGTCGGCCCGTGAAACAATTCAAGGATCCAGTCTTCCTCGCCCACCTGAACCAGCGGCGCTGTTTCTTTGTGGTCAAACCCGGCATAGGCCTCGCGGGCCATCGCCCGGAGCCGGTCCTGCGCAAAGGCGTCGCCGGTAAAGTGTGTGAGAACATCAGCGGCGACGTCGGCGTATCCGCGGCCCGCGACGCCGGCGATTTCAGCCCTCGACATTTTCGGAAAGGCGTCAGGCACATAGAGGCCGCCGTCCGGGGCGAGGCCCGCGGTCAGGACGGTTTCAAAATCAGCCTGGGGCGCTTGTCCCCTTGTCGATCGGTACTGCATCGCCGCCCGTTTGGCCTAAAACGCGCTCTCGGGCAAATCGCAAAGCAGGAATTTCTGCTCATAAAGGGCGCCGATCAGCAGGGCGTCGCCAATGCGCGCTGCAACCGTCGACGCGGACAATTCCGAGCCGTCGTCGCGATAGACCGTCGTCGCCCCGGTTTCGTCGATGCGCAGGACGGCGGACGGCGCCAGCGCCGCCGGGTTGCTTCCATGGCGCGGCAGGGTCAGCGGTTTTGGCAGGCCGGCGACCCATAGCGCGCCGCTGGCGTCAATGGTGAGATTGTCCGGGGCGAAAGGCGTCGCCGCCTTGTCGTAGTCGGACAACGCGCCCGACGCCCCGTCGCGGTTGAATATGCGAACGGACTTTCCAGTGGTTTCAGCCACATAAAGCCGGGCGCCGTCGTCGGAGACAACAACGCCGTTGGCAAAACGCAGGCCAGTCGCCGAAACGCTCCAGGCGACGCCGTCAAAATAGAGAACGTCCCCTTCCGCCCCCCGGAGCAGAAACTGCGCTGTCCCCAGCGCCGATTGCCGGCCGGCCTTGATGTCATTGGTGACGTAGAACTTGTCGACGCCGACCGCCGCGACGCTGTTGGGACTGGTCAGCCGGCGTTCGGCCTTTGTGTCGAGATGGGTCAGCGCGCCATCCTCGGCGACATCGAATATCTCAACCGCATTGTTCACGGCGTTCACCACAAACAGGCGGCGCACCCCGTCGGCTTCGAAATAGTCGAGGCCAAGGGGCTCGAACGCGGCAGGCGCCCCGCCGGTCATATCGCGCCAGCCGGCGGCGGCGAGCGGATCGGCGGGATCGAAGATGTGAATGGCGCCGCGGGCGTCCTCTGCGCGCCGGTCCAGCGACGAGATAAAGACGCGTCCCGACGCCCGGTCTACGGCCATGTCTTCGGGGCCCGCCACGCCGGAAACAGGCGCGCACCGGCCCGCAAAGTCACGGGTGACGGCGGAGAAATGGTTAAACGAAAAGAGCGTCCAAAGCGCTGCTGCGCCGATCAGACCGATGGTAACAAGACAGAAAGCGACAATACGCATGAAATTCAGAAACCAACCCGGAGACAGCGAGACGACCGATGGTCCATAACATCGGGCCAAAGCGCCGGCCAGTCACGATTTTCGCCGATTTTCGGGGTTGAAACGGACCGCGTCACCGCGTATACGCCGCCGCTCGGAATTCACTTATATGACAGATGAACGGCGATAACGCCGGGGACGCTTAAGCGATGAAAAAAGACATTCATCCCGACTATCACACGATCAAGGTCGTCATGACCGACGGCACGACCTTCGAGACACGCTCGACCTATGGCGAAGCCGGCGCGAGCCTCAATCTCGATATTGACCCGACGAGCCATCCGGCTTGGACCGGCGGCCCGGCCCGCCTGACGGACAAGGGCATGGTCTCGAAGTTCAATCAGAAATTCGGCGCCTTCGGCCTCAAGAAATAGACAGCGTTACAGCGCAACGAAAAAGGGCGCCCGTTTGGGCGCCGTTTTTGTTGGTCATATGGTGCAGGCGTTACCGCCCGCCGAATGCGTCGTGCAACGCGCGCTGCTGAAAGGCGACATCGCCGGATTTCTGTTGCGGTTCTTCCTGCGAGAAAATATCCGCATCGAGGCGCGAAATGCGGTCGTATAGCTGGCGCGCATTTTCGATCAGCAGGAGCAGGGTTTTCGGCAGGCCTGCAAATTCGAACTCGTTCTCGGCGATGGACAGCGGCTCGAGGCGGTATTTTTCTTCGCCTGCTTCCGAAAGCGCCATCTCGTTTTCGCGCACGGCCCGCAGGACCAGCAACCACGATGCGATCTGCATGAGCTGCGTTGTCAGGCGCATGGAGGCGCCGGCATAGGACATTGCCGCGTCCCGGCTTAACTCTTTCGAGGCGGCGCGCCCCTCGCCGTCGAGATAGGACGCGGTCTCCTCCACCAACGCCATGCCCTCGCGAAAGGTCCGCGCAAACAGCGCCGATTGCACAAACGCCGCGGCGCTCGCCTCGGCTTCTTCCCTTACCGTCACCTTGGCCCCCTGGCTCATATCCCGGCGTCGCCCCCGTTTTTCCACAGCTTGCCGTGCCAATCTGGTTCTGACAAGGCGTTAAGCAAAACAATAATTTAGACCCATGACAGCCATGGGATTTCGGGGGGATGGGGAGCAAGAGCCGCGCCAGCAACCGGAAGGCGAGCGCGGCGGCGCCCGGTCGCCCGGGCCGTGTCGCGTCAGGTTCCGGTTTTGAGCCGGCGGTAGATCACGCCCTGGGCGCCAAACTGAATGGCGTAGACAAAGAGCTGATAGGCAAGCGTCGCGATGAAGCCGAGCGCGCTGGCGAGGTAGCCGATCAGGGCGAAGACGCCGTCGGAGGGCAACGCCGACAGGGCGTCCACAATGCCGATCACCAGTTGAAAAACGAAGACGATGACCATCATCACGACCATCAACAGCAGGTAGAAGAAAAAGAGCGGCCAGAAATTCCCGGCGGTCAGGCGAAAGGCGCCAAGCAGCAACAGGCGGTTTTCCGACGCCGAACCGGCAAGGAATGGCGCAAGGCGCACATTCACGTAGATCATCGGTAACGTTGCAAAGAGGCCGGCGACAAAAAACAGACCGACCGGCGCAACGGTCTCGCCGATATCGGCCGCGTCCACCTGCCCGCCTGTTTCCGCAGACTGTGCGATCAGACTGAAAAATTCGGATATGGCGCCGAAAGCATCGCCAATCGCAATGCCAGTAGTCAATGAGGCGATGAAAAACGCCGCGGCGTAAATCACCATGTTGATCGCGCCCTGAATCAGGTTTGCGATGAACACGCGCTGCGCCGGTCCGTCAAAGCGCAGGTGCACGAACCCGGGACGCTCTTCGCCCAGCGCAACAAGGCGAAACACCGACGCCATGAAACCGGAGAGAATAAAGCTGATGAACAGCGACCCGGCGATGACGGCGGTGATCGCCATGGGCGCCGACATTTTCAGGAACTGCGAGAGCGGAAAAATGGAATCGGGATCGTCGTCCACCGCTTCAAGCGCAGGAATATCGAGGATCGACCAGGCGAGCCCTATTGAAAGCACAATCGCGAGCACCATCGGCGCCCAGCCAAAGCGCAGCACCGTGCCCCAGCGATTGAGTGCGAATTGAAAGGTCTCGTTCAGCGCTTCGCCTACAGGAAATTTTTCCGCCATTTTCGTCCTCGTCAAATTCAGAGCGGGCCTTGTCTACACTGATTGTTCGCTTTCGCGATAGAGACGGCCGTAGAGCGCGGCGACGACGCCGTAACTGTAAAAGGTCCAGAGAAAATTGACAGCGATCTTGAAGAAATTCCAGATCCACACGAATAGCGGAAAGACCCACTCCCCTTTGACGCCGCTGTTGACGAGACGCGTCGACGTTTCCGTCGCCTGAAAGAGGAGGTTCAGGGTCGAAAGGACCATCGGCAGGATGATCGTGTTGATGGCGATGACAGCGGCGAACAGGAACGCGCCGATCAGCGCCATGATGACAGGCAGCCTGATGATGTTCCAGCCGCGGGTGACCTGCGACGTGCGACCCAACGCCATGGACCGCCGGCAGACCGCAACGCCCGGCCATGCAAACAGGCGCAGGTTTAAATATCCGACGAGGATCAGGGCAATCGTTGCAAAAACCAGCAGCGAATTGACGCCCGTGCCCGTGAAGCTTTCAAGCCCGGCGGTTTGCGGAGACTGGGACATCGACTGCATCGCGGCAATTCGAAGGAAGCCGTAAACCGATCCGACCAGCGCCCCGGCGATCACCAGCACAACAAACGCGCGCAAGATCATATTGCCGCCTTCGCCGGCGTTTGGCCGATTGCGTGGATGAAAATGGATGACGCCGAGCAGCCAGACAATCAAAGCAAAAGGCGCCGCCGCCGCAAGCGGCAAAGCAAGGTCGTAAAACCACGCGCCGCCGCGCGCGGCGATCGCCTGCCCTGACGTCACCAGTTCGATCGTATGCAGACTTTCCGGATCCGGGAATGACGCCATGGTCTGCGACATGGCCTCGACGATATATTGCATGACGAAGAAACCGGCGCCGGCGGTCGGCAGGACAGCGATGACAACAACGAAAAGCGCGCTGGCGAGCCCCGTCACGATAAATCGAAGCTGATCCGGCCCGAACGGCAGCCGCACCAGGCCGGGCCCCGGGCGTTCGCCGAGACCGGCGTAACGGATCAGCGGCGCCAAAAATGAAGAAATGAGAATGATGCTAACAACGACATTGACGCCGGCGATGGTCGCCATCTGCCCCGGCGATGTTGTCCACCCGCGCTGGGCGAATTGGGCGTAACTCTGCTTCGCCTGAAAAAACGTGTTGATTTCCGCGAAGGTGATGGTCTTCCCGGCGATCACAGAGAGATAGGCGAACGTCGTCGCCATATCGACGATCAGGAGAAGCAGCACCGGCAGCCACGCGACGCGGGCGATCAACTCCAGCCGGCGGCCGCCAAAATTCAGCGCCTCGCCGATGATCGAAAACATCCGCAATGTCATTGGTATTCACGCCCCGCAACGCCCACTGATTTTCACGCTACAGGGTTCAAGCCGGCCTCGCAACGCGCTAGAAGCCCGGCCCTATGGCTGAAAACGTAGATATCCACATCATCGGCGCCGGGCTCGCCGGGTCGGAAGCGGCCTGGCAGGCGGCGGAGGCCGGCGCGCGGGTGCGCCTCTATGAAATGCGCCCTGGCCGCGGCACCGATGCGCATCAGACCGACAAATGCGCTGAACTCGTCTGTTCGAATTCCTTCCGCTCCGACGACGCCATGGGCAATGCGGTGGGCCTGTTGCACGAAGAAATGCGCCGGTGCGGTTCGCTGATCATGCGCTCGGCGGACGCCCACAAGGTGCCCGCCGGCGGCGCTCTCGCCGTTGACCGGGACGGGTTCGCCGATGCTGTAACCGCCGCGCTGGCTGCGCATCCCAACATCGAGATCGCGCGCGCGGAAATCACTGCGCTGCCGCCGAAGGATTGGACCAATGTCGTCATCGCAACGGGCCCCCTGACGGCGCCGGGTCTTGCGGACGCCATTCGCGAATTAACGGGAGAGGACTCCCTTGCCTTTTTCGATGCCATTGCGCCGATCATCTACAAGGACTCCATCGACTTTGACGTGGCGTGGTTCCAGTCCCGCTACGACAAAAAGGGCCCCGGCGGCGACGGCGCGGACTACATCAATTGCCCATTGAATGAAGAAGAATATACGGCGTTCATCGGCGCGCTAATCGACGGCGAAAAAACAGATTTCAAGGAATGGGAAAAATCAACGCCCTATTTCGAAGGCTGCCTGCCGATTGAGGTGATGGCGTTGCGTGGGCTGGATACGCTGCGTTTCGGGCCCATGAAACCGGTCGGCCTGACCGATCCGCGCACCGGCGCGCGCCCGCACGCGGTTGTTCAGTTGCGCCAGGACAATGCGCTCGGCACGCTTTACAATATTGTCGGCTTCCAGACGAAACTGAAATACGGCGCGCAAAGCGACATCTTCCGCATGATCCCCGGCCTCGGCGAGGCGACCTTCGCGCGGCTCGGCGGCATTCATCGCAATACGTTTTTGAACTCGCCGAAACTGCTGGACGAAACGCTTCGGTTAAAAGCGCGCCCCGCTTTGCGCTTTGCCGGGCAGATCACTGGCGTTGAAGGTTATCTGGAAAGCGCCGCCATCGGTCTTCTCGCGGGACGCTTCGCCGCCGCCGACACCGCCGGCGAACCTGTTGCGGCGCCGCCGGAAACGACCGGGCTCGGCGCCCTCCTCAATCACATCACCTGCGGTCATGTGAGCGGCGCGAAATCCTTCCAGCCCATGAACGTCAATTTCGGCCTCTTTCCGGATATCGAAACGCCGCGCACAGACGATACCGGGCGCCGCCTCAAGGGCAAGGAAAAGGGGCGCGCCCGGAAAGCGGCCATGGCCCGGCGGGCGCTCGGCGATCTCGACGCCTGGCGCGGGCAAGCGCCGCAAGCCGCGGAGTAAAAACAGTTGCTCGGAAATGGGTGGGCCGCAGCAAGTCACCCTGCCGCGGCCCGCCCGACGCGCAGCAGGGGGAGATCACCGCAACGCCGGGATTCTACGTCTTCACCAGACGGAACGCTGAAATTATTCCTTTAATTTCAAATTATTACGTCACGCCGGCGAAAATTGAATTGGAAAGTTAGGACACATGCCCTAAAGCGGTCGTCGCGTTTAGGCGGTTGCGACGGGGCCGTCAACTAACCTGGGGACATTTTCGTGACGGCGAAACAGAGGCGCGCGCCGGCGGATCCAAAGCTTGCGCAGATTATCGAGGAATTGCGCGAAATTGCGGCGCGCCGGCCAAGCATTGCCCGCACCGATCACAAGGGCGTTAAGTCTACTGAGACCATCCGGCGCATTCTCGATGCGGCCTATGCCGTCTTCGTGCGCGAGGGCTACGCCGGCTCGTCGCTGCGCAAAGTCGCTGATGAAGCGGATATTGCGGTCGGCAATCTGACCTATCACTTCGCCACAAAAACCCAGCTGCTTCAGGCAATGCTCGCGGAAAAACTGGCGCGTTATATCGACGACCATCTGGAGACGCTGAACGGCGCCGACGCGGACGCCACAGATTTGCTTCTGGAAGTCGTCGCCTATTACGCCGGGAATGCGCGCAACGCCCATAATTTTTTCTACCAGATGTGGGGTTATGCCGGCTCCAGCGACGAGGCGCGCGGGTTCGTGCGCGATCTCTATCGACCGATCGGCTGGCTGATCATGGCGCTGATCCGCTTGGCGAACCCGGCCCTTGATCGCCGCGATGTGCAACGCGCTGTCCTGCAGATTGTCAGCCTCTTCGAAGGCTACCGTCTGTTTTCCGGTCTTGATCTGGAAGAGGACCTCGCGCTTTCCGCCGCCGAAGACGACATACGCGCATTGACGCGCAAGATCGTTTTCGGATGATAGGCGCATCGCGTTTTCGGAGAAAACGAATTGAGCCCTATCGACATTGTCATTGAACCGCGCACCCGCGATCTCGGCGGCTTTACTGTCGGGCGAGTGTTGCCCTTCGCGAAGCGGCGCATGGTCGGGCCGTTTATCTTTTTCGACGAAATGGGCCCCGCCGAGTTCGCCCCTGGCAAAGGCATCGACGTACGCCCGCACCCGCATATCGGGCTCGCTACGGTCACCTATTTGTTCGACGGCGAAATTCGCCATCGCGACGATCTGGGCTTCGACCAGGTTATTCGTCCGGGCGACGTCAACTGGATGACGGCGGGGCGCGGCATCGCGCATTCCGAACGCACCGATGACGGACCGCGCGCGGCCGGACAGAAACTTCACGGCATTCAAAGCTGGATCGCCCTGCCCGAGGCCGACGCCGAATGCGCGCCGTCGTTTCATCATCACCCCAAAGAAACGCTGCCCGTTATCGAGCGCGGCGGCGCAGTGATGCGCCTCATCGCCGGCGAAGCTTTCGGCGAGTGCGCGCCGGTCAAAACCCACTCGCCGATTTTCTATCTGGGCGTTGAAGCGGAAACCGGCGCCGATATTCCGCTCCCGGACTATGAAGAACGCGCACTCTATGTCGTATCCGGCGACGTCGCCGTCGATGGCGAGTTATATGGCGCGGGCAAAATGATCGTCCTGACGCAGGACGCGGCGCCGATAATCAAGACATCAGCGCCGTCACGCCTTATGTTGCTCGGCGGCGCGCCGCTTGGCAAACGCCTTATCTGGTGGAATCTCGTCGCCTCCTCGCGCGAGCGCATTGAGCAGGCGAAAGCGGACTGGCAAGCGTCAGCGGACGCCGGCTTCAAGGACAGCGTCTTTTCTCTGCCGCCCGACGAAACAGAATTTATTCCGTTGCCGGACGATTGAGAGCGGCGAAGTCCGGAAGTATCGGCGAGATTTATCCGGAATTCGACAATACGCCGTTCACGGTTGCTCCGGAGATTAGCGGCGCCGAATAATGAATCGCGAACGAATGGCGCTAAACCAGCTCTAGCGCCACGCTTGTCGCCTCGCCGCCGCCGATGCAGAGCGACGCGACGCCTTTTTTGCCGCCGGTCTTTTGCAATGCATTGATCAAGGTGCAGATGATGCGCGCGCCGGACGCGCCAATCGGGTGGCCAAGCGCGATGGCGCCGCCGTGAATGTTGACCTTCTCCGCCGGCAGCTTGTGCTCGCGCATCGAAGCCAGCGGCACCACGGAAAAGGCTTCGTTGATTTCCCAGAGGTCAACGTCCGAGGCTGACCAGCCGGCCCGCTCCAGCACTTTCGTAATAGAATCGACCGGCGCGGTCGTGAACCATTCCGGCGCCTGCGCATGGGTCGACATGGCGACGATCCGTGCGACGGCGTTCGCGCCGTTTTTCTCCGCGGTAGACGCGCGCATGGCGACCAGCGCCGCGGCACCGTCGGATATCGCCGAAGCGTTGCCAGCCGTCACGGTGCCGTCCTTTTCGAACGCGGCGCGCAGGTTCGGAATCTTCGTCGGGTCAACGAGACCCGGCTTCTCGTCATCCTCTACGGAGACGACCCCCTTGCGGGTTTTCACCTCAAACGGGACGATCTCGTCTTGGAATGTCCCATCCTTGATGGCGCCTTGCGCGCGCTCCACAGAACGGATCGAATATTCGTCCTGTTCCTCGCGAGAGAACTGCCACTCACGGGCGCATTTTTCCGCGAAGACGCCCATGGCCTTGCCGCGATCATAAGCATCTTCGAGACCGTCCAGCATCATGTGATCGTAGACGGCGCCCTGCCCCAGCTTGATGCCGGCCCGGCCCGTGGGAAGGAGATGCGGCGCGTTCGTCATCGACTCCATGCCGCCGGCGACGACAATGTCATTGGTCCCGGCCATGATCGATTCCGCCCCTTGCATCAGCGCCTTCATGCCAGAGCCGCACATCTTGTTAATCGTGACGCACCCTGACGATTGCGGAAGCCCAGCGCCGAGCGCCGCCTGACGCGCCGGCGCCTGACCAAGGCCCGCCGGCAGGCAGCAGCCCATGATCACTTCATCGACTTCGTCTTTCTTGACCCCGCCGCGATCAAGCGCCGCCTCAATGGCGCGCGCGCCCAGGTCCGGCGTCGCCACGCCGGCGAAGGCGCCGAGAAAATTACCGATCGGCGTACGCGCGGCGCCGGCGATAACGACAGGATCCTGCTGGGTCATAGATAGTCTCCGAATTTTGTAGGTTCAGTCTGGTTACGCCGCAGACGGGCCGCGCGCAATCACTTCCAGGGCCAGTTCATCAGCGACGGCGCCGGTCGGCCGGCCTTCGTCTTCAGCGCGTTTGAATATTTCCGTGAGCGTATCCCCGATCTTGTCGATCCGGATGTTCATTTCCTCATTCGTCCATTTGCCGATGATTTCGAGCCCGACGGAAATCACGCCCGCTCCGTTGATGACATAGTCCGGCGCATAAAGAACGCCGCGCGTGTGCAGCGCCGCGTCCATCTCCGGCGTGCGAAGCTGGTTGTTGGCGGCGCCGGCGACGATTTTCGCCTTCAACCGGTCGATCGTGTTCTCGTTGATCGCGCCGCCCATGGCGCAGGGACTAAATATATCCGCATCGGCGGCGACGGCGTCTTCCGGTGCAACAATCTCCGCGCCGAATTCTGATTTTGCTTTTTCAAGCGCCGGCGCGAACACGTCCGCGACAATCAGCTTGCCGCCTTCCTTGTGGATAAGACGCGCGAGTTCCATGCCCACGGCCCCGACGCCCAGAATGGCAACGGTGAGACCTTCGAGCGAGGCGACGCCAAAATGATGGCGCGCCGCCGCCTGCATGCCGCGCCAGACGCCGCGCGCGGTGAACGGCGACGGGTTGCCGCCGACGCCGTTTTTGCCAATGCCGGCGGCGTATTTCGTGACGGTCTGCATGACCTCGATATCATGTTCGGTGACGCCGGAATCTTCCGCTGTGTAATACAGCCCGTCCATGTGCTCGACGGCGTTGGCGTAAGCGCGAATGAGATCGTCGTTTTTGTCTTTTTTCGGATCGGCGAAAATCACCGCCTTGCCGCCGCCGAAGGGAATGCCGCCAAGAGCGTTCTTGAATGTCATCCCGCGGGATAGGCGTTTGACGTCTTCCAGCCCCGCTTCGAAATCGGCGTAGGGGTAAATACGGCAGCCGCCGCAACCGGGCCCGAGCGTCGCGTCATGCACCGCAATAATCGCGTTAAGACCGGTCTCGTCGTCTTCGAAATGAACGATCTTGCGCCAGCCGCTAACGTCGAGTTCACGGTGCTTGAGCATGGGACGGTCTCCAGAAGTTTAATGTGGACTGCGGCGAACGCCGCGTATGGGCCGCGGTATACCTGAAAGCGGAAAGCGCTTTCGGTCAAAACATCAGTCAAAGCAGTTGACGCTTAGCAGATAATGCTAAATAGTTGCAGTAATATTGGGAACACCCTTATGAAGCTAGACCATATCGACCACAAGATTCTGCGCCATTTACAGGAAAATGCACGCATCACGAATGCGGAGCTCGCCGACCGGGTCGGTCTGTCGCCCACGCCCTGTCTGCGCCGGCTGCGCCGCCTCGAGACCGACGGCGTCATCAAAGGTTACCATACGGAAATTGACCGCGAGGCCCTGGGCGTCAACGTCACCGTGATCATTCTCGTGAAGCTGGAGCGTGAAGACGATAAGACGCTGCGCGAGTTTGAAAAGGCGATCAAGGACCGCAAGGAAGTGATGGAGTGCTATCTCGTCACGGGCAAGTTCGACTATTTCATTCGCGTCGTCGTGCCGTCGCTGGCCGCCTATGAGACGTTTCTGTCCGAGACGATGCTCCGCATGCCGAATATTGCGACAGTAGAGTCAAGCTTCACCCTGCGCGAAGTGGAGCGAAAAGTCGTGATGCCGATTCCGGAAAGCGCTGGGCGTTAGTTTCCCTCACGCTGTCATTCCGGGGCGTTGGTCAGATCGGACCCGGAATGACAATTGTCGTGGATGCAGGCCGCGCTAAGCTTACTGCAAAAACAGCATGCGCTCGCGTTCGCGGCGTTCAACCAGATGCGGCACAGGGCCGTCGCGGCCTGTGTGATTGCGGAAATCGTCCGCCGCGCCCTGAATGTCCCCGGCGTTAAATCGCTTCAAAACATTGGTGTCGAGGAACCCGTAAAGGCCTTTGTTGTAGGCGAGCGAGACCATCGCCGAAAACTGGTTGGCGCTGGCGGGCCGCGTCAACGCTTCGCGCACGCCGTTCTCAAAGAAATCGAGATCGGCGCGCAGGATCGCTTCGGCTTCCGCTTCAGTGATGGTCGTGAAGGATTCGCCCGGCTGAATCTGGTGGCCGTAGCCGATATAGTCGTATCCGCCGGCGGAATAAGGCTCGAGGCGCAGGCCTTCGGAATCCTTGATGATCTGCAAGCCCGCCGCATTGATGGTAAGGTCGCGGTTTTCCCGAATACCTCCGGCTGCAACATCGCCGCCGGCATTTGTATCGCCCGCGTCGGCATTGCCGCCGTCCCCTGGCGCATCGTCGTCATCATTTTCTTCTGTCGGTATTGGCTCGTTCACCCGTTCGAAGAGATCGCCGAACATTCCCCCGACGGTCGATTCCGCGGCGGTGTAACCGGTGTCCGCGAGCCCGCGCAGCCAGCCCGGCGCGCCATAGCGGTCACCCGCCGTCCAGCCGAGGGTGAACACAATCAGCCACGGCAATAAATGAAAGATAATCCCACGCATACGAAACACCCCTACGCAAACCCCACGGAGCGCAGGATATTATCACAAAGGCGTTTCCACAAGCGCTGTGGGGAAATTCGTCCGTTTAGCGCTGAAAGTCATAGAATGCGCCCATTTCGAGGAGGCCTGTCAGGGCGTCCATGGCCGCAAGGCTCTCGTCCATGAAGGCCGGATCGGCGAGATCCGCCGGCGTTACGCGGTCGCGATAATGGGTTTTCACCCAGTCCTCGAGCTTCGAGATCTTCGTCTCATCGAGGATGAAATGGGCGTTCGCCGCCACCGCTTCGTCTTCGGAAAGGACGACTCGCAAACGCAGACACGCCGGCCCGCCGCCATTGCGCATGGACTCGCGCACGTCCTTGTAGATGACGCGGTTGATCGGATTGTTCTTCGAAACTGTGTCGTCAACGAAGGCTTTGACGGCGGCGTTTTCCTGGGACTCTTTCGGCAGCAGCAGCGCCATTTCCCCCGCTGCACTGTGGTTGGCGGGCAGTGTTAAAAGCTGCGAGTTAAAGAGATAGGACTTGATGCAGTCTTCGAGCGAGACTTTCGCCGCCGACGCTTCGATGATTTCCACGAACGGCGCTTTATCGCGGATTTCCGCGTAGGCCGCTTTTGGGTCCGCGAAGCTTTGTTCGTGCAGAAACAATACGGTCCCGTTGGCGACGCCGACAACGTCATTATGAAAAGCGCCGGCGTCAAGGGCCGTTTTCGATTGCTCGATGAAGATGGTGTGCGCGTCATCAAGCTGATGATGGCGCGCAACGGCCTCACTGGCGCGCTTCTTTTGACGCGCGGGAAACCGGTCGCCGTCCTGACCATAGACAAAAAGATGAACGCCATTCTGCCCGTGATCTTCGCAGAGGCGTCCATGGTTCGCCGCACCCTCATCGCCGAAATGCATGGCGCCGGGCAGCGGCGGATGATGGACGAAATATTTCTCGTCATTAAAGATGTGCGCGAGGACGCGCGCCGTCGTGTCCGCCTCAATCGACCGGTGAAAGTTCGCCGCGAGGTTCGCCGGCGTGAAATGCACCTTGCCGTCGCCCGTGTCCGGCGACGGCGCAACCGTTCCTGCGTTCGCTGTCCACATGGACGACGCCGCATAACAATTGGCGAGGAGTTGCGGCTCGGTTTTCGCGGCGGATTCGATAATGTTCTTGTCGGTTCCGGTGAAGCCAAGGGCGCGCAGGGTTTTCAGGTGCGGCCTGTCTTGCGGCGGCAGTAAGCCCTGTTTGAGCCCCAGCGCCATGGCGGCGCGCATCTTCGCAAGACCCTGCAGCGCGGCTTCTTTCGGATTCGACGCCGCGCCCTTGTTGGTCGCCGAAGCAAGGTTCCCGAAGGAAAGCCCAGCGTAGTTATGCGTGGGTCCGATGAGGCCGTCGAAGTTGTATTCGTGGTGGGTCATTAGGTGTGTCCTTTATCTCTCCCTTTCGGGGAGAGATCTAAATCTCCGATTTCGAGTGAGAGGGGTAGAAATTTCCAAGTCCTGCGCAAGACGCAACACACACTCCCCCTCACCCTAACCCTCTCCCCGTCGGGGAGAGGGAACATGTTCCGCTGGCGGCAATGGCGGTTCACTCAATGCAACCGAAATTGCTTCGATTACGCCGTCGAGATTCTCACGAACATCGATATTCCACAACCGAAGAACGCGATATCCGCTCTCTTCAAGAAAACGCGTTCGCATTGCGTCACGTTCTTTGTTCTCTTCAAATGCATGTTGGTCGCCATCAAGTTCGATGATCAGGCGTGCGTCCGCACAACAGAAATCGACACAGTATTTCCCCTTCGGAACCTGCCGCTTGAACTTGAATCCATCGATTTGCCGATTGCGTAGCCGCGACCAGAGAATCCCTTCGACATCCGTCTGTTCGCGCCGAAGCTTCCTTGCAAGTTCCGTTTTCATCGCCGCGCCTTACCTCTACCCTTCGGGGAGAGGTCGGAATGGCGCCAGCCATTCCGGGTGAGGGGGAAGGCACTTAGGCGCATGAAACTTAACGCATTCACTTCATCCCCACCTGATCCTCCGCAAGCGGAAGAAGTCCCTCCCCCTCCATGCTCGCCACGGGATAGGCGCAGTAGTCCGCGGCGTAGTAGGCCGCCGGGCGGTGATTGCCTGAGGCGCCGATCCCGCCGAAAGGCGCGGAGCCCGCAGCGCCTGTGGTCTGGCGGTTCCAGTTGACGATACCGGCGCGGGATAGCGCGAGAAACTTCTCCCATTTCACCTTGTCGTCGGAGAGAAGCCCCGCCGATAGCCCGAATTTCGTTGCATTGGCGCGCTCAATCGCAGCGTCAAAATCGGGAACGCGCCAGACTTTCAGGAGCGGCCCGAAATGTTCCTCGTCCGGCACAGCGTTCGCGCGCGTCACATCGACGATGCCGGGTGTCACAAAGGCCGAGCCTTCATCGCGCACGGAAAGATTGCGAATCGCCTCGCCGTCGTCTTCGGTAAGGCGGTCGAATGCGCGCTCCAGACCTTCTGCAACATTCGGCGAGATCACCGGCCCCATGAAAGGCTGCGGGTCCGCGAATGGCTGATCGATAATCAGGCGGTCTGTGAGTTTGACGAGCGCATCAATCGCCGCATCGCCCTTCGCCCCTTCCGGCACAATCAATCGCCGCGCACACGTGCAGCGCTGACCGCTTGTCAGGAACGCCGACTGCACCACCGCGAACGCCGCGGCGTCCAGATCGTCCGTATCCCACCAGATCAGGGGATTATTGCCGCCGAGTTCCAGCGCGAGGTTAACGTCGAGCCGGTCGGCGAACATCTTGTGGATGGCGAGCCCCGTCTTCGCGCCGCCGGTGAAGAGAACGCCGTTAACGCGCCCATCATGAGCAGCGGCGGTGAGCGCCTCGCCGGTTTCGCGCGCGCCCTGCACCATGTTGACGACGCCCGCGGGAACGCCCGCCTCGACCATGCGCTCAACGATAAACGCCCCCGGCCCCGGCGTCAGTTCCGACGGTTTGAAGACCACCGTGTTGCCGGCGATGAGCGCCGGAACCATGTGGCCATTGGCGAGATGGGCGGGAAAATTATAAGGCCCGAGCACTGCCATGACCCCGTGAGGTTTGTGACGCAGGACCGCCGTCGTCGCGCCGGGCGTTTCCTTCACCCCCGTGCGCTCATGATAAGCCTTGATCGAGATATCGATCTTGCCGGCGACAGCGGCGGCTTCGGTTTTCGTTTCCCAGTAAGGCTTGCCGGTTTCGCGGGAGATGAGTTTTGCAAGGTCATCGGCGTCGCGTTTGATGAGGTCGCGATAGCGTTCCATCACGGCAATTCGTTCGTCGAGCGGCGTCAAAGCCCAGCGCGCAAACGCATCGCGCGCAGCAGATACGGCATCGTTCACATCGGGTTTTGTGGCGCTTGCGCCCTGCCAGATCGTTTCGCCCGTAGACGGATCCATCGACGAAAATTCAGCGCCGGCGCCGGCGCGCCACTCGCCGTTGATGAGGATTTTATTTGTCATTGCCGTCACCACTCCACAACGCGAATGCGGTCGCCTTTACGAACGCCCAACGCCTTTGCCGCGTCGTCGCCAATCGTTGCTGCGTCGCCGCTGATCTTCGCCGGCGCGCGCGTCACGCGATAGGTTTCAAGGCGCCCCGCCGACATCAGCATGATCGGCGCGTCGCCGGGATCGCCGATGTCGCCGACGGACGCAATGCGGCTTTCATGTACCGTTTTAATGTCGTCAATATGCGCATCGACCAGCGGCCCGCCGTCAAAGACGTCGATATAGCCGCGGAACGCAAAGCCCTCTTTCAGGAGCATGTTGAACGCCGGCGCGGCGCCGTCATGGGGACGTCCGAGGCATTCGCGGGCTTCCACCGGCAATAACGCCACATAAATCGGATGTCGCGGCATCATATCGGCAATGAACTGGTTGCCGAGCGCCGAGTTCGCAAGGTCCGCGTCTTCGAACTCCATGTCGAAAAAGAGCCGGCCCAAGGCTTCCCAGAAAGGCTGTTCGCCTTCAGGACCGCGCCAGCCGCGCAGTTCGGCGCAAATCGGATCGGCGATGAGATCGCGGTGCTCCGCGATAAAGAGATAACGCGCCTTGGCGAGATATTTCCCGAAACCGCCGCCACGCGCATCCGGCGACAGGAAGAGCGAGCCCACTTCAGCACAGCCGGTGAAGTCATGGGTCGGCACGAGCAGGCGCCGCTCCACGCGTTTCTTTAACTGTGTTGATGCGTGTACGGTCTTGTTAATGCGGTAATTGACGAAACCGTGATCCAGCCCGATGGCGGAAAAAACCGCCGACGTGCCGACGACCTTCCCGTCTTTCTCCAGCACCATCATGTAGACTTCGCCGGTGGGCTCGGTCGGGTTGGATGTGAAACTCTCGACCGCAAAGTCGATGCGCGCCTGCAATGCATCGCGGTCGCCCGGCAGGTTCGTCATGCCGCCGCCGGACTGTTTGGCGAGAGCGAAAATATCTTCGAAATCCCGCGGCTCGACGGGGCGCATAAACGGCAGGGACATTAACGCGTCTCCTCAATCAATCCGGGGTTCGGCAATTCGCCGCTGGCGATTTTCAAAAGCAGCAAGGCGGACAATTTCGCGCGCTCTACGAGGCTGTCGAGTTTTGCATATTCCTTGTCCGAATGAATATGCGCGCCGCGCACGCCCAGCGTGTCGATCACAGGGATGCCCGCCGCGGCGATATTGTTGCCGTCGCAGCACCCGCCGGTGGGGACCCAGTCGATGCCGATGCCCAGCTCGCTACCCGTCGCTTTCAGGGCTTCGAAGAAGGCCAGTAGTTTCGGGGTCATCGGCTTGGGCGGGCGCGTAAAGCCGCCGGCGAGTTCCGCGCCATAACCTTCCCGGCCATTGATATCAGCGATGACGTGGTTGACCGCGCCTTCAAAAAACGTCGCATCGTCGGGCTGTTCAAGGCGCACATTGAACCGCACGACAGCCGTATCCGGCACAACATTTTCCGGCCCGCCGCCATCGACGCGCGCGACATTGACGGTCAGGCCTTCGCGGGCGCCGGTGAGTTTGTCGATTGCTGCAATAAAGTCTGCGGCGGCGGCGATGGCGTTACGCCCGAGATGATGTTCGCGGCCCGCATGGGCGCTCTTGCCGCGAATGATCGCGGAGAAATTGCCTGAGCCTTTCCGCGCGCCGGCAAGCGTGCCGTCAGCGAGTGCGGGTTCATATACACAGGCGAAGTGGGCGCGTGACGCCGCCTCGGTCAGCATCGCCGCTGAGCCCTGCGATCCGATTTCTTCGTCGGCGTTGATGAGTATTTCGTATCCGATCTTGTCGGCAAGCGCTGATTGTTCAACGGTGAGCAGCGCATTCAGCATCACCAGCAGCCCGCCCTTCATGTCAGCGGCGCCCGGCGCATTCAGCGTGTCGTCATCAAGAAACGTCTCGGTCTGAAACGGATGATCTGCGGCGAATACCGTATCCATATGACCGGTCAGCAGAACGCGCACCGGCGCCTGCGGGCGCTTCACAATGCGCAGCATGTCGCCAAGGGGCTGGTCGATTTTTTCGCCGCCGCGCGTGACGACAGGTTTTGGCGCAGACGGCGCCGTTTCCACATCGCCGCCGAGAACGGCGAAGGCGTCGCCAAGGGCGCCGTGCATTGTTTTTAACCCGTCGAGATTCGTGCTCCCGGAATTGATCGCGCACCAGGCGCGCAAGGTCTCGGTCATCGCGCCGCGGCGATCGTCGAGGAAGGAAAGGTCGGATTTTAACTGTGGGGTGATGGTCATTGCGCCCAGCACTAGCGAAGGGTGAGAAGCTCGGCAAGCGGGGCGCGGTCGGCCCTGACCGCCCGGCGCGTGCCGGTTTTCAATCGGCGGCGAACCCAGTAAGAAAGGCGCTTGGTTTTCGCACCGTTACGCCGGATGATTCTCGCTCTATGATGAAACTCATCGAAAATGCGCTGGTCGCCTGGGCGGAACTCGCCCGACGCGGCGGCGCTGCGCTGGCGTTGCTGATTCTCGCAGGGACCGCCGCCGCCGGCTGGTACGCCGCCGGCAACCTGAAAGTGAACACCGACACCAGCGCCATGCTGGATTCGGAACTCCCGTTTCAGAAACGCGCCATCGCATTGCGCGAGACATTCCCGCAGATCAAGACGGACATTATCGTCATCGTGCGCGCGCCGACCCTTGACGAAGCGGACGCCTACGCTGCCGATCTGCGCGGCGCGATCGCATCGGACACGGACGCCTTCGAAGCGGTGTTTGCGCCGGCGCAGGAAGACTTCTTTGCGGAGAACGGCCTTCTTTATCTGAGCGAGCGCGAGCTGGAGTCGCGCCTAACGCAAATGAGCAAGGCGTCGGGCCTCATCGAAACGCTGATCAAGAACCCGACGCTCGGCACGTTCTTTACAACCCTTGCCGACAACGACGCCCTCGCGGAACGCTCCGATCTCGGCGCAGACACACTGCAGGCGCTCTACGGCGAAATCGCAAACACAGTTGAGGCGGCTCGCGACGGCGAGGATCGCCCGTTCTCCTGGATGGGCGCGCTCGACAGCGAGACCCGCGAAAAGCCAGCTCATACGCGCCTCATCTATGCGAGCCCTGTGCTCGACTACACGCGCCTGCAGCCGGCAAAGACCGGCATCGAAGCCCTGCGCGCGGAGATTGCGAAACTCGACGACAAATATGCCGGCCGTGTTGACGCCTTCGTCACCGGCGACCCGGCACTGCGCGTCGAAGAACTGGAAGCGGTGACTACCGGCATCGGCGTTTCCATGGGCCTGTCGTTGATCGTCGTCAGTTTCCTGTTGCTCCTTTGTTATCGCTCGCCGGCCATGGCGGCGTTCACCCTCGTCAGTCTCATCGTCACGCTGGTTTTGACGTCCGCCTTCGCGGCGCGGTTTGTTGGCGAGTTAAACCTCGTCTCCGTCGCCTTCACCGTGCTGCTCGTGGGTCTCGGGCTCGACTTTGCAATCCACCTGCTCCTCCATGTGCAGGAGCGCCGCGTTGACGGTCAGAACAATGCCGAAGCGCTGAAAGGCGCGTTGCATGAGGTGGGCCCGGCGCTCGCGCTTGCGGCGCCGACAACCGCCCTCGCCTTTCTCTCATTCGTGCCGACGAAGTTTGACGGCATCGCGCAGCTCGGCGTCATCGCCGGCGCCGGCGTCATCATTGCATTCCTCGTATCCGTGACGTTCTTGCCGGCGGCGCTGAAACGCCTGCCATTGTCGCGTCAAAAGAAACGCCGCGGCGCCGTGCGCGCAGCGTTTGCGGCGATTGAAAAAGTATCCGCGCCGGTCGCGATCCTGACGATCCTTGCCGGCGTTGCAGCGCTCGTCCTGATGCCGCAAGTGCGGTTCGACGCGGACCAGATGTCCCTGCGCAATCCCGACGCCCCGTCGGTGAAAGGTTTCAACCTGCTTTTCGAAGACGACGAGACCATCCCCTATCGCCTGACGCGGCTCGCCGGTTCGGAAGCCGAGGCGCGGGAAACAGCGACAACCGCCGGCGGTCTGGAAACCGTCGCCGGCACACGATCGCTCCCCGATTTCGTGCCGGAGGATCAGGACGCCAAACTCGAACTCATCGATTTCGCCGCAGGCACGCTTGTCTTCGCATTCGCTGCTGAGCCCGGCAGCGTCGAAGGCCCGCCCGCGGGCGACGGTCTCGCAACATTGCGCGCCCGTCTCGATGAAGCGTATACGGACGGACCCGGCGCGAGGCTCGCCGCGCTTCTTCGCGAAGTCGAAAACGCAAGCGATCCGGCGCTTGTCGCCCGCATCGAACAGAACATCTTCCAGTTCTGGCCGGCGCTCACGGACCGTCTCGCCGCGCAGTTGAACGCCGACTATGTGGAACTCGATACGCTCCCGGACTCTTTACGCGCGCGCTACCTGTCGCAAGACGGTCAATGGCGCGTCGATATCCTGCCCGCCGAAGACGTGCGCGAATACAGCGCCCTCAAATCCTTCGTCGATGACGTCGCCGCCAAGTTTCCGGATCTGACCGGCGGCGCGTACCAGTCGCTGAAAGCCGGCGAGACGATTTCCGCGGCGATGCTGCAGGCGACCGGCATCGCGTTCGTCATCGTCGCCGTCATGTTGATCCTCTTCATCGGCCGCATCCGGCTGGTCGCGCTTGTCCTCTTCCCGCTGGCGCTCGCCGCGGTGTTGACCGCCGCCGCTGGGGTCCTGCTCGACATTCCGTTTAACTACGCCAACGTCATCGTCCTGCCGCTTCTCATTGGCATCGGCGTCGATAGCGGCATTCATCTCGTCCTGCGCCATGACCAGGTCGCCGCCGGCGAAGGGGTTTACGGCACGTCGACGCCGCGGGCGGTCCTGTTCTCGGCCCTGACCACCGTCGCGAGCTTCGGATCGCTCATGCTGTCGCCCCATCGCGGCACAGCCTCCATGGGCGAGCTTCTGTCGATCGCCATCGCGTTCACGCTGATTTGTACGCTCGTGGTCCTGCCGGCCGCCTTCGACTACGCCGAACGGCGCATGCCCGAAGCGGTTCGACGGTCCGACAAGGTCAAGTTTAAAGGCAAGTAATTTCAATGATTTATAGCGATACCTGAAGAATTCACCGAGGTGCCCCCCGGGGCCGCCACGGCCTGTGTCTCATCGGTAACGCCCGGTCATGATTTTGTCGCCATTGCGCTGGATAAGCGGCGCAATTGCTCCATATAGCAAAAGCCGTTTTTCAGCCGATCAGGACCCGCCCCATGTTCATGTCCCGCGTTCGCATTTTCGCCGCCCTCATCGCCGCATCCTCCATGGCGCCGGCCGTCGCACAGGATGCGAGCGACGACACCGCCGCCGAAACAGAAGTGAGCCGCATCGACGGCGCCGTCGCCTTCGCCGAAGCGCTGACGGCGGACGCAACGGTCGCCCTCACCGACGAGGCCGCTGACGAGGCGACGCAGCTAACGAACTTTCAAGGGGTCCTCTCAGAGGGCCTCGCTTTGGAGACCATCGGTAAGTTCATGCTCGGCGAGACCCGCGCCGATATGAGCGACGAACAGACCGCGCGCTATAATGCGATCTTCCCGGACTACATCACGAAGCTCTATGCGGAACAGTTCGACGAGATTGTCGGCAAACCGCTGGAAGTCCTCGACGCCCGCGAGATCGGGCGCCGCGACGTCATCGTGCGCACCCAGTTCGAACGCGAAGGCGACTCCCCCATCCTCGTTGACTGGCGCGTGCGCGAGCTGAAATCCGGCGACCGCAAGGCCATCGACATCATCGTGCAAGGCGTCTCGATCATGCTTGTAAAGCGTGAGGAGTTTTCATCCTTCATCGCGGCAAACGGCGTTGATGCGCTGCTGGATCGGTTGGAGGAAGAGGCGGGGGCGTAAATTCGATACCCAAGTCGGTGGGCATCGCCCAATCATAGTTCACTTATTCAATACAACTTTCTGCTAGAATTGGCCTTGGCCGCGGGTTCCATGCGTAGCCGGATTCGACTGTATAATTTTCATTTTCTGGCGCGAGCACAAAAACAAAATCTACGTCATCGCGTAGTTGCGAATGTGCGACCGCCGACGCCTTCACAACCGGCCTTTTTTCAGTTCCCCGTAAAACCCGTTTGATATTGATCTCCATGTCAAACAGGCTGCGGCCTAAAATATCGCCTTCAATATCCAAGTTGGTATAATTTAGCGTCTTTGCGCGTCCGATAACGACAACGTCGTCGCATTTATATTCGACGACTCTTTGTTCCGCAGCCGGATACGAATTGCATGAGGCTTGGAGAGCTAGTGCTAGTATAAAAATTACGAGCTTGAAAAAATTCTTCATTCGCTCCTCCGTTCAAAAACAATTCCTGCACCTTCGTTTGCCGGTCTGGTTTGCTGCGGTGCCGCCGGCTTCATCAGTCGCGGGCGCCAGACGCCGAGCACCACATTGGCGACGGCGATCACCATGACGACGCCGAGCGTCCACATTTCCTTGTCATGATGAAACGCGGCCTCGCCTGCTGACAGGTCGCCGTCGGCGATACGTTGCGCGGCCGCCGCGGCCGTGTTGGCTTCGCCGACGATCAGGACCAGAACGGCCTGAAACATCAGGATACCGGTAAGCGCTTTCAGCCACGCCCAGCCCTTGTCGAGAAACGGCGTGTGGACGACCATGGAGAGGAGGCCGGAAATCAGCGTCATCGCCAGCGACGGCATCACCACGTAATTGCAGACCCCGGCAATTGCACTGCGCAAGTCAGCGTATGCCGACGCCGTTTCCGGCGCGTCCCAGACGAGCAACAGCATGTAACAGGCGACCCCGCTCATCAGGCCGGCGGCTCCGATGGTGTGCAGGATTTTAACGATCATTCGCAACGTCATGACGTGAGCACGATATCACCCGGATGGCAGCGCGGCTATCGGCGGCATGACGCCCCACCTCCCCCTTGAGGGGAGGTCGGAATTCGTGAAACGAATTTCGGGTGAGGGGAAATGCGTTATTCAGGGGTTCGCTAATGGCGCGTTTTCTGAAACCCCCTCCCGAAACTGCTGCGCAGCTTCGACCTCCCCTCAAGGGGGAGGTAAGATCGCAGCGAACCCCTAACTCTTCCGTTCAAAAACAAAATCCGCGGCGCCTTTGAGCGGCGCGGCGGCCTCACCGAAACGGTCGAGATGCGCCTTGCAGGACGCGACGAGTTCCGCCGCTTTCGCCTTGGCGCCGTCCATGCCCAGCAATTTAATGAACGTCGCCTTGTCCATTTCCGCGTCCTGCCCTGCGGGCTTGCCGAGGGTTTCGGCGTCCTGCGTCGCGTCGAGAATGTCGTCGACGATCTGGAAGGCGAGCCCCAGATCCTCCGCATAGGACGTAAGTGCGGCGATCTCATCGTCGCTCCCCTCGCCCACGACCCCGCCGCCGACGGCGCCGAAACGAATGAGCGCGCCGGTTTTGAGCCGCTGCAATTCCTCGATGCCCGCGAGATCGAAGTCCTTTTGCTCCGCATAGATATCGATCATCTGCCCGCCGACCATGCCTTCTTTTCCGGAGGCGCGGGCCAGCTCCAGCGCGAGGCGGCAGCGCACATTCCCGTCCGGGTGCGTTCCGGGATCGGCGAGCACCTCGAAGGCCTGCGTCAGCAATGCGTCGCCCGCGAGGATCGCAGTCGCGTCGTCGAATTTCTTGTGCACCGACGGGCGCCCGCGGCGCAGATCGGAATCGTCCATGGCCGGCAGATCGTCATGGATCAGCGAATAGCAATGGATCATCTCTACCGCGCAGCCGACCCGGATCGACCGGTCGCGGGGGCAATCAAACATGTCCGCCGCGGCGATAACCAGAAACGGGCGCAGGCGTTTGCCGCCGTCGAGCGCGCCCCAGCGCATGGCGTCGGCGACCCGGCCCAGTGGCCCGCCCCGCGACGGCAGGAATTCGTCAAGCGCCGTTTCGACGAGGCCAGCGGTTTCTTTGATGGTGGATTGGAAGTCGGGCATGACCGCTCACTCGCAACATTGAAATGAGGGAGCATGTTCCCTCTCCCCGTCGGGGAGAGGGTTAGGGTGAGGGGGTAGAGATATCAAGTTCCGCAGCGGTGTCCCCCCGCACCCGAAATCTGCATTGCAGATTTCGACCTCTCCCCGTCGGGGAGAGGTGACCGCCATGAGGCGCCTCTGTTTCCTACAGCCGCCCTTCGACGAACCCTTCCCCGTCGCAGGCCTCGCAGACGCGCGCGATCAGACCGCGTTTGCCGCGCCCGCCGCACTCGTCGCAGGCGACGCGGGCCGCGCGTTTCGCGCCGAGGAATGTTGAAAGCATGTCGATGTCGCCGCGCGCCTCGCCTTCAATTGCTTCAGGCGGCGCCATATTCGTTGCGAATTTCCGCGCCGCTTCCATTTTCGCTGCGGGAAAGACATCCGCAAGCGACTGGCTGTCTCCTTGCAGGCGGTGAATGCACAGCGCGAGATCACGCCGCCATTGTTCGACGATCAGGTTGAATTGCATCTCGTCAAAAGCGCCGACGACCTGCAGGCCTGCCATCAGAAAGAGATCGTTGTTCTCAATGGACGCGACGGAAATATGCAGGTTCTGGTTGATCTGCTCGGTCACCTGCGCCGTCACCGGAAACCCGGAAAACCGCGCCAGGAACCCCAGCTCCGCCACCTGCTGCGAACCTGGGCCCGTCTGCATCAGGGCGACGACGAAATTGACGCCATTGTCCTGCACCCCATAGACCTTGAGCGGCCCGTCCTCGCCCAGCGCGTCCACATCGGCGAATCGCTTCTTCAGCGCCGCAACCACATCGCGCATCGGCCACGCGGCCGTCTCGGCCTCGCCGGCGGAAAACAACTTGAACATGAATTTAACCCCTGATCCCTGACCCCCAAGCGCGCCACGCTACACGAGCGCCGGCGGTCCGCCAACCGAGGCCGGCGGGTAATGGTTGAAGTCTGTGGGAAATCGCCTATTTTGCACCGCAGCATCGCGGGCCATGATCCGCAACCGAATGTGAGCGCCGGCCCGGTTGCGAGGCCCGGTCGCCCATGAAATAACGCGTGGCTACAGGTATCTTCGAGGGGACACTCTATGGCGTCCGGCCGGACCAATAGTAATGGCGACGAAATCAAGGTTGTGCTGGCGCAGCCGCGGGGCTTTTGCGCCGGGGTGGAGCGGGCGATCGACATTGTCGAGCGGGCGCTCGAGAAATACGGCGCGCCGGTCTATGTGCGCCACGAGATCGTCCACAACAAATACGTCGTGGAGACCTTACGCGAGCGCGGCGCGATCTTTGTCGAGGAAGTCGACGAAATCCCGACCGGCGCGGTCACGGTTTTCTCCGCCCACGGCGTTTCGAAAAAGGTCGAGGACGGCGCGCTGGTGCGCGAGCTCGACGTGATCGATGCGACCTGCCCGCTGGTCACCAAGGTTCATAAAGAAGGACGCCGATACGCCCAGAAGGGCTATGACATTGTCCTGATCGGCCATATCGGCCACCCGGAAGTGGAAGGCACGCTCGGGCAGATTCCGGGAACGGTGCACGTTTTGTCGGAAGTCGATGAAGTCGAGAAACTCGACGTTGCTGACCCTGACCGGGTCGCGTTCGTCACGCAGACGACGCTTTCGGTGAATGACACCAAGGACGTGATCGCCGCGTTGAAGGCGCGCTTCCCGAACATCATCGGCCCGGACACCCGCGACATCTGTTACGCGACGCAAAACCGCCAGACCGCGGTGATCGCCATGGCGAAGCAGGTGGACCTGCTGCTGGTGGTCGGCGCACATAATTCATCGAACTCTAATCGCCTGCGCGAAATCGGCGAGAATTTCGGCATCCCCTCCTACCTCATCGAAGACGCCTCGATGTTCGATCCGGCCTGGCTGACCGACAAGGTCAAAACCATCGGCGTCACCGCCGGGGCCTCCGCGCCGGAAAAACTCGTGCAGCAGACGATCGAGCGACTGAAGAATTACCGCGCCGTCGCCGTCGAAACTCTCGACGGGGTGGAAGAGAACATTCACTTTAAACTGCCGCGCGAACTCAGCGACGTGCCGCGCTCGGAAGACGCCATGAAGGCGTGGGCCGTCGGCGCCGTTTGACAGATTTAGACCAAGGACGACAGAAATGACCGTATCGTTACATCAGCAAGTTCGCGTCGGCGCCTATGTGGCGAAGCAGACGCTGATGGGCCGTGAGAAATATCCGCTGGTGCTGTTTCTGGAGCCCCTGTTCCGCTGCAACCTCGCCTGCCCCGGCTGCGGCAAGATCGACTACCCGGCGCCGATCCTGAACAAGCGCCTGTCGGTGAAAGAGTGTCTCGACGCCGTTGACGAATGCGGCGCGCCGGTTGTGGCGGTGCCGGGCGGCGAGCCGCTGATCCACAAGGAAATCGGCGAGATCGTCGAAGGCATTGTCGCGCGCAAGAAATTCGTTTCGCTGTGCACGAACGCGCTGCTTCTTGAAAAGAAACTTCACCTTTTCAAGCCGTCGCCTTTCCTGTTCTTTTCCGTGCACCTCGACGGGCTGGAAGAAGAGCACGATCACGCCGTGGACCAGAAAGGCACCTTCAAGATCGCCGTGAAAGCGATCAAGGCGGCGCAGGAGCAAGGCTTCCAGGTCAACGTCAACGCGACGATCTTCGACAACATGACCGCGGAACAGGTCGCCGACTATCTCGATTTCGCAACCGACCTCGGCGTCAACATCTCCATCTCGCCGGGCTATGCCTATGAACGCGCGGAAGACAAGGACCACTTCCTGTCGCGGGAAAAAACCAAGAACCTCTTCCGCGACATCTTCCGCATCGGCAAGGATCGCGGGCGCAAGTGGAACCTGTCGCACTCATCGCTCTTTCTTAATTTCCTTGCGGGCAATGAAGAATATCTGTGTACGCCCTGGGGCTCGCCGACGCGCAACGTCTTCGGCTGGCAGAAACCCTGCTACCTCCTTGGCGAGGGCTATGTGTCGTCCTTCAAGGAGCTGATGGAAACCACCGAGTGGGACCAGTACGGCACCGGCAAGTACGAAAAATGCGGCAACTGCATGGCTCATTGCGGCTATGAACCGACAGCGGCCATGGACGCGGTGAAGAACCCGTTCAAGATGTTCCGTATCCCGAACATGTTCAAGATCAAGACCGAGGGGCCCATGGCGCCGGAGATCGACATGACGAATGCGCGCCCCGCGGTCGACGTGCACGAAAAGCTCGTCGCGGACGAAATGGAAAAAATCCGCCGCGAAAAAGAAGAAGCCGCCGAGCGCAAGAAAGCCGCGACGCTTATCGACAAGACCGACGAAGCGGCGGCGTAAGTTTGATATTGCGGCGTGCCGGACCGAGGTCCGTATACGTTGAATTTTACGAACGGTACTTCGTGAATCTGAAACGATTGATCATTATGATGGTCGTTGGCCTGGTCGGCGCTTGCGCCCCGGCCACAAAGAACGCCCCAGACGGAACCGAACCATCATTCGAAAGTGATGGCGTTAGCGCAGTGAGCGTTGGCGAGCTGGAGATTTATGGAGCGGGAGGCCTGCCTTCAATTCCGATAAAACTCTGGTATCGGACGACAGACAGCGAACTCAATACTTTTGGTGAGAGCAGAATACGGCCCGGATACAAGGCCGTAAAAAATGGCGAACCCCTGTTAAGCAGATCGTCGCCCCTGATTATTCTGTTGCATGGCTCCGGCGGAGATCCGGACGGCATGGCGTGGCTAGCGCTCGACCTTGCACGGCGCGGCGCCCTTGTCGTCGCAGCATCGCACCCCGATAGCTCCGGTGGAGACCCGGAGCGGCTAAGCATTCTCCACGTCTGGTCACAACCTGCCGATGTTACACGCATGCTCGATTTTCTGATCAAGTCAGAATGGAACACGCGTTTCGACCCCCAGAAAATTGTGGCCATCGGCTTTTCCGCGGGCGGCGCATCGGCATTGTTGCTCGCCGGCGCGCGCCTTGATTTCGCCAGGTTTCCAGAGTTTTGCGAAACGCAAAATGACGGTGCGTGCAACGCTTTTCGCGGCCACTTTCCGGCAATTGACGAAGATTTTCTATTGCAAGCCAATGCCGATCATAGCGATGCGCGTCTCGCCGCCGCCGTTGCCATCGCACCCGCTTTCACCGAGTCCATGACGAAAGAATCAATCACCGATTTGTCGACGCCGGTCTTGATCCTATCAGGCGAACTAGATCAGCAACTGCCGCCGGCTACGCATTTACGCGATGTTCCAGAACGCCTGCCGCAGGATAGCGAATATCGTGAGATTAAAGACGCTCAGCATTTCAGTTTTCTGCCGGTATGCCGGGATGACGCCGCATCAATCCTCGCGGAAACAAATGAAACATTTGTTTGCGAGGAGTTCGGCGAGAAATCACGCAATGAAATTCATCAGGAAGCGCTTGGCTTAATTTCCCAGTTTCTGACCGACACCGATGTTTTTCAGGCGGGTCGATAGTCCGTTTTTCCACGGTCTTGGCGCAAGACCGGAGCAGGCGGCACTAATCAGAACACAGGCGTCTCAAAGATCCAGCGTTTCAAAAAGCCGTTCAAACATCGCCGGCAATTCCCGGCGCAACGTCGCCAGCGCTTTTTCTGAATCCGATCCCAATTGCATGAGCGCCGGGAACTGCCCCGGCGCTTTCAGCGCTTCGAACAGCGTTTTCAGCACCCGTGTTGATCCGTCCGGCGCGACCGCGCCCAGCGCCGCTTTCGGCAAGGCGCGGGTTGCGGGATCGGCGATGGCGCGAATGGCGATGAAGGGCGTCGAAAATTTCGCCGCGGCCCGCGCACAGCCATGGCTTTCCATGTCCACGGCGATCGCGCCGTGATTATAGAAGAGCGCAGCTTTGTGTTTTGCAGACTGGATGATGACGTCGGAACCGAAGAGGACGCCGGTCGCCCTGCCCCGCTCATCCCGGCGAAAGCCGGGATCTCCAGCCGCAGACGCTGACCCTCGCGGCCCTGGATTCCCGCCTTCGCGGGAATAGGCGGATTGGATCGTTTTCAGCAAATATTTGTCCGCAGGATAATGCTCGCCCGAATCATCGGCAATCACCTCATTGCCGATCACCAGATCACCGGGCGCCAACGCCGGATCAAGCCCGCCGGATACGCCCACCGAAATCACCGCCGCCGCGCCATCCTGACACGCAACACGCGCAAGCTCATAAGCGCGGGCCGCATCAGCGCCGGAAATCCCGATACGGACTTTCTCGCCGCCGACCGTTTCTCTGACAACAGCGGCTTCCGATTTCAGCCCGCAAATGACGGCGATGAACGCGGTCATTTTGTTTTCTTCCTATAGGGCCAATATGCATCATGAGGTTTCAGATAGGGGCTTTTTTGAATAAGTACCGAATTTTTCCGTGCGGTATCTAATAATTGATAGAAGCCGCGACGAGTATTGGATATAGAAAAAGCCCCATAAATCGTTCGAATTGACGGACCATTCATTCCCATACGAATTTCGGTCACTTCATTCCAGAATACGCTAATGTTCCTAAAGACAGATTTGTATTCTAACTTTTCATCATTAAAGCGGATGCGCGAAAGATAGGCGAAAAAGAAAGCGTGTAAGAATAGAATGCCCATCACTAACATTATCGCAAGCATTGTATAGCTGATAGCCGGAGCGCTTTCCTCCAGATAGAGTGGCGCTGCGAGGCCGAAAAATATCCACACCAACGCGAATCCAAACTGGATAAATCCAATCACATGATCAAAAATTGATCGGCGTGTCACGATCCAACCGTTTGGATCGGGATCCAATGGATACGTTGCTCTATGCAAAGACCAGAATAACGGCCGCAAGACTGCGGCTACCAGAGCAAGAATCAACAAAAGCGCAAACCACTCACTCATCGAAGGATCAATTCTCGATTGCGCTACTTTTCAAAACCAACTCTACGGCCTTCTCTCCCGACCTTATAGACCCCTCAATCGTCGCCGGGACGCCCGTATCTGTATGATCCCCGGCGAGGAACAGGTTCCTGTACCGCGTTTCCGCTTGCAAGCGCTTCATGACGCCGGCGGGGGACTGGTCCGGCGTTGCGCGCTTTTCGCGGATGACGCGGGCGCGCTCGTAAGTCTCACCATCGAGACCCAGCGCAATGCGCACTTCGTCCCAGATCTGCGCGACCACCTTGTCGTTCGGCACATCGTCGGCGCCCAGCGCATCGGCAGCAGAGGTTGTTACCGAGACGACGTCATCCCGGATAAACACCCATTGCGCCAGCGAACCGATTAGCGCAATGAACGCGCTGTCGGTTGCGCGGCGGTTCTGATAGGGCTCGCGCAAGCGAAAATGCACATTGAGGATCGACGCATCATCCGTTGGCGGATCAAGTTCCGGCATGATCTGTTTGAGGCGCGTCGGCGGCATGGCGAAGATCACCTGTTCGCCCTCTTCCAGCGTCACGCTCTCATCGGCAAAATTCAGGCTCTGCACGACGCCGCCTTCCATCCAGGCCTGACGCAGCCGCGTATTAAGGCGCGCGATACCGCCAGCCTGCTCAATAAAAGCAATCGCCGGATCGACAAACGCCGGCCCCAGTCCCGTTCGCGCCACAAGCGGCGTCGATGCGGCGCCGCCGAGCAAAAACGTTTCGCGAATGACGCTCCACAACAGCTTCGCCGAGCCCCGCGCCGGCGTCGTGTTGAGGACCGCCAGCGTCAGCGGCTCCCAGAAGGTTTCAAAGAGCGGCGATGTCTCGTCGATGCTTTCTGCCACCGTCTTGTTCACGCCGGCGAACGCGATGGCCGCCGCCTTGGCGTAATCCAGGAGACCGGTGTTCGGAATCCGCGTTTCGTCGTTAAAGATCCACGTTGGGAACAGCCCGTCATTGATGCGGATCGTCCAGCGCGCATTGGTCCGTACATCAACAAAAGGATAAACCGCGCCCTCGGGCCAGATCAGCGGTTTCGGCGAGCCAATACGATCGAGATAGGAAAGCGCCGCCTTGTTGCCCGACATGATGAGATGGTTGCCATTATCGATGTCGCGCTCGAGGTGTTTGTCGTAGAACGACCGGCAGCGCCCGCCGGCCTGCCCTGCGCTTTCATAGAGCGTAACGGGCACGCCCGCTTCGCAAAGACGCACCGCGGCGGAAAGTCCGGAAAGCCCGGCGCCGATGATATGAACGCGGGACATTACCGATTCAATCTCGGCGCAAAGAACCAGCGAGTGGCAATCGCCAGTTTCTCCGCTTTCGAAATTGTTACGCGCTCCTGACCGTTGGCCCAGCCACGCGCCGTCATCTTGTCGAGATAACGTTCATAAACGCCCATCATCAACAGCGCCGGGCGAAGGACGCGCCATTCGAGATCGCCAAGCGCTACGCGCGTTGCTGAAAATTTCTCCCGCGCCATTTGCGCCAGCGCCGCACGGACCGCCGGCAATCCCGACGCATCAGCGATTTCATCTGGCGATGCAGGACATCCATGTTCATCGAGCAACTCCCGCGGCAAATAGAGTCGCCCCTCGCCGGCGTCCTGTTCGATGTCGCGCAGGATGTTCGTCAATTGCAGCGCATCGCCGAGCGACAAGGCAAAGTCATCGGCGGTTTTGTTTTTCGGCGCTCCAAAAACCGGCATGGACAGCATGCCGACGGCGCCGGCGGCGCGGCGGGTATAGGCGAGCAGTCCTTCGAGGGACGGCGCAATGACCGGGCCTTGCGCATCCATCTCCATGCCTTCGATTACGAGAATGAATTCCTCGCGGGCTAATTCGAAACGGCGCACGACTGGCGCCAGCGCGCACCCGGTCGGCGTCTGCGGCGCGCCGGCGTAAATCCGGTCGACTTCGCGGCGCCATTCAGAAAGGCCGGCCATTTTCTCGTCGGGCGCGCCGCCTTCATCGGCGATATCGTCGACCTCGCGGCAAAAGGCGTAGATCGCATACATCGCCTCGCGCCGTTCGCGCGAGAGAATGCGCATGCCCGCGCCGAAGGACGTCTTCGACCGGCGCACCGTGTCTTCCGCATGGCGGCGCGCTTCTTCAAGGGTGATCGTCGTCATCGCGCGACGCCCCGTCCCGCTTCAAGGAACCCGGCGACGGCGCCGCGAACGCCCGCCGAAGCGAAATCCAGCTTGCTGAGCGCAACCCGCGTCGCCAGCGGATCGCCCTTGCGCAACAGCGCGACCAACCGTTCCGCAAGGCGCACGATCACCGCCGATTCCATCGCAAGGCTTTTCGACGTTAACGCCGCCGGCAAGGCGCGCGCATCTTTCATCAATACGTCGCAGCCATCGAGCATGCGGTGCTTGACCTTGTCGAGCGCTGCGCTTGAAGCGGGCTTGTCGAGATCGGCGATGCTTCCGCCGGCCGCTTCCAGCCATGGCTCGATGACATAGACGCGGTCAAGATCGCGCCGGTCGTCGCCGCAATCCTGCAGGTGATTGACAATCTGCAACACGGTGCACAAGGCATCGGAATAGGGATACATCGCCGGGTCTTCGCCGTGCAGGTCAAGGAGATAGCGCCCGACCGGGTTGGCGGAAAGTTCGCAATAGCCGATAAGTTCGTTCCAATTGGCGTAGCGATTTTTCTCCGCATCAAGAATAAATGCGGCGACGAGGTCCGAGCCGTGTTTTGTCGTGACGCCCACCTCGGCAACGGACGCGCGCAACGCATGGGCCTTGGCGTATTCGTCGCCATAGCCGGGCTCGCCCTGGAGCGCCGCATCAAACCCGCGTAGGCGGCGGATTTTTTCGTCGGCTGCGAGGTCCTTGTTGTCGGCGACATCGTCGATCGCCCGGGCGAAAGCGTAAAAAATCGCCACATGGGGCCGCAGGCGTTTGGGCAACAAAAATGAGCCGACGGGAAAGTTCTCATCGCCCGCGCCCTTGCCGGACGGCGTTTCCGCCCCACCCGTTGCGGGCTTGTTTTCAGTGTCGATTACAGCGCTCATATCGGGGCGCACCATACTGGTTTCGCGGCGCTTTCCAAGGCGCGCACGCGCCTCGCCTTTCGCCCGCGCGCCGCCTCGGATATAGACCCGCGCCATGACGATTCTTGCGCTTCTCGCCCTCCTCGCCTGGGGGTATCTCGCCGCTTTTCGCGGCGGTTTCTGGCGCGCCGATCAACGCCTTGGACCTGCGCCGGCGCCGGACGTCTGGCCGTCGGTCGCTGCGGTCATTCCCGCGCGCAACGAAGCCGCAACCATCGCAGAAGTCATCAGTGCGCATCTCGCGGCGGACTATGCCGGCGACTTCACAATCATCCTCGTCGATGACAATTCCACCGACGAGACGGCGAACGCCGCGCGAGGCGCCGCCGAAGGGTCCGAGCAATTTCAAATAATCGAAGGGGCGCCGCTGGCGAAGGGCTGGACCGGAAAACTGTGGGCGGTGGAACAGGGGCTTCAGGCCGCGCGCGAAGCCGAGCCTGCCTATGTGTTGCTCACCGACGCCGATATCGTCCTCGCGCCGAACACGCTTTCGCGCCTTGTTGCAAAAGCCGAAAACGAACGCCTCAGCCTTGTGTCCCTGATGGCGCGCCTCGATGCACGCGGAGTCTGGGGCGGCCTATTGATCCCTGCCTTCGTTTTCTTCTTTCAGAAGCTGTATCCATTCCCCCTTTCCAACGACGCCGACGATCCCGTCGCCGCGGCGGCCGGCGGGTGCATGCTGGTGCGCACGAGCGACCTCGAAGCGGCCGGCGGCGTCCGGTCGATCCGCAATGCGCTGATCGATGATTGCGCCCTCGCCGGCGCGATCAAAAACGCCTCGCCTGCAGCACGCATCTGGCTCGGCCTCTCTGATACAGAAGCCGTGAGCCAGCGCGACAACCGATCGCTTTCGGCAATCTGGACGATGGTCGCGCGCACCGCTTATGCGCAGCTCGCCTTTTCGCCCGCCCTTGTCGTCGGCGCCGTTCTCGGCATGGCGCTCTTGTATCTGGCGGCGCCGTTCATCGCGCTGAGCCTTGCATGGCACGACAACTTCACCGCTGCATTTCTGGCGCTCGCCGCATGGGGCGTCATGGCGCGGCTCTATTGGCCTACGCTCAAACTCTATGGCGGCGCGACCTGGCAGGCGGCGACGCTTCCCATTGCTGCGGCGCTTTACACGGCAATGACAATCGACTCTGCGCGCCGTCACCATCAGGGCCGCGGCGGACAATGGAAAAACCGGCATTATGATTTCGGTAAGACACCTTAGCGGAACCTTGCCGAATTTTCCTTCCTTGTACAGATTACTGACAAGAGTACATTAACCATAATCGCGTTCACTCTCGCCGAACGAGCAGCGAGACGAACGCCATGACAAATGAATATCAGCCTTTCGGCCCCTATTTCCTGACGCTTTACTGCGAGAACCCGAACGCGGCGGAAGTCGTCGATACGGTGTACATTGACGGTTTTGAAAGCGAAGCAGACGCTTGGGGGGCGTGCAACGGCATCAGCCGCGCGACGCTTGAAGCGATTGATTCGATGGGCGAGCCGGTGTCGGTTGCGGGCGATACGATCCTGCAGGCGACCATCACGAAGGCCGTTGGCGCGGACTTCCCGCAAAGCTTCGCCGCCTGATCTACCCCTCGCGGGTTTCAAGCTGGCGCTCGGGATGGCGTCCATCCACGTAGCCCATGAAGGGGCCGTGGATCGAGTAACCGATTAACTCGCGCGCCCGCTTCGGCAATGTCTTCGCGATTTCCGGCGGCACGGCAATCGCCATATTTTCAAGCTGACGCGTCCAGCCCGGGCAGTATTGCGGCGTGATAATGAGACGCGGCGCATTGGACGTATTGGCGCCGCCGCGATGCCACAGCGTGCCTTTCGCCAGCATGAGCGAGCCCGCCGGCATGACGGCTTTTCGAATATCAGCGCGGGCGCCGGCGTCGGACTCCCGCGCCTTGCCTTTCAGGAAGTCTTCAATGCCGACCGAACCGTCAATGTGATCTTCCGGCCAGAGATGACTGCCCGGTAGAATTTCCGTTGCGCCATTATCTTCCGTGGTCTCGTCAATCGCCCAGAATGCGCTGACGCCCAGTGACGGGCGCGGGCGCGGCCACAAATAGTGGCTGTCATCGAAATGCCAGGGCTGCGGCGTTTCGCCGGGATGCAAGTTGATGGCGAGGCACGCGGACAGGAGACAGTCCTCGCCAAGATCGGCTTCGGCGAAGGCAAGCGCCAGCGGGTGCGCCGCCAGTTCCGCAAACACCGTCCCTTTCGCCAGCAACGCGTAGATCCGGTTGGTCTCCAGGCCTTCAAATTCATTGCGGCCGTGTACATCCGCCCCGAGATAAGGGGCTAGCCCCTCGCGAATCTTGTTCAGGGTTTCGGGCGTCAAGACATTGTCAAACTGGACATAGCCGTCGCGGTCAAACTGCGCGCGCCATTCGGTGAACTCACGCCCGCCGAGCCATTCTTCGATATTCGCTTCTTGCACCATCTTGTTGGTCCCAAAGGCTGCGGCCTCACTTTTGCGCAAACCGGCGTCTTACGAAACGGTTTTGCGCAGCAGGCCTTCGGCCTCGAACCACTTGATCGCGGCGCGCAAGGCGGGCCGCCACGGCGCCGCCTTCCAGCCAAGTTTGTGCGCGGCCTTGTCGCTGAAAAAACAAACCTGCCGGCCCGCGAGACGCACGCCCGTCAGCGGCGCTTTCGGCGGTTTGCCGGTGACGGCGGAAACGAGCTTTGTATCGACAGCGCCCGCCGCGAGCGCCACCCAGTAGGGCATTTTCGTTTTCGGCGCCGCGACGCCGGTGATCTTTTCAACTTCGGAAAGGATTTCGCTCAAGGGCGTGTTGTCGCCGCCGAGAAGATAGCGCTCGCCGCGCTGGCCCTGACGGCGCGCCGCGATCAGGCCCTCTGCGATGCTCGTCGCCGGCACAAAATTCAGTATACAGTCGATATAGGCGGGCGTCGCGCCATTGGCGAAGTCGAGCAGCATTTTTGTCGGCGGGGTCAGCGCGCTGTCGCCGGGCCCCAGGGGTTCGGTCGGAATGGTGATCATCGCGTCGAGCCCTTTTGCGGCGGCGGCCTCCACCAGATGTTCCGCCGCCAGCTTTGAACGGGGATAGGCGCCGAGGGCGTCGGACAATTCGATCCGCTGTTCCTCATTTGCATTTGACGGGCCAATAGGCGTTTTTTTTCCGACGAGGGTCGTAAGGCTCGAACAATGAACGAACTTCCTGACGCCGGCTTTTGCGGCGCCGGCAAGAACGATTTCCGTTCCGCCGCGATTGACCTCATCGAAGACTTGTTCGTTCTTCGCCCAGAGCTGCGCATTCCCGGCGAGGTGAAACACCGTTTCGACATTGACCATCGCCGCGGCGACATCGTCGGGGCTTGTGATCGATCCTTGCACATCGTCGCCATGGGCAGGCGCGGCGAGATCGAAGGAGCGCACCCGTTCTCCGCGGGCGCGCAGCAAACGCACAAGCTCCTTGCCGACAAACCCGGCGCCGCCCGTGACGAGCGTCACCTTGCTCATGCGTCTTTCTCACAAACGAGGACGCCGGCATCGGTCACGGACCCCGCAACAAGCCCGCGCGCTGTGATGACGCCGACAGTTGCGGCGCTGAACTGGTCGCCGCTTCTGTCGTCGAACAAAATTTCAATCTCTTGCGTTTGCAGATCAACGCGGGCGATGCGCGATCCCGCTTTGCCAACGCCAAGCTTGCGATTGAGCGCCAGCCGAAAGAGATCAGGATGCAATGCGACGACGATTGCGCCCTCATCCATGGAGAGATTATCGGGCGCGTCCGGCAGGGAAACGGTCGCCCGCGCGTGCGGGCTTTCTGACGCGCGCATATGCAACGCTTTCTCCCGCGTCGCCGCCACGGCGAGCCCGGCGTCTGCCACAGCAACGCCATTCGCAAAGGCGACCCCGTCGATCACCGCTTTGCCGTCCATCCCGTAAGCGCCGCTCTTTTTCCGCGCGAAAACGGTCTCAAGGAACCGGCCATAACCGCCGCACGCGCCGTGGTCGCGCGTATGCACAATCTCGCCATCCGCATAAGCCACATCGTTCGCCGCGCAATGGACGGGGTTTTCTTCTTTTTCGCCGTCGGGTCTCACGCGGGCCAATGTGGGTTCAAGACGCCAACGCGCGCCGTCCTTCACATAGGCGCGGTTGATGAAAGCGATCTCGCCATCCGAAACCGCTATCCCATGAGGACGCAGGCCATTGTCAAATTCCGCGGTGTCCATCATCGGCGTTACTGACAGCGATTGGTTAGCGTCGAAAAGCTTTTCGACGGCGACCGCATAGAGCCCGCCGTCCGGCGGGCGACGCCCGCGTTTCGCGGCCCGCTCCGCAGCGCGCCGGTCATAGGCGGAAATTAAGAGCCGCCCCTTTTCGCGGTCAATCGCCATGTCTTCAGCGCCGACAATCGCCGCGCCGGTGGCTTTGTCCAAGAGATCAATGCGCCGGCAGTCACCTGCATCGTAATACGCCGCCGGCGGCGCTTTTCCGCAGGCCACGAGCGCGGCGCACATCGCGGCAAGGCCTGTCTTACGCAGCACTGTCTTGCAAGGGCGCCGCATCGCCGCCCGGCCGCGCATAGTCCCATTTGTCGATGAAATATTGAAGCCGCGCCTCGACTTTCGCCGCCGCCGTTTCCGAATACGCAAACTTGTTTTTCTTGAACGTCTTCACAGAGCCAAGATATTGTACAAATGCGCCGTGGGAGGCGTCATATCCCGGCAAACCAAGCGTTGCATAAATTTTCTCCAGCGCCGCAAGCGGGTTTTCGTCAAGCTCCTGGTAGCTCAGCTCGCATAATTGTTCCACCGGCACGGACGCAGCGTCCTCTTCATAGCGCCGCATCATGCGATCATAGACAGCGAGGATCGTTTCATCGATGTCCACATGTTCGTAGCTTTGCAGCGCAAATTCTTTCAGCAGCTTTTCGTAAAAGTTCCGCATGGACAAGAAAACATCATACGGGTTGCGATGAATATGAATGAACTTCGCGCCCGGAAACATTTCCCGCAACATGGCGAGACGGCCAGTATAGACCGGGTTTTTAATAAGCAGCGGTTTTTTGCCCTGATGCAGGTAAAGCTTGCGCAGGAAATATTTGAACTGCCGGCGCCAGCCGCGAATATCCGCCGTTGAACAGCCGTCGAAAAAGAGCCCGCGCGTTACGTTCTCTGCGAAGTTTCGCGGGAAATAAATGCCGTGATAAAACGAGGCCTCCGACATATTCGCGATGGCGATTTCGTCTTCCTGCGGGCTTTCCGGCGTCACGGGTATGTTGTCGATATAGCGGTGCTCCGGGAGCGCGCGCTCCAGCAAGGGCTGAAACGCTTTTGCGAGACCGAAGAGATCCCAGGGCAGTCCCGTCGCGACCGGCGGCACGAAGCCCCACTGCCCGTTCTGGCACATCGTGTTGTAAAGATGCGTCGTGCCGGACCGCCAGTGACCGAGAATGAAAACCGGCGCCGGCATGTCGTCAATTGCCGGCAGGCGGCTTTCCATGATCAGCTTTTCGCCGGCCGAAAACGGCCAGCGCCCAAGCGCCGCAAGGCCGACCGCCGCGCCCGACAGCGGCTTCGCCGGAAGCCCGGAACGCCCGACCACCGTCGCCAGGGTCCCGATATTTGCGCCGCTCAATGGGTGGGCCATCGCTCAACCGTTTCAATTCTTTAACAAAAGACGACCGATCGCTTAGCGCGTTCCGCAGCGCGAATCCAGAAGCCCCGGCGGGCGGCGGAAACCGGCTTGATGAAACCCGCGAATACCCGCGTAAAGGCCATAAAAACAGCCAATTTGAAGCGCATGATTAACGAGTTTATGACAGGGTGACCAAACCCTTAACAGGCCAAGTCCGTGATGACCGCGCGCGCCGGCGTTCGGTTGAATTAGATCAGGTTGCGCACCCGAAAGTGAAATCCGCGTTCTGGATATTTTTTCGCCGATCGGTGTTTGGCGCCCTCGTTTCGGTCTGGTCGCTCTCCGGCGCCTTCGCCGCGGAATCCTATCGCGTTGAAATGCGCGGCGCCGATGACGCCCTCACGGAAAAACTGAACATCATTTCCGATCTGCAAAAGGGCTTGCGCGAATACCCAACCGTCGCCGCCCTGCGCCGCGCCGCCCGCCGCGACGCGGAGGCCTTCGACGATGCGCTGACCGCCGCGGGGTACTATCTCGGCGCCGTCGATGTGGCGGTTGAGCGGTCGGAAACCGGCGAGCCGCCGCTGGTGATCTTCAACATCGAGCCGGGACCGAAATTTCGCGTATCCGAATATGAAATTCTCTACCAGGACGACGGCGTTGACCGGCCCTTGAGCCTTGAAGACGCGAAAATCAAGGCGAACGGTTCCGCCGCCGGCGCCGATATTCGCGATGTTCAGGTCCGGTTCCTGAACCATTTATGGGATTCCGGATACCCGTCAGCGGCGATTGTCGGGCGCCGCGCCATCGCGCTTCCCGACAAGGCGGAAGCGTCCGCCGTCTTTGTTTTCGAGAGCGGCCCTAAAGCGCGGTTCGGCGAGCTCAATTTCGACGGTCTTGATAAGACCCATGAAGACTATATCGCCAAACTGAAAACCTGGGAGCCCGGCGCAGAATATGAGCGCGCCAAGATCGTGACCTTTCGCGACCGCCTCGGCGAAAGCGGATTGTTTTCTTCGATCAGCGTTGCGCCGGGGGCTCCGGACGAAAACGGCGCCGCGCCGATCATCGTCAATCTCGAGGAACGCAAACGCCGCACCATCGGCGCGGGGCTTTCCTGGTCTACATCGGAAGGACCCGGCGGGCGCATCTTTTTCGAAAACCGTAATATGTTCGGACGCGGTGAAAATTTGCGCATCGAAATGCGCGGCTCGGAGATTGAACAGTCAATCGATTTCACCGCGCGAAAACCGTTCCCGACCCTGCCCGGCTTCGCCTTCGCGAATTTCGGCTTCTCTAATGAAACGACAGACGCATTCGACGCGCGCTCGCTGCGGCTGTCGGGCGGGCTCGCCAAACAGTGGCTCGACGACCGGCTCGAAACGCGCGCGGCGCTTGCGGTCGAGACTTCGAAAGTCGAAGCGGACGGCATGGAAGAACGTACGTTTTTTGTCTCCGCGCCTTTGTCGGTTCTGTGGGATTCCGAAAACGATCTCCTCCAGCCGACGGAAGGGTTTCGCGCCTCGCTCACGGTGACGCCCTATACCGGCACGGACACCTTCACCCAGTCCGAACTCTCGGGACGATACCGCCTCTTCTTCGGCGCCGAAGACCGGTTCACGCTGGCGGCGCGCGCCGGATTCGGCGCGACCTTCGGGAACGACCTTTTGGACCTGCCGGCCAACAAGCGGTTTTTCGTGGGCGGCGGCGGCACCGTGCGCGGCTTCGGTTTTCAGGAAGCCGGTCCGCTGGACGCCGACAACACGCCGGTTGGCGGACGGTCCTATGCGGTGGGCGGCACGGAACTGCGCGGCAAGGTCACCGACGAAATCCAGCTTGTGGGTTTCATGGACGCCGGCACGGTGATGGCCTCGCCCCTGCCCGACTTTAATGAACGGTTCTTCGTCGGCTACGGCGCCGGCGTTCGCTATTTCACGCCGATCGGCCCCATACGGATTGATGCCGCGTTTCCCCTGAACGGGCGCGACAGCGATCGCGACTTCCAGATTTATATCGCCCTGGGGCAGCCTTTCTGATGCCCCGCGCCCTTCACATAGCGGCGTTCTCTGCGCTCTTTTTCATTGTCATCGGCGCTGTGCTGATCACGGCGATATTCTATACGCCGCCGGGCCGCGCCTTCCTTATTGACCGTGCCGAAGCGGCGATTGAAGACGAGCTTGGCGGCGAGGCGACCATTACCGCCATTCGCGGACGCCTTCCCGGCTATATCATCGTCGACAATCTGGTGCTCACGGAGAACGGCGCGCCATGGGCGCGCATCGATGTGGCGGAGCTGCGCTGGCGCCCGTTCCGCCTGTTCAGCGGCGACGTCGTGATCGAATCCCTCATCGTCAATGGCGGCGCAATCCTGCGCGAGCCGCCGGAGCAACCGGAGGACGACGAACCCTTCGCCATCAAACTGCCGGAAGAACTTCCCTCGCTGCGGATCGACAATATCCAGATCACTAATCTGCAAAGCAGCCTTGGCGGCGTTTCTGCGCGGGTTGACGGCGGCGGCGCCGTGAATATGGGCGGGCGGCGCATCGATGCGCGCCTGAACCTCACCAGCGCGAACGATGCAGACACCATCGACCTCACCGTGAACATTGCACCGGACGCGGAGCGCATCCTGATCGACGCAACCATCGCGTCTCAGGAAAACGGGATTGTCGCCTCGGTCGCCGATCTCGGCGGGCCGCTGTTTCTGGAAATCAAATCGGACAGCCCGCCGGAACGCGCGCTCATAACGGTGAACGGACGCATTGGCGCCTTTGGCGACATCAAAACGGATCTCCTTGCTGATTTGACGAACGCGGTTTCGGTGGAAGCGAACGGCGCGTTCACCGCCGGCGCGCGCCTTTCGGACATTGAAGAACTCGCCGAACCGGTGCGTTTCAATTTCGCCCTGCAGGACGAAGACCGCGGCGGGCGCGTTGTCATCAACCGCGTCCTGTCGGCGGCGGGGGCGTTTGCCGGCGATATCGTCTGGAAAGGCATGCGCAGCAACGACAACGGCCTCAATGCGGAGATTCGCGCAACGCTGGCGGACGGCTACCGCGCCGACATTCAGGAATTCGTCGGCAAGGACGTCACCCTCACCGCAGCGCTGCAACGCCGGCGCGACGATTACGGCCTCGACCTCACTTTTCGCGGCGACGGCCTGACCGCCGCCATTGAAAACGCCTCAACGGATCTGCGCAAAAAAATATTGGGCGATTTCTCCGCCGTGCTGGCGCCGCGCGATGCGCCGTTTGTCGAGGAAACAAGGCTCGCGGCGAAAGTCGACGCTGATCTCGACGACACGGTTTCCCTGCGCGCCCTCGCCATCGATATCGGCGAATTATTTCACGCGGAAGGCGACGCCGACTTCGCCATCGCCGACAATACGCTGCGCGCCGAAGGCGATCTTATGGCTGCGCCGGGCTTTTTTGAAATGATGGCGCCGTCACTTCGTCCGCGCGACACAATTACAGCGCGCTTTGACGCCGCAGGCGCGGCGGATCTTTTCACCCTGACAGCGACAATCGACACGCCGGATATTGCGCTTGGCGACAACATCGCACCGGCGCTCACCGCAGACATCGCCCTGTCGGGCCTGCCAAACCTGCCGACCGGCGACATCGAGGCCGCCGCAAAAGACGGTAACGGCCGCTTCGCCGCAACGCTACGTTCGTCGCAAACGGGCCGGATCGCGGCGCCGTCGATTGCGTATACCGGCGCCGGTTTTAATCTCAACGGCGCGGGCGCCTACAACCCCGAAACCCAGAGCGGCGAAATCGACCTCACCTATGAAGGCGGCGACAACGCCAGTCCGTGGCCCGGCGTCAACATCGCCGGCGCGTTTCAGGCGCGCGGAACGTTCGCGCGGGAAGGACAGCGTACCGATCTCACGATTTCATCGGACGCCTTGCGCGTAAACGATCTCGCCGTTGATCGCCTCGCCTTCCGCGCCGTCGGACCGCCAGACGCCATTGAAACCTCAGCGTCGGCCGGACGCCTCATTCTTGGCGGCGATACCGAGATTTCCGATATTGATTTCAGCGCGTCCATCAACCCGGCGGAGACGGTCACGATACGCCTCACTGAACTGAATGCGGCCTTCGCAGAAAACGTCGCGCGCCTTCTTGAACCGGGCGTCATCGTCATGCGCGACGGCGTCAGTTTGCAGAATATTCGCCTCGGCTGGGGCCGGCGCGGGCGCATTGCGATTGACGGCGCATTCTCGCCGTCGCGTTGGCGCGGCAAGTTTGATCTCACCGACGTCAACATTCCGCAGACCGACGGCCGGGCGACAGCAACACTGACGCTCGACACCGGCGCGGACCGAATTGCCACTGGCAGTTATGCCCTGACGTCGCTGATTTCCGACGAGGAAGCCTCGGTCAGCGGCGCATTGGCATGGGACGGCGCGTCGCTTCTATTGACAAGCATTCCCGACAAGGACGCGCTCGATATGCGCCTCGCCCTGCCGGCGCGCCTTATCCGGGAACCGTCGCTCTCTGTTGCGACGGACGGCGCCATCGACGGTTACGTCCGGTATGACGGCGCCATTGAACCCTTCGCCGCGTTTATGCCGCCGGAACTGCAAACGCTCGAAGGATTTCTCGCGATCAATTTCGACGTCGCCGGCACGACGGAAAATCCGTCGCTCGCCGGCGTCGCGGAAATCACCGAAGGCGCCTATACGGAGCTTCGTTCCGGCCTGTCCATCGCCGGGCTGCATACCCGCGCTGTTGCCGACGTATCGACCAATGGCAGCACCATCTCTTTCTCCGGCGGCGCCCGCGGCGGCGGTCAAATCGGCGACGACACCATCACCATTGGCGGCGAGATGGTCCTCGCCGACATTTCTCGCATTGATCTCGATATCAAGCTCGCCAACGCCGCGCTTTCCGCTTATCCCGTGAACACCGTGCGCGCCGACGGCGCCGTAACGATCGCCGGACCGCTGGACGAAATCGCGGCGACCGGCGCGATTGCTATCCAGGAACTTGATGCGGAAATTATCACGCCGGAAACGACCGGTCTCGTGCCTATCGAGGTCGTGAATATCAATGACCTTGCGGAAAACGACGCTTACGCACCCGCGCCCAAAGCCTCGACCATCACCTACAATATCGATATCGACGCCGACGACCGCATATTCATTCGCGGTCGCGGGCTCGACAGCGAATGGTCCGCGGGCATGCGCGCGATCAGCGTGCGCGGCGAACCGGTTGTTCTGGGCGCCATGCGCCTGCGCCGCGGCACGATCGACTTTTCCGGGCGCCGCTTTGACATCGCTCGCGGCGTCATCACTTTTGACCGTTTGTCGCCGAACAATCCGCTCCTTGATATCCGCGCCGAATTTGAAACCAGCGAAGGCGTCACTGCGACCATCGAGATCACGGGCCGCGCCCAGGAACCGAGCATCGAGCTGAACTCAACGCCCAACCTGCCCGATGAAGACATCATGGCGCTCGTGCTTTTCGGTAAACCGGCGGACGAATTGACGGCTTTTGAATCGTTGCAGACGGCGCAAGCCCTTGCCTCGCTCGGCGGCATCGGCCCATTCGGCGGAACCGGCGTTACCGGCTCGCTTCGCCGCGCCACCGGCCTCGACATGCTGAACTTCGATGTCGATCCGGAAAATGGCGGCGGGTCGCTCACCGTCGGGAAATATGTAGCCGACGGGCTGTTCGTCTCCGCGACACAAGACGCGCAAGGCAAAGGCGGCGCGGTCATCGTCGAATATGAAATCACCGACAATATTTCCGTGGAAACCGAAGTCCGCCAGGACGGCGACCAGACCGTGTCGGCCAACTGGAAGAAGGATTTTTAGGTGGTGGTTAGTGGCTAGTGGATAGGGGGATTTCACATTCGCGGGCCGTCACTAGCCACCAACCACCAATCACTGACCACTTTACAGAATTCAAACTTGCGCTCCGCCACAGGGCTCTAGATAACCCCGCAAATGCCATCGCGCCCTTCCATCGACATCTCCGATCCCGATCTCTGGGCGCGGCGCGAAGCGGCGCCGTTGCTGGCGCGCTTGCGGGCCGACGACCCGGTGCATTATTGCGCGGACAGCGCCTATGGCCCCTACTGGTCCGTCACCCGTTACGACGACATCCTTGATGTTGAAACGCGGCACGATGAATTTTCCTCCGCGTCCGAGCATGGCGGCGTCGTTATTCACGATGCGCTGACGCAGAAATGGTCCGGGCACACGCTGGAGGGGTTCATCTCCATGGACCCCCCGCGCCACAGCGACCAGCGCGCCGCCGCCGCCGGCATTGTCGCGCGCCCGAACCTCGCGCATTTCGAGAAGATCATCCGCGAACGCACCGCTGAATTGCTCGACACGCTCCCCGTCGGCGAAACCTTCGACTGGGTCGATCGCGTCGCGATTGAACTGACGACGCAGATGCTGGCGACGCTCTTCGATTTTCCGTTTGAGGATCGGGCAAAACTGACCCGGTGGTCGAATGTGGCGACTTCAGAACCCGGTCTCGGCGTTGTCGAGACGGAAGAAGAGCGCATTCGCGAAATCAAGCAATGCATGTTCGCGTTTGCGAAACTGCGCCGGGAACGGGCGCAGCGTGAAGACGCGCGCGATCTCGTCGCCATGCTCGCAACCCACGGGGCGACAAAGTCCCTTAATCCGATGAATTTTCTCGGCAACATTCTGGTGCTGATCGTCGGCGGCAATGACACGACGCGTAATTCCATGTCCGGCGCGGTTGTCGCGTTTAACAGGTTTCCCGACCAGCTCGACCGGTTGCGCGCCGAACCGGCGCTCATGGACAACGCCGTTGCTGAAATCATCCGCTGGCAGACGCCTATCGCCCATATGCGCCGCACCGCCCTTTGCGACGCGGACATCGCCGGCAAAAAAATCAGCAAAGGCGACAAGGTCGTCATGTGGTATGCGTCGGGCAACCGCGACGAACAGGTTTTCGAGAACGCCGATAATTTCGATATCGCCCGTGCCAATGCCAGACGTCATGTTTCTTTTGGCTTCGGGATCCATCGCTGCATGGGCAAACGCCTGGCTGAGTTGCAATTGCGGATTTTGCTTGAGGAGATGTTGCAACGGTGGCGACGGGTAGAAGTTGTCGGAGATCCAAAAACCGTTCGTTCAAATTTCGTGCACGGGTTTGATGCGTTGCCGGTGCGGATCGTCATTTAATTGTCGATCAAACGCCCCGCCTATTCCCGCGAAGGCGGGAATCCAAAAAACGTTTGCAAATGGATTCCCGCCTTCGCGGGAATGAGCGGGCGGATACTTTCGAAAAAAGTCTCTTAGTGACTTACCGCCGGTCCACCGGGTAACATTCTGCGCTCACTGGATTGCCGACAACCTGTCGCGACATCCATGCTTCCGCCGCCGCATCGCATTCGGCGCGCGTTTCATAGTTCCCGATAAATTCCCCCTCGCCTGTCGGCGCCGGCGAAAGGTATCCGTAAGCGTCAAAGCCGCCGGCGTTGGAAAACGATGCACACGCGCCCACCGAAAGCGCAGCGCACAAACCGGCAAAGATGCGGATCCGAAATGTCTTCACGCGCATGTTCAATCTCCAAAACGCCTCTCAAAAAGGTAAAGCCCCGGCGCGCCGTTTTCAATTTGGCGCGCCAGGGCTTTAAGTAAGTCCGGTTTTTGAACTTTGGTGTCGTCGTAACGACGAATTCTGGGTCGTTGCGAAGCAATCTCCGCAAATTTAGCGTTGGAAATGTCTTTTCCAACACCGGTAGCCCCTCAAACGTGCGTTTTGGCGCTTCAAAACACCAGTTGCACGAGGCGCAAGCGCTATTTCGCGTCATCAGGCGGCAAAACGCGCGCCTGATGCGACAATACTAGCGTCTCTTCCGCTTAGCCGTCTTGCGCTTGGCGGTTTTGCGTTTCGCCGTCTTGCGCTTGGCTGTTTTACGTTTTGCGGTTTTACGCTTTGTCGTTTTGCGCTTGGCCGTCTTGCGTTTTGCGGTTTTCCGCTTCGCGGTCTTACGCTTAGCGGTCTTCCGCTTCGCAGTTTTCCGCTTGGCCGTCTTGCGCTTAGCCGTTTTCCGCTTCGCGGTCTTACGCTTAGCAGTTTTCTTCTTGGCTGTTTTTCGCTTAGCGGTCTTACGTTTAGCCGTTTTTCTCTTGGCTGTTTTCCGCTTTGCTGTCTTGCGCTTCGCGGTTTTCCGCTTGGCTGTCTTACGTTTTGCAGTTTTACGCTTGGCCGTCGTCTTACGCTTGGCCGTTTTACGTTTTGCGGTTTTTCTCTTCGCCGCTTTTCGTTTGGTCGTTTTTCTTTTGACCGCCATGGTTCACCTCCGAATCATGATTCGAAAGCCGTACCATAACTTAATTTACTAAAAAAGTATTGTTTATGCGCAACGCTGAACGTTCGCATACGCAAATAATCGCATTTTTTGATTCGTTTTCGCGTTTTTGCGAAATCAAAACGGAATTTCGTCGTCCAACTCGTAACTTTGTCCGCCTGATGAACCGCCTTGGTCTGACATTCCGCGTCCATCATTACCGCGATCAAAACTTCCGCCGCCGCCGCCGCGTGAATCGAGCATCACCATTGTTGAATTGAAGTTTCGCAACACAACTTCCGTTGAATAACGGTCATTTCCGTTCTGATCCTGCCATTTTCGCGTTTCAAGCTGGCCTTCAAGGTAAACTTTCGAACCTTTTCGCAAATATTGCTCTGCAACGCGCGCCAGTCCTTCGGAAAAGATCGCAACGGAGTGCCATTCGGTTTTTTCGCGCTGTTCGCCGGTGTTGCGGTCTTTCCAGCGTTCCGAGGTTGCAATGCGCAAATTGCAGACCTGTCCGCCGTTCTGAAACTTTCTGACCTCCGGATCGGCGCCGAGATTGCCGACCAGAATGACCTTGTTGATGCTGCCTGCCATTATGCTTCTCCAGTATTACGCGTTCGCCATCCCCGCACATTGCGCGGTTTGGGCCTTCGCTCAACGATTGGTTATCCCCAGCGTTTGCGCGGCGTCCGGCGCAAATGTTCACACCTTGTTCTCTGTGTCAACGCGGATATATAAAGACGGCCCAAGCCCGCGTGCGTGACGCGCCCTATATATAAAGAGAGCCATGAGTCTGAAATCGATCCGCGTCGCCGGCGCGCGCGAACACAATCTGAAAAACGTCACGCTTGAGATCCCCCGCGACAAACTCATTGTCATGACGGGTTTGTCGGGGTCCGGAAAATCGTCCCTCGCTTTCGATACGATCTACGCCGAGGGGCAGCGTCGTTATGTGGAAAGCCTGTCGGCCTATGCGCGCCAGTTCCTGGAACTGATGCAAAAGCCGGACGTGGATCAAATAGATGGACTGAGCCCTGCGATTTCCATCGAACAGAAGACAACATCGCGCAATCCGCGGTCGACTGTCGCCACCGTCACGGAGATTTACGACTATATGCGCCTTTTATGGGCGCGCATTGGCGTTCCCTTTTCGCCGGCAACGGGTGAACCGATCGCATCGCAAACCGTAACCGAAATGGTCGACCGGTTGATGGCGTGCAAAGAAGGCGCGCGATTCTACTTGCTGGCGCCGATTGTGCGCGCGCGAAAAGGCAAATACCGCAAAGAGTTCGCCGAATTGCAGAAGCGCGGCTTTCAGCGCGTCAAAGTCGATGGAACATTCTTCGAGATCGCCGACGTTCCCGCGCTTAACAAGAAAATCAAGCACGATATCGAAGTTGTCGTGGATCGCGTCGTCATCAAGGACGGTATCCAGACACGGCTGGCGGATTCTTTCGAAACGGCGCTTGAGCTCGCCGACGGCATTGCGATTGCGGAGAGCGCAGACAAGGACGGCGAGCGCACAATCTTCTCCGCCAAGTTCGCCTGCCCCATTTCCGGTTTCACCATCGACGAAATCGAACCGCGCCTGTTCTCGTTTAACGCCCCCGCCGGCGCCTGCCCCACTTGCGACGGGCTCGGCACGGAAATGATCTTCGACGAGACCCAAGTCGTGCCCGACGGCGCGCTTGCCCTCAACAAAGGCGCCATTGCGCCCTGGTCGAAAGGCACCTCGCCTTACTATGCGCAGACGCTGCAGGCGCTGGCCCGTCATTACAAGTTCAAGGTCACCGTGCCGTGGGAGGAGCTCGACGAAGAGGCGCAGCACGTCGTGCTTTATGGCACCGACGATGAAGATATCAAATTCATCTACGCCGACGGCTCCCGCAAATATGAAGTGGTCAAACCCTTCGAAGGGGTGATCCCGAACCTTGAGCGGCGCTGGCGCGAGACGGACAGCGCCTGGGTCCGCGAGGAACTGTCGCGGTTCCAGTCAGTGATGCCGTGCGAAACCTGTAAGGGCCTTCGCCTGAAGCCCGAAGCGCTGGCGGTTAAGGTTGGCACGCTGTCGATTTCGGAAGCCGCGCAGTTCTCCATCAAGGAAGCGAACAACTGGTTCAACGCCCTTGAGAAAGTGCTTTCGAAGAAGGAAATGGAAATCGCCGCGCGCATCCTGAAGGAAATCCGCGAGCGGCTGCATTTCCTCAACAATGTGGGCCTCGACTATTTAACGCTGTCGCGTTCCTCCGGCACGCTGTCGGGCGGCGAGTCCCAGCGCATTCGTCTCGCCTCACAGATCGGATCCGGCCTCACCGGCGTATTGTATGTGCTCGACGAGCCCTCCATCGGCCTGCACCAGCGCGACAACGCCCGATTGCTCGAAACGCTGGAACGCCTGCGCGATCTCGGCAACTCGGTGATTGTCGTTGAACATGACGAAGAGGCGATCCGCGCCGCCGACTATATCGTCGATATCGGCCCCGGCGCCGGCGTCCATGGCGGCGAGATCGTCGCGCAAGGGTCTGTTGCGCAAATTCAGAAAGCGAAGAAATCCCTCACCGGCGACTATCTTGCGGGGCGGCGCGAAGTGCCCGTGCCCGCGGAACGGCGCCAACCGTCAAAGCGCAAAATGATAAAGCTGAAGGGCGCGAAAGCGAACAATCTCAAAAACGTCACCGCCGAAATCCCGATCGGCCTCTTAACCTGCGTCACCGGCGTTTCCGGCGGCGGCAAGTCGACGCTGATCATCGAGACGCTCTACAAGGCCGCCGCACGCCGGCTTTATAATGCGAAGGACCTCCCCGCCGAGCACGGGCAAATCACCGGCGTCGAACAGTTCGACAAGGTGATCGACATCGACCAGTCGCCCATCGGGCGCACGCCGCGTTCGAACCCCGCGACCTATACCGGCGCTTTCACGCCCGTTCGCGACTGGTTTGCAGGCCTGCCCGAAGCGAAAGCGCGCGGCTACAAGCCGGGGCGCTTTTCGTTCAACGTCAAAGGCGGGCGCTGCGAGGCGTGCCAGGGCGACGGCGTCATCAAGATCGAGATGCACTTCCTGCCCGACGTCTATGTCACCTGCGATACCTGCCACGGCAAACGCTACAACCGCGAGACCCTTGAAGTGAAGTTCAAGGGCAAGTCCATCGCCGACGTTCTCGACATGACGGTTGAGGAAGGCGCCGAATTCTTCAAGGCGGTGCCGTCGATCCGCGACAAGATGGAGACCCTGAACCGCGTGGGCCTCAGCTACATCAAGATCGGCCAGCAGGCGACGACCCTGTCTGGCGGCGAAGCCCAGCGCGTGAAGCTTTCGAAGGAACTCTCGAAACGCGCCACGGGCCGCACTTTATATATTTTGGATGAGCCGACGACGGGCCTCCACTTCGAAGACGTCCGCAAGCTGATGGAAGTCATTCAGGAACTGACGGAAAGCGGTAACACCGTCGTCGTCATCGAACACAATCTCGACGTCATTAAACAGGCCGACTGGATTCTGGACTTGGGCCCCGAAGGCGGCGACGGCGGCGGCGAGATTGTCGCGGCGGGAACGCCGGAGGATGTAGCGGCCGAACCGCGGAGTTATACGGGACAGTTCCTCGCGCCGATGTTGGGGATTGCGCCGGCTACGAAGGCGCCGGCGAAGAAAAAACGGGCGAAGAAAAAGGCGGCGTAGTAATTTCTTAAATGGCTGATACAGACAGTTTAAATAACCTTTTGCACCATTGGCAAAATGAGAAAGACTGGGAGACGAGCGATGGATATATTCATCGCGAAGATAGGAACATATTTTTAAAGCACAAAAAATGTAAATTTATTGAAAAGTCGATTAAAGCAAAAAATTGGAACGAATACATAAGCGGAAATAATTGGGGTCGCGAAGGAAATAGAGTTCATGTCGATCTACTGCCTATTCCCTACGCAGGGAATCTTAAAACAGCAAAGATCGTTTTCGGTCTTTATAATCCCGGCGCCAATCAATTAGATTATCGCGACGAAGAACGTCAAGACTTTAAAGCCGCTATTCGGTCGTCTATTCAACAATCCTTTTCGCGCAATGATGTAGCATTCTACAACTTGGATCCCACGTTTGCCGACACATCTGCATTTCAATGGTGGGAGAAGCGGCTTGGGAAACTGGCGCTTAGCCTAAAAGGATCTTACAAATATCGCGATCTCTTATTGGTTCTGGCAAAAAATATCGCAGTGATTGAGTTAATCCCATATCGCAGCACTGAATCTATTGACGCAAAATTATTAAAAGCAAAGTCGAGCCAGTTGGCGATAGATGCAATTACTGGATATTTTTTTCCGAAAGCACAGAGAGAAGAGTGTTTGGTTGTGCTGAAAGGGAATCTTCCGACACATTTCAAAAACGAACGAGGTATACAGATTAAAGGTATTCATAGAAATATCATTTGTTGTCGCTCAACACAGGGTTTTTCTATTGGAGATATAGATAAGCCTGAATCAATCGCATCCAGAATATCCTCTTTCTTAAGCACCACTACGTAACAACTGGCTCCGCCGCGCATCACCATATTCATATCAAACACCGACCACTCCCGCGAAGGCGAGAGTCCATGTTCAAAAAATGATGTTGCGCCAAGCGCGTCTTTTTTATTTGCTGGATCCCCGCCTGCGCGGGGATGAGCGGGTGGAGTGTTTGGCGGGAACATCTCAGATGTCATTCCGGACGCCGACAGGCGATCCGGAATCCAAACCTCTCCGTATCATCCGATGCAACAGTTGAGATGTATCTCCATGGATCCCGGGATCCGCTTCGCGGCCCCGGGATGACCGGAGCAAGTATAAGCCGAGTTCGCAAAGCATAATCCGCCGTGTTCTGGGCTCCGGCATTCTCGTTTGGCGCGCAGGCACGAAATGCCGGCCTTCGCCGGCGGGACGCACGGGCGCCGGGGACATTGGGTTGTGGGGTGGCGCCCACCCTCTCCCCGCTCATCCCCGCGAAGGCGGGGATCCATGGCGCCTGACTTCCACTGATGAAACGGTCGCAATGGTGCGCCATGAGTCAAAAGCCTGCTTTCGACGGACTGCATCTGCGATGCGCGCCGAAATGACCGGCGCGTGCTCTTTAGGCCCCCATTACTTGCGCGAGAAACGAGCGCGCATAAGTCGTCACGCGAGCCCCCCTTTAAGGCGCATATCTCGCGTCAGAATATTACTCCGTATAGCGATTACCAACAAATAATTCCTCTGTATACATACTACTATTTTCCGTATACGCCCTTGACAAACCCATATCAGCCCGCTATATTTGCATCATTGTTGGAAAAGGCGTGACGCCGCGCGACAAAACCGCGCACCGCGCTGTTAATCAATTTTGAAAGGAGATTTTTATGACTATGCAAGATGCATATCGTGAAAAATACGAAGCCAAAGTGAAAGAATTTGACGCGGAGATCGACAAGGTCTCAGCGAAGATGGATGAGGCTGAAGCCGACGCCAAGCTTCGCTTCCGCAGTTACATCGACGATCTTCGGTCCCAGCGCGACGAGTTCACCGCGCGGTTCGAAGACTTCAACAAGGCCGGTGCGGAAGCGCTGAAGGAAATGCAGCAGGGTTTCGATCGCGCCTGGGACAGGCTCTCGGCGGCGTTCGAAAAGACGGGGGAGAAAAACGTCCACTGACGTTCTGATCAAACAACGTAACTGTGTTTGCCGCCTCGCGGGGTTTCCCGCGGGGCGGTTTTTTGTGACCTCACCGCGCAGCGTCCGCTTCCGCTGCGTAGATCATCGCCGCAACGTCCCCGCCTTCCTCAAGCGCGACCGTCACGACGACGCGCTCATATTCCGCCCCCTCAAATGCATCGAGCTGGGACCAATGCGCCGGCAACGCGTCGGATTCGAATACATGACAGGAAACGGGCGCCGCTTCGTCGTCAAGGATGATCGCCGGATATCCTTGCGCCGCGCCCCAGCCTTCCGCAACCAGGCGCCCGCGAACGGAACCCGTCCGCCAGACGCCGCGCAAGGTCGACAACAAATGATGATTGGCCCGGCCCGGCGCCAGCGTGCCGTAAGTTGCAAGCCGCGTCTCCGCGGTCGGATCGGCTGTCTTTCGCAAATGCGCCCCCTGTGACCGCTGGCGGTGGGCGCAAGCGTATCACGAAACGAACCGGCGCCGATAAAATTTAATGAATTAAATTTGGCGCCCGCCCCGCCCGGCCGGCGTATGATGGGCCCATGACATCTCTCACTCGCCAGCCGCGCCTGTCGCCGTCAACGCTTGAAAGCGGCGCCCGGAGCGTGTTTGGTGCGCTTCAAATGACAGACGATAAAAACATTGCGACCAGCGAACGGTTCGGCGACGCCCCCGTCCTCGTATTCTGCGATCACGCCTCGAATGCGATCCCCGCGGCCTTCGACTGCCTCGGCCTGCCCGAGGATATTTTGCGGACCCATATCGCCTGGGACATCGGCGCCGCCGCCGTCGCCGAGGCGTTGGCGCGAAACCTCAACGCGACATATCTCGCCTGCGCCTTCTCGCGGCTCATCGTAGACGCCAACCGGGACCCGACATCGGGCGATCTCGTTCCTGCGGTCGCCGACCAGATCCCCATTCCCGGCAACCAGATGCTGACCGAAGCGGACCGCGATGCGCGCATCGCCGAATTTCACGCGCCCTATCATGAGCGTCTCGGCGCCGCCGTCGCGGCGCTTGCCGAGTACGCGGCGAACCCCATCGCCATTTCCGTGCACAGCTTCACGAACCGCCTCATGGGCGCAGGCGAAGAGCGCCCCTGGGGCGCGGGGCTCCTCTGGCACGAGGACGAAACCTCGGCCCTCTTCATGATTGACTGGCTGCGCCGCCATGGGGACTGGCCCATTGGCGATAACGAACCCTATGACGCGCGCCTCTTCAATTACTCCGTAGACCGCCATATCGGCCCGCGGGGCATGGCGCATCTGACTTTTGAAGTGCGCCAGGACCTCGTCACCGACGCGGACGGCGCGGCCCTCGTCGCCGATCTTCTCGCCCGCGGCGTTGGCGCATTGCTGGAAACCGCCTAAAGTGTCGCCGCCGTCGCTCAATGAGAAGGGAGGCCGCGCATGATCCCGGCCCTGACGCTTGGCGTGGAGGAGGAATATCTCCTCGTTGATCCGGAAACGCGCAACCTGGTCGAGGAACCCTCGCCGGACTTCATGAAGGACTGCAAGGACCGGCTCGGCGAACGGGTGACGCCGGAGTTCCTGAAATGCCAGGTGGAAATCGGCACGCCCGTCTGCGCGGATATTTCCGAAGCGCGCCATCACCTGACGGCGCTCCGCTCAGTGATTATCAACACCGCAGAAAAACACGGTATGCAGGTCATGGCCGCCTCGACGCATCCATTTGCGCAATGGGGCCGGCAGAAACATACTCCCGCGCCCCGTTACGATCTGCTCGACAAGGATATGGGCGGGGCGATCCGCCGTATGCTGATTTGCGGCATGCATGTGCATGCGGGGATCGAGGACGAGGGTTTGCGCATCGATCTCATGAACCAGATGCGCTATTTCCTGCCGCATCTTCTGGCGTTGTCCACCTCCTCGCCTTTCTGGGGCGGCCACGACATGGCGATGCGCTGCGCGCGGCTCGGCATTTTTGATTCCATGCCGCGCACCGGCATTCCCGACCGTTATGAAAGCTGGTCGGAATATCAGCGCATGATCGATCGGCTCATTCAGGCCGGCGTTATAGAAGACGCATCGAAACTCTGGTGGGACATGCGGCCGTCCGCGCGGTTCCCGACCCTCGAAATGCGCATCACCGATGTCTGCACGCGTCTTGAAGATACGCTGTGCATCGCTGCGCTCTATCAGTCGCTCCTGCGCATGCTCGCGCGCATCCGGCAGAAAAATTTGCGCTGGCGCATCTATCCGCGGATCATGCTGGAGGAAAATCGCTGGCGCGCGCAGCGTTACGGCTGCACCAATTCGCTGATCGATCTTGGCCGCGGCGAGACCGTTCCCTTCGGTTCGCTCATTGAAGACATCATCGAAATGTCGACGGAAGATGCAACGGCGCTCGGCTGCGTCAAGGAAGTCGCCCATGCGCGGACGATCCTGAAACGCGGCACCAGCGCCTGCCGTCAGCTCGACGTTTATGAGAAGGCGACCGGCGACGGCGCCGACAGCGCCGAGGCGTTCATCGCCGTCGTCGATATGCTGGTGAAAGACACCGCGGCGGACCTGCCGGCGGCGACGTGACATTTTCTCCTGCGCCGCCCCTTGCGCCCCGGCGCGCGCTTCGCTATATCCGCCGCTCGCCTTTTCCCGATTTTGGAAAACGACGAACAATCAATGCGGTAGCGCGTGGTTGCAATGTTGGCGCGGGGTGGAGCAGTCCGGTAGCTCGTCAGGCTCATAACCTGAAGGTCAGAGGTTCAAATCCTCTCCCCGCACCCAACACATCTAGTTTCTCTTTTTTCGGCGAGTCCGTTTTCGGTTTTCCTTGCGCGCTTGTTTGGCGAGGTCGGCAAGCAGCCCTTCGCGCAGGCCCCTGTCGGCGACGCGAATGCGCGAGACCGGCCATTCCCGCGAAAGCGCATCGAGAATAGCGCAGCCGCAAACAACGAGGTCAGCGCGGTCCGGCCCAATGCACGGTTCCTGCGCGCGTGCCGTTTGCGACATGGCGCTGAGCCGCGCGGTCACGCTGCGGGCGTCATGTATGGTCAACCACAACCCGTCGACCTTGTCGCGGCGATATTTCGGCAGTTTTAAATGAACGCCTGCAATCGATGTCACCGTGCCCGAGGTTCCGAGAAAGTGCGCGCGGCCTTCCTGGAAAACCGTTTTCAAATTGGCCGGATCGCCAAAGGCGCCAAGGGCGTTCCGCACCTGCGCGACGGCGTCTTCATATGCGTCGTCTGTCAGGTTCTCGCCGTCAAATTTTTCCGAAAGGCTGACAACGCCGAACGGCATCGACGTCCAGGCCGCAAGTTCGAACCGGTCGCCCTCACCGCGTTTCATCCAGGAAAGTTCCGTGGAGCCGCCGCCGATGTCGAAAATCAGTGCGGCCTCGGCCTCTGCGTCGATCAGCTCCGCGCATCCGGCGACCGCAAGGCGCGCTTCTTCTTCGGGCGCTATAATATCGAATGTGAGGCCCGTTTCGGATTTTACGCGTTCAAGAAATTCAGCGCCGTTAGCCGCGCCGCGACAGGCCTGCGTCGCGATACAGCGCTGGTGCGTTACGTTTCGTTGCGCCATCTTCTGTGCACAGACCTTCAAGGCGTCTATGGCGCGGTCCATGGCTGCATCGGACAGGACGCCGCTGGACGCCAACCCCTCCCCAAGCCTTACGATCCGCGAAAAGGCGTCGACGATGCGCACCTTTCGTCCCTGCGGCGCGGCGATCAGCAATCGGCAGTTATTCGTGCCAAGATCGATCGCCGCAAAGCGCAGGCGCGGGCCCGACCGCCGCGGCCTTCGCTGTACGGAATTTCTGGTATGTCGCCCGCCGGCGGACCCGCCGCCGGTTGCGTCCCCTTCGTCCACGACTTTCCTGCGTCCTCGCTTGCGCCGCCTGTTCGTCCCCGCGGCTTTGGCCTCAAGGATAGGCGCCGCCTTCGTCTGCGGCAAGCGCTTCGCCTAGATGATGGTCAGAAAACAGCTCGCCACCGGTTTTCCGGCGCACAGCCCCTGCGGCGCCGAGACAATGGCGTTGGTTTGCAGGGCAAGGTCAAACCCCAGGAATAACGCCGTCGCCATCAAAATCAGGCACAGGGCTTTTGCAATCATTATCAGTGCAGTCATGAATTCTCTCCCGTGAATTTCTAAGCAATCGCGCAGCGCCGGACGCACCTTTCCTGTTCGCTGTCCTTGACGCGCGCAAAATTCCTAACTGGTCGTGTTGGTATTCAGGTTCCGCGTTCGAGGTCGCGAAACGCCTTTCGTAAGCCGAACTCGTCCGACGTTACCGCCGTCTCAAGATCGGCAATCCGCATATCAAGAGCACGGAAACGGTGTTTCAATTCTGAAAACGTGACCTTCGGCCGGGTCGAAAATGTTCGCCAGAACTTCTCTTCTTCTTTATCCGCATACGGCTTTTCATGGCCGTCAGCAGGTTTGATAAAGATCGCCGCCGCAAAATATATGAAGATCGGCAGCGGAAAGAAAAACACCGTCAACAGGATCGCAAAAACGCGCGTCCACTTTACGTTCCAGCCGAAATATTCCGCGAGGCCGGCGCAGACACCCGCAATCTTTCCCTTCGCCGGCAGGCGCCGCAGGCGATGCAGGTTTGGCCCCGGCCCCGGCGCGCCGGCGTTATGGGCGTAATTGGACCGTTCACGCCAATGGTGATGGTGGTGGTGATGGTGATGACGCTCAGGCATGGGGCCGCTCCGGATAATCATCGCGCCAGTCCGGCGCTTCCTTGTCCAGAATGGTTTCCAGCGCTTCCACGCGCCGCTCGAGGCGCTGCGCCGTTTTCCAGAGGTCATCGACCAGCCGTTCATCATCCGGCGAAATCGATTTGGTTTTTCGAAGTTCCGTCATGTAGCGCAACACCACTGACGGAAAGGCGACGAAGACAATCGCAACAATCGCAACAATCCAGACAAATTCACCCATTGCCCAATCCCTTCCCTAGCGCTCTCAGCTTTGTGATGTGCGTGCCGCAAGGCGCGCTTTCAAGGCTTCGAGGTCGGCTTTTACCGCATCTTCCGATTCCAACTCGGCAAACTCGTCTTCCAGCGTACGCGGACGACCGAGTGCATAGCTTTCCGCTTCCGCTTCCAGCTCGTCGATGCGCCGCTCATAACGTTCGAACCGCGCCAACGCCTCGTCGATGCGTCCGTCATGGACCTGTCGGCTAATGCGCACGGCGTCCGATGCTGCGTTGCGGCGCACTTCCAGCGAGCGCTGTTTGGCGCGCGCCTCTTTCAGCTTGCCTTGCAGCTTGTCGAGATCGCCGTTGGTCTTGTCGACGGTTTCATCGATTGCTTTCAGCTCTTCATCGAGCAGGCCGATCATTTCCTCCGCCTTGCGTTTGGCGGCGATTGCGCCTTTCGCGAGATCGTCGCGGCCCTTGCCAATAGCGAGCTCCGCCTTCGATTCCCACTCATGCGCGCGTTTCGAAAACTCTTCGCGCTTGCGGGTAATTTCTTTTTTGTCGGCAATTGCGCGCGCTGCATTGGCGCGCACTTCGACAAGCGTGTCTTCCATTTCCTGGATGATCAACCGCACGATCTTTTCGGGATCTTCGGCCTTGTCCAGCATGGAGTTCAGATTGGAATTGACGATGTCGCTCAGTCTTGAAAATACGCCCATGGGTCAGGCCTCCTTAAAAAATGATCCCGCCAAGGATGAATCCAATGAAAAACGCCCCCCAGGCGAAGCCGGCGCGGCCGGATACGGCGCGCTCCAGTCGGCTGTCCCAGTGGCGGTCGTCGTAACGGTATCGGCTCATTCTGATCTCCTGGTCTTGCGGGGGTTCAATCTCCCGTCTGGCCTTAACCATTGCGAAAGCCGTGCCAACTTTTCTGAAAATCTCTAAGCCATTAATATTATTGGATTTATGGAAAACCAGGGAAAATATACGATTGAAAAATCAGTATAATACGCCTAACTTATGGTAATTCTTAACGCCTTAATTGGTATTTTTCACCTATGCCTATACCGCCCGCCGCGCCCGAACTGATCGGCCAGAGCCCCGCTTTCCTGGACGCTCTCGCCCATGCGTCTGACGTCGCCGCTGTTGACCGGCCCGTCCTGATCATCGGCGAGCGCGGCGCGGGCAAGGAACTGCTGGCGGCGCGGTTGCACTTCCTCTCGCCGCGCTGGGACGGCCCCCTCATCAAGCTCAACTGCGCAGCCATGAACGAGGAATTGCTGGAGAGTGAACTCTTCGGCCATGAAGCCGGCGCCTTTACAGGCGCCACGAAAAAACATCGCGGCCGGTTTGAGCGCGCCGAGGGCGGCACGCTGTTTCTCGACGAGATCGCCTCGGCGAGCGGGCGCGTGCAGGAAAAACTCCTGCGCGTCATTGAATATGGCGAATATGAACGGGTCGGCGGCGAGGATGTTCGCACCGCTGACGTGCGTATCGTCGCCGCAGCAAATGTTGACCTGCGCGCCCGCGCCGCGTCCGGAAAATTTCGCGCGGACCTGCTGGACCGTCTCGCCTTTGACGTTGTGATTGCCCCGCCATTGCGCCAGCGCCGGGAAGACATTCCGTTGCTCGCAGCGCATTTCGCTTCCGCCATGGCGACGGAACTGGACGTTTTATTTCCGGGGCTCGCGCCGTCGGCGGTGGCAACGCTTCAGGGCCACCACTGGCCCGGAAACGTCCGTGAGCTGAAGAATGCCGCGGAACGCGCCATGTTTCACTGGTCGCGCGATCAAGACACGAAGCAGATCGAAGAGATTACCATTGATCCTTTTGAACAAGCGGGCGCCCCGCCTGCGGCTCTGGGCGATCCCGCGCAATCGCCGGCTAGTCCTCAACGGGCGCCTTCAGAAGCGTTGACAGCCAGACCACCTGCAGGTCGGTTCGATCTGCGCGAATATTTGGATGAGGTCGAGAAGAAACTTGTCGTTGACGCGCTTGCGGCGGCGGGCGGCAGTCAGACCCGCGCCGCCAAACGGCTCAGCCTCAGCTACGATCAGCTACGCGGAATTGTCCGCAAGCACGATATCGATGCGAAGAATATGAGTGACGGCGCATAATTCTATTGCGCAACAAAACGATCCGCTCATTCCCGCGAAGGCGGGAATGAGCGGTGCGAGCCGCTGGGCATGTTTCCGATCGAGGCCAGCAATTTTTTGTGAATGTCTTCACACCCCGGCCGTCACCAGCGCCTGCCGGTTCGCGAAGGCTTTCAATTCGCCGCGCTTCAGGACACCGTTTCTGTTAAAGTCGGCGACATCGAAAATCTCGCGCTGGGCGCTTGAATACTCCTCGTCGCTCATCAACCCGTCCTCGCCGGCGTGCAGGTAAAATGTCGACCGGGCGACCGCATCGACGCGCACATGTTCGATCTGGCTGAGCGCAGACGGCGCCTGCCCCGATAGCGCAAGCGTAGACGGACCGTCTTCGCCTTCAACGACGATGAACCCGTTAAGCCGCGCAAGCTCCGCGGAGACAATCCTCAACGCTGCATATTCATCGGCGTTAAGAGCGCCGTTCTGATCGCGGTCAGCGCGCTGAAAAACAAGGCCTGCATGTTCTGCAAGACGATCCTCGCTGAGCGAAGTCAACTGATCGTCCGCGCCGTAAGCGTCCGTCAGTGCATCTTCAGCGGACGTATAGGCAAGCCCGGCGGCGGCGATCACAGCGGCGGCGGTTTTCATTGCGATGGATATCATGGCTTCTCTCTCCTTCGTCGTCAGGAGAGAAGATGGGCGGTGAAGGCGTCAGCGGCGCGGAGAGAATTTGATATTTCTCGGGCGGATTGGGAAATTTCGTGAATTTTTCGGGCCGTACGGGCCCTTATTCCGCCGCAATTGGGCCTTGATCGGACGCGTTTTTGGCGTGAATCCTCGCCCAGCGATCCTTGATCATGGCTGACGTCAAGCGCGAGCCGTCTGGCGACCAGCCCGGCGGGCCGAAGAGATAGCCCCATCGTTCGGCCCAGGACTTCGCGCCGATGACGTCTTTCGCAATGCCGATCCATTCGTGGAACGAGATCACCAGCGGATTGAAGGTGCCGAGGTTTTTGACGATGCCGTAGCGCGGGTTTTCGTCATCGCTTTCGGAAATGAATGTACCGAACATCCGGTCCCAGATAATCAGCGTCCCTGCATAATTCGCATCTAGATATCGCGGGTTCGTCGCGTGATGGACGCGGTGATGGCTTGGCGTATTAAAGACCCATTCAAACGGACCCATGCGCTTGATGAGTTCAGTGTGGATCCAGAACTGGTAGATGAGGTTGATGGCGCCGACGAAAAGAACCATCGCCGGATGAAACCCGATAAATACAAGCGGCGTTTTAAAAAGCACCTGCCCGATGATCTGGCCGGTCCAGGTCTGACGCAACGCGGTCGTCAGATTGTAATGCTGCGATGAGTGATGCACCACATGGCTCGCCCAGAACCAGCGCCGTTCGTGGCTGATGCGATGCCACCAGTAATAGCGAAAGTCGTCGATCACGAAACACAAGGCCACCGCCCACCATGTGTTCGGAATTTCGGTGAGACGGTACTCATACGCCGCAACAAAAACTGCGCCGACAACCGCCGCGCCGCCCAGCAACGGCGCCAGCTCGCTGCCGAAGCCCATGATCAGACTGGCCGCGGAATCGCGCGCATCGAAGCGCCCCTTGCCGGTGATCCGCGCAATGATGATCTCGGCGAAGACTAAAGCCGCAAAAGCCGGCACGGCCCAGGCGATGACGTCAGGAAATTCCATGCGTACTCAATATCACGCGCCGGTGATTTTTCGAGCCCAGTCCGCAGCGCCGTCTCCTTTGAGCGCAACAGAAATGGCGCCGGGATCGGCGGGCCGCACGACCAGCGCGCCGCCCTGCAATTTCGCAACGCCATTTCCCGCGGGAAATCGCCGGGTTACAAGATCGACGCCAACGCGAAAAACCAGCGCGAAGTCACCGTCCACGCCTTCTGCAAGCGCCGCGCGGCCTTCCCTGTCGAGCAGCCAGCGCGCCGGCGAAAAATCCGGTTCATCGAAGGCGAGCCGCTCGCGCGCTTGTTTTTCGTCAACGGGAACTGGCGGCTGTCGGAAGGCGATCCACGCGGCGGCGACCATCAACGCGATGGCGCTCAGCGAAATTGCGGAATCGATGAATAGGTTGCCCGTCACTCAGCGCAAGGAATGCGGGTCGCGGCGAGCTTGAATTGCTTCTGCTCGACGCCGTTTTCATCAGGCGCGTAAGAAATACGGTTCCAGTTATCAGAGTCGTCTACCGTAAACTCGGCGCGGAAACCGAGCCGCTCCGGATAGACCTGCCACATGGTGAGCACGCCGTCGATTTCCTTCGCGCGGAGGTCCTGCACCTGATGTCCGCCGGTTGCGACCCACATCATGTCCCATTCCTCCGCATCCGGATCATACATGCGAACATTGACGCCGCGCGACGCGTCCGGATCCTGCGCCGGGTCGGGACTGAACCATTCATCGTAGATCGCCATGCCGCCAAGACCGTAACGGCCGTTCCACCTGGCGGTGACGCCTGCCTGCGGCGGCGACCAGCTTTCGCCGAGCCACCGGTGCATGGTGACCTTGTAGTCGCCAATGAGGAAGGCAAATTGCGCCAGTTCCGCCGGCGCATTTTCATGGGGCGCGCCGTAATCGCATGTGGCGGGCGGTGCGACAGGTTGCGCGAGCGCCGGGGCCGATACAGAAACAAAAACCGTAGTGAGGAAAATGCGCATAACCGCTCTCCCTGTTAGCGACGTCGGTCGACGGCGCATCAAGAGAGGCCAGCCTAACCCACGATCTCCGCATCCGTGAAGAAGAACTTGATCTCGTCCTTCGCCGTGTCCGGGCCGTCAGAGCCGTGCACCGTGTTCTCGCCGATCGACTCGGCGAAATCGGCGCGGATAGTCCCCGGGGCGGCTTCGGCGGGGTTCGTTGCGCCCATGATTTCGCGGTTGCGGGCGATGGCGTTTTCGCCTTCCAGCACCTGCACGACCACCGGGCCGGACATCATGAAATCCACCAGCTCGCCGAAAAACGGGCGCTCTTTGTGCACTGCATAAAAGCCTTCCGCCTGCTCGCGGCTCATATGGATGCGCTTTTGCGCCACGACCCGAAGACCGCCCTCTTCCAGCTTGGCGACAACCTTGCCGGTAATATTGCGGCGGGTCGCGTCGGGTTTGATGATAGAGAAAGTGCGTTCGAGCGCCATGATCCTTGGTCCTTGTTGAAAAACTGACTGTTGCGCGGGGTCCTATCAACGCCGCCGCCCCGGGACAAGCGTTGCCTCGCGTTTGCGGGCGCGGCCGAATTGCCGCATCCTTCACCGCTTATCGCCGGAAAGACGAAAGGGACGCCCGTCATGTCAGAAACGCCGCCAGCCCCGCCCGCCAAGGAACCGGGTATTTCGACCAATCCGAAGGAAAGCGGCAACGCGAACCTGATCTACATTCTTTACCTCGTCGCTTTCGTCGTCGGCATTACCTCCATCGTGGGCGTCGTCATGGCGTATATGGCGAAGGACGAAGCGCCAGAGTGGCTAAAGAGCCATTATAACAATCAAATCAATATCTTCTGGAAAAGTCTTCTCTACGCACTCGTAAGTCTCGTATTGATGGTTGTTCTGATTGGCTTTGTGCTGATGCTGGTTGTGCTGGTCTGGTATATTGTCCGCGTCGTCAAAGGCTTGCAGGCCCTTTCCAAGCAAGAGCCGATTGAAAATCCGGGAAGCTGGGGGTTCTAAACCGACGGCGATTTTTCAATATTTATCGGCGATGTCGGATAATCAGATACCATCTAATTCCTATACTAATAAGCCTGCATCAACGGGTCAGGCGAAAACAGTTTATTATCTGTTCATCGCCGCAGCCTTTGCAGGTTTGTTTGCAGTTGTTGGAGTTTGCATTGCGTATTTTTCAAAAGCAAAGGCGTCAGATTTCCTGAAAAGCCATTATAACAATCAAATCAATATTTTTTGGAAGTATTTGATTTTTTTGACGTTTTTATTTCTTTGGATTTACCTCGCGGCGTCAACAACAGATCCGAACGAGCTAAGCCTCTTTTTCATCATTTCGATTCCGCTGATGTTGCTCTTTATAGCTTTCATGGCGGTATGGTTTTTCATTCGAATCCTGAATGGCCTAAAAGCGCTTTCCAAAGGCGAGGCCATCGAAAATCCCGGAAGCTGGGGGTTTTAGGCGTCGCGCCTCAGCTTCGCTCGATGAGATCCCAGCGATTGCCGTAGAGATCCTCGAATACGGCGACGGTTCCGTAAGCCGCCGTTTTCGGCGGCCTGACAAACTTCACGCCCTTGGCCTGCATATCCTTGTAATCGCGTTCAAAATCGTCGGTTTCCAGGAACAGAAAGACCCGCCCGCCTGCCTGATCGCCGATAAATTGCGTCTGCTTATCATTCGATGCGCGGGCCAGAAGAACGCTCGCGCCCGTCGAACCGGGCGGCGCGACGACGACCCACCGCTTGTCCTGTTCCGGCTGGTATTCGTCAGCGACGAGGTCAAAATTCAGGGTCTTCGTGAAAAATTCTATGGCTTCGTCGTAATCGCGCACGACCAGCGCTACGTGAACAAGGGATTGTTTCATGGCGTTTCTTTCTCATCCGATCGAAATTGCCGGCTTGCCTCCGCAAGCGCCACGGCCCCGGCGGTCGCCACGTTCAGGGCCCGAGCCCCTTCGGCCATGGGAATGAGGACGCGCGCTTGGGCGGCCTCATGGACTTCGTCCGGGACGCCGGCGCTTTCGCGCCCGAGAATCAGCGCGTCGTCCGGCCGGAACCGGAAGTCCCAAAGGGGCGTTGCGCCCTTGGTGGTCATCAGAACCAGGCGGCTTTTCCCGAGCGTCTCGCGGAACGCGGCCCATCCCATATGGGCGAGAGGCGGCGCCAGCGCCCCGTAATCCATGGCGACCCGGCGCAGATCCTTCGCGTTCAACGGAAACCCGCAGGGCTCGACGATCTCTAGGGACGCCCCGAAACACGCGGCGACGCGAATCGCCGCCCCGGCGTTCTGGGGAATATCCGGCTGGTAGAGTACGAGCCGCAAGGCGTCGCTCCTTCTCGCTTTTGCGCTAATACGCCGCCCCCGAAAGCGACGCTAGGCCGCAGCCTCATAACGCCTAGACTTAGTACAACGGTCATGCAAAACACGCGCGCGATTCCGCCGCGATAACAGCGCGATAACTTGTCAGGGGCGACCGTTGCAATGACGACCAGCGAACAGACGCAAGCCGGCGAACCGACCCGCCGCGACTTCATCCATATTTCCAGTATTGCGGCGACCGCCGTCGGCGGCGCAGCCGTCGTCTGGCCGCTTGTGCACCAGATGAACCCCGACGCTTCGGTGCTGGCGCTCTCGACGAAAGAAGTCGATCTTTCCGCCGTCGAAGTCGGCCAGGCGATCAAGGTCTTCTGGCAGGGCAAGCCGGTCTTTATCCGCCGCCGCACACCGGCCGAAATTCAAGAGGCCGAAGCAACACCGCTTTCCGCCCTGATCGATGAAGATGCGCGCAGCGCCAATGTCGGCGGCGCAGACGCAAGCGACGCCGCGCGCACCACCAGCGCTGACGGCGAAGCGAAGCCGGAATGGCTCGTGCTTGTCGGCGTCTGCACCCATCTCGGCTGCATTCCGCTCGGAACAACGCAAGGCGAAAACAAGGGCGACTATGGCGGCTGGTTCTGCCCGTGCCACGGCTCTCACTACGACACATCAGGTCGCATCCGGAAAGGGCCGGCGCCGGAGAACCTCGCTATTCCGCCCTACCAGTTCATATCCGACTCTGTCGTGCGCATCGGTTAACAGGAAACAATAAGATGAGCGGTCATCCGTCTACATACAATCCGTCAACCGGCTTCGAAAAATGGCTGGACAAGCGCCTGCCGATCGTGCGTTTCGGCGCCGACTTCATGGACTTCCCGACGCCGAAAAACCTCAACTACTGGTGGACCTTCGGCGGCATCCTGACAGTGTGCCTCGTAATCCAGATTATCACCGGCGTTGTTCTCGCCATGCATTATACGCCGCATGTGGATTATGCTTTCGCGTCGGTCGAACACATCATGCGCGACGTCAATTACGGCTGGCTCATGCGTTATCTGCACGCCAACGGCGCATCGATGTTCTTCATTGCCGTCTACATCCACATGTTCCGCGGTCTCTATTACGGGTCTTACAAAGCGCCACGGGAGATGAGCTGGATTCTCGGCGTCATCATTTTCCTCCTGATGATGGCGACGGCGTTTTTCGGATATGTCCTCCCCTGGGGCCAGATGTCCTATTGGGGCGCGACGGTTATCACGAACCTCTTCTCGGCGATCCCGGTGGTTGGCGAAAGCATTCGCACGCTGCTTTGGGGCGGTTTCTCGGTCGATAATCCGACGCTCAACCGTCTCTTCTCGCTGCACTACCTCTTGCCGTTTGCGATCTTCGGCGTTGTCGTTCTGCATATCTGGGCGTTTCACACGTCCGGCAACAACAACCCCACCGGTGTTGACGTGAAGGACGTGAAAAAAGACACGCTGCCGTTCCACCCCTATTTCACGGTGAAAGACGGTTTTGCGATTGTCGTGTTCTTTATCCTTATGGCGACGTTTGTTTTCTTCAATCCGGGCGCGCTCGGCCATGCCGACAATTACATCGAAGCAAATCCGCTGGTGACGCCGCCGTCGATCGTGCCGGAGTGGTACTTCCTTCCCTTTTACGCAATCCTTCGCGCCATTACTTTTGATCTCGGCCCGATCTCGGCCAAGCTCGGCGGCGTGATCGCCATGTTCGGATCGATCCTTGTTTTGTTTGTCCTGCCATGGCTCGATACGTCGAAAGTCCGATCCATGCGTTACCGACCGGTCGCGCAGTGGTGGTTCTTCCTGTTCGTGATCGCCTGCCTGGTCCTCGGCTGGCTCGGCGCCAAACCGGCGGAAGGGGTCTATGTCATGCTGGCGCAGATCTTCACCGCATATTACTTCGCGTTTTTCCTGATCATCCTGCCATTGCTGGGCTTGCTGGAAACGCCCAAACCCATGCCGCGAACAATTGCGGAATCCGTGACCAAATCAAAACCCGCCGACGCCGCCCCGGCCGGCGCAGCCCCGGCGGAATAAGCGCAAATGAGCATCACGATGAAATACGCCCGCCTCGCCGCCCTTTCGGTTATCGCCGCCTTCGCCGCGGTCAGCGCCGCTGACGCCGCGAGCGGCAAGGCCAAGAAGGTTGAACACCATCACTGGCACTTCGCCGGGCCGTTCGGAACCTATGACAAGGACGCGCTGCAACGCGGTTTCCAGGTCTATGAAACGGTCTGTTCAAGCTGCCACGGCCTTGAGCTGCTCTCATTCCGCAACCTCGGCCAGAAAGGCGGGCCGTTTTACCTCGATAGCTGCCCCGCCGGCGTTCCTGACACCATCGACTGTTCGAACCCGAACGAAAACCCGATCGTGAAAGCGATTGCAGCCAACTACAAATTTCAGGTGACGGACGGACCGGACGAGTTTGGCGAGATGTTCCAGCGCCCGGCTCTCGCATCAGATCGGTTTCCGGGGGCCTATCCCAATGAGCAGATCGCACGGCTCGCCAATAACAACGCCTTGCCGCCGGACCTTTCGCTTATCACTAAAGCGCGCCACCACGGTCCCGATTATGTCTACAGCCTGCTGATCGGCTATGAGGACGCGCCGTCGACCGTCGAGATCGCGCCAGGACAGTACTACAATCCGTACTTTCCGGGCGACCTCTCGCAGAACCTCAAAGCGGAATATGTGGACGAGAACGGTTACCCTCAGGAAGGCGTTGAAGTGCCGCTCGGCGGCGTCCTCGCCATGGCCCCGCCCCTGTTCGAAGGCATGATCGAATACGCTGACGGATCGCCCCAGACGGTTGAGCAATATGCGGCGGACGTCACCGAATTCCTGATGTGGGCGGCCGAGCCGAAAATGGAAGAACGCAAGTCCATGGGCGTTGTCGTGATCATCTATCTGATCATTCTCGCCGGCCTGCTGTACTGGTCCTACCGCAAGATCTGGTCAGACGCGCACTAAGCAGAAAAAAGGCGCCCGCGATAATCGCCGGCGCCTTTCATTGCTCATATCGCAGACGGCGCCATCAGCCAGCGAGGTAGAAAAATTCCTCGCGGGCGATCTTGCCATTTTCGACGGTATAAAGCCCAAACTCGCGCATCGGGCTGCGCTCGCCGGATTCCTTGTTGGTCGCATCGATGGCGAAGATGGCGCCGAACTGGTTCTCGCCATGAATAAACGGGCCCTCAACGCTCGCTTCGTGCACCTCAAAAGCGTTGTTCCACCAGTCGTGCTTGCCGCGGATCGCGTCGACGCCTTTTACCTCGCGGCCATTGCCCATATCGACCGCCTCGACCGAAACGGCGTCTCCTGCGTAAAGGCTGCTCAACCCTTCCGCTTCGGTGCCGTTGCGGCAATGGCCGATAAGCGTGTTCGCAATATTCATGATTTTTTCGTCAAACATCTTGGTCAGTCTCCTTCGCTGGGTGTGATTGACCGCCCGTCAGCGAGAAGACTAGTTCAGCAAGGAAGGCTTGCATAGACGTCGCGCTTCGGCGGACGAATGCCGGCACAGAAAATTCAAAGGGTTATCGGTAAGGCGCGTCGAGTTCGAGATTGCGGGCGATTTCCCGCTCCCAGCGGTCACCATTCGCAAGCAGGCGGTCCTTGTCATAGAACAGCTCTTCGCGGGTCTCGGTGGCGAATTCGAAGTTCGGCCCCTCGACAATGGCGTCCACCGGACACGCCTCCTGACAGAAACCGCAATAAATGCATTTCGTCATGTCGATGTCGTAGCGCGTCGTGCGCCGCGAGCCGTCATCGCGCGGTTCCGCTTCGATCGTAATCGCCTGCGCCGGGCAGATCGCCTCGCACAGCTTGCAGGCGATGCAGCGCTCTTCGCCGTTGGGGTAGCGGCGCAGCGCATGTTCGCCGCGAAAACGCGGGGACAAAGGGCCCTTTTCGAACGGATAGTTCAGCGTCGCCTTGGGCCGGAAATAATATTTCATGGCGAGCCCGAACGCTTTCACGAAATCGAGCAGCGCAAAGCCTTTAATCGCCTGGGCAATTCGCGCCATCTAGTTTCTCCAGCTCTGGAAGTGGGCGGCAAGGTCCGGAAACAGGATCAGTACGCCGGCGACCAGCACCACCCATGAAAGCGACAGGGGCAGGAATATTTTCCAGCCAATGCGCATCAACTGGTCATACCGGTAGCGCGGTACAATCGCCTTCACCATGGCGAAGAGGAAGAAGAAGAAAATGATCTTGGCGCAGAACCAGAAGACCGGCATGGGCCCCGCTTCAAGCCATGGCGCCCACGCGACCGGGATCGGCGATTGCCAGCCCCCGAAGAAGAGGATCGTCAGCATGGCGCACATGAGGACGATGTTGGCGAGCTCGCCGATCATAAACAGCAGGAACAGCGTTGAGGAATATTCCACCTGATAGCCGGCGACGAGTTCCGATTCCGCTTCCGGCAGGTCGAAAGGCGGCCGGTTGGTTTCCGCAAGCGCCGAAATGAAAAACACGACGAACATCGGGAACAACGGGATGAAATGCCAGTTGAGCATACCGCCGCCCCGGCCCTGACTCTCGACAATTTCCGAAAGGTTCACCGAACCGACGAGCAGCAGCACCGAGATAATGACGAAGCCAAGCGATACCTCGTACGACACCATCTGCGCCGCGGACCGCAGGGACCCCAGAAACGGATATTTCGAATTGGACGCCCAGCCGCCCATGATGACGCCGTAGACGCCAAGGGACGAGATTGCGAAGAGATAGAGGATGCCGACATTGATGTCGGAAACAACGAGCCCGGGCGCGACGGGGATCACCGCCCAGCCGACCAACGCCAGCACAAACGTCACAAGCGGCGCCAGAACGAACACCACTTTGTTGGCGCCCGCCGGAATAACGATTTCCTTGAAGATGAACTTCAGCAGGTCCGCAAATGACTGAAGCAGCCCGAACGGCCCGACCACATTCGGTCCTTTGCGCATCTGGACCGCGGCCCAGACCTTGCGGTCGAAATACATCAGGAACGCCTGCGCCAAGAGCAGCGTCAGGAGGATCGCAAGAGACCCGCCGATAACGGACGCGACCCACCAGCCCGGCAGGTCCGCCGGCCGCGAGATCAGGTACCCCCAGGCGTCGGAAAACCATTCAATCATGGCCCCGGGTCATAATGCGGATTGGGTCGCTAGTCACGGGGTGATTTCATGCGATTCCGCCGCAGCCGGGCGGCGTTGGCGAGGCTGATCGTTTGGCTCAGTGCACCGTCACTTCGGCGAACATGGAATCGCTTTTCGAGACCCGGTCCGGGCCGCCATAGACGTCGATATCGCCCATGCCGGAAACCGTCGCATCGACCTCTTCACTGGCGTAAACGGAGGCGTCGCCGACACCCGATACGCTGACCTTCACGACCCGGCACTGGAACGCATCCGCGTCGAGATCGCCAACGCCGGAGACGCTCGCGTCAAGGGAATCGCACCGGCCGGTCAGGCGAATATCGCCGACACCTGAAATCGAGAGATCGAAATCCTCTGCGTCGATATCGTCAACATCGCCGTCGACAACGCCGGAGACGTCGATACCGGAAAGCTTGGGCAGAGAAATCTTTGCGTCCACGCCGTGCTGCTTGCGGCCCCATCGCTTCTTGCTCTTCGACTGACCAAGCTCGAGGACGCCGCCTTTGACGCTCGCTTCGACCCGGTCGACTTCTGCGGCGGGTCCGGAAATCTCGACGCTGAAATCCTCGCCGACATCAATGGAAAGATCGTAGACGCCGGATATGGAAATGCGCTCGAAGTCCCGAAGCTCCAAAGTTGTCGACACCCGTTCCTTGTCGTCGCCGGCGAATGCGGCGCTGGCGGTCAAAGCCGCCGCGATGGTCAGAATGGTTCTCATGGGTCCCTCCTTTTCATGCGACTTTCGTAGCAGCACGAGACCCGCGGGAAAAGCCGGCCTGTCGCAAGGAAGAGGCTATTGACCGCGCGTCGCTCTAATTCAGCCGGAAAGTGATAGGCGCGCCGGCATTCGCACGCTCTTCCGCTTCCACTGCAGCCCAGTGGGGCGCCATGCGCCGGGCGAAGATGACCGACGTGGCGAGCGTTGCAACCAAAACGGCGAGTGCGGCGGATAGGCTTGGGCCCGAGGTATTCGGCATGGCGCCGATAATGATGAGCGTGAACGCGGCAACCGCCAACGCCGCCGCGCCATACGGCCCGCCGGAGCGGCGTTTTGCTTTTTCGAGATAACGAAACAGCGGTGTGATGATGACCGCGCCCGCGGCGAAACCAATAAGAAAAAATAGCAACGCGACGACCAGCGCGCTGAACGCCGACGCGCTGACGGCGGACAGCGGGCCTATTCCGCCGGCGATCTTAAACGCGACAGAAAGAAGAAACTTCAATCTCCCGCAAACGCCTGCGCCGGCGAGCACCGATACGACGACATGTTCAAACGCGACGTTCGCGCGGATCTGTTCGACCAGCGCTTCGTTGGCGGCAGTTTCGATTGGCGGTTTCATAATTCGCTTTTTGCAGTCTGCATTCGCCGATGGCGCAATATTCCAAATACCGATGCGATAACAATAGGCGGTATCCCGAGATACACTAGGTTACTAAAGATAAGCTGGGTGGTTTGTTCGATTCCATAAAGCCAATCAGGAACGAGCCAAATCGCAACGACTAACATCGATGCAACGACGCCAGCCGAGAAATATCCAATGACGTTATCTAACCTAAGTTTTACTAGTACGAGGTGTAGCGGTACGCCGATGAGCAACGCGCCGAAATAACCTACCTGTACTGCCGCAAGGTAAATCACCGTAACCAACAATAGTGACTCTCGAAATGTAGTATCCGGAATCAGGTTGGCGTTTTCTTGCGGGAGGACCGCCATCACTGGAATCGCCAAAAAACATAGCGCCAATCCTATCGGGACCGCCAACAATCCGTCGATCAAGGCTTCACGCGAAAAAACTCTCCGCGTTTTCGGCTTCATTCCGCTGCAATTTTATTCGCGCCCGACATCGCCGCTGAGCATTCCGCCATGGTTTGGGAAGCCCGCGCGATCGGATTGGTCAGATAGTAATCGCTGACCGCGGAAACGAAGGGCGCCGCATCAAGCGTTCCCGCTTCGCCCACTTGCGTAAGGTCAAACGGCGTTTCATCGTCCGCCAACTGATCAAGCCGCCCCAGCGACGGAGCATCCTCCATCATCGCCTGACGCAGGGCGAAGAGATCGTCATAGGGCAAGGTCTTGCCCGCATGGGCCGATAGCGCACGGAGGATCGCCCAATCCTCGCGCGCATCCCCCGGCGGGAATAGCGCCCGCGCGCCCATTTGCGCCCGTCCTTCCGTATTGGCGTAAACGCCCGATTGCTCCGTATACGCAGCGCCCGGCAATACGATATCGGCGTGGCGCGCCCCGGCGTCGCCATGATGGCCCTGATAGATCATGAAGGCGCCGGCGACGCATTTCGTGTCAAACTCGTCCGCGCCGAGATTGTACAGGACATCGATCTCGCGGTCCTCGCACGCTTTCAGGATGCCGGCGAAATCGCGCCCGCCCTCTTGCGGCATGAAACCAAGATCGAGGGCCGCAACGCGCGACGCCGCCGTGTGCAGGACGTTGAAACCGTTCCAGCCGTCGGTCACCGCGCCGACCGCACGGGCGAGTTTCGCCGCCTCCGCCAGGATCGCTGCGCCGTCGTCGCGCGCAAGCGCGCCCATGCCGATGATGATCGCCGGGCGGCGCGCCGATTTCAGGCTTTCAAAAAACGCGCCCTCCCCGGCGGCAAGCGAAGACAGCGTCCCCGCACCGGCGCCGAGATATTCGTAGTCATAGGAAAGGTCCGCTTCTTCGCCGATCACCCCGATCTTGAAATCGAGCTTGCTCATCCACGCCTTGCGAATGCGCGCATTGACCATGGGCGCCTCGCGGCGCGGATTGGCGCCGACCAGCAAGATGGCGTCAGCATCTTCAAGGCCCGCGATACCCGAGTTGAAGAGATAACCGCGACGGTCGCCGCCGCCGATCTTTGCGCCATCCTGACGGCAGTCGAGACTGGAAACGCCCAGCGACGTCATCAGGTCTGTCAGCGCCTTGATCGCTTCAGCAGGAACGAGATCGCCAACAATCGCGGCAACGCGGTCCGCCGGCGTCGACTTCAGTTTTTCGCCTGCAAGGGTCAGCGCTTCATCCCAGCTTGCGGGCTGCAGCTTGCCGTCCTTGCGGATATAGGGCCGGTCGAGACGCTGGCGTTTCAGCCCGTCCCAGATGAACCGCGTTTTGTCGGCGATCCATTCTTCGTTGATGTCTTCGTGGACGACAGGAATAATACGCAACACTTCGCGCCCGCGTGCATCAACGCGGATATTCGAGCCGACCGCATCCATAACGTCGATGGTTTCGGTCTTGCGCAATTCCCATGGCCGCGCGTTGAACGCGTATGGCTTCGACGTCAGCGCGCCCACCGGACACACGTCGATCAGATTGCCGGTCAATTCGCTTTCAACCGTCTTCTCGAGATAGGTCGTGATCTCGGCGTCTTCGCCGCGATTGACGAGCCCCAGATCATCGACCCCGGCGACCTCCGTCGCAAACCGGACGCAGCGCGTACACTGAATGCACCGGGTCATGATCGTCTTGATCAGCGGGCCCATGTGCTTTTCTTCAACGGCGCGCTTGTTTTCCTGATAGCGCGATCCGTCGCGGCCATAGGCGACCGCCTGGTCCTGTAGATCGCATTCCCCGCCCTGATCGCAGATCGGGCAGTCAAGCGGGTGATTGATGAGCAGGAACTCCATCACCCCTTCGCGGGCCTTTTTCACCATCGGCGTATTGGTGAAGAGTTCCGGCGGCGCGCCTTCGGGGCCCGGCCGCAAATCGCGAACATTCTGGGCGCAGGATGCGACAGGCTTAGGCGGACCGCCCTTCACCTCGATCAGGCACATGCGGCAATTGCCGGCGACGGACAGGCGCTCATGATAGCAGAAGCGCGGGATTTCCTCGCCGGCGGCTTCGCAAGCCTGCAGGAGCGTCAGGTCCGAGGCGACATCCACCTCGCGGCCATTGACCTTGATGACGCGGCTTTCGCTCATCGATGGTCCCCTTCGTCGTCATTGCTTTATTTGCCGCTGGTTTAGACGGCTTTTTCGGCCTGCGCCAGTGTGCGTTCGCGTCGCGGAAGGCCTCAGGGGCGGCGATATTACCGGGCGGATTTCTCCAGCGCCGCTTTGATCCGGGAAAGCTCTGCGGTGATCTTATTCAGGGCGTCGTCCCGGCGCTGGCCGGCGAGCTTGAACGATTCCTGATTCAGCCCCACGCGCTGGAGCTGCGCCGCGCTCCGCGAGAATTCCTGATGCAGCAAGTCCAGCCGGTCGCCGATTTCCGTGGTCGACGATGCAAGGGCGGCGACAGCGCTTTCAAGACGGTCGAGTTTTTCCATCAGCACCCTGTTTTCGTCCGCCATACTGATACTCCTCGTTTGACCGTCCGAAGGTAAACCTGAGTCACGCCGCCCCCGAAACCACGCAGTTCAGTCTACCGGCGTCATTCGCTTCATGATGAATTCCGGGTCTGCGTGTTCGCCGACCATAAAAAAGTACTTCTGAATTTTTTCGAAACCGTGCCGCTCGTAAAGGCGCTGCGCCTTAATGTTTTCGCTATATACGCTCAAATACACATGATCGAAATGTTCGTGCAGCCAGGACAGGGCGCGCTCCAGCATGCGCCCGCCGAGACCGGCGCCCCGTGACTGTTTGGTAATGTAAAAGCGAATGAGCTCGCCGGCGTTCGCGGGCATGTTGTCGACCGGCAATGCGCAAGGACCGGCCGTCAGGTAGCCGACGAGGTCTCCGGCGTCTCCATAGGCCACCCAAACGGCGCTAGCGGGATCATTGAGAACAGCGGAATACGCAACTGCGCTGTGTTTTTCGGTCAGGAACTTTTCAAGGTCCGACGCACTGTAGAGATGTCCGAAGGCTTCAATAAAAGTCCGCCGGCCAATCTCCTCCAGCGCCTCGGCGCTCACCGACGGCGACGGCCCGTCAATCCTGTACTGGGAAGTCCCTGCTGACATAACGCGCCCAATCGTCATATCGCCAATAAAACAAGCGCCCGACGGTAGAACCGGCGGGCGCTTGTTGCAATCGATTTGGGCAGTCTAGAGAACGCGTTCCTTAAGGTCTTTTGCAACGCGGAACGCCACTTTCTTCGACGCCTTGATGCGGATTTTTTCGCCCGTCGCCGGATTGCGGCCCCAGCGGGCGGCGCGATGGCGAACCTGAAGAATGCCGAGGCTGGCGATGCGGATGCGCTTGCCTTTCTTGAGGTAGCCGCCAATGCGATCGACATAATCGGACAGCAATTCCTCGACCTGCTTTTTCGGCAGCTCATGGGCTTCGGCAAGCTCAGCCGCGAGGTGCTTGTAGGTCAGCGTATCAGGCAGCGCTTTCTTGGCGGTTTTCTTTTTCGCCGCCGTTTTGCGCGCTGGCGCCTTGCGCTTTGCCGGCGCTTTGCGTTTCGCCGGTGCCTTGCGGGCGGTCTTCTTTTTCGCCGGCGCCTTGCGCTTGGCGGTCTTTCTCTTCACAGCCATCTGAGTAAATCCTTTTGCGAATCAGTAATAGCGAAGTGCAGTGAAATCACGAGATTCGCTGCAATACAAGGCTTTTTGCGATTCATTTCGAATGACAACTGCCGGAACGGGATTAATTACGGGTCAGTCGATGACGCCGGTTCGACAATTTCGTTCATCCAATGCAGCCATTCGCCGTCGGCATATTCCGACGTTCTGATGTCGGTGCGTCTCGAAAATCCCGCAGCATCAGAAACGTTCCAGAATGAACGAACATATTCCCTAACGCCGTTTTCAATCAGGAATTCGGACGTCCATGTCATCGCGTCCGGCGATTGTCCCGGTTCGGCGCGCATCGTATTCTTGATCGGCCATGTGGCGCTCACCCACAGGGATTCATATGTTCCGTATATGGAATTGTAGTTGAAAAAGACTTCGTCATGGATGGGCCCGCGATCATCGCGCTCGAAATAATAAACGCACCGAATGTATTGGCCCTCAAGCGCGGGTTCGCAGGTCAGCGATCCTGTAAATGTGCGTTCGCCTTCCTGCCCGGGACGATTAACGCGCGTTACGTTCCAGTCCCCGATGAGAAAATCGAGATCAGCCGTCTGCGGAGCATTGTCAGCTTGCGCCGGTGCCGCGACGATGAGCGCCGAGAAAATCGCAAGCAGGCGCGCGATCATTCCGCCGCAACGCCGGCCATGGAAACGCCGCCGCGATCATTGCGATAGGCGTTGATGCGCTCCTCGATTTCGCCGCGGAAATGGCGGATCAGCCCCTGCACCGGCCACGCCGCTGCATCGCCCAAGGCGCAGATCGTATGGCCTTCGACTTGGCCCGCCACGTCCAGCAGCTTGTCTATTTCCTCCGTGGTCGAATTGCCCTCCACCATGCGTTCAAGCACGCGCCACATCCAGCCTGTGCCTTCGCGGCAGGGCGTGCATTGCCCGCAGCTTTCATGCTTGTAGAAATAGCTGATGCGGGAAATCGCCCGGACGATGTCCGTAGACTTGTCCATGACGATTACCGCCGCCGTACCGAGCCCAGACTTCACGTCTTTCAGCGCGTCAAAATCCATCAGCACGTCGTCGCAGATGTCTTTCGGCAAGAGCGGCACGGACGACCCGCCCGGAATCACCGCCTTGAGGTTTTCCCAGCCGCCGGTGACGCCGCCGCAATGGGTGTCGATCAGCTTGCGCAACGGGATCGACATCGCCTCTTCCACATTGCACGGGCGCTCCACATGGCCGGAGATACAGAAGACCTTCGTGCCCTTGTTGTTCTCGCGGCCGAATTTCGCAAACCAGTCCGCGCCGCGGCGCAGGATCGTCGGGACAACGGCAATGGACTCCACATTGTTCACCGTCGTCGGACAGCCATAAAGCCCCGCGCCCGCCGGGAATGGCGGCTTCAGCCGCGGCTGGCCCTTCTTGCCTTCGAGGCTTTCAAGAAGCGCCGTTTCCTCGCCGCAGATATAGGCGCCGGCGCCGTGATGGACATAGATGTCGAAATCCCATCCGGACCCGGCGGCGTTCTTGCCGACAAGACCGGCGGCGTAGGCTTCGTCGATCGCCGCCTGCAGGTTGTTGCGCTCGTCCACATATTCGCCGCGGATATAGACGTAACAGGCGTGCGCTTTCATAGCGTAGGACGCGACGAGACAGCCCTCGATGAAGAGATGCGGGTCATGGCGCATCATTTCCCGGTCCTTGCAAGTGCCGGGCTCGGATTCGTCCGCGTTGACGACAAGATAATGCGGGCGCTCGCCGATCTCCTTGGGCATGAACGACCATTTGAGGCCGGTCGGGAAGCCGGCGCCCCCGCGTCCGCGCAGGCCAGAGTCCTTCACCTGCTGAATGATCCACTCATGGCCCATGCGGATGAGGTCGGCTGTGCCGTTCCAGGCGCCGCGTTGCTTCGCCGCTTCCAGCCGCCAGTCATGGAGGCCGTAGAGGTTGGTGAAAATTCTGTCTTTATCTTCGAGCATTGCTCAGCCCTGACTTTCTTCAATCGAATTCGGTTTCGCCTTCAGCGCGTCGCGATGTTCGCGGGTCCAGCGCAAGAGCATCGGCGTGAAAAGCGCCGCAGCAGCCACGACGCCGCCGACAAGCACCGTAATGGATCCGGTGGCGAAGTAGGACGCAATCACCACCGCCAGCACCAGCCCTTCCCAGACGAGGATGGTGAGAAGCGCTTTGATGGCGGCGGATTTTCCAGAAATCTCCGCCATCAGCCGGCGCGCCCTTCATCCTGAGGAGCAAAATATCTTCGTCCTTCGAGACGCGTCAATATGACGTGATTGGTTCCCTTCCAATCACCCCTCAGGATGAAGATATTTTGCGTCTCGAAGGGTGGGCGGCGCATCGCTACTGCTCCGACGGCGCCGGCTGGCTGTTCGGAATTTCCGTCAGCGGTTTCGCCGCCGAGCCGTCATAGAGCGAGGAATCGGTGAGCGTTGTATTGTCTCCTTCGGGGTCCGACGTATGGCGCTTTGGATTTTGCGTGCCGGTTTTGACGTCCTTGCCGGCGCGAAGGTCGTTCAGCAATTGCTCGAAATTCTCCGGCGTCAGGTCTTCGTAATAATGGTCGCCCTCTTTCGTTGAAATCTGGGCCATAGGCGCGTTGCAGCAGGCGCCGAGACATTCGACTTCGAGCCAGGTCAGCTTGCCGTCCTCGCTGGTCTGCATCTCCGGCCCGATCACCTTCTTGCAAACCTCGCGCAGATCACTCGAGCCGCGCAGCATGCACGGGGTCGTGCCGCAAAGCTGGACGAAGAACTCACCCACCGGGGCGAGGTTGAACATCGTGTAGAAGGTCGCAACCTCGTAGACACGGATATAAGGCATCGCCAGTTGCTGCGCGATCGCTTCCATCATCGGGATCGAGACCCAGCCTTCCTGCTTTTGCCCGCGCCACAGGAACGGGATCACGCAGGACGCCTGCCGGCCTTCCGGATATTTCTTCATCTGCGCCGCGCACCAGGCCGCGTTTTCCTCTGACCATGCAAAGGCAGCCGGCTGGTCCTTGGCGGGGCGACGATGCGCCATGATTGCTCTCCTGATCGACGGGCTTTCGGCCTTGTCTTACTTGATTGGCTGGGAATGGAAAGGGGCGGAAACGCCCCGCGTGAGCCCACAATAGGGCCTGCCGAGGCAAGGAGCATAAGTTTCCCGAATTGGTGCGTGCGGCGTTACAGGCCTTGCAGCAGCGCGGGCGAAAAATGCTATAAACCCCCGATGGATATCGGCGTTCCTTACCGTGAACTCGCGAGAGTCGACGTCTCGGCCCTGCAGGCGGCGCTTGGCGCCCTGACGGACGCCGATTGGGACGCGCGGCCGATCCGCCGCGCCTCGCTTTCCGGCGGCCCCCACAACTCCGCCGACAGCATCGTGATGCGCCATGAATGGACGCCTGCGACGTCCGCGCGCGGCTTCAAGACGCTCTCGGAGTCCTTACTCGACTGGGCGCGCCGCAACCACCGCGACGGGCGCGCCATGCTCCCAATGTTTCGCGAAACGAATAGCCTTTGCGACGTTTACACCTTTCCCGACTGGATCGCATGGCAGGCGCAAATCGCCGATATCGTCACCGCGACGATTGCGGCCATCAGCCCGGCGCCGCGCGGCGTTCTGATCCGCGCGCTGTTCGTCCGCCTGCCCGCAGGCGCGCGCGTACCCGTTCATCGCGACGAACAGGAACAGGCCGCGAAGACGCACCGTATCCACGTCTGCATTTCGAATACGCCGGGATGCAAATACACCATCGGCGACAAGACCTTTTCCATGACGCCTGGCGTATCCTACGATTTCAACAATCGCTGGGACCACGGCGTCAGCAATGAAGATGATGGCGCGCGCATCAATTTGATGCTGGAATATCTCCCAGATCCGGAATGGGTGCACCCGATGCCGATCGTCTTTGATGCAGAGCGGCAAGCGACATTGAAGACGCGCGGTTAGAGCACCGGAGCGAATAGTATCAATCGCTTCATCCTGAGGAGAAATTTTTCCTTCGTCCTTCGTGACGTCGCTTCGCGACCCTCAGGATGAAGGAAAAATTGCGTCTCGAAGGACGAAGCGATCCAATTTGAACGACCGCTATTCTAGTCGAATTCAATTTCGTTCAACGCGGCGGCGTCTTCAAAACAGCCGAGGCAGATGACCTTGATGTTGTCGGGGCCCAGCGCCTCGAACGCCGCCTGGGACAGATTGTTGCAATTATCGCAAACCGCGTCCCAGATGCCGTCTTCGCCCCGCGACCACCAGAATCCGCTTGGCTCGCCCGCCTTCACCGCATCGACAATATGCACACAGACAAATGTCTGCGGCTGTTCTCCATGGGTGCCGCAAGTGACCGAAGGGAGTTTATTGGTCATCGTATGAGAACTCGATGGTCGCGCAGGGGCGTTCGGCCTGCTCTATTGCAAAGACCAATTTCTTGTCTTTCTCTACGCCGGACGCAAGTCGCACGCGGAACGGCCGATCCAGCTCTACATAGCGGGCAAATTGCGCCGACCCGCCGGACGCGCGTTCCTCACCGCGAATGAGGTGGGCGGTCTGCTGGACAGCGTCGCAGAGCTGTCCGGAATTGACGTGATCGCCGGAGCCGCCATGGTACGGGTGCGCGGGACGGAAAGCGGTTTCCGCCTTCAGGAGCGCATCGGCGTAAACGCCGCCCGCGTCTTCCGTGAGCGGAGAAATAAAAACCTCGCTTTCGGTCTTCACGCCGACCGCCGCCGGTTCCGCAAAAGCGAAATCGCCGGGCGCGGGCGTCGCCAGCACCTTTGCCTTGGCTTTCGCGCGCCAGGCTTCGAAGTCGCGGGTCTGGAATACGACGCCGGCGCCGGATACGTCGTAAACGGGCCGTCCTTGCGCATCGGCGAAGGCGCAGGCGTAGCCAATGCCGTCATCGTCGTGAGACGCGCGGCCCGCCGCCGGATGCTGCGCGCCCTCGCCTGTCTGATAGACGCGCCAGTTGAATTTCGTGAGCGCCGTCCATTTCGATCCGTCCATGTGCCCGGCGAAAAGGGAGACGCCGGTCAGCGCATAATAGTTGGTCGACTGGACCGCGATATTGTCGGCGGGGTGAAGCTTGAGCCATGGCCAGCGCTCGGCGTCGTCGCTGCAGCGGAACGACGTCGCGCCGTCCGCTTCGCGTACAAAGTCATGGCAAAAGTCGCCTCTTTCCTGACGGGTCATGGCTTTATCTAGATGACCTCATCCTGAGGTGCAATTCCGAAGGAATTGCCTCGAAGGATGAAAACGAGCGCGGCGCTTCAACTCACATCCTTCGAGGCCAACACTGCGTGTTGGCGCCTCAGGATGAAGGCGAAACAAACCTAACGATCAATTTCCCCAAACACGATATCGAGCGATCCCAAAATCGCCGAAACGTCCGCCAGCAGGTGCCCGCGGTTCATCCAGTCCATGGCCTGGAGGTGCGGATAGCCCGGTGCGCGGATCTTGCAGCGATAGGGTTTGTTTGAGCCGTCAGAGACGAGATAAACGCCGAACTCGCCCTTGGGCGCTTCGACGGCGGTGTAGACCTCGCCTTTCGGCACGTGGAAGCCTTCCGTATAAAGCTTAAAATGATGAATGAGGGATTCCATGTTCCCTTTCATCTTATCGCGCTTCGGCGGCGCCACCTTGCCGTCGGTCGTCATCACCGGTCCCGGCGTTTCGCGCAGTTTCGCGATCGCCTGTTTCATGATGAGCACGGACTGGCGCATCTCTTCAACCCGGATGATGTAGCGGTCGTAGCAGTCGCCGTTCTTGCCGACCGGCACCTTGAAGTCATACTCCGCATAGGACTCATAGGGCTGCGCCCGGCGCAGATCCCACGCCATGCCGGAGCCGCGCACCATGACGCCGGAAAAGCCCCAGGCGAGCGCTTCTTCCGCCGTGACGACGCCGATATCCACATTGCGCTGTTTGAAAATGCGGTTGTTGGTAATCAGCGTTTCAATGTCGTCGAGTTTTTCCGGGAACTGGTCGCACCAGCCGTCGAGATCGTCGATCAGCGCCGGCGGCAGGTCCTGATGCACGCCGCCAACACGGAAATACGCCGCATGCATGCGACTGCCGCAGGCGCGCTCGTAAAACACCATCAGCTTTTCGCGCTCTTCGAAACCCCAGAGCGGCGGCGTCAGCGCGCCGACATCCATGGCTTGCGTCGTGATGTTCAGAAGGTGCGAGAGAATGCGCCCGATTTCCGAATAAAGCACGCGAATATGCTGCGCGCGTTTGGGAACTTCCAGCCCGAGCAGTTTTTCCGCCGCGAGGCAGAAGGCGTGCTCCTGATTCATGGGCGCCACATAATCGAGGCGATCGAAATACGGGATCGCCTGCAGATACGTCTTATGTTCGATCAGCTTTTCGGTGCCGCGATGTAAAAGGCCGATATGGGGATCGACGCGCTCGACCACTTCGCCATCGAGCTCCAGTACGAGCCGCAACACGCCGTGGGCCGCCGGGTGCTGCGGGCCAAAATTGATCGTAAACTCGCGCTCCGATGTTTTATCGGACGGCGAGTCGTCGGGAATTGCGTGACCGTCAGCCATGAGCGCGCTCCGCGCGACTAAGGCAGTGGGCGGTAGGCAATAGGCGGTAGTTTTTCATCATGTCAGCCATTTGATTTATTCTGAATTGCGCGAATTAACGCCCGCAACATTTTTCCAATTTCTTCAGTTTCCAACAATACTTTTGTTTCCGTTTCCGGGCTCAAATATTCCAAGCGTCGGGCGAGGATAAGATGCGTTTCAAGTTCCTTTAGCGAACCTTGCGCAATTTTCAGAAACTGCACATAGGCGCCGCTGCTTTCACGCCCATATCCCTCCGCTATGTTCGCCGCTATTGACGAAGCGCTGCGGCGCAATTGCGATGTCAAACCGTACATCTCTTCTTTCGGAAAAGATTTTGTTGAGTTGTAGCATACTACCGCCAAGTCCAATGACCGCTGCCAAACCAACAGATCTCGATAAGAGAAAATGCGAGAGTTTCCATCCAATTTCGAACTATTCCCTATTGCCTACCTGACTATTTTACGGGGCGCCGAACGCCGCGAAGACTTCTTCGCCCGTCATTTGTTTCACTTTCTCAGCGAAGGAATAATATCCGGGCTTTTCGTCAATAAACACTTCGTGGTCGAGTTTCAGCTCGCCAATGTCGTCAAATGTGTCTGCGGACATAATGAACAGGGACTTGTCCTTCAGCGCCCAGTACAACGTCGTCCCGCAGGTCTTGCAGAAGCCGCGCTCGGCCCAATCCGACGAACTGTAGCGGCCAATCGCGTCTTCATTGTCGAACGCGACATTGTCGCCGCAATCGAGGGCAAAGAAGGGACCGGCGTTCTGCCGGCGGCATATGCCGCAGTGACAAACGCCCACTTCGTTCGATTTCGGCGTCGCCTTGAATTTTACCGCGCCGCAAAGGCATTGGCCGGAATGTTCAGCCATGGGCTTCGACTCCCTCAATTTCAATCTCGCAGCGCGCCTGCTTGTCCAATCGCGCGGCAATGCGCTCGCGCGCCGTTAACAGGACGCCTCGCGCATCGGCAAAGCTTGTCGCCGGGTCGTTATTAAAATCCATCATCCGATGGGCGTAATCTTTCCCGGCGGACGCCTCCTCCACCGCGAACCGGACTTCCTGCAGCGCCGTGCGCCGATGCTGGTATTCGCCGATGGTCTGGACCGACGCTTTCGCAAGGGCGCAAAACAGGCTCAGCGTATCGCCATTGTTGTCGCACTGGCGGTCGTCTTCGCGGTCCCAGCTTGCCTCATCAGCAAATAGCGAAAGCGCCGTATCGACAATGTCGAGATCCGCCTGATCGACAATCAGGTCCCGGCGTTCGCGTAGCGCCATGGCGCGGTCAAACTTTTCTTTCTCTTCGGGCGACCACTTTGTCTCGTCCTGTTCGCGCCGGTAGACGTTAAGCCCCGCTTCGATGGTCGCGAGCTGTTCCGCCTTCGCTGCCGCATAGTCAATATCGCAATCGCGCGCTTCCCCGTTCGCGAGGAGTGCTGCGGCCACGATTAGGGCGTATGCGGAAAGAATGGTCATTCCTTGGCGTCGCCATCCGCTTTTTCATCGCCCGGCAGGACATATTGCGCGCCTTCCCAGGGGGAGAGGTAATCGAAATCGCGATATTCCTGAACGAGGCTTACAGGCTCATAGACGACGCGCTTTTGTTCATCGTCATAACGCACTTCCACATGGCCCGTGAGCGGGAAGTCCTTGCGCAAGGGATAGCCCTCAAAATTGTAGTCCGTCAGGATACGGCGCAAATCCGGATGGCCGGAAAAGACGATGCCGTACATGTCGAACGTCTCGCGCTCGAACCAGTCGGCGGCGGGGTAGACGGAGGTGATCGTCGGGATGGTTTCCTCATCGCCCACTTCGGCGCGAATGCGAATGCGCGTGTTGTTGTGCATGGAGAGCAGGTGATAGACGACATCAAAGCGCTTTGCGCGCGCCGGATAGTCAACGCCGCAAAGATCAATCAGCACCGAGAATTTGCAAAGCGGATCGTCGCGCAGGAATTGCATGACATGCACGATGCGGTCGGCGCGCGCGGCGATGTTCAGTTCGCCATGCGCAACGCTGGCGCTGTGAATGTCGGTTTCGATAGCAGCGGCGATGTGGTCGCCCAGTTCTTTGAGTTCGTCAGTCATTTTTCTCAATCCTCATCCTGAGGCGCCGCCGAAGGCGGCCTCGAAGGATGGAAACAGGCGATGCGCTTGCCGCCCATCCTTCGAGGCAAACGCTGCGCGTTTGCACCTCAGGATGAGGGGCGAATTGGTCGAAGCGATTATATTGCCATGTTCATTGAAATTGTACGTCATTAGTCGTTCTTATTGCGTGACCTATCCAAAGTTATCATGCGCGTAGCGATTAGTGCTGAAACAATGAAGCACGAAAACCCCAGTACGTTGAAAGGCCAATGTGTTCCGAAGGCTTTTGGCGCCAAACTCCAAAACACAAACATCCCAATGAACAATGCGATTAGCGCATTCACCGAACAATCGACCCCTCACGCCTAATCTTCTTCTGCAACTGCAGCACGCCGTAAACCAGCGCCTCCGCCGTCGGCGGACAGCCCGGCACATAGATGTCCACCGGCACAACGCGATCGCAGCCGCGCACTACCGCATAGGAATAGTGGTAGTAGCCGCCCCCGTTCGCGCATGAGCCCATGGAGATGACGTAGCGCGGGTTCGGCATCTGGTCGTAAACCTTGCGCAGCGCCGGCGCCATTTTGTTGGTAAGCGTGCCGGCGACGATCATCACGTCGGACTGGCGCGGGGATGCGCGCGGGGCGAAGCCAAAACGCTCAAGATCGTAGCGCGGCATCGACGCCTGCATCATTTCAACGGCGCAGCAGGCGAGCCCGAAGGTCATCCACATGAGCGAGCCGGTGCGCGCCCAGTTGATGAGCGCGTCCGCGGGCGCAGTGAAAAAGCCGCGGTCGGCCAGTTCGTCGGAAAGCTCTCCGAAGAAAGGGTCCTTGGCGGTCGGGTTGTATCCCTCGCCGCCCACGCGCGCTGCCGTCCCATAGGGCATCTTTGTCGGATCTACCGCCATTCGAGGGCTCCTTTCTTCCATTCATAGAGGAAGCCGATGGCGAACACGGCGAGGAAGACGAACATCGACCAGAAAGCGAAGATCTGGAAGTCGCGGTCGGCGCCCAGTTCCGGATTGAAGAGCGTCACCGCCCAGGGGAAGAGGAACGCAACGTCGAGATCGACAATGATAAAAAGGATCGCGACGATATAGAACTGCACGTCGAACTTCATGCGCGCATCGTCAAAAGCGTTGAACCCGCACTCATAGGTGGACAGCTTTTCCGGGTCCGGTTCCGTCGGCGCGATGATCGCCGGCATCAGCAGGAACAGGACGCCAAGGGCGATCGCGATCCCGAGAAAAACAAGAATGGGCAGCCAGTCGAGCAGAAAATCCGCACTTGCCACGGGGGGCGCTCCTCATTTGCGGTCGCGGCCACGCCGCAACCCGTCATTTCGGCGCGGACCCTAGAAAGCTGCGGGGGGAAAGGCAACGCGATTCAGCGTCGCGCGGCGCCGAAAGACGCAATGTTTTTAACGTTGACGGGGACTATCATGCCGTAGCGCTGGGTCGCTTCATCCTGAGGGCAAATTCGCCTTCGCCCTTCGTGACGGGCATAACGCCTCCATCAGCCGGAACAATCCGATACTCGCCCTCCTCAGGGTGAAGGCGAATTTGCGTCACGAAGGACGAACCGACCCGAATTAATCGCTAGACCGCGTCAGTCGGGATCGACGGGAAGCTCTTCAAATTCGAGGCCTTCGGGCGCATCGGGGAAGCCCTCGCGGCGCGCGCGCAGAAAGTCTTCCCAGTCGTCCATTTCCCAGAACCGCTGGTCGAGCAGCCCTGCCCTTACAGTCTCCGGCAGGGCGTCGGCAGTGAGCGATTTCTGCGCCTGGCGGTCCGCGGCGAAAGCGGCGAGATCGGCGATTTCATAGGCCGTCAGGTCAATCGAATAGCCAAGTTCTACCGTTTGTAGTTCGATCATCGCCGGGGCCCCGCGCCACATGCGCGCGGCGAAATCCAGCGGATCGACCGCCGGCGCGCCAAAAGGCGCATCAAGCGCCGGCGCGGCCTTGCCGCCAGCGCCGTTCACCGAATGGCAAATGACGCAGCCTTTATCGACGAAGAGATCGCGACCGCTGTCGGGATCGGCCATGCGAACGCGCTTCAGGGCGACCCGTTCCTCGGGCGATTTGACGACGGCCGAATCAATGTCACCCGACGACGAATCGCCAGCGCCGCATGCTGCAAGCAATCCGGCGGCGGTTACAATCAGTGTTCCCTTTTTCAGGTCGCGCATTTTTCTCCCCCGCGACGATCATATCACCGGTTGCGCAACGCCTCGTAAAGGATTGCGCAACAGAATCGCTGTTCATTGAAACGTGAAACAGCAACGCTGCCGGATCATACCAGCATGAGAAGGTGAAACGACCCTTGACCGGCAAACCTATCGGAAAGTTCACGCGAGAATTGCGCGCCGTCGCAGACCCGCGCCTGCGCTTTGCGCTGCTCGGCTCGCTTCTGATGAGCGTCTTCTTCGCTATTCATTTTATTCGCATTTTCATGCCCGGCGAACTGGCCGTCGGCGACGGTCAGCAGGACTATGCGGCCTTTTTCGGGGCCGCCAAATTTGCGCTCACGGGCGGCGGCGCGAACCTGTACGACCCGGCTGTGTTCCAGGTCGCCATCGGGGCTGATACAACGCTGCTCTGGCTTTACCCGCCTCCCATGCTGTTCCTGCTGGCGCCGCTGGGGCTTCTCCCTTACGGCGCGGCGAAGCTCGTCATGGTGCTCGCAACCATATTGTGCGCCGTCGCTATCGGCCGGTTTTGCGCCAATGCGAATCTCTGGGGCGCGGTCGCCGCCATCAGCCCCGCCGCCTTCGCCACCCTGTTCGTCGGTCAGGTGAGCGCCTTTTTCGCCCTGCTGCTTGTCGCCGGCCTCACCCTCGCCGAGCGGCGCCCGGTCTTCGCCGGCGCCTGTTTCGCGCTCCTGACCATCAAGCCGCAATATGGTCTTCTCGTCATCCCGTTCCTGATCGCCACGAAGGCGTGGCGCGCCATCGCCGCGGCATGCGGTTTTTCGCTTCTGCTGGTCGCCGCGTCGTCGCTTTTGTTCGGCGTCGATATGTGGCGGGACTTTTTTGAGTCGCTCACCGCCGGCGTCCACGCCTCATACTATCAGTCGGGCGGGCATCCCGGGCGCATCACCCTCACCGACGCGATCAAGGCCATTGGCGCCGCGCCCCCGCCGGCGCTCATTGCCTACGCCCCGCTGATCGCCATCGCCGCCGCCGGCGTTTTTCTCGCCGCCAAACCCGCACCCCGGCCATTGCTCATTGCCTACACGCTGGCGGCAAGCGCCCTCGTCTGCCCCTATCTCTTTGTCTACGACTTCTTCCTTTACAACGCCGCGATCCTGATCGTCGCGACGGCGCGACAATCCTTCAAACCTTACGAAACCTATTTGCTTGCGGCGTTGTGGTTCGCACCCATTGCGCCGTTCATTGGCGGATCGACGCTGACGCCAGCGCTTATCTGGCCGCTGACGGCGCTCGGCGTCGCACTTATCTATGTGATAGCGCGGCGTCCGGCGCCGGCTACTTGATCCGCGAATCCATCTGCTTACGGAAGGTGTCCCCGTAGGGCGGTCGGAACAGCTTGATAATTTCGCTGCCGGTCTGGCGGTAGACCGCCTTCTTGTGACTGAATTCAAGGAAACCGTCGCGGCCGTGATAGGCGCCCATGCCTGAAGGGCCAATCCCGCCAAAGGGCAAGTCTTCCTGGGCGTTGTGGAAGATGACATCATTGACCGTCACGCCGCCGGATGTCGTCGAGGACACAACCTGCTTCTCCTCTGCGCGGTCCGACCCGAAATAATAAAGGCCGAGGGGCCGGTCGCGTTCGTTCACATATGCGATGGCCTCGTCCATGGAGCGATAGGGTTTGACCGGCAGGATCGGCCCAAAAATCTCGTCCTGCATAACGTCCATATCGTCGCTCGGATTGAGAACAATCGTCGGCACCATCTTGCGATGGGGCTGCTGGGAAAAATCCTCAGACTGCGGATTGAGTTCGACAAGTTCGGCGCCCTTGCCTTTCGCGTCTTCAAGATAGCCCTGCAAACGGTCATAATGGCGCTGATTGACGATCGATGTGTAATCGTCATTGTCCTTGAGGCCTTCGGGAAACATCGTCGCGACCGCGGCCCGCGAAGCGTCAACGAACGCGCCGACGTTCTTCGCCGGCGACAATACATAGTCCGGCGCAAGGCAAATCTGGCCGGCGTTCAAGGTCTTGCCCGCCATCACCCGCGCGGCCGCCTTTTCCATGTCAGCGGATTCCCCCAAAATCGCCGGCGATTTTCCGCCAAGCTCAAGCGTCAGCGGCACGAGGTTATCCGCCGCCGCGCGCATGATGTGTTTCGCAATGGAGCCGGCGCCGGTGAACAGAATGTGATCAAAGGGCAGTTTCGTGAACGCGGCGCCGACCTCCGGCCCGCCGGTGACGACGCTCGCTTCGTCCACGTCGAAACTTTCGGCAAACACCTCCTGCATCAGCGCCGAGGTTCGCTCGGTGAATTCCGACGGCTTGATCATCACGCGGTTGCCGGCCGCGAGAACGCCTGCGAGCGGGGTAAACACCATGCCGACCGGGAAATTCCACGGCGCAATCAGCCCGACGACGCCTTTGGGCTGAAACTCGACGCGCGACGATCCGCCAAGCAGGTTAAGCGGGAAGTCGGTCTTGCGGCGCTCCGGCGCCATCCATCGTTTCAGATTGTCCCGCGCATGTTTCAGCGCGCCGATGGACACCGCCGTATCGGCGACGTCTGTCGTGTCCTTTGAACGGTGCCCGAAATCCGCCGCCACCGCCGCCGACAATTCGCGACGGTGTTTCACCAATAAGCCAATCGCGCGTTCGAGCCTGTCCCGGCGCAACGCCAGCGACGGCGCGCCGTCCCGCAATTGCGCGGCCTTTTGCCGGCTTAACGTTTCCGCCATCGCGCCCGCATCAGCGCCGTTCATTTCAGCCATATCGAAGCTCCGTCGCATGTTCGGCAATCGCGATCACCGGCTGGGCATTCGCGCACCGTTGAGGTACACGGAACGCCAAACCGAAAGCAACGCCGTCAAGCAGCGGAGAGACCCATTGCCGGGATTATATTTTGAAGAATTCGACGTCGGGCGCGTATTCAAACATGCGCTTCACAGGACGATCACGGAAGCTGACAACACATTCTTCTCGGCGATGACGCACAATCCGGCAGCGCTCCATCTCGACGAGGAATATTGTAAGGAACATTCGCAATATAAGACCCGTGTTGTGAACAGTTGCCTCACTCTAAGCTTCATGGTCGGCATCAGCGTCGGCGATACGACCCTTGGCACCACGGTCGCCAATCTCGGCTGGGACGAGGTCAAGTTCCCGCATCCGCTCTTTCACGGCGACACGATCCGCATCGAGACGGAAGTCAAAGAAGTGCGCGAAAGCAAGTCGCGTCCCAACAACGGCATCGTCATTTTCGAACACCGCGCCTACAATCAGGACGAAAAGCTTGTGGGCGTCTGCAAGCGCTCCGCGCTCATGTTGCGCAAGCCAAAGGCGTAAGCAATGCATCGCTCGCTCCTTTTTGTCCCCGGCGACAGCGACAAGAAAATCGCAAAGTCTGAATCCGTTCCCGCCGATCTCATTATCTTCGACCTGGAAGACGCAGTCGCTGCGCCCGCCCGGCCCGATGCGCGATTGCGCGTCAGGAACTATCTTGGCGCCAAGCGCAAGCGCAGCGCATCGCTCTTTGTTCGCATCAATCCGCTCGACACTGACGATGCGGCGCAGGACCTTGCCGTCGTCATGGCCGGCGCGCCGGACGGCATTGTCCTGCCGAAGGCTCACGCCCCCGGCGATATTCAGACGCTGGAAACCATGCTCGATGAGGCGGAAAAAGCAGCGGGGCTTTCGCCCGGCGCAACGCGCATCCTGCCCGTCGCAACGGAAACCCCCGCGGCGCTCTTCTCCCTTGGCGAATACCGGCATGTGGCGTCCCGCCTTGCCGGTTTGACCTGGGGCGCGGAAGATTTGAGCGCCGCCATTGGCGCCATCAACAAGCATGGCGACGCATCGGAGTGGAGCCATCCGTTTGAACTCGCCCGATCTTTGTGCCTTTTTGCCGCGTCGGCCGCCGGCGCTCCAGCCATCGATACGCTCTATGCGGACTTTCGTGATATGGACGGTCTCACGGCCTCAGCAACGCGGGCGCGGCGCGACGGCTTTACCGGCAAGCTCGCCATTCACCCGGCGCAGGTTGAAACGATCAACGCCGCCTTTACGCCGTCATCTGAAGAAATCGACGAGGCCAACGCCATCATCGACTTGTTCGCTGCGAACCCGGACGCCGGCGCCCTATCGTATAAGGGGCGCATGGTGGACATGCCGCATCTTGTGCAGGCGAAGAAAATCATCGCGCTGGCGAAGAAGGCCCAGTAAATTTTAGCCGACCTAAGCCAGCGACTTCATGTCGATGACAAAGCGGTATTTCACATCCGCTTTCACGACGCGGTCCCAAGCAGCGTTGATGTCCTGAATGTTCACCATCTCCACATCGGCGACGATATTATGTTCGCCGCAGAAATCGAGCATCTCCTGCGTTTCCTTGATGCCGCCGATCCCCGAGCCGGCGACGCGGCGCCGATTGGCGAGCAATAGCCCCGCGTGAAATCCCGGCATCGGTTCAATGGCGCCGACCATGACCATCGTTCCGTTGCGCGCCAGGAGCCCCATGTAAGGATTCATCTGGTGCGCGACAGGAACCGTGTTGAGCAGAAAATCGAAACGCCCGCGCGCGGCTTTCATCTGCGCCTTGTCCGTTGACAGCAACACATCATGCGCTCCAAGCGAGCGCGCATCCTCGCCCTTTTGCGGCGACGTTGTAATCATCGTCACATGGGCGCCAAGGGCGTTCGCGAATTTCACGCCCATATGGCCGAGCCCGCCAAGGCCGATGACGCCCACCTTGTCGCCTTTGCCGACCTTCCAGTGGGCGAGCGGCGACCAGGTCGTGATGCCGGCGCATAGAAGCGGCGCAACAGCCTTTTCTTCAAGACTATCTGGAATTTTCAGGACGAATTTGTCGCGCACGACGATATGTTTTGAGTACCCGCCATGGGTCGGGCCGTCGAGATGCGGATCGGCGCTGCCATAGGTCATGACGGCGCCGCGTTCGCAATATTGTTCGTCCCCGTCGTCACAGGCGCTGCATTGAAGGCAGGCGTCAACCATGCACCCGACGCCGACAAGATCGCCTTGCCTGAACCCGGCAACATCCGCGCCGACTTTCGTAACGCGCCCGATAATTTCATGACCGGGCACGCAAGGATAGCGCGCATTGCCCCATTCGTTGCGCGCTGTGTGAATGTCGCTGTGGCAAACACCGCAATAGGTAATGTCAATCGCGACATCGTCTGCGCGCAGCGCGCGGCGTTCGATCGATACCGGCTCCAGCGGCGTGTCGGCGCCGTGGGCGGCATATGCAGAAACGTTCATGAAAAACCTTCTTACGTATTTGTCAGACCGGGACGGCGGTTGTCTGTTTCACTTCGCGAAGCGCAATGGACGAGCGAACATGACTGACGCCTTTCAGCTCGAACAGAAAGGTCTGAATGAAGCGCTCATAGTCGTCAATGTCTTTCGCCACGACGCGCAGCGTGTAGTCGGAATCGCCGGTCGTCATATAACAGTCCAGAACCTCCGGCCGGCTCAGGATCTTCTGCTCAATTTTCTGAATGAGCTCCTTGTGCTGACGTTCAATCGTCAGATGCACGAAAGCGCAGACATGATACCCCGCCTTGCGCCGGTCGATTTCCGCGCGATAGCCGCGCACATAACCAGTCTCTTCGAGGCTTTTCAGCCTTCGCCAGCAAGTTGCCGGCGAACCGTGCCCCGTCTCGTCGGCGAGATCCTGCGCGGAGAGTTTCCCCTTGGTCTGGACGGCGCGTAAAATCCGCCGGTCGACGTCGTCGAGGTCTGTGGACATGGGAAAAACCTTTGCATGGCTTGTGATACGATATTATCATAAGTTGCAAAAATTGATATGATTATTTCATATTTTCAGGATTTTTTGCTCGGTTCCGCAGGTTTTTGCGACGCGTCCGCGGTAATTTCCGCAAAACCAAGGAAGTATCGATGTCTGACGCCGCCCTCGCCGCCAATTCTGCGCCTAACCTTGACGATTATGCGCTGAACGACCGCTATCGCCGCCAGACGGGCCGCGTTTTCCTGACGGGCACGCAGGCGCTGGTCGCAATCCTTCTGATGCAGCGGCGCATGGACGAGCGGGCCGGCCTCAACACCGCCGGCTTCGTATCCGGCTATCGCGGCTCTCCTCTCGGCGCCGTCGATCAGGCCATGTGGGGCGCCAAGAAATTTCTCGCCGACGCGGAGATCAAGTTCCTGCCGGCGATCAATGAAGACCTTGCCGCCACCGCCGTGCTCGGCACGCAGCAGGTCGAGATCGAGAAAACCAAAACCGTAGATGGTGTTTTTTCCATGTGGTATGGCAAGGGCCCCGGCGTCGACCGCGCCGGCGATGCGCTGAAACATGGCAACGCATACGGATCATCGCCCCATGGGGGCGTTCTTGTTGTCGCCGGCGACGATCATGGCTGCGTCTCGTCTTCCATGTCGCACCAGTCCGACGTCGCCTTCATGGCCTATTACATGCCGACGATTAACCCGGCGAGCATCGGCGAATATATCGAGTTCGGCCTTTGGGGGTACGCCGCGTCGCGATACTCCGGCATGTGGGTCGGCTTCAAGGCGATTTCCGAAGCGGTGGAAAGCGCGGCCTCCATGGAGTTGCCGGCATTGCCCGACTTCAAGACGCCTGATGACTTCGCGCCGCCGCCGGGGGGCTTGAATTTTCGCTGGCCGGACCTGCCGGGCATGCAAATCGAAACGCGCATGCGCGCCAAGAAAGACGCAATCCGCGCCTTCGCCCGCGCCAACCCGATCGACAAAGTAATCTGGCCGAGCCCGAAGGCGAAATTCGGCATTGTCACCACCGGCAAGGCGCATTTCGACGTGCTGGAAGCCCTCGCCCGCCTCGGCATTGACGAAGCGCGCGCGCAGAAAATCGGCATCGAGATATACAAAGTCGGCCTTGTCTGGCCCCTCGAAACCGACGGCGCCGAACGCTTCATGGCCGGCAAGGAAGAAGTGCTGGTGATCGAGGAAAAGCGCGGCATCATCGAAAGTCAGCTTAAAGAATATATCTATGATCGCGCGGTCAAGAAGCCGAACCACATTCTCGGCAAACATGATGAAGACGGCGATGCGCTCATTTCCTGGGTCGATGAACTGACGCCGTCCATGCTGGCGCCCATTCTCGCTCGCCGCCTGTCGCGCACATTCCGGAAGCTTGATTTCGGCGAGAAGCTCGCCGGTCTCGCTCGCGCCGAATCCGGCGTTGTCGATGCGCCAGGCGGCGCCGCGCGCGTTCCCTATTTCTGTTCCGGCTGCCCGCACAACACGTCGACAAAAGTGCCGGACGGCAGCCGCGCGCTCGCCGGCATCGGCTGTCACTTCATGGCGTCATGGATGAACCGCGATACGTCAGACCTCATCCAGATGGGCGGCGAAGGCGTCAACTGGACGTCGAAGTCGATGTTCCTCTCCGACAAACACATCTTCCAGAATCTCGGCGACGGCACCTATTTCCACTCCGGCTATATGGCGATCCGTCAGGCGGTCGCTGCGGGCGCGCACATCACCTATAAGATTCTCTTTAACGACGCGGTCGCCATGACCGGCGGCCAGCCTGTCGACGGTCAGGCCACCGTCCCGCAGATCGCCGCGCAGTTGATTGCCGAAGGCGTCGAACGGGTCGCCGTCCTCTCCGACGATCCCGAACGCACCGAAAGCTACGGCGCCTATCCGGCCGGCATTTCCGTTCAGCACCGTGACGATCTCGACGCCGTGCAGCGCGAATTGCGCGACATTCAAGGCGTTACGGCGCTCATTTACGACCAGACCTGCGCGGCGGAAAAACGCCGCCGTCGCAAGCGCGGTACATATCCCGACCCGGCAAAACGCGTTTTTATCAACGATCTTGTCTGCGAAGGCTGCGGCGATTGTTCGGACCAGTCCAATTGCCTGTCGATTGTGCCGAAAGAAACGAAATTCGGCCGTAAGCGGATGATCGACCAGTCGTCTTGCAACAAGGACTATTCCTGCGTCAAAGGGTTCTGCCCGAGTTTCGTGACGGTTGAGGGCGGCGAATTGCGCAAGCCCGAACCGCGCGCCCTCGGCGATGATCTTGAGGCCCTGCTCGCCGACCTGCCGGCGCCGTACCTTCCGTCCATTGACCGCGCGTATGACCTTTTAATCGGCGGCGTCGGCGGCACCGGCGTCGTCACCATCGGCGCCATCGCCACCATGGCCGCGCATCTTGAAGGCAAAGGCGCCAGCGTGCTCGATTTCATGGGGTTCGCGCAGAAAGGCGGGACGGTCCTTTCCTATGTGCGGCTCGGGCAGTCGCCCGACGATCTCAACCAGGTGCGCATCGATATCGGCGAGGCCGAAGCCATGATCGCCTGCGACCTCGTGGTCGGGACGGATGCGCGTGCTTTACGCGTCATGAAGCTCGGGCGCACCTGCGCCATCGCCAATATGGACGTTATTCCGACGGCGGACTTTATCCGGGACCGCAATGTGGATTTCCAGTCGCACCTTCGCCTCAAGACCATCAGGGACGCCTGCGGCGACGACAATGTGGACGCCCTTGACGCCAACACAATCGCCTGGCGCCTGATGGGCGATCTCGTCTTTTCGAACATGCTGCTATTCGGTTTCGCCTGGCAGCGCGGCCTTGCGCCCCTGTCGTTCGAAGCGATCGATCGCGCGATTGAATTGAACGGCGTCGCTATTGAGAAAAACAAACGCGCCTTCGCTATCGGCCGCGCCGCCGCGATTAACGCAGAGATTGTTCACCGCGCCGCCGGATTGTCAGCGGAAGAAACACCGAAAGATGTTTCCATCGATGATCTTTTGAACGACCGCGTCGCCTTCCTCAGCGACTATCAGAACAGCGCGTATGCGGATGACTATCGGGCGTTTGTCGAAAAGATCCGGGAACAAGCCGGCAATGTATCGGGCGGCGACCGTTTTGCCGCCGCGGTCGCACGCTATCTCTTCAAGCTCATGGCCTACAAGGACGAATATGAAGTGGCGCGGCTCTATACGGACAGTACCTTCAAAAAGAAGATCGCGGCGACGTTCGCTGGCGACTACAAGCTGAAATTTCACCTGGCGCCGCCCATTCTCAATCGCGAGACAGACGCCGACGGGCGCCCGAAGAAATCGACCTTCGGCCCGTGGATGATGCGCAGTTTCTGGGTGCTATCCAAGCTGAAGTTTCTGCGCGGGACCGCATTCGATCCGTTCGGCCGGACAGAAGAACGCCGCATGGAGCGCCGTCTCATTGCGGACTATCGCGCGCGGATCGAAACCATTGCTGCGCAGCTCTCATCGGACAATCTGAACGCAGGCGTTGCCCTCGCCGAATGGCCGGACCAGATCCGCGGCTACGGGCCGGTGAAGGAGAAGTCCGTGAAAGAGGCCGAAGCGAAATTGCCGTTGCTTATGAAGACGTTTGAGGGTGCGCGTTCTGCGGCGGACGCGGCTTGAGCAGCCCACATTCGAGGTTAATTCATTCGTCCGCTCACTCCCGCGAAGGCGGGAGTCCATTCAAACGTATTATTCATTGCGATACGGAGTGTAGCCGCCTTGCTGGATTCCCGCCTTCGCGGGAATAGTCGGGATACGAGATAGCCTATGAAATAAACCGGCTCATGAGTGCGCCAGCAGTTTCTTCCCACCTGACCAACAATTCCGCATTCGAGCGTTGCCGGAGCCCGAACTTTTTCAGCAAAGAGAACCGTTCTGACTCTTTCGCACCGAAACTCGTCGCGACGCGGGGGCGCCAGTATTCGAAGGATGACTTCAACTCGGACCGGTCCGCGCCCGTTTCCAGAAGACGCGCGACGCCTTCTTCGCCGAGTTCCTTGTGGCGTCGCTCGCGCGGCAAGATTTCCGCAAAGGCGTTCGCCAGCGGCTGATAGGACGCGTTGGCGAGCTCCTCAAGCTGAATCACCGTCGCGTGGCCCATCAGCACATTCATCACAACCGCATCGGCCCAGCTCACAAACGGATACCAGAAGACATTGAGGCGCATGTCGCCGCCCTGCCGCGCGGCGCCGATATCGGCGTTGCGTTCGAGCCGTTCTGTCCACGGATGAAGCGCCATATACCGGTCCGTATTGGCGCCGAACTCGCCCATAATCTTGAGCACCCGCTCAGCATGATCGTGTTTTTCAAGAACAATACGCGAGGCGGCGATCCGCTCTTTCACGCCCGGGCCCCAATTGATGCAATCGGCGAAACCGGCGGCGCCGGCGAGTTCGGAGTCAACGAAACTCGCCATAATCCCCATCAGCTCTGCGCGATAACGCGGCGGCGCATTGTCTGGTACGGAAAGCTTCCCGCCCTTTTCAAGATAGCCCAGAATACCTGTTGGTCCGGTCATCAGCGCCTACTGGTCGTAATCCACGACAATTTTATCCGTTCGCGGATAGCTTTGACAGGTCAGGATATAGCCGCGCTCCACTTCGTAATCTTCCAGCGCATAATTGGCTTCCATATCCGCCTCGCCTTCGATGATTTTCGCCCGGCATGTGGAACAGACGCCGGCCTTGCACGCATAGGGCGCGTCAATATCCGCAGCGAGCGCGGCTTCAAGTACAGACTGCTCACCCTTGTCGATGGCGCATTCGCGCGCGGCGCCATCGAGGATGATCGTCGCGCTGGCCTGTGCGCCGGACTGCGCGCCCGACGCGGCGACTAGTTTCTTGGCGCGGCCCGGTTTCGCACTGGCAAAAAGCTCGAACTTGATGGCGCGCTCGTCCATGCCCTGCGCTTTCAACGCATCGGCGACCGCAAGCATCATCGGTTCAGGTCCGCAAATGAACGCAAGGTCCGCATTTTTCGCATCGACCCAGCGCTCGAACAGCGCGTCGCATTTTTCACGGGTCAAACGGCCGGAAAACAGATCTATATCGGCCTCGTTTTCGAGAATATGCACGATGCTAAGCCGGCCCATATAGTTGTTTTTGAGGTCCTCAAGTTCCTCGCGGAACATGATCGCGCTCGATGCGCGGTTTCCGTAAACCAGCGTAAACGTCGATTGCGGTTCGACTTCCATCACCGTCTTGATGAGGCTCACCATGGGCGTGATGCCGGAGCCGCCGGCGAAACCGAGATATTGCCGCGCCGCGTCCGGCTTCAACGGCGCATGGAAGTTCCCCATGGGCGCCATGGCCTCAATGGTCTCGCCGACAGCCAGCTCATCATTGGCCCAGCTTGAAAACCAGCCGTCCTCAACCTTTTTAATTCCCACACGAAGGACGCCGTCATTGACGCCGGCGCAGATCGAGTAAGAGCGCCGCATTTCCTCGCCGTCGAACTTGCGGCGGAAGGTGAGGTATTGGCCCTGAATAAACTGAAACGCGTCTGCCGCGTCATCAGGCGGGGACAGGGTCAGGACAACGGAGTCGCGCGTATCGCGTTTGATATCCGTAACAGTCAGCGGATAGAATTGCGCCATTGCTCAGAAACTCTTGAAATAGTCGAAGGGCTCAAGGCATGATTTGCAGCGCCAGCTCGCCTTGCACGGCGTTGAGCCATAGCGGCTGACTTCTTCCGTCTTTTCCGACCCGCACTGGGGGCACGCGACGGTTGGCGACGCCTTCATCATGCCGGCGCAGCTTGCGTTTTGCGGCGGCGCGATGCCGTAGGCTTTCAGCTTGTCGCGGCCTGCATCGCTAATCCAGTCCGTGGTCCAGGCTGGCGCGATCTGCGTTTCGATGCGAACCTTATCGACGCCCTTGCGCCGGATCGCCTCTTCCACTTCGAACGAAATCACCGCCGTCGCCGGACAGCCCGAATAGGTCGGCGTGACCGTAACGACCAGCGTATCGTCGTGCCACGCAACATTGCGGATAATGCCGAGATCGACGACGGAAATAACGGGAATCTCCGGGTCCGGGACGTCGGCGAGCCAGCGATAAATTTCAGCAATATCAGGCGACCAGTGGCCCACCTCCCCCTTGCGGGGAGGTCGAAGGCGCGAAGCGTCTTCGGGTGGGGGGCGATGCGACTCCATCGAATGAATGTGATGTCGGTCATTTTGCTTTCCCCCACCCGAAATTTGCTGGCGCAAATTTCGACCTCCCCTCAAGGGGGGGGTAGGGTCCGCGGAGGGATCAACCGCGCTCACCACGTCGCTCCCGGATAGGCCCGCTGCAGCCATTGCATGTCGCTAAGAATGTAGCCGAGCTCTTCGGAGTGCATACCGGTCTTGCCGCCCTTGCGCGTCGCGGCTTCCGGCGCGGCGAGCGTCGCCTGCGCGAGCGTGCGCGCCATATAGTCCTTATACTGACCGGATAGCTCCGCAAGGTCCGGCGCGATCGCCGCCGCTGCAAGCGCATTATCGGTCTCGTCGGGCGTCGTCAGCTCGCCGGCGAAGGGATAGAGCAAATCAAGGGCCGCCTGCATTTTCCCGTGGCTTTCGTTGGAACCGTCCCCAAGGCGCACAACGAGATCTTCGGAGCGCTCCAGATGATACGCCGCCTCCTTCGCAGATTTTTCCGCGATCTCCGCAACGCGCTTGTCAGCCGACGCTTTAAGCGCCGTCAGCATCGGGAAATGCCAGGCGTCAAACAGGAACTGGCGCATCAGCGTCTGGCCGTAATCGCCATTGGGCTGTTCGACGAGCAACGCATTTCGGAAGCCGCGCGCATCGCGCCGGAACGCCAGTGCGTCAGCAGTTTCACCGGCGCCAAGATCAGCCGCGAGACCAAGCCAGAGTTTCGTCTGCCCGATAAGGTCGAGCGCGGTATTCGCGAGCGCAATATCCTCTTCCAGGATCGGCGCATGGCCGCACCAGGCGGAGACGCGCTGGCCGAGGATGAGCGCATTGTCGCCCATACGCAGCGCCAATTCGCGAACAAGACTGTCGTTCGTTCCCGCCATTACATTTTTCCAACTTCATCGGGAATATCGAAGAAGGTCGGGTGGCGATAGACCTTCGAGTTTGAAGGCTCGTAAAGCGGCTCCTTGTCGCCGGGCGCCGAGGCGGTAATGTCTTTGGACTGAACAACCCAGATGGAGACCCCTTCATTGCGGCGGGTGTAGACGTCGCGGGCGTTCTTCACCGCAATCTCTGCGTCCGGCGCATGGAGCGAGCCCACATGGCGATGGGACAGGCCGTGCTGCCCGCGGATAAAGACTTCCCAAAGCGGCCATTCTTTTGACATTAAATTACCTCGACTTGCGAAAGTACGATGTAAAGAAACCCAGCAAACAAAAAAACTGGTGCAGCTATCGATGGCAACCAACCAGCTTTCAACTTGTGCATGGAAAAGCCATGCAAAAGTAGGGTTGCCGATCCGAGCGCAACCCCTAAAAAGAGTTGCTGATTACTTACGATCATGCCGATGATGAGCGCAAAGGCAGCAAAAAGGGCAGAAGTTACTCGCAACACCATATTCATATTGCCTTCACTCCGCCGCCATGGCGCGCGTTTCGCGCTTTTTTGCATGGGCCATCAGCCCCTCACGGAACCATGCGCCGTCACTCCAGGCTTTCTGGCGCGCGCCTAGTCGCTCTTTATTGCATGGGCCGTTGCCTTTCAGCACCTCGTAGAACTCGTTCCAGTCCAGCGCGCCGAAATCATAGTGGCCGCGATCCTCGTTCCATTTCAGGTCCGGGTCGGGCACGGTGAGGCCCAGATACTCCGCCTGCGGAACGGTCTCATCGACAAACTTCTGACGCAGCTCGTCATTCGTATTCATCTTGATCTTCCACGCCATGGATTGCGCCGAGTGAACCGACTCCGCGTCCGGGGGCCCGAACATCATCAGCGACGGATGCCACCAGCGGTTCAGCGCATCCTGCGCCATCGCCTTTTGCTCATCCGTGCCGGCGCAAAGCTTCATCATGATGTCGTAGCCCTGTCGCTGATGAAAACTTTCCTCCTTGCAGACGCGGATCATGGCGCGGCTATAGGGCCCGTAGGAGCAGCGCTGGATCGGCACCTGGTTCATGATCGCCGCGCCGTCGACAAGCCAGCCAATGGCGCCGATATCGGCCCAGGTCAGCGTCGGGTAATTAAAGATCGAGGAATATTTCGCCTTGCCGGAAAGCAATTGCTCCGTCATCTGATCGCGCGATATGCCGAGCGTTTCCGCCGCGCAGTAAAGATAAAGCCCGTGGCCCGCCTCGTCCTGCACTTTCGCGAGTAGGATCGCCTTGCGGTCCAGCGTCGGCGCCCGGGTGATCCAGTTGCCTTCCGGCAATTGCCCGACAATTTCTGAATGAGCGTGCTGGGAGATCTGCCGGATCAGCGTCTTGCGATAGCCCTCCGGCATCCATTCCTTCGGTTCAATCTTGATATCGGCGTCGATCTTTTCCTGAAAAGCGCGTTCGTCCGGGTCCATCTCATCAAGGGATTTGACGCCCTTGCCGGTGGATTTCACTTCCTGTGCGTACATCGACAATCTCCCTGAACGCTGTAGCGCCGATCTTAGCCTATTTCAGTGTGTTTTATAATAAACCGACCGGTCGGTCAATATATGGAGTCTCCGGTCGAATGCGCTGTTTTTGTTGAGTTTCTCCCGTCAAACCCGCTCAACAATACTCGCGATCCCCTGCCCGACGCCGATGCACATGGCGCAGAGCGCGTATTTCGCCTTGCGCCGTTGCAGCTCTTCGGTCGCGGTCTGAACGAGGCGCGCGCCGGACATGCCAAGCGGATGGCCGAGAGCGATGGCGCCGCCATTGGGGTTCACGTGATCTGCGTTGTCGGGAAGACCAAGCTCGCGCAACGTCGCCAGCGATTGCGAGGCGAAGGCTTCGTTGATCTCGATAACGTCCATGGCGCCGACGGAAAGACCGGCTTTGGCGAGCACCGCTTTCGACGCCGGGGCCGGGCCGATGCCCATGATCCGAGGGGAAACGCCGACGACGGCGCCGGCGACAAATCGCCCGCGCGGCGTCAGCCCATATTTTTTCACCGCCGCTTCGGACGCGACAATCATCGCCGCTGCGCCGTCATTGACGCCCGATGCATTGCCCGCGGTGATGACGCCGTCTTTCTTCACAAACGCCTTGAGGCTTGAGAGTTTTTCGAGCGTCGTCTCGCGCGGATGTTCGTCCCTGTCGACGGTATTCGGATCGCCCTTGCGTTGCGGGATTGTCACGGCGACGATTTCCGCATCGAGGCGGCCGTTTTTCTGCGCATTCGCCGCACGCTGTTGCGAACGAAACGCGAAGGCGTCCTGGTCCTCGCGCGAGACCGCGAAGTCTTCCGCGACATTTTCCGCCGTCTCCGGCATGGAATCGATCCCGTACTGAGCTTTCAAGACCGGATTGACGAAACGCCAGCCAATGGTTGTGTCAAACACTTCCGCGCTGCGCGAAAACGCCGTCTCCGCCTTGCCCATCACAAAAGGCGCCCGCGACATTGACTCAACGCCGCCGGCGACAATAAGATCCGCCTCGCCGGCCTTGATCGCGCGCGCCGCGATGGTCACCGCATCCATGCCTGACCCGCAGAGCCGGTTCACTGTCGCGCCCGGCGCGCTTTCGCCAAGCCCCGCGAGCAGCGCCGCCATGCGCGCCACATTGCGGTTATCCTCGCCCGCCTGATTGGCGCAGCCGTAGATGACGTCGTCCACCGCATCCCAGTCGACGCCGCTGTTGCGCTCTTTCAATGCGCGCATGGGGATCGCGGCGAGATCGTCAGCGCGCACAGACGACAGCGCGCCGCCATAACGGCCAATCGGCGTGCGCACGGCGTCGCAAATGAAAGCGTCAGTCATTATATTTCCTCATATCTCTTGGACTTTACTAAATTTGAGAACGCACCACACAACCCGCGCACTCCCGCGAAGGCGGGAGTCCATTCGTACGAAAATTGTCGCGCCACTGGCGCGGCAAGTGTCCTTTGCTGGATTCCCGCCTTCGCGGGAATGATCGGTGAGAGGAAAAGCCTGCATTCGCTCCTATTCCTCTTCCTCAATCACCTTGCCGCCGCCGGTGCGCGACAGGCCTTGAAACACCGCGACCACGCGACCGTCATCGGCGCTAACGCGCACGGTGTAAACACCGCTGCGGCCGGCAACGCTTTCCTCTCGCGCTTCCGCTGTCAGCGTCTCGCCCTTCTCCACTTTTGAGAGAAATGAAATCGAGGCCCCTTGCGCGAACGTCACGATATTGCGCGAATTGCAGGCCCAGGCGAACGCCGTATCAGCCAGCAAAAAAATTGCGCCGCCATGGGCGACGCCGTGGCCGTTCAACATTTCGTCCCGGATTTTCATTGCGGCGGTCGCGCGCCCATCTCCGGCGTCGACCAGCGTAACGCCCCATGCGGCGGATGTTTTCTCCTCGCCATGCATATGCGCTGCGATCTTTTTCGCCGTCGCATCGGACATCAGATTTTCCTCCCGGCGCCCACAGAATTGACCGACCGGCCATTCAATTATATGAACGTCTCGTTTCGTTCAATCGATTTTTGCTGACACATTTATCATGCGCGGTCCCAGATGAGCTACAACACCATCAAGTTTGATATTTCCGGCGGCGCGGCGCGCCTCACGCTTAACCGGCCGGACAGGCTCAACAGCTTCACCGTCGAAATGCACGAAGAAGTGCGCGACGCCCTGGACAAGGTCGAGGCGGACGCATCCGTGCGCACGCTGTTCCTCACCGGCGCGGGGCGTGGGTTTTGCGCCGGGCAGGATCTCTCGGACCGGGCCGTGGCGCCGGGAAGCGACGCGGTCGATCTTGGCGAATCCGTTGAAAAGCGATACAACCCGTTAATCCGTACCCTGACGTCCTTGCCGATGCCCGTCGTTTGCGCGGTCAACGGCGTCGCGGCGGGCGCCGGCGCGTCGATTGCCTTCGCTTGCGACATAGTCATTGCGGCGAAGAGCGCAAAATTCATTATGTCCTTCGCCAATATCGGTCTCGTGCCCGATTCCGGCGGATCATGGGCGATGCCCCGTCTTGTCGGTCAGGCGCGCGCGCTCGGCATGGCGCTCACCGGCGAGCCGGTGTCGGCGGAAAAAGCCGCGGACTGGGGCCTCGTCTGGAAATGCGTTGACGACGATCAGCTAGCGGATGAAACGAACGCTCTTATCGAAAAATTCGCGTCCGCCCCCACCCGCGGGCTTGCCGAAACAAAGAAACTGATCCGCGGCGCTTTCTCGCGCCCGCTTGACGAACAGCTCGACCTGGAGCGCGACCAGATGCGCGCGCTTGGGGCAAGCGACGACTACAAGGAAGGCGTCGACGCCTTCATGAACAAGCGCAAACCGAATTTTACCGGACAATAAATTTTTGAGGAGACCGTCATGACCGCTCGCCAACTCGAAAACTACGCCTACGACAAATGGATCAAGGGCGACGGCGCGCTTGCGGAAATTCCATCGGCCGTCACCAATGACATCGTCGCGACGACGTCTTCCAGCGGCCTTGATTTCAAGGCCATGGCGGACCACGCGCGAAACGTCGGCGGGCCGGCCTTGCGCAAGATGACCTTTACGGACCGCGCCAATATGGTCAAAGCCCTTGGGCTCGCCGTTATGGAGCGGAAGGAAGAACTTTACGCCCTCAACAGCCACACCGGCGCAACGCGCCGCGACGGCTGGATCGATATTGAAGGCGGCGCCGGCACGTTTCTGTCCATTGCATCGAAATCGAAACGCGAACTGCCCAACGACACGATCATTCTCGACGGCGCCCTTGAGCAGATCTCCAAGGGCGGCACCTTTATGGCGCAGCATGTCTACACATCCATGCGCGGCGTCGCCGTTCACATTAACGCGTTCAATTTCCCCGTCTGGGGCATGATGGAAAAACTGGCGCCGACGCTGATCGCCGGCATGCCGGCGATTGTGAAACCGGCGACGGCGACCGCCTATCTCGCGGAAGCGGCGTTTCGCGTCATGATCGAAACAGGCCTCCTGCCCGACGGCGCGGTGCAATTCGTCGCCGGCTCCACCGGCGACCTCCTCGACCATCTCGGCGGACAGGATGTCGTCTCATTCACCGGCTCGGCGCAGACCGCTTCGAAACTGAAAAGCCATCCGACCATCATTCGCGAGTCCGTGCGCTTCGTGGCCGAACAGGACTCGCTCAATGCTTCCATGCTCGGGCCTGATGCAACCGAAGGCTCGCCCGAGTTCGATCTCTTCATCAAGGAAGTCGCCAATGAAATGACGGTGAAAGCGGGTCAGAAATGCACCGCCATTCGCCGCGCCATGGTCCCCGCCGCCATGCTCGACGCGGCGCAGGACGCCCTTTCCGAACGACTCGGCAAGACCACCATTGGCGACCCGGACCTAGACGGGGTGCGCATGGGCGCCGTCGTTTCCCAGTCGCAACGTGAAGACGTGCGCGAAAAAGTGGCGACGCTTTCAAGCGAGGCGAAAGTCGTTTTCGGCGACCCGAACGCAGCGGATATTCTCGGCGACAATGCCCAAGGGGGCGCATTCCTGTCGCCGGTGCTTTTGCGGTGCGATGATCCGTGGACGGCGAAATATGTGCACGAGGTTGAGGCCTTCGGGCCCGTTTCAACGCTGATGCCGTACAAGAATTTCGACGATGCTATTGACCTCTGCAATCGCGGCGGCGGCTCGCTGGTGATGTCGCTTTTCACTCACGATCCGCAGATCGCCCGCGAGGTCGTGCGCAACACCGGCGCCTATCACGGGCGCATCGCTATCATCAATCGCGACAGCGCCAAAGAATCGACCGGCCACGGTTCGCCCCTCCCCGTCCTCGTTCACGGCGGACCAGGCCGCGCCGGCGGCGGCGAGGAAATGGGCGGCGTGCGCGGCGTAAAACACTACATGCAACGCACCGCCGTGCAGGGCTCGCCCGAGATTCTCGCGGGCGTTACCGGCGTATGGCAGGCGGGCGCTGCGACGGAAACGAAAGCGCCCCATCCTTTCCGGTACAGTTTCAACGAACTTGAAATCGGCAAAACGATCGAGACCGAACCGCGCACGATTACGCTGGAAGACATCGAACATTTCGCCGAGTTCACCGGCGACAACTTTTACGCCCATATGGACGAGGCGTCGGCGGAAGCAAATCCTTTCTTCCCGGGACGCGTCGCCCATGGCTATCTCATTGTGTCGTTTGCGGCGGGGCTCTTTGTCGATCCGGCGCCGGGTCCGGTGCTCGCCAATTACGGCCTCGACGAGTTGCGATTTTTAAAACCGGTCTCGCCCGGCGATGCGATCAAGGTGCGCCTCACCGCGAAAACGAAGAAGAAACGCAATGACGAATATGGCGAAGTTCGCTGGGACGTCCTCGTCACCAATCAGGACGGGGAAGCGGCCGCGACCTACGAACTTCTCACCATGAACGCCATCACCGACTGACCAGCGCGGCCGGGAAGGAGCCTTGCATCATGGCGCGAACGCAAGCCGCCGACTACGACGCGAAGCGCGACGCTATCACCGAACAGGCGGCGCAATTATTTGCGCGCAGAGGGTTCGCCGGCGCATCGCTTTCGGAATTGGCGGAGAAATGCCAGGTCTCAAAGTCGCTGATCTATCATTACTACGCGTCGAAGGAAGCGATCCTCTACGACGTCATGATCGATCATATTGACGAGCTTCTCGGCGCCGTCGAAGCCGCAGCCGGCGGCAACACGTCGCCAGCCGAGGCGTTCCGTAAGCTGACGAAAGAGCTGTTGCGCCACTATGTGGGCGCCGCAGACAAGCAGAAGGTCCTGCTTTACGAGCTGGAGTCCCTGCCCCCGCCTCACAAGGCGGAAATCGTCGACAAGCAACGCAAGATCATCGCGATCACCGAAAAAGCCCTCGCCGCAGCGACTCCCGATGCACCGAAGGACCGCGCCGATTTACGCGCGAGAACGATGCTCTACTTCGGCATGCTCAACTGGTCGCACACCTGGTTCAGCGGCAAAGGGCCCATCAGCCGAGACGGCCTCGCCGCCATGGCTGCGGATTTGGTGTTAGGCGAGTGAACGAAAAATTGATTTGAGCGCCGAGCCGAAGGAGGAGTTTTTTCTTACGAGTACTGAGATGTCTTGCAACTTATATGCAATTAGATCGTATTGACGCATCCAAGAGGCACATCATATGAATACTCTCGTCCCGAATTTGTTACGACGTTAAGTTTTGTCCGCTGAAACTCGCCGGGGTTTTCGAAAGTAATCATATCAAATCCATATCTATCTCTTAATAATGTGAAGGATGGGGACCAGTACGCCGACTGCACCCCATTATCGTTTTCGACAACCGTTCTGAAAGCTTCAGAATTATCATATGTGCATCGATATACGTGATCAAAAGATTCATAAGTTATCGCTGGATCAACTGAATTTATTTCAAATACTTTCTCTTGAATGCGAACCAACTTCTCTAACGATTTCCAGCCTTCGTGAATTGCGTCTTCGTTGCCTATAGAAGAATCGAGATTGCCGCCGAGCGAAATTCTACTTGTCTCTAAGTATTCTGACTTTGAGCGGGGGATTCCACCATGCCAACCCACTTTTGTATTGTTCGCGACAAACGCGCGCCTGGCGCCAGCAAGTATGTAATTCGCACAAGCGGATATGCAATTATTCTTTGCAATCAACTTATAGTCGTAGCGAGATAAAGTATAGGCAAGCTCAATCGCAGATTCATTACCGCCAACGGTATCGACATACACAACTATTTCGTCGTTATTTCTAAATCGGGCTGTGCTCTCAATAATCTCGGTTGTTAGATCATCATTAATGGGACCAATTATACAAACGAAACCGAAACCATTCCGCGAGTATACACTTGAATCGCGAATTGGCGAGTTGCAATATGATTCAATCTCTTCCCGATATTCACTAACCCAGTCTATTTGCGTAGTTTTTTCCGGCATGGCGCAACTGGTAACCAACGTAGCGACCAGAAACACTTTGCCAACGGAAATCATACTTCAATCCCCCGCACGATTTCTCGAATTTTGTCACAACCTTTGCCACTCATCAACCGGAGTTACACGCATTGATAGGGATTTGGTCTTCCATATATGTCAAAATCCTCATGGCAAGATAGTCCGCCCGGTGGTGCGATATAGGGATGCGGGCGATTCAAGCGCTCTAACAATTCCTGATCGCTCGGAATGTCGGGGGTTATCGGAGTGCCGTCCGGATTATGTTCCATCCGATATTCATCACAGTGTCCATCGCCATTGTGATCTAAACATATCATAACCGGTGGCTGCCGTGGATCATTCTCGGGATCATACTCAACCTGCGCTGAGTTTTGTGAATCTCGATTGCCACCTCCATTTTCATTTCCGCCGCCACCTCCGCCGCCGCCCGCGAAACCACCATTTCCTTCCGCATAGGCGGTTTGTAGGTATTGCAGTAAGTACTGCGTAGTATGCCAATCCGGTGATTGGCGTCTGCGCCCAACCACTACAATCACATCTTCTGTTCCGCTTGGGTCGAAGAAATTCACCGGATCGCCACCGACATATGCATACATGTTCATGCCGTCGCCATAGCCGATGGGGTCGGTTTGCATGAAGCGGCCGAGATCGGGGTGATAGAACCGGGCTTTGTAGTAGTAGAGCCCGAGATCGGCCCACCAGAGTTGGCCAGTGTATCGGAAGCGTCCGACTTTATCGCCTCCGACCCGGCCATAGGAATCATACGTGTTTACTTGCAGAACATCGCCGCTGTCATCGGTGACCGCGACTAGCGAACCCCGCTCATCGGTCACCAGGAAACGCCGTGTGCCCGATGCGGTTTTTCGAACGAGGAGTTCGTCAACGCCGGCACCAAATACCCAACGTTGTACGAGAGCGTCGCTGTCATTGTAAAGCGCAACCATGCGGCTGCCCGCATAAAGCGTTTTTCGCGTGCTGCTTCCCGTCTTGACTGTCTTATGCATTCGCCCTGCGGCGTCATAGGAGACTGTTGCGCCATTGCCTGAGGTCAGGAAGTTTTCGGCGTCATAGGTGTAGGAAATACCGTCATAGGACGTGACGTTGCCCTTGTCGTCATAGGAGACAGAGACCCCGTCAACGCTTGTCGCCTGATTAAGGCCGTTGATGATGGCGTCAGCGTCTATGTTCCAGTGATCGAGATAGGCGTAGAGTTCATTCGAGGCGACGCGCTGCGTAATCTGACCCGCTGGATTGTACGAAAAGTCGATGTCGTTGTCGTGGGTCGTCCCATTGAAGTCGTGGTCCATATCGGTGAGGCGCGACGCCCCGTCAAACGCATAGTCGGTCACAACGCCATTGCCGCGGGTCAGTTTGGAGCGCCTGCCCAAATTGTCATATTCGTAAGTGGCGAGAACGCCGACGCCAGAGGTTGCGCCATTCTCTCGGACTTTCGTGACGGCGCCCGACACATCGTAATCGTAATTCACATAGAAGGAGCCAGGATAGGTGAGTTTGGTCATGCGACCCGCAACGTCATAGTCATAGGAAACTGTTCCCATCGCCTGGACTTCAGTTTTAAGCCGACCGAGAGCGTCGTAGGTATACGAAACAGCCTCGCCGCCTGTGAGTGCAGTGATGCGCCCTAGATTGTCGTAAGTCTTCGTTCGCGAGGTTGCGCCCGAACCCGACGACGCGGTTACGCGGTTTAAGTTGTCCCTAGTGTAATCAATTTTTTGCCCCGCGCGGTTCGTGAAGCTGGTGATGGCGCCGTTGGTATTGTAGGTCCAGACCTCCGTATCGGTCGCCGAACTTGATCCGGCGGACGTCGTTGACGGGTATTCCATTTTATTGCGCCGGTCATAACCATCATAACTGTAGGTGGTCATATTGCCTTCGCCGTCAGTGACGGTTTCTACAAGGCCGTTTTCAGTGTAGGTGGTTTGAACCGTATCGGTCTGAACGCTAGTTCCGACGGCAGTTTTCACTGTGATGGGGCGGTGAAGAACGTCATAGACCGTCTGCGTGATCCGGTCCTGACCATAGGACCCAGTCGTTCCGAGCGAACAGGCGCTAGGAAGCGTCCCGCCGAATACGCCGGGGTTCATGCGCTGCGCCACGCACTCTACAAGCCCATTATTCGTGCGATATTGCGTTTGATTGACAGCATAGGTGACGCCGCCAGACGCAAAAGTCGATTTGGTCTGTCGTCCATAGGAATCGAAGGCGACTGTCGTCGATTGCAGCGGCGAAAATGACGCCATGGAAGTCGCGCTTGTGGTCGTGCCGACCTCAATCAGATAGGGCTGGTTGCGCGCGTTATAGGTCGTTCGCGTTGCGCGATATTTGAGCGATCCAGCGCCGTCAGGATCGGGGCTGATTGTTCCTGTTACCTGACCAATGACGTTGTAAAAATATTGCGTCCGGTCGGCCGTACCGGACAGCGGTCCATCTACCCGGAGCAATTGCCGCTGATATTGATAGGCCATCGTCACGGTAGACGAAACCGAATTATCACCGGCCTTCGTGGTAATAGAGGTCAGAAGGCGATCATTCACGCTGCCATAGGCATACTCGACCTTGGTCTCTGCGGCGTTCCCAGAGCAGGTTGAAACAGTGGTCAATGAACAGGTCGAGACTGTCGCCGGCTTCCAAGCGGAGCCTGTGTTGGTCGATTGAGAAGAGTATGTGTAAGTCGTCTGCGGTCGCGCAATCCCGGCGCCAGGAGCAGGGCCTTTGATGGTCAATACGCCGCCATGGGTGCCGCTATAGGTGTAATCGGTCTGATTGCCGAGGGAGTCCTTGGTCCAGGCCGGCTGGTTGCAAGTCTTGGCGTTTGAACATGTCCCCGGATACGAGGCTTCAAACGAAACAATATGGGCGGTATCCGCCTTGTTGTAATTACGAACCTTGGTGATGTTCCCGCGGGAATCGTAATCGTATTTCGTATAGTTGCCTTCAGGGGCCTTAGTTTCTGTCAGCCTTCCTTCCGTGTCGTAAGTGAACGTCGTCGTGTCATTAAGAGCGTTCTTGCTCGACGAGACGCGATTTGAACTCGTATCCGAGGTAACGACAGTCGTCGTGCTTCCAGGATGTGTGATCGTTGTTGTACGGGTAGAGCCCGCATCGGCATAAGCGTAATTCGTGGTGAGATTGAACTGTTTTACTGACGTGACGCGGTCGGAGCTGTCATAGGTGATCGCGATGTCGTCGGAAGCAGCGCCAGGGAACCGCACGCCTGTGATTCGGTCGGAACTATCGCGCGTATAAGTGTAGATGCCGCCATCGGCGTCGGTAATGTTTGCCCCTGAAAAGTCCAGCGTTTGCCAAGCGCCTGTCCCGCCGAAGATTTTTTTAACAAGGACATCGGTCGCCGTATACCAATCAGAATCACAGATGTCGTCACAGGTATCGTCGAGATAATCATATTCAACGACATAGCCGAGCGAGCTTGTGACGGTCGCAGGCCGAACGAAGGTGAGGCTGAACATGCACCCGCCGCCGAACGGATCGGGCGTACATTCTGTTTCCTCATCATAAACGTAAGTGAGGATTTCGCCGGTTGGATAGGTTATCTTGGTTATGCGCCCCATGCTTGCTTGCGCAGGAATAAGCGCGATGAGATCAGAGTCATATTCTGCGATGGTGCCGTTTTCTGTCGTGTAAATGAAATCGCCACCTGTCGTCTCAACAAGCGTCCCGCCGCGGCCTTCCGCGGATGAATATACGCCGCCTGACAACTCCCATCTCGTCGATTGTCCAAGCATTGTGACAACGACGTCGCCGCCAGCAACGGATGTGATGCCGCCAAACAGACTGTCGATATGCTCATACCCGCGACTGCGTGTGTAGCTCAGAGAGCCCCGACCTGCTCCCATAGAGATGGAAGGATATGGCGGTGAATAGGAGCCGGTAATGACATCAACGCCATTTCCATCAATGGAGGAGTGAGACGGCGGCGGCGCTTCGGAAGGCTGCGCCAATAGCGGCGTCGCAGAAAAAATAGCAACAATCATCGCGCCCGCAGCGCGCATAAACGCCCGGTTCATATGCCGGTCCTCCGGAATTGGCCGAGCGTGGGGAATCCGCCGGCCTTTAAGTGAATTCAGCTACGCAGAATCAAAGACACCGCCATTACGGGGGCGGTGTTGCATTAGGCGATCCTGTGGTCTTCTCATTGGTGCGGTTATCCGCATCGTCGAAGTCGTATTCGGTATCCACATTGTTATTGACCGTGCCAGACCGCTCGACCTTGATGAGCCGTCCTTGGGCGTCATAGGTATAGTCGATGGTCTCCGCCGCATATGCGCCGCCCGAAAATCCGGCGGACAGCGCGAGGGCTGATGCGGTCAACAAGATGCTACGTTTGTTCATCATCGTTCTCCTGGGCTCCGGCCGCGAGTCAGCGCACCGGTAGCGAGCGCGCGGTTGACGCCGCGACGCGAATAGCCCCCGATTTTCAGCTTGACGCCCATCCTGCATATTTGCATGAAAGAGCATTAAATACGTATACAGAGTAATGCTGTATAGTTGCTATCGTTGTATCGAATCCGACAACTGTCAAGACGTGTTATTGAAAATTCACTTTTCAATACGAAATTTTTATGTTGTAGTTTTGACAAACAAATGTCGTTCGTATGCGACTCAAATTGTATCAATTTTGTCGAACGAATTCGTCACTGAATTGTCACGACGCGCACTCGCGTAAACCGCCCAGTATGAATCGCGAAAGGATATATCAATGTTCTCTGCTCTCGCCGCCGCTATGTTGATGCAAGCTGTCGCCCAACCGCCGGAAGGCGCAACATGCGTTCAATCAACGGCGCCGAATGGGGACTACATCACGTTTGTGGTTCCCAATGACAAATTCAACACGCTTTCAGGCCGTGCGAGAGCTAAGCAAAAAGACTTCAAGATCATCGCTTGCAAGGCGGAATGGACGCCGGCAACAACGGCAAAGCTTTGTGAGCGCATCGAAGAATTCAGCGACGATCTGAAAGCCGCCATGACAGAGGTCTATGCGATTTCGCCGGATGAGATGTGCGAGGCGTCGCGCGAGGTGGATAATCTGCGGAAGGGGTAAACTGAGCAGTTCAGTTTTACCTAACGCGGCGGTTTTCTTTTAGGGCCTTGCGTTACGCTGGAGACGCGCTTTCTCGTCATCAAAAGTAGTTTTCCAATCCTCCAATTCTGCGCGGCCTTCATTAGTCTTAGCTAATTCTATCGCGGCATCGATCTTCCTCATTGCCGCTTTGGACGGCCTGGTCTTACCGGACTGCCACCTGCAGAACGTAGTATAAAAAACGCCAAAGTACGCCGCACAGTGGTGCAGCGAAAAGCCAACACGCTTTCGGAAGTCCTTTAACTCGCGCAACGTCTACCGCCGCTCCTACGAACGTTCGTTGGATACGCCGGCATGTCGTCAGCGTCGATCTCGGCAAACGCCATTTCAGCGGCATCGACAATGTTGCGTAACGTCGTGGCGTCTAGTTGACGTCCCGCAATTGCTTCTGCCGCAATTCGGAATGCTGGTTTTCTGGCGCGCACAGCGACAAGAGTATGATTGCAGACAGGATATCGTTTGGTCATTCATTGGTCCCGTCAAATTACAGCGACCGCCCAAACTGCATTCGGGAGGCAAAATGGTACGCCTATTTTTAAGTTTGGCACGGGAAAAATAATGAAAAAATTTGTTGGCGAAATTTTTGCCAAATTACGGTAAAATTGTCCCATCAGCCCTATAGCGATTAGGGTCCCTTTTTGCGCGATAGTAATTTGAGACGCAACCAGTTGTGTACGTCCTGCCATCGACCTTTGTCGTAGCATTGCTGGGGCTAGAACCCGGGTTTCTCCACGCGCCACAAACAACCAATTTGTTTCCATCGTCTGCTACCACTGCTCTATAGCGGCCTTTTTGGTCCACTTGGCAGTAGGATAAATCACATCGATGCGGTCCGGCTGAAAAAACACCGAACCTTTGATTAACGCGATGGTAGTCAGATGCATTGGTATATCCAGCACGTTGATACGCAAACGGATAATAACCACCGTAAATATGCATTTCCACGGCAGGGGGCGTGATCGGCGGAAGCGAACGAGGCGTCGCTTTGCAAGTTGTCGTAAACTCAATAATTTCGCGGCACAGAGGTTGGTGATTGGGACCCCCATCGCCTTCTGGTTTTAAAGCGCCGATAATGTCATCAATTAAACCTTTCGTCTCTTCGGAGTGGTCATCCAGATACGCGAACGTTTCTTCAGGATCATGCACCCCAAACAACACAGGTCCCACGTCCTCATTCATAGCTATAAGTTCGTTTACTACACCTTCACTTGCACAGGCACGAAACTCATCAAGTTCTAAAACAAATTCGTTTAACGCATCTTTTGACAAGCTCGTGGAGTCATTCTTAAGCAATAAATACAATTGTTCTCCACGCTCAAACGAGTAATAAGATTTCGGCCTTAAACAATTTATTTCTCTTACCGTATCCCTGATATCTGGTTGCGAAAAATGACCGCTAGATTTTTCACTCTCTCCATCGACATTGTTCATCTGCGAACTGCAAGCGACAAGCGATACTACTAAGGCCATGGCTGGTATTGAGGAAAAGCCGAGGTATTTTTTATTTGAATGTTCGATCATGATATTGTTCGCCGTTTATGACCCTATCGTTAGTCCGTTGGGATAGGTTGTTAGTCGCTGCGAAATTCGGCTTCGGATTCCTAGTTCGCTCAAGCTCATCCAATGCTACTCCATCGCTGCGTTGGCCGTACAGCCTAAGCCGCCCCATCGAACAAATTTTTAGAATATACCTTTTCTCGGCGACGGCCGACCTTATCGATTTTCAGGAGCGCGGAGTGTCGGTACAGTACTCATACAGAACATTGTTGAGAATCGCGCGGTCTGCGTCGCGCCGAGGCGTATCCTCGGGTTAAATCTCAGCGAATGCCATTTCCACGGCACAAATAATATAGAGTATTTTCCTCTAAGCCGAGGTCAAGCCGCGAAAAGTTACTCCCGGCAATGGCAAAAACGACTTTTTTAGCGTGCGCCCGGTTTGGTGCAGAACATGGGGAAAATTCGGAATCGGCAACAAGAATTTCCTGTGTTTAAATCATGTGTAGTAGATGTTGTGTAAATTCATGGCCGGAATTCAGTCATGCCGCATGACCAAGATTGTGCGTGCGAAACGGTCGAACTGTACCTGGTTGTCCTTGCCGAAATAGGAATGCCAGTGGTTTGAGTTTGGCTAAATCAAAACAAAAAATACGGAGGGGTTATGTGTTTTAGCGCGATCAGATTGGCAATTTTTTATGGCATTGCATCCGTAGTCGTTGTGACCGATGCCTCAGCTGAATGTCGGCTTACGATTGATGGAAGCTCGACAATCGCCGGTGTCGTGTCGGCGACCTTTGATTATCCGAGCGCTCAAGCTGTAGTGCTTCGTGATGCTTCAAATCAATCGATTGGTTCCTGCGAAGTAAGAGAGAGGCGAAACAGCTGTACTGTTATTGCGAGGCTGCACGCTCCTAACAATCCGGCGAATGAATTGGCCGAAAATCGTCGTATTGCAGCTACGGGAGCGGGAAACGAAGCAAAAGCTAGCGGGTATGACGCCGCGAACGTCCTGCAAAGCGTTACTTGCTCAGTGACGGCTGTGTCCGTGGCGCCGAATCTTTGTCTAACTAAATTCGAAACAGAATTCCGCACGATTCACCCCGGGCAAACGCTTCCTAACCCAGAAGATCCAAATTGGACTACAAAGCAAGCCACTGACTATCCGGGCCCAAACAGTTATGATTCACTCAACGCAAAGTACGTAGCTTGTAAAGCGAATGGCGCATGGCCGACTCCATAGAAAGTCTCGGACCGTGTGTTTAACGCTTTGTTTTTATTGGGTTTCTGGTGCCGCAAGAGAGGCTCGAACTCCCGACCCCCTGATTACAAATCAGGTGCTCTACCAGCTGAGCTATTGCGGCCTTTGGCGTCTTTTTCAAACGCGAGGGGCGCTAGATAGGCGAACTCGCCCGCCGACGCCAGAGGCGATTACTGGTCGAAGCCGGGATTTTCGCGATTGAGTTTGCGCATGAGCCCCGGCCAGGCGAGGTTGTCGCCGATGCCGGGGACGAAAGCCGGCGCGCCCTGCGCCAGCACCTTGGCGCCCATGGCCGCCGGCTCTTCCAGCGGCGGTTTGGTGTCCGACTGGGCGAGGATCTGCGCGCGGCAGGCCTGTTCCAGGAAATACATCCGGTTGAAGGCAATGGCGCAATTGGCGCCGACCGTCAGCGTCCCGTGATTGCGCAGGATCAGGAAGCCGTGATTGCCGAAATCCTTGACGATGCGTTCGCGCTCATCATGGTCCGTCGCGATGCCTTCATAGTCATGATAGGCGATGTCGTCATGGCAGATCATGGCGAATTGCGAATAGCGTTTCAGCCCGCCTTCCTGGGCGGAGACCGCAACGCCGTAGGGCGAGTGGAGATGCAGGACGGCGTGCGCATCGTCGCGGGCCATGTGGATCGCCGAGTGAATGGTGAACCCGGCCGGGTTTGAAAAATACGGCGTCTCGCCGACGACATTTCCGTCAATATCCACTTTTAAAAGACACGAGGCCGTCATCTCGTCAAAAAAGATCCCATACGGATTGATGAGGAAGCGCGCCGCCCCGCCCTCATCCGGACAGCGCGCGGAAATATGGGTGAAGATCATGTCGTCCCAGCCATAAAGCGCCGCCAGACGATAGGTCGCCGCGAGATCGCAACGCAGGCGCCATTCCTCGTCGGAGACCTTGCCTTTCAGGGACGGCAGGCTCGCCGGATCGGGCACGGAAAATCCTGATGTGACGCCGACGGCTTCCGGGGCTTTTTCCTGTGCGGACATAAGGGGACCTCCGTTCTTGGCTGCGCGTGGGGGCAGCGATTTCTCATGAGATTGTAGAGGCGGCGCGGGGTGATCGCACGCCCTAATCACAGTCCTTGGCGAGACGAATGCCGCTGAATTGCCAACGTGCATGGGCCGGGAAGAAATTCCGGTAAGACGCGCGCATATGACCGGCGGGCGTAGCGCACGAGCCGCCTCGCAAGACCATCTGCCCGGACATGAACTTGCCATTATACTCGCCGACGGCCCCGGCGGGTGCGGCGTATTTCGGGTACGCCACATAGGCGCTCGCGGTCCATTCCCAGCAATCGCCGAAGAGCTGGCCGATGCGCGCGTCGCCGGCAGCGCGCCGCGGTTCGCGCGGCCCTGCGCCGGTGGAGAAATGTCCCCCAACCGGGAACAGGGACGCCGCCGCCTCCCATTCGAACTCGGTCGGCAGGCGCGCGCCCGCCCAATAGGCGTAGGCTGCGGCTTCGTACTGGCTGACATGGGTAACCGGCGCCTGCGGATCGATGGCGTCATCGCCGAACAGGGAAAAGCGGCGCCACCCATTGCCATCGCGGCGCCAGTAAAGCGGCGCGCGCCAGTTTTCTTCCTGAATGCGCGCCCACGCGTCCGACAGCCAGAGCGCCGGATTTTCGTAGGCCCCGTCGTCAATGAACGCCTGAAACTCTTCGTTCGTCACCAGCCGGTTGGCGAGACGAAACGGTTGCAGGAATACCTTGTGCCGCGGGCCTTCATTGTCGAAAGCGAAGCCCTCGCCGTCCCAGCCGATGTCGCAAAGACCGCCTTCCATCTCCTCGAAGCAAAGTGGGACCGGCGGCGGCGCATCATCCGTATCGGGACGATCATATGCCGCCGGGTGCAGCGCATTCTGATAGAGCGCGTGTTTCAGGTCCGTAAGCAATAATTCCTGATGCTGCTCTTCATGGGCGAGGCCGAGCGCGATCAGCCCCGCAATCTCCGTCATCGCGTCGTCATCCGCGATTTCGATGAGGTGCGCCATGGCGGCGTCCACATGGGCGCGGTAGGCGCGAATCTCTTCCGCCGATGGGCGCGACAGGAGGCCGCGATCCCGGCGCGGATGCATGTCGCCGATCTGGTTGTAATAGGAATTAAAGAGGAAACCGAATTGCGGATGAAACGCGCGATAGTCCGAAGCGAATTTCTTCAGGATAAAGGTTTCAAAAAACCAGCTCGTATGGGCGAGGTTCCATTTCACCGGGCTCGCGTCCGGCATCGACTGGAGCATCCAATCTTCCGCCGACAGGGGATCGGCGAGCACAAGGCTCTGGGCCCGCGTTTCCTGAAAGCGGGCGCTGATTGTCGCGCGGTCGGCGAATATCGGTGAATCAAACGCCATGGAAGCGGTGCATTCCTTTCACAGGCGGTTGCGCCTAACATACCTTGGCGCAACGGTCCAAATCACGGTTTTAAAAGCTTGAATTGATGACAAATAAGAAGCTTGGATTTCTGGCGAGTGAAAAACCGCAGGCCGAAGCGGCGCGGCGGTCTTTCATTGAGCGCTATGGCGATTCAGCGCCGGAGGACGCCGACGTCATCGTCGCGATTGGCGGCGACGGCTTCATGCTGGAAACCCTGCGCGCCCATATGGGCGACGGCAAACCGATCTACGGGGTCAATTGCGGCACCGTCGGCTTTCTCATGAACCCGCAGGATATTGACGGCCTTGCCGACAAGATTGACGCCGCGGAAGAAGCGGTCATCCACCCGCTCGCCATGGAGGCGACCACCGAGGACGGAACCGTCGCCACCGCCAAGGCGATCAACGAAATCTCGCTTTTCCGCCAGACCCGCCAAAGCGCGCAGGTGCGCATCTCCGTCAACGGTAAGGTGCGCATGGACAAGCTGACCTGCGACGGCGTCCTGCTCGCGACCCCCGCGGGCTCAACCGCTTACAACCTGTCGGCCCACGGTCCGATCCTGCCGATCAACGCCCAGATGCTGGCCCTGACGCCGATCAGCGCTTTCCGGCCGCGGCGCTGGCGCGGCGCGCTTCTTTCCCATGAGGCGGTAGTCGAATTTGAGACCCTCAACGGGGAGTTTCGGCCCCTTTCCGCCGTGGCGGACAATTATGAAGTCCGCAATGTGGCCCGGGTCGCCGCCCGGGAGGACCGGTCGATTTCCATGACCCTTCTTTTCGATCAAGGCCACTCGCTGGATGAGCGTATCCTGCGGGAACAATTCGATTATTAATCGCCAGATCGGCGCAAACACCAGTTTACCAATCCCTGTGAATCGCGTCACTGATGCGAGATTGTATGGGACAAACGCCCGCGTTCAGGGGGCGTTAACCCGCGATCGCCGACAATAACGGGCGGTTCGCGCGGGGCCAGCCACAAGGCTGACGGAGGGACGACAGATGAGCGCGCAGGCAGTTCGGCTCTCGAATGTCGACATAAATAACGCTCTGGAAAACAAGGACTTCGAAGTCCTTTTTCAGCCTATTTTTGACCTGAGCAATGGCGCGCTGGCTCGGATGGAAACGTTCGTGCGCTGGCGCCATCCGACGCTCGGCGTCCTGCCGCCCGGCGCCTTTATCTCGTTTTTCGAAAGCCAGGGTCGGATGGGCGAGCTTACCCGCTACATCCTGGACACGGCGCTGGCGCGCTACGCCGCCTGGCGCGGGCCGTTCGCGCCCGGCTTTTCGGTCAATCTGTCCCTCGCCGACCTCGCTGACGACGACTTTACCGATCACCTCACATCGGCCATCGAGGCCATTGAATTTCCATCGGATCTCATCACGCTCGAATGCCCGATGCCGGCGGTCGATTCCGACATTGAAAGCATGGCCGACCGCTTCGCCCAGCTTCGCGAAACAGGCGCGCGCCTCGCCATTGAAGTGCGCGGCCGGGCGAATGAATTTCTGCGAACGGTTGATCCCTTTCCTTTCGACGAAATCAAGACCGGCGGGTCGTCCATCCTGCGCTTTGCCCGCACGGTGCGCGGACCGGGCCTCAGCGCGATTTCCGATCTTCTGGACATCGCGAAAAAAGCCAACGCCGTCACGACCGCCGTTGGCGTTGAGGATCAGGCCTCGCTCGCGGCGCTGCGCGATCTCGGATTTACAGCGGCGCAAGGCAATCATCTCGCCAAGGTCGGCGATCTCAACGAATTCCGTCCGGCGCGGGTGAACACTGTTCGCGAGCAGCTTGGGTTGCCGGCGCTGTCCGGCGATGAACTCGCGGCGCTCTTCCGCACGACGGCCCCGACCCCGGGCGCCGGCGATGCGCAACCGGTGATCGATGTCGAAGCGGAGGACGCGCCGGCGAAACCGGTCGAAGCTGAAGAAACGCCGCCGCCCGCCGAAAACGCCGCCGACCGTGAGGCCCTTGTCGCCCGCGCGCGCAAGAAAGCGAAAGCAATCGCACTCGCCAAACGCGCGAAAGCCCGGGACGCCCGCAAGGCCGCCGCGATCAAGCGCGCAAAGGCGAAAGTCGCCCAAGCGAAAGACGGCGCCGTGCAATCCAATCAGGAACGGCGTGAGGCCGGAAACGATCCACGGGTTCTGCAGAACAAGATTGCGGAAGAGTTTTCAGAGGCGGCTGCAACAGCGGACGAGACGCAACCGGTTCCACACCCATCGGAAGGGAGTTCCGCCCCCATGGCTGACGACAATTCCGAAACCCGTCCCGACGCGAAACAACCGCCGCAGAAACCGGCCGCGCCTGACGCGCCAATGCAGATGAAAATGCCGGTCGGCCAGTCGGGCGCCTATTTCCGTCCCGGCTATGCGGTCGCCAGCGACCGGCCCACCATCCATGCCGAAACAATCGCCAGCCCGACGCCGGCGCAGGAGACCCGACAGGAAACGCCAGCGCCCGGCGCGGCGACGTCGGCAGAACTCATTGACGTCGCGTTTTCCGATGAACCAGCATCGGCTCCGACCGTCGAGCAGGAAGAAAGTGCGCTCGACGCGTTCGCGGAAACACCAATTCCCGATGAAGAACCAGCTGCGCCCATCGCGGAAAAGGAAGCGGTCGCCGCTGTCTCAGACGGCGTCAAACGGCGCAAGAATTTCCTGCAAAGGAAATACAAGTTTCCGCCAAGTCATTTCTGGCCGAAACCATGGAAACGCGCCTGGCGGCGCCAATTTGGTTCTACCGCGGAAGCTTAGTCGCCGAAATACGCTGCGTAGCGGTCCTGAAATTTAGCGGATCCGTCGGACAGATCCTGTGCGGCGATAGCAGTAATGAGATCGCGCGCGGGTCCCGCGTCAATTGTTTCAACAACCTTGTCGGCAAAGGCGCGCAGTTCATCTGCGGCGCCCGCAGCGGCGAACGCCGATGCTGCGAGGATTGCAAACTCTGATGTCTCTTCCGCCGAAACGCCCTCGCCGGTCGCCGCGGCGGCGAAGGCGGCGCCCGCCTGTCCGAGTTCGCCGCGCGACTGATAAATTCTGCCGCGCAAGGCCGATGACGCGGCGTCGGCGCGATCTTCGAGGAGCGACAATGCGCGCGCGCTATCCTTTCGAAGGAAGTGCGCCTCCGCTTCAAGCACTGCCCGACGCGCTGCAACCTGCGCCGGCAGACGCGTACGCCGCGTGCGCTCAATGGCCTCCAGCGCAGCATCTGCATTGTCCGCCTGCACATAAAGCGCAGCGAGATCCGCAGCGCGCGTCGACCGTTCGACGCCTCGTAATCGCGTGAACACCTGATGGCGCAGTAATTCCGCAGCTTCACCGAGAAGATCGAGCTCTGCGAGGACGGAAGCGGCGTCGCGGATCAGCGCATCGCCCTCGGCGCCCGGCGGCGCGAGTTCAATGTTTTCGTAAAATACTTCCGCCGCAGCGCGGGGCGACAATGTTTTGTCCCGCAGGATTGTTGCGAGGGCTAATCGGATTTTTCGCTCGGCGACGCTGGCGTCATCAGAGTCAGGGGAGCGCATTCGAAGTTTGCGATGCGCCGACACGGCCCCAAGGAGGTCGCCACTCACTTCGCGCAAACGCGCCTCTAACGCGAGCCGTTCGCGTTCGACAGCGCCGCCGCTCCAGCGGACCGAAAGCGCCTCAAGCCGTTGCAACGCGTCTGCGCTGGAAATCTTTCCGCGGCGATGGCCATGGGCGATGAGATCAATCTGCGCGCGATAGGCCGTCGGCGCAGCGCCCGATCGACGCAATTGCGAGAGCAGGCTCACCGCTGGCGCAATGTCGCCATTCGCCAACATCACGCGCGCTTCCAGCAGGCGACGTTGATCGCGTTGCCCTTGCGTTTCAATGCGCCCGCCCATGTCATTTAGGAGTGCGCGCGCCGTTTCGATATGACCGATCGCCAGCGCTGCTTCCGCGCACGCCAGGAAATATTGCGCGCCATGATCTTCAAACGGAATAATGGTGTTGTCCTGCAGAACAATTTCGGCCGCCGCGTCTTCGAACGCGCCAAGGCCGACCAGCGCGATGCCGCGCCACGGCGCTGCGGCGGGATCGTTTTTCAGAGCCGGAACAGAAAGACGGTCAAGCGCATCGCGCCAGCGCCCCATCTTGACGGACGCAGCCGCCGCAAGAAGTTCCAGCGACGCCGTCCGACCCGCGCCGTCGATATTGCGAATGGCCGCCAGCGCTTCAGGAACAAGGCCCGATGCGAAATAGAGAAAAGCAAGATCCGAAGCCGCATCAGCATTTCCGGCGGCGCTCCGTGTCAGGAGGTCTTCTTCAACGGCGCGAAAGCCGTCCGCGCGAACGCGCGCGCGCCATGTCTCAAAAGTTGCAACAAAGTTGACGTCAACCAAGGATGGCGCAACGGCAGTCTCGATTATTGCGCTTGGCATTGCCCCTTCAACATCGTTTGCAGCGGCGGTCGCAGCTATAGCGCTTGCGCCAACGATGCAACCAAACAGGAGAGAACGCGCACGCATTATTCGGCCGTTTCGACCGGCGCCGCGTCGCGTTCGGCGAGCATCACGGTCAGGCCCCGCGCCTTCGCCGGCGCCATTTCCGCCAGCACGCCGGCGAGCGCCTGCGTGCGCATGCTCGATGCGACTTTCACCATAATGTCGTCGTCAAGTTCGTTGAAGATCGCCGCGGCGTCGCGCGCTTTCATTTTTTCATAAGCACTGACGAGCGCTTCAATTTCTTCGGTAGACGCCGCTTCGCGTTCCTCACGCAGGGCGGCGATTTCTTCCCGTTCCGCCTCAAAGGCGGCGAAACGATCGTCAAGTTTCGCTTCCGCGGCGGCGATAACGCTTTCGCGCAACGTCACCTCGCGCTCGCGCACTTCGAGGGCGTCCCGCCGCTCGGCGAGCCGTTCCAGAATACGGCGCTCGACTTCGCCCGGCGCAATTTCCGGCGACGGCGTCTGTATTTCGGCCGCGACGGGGTTTGCCGCGGGCTGCGCTTCGGCCCCGGAATATTGGGCGATGACGCCCAGCAATTTCAACGCGCCGACAACGCCGAGACAAACGACGAGTAATGAGACGAATTTCGGTTTCGCGCGCTTGGTCATGACGCCAGCCTGTCGGGACGCGCGCCAATGGCGCGCACCTCACGAACCGCGCCTTCGATGCGTCCGGCGATGCCATCGCCGGCATGCACCATGACGGACAACTCGTCGATCAGCGCGCTGGCGCGGGTCGATGCAACGCCGAGATCGCGGTTCATTTTCGCGCCGGCGCTTTGCATTGCGTTGAGGTTGGACTCTGCGCGCCGGGTCGCCTCGTCGAAGCGTTCGATGGTCGTGAGCAAATCGGCCTGCCCCTTGCGAAGGCGTTCCAGCTTCCGGCCGAGCGTCACGCAATAGGCGCATGTCGCCAGCAACAGGAGACCGATTGCAATTTCGAGGACGATGCTCATGGCGTCTGCGCCTCCTCGCCGCCGTCGCCAAGCCGCAAAGCAATAGCGTCAGCGTGACGCCCCACCCGCCCACGCGCGAGCGGCAACGAACCCGCCCTGATTTCGGCGGTCTCACCCGTCGCGCCGGCGAATGTCACCGTGTCGCCCATTTTCAGTTGCGACAGCGCAGCAATCGAGATTTCCTTTTCCGCGATCACCGCTTTCAGATCGACCCGCGATGCGGAAACGCCGTCGGACAATGCGTTCAGCCAAGCGTCCTCGCCGACGCTCGCTTCGGAGATGAATTCCCGCCGCAATGTTTTCTGAATAGGTTCAAGTGTCGCGTGTGGGAAAAGCAAGGCCGCGCGTCCGCCGCGATCTTCCACGTCAATGCGAAACTTCGCGAGGGCGCAAACGCTCGCGTCCTGGGCGATCGCCGCAAAGCGCGGCGTCGTCTCGATACGCTCCAGGGCGAAAGACATTTCGGAGACCGGCTTGAAAGCGTCGGCGAAATCCTCGCACAACATGACAAGGACTTTTTCGATGAGCCCGATTTCAATCTGGGTGAAGCCGCGGTTTTCTATATTCAGGACCGAACCGCCGCGTCGCCCCCCGAGCAACAGGTCAACAATGGAAAAGACGAGCGGCCCGTCGACGGCAATCAGGCAGTAATTATTGAGCGCATCGACGCGCAAAACGCCGATAATCGACGGCGCCGGTACGGATTGAATAAACTCACCGAACCGCAGGGCGCTGATATCGTCAAGGGCGACCTCTGCATTGTCGTTCGTCAGGTGCCTGAGGCTTGTCGTCATCTGGCGCGCGGCGCGGTCGAATACGACATCAAGCATGGGCATGCGGCGGTGAGAAACGAAAGCCGAGTTGATCAGCGCCTTGAGGCCGGAGCGGTCTTCGCCGTCTTCCGCTGACAGATCGAAACCGAGCAGATCGTTGATTTCATTGTTGTCGAGATCATTATTCCACTCGACGTCCCTGTCATCGACGCCGCCTTCCTGCGGGTCCGCGTCGGCCTGATTGTTTTCGTGTTCGTCCATGAGCGGCCTACTGTATGATGAGATCTTCGATGATAACTTCGCGCGCATGATGCGGCGCGAGCGCGAGATTGACCCGGCGCAGCAATTCCGTTTTGACGCGGGCCATATTTTGAGTTCCGGCGAAATCATCCGGACGCAATTCGCGCAGGAAAAGCGTCAGCCGTTCCGTCACCGCCGGTTTCGAAACATCGAAATGCTCCACTGCGTCATTTAGCGTTGCATTATCCAGGCGGATCGCAAGTTTGATGCGCAGATAGGCGGTGCGACCGTCATCATCCGCGCGCAGATCCACCAGAAATTCGGGCATAGGAACGAACGCTTCGCGAGCGCCGTCTGTTGACTTTCTGTACTCGACAGCAGCGAAAGCGGCGCGACGTTCCGCGTCATTGAGCCAGACGCCTGCAGCGACGGCCACAAGCGCGACCGGCGTAAACAGGAACAGAACGATATATTTTCCCGGCGTGCGCACGCGCAGCCGGGCGCCCATTGCTCGTTCATTTAGCGCGTCTGTCTGCGCCATGGTTTCAATCCCGTTTCGGCCGTTGGAATCCTGGCGCCTATAGAGCGCGCAACAGGGTTAAGGGACCGTTTCGGCGGCGAGTTTTGCCCGGCAATTTTTTCCCGCCGCATCGCCGCGAGAATTATACGACGTTGTTTTTATTGCGTATTTTCGCGGCATGGCGCTTGCGTCGTCATCGCCAGGAATTCGCGCGTCTTTCGCGCTGCTCATCGGACGGGTTAACAAATGGAAAACGCTATCACCGCGGCATTGTCGAAGCAGATTGTCCTCGCCCATGCGCTCGACATCGCCGCGAACAATGTGGCGAACCAGAACACAACCGGCTTCAAGGCCGAACAGGCGCGCTTCAGCGAGTATGTATCGAGAATCGCCGGCACGGGCGACGAAGACACAACCGTTTCCCTCGTTTACGACCTTGATAGCTATACGGACTTTTCCGCAGGCGGCATGCAGGCGACTCATGCGCCCCTTGATTTCGCCATCGACGGCGACGGGTTCTTCGCCGTGCAAACGAATGGCGGCCTGCGATATACGCGGGACGGTCATTTTGAAGTCAGCGCGTTTGGGGAGCTGGTCGACCGGAACGGGTCGTCGGTTCTCGACGATTCCGGCGGGACAATCCTGATCGATCCGGAAGAGGGCCCGGTGCTCCTATCGCCGGACGGCGAGTTGCAGCAGAACGGCGCGCCCATCGCGCGTCTTGGCGTATTCGCTTTTGACGAACCGGGCGCGCTGCGGCGCACGGGGTTCAACCAGTTCGCCTCTGACGCTGAGCCCGTCGCGGCGCAGGATGCGCAATTGCGCCAGGGCTTTATCGAAATTTCGAACGTGTCGCCGGTGAAATCCATGACCGACATGATCGACATCCTGCGCGCCTATGAGAGCGCGGCGCAGATCATTGAAACCTCGTCGGAACTGTCGCGCAACGCCGTGCGCACCCTCACCGACGCCGCCTGATTGGAGACCAAGAGATGAGCGCCCTTAACACCGCCGCCACCGGCATGCTCGCCCAGCAGCGCAATGTGGAAGTGATTTCCAACAATATCGCCAACCTCAACACGGTTGGCTTCAAGCGTCAGCGCGCCGAGTTTCAGGACCTGCTTTACCAGACCCTGGAACGGCCCGGCGCGATTTCGTCGGAAACCGGCACGGTCGTCCCGAACGGCATCCAGATCGGCACCGGCGTCAAAACCGGCTCGGTCTATCGCATCGTTGAGCAAGGCAACGTCACCGCGACAGGCAACGACTTTGACATCGCGATTTCCGGCCGCGGTCTCTTCCGCGTTCTTTTGCCCAATGGCGATGAAGCCTACACCCGCGCTGGCAACTTCGCGATTTCCGCCGACGGCCAGATCGTGACCGAAGACGGCCATGAAGTGGCGCCGGGCATCGCCATTCCCGACGACGCCATCGACATCTCCATTTCCGAAGACGGCACGGTCGAAGCGCGCATTTCCGGCCAGCAGAATTTGCGCGAACTGGGCCAGCTTGAACTTGTCACCTTCTTCAACGAGTCCGGCCTTGAGGCCATTGGCGACAATCTGCTTCTTGAAACCGCCGCCTCCGGCGAACCGGTGATCGGCAATCCGGGCGATGACGGCTTCGGCACAATCCTGCAAGGCTTCATCGAAACATCGAATGTCGACCCGGTGCAGGAGATCACCGCCCTCATCGCCGCCCAGCGCGCTTACGAGATGAATGCGCGGGTGATTGAGACCGCCGACCAGATGCTCTCGGTCAACGCAAACCTCCAACGCTAGGACGATAGATCATGAATAACCGATCAGGCGATCATCACTGGCAGGGACGCGCTGGCTTGCGCGGCTTCGTGGCGTTTGTCGCCGTCGCGCTTTGGTTTTTAATGGCGGTGCTGAGCGCGGGGCGCGCAGCAGCGCAAAGCCCGGCCATGACCGCCGCGGAATTGACGCCCGCTATTGAAGATACGCTCATCGCCAATGGCGCGCCGGCGGACGGGGAATTTCGCCTTGATAATCCAGGCCAGCCAATTGCCGATCCCAGTTTCGCGCAAGTGAGCTACAATCCCCTGTCGGGCCGGTTCATTTTGCGCATGACCGACGGGAGCGCCCTTACCGGCACCGTTACACAGACAACGCAATACGCTGTCGTCAACCGCGCCATTGAGCGCGGCGAGATCATCGACGAAAGCGACGTCGCCTATGTCGATGCGCCGGTTTCCTCCGTACGGGGATTTATCGAAAGCGCCGACGCGTTGATCGGCAAGGCTGCGCGCCGTGCGATTTCGGCGAACCGGCCGATCCGCGCATCGAGCCTTGAAACACCATTGCTCGTGAAAAAAGGCGCCATCGTCACCCTGACCTACAAAGTCGACGGCCTGCGCATGACCCATCAGGGCGTCGCCCAGGACAATGGCGGCGCCGGCGAAGTGGTGTCGGTGAAAAACATCAAGAGCGACATCACGCTGAAGGGCGTCGTCGCCGACCGCAATCTTGTTTCCATCATTCCGCGTTATGCGGCGTTCGAAGGATAGCCCCATGCGACTATTACCGCTCGTCTTTGTTCTCTTTTTCGCAACGGGGTGTTCAACCTTTGACCGCTTGAGCAATGTCGGCGAAACGCCGGACTTTGCGCCGACGGACAATCCCGCGGATATGTTTGAAGGGCGCGAAATCGCCATGCCCATGCCCGCAGCTTACGAAGAAGCGCCCCTCAAAAATTCGCTCTGGCGCCAGGGGTCGCGCTCCTTCTTCAAGGACCAGCGCGCGCGCCGCGCAGGCGATATTGTCACCATCGTCATCGACATTGACGACCGCGCACGGCTTAACAACACGACCGAGCGCCGCCGCGACAATGGCGAGACGGCGGAACTGCCAGCCTTTGGCGGTCTCGAGCAGAGCCTTGTGGATGTCCTGCCCAGCGGCGCCAACGCGGCCCAGCTTGTGGACCTTTCGTCGGGGTCGAACTCCCGCGGCGAAGGCAGCGTCGACCGCCGGGAAGACGTGCAACTCACCATCGCCGCGGTCGTCACAGAGGTTCTCCCGAACGGCAATCTCGTCGTCGCCGGCAAGCAGGAAGTGCGGGTGAATTATGAGCTACGCGAGCTGACCGTCACCGGGATCATACGTCCGGAGGACATTTCAAACGCCAACCGCATTCGCCATGAACAGATCGCCGAAGCGCGCATTTCCTATGGCGGGCGCGGACATCTCACGGATGTGCAGCAGCCCCGCTACGGGCAGCAGATCTACGACATTCTGTTTCCGTTCTGATCAGAAAAAGAAAACGCGGCCCGATGGTGCGTCGAGCCGCGCTTCCCTCACGGAACCCGGTCTGGCCAATGCGGTCTTCTTAATTAAGCATGTTCGCTTGCGCAGGTCGGGACCATGAATTTGCTGGTGTGTTCGAAACGTTTTCCTTTCGGGTTTCGTTGTACCAGTTACGCGTAGGTTCTGCAGGAGGGGGAATTAACCTACCCCTGAATGGAAACCCGAAGAGGGATTTTGGTCAACGGAAAAGCGCGTTAACCATATTCACTTTTTACTCTTTGTTAATATTCGTAAACGGAACGTTAATGATCCGGGTCCGAACCGATGGTGACGGCATCTAAAAACTAGAGATTTTTTCGGGATTTGTTCCGCACTTGTCATCACCGGGCTTGTCCCGGTGATCCAGAAACAGAAATATTCAACTACTGGATTGCCGGAACAAGTCCGGCAATGACAACGCCAGTATTTCCACGAACGAAAAATTACGCTTTCGAAACGTTGCTCTGTTTGCGAACAAAATTTAGTCGCTGTGATCGGGACGCGACCGCGTGCGCCAGGGATCGGAAATGTCGGAGAGATAAGCGTTGATGCTTTCGACTTCGAGACGAACGGCGCCGCCGCCCGCAAGGTCCATGAGGATAACCCCGCGTCCGTCCTCGCCGGCTTCAAAGCGCAAGGACAGCAATTCGACGACCGCGTCCTTGGCGTCGGCTTTCAGATGCTGGAACTGCACTGACATGACGTCGTCGAAATGAACGCCGGCGCGTACGCGCAGGAAAGGCCCGCTTTTGCGCGCGCCGGCGCATTCCCAGACGAAACGGTTGGCGACAAAGGCAAAACGACGCTCGGCGGAGACATTAGCAAAGTCCCCGATCTTTGCGATCGCATCCTGTAACACCGTCGACAGGACATCGAGGTCTTCCTTGTCGCCGGCCATCAGCCGCAGCGGTTTATAATCTTTTGGCCCCGCCATCCGCGCCCTTCCCTAGTCGCTTACCCGTTCAATCAGCGCGCCGCATTCGGCGAGCTTTTCCTCGAGGCGTTCAAAGCCCCGGTCAAGATGGTAGACACGATTGACCATGGTCTGGCCTTCCGCGCCAAGCGCGGCGATGACCAACGACATGGAGGCGCGCAAATCCGTCGCCATCACCGGCGCGCCTTTCAGACGTTCAACACCCGTCACCATCGCCATTTGTCCGTCTACAGAGATTTTGGCGCCCATGCGCGAGAGTTCCGGCGCATGCATGAAACGGTTTTCGAAAATCGTTTCCTTCACATGAGAAACGCCGTCGGCGGACGTCATCATCGCCATGAACATTGCCTGCAGGTCCGTCGCGATGCCGGGATAGGGTTTCGTTTCGACGTCGATCGCCGCGCATCGGTCCCGGGTCTTCTTCACTTTCACGCCCTCATCCGTCGCGGTGAAAGAAAGCCCCGCCTCTTCCAGCACCGGCAGCGCGGCGCCGAGCAATTCAATATCAGCGTTTGCAAGCGTCAGTTCTCCGCCTGTAACGCCGACCGCCATGGCATAGGCGCCCGTCTCAATGCGGTCTGGCAATACGCGGTGCGTGACGCCGTGCAAACGATCAGCGCCGATGATGCGGACCGTTTCCGTGCCGGCGCCCGAAACATTCGCGCCCATGGCATTCAGGCAATTGGCGAGATCGGTGATCTCCGGTTCGCGCGCCGCATTGGAAAGCGTCGTTTCGCCGTCGGCGAGCGCGGCAGCAAGCATCGCATGCTCCGTCGCGCCGACCGAAACGAAGGGAAACGCAATCTCGGCGCCGCGCAAACCGTCCGGCGCTTCGGCGATGACATAGCCTTCATCGAGATCGATCTTCGCGCCCATTGCCTCGAGCGCTTTCAGGTGCAAATCAACGGGGCGCGCGCCAATGGCGCAGCCGCCCGGCAGCGAGACTTTCGCCTTGCCTTCGCGCGCCAGCAACGGCCCGAGCACATTAAAACTTGCGCGCATTTTCCGCACGAGATCGTAAGGCGCCTCGGTCGAGACGATGTCCTTGGCCCGCAAGGTGAGCGTTGATCCCTCAAACGTCGACGCCGCCCCATGCTGGTTGAGCAGGCGTAACAACATGTCAACGTCTGCAAGACGCGGCGTGTTTTCGAGAACAAGCGCCTCATCCGTCAGCAGAGACGCCGCCATCAGTTTCAGCGCGGAATTCTTCGCGCCGCTGATCGGAACGACGCCGTATAACGGTCGCCCGCCAATAATCGCCAGCTTGTCCATTCAGCCCGCCTCGTCCTTTTCCTTGCCGCCCGCTTTACGCCGGCGCAAATTCGCCCGCAGCGCATCGGCCAGACGGTCCTCCCGGCTCGGCGCTGTCTTCGCGCGGCGAGACGGCGAATCTGCGGCCGATGTCGGGCCATCGCCGGGCGGCGCGCCGGCCTTGTCATTTTCCTGCTTCGATGACGGCATGGCGGCGGACCATACGCCCCGGCGCCGCCCGGTCAAGCGCCGCATTTTGCCTCGCCGCTCAACTCGTGCCATGGGAGCCGCTCGTAAGGTAAACGTTTATGAGACAGCACAAATGACCGGCACGGCCATCACTCTTTCCGGCGCGTTGACGGGCGCTGACGCCTTTACCCGCGCCGTCATGATGACCCGCACTGCCCGCGCCGACGAGATCGACGAACTCGGCCATGTGAATAACGCGGTCTATCTCGTCTGGGCGCAGGAGGTCGCCACGGCGCACTGGTGCGCAATCGCCGGCGAAGCGCTTATGGACGCTTATGTCTGGGTCGCCCTGCGCCACGAGATCGACTATCGCGACCAGGTGCTGGAGGGCGAAACGGTTGAAATCCGGACCTGGCTCGGCGCCGCCGCCGGCCCGCGCTTTGTGCGCCATGTGGATATCCGAAAACCCAGCGCCCGGCGGCCCTCGGCGGAAGTCGTTACCCAGTGGTGCCTGATCGATGCGGCGACTCGCAAACCGCGCCGGGTCGGACCGGAAATCCTTGAACCCTTTGGCGTCTCCGGCGGCTGACGAATTTCCGGGCTCCAGCGCTTCCCATGACCGGGCCCGCGCGCTATACCGCGCCCTCTTTCGGCTGGGCCGAAGAACGCCGCGGTAGCTCAGTGGTAGAGCGCACCCTTGGTAAGGGTGAGGCCGAGAGTTCAATTCTCTCTCGCGGCACCATAAAAACAATGACTTACACGAATTAAAGGGTCAGGCCCTCGGTTCAAGTGTACCGATCACGGCTCAGATGGCGGTTCATACTCCGGATGCCGCGGGTCATCGAGCGGCACATCGGTCAGATCCACAATCTCCGCATTCTGAACAATATCGGCCAGGGTCTCATCGTCGTCGCGTTTCGGTTCGGGCATGTCGGGCCTCTCTCTTAAAACGGAATGTCATCGCCAAAGAGCTTTTCCATGGCGACCATTTTGACGGGTTCAATTCGGGGCTCGGCGGCGCGAAAACCGCCCATCGATTTCAAGACGATGAACGACTGGCCGGGATTTTCGCGAGCAAGCCGTTGCGCTTCTTTGTCCGCGCTTTCGCGAGACTGATGCTTGTGAAACGGTGCACCGCCGTATGGCCCGGTGTTGTATACCATCCAAAATCGACTCTGTTCCTCAACCTTTCGCATTGCGGCCTCAGATTCTATTCCCACCAAAGGCGAGAGATTGATAATACCAGGTGTGCAGAAAACCGAGCGGCGCACCGTCGTATCCGCCCATCATTTTCCACCAAAGCATTCGCCCAGATCGTCCGTTCCCGTCGGTAAACGGGTGAAGCGTTTCGTATTCATGATGCAGCCGATAAGCGTAGCTCGGGACGCCTTCGGCGCTTTCCATCCTTGTCAGCAGATGTGCAACTTGTTCCGGAATGTGTTTGCCGCCTGCCGGCGCGATGTGATTTCCGACACGCACATTTAGGCCCTCTCGGTCGCGGATCGAATGACCCGGCGCCACAGTGCCAACGAACCGTTTGAGAAAATGCAAGTCGATGATCGGGTGTTCCAAGGCATCTATATGGACCTGAATTTCCTCGCTTGTCGGCTCTCGAAGAATTCCTTCGATCCGATTGCTCTCGCGCACGAATTCAACAAGCTGCGCGTGGGTGGTGGTTAGATCGACAAGCACTGCAGGGCCTCTCTCTATAATTGGCGGAGGCCATCAAATTTGATGGCATACGTTCCGTTGATTCCGTGGATCTTCGTGAACTGTGCGCTGACCGGCGTGACGCCTTCCGGGCAGTCCTTACCCTCAACATGGAAAACGACAGATCCATCGCTTTCATCGTAGTGAGCGTTGAGAATATGCAGGCCGGCGTCGGCGCCGCCGAATAGCATTTCTTCGATAATTTCCGCCGTCGCTTTTAGATGCGCCATGGCCGGCCTCCAATTTGGTAGCGGGTGACGGATTTGAACCGACGATCTTCTGGTTATGAGCCAGACGAGATGACCACTTCTCCAACCCGCAACGACTCGCGTTAAGCGTGTCTCAATTGCTGTTTCGTATGCTGTACCACTTGCTGTTTCAAAACTCAAGTGCTATTCAGGTTGTGACGCGGAAAAAATATGAAGTTCGGATATGTCTGGAATGACCCGAGGGCGATTGACGAGGCTGAGCAACGCGACCTGCTTGACGCCGCCGGCTGCGACATGCGGCGGCTCGTCAAAGACAAATCGCCAAGCCGAGCAAACCTCGACGATCTCCTCACCATCCTGCGACCCGACGACGAAGTTGTTGTCTATCAGTCGCGATATCTCGCGGATGATGTCCTCGCCCTACTGGCCGTCTTCCATGCCGTTGCCCGCGCGCAGGCGGCTCTGCATGTCATTGATCTTGGGCGGACATCTCGCGGAGACGCGGCCATGAGCGAGATTGTCGAGGACTATGTTGAACGCCGTCGCAAGAAACAGACGTCGGCGGCGCGCGCCGCATTCAAACGCCTGCCGAAAGGCAGGAAGGGCGGGCCGAAAGCCCGTGATTTCACCGAGGATGAGATCAAGAAATTCAAGCTTTTGCGGGCCCGCAAGGCGTCATATGCTGAAATCGCGGAGGCGCTCGATACGTCAAAATCCACGGTCGGGCGCCTAGTCAAACGCTTTGCGAAAAAACGAAAGAAGTGAGGCAATCGAATGGAATGGCTGAACGATCACACCGCAATGACCAACTGGCAATTCGGCCTTTATTCAGTGTTCTTAGTCGTCTGCGGCTACTTCACCGGCAAACGTGAGCGCAAATAGGAGGACGGAATCGTGACGACTGAGGCGGAAAGAACGGCGTTTCGGCAGGAGATGCTTCACACCGATTCCGATGGAAATGCATTGGAAATCCCCGCCCCTTTCGATCAGACCGGCATCGCCGAAAACCCATGGTATGCTGACAGCGCTCGATTTGTCTCGGCGCTGCAAAACCGCCCGCACCGGTGGCTAGTTAACACGCAAACCAAGTACGTCGACATTCGGATCGACACCCGTGACGGCGGCTTTGTCGTCAAGGATCGCGACGGAAATCGCATCAGCCCCAACGAAATTTTGGGCATTCCGGAGGGGCGCCAAGCCGCCCCTCTTTTGAGCGAATGAAAGGACGCCCATGAAACATGAATTTCGGCAAGGCGGACGCCAGCAGGGAAAGACTGAGTTTCTGCGTCAGGCCGCGAAAAGCTGGGGTGAAAAAGCGAAGCCGGGCGACGCGCTTTTGATTGTCAGCGCAGATCCGAAAAACAACATTTTGATCGAGCGAAATGCCGATCAAATTGAAGGCGGAAAAACGCAAATTGAAGGACGGGCAGGATGAACACGCGCGAGGCAATACTGTGGCTCGAAAAAGCGGCGAAACATTTCGAGCCGGACAGCCCCAAGAATGCGGCGAACGCGCGAAAAATTGCCGACTTGATCATCCGTCTTGAGCGCAACCAATCAAATCAAACACCGACCCGCGCGGAGGAAAAGGTAGACGCCTTTTTGCGCGCCGCGCGTGGTTTATGAAAGGACGGACGCCGTGAGCGTTGTTGATCGCCTTAAAGAAGATGCAATCCGCGCCGCCGAAACAAAGTCATGCGGGAATTGCCGCTATCGCAAGGGCGCAGGCGTGACTGCGGAATGCAGCGCGACCGGAACATACGTCAGTACTGCTGGCGCAAGAGGGTGTGGGCCGAAAAACTCATTTCCGCTTTGGGAGCGGAAGGCTGTTAAAAAATCGCCGTGGTGGAAATCGCTATTCTGAAAGGACCCGCCCCCATCGCTAACAAACCATTAACGGATTGAGGCGATATTCCTCACAGAGCTTTTCAGCTCCTCCTTGGAATGCGCCGCGGCGGGATAGTAACGCAACCACTTTTCCTGCCGCGGTGTTTCACGTTCCGCTCCGCGCCTGTCGTATTTCAAAGCAGACTATCGGCTCGGGAATGTAGTCGGGCCGATTATTGCACCAGTGAATAACGAATTTATCGTGATCGGCGCGCGTCGTCGGTGCGCTTGGAAACCGTTCATAGGTCGAAGCCTTGAACGGATCACTGACGATTGTTCTCTCGCCGCATATGGCGGCGCAAGACGGCAATAACGCCATCGTCGCGAGCGTCGCGCTCAGTTTGCCGATCAATCTCATCCTGTTCGCTTTCCGCCTTGTCGGCTGCTTTCGCGTTTTCGTCCTCGACCTGCTTGCGCCCGGCTATAACGCCACCGAAAAATATAAAAACCTTGCGCCCCCATTCCCACAGGGACGCAAGGAGATTAAGCGCTGGCGATAGCCATGACACCATCAGTCTTCGTCGCCGCCAATGTCATCGGGAATATTCAGCACGCCGCGAATAAGGCCGAAACCCTGTTTCGCAAACATCGACGCGGTTCCTTTGAGGATGCCCGGAACGGTGCCCTCGATAAATTGATCAACGGCATCTTCGGCCTTGTCGAGAAGGTCGTCGATTTCTTCGCGCAGTTTCTGCACTTGCGTTTCACTCATGTCATTTTCTCCATTGCAATGAGGGTAAAGTGCGCGCCTACCTGCCCGCACCATTCAGGCGAGCGCGCTATTTCAGACGTGAACCTTTGGGTGTACGCCGCGGCGAGCGTTCGTTCGGGGGACTAGGGGAGAATCAAACGCCGCGCCGGGGTGCGAAACTTACTCGTCGCAGAAATCGTAGTCTGGAAACTCGGTGCAGAAAGCTGTTTTCAATTCTTCAAAATCGTCGTGCGAACGAATCGAGCGCGGCGTATTTTCTACCGAAGCCCGATAAGCAACGTCCGCCTTTATGTCAGCAGCGCCTGCAGCGATCTGCGCAACGTCGGCATCAAATCGTGCATCATACGCAACTGCCTTAGCATAGTTTCCTGTGTTCAATGATATTGAATACATAGACACAATCGACAACAATAGAAGGATCAACGCGCTCGTTCCAATTATGTCCTTAGCCCGCCCCTGAATACGCTTGTTCATTTTGTCGAGCGGGATCATTTCTTCACCTTTGAAAGCAAGGCCCAGAAAAACTTCCGCGCCTCTTCTGCGGACAGCGAGAGCAGGAAACACATTATCGGCAGTGCGGATTCGCTGGCGGGCGCCATGTCAGCGATCCATGGCCCTCCCCAGCGGCCAATGCCGACGGCAACAGCGAAAGTGATGAAAACAGACTTAGCGCGCAGCGTATCGTGTTTATACGAAATCCACGCATGCAACCCCGCCCCAGCAATTGAAGGTAGAAAGGTTGCCGCGACAATCTCCGGAGCCACAAGCCCCCAAAGGTCCGCCAGCAATGCGCCACTGGCAACCACAAGTGTTTCAATTTTCATGAGAGATTTTCTATTACAGGACGAGGGTAACGCTATTCTCAACAGCCAAAACGAAACCGCTTAATCGGCGTTTCTTTTTCTGGAATAAGTCTTGAAGCCGCAGCCTCCATCGGTACATCCTTGACCGGCTCAAGAAAGAGCGCAGCCTCTGCAGCACGACGACGTGTCAGCCCTGCAACCTCTTTCAGTTTCCCGTTCACGCGCGCCTTATTCCACCATTGTAACGCTTCTGCGGCGCCAATGCGGTCGCCCTTATTAAGCCGACGCAAAGCTGTCGAACGCCGAAGCCCGCCTGTATTGAATTCAAATGAAACCAACGCGTCGAATTCGTTTTGATTCAGCGGGACGCCAATATGCAGGTTAACGACGGCTTCACGCGGTTTCAGATCATCGCGCAAAGTCTGTTCCGCCCGCTCCGGCGTGATAAACTTACCCGGCCCTACTTCCGGTCCCGTGTGCCCGTACCCAATGGTCCATACACCGGCAATGTCCTCATAAGCTTTGAGTTCGCGCCCCTCGAATTCCTTGATGAGTGCGATACCGCGGTCGGAAGTTCTCATCACGCCGTCTCAACGCTCGATGCGTGATAATTGATGTTCACATTCCACGTCATCGGCCGGGTGTCTTCGCCGAAGGCGATCACGCCGATCCGACGTGAATTCTGCGGCCCGATATATAGCCATTCAACGGTGCCATCCGTCGCCCGACCCGACGTGTGTGTCGGCGGCGTACCCGTTCCCGTGGTCCCGTCATCGAGCGCGATATAGCAGTTGCCGCCATTGGCGATAATGGTCCGCTGTCCGAAGAACGTGGAATCCGCATGGGCGCCGCCGTCAAAATGAACCGGCCAGATCGGCGCCATCAATGAACCAAGGCCGGCAATGCCATGGCTCTTTGTCGGCGTTGCGCGGTCGAGCATCGCCACCGCGCCTGAATGCTGACGACGATAGAAAGCGTGGGCATCCGCCACATAGGCTTGCTCTAGCTGATTGTCTCGGGAAATCCCGGAACCGTCGAAACGCAACACCCCATGCTCATGATTGTTGCGCATGTAGGTGTCCCACATGATCACCGCTTCATCATTTTCGGTCGTCGCGTAATAGGTCTGCGTTTCTTCAAAGCGCGAGTGCGAGACGCCAATACGCGGCATGATGTTGCCGGAAATATTCAATGCCGGCGTGTCGGTTTCTTCGAGAATGATATTCCAGGGCCGCGTGCTTCCGTTGTCGTAGTTTGACCGGCTGAAATCATTGTTGCTGAGTATCGCCGACTTGCCGACCGCCGCTTCATCTGAGCCCCGAAGGTCAAGACCGATATTATACTGCGTCACATTCTGATCGTCGTGGAAATAGTTGCCGTCAATTAGAATGGAACGACCATCGAAGAAAATATCGGAATAGGCCACGTCGTCATTGTGATTGTTATCTTCGAATGTGCAGGCCGTGACCTTTGCACCAATGGCGTTCAAATGGCCCGAAGCCTGACCGTTAAAGACGATGCCCTGCTTTTGCTGGCGGAAGATACATTCGGAGAAATTAAATTCCTCAATATAAAATCCGTTGCTTTCAAAATCACCCGCATCGGACATGCGACAGACAAAGCCTTCGGCGCCATCATTGGCGCCGCGGAACAGGCATTTGATGAAATTGAAAATCTGGAATAGCCCGCCGTTTTTCAGCGTGCCGATAAATTCAACCTGTCCGTCTCCCGCTGTAGACGGGTGATCGAAATACATTTTGACCGCTTCAATGCCCGTGATGACAATATTATGCGGGCTGTCTGTCGGGTTGACGCGAATGCAGGTGCGATAGAATTTGAAGTGGTTATCCAACAGATAAATCGTATCCATGGAATGGATAACCATCACATTGCGCTGATTGGTCCCGAAGCCTGCCGCCGGACCGCCGCCCTCGCAATTCGTGATGTGCATGCCGGAGCACGGCACTTGGCCGCCTACGGCGCTGTCATACATACCGGAGAACCGAAGGAACGCCAGCGATGAATTGACCGACCGCGCGGTCCCATCAAAGAAACATTTATTGATCCAGCAACGGTTCTGCGCATGCCAGTCCATGTGGATATACCAATCCTTGAACTTGCAGTTTTCGAAACGCCAGAATGCCGGGTTGGTGAAATACCAAGCGCAAGAATTCTGTGAGTTTGGCGTGAAAGAGCGGAACTCGATGTTTGCGACATACCCTTCGCTGATCTGGTACATGCCGGCTTTATCGTAGATCGTGCCCAACTGATCGTCCTGATCAGTGTCGGGCCAATTCGCCGTGCGGGTGTCCTGACCAACCTGGAAGAGTAAGTCTTCGACTGGAGACCAGATTTTCGCAGACGTTCCCTCACCGATCAGGGTAAACCCGTGATGGCTTGGTTTCAGACGCAGCGTTGTCGAAATGTAATAAGGGCCTGCGTTCAGCCGCATTGCCGCGGGCGCCGAGCCCAGCGGCGACGTGTGGGCGCCAGACCAGAATGAGAAGTTGATCATCGCCTGGAACGCCGCATGATCATCCGTCGAGCCATCGCCGACCGCGCCAAACCACTCGGGACGCAAAATGCGATGGATCAGATAGTCTTGCCTGATCCAGCCGCCCGAAGCCCCTGTCGGATCACTGTCGGGAAGTATGCAGACGCCTTCCGCACCCGACGTTTCGAAGTTTGCGATTCCCCGGTCCGAGAAATCGGGCCCATAAATCGTATATGTGGCGCTGGCGACAGTCGTTTCCGCAGGGTGCGTTAGTGTCGCTGATGTGCCGCCCGACTGAACATCAAGCAAGCAAACGAGATCGCTCCCGCCCGGGCCAGCGCCGTCAACAACAACAACGGCCTCTCGATGGCCGTCGGTGAACCCGGAACCCGTGAGCGTTCGCGAACCAGAGGTCATCGCTCCATCGCTGCGGCTTTCCTTCACGCCGGAAAGATCGCTGGAATTCCATACAAATTGCCCGCCGCGGACGCCAGGCATGTTGACCAGCGCGCCATCCTCTGCAGGCGCCTTTAGCGCGCGCATTGCGGCAAAATCAGCAACGGATTCGATACCTTGGCCACCATTTTCAATGACGATCCAATCCGAACCGTTATAACGGAGATGTACAGACGCCATAGCACTGTCGAGCTCGAAGTCTTTTTCCGAGGGCGTCTGAATATTGCCGACATTGTGTTTGATCGTAACGCCGCGATCATCATTGGCGGGATATAGCAGCAAAATGTCGCCGGCTTTGAAGTTCGCCGGATTGATCGTTTCAAGATTGTCGTTTTCTGCATCGCCCTCGGTATCAATAATATGCGACGCGCGATCGGGCGTTATTGCGCCATCGGCAATCGTCAGCTCTGTTGCTGCAACCGAATTCGGTACGCCAGCGCCAGTCAGTTTTGTTTGCTTGTCGGAGCGAACGATATGTTCAAAGGGCATCAGCCGATCCTCTCAACCGTGTGTGAAAACTGTTCGTTTGAACCGAGCCCGTTGCGCAATCGCACGTTAATTCCGTCGATATCAAACGACAGCGTTTGCGTCTGAACGATGTCAACGATGTTCGGCTCAGTCGCGTTTCCGAATATGCGCCCTGACAGGATGTTGTCCTGATCATTGTCCTGCCATGCGGTGACGCGCCATTGTCCTTGCGGATCGCCCGCCGCCAGGATCTGCAACACTGTCCCAGCGTTGATCAGATTTCCTCGCGAGGTCGGCGCGACTTTCATACCGACACGCTTGATTTTTCCGCCGGCGGCGTTTGGATTTGTTGCGATGTCAACGCCGTCGTCAGTTCCGCTCGCTGCGTTGTCCTGCACGAAGGCGCCCGCCATCAGATCGCCCGCGGCGGCGGCGCCAAGCGCCATGATGGGCTCGGCGTCGGTCATCGTTAGCTCGGCAATGATGTCCGCAAGACTTGGCGAGATCAGGTTTTTTCGGAAAACATCCTTGTTCGTGAATTCCTGTGTATAGGGATCAACGAGACCCAAGATGTCCTTAACAGAGAAGGCGCAGAACGCTTCGCCCGTGGCTTCGGTGTTGAAAGCCGGGATCGACGCTCCCGAAGTCGACATCCGAATGAAGTTCTGATCAATTGTCAGCGTATTTGTGCCGGCAATCGTCAACTCGGCCACTGCGTTAATCGCGAAGGTCGCGCCGCCCACTTTCTGCACGAACGTAGCGGTCGTCGTATCACCCGATTGAACTGGCGTATCGAGGCCGTCATTCCGCTTTGCACTCTCAAACGTTTGCCGGCCCGGGGCCGCACCCTCGAGGCGAAAAACGCCGGCGCCCAGCGGCGTCATAGTCTCGCGGACTCGTTCGTCCCAAAAATGCATTTTCGTCCTCGCTCGTTAAAGGCTTTCGACCAGTTGCAAATTCATGCGATTGCGTGCGCGGCTCGTGCGCGACAGGTTCGGCGTCACATTTCGGGCAATCATCGTACCGCGCGGATTATTAGTGCTTGCATCTTCAATGAAGAGAAAACGGTTTCGTTTCCCTGTGCGCGCCAGGTAATCGAGAATTTTCGTCCGCTCACTGAATGCAATGGCGCGAAACGGAATGGCGAGCTCACGCCAGCTTGAGGCCGACGGATTGATGATCTCGCCAGACCCGTCAAAGCTCCGCGACACGGTCGATGCGTCCGTCCAGAGATAGTCAAACGGCGCCGACATGCCGAGAGCGAGCTCTAACTGATCGACATAGTAAGCCGTTCCCCAATCGACAAAATTGAACGGTTCGATGGTGCGCGACAATGCGTCGAACTGAAATTCTGCAAAACGCGCCTGACGAACAGCGCCAGCATCGAGCGGAACAAGATGGTCATGCATTCCATAGCCATTGACAATATCGCTCGTGATGTCGCCGCTGTCGTAAACGTCGCCGTCATGGGCGTCCGTCGTTGACAGTTTGTGCTGAACGATGTCGGACGCGATAAATGAACCAGGCGTCACATCTTCAATGTCCGCCGGTTCGCGAACCCGCTGCCATGCGATACGCCGGATAGCGCGCACTGCCCCGAAATCGATCTGCACAATCGTGCGCGTATCTCCATCGGACAACGCGGCGGCGCGATATCGTTTTGATACGCGCGGTACTTCGAGACGGCTCGCCGGCAGGCTCGTCAATTCCCGGTCCGCCGTTATCGTCGCCCCGCGATATAACCAGTTCACATCGCCGAATGCGCTCGGCGCCTGGTTTGGCGTCATAGATCGAGCGCCACGATGGAACGCAAAGAAACGCCGCGATCACCGGAGGAAATCGACTTGCGTACCGAAATCGCCTTTTTGGTTTCGTCGAGCCCGAGGCGGCCGGCAACGATTGCGCCGCCGGACCCCGGCGCCATGGGCAAGAGTTGCAAACCGGTTTCCTCGTCGAAGAATGTTTTTCGCAGTTTCAGATAGGCGAGGAGTTTGTCTGCGGCTTTCTGCGCATCCGCAGGGTCGACAATATAGGTCTCAATCGGCCCATAGCCTTCATCATTATCGCCATCGACAGGGTCCGCATGACGGAGCAGCACCGTCGCATCTTCGGCCGTGACAAGCTGATACTCCCGTTGCGCGAAAGCGGCGTTTTCCGGCGTGACCGAGGGGTTATCGAGGGCAATCTCATCAGCGTCCAAAGGCGTCCAGTTGCGCGCCGCCTTGAACGATTGACGCCAACGCGGCGGCTCGTCAAAATTGTCGGGATCAAGATTTTTTATGTCGGCGCGGTCGAGGGTCCAGGCTCCCTGCTCAAACGTGTCTGCATTAATTGCGCCGACGCCAAGACGACCGTCCGCAAACTGTCCGTAGTGACCGTTATACGGACGCAGGATGCCGTTCATCAATTGCGCTATTGTAAAGCTCTGAGTGCCGTCGAGATAAATGCCGATCGCGTAATCCTCGAGCACACCCAGCGAGCCGGTGTTGACGACGATGTCCGGCAAACCGCCGGGACCGCGCCAAAGCCAAGAAATGATATTTCGCGGGAACGCTGAGTAAACGCCGAACAGTGTCGAGCCCTGAACGTCCATGGTCAGCGAGCCGACCGGTTCGGCGCCGGTGCGGACTAGCGATAGCGCAAGACAGGTAGCGTAGGCGCCGGGCGCAATCGTGGCAAGTTGCAGCGACGTAAAATCTGGATAGTCATTTCCATCGAATGCCAGCGGAACGCGACTGTCATACACCGCTTCGACTGCGTTTGATGGCCCGGTTGAGAAGCGAAAAGTGTTTGACGCGTAAACAAGCGTCACCGGCGTAACGTTCGGACACCGGCCGAGCGCCATCGGGTAAATCTGCCCTGCAAGATTCGCGTCGCCACGCTCCCCGCCTGTTCCATTGAAGCGCCCGCGGACGACCGGCGCGTCGAGAAGGTCCCCAATATTTTCCAGTTCGAGATCCGTTTGCTCGAGGCCGGAGGTCACAGACCGCCCGCGCGCCTTCGCCGCAAGCGCCCAATCGCTCGAATATCCACGCGCCAGCCCGACATCGATCCGGACGGATTGACCATCAATGGAACGTTCGAACGGATAATCATCAAGCGCCCCGTCGTCGTTTATGAGACTCACGCGGGCGGTGAACGTAGAAAGACGTCGATCTGCTTCCGGCAGATAGGGAACCTCGGTCCGAATGTCGTCAATTTCGTCAACGATCGGGATTGCCTCGGAATGCGCTGCGCCAAAATCATCAGGCCAACCGCACCAGGCGCCGTCAGACGCGAAAAGAATTTCGCTCGGACCCTGACCCTGCAATTCGCCGGACGCGGAAGCGATGTCGATCGCCGCGATATCGCTTTCCTCATCAAGATCAGGACCGCCGCCATCGATACGGCGCGATGCGATTGTCGCGAAGAAAATCACCGGATCCTCGTAGCCGCGCAAAAGGCGCGTCAGAAGATTATCGGCGACCGCCGTTCCTTCATCAGGATCCCCGGCGATTTCGACCTGGGCGACTTCGAATCCGAGGGTCACGGCTGAACAACCCTCAAGCCGCCGCCGTCTGCCATTTGACCCAGTTTGTTGTTTGCGTCTTTTGCCTGCCGCGACCGCACTTTTTCCGCGTTCCGGTGAAACTCGAGCAAATCCGCGATCTGCATCGATACATCATTCATGGTTTCGATCAGTTCGTCCTCGGCGCTGTTCGCCGTGTCGACATTCGGCTGCGTCGGGAACGCGACGATATTGTTGCCCTCGGTGACCGAGGGTTGGCGCAGGGAAACCGTCGGCTGCGCCAAACTGTCAGTCGGCGCCAGGCCGATCTGATCCGGACCGATCCCGGCCAGCACATCCGTGATGCGTTCATTCTGTTCAAACTGCGCCCGCGATAGATCGGCGAGATCGCGCAGTATTTCCGTTAACGGATCATTTGGGCCAAAGAGATCGGCAAAACGATCGAGACCGGCGGCGTCAACACGGTCGCCGGCGGCGAAATCGCGGATGTCGCGCAGATAGTCGCGACTTTCAAGGATCGCGTCGCGTTCCGCTTGCGCGTCCGCCGCCTCCTGCTCAAGCTGATCCGTAAATCTTTGTAATAGATCACGGCCGAGATCGCGATCGGCAAAGAAATCGCCGCTTGAAACGTTGACGCGTTCGCTCTCTGAAACGAAATCATTCACCGCGCGAAAAGCGTTATCTCGCGCCAGCACGTTGTCTGGATCTGCAATCGCCCGCTCGACAATGTCGATCGCCTGATCGCGCAAGATATCGACGTTTTGCCCTGGAGAACCGCCGAAAAATTCCCGGTCAAAATCAAGCAAGCCTTGTTCGGCCGCCTGAAAACGTCTTGTGCGATCGGAAAGTTTCGCCTCGGCGTCCGCAAGAACGCGGTCAAACTCATTGAGACGGTCCTGCACCATCTCGTTTAACTGCGTCAGCAACAGCGCGTAACGCCCGCCCAGATCCTCAAAATCTCCCAGCTCCTCGGCGAGGCGCAGCCGGTCCTCGTCTGAGAGCCCGCGCACAAAAGCCGCCCGTTCCGCTGCTTGCGTCCGCAATAAGAGTTCCTCGTCAAGCGCAGAGAGCAGACCCCGGGAAATCGCTTCGCGGATAGCTTCGAGCTCAAGGCGTTGATTGCGCCGCAACTCCTGTACAGAAAACGCGACCGGGTCGATCGCTTCGTTCAAGCGCTGCTCGATGTTAAACAGACCGAGGATCTGCTCGCGCGCCAGCGTTTCGAGCAATGTCAGATCGACAGCGCCGCCCTCGCCCGCAATATCGAGCACCGCCTGCCGGCGCGCGTCAAGCGCATTAAGCCTTTCCCGAACATCGCCGAGTAGCGGGTTGCGCAGTTCCGTTAGCGCCCGCGCATTTTCTTCGTTGACGTTCGCCGCAAGACGGTCGATCGCCTGATCGAAAGCCTCAGCGAGACCCGATGTCGCAAGATCGAGACCGTCGAACGCGTCGCGGATCGCATTCAACCGTTCCTGAAACTTGTCGAGCTCCTCCGCTGGCCCGTCGATCGCGTCCCGCAGGGCCGTCAGCTTATCGACAACCTCGTCAACGGGATTGCCCTGGTCCAGCAGCCCGATAGCGACGTCGCGGAGCAGATCATTGCCGCCCTCGACAGCGCCCTCAAGAACCAGCTTGACCGCCTCGCGCGCAAGGCCCGAAACATCGTCAGGCGTCGACCGGGCGAACGCTGAGATCACCTGCCGCGTCGCGCTATCCACGAGCGCGACGCCCGCTTCATTGGAGCGGGCAAAGACGTTGAGACCGATGCCCTCAATGAAGTCGGCGCCGATCAGATCCACAAGGCGGTTGATCTCAGAGACCGCCGCATCGGCGATTTGATCGCGCGCCGCATTAACGTCATCATTGCGCGCCTGTTGCGTGAAGGTCGGCGTCTGCCGCGCGAGATCAAAATCCACAACGCCGGTGCGATTGCCGAAGATCGATCCAATGAAATTGATCAGCGAAGAGACGACGCCGGCGGCCGCCCCGATCGCCTGACCGATCGGCCCGAGCGATGAGAACAGTCCCTGCAATTGCGACCCGAAGGCGCCCAGGACGCCGCCAAAGGAATCGGCGAGCCCGGCGCCAAAATCGGCGATGCCGTTAAAGAGGTTACCCGCGCCGCCGGCGATGCCGCGGATCGAATTGACGATCCCGCCGCCAATGTTTTCAAAGGCGCGGGAGAGATCGTCAAACCCGAACGCAATCTGATCGAGCCCCGGCGTCAGCGCTTCGGCGATTTCACCGGCCCGTCCGAGTACCGTTAGCTGATCAAGGCTGCGGTTTGCTTTCTTGAACTCCTTGATGATTTCATCGCCGCGCGCTTCCAGTTCCGCAATCGATTGGTTGACGCGAATGTCCGCGGTTCCCCGGTCACGGTTGAGTTCCAGGTTCCGAACACCCTCGGCGACGCCTTCGCGGATCAGCCGCTCAAACTCCGCGGGCGAGACCTGGCGCGCGCGCGCGTCTGCGCCGATAAAGTCAAGCCGTGACTGTGCGTTCTGCGCAACAAGACCGCCGACGGAGGCGCGCCGATTGCGTAAAGCCTCCTCTTCCCCCGCGCGTTCTTCCGCGGTTTTCTTTGCCGCCGCCGCGTTTTCTTTCCTTAGCGCCGCGTTTCTCTTCTCTTGCTCTCTATTAAATTCTTCCGTTCGCATCGTGAGCGCAGAAAGAACTTGATCGACATTTTTAACTCCATCGCTCGCGCCGAGCGTTGTTGTTTCAAAAACATTCAAAGCTTCCCGCACTTTTTGCAGATCCGCCTCTAGACGCGATATGGCGCCATCGTTTCGGAATATGCCTGCGAGATTTTGGTTGGCATCAAGTTGAGTTTGCAGATCTCGCTCAACGCGACGCAACTGCGTTTCGCTTGTAAGCGCGTCAACGCCGCCGAGTTGAAACCGAAACCGATCAGGTATCGCTGTTAGTCGGCGGGTAAATTCTGCGGCGAACCTTGTCAGTTCCAAGATAATTGGACCCAACTCAACTAACGCCGACTTTATTTCGACGGACAGTATTTGCGACGTGATCGCAAACTCGTCGTTCAGCGCTTCCGCGCGCTTTAGGAGCTCGACATCGACGATAAGGCCGAGCTCCTCGGCCTGCTTTCGTAACTCCTGAATGCCATCGGCGCCGGCTTCAATTGCCGCGCCGAACCGTTTACCAAAACTTGCATCGAACGCCGCCGCCGCGAGCGCCGCCCTCTCACCGGCGTCCTCGATCTGCTCAAGACCGCCGACAAAAATGTCGAAGCGCTCCTCGGCGGTGCGCGCATTGGTTAAGAGCTCAGCGAGTTCGGGGTTGATTCGCTCGATCGGCTGTTTCAGGGCGCCGAACCCGGCGGCCAGTTCGCCGACGCGCTTGTTCAGCGTCGTCAGGATCTTGTCGGTTTCACTTTCCGAAAACCCAAGTTGCCCTAGGGCAAACCGCGAGCTTTGCAGAAAGCCGGCGGTTTCAATACCGCCCAAAGAGCGCGACGCTTTCGCGATCTTGTCAAACTCGGAGACGGCTTCGCGCGCCCCGCTGATGATTTCTCGGAACGAGAACGCCGCGACGAAACCGGCGACAACGCCTTTGGCTGCATTGGCGACGCTGGAAAAACGGTTCGTTTCTTTTGTGAGCTCTCGCTGCGCCCGCGTGTTGCCTTGAATTCGGTCTTTAGTCCGCTCAAACTGACGCTCAAGGGAACGAAGCTGATCGCGATACTGCTCCGCGTTGATGCGCCCGATCGCTTGTGCATCGGCTAGGGTGCGTTGATCGCGCTCAAACCGTTCCGTTGCGGCGGCCAGCGGTGCGATTTTGCGCTGCAGCCGCGCATAGGCGCGCTCGGTCGACGCCGACGCCTTCTCCGTTTTCTCAAAGGCAGTCGCGGCGCCGCCGACCGCCGTGTCGATCTGCTTGGCGTTTTTCGCGACGCTGGCCGCCGCCTCTCCGGTTCGGTCCCGGAAAAACAGTTCTGCAGCAATCTGTTTCAGGCTCGTCGGCATTAAACCGTCTGTCCCTTTGCTTTTAAGTTTCGGTATTCGCGCTCGAGATATTCCGTATCAATACGGTTTACCCTCTCCAGAAATTCCAGCATGTCCGATCCAAATAAGCCGACATGGCTTGCCCATATTTCGGCCAGCGCGAGGTCTATGCCTTGCGGTACGAGACGCGCATCCCAGCCCACAACGCCGAGCATCGGTTTCGTGATCGGCTTTGTCTCATATCGATAGTCCCGACGCTGAATAAATCGGGAATAGAAACGCGCCGGCAAACCCCATCCGGAGGGGATTAACGGCGCGTCCATCTCTTCGCTTGGCGGCGACGAAAATTCGCCAAGCGCCGCCTCGTCGCCATCCTCCGGCGTCATCCGCCCGAGGATCGCGTCAAGCGCTAGTCCTGCGGCTTTTTTTCTGTCGCCTCGTCCTCCTCGGTGCGACCGACCTCCGCCGCCGCCTCGAGCAACAGGACGAGAAACGGATTGTGATCAATATTGGTGATCTTGCCGTCCGGGGTGTGGAAAATGTGTTTACCGGCGCGGATACCCTGATCGTCGTCAACAAGCAGGATTTTTTCAAGAAACTCTTTCGAATAGGCGCCGTCCTCGAGACCCCGCCAGCCCTGAACGCAAATGTCGATCAGCGTTTTGGCGTAAACATAGTCGCGCACCTGCGGCGGCACCGTCTTGATTTTTCGCCGCCCGGGCCGACCGAGAATTTCGTTCTCGATCTTTTTCGAATAGGCTTCCGCCTGGGGACTATCGAGGGCGCTAATGAGGACAGAAAAATCCGGGGCGCCCTCAAGCCCCGAGATCCATTCACCGTTGACCGCTTTTTCGCCGTCGATCTTAAAGTCTGAAAGTCGCATGTTTCCCTCTTATCTGTGCGTTAGCGCAGCCCCTCAAACCGGAACGCCGACACCATCTTGTTCTCAAGCGTTGCGAGCTTGGCAGAGGCGGTCATTGCCGCCTGCACCTGCGTGTTCCGACCGGTCGCGTTCGCCGCGCCGGCGGTGTATTTCATACCGTAAACGCGGATGGCAAAGGCGTCTTCGCCGCGCTCGCAGAATATGAGCTGCGAGCTCTCAACCTCGTCGAGAAATTTGTCGAGAATGGTCCCGTCGCCGAAGCGATAATTTCCGGAGATCGTCAGTTCCGCATCGCCGAGATCCCAGGCGACGCCCTCATCATAGCCGAGCGAATTTATCCGCGCGGCATTGTTGGCGAGCGAGAAGTTGAGCGATTGCGTCGCCGACTGAATAGCGACCGTGGCGTCGCCCTCGAGCAGTTTTGAAACATTCGCCCCGCATTGCATAACCTTGCCGAGACGGTATGGCGCGGCCGGCGTCGCGTCATAAGCGTCGGCGCTTTCACCGAGCTTCACGCCGTTCAGCGCGTCAAGAGTGATCGAGGAATCGACCAGAGAATTCACGGCAAAGTTGATGTCGAGATTTTGCCCGATAACCCCGAGAAAGCCATAATAGATCGGCGTCGTTTGCGCCTTCATGGCCTTTTGAAACGTATCGGTCAGAACGCTGTCGCCGGGCTCCGTTTCATCCGGCAGATAAATCTCGATGTCTTCCGCAGCGGCCGCGTCAACACCCCAGCCCGTTTTCAGGCCGGCAAGCGTAACCGCGTTGGGCGTGATGCCGGTGACGACCGCGATGTCGCGCCCGACAGACGGCATGGTCGCATTGAGCGCGGCGTCTTTTGCGCCGATCACGACGACCTGATGCAGTTTCAGATCGGTGATCGTTGTGAAATCAAGCGCAGACGATGCAATCCCCGTCGCCGTCGCCGTGATGTCGCCGGTGACGCCCTTGATGCCAACGCATTTGGCGCGGGCGCCGGCCGGCGGCGCCGCCTCGTCAACAAGCGCCGCACCGTCAACCACAAGTGTTCCGGATCCGGACCCTGCAACCGCGCGCCGCGTGACGTTGTTCTCCGCATTCGTAAAGCCGGACAACTTGACGAGCATCCCTTCGACCCAGTCGCCCGCCACGGTGATCGTGTTTGTGGCGCCAACGACATCGGTGATGACGCTGTCGGCCGTCAGATTGAACGCCTCCGTCGCGTTCGACCATTCTTTCTGCATTCCAAGGCGCAGCGGCCAGTCGAAATAGCCGCGCGCCATTCGGAACGGGGCGGCGCCGGCCGCCTGCCGTGACACACGGATGTAATCGCGCGGCAAACGCCCGCCGATGATCGTGTCATCCTGTTCAAACCCCTGCTCGATCTGCAGGGCTTCCGACGCCACATAGGCGTTCTCGAAGTCGCCAACCGCCGCAACGCCGATCGTCGTCTCTGCCCGGCGCACCAGTTCCAAAAAGTTTGCACTCGTCATGTTGCGCTATCCTTTCATTGTGTTGCGCAGGAATTAAGTCGGCTCGCCGGGTCGATAAAATTCGACAGCGAAGGTCTGGCCGTGCCAGTTACCGTCAAACCGGTCGCCGGCGTCGCTTTCAAAAAACCCGTGGATGTCGACGCTCTCGTCGATCGAAATATTGCGTAGGCTTGATCGAACGGTTTCGACCGTTTGATCGAGCAGGTCATCGCCGCCCGAATATTTGTCGACGCCGACATGCACCATGAACGCCCCGGACTCGTCCCAGGGCACGTTGACGGCGCCGATGGCCTCGGCTTTTTCCTGTGTCGGCGGAAAAGAAAGCCAGACATGGGCTTTCAGGAGGTCCACACGGCTTTGCGGTTGTTTCGGGTTTTCATCATTTCGCAAAACTTTCAGCACAACCGCGCCAGTCTCTGGAAACAGTGTTTCGAAATGCGTCGTGACGATGTCCTTCAGGGTTTTTGACGGCATGGCCTTTAATTGATGATGATCGCCGGGAGGCGCTCGCCTTCATATTGACGAAACGTAAACCGGATGGGCACGAGCCCCGCTCTAAACTCTCGCTTTAGGATCGCTGCAGCGCTTTCAAACAACCCTTTTCGAAAGCCGCTATCGTCCCGGTCATTATAGGCGCGTACTTCCGCCTTTCGCGAAAACGCGGAAAAATTGACAAGCGCCACCTCATCGGTCGGGTTAGGTTCCGGGTTCGAGAACCCGACGCTGCGATCATTGACCAGAACAGTGTTTTTCGCCTTATAACCGCCGGTCACTGTTTTCGTCAGTGTATCAATGATCTCCACCGCACGATCGACGATCGCGGAAACCGGTCGCACCCGATGCACAACCGCGCCGCCGGGGATCATGACCTGCGACAAGTCTCTCGTTTCCTTGCCGTCGACAAAGGTCTGCGTTTGCGGCGCGCGACCCAGCACTTGCCGCCAGGCGTCGTCAAAATCCTGTATTTCCGGACGGATCGCAGCGATAAAGATCTCGCGGCGGCCTTCTTTACTGAGGGCCTCGTCAAGAAAAAAATCGATGTCGCGGCGAAACGCCTGCAGGGACTTGGCGCTCATGTCCTACCGGAAAAACGCGTTGTCCTGCGGCTCGTCGTCACCGCTTTCCTCGCGTACAATTTCGACGCTCGACTCCTCGACCGCATCGCTCGCCTCGATCACATAATCGGCGTGACCATTCTTGACGCCCCAATCCTTCGCTTTTTCGTCAAGGATTTCGTCGCCCTCAGCATAGTCGACCATCTCCCCGGCGCTGTTCTGAAACCGAAAGGCTTTTGTGCATTCAATGCGCATGTCGTTCATCCTCTAAACGTTCCACGGTAAAACCAAATTTCGCCGTTGATGCCCTTCGGCTCCGGCGTCCCAAGGGCGGTGAATAATTGTTCGTCACCGTCCTCGAGGTTTCGCAAGACGCGCGTCGAGCCGCGCAATGGCAAAACCGGCTTCGGAACCGCCGCCTGCAACGGCAGGCTTTCGATAAAAATCGTCTTGTCGCTTTGTTTCACATCGCCGACGAGTTCGCGGTCCATGACTTTCAAAACGTAAATGCGGCTTGCAATCTCTCGGTTGCCGTCCCACGGCAGAATGATCGTCGCCGCCTGACCAAACCTTGCAAAAACGCGCTGCACCGTGGTCCGATAACGTGTCGTCGGAACCGGGATCGGCGTATTCGGCGGGTTGCTTGTAAGGCCTTCGAGTTCATCAAAGACGCCGGCGATATCATCGCCGGCGATTTCAGAGCCGACGCTCATCCGATACGCAACCGACGATAGCGTTTCAGGATTGACGACACATCTGACGGCAGGCCCTCATCCCACGTGATCGCCTCAACGGCATAGGTCCAGGCGCCGATGCCGGTAATGCTTTCGGACTTGATTGCGCCGACATTGGTTTGCTGCAATCGGTCAATCATGCGCCGGATCAGAAGGACACAGGCGTCCTCGATATGCGCCGGCAGGTTGCCATCGTTGCCAACCGTCCAGCCCGCCCGATACCTTACGACCACATAGGGCCCGCAAAAACGATGAAGATCCGCGCTGTTTTTTTTCCGGACGATGCCGCTGCCATGTTTCACCATATAGCCAAAGGCAGGATTCGGCGCATCGTCGACGGTTGCTTCGACAAAATTTAAAGACCCGTCGGCGACGGAGATCAACTCAACGACCGGCAGGCGCGTTAAGACGAGATCGCGGCCGCCAGCGACAAGATCAAACCTCTCCTCATAATCTGCTTGCGCGATTGTCGCGACGCCGCTGTCATCATCGGCGTTGCAGATAAATTCGCCGATCAGATCCGACGCGACTTCGATTTGACGATTGAGCAATTCCTCGCTCACGTCGTCGCCGATTTGTAAATCGCCGCGGACACGGGTCTCGGTTGTCAGCAATCGCGATGCCGGCTCCTCTATGATTTTCAGTTCGGTTGGAATCACGGCTCAAGCGGACCCGATTGCATCAACCCTGCGGGCGTCAGATCAACGCCGGGCCGCCCTGGCGGCCCGACGGGGCCTTCCGGACCGTCTTTGCCGTTGATCCCGCGCTTTACGGTCAACCGCCAGCGTTGCGGGTCGTCTTTCGGCGACTGCTTTGTCGATGCGAGCGCAATATGCCAAGAGCCGCCATGGGTAACTATATCCGATTTTTCGTAGCGTCGCGCCTCACTGAACGCGCCCCGAAATATGGGAACATCAAAGTGTAAGGTTTTCGCGACCTTGCCGCTCACATTTTCAAACCCGATCTCAAAATCGCGATCGCCGATTTTTCTTGCAAAGAATTGTCCAACGCCGAGGCCGTCTGCGCCGTTCAATGAACGGAGCCATTGCTTTTCGTCGCCTTCAAACCCGTTTTTTACGGCAATTTCGAATGCGGAGGCGCCATCTTTTCCGATAAGCGCAGCGGCGAACTGTTTCTCGGTTCCTTCGAAGCCGTGATCAACCGCAATGTCAAAAGCGCTTTTTCCAGCGTCGCCTTTGAATGATCTTAGCCATTGCTTTTCGTCGCCCGTGAACCCGTTCTGCACCGCTATTTCGAACGCGGACGCGCCGTCTTTTCCGGAAAGCGACTGGGAGAACTGCTTCTCGGTTCCTTCAAAACCGCAATGGACAGCAATTTCGTATGCGCTTTTGCCGGTATCGCCAGTCTCGCCTTTCAGAGAATTCAGGAATTCGATCATCGTCCCTTTGAAGCCCGCGTTTTGGGCGAGTTCGTAAGCGCTCTCACCGGGGCGTCCTGCAAGGCTTTCGAGCCATTGCATGCGCGTTCCTTCAAACCCGTACTCGCGCGCGATCTCGAAAGCGTCTTTGCCGTCCTGGCCGTCAGTGACTTCCATTTTTTCAAGCGCCGCAACAGACGCCAAGACGCGTTCGATTTCCGCGGCGACGTTGCTCGCCTGATCTGCGACAATCGCCAGCCCTTGCGCGCGCGCCGCCTCCGCCTTGTTGATATCGCTTACGGCGCCGTTCAAATCGTCGACATCTTCAAGAAGTCCTTTCAAGCAGCGCGCCGTCTCATTGCACCATTCCTTTGACGCATCGTCAGACTGCTCAAGATCACCGATCGACGATTCATGTTTTTTCAGCCAATCCGTTGCGATTTTGATCGCCGCGTCGACTGACTTTTCAGATGCAAGTCGCGCCGATCGTTCGACATCGACGGTTTCGGCAAGCGCGTCGATGCGTTTTTGATATTTCAATTCGAGGGCGGCGAGTTTTTTGCCGAACGTCGCTTCAATATCTGCGATGGCTGATATGGCGCTATCTTGCGCATCTTTTTGCGCCGCAGATATCGTTTCAATATCGCGCGCCGTCGATGCCGACGCTTCATCAATGCGACGATCTAAGTAGGCTTTAACCCGCTCGACAACCTGTTTTGTGAATGCTGCAAAATCAAAACTCACAGGGCGAGCTCCTTTTCGATGTCGAGCAGCGCCGCCGCGGCAAGCGCCGACGTTTCGTCGGCGCCCTCTGCGTCATCATCCTCGTCCTCGTCTGCGTTATCATTCGCCGGCGGCGCGGCCGCAGCAGCCGCGGGATCGAAAGGCGCATCAAGCGGGATGTCCTGCATCTGGCGATAAAGTTGATCGCCGCCTTTCATTGGCGCCAGCCCTTCGCGGGCGCGCGCTTCGTTCCGGGTCATGATCCCTGACTTTACCGCTTCGCCATTCGCTTTGATGCGTGTTGCCGCGTCCATGCGGATCAATTGATCGGTCTGGAATTTCACAGCATAGCCGTTCGGCATGCCAAACTGCGCAACGATCGCGCACTCAATGCCGGCGACGATATGTTGTAAGGCGTCGGAAAAATAGATGTGATTGAGAACGGCGGGATTCTGATATGTCGGAATATTCCCGAACAGCTTGAACTCGGGAACGCCAAAAGTCGCGCAAACGATCTTCGACGTCTGATCGTAGCTGTCAATCGACTTTGAGGCGTCGGCGGAAAGCGTCAACGGCTTAAATTCCAGACCGTCGCCGAGGACCGGAATGTCGCCGGTATCCTGTCCCGTGTAACCCTTTTTGAAATCGGTTTTCAGACGTTCGATTGTATCTTTCGAGATCGTTCCCGGCGCCGTCAGATAGCCGCTCGGCTTTGCCATGCGTTGAAAAAAGCTCAGATCTACCGAAAGGATCGTTGCGCCTTTTTTCGCCGCGACCGCCGCCTGGATTAACGGCGATCGTCCCGTGACTCCGTTTTTCGAAAACAAACGATCATGAATCATATCGGCGGCGCGGACGGTATAACTTTCCTCATCTTGGCCGTCGATGCCGGTGCGGGCTTTCCTGATCTTGTAGAAGACGAGCCCGCCCGGCGTGATGATCATCTGAACACGGTTATGGTCGAGCACATACAGCGCGACCGGCACGCCGCGCTGATCTCGCTGAATGAGCACAAACGCGTCGCCGCATTCCAGCAACGACGTCACCCAATGTTCGATGAACTGTTTCGACGTTTGCGCCATATTCGGCCGGCGCAAAACGCGGTTATAGGGCGAGTTTTTAACCGACTCGAGAACGCCATCATCGGTTTCGTTTACGAGACGCCAACCCATCTTGGCGATATCGCTGGAAATCAGCCCGACACACCGGAACGCGGTCGGATGTTGGATCGCGGTCTCTGCGTTGATCGACTGATTTGACTGCCACGCTCCCCAAAACGGCTCCTGAATGAGCGCACGCATGGGAAACCATGAGCCGAGCGTCCCGGTGACGGCGACAGCGGCGCGTTGGAAAAGCCGGGGCGCGAGTTCGCGCCCGAGAATTTTCATTTAGACGTTAAGCTCCGGCGCTGTTTCGTCGTTGCCTTCGCCATCCGCACCGTCATCGACCGTTTCCGCCGGCGCAACCGCGGCTTCGTCTAGCGGCAGACGTTCCTCGTCTGATTTATCGGCGCCGTCATCGGACGCTTTTTGATTCGGTTTCTTTTTCTCGACGCTGGATTTTGACGTCTTTGTCGTTGAGCGTGTTTTTTTTGCGGTTTTGTCGCCCGCGCGCTCCGCCCATTCTTTAAGTTCAAATATGCCGACATGACGTTCCTCGACTTCAAAGCTATCGCCTTTCTGATAGCGCTTTTGCGCATAATCGCATTGCATCAAGGCGCACATTTTTATCATGCCAGTCATTGCTAATTTTCCTCTGTATAATGAATGGATAATCCCATCCGGCGGGGCGACGCCCCGCCGGCTGCTATCGTTTTTGCAATGCCTAGTTTGCGTAAGCTGCACCGGTAATACGCTGTACGGCTGTCGTCCGGCCGACAACCCAGGTTACCATGCGGCTCGCCTTGATGCCGACGAGACCATTTTGCCATAGCGATTGCACCGACTGGGCGGCGCCGACCGCCGCGGTTACATCGGCGGACGGCACGTCATCCATCGTGACCGTCGCCTGATCCGAAATATCGATCGAGACCGCCCGATCATCCGCAATCAGAATCGAACTTGCATCGATCAAAATGATATCGCCGGCCGTGACGGCGTCGGAAACAATGACAGGAACGCCATAAAGAACACCGCCCATGAAGGACATATTGCCAAAGAGCGGATCATCGAGCGCCGATTGCAGCATCGCAATCTCGTTTGCTGTTTTATGCTGCATGATTGCGACGAATCTCGCCGCGCCATTATTCGCAGCGAAGAAAGCGTCCATGAGAACCCGCCAATCCGTCCGGAAGTTCGCTGCGGTGGCGCCAGCGGACCCCGTGCCGACAACACTCTCGGTAATCGAGGCCGGTGACACGCCTGCAACGGCTGCCGCTGCAGGATCGACAAACGTCGTATCGACCGCATTCGTGACCGCTTTCGAGATATCCATTTCGATTTTGGCTTCTGCAGAAGGATCGCCGAAACGCAAGAGCTGTTGCGAAATAACAGCGAGCCCATAGCAAGAATGATGGTCAAGCGTGACCTGATCAAAGGCCGCCGCACTCACCGCCGCCGGCGCTTTTTCGCCGGCCCAGCCGCCTGCAAATCCGTCGGTTTGCTTCGGCACGCGTGCGTTGAACGGCACGCGGGTCAGATCCGGCACGCCGTTTGCGCCGAACTGATCGATCAACGGCATCACACGCAAGTTGTCGATAAATGCCGAGGTGATATCGCGATAATTGACGAGCTCCTCTGCATAGGCATCCGTCGTCGTATCGCCCGCGGCGACCGCCGCTTTCGCGAGGTCCTCAAGCGCGTGCCCGCTCTCGAGAATTTTGATCATGCGACCGTCGTCTGGGTAATGGCGGCGCGCGATTTCCGCAGCGCCATTCATGGAGCCGCGTGCTTTTGCAAGGCACATCGCCGTTCGAGTAAATTCGCGATGCGCTGGCAGGTTTCGGCGCACCCGGCCCGGGCGCGCCGCCGCCCGGCGGTTGTCACTGTCGGTTTTGCCGTTATCGTTTTTCGCATTGGCGCCAAGATTCGGCGCGCGCTTCAATTCATAGGAGTTCAGACGTTCAACCGTTTTGTCGATGGCGTCGATCTCCACTTCGATCTCGTCATATCGGGCCTGTTCGTCCTCATCGAGATCTATCTCGTTGTCATTCGCTTGTTTTTCGAGCAGGCCTTCCTGCTCCTCGACAAGTTCCTCGCGTCGCGCGAGTTTTTCGGCGATTTGTTTTGCGGCGTTAAATGCCATTTTCTTCGTTTCCTTCTTCAAAGGTTTTGGAAAGGCCGAGTCGCCGGCCGCGGACGCCCTCGCAAGCCGCTTAAGGCCAGTCGCGGCCACGGGTTTGCGATGCAAAGATTTGAAGGCGCGACGAACGGCGTCTGGGTTCATGCCAATCGTCACGAGCGATAACTCGTACCAGTCCCATTCGGTGACGCGGATGCCGCGTTCGATGGGCTCATAATCATTGACGCGCGCGCCGATAGAGACGCCCCGCAAAAATCCGGCCTCAATTTCCTGCCAGGCGAGATCAACACGTTGGCGCAATTCGTCGCCCACTTCCGCCGGGATCTCCGCCTCGAATTCGATGCCGCGTTTCGTGACTTTCGCCTTTGTGACCCAACCGACCTGATGTTCGTGATCGTGATGTTTCAATAGCGGGATCGGCAAAGTGAATTTTGCACCTTTAGGCTCGACGATATCGCCGGCCATATCAACGGTCGGCGTGGATGCGACGCCTTTGAATGTGCGGCGACCGTCGCTTTCCGTCCGCGGCGACTTTGTCACGATCGTCGAATAGAACCTCGTGTCTTTATCGTTCGGTTTTCGTTTTTTGATCGCCTGCGGCATGGTCGGCCCTTTTCACAAAACAAAGGATTGATGTTGCGGCGCGTCATCAACGAGGTCGATCGATAGCGCCTTTGCGGTAATGGCCGCAGAAATGCCGTCGACCTTGTCCGCTGATTTCATTTTGTCGATGACAAAGACGCCCGTCGCGTTGTGGCGCGCCACGGCGTTGTCGGCCATCCAGTCCGTCACCGGATTCTGGTTGTGAAGTATGTCGCCTTTCACGACATCGCGGACAAACTCGCAAGTCGGCACGCCGAGATTGGCGACGGTCGGCCGGACTTCGATCATGTTGACGTTTTCGTCCGTCAACCGTTGCGACAGATCCCGGCATTGCCATGGATCAAACCCGACAGCTATCGGCGTGAACGGCGACAGAAACGCGACCATATCCCTTTCGAGAATGCCGAAATCCGTTGCATCACCCGGCGTCTTGATCAAATGACCTTTGTCTAACCAGCGTCGAACCGACTCGTCCCCCTGATCTATCCGTTTCCTTATCGATTTTTCCGGCGACCAGTACCAAAACAGCAGTGCCGCATGGATTTCGCTCACCGGGTTCGGCGCCGGGAACATAGCCGCCAATGCGGAGAAGTCGTCGACCGTTCCGATGTCGATGCCGCAATAGCATTTTGCACCGGCGAGTTTCTCTGCCGGAAAAGCTTCACCGCACGCGCGCCAGGCCGGGCCCGGAATGAGACGCGCCGCGCTTTCGGTCCATTGGTTCAGATAAAGCTGTCGAAACTTTATCTCCTCCGCAGGGCTGTCTTTCGCCGTGCGCAACTCTTCGCGCATGAATTCCGGCGATACAGAAACACCGTAATTTGGATTAGCCTTTTTCCAGACCGCCTCATCGGTCCAGTCATCGTTTTCATCTGCAGCGAAGATGTCCGCGAAAACATGCGTCTCGTCGCTTTCACCTTTCTGAACCGCGAGCGCCTTTTTCCAAAGCTCCCAGCAAAGCGATTTTTTGTCGTGCCCTGCTGTCGTGATATAAAGCTGCAGCGGATTGCGGCGCGCGGCCCGCGCCGACGTCATGGCGTCATATTGAGACCGGCTGTCCCATTCATGAACCTCGTCTCCGATGACGCCGTGCGGGTTCAATCCATGGTGTTTGCCGCGCTTTCCCGGCAACGGCCGAAATGCAGAGCGTGTTTCAAAATAGTAGATCGATTTTTCGTTCGTCTCGAGCGCTTCGATAGCGCGCAACTGCGGCGACAGGGCGATCATCGCCTTGGCTTCGTTGAAAACGATGCGCGCCTGCTCCTCGTTTCCCGCGATCGAAAAAATGTTCGCCGTTTGCTCACCGTCAGCGAGTTGCAGGAACAATGCGATTGCCGCGCAAAGCGTGGTCTTGCCGTTCTTTCGCGGCACGGCAATGAACGCGATCTTGTATTTTCTCGTTCCGTCGGCGCGTTTCCAGCCGAAGATCTTGCGGATGATGCGCCGTTGCCAACGCGCCAGGATAAACGCCTTGCCCGCCCAGTGCCCGGTTGTATGCACGCAATAGGTTTCGATCCAGCGGATGCATCGATCGGCGGCGTAGGCGTCGAAGTAGAATTGCGGATCTTCAGCGTCGGGCGGCGGCGCGGCCCATTTGACGCCGGCAGTCGCCCAAAAAGGCGGCGAGCAATGTGCGGCGCGTCCTTCCGGCGCGCGATCGACCGGCGACATCGGCGCTTATTGAAAGAGATCCGGCCTTTTGTGACCGGTCGGAGACGGCGCATCGTCAGACGCGGGCGGCCGTGATCCAGGAACGGAACCTGCGCCCCGGTCAATTGCGCCGGCCGCACGTTCGAGCAAGGCGTAGCGATCGCCCGGCGTCATCGCGAGTTGCTTGCAGAGATCCTCGACGCGCTTCGAAAATCGGTTTTTGTTGTTCACGGCCGGGTGCGTGCGAATCAACCGGCTGGCCGGCGCGTCGCTCGACGCGTCGTCCTTGCCCGGCTCACGCGCATTGACGTAACTCTCCGCCTCATAGGTATGACCGCCAAATTCCTCGAGCTCGCGCGAGGCGGTTTCAAAATCGGCGAGCGCTTCCGCGAGCAACGCAACGATGTACTGATCGGACGAACGAACAAACGCATAGGCGTTCAGCATCGACGCGACAGTTTTGTAATACGCCGCCGCGCGTTCCGATACGATGATCGCGGGCGGCTCGAGCGGTACCTCGCGCGATGACTGGCGAACGGTTTCGGCGATCTTGTCGGGATTGCCTCGCTTGCCGGGATTGCCTCGCTGCGCCTGAATTTCCGCCGGCTGTCGCCGCCTACCCATGATTAACGTTTAACCTCGTGTGTTTGAGACCAGGGCCCCGCCCGCAGCCGAGCGGTTCGCACGGCTTGCTATCGATTTTGAAGGTGTGGGCGCGACCGATGTCAGCCGCGAGCGGGAATTCCTGTCCATGATGCTCCTCGACGCCGCCCCCCAAAAAAAAGTTTTCTAAATAACGCGGCGAACCTAAGAGGGTTAGGGCGTGGGTCGGCGCCGACCCACCGATCAAAGGGTAATGGTACCCCCCTACCTCTGTCGGTTCAAAAGAGCCGCGCTTACCGCCAGCCTTAGATCCTCATCGACTAGCGGCATGAGCCCCAAATCTCGAGCGAGGTCATCGATCGCCTTGATGCCTGAAAATTCTATGCCTGGTTTAAAACGCTTGTGGCAATCGTTGCAGCTCGAAACCCAGTATTCGCGCATCCAGAACAATTTCGACGCTGACTGCCGAACCGTCTCACTCAAACGCGGCCCAAGCCCATGCGGGTACAGGTGATCGACCATCTCCGCAGGACCTTCGTTGCCCTTCAACCAGCAATAGCCGCATTTCGGATACTTCTCACGAAACGCTTTTGCCGCCTTTGTCCAACGGCTGTCGTATCCTCGATCGCTCGGCGCGCCGCGAAACTCGTTTCGAAACCGCTCTTGGCGACGCAGTTCGTTTTCGGTTGGCCTAGCCCATGACGGTTTGAACACCGGCGCTCGATTGCCCATCGACCGATCCCTTCGTCAGAGTGAATTGCGGGCGTTTTTCTCCCATCGCGAAGATCGGGTTATAGCCTGGGCCTACCAGCCGCTTGAGCTCACCGTCTTCCCGTGGTGCGACGGTCATCCTGTCCTCGAACAATCGAGAATGGACCTGTGATCCACATCACGGTTGAATTGCCCGCTAAGCCGCTTTGGAAACGCTGTCAACGCGAAGCTCGACAAAATTCTTTTTTCCGACCGCATCCCAAAGTACCGACACCAGACCGTCCCTGACCTTCTGAGCGGTAAACCTCAATCCTCGCAAAGGCCCTTCATCAACCCGAACAAGATCGCCGGGCGCAATGCCCGTGTCGCTATTCGAAGAAATTTCTTTGAACGCGCCGTGGCGTTCACGACTTGCGATCGCCGCCAACTGTCGCCGCGAGATCGATACTGGCCGATCGCCTTCACAGATTACGCTAAGCACGAGCCCGCTCTCAAAGAGCGAGAGCCAAGAAAGCGACCCCGGCGCAACGAAAATATATGACGTGAATACCGCGCAATTCGTTGGAACGTGGCGAAGTTTCAAGCCGCGTCCAATCTTTTTCCGTCGTGACTGTATCGGGCAGTAAACGCCAGCGCCCATCATCATCAAACGAGCGCCCGTCTCAACCTCTTTCATCGTCCAGACGCGCGCGATGAACCACTCATGGAAGCCCGAAAGCGCAGTCCCATCAGGGGTAGCGTTCTCCATGAAGGTTACGATGCGATCGAGTTCTTTCCGACGCCGGAGGCTCACGCCGCATCCTCCGTTTGCTGATTTTCCTTGGCTGGATCTACGTCGCCAGCCGATGACTTTCCCCCGACCTCAACAGGGTTCGCTTTGCGCCAGTCGATCAACGTCTGACATCGAGCGCGTACCCGTTCGCCAAACCGTTCGCGCTCAAGTTCGGCGATGATCCGGCGAACATCGTCGATCGGTTCTTCGCCGCATGGCTTGCCGTCGAGAATGTCGAACGCCCATTGAGCAAATCCTGCAACCCGTCTGACGGAGGTCGCTGACTGCGTCAGGGCGTAATCCATCGCCTCGCTTCCCGAAATCGGAAACCGTTTCCGCTCGCTCGACAGCGCGATCGTGTCCAGCGGTTCCACATCCCCATTCAAAACCCATTTGAGCAAAACTTTCCGCTCGGCGCGCCGGAGCCGTCGAAGCGCATCGCCCTCAACGCTCGCCTCTTCAGCGCCGCGAGGCGACCCGTCAGGGTCGTCGCCTCGCGCGCGCGCGGGTTCCCTTAAAGGTTCCCTTACAGGGTTAGTGTCCGGATTCCGGACACGGCTTTTGCCATTTTCCGGACACGGCTCGGGCGATTTTCCGGACACGGCTTCCGTGTCCGGATTCCGGACACGGCTTTCGCTATTTTCCGGCTCAAACCCGTCCTCGAAAGCGAATTTGTAGTGCGTCGATTTGACTCGGTTCGTCTTCGCGTCCTTGTCCTTAATCCGCCTGATCAGGCCGCGTTTCACGAGCGTGTTGAGGTGGCAATTCAGCGCCGATCGCGACATCTCGCAATCCGCCGCGAGCCTTTCCTGCGAAGGAAAGCAGCCACGGTCGGGATTATACCGGTCACAGAGATGCCAAAGAACAAGCTTCGTCGCCGGCTTCATGCCCTTTTGCTGGATCGCCCAGTTCGTCGCCGCGTGGCTCATGAACGCGCCTCCAGCAGATCGCCAGTCTTGCCGTCACGCGGTGCGCTGACATTCTCCTCGAGAAAAACAACCGCATCACGCCAACTCACATCGCGCTGTTCGATGACAAGCTTGATCATGTCGAAAGTTTCGCGGCAGGCCGGATTATCGCAATAAGCGCCTCTATCATCGGCGCACGGATTAAGCGTAAACCCGCAGCAGATAGGGCATTCATCGCCAAGGTCCGTATCAAGATTAAGGGCCGCAACAGTTTCGTTGTAACGCGCACGCGCCTTCACATAGGCCTTTCGCTCATGAAAATCCTGCGACGCTTTCTGTCGCCATATGTTGCCTTGGCGCGTCATGCGGGCACCCGGCCAAGCTGCGCCTCGACGGCATCATTCACCTGATCATCGGTCAGCCCATAGCCGCTGATCAGCGCCGCTCGGATTGCGTGTTCTCGCGTCAATAACCGCCGCAGCGCTGTCCGCTGCATTTCGGCGAGCACTTCAGCGTTCGTCATGCCAATCTCGTCGAGATAAACCGTCTCCGGACCGGCCGCGAAGACCGGCTCCGCCGTTAACCGGTCCAGCGCATAAGCCTTCCGCATTCGGCGATGGATGCCGTAAAGCATCGACAGCAATTGCAGGAACTCCGGCTCTTGCTCCCCGCTCATGACGCCATCCCCTTCGACCGAACATGAACGCCGCGCGCAATTCGCTCGCGTTGGCGGGAAAGATTGCGAATGTCATTCATCCGTTTCGTGAAAAGCGCGCGCGTCGCGTCGCGCCGATTGCGAATGCGCGAACGCGCCGCCGCGAGGCAGTCCAGTTGCACCGCCTCCCATTCGGACAAAAAGTCCTGATAGGGCTTTACCGCTTTGGGTTGATCGTCCGCCATCACGCACGCGCTCCGCGGGCGGAGTTTTCCACGTAAAATTGTTCCACGTGGAACGTGGCAACGATCAGTTGTGGAAATGGATGAGAGCTATTGTCGAATGCATTGATTTGCTTTTGCATGTCAACTTCCTATGGGGCGAGGAATGTAAAGAGTGCGAGTAAGGCCGAAATCGAAACCGCAACGGTCGCGAATGTTCGGCGCAAAAGATGCGGACGTATGCCCGCAATTGGAAAACCGACGGCGCAGGGCGGGGGAATTGCGGGCGCGCCGTCGGTTTTCTCTTCCGCCGGACGCGGAAATTTCAAGATTTGGCCGCGAGCGGACGATGATATCGCGCCGCGACAGGTCATGCGGCGTCACTCTCAAGCTCGGCCAACCTCTCGAACGCGCGCTCGAGTGTTCGAACCGTGCACTGCCTTCCGTCCTTCAGACGGCCAAGCGTTTTGCCGTCATTGAAAAGCTTTTTCGATACTGTCGAGATCGTAAGCCCGGTTTCGTCGGCGTAATTTTCGGCACGAGAAATGAGTGTTGGGATATTCATCACACAACCCTAATTGGGTTATTTCCCAATTTCTGTCAAGGGGTATATCCCAAGTGCGAATAATGCCGAATTGTGGGAATACTCCCCACATGTTTGACGAAGATTCGATTGGCGGCCCCGAGCGAATAGCCAAGCGGCTGCTTCCACGCTTGAGAGAGCTCGACCTTCGAAACAAGCCGACTTCGGACGAAGCGGGACTGGGCGACAGCTATGTCCGTGATATCACGCAGCGGAAAGGGGACGGCTCACCGCGAGTGCGGGACCCAGGATACACAAAGCTTCGAAAGCTAGGGGCGGTTATCGGACGCAGTCCGGCTTGGATCATGGGAGACAGAGAGAATCTCACCCCAGCGGACATAGCAGCCGACGCCAAAGGTACGAACGCAGACAGTAGCGCTAGATCCCTAACGTCAGTTCCTCACAACATTTCTGTAGAACAGATGGTTGAGGCAATTACCTTCGGCGCGAACGTCCTTGGGGGATGTACAGAAACGCCTGATAAACTTGAAATACAGCTTAAAACGTTAATGATTTTTATTCGTCATGAAGACACAGACGAACCCGAATATGAACGTATTAATCGCATCCTCGGATCCGTTGAGCAATTGCTTCTAAATGTTGTGCCAAACCCTCCTTTAGAGACTGATCCGGCTTTCTCTCGTATTCAACATGTCGCACTGCATCTTCTAGAAATCCTAGCTCTGGCGGGGTCGGCTTCCCCCGCTCCTCAGGCTTCCTTGAAAGCTGTATAATTTCTGCATCATGCGGGGGAATTGTGGATAAGCGAAACAGCAAATCCACCAAAAATTTCGTGTACTGACGTTTATCCGCCAAAGTAATCCCCGGCGCGCCGGGCGCGCATCAAAATTTCGTTAACAATACGAAAGTATCGCGCGATCGCAACCATCGAGACGCTTAAGAGCGGCGAAACGTTAACGAAAATTTTACGGACACGAATGAAACCTTAACGCGCGGCAATTTCCGCCGTTCGCGCTTAAGGAGAAATCTCTGATGTCTGTCGATGCTCGAAAACTGCACGCGAAACTGCTTCGCGCCGAAAAAACGGCAATCGCCGAATCCGAAAACTTTCGCAAAGGCAAAGCCTTAACTTACGGCGGCGTTGCGGCCATTGCCGCTGGCGTGACGGCCAGCGCAACCCAAGCAGCCGAAACACTTGGGAGTGACGCCCCTGTTGAGTGGGCTGCAAAACTGCAATCTGTAGTAGAGGCTGCGCACGAAACACCCGCGCACATGCTCGGGGCGGTTTACGAAACGCTGGTAAACGGCCATGCTGCCCTTGAGGGTGTGGCGATTGACGCCGGCGCTCGCCTTTTGCCCATGGTGAATGGTGTGCCGAAACGTCAAGTCGAATTGGTATGGACGAATTTGGGTCTATTCTAAACCTAGACGCCGGCGTTCAGCAGGCCTTGCGTATTTATGGCCTGCTGGTCGGCGCAACTCTTTTGGTTTCGGTCCTTTCGAAAAGCCGCGTGATGGCCCTCTCCGGCGCCATCATTAGCACGGGGTGGTTGGTTTCGGTCCTCATTTACTTGACGCTTCGCGACAACGGCGGGCCCGCCCTCGCCCTTCAAGGGATCACCGTCGCGTTCGTATTTTACTGGATTTGGCGGGGCGCAGCAGAGCACAACGCTTGGATTTTTCGTCACCTCTTTTGGATACATGCAGCGTATGGCGTTGCCGCCGGGTATAGACTGTTCGGGGAATTGTTTTTCCCGGACACGATGATTGCGCAATATTATCTGCAAATGTGGCTGCAGAACCGCCTATTCGACATAGCCCTATTATATCTATTCACCGTATCTGTTGCGCGTATTTGGCTCACGCGAGAGCGATACTTTCAGCCAAAGCCCCGCAAAACACATGAACACAAAATTCGCTCCAACGCGGGCCCGGTGTGGTTGCGGAATTTCTTCATCAGAATATCAAACGCAGACAAGCCCGACGACGAACATATTCCTTTAACGCCGGAAACGCCGAAGGAAAGCGCGAGTTTGAAGCGCCAACCAGTTTCGAAGGAGTGAAATAGCGCATTGGGGCCGGCTTTTTCGATTGTGGGTTTTAATCTTCGCGAATTCTCATCGAGGTAAGTCCATCGAGTTCATGAGTTTCAATAATATGGGATATGTCAGTTCGAAGATCGGAAATGTCGGATGATCCGTGCAGTATTTGAATGATGTTGTCGACCGCTTCTTCTATAATTCCAGTGACCTCGTTGTACGCGGCGATGTCCGCATGTATTTTTTCGCTATTCGCACTTAAGATACTCAATAGATAAAGTAGCTCAGACCAACGCTCGTTGAACAAATCGTCAAGCGGTTGCAATATTGCAGCCGCGCGTTTTGCTTCCGCGTCGATTGCGTCATCAATACCGACTACTTCGGTCAAATTTTGTTTTGCTAACGCTAGCGATTCCGCCAAGCGGATGCGATGCTGGCTTGTTGCTTCAAGAAACCGATCATTCAATGCGATTTCGTGCTGATTGCTGAGTTCCTTAATTTTTGAATTCTTCGACGCAATTTCATCGTTCAATTCCTCTATCTCACGCGCACGATCTTCATCAAGCTTGAAAGGCGCGACGACGATGTTGAAAATAAACGTCAGCACGATGGCAGCGGACACGCCGTATGCCGCCGCTACCCACAGCGACCACTTCTCAACAGCGAACGCCATATTGCCGCCCAGGTAAAGGGCGAAGATCGCCACCAATGTAGTGACAACGCGTATCACCCATTTCCCCAATGGTTCGGGCTTGAACGCCTTCCAGGTGTCCAATACGGATCGCCTGAACACCCGCCACTCATAGATAAGCCATTTGCGCATCCGATCTTCATGAACGGAGTCCGTGTATCGAGTCGATTCTCAGCGGTCATGCGAGGACACCTTCAAACCGGTATCGACGCAGATAGCACAGTTTTGGGTTTTGTCCCAATTATTTGTTGACTTGGGTTTTGTCCCAACTTATCGTTTGCGCATTGGCATGGAGAACTCGAATGCTCGACGATTACCGATCAGTTGCTATGAGCCCAAATGAAGACTTGAAAAACGCCATCGCGATGCCGACACCGGCAAATGACACCGGCGAAAACATTGGCCGCCCCAACCTCCTCGCCCTAAAGGCTGCGATCGAAGAGGCCATGATTGCGGTCGGCGACATTCGCCAGGAAGCAATTCGGCAAGCGCGAACGCTTGCAGCGGCCGGCCTCGACGACAACGAAGCCCTTCGCGCCCTCGCAATCGCTGAACGGAACCTTGCAGCCGCCATGGGCGAAGCCACCGCCGCACTTACGAATCGAGCCCGCGCATGACGTCTCTCGTTATCCGTTGGTGCGGCGCGTTCATCGTTTCCAGCATTGTATGGATCGCCACACTGGTGATTTTCTTATGAAACTTATCTGCGCGATCTGCGAACAGGAGTTCGAAGCAAGATGCAGAACTTACAAATTTTGCTCTTCTCGATGCCGACGCCGAAATTCTGCAATTAAAAGACGCGAATACGTCGCAAAAAATGGCTGCAAAAGAACAGGCAACCAGAAGAAAAAGCACGCCGAGTATATGAGGAAATGGAGGGCGCAAAATCGAAAGCATGACAACGCTATGCGTCGCGCCCAATACAAAAAGCGTGCGGACCAGTATCGAACCTATAGCCGAAAATACCGCGCTCATAAAAAAATAATATTGGCGCAATTAGCAATGATGGAGAACGCCCGTGAATAGTGGAACAGCAATAGCTATTGATGCCTTCGAAGGATCTCATGAACAAGTTTCAACCGATATCTCTTCCCTATCAAATCAAGAACTTGATCAACTATTTGCCGAGAGCCTTACCAACACCGCTAAAGGCTTGCATATAATGGCTCTCTGTTTTTCGGAAAAATTGCGTCGCGGGCTTCCAACACCAGATATTCGGTCGGGAATACTGATTTATATTCCCGCTATTGCGCAAGGAAAACTAGCGGCGGAAGCTGTCGTAACATTCGCGGGTATGCCATCTGTGATTAATCGATTAAAGGGAATGAATTTAGAGGAACAACGGAAATTTGCAGCCGGAAAACGCATTGAGGTTGCCGAACGTGACGAAAATGGCGAAATCGTTTTTGAAAAAAAACCTTTAGCGCTTCTAACCTGCAAGCAAGTAATTCGCGCCATTGACTTTGGACAAGTAAGGTCACGCCCGGCTCAAATAAACTCGTTAAAAAACGAAGTTATCACGACTCGCCGGCCCCCGAAACAAAAGCGCAAAGTAAAAATTTCCGTCGATAAAGATACTGGCACGCTCATTGTCCACGGAATAAAAGTGGAGGTCGTTGCGCTTGAGTCCTCGTTGATAAAGCTCGGCTACCGTCTCGAAAAAATAGACCAATGATCGAATATCTCGAAGACGAACAACTTTGGCGCATTGCGTGCGACGTCGACGGATGCGAGGCGGAACGGCTTGACACGCGTTTACCCGCCCGCCCCGACGATGCTTTGAAATTCATGCGCCGCGCCGCTGTTTATTGGGGCTGGCGAGACGGCGTCGACGGTCAGAAAACTATTCATCTTTGTCCTGATCATGCCGCGATCAAAGATCGTGATGACGCCGATGCACGCTTCGCGAAATTCTGGCGGGACAAGGTTGTTCCGAAAATCGATGCGGCGCGCGCGGCGCGTCACGAAAGAGAAAGGTTAGGCCTTCGATGAGCGGTTTTATTCCTCGGCATAAGGACTTTCAGCTCGCGCATCGTTGCGCCGAAACCATTAATTTTGAATGGGCGCAACGGGGCGTGCGCGCAAATGCGCGCCTGAATAGCAAAGCGGAAATTCTGTCGGACCTAACGCCGGCAATGATTCGCGTGCCGCCGCCGGTTATGAAAGCGATCAACATGCTCGGGCCTGAAGGGAAAAGCGAATGACAGCGCCAACAGTATGCAGCCCGTCACAACTAGCCGCCCGATGGCAGATTTCGCGGGAGGTTGTGTATAAAAAGGTGAAAACTGGGGAATACCCGTCCTTGCCGGGGCGTCCCGTGCGCATACCGTTGGCCTTTGTAGAAAGTATGGAGGCCGAAGCATGCGTCTCGTCAGACATCGCGGCAAGTGGGCCGTCCGCGTCAACGGCCAAAGATACTCAACCGGATTCGAAGCCACGCCGGAGAACCGGACCGCCGCGGAAGGGCGAGGGCATGAAATTCACGCCAGGGAAAGCCGCCGGCACCGTGGTGAAGTTTGCGGCGACATCGTAGCCGCCTATTTCGCCGACATGCCGTTTCGAACGGTTCCGAAGACGCCATCGTCAGGCGCTCGGGACGCTGCGCGGCGGGTCCTCGAATCTTTCTCCGACCTGACCGACGCTGACATCACCCGCGAGCATTGCCGGCAATACACCGCAATGCGCCGCGACCAGGGCTATTCCGACGGCACCATTCGCAAGGATCTGTCGACGCTGCGCGCCGCGCTGCGATGGAACGATCCGCAAAGCCCTGCCGTTTTCGAGATGCCGGCGATGCCGCCGCCGGAGGACCGATGGCTGCGCCCCGAAGAGATAGAAGCCCTGCGCGCCGCGGCATTGTCGCGCCCACACGCAGCGATCTTCATTGAACTGGCGATATGCACGGGCGGACGCAAAGAGGCCATTCTCGGGCTGACATGGCAAACCCATATCGATTTTGACGCACGCCGCATCTGGCTCGGCTTCAAGGAAGGCGGCAAGAAACGGGCGACCGTCCCCATGACCGAAACCTGCCGAAACGCGCTCATCGCGACGCAGACCCGATCAATTACGCCCTTCGTCGTCGAGTATAACGGCAAGCGCGTCGGAAACATTCGAAGGGCGCTGCGCGCCGTCTATGACGATGCGGGGATCGAGGACGTTCGATATCCTGCCCATGTGCTGCGCCATACGGCCGGCACGATCATGGCCAATGCTGGCGTGCCGATGTTCGAAATTTCCCGGCGCCTTGGCCACTCCTCAATCCGCGTCACCGAACAGACCTACGCCCACACCCATCCCGACTATATGAGCGCGTCAACGGAAGCGCTTGAAAGGGTCGGGCCCTCGGTACACCCGTACCGAACACCGTGAACGAACCGAGAATAAGTACAAAAAATCCACCCCAAACCAAATAAAAACTGTTGCAAAAACAATCAGTTAACCCACGTTAAGAGTCTTGGTAAGGGTGAGGCCGAGAGTTCAATTCTCTCTCGCGGCACCATGAGCCCGGACCGTTTGCGAAGCAAATGCTGCCGGGCGAAATTCAGCATAGGTTGGGACTCAATCGCCAGCAGTGAAACGAATCTTGTTCCCCTGCACTGATGACAATGATCAAGTTCTGTGTGTGCAGCCCGAAAATTTCTACGAAGACAAAAGCCCCAGTTTCAGTAGCTCTGGCAGTCGCCCCGTTTTGAAATTTGGCATGGTGCCGGACAAAACGCCGTTAAAGGTCGTATAGTCCGTTATGGGCTGATTGTTCGGCGCGCGCAGCTTTACATTTTTCCGCACGATCATTGCCCAGATTTCTTCCGGATCAAGACCAGTGAGAACCGCCAGCAACATTCGTTCCAGCTGCGGAAGCTTTATACACGACGCCAGCAATCGTGACGGAACGGGCGCCTCTCCGGGGTCCGCGAGTTGACTATACAGGATATGCCGGCCGAAATTGTCGGGATTGAGCTGTCTTTCGCCTTTCGTCTGCGCATTGGATTGTGCGCCGAAGGTGATGAGATTGGCGCCAAAAAGGTGCAATAGTGCTCTGCGGGTATTGTCTTCTCCGTGCTTGTGCGCCCTCGCTTCAAACAGATCAGGCGCATCTTCGCTTTGCCCGGAAAGCCCTTCCAGTATGTCTGTATAAACGGGTTCAAACAGATCGATATAAAAAAGACGATTTAATTCGCGTCGCACTGCCTCATGATGGGGGCCAGTCATACTATGTATACGGAGTTTCGAAAAGTTATCCGCTTCCAGCACGCCCGCGTCGCTGACATTCTTACCAAAGATGTCCATACGAACGGGAAGATCGAGCAAGAGCGCCATCATTTCTTCTCGCAAGATCGGATCGTCATACTTCTTGCAGAACTCATTGAATGCTGACGCCGCTTCATTAACATAGAGATTGCTAATCGCATTCATATGCGGGCGCGCATGACTGATATACGCCATATCGTTCTGGCGCATTTCCTTCGCGACAGTGTGGAACCACATCGGTTGGAGATTGCGGTTCAACAGGTCATGCGCAATGTCGCCGGTGTCTTTCTGTAGTTGCTGTTTCAACGACATGCGCGCGTCCGGCGCGCGCTTGTTGAAGGGAAGTTGCGGATTGCCGTCCAGTATGCCGTGCAGTTCGGAAACCGCCGCGACGGCCCGCGCTGCGCTGTCGCCTTCCTGATGTTCCGCCATGAGTTGCGTCAATGCCGTTGTCGGCAAGGATCGCGTAAAACCGGGCATGGCGAGATAGTGCAGGAAACACAGACCGCCGTCTTTCAACCTGTTCGACACCGTTTCAATCAGGCGCGTTCGCGTCTGCGTCGGCAGCCATGAATAAACGCCCGTGATCGCAGCGAAATCGAGTTCGGGCAAAACGTCCGCCGTCAGGTCGTCGAAGTCGGCATTGATGAGCGTAACGTTTTTGAGATCGAACTCATCGGCCAACCGCTGAGCGCTTTCGATGTGGGCGCTATTGAGATCAACGCCGTAGAAATTAGCGTCGGGATTACAGGCCGCCAGCAGGCAAAGCATGTAGCCCTGCCCGCAGCCAAAATCGCAATATGAAAATTCCGAACCGGGAAAACGATGTTTGTGGCCGGTCAGCAACGCGACCGATGACATGATGACCGGCGTCTGAAAATGGAAATATGTCGTCGGATATTTGACGTCGGTTGTGTAGCGTTTGTTCATGAAGAGCCCGCGGGTTTTTTGCCGTACATACAAAAGTCGCCCAGTTAAAAAAAGAGCCGAAATAAAGACAAAAACCATCCGCAACAACGCCGACCCAAATGCCCCGTGAACGCATTTTTCTGATGATTTACGGAAAGTCGCCAAGCGCAAAGCGCGAACCGGAATTTGGCGCGTTTGTTGACTTCGGACGTCATTCCCGCTGAATTATAGCAACCAAAACAATGCAGTGGCGAGATGTTGCGGCCCCGCCGCGGCACGCGCTGACGGTCCTGCGGTAAGACAAACATTTGATATGGCCCATCATCACGACAAAAATCGCTACGCCCTCGCCGTCGGCCATATTGCGATTGAATGGAATTACCTTGAGCGCGACCTGCAATGCCTCGCCCAGCGCTATCTTGGACTTGATGAGGAAACGACAGCGCGGGTCTTCGCCTATATGGGTAACGCCTCGCGCGCGGAGTTTACCGAATGGCTGGCGGGCGAACATGAAACCGATGCTGTGCTGAAATCTCACGTGGCGCATCTCGTCGCCCTCTTTCACCGATTGCGCGCCAACCGGAATATTGTCGAACACGGCGTTCCCGCGCTCACCCGGGACGGCGAGTTTCTCGGCGAAATCATCAAGCTGGGCCGGCGCAGCGGCGACATGCCGTTTGCTGCGTCACAGGAAACGCTCGATCAGTTTCTGAAACATCTGCGCGCGGCGCGCGATTACGCCATCGCCATTCAAGGCGCGCAAGCGAACCCGGACGAGATCAGCGCCCTTGAGAAACCGTCCATGCCCCAGCGCATGAAGCCGACGGCGCAACGGGTCGAAGAGCGGTAAAGGGCGGCGCGTCGTCGTCCGCTACGCCATCATCTTTTCGATCGGCAGAACCAGAATCGCGCTGGCGCCAAGTTTCTTCAGCTCTTCCAGTTGATCCCAGAAAACGCTTTCGCGGCAGACCGCATGGATCGCCACTTTGTCCGGCTGTCCGGCAAGATCGAGAATGGTTGGCGCATCGACGCCCGGGAGGTATTCGGTGATGGCGTCTATAGCGGCGCGCGGCGCGTTCATCATGACGTATTTCGCGTCGCGCGATGTGATGACGCCGTTCATGCGTTTTAGGAGCGCCTCGAAGATGACCTGCTTCTCTTCGCCAAACGCATTCCGGTTTCTGATCAGCACGGCTTCGGATTCGAATACCGTGGCGAGCGGTTTCAGGCCATTGGCGTCGAGCGTTGCGCCCGTCGAAACGATATCGCAAACCGCGTCGGCGACCTTCAGCCGCGGCGCCACTTCGACAGAGCCTTTCATCATGACCGCGCGGGCGTTCACCCCTTCCCGCTTCAGCCAGGCGCCGGTGAGGCCCGGGTAAGACGTCGCAATGCGCTTGCCGTCGAGGCCGTTTGCGTCCCGGTAGTCCCACTCCTTCGGGCCGGCGATCATCAGTTTGCAACGAGCAAACCCAAGCGGCATGACGCGCTCCGCGGGGCTTTCGTGATTGTCGATCAACAGCGACTCTTCGAAAACGTTTTCGCCGATAATGCCGATGTCGCAGGCATCGTCAGCGACGAATTCCGGGATATCGTCGTCGCGCAATAACATGACGTCGATGGGCATTTCCTGCACGCGCCCGTAAAGCCGGTCCTTGCCGCGGGAAATTTTCAGGCCGCAATTCTTCAGCATCTCAAACGAGCCATCAGACAGGCGGCCGGATTTCTGGATCGCGATGCGCAATCGTGTCGTCATGGTTTTGTCCATTTCGATAACATGCGGCGGTAACCGCCATGAGGTTCGTCATTCAGGAACCGGGCCACCCGCCCGATCGTGGTTGTGGAGGCACCGGTTTCCGCAGCGATTTCGCGATAGGAATGCTTGCCCTCGTTCAGCATGCGCGCAATGCGCCAGCGCTCGGCGAAGGCTTCGATTTCCGCCGGAGTCGCAATGTCTTTCAGGAATTTCGCCGCTTCCGCCGGCGACGACAGGGACGCAAACGCGGCGCAGAGCGCCTTCTCGTCGCGAGCATGCGCCGCGCCTTTCGTTTTTACACCGGGGCCGCGCATTTTTGCGCCTCCTGTCTTCGCAGACGCGTGTATTAATACGATAATACATTAAGTCAAGAGGCGTAGGGTTAATGCTTATGTTTTTTTAGGTGCGTCGCCGCGAGTAGTGTCAACCAGCGCGCTTCAGCACCGCAATAAAGAAACCATCGCCGCGAAATTTATCGGGCGTGAGGCGCAAGGCGCCGTCTGCGGTAATCAACGGCGACAGCGCCGCCCGCCCTTCGTCTGTCAGCGCGCCGGACGCTGCGATTGCGTCGAGAACGGGCGACCGTTTGAATGCGTCGTTTCCGCTCAGAAACGCTTCCAGCCGGTCTTCGTTCTCTTCCATAAAAAACGAGCACGTCACCCAGATCATGCGCCCGCCCGGCTTCACGAACACCGCCGCCTGACGCAACACCGTGTCCTGTTCGCCCATACGCGTCGCCAGTTGCTTTTCGGTCAGCCGCCATTTCGTATCCGGATGACGCCGCCAGGCGCCCGCGCCGGAACAGGGTGCATCGACAAAAACAACATCGAGTTTTCCTTTCAGGTCATCGAGGATTTCGCCGCCCCCTTTTGAATCAATTGGCGAGCGCACCTGCAGGTTTCGGACGCCGGCGCGTTTGGCGCGGGCGTATAATGGCTTCAACCGCCGCGGGTCGCGGTCATAGGCGTAGAGCTGGCCGGTGTTTTCCATCATGGCGGCGAGCGCAAGCGTCTTGCCGCCGCCGCCGGCGCAATAGTCAAGAACCTGCGCGCCTTTCACATCGCCCGCCGCGGCGGCCGCGATCTGGCTCGACAGATCCTGCACCTCGACCCAGCCCTTGTTGAAGGCCGGAATGATCGTCACCGCCGGCGCTTTCATTGCCGGGTCCGGCGCGGCTATGCGCGCCGCGGTCTTCAGTTTGGGGACCGCTGCACCCTTTACGGATTTAAGCGCGCCAACCGCCTTTTCCGGCGTCGCCTTCAAGGTATTGATGCGCAAGTCCACATCGGCGCGGGACGCAAACGCCGCCATGGCCTTCCCGGCGCTGTCGCCAAAGACGCGGGTCACGTGGGGCGTCAGCCATTCGGGAAAGTCGCCGGCAATGTGGGGAGGCCATTCATTCCGCTCATTCCCGCGAAGGCGGGAATCCACTTGCGCGCCGGAATTATGGATTCCCGCCTTCGCGGGAATGAGCGGGGGTTTGCGTAGCGCACTCCCCTCGTTTTCGCTCAAAGCACCCGGCCCATGGGGTTTCTCCGCCGCGGCCGCCATTAGTTCGTCTACGGATACATCCCACAGGGAATGCACCGCAGCGAAGACCAACGCCCGCGGCGCGTCATTATTCATGGCGGCGCCAAGCGAGAGCTTCTTGCGCAAGACATCAAGGCAAAGGCCGGAAATCCACGCCCGGTCTTTTGCGCCCGCATAGCGATTATTGCGCGCCCAGTCGGCGATCGCCGTTTTCAATGGCACGCGGCGCGCATCGAAGTCGGCGAGGATCTCGATCGCCGCGGAAATTTTGCCCGATAGCCGCATTACGCCTTCTCGAAGATAAAGACTTCATTCTTGAATGAGTTTGTCAGCGTAAAGCCCGCTGACTTTATCCGGTCGATTGCCGCGTCCATTTCGCCGGGCGCTGCGCGTTTTTCATGAAGTTCAATGACGATCAGTCGCAGCCCCGACAGATCAAGCTCAGGCAGAAGCACGAATTCGCCGCCCTCAATATCGCAAATAAAAACGCTCGCCCGCTTGTCGCGGAAGAGCGGGTTGAGGCCGATCTGATTGACGCGATCTGTGCGCTGCGTCTCCCCGTGATCGATCACCGACGACGCCCAGAAGAGGTTCGCCACATGGAAATCGACCGGCGGTCCGTCCTCCGCCGCCGCGAGGCCGTGCAGTATTTGCGGAGCGCCGGCATTATTATCGCGCCAGTTGCGTTCGATCTCCGGAACGAGATCCCGATTCGCCTCGATCATGATGACGTTTTGCGCGTCGACGGTCCGCTGCGCGATCAGGCCCACAAACCCGATAGCGGCCCCGGCCTCGACAACAATATCATCCGCACGCAGGAGCCGCGGCAGTTCGCGCACTTCGAGCCCCTCATATTTTTCCGCATAGATCGATGCGAGCACGCGACCGGTCGCGCTACCCGGCACATTCAGCTTCACGCCGGCGATCGTGACCTGCTTCGGCCGCGTCGCCATGCGCCAGCCATAGCGCGTGAGCCGGGTGATTTCAGTCAGCATAGTGAGCTTTAGTTCTGCGTCGGATAATTCGGCGCTTCGCGGGTGATCGCCACATCATGGACATGGCTTTCTTTCAACCCCGCATTGGTGATGCGCACGAACTTCGCCCGCGCCTGCATTTCCGGGATCGTCGGCGCGCCCACATAGCCCATGGAAGCGCGAAGCCCGCCGACCAGTTGATGGAGGATTGGCCCGATGGCGCCCTTGTAAGGGATACGCCCCTCAATGCCTTCCGGCACGAGTTTCATCTGTTCAGTGACGTCGGCCTGGAAGTACCGGTCTGCGGAGCCGCGCGCCATCGCCGTAATCGAGCCCATGCCGCGATAGGATTTGTAGGAGCGGCCCTGATAAAGGAAGACTTCGCCCGGCGCTTCGTCGGTGCCCGCCAGAAGCGAGCCGATCATCACGCAGTCAGCGCCCGCGGCGATAGCTTTGGCGACGTCGCCGGAAAACTTGATGCCGCCATCGGCGATCACCGGCACGTTCGCTTCCCTCGCCGCGCGCGCCGCATCCAGCACCGCGGTTAACTGCGGCACGCCCACGCCGGCGACGATGCGCGTTGTGCAGATGGACCCGGGACCAATGCCAACCTTCACCGCGTCTGCGCCGGCATCGATCAGCGATCGCGCCGCGTCATAGGTCGCCACATTGCCGGCGACGACCTGCGTCGCATTGGACGCTTTCTTGATGCGGTCCACCTGCGCCGCGACAGCGGCGGAGTGTCCATGCGCCGTATCGATGACGACCACATCGACGCCGGCGTCGATCAGCGCCTCGCAGCGCGCATAGCCCTTGTCACCGACGGAAGACGCGGCAGCGACGCGCAGGCGCCCCTCATCGTCTTTAGCAGCCAGCGGATACGCCATGGCTTTTTCCATGTCCTTGACCGTGATGAGACCGACGCACTGATATTCCTCATCAACCACAATCACGCGCTCAATACGGTGCTGGTGGACCAGCCGCGTCACTTCTTCGCGCGAGGCGCCGGGCTTTACCGTCACGAGATTGTCCCGCGTCATCAGCTCACGGACTTTCTGGTTGGGGTCATCAGCGAAGCGCATGTCTCGGTTTGTCAACACGCCGACGAGTTTTCCGACGCCGTTTGCGCCCGCCGCTTCGACAACGGGAAAACCGGAAATCTTGCGCGCGTCCATAATGGCGCGCGCTTCGGCAAGCGTCGCATCGGGCGTCAGCGTCATTGGGTTGACCACCATGCCGCTTTCAAAGCGTTTGACGCGACGCACGCATTCAGCCTGTTCTTCCACGTCGAGGTTACGATGTAAGACGCCGATGCCGCCATGCTGCGCCATGGCGATCGCCATCTCTGCCTCCGTTACCGTGTCCATGGCGGAGGACAGCACTGGAATGTTCAGCGTGATGTCGCGCGTCAGGCGCGCCTTCACGTTGACTTCGCTCGGCATCACCTCCGACGGGCCCGGCTCCAGCAGCACGTCGTCAAATGTCAGGGCGTCACGGATGTTCATGGCTTACCTCCATACTTGCCGCCATCCTTCGAGACGACCTTTCCTTCACCCTGAGGGTTTCCACGAAGTGGAAACGTCTCGAAGGGCGAAGGAAAAGTCTCCTCAGGATGAAGGGATATAACGGGCGCGCCACGCATCAAAACCTCGCCGGAATGTAAAATGGCGGCGACTCTGTCACGCGGTAAATTTCTGTTAGGCGCGTTTCGTCATTCCGGATTTTCTCCGCCGCTTTCGCCATGCGCCCGCCGCGGCCAAGCATCTCATCGGCGATGGCGACAATACGCGTATTGGGGAACGCCGTTGGCGAAGCGGCGGCTAACGCCGCGCCGATTTCCGCCTCGTCCGTATCAGGATTATGCATGCAAGCCGCGATCATCGCGGTCGCCGTTGACCGGCTCATGCCCGCCCAACAGTGAACGAGGAGCGCGTCGTTGGGCGTCCAGCCTTGCAAGAAGCCGATCACCGCTTCGACGTGATGCTCGCCCGGCGCAGGCCGGTCTTCCTTGTCCTCAAGGATGTCATTGATCTCAACGCGCATATGGCGCGCCTCGTCATAGCCTTCGAAGGACGGAAAGTCCGAGCCCGGCGACAGGAGGCTGACGACCTGTGACGGTTTCGCCAGGCCGTGCGCATCATGCACATCACGCAAAGAGGAAATCCAGATTTTCATGCGCCCGCGTCAATCGGCGAAAGCACGCCGCTCCTGTCAAAAGACTGAACAATGCATTCGCCTGGACAGTCCACATCCCTTTCAATGGTAATCTCGACAGCGCGGGCGAGCCGATCCCGCGGCGCTTTATCGTCAAGCGCCGCCGCCGCGCCGATGGCGATCTCCATGCCGGAGCCCTGCGCCCAGAAGGCGCCGCTTTCGACTTCGGTAAGGCAGAAAGAATTGTCGAAATCCCAGATGCGGCCCAACCGGTGTATGAGAATACCGCTGCCGCTATAGCGTTTGAGACCCTCCTCCGTGTCGCCGATGTCGAAGGCGTCATAGGCGCTCTTCATGAACTTCAGGACTTCGAACGGGTGTTCCGCCGTATCGGGAAATTCATTCCCATGCGCATCAAGCGCTTCGAGTTTCGGGCCGGACCCGGTAATACCGATCAGCCAGCCATTCATCGCCTTCCATTTGCGGTCGATCGACGGCGCGCGAAGACTGCCAAGCATCGCGCGCCCGTTCGACCCGACCCAGACGAGGCCCGTCGCTGTATCGTTGATGGCCGCGATGATGCTCATGCCTTCCCCTTAAACCCTGTCGCCACCACATAATTCTCCGCCGAGTCCGAACGGGACGCTTTCGGCTTGGCGTGTTTCACTACGTCAAAGTGTTGCTTCAGGTGGGCGAGTAATTCGCCCTCGGCGCCGCCGGCGAAGACCTTGCAGACGAATGTCCCGCCGGGTGCCAGCACATCCTCGGCAAAATCAAGCGCGGCTTCGGCGAGCGCGACAATGCGCAAATGGTCCGTCGCCTTGTGCCCCGTCGTCGGCGCGGCCATGTCGGAGAGGACGATATCCGCCGCCCCGCCGAGTTTTTCTTTCAACGCATCCGGCGCGGCGTCATCGAGAAAATCCATCTCCAGTATGTCGACGCCGGCGATGGTCGGCACATTCAGATAGTCAATGCCGATGATCCGGCTGCGCGTTCCCGCTTTCTTGATCGCAACTTGCAGCCAGCCGCCGGGCGCGCAACCGAGATCGACAATGCGCGCGCCCGGTTTCAGCAGCGAAAACTTTTCGTCAAGTTCCAGCAATTTGTACGCGGCGCGCGAGCGATAGCCTTCCGCCTTGGCCTTGCGCACATAAGGATCGTTGAGCTGGCGCTTAAGCCAGAGGGTCGAGCCGTATTCACGGCGCTTGGCGGTCTTCACATGAACGTTGAAGTCGCGCGACGCGGCCTCGCCTTTCGCCGGCGCATTTTTCTTGCGGCCGCGTTTTTCCGGCTCTGCGCCCAGCGCTGTTTTCGCGATTTTGGAAGAGGACGACGCGCGCGATTTCGCCGCATTTTTCGGCGGCTTGCCCTTACGCGATGAAGATTTGCGTCGCTCCATGGGCTTTCATAGCGGAGTCCCTTGCCCGCGCAAGGCGCCCTCCGGGAAAAATTGCGCATGCGGGCCCGGCGCATTAGGGTAGCGCTCAGGGTGGGCGTTAATTCGCGGAAAAAGGCGGGATTTTCATGTCACTAATGGATCAGTTGACCGACGTGGTCGTCGGTCAGATGTCGCGTGAGGCGGCGCAGAAAACAGGATTGAACGAAGGCGTCGCGGCGCAGTTGATGCCCATGGCCATGGCCGCCCTCATGGGCGGGCTGAAGAAGAATTCGGCGCAGCCGAACGGCGCCGACGCGCTTGCGAGTGCGCTCGACCGCCATGACGGCAGCCTTCTCAACAATCTCGGCCAACTTGGACAGGACTCAACCATCGCCGACGGCCAGAAAATTCTCGGCCACATACTCGGCGGCAAACAGGCGCAGACGGAGCGCGCGCTCGCGAAATCCGCCGGCGTCGATCAGGGACAGATCGGCCAGTTGCTGGCGATGGCTGCGCCCATGGTGCTTGCCTCCCTTGGCCGCGCGAAGCGCGAACAGGGTCTCGACGCATCGGCGCTCGCCGGGCTCGTCACGGAAGAAAGCGTGCGTGTGCAGAAAGCGGCGCCGTCTGAACTTTCAGGCCTCATGCAGTTCCTCGATCAGGACGGCGATGGCGACTTCAAGGACGACATGCTGGAAGCGGCGGGCAAGAAAATTTTCGGCGGCTTTTTCGGCCGCAACTAAAAACAAGGATCAGGAGAACCACTTATGATTTTCAAATTCGCCAAGGAAGCCGGTGAAAAATTTCGCGAAGGCGTCACCAATATCGCCGACGGCATCAAGGATCGCATCACCGGTCATAAAACCGAAGTCAAAGACTTGGGGGTCGATCATGACGGCGACCGCGTTGTCCTGAAAGGCAAGGCGAAGACCCGCGCCGAAGCGGAAAAAGCCATCGTCATGGCCGGCAATACGCCGGGCGTCGGCGAGGTTGAGTCCCACATCGATATCGAAGACGAACCGGCGCAGACGAATTTCTACACAGTGAAGTCCGGCGACACGCTGTCAAAAATCGCCAATGAGTTTTACGGCGACGCCATGAAATATCCGGTGATCTTTGAGGCCAACAAGCCGATGCTGTCCGATCCCGACAAGATCTATCCGGGCCAGACCTTGCGCATTCCGACCGCCAGCTAGACGACGGCGGCCGCCCTTCGAAACCCCCGCCGGCGCCCGCCAGCGGGGGTTTTTTGTCGATAGGCCGACTTTTTTCGCCGAGACGCATCCAAACTCGCCCGCCGATGCATCTACAGATCAGACGGCGTCATTCCCGCGGCGTCCGGAATGAGAAAAAAGAAAAGGAACACCCATGACCGAAGAAGTCCTGATCCCCCTGGTCGTATTTGGATCGATCTCGTTTATCGCCTTCATCGCATTTCACTTCAGTTACAAAAAACGCATGGTCGTTTATGAAGCGATCCGCGTCGCGATCGAAAAAACCGGCAGCGCCGATCCGCAACTCATAGACGCCATTGTTCGCGAAAATGTCGGCCGCAACGCTGATCTCCGCCGCGGCATCATTCTCATCGCGATTGCACTGGGTTTCGTTTGCATGGGCTACGCCATTCCCGACGGAGACGCGCTAGGCCCGTTGCTGGGCGTTGCTTCCTTCCCCGGCCTCGTGGGCCTTGCCTTTATTGCTTTTCATTTCTTCGCGCCGCGTGAACCCACGGTCTGACGGAAAGTAGACGGGCGATGCCCCAGAGCGACATCGACCTCGTGCTCCTGGTCAAGGCGACGGGCGACGACAATGCGTTCGCTGAACTCGTCCGTCGTCATCAGGCGAAACTGCGCGCATTTTTGCGCCGCCTTTCCAACGACTACGAAGCGGTCGACGACATTGCGCAAACGAGCTTTCTGAAAGCGCACCGGGCAATTGCGGATTTTCGCAGCGGCGGATCGTTTCGCTCCTGGCTCTTCGCCATCGCCTATCGTGAATTCCTGCAGGCGAAACGGCGCGACGCAGCGCATGAGCGTATCAAGGACGCAGCTGTACAAAACTTATCCGACGTTGAACCGGCGGCGCCCGAAAATGAACTCTCGATCGATCTCAAGGCGGCGTTGTCGCAACTGCCCGAAAACGAACGGGCGGCGCTGCTCCTGTGCGACGCGGTCGGGTTCACCCATGCGGAAGCGGCGACCGCGATTGGCGCGCCGCTCGGCTCCGTAAAGAGTTGGGTCTTGCGCGGGCGGGCAAAAATGCGCGACCTGATGGCGCCGCCCAAACCGAATGACAATCATGTAGAGACGACCAGTCCCCGAGGAGTAAGCTATGCGCGATGAAGACGTAACAGCCATGCTGCAGGAGGATTTTACCGCGCTTGAGACCCAGCTCGAAGGCGACAATTTCCTGCGCGCGTTAAAACACAAAATCGAAACGCAACGGCGCCGGCGCATTGGCGTCCTGGCCGGCGCCGGTCTTCTGGGCGCAGGGCTCGCCGCCGCCCAGTTCGGCCGCCTGTTTGAATCTGTTGCGCAAGTTGCAGCCGCTGCGGAGGTTAGCTGGCTCGGATCAGGCGAGACATCCCTGCTCGTCGCATCCCTGATCGTTGCGACAGCGGTCGTCGCGACAGCAGCGGTGCTGCAGCGGGAAGGATAAGTTTTTGGATGAAACTAGGTCGCCAGGCGCCTAGTCAGGATCGCTTCGTCCTTCGTGACGCAATTTTTCCTTCATCCTGAGGGTCGCGAAGCGACGTCACGAAGGACGAAGGAAAAATTTCTCCTCAGGATGAAGCGATTGTGGCGTTTTGCCGGGAGCTCTAGTCGTCGCGATGAACGCGTTCGGACCGCTCGTGGCGTTCCTGCGCTTCCAGCGACATGGTCGCGATCGGGCGCGCATCGAGACGGCGAAGGGAAATCGGCTCGCCGGTTTCTTCGCAATAGCCATACTCGCCGGTTTCAATACGGCGGAGCGCGGCGTCGATTTTTGAGATGACTTTTCGCTGGCGGTCGCGGGTGCGCAGCTCAAGCGCCTTTTCGGTTTCGCTTGAGGCGCGGTCGGCGATATCCGGCAGGTTCTTGTCGTCTTCCTGAAGATTGTCGAGCGTGCCTTTGCTCTCTTTCAGAATATCGTCTTTCCAGTTGACCAGTTTCTTGCGGAAATATTCTTTCTGGCGATCATTCATGAACGGTTCGTCTTCTGTCGGACGATACGCGTCTAACTCGCTTACTGACATTCTTCACTCCCTTTGCGCCCAGCGCTAATCCGAACCGCCCCCGGCCTCGAATCCGCGCTCTCTATAGCGATGGCGTTTGGGCCGCTCAAGCCTTTGTTTCGCCTCGCCCCCCGTCATATTTCTTCAATAGAAATCAAATATTGATGTTTGGTTTTTGAGCGCCTTTTAACGGCCGAGCTTGGCCAGTTCGACCCGCGCGCGCAGGGCGATTTCATCGTATAAATTGATCAATTTTGCGTCTGCGCCCGCATGAGCGCGCAGGCCCGCCGCCTGTTCCAGCGCATCAATAGCGCGGGCGCCGCGGGTCGTATCGAGCAAAGCGTGCTGCAGCCGTTCCAGATCGTCGAGAACTTGTTGCGCTGCAGCAATGGTTTTCGCATTGCCGCTCTTGCCGCCGGCGTAGTCGTCGCTTTGCAGCGCAATGAGGGCGCCGAGCGTTGACGCCGACGCAACCGAATCGGCGCCGCGGGACGTTTCCGGCGCGGCCGCAGGCGTTGCGGAAAAAGCGCCGCCAGCCCGTTTCGCCTTTGACGGTCCGCCGGGCGCGCCCGTATTGCCGATGCGTGAAATTCTGGTCATGAGCACCACGTCTTTGCGCAAGGTGCAGTTTGCGCCCGCCCCATAAAGTTTTTGTTAATCACGGCAAAAGTCGCTGGGCAGAACTTGCCGGCGCCAGGCGCCGCTTCGCGCTCAACGCCACGCCGACGACCCGTTGACCCGCATAAATGCTGGCGATCCGGCCCGGAACGCATTTGGCACGGCCTTCGCAAATTCATGTGCACGAAATTCAAAGTCATGCGCGCCGCGCCGGAACATCCATGAAGCTGACCCTTATTTGCCTCGCCTTTTTCGCCGCCCTCTCTGTCAACGGGGCCCGCGCGGAATCGCGCATCAAGGACCTCGCCAATGTCGAGGGCGTGCGTGAAAACATGCTCATCGGCTATGGCCTCGTCGTCGGCCTCGACGGCACCGGTGACCGTATTCGCAACACGCCGTTCACCCGCGAGAGCGTCGTCTCCATGCTGGAGCGTATGGGCGTCAACATTCGCTCTGAAGCTCTCGATACGGATAATATCGCCGCGGTGATGGTGACGGCGAACCTCCCGGCCTTTGCAACGCAGGGCACCCATCTCGATGTTTCGGTCAGCGCCATGGGCGATGCGGAATCGTTACGCGGCGGCGTTCTTCTGGTGACGCCCTTGCACGGCGCCGATGGAGAAGTCTACGCCGTGGCGCAAGGCTCGGTTGCGGTCAGCGGGTTCGCCGCCCGGGGCGACGCGGCGACAGTCACCCGAGGCGTGCCCACCAACGGGCGCATCGCCAACGGCGCTGTCGTCGAGCGCGAGATCGGGTTCGATCTCGCCGGTCTCAATTCCATTAAACTCGCCTTGCGCAATCCGGACTTTACGACCGCACAACGCATCGCCGCCGCGGTGAACGCGCGCCTCGGCGCCGGCGCGGCAAGCGTCGTTGATCCGGGTACGGTGCGCCTCACCCGGCCAGCGACTTTCGACGGCGATATGGTGGGTGTCTTAAGCGCCGTTGAGGGCCTGCGCGTTGAACCGGACAAGGCGGCGAAAGTCGTCATCGACGAAGCCTCCGGCGTTATCGTCATGGGCAGCGACGTACGCGTTTCCACGGTCGCCATCGCACAAGGCTCCCTCACCGTTTCCATCTCCGAAACGCCGCAGGTGAGCCAGCCAAGCCCCTTCTCCGAACGCGGCCGCACGGTTGTCGTGCCGCGCACCAGCGCCGGCGTCGACGAACCGCCGGCCCAGCTCGCCATTATCGATGGCGGCGTGCGCTTGTCGCAACTGGTCGACGGGCTCAACGCCCTCGGCGTCCCGCCCCGCGACATGATCGCGATCTTGCAAGCGATCAAGGCCGCGGGCGCGCTTCAGGCCGACATCGAGGTGCTGTGATGAACGAGATCGCCGCCCTCACCGCCAATCCCGCCCTCCAAACAACGCGCGAGGCCGCCGCCATTGACCGCAAGGCGCAGGAGTTCGAAGCGCTGATGCTCGCCGAACTTTTAAAGCCCATGTTCGACACGGCGAAGGCCCCAAGCCTTTTCGGCGGCGACGGCGCGGATCAATCCATCTTCGGCGCCATGCTTCAGGAAAAATACGCAGAAGCCATGGCCGAACGCGGCGGCATCGGCATTGCCGATCAGGTGAAAGCCGCCCTCATCGACCTGCAGGCGCAATCGCCAATCGGGGGAGCACAACACTCATGAGCGACCAACAGTTTGATCCGACCGAGCGCGTGCGCGCGCTGATGGAAATCACGCAGTCCTTGAGCGCCATCTTCGCCAAGGAGAATGCGTTGCTTGAAACATCGCGCCCGAGAGACCTTGCGCCGTTGCAGGCGGAGAAAGCGCGCCTCGCAGCAGCCTATGGGCAATCCATTCGCGAAGTCGCCAAGAACCGCGCCGCCGTTCAGTCTGCGGACAGCCAGCTCCTCAGGGAATTGCGGGAGATCACGCAGTCCTTCGAGGCGCGCGCTGCGCGCCAGCGCGCGCTGCTTGAAGGCGCCGCGCAAGCAGGCGAAAGCGTCGTCAAGGCGATCGCCGAGGAAGCGGCGGCGCAGGAAAACGCCCATAGTTATGGATCGCCAGGCGCCGGCGGCAAGCCAACGCCGATTTCCATTAATGAAAACGCCTAACGCGGCGCTACGTCGAAACCGACATCGGACGTATTGTTGATCGCCGAAGCGATCGCGCCGTCGATCGAGATAAATTCGAACGGCGCCGGCGCAACTTTTTTCTCAGCTGAAAAATTATTGCCCGTTTTTGTCGGCGCGTCTTCTTCCACCGCCAGTGCCACCGACCGCTGAATATTCTGGGGTGACGTCATGAATTTGTTGAGGTCGTTGAGAAACAGCACGGTCACGAACTGCATATTCGCCAGCGATACGCCGCCGGTCGCATATTGCTGCACCCCGAAGATCACCGCATTTTGATCGGCGATATTGATCGCTTTTGAGACCGAAGATTCTGTATTGAAACGGTTGAGGTCGTCATAAGCGAGGCCGGCATTGGAAAATCCGGCATAGGTTGAAAAGCCCTCACAGTCCGCGCCGGTCGCCGGATCGGCGCAGCCAAAAAGCGTCATGAGAAACTGGCCGCCGGTCTGCGCTGTCGCCATGAGCGTGAAGGTCTCCGCGACGCCGTCTTCGTATGGGGCAATGGCGATCTCCAGAGATTCAATGAATCCGGTGATATCGGCGGCGCTGACGGTCTCAACGACCGTCGGCGCCGGTGCCGCCAATTGCGAATTCGCCGTCGATTGCGCCGCTGCGCCGCCCGCTGAAAAAGGCGCGCAAATTGCCGCGGCGGCAATCGCCGCCTTCAAACTCAACAGATTTTCCATGAACCCCTCAACTCAAGATGACATACTGGAAAGGGACGCTAACAGGAAAATCACGAGCGATCAAAAGCGGCGCGAAAGCGGCCCGGGTCCTACACTTCGCCACAATTGTTCTATATCATTTCCGCCTTGTGACAGTGGGGTAATCGGTCCGTGAAGACGTCGCCGCGCGGAATTGAGCTTATCAAGCAGTTCGAAGGACTGGAGCTTGAGGCGTATCAGGATATCGCCGGGATCTGGACCATTGGCTACGGGCATACCGGGCCGGATGTCGAGCCCGGCATGCGGATCTCCGAGCGCGAGGCGGAGGCGCTCCTGCGTCGGGATTTGAAATCCCGGGAAGACGCTGTCGATCGCTTCAGCAATGTCGACCTTAACCAGAATGAATTCGATGCGCTGGTCAGCTTCGTTTATAATGTAGGCGCAGAAGCGTATCGGCGGTCAACGGCGCGCCGTCTTCTCAACCGAAACAATCGGCTTGGCGCGGCGGACGCGCTGACATGGTGGAACAAGGCGACCATTGGCGGCGTGTTGCGCGAAGTCGCCGGGCTGACGCGCCGGCGCGCGGCGGAACGGGCATTGTTCCTGACGCCGTCAAATCCGCCCATTGTCCGTGAGCCGAATAATATCAATGAAAACTCGCGGATTACGCCAATTGAGGATTCCCCGCGCCGCGACAACGTCGCCCAGAGCCGCACCGTGCAAGGGGCGACCGTCGCCGGCGGCGCAGGCGTCGCCGCCTCCACCATGGGCCGCGACAGCGCCGAAGAACTCGATCAGCTCGAAACCAATATCGAAACGGGCCGCGGCATGACGGAAGATCCGTCCGCCGGCGAAGGATCGACGCCGCCGCGCAGCATGGTCGATGACGAGCCCGAGCCTTGCGGAGAGGACACAATCTTCGACGGGGAAATCGACTTCGCGAACGACCCGGTCGCGCAGAACGGCGACGCCGCGGCTTGCGAAGAGAACGGCGCCGGCGACATTGTCGCGGAAACGCCCGACGGCGAGGTCATCGCGGGACCGGAAGACGGCGGCGAGGAAGACGGCGAAAGCGTTATCATCATGGACGATTCCATGGGGCAGCGTCCGTCGAAGCACGAAGTTCACGCGGTCGAGGCGCAGGTTCAATTCGCCCTGCTCGTGCTGATCGTGCTGGCGGTGCTCTTCATCATCGTCGCGCGCATCGACGACTGGCGAAATTACCGCCGCTAGGCGCTGTCAAACAATTCGTCGTCGTCAACGCCATGCAAAGCAATGGCGAAGCGGCTGATATTGATGACGTCGATGAAGATGTGCAGCACGATGCTCGCGATCAGCGACCCCGTGACGAGAAAGAGCGCCGTCAAAGTCGTCGTAATGAGCAACACCTGTCGCATACCTTTCCAGCCTTGATACCTGTGCAGGAAAACAAAGTGAACGATTGCGACTGCGGCCGCGGCGGCAAGCGGCATGAATTGCGAGAGCGCCCAGATGAGATAGCCGCGGAAAATCACTTCCTCTGTAATCCCTGCGGTCACAGACATCATCATGGCGCGCCGGTATTCCTTCCCGTTGCGCGGCATCAGATGGATGGTGTCTTTCAGCGTTTTTAATTGCGCGCGCATATGGGCGCGCAGTTTCGCGCTCAACGCCGTTCGGATCAGTTGCACAAGGCTATAGGCGAGGATTGCCGCCACAAAGATGAATGCGCCGGTTGTCATTGGCCCGGCTTCATAAACAAACCCGAGCGCCGGCCACGGACGCGAGAGTAACGCCCACCCGATCAGGATTGGCAGAGCCGTCCCCCAGAGCATGATCATGGAGCTGTTATAGACGTCGAGCGGACGAATTTTCGGTGCGTCCGGATCGTCTTTTTTTGGTTTGCCGAGTTCGCCGGCGAGCGGCCACGCAATAAAAATCAACGCCAGAAAGACAAGATCGGCGTAAGCCAGTCCCGTCCAATTCAGTATATTTTCCATTACCAACCCCGCTTGCCCCGTCGCAAGATGTAGTATAAATTGAATCTGAATTCAAGTTCAGTTTTGAAATATGCCGCAAGCACCCGCCTTGAAGACCAGACGCGCCGCGCGAAACGCGCCCGCGACGAGACCTGCCGTCGCGTCGCCGCAACAGCCGCGCGCGGTGAAAACCCGCAACGCCCTGCTCGGCGCCCTCGAACAACTACTGAAAAAATCCGATTTCGAAGCCATCGCCGTATCGGAGATCGCATCCGCCGCCGGCGTTTCCGTCGGGACCGTCTACGCCCATTTCAAGGATAAGGATGCGTTTCTGAACGCGCTGATCGAGCTATGGCGCGCGCGGATTGCCGAGCGGCTCGATATCGCTCTCAAATCCGATCTGGTTTCGGAATACAAAGCCTATGGCGGGCTGCGCCCTGCCCTGCAGGACATTATCACCGGCGGCTACGACCAGGTAACGGGGGACGCGCACATTATTCGCGCCATCCAGCTTCGTCTGCGTCAGGGAGACGCCGAAGAATGGAAGGCCTGGCGCAAACTCGGCGCACAAGGCTACGCCACAATCGCCCTCCTCTTTGACGTATACGCATCGGAGGTGCGCCGAAAAGATAAGGAAACCGCCAAGAAGGTATTCAATTTCGTGCTCAACGCCTGTCTCGCCGAACGTTGCGTCTACCGCGATCGCGGCGCCTATGGCGTTTCCGGTTTGAGCAAGAAGAAATTCATCAGCGAACTCGCCGATCTGGCCTACGCTTATCTCACAGCGCCGGGCTGACCGTGCGTTACCGCCGCGCGCAACGCAGGAACAGGACGCGCAATTGCCCGGACTTCAGCGCTTCGAAGCGTTCGGCCCAGAGCCCCGCTTCTTCGGCGAAGGCGCGGGTCATCTCTATACGAAGGTTTTCGTCTTCGATCGACTGGATCGCATCATGGGCGCGCCGCCAGCCGGCCCAGGCTTCCGTAATCAGCGGCAGGAAGGCCGCCGTATCATCGCCTGCTTCCTCAACGACGAACCCGGCGCTGCGCAAGGCGTCGCGATATTCGCTTTCGGTTTTCGGCATGGCGCCGCGGGTCGTCGGGAAACATTTTGAAAGCCGCGCGCCTTTGCGCACAATGGCGAAATCGGCGAATACGGCCTTCGCGCCGGGTGTCAGGAACTCTGCGGCGAACTCCGCAAAGGCCGACGGATTGGCGTCGCTGCTCAACTGGAAAAGGGAAATGGCGCCGTCCGCTTCGGATTTGTTCATGCGGCCCATGGCGTCGCCATAGAAGTTGAGATCACCGCGCGCCGCGGACTTCAGATGCGTGAAGCCCTTCACTTTCCAGCGCGTGCCGTGATCAAGATCTTCTAGAGGCCCGCCTGCATCGGCGCCGAACACGAGCACGTTGGCCTTTAGCGGCAGGCCCAACATACGCCCATAGCGCATCGTGTAGGCTGCGGATCCCGGCGCGCATCGCCCCGCGCCCCAGACCGCTTCGCGGACAATTTCCTGAACCGGCCGGCCCGCGCCGCCAATCGGCAACTGCGCCTGCAACGCCGCGCGTTCGGCCGCTTCGTCGAATGCATAACCTTCCCACCATGCGTGAAACCGCCGCCCCGCCAGCGCAAGGCGCGCGCCCATGGTCGGCAGTTTTGGCTGTGTTGCGGTCATGTGGCCGCCCGGCTCCGAAGGTCGCGAGAAAGGTCAGAAAATCTAGGCGATTTATGGCTGACAATTCGTTAAGGGCCGGCGATAGCGGCGGCGGTTAACGAGGGGTTAATGGTCAACGCGTCAGCCGTTTCACGCGCCGGCGCAGCGCCGGCAGCACGTCGGCTTCGAACCACGGGTTTTTTTTCAGCCAGACATTGTTGCGCCATGACGGGTGCGGTGTCGGAAAATACTGCGGCGCGAATTCCCGCCAGGCTTTGACGGTTTCCGTCAGCGTTTTGCGATTGCCGTCTTTGAGGTGCCATTTCTGCGCGTAGCCGCCCACAAGGATCGCCGTTTCGATATTCGGCAACGCCGCCATGAGTTCGTCCCGCCAGGCGCGCGCGCATTCCTTTCGCGGCGGCAGATCGCCGCCTTTCGCATCATAACCCGGGAAACAGAATCCCATCGGGATGATGGCGAGTTTTTTGGGGTCGTAAAACTCCTCGCTCGCGAGCCCCATCCATTCGCGCAGGCGGTCCCCGGACGGATCGTTGAAGGGAACGCCCGTCTGATGCACGAGATTGCCCGGCGCCTGTCCGAAGATCGCAAGGCGCGCCTGTTTTGACGCCTGCAAAACGGGCCGCGGCTCATGGGGCAGCGGCGTCTTGTCCGGCGCTTCCATGCACAGCCGGCAGGCGCGGATGTCTTTCAGGAGCGGTCCAAGCGCGCGGGGCATGATGACCGCGCATACAGGCTGCGGGCCGCATCAGCAAAGATTTCATTCGCCAGACCGCAAGAACAAACGCAATTGTGAAACCGCCAGTCCCCTCGCCTTGCGGATTGCGCGCCGCTGTCTTAAGCCCCGCGGACACATCCGAAAAGGGCCCACCAATGTTGCCGACGCCGCGCGCCGATCTCGTTTCCAACACGCTCGATTATGAAGTCACGCCGCTCGTGAAGCCGACCGGCTTTCGCGAATATGACGCGCGGTGGATCTTCGAAAAGGAGATCAACCTGCTCGGCATCCAGGCGCTGGGAGCGGGACTTGGCGCGTTGATCCGCGAGATGGGCAAGGAACCGCGCATTGTCGTCGGCCACGATTTCCGCAGCTACTCGGCGTCAATCAAACAAGCGCTAACCGTGGGCCTCATGAGCGCCGGCATTGAAGTCAACGATATCGGTCTTGCCCTGTCGCCAGTCGCGTATTTCGCGCAGTTCGAACTCGACATTCCGTGCGTCGCCATGGTGACCGCAAGCCACAATGAAAACGGCTGGACCGGCGTCAAAATGGGCGCGGCGCGGCCGCTCACCTTCGGGCCTGATGAAATGGGCCGCTTAAAAGAAATTGTTCTCAATGGTGAATTCAAGTCCCATGCGGGCGGCGCCTATAAATATGTGGAAGGCCTGCGCGAGCGCTACATCGCCGATGTTACGAAAGGCGTTTCCTTTTCGCGCAAGATGAAAGTGATCGCCGCCTGCGGCAATGGCACGGCCGGCGCATACGCCCCGGAAGCGCTATCCCGGCTCGGCCTCGACGTTGTTCCCATGGACGCCGAGCTGGACCATACCTTTCCGCGCTATAATCCGAACCCGGAAGATATGAACATGCTGCACGCCATGCAGGAGGCTGTCGCCGAACACGGCGCCGATGTCGCCCTTGGTTTCGACGGTGACGGCGACCGCTGCGGCGTTGTTGACGATACGGGCGAGGAAATTTTCGCCGACAAGATCGGCGTCATGATCGCGCGCGATCTTTCCGCGCTCCATAAGAACGCGCAGTTCGTCGTCGACGTGAAATCGACGGGCCTTTTCATGACCGATCCGGTGCTGGTCGAGAATGGCGCGGAGACGGTCTACTGGAAAACGGGCCACTCTTATATCAAGCGCAAGAGCCACGAGCTTGGCGCGCTCGCCGGGTTTGAAAAGTCCGGACATTTCTTCTTCAATAAGCCGATCGGGCGCGGCTATGATGACGGCCTTGTCGCCGCGATTGCGCTTTTGCAGATGCTCGACCGCAATCCGGACAAGAAGCTTTCCGATCTGAAAAACGCCCTGCCGAAAACCTGGCAGTCCCCGACCATGTCGCCCCATTGCGCTGACGAGGAAAAATACGGCGTCGTTGAGAAAGTTGTCGCAGCCCTTTCCGAACGCACAGAAATTATCGGCCAGAAAGTGCGCGATGTGGTCACGGTCAACGGCGTTCGCATCACGGCGGAAGACGGCACCTGGGGCCTTGTGCGCGCCTCGTCCAACAAGCCGGAGCTTGTGGTCGTCGTCGAAAGCCCGGCATCGGAAGACAACATGCGCGCGATGTTCGCGGCGCTTGATGAAGAACTGCAAAAACACAGCGAAGTCGGCGCGTATAATCAGAAGCTCTAATCGCTTCGTCCTTCGAGACGCAAATTCGCCTTCACCCTGAGGAGGGCGAACTGCAGCGCCAGTGTTTCGCTACGGAACAGCGGTGCCCGTCACGAAGGGCGAAGGCGAATTTACCCTCAGGATGAAGCGATACTAGTCCACGCCCGGTGTCTAGGGGTTTTCGTTGTGCCGACGGCGACTGCTTTTTTCCGTCGCCTGGGCGCTTGAGCCGGCCTAAACTGCGCCGATCAGAATCAGGAGACGTTTCCCATGTTCTACGCCGCGCTTGCTGTTGGCGCTCCGGCCGTCGCTGTCGCCGGCGTCGCCGCCGCCGCTGTCACAAAATTTCATCTCTCCGGCGAGGACCTGTCGAAATATGACGCGGACTTCCCCGTCGACGTCTCACCGGACCCGAACTCGGAAGGGCTAAAGAAAGTCCACGACTATCTCGTTGAGAACTTCATCAAGCCCGCCGCCGCAACCGGTTCGGCGAAAGACAAACTCGCGGCGAAACGCAAACGCTTCGACGAAGTCGGCCTTGCGCGCGAATTCGACGTTGTATATCGCGATGACATCGCCCGCGCCGGCAAATTAAAAGTCACGGGCGAATGGACGCTGCCCCCGGATTGCGACACGTCCCGCCGTATACTCTATATTCACGGCGGCGCGCACACGGTAGGCAGCGCCGTCAGTCATCGCGGCATCATTTCAAACCTCGCAGAACGCACGGGCTGCGCCGTCTTTGCGCCCAATTATCGTCTGCTCCCTGAAAATCCGCGTATGGCCGGCATTGAAGACTGCCGCGCCGCTTATGAGTGGATCTGCAAGAACGGCCCGGACGGACGCGCGAAAGCAGCGAGCGTTGCGGTGGGCGGCGATAGCGCCGGCGGCAACCTGGCGCTTTCAGTTATCAACTGGGTGCGCGACGAAAAGAAACGCGCGCCCGACGCCGCCTTCGCCATTTCCCCGGCGACGGACTCAACACTGACGAGCCCGAGCATCCGCGAGAACTACAAGACCGACACCATGTTGCAGCCGCTGGTCGAACCGGTGATGAAAATTCCGCATGCGGTATTGTTATGGGCGCTCTGGCGCGGCAACCGCATGTCGCCGGCGAACCCCGCCGCATCGCCCATCTTCGCCGACCTCTCAAACCTGCCGCCGACGCTTGTTCATGTGAGCGCGTCTGAAATGCTCCTCGACGATGCGCGCCGTTATGCAGCGAAACGCGCGGCGAACGGCAGCCCGATCGATCTACAGATCTGGGATCACATGCCCCATGTCTGGCACGCCTTTGACCGCATGCTGCCGGAGGCGCATCAGGGCCTCGACGGCATTGCCGCGTATTTGAAAGACCACGGCGCGACGGCGCGGTAGTCTGTTTTTTTCTTGAAATAACTTGTTCCGCTCATTCCGGCGAAAGTTAAGTTCGCTTCATCCTGAGTGTCTGGCTCAAAAATAGTGTTCCCCTCATCCTGAGGTGCTTTTCCGAAGGAAAAGCCTCGAAGGATGAGGGTTCTTTTGACTCTCGAGTCAGACTTTGAGGATAGCGGAGCGCGCTTTGCCTTTCGCCGGGATGAGCGGCCGGATTTTTCCGGTTGAGTCCGTCCGCCCGACACAACCATAACCGTAAATTCTTTCATAAATCCCGCATTCGGTGCGTAGTTATCAACGCCCTCGCCGGCGCCCCTATACTCCCATCTGCGTCGAAATGGAGAAGGAACGCGCGCTTTGGATTCCCGCCTTCGCGGGAACGAACGGATTTCAAAAATGAAGGTGGTTCGTGAAACCCAAATTTCTAGAAGCGCACCAGCGCCGAGCCCCAGGCGAGACCGCCGCCGAGGGCTGCAAAAACGAGGAGTTGTCCGCGCTTGATGCGTCCGTCGCGCACGCCTACGTCGAGGGCCAGCGGGATCGACGCCGAGGATGTGTTGGCGTGTTTTTCGATTGTAACAATGATTTTGGACGACGAAAGCTCAAGCTTCTCTGCGCAGGACTGTATGATCCGGATGTTGGCCTGATGCGGCACGAACCAGTCGATCTCATGGCGCGAAACTTTCGCCCGTTCTGTCACTTCGAAGACGGCGCCGGATATCTCTTTCACGGCGTTGCGGAAAACTTCCTTGCCGTTCATCTTGACGAGGCCGACCGTGCCCGTGCTCGAAGGCCCGCCATCGGCGTAAAGATGCGGCGCCAACCGTCCGTCTGCGGAAAGATAAGTCGCAAGGACGCCTTTCGGGCGGCGCGACACCGCCGGCGTTTCACCGCTGAGGACGACCGCGCCGGCGCCGTCGCCAAAGAGGACGCAAGTCCCCCGGTCGGTCCAGTCGAGGAAACAGGAAAGTTTCTCCGCCCCGATGATGAGCGCGTGTTTCACCTGGCCCGTCGAAATGAAGTTCGTTGCAACATTCATGGCGTAGATGAAGCCGGCGCAAGCGGCCGAAACGTCAAAGGCGATGCCCGGCGGGCAGCCGAGTTTTTCCTGCACGTAAACCGCGGTCGACGGAAAGGTTTTGTCCGGCGTCACCGTCGCAACGATGATGAGGCCGATATCGGCGGGCTTGAGCCCGGCGTTGTTCAGCGCCGCCCAGGCCGCTTCCCGGGCGAGGTCCGACGTCGCTTGGGTTTCGGCGGCGAGATGGCGCTGGCCGATGCCGCTGCGCGAACGGATCCATTCGTCGGACGTATCGACGGTTTTGGCGAGCTCCGCATTGGTCATGACGCGCTCGGGCAGATAGCTGCCGACGCCGGCGATCAGGGTTTCGATTTCACTCATACGGGCTCATGCTGCGACTGCGAAGACGGTATCAGCAACATTGTATAAAGGAAACGCATTTTTTCAGGAGAAAATATCAACGCCAAGAGACAGCGCCGCCACAAGAATGTAGCCGCCGAAAATGCGCGACAAGAGCGCTCCGTCGAGGCGATGGGCAAGGCGCGCGCCCAATGGCGCCGTAATCGCCGCCGTCAGCGCCACCGCAGCGAAGGCCGGCAGATTGACATAGCCGAGCGAGGCCGGCGGCAGGTTCGGCGCGCCCCAGCCGGAGGAAACAAACCCGGCGACGCCGGGCGCCGCCACCGCAAGACCGAATCCGGCCGAAGTCGCAATGGCCTGATGCATGGGCCGCCCGGCGAGCGTCATCACCATGACGCCGACGGCGCCGCCGCCGAGGCCCATCAATGCGGAGAAAACGCCGGCGCCGGCGCCCAGAGGAATTTTGAGGTGATTTGCATGCAGATTAATAGCGCGTGGACGCGCATCGCGCGAGGGCCGCATGCGCTGGAGCGCGACGACGAGTGCGCCAACGACAAAGACGCCGGCGAGAAGTTCGAGAGGAACCCAGCGCGCAACCGCCCCGCCCGCCGCGGCGCCCGCGGCGATCCACGGGGCCCAGCCTCTCAGCATGTCCCGGTCCACAAGGCCGGCGCGATGGTGGGTCGCCAGTGAGCGCAACGATGTCACGAGGATTACCGCCAGCGACGTGCCGATCGCCGCCTTCAGGCTTGGCTCGTCAGCGACGCCGACGGTCTGAAATACGGCGTAGAGCACCGGCACCGTAATGACGCCGCCGCCGATGCCGAAGAGCCCGGCGGCAAAACCGGTGACGCAGCCCGCCGCCAGCATGCCTGCGAGCAGCCATCCGTATTCGGATAATAGCGCTTCCACCCGCCGCCTCAGGCCGGGACGCGCAGCGCGCGCATTTCATCGAGGGCGCGGTCGAGAATATCAGCGCGCGCCGACGGCGCATTTTCGGAGATGAACCGCCGCCAGACCCGCGCGCCCGGCGCCCCATGATAAAGTCCCAGCATGTGCCGCGTGATCGAATGCGGGCGCACGCCAAGAGCAAACTGCGATTTCACGTAGCCGGACATCGCGGCAACGACGTCTTCGCGAGGCAAGATCGCCGACGCCGCGCCATAGATCAGCGCATCGACGTCCGCAAGCATGAAAGGCTGACCATATGCGGCGCGCCCCAGCATGACGCCGTCAACGTCCTGAAGATGTTCGCCCGCATCGCCGAGCGTTTCAATGCCGCCGTTCAAGACAATCGTCAGGTCCGGCCGATCCGCTTTCAGACGCCGCACCAGTTCATAATCAAGCGGCGGCACTGTCCGGTTTTCTTTCGGACTTAAACCCTCGAGCCACGCCTTGCGCGCATGAACAATGAACACAGAACAGCCGGCGGCGGCGCAGGCGTCCACGAGCGCCGGCAGGGATTGCTCCGGGTCCTGATCGTCAACGCCGATGCGGCATTTCACGGTGACCGGAATGTCAACGGCATCACCCATAGCAGCAACGCACGACGCAACAAGATCCGGCTCCTTCATAAGGCAAGCGCCAAATGCCCCGGACTGCACCCGGTCCGATGGGCAACCCACATTAAGGTTGATTTCATCATAACCAAATTCCGCGCCGGCGCGCGCGGCAATCGCGAGTTTTTCCGGGTCGCTGCCGCCAAGCTGCAGCGCGACCGGGTGCTCGCTTTCGTCGAACCCGAGCAAATGGTCGCGGTCGCCATGAACAATCGCTTCGGCGGTAATCATTTCGGTGTAAAGCAGCGCCCGCGTCGTCATCAGCCGATGAAAATACCGGCAATGACGATCGGTTCCGTCCATCATCGGCGCAACACAGAACCGATGCATGTCGTTATGTCTGGCGCCGTCCATGTGGAGCCTTTGGTTCAGGAGATCAACGCGCGAAGGTCGACGCTGGCGTCGGCGACCCTGTCGCGTGCCATATCTGCGTTTGTTGCGAACGCTTTCTTGCCGACAGCAAACGCGACCGGATCGTTGACGGCGTCCACCGCGCAAAGCTTTCCGCTTGTGAAACTCCAGATGGAGAACGATTTCGCCGCTGGATCGCCGCGCAGGACGCGGTCATCGGCGAGATCGCCCAGCCCGACCGTCTGCAGCTTGACGTCATACTGGTCGGACCAGAACCAGGGTATGGCGTCGTAGGCTTTGTTTTCCCCGGCGATATTAGCGGCGGCGATCTTGCCCTGTTCAATGGCGTTCGGCACCGATTCCAGACGAAGGCGCCGTCCGTAAACGGACGATGGATAGTTCGTGCAATCCCCGACGGCCCAGATCGATGGATCGCTGGTCTGCAGTCGGTCGTCAACGACAATGCCGTTGTCCACAGCCAAACCGGCGGCTTGCGCAAGGGCGATATTCGGCGCCGCGCCAACGCCGATGAGCACCGCCGCGCAGTCGAGCGTCTCGTCGCCATTGAGGCGAACGCTGGCAACCGCGCCGCCTGCACCGTTGATGGCGCTCACCCCTTCGCCAAGGCGCAGATCAACGCCGTGCTCAACGTGCAGATTTTGATAGAATTCGGACATCTCCGGACAAGCGACGCGGGCGAGAACCCGGTCGGCGATCTCGATAACTGAAACTTCGCGGCCAGCGGCGCGCGCAACCGCCGCGACCTCCAGCCCGATATAGCCGGCGCCGACAACAACAATACGCCCCGCGACGGAAAGAATGGCGCGCAGCGTTTCGGAATCGCGCAGCGTTCGCAGATAATATACGCCGCCCAAATCAACGCCCGTAATGGGCAGCCGTCGCGGCGGCGCCCCGGTTGCGAGAACAAGGTTATCATAAGCCAACGTCTCGCCGGCGTCGGTTTCTATGGTCTTCTCTGTCCGATCGATCGTGGTCACGCGCGTTGAAAGTTTCAATGAAATCGTATTGGTCTCGTAAAACGCCGCGGGTCGAAGATATAGTCGTTCCTTATCCAGCTCACCTTTCAGATACGCTTTGGAAAGCGGCGGGCGCTGATAGGGCGCCGCGTCCTCATCGCCGATCAGGACAATTTCACCGTCATAGCGGCATTGGCGCAGGGATTGCGCTGTCTGCGCGCCCGCCTGACCGGCGCCGACAATAATGGTCCTGTTGGTCATTTCTTTCTCCCGCCGTCCCGCATTATTGTTCGCGCGGCTATGATTGCAACGAATATCAATAAAGATTTTGAATTCGGGCCAACTATATTGTACCGAAACTGCTGGAAGTCGATCAAACTGTAGCGCACTTTAATGGCCTGAATTGTGATTATTTTTTATGACCCTATTACGCATATTTATAGAGAAATCGCACCCCTCTTTTCAGAGCTTTGTGTACCTTCAGTATCTCAATCAATAAGCCGCCCGAGCGAGAAGTGGACATGACAGCATATAACGGCAGCTCTCATCACGGTTTAGGAATTGCCGTTGTTGGCTACAATCGCCCTTCGCACCTTGAATCTGTTCTCCAAAGCTTAACACGCCAAGGGCACATATATCGCGCGCATGTATGGGTGGATGGCACCCAAGGGCGCCGAGAAATGCGCGATGTGAACGAAAAATCCGTCGAAATCGCGAAACGATTCCCAGTAAGGCGAGTGCACGCTGTAAAGGGGCATCTCGGAATTGAAAAACTAATGCTGGACGTATTGGATTACATGTCCGCACACTACGACAGATCAATAGTCCTTGAAGACGATTGCTTTCCAACTTCGGGCAGCATTGATGCTTTTGAAAAAACTCTCGCGGACGTCAAGGAACAACAAGACGTATATTCTGTTTATGGGTGCCACTTTGGCACCGAACCAAAAAACGAAAGAGATTTCACCCGCTTTCAGGGGTGGGGTTGGGCCGCACATAGCGACAAGATAAAACTCGTACTTCCCGAACTTCGCGCATTGTTTCTCTTGCCGGAAGAAGAATACCTAAAACATGTCTCCGAAAACATAACCGATGATATCCGCGCCAAATTAGATCGAACGCTTGAGCGCAAAGTGTTAAACGTCCTCAAGCTCTTTTATTCGTGGGACTCAGCGACCGCCTTTGTAACCGCAAGGCGAAACCTCCGACACAGGCGCACCGATAAGCCCGTTGTTATCAATACGGGCATCGTAAGTGACGCGGGGCATTTTTCTGAAGACCGGCCAATGTTTCGCAGGAAGCCGTTCAATATGATTACACTGGATGAGGCGTGGGACCATTTCGATCAATCATAAAGAATGTTCCTTTAAACGCGCGCTCTCAAAGAAACTCTTTAACATTCCGGCTTCATTTTTTGTTGTCCAACCGCTCAAAAGAAAGTCAATCAATGCTTCCTGTTCATCATTGAGTTCGGCGGATGTATCGGAAGCCAGCAAACTCCAATAACGAAAAAATACTTTGTACATCGCCAATTCAGCAATCCCCTTGCAATCCTTAACCGAAACAAGGCGCGCCATATGAGCGATTGTTTGCATTACGTCCAGCACTCGTTCCAGTAGACCAAATTTGTTAGTTGCCGACCCTTGATGAACACGATATTGCGCAAGGTCACGCGGCTCAAACCAGATCGGTCCTGTCGCGGCAATGCGATTCCAGGTATCCCAGTCAAACGAAAATTTAAGGCTTGGAGAAAACCCTCCGACGGTGGCAAACGCATCCCGCCGGACGACGATTGCTGGAAACTGTATTCGCAAATCCAAAGATAACCGAACTTGCCAAGGGTCCAATATACCTCGCGATTGCGATTTTGCCGTACGCCAGTGCTGCTTTCCGGATTGATCTATATACGCCGGATTGCATAAGCCAGCGACGAGATCAGGACGACCGTCGAGCACCGGCAGTAAGGATTCATAAAAAGCCGGTTGAATGCGATCATCCTGATGCATGATGTGCACATATTCGCCTGATGCTTCAATCAGGCATCGATTGTGATTGCCGACCAAGCCAAGGTTTTTTTCATTCCGTAAGTATCGAACATGTTTTGAATAGCGATCTGCGACTAACTTCGCGGCTCCGTTTGTTGATGCGTCGTCGATGATCACTATTTCTCTTTGCCGATGGCCCGGATCCTGCTGAATAACACTGTCAAGCATTTCACAGAGCCAGTCTTCCCGCACAACGTTATACACCGGCGCCATAATGGATAGTTTTTTAGGCGTTGCGATACTTGTGCGTGGGATAATATCGGCGCTCCTCCGCTTCGGCAGGACCTCTCCCATGGGCCAAGCGCGATTATTATTCACATTCTTGCTCAGAATCTCACCGCTTCGTATTCGCCTCGACAAATCAAGCGACCAATGTTGCACGGCCTGTCGTGCAACCATTTTGCAAAATGAATTCAATTGTAGCCGACCGGTTCCCTGAGACGCTTCGGCTGCATCTCGGGACAAACGAAATCCAAGCAAGGCGCGCCGTTTCGCAAGCGCCTGTCGATAAGCCGAATCAGCTTCTCGCCACGCAACGCCATTGGCGTACAAATCGCCCAGTTGATCAATCTGATCCGCTCTGGCGCCGCCAGCGGCTATCGCGGCTTCAATATTTCGAATCTTGTCACGGCGTAGTTTGTTGTCCGCGCTGATGCGGCCTTTTTTTTTCCGAGTTTCCGCGCCAAGTTCCGTCAACCCGGGAATTCCCTGTTGTGGCGAATGGAAACCTTCAGGTAAGGCATTGCCTTCAAGGCCAAATTTTAAAGTTGTGTGTTGGATTTCCAGAGCATAGTCGGCACATTCGCGCATAGATCGGCGCGCCGCCGCGCCAAGCCTGCGATGAATCATACGTAGCGCCGGCGGCATCGTGCCATACGGCGGCGACTCATTTCGACGCAGATTTGTTTCGAAAAATTCAAACCCCTCGTTTGGTTTCGTCAATTCGAATTTCCGGCACACCGCTTCAAGGCCGCGTTCATAGCGCAACGGCGACCAATCAAAACTGATAAGGAATATGTCCTGTTCGGCGCAAACAGATAACAGTTGTTCATTGTATCCGCGCCATAGCGCCAAGCCCCGATCAATCGGAAATCCATTTCGTTTCTGCAGCGATTGTGCGACGGCGTAAGGGTTTCTGAATGTTGCGATGAAATGAGCATCCGGCAAAAGCTCCAGCCATCCGTTCAGCGTGAAAAGCGTTCGCGGGTCCTTGAATCCCCAGACAGGTCCGCCAGCGGTCGCATCGATGAGCCGGCGCCCTTCCTCCAGATGTTCAGGGAGCCACCGAACCGGTCCGGGCGGCGGGTTGTCCCAGGAGGCCCTGTGAGCGGCGAGGACCTTGTCATTCAGTTCCATGAAACTGAGGTTTTCCCGCGTGCCTTTTTCATTGCACTTGGAGAACTCGTTGACCTTGCCAAGGCGCAGGCCGGCTTCTTCGAGGCTGCCTGTCAGGCAGCTCGTGCCGCTTCTGTGCATACCGAGAATGATAATGGCGCGCGACATGGTCTGCTTACCAACAATTTACAAATTCGAGCGCCACGTCAAAGGTCCTCTCTCAAGCCCATCGCGCGCTGAGAAACGTGCTTTCACCCGACGGATCGATAATTAGATTGACAATATCGCCGCAGGCCGGCGGCGCATCAAGTGGGACACGGTTGACGCCGCCCTTATAAGCGGTGCGCTGGCCGTTAACCGTAATGCGCCCGGCGCTGTCAGGCGTAAACTCGATCTCTATCCCGGCTGGCGACGTTTCGCTCCAGCAAACAAGCGGAAAAATCGCGCCTTCTCTTAATCCTCCCGCCCGGTCAAATCCGTTGATGATGCGCCCTGTCCCGGCCTTACGCCGGCGCCATGCCCGGGCAAGCGGCGCCGGGGCCTGATATTCGAGAACATGATGCAACGCGAATCCAATGCGCGATTTCATCTTCGTCATCACGCCGTTATTTTCGCCGATGATCCGCTCCAACTCTTTCCGGCGCTGAGCGTTAAAACCGCCGGTCTTCGCTTCGTCACTCCAGAGCACACGCGACCAGACGTCGCCCGCGTGAACGAATTTCACACCGGCGCGCCATAGGCGCACCCAGAGGTCCCAATCCATAGTGTAATGCAGCGCCGGATCGAGACCGCCAACGCCGTTAATAACATCGCGTTTGAAAAAACACGATGGCTGCGAAATCGTACAACCCGACAGGATGGCTTCGTCTGGCGGCGCCACAGCCCAGTGATAGCCCACATAAGCGCCGTCATCGCTGACGATGGTGCTGTCGCCATAGACGAGATCGGTCGCCGGTTCAGCGTCAAAAATTTTCGCCGCCGCTGCAAGGGCGCCCGGGTAGAGAACGTCGTCGGCGTTCAGCCAGCCCAATATCGGCGCGTGGGTGTTTCGCCATCCTTCAATGATGGCGTCCGACTGGCCGTCATCCGGCCCGGTGCGTCGAAAGGCGAAATGAGCCTCAAGCGAATCGAGAAGCGCCGCAACGCGCGGGTCGCCGGACGCATCGAGCACCGCGATTTCCAGGATATCGCCCTGCGCAATCAGGCTCGCAAGGCATTCGGCAAGCAACGGATGCCAGGTGCCGATGGGCACAGATATGGCGAAACGCGCGGTCACCAAGTCATCGCCCGTTCCGGCATTCGGCGAACAATGCGGGCGCAACGAGGGAGATAATGCACACAAATGTCACGATGCAGCGCTGCGCGTTTGCGCCGCCTGTTTGACGGACTCTTTGAACCGCGCCAGCCCCTCTTTCGCCTCTCCGTCGAACACGACTTTACCGCCGTCAAGCCAGAGCAGGCGATTGCAGAAATTGGAAATAACCCCTTCGGAATGTGTCGCGAGCACCATTACGCCGGCGCGGTCCATCAAAGACGCCATGCGCGCTTTCGCCCGCTCGCGGAACGCTGCATCGCCGGCGCCGAAGACTTCGTCAATGAGCAAGATGTCCGGCTCAACCGCCGTGGCGATAGCGAATCCAAGTCGCATCTTCATGCCCGCAGAATACGTGCGCATGGGCAGGTCAATGAAATCGCCGAGGTCGGCGAAGTTGATAATGTCGTCTTTGACCGCCGCGATCTGTGTGCGCGACATGCCAAGGGTCCGCGCAGAAATGTAAACATTTTCGACGCCGCTTGCGTTGTCATTCATGCCGATATTGGGCGCGAAGAGCGTCGAAACGCGGCCGTTGATTTCAACGCCGCCATCGGTAGGCGCGTATATGCCGGCCATGACACGCAATAAAGACGATTTGCCCGCGCCATTTGGGCCGATGAGCCCGATCCGGTCCCCGGCGCGCACGTCAAGCGACACACCATCAAGCACCTTGCAAAAGCGCCCGTCCCCCTCATCAAGAAACCGCGGATCGGTCGACTTCGCGGAACGGCGCAAGATCGATCGCAGCGACTGGCGCCCGATCGGCAGATACAGTTTCGCCGATGTGAGAGTGATTGAACTCATGAAATTGAACGCCCGGTGACGATGGCGGCTGTTTTCCTCGCGAAGGTCATAAGCGGTAAACCAGCCGCGTCCTGAATTGCTTCTGCATCCAGAGCGCGATCAACAACGCCAGCAACGAAGATGCGCAAACCACAAGCCAGACCATCGGCGAGGCGATCTCGCCTCGAAGCGGCGCGCGCACAAACTCGATGTAATAGGAGAACGGATTATAATCGGAAATCACTTTGCGCAGTCCCGCATCGCCATACCAGATGATGGGCGTAGTAAAGAAAAGGAAACGCGTCACTGTTTGCGTCAGATGTCCAAAGTCGGCGAAGAAGGCGCCGAGAATGCCGAAAATAATCAGGCAGCCATAAGTGAAACCGGCGAATACGAAAGGCGCCAGTAGAATCATCAGCGTATTGGCGTTCACGACGCCGTCGAAAAAGATGACGGCGATAATGGGAATGGGCGCATTCAACAGGCTGCGGCAGAAGAGGAATGAGATCTTCCTGACGGTCATGTAAGAAATGTCGACACGAGTGTTTTTCATCAAACTCGCTTGCGAGGTAAAATGAACCGCGCCTTCCGTGACCGACGCGGAAATGAAATCCCAGGCGTAAAATCCGACGGCGAGGTAAAGGATGTAACTGGAGCCGTTCTCCAGGTCGCCGCGTCCGAAAATAATAACGAGCACCGCCACAAAGAGCGCCATCTGTATCGGCGACCAGAGCGGGCCAAGCCACGACCGCCGGAACCGCGCCACAAAATCGTACCAGCCAAGCTCCAGCGCCCCGCGATAGCGCGCGATGCCGTGATAAGCCCGCTGAATTCCGGATTGCGCCGGTGCAGAAGAAGGAGACGGTACTGTCATGATGCAGAGATTACTTTAATACCGAGCCCCACGCGGCGAACTGCGGGCGGCGCGTCCGGCGCAAGCCGTTGCAAATGTAACACGCGCCTACTCATCGGTTACCGCCTTGTCCATTGCGTCGGCGCCCCTACCCTGAATGGCGTCAAGGTCCAGTTCCAGGCTGTGCAGTCCTTCGTCGATCTCCGCAATGATTTCGCCAAGTTCAATGCGGGCGAGCCCTTCGTCCCGCAGCTGCGACGCGAGCGCCTTTGTTCGCTCATCCAGCGCGGCGACGTTATTGCTCATGCGCGCAAGGCGTTCGGTCTCCTCCCGCTGTTGTCCGCGAAACGCATCTATCTCCTGTTGCACCGACGCCGCCGCAGCGTTGATGTCTTTCTTCTCAGCCTTTTGTGAGAGCCCCTTTCGCAACGCCGCTGTCTCCAGCGCCAAGGCGCGAATGCGGTGATAGGACCACCAGCCGATATAAAGCGCGCCTAACGCGACAGCGGCAAGCCCTGCGCCGCCGACGATGAGCCATCGTCGCTGACTGTCGTCCTGCAACAAGCCAATTGTGAGCAACGTAAGGAATGCGCCGACAACAATCGCCGTTTGCATTCGCCGCCGCCACGCTGCCGCCAATGCGCGACGCGCCAGCCGGGCGATGGCGAATACCTGCGGCGAACGCGTCTGCAGGCGTTCGGCAAAAGCAGCATAGAAAGGACGCCCTGGCGCAGAGACGCCGCCCGCCCGCGACGATGCGGCGTTATCATTGGAACCGGACACCGCGTCCTCATAAGAATTATTGCGCCGCCTGACCAGCCTTGAAAAAGCGGCGCTTACCGCCGCCTCGCCCGGGTCGTCTTTGAACGCCAGCAGGTTGCCCCAGGCGTCGTCAAAAATCTCCGTTCTTTCCTGATAGGCAATGACACGACGCCAATCATGGGGAATGCCATAACGGATAATCGGGTGCCATTCGCTAATATAAACCGCATACCCTTTGTCTACGAGGTAATCGGCGATGTCACGCCAGGTATGACCAAGAGGAAGCGTTTTGGCGTCTTCAAATTCGCACTCGACGGCGTCGGGCTTGATGGCGTCCCAGGGAACGCCCTTCAATACGGAAAAGTCGAATCCCTCGACGTCAATCTTTAAAAAATCAATATTGCGAATATTCTGATTACGGATCACCGCATCAATCGTTGTTATGTCAACGGTGGCGGTTTCCTCATGGGTGTCGCGAAAGGCCGACAATCCGCTAATCCCGGTGCTCTCTTCAGAGGTATAAAACGAAACGCCTTGCTGCGCCTTGTCGCTGATCGCGCGCGGATCAATCGAGACGCTGTCATCACCGCGAAAGCGCGCTTCGAGTTTCACCCTGTTCTCCGGATCGGGTTCAAAACAATGCACCGTCCAGCCAAGCTGACGAAAATAGTTTGCAGACGTTCCCACATGGGCGCCCACATCGATCATGACATGATCGCCGCCTCGCCGGTTCGCCAGCAAATCGGCGATGATTTCTGTCTCGTCCACATGGGCGCCGGCATCACGGATCTCGCCAATGGGCGAGTAAGGCCGGCGCGCAGGCGCTGTCGAGGCCGCTCGCAATGATCGCGTTAAGGTATCGCGTGCGGCGCTCAAGCTGAAATCGGAGAACGCAATTTGCCGGCCCTTCTCGCCGATCTCACGGCGCAGTTCCGGTGAAGCGGCAAGGCGCGCAAGCGCATCGGCAACGGCGTCAACGGAATCTGAATATACCCGCAAGCCAGCGCCGTATCGTTCAAGCACCGCCAGCGTCGCTACGTCCGCCGGCCCTACCGCAAGGAGCGGCGCGCCGCTTGCGAGACATTCCGGTAATTTATTTGCAAGCGAATATCGCGTGTAGGTTTTTGACGCGTCGTCAAAATTATAAGCGATGACGGCCACGTCGCCGCCTCGCAGCCAGTTACGGTATGCCGCCGGCTCAAAATCAGCAACGACCATCTCGGTGCGCCGCAACCCTTTCAAGTTCGGCGCTGCAAGCCGGCGCCAAAGATCGCGTGTCTTGATTTCAAACCGAATGTCGACGCCGTTACCGCTAAGTTTTTCGATTGCTTTGGCGATTTTCACGACGGTAGCAAGCGTCATGTTCTCGGCCAGCGAACCGGCGTAACGCACCGTCAACGGTCCGTCGTTGCCGTAGGATTTGACCGGCCAGTCGGCTTCATTGACGCCGTTTGCAATTGCGACAAACTCTCGTCCATAGCGCTTTTGAAACGCCGACGACATAGTTGACGAAATCGACAGGGAAACCGCAGACCGGCGCAGCAGTAAGCGCCAGTCGCGCTCAAGGGCGTCGGCCGCCGCGGCGTCCTCTTGTGCATAGGCTGATGGCCAGTCGTCCATGATCCATGTCGCGAGGGGTTTTTGCAGACGGTCAATGAGGGCGACTGCAACGCGATGAAGTAGCGGCGTGCGCGGCGTTGGTCGGTAGACAATAAGATCGGGGGCGAACTGTCGCGCGCGTTGTTCGAGCGTTGTGATCAGCGCGTCGCTGTCGCCTTTCAAAACGTCTTGGCCTGCGCTGTACGCAACGCCAAGGGAACCGCCCTCCGCCGCATGAATTTGCAATATGGCGTCCGCCGGCCACTCCGCAAACAGGCTCGCCTTCAATTCGCCCGTCGCCGTTGCATCGCCAATGCGTGTCATGTCGATCAACAACAGACGCGGGCGTTGCGAAATCGGTTCGCTGGCGGATAGCGCGTCGGACTTCACAGGCGTTTTTAAGCTCCTAAAGATATCGCGGCGAGGGTCCAGCAAGCGCACGAGACGGCACCCGTCTTTAAACGATTCCCGGCGCCCGACGGTCGCCCGTTCTACGTCAGCGACAAGGCCGTAAGAAAGTCTAAATGCTGCGTTTGCGGCGATTTTTCAGTCGCCGTGAACGGCAAACGAAAGGCGCAATTTTTGCGCATTCAGGAAGCCGGCAGCGAGGGGTTTTCCCGCGCAACGGCCTACGCCATAACCCTTGCCGGGCCGCAAAACCCGGAACAAACTCCGGCGGGATCATTTTTCATGCGTAACGAACAGGTCAGCATCGTCTTTCGGGCGCTGAACGAGGAAAAGTGGTTCGACAGCGCGCTCGCCGCCTGCAAGCGCCAGAAAATTGACGAGGCGGACGTTGAAATTATCCTCGTGGATTCCGGATCGACGGACCGGACGCTGGACATCGCCGCGGCTCATGACTGCCGCATTGTTCATATCAAGAAATCGGACTTTTCTTTCGGCCGGTCCCTCAACTATGGCTGCGCAGCCGCAACCGGGGATTATCTCGTCTTTATCTCCGCCCATTGCATTCCGGCCGACGATCAATGGCTCACAAGACTGATCGCCCCGCTGCGTGAAAAGACAGCGGACTATGTCTACGGACGTCAGGTCGGTCATGCGGTGACGCGGTTTTCCGAACACCAGATCTTCGCTCAATATTTTCCGAACGACGATGCCATCCCGCAAGCTGGCGGCTTCATCAACAACGCCAATGCCGCGCTCCGCAAATCGACGTGGGAACTATACAAGTTCGACGAGGCGGTCACCGGCCTTGAAGACATGGTGCTCGCCAAAGCGATCCAGAAAGACGGCGGCCGAATTGGTTACGTCGCCGGCGCGGCCGTCACCCATATCCATGAAGAAAGCTTCCGGCAGATCCGACGGCGCTATTATCGCGAAGCGCTCACTTTGCGCGAGATCATGCCGCAAGTGCATTTCCGGATCGGCGATTTTCTTCGCTACTTCTTCGCGGGCGTGTTTCACGATTTTTCCGAAGCGCTGGGCCAGCGGCGCTTCTGGCGCACGGCGCCGGAAATTGTCGCCTTTCGGTTGATGCAATTCTGGGGCGCCTATCGCGGTCACAATGAACACCGGATATTGTCCCGCGAAGACAAGGAACGATATTATTACCCCCGCGCAAAACGAAGTGTCGCCGACGACAAGACGTCATCGGGCGGAGAGGCTACCGGCGCAACGGCGAAGCACTGAACGAAAATGATCGGACAAAATAAACGCCTCACCGCCCTCTTGCCGATGAAAGCGCACAGCGCCCGCGTTTCATCGAAAAACTTCCGCGAAATTGCGGGAAAGCCGTTGTTTCGCTGGATCCTAAACACATTGATTGCGGCGCCGGAAATCGACGAGATCGTCATCAACACGGATGCGCGCGATATCCTGGCGAATAACGGTCTGAGTAGCGGCGACCATGGCGGAAAGGTCACGATCCGCGACCGAAAACCGGAAATCTGTGGCGACTTTGTTTCCATGAATCTCGTGCTTGGCGATGACATCGAGAACGTTCCGTCCGACTATTATTTCATGACGCACACCACCAATCCGCTGCTGGCGGAAAAAACCATCGCTGCAATGGTTAAAAAGTTCCTCGCCGCCGAATCTACCGGCGATGCGGATTCACTCTTCACCGTCAACAGGCATCAAACGCGTTTTTACGCGCCGGACGGCAATCCCATTAATCACGACCCGGACAATCTGATCCGGACGCAGGACTTGCCGCCCTATCTGGAAGAAAACTCTGTCGGCTATCTTTTTACGCCGGAGAGTTTTCGCAAGACCGGCGCGCGCATTGGCGAGCGCCCGATCATGTTCGAAACGCCGCCGCTGCAATCGGTAGATATCGACGAACCGCCAGACTGGTATATGGCGGAATCGCTCCTGATGCGGATCGCTGCCGGCAACGATCCGGACGAGGGATAGCCATATGCCTCGCCCCAACATTCTCGTCACCTGCCCGCCGATGCTCGGCCTCATCGACGAGTTCGCCGGTGACTTTGACAAGCACGGCCTAAACGTGACGCCGGCGAAAGTCTCGCAAGTCCTGTCGGAAGAGGAACTGGTCGATCTCGTTCCCGCTCATGACGGCTGGATCATCGGCGACGACCCGGCGAACGCCCGCGTCGTCAGCGCCGCCGTCGCCGGGCGCTTGAAAGCCGCCGTTAAATGGGGCGTCGGGGTCGACAATGTGGATTTCGACGCATTCCGCAACGCTGGCATACCGGTTGAAAATACGCCCGGCGTTTTTGGCGGCGAAGTCGCCGACGTTGCGCTCACCTATGTTTTGGGTCTTGCCCGCGAGACTTATCGGATTGACCGCGACATTCGCGCGCAAAACGCGTGGCCGAAGCCTTCCGGTATCTCCGTCGCGGGACGTACGGTCGCCATTGTCGGCTTCGGCGATATCGGATCTCAGACCGCACGCCGGCTGCTCGCCTGCGGCGCCAATCTGATCGTTTACGACCCTGACTACAGACCAAATTCGGAGGTCCCGGCGGGAACGGCCTTGTGGCCCACGCGCCTTGAAGAAGCCGACTTTCTTGTCTTCACCTGCCCGCTCAATGACGCAACCCGTCACATGTTTAATGAGGACATCATCGCGAAACTGAAACCCGGCGTGCGCGTCGTCAATGTTGCACGCGGCCCAGTGATAAAGGAAGCAGCGCTCGTCGCGGCGCTTGAAAGCGGCATCGTCCATTCCGCAGCGCTCGACGTTTTTGAAGTCGAACCCCTCGCCGCGGACAATCCTTTGCGGCAGTTCGATCAATGCATCTTCGGTTCTCATAACGGGTCCAATTCTGCGGACGCCGTGCGGCGCGTCAGCCGCATCGCCATCGACAAGATCGCAAAATTTCTGAAGGACAGGACATGACGCGCAGCGTACTGATTACAGGTTGCCTCGGCGGCATTGGCGCCAGCCTTGTCTCGGCGTTTCACGCAGAAGGCTGGCGCGTTGTTGGCGTTGACCGCGCCGCGCGGGAAAATCACGTAGAGAAAAACTGCGCCGTCATACGCGCCGATATCGGAAACTTCGTGGGATCGCCTGAAGCGCTCAAAAAATTTACCGAGGACGTCAAAAATGCGTGCGGCGGAAGCCCGCTTTCCGCACTCATCAACAACGCCGCCGTCCAACATGTGGGCGGCCTCGACGCGCTTCAAACAGATGACATTCTGGAAAGCCTCAACGTCAATATCGCCGCGCCCATGTTGCTGGCGAAGGCGTTTCACGAAGACCTGAAAGAGAACAAAGGATCGATCGTTAATATCGGCTCCGTGCATGCGCAAGCGACAAAACCGGGCTTCGCCGCCTACGCCACGTCGAAGGCGGCGTTGCATGGATTAACCCGCGCCCTCGCTGTCGATTTTGGTCCGGATATTCGCGTCAATACGCTGGCGCCGGCAGCCACCGCGACGCCGATGCTGCTCGACGGCTTCAAGCAGAACCCCGATGCGCTGAAAGCGCTTAACGATGTTCACCCGATGCAGCGGATCGCAGAGCCCGACGAAATTGCAAAGATCGCCTTATTTCTCGCGAGCGACGCGGCCGGGTTTTTGACCGGCGCGACCTTTTTTGCGGATGGCGGGGTGCTCTCGCGCCTCCATGATCCGGCGTAAAATAAAGGCGCGACGGATCGAACGCCGCCCCGCGTTAACCAAATCATAAGCCCTCTCATATTGTCAGCTTTTACATAAGATGTAACCTTATCAGGGCAGCATCGCCGAAACATTGGGGGCGGGCTGAAAGGCCGAACGATGCGCTATGTAGTTGAGGATCTTCTGGACGATATTCGCGGCGATGAAAAAGGCCCGCGGGTCGCGGCGTTTTTCGACTACGACAAGACGCTAATCGCCGGTTATTCGGTTCAGGCGTTTCTCACTGAGCAATTGAAAAGCGGAAAAATGTCACCCGCCGACATGCGCATTCAGGCGGGCGCCGCCATAAAATATTCCCGCAAGGAAATGGGCTTTTCCGATTTCGTCGCCGCGACAGCGAAGTCACTGCGCGGACAGGCGGAATACGTGATGGAGGAGTTCGGCGAGCGCGTCTTCAGGAAGAAAGTCGCCGGCGCGATCTACCCGGAAGCGCGCGCCCTAGTCGAGGCCCACAAGGCGCAGGGCCACGAAGTGGTGATTGTGTCTTCCGCCACGCGGTACCAGATCGAGCCCGCCGCGCGCGATCTTGGCATTGAACACATTCTGTGTACGGAGCTGGAAGTCGAGGACGGCGTGTTCACCGGCGAGGTCATCCGGCCATCCTGTTTCGGCCAGGGTAAGCGCATCGCTGCGGAAGCGTTCTGCGCGAACAATGAATCCGAGATGTCGGAAAGTTATTTTTATTCCGACAGCGACGACGACATGCCGCTCTTTGAGGCCGTCGGAAAACCCTGCGCCGTCAATCCCAATGACGCGCTTCGCGCCGTCGCGCACGGGCAATACTGGCCAATCTGTGACTTTGCGAATCGCGGCCGTCCGACCCTTGAACAAATCGCCCGCACCGGATCGGTCTTCGCCCTCCTGCCCGCAACATTAGCCGCAACGGCGCCGCTCTGGCCGCTCAGCGGCAACAAACGAACCGCGCTCAATGTGGCGGGCGCCATCTGGAGCGAGGTTTCCGCCGCGCTTGCCGGCATAAAGTTCGATGTCGAAGGCGAAGAACATCTCTGGTCGCACCGTCCCGCGGTCTTTATCTTCAATCATCAGAGTTCCATCGATCCGTTGATCCTCGCCCGGCTCATCCGGCGCGATTTCACCGGCATCGGCAAGAAGGAAATCCTCAACTTTCCGATCATCGGCCAGGCCATGCAGTATGCGGATGTTGTGTTTATCGACCGCGGCTCGACGGAGAAGGCGATCCGCGCCATCAAGCCGGTGATCAGCGCCATTCAGGATGAGAAACTCTCGGTTTGCCTCGCGCCGGAAGGAACGCGCAGCGCCGGCGCGAAACTGGGGCGGTTCAAGAAGGGCGCTTTCCACATCGCCATGCAGGCCGGCGTGCCCATCGTGCCGATCGTTATTCACAATGCGCGCGATTCTCTGCCGAAAGGGCGCCACATTGCGCGGCCCGCAACAATCAAGGTGACAGTTCTGCCGCCGGTCAAAACGTCAAAATGGACGGCGGCGAAACTCGACAGCAAGATTGCGAAAGTGCGCGACATGTATCTGGAAACGCTCGGCCAAACCGACGACGACGTATAAAGCCGCGATCGACGGGGTGCCTTTGCCATTGTCGGCCCGGCGCGCTAGACTGCGCTTTTCATCGGGAGGCTGAATGAGTTTGCAGGCTGCGGTACTTGGCGCGGGGTCATGGGGCACCACCGTCGCATCCATTATGAGCGCCAATACGCCAACCATTATCTGGGCGCGCGATCCGGCGACAGCCGACAGCATCAATTCGGGAAACGCGAATGAGCGATATCTCCCCGGCCTGAAACTTAATCCGAAACTGCGCGCGACGAGCGACCTCAGCGAAGCGATTCAGACCGCGGATGTTCTGGTCATGGGCGTTCCGTCCAAGGCGATGCGCGTCACGCTCGAGGCGGCCCGCGAACATTGCCGGGCGTGGATACCGATCATTTCTCTGGCGAAAGGCTTCGAGCCAAAAACCAAATACCGCATGACGCAGGTCATTGAGGAAGTGATGCCCGGCCACCCGCCGGGCGTGCTTACGGGTCCGAATCTCGCGCGCGAAATCGTGCAAGGATTTGCAGCGGCAAGCGTTCTCGCCATGGAAGACGAAGTTATCCTGCGCAAGCTGAAACCTTTGTTCCAGTCGAGCCTTTTTCGCGTTTACACCAACACCGACATGGTCGGCGCCGAGCTTGGCGGCGCCCTGAAAAACGTTATCGCCATCGCCGCTGGCATGGGTGACGGCGCCGGCGCCGGCGAGAATACGCGTTCGGCCGTCATCACGCGCGGTCTCGCGGAGATTTCCCGCCTCGGCGTCGCCATGGGCGGCGACCCGACAACATTTGCAGGGCTTGCAGGGCTCGGCGACCTCATGGCGACCTGCACATCGAGCCTCAGCCGCAACCATCATGTAGGCGAGGAACTCGGCAAGGGACGCACCGTCGACGAGATCATTGCGGACATGAACCAGGTCGCCGAGGGCATCAACTCCAGCAAGATCGTGATGGAACTCTCGAACGAGTATGGCGTCGAAATGCCGATTGCCCATGAAGTCTATAAAGTGTGTCATGAAGGCTCGACGGCGAATCGCGCCTTCCGTGGATTGCTGCGCAGCGAATCCGGTTCTGAAGCCGATCCCGGATAGGCCAAAGATATGAGCGCGCCCCGCCCGACACGCGACGCGATTTCACTCGCAGATATTCAAATCGTTGGCGATGCGCCCACGGGCGAACAATCCGCCGAGCGCGTATTCGTTCTTTATGCGGATACCCAAAGTGAACGGGACATTCTCGCCGCCTTCGCCGAAAAAGCGCGCCGGGAAAATTCTGCAGCGTCCATCGCCTGGGTTTTTGAAACAAAAGACCGCGACAGTCTCCGCCACGACGGACTTTCGCAAGCCCTCGGCGCCGACGGCGAAACGCTGATCGTCCCCGTCGGAGTCGCGTGGATACCGAAATCGCAAAAGCAACAATCCTGGCGCGAGATCATGGGCTGGACGCATCTCATCGGCAGTGATTTTCGTCAGCGCCAGATTGTGCGCGGTGCGCCCCATCGCTGCGCGATTGTGATTGGCGAAGCAGCGACGCAAACCGGTCTCAGAAAACGTTATGATCGCCACAACGACAAGAATACGGCCGATGACGGCGCTTTCGCCGATTACGTCGCACTACAGGCGGCGCTGACAATTGAACGCGACGCGCGCAGCGTTACCGGCGAAACGGTTAAATATCCGCGCTATGTGACGCGATCGCTCTGGGCGCGGCGCAATTTTCAGGCGCAACTTGAACAGATCGCCGCGGAAAGCGGACGCCCGATCGCCGACATTCGCGAGGAAGCGCGCGCCTGTCTAAAGGAGCTCGTTCCGAACGCCCGCGCCGCCCATATCAGCGCCGCATGGGCGTTTTCCCGAGCGGTCTGCCGACTCGGATATGAAGACAAGCTCAACTACGACAAGGAAAAAGTCGCCAAGATTCGTGAAATGGCGCTGACACGGCCTCTCGCTCTCGTCTTCACGCACAAGACTCATATAGACGGCATTGCCATTATCCTTGCGACGCGCGATGAGTCCTTTCCCCTCGTCCACATGATCGGCGGCGACAACATGGCGTTTGCCGGCGTCGGTTATCTCATGCGCCGGGCCGGCGCCGTTTTCATCCGGCGATCGATCGACAGTCCCGTCTACAAAGTGGTGATGCGGCAATATCTGTCGTTCCTGATGGAAAAACGCTTTCCAGTATCCTGGGCGCTCGAGGGCACCCGGTCGCGCATCGGCAAGCTGATGCCGCCGCGGTTTGGCATTCTGAAATATGTCGTCGAAGCGGCGGCGAAAGAAAACATGCGTGACCTGACCATCATTCCGGTCTCCATCTACTACGACCTGATCGCGGAACTCAGCGACTACGCTGTCGAACAGACCGGTGCGACGAAACGCAAGGAGAGCCTCGCCTGGATGGCGGACTATTTGCGCAGCTTGCGCAAACCCCTCGGGCGCATTTCTTTTGCATTCGGCGACCCGGTCGTCGTCGATACGACACAACCGGAGTTTGCCAATGCCGCAACCGCAGGCGACGACAGCTTCTCGCTGCAATTGCAGAAACTCGCCTTCGAGGCTTCGGTCAACGCCAACGCCGTGACGCCCATTACCCCGACCGCGCTTTTCATGTTGATCCTCACGGGCGCTGCACCGCGGGCGTTGACGACAACGCAGATCAGCGAGCGAATCCTCGCCTTGCGCGACTGGGCGAAAACGCGGAAATTGCCGCTTACGGACGATATTCGAAAGCTCGACGTAGAGCGCATACAGACCGTTGCAGACGGCATTATCGAGATGGGCGTCGTGTCCTGTTACGATAGTGGCCCCGAACCTGTTTATTCGATCGCACCTGGAAAGCACTTCGACGCCAGTTACTACCGCAATACGGCGATCCATTTCTTCATCACAAAAGCCATTGCAGAATTATCACTGGCGAAAGCGGCGGCGCCGGGCGCTGATGCGCTCAACCGTTTCTGGCGGGAAGTCGCCGAGCTGCGCGATCTCTTCAAGTTCGAGTTTTTCTACCCGCCGCTCGATCAGTTCAAGGCGGACATCGATGTGGAGTTGCGCCGGTTCGATTCCGATTGGCGCGAAAAGGTCGAAGCAGGCGACGCTAGCGCGCTTCTCGCTGATATGCGCCCGCATGTGTCACATGCAGCCTTGCGGCCTTTTGCTGAAGCCTATTCCATTATCGCCGACGTGCTGCTTGACGAGCGCATGGCCGGCGAAATGTCAGACAAGAAAGCGATTGTGGATGGGGCCCTCAAATATGCGCGCCAGGCGCTTTTGCAGCGACGCATTGCAAGCGAGGAATCGATTGGCAAACTGATGTTTGAAAACGGCTTCGATCTCGCCGCCAACCGGAACCTCATTGACGGCGATGCGGGCGCGCTTGCCGCCGCGCGGCGCGAATTTCGAGACCAGCTCGACGATCTGGCGAAGCGCATAGACCAAATCGCGCGCATTGCGGAAGCGGCCGCGCCGCGCTCGCACCATGGACCTGCCGGCGGCAATTTGCGCAATGGCGCCGCCCACATCGCAGAGTCTCAGCTTCGACAATAACCGTCAGGCGCTTACCGGCGCCTTGCGCGCGGCCCATGGCATCAGGCTTTCAAGTTCGTAGGCAAGTTCGATCAGCGCACCGTCTCCGCCCTGCACCGCTGACGCCATGACGCCGATAGGCAGTCCGGCTTCCGACTGCGCCAGCGGCACGGAAATCGACGGCGCGCCGGCGAGATTGGCGAACAACGTGTAGGCGGCATATTTCATGATGCGCTCGAACAACAACGGAAACGCTGCAGAAGGCGAAAGATAGCCGATCTCCACGGGCGGCGTTGCAAGCACCGGCGTCAGCAAAATGTCGAAATTGGCGAACGCCGCGCGCCAGTCGTCCGCAAAATTCTGCAGCCGCGCAAACGCCGTCGGCGCCGATCCCTGATAAGCGTTGAAATAGTCAATAAGGCCGAAGGTCCACGCTTCGAAATCGTTATAAGTCGCCTTGCGCCCCGCGACGGCTTCCCAGTCCGCGACAATCTTCGATGCGCCGGCGGACCAGTAGAGAATAAAGTCCTGTCCAACGGCGCTGGCGAAAGGCGACGATATCTCGACGACCTCATGGCCCGCATCAGATAACGCGTCCGCCGCTTCTCTCACGGCGGCCGCAACTTCTGAATTGACAGTGAAACCAGCGGCGGGCTCGATCGCGACAGCGATTTTTCGCCGCGTATCTGAAGCCATCTCAATGAGCCCAACTTCCGGATGATCGCTTTCGATTTCCATCATGGCGAAGAACGCCGCGGTATCGCGCACGGTGCGCGAGACAACGCCATGTTCGGAAATGCGGACAGGCCGTCCGGCCGGTCGTTCCGGCTCCGGGAAGCGGAAACTCGACGGCTTCAGCCCTACAAGTCCACAACACGAAGCGGGAATGCGGATCGAACCGCCGCCATCCGACGCGTGCGCAACAGGGACGATATGCGAGGCGACAAGCGCCGCGGCGCCGCCGGACGATCCGCCTGCGGAATGATCGAGGCTCCATGGATTGCGCGTGGCGCCGGCGAGCGCCGTCTCCGTCGTTGCGGTCAGGCCGAATTCCGGCGTTGCGCTTTTCCCAAGACTGATCATGCCCGTCCCGAGATAGGCTGAAACAAGATCCGATTGGGTGGCGGCGATGTTGTTTGCAAATGCGCGGGACCCATAGGTCGTGCGCTGTCCGATCACATTGTTGAGGTCCTTGATGAAAGAGGGAACGCCGAACCAGGGACCGGCGGGCGCCTCGGCGGCTTTTTCGCGCGCGGAATCAAAATACGGCGTGACAATGGCGTTGATTTGCGGGTTTAGCGCCTCAGCGCGTTCGATCGCGGCGGTGACGGTTTCCGCCGCCGTGACGTCGCCGTTTTTGATCGCCCGCGCCGTAGCGACAGCATCCATACCGGTGAGATCAGCGTTTGACGACGGCGCATTCTCGCTGCGCCGTCCGCACCCCGTCACCACCAACGCCGATAGCGCGGCGCTCGCTTTCAAAACGCCGCGGCGCGCCATTCCCCGATGTAATTTCATGATGTCCCTGCCCTTGTCTTTTCGGGCATGGGTTTAGAACGGTTCTCGTGTGATTTTCCAGCCTTCGGCGCAGCGGCTATCCGAGCGCCTCGACAATATGGCGCGCCAGGCTGGAGCAACTGTCGTCGCCGCCGAGATCAGCGGTGCCGCGACCGTCGGCGAGCACCGACCCGACCGCATTCTCGATCGCTGCGGCGGCTGCCGGCGATCCGAGGCTCGTACGGAACATCATTGCGGCGGAGAGAATGGCGCCGACGGGGTTTGCTTTGTCTTCGCCTGCGATATCCGGCGCAGAGCCGTGGATCGGTTCATAAAGTCCCGCGGTCCCCGAGCCGAGCGACGCCGACGGGGCAAGACCGATTGAGGCGGCGATGACGGAGGCTTCGTCGCTTAAAATATCGCCAAACATATTCTCGGTCAGGATCACATCGAAATTCGCCGGCGCCTGGATCAGCTTCATCGCCATAGCGTCTACATATTCATGTGCGAGTTCGACATCCGGGAACTCGCTTGCATGGAGTTCAATGACGGTCTTTCGCCACATGCGGCTTGTCGCGAGGACATTTGCCTTGTCGACCGATACCACGCGACCGGAGCGCCCTCGCGCTGCTTCGAAAGCAACGCGCGCGACGCGCGAGACTTCGTCCTTTGAATAGGCGCATTCATCGAGCGCTTTATCGTCGCCTTCTTCGCGTCGTCCGAAATAGACGCCGCCCGTCAGCTCTCTGACAATCAGAAGGTCAACACCTTTCGCTCGGTCAGATTTTAGCGGCGACTTTTCCTCGTGACCTTCAAAAATTTTGACAGGGCGCAAATTGGCGAACAATCCCAGCTCTTTTCTGAGCGCAAGCAAGCCCTGTTCCGGACGTTTGGCGCCGCCGTCCCATTCGGGCCCGCCGACGGCGCCAAGAAGTATAGCGTCCGCTTTCGTGCATGCGGCCTTCGTTGAGACAGGGAAAGGATCGCCGTGATTGTCGATGGCGATGCCGCCGAAATCATGTTCCTCAAATGCAATGGAAACGCCGTGCAGCGCCGCCGCCGCTTCGCTGACAAGACGCGCCGCTCCGGCGACTTCCGGACCGACGCCATCGCCGGGGAGATACGCAATGGTTCTTGTCATTGCCGGCCGCTCTCAAACTGCGCAATCGCATCTGCCTGGTTGAGGAGATGCCCCAACGGATCAACACCGTCGAGAAGACAGCGACGAGCGAAGGGTTCAATCTGAAACGGCGCCTGCCAGTCACCGAAGCTGACAATTTGGCCTTCAAGGTCAATAGAGACTTCCTTACGCGGCGACCGCAACAATTCTCGATGTGTTTTTTCGTCAACTTCCACCGGCAGAAGTCCATTTTTCAAAGCGTTACTTTTAAATATATCCGCAATGTCCGAACTGATGACAGCGCGAAGCCCATAGTCGTAGAGCGCCCAGGGCGCGTGCTCCCGCGACGACCCGCACCCGAAATTGGCGCCGGCGACGAGAATTTTCTGCGCCACGGGGTCGTAGCCATTCAACGGCGATGAATTCTTCGGCGCGCCATTTTCGTCAAATCGCCAGTCATAAAACGCCGCTTTGCCCAGCCCGTCTCGTTCCGTGGTCGTCAGGAACCGCGCAGCGATGATTTGATCTGTGTCGATATTTTCCGCCGGCAACACAATGGTGCGCGACGTCAATTTGCGAATGGGTTCGAATGACATCTGCTTACTACTCCAGATAGGGCCGCGGATCTGCGATGCGTCCCTCAATTGCGCTTGCCGCCGCCGTCGCAGGGCTGGCGAGGACGGTGCGGACGCCCTTGCCCTGACGGCCCATGAAATTCCGGTTCGAGGTGGACACCACGAGATCGCCCGGCGCGCCCGCGTCGCCATTCATGGCGATGCACATGGAACACCCGGGCTCTCGCCACTGAGCGCCCGCATCGAGAAACACTCTGTCGAGCCCCTCTGCCTCCGCTGCCCGCCGTACCGCTTCCGAACCCGGTACGACGAGCGTGACCACGCCATCCTTCACACGCCGGCCGCGAAAAATGTCCGCCGCGAGACGTAAATCCGACAGACGCGAATTCGTACAGCTTCCGATGAAAACGCGATCGACGGCATTCTCGGAGAAGGCCCGGCCGCCGCCAAGGTCCATATAGTCCGCCGCACGGCGTTCCTCATCGTTTGACGGCGACGGGGCAACGCCATCGACTGCCGCCGCCGCATCAGGCGAAACGCCATAGGTGATCATCGGTTTCAATGCCGATGCGTCGATGACGACTTCCTTGTCGAATTGCGCGCCGTCGTCGGTGCGCAATGCCAGCCAGTCCGTCACCGCCGCGTCCCAGGCCGTGCCCTTGGGGGACCGATCCCGGCCTTCAAGCCATGCAATTGTTTTTTCGTCCGGCGCCACCATGCCGGAACGGGCGCCGGCTTCAATCGACATATTACACAAGGTCATGCGCGCTTCCATGGAGAGCGCTTCGACGGCGGGACCGGCGAACTCTATCGCAAACCCCTGTCCGCCGTCGGCGCCAATTTCCGCAATCATCGCGAGCGCCATATCTTTGCCGGTGACGCCCGGCGGCGTCGATCCCTCGAATTTCACGCACATGGATTTTGGCTTGCGCTGTAGAACGCATTGCGTCGCCATGACGTGTCCGACTTCCGTTGTGCCAATCCCAAATGCGAGCGCGCCGAAGGCGCCGTGGGTCGAGGTATGGCTGTCGCCGCAGACGATGGTTTTGCCGGGCTGCGTGAGACCGAGTTCCGGTCCGATGACGTGAACAATACCGCGGCGCGGATCGCCCATACCGAAGAGCTCGATGTCATGCGTCGCGCAATTTTCAATCAACGTTTCAACCTGCGCTTTCGCTTCCGGCGATCCGTAGGGCAAATCGCCATCCTCATTCGCCGGCAATGTCGGCGTCGAATGATCGAGTGTTGCAATTGTGAGGTCCGGCCGGCGCACTTTCAGGTCTCGCGCCGCCAACACAGAAAACGCCTGCGGCGACGTAACCTCGTGAATGAGGTGCAGGTCGATAAAAAGAACCGCGGGACTGTCCGCCGATTCCTCAACGACAATGTGGCGCTCCCACAATTTGTCGAGCATTGATTGGGCTGTCATCTTGTACCTCAGGAAACCGTTTCGATTTCAGCCGATACAGTGCGGCCCGCGCGAAGGGCGGCCGCCTGATTAACCGCAGCAACAAAGGCGGCGACCGCGGCGTCGGCAATATCTACTTCCTCACCATTGCCGACAAACTGTTCGCCCTCCACGTCTATGATGGCTTCCGCCCGAACAACGCCCTCGGACGCAACATGATGGAGGTCCAACTCGTGAATGCGCGCCGGGACATCGGTGATTGCGCAAACGGCCGCGAAGGCGGCGTCGATTGGTCCTTCACCGCGATGGCGCACCGTGCGCCGCTCGCCATTGTCATGCTCCATAGTAACGCGGGCATGAGGGCGGGTTTCGCCTTCCATATCCACATGCAACTCGTTCTTGCGCATGCGCCACGGACCGATACGCCCATCGGTTTCGGCATTGCCAGTGAGCAGCTTGACGAGATCGGCGTCCGTAACTTCGCGGCAGGTGTCGGCAAGGCGTTTAAAGGCCGGAAAAATGTCCTCAACCTTCTGTTTCGAAACCTTGAAGCCGAGCGACTCGGCGCGCGCTTTCACCGCGTGCTTGCCGGAGTGTTTGCCGAGGACAATGGAGTTCGACGGCATGCCGACAGCTTCGGCGTCCATGATCTCATAGGTGCGTTTATTGGCGAGCACGCCGTGCTGGTGAATGCCGGCCTCATGGGCGAACGCGTTTTTGCCGACAATCGCCTTGTTGCGTGGTATCGGATTGTGCGTGACCCGCGACAGCGCCCGGCTTGCCGGATAAAGTTTCGTCGTATCGATCTGTGTTGCGCAACCGAAGAAGTCCTTGCGCGTTGCAAGCGCCATCACCGCTTCTTCCATGGAGCAATTGCCGGCGCGCTCGCCAATGCCGTTAACGGCGCATTCAATCTGGCGCGCGCCGCCGCGTACAGCGGCCAGCGAATTAGCCACAGCCATGCCAAGATCGTCGTGGCAATGCACCGAAAACGTTACGCCGCCGGCGCCCGGCACGGTGGCGATCAGAAAGCGGAAGAGATCGGTGATTTCTTCCGGCGTCGTATAGCCGACCGTATCGGGAATATTGATGGTGCCGGCGCCCGCCTCGATGGCCGCCTGCACCGCTTCGGCAAGATAATCGCGCTCGGTGCGAATTGCATCTTCCGGTGAGAACTCGATGTCGTTGCAGGCCGACGCCGCATAGGCGACCATCTCGGAAATCGCTTTCAGGATTTCTTCTTTCGACATTTTCAGCTTCGCATCACGGTGAAGCGGGCTCGTGCCGATAAAGGTGTGAATGCGTTTCGTCTTCGCTGGCTCTAGCGCTCGCGCCGATGCGTCAATGTCCGCCGGATTGAGGCGCGACAGGGAGCAGATGGTCGGGCCCTCAATTTCTTCAGCTACTGTGCGGATAGAGGCCGCGTCACCCGGAGACGCCGCGGCGAAACCCGCCTCCATGATGTCCACATTCGCTGCGGCGAGTGCGCGCGCAACCACCAGCTTGGCGTCTGTCGACATGGAAAAACCCGGCGCCTGCTCGCCGTCGCGCAAGGTCGTATCGAATATTTTTACGTGGGGTTCGTCTGTCATTTTACTTTGTCCATTGTTGATCGTTTCTCGGCTCAACATGCGTGAGGGTCTTTCCCTCACGCGGGACTAAGTCGTTTAATGTTGGCGCGTTCCATCAGTCGCTCTCCACGCCTCTGCGAATTGATAAAACGCCTGTGCGTGATACTTCTTTCATACCGAGCGGCTTCATCAGGTCGACAAAGGCCGTAATCTTGTCTCGGCCGCCCGTGACCTCAAACACCAAAGACGTCTGCGTCGTATCGATAACGCTCGCGCGAAATATGTCGGATACGCGCAACGCCTCGACGCGAGCATCGCCCTCGCTGACGACTTTTACAAGCGCCAGTTCGCGTTCAATAGCGTCTTTCTCGGCCGTGACGTCGATCACGCGACGCACGGGCACCAGCCGCCCGAGCTGCGCCTTGATCTGATCGATCTTTGCGGTTGTGCCATGGGTCACGACTGTGATGCGCGATGTGTGTTTCTCAACATCCGTTTCCGCGACCGTGAGGCTTTCGATATTATAGCCGCGTGCGGAGAAAAGGCCGACAACGCGAGAGAGAACCCCCGGTTCATTGTCGACGATGACCGCAACGATCGATTCCCGCGCCGCGCCCTGATCGGGCGTGACCGGATAAACCGACTGCGAAGGAGTGGGCTGCGCGCTCATACCAGCACTTTCCCTTCATCGCTGATTTCGTCGCCGGTAACCTTGCCGCCGAGGAGCATTTCATTGTGGGCCGCGCCCGACGGGATCATCGGGAAGACATTTTCTTCGTGGGTCACGACGCAATCGAACAGAACCGGTTTGTCGACCGCAATCATTTCCTTGATTTTGTCGTCCAGCTCGTCGGGCGTTTCCGCACGGAAACCGACCCCGCCATAGGCCTCCGCCAGTTTGACAAAATCCGGCAGGCTTTCCGAATAGGAATGCGAATAGCGTCCACCGTGGAGAAGCTCCTGCCACTGGCGCACCATACCGAGATAGGCGTTGTTCAGGATAAAAATCTTGATCGGCAAATCATACTGAACCGCCGCCGACATTTCCTGCATGGTCATCTGCACCGAGGCGTCGCCAGCAATGTCGATAACCAGCGCGTCCGGATGCGCCACCTGCACGCCGAGCGCGGCCGGCAGGCCATAGCCCATGGTGCCCAAACCGCCTGATGTCATCCAGCGGTTCGGCTCTTCGAAAGGAAAGTGCTGGGCCGCCCACATCTGGTGCTGGCCGACTTCCGTCGTAACGTAAACGTCTTTGCCTTTGGTCAACTCGTACAGGCGCTGCACGGCATGCTGCGGCTTAATGCGCTTGTCGCAATTCTCAAAGCTGTAGGAATTGCGCGCGCGCCAGCCATCAATCTGCTTGCGCCAATCCGCAAGGCGCTCCTTGTCATGTTTTTCTTTCTTCTCGCGTTTCACCCATTCCTTGTTCAACGCTTTCAAGATTGCGCCGGCGTCACCGATGATCGGCAGGTCGACCGGTACATTCTTGTTGACCGATGACGGATCGATATCGATGTGAATCTTTCGCGATGCGGGCGAGAATGCGTCAAGGCGACCGGTGACACGGTCATCAAAACGCGCGCCGACGCAGATCATGAGATCGCATCCATGCATGGCGTTATTGGCTTCAAGACTGCCATGCATGCCAAGCATGCCGAGCCATTGCGGATCGGAAGCGGGAAAGGCGCCAAGACCCATCAAAGTGGACGTCACCGGAAACCCTGTAGCCTTGGCAAGCGTGCGCAAAGCGTTGCTGGCGTCAGGCCCCGCATTAATGACCCCGCCGCCGGTATAAAAAACCGGCCGCCTGGCATATCGCATCAGATCAATCGCCTGGTCGATGTCTGCGGATCTTACTTCCGGAACGACAATGCAGTTTCGGTTTTTCGCGTTCTCGCGAGTCGTGTAAGCCGCTTCCTCAAATTGAGCGTCTTTCGGAACGTCGATGAGGACCGGACCGGGGCGCCCGCGTCGGGCCACGTGAAACGCCTCATGAACGACGCCGGAAAGTTCCGCCGCCGACTGCACGAGATAATTATGCTTCGTGCACGAACGGGTGATGCCGGTTGTGTCGCATTCCTGGAAAGCGTCGGTGCCGATAAAGGGGCGCGCCACCTGTCCCGTTATGCAAACGATCGGAATGGAATCGAGAAGCGCGTCCGCAAGTCCTGTGACAGCATTCGTAGCGCCGGGACCGGACGTCACCAGTACGACGCCGACTTTTCCTGTAGACCGCGCATATCCTTCCGCCGCATGCGCTGCGCCTTGCTCGTGCCGCATCAGGATATGCTTGATCGTGTCGCGCTGGTGCAGCGCATCGTAAATCGGCAGAACCGCACCGCCGGGATAGCCGAAAATGACCTCGACGCCCTGTTCTTCCAGCGCATCGAGAAGAAGCTCCGCGCCCGCTTTGACGGAGCGAGCGTTGGGTTTTGTTTTCGGTTTTTCAGCGGCGTCAGCCATTTTTCTACTCGTCTTTTGTGTTCGCACCCGGCTTCAGCCAGGACATCATTGCGCGCAGTTCCTTGCCCGTCTTTTCGATCGGGTGATCAAGATCGGCCTGCAGCATCTGCTGGTAGCGCGGTTTGCCCGCCTGGTTCTCCAGGATCCATTCGCGTGCAAACGACCCGTCCTGAATATCTTTCAGAACCTCGCGCATGCGCTCTTTGGTTTCTGCGTTGATCACCCGCGGTCCGGAAACGAAATCGCCATACATGGCCGTTTCGGAAATAAAGTCGTGCATGCGCGTAATCCCGCCCTCGTAGAATAAATCTACAATTAGCTTCAGTTCATGAAGACATTCGTAATAGGCGACTTCCGGCTTGTAGCCCGCTTCGACAAGGGTCTCGAAGCCGGCGATGACGAGCTCTGAAGCGCCGCCGCAAAGGACCGCCTGCTCCCCGAATAGATCGGTTTCTGTTTCTTCCTTGAACGTCGTTTCAATGGCGCCGGCCGCTGTGCCGCCGATCAGGCTGGCATAGGCGAGCGCGCGTTCCTTGGCCTTGCCCGTCGCATCGTGATGCACGGCGAACAGGCATGGGACGCCGCGGCCGCGTTCATATTCGCGGCGGACAAGATCGCCCGGCCCTTTCGGCGCGACGAGAATGACGTCGACATTTTTTGGCGGCGTGACACGGCCATAAAGCACCGTGAAGCCATGCGCGACGAGAACGGCGTCGCCCTCATCGAGGTTGGGTTCAATATCCGCCTTGAATATTTCTTCATGGGTCATGTCGGGCGTCAGGATGGCGATCAGCTTCGCCTGTTTGACAGCCTTCGCGACGCTCGTTGTTTCAAGCCCGTCTTCCTGCGCTTTCTTTTCGCCGGCGCCCCCGGCGCGTACGCCAACGATCACCTGACAGCCGGATGCGGCAAGGTTCATGGCGTGGGCGCGCCCCTGGCTGCCATAGCCAATGACAGCAACCGGCGATGCTTTCACCGCCGCCGGGTTGGCGTCATTCTCCGTATAAAGCTTAATCATGGAATATTCCTTCTCTCTATTCTGTCGGTAGTTCGATAGTGACGGCGCCCTTCGACGCCGATGAAACAAGCCGGGCAAATTTGTCGAAAGCGCCGCCCATCTTCTTCTGCGGGCGCGGCGTGATTTCTTTTGCGCGCGCTTTCCAGTCGACCTCGGCGTCGATGCGGCGGTTTTCGGCGTCAATGGTGATGCGGTCGCCCTCTTTCAAAAGGCCGATGGGCCCGCCGACCGCCGCTTCCGGCGAAACGTGCCCGATGACAAAGCCATGGCTCGCGCCGGAAAACCGTCCGTCGGTCATGAGCGCGACCTTGCCGGCGAGGCCCTGCCCGGCGACCGCAGCGGTCACCGCCAACATCTCGCGCATGCCGGGCCCGCCTTTCGGTCCTTCATAACGGATGACGACAACGTCGCCTTCAACGATATCGCCATTGGTCACCGCCTCGAACGCGGCTTCTTCACTTTCAAAAATGCGCGCGCGCCCTTCAAAGGCGCCGTCATCATATCCCGCAGTTTTCAGGACGGCGCCTTCCGGCGCGACATCGCCGTAAAGAATGCGCAGGCCGCCGGTTTTCTTGAACGGTTCTTCAACGCTGCCGACAACTTTCTGACCGGGCGCCTCTTCGGCGACTGCGAGTTCTTCGAACAGGTTCTTACCGGTGACAGTCGGCGTATCGGCGATCTTGCCGGCGTCCATCAACCGTTTGCCGAAAAGCGGATTTCCCCCCGCTGCGTATAAGTCTTTCGCAAGATACTGACCGCCCGGTTTCAAATCCGTAATCACCGGCGTCGTGCGCGACAGCGCGTCAAATTCGTCAATGGAAAAGGCGACACCGGCTTCCGCCGCGATCGCGGGTAAGTGCAGCACCGCATTAGTGGATCCGCCACTGGCGACGACCGCCGTCGCCGCATTGCGCAAGGACGTTTCAGTGATGAAAGTGCGCGCCGTTGTTCCTTCGCGGGCGAGCGTCGCGGCAATCCGGCCGCACCGTTCGGCTTCCTTCGCTTTCGCCGCCGCCGTCGCCGGCGGATCGGCCGCGCCCATAGGGCTGACGCCGAGAAAAGTCAGCGCCATGGCCATAGTGTTCGCTGTAAACTGGCCGCCGCAGGCGCCGGCGCCCGGACAGGCCGCCCGCTCGATAGCGTCCAGTTCTTCATCGTCAATGTCGCCCTTAGCGTGGGCCCCGACAGCTTCGAAAACGTCCTGAATGGAGAGATCGCGGCCAGCCAAATGGCCCGGCATGATGGTGCCGCCATAGAGAACGACGCCCGGAATATCCATGCGCGCAAGCGCCATGGCCGCGGCGGGAATGGTCTTGTCGCACCCGACGAGAATGACCGCCCCGTCAAGAGAATGTCCGCGTACGGCGAGTTCGATCGAGTCAGCGATCAGTTCACGGCTCATCAGCGAAGCGCGCATGCCCTCGCCGCCCATGGTGATGCCGTCGGAAACGACTATGGTGTTGAAATCCAGCGGGGTTGCGCCGCCTGCGCGTACGCCAGCGCGCACAGGTTCAGCCAACGCGCCGAGATGCAGGTTGCAGGGCGTCACCGTCGACCAGGTATTGACGACAGCGATCATCGGTTGCGCGAAATCCTTGTCGCCATAGCCGGCGGCGCGCAGCATTGCCCGCGCCGGGGCCTTGGCTGGGCCTTTGGTAATCGCGTCTGAGCGTTTGATCTTCAGTTCCGTCATGGTCTCTTCGCTGTTGTTTCGCCGTTGCTGGTCAAAAAAAATCCCGCTTCCTTTCGGGAGCGGGCCTGGTGGAGGTTCTTGTCAGCGTCTGTTAACGCGCTCGCTCCATCGCCGCTCCCCGGGCCGGGCTAATAAGGACGACTACGAGAATAAGGAGGACGAGGCTGAGCGCGAGCGGCAGCGACGTCGCGGTGATCTCCGCGACATCGCCGAACCCTCCCTGATGCAGTATGTTCTGCACTGACTTGACCTCTTTGCTGCGCCGCAATCGCTGCAGCGCGAAACGAGCCTTACAACAGCTTTACGTTAAAACACAACTATAAACTGGCTAGTTTCTTCAATTTATTTCGCCCTGTCGCCGCGAATATTTCGATTTTAGCAGGATCTGCCAAGGCCGGCGCTCATGGCCGGATCTGGCCGGCGCCGCGGACGACATTCTTGTAAGTCGTGAGTTCTTCAACGCCCACCGGCCCGCGGGCGTGCAGCCGGCCCGTGGCGATGCCGATTTCCGCGCCAAGGCCGAACTCGCCCCCGTCGGCGAACTGGGTCGAGGCGTTGTGCAGGACAATCGCGCTGTCCACCGCAGCGATAAAGGCGCGCGCCGTTTCGTCGTTCTCGGTGACGATCGCATCGGTGTGGCCGGAGCCGTACTTTGCGATATGCGCCGCGGCGCCGGCGGCGCCGTCAACGGCGGCGACGCTGATGACGGCGTCGAGATACTCCGTATAAAAATCTTCCTCGGACGCCGCTTTCGCATCGCTGTCGATGGCGCGGATATGATCGTCCACGCGCAATTCGCATCCCGATTCCTTTAACGCATTTGCAATCGGCGGCCACAAACGATCAATCGCCGCTTTGTCAATCAGCAACGTTTCGGCGGCGCCGCAAATACCGGTGCGCCGCATCTTGGAATTGACCGCGATAGCGACCGCTTTCTCCGGGTTCGCTTCGCGATCCACATAAACGTGACAGACGCCGTCAAGGTGACTGAGAACCGGCGCGCGGGCGTCCGATTGCACGCGCGCAACGAGAGACTTGCCGCCGCGGGGAATGACAAGGTCTACGGCGCCGTTGAGACCACCGAGCAGCGCGCCGACCGCGGCGCGATCGGTCGTTACAACAAACTGCGCCGCCGTTTCCGGCAGGCCCGCCGCAACACAGCCGTCGCGAAGGCAGGCATGGAGCGCGCTGTTCGTGCCAATGCATTCCGAGCCGCCGCGCAGGATCACCGCGTTTCCAGCCTTGAGCGCAATCGCCGCCGCATCCACTGTAACATTGGGACGGCTTTCATAAATCACCGCAACAACGCCGATCGGGACGGCGATCCGCTCGAACGAAAGCCCGTTGGGCTGCGTCCAGTTTCGCAATGGCTTACCAATCGGGTCGTCGAGTTTCACTATGTCGCGCAACGCCTTGCAGACGCCATCGATGCGCGCATCGTCAAGCGCCATTCGATCGACAAAGGCGCCGGTCTTGTCGGCTGCTTTCGCGTTCTCGACCTCATCGCGATTGACGCGGAGAATATCTGACCGGCGCGCGTCAATATTCTTCGCCGCATTTTCGAGCGCCGCATTTTTTGCAGAGGCCGTCGCGGCGCCCATCGCCCGCGCTGCTTCTTTCGCGGCGGCGCCCATGGCGTTCATTGTTTTCGCAAGCCCGGTCATGTTTTCGTCTTTTCAATGAGCGCCAGATCATTCTTTTCGATGATGGCGGGGCGGCGCTTATACCCAAGGACCGCTTCAATGTCTTCCGAACGCCGCCCGGCAATGAGACGAATGTCTCTGGCGGCGTATGCGGAAAGGCCATTGCCGACGACACTGTCGCCGGGACCGATAACCGAAACCGCATCGCCGCGCGAGAACTCGCCGTCAACGCTGACGACACCCGCAGGCAGAAGGCTTGAACCCGACCGCAAAGCCTTCTCCGCGCCGGCGTCAATATGAACAGCGCCCGACGGTTTGATGCGGCCGCCAATCCATCGCCGGCGCGCATTGGGCGATGAGGTATTCGCCTCGATCAGGGTCGCTGCGCCGCCCTCGCGAATATGCGTCAGTGGCGCCGTCACATGACCGGACGCGATGATGGTTGCGCATTCGGAGTTCGCTGCAATTTTCGCCGCCGACAGTTTCGACGCCATGCCGCCGGACCCGACCCCGCGCGCAGCGTTTGGCCCTGTAGCGGCCGCTTCTATGTCTGGCGTGATGGTGTCGATAACCGCCAACCGGTTTGCGGACGAATTGCTTCTCGGGTCCGCGTCATAAACGCCGTCCACATCGGACAGGATCAAAAGCGTATCGGCTTCGACAAGTTGCGCGGCGTGGGCCGCGAGCCGGTCATTGTCGCCATAGCGAATTTCGCTGGTCGCCACCGTATCGTTCTCATTGACGACAGGAACGGCGCCAAGATCGAGCAGTGTACGGAGGGTTGCGCGCGCATTCAGATAGCGCCGCCGGTTTTCCGTGTCGTCGAGGGTGAGCAAGATTTGACCGACCGGCAGGCCAATCTGCGCAAAGGCCGACTGCCAGGCGTGGGCGAGCGCCGCCTGACCGGCGGCCGACGCCGCCTGCTTCTCGTCGAGGCGCAAACCATCGCCGAGGCGCAATTGCGCGCGGCCAAGGGCAATGGCGCCCGATGAAACAATGACAATTTCAACACCGTCTTTGCGCAGCACCGCCAATTCCGCCGCAAGCGACGCCAGCCACTCTGCGCGAACGCCGTCATCCGCGCACAGGATTGCGGAGCCGACCTTAACGACAAGCCGGCGCGATCCGCGAAGGCGTTTCCCCGCGGCCGATGTCTGATCGTTAGACATGATGCGCCGCGTTCAGCTCGAAGGTCGCGGCGGCAACGCCGCGCGAACGCGTTTCAGATCATCGAAGAGGCTGTTTACGGTCGGCGCCCGCCCGGCGCCCTTATCGGCGCAGGTGAAGTCCGCGCCATTGTCGAGAATAACCCGCAACGCATTGCCTTCGCCGGCAACCGAGGCGAAGAAATCTTCGCCCGGCAATTTGACGAAGTCGAGCGACGCCGAGACCGCGCCGTCATCGCTTTTCCGGATAGAGGAAAGCTGCTTGTATGCCCCGCTGTCGCGTACGATTTCCGAGGCCAAATTCTCGTCGAGCGCACGGGTCTTGATGGCGCTTTGGTCGATTTCCGCGCCAAATGCTTCATAACAGAGAATTGAGATTTTCGCGCGGGCATCGTCGCCGGATAAGTCCGCCGTCGGATCGGGCTCCGCGAAACCGGCTTCCTGCGCCTGACGCACGGCGTCGCTGAATGCCGCGCCATTCGCGAGCGCTGTCAGAATATAGTTTACCGTCCCGTTAAGGATCGCCGTCATCTCGACGATTTCGCCTTGCGCCCGCGCATTGCGCACGGTTTCCACCATAGGCGCACCGCCGCCGACAGATGCAGAATATCGAAGCGCCGCACCGGTTTTCGCCGCCGTTTTCGAAAAGGCGTCAAGCGATCCCGCCACGGCCTGTTTATTGGCGGAGACAATACCGACGCCGCGCGCGAGCGCCTTTTCGATCACATCGCGACCAGCGTCGGCCACGGGAAGCGCGTCTATGATGATGTCGGGCGCCGCGCCAAAAAACGCATCAATGTCGTCCGTTATCAATACGTCGTCTGGGATCGCATCACGCGGAACGCTGGCGTTGCGCACAAGCGCGCCGCAAAACTCATAGTCGTCGTCCGCAATTAACCTTAAGGCAGCGCCTTCCCCGATCAGGCCGAGACCGGCGACGCCGACGCGCAACGCCGCTCCTCGCGACACGTCGCGTTCTTCGGAACGTTCCTTGTCAATCGTGTCTACGCACATGCTCCGACTGCCTGTTCACTCAGATATGTCACATTGCCGTCGGAAACGGCGCCGTCAAGGGCGTTCAGGATATCGCGCACGAGATCTTCGCCATGTTCGAGACCGATTGAAAACCGGACAAGGCGATCGGAAATGCCCGCGGTCGCCCGCGCTTCCGGCGTCATGCCCGCATGGGTCATGGCTGCGGGCACGCAGACAAGGCTTTCGAACCCGCCAAGTGATTCGGCGATGGTAAAGATCTCAAGCCGGCGCAAGAGTTCAAGAACATCGATATTTTCGGCGAACTCCACAGAAAACATGGAACCGAAACCGGATTGCTGGCGCGCGGCAATTTCATGACCCGGATGATTTTCAAGTCCCGGGTAGAAAACTTTTCCGACGCGGTCGTCCCGGGCCAGCAATTGAACGACATCCGTCGCGGTCGCCTGTTGGTTTTCGAGCCGTGGGAACAGCGTTCGAAGGCCCCGGAGCGTTAAGAAAGAATCAAACGGCGCGCCGGTCACGCCTGTACAGTTCGCCCACCAGGCAAGTTCTTCGCCTAGTCCCGCGTCTTTCGCAATAACGGCGCCGCCGACAACGTCGGAATGACCGTTGATGAACTTCGTCGTCGAATGCACGACCACATCGCAGCCGAATTCGAGCGGGCGCTGCAGCGCTGGCGACAGGAACGTGTTGTCGGCAACAACGATGGCGCCGACATGCCGGGCGAAACCGACGACTTTCTCGATATCTGTAATACGCAGCAGCGGATTGCTCGGCGTTTCGATGAGAACGAGTTTCGGCTTCTTCGCGAAACCTGCGGCGAGCGCCGCAAGGTCGGTCTGGTCGACAAACACAATGTCAAAGTGGCCGCGTTTTGCCCGCGCAGTCAGCAAGCGGTGTGTGCCGCCATAGCAGTCATGGGGCGCCAATACCGTATCGCCCGGATCGACAAGATTGAGAACAAGGTCGACGGCGGCCATTCCTGAGGACGTGATGACGCCGCTCGCGCCGCCTTCCAGCGACGCAAGCGCCTCGCCCAGTTGCGTGCGATTGGGATTGCCGGATCGCGAGTAATCATACTCAGGTTTCTCGCATGGATCGTTCCAGAGGAAATTTGCTGACAAATGCAGCGGCGGCGAAACCGCGTTATAGGCGCGATCAGCGGAAACGCCGGCGCTGGCAATAAGGGTTTCGCGATGCAGTTTGATGGTCATGAGACGGACTCCTTCAAAAACCGATCAATGAACGGACCAATGGACGCGGCTTCTTTCAAAAACGCGTCGTGGCCATATTGGGAAACAATCTCGACATAGCGCGCGCGCGGCACTGCGTTAGCGCAACGGCGCACATCCTTTGGCGGCGAGAGCTGATCGCCTTGCGCAGCGACAAACAACGTGCGGGCTTTGATTTTCGTCAGATCGACTGTGTGCCGATCAATCGAATCAGAAAGCGTGATGAAACGTTGTGCGTCCATCTGAAACGCGCCTCCGCGGGCGATCAGATAGTCACATACGGTGTATGGGTCGCCGGCCGCATTTCCCGGCGCATGATCAAAACGCGTTTCGAACTCCGCCGCCGAGCGATAGGTCACCATGGCGAGCTGTCGGGCAAGCGCAACGCCGGCAGCGGCGTCATCATGCTCGCGCGCAAATTCAACGATGCGCCTTTGAACGCCGCGTAAGCCTGTCCCGAATGGGTGAGGTTTGTCCGCCGCGGAGATGATTGCAAGATTTTTGATGCGGTCAGGAAACGCTTCGGCGAAAGCGAGTGCGACCATGCCGCCGTAAGACGAGCCAACGAAGGTGTCGAGCGTAGCAATTTCAAGCGCATCAAGCCCAGCGCCAATCGCGCGCGCCTGATCCTTCGTTGAAATAGTTATCGCTTGCTCTTCCGGATTTGGCAGGAAATCGAAACCGAGGACACAATAATTTCTGAGATCAATCACACGGCCGTCGGCCACATAATCAGACCACCACCCTTTTTCGCCGCCGGCGTCCGCGACGATACGGCCGGCGGAAATCCCGCCGGCGACGACAATGACAGGTTTCGTCGGTTCGCCGTAAAGGCGCAAAGCGATTTTCGGCTGGCTCAATCGCTCGCCGCTAACGAGCGTGAAGTCAGCAGACAGAGGCACGACGCAATCGCGCCACTCGGCGCGCTGTGCGTTCTCCGCGATATTCAAAACTGCAGACACCAAAAAGCCTCTTCGCTCGCGTCGTTTCCGTCGCTCATCAGAGGCAATTCGCTAGAGACCGATCGAACGAATGCATTGCCTTCGCTCGACTCATCTCTCGGGAATCTCTTCCCGAAGGAATTGGCACCTTTCCGAAAATGTCGGTCAGACAATTCGGCGGTTGCCCCAGCGTCAAAGGGCCTTATCCCTCGGCTGGTCTTGATGAGTTGAACGGGAGGTACTTCGCACGCGCGAAAAGGTCAACCGATTATTTTATGAAACTGAGCAGTTTAGCAATATCCGCTCAAATATTAGCCGGAAATATCGCCGCCTGAGAATGCCTTCTTCAGATTGCGCGCCGCCTGTCGAATGCGCTGCTGGTTTTCTACGAGCCCAATGCGAACATGGCTGTCGCCCATTTCCCCGAAACCAAGACCGGGCGCGACGGCGACCTCCGCTTTCTCCATGAGCATTTTTGAAAATTCGATTGAGCCCATGGCGCGAAATTTCTCCGGAATGGGCGCCCAGGCGAACATCGACGCATCAGGCGCCGGGATATCCCACCCCGCCATGGCGAAATGCTCGATCAAGACGTCGCGACGCGTCCGATAGATATTCCGTATGCCATCGATAACATCCGGTGGACTGTCCAACGCCGCAACGGCGGCAACCTGGATCGGCGTAAAGGCGCCATAGTCCAGATAGGATTTCACACGCGCCAGCGCTGCGATCAGCCGCGCGTTTCCGACGGCCATCCCGACGCGCCATCCGGCCATGGCGAAGGATTTTGAAAGTGAGTTCACTTCAACAGCGTTGTCGATGGCGCCGGGAATTTCAAAAATAGACGGCGGTGCGGCGTCAAAATAAATCTCAGAATAGGCAAGATCGGAGAGAATGATAATGTCATGCTTGCGCGCGAGCGCCAGCGCTTCTTTATAAAAATCGAGCCCGACCATTTGCGCCGTCGGATTAGACGGGTAATTGAGCACCATCGCACGCGGCGGCTTTGGAAGTATTGAAACCGCGTCGTGCAGCCCTTTCAGATATTGTTCAGGCGTCAGCGCCGGCACAGCCTCGATAACGCCGCCGGCAATGATGAATCCGTAAGCATGTATTGGATAGGCGGGGTTCGGAGACAGGATGACATCGCCCGGCGCCGTGATCGCCTGGGCGAGGTTTGCAAAACCCTCTTTGGAGCCAAGCGTTGCGACAATCTCCGTTTCCGGATCGAGCCGCACATTGAACCGGCGTTCATAATAGCGGGCCATGGCCCGCCGCAAACCGATAATGCCCCGCGACACTGAATAGCGGTGCGCTTTGGGATCATGGGCGGTTTCGCAAAGTTTTTCGACGATGTGCGCCGGCGTCGGCATGTCCGGATTACCCATGCCGAGATCGATGATGTCGCGCCGTTGCGCGCGCAATTGCGCCTTCAGCCGATTGACCTCCTCAAAGACATAGGGAGGCAACTGTTTGATGCGATAAAATTCTTCCGAAGCGGGCATGACGGATCGTTGTTTTTCGAGGCGAGTAGATGTCGTTGGTCCGCTTAGACAATCACGCTGATTTGGCGGCGGCGGCAACTCCCTTTCGGGCGAGAAGCTCCAGCGGCTCGACAACCCAGAACTTCAGTGACGCGACTGCCCAGTCGTCAAGAATCTGACGGGCGCGCGTTGAACGTGTTTCACGCCAATGGCGTTCGATGAGCGCCCGGCAATCGGCCATATCCTCAGCGTCTTCAAACCGGCGCCAGGCGACATTGTCGCCATTAACGACATTCTCAAAACCGGTGTCGTCATCGAACACATAGGCGACACCGCCCGTCATACCAGCGCCGAAATTCGCGCCGACGGACCCCAGAATGACCGCCGCGCCGCCGGTCATATATTCACAACCATTCGCCGCGCATCCTTCAATTACAGTTTTCACGCCGGAGTTACGGACAGCAAAGCGGCCGCCTGCGCGCCCTGCGGCGAACAGATAGCCGGACGTGGCGCCGTAAAGACAGGTATTGCCGATGATAGCGTCGTTAGCGGTGCTTGCCTGATCCGCAGGGCGGACGACAATGGTCGCGCCGGAAAGTCCCTTGCCGACATAATCGTTCGCGTCGCCGTCAATGACGATCCGCAATCCGTGCGCAGAAAATACGCCAAGCGACTGACCCGCAGATCCTTTAAGGCGCAACGTCAGGTGATCGTCTGACAACTCGCTCGCCTTGTACTTGCGCACAATATGGGAAGAAATTCTTGCGCCGATGGCGCGGTCCGTATTCTTCACCGGAAAGGAAAGCTGCAGTTTTTCCCGTCGTTCAAGAAACGGCGCCAGTTCATCGAAAATGCGCTGATCGAGGGTGTCCGCGATCTCATTTCGGCCTGTTCGCGTTGAGCGCTGCGGCTTTCCGCCCGCGTCTACGCGGATCAGGATCGGGTTGAGATCAAGGTCGTCAAGATGCGCGGCGCCGCGGCTGACCTGATCGAGAAGGTCCGCCCGGCCAATGACGTCTTCGAGCGACGTTGCGCCGAGGGACGCCAGAATTTCGCGGGTTTCTTCGGCAATAAAAGTCATCAGGTTGACGACATTGTCCGGCGTGCCGACAAACCGGTCGCGCAATGCGTCGTCCTGCGTACAGACGCCGACCGGACAGGTGTTGGAGTGACACTGACGCACCATGAGACAGCCCATGGCCACAAGGGAAATTGTTCCGATGCCAAATTCTTCGGCGCCGAGCATTGCCGCGACAACCACATCGCGGCCCGTGCGAATTCCGCCGTCGGTGCGCAGCGTCACTTGCGAGCGCAAATTATTCAGTGTCAGGACCTGATGCGCTTCGGCAAGACCGAGCTCCCATGGCGCGCCGGCAAATTTGATCGAGGTCTGCGCACTGGCGCCGGTACCGCCGACATTACCGGAAATGAGGATCGTATCGGCTTTCGCCTTGGCGACCCCCGCGGCGATGGCGCCAATCCCGGACATGGAAACCAGTTTGACGCACACGCGGGCCTTCGGATTGATCTGCTTTAGATCATAAATGAGCTGCGCAAGATCCTCGATCGAATAAATATCGTGATGGGGCGGCGGCGAAATCAGCGTAACGCCCGGCGTTGAATGGCGCATTCGGGCAATGAACTCGGTGACCTTGAAGCCGGGTAGCTGACCGCCCTCGCCCGGCTTCGCCCCTTGCGCCACCTTGATTTCAATTTCGCGGCACTGGTTCAGATACTCCGCCGTAACGCCGAAGCGGCCTGACGCCACCTGTTTGATCGCCGAATTCTCGTTGTCGCCGTTTGGTCGCGGCGTATAGCGCTCTGGCACCTCGCCGCCCTCGCCGGAAACGGACTTCGCGCCAATGCGATTCATCGCGATGTTAAGGGCGCCATGCGCTTCCGGCGACAAGGCGCCAAGGGACATGCCCGGCGTCACAAAACGTTGTCGAATTTTGTTCGCCGTTTCTACGCTGTCGACCGAAACCGCATCGCCGACCGCGCGCGCATTCAGCAAGTCGCGAATCTGCGCCGGCGCCTGTTCGCCGAGGAGTTTCGAATAGCGCACATAAGCGGCCTCGTCTTCGTTGCGCACCGCGTCCTGCAGGGCGCTTACGATATCGGCTTCGAGAACATGCTGTTCGCCCCGGCGACGGTGGCGATAAAATCCGCCGACGGACAAGGGCGGCGCGTCCGCGCTCCACGCCTTTGCATGGAGCGCCGCTGTATTGCGTTCAAGGCCCGCAAGACCGATGCCCGAAATGCGGCTCGTCATTCCGGGAAAAAACTCTTCAACGAGCATGCGCGACAAACCAAGCGCCTCGAAATTACACCCGCCGCGGTAAGCGGATATGATCGAAATGCCCATCTTGGAGATGATTTTCATCAACCCCGCCTCGAGCGCCGCCTTATAGTTGAAGACGCTTTGTCCGAGCGTAAGGTCGCCATACCTACCGCGCTCATGGTTTACGGCTAGCGTATCGAATGCGAGATACGGATTGACCGCCGTCGCGCCAACGCCGACCAGCACCGCGCAGTAATGCGCGTCAACACACTCCGCAGACCGGACAATGATCGAACAATAGGTGCGCTGCCCAACGTCCGTCAGGTGCGCGTGTACGCCGCCTGCGGCGAGGATCATCGGAACGGCGATCTTGCCGCTGTTCTGGTGTTCGTCGGTCAGAATGATATGGCCGGCCCCGGCTTTCACCGCCGCTTCCGCCTCGGCTTTGATGCGGTCAAGAGAACGCCGGAGCGCCGATCCGTCATTGCGCACGCCTGACGCCGGATAGGTGCAATCAATCTCAACCGTTTTCTGATCAAGACGCTCCTTGAGGCGCTCATACATCCCGTTTGTCAGGATCGGGCTTTCCAGAACAAACACATCCGTTTGCGTTTGCTCAGTGACCAGAATATTGCCGAGATTCTTGAACCGCGTCTTCAGGCTCATGACGCCGTCTTCGCGCAAAGGATCGATGGGAGGGTTCGTCACCTGGCTGAAATTCTGGCGGAAGAAGTGTGACAGGGGACGGTAGTTTTCCGACAGGACCGCAATCGGCGTATCATCGCCCATGGACCCGACGGCTTCTTTGGCTGTCTCGACCATGGGACGCAAAATGAGATCGAGCGCCTCCATGTCATAAGCAGCGCCGGCCTGACGGCGGGCAAGATCCTCGCCCTGAAAAAGCCGCGGCTCCGGTCCCGGACCGATTTCGGGCTCCAGCTCGACAATATCGCCGATCCACTCCGTATAGGGATGTTTTTGCGCGAGTAGATCGATAATTTCCCGGTCCGTGTAGAACTTGGCCTCATCGAAATCGACGGCAATCATGCGGCCAGGCTCCACAGCGCCGCGCGTCTTTACGGTGCGCTCGCCCAGCGGGCACATGCCAGTTTCCGAACCCACGGCCAGAATGCCGTCTTCGGTCACGGCATAACGCAACGGCCGCAAGCCGTTGCGGTCCAGCCCGGCGATTGCCCATCGCCCGTCAAACGCGGCAATCGCCGCCGGCCCGTCCCAGGGCTCCATCACAGCGTTGCAATATTCATAGAGCGCGCGCCATTCATCCGGAATCTGCGTTGTTCGCTTGGACCACGCCTCGGGAATGAGCAGCGTTTTCGCCGCTGGCGCCGAGCGCCCTGCGCGCACCAGCAATTCAAATGTCTGATCGAGCGCAGCCGAATCGGACGAGCCGGGCTGGATAACCGGTTTGACATCGCGCGCTTCTTCATTGCCGAAGACTTCCGCAGCCATACGGATTTCGTGGCTTTTCATCCAGTTGCGATTGCCCTTCAGCGTATTGATCTCGCCATTATGGGCAAGCATGCGGAAAGGTTGCGCCAAGCGCCATTCCGGAAACGTGTTCGTCGAGTACCGCTGATGGAAAATCGCAAAACGGGAATCAAATCCCGGGTCTTTCAAATCCGTATAGAAATTATCAATATCCTCGGCGAGAAACATGCCCTTGTAGACAACGTCCTGCGAAGACAGGGAACAGACATATAATTCGTGCATGCCCTGCTCGCGGGCGCGTTTTTCAATACGGCGTCGAACAATGTAAAGAATGCGGTCGAGTTCTTCCTGGGGCCGGCCCGCCGGATCGCAGAACAGGACCTGCTCAATGCCCGGGCGCGTTGCATTGGCTTTTTCGCCAAGACAGCTTGCATCGACGGGCACCTGCCGCCAGCCGTAGATATAGAACCCGCGGCGCAGGATTTCCGATTCGACGATCGTTCGCGCTGCATCCTGCATGGCGAAATTGGTCCGCGGCAGGAACACCATGCCGACACAAATATCCTGCTCGCCTGCTTTATGGCCGGTGCGTTCGACGAAACCACGGAAAAGATCCTGCGGAACCCCGAGGCGAATGCCGGCGCCGTCGCCGGTCTTGCCGTCCGCATCGACAGCGCCGCGATGCCAGACCGCTTTCAGGGCTGCAATCGCCATTTCCACGATTTCACGGCGCGGCCGAGCGTCTAGCGCCGCAACCAGGCCAACGCCGCATGCATCGTGTTCCGACGCCGGATCGTAGGCGCCGGCGGCCGCGAGCGTATCGCGCGTTTTGAGGTATGAAGTAATTTGATCGTTCATTCCGATTTTCTTATTCGGCCGCAACAGGTCGAAGGCTTTGCGTATTGAGTTGTTTGACGATGGCGTCCGCAGCGACGCGCCCGTCCCGGATTGCCCAGACAACGAGCGACGCGCCGCGCATAATGTCGCCGGCGGCGTAAACGCCCGGCAACCTTGTCTCCAGCGTCAAGGGATTGACCTTTACCGTTCCGCGCGCCGTTACCGCCAATTCCTTCTCGCCAAACAGCGCAGGCAAATCTTCCGGTTCAAAACCAAGCGCCTTAATGACGAGGTCCGCATCAAGATCAAAGTCAGCGTCCGCAATCTCAACCGGCGCGCGACGCCCGCTTTCGTCAGGCTCGCCCAGCTCCATGCGCGCCGCGCGGACGCCGGACGCTTTCGCCGCATCGCCAGCGACCGCCTTCGGCGCCGCGAGCCATTCGAAGACAACGCCTTCTTCCTCTGCGTTCGCCACCTCGCGAGCGGAACCTGGCATGTTTTTTCTGTCGCGGCGATAAAGGCAGGTCACGGATTTAGCGCCCTGCCGCACCGCAGTCCGTACGCAATCCATAGCCGTGTCGCCGCCGCCGATTACGACAACGCGCCTGCCCTCAGCATTCAGGGCGCCGGATTCGAACGCGGCCACATCGTCGCCGAGGCCTTTTCGGTTCGATGCGGTTAAATAGTCGAGCGCTGCAACAACGCCGTTGTTGCCGACGCCGGGGCATACGAGATCGCGGGCTTTATAAACGCCGGTTGCGATCAGAACAGCGTCATGTTTGGCGCGCAAATCGGTGAATGTCGCGTCGCGTCCGACGTCAAAATTCTCGACGAATTTCACACCGCTTTCTTTCAGATACTTCGCACGGCGCGAAACAACATGTTTCTCAAGCTTGAAGTTCGGAATACCATAGACCAGCAACCCGCCGACGCGGTCATAGCGATCGTAGACTGTGACCTGGACGCCTTCTCGGCGCAGTTCTTCGGCCGCAGCGAGCCCGGCGGGACCCGCGCCGATAATGCCGACGGAGTGAATACGTTCGCGCGCAGGCACGATCGGTTTGATCCACCCCTCCTCCCACGCGGTTTCGGTGATGTGTTGTTCGACCGCGCCAATCGTGACCGTGCCATGGCCAGACTGTTCGATAACGCAGGCGCCCTCGCACAACCGATCCTGAGGGCAGATACGCCCGCACACTTCCGGCATGTTGTTCGTCGCCGAAGAGACGGCGTAGGCTTCTTCGAGACGATCTTCCGCAACAAGTTTCAGCCAGTCCGGAATATCATTGCCAAGCGGGCAATGGTTAGAACAGAACGGCACACCGCATTGCGAACAGCGCGCGGCTTGCGCCGCGGCATGATCTTCTGCGAACGCCTTGTAAATTTCGTCGAAATCCCGGCGCCGGGCGCCGGGATCTCTTTTCGAAGGCGTCTCGCGGTCAAGCGAGGTAAATTTCAGCATGCGTTCCGTTATCGGGAACTCTCCCTTCTTCTATCCGGGCGAAAATTCTGGATAAGCTTCCAGTCCAAGCTCGGATTTGTCCAGACCAATGCGCTCCTGATCCTCAGAGGCGCGCACGCCAATCGTGAATTTGAGCGCGTACCAGATCGCAAGACTGATGACAAAAACGAAAACACCGATCGCAACAACCCCCGTTAATTGACCAATGAAGGTAACGCCGTCATTGGTTAGCGGAACGATTAACGTGCCCCAGATGCCGCAAAAAAGATGCGCCGGTATGGCGCCGACCACATCGTCAACCTTCAGTTTGTCGAGCAACGGCACCGCCACAGTCACAATAACGCCGCCAACGCCGCCAATGAGAATCGCCTGCCAAACCGCCGGCTGCAACGGCTCGGCGGTAATCGAGACAAGACCGCCAATGGCGCCGTTAAGTACGATTGTCAGGTCGACCTTTTTGTAGAGCAGTTGGGTGAGAATCAGCGCTGCCGCAACGCCGCCGCAGGCCGCCATATTGGTATTGACGAAGATATTCGCGACGGAGGCGGCGTCTTCGATGGTCCCGAGCGCCAGTTGCGAGCCGCCATTGAAGCCGAACCAGCCGAGCCAGAGAATGAACGTGCCGAGCGTCGCCAGCGGCAAGGACGATCCGGGCATCGGATGCACGCGCCCGCTTTCATATTTGCCGCTCCGCGACCCCAGCACGATGGCGCCGGCGAGCGCCGCCCAGCCCCCGGTCGAATGAACAAGGGTCGATCCGGCGAAATCATCAAATCGGGCGTCGAGCCAGCCGCCGCCCCAGACCCAACCGGCCTGGATCGGGTAGATAAAACCGGTCAGCAACGCGACAAAGATCAGGAACGGAAAGAGTTTAATCCGTTCTGCGAGCGTGCCGGATACGATCGACGCCGCTGTGGCCACAAACACCATCTGAAAAAACCAGTCGGAACTTGATGAGTAGCCTTTGCCCATTGGATCGGAATCGTTTGCCCCCCAAGGCCCAAACGATCCGATAAACGCGTTTCCGTCGCCGTAGATCAGGTTGTAGCCAGTGAGGTAAACCATCAATCCGGCGACAGAATAGAGCGCAATATTCTTTACACAAATTGTTGCGGCATTCTTCGAGCGCACAAGGCCAACTTCCAGCATGCAGAACCCTGCGGCCATGAACATGACCACCATGCCGGAAATCAGGAACAGCATGGTATTGAAGACGAAGACCGACGTATCTGTTGCGGGCGCCGGCGGCGTCGCGATTTCCTGCGCAAAGGCCGCTGTAGAAAATATGACCGCAACAAAGGCCGCCGCAAGAGCGGTTTTTTTTATCATAGTATACCCCATTATCGTTTATAGCGCCGCCGCGCCGGTTTCACCGGTGCGCACGCGCACGGTCTCTTCAAGATCAAGAACGAATATTTTGCCGTCGCCAATGCGGTCTGTTTTGGCGGTGTTTCGAATGGCGTCCACCACGGCCGCTGCGCGCGACGCTTCAACAGCGATTTCGATTTTTACCTTTGGCATAAAATCGACTTGGTATTCGGCGCCCCGGTAAACTTCCGAATGGCCCTTCTGGCGACCAAAGCCTTTTACGTCCGTGACCGTCATGCCCTCGACGCCAAGCCCCGTTAACGCCGTTCGGGTTTCATCGAGTTTTTGCGGTTTAATGACGGCAATAATGAATTTCATTGTTCTTGCCTCTTTTTCTTCCCTGATCGCCCTCGCGATTCGGAAAAACCCTAATGCAGGAGTTATTGCGGCGCAATATACTTTGCTGCATTAGCAAATTTGTCGCAACCCAAAATAGCATAATATACTATAAATGTAGAGCTTATATGCTTTACGCATATATTTTTCATCTTTTCGGCGATTTTATGCGTTGTTTCTCGCTCCGCCCATTGTGCGTTGCATCATTTTTAGCAACCATTCCGACTTCAGGAATCGGATTGCTCCGTATGCAGTCCATCACTAGGGGTCTTTAAAATGGAGAAGCAAATGAAGAAGGCGGCACTACTGGCGCTAACGCTCGCGGGACTATCCACAGGCGCAACGGCCGGCGAAATCAGCGTTTCAACAACTCTTGGTTTTGAATCGCGTTATATTTTTCGCGGTATACAATTCGCAGAAACAAGCGTTCAACCCGCTGTAGAAATTTCTTACGGCGGTTTTTACGGCGGCGCCTGGTTTAATCTTCCTGTCGGCGACGACGATCTGGTTGCAACGCCGGGCGGCGAAGAGCTTGATCTTTACGCAGGCTACAGCGCCGCCCTTGGCGACGGGTGGAGCTTCGACGTCGGCGTCACCTATTATACGTTTCCGGATCTTGCGAGCGGCTTTTTCGATATCTTCGAAGAAGACGGCGACGGCCTTGGGGCCAATACGGTGGAAATGTTCGCAGGTCTCAGCCTCGACGCGCCATTATCGCCGTCGGTATATGTATATCGCGATTTCATGTTCGACACCTTCACGATTGAAGGCGGCGTTTCCCACTCGGTTCCCTTGGCGGAGAAAACGAGCGTCGATCTCGGCGGATCTCTTGGCTATGTGATCGACGATGATACCGGCGGCGATTATCTTTACGGCGCCGCGACCGCCGATGTCAGCTATGCACTCACCGACGATGCGTCGATTGCCGCCGGCGTGCGCTATGGCGGTTCTGATATTGCCGGCGGTTCGTTTATTGACGACTCGATTGCCGGCACAACCAAGAGCAGCGGCTTCTGGTACGGTCTCAGTATTTCCGCAAGCTTCTAGTCACGGTGCGGATTATTGAAAGTCCGCATCCGATTCATAGAAAAAAGAGTAATCGCTCGCTGCCTAAATTCAGCGGGCGGCTTTCACTCTTGCATTTTCGAAATTCAGCCGCCGGAAATCGCAGCGACCGCGTAGCGCAACCCGACAACCGTCAACGCAATAAGGATAGCGTATTCGACGAGCGTGGCGCCGCCGCGATAAACGAAAAAACGACGGACCGCCGTCCAGGATTTTGCCCACCGATTCGCCATTTGCGCCGCCCTGTCCCATTGCGTCGCTTTTTGTCACCCTGCGACGATGGACGGATCTCTTAACATGAGCGGATGTTCATTACAATCTGGTAAGAAATTTTTTCTGCGATATCAATGAATAAGCCAGCGGCCCCGCTCGCTAACCCTTTGTATTTCAACCTATAAGGGAACGCAATCGCGAAAAATCCTGATAACGCGAATTTATGTCCTGCCGGTCCGCGGCGAGCCGCAAATCTCGCAGAATTTCCAGCGCATTCAGCAAAACGGGAAGCGGCGGGCCACTCGCGGTCACCTGCGCAAGGCGCGACTGGTCTAGGTCGGTTGACGGGGCGGAAATGAATTTCGCCACAAGCGCATCATGATGTTGTGCGCCGACCGCCCCAAATAATTCGCAAACGGATAAAAACGCTGTCAGGTTTTTCTGGAACCAGCTGCGATCCGCATAAGCGTCTGCACAACCGAGGAATTCATCCAGCAGACTTACGCGGCGCATGGCGTTACGTAAATTTGCCTGGTCGTCCGGCGTCATGAACAGCATCTTGTCCACGAGCAATTGCGAGTAATAAGGATCGTTCGCCTTACAAACGCCAAGCAGAAGATCGAGCTCATTGATCTCTGAGAAATCGCCGGCATTCGCGCCGCGATATTCGTGCCGCCCGACACGATATGGTTTGTAGTAAGGGCGCACGCAGTAAAAGAAGCGATCGACATCCAGTTTTTCAAAGAGTGTCTTGTTCGACGCCAGAATCGATCGCAGCGCATCCGCAGCGTCTTTAAAAAGCACCGCCGCTACAGGATGAGAAACGCCAAGCGGCAGGATCCGGCGGATCGCCTCCGCCGCACGTTTATATCCGAAAATTCCAATTGTATTGTACGTGATGAACAGGTCTTCATCTTGGAGATCTGTAAACGTTTTCTGTTTACCGTCGACAGCGCGGTTCAGCATGGCGAGATGACCGGTCGAAAAACGCGGAACAACGCCAAGCGAAGCGGCAATATGCATGCCGAGTGCGGACGCTTCGCGATGGGGCGATTTTTCTTCCTGGGCCGGGTTCGTCAGTTCATGACGGCGCAGCGCGGCCATGTATAGTCCGAGATTGCCAAGCAGGTCGAAGGCGCGATCAAATCCTTCGTCGGTATTGCCTTCCGCAACCAGAGGCGCGATCAGCGCGCGCCCCGATTCAAGGAGGTCTTTCTTGATCGCTTCGCCGACGCCTTCCACCGCCGCCCGGTCATCCTGCGCCCAGTAGAGCGCTTCCAGTTCGGAATTCATCGCCACAAAGTCATCGCGAATCCAGGCGTCAAATTTTTCAGCGTTTGCGCTCATTGCGGTCCTCCCCGCCATGGTCTGCCGCCAAGCCCCAAAGCGGTGATTGACAGTGACGGCCCCGAAGCGTCAAAGATTCTGAAAGGGCGATGCCCGTGTTAGCGGCTGGATGAAAAGAGGCCAAGATGCGCAAAGATTTTTATCGACGGATCGACGAAACAATCGCGGATTTGCGCGATCAGGGACTGGAAAAAATCGAGCGAGAGATCGCCTCGCCGCAAGGGCCGGAGATCGACGTTCTGCGCGACGGCGGGCGCGTTCGTGTACTCAACTTCTGCGCCAACAATTACCTCGGCCTCGCTGACCATCCGGACATCATCGCTGCGGCGAAGGCAACCATGGACGAGTACGGGTACGGCATGGCCTCGGTGCGGTTCATCTGCGGTACGACAGACCTTCACCGCAAAGTCGAACGCGAGATTGCCGAATTCCTGGGCTATGAAGATTCAATTCTGTTCGCCGCCTGTTTCGACGCCAATGGCGGCGTCTTCGAACCCCTGCTCGGTCCGGAAGACGCGATCATTTCCGACGCCCTCAACCATGCGTCAATCATCGACGGCGTACGCCTGTGCAAGGCAAAACGCTATCGCTTCGCCAATTCCGACATGGACGATCTGCGCGCACAGCTATCGCAAGCGCATTCTGACGGCGCGCGGACAAAACTCATCGTCACCGACGGCGTCTTCTCCATGGACGGATATATTGCAAAGCTCGATGAGATCTGCGCCATCGCCGACGAATTTGACGCCCTCGTGATGGTCGACGACGCCCATGCGACAGGCTTCATGGGCCCGGGCGGCAAGGGCGCGCCGGCCCATTGCGGCGTCGCGGACCGCGTCGATATTTTAACCGGCACCCTCGGAAAAGCGCTCGGCGGCGGCATGGGCGGCTATATCTGTGCGTCGAAACAGGTCGTCCACCTCCTGCGCAATCGCGCCCGTCCTTATCTTTTCTCCAATGCGCTGACCCCCGCCCTCCTCGGCGCCACCATCAAAACGCTGGAACTCGTCCGCGAGGGCGACGCGTTGCGCGCGCAACTCTTCCGCAACGCGGAGCGTTTCCGCGCACAGATGGCGGAGGCCGGTTTCGATCTTCTTCCCGGCGAACACCCGATCATTCCGGTGATGATCCCGGATGCGAGGAAAGCTGGCGAGATGGCCACGGCCATGATGGACGAAGGGGTCTATGTGACGGCTTTTTCTTTCCCGGTGGTGCCGAAAGGCCAGGCGCGCATTCGCACGCAAATGTGCGCCGGCCACACAGACGAACAGGTGGACCGGGCCGTCGCAGCCTTCAAGGCCGCCGCCGCACATGTTGGCCTTTGACCGGCGGCTTGCTAACACCGACAGCGCTGAACGCAGCCGGGAGAAACGCCTCATGAAAATGCTCATCGCAATCCTGTCGCTTGTCGCGGGGACCATCTTTTCCGGCGCCGCTTCGGCGGAATGGCGCCTTTCGCCGGACGAATCACGCATCAGTTTTGTCTCGGTCAAGGCCGGCGATTTCCCGGAGAGCCATCACTTCACGGAGATGGACGGAAACGTCGGCGCTGACGGCGCAGCGGCGATCACCATCGCTCTCGACAGCGTCGAAACCCTGATCGACATTCGCAATGAACGCATGCGCGAATTTCTGTTCGAAACCGATGAATTCCCGACCGCGGAAATTGCCGCCTCCATCGATCTCGACGCGCTGGACGATCTCGGCGTCGGCGCGCGCAAGGAAATCCCGTTCACCGGCGAACTGGCGCTCCGCGGGGCGACCGCCCCGATTGACGCCGTGCTGATCGTCACGCGCATCGCCGAGGATCGCGTCCTTGTTGAAACCGCCGATCCTATTATTCTCTTTACGGATGACTTTAATCTCGCCGCCGGCGTTCGCAAGTTGATGGAGCTGGCCTCGCTGCCGTCGATTACGCCGGCTTCGCCTGTGACCGCATCGCTCGTTTTCGAACGCGCCGACTAACCGAAAGCATCGCCCATGAAAGCCCTGATGAAAGCCAAACCGCAGGAAGGCATCTGGCTCGCCGATACAGCGCAGCCGACCATCGGCCCCAATGACGTCCTCATCAAGGTGAAGCGTTCGGCGATCTGCGGTACGGATGTGCATATCTATAACTGGGACGACTGGGCCCAGAAAACGATCCCCGTACCGATGACCGTGGGTCATGAATTCGCCGGCGAAGTCATCGAGATCGGATCGGAAGTCCATCCCGAACACGCGACATTCAAGATCGGCGACCGGGTCTCGGCGGAAGGCCACGTCACCTGCGGCTATTGCCGAAACTGCCGCGCCGGCAAGAGACATCTCTGCCGCAACACCCTTGGCGTCGGCGTCAATCGCCCGGGCTCGTTCGCGGAATATGTCGCCGTGCCGGCGTTCAATGTCTATCGGCTGCCTGACGACGTCTCCGACGATATGGGCGCGATCTTCGACCCTTACGGCAACGCCGCGCACACGGCGCTGGCGTTTGACCTTGTCGGCGAGGACGTCCTCATCACCGGCGCCGGGCCCATCGGCATCATGGCGGGCGCGATTGCTAAGTTTGTCGGCGCGCGGCACGTCGTCGTCACCGACGTCAACGACTATCGCCTCGACCTCGCCAGGAAAATGGGCGCGACGCGCGTCGTCAATGTCGCCAATGAAGATTTGCGCGACGTGATGGCGGATCTGAAAATGACCGAAGGCTTTGACGTCGGCCTTGAAATGTCGGGCGTCGTCTCGGCGTTTCAGTCCATGCTTGACGCCATGAACCATGGCGGCAAGATCGCCATGCTCGGCATCATGCCCAACGGCGCCGGCATCGACTGGGACAAGGTGATCTTCAAGGGCCTCGACATCAAGGGCATCTACGGCCGGCGCATGTTTGAGACCTGGTACAAGATGGGCGCCATGCTGCAAGGCGGTCTCGACCTCTCGCCGATCCTGACCCACCGTTTTTCAATTGATCAGTTCCAGGACGGTTTTGATGTGATGCGGTCGGGGCAGTCGGGGAAGGTGATTTTGGAGTGGTAGACGCTATTATCGTCAAAATGCAATTGTAGTCGAGAACACACAGACTTTCAGCCCGTGCAAATCCATAAATGATCAACGCTCTGCCAAGAGGCGATCGACGACGTACTGTCCGCGTTCCGCTATGGACGGATAAGAATCGCCAGACAGTGCTTTTGCTAGCGGCATAGCATCTGCTCCCAGCAATTCTCTCTTTGCTATAAGCGCATCTCCGGCGACTTTGCGAACTGCTGGAGATTTGTCACGAATCGCATCGCGGAAAGTCTCCGCTATCGAGTATTTTTCATGGATTGGGCGTTCGCCCAATACGGGTTCGTATCTGCCCTTACAAAATATTTTGTCTGTCCAAGTCCATTTTCTACCTTCGACCCAAACTGCGCGACCTTCGAGCAAGGATTTGTATGCCTTCGCCCGAACTGCGGGCTGAATCGCTGAACTCGCGATCATTTTTAATGACGCATCAAGGCTCGACCTTCTGCCCGCTTGGCTCAGAATAGAAGCCGCGGGCCCGGCTGTGCTTTGAACTATTTTGGCTGCAAGTTGGGGAGCGACGAAGTTTAAACACATAACGTCTGCAACTACTTCTTTCTCTGCGGTCTGCAGGCGTCCCCAAGTGTGAATGCTTGGTATTATTGCCCAAAGCGCTCCCAAGATTACTTCAGGCTGAGTATTTGCAGCTATATCGGGAATCGCATCCTTTGCAGCGAGGCGCACCTGTTCAACCCAGTCATTCAGACGTCTCACAAGGACAGCAAACAAGAATGCATTCGGGGCGCCGTCAACGATGGAACGTATTGCGTTTTCTCTTCGAAAACCATTGCCGCTGAACAAGTCTAGCCACAGCGCAGAAAATTTTTCGCCGGCGGGCATTAATCTAAAGCGGAGGCGACCTTTCGATTGCGTTGCGTGATACGCTGCCCTGCGGATCGCCCGCTCCCATTCGCCAAGGTTTCGGACCTGTATTTTCGAAGACGCCTGAAAAAACTGCGATTCTGCGGACGAAAAATTTTTGTGCGTATCCGCCGTTTTGGTAAGGTTTCGAACCGATTCCAAAACCTCTTCGTAATTACAGCTCTTTTCAATCATTTGAACAGAATGAAGCTCACGGGAAGTATGTGCAATAAGCGATCGCGATAGTTTCGCGTCAGCCTTTGACATTCCCACCGCCCCCGCCTAGTTGCGTCGCCGACAAGGAGACGTTGCAATGATCCCCCGTTACGCCCGGGCCGAAATGGCCGATATCTGGTCGCCGGACACGAAATACCGCATCTGGTTCGAGATCGAGGCCCATGCCGCCGTCGCCATGGGCGAACTGGGCGTCATCCCGAAAGACGCCGCGAAAGCGGTGTGGGACAAGGGCAAGAACGCCGCCTTTGACGCAGACCGCATCGACGAAATCGAGCGGGAAGTAAAACACGACGTCATCGCCTTCCTGACCCACCTCGCCGAGCTCATCGGCCCCGAGGCGCGGTTCGTCCATCAGGGCATGACGTCGTCCGACGTTCTCGACACCTGCTTGTCGGTGCAGCTTGCCCGGGCGAGCGACATTCTTCTCGCCGGCATGGACCGCCTGCTTGCGGCGCTCAAAAAACGCGCGATCGAACACAAGGACACCGTCTGCGTCGGGCGCAGCCACGGCATTCACGCCGAGCCGACGACTTTCGGGGTCAAACTGGCGACGTTCTATGCGGAGTTCGCCCGGGCGCGGCGCCGGCTGGAAACGGCGCGCGAAGAAATCGCGGTCTGTGCGATATCCGGTTCGGTGGGCACCTTCGCCAATGTGGACCCGTCGGTTGAAGCCTACGTCGCGGAGAAAATGGGCCTCGCCATTGAGCCGGTCTCGACGCAAGTCATCCCCCGCGACCGGCATGCGGCGTATTTCGCAACGCTTGGCGTTATCGCCTCGTCCATCGAAAGGCTGGCGGTCGAGATTCGGCATCTGCAGCGGAGCGAAGTTCTGGAGGCGGAGGAATTTTTCTCCAAGGGCCAGAAAGGCTCCTCTTCCATGCCCCACAAGCGCAACCCGATTCTGACCGAAAACCTCACCGGGCTCGCGCGGCTCGTCAGAATGTGCGCGACGCCCGCCATGGAAAACGTCGCCCTCTGGCATGAGCGCGATATCTCCCATTCCTCCGTCGAGCGCGGCATTGCGCCGGACGCGACCGTGCACCTCGATTTCGCCCTGCAGCGGCTTTCCGGCGTCGTCGAAAATCTCGTCGTTTATCCCGATCGCTGCGAAGCCAACCTCGAAAAGCTCGGCGGGCTCATCTTTTCGCAACGGGTGTTGCTCGCATTGACCCAGGCCGGGGTCAGCCGGGAGGATTCATACGCATGGGTTCAGCGCAACGCCATGCCCGCCTGGCGCGGCGAGGCGCCTTTCCTCTACCTTCTCAAGGCGGACAAGGATGTCGCGGCGAAGCTATCGGACGCAGACCTCGAAGCGCTGTTCGATCTCGGCTGGCACACCAAGCATGTGGATACGATCTTCGCGCGGGTGTTCGGCGATTAGCGCTAGTCTATGAACAAACTAATCTCGCTTCATCCTGAGGAGGAAATTTCCTACGTCCTTCGAGACGAGCCTATCGGCTCTCCTCAGGATGAAGGAAATTTGCGTCACGAAGGACGAAGCAACGGTGGTTAGGCGCGACTAACGCCCCTTCTGGACGAAGAGGTTGATGATCGCCGCGACGAGACCGGCGAGCGCAATAATGAAAAGCGACATGGACGCCGCTTCCGAGAAATCGGACCGGGCGAATGGCCCGCCCGCGGCGAGGACCTCGACCGGTTTCGGATCGGCAAACCCGTCCGGGGTCGTCACGCCAAGAAACGGCGAGAGGTGGAAGCCCACCGCGCCCAGAAATGGCAGGATGGCGACCTTCGATCCAAGCGCCCGGGTCGCCGGCAAAATCAGCAGGAGACCGGCCACAAGCTCCAGCGCGCCGGTGGCGTAGTTGCCGAGCGGATACGCCAGTTCCGCGAACGGAACCCCGGCGCCGCCGGCCTTGTATTCGATATAGGGGAAGATATGCGCACCCCCGGTAAATTTCATAACGCCGAAGAAAACCAGAAATCCGCCAAGCCCAAGCGCCAGCGCCCATCGCAAGATCGCCATTGTCGCTCTCCCTTTCATCGCCGCCGGCAAACGCGCCGGCCCTCTCTGGCGAGCATTCATGGCCCAATCGGGCGATGGACGCCAATGACGCCTTAACACATCGCTGTGACCCGGCCCGTGATCGGCCCGTAGCAGACGGATTTGCGCCGTTTGAGGGACCGCGCCGCAAGCGCCAAAAAGGCCGGTACCCGCGCCCCAATACGCCTTGACATCGCCCTCGCCGCCGCTATTTTCCGCCGCTCGCCACGACCCGGAGTGAAAGATGGCCAAACCGACAACTGTCAAAATCCGCCTCAATTCCACAGCGGATACAGGCTATTTTTACGTCACGAAAAAGAATACGCGGACCATGACCGAGAAAATGGTCGTGCGGAAATACGACCCGGTGGCGCGCAAACATGTCGAGTTCAAGGAAGGCAAGATCAAGTAAGCCTGACGCCGGAACCGACGAGCCGAAAGGCCGCCCGATTGGCGGCCTTTTTTATTGAGCCGATTTAGGCGGCTTTGTTGACGACACGGTTACGTCCGCCGCTTTTCGCCTCGTAAAGCGCCTCGTCAGCGCGTTTGATGAGTTTCTGCGCCGTATCGTCTTCGGGGCCGTTTTCAGTCGATGCGATGCCGATCGACGCCGTGACTTCAAGTTCGTCGCGGGCGCCATTCACGACGAATTTCACCGTCGCAATTTCCTGACGCAATCGTTCCGCAACGACGGCTGCAAAGCTTGCATCGGTGTCGGGCATGGCGATCAGGAACTCTTCGCCGCCATAACGACAGGCGAGATCGATCCCCCGCACCGATCGCGACAGGCGTTCGGAAAACTCCTGAATGACCTTGTCGCCGACATCGTGGCCGTGGGAGTCATTGATCTTCTTGAAGTGGTCAATATCGAGAATTACGACCGCCAACGGTCGTCCCGTCCAATAAGCACGGTCGAACATCGCCGTCAGATGGCTGGCGAGATATCGTCGGTTGTATAGACCCGTGAGCTGGTCAGTCACCGCCATTTCGAGGCTCGCCTGGAACGATGAGCGCAACTGATCGACGTAATATTTGCGCCGAAGCTGCGTCGTTACGCGGGCTATTAATTCGTTCTTGTCGATTGGCCGCGTGAGGTAGTCATTGACGCCGATATCCAGCGCGCGGACGAGTTTACGGGTATCCCCCTGACGCACGACCGCCAGAATCGGCGTCAACCGGGTCTCATCGAAGGAACGGATCGACGAACACAGGCGTAACGGGTCCATAGCCTCAAGGGACATATTGACGACGATGAGATCGAAATCCCCGGACCGCGCCCGTCCCAGGGCGACCTCCGGATCGGTCTCGTGGGAGACCGCATAGGCGTCGCCAAACGCCTTTTTCATGCGCTCAAGCTGTTCTTCATTGTCGTCGATCAGGAAAATCCGGTTCTCCATCGCCTCTGTATCGACGTCGATGCTCTCCACGACGCCGAGCCCTTTGCCCGTCGCATAGCGCGCGCGCAATTCATCGGTCATCATCTTGAGCCGCGTCAGGCTGCGCACCCGGGCAAACAGGGCGAGGTCTTCGACAGGCTTTGTAAGAAAATCGTCAGCGCCGGCTTCAAGGCCGGCAATTCTATCCGCCTGCTGATCAAGGGCGGTCACCATGACAATCGGGATATGCGTTGTTTCCGGATCCGCCTTGATGCGTCTGCACGCTTCAAAGCCGTCCATGCCCGGCATCATGACGTCAAGCAGGATGATATCCGGTTGTTCGCTCGCCGCTTTCTCGACAGCTTCCTGTCCGGAATAGGCGCCGAGCACGTCAAAATACTCGGCGCGCAGTTTCGCCTCGAGCAATTTAACGTTCGGTTCCAGATCATCGACGACAAGTACGCGCGCCGTCATGCAGCCCCCTAAGCCATAGGTTACTCGTTACCGGCGGGAGCCTAGTCCAAATATCTTTTCACTTTCTCAAGAAATGAGCTCACAGATATCGGTTTTGCAATATAGTCTTCACAACCGCCCTCGCGAATGCGTTCCTCATCGCCCTTCATGGCGAAGGCCGTTACAGCGATGATCGGAATATCAACCAATTCTTCATTATTCTTAATTTTTTGCGTCACCTCGAGGCCGGAAACCTCCGGGAGCTGAATATCCATCAGGATCAGATCCGGGCGTTGTTCGGAAACCTTTTCCAGCGCTTCCGGACCGGTGCGCGCCTCCACAACGTCATATCCGTGGGCGTCGAGCAGGTCATGAAACAGCTTCATGTTCAGCTCGTTATCCTCAACGATGAGGACCGTTTTAGACGCTGCTGGCGTATCAGGTTTCACCATCGCGGACATTAACATGCTTTAACACCTTCGCCGCGCACGCCGATTCGGGCGTTGCGTTGGTTACGTTTTGCAACAAAGGTCTTAATTGAATGTTTATCCTGCGGGCCTCACGGCCGCCTTCTTCGGCCAGACTGCAAAAATTTATCGTGATCTGGTAACCTTTTATTAAGCCATGGAAAACGCATCCGCCTTTTGCGCCAATTGTGATTCGCCAAACGAATCGGGCGCCCGGCGTTGCGCCGCCTGCGGGCGCGGGACCGTTGTGGCGCATCCGGAACTCTTTGCCCTGTCGATCGCCCATATCGACTGCGATGCGTTTTACGCCGCCATCGAGAAGCGCGACGATCCGAGCCTTGCCGACAAACCGGTTATCATCGGCGGCGGCGTGCGCGGCGTTGTCTCGACCGCCTGTTATGTAGCGCGCACCTATGGCGTGCACTCGGCGATGCCCATGTTCAAGGCCCGCGCGGCCTGTCCCGATGCGGTCATCATCAAACCGAATATGTCGAAATACGCTGAAGCCGGCCGGCAGATCCGCGAGATGATGCGGGCGCTGACGCCCATGGTTGAACCGCTATCCATCGATGAGGCGTTTCTTGATCTCACCGGCACCGAGCGGCTGCACGGCGCCCCGCCGGCGGTGATGCTGGCGCGGCTCCAGCGCCGGATCGCTGACGAAGTCGGTGTGACGGCGTCGGTCGGGCTCGCTCACAACAAGTTTCTCGCCAAGGTCGCCTCCGATATCGACAAGCCGAACGGGTACTCCGTGATCGGAAAGGCGGAGACCATGGATTTTCTCGCCGCGCTGCCAGTGACTGCCATCTGGGGCGTCGGCAAGGCGATGGCCCTGAAACTTGAACGGGACGGGCTGAAAACGGTCGGCCAGATCCAGAAGATCGAGACCAGCGAGCTGGCGCGCCGATATGGTGAAATCGGATTGCGTCTTGCGCGACTGTCTCAAGGCAAGGACGCTCGGCGCGTCAAACCGGAACGCGAGACCAAGTCCGTCTCCTCCGAGACCACATTCAATTCCGACATCTCAGACACGAAACACCTTGAAGACATCCTCTGGGAGCTTTGCGAAAAGGTCTCCGCGCGCATGAAAGCCAGCGGTTTTGAAGGGCGCGTCGTCACGCTGAAGTTGAAGTCCCATGACTTCAAAACGATCACAAGGCGCGCCACCCTCGACGCGCCAAGCAATCTTGCGCGCATCGCCTTCGCTTCCGCGAAACGCATGCTGCATGACGCAGCGCCAGGGCGCGCATGGCGGTTGATCGGCGTCGGGTTTTCAGGGCTTTCCGCCGAGGGCGCCAACCCGACCCGCGACCTCTTCAATACCGAATTCGAACGCATCGCCGCGCAGGAACACGCCATCGACGCCATTCGCGACAAGTTTGGCAAGGACGTCATCGGCGCCGGGCGCAGCTTCCGAAAACGCCGCTCCTGACGAACAGTTATGCGCCGGACTGCTCCGGAAGGGTGTCTTTCAGGCCAACCGCCTTCAGGGCGAAGGCATAAAGATGCGCCGTCTCATCGAGGCGTTCAAACCGCGCTGCGGAGCCGCCATGGCCGGCGTCCATATTGATGCGCAAAACGAATGGCCCGCCCTTTGCGTCATCGCGCAGTCGCGCGATCCATTTCGCCGGCTCCCAGTAGGTCACGCGATAGTCCGTCAGGCCTGCGGTCGCCATCACCGGTGGATAATCAGCATCATGAATATTATCGTATGGGGAATAGGCCGAGATCCAGTCATGGTGCTCGGCACTTTCAATCGGGTTGCCCCACTCTTCCCATTCCGGCGGCGTCAATGGCAGATCAGCGTCGGAGATTGTCGTGACGACATCGACAAAAGGAACCGCCGCGATAACGCCGGCGAAAAGGTCAGGCCGCATGTTCACGGTAGCGCCGACAAGGAGCCCACCGGCGCTTCCGCCATAAATCACGACCTTATTTTTTGCCGTGAAATTGTTCTCGATCAACGCTTCGGCCGCGGCGATAAAATCGTTGAACGTATTCATTTTTCTGTCGAGCTTGCCGTCAAGATACCATTGACGCCCTTTCGCGGCGCCGCCGCGAATATGGGCAAGCGCATAGATCATCCCGCGGTCGACGAGCGAAAGCACGCTGGTTGAAAACCCGTCAGGAATGGTAACGCCGTAAGACCCGTATCCATAAAGAAGCGCCGCCGCGCTTCCATCAACCGGCGTCGTACGCCGGCGCAGGATCGTGACCGGTACCCGCGCGCCGTCGTTTGTCGCTGCATCGATACGTTCGACCACATAGTCGGCGGGATCATGTCCCGTGGGCACTTCCTGGGTTTTCAGGAGCGTCCGTTTTTGCTTCGCCATGTCGTAGTCAAACGTTTGTCGCGGGGTCGATGGCGACTCATAGGTGAACCGCAATGTCGATGTATCGAATTCAAAACCGGCGGCAAGACCAACGCTGTAGGCCGCCTCGTCAAATTCTATTTCGTGGGCGTCGCCGTCATAGGTGGAAACGACAATGCGCGGGCGGGCGTCCGATCGTTCGAACCTGACGAAATATTCCTTGTATGCGACGAATGCGCTGATGCACCGACCGGGCTCATGTGGCGTCCAGTCTGTCCAGTGTTCGCGGCCCGGCGTTGTAACGGGCGCGCGTACGATCTTGAAATCGACGGCGTCGTCGACATTCGTACGGATAAAGAATTCATCGCCGCGATGATCAACGTCATATTCAACGCCGTTTTCCCGTTCTGCGATGAGTACCGGATCGGAAAGCGGATCGTCGGCGGGTATCGCGCGATATTCGCTGGTGATCTGGCTGCCGGACACGGCGAACACATAAGCGCCGCTCTGGCTCTTGCCGATCCCGACGAAAAAACCGGGATCGCTTTCCTCATAAACAACCTTGTCCTTGGCCGGCGCATCGCCCAGACGATGATAACGGACGCGAACCGGACGCTGATTGTCATCGCGCTCCACATAAAAGAAGCCGGTGGAATGTGCGTCCCAGACCGCGCCGGCGCCGTCCGCGCTTTCGATAACATCGGAAAGGTCTTTGCCGGTCGCGATATCGCGAATGCCGATCGTATAATATTCCGAACCAAGACGATCGATCGCGATCGCCGCATAGCGATGATCAGGGCTGTGCGCGACGTCTCCTATCGAGAAAAATTCACACTCCTTCCCTTCCCGGTCGCCGTCGATTATGACCTGTTCGTCGCCGCCGCCGCGCGGCGTGCGGATATAAGTCGGATACTCACCGCCTTCGCGAAATTTGACGCCATATTGCCACGGACCATCGGGAGCCGGCGCGCTCGCATCGTCTTCCTTGATGCGTCCGCGCATTTCCGCATTCAACGTATCGCGCATGGCGCCGAGGTCAGATGTAATCGCGTCGTAATAGGCGTTCTCAGCCTCCAATGCTTCGCGGATATCCACGCTGAGCGCTGACGGGTCCCGCAGGACCTTTTGCCAGTCTTCATCCCGCAACCACGCATAATTATCCGTGCGCGAAACGCCATGTTGTGTATAGTTAACGGGGCGCTTTTCAATCGACGGCGGTGCGATCTTCTCAACGTTTTGGAAAGGCTTCTCGGACTTTGCCATTGGGTCCTGAAAATTGGCTGCGGACAACGACTTGCCGAAGTTTTTCGCGGTTTGCAACGCCCGCAAACGTGAATAAAATCAACGTGATCGACGCCGTCTGCGACTGGAAATTCGCTCAGACCGTAGGCATTTAATCATCACGTCGCCACACAGGTCGCCAATATGCTTCTTGCCGCCATCATCGCCATCGTCTTGTTTCCACAAGGACCGGACGCCGATACGCAAGCGCCAGACGCGACGCCGACAATTGAGACCGCAATCTTCGCCGGCGGATGTTTCTGGTGCATGGAGTCAGATCTCGAAAAGCTGGATGGCGTCGGCGACGTCGTCTCCGGCTATACAGGCGGCGCGAGCGACAACCCGACTTATCGCAATCACGCCGATCATCTGGAAGTCGTAAGGGCGCCATACGACCCGGCGGTCATTTCATACCGCGAACTGACCGATTATTTTCTGCGCCACATCGATCCGTTCGATGACGGCGGACAATTCTGCGATCGCGGACACTCCTACACGACCGCGATTTTTTACCAGAACGACGCCCAGAAAGCAGCGGCGGAAGCCGCCGTCGCCGCAGCCGAGGCGGAACTCGGCGAGGAGATCGTAACGCCGGTGCGCGCGCTCGATCAGTTCTGGCGGGCGGAAGAGTACCACCAGGACTACTACAAGAAGAATCCGGTCCGGTATAAATTTTACCGAACCGGATGCGGCCGCGACCGGCGCGTCAATGCTGTCTGGAAGAAATGACCCGCGATTGTTTAAATCGCCAAGCCTCGTTCACCCGAGACCGGCAGCCCGCATAAACGCTCACAAGACCAGAATCTCGCGAATATTGCTCGTATTTTATCCGGTCTGCCGCGGCGCGCCTCGGCGGCGGCGCCCAGCGCTCTTGCCCGGCCCACCCTGCGCGCCTATATTCGGTCTCGCGCGGCGAAACCCGCGTAGAATCTTCGGGGCGGGGTGAAAGTCCCCACCGGCGGTAATGCGGCCCTCCTGAAAAGAGAGTGCGCCGACGAGCCCGCGAGCCGACGCCGATCCCTTTCCGGGGAGACGCCGACGCAGGATCCTGGTGAGAGCCCAGAGCCGACGGTTACAGTCCGGATGGTAGAAGGTTCGAGACAGATGACGCGAGGAAACCGTGCGCGGTTATGCGCCCGTTTTTCGTTGCGGCTAATCTGTTTAGACGCCCCGAGACCGTTTTGGCCGAGGGGCTTTTTTAATGGGCGACGCCCGCGAAAATATGCCGTTTGAACCCTTTGAGACGCGCGCGATGGCGCGTGCGCTTGAGGTTGCGCGCAATGCGGCGGGTCAAACGGCGCCGAACCCTCTGGTGGGTTGTGTCCTCGTAAAGGACGGGCAAATGATCGCAGAGGGCTGGCACGAAGGGCCTGGCCGCGATCACGCGGAGGTCATGGCCCTGAAAGCGGCTGGCGACGACGCCAAAGGCGCGACCGCTTTTGTTACACTCGAGCCCTGCAATCATACCGGCCGAACCGGCCCGTGCACCGAGGCCCTGATCGAGGCAGGCGTCGCCGGCGTTGTCTATGCCGTCGCCGACCCCAACCCGATCGCCGCCGGCGGCGCTGACCGGTTGCGCGCAGCAGGCGTCGCCGTGCGTTCCGGACTGTGCGCGCGCGACGGGCGCGATTTCATTCGGCCATGGCTGCATACGCTGAAACATAAACGCCCCTTCATAGTCGGCAAAACCGCCATGAGCCTCGACGGGCGGATCGCAACATCCGCTGGCGAGAGCCAGTGGATTACCGCGCCGGAAAGCCGCGCGGCCGGCCACGCCCTGCGCCGGCAAGCCGACGCTATTATTGTCGGCGCGAACACGGTCATCGCAGACGACCCGGCGCTTACGGCGCGGTGCGATTCCGAAACGCGATACCCGCTTCGCGTTGTCCTTGATTCCGCCGCACGCACATCGCCCGGCGCCAAAGTCTATGAGAGAAACGGCGCGCGCGTTCCGAGCGCTTTAATTGCAACAACCAAATTGGCAGATTCGAAACGTATCGCTGCGTTGGAGGAAATGGGCGTCGAGGCCCTTGTCCTTTCGGTTGGCGAGAACGGTCGCCCGGATCTTTCCACTCTTCTCTCGGCATTGTTCGAGCGTGACATACACACGGCCATGATCGAAGGCGGCGGCGAAGTCCTTGGCGCATTTTTCGACGCCGGGCTCATTGACGAAATGCACCTTTTCATTGCGCCGAAACTCATCGGTGGCGGCAAACCGGCTTTTGGCGGCGCAGGCGTTGCGGCGCTCGAGGACGCATCGCTCTTCGATTTCGAGCTGGCTGAAATGGACGGCCCGGACCAGCACTGGGTCGGCCGAAAGAAGGAGACGGCCTAGATGTTTACCGGCCTTGTAGAAGAGATTGGCGCGGTTTTGGCGATTGGCCCGCGCGGCGATCATTTCGATCTGCGCGTTAAAGCGAATGCCGTTCTCGAAGGCGCAGCGCTTGGAGATTCCATCGCCATCAATGGCGTCTGCCTGACTGTTACAGATCTTGCAGACGCATCATTCACCGTCGGGTTGGCGCCGGAAACCCTGAATCGCACCAATCTTGGCGATCTGACCGCAGGCGATCCGGTAAACCTTGAGCGCTCCGTGACACCGACGACGCGCATGGGCGGTCATTTTGTTCAAGGCCATGTGGACGGAACCGGCGCCGTCACAGCGTTTCGCGCCGACCGCGACGCGCTGTGGGTCACGATCTCAACTGACCCGGCTATGATGCGCTATATCGTCAGCAAGGGATACGTCGCCATCGACGGGACGTCGCTTACCGTGGTGGATACCGGCCCCGACTGGTTCAACATCACCCTCATCGATTACACACAAGGCAAGATTGTCCTGCCGCGCAAAGCCATTGGCGACCGGGTCAATCTGGAAGTCGATATCCTCGCAAAATATGTGGAGCGCCTTGTCGCCGATCGCGGCAGGCAAGCTATTACAGCAGAATTTCTCCAAACCACCGGATTTACAAAAGAAGGAGCGAACTGATGCCCATTGCATCTGTCCGTGAAGCCATCGCGGCGTTCAAGACAGGCGAAATCGTGATTATTGTCGATGATGAGGACCGCGAAAATGAAGGCGATCTCGCCATTGCTGCGGATTTCGTAACGCCGGAAAAGGTGAACTTTTTCGCGAAAGAAGGCCGCGGCCTCATTTGCTGCGCCATGGCGCCGGCGCTGATCGACAAGTTCGCCCTTCCCATGATGGTGCCCGACGAGGACAATCGTTCCGGCTTCGGCACCCGGTTTACCGTTTCTGTAGAGGCCGCGACCGGGGTCACCACCGGCATCTCGGCTGCCGATCGGGCCCATACGATCCGGACTCTAATCGATCCGAAATCGACACGGGCGGACATTGTCGCTCCGGGCCATATGTTTCCGTTGCGGGCGAAAGACGGCGGGGTGCTTGAGCGGGACGGACAAACCGAGGCCTGCGTCGATCTTGCAACCCTTGCCGGGCTGACCCCTGCGGCCATGTTATGTGAGGTCATGAATGACGACGGGACCATGGCGCGCCTGCCGGACCTCGAAGACTTTGCTGCGCGTCACCAGTTGAAAATCATTACAGTCAAGGCGCTGCAGGATTACCGCCGGGCGACGGAAGGCGCGGAACCTGCCCGCGCAGCAATATAGGGGCTTAAAATGGGTCAAACATTTGAAGGGCACCTGAACGCCGCCGGCCTCCGCTTCGCCATTGTCGCGACGCGGTGGAACGATTTTATCGTTGACCGGCTCGTCGACGGCGCCAGGACCGCCCTGCGCCAGCATGGCGCTGACGATGCACGGATAGATCTCATCATGGCGCCCGGCGCTTATGAGGTCCCGTTTGTCGCCCGCAAAACGGCGTCACTGAACCGCTATGACGGCGTCGTTGCGCTTGGCTGCGTTATTCGCGGCGCGACGCCGCATTTTGATTTTGTCGCCAGGGAAGCCGCGGCCGGGATCGCCAGGGCCGCCGCCGAAACCGGGACGCCGATTTCATTCGGCGTCCTGACTGTCGATACGATCGAACAGGCAATTGAACGGGCCGGAACCAAAGCCGGCAACAAGGGCGCGGAAGCCGCCCTCGCCTGTCTTGAAACCATCAACCTTTGCAAATCCATCGAGGAGGCGTGACGTGAGCGCTGAAACTGTTCAACTGAAACCGGCGAAAGCAAGCCGCGACGAGGCCGAAGAGGCGGTGCGTACCCTCCTCTCCTATTTTGGCGAGAACCCCGCCCGGGAAGGCCTTGTCGATACGCCGCGCCGTTTCGTTGACGCCTTTGAGGAGTTCCTGGCCGGCTACGACGAGGACCCGGTGGCGATCCTTTCGCGCACCTTCGAGGAAGTCGAAGGTTATCAGGACATTGTGCTGATGCGGAACATCCGTTTTGAAAGCCATTGCGAGCATCATATTCAGCCGATGATCGGCACGGCCCATGTGGCGTACCTGCCCGGATCCCGCGTTGTCGGCATCTCCAAGCTTGCGCGGGTCGTTGACGCCTTTGCACGGCGACTCCAGAGCCAGGAAACGCTTACCAACCAAATCGCCGGCGCCATCGAGACCGCATTGAAACCTCGCGGCGTCGCTGTGCTGCTCGAAGCGGAGCACCAGTGCATTTCAACCCGCGGCATTCACAAGACGGACGTCGCATGCGTCACCCGCGCCATGACAGGCGAATTTTTGTCGGACCCGAAAGCTGAGGAACGGTTTTTGCGGTTAGTCGGGAAGTAGGGTTGCAACTGATCAGTCACGAAAAAGGGCGGCTCGGTTGAGCCGCCCTTTTCAGTTCTGGATGGATGTTACGTCCTAGAATTCGTAACGAACGCCGAAGCGGATTTCCCAGACCGATGCGTTGACCACCGGTGAGAAGATGTCCGCCGTTGAATTGATGCCGGCGCCGGTGAAGCTGTCAAACACATACTGACCGGAATCGTTGATGCCGACGAGACCTTGGGCGTTTGTGACGCTTTCGTCGAGCGCTACGAGGTCTTCCTCACCCGGGAAACCGGCCTGGTTGACCACGCCCCATTCGTCATTGAGGAGGTTGCCGATATTGTCGATAACCACAAACATCTGCGTGCGGTGACCGTCAAAGAGACCCGGCAGTTCCTGTTCGAACCGCAGATCCCATTGCGAGAACCAGTCCGACTGGAACGCGTTCCGCGGCGCGATGCCGCCGGCGAATTGGTCGAGGCCCAGCGTGTTGACGAGTGCGAAGAACGCCGCCTGATCGAAGCCTGGGTTGAAGACAACGTTCGGATCATTCGGTCCGTCCGGCACATAAAGAAGGTGCCGGCTGTCGAGTTCGTCGCCGAAGACGTCGCCTGCATCATCGAAGATGAAGCTGTAAGGACGCGACTGCGAAATCTGACCAAACAGACGCACGCTCGTCTCATATTCGCCGAAGAACGGATAGGAGACGCCGGCGCGAACCGTGAAGCGATGGGGCACTTCATAGTTCGACGTCGCCAACGGCGGGTTGTTCGGGTCAGAGGTTGAGAAGTTTACGAAGTTCGAGAACGCAACAGACGACGTCATCGGGTTGCGGTCCTTGGCGTCGGTGTACGCATAACCAAGGCCCCAGTTGAACCGTACGCCGGAGTCGAATTCGTGATCGTTGTACAGCGCCGCAGAAATGACTTTCTGGCTGCCGCCGTCATTGTTGGTCAAAATGAAGTCATTCGCACGCGGACGGTCCGTGGCGATACACGCCGCCGAGGTTACGTCTGCGACACAAGCCGGATCGGCGCGGTCAATGCGATTGTAGATCGGTCGACCATCCGGCGCCGTGCCGATTTGCGTCAGCGTGGCGTCAATGATGCTCGCTGCGACGCGGTCCTTGGTGTAGAGGAAGTCCACAACAAGCGTTGTGTCGTTCCAGAAGTTGTAAGTGGCGCCGATAGCGGCTTTCCATTGCGACGGGATTTCAAAATCCGGATCTATCGCATTGACGCCGCCATTCGCCGCCGACGCGTTCGCGACTTCATCGAACTGCTCCTGCAGCACGCCCCAGAACGGCGTGTTTTCATTGCCGGCGTCGCCGTTAACCCACGGCAGCAGGTTGAAGTTGCTGATATTGCCGCGATAGCTCTGGAAGGTGCGCTGGCTGTCGTTCTGGTAGGAGTTTGACAGCCAGACATTCGGGTTGCCGCCGGAGAAGATGCCGGCGCCGCCGCGGATCGTCAGGTTGTCCGCTGCGTTGTAGTTAAAGCCAAAGCGCGGCTGGATGAGCGATTCGCCGTCAAAAGTCGTCTGGTTGTTGAAGCCATTCCGCGCCTCGAAATTCGGGTTGAGGGTCGGAAGGTCGTCAGACGAATACCAGTCGAAACGAACGCCGGCGTTGAATTGCCAATCGCCGAGATCGATATCATCCTGAACGTATATGGAGTGCGTCGTATAGGCGAACTCGGCGGCGCCATCCTCAGGATTGTTGGTGCCAACGGAGTTTCCGTAGAAGGAATCGTCCAGGAACGCGCCGGTTTCAAAGTTGTCGATCTCTGCATCCGGGTCCGCGACAAGATCGGAGAAGCTCGATCCATCAAAACGGAACTCGCCCTGCGTATGCTGGATAAACAGGTTGAAAACGTCAATCTTCTCCTGCTCGTAGCCGAAGGTCAGGAAGTGATTATTGATACGGTAATCAGCTTTGAACTTCAGGTTGAAGGTTTCGGTCGCAAGCCGGTTCGCCTGACGGGAATCGTCGCCGCCGATATAGACGTCAGCCGTGTCGCCCGTCGCCGGGTTGTAGGTTTCAATGCGCACTTCGCCGAAGCTGGTTGTGTCATTGGAAACCTGCCCCGTATCGTTGTCGGTGAACGACACGCGAAGCTCGGTTGAGAAATTGTCCGTCCAGTCAGAGAAAACCTGACCGGAATAAGACCGCAACTTCGTGCTGCGCAGATAGTAGTGGTCGAAGGATTCATATTCATCCGGATCGTCGTCAGACGCGGTCTGGTTGAAGCCGTTGATATAGTTGTAGGTGAGCGCGAGGCGGTGATTGTCGTTAATATTCCAGTCAAGCTTGGCGAGAATTTTTTCATCATCCTCACCCGCTGACGGCGGCAACGGCGTCGGCGTATAGCCGTAAACCGTTTGCGCGATGTTGAAAATGCGATCGAGCTGCGCCTGGCTCACGCCCTGCACGCCCGTGACGCCGGCTTCCGCCGGGCCGCGGCCGAAAATTTCGGTTTCATTGATTTTTTCATAGGCCGCGAAGAAGAACAGCTTGTCCTTGATAATCGGACCAGACAACGTCGCGCCAAAGCGGAAATCGCTGAAATCACCCTTGTCGAAAGACGAACCTTCGACCGAGCCGCCTCGGAAAGTATCTGACGTGTAGTCGAACCATGCGCTGCCGTGGAATTCGTTTTCGCCCGAGCGCGTCACCGCGTTGACGTTACAACCGGTGAAGCCGCCATATTCAACGTCGAACGGCGCCAGTTCGACAGCCACCTGATTGATCGAGTCCAGCGGGAACGGCAGGCGTTCGGTCGGATAACCGTTTGAGTTCAATCCAAAGTTGTCATTAAGGCGGATGCCGTCGACCGTCAGCGAGTTGAAGCGCGGCGATGCGCCGGCGCATTGCAGGCCGTTGCCTTCAGATTCGTCGATGAACAGACGCGGATCCTGCCGGATGATTTCCTTGATGTCGCGGCTGATCGCCGGCGTGCCCTGAATGTCGTCAAAATCGAACGTCGAATTCGGACCGATGGCGACATCCGTTTGAACGGAGCGGGTGCCGACGACAACAATTTCGTCAGATACGCCCGAAGACAACGCGAAGTTCAACGCCGTGGTGTCGCCGAGCGACAAACGCACATTTTCAATCGACTGACCCTGCAGGCCCGGCGCTGTCGCGGTGATCGTGTAATTACCGGTAACCGACAGGTTTTGAGCGCTGAACCGGCCCTGCGCGTCAGACGATACCTGCCGCGTCGAACCAGTGTTTGCATCGACGATGGTGATCGATGCGCCGGAGATGGGCGCACCCGCGCCATCGGTAACGACGCCGCGTATATCCGCGGTTGTTTGTTGCGCTTCGGCAGGCGTCGGCGCGACGACCGTTGCAAACGCGGTCGAGAGAGCGATCGCCGCTGCGCCAGCGGAGAGCGAATTCATCAGTTTCATTTTCACGAACCCCAAGGTTTTTAAACAGAAAATGCCGCGCCATGTACGCGACCCCAAGATCATGGCCGGCGATAGAAACTCTAGATGACGCCTTCGTGACAGTCGCGCCAGCTTTTTATACTGCGACAATCCGGTCCAACTTTGTGATATTATCCGTGTACGCGGCAGTGTGGAAAAGTTTCCACTAATTCAGAAGGCGTTAGCGGCAGAAACAATCACAACTGTTGAAATTCAGGCGTTTCGGCCGTGCGCAGCAGCCGCATAATGAATCAGTAATTCAGGAGCCTGTTGCCCGTTCGCCACAGGCGCGGGGGTCGCTACATTCGCGCCGGCGCCGGCAGGCCCAGCATGGCGAATATCAAATCAAGCTGTGCGGCGACTTTTTGCGCCAGACCGATCCGGGAGGTGCGCAAGGCGTCGTCAGGTTCATCGGCGATCCGGCAGGCGGCGTAAAACTTTGAAAACGCCTGCGCCAGTGAAAAGGCGTGGTCGCATAAGATGTGCGGCAGGCGCTTTTCATACGCGTCGCGATGTGCGTCGCTGAACTGCGCCAACGCCAGCGCGAGGTCGCGTTCCTCCGGCGCCGCAATCTGCAATGCAGGCGGATCGCCCGCGTCGTCAGCGCCGGCCTTGGCGAGGACAGAGCGAATGCGGGCGCGGGCGTAGAGGAGATACGGCCCCGTTTTTCCTTCGAACGCCGTGAATCGGTCGATGTCGAAAATATAATCGCTGGTGCGCGGATTGGAGAGATCGGCGAATTTCAAAGCCGCGACCCCGACTTTTTGCGCAATGTCAGCGGTCTCGTCTTCGCCATATCCGTCGGCAAGGCCATTTTCGTCCAATCGCTGGCGCGCTTTTTCGGTGACCATGTCGATGAAATCGCGCAGCTTCAGCGTGCCCCCTTCCCGGGTCTTGAAGGGTTTTCCGTCCTTGCCATTCATGGTGCCGAACCAGAGATGCTCCAGTTTTTCTTCGTCGAAAAAGCCAGCCCGGTCGACGGCGCGAAAGACCTGTTCGAAATGCAGGCGCTGACGGGCGTCCACGACATAGAGCATGCGGACGGGATCAATCGATCGGACCCGGTCCACAATCGTCGCGACGTCGGTTGCGTGATAGCCGACTGCGCCGCGGCTGTTGCGAAAAATGATCGGCGGGATCTCTTTCTTGTCGTCGTCGCGGGCGACGCGAATGATCTCCGCGCCGTCAGAGGCTTCAAGAATTTTTCGCGCGCGCAGATCGTCTTCGATTTCCGGTAACAGCGGGTCGGCGTCCGCCTCGCCGTTCCAGAGGTCGAATTCAACACCGAGGTCAGAATAATCGATTTTCATGGCAGCAACTGACAAGTCCACGAAATGACGCCACAGCGCGCGGTATCCGGGGCGCCCATCCTGCAACGCCTTGGTCGCGTCGCGGGCGAGTTTCGCACGGGCCTCATCGGCTTTGCAGGCGGCCGAAGCGGCCGGGTACATCGCCTCCAGATCTTTAAGCGTAATCGGCGCCTGATCCGGGAACGGACCCTCATTCGCCGGGTCGAAATAAGGCAGGCCGGGCTCGCGCAATTCGAGCTCTGAGATGAGCTGGCCCATCTGCAGGCCCCAGTCGCCAAGATGCGCGTCGCCGATCACGTCATCGCCGGTTTCTCGGGCGATGCGTTTCAGGCTTTCCCCGATGATCGCGGCGCGCAAATGTCCGACATGGAGCGGCTTGGCGACGTTCGGCCCGCCATAGTCAATGACGATTTTTTCCGGCGCCGTCCGCCGCCATGGTCCTGACACGTCGTCAATCCGCGAAACCAGCCACGCGTCATTGAGTTTAAGATTGATAAATCCCGGCCCGGCGATGGCGACTTCCGCAAAGACGTCGCTGTCGCCAAGCTGATCAATAATGCGTTGGGCCAGGGCGCGCGGGTTTTCTTTCGCGGCTTTTGCCGCCGCGAGGGCGCCATTGCATTGAAACTGCGCAAGGTCCGGGCGGTCGGCCCGCGCAACCCGGCCATAGCTTTCATCGAGTCCGGCGGCGGAGAACGCCTCGCCGAGGACGGCGCTTAACTCGTCAAGAAGCGTCATTGCAATCCGGGAAACTTCAGACTTTTGCCGGACCGGTTGAAGATCGCCTGTTGCGGCGTCATCGAGAAACCGATGACCACCTCGAAATTGACCCCCGACGTGTTTTCGTTGGCGCGCGGGATCGTAATACGATCGATCTCGTCCTCAAAAACGACGACGCGCCGCCCGTCGCGAAATTCGACTGGCGCCGGGAACTCTTCCTTGGCGATAACCTCAAGATCGCGGCGAACGACGGCGACGAAATAAGAGAAGACTTTCTGGCCGTTTTCGCCTTTCGGCCCCTTGCCGAAGGCCATGGTCAGGTCGATCTCCGCCTCAATCGGCTCATCGCCGAAATACCGGCAGGCCATTACGGCGTTCGTGATCTCGCCGGAGTAAGCGACGTTTTCGAGACTTTCCTCACCATCGAACTCAACGATACGCGCCGCGTCAGCGAGCACTACGATATTCGGGCATGGCGCCGGGTTTGCCTCCTTGGATTCCCTGTTGCTGGCGCACCCAGCGGCGGCAAGTGCGGCGAAAAGCGCGCCGGCTAACGCTTTGTTCATGGAATGGAACCCTTATATTTTGTCATGAAAAGGCCGCCCGAGCGCCCAAACAGAGCCATGGCGACGCCTTCACCTTTGCGCAAGACCGTCTAGCGATTTGCGCGGGGCGGCGCAACGGCGATGCCCTTGGATCGCGCAGAATTGCGCGGCCCGGAAGGATAGAAATGACGACGACCACGCACCCTGCCCCGCTGAAGGTCAAATTGGCCTCGCCGCGCGGGTTTTGCGCCGGCGTCGAGCGCGCCATTCGGACCGTGGAAGTCGCGCTTGCGCGGTACGGGGCGCCGGTCTTTGTCCGCCACGAAATCGTTCACAATCATCATGTGGTCGCCCGCCTCAAGGCAATGGGCGCTGTATTTGTGGAGGATGTGCACGCCGTAGCGCCAGGCAGACCGGTAATCATCTCCGCCCACGGGGCGCCCAGCGCCGTCCACGACGACGCCGCTGCGCACGGCCTGCGGGCGATCGACGCCACCTGCCCGCTGGTTCACAAGGTCCACGCGCAAACGCGCCGATATGCGGCGGCCGGCGTGCACGTCTATCTTATTGGGCACCACGGCCATCCGGAAGTCGTCGGCACCATGGGTCAGGCCCCCGCCGGCGCAGTCACGCTCGTGGAAACGGTCAGCGACGTCGAATTGCTGCCGGACCGGGCCGGGCAGAAAGCCTATGTCACCCAGACGACCCTTTCCATCGACGATGCGAGCGCGATCATCAGCGCCTTGCGAATTCGATTTCCGGAAATCACTGCGCCAACCAAACAGGACATCTGCTACGCAACAACAAACCGCCAGGACGCGGTCAAGGCCGCCGCGCCAGGCGCCGATCTCTTCCTCGTTGTCGGTTCAGACACCTCATCGAATTCCCGGCGCCTCGTTGAAACGGCGTTGCGCGGCGGCGCCAGCGACGCCTTGCTGATCGAGAACGCCGATGCATTCGATCTGGACCGGCTGAACGACGTTTCGACAATCGGCGTTACCGCCGGCGCATCCGCCCCAGAGGAACTGGTTGAGGCGTTGCTGACGGAAATCGCATCGCGAAGGCCAATCGTCATTGAAACGGTCGAAACGGCGAAAGAAGACATTGTCTTCAACAGCCCGCTGAAGCTTGCCGGATAGAAGCTGTCTGCGTGATCCCCGTCATGACCTGTTCCAAGTTGCGACGTTACATCGTAACCAGACGCCGCGACCAGAATGACGGAAACGAATAGCAATGCTCGAAATTTACACGGATGGCGCCTGCTCGGGAAATCCGGGCCCCGGCGGCTGGGGCGTATATATCGCCGGCGCTGATGAACGCGAACTTTTTGGCGGCGAGCCGGAAACGACGAATAATCGCATGGAAATGCAGGCGGTTATCGAAGCCCTCAAGGCGACCGAAGGACCGGTTATTCTTTATACGGACAGCCAGTATGTGAAGAATGGCGTCACGACATGGATTCACGGCTGGAAACGCAATGGCTGGAAAACCGCATCGCGCAAGCCGGTCAAGAACAAGGATCTCTGGATCGAGATTGACGACCTCACGTCAGCGCGCGAGATCGACTGGCGCTGGATCAAGGGCCACGCCGGCCACGACGGGAATGAACGCGCTGACGAACTCGCCCGCCGCGGCGCAGCCTGCGCCTAAAGCTGGCCCAGCATATGCTCGGCTGAAGAGACGTCGAAAGCGCCCGGCTCCTCGACGTTGATTTCTTGCACGACCCCGTTTTCAAGAATCGCGGAAAACCGTTGCGAGCGTTCGCCGAGACCGAAAGCCGCCCCGTCCATAGTGAGGCCGAGCGCCCGGGTGAACTCGCCATTGCCGTCCGCCATCATGGCGACCTTGTCGCCGGCGTTCTGGTCCTTGCCCCACGCGTCCATGACGAAAGCGTCATTCACCGACATGCAGACGATCTTGTCGACGCCTTTGGCGGCGAATTCGCCCGCCTTATCAACGTAGCCCGGCAGGTGTTTCGCCGAACAGGTCGGCGTAAAGGCGCCGGGCACGGCAAAAAGCGCAACTCTGCCGGCGCCGAGCACTTCGGCGGCCTTGGCTTTTTGCGGGCCCTCCGCCGTCGCCATCATCACGGTTGCGTTCGGGATTTTATCGCCTTTGGCAATGCTCATCATGCAATCTCCTTGGTAAATCGATGGCGGTCTTAGCCGCTCGCGAAGGCAAGGTCCAGAAATGCGGCGGGTTCACGGTTGTTTGCGTCGAAACGAGGCGCGCCCTATGATCGGGCGTATGGCGAAAGACAAATCTTCAACGCAGGATTTCCTCGGCGGGCAACTGCTGATCGCCATGCCGAATATGGGCGACCCGCGGTTTGACCGATCCGTCGTATTGATCTGTTCCCACGACACGGACCACGCCATGGGCGTTATCACCAACAAGCGCATTGATGACGTCACGTTTTCAGAACTGCTGGCCCAGCTTGATATCAAGCCGCGCAAAAATGCTCTTGATACTGACGTCCATTTCGGCGGACCCGTCCAAACGGAAAGAGGCCTCGTCCTTCACACCGCCGACTACGAGATCGACAAGACGCTATCGCTGGATGGCGGCCTCGCGCTCACCGCAACGCGCGACATACTGGTGGATATCGGCGGGCTCGAACCGAAACGCCCGCGGCCGGACAAATATCTTCTGGCGGTCGGGCACGCCGGATGGGGACCCGGCCAGCTTGAACAGGAAATCGCCATGAATGCGTGGCTGCACTGCCCGGCGGACGATGATCTCATTTTCAATGGCGGTCACGAGGACGCCTGGAATGCGGCGCTCGAAAAACTCGGCGTCACCAGCGCCATGCTGTCGCCGGAATGGGCGTCGACCCGCGATACAGGCCAACCTTTGAATTAAGGAAGCGACGCGGGTCTCGCTATCGCGCACCGATCCGTGACCATGAACGCCAGCGCATGGGGCGGACGTCTTTCGCCGGCGCAGCGTCTTCAGGTTTCAGGTCGATCGCATCATCGGGCGCTGGCGCGCGCAACTCCGACGGCGCAGGACGCGCAATTGGCTCAAGCCTCGGCTTTTCGGCCGGTTTGGTTTCGACAGTTTTGTCCGCCGCCTCTTTCGGAGCCGCTGCAGGACGCCCGAGGGCAAAGCCCTGCCCGTAAGCGCAACCGAGAGACGCCGCAGTTTTCGCCGCCGCCTCGCTTTCGATGCCTTCAATAATGACTTTCAGCCCGAGGTCGCGGCCCATGGCCGCCAGACCACCGACAATTTTGGCGCCGTCGCCCTCGCTCTCCAGATCCTCGGCGAAGGATTTGTCGATCTTGATGTAGTCAAAATCATATTTGCGGACATTGGAAAGACACGAAAAACCGGCGCCGAAATCATCAAAGGCGAGCGCCGCGCCCAACTCTTTCAGCTTACGGAACACCGGGATCGCCGCCTCGGCGTCGTTGATTGCCTCGCCTTCGGTGAGCTCCAGAACCAGCGCATTTTTCGGCAGCTTGTATTCGCTAATGACCGCTTCAACAGCGTCGGCGAATTCCGGATCGCGCATTTGCGTCCAGGAGACGTTCATCGCGACAAAGGTTGGCGCCTTGCCGCGTTTGGTCTTGCATTCTTTGGCATGGAACTGCGCGGCCTGGCGCAACATGGAGCGCGCGAAAGCGCCCGATTGGCCGGCATGGGCGGCGGCCCTGATCAGTTGCGCCGTATCGCCGTCCTCGCCATTGAGACGCGCCAGCGCTTCGTAGCCGACGGTCTTTTTGTTGTTGAAAGAGACGATCGGCTGGAAAACCGCGACGACCTGATCGACATCGAAGTCCGTTTCCACACGCAGATTTTCTGATTCCGAAAAGTCGCGGTGCGCCGTCGAATCCGTAAATTTCGCATCGGCGTATTCGAAAAATGCAACAACGCGCTCCAGAACGCCTTCATCCTCGGCGGCTGCGCGGGCGCCGCGAATTCGGATCGGACGTTCATTGAAAAGTTTGAGCGTGACGTCAAAAGGTCCGTCTTCCGCTGCGAAAACTTCTGTCTCAAGTGTTCGCAAATCATCCTTGTGTACAAACTGGCGCAAAGCGTCCGGCGTAAACAGCGCATCTGAATCGGCGCCAAGCAGAGACGGCAAGGATTTAGTCTGATCGACAAACTCCGGACCCCAGTCCCAGATGCCGACGCCCGCATAATCAAGGACCCGGCCCAACTGGCTATCGATAACGATATCGTTGCGTTCCGATGACATTTTCGCACTGGGCGTGCTGCGCCCCGCCGCTTTGTCCGGCGTCACGAAGGCGGTTTTCGTCGTCGCGCCAAGCGGCGACGACGCCGACAAGAAGCCGTCGGTAAGCGCAACGAGGCTCGTCGCCAGAATACCAAGCGTGAAAAGGCCATGAGCCGCAAGCGACGTTGCTCCCGTGACCGCGCCCAGCGGTGCAATCAACGGCGCCGCTACAGCGAGCGCCACGCCGGGCAGGATGAGCCGCGCGCGCATGTCACCGCGAAACGCCTGGCTGATTGCAAGAAGCAAAGCGAATGCGCCAACGCCAAGCGCGCCCCACCCCATCATGCCGGAAACGTCCACGCGATCGATAAAGTTGATGACGCCGAGACCGCCAAGGACAAGCGCGCCGGTGAACATTACCCCGCCGAGAAGGGGGTTGTGTTTCGCTGCGCCAACGGTCGACGAAAGGAAGATAACAGCGGAGGCGGCGAAGAGGCCGAGCATAAATACCTTCGCGTCCGCTGGCAGCGAGGGCAACAAACCGAGCCACGAAAATTCGAGCGCCGCGGCCATCGCCACCATGGCCAGTGCGCAGACCGCTGCGCCGCTTCGCCTTACAGCGGCGTAGCCTGCAAGAAATGCAGCGCCGACAATCAGCGCGCCGGCGATCGCGCCGCGCCCCAGATCAAGCGCAGCCGCATCAATCGCCAAACCCGTTTCGGAAATCCCCGCCGCAAGAATACTCAGCATCAAACCCACCCAACAACGCCGGCGGTCAACAGGCCAGAACCGCGCAATACATTTTGCGCCGATCCCAGCCATCCGCCGGCTTATTTACGCATGTCGCACCTGCCCCACAGGCCGCAACGGACCACATCTTCACGCGCAGAGGCGCGATCTGCAAGGGCATCAGTCCGGGAGCATTGCAATTTCTCAGCCGGCGAAAGGGTTTGCGGCGTTATTCTCGCGCCTGCGAAGGCTGGTCGCCGGCTGTGACTGCGAAAATATCGTGATCGCGCCAGACGCCGTTGATCCTCAAATAGCCCCTGGCTCGCCCCTCTCGCTGAAATCCGACCTGTTCCAGAAGGCGCGCGGACGCCGTGTTTTCCGGCTGGCAGGCGGCTTCGACGCGATTCAGGCCGATCACATCCAACGCATGGCGCACGGTTTCATTAACCATGATCCGGCCATAACCGCGGCGCAAAAACCTCGACCCGATCCAGTATCCCAGAACGCCAGACCGCGAGGCGCCAAAGCGAATGTTTGAAAGGGTGGCGCCGCCGACCAGCGCGTCATCTTCCAGGCGAAACGCAAAGAGCGCGAGCAACGCGGCCGCACGTCGTTGTCGCTCCCAAAACCGTAAACGACGGCGAAACGCCGACGGCGTCACATCTTTGGGTTGCCAGTCGTCTTCCCATTTCGTGAGATGCGAGCGGCTCTCGGCGCGCAGCGTTGCCCAAGCCTCGAAATCGCGGGACTGCGGCGCCCGCAACACAAGCGGGTCGCGTATGAGTACGGGATCGAAAACGGTCGTTGCAGATGGCCTCAATTGAAACATCCGGCGCACGATCCTTTAAACTTCCGTGACTACGTTTCCCGGGTTGATGCAGCGCAAAGCAGGCCTTGTCAAAACGATTAAGCGCTTTCGTGTTGCGAATGATTATCAATAGCTAGTCTGTTGCTTAGAGGCGCTTTTTCGCCGCGTAGACAAACCGCGAATGAGAAGCCAAAACCCTTTCGAATCGACGCGTAAGACATACTTTGCGAAACAGGAACGCTGCGTGCATGCGCGTATCGCCAAAGACGGCGCCGGAGAGAATGTTGGACTACGAACAGTTTTTTTCAGACCGCCTCGACACACTGCGCGACGAAGGCAATTACCGCGTTTTCGCGCATATCGGTCGACGCGCCGGCGCCTTTCCGGCTGCGAAGAACTATGCCGAAGATGGCCCGCGCGACATCACTGTCTGGTGTTCAAACGACTATCTTGGAATGGGCCAGCACCCGGCGGTGACGGAGGCCATGAAGAACGCCGTCGATGAATGCGGCGCCGGGGCCGGCGGCACACGGAATATATCTGGAACCAATCATTACCATGTGAAACTGGAGCGCGAACTTGCCGACCTTCACCAGAAGGAAGCGGCGCTTCTCTTCACGTCCGGATATGTATCGAACTGGGCTGCGCTGGGCACACTGGCGTCCAGGATTCCCGGCTGCATCGTTTATTCCGACGCCCTGAATCACGCGTCGATGATTGAAGGCATTCGTCAGTCCAAAGCCGAGCGGCGCATTTTCAAGCATAACGATCCCGCCGATCTGGAACGGCTGATCGCCGCGGACGATCCGGCGGCGCCGAAACTGATCGCATTTGAATCCGTTTACTCCATGGACGGCGACATCGCGCCGATCGCCGCTTTTTGCGACATTGCCGACAAATACGGCGCTATGACCTATCTCGATGAAGTGCACGCCGTCGGCCTTTACGGACCGCGCGGCGGCGGCATTGCCGAACGCGAGGGGCTTTGCGACCGCCTCACCGTGATTGAAGGCACCCTTGGCAAAGCCTTCGGCGTCATGGGCGGATACATCGCCGCCTCTGCGGCGCTTGTCGATTTCGTGCGGAGTTTTGCGAGCGGTTTCATTTTTACGACGGCGCTTCCGCCTGCGGTCGCGGCCGGAGCGCTTGCATCAATCCGGCACCTCAAGGAGAGCGACGCGGAACGTCTTGCGCAGCGCGAACGGGTTGCCGCGGTCCGCAGCAAACTCGCGGCGCTCGGCATCCCGACGCTCGACAACCCGAGCCATATCGTACCGGTGATGGTGCAGGACCCGGTGAAATGTAAATGGATTTCGGACTGGCTAATCGTCAATCACGGCATCTATGTTCAGCCCATCAATTATCCAACGGTTCCCAAGGGAACGGAACGCCTGCGCATTACGCCGTCGCCAGTGCACTCCGATGACGACATCGAAAAACTTGTCACGGCGCTCTCGGAAATCTGGTCCCAATGCGCGCTAGCAAGAGCGGTCGCGTGACAGACGCGACAGCTTTCCGCGACTGCTCACGTTTTTGAAAAGGCGGATGCGGAAAGCCGCGATCAATTGTAGCTTCGCGAGCGATGAAATAGCTGCCGCGCAAACCTGAAAATCATCGATAAATTGGGCCCGGGGCGATGCTCAACGGCAATTTTTGATCCGCCTTGACGCCGGAAACAAATTTTATTACTTTAGGTCTAAACTATTATTGTCCTTTGGGAAGGCGACGAAATGCGCGTATTTGTCAGCGGCGGCGGTTCGGGAATTGGCCTCGCCATTGCGCAATCCTTCGTATCCTCAAACCATGAAGTGACGATCGGCGGTCGAAACGCAGAAAAACTGAAAGCGTCCGGGCTGCCGTTTATTGAAATGGATGTGACCGACGCCGATGCGGTCAAACGCGGGCTCGAAGCAACGGGACCGATTGACGTTTTCGTCGCCAACGCCGGCGCCGCCGCGACAGCCCCTGCGCTACGCACAAAACCGGAAACATGGGATCATATGCTCGCGGTCAATCTGTCGAGCGTATTTTACTGTGCGCAAGCCGCCATTCCCGCCATGGTGGATCGCGGTTGGGGACGGTTTATTGCAATCGCGTCGACCGCGTCGCTCAAAGGATACGCGTATACCGGCGCCTATGCGGCGGCGAAGCATGGTGTGCTCGGATGGATACGCTCTCTCGCCATTGAACTTGCCAAAACCGGCGTGACGGCAAATGCGATCTGTCCGGGATTCACCGATACGCCGCTGGTTGATAGCGCTTTGAATTCGGTTACCGCGAAAACGGGTCGCTCGCGCGACGACGCATTACACGCGTTTGTAAAAGACAATCCTATGGGCCGTTTGATCGATCCAACCGAAGTCGCTGCAGCAGCATTGTGGCTTTCGAGCGAAGGCGCCGCCGCCGTGAACGGACAGGCAATCACGATTGACGGCGGAGAAACTATCTCATGACCGAACAGGAAAAAAACGCCGTTCGCGCCTGGCTCGACCTTTTAACAGCGTCAAATACGATCAAAAAGGAAATCGATGCGTCTTTCCGCCGCGAGTTCGGTCATTCCATTTCCCGATTCGATGTTCTCTCTGCGTTGGACCGCGCCGGCGCCGACGGATTGCGCGCGAGCGCGCTTTCAGAATTTTTGCTCGTCACCGATGGGGCGACAACACAAATCACAGCGCCGCTTGTTCGCGACGGGATCGTTGCGCGGCGGCAATGTTCGGAGGATCGGCGCTCTGCGTTTTTCACCCTCACCGCCAAGGGATCAAAACTTTTTGAGAGCATGGCGGAACGCCACCGCCAATGGGTCGGCGAGCGTTTCTCTGCATTTTCACCTGAGCAAATTCAATCCCTTCGTTCCCTGATCCGAAACATCAAGCTCCCAGATCGCGCCGCCAAACCTGAGAGGACCGCCGCATGAATCCAACTGATTTCCAACCGGAACATTTTCTGTGGGAGTTTTCCGATGGCGTTGCACGAATTTCCCTGAACCGGCCGGAACGAAAGAACCCGCTGACATTTGAATCATATGCGGAGCTACGTGACACGTTCCGCAATCTCGTTTACGCCAAGGACGTAAAAGTCGTTGTTTTCGGGAGCAATGGCGGCAATTTTTGTTCTGGCGGCGATGTTCACGAAATCATCGGGCCGCTGGTTCAAATGGACATGCCGGCGCTCCTCGATTTTACGCGCATGACCGGCGATCTCGTCAAAGCGATGCGCGCCTGTCCACAACCGATTCTCGCGGCTGTGGACGGGGTCAGCGCCGGCGCCGGCGCCATCATCTCCATGTCGTCCGATCTGCGATATGCGACGCCGCAAACAAAGACGGCGTTTCTCTTCAACCGCGTCGGTCTCGCGGGATGCGACATGGGCGCATGCGCTATTCTTCCGCGCATTATCGGACAAGGCCGCGCCAGCGAGATTTTGTTTTTTGGAAGGAGTTTCTCAGCGGATGAAGGCCTCGCCTGGGGCTTCTTCAACGGCGTTGTCGCCGCCGAAGAGCTGGAGTCCCATGTCGCGAAGCTGGCGCAAAAAATTGCCGCGGGTCCGAATTTCGCCAATGGCATGACCAAAAACCAGCTCAACTATGAATGGGATATGAGCATTGACGCCGCCATCGAGGCTGAGGCGCAGGCCCAGGCTATCTGTATGCAGACGAAAGATTTCGAGCGCGCCTATCGCGCGTTCGTCGCCAAAGAAAAGCCGGTTTTCGAGGGCGACTAAATGGCCGATACAACCTATCTCGACTGGCCGTTCCTGGAAGACCACCACAAAATCCTGGCGCATGACCTCGACGCGTGGGCCAGCGAGACGTTGCCGCCAATCGTCGATACTGGGGCCGCGCATGACAATGTCGACGCCGCTTGCCGAAAGTTGGTGCGAGTCCTCGGCGAAGGCGGTTGGCTTCGCTACTGCGTCGGCGCAGCCTTTGGCGGCGCGCATGACGATCTCGATGTGCGCTCCCTTGCGATTATTCGCGAAACCCTCGCCCGCCATTCCGGCCTTGCGGATTTCGCATTCGCGATGCAGGGGCTTGGCTCAGGCGCCATTTCGCTGTTTGGCTCCGACGCGCTCAAACAAAAATATCTTCCAGCGGTTGCGAAGGGCGAAAAGATTGCCGCTTTCGCCTTGTCAGAAGAAAACGCAGGCTCTGACGCAGCCGCCATTTCTACGGCGATGGTTCCGGACGGCTCAAATTTTCTCATCAATGGCGAGAAGCTGTGGATATCCAATGGCGGCATAGCAGATTTCTACTGCGTATTCGCGCGTACGGACGAGGCCGTATCGGCAATTGTTGTCGACGCTGATACGCCCGGCTTTTCCGTCAGTGAACGCATTGACGTTATTGCGCCCCATCCCCTTGGACGTCTTCGTTTTGACAACGCGAAAGTCCCGGCGACAAACCTCATCGGTGAAGAAGGGAAAGGCTTCAAGGCGGCGCTCGCCACGCTTGATATTTTCCGAACAACCGTTGGCGCAGCGGCGCTCGGCTTCGCCCGTCGCGCCTCGGATGAGGCAACCGAACGCGCACTGACGCGAGAGATGTTCGGTGCAACGCTTTCCGAACTGCCAATTGCGCAAGCTCAGATTGCGGAGATGGCGCTCGACATCGACGCGGCCGCGCTGCTTGTTTATCGCTCCGCGTGGACGAAAGACGTCAAAAAAACGCGCGTCACGCGAGAGGCGGCCATGGCCAAACTTTTCGCAACCGACCAGGCCCAACTCGTTATCGATAAGGCGGTTCAGCTTTTCGGCGGGCTCGGCATTAAGAAAGGCGTCAAGGTTGAAGAGCTATACCGGGAAATACGCGCCCTTAGAATCTACGAAGGCGCCTCGGACGTACAAAAGATCGTCATAGCGCGTCAGCATCTTGCGCACTTCGCCAAGGGCGCCCGCGATGGCTGACTTTGTTCGACAATCCAAGGTTCGCTTTTCCGATACGGATTACGCCGGCATTATATTTTATCCCCGATATTTCGAGGGGCTCAACGCAACCGTCGAAGACTGGTTCGCCGAATGCGCCGGCGTCAGCTTTCGCACGCTCCTCGACGAATACCGGTTGGGGTCACCGCTAGTTTCAATAGAAACAACATTCATGAAGCCAAGCCGCCTTGAAGACATACTGGAATATCGCCTCAACGTTTCGAGAATCGGCGCTTCTTCGATTACCTTTAAGATCGAGACCATCTGCGGAAACGAAACGCGGATGCGCGCAACGCTCACGCATGTATGCGTCCAGCGCGATGTTTCTGAAAGCGCGCCATGGCCCGAAGCACTACGTAAACAATTCAACGAAGCTCTAAGTGAGGCGCAATGACAGACCACCAAATTTTGCTTCCTGACACATGGCCGCGACCAAAGGGATACGCGAACGGCATCGCCGCGTCGGGCCGTATGGTATTTACCGCCGGCGTCATCGGCTGGACGAAGGATGAAGTCTTCGAACGCGACGACCTGGCGGGACAATTTGAACAGGCGCTGGAAAATATCGTTGCGATCCTCGCCGAAGCGCAGGCCAAACCGGAACATATCGTTCGAATGACATGTTATGTTACGGATAAGCGCGCCTATGTGAACGCACTAAAAGAGATTGGCGACGCATGGCGGCGTCAATTAGGACGTGTTTTCCCTTGCATGGCCGTTATCGGCGTCTCGGAACTCGTCGAAGACAAAGCCATGCTTGAAATCGAAACAACCGCCATCGTACCCGAAAAGTAGATACTCAAAGATAGGAATACCTCATGGCCTCTTTGCCTGATTACGACTGGACCGACCCGCTTGACCTGGACGGCGCCCTCAATGACGAAGAATGCATGGTGCGCGACAACGCCCATGGCTACTGCCAGGAAAAGTTGTTGCCGCGGGTTCTCGAAGCGCACCGCCATGAAAACTTCGACCGCAACATCATGCGCGAAATGGGCGAGCTTGGCCTTCTGGGCGCAACGATTGACGGATATGGCTGCGCCGGCGTCAACTATGTCTCATACGGTCTGATTGCGCGCGAAGTGGAACGCGTCGATTCCGGATACCGCTCGGCGATGAGCGTTCAGTCCTCACTCGTCATGCATCCAATCTACGCCTATGGCGACGAAGCGCAGAAAGAAAAGTACTTACCCAAACTGGCGACAGGCGAATGGGTCGGCTGTTTCGGACTGACCGAACCGGACGCCGGCTCCGACCCCGCCTCCATGAAAACGCGCGCCAAAACGGTCGACGGCGGGTATCGGTTAAACGGCGCCAAAATGTGGATCACCAATTCCCCGATCGCCGACATATTCGTCGTATGGGCGAAGACGGACGATGGAAAAATTCGCGGCTTTGTCCTCGAAAAAGGCATGGAGGGATTGTCGGCGCCGAAGATCGAAGGAAAATTTTCTCTACGCGCGTCCATCACCGGCGAAATCGTCATGGACGATGTTTTCGTCCCAGAGGAGAATCTCCTTCCGAATGTGGAAGGGCTGAAAGGTCCGTTCGGTTGCCTCAACTCCGCGCGTTACGGCATCGCGTGGGGCGCGCTTGGCGCAGCTGAATTCTGTTGGCATGCGGCGCGCCAATATACGCTAGATCGTCAACAGTTCGGGCGCCCGCTCGCGGCGACGCAGCTTGTACAGAAAAAGCTCGCAGATATGCAGACCGAGATCACCCTTGGACTGCATGCTTGCTTGCAAGCCGGCCGACTGCGCGACAAAAACAAGCTGCATCCGACCGCAATTTCTCTTATCAAGCGGAACAGTTGCGGCAAGGCGCTCGACATTGCACGCACCGCGAGAGACATGCATGGCGGCAACGGCATTGCTGATGAGTATCACGTCATTCGCCACGTCATGAATCTCGAAGCCGTGAATACCTATGAAGGCACCCATGACGTCCACGGACTGATCCTCGGTCGCGCACAGACCGGCATTCAGGCCTTCTCATAGGATCGGGGAATATCGCGATGAAAATTTCTGTAATCGGCGGCGGCCCAGGCGGACTATACTTCGCGCTTCTGACGAAGAAGCGCATGCCGGAATGCGAGATCGACGTCTATGAACAAAACAAGCCAGACGATACGTTTGGTTTCGGCGTCGTGTTCTCCGACGAAACGATGGATGAATTTTTCAGCGCAGACCCCGACTCCTACGACATGATCCGCGACAGTTTCGCATACTGGACCGATATCGTGATCGATCGCGCCGGCGAACGCACGATTATCGGCGGCAACGGATTTGCCGGATGTTCACGCAAAACACTTTTGCTTTTGTTGCAGGAACGATGCCGCCAGGTCGGCGTCAAACTTCATTTCGAAACCTTGGTTGATGTCACGAGTTTTGAAGACCAGTTCGCCGACAGCGATCTCATTGTATTGGCGAATGGCATCAACAGCCCGATGCGCGATAAGTACGCTGCAGAATTTCGCGTCAAATCGGAAGACCGACCGAATTACTTTACCTGGCTTGGTTCAACAAAACCGCTCGACGCCTTCACTTTCTTTTTCCAGAAATCTGAACACGGACATTTCTGCGCGCATACGTATCAGTATGAAGAAGGTCGCTCCACATGGGTCGTTGAGACAACGCCGGAGTGTTGGGAAAGATCCGGTTTCGCCGATATGAGCGAAGACGAGGCGGCGCGCTATCTGGAAACTGTGTTTGCGGAAAACTTAGACGGACACAAATTCATTACAAATCGTTCGATCTGGCGCAATTTCCCGGTGATCGCATGCGAACGCTGGAGCCACAAGAACATCGTCATGGTCGGCGATATCAAGGCCACGGCGCACTGGTCCATCGGTTCAGGCACCAAGCTGGCCATGGAATGCGCGATATCGCTTTCCGATCAGGTCGTGAAACATAAAGGCGATGTTGAGAAATCGCTTGAAGCCTACGAAAACGACCGGCGAACGCCCGTTGAAATTACGCAACACAACGCCGCAGTATCATTGCGCTGGTTCGAAGATATGGCGATGCATTGGGACAAGGAGCGTTACGAGTTCGCCTTTTCTATCATGTCGCGCGCCAAATCGCTGACATGGGACAATATTAAGTTGCGCGACGCTGCCTTTCTCGAAGAGGTCGAAAGGGAGTTTTACGCGCGTTATAATAGAGAAACGGGCCGCGAATTGGGCTCTGAAAACCCCACGCCCATGTTTACACCGTTCGACCTGCGCGGAATGAGTGTTCCCAACCGCGTCGTCATGGCGCCCATGGCGCAGTATTGCGCCAACAACGGCCGCCTCAACGACTGGCACTTTACACACTACCACGCACGTGCGCTAGGCGGAACCGGATTGATCTTTACAGAGATGACCTGTCCGACGGCGGATGCGCGCATCACGCTTGGCTGCACCGGGTTATGGAATGACGAACAGGAAGCGGATCTAAAACGCCTGGTCGATCTCATTCATGAGACGCCGTCCAAAATTGCTTTGCAACTGGGACATGCCGGACGGAAAGGGTCAACGAAAACGCCCGCTGACGGCATGGATATGCCGCTCGATTCCGATAATTGGCCGCTATTTTCCGCGTCGCCGATACCTTATATCGACGGCGTCTCGGACACGCCGGCTGAACTCAATCGCGCTCAGATGGACGCCATTAGGGAAAGTTTCGTGGCGGCGACGGAACGCGGCGCCCGCGCCGGGTTCGACATGCTCGAACTTCACTGTGCTCATGGATATTTGTTCGCAAGCTTCCTTTCGCCCCTCACTAACACGCGCACCGATGAGTTTGGCGGCGACGTCCATGCACGGATCAAGTTTCCGCTCGAAGTCTTCACCGCCATGCGCGCAGCCTGGCCAGACGATCGGCCTATGTCTGTACGCCTTTCGTCAAGCGATTGGGCGCCTGGCGGCTTGACCCTTGATGATCTCGCCATCATTGCGCGCGCCTTCAAGGACGCAGGCGTCGATATTGTTCACTGCTCCTCCGGTGAGACCGTCAAATGGCAGAAACCGGTCTTTGGTCGTATGTGGCAGACCCCGTTCGCCGAGTTCGTAAAGCATAAAGTCGGCATACCGACGATTGCCGTGGGCGATATCACGCTTCCCGAACAGGTGAACATGATCGTCGCTGCAGACCGCGCCGATCTTTGCGCTCTCGCCCGTCCGCACCTCAACAACCCCTTCTGGACCCGGCACGCCGCTGGTCATTACGGCGTAAGATCCGTCGGCGGCGCGCCGATGGGATGGCCAGGTCAATTGAAATCCGGCGAATACCAACTTTATCGCGAAGCGGAAAAAGCCAACGAGAAAGCCTTGGAGCTTGCAATTAAGGCGCGGCCAAACCGGCGCCATTACCAGCAGGCCGCTGAGTAAGCCCGCTCATGTGGAAGCCGCCGGAACGAATCGTTCACAAGACAATCTCCAATGCCTGGCCGACGGCGCCCCAAGCACAGGACTCTGTTTTATTTGCGCCATACAAGAATGGGCGGTTCAGACTTTCCCAACGCACCTGGATTCCCGCCATGGTGCCATGGCGCGCCACTGAAGAAGGTTTCGTCACCGACGATGTTATCGATTGGTACAGAAGGTTTGCGGAAGGCAAGCCCGGCGCTATCGTTGTCGAGGCCACCGGCGTCCGCGACGTCCCTTCCGGACCACTACTTCGCGCCGGCCATGACCGCTTCCTCCCGGGATTAGAAAAACTGGTAAGCGCTGTCCGCGAAGCGAGCGACGGCGAGACAAAACTCTTTATCCAGCTCATTGATTTTCTGGCAATTAAGCGACGTCCGCAAAAAGAGAAATTCATTGGCCGGCATCTGGAAATCACCGATCGGCATCGCCGCTATCTCAAAATGGACCGTGACGATGAAACTGTTCGCAACGCCATGCTCGCGCTCGATGATGAGGCGCTGAAACTTTGCCTGTCTGAGCGTGAATATGAAAGCTATTCCCGCGGGTATCGCGAGCGCGTGACCGATACGCACCTTCCACATATCGCCGAATTGCCAAAGTGTTTGCCTGAAATCTTCTCGAATGCTGCAGCCCGCGCGGAACAGGCAGGCTTTGACGGCGTCGAGCTTCATTACGCGCACGCCTATACCATGGCGTCATTCCTTTCGAAATTGAATACGCGTAGCGATGGCTATGGCGGCGATCGCGATTCGCGACTGCGCCTGCCGCTTGAAGTCTATGAATGCGTCAGGGCGCAAACCAGCGATAGATTTCTCGTGGGATGCCGCTTTTTGAGCGATGAATGCATCAATGGAGGCTCGGATCTCCAAGATGCAATGTATTTCGCCAGCGCATTTGCGAAAGCCGGTATGGATTTTCTTTCGCTGTCGCGCGGCGGCAAATTCGAAGACGCCGCAGAACCCAAAGTCGGACAAGCGATATACCCCTATACAGGGCGCAGCGGATATGAATGCATGCCGCAGATAATTTCCGATGCGCACGGTCCGTTCGGGCGAAATATCAATGCTGCACGAAATATCCGAAACGCCGTTCGGGCGGCAGGCTGTGATACGCCGATTATCGCAGCCGGCGGCATTCACCATTTTGATCAAGCCAATGCAGTATTGAAGAATGGCGACGCCGATATCATCGGCCTTGCGCGACAAGCGATGGCCGACCCAGACTGGTTTGAAAAAGTGCGCACCGGCAATGGCGACGCCGTCAATGTCTGTAAGTACACCAACTACTGCGAAGGGCTGGACCAAAAGCACAAGATGGTGACATGCCAGTTATGGGACCGCAAAGAAATGGACGAGCCTGGCCTGGCGCGCACGCCTGACGGCAAACGCAGGACAACGGCGCCGGCCTGGCGACGTTAACGAAAAAACCAAACAAGAATGAGCGCCAATTGTTGCTTGTCGCGTGATTTAGACAAGCGCCAGAACGCGCAGCGGACTTCCCGATCCATCCTTGATCTTGAGCGGCGTCGAGACAATTACCGCACCGCGTGTCGGTAACTGATCCAAATTGGTGAGACACTGAAGACCGTATTTACCGGCGCCGTGCAGAATATTATGCGCCGGATAAGGAGGATCAAAAGCGCCGCCCTTTCCCGCATCGGTGCCGATGGTTTCCACGCCAAATCCGTGAACGTTGCGCTCCTCAACCATATACCGCACCGCGCTTGTGTCCGGTCCCGGCGTATGGGCGCCGTCATCGCGAAGGTTCGCAAAGGCGTCGCCGCTTCGTTTCGACCAGTCTGTTCGGAACAAAACCCAGTGATCGGCGGGAATTTCGCCATTTTCTTTTTCCCATTGCCGCAGATGATCCGCTGTCAGGATAAAGTCATCATCAGCCGCAGCCTCCTTGGAATAGTCCAAAACAATTGCCGGACGGACGAACTGGTCGGGATGAATAGTATCGACCGAACCGTTGGGAAGGTCTTTGCCGGTCACCCAATGAACAGGCGCGTCAAAATGGGTGCCTGTGTGCTCGTTGCAGCTAAAACGGCGCCAGTACCACATCGGTCCGCGGTCATCATATTTTGATACTTCTTCGATGGTAAACGGATCGCACTGACCGAATTCCGGCGGCAACGTCAGCACCGGAAACTCCGGATCCAGTGTGTGGGTCAGGTCAATGACCTTGACCGATCCGTTCAGCAATGCGGTCGATAAGTCGTCCAGTAGCGCCATTAGGGCCTCCCATGAGTGATTCTTGGTTACGCTCGTTTCTTCGGTTGACGTTGAGCCGTTTCGTACGGCGATCGTTGCAGATTTTTTCGCACCCGCTTCAATACGTCCGTCACAACATCAATATCTTTCGCAGATACGTCTTCAAACGCACGCTCGAAAACGCCCTGCCCGATGGCCTGCACCGAACGGAGCACCTTAGCAGCTTTCGGCGTCATGGTGACCTCTACAATTCGGCGATCGCTCTCAAACGCTGTGCGAACAACAAGACCGTCACGCTCCATGCGATCGAGCATCTTTGTGATTGTCGGCATTTTCTGGACGCTTCTTCGGGAGAGTTCCGTAACCGAACTCGGACTTTTGTCGGAAAGGATCATCAATATTCGCCACTGCATGGTGCTGAGACCGTGCGATTTCAGCGCCTTGGACATTTCGTTGTTGTAAACGCCAGCAGACCGGTTGAGGTTGTAAAGAATGTAGTCATCAAGAAGAAAGCCGCTGTCGCTTGGGCCGGTTTTTTGATGTTTCTTCATTTGGCCTGGTCCGATAGTGTTACGCCGCCGCGGCGACATCGTTTATCTGTTTCAGGGCTACGTCCAGCGCGCGGCCGTCTTCGTCGGCGAGCGCCGCGTCGCGCAACGAAGCCAATGTAACCGCCGCATCCTCGGCGCGTTCAATCTCCGGCAATCGCTTCATGATCGTATTGAAATTTCGAAGTCCACGCTCATGGGTATCGCCATACCCTTTGATGAGCCGCTGCAATTGCGCGACTTCGACAGCCAACCGATAGTTATCCGGTGCGAACGCAGCAATCCGCGCCAGCCAGTCGTCGATCCGCTTTTGCTCGATAGGAAAGCGATAGCTATGGCGTCTGATGGACCTCAGCAATGACAAGCCGTAAAGCTGGAAAAATCCGCGCACCTTCGTTGTCGGTACGCGTTTGCCCTCTCCCAATATAAATAGAAGGGCTTTCCTCAGCGTTGCGTTGGCTAAAATCAGTTTCGACAATGCGGCCGGTAGAATATCGCAGACTTCCTCCACGCGCGGATGCATATACTCGAAGACATTCACGATTTGCTCGTCAGGCGCGCGAACATCGTCGCGAAAGCGATCAAACCGTGTGGCGCGTATCTTGAGGTCCGCAACACGCGCCGCGTCGTCATATGACATCCAGAGAGCAAGGTATTTTGCAACCGACTGGGTCAGCGCCCAGTTGCGCTTATCTCCACCGGCCTCTTCGTCCTTAGCGTGGACCGCCTGCAAACGGTCAAGATAGGCGTTGGCGTAAGCAACGTCCTGGAAATCAACGACACGCTTTAGGCCTTCATGAATGAAAAAGTGCGCGACGGCGGGAAATTCGGACGTCATGCGTACTAGCAGCGGCGCGACCGCCGTCGATGGCCTGTTTTGATTTTTTTGCGGCTCCGCGGCGTCTTCCGCCGGCGGCGCCTGCCGCGTGGCGATCTCAAATCCGTGAGAAAATCCGCGCATATTACTCTCCACGGCGCGCCCCATCTTTGTAATCTGTTCCTCAAACTTCGATCGTTCAAATGGCAGCGCCCCAGAGCCGGCGACGGCGCCAAACATTACCGCGCTAATGACCGCGCCGGCATCCGCGGCGGCATGCGCCATATCGGCTTCGATTACGGTCTTTGAAGTTTTTCTCGCTGCGGTGAGGATACTTTCGACGTCCAGGCGTCCGTCGCCCATGCCGATTTTTTCCGCAATAGCGTAGTCGCGATGAGACGACGCGATCAATGTTGTTTGCGACGAAACAAACCCGCGCGATATCGCCCGGCCCGCCTCAACTAATTCCGCGGCAACAACCAGATCTACGTCGCCGGGCACAGGCATTAACGCCAACACCGGATCTTTCCCGGCGGCTTGCGCGGGCACTTGTGGAAACAGCTCAACGTAATAAATGGTCGCGCCCGTCCGTTGGGCGACGCCGGGTACGGACGTCGTCTGCGCGATATAGCCGTTGTCTTCGCCCAGTTTCCCGAGCCAGCCGGCGAGAACGCCGCCGCCCTGCCCGCCCATCGCCGTTACCGCGATTTTGATTGCGCGCGCATCACTCATGAGATGTCTCCAAATGAGTACTTGGCGCGCCGGCGCGCCTGTAATCGTTGCAAAAGCCCTATGATGGACTTTCTTATCGTCGCCAGCGATTTGTCGATGAAGGACGGATTGTATATCAGTTCCGCCCGATAAAATGACGGGCACAAGATCGCCGCATGAGCGTTTTCTCCGCATACGCCGCAACCGACACAATCATTATTGACCCATGCGACAGGATCATCCCGCAATGGATCAGGATTATCCCGGATAGTTAGAGACGGGCACCCGGAAATTCGAATACAACTATGATCGCCGGTGCATGTATCCGGATCGACGCCGAAGCGCGCCCGGACGACCCGTTTCCCGTCCTTGATCGCCTTGTTGCGAATTGGTTTTTCGCGCCGCTGCCTGTTCAGCATGCATTCTGCCTGCGCAATAATGACTTTTGGCCCCTTGGTTGCCGTCGTCATGGCTTCTTTCAGGGTGCGCTTCATTTCTCCGACATCGTAGGTATGGACTTCCCGTAACCAGTCGACGCCCAGCCCCTTGACCGCTTTCGCAATCGGGTTGTTGGTGCTGCGCGACTTGTTCACTGCACGGGAAGACAAAATATCCTGCCCGCCTGTCGCCGCTGAATACCCATTGTCGATCACGACAAGCACGTTGTCAGACTTGTTAAAGACCGCATTGCCAACGCCGCTCGTCAAACCATTATGCCAGAATCCGCCGTCGCCCATGATGCTCACGGTGCGCTGCTTCGCATCTGCGTTGAGCGCCGACGCTCCGGCCCAACCAAGCCCGTACCCCATCGTCGTGTTGCCGATATCGAATGGAGGCAGGATCGAGAACAGATGACAGCCAATGTCGCAGCTTACGTGGAATTTGCCGATGTCCTTCTGAACAAGTTTCATCGCCGAGAAGACAGGGCGTTCCGGGCAACCCGTGCAAAAGCCCGCCGGGCGGGGTGGAACAGCGCTTTCAACCCTTTGAAGTTCTTCCGCCGTCAATGTCGGCGCCGGGAGCGCCGGCTTTTTCTTTAACAACCTCGGAGCATAAGTCTCCAGAAATGCGTCAAGGCCTTTGCCAATGACGCTTCCCGTATATTCGCCGGCTTTCGGGAAAACAGATTTTCCAACGACCTTTGTCTGAATGTCAGCATTGCGAAGTATCGAATTGATCGACTGCTCGATATATTCGGGTTGCCCCTCCTCGAGCAAAAGGACCGCTTTCTTATCAAGACAGAAGCCCTTTAATTCGTCATCGACCAAAGGATAGGTGACGTTCAAACAATAAATCGGAATATCCGTCTGGCCGAATGCGTCAGCCAGTCCGGCCAATTCAAGCGCGCGGATGAGCGTATTATAAAGCCCGCCCTGAACCACAATGCCGAAGTCGCCCTTGTGACCGCCCAGGAATTCATTGAGTTTATAATCCTTGATATATTTGACCGCCGCCGGCCACCGGTCTTCGATTTTTTCGATTTCATGAACGAAGTTGGACGGCGGAAGCACGACACGGCTGTAGTCCCGCGTCGGGTTTTCCATTGCGTCGCTGAGCGTGAATTCCGGCGATATGTTATTTTTCGCCTCGAAAGATCCGTAGACATGACATGCGCGAATGCGCAACTCCAGCATGACCGGCGTATTCGACGCTTCGGAAAGTTCGAAGCCCGACTGAACTGCGTTGACGATTGACGTGAGGTTTGGGCGCGGATCGAGCAACCACATTTGCGACTTCATGGCGAAGGCGTGGGTCCGCTCCTGCATGATCGATGAACCTTCGCCATAATCCTCGCCAACAATGACGAGAGCGCCTCCTTTGACGCCGCTTGACGCGACATTGGCAAGGGCGTCCGAGGCGACATTGGTGCCGACGGTCGATTTCCAGGTCACCGCGCCGCGAAGCGGATAGTTCACAGATGCCGCCAGCATCGCCGCAGCGGTTGCTTCGCTCGCGCTCGTTTCGAAATGCACATTCAGTTCGCCGAGAATATCCTGCGCATCGGACAAAACATCCATCAGGTGCGAGATCGGCGCCCCCTGATAGCCGCCGACATAAGAGACGCCCGATTGCAGAAGCGCTTTGGTGACGGCGAGGATGCCTTCTCCGCGGAAGACATTCCCTTCGCCCATTCGCAGATGTTCGACCTCCTTGGCAAAGGATCGTTCGGCCATTGCGCACCCTCTCAGCAGCTTTCTCGCCGCGATTATGCTCTTTTTATTTTCTTTTTCAATTGATTTTTATGCCGATACTCCCGCCTCACCCCAACAAAAACGGCAGATCGCGGGGCGGCGGCGTTTTCCTGCGCGGTATTTCGCCGAGTGGCATTGATACATTGATGTTCAATGTATATACGATCATTATGGCGACTGTCTCTTCTCAACCGGATTATTCAAGCGCCGCATACTGGAATGGCATCATCCGCATGAGCCTTTCCAAATTTTTCATCCTTTGCGTTCTGAACGAGCGCGATTTGCATGGCTATGACATCGCCAAGCAGGTCATCCAGCGAACAGAAGGATGTTGCGCGCCGACGGAAGGCACAATCTACCCGGTGCTGGCGCAATTTTCGGAGGGCGGATACGTCAAGTTCAGGACCGAACTCGTTTCGGGTCGCGAGCGAAAGACATATTCAATCACACAGAAAGGCCGAAACGCATTTGCGGTCGCTTTGGCGGAGTGGATGAAGGTCACGAAATGCCTGGATGCGTGTGCAGGTGATGAATCGACCTGCTGTTGACCAGGGTTCAGGAGTAAGTATGGATAGCCTACCCAACGTCCATAATGACGCGTTCGACATCCCGACGCTTGAAAAACTTCGGGTCGAGAAACCCTCAACACATGCGCCGCGCATTCTTCTGCTCTACGGTTCCCTTCGCAAACGCGCATTCAGTCGTCTTGTTATTGAAGAAGCGGCACGCATACTTGAGGCGCTCGGTTGTGAAACCCGCATTTTTGATCCAACCGGACTTCCGCTCGTCAACGAAGATGACGAAGATCATCCAAAAGTCGTTGAATTGAGAGAACTCCATATCTGGTCGGAAGGTCAGGTCTGGTGTTCGCCTGAACGGCACGGCGCGATGACTGGCGTGATGAAAACACAAATTGACTGGATTCCCTTGGCGGTCGGCGCCGTTCGTCCGACCCAAGGAAAAACTCTCGCCGTCATGCAGGTGGAAGGCGGATCCCAAACCTTCAACACAATTAATCAGATGCGGATTCTCGGCAGGTGGATGCGCATGCTGACGATCCCGAACCAGTCTTCGGTCGCACGGGCCTATCAGGAATTTGATGACGACAACCGGATGAAAGACTCATCGTTCCTCAATCGCATCGTCGACGTCATGGAGGAATTGGTGAAGTTTACGCTGCTTGTACGAGAGCGCAAAGACTATCTTGTGTATCGGTACTCTGAACGCCGCGCTGCACTCGAGAACGAGCCTATCGCCAAGGAACTTGCTAAAATATAGAGACCATTTCGTTCACCGCTGAACGCGGCCAGACCCATCGCCGGACATCAGTTTTTTCACCTCAGCAACGGTCACTCGGTTGAAGTCTCCGCTGATGGAATGTTTCAGGCAGCTCGCAGCGACGGCGAACTCCAGCGATTCCAGTCGGTCTTCGTAAGCATTGAGGCCATAAATCAATGCCGAGGCGAAGCTGTCGCCGCCGCCCACGCGATCCACAATATCGGTGATTTCATATCGACGGCTCGAAAGGAATCCGTCTTTGTCGCGATAACATGCAGACCAGCCGTTTTGGTCTGCGCTACTGCTTTCGCGCAACGTAATGGCGATCGCGTTCATGGCGGGAAAGATCGAGAGAACTTTCTCTGATAATGCTTCGTACTTTTTCAGGTTAAGCTCACCTGATGCGACGTCCACATCCACGGATACGCCAAGCGATTTCTGACAGTCTTCCTCGTTTGCAATTCCGACATCCACAAACTTTACGAGTTCAGTCATGATTTCCGGTGCAGTTTTGCCATACTTCCAGAGTTTTCCGCGATAATTGAAATCGCACGATACGCTCACGCCTGCGGACTTCGCTGCTTTGACGCATTCCAGACTGAGATCGGCGGCGTCTTGACTTAACGCCGGCGTAATGCCGGTAATGTGCAACCATCTGGCGCCATTGAATATTTTGTCCCATTCAAAATCGCCAGGTTTGCATTCAGCGATGGCTGAATGCGCGCGATCATAAACGACCTTCGACGGACGCTGGTTTGCGCCGGTTTCCAGAAAATATATTCCGACGCGATCGCCGGATCTGCGAATGTTTGAAACGTTGACGCCGTATCGACGCAGCTCCCCAATTGCGGCGTCGCCAACATCGTTGTCCGGCAGCGCGGAAACGAATCCGGATGAAAGGCCGTAATTCGCCAGAGCAACCGCGACATTCGCTTCTCCGCCGCCAAAAGTCGCCTCAAATTGTGGAGACTGGAAAAATCGCTCATGTCCCGGGGTTTTGAGGCGCAACATGATTTCGCCAAATGACAAATATTCGGACATATTGTTAATTCCGGTTTCCGGCATTGGAATTGCGCGCGATCGTTAAGGCTTCTTCCGCCAGTTTCGTTATTGCGCCAAAATTACCGGCGGCGATTTCCCGCGTCGGCGTCAGCCAGCTACCGCCGCAAGCGATCACCGACGGCAGCGACAGATATTCGCTTAGGTTTTCGGGATTAACGCCGCCTGTTGGCATGAACTGCATTCCTCGAAACACGGATGAAAGCGCTTTCAACATTGAAGCGCCGCCCGACAATTCAGCGGGAAAAAATTTAACCGTCCGGAGCCCCAAGTTCCATGCCCGTTGCGCTTCACCAGGCGTTACGACGCCCGGGAATATGGCAATCTCTCGCGCCTGTGCGCGCTCGACTGATTTGGCGTCCAAACCGGGTGAAACAATGAACTTCGCTCCTCTGTCGATCGCTTCATCAACCTGCTGTGCGCTTAAAACTGTACCGGCGCCAACCGAAACGTCCGGCATTTCCTGGGAAATCGCTTCAAGACACTCGAATGCGGCGTCTGTTCGCAGCACCACTTCAACAATCGTCAAACCACCCGCTTTCAAAGCGGCGGCAGTTCGTATAGCCACTGCCGGATCATCCGCTTGCACCAGGGGTATCACTGGTATGTCGCCGTCGATGATTGTCATGAGAACGCGCCTTACTGAGCCGCTTGATAATCAAACGGCGTTGCAACTTTCAGTTCTATCTTATCCCAATCAGGAAAATGTTCGCGATACTGATCGAGCCGCCCGCCGTCCAGCATCCTACCCTTCGCCGCGCCGCCTTTCCACAAATCATAATAAGGGTCCGAATAGGTCGTGAAAAATGAGTCCAGCGATGCATCCAGAGAAGAAACCGCCTCGCTATATTCCGGGTTGTCGGCGACGTTTGTATTTTCATCCGGATCTGCAGCAAGATCATAGAGCTCGATGGCGCCGGTAAGAAATCGTTTTACAAAACGATAATTCTTTGTTCGAACGCCTCGCACAGTCATATAGTCAAAATATGCAGCGCCGTCCCATTCCGTGTCAGGACGTTCACCTAGGAGTAAGTCCAAGAAATTACGGCCAGGCCCGTTTTCTATGCTTCTTTCTTCGATGCCCAGTAGCGCCAGGAACGTCGGAAAGAAATCGTATTGATTTACGATCTCGTCAACTTTCTGCTTCGCCTTGAGCCGGACGCCGTTATCCCAAAAAATCAAGGGTACGCGCGTATTTGATTCATATGCTGCAAATGGCCATGACCACGAACTGTTTCCCCATAAGCCTTTCTGTCCGAAGGCGGCACCTTGATCGGACGTATAGACAACAATGGTGTTCTTATCGGCGCCGGTTTCTTTCAGCGCATCCATCAAGGCGCCGACGCCGTCGTCTATCATCGTCGTCTCCGACGCCAGATTGGCCATTATACGTGGATTGTTAAGCGCGCGAATTGCAGCCCAGGGCGTAATGCCGTGCTTTTCGCTATAGGTTTTCGGATCGCCTTCGCGAGCCCAGTTCTCCAACGATCGGCCGACGGGTTGCTGCGGCATTGAAGGCGGATTGTCGATATAATATTGCGTATGCCGATTATCATATTCCGCATTAACAACGGGCGGCAATCCATAGGGCCCGTTATAGGTCAGCAGGAGGAAAAACGGTTCTGAACCTCCGGCGGCGCTCCTGACGAATTCTACAGCTTTCTCTGTCCAAAAATCAGTGAGGTGGCGTTCCATTCGATATCGCTCACCGTCTTCGATGACTTCGACATTGTAAAATTTCTCTGTATGACCGGAGGGAAACGTCACCCATTTGTCAAATCCGAGCTGAGACCGATCATGGCGACCGAGATGGTATTTGCCGATAAGCGCCGTTTGATACCCTGCAGCCTTCAGCGCCAACGGCAGGTTTTTGAATTCGGAAATCGCTGACCAGTTTTCGACGTCAGGCTGCGACGGTAATGCATTGTGGACGCCATGCTGTGAAGGCGTCAAACCGGTGAGCAACGTCGCTCGTGAAGGCGAACAGACCCCGCTCGTCGCATGGGCGGATGTGAAAATGACGCCTTCGCGCGCGAGCTTGTTGATATTCGGCGTCCTTATTTCGCGATTGCCATAGGCGCCGAGTAATCCCGGACCTTGATTGTCTGTAACTATCAGGATGAAATTCGGTTTCTGGCGCCGCTCTTCCGCGTCAGCGGCGCTCAAACCACCTGAAAAGATAGCTGCGAGACAAAGCAGAAAGGATCCGATTCGCCCTTTCGCATTCATTCCGCACCCCAGGGATCGTTCAAGTCATCGAAGGGATGTCGCACGTCGGCGTCGCTGCTCGCGCTCGACGAACCCCCGCCCCGCATCCACAGGAACGGGAGCGAGAGCGCGTACCCAATCGCCGACGGACTCTTGAAGAATGCGCCAAGCATTTTTGCGGCATCCTTCGGCGTCATGCGAACAACGGCCTCTAGCGAACTTTCACCGCTGCTGGAAAAGACAAGTTCATCGCCGTCCCGGCGCATATCGCCGATGACGAAATTGATATCCGCAAGGGGGCTTTCAACACGCATAAGCGCCTCTAGTCTTTCCGCAACGTGCCAATATCCTGGGCGTACTTCACCCGGGTTGCATGCATATTCGCCATGTCCTCAACCGTTTTGCCAGCTGGCGGCGTAAACTGACCGCGTCCATATAGGTCAGTAAACACTTCGCGAACCGGACCCATCTTGTCTGCAAGATTTTTTGGCGGGCGACCGCTTGGGAACTGGTTCGCTGGATAAATCGGGTTTTCATAAATCTGTTTGAACCCTTCGGTGCGCACATCAACCCATGTGTTGTGATTGCAGCGGGATCGATGCTCACGGAGCGATTCAATGTCTATTGTCGCAGCCAGCACCTGCTCCTGCGAGTGCGGCGAATGGCGCATGACCATACCCGTATAATCGATCGCAAAGGAATTCCCGGGACAGAATGCTTTTGGATAGTAATCGTAATCCACCGAGCCCCAGTTTGACCCAAGGACATACGCCATATTGTCGTGCGCACGGGCGCGGCGCGTGAACATCCAGAAATCCCACGGCTCCGACACGCCCTCAACTTCTTGCAGCGCTACAGGATGGCAAATCACTTCACAGCCGTTATAGCCAAGCGCTCGCGAAACTTCCGGCGTGCAGCCGTCATGACAGGTCATTGTGCCGAGTTTGCCAATTTCAGTGTCGATCACCGGAAACAGGCTCTTGATATCGCCGCCAAAGACCTCGCAGTACTCATCGAAAATGTCGTGAGGGCTTGTCCCTAGACCGATAGACGCCGGAATATGCCACTTGTGGTAACGCAGCGCGACATTGCCGTCCGGGCCAATAATAAATGCGGTGTTAAACCAACGGTCAGGAAATTCGGGCACCTGCTCAATGACGCCGCCGCCGGCGATATAGAGCCCATACTCCTTCGCCTTTTCACCAAGGCGTTGCATCTCCGAACCATCGAGCGTAATCGCCTTCTTCATAAAGCCTTCAATGCCATGCTCGCCTTTGCCCGGCGTCGTTACCCCTTGCATGAAGTATTCAGGCAATACGACGAGGCGCGCCGGCAATTCCCAGAAGTACCCGGCGCCGAAATCAATCAAATTACAAACCCGTTCCAGGTTTTTCTTGATTCCGTCACGGTCCTCAGCGACCTCAACATGGGGCTGAATGACAAGCGCGGTGTATTTCTCAATTTTCTTGGTCATTGATTTGCCTTTCTGAATATTACATCGCCAACGCCTAGTTCGGCGCCGCTTTCAATCCGAAATCTTCGAGAATGACATTGCCCGCCACTGTGCCGCCGGCGGATATGCCGCCGCCAGGGTGGCAATGGGGCCCCGTCATGTATAGGTTTTTAAAGGGCGATCGATAATGGGCGTAACCCGGGAACGGTCGAAACGCGCCCAGCTGCGCGGCGATCCTCTCGCCGCCATTGGTTGTTCCGTCGACAAAGGAGAGATTGGCCTGCTCGAGGCTTTCCTTTGTTTCGATGTATTCTCCGAGAATTGTTTTCTCAGTTATGTTTGGCGCATATTGCTGCAATTTCTTTAGCAATACCTTGTGCGCGTATTCTTCCTTGATGTCTTCCCAGCTCCGTCCGTCAGCGAGCCAGTTGGAAACATAAGTGTCAAAGATCAAGGTATGTTTCCCTTCCGGCGCTCGCGTCGGATCGAGCAGCGTCCAGCAGGCCGACCAGAGAAATGGATCTTCCGGCGGGCGGCCGAGCGAGATGTCCGCATACTGACGCATCATTTGCGGCATTGAATCGACAATGCGATGGAAGGAGCACTTGCTCATATCCTCGCCATTCGTGAAGTCAGGCGGCTCAGACAGCGCCAGGTGCATGCGGCAAATGGTGACTTTGCCAAAAGAGAACCGCTTCACGGCGCCGGCGAAGTCGTCTTCGAGCTTTTCTTCGCCGCACAATCTTAGAAAAGTCTGTTTTGGCTCCAGGGCGGAAACGACCGCGCGCCGCGATCGAATCATTTCGCCGTTCTGCAACTTCAAGCCCTTGGCTTCACCATCTTCGATAATGATCTCGTCGACCGTGGCGCCGGTGATTACCTCTCCGCCTTCCGCTTCGATATAGCGCACCATGGCGTTCGGCAATTCCTGACTTCCGCCCTCCGGTATCGCCTGGCCGTAGACGTGAATGGCCGGGATCATGATATAAAACGACTGACCGGCGCCCTCCTGCTCCGGCAGGATTTGCGGCGCAAGCGCCCAGTTCAGCATGACTGCTTTGACGAAATCATTCTCGAAGTTGTAGTCGACCCACGCCCTTGCGCTCAGATTGAATTCCTGTAGCCGCCGCAAGCCGTCCTTACTCGTTTCGAGAGCGCGCATGGTTGTCGATGGCGGCGCCGGCGGAGAAAAGAACGCCTTGACGAAACCATCCTTGACGGCGTCGAAATGATCATAGACGTCCCGGTAGCGTTTGGCGTCAGCGGTTGAATATTGCGCGATGCTCTCAACCGTTTTGTCGATATCTTTATATATTACGATACCGGGCCCGCCGGACTTGTCCGGATGGCCGGTAATGTGATCAGTTGACGGAATATATTTCAACCCATGCTTGATGAGTTCCGGCTCAAGCAAATCTTTAAAGTCGGCGTTCGCCTGGATCCAGACATGGGATGATCCGAACAGATCGTGTTTAAATCCCGGTATGGTCACCTCACGCGTAACGGCGCCGCCCCCCACCCAGGGATTGCGTTCGACCAGGCAAACGCGGAGCCCGTATTTGGTCAACAGTGCGCCGCATGAGAGTGCGTTTACACCGGCGCCGGCAATGACAACGTCAAATTCTTTCATGTCTTGTCTTTCCATAACCGCCGCTGCGGCTCTCTTTGACGCGCGACGGACGGGCAATACCGGCGGTATCCGGAAATAAGCCGTAGAATCGGCTCGACTCAGAAATAACAAAGGCAGTATTGACGGACAAATGACCCTTTGTGATGGCGCTCATAAGGCCGGCTAATGGACGTTCGGGACCCATAGAATTCAACGATCGCGATCCGCGTATTTCACGACTTTCCCGGACGCCATCACGAACCGCACGCCGCCCAACGCCTCAATATCTTTCAATGGATCAGCGACGACCGAAATGATGTCCGCGTACTTGCCCGGCTCGATCGACCCGATATCGTCTTCCATCTGAAGCATTTCGGCGTTGACGAGCGTGGCCGCCTGCAGCGCTTCAGACGGGCTCATACCGATTTTGACATACCAGTATAACTCGCGCGCATTGGCGCCGTGAGGCGTTACCCCGGCGTCGCTGCCAGCGGCGATTTTTACGCCCGCGCGATAGGCGGCGGCGACCCGTTCGGGGTGTTGCTCCATGAACCCCTCCATCACAGGTTTCATCGCTTCAGACGCCGTCTCATAGTCTTTGATGATGTTGTCCTGAACCGCGAGCGTTGGAACGTAAAAAGCGCCTGTCCGTTTCCAGTGACGACGCGATTCCTCGTTGTTGTATGAACCATGCTCGATGGACCGCACGCCCGCGCGCAGCGCGGCGTTAATACCGGCCGTGCCGTGGGCATGGGCGGCCACAGGAATTTGCCGCGTTCGCGCGGTTTCGATCACCGCCTGGATTTCGTCCTCGAGGAAAACAGCCGGCGCAAGCTCACGGCCGCATGGTTTTGAACCGCTGCATGTCGCATAAAGCTTTATCCAGTCAGCGCCCATATCGATTTGACGGCGTACGGCTTCCTTGCAGGAGCCAATGTCGTAACACGCGCCGGGCCCGTCACTTTTGAATGTTCCGATTTTAATTGTGTGCCCGGCGGTGAGCACCCTGGGGCCGGCGAAAACGCCCTTCTTAACGCCGTCGCGATACGCAAAAACGGCCCAGCCGGCCGAGCCCGGATTTCGCACCGTCGTATAGCCGGCATTCAGTGTCTTTTTGGCGTTCTCCGTAACGCTCAGCATCCGGTACGCCTCCGCACCGGTTTCTTCCTCCCGTCTGTCGGCATGGTCTGAGCCCAGTCCGAGATGCACATGAGCATCGATAAGGCCCGGCAGCACATAATCGGCCTTAAGATCGATAATTTCCGCCGCCGCGTTGCCCATGTCGTGAATTGACGATACGTATCCCGCCGCAACCGAGTGAATTCGGTCGTTCTTGACCACAATCGATTGTTCGCGCAACGGCGTCGCATCGGCTCGCGCGACCAGCGTTCCCGCATGGACAATTGTCCACCGATCATTTGCGTCTTCGGAACCCGCCGGTTCGCTGTCCTGCGCTGACGCAATCGCGCCCAAAAACCAGCTCGCGACAACCAACAGAATAATCCGCATTTATATTCCCTTCACTTTAGTTAGTTCAGCAACGGCGCCGCGCGTCATTCTTATTCCGGGAATGTCCGGTCTGGCGGATTTGTGCGCAACGGATCAAAACGGGCGCGCGCCGCCGAAAGCTCAGTTTTCATTTCTTGAACGACAGCCGGGTGGCGATCGGCAAGGCTGTATTCCTCACCGCCGGCTTGTCCCGCCTCAAACAAAAGATCGTAGGAAGACTGAAATCCATCGAGCTGATCGAATTTTTCGAATGCGCCAAGGGAACGGCGATAATATGCATGCGTCAGGAATTTCCATTGCTGTGTTCGAACACCGATGACATCTTCATTGTTGAAGTAATAAAGATACTCGTGCGGGCCCGCATCTCCACTCCGGAGTGTCGCCAGCAAGCTGCGCCCGTCAACAATTTCAGCCGATGGCGCCTCGTCGATCACCTCCGCAAGCGTCGGCAGAATATCGATATTCATCGCGATCGCTTCATTGTCGCCAATGGCGAAATCGCCATTCGGCCAACCGACCACCAGCGGCACGCGATAGGCCCCTTCCCAGCCGGATCCCTTGCCGCCTTTCAGGCCGCCAACCCCGCCTTCAAAGAATGGACCGTTGTCGCTCGTAATGAGAATGATTGTATTGTCGTAAACACCCTTTTCTTTGAGCGACGCTGCGATACGGCCGACGCTCGCGTCCAGTTCCTCTATGACATCGCCATAGAGCCCGGCGTCCGATCTTCCGTGATATTCCTCAGACGCATAGAGCGGAATATGCGGCATGGTATGCGAGACAAAAAGAAGAAAATTCTGCTCGTGATTTTCCTCAATAAAACGCACGGCTTCGTCCGTGTACCGATGGGTAAGCGTTGATTGCTCGACCGGCTCTTCAAACTTCTCGGCCCCGCGATAAAGTGCGAAATTCGGCATGTCATTGCTGTGCGGCACACCGTAGAAACTATCAAAGCCGTGCTTCATTGGCGCATGATCCGGGAAGCCGCCAAGATGCCACTTGCCGATTAGCATCGTGCGGTAGTCTGCGCGTTTCGCCAGTTCTGCGATTGTCTCTTCGGACGCCGGTAAGCCATGAGTATCCATGGCGGTGACGACATTATATCCAAGGGTCGTGCGAATGGGATAACGTCCGGTCATCAGGCCGGCCCGCGACGGCGTGCAGATATTGGCGCTTGCATAAAACTGTGTGAAATTCACGCCGCGCCCAGCAATTGCATCGATATGCGGAGTTTTGATCTTCGTTGCGCCATTCGCGCCGATATCGCCGTAGCCCATATCGTCGGCCAATATAATGACAATGTTCGGGCGCGCTGTGTTCTCTTCAGTATCGGCGGCGCACGCCGATGTGCTCAACATTGCGCAAAGCAGCAGCTGAATATATCGGGCTTTCAACACCAATGGCTCCTTCGGAAGAAAAAAGGGCCTCTACGATATCAAAATCGCGGAGGCCCGTCTTAGTAAAAGCACTTCAATCAAAGCGCTCTCGGGAGGAAAGTTTATCCGCCGAAATGTGCGGTCCAGGACAAGAGCCATGTTCGCGGCGACGGCAGCACAACAGCGCCGAGGCCAGAGAATGTCTCGATCCCGCCCGCAACGTCTTCTTCAAAGACGTTGTTTACGGAAATGTTGATTGTGTGATTTTGCCACTCCAGCGAACCGCCAAGGTTCACCATTGTGCTGTCCCCGGTCTCAAACGGGAAGCCCGGATTGGTCAAGTCGCTGAAACGCAGGAACGTTGATGTACGGTGAATGACGTCGCCGCGAAGGCTCGCGTCAACATCCGGGCTTACGGCCCAATCATATTGGGCGGAACCCGCAAGCGACCATTTGGGCGAGAACGGCAAACGGGCGCCGGTGACATCGCCAATGCTCGAATTGGTGAAGTCCGTAAACTCAGAGTCGAGGAAACCAACACTGCCGGTCAGCGTTAAGCCGTCGGTCGGACGACCGAGGAGTGATAGCTCGGCGCCCTGGCTGCGGGCCGAGTTCGCATTGGACACGCGATTGTCCGGGAAGAATGGCAAACCGTCACAAGCCGGATCTGTTGTTTCGATAAGCACGCCTGGTGTTGGTTCGCAAACCGTTCGGCTCAACCGAACCTGCATGTCATCCCACTCGATCCGGAACAGCGACAACTCGCCATAGAGACGACCATCAGCAAAGTTGCCTTTCCAGCCGATCTCGTAGTTGGTCACGTCTTCCTTGTCGAAGAACGACCGCGTATCGCCTGAAGCGCCGACACCACCGCTATCGGGCGCAACGCGCGTTCCTGCCGGGCGATAACCCGTAGAATAAGTCGCGTAGATCGAATGGTTGTCGTTCGGACGCCAGGTCAGCGCGATCCGCGGCGATACGTCGGTACTGCTGTTCTCCGCAGTGACGAACGGGTTGTTGGTGATTTGGTCAAGGCGTCCGCCAGTAACGAAGAATTGGCCCATGCCGTTCGCGAACACCGGAAGCGGCTCCAGCTGATCCGGGCGCAGCGCGCAACCCGGCGCCAGCGGCGGCACAACGCCGCCGATCACTTCGCGCGTACCGCAAGCGAACGACGTAAACGTATCGGTCCAGAATTGCTCGTCATTATCTTCAGAATATCGAACCCCGGCCGTCAACGTCAGTTGCTCGGAAAGCCCGATTTCGAAGTCGCCGAAAATCGCCCAGCCATCGCGGTTAACGTTCTGGCTGTTCTCGTTCGGATGGTCACCCGGCACAGTCAGGAAGCCGATAAACGCCGGCGATACGTCCGTTCCGGAAATAATCGTGTTATTGGCCTGGAACTCGTCGTCATAATAATAGCCGCCGATTGTCCATCCGAGATCGAATGCGCCCATATCAAGCGGCTCGGCGGACGCCAAGCGGACTTCCTGGCTAAAGCTCTCTGACGTGTAGTCGTTAGCGCGATTGAATACATCGGCGCCGCCATTGTCGAGGTCTTCAAGCTGGTCAAAGCGCGTCTCGATATATCCGGTGATCGACGTGAAGGTCACTGACCCGGCGTCATAAAAAGCTTTCAGCGTCACCAGATCATTTTCTGTCTTCGTAAACGTGTCAGCGTTTTCGCAGTTAAAGCGGTTGTTGGCCGGGAAGAACAATTCGGCGCGATCAACACAGGTCGCGCGGATGCCGGCAGCGTTCGTGACGCCAACCGCAGGACCGCCGATTCCAACGCCGGTCGGAATTCGGCCAAGATTGCCCTCGTCAGACCGAATCAGCTGACCGGTCAGGTCGAACGTCCAGCTCGCCGGCTGCCAGCGAACTGCGACGCGAGCATTCAAGAACTCGCCGTCTGCGCTGTTACCGTCGGGATGGAGGTTCTTGATCGCGCCATCGGTCTCTTCATAGGAAACGCCGCCGCGGATAAACAGATTGTCCGATAGCGGAACATTGCCGATGGCGCCGAACTGATAGGTATCGTAGCTGCCGTATCCGGCGCGAATTTTCGCCATCGTTTCATCATTGGGCTTTTTCGTCACCACATTGATGGCGCCGCCCGTTGCGCTCCGACCGAAATAGGTCGTTTGCGGACCACGCAGGATCTCGATGCGCTCAATGTCGTCAAGTGGCGGGTTGGCGGAGCCGGAGGCAACCGATGCAACACTGAAGTCATCGACATAAAATCCGACGGAGGGGCGCGTCTGAATAATTCGTTCGTTCGCGCCCGATGTCAGGTCGCTGATGCCGCGGATCGTAATGTCGCCATTGCGCGTTCCTTGAGAGTCGTTACCGGCGAAAAATACGTTCGGTGCAAGCTGAACATATTCGCGTGAACCACGGATGTTGCGAGATTCGATCGCGGCATCGTCGATCACGGATACCGAAATCGGAACATCCAGAATATTCTGTTCGCGGCGCTGAGACGTAACGACGATAATGTCCCGGCCGTCATTGTCCGCAGCGGCCTCACCCTGCGCCCAGGCGGATGTTCCGCCAAAACCGCTTATCGCCAATGCGAGCGTCGAAACGCCCAGAAATTTTTTCTTCGTCGAACTTTTTGTCATCAGGTCCCTCCCTGCGAACGATTGTGGATAATTCTTACCGACAGACTCGACCCCTCGCCCGAATCCTCGATTTCACGCTATTGGCTTCGCATTACCGTCACAAATCATAGTTTTTCATGGAACTCATAACCGTGGCTAATGCCAGACTGCCCTTTTTGAATACCTGACTGACTTTAAACCTGAGAGAAACGCACGCTGAAGCGCGCAGCCACCGCCGCTTTGCAACAATATTCGATTACTGAAAGGCGGCGAGAAAACCGCTTAATGCAACGCCAATGAACGTAGCGATGGCGTAGCCAAGAATGCCACACATGATGCCCGGCGTGACGAGGCCAAACCACTTCTGCGTTGAAGCGATCGCGGCTGTCGGCGCCGGACCGACAAGGGCGGCGCCTGAACCGACTATCGCCTGCGCCAAATCGATCTTGAAGATGGCGGCGCCGGCAAGAACGACGCTCATATGCACCGCGAGAATAACGAGGCCGTAGAAGAATAAGACCGGCGCATGTTCCAGGAAAGAAAACAGATTTGTACCCAACCCGATCGATGCGAAAAACAGATACATCGCGAACATCCCGAGCTGAAAATCTCCATCAAGCGCGCCGAAAGTCTTTGGCAATACGTTTGCAACGAGTATCGAAAGCGCCGTTACGATCAATATCGAATAACTTTCCCAGCCCAGTTGCTCTGCCGCAGCATAAGCCAGCGCACATATCGCAAAACTCGCAGCGAGCGCGCCTGCGATATGCGTTAACTTGAATGGGATCGGCGCTTCCTCGGCAATCAATTCGCCCTCAGCGCTTTTGGCGTCTTCAATGGTTTTTGATGGGATAAACCGGCGCAAAACGCCGATCGCCGGCAAGGCGACAAGGGTCATCAACATAATGATGCTGACGCCGCTCGATGCGCCGATGACAATCGAGAATTCATCCGGGGTCAGCTCAACAGCCTTCGATACGCCGACGAGATTGACGGCGCCGCCGATCCAGCCGCCAGCGTAAGCGCCTGCTGCTTTGTGGCCAAGCTCGCCGAGGTCCAGCACAAAGAAACCGACAACGACGCCGAGCGTCGTCCCGATGACCGCCAGTGCGAATGCGGCGAGCACCGGTCCGCCATCAATAAATACGCGGCGCAAATTGGCCTTGAACAAGAGCAGCGGGATCGACAACGGCACCAGATAGGCGCCGACAAAATCATAGGTCGGAGAGGAAAACGGCAGGACTTTGGTGTTCGACAGCGCCATGGCGACCAGGAGAACCCAGATGACGCCGGATGTCTTTCGGCCGAGCCAGGTGCGATCCACCCAAAAGCCAAGCCATGCGAGCGTGACGATGACGGCGCCCATGGCGAAGATATTGTCCGCGGCAACAAGCGGTTCAGATGGCAAAAATGACATTCACGTCCTCCCGGCGCCTTACAAATTTGTTTCTGTTTCAGGCGGTCATAAAACCGGTAGAAGTCACCAGTTCCACATGGTTCCGTCCTCCAACCTGTTCACAGGCAGGTATGCGCGTTTGTAAGGAAATTTTGCAGCGAGCGCCTCGTCTATTTCGACGCCATGGCCCGGTGTTTCGCCGGGATGAAGATAACCGTCCTCGAATGAATAGGCATGCGGAAACACTTCGTCGGTTTCGGGCGTATGACGCATATATTCCTGAATGCCGAAATTCGGCGCCGCCAGACCCAGATGTAGTGAGGCGCCCATGCATACCGGCGACAGATCTGTGGCGCCATGACAACCGCTACGCACATTATAAATACTCGCGAAATCGAGAATTCGCCGCAAATGCGTGACGCCGCCAGCGTGCACGACGGTTGTGCGAATGTAGTCGATCAATTGTTCCTGAATGAGCGTTCTACAATCCCAGATCGTATTGAAAATCTCACCGACCGCGAGCGGTGTTGTCGTATGCTGACGGATGAGGCGGAAATTTTCCTGGTTCTCCGCGGGAACAGCGTCTTCCATCCAGAAAAGGCGGTAAGGCTCGAGCGATTTCCCGAGCCGCGCCGCCTCGATCGGCGTCAGGCGATGATGAACGTCATGAAGGAGGTGTTTTTCAAAGCCGAACTTATCGCGTAACGTCTCGAATAAAAGCGGCGCATGGTCGAGATATTTTGTCGTCGACCAGACGTTTTCGGACGGCAAATCAGCATCCGCCGGTTCGTAATACATTTTGTCCGAAGAGACGCCGTATGTGGACGCTAGCCCCGGCACGCCGCTTTGCGCCCGTATCGCCTTGTATCCGAGGTCGATATATTTGGAGACTTCATCGACTGTCTCTTCGATATCGCGGCCATTGGCATGACCATAGACCATTACGCCATTGCGGCTCTTGCCACCGAGCAGCTGGTATAGCGGCATGTTGGCCGCTTTCGCTTTTATATCCCAAAGAGCGGTGTCCACCGCCGCAATCGCCGCCATTGTAACTGGACCGGTGCGCCAGTACGCGCCGCGATAGAGAAACTGCCAGATATCCTCAATCTGCTGCGGGTCCCGCCCGATCAGGCAGGGAACCACATGTTCTTCGAGATACGATACAACGGCGAGTTCGCGCCCATTGAGCGTTGCGTCGCCGACGCCATGCAGCCCTTCGTCCGTGGTGATCTTCAGGGTCACGAAATTTCGCCCCGGACAGGTCACGATGACTTTGGCGTCTGTGATTTTCATGATGTTCCCTGTGATTTCGGACCCGTCGCGCCGCAGCGAACGGACAAGCGTCATTTTTCGACCATGACGCGGCAATTCGCAATTGATAGTCCTTCATCCGACCCATAAGGTGGGCTAATGTGTGGTTCCGCTTACGATTCGTCCCTGATCCAGCTCAATGACTAGACGTTTACCGCCGCTTATTTCCCTTCGCGTGTTCGAGGCCGTGGCGCGGCACCTCTCCTTCACGAGCGCCGCCAACGAACTTCACGTGACGCAGGCCGCTGTCAGCCATCAGGTCAAGAAACTTGAAGAATGGCTCGGCGTGACGCTCTTCTTGCGCCTCAACCGGACAATAAAGTTGACGAAGGAAGGCGAAGCCTACGCCAAGCCGCTCTCTGAAGCGTTTGACGTCATGACCGCAGCGACCGACGGGATTTTGAAAAATATCGGCCCGCAATCCATCAATATTGCGACGTTCGATTCGATTGCTGCGAATTGGCTTGCCCCGCGGATCAGGAAGTTTCAGCAAAATCATCCGGAAGTCGCCATCAAGGTCATGACACGAAATTCCTATTCGGATTTCTCTTCCAACGATGTCGACGTCGAGATTCGCTATGGCGACGGCGCATGGCCTAAGCACCACGTCGTCAAAATCGCTGATGAAGACATCTTTCCGGTGTGCAGCCCGAAGTTGCTCGGACGCAAACGGAAGCTGAAGAAATTCGCAGATGTCATGAATTACAGCTTGATCCATGATGAAATGGTAATGGAATGGTCGGATTGGTTGAGCGCAGCGAAGGTCGATACGAGTGATGCGGATAAGGGTCTCCGCTACAATCACAGCCATATCGTCATACAGACTGCGATCGCCGGAGAAGGCATGGCGCTCGGGCGCGGCCTGCTCGTAGCGGACGAACTGGAAAAGGGGCACTTGATCGCGCCGTGCGATCTAAAAATTCCCTCGAAGTTTTCCTACTATCTCGTCTGCCCGCAGGAGCTTTCCGATCAGGTCTGGATCAAGACGTTCCGGGACTGGCTGCTGAAGGAAGCCGCCGTCACAATGGCGTATTACGGCTGACGAAAATTAGTCGATCTTCTGCATGACCGATTTGTGCTCGAGGAAGGATTCAATTCCTTTCCACCCGTGTTCGCGCCCCCAGCCCGACTGCTTGTAGCCGCCAATTGGCATCGCCATGTCGGGCACGCCGTGGCAATTAATCCAGACAATACCGGCGCGAATGTCGCGCATCATTCTTTGCGCCCGCGAGGCGTCGCGCGTCCAGACGCTCGCGGCCAGCCCATATTGTGAATCATTGGCGAGACGGAGCGCATCCGCTTCGTCTTCGAACGGCGCCAATACCGCGACCGGCCCAAAAACTTCCTCGCGCCACACACATGATTGCGTCTTCTCGTCTGCGAGAACCGTCGGTTCGAAAAAGAAGCCGTCGCCGGGGCCCCGCGCCGCGCCGCAAAGGACGCTGACGCCATCGGCTTTCGCCTGAGAAACAAACCGCTCGACGGAGTCGCGGTGCCGCGCTGAAACGAGCGGGCCCATCTCACTTTCGGCGGACATGGAAGGTCCAACTTTGATGGATTGCGCTTTCGCACAGATCCCGTTCGCGACTTTTTCATAGACGGAGCGCTGCACGAGTATGCGAGACCCGGCGACGCAAACCTGCCCGGCATTTGAAAAAATTCCCTCGGCCGCCCCGGCGACGGCGCTCTCGATGTCTGCATCCTCAAAGATCACGACAGGCGACTTGCCGCCAAGTTCCAACGACAATTTCTTCAGATTTCCTGTTGACGCTTCAATGAGGGATCGCGCGGTTCGCGTTGAGCCGGTAAAAGAAACTTTATCGATGCGCATATCATGCGCCATTGTGTCGCCGACGGTCGCGCCGTCGCCGATCAAGATATTGACGACACCGTCTGGTATTCCGGCCGCGCAAATCAGCTCGCCGAGCCGCAGAGTTGAAAGAACCGTATTTTCTGCGGGTTTCAATACAACCGAACAGCCCGCCGCCAACGCCGGCGCCAGTTTCCAGGCGGCCATAACGAGCGGTCCGTTCCATGGCGTAATCAGCCCGGCGACGCCAACCGGTTCCAGCCGTGTCATGCCCTCCAGGTCGAGACCCGGAATTGACGGCCGGAATGTGCGCCCCTCAATTTTCGTGCACCATCCGGCATGATATCGAAACGCTTCCGCGGCCGCCCATGTCTCGCCATTCAGCGCCGCCGCAAATAGCTTGCCGCCATCCAGTGCTTCCAGTTCGGCAAGTTCCTGCTTGTTTTCGTCGATAAGCGTCGCAATCCGCCACAGGGATTTGGCGCGTTCCGCCGGCGTAATTCGTCGCCATTCGCCATTGTCAAACGACTGACGCGCGGCCGCTATCGCCGCATCGACATCGCTCTCGGATGCGCCGTGAAACTCGCCGATGACCTCAGCTGTTGACGGATCAACAATGTCCGCACGCGCGCCGCCCGGGCGCCGCCAATCGCCGTTTATCAGAATTTTGTGGTCACCGGCGACGAATTTTCTCGTCGACTGCGCAACGTCGTTAAGTTGACTTGTCATGCGAGCGTTCGCCGGTCTAGTTCTTTGCGCTCATAAACTCGGACAATGCCTCGATAACCGCTTCGTTTTCGTAGTCGAGCCCAACGGTGATGCGCAGACAACCTGCCGGACCGCCGGCGTTAACCGGGCGCGGAATAATCCCGCGATCCATCAGAAACGCCGCAGCTTTTTCGGCGGTATGTTCTCCGGTTTGATCGAAACGGATCATATAGAAATTGGCGACAGTCGGAAACACAAACAGACCGAGCGACGTTAGTTCTTTTCGAATGCGCTTCAGCCAAAGCGAATTATGTTCGCGCACTTTCGTCGCAAACTTGCGGTCGCGAATCGCCGCTTCCGCCGCCGCGAGCGCTGCAATATTTCCGTTGAACGGCGTTCGGATCCGTTGCACCGGATCGAGCACCGACGAGTCGCAATACATCCAGCCGACGCGAAGGCCCGCAAGGCCGTATAGTTTCGAGAATGTCCTCGTTACGACTACGTTCGGCGCCCAATCAACAGCGGCGAAACCAGGATCGTAATCAGCGTCCTCAACATAATCCGCATAGGCGCCGTCATATAAAACCAAAATATCAGAAGGCGTCTTTTCCACCAGGCGAATGAAATCATTTTTCCGCATGTAGTCGCCAATGGGATTATTGGGACTCGCAATCATGATCATGCGCGTCGCCGGCGTGATACGATCCAAAATCTCATCAACGCTCGCGTGATGATTGGGCTCAGGCGCGTTTACAACAACCGCTCCCTGCGCCGCCGCGTGAATGCGCCCCATGACGAAACTGTTCTCGCTGCAGATCACCTCGTCGCCGGCTGCAACGAATGCGCGCACCAGAAGCAATTGCAGCTCTTCTGAACCATTGCCGCAAATGATCCGATTTGGATCAAGTGAAAAGACATCGCCGATCGCCGCGCGCAGATCAGTCTGGTTCCCGTCGGGATAGCGGAACAACTTTGCGCTTGTGTCGTGATAGGCTTTTAGCGCCAGCGGCGAAGGCCCGTGAGACGACTCGTTTGAAGAAAGTTTAATCGGGTCTTCGTGGCCGACGACAATAGACTGCCCCTGCTTGTATGGCGCGAGTTTCTGAACCGCTGCATTCGGTTTCAGTGCAGCGTTCTCCCCGGTTCGAATTTCCAGTTCCTCCATAGTCGCCATAACGCATCTCGTTCGTTAGCTAATCTAGTGGCGGGTTTTCGCACCCCTGATACGGTCACGAAGAATAAACTGCCACGGCGATCCCATTTCGCCGACTTCAACTTCAATCAGCGCCGGCGCATTCGAATCAATCGCGCGCTTCAGTGCAGCCTGCATCGTGTCCGGAGAATTGGCCGTATATCCTGCAACGCCAAATGTTTCCGCCATCTTTGCAAATTCCGGGTTTTTCAACTCGGAACCGATAAAGCGTCCGTCATACCATTCTTCCTGATGGCGGCGCACATTGCCGAACAGCTTGTTGTTAAACACAATCACGGTCAAGGGAATGTTATACCGCGCGGCGGTCGCAAGCTCCTGGACGTTAAACATAAACCCGCCATCGCCCGCGAGAGCGACCACGGGTTTGTCGGGATTGGCGACCTTCACGCCCAATGCGGCGGCGTATCCGTATCCCAACGTTCCCTGATACCCGCAAGTGATCAGCGAGCGTGGATTATAAACCGGGAAACCAAACCAGGAGGCGAAGCCAACTTGCGTGATCTCGTCGACCAACACGCCATCGTCCGGCAACACGTTCCGTATCGCCTGAAGGTAAGAAAGTTGTGGTTGGACCCCTTCAATTTCGGATGCGATGCGCGCTTTAAGCCCTGAGAGTTCCTCTTCGCGGCTATCGCGCACGCCGATATCACGGGACGTTTTCTCAAAAAGCGCACCGGTTACGACCTTCGCGTCGCCGCAAATTCCGATATCCGCATTGACGATACGATTGATCTCGGTTGGATCCCAATCAATGCGGATCAGGGTCATCTCGTCATCAACGCCCCATTCCTGCAGATAAGGCTGCATGCGCGACCCAATGCCGACTACGACATCAGCGTCCCGCCAAAGTTCATATCCGCTCGCAAAATTGTGGCCGAGATAGTGGCGATCGCTGACGACCCCGCGCCCGTTTCGAAACGAAACAACCGGCGCCTGAACAAGTTCGGCGAGCTGCAAGATTTCTTCGCTCGCGTGCTGTGCGCCGCCGCCAACAACAATGAGAGGCCGCTTGGACGCTGACAACGCCTTTGCCGCATCAGCGACGAGGTCTTCGTCAAAAATGAACTGTGTTTCGTCTTTCATCGCCCGCGGCGCCTCGGCGGCTGTAGCGAGCGCCATCATGTCGGGCGGCATCTCCAGCGCGACCGGGCGGGGACGACCAGTTTTTAATTGTCGAAAAGCTTCGTGAACAGCGTTGCTGATTTGCGACGGATGGTCGATGCGCTCGGCCCATTTTGTCAGGGAACGCAAGGTCGCAAGCTGATCCGGCAGTTCGTGAAGCTCGCCGACGCCGCGGCCGATTGCATGCGACGGAATCTGACCGGTAACGCACAAGACCGGGGAGCTGTTCGCGTAAGCTGAACAAATGGCGGCGCCCGTGTTGAGGACGCCCGGTCCCGGAACGACGGTGTAGACGCCGACCTTCCCGGACGCCTTGGCGTAACCGAATGCCATATACGCGGCGCCCTGTTCGTGTCGCGTGCCGTAATACTGAATATCGGAACCGGCGCGCTGCATGGCGTCGAAAAAATCATTGAGCTGGCCGCCAGGCAGGCCAAAAACCGTATCGACTTGGTTCGCCCGCAAGCAATCCAGCAGAATATCCGCGCCTTTTTTGTGGCTCATCTTCCCAGTGCTTCCAATTGTGTCCGGGCCAAAGCGACACGCCGGAACATAAACGCCGCGATTCCGGCCCGAATTACTAGTATTTGCGCGCAGTTGCGCCGCCCCAAGGCATTACCCGCTTTTGGCGTCGAGTAGAGATTTCGTCCGACTTCGATGACGATAAGGTCATGAAAATCGGGCCGGCGATCAAACAAAATAATCTTATGTCGGCGATTATCGAGACTAATCTTGCGGCCCCGGTGATCTCCGTTTTTCGCCCCTGTCAGTCAGATATCCACTGGGCGCCGGCGGGTCTCGGGCAAAAAGGCCAGGGAAATGGCAAGCGCAACAAACGTGATCACGAACGGGTACCAGAGGCCGGAAAAGACGTTTCCGGTTTTCGCGATGATCGCAAATGCGATTGCCGGCATGAAACCGCCAAACCAGCCGAGACCAACATGATACGGGAAAGAAAGGGCCGTATAGCGGATGTTCGCCGGGAATAGCTCCGCCAGCGCCGCCGCCTGCGGACCGGATATGGCTGCGATCGATGTGATGAACAGCACGATCACTAGGACGATCATTGGGTAATTCACCCGGTCAGGATCGGCCTTCTCAGGATAGCCCGCCGCGTCTAGCGCATCGCGCAAGGCAGCCTTGAAAGCCTCATGGCGCACGTCAAATTCCTCTGCGTTGTCGCTTCGAGAGATAGACTGAAGAATCTCAATGCCGCCGATCTCAATCATGGCGACGGCGCGCGCGCGATCATCGCGAACAGAATAACTTACCCCTTCCGCGCCCAGCGCGCGTTTCGCGATATCGCAGGAGGAGCGATACTCGGCCCGCCCAAGGGGATCGAATTGCACAGAGCAATCGGCCGCCGACACCGCAATCACAATCGGCGCATCTCTTTCCGCCGCTACAAGCGCCGGGTTCGCAGCATTCGCCAGCACTTTGAACGCCGGAAAGTACAGCGCCAGCATAAGCGCCATGCCGGCCAACATGACCGGTTTGCGCCCGACCTTGTCAGACAACGCGCCAAAAACCACGAATAACGGCGCGCTGATAACAGCTGATGCAACAATTAATGCATTGACGGTTGCCGGCTCGACCTTGGAAATCCGTTCCAGAAAAAACTGCACGTAAAACTGGCCGCTGTAGAACATAACGCCCGTCGCCATAACGAGGCCAAAGAGCGCCAACAATACGATCCTGAGATTACGCCAAACGAAAAATGTATCCCGAAATGGCGTGGCGGAAATGGATCCATGCTCTTTCATCTCCTTAAACACCGGACTTTCTGAAAGCTTCAGCCGCAGCCAGATCGACGCGATCAGGAGCAGAATCGACAGCAGAAATGGAATGCGCCATCCCCAGTCCTGAAAGACGTCTTCCCCCAGGATTGTCCGTGTCACAAGAATAACGCTTAAGGCGGAGATCAAGCCGATAGCGCCGGTTGCCTGAATCCACGATGTATTGAATCCACGGCGTTCGTCCGATGAATGTTCCGCGACATAAATTATCGCGCCGCCATACTCACCGCCCAGCGCAAAGCCCTGCACCATCCGTAAAAAGACAAGCATAGCAGGCGCAATCACGCCAACCTGCTCGTAGGTCGGCAGCAAACCGATTGCGACCGTTGCGGCGCCCATGAGAGCGATTGCCACAAGAAACACCTGCTTGCGACCGAGTCTGTCCCCGAGCCTTCCTAAAACAATGGCCCCCAGTGGGCGGGTCACAAAACCAACCGCAAAAGTCAGAAGCGCAAAGATAAACGCCGTTCCTTCATCGACGCCGGCGAAAAACTTCGTTGATAAAATGGCGGCAAGCGCCCCGAAGATAAAATAATCGTATCCCTCAAATGCCGTGCCCGCCGTTGACGCAGCGATAATGAGGCGCATTTTTCGTTTTTTTTCATTCATCGGGCTTTTCCCGCCCCTCTATCCACCAGTCCAGATTCGCGACATCCCGCAGGAACGCACCCCGCTTCGTGTCGTCCATCGCGAACAATGAAGACAGGACTTTTTCAGCCATCGCGTCTGATGGCCATCGCAGCCGAGCGCCGTCGGAACGCGATATTTTTACAATGAGCGCCGCCAGATCGCGTGCGTCTCCGCCCGGTCCACCGACTTGAGTTTCCCGGCGGAGCTGCGCATTCAATGCGCGATAGGGCGATTTCTCATTTTCACTGCCATTCTCATCCGCGTCGCGAAAAATTTTCGTCGCGTACTGTCCTGGCTCCACAAGCGCTGTCTTGATGTTCCATCGCGCCACTTCATTGCGGAACCCTTCGCTCAATCCTTCCAGTGCAAACTTCGATGCGGCGTAGATGGCGTCCCCTCCCTTCGACGCAACGCCGGATAGCGAACTGATATTGATGATGTAGCCGTTTTCCTGCCGGCGCATTGTTGGAAGAACCGCCTGCGTCAGCAGCGCCGGCCCGAAAAAATTGACTTCCATCGTTTTGCGCAACACGGCTTCGCTGGCATCTTCGAAAGCGCCGGTCGTAAGCACGCCTGCGTTATTCACGAGAACATCGATCCCGCCGGATTCATCAACGAGCCGGTTTATCAGCGCGGCGAATGTAGACGGCGCCGCGACATCCAGCTCGGCCAATTGGAGCGAAAGCCCTTCGCGATCCGCCGCCGATTGCAGTTCTATTGCGCGCGAAAGATCTCGCATCGTCGCATAGACGCGGTCGCCCGCGCGAGAAAACGCGAGGGCCGTTTCCATTCCAATGCCGCTTGAGCAGCCGGTGATCAGTACTGTTCTCATCGCGCGTACTACTTATCTATTTCTGTTGCAGCCCGTTCGATATCAAACCATCCGCATGCATACTGCGCAGTGAACATCGGCGTCGGGGCAAAGTTTGTAAAACCGCATCGATCGAATATCTGACGTCGTTAGACATAAATTAGTAACGACCGATGATTGGCGTCACAGTTGATGAGATCGACCCGTTTAGACTTGATCAGAAACGAGCCTTCTTGCCTGACGAGTTCATGGGTATAGACGCCGGCAAACAGCGTCTGTGTCTTGTAATATACGACTGCCTGGAAATTCGAGCGAACCGAGTACAAGTCGCTCGATTCATCGTGATGTTCTATCCTGACATTGGAGATTATGTGAGAGCAACGCAGCTTATAATCGAGCGACGGCGCCAGCGGGTGTTTCAGATAGTGCCGCCGCACCTCCATCAAGGTGCGGTTGTCATACATAATCGAAATATGATTTACCGCGTCCGGTTGATCTTCCGACGCCGGCATCCAGTACACGCCGTCTTCGGCATAAAGTTGAATCCAGGCGTCCAGATCAGCGCGATCGAGACAGTCCGCTTCAGCATACAGAAATTTTTCGATTTCCTTCACATCAAGCGAACCGGGCGTCTTTGCCTGAGCAGCGCCCGTCATGAAGTTGCTCCATCAAGGCCTGCATCATTGGTCATGTAATCAAGCCAGGCGGCAAACTGGTTCCGCATGCTGATGTCACTCGTACCCGGCGAACGCGCGCCCGGTTGTTCGGTCTCGCCAGCATGCAAATATCGACTAAGGTCGATCCAGTCGCCGCCCTCCGACAACAAGCCTTCCTGCATTCGCTGGTAACAGTCCCAATCGTCGGGCCCAACTAGCGAGCCTGGCGAATTGATCAACCGCGAATAGCGAACCGACCGATGAAACAGTTCGTCCGGCGCGCCTTTGAGGCGAAGCGTCCAGGATTCAACCAATGTTTTGTCCACCGAAATGGGGCGAACAACGCGCATGACCTGCACTGCGTCCTTGATCGTAAAGGACGGATAACATGTCGTGTTGTGTCGGTTGGACGTGAGAACTTCCTTGGCTTTTTCTTCACCGTGATGCGCGACGAGCGCATCGAAATATCCCGGAACGTCTGAATATTCGGAATGAATACTCATCTTGCCGCCCATATAGCTGTGGCCGTTCTTAAAGGTGGAAACGCCCATTTCATCAAACATTGCGTAAGAGCTGCCGAATGGAAAAATAATTTCCGCTTCCGGCGGCGGATCTTCATCGCCATGAGCTTTCACATGCTTGCGGCACGCGGCCCCTACCGCCGAATGCGCAACCATCGGGTGCATGGCGTCGTTCAGGTTCTCAACGAACATCTTCCAGTTATTTTCGTGCAAGTATGGAAGAACGCCGCCCGCGACCTCGACTTCGCCGCCGGGCGCCCGATCGACAACATTATCGATAGTCTCTGCAACCGGACCGAGAAACGTTTTCAGATCTTCACCATCGGTGGCGCGACGTGCAAAGACGAAGCCCTGATAGCTTTCGACACACGCCACAGGCTTTAACGAAAATTGCGGATCAGACGAATCGAACGGCGTATTTTCGTAGCCAACGCCGTGAGGCACGGAAAGTAGCGAGCCGTCTGTTTTATAACTCCACCCGTGATACGGACAGCGAAACCCTTTGACAGTACCGCACGGTTTTCCCGTCACTTTTGCGCCCTTATGCGCGCATCGATTGTAAAGGACGCGAATTTCGCCGTCTGCAGAGTCCCGAACCATAATCACAGGCTGCGCGCCTATCGTCGTAGTGATGTAGTCACCGGGGTTTGGCGTCTGGCTTTCATGACCGACAAAGATCCATGCGCGCGCCCAGACCCGCTCCATTTCAAGCTTGAAGATTTCCGGGTCCGTATAGAGCCGCTTGTGGACGCGCCTCTGCTCCACAAGGGAGCTCAACATTTCCAGATCGTATTTCGTCATAGGACGCTCCCTAAAGGTTCAAGGATCCAAGACTGGCGCCGCCGCAAACAAATAGCGTTTGACCGGTGATGAAACCGCTTTCCGGCGAAAGCAAAAACGCCGTTGCGTGGGCAACATCGTCGGCCGTGCCCAGTCTCTTCACCGGCAGACCGTCAGCCAACGCCTTGGCTTTTTCACTTTCTTCAGGAATGACATCGGTAAACATGTCCGTCACAACCGGACCGGGCGCGATTGCGTTGACGATAACCCCATATTGACCTAGTTCCATCGCCCAGGTGCGGGTCATGGAAATAATGGCGGCCTTTGTGCCGGCGTAGCAGGTTCGCGTTGGCAGTCCAACGACTGCGCGCGATGACATATTCACGATCCGTCCGTAGCCAGCCTTCTTCATGGAGGGCAAGAATGCTTGCGTGAGTTTTATCGCAGCGCCCAGGTGTAGATTTGTAAGCGTTTCCAGGTCCTCGTCGGTAACATCTTCTATCAAGTTCGGCCTGATGATGCCGGCGTTGTTTACGAGACCTGTTACGTCGTGCGCCGCCGCTATTTCGTTGGCCGCCGCTCTCGTCGCCTCAGGATCAGATAGATCGACCTTGTAAGAAACAAGGTTATCGTGGCGTTGCTCGCAGTCCCTGCGTGCAAGACTAATCACCCTATGCCCGTCACCCAGAAGGCGGGTACAGATTGCCGCGCCGATCCCTGCGCTCCCGCCGGTGACAACCGTTGTCTGCATGCTCATGGTGTTTTCTCCGAAGCTTTCGGAACGACCTGGAAACCGAAGCGGTCGCCTTCATTCGCTCCGGACACATTTACGACTTGCCCGGCAGTCGTGCCCGCATCGCAAAACGCCAATATAGTAACGCCGGTCTCCATGCGAATATTCGCGATATGGACTGGCGTTTGTGACTGAAAAACTGGCTCCAGACTATGTTGCAACGCCGTTACCGCAACCACACGACCCTCAGCGCTGACGGCATTCCAAGCGAGTGCGTCGCTCAGGCATTCGCGGCAACACTCGCGCGGCGGATATTGGACGGCGCTGCAATTTTCGCAAACCTGCAACACAAGAGAGTCGTCACTCATACGTTCGGCGAGCGAACGACCTTGATATGTTTGTGGGAGCAACGCCTCAGCCATTACATTCGCTCCCGCGGATGATCGCGGCGGAAGCGGCAAGGCCCCTGTCGTAGTTGATCATGCCGTATCCGGACACGAGCGCTGTCGCGGCGTTACTAACCTGATTGCCAAGCGCGGAGCTTGTGACTTGCCGGATCGCTTCAACGAGCCCCAGAAACCCGCCGGCGGCGCCGGCTTGCCCGCAAGAAAGTTGCCCACCCGATGTATTGTGCGGCAAGCCGCCGCCGTCAAAACGGGTATCGGTATCGCGAATGAACCGCGCCGCTTCTCCTTTTTCACAGAACCCCAAATCCTCGAGCTGCATCATCGAAATCACCGGGTAGTCGTCATACGTCTCAATGAGGTCGATATCATTCCTACTCAGGCGCGCCTTCGCGAACAGGCGATCGCGAAGAATGTCATGGCCAAGCCGATACTGAATCTCATCGTCCGGATAGGCGTTGTGGATTTCGTTCGCCGCCAAAATGCGTGCGAACGGCAAGCCCAGTTCTCTGGCGTTCTCTTCTTTCAATACCAGAAAGCCTTCGGCGCCGGCGCACGGCATGACGCAATCCAGAAGATGCAACGGTCCGGCTATTTGTCGCGCCGCCATATACGCTTCCATCGACAATGGCTCTTTGAATAACGCCGGCTCATAAGACCCGGCATTATGACGTTGCGCGATACAAAGGCGTCCGAAATCTTCGCGAGTCGCGCCGAACCGGTCCATATAGTGCTGCGTGATCAGGGAAAACGCAGTGTTCGGACCCGCTGCGCCATAGGGATAACTAGCATCCTGCGTAAACGTACTGAAGTTGGCGGCAATTTCACGAAACGCCTTGCCGTTGGACGCGTCGCCGGCGACACAAGCGATAATTTGCGCATCGTTCAATTTGATCGCGGCCGCGGCGCGCTTCATCGCGATAATTCCCGAAGCGCCGCCAAAAGGCGTCTGCTCGAGCCAGCCAAGCGTCAAGCCGAAATATTCTGAAAGGGACGACGCGGAATCAGGCGCCATCGTCAAGCTAGAGATTGCAACGCCGTCTATGTTGCTTTTGCCGCCCGCGGATTTTGAAAGAGCGGCGAGCGCCGCGCCAATATATTTCTGCGCGCCATGTTCGCTTTTGCGCGCGTAAGGAACGCTCACAGGCGCGGCGATAACAATCCCCGAATATCGACTGTCGCCCAGCACCGTTTAGACAGCCGCTTTTTGCGGCTTCGATCTCTTCTTGCGAGACCGAAGGTCAAAGGCGCGCCCATCACGAACCAGGCTCTCGCCGAACGCGCGCATTTCACCGCGCTTTGGTTTTTGGGACGCCGTCAATGGCAGATCGTCCACAAACGCGATGTACCCAGGCAGTTTGTAATAACTCAAACTCTCCCTTGCATTTTCAAAGATCGCCAGCGCCGCCGCCTCATTCCGCTCGCATTCCCTTGCGGGAATTATGGTTGCCATCACTTCATCGCCGCGAAGATCGTCGTGGACCGCGGATACGACAACTGAATCAATATCTGCGTGCGCGCTCAACACCGCCTCAACCTCCAAGGCGGAAATATTTTCACCGCTGCGACGAATAATGTTCTTTTTCCTATCAACAAAATGAAGCGAGCCGTCTTTGCTGCTCTTTACGAGATCGCCGGTGTGCAGCCAGCCGCCCGCCCACGCGTCATCAGTCGCGCTTTCGTTCTTATAATAACCTGAGAAAAAGCCTTTGCGCGGATTCTCGCCGGCGGCGCGCACGAGGAGTTCACCGGACACGCCCGCCTCGACGTCAGCGCCGTCCTCGTCGACAATTCTCACATCCACAGCATCTGGCGGCTTTCCAACACACGCGGTTCCGACATGTCGGGGTTCATGGTTCGCCATAATGCAACCGCCGCTGCCCGTTTCCGTCATCGCCCAACCCTCAACCAGGGGGAAGCCAAATCGCTCTTCAAATGTCGCGTGGTATTTCGGGTTGACGCCAGCGCCGAAACCGAACCTGACGGTATGATCGCTGTCGACGGGCAATTCCGGGAGCGTCAGCAAGATCGCCGGCATCACGCCAAGATAGTGAATAACCGTCGCTCCGCTTTCCTTGACAGTCTCGCGCCAGCTCGACGGATGAAAACGGTCCAACTGGATTAGGCATCCGCCGGTCGCCACCATGCCCATCGTTGAGCACGCCAATGCATTCATATGAACAAGCGGCAATGGCGTAATGAGCCGCTCGCTACCGGGTTCGAGCGCACAAAGCCCGCCGAGGGACTCATACCAGTTCGCCATTGCGGTGAAATATTCGTTTGAAAGAATGCAGCCCTTCGGCTTACCCGTGCTTCCCGAGGTAAAGAGCATGGCGCATTCTGTTGACCTCAGAATATCCGCGCTGTCGCAGCTAAGGTTTGCATTCGGTAATGTCGCAGTCTCATCGCATGGCAAAACCGAAACAGCGACCCCCTCGCCGGTCAGCGTATTTAAGACTCCATCTGCGTGGTCAGGCGCCGCGACAACGAGGCATGCGTCGCTATGCTTGACGACATACGCCATTTCATCCGCCGCATATTCTATGTTTAGCGGCACAATACTGACGCCAAGCGAATTCAGGGCGAACCAGTGAAAGAAAAACGCCGCGCGATTTTCAAGCGCCAATGCGATCCGCTGGCCGTTCTGATAGCCGGCGCGCGCATAATCGTCTTTCAGGCGCTCAATTTCTGAAAGCGCAGCCGCGTATGTAAAATCGATCGGTCCATCAGCGTAAGCGCGCGACGCGACCGCCGGTATGTGCAGGAATGGATTTTGCGCATATGCCGCCGCCGTCTTCGTGAATAGCTCGTAGGGTGATACGGCGTTATTCATTATTCTCGCCTGCTCCAATCGCCACTATTCTAAATTGAAACCTATCGCGTACTGCTTGCATGAAACCACAGTTTAGTCTTAAGGTAATTAAATGAAAAGGCAATATATGAAAATTCATATATTATTATAATATGTAATGAATTCATTGGGTTGAGAGCCAAAGATGGTCAATCGCGCAGCTAAAGGCAATTTTCCGGATGACTATCTGCTGTATCTGATGGCGCGGGCCAGCCACCTCATCAGCGCGGACTTTCATGCGAAACTCAAAGACGAAAACATTGACTATAAAACCTGGCGCATCCTTGCCGCGATCAGCGACAAGGAGAGAACCGTCGGGGAACTTGCACGCATCGCCCTGTTAAACCAGCCGACATTGAGCAAAGCCTTGTCCCGTTTAGAAAGAGACAATTTCATCGTACGAAAGGTAGACAAGAATAGCCGGCGGCGAGTGAACGTATATCCAACGTCGAAGGGCAAGAAAGTCGCCGCAACTTTGAAAACAAAAGCGCGCGCCCATGAAAAGAAAATACTCAGCCACTTTGATCGCGACGAACAACTATTTTTGAAATCGGCCCTCGTCGATTTTATAACGCGATACGAGGAGTAGGTCTTTGCATCCAATGATCGGCGATACTAATACCCTCAATAATAATCTAACGTTCGAGCCGTTCCTTAATATTTCCATGAGAAAACTGGAATGGATCCCAATCGTGCAAATCTAACGGCCGGATTATGGATCGGCAATTCTGTAAACGGATTGACGCTTGCCACCGATTGACATTGGCGGCGGAAACGTCCTGCGAATAGTAGAGTTTGGTTTGCAACAAACCAGTCGGTCGCGACCAACATATAATTCGCGCCGCCATGTTGTCTTTGAGCGACTGGCAGGGGCGGAGGGGCTCGAACCCCCGGCCCTCGGTTTTGGAGACCGATGCTCTACCAACTGAGCTACACCCCTAAGGCCAATCTGAGGATTAGGCCCCGGGGCGGCGCGTCGCAAGAGGCCCCGCCGGAAAAATTCAGGCGCGCGCCCAGTCGAGGACGGCCTGCGCCGCAATTTCCGCCGCTTCCGGTCCGCCGACGCCCAAAAGTTCAAGCGCGGCCGGCAAGCGATCGACCTGACGCCCGCGGGCCGTTTCATCAGCCAAAAGCGGCGCAAGAGCCGCCGCCAGCGCCGCCGGCGTGCAGCTTTCCTGAATGCATTCCGGAATGATTTCTGTGTCCGCGGCGATATTGACGAGCGAGGCCCACTTGGCGGTGACAACGCCCCGCGCCCAGGCCGCCGTAACCGGATCGAAGCGATAACCGACAACCATCGGCGTTCCGAAAATCGCCAATTCAGTCGATACAGTGCCCGAGGCGACAAGACCGGCGTCGGCGGCGTCGAACGCCGCCGCCTTGTCGGCTTCTTCGACAAAAATGGGATTAACGTTCCAGTCCGCAAAAGCCGCACGCGCTTCCGGGCCGCGATCATGGGCGACAAGAACCAGAACTTTCAAACCTGGGTGATCGCGGCGCGCTAAGTCAATCGCGGCGCGAAACCGATCGCTGAGTTGCCTGATCTCGGCGCGGCGGCTACCTGGCGCCAAAACGACAACCTCACTGTCGCCCAATGCATGTTTTTTGCGAAACGCCGGTCCGCCGCCTTTCAAACGCGACAGCTCCTGAAAACCGGAGTGGCCTGCGCAAATTGTCGGGATCCCGTTCGCCTCAAAAAAACGCCGCTCAAAATCAAAGAGCGTAATCATGCCGTCGAACAGTCGCGCCGCTGTAGCGGCCCGTTTCGGCCGCGACGCCCAGACTTGCGGAGCCACGTACTTTATTATTTTCGTTTGCGGCGACGCCTTGCGGATCTTTTCCGCGGCGAGCCGCGAGAACGCCCAACTGTCTATCAATATCGCTGCATCGACGCTTTCTTGCGCCGCTTTCTCCGCAAGCTGACGGGCGCCGCGCATCGCCGCCGGCAACGCTTTCAATGCATCGACCGGGCCTATCACTGAGAAGGTGTCGATGTCGAAAAGGCTAGCGAGCCCCTTCGCCGCCATTTGCGGTCCGCCGCAGCCGTGAAACCTGACGTTTGGCGCCTTGGCGCCAAGCGCTGACATCAACGCAGCGCCCAAATTGTCGCCGGATGGTTCAACGGCGCCGATGAGAACATTGCGCGGAACCGTCATTTCAGTTTCAGGTCTGCCTCATTAAATCCGTACACAAATATATTTTGTTCATTGGCCAGGGCAATCATTTCGTCCCGGCTCATGATCAGCGCGAGCGTCGCCTCAACGGCGATGCCGCAGAGCCCCGCCGCGTGCGCCCGCCGCACGGTTTCGGGGCCGATCACAGGCAGATCGATCCGCAGCTCCTGTCCGGGTTTGGGTCGTTTGACGAGCACGCCGGTTTTCTTTCGCTCCGGCGCGCCGGGCAGCGCACGGCAACGGTCGAGCATAAGATCCGTCCCTTCCGCCGCCTCGATCGCTAGCACATGCCCGCGATCGACCACCGCCGCCTGTCCGACGTCATATGGACCGATCGCGTAGATTAAAGCGGCGGCCTTCGCGATATCGTCCATGTCTTGGGGCGACGGTGCGAGCGATCCGATCGCGCCGTGCGGCGCGGTTAGACCGCCCACCGCTTCGTCGGCGCCGACCACGAGAAAATTCTCCGCCTCAAGCGTTTCAACGACGACATTCAAAATGGCGCCGTCGCCGCGCGCCGCTGCAGCAATAATTTTCGGCATTAACGCCGCACCCCGCCAATCGACCTTTAGTGATGAAAAATCAGGCCGGCGTACGATGCCGGCGAAGCAAACCGCGTCGCATTCCGCATCGCGCAATTGGCGCAAAATTTTGCCTGCCTCGCCGAGACCGCAATCCTCACCTGGCTTTTCGGCAAGAGCCTCGTCTGCGGATCCTTGAATTCGAATGAGATGAAATGGCTCTCCCAACGCCTCTCGTTCGGCGACGATTCGAACGGGCAACGCGCCGCCGCCGGCAATCACGCCAAGTTTGCGCCAGCGCGACACGAGCGGACCTAACGCGCCGGCGTCATCAACGAACGCGTTGCGCCATTGTCGATGAATGCAATGACACGGGCAACTTCTGCATTGCCGTCAAACTGTGTGCGCGCAATCTCCAGGCGATCCTTAAACGTCCCCTCTTCGCCCTCGAACATCAAACGGTACGCCGCCCGTAAGGCCTGGATCGAGGCGCGTGGCATCTTCCTGCGTTTCATGCCGATTACGTTCAATCCGCCAAGGCGCGCATGATTGCCGAAAGCAGACGCATACGGAATAATGTCGCAGGCGACCGCTGCGCATCCACCGACAAAGGCGTAATCGCCGATGCGGCAATGCTGGTGAATAGCGCAAAGCCCGCCGAGGAATGCATGATCGCCGACTTTGACATGGCCGCCGAGTGTTGCGTTATTTGCGAAAATAACGTCATCGCCGACGTCGCAATCGTGCCCGATATGCGCGCCAGTCATGAAAAACCCGCGATTACCGACGCGCGTCACGCCGCCGCCTCCCGGCGTCCCGGGATTCATGGTCACGTGTTCGCGAATAACCACGTCCTCGCCAATCAGAAGGCGGGTTTTCTCGCCATCATATTGCATATGCTGCGGAGGACCGCCGAGAACCGCAAAAGGGTGCACGATCGTTCGTGCGCCGATGGTCGTATCGCCGTCGATGACGACATGGGCTTTTAATACTGCGCCGGCGCCTAGCTTAGCCTCCGCGCCGACAACGCAATAGGGTCCGACCGTCGCGCCTTCGGCAATGTCGGCGCCGTCCTCGACGATCGCGGTTGGATGAATGGTCATAGCGCCCCGACGCGTCTAGATGCCTTGCGCCAGCATGGCGGAAAACTGCGCATCGGCGACGCGCTTACCATCGACCTTCGCTTCGGACGAAAACCGCCAGACCGGCGGGCGGCGATGTTCCGTGCGCACGTGAATGCGCAACTGGTCGCCGGGAATTACGGGCTTGCGAAAGCGCGCGCGATCGACACCCATGAAAAGGACAATCTTCCCCTCGACATCCAGTCCCTCAGTATACGATGTAAACGCCGCTGCGGCCTGCGCCATGGCCTCGATGATGAGAACGCCGGGCATGACCGGTTTTTGCGGGAAATGCCCCTGAAAAATCTGGTCGGAATAGGAAATGTTCTTGATGCCGACGGCGCTGTCGCCCGGTTTGATCTCAACAAGACGGTCGATCATCAGGATCGGATACCGATGCGGCAAAAGCTGCATCAGCTCATCGACCTCAAGAACTGTCTTGCCGGGTTCGAGCGGCTGTTTTGTTTCTTCAGTCATTTTCGTCCGCTTTCTTTTTTGACTGACGTATGGACCAGACCGCCGCGCGGAGCCAGTCGCGATGCGGCGCCGCCGGCGTGCCGCCCCAACTTTCTCCGGCGGGCACGTCGCGAATAACGCCGCCTTGCGCAGCGACTTTCGCGCCGGCGCCGACCGAAATATGGTCTGCAACGCCCGCCTGGCCGCCGAGCATGACGCCATCGCCCAATTCGCAACTGCCGGCAAATCCAACCTGCCCGGCAATAAAACAATTTCGCCCGATCTGCACGTTATGGGCAATATGGACGAGATTGTCGATTTTCGTACCTTCGCCGATCACTGTATCGCCAAGGGCGCCGCGATCGATCGCCGCATTGGCGCCGATTTCGACGTCGTCGCCGACAATAAGCCGTCCCAGTTGCGGGATTCGCACCGCGCCGCGCTGTCCCTGCGCAAAGCCGAAGCCGTCCTCCCCAAGGCGGGCGCCGGCGAACAGGCGCACCCGTGCGCCAAGGACGGAGAAGTGAACCGATGCGCCGGCGCCGATAACGCATTCGTCGCCAAGGACGACACCGGGCCCAATGACCGCGTTAGGCCCAATGACACTGCCGGCGCCGATTTCAGCGCTTGCGCCGATGACAGCGCTTGGATGGCGCAGGACGCCCTCGCCAATCGCAGGCGGCTCGCCATCGTCCGGAACTGGCCCATGAAGGCGATTGGAGAGCGCGGCGAAAACCAGCCTCGGCGCCGACGAGACGATTACCGAGCCGCCGCTGAGTGCTTCGGCGTTTTTTTCGTCGGCAATCGCGACCGCAACGGCGCGTTCCGCTGCTTGCGCCGCAGCGTCTCTTGTGGCGCACAAAACAACCGCGTCGGAAATGTCGTCTTCATCAGGGCGAGCAACCCGCGTCGCATTCTTGTTCGCGCCCGCGACGCCTTTCGCCGTCGGGTCCTGTTCCCGCGCAAGCGATAAAGCCTCGTCGAACGAAACCGGCGCATGGGTGAGATAAAATCGCCTATCCGGCATTCTGGACGCCCGTTCTCTGTGTTCGGCGTTTCAAAACGAAATCAGCCGACGCGAAGCCCCGCGCCGGCTGACCAATTCGTCGCAACCGTCGGCCGGCCGCTATTGCTTATTCGCAGCCTCGGCTTGCGCCTTCGCTGCTTCCTGCAATTTTTTCTCGATTTCCGCCAGCGTGAATTTCTCCACCTCGACAGAGTCCATCTTCTTGTCGAGCGCCGCGATCACTTCCTGCGTCACGTTGGTCTCGACCGCCGCATACAGCACGGAGGACGAATCCAGCATTACCGTCGCGCCGCGACGGTCGATGATGTCTTTCAGGATCGGCTGCGCTTCGTTGACGATTTTTACCTGAGCGTTTTGTACCGCAACGCGAAACGCCTGATCGGCGATCTGCGCGCGCGCGGGCAATTCCTGCTGATACCGCACCTGCAATTCCTGCGCGGTTTTCTGCTTGACCTCGTCAGACATCAATTCAGCGTTTTTCTGAAAATTTTCGACGTCTTTTTGAAGCTTGGCGCTTTCCGCTTCCAGTTCCTTGGCGACGCTATTGCGTACGTCCTCGGCCTGACCGGGGATGGTCTTGCCGGCCTTGGACTGCGCTATCACAGTTTCCATGCTGACGGTCAGGATGACCGGCGCCTTGGCGGCGTTCTGCGCCTCAACCGCGGAGACAACAGCTTGCCCGGCAAATCCGGCGACGCCCACAAGGGTCGCGCCGGCGATGGCAAAAATACTCTTATTCATGGGTACACCTCTTATCCTCAAATTACCCCTGCCCGTTGGACAAAATCTCTAAAAGTTCGTTCCCGCGCTAAAGCGGAAACCCTCAGTCCGGTCATATTCTTCCTGGCGAAGAATTTCGGCGAAATCGAACCGTACCGGACCGAACGGCGAATCCCAGCTGATCGACACCCCGGCGGTAACGCGAAACGCGAAATCATCCTGCACCGGCGCCAGATCGCCTATCCCGTCGCCATCCGTATCGAGGAACAGCGTCGGATCGGAATTCAGGATTTTCGTGGAGTCATCGACGAGGCCGACGGCGCCGAAATCACTGAATATGGATGCGCGTATGCCATATTCCTCCGGCAGCGGCAACGGGATCAAAATCTCTGCTGAACCAATGGCGTAGGCCTTGGCCCCGATGGATTGACTGAAGATATTGTCGTCGCGGTCGCGAAGCACGGTTTGCCCGGTGACCTCTCCTGTATCGGGATCGATGATGGGCTGCCCTGCTTGGCCTACGGTGATAAACCTGGGCCCCACGCCGGCGACCTCGAAACCACGGAAGGACGACGCGCCCTCAAAGAACCGGTCCGACAGGCGCACATCATCGCCGCCATAGCCCTCAATGTAGCCCGCGCGGCCTTTCAGGGCGCCGACAAGGCCAATCAGAAGCGGCTGATAAATCGCGCCGGTGACTTCGCCTTGATAGTAATTGACGTCGCCGCCGAGCCCGGCAAACCGCACCGATGCGCCGGTTCGCCATCCTTTGGTGGGCGTGATCGGATCATTGCGCCGGTCGAAACTCAACGATAAGCCGATGAGCGACGTCAGGAAATTCCCTTGCGACTGACAGGTTGGCGACAACGACTGTACAAGGAAATCACAGAGATTGGCTGTGACGAACTGGATTTCGTTCCCGGCTGGGTCAGTCAGCGGCATCCCGTCCGCCGTCGTGGTCGTTACGTCAAAATCCGTTGCACCCGGAACCAGCACCGATAACGGATCCGTCGTCGCCAGCAGTTGTTGTTGAGAGAACCGATCGATCTCAACATCGTCCTTGCTCAGCAAATAAGAAATCCCGCCGCGGCCATATTCAGAAATGAAGAAGCCGGTGTTGATGCCGAAACCAATCCGGTTGCGGACGAACCCAGCCTCGCGGAAGTTGGTGCGCTGGTTAAAGGCCGAGAAGCCGGCGTTCAAATTGCGCCCGAGGAAGTATGGCTGGTTGAACTGAAGATCGACAAGGCGCGTTCGCGAACTCGCCTGAACGCGGAATGTCAGCGACTGACCGCGCCCCATCAGGTTTCGTTCCTGAATGGAGAAGTCGATAATGAAATTGTCTGTCGAGGAAACGCCGACGCCGACGGAGAATGAGCCGGTCGATTGTTCCTCGACCGTGACATCGAGTTCGGTTCGATCCGGCGCAGAACCCGGTTTCTCTTCAATTTCGACTTCCTGGAAAAAGCCGAGCGCACGCACGCGCGCGCGCGAACGGTCAACGAGGACGCGGTTGAAAGGATCGCCTTCGGCAATGCGCACTTCGCGGCGAATGACCTTGTCGAGCGTGCGGGTGTTGCCCTTGATATTAACGCGCTCAACGTAAACCCGTGGGCCTTCATTGACCTGGAAGGTGATGTCGATCGTCTTGGTGTCTTCAAAGCGCGAAAGCTGCGGGTTGACGTCGACGAAGGCATAGCCGGTAGCGCCTGTCGCAAAGGTAATCGACTCTGTCGCGCTTTCCAGCTTTTCCGAATTGAAGGTTTGCCCTGAACGAATCGGCACGAACCGCGCAAGCGCGTCGCCGTCAAGCTTGGCGAGCGTTGTCTTCACCCGCACTTCGCCGACAGTGTATTTCGGGCCTTCGTCGACCGTGAAAGTAATGAAGAAGTTCTTGCGATCCGGCGTCAGCTCGGCAACGGCGGAGACAACCTGAAAATCGGCGTAGCCTTCTTTGCCGTAATGCTGGCGCAGGAGCTCACGCTCATATTCCAGGCGGTCCGGATCGTAGTTGTCGTTCGACGAAAAGAAACGCCACCAGCGGCTTTCCTTGGTCAGGATGACCCCGCGCAACTGGCTGTCGGTATAAATCTCGTTCCCGACAAAATTCACCTTCGCGATGCCGGTCTTCGGACCTTCGTCGACTTCGAAAATCACATCGATCCGGTTCTGATCGAGGGGCGTCACTTTCGGCGTCACCTGCGCCGCAAAGCGCCCCTTGGCGCGATAGAGTTCGATAATGCGTTGCGTGTCAGCCTGGACTTTCGCCCGTGTGTAAATCGCCCGCGGCGCCAGTTGCACTTCTTCCGTAATCTTGTCGTCCTTAACCCGCTTGTTGCCCTCATAGATTACGCGGTTGACGATCGGATTTTCTTTGACCGTGATGAGCAATGTGCCGTTGGGCTGCATCTCAAGGGAAACGTCGGAGAAGAGCCCCGTGTTGAAAAGCGTCTTCAGTGAGAGATCGAGCAGTTCGGGTTCCGCTGGCATGCCGGCCTGAAGCGGCAAATAGGAACCAACGGTTTCCGGTTCGATGCGCTGATTGCCCGTGACGGAAATGCCCTGAATGATGGGGTATTCCTGCGAGTGGGCGGCAACGGCTGCGTCATTCGACGGCTGCGGCGGCGGTTGCGTCTGGCCCTGCGCGGCGCTGGTCAACGCAATGATTGCGCCGGCCGCGGCGATGAAAACGCGATGGAGTGTCCCCCCGGACAAAAAGAAACTCATTCGGACGCCCTAACTGATTGATGAGATCAGATTGTTGATGTCGTTCCACGTAACGAAAATCATGAGCGACGCCAAAAGGACGATGCCCACTCTGAAACCAAACGCCTGCGCCCTTGGCCCCAATGGCTTCCCGGCGACCGCTTCGTAGGCGTAATACACAAGATGGCCGCCGTCGAGAACCGGGACCGGTAAAAGATTGAGGAAGCCGATGGAAATCGAGACCACGGCAGCCAGCGAGATGAAGTCGAAAAGGCTCATTTTCAACTGCGCCCAGAAACTTGGCGGCTCACTCCCCACGGGGTTGTCGAACCCGGACATGGCCGATTGCCCGGCGTATTGCGCCATTTTGATGGGCCCGCCAAGTTGGCGCGGATCTTCCTGACCGATGATGATCTTGCCCAGGAAGCGCACAGTTACTGACAGAACGCGCCATAATTCGTGAACGCCTTGCTGCACTGCAGCGCCAAATCCGTATTTCTTGAATGTGAAGGCGTTGCCGTCCGGTGCGATGCCCAATTGCCAGACCTCAACCGGGTTGCCGTATCGGTCCGTTGTTTCAACGCGCCGCGGCGTCGCCGTGGCCCGAACCGTTTCCCCTTCGCGCAATAGTTCGAATTCAAGCGCGCCGCCGCCGCTCAGGAGAACGATGTCGTAGATCGGGTTGAAAGATTCGAGCCGTCGCCCGTCGATCGACACAATACGGTCGCCCGGCGCCAGACCGGCTTCCGCCGCCGGCGAATTCTCGGAAACATCACCGATCACCGCATCCAGATCGTATCGGCCGACCATCATGAAAATCGCCGTAAAAATCACGACAGCGAGAATGAAGTTGAAGACCGGACCGGCGGCGACGATCAGCGCCCGCGCCCAGACCGGTTTGAAATGAAAACAGACGGCGCGCTCCTCCGCCGTCATGCCGGAGGCGACTTCGTCTTCGTGACCGGGACGCGGGAACTGTGTCGTCACCGGCCGGCCTTCGCCCTGTTCTTCCGCCGCTTCCGCCGGCGCCTGTGATGCAGCGTTTACGTCGCCGAAGAATTTCACATAACCGCCGAGCGGCAGCAAGGCGATGCGCCACTCGGTGCCCTTGCGGTCGATCCATTTTACGAGGGTCTTGCCAAAGCCGATTGAAAACACATCGACTTTCACGCCAAGCATGCGTGCAACGGAGAAGTGTCCGTACTCATGCACGAAAACAATGATCGACAATAAAACCAGAAAGGCGACCACGGAGAGCGGCAGGATGAAAATCGATTCAAGCGATACGCCGGCAATCGTCATTACGTTCGCTTCCGCCCTGTTACGCCGCTGCGCGCGCTGCTGCGCATTCTTCTGCGCGCCGCCTGGCTTCCGCGTCGGCGGCCACGGCGTCTTCCAGCGCCGTCAGCTTTGCGGGCGCATTCACCCTTGAGACTTCCTCGAGTACCTGCTCGGAAATTGCGGCGATATCAAGAAATTTGACCTCGCCGTTCAGAAACGCCGCAACGGCGATCTCATTGGCCGCATTGAGGGTCGCCGGCATGACGCCCCCGGCGGCGATCGCTTCGCGCGCGAGACGAAGCGCGGGAAAGCGTTTTAAATCAGGGGCTTCAAAGGTCAGTTGCGCAACTTCCGCGAAGTCCAGCTTGGCCGACGGGCTTGGCGTTCGGTCCGGCCAGGCGAGCGTCGTCGCGATGGGCGTGCGCATGTCCGGCGTGCCGAGCTGCGCCAGCACCGAGCCGTCGGTATATTCAACCATGGAGTGAATCACCGATTGCGGATGCACCAGAATGTCGATTTTCTCGTGCGGCGTCGGGAAGATGTGCGCCGCCTCGATGAGTTCGAGGCCCTTGTTCATGAGCGTTGCGGAGTCGACGGAAATCTTCGCGCCCATGGACCAGTTGGGGTGCGCAACAGCCTGCGCCGGCGTCGCCTTCGCCATTTCGTCGCGCGACCAGGTCCGGAACGGTCCGCCCGAAGCAGTAAGGATGAGCCGCGTTACCCGGTGCGGACGTTCGAAATCATAGACCTGAAAAATCGCATTGTGTTCGGAGTCGACGGGCAACAGACGCCCGCCCGCTTTCTCGATGGCCGCCGTGACCACATCGCCGGCGCAAACGAGGCATTCCTTGTTGGCGAGCGCAATATCGGCGCCGCGTTCCGCCGCGCGCAATGTCGGCTGTAAACCTGCCGCGCCCACAATCGCCGCCATCACCCAGTTGGCGTCGCGCATCGCCGCGTCTTCAATCGCTTCCGGGCCTGCGCCGGTTTCAATGCCCGTCCCGGCAAGCGCCGACTTCAGATCATCGCCAAGCGACGCGTCGCCGATGGCGACGAATTGCGGACGAAACTTTTTGGCTTGTTCCACCAACGCGACGAGATTGCGGTTCGCCGTTAGCGCGACGATCTCCACATCCGCCTCATCCTTGCCGCGAGCGAATTCGATCAGGTCGAGCGTGTTGACGCCGATCGACCCGGTCGATCCAAGAATGGTAACAGTGCGTTTTTGTGGCGGCCCGGCTGCGCCGGCGCCGTCAGTCGATTGTCCCATGCCCACCCCTTACAGTTTTTCGAACACAATATAGAGTAAATATGCGCTCGTCATGGCGACCGTGGCGAAAATCATCCCGTCGAGGCGATCCAGCACGCCGCCATGGCCGGGAATGAAGCCCGAGATATCCTTGAGCCCAAAGCGGCGCTTGAAGGCGGATTCGGCGAGATCCCCGGCGACGGACGCCGCTCCGATGACCCCGCCCGCGAGCAGGAACGCCGCACCGGCTTCCGCCCCAAAAAGAGCGTAGGCCGCGACCGCCCCGACCAGAGCGCCGCCCGCGACCCCGCCGCCGATCCCCGCCCAGGTCTTGGAAGGCGACAAGGCGTGGGAAATTTTCGGCCCGCCAATGAGTTTGCCGAAAATAAACGCGCCGGTGTCGGCCGCCCAGACTGTTACAAAAATCAGGACTGTCAGCGTCGTGCCGTAAGACGGGTCGAACCGCAGCCAGATCAGCCCAATGGTGGGGGCGATGATGTAGGGCGCCGCGATCGCCGGCCAGAATGTAAAACCGCCGATTGGCGCGAGGGAAGCGCCACCCGCTATTGCGGCGACCCCGAGCGCCGCCGGATAGTGTCCGAGGCTCGCTAGAATTAGCGCAGCCGCCGCGCCCGCGCTCAACAGATAAAACCGCCATGAATAAGCGCGGCCTTCCACCATGCGCGTCCACTCGAAAATCATGAGCATCGCGGCGAATGTGACCATCGCGGTGAACACGCGCCCGCCCATGAAAATACCGGCGATCGTCGGCGGTATCATGCAGGCTGCGGATATAATCCGTAAGCGGAGCGCCTTGCGAATTTCTGCATCGCCGCTGGCGACGGACGTCTCAATTGCGGGTGTCGGCATCAGACGGCGCCGACGCCGCCATAGCGCCTTTCGCGCGCGTTAAACTCCGCGATGGCGTCGCTAAAGGCTTTCTCGTCGAAATCCGGCCAGAGAACATCCGTAAAGACATACTCCGCATAGGCGGCCTGCCAGTTCAGGAAATTTGACGTTCGCCGTTCGCCGCTCGTGCGAATGACAAGATCGGGATCCGGAACGCCATGGGTATCGAGGAACCGGCCCAGCACCGTTTCGTCAATCTGATCAGATTTGATATCGCCGCGCGCAACAGCGTCAGCGGCCGTGCGCGCGGCGCGCACGAGTTCGTCGCGCCCGCCATAATTAAAGGCAATCTGCAACGTATGTTTTGTGTTGTCCTGCGTTTCGCGCTCGGCGCGGCGCACCAGCGCCTTGATGTCGCCGGAGAGATTGTCCTTGTCGCCAATGATGCGGACCTTGACGCCTTCTGCTTTCAGGCGCGGTAAATCATCGACGATAAACTGTTTCAGCAGCCCCATGAGGTCACGAACCTCGCCAGCAGGGCGACGCCAGTTTTCTGTCGAGAACGAATAAAGGGTCAGATATTGAACGCCGAGATCGCGCGCCGCTTCAACCGTGCGGCGGGCTGCGGCGACCCCTTCACGGTGTCCGGCGGTGCGTTCCAGGCCGCGGGCCTTTGCCCATCGGCCGTTGCCGTCCATGATGATCGCGACATGTTGCGGCATGCGCGCGCCGCCGCCCGGCGCTACCGGCGCGGTATTGGGCTCCGCGCTCATGGATGCGCCGCGCGGCGCCACGTATCGATCAGGCGGGACGTCAAACCTGCATGATCTCCTCTTCCTTGGCGGCGAGGGCTTCATCGACTTTTTTCACATATTCGTCGGTGAGTTTTTGCACCTCGTCGTGGAGTCGTTTTTGCTCGTCTTCGCCGCCTTCCGCCGTTTTCGCCTGGGTCATGCCGTCATGGCGCACATTGCGTACGGCGACCCGGGCCTGCTCGGCGTATTTCGCCGCGACTTTAGCAAGTTCGGCGCGGCGCTCTTCGGTGAGCGGCGGGATAGGGATGCGGATATTCTGCCCGTCGACCACCGGATTGATGCCAAGCCCGGATTCCCGGATCGCCTTTTCGGTCGCCGCCACGAGCCCCTTGTCCCAGACCTGAACCGTAATCATGCGCGGCTCCGGCACCGAAATCGTGCCAACCTGGTTCATGGGCATTTTCGAGCCGTAAGCGTCCACATCGATGGGCTCGACAAGGCTCGCCGTCGCCCGTCCGGTGCGCAGGCCGCCAAATTCGGACTTCAGCGCCGTAATGGCGCCGTCCATGCGCTTTTTGATGTCGTTTAAGTCGACCCCGCTGCTCATTGGCTTATTCTCCTGAATTTATTCGCTTATTGCCCAGATAATACGCCGGCGTTGCGGCGAAAAGGGGTCAGCGGTCTGAAATAATCGTCGACGGGCCGGTCCCGGTCAGCGCGCCTACAACGCCGCCCGCAGCGCCGATGGGAAAGACCACAATCGGGATGCCGCTTTCACGGGTCAGCGAAATCGCCGCCTGATCCATTACCTTAAGATCGCGCATCAAGACCTCATGATAGGTCAGTTTTTCAAATCTTTCCGCTTCCGGGTCTTTCTTCGGATCGGACGAATATACGCCGTCAACCTGCGTGCCTTTCAGGAGCGCATCGCACCCCATTTCCGCGGCGCGCAACGCCGCCGCCGTATCTGTTGTAAAAAACGGGTTGCCGGTGCCGGCGGCGAAGATCACGACCCTGCCCTTTTCCATGTGCCGGAGCGCGCGCCGTCGGATATAGGGCTCGCAAATGGCGGTCATTTCAATGGCCGAAAGAACGCGGGTGTAAAGCCCGATCTTCTCCAGCGCATTCTGCATCGCGAGCGCGTTCATGACGGTCGCGAGCATGCCCATATAGTCGGCGCTCGCCCGCTCCATGCCTTCCGCGCCCGGAGAGACCCCGCGGAAGATATTGCCGCCGCCGATGACGAGCGAAATCTCAACGCCGAGGTCTTTGGCGTCCTTAACCTCGCCGGCGATGCGACTGACGGTTGCGTTGTCGATCCCGTATGTGCCGGGACCCATCAGCGCCTCGCCGGAGATCTTCAAGAGAACGCGCTTGTATTGGGACGCGGCGGCGTTGGAGGCGGGGCTGGCGTCAGTCATGGATCAACACTCATGGTTCGCGATGGCGCCGCGGCGCCGTTGCGGCGCAAAAACGCCGCGGAAGGGCTTTCCGGCGCCCGCCGCGGCGTTGTTCTAACTGTTTGCCGCACGCCGTCAAATCGCGGCGCGGACAGGCGGAGCGCCGCCTAGTCTTCCTCGTCGGAAACCTCGACGCCCTCGCCCAGTTCAAGGCGTGCGAAGCCGGCAAACTCGATCGGCGCGCCGACGTCTTTGGCCGCATTCTCGATTACCTTGCCGACCTTGGTTTCGCCGTCGATGACGAAAATCTGCTCAAGGAGAACTGATTCCTCGTAGAATTTGCGCAGGCGGCCCTCGACCATTTTCTCAATAATGTTTTCCGGCTTGCCGGAGCCGCGGGCCTGATCGGCGAGGATCGTCTTTTCCCGTTCGACAACGGCCGGATCGAGATCGTCCACGCGGCCAGCAAGCGGGCGCGCCGCGGCTACGTGCATGGCGATCTGTTTGCCGAGCGCCTCGAGCTTCGCCTTGTCGCCGGATGATTTCAGTCCGACGATAACACCGATCTTGCCGGCGCCGTCCGTCACCATGCCGTGAATGTAGGACGCGACAACGCCCTCATCGACGACAACGCCGTCGGCGCGGCGCAGCGCCATGTTCTCGCCAATCTGGCCGACCATTTCGGAGACGTGTTCGTCAACCGACTTATCCGTACCCGGATATTTCGCTGTTTGCAGCGCGCCAAGGTCGCCTTTGACCGAAATTGCCGTCGCCGCAATATCGCCGACCATCTTCTGGAAGAGATCGTTGCGCGCCACAAAGTCGGTTTCGGAATTGACTTCGACGAGAACCCCGACGGCGCCGGCGCCTTCCGGCTCAACAGTCGCCGCGACGAGGCCTTGCGCCGCCGTGCGGCCAGCTTTTTTCGCCGCCTTGGCGAGGCCTTTCTTGCGCAGCCAGTCGACGGCGGCTTCCATATCGCCGTCCGTTTCGTTCAATGCCGATTTGCAGTCCATCATGCCCGCGCCCGTTTTGTCACGCAGTTCCTTGACCATGCCAGCTGTAATCTGAGCCATTGCTACTTCACGCTCCTGTCTTCATTCCTGCTGGGCGCTGGCGGGCGATCCCGAAGCGCCGGTTACACTTGTTGTTTTTGCGTCGTCCATGCCGCACGGCGGCCCGGATAGCGGGCGCCGGCGACAGTTTTGCGAAACCGGGGTTTCCCCGGTTTCGTGTCCGGGTCCTATTCAGGCCGTCGCCTGCTGTTCGCCCGTCGTCTCCGCCGGCGTTTCCGCGGCGGCTTCGCCCGGGGATTCTTCCGCCGGCGCCTCAGCCGCAAGCGCAGGTTCGGCGGGCGCCTCTTCGGCAGCGCCAATATCAACGCCAAGCGCCGCCTGTCCTTCGCCGATACCGTCAATCACAGCGTCCGCCATGAGATTGCAGTAAAGGGCGATAGCGCGCGAGGCGTCGTCATTGCCGGGAATGACAAAATCAACGCCGTCCGGCGAGCAGTTGGTATCGACAACGGCGATCACGGGGATGCCCAACTTGCGCGCTTCCTTGATAGCGATCGATTCCTTGTTGACGTCGATCACGAACATCAGATCCGGCAGGCCGCCCATGTCGCGAATGCCGCCGAGGGAGGCTTCGAGTTTTTCGCGCTGGCGGGTGAGATCAAGAAGTTCTTTCTTCGTGAAACCGGCGCCGCCGCTTTCAAGTTTCTCTTCCAGGTCTTTCAGACGGCGGATCGAATCGGAAATCGTTTCCCAATTCGTCAGCGTGCCGCCGAGCCAGCGCACATTCATGTAATATTGCGCACAGCGCTGGGCCGCTTCTGCGATCGTCCCTTGCGCCTGTCGCTTCGTGCCAACGAAAAGAACCCGTCCGCCGCCAGCGACGACGTCGCGGACTTTGACCAATGCCTGATGCAGCAGGGGCACGGTTTGCGAAAGATCGATGATGTGGATGCCGTTGCGATCGCCGAAAATGAAATGCTTCATCTTCGGGTCCCAGCGGTGGGTCTGGTGACCGAAATGCACGCCAGCCTCGAGTAGCTGGCGCATGGAAAATTCTGGCAGCGCCATTGTCTTGCTCCTGTTCGTTTTACCGCCGCGACGCCGATTGAACCGGAAGGAGCGAAAACCCCGCCCGGCCACGAAAGGATGGCCTCGCGTGTGAGATGGCGCGCCCTATACGCGGGCTTTCGCCGCAATGCAACAGCCCTGGCGTTGGTCTTGCGCCCGCCTCAGACCAGCTCGACGTCGGCAACGCCGTCGACGCCTTTTAGCGCCCCGCGCATGGCCGGGGTGCAGGCCGCCGGTTCAGGCAGCGTGATCTCGACGTCGCGCCCCTTTTCGCCCACCCGCATGGCGATAATGACATCGCCGCGCTCGCGCGCCGAGGCGGGTTTGACGGCCGCCAGGCGGCGGCGCACCCCCTCCAGCGCCCGCTCGGAGGTGATGGAGATGCGCAATTGCGACACCGCCGACGCGGCGGCGAGATCGAGGCTCTTCAGACCATTGCCCGTAAACCGGATATCGCCATCGCCGTCGCGGTCTTCCGCCGCCACGTTGGCGAGCACGAGAACGCCGGGCTCCAGGAGGTCGTCGGCGGCTTTCAGCACTTCCTGGAACAGCGTGATTTCATATTCGCCGGTGGCGTCGGAGAGCTCGACCCAGGCGAACGGCTTGCCCGTTTTGGACCGCCGCCGGCGCACGGTTCTGATGACGCCCGCCATCTTGAAGGCGTAACCGCCGGCCTTCGCGCGCTCGATTGTCTCCGCATAGCTCGTCACCTGCATGCGCGTCAGCTCCCGCTCATAATCGTCGAGCGGATGGCCGGAGAAATAAAACCCGATCGCCGCACGCTCATCATCGAGGCGGGCGAGCGCGGTTTCATCCTCCACAATCGGCAGGCGCGGCTTGTCGAGCGCCGGCGCCGTATCAAGCGCGAAGAGCGCGCCCTGATCGCTGTTGCGTTCATCGGCGGCTTGGGCGGAATAGCGGATCAGGAGATCAGCCGCGGCGAAGGCCTGGCTGCGCGATGCGCACAACCCGTCAAAGGCGCCGGCCCGGCTTAAGTTTTCCATGGCGCGCTTGCCGACCGATTTCAGATCCACGCGCTCGGCAAAATCAAAAAGGTCAGCAAACGGACCATTGGCGGCGCGCTCATCGGCGATCAGCGTCATCGCCGCCTCGCCCACATTCTTGATCGCCGACAGCGCATAGACAACGGCGCCGTCCTCAACGGTGAAATCGCTGGCGGAGTGATTGATGTGCGGCGGCTTTACCTCAACGCCGGCGCGGCGCGCTTCTTTCAGGAATATCGCAAGCTTGTCGGTGTTCACCCGGTCAAGGGACATGGAGGCGGCGAGAAACTCCGCCGCATGGTTAGCTTTAAGCCAGGCGGTCTGGTAGGCGATGAGCGCGTAAGCCGCGGCGTGTGACTTGTTGAACCCGTAGCCCGCAAATTTCTGGACAAGATCGAAAATCGACGAGGCCTTGGCCTTATCGACGCCATTGGCGCCCGCGCCATCAACGAAACGGACGCGCTGCTTGTCCATCTCCTCTTTCTTTTTCTTGCCCATGGCGCGGCGCAGGAGGTCCGCCTCGCCCAGCGAATAGCCGGAAAGGATCTGCGCTATCTGCATCACCTGTTCCTGATAGATGATGACGCCGTAGGTTTCTTTCAGCACATCCTCGAGCAGCGGGTGCAGATAATCCGGGTCCTGATCGCCCTGCTTTCGGTCAATATAGGTCGGGATATTCTCCATCGGTCCCGGCCGATATAGCGAGACGAGCGCGATAATGTCTTCAAGCGTATCGGGCTTCATGGAGCGCAGGACCGCGCGCATGCCGGCGCTTTCGAGCTGGAAGACGCCGGTCGCCGCCCCTTCCCCCAGCATGTCGTAGGTCGTGCGGTCATCGAGCGGCAACGCCGCCATATCGACATCGACGCCGCGCTTTTTGATAAACGCGACGGCGCGATCGATCACGGTCAGGGTTTTGAGGCCGAGGAAGTCGAACTTCACAAGCCCCGCCGGTTCGACCCATTTCATGTTGAACTGGGTCGCCGGCATGTCCGAGCGCGGATCACGGTAAAGCGGCACCAGTTCGTCGAGGCGCCGGTCGCCGATGACAACGCCTGCCGCATGGGTCGAGGCGTGGCGATAAAGGCCTTCAAGACGCAACGCTTTTTCGATCAGCGCCGCGACGGCGCTGTCGCTGTCGCGTTGTTCGCGCAAACGCGGCTCGCTCTCCAGCGCCTCGGCGAGTGTGACGGGATTGGCCGGATTGTTCGGCACAAGCTTGCAGATCCGGTCGACCTGCATGAACGGCATGTTCAGGACCCGGCCCACATCGCGCAGCACGGCGCGCGCCTGAAGTTTTCCGAAAGTGATGATCTGCGCGACGCGATCGCGCCCATAGCGGTCCTGCACATAACGGATCACTTCATCGCGCCGATCCTGACAGAAATCGATGTCAAAGTCCGGCATCGAAACCCGCTCCGGATTGAGGAAGCGTTCAAACAGGAGACCGAACCGCAGGGGATCAAGATCGGTAATCGTGAGCGCCCAGGCGACCACCGACCCGGCGCCGGACCCACGCCCTGGCCCCACGGGGATGCCTTGCGCCTTTGTCCATTTGATGAAGTCGGAGACGATCAGGAAATAGCCCGGGAACCCCATATCGTTGATAATATCGAGCTCAACTTTAAGCCGGTCCCAATAGTCCTTGTCCGGCGCCGCCAGTTCAATTTCGCCGAGCCGCGCCTTCAGGCCGGCCCGCGCCTGGCGCTCCAGCTCGGCGCGCTCCGCCTCCACGGCCTCTGCGCCGTCCGCGCCGGTAAAACTTGGCAGGATCGGGTCATGGAACCGCGGCCGGTAGGCGCATCGGCGCGCAATCTCCACGGTATTTTCAATGGCCTCGGGAAGGTCGGCGAAGAGCGCCGCCATTTCCGCCCCGCTCTTGAAGTAGTGATCGGGCGTCGCCTTGCGCCGGTCGTCCTGATGCACATAGGCGCCTTCGGCAATGCAAAAGAGCGCATCGTGAGCTTCATAATCGTCAGGGGACGGAAAGAAGGCTTCATTAGTCGCGACAATGGGCAGTTCCAGATCATAGGCGAGATCAAGCAAGGCGCCTTCGACGCTTTCGGCTTTGCGCGCCTGATGACGCTGCAACTCTACGTAAAGCCGGTTCGGGAAAAGCGCGCTCAGCTTTTCGAGTGTGCTGCGCGCCTCCGTCTCGCGCCCTTTGCGCAACAACCCGTCAATCGGCCCCTCATAACCGCCGGTGAGACAAATGAGGCCGTCAGAGGCCCCTTCAAGGGCGCCGAGCGACGCGCAGACGGCGTCGTCGGCCGCGGACTCCAGAAACGCCGCGCTCGTGATCTTCAACAGGTTCCGGTAGCCGGTCTCGTTCTGCGCCAGCAGCACAAGCGCGGGATGGCGTTCGCCCCGGCCGAGCGGCAGATCGAAATCCGCCCCCAGAAAGGTCTGGTGAATGCCGATAATCGGCTGCACCCCGGCGCCCGCTAGGCTCGTCGAAACCTCAAGCGCGCCGTAAAGGTTATTGGTGTCCGTCACCGCCACCGCCGGCATGCCGGCGCGGCGGCACAGGGCGCCGAGTTTTTCAACCCGGATCGCCCCCTCGGAAAGGGAGTAGGCCGAATGCAAATGGAGGTGAATAAATTGCGCGGCCATCGGCGCCCGCCTTCCCGAGAAAACCAACCTTACGCGCCCAGCAACGCCCCCCAGAATTGCGCCGCGCCAATTACCGTCAGAAGTACGCCGAGTCCGACGACGTCACGCAAGACTTCGTTTTCCATAAGGTTTCTCCTCGTGATGAATGCGCTTCGTTCGTCTTTTGTTCTATATTCCTGTTTTGTTCTCCTGTAAAGTCCCCTCGATCATGAATTTTTCCGGCGCGCGGGTAAGCTTACGCCGGACACCAAAAGGAGCCCTGCCCCGATGACTGGAAAAATACGCCAGGCGATCCCGTTATTTGCTTCGCTCGACATGGACGAGACCGCCGCGTTTTATAGCGCCAAGCTCGGCTTCACGATCCGCGAACAGCACGGGAAGGACTATCTGATCATTTCGCGCGACAATGTCGTCCTCAATTTCTGGCCCTGCGCCGATCGCCATATTGCGGAGAACACGTCGGCTTATTTCAACGTGGAGAATATCGACGATCTATACGCGGAACTGAAACCGCTCGGCGCACGCATGACGGAGCCGCAAACACAACCCTACGGCATGCGCGAGTTTCACGTCTGGGACTGTCACGGAAATCTGTTACGGTTTGGCGAGCCTGCCCGGGGAGACGCTACGTAAGCAACAGAAACAGCGCACGGCCCGTGAGCGGGAACAGCAGCAACGTTGACGCGATGAAAATGTAGAAACGGATCATCACAACGTTTTTCGTCGCCTGCCAAATTGAATGGGCGATGCGCAGCGCCACATATCCGGAGGCGAGCCACACATCGATCGCCGCCGCCTCGCCGCTCACGGCGATCGCCAGCGCCACAGCGTAAAAAATCGTCGGCTGTTCCATCAGGTGATTGTAATTGTCCGCCACCTGACGAACCTCGCTTGGGAGGGTCTTCATGTCTTCGCTGTTGGTGTGCACCGCTTTTTGCGGATGGATGCGCGCCGCCTTCATGGCGGGAACGCGCGTTGCAAACATCCACAACGCCATAATGAGCGTCCAGGCGACAAGAACGACAACAGGCGTCAGCATGGCTTGGGTCATAGGGGGCCTCCAGAAATCCTTGAACGCCCGTCATAGAAACGCCCGCGCCGGCGGGCCAGTGATTTATGCAGACGCTACTGAATAGCCGCGCGCGGTTTCGCCAGCACGGTCAGCACAAGCGCTATGAGCGCGGGCGCGCCTTGCGTAAACAGGATCGACGGTTTCGCCGTCGCCGCGCCGAAGACGCCGGCGACGATAACGCATAGGAGGAAGAAGATCACGACGTCGCGTTTGCCGGCGATGAGCCCCCAAAGCAAACCCGCGGCGAGGAACCCATTGTAAAGGCCCTGATTGGCGGCGAGCGTTTTCGTAATCGCGGACTCCTCCGCCGTCATGGAAAAGACGTCGCGGCCGATTTCGTGATCCCAGAAAAACATCTCAAGGATCAGAATGCCGAAATGTTCAAACGCGACAATGGCGACGGCGATGGCGGCGAGTGTTTTCATTGAATTATTCCTTTTCCTCATACTGTCCGGCATGACGCAGCCAACTGAAGATGCGGGCTATGTCGGACGGTCGTAACGCCATCCACGCGGCAATTAATACGGTCACAAGATTTGAGATTGTGCTGCGCCATTCCAAAAGAAAGCGCGGACCCGATGATATCAATTCACTCTCATTTATGGATTTTTCCTCCGCAAGGTAGGAAATCCACCAGCCAATATCGATAAATAGTCGCGGCAAAAAGGTTATCAGAATAAATCCCCCAATGAGAAACCCGCCGATCGCAACAAGTGTTTCAGCACTTACGTTGATTTGAATTCCCTCGTCGATAACTGGATATATCTTTCGGGCGAACCATGGCGCCGCGATCCATGCGCCAGCGCCGGCAACTATCCAAAATAAGGAAGTTCCGTAGGATAAAACGAAATAGATGTCGGTTTGAAATTCACCATCAGCTTGCGTCGTATTTTGGAGCAATAACGCAAGCAGTTGCGAGAATGTGGCGATCCCCGATAGCAGTGCGCTCGCCGCCCAAACCCGGATAATGACAATTAGGATTGCGTGTACGGCGGTCAATGCAATTTCCTCCTCCGCTCACCCCGGCGAAAGCCGGGATCCATGGGCCTTAATCTGGGCCCCGGCTTTCACCAGGGAGAACAGAAACTCTAGCGATCTAAAAAGCCGCATAGTCCACGGGCTTCGTTCTATCCAGTTCCTTCGTCGCCGCCGGCATCGGATATTTCAGCCCCGTCGCGCAATTGAAAAGGACGACGCGTTCGTCCTTGCCGATGCGGCCGTCGCGCAGGGATTGTTCGTAGGCGGCGTAAGTCGCAGCCCCTTCCGGGCATAAGAGGACGCCGTCCTCGCGCGCAATGCGATCGCGCGCTGCGAAGATCGCGTCCTCGTCGACAGCGATGGCGTAACCGTTTGACGCGCGCACCGCGCGCAAAATCAGGAAGTCGCCGACCGCCACCGGCACGCGGATGCCCGCCGCCGCCGTCCAGGCGTTTTCCCAGAGCGGCGCGTGTTCCTCGCCCGCTTCAAAAGCCTTGACGATGGGCGCACAGCCAGACGCCTGGACGGCGATCATCTTCGGCCGCTTCGATCCGATCCAGCCGATCGCCTCCAGCTCGTCGAAGGCCTTCCACATGCCGATGAGGCCGGTGCCGCCGCCGGTCGGGTAAAAGATTGCGTCCGGCAATTCCCAACCCAATTGCTCGGCGAGTTCGAGCCCCATCGTTTTCTTGCCTTCGATCCGATAAGGCTCCTTCAGGGTGGAGACATCGAACCAGCCGGTTTTCTCCTTGCCCTCCCCGACGATCTTGCCGCAATCGTTGATGAGGCCGTTGACGCGGCAAACGTCGCCCCCTTGCAGCGCGATCTCTTCGACGTTCACCGCCGGCGTATCGTCGGGACAGAAGATCGTCGTCCTGATCCGCGCATGGCTCGCATAGGCGGCCATGGCCGCGCCGGCATTGCCGTTTGTGGGCATGGCGAGATGGTCGATCCCGAATTCTTTCGCCATGGACACGGCGAGCGCGAGCCCCCGCGCCTTGAACGATCCTGTCGGCAGGCGACCTTCATCCTTGACGATAATGTTTGACGCGCCGAGCTTTTTCTCCGTATGCGGAAGGCGCATCAGGGGCGTCATGACCTCGCCGAGGGAAATGCGGTTTTCCGCGCGCGCGACGGGAAGGAATTCGCGATACCGCCAGAACCCTTCGTGTCGGGCCGCCAGCGCCTCTTTGGTGATGGCGTTGGCGATCGCCGGGAGGTCATAGCGCACGATGATGGGTTTGCCGGCGCTGGAAAGCCCGTGGGGCGCGCCCGCTTCATAGCGCTCGCCCGTATAGGAGCACTCTAAATGGGTGACGAAGGTCAATCGGATACCTTTTGCTGCGCGAGGTAAAAATCGGGATTGAGGTCCAGCGCTTTCCGGTAGGCGACTTGCGCCTCGGCCGGTTTTTTCTGTGCGTCTCGCGCAAGACCGATATTGTACCAGGCGGCCCAAGGCTTGGCGACGTCGAGCTCGAGCGATTTTTCGTAGTCCGCCAATGCATCGTCGAGGCGCCCGGCGTAAAACCATGTATTGCCGCGATTGAGGTAGGCTTCGGCAAGTTTGCTATCGATATCAATCGCGGCATTGAAGTCGGCGAGCGCCTCATTATAGTCGCCGCGGCGGTTGAGAATGATTCCCCTGTTCACAAGCGTTTTCTTGCGGTCGACCCGGGACAGGGCGCGATCATCCAGCGCGTCATTGCAGTTCAGCAGATCCTCGGAGAACTCGTCCGTCGCATTCTTGTAGCAGGCCCTCGCATCGGTCGCGCCGATGGTCGAAATGGACATCTGCGCCGCAGCGTCTGCGGCGGCGCATATCGAAGCCAGCAAGACGGCGAGAGTCTTTCGCATGGAGTTACGTATCAGCATCGTCACAGTCATAGCGTATTCTTGAAGGCTACGGCAGCCTTGATTTTCCTTTTGCGGCGCAACAAATAAAGCCCACTCAAAATCCGGCTCGTCATATCAGATCACAGGAGTTTCCATGTCCGCGCCCCTTAACGCCGTTGTCACCGGCTCCACCTCCGGCATTGGCCTTGGCATTGCGACTGCGTTCGCGGCGAATGGCATGAATGTGATGCTCAATGGGTTCGGCGACGCTGACGCAATCGAGAAAACGCGCACCGGCCTGGAGAAGGCCCATGGCGGCGCGGTTCGCTACAATGGCGCAGACATGACGAAGCCTGACGAAATTCGCGCGCTGATGGCGGAAGCCGAGGAAACCTTCGGTCAGGTTGACGTGCTGGTGAACAATGCGGGCATCCAGCATGTGGTCAAGATCGAGGAATTCCCGGAGGAGAAATTCGACGCGATCATCGCCATTAATCTCGTCTCCGCATTTCATACAACAAAGGCCGTGATGGGCGCCATGAAGGACCGCGGCTTCGGCCGCATCATTAATGTCGCTTCCGCCCATGGCCTTGTCGCCTCGCCCTTTAAGTCCGCCTATGTGGCCGCAAAGCACGGCATGCTGGGGCTGACGAAGACCATCGCCCTCGAAGGCGCCGAGTTCGGCGTGACCTGCAATGCGATCTGTCCGGGATATGTGAAAACGCCCCTCGTTGAAAAACAAATTCCGGATACGGCGCGCGAGCGCGGCATTACGGAAGAGGAAGTCGTCAAGGACGTGATGCTTGCGCCGCAGCCAACGAAAAAATTCGTTGAGGTTGAAGAAATCGGCGCCCTAGCCTGTTTTCTGTGTACGGAAGGCGCAGCTTCGATCACCGGCGCCGCGCTCCCCGTCGATGGCGGCTGGGTCGCGCATTAGGTGGCGAAGAAAGTCAATCTCGCCCTGCAGGGCGGCGGCGCCCATGGCGCAGTTTCCTGGGGCGTCGCGGACAAACTCCTCGAAGACCCGCGCATTAACGTCGCGGCGATTTCCGGGTCGAGCGCCGGCGCGGTAAACGCTGTCGCCCTCGCCTTCGGCCTGCATAAGGGCGGTGAAGAAGGCGCAAGGGAATCGCTCGAGACGCTGTGGCGCGAAGTCTCAAACGCCGGCGAGATTTACAGCCCTGTGCGCGGCAATCCGTTCGCGCATTTCTTCGGCGGCGCTGACGTCGTCAATGCCCTCTCCTACCAGATGTTCGACGCGGTGACGCGCACATTCTCGCCTTATCAGCTCAATCCATTCGATTTTAATCCGCTTAAGGACATTCTGAAACGCTGTATCGATTTTGACAGCCTGCGCACATGCGAGACGACGCAGCTCTTCGTCGCTGCAACGAATGTACGCAGCGGCAAGGTCCATATTTTTGAAACGAAAGATATGTCCCTGGACGCCGTATGCGCCTCTACTTGCTTGCCGTTCTTGTTCAAGGCCGTTGAAATTGACGGCGAGCACTATTGGGACGGGGGCTATATGGGCAACCCGGTCCTGTTTCCGTTTTTTTATGAGGCCGCTTCGTCCGATATTGTCATTGTTCACGTCAATCCGATTGAACGTGACGACGTGCCCACAACAGCGCCGGAAATCATGAACCGCGTCAATGAGATCAGTTTTAATTCATCGCTTTTGCGAGAGTTGCGCGCCATCTCTTTCGTACACAAGCTGCTCGACGACGGTTGGCTGAAGAAGGAGTATCGCGATCGCCTGCGCGATGTGCGCATTCACTCTATCCGGTCAGATGAGGCGATGGTCGACTACGATATTTCCTCGAAATTTCGAACTGACTGGCCATTCCTGACCGCATTGCGCGACAAGGGCCGTGCAATTGCATCCACCTGGATCGACAATAATTTCGACGCTATTGGTGAGAAATCGTCAGTCGACCTAAAAGCCATGTTCGATAGCGCAGACTAATCGAGCGGCGCTGACATGATGCGCAAGGGCTGGGGCGGATTGTCTTCGCGCTCGGCCCAATCATTTTCCGCGTCGTAGGACGGCCAGTTGCTCGCGGCGATGTAATAGAAAACATCGCCATGTACGACGCCATGGGTCGGCTCGTTCCATTGCGGCATGTTTTGCGCAAGAACTTCCAGACCCGTCGCCGACATTCCGTCCTCTGATAAACTTATTCTGACAATGCGATGCGGTGTTGTTCCGTTCTGAACGCCGATCAATTTTCCCTGATAGTAATAGAGGCCGTCAATGCCGCCGAGATGGGCGTCCGCATCGTTTGCGATCAACAGCGCTTCGCTGGATTCGAGATTCATGGACCAGAGCCCTGTGAGATAATCGGCAACGAATAACCGGCCATTTTCTTCATCAAGCGCAATCCCCTGCAGATTGACGAAACGCGGATCGGTGATCTCGATTGTCTCGCGGTCGTCATCGGGCCCCACACGAAATATGCGCGGCGTAATCGAATCGCTGGCGTAAATGACGCCGTCTCGAGAAATTTCCAAGTCTCCAATCAGCGTATCGTCGCCGCCGAGAGGAATTTCTTCCAGTCGAAGCGCGGACGTCAGATCGAACGATTGAACGGATGCTGTGGGCGCAGAACTGTCTTCATTCTTATACGCAAGCTGATTATTCACCGCCGCCCAGACGACATTGGCGCGGACTTCCATATCGAACACGCCGCCATTGGCGACAATGACCGCCGGTCCTGCGCCAAGTGGCGTAATTTCTCCGCTGCGTACGCCGCCGATCAGGAAATTATCATTATCGCGCAACGTGATCGCCTCGGGCAGCAAATCGGTTTTCTCTTTGATCTCGATCACAAACGGATCGCCAAACGCTTTCGCATTCTCTTCCATGAGCGCGCCGATTTCGCCAAACGCGCCATCGCTTTTCAGCGCGTCGAACGCTTCGTGACCGGATAGATCCAAGGTCAGGCCGCGTTCGGCGACCTTGCGCATAATCGCCAACGCTTTTTTCCGTTTTCCATTCAGCTCGTGAGCCAGCACGCGATTTTTGGTGATATAAAGCGAGTAAGGTCGATGATTTTGCGCGCCGTCCAGTGAAGCAGCAAGCGTTTTCCAATCTTCTGCGGCGAACGCCTCGCGCGCCGCCGCCATGCTTTCTTCATAGGACGCGGTTGGCGCGGATTCCTCAGCGCAGGCCCACACGAATAGCAACGACAGAAGTACGCCAATCCGAAAATTCATAAACGCCTCGCTGTTTGGCGCGCGAACCTAAGGGCTTTGCGCGCCATGGCAAGGCCGGGCCGTCAAATATCGCGCTGAAGCAATTCGCGCGCCCATTCGGGCACAATTTTCGTCGCAGGCCCGTATCGGCTGTCCGAAAATACGTGCGCATTTTCGGAGGGCTCGAGGTTCAGTTCCATCGCCGCAACGCCGGCGGCCCGCGCTTCACCGGCAAAACCGGCGGCCGGGTAAACCGAGCCCGAGGTTCCGATCGAAACGAACAAGTCGGCGGACAAAATCGCGTCCATCGCCTCTTCCATGAAGCGCGGCATCTCGCCGAACCAGACAACGTAGGGACGCATGCCGCCCGGTCGCCCGCACGCGGCGCATTTCATTTCGAGCGACAAATCACTCGTGCATTGGGCGACGTCCCCGCAATGGACGCACACAGACTTGTTCAATTCCCCATGCATATGAAGAATGTTTTGCGAGCCGGCCCGTTCGTGGAGATCGTCCACATTCTGGGTCACCAGCGTCAGCTGCCCGCCATTTTTCTCAAGGCCCGCCTCAAGCTCCGCCAAAGCGAAGTGTGCGGCGTTCGGTTCGACAGAAGGCAATTTTCGTCGTCGGTCATTATAGAAAGAGTGCACAAGGTCAGGGTTCGCGGCGAAACCTTCCGGCGTCGCCACGTCGCGATAATTGTATTTCGCCCAGATTCCGTCCTTGTCGCGAAATGTTGCAACGCCCGATTCCGCCGAAATGCCGGAACCGGTGAGAATGACTATGTTGCGCAGGCGCGCCACCTAGCTTCGCGGAACCGCCATGAAATCCATCTTGCCGATGTCGACGCCAAGGCGGCGCAGGATCGCGTATGCCGTAGTCGTATGAAAATAGAGGTTGGGCAGAATGAAGTTCTGCGCATAAGCGAGACGCGGCAGCGTCATCTCGTTATCCGGACCGACCGGAAAGGATATCGGATCGCCGGGAGCGGCATCGAGCGCATCGGCGGGCAATGACTTGATGAAGGCGTGGGCTTTCTTGATCCGGTCGCGCAATTGCGAAATCGTTTCTTCATCGTCAGCAAAGCTCGGCATGTCGGCGCCGGCCAATCGCGCCATGGCGCGCGCCGGCAACTCCGTTGCAATCCGCACCTGACGCACAAACGGCAGCATGTCCGGCGCAAGGCGCCAGTTGAGGTAAACCGCCTCTTCCGCGCCGTTGGCCGCCGCATGGGCTTCCGCTTTTTCCAATATGCCGTCGAGCGCGGAAAACATCTGGCCGATGGCCGCGTTAAGGCTTGATGAAATCGTGATGGTCATAAAACAATTCCTGTTGGCGTGGGCGCGCCGGGCTTGTTCCGGCGATCCGGGGTGCTAATAACTGCCCAGTAGATAGTAGACGGAATTGTCGGGGCAAGCCTGACGGAAACACTTCTTTATTTAAGTTCGGAATTTTCACCGAATGAAACGCATTTTATTTGTCTGTCTTGGCAATATCTGTCGGTCGCCCGCTGCAGAGGGCGTATTGCGCGCCAAGGCCCGCACCCGCGACATGAAACTCTACATCGAATCCGCCGGCACCGGCGCATGGCACGCTGGCGATCCGCCCGACGCCCGCATGATCAAGGCCGCCGGGCGGCGGGGATATGACCTGTCCCACCAGCGCGCGCGAAAAGTATCGGACGCCGATTTTTTCGAGTTCGACTATCTCCTCGCGATGGACCTTTCAAACCAAACCGACTTGCTTGAAATGGCGCCGCCAAACCGCGAATGCGATATTCGCCTGTTTCTGGACTTTGCGCCTTGTGAAGAACGAGAAACGCCAGACCCCTATTATGGCGGCGATCAGGGCTTTGAACGGGTGCTCGACCTGATCGAAGAGGGCGCGGACGCCTTCCTCGATTACCTTGAAGACGAAAGCGAATAACTCGCCTCGATCTCATAGTGGCTTACCTCGCCGCCAAGCTGCGAGGAGTAAAGATGGAACGCCTCAACCGGAAACGGGCCGCAGGAAAATAACCCGTGATCGGCGCAATATCGCGCGGCAACTGCAGGCGGGACATTTTTCAGGTATGCCAAGGTGACATGCGGCGTAAATTTGCGCCGCTCAAGCTCGAACCCAGTCCTGCGCAACGTCGTTTCTACCTTTCCGTGAAGGTGATTGAGCGCATCGTTTGGTTCGACACCGGCCCAAAGGGATGTTGGGCGCTTGTCCCCGAATAGTCCCGCACCCTTTAAACGCATCTCGAATGGCGGCGCATCGACGCCTGAAAGCGCATCGATCGCATCGTCGAACCCGTGACGGTCTGTTTCGCCAATAAAGGCGAGCGTTAAATGAAAATTGTCGACCGGCCGCCAGCGCGCGCCGTCAACGCCATATTGCAGGACCGACAGCGCATCAGAGACAATCTCCGAAAACGAAAGGGCGACAAACAAGCGGGGCATTTTCGGCGGATCAGTTCTCGTCCACGCGCGTCCAGATCATTGTCCGTGGACAGATAAAGGCAAGGCAGCCGCGCACCTCAATTGTTCCATCGGCGGGATCGTCAATCTTTACGCCGTACCAGACCATCTTGCCCTTTTCGAGGGACTCATCAATCGCGTTGATTTCTCCTGACCGGTATTCGCCTTCGCCCTTGTTCTCAAGGTCCTTGATCATCGCAAATCCGACGACCGGCGAGCCGTCCGGCAGAACGTCGCCGCCGGGCCCGTCCGCCGGATTATGCACCGCGACAATCGTGCCGCAAAACCGCTCTGCATTATCGGCGCAAGGGTGGAATTTCACGTCCAGCGTGCTTGAGTCGCCGGTCTCATCGGAGCGCCCGGTGTTATAAACACCGTCGAGCGCTTGCGCTGTTGTCGCAAATAACGCAGACGCCATGAGTGACGCCGCAACGCCCTTGAATGCTTTCATCGCTTCATATCTCTCTTCTTGCAGAGCCAGTTCGAAATCCCTTTTTGACTGTTTCAGAAACATTCGCCAAGACTTGTTGCAATGGAAAATCAAAAAAGCTCCGGCAAAAAACATTCGCCGCCGTCACGGCTTTTCGTTTTCGGTTACGGATACACGTCGGCGGCGCTAGCAAAATTGTTGCTGGCCGACGGCGCTTGGTCCGTTGCGGGCACAACGCGATCGCCTGACAAAACGGCGACGCTGAGAGACGATGGCGTTGACCCTGTCTTATGGGAAGAACCATTCGACGGATCGAACCTCGATGGCGCAACACACTTTCTCGTTTCGACCCCGCCCGGCGAGCAGGGATGTCCCGCGCTGAACGCTGCGACAGCGGCGATTGCGGCGCGGTCAAGACCCATTCAATGGATCGGCTATCTCTCAACCAACGGCGTCTATGGCGACCATGATGGCGCATGGGTCGATGAAGCGTCGGAACTGCGCGGGAGTTCGCCCCGGGCCGGGCGGCGTATCGCTGCGGAAGATGCGTGGCGTACATTCGCAAAGACAACGTCCGTTCCACTGGTGATTTTCCGACTTCCCGGCATTTATGGTCCGGGCCGCTCGGCGATCGACAGCGTGCGTGCCGGCAAGGCGAAACGCATTCATAAACCCGGTCAGGTGTTTTCGCGCATGCATGTAGATGACATCGCCGCCGCAATCGCTGCGAGCATTGCAAAACCGGATGCGAGCGGCCTGTTCAATCTCGCCGACGACGAACCGGCGCCACCGCAGGACGTCATTGAGTACGCCTGCGACCTGTTGAACGTCGAACCACCGCCGCTGACCCCGATTGATGACGCAAATCTCTCGGAGATGGCGAAAAGTTTCTATGCGGACAACAAACGGGTCTCGAACAAGCGCATGAAAGAGGCGCTCGGCGTCACGCTCCGATATCCAACATACCGCGACGGGCTGACGGCGATCCTGAACAAGGCGAACGGAGCCGGATAAGCGACGAACGGTGTTCGCGCAATCGACCATTTCGCTAGTCTCATTCGCTTTAAACAACACCGGAAAAGGAAAGTCATGCTGATTTCATTTGCCGCCGTACTGGCGTTGTCCGGGAGTCCGGTTATGCCGGTAACAAGCGTGCGCGACTCGTATCCCGCGCCGTCGCCGGACGGCGCCAAAATCGCGTTTCAGTCGAACCGGTCCGGTCGCATTGCGCTCTACTTGGTCGACGCGGACGGGAGCAATCTTCGCGTTCTTTTGGACAGCGGTGATAATCCCGTCATGCCGGCCTGGTCGCCAGACGGCAAGAAGATTGCCTTCGCCGCCACGGTTGACGGCCAGTCGGAAATCTTCGTCATGGATGCGGACGGCGGCAATAAAAAGCGGCTGTCGCACGACGAAGGTTTTGACTCTCACCCGCACTGGTCAACGGACGGACGGATATTTTTCAATTCCGCCCGGGCGACTCCGGACCGCGACGCCGACTGGGACGATCAATGGCATGAAATTTTCAGCATGCGCGCGGATGGGTCCGACATAAAACAACACACGAATTGCCGTGCTGTATGCACGTTCCCGTCGCCGTCGCCCGACAACAAAATGATTGCCTATCGGAAAGTCATCGACGGCGCCGGCGTAAACTGGCTTCAGGCGCCGACCGAAACAAATTCGGAAGTCTTCATCGCCAATCGCGAAGGAAGCGGCGAACGCAACATCACCAATGATCCCGCGTTCGACGGCTGGCCGATCTGGGCGCCGGATTCGCAATCGGTAATCTTCGCGTCCAACCGCAGCGGACGGCCTTATGTTTCACAAGCCTATTCGGTCGATATTTCGACCTTGAATGTCACAACGCTTACTGATGAAACCTGGGCGAATTCACAACCGACGCCCTCGCCCGACGGCAATACGGTTTATACGTATCGATTCATTCAGGGCGAAAACGGCTCGCACGGGCATATCGCCGAAACGAAAATTTCCGACTGACCGCTACCCTTCGTCAGCGGCGGCTTCGTCTTCCTCAACAGCGTCGTCGTTCCACTCATTGATTTGCGTAATGAGACAGCGATTGACGAAATCGCCCGGGCCCTCCACCAGCAACCGGTCGCCGCGGGTCAGGCAACCGCCGGACGGGCGCCCGGCGATGCCGATGGTCTGGGCGAACCGAAAGTCCGAAGACCGACAGCCGCCCGTATATTCAACGCGGTAATCGTCGCGGACGCTGCGGGTCAGGATGATGCCGTCATCATCGCCGTCGATGGTGCGCCAGCCATTGATGCTGCGCTGGAAACAGATGCGGTCAACCTCCGGGCCAAGGCGCGGGTCCGCCTTTGCGAGCCCATCCGGCCCCGCGTCCGCGCCCTGTTGTTCTGCATTCGGCGTCGCGCAGGCCGCCGCGCCCGTCGCCGCAATTGCCGCGAAAATAACTGCTTTCCTGGTCATGCCCGTCTCCATTGTGCGCCCGCCACGCCGCCTTGCGGATGTTCACATGGCCCACGAGCATTGTGAACCGGCCAAACGGCGCGACACATCACGAAAATGATATAAAGAAATCTTTATATGTCCCTTGGCAGCGTCGGACGCCGCTGGTATAGGCGGCGCAAATTCGAGCAAAACCTGAGGATCGCCGCCATGAACGCGCCTGCCCACCACGATTATCACGTTAAAGACATCAACCTCGCCGATTTCGGTCGCCGCGAGATTGAAATCGCCGAAACCGAAATGCCCGGCCTGATGGCGACTCGCGAGGAATATGGCGACAGCCAGCCATTGAAAGGCGCGCGCATCGCCGGCTCCCTGCACATGACGATCCAGACCGCCGTCCTGATCGAGACGCTCCAGGCCCTCGGCGCAGACGTGCGTTGGGCCTCCTGCAACATTTATTCAACGCAGGATCACGCCGCCGCCGCCATCGCCGCGGCGGGGACGCCTGTCTTCGCCTTCAAAGGCGAGACGCTGGAAGAATATTGGGACCTCGCCGACAAGATTTTCGAATGGCCGGACGGCGAGACCGCCAACATGATCCTCGACGATGGCGGCGACGCGACGCTTCTGATCCTGCTCGGCGCCGATGCGGAGAAAGACCCGTCCATCCTAGATCATCCGTCCAATGAGGAAGAGACCGCGCTCTTTGAAACGATTAAGCGCCGCCTTGCGAAACAACCGGACTGGTATTCGAAGGTCAAAGCCAACATCCAAGGCGTCACCGAAGAAACGACCACCGGCGTATTGCGGCTCTACCAGCGCCAGAAAAAGGGCACGCTTCCCTTCCCGGCGATCAACGTCAATGACTCCGTCACCAAGTCGAAATTCGACAACAAATACGGTTGCAAAGAATCGCTGGTCGACGGCATTCGTCGCGGCACCGACGTGATGATGGCGGGCAAGGTCGCTCTCGTTGCGGGATACGGCGATGTGGGCAAAGGATCCGCGGCATCCCTTCGCGGCGCCGGCGCCCGCGTCATGGTGACGGAAATTGACCCGATCTGCGCATTGCAGGCGGCCATGGACGGCTTTGAAGTCGTGACCATGGAAGACGGCGCCCCGCGCGCCGATATCGTCATTACCGCCACCGGCAATAAGGACGTCCTCACGGTCGATCATATGCGCTCGCTGAAAGACATGGCGATCGTCGGCAATATCGGCCACTTCGACAATGAAATTCAGGTGGAAGGCCTGAAAAATTTCAAATGGGCGAATGTGAAAGACCAGGTCGACATGATTACCTTCCCGGAAGGCAATCGCATGTTGCTCCTGTCTCAGGGACGCCTGCTCAATCTCGGCAACGCCACCGGCCACCCGTCATTCGTTATGTCTGCGTCCTTCACCAACCAGACCCTCGCCCAGATCGAACTCTGGACCAAAGGCGATCAGTACAAGAACGAAGTCTACATCCTGCCGAAACATCTCGACGAAAAAGTCGCGAAACTGCACCTCGACAAAATCGGCGCGACGCTGACGAAATTGTCTGAAGAACAGGCCGATTACATCAACGTCGAAGTTGATGGTCCGTACAAGACCGATCACTACCGGTATTAATATTGGCGGACTGAATTTAACGCAGCGCAAGTTTTTCCTTGCGCTGCGTTTCTTTTTGCGCCATGATGCTACATATGTCGCAACATGGCGGAGCCCGCATTGCGACGCCTGAAATCCGTATGCGAACAAATCTCGCAAACGGCGCAGGTCTTGCGCGCCGACGAAACCGGTGCGCGTAAAATCAGGAGCTAGATGATGACCGCATTTCGATGGATTGCCGGAACGCCAATCGCCGCCCTTGTCACCGCAGCGCTCTTCGCCCTGATGGCGGCAATGATCAGCCAGCCCCTCGCCGAATTACCGCCGCCAAAACCGCTTCCGGAAATCCAGATCACGCCGGAACTGGTCGATCCTAACCCGAAACCGCCGAAACCGATTCGGCCGGTCAAAACCGATCCGCCGCCGATTGATCTTCCGCGAACAACGCGCGGCGAAAAGCCAGTCGTTACGCATAAAACACCCGATCACACGCCGGGAGACGTCAATCCCGGCGGCGGGACCGGCGCGATCGCAGCGCCGCTCATTCGCATCGCGCCGCCCTATCCGGAGCGCTGCCGGTCTCGCGGCGCTGAAGGCGAGGTGCTCGTCCAGTTTGACGTCGCCGCGGACGGCAGCGTTATCAATCCGAGGATTATAGAGTCCGCGGACAGCTGTTTTAACCGCACCGTTCTGAAGGCCGTCGCCGGGTGGAAATATCCGCCTGCCGCCAGAAACGGGACGGCTGTTCCGCGTTACGACATCGTTGAGCGGTTCAGCTTTCAGCTCGCCGACTAGGCCCCTGAATTCTGTTGAAAACTTCACGGGGCGAACGGGCGATTCCGCGCTATTCACTCTAGCGAACCGCCGGCAAACAAGTACATATTGCGCTTTCGTGCTTGGAGCGCACTAAATCTGGGCGAATCTGCTCATGGTTTCGGTGGGTGCGGCTTCTGAGAACAGGCAAGGGTTCAGCGCTGTATGCGGCTAAGGGTCAATATTCTGTCTTGCGCGGCGGCGACAGCCGTCCTCACGGGCGGATCGGTGGCGCAGGACGCCGCGGGCGCAGAAACGCCGGCGTTTTCCGTCGATCCTTTGATCGCCGCGGCCGCCGGCGCCATCGCGCTCGCCTGCGCGGCAATGCTTTGGGCCTATCGGGTTTCCGCCTCCACCAGAAACCAGTCTCTGCACTGGTCAAAGCGCCTTGCGGAAATGGAAGCCCGGCTCGAAAAAGCCGATGCTGTGCTTTCGGCCCATCCGGGCCTCGTTATCGTCTGGGAAGACGACAATGACGCCATCGAATCCGGCTGGGGCGATCCGAAAATTCTCGGCGGTCCTGCGGCGCTCGCATCGCTCCTTTCCTTTTCCGGCGAAGACGGCGACGCGCCGAAAACGCCGGTGGAAACGCTGTTGCGTTCGCTTGGCAATCTGCCCGTCGAAGAAGACGATGCGGCGGTCACCGGAACACTGCGCGAAAAAGTCCTGGACCTGCGCGGTCATGGCGTCGCCTTTTCCGGCGTTGTCGTGACCCAGGATGGGCGCACAATCGAAGTCGACGGACGCGTCGCCGGCGGTCAGGTCGCCTTGTGGATGACGGACCCGGCCGTGCGCATGGCCGAAGACGGCGCCATCGTCGGCACCATCCGCGAAAGAGCGACGGACCTTCATGGCTCACACGCCCTTCTTGAACGGGCGCCGACGCCGGCCTGGCGGCGCAATTCCGAACTCGACCTTGTCTGGGTCAACCGCGCCTATGTGGAAACAGTGGAAGCGCCAAGCGCGGCGGATGTGGTCCGCCAGCAAATCGAACTCGATCCCGCATTGCGCACGCTTGCGGGCGACGCCGCGTCGTCGCGCAAGGTGGCCGACAGCAGCGTCATCATCAACACCAAGGGCGAGCGCCGGGTCTTTCGCGTTGTAGAAACGCCGCTGCACAGTTCGGGAGACGCCGCGCTCGGCGGCGTCGCCATCGACATTTCGGATTTCGACAAGGCAAAGTCCGATCTGAAACAGCATATCGAAGCAAACCAGCGCACCCTCGATCAGATCCCGACCGCGGTCGCCATTTTCGGCGCCAACCAGAATCTCGTTTATCACAACAGCGCTTTTCAGAAATTGTGGGCGCTTGACGACGCCGCGCTTTCGGGGCGCACCTATCACGGCGAAATTCTCGACGATCTGCGTTTTGCCGGAAAACTGCCAGAGCCGGCGGATTTCGACGCCTGGAAAGATGCGCAGCTTGCCTTGTACTCAGAAAATGTCGGCCCGACCGGTTCTGCGCGCGAGGGCGGATCGCCGGACGAGATCTGGCACCTTCCCGACGGGCGCGCCCTCCGCCTCTCAAAGGAACGCCACCCCCTTGGCGGCATCGTCATCGCCTTCGACGACATCACCGAAAAAATTGAACTGGAAGCGCGCTTCAATACGCAGCTCAATGTCCAGAAAGCGACGCTCAACAACCTTGCGGAAGCGGTCGCCGTTTTCAGCGCTGACGGCACGTTGCGGCTGCATAACAAGGCGTTCGAAGAATTGTGGCGCATGGCGCCCGCGCGCCTTGCGTCGAACCCTCATGTGGACGACATCGCCGCCTATATGGTCTCCAAAACCGCGGGAGGCGATGGCGGCGTCGCGGCCATCAAGCGCGCCGCGACTTCGAAGTCTCCGGAGGACCGGCAATCGGTTGCAGGCGTTGAAATCTCCATGCGCGACGGCCGCGCCGTCGCATTCGGCGTTGAGCCCCTGCCCGACGGCGCGACGCTTGTGCACTTCCTCGACGTTACCGATTCCAAGGAACGCGAAAAAGAACTGAAGAAACGCAACGCAATCCTCGAACAGGCCGACCGATTGAAATCGAAGTTTGTCGATCACGTTTCTTATCAATTGCGCACGCCGCTCTCCGCGATCATCGGTTTTTCCGAAATGCTCGACGGGCAGATGTTCGGTGTGCTGAACGATCGCCAGAAAGACTATGTCGCAAGCGTGCTTTCCGCGTCTTACCATCTCCGCGACCTGATCAATGACATCATAGATCTCGCAGCCATTGACGCCGGCAAGCTGGAACTCGATCGCGGGCCGACCAATATCCGCGCGCTCCTTGAAAGCGCTGCAACATTCTCCGCGCTGAAAGCCGAGGACACGCAAGTCGCGCTGAAAGTGGATTGCGCAAAAGACATCGGCGAAGCCGCGCTCGACGAACGCCGCGTCAAACAGATGCTGTTCAACCTGCTTTCGAATGCGTTCTCCTACACAGGCGCCGGCGGCGCAGTGACGCTCGGCGCGACACGCGAGAACGGAGTCATCAAGATCTGGGTTGAGGACACAGGCCGCGGCGTCTCGCCGGAAGACCAGGCGAAGGTGTTCGACGCCTTTGAGAGCCGGGGCCCGAGCGCCGGCGCCGGTCTCGGCCTGTCGCTGGTGGATCGGTTCGCCCGCCTCCATGGCGGCTGGACAAGGCTTGATTCCAACGAGGGCAAAGGCGCGCGGGTGACTTGCTACCTGCCGGAATCAATCGTCGCCCCGGAGACGCCCGCCGTCATCGAGCAGGATAAAGACGCGGAGAAAGCGCCGCCCAAACGCAAGCGCGTCAAGCGAAAAACCCGCTCCCGGCGCGCCACGGCCCAGGCCCAGGCCGCCGAATAAGCGGAGCCGGCGCGGCAATTATTGTTTCGCCGCCACTTTCACGCCTCGATTTGCAGGGATATGACCGTTCCTATGAACGGTCTTTTTGCATTCTTCGCCCTCCTCGCGGCCGAGGCCGCCGACGCGCCCGATCGCTATCTCGATTGCCTGTTGCTGATCGAAGACGACATCGAACTTGGCCGGCGCGCAGCGCAACTCTGGGCGGATGAAGGCGGCGGCGCCAGTGCGCAGCATTGCCTTGCCCTCGCCGACATTGCCGCCGGGTTTGGAAAACTGGGCGCTGCGCGACTCGAAGAAATCGCCAAACGCAATGACGCCGGCGACGTCCTCGCCCGCGCCCAGCTTTATGCGCAGGCGGCGAATGCATGGCTCGACGTTGATGAACCGGAGAACGCTGACGCCGCCATCAAATCGGCGCTCGAACTCGCGCCCGATACGGCGGAACTTCACCTCACGGATGCCCGGGTCAAAATGGCGAAGAAGGACTGGCACCGGGTCATCGCCGCAGTTTCCCGGGCGGAAGACGCCGGCGTCGGCTCCGTTGACGGCTATGTCCGCCGCGGCCGCGCCAGGCTCGAAATCGGCGACACGGAAGGCGCGGCGGCCGATACGGTGAGCGCCCTTAGCGCTGACCCGTCCAATATCGACGCCCTAACTTTGCGCGGGGACGTGCAACGCGCCGGCGTCAAAATCGACGTCCAGCTAAGCGGCAATCCGTAAAGCCTGCGACGGCGCCGGTCGCCTGTCCGAAATCCCTCGCCCGATGCGAATCGAACGGCGTTAACCTATAGTTAAGGAATGACGCCTCTCATCGCGGCGTAAGGCTCACGCGCGGATTTTCGACAATGGCTGAACCGACGGCGAACGGCAAAACGATCAAGGAATTGCAGGCCATGGCGCAGGACGCGCCGGGCCCGGCGTCGCCGCGCCGAAAGCCGCCATCGCGCGCCGCATTGCTTGAGGCGGTTGATCTCCTGTCGCGATGGAGCGCCGCCGGCCTCGCGATCATCGCCGGCGTTGGCGTTTATCTCGCCATCACCGTCGGCCGGGTCTACCCGGCCAGGGCGGCGGCGTGGGCGCTCATGCTTCTCGCTGCGTTATATGTCTGCCGCCAGTTACAACTGCATTTTCGTGCGGGCGATGAAATCTCGGCCCACCCGTTCCGTTGGCGCGCATCCTTCACGTCCTGTCTGTGTGTTCTGGGCGTCGCATTCGCCAGTGCGCCAATCCTTCTTTCACCAATCGATGCGCCGGCCAGCCTCGCGGCGCAATCAGCAGCGCTGACGCTCGGCGGCGCCTTTGTCGCAGCGATTTTTTTTAGCGCCCACCTCAACAGCGCCATCGCGATCTGTGCGCCGGCTGCGGTTTTTCCGCTGCTCGCCGCCTGGCGAAACGGCGACGCAAGCGCCGCCCTTTACGCCGCCTTCGCAGTCGCAACAGGCTGCGCCCTCATTGGCATCGTACGCTATGCGGTCTCGAAAAGGCTGTCGGCGCGGCATCCGCGAACGACCCTGCTGCGCGCCGACTCCCGGCGCGCCGGAAATGAGCGCCGCGCCTATTCCAGCGCGCGGCAGACCGCCTAGAATCGCCCCCGCCGCCACCCTGAAAATTCGCGTTTATTCGTTAGACACTAGCGCCGCGTTCACGCTATGAGGGCGGTCAAATTCTATTAATTTGCGACGAGGCGGGGCGATGCCAGAGGGCTTCCTGACCGAAATTGACGACGAAATTCTCGTCAATGTTATCGAGACGGCCAAAACCACAAAGATCGGCGATTTCGGCAAAGACGGAAAGCCGGTTAAACCGTATGCGCACTATCTGGAACAGCTCGTTCGATATGCGACCGGCGAAGATTCGATCTGGGAGGATCCGGGCGCGCTTCTGATGCGCGCCGAATGCGTCTGGAAGCAGTCAGAAAAACGCAAACCCGGCGAGAACAAAGTCACCTTGCGCGTCGAAGACGGCAAGGCCTGGGGCGACCGACGGCTCGTATTGGACATCGTCACGGACGACAAACCCTTCCTTGTGGATTCCGTTTCGGCCGCGTTAGCCGATGCCGGCAAACCGGTCTCGTTTTTCTCAAACGCCGTAATCGACATTCGCCGCGATGCGAAAGGCCAGCGAATTTTCGACGGCCAGGGAAAGACCATACGCGAGTCGCTGATCCACGCCGAGATGGACCCGCCCGTCGCCGACGCGGACATCAAAAAACTTTCCGACGACCTGTCACGCGTTCTGGAGGACGTCGGCGCCGCGGTCGCCGACTGGGAGCCCATGCGCGCGCGTCTGGGCGCGTGTATTTCGCAACTGGAAAAAACGCGGCTCACCGGCGTCGCGCGCGAAGACCAGCGCGAAGCCATCGATTTCCTGAAATGGCTCTGGGACAACCGCTTCGCGTTCCTCGGCGTACGCTCATTCGAGTATAGCGATGAAGGCGAGGTGCGGTTCGAAGCGCAGCCCGATAAGGACCTTGGCATTTTCCGGAGCGAAGATCGTCAGGTTTTGCGATCGACTTATACAAAGACAGGTGAAATCGCACCGGCAGTGCAGGAATTCCTCACCTCCAGCGAACCGATTGTGATTACCAAATCAAGCTCGGTTTCGCTCGTCCATCGGCGCGTTTACATGGACTATGTGGGCGTCAAAACCTACGCGCCGGACGGCAATGTTGTGGGCGAGGAACTTTTTGTCGGCCTGTTTACCGCCGACGCCTATAACCGCCCGGCAAACGATATTCCGTTGATCCGCGCGAAGCTGCACGCGGTTCTGGATTCGACCGCGTTTGACCGCGGCGGACACAACGAGAAAGCCCTCGTCAACATCCTTGAAACCTATCCGCGCGACGAGTTGTTTCAGTCCGACGTGGAAACCCTTCGCAACACATGCCTCGGCATTTTGCGGTTGTACAAAAGGCCGCGCGCAAAGCTATTCGTCCGGCGCGACCGTTTCGATCGTTTTATTTCTGCCCTCGCCTTCATCCCCCGCGACAGGTTCAGCTCCGACACGCGCCGGCAAGTGGGCGACCTCCTCGCTGAAACATATGACGGGCGCGTCATCAGTTTTGCGCCGTCTTTCGGCGATGCGGCGCTCGTGCGCGTTCACTTCATCATCGGCATCGAACCGGGCGCCCCGGACGGACCGGGCGCCCAGGCGCTGACCATGGAAGTGCGCAAGATCTGCCGCAACTGGAGCGACGATTTGCTGGAAGCCATGCGCCGCGCCCATGACGGCGCGTTGCCGGCGGCGCTTTACGAAAAATATGAGCCGGCGTTCGGCGCCGGTTATATTGAACACGCCGAAATCGCCGACACATTGCGCGATATCGGCGCGCTGGAGCAGCTTTCCGAACGGCCGGCCATTGTTCGCGCCTATCGCAAGGCCGGCGATGCGGGCCATACGGTCCGTCTGAAAATTTACCGCCGCGGCGGTCCCTTCCCGCTCTCCCGTCTTATCCCGACAATCGAGAATATGGGCCTCAGCGTCATGCAGGAAGCCGGTTACGATATCGAGCCGGCGGGCGACGACAATGAAATCATGTGGATCCATGATTTCCATACAGAGCAACAGAATAAGCTTCCCGTCGACCTTGACGATGTGCGACAGGGCTTCGAGGCGGCCATGCTCGCGGTCCTTGACGGCCTGACGGAAGACGACCGGTTCAACGCTCTTGTGCTGACGGCCGGTGTGACCTGGCGCGAGGCGTGGATATTACGCGCCGCCGCAAAGTATCATGTGCAGGCCGGCTTTTCCTATTCCCAAAGTTATATGGAAGACGCCCTTCTGAACCATCCCGCTATTGCACGCGGTCTCGTCGCGGCGTTCCATGCGCGATTTAATCCGGGCGGCGCTAAAGATGCGGCAAAACGCGAAAAGGATTCCATTGCCGCTACTAACGCTGTGCTCAATGCGCTGAATGACGTTCAGAGTCTCGCTGAGGACCGCATTTTTCGGCGGTTCATCAATCTCTTTTCGTCGGTTCTGCGGACGAACTACTATCAGACGTCGAAAGACGGCGACGCGAAGTCCTACATTTCCTTCAAGATCGACAGCGCGCAAATTGACGACCTGCCGGAACCGCGCCCCTATCGCGAGATTTTCGTCAGCGGCCCGCGGGTTGACGGCGTCCACCTGCGCTTCGGCCCGGTTGCGCGCGGCGGTTTGCGCTGGTCAGACCGGCGCGAAGACTTCCGCACCGAGATTCTAGGGCTTGTGAAAGCGCAGCGCGTGAAAAACGCCGTGATCGTACCGACCGGTTCGAAAGGCGGGTTTTATCCGAAACAATTGCCGCAGACGGACGATCGCGCGGCTGTTTATGAAGAGGGGCGCGAATCCTACAAACTCTTCATTCGCGGCCTCCTCGACCTGACCGACAACATTGTGAAAGGCGACGTCGTCCGCCCAAGCGACATGGTTCTGTGGGACGATCCGGACCCATACCTTGTCGTCGCCGCCGACAAGGGCACTGCCGCCTTCTCCGACACGGCGAACGCCATCTCAGAAGAATACGGCTTCTGGCTCGGCGACGCTTTCGCGTCGGGCGGCTCAGCCGGATACGATCACAAGGTCATGGGCATTACCGCCCGCGGCGCCTGGGAAGCAGTGAAGCGGCACTTCCGGGAAATGGGCAAGGATATCCAGTCCGAACCGTTCACCGCAGCGGGCGTCGGCGATATGTCCGGCGATGTGTTTGGCAATGGCATGCTGCTTTCGGAGCAGACAAAACTCATTGCGGCCTTCGATCACCGCGACATCTTCATTGACCCCGATCCCGATCCGGCGAAATCATACGCCGAGCGCAAACGCATGTTCGAAATGCCGCGCAGTTCCTGGGCGGATTATGACAAGAAACTGATCTCCAAGGGCGGCGGCGTCTTTTCGCGTTCGGCAAAGTCGATTGCCGTTTCGCCAGAAATGCGCGCGCTTCTCAATGTCGCCGACGAAAAAATGGCGCCGAACGACCTCATCCGGGCGATCCTGAAAGCGCCCGTCGAATTGTTCTGGCTCGGCGGGATCGGCACTTATTTCAAGGCAGAGTCGGAAGAAAACTGGCGCGTAGGCGACCGCACCAACGATCCGTTACGGATCGACGCGAAGGATGCGGGCGCCAAGGTTATTGGCGAAGGCGCCAATCTCGGGCTGACGCAGCTTGCCCGCATCGAATTCGCTCGCGCCGGCGGACGGGTGAATACCGACGCTATCGACAATTCCGCCGGCGTTGATTCCTCCGACCACGAAGTGAATATCAAAATTCTCCTTTCGTCGGCGATCGAGCAAGCCGAACTGAAGAGCGAAGACCGCAACGACCTTCTGGCCTCTATGACTGAAGATGTTGCAACCCATGTGCTGCGCCACAATTACGATCAAACCCGCGCAATCACTTTCATGGAACGCACCGCAGCGCGCGACGTCGATATCCACACGCGACTGATGACCACCATGGAGCGCGCCGGCCGCCTCGACCGCGCGGTCGAAAATCTGCCGACCAACGAGGAAATGTTCGCGCTGCGCCAGCAAGGCGTCGGGCTCACGCGCCCGGAGCTCTCCGTGCTCCTCGCTTACGGGAAGCTGTGGGTCTTTGACGCCCTCGTCCAGTCCGCGGCGCCGGACGATCCCATATTCGAGCGTGAACTCTTCACGTATTTCCCGGACGCCCTGCAGAAATTTACGAAACCGATTGTTTCGCACCAGTTGCGCCGGGAAATTATCGCGACGCGCGTTTCAAACGAGATTCTTGATACCTGCGGCGTCACGTTCCTGCAGCGCACGATCGAAATGACCGGCGGCGACTTCCCGGCCATGGCGCTCGCCTATGAAACCGCCCGCGGCGTCTATGAGCTGGCGGCGTTTGGCGGCGCAATTGACGACCTCGACAATAAGGCGTCGGCGTCGCTGCAGACGGAACTTTATCTCGAGGCCTCATATCTGCTGCGCGAGCAGGTTTTCCACCTGCTTAACGATCCGGAATTTGAAACGTCCGTTGAAAAACACGGGGTCAAATCCATCGTCCAGAAATATCGCTCGCCGGTCAAAGAACTGAAGAAAGCGCTTGGCGATGTTCTGGGCGCCGAGGACTACGCCGCGCTGGATGCGCGCGTGCAGGACTGGCGCGACCGCGGCGCGCCGGCGGCCCTTGCAAAAGAAGCAGCGTCCTTGCCGTTGCTCGAACACGCCTTTGATATTGTCGATCTCGGCAGCGACGCCGGCTGGTCCAATCCGGGCGTTGCTGGTCTCTATTTCGCCGTTGGCCGCGAATATTATTTTGACGCCTTGCGGGACAAGGCGCGCAACGAACCGCCCGCCGATCACTTTGACCGTATTTCGGTTCGTCAGTTCGCTGAGGATATTGGCGGCTTGCAGCGCGCGCTCACGAAAAAGATCATCGATTTCGCTGGCAATGAACCCAAGGGCAAGCCGGGCGCATGGGCCGGCGCGGTTATCGCAAGGTGGGATGAATGTTCCGACGGCATCGTCGCTGCGTTCCATGAAGCCGTGGGCGAGCTGGACCTCGCCGGGCCGGCAAGTGTCGGAAAGTTCGCTTTATTCGCGAAACGCGTCAGCGCGCTGATCGACGATCGGCGGATTTAACCTCGCCCGTCAGTGACGGAAATGGCGCAGCCCCGTGAACGCCATGGCGAGACCGGCGTCATCGGCTGCAGCGGTCACGTCCTCGTCACGGATTGACCCGCCGGGTTGAATAACCGCAGTCGCGCCGGCTTCTGCCGCCGCAAGTAATCCATCGGCGAATGGAAAGAATGCGTCAGAGGCCACAACGGAGCCTTCGGTCAAAGGCGCAGCGGCGCCGCAGGCCTCGCTTGCATCGATCGCCTTGCGCGCGGCAATCCGGCTGGAATCAAGCCGGCTCATCTGTCCCGCGCCGACGCCGACGGTCGCGCCGTCTTTCACGTAAACAATAGCGTTGGACTTCACATGTTTGGCGACGCGAAAAGCGAACAGCATGTCAGCGATTTCCCGGTCGTCCGGTTTGCGCTTTGTGACGATGTTGAGGTCGGCCGCTATTATGGATTTATTGTCCCGCGATTGAACCAGCAAGCCGCCGGCGATAGGGCGAACAAGCGTGCCCGGCGCCGCCGGCGACGGCAGACCATCGGCAATCAACAAACGCAAATTCTTTTTCTTCGCGAACACTTGCCGCGCACCCTCGTCAGCGCCCGGCGCGATGACAACTTCGGTAAAGACTTCTGTGATCTTTGCAGCCAGCGATTCATCGAGCGGTCCGTTCAGCGCCACGATGCCGCCAAATGCCGAGACAGGATCGCAGCGCAACGCTTTTTCATAGGCATCAAGCAGGTTCTGACCCGTCGCGACGCCGCATGGATTTGCGTGCTTAATGATCGCAACCGCCGGCGCGTCGTCGCCCAATTCGCCGATCAGCTCGTAAGCCGCGTCCGTGTCATTCAGATTGTTGTAAGAAAGCGCCTTGCCTTGCACGAGTTCGGCGGTGGCTGCGCCGGGCCGCGCTTCGCCGGTGAGGTAAAGGCCCGCTTTCTGATGCGGGTTTTCGCCATATCGCAACGCCTGCGCCTTCACGCCGGCGACAGAAAAATGCCGCGGAAGCGCATCATCGTTCTGTTCATTAAGCCATGCTGAAATTGCGGAATCATACGCCGCGGTCATGCCGAAGGCTTTCGCCGCGAGCCGCTGGCGCGTTGCATCTGAAACGCCGCCGCCCTCAATTTCTGTAGCGACCGCATCATAGTCGTCAGGGTCCGTCACCACACAGACGAATTTATGGTTTTTCGCCGCCGCGCGGATCATCGCCGGACCGCCAATGTCGATATTTTCGATGCACTCGGCGAACCCCGCGCCGCGCCGAACCGTTTCTTCAAACGGATAGAGATTAACGACAAGGAGATCGATGGCGCCAATATCATGCTCTTTCATGGCCCCAACGTGGTCGTCCTTGTCTCGCAAGGCGAGCAACCCGCCATGAACGTGCGGGTGCAAGGTCTTGATGCGCCCGTCCATCATTTCCGGAAAACCGGTGACATCGGATACGTCCTGCACGTCGAGGCCAGCGTTGCGCAACGCCTTTGCGGTGCCGCCCGTTGAAACAAGCTCGGCGCCTGATGCGGCGATGCGTTTAGCAAAACTTTCAACGCCCGCCTTGTCTGAAACGGAAATGAGCGCCCGGCGCACGGAGTTGCTCGTCATGGTCGGCCTATCCCTCGATTAAAACGCATTAGCGAAAAAGACGCCGTCTTGAACCGTGATTCGCCTTACCGGTCAGACTTGTGCCCGGCGCGGGTTTCATCTGTCGCCGCCGCGTGAAACTCCGGCACGAGATGATGTACGGCTTCGTCGAGCGCCCCCTGATCAGCCGCAAGCGCAGAGCCGATCACGTCTTCAAGGCGCGGGTTCAAAAGCGGCAGGTCGATCATCGCCGGCGAGGCCAGCAACACACCGTCCGCGCCGGTTTTCACAAGCTTGTCGGTATCGAGAAAGACTTCCTCGAACAACTTCTCGCCCGGGCGCAGGCCGGTAAACTTGATTTCGATATCTTCGCCCAACTTCAGCCCGCAGGCCTCGATCATGCGCTTGGCCATATCGAGAATCTTCACCGGATCGCCCATATCAAGCACGAAGATGCGCCCATCATGGGTCACAATCGGGTTCTCGGAATTGTCGAGGCTGGCCGCCTGCAGCACAAGTTGCACCGCCTCGCGCGTCGTCATGAAGTAGCGCATGATCTCCGGATGCGTCACGGTCACTGGCCCGCCATTTTCGATCTGTCGTTTGAACAAAGGCACGACCGAACCGCTGGACGCCAGAACGTTTCCGAAGCGCACGGTCACAAATCGCGTTTCCGTCTGCGCCACATCCTGCGCCTGGGCGTAAAGTTCCGCGATGCGTTTGGTGGCGCCCATGAAGCTTGTCGGATTGACCGCCTTGTCCGACGAAATAAACACAACGGTTTCGACATCGTGTTCCATCGCGAGATCGATCACGAGCTTCGTGCCGTAGCAATTTGTCAGTGCGCCGGCGCAGCGATTGCTTTCAACTATGGGTACATGTTTGAAGGCCGCCGCGTGTACAACGAGTTCCGGTTCATCCCGTTCAAAAACCCGGCGCAGGTGCCGTTCGCGGCAAATATCGGTCAGTGACGATGAGATGATGTCGCGATGACCGGCCTCGCCCAATTCCAGAAGAATTTTGTAAAGCGCATATTCGGAGTTGTCGACCAGCGTGAGACGCGACGGTCCGAACTCGGCGATCTGTCGCGACAACTCCGCGCCAATGGTGCCGCCGGCGCCGGTAACGAGGACGCGACGGCGATGAAACAGTCGGCGGGCCGCGCGTTGATCAATTTTCTGCGCCTCGCGGGGCAACAGATAAGATAAATCGTCACCGCCAACCGCAATCTGCGGCCGGCGCCGGAATAACTGTCGAAATATGTTTGTTGGAAACGCCACAATCCACGCTCTAGAAAACGCCAAGCTAGCGGAAATTCAGCAAACGGCAAGCGCTTGGGCTACGCCGCATCAAGCCTTCTTAGCGCCCACTTCGCGAAGACACGGTCTTTCTCGTCCGGCGGAGCAGCGGAGGCGCGCATGACAATCTGTTCAGCCGCAACGGGACTCTCGCCGCCGCCGCAATATACGGATTTTTCCAGTTCCAGCGATTGCGCATTGGACTTGAAGCGCCAGCCCTCCTTGTTCGGCAACAGCAGGAGCACGGATTTTCTGTCTCTTGCCAGAGACGCCTTGACGCTCGGATGGAGATGAAAACGCCAGACGCCGCGGTTGGAAAGCGCCGGCGGCAGCCCTTCGAGACACTCCTCACCGCGTAAATCTGCGCCGCCCGGCGCCAGGAAAAGCTGGCGCGTCCATGTCGCCGGAACGGTATCTGCGAGTAACGCCCGTTCGATCTCCACGAGCAAACCGCGCGCATCTTCTGCGCGGCGATGGGAAATTTCGCCAAATGACGGCGCACGCCCCGGGCCTGCTTCAAAGGCAAACGAGGAATGGGCTTCGCGTTGCATCAATGCATGGCGCCAATTCGCTGGACGATGTTCGCCGCTGCCGCAATTGCCGATGATCCGGCTGCGCCCGGACGAAAAATGAAACGACCCCGCGCTCCGGAAGAGATGCGGCCCGAGATCCGCGCCGGTGTCAGCAATGAGAAGCGCCCGGCCCGCTGTCAGCTTGTGGTAGCCGGAGTGGCGGGCGAATCCGGTCAGCGCACTGTCGGGATCAATCGACTTTTCGACGGCGAGGACCGCTTGCGGGTCGTCTTCGTAGCCGCCATTGAACACCGCGAGTTTGCCGTCAGCGCAGCGAAAGAACGCGGCCATCGCGCCGGCGCGCACCATGGCGTGGCGTAAAAAACCGGGCGCCGGGCGCCCGTTTGCTTCGACGGCGTTAAGCGCCGTCTGTATACGGATGGCGAGTTTTAGCTGTCGCGACGGATCGCGGCTCACATGCCCGCCATCGGCGCGCATCTGTAAACGCAGTTCCCGGCGCGTCATTTCAAGGCCGCGCGCAGCGGCGGTTTCGCATCCGGGCAGGCTGTGTCCCGCAATGCATAGGCCAAGCGCCAGCATCAACCGATCAACATCGGTGCCGGCGCGATGGGCGACATTGGCGAGATGGCGCGTTTGGCGCGCCATGGAATTCAGAACGCGGCTGCGCCAGAGCGCATCGCCGCCTTGCAAGAGGAGCGAATGATGCGCGCAAAGCTGGAGCAACCGCTCAGCGACAAAATACGGCGCCCAGGCTTCCGGCGCCCATTTTTCATAACGGTCAAGCCAGCCCAGCATGAGCGCGCGCGCAACAGGGCGTCCCTCTTCGCCAATCGCATGAAGGTCGCGCAGCCATGAATACTGTTGAAGAAACGCCGCCGCCGCACCGCCCGCTTCAGCGCGGTCCCAAATTGTCGCCAGATCATCGTCGCAATCAATGGTTTCATCGCCGATGGTCAAACGCCCGGCGGCGATAGACTCAGCAATGTTTTCGTCCGGCGTAAACGGATCGTCGGGTTTGAATAAGACGCGGTCCGGCGCGGGCCCGCTAAGTTTCGCCTGATAAAACGGACTGTCGCCCCAAAAGCGTTGCATGCGCGACAACATGAACGTTAACCGCCTTTACGAAGCGCAGCGATATTGTCCGCATAGGCGCCATCGCCGCCGCGAAAAATCGCGGAACCCGCAACAAGAACATTGGCGCCAGCCGCAATCGCTCGCGGCGCCGTTCGTTCATCAACGCCGCCATCCACTTCCAGCATAATATCCCGCCCGGAACGATCGATCATCGCGCGCACCGCTTCGATCTTGCGCAGTTGCGTTTCGATGAAGGACTGGCCGCCGAAGCCGGGATTGACCGACATCACCAGCACCAGTTCGACATCGTCGATCACCGGCTCAATGACATTGGCCGGCGTCGCGGGATTGAGGGCGACGCCCGGCTGCATGCCCGCGGCGCGAATGCGTTGCAGAGTGCGATGCAAGTGCGGGCCGGCTTCCGGGTGCACCGTCAGGATGTTGGCGCCGGCTTCGGCGAAATCGTCGATAAACGGATCGACCGGCGCGATCATGAGATGGGTGTCGAATGGCAATTTCGTGGTCTTGCGCAACGCTTTGACCACCGGCGGGCCGATGGTGAGGTTCGGGACGAAATGCCCGTCCATCACATCGATATGGATAAAATCCGCGCCGGCGGCTTCGACCGCGGAAATTTCGTCGCCCAACCGGGAAAAATCCGACGCCAATATCGACGGAGAAATGCGCACGCCAACCATGGGGATTGGGTATCGTGATGCGCGGCTCATGCGCAACAAATTTGCCGGTGAAAATGCGGAAATCCCGGGCGCATAAAAAAAGCCCCGCCGGAAAGGCGGGGCTTTGAGTTGATGCAAGGGATTGTCGCAGGATAATTTCGGAAATCAGCTATTCGAAATTGGCGCCAACCGAGGGAGCTTTTTTCCTACGCATCAAATGGGGCGTAATTTAGACGCGAATTGAAGATTACATGGTAAATTGCAGATTTTATTGGTTAAATTCGTTCACCATGTTTCCTCGTTTCGACCGGCGCCGGGCGCAGCGAAAACAGTGATCGCGCGCGTATGGTCCCGAACGCCGCCACACCCGCCAGCGCTGCGCCGGCGACAAGTCCGCCGATCCATTCCACGTCATAAAGGCCGACCCCGGTCAGTGCGAACAATGTCAAACCGGCGACCCAGGCGAGATAGCGTAAGGGCGACCGCAACGTCCGTCCCGCGGTCCTGGCGGCGGCGGCGGACGCTTTCACGGTTGCTTGCGCCGTTTTTTCCACAGCGCGCAGAACCTTCTTCGGGCCCAGAAGTTTGACGAGCCAGCCCAGCGCGCCGAGCGCGACCGCGATTAGCGCCGCGCGGCCTGCCGGTTTCGCCCTCTGATCGGCTTGCGCAATCGTGTCACCTGCATGGACGACCGCCGGCGCTTCGATCGTTGCGGGATACGCCGCCGGGTCGAAATCAGACGCTGTCGCCGGCGCCAGCGCCGCTGCGGCGCTGACCAGCGATGTGGCGGCGAGCATGGCGATCCTGGTTTTTCTGTCCCTGTTCATAAGACCATCCCCATTTGTTGAATTCCTGTTCATAAATGGGGTTTGGACCCGCTCACTTCAACAAATCCGGCCCGATATTGTTGACTTTGGCATCAAAGACGCCTAACTCGCCCGTCAGCAATGTTGCAGTGCAGCGCGCGCAATCGACAGCCCGTTTTCATCGGCTGTCCCACAATAAGCCGCCAGCGCCGCCCCGGTTTTGGGACGAGAAAAGCGCGAAGCCGCATTGCTGAAGATGACGCATCGCTTGCGATCCCCTGAACCGGGGACGGCGGATAGGCGGGGCGTTCGGAAAACAACCCTGCCGCCAGCGCATCGCCGGAGACCGATCCGGCCCAAAACCCCACGGAGACACGAGCCTTGTCATTTGACGATCTCGGCCTTGAGCCGAAGCTATTGGACGCCATCAAGGCGTCCGGTTACGAGAACCCGACGCCCATTCAGACCGAAGCCATCCCGCCGGCCCTCGCCGGCAAGGATGTACTCGGCATCGCCCAGACCGGCACCGGGAAAACCGCGTCCTTCACCCTGCCGATGATCCAGCGTCTCGCCAAAGGCCGGGCGCGCGCGCGCATGCCGCGATCGCTGGTGCTGGCGCCGACCCGGGAACTTGCGGCGCAGGTTTCTGAAAATTTTGAAAAATACGGCGCCAATCATAAACTGACGATGGCGCTCTTGATCGGCGGCGTATCCTTCGGCGATCAGGACGCCAAACTGACCCGCGGCGTAGACGTCTTGATCGCAACGCCGGGCCGCCTTCTCGACCATTTCGAACGCGGTCGCCTTCTGCTCACCGGCATTGAGGTCATGGTCGTCGATGAAGCCGACCGCATGCTCGATATGGGCTTCATCCCGGACATTGAGAAAATCTTCAAACTGACGCCGATGACGCGCCAGACGCTGTTTTTCTCCGCGACCATGCCGCCGGAGATTCAGCGCATTACCGATCAGTTTCTCCATGCGCCGGTGCGCGTGGAAGTCGCAAAGCCCGCGACAACAGCGGAAACCATCGCCCAACGGATCGTTCGTGTGCCGACCAAGGACGACAAGACAAAACGCGCGGTCCTGCGCGAAATCATGGGCCATGACGATGTGAAAAACGGCATCGTCTTCTGCAACCGCAAATCGACGGTCGATATAGTCGCAAAGTCCCTCCAGAAACACGGGTTCAATGCCCGGCCGATCCACGGCGATTTGGCGCAAGCGTTCCGCATGGAAACCCTCGACAAGTTTCGCAATGACGAGATCCAGTTCCTGATCGCGTCCGACGTCGCCGCCCGCGGCCTCGATATTCCCGACGTCAGTCATGTCTTTAATTACGACGCCCCGATCCATGCCGACGACTATGTCCACCGGATCGGGCGCACTGGCCGCGCAGGCAAAAAGGGCGCAGCGCTGATGCTCGTCACGCCGAATGACGACAAGGCCTATGACGCCATCCTGAAAACCATCGGCCGGGACGCCATTGACGCCCTCGATTTTTCGGCTTTCTTCGATTCCTACAAACCGCGGAAAGGCCGCGTTAAGGATTCTGAAGACAAACCGCGCAAGCGCGCGAAGAAATCTGACGCTGCGCCGAAGGAAAAACCCGCCAGCGAACGTAAAAGCGGGAAGTCAAAACGCCGTGAGCAGAATGGCGATCCTGTGGTCGGTCTTGGCGATCATGTGCCGGAATTCCTGACACGCGCGGTGGCGGGTTAACGCGGCGCTAATCACAAGCCGAAAAATGCTTTTAAATTCATAGCGTTGCGCCGGACTTCCCGCCCGGCGCTTAGGCATTCTTTTACGAGCCGAGGCCTAAACTCGGCGCGAGAGAACTCGCGCTGTACCCGCGGCGCGCCCATTCGAGGCGCCGGACTGTATGAACAATGGCGGAATATCCACGCACAAGCTCGCCATAGACGTGCTTGATGGATTGAAGCGCGCAGGCTTGCCTGCGACGCCGCGCAACTATGAGCTCTATTACGCTCATCTGGGCGGGCGCCACCCTTCGCTGACTCGCGACATCGAAATCGCTGCGGACGCCTTCGGCCAGATTACGCAAGACAACGCCGACGCATTGTTCCGCGCGCACTTGCAGCGTTCCGATCTTACAAACAGCGTCGCCGACGTCATCACGCGCATGAATGCGGAAGTCGCCGATCTGAACGAACTCGTCGAAGAGACAACCGAACACGCGACCGGCAATAACAAGACCCTTGGCGGATTATCGGTGCAACTGCGGCAGTCGGCGGAAGATTATCCGGCGGTAGGCGCGCTCCTTGAAAGTGTTGTCAAAGTCGCCAAGGACATGCGCACACAGAATGAGCATCTGGAAAACCGTCTTGCAGAGTCGGCGGACGAGATTCATTCGCTTCAGCGTAGCGTTGAATATATCGAGGCGGAATCCATGAAGGATCCGCTGACCGGTATTTCAAACCGCGCCATGTTCGACCGCGCTATTCTCCAATCGATCACCGATGCTCGAGCGCACGCCAGACCGCTTTCGCTGCTGCTTGCTGATATCGACCATTTCAAGAGTTTCAACGACCAATGGGGCCATCAGACCGGCGATCAGGTCTTGCGTCTCGTCGCCGAAGTCATGTCCGGCAATGTGCGCGCCGACGATACGCTTGCGCGCTATGGCGGCGAGGAATTTGCGGTGCTTCTGCCGGGCGTCGGCGTCACCAAAGCGACGCAGCTTGCTGAACGCATTCGCAGCGCCGTGGAAAGCCGGCGCCTCAAAAAACGAAAAACCGACGAGGATCTCGGCAAGATTACCATGTCGATCGGCGTCGCAGAATTGCGCCGTTCGGATAGCGCCGACAGCCTGATCGACCGCGCCGATGAGTGTCTTTACGCCGCCAAGGACGACGGCCGGAACCGCGTTGTTCGCGAAGACGAGCTTTCGGCGCCGACGCCCTCCTCGGACGTCGCTTAGCACTCAGGCGCCAGAAAGTTCGATCAGCAAATCCATTCGGTCGTGCCCCCAGAATTTCGCGCCGTTTGCAACGGCGAACGGCACGCCGAACACCTGATCCTCTTCGATCATCACGCGGTGCTTTTTCATCGCCTTGCCGACCGATATCGCCCCTTGCGCCTTGTCGACACCTTCGCCATGCCAACCGATATCGACAGCGCAGGTCTTCAGTACATCGAGATCAGAGATGTTTTCGCCCTTGCCCCAGCGCGCATCAGACACCGCTAGCGCGAACGCCATGCCGAAACCGTCCGTATGCGCGGCAACCGCCGCGTTGTAGGACGGTACAAGATCAACGTCGAACGGGTCCGGCGGTTTGATCGGCAACCCCAGGCGCATAGTAATGCGCGCAACGTCTTCGCGGTAATAGGCAAGTTTTGCGGGATTGGCGCCCGGATCGTTGAACGCAACGCCCTCCGGCGGGCCGGTGAACGGAATGAGTTCGACGTCCAGACCGGCGCGCGCGATCTTGTGCAGGCCAAGGCGTGAATACAGGCTGCGAAACGAATGATAGAGACGAATGGGGGTCATTTACCGGCCTTTACAATAGTCACTTTAATAATGCAAGTTACTATAGAATACGGCTTCTCACAAATGGATTTGGCGACGCAAGTGCGTTTAGAGCAAAGGTAGATTCGTGTCGCCCACCCTCCGAGACACAAAATATCTTCATCCTGAGGGTAGCCGCGAGGCGACGTCTCGAAGAACGAAGATATTTTTGTTCCTCAGAGTGAAGCGGGATGAATCATTATTGGCTCAGTATGCCCTAGCGCACTTTCTTCCCGCCTGATTTTTTCTTTGCCTTTTTCTTTTTGACCGGCGTCTTGTTCCGGGCCGCGGCTTCAAGCGCGAGGCTGGTCCAACGGCGCAGTGCGTCTTCGTCATCGAAAATATCGTCAGGCGGCCTGTAATAGGACATCGTCCCTTTCTTGCCCTTCATGTCGAATTCAAAGGGTTTGAGGCCGACGTCTTCAAACGCGGCGCGGCTCACATCGTCGACCTTCAGCCAGACATCATCGTCATCGGCGATGGCGAAGATCTTTCCGTCACAGTAAATCCCGGCGCCGCCGAACATCTTGCGAATGGAAATCTCGCCGAATGCCGAGAAGAGGTCCTTGAGGTGATCGAGGTGGGAGGACGATGGGGGCAATACTTATTCCTCATCCTGAGGTGCGAGCCGCTGCGCGGCGAGCCTCGAAGGATGGCCGCATGCGTTGCGCCTGCCATCATCCTTCGAGGCCCATCCCGCGGATGGGCACCTCAGGATGAGGGTTGCGCCATTACGCATCCATCTTCTGCGGCACGATCGTGACGCTTTCGCCGCAGCCGCAGGCGTCGGTCTGGTTCGGATTGTTGAAGACAAACCGCTGGGAGAGTTTCTCCGTCACGAAATCGATCTCTGTGCCCAGAAGAAAAAGGATGGCCTTTGGATCGATAATCACCTTGATGCCGTTTTCTTCCGCGACCTCGTCAAGCGGGCCGACTTCCGTGGCGTAGTCCATGGTGTACTCCATGCCCGCGCAGCCGCCATTCTTGACGCCGACGCGAACGCCGATGAAGTCCTCGTCCGCGCCCGCCATGATATCATTCATGCGCGCGGCGGCGGCGTCGGTGAGCGTTACAACTTTTGGTTTCGGTCTACGGGTCATTGTTCTTTCCAATCGCCTATCCGTCGAAACGGTCGCGTCGCGATCTCCTCAGGATGAAGGTTTCTCATTGTCTTCACCCTGAGGAGCGCCGAAGGCGCGTCTCGAAGGGCGAAGGCAAAACGCATCTCAAAGCCACCCCAGTTCCAGCTTCGCTTCGTCGGACATTTTCTCCGGCGTCCAGGGCGGCTCGAAGGTCATGTTCACTTTCACGTCCTCAACGCCGTCAATCCCGCGCACCGCGCCCTCAACCCAGCCAGGCATTTCGCCGGCCACCGGACAGCCCGGCGCCGTCAGCGTCATGTCGACCGTGAGAAGCCGCTCATCCGAGAGGTCGACTTTGTAAATCAGGCCGAGCTCGTAAATATCGACAGGGATCTCCGGATCGTAAACGGTCTTCAGCGAACGGATCACATCCTGCGTGATCCGGTCGAGCTCTTCCTGCGGAATGGCGGACGAGCCCGTGGTCTCCGCCTGCGGCGCGGGTTCTGCGGCGGCGGGTTGCACGTCAATGATATCGCGTTGCTCGTCCATTACACTTCCTAGCTAAGCATTTCATGGGTTTTGTGAAGACCCCGGATAAGCGCGTCCACGTCTTCATGAGTGTTATAGGCGGCGAAACTCGCCCGCGCCGTTGCGGAAACGCCGAGCCGTTTCATCAAGGGTTGCGCGCAATGGTGCCCGGCGCGCACAGCGACGCCCGTCCGGTCGAGGATCGCGGAAATGTCATGGGGGTGCGCGCCTTCCACCGTGAACGCGATGATCGGCGCCTTGCCCGGCGCGCGGCCGAAGACGCGCACGAAATTGAGTTTCGACAATTCCTCAAGCGCGTGCTTCGTAAGGCTCGCTTCGTGGGCTGCAATTGCGGCGAGCTCCTTTTCCTGCATCCAGCCGAGCGCAGCGCCGAGGCCGATCGCTTCGAGGATCGGCGGCGTTCCCGCCTCAAATCGATGGGGCGGATCATTGTAGGTCACCGCATCGGTCGTGACGGTGTCGATCATTTCGCCACCGCTCTTGAATGGCGGCAGGTCGTACAGCGCATCGCGCCGGCCATAAAGAACGCCGACGCCCGTCGGACCGTAAAGCTTGTGCCCCGTCAAAACGTAAAAGTCGCAATCAATATCGGCGACATCGACGCTGCCGTGCACGCCCGCCTGGCATCCGTCGAACAGGATCTTCGCACCGTGGTCATGGGCGATCTTCGCCATCTCTTTTGCGGGCGTCGCCGCGCCGAGGACATTTGACATGTGGGTCACGGCGACAAGCTTGGTGCGCGCGGTGAACATCGCCCTGTAGGCGTCAAGATCGATTTCACCATCGTCTGAGATATCGAGCCACTTCAGGACGGCGCCCTTGCGTTCGCGCAACAAATGCCACGGCACAATGTTCGAGTGATGCTCCGCGAGCGACAGGATGATCTCATCGCCTTCGCCAACTTCTGACGCACCCATCGCATACGCCACAAGGTTGATCGCGTCGGTGCCGCCGGAGGTGAATACAATATCGTCTTCGCTCGGCGCATTTAGAAACGCCGCAACCGTCCTTCGGGATTCCTCAAAGGCCGATGTCGCCTCATTGGACAAAAGGTGCAGGCCGCGATGCACATTCGCGTAGGAATGTTCCATAGCGTTTTTCATGGCGTCGATAACGGCGCGCGGTTTCTGCGCGGAGGCGGCATTGTCGAGATAGACAAGCGGCTTACCATAAGCTTCGCGCGCAAGGATCGGAAATTCCGAACGCAGAGCAACCACATCAAACGCCGGAACGGTTGCGCCATCCGCGCTCATGATTGCGCCTCCAGCCATTTGGCGACCCGTTCGGCGAAAATGGCGCGCACCGGTTCGTCTTCGATTCGGTCGATAACCTCGCCGGCGAAGGCTTCGATCAAGAGAGCGCGCGCCCGCCTTTCCGAAAGCCCGCGCTGGCGCAAATAAAACAGCGCGTCATCATCAAGCGCACCGACGGCGCTGCCATGGGCGCACTCAACGTCATCCGCATAGATTTCAAGCTCGGGCTTGTGATTGGCCTCGGCGCCGTCGCTCAACAGCAGAGCATTCGCGTTCATCTTCGCATCGGTCTTCTGCGCCTTGCGTTCAACTTCGAACTTGCCCTGAAACACGCCGCGGGCGCGGTCCGCCGCAACGCTTTTGTGGAGCTGGCGCGTTGTGCAGTTCTCGGCTTTGTGAAGCACGTGGGTTGTGAAATCGGCATGGGCGTCGCCGGAAAGAAGCGCCGCAGAGTCGATGCGCGCTTCCCCGCCTTCGCCCCAGAAATGCGCGATGGTTTCATGGCGCGATAGTTTGGCGCCGGTTGAAAAACTGGATTGCCTGAACGCGGCGCCCTGGTCGATTTTTACCGCGAAAATCGAATGAGTGACGGCGTCATCACCGGTTTCATCGAGCACATAGCGTTCAAGGCTGGCGGTATCGCGCAGTGAAATATGGAACAGGCGCGACGAAAGCGGCGCGCCCTCGCCTTCCCAGGTTTCAATGAGACGCGCCGATGCGCCGATATCGACGCGTAACATCACTTGCGCAAATTGCGGCGCGCCGCCCGCATCAATATGACGGATGAGGATCGGCCGCTCCAACGCAACGTCTTTCGAAACTTCGATGCCGAGCGCTTTTGCGGTCATGGCAATGTTAAGCGAGGCGATGGGGTGGGGTTCGAGTTCAAGGATCGTTCCCATAGCGTCCATCACGCCATAGCGCACGCCCTCCGGCGCATCGCCTTCAGGAATTTCAATACGGCCGTTGATGATGCGAAACTCCAGCGGATCAAGCGCGGCAAAGGCTGACGGCGGTATCGTTTCCGGCGCTGACGGGCCGCTGATTTGTGCAGTGCGCAGGGCTGCGTTGAAGTCCGACCACTTCCATCCTTCGCGACGTCGGTTCGGCAATCGCTGTTTTGCAAACCGCTCAAATGCGGCCTCATGCGTTTGGTTCGCACTCTTTCGCGCATGGAAAGCCGCCTCGAGGCCAGCCTCAAAGGCGGACGGGTTTATGAGCAGGGACTGGTTCACGCCGCCTCGATAAATTGTTCGTAGCCGGACTTTTCAAGCTCGGCCGCGAGATTTGCGCCGCCGGATTTCACGATCCTGCCTCCGGCCAGCACATGAACCCGGTCCGGTTTGATGTATTCAAGGAGCCGCTGATAATGAGTGATGACAAGAAAGCCCCGATCAGGCCCGCGCATGGCGTTCACGACATCGCCAACCATTTTCAGCGCATCGATATCAAGCCCGGAATCCGTCTCATCCATGATCGCAAAGCGCGGCTCGAACATCGCGAGCTGAAGCATTTCCATGCGCTTCTTCTCGCCGCCGGAGAAGCCGACATTGAAAGGACGTTTGAGCTTCGCGTCGTCGAGGCCGACAAGCTTCGCCTTTTCACGCACGAGCTTGATAAAGTCCGCGGCGGAAATCTCCTCCTCCCCGCGCGCCTTGCGTTGGGCGTTCATCGCGGTGCGAATGAAATTCATGGTCTGGACGCCCGGAATTTCCAGCGGATGCTGGAAGGAAAGGAAGAGCCCTTTCGCGGCGCGCTCGTCGGGGTCGAGGTCGAGAATGTCTTCGCCTTCAAGCGTGATCCCGCCGCTCGTCGCTTCATATCCGTCGCGGCCCGCGACTGTATAGGAAAGCGTAGACTTGCCGGAGCCGTTGGGGCCCATGATGGCGTGCACTTCACCCGCCGGCACATCAAGCGTCAGGCCCTTGATGATTTCGGTTTCCGTTTCGCCTACGGCGACATGGAGATTTTCGATCTGCAACATTACTCTTCTCCTCGCGGCGCAGCGCCTTCATGGACCCACCCCTCGCCCGCTTCCTCGGTGAGCGTTTCATCGACGATCGTTTTATCGCGCGTAAGAATCGCGCGTAACGCATCGGGGATCGGCGCAGATTCCAGATTACCGTCTTCCTGAATCTGTGCATATATGCGCACTGCAAGCCCTTCGGTTACCAGTTGCTTGTTTTCAATGCGCACAGCACGGCAATTCCAGTGCAGCGTTGAATTGGTGATCTTGGCGAGCTTGATCGTTGTCTCCACACGGTCTCCGTAGGCAGCCGGACCCACAAAACGAAACTCGATATTGCCCATAACAAACGCAGTGCGCATTTCCTTGATAGTTTTGTCGGCGCCGTAACCAATTTCGCGCAATAGATCGTGTTCAGTATCGTTAAACCACGCGAGCATGCGCGGGAAGTATACGAGACCAAACGGGTCAGATTCGCCCCAAGGGACTGTCAGCTCGCGTCGATATTCGATCATTCGCCACGGTCCTTCGGCTCAATAATGATGTAGGCGGTGGTCGTTTCCCCAATATTGACCGCCTCATGCCAAGCGACGCCGTCCGACCACCATGACGCACCCGCCGGTGTTTCCTGTTCGCGCGTTCCATCGGCATCGGTGATTTTCATGACGCCGCCTTCAAGGATGTAACCAAAATGGGCCGGGTGAAAATGTTTTTCGTGGCCAGCACCCGGCGGAAATACGCAACGGAGCGCCCGAATATCTTCGTTTTCAAAAAGAAGCTCGCAGACCCTTTCCCCTTGCCAACCAGCGTCAAGCGCATGAGGCAGATCGTTGACCGCTTGAGGCTCCTTAAACTTTATCGCGCCGCCCCAGTTTGGAATGGCCGGATCGTCCGGTTCCTGCGGCGGCTGGGCCATGATAAGGGCGCCGCGTAACGGAGATTGCAGCACCTCAGTTTGAGCCAGCGTTTCAGACGAACTATCAACTTCGACTTGTTCCGCCATGGCAATTAATAGAGACAACAAAAAAGCAATGCTCATTATTCTTATCCCACGCTCCCTTCGAGAGAAACACTGACAAGTTTCTGCGCCTCGACCGCGAATTCCATGGGCAACTCCTGTAAAACCTCTTTACAGAAACCATTGACGAGGAGCGCCACCGCTTCTTCCTCGGAAAGCCCGCGCTGCTGGCAGTAAAAAAGCTGGTCTTCCGACAGGCGCGACGTCGTTGCCTCATGTTCGAGAATCGCGTTCGGCGTCTTCGCCTCTACGTAAGGCACGGTGTGGGCGCCGCAATTGGCGCCGATCAGCAGGGAGTCGCATTGGGTGAAGTTCCGCGCGCCTTCCGCCTTGCGGTGAACGCTGACGAGCCCGCGATAGGTCGAGTTCGATTTCCCGGCGGAGATGCCTTTGGAAATAATTCGCGACTTCGTATTTTTGCCCAGATGTATCATCTTGGTGCCGGTGTCGGCCTGCTGATGATTGTTGGTAATGGCGATCGAATAAAACTCGCCCTGACTGTTGTCGCCTTTCAGAACGCAAGAAGGGTATTTCCACGTTACGGCGGAGCCCGTTTCGACTTGCGTCCAGGATACTTTGGAACTGACGCCGCGACAGTCCGCGCGCTTGGTCACAAAATTATAGATGCCGCCCTTGCCGTCCTTGTCGCCTGGATACCAGTTCTGCACCGTCGAGTACTTGATCTCGGCATTGTCTTCGGCGACGAGTTCCACGACAGCGGCGTGCAACTGGTTTTCGTCGCGCATAGGCGCTGTGCAGCCCTCGAGATAAGAAACATAAGAGCCCGGCGCTGCAATAATCAGTGTACGTTCAAACTGGCCGGTGTTCGCCTCGTTGATGCGAAAGTAAGTCGATAACTCCATCGGGCAGCGAACGCCTTCCGGTACATATACAAATGTGCCGTCGGAGAAGACCGCAGAATTCAGCGTCGCGAAAAAATTGTCGGAGATCGGCACTACCGTACCGAGATATTTCCTGACGAGTTCCGGATGCTCGCGCACCGCTTCGGAAATCGACATGAATATGACGCCGGCCTTTTCCAGCTCTTTCTTGAATGTCGTCGCGACAGAAACACTGTCAAAGACCGCGTCAACGGCGACCTTGTTCGGCGCGACGCTGCTCGAAACACCGTCGGCGACCCGGGCCTCGCCCGGCGACTGGCCGGCGCCTTCAACGCCGAGGAGCACTTCCGCCTCGCGCAAGGGGATGCCGAGTTTCTCAAAATCAGCAAGGATTTCCGCCGGCACATCGTCAATCGACTCGTACTTCGCGCCCGATGACGGTTCGGCGTAATAATACGCATCCTGATAATCGATCTCTGGATAATCGACCATCGCCCAGCTCGGCTCTTCCATGGTCAGCCAGCGGCGGAAAGCGGCAAGGCGCCATTCCAGCAGCCACTCGGGCTCTTCTTTCTTCGCGGAAATGAACCGGACCGTATCTTCGCTGAGGCCCTTCGGCGCCTTTACTGATTCAATATCGGTCGTGAAGCCGTATTTATAGGTCTCCAGCGATTTCGCCGTCTCGACCGTTTCCCTGCTGATTGATTCCTTGACTTCAGACATCAGAGCGCACCTGCGGGAAGCGCTTCAGCAAGCACGGTTGAAACATCGGCGCCGGCAATGCGGTGTTTGGCAATTTCTAGATATTCCGGCGACGTCGCCCAGTCTTTGAAATCCGACGCATTGGGAAATTCGACAATGACCAGCCGGTCGCCGTTCCATTCGCCCATTACCGCTTTCGCGCCAAAGTCCGCGGCCAATAACTTGCCCTTGAATTTGGAAAAGACATCCATGAACCGGTCGGAATATTTGTCATACTCCGCCCGGTTTTTGATCTTGATCGTTGCGACAGCGTAAACGGTCATGCGGCTCTCGTTTTGATGCGTTGATAGGCGGCCGGCCATTCACGAATGAAAGCGTCGGCGTCGTCTTGCGTTGAATTCCAGCCGAGGGATAGGCGAATGGCGCAGGTCGCCTCATCATCGCTCGCGCCCATGGCTTTCAATACGTGGCTTGGCTTCGTCTTGCCGGACGAACATGCGCTGCCCGCGGAAATCGCGAGCCCCGCAAGGTCCATGGTCATCATTTGCGTTTCGCCGGTAAATCCGGGCGCCGACAAACACAATGTCCCCGGTAGACGCTCTTCGCTCCCGCCCCAGATTGTCGCGCCCGCAGCTTCCGCGGCATGCTGCATGGCGTCGCGCAAACGCGTGATTTCATCGGCTCGGGCGAGACTATCCGCCGCCAGTTTTGCGGCGACGCCGAGGCCGACAATGCCCGGAACGTTATGGGTGCCGGAGCGCCGGTTGTCTTCATGGCCGCCGCCGAGCATTTGCGGCGCGAGCGGCAGGTTCGGACCGGAGATCAGCGCACCGACCCCAAGGGGTCCGCCGAATTTATGCCCCGTCAGGCACATAATGTCCGCGTCGGACATGACGAAATTCACCGGGACCTTGCCTGCCGCCTGACAGGCGTCGCAAAAGATGAGCCCGCCCGCATCGTGAACGATGTCGGCGATCCGGCGTATCGGCTGAATGACGCCGGTCTCGTTGTTTACAACCATAACGCAGACAAGAAACGCGCCGTCCCGGGCCGTGTCATAGCCGCTGAGACGTTCTTCGAGCCATGCGAAATCGACAACGCCTGTCGCCAGCGCAGGAATGATTTCAATCGCCGCGCCCGTCGCTTCTGCGTTCGCCAAGACGGCGGAATGTTCGATGGCGCTTACAAAGATGCGCTTGATCTGATGCGAAGCAACGGCGCCGTGAATTCCGTAGTGAATGCTTTCGGTGCCGCCGCTCGTAAAAACAATGCCGCCCACCGGTCCATTGACAAGCGCGCGCACCGCTTCGCGCGCCTCTTCCAACGCCTTGCGCGCCTTACGCCCTTCTTCGTGTACGGACAATGCATTGCCGTCGCGCCCCATGGCGTCCGCGACCGCGTTTATGACTTCCGGCCGCACCGGCGCCGTTGCGTTGTGATCGAGATAGTGGCGCATCACTCCGCCGCCTCTATTCTTGACGGCGGGTTCACCGCGGCCATGCCGGCGACGCGGCGCGCCAAAACGTCTTCCAGAGAAACCGCGTTGAGAAACAGATCAATCTGCCGGCCCAACTCGTCCCAAAGGTCGTGCGTGAGACACCGTGCGCTCGTGCCCTGACAACCAACCGCTGCACCGGGATTGCACGCCGTCGTCTTGATCTCCTCATCGACCGCCGCGACGATATCGGCGATGCGCGTCTCCGCCGGCGAATGGCGCAAAACATATCCGCCGCCGGCGCCGCGCGCGCTCGCCACCAGTCCGGCCCGGCGCAATTTCGCAAACAGTTGTTCGAGATAGGAAATCGAAATGCCCTGGCGCACAGCGATATCCGACAGCGCAACGGGCCCGGCGCCGCGCTGCGCCGCGATATCCGCCATCGCCGTGACGGCGTACCGACCTTTTGTCGTCAGTTTCACCTGAACGCTGCTCCGAATTCGCGGACCCGGCTGGCCTTGCACCGAAAACATGCTATAGCCGCCCGCCGGATCGCGGGGTTCGGGCGGGAAATAGGAAATCCGACTAATTCAGTCAACATTTATCGGCCGAATTATTGAGCGAAAATGTCGCAATTCTGCGGTTTTCTGCTCAGACCAGTTCAAAATGCCGATCATTTTTCTGGGTTCACCGCCGGGCCAGACAACGAATGTAAAGGAAGACGATGCCTGAAATCATTTTCACAGGTCCCGAAGGCCGGCTTGAAGCGCGCTACCAGAAAGGCAAAGGCGACAATCCGCCGGTCGCCCTCGTGCTGCATCCCCATCCGATGTTCGGCGGCACCATGAACAACCGCGCAACTTACGAGCTTTACCAGATGTTCGTGCGCCGCGGCTTTTCGACCATGCGCTTCAACTTTCGCGGCGTCGGGCGTAGCCAGGGCGAATATGATCAGGGCCAGGGCGAACTTGCCGATGCCGCGACGGCGCTTGATTATATGCAGCAGATCAATCCGAATTCGCCTTTCGCCTGGGTCGCCGGTTTTTCCTTTGGTTCATGGATCGCCATGCAGCTCCTGATGCGCCGGCCGGAGATTGTCGGCTTTATTTGCGGATCAACGCCGGCGAACCTTTACGACTTTTCGTTTCTCGCGCCCTGCCCGTCGTCCGGCGTCGTCATACACGGCGAGCTCGACAAGATTTGCGCGCCCGAAGAAACGAAAGGGATGGTCGAACGAACGCGCACGCAAAAAGGCCGCAAGGTGGAGTTCGAAACCGTGCCCGGCGCAGACCATTTCTTCGAAACCCATATGGATGAGTTCATCGCGGAGTCAGAGAAATATCTCGACCGCCGTCTCGCCCATGACCGGCCCGAGGGCGAGTATCACGGCGAGCCCGCTTAGGTTCTTCAAATTTTACGCGCTTATCGCTCATTTCCGACACGCGCGCTTAACGAAAATCCCGAAAACTTCCACCTGAAATTACGCGAAGTCCGGGAGAGTTCAGATGTTCCGTTTTCTGTTTGGCGGCGCGAAAGCGCGTGTCGCAATCGGCCGAAAGGTCAGTGATCTGGAAGCGCGGCTTTCGCCGGTAGGCGCAGGCTCCGGGCGCGGCGAAGTTGAGTTTTCTTCCTGGCGGGACGGCGCCAAGCAACTTGAAATCGAATTGGGCGGGATCAATGGCGATACGGCGGATGTCTATATCAATGGCGAACGCGTGAAGACGGTGCGCCTGAACAACGGCCGGATCGACGATTATCTCGATACGCGAAACGGCGACGCGGTGCCCGATCTCGCCCAGGGCGCATCGGTTGAAATTCGCCAGAACGGCGCGCCGGTCCTCGGCGGGATCATGGCGCCGGATTGATTTTTAATCCGGGAAAACGCGATTTGCGCTTTTCGTCATTTGTTGCAACGATGCGATGAATTCATTGGAGCAGTGCATCGTGGCGTTCGAACAACACGACCCATCTGAAGCGGCGAGTGAATATCGTAGCGGCGGCGCCTTAAAGAAGATCGCGCCGCTGGCCGTGATTGCCGCAGCGCTGGCTCTGCTGATATTCCTGTTGTCGCTCGCCTATTAGAGCGGGATAGCACTGATAGCCTATGCGAGCCCGGTTCGCCCGATCGCCAGGAATTTACGTCGGCGCTGCTGTTTCAGCTCTTCCGGCGTCATGCCTTCGAACTGTTGAATCGAACTCTCGACCGCATCGCCGAGCCGCTCAATGGTGCGCGCCGGATCGCGATGCGCGCCGCCAATGGGCTCGTCGATGATCGCATCGATAACGCCGAAACTTAGCAAATCCTGCGCGGAAATTTTCATCGCTTCGGCGGCGTCAGGCGCCTTTGTCTCGCCTGCGCCGGCGGCGTCCTTCCAGAGAATTGACGCGCACCCCTCAGGTGAAATCACCGAATAAACGGAATGCTCCAGCATTAAAACCTTGTTCGCGGTCGCCAGTGCAACCGCGCCGCCCGATCCGCCTTCGCCGACGATGACGGAGATCAGCGGCGCGCCCAGCGACAGACATTTATCTGTACACGTTGCAATGGCTTCGGCCTGCCCGCGTTCTTCTGCGCCGCGGCCCGGATAAGCGCCCGGCGTATCGACAAGCGTGACTACCGGCAGTGAGAAGCGCTCCGCCAGCTCCATCAGGCGAATCGCCTTGCGATAACCCTCGGGCCGCGCCATGCCGAAATTATGTTTCACGCGGCCCGCCGTATCGGAGCCTTTTTCATGCCCGATCAACACGACCGACCGTCCGCGAAAGCGCGCGGGTCCGCCGACGATGGCGTGGTCTTCGCCAAAGGCGCGGTCGCCAGCGAGCGGCGTAAAGTCATCAAACAGCCGATCGATGTAGTCGGAAAGATGCGGGCGCGCCGCATGTCGGGCGACCTGCGTTTTCTGCCATCGCGACAGCTTGCCATAGGCGTCCGCCAGCAGCGCATCGGCCTTGGCCTGAAGCCGTGTGACTTCCTCGTCAACGCTGACCCCGTTTTCCTGATCGACGCGGCGCAAATCTTCAATGCGTCCTTCGAGTTCGGCGATCGGTTTTTCAAAATCGAGATAGGCGCGCATGGAGCCTCGCTAAAATGTGGCGTTATCTGAACGTAGAAAATTCTACTGCGGAAAGTCTTAACAAGACAATTTATTGGCCGGGCTGGGGCTTGAGGCGCGGCGCAAACCCACGTTCCTCAGCGGTTTGCGCCGTCTCGCCGCTATCGATATTCATGTCCCCTTCGGGAGCGGGAAATCGCGCCGCCCAGGCTTGTTCGAATTCAAATCGCCGTTGCAAATCCGCCATCCCCGCCGCCTTTAGCGATTGACTGACGATCACCGTGTTCCCCGGCCCATTGCCGGCGCCCGAGGCAGCCAGCGCGGCGAGACCCGCCTGCCCGACTTTTTCTTCAAGAGCAGCATCAAACGCCGCTTCCAGAATATGCGCCGCGACCACCGGATCGCCGCCGCGATCGACGGCGATGCGCGGGTCGACGCCGCTCAAGAGCGACACGTCGGCGGCGCGCGCGATCTGCGATGCAGTCTGCGGATCGAGCATCGCCAGCAAGTTGACCAGTTCGACAAACGCCATCGCTTCGCCTTCCGGCAAGGCGCCGACGCCGGCGCCGGGACCGGTCATGGCCGCAAGCCAGCCGCCTGCGCCAACGCTATCGCCGACCGCCATGCGCGCCTCGGCGAATTGCGCAGCTTCGGACGGCGCGACAATCGCGCCTTCAAGTGCGGCGATTTCATCTGCATACAGAACAGAAAGCGCATAGGCGCGGTGAAAGCTGTCGCCGAGGGAAAGCGCCAGTGCAATGCGCTGCGCCTTGTCGCGTAGGAATTCCGGCGCGGTCATTTCTTTGACCGACTGAAAAAGAACTGCATCCGTTGACGGATCGCCCGGGCGGTCCCGTGCAGCATCCGCCGCGGCGCCAATGGCCGCCACGTCAAACGCGAAACGTTCCATCAATGAAGAAAGCTGCGCCGGATCGAGAACGCCCATGGCGACGGCCCGCTGCGCTGCGGAAACCCGAGCAGGGATCGCAGCCGCTTCGTCGTTCACAATAGCGATCAGGACACCGCCATCCGCCTCATTCAGCATTTCCGGTGTCGCCGGCAATTCGAGTGCACGGGCAATCGCGTATTGCAACGGCGTCGCCGCCGGCGGCGGCGCGTCTGGCGCAGCGCCGGTCGCGATCGCCGTCAAATAGAGATCGTCTTCCGGAGAAATTCCGTACTGATCGCGCAATATGCCAAGTGACAGGTCCGCCGCATCGCGCTCATCGGCAACCGCATAGCAAAGGACGCGCAGCTTCACCCAGAATGGATCCTCGCGGCCGTTGGTCAGGCGGTCGCCGCGCCGGCATGCATTTAGCGCATCGCCGCGCAGAAGGTCGCGCACGGCTTCAGCCCGTCCCGTCCACGGATCGCCGCGCCCGGCGTTAGAAAGGCTCGCAATCGTCGCGGCCTCTTCCAGAAAACCGGCGCGGGCGAGCGCCAGCAGTTTCTTGCCGCCAAGGGCGCCGCTTGCCGTATCCGGGCCGGCGCCGGGAGACAACAGCGTGCGCCGCATGGCTTCGCCAATCGCCGGCGTCGCCGGACGGGACGGCGCATTTTCAAGGAGAAACTCCAGGGTACTAGGCTGTGCATTCCGCCAGAGGTCAGACGGCAAGGCGCCTGTCGCCGGGGTCAGTGTACCCGTCGAAAACGCATCGCGCGCAAGCGGCGCGGTTTCCACCGCTTCGGGCGGTGCAAGCTGTGCAGATGCAGCGCCTAATTGCGAAACCGCGAGCGTCGCAATCAACAAACGCTTACTCAGCATTCTCTGCCTCCTGGGTAATCGTGCGGGTCTCGGGCTCAAGCATCTCGCCATAGACAAACAGCCCCACAAGCGCCGCCAGGGCGATCAGAATGAGAATAATGACAAATCGCAATGTATCCGCTCCGCTATTCGCGCCGACGTCCTGAGGATGGACCTTTTTAATTCCGAACCAGCGCCCGCCATAAACCCCAATCCGGCGCGGAGGCAATCCTTCTCTGGCGTCCCGCGCCGCACTCGCCTACATCTAGCCGCGATGGCTCAATCCCGCAAATATCCTGCGCTTCAGTGCTCAAAGCCGATTGTGCTCGTGGGCATGATGGGCGTCGGCAAGACCACCATTGGGCGCCGGCTGGCTCCGATGCTGGGCCTTCCCTTCTTTGATTCCGACACGGAAATCGAACGTGCGTCCGGCATGTCGGTGTCAGAGCTTTTCGAGGCCCATGGAGAGCAGAGCTTTCGCGACGGCGAGGCGCGCGTCATCAAACGGCTGCTAGAGGGCCCGCCCCATGTTCTGGCGACCGGCGGCGGCGCTGTCATTCGCGAAGACACCCGAAAGCTGATCAAGGACCACGCCCTGTCCGTATGGCTGCGCGCCGATATCGATATGATCGCGCGGCGGGCGACACGGCGCGATACGCGGCCGTTACTGCGCACGGACGATCCGGTTGCGACATTGGAAAAACTTCTCGAAGAGCGCGCGCCTTTTTATCGCGAGGCGGATTTGCGTATCGACTCGCAACCCGGGCCGCATGACCAAACCGTTGCGCTCTTGTACGAAAAAATCGCGCGGGTTTTTCCGTCGGCGGATAATGCGGATCAGCATGACAGAGGCGCAAAATGAACACGCCCGCGGACGCGCAAACCGTTCACGTCGATCTCGGCGCGCGCAGTTACGCCATCCATATTGGCGGAAGGTTACTCGAAAGCGTGGGCCGTTTGCTTATGCCCCTGCTTGCGCGAAAATCTGTTGTCGTCGTTACCGACGAGAATGTCGCAAAGGCCCAGTTACCGAGACTGGCGCAAGGTCTCGAAGCCGAAAACATCAGCTTTGAAACCATCATCCTGCCCGCCGGCGAGGCGACGAAAAGTTTTGAGCAACTTGATTTCCTGACCCGTCGCCTGCTCGACCTTGGCGTAGAGCGGAGCGACACGATTGTCGCGTTCGGCGGCGGCGTTATTGGCGATCTGACGGGGTTTGCCGCCGCTATCCTGCGCCGCGGATGCGCGTTCGCACAAGTTCCGACGACGCTCCTGGCGCAAGTTGATTCATCCGTAGGCGGAAAAACTGCCATCAATGTGCCGGAAGGGAAAAACCTTATCGGCGCGTTTCACCAGCCGGCGATCGTGATCGCCGACACATCGGCGCTCGATACTTTGCCCGCGCGCGAAGTGCGCGCCGGATATGCTGAAATTGCGAAATACGGCGCCATCAACAATGAGCCGTTCTTTGCGTGGCTTGAAGAAAACGTCGCTTCGTTGATGGCGGGCGACGAGACGGCGCGCATTCACGCCATCAAGACATCGTGCCAGTCGAAGGCGGCGATCGTTGCGGCTGACGAACGCGAAGCCGGCGAACGCGCGCTCCTCAACCTCGGCCACACCTTCGGCCACGCATTCGAGGCGCTCTACGGCTACTCGACAAAACTCCTGCACGGCGAAGCTGTCGCCCTCGGCATGTCCCTCGCCTTCGACTATTCCGCGCGGCGCGGCATGATCGACGCCGCCGTCGCCGAGCGCCTCAAAGCGCACTTACGCGCAGCATCCCTGCCGGTCGAAATCGGCGACCTACCGCCTGGCGTGAATATCGATGCATCGGCGCTCTGCGCCCTGATGATGCAGGACAAAAAAGTCGTCGGCGGCAAACTGACGCTCATTCTCGCTGATGCGATCGGCGCGGCGCGTATTATAAAGGACGCCGACATCGCTGACATCGAAACCTTCCTGAAGGAGAAAATCGCCGGCGCCCGGCGATCAGAAGACACATGAACGAATTTGATTCCGCCCTGCTGGCGCCCATCGGCGTGATCGCCCTGCTCTTGGTGATGTCCGCGTTTTTCTCAGGCTCCGAAACAGCGCTCACCGCCGTATCGAAAGCGCGCATGCACCGCCTCGACTCCGAGGGCGATTTGCGCGCCCGCCGGGTCAATTTGCTGATCCGCGACCGCGAACGCCTCATCGGCGCCATCCTGCTTGGCAATAATATGGTCAATATCCTCGCCTCGGTTCTCGCCGGCGGGGTCTTTGTTTCGCTTTTCGGCGATTCCCTCATGGCGACCGCGGTTGCAACCGGCGTGATGACGGCGCTCGTCCTCGTCTTCGCGGAGGTGACGCCGAAATCCGCCGCCATCGCCCGGCCGGACGGTTTCGCCATGCTCGTCGCACCCTTCATGCGATGGGTCGTCGTCATCTTCGCGCCGGTGACGCGCATTGTTCAGCTCATCGTCCGCGGCTTTTTGAAAGTCTTCGGGCTCGATTTGTCCAAGGACAGCGCCGTTTTCTCCGCGACAGACGAACTTCGCGGCGCCGTTGATCTGCATCACTCTGAAGGCGGCATCGACAAGGAGTCCCGCGATCTCATCCGCGGCGCACTGGAGCTTGACGACATCCGCGTTGAAGAAATCATGATCCACCGCAAGTCGATCGAGCTTCTCGATCTCGATCACTCGAATGAGGAACTTATCCAGAAGGCCCTGCAGAGCCCTCATACGCGCCTGCCGGTCTTTCGCGACAACACCGACAATATTGTCGGCGTCCTGCATGCGAAAGATTTGTTGCGCGCGCTTTGGGAAGCGGAAGCGGACGCCAACGCCGTCGATCTCATGGCGATTGCGCGCAAGCCGTATTTTGTGCCGGAAACAACGACGCTGCAGGAACAACTCGACGCATTCAAAATCAAGCAGGAGCATTTCGCCCTGGTGGTTGACGAGTACGGCGCCATTCAGGGGCTCGTCACCATGGAAGATATTCTCGAAGAGATCGTCGGCGAAATTGAGGACGAGTATGACAGCCCCGTGCAAGGGGTTCGCCCGCAGGCCGACGGCTCATTGAATGTTGACGGCGATGTCACGATCCGCGACCTCAATCGCGCCATGGACTGGAGCCTCCCCGACAGCGAAGCAGTGACCGTCGCGGGACTGGTCATTCACGACGCGCAGTCCATTCCCGAAGTCGGGCAGACCTTTTCGTTTCACGGCTTCCGCTTTCAGATCCTTCGCCGCCGCCGCAACCAGATCACGGCGGTGAAAATTTCCGAAATCCCGCCGGTTGCGACCGAGTAACGCCAGCGCAAACCGAAACAGGAAGTCACCTCGCACATGACCAGACGCGCCGGCGCGAGTTCGCTGATCTTTATCTTCATCACCGTGTTGCTGAACATGATCGGCGTCGGCGTGATCATGCCAGTCATGCCGCAATTGATCATCGAAGTGACCGGCGAAGACCTCGCCCATGCGGCGCGATGGGGCGGCACGCTCACATTCGTTTACGCGTTGATGCAATTCGTCATGATGCCCATCATTGGTGGCTTGTCCGACCGGTTCGGGCGCAGGCCGGTGCTGCTGGTTTCGCTTTTCGCGTATTCGGTTGATTTTCTGGTTATGGCGCTGGCGCCGACGATCATGATGATCGCAGTTGCACGCACCGCGGCGGGCGCCTTCGCAGCCACGTTCTCGACCGCCAACGCCTACATCGCCGATATCTCGCCGCCGGAAAAACGCGCGGCGAATTTCGGCCTTGTGGGCGCCGCCTTCGGTCTCGGCTTTATTATCGGCCCGGCAATCGGCGGCGTGCTTGGCGAAGCCTACGGACCGCGGGCGCCGTTTTTCTTTGTCGCCGCAATTGGCGCGCTGAATTTCCTGTTCGGTCTTTTCGTGCTGCCGGAAACGCTGGCGCCGGAAAACAAGCGAAAGTTCGAATGGCGCCGCGCCAACGCCGTCGGCAGTTTTCATCAGTTCGCGAAATACCCGGTCATGTTGCCCATCGCGATTGTTCTTTTCATCGCGCAGATCGCCCATTGGTCCTATCCTGCGGTGTGGGCCTATTACGCCATTGAAAAATTCGGCTGGTCCGAACTGGAGATCGCCGCCTCGCTCAGTTTCGTCGGCCTCATGGCCGCCGCCGTTCAGGGCGGTCTCACCCGCGTCGTTATTCCCATGCTCGGTGAACGGAGCACGGCCTTGTTCGCCATGTCCGTCACGCTTGTTTCCTATGTCGCATTCGCATTCGCAGAGGCCGTGTGGCTCGTTTACGGGCTGATTGCCCTTTCTGCGCTCGGCGGCCTCGCGCAACCGGCGTTGCAGGGCGTCATGTCGCGAACTATGCCCGCCAACGCGCAAGGCGAATTACAGGGCGCCGTCGCGGCGGTCATGAGCATCGCCATGGTCATTAGTCCCTGGCTGATGACGCAGATCTTTGCGGCGTTCTCGGCGCCGGGCGAACCGGTGTCCGCATTTGGAATCACCCTTCTGGAAAACGGCGCACCGTTTTATTTCCCGGGCGCGCCGTTTATCATCTCCGCGTTACTGGAAGCAGTCGCAATCGGGTTTCTGTTCTTTGCCTTCACCCGTATCCGCAGGCCGCGCGAGGAAGCCCCTGCGCCCTGACGTTGCACCGTTAGCTTTCGTCTTTCGCCCGTTCGGCCGATTTCGCGATCAGCTTCAAACGACCGTTCGCCCGCTTGATGGTCTGGTCAAGATTGACAAGTTCAAGATCCATCGCCGCGTCCGCATCATCGCTTTGTTGCAGAAGCGCTTTCGATTTCTCGAGTTCCTTGCGAATGGTCGCGAGGTTTTCCGCAAGGCCCGCCTCTTCGTCAAACAGGTTCCGGTCAGAGAGGTCGCCTTCGTCGATGGAACCGCCGGGCGCCAGGCCGTCGCCCATGGCGCCGCCCCAGACCATCCAGCCGACAAAAAGCCCGAGAACGAAGGCGACGCCGGCGACCAGCCAGGGGCTATCCATTATTTCTGCCACGTCCGTCCTCGCCTCAACACCGCGCAACCCGTTACCGGCGCCAATTTGGCACACTTCTCGCGCCGGCGGGATTAACGCAAACGCCGGCCTTCCTCATCGAAGCAATCGCCGGGCCAGCGCCACGGTCGCATTCTCCGAAACAAAAAAGCCGCCGGCGAGGAAATCGCGGGCGGCTCTGGTTAGAAATCTCTTCGGCGAGTTATCGCGGCGCCATCACCATCATGATCTGGCGGCCTTCCATTTTCGGATATTGCTCAACTTTCGCAATTTCCTCGAAGTCATCCTGCACGCGCCTTAATAGATCCGCGCCCCGGTCCTGGTGCGCCATTTCGCGGCCGCGAAAGCGCAGGGTCACCTTGACCTTGTCGCCTTCTTCAAAGAAGCGCTTCATCGCCTTGACCTTCACATCATAGTCGTGGTCGTCGATGTTCGGCCGCATCTTGATCTCCTTGATCTCGACGACCTTCTGCTTCTTCTTCGCTTCGGCTTTTTTCTTCTGCTGTTGGTATTTGTATTTGCCGTAGTCCATGATCTTGCAGACCGGCGGCTGGGTGTTCGGAGACACTTCGACAACATCAAGGCCCGCGTCAGCGGCCATGGCGAGCGCGTCTTCTAGCTTGACGACGCCCCTCTTCTCTCCGTGATGATCGATAAGCAGAATCTGCGGAACGCTGATCTCCTCGTTGATACGCGGGCCGTCATTTTTCGGCGCCACGTTGGCGAATGGTTTGCGTGCTATGAACTTCTCTCCTTTGGTTGCTGAAATACAAAACCCGGCGATGGTAGGGCGATCAGGTTAAGGAACGCCGTAAATCTCGCCGGGATGGCTGATATATAGGGTATTCTCTTCACGGATCAACGGGGCGCGGGGCGGACGGACATGGGTCAGCCGGCCTGCGCCGCGTGGCGGGGTTCGCCGCCTTGATTGATCAGGCCCATGTTGGAGAGGGTGCGCCAGACAAAGGCGGCGTCAACCGAACCGGGGCCGGTCGCCGACGTCAGGGTCACCACATGGCGCCCGTGCGGGGCGGCCGCGTCGATCGCAGCGCCCGAGGCAATCATCACGCCTTCGCATCCAACGCTGACCGCAAGATGCATTTCCTCTGCGTGGTCGGAGATGAAGAACGCCGCCTCATGGGCCAGCGCCGCAAGCTGAAGGTGATCTGTTTTCCCGGCAAGATCGACAAGCTGCGGACAGGCGTTGGCGATTTCGTCGCCAAAGGCGTGCAGGGTTTTCGGCCCGGCCAGAACCGGCATGAAGCCGGCCGTCGCCATAATCGATGCAATGGCGGCGTAGCCTTGCGCTGTCCAGCGGCCGTTCTCCGCGCCGCCGGGCAGCAACAAGCCGTAAGCGCCGGATATACCGTACCAGGACGGTTTCATATTTGCGGAATCCTTGCGCGCATCGAGCGCCCAGTGAAAATCAGGGAGGCGTTGATCCGCATCGACGCCAGCATCGGACATCAACCGCTCGAAACAGGGTGTGGCCGACGCGCCGTCAACCCGCGCGCGCTGTTTTCTGGACGCCGGCGCCGCGCCGAACCATTTCGGCCGGAACGGACCAAGCGCTGCATGCAATCGTTTTGAGGCGTCATTGGCGGCGAGATCGTAAACGCGTTCAAATTTTGCGTTCTTCAACTGGCGCACGAATTCCTTGCGGGCGTCAGCGTCGCGGAAATTCGGTATCGACGCGACCTGATCGAAATAGGGCGCTGCGCGCGCGACCCGTTGCAAAGACGGAATGGTCAGCAGGCTGATGGTCGCGTCGGGATGGGCGTCGCGAATGGCCGCGAATGCCGGTTCCGCCGACACGAAACCGACGAGATTGTCGGTCTTGATAACGAGAATATTTGACTGCTTACGCCCGAACATTGCCCAACTACGCCCCGCGCCCCAGGAGATTTCTATACACGTTTAATGTCGCATCGCACATGGCGCGCGAAGAATAAACGGCCCGCACCCGCGCCGCCCCCGCATCGCCAAGGCGTTCGCGCAGCGCGCGATCGCCGGCAAGGCGCGCCATGGCGTCAGCGAGGCTTGATGCGGAGCCGGGCTCGAACAGAATGCCGGTTTCGCCGTCGATAATGGTTTCAAGATAGCCGCCGTCTCCGGACGCAATGACCGGCTTGCCCATGGCCCCGGCCTCAATCGCGACGCGGCCGAAGGGTTCTGCGCGCGTCGACGGCGCAAGAACCGCATCCGACCAGGCGATCGCCGCCGGCATGTCGGCGCATTCGCCGACCAGTTGAACCATGTCGCACACCCCGTACTCGTCAATTTGCGCACGCAATTGAGCCTCATATTTCGGCAGGCCTTGCGCGCCCCCGCATAAAACTAACCGCAAAACCGGCGCATTTCCAGCGTTGTTACGCGACTTCAGCTTCGCGGCGGCCTCGATGGCGAGGCTCTGCCCTTTCCATGGCGTCAGGCGCGCCGCCAAAAGGAAGCGCGGCGCGTCGTCGGCGCCCTCGCTCCATGCCTTGCTGATCCTTTGCACCCGGTCGGCGCTGATAGTTTGCGGGTTGAAAACCGAAAGGTCCGCGCCCCTGGGGATAACTTTCAGCTTTGCCGGATCGATGTCGTAGTCGGCGATGATGCGCTCGCCCGTAAAGCGGGAATTCGCGATCACGGCGTCGCCTTTGACGAGCGACGAATTATACCACCGTTTCAGTTTATTGGCGGCCCCGTGCGCTCCATGAAACGTGGTGACGAAGGGCAAGCCGGCCCGTTTCGCCGCTGCGGCGGCGCTCCAGGCGGGCGCGCGCGAGCGGGCGTGAATGAGGTCGACATTGTTCTCGGCGATGATGCGCCCGAGTGTTCGGCTATTGGCGAAAATGGATGCGGGATCCTTGCGGTGAACAGGCGCGGCGATGAATTCGCCGCCGGCGCGCATGATGTCGTCTTCCAAACGCCCGCCGTGACTGACGACTAAGGCGCGCCCGCCCGCCTCAACAATCGCCGCCGCAATTTCGACGGTCGTCCGCTCGGCGCCGCCCGAACCGAGGCGCGGAACGACTTGCAGGATCGTGTAGGGAAAACTGCTCACGCGGCCAATTCTATCGTTTTCTGCCCGGCGATGATCGCGCCAAGTGGTAAATTCTTTTTAACTATATTTCGTGGCGTGCGGCGCGTCGCCTTGGTAATGCTGGCCAATGACAGAAACCAAGCCTGAATATATCGACGGCCCCCATGGCCGCCTCGCCTATCGCCGGCGGCTCGCAAGAAACGACGGCCCGGCATCGGGCGTCGTCTGGCTCGGCGGGTTCCGGTCCGACATGCTGGGCACCAAGGCCGCGTTTCTCGATGAATGGGCGAAGCACGCCGGTGCAGGCTTCCTCCGCTTTGACTATTCCGGCCACGGCGAATCCGTCGGCGTATTCGAAGACGGCGCTATCGGCGAATGGTTCGCCGACGCCCTCACCGTTTACGACACTCTCACTGAGGGGCCGCAAATCCTTGTTGGCTCGTCCATGGGCGCCTGGATTGCGACGCTGCTCGCGAAAGCGCGGCCGGAGCGGATCGCGGGCGTCATTTTCATCGCGCCCGCGCCGGATTTCACCGAAAAACTCATGTGGCCCGCCTTCAGCGACGAACAGCGCAACACGATCCTGAAAACTGGCCGTCTGGAACAACCGTCTGACTATTCCGATGAGCCGGAAGTCATCACCGCCAAGCTGATCGAAGACGGGCGCAACCATCTCGTCATGACGGGGACTATTCCCATTACCACACCCGTCAGGGTGCTGCAGGGCATGCAGGATGAGGCCGTGCCATGGGGGCACGCGCTCGAATTCGCGCAAATGCTCGAAAGCGATGACGTTGAGATCGTGCTCACGAAATCGGGCGACCACCGCCTTTCAGAGCCGCACGATTTGACCCGTCTAAGAGATACGCTCGAAGCGCTGATCGGCTGACCAAGCCCCATTCGCCGCACGCTACGAACGGTTCGCCGCATTGGCGCGTTCGTGCGGAATTCGCGGGGTTGCGACATCTGTCGCAATGCGGTACGTTCGCGACAAATGTAACACCACCCTGAAAGCAAGTGCGAGCCCGTCTCGCACGGAGGCGATATGAGCGGCGACACCGTAGACAATCCGACGAAACCGGAACTGGCGATTCTGAAACTCCTCTGGCGCGGCGACGATATGACCGCGCGCAATATCCATGATGAAATCGCTAATGCATTTGGCTGGTCCTATTCGACCGTTCGCACAGTGCTGGAGCGCATGGCCGAAAAAGGCCTGATTTCCAAACGCGCCAGCGACGGGGTCAACTTTTACGCTGCGGAAGTGACGAAAATCTCGGTGCTCGGCCGCATGATTTCGGATTTTTCAACGCGTGTTCTGGAACTCGACCGTGCGCCGGCGGCGGCGTTCTTTTCCGACTCCAAGCTTCTTTCCGAAGACGAGCTCAGTGAACTTGAAACCATGCTGCGCGACGCGGAGGAACAATCATGAATGCCATCGCCTCGCCGTCTGTCATCGACGCTTTTTTCCTCTGTCTTGCAGCCTCGTTGATCTGGGCGCCATTCGTTTTTGCTGGCGCCAGCGTTCTAACGCGCGAAGCCCGCGGCAATGCGGAAGCGGCGGTCTGGCCGTCGGCGCTGTTCATCGCAAGCCTTCCGGTGCTCGCTGCGCCTCTTGCTGCAAGTTTGGGCCTTTCACTTCGAACGCCGAAGCCGTTGCCGCCAATGGCGGCGCCGGAAACGGCAGCGGCGCCGACGCTCGCGCCAATTACGGCGGCCGCTGAAAACGGCGCCGCTATCGAACTGGCGACCATCTTCAACGCCGCCGCCGATCTGTATTTTTACGGGTTTGTCCTGTTTGCAGCGCTCGGAATTTTACGGCTTGTCGGTTTTTCCTATCGCATCCGCTACAGCTTCCCGGTCGATGATAAGCGTTTGATGAATGGATTGCATCAATGGCGACAATCCATCGGCGTGCGATCTCCGGTCCGTTTCGCCTATTCCGATGCGGTATCGTCCGTATGCGTACATGGATTTATTCGTCCGGTCATCCTCATGCCGCCGCTATTGCTTGAACGCGTGTCAACGGAAGACGCGATCCTGATGGGCGCCCATGAGCTTGCCCATGTAAAGCGCGGCGACACCTGGCTTTTTGCGTTATGCGGTCTCGCCAAGGCGCTCTTCTGGTTCAATCCGTTCATGCGCCGCATCGTCGCTCACGCACAACTCGCAGCGGAACAAGCCGCAGACGCCATTGTTATCCGCGCCGGCGCCAATCGAAAATCCTATGCGCGCTGCTTCGTTGAAAGCCTCAAAATTTCGGCGGGACTCGGCAATCCTCAGCATGCGCTGGTTCCCTCGTTCACGCCCTTCGACAAACGCTCGCGCCGCGAACGCCTCGACGCAATTCTCTCCGGCGCCGCACGCACGCCTGTGATTACGCTTGGCGGTAAGGCGGTCCTTATCGCGAGCGGCCTCCTTGCGCTCATTCTGGCGTTCGGACAGGCGGCGCTGGCCGTTGCCCCGCCGCCGGCGAAAGACGCGCTCACTGTCGTGCCGGTAGACGGGCGCATCACGTCCACATTTGGCGAACGCATCGACCCGATCAGCAAGGAAACGAGATTTCATCAGGGCATGGATATCGCCGCGCCAACCGGAACGCCCGTGCGCGCCGCCGGCGACGGCAAGGTGATTGACGCCACGTCACGATACAATGGCAGCGACGCATGGGGGAATGTCGTCGTCATCGATCACGGACACGGGCTTGTTACGCGCTATGCCCAGCTCGACAGCTATATCGTACGCAAAGGCGAGACAGTGGACGCCGGCGACACGATCGGCGCCGTTGGCGCAACCGGCCGCGCCACAGGTCCGCATCTTCATTTTGAAGTCCTGAACGATGGCGAGAACATTGATCCGGCGCCCCTTGTTGTTCCCGATGCGCCCATCGCGCCGGCGCCGCGCGCATTCAAGAAAGTACAATTGGCGCCGACAGCCCCCGGCGTGACCATCGCCGCGCCCCCCACGGCGCCGTCTGCGCCCGTGAAACCTGAGCCGACGCCCGACATAACAATCGATGTTCCGCCCGCCCCGGAACCGATGCCGGCGCCGCCGGCGCCTCCTGAGCCGGACCAACTGTCCTTCGGCGAGCGGCTGGAGCTCCGGCTCGCCGGGCGCTTCGACGATTATGACTGGAACGGCGCATTCACCTGGGCTGATGGCGAGAATGGCGTCGCCATGCGCTTTGCGGAAATTGATGAAGAAGAGTTTGAAGACCTCCGCGCGCTTATGAAAGAATTGAAGTCGACCGACTTTTCTCAACAGAACTGGTCTGACATTGCAAAATCCTTCCCGCAATTTTCATTCGTATTGGACGGCGTGGAAATCTCCAATGAGGACCGCAAAGCAATCGAGCGCGCGCGGGTGAAGGCGATGCGCACCGCCGAACGCGTGCAACGCGATACGGCGCGCAGACTGGCGGAAGTGGAACGCGCCATGGCGCGCGCCGACCGCGAACGCGAGCGTGCTATGTTCCAAATTGAACGCGCGCAAAAGAATACGGCGGACAATGCGCGCGAATTAGAACGCATGGAAGACGTGCTGGCGTTACGCGAACGCGCCTTGCGCGAAGCGCAGGAAGAAATCGCGCGCGAACGCGCTGAACTCGAGCGTATGCGCGCCGAACTCCGCGAACAAAATCGTAACGAAGATTAACAAGCCCTTTCTTTCGCCACTTGTCGATGACGGCGCGCACCGGTTCGCCGCATCAGTCCGGCGGTCTATCGATTAGCGGGTGCGGCGTCTCAGGAAAGGCGCATAACAAAGTCAATCGTTATTCGTATTTAAGCTGGGAGCGGCGCAATGGGCCTTACTCGGATCTGCTTGCAAAATCCGGCCGCGGCCGGCGTGGTTCTCGCCATCATTACACTGTTGGGTTTTCTTTCTGTTGCGCAACTGCCGGTTCAATTGTTCCCGCAGATCGAACGCCCACAAATAACCATTCAGACACAGTGGCGCGCCGCGTCGCCGCGCGAAGTCGAAAGCGAAATCACAGAACCGATTGAACGCGAGTTGCGCGGCATTCCGGGCCTGCGCACCATGCAGTCATGGTCTAACGCCGGCGGCGGCTTTATTTCGCTGGAATTCAATCTCGGCGCGGATATGGATCAGGCCTTCACGGAAGTGAATGCGCGCCTTCAAAGGGTGCGCGGACTTCCCGCCGAAGCGGAACGCCCGCGCATCAATAATGGCGGCGGCGGCGATTCGGGTGAAACGTTGATCTTCCTGTTCCTGCAGCGCCTGCCTGGCAACACGCAGGAAGGCGTTCGTTTGCGAGAATTTGCCGAACAGCGGATCGCCCCCGCGCTTGAAGCCGTACCGGGCGTCGGCGGCATCGACATTAATTCCGACGACGGCGAAGAAATTGTTCGCGTTGAGTTTGATCCGTTTCTCGCCGCACAGCTTGGCGTAACGCTCGATGAAATTTCCCAAACCGTAAACCGTTCAACGGACGTTACCGGCGGGCGCGTTGAAGTGGGCCGGCGCAATTACACCATGCGCTTCGAAGGCCGGTTCAGCGCCGATCAACTGGAAGAGACCATTATCGCTTGGCGGGACGGCGCGCCGGTAACCCTTGGCGATGTGGCGTCGGTTTCCGTCGGTCCGGACTGGCAGGGCGGCGTTGTCTATCAGAATGGCAATCCGGCGATCGGCATGCGTGTGATGCGCGAGCCCGGCGCCAATGTGCTGGAATCGATTGACGCCCTGACCGTCGTCCTCGACGAACTGAACAGCGGGCCGTTGGCGGAAATGGGGTACTCAGTCCAGAAAAGTTTCGATCCGTCGGTCTTTATCAAGCGCGCGATCAGCCTGCTGACGAACAATCTGCTGCTTGGCGTTATTCTCGCCATTGGCGCCCTATGGCTTTTCCTGCGCCGGACGAAAGCGACGTTGATTATCGCGGCCGCCATTCCGATTTCGCTGATGGCGACCATAATCGTCCTCAATCTGTTCGGCCGTTCGATTAACGTCATTTCCCTCGCCGGCCTTGCTTTTGCGACCGGCATGGTGCTGGACGCGGCGATTGTCGTGCTCGAAAACTTCGTGCGTCTTCGCGAAGACGGCCGCTCCGCCATGGATGCGGCGCAAACTGCGGTCTCGCAGGTCTTCGGCGCGCTCTTCGCATCGACGGTTACGACGGTCGCGATTTTTATTCCCATCATGTTTTTCGAAGACGTGGAGGGACAACTTTTCGCGGACCTCGCGCTCACCATCGCCATCGCGGTGTCCTTCAGCCTGATTGTCGCCGTAACCTTGCTGCCGACCGGCGCGCGTTTGTTCCTCGCAGACAAGGACGCCGGAAAGACAGCCGCGCGGCGCAATTTTGCCGAGCCCATCGCCGACTTCATCATGCGGGCGACGGCGACGAACCCGCGCCGCCTCGGGATTGTTGCTGGCCTTACCGGCGTCCCGATCCTTATCGGGTTTCTTCTATGGCCCCAACTCAACTACCTGCCGCCGGTGAAACGCGACGCCGTTGACGCCTTTATCAGTTTCCCGTCCGGCGCCAGCGCCGACATGATCCGTGAGGAATTCGCCGAGGTCGTCGTCGAACGGTTGCAACCCTATATGGACGGTGAAAAGGAACCGGCGCTGAAAAATTACTACATGTTCAGCGGCGGATTTGGCGGCAATGCCGGCATCCGTATTCTCGATCAATCGCGCATCGATGAAATGGTCGATATCGTCAATAACGAAATTCTGGCGGGCTTTCCCGATACGCGAGTCTTCGCGCGCCAGGGCGACCTCTTCGGACAATGGGGCGCGCAAGGTTCTATCGGCCTCAATGTTCAGGCTGCGGACTATGACGCGCTTGCCGCCGCTATCCCTGCTGCAAGCGAGGTTATTCAAAACGCCCTGCCCGGCGCACAAGTCTGGCCGAACCCCGATCCGCAAATCGTAACGCCGGAACTGCGCCTTATTCCCAATGACCGGCGCATCGCCGAAGTGGGCATGACGCGCGACGGCGTCGCCCGCGCTGTACGCGCCCTCGGCGACGGCGCCTGGCTTGGCGAATTCTTTCATCAGGACGGGCGTATCGACATTATCCTGAAAGCCAAGGAATGGACGGAGCCGGAATATCTCGACACCGCGCCCATCGCGACGCCGACCGGCGCCGTTGTCCCGCTTGGCGAACTTGTCACGATCGACCGCAGCGTCGGCCCGCAACAGATCCGCCGCGTCGACGCCCGGCGCACCATCACACTCGGCATTTCCCCGCCCGCAGGCATGGCCCTCGGTCCCGCCGTCGAGGCGCTGCAAACGCAAGCGATGCCGCAACTCTATGACGTGCTGCCCGCCGGCTCGTCGATCAAACTCGGCGGCGATGCTGATTCCCTTGCACGAGCGGTCAAAAATCTCAGCGGGAACTTTTTCCTCGCCATCGCGATCCTGTTTCTCATCATGGCGGCGCTCTTCAAATCAGTGAAAGACGCCGCATTCGTCATCGTCACACTGCCGATGGCGACGGTCGGCGGCATTCTTGCCATTCGCGCGTTCGATAAAATCAACTCATTGCCGCTCGATCTTTTAGGCATGATCGGCTTCATCATTCTGCTTGGCCTTGTCGTCAACAATGCCATCCTGCTCGTCGCCCAGACCCGCGCGTCGGAAGCGACTGGTAAGTCGCGGCCCGAAGCGGTGCGCGATGCGCTGACGCTGCGGATCCGGCCGATTTTCATGTCCACCTCGACGTCGCTCATGGGCATGCTTCCCCTTGTCCTATCCCCCGGCGCGGGCAGCCTCATCTATCGCGGCCTCGCCACTGTCATTGTCGGCGGCATGGCCGTCTCAACCCTCTTCACGCTGTTGCTGCTGCCTGCGCTTCTGCAGCTCGGCGCGCAATCCATGCCTGTCCTGACGCGACGCGCCGGCGTTCCTCAGCCTGCTGAATAAAAGGATGATTTCAGCAATGAACCGCAAAGTTATTTTCGCCGGATCCGCCGCCGCCGCGCTTATAGTCGCGGGCGCTGCGGCCTATTATTTTACCGCCCCCGCCGGCGCAGACGCATCGGCCGGCGCCGCGCAACAGGCCGGACCGCCGCCAGCGATTGTCTCTGTCGCCAAGACGGAGGCCAGAAAACTGGCGCCGCATGCCGAAACGCCCGGCTCCGTTGTCTCCATGCGCGACAGTCTCGTCGCCGCCGCTACGTCGGGAAAAATCGAATGGGTGGCGGACATTGGCGTCGAAGTTGAAGAAGGCGACACTATCGCCCGCATCGAACGCAGCGACGCAGAGCTCGCCTTCAACGACAGCGCGGCGGAGGTTCAGCGTCTCAAATCCCGCGCGGAATATCTTGCGCGGCTTTACAATCGCTTCAAGGGGCTTGGCGAGGAAGCGGGCGAATCCGAATCCGCCATGGACCAGATGCGCGCAGACCGCGACGAAGCGCGCCAGGCCCTTCGCCAGGCGGAAGTCGCTCATGAACGCGCGGCGCTTAACCTTCAGCGCACGGAGGTTGCAGCACCCTTCGCCGGCCGCATTGTCAGTCAGGAAACGCAAGTCGGCGAATATGCGACCCCCGGCGCCGGCCTCATTCGCCTCGTCGATACGCGCCGCCTGGAAGTAACAGCGCGGGCGCCGGCAAGCCTTGCGCGCAATATTAGCGCGGGCGATCAAATTCGCGTTTCCAGTGGGCTGGAGACAAAAGACGCCATTGTGCGCGCCGTCGTTCCCGTCGGCGATTCCCTTTCGCGCATGCTGGAACTCCGCCTCGAGCTTGAGGACGCCGGCTGGTATATCGGCTCCGCTGTGCGCGTGACGTTGCCTGCTGCGGAAGCGCGCCGGGTCGTCGCCGCGCCGCGCGACGCGCTGGTTTTACGCGCTGACCGCATCAGCGTTTTCGTCATCGGCGACGACAACACCGCGCGGCAGGTTGACGTGGAACTCGGCGCCGCGGAAGGCGATTACATCGAAGTCATCGGCGACATCAAAGCCGGCGACGAAGTCGTCGTGCGCGGCGGCGAGCGCCTGCGCAATGGTCAGACGGTGACGCTGACGGCGATTGCAGGCGAGCCGAGCGTTTAAGTCTCGCAGTTCCCAATCGGCCTAACCGGAAAAAACATCGTTTCGTTGTCAGTTCGGCAAGGGTTTGTGGTGACTGCGGCGTTCGGCAGGACTTATTCTCAGAAAATCAGCGGCGTTATTATAAAGTATGTCGCGCTTTTGTTCCTCGCTAAGGGCTGCGATAGCGTTCATTCTCTCAAGTATCTTGCCAATCGGAATATTGTCGCTTCCAAACATTATTCGATTACCGAATCCCGCATTTACCAAGCGCGTAATCGCTGCCTCATGTAGCTCAATTGGCAAAACGCTATTGGTAATCGAAATATCAAGATAAACGTTCGGGTAGTCTTCCAATAGCGACAACGTCTCCGTCCAAAGCTCCGGATATCTATCGCCGTCCGAGCCGACATGCTGCAACCAGATTCTTAGATTTGGATGCCGCTCTAGAACAGGTCTCAGGTTTTTTGGGTTACCCATTTCTTCGTCATAGTTTGGGCAACAATTCGGGTCCCGCCTGATGGATGCGCCAGGCGGCGGACCGCTCCAACTATGAACGCCCACGACCAAGTCATACTCCGCCGCCAACGACCAATAGGGGCGCATCTGCTCGGATGACGGCGGCGAACCATGATAGTTGAACATCAATTCATGCAGCGCCTTGACCTCGCCGGAGCGAGCAGCGTCCTCCAGCCATAGGAGATCGGGCAACCCGTCCGTTTCGGGAAAGCAGTAGTACTCCGGCTCAGCGAGGTTTTTGGGGCATGGCATCATAACAGCAGGAATAATGCGATCCGGCGCGTAACTCATCCACTCATCGATTTGTTCTTCCGATGTCATAGAGACCATCGCCAAGACAATATCGTATTCGTCAAATTGCGCGATTTGCGACTGTACGTCGTATGTTGGCGGCGTCTTGGTAATCAACGGCGCATGTCGATGCATATCGATAATTGGTTGGCGCGTAGACTGGCCCTGACACGCCGCAAGGAAAACCAATGAAATCGATATGAAAATTCGGAACAAGGTTTTTCCTTTCAGAAGAATCGCCAACGACAAAAATTCTGTTCACAGGTTTTATTTTGCAACGACTTCATTGTGCATATTTCCATTATTTTTTGGTGGGCGATTGCCATCCCGCCCCCTACTCCGCTTCGCCGAACATATCCTCAACCAGCCGCACCAGCGAATCCACCGCTTCCTCCGCCTGCGGACCTTTTGCGATGATCTCCAGTTCCGAGCCCTGCACGGCGCAGAGCATCAGCAGATCGAGTTGAGAATCGGCAAGCGCGCTGCGGTCTTCATTGCGCACCGTCACTTCCGCATCCCACGACCGGGCAAGCGCGGAGAAATGGCGCGACGGTCGAATGTGAAAGCCGAGCTTATTGGCGATTTTGACCTTTTTCGTGATCTCGGTCATCGCGGGGCCGCCGGCGGTCTATTCCGACGCTTCGCCGGAAAGCACCCAGGAGGCGACATTGATATATTTCCGCCCCGCTTCGTGGGCGGCTTTCACCGCCTCGCCGAGATCGCCGTCGGCGCGCACGGTGGCCAGCTTGATCAGCATGGGCAAATTCACCCCCGCCACCACTTCGGCGTTTGCCTTTTCCATGACGGCGATCGCGAGATTAGAAGGCGTGCCGCCAAACATGTCCGTCAGGATGATGACGCCGTCGCCGGTATCGACGTCCTGCGAGGCGGTGAGAATATCTTCGCGGCGCTTTTCCATGTCGTCGTCCGGGCCGATCGACACCGCCCGTATCTGTTCCTGCGGGCCGACGACATGCTCCGCCGCGGAGAGAAACTCCTCCGCGAGGCGTCCATGGGTGACGACAACCAGACCGATCATGCACAAGGCTCCATAACGACACGATCCATGAATGTTGCGTCGCAATATCGAAATGTCCACAAGAATCGTCGCCCTAATCGGCGGGCAGTTCAACAATAAACCGCGCGCCGCGCCGCGGACCGGCCGGATCGGCCGGGTTTTCGAGCCGGTTTTCCGCGTAGATGCGCCCGCCATGGGATTCGACGATTTGCCGGGAGATGGCGAGGCCGAGGCCGGAATTATTCCCGAAGGACGCGCCGGCGGGGCGCTTTGTATAAAAGCGGTTGAAAATCGATTCGAGATTGTCCGGCGGCACGCCCGGCCCCTCATCTTCAACGATCAGACGCGTAAGGGCTGCGCGCTGGGTCGGCGCCTCAAGGTAAACCCGGACGGTCGCGCCCGGCGGGCTGAACGATCGGGCGTTGTCGATGAGATTGCGAACGACCTGACCCAGCGCCGAAGCGTTGCCGAGAATGTAAACGCCCTGGATCGGGTCGTTGAACTGGAGCGCCGGATCGCCTTCCTTGGCGGTCTGTTCATACATGGACGAAATATCTTTGATGAGTTGTGCAAGGTCCACCGCCTCGCGGGTCTCGCGCGCAAGTTCCGCATCAAGGCGCGACGCATTGGAAATGTCCGTAATCAGACGATCCATGCGGGCAACGTCTTTCTGGATTACGCCAAGGAGTTTTTCCTGTTGCTCGGGCGTCTTGGCAATCTGGAGCGTTTCCGCGGCGCTGCGGATCGATGTGAGCGGGTTTTTCAATTCATGGGAAACGTCCGCGGCGAAACTTTCAATGGCGTCAATGCGCGCATAGATCGCCTGGGTCATGGATTTGAGCGAGCCGGAAAGTTCGCCGATCTCATCGCGCCGGTTTGTAAAATCAGGGATGCGCGCCCGGCCCGCCGCCGCGATGCCTTCACGCACCTTATCAGCGGCGATCGCCAATTGCCGGATCGGCTGGGCGATCATCGCGGTTAACAATAGCGAAGACAGGATCGCCGCCGCCATGGCGAGGCCGAAAAACGGCAGGATGGAAAGCCGCGCCCTTTCCACAAGATCGTCGATGCCGCCGGATTCCGCCGTCACGAGACCATAGATCGCCTGCACCCGGCGAATCGGCACCGTGACCGAGACCACAAGCTCGCCCTCCTCATCGAGGCGCACAGACGCCGCGCCCCGTTCATCAGCGAAGGGCGAGGAATCAAGGGCTTCATTGAGTTCCGCTTCAAGCGTGCGGCGCGCGGCGGCGGCGTGATAGTCGCTTGAGAAGAAATCGACAAAGCCTCCCCAGACGAGTTGTAACGAGAATGGCGCCCGCTCATCTTCAGCGACAATGGGCGGCAGGGTTTCCGCTTCAATGCGGTCCTGTCGTAAGACGATATCTTCGATAAGCAGAACGCTTGCGTCGGATACGGGCGGAACCTCGAAGGTTTGCGGCGCATTGAAGATGCGAACGCGTCCCTCGAAACTGTCCCAGACGCGGTTGAAGACTTCGCGCACGTCCGTCTGGTTCAGTGCGAGCGAACACAGCGCCACTTCCTCGCCAAGCCGCTCGACATCCGCCTCCTCGACCGGCTGGCAGGAGGTTTCATCAATAGCGACCTGCGCCAGCACGTCGGCAATGATCTGCGCCTGCGCGCGTACGCCTTCAAGCTTTGCTGCAATCAGACCGTCGCGATAATTTGTGAGGGCAAAGGACCCGAGCAACAGGATAACGAGACCGATAAGATTGGCGAGAACAATCGTCACAGTGAGACGCGACAGCGCCACGCGTGCGCGTCGTCGCCGTACCGGCGCAGGCCCCTCGCCCGTCATGCGCTGCTAGTCTTCCTTATATTTGTAGCCAACGCCATAAAGCGTTTCGATTGAGTCGAATTCCTCATCCACCTGACGAAATTTTTTCCGTATACGTTTAATATGGCTGTCGATGGTCCGGTCGTCCACATAAACCTGATCGTCATAGGCCGCGTCCATCAACTGGTCGCGGCTTTTCACGAAACCGGGTCGCTGCGCCAGCGAATGCAGGATCAGGAACTCCGTCACCGTCAGCACAACCGGCTTCTCTTTCCAGAGACAGGAATGGCGCAAAGGATCGAGGGTGAGGTTCTCGCGGCGGAGAATTTTCTTTTCATCTTCAGGATCCGGCGACGCGTCCGCCTGTCCGCGGCGCAAGACCGCCTTGACCCGCTCCATGAGCAGACGCTGCGAAAACGGTTTCTTGACGTAATCGTCCGCGCCCATGGTGAGGCCCAGCACTTCGTCAATCTCTTCGTCCTTGGACGTCAGAAAGATCAGCGGCAGGCTCGATTTCTGGCGAATGCGCCGTAGCAATTCCATACCGTCCATAGTCGGCATCTTGATGTCCGATACGATCATATCCGGCGGCGTCGCCTCGATGAAGGCAAGCGCCGCAGCGCCGTCTTCAAAGGTTTTCACCGTATGGCCCTCGGCCTCCAGCGCAATGGAAACCGATGTCAGGATGTTTTCGTCGTCATCGACAAGGGCGATGGTCGCCATGCTATTTTTCCTTTTCGTTTCGCGGCCCTTTTAGACCGCGCGGGCGGCGCGGAGAAGGCCAGCCCATGGCGTTTTCAAGGCGACCCTTGCGCCGCGCCGGCGGCGGCGTCGATAAACTCCGCAAGCGCCGTGTCCCGCTCGGTCAGCCCGTTGGCGTCATGGGTCGATAGCGTGATTTCCACACGGTTATATACATTGAACCACTCAGGATGGTGGTCGGCCTTTTCCGCGGCCATGGCGACACGGGTCATGAAGGCGAACGCCTCATTGAAATCGCGGAATTGAAACGCGCGGGACATGGCGTCGCGACCGTCGACCGGTTTCCACGCCGGATGTTCCTCAAAGAACCTCGCCCGCGCCTCGGGCGTCAACATCTCGACCATTCCTGCCTCCCATCACTGTCGCCGCGCCCGATGTAGGCCCTGTCGGACCGCCTGTCATCGCCTGACGAAAGGTCGCGGCGGGTCGGCAACTATGCAATTGACAATCATTCTTAGGGCGCGTAGCCATTCGTTATTGCAAATCATTCGCAACTGGCTATGTCGCGGCGTCGCCAACCGTTCAGTTCTGGGGAAATCTTCGTGATCCGTATCCGTCTCGCTGGCGCGGCGTCCATCGCTGCGCTCATGGCCGCCTTTTCCGCGGCAAACGCCGAAACCACTGATGAGATCGTTGTTGTCGGACGCGTGCTCTACACGGATCAGGTCAATGCGCTGAAAGCGCCGACGCCGATCATCGACGTGCCGCAAAGCCTGTCGATTGTCACCGCCGATGAAATTGCCGTTCGCGGTTTCACCAGCGTTGGACAGATCATCGACTACACGCCCGGCGTCAGCACATCGCAAGGGGAAGGCCACCGCGACGCCATCGTATTCCGCGGCGTGCGTTCAACGGCGGATTTCTTTATCGACGGCGTCCGGGACGACGTTCAATATTATCGGCCGCTTTATAATCTCGAACAGGTTGAAATCCTGCGCGGGCCCAATGCGCTGCTCTTCGGGCGCGGCGGAACCGGCGGGGTCCTTAACCGGGTCACCAAAAAGGGCGTTGTCGGAGAAAACTTTACCGGCTTCCAGGCGGGCGTTGATACGTTCGGCGCCTTCGGTTTTCAGGGCGACGTCAATTATTCCACCAGCGACAGCGCCGCATTTCGCATCAACGCCATGTATGAAAGTATCAACAACCACCGGGACTTTTATGACGGCGACCGCATCGGCGTGAATCCGACAGCCAGATTTCAGATCACCCCGGCGACAACGCTCGATCTGTCATACGAATATGTCGACCATGAACGTTTCGTCGACCGCGGCATTCCAACGGGAACGGACGGTCGCCCGGTCGAAGCCTTTCAGGACATCGTATTCGGCGATCCGGAATTGAACTTCACGGAACTGCAGGCTCATCTCATTCGCGCATCCCTTATGCATGAATTTTCTGACGCGCTGAAAGGAAATTTCAGCCTGTTTTACGGCGATTACGACAAGGCCTATTCGAATTTTTACGCGTCAGGATATGATCAGGCCCTGACCCCGGATGTCGTGACGCTCGACGGATATGTCGACACGACCGAACGCCAGAACCTTATCCTGTCCGGCAATATTGTCAGCGAATTCAGCGCCGCGCGGGTCAACCACACAGTGATCGCGGGCGGCGAATACATCAACACCTCGTCCGATCAGGACCGTTTCAACGCGTTCTGGGATACGACGCTGGACGACAATGAAATCTTTGCGATTGCGCGCCCGCTGTCTTTACGCGGCGGCATTGGCGTCAACGCGTTGGGCGCAACCACGACGAACGACTTCACTGCTGACCTCAATGACGATACACGCGTCAACATCGATGTGTTTTCGGCGTATATACAGGACCAGATCGAATTCGCACCGTGGCTCGATGTCGTTTTAGGCGTTCGCTATGACAGTTTCGATATCGAAGTCTTCAATGTCGTCGCAAACGAAACCCGCAACCGCACGGATGAAGAAGTTTCGCCGCGCTTCGGCATTATCCTGAAACCCCGCGAAAATGTTTCGATCTATGGCAGTTTCAGCGAATCCTTCCTGCCGCGCAGCGGCGAGCAATTCGCCAATATCAATGGCGCCGCCAACGCACTCGATCCGGACCGATTCCGAAACCTTGAAGCGGGCGTGAAGTGGGACATCAATCCCGGCCTCAGCCTGACTGCAGCGGTGTTTGAAATCGAGCAAAGCTCGCCCCAGGTCGCCGACGCCGATCCATCGACCCTTGATGTTATTGAATCGACGATAGAGGGATTTGAAGCGCAGCTTCAGGGACAGTTGACGGATAGCTGGTTTGTCTCCGCAGGCTACAGCTATCTGGACGGAGAACAGGTGGACGCAACCGGCGCGGGAACCGGTTTGCGCCCGCGAGAGCTTCCCGAGCACATGTTTTCGATCTGGAATAATTATCAGGTGACGGATCAGTTCGGACTCGGTGTCGGCCTCACCTATCAGGACGAGAGCTTTATCAACAACGGCAATACGGCGGTGCTGCCGAGCTACGTTCGGCTCGACGCCGCCGCCTATTACGACGTGTCTGACAATCTGCGCCTTCAGGTAAATGTCGAAAACCTGACGGACGAGCTTTACTCCCCGAATTCCCACAGCACGCATCAGGCAACGGTCGGCGCGCCGATCAATGCGCGGTTTGCGGTCAACGGACGGTTTTAAACATCTGTATGGATTGGGGGAGTTGGCCGCGTCCGGTATTCCGGGCGCGGCCTTTCTTTACACCGGCGCGCGATGGAAGACGCCGCCAAGCAGCGGCGTCGGCGCGCGCGTCGTCTTCGGATAGGTGAGCGGCGCACGTTTCAGGCTTCTGACAGCCAGAAATGCAGCGCATTCCGCATTCAGTGTTTCGCTGCGCCAACCGGCGTCTTCGGGCGTTGCAATATCCGCCTCCAGCCTGTCGCGCAGTATCGCCATCAACGCCGCATTCTGAGCGCCGCGCCCATGGACAATATAACCGCCGGGCGGTTCCGAAAGAAATGTTTCAGACTGCGCAATGCAATCTGCGATATGGGCGTAAAGGGTCGCGGCGCCGTCCGTGGACGGCAGTTTCAGAATATGGTCCAGACTGAACTTGTAGCGGTCTGTAAATTTCGGCGGCGCAAGACGCAAGTAAGGATGTAACGCCATCATGCGCAACGCCTCGTCGCTGATATCTCCCGCTGGTGCGTCATCCGTAACACGCCGAAACTGCGCCCATTCATTGAGAAGCGCGACGCCCGGACCGGCGTCGTAAGCAAGAAGGTCCGTAGGCGGTGCATTCTCCGGTGCATAGACCACATGCACGGCATCGCCGAGATCAAGTATACCGACAGGACATTGCGGATTGTCGGCCATTGAGGCGACAAGCGCACGAAAGAAGGTCGGAGAAAGCGGCGCGCCCCGACCGCCGGCGGCGATATCGGCCTTTTCGAAATCGCAGACCACGTCGATCCGCGTTTCCTCGGCAACCGTCGCCCCGTCGCCAATGCGCCAGCTCAGCCCCGGCGCCTCGGCGCCCGCCGGGGCGCGGAATAGGATACTGTGGCCGCCGACCCCGATCACATCGACATCCTTGCGCTTGATATTTTCGCGCTCCAGAAAATTTTCGACGGCGGAAACCATCGCTTTCGTCACCTCGCCGCCGGCCTTGCCGATATCGGCGGCGCCGTCGCGCCCTTCCCGCGCCGCTTTTTCGGCCCGGCGGACAAAAATCTTCATGTCGCGGGAAAACGGCGCATGAAGCGCGGGACCCGCTTCGATCAGCACATCACCGTCGGTCTCGATAAGCGTGACGTCTATTCCCTCAAGAGAGGCGCGGCTCGCAACGCCGATGGCTTTCAGAGTGTTCGACAAGGCCGGACCGTTTCAGTGAATAGTATCGCTGACACCCTCCGTCGGTTCTCATTGTCGGTCAATTGACCGGTTAAACATTGGATTGTGGATCGGCTCATGCTAACGCGCGCATTCCAGCAAGCGACAAGATCAATGACCTACAAATCCGATTTTCTGAACGTCCTCAACGAACGCGGTTTCATCGCGCAAGGCACAAATATTGAAGGCCTCGACGAGGCCTGCGCGGCGGGCGTCGTCACGGGATATATCGGGTTTGATGCGACTGCGCGCTCGCTTCATGCGGGCAGCCTCATTCAGATCATGCTGCTTTACTGGCTGCAGCAGACCGGACACCGCCCCTTGCCGCTCATGGGCGGGGGCACCACGAAGGTTGGCGACCCGACCGGCAAGGACGAGCAACGCAAGCTGCTGACCGATGCGGATATTCAGGGGAATATCGACAGCATCAAGGGCGTGTTTGAAACGTTCCTGCAATTCGGCGACGGCCCCACGGACGCCGTCATGGCGAACAATGACGCCTGGCTTTCCGAACTTGGTTATGTGGAATTCCTGCGTGACTATGGCGTGCACTTCACAATCAACCGTATGCTGACGTTTGACAGCGTGAAACTACGCCTTGACCGGGAAAGCCCGATGACTTTTCTCGAGTTCAATTACATGTTGATGCAGGCCTACGACTTTCACGAATTGCTCGGCCGGTACGGCTGCACGCTGCAACTTGGCGGCACGGACCAGTGGGGCAATATTGTCAATGGCGTGGAGCTTTGCCGACGGAAAGACCAGAAAGAGGTTTTCGGCCTGACAACGCCGCTATTGACGACGGCATCCGGCAAAAAAATGGGCAAGACTGAGGACGGCGCGGTCTGGCTGAACGCCGATATGTTTTCACCGTATGACTACTGGCAGTACTGGCGCAACGCCGAAGACGCCGACGTCGAGATGTTGTTGTCGCGGTTTACGACGCTGCCCATGGACGAAGTGCGCCGGCTTGGCGCCCTTGAAGGCGCCGAAATCAACGAGGCCAAGAAAGTGCTCGCCAATGAGGCGACGCGCCTGCTGCACGGAGACGACGCCGCGAAGAGCGCTGCGGCGACCGCGCAGAAAACATTCGAACAGGGCGGGCTCGGCGGTGACTTGCCGACCGTCAGCCTGTCGCGCGGCGACATTGACGCCGGCGCGGCGTTAATCGATCAGTTTCTGGCGGCCGGACTTTGCGCCTCCAAGGGCGAGGCGCGCCGCCACATCAAGGCCGGCGCGCTCAAGGTAAACGATCAACCGGTTCGTGAGGAACGCGATCTCGCCGCGACGGACATCGTCGACGGTGCGATCAAGATTTCGATCGGCAAGAAAAAGCACGCCATCATTCAGACGGATTAGCGTCCACCGGATTTGGCGGCGGCGCCGTTTCAGGCAGTTTGTTCGCCGGTTCAAACATCTGCCGGAAAATGCCAGGCGTCAGGGCGGACAACGGGTTCACAGAGACGTTGGGCGCCGCGCGTTCGCCGCTGACGGAATAGGACAGCGCCAGGATCCCTTCGCCTTTTCGCCCGACCAGAATGTCGCCAATGATGGGCGCGGCGCCAAGCATGGAATTGATCTGGTAAAGCGGCGCCACCGCACCGTTGAGGGCGATGGCGCCGTCGGACGCGAATGAGACATTGCCCTCCGCTGTCATGCCGACGGACGGGCCGGTCGCGCGAAAGTCGCGCAGCGAGACCGCCCCGCCGTCATAGCTGAATTCTCCGTAGGCGTATGAAAGGTCGATCCCTTCGCCCTGCACGAGGTTCGCTAGCCCGTCCAGTGAGCCTGCGGAAAAGAGGCGCGCGAGCAGCGGCGCGTTGACCACATGCATGTTGCGCGCCTCAATCTCGCCGGCGAGCCCCTCAACATCGCCGCCGAAATAAACTGCCATCGATCCTTCGCCGCCCTCCATGGAGGTGAGACCAAACACGCCCTTCAAAAAGCCGCCGAGATCACTTGACCGTACGTTAATGCGTCGCGCAGGTCCTGTTTCGTCGGCCGTATCCGCCATTGTGACACGCAGCGGCCCGCCGTCCTGGTTCAATGCTGAAAAGTTTAACGCCTCAAGCGCCTCAGGTCCGCGGCGTAGGTCGAACGACGCATCTTGGTAGACAACGTTTTTGCGAAGCTCGAGTTGATCAACGCGCACCGTCGCAGCAATTCCGGCGCCCCAGGGCGCGGCGTTGTCATCGGAACCCGCCGATGCGTCGGACTGGCCTTTCGTAAACTGCAACACGGCCGGACCGGCATTGTAATAGGCGCCTGTTGCTGTCGCATCGAGGGCGCCGCGCGCATTGCGCCGCGCGACGAGCGATAGGTCCACGGCGTTTTCGAGATAAAATATCGGAAATGATGCAGCCTCAAGCGCACCATTGGCAAAACTTGCCGCGCCGGAAATAGCGACGCCGTCGCCGCTGACGGAAACGCGGTCAAAATCGACGCCGCCCTCGCGATAAGTCATCGCAATTTCGCCGCTCGCCGGGGCGCCGGTCTCTTTTTCCCAACCAAACAATCCAAGGCGAATCCACGCCTCTTCAAAGTCGCCGCTCAGCGTCAGCTTTTCATAAGCGCCGATTTCGCCGACAATGTTGACGGTTGCATCGATGACCCCGCCGAACATATTGCGTAAGGAAAGACCGAAAAAATCGCCGATTGACGGCGCGAAGGCGCCGGATACCGTTAAGTTGGACGGGCCGTCCTCCTCGAAAAAGTTTTTGCGCCAGACGAGATTGAGCGGCGTATCGGAAAATTCCGCATCACCCTCAACGGTTATCGAACGCGGCTTTAGCGACACCGTCCCGGCGGCGCCTGTCAGCGTGCTCTCATCGACGCCGAAACCGGCGATGGTCATATTCTCGAAAGTCGCCTCGCCGCGATATTCATATTCGTCGGGTGCCGCTTCCCTTTTGTTCGGCCGCATAATTTCGATGCGCGCGGACGCATCGCCTGCGAATTGTTCCGGCGACAGATTTGTTTTTGAGAGAAGGTTTAACGGGGCCTCATCAAGCACGCCGAGGATTGTTTCCGACCTTCCGGTTGCAAGAAAGCGATAGTATGTGGGCTCCCATTTGGGAATAAAGGTCGGGAACGCCACCTCGCCTTCGGTTATTTCGACCTCGCCGACGCGGGCGCGATCTACGGTCATCGAAAAACTATTGCCGCGCAGGACCCCGGCGCCTGAGGCGTTCGTTATGGGCGTCATCTGTTTCACAAAATACGCCTTGGCGTTGTCCGCTTTAAACGTCAGTTCAAGGGCGTCGTCCGGCATCAGCCCGTCTTCGTCGACAGCGCCGGGCGCGAGGTTCATCACGGCGGCGATATCCGTTATGCGCGCCGTCTCCATGCGGTCTTCGATCCAGTCGCGCGCGCCCATAGCGACACCCCGCGGCCAGATGCGCAATAACCGTTCGGGATCGAGCACCCCGTCGACGACAATGTTCGCTGTAACGCCAGGGGACGGATTGGGATGATCGGCTGGGCGACGCGGCGCCTGGTACCCGAAGGCGCCGCTGATTTGTGTTTCAAGTAAAGCGAGGGATAACGCCGACAGATTGAGCGCGCGGGTCTTAACCTCATAGGCGCCGGTGAACTCCGCAGAAACAATCGGAAGCGGTTCCGGCAAACGCCCTGGTAAATTGACGATAATATCGTCTGCATCAAGATCAAACGAGATGCTTTTCGGACTGCGCAAATCATTGCTGAAGGTAAGCGCCACCAACCCGGAGGCTGAACCGCGATTGCCAGCGACGTCATATGAAAATCGCTCGATCTCAAATTGATTGGCGTCAGGTTTAAAGCCGGTTTTCAACTCAATCGCTTCTATGGGCGCTTTGGCGGCGCCGAGGCGCAAAAATCCTGCGCCGACAGACGCTTCGAAGCGTGACGCGCGGACATTTCCCTCTCGCGTCATCGTTATGGCGCCGGCGCCCGAGACCGGCGCATGGACGACGCCCGCGCCGTCCCCATAGAACATGGTCAGGATATCGCCGACCGGAAAGTCTTCACCTTCGACATTGACGGATATGACGCCGTCCGTTTCTTTGTATGTAGCGTTCGCCGACAGACTCGCAGCGGCGCCGTCAAGATCGATATCGCCCGTCAGCGCCCCTTGAAGACCGGCGGGCGTGCGCTCGATCACAACGACCGCATTATCGGAAACCCAGCTTCGGCCTGACGCCTCATCGAGAAATGTTACAACGGCGCTTCGCATTTCCGCTTTCTGAAACGCGCTGCGCAGCAAGCCGTCGCCGATCATGCGGCTTGAGGATTGAAACAGAGATCGCCCGCCCCGCCCGCGCGCCGCCGGAACTTTCAGCGTCTGTTCGGCGTTTCGAACAACGCGGAACTCTGCGCCGACCGCCTCAATCGTTCGCGGCCCGATATTGCGCTCGGCGAAGTCGCTTGGCGAGAAGACGAACTCTACCGTCTTTGCAAACGCCGCCGGCTTCGCATCAATGTCGGAAATTTGCAGATCACTGACGCGCAGCCGAAACAGATCGTCGGTCTTGACGATCGCCATGTCGCCAATCGCCGCCTCATATCCTTTCGGAAGGCGGCTCTCGATGGCGAAAGCGGCGCTCTGTTTCAGCGCATTGAGGCCGACCGGCCCCTGTTGCAATCGAACAAAGAGATAGGCTGCGCCGGCCGCCAGAACAGCGACGCCGATGGCGACGATTTCGATAAACAGCACTGCGGCTTTCGCCGCTCGCTTCTTCATGCCCGATCAGGCCCGCGACCGGGCCGCCCTGAAAATACTAAACTCGCGCCCCGCCCCGGGCGTTTCCCTGAACCTATAGGCGTATCGCCCGGCGCTGCATTCAGCAAGTGCCGTTGCGCGCACAGGCGCGTTTTGCCTATAGAGAGGCCGCATTTCGCACCGCAGAAACCGGAATAGTCGCACATGGCCAGCCTCGACATCGGCGATAAAGCGCCCGCCTTCACAATGGAAACCGACAGCGGCGACAAGATCGCCCTGAAGGATTTCAAAGGCAAAAAGCTCGTCCTTTACTTCTACCCCAAGGACGATACGCCTGGCTGCACCAAGGAAGGGCTCGAGTTTTCAGCCGATATCGCCAAGTTCAAAAGCGCAGGCGCGGCGGTCGTCGGCGTATCGCGCGATACTGTAGCCAAGCACCAGAAGTTCAAGGACAAGCACGCGCTCAAAGTCATTCTGGGATCGGACGAAGATGGCAAGGTGACAAATGCCTATGGCGTCTGGGTCAAGAAAAAAAACTACGGGCGCGAATATATGGGCATTGAGCGCTCGACATTCCTGATTGACGAAAAAGGCGTCATTCGCGAGATCTGGCGGAAGGTGCGCGTCAAGGATCACGTCGAAACCGTCCTCGCCGCGGTCAAGGCGCTCGGGAAATAGCTGAGCGTTGAACACGACCGAACTGCATCCCGCCGACGCCGCTATCTCCGTTCTGGAAGCGGCGACTCCCGACGCAAAGTTTGCGGCGGCTCGAGAAGCGCTAGCGACGCTGAATCACGGTGACGCCGATCAACCTCCGGCGCGGTCTCGCCCGCCGCACAGGCCAGCCCGGCCGGCGCGCCCTGAGCTGACGCCGCCCGGAAAAGTGCCGCGCCGGCGTCTTGGCTCCGCCGAAGGCCGCATCGCGCTTCTTCATGCGGTCGCCCATATCGAATTTAACGCCATCGATCTCGCCTTCGACATGGCGGCCCGGTTTCATAAAGATATCGCGGAAGCCGGCCTCGACGGGAACGCCTTCCTCGCAGACTGGATCCGGATCGGTGAGGAAGAAGCCCGCCATTTCGGCCTGATATCCGACCGCCTTTCAGGCTACGGGGCGGCCTATGGGGACCTGCCGGCCCATGACGGTCTCTGGGAAGCGGCTGAGGCGACCTCGCAGAATGTCGCGGCCCGTCTGGCTGTCGCGCCGATGATCCTTGAAGCCCGCGGCCTCGACGTGACCCCCGGCATGATCGAACGACTGACGTCAGCCGGCGATACGAAGAGCGCCGCCATACTGAAAATTATCTATGAAGACGAAATCGGCCATGTAGCCTGTGGAAAACACTGGTTTCACGCTCTTTGCAAGGCGCATGGCTGGGCGCCGGCGGCAACGTTCCGCACCCTGCGCACGCAATATTTCGCCGGCGTAATGAAGCCGCCGTTTAATCACGAGGCGCGTTCAGCCGCTGGCATGGATCGAGATTATTATGAAGACGCCGCCGACACTGGACCAAATTGAAACAATTCCGTCGCAGAGTCTGGCTATTTCTGTTTACATTCGTTAAGGAAATTAGAAAATCTACGTTACACCATCACATAACTGTTGCGTAATGTTCGGAATTGCGCTGCAATATCTTAAGGGGTGGCAGCGCATAATTGTTTTGTTATGTGGCCTAGGGGCGTTTGTTGAATGAGCCGTCGTTCCGGCAAATTGAAGCGCGTTTTTAGCCGACTCTTCAAAGAGCGGCAGATTTATCACCGCAGCGACGGCGTCGTACACTTCGTGTCGATGTCGGCGCAGACCCAGATCGCCTTCGCCGTTGTGGCGCTGGGCGCTCTTCTCTGGGTCGCGTATGCGTCAGTGAACGTGGTCTTTAAAGAGCAGATTATCGTCGCCAAAGAGCGCGAGCGCCTCGTCATGCAGACGAATCTCTCCAAGCGGATCAACGAAGCGAAAGCCGCCTACGACGACATCGCCTATCTGAACCACACTTATAAACGACAGTTCGACGAGACCATGGACGACATCTGGGCGCGCCACCGCGTCCTGACGAACATGGTCGACCGCAAGGCGACGATTAACCAACATCTCGACCAGCAGGCGGAAGGTCTGTCCGCCGCCGGCGGACCAAACGGTCAAAAGCCGTCGAACAGCAACCGCGTCATGATCGACGTCTCGCCCGGTGAAGCAACGCCGCGGCAATCGCGCGTCTCCATCCTGCGCAAGGAAGCGGCCGAAGAGGCGCGCCTGCGACGAGAACAGGCGGAGGAAAACGGCGACACCTCTGAATCGATCGGGTCCATGGAGAAAGCCGCGGCGGAACTCTTCTCCGAACAAATTCTTTTAATGGCGGCGGTTGAGGAAAAAACAACGCGCCGCGTTGAAGAACTGCGCCAGGTCATCGGCTCAACCGGGATTGATCCAAATGCGATTGTGACGCCCGCAAAGATTTCCAACATCACGCTCGCCCAGGGCGGACCGTATATCGAGCCTGGCACGGCAGCGAGCTATCCGACGCGCTATTATCGCCACGCCAATCGCGCCGCGGCGGCGGTTGATGAACTCGAAGCCTTGCAGGCGGCCATGAAGCATCTGCCACTCTCCTCGCCGCTAACCGTGACGCGGCGGCTGACCAGCGGCTTTGGCGTGCGCCGCGATCCGATCAATGGCAAACATGCAAGCCATCACGGGGTCGATTTTGCTGCGCCATGGGCGTCGCCTGTGACCGCCACGGCGGCCGGCACAATCAAGTTTGCCGGCACCCGCCCGGGTTTCGGCCGGGTTGTCGAGATCGATCACGGCAACGGTTTTGTAACGCGATACGCCCATATGAACAGGATCAAAGTCCGTCGTGGTCAAAAGGTAGAGTTGCACGACCAGGTCGGCGAATTGGGCAATAGCGGCCGATCGACAGGACCGCACGTCCATTACGAAGTCATTTACAAAAAGCGCCCGCTAAACCCGGCTCGCTTTATTGAGGCAGGTAGATATGTTTTCGAAAGCTAAGTCCGGCAAAGCCGCCGATGCGAAAGATGCGCCGTCTGCGCGCGCAGACGCCGGCGCTGCTGCGCCGTCGCCGTTGAAGCGCCCCAACGGCGCCGTGCGCGCATCGAACGTTCCGTCGATCATTTCGCAGGACGTCGTCATGCGCGGCAATATCAATTCCGCCGGCGAAATCCAGTTTGACGGCGCGCTTGAAGGCGACATCAAGGCCGGATCGCTGATCATCGGCGACAAGTCCAGCGTCAAGGGCGAAATCGTTTGCGAAACCGTTGTCGTGCGCGGCACCGTCGAAGGCGCCATTCGCGCAAAATCCGTTTCTCTCGCCTCCACGGCGCGCATTCAGGGCGACATCCTTCACAGCTCGCTTTCCGTTGAAACGGGCGCCCATTTCGAAGGCAATTGTCGCCACTCTGATGATCCGCTGTCGGATTCTTCCGCTAACGACTTCCGCCGCTCGCGGCCCTCGCAAGCGGCTCCGGCGCCGTCGCCGCGTCCGGTCAATACCGGCGGCGACGAGACAAAGAAATCCGCCAATGGCAGCGGCAATACCGCGCCGGCGTTTCTGAGCCAGGGGCGTTCGCCGCTTCGCTAAAACAAATTATCCAGGGGCTGGGCAAGGCTGTTATCGCAGCCGACAGAAAAAAGGCCGCTCGATTGAGAGCGGCCTTTTTTGTTTGCGTAATGTTTGCCCGCCTCGCGTCAGCGCGCTCCGCGCATGCCGCCCAGGCCCGAGATTACGGTCAACAGCGCCGCGCCGGTTGTCAGGTAAGTTCCCCAGCGAATAGCGCCTAGCCCGCCGTCTGTACCCATCAGCGTCAACGCCATGAGACCCATCGCCCCAAGGCCGCCAAGACCTGCGAGCAACACGACGATACTGGTCAACCGACCGACGACCGGCAAAAGACCAAAGATGCTGAGGGCGCCCGCGGCCAATGCCAGAAGCGCCGCCCAGTTTACGACATGCCCAACCAACGGCGAGTCATTAAAAGTGCCATTGAACTCGCAACCATCGCCAATCGGCACACGCAGTTCGGTGAGACATCCGACCATTCCATCAAGAAAAAATCGGCCGCTAACTTCAGCTTCGTTGGTTCCAGTTAAGCCGCCGGACGTCGTCTCAACGAAAAGCGGCGTGAAATAAAGCGACGCCACCATCGCCAGCGGAAGCAAAATTCTAATCATAAAGTACCCCTGTTTACCCCTGGTCTGCTGAACAGACGAGCGCAGAGTTTACCGGCTGGGCCGCCGCAAGCCAACAGCGCATATTCCGCGAAATCGCTGGGATTTGGTGACGCGGCTGCGCCTATGCGCTATTTCTGGCGCCCGGCAAGCAAGGCAATACGATCATGGCGACGAATGAGACCTTCCGCATGGCGGCGATACAGGCCGCGCCTGTCTTGTTTGACAAGGCGGCCTCGACGGAGAAAGCCGCCGCGCTGATCCGCGAGGCCGGCGGGCAAGGCGCCGATTTCGCCGTTTTCGGCGAGACCTGGCTGCCGGGCTACCCGTTCTGGGTCGAGGGACAGATTACCGACCTCACCTGGGAAGCGAGCGCAGCCTATCTGGAGAACGCAATCGAGATCCCCGGTCCGGAGGCGGATACGCTTTGCGCCGCAGCGCGCGACGGGGACCTTGATGTGGTCATCGGCGTTGCCGAGAAGGATCCGCATACGGAGGGTACAGCCTATTGCACGGCGCTCACCATTGGCCGCGAAGGCGTTATCCTCAATCGCCACCGCAAGCTGAAACCGACCCATGCGGAGCGCATCATTTGGGGCGACGGCGACGGCGCGGGATTGCGCACGTTGCCGCGCGCCTATGGCCGCATCAGCGCGCTCAATTGCTGGGAACACCAGATGATGCTTCCCGGTTATTCGCTCGCCGCGCAAGGCACGCAGGTGCACGCGGCGCTATGGCCCGGCTGGGAAAAAACTCCCGGACCCGGCGAATATTGCTGGGCGCGCCAGCATTTATTGTCGCGCGCCTTTGCGAGCCAGGCTTGCGCCTATGTTGTGTGCTCGGCGGGCCTGCGTTTCGAAAAAGACATTCCCGAACGCTGGCGCCCGCTCGGCGTCTGGGAACACACCGGCCAGTCCGCGATCATCGACCCGCGCGGCGAAATCATCGCGCAGGCCGATACGGAAGAAACAATCCTCATTGCCGAAGGCTCCCTCGAAAAGGTGCGCGCCGCAAAAGCGGCCTGCGATATCGCCGGGCACTATTCGCGTCCGGACGTCTTTGAATTGACGGTGGACAGAAGCCCTTCGCCGGGTCGCGCCGCTTTCTTTGACGTCAGCGATGCTTACGCCGCCGACGACTCTCTCGTTGAGGATGTTTCCGCGGGCGGGAGCAACGCCGATAACGTCGCTGAAAACCGCGAGAGCTGACAGTCCCACTGATAGTCCGCCGCAACCCGTTCGCGCGCAGCCGCGCCGGTGCGTTGTCGCCTGGATGCATTTTTCAGGAGGTCGATTGTCGCCGCGGCGAACGCATGGGGCGTGTCCGCAAGCAGGATCTCAACCCCCGGCTTCGCCGTGATCCCAGTCGCCGCCGCCTTGGTTGCGATCACCGGTTTGCCCATCGCCATGCTTTCCAGAACCTTGTTCTGAATGCCCCGTGCGACCTGCATCGGGGCGACGGCGACCCGGGCGCTGGCAAGCCACGGGCGCATATCGTCGACGCGCCCGATCACGCGAACGCCGGTGATACGCCCGAGCCGGCGCACGGACAGAGTGGGATGCGCGCCCACAATCGCAAATGTCGCCGCCGGAAAGGCGCGGCGCACGTCCGGCCAGACGTTTCGCGCGAACCATTTCACCGCATCGATATTCGCGCGGTAATCCATGGCGCCGGTAAAAATCAGATCTATCGGCGGCGCCGAACAGGAAAAGTCGGCATGGGGATCAAAATAATTCGTATCGACGCCGTTTGACCACCAACCGACATCGTCGGAGATTTCATGGCGCATGTTGAACCGCGAGGCCTCATCGGGCGTGATCGCAAAACTTGCGTCCGCCCAGTTTGCGATTTCGTTTTCCATCGCATAGAGCAGGCGCCCTTCCCGCGAAAACACCTGGCGCATCGGGAACGCCGCCTTCGAGGCGTAGTCATAAAATTTTTCGGAATCGGCGTCGCAGAAATCTACGATACGCGGACGGCCTTGCACCGGTTCTTCGATATACGGCGCCATGGTCGATGAGAATGCGACCTCCGCCACCAGCGGCCGCGCACGAATGGCGGCGACTGCGTGGGCCATATCCTCGTCATGAAAATACGCCGCGGTCAGTGGCGCGCCGTTGGTAATCACCTTGAACAACCGCTTGACCCCCGTACAGCGTTTCAATGGTACAAGCGTCGCGCTGGTGCAGATTTCGTGTAGCACCGGCGCATGGGCGAAATCCGCCTGATCATCGACAAAACAGGCGAGATGCACGCGATATTGCGCCGCCAATTCATTCAACAGCCGCCACGACCGGATCTTGTCGCCCTTGTTGGGCGGATACGGGATGCGGTGGACGAGAAAGAGAATTTCAGGGCGTTCGCTCATGCAAAGTTACCCGCAAGAAACGGGCCGAACCGGTTTGCAAGCGGGTAAGGTAAACGTCGCCACGCGGCGACGAAGGCGGCGAATTTCGGACTGTTCGGGTTGACGTCCGGATGGCGCCGCGCGGCGATTAATTTTCGCCTGTAAACTAAGGGCGCCGGCGCCGCGCCCCAAAGCGTCTTGAATTGATAAGGACCTGTGCCGATTTTGCTGCGCCCGAAATCGAAACGGCGGCAGCCTTTTTCGGCGGCGCGGCGCATCTGCGTCCAGTAAAGAAAGTCGGCCGCGCGAACATGGCGGGCCGCGGCGCTGGCGCCGATGTAATAGGGCCGAACGACGTCCCGGTCGTAGAAACTCATGAGCGCGCCGACGGCCTCCCCTCGATATTCCGCAATCGAAATCTCGATGGCGTCCCCGAATGACGCAATGAGCGTTTCAAGAAATACTTTCGGAAACACAGGCGTACCGTGATCGCGCAATGAGGCCGCGTAGAGCCGGTAAAATTCGTCCGGATCGCGCGACAGGCGGATTGCGAGGTCGCCGGACTGCGCGAACTTGATCGCTTTTCGAACTTCCGCGCGGCGTTTGCGGGGTATGGCGGCGAGGTTTTCGCCTTCGTCCTCGGGTATGGGAAGTTCAAAAGATGCATAGACATCCGTGACAGGCGTCCACTCTTCGCCGCCGACATTGTCGCGTATCTCAATGTAATTGGCGCGCCGTTCGCGGCCTAATGCTTCGGCGCCGTCAAGAAGCGCCGCGAGCGCGTCGCCATCGTCAGCAAGAGGACCGCCGCCGACAGAGAACGCGGTTGATACGAGCGAGCGCCCTAAGAAAGGCGCGCGCACGTCTATCAACGGCAATACCCCGACGATGGCGTCGCCGCGAAACGCCGCCAGCGATACGTCCTCGTAACCGTAAGCGGCACGCGCGGCATTCGCCCAGCCGCTATGATGAAAAACACTGCCGCCTGGACTCGCGGCGATAAAACTCTTGACCGCCGCCGCGCCCGCGCGCGTCACTGGCCGCACGTCCAGCGAGTCGCGCGCCGTATCTATTGCCAGTGCGGCGGTCACGTGCCCACTCCAAAACCAAGCGCCGCATCAACCCGGTCCCAGGGCCAGCGCGCCAGCAATCGATCAAGTTTTTTCGGCATCGATTTGAGATTGACGTAGTGGCGCAGCTTCGACTTTCGCGAAGCGCCGGGAATGCGCGGTTGATCGGCGTCGATTTCCCAGGGGTGGAAATAAAAAATGACCGGGCCGTCGAGTTGACGCGAGGCGCGCTCAATGAGCCGTTCAGATACGGCATATGGCGCAGCCCGAAACCAGCCGCCGCCGGCGCAACTGACACGCCGGCCGAAAATTTCCGTTGTCGCCACGGGCGCTTCGATCACATCAGCGTTTTGAACTGGCCGATGCGGCGTTTGTGGCGCGTTGGCATCGCCATAATGGTCATGGGCGATGGGGTGGGAACTCGACGAGTACCGATATCCCGCCTCCGCCAGAGCTTCATGAGCCCACGGCGTCGTCCGGTCGATCGAAAACCCGGCGGCCCGGTATCCGATCACGTCAATGCCGGCGATGTCTTCGAGAATTTTCTTGCTTCGGGAAACATCTTCGCAAAACGCCGCGCGGGTCTGCGCCGTTGGTTTCGTATGGTCGTAACCATGGGACGCGAGTTCGTGGCCGCGCTTGACAATTTCCCGGATCAGCGCCGGATCGCGTTCGGCGACCCATCCCAGCGTGAAAAATGTCGCGCGCACGCCGCGGCGCTCGAACATGTCAAGACAGGCCCGCGTCGCATCGCCCACGCGCAAAGCGAACCCGTTCCAGTCTTCGCGTTCGATGACATTAGAGAACGCCCAAACCTGAAAATAATCTTCCACGTCCACGGACATGGCAAAACGCGGGCGCGCCGGCGCATCATCTATGGGAATGTGTTCGGCAACCATAAGGCGTCATATTTCGGTGTCGTTACGACCATCGCTTCGTGACTTCGCGCAACACAGTTTCGGCGCGCTTCAGTCCGGCTGCGATCTGTTCGCGGGAGTTGCCGCGTCGCTTGCGCATATCGGCAAGCGACTTTCGCAGCCGTTGAACGCTGGCGTGCGCCTCTTTCAACTCACCGCGGGTCTCGTCTATTGATTGACGCATCTGTTTGCGCCACTCCGGCGATTGCTCGGTTTCCAACGGCCCGAGCGGCGCCAGTGCATTGTCATCTGCGTCATTGTCGGACGGAAATTCCTCGACCATACCCCCGGCGCTTGCCTTGGCGATGGCGGACGCCACATCTTCCAGCGTGGCGTCCGACGCCGCGCCTTCTTCGCTAGAGCGCTTCGCACGAACGCGATCGAAAACGCTGCCGCCGCCGGACTTTTTTATCCCGGCGGCTGGTTTCTCCAATTCTTTTTCGTCTGCCGGTTCCGCATCTTCGGCGACGGCTTTTTTGTCGCCTGCATCTGACGCCGGTTCACTGGCATGCTCGTCGGGCGCCGGTACGCTGCTCTTTGCTACTTTCTTGCTCATGTCGTCTTCCTCTTCGGCGCTGACGTCTTCGTCGTCCTGCGGCGCCAAGTCAGTTTCTGCGGCCGGCGCTGGCGTTTCCGGTTTAGGCGCCGCGACAGGCTTAACGGCGGGCATGCGCTTCTTCGCCGCCGACGAATCCCTTTCGTCGAGAGCGGTATCGCGCGCATCAAGCTCTTCTTCGTGCAGTTCGCCGATCACCGATTCTGCGATCTCGCCGGTAACGTCGTGTTTATCTTCAAGGGAGCAATACAGCATGATCCGATTACAGACCGTATTGATGCGCCGCGGGCGCCCGCCCGTTTCTTCGTAAATCGCTTTTATCGCTTCGTCGGAAAATGTCGGGTCCTCGCGCCAGCCGGCAATCGCCAGCCGGTGGTGGATATACTCACGGGTTTCCTCGACGCTTAAATTTTCAAGATGATAGGACGCGATCACGCGCTGGCGTAATTGTTCAAGACGCTCGGACTGCATGATGTCCCGAAATTCCGGCTGCCCCACGAGGAACACCTGAAACAGGGGCGTGCCGTCATAATCGAGATTGGAAAGCATGCGCAGCTCTTCCAGGGTCTCAAATGGCAGGTTCTGCGCCTCATCCATAATCAGCAGGACCCGCCGGCCGCGATTGAGCTGGTCGAACAGATAGTCCTCAAACGCTTCCAGCTTGCCGGTCCGGCCATTGCCCTCGGGCTCGATGCGGAACGCCGACAGGATATGGTCAAGAAGCTCTTCCGGCGCAATATTGGACGTCAGCAATTGCGCGGCGATGACGTTGGAAGCGCTGAGCTGATCGAGCAACTGGCTGATCACCATCGTCTTTCCGGAACCAATGGGGCCGGTGATGGCGATGAAGCCTTCCGCCTGTTTCAAGCCGTAATGCAGATACGCCATGGCCTTGTTGTGGCTGCGGCTACCGAAGAAAAATTTCGGATCAGGATTGAGCTTGAACGGCGCTCCGGAAAGATTGAAGTGCTCTTCGTACATGATCAGAAGTCCAGCCGAACTCCCGTAAAGATCAGGTTTTCGGTATATTCCAGCGTCACAACTTCAGACCATCGCTCCGTGTGGGAATATTCAGCAAAGAGCGATACGTTTTCGAAGAAGCGGTAATCTGCGCCGACCGTGGCCGAAAGCGTGTTCGTAACGCCGTTCGCGGCGATGAAATCGGCGCAGGCGGTCATGGGATCGAAGACCGGATTGAAGGCGTCTAAACCGAACACGGTCGGGTTCGCCTCGCAAGTCGCCTGATCCACATTGGTGTCTGCATGGCGAAAATTGAGCCCGGCATAGCCCGAGATGCGGCGGGTGAGATCGCGGTTCACGAAGGCGTTCAGGCTCACCGCTTCAATTTCACGGAACCCGAAATCGCTGTCGGCGTAAAAGCCGCCCAGCGAAAGCCTGGTCCGGCCATAGTCGCCGTTGAGGCGGATATACGCGGAGTCTACAACGCCGACGCCGATGGTCTGTGCGCTAACACCGCTGAAGAGAGAGGCAAACCGGTTGGCGTTGTTGATCACTTCCCGCGGCGACAACTCCTCACCGCTGCGCAAGAGGTCTGCGTATTTCAGCGTTGCAAGCTGCGTGTTTCGGAACCGCGCATCCACGGAACGGGCGCGGCTCGTAAACGACCGGTTGGCGCCGGCGGAAAGGTTCAGGCGCGGCGTGATGCGGTGTGCGATAGCCGCGTCGATAAATTCATCATCAAAGCGCCGGCCATATTCGACGCGGGCGGTCGTGCGCCGGTTCGGACGGGCGGTGATTCCTGCGCGCCAGAACACGCCGGACAATTCTTCATCGTCAAAGAAAAGCGATGCGGCGTCCGCCGTTTCAAGATCGTCATAGCCAACGGCGCCGCTGATCGAGATTTTATCGGAAAGCGCAATTTCAACTTCACCCTCGACAGCGCCGTGCTGATACCCGAAGGACGGGAGAACGCCGGAGCCGTCTTCCGTAGTTTCGTTTCCATAGGCCGACAGGGTGAAGCGCACTTTGTCGAATTTGTTGCCGCTGTCATAGCTGGCGACCACTTCGTGAGACCGGGAATCGTTCAAAAAGTCTTCGTCGATAGCGCCGAATACGCTGTCTGAGTCGTCGATAAACACTTGCGAAAACCGATACCGCAAAGTCACCGAAGATCCGTCTGCGCGCAGGCGGTATAGATACGGGCTGACGCCATAGGAATGGACATTCGCCTGCTGCGATCGGCCGGAATTGAGGCTGCGCGCAAACCGCGCATTGTCGCCGATCAGTTGCCGCGAGGTCTGTCCCGATACATCAACGTAAAACCAGTTGTCGGCGAGCGTCGCCGTGCCGACGCCGGCAATGTTCTGGTTGACGTTAAAGTCTTCGCCGTCAATGAGATAGGAAAGATCGAGATCGCCGAGAACGATGCCGGTGAACCGGTTCGTACTGGTGATAGCGCCGCCGGAAAAAACGGTCGACGCGATAAACTCGTCTTCCTCAAATCCGTCCGGCGCAAGGTTGATATTGTCGGTGTAGCCGATGCGCGCCCCGACGCTCGCCGCGTATCCGAAATAGTCAGTCTGCAATCGCAAGGGCGGTTCGGCGTTCAGGCGTTGCGCAATCGCGCCCTGGGATATGGCGAAGATGCTCGCGCTCGCGCCGAGCATCGCTGCGAGACGTTTTCGCGATCGAAGTTTGATAGTCCCCATCGTCCTAGTCCTCCTTCGCCGACGATTCGACATCATCGTCGTCGCGGCGCTGGTAATAATCGTAGGAGCTGTAGCTGGAGCCCGTTGCGCCGATGAGGCACCGGTTCAGCACAAGGCTCACATTCGGATTGACGTCGAGCAATTCGTCGAGCGCGGCGGCGATCGCCGGTTCCGGCGTTTCGTTCGCTTCGACGACGAAGATGACTTCATCGACATATTTCGCGAGCACCGCTGCATCGGTCATGGCAAGCGCCGGCGGCGCGTCAACGAAGACAAGCCCGTCGCGGTTCGACGTAGAAATGTCTGTCAGAAGGCGCTGGCATGCTTCGCCCGCGAACAGTTCCGCGGTTCGCTCATGGGAATGCCCCTCGCCCAGAATGGTGAGCGGACCGTCCTTGGCGCGATGAGCCAACTGGTCCCAGGGCGTTCCTTGCGTCAGGCAATCGGTGAGCCCTGCGCCGCGATCAAGACCGAAACGCGCGCGCACTTTCGGCCGCGGAACGTCGGCGTCAATCAACACCGTATCGACATGGTCTTCGAGCGCCAGCGACAGGGCGAGGTTGACGGCGCAAAATGTTTTGCCCTCGCCCGCTTGCGTCGACGTGACCAGCACGAGATTGCGCTGGCGGCCCGGCATGCGAAACGCCTGGCGCTCTCCCGCCGCGCGCAGAAACCCGAGGCGCCGCAGAAGACGGCGTTTCACTGCGCGCAATTCCATAGCGAGCGGACTGCCGAGATGGCCAGGATTGTAATGGCCAAGGGCGTCAAGGCGCTCAAAGTCGATATCGAATGACGCTGACTTTACCGTCGGCAGCTTGACCGCTTCCGGTTTGTCTTTTTGCTTGCGGCGTTTTTTGCGGGCCAGCGCGTCGAGTGGGCTTGCGGCTTTTTCTACAACATTCATGACGCGGCCTCTTCGATTACAAACGGCGCACGCGCTTCTTCTTCGTTCAGTTCCGCAGGAAGACCGCCAACCGACAGGTAATTGTAAATGGATGCGAGAACGAGCAGCGCGGCGCCGGCGCCCGCAAGCCGCAACACGTCACGCGCACGGGATTTGCGCACCTCGTCAGACGGCGTTTCGGTAAAGGCGCCGAGGACCGGCAGACCAAACGCTTTTTCAAGCTCTTCGGCCTGGGTGTAGGTGCGGTCGATCAGATTCATCAGGACCCCGACGCCGATGCCAGCGACGATCGCTCCGAAAATGGACCCGTAGATAAATAACTGTCGTGGCGGCCACTCTGGTTTGAGGGCGCGTTCGGGACGCTCAAACACCTGGTACTCTACGCCCCGGCCCGCAGGGCCGAGATTTTCCGTAAGCTGAAGACGGTCGCGGCGTTCCAAGAGGTCTTCATACGTGTTTTTCGTTGTGTCGTATTGCCGTTCGATCTGTTGCAGCTCGGCAATGACGGTCGGCGCCTGGCTCGCGGCAATGGCGAGGGTTTCCAACTCTTCGCGCTGCGCCTTTTCGCGCGCTACGAGGGCCGACAGAGAGTTTTGCGCCACGCGCACTTCCGATTGCAGGCGGATATATTCCGGATTGACCGCAAGACCGCCATTGCCGCTTTCGAGCTCGGCGATTCGCGCCTGTAGCCCGCGAATATCGGGGTGGGTGTCCTGATACTTGCTGCGCAGGCCTGCGAGCTCCACGCGCAACTGTTCGAGTTCGCCGCCGGACGCGCCGCGCGGCGTCGCCGACAGCAAATTCTCAAGGGTCAGAATGCGCCCGCGCAGATCGTTGATATTGTCCGCCGTGCGCTCAAGATCGCTCTCTTTTTGCGTGCGGCGACGATCAACGCCTTCCGCAGCCGCAAGTTCCGCAGCGTGTTCGCGGCGAAACTCGGCAACGCGCAGCTCATTGGCGCTGAGGCGTTCTTCAAATTCTTCAATCTGCAGATTAAGGCGACGGCGCGCGGCGCCGCTTTCAGAAAGGCTGGCGCCAATGTCCTGTTCGATCAGCAGGTTCAGGACTGCGTCCGTTACGCGTTTCGCAACATCGGGATCGCCATTGGCGTAACTGATGATGAAGTACATATCGCGCGGACTTTCGATCTTGATGGAGCCCGCAATGGAATCCACAAGCCCTTGCATGGCGGCGCGGTGTTCAACCTCGTTCGACGCCTCAATCGTGCTGTCGAGGCCTGCGCGATAGATGACCTCTTCGACATTCGGACGCGCCAGCAATTGCAACCGCATGACCTCAACGCGATCGGCGTAGTCCGGGTTCGCGACCACATCGCCCAGCACCGGCTGCAGGACTGTTTCTGTTTGAACAAAGACCTGCGCGCGCGATTCATATTGATCAGGGAGCAGCCAAACGCCGAACCAGCAGGCGAGCGCAGCGATCCACGCCGCAACAACAACGGTCCAGCGGCGGCGCCATAACCCGTTCAGATGACGGATCAACGGCGCCGGCAGGTCTTCAACTCTGAAAAAATTCTGAACCATGCTCTGCGGTTTCAACTTCATTCGGACTAAAATGCGCTTTCGGGCACGAGGATGACGTCGCCCGGCAAGACCGGGACGTTGGCGGCGATGTTGCCCTTGCGCAGGAGATCGTCGAGACGCACGCGATAAGACTGTCGGTCGGCGCCCTTGCCGCGAATAAGGACGGCGCGATTACCAGCGGCGAATTCGGTCAGACCGCCAACAGCGACCATAACATCAAGGACGGTCATGCCCGCCTGGTAAGGAAGCGCAGTCGGCGCCGCGGCTTCGCCCAGCACGCGCACCTGTTGGTCAAAGGTCGATGAGAAGTCGGAAACGATCACGGTGACTTCCGGCTCCTTCACATATTCTTCGAGTGAGGCCTCAAGGTCGCGGGAAAGTTGCGACGGCGTTTTGCCCGAGGCCACCATGTCCTCAACAAGCGGCGTCGAGATGCGCCCGTCCGGGCGAACGGTGACGTCGGTGGAAAGCTCCGGCGCGCGCCAGACAAAAATCTGCAACTGATCGAGCGGACCAATCAGATAATCGGGCGAGGCTTCCGCCGCTGTCGCCGGAGACGACGGCGCGGCCTGCAGGTTTTCGCCGCCAATCGCCGAACATGCTGCAAGAAAAATGGCCGCCGCGCCGGCGAGCGTCGCCTTCAACGTTTCGACAAGCTTGTTCATGATCAAATTCCTGTCCTGTCCAGATGTGCGCCATTCCGGGGCGAATCGCCGCGAACAACACACGTTTCAATGGTTGTTTCCGCAATTTCTTTGCCATCGACGCCGATGCGCTCCGGCAGGCCGTCACGATAATGGGTAAGGTTAACGAAAGTATTCATTTGTGGGCGCTGGCGCGCGCCGCGAACATTTTGAAGTGCTGTTAGCGGCTGCCGAGACCGAAAAGCACAACGCGAATGGTTAACAGAACGATCAGCAGATCAAGAAACGGCGAATACCGGGAAATATAAAAGAGATCGTAGCGGAGTTTCTCGCGCGCCCCGGCGACGGAGGCGGCGTATTCATACTTGACCTGCGCCCAGCCCGTAATGCCCGGTTTTACAAGGTGTCGCGCCTTATAGTGCGGGATTTCGGTTTCAAGGGTTTCAACAAACTCCGGGCGCTCCGGACGCGGACCGACGAAACTCATCTCACCGCGTAAAACGTTAATGGCTTGAGGGATTTCGTCGATCCGCATGCGGCGGATAATATGGCCGACGCGGGTAATGCGGTGGTCGCCAATGGCCGCATACGCGGCGCCATGGGGCTCCGCATCGACAATCATGGACCGAAACTTCAGGACATTGAATGCAACGCCGCCGCGGCCGATCCGGCGCTGACGGTAAAGCACCGGACCCGGACTATCGATCCGAACCGCGACCGCTGTCGCAATGATTACCGGCGAGAATATAATCAGAAGCGCAGTGCTAAAGAGGATATCAAGGGCGCGCTTTGCGCCGGCGCCGATCCGTTCATTCACCTTCTGCGCGGAGGCTTCCACATCCGCAGCGTTGATTTCGCCAAGGTCCAGGCGCTCATGATCGCGCGAACGCACACCGGCAGGGTTGCGCCCGCGTAAAGGGTCATCGCCGGCGACGTCACCGGCGTTATAGATCTCTGAATAGGCTGAACGAAGGGCGCGCGCGCCTGCGCCAACGAAAAACGCCAATAACGCCGCCCCCAGATACAATAACATCGTTCCCCGCCGTCCCATAACGCAACCAATGTGCGGCTTGATGCGATTTTGGATCGCTATTCACATGGCCCGCGCATTGCGACTGTTAGGGAAGCAGGAACCATGCCTAACGAGATGTTAATGCACGCGGGGGCGCCACCAGGCACGGGCAATGCATTCGCCGGCTTCGGGAACGTTAACGAGTTTTGTGGATACTGCCGCGCAAACCACCGGCGATGGCGATTGACAATGCGCATCCTGTTATTTTCAACCCTGTTCCCGAATGCGGCGGCGCCGACCCATGGCGTATTCGTTGAAAATCGCCTGCGGGCCTATCTCGAAAAGTATGACGCGGATGTTCGCGTTGTGGCGCCGGTCCCGTGGTTTCCTTTCAGGCACAATGTCTTCGGTCGTTACGGGAGATTCGCCGCGGCGCCGGCGCAGGAAAACCGGGCCGGCGTACCGGTCAGCCATCCGCGTTACTTGCTGGCGCCAAAGATCGGCATGCGCCACGCGCCGTTCGCGCTCGCCGCCGCCTTTCGCAAACAGTTGCACGCATACGCCGACGAGGGCTGGGCGCCGGATCTCATTGACGCCCATTATCTGTACCCGGACGGCGTCGCCGCAGCGGCCGTCGCGCGCGAACACAACATACCGCTGGCGTTAACGGCGCGGGGCAGCGACGTTACGCTGCTGCCGAAATATCCGGACGCACGGTCGCGCATCGTGAACGCCTTGATGGAGGCCGACGCCGTCATCACGGTCGCCGACGCTCTCAAGACACAGCTTGTCGCCCTCGGCGCGCCTACGGAAAAGATCACGACTTTACGCAACGGCGTCGATCTCGAGACGTTCCGCCTTCTTCCCCGTCAGGCAATCCGCGAGGACATGGACCTTTCAGGACCTGTGCTCGCCAGTGTCGGCCATTTGATCGAGCGTAAAGGTCATGATCTTGTCATCGACGCGCTTCAGGATATCCCGGACGCGACGCTTTTGATCGTCGGCGATGGCGAGGAGCGCGGACGCCTGAAAGCGCAGGCGAAACGCCTCGGCCTTCGAGACCGTATTCGCTTTTTCGGCGCCATGCCGCATCAGGACCTTATCAACATATACAACGCTGCCGACGCGCTTGTTCTCGCCTCTTCGCGAGAAGGCTGGCCCAATGTCCTCCTGGAAGCGATGGCGTGCGGCGCGCCGTGCGTTGCGACAACGGTCGGCGGCAATGCAGAAGTCATCTCGAGCCCTGATGCGGGCGCGCTGGTTCCGGAACGGAACGCAAAAGCGATCGCCAGCACCGTCAACAAGTTGCTGGCTGCCCCGCCTGACCGCCACGCCGTGCGCGCCCATGCGCAAGGCCATTCGTGGAATGAAACGGTCTACGGCATGCACGGAATATTCTGCGATCTCGTCGGCAAGACCCGCCGTGAAGAGCGCATTGCGGCGTCGCCGATCCGCACCGATAACAATGTTCGCCCCAAACTGATCGTCACGGTGGATACGGAAGAAATTTTTGACTGGAGCGATTTTACATCCGGCGACTACCGGCTGGCGCCGCCCGGGGACATGGACGCATTTCAGACGCTTTGCGAGCAGATGAACATACGGCCGCTCTATTTCATGAGCTACCCGCTTTTGAAGTCATCGAATGTATCCTGTTACTTCTGGGCCAAGGCCGACCGGCGCCTCGCCGATTGCGGCCTGCACATGCACCCCTGGGTGACGCCGCCATTCGAGGACCGCGTCGGCGAATATTATTCCTATCAGAAGAATTACCCTTTGGCGCTGCGGCTTGAGAAGAAGCGCGCGCTGGCCAAAGCCTACAAAGCTGTCTTCGGGCGCCTCGCCACGACGCATCGCGCCGGACGCTACGGCGTCGCGCGGGACAGCTACGCCATGCTTGCGGAAATCGGCGTCCAATATGATTTCAGCCCAAGCGCCGGCTTTGATTTCTCCGCTTCCGGCGGCGCGGACTTTACAGGATATTCGAACTTTCCGTTTCGGATCGTCACGCCTTACGGCGCAGTTGACGTTTCGCCGGTGACCGGCGCCCGCGCCATTCGCCATACGCAACGGTTTCTTTCGCAGGAGATAACAGCGCCGGGATTCGCCGCACCGCGCCGTCGACCCTTTACAGAGCCTGCGCGCCTGACGCCGGAAGGCGCAAGCCTCGATACGCTAATGGCGCTGACCCGTCGCCTTGTCGCCGACAAAACGCCGGTGCTGACGTTTACGCTTCATTCAACGAGCTTAACAGAAGGCGCCAACCCGTACGCCCCTGACGCCGCAGGCGTAGAGCGCATTCTGACTGTAACGCGGGATTATCTCTCGTGGTTTCAACATAAAGTCGGCGGCGAATTTGTTTCGCTCGACGACCTCGGCGCCATTTACAACACGCAAGAAGAGATCGCCGCTTAACGCTGCCTTAAGCATGGGCCCGGTAATTTTTGCCGGGTAATCTTGCGAAAGAAGCAGCGATATGGCGCCTGACGATTATTTCCGTGTCATTTTTGGACTCGTCGCCGTGATCGGCCTGATCGGCATTGCCGCAGTGATTGCGCGCAAGGCCGGCGTGGTCTCATTACCCACCGCGGGCGGCCGGAAACGACGCCTTTCCATTTCCGAATCCCTGCCGCTCGATGCGCGACGTCGTCTGCTCATCGTCCGGCGCGATGATCGCGAACATCTGATCATTCTGGGCGCCCAGACCGAAACACTCGTCGAAGAGGGCTTTGAAGCCGCCATTGTGGACAATGAAGACGCAGCGCCGCGGCCAAATCCCTTCGCGGAATTGCGAAACGCGTTCGGCGCGACGTTGACCACCGGTCGCAGCGCAAACAGGGACGCTGCGTGAAACGACTGTTTCATATCTTCCTTGCAGCGTTCGCCGCATCGCTTGTTCTGAACGCCGGCGTCGCCGCACAATCCATTACGGTTGATATGGGCGGCGAAGGCGGCGGGCTTTCCGCGCGCATTGTCCAGCTTGTCGTCCTGACCACGGTTTTATCGCTGGCGCCGTCAATCCTCATCATGATGACGAGCTTCATTCGCATCGTGATCGTGTTGTCGCTGCTAAGAACGGCCATCGGCATCCAGCAAAGCCCGCCAAACCCGGTGATTATTTCCCTGGCGCTTTTTCTCACCGCCTTCATTATGGCGCCGACATTCGGCGAAGCTTACAACGCCGGCGTGAAGCCCTTCATGGCGGAGGAAATTCCCATTGAGGAAGCCTTCCCGAAAACGGTCGCACCGGTCAAGTCGTTCATGTTGTCGCAAGTGCGCGAAAAGGATCTTGGGCTTTTCTTTGATATGGCCCAGGCCGAACCGGAAACCCCGGAAGCGACGCCGCTGCATGTCCTCGTTCCCGCCTTTATGATTTCCGAGTTGCGGCGCGCTTTTGAAATCGGGTTTCTGATTTTTATTCCATTCCTCATCATCGACATGGTCATCTCTTCCATTCTGATGGCCATGGGCATGCTGATGCTGCCGCCGATTGTCATCTCGCTGCCGTTCAAGCTCATCTTTTTCGTATTGATCGACGGGTGGCGCCTTCTCGCGGGCAGTCTCGTTGAGAGTTTCGCAACCGGCCCGCCGGTTTAACGTTGTACGGCGCTTGTCATGAAGTCATGACGCGTTCATTCTGAAACTTCTATCTCAGCTACAAACGGGCCTCGTCATGAAGAAAGCGGAAGACTGTGCAAGCATGGAGGATGTCCGCGCCGAGATCGATCGGGTCGATCGCGCGCTTGTGGACCTGCTCGCAGAACGCTGGACCTATGTCGATCGGGCCTGGTTTTTCAAGCGCTCGCCCGACGAAGCATCCGTGCCCTGGCGCAACCGCGACGTTATTGAGAAAGTGAAAACCCGCGCCGCCGAGACGACCATGCCGCCGGAAATGGCCGAGGCCCTGTGGCGCCTTATTATCGGCTGGGGCATTCAGTATGAAGAAGAACGCCTGAAAGAAAAATAGCGCCGCGATACGCGGTCTAGCGCGCGCAGGCAACGCAACGCACTGTTGTCGGATCAATTTCGAGGCGGCGTTCTGTGATTTCCTCCCCGCATTCTGCGCAATAGCCGAATTCGTCCTCGTCAATGCGGGCAAGCGCGGCGGCAATCTTCTTGAGCTCCGCGGCGCGCCGCGTCTCTTGCGCATTCTGCATGGCCTGCTGTTGCAGCGCATCCTGACGGGACAACCGCCCCACCGACTGCTGATCCAGTTCAACCGGGCGGCGTTTGTCAGCACTGGCGCCGGATTGCGCCAGCAGATCATCGCGGCGATCCGTTAGTATTGTTCGGAATCGATCTGCCAGCGTCGTATTCATTCGCCGTAGGTTTTCTTCAAATAGCGCCGACAAGCAATGGCGCCGGTAACGACGGCGCCCGTGTTCGGGTCGCTCAGCGTCGGCGCGCCGCGATGCGGCCGCCACAAATATTCGATCTCCATGGAGCACAGGCGCTCTTTCACGAGACGGGCGCGCGGGTCTCGTTCGGCGCCGGTGAACTCGAGCGGTTTTTTCGGCGCCTGCGAGGATAATTTGACGGTACCGGCGATCAACCTGACGAGCATGCCGAATTGCGACGACAGGAGATTGACCGGGCCAGTCCAGTGAATGAACGGACGCGCGCCGCCGTGTTTCTTTATGAGATGTTTTGCAATTTCACTGCTTTCGTAAAGACGCAGCGTTGCATCCGGCTCAACAAGAAACGGAAACTGCGCCTTGCCCCCTAACTCTTTCACCATGGGCCGAAACCGCTTGCCGCCTTTCGGGCAGGGCCGCACCAAAACGGTAACGCCCGCCTCAGACACCGCCTCGCGGGCGATGCGGCAATAGGGGCACCCTTCGAATTCGTAGAGAATGGGCGGCGCTGCGAGCGTGACCGGTTCGCCCGGGGCGCCGGCGCCGAGCCGGAGACAAGAAGCGACGAACGACGAGGCATAATGAAAGGGATAAAAGATCATAGTGAAACCCGAAATCGATACGCGGCTTTATCCTTGTTTCTCCCACCGTCCTTCGCCCGACTGTTTCCAATAGGTCGCCTCGCAACCGGCGTCTTTCACGTGCTTCCAGAAGACCCTTGCATCCGCGACGGCGTCGTCGTCGCGGCCATCGAATATCATGACGCAACGTTCAAGGCCGCCAAGCCCCCCGGGATCGGCCGACGCGCCGTCAACCAGAAACAGGATTTGCGGATCGTTCGGCGCATCCTCGCCGTCGGTGATCCAGATCGGTTCGGCGGCGCCGTCGCCGCTGCGGCCATGGGGCAGAAAACTCTCATCCCGGTAGGTCCACAAATGGGCGTCGATGCGTTCAGCCCGATCCGGCGAACCGGCGCGCACCACCGCGCACCATCCGCGCTCCAGCGTCTTTTCCAAAAGCCCCGGCAGGACGCCATCAAGAGACGCCCGCTCAAGATGATAGAAAAGGACTTCCGTCACGACCCCGCCAGCGATGCGCGCAACGCTTCTACACGCGCACGATTAACGCCGCGGTCGCTATAGCCGACGCGCGAGGCAGAGCGCACATGCACTTCCGATTCGCTTTTTCGAAACTCGACATCGTCAACAAAGCCGAATGTTTTCGAAGCGAATGTCGCCGCGATATAGGTTTCGTCGACCGTCGCCACCTCGCCGCCGGCGCTTGCCAGCGCGTCAGGTATTTTCTCCCACGCCGCCAACGGCAACGGGTCGATCCGGTGCTTCTCGTCGCTATGGGCTTCGCTCACAACGCAATTGGGCGAGCCGGGGCATGGCGCCAGCGCGCCATCCACCAGTCCTGGCGCGGCGCCGTTCTGCGATTTCTGGCCGAGATAGAAGAAAGCGCCGGAGATCATGATCCCGATCGCAAACGCCCCGAGCAATATGGCGAAAAACATTTTCATGACCTACTCAAAATTGCTGGCGACAAATTCATCGAGCAACGCAACGCCAAAACCTGAGCCGCCCTTGGGGCAGATCGCCGTGTCCTTGGTGTTCCAGGCCATGCCGGCAATATCGAGATGCGCCCACGAAACATCGTCTTTGATGAAGCGGCCAAGAAACGCCGCCGCCGAGGAAGAGCCGGCGCCCTTGCCGCCGATATTTTGCATGTCGGCGATGTCCGACTTGATCATTTCGTCGTGGGCTTTCGTAAGCGGCATACGCCACAGCTTGTCGCCAGAGGCGGCGCCGGCAGCGTCAAGTTTCTTCGCGAGCTTGTCGTCCTGGGTGAACATGCCGCCAAATTCATGGGCGAGCGAAACGATGATGGCGCCGGTCAGCGTCGCGAGATCGATGATCGTTTTTGACTTGTAGGTTTCCTGCGCCCACCACAACGCGTCGGCGAGAACAAGCCGGCCCTCGGCGTCGGTGTTCAGCACTTCAATGGTTTGCCCTGACATAGACGTCACAACATCGCCGGGGCGCTGCGCATTCCCGTCGGGCATGTTTTCAACGAGCCCGACAATGCCGACGACATTGGCTTTCGCCTTGCGACCGGCGATCGCCGCCATGGCGCCGGTAACCGCGCCGGCGCCGCCCATGTCCCATTTCATGTCGCCCATGCCCGGAGGCGGCTTCAGCGAGATGCCGCCCGTGTCGAACGTGACGCCTTTGCCGACAAACGCGACGGGCGCGTCGCCCTTCTTGCCGCCCATCCATTCCATGGCGACGAGTTTCGATTCGCGGACAGAACCCTGCCCGACGCCGAGCAGCGATCCCATGCCGAGCTTCTTCATTTCCGCTTCGCCAAGCACCTTGACCTTGACGCCAAGCTCAGAGAGCGCCTTGCACCGTTTTGCAAATTCCTCCGGGTAAAGAATATTTGCCGGTTCTGATACGAGATCGCGAGTGAGAAAGACGCCCTCGCCAAGGCTATCGAGCGGCGCGTATGCTGACTTTGCGTCTTTCGCCGGCGTATTGACGGCGATTTTTGTCAATGTGGGCTTGTCGGATTTTTCTTCCTTGGTGCGATATTTGTCGAAGCGATAACATTTGAGGCGCGCGCCATGGGCGACCCGCGCGGCAAGGGCGCCGCCCGAAAGTTTTCCAGCGGAAAATCCGTCAAGGGCGAAAACAGCAGACTTCTCTCGCGTCGCCAACGCCCGCGCCGCACCGGCGCCGCCGACATTTTGCGCCGTCAGCGCATCAAAGTCCTTTTTGGCGCCGGCGCCGATGAGAAATACGTAAGGGTTCGGCAGATCGCCTGGCGACACAATTTCGAGCGTCTTGCCGGCTTTTCCTTCAAAGGACGCCGCTTTCATGGCGCGTAATACGGCGCCGCCAGATGCTTTATCGATCGCGGTCAACGCCGCCGTCGGTTTGCCGTCGTCAAATACGGGCGCGAGAATGACGCCGGATTTCGGCAAGGCGGCGGCGGAAAACGTAATCTGCATATATCCCTCAATCTTTCCAGGAATCTCATGCCCGAAGAACGCCGCGCTCCCGGGTCAATGGATTTGTCCGGAAGGCGATCTATGCTACGGGCAGGATCGGTTTTGAGGGCGCACTCTAGCGGCGCCGCGCCATAAGGGAAGACCCGGCCGGTTTGAGCAGTCTGGACAAGTACATATTGCGGCAATGCCTTGCGCCGCTGTTGATGATCCTGGCGTCCGTGACCCTGATCGTCTGGATGACGCAGACGCTGCAACGGGTTGAAATCGTTGTAGAGCATGGCGCCGGCCTTGCCGTTTTCGGCTTTTTGTCGATCCTGATCATCCCGAGCCTGCTCGCCGTAATCATTCCCTTTGCGCTTTATGGCGCCGCCGTTTATGCGCTTTATCGGCTGCATTCTGACAGCGAAATTGCGGTCCTTTTCGCCGCTGGCGTCAGCCGCTGGCGGCTGTCTGCGCCTATCCTTGCGCTCACCGCCATCGGCGCGCTGGTCACCCTCTATGTGAACGTCGATTTGATGCCGCGCAGCTACCGGGTCCTGAAACAGAATGTCGCCGACATCCGGGCCGATGTGGCAAGTTCAATCCTGCGCAGCGGCGAGTTCACGACCTTTGTCGACGGCTTTACCATTTACATTGACGAGGCCCGCCCGGGCAGTCAGTTCACAGGGCTGCTTGTCAACGACTATCGCGACCCGGATGACGTGCGCACCTATATGGCCGAACGCGCGCTGCTGCGCGAAACGGAGAACGGTCCGATGCTGTTCCTCAGAAAAGGGAATTGGCAGCGGCGCACGGGCGAAGACGGAAAAGTCGTGGTGGCGCCGTTTGACGAACTCGCCGTCAATGTTGCGAGTTATCAGGATGCGCCGAGCGAACTCGTGCTCGAACTGACCGAGCGCTACCCCCATGAACTCCTGAACCCGGACATGTCGAAACCCTACGACCGCGCCAATGCCGGCAAGCTGATCGCCGAAGGACATTCGCGATACGCCGGGCCGCTTTACGCATTCGCCTATGTGCTGATCGGCCTTTATGCGCTGATCGGCGGGCCATACAGCCGGCGCGGCTATGTCTTGCGCATGGCGGCGGCAGGCGGCGTGATATTCCTTTTGAGGATCGGCGGGTTCCTGGCCCAGGGCGTCGTCGCCGAACATGGCGGGTTCTGGTTGCTCTATGCGATCCCTCTTGAAGCAATCGTCATCGTTGCTTTGATGCTCTATGCACCGCAACTGGAAAGCGGACGGCTGCACTTCAAGAAAAAGAGGTCTGCGTGACGCCCCCGGCAACCCTCTTCCGGTATATGGCGACCCGCTCGCTGATCGCGATTGGCGGGCTTCTGCTTATTCTCGTCTGCCTGATCCTGCTGATCGATCTCATTGAGAATTTGCGCTTTGTCGGGAAGACGCCGGGCGCAGGCTTTGGCCTTGCGCTGGGGCTCACGCTGTTACGGGCGCCATCACTGGCGCAGGCGCTTTTTCCTTTTGTCTTTCTGTTCGGCTCGATCTGGATGTTCCACCAGTTGAACAAGCGTTCGGAACTTTCTGTCATGCGGTCCGCCGGGCTTTCGGTCTGGCGGCTCCTCGGTCCGGCGGCGCTGATCGCGGCGCTGACGGGGCTGTTCATCATCACAATTGTCGATCCTGTTTCCTCGCGCATGCTGTCCTATGCGGAAGCGTTGAAGCTGCAAAAGCGCGGGGGCGAAAGCAGCCTCGTCAAAATTTTCAGCGACGGCATCTGGCTGCGTCAAAAAAGCGAAAACGCCCATGTTATCATCAACGCCGAAACCCACGACGAAGACGCGGGCGCCCTGAACGCCGTCACGGTCTGGCGGTTCACGCCGGACAATCGCTTTGTTGAACGGATCGACGCACGCAACGCCGTGCTTTCCGATGATACGATGCAGTTGAACGACGCCCTTATCACCGCCATCGACGACAACACCCCGCGCCGGGCGCCGGTCTATGCGATCCCGACGGCGCTGACATCGGCGGATCTCGGCGAACGGGTACAGTCCCCGGAAACCGTTTCGCTCTGGCGACTGCCGAAATTTGTCGCCCTCGCGGAGACAGCGGGCCTTCCCACCGTGCGCTACCAAATCCGCTTTCACGATCTTTGTTCAACGCCGTTGAAGCTGATGGCGATGGTCCTGATTGCCGCGGCGTTCTCCATGCGCCCGGTGCGCCTCGGCGGCCAGTTGAAGCTCGTTCTCTTTTCGATCGGTGCCGGCTTCGCGCTCTACATGCTGTCAGAAATATCAACGGCCCTCGGGGAGTCCGAGATCGCGCCGGTCGCGCTGGCGGCCTGGGCGCCCGCTCTGATCGCCTCCCTGATTGCGATATCAGCCCTTCTCCATGTTGAGGAAGGGTAAGCGGGCGAGCGCGTCCTTTCGCTGGACCTTCCGGGCGATGCATTTTATCGGTAAGCCGTGATTTTGTCCGGCCCGGGACGCGTTTGCGCCGGGCTGTTAAGCCTTGTCAGGAGTTCGCTTGCCCCGCACCCGCCCTTTCGCGCGATACGCCGTCACCGCCGCGCTGACCGGGGCCGCAGCGCCGTTCGCCCTGCCGGCTTACGCGCAGGACGGCGCCGCGGAAACCTTCGGGGTCGAAGACGCAAGCGAAATCCTCTTTGAAGCCGACAACGTCTATCGCGAAAGCGACACGGCGCCCATTGTCGCTGAGGGCGATGTGCGCGCGTTTTTCGGCGAGCGCTATTTGCGCGCCGACACGCTGACCTACGATCCGACGACCGACGTCGTCGTCGCCGAAGGCAACGTTTCCATCACCGACGAAGACCTGGAGACGATATTCGCAGGCCGGGTCGTGATCTCTGGCGATCTGCGCGACGGTATCGCAGAAAACTTCTCCGCATTGCTCGTTGAAAATGCGCGCCTCGCCGCGGACAGCGCCGTTCAGGAACAGGGCGCGCGCACGCGCCTCAACCGCGCGGTCTATACCGCGTGCAATGTCTGCGACCGCGAGGGCGAAGCGAAAATACCGACGTGGCGCATCAAGTCCTTGCGCGTCACCCGGGACGTGGAACGCAAAGTTGTGCGCTTTCATCACGCCTTTTTCGAAATCAAGGGCGTTCCCATTCTTTATACGCCGTTCTTGCAAGGCCCGGATCCAAGCGTTGAGCGCCAATCCGGTTTCCTGACGCCGCGGGTGGGCGCGTCAAGCCGGCTCGGTTTCAACTTCGAGCTGCCCTATTACTTCGCGCTGTCGAATTCCGAAGACGCAACGTTTTATCCCAAATACACCGCCGAAGACGGAATTCTCTGGCAGGGCGAATATCGCCGGCGTTTCAAAGAGGGCTATCACGTCTTTCAGGGCGGGCTGATCGACGGGCCAAACCAGCCGGAGCCGGAACCGCCGGATCCCGGGCAGTTGCCTGTTGAGTCAACGCCGGGCGTGCGCTGGCATATTTTCGGGCGCGGCTATCAGGAGTTCGGGGATCACTGGCGCGCAAGCTACGACATTGAGCGCATTTCCGACCGCGAATATCTGCGCCAGTATGACGTCGTCCGGCGCGGTGATATCAGCCAGCAGCTCAATCGCGGCGCGACCAACCAGTTGCGCTCGAACTTTCGCCTGGCGCGCGGCGGTACGGATTCCCGCCTGACGATCGACACCTACCTCTTTCAGGGTTTGCGCGAACAGGACGATTCCTCAACGACGCCTTACGTCCTGCCGCTGATCGACTATACCCACCGGTTCAAGGATATCGGCGGCGGCGACATCGACCTGAACGCCAACATTGCGTCCATCTACCGAACCGCCGGCACGGACTCGCAACGTTTCACCGCCGCCGCTCATTGGGACCGCGACATCATCACGCCCGGCGGACACCGATTTCATCTCTTCGCGGAAGCCCGCGGCGATCTCTTTTTCTTCCAGGACCTCGATGAGGGCACGGAGATTTGTTCCAGCCCGACAGCCAGTTGCGCCGTTGACTTTCCCGGCCTCGCCAATGGCGAAGAGACCGACTTTGTTTCACGCTTCGCCCCGTCAGTCGGCGCCGAATGGTCGTATCCGCTCGCACGGAACTTTGCGGGCGCTCGCCTGATCGTCGAGCCGCGCGTGCAACTTGTTGCGAGCCCGGCTGGACTGAACAAGGCGGAGATCATCAACGAGGACTCGCAAAGCATCGAGTTCGATTACGCCGGCCTGTTCGATTTCAACAAGGCGACCGGTTACGACGCGTTTGAAGACGGGCAACGCGCGAACATCGGCGTATCAACATCGGCGACATGGGATAACGGCATTGAACTCGAAGGATCGGTCGGTCGTCAGTTCCGCATCCAGACAACAGACGCATTCGAGTTTTCGTCCGGTCTTGGCGAAAAATCATCGGATTATGTCGGCAGCCTCAACTTTCGGTACAAGGGCCTGTTCGGCGTCGAAAACCGATTTCGCCTCGACGGCGAAACCGGAAATTTTGCGAGACTTGAATCGCTTGGTTATTTCCGCGCAGGCCCGCTTCGCGGCAATGTCAGCTATATTCGGCTCAATGAAGAAAATGTTCGCGCCAATCTTGTACGCCGCGAAGAGCTGACCGCCACCGGACGGCTAAAGTTCACCCGCAACTGGTACGCCGGCGGGGCGTGGCGGCTTGATCTCGCCTCAGACCGCACGATCCGGCAGGATTTCACCGTCGGCTATCAGGACGAATGCTCAACCTTCGCCGTCACCTATCGGCGCGACCGGACGCGCACCACCAACCTGGAGCCGGACGAGGCTTTCCTCCTGACCTTCACCCTCAGATCCCTCGTCCAGTAGCGCCTCGGCGCACACCGTTTGCCGGCCCGGCGAAATGGCCTATTTTTCGACATGGTTTTGGCCTAAAACGCCGGCTTGCGCGAAGAGCGGTCTAACGCCGCTTGGCCGTTCAACGCAGCAGAAGCAGATACAGAGCAGGATAATCGTGGCAAGACTAAACACTGTAATTTCAATCCTTTGCGCAGCGCTCTTCACATCAACGAGCACACTCGCGCAGGAGCCCGAGACGCCGCCGACCAGCGATGAGGTGATCGCCCGCTCCGGTCTGCCTGCAGAGGCCGTCGCCGCCGTCGTCAACGACCAGGTCATCACGACGTATGATGTGCGCCAGCGCATGCTGCTGGCCCTGATTTCCGCAGGCGGACGCATACCCCCGGAAGCCATGCCGCAACTTCAGCAGCAGTCCCTTAATGAGCTTATTCAGGAAAAGCTGAAACTCGAGGAAACCGAAAAATACGAGATGGAATTCTCGGACCGGGATTTCCAGAACGAACTCGCCGGCATGGCGGCGCAATTCAATCTCTCGCCGAACGACCTCATTACACTGCTTGAAGCGCAGGGCGTTTCCTCAAAGAGCCTGCGCGCTCAGATTCAAGCGGGCGTTCTGTGGCCGGAACTGGTTCAGGGCCGATACCGCGATCGCGTACGCGTCAGCGACGACGAAATCGAAGACACGATGGAGCGCATGCGCGAAGATGCGAGCCTTGATCAGTTCCTGATTTCCGAACTCTGTATTCCCGTCGACGATCCATCGCGCGCACAACAATATTATCAGGCGGGATTGCAGCTCATTGAGCAGATGCGCCGCGGCGTTCCGTTCACGGTCATCGCGCAGCAATATTCAGGCTGCACGACAGCCGCCGTCGGAGGCGACGTTGGATGGGTTCGCGCCGGTGAACTGGCGCCGGAACTCGATCAGGTGATCCGCGATCTGCCCGTCGGCGCCGTCACCAATCCCGTACCGTCGGAAGGCGCCTTTATGATCCTCGCGGTCCGTGACAAACGTGAAGCGACCGTCGCCGGCGAACAGACCTTCACCCTCGCTTACGCCTCGGCGCCGGCGGCCATGGGTGAAAACGCCGCACGCCTTGCCTTCGATAAGCTGAAGAATTCGGACGCCTGTTCGCAGCGCGCATTGCGGATCGACCTCGGACAGGACATTGGCTACACGCTTTTGGAAAACGTCACGCTCGATCAGATTGATCCGCGATTTTCCGACTTCGTGGACGGCCTTTCCCGCGGCGATCTGATGCCGGTAATCAGCGCCGACGGCGCCTATCATACGGCGTATGTGTGCGACAAGGACGAAGGTCTCGGCCTGCCGTCCCGGGAGACGCTCGAAGGCCGGATTATGCAGCGGCAATTGTCGCGGATCAGCCAGCAATATGTGCGCGATCTTGAGCGCCGCGCCGCCATCGACCGGCGCCTCGACAGCGCAATCGATCTCGAAGGCTAGGCTGTCGCCGTGACAGAAGGCGCGCCGCCGCTTGCGCTCACCATGGGCGAGCCCGGCGGCGTCGGTCCGCAAATCACCGAAATAGCGTGGCGGACGTTGCGCGAAAGCGGGCCCGCCTTTTTTGTGATCGCTGATCCGCGCCTTTTCGCATCCGTCGAAACGAAAGTGATCGCACACCCCGCTGACGCTTCCGGCCTATTTCAAAGCGCATTGCCGGTTCTACCGCTCGACGAAACGGTCAACGCAAAAACCGGTCATGCATCGCAGGCAACCGCCGGCGCCGTCATTAACAGCATCGAGCGCGCAACGGCCCTCGCCCTTGCGGGCGAGGCCGCAGGCGTCGTCACCAACCCCATCCAGAAGTCAGCTCTGATGGCCGCCGGATTTTCGTTTCCGGGGCATACGGAGTTTCTGGAACACCTGACCGCCGAGGCGGAGATGCCCGCTGCAGCGCGCCATCGCAGCGCAATCATGATGCTGGCGGGACCGGATTTGCGGACTGTCCCGGTCACCGTCCACAAATCCGTCACCGACGCTATCAAAGCCCTGCGGCCGACGCTGATTGTGAAAACGGGCCTCATCGTCGCCGACGCCTTGCGACGCGATTTCGCGATCGCCGAGCCGCGGCTTGCCCTTTCGGGCCTGAACCCCCATGCCGGCGAAGACGGCGCCCTCGGCATGGAAGACCAGCTGATTATTGCGCCGGCGATTGACGAGTTGCAGGCCCTTGGCGTCAATGCGACCGGGCCAGCGCCGGCGGACACGATGTTTCACGCGGAAGCGCGGACAAATTACGACGCAGCGCTCTGCATGCTGCACGATCAGGCGCTGATCCCGGCGAAGACACTCGCCTTTCATGAAGCGGTGAATGTCACGCTCGGCCTGCCGATTATTCGAACGTCTCCCGACCACGGCACGGCGCTTCAGATCGCCGGCACGGACCGCGTGCGCGCCGATAGCCTGATCGCCGCCATTCGGCTTGCGGACAGGCTGGCGCAAGGCCGGCGGCGGACGTGAGCGACCTTCCGCCCTTGCGCGAGGTCATCGAGACCCATGGCCTCGGCGCCAAGAAATCTCTGGGCCAGCATTTCCTCCTTGATTTGAATGTGACGGCGAAAATCGCCCGGGTTGCGGAAATCGCCAGCAGCGACACGGTCCTTGAAATTGGCCCCGGGCCCGGGGGACTGACCCGCGCCCTGCTCGCCGCCGGCGCTTCGGTCGTCGCGATAGAAAGAGACGCGCGTTGCATCGAAGCCCTCACGGACCTCAAGTCGCATTATCCCGGCAAGATTGAGATTTGCGAGGCTGATGCTCTGAACACGAACGAAATGGCGCTTCTAGGCGCTAGCGCGCCCGTTAAGATCGTTGCCAACCTGCCCTACAACATCTCAACGGAACTGCTCATCAAGTGGCTGAAAGCAGGGCCGAGACTTTGGTCTTCGATGACGCTTATGTTTCAGAAGGAAGTCGCCGACCGGATTGTCGCCGCGCCGGGCGGCAAGACATTCGGCCGGCTCTCAGTGATTGCGCAAGCCGCCTCAACGCCGCAGCGCGCTTTCGACTTGCCGGCGCGCGCCTTCACGCCGCCGCCGAAGGTCGCCTCAACGGTGGTTTCCTTTCGGCAGAGCAATTTCAAAGGCGACATCAGCGCACTAGAACGCGTTACCGCCGCCGCCTTCGGTCAGCGGCGCAAGATGCTGCGTTCTTCGCTGAAACCGATTTTCGATGATCGCCTCGGCGCCGTTTTTTCTGATATCGGCGCCGCGCCAACGGACCGCGCCGAAGACTTGTCCGTTGAACAGTTTATCGCCTTGTCGATGCGGCTCTAACGTCTATCCTCCGGCATTGATAAGCACGGCCACCAGCAATGCGGTCTCCGTACCGTTATTGATCCAGGCGTGATTGGTCGCCCGTTGGATCACGACATCTCCCGGTTTCAAAGTCGTCGGTTCTCCCTGATCAAGGAGAAGATCAACTTCGCCTTTCACAAGCACGATCACATCAAGGGTTTCGGTCTTGTGCATCATGGGATGGCGCGAGGTGTCGATGCGCGCATCGCCCGCCCCGACAGCGGCAAACGCAAATGCGGCGGCCGCCTCTTTTTCCTCATTCGTGCGACCATCCTCTTCCGGCGCCACAGTGAACCATCGAACCTTGACGGCGCCGGCGTCTGGCTCGAGACGTAAACCTTCGCTCGTCAGCCGGTCTGTCGCGTCAAAAAGCTGACCGGATGCTAGACCCGCCGTCCAGATTTCCGCAAGTCCGGCTTCTTCAACGGCGATCATTTTCGCCGCTTCCCCGTCGATCAGGATCCGCGAGCCGCGTTCGCCTTCATTGTCCGTGATGATTCGCCGAAGCGCCGTCCAATCCAAGGCTCAGTCTTCCTTATACTGATAAGGCGCAGGTCCGGTGAGATTATTCAGAACGGAATCGGCGTTATAGGCGTCAACGCCTTCCGGCGGTTCGCCGGCGCCCATCTGAACGTCGAGCCGCGCTGTAAAGAACTCCTGTGCGCCGACCCGCCCGAGATTGGCGCCGACGCCGACGCCCACTGACGAGCGACGTCCATAGGAACCCGTCCCGACGCCAGTGCCCACCGAAACACCGCCCCGCTCTTCCCGGTAAACATCCCGGCCTGTCACTCGGAACCAGTCGAAGCCGGACTGGCGGGTGAGCTCCGCTGCGCGGCGCAAGGCATAATCCTCGACCTGCGCCGGCGGCATACCGCCGGACCCCTGATAGGTTATGCGAAAACGGTCATCTTCGATTCGCTGTTCTGAATAACCAAATCCTTTTTCATCCGCCGGTCCGTATATGGCGGGCCCGGTCGCCGCGCAGGCGGCAAGCGTTAAGGAAAGGGCGGATAGAACAAGCAGGCGCATTTCTCGCGATCCTTTTCGTGACCAAAATAAAGCTTAGCATTTGCGGCGGGAATGGCAATTTATTCCGATGACAGCGAACGGCTCAGCGGAAAAATTTTATCGACCGCAAACGCGACCGCAACACGATCAAACCAGAGAAATTCTGAAGAAATTTTACAAATTAAAAAGCCGTGTGACTTAGGGTTCGCTAACCATTTAATAACCTGTTGGTTTGCGCCCGATGCGTCACGCCGAATTGGACAATAGCTGCGATTTTTTGACCCGGCGCGTAGAAGAAGCAGCCGAAGCGGAGCCGCATGAGCGCGACAGGCTGCTCGCGAAAAATTTCAACGCCGGCCTGGCGATTTCGATTGTTAACGGAATCGCCCTTGCGTTATTTCTGCTTCCAAAGTCAGAGCCGATTCTTGTTTTCGCCTGGTTATTCGTCATTGTTGCAACCAACGTTGTACGTTCAGTCATTGCGCGTCGCATCGAAAAAGAGAACGAGCGCGTCAGCAAAAACGGCTTTCGCTGGATTGTGCTGATGACGGCGATCTCAGGCGCGTTCTGGGGCCTTTCAATATTTTTGATTCTTGAACCCGCCGCGCGATCAGAGCATTTCGTAATCTTTATCGTCGCCGGCATGACGGCGGCCGCCTGCCTTTCTTACGCCACGCATATGCCAATTGTGTTTGCCTTTAATTTTCCCGCCCTGTCCGTTCTTTTCGCATTCTTCGCGATGCAAGGCGGATATGCCGAATATGCGATGTGCGCCATTCTGGTGTTGTATTTTGGCGCCACACTCGGCATCGCGCGACGGTCGGGCGAAACCGTTACAAGGGCAATCGAGAACAAACACCTTGCTGACATACAGCGCCAGGAAATCGAAGCGAAGAGCCACGCCCTGAATGAGGAAATCGAGGCGCGCCGGCAAAGCGAACAGAAACTGAAACAGTCGCTAACGCAGAACCGAAAATATAACGAAGCTCTGGATACGCTGTACGCATCGTATATTCTGAAAGACCAGTCTACAGATCGCCTTTTAGCTGAAGCAACCGAATGCCTGAGCCGTGTTCTCAACGTTGAACGCGTCGGCGTGTGGCGGTTTTCGGCAGACAGGGAAACGCTGGTTTGCAAGGATCAGTTCGAAGCGTCCCGCCGCGCGCACAGTTCCGGCGAAGTACTGGAGCGCAGCGACCACATCGCGTATTTTGAGGCGCTGCGCCAAAGCCGAATCATCAGCGCACCCGACGCGGAAGCCGATCCACGCACATCTTGCTTTACAAGCTCATATCTGCGCCCCTCGTCAATCCGCTCATTGCTGGATGCGCCTTTGCGATCAGGACGCGGACTGTGCGGCGTGATCTGTTGCGAAAGCGTCGGCGCGAAGCGTGAATGGACCGAAGACGATATCGATTTTGTCAGCGCGGTCGCCCAGTTTATTTCGGTGAGCTTCTTTTCCGACGAAGCCCGGTCTTCGGCTGGAAAATTGACGGCCGCCCTGCGCGACGCCGAACGCGCGAACGAGGCGAAGACAGCATTTCTCGCCACCATGAGCCACGAAATCCGAACGCCGATGAATGGCGTCTTAGGCGCCACCGCAATGCTGCAAAAGCAAGGTCTCGACAAAGAGGTCAGCAACTATATCGACGTTATTCAGCGGTGCGGCACATCCTTGTTGAGCGTCATCAATGACATTCTCGATGTGTCCAAACTTGAAGCGGGCAAACTTGAACTTGAAAAGGCGGAACTCAGCCTTGAAGACATTCTCACCGCCATTCGCTCGATCTATAATCTAAAAGCGGAAGAAAAAGGTCTGCGTTTCGGCGTGACACTGGCAGATGGCGTTGCCGACCGCCGCATCGGCGACGCCCACCGCCTGATGCAAATCCTTCACAATCTCGTCGCCAACGCCATGAAGTTTACGGACAAAGGGTCTGTCGATGTCGAAATTGCCGACGGCGATTGTACTTTGAATGGCGAGCCGGCGATCAGTATTGTTGTCCGCGATTCAGGGATCGGTATGTCGCCGGAACAGACAAGACATATTTTTGAGCCCTTCGTTCAGGCTGACAGTTCGACGACACGCAAATTCGGCGGATCGGGCCTCGGATTAAGCATCGTCAAGGGAATTGTAGACGCCATGAAGGGTGAAATCTCGGTTCATTCAGAACCGAATGCCGGCACAACATTCCATATACAGATACCGATGCCGCCTGCTGACATGTCGGAGATCGACGACAACAAAGCGGCCGACACGCGGTCCATCGCCTGGAGCGACGTTTCCATTCTCGTCGCGGAAGACAACGCCATCAACAAGATGATTATGGAAGCGTTCCTGAAACAGACCGGCGCGCAAGTGACATTTGTCGAGAACGGACAGCTCGCCGTCGATGCTGTCCGGGAGAACAAATTCGATATCGTACTAATGGACATCCACATGCCCGAAATGGACGGCGTCGAGGCGTTCACGACGATTCGCGAAAGCGAGGGGGCGGACTGCGAACAGCCCTTGCCCATCATCGCCGTCACCGCCGACGCCATGCAGCAGGAACGCCGGCGTTACCTCGACATCGGATTTGTCGGCCATATCCCCAAACCGGTGAATGAAGAAGTATTGCTTCAGGCGATAGAGGATATTCTCAAAGCGAACGGACGGCATACGCAAGCCGCTTGAGACTTTGGCGTGCTATGAAAGGGCGTCGTTAAATTCACCGGCGGCAAAGGCATCGCGCAGCTTGAATTTTTGAATCTTGCCGGAGCCCGTCAACGGCCAGTCATCAACCCATATCCAGTATGCCGGCGTTTTCTGCGGTGACAGCCTTTCACGAATAAAGCCCTTGAGCGCCGCGCCGTCCGGTTTGTCGGCGCCGCCCGCGCGCATGAAACACGCGACCTGCTCGCCCCATTTTTCATCCGGCACGCCGACGACCGCGACTTCTGCAACCGCATCATGTTCGAGCATGGCGTTCTCGATCTCGGCGGGGAACAGATTTTCGCCGCCGCGGATGATCATCTCTTTCACGCGGCCCGTAATCTTGACGAAACCGCGGGCATCCATGGTCCCGAGATCGCCAGTATGCAGCCAGGCGTCGCTGTCGATCGCCGCCGCGGTGGCGTCAGGATTATCATTGTAACCCGTCATCACGAGATATCCCCGGCAACAGATTTCGCCCTGGGCGCCGACGGGAACCGGCGCGTTGGTCTGCGGGTCGCGGATGGAAACATCCACGTTGGGCAATGGCTGCCCGATGGTCTGGGTCAGGTCTTCCAGAGAATCATCCGGCCAGCATTGCGTAATCACTGGCGAACTTTCCGTCTGGCCGTAGAGAATTTGAACCGGCGCGCCCATGACTTCGCTGGATCGTTTGCAAAGCTCCGGCGCCACCATGGCGCCGCCGGAAAGGATCGATTTCACGGATGATACCTGCACGCCGTTCTGTTCGGCCGCGTCATTTAAAGCGACGAGCATGGTCGGCACGCCGAAAACAAACTTCGCTTTCTCGCGGGCGATAACGTTGATGACCATATCCGGATCGAATACCGGCGCCAGCAACATGGTCGCGCCAACGCCAAATCCGCCGAGCACGAGAATGGCGCACCCCGTCGTATGGAAGAGCGGCATATTGTTCACGAAGACATCGCCCGCCTCAACATTCGCCCGGGTCATGACGTCGACGCCGTTGCGCACGAGACCATTGTGATGGAGGAGCGCGCCTTTCGGGAAGCCGGTTGTGCCGGACGTGTACTGAATTTGTACAGGATCCGAAGGTTTCGGGTCACGCAAGGCGCCCTGATCTGCGCCCGCGTAAAGCGCTTCGTGATCCGTCAGCAGAATTCGGTGTTTGATCGCCGGAATTTCGTCGCAAACGGCGTCCGCGATCTCCTGCATGGGATTGCCGCGAAAATCGGCGACATAATACACCGCTTCGGCGCGGGACTGTTCGAGTACGAATTTCAGTTCGCGCTTCTGGTAAGCGGGGTTCACCGTAACCAGCGTCACACCGGCGAGCGCACAGCCGAGTTCAAGCAACACCCATTCGGGAATGTTGTTGGCGTAAACCGCAATGCGCCCGCCCGCCTCATGGCGAGACGCCAGCGCACGGCCCAATCGCTCGGCGTCGGCCAGCAACTCCTTATACGTCCAGCAGCGCCCGATTTCGCCGCCAAATCCCAACTCCTTGAGCGCTGCGCGGTCCGGCGCCGCGTCAGCGCTCGCACGCAACATGGCGCCGATGGTCACGGGTTCCGGCGCCGGCCCGCCCATGGCGGGAAAATAGGAGTCTGTGAGATTGACGTCGTACATTTCAGCGCCTCATTTTCAGGATCTGGGATGAAGAACGATCTGTGTTTGCGTCACGACGGCCGCAAGCTTGCCGTCGCCCCGAAAGATTTCGGTTTTCCAGACCTGAAGCGTGCGACCAATATTGACAGGCGTTGCAACCCCGCGCGCCGTGTCGCCGACGGGCACGGGCCGCAGAAAATTCGTTTTCGACTCAACCGTCGACGTCGATGTGCCTTCCGGCAGGTTGAGAAAGGCGCCACATCCGCCGAGATTATCCGCAAACGCCATAATCGCGCCGCCGTGAAGGTTTGTCGGCAAGGTGCAGTGTTCCGGCGTGACGGACAATTCCGCCTCTATCCGCTCTTTCGACGCATGGGTGAACCGAACGCCGATCATTTTGGCGAACGGCGCATTGTGCTCATTGAATAACGCCGCCTTGTTGTCTTCGCTCATGACCCGCCGCTCTTTCCCGTGATGGTAAACTGGCACGATATCACCGCCGCAGCGTCAGCGAAACGCCGCGCGCTGCAATCTGTCATTTGATTTCCGCACCCGCGCCTGATTGTCGCCGCCTTTCTGGCGTATCGCCGGATGCAGGACAGGCGGGAGAGACGCGATGCGCTGCAGCAACGATAACCGCGATGGGCGGGTTTACGATCTCGTGGTCGTCGGGGCGAGCTTCGCCGGCCTCATTGCCGCGCGCACCGCAGCCCATCGCGGCCTCAAGGTCGCCGTGATCGACGCGAAGACAGAACCCGGCGCGCGCGTGCGCACCACGGGCATCCTCGTCAAGGAAGCGGTCAGCGAATGCGATGTGCCCGCGGCGCTCACGCGGAAGATTCACGGCGTCCGCCTTTATGCGCCGAACCATCGATCCACTGATCTCTTTGCGCCGGGATATTATTTTCTGGCGACAGACACGCCCGCCATTATGCGTTGGTTAGCGCGGGAGGCGAGCCGCGCCGGCGCCGATCTCCTTTTTGGCGCGCGGTTCGAAAACGCAACCCATGCGGACGATCTCGTTCATATTCACGGCCTTGATCTGAAAGCGCGCTATCTGCTCGGCGCTGACGGCGCCAAATCACGGGTCGCCAAAGCCTTCGGTCTCGGCCGAAACCGCGAATTCCTGATCGGCATGGAAACCGAATATGAAGAGTCCCCGACAGTCGATCCGGACTTCCTGCACTGCTTCGTCGATTCAGCGCTCGCGCCCGGATATCTCGGCTGGGTTGTCCCCGGCGCCGGGCTCACGCAAGCGGGGCTCGCCGTCAGCGACAATCCGTTCGGGCGCAAACGCAAACCGGATTTCGATGCGTTCATGCGGAAGATCGACACGCACTTCGCGCTCTGGAACTGCGAAGTGAAAGCGAAGCGTTCGGGGCCGATCCCTTGCGGCGGCCTCGTGCATCCGCTGTCGACCCGGCGCGTCCTCCTCACCGGCGATGCCGCCGGTCTCGTCTCACCGCTCACCGCCGGCGGCATCCGCCTTGCGTTCCAATATGGCCGGCGCGCGGGCGCGGCGATCTCTGAGTACCTTTTCGACGGCGGCGCCGATCCCGGCGTTCTGATGGCGAACGAATATCCGCGCTTCGGATTGAAAACCTGGATGCGCCGCGCATGGTCCGCGGCCCCGCCCAATGCCCTGCTGAATGCAACGCTGTTTACCCCGCCTATGCGCGCGCTCGCCCAATGGATCTATTTCCAGAAATGCGGGCGCGGTAGCGGAAAATCGTCTGTAAGCGGTATGAATGCCATCAGATCGCAATCTCTTTGAGCAGATCGGGGCCGTCATTGCGCGGCGATCCAACGGCCTTGGATACGGGATAATGACGCCACGTCCCTTTCACCGCCGGACGCAACAGGTCTTCCAGATAATCGATGTCCCGTTCGTCAGCGGTGAGCCAAAGCTCATAGTGCTCAGGCGAAATCACGATCGGTTCGCGCGAATGCAGCGTTTTAACGTCGGCCCCCGCAGCGATCGTCAGGATCGCGCAAGTGTCGATCTCGCCGCCGTCGGGATCGGTCGCCGTTTCCCAGACGCCCGCAAACCCGAAGAGCCCGCCGCGCGCAATCGTATAGGGCTGCTTAGCGCCGGCCTTGCCTTTCCATTCGTAAAACCCGTCCGCCGGAATAAGGCACCGCCGGCGCTTATAGGCCAACCGAAAGGTTGGTTTTTCCGCAACGGTCTCAGAGCGCGCATTGATGAGCGGTTTGGCGCTCAGGCGTTTCAGGTGATCGCCTTTCGCCCAGCTCGGGATAAACCCCCAGCGCATCAAAGCATATTCACGCGTTCGGGTCTCACTCATACGGATCGTCGCAATCGGCTGCGTCGGCGATACATTGTAGCGCGGCGGAAAATTATCCCGCACATCGACGTCGAAGTGCTTCGACACTTCCGCCGGCGTGGAATTCAAATGATAGCGCCCGCACATGGATTGGGAGTATACGGCGCCTATGGAAAAGAACGAAACGATCCGGATAGGCGTCGGCGCCGTCGTCTTCCGCGGCGAGGAGGTCCTGCTCGTCAAACGCGGCAAGCCGCCATTTGAGGGCCATTGGTCGATCCCCGGCGGCGGTCTTGAATTCGGCGAACGCCTCGAAGCCGCTGCCACGCGGGAAGTCATGGAAGAAACGGGCATTGAGGTAAAAATCGGCGCCCTGATCGGGGTCTTCGAGGCCATGCCGGACGATGTGGGCCAACTGACCCATACGGTCATGGTCGATTATTGCGCCGAGTGGAGTGCCGGCGAGCCTATCGCCGCCGACGATGCAGCGGACGCAGCGTTTTTCTCCTTCGACGAGGCCCGCAAACGCCTTTCCTGGGACGAAACCCGGCGCGCCGTCGCCATGGCCATCGATATGCGCGGGAAATCATGACGGCGCCAATATCGAAAACCCGCCGCAATTCAGATACAATCCGGCGCTAGGAATATTTGATGATGTTCGTTCGATTGACCGTCTTCTTTTTTGCTGCGGTTTTCGCCGGCGGCGCCTTTGCGCAGTCGCAAACGGCGGACGACTACCAGGAACGCCAGAGCGACCTTGTGGAACTGGCGAGCGTCTTCGGCGAGTTGCACCATATCCGGCGCATTTGCGAACCGCGTCTTGAGAGCGATATCTGGCGCGACCGCATGAAGCGTCTCGTCGATCTCGAACAGCCCGGTTTCGAAGCGCGCGAGGAAATGGTCCGGCGGTTTAATGCGGGCTACCGCAACGCCGGCGATCATTTTCCCGCTTGCGACCGGCGCGCACGGGACCATGCGGCGGCTCGCGCCGTCTTCGCCCGCCGGCTGGTGGGTCGTCTGTCAGCGCCGTTGCGCGAGGCGGAGCGCAATGATGATGGCCCGTTGATCCTGACTATTCCTCAGGAGACGGAGTAAGTCGGACGTCTTATTCCGCTAAGCCCTTAAAGCGCCAGTTCAGCGTTTCGCCCGCATGAAACGGGACGACGCGTTCATCGCCGGCGCTTATGTATTCCGGCACGTCGCTCGTTTCGCGAGAAAGAACGATTTTCGTCTCATTCACCGGCAGACCGTAAAACGCGGGGCCGTGGAGGCTTGCAAAGCCTTCGAGTTTGTCGAGCGCGCCCTCTTCCTCAAACGTCTTCGCATAGCTCTCAAGGGCGAATGCCGCACTGAATACGCCGGCGCAGCCGCAGGCGGATTCCTTGGCGCCGACTTCATGCGGCGCTGAGTCCGTCCCCAGAAAAAACTTCGGCGATCCGGAGGTCGCCGCTTTGCGCAGGGCAAGGCGATGGCGCTCCCGTTTGGCGACCGGCAGGCAATAGTAATGAGGGCGAATGCCGCCCTGAAACATGGCGTTGCGATTGAACTCCAGATGATGGGGCGTAATGGTCGCCGCGATATTGGCGCCCGCCGCGTTGACGAAATCAACAGCGTCGGCGGTCGTCACATGTTCGAAAACAATCTTGAGTTCCGGAAATTCCCTGACGATATCCGACAGAATGCGATCAATGAACACCGCCTCGCGATCGAAGATATCGATCTCGGCGTCAGTCACCTCGCCGTGAATAAGGAGCGGCATGCCGGCGCGCTGCATCGCGCCGAGCGCCGCGTAAATGTTTTTGACATTCGTGACGCCATGGCTCGAATTCGTCGTGGCGTTCGCCGGATAGAGTTTGCACGCCGTAAAGACGCCGTCTTCAAACCCGCGGACAATCTCCTCGCCATTGGCGTCATCGGTGAGATAACACGTCATGAGCGGTGTGAATTCGGCGCCCTCGCCGACCGCCGCCATGATGCGACCCCGATAGGCCGCCGCCGCCGCAGGCGTTGTCACGGGGGGCGCCAGATTCGGCATGATGATCGCCCGGGCGAATTGCCGGGCCGTATACCGGGCCACCGCGCGCAGCATCTCTCCGTCGCGCAAATGCACATGCCAGTCGTCGGGCCGGCGCAGTATCAACTGATCGCTCATAGGCCGACTTCTTACGCGCTTCTCGCTGCGCTTTGCAATTGACCGGGAAGAGACTACATCGCCTTTATGGATGAATATGCATACCTGCCGGACCGCGCCGTTGTCTCCGTTACGGGCGACGACGCGACGAAGCTACTCGCTGGTCTTGTCACCAATGGCCCGCCGGAATCGGGCGCCGTGTTTTCAACGCTGCTGACGCCGCAGGGAAAAATCCTGTTTGACTTTCATATCGCGGCAAATCCGGACGGCTACTGGCTCGACATACATGGCGACGCCGCCGACGCCCTCGCCAAACGATTGACGCTCTATCGCCTGCGCGCCAAAGCAGACATCGCGGTCGAGCCGGACTTGCGCGTGTGCGTCAAAGCGAACGCGGACACCGCCGGCAATCCGTCCGCGCGAACGATCCTGCCCACTAACGACGTTTCTAAACCTGTCGCGATCGCCGACTACAACGCCCGCCGCATCGCCGCCGGTATTCCCCAATGGGGCGCGGATTTCGGGTCCGACGACGTCTTTCCCATGGACGTTAATTATGACCTCCTGAATGGCGTCGACTACAAGAAGGGCTGTTTCGTCGGACAGGAAGTGGCGAGCCGCATGAAGCGAAAAGGAACGGCGCGCAAACGCACGCTGATCGCGAAATTTGACGGCGCGGCGCCGGAAAAGGGAACGCCGGTTATCGCCGGCGGATCGACCCTTGGTGAAATCATGTCAGGCGTTGACGGCGCGGCGCTCGCCCTCATTCGCCTCGACCGGTGGGAGAAGGCCATGGTGGCAGTCGACACTGTCACCACCGGCGACAAGCCGCTCACTCTGTCGCGCCCCGCATATATGGATCCTTAGTGACTATGACCGCGAAAGCAAAACTCCATTGTCTCTGGGCGCCGGAAGGCGATGCGCTCTATCGTCAGTATCATGATGAAGAATGGGGCGTGCCGGAATATGACGACCGGGCGTTGTTTGAAAAACTCACCCTCGACGGATTCCAGGCAGGGCTATCCTGGCGCACCATTCTTTACAAGCGCGACAATTTCCGCAAAGCCTTTAATGGGTTCGAGCCGGAGAAAATCGCGCGTTATACGCCGAAGAAAGTCGACCGGCTGATGAACGATGCCGGTATCATTCGCTCGAAGACAAAAATCGCAGCGGCCATTGGCAATGCGAAAAGCTGGCTCGACATCATGGAAGACGGCGCCGGCTCTTTCAGCGATTTCCTTTGGGATTTTGTGGACGGCAAACCCATCGTGAACCGTTGGAGAGATTATCGGGACGCGCCGGTCAAATCGCCGGAAAGTGAAGCCATGGCGAAAGCGCTGAAGGCGCGCGGGTTCAAATTCTGCGGGCCCGTCATCGTCTACGCCTTCATGCAGGCCGTCGGCATGGTGAACGATCACGAACAGGGGTGCCCCCGCTGGAAGGCCGTTCAAAAGCGCGCGCGTTAACAGCTGGCGCGCTTGCGCCCCTTCAAGGTTCGGCGCAGATTGCCGAAAACGAAAGACAGGACGCCCTGGCATGACCCAGAACGCAGCCGCCGATGTCCGCATTATCGCGACCGGCCTCTATACGCCGCCCAGCGCCATTTCCAATGACGAACTCGTCGCGTCGTTCAACGCCTATGTTGACCGGTATAACGACGCATATGCGAGTGACATCGAGCGCGGCGACATCGAACCGCTGCAGAAATCGTCCGCTGAGTTCATCGAGAAGGCTTCCGGCATCAAGTCGCGATACGCCATTGACCGGGACGGAATTCTCGATACGGCGCGCATGGCGCCGCGCATTGAGGCGCGCCCGAATGAACAGCTTGCTGTGTTAGCGGAAATCGCCGTCTTTGCTGCACGCGATGCGATGCGCGCCGCGGATTTGAAACCCGGCGATATAGACGGCGTCATCTGCGCCGCCTCGAATATGCAACGCGGATATCCTGCCGTGGCGGTCGAGATACAGGATGCGCTGGGCATTGACGGCTACGGGTTTGACATGAATGTCGCCTGTGCGTCGGCGACTTTCGGCATTGAAACCGGTCTCGGGCTCATTCGCGCCGGCGCGCGGCGCATCCTCGTCGTCAATCCGGAAATCTGCACCGCGCACCTCAATTTTCGCGACCGCGACAGCCATTTCATATTCGGCGACGTGGCCACGGCGATCATCCTGGAGCGCGCCGACGGCCCGGCCGCCGGCGACGCCTGGGAGATTCTCGGAACGAAACTGCTGACAAAATTTTCCAACAATATCCGCAACAATTTCGGGTTCCTCAACCATTGCGAACGCGGCGACGGCGAAGGCCCCGATGCGCAAAACGACCCGCATACGGATAAACTCTTCATTCAGGAAGGCAGGAAAGTCTTCAAGGAAGTGGTCCCGATGGTGAGCGAGCTTATCGGCGAGCATTTGTCATCCGTGGGCGTTGCGCCCGACGCCGTCAAACGCTTCTGGCTGCATCAGGCGAACCTCTCCATGAATGAATTCATCGCCCGCAAAGTGCTCGGCCGCGACGCAACCCGTGAGGAAGCGCCGGTCGTGCTCGACGAGTATGCGAATACCTCATCCGCCGGCTCAATCATCGCGTTTCATAAACATCGCGCCGACTTTAACGCCGGCGATATCGGCGTTATCTGCGCCTTCGGCGCAGGCTATTCCGCGGGCTCCGTCGTTGTGCGGAAAGCGGCGTGATCGGGCGTTTGAGAATTGTTAGGCCGCAGCGCGGTATGATCGCGCGACGAGGAGCGAACAGAGGTCAATGACCAACCACGTGCACAAGGGCGACCTGCCCGCGGATCTCGATCTCGGCGCGGTTGTCGCTGTCGACAGCGAAACCATGGGGCTCAACCCCCACCGCGACGCGCTGTGCGTTGTCCAGCTCTCCGCCGGCGACGGCGACGCGCATCTCGTGCAACTGAACCGCGAGGCCTACGACGCGCCGAACCTGAAAGCGCTGCTCGCCGATGAGAAGGTCCTGAAGATTTTCCATTTCGCCCGGTTTGACGTCGCCGCCTTCCAGCACTGGCTTAACGTTGAGACCTCGCCTGTCTATTGCACCAAGATCGCCTCACGTCTTGCCCGCACCTATACCGATCGCCACGGGCTGAAGGACATCTCCCGCGAACTGCTCGGCGTCGATATGTCAAAGCAGCAGCAATCGTCGGACTGGGGCGCTGAGACCTTGAGCGAAGCGCAGGTCCAATACGCCGCCTCGGACGTCCTGTATCTACACGCCCTGCGCGAAAAGCTTGAGGAGATGCTCGCCCGGGAAGGCCGCACGGCTCTCGCCGCGGCCTGCTTCCAGTTCCTCCCCACCCGGGCCGCGCTGGACCTCGCCGGGTGGCCGGAAATCGATATTTTCGCCCATAGTTGACGGACTTAGGCCATTTTATTCTGACCTTTGGCGCTTCCCATTGTCGCCATCGGGCCTATATTGGATATCGTGGGGAAAGCGACGCATGGGCGCCCGCGCCTGCGTTAATCTGACGACGATCATTCATGAGCGAAGCGACCATTCAGGACACCCCGGCCCGCGGCAAATCGGTGAAGGGCGAGCGTGCGCTCGAAACGCTGGATTTTCGCTCCCGCACGACCGGCGAAGACGCCGCCGCCCGGTCCCGGCTTGTCAAGCGCCTGCGGATCGCCCTGCCGGTCCTGGCGCTGGTTCTGGTCGCCGCCTTCATTTTCAACACCCGGTCGAATTCCGTCGATCAGGCGTTCCTCGATGATTTCAAGTCCATGTCCGCATCGACCGAAGAATTGCGCATGGGCAACTGGAGCTTTGCCGGCGTCGATGATGACGGCAAGCCTTATGAAGTCACCGCCGTCGCCGCCTCGCAGGACCCGGCGGCCAAGGACGTCATCAAGCTTGAACAGCCGCGCGCCGTTCAGAGCGGTTCGGACGGATCGTCCGTCGTCACCGCGGCGTCGGGCCTCTACCGGTCCGATGAAAACACGCTGACGCTCGATGAGGACGTAACGCTGGAACACCAGTTCGGCGCCAAGACCTATGTTTTAAAAACGCCGACAGCGACTGTCGCTATCGAGGACCAGGTCGTCACCAGCGACGCCGGCGTCGGCGTCGAAGGGCCGGACGGCGCGACGCTGAAAGCGGACCGGATGCGCGCTTACCGCGATGACGGGCGGGTTCAGTTCGAAGGCAATGTCAGTATGCGTATCTATCCAAAAAACGGGGCAATCGCGGCGCCGGCGCTTCGCGATGCAAATGGTGGGGAAGACAAACAATGAAAATCACAATAGGCGCGCTGATCGCATCGCTATTGCTGCCGACAGCCGCAAATGCGCAGTTCGCCGTTCAGAGCGATGCGCCGGTGGATATTTCCGGTGACACCGCGGAACTCGTTGACGACGTCGCTGTCTTCATCGGCAATGTTCGTGCGGTGCAGGAAGATTCGATCCTTGTCGCAGACCGCCTGGAAGCCAAATTGTCCGATGAGGGAAGCTTTTCGTCAATCACCGCCACAGGCTCCGTGCGCTATACTAACGGCGCCGAGGCGATCACCGGCAAGCACCTCTTTTTCGACAATGAGGCGCGCACCATCACCATCACCGAAGACGTCATTGTGACCCAGGGCAAGCAGATCATGTCCGCCGGCGCGGTCACATTCTGGATCGATACGGGAATGGTTAAATTTACGCCCGCCAAGGGCCGGCGAATTCGGGGTATTTTCTACGCCGACGGGGACGAGCAGACCTGATCGTTAAAATTGAAACTTCACTGATCCTTAAAGAGAAAAGGCCTTAATGAGCACCGCCATGAGTGACACGACCCAGGACATAACAACATCAGAGGCGGCGCGCCGCCAACCCGCCGTCGTTGAAGGCGGCGGCGCGCTTGTGGCCGAAAATCTGGGCAAGTCGTTCAAGCGCCGCCCGGTCGTGCGCGGCGTCTCCATGAGCGTCAAACGCGGCGAAGTGGTCGGCCTGTTGGGCCCCAACGGCGCCGGCAAGACCACCTGTTTTTACATGATCACCGGGCTCATCCCCGCCGACCGCGGCGCCATCGCCATTGACGGTCATGATGCGACGGCTTTGCCCATGTATCAGCGCGCGCGGCTCGGCCTCGGCTACCTGCCGCAGGAAGCCTCGATCTTCCGGGGGCTTTCCGTTGAACAGAATTTGCGCGCAGTCGTCGAACTCGTTGAGAAAAACAAGGATCGCCAGCAGGCGATTATCGACGATCTCCTCAACGAATTTCACATTACCCATCTGCGCGGCGCCCCGGCGTTGGCGCTGTCCGGCGGCGAACGCCGCCGCGTCGAGATTGCGCGCGCCCTGGCGACGGCGCCCTCCTACATGCTGCTCGACGAACCCTTTGCCGGCATCGACCCGCTGGCGATTGCGGAAATTCGCGAGCTGGTGGCGCATCTGAAAGATCGCGGCCTCGGCGTTCTGATTACCGATCACAATGTGCGCGAAACCCTCGATATCATCGATCGCGCCTACATCATTCACGAAGGCGAGGTGCTGCTGGAAGGCGCGCCTGGCGACATTGTCGGCGACAAGGACGTAAGGCGCGTCTATCTCGGCGACCGTTTTCAAATGTAAAAAAGGATCAAGGGGGCGGTGTGGCGTTAGCTCCAAGACTGGAACTCAGACAATCTCAACAACTGGTGATGACGCCGCAATTGCAGCAGGCGATCAAGCTGTTGCAGTTGTCCAATCTCGAACTCGCGGAATTTGTCGCCGAGCAGCTCGAAGAAAATCCGTTTCTGGAAGCGGATGAATCGCCGGCGGATGCGCCGGAAGAGCGTCGCGGCGCGAAAGAGAGCGACGCGCCGGAAAAGTCGACGGCATCGGAAGTCGACCTCACCAGTGACACCGCGCAAAAGGAAGCAAGCGACGCGATTGACGCCGAATACGCCGACATCGACCCTTCAAGCACCGGCAGCGATGCGGCCGAACAGGATTTCCGCACCAATGACTGGGCGAATACAGGGTCCGGCGGGCCGTCGCTGGACGATGATCGCCAGTTCGATGCCTCGCTCTCGAAAGAGATCTCCCTCGCCGAGCATCTGACCGAACAGCTTCACGTGGCGACGCGCGATCCGGCGCAGCTTTTTATTGGCGCCTATCTCATCGATCTCATCGACGACGCCGGCTATTTGCGCGACTCTCTTGAAGATGTTTCGGAACGCCTTGGCGCCGACCTCTACGACATTACGGCGGTTCACAAACTGATCACGGCGTTCGAGCCCTGCGGCGTTGGCGCCCGTGACCTGAAAGAATGCCTTTCGCTGCAACTGAAAGAAGCCGACCGGTGCGATCCGGTGATGCAGGCGTTTCTGGACAACATTGAGCTGCTGGCCAAAGGCGATCTCAAGGGCCTGATGCGCGCGACCGGCGCTGACGAGGACAATGTCCGCGATATGGTCGCCGAGATTCGCGCCCTGACGCCGAAGCCGGGATACGCTTATGGCGGCGGCGCGGTTCAGGCGGTCGCGCCCGACGTTTTCGTGCGCAAATCCGCTGACGGCGGCTGGAAGATCGAACTAAACAGCGACACGCTTCCGCGCGTTCTCGTCAATCGCCGCTACTATTCGGAAGTCTCCGCAGCGCGCGCCAATGACGATGACAAGACCTATGTCGCCGACCAGTTCGCCAACGCCAACTGGCTCGCTAAAAGTCTCGACCAGCGCGCGCGCACGATCCTCAAAGTCTCAACGGAGATCGTCAAACATCAGGACGGGTTTTTCGCCTATGGCGTCAAACACCTGCGCCCGCTGAACCTGAAGACCATCGCCGACGCCATCGACATGCACGAATCGACGGTCTCGCGGGTCACATCGAATAAGTATATGGCGACGCCGCGCGGACTTTTTGAGCTGAAATATTTCTTCACCGCCTCCATCGCCTCCACAACCGGCGGCGAGGCGCATTCGGCCGAGGCCGTGCGGTTCCGAATCAGGGAATTGATCGACGCCGAAACAGCGGATGCGGTTCTCTCCGACGACAAGATTGTGGAAATTCTCCAGGGCGAAGGCGTTGATATTGCGCGCCGAACCGTCGCCAAATACCGCGAGACGCTCAGCATTCCCTCGTCGGTCCAGCGCCGGCGTGCTATGGTGCAGGGTGCGATTTGACCCCTTCTCCGGGCCGAATCGGCGCCCATATAGAAAACGCGACGCCGCTTAAGTTTGCCGGCGCAAACGCGAAAAGAGGATAGTGAATGGACATCCAGGTCAGCGGAAAAAACATCGAGCTGGGCGACGCCCTGCAATCCCATGTGACCGGCCGGCTTACCGACGGCGTTAAAAAATACTTCGACCGCGGCGCAGAGGCGACCGTGACCTTCGCCCGGGAAAAACGCGAGGTCGAATGCGACCTCACCACCCATCTCGCCTCCGGCGTCTTCCTCGCCGCCAGCGGGCGCGCCGGCGACGCCTATGGCGCCTTTGAGGAAAGCCTTGAGAAGCTTGAAAAGCGTATTCGCCGCTACAAGCGCCGCCTGAAGGATCATCACGCCAACGGCAAGGATCCGCTGCCGGCGCAGAACGCCTCCTACTATATGATCGAGCCCCTGAAGGACGAAGATGATGCGGGCGCCGAGGGCGACCCCGCCCCGGTTATTGTCGCGGAGAGCCAGACGACGCTCCGGGAGATGACCGTGGGCGCCGCCGTCATGCAGCTCGATCTCGTCGAACAACCGGCGGTTGTATTCAAGAACGCCGCACACGGGCGCATTAACATCGTTTACCGTCGCCCGGACGGCAATATCGGCTGGGTTGACCCTGCCGCCCAATAGGGTACACCCCCGCCCTTCGCCGACGCCCGCGACGGCAATCCTGCAACGGCGAAAAACCTGCACATGGGGGTGTTTCAGGACCCGGAGACGCGATGAACCCCGCGACTCGCCTTAGGTCCCAGCATTTTGTGAGTACTGAAATGGGATTTGCCGAGATTCTGACGTCAGACGCCGTCATTCATCATTTGAGCGCGCGGTGCAAACGCGAAGCGCTTGAAATCATGGCGGAAAAAGCCGCGTCGCTGGTTGACCGGCCGACGGCGGAAATCGTCGAAACCCTGCTGGAGCGCGAACAGCTTGGCTCAACAGGCGTCGGCGACGGCGTCGCCATCCCCCACGGGAAAATCGAGGGCCTAGGCTCGATCATCGGCGTTCTTGCGCTGCTCGAAAAACCGGTGAGCTTTGACGCCCTCGACGACCAGCCGGTGGATATCATCTTCCTGTTGCTCGCCCCGGCAAACGCCACGGCGGCGCACCTAAAGGCCCTGGCGAAGGTCTCTCGCCTCTTACGCGATGGGGACACCCGCGCAGCGTTGCGCGGCGCCGATAGCGCAGAATCGTTATTCGCGCTCGCGACGACGGCGGAAAAAGACGACGCCGCTTAAGGCTTAAATTTTCCGGTTAATGAATTAGTGGACGCTGACCGGCGTCATCTCATATTGGCGCGCCGCCGCGAATGCGAGGTCGCGGTCACCCACGAGCGCCAGGCGCTCTCCATCTTCGTCATGAACCGAATAAAGCGTCGCGTCCGCATCGATCTGGACAGACATATCCCCATATTCCTCATGGAGATCGTCGATGACGTCGCAGGCGAGGATCGGCCGCACATAAACGATCTTGCGTCCGTCAAAGGGCGCGAACGCCGCATCCTTCGAAACAGCATTGTCGTCGCGGCTATATGGATTGTCGTTGTTCATCGGGTTCGCGCTGCGTCCTGTTCTCTCGATATCGCCGCCAAGCTTCGCCGATCATCGCTAGCAAAACCTAAACGTCACGGCATTTTGGCGTCTTACTACGAGACAAATATGAGCACCGCCGCCCGCGCGTTCAATGGCGCAAAGGCGTTGGCGCCAAATGGCCCAAATTGAGACGCGCGGGAATTCGGGCTTTTCAGCTCTCGTCGCGCAAAATTGATGAAAAGAGCGTCGGGTCGATATTACCGCCGGAAAGGGTCACGACCGTCGTTGCGCCTTGCGTCGGAATTTTCCCCGCAAGGACCGCCGCCAGCGCCGCAGCGCCGCCGGGTTCAAGCACAAGTTTAAGGCGCTGGAATGCGAAGGCGATCGCGCGCCGGCCTTCCGCCTCTGTAACGGTTGCGCCGCCCGAAACGAGACGCGCCATCGCCGGGTAAGTCAGGTTGCCGAGCGACGGCGTTGCGATGGCGTCGAAGATGGTTTTCGTCGAAACGTCAGCGGTCAATTTCTCGCCCGCCCGGATCGACGCCCAGCCCTCGTCAAAATGTTCCGGCTCTGAAATCCAGATTTCGGTTTCCGGCGACGCCGCTTTCGCAAGCGTGGCGCAACCGGTGGTCAGGCCGCCGCCGCCGCAACAGATGACCATGCGGTCAATCTGCGTGTTCGCCTGTTGCAGCGCTTCGAGCGCCACAGTCCCCTGCCCCGCGATAATGTGCGGATGGTCATAGGACGGAACGAGGCTCATGCCGCGCTCCTCGCCAATCGCTGTTCCGATGGCTTCCCGGTCGTCCTTATACCGATCATAGGGAACGATTTCAGCACCGAGGCGGCGAACATTGTCGGCTTTCACCGCCGGCGCATCAGCGGGCATTACAATCATGGCTGGGCAACCAAATGATTTCGCGGCGATAGCGACGCCCGTCGCGTGATTGCCGGAAGACCACGCCACAACGCCGCGCGCGCGCACATCCGGCGGTAACTGCGATATCAGATTATAGGCGCCGCGCAGCTTGAAAGACCCGCCTCTTTGCAAGCTTTCCGCTTTTAACAGGACGCGCCCGCCGGCAATTTCATTGAGCTGTTCGTTTTCAATGAGCGGGGTTTTAACAGTGACGCCCGCAAGGCGCTCGCCGGCGGCGCGGACATCATCCGCTGAAATGGGAAAATCTTTTGTCGATGAATTCATTGCCCTGTTCTGCCCGCCCATCGCGTCGGCGCCAAGGCCGAATTCAGACGATTTCGCGTCAGCCGAAATAGCCGGCGGCGAAAGCGAGCAGCGCGGCGCCCATAACGATGCGGTAAATTACGAAAGGCGTGAAACTGATTTTTCTCGTGAGCGTCATCAGGACGGCGATCGCCGCATAGGCCGTTGCGAACGACAGCGCTGCGACAATGCCGGCGGCCTGCATCGTCGCGCCAGCGCCGGTGCGCAGAATTTCAATGCCGGCGAAAAACCCGAGTGCGCCAATCGCCGGGATCGCCAGCAACATGGAAAACCGGGCAGCCTCCTCGCGGGTCCAGCCAAGGTAACGCGCGGCCGTGATGGTGACCCCGGAGCGGGATGCGCCGGGGATCAGCGCCAGCGCCTGGGCCGCGCCGATCAGCATGGTTTCGCGAAACGTGATGCGCCCGAGCCCGCTTTTCTCATTGGCCTGTCGGTCGCCATGCCAGAGCAAGGCGCCAAAGACGATGCTGGCGACGCCGATGGTCGCAGGCGAACGCAGAATGTCGATGATACCGGTGGCGACGATAACGCTTGCCGCGAGCAGCAACGGGACCGTCGCCGCCGCGATAAACAAAAACAACTTGCGGTCGGCGCTTTCGCGTAAGCGGAGCGTATCGACGCCACCTCGCACAAGCATTACTGATTCGCGGCGAAAATAAATCAGTACCGCGATCAATGAGCCGACATGAGCGGCAATATCGATCAACGGACCCTGGTCCCGCCATCCATCGACAACGATCGGCGCGAGGATCAGATGCGCCGAAGACGATATCGGGAGAAACTCCGTAATTCCCTGAATGATCGCAAGGACGATCAATTGAACGAGCGTCATGGTCTGTCGCTACCCTTCAATTGCGGCGCGGCGACGACCATGTTGCGGCGCCGGGTCGAACCCTGCTCAGGACTTTGCAACAACCTTGACCGTCGTCTTGTCCTCTTTCGTCTCGATGACGCCAGCCTCCGCAAGGGCCGTTTCGATAGTGGCGCGATCGAACGGCTTCAGGACATGATGGGCCGCACCCGCCGCCTTGGCGAGGGTAAATTGCTGCGGATCGTTTTCCGTCGCACACAAGATAATCGCCGGCTTTTTCTCTTCCGGCAGTTCCGACGCGCCGCGCAGGAAATCGAGCGCCCCCATGGACGGCAGGTCCCAGTCAAGAAGCACAACGGCGGTTTTGTTGTCGGAACAAAAATCAACGCCTTCGCCGGCGGTGGTCGCCTGTTCGGCGCTGAGCCCCAGATCCGCAACGATGCGGGCGGCGATTTCACGGATCACATCGGAATCGTCGATGATGAGACAGGTCGGTTTATCGGTCATGATTTTCCTCGCGCGGACGACGGTTTGATCCTTCGAAACCATTTTGCCGGAGGCGCGTTAGGGATGCGTTAACGAAGCGCCAATCGGCGCGCCGGTCTTCACGAAAAATGCACGCGAATTTCCGCTTTTTCGTCGTCAGCGGCAACGTCGACGCCGCCGCCGCCAGCGACAATCATCTGCGCCGCGATCAGGGCCGGCGTAAATTTCGGCGTCAGATCGCGCGCTTCACCGCGCAGCGCTTTGACGAGATCGTCCTGCAGGTAAATCCGTTTGCCGACCGCGGTAATCGTAAACGTATTAATGTCGCCGGCGATGGTCACCGTGCCGCCCCGCGGAACGCAATCCGCAGCGGCGTTCGCCAGAATGAGAATGGTCTTGACGTTTTCCTTCGGCGCCATGCCGCCGGCCATTTCCCAGACAAGCTCCGGCTTCAGCGTATCGTATAATCCTTTGAGCGCATCGCGCGCATCATCCATTGAAATCTCGGCGCCGAAGCCGCCCGCTGCGCCGTAAGCAAGGCGCGCATAACTTAGGAGCGCGAGCGCTTTCACCGCGCCGGAGCGAATGAGATCAAGCGCCGCGCCGCGCATGGATTCATCCATGTCCGGATCGTCGAGCACATCGAGACCGGAGCCAATGGCGCCGACCGGATTGATCAAGTCGTGACAGACGCGCGAGGAGAGCAAGGCGGAAAGGCCAAGGGCGTCCGGGGCGCTGTCGTCCGCATTGTTCAGTTCGCCCGCATCCGGGGCTGCGCTATCCGCCGTCATAACCGCACTCTCCACTCGCAAGGGAGAATCATATGGCTGATTCGCTTTGCGAATAGGACCGAAAGTTTGCGCGCCGCCATCAAAATTGGCGCCCGGCCGGATCGCGCGCGTTCAGCCCGCCGCGCCCATTTCCGAGAGGACATCGTCGATAATCGCGTAGCCTTTGCCCCAGCCGCCGTCCATGTTGGACATCATCTGTGCGAATACAGCGATTTCCTTCTCGCCAGCGTCAACCGGAATTTGCGATAGCCGTACGTCGGTTTTTTCCCCGGCGGCGGTGAACGTCACGGTCGTCAGCAGGATGCGCGGCCAGTCCGGCATCATCGGATTGGCGATGATGTTCCAGTCTGCATCGGTGGAAGAATGCTTCCAGACGATTTTCTCTTCCGCGACGACGTCCTGAAAATCCATGCGGCTAAAATCGGACATCGCCTTCATGCGCATTTCATTGAGCCAGGCGCCGCCAGGTTTCAGGTCATATTGATGAATGATGGTTTCGACGCCCGGGCCGTACCAGCGCTGGAGAATGTCCGGATCGGTCCACGCTTTCCACACAAGATCGCGCGGGGCGTTGAAAGTCCGGTTCAGGATATATTCAGGTAAGTCGCTCATCTTTTCGCTCCCATCATTCCATTTCTTTCAGGTCCATCAGGACGTCATCGAGCCTGTCGAAGCGCGCGCCCCAATAGGCTTTGAACTCGGCAAGCCAGTCGACGGCGGCGCCCATGGTCTCAGCGGTGAGACGCGCAGGGCGCCGCTGTTGGTCGATATCGCGTTCAATGAGCCCGGCGTTTTCCAGCACTTTCAGATGGCGGGATATCGCCGGCTGGCTCACCGAAAACGGCTCGGCGATTTCCGCCACGGACGCTTCACCGTCGGCGAGGCGGGACAAGATCGCCCGCCGGGTCGGGTCCGCCAGCGCGGCAAACACCGCATCCAGTTGCGCCGGCGCCGTTGTCTGCAATCCCATATTCATAACATTTATGTTATATAATACTTATGTTATGTCAACCGGCAAAAAAAGACCGGCCGCATTACCCGCAGCCGGTCCAAAGAAATTCCGAAAATTCGACTGTCTTAAAGTTCGATCCACTCACCATTGGCGTCGCGAACGCATTCGCCGCTGCTGGCGCTGTTGATCAACTTCTCCGCGGTCAGCACCGCCGTCACTTCAATCGTGACGCCTTCCTGCGCGGCGAGATCGGCGTAAAGCGATTTGCGCTGTTGATTGACGTCGCGCACTTCGCGTTTGAGCGCCGAATCCGCTGCGCTTTCGTCAACGAAACCCAGATAGCCGTCGGCCTGTTCGCCGACAATGCAACGGTCTTTCGCGTCTTCAATAATGGCGCTTGCGGCCAACGCGACCGCGTTGACGGCGGTGAAACTGGCGACGGCGCCGGCGATCATCGAGAGTTGAAACTTTTTCATGGGGCGCATCCTAAAACAGGTCCGGGTTTTCCGCGATCAGGTCGTCAATCTCCTTATCGAGCTTGACGCGAACTTCCTGATCGATCTTGACGTTGAGGTTCACTTCAATCGGCTTGTCGCCGCCTTCCAGCCGCACAGTCGTGCATGCTGCAATGGCGAACGCACCGATAATGAGCGCCGGCGCGCTCACGGCTGTTTTCAGCATATCCATTGGCGCTGCCCCTTCATTTCGCTCGGACGATGTCCCGGCTATCTGCCCTTATCTGTGCAGTGTAACCGGCTCATCAGGCGAAAACTAGGCGGAAATGGCGCCGGAACAGCGGGAATTGCGGCGGAATTCAGGGCTCCTCAGCGTTTTCCACCGCCTCGCGAATTTGCAGTTCCACATTCCGGGAGAGGTTCGCCTGACGGAAGAAATCCAGCAACGCCGCTTCGAGGGAGATATTGTACTTCACCGGCACGCGGCCGCTGGCGCGATTGACACTGACCTCGCCAGTGCCGACGAAACGGATATCGAAATCGAGACGCCCATCGAGCGGACCGTCAACAAGAACCGACAGGGTTTCGTAGCGCAAATCGCGCAGGACATCGAAAGCGATGCGCGCTTCGCCGCCGGCCTCAGCCGCCGCCGCGCCGGCGTTCCCGACATAAGATAACCGGCCCGGGCCTTCGGCGGTTAATCGTCCGCCCACGAAGCTTGCACGGCTGTCTTCGACAACGAGCGGCAACTCGCCGTTCAAGGTCCCTTCGCCGGACAACCCTTCCACATCGATAAAGTCGAGGATCTGTTTCAAGTCCACGGACTCAACGCGCAGCGGCGCAAGCGCGTTGCCGCCGGTAAATGTCGCACGCGCGCCGCGCACGCCGATCTGTCCGCCGAACCACGGGAAGATAGCGCGCTCAACAAGCAGCGTATCGTCGCCCGGCATATCGAAAACGATTTCGCCGCTTGTCAGTTGCAGGGCGCCAAAATCAACGCCGCCGACAGTCACAGATTGCGCGCCGGCGGTGGACACAGGCCACAGGCTTGAAAGCGAGATTTCGCCGTTGACGCCGCGGGTTTCTGTTACGGTCAGTCCCGGTCCTTCGAAAGTGACGTCTTCAAGACGCAAGTCGGCGCTCGATGCGATACCGTCCGCGCCCCAGGCGAACCGCGCTTCCCCTTCCGCCGCGCCCCGCGTCAGGCCGATAATGCCCTTCAGGACGGGCGCAAGTTCATCAGGCTGCAAGCCGCCTGGCGCGAACGTCAAACGGTCGAATTTGAAATCAGCCGCGCCAGTCGCCTCGCGGATATTGTGCACGCCGGCCCCAGCGCCGAGGGCAACGCCATCGCCCGTGAACGCGCGGTAATTGAATGTCGCTTCGTCGCCCGCCAGCGACAGCGCGCCGGCGGCGAAAATCGGCGCCGTGCGCGCATTGTCGCCATATTCCGACATGCGCATGCTTTCCGCATCGACCCTGATGGTCATGGCGCTCTTCTCAAGCGCAAATTCGAGATCGGCTTCAGCGCGATCAAAGCGCAGGAGATTGTTTAATAGGACCGAGCCGCCTTTCGCCTCGCCTGTGGCAATGGTGCGGTTCTCCGCCGGGAAATAGTCGCCTGTCACCGCAATCGAGGGCGGCGCGCCGACAAAGCGCGTGCCGCCCAGGCGATAGGCGCCGGACGCGGCGGAAATTACGCCGGCAAACTCTGTATGCGGATCGCTCTGCATCGAGATTTGCGCCAGCGGCGCATCGGAAGCGCACAAACGCGCGTCGTTCAATGACGCATCCATGTCCTGCCCAGCAATCTTGAACGATAACCGGTCCAACACTGCGCAATTGCCTCGCGGCAATCGTATCGCCGCTGTTTTCGCCGCCATGTCATAGGCGCCGATCAACGACAGGGCGCCGGGCGTGTTTGAAATTGAAAATCGCCCGATGGAGGCGTTGCGAATTTCGCCATTCGCCGTCGCCTCGAAATTGATCGCGTCGGCGTCCACATTGCCGCGCAGGACGGCGGACATATCGTTCATGGCGATATTCGAAAGCGCGACCTCGCTGAGGCGCACCGGGAAATTAAAGCGCCAGCCGGTTTCTGATCGATGGGCATCAACGCTTGCGGTCGCCGAAACGCCAGCACTGCGCAACGACACTACGCCGGCGAGCGCCGGACCTGTCTCATCAAGGAAAAGCAATGGATCGCCCATGGCCGCGTCCAGAACGGCGCGCGCGCCATTGTCTGCATCGAGGGTGATTGGCCGGTCGCCAATGGCGACGGCGAGCGTCCGGTCTTCTGCCAAGACGCGCAGATCGCCGGAAACCAGCAACCGCTCAACCGGGCCGGCCTCGATCGCGCTTGAGAATGCGTTGAGCGCGGCCCGCGCCGACGCATTAGCGGTATTGATCGCTACATCGCGAACGGAAATTTCAGCCGCGCCATTGAACCCGCGCCAGTCACCGGCAGCGAGATCCTTCCATGACGAACCGGCGCCGTTGACGGTGAAATCGCCTTCTCGAATTTTGCCGTAGGGCGATTGCAGATCGCCGGTGAACTGAAGCGTACCGTCGACGTCGCCGTTCACAGACAGGGCGATAGAAATTTCCGCGCGCGCCGCTTCAGCGACGAAGCCGCCGATCCCGGCCCTGTCGCTTTCGAATGTCGCCTCGACAGCGCCGGCGCCGTTTTCGTCATAGTCCGCTGATATTACACCGGCGGCGTCGCCACGGGGTGTTTCAAGTGCGACGTTCAGATCGCCAATCGTTAACGACCCGAAGGGCAGCCCGCCGGCAGAATCGCCGCCGCCGAATGACACGCCCGCCGCGTCCCATGCGCCATTTTCGTCGATGCGGATCCGGATTGTCCCGCCGCCGACAGCAATGCGCTCAACGCGGCGCGATCCGAGAACATCGCGCAACGCGAACGTCACAACGACGTTTTCGAGAGACAATAAAGCTGGCGCGGCGCCGCCGCGCGGCCCCGCGGAGACTTCAGCAATCTCCAATTGGTTAATTGAGAGCGCTTCGACGCGAACGATCGGATCGGGCAAGCCTTGCGCCGCCATGGCCTGACGAATGACGGTTTCCGCAACCGGCTTCCGGAAGACCACAAGCGCGGCGATAGCGGCGCCAAGCACCACGGCAATCGCCAAAATGATCTTCACCCAGCGCATCTTACCCACATCCTTCAAACCTGATCGTCGGCCTTCGCCAAAGGTTAATACCTGACATTTTAAGTTTGGCCGCCATGGCCCCGAAATCATGCAGAAAATTGCAGAGCTTGGCGAGGCGTGCCATGGTTGACTTTTGCCGCGAGCGCCGCGATTCGCCCTCGGTTTGAAGCCCTTTTATGGCCGTCCCGGGCCGGAAATAGCAGCGCGTAATCCATGTCGGACGAATTTGTCGAAACAGGTCAGACGTTTACAGAAGACGGCGACGCCTATTGCCCGGTCGAACAGAAAAACCGGGGTGCCGCCGGCGTCGCGGCCTCCCTTGCGGTTTTGGCCGGCGGTGCGGCTTTTCTGACATACGCCATGCTCGGCGCGCCCGATCCGGACAGGGCCGAACCGCAGGTGATCGCCGACGCAACCATCGTCGACGCGCCCGTCCAACCGGCTCCGAAAGACGCCGGTCCCGCGCCTGCCCCTGAGACGCCGGCATCGCCGCAGCCGGCGCCGATCGAAAATGTCCCCGCCCCGAATGCAACGACATTCGCAAAAGACAGCGTCGCTGACGCGCTTGCTGAATCCCGCGCGGCGCGTGCCAGCGTCGACGCGGGCGAATACGGGTTCAGCGCCCCCAGTCTCAAGCCCGTGGATGTCGCCGCCGTGAAGCCTGCGGGATCGACGCATATCACGCCGATTGGAGCAATTGCGAAAGCGGCAAAACCGAAAGCGCAGATGGAGCCGATCTTTCTGCCGGCGGACAGCGCCCATCGCTATGTAACCCCTGCGATCGCATATGCGCGCGATATGGCTCGGGACGCAGCGAACGTCACCATCACTATCGCCCGCGGCGAGACATTCGTAGACGCATTAAAACGCGCCGGCGTTGCAGCGGCGGACAGAAACGCCGCCGCCTATGCTTTCGGGCGGCATTACAATCTTCGCCGTCTCAAACCCGGCCAGCAGTTCGAGCTGCGTCTCGGCTGGAAAAACCAGACATTGTTTGAACTTGCGGCCCTTGGCGAACCGGATGCGCGCCTCCTGGATTTGTCTTTTCGCGACGGCTTTGAGCAGAACATTCACGTTAAGCGCGGCGCCGACGGCGCCTATTCTTCCGATACGACGCCGATCGAACTCACAACCCATTTGCACGCGATCGAAGGGCGCATTGAAGGCAGCCTGTATCTTTCCGCCAAGGCCCTCGGCGCGCCAGACGACATCATCGCCGGCCTTGCGGACGCCTTCGCTTATGATGTCGATTTCCAGCGCGAAATTTTCGGCGGTGACGAATTCGAACTGATCTTCGAGGCGCAATATGACGATCGCGGCGCCATGGCCGGCGGGGGAGAGATCGTCTTTGCTCGCCTCAACTGGCGCGGCAAATCCCGCGAAAAGGGCTATTACCGTTTCGAAGAGCATGAAGGCCGCGCCGATTTTTTTGACGCCGCCGGCCAGAGCGCCAAACGGCTCCTGATGAAAACGCCGATTGACGGCGCCCGCCTTTCATCGCGCTTCGGCACGCGCAAGCACCCGATCCTCGGCTATCGGCGCGCCCATAAAGGCGTTGATTTTGCAGCGCCCCGCGGCACTCCTATCAAGGCTGCCGGCGACGGCGTTGTTGAGCGGGCCGACCGCTATGGTAGTTTTGGGAATTACATCCGTATACGGCACGCAAACGGGTACAAGACCGCCTATGCGCATTTGAAAGGCTTCCGCAAAGGCGTGCGCAAAGGAAAGCGCGTGCGGCAGGGCGATATCATCGGCTATGTGGGCACAACCGGTCGCTCCACCGGTCCGCATCTGCATTACGAAGTGCATCTCAACGGCAAAGCCGTGAACCCGCAGAAACTGAAAATCGCGACAGGCAAGAAACTGACGGGATCGGCGCTCGCGCGGTTCAAGCTTGAGCGGGATCGCATCGACCTGATGCGTACGCCGCCGGCAGAAGCCGAACCCCTGTTCGCTGAACGCGAAACGGCGGACAAGGAAAGCCTCTAGCAATTTAAAAATAAAAATCCCCGGCGCAAAGGGCCGGGGTTTTCATGCTGCCTCCTTAACGCCGGTGCAAGCGGGTTTCGGTTAAAGCCGGAGCCAGCGCATTCAGTCATCTCAACTCTACATTAAGGAAACGCAAAGGAGCATGCTTAAGATATGCCCGTTGCAAAGCGCCGAAACCGCGCGACAGATGCACTTATCTGGTTAATGGCGAGTTTTTCTACGCTGTCTGGCATGCCCTCAAACCGCCACAATGAATAAACGGTCATCAAATAGATCGCCGCGCCGGCGGTGACATCGACGCCGAGACGCGCCGAAACGAGAAGCGCTTCTGCGTTTATGACGACGTTTCTCAACAAGAAGAAGTAGATCGCCATCGCTGCGACGCCGGCAAGGGCGCGCCGGGCGCGCCAGATCGGCTCGTAGAACGGTCCGTTGCTGAGCCGCGCATAAAGGCCGGCGTTGAGCGCAGCGCTCACCAACATGCCGATGCCGCAGGCAATCGCTGCGCCGGTGAGCCCGAAGAAATACGCCCCGGCGATAAAAATTGGCATGCGGATGACGAAGAACAGCGCTTCCCGGTAGAACAGTGCCCGCGCGCGGCCCAACGCCAAAGCATAGGCGTTGGTTGCGTAGAAAATGACCGCGAGCCCGGCGGCCGGCGCAAAATATTGCAGCATGACTGCGGCTCGCTCCCAGCCGGCGCCAAGGAGGAGCATCACAAGGTCCGGCGCCGCAAACGCAACGCCGAAGGACGCCGGCATGGCGATAAACGCCAGCGCCTCAGCGCTTTTAAGATACGCCGCGCGCAATGCGCCTGCATCGCCCTGCAATTCAGAGAAGCCCGGATAGATCGCCCGCGCCATGGGGATCGCGATTTCCCCGCTCGGCAATGAAGCAACAGACCCGCCAACGAAAAAGGCGCCCACATCCGCGGGGCTCGCGAACTTGCCGAAAATCAGAACGTCCAGCTTGTTGTTGAGCGCGGCGACAAAGCTGAGCCCTGTCAGCCAGCCAGTGAACCCGCCGATTTCGCGCCAGGCCGAAAGGGAAATGCGGGGACGGTATGGCCGCAAGACCCACGAAAAGGCGGCGCGGACAAACACGCCGGCGACAAACCCCGCCAGGATCGCCCAATAGGTGCGAAAGAGCAGCGCGATTGAGACCGAGACCGCCACGCCTACGACTTTCTCCATGGTTTCGAGCTGGAATTGCCGGGAGAAGTCGACTTCCCGCTCGAACTCGTAAACTTTCGGATTAATCAGCGCATGAAAGATTGGGGCGATGCTGACCGCAAGAAAAACCGTCGTGACCCGCGGGTCATCGTAAAATGCGCCGGCAAATACCGCCGCCAGAACCATCACCGCCGATACGAACGCGCCGCGAACCAATGAAATAGTAAAGAGCGTATCGTAATGAGCGCGTCCGGCGTTGTGGAATTTCACAACCGTGCGGGAGACGCCGATATCCGTGACGTTCTGGAGAAGCTGCATGACCGTCACGCCAATGGCGACAAGGCCGAAATCTTCCGGCACCAGAAGACGCGCAAGAATAAGCGTATTGATGAGGCCAAGCATACGCACGAGCAGGCGCCCGCCGATAATCCAGGCGGCGCCGCGCGCAACGCGCCCTGTCAGCGACGATGCGAGCGTTGTCACGACGCTTCGCTGAACGACCAGACCGCCTCAATCGAATGCGCCCAGTCGTTGATTTGCGCGAGCAGCGCTTCTTGCGCGCTTCGTGCGGTAAACATGTGATCCACATGCGGCATGGCGCAAACATCGATGCGCCCGAAGAAGTCATACTCGGAAAACGTATCGAAAAAATGCGCCGGTTTCGAAACGCAGTGACGTACGAGGCCGGTATAAACAATCAGGATGCGCCCGCCGCGTTCAACGACAGAAGATAAATCGCCCGCAAAGACCTGTTTTTCCGGCAGCGGACGGCCCTGTTCGTAATCATTATCCGTCTGCTTAGCGTCAGGGCGCGACGCCTTCTCCTTGCAGTCTTCAACGAGAAAGCGAATTTTCTGCGACCACCGGTCGGGGTCTGTCGCCCGGGCCTTGAATTCCGTCCGCGCCGCAGAATCGTTCGGAAAGGCGTAAGGGTCGAGCAGAACGAGGCCGTCAAGCTGCGAGTATTGAACCGCCGCCCGCAAGGCATGGTCCGCGCCGGAACACAGGCCGATGGCGATAACTTTTGAAACGCCCGTTTCAGCCTTCAGCGCATCGATTGCGGCAGCGATATCGTCAATCGCCTGCGCCTCAAACCCGAGCCCCGCAGGCGCAGCGGCACTTTCCCCCTGGCCCGAAAGATCGAAGCGAAGGCTCGGCGCACCTAGCCCCCGCGCAAGATTGACGTTCAGCCGATGCGGGCCGACACGGTGAATGACACCGGCGTTAAATAGCAGGAAGCCCGTTTCAGCCGCCCCGCCGCCGCAGCGGAGAATGCCGCTCAAGCGATTGTCGGACCAAAAGGTCAGGATTTTCTCAGTCATGATCGAAGACCTGCGTTTTCCGCGACATAGTCAATAATATCGGTGGGGATCAGGAATGCGTTCATTGCAGCATCGCTGTTCCACGCCGCACTTTCATCCGTAACATGATGAACGGTCTTCGCAGCGCCGGTCAGCGATTCCAATTGTCGTTCTGCTTTTTTGGGCGCGGTTGACGTCATCAGGTGGCAATTGTTGGCGATCCGATCAGCGCAATTGAGGCGAAACTCTCTCATCTGAGCGCGCATCTCCCGGGACAATGGAAACCCCAGCGCTTCTTCCAACCTGTCAGGAGACGACGGCGTTTCGCGTTCAATGCGTGCGGCGGGAATGTCCAGCGCCTGCGCCAGATAGTCGATATGGGCGCGGCGCAAATCCGCCAAATATTTTGACCCGGAGAATACCGGATCCCACAGGAATATATTGTCCAGTCGACTGTGCGTTTCCTCCGCCGCGCGCATGGCGACCGCGGCGCCGAGGCCGAGGCCGATCCAGGCGAAACGGCGCGCGCCGCTCAGCGCTTCCAGTTCTTCCTGCGCCGTTGCGGCGTCGCGGACCATGCCCTGAAAATCGACCGCTTCGCAGGCGCCCTCAGAATCACCGCTGCCGAAATAGTCAAATCGCAGGACGGACGCCCCGTCCCGCGCAAGGCGTTCTGCAAGAGTCTTTAAAATGCGACTGGACCGTATCGCCTCAACGCCAAAAGGATTGAACAGGAGGCACGCCGGCGCCCGCGCAATACGTTGCTCCGGGTGGTGATAAACCCCGAACAGTTTGCGCTGGCTCTCCCCAAAATGCAGCGGCGTTGCAGCCATTTAAAGACCTCCCACAAGAACGTATCTATCCACCGTCATGCAGCCGCGGCGCCCGCGGCAAGTTGTTCGAGGCTCTCGAAAATTACCTCTCGCGGCGTCAGGGAAAGCCCAATGGCGTCGCGTGCGCGCGCAATCATGCGCGCCGCCTGTAGCGACTGGCCGCCAAGTTCGAAGAAGTTATCCGTGACGGAGATGTCCGGCGCACTAAGAATATCGCGCCAGATCTCCGCAAGCGCGATTTCATGCGGCGTCGATGGCGCAGCGCGGCGCGTCGGGGCGGCGCCGGCGGGCGCCGGCAACGCCTTGCGGTCAATCTTGTTGTTGTTCGTGAGCGGAAAAGCCGCAAGTTCGATGAAAAATTGCGGCGTCATATAATGCGGCAGGCGATCACGCAGGAAACGCCGTAACTCGCTACTGGTCGCAGATGCGCCGGGCGCAGGAACATAATAGGCGACAATCGACGCCTCGCCTGAGAGATCGTCGCGCAACGCCGCGGCCGCTTTGCCGATCGCCGGATGCTTGCTTAACGCCGCTTCGATATCGCCAAGTTCGATTCGATAGCCGCGGACCTTTACCTGTTCGTCACGGCGGCCAAAAATTTCGATCACGCCGTCGCGCCGCCAGCACGCGCGGTCGCCGGTATTGTATATGCGTCCCGCCGAAGCGTCGAACGGGTTGTCCTTGAAGCGTTCGTCCGTGAGCGCGGGTTTTCCAAGATACCCGCGCGCAACGCCTTCGCCGCCAATCCATAAATCGCCAGCGACGCCTGCCGGCGTCGGCGCGCCATTGTCGTCAAGAATGTAAATTTGCGTATTCTGGATTGGCCGGCCCACATGAATGTTCGCAGCGCTCTCTATCCTGGCGCAGGTCGACCACACCGTCGTTTCCGTCGGGCCGTACATGTTCCAGAGTTCATTGACGAGTTTCGGCAAACGGTCGGCAATATCCGCCGGCATTGCTTCGCCGCCGCATAACGCTTTAAGGTCCGCCTTGCCGCTCCACTCCGCGTCGAACAGGATTCGCCATGTGGACGGCGTGCCCTGCAACACCGTGATGTCCCGGCGTTCGATAAGGTCGCTAAGCGCGAAGCCGTCCATCGCGTCTTCATCGCTGGCGAGCACTATCTCGGCGCCTGCAGAAAGCGTCACGAACAGTTCCAGCAACATCACGTCAAACGAGATCGTGGTCACAGCCAAAAGGCGGTCGTTTGCGGACATGCCGGGCTCGCGCATCATCGACTCGATGAAATTGCAAAGCGCGGGATGCGAGTTATCGACGCCCTTCGGATCGCCGGTAGAGCCCGATGTATAAATAACATAGGCGCGCGACGATGTTTTCGATCTGTCGATCTGCGGCGCGGACGCTGGAAACGCGTTCAGCTTGGTCTCTTCGCTTGCGATGTCAATGACTGGCGCGATGGCGGTCAGCCAGTTGTCGATGAATGCGCCGGTTGTGATGACGGTTCTCGCGCCAGCGTCCTTCAGCATGTACGCAAGACGCGCTTGCGGAAAACCGGGATCGACCGGCAATAGAACGCCGCCCGCTTTCCAGACCCCGAGGATCGACGCAATCATGTCAATCGTGCGATCCTGATAGACGGCGACGGTGTCGCCCTCCCGTACGCCTTCCGAGCGTAGGAGATGGGCGATCCGGTTTGCGCGCGCCCCAAGCGCTGCATAGGTAAGCGTATCGTCGCCAAGGCTTACAGCAGGTGCGCCGCCATTGTCGGCCGCGCGTTCGTCGAAATAGTCGAAAGCAAGCGCGTCCTTGCGGTATGGCGTGTACGTTTCATTCATCGTTTCGACGAGGCGACGCCTTTCGGCTTGCGCCATGATCGCGATGTCGGAAATTGGTTTCTCCGATCGCTGAATACCGTCATTCAGAAATTCCTGAAAACATGATGCGAAGTAACGCGCCCCATCTTCGGAAAAAACCGCTGATGCGTAGTTGAGGGCGATGATGGTTTCGGCGCGGGTTTCTTTTACGTCGAGATGGATGTCGGTTGGCGCGGTCGTAACAGGGAGATCAAACGGCGCAAGCGTCACCGACCCCAGCATTTCCGGACGGTCCGAGATGTTCTGGTGCGTCAACATCGCCTGAAACAAAGGCGTGCGCGATGTGTCACGGGTATCAACGAGCTGCTCTATAAGGACTTCAATCGGCGTTTGTTGGTTTTCGACTGTGTCAAGAAACTTCTCGCGCGCCGCGGCGATTGCATCGTCCAGCGACTTTTTTCCGTCAAAATGACCGCGAAGCCCGAGCATACCGCCGAGGCATCCGATGAGGGCGCTATCATTGTCGTCCAGCCTCCCCGCGGTCGGCGCGCCGATCACGAAATCGCTCTGGCCGGTAATCCGATGCAGGAAACTCCGCCACAGTGCGAGATAGACGACGAATGGCGTACACTGATGACGGGCCGAAAATGCGCGAACTTTTTCGCCTGTTTCGGCCGATAGACAAAAAGATACCGCACCGCCCGCATAATCAAAAAGTTGCGGCCGTTTCACATCGGCAGGAAGCGCCAGCGCCGGAACTTCGCCTGCGAACTGGTCGCGCCAATAGTCGAATTCGCTGCCGCTCTCGCGGCTTGCGACCCAATTTTTCTGCGCTTGAGCGAAATCAGCATAGCGGCGATCGCTCCGGCGCGCCGCGGCGATCGCGCCGCCGGTTTCATCCTCGTAGAACGCGGCAAGTTCGCGCAGGAAAACGTCCCAGGACATGCCGTCCCAGATGATATGATGGGGCGCAAAGAAGAAAACCGCGTCATCCGCCGACCGGCGCAGCAATCGCGCGCGAAAAACTTCGCCCTTCTCCAGCGCCATCGGCATATCGCGCAGCACGGCAAGGCCTTTTGCAAGCTCAATGTCGGAAACATCCTCGTCGATGTCCTCGACATTGAGCCCTCCAAACGCTGTATCTGCATAAGCAACATTGGGCGCGCCTTCGTCGTCGCTGAAACGAGACCGCAAAACATCATGGCGCAACACGATCCGGTCGAGCGCGCGCGACAAGGCGCCAGCATCAACTGCGCCTCGAATATGAAAGGCCTCGCCCAGATTGTAATGCGCGGAATTCGGGAACATGCGCAGATGCGACCAGATTCGCTCCTGCTGGAACGAAAGCGGGTCAACGCACGCACCGCCAGATTCCGCGCTCATGCCATCGATCAGCGATGCTAGTTCTGAAAGGGATCTGGCCTCAAAAATTGTTCGTATGCGTAAGGACGGCGCCAGGTCCCGGCGTAGGCGGGTCAACAGGCGCGCAGCATGAACAGAGTGACCGCCGAGTTCAAAGAAGCTCGCTGTCATGTCCACCGTTTCGATCCGCAAGATCGCGCGCACGGCCTCGGCCACTGTCGCTTCCGCATCACTCATGGCAACCGATTGTATTTTAGCATCGGAATTCTCGGGCGCCGGCGCAATGATGGTGACTTGCGCCAGGTCGGCGTTCTCAAACTCTGTCGTCATGCCGCTCTCCCCGGGCGCCCTGCGCTTTCTGTCGAAACTCCCCGCCCGTTCGCGAATTCGCTTCCGGCATCGCTTTCGACATAAGTGTCGCAAATCGGGACATAAACATTCATGCAAACAGACCGTTTCTCGTCACAAATCCAAACGTCGCGCCGTCCCCTCGCGGGAGATCAGTTCGGCGGTTCCCGGAAAAAGTGCAATTCGGGCGCCGCGATGTCGCTCACGACAGCGCCGGTAAATCCTTCGCGTGGCGAGAAAGCGCGCAACGACCAATCGCGCGCCTGTGCGCAAGGGCCTTCTGCGCGGACGATCGCCGGGGCGGCGTCCGATGTTAACGTTATGTCGAAGGCGGACAGCGGCGCGGAAAGCCCGTCGCCCATGGCTTTGACGACGGCTTCCTTACGGGTCCAGCAATCGTAAAACCCTGCGATCCGGTCCGCGCCGGAAAGCGTCGCAAGCGCGCGTTGTTCGGCGATCGAAAAATTCTGGCGCGCGACAGCGCTGAGATCGTCATGGGCGCGGATCGCCTCGATATCGACACCGAGAACGGCGGCGCGTGAGACCGCGAGCACGCCCCAGCCTTCTGACCGCGAATAGTTGCAATTAACCTTGCGGGACGCGAGCGACGGGCGCCCGTTCGTTGCGACAGTGAACCGGAGCGCTTCAGCGCATTCCTCGCAATAGCGGGCAAGAATGCGCCGGCGCGCCGTATGCCCTGCAACATAACGCCGGCGGTCGGTCGCAAACCGAAGCGCCGCGGCCGCATCCCGCTCACGCGGCGAAAGACAGTCGATATGCGCTGCCTGGTCCAGCGAAAACAGCCAGATATGGATATCGCTCAGCCCCAGCGCAGGCCTGTCGCCAGTCGCGTCAAAAATTTCGCCGGTTTGCGCTTGCACCAATGGTTATCCCTGAACGGTCGCCAATCCTTGATGCGCCGCCGTGCAGGAACAACGCCAGTTCGCGCGGCGCCTGGCGCTTATTGACACCGCGCCGGCGAAGGGCGCACAACCTTTATCAGACGGCGCCCCGCGAGGGGCTTAATAGGGAATCCGGTGAAAATCCGGAACTGTGCCCGCAACTGTCAGCGGCGAGCCGCCGGCCACACGATCCACTGGAGCCATAGCCTCCGGGAAGGACGGCCGGACGGCGCGGACCCGCAAAGTCAGGAGACCTGCCGTCGCGTCGCTCGCCTCAAGGCCGGGAATAGCCAGCGAGGCAGGAGTCTTCCTTTGAAGCGACAACTCCAAGTTCGCGGAGGCAAAGCGCCATCCGCGATTTTCATTGTCGTTTGTCGCTGCGGCGACGGGAAGGAAGTCATGAGACACCGAAAAACCATTTGCAGTTTGTTGCTGACGACAGCGCTTGCCGCGCCGGCGTTCGCCAATGACGACGAAATCATCGTCGAAGGATTGCGCCTGCCGACGCCAATTGGCGAGACCGGCGCCAGCGTCAGTGTGATTACGGCGGAAGACATTGAGCTGCGCGCATACCAGTTCGCACTTGACGCCATTGCGACGGCGCCGGGCGTCACCATCAACCAGAACGGCGCTTTCGGCGGGCTCGCCACGGTGCGCATTCGCGGCGCGTCCACCGACCAGACACTCGTTCTCATCGACGGCGTTCCCTTCGGAGACCCGACCGCGGTCGGCGGCGGCTATGACTTTTCAATCCTCGACCCCGCCGACATTGAGCGCATTGAAATTCTCAAAGGGCCGCAATCGACGCTCTGGGGCTCTGACGCGATCGGCGGCGTCGTCAACATCATCACCAAACGCGCGCCCGACGGATTTGGCGCCCGGGCGTTTCTGGAAGGCGGATCATTCGCCACGGTGCGCGGCGGCGGCGCCGTTCATGGCCGCAGCGATCGCGCCGATTTTCGCCTCTCCGCCTCCGGCCTGACCACAGACGGGATTTCCAAGGCCGAAGAAGACGACGGCAACAGCGAACGCGACCGTTTCGACGGCTACACCCTCGACGGCGGCGCGGGGCTGAACGCCGGCGCCGTCCGAATTGAGGCCAAAGCGCGCTATCAGACAGGCGAAACGCAAATTGACGGGTTCCCGCCGCCGAATTTTTCGCTTTCCGACACCGATGATAAGTCGTCTACGGATCAATTGTCTTTGCATGGACGCATCATCGCACCGCTCTTTGGCGAGATGCTGCGCAACGAGTTTTCAATTGGCTACACGGAAGTCACACGCTTTGGCTCGTTCGGCGGCTTCGCGACCCGCGACGACGGCGACCGGCTGATCCTGCGCTATCAGGGAACAGCGACGGTGAGTGACGGCTTGCGGTTCGCGGTCGGCGCGGAGCGGGAGGAGACGGAGGCGAATGACGCCGACGCGTCCATCAATGCCCTATTTGGTCTTGTGGAGGTCAAGCCGGTGGAACGGCTGACAATCAGCGGCGGGCTGAGATTTGACGATCATTCGACATTCGGCGACGATTTAACGGCGCGGGCCGCCGCTGCTTTTGCTGTCACGGAAAATATCATACTGCGCGGCAGTTGGGGCGAAGGGTTCAAGGCGCCAACGATTTTTCAACTGACGCAAAGCTTCGGCGCCCTGCCGCCGAACGGCGACCTCTTGCCGGAGAGGAGCGAGGCGTTTGATGTCGGCGTTGAGTTTACGTCACCTGGCGGCGCGAGGCTTGGCGTTGCCTATTTTAATCGCGACACGGAAAACCTCATTATCTTCGCACCGAATTTTCGCTACGAAAACCTCGACCGGACCGAAGCGCAAGGGCTTGAAGTGGATACGGAAATTCCATTGTCAGACGCTTTCGTATTGAGCGCCGGTTACGCCTATATAGACGCGCAAGACGCTGTTACGGGAGACCGGCAGATTCGTACCCCGCGTCATTCGGGCGACGCTAGCCTTTCCTATCGGGGCGACCGCCTCTCCGGCGCGGTTTCCGTTCGCTATAATGGGGACGAAACCGAAGGACCCTTCGGCTCCGATGTGGACGCCTGGGTGCGCGTCGATCTATCCGCCGCCTATGCCGTGGACGATCAGATCGAAATCTACGGACGCGTCGAAAACCTTCTGGATGCGGATTACCAGCAGGTTTCCGGATTTGGCACGCCAGGCCTGTCGGCCTTTGGCGGCGTCAGATTGAGTTTCTAAAGCCATGCGGGCGCGGCTCAATATCGCCTGTCTGACTGTGCTCCTTGTGTGCGCCTGCGCCCCGGCGCCGCAATCAGACCCCGATCAGCCGCGCCGCATTGTCAGTCTCGATTTCTGCGCTGACCAATATCTCTTGGCGTTTGGCCAGCCGGATCAGATCATGGCCCTCTCGCCGGATTCGCAAATGTCTTTTTCCTATCTCCGCGAAAAGGCGCGCGGGGTTCCGCAAATGAGACCGCGGGCAGAGGACATTCTCATCGCGATGCCGGACGCCGTCATTCGCACCTATGGCGGCGGGCCCAACATCACCCGGTTTCTTGAACGGGTCGGCATTGACGTCATTCAGATCGATTACGCCAATGACCTCGCGGCCATCCGCAGCAACGTCATCGCGACTGCCGACGCGCTCGGCAATGGCGCGCGCGGTCGCGCTGTCGTAGCCGAAATGGACCGTCGCCTCGCCGAGACCGGGACCGCGAAGCTCGAAAACGTGCTGTATATGACATCGAAAGGCGCCGCCGCCGGAACAGGAACGCTGATGGATGAACTGATTGTCAGCGCTGGCGGCGAAAACTTTGTTCGCCGTCCGGGTTGGGGAACGGCGCCCCTCGAGCGCCTCGCCTATGAGAAACCCGACATCATCGCCGCCGGGTTTTTCGACGGCGACGACGCTGACACCGATCTCTGGTCGCCGACCCGACACCCCGTCGCGCGGCGCGCTATGAACAACAGCGATGTAGTTTCCATTCCGGGCGCATGGACCGCCTGCAGCGCGTGGTTCGTTGTTGACGCCGTCGACGCCTTGGCGGCTGCGCCATGAATGTGCGCCTGACCATCGCGCTGGCCTGCGCCGCGATATTTGCGTTCGCCGCTGCGGTCATGTTTGGCTCAACGCCCCTGCCCGCCGGCAGGATCCTACCGGCGCTTTTCGGCGGCGGTTTACCCGGCGACGCGATTGTCATCTGGGAGATTCGTTTTCCCCGCGCCCTTGCTGCTTTCACCGTCGGCGCGGCCCTCGGCGCATCGGGCGCAGCATTGCAAGGGCTATTGCGCAACCCGCTCGCCGAACCCGGCGTCCTCGGCGTTTCCGCATGCGCCGCCCTCGGCGCAAGCCTCTTTCTTTATTATGGCGGCGCCGCAGCGCCGGCTATCGGCGTCCCGCTCGCGGCGATCGTCGGCGCCCTTGGCGCGACGGCGTTTTTGACCATCGCCGCAGCGCGCGTTGCGTCGGTCGTGACACTTATCCTTATCGGTGTCGGGCTTTCGAGTTTCGCCGGCGCGATCGCCGCGCTCTTGCTGAACCTTGCGCCAAACCCTTTTTCACTTGCCGACCTTTTAAACTGGACGCTCGGCACCGTCGCCAATCGCAGCTTGGACGACATTCTCCTCGCCGTCCCGTTCCTGATCGCCGGCTTTTTCTGCCTCGGCGCGTCTGCGCGAGCCTTGTCGGCCCTCAGCCTTGGTGAGGAAACGGCGTTCAGCCTCGGCGTCAATCTGAAACGAACGCGCGCGCTCGTTGTTGTGGGCGCCGGCCTCGCCACAGGCGGCGCCGTCGCTATTGCCGGCGCCATTGGTTTCGTCGGAATCGTAGCGCCGCATTTGGTGCGCCCATTCGTGCGCCATGACCCCGCACGCACGCTCCTTCCCGCTGCGCTGATGGGCGGGATTATTCTTGTGCTGGCCGATATTGGCGTGCGTCTTGCGCCGACGCCGGCGGAACTACGTCTCGGCGTAGTCGCTGCATTGATTGGCGCCCCCATTTTCGTTTGGATTGCTGCGCGCCGGGGTCGTAATCCATGACGACGATTGAACTGGACAATGTCAACCTGAGGATCGATGGCGTCGATATCCTGAAAGATGTCACTCTAACCATCAAGCGCGGCGCATTCGTCGCGCTGATTGGACCCAACGGCGCCGGGAAGTCGTCCCTCATGAAAAGCGCCCTTGGCGCGGCAACGCCGTCATCGGGCCGTGTACGGATCGATGGTCTCGACGCATCGGCCATGGACCCGATCGCACGAGCGCGGCGCGTCTCCTATCTGCCGCAGAGCCGGCCCACCGTGTGGCCGCTCATCGTCGAAGACATTGTCGCGCTGGGTCGTTACGCCTATGGCGCCGGCACGGCGAACGCCGGCGCGCAGTCCGCCGTCAACGATGCGATTAACGCCTGCGGTCTGTCGTCCCTGCGCCGCCGGCGCGCGGACACATTGTCGGGCGGCGAACTGGCACGGGTTCACTGCGCCCGGGCCTTCGCCGCGCAAGCGCCGCTCCTGCTCGTCGATGAACCAACCAACTCACTTGATCCGGCGGGCCAGATCGCGGTCATGCGGCTGATCCGCAACCACGTGACGGCTGGCGCCGGCGCACTGGTCATTCTTCACGACATCAATCTCGCTGCCGCCTTCGCCGACCGGCTCGTCTGGCTGAAAGACGGCGCCGTCGCCGCTGACGGCGCGCCGGACGAGACCATCACAGAGCGGCGCATCAGGGAAGTCTTCGGCGTTGGCGGCGAGGTTCACCGTCGCGGCGACACGCCTTACGTTTCATACGCGTAGTCTGACGATTATGCCTTCCGGTCCGTTTGCCGCGCTTGGCGCCCGGGCAGAAACCCGTGATGATAGGCGCCTAGCAACGCATATGGCGAACATGACTCCGGTCGCGAAAATTTCTGCTGCTGACATTCTCGCCAATGCGCGATGGGTCCCGCATCGTCTCGACATGGAAAAGCGGAATGTTCTGTTCGGCAACATCGACCGCGACGCGCTAACGCGCGCGTCTTTTCTGGACTACCGGATCGAAGATGCAGCGCAAGACTGGGCGGAACTTTCGTTTGACGAATTGCTTGGCGCTGCTGACAATATTCCGCCGGCGACGCCGACTTTTCTGTTCCATACGTCCTATTGCTGTTCAACGCTGCTGGCTCGGGCGCTCGACCAACCGGGGCGCGTGCTCTCCTTAAAAGAACCTGAAATCATGATGGGGATTTCAAACGCCTATCGCATGGCGCAATCGCAACTGGAATTTGACGAGATTCACAAATTGCGCGCGGCGCTCCTCTCCCTTATTGCCCGCCCCCATGAGGGCGATGAGCGTGTCCTTATCAAGCCGACAAACGCCGCCAATAATCTTGTTGCGCTGTTTGCGGCGCTCAAGCTTCCCATGATCCTGCTTTATGGCGATCTTCGCGGATTTCTCGCCTCCGTCATCAAGAAAGGCGATCCGAGCAAGACAATCATCCGCCAGATTTACCGCGTTTACGCCATGGACAAGATCGGCGTCAGCGCCATTGCGCAACGGGACGCGCTGGCGCTCACGGACCTGCAGATCGCCGCGCTTGTCTGGCGTCATCAGATGGAATTTTTTGAAGAGGTGTTACGTGCGCCTGAAAATGACAACGCCCGTTCGCTGGATTTTCGCACATTCTTGAAATCGCCGGCGGAAACACTTTACGCCGCCGGCGCCCATCTCGGTTTCGATATCAATCGCGAAGTTGCACAAGGCGTTGCGAATGGTCCGCTGTTCAGCACTGACGCGAAAAACGTCGGCCGATCCTATGATGCGCAAACTCGTGACGCAGAAGAACGCGCGCTTCTGGATCGACACGCCGAAGCGCTCGACCTTATCGAACCCTGGGCGTTTAACCTGTCGCTGTGGCCGACAAAGACGACGTCCCTGTCGCACCCTTTATTGGGTTAGCCTCTTACTTCACCCGCCTGACGAGGATTGATCGTTTTGCGGATGTCGTGCGTAGCGCATAAGAGCCGAGCGAACGCTTTTTGATGATCACATCGTGTCCGTTTTCAGCCTGATCCGGGCGAAAACGGATTTTGTTCGTATCGCTTTGCAATTGTCGCCACACCTGCCCGTTTGCGAGACGGATGATGTATTTTCCCCGTTTATTCTGGGAAACGGCAACAGCAACTGCACGCAGTTCCTTGATCTCGTTTTCCTCATCCGGAATGAGATCTTCGGCGCCAAAACTCGCAGCCGGATCGACCTCATCACCATCTGTGTAAGGATCAGATGATGCAACCGCCGAAACAGCGCGGGACGCATCTTTGGATTCGTTGCCTTCGTTAGCGCGCGCTTCCGCCGCAGCAAACGGCGCAAACTCCTGGAGCACCTCGGTCGTCCGTTCGAAGCAGCGAAGCCGATGTTTCGACTTCGGGATCTCGCGGCATGATGCAATGGCGCGAAGTTGCTCCTCGCTCAGGGATTGCGCCGCTGCGGTTTCGACGCAAACGCCTGTCAAAATGGCGGCGCTGGCGATGAGGCGAATGAAAGTCGTCATAGTTGCGTCCTGCAATATTGATCGATGAACCGGCAGGATAATCAACTACGGCGCGGAAAGCGAGAATTTCATTTTCGTTTCACCTTCGCGAAGAATGAAAAGCGAAAACGAAAAACGCCCGGCCGCAAAAGCGGCCGGGCGAATATTCTGCTGCAGGAGCCGCAATGCGGCTCCTGTTGCGCGTAATCTTAGAACCGGACGTTAATACCGGTGAAGATGAAACGGCCAGCCAAGTCGTAGTTACCCGGATAGCTGTTCGCCGAGTTGTTGCCCGTCGGAGACGGAACAAACTGCGGCGTGATCGGCGGATCGTTATCGAAGATGTTGTTGACGCCTGCACGCAACTGAACGTTCTCAAAGAGATCGTAGAAGACAGCAAGGTCAAGATAGCTCTCCGATTCCAGCACCGCAGAAGCGAGCGTTGCCGGATCGACCACTGTGATAGCGCCAGTCTGCGCATCGATCGACGAGACCCGCTCGACGCTCGATACATAACGCCACACCGCCGACGCCGAGAGATTGAAGTTGGTGGTGTACGTTGTCGAGAAGACGTGGCTGTACTGGAAGTTCGGGTTTTGACAGTTGTCGTCATAGAAACCGACGCAGTCAAATTGTCCGAAGCCCGGCAACGGCAGGGTCGAGTTCTCGATGTAGTAGGACGCGTTGTAGTCCCAATCGAAAGAACCCCATTCGCCGAAGTCGTAGCCGTATGAAACACGGCCGTCGATGCCCGACACGTCGTTCGCCGCGATGTTGCGGTTGGTCGCGTCGATGTTGAACGATGTCCGCGGCAGGTTCGTCAGCGAGCCGTCCGGCGCCCGAGTGATCAGGCTACAGAATGTCGGATTACCCGTTTGCAGACAGGTGTTCAGCGTGATCGAAGGCGTGATGCCCGTGATCCGGTCTTTCAACGAGATGTTGAAGTAGTCGACCGCAATCGTCAGACCCGGCACCTGGTTCGGCGTGTAGATGGCGCCGATGGTGTAGGTGTTGGCGACTTCCGGCGACAGGTTCGGATTACCGCCCTGCAGGATGTTCAGCTGACCGGAGTCAGGCGGAACAAGACCGAAGAGGGTCGGCGCGAGGCCTGTGTTCTGGCACTGGGCGACGGTGGCCGTCGGCGTGCCGGCGCACGGGTCAGAAAGCGAGGTCAGGTTACCGAACTGCGGCAGGAAGAGTTCGCCGATATTCGGAGCCCGGATCGCACGCTGGTACTGACCGCGGATGCGGATGTCTTCAACCGGCGTCCAGGAGAGACCCGCAGCGAACGTCGTCGCCGTGAAGTCACCGCCGTCGATGCCGTTGCGGATATCCGTCGAGGAGTAATCCGAGTAACGGAACGCGCCGTTGATGGAGAGCGATTCAATGCCTTGAACGCCTTCGATCAGCGGAATGTTCGTTTCCATGAACAGTTCCCAGACTTCGGTCGAACCGTTGGTCGGGTTGACCGCGCCGCCAGCGCCAATCAACAAGCCGCCGGCATTCGTGGCGTCCGCCTGCGTTCGCAGTTGGTCACGACGATATTCGACACCGAAGAGGATCGACATATCGTTTTCAGACCACGGGCTCTGCAGGCCATACTGGCCAAGCGGGGTCTGAATTGTGCCGCCGAAGACAGTCTGTTGCAGTGAGCCTTGCGTCAGCGTCGGCGTATCCACATAAGCTTGGAGACCAGCCGGGTTCGCCGCGCCTGTGACGTATGCCGAGATAAACGGAAGACACGCCGGATCAGTGCCGTCAACAACCGAACGACAAACCGGGTTGCCCATGCCGTCATCGACAATGTCAATGGCGCGCAAGAGCTGAGTCGCCGTCACCTGGTTGAACTGAAGACGCTCAAGTTTCGTTCCAGCGAACTGGCCAAAAACTTCCCAGTCCCATGTATCGAAAACCGTACCCGTGAAACCGCCGACGATGCGGAAGTTCGTGAGCGTACGGTCGTCCGTCCGGTTGCCGCCTTCAACAAATCGACGACGAAGCTGGCCCGGCGCAAAGCCGTCGCCATCCTGGTCGCGCGTGAAGCCGCCCATGCCGTCATCGACGCCGCAGATCGCCGCGAGCAGTTCCGTTGAAAGCAACGGGTTGTCGCAGTTGATTTGCGTCGTAGACGAGCCAAACGCAGCAGACGGCGCAATGACTTGCGGCGATTGCGACTGCGTGAAGCCGAACGTCATGTACGAGCTGATATTGTCATTGATGTCGTACGTGCCGCTGAAGCCCGCATTGAAACGCTCAACTGAGCGGATGATCGGGTTGAACGGGTTGAAGTTGAACGGGTTGTTGAACCCAAGCGAGAAGGCGCCGTCGCCATTGCCACTCAGTGAAAGAGCGCTCGTGGCGAACGGGTTGAACAACGGGTTGCCCATGGCGTCGAACGCCGGGTTGCCCATCTGATCGAGGATTGCCGTCGGCGCGCCAAGCGGGTTGCCCATTGAATCCGTGATCGGAAGCAATACAGCGCCACGCTGTTGCATGCCCATGGCATCCAGAAGCGCGTTACCCATCGCATCGAACAAGTCAACGAATACGCCGTTGCCCATAGCGTCAACTTCTTGCGTTGCTGGCAGGAAGAACGTGGTCGGGAACGGACCCTGGTTCGAACCGATACAGAAACGCTGTGCTGCTGTAGCGCCTTCGCCGAGCGCACATTGCGAGAAGTCGCGCTCGCCCTGTTGCAGGCCGTTGTTGCGGAGGTAACGGAAATACGCCGTTACGTTGCCGCGCCCGCCTTCGATGTTCGCGCCCATGACACCGCTGATGTCCCAGGTTTCGTTGCCTGTGGTCGCACCCGTAACCGGATCAAAACCAGCCGCCGTCAACGCAGCCTGAGCGAACTCGGTGTTATTGCCCGACTGGTTGAAGCCGAACTGGCCGTCGATTTCGATGCCTTCGAAATCTTTCTTCATGATGAAGTTGGCGACACCGGCAATCGCGTCAGAACCGTAAACAGCAGACGCGCCGCCGGTCACGATTTCAACGCGCTCGATCAGCGGCGCGGGAACGAGGTTGACGTCAGAGGCAAAGCCGCCGGTCGTCGGCGAGCCGTAAGGAAGACGCTTGCCGTCGACGAGAACGAGCGTACGCGTTTCGCCAAGGCCGCGAAGGTTGATCGTCGACGTACCGTTCGCGCCGTTCGCAAAGCCCGTGTTCTGAGAGTTCAGGCCTGGCGTGATTTGCGGCAAGGTGTTCAGTAGATCGATCGTGTCCGTCGTACCGCGGATGTCGAACGCTTCCGAACCGATCGTGGAGACCGGGCTTGTGGCGTCGATATTCGCGTCTTTAAGGCGCGTACCCGTGACAACAACGACGTCATCAGAACCGTCGTCGTCCTGTGCAAATGCGGGTGTCGCAGCAGCAAGTGCAGCCCCCGAAAGCACAGTCGTCCGTAGCAGGCGACCCATTATTTTTGAGCTTTTCATGCTCTTCCCTCCATTAAAAAACAGGATGCGATCGGACGGCCGTCGAGCCGAATCCCATCGCTTGGCGGGACGCTAGGGGCTAGTAACTATCCCGGTCAACCAAGAAAGCCCGTGATTTGCCGCACAGTTTCAGACCGTTCCCCTTTTGCAACAGATTTCGGGAATTCCTTCACAAACCATCAACACAGGTAAATGAAAGATTAAGCTATTCGCTCGCCTATGGCGCGATTTCGCATTCGCAGCATGTAAACGACTGAAAGAAAATGCGAAATCTAGCGTGTGGGCAGGAAGTCCGCGGCCACTGTTAAACGCGCGGCCCCTTTCGAGAAGCGCTCTGTGCCGTGCCACATGTAAGACGGGAAGATCACCATGGTCCCGGCCGTGGGTTTGACGAGGCGTTCGGCGCCAAGCACCGGCGTCGTGGCGCAGCCCGGTTCGCCAAATTTCAGCCAACCCGCATGCGGGTTTTCCGGATCGTCGGCGGGCGGTTCAAGATGGCAGGCCGACGAAAGCCAGCCTGCCGGGTGCACGTGATTGACGTGGTAGCCGGCGGGCGGCAGCGAAACGGACCACGCGTCCACAAGCGCGTAGCCGCCAAGATTGCGCGTCCGCAGCGGGTCTTTGCCCTCGCCAATATGCGCCAGGTAGCCTTCAAGCGGGCCGCGGACCGCCTCGGAAAAGGCGCGCATGGCGGGATTTTCGAATTTTGTAATCGACGGGATCTGGCTGCCATGGCGCACCGACAGGAAAAACGGATGCTCTCTGCTGCTATGGGCGTCGTTGAGGGCGCCCGAAAGCTCGTCCAGATAGGCTTTCAGACCGGACCATCCGCGCGGCGTGTCCAGCGGCGCTGAAAACACCATGCCGTCATAGTCGTATAACACCTGGTAGCGATCATCGCCGAGCAGCCGCCATGCGGTCGCCTGGAGCGCAATAAAGTACTGGTTCTCAGGCCGGCGCGCCCGCAGGACATCGATTCGCCTCGACGCCTCTTTTGCATCGCCATTGGCCAGCAACGCCGTCACGAACACAGCCGCCGGTTCGTCCTCGTCCGGCGCAGCCGTACTCGCGATGCGCCCATAATCCAGCGCGACAGAATAGGCGCCCGCGGACATCGCGGCGCGCGCTGCAAAATGACAAACTTGCGGATTTTGGCCCGTGCGATCGGCCAGGCCTTTCATCAGCGCAAATTGCCCTTGCGGGTCGCCCATCTGGCCCCTGACCTCGCCCAGCATGATCTGCAACGCCAGGTCGTCCGGGTGCGCAGCGATTGCGTTGCGCAAACCCTCTTCGGCTTTCGTCGCATCACCGGTGCGCATCCAGATGAGTTGTGAAAGTTCCCGGTGAACGATGGCGTCGCCCGGAGTTTTGGCGATGACCTGACGATAAGCGGACTCCGCTTCTTCATTCTTCTGGATACCGGAAAGGGCGCGGGCATAGACGAGATGTGTTTCCGGACGGTCCAATCCAGCATCGATCGCCGCGCCGGCGACCTTTGCAGCTTCCCCGCTGAAGCCGGCGTCGCCCAGCGCCGCCGCGAAGTTGTGTTGATAAACCAGATTGTCCGGCGCGCGTTTGACAATTTCGCGCCACAGATTGATCGCTGCAATGTTTTCGCCCGCGTTGCGGTGCGCCTGCGCGCGGCTGACGAGCGTTTCGATCGATTCCTGCATTTCCGTCGCGCCCGAGCCCTATCCCTTTTTCTCGCGCACGAGCGTGTCGGGGCGAAGCCTCTGGGTCTCGGAAAACAACGAATATGTTCTGTTTACGAACTTTGTCACATCGGAAATGTCGGAGATATATTTTTCGAGTTCCGGCGTCAGTTCCTGCTCTACAAGGCGAACCCGCGCAGACGGATTTTCCGTCTCGAAACGAACATAAAACCAGGGCTCGCCGCGTTTCAGTTTCAATGGCCTTGAAATATCGTGCCATTCAAAGCCCCAGCTCACCGGGCGCGGCCAGATATGAACCGGAAAGCGTCCGCCCATTTGAACGCCCGGACGCTGCTCCGGGAAGTAATGCAAATAGGGCGCAGTCTGAACAACGTAACAGGGATCGTCGGCGATAAAGATGTATGGCGAAAGAAACTGAATGAGCGGCCGGTCCGGATGACGCCACTCGCTGGACGGATGCATGACCAGAAGTTCCTGCAAACCTTGTTGGCGGATGCCGGATTGTTCGCCGTTGGCGTCCTGCAAAGACATCTGCCCGTTTGGTTGCCGCACGAAATGCAGCGTTAGATCGATCGGACACGGAATAACAAAATGGCGCCGGTCAAAATCGATCGCCGCCGGGCAATGCTGAACGGACTTCGAAGATGCGGCTTTTGGATCGTCGCGAGAGAACAGCTTGGGCGGCGCGAACAGAACTGAGGTTTGCGTTGTTTTTGCGAGCCAACCCACCGTAACCGTGCGTTTCGCGCCGGCGGATTCTGCCTTGCGCGCGCCCTGCTCATCGGCAAAACTCTCTTCCCAATCCATGAAATTTAAACTCCTCGCCGCCGCGCTCGCATCGTCTTTTGGGTCGCGCCGCAACAAATATCAAAGCCGCTTCCCAGCAAAACGTATTTTTTTCTCCGTTGCGCCATTGGCGCCGATCGGTGCGCTATTTCATACCGTTATCACGGCGGGGAATTTGTTTTCGAGGCGCCGCCGGCGCATTGACGCGATTATCTGCTAATCTTGCCGCGCCGGTTACTACGATTCCATGAAATGTGGCGCCAATGCAACAGCTAAACCCTTGAAACGATGCGGATTTCTGAGCCCCATCCGATGCCCGCGCTTCAAGGGCAGTTGCGGTCCAGAATTATTGCAGGTTTACTGGAAAAGGTGTGAGCCGGGAAATAATTGGGCGTTACTCCCGGCTCACTTTTACGCAGAGCAACTGGCGTGTACAGCGCCCGTTGCTCTTTCATTTAACTATTGTCTCACCGGCATCCTCAAGGCTGCGGCGGCCGTTTTGCGATGCGAAGAGCGGCGCGGGCGGCAAGCTGAACGGCGCCTTGCATCGCGCTGCAAGTGAACGCGATTTCAGCTCGACCGGTCGCGGCTTGTCGTATCAGAACGCCAGGCTCCCAACGGCGCTGTTGCGTTTGCAAGCGCTTCAAGTGAGGTTCAGCGTCTCTTAACTAATTGAATTCACGACATTTTCCAATTTTCCGGATATGTCGCTTGCATTTTCAGAATGCTTATTCTAATTCCAGAACCGTCATTCTGAAAACGGCGCCGATGCAAACCACGGAACCATACGAATCCACCGACGCGACCACGACGCTGAAAGAGCTGTTCTGGAAGCGCGGTTACGAACGAACCTCGATTGAGGATGTTGTTCAGGCGACGGGCATGAACCGCTACGCGCTCTACAACGCCTTTGGCGGCAAGCGCGATCTCTTTCTGGCGGCGCTCGACGATTACTATTTCGAGCGCAAATCAGTTTTTCTTGAAAACCTCAACAGCCCGGAGACACCGCCGCTGGACGCTGTCCGGGGCGTCATGGAATTCGCCATCGCCGAGCTCGCCGATCGCGGCGCCGGCTGCCTCCTGTGCAACGTGGCCAACGATATGGGTCCCACCGACCCCGTCATTGCCGCGCGCGTTGACGCCTACCTTACGGAAATTGAGTTCGCCTATGGCGAAGCGCTCGTTCGCGCGGAAGACGCAGGCGCCCTGAACCCGAACATCTCGCCGCAGGACGGCGCAAAAATGTTGATCGCCATCCAGCTTGGCATTGGCGTGCGCGCGAAAGCCGGCGCAAAACGCGATCAGCTCCTTGAAATTCTGAACGCCGCATTGCGCGCGCTCGCGCATGGTGCGGCATGAAGACAATGTCGATTAGCGCTGACGCTCGCCGTCACTATGCCGCGTCCATCAGCGGCGATGAAATTCTGTTCTGCGTCACGCAGTATTTGAGGAGTGCGTAATGTTTCGCGACACAACAAGCCTGGACGCGTTTTCGGTAGCGCTTGCAAAGCTGGTCATCATGCTGCGCTGGCCCGTCATTCTCGGCGCCATTGCGCTTGCCGGCTTCATTGCGACAGGCGCAACAAAGCTTGAATATTCCAACAATTATCGAACATTTTTTTCCGCCGACAATCCTGAACTTCGAAATTTTGAGGACTTTCAGGCAACTTACATAAAGAGCGACAATTTCATTTTCGTCTTTGTACCAACGGATGGCTCGGAAACATTCACGAATGAAAATCTCGCCGCCATCGGCGAGATGACCGAAAAAGCCTGGCAATTGCCTTACGCAACCCGCGTCGATTCGATTACGAACTTTCAGTACACTTATGCGGACGGCGACGAGCTGATTGTTGAAGATCTCGTTCCCGCGCCCGGTGAAAGCACCGACGAGGAACTTGCGCGGCAGAAAGAAAACGCGCTTTCAGAACCGCTCCTCAATAATCAGCTCATCACGCCGGACGGGCGTGTCACGGCAATCAATGTTGTCCTGACATACCCGGAGGAATCGCTCTCGGAAGTGCCCGAAGCGGTCGACGCCGCGCGCGCCCTTCGCGCGGAGATCCTTGAATCGCATCCACAATTCAAGATTTACCTCTCCGGCTCGTCGATGCTGAACAATGCGTTCTCCGAAGCGATCCAGACCGATTTTTCAACGCTGATCCCGTTGATGATCGCCGTCATCATCATCGCAACGATCATCGCCGTGCGCTCTGTCTCGGCCACTTTCGCGACGCTCGGCGTCGTCATTCTCTCTACTATGATCGCCATGGGTTGGGCCGGGTTTGTCGGGATCAAGCTGGCAGGCCCAAGCCCCAGCGCGACCATCGTCATTCTTACGCTCGCCGTCGCCGACGCCATTCACGTGCTCATGACTATGCGCGTCGCCATGCGCGCCGGCATGGAAAAACGCGACGCCATTATTGAATCGGTCCGAGTAAATTTTCTCGCCGTTTCCATCACATCCATCACAACAATTGTCGGCTTCATGGCGCTCAACTTTTCCGACGCGCCGCCCTTCCGCGATTTCGGCAACATCTCCGCGGTCGGCATTCTCGCCGCGTGGTTTCTATCGTTGACGTTCCTGCCGGCGGTTCTGGCGGTCGTTCCGGTGCGGGTCGCCACGGTGGAAGCGGACAAGCGTATCAGCCCGCTCCGCGGATTTGCGAACTTCATCATCGCCCATAACCGCGTGCTGCTGGTGCTTTCATCGGCGGCCACCATTGCCCTGATCGCCATGATCCCCCGGGTTGAGCTAAGCGACGAATTTCGCAAGTATTTCGATAAGCGCATCGAGTTTCGCACCGACAGCGACGCTGTCGTTGAACATTTCGGGTTCTATGCAACGGAGTTCTCCATCAAATCCGGCGAAGCCGGCGGCGTTACCGATCCTGAATATCTGAAAAAGCTCGATCAGTTCGCGAACTGGCTGCGCGCGCGCGACGATGTCGCCCATGTTTATTCCATCGCCGACATCATGAAGCGCCTTAACAAGAATCTGAATGCGGACGATCCGGATTTCTACCGCCTGCCCGAAGACCGCGAACTCGCCGCCCAGTATTTGCTGCTGTTCGAATTATCCCTGCCCTACGGCCTTGATCTCAATGACCGGATCAACATCGACAAATCGTCAACGCGCCTGACGGCGACGCTTGCCGGCGACGTGACGACGAAATCCATCCGCGCATTCCTGAAAGAAACCGAGGCGTGGTTTGCGGAAAACGCGCCGGAGCTTGAAGGCCCGGCGACCGGGCCGCAGGTCATGTTCACCTTCATCGCCCAGCGCAACGTTGAAAGCATGATTCTCGGCACATCGATTGCGATTGTTGCGATCGCCTTCATCATGATCCTCGCCTTGCGCAGCGTCCCCATGGGACTGTTGAGCATGGCGCCGAACGGTCTGCCGATCCTCGCCGCCTTCGGCGCCTGGGCGCTGCTGGTGGGCACGGTCGGGTTTTCCGTCGCCGCGGTCGCGTCATTGGCGCTTGGCATCGTCATCGACGATACGGTTCATTTCCTGACCAAATATGTGCGCGCGCGCCGTGAGAAAATGCTAAGCGCGAAAGACGCCATTCGATACGCATTTGAAACCGTGGGGGCCGCGATCATTTTCAACACCGTCATTTTGATGGCCGGGTTCTCGGTGCTCACCTATTCCGCGTTTCAGATCAATTCCGAACTCGGATTGATCACGACTCTGACGATCGGTCTCGCACTACTCATCGACTTTCTGTTGCTGCCTGGCCTTCTGCTTCTCTTCGCCAGAGACAAGGCTGCGCAACATTCAAATCCTGAAGGAGAAAACCATGAACAGCTCGCCCCGTCCGCTTCTTAGCGCGGTATCCGCCTTTTGCGTCCTTTTCGCCGCCGGCGCGACCGCCCTCGCCGACGATCCCGACGCCCGCGGCGACACGCCGGAAGCGCAGAAAGGCTACGACATCTCCGCCCGCGCTGACCGGACCGATAACGGCTTCGGTGACAGCCGCGTAGAGGCGCGCATGGTACTGACGAACCGCGCCGGACAACAGACCGTTCGCGAATTTTCCTTTCAGACCCTTGAAAAGGAAGACGAAAGCGTCGGCGACAAATCGCTCGTGGTTTTTGATTCACCCCGCGACGTTGAAGGCACAGCCCTTCTTTCTCACGCAAAAATTCTGGACGCCGACGATCAGTGGCTATTCCTGCCGGCGCTGAAACGGGTGAAACGGATTTCCTCGCGGAACAAATCCGGCGCCTTCGTCGGATCGGAGTTTGCGTTTGAGGATTTCACGATCAGCGAATTGAATAAGTTTATCTACAGCTATGTGGGCGAGGAAGACGTCGACGGTTTGATGATGGACGTCGTCGAACGTTTCCCGCGCTATGAGAATTCCGGCTACACCAAACAGAAATCATGGGTCGATCAGGACATATTCCAGGTTCGGAAGGTGGAATTTTACGATCGTAAAGAAGCGCTCCTGAAAACCCTGACGCTTTCGGATTATCGCGAGTATGACGGGGTCTGGCGCGCCCATAGCCTGAAAATGATCAACGCCCAAAACGGCAAGGAAACCGAACTCGTTTATGGCGACTTTACTTTCAAGAGCGGGCTCGACGAAAATGATTTCCAGCAAGGCGTATTGACCCGGCTGCGTTAAGCGCCGGACGGGGAGAGACGAAACATGCGGTCTACGATTGGTTTGTTGGCGAGCCTTGCCGTGACGGCGCCGTTAAGCGCCGCCGTCGCCGGTGAATGGGATGTCGGCGCGGAAGCGGCTGCGGAACTGCGCTATTTTCCGAACGATCCGCTCTATCCCGGACAGCTCGAACACTTTCAGCCGTCCTTTTCGTTTCAGCCTGATGTGCGTTGGGAAGGCGATGATCGCAAACACCAGTTTGTGCTCGTCCCGTATGTCCGGGTCGATACGCAGGATGATGAACGCACCCATTTCGATTTGCGCGAAGGCTTCTATCGCTATAACGCCGACGGCGGCTGGTCGCTGACGCTGGGCGCCGTGAAAGTCTTCTGGGGACGGACGGAATCCCGGCACCTTGTGGATATCATCAACCAGACCGACGCCGTTGAGGATATCGACGAGGAAGACAAGCTCGGCCAGCCCATGGCGAACCTGACCCTCATCAATGACTGGGGGACGCTTGATTTTTACGTCATGTCCGGCTTCCGGACCCGCACCTTTCCCAGCGTTGACGGGCGCCCGCGTTTTGAATTCCCTGTGGATACGGACGCGGAAATCATCAATCGCGACGCAAATCGCGGCGCCGTTGATGTCGCGGCGCGATACGCGCACTATATCGGCAATTGGGATTTCGGCGTTTCAATATTCCGCGGAACGTCGCGCGAGCCGCGCTTTGCAATCGATCCTGTGAACCAGCGCATTCGCCCGGTTTACGACAAGATTACGCAAGGCGGTATTGATCTTCAGTACACGAAGGACGCCTGGCTCTGGAAACTGGAAGCCATCGTCCGGGAAGGCCACGGCGATACTTTCGCGGCCGTTGTCGGCGGTTTTGAATATACGCTCTACCAGATATTCGGCTCGAATGCCGATCTGGGGCTGCTCACCGAATACCAGTATGACGGCCGCGACGAAGACTTTGTTCTCGAACCCTTCGGGCCCGCCCTCGCCGCACCAATAACCTTCGCGGACAATGACGTCTTCGCCGGCGCGCGCCTTGCGCTGAACGATGCGCAGGACACATCCCTCCTAGCCGGCGCGACCGTTGATACCAACGACGCCTTTATGGGCATGTTTATCGAAGCGCAGCGGCGGATCGGTCAGAACTGGACGGCCGAGTTCGAGGGGCGCCTGTTCCTGAATGCAGACCCTCGTAACGCGGGCTTTCCGATCCGCGATGACGACTTTCTGACCTTGCGGATCACGCGGTTTTTCTGACGGTTATTCGCCGGACTGCAATTTCAGATAGGCGACGATATCGGCGCGGTCCTGTGGTTTTGGCAGGCCGTTAAAGATCATGCGCGTGCCCGGCATATAGTCGCGCGGGTTTTCCAGAAATGCGAAAAGCGCGTCTTCGGTCCAGACAATGCCGGCGGTCGCGTTCGCGTCGGAATAGCGAAACCCCTCCACGGCGCCGGCGGGACTGCCGACAATATTGTAAAGGCTCGGCCCGACGCGGTTCTGGCCTTCATTGACCGAGTGGCAAGCCTGGCATTGCGCGAACAGGCGCCGGCCCTTCTTGTCATCGCCCACAAGTCCGCCGAACGGATTGATGACGGCGGCGTCCGGCGACGATTGTGCATCGTCTTTCACTGCGGCGCTTTTCAGGGCGTTCATTTTGTCGGCGCTGTCCGCGGTAACGTTGGAAACCTTGCCGCCGGGCGCGCTGGTTTTCGCCGCTGCTTCATTGAACGCCGCAGTATTTGCCGTAGGCGCGCTTTTCAGCGTTTCTGTGTCTGATACATCAGCGTGAACCGGCGGCGTCGGCGTTTCGCGATAGGGCGCTTCGGCGTCCGCCGGCGTTGACGCTGTCTCAGTCGTTGCTTCCTGCCCGCATCCGCCAAGAAACAAAATGGCGGCGACCGTTCCGATCCCGGTTTTCAACATCTCAATCTTTCCTCTTGTCGTCGGCGCTTGCCGGAATGCTTGCACAAAAGAGACTAGCGCCGCAACGCCAGGCAATCCTGGCCGCGTTCCTTGAGACCGGCGCAAAACGCCTGCGCTGTATCGGATGATGCGAAAGGCCCAATCCGCAATCGAAAATAGATGCCGCGGTCGCCAAGGTCCGCGCGCTGAACCTGATAGGTTTTGCCGTCGAGATAGCCGCCCAGCCGCGCTTCGATGCGCGCCCAGTCCGCCATGGCCTCTTCGTCTGACCGGTAGGACGCAAGCTGCACCACATGGCTGCCGGAAAGCGGATCAATGTTTTCCGCCGTTGCGGGTTCGACCGTCGGGTCTGGTTGCGGCGCAGGTGTCGGCGTCGCTGGAGCCGGCAGCGGCGAAGTGTCCGCCGGCTCACTGACATCGATTTGAGGTTTAGGCGTTGCCGGCGGATCGTCGGCCGGGGTTTCAGCAGGGGCGCTCGCCTCCGGCGGCGCCGGATCGGCCGGTTCTGCAGGCGCATCTGCGATCGGCGCAGGGGCCTCCGAAGGCGTTTCGGGTTGAGATTCGACGTCGCTGGCGCCTGTGGCGGGAGCCATATCGTCAAAAACAGCGGGGTCATAAGCGACGGTCGGCGGCTTGATGGATGGCGTTATTTCCGCCGGTCCGGTCACGTTTCCCTGCGGCGCCTCTGCGATCACAAACTCCGCCGCGTCATCAAGGATGGATTCCTCCGGCGCTGTTTCCGGCGGCGTTTCATCAGGAGGCGGATCAATTGGCGCCGTGTCTTCCTGCGCAACATCGCCGGGCGCCATTTCATCATTTATCGCAACGGCGTCAGTATCAACCGGCTCTGCGGCGCCTTGAGAATGGGCAAGCCTCGGCGCATTGCCGGACAGCTCGTCCATTGCCAGATACCCGACCGTTGCAAAGCCCGCCGCGAGCAGTCCAAGCATGAAAAAAACGGTGATCCCGGAAATGCGCGTCGAGGGGGCCGCGTCGTCAGAATCGGATTGGAATTCGATTTCGCTCGGAACAATGCTCATCGCGCTGCCGGAACATCCTCGGGCCGCGCCTTAAACCGAATTATCGGCGCGAATACGCCCGGACATAATCGACATACATATAATCGAATTCGGGCGTGTTTTGGGTTATATCGTGTTGTTCCATACCCAAATTTATCAAAATGTATAGAGGGACGCGAAATTCCGGCAATGTCGGCGTGCGCCAGACTTCACGCCGGTTCAAATAGAACACCATCTCGTCTTCCTGGACGTCGACGCCGTAAGTATTGAATCCTTTCGATAGCGAACCGGGTTCAACTTTCTCAATATGATACGCTTTGAATTGCCGCGGTCCGTCATCGACGACCTCGTCGTGAATGTGGATGGTGATCTCAAGATCGCGCGGCCGCGTCGTGTGGTATTCAAAGATATCAACTTCCGGAACAATGGGATCGCGGTCTGTGCCGAGAAGCCAGAAGGCGGGCCAGAAGCCTTCGCCTGCGGGCAACTGCGCGCTCAATTCGAAATAGCCATATTGCTGCGCGAAACCTTCGTCGCAGGAATTCCACGATGACAGAAGGCCTGCTTTCCATCCATCGTCCGGCGTTTTTCGCGCCTCGATGCGCAAAATGCCGTCCTTGATCACGAACGGAAAACCGCGCGAGGGATGGGCGAATTCCGCAATGCCGAAATCGCCATTATACGGCGTATGGGTGATCCATTTCGTGTCGCAGCGATGGCCGGAAGCATCGAGCGACTCGTCAAACTCATCGGAAAATGTCAGTTCGTATGCTGAAAGATCAATATCGGGCGCGGCGTTCTCTGTGGCCGCTTCCGGCGACGGAAATGTCGACCGCCCGCATGCTGCGGCGCCCGCCAATGCGACAAGCGCGGTTGCCCTGATCAGTGATTTACGCGTCGCCATGATGAACCCGCATTTCATTCGCGCCGTTGATTTTAGTAGGGCCGGCGGAAGAAGAATTGACGATCTTCCGGTCGGAAATAGAACCGCTGCTTTTCATCGACCTTGTTGACGAGGAAGCTCAATACGGTCGCGCCCATATCGACGAGGCGCTGGGCCGCGGCGCGCGCTGCGCCGCGCGACGTTGAACACCACTCCATGACCAGCACGGTGAAGTCCGCCGCCGAAGCGATAACGCTGCCCTCGTTTTTCGCGAGCACGCTCGGCGCATCGACGATGACATAGTCGAAATCGTCGCGAATATCCTCGACCATATTATCGAAAATGGAGACGTCGAAGTCCTCGAAAGAATAGCTGTCGGACTCAAGCTCCATGATATCGACGCCGCATACGGACCGGCCGACCACCATGCGCTGGTCCGTCACGGCCAATTCGCGACGCTTATTGTCGACATTGACAAGATCGCGGCGAATATCGTGAACCCGGTCGCCGGTTGTTTGCACGGATTCCGGGTTATCGTTGGAGGCGTCGGTCAACGCTGCGTTCTCATCTGAAGCCGACGGCGCCGCTTGCAGGCGCAGCGTTTCCGGCTCCCGCAGCTCCCCATGCACATCCGACTTCTTGAAAAAGTGCGACGCGCGCGACGGGTACTCGATATAGGCGACGTCCTTGCCGGATGAGGCCAGCAGGCTGGCGAAAGCAAACGCCATGGTTGTCGATCCCTCGCCGCGGAAAACGGATGTGAACGCAATCGTCGGCGATTGCGTCAGATCCCGCTCGGCGAGTTTCAGATACATTTTTAGATCACGTAAGGACTCCGCAAAAAGCGAGTCCGGTTCTTCCTGTATGTATTGCCGCACAACATCGTCACAGCGCCGGTGACGGAAAAGAAGCCGGGACTGAATGCGCGGCACCAGGACGACAGGCGCGTTCGGACCAAACTCGCGCCGGACATCATGGGTGTTGCGCACGCGCGTATCCATGGAGTCGGCGACAAAGGCCGAGGCGCCGGCGATCAACAGGCCGAGCGCCAGTCCGCCCGCGAGGATCAGCGGCTTCTTCGGCTTTGACGGATATTCCGGCGGCACGGCGCGGGCGATGATACGCGCATTGGCGTTCGCAAGCTGGTCGCGTTCGTTGAGTTCTTTCTGACGATTAAGCAGCGCATCGTAGACGCCGCGGGTCGCTTCAATATCGCGCTCAAGTTCAAGGAGCGTCACCAGCGCCTCATTGTTGGACGCGAGGACGCCCTGCGCCTGGGCGAGACTGTCTTCCAGGGATTTGACCTGCGCTTCAGAGAACTCAACCTCAGCACGAAGGCTGTTCACGATGGACCTCTTCTCGCGCTGAATCTGTTTCGTCAGCTCCGCATAGTCTTCCCGTGTCTTCATGACTTCCGGGTGCCGGTCGCCATAACGAATTTTCAACTCGGCAAGTTTGCGGTCAAGCGTGACCTGTTGGGTCCGGAGCGCTGCGACCACCGGCGACGAAACGATTTCGCTGATGCCGTCAAAAGAGGCGCCGGCGCGCGCAAGGCTCTGAACGGTTTCAAACCGCGAGCGCGCCGTTGAGAGTTTCGTTCGCGCTGTTGCGAGTTGCGTCGCGATTTCCGTCGCCGCCTGTTCAGAGAAAGATGCGCCGGTGACGTCGATCAGGCCCTGCTCGGCCCGGAATTGCGCCGCCGCCGCATCCGCCTGCCGCACCTCTTCGCGCAGGGTCGAAACGCGCGCATCGATCCACTGATTGGCCTGGCGCAATTCGCCATACTGCGCTTCGAGTTGCTGCAGGATATATTCCTCCGCATACGCATTAGCGATATCCGCCGCTTCGCGGGCCGAGGGATGATTGTGACGGATCTTGATGAGGAACGTTGTCGCGACCCGCTGGATCTCAAGGTTCTTCATCAGCTTGCGGATCGCGCGATTATCGACTGGTCCGCCCCGCGCCGGCGCCTGTCCGCTGATCAGCATCGGCGTATCGCCGGCGGGCTGAACCGATGCGAGCAATGGCGCATCGTCGATGCTGGTTTCGCCGGCTGGCGCAGGCGCGGCGCTATCGTCCTTATCGGCCGGGCTTCCGACCGCTTCGGCGTCTGCGAGGGATTTCTGCGTCTGGATTTCCGCAAGGTCCGCAGCAATGTCGGCAAGGCGGCGCCCGAAGAAATCGTCATCCTCGCCGGGTTCCAGCGAGGCCGTCTGCTGCGCTGATTTCGGATCGGGCGCGTAAAGCCGGTTGTAAACGCGAATCGCCATGGCGCGGCTGCGCAGCAATTCGACTTCCGTATCGACGATCGCCGGGTCCGCCGCACTTTGTCCGAGCACGTCGGAGCCGTAGGCGAAGACCTGCGTTTTCGGCTCGATCATGATCGATGTTTCGGCGGTGTAGAGTTGCGTCGACAAAATCGCATAGGCCGCAACAAAAGCGACAATGACGGACGTCACGCTCACAAAGAGCGCAGCGCGCCGGCGCAGGCCGAACCAGACGGACCGAAGATCGACAAGATCTTCTACGTCGTCGAAATTTTCAGGGCTTTTTACGGATGCCATAATGCTATCTTCAGCGCGCGCTCAGCGTCACCTGCGAAGCTCCAGACTGATTTGTACGATGTTTTCGGTAAATTCGGGCCGCGCATCTGCGCCGGTCGAACGCGCGTCGTTGTGGATATACTCCGCGGCGAGGACGACATTGCGCCGGAATGCGTAGCGCACGCCGGCGGAGACCCGGAAGAATTTGTCGGTGCGGTCGATAGGGATCGCCGTTGAGTCCCGGAAATCGTCAGCGACATACTCCGCGCCGGCGGTCACCAGCACACGCCGCAGCAATTCGTGTTCGACTTCAATCTCGGCGCTCGTGGAATAGAACCCTGCAAATCCTTCGAATGCGGTGTTTTCAATCCTGCGGCGCGCCGAAAGGGATACCGTCGTCAGGTCCGTGAGATAATAATCAAGCGCCGCGTCAACATTGAGACCGGAAATATCCACGAATGCATCGCTGTCGAAATTCCGTTTCTGATAGCCGACGCTGACTTCGCCGCGCGCCACCTTGTTGATATCCAAGGCGACACCGCCCAGCACGCTGTAGGTCTGCGAATCCTGATTGGTGTTGAACCCTTGCTGCAGCGCGTTGAATTCCTGCACTTCGCCGCGAAATTCAGCAAAGATCGCGACAGTCGGTCGTACACGGAATGATTCCCGGAAATAGACCTCATAGGCGTCGCGGTCGCGAAAGTCCTGATCGATAACCTCGCCGGGCGTCGGATCCAGGGGGTCGAAGATTTCATTGACGTCGAAGAAATCGTCCTTCGTATAGATGACGCCGAACTGTTCGCGAAACCGGTTGTGACGGATATCAAAATCCACCGATGTTCTGAATACGGAGAATTGCACCGGCTCATCGCCAAAGGCGGTTTGCAACGAACGGCGCGATTCTGTCAGGCGCGAATATTCCGCCGTGAAGATCGCCCGCGCACGGCGCCCGAGATCGAGCGCGCCTTCGCCGCCGACATTATAGTCGGTCGTTGATTCATTGGTATTGTCGAAATACTGGAAACGCCGGACGCCGCCGAAAAGGTCGAGGCTGTGCACATCCCAGTCCGACCGAAGCGCAATCGCGCCGTTGATGTCGGCGATGAAGTCGTCGACCTTGTTGGTCGTCTCGCCAAAGATGTTGTCGCTATAGACCTGATTGTAGCGCACAAGCGGGAAGAGAACGAAGGACCCGGCGCGCACGCCATCCACGGCGAAGTTCGACTCAAACCGCTCCGAGACGCTGAAATTCGGGCTAACGTCCTCGTCGGCGCTGTCCTGCGCCAGCGCCGCGCCGCTATGGCTGGCGACGAGACCTAAACCAAGGCAAACGGCGCCGAGAGTTTTTGCCTGACAGGCGAATTTGTTTTTTCTTTTTCTGGTTCGCGTCATCGCTCACCACCCCCAAAAATTACGCTACTCATTTGCGCCGAGTCGCCGGGCGCTCAAACCAGACGCGCCGACGGATCAGAATTTCGGCGCTGCCAAACTAGAAAAACCGTTCCCCGACCCGAACGACATCCCCCGGCAAGACGACAAGCTGTTGCGTGAGTTTGTATTTCATCTCCGCATCGCCATTCGCCCGCTTGATATAAACCGTCGATTTGTTCGCGCGGTAGGTAAAACCGCCCGCCGCAGCGACTGCTTTCATCACGCTCATGCCGGAACTGTACGGATACTCACCGGGCTCATCGACTTCGCCGAGAATGTAATACGGCCGATACTCGATGACTTCCGCTGCAACGCGGGCGCCAACGACATAGCCTTCCGACAAACCCGTTGTGATGTTCTGGCGCAGCTCCTCAATGGACAACCCTTGCGCGTCAACCTCGCCAAGCAACGGCATGGAAAGGCGGCCGCGCGCGTTGACGGAAAACTCCCCGGAAAGATCCGGTTCGCCAAAAACGATCACGCGAATTTTGTCCGAAGGACCAAGTCGGTAATCGTCAAGCTGGGCAGTGACATCCACCGGCTCTGCAACAATGGCGTCGCCGCCGCCGCTTGCGCAGGCCGTCATCGCGCCGCAGAAAAGCGCCGCTGCAATGATCCTGAAATTCCCGAAAACCCGCATAAAATCGCCCCCAAGTGCTTGGATTAACAATAGGCAATAGACTTTCGAAAGACAATGATATTCGCGCAACGAAATGGCGCGGCGACGCCTGAATAATTCGGTTCGATTTTTTTTACCGCGTGCACTTTATTCGCGAAAACTCAAGCCAATAAAACCGCTAGAGTTGTACGCCGCGACGACCCCGCCGCAAAAGGAAAGTGACGGCGCGGCCTATGCATGCTGGCAATGGATCGTTGAACAACGCATAAAGCGCGCGACTGTAGGGGAAACGAATTGCGCACCGCTATTATCCACTATTGGCTGGTCGCCGAACGGGGCGGCGAAAAGGTCCTGCGGGCGCTGTGCGATTTGTTTCCCAACGCCGTCATCTTCACCCATGTGGCCGATCGCGACCTCGCCGCGCGTCTGTTTCCGGGACATGAAATTCGCACGACCTTTATCGACCGTCTGCCGTTCGCCCGGAAACGGTATCAATCCTACTTGCCGTTGATGCCTATGGCGCTGGAAGAACTCGACCTTTCCGAATTCGATCTCGTCCTCTCCAGCGAGTCCGGTCCGGCGAAAGGCGTTATCGCGCCGCCGACCGCAAAGCACATCTGCTACTGCCATTCGCCGATGCGGTATATCTGGGATCACTACCGCATTTACCATGCAAACGCCGGTTTTCTGGCGCGCAAAGCCTTTCCCTTTATCGCGCACCGTCTGCGTCAGTGGGACGTCACGGCGGCGGCGCGCGTCGATCACTTCATCGCCAATTCCGCCTTTGTCGCCTCGCGGATTGAGAAATATTACCGGCGTGAGGCCGATGTGCTCCATCCCCCGGTTGCAATCGAGCGATATGCGGGCGCCGCGCCGACAATCCGCGAAGACTGGCGCGACGCCTATCTCTGGGTCGGCCAGCTCACCGCCTATAAAAACCCCCTGGTTGCGGTGGAGGCGGCGAAAAAAACCGGCCGCAGGCTCGTGGTAATCGGCGACGGCGAAATGGCCGATCGCATGCGTACAGAGGCCGGCGAGACTGTCGAGTTTCTGGGCCGCGCTGAGGACAACGTTGTCGACCAGGCGTTTGCGTCCTGCCGGGCGCTGGTTTTTCCGGGCGAGGAAGATTTCGGCATCACGCCCGTGGAAGCCATGGCGTCCGGAACACCGGTGATCGCGTTGAACAAAGGCGGCGCGGCGGAAACGGTCCGCCATCAAGAGACCGGGTTTCTTTATGACGATGACAGCGCGGACGGTCTCGCCAGCGCAATGACAGCGTTTGAAACGATCGAAGAAGAGTTCGATCCTGATCGACTTCGCCGGCACGCCGCCGGCTTCGGCGCCGAGGCGTTCAAGGAAAAACTTTGCGGACTCTTCGTGCGCTATGGCGTTCCGGTAAAATCGGTTTAAACGCGCCGACAATTGAAAAATTGCTGCGCGCAATAATCGTTAAACGGGAAAAAAACACTTCCTAGTTGAGTGAAAAAATTTCTTTCACGCATGGCGTGATAATGCGCAAATTCCTTTTGCGCCCATTGCGCAAACACCCATAAACCGATTAACTAATGTTAACGATGCGGTCTGGTTGCACGCATTGTTGGCGAGTTGCCTGGCAGGTGCGCAGGCGCGCCGTACCGAACGGGGGGACTGAGGAGATGAAAGGCCACAGCGCCGCAAATCTAGCGGTGAGTAGTGAATCCGTCGGCTTGGCGGATGGCGTCGATAATCGACCGATCGTTTCTGCAAATGACGCAGGACCGCGACCGACGCCTGCTCTGATTTCAGAAAACGGTGCGCGCATTTTCCGGCCGGATCCGTCTGAATTTCGCGAAACCGCCAAACGCGCCTTCGATATCGTCGGCGCCATCGGCCTTCTCATATTTTTTGCGCCGATCATGGCGGTGATTTACGCCGTGGTGCGCTCGGACGGCGGCGCAGGTGTTTTCGCCCATGAACGGGTCGGCAAGGACGGCGTTCGTTTCAAATGCTACAAATTCCGCTCCATGATCCCGGACGCCGATCGCGTCTTGAAAGACCTCCTTGTTTGCAATGAACAATTCCGCCGCGACTGGAATGCGGACCAGAAACTGCGCAACGATCCGCGCATTACGAAGGTCGGCCTGTTTCTACGCAAGAAGAGCCTCGACGAGCTTCCGCAACTTATCAACGTGATCAAAGGCGATATGAGCCTTGTCGGACCGCGGCCGATCACGGCGGACGAGTTGGAGCGCTATGGCGACAAAGTCGACTATTACCTGATTACGCGCCCCGGCCTGACGGGCGCCTGGCAGGTCTCCGGCCGCAATGACGTCTCCTATGCGCAGCGCGTCGCACTGGATGTGGACTACGCCAGGAACTGGACGTTCGTCGCTGATTTGATGATCTTGCTGAAGACGGTGCGGGTCGTATTAAGCGGTCACGGCGCAGCCTGATTTAGAAATAAATTCAAAAGCTTGTAATGTTCGCCGCCGCTAACGCAGCCTTAACGAACTTATCCATTATTTAAGCCTTTCGCGCATGGCGTTCGGCGCCAACTTCGGCGACGAATGTTGTGTTTGGGGACCCATGGGTCCTGTCGCAAAAGGTTGCACCGCTTGATGACGACGGCGCCGGACAAAAACAGTCTGAAAAACACAGCCGCGGCTGGCGGCGTGGGCGCCATACCGGAAATCGGGAAAGCCGCGCCGACCAATTACGCACCGGCGCAACCGCGCCACAACGATCGCGGGCGCCTCGACCTTGTTTTCGCGGGAAGCGTTTCTGTCGCGCTCTGGTCGGCCATCATATTCATTTTCACGCTGATCTTTTAGAATCATTCATTCGCCCTTATGTTGCGAATGCGTCGGAACTAACTCTTTTCTAAATTCGCGACCGGCGCGGAAAACGCCGAGTCATTCGCTTGAAGATCGCTTTCATAAACGCGCGCAATAATGCAGACCTCGGAGACGCGGTCGTCGCCGACTGTATTGAGTACGGGTTGCAGCAACGCTTGCCGGACCTTCGCGTGCTCAATTGCGATCTTTCCGGCCGCAAGCGCTCCAGCGACGCTGCGCACCTCATTCAAAACCTGGCGCGCAAGGCGGCGCCGATCACGCCGGCGGTTTTGCGCCGTGCGATATTTACGCAGCTTCGCGTCGCCATAGTGCGCAACAGCCTCGTTCCCTATTACGACAAGGCCATCAACGGCGCGCACCTCGCGATTGTCGGCGGCGGCGAAATCATTGCCGACGCCGATGAAAACTATCCCATGAAGCTGGCCGCCGCGGCGTCGATTGTGCGTGACCGGAATATTCCCATTGCCATCCACGCCGTCGGTGTAGACGACGACTGGTCGGCCGAGGGCGTCGCCCTCTTCAACGAAGCGTTCGCCGGCGCCGACATCTGCTGGTCGAGCGTGCGCGACGATCTCTCCCGAAATCGCTGGCGGCGCCATTTCAGGGGCGCGGATATTCCAACGCCCAATGTCACCATGGACCCCGCGCTGCTTGCGGGAAAAGCGTTCGCCGCTGACGCCGATGCTGAACCGCATCCGCGGCGCAATCGCCCGCTCATCGGCCTGTGTGTTTCCGATCCCTCGAATTTCGGCGCCGGCGCGATAAAAGGCGCACCGGCGCAATTTTCTCCCGATGCGGAGTTTTATCGCCAATGCATCAAGACGATCAGCGACGACGATTGCGACGTTCTCCTCTTCACCAGCGGCGCGCCGGAAGACGAAGCGTTCTTGCGCCGCTGCGCCCCGGCCGATGCGGCCAATGATGATGCGGTGCTCATCGCTGATCAGTCGAAGTCGTCGGGCGCCCTTGTTGATACCATCCGGCGCTGCGATATCGTCGTCGCCCATCAGCTTTACGCCTGCATTATCGCCCATGCGTTGAAAGTCCCGCATGTGGGCGTCGCCATGAACGCCAATCTCGAGGCCCTGTTTGACATGGTGAGCCGACGCGATTTCCTGATTGAGCGCCGCGCCGCCAGCGCAAACACGGTCGCCGCCGCCGTGCGCCGGGCCCTCGAAACGCCGATAAGCGACAGCGCCCACGCCCTCATCATCAACCGCGTCGAACGAGATTTCGATGAGCTCGCCCGCGTGGTGAAAAAAGCCGCAGGCGGCGAAAAACTGATCAGGTCGCCCGCTTCGGTCGGCCGCCGCGCCGACGTCGCGCGTCGATAACAAAGGCGCCGCCCAAAAAATCGCCGTGATGGCAGCCGATCAGGCCGCTTTCAAAATCCGGCGTAATTTTTCGCACCAGGCGTTCGTCATACCCGCACGCATCAAGGCGCGTAATTTCCATAACGTTCAGCCCGTAGCCATAGGTCCCGTGGGAATTGTCCTGGGACAGACGAAATAGTTTGCCGTCATGGGCAAAAACCCGCCCCCCGCCGCGCGCCGTGCGTGCGTCGATGACGACCGGGTTTAAGGGATGCGGTTCGAGTTTCTGAAGCAGCGGGCCGTCGGCCCGAAAAACGAAAAGTTCCGAATTGTGGTCGCCATAGGCGCCGCGGGCGAGATTGGTGAACAGCCACCAGGCGCCGTCGCGCTCCAGAATGACACTGTCTGCGGGGGACTGACCCTCCAGCGCCGTTTCGCATAATTCCCATTGATCAGGGAACGAAACGCAGCGCCAGATCTCAAGTCGGCGCGTCTCATTTGTCTCCGGCATCATGTATATCTCGCCGTCCTGGCGAAACATGAATGGGTATGAAAGATGATACGGCGTTTCGAGAGCCGGTCCGATGTAGGCAAAACCTTTTTCGTCAATCGCGCCGACGCCAATATGACCGCGGCCCGTATCGTAGCGGTAGTCTTCAAAGAAAATGTAGGCGCGCCCGTTTTCTTCGAACAGAAACGGGTCCGCCCAGTAAGCGTTCCCGGGCGCGGCGATCTCCCGCCCGCTTGCCGGATCGAAATCGAGAGGGGCGCCGTCGCCGTATTTCAGGAAAAACATGCCGGGGCGCAGTCTTGCGCGTTCCTGCAATTTCTCGGCGCCGCGATCAAGAAGCGCTTTTACGAAGCCGGCTGAATAGGCTGCAGTCTCCATCACTGTCGGTGATCGTGGAGGCGACGCATCGAGCGTTCCAAGGTCCCGCGGCGCGCCGTCGGCGGCAAGCCGCTTCAGTTCCCGCAAGAGCAGCAGCGCAGACTTTTCTCGGATATAGGCGCCCGTGCGGGCCGCGGAAATCTTGATGTTGTAGGCGCCGCGGGCGATGCAGTTCGTATGCGCATCGACGCGCGCGCGCCGCGACAGGACAATTTCAGCGACAGGCGCGGACAGTACATCGTGAAACCCGGCGAAGGGTTCCCATGATGAAAGCCGCCAAAGCCCATGAGACGCCGCATCGGCCAAAGCGTCGGGCGCACCGCCCTCCGTAAAATCAATGACGACATCGACCTCTCCCGAAGCGGACAGAAACGCTTGCGGCGTTTGAACAGGAATATCGAACGACGGTTCGACGCCGCCCGCGCGCGGGCGGGCGAACAGCGCCCTGTCGATGGCGTGCACAAGACGATACGCGGCTGCGCCGCGCGCCGGCGCGGATTTGTATTCAATGAATGCCGTGATGCTGAACGGCGTCTCGTCGCGGATCAGCGCAAGCGCATGGCGCACCGCTTCGGCGGGCAAGGCAGCCGCATCGTCGATCACGCAGGCGAGGCGAAGGGTCGTCATCGCCGCCGCCTCACGCAAGCGACAGGGTCGAGCGCAGGAATGACGGCCGCACGAGCAGGATCACGAGGAAATACGAAACGGCGCCGACCAACACTTCCAGGCTGAGCCGCGTGAAAAGGCCGAAACCCTGTTCCACCAGCCAGTAATTGGCGCCGAGAACAGCTATGACGAGAGCAATCGCGCCGGCGTATACCGGCGCAGACGTTTTGATCGCCGCCCACCATGGCGCGCCCGCATGCTTGCCCTGCATCCAGAACGACGTCGCCATGACAACCACCGATGAGGCGAGCCGCGCGAGCGCTGCGGCCAACAGACCGAACTGGGTGAAGACAAGAAAGACAACGACCGTCACCACTGCATTGAACAGGGCGACCGGCGGCAGCACCTTGATGTTGCCGGAAATCGTCAGGAGCGGTTCGTCAGCGTTCGACGGCGTGATGAGCAGCGCCGACAGCGCCAGGATCGTGACGACGGGCGCTGCGGGCAGCCAGGTCTCGCCGAGAAAGAGGTTGACGATGTCGTCCGAAATCACCGCGAGACCGATGAATACCGGCGCGGAGCAAAGGATCATCAACGGAAACACATAGCGCCCCTCCTGCGCCAGGAGCTCGCGGATTTCGGCTGGCGTTTTCCCGTCATCGGCGGCGTCGCGAAAAATGATCCACGAGATCAACCGCATGGGCTCGAACAACATCTCCGAGATGGAATTCACCACGCGCTCCGCGGCGCGGAAATAGCCGACATTGGCGACGCCGAGGAAGATGCCGACGAGGAAGGTCGATGAATCGCCGGAGACGAAGCCAATCACCCGCGACAACAGGATGGAGCGAGAGATTTCCAGAATCTCCGACGCATAGCCGCCGCGGAGTTCCATGATGATGGGTTTTCGGAGGAACAGCATCAGCCCGGCGAACAGGACGATTTGCGTCACCAGCTTCGCCGCGCCAAGGGAGATGATGTTCCACCCGTTCATTAGGCCGTAAATCCCCGCCGCGAGACCGGCGAGATCGGATGCCATCAACAGAATGTTCAGGATAAAGACCTTTTCTCGGCGAACGAGGATCGCGCCGAAGACGCGCGTGATCGGCGCCAGAAACATGGTCGCGGAAAACAGGAGGATCAGCACCGTCAATGTCGCCGCATTGAAGACGAGCAGACACACCGCCGCCGATACGACGCCGATCGTCGCCATGAGGTAGCCGCCGATTACCGAATAGGCGATCGCCTGATTGGTGGCGCGGTCATTACCCCGGGAGCCGAGAACGAATTCGCTCCAGCCGGCGGCGCCGAAAATAAACAGCAGAGTCGAGATCGCGACGATGATGGAAAAGACGCCGAAATCAGCGGGCAAAAGAACGCGCGCGGCCACAAGGAACAGCGCAAGCTGTGTCGCCTGCGCCATGACGCGGGCGCCAAGGGTTGAGCCGGCAGCCGTCGCCAGCGCGCCGCCATTGCGCGAGCGAGATTGCGACTCCCCTTGATCAGCCACCAGCGCTCTCCAAAATGCAGAGGGACTAAACCCTTGTATTACCCAGAAAAAAAGTTAATGCCTATCTTTCTTTCGCAGATTTTTCGTCGCATTGAGCCAAGCGAAAAGTTGTGCGCGCACGGGCCGTGAGCAACGCCTTGTTGCGCGAATGCGACAGCCAAAATCCGGCGCCGCGGATATAGGAGCCGGCGACGGCGCAATGGAACGCGAGGGGAAGCGTGGCACTTCGAATTTCGGTCATTCTGGCGAGCTATGGCCGCCCCGATATTCTGGGCGAGTTAATCAAACGTCTCGGCGCGCAAACCCGGCCGCCGGACGATATCTGCATCAGCGTCATTGCACGCGAAGACGCGCCCGCTGACCTTGGCGGCGCAGACCTCGTGATCGCGCCGCGCGGACTTTGCGCACAACGCAACGCCGGTCTTAACCATGTGGGCGACGGCGCCGATCTGATCGCTTTCTTCGACGATGATTTTGTCCCGGCGCCCGATTACCTTGAGCGCCTTGAAACATTCTTTTCGCTGCACCCGGATATCGGCGGCGTCACCGGCGATGTCCTGCGCGACGGCGTCACCGGCGCGGGGCTCACCTTCGAAGACGCCGACGCCGCCATCGCCGCCAATGTTTGTCCGGCGCCGCAAAACGCGAAGACCGCGCGGCGGCGCAATCTCTATGGCTGCAACATGACGTTTCGCCGGTCTGCCATCGGCGAGGAACGCTTCGACGAAACCCTGCCGCTATACGGCTGGCTTGAGGATGTGGACTTTTCCGTTCGCGCAAGCCGCGGCGGCCCGATGATGTGGACCGACGCCGTCGCGGGCGTGCATCTCGGCGTCAAGGCGGGCCGCGTTTCAGGCCTCCGCTTCGGCTATTCCCAGATCGCGAACCCGCTTTATCTCCACAAAAAGGGAACGCTGAGCCTGATCGGCGCCGCCGACAATATCTGCTCCAACTTCCTTGCGAACCATGTGAAAATGCTGACGCCGCAGCCCTATGTGGACCGTCTCGGCCGGCTCAAGGGCAACTGGATCGGCTTGCGCGACGCCGTTTCCGGCAAGCTCGATCCGGGCAAGATCCTGTCGATGTAATCAGCCGGCGCCCAGCATCTCCTGGTAATGTTCGAGATGGGCGCCAACCCAGTCGTCTTCGGACTGCGCGATGGCGCCGGCGTTTTCGAACGCCGAGTTGCTCATCCGCACGATTGCGTCATCGTCGTTCATCCAGCTCGTGAGGACTCGTTCGAAAGCGACATTGTCCGCAACATCGACAATCTCGCCCATGCCAAGACGGGCGACGTCCTCTCCGATCAGACAGGAAGTCGACGTCAGTACCGGCACGCCGGCGCGCAACGCTTCCGCCGCTGCGAGGCCGAACGGCTCTGTGCAAAGGCTCGGCATGACAAAGAAGCGCGCGCGGGTCAGGGCCTCGGCGATTTCCGTTGGCGACGACCAGCCCTGGAATATGGCGTCCGGATTGGCGGCGCGCACCGCCGCTTCTTCGACGCCCGCCCCGACAATGCGCAGCGGCGCGCCAATCGCCCGCGCCGCGGCGGCAAGGGCGACAACGCCTTTTTCCGGCTCGATACGGCCAACATAGAGAATCTCACGATTGTTCTCTGCAGCCACCCGCGCCTCGACGAATTTCGGCGCGGGGTTTGCGATCGTGCGAATTTGCGCCTCTCTGAGCCCGCCGCGGACGAGAAACGGAACCATGCCGGACTGGATCGAAAGAACCGAGAAAGGCGCATCGCGCTTGCGGGTTTTCGCGTTCACAACGCCTTGCCGCAAAATGCGCCAGGCTTTGTGGGCGTAATTGCGCTTGTCGCAATCGGTGAAGACGCACGGCGCCGACATGGGTTTCATGCTGCATTGGCGCGATCTCCGATAGATCGAGTAGGTCCCGTTTGGGCAGACCAGAAAAAAATCATGGGCCGTAATGACGGTTCTTTCGGCCACAGGACGCAGCGCATCGAAGATGGATGGCGAGAGAATCTGCGACCAGGCGTGGACATGGTAAACGACGCCGGCATCATCGTTTGCAGCGATCCAATCGCCGAGGCGCGACGCCGCTTCGCGGTTGTAAAGCCCGTCGATAAAGCCGCGCGGCGAGTCCAGAAGCGTTTTTCCGCCAAGCGTAACCAAATCAACGCCGTGATCCGTCAGCGTCTCACCGGCGCCGTCATCGCCGGAAAAAAACGTGACTGCGTTTCCGCGCGCGGCGAGTTTCTCAGCCAAAAGCACGGCAAGCTTCGCCGCTCCGCCCATGGTTGAAACGGTATCATTGACGATGACGATGCGTTCGGGATCGGTCACGGGCGGCGCTCAGGTTCCTGGCTGGCGGTTCCGCTTATGGCCGCAGCGCCCGGTTGAAGGCAATATCTGTGCGCGGGCGACCATGCAGTTTCGAAACGCTATGCAGCTCGCTGACGTCGCGTTTTTCGGCGTCGGTGTCCGTTTGACAACAACAATTATGGTTAACGGGCGGCAAAGCGTCGCCCACGCGAAACTTTTACGTCGCTTTTTGACGCCGATTTCGTCCTTCCGCTTTGAAAACCGTAATTGTTCCAATACTATCGGCCGGTCTGTCGGGGGTGCTTATGAGCGCGGAAACGATCAAAACGAAACCCGGTTCCGGCGCGTCTGGCGTTTCGGAACCCGTCGAGGATTTTCACCTCCTGAAGGGCGCACTGTCGCGCGACGACATCGCTGAATTACGTGCGGCGTGTAAGGATCATTTCGCGGCGCCCGACGCCATACCGAGTTATGTGCTGATCGACCGCCTGGAGGCGCCCGTCTTTGGAAAAATTCGCGAACACATGGAGCGCGCGATTGGCGAAGAGCTGTTCTATCTGAATGACTTCTTCATCTACACCTCCGATGCGTTTCAGGCCGACTGGCATATGGATACGGAGCTGTTCACCTTCGCGCGCGCTTACAATGCATGGATATTGCTGGCGCCGGAGGACATCGACAGCCCGCTCGCGGTGATGAGCGGACGCAACGGCGTCGGCGAGGACTATTTTCACTCCGCCGAACGCGACGGCGAAACGCTGCACTTCAAGAGCATGACGAGCGGCGCCAAAATCTCCGCCGACCTTGCAGACATCGAAGCCGGCAGGGTCGACGCGCCGGACGTTTCGCTTGGCGACATCTTGATCCTGAACCCGCGCCGCTTTCACCGCACCAATGCGACGAAACCGAAACACGCCCTCGCCATCAAGTTTCTCGCCAAAGCCAACGGCGAAATCCTGTCCGATGCGCAGGTGCCGTCTCTCTTCTGGAAGGAAGTGAAACTCTTCAATAAGCTGGTCAAAACAGCAGATAGCTGGGACGGCGTCATTGGCGGCATTCGGTCTCTTTTAAAGACAGAAGACGGCCGCGAAGCGCTCGGCGCCGGGTTTTTCCCTGAACAACTAGAACGCTATCGGCGCGCCGTCAATGAATTCTAGGAATAATTGAACGGCCAAAAAAGCCAAAAGAAAATCTGGTTGAAAACAGAATGAAAATCGACGCGCATAATTATCGGGACGCCCTGCCCTTGTTGACGGAAGGTTTCGAGAACACGACGGCGGCGTTCTGGGAAGACGGCATCAAGCGGCTTCTGGCGTCGCCGGCCCATGCGGAGGATGGCGAGCCCATCGGCCATTTTATCATAGCCGACGATACGCCCATCGGCCTTGCCCTGTTGACGGCCAGCAAGCGGTACGATGCGGACGACAAGGAAACCCAGCGCATCGTTAATTTCTCGGCGTGGTATCTGAAACCGGAACAACGCTGGCGGATGCCGTTGCTTCTCAACAAATGCATGGCGGACCCGAACGCGGTCTATACCGACCTGACGCCGGCGCCCCATGTGGTCCCGATCCTCGAAACCCTCGGCTTCACGCAATTCAATCAGGGGGTCGAGCTGATCAACGGGCCGGTTGCAGCGGCGATCCCGGCGGCGCCCGGCAAACTCTCGCTATGGCGCGAGTCTTCCCTCGCCGATAGGTCACCGCAGCAGCGCCGGCTCTTCGAAGACCACGAAAAACTTGGCTGCTACGTCTGGGCGCTCGACGTCGACGGCGCGGTGACGCCGCTTATCGTAAAAGCCGTCGTGAAAGCGCGCCTGCCGCTCGCCGGGGTCATTTATTGCGAAGATACGGCCCTTCTCGACCGGGCGATTCCGGTTGTCGCCCGGGCCTTGTTACGCCGCGGCCGGCTCGGACTCATCGTCGATGCGCCGCTGGACCGGGCGCCGCGTACGACTATTTCGCGGATTGGCCTTCCCAACAAGTTTCCGCGCTTTATGAAGAACGGCGCATCCGCACGAGGAACCGATTACGCCTATTCGGAACTCGTGTTCTTTAATCAGTAAATCGCGCCGTGCGGTGTCGGGGGTAATTCAATGCGGGACGAAATGGGGGACAGTGCGAACGCCGAAATTGGCCAGAAGATCGTCGAGTTTTTCGACGGCGCCGGCATCGATATTGGCGGCGAAAGCGATCTCGACGCCTTCCCGCTCTTGGAAAGCGATCATCTCGACAGCCTTGGCATCGTCCAGTTGATGATCTTTCTCGGGCAAACATTCGAAATCGAGATCGAGGACGACGATTTCGAGCCGGAAAATTTCGAAACCATTGGCACGCTGAAGGCTTTCGTCGCCCGGAAAATGACGGAATAAATTCGGTGTCGGCCTATCTCCTTCATCATTCCTTGCGCGACAATGGCGCGGCGGCGACAAAACCGGCGATCATCGACGGCAAGGACGTCTATTCCTATGGCGACTTCACCGCCGCCGTCGACAGGCTTGCCGCATGGATGCGCAGCGCCGGCCTTGCGCCCGGCGACCGGGTCGCTATCGCCCTGAAAAAATCCTTCGAGGAATGCATCGCCATCTATGCTGCCGCGAAGGCTGGCGGGGTTTTCGTGCCCGTGAACAGCACGCTGAAACCGGCGCAGGTTGAGCATATCCTGCGTGATTGCGAACCGCGCATCCTGATTACCGATGAAAAACGCGCGAACGAACTGAGCGAAGAGACGAGCGACCTTCCCTTTTCGCTTACCGTTGGGCTGGCGCAGGAGATCCTTGCGAACGCAGAGAGCCTTGCCCCGCTGCACGATCACGAAACAATTGTCGGCGAAGACCTTGCGGCGATCCTCTATACGTCCGGGTCCACCGGGCGCCCGAAAGGCGTAATGCTGTCTCACCGCAATCTGCTGGCGGGGACGCGCATCGTTCGCACCTATCTCGGCATTACCCCTGACGACCGGCTGCTTTCCGTCTTGCCGTTCAGTTTCGACTACGGCCTCAACCAGCTTCTCACCGCCATCGAACAGGGCGCGACCCTTGTACTTCTGTCCTTCCGCATGGGGGACCAGATCGTGCGCGCCTTGCGCGATCATGAAATCACCGGCTTTGCGGGCGTGCCGTCGATCTGGGCGATCCTCACCGGCGCCGCGCCAAGCCTTCCGCGTACGGAATTGCCGGCCCTGCGCTATATTACGAACACCGGCGGCGCGGTGCCTTCGGAAACGACGAAAAAGCTGAGCGCCCTGTTGCCAACAACCGACATTTTCCTCATGTACGGCCTTACTGAAGCGTTCCGCTCCACCTATCTGCCGCCGTCGGAAGTGAGCGAACGACCAACCTCCATCGGCAAGGCGATCCCGGAATGCGAAGTCTTCGCGCTTACCGATGACGGGCGGCGCGCCGGGCCCGGCGAGGAAGGCATTCTCGTACATCGCGGGCCCACCGTCTCGCTCGGCTACTGGCGCCGGCCCGAAGAGACCGCGAAGGTGCTGCGGCAGAACCCGTTCAAATCCGAAAACGAGGGGCGCGATATTGTCTGCTGGTCCGGCGACCGCGTCACCGTCGATGAAGACGGGTATTTTTATTTCGTCGCCCGCGCCGATGCGATGATCAAGTCCGCCGGCTACCGGATCAGCCCGACGGAAGTCGAGGAAGTGCTGATGCGCAGCGGCGGTTTTGAGCAGGTGGCGATCATCGGCCTGCCCGATGAATGGGTCGGCCAACGCATCCATGCGGTCGGTGTGAAATCCGATCGCGACATTAGTGATGCGGAGATCATCAAATTTGCAGGGCGCGAACTGCCGTCCCATATGGCGCCGAAGCAGATCGAATATGTGGATGCGCTGCCGCTGACGCCCAACGGCAAGGTTGATTACCGGGCGCTGCTGGAGGCCCGCAAATCGTGACCGGCAAATCAAAAGCCAGCGACGCCCCGTCCCTGACGGACGCCCTTCTCGATGACGGATATCATGTTCGCGGCGGCGTATTGCAGATCGGCGGGGTCGATCTTACCGAACTTGCCGCAACCTACGGCACGCCCTTTTACGTTTACGATCTCGGTCTTTTGCGGCGAAACTATCGACGCCTAGCCGGCGCCGTCGACGGTTTCGCTGATATCTTTTATTCCGTGAAAGCGAACCCGCGATGCGCCGTTGCGAAAACCTTCGTCGAGGCCGGCGCAGGGCTGGAGATCGCATCGAAAGGCGAATTACAGGTCGCCCTGAACGCCGGCTGCGACCCAGACCGCATCGTGTTTGCCGGCCCCGGCAAGGGCGGGGATGAACTTGAATTCGCCGTATCTTCCGGCATTGGCGAAATCCACCTTGAAACCTTTGAGGAAATCGACGCCGTCGCAAAGCTTGGCGCGAACATCGGCAAGTTTGTTCCGGTGTCAATCCGCGTGAACCCCGCCGCCGCAGCACAAGGCGGCGCCATGCGCATGGGCGGCAAGCCGACCGCTTTCGGGTTCGACGAGGAAATGCTCGCCGAGGTCGCGCGCAAAGTGGAAGCGAACAATCACCTCAAACTCCAGGGACTGCACATGTTCGCGGGCACGCAGATCCTGAAAGCCGACGTCCTTCTCAATCAGTGGGCGTATGGGCTGGACCTTGCCGGCCGCCTCGCAGACCTCCTCAATCGCCCGCTCAAGACCATCGATCTCGGCGGCGGTCTCGGCGCGCCCTATCATCAGGGCGACACGGCGCTGGACCTTGAGACCATCGCTTCCGGCGTCAGCGATCTGCGCGCGAAGAAAGCGGAGAACCCGCTGATAAAAGATGCGAACATCATCCTTGAACCGGGACGGTTTCTCACCGCGAACGCCGGGCTTTATGTCATGAGTGTGCGCGCCGTGAAGGAATCGCGCGGCGAACGGTTCATCGTCACCGATGGGGGGATGCATCACCATCTCGCTGCGTCCGGCAATCTTGGTCAGGTCATAAAGCGCGACTATCCGATCGTCGCCGCGACCCGCATGAATGAACGTGATCGCGCGCAGGGCCATGTGGTCGGGCCGCTCTGCACGCCGCTTGATACGCTTGGCCGCCAGACCACGTTGCCGAAGGTTGCGCCGGGCGATCTTATCGCTGTCATGCAGTCCGGTGCTTACGGATATTCCGCAAGCCCCATCAATTTCCTGAGCCACCCGGCGCCGCCGGAAATCATTGTTGACGACGGCGCGCATCATCGGATTTGCGACGATAATCCTTGCGGGTCCTGCACAGCCGCCAGAAACTAATGTCGCAGCCGCGTCCCTTATTCGCGCCGGGATTTTAACGGCTTCAGGGGATCAAACTGCAGGGTGCGGTGAGCGAAGGCGAGCCCCGCAGCGCCGCCGGCGGGATCGATGCCCATGGTTTTCTTGCCGACAGGCGCCGACGTATAGGCCGCGGTCGCAATCGCCGCAAACAGGAAATAGGCGAGGCCCCCGTCAACCGTTGTTGCAGCGATGAGTTGCGAAATAAGAAGGCCAAGCGCGGCGATGCGCGCCGCCGCGAACATGCGCCGAGCAAACTGCAACTGATGGTCGCCGCCTTTCTTCCTCGAGCGCGGCCATTGGCGCACAAATGACTGGCTGAGGAACGCGACATAAAGAACCGTCCCGATGATCCCGACATTGCCCAACAGGGCGAGCGCGACGCTTGACGCCCGCGCGCTGCCGAGGCCGACGCCAAGGCCGTTCGTCTCGGTGAAGTTTCGAAAGCTCTGCGCATTCCAGGCGCCGCGTTCGACGCCGGAATCCGAGGTCAGCTTCGTCCCGAAGAGGCGCTCATAAGCCTCGATAGCGAAGACGCGCACCGGCTCGATAAAGAAGAGCATGACGAGCCCGATCAGCGCGATGCCGATAAACACCATCGCCGTCACATGATCGGACGTCAGTCCGGGCCGTACAATGTAGTACAGGGAATGCAGCCCCCACAGACCGACGATAAGGACAAGAGCCGCGAACGCCGTCGTCGATAGGGATGACGCGATACACAAAATCAAGAGCAACGACGAGCCGAGATGCCAGATGCCGCGGGTCTGCATGAAGCGCACGAAATTCCACGCGAACAAACCGACGCTCATGGCGCCAAACGCCGCCGGTTCGGGATAGGACCCGATGATCCGCGGCGCGCCGGCGATGATGTGGTGCGAGTGAATGTCGTAATTCGCGGTACGGATGAATTCGAGGATGGCCGCCGCCGGAGGCGCCGCGGCGAAAACGCTGATGATCGCGAAGATCAGATGCACCGCCGTAAAGGCGCTGATCGCATGGGTCGCGCGTTTCATACCGCCGCGCCGTGAGACCATGTAAACAGAAATGGCGAACACCAGAAAACTCAATAAAAGATAAGCCGACTGCGTAATGTTGCCGTTGGTCGGACAGAGCGGCGACAGCGTGAACTGATCGTCGGTTCGTTCAAGCGAGAACACCGAAACGGAGCCCTCGAACAATCTCGGCATGAATATGCCGGTAGCGACGGCGTAAAACGCAAACATGCCCAGCAGCAAAATGGCGGGACTGCGCGCGCCGAATTGCAAGGCGCCGGCAAAATTGCGCGGACGAACAGAGAAGCCGACAAGCAACGCCACGGCGATAATCTGCGCACAAGGAATGCTCGCATCGCCTACAGAGGGAAGATTGATCGCCGCCGCCGCCTGCAGCGGCAGGAATGCGCCAAGGACAACCAAACCAAGCCGTCCGGGCGAGGCGATCACCATCGCCGCCGCCGCGAAACAGACAAAGCCGATCGGCGTAAACTCCAAAACTGACCCCCTTTTACGCCCGTCCGGCCGCAGCGCGGCCGCGCCCGCGATTTTAAAGCAAATCCCGGGAGATTCCCAGCCATGCGCCATATGGGCCAGCCATGCGCCATTTGGGAATGCGCCGCCAAGTTGTGATTGGGCCTCGCCGGCAAAACGCCGTAGGTCTCTGCGCCAACAACCTAGCCGGGAAAAATGATCACGGAACCGCTCATCATCATCGCGATCTGTATTGTCGCTTACGGCGTTTTTTCGGCGCGTCTTTCCGGTTCCGTCATTTCCGCGCCCATGGTGTTTACCCTGGCGGGCCTCGCGGTCGGCGGCGCGGGGCTCGGGCTCGTTAATATCGACATCGACAATCACGTGCTCGAAGGGTTCGGCGAGCTGACGCTCGGCTTTCTCCTGTTCGCCGATGCGGCTGCAACCAACGCCCGAAAACTTGCCGCCAACACAACCATTCCGAAACGCCTGTTGCTGGTGTCATTGCCCCTGACCGTTCTTGTTGGAACGCTCTTCGCGATCTGGATATTCCCGGATCTCGCCTGGCAGGAGGCGGCGCTGATCGCCGCCATCCTCGCGCCCACGGACGCGGCGTTGGGCCTTGCGGTGGTTACCAGCAAGCACGTCCCCGAACGCATTCGTCAGGCGATCCTGGTCGAGTCCGGATTGAATGACGGTCTCGCCCTGCCCGCTGTCTTATTGTTCGCCGCCCTCGCCTTTTCCATGATGGAAGCGGAAGGCCAGGGCGTTGGTTACTGGCTGCGCTTCGCCGCGCAGCAGATTGTTATCGGCGCGGCGGTCGGCGGCCTCATCGGCGCGGGGCTCGGCAAAATTGTTCACTACGCGGACGGAAAGGAGTGGATCTCCCATGCCTTCCGAAATCTCACCTGCATCGGCGTCGCCGTGCTGATTCTCTTTTGCGCGCATCTTGCCGGCGGCAACGGATTTATCGCCGCTTTCGTCGGCGGGCTCGCCTTCGGCAGTTTCTGTTCCCGGCGCGCCGGTTCGCTGACAAATTTCGTTGAGGAAGAAGGCCAGCTTTTCAGCCTCATTATTTTCTTTTTCTTCGGCGCCGTCTTGCTGCCGGCGGCGTTCCCATACGTGACGGCGCTATGCTTTGTATATGCACTATTGAGCCTCACGATTATTCGCATGGGCCCGACAGCGCTTTCTCTTGCAGGCCTTGGTCTCAAATGGCCGACGGTCGGGTTTATCGGATGGTTCGGTCCGCGCGGGCTCGCATCGATCCTGTTCCTCCTGATCGCCGTTGAACATGACGAGGTTGGCCGCCTTACCGACATAGAGCGGGTGGTCTACATCACCGTCTTCTTGAGCATCCTCTTGCACGGCGCGACCGCGGCGCCGTTTTCAAAGTGGTTCGGCGGGTCCGGGGCGGCGAAGGCGGATAGCTAGATGCGACGCGCTGTATGAGTTCAAAGAATATGACCAAAACCCAAGCCCCGCTCATTCCCACGAAGGAGGGAATCCATTTGACTGAAGGCTTTCTGGATTCCCGCCTTCGCGGGAATGAACGGGGGAGAGGATTTCGAATTAGATTGAGTGACCGAGACAGGAACTTGATTTACACTCTACGGTAGGCGCCAGCGTCGGCGCGAAACTGCAGAATATCACCCACACGGACGATTTCGCCTTCGGCCTCCACCGGATCGGCGACGAGCGGCAGGATGTCCATGGGCATCGGCCCGCCATTGGCGTCGGTCATGAGCATGACCGATTCGCGCCCGTCTTTCGTGCGCACCCAGAAGCTCGGCGGAATGCCGCCGCGAATGCAGAGCGCCGCGCACGCCTTGTGGGTCTTGCCGCGACCGGGCCGCATGACGCCGAAAAAGCATTTGGAATCCATGATGGTTCCGGCCAAGCGCGCCGCGCCCAGCGATTGCGGTTCCGGAAAGACGACGGCGCCCGGCATATCGACGAACACCGGCGTCAACCACTTGTCGAGAAACGGCGGCACTTCCAGCATCCGCCGATCTTTCCGTTGGATCAAAACGCCAGCCGCCTCGACCGGAAGGCCGTCAGTATCGCCTAACTCCAGCGACGACGTGCACTTCCCTTGCGCCACCACAAGGACCGTCCGCATACCGAAGGGCGCTTCCGGGTCGCTGACGCGGATCATGGGATAGGGCGCGCGAATGAGGGCGCCGGTGACTTTGTGCGTCGCATTGGTGAGCCATGCGCCGGCGCCCGGATCGTCAAGTTCAGACGCCAAAAGCCAGCTCGCGCCCGCGCCGCCAATAAGCCCGAGCGGCAATGCGCCGAGCAGGAAACGCCTGTCCACCGCCGGCGCCTTGGCCCAGCCAACGAACATCTCGTTGCTGTCCGTCGCCGCCGGATCGATGACGCCCTTGTGCACACTCATGAGATGGCTCCAGTCACCGGAATGATCGCAGGCTCAGCCCGCGCGCCCGGCGCGTTTGGTTTCGGATAGAGCATGACGCGGCCCTCTTCGATACGAACATTGTAGGTTGAGATTTTCTCGGTGAAGGGCGGCGGCGAAACGCCGTCTTCGGGGCGGTACTGCCACCCATGCCATGGACAGGTGATGCACCCGTCAATGACGCGGCCTTCGCCCAGCGGTCCGTTCTGGTGGCGACAGGCGTTCGTTACGGCGGAAATTTTGCCGTCATAGCGAAAGACCGCGACGCGATCGCCTTTTGGCAAAGGCGCGATGACGGCACGGTTTTCAGCGATGTCGTCCGGCGCGCAGACATCGATCCAGCCCCTGGCTTTAAGCGCTTTCATGCCGCTGTCCGCGCCCCATTCCCGCGAGCCGGCAATGAGATGCAAAGCCGATACGCCGATGAACGCCGCCGCAGTCATGACCGGATAGACCATGGACTTTTCCGTCATCAGCGCGCCAAGCACGATATGCATCACGAGCAGCGCGTAAGCGGGATAAACCAGCATATGCAGTGCTTTCCAGACGGGCGCCGACAGATTGTTGAGCCAGAAGTCGTGACTCGTCACCGCCATCGCCATCAGGATGAGGAACGCCGCAAAGCCCAGCGTTTCAAACGGGAAGCCCGGGATCGAATCGTAGAGCGGGTTTGAAACGAAGAGCGATACGAACGGGTTCAGCGGTCCGCCGCCGTGATACCAGAGAAGCGCAAGGCCGAAATGCGCGGCAGAGACAAGAAACGTCGCAACGCCCAGATGCCGGCGATTATAAAGCAGCGTCAGGAAGCGTTTGTTCATGCGCGCCAGCGGCCCGATGGCGAGGACGACGGTCAACAAGGCAAAGCCGGTTGTTCCGAGCGCGCGGATCGCCAGCACGACCGGATCAGCGGTGTGCCCGCTTGGATGCGCGGCGAGGCCGACGACCATGAAAACGCCAATGAATGCCGCAATGAATGCAAGCAAATATAGGTCGTATACGGCCTTATTGCCGTTCCACTGAATGGCCTTGTACTGATGGCCCATGGCTTACTCCGCCCTCTCGTCTAGCGCTTCAATGCCCGCCGGCAATTCGGAATACGGCGTCTGCGGCCGCTGCATCCATGCATAGATTCCGGCGAGCAGCGTCGCCGGCGCGAGGATGAGCCAGATCAGGAAATGCAATCTTCGGTGCGGGCGCTTCATGATGCGTCCTCATCAGACTTGTTGACCTTCACGCCGGAAATCCAGCGGATCAGCACCGCGGGCCAGAGCATGACGCAGCCGAGAAAAATCATCGGGCGGAAAAAAACGCTCGCGCCGTTGGCCGACGCATCGATCCGGTTGACGCCGAACGCCAGAAAAAAAATGGCGACAAGCACGCCCACACCGAACCAGGCGCCGAGCGCGGCGACGATCGTAATTGCAAGCGCCATCATCGTTCGCTCACCCCGCCAAAGGCGACGCCGGAAAGCTCCGCCATATCGCGCTTGAAGGTCGTCAAATCGTCAATGTTGAAATCGGAAAGCCGCGAATGGCCGCAGGCGCGCGCGAGGATCGACATGAGCTCGGTCGCTGCGCCGAAAAAGTTCGCCAGCCGTTTCGCCGCAATCTGGATTTCGAGACGCGCGCGCAGATGTTCTTTCTGGGTCGCGATGCCCACGGGGCAATTGTTGGTGTGACAGGCGCGCATGCCGAGGCAGCCGATCGCCTGCATAGGCGCGTTGGAGAGCGCAACCGCATCGGCGCCGAGCGCAAGGGCCTTCACATAGTCGGCGGGCTTGCGCAAACCGCCCGTCGCCACCAGCGAGACATTCGCCGCCCCGCACCGGTCGAGATGACGCCGCGCCCGGGCAAGCGCCGGGATCGTCGGTACAGAGATATTATCGCGGAAGATGAGCGGCGCAGCGCCCGTGCCGCCGCCGCGTCCATCGATGATGATATAGTCGACGCCCATTTCCAGCGCCGCATCGATGTCCTTTTCGATGTGCTGCGCTGACATCTTGTAGCCGACGGGAATGCCGCCCGTCTGTTCGCGCACTTCGTTGGCGAAGTCGCGAAACTGCGCAATCTCCGTCCAATCCGGAAAGCGCGACGGCGAGATGGCGTCCTCGCCCGGTTGCAGTCCGCGGACTTTCGCGATTTCATCTTTCACTTTCGCGCCGGGCAGATGCCCACCCGTGCCGGTCTTGGCGCCCTGCCCGCCCTTGAAGTGGAACGCCGCAGATTCGCGCACCTTGTCCCATGAGAAACCGAAACGCGCCGAGGCCAGCTCATAGAAGTAGCGCCCGTTCGACTGGCGTTCCTCATCAAGCGATCCGCCCTCGCCGGAACATATGCCCGTGCCCGCAAGCTCGGCGCCTTTTGACAAAGCGATCTTCGCTTCCCGCGAAAGGGCGCCAAAGCTCATATCCGAAACGAATAGCGGAATGTCGAGGCGCAAGGGTTTCTGCGCGCCGGGACCAATGACGACGGACGTGTCCACCGGTTCGTCGTCCAAAAGCGGCGGGCGATGCAACTGCGCCGTCAGGATCTGAATATCATCCCACTTCGGCAGTTCGTCCCGCGGCACCCCCATGGCATCGACAACGCCGTGATGGCCGGTTTTCGAAAGACCGTCTTTCGCATAGCCCTGAATGAGCCCGACAAAAGGCTCCTCTGCTTCCGGGTGCGTGTCGGCGTAAAGCCCCTGATAGTCGTCGCGCTGAAAGGGCTGGGGATGAGCTTCCGCCCACGCGTTAACGGCGGCGCGATCCACATAGACCTTGCCGCCTTTCACCTGGGCTGGAAATTTCTCAAGCGCTTCGGCGTTATTATATTCGCTGACGCCCGAATCAAGGCGGTAATCCCAATTATGGAGACCGCAGATTAAATTGTCGCCGTCTACATGGCCGTCAGCCAGCAATGCGCCGCGATGAAGGCACCGCCCGTACAGCACCGAAACCTCTTTGCCATAGCGTATGACGACAAGATCGACGTCGCCGACGAGCGCATAAGCCGGTTTGCGATCTTCAAGGTCTGACCATTTCGCAACGGCTTCCCAGTTTTTACCCATGAATTTCTTCGCCCGCCCCTTGGTCACAGAAAATTCGAGATTCGTGATTTGCCCAATCCTATGGAGACGGTCAGAAATTGCAAAACACGTTTTCTCACGGCCGCGCGGGGTGGCTGTTATCGCGGGCGCGGCTATGCTTTCCTTTTTCAAGAAACTTTTCGCCGAGACGCCGCGCGGAACCCGCGCATCTGCTTCGGCACCGCAACAAAGGGACCCCATGGCAGCGTCAGAACAAAATCTCGAGTGGCACAAAGTCGCCGAGAAAAACCGTCTTCCCGAAGGCCGCGTGACCACCGTCACCGCCGGGCGCAAAACCCTCGCCCTCGTTCATTTCGACGGTCAGTACGCCGCCATGGACAATCGCTGCCCGCATCAGGGCGGCCCCCTCGGCGAGGGCTCCATCGAGAAAGGCGTCGACGACAAATGCTGGCTGCGCTGTCCCTGGCATGGCTGGGACTTCGATCCGCTGACAGGCAAACCGCCGGGCGGCCACGAAGACACCGGTCAGGAGATGTTCCCGGTCGAAGAACGCCCCGACGGCCTCTATGTGGGCGTGCCCGCCGAGCCGGACCATGTGCGCACCTCGACGGACGTGATCGCCGAGACCATGGTCAACTGGGGCCTGAAACGGGTTTTCGGCATGGTCGGCCATTCCAATCTCGGCCTCGCCGATGCGTTTCGCCTGCAGGAGGACGCCGGCAATCTTTCCTATGTGGGCATCCGCCATGAGGGCGCCGCGTCATTCGCCGCATCCGGTTACGCGAAACTGAGTGGCAAGCCCGCGGCCTGCATGGCGATCGCCGGGCCCGGCGCCACCAATATGATGACAGGCCTGTGGGACGCGAAAGTCGACCGGGTGCCGATCATCGCCTGCGCCGGCCAGGTTCAGGTGCAGGTCTTCTCGCCATTTGCGTTTCAAGACATCGATCTGCACAGCGCCTTCGCGCCGGTCGGCGAATTCAACCAGCTTGTGCTGCATGCGTCGAACTATGCAGAGGTCGCCAACCTCGCCATGAAGTCGGCGATTGTCGCGCGCGATGTTTCCGTACTGATCTTTCCCGATGATGCGCAGACCCTTCCGGCGCCGGATATGAAAGCCGGTAGTCCCGAAGGGCGTCTCGTCGCGCCGCGCATGGCGCCGCCGGACGACATTATCCAGTCGGCAAAGAATAAAATATACGCCGCCAAACGACCCATGATCATCGTCGGCTATGGCGCGCGGGAGTCGATGAAAGAGGTCATCGATCTCGCGGAGGATTTAAACTGTCCTGTCGTCACCACGTTCAAGGCCAAGGGGCAAATCCCCGACACGCACCCCCTCGCCGGCGGCGTGCTTGGCCGGTCCGGGACGCCGATTGCGTCGTGGTTCATGAATGAATGCGACCTCATTATCGCTATCGGCGCGTCGTTCTCTCATCACACCGGCGTCGAACCGTCGAAACCGATTGTGCAGATCGATTTTGACCGCATGCATCTCGGCAAAGGACATGCGGTTGATGTTCCGGTCTGGGGCGAGATCGGCGAAACGCTGCGCCTGATGGCGCAAGGCAAAAACTGGAACGCCGCCGGCGTCGATCAACGCAAGGAAATCGCCGACCGCTGGGCGATCTGGCGGCGCGAAAAGGAACGCCGTCTCGGCGACGACCGCGGCAAAGGCGTCAACGCCGCCTCGCTCTTCGCGGCGATGACGAATGTCGTTCCGGCAGACGCGGTGATGCCGGTGGACGTCGGCAACAACACCTATTCCTTCGGGCGCTATTTCGAGCCCTGCGGCCAGCGCATCCTGATGTCCGGTTATCTCGGCTCCATCGGCTTCGGGTTTCCAGCGGCCATGGGCGCTTGGGCGGCGACGCAGGACTTCCCGGAATATGCGGGCCGCAAGGTTGTCTCCATTTCCGGCGACGGCGGGTTTGGTCAGTATGCGATGGAATTCACGACCGCCGTTCACTACAACATGGATATCACCCATGTGCTCATGAACAATTCAGAGCTTGGCAAAATCTCGAAAGAGCAGCGCGCCGGGGAATGGCCCGTATGGCAGACCGGGCTGACGAACCCGAGCTTCGCCGAATTCGCACGCTCCTGCGGCGGCAAGGGATTGCGGGTCGAGAGCGCCGACCAGCTTGAAGCGGCGTTAAAAGAGGCCATCGCCCATAACGGCCCCGCGCTTGTGGAGGTGATGACCGACGCGGAGTTGGTTTGATGGAAGCGAGGTAACGTAACAAATCGAATTGCTTCGTCCTTCGTGACGAAAATTTTCTTCATCCTGAGGGCGAGCACAGCGAGCATCTCGAAGGACGAAGAAAATTTCCTCCTCAGGATGAAGCAAATGGGCCTAATGCCGACTGAGGCTATCGGCAAATTTAATCAGTCTATTCAAACCCCTTGAACGTCACGAAATCATCGACGCCCGCGCGGTCCGTCCGCAAGCTATTGAGCGGGTGGTCGGGATCGCGATAGCCGAGCGCCATGCCGGAAAACAGGATGACGTCATCGGCGAGGCCGCAATGTTTCGCGACCGTATCGGGAAAATCGCTCCAGCTTTCCTGCGGGCACGTATCAAGCCCGCGCTCCACCGCCAGCAGCATGATGGTCTGCATCAGCATGCCCATGTCGGACCATTGGGGCGGACCGAAGTTGCGGTTGAGTGAAAAGAACATCTCTACGGGCGCGCCGAAGCATTTGTAATTCTCCGCATACTGCATGAGCCGGCCCATCTTGTCGTCGCGGGCGACGTCAATGAGTGCATATAAGTCCTCGCCGCATTTGAACCGATAAGAGCGGTGCGGCTCCCACAATTTCGGCGGATAAATATCGTACTGGTTGCCTTCGCGTTGTCCGCCTTTGATCTTTTCGGCCACTTCCGCTTTCAGGGCGTCAAGCGCGTCGCCCGCCAGCACATGGACTTCCCATGGCTGGACATTGCCGCCGGACGGTGCGCGCCGGGCGATGTCCAAAATTTCGCGGACGGTTTCATAAGAAACAGGCTTCGGCAGAAATCCTCGTACGGACATGCGTTTGTCGACGGCTTCGGAAACACTCATCGTATCTGTCATGGGCGACATGCTCCTTTACGCGCGCTCTCGCGTCTTCAAGAATTTCACGGTCGGGTTCTTCTCTTCGGCGTAGCCGGCTTCCCATGCCGAGCGCGCCAGATAAACCGGCGAACCGTATCGGTCATGGGCGATGGCGCCCTGATTGCCGGCGACAAATTTCTCGACAGCATCGGCGTCGCCGCCAAGCCAGCGCACGGTTTCGAATCCGCAAGGCTCAAGCCCCGCCGCGACCCCGTATTCCGCCTTCAACCGTTCCTGAATAACATCGAGCTGGAGCGAGCCCACAACGCCCACATAAAAGTCAGCGCCGAGGGCCGGCGTAAAGACCTGGCTCGCGCCCTCTTCGGCGAGCGCGATCATGGCCCGCTTCATCTGTTTTGACTTCATCGGATCATCAAGACGGACCCGGCGGATAATCTCCGGCGCAAAGTCCGGCAGGCCGGAGAATTGCAACCCTTCAATTTCGCTCAGCGTATCGCCGACGCCCAGCGCGCCATGATTGGAGATGCCGACAATATCGCCGGCGACCGCTTCCTCCGCCAACTGACGATCCTGCGCGAGAAAAAAGATCGGGTTGTTGACGGCAAGCGCCTTGCCGGTGCGCGTCACCCTCAGCTTCATGCCCCGGTCGAACTTGCCCGAACACATGCGCACAAACGCAATCCGGTCGCGGTGGTTCGGGTCCATATTGGCCTGCACCTTGAAGACGAACCCGCTGACCGCCTTGTTGTCCGGCATGATCTGTGTGTCGCCGGCTTCCTGCGCCCGGGGCGGCGGCGCGTGCTCGCCAATGCCGCGCAAGAGTTCAGCGACCGAAAATTCTTTCAACGCCGAGCCGAAATAGACGGGCGTCAGCGTACCGTCGCGAAAGGCCTCGCCGTCAAAAGGCGCATAGCCCTCCCGCGCCAGTTCCATCTGCTCGCGCGCTTCTTCCGCAAGATCGTCGCCGACTTCTTTCGCGAACTGCGCGTCTTCGAAACCGGAAAGATCCAGGGCGCGGTCATAATGGCCGGCGTCATCGCGCGCCGGCAGCAACAAACGATGGGCGTCCATGTCATAGCAGCCGCGAAAGCGCCCGCCGGTCCCCACGGGCCAGACTTTCGGACACACATCGAGGGCAAGCTGGTCTGCCACCTCGTCGATAATTTCAAAAGGATCGCGGCCTTCGCGGTCGACCTTGTTGACGAAGGTGATGATCGGAATATCGCGCAGCCGGCACACCTCGAACAATTTACGCGTCTGTGATTCGATGCCCTTCGCCGCGTCGATCACCATGACGGCGGAATCAACGGCGGTGAGCGTGCGATAAGTGTCTTCGGAAAAATCCTCGTGGCCCGGCGTATCGAGCAAGTTGAAGACATTCCCGTCGAACTCGAACGTCATCGCCGAGGTCGTCACCGAAATGCCGCGCTTTTGTTCGATCGCAAGCCAGTCCGACCGGGCGCGCCGGCGCTCACCCTTGGCTTTCACCTCGCCGGCAAGCCGAATGGCGCCCGACGCGAGAAGAAGCTTCTCCGTCAGGGTCGTCTTGCCGGCGTCCGGGTGCGAGATGATCGCGAAGGTGCGGCGATTGAGATAGGCGTCTGTCATAGGGGGAGGTACATCGTCGCCGCCGGCGCGCAGGTCAATAAGCCATCTGCAGATTATCCCCAATGACGCACAATGCAGGCCGGACGCGCCGGAGCGCTCAAGACGCGCGACGAGACGATCATAATCCGCGCCGGCCCGTGCTAGCATCGCCTCAGAAAACCCGGGAGGCGAAACGCCATGGCGAACGAGAACCAGAATCAGGACCCGGAAGGCGCGCGCCTTCCCATCAAGATCGACACGACGTCCAACGGCGAGTTTGAGCCCGTGCCGCTGGCGCCGCGCAATGAACACGCCAACGCCCTCGCTTCCGAATGGGCCGGCGAAAACGCCAAACGAACCGGCCGCTCGCGGCGCGATTTCATGATGTCGGGATGCGGCGCGGCGACCACGCTTCTCGCCGTAAACCACGCCAATGCCATGGGCGAGAAACCGAAGACCGGCGGCAAGTTTGACGTGCCCGCAGACGCAGCCTTCGATGACGACGCCGCTTTAAGCGTCCTCGGCGGCGATGAATTTATCTTCGACGTTCAGGGACACTATGTGAACCCGACCGGCGCATGGCTGCGTGACGTACCCGCCGGCGCCAATCCCTTCTCCGGAATGCAGAACGCCTGCGTTCAGAATGCGGACAAAACCGATCGCGCCTATCTCGATTGTCTTGGCGCCGACCAATTCATCAAGGACATATTTCTCGATTCCGATACGGACATAATGGTCTTGTCGTTCGTGCCGTCTGCGCGCGACCGCGAACCGGTTACAATCGAGGAAGCGGACGAAACGCGGCGCATCGTTGACGCCATGGAAGGCGATCATCGCCTGATGCTCCATGGGCGCGTCAATCCGAACCAGCCGGGCGATCTGGAAGACATGGACCGGCTCGCTGCGGAGTTTCCCATCGCTGCCTGGAAAACCTATACGCAATGGGCGCCGCAAGGGGGTTCCGGTTTTTACATGACCGACGAGCCCGGCGAACAGATGATCGCGAAGGCGCGCGCCCTTGGAATTAAAAACATCGCCATCCACAAGGGCCTCGCCTTCGGACCGAATTCCTACGAACACTCGCTCTGTTCAGATATTGGCGAGGCGGCGAAGCGCCATCCGGATATCAACTTTATTCTCTATCACTCCGGCTTTGACACGCAGGTCACCGAGGAGGCATTCACCCCCGGCGAAGGCAAGGCCGCCGGCATGGACGTCTTGTGCCAGTCGCTGATCGATGCGGGCGTGGCGCCGGGCGCCAACGTTTACGCCGAACTCGGCAGCACATGGCGCTTCCTGATGCGCGATCCCGATCAGGCCGCGCATGCGCTTGGCAAGCTCATCAAATATTGCGGAGACGATAACGTTCTTTGGGGCACGGACTCTATCTGGTACGGCTCGCCGCAGGATCAGATCCAGGCGTTTCGCGCCTTCCAGATTTCCGACGAATATCAGGAACGCTATGGATACGCGCCCATGACCGACAAATTGCGGGCGAAAATTTTCGGCCTTAACGCCACGAAGCCCTACGGCATTTCCATGGACGAGGTGAAAAAACGCGCCGCCAATGACAGTGTCGCAAAGCGCCGGCACGCCTATCTTGAAAATCCGGATCCGTCTTTCGCCACCTACGGGCCGAAAACCCGGCGGGAATTCCTGAACTTCAAGGCGCTCGGCGGCTGACGGCGACGGCGTTTTAAGGAATTGGCGCTATGCCGCTTTTGCGGGTAAACCGCGAGCGACGAATCTGGCGGACGGCGCATGAAGGCTTACAAGACAGGCGATCCCATTGCAGTGCTCGGCATGTCCGGCGTCGGCAAGACGCGGATTGCCGCCATGATGCGCCGCGAAGCGGACTGGTTTCATTACTCCGTCGATTATCGCATCGGCACGCGGTACATGAACGAGGCGATCGTCGACAATTTCAAACGCGAAGCCATGAAAGCGCCGTTCCTGCGCGATCTTCTGAAATCGGATTCCATCTATATTTCCTCGAACATCACCTTCGAAAATCTGGAGCCCCTTTCTACCTATCTCGGCAAGCCTGGCGACCCGGCGAAAGGCGGCATCGCTTTTGATGAATATCTGCGCAGACAGCGCGAACATGAACAAGCGGAAGTCGCCGCGCTATTGGATACGCGCCAGTTCGCCGACAAGGCGCGGGCCATATACGGGTACGGACATTTTATTTGCGACACCGGCGGATCCATCTGCGAAGTCGTCGACCCCGAAAACAAAAACGATCCTGTATTAAAGGCGCTCAGCGAGACCTGCCTTATCGTTTACATTGAAGGGGACGACGCCCATGCGGAGGCCTTGAAAGCGCGCTTCGATAAGTCACCCAAGCCCATGTATTACAACGAGGCGTTTCTGAAACAGTGCTGGGACGACTACCGGAAGGAAACCGGCGCCCCGGCGGACAAGGTCGATCCCGACGCCTTCATTCGCTGGGGCTTTGCGCGGCTCATTGACTGGCGCGCGCCGCGATACAAATCGATCGCCGACAATTGGGGCGTCACGGTTTCTGCAAAGGATATCGAAGCGGTGCAGACGCCGGCGGCCTTTCTTTCGCTTGTGGAAAGCGCCCTTGCGGCGCGGTAGCAGCAGCGGTTCAGACCGCTGCAAACCGGACAAATAATCCGGTTACCGGCATTATTCTGATTTCGTCCCGCATCCTCATATTGACAAATCAGAGTCTCTATTTTAGTTAGTTTTCGAACTAATTGTTATCGGAAATGCTCATGCCTACACGCAGAATGCTCCTCACGACCGGCGGCGCGGCCGCGGTGATTGGCGTCGCCAGCCTTGCGGGCTGGGCCTGGTCTCCCGGTGCAGCGACCGCTCGCGCGCCCTGGCGGCAGGCCGGCGAGAGTTTCGGCGATCCGCGCCTCGACGCCCTCGCTTATGCGATCCTCGCCCCGAACCCGCATAATCGCCAGCCGTGGCTTTTCACGCTAAAGGGCGCCGATCGCATCGACATCGCCTGCGATCTCGATCGGCGCCTCCCCCACACCGATCCGCTCGACCGGCAGATCACGGTCGGCTTCGGCTGCATGATCGAACTTCTCGTCATGGCGGCGGCGGAGAAAGGGTTCGCTGCAGACGTTTCGCTATTCCCCGACGGCGCGCCGCAACCGCGTCTTGATCGCCGCCGCATCGCGTCCGTTACGTTTCGCGCCGACGGAAATGTCGCGAAGGATCCGCTGTTTCAGGAAACCCTTTCCCGGCGCACCAACCGTTCGCCATTCGACGCGGCCCGGCCGGTCGTCATGGAAAAAATAACGGCCATCGCCGACGCCGCCAAACATGGATCATTCGTTGACGGAACAAATGACGAAAAGAAACGCCGGCGAATGATCGACATCGCGCGCCGCGGATGGATCATTGAATATGAGAACGATGCAACACGCCGCGAAAGCATCGAGTTGATGCGCATCGGCAATCGCGCTGTCGCCGAAAATCCGGACGGCATTGCGCTTGGCGGCGCGACCATGGGGCTTCTGAAAATGGCGGGGATGATCACGCCGGAAACCCTCGATCGGCCGGGCGCCGTCGCCTATGAGCAGGGGCTCTCCTCCTACGCCGCCCTCATCGAATCGGCGCAAGGTTTTGTCTGGATGACAAGCGAAACGAATACGCGGCAGGATCAAATCAATGCGGGCCGCGACTGGGTGCGCCTTCATCTGGCGGCGACGCGCGCCGGTGTTGCGCTTCACCCTTTAAGCCAGGTTCTTCAGGAATTTCCCGAAATGGCGGCGCTTTACCAGGAAACCAAACGCAAACTGGAAGTTGGAGAGGCCGGCGCCGTACAAATGCTCGCGCGCCTCGGCTATGCGGACGCGCCGCAACCCTCGCCGCGATGGCCCCTTGCCTCTCGCCTCACAGAAGCCGGTGCGTGACGGCGCCGTCTGAATCTGAAATCGGCGCCGTCTTCCGGTTTTTCACCGAGATCGGCATTCTCGACCAGCTTGCGACCGCAGAACTGACGCGGGCCCTGCGGCCGGACATGAACCCGTCGGAATTCGGCGTCCTGACCCATTTCGTCCGTCTCGATCATGCTGTGACGCCGACCTATCTGGCGAAAGCGTTTCAGATGGCGAAACCTTCCATGACGGCTATTCTGGCGAAGCTTGAACGCAAAAAGTTCGTTTCGATACGCACGGCGGCGAAAGACAAACGTCGAAAGTTCGTCTCCATCACATCGGCAGGGCGCGCTGCACACGCTGACGCATTGGCGCGCGTTGCGCCCTTGATGGCCGCGCGGCTTTCCGATTTTGACCTGTCCCGGCTTTTGGAAATCCTGCCGATCCTGACATCATTGCGCGAACACATGGATGCGGCGCGCAATGAAGCGGACCGCCTTTAAGGCGCGAGGAACTTTTTCAGATCACGGATAAACGCATCAAAACTGTCATGATGCAGCCAGTGGCCCGCGCCCGGATATTCCGTAACGAAACCGTTCTTCACCATCGCGGCGCGCCCGTCCTTTTCGGGATTGGACGCCCAGCTTTTTTCGCCATAGGCGAGCCAGACCGGGCATGCGATCGCCGCGACAAGGGCTTTGAAGTCCTCATATGCGATATCGGACGGCGAACGCCCTAGCCCCGCAGGGTCATACGCCCAGCGCACCCTGCCCTCTTCAAGAGTTTTCACGCCCGTGCGCGTTAGGTGCTCAAGCTGGTCAGGGCGCAGATGAGAATGCGCCTTGGTCATGCGCGAAAGCGCTTCTTCCAAATTCTCCATGACCCGCGGCGCGCGGGCCGACTTTGACCGGCGGTCGTCCAGCCATTTGCCGAGGCGCTCATGAACGGACATGGCGTTGCGTTCCGCCAGCAGTTTCGGCGACGGTCCAAGCCCTTCGATTGCGACGAGCTTTTCGAGCCTGTCCGGAAAGAGCCCCGCATAACGCAGCGCGATATTGCCGCCGAGGGAATGACCGACCAGACGAAACCGCGTTGCGCCCAAGTGATCGACGAGAGAGGCGAGGTCGAAGACGTGATCCATGACGCCATAATCGCCGTCATTCACCCATTCGCTTTCCCCGTGACCGCGCAGATCATAGGCGACGACGCGATAATCCGTTGCGAGCGCCGCCGCCGTCCAGTCCCAGCTTCGCTTCTGATCGAGGGCGCCGTGGACGAGAATCACGGGCGGGTTCTTCGCGTCGCCCCATGCGCAGGCGTTGAGCGTCAGCCGTTGCGACGGAAAGGCGAAGGTTTCGCTTGGGCGTTCCATGAAGACCGGAATAAGCCGCCGCCGCGACAAAGGCGATAGTCAAAAGCAGTTTGCATTATGCAACTGCGCCTACTCGCCGACCGCGCGCTTTTCGGTTTCCTGCGCCTCCGGTTCATTGACGTAAAGTTTGAAAGCGGGACGCGGTCTTTCCGGCGCGCGCTCAAGGGCCGGTTTTGAAAACAGCCCGTCCATCGTCACGAGCAGGGGCGCCAGAAAAAACCAGTCCATGAGCCAGGCGAAGGCGATCGTCAGGGCGACAAGGATGCCCGTACTGCTCGTAATGTGAAATCCGGAAACGGACATGAGCGCAAAGCCCGCCACAAGGACGATGGAGCTGATCAGCATGGGCTCGCCGACCTTGTCGAACATTTTTTGCGCGGCTGCCGGCGGGTCGTCCCCCGCGCGGCGCGCTTCGCGATATCGCCAGATGAGGTGGATGGTGTCGTCAACGATAATGCCAAGCGTCATGGCGCCGACCACCGACACGGCGACGCCGACCTCGCCCACCGTGTACCCCCAGACGCCGATCGCCATGGCGCCGGGCAACAAATTGGGCGCAAGGCTGAGAACGCCGTAACGCAGATTGCGAAAAGCAAAAATGAGAATGGCGGAGATCGCGATCAGCGCCATCGCCGTGCCGCCAATCATCGATTCCACATTGACCGACGAGAGATAGGCAAACATGACCGCAAGACCGGTGACCGCGCCGCCGACAGCCTGTGTCTCTTCGCTCGCCAGCCACACTTCGGCGCGTTCTTTCAGGTCGCGCACATCGGCGGTCGAGGCGCCGCGCATGATCGCCGTCACCCGCGAGCGGGATTTATCGACAGTGATGGCGTTGGTGAGGTCCTGCCCCATGGGCAGCGACATTTCGTAGAGCAGGATATATTGCGCGAGCGCGGCGCGATCATCCGGCACGCGATATTCGCTGGCGACCCCTTCGTTCAAATGCTGGTTCAGCCGCCGATAGATTTCGAGGATCGACGCGGCGTGCTCAACTTTCGGCTGCGCGCGGAGCCAGTCCTCAAAGGCGCTGACTTTTTGAACATAGGCGGGGTCGTAGATCGCGTCCGCCGTTTCCGCGCCGATATCGAATTCCAGAACCTCCAGCCCCGTTAAATGCTGTTCGATCAGGTCTGCATGCCGGCGGAATTCAAAGCGCTCGTCAAAATATTCCGGGAACGTATCGTCAATGACGATTTTCGTGAGACCATACCCCAAGCCGACAAACGCCAAAGGCGCAATCGCCAGCAAAGCGCGCCGGTGTTGGATAGAGAAGGATGAGGCTGAACTTACAATCGTGCGAAGCGGCTGGAAGCGCTTGACGGCGCGCGGCCGCGCGGACGCCAGCAGCGCCGGAAACAGGACGAGGCCGTAAAAAAGGCAGAGCAAGGCGCCGGCGGCGACCAGCGTGCCGAATTGCCGGAATGGCGGGGAATCCGCGGCGTTCATGGTCAGGAACCCGATCGACGTTGTGCCGAGGGTCAACGCGATGGGTTTGCGATCGCGCAGGAATGCGGCGAGCGATGCGGCGGCGGGCGCGGCGCCGTTTATGATTTCATTCCGATAAGTGATCGCGAGATGGGAAAAACTCGCGAGCCCGAGCGCGACAATCACGGTCGGCGCGAACGCCGTCCCTGCATTGATCTGCAGCCCCGCCCAGCCCGCAACGCCCATGGTCGAAATCGCCGCCGCCAACGCGGTGACGAACAGGGCGCCCGCGATCTGCGCCGACCGCATCAGGACGATGAGCATGGCGAGAAAAACGACGAAGGTCAGCGGGATAAGCGTCGCCAGATCTTTCTTGCTGGCGGCTGAAAAGGCGAAACTCGATGCGACCCGGCCGCCATACCAGACTTCAAGCCCTGCAGTTTTGGTGTCGATCTCTGCGACCATGGCTTTCGCCGCGTCGAGGATTTCGCCGGTCGCCTTTGACGATTGCATCGGATAGTCAACGAGCACGTTAATGGCTGTCGTCTTTGCATCGGCTGAAATCGAGCGCGAGACCAGCAGATTGTCAGTCATCACCCGCGCTCTCGCGTTCTGCGCATCGCCCGCCTCGTCCAGCGCGCCAGCGGCGCCGATGACGACGCCATCCGCATCGGACGTAATATGGGACGCGTTGGTAATACTCTCTACACGGATCGAATAGGGAAATCGCCATGCGGCTTCGGTTATTTCCTCGATGACGCCCAGCCGCTCCGCCGAAAAAAGATCGCCGTCGCCCGCATGTAATACGATCAGGAGATTGACGCCCGGCGCATAGCGCGCCTCAAACAAATCGAGGGCGCGGCGATTTTCATTGTCCTTGGCGAAAAAGACCCGCGTGTCTGCATTGATGCTCAGCCGCGGCAGACCGGCCGCACAAGCCAGCAAAACAACAATCGACAAAATAAAGGCGTTGCGTCGCGATATCATCAGCGCACCCGTTCATGGCTAATTTTCGAACGGGCCGCGCGAGCAAGCGCGTCTCCCCCCGTTTACGCAACGAGGGGGCACTATGTTTCAGTTTGTCGGGAAACTCAACAGTGTAGGCGCCGCCGGCGCATCAGCGCCCTTCACGCGTTTGCGGCGCCGGCGTTCGTTTTCCCCACAAGCAGCGGGATCAGGAAGGAAACGAGGATGGCGACGTTGATGATGGCGTTAAACCAGGCACCGGCGAGGATGGAGCCGAGGCTGTCGGTTACGAACCAGCAGAGAAGCGGGACCAGGATAAGCCCGCGGCCGAGCGCCGGATCGGTTCGCAAAACCCGCTCGGCGATGAGCCAGATCATCACGCCGAACCCCACAAGGATGCCGCCAAGGATCGCAGTCAACAGCCGCGCCGCATCGTCGGCCACAACCTGCCCGCCATCGACAGGCTGATGGGCGAGATCGAGGAACCCATTCAAAAGTCCCATAAACGGCGTGACCGGGCCGGTCACCATCATAAGTCCGGGAATGATCAGCAGGCCAGCGGCCGCCGCCTTTATCAGCAGGATTCGCGCGTTCATGGTCATGTCACTGTCCTCAGGGTTGATCGCCGCAGGAATACACCGCAGCGCCTGACGGGTTTCAATTACGTGGGAGGTAATCGCGATCATGACGGTATAGCGTCGCGCGGCCTTGCTTACCTCATCGTTTTCTTGAGATGATCGGCAAGCCGGATGGAAAGCGCCGCGATCGTCAGCGTCGGGTTCACGTGACTGCTCGTCGGAAAGACGGAACTGCCCGCAACGAAAAGGTTCTCGACCCCGTGGACCTTGCCGTCCGGATCGACAACGCCCGCATCCGGGTCAACGGACATGCGCGTGCCGCCCATGGAATGGGCCATGTCGATGATGACGCCCGCTTCGGGCTGGTTGTTGACGACCCAATCGTCCAGCACCGGCGCCGGCAGCCCGGCATTCTCCATGGCGGCGGCGAACTTTTGCGACAGGCTGATGATGGACCGGCGCTCCGGTTCGCTAATTTTCCACTCGACGCGCGCCATTGGAACACCGAGCGCATCTTTTTTGTCTGAAAGAACAATACGGTTTTCGCGCATGGGCGGCTGCTCGGCGATGACGTCGATGAAAAGGGACTCCAGCTTATGGGGAAGCCCGCGCCGCTGCTGCATGGCGACGGCGAGGTTCGGGAATCGCGCAATCATGAAATTGATAATCGCTTCCTTGATCCGGCCCGGAAGAAGATTGGTCGAGAATAGCGTCATCGCAGCGCCGTTGGCGAGGATCAACGGGCTTTTGACCGCCGACAGAAAGTCCGACCACGGATTTTTACTGTCGAGACGGATCAGGCTTTTAATCGCGTCCCAGGGATCGTCCTCGGCGCGGTCTTCCAGGAGATAAAGCGCGCAATTGACGAGCTGTTCCTCGCGCTGCGCTTCGTCCGCTAGCGCAATACCGTGCATATAGAGCTGCCAGCGCTCGCCGTCCCTCACGCCGTAAAACCCGAAGCGGTCATTGACCTTGCCCGCATCCTCCTTGCGAAAATGACCGACGCGCACGCCCGGATGATCCATGAAATACCGCCCGACCGTATCGCGTGCATTGCCGACCCCGCGCGGATCGGCGCGGGTCGAGGCGAGCATCAGTCTCGGATTTTCAATCCCCCCCGCCGCCAGCACCACCACTTTGGCCCGGACATCCGACGTCACGCCGTCAATGGTGGAAATGTCGAGCCCGGTTACCCGCGCGCCGGATTCATCGCTGTTGATATGCGTCGCCGTGGCGTTGGTCAGGACACGGATATTGTCAGCCTTTATCCTTTTCAATTCCGGCGCAACGCGAAAAACATCCATTTTGTCGAGCCGGGAACGGGCGAACTGCCAAAAAAATGAGCGCAGGCGCCGCCCGTCAAAATGCGGTTCCGGGGCCTGAATGTTCGCCAAACGAAAGAGCGCTTCATCGTGGACATTGGGACCGAGGTTCAACAGCGCCGCCGCGCGATCATAGAAAGGCGCAAGATCCTCCGCCGAGACGGGCCAACCGGAATTTTCAACCCACGGGCGTTCCTCAAAATCGATCGTCTGAAACGGTGCGGACTTTCCCGCCCAGCTTCGCGTCGATCCGCCAAGGCACCGGTTTCGCACGCCATAGGGCTGCTCTTCGCTGGACCAGGACGGAATAAGCCCGCTGTGAAATTCGACGCGCTTTTCTTTTTGCGCGGGCGATTGCAGTTCACTGTCGATCTCAGTCCGGTTGAGCGCCGTAAAGGTCCGCGCCTCTTCCTGCAGGCCGCTTTCGAGCACCAGCACGTTGATCTCAGTCCCGGCAAGCTCCCGGGCGATGGCGTAGCCCGCCGGCCCGCTGCCGACGATGACAAGATCGGCGGTGATCGCCGCGCCGGCGCCCAATTCTGCCAGATTTTCGATTTTCATGGCCGCTGGCGCCCTGATCGGACGCGCGCCGGCGCCGGGATCATTATGCCTTACACCAGTTCAGGCGCTCAGGGCAGCCCCGGAAAACTCTCGACATATTGAATTTTGATGTCGGGGAAACTGTCCACGATCTGCACTTTCACATCCGGGAAACTCTCAACCATTTTCCACTGGCCGCAATCATCAGGGAAGCTTTCAACGCGTTGCACTTTCAAATCTGGAAAGCTGTCGACAATCTGAACCTTGATATCCGGAAAGGAGTCCACGACCTCCACATCGCCGTAAAGCGGAAAACCGTTATAGGTGCAGTCGTCGGCGATGAGGTTTTCGGTTGAGGCGGCGGCGGTGTGAAGTGACGCCGCCAGAAACGAACAAAGCAACGTTGTCCCGACTCTCATTTTATAGCTCCGTTTTGGATTCCTTCGATATCTTTGCACGGCCGATAATATAGTCTTCGTGAATATATCCAACTTGCGAGATTACGCGGCTATCCTGCGACTGGTCACGATTGTCACCCAGCATAAAATAATGTTCCGGCGGTACGCGATACGGTCCGACATTATCTAATTGTCCGAAATCGCCGGCGCACTCCCTCGTCTGATAAGACACTCCATTTGGCAGAGTTTCAACATAGCTCACCGCCGATCCTGCAATTCTGCATCCGTTATCTGATCCGTCTATCTCTTCGCGGACGACCGCGGTCCCGTTAATATGAAGTTTTCCGTTAATGAACCTGATTTCATCTCCCGGAAGCCCAACCAACCGCTTTACATACGTACTGAGACCGTCTTTGGCGTTTCGAAAAATAACCACATCGCCGCGTTGAGGCGCTGCCGCGCCAACGCGTCCATCGGGAAGCAATGCATCGAAGGGAGCAAACGAGTGTTTGTTGTACCCATAAGCATTTTTTTCGACAATGAAGTAGCTATCCCGGTTAATGGTGGGCGCCATCGACGCGGCCGGGATATGAAAAGGCTGGAAAAAGAGAAACCGAATAATCAATGCTGCCGAGACAGAAAGTACGATCGGCGCCGCCCAGATGACGATATATCCGAATAAACGTCTCGGCCCAGCGCGCTCGACAGAAAGCGGCGACTTCGCGACGAATATCCAGACGCCGACGGCAACAGGTATCGTAATAAAAAGGCCGAAATAGTCGCCAATATTGTTGGCGGACAAACCCGCCGGCAAAGTAACGGGCCCATTCAGATAAAGATGAATGATTATGCCAATGCTTAACAATAACCCGGACACCACCGTAGCCGCAGACATGAAAATGGCGGCCTTCGTGCGCCGTGCGTAGTAAAGACCAACGCCCCATCCGAAGAACGTCAGCAAGCCGGCAATCCAAGGTCTAATTTTTCGCGTTTGGACGTTTTCAGATGCGCCAGCGTTTGAATGATCGGCCATTCGCGTCGTCCTTCCAAATCCGCCTTAAAACTGGCTGGATCCCGGCTTTCGCCGGGATGAGCGAGAAAATTATAACCCCAGCTTCGCCCAGAGCGCATCAACCCGGCGCACCACGTCCTCGTCCATCGTCATGACCTCACCCCAGTCGCGCCTGGTTTCCGGGCCGATCTTGTCCGTGGCGTCGAGGCCGATCTTGGAGCCGAGGCCGCTTTCCGGCGAGGCGAAGTCGAGATAGTCGATGGGCGTGTTTTCGATGACCGTGATGTCCCGGGCCGGGTCCATCTTGGTGGAGACCGCCCACATCACGTCTTTCCAGTCCCGCGCATTGACGTCGTCGCCGACGACGATGATCCATTTCGTGTACATGAACTGGCGCAGATAACTCCACGCGCCCATCATCACGCGCTTGGCGTGGCCTGCGTAAGCCTTCTTCATGGAGATGACGGCGATGCGATACGAGCACCCTTCCGGCGGCAGCCAGAAATCGACGATCTCCGGAAACTGCTGCTGCAGAAGCGGGATGAAAACCTCGTTGAGCGCTTCGCCAAGCACGGACGGTTCATCCGGCGGGCGCCCGGTGAACGTTGAAAGATAAATCGGGTTTTGCCGGTGCGTGATCGCCGTCACGGTGAAGACAGGGAACTGCTCTACCGAATTATAATAGCCGGTGTGATCCCCGAAGGGGCCTTCATCCGCATACGTATCAAGTGAGACATAGCCCTCCAGCACGATCTCCGCTTCCGAAGGCACTTTCAAGGGCTGCGTCTTGCAGTCTACAAGCTCGGCTTTTTTGCCGCGCAGGAGCCCGGCGAACTGATATTCCGAAAGCGTGTCGGGCACCGGCGTCACCGCGGCGAGGATCGTGCCGGGATCGGCGCCGAGCACGGCGGCGGCGGGCAAGGGCTCAGCCTTCTCCTTGCCCCATCGCGCATGGTGCTGCGCCCCGCCGCGATGTTTCAGCCAGCGCATGATCGCCTTGTCGCGGCCGATCTTCTGCATGCGGTAGATGCCGAGATTATAGTCGTCCTCGCCCTTGCCGCTCGGTCCCTTCGTCACCACCAGCGGCCAGGTGATCAAGGGACCTGCATCCCCCGGCCAGCAAGTCTGGATCGGCAGGGCGCCCAAATCGATCTCGTCGCCGGTCTTGACCACATCATGAACGGGGCCCGACCCTTTCATCGCCGGCTTCATGGACAGGACAGTCTTCACGAGCGGCGCCATTTTGAGCGCATCCGCGATCCCCGCCGGCGGTTCCGGCTGGCGCAGGAAGGCGAGCAGCTCGCCCACCTCGCGAAGCTCTTCCCCGGTCGTGCGTTCCTTGCCGTCGAGGGTCACGCCCATTGCGACGCGCTTCACTGTCCCGAAAACGTTCACCAGGACGGGCATGGGCGAGATCGATCCGTCGTCCGTCACCGGCTGTTCAAAGAGGACCGCCGGGCCGCCGTCGCCGAGAAGCCGCAACTGGATTTCCGTCATCTCAAGCTTCACAGCGACGGGCTCGGCGACGCGGACGAGGTCGCCCGCCGTTTCCAGCCGTTCGATGAAGTCGCGCAGGGATTTGTAAGCCATTCCTCCGACTTAGCGCGGTTTCTGCCGCAGGGATATCGGGCGCGCCGCCGCATGGGCCCGCACCCGTCGCCGCTGACGAGACGAGGCATTTCCACGGCGAACGGATTCGGGGGAGCCGGCTGAATACGCTACCGTCTCAGGAGACGCCGTCGCAACGCCGGAGCGCGCCGCCCCATGATCCACCGTATCATTTTGATGCTCTGTTTCATTGCATCGCCCGCCGCCGCCGACACGATTAACGCGAGCGATCGCACGACCACATTTACCATTTCGTCGGAGGTGCTCGACGAGGCCCGCGAGATCGATGTGCGCACGCCGGTCCTCTTCGACCCAGAGGAAACCTATCCGGTGGTTTACGTCCTCGACGGCGAGTGGAATTTTGAACTGGTCGCCGCCTATCTCGACTACATGCACGACAATGGGGTGATGCCACCGGTGATCGTGACGGGCGCGCGCAACGTTAATCGTAATCGCGACTACCTGCCGCTCGCCGACGATAATTTCTACGATGGCGGCGAAGCGGCGGCGTATCTGGAATTTGTCGAAGAGGAATGGGTCGCGGCGATCGAGGGCGACTACCCTGCATCAGGCAAGCGCGTCCTGGTCGGCCACTCCTTCGGCGGCGTCTTCGCGCTTTACTCGTTTTTCGAAAACCCCTCGCTGTTCGATGCGACGATTGCCGTCAGCGCCAGCGCATGGATTGCCGACTACGCTTTGTCGGACATGGCGCGGGCGCGTTTCGAAGCGGGCGTTCCAGACAAGCGCTTCGTCTACATGGCGCCCGGCGAGTTTGACGGCGGCCCGACGCGCCCCTCCGGCGAAACGCTCGCGCAGATTTTCAGCGAGGAAGCGCCGGACAGTCTCGACTGGTCATTCGAAATTATTCCGGGAGCGGACCATTTCAAGGCGTTCACCGGCGCCCTCCACAGCAGTTTCGCCATGCTGTTTCCCGCTGAACGCTTCGCGCCGGCGGTGCGGGCCGCCGGCGCGGAGGGCGGGCCGGATGCGGTGCGCGCGTGGTATGATGAGAAGACGCGTGAACTTGGCTGGCGCTTTTTCCCCGCCTGGTTCGACTTTGGCGTTGGCGCGATTGGCCTTTCGCGCAGCGATCCTGAAGCCGCGATCGCCATGATCGACGGGGCGCGCCCCTTTCATGAAAACAACGCGAACTTTGCCGCGCTCTCGGCGCAGGTCTACGAAAACGCCGGCGAATTCGACCGGGCCGAAGCGGCATACGCCCACGCCATTGCGCTTGCCCGGCGCCTCGATCTCCACCCCAATGTTATTCATCTGGAAAGGCTGGAAGCCGGCCTTGACCGCATCCGCGAAAAGAAATCCTCGGCATCAAAGGCCGGTAAATAAATAAAAAGTTACCCGTCTTTTTACCAATTTTTGGCGCGCAGCCTTTACCGTTCGCGGGCAAGGCCCTAACTAAATCCATGCGTGGTCCCGGTTTCGGATAAGCCGTTCGCGCGTGATTATGGGGAAGCGAACGGTAAGGAGTGCCGAACGGCGATGTTGCCGATATTGCATCAAGTGCTGGGATCGACATTGGTGGTGACGGGGTTGATTGTGCTCCCCCTTCCCCTGCCTTTCGGCCTCATCATGCTGGTGATCGGCTTTGCGTTGCTCGCCCCTTACATTCCCGCGGTGCAGCGCCTTATTCGCGTCATGCGCCGGAAATGGCCGCAGGTCGACGCGATCCTGCTGCGCTACCGCCATCGCTTTCCGCCGGTCATCAAGCGCACCATCGATAAGACCCACCCGGCGGAATAAGCCGCCGGCCAGGGCGCCGCGCGGCATTGTGCCCGCTTTTTCCGGGACGCGTGCGTTCCTACGTCTCGCATCATGGCCAGCTCGGTAAGTGAGATCGCTGTTGCGTTGCCGCACCCCGCACTCCAGGGTGCGGACTGGGCGGACGCTTACGCCGTTACCGTGGATACGCCATTCGCGAACGCCAGAGCGGCGGGCGATGCCGCGTTTTCGACATTCCCGTTCTGGGTGAGCGCGCTGATGGGCGCGCGCAATATGATCATGGCGCCCTTCGGCCTGAAAACCGAGGACGACAAAACCACCAAAAACCGGGTCGGGTTCTTTCCCGTCATCGATGAAACCGAAACCACGCTTGTGGTCGGCATGGACGACCGCCATCTCGATTTTCGCTGCGTGATCGACATCGCGAATTTTGATCTCGGCCAGAATGTCTCCATCGCTACCATCATCCGGCGTCACAACCGGCTGGGTCGGATCTATCTTGCGACCATCCTGCCCTTTCACCGGCTGATTGTGCGTTCGGCGCTCGCGCGGGTGGCGCGCTCCGGACGAAATTGACGACGCGGCGCGACAGTTTTATTGCTCGCCCCATGACCGACCTCACCCTCACCATTGGCGACAAGAACCTTTCCTCATGGTCGTTCCGGCCGTGGTTTTTGATGACAGAGGCGGGCGTTCCTTTCACGGAAGACAATATTCGCCTCGATCGCCCTGAAACGCGCGGCGTCCTGAAAGAGAAATCGCCTTCCGGGCTCGTGCCGTTTCTGACCCATGGGGAAACGCAAATCTGGGACTCCCTTGCGATCATGGAGTATGTGGCGGACCTCTTCCCGGAGAAGAATCTGTGGCCTGAAGATGCGGCAGCGCGCGGTCTCGCCCGGGCGGTCTCGGCGGAAATGCATTCGGGCTTTTCCGCCCTGCGTTCAGTATGGCCCATGATGTTCCTGCGCGACCATTCCAACCATACAACGCAGGCCGGCGTCGCCCGGGACATTGCGCGCATTGATTCGCTCTGGACCCAATGCCGGCGCGATCATGGGGACGGCGGCGACTTTCTCTTCGGCGCCTTTTCCATCGCCGACGCCATGTATGCGCCGGTGGTCTCGCGGTTCCTCACCTACGGGCCCGTCAATGTGAGCGCAGAGAGCGCGGCCTATATGGAAACAATCCGCGCCACGGACGCCTGGGCGAAATGGCGCGCCGGCGCCGAGGCCGAAATCGCCGCTGAGAATTGATCCACCTCCCCGCGAGGGGGGAGGTAAGTTTGCCAGCGCCGCGCCTTGCTCCGCTTCACGCTTCCCTTTATTTCCCCGACCTATGGAAACAAAAGACGCACAAGCCATTCTCGAAACGCTGATGAAGGACGCAAAAGCGGCGGGCGCCGACGCCGCCGACGCCGTGCTCTATCATTCCGTCGCGTCGTCGGTCTCATGGCGCATGGGCCAGCTTGAGGACATCGAACGCTCTGAAGGCGCCGATCTTGGCCTGCGCATCATCGTCGGCAAAAAACAGGCGAGCGTTTCCACCACCGACCATTCGCCAGCGTCGCTCAAAGAACTCGCGGACCGCTGCGCCGCCATGGCGAAGGCGGCGCCGGAAGACAAATATTGCGGCCTCGGACCGAAAGACCGCCTCGCAAAAGCGCCCCACAAGGATCTCGATCTCGGCGACTACGCCGAACCCACAACAGAAGCGTTGAAGTCGCGCGCCGCCGCGTGTGAGGCCGCGGCGCTCGCCGTCGATGGCGTCACCAATTCCTCCGGCGCCGGCGCCAGCTACGGCGAAGGCCAGAAATGGCTGATCACCTCTGACGGATTTTTCGGCCAGTCCGGCGGCGCCAATCATTCCGTGTCAGTGAGCGTGCTCGCCAAGAATAATGACGGCATGGAGCGCGACTATGATTACGATTCCAAGACCCATCTCGACGACCTGAAATCCGCCGAAGACATCGGCGCCAATGCGGGCGCGCGCACGGTCGCGCGTTTGTCGCCGCGCAAACTGAAAAGCCAGGCGGCGCCGGTTATCTACGACAACCGCCTGTCGCGCTCGCTCTTGTCGAGCCTTGCCGGCGCCGTCAACGGGGGCAGCATCGCCCGCGGCGTCAGCTATCTGAAAGACAAGCTCGGCGAACAGATATTCAGCGATGCGATTAACGTCATTGACGATCCGCATATGCCCCGCGGCGCCGGCTCGCGGCCCTTTGACGGCGAGGGCCTTGCGAATGATCGGATCGATCTCATCAGAAATGGCGTCCTGACGACGTGGATTTTAAACTCGTCGCAGGCGCGTCAGTTGGACCTTGAAAGCAACGCGCGCGCAACGCGCGGAACCGGCGGCGCGCCCGGGTCTTCGTCAACAAACCTCTATCTTCAGCCGAGTGAGAAATCCCTGGACGATTTGATGCGCGCGGCCGGCGCCGGGCTTCTCGTCACGGACATGTTCGGCCCGCAGGTGAACCCCAATACGGGCGATTATTCCGTCGGCTGCGCCGGCTTCTGGTTTGAAAATGGCGAGCGCGCCTACCCGGTGAGCGAGATCACCATCGCCGGCAATCTCCTCGACATGTTCAAAAACCTTCAGCCTGCGAATGATCTGGAGTTTCTCGGCAGCGCTAATGCGCCGAGCCTCCTGATCGACACGATGACCATCGCCGGCGACTGAATTGAAAACAGGATGCGATCCATGAGTGAAACAGAAAACAAACAGTTGCTTCACCTCGTCTTCGGCGGCGAACTGGAAACGCCGGAAGACTGCCACTTTCGCGATCTCGACAAGCTCGACATTGTCGGGATATTTCCGAATTACGACGCCGCGGAGAAAGCGTGGCGCGCAAAAGCGCAGCAGACCGTGGATAACGCCCATATGCGTTACTTCATCGTCCACATGCACAAACTGCTCGACCCCGACGGCGACGGGAAGTTTTAGGGGCACGGCGTCGCAGTATGCCGCAGCCTTCATCCTGAGGAGCAAAAAATTCTTCGTCCTTCGTGACGAGCCCTCGGATCAAGTCCGAGGGCTCCCTCAGGATGAAGATTTTTTGCGTCTCGAAGGACCGACGCAGTTTCGAAAACCGCCCGCATCCATAACGGGAATCCCCGCCGCCAATACGCCAATAACCGAATATTCGTCCATGAATCCCGCATTTGGTCGATAGTTATCGTCACGGCGCCGAACGGCTTTATGATGGGCGCAATGAAAAATTCAGACGCAATGAACGCGATCCTGGCCGCCGGAGTTCGCCCGTGACGAACGATGACTGGCGGCGGGAATACGCAACGCCCGAAGGCCGCAAGCGCGCCTGGCGCGAACTTATGCTCGGCGATCATGGACTGCTGCGGAAGGTCTATGACAACAGCCATGAGGTCGCGACAGGGCGGCTGTGGCGCAGCTACCAGCCCTCGCCTGCGGACCTTGAACGATGGAAAGCCCGCGGCGTACGCACAATCGTCAATTTACGCGGCGACAAGCCGAGCGGGTTTCTGTTTCTCGAGGAGGAGGCCTGCGCGCGCCTTGGGCTCAATTTCGTCGCCTTGCGCGCCTGGTCGCGGGAAGCCCCGCCAAAAGCATTTCTTCATGCGGCGCGCGATCTATTCGCCCGCATCGAATACCCCGCGCTCATTCACTGCAAGTCGGGCGCGGATCGCGCCGGCCTCATGGCGACGCTGTTTCTCTTCTTTCACGAAGGCCGCCCCCTCAACGAAGCGCTGGACCAACTCTCTTTGCGCTACGGCCATGTGCGGCAGGGAAAAACCGGCGTTATCGATGCGGCGTTCGCGAAATATCTGGCGTATGCGCAAGAGAAAAACATCGCCCTTGATGATGTCGATGCATTCTTTGACTGGGTCGACGGCCCCTACGACCCCGCCGCGATCAAGCGCGATTTTCGTGGAACATTCCTAGGGCGGATGGTTTCCGATGTTGTCCTGCGCCGGGAATAGGTCAGGCGAATTGCAGACCCGCCTGGCGCGCATAGACGCCGTCTTTTATCAGGAGTTCGTCATGGGTCCCGGTTTCCACAAGGCGGCCATTATCCATCACGAAAATGACGTCAGCGTCTTTCACGGTGGACAAGCGGTGGGCGATGACCAGCGTCGTTCTGTCTTTGGTCAGCGCCGCGATCGTCTCCTGAATGCGCGCTTCGTTTTCCGCATCGAGCGCCGAGGTCGCTTCATCAAGGAGAAGGATCGGCGCATCTTTCAGGAAGGCGCGGGCAAGCGCGATGCGCTGGCGCTGGCCGCCGGAGAGATTTGCGCCCGCTTCGCCGAGGGGAGTATCAAACCCGTTCGGCAGCGCGCCGATGAAATCCGCCGCGGCCGCGGCCTCGGCGGCGGCGATGATTTCCTTGCGCGCGGCGCCAGGCCGGCCGAAAGCGATATTTTCAAGGGCGGACATATTGAAGATTACTGCTTCCTGACTGACGAGGGCGATCTGCGCGCGCAGGGATTGCAGGGTCACCGCGGCAATATCCGCGCCGTCGATGAGGATGCTCCCGCTTACGGGTTCATAAAGGCGGGGGATGAGATTCATGAGCGTTGTCTTGCCGGCGCCCGACGCGCCTACCAGCGCGGCGGTGGCGCCCGCGGGGATCTTCATCGTAACGTCGCGAAGGGCAGCGATGTCCTCGCCATAAGCAAAGGAAACATTGTCGAAGGCAATTGCGCCGGGCCCGCGCGGCAGGGCCGTTGCGTCGTCCCGGTTTACAATCGCCGCGCGGGCGTCGATCAGCGCCAACATTCGCTCGAACGCGGCAAAACCTTCCTGCGCGACGGCGTTCAACGTGCCGAGCCCGCGCGCCGGTTGCGACAGGAGCAGAAGCGCAATGATAAAGCCGACAAACTCCGACGTCGAAAGCGCGCCCGCGCCAATGCGCATGGCGACAATCGCCACGACAATCGCCATGGCGACGGACCCGGCGAAAAAGATAAAGGGTTCATTGGCGCCGCGGGTGAACGCCATTTTCTGCAGCAGCGCGAACCGCGTTTCAAAAGCGTCGGCGGCTCTGGCGCGCTCCAGCGGTTCGATCTGATAGGCCTTCACCATGCGCGCGCCAGCGACGCTTTCGCTAACCAGCCCGGTAATGGCGCCCGCCTGTTCCTGTGCGCCCGCGGATGTGCGCCGCAGGATTTTTCCGATGCGCGCCACCGGTAAGCCGATCAGCGGATAGACCAGCGACACCACAAGGAAGAGTACCCAGTCATAATAAATCATCATGGCGCAGAGGCCTGCGAAGGTCAGGAGATCGCGCACTGCATTCGAGACCCGCTGCAAGGTCTCGCGCAGGACGTTCGTGTCGTTGGTAAACCGGGAAATCAGTTGACCCGAAGCCTCGGCGCGCAGCTGGGCGAAATCGAGGGCCGTCAACTGCGCGAACATATCATTCTGCAAATCGCGCAAGGTCGCCAGCGCAGCCGTCGCCGAAAGCCGGGTCTGGATATATTGCGAGAGGGCGTTCGCGGCGCCGAGCGCAATGATCAGGATCGGCCCGAAGACCAGCACCTTGTCGACGCTCGGGCCGAACCGTGCGCTGTCCCCGGCGAAGCCTGCATTGATCCATTCAACGCCCACCGGGATCGCGCTCGCCGACGCCGCATAGACCGCCATGGCCACAAGCGCGAGCGCCAGGCGCGCCCAGTAGCGGGAGAGATAGTCCCGCCAGAGCCGGCTCGCGAGCGCGCGCGTGCCGCCCGCCGGCCTCGTTTTTTCAGGGGCTTGCGCCACATCGCCCTCGGCTTTTCGAACCTGCATTTTCACGGCGCCCGGAGCGCAAAGCAAGCTATTGACCCGCGGGCAGAAATGATCGACGCCCGGTCTGAAATGTTGAAGTCGGTCGTAAAATCAAAGGCGTTCGCCGCGCTCGCCGCCGCGATCGGCGCGCTTTATCTGCGCCTCGTCGGCGCGACGTCATCGCGAAGCGTTGTCGGCCTCGAAAACTTCGATCGCGCCCGCGCCGAGGGACGCGGCGTCATCCTGACATTCTGGCACAGCCGGCTGATGCTGGCGCCCTTCGTGCGCCGGGAAACCGACGCCGAGATCAACATGCTGATTTCCGCCCATCGCGACGGCGAAATGATCGCCAACGCCGTGAAAGGCTTCGGCGTCAAATTCATCCGCGGATCGGCGGCGAACCTTAACAAGCCGGGCAAGGCGAAAGGCGGCGCGGCGGCAGTTTCGGAAATGCTCGCGGCCTTACAGCGCGGCGAAATTGTCGCCATTACGCCGGACGGGCCGCGCGGTCCGGCGGAAGTCTTTCAGCGCGGCGCGGTCAAACTGGCGCAACGCTCCGGCGCCGCCATCGTGCCCGCCGGCGCCGCGGCGACAAGGGGAACGCGCCTCAAGAGCTGGGACCGGTTCTGTCTTGCGTTTCCGTTTTCGAAAATTTTTTACGTCGCCGGCGAGCCCTTTACCGTGTCCGCGGATGCGGGCCCGGAAGCGATCGAACAGCGCCGCGCCGACATTGAAAACCGCCTGCGCGATCTCACGCGCGAGGCCGAAGCGCTAGCGGACGGGACAGCGTCATGACGGAATTGCGCGAGCCCATGAACCTCAAAATCTATCGCGCCGCGAGCCGCGCCGCCGCGCCGATTGCGAATTACGCTCTCAAAAAACGCCTGAACGCCGGTAAGGAAAACGCCGAACGGATCGGCGAACGCCGCGGCGTCGCGACCATCGAAAGACCGGAAGGAAAACTGATCTGGATCCACGGCGCCAGCGTCGGTGAATCCCTTTCCGTTTTGCCCCTCGTCGACGCGCTGAAAGCAGCGTTTCCCGATGCGACCTTCCTGACCACCACTGGCACGACGACGTCGGCGGCGTTGATGGCCGAACGCCTGCCCGGCGGCGCATTGCATCAGTTTATTCCGCTCGATCATCCGGACTTTGTCGCTTCCTTCCTGCGCCACTGGCGCCCGGACGCGGCGATCTTCGTTGAATCCGAACTCTGGCCAAACCTTGTGCTGCAGACCCGGAAACAGACGCCGTTCATGGCGTTGATCAACGGGCGCATGTCTCCGAAATCCTTCGCCGACTGGCAAAGCCAGCCCAACGCGATCCGGTATATTCTCTCGTCCTTCGATTTGTTGCTCGGGCAGGATCATCAGAATGCGGAACGCCTGAAAACCCTTTCCGGCCGCGATGTCGCCATGTTCGGCAATCTGAAAAACGCCGCGCCGCCCCTGCCCGCAAGCGATGACGCCGTCGCCAAACTGAAACAGGCGATCGGCGAGCGACGATGCTGGCTCGCCGCCAGCACCCATCCGGGCGAGGAAGAGATTATCATCGCCGCCCATCATCAACTGGTCACGAATTTTCCGGACCTGCTCACAATCATCGCGCCGCGTCACCCCAAGCGCGGCGAAGACATCGCGAAATTTTCAGAACATTCCGGCGTCGCGACAGCGTTGCGGTCGCGTGGCGACGCAATCGCGAACGACACGGGCGTCTATGTAGCCGATACGCTGGGCGAACTCGGTCTCTTTTACCGGGCGAGCGACATCGCCTTTGTCGGCGGCAGCATTACACCGAAGGGCGGGCACAATCCGCTGGAGCCCGCGCGCCTCGGCGCCTCAATTTTGCACGGGCCGGAGACGTTCAACTTTGTCGACACCTATGGCGAGATGCGCAAAGCCGGCGGCGCCGCGCTTGTGCGCAATGACCGCGAAATTGCGTCCGCCGTGCGGCGTTTGTTCAGGGATACAAAAACGCGGCGCGCGATGGCGGACGCGGCGCGAGAGGCTGCTGAAACAAACGCCAAGCGCACGCTTGATGACATCATGAGCCGCCTCCTTGACGCCATGAACACGGCGCCGGCAGGCCCATGATCGGCGAACCCTGGTTCTGGCGCGAGAAAACCTTCGCGGCGCGCGCTGTTCGCGCGGGGCTCGCCCCTCTCGCATTCGCTTATGAAAAAGGCGGCGCATTGCGCCGGCGGTGGACGACGCCCTGGCGCGCATCAGTTCCGGTGATCTGCGTTGGCAATGCCACTGTCGGCGGCGTCGGCAAGACGCCATTCGCAATCATGATTGCGCGGTTGCTGGCGGAGAACGGCGTGTCGCCGCATTTCCTGAGCCGCGGTTATGGCGGCGAGTTAAAGGGTCCGATACGGGTCGATGGGTCGGCCCATACGGCGCGGGAGGTTGGCGACGAACCCCTGTTGCTCGCGCGCGCAGCGCCGACCTGGGTGAGCCGTTCGAAGCGCGCCGGCGCCGAGGCAGCGATTGCCGCCGGCGCAGAGGCGATCATTATGGATGACGGGTTTCAAAATCCGACGCTAGCGAAAGACGTCAGTATTTTGCTGATTGACGAACGCAGCGACGGAAGCGAGAAAATTTTCCCGGCCGGTCCGATGCGCGAGCCCATGGACGCTGCGCGGACCCGCGCTGATATGGTCGTCGCCGTTAGCGCAAAACAAGGCGGCGATAGTCCCCATGCCGATTTTGCGGCCTGGCTCGAACCGGCGCGCGACAATGAAGCGGGCCGCGTCGTCGCCTTTTGCGGCATTGCGCGACCGGAGCGATTCTTCGCCGCGCTAGAACGCGCCGATTTCGACATTGCGGACGCCATCGCCTTTCCCGATCACTACGCCTATAGCCGCAAAAATATCGCGGCGCTTCTGGACCGCGCCAAGCGGCTGAAAGCCCGAATCATCACCACGGAAAAGGACTGGGTGCGGATCGCCCCGGACCAGCAGGACCTCGTCGATACATTTCCGGTGCGTATGAAGATCTCCGATGCCGACGCTTTCAAGGCGGCATTGCTTTCAAGGTTCAAAAATTTTCGCGAGCCCGTCTCGTGACCGACAATCTCGATCCCGCCATTGAATTGCCCGCCCGCCGCGGCAATCGCCCGGTGACCATCGGCCACCGCATTGAATATCTGTTTGTTATTTTCGTTCTGGGCCTATTCCGCCTACTGCCAGTTGACGCCGCATCGTCAATCTCCGGCAAAGCATTGCGTTTCCTCGGCCCGTTGATCCGGCCGATTTCAAAACGCGGGGAAGACAATTTGCGGCTTATCTTTCCTGACTGGCCGGAGGAAAAGATTCGCAAGACCATCGCCGATGTCTGGGAAAATCTCGGCCGCACGGCGGCGGAATACGCTCATCTCGATAAATTCTCCGTCAACGGAGAAGCGCCGCGGATCGAAGCCGTCGGCGTCGACGATATTCTCCCTGTTTTTGATGATCCGGGCCGCGCGGTTTTTGTGAGCGGGCATTTTGCGAACTGGGAAATCTCCGGGATCACCGCCAACCAGATGGGCATGAAGTTCGGGATTATTTATCGCTCGCTCAATAACCCGCTGGTTGACGAATACATCATCAACAAGCGCGCGCGCGTGACGACGCGGCGGCAAATTCCGAAAGGCCCCTCCGGCGCGCGTCCGCTGGTGGACCTTTTAAAAGACAACGCGTGTGTCGCCTTTCTCGCCGATCAGAAACTTAACGCCGGCGGCATATGCGTTCCTTTTATGGGCCATGACGCCATGACGGCGCCCGCGGCGGCGCGGCTTGCGGTCCGGTTCAAACTGCCGGTCATTCCTATCTCAACCGAGCGTCTTGACGGCGCGCGGTTTCGCGTCACGACCCATCCGCCGATCGCGTTTCAGGCGACGGGTGATCTCCAGAAGGATGTTGAAGCGCTGACGATCAAGATCAACGAAGCGCTGGCGCGCGATATTCGCGCCCGGCCGGGCCAGTGGTTATGGTTTCACCGGCGCTGGCCGAAAGACGCTTACGCAAAAGCAAAAGGTCGCTAGTCGTTATCCTCGCAGGCACCGTCATAAGCGATGCTGGCGCCGGCGGCGGCCGCTGTGCAGGCGTTGCCGTAGGTTTCCCCGTCGCAGCCGCAAACCGGACGGTATTCGCGCGTGCAAAATTCCGGCTTCGGCGTGCAGACGCCGGCATAATCAGCCGTATTGCGACAAACGCCCGGCTCAACGCGGCAATATTGCGCGCTGTCCTCGCATTGAAAGCCCGCAATGCCGCCGCACATGCTGCCCGGTTTGCCGATGCCAGGATCGCCGCTGTCGGGCGCATGAGCGCAGGCCGCAAGAAGCGCCGCGATCGCTGCGACTACGAGCCTACTCATCGCCGTCTTTCATCTGCGATTGCATGTAGCGCTCTTCGCCGATTTTCGCGATCAGGCCGAGCTGGGTTTCGAGGAAATCAATATGCTCTTCTTCGGATTCCAGAATGCGCACCAGAATTTCGCGGCTCACATAATCCTTTATGGACTCGCAGTAATCGATGCCTTCCTTGTAAATCGGATGCGCCCGTTGTTCGGCCTTCAGATCCGCTTCGAGGCATTCCTTCAGGGTTTCGCCGATATATAGCTTGTCGAGATCCTGCAGGTTCGGCAGACCTTCGAGAAAGAGGATGCGTTCGATGAGTTCGTCCGCATGCTTCATTTCGTCGATCGATTCTTCGTATTCGATTTTCGCGAGGCGCTTGAAACCCCAGTCCTTGATCATGCGCGCATGGAGGAAATACTGGTTGACCGTTGTCAGTTCCAGCTTCAGCGCCTTGTTCAAATGATCGATGACTTTCTGATCGCCTTTCACGTCGTGATTCTCCTTTTCGAATGAGTGCCCAGAAAATAGCAACGCCGAAACGCCGCACAAGGATTATCCTTGCAACCGCCTCGCAGTTGCGCAGAAATTTGCGCGAACGAAAATCAACTTCAAATATCGGCGTTTATTCGGCGGCGAGTTTCGGTGCCGCAGCGGCGCTTTCTCGGGTGTCGTCGATAATCTGCGCAACGTCTGTCAGGCACTTGCCGCATTGCGGGCGCCGGCCGCAACGGCGAAAGACGTCGGCCACCGTACGCGCGCCGCTGCTGGCGGCGGAGAGTTCCTTGTCGCGTAAGGCGTTGCAGATGCAGATATACATAACTTCGACAATCAAGCGCGCCGGCCCCACGCCGCCGCGTCATGGATCAGACCATGGAGTAGTTAAGAATGATTGTCAATTACAAAAAGAATTACTCTGATCCCCCAGCCCCGGCCGTCGGCATGTCGCCGAGGGTAAGGCGCGGATCGACGAGCCGGCCCCGCCATTTCAGGGACCAGTGGAGATGGGGACCTGTGGAGCGTCCGGTCGATCCGACGGCGCCGATAATATCGCCGCGCTCAACCCGGGTTCCCGGCTCAACATCAAGGCGGGAGAGGTGCAGGAATGCGCTTTCCAGCCAGTGGCCGTGGTCCAGGAGAATCAGCCCGCCTTCGAAATACATGTCCGTTTCGGCAAGGGTCACAATGCCGGACGCCGGCGCGCGAACGGGCGTGCCGGTCGGCGCCGCAACATCGAGGCCCGAATGGGGCCGTTTCGGTTCGCCGTTGAGAATTCGCTGGGATCCGAAAACGCCGCTGATCCGGCCGGTCACCGGCCAGTCAAATCCACCGGCCCAGTCCGCCGCAGATTGGGACGTTTCCCTGGCGGCGTTTTTCTTCTCCCGGTCGGCGGCGATTTTTTCAAGCTGCGCCGGCGTAAATCCGGAAACCTTGGATTGGTCGAGACCGTCAATGCGCTGCACCGGAAACTCCCGGTCTTCCAGTTCGATGGCCCGGCGTTCAATGGCGCCGTCCGGCAGGGTCACCATTAGCAGCGACGTCAAGGCGCTGTCGCGGCCGAAGCCGATAACAAAGCGGCCGTCCTCACCGACCATGACGGTCTCGCCGTCAAGGCGCACGCTTGCGCCGGGTTCGGTTTCGCCGAAGAGCAGACCGCCTTGCGCGAAAGATCCCTCAAGGGAAACGCGCTCCAGACTGTCGCCGAAAACCTTCTGGCGTTCTTCGACATCGCGCATCGCCTCTTTGAAGTCTTCGCGGCGGGCGATGGCGTCGTCGCTGACGAGGTCGAGCGCGGCTTGCGGCGGCGTATCCGCTGCTGTCTCCGCCGGCGGCGTATCCGTATTCGCACAGGCGCCTGTTGCAACAAGACACAGCGGCAAGAGACATCGCATCATTCTTTCACTCCGTACCCAAATCCGGTCATCGCCGCGGCAGCGTCGGCGTACGCCTCTTGTTTGTCGACATTCCAGTAGCGAAGGGATTTCAGCGGAATGCGCGCTTTGGTCACCGCGCAAACCACATAGGCGCCCGGTTTCACGATGTGAAATTCCGCATCGTCATAGTCGAGAACGGCTTCGCCGCTGGAGGAATCGAACGGGTTCATGGCGGCTATTCCTGATCGGTCCGGGCGGCGAATGCAAGTTCGCGGCGCGCCGGCTCAGCCCTTCTTCGTTTCTCGCAGGACCTGTTGCACATAGGCGTCCACATCGAGATCGCCGGTGGCGCGCCCTTTGATGCGCTCGCGAATTTTCGACGGCAGCGCCGCCGGATCCATCGGGCCGGCGCTGTCGATCGTTGTGCGGATCAGGTCTTTCAGGGCGTCCTCATCGAGGTCGGGTTTCCACTTTTTCTGATCGCTCATGGCAAAGTCCTAGTTCAGCAATGCGCCCGGCGGCGGCGTATCATCGCCGGCGCCGGAGAAAGCGAAATGATCGCGCGCCTCGATGGTTTCGCCGTTGATCGTCAGCTTTTCACCATCCGCAGAGATGTTCAACGTTTCGCCGTCAGCAATCTTGCCCGCGAGCAGCAATTCCGCGAGCGGATCCTGCAAGGATTTCTGGATGACGCGCTTCAGGGGCCGTGCGCCGTAGACAGGATCATACCCTTTATCACCGAGCCAGCCGCGCGCCTTGGCGTCAAGCGACAGCGTAATCTTTCGATCCCCCAACAACTTGCCGAGCCGCGCAACCTGGATGTCGACAATCGCGTCCATATGCGGGCGCGCCAGTCGGTGAAACAGGATGATCTCATCAAGCCGGTTGAGGAATTCAGGCCGGAACTTCGCCCGCACCGCATCCATGACGGGGCCGCGCACAGCGGAGGAGTCCTCGCCCTCTTTCTGGGCGGCCAAAAACTCCGCGCCGAGGTTCGACGTCATGATGATCAGGGTATTTTTAAAATCGACTGTGTGGCCCTGCCCGTCCGTCAGGCGTCCGTCGTCGAGCACCTGAAGCAAGACATTGAACACATCCGGGTGCGCCTTTTCGACTTCGTCGAACAGAACAACCTGATAGGGTCGCCGGCGCACGCGCTCGGTGAGGACGCCGCCTTCTTCATATCCCACATAGCCCGGCGGGGCGCCGATGAGGCGGGCGACGGAATGCTTTTCCATGAATTCGGACATGTCGATGCGCGCAATCGCTGTTTCGTCGTCGAACAGATATTCCGCAAGCGCCTTCGTCAGCTCCGTCTTGCCGACGCCGGTGGGTCCGAGGAACAGGAACGACCCCATGGGCCGGTTCGGATCTTTCAGGCCGGCGCGCGCACGGCGCACCGCGGCGGAAACAGCGCCCACCGCTTCCGCCTGACCGACGACGCGGGCGCCGATCGCTTCTTCCATTTTCAACAGTTTTTCGCGCTCGCCCTCGAGCATCTTGTTGACGGGAACGCCGGTCCAACGCGACACAACGCTGGCGATGTTCTCATCGTCAACGACTTCCTTCACGAGCGCGCGGGCCTTGTTTTCGGCCCCGTCCGTCGATTGCGCTTCCGCCGCCGCCAATTGTTTTTCGAGCGCCGGAATCTGGCCGTACTTCAACTCTGACGCCAGTCCGAGATCGCCGCGGCGTTCTGCATCCGCCAGTTGCTGTCGCAACTGGTCAAGCTGTTCTTTGATTTTGGTTGACGATGCAAGGCTGTCTTTCTCCGCGCGCCAGCGCGCTGTCAGTTCAGCAGAACGCTGCTCAAGCTGGGACAATTCCGTATCGAGATTTTCCAGCCGATCCTTTGACGCCTGATCGTCTTCTTTCTTCAACGCTTCGCGTTCGATTTTCATCTGAATGATGCGCCGGTCGAGTTCGTCGAGTTCCTCAGGTTTGGAATCAACTTCCATTTTCAGACGCGAGGCGGCCTCGTCCACGAGGTCGATGGCTTTGTCCGGAAGAAACCGGTCCGTGATGTAGCGGTGCGACAGCATCGCCGCGGCGACAATGGCGCTGTCGGAAATCCTCACCCCGTGGTGGAGTTCGTATTTTTCCTTCAGGCCGCGCAGGATCGAGATCGTGTCTTCGACCGTCGGTTCATCTACAAAAACCGACTGGAAGCGCCGGGCGAGCGCGGCGTCCTTCTCTACATATTTCTTGTATTCGTTAAGCGTTGTCGCGCCGACGCAATGCAGCTCGCCGCGCGCGAGCGCCGGCTTCAGGAGGTTCGATGCATCCATGGCGCCGTCGGTTTTGCCGGCGCCGACCAGTGTGTGCATTTCGTCGATGAAGAGAATGATCTGGCCGTCGGCGTCCGTCACTTCCTGCAACACCGCTTTCAGGCGCTCTTCAAACTCGCCGCGATATTTTGCGCCAGCGATGAGCGCGCCCATGTCGAGGGCGAGAAGCGACTTTTCTTTGAGGCTCTCCGGCACGTCGCCATTGACGATACGCAAGGCGAGGCCTTCGGCGATAGCGGTCTTGCCGACGCCGGGTTCTCCGATCAACACGGGGTTGTTTTTTGTACGGCGCGAAAGCACTTGCATCGTCCGGCGGATTTCCTCGTCGCGGCCAATGACCGGATCGAGCTTGCCGTCGCGCGCCGCTTCGGTGAGATCGCGGGCGTAGCGTTTCAACGCATCATAGGCCTGTTCGGCCGACGCGGTGTCCGCCGTGCGCCCTTTACGAATGTCATTGATGGCTTCGTTGAGTTTGACCGCCGTGATGCCGGCTTTCGTCAAGATGTCCGCCGTACCGGCCTGCGCCTCGACCGCCAGCGCGGTCAGCAAGCGTTCCGCCGTTACGAATTTGTCGCCGGCTTTCTTGCCGATCTCTTCGGCGGCGGCGAACACTTTGGCCGTGGGCGCGGCCATATAAATCTGGCCTGACCCGCCTTCGACCTGCGGCAGTTTTTCGAGCGCCTCGTCGGTCAGTTGAAGCGCGACGTCCGGCTTGCCGCCAGCGGCGCGAATAAGGTTCGCTGCAAGCCCTTCCTGATCGTCGAGAAGCGCTTTCAGGACGTGTTCGGGCGTGAATTGCTGGTGATTTTCGCGCAAGGCGATCGTCTGCGCGGCCTGGATAAGACCGCGGGCGCGGTCTGTATAATTCTCAAATTGCATAGCGACCTCGGATGAGCGTCAAAGGTTAACAAGCGTCCCTTTAAGGCAACGCTAAATTCCACCCATAAATGGGGTCGCAAATGCTTGAGGCAAGGCTCGACAGACGGAAATTTTCGTCAAAAAACCCGGCGGGCGATAGTTGCCGCGCCGGGTCTCATTCGTTCAAAAAGGCTAGACCTAGCCTTTGTCTTTCTTCTTGGCTTCGTATTTGGCTTTTTTCTCAGCCATGTGAGCGGCCTGTTTGGCTTTTGCTTCGTCAAGGGTAATGGCGCCGTCGGCGTCGCCCTCAACCCACTTCGCCCAGTCTTTTTCGGCTTCAGCGGTTTTGTACGCCATATATTCGTCGCTCGTCACCGTGCCGTCGCCATTGGCGTCGACTTTCGCGAACTTTTTCTCAAGCTTCGCTTCCATCTTGGCCTGCTTGTCTTCCCAGGACATTTTTTTGCCCTTGTCGTCGCCCGCCATCGCCGCGCTCGCTGCGAGTGCCATGGCGCCAGCCGTCAGTGTAAAGATGGTCTTTTTCATTGGATACCCTTTCTGAGGTCAGTCAATCGAAACGCCCCCTAACCGGGCGTTGGAAAATTTTTGCCCCCGCATTCGCGAATGCAAGCCAGTTTCGTAGCACGCCAACTGCGCTGTGACCCGCGTCGCAGGCTCTTTTTCACGCCTTACGAATTGGTAAGCGGATGAACCGTTCGTCTCGCGCGACGAACGGTTCAGAAACGCGCTGCGCCTCTATCGCGGGTTTAAGCGAACTTCACGGGCGAACACGGTTCCCAGAAATTCTGTACCCGTCGGCTCCATTTCCTTCAGCACCTTTCGAAGTTCAGGCGTCTCCACGGTTTCCGCATCGATCGCCGCCCAATCTCTCCAAAACGTATCGTAGGACGCATAATTCGGAAAAATTTCGACGACCATGATGTTCCAGTCATCGGGATTGGCGGACCATTTAGTCAGCACTTTGTAGTCAACAAGAACGCCCTTCTTAACCGCTAGCTTCAGTTGCTTCTCCCAGACTTTCGCCATGCTAATGAGGCTGACTTCCGTCTTTCCGGGCGGCGCCCTGAACGTCATGATCTGCCAGACCGGGCCTTCTTCGTATGCATCCAGTGCAATTCGCGCCGTCTGGCTGTGCGCCGGTGAATTCACGGCGAACGTAAAAATCAGACACGAGACAATGAGTGAGTAAATCGTTTTAGCGGGCATGTGCGTTCAACCTCCGAAACAGTTTTATCGGAGACGCGTATCATGTCAGCGCGGTTCAAAATTGCGAATTTCCGGCGACGGTAATGTTATTCCGATAACAGGCCCGACGGAATGCGCGCCGATCCGTATAGCCGGCGCGGCGCATCGCCAGTTCGGGGGTTTTCCCCCGCGCAATCTCGGCAATCGCCGCCTGAAGCCGGACCCGGCGCGCATAGGCGCCGGGCGGCAAACCGAAGGCGTCGCGGAACAGCCGCAAAAAGTAGAATTTCGAAAGGCAGGCTTCCTCGGAAAGCCGGTCGAGATCGTCAAAGCGTCCGGCGCTGTCGTGAATGATCGATCTTGCGCGCAAAAGCCTTTGCAACAATTCATCGCGCGTCGCCCGCTTGGCATATTGCGCCAGCACCGGGTGTGGTGCGATCTCCAGAAGCGCATGTAGCGCATCCATGACCAGCAGTTGCGCATGTTCACGCGCTGCTTCCGGGTCACAGGCATTTATCGCGGCGAGATGGTGCGGTAAATCCTGTTCGGAGTTACTGGCCCGCGAAAAAGCGACCTGAGGCGCTTCGAACGCAGCATGACGGCCGGCTTCGCTCTCAATCACGCTTTCGCGTTTTCCAAGCACGCTGCGAAGAAGTTCGTCTTCGTCGCGGCCGGACAAAAATATCGAAACCGACCGTGTCGGGCTGTCGATTGCGCTCGCATAGGATTCGCCTGCGTTCAGAAATAGAAACTGACCGGGCGCCAGGGCGATGTTTCTATTCGCGAACCGGTATGTCTCCCGACCGGCTAGAACGAACTTCAACGAGAAGGCGGCCGTCTTCGCGGGCACCCGCATTTTGTCGGTCTGGAAATTGAAAACCGTCGTCCTTGACAACGGCTTGTTGTAAAAAACGTCGATCTCGTCGTCGGTCAACGTTCGCGACGCTTTCCGCCAGTTCACGACATGAATATCTTCGTCATGGAGCCGCGTCGTTTGAGTTGAAGCCGGCGACACGCGCAGTCGCTCAGATCAGACCCGCGAGCGGGCTTGACGGATCGGCATAGCGTTTTTTCGCCATACGTCCGGCGAGATAGGCCTTGCGTCCAGCAATGACCGCATGTTTCATCGCCGACGCCATGAGGATTGGATCCTTCGCTTCCGCAATTGCGGTATTCATCAGGACACCGTCACAGCCGAGCTCCATGGCGACCGCCGCATCAGACGCAGTGCCGACGCCGGCGTCGACAATGACGGGTACGGAAGATTGCTCGATGATAAGGCGGATGTTGACCGGATTAATGATGCCGAGACCGGACCCGATCAGGCTGCCGAGCGGCATAATCGCTGCACAGCCGACGTCTTCCAGCTTGCGCGCATAGACCGGATCGTCCGAACAATAGACCATCACTTCAAAGCCGTCCTTGATCAGGAGCTTTGCAGCAGCAAGCGTTTCTTCCATATCCGGATAGAGCGTCTTCTGATCAGACAGGACTTCGAGCTTCACGAGATTCCAGCCGCCGGCTTCGCGCGCGAGGCGCAAAGTGCGAATGGCGTCATTGGCGGTGAAGCATCCTGCGGTGTTCGGCAGGTAGACATATTTTTTCGGATCGAGGAAATCGACAAGCATAGGCTTGTCTTTGTCGGTGAGATTGACCCGGCGCACCGCCACCGTCACCATTTCAGCGCCCGCCGCCTCGGCGGCTTGCGCATTCTGTTCGTAGGTCTCGTACTTCCCGGTGCCAATGATGAGGCGCGAGTTTAGCTCGCGGCCCGCCACTTTCAGAATTTCACTCAACGCTTCAGCCTCCGCCGACAAACTGGACGATCTCAATACGGTCGCCCGCGGCGACCGGCGTTGCGTCATATAGCGATCGCGGCACGATTTCACGATTGCGTTCGACGGCGATTTTCCGCGCCTCCAGCTCAAGCGACGCAAGGAGCCCGGTGACGGTCGGCTCGCCGGAATGGTCGTATTCTTCGCCGTTGAGGGTAATATCCATGGATTTTCAAGCGCTTCTCTTATTGCAGCGCACATGCGCGCGCGTTTATATGTAGACCCTTCATAAGCGGCGGTGAAGGGCGGCGACGGCACGATATGGCGAAGAAGACGGTTTATGTCCTGAACGGGCCGAACCTGAACCTGCTCGGGACCCGCGAGCCGGAAATCTATGGCCGCACAAGCCTTGCCGACATCGAAAAAGCCTGTAACGCCCGGGCCGCCGGCCTTGGTCTTGCCGTGGAATTTCGCCAGTCCAACACCGAAGGCGTCCTTGTTGACTGGGTGCAGGAAGCCGGCGCCAAAGCGGCGGGCCTGATTATCAATCCGGGCGCCTACACCCATACGTCCGTCGCATTGCTCGACGCCCTGTCGGCAATCGCGATCCCGAAGATCGAGCTGCATTTGTCGAATATCCATGCGCGGGAGGAATTTCGCCGAAAGTCGCTTACGGCGCCCGCAGCAAACGGCGTCATTATGGGACTTGGCGCGGTCGGTTATGATCTGGCCCTCGATGCGCTGGCGGGGCTTTTGGGCGATGCGTAAAGGAATGGTTTTGTTCGTCGGCGGAACTTGGTAAGGCCGACGGAAATGAACAGGAAACTCATGGCTGGGAATAAAGATAAAAATGATCGCGGCGCCGAGGCGCTCTGGATCCGGGAACTCGCCGGCATTCTCGAAGAAACGGGGCTGACGGAAATCGAAATCGAACGGGATGGCGCGCGCCTGCGCGTATCGCGCCAGGGCGGCGCTGCGCCGATTGCCGCTGTTGCGCCGGCGCCCGCCGCGCCAGCGCCGGCTGCCCCCGCAAGTCCTGCGCCCGCGGCGCCGGCGGCGACCGATCATCCGGGCGCCGTAAAATCACCCATGGTCGGCACGGCGTATCTTTCGCCATCCCCGGGCGCCGCGCCATTCGTCTCCGAGGGCGGCAATGTCAGCGAAGGCCAGACGGTGATGATCGTTGAGGCCATGAAGACCATGAACCCGATCACCGCGCCGCGATCGGGCCGCGTCACCAAAATTCTTGTCAGCGACTCGCAACCGGTCGAATTTGATGAGCCGCTCCTCGTCATCGAATAAAGGCGCATACGGAACTTATGTTTAAAAAAGTCCTGATCGCCAATCGCGGAGAAATCGCCCTCCGCATTCACCGCGCCTGCAAAGAGCTCGACATACAAACGGTCGCGGTCCATTCCACCGCAGACCAGAACGCCATGCATGTGCGCCTCGCCGACGAAAGCGTCTGCATCGGCCCGCCGGCGCCGAAGGACAGCTATCTGAACATTCCGGCGATCATTTCGGCCGCCGAAATCACCGGCGCCGACGCGATCCACCCGGGATACGGGTTCCTGTCGGAGAACGCCCGTTTCGCCGATATTGTCAAAGCGCACAACATCACTTTTATCGGCCCGGAGGCGGAGCACATCCGCGTCATGGGTGACAAGATCGCGGCGAAAGAGGCCGTTGGCGCAGCGGGCATTCCGCTGGTGCCGGGATCGGAAGGCGCGCTCGCCTCCATGGAAGAGGCTCGCGTCGAAGCGGAAAAAATCGGCTTTCCGGTGCTTGTGAAAGCCGCCGCCGGCGGCGGCGGGCGCGGCATGAAACTCGCGCCGACCCCGAAAGATCTGGAAGAGGCGATTTCCACGGCGAAAGCGGAAGCCAAGGGCGCCTTTGGCGATGATGCGGTCTATCTCGAAAAATACCTGACGAAGCCGCGCCATATCGAGCTGCAAATTCTCGCCGACAGTCACGGCAATGTTGTCCAGCTTGGCGAGCGCGATTGTTCCCTGCAGCGACGCCACCAGAAAGTATTGGAAGAAGCGCTGTCGCCGGCGCTGGGGCCGGAAGAGCGCGTCCGTATCGGCGACACCGTTCGAAAGGCCATCGAAAAGCTCGGTTACCTCGGCGCCGGCACGATTGAATTCCTTTACGAGAATGGCGAGTTTTATTTCATCGAGATGAATACGCGCCTGCAGGTCGAACATCCGATTACGGAACAGGTGACCGATCTCGATATTGTGCGCGAACAAATCCGCATCGCCGCCGGTAAGCCGCTCAGCTTCAGCCAGGACGATGTCCGCTTTCGAGGCCATTCCATCGAATGCCGGATCAATGCGGAGAACCCGAAAACATTTCGGCCGAGCCCGGGACGGATTACCGATTTCCACGCGCCGGGCGGACCCGGCGTCCGCTTCGATTCTGCCGTTTATACCGGCTACTCTATTCCGCCGTTTTACGATTCCATGATCGGCAAACTGATCGTCTTCGGCGATACCCGCGAATTGTGCATTTCGCGGCTGCGCCGGTGTCTTGCGGAGTTCGCGCTAATCGGCGTTGAAACGACGATCCCGCTCTTTCAGGAACTGATCGATCAGCCCGATTTCCAGCGCGGCGATTATCACATTCACTGGCTGGAAAACTGGCTCGCCGAACAGGGCGACACGTAAACGCCGGGCCTTTCAACCCGGCGTCTGTGCAACCTGATTTCTACCGCGGGAACCGGATCGCCGAGCGCGACGTCCCGTCGCCGTCATTGCAAACGCCGGAAGTCCCATCGCCGTCGAGGTCCACATAAAGTTGTTGGTCGGAGCCAAACGGCGTCGATGAAGGCGGACATTCCGATCCGTCCTTCTGATCGACGACCACGAAATAGTTGAGCAGGTTGAGCGCAATCACCGCCTCGTTCGACAGGAGTTCGTAGTCGCCATTGAACGTGAGGTCATCCGCCGTGACGACGCCGTCGCCATTCGTGTCGTCGATGAAGTCCGGCGCCACGCCCTTGACGACAACGGCGCGGACTTCGATTTCGTAGTCATTCGGGAATGTTGCAAATACGGCGTTCACCACGTCGGGCGTCGACATGAGCCCTGATGCCGAAGCCGTCGTTTCCACATCATCGGCCTGCGTCGTGATATTCACTGATGACGGGAACGGTCCAAAAAAGCCGCCGTCCAGATCAACAAAAGTCAGTGGGCGAAGCATGTTCAGCGTCACTGGCATATGGGAAATAATCGCCGTCGCCGCGCCGCGGTCCAGCGGTTCTGATGACACGCTGGAGGCAAGGCCGGCGAGATTACGCACCCGGGCGACCGCAGGATAGTTCAGGTTTTCATCGAAAACCCGCGCCGCGCCCACATTCGCCATAACAACTAGCGACGGGTTGTCGTCATCGGCGCCGAAACCGTAACAATCATGAAACGGACCGGTTGTCTCCCCCGGTGTTGCCACGCCGCCGGTCTTGGGGCCAACCTGGAAAACCGGGCCTATGCCGGCGCTGCCGTCCACGAAACGCGGGTCCACATAAGGCGTGTCGGAATCGGTGAAGAGTTCATCGCCGAATGCATCGTCAACGAGACCGTCGCGTACGGCGCCAACGCACAAGCCGCTCGTGTCCTGAACGCCCGGCGCTTCGAACGGATCGGACGTGAAATTGATGAACAATTCGTCCGGCTCATAGCCGGGATCGCCGCCCGGGTTGCAGTCCTCGAATGACGGCAGCGGAAAGGACGGCGTCAAATGACCCGGCGTCGCCTGCGACAGATCAAGACACCCGTCAGGATCCTCCAGCACCAGCGTTTCAAACTCTGCACCAAAGCGGTCGGCGCGGATCACCGCTTCTGATTGCGGCGCTGCCATTCGGAACGACAACGCATAGCCCTCTTCGAACACCGTTGGAGTATTCAGATTAGGCGTCTTGTCTTTAATGAAGGTGCGCTTCTTTCTCTTGAACTTGAAATTGTACTTGCCGTTCTTCTTGACGAGGGCTTTTTTAAATTTCTTCTTCGTTTTGATCTTTGCGTTTTCGCTCAGGATCGAACCGCCGGGGGCATCGATCGTCAGGTGAATTGGCCGGTCTGATTGCGCGTTGCCGTTTGCAAAAAGAAACGGCGCCGCGGCCGCACAAGCCAGAATTTTAGATTTGATACGCATTGTACTACTCTCCCCTTCGTCTCGCCGATTCCGGCGTACGCCAACAATAGGGTTCCAACGATAAGGAATTCCGCCAATTCCGTAAATTGCGGCGACGGATATTTTCCAGATTTTCGCGCCGGCGCGCCGAAAAAAAATGGTTGTCTTTGGCGACAAGCTGCAAACCAGCACCCCCATAGCGGGAATTAACCACGATCACGGACCATTGCCCGGGCGGCCGATTCAACGCGATACTGCCGGCTATGCCCCGCGACAGCGCCAGTTCCATCGCCCTCGACGAACTGATCAAGGCGTATACGCTTGGCTATTTCCCGATGGCGCGGGCGCGTGAAGATGAAAATGTCGTCTGGGTGCTTCCGGAGGAACGCGGCGTCATTCCGCTTGGCGCTGCGCACATTCCACGGCGATTGATGCGCACGGTGAAGGTCGCGCCTTTCGAAGTCCGCATTAACACCGCGTTTCCAGCCGTGATCGCCGCTTGCGCCGATGAAACGCCGACCCGCACCGACACCTGGATCAATGACGCCATTGTTGAGGCGTATACGGAGCTTTACTTTCGCGGATTGGCGCACAGCGTCGAGTGCTGGCGCGGCGAGACGCTTGTCGGCGGATTGTACGGCCTTACCCTTGGTGCAGCGTTTTGCGGCGAAAGCATGTTTTCGCGCGAACGGGACGCATCAAAAGTGGCGATGGCGCATCTGATCGCGCGGCTCAAACTTGGCGGCTTCGATTTTATTGACGCGCAATTCTATAACGAACATCTCGAACAGTTCGGCCTGATCGGCATACCGAACGAAACCTACCAAGAGCAACTCAAGGCGGCGCTTGTAAAAGAGGCCGACTTTTTTGCAGCCGGCAATCAGCCCTCGACAGCGCGCGTCGTACAGTCAATCACCCAGACATCGTAAACGGGATGTTCAAGGGCGTTGAGCGCCGGGCTTGATGCAAACATCCAGCCGCGAAAAATATTCTCGCCTTCCGCCTGCGGACCGTTGAGAACCTCCGGCGCCGGCAGAGCAGGTACGGGCTCGGACAGCGGCGCCGCGGCTTCCACCGGCGCTGCCTCTTCTTCCGCCTCGGCGCCGAAAGCGGGAATGGCCTCCACTTCCAGAATCTCGTCTACCGGTTCCGCATCAGGCAGATCGTCATTGTTGTCGCCGGTTTCCAGAAGCGCTGCGTCGATTTTCAGATCGTCGCCCCGGGCGCCGAATTCCTTGTCGAAGACTTCCAGAAACGCCGTCGTTTCAGGAAATTCTTCCGGGGGGCGTTTGTCGCAATAGCGCGGCAGCAATTCGAGAGAACCGAACGCGGCGATTTCATTCATCGCGATTTCAATATCCGTATATCGCGCCGTGATCTTATCAAGGGCGCGTAAAGTTACGGAGACCGGTTCGCGTTCCGTACGATCAATAACGCCGGCGAACGGGTCGTCATTGTTGCGCGACAACGCTTCGAGTTCATCAAGCTCGTCGTCGAGCGGCGTTTCAAGACGGGTCTCCTGCGCCAATGCGCTTGTGGCGAAACACGCCGCCGTCAGGACCAAAAACTTACGCATTAAAAATCTCCAAGCGGATCGGCTTCGTCCGCATTCGAATTACCGCCGCCGCCCTGATTATTCGTGAACGCCTGCACCGCAAGATTGAGAAGATCGACCGACCCGCGCGTGATGGTGATGCGGTCTCCCGCGCGAAGGTACTCTTCCGACGCGCCGGGCTCGATGGAGATATGGGCGCCGCCGAGAAACCCGTCGGACACGATCTTGGCAACGGAATCATCCGGGATCTGAACATTGCGCGCAATGCGCATGGAAACGGTCGCCTCATAGGTCGCCGGGTCGAGCGCGCTTGCAGAAACCTCGCCGACGGGAATGCCCGCGATCTTGACATCGGCGCCCACATTCAATCCGTCAACGCGGCCGAAAACGGCGCCCAGTTCGTAGTCGGCGACTTGCGCGCGATCGCCGCTGACGCCCGCCGCATACCAGAGAAACGCCGCGGCGACGGCGATGACGATCAATCCGACAATGGTTTCAAATGCGCCGGCGCGGCTCATGTTCGCTCTCCGTTGTTCTCGCTACGCCTCTTCCGGCGTCCAGGCTTCATAGTCATCGTTCACATCCGCCGGCCCGTCGGTGCGCGACAGCGAACCCGGCGGGTGATAGGCGAGCGGCGTCCCGGTCATGTTGGGCAGGTGATCCTTTTCCCATGCGCGGCGCGGCAGCGTTTCTTCGCTCGGCGGTTCCTCGAAAATATGATGCAGCCATCCATGCCAGTCCGCCGGCACCCGCGAGGCTTCGGCGACCCCGTGATAAACGACCCAGCGCCGGGGCCGCGTATTTTCGCTGCCCGGCAGGGATTTCGCTTTCTCCTCGAAATAACGGTTGCCCTGCGCGTCCTGGCCGACCTCCGCCGCGCCCTTGCGCCAGAGCGTGAAGGACGTGCCGAAGGTGGTGGAGTTCCACCATGTAAAAAGCTGCGAAATCAACGACGGCTCCTGACAGTTTCGGGGGACGGACTATCCCCGGTTGGCGGCGCGAATATGGCGCCCGCCGGCGGACCGGGCAATATGGCCCGAAATCGCGCCTTTTGGGTGGAGGCGCCCGCCCGGAAGCCCTATATATAGTCTTTCTCGAATCAGGCTCCGCGAGATGCATGTAGAACGCCGTTTTTCGAAAGACTGGGGCGCGCCCTATGGCGCGGTCGTGTTCCGGCGCGCCGATTCGGAGATTCGCTCCTTTGGCGGCGATATCATCTTCGAGGCCCGCGATATCGAGGTTCCCAAGGAATGGAGCCAGACGGCGATCGATATTCTGGCCCAGAAATATCTGCGCAAGGCTGGCGTTCCCGCCGCGACGCGCCGGGTTCCCGAAAAAGGCGTGCCGAAATTCCTGCAACGCTCCATGCCCCATGTGGCGGCGCTGGCGAAGCTCCCGGCGGACGAGCGCTACGGCGCGGAGACCTCCGCCAAGCAGGTGTTCGACCGCATGGCCGGCGCCTGGGCCTATTGGGGCTGGAAGGCGGGCTATTTTTCCGAAGAGAAAGACGCCGAAGCCTTTATCGATGAAATGCGCGCCATGCTGGCGCTGCAAATGGGCGCGCCGAATTCGCCGCAATGGTTTAACACCGGGCTGCACTGGGCTTACGGGATCGACGGTCCCGGTCAGGGCCATTTCTATGTCGATCATGAATCGGGCGCCCTCTCCCAATCGGAAAGCGCCTATGAGCGCCCGCAACCCCACGCCTGTTTCATTCAATCGGTAGAGGACAATCTCGCCGGCGAAAACGGCGTCATGGATCTGTGGCGGCGCGAGGCGTTGCTTTTCAAATACGGCTCCGGCACCGGCACGAACTTCTCCAATATTCGCGGGGCGGACGAGCCGCTTTCGGGCGGCGGCAAGAGTTCCGGCCTGATGAGTTTCCTCAAAGTCGGGGACGCGGCGGCGGGCGCGGTCAAATCCGGCGGCACGACACGGCGCGCCGCGAAGATGGTGATCGTCGACGCCGATCATCCGGACATTGAACAATTCGTGCGCTGGAAAGCGCGCGAGGAAGAAAAGGTCGCCGCACTCATCGCCGGATCGCGCGCGCTTACGAAACATTTGCCGCGCATTCTCAAAGCGTGCTGGGCGATGGAAGACGAGGAAGACCGCCTCAACCCGACGGAAAACCCCGCCCTGCGCGAAGCGGTGAAAGCGGCGAAGGCGGCGTTCATTCCGGACGGGTCCATCCGCCGCGCCATTGAATTCGCCCGCGAAGGCTATCGCGACATTGACGTGGATGTTTTCGACTTTGACTGGGACGCGGAAGGCTACCGCACCGTGTCCGGGCAAAATTCCAACAATTCCGTGCGCGTCACGGACCTGTTCCTGAAGGCCGTCGCAGACGATGACGACTGGACGTTGACGCGCCGCACGGACAAGGCGCCCGTCAAAACCTTGCGCGCGCGCGAACTCTGGGAAGACATTTGCGCGACCGCCTGGGCCTGCGCCGATCCGGGCGTTCAGTTTCACGACACCATCAACGCCTGGCACACCTGCCCTGACGGCGGCGCCATTCGCGGCTCCAATCCGTGCTCGGAATATATGTTCCTTGACGATACGGCGTGCAATCTTGCCTCGCTCAATCTCGTCAAATTTGCGGACGACGACGGTTTCGACGTTGACGCTTTCGAACACGCCTGCCGCCTCTGGACGATCACCCTCGAAATCTCCGTCGCGATGGCGCAGTACCCGTCCGCCGCGATCGCGCAGGGCTCGTTCGATTACCGCACACTGGGGCTCGGCTTCGCCAATATTGGCGGCATGCTGATGCGCGCCGGCGTCGCCTATGACAGCGATGAAGGCCGGGCCATCGGGGCCGGCGTTTCGGCGCTGATGACGGGCGCAGCTTATCGGGCGAGCGCAGAAATGGCGGGCGCCCTCGGCCCGTTCGACAAATTCGGCGCCAATCGCGACGCCATGCTCCGCGTTATCCGAAACCACCGGCGCGCGGCGACCGGCGTAGCCGAAGGCGGCGACTTTGAAGGGCTCGGCGGCGCGGAGCCCATCCAGTTCAATGACAGCGCCTGCCCGTGGCCGACGCTCGCCGAACGCGCGAAAACGGTGTGGAACGAAGCCTATGAGCTGGGCGCCCTCAACGGCTTTCGCAATGCGCAGGTTTCCGTTATTGCGCCGACCGGCACGATTGGCCTCGTTATGGATTGCGACACGACGGGGATCGAGCCGGACTTCGCGCTCGTCAAATTCAAAAAACTCGCCGGCGGCGGCAATCTCAAGATCATCAATCAGTCCGTACCCGCCGCATTGAAGACCCTTGGCTATTCGAAAGAAGAAATCGCCGACATTGAAGCCTATGCGCTCGGCCGCGGCACGCTGGAAGATGCGCCGGGGATCAATCTCGAAGAGTTGCGCAATGAGGGCTTTGAGGATCGCCACATCAAGGCGCTGCTGGAGCGGCTGAAAACCTCGTTCGACCTTACGTACGCATTCGCGCCGCAGGCGCTGGGCGAAGACTTCGTTCTCAATATTCTTGGCTTGCCCGACACGATGTTGTCGGCGACGGGCTATGAAATCCTGCGCGATATCGGGTTCACCGACGAGGAAATTCACGAGGCGAACCTTTTCTGTTGCGGCGCCATGACCATTGAGGGCGCGCCGCATCTGAAAGAAGAGCACTACCCGGTGTTTGACTGCGCCAATAAATGCGGGCGCATTGGCGAGCGTTATCTCTCTCTTGACGCCCATCTCGGCATGATGGCCGCGGCGCAACCCTTTATCTCCGGCGCCATTTCCAAAACCGTAAACCTGCCCGCGCAAGCCTCGATTGGCGACTGCGCGCGCGCCTATATGCTCGGCTGGCGCATGGGGCTGAAAGCCATGGCGATCTACCGCGACGGATCGAAACTGTCGCAGCCCCTGTCGGCGGCGTTGCTGGCGGCGAATGACGATGAAGACGAAGAACCTCTTTCGGATGCGGTCGCCGATGCGCCCGCGGCGGAAAAGTCGAAGATTGTCGCAGAACGGATTGTCGAGCGCATTATTGAGCGCACGCCCGGCCGTCGCCGCCTTCCTGATCGGCGAAAGGGATATATTCAAAAGGCCATTGTCGGCGGTCACAAGGTTTATCTCCATACCGGCGAGTTTGACGACGGCGAGCTTGGCGAAGTCTTCATCGACATGCATAAAGAGGGTGCGGCCTTCCGTTCCCTGATGAACAATTTCGCCATTGCGGTGTCGCTCGGCCTGCAATATGGCGTCCCGCTCGACGAGTTTGTCGACGCCTATGTCTTCACGCGGTTTGATCCCTCCGGCCCGGTTCAAGGCAACGACCAGATCAAGAACGCGACATCGATCCTCGACTACATCTTCCGCGAACTGGCGATCTCTTATCTCGGGCGCGGCGACCTTGCTCATGTGAACCCGGACGACGCTTCGGTCGACGCCATCGGCCGCGGCGTTTCGGAAGAAAAAACGCAAGCGGAAGCGGCAAAACTCATCTCCAAGGGCTTCAGCCGGTCAACGGTAACGGACAATCTCGTCATTCTGCGCGGCGGCGATTTCGACCGTATGCGGAAAGACGCGGGCGACGACGCACAGGAGGAAGACGCCGAGGCTGAAGAGATTGTCGAAATTGCCGACGCGCCAAAGGCCGAGACGCCGCCGGAAATCGAGGCGCAGGTCGCCAAGCTCGCCGAAGCGGTGAACCAGAAGGCGCCTCGCGGCGTTCTCGCAACGCCGGGCCGGTCCGCCAGCCAGTCCCGGGACGAGGCGCGCATCAAGGGATATGAAGGCGACGCCTGCCCCGATTGCGGACAGTTCACGCTGGTGCGCAACGGCGCTTGCCTCAAATGCGAAAGCTGCGGCGCGTCAACGGGATGTTCATAAATCCCTAGGCCGCCGCCGCGCATTCTCAAGGCTTCCTTAATCATTAATTGACGCCGCCAGTGCCATAGTCCGGCAATGAAATTTCAGCGCTTGGACCTTTAACGGCATGATTAAATATATCGTCCTCATCATTCTCTTCATGGTGATGGTGTTCGCCACCGTCGCCGCGATTTTGCCGGGCACGGAATCGAACCGAAATCCGGTCGCCGATATCGGCAAGGAGATCGCCAAGCCATTGGCGAAAGTCGATGACATTGCGCCGGACCTTTCCCATGCGCTCGACAACGTGAAACTGCCGAAGCTTTCCAAATCGTCGGATGACGAAAAGCAACTCGATGAACGCGCGCTGTCCGATCATTCCGGCGCGATTTTTTCCAACAAGGATATGCCGAAGGCGAATTTCGCCGGATCGCTGTTAACAGACGCGACATTTGACGGCGCGCTTCTCGACGGCGCGGTGCTTGAAGGCGCAAACGGCGAGACTATCAACTTCGTCGGCGCCCGTCTCGCCAAGGCGAACCTTGCGGCGACGGCGTTTTCGGACGCGGATTTCACAAGCGCGGAATTGCGCGAGGCGACGGCCCGCGGCGCCCGCATTCGCGACGCCAAGTTCACCGATGCTGACATTTCCTTCTCTTCCTTTTCCGGCGCCGATCTTGTCGGCGCTGACTTCCGCAAGGCCTATGGCGCTGGCGCATTCTTTGTCGGCGCGGACCTCGCCAATGCGAAGTTCACCGGCGCCGACCTCACGGGCGTGCGCCTGTCCCAGGCCAACCTCAAAGGCGCCGTCTTTGAGGCGGCGGATATGAATCTCGTTGACCTTTCCGGCGCCAATATTCACGGCGCCGATCTTTCCGGCGCGATTAACCTGACGCCGGAACAGGTGGCGGCGGCCTGCGCCAATTCCGACACGAAACTGCCCGAAGGCTTCGCGTCAACGCGCTGCTAGCGGTTGTCTTCGCGCGAAGACACCGACGCCCAGCTCGGGTCCAGCGCCTGCAAAATACTCATCGCCAATAGCGACAAGCGCGGCGGCGCCATCGGCGTCGGCGCTGATGGCGCGGAGGTTTCAACCGAATAAGCAGCATGCGCCTGATGCGGCGCCGGCGGTTTCTCCGCAGCGATGGACGGCGAAACGGCGGCGGGCGTCATGCGCTCACCCACTGAGGCCGTAAAAGACGACAGGATTTCACCAACCGTTTTTGCGCGCGCGCCGTCGTAAAAGACAGGCCCGTTCGCTTTCGCTGCTGCGGGCAGAATATCCGCGGCTTTCACATGCGCCGCTGACGAGAGCAGTTTAACGGCGCCGGCCGGTCCGAGGAAATGCGCCGCATAAAGATCCGCAGCGGTCGCCGCGCGCCCGAGACCCGTTCGGAGAATGCGCGCATTCTCCTGCGTCAGTTCCCCGGCGAGCGCCGAAGCGGCGTTGGCGTCAAAGCGCAGATTGAGAATTTCCGTTCGGCGCGCCGCATCCGCGACAACAAAGCGTCCGTTCGCGTCTTTCGTGATGTCGCCCGCCTCTGCGCCGAGACCATGACGGGCGCCATAGGTTTTCACCGCGCCGAGCCAGGTCTGTTCGATAAACTGGAAAAGGCCGGCGGCGCTCGATGTCGCCGCTTTGGCGTTCGCATTGAGGCTCGATTCGCGCATCGCCGTTTTCATCAAATAGTCGAAACCGGCGCCGGTCGCGGCGCTGGCGCGCCGGATGGCCGCAAACGCTGCATCATGGGCGGAACCCGCGGACTGTATGTCGCCTGTCATGAGCAATAAATTACGCCTTGAGCCGTCAAGAAATTGCTAACCAAACCGGCCCGGCCGGAACGGCGCGAGGTCGAATTCAGGCGCGCGGCCGGTGATTTCCGCAGCCAGCGCATGTGCGCTCGCCGGCGCCAGCAAAACGCCATTGCGATGATGGCCGAGAGCAAGCCACGCTTTTTTGGAGCGCCCAAGAATTGGGGCGCCGTCCGGCGTTGCCGGTCGCAAACCGGCCCACCTTGCTTCTTCGTCGAACATCTCGATGCCCGGCGCCACAGCGCCGGCGCCAGCGCGTAAATTTTCGATCGCGTCCGATGAAACGATGAGATCGTCCCGGCCTTCATATTCCGACGCGCCGATGACAATGCGCCCGCCAGCCTTCGGGCAGACATACGCTTGGGGTCCGCGAATAACGCGCGTCAGCGAAAATGACGCGGGCGCGGCAACCGACAGCGCCTCGCCCTTCACGGGCGTAATGGGCGGCGCCGCGGCGCCTTCTATATTCCAGTCGGGCGCGGCGCCGGTTGCGACGACAATTTCGTCCGCGGCGATTACCACGCCGGTTGAAAGCTCAAGGCGCCAGGATCCGGCGGACGCCGCCGCGTTTGTCACTTTCGCTTCCAACATGGTCGCGTCGCGTTTCTTTATGGACGCGCGCAGCGCCGCGATCAGTTTCACCGGATCGACCTGCCCGTCGCGCGGCGCATAGAGGGCGGAACATATCTTTTCCGACAGAAGCGGTTCGAGGGCGCGCGCCTCGGCGCCAGAAAGCACCTCACCGTCGCCGCCGCGATTGCGAAGCGCCTCGCCTTGCGCCGCAAGCGCACTCGCGCCGGCTTCATCAAGCGCAACGCCAAGGACGCCGTCGGCGCGAAAGTCGATATCGACGCCGGTTTCCTCTTCGAGCGACGCGGCGAAAGCGGGCCACATGTTGAGGCTTCGCGCGCTGAAATCGTAAAGCGCGGCGCCGCCCAGCGCTTCTTCGAAAGAAGGCGTCAGCATGCCCGCCGCCGCTTGCGTCGCCGGCGGGATCTGCGCGGACGCATCAACAAGCGCCAATGACGACACATTCGCCGACAAGGCGCGCGCGATCGAAAGGCCGATTACTCCGCCGCCAATTACCGCAATGTCAAAATGCGTCGTCATACTGCTTCCGTCGTCATGCCGCGCCGGACCATGACGCGCCGCGATGAGATTTCAACCGCGATTTTCCGACGCAGCGTTTTCGCTGGTCTCAGAACCAAACGCCATGAGCCGGGTTTTTTCTTTCGAGCCTGCAGAAGAGCCGAAAAAATAATTCACCACCGCCGCCGTCATGGTGGCGAGGGCGCCAAGCATGATGGAAAACTCCGTTTCGGTTCCCTGCGGCAGGCGCCTGGCGACCATGGCGCCCAGCACGATAAAGAAGCCGATGATGATTAACGCGCCGAGGGCCGACGGCGTCCAGTCGCGTAATGCGATCTGTCGGCCGCGGGCGTTCGCCCGGTCGTCCGCATCAATGCGCAGCTCTTCAACCTGGGCCTCGCGCAGCGCGATCTGGAACTCCTGCTCGGCTTTTTTCAGGGCGATCAAATGCTCCGGATTGGCGGCGGCGAGGGTCTCGGCGAGCGCTTCCTCATCGCCGTCCGGCGCGCCGAAGATTGCCCGCGATATCTGCGACACCGCTGCGCCGGCGAGCGGTCCGCCAAGGGCGTGGGCAAGCTGGGGCGCGGCGCCGGCGATGATGCGTTTCAGTTTGCCGCGCGATCGTTTTTTTCGGTCGGTCAAAAGTCAGCCTCTTGATGTCTGTGTCTTAAAAACTGGACCCGCATCATAGGCCCGGCCCGGGGCGATGTTGGTTGAAACCTGTTGTTTTCGAAATCGCGTTTCCTGTAGATTCTGACGAATACGGACGAAGTGATTGTTTTTTCGGGATTTGCAGAATCGGCGCGAATGTGTCGCCGGACAAACATGAAGCTGTAACGCAACCCTGAGGCGTTATTTGGTGCGCCGCGCGTAACAGTTTTGTCGCGCGATATTCGCCCGCGAAATACGTTGTGCGTTACGCAGGATTTAGAAATAACAAATTGATTTTGACCACGGATCAATTCACCGTTCGCAACAACTGATTCGGGCGCCTGGCGACGCCCCGAATCGCAAAGGCGGTTGACCATATGATTTTTGCAGCGTCCGCGGCGATCCTCGCTGCGATTCTCATGAGTCTGGACCGGGCGAAGGTTCTGGAACGAATCGCGCGCGCCCCGGCGCTCCTGATGGTGGTCGGCATGGCCGCCGCGATGGTCTATCGCGGGGTTGGCGCCCCGGTCGCGCCCGCCGAATGGGTCGCCGCCGGCGCCGACGTCATGCTGGCGGCGCTCGGGTTTGCTGCGGCTGCACAATTTCGGGTTTCCCGCCTCGCGACAGCCTGCCCCGCCTCTTTTCGGCTAACCATCGGCGGCGCGCCGCTGTTTCTAGTGATCTGCGGTCTTGCGGCCTTTGTCCTTGCGCCGAACCTCACCCTCGGCTCCGCCTTCCTGCTCGCCGGCGCGCTAACGCTAAACGGCGCGGCGTTTGACCGGCGCGCCGTCGCCGACGCCCCAGCGCCCGCCGCCATTAAAGGCGCGGTGCGCCTTGAAAGCGCGGCGATCCTCGCCCTCGGCCTGCCGGTGGCGATCCTGCTTGAAGCCGCCGCGACCGCCGCGCCGGAATCAATGCCCGCCGCGACGCCGCTTTTTGAAGCGAGCTTTGCGACCCTCGGCGCGTTTGCGTTGGGCGGGCTTGCAGGGCTCGCCGCCGCCGTCGCCGGCAATTTGTCGAAGAACAAGCAGCGGCGCGCGCCTTACGCCATCGCCGCCGCCATCGCTGCGGCGCTCCTTGCTGCGCCGTTCGGCGCCCATCCGGTTTTCGCCGCCACCGCCGCGGGCCTCTTATGGGGCGAAGAGACAAGCGCGCCGGCCATGACGCGGGTGCGGATGCGCCGGCGCATCGACCGGCTCGTCCTGCCGGCGACGTTCCTCGCTTTCGGCGCGTTGCTCGGTCCGCAAATCCTCCAGGCCGACATGCTCACTGTCGTCTTCGCCATCGCCGCCGCGACGGTGTTGCGCGCGGGGCCGCGGCTCGCGAGCCTCGGCTCCCTGTCCCTCGCCAAGGAAAGCCAGCTATTTCTCGCCTGGTTCGGCGGCGCGCCGGGCGCAGCGTCGGCACTTTTCCTGATTTCGCTCTTTGATGCGCCCTCGATCATGGCGCTCGACGCGGTCCTCACCGTCGGCGCGCTCACCGTCATGCTCAGCGTCTTTGCTGCGCGCATGACCTCGCGCCCGCTCCTGAAAGTGCTGCTGAAGGAAACCGCGGTCGCGCGAAAACGCGCGCTCTATGTGGGATAGCGTTCAGGCGCCCTGCCCGCTGCTCATGCGCTCCAGTTCACGGCGATAAAGTTTCAACGTGATGGGCGCGAGCAGGATCACCGGCAAACAGAACACGACCGGATAAATCGCCATGGCGTAGTGAAGCCCGTCACCGCCATAAAAGGTGTCATTAATCCAGCCGATCATGGGCGGCGATAAATTCCCGCCGATAAAACTGATCATGAAATAATAGGCGGCGACGACAACGCCGCGAATATCGCCGGGCACAATGTTCAGGAGTGCGTTGACGCCTGTCACCGACACCATGCCGATGCCGACATTGCTGAGGACATTGACCGCAAAAGCCGACCACGCCGTCGGCATCAGCGGATAGATGACGGCGGTCGGCGCCATGAGAAGCAGGCCGGCGATCGCAATAATCAGGGGACGGTCTTTCTGTCCTTTTTCAACGCCCTTGTCCGACAGCCAGCCGAAAAAGAGGTAGACGACCGGCGAGACGATCAGCAGCGACAACCCGTTATATCGCGCATAGACTTCCGGCGCCCAGCCCCATGTCCGGGAGAAGAGCGGCGCATTGAAGAAACCGCCATAGGCGACCGCGACCATGCACATGAAGATCGATACGAAAGAGAAAAATGTCGGCGCCTTGCTGAAGATGTAAACGAATGCGTCGCTGAGGCTTGCGCCTTCGCGCGGCGAACTTTCAATGCGCGGCGGTTCCTTGAAGAGCATGAAGGCCAGCGCCAGAACGAAGCCCGGAAAGCCGACCAGAATGAAAATGAATTGCCAGGGTTCGAGGACCCCGAAAAACGGGAGGGTGATTTCGCCGAAATTCCTGGCCCATGGCAGAATGAAGGATGCGATGAGATTGGCGAGGCTCGATCCGAGGATCAGCGCCATGGAATAAACGGCGATCGGGAGCCCGCGTTTTTCTTTCGGGAAACTGTCGCCGATCATGGAAAACGCCGCCGGGCTCAACACCGCCTCGCCGACGCCCACGGACATGCGCGCTGCAAAAAGCTGCACCATGGTCTTCGCCATGCCGGTCCAGATAGTGGCAAGCGACCAAAGGAAAACGCCGATGGCGACAATCTTTGTGCGCGAGCGACGGTCGATCAACAGCCCGATGGGCAGCGCCACCAGCGCGTAAGTGAGGTTGAAGGCCGATGACAAAAACCCCATCATCGTGTCGGACGCGCCAGTAGATTCCTTGATCGGATCCACCAGCAGCCCAAGGATATAGCGATCGATAAACGAACTCACATAAGCGAGCGTCAGGAATACAATCAGCGTCCAGGCGTAAACGGGACCGGGATATTGCGGCTTTACTTCATCTGTATCCGGACTGTCGCTCATTTTTTGGCGCCGATGATCTTGTAAATCACCACAAGGTTGTCGTCGAAATCGACAATGCCGATTTCACGGCCCGTGCGCCCGTCGCCGGTGACAAGTTTTTCTTCCTCATAGACCTTAAGGCCGAGCTCGCGCGCACCCGCCATGACGGCGTCGGGATCGCTCACTTCAATAACAATCGCACTGCGCCGGGGATGGGGAACCGGCGGCAGGTCGACGCCCTTGATTTCTGTCAGCGCCATGACGCGGCGCTGCGTCGGCGAGTTGAGGGTGACAAACCCGAGCTCGGCCCCGTCCGGGATTTCAAATACCGGGATTGAATAGCTGTCAGGATTGTGGCCGAGGCGATATTCAACGGAAAACCCGAGCACGTCCCGGTAAAACAGGAGCGCGCGATCGAGATCCGCCACTACGAAGTTGCCGCGCTGAAAGCGCACCGGATAATCGTCCGCCATATTTTCCGTGTCCTGTCCTATCCCCAGTCTGACGGCTCGCCCCGAACGGAGCAACATTGAACGCCGACATTCTGACCGTAATATAGATTGGCGAGCGCGCGCGGCATGTTTTGAAAGCCGTCGATAATGTCCTGCACCGGTTTCAGTTTTCCCTCGCTGATCCAGCCGGTCATCTCATCCATGACCTCGCGCCAGCGCGGCAGGTGATTATAAACGAAAAACCCTTGCATGCGCGCGTCGCTCGCGCGCAGCCGCGTGTAATTTGATAGTTTGAACGGCGTCTCGCGGGTGTATTCGCTGATCGAACCGCAAAGGACGATGCGCGCATTCATGCGCAACCGTTCAAGACAGGCCTCCAGCGTTTCCCCGCCCACATTGTCGAAATAGAGATCAATACCGTCCGGACGCAAGGCGTCGAGGCGGTCCGGGATGTCCTCGCTTTTGTAATCAATGGCCGCGGCGCAGCCATGGTTCAGAATGAACGCGCATTTTTCAGGACCGCCCGCCATGCCGACAACGTCGCAGCCGACGACATTCGCCGCCATTTGGCTGACCATGGAGCCAACGCCCCCGGCGGCGCCGGAAAGCACCATGAGATCGCCGGCCTTCGGCGCGCCGCAGGCGAAAAGCCCCGCATGAGCGGACAATCCCGTCATGCCGAGAACGCCCGCGCCCAGCGCCGCCGGCAAGCCATTTCTCGGCATACGGAAGAACTTCTCCTGCGCCGTCATGGCGGAGACCTTGTAGGTCCGCCAGCCAAGCTGGCCCTGCACCATTTCGCCTTCACGCCAGTCCGGATGGCGCGACTTGATAATCTGCGCAACGCCGCGGCCGTGAATCACATCGCCCGGCGCAAGCACGCGCTCACCCGCCGCGCCGGTCCCTTGCATGTAAAACCGCATCACCGGTGCGAGCCCCAGATAATGTGTTTTCAACAGGACTTCGCCGTCGCCGGGTTCCGGGATCGCCCCTTGCGACCACTCAAAGTCGTCGGGCGTCACATTCCCAATGGGCCGGCTTTTCACCCGCCATTCGAATAGAGCGTCGTCTGAACTTCGAAGACCCGAGAACCGATCGTCGAATGCGCGAAGCGCCATGTCGGCGCCCGTCATGAATGAACCCGCACAACCTGGTTCACTTCAAAGAAATATCCGTCGAGGTCCCAGAACGAGCACCCGATCATGTCTTTTTTTACGCCGCCTGCGCCCGTGACCGTCCAGTCATGGGGCTCGCAGTGAACGCGCGAGCCGAGCGATCTCGCCCGTTCAACGGCGCCCGGCGCGTCTTCGGACGCGACGACAAAAATGGGCGCGCCGAATTTAATTTCGGTCGGTAATTCCTTCGGCGCGTCCTGTTTCGGGTCGAGCCATTCAAGCAGGCCGATCATGCCGAGGACGTCATGTTTACATTTCAGAATGACGAGGCGGGTCTTGTCGCCTTTCTTGCCCGCCGCCAGTTGATTGCCGGAGAGCGTGAACGGCGTATCCATCCACCGTGTCATCCCGAAAACGGTTTCATACCAGTGCGCCGCCTTGTTCGCGTCCCGGACCATCAGCGTTGTGCGTTTGATTTCGTCGGTCATGGTGGTCTGCAGCGTGCCTTTTCGTTCTGGCGCAATGCCGCGCGCAGATGAAACCGCCGCGGCAAATGATATACCATTTGAAAAGTAAACACTGCAATCGGCGGCGATGTCAACGCGGCGGAGATTTGCGCGCATCGCCGCGCCTTTCTCGCACTCGCAGGAGAAAAGCTTCTAGTTTTCGACGGGGTTCTTGCGTTTAAAACGGACGGACGGCGGTCGCCGCCTGCGCCGTTCGTTCCGCTTTGCTATAACACCCGCAAACGCGGCAATATCTTCTCAGCGTATAATTTCAGGAAACGGCCCTGATCCGGTCCCGGCGCATGAAAAACGAGGTGATTAAAGCCAAGCTTTATGTAGGGCATGATTTGCTCGATATGTTCATCGGCGTCGTCGCTGACAAGCCAGCGTTTTTGCGTACGCTCAATGGGGAGATTGTCGGCGAGCTTTTCCATCTTCAGCGGGTCTTCGACGGACATCTTTTCATCGGGTGTCAGCGCCAAGGCGCCCCAGAAACGCGTATCCTCCGCCGCCCGGTCGCGATCAGTATCGAAGCTCACTTTCATTTCAATCATTCGATCGAAATCCGGTTTTGGCGATGCGGCCTTTGACAACCCGTCAGCGACATTCGGCAACAGCGTTTCCGTATAAAGGGCCGGGTCCTTGCCGCTTGTGCAGATGAAGCCGTCAAGATTGCGTCCGGCGTACCGCGCCATAAACGGGCCTGCGCCGGCGAGATAAATCGGGATCGGCGTATCGGGGCGATCGTAGATGGTCGCGTTCTCTGTCTTATAATATTCGCCGTCGAAACTTACCCGTTCCTCGTCCCATAGGTTTCGGATGAGGCGGATCGATTCCGTCAGGCGCCGGGTGCGTTCGCGTTGTTCCGGCCAGACAAGTCCTGTCGCCGGCGTTTCGTTGAGACTTTCCCCGCTGCCGACGCCGAGAATGATGCGCCCCGGGAACAGGCATCCCAATGTCGCAAAGCCATGCGCCACGATCGAGGGGTGATACCTGAAAGTCGGGGTCAGAACGCTTGTGCCGATGATAATTTTCGATGTGCGCGCGCCCAGCGCGCCCATCCAGGCGAGGGAATACGGCGAGTGTCCGCCGGTATGGCGCCATGGCTGGAAATGGTCGCTGATAAAAACGCTGTCAAAGCCGGCGTTCTCCGCCTCGACCGCATATTCAAGGAGGTCCGTCGGGCTGAACTGTTCCGCCGATGCTTTGTATCCGAGTTTCAATTTTGTCATGGGTTGTCGATCGATCTTTCCTATGGCGTGTCAGAAGCCGGCGCGGTGTGGCCGCCGAATTTGAACCGCATTGCGGATAATATTTTCTCTGCAGTGGGGTCGGATTGCCGACTGCGAAATCTTGAATACAACGCGGCGGTCAGAACCGGCGCGGGCACGGCGTAGTCAACAGCGGCTTCAACGGTCCACCGTCCCTCGCCGGAGTCCTGAACTTCTGCGCTGTAAGGCGCGAGCCCTGAAGGCTCTGCAAGCGCGTCCGCGGTCAGGTCGAGAATCCAGGATGAGACGACGGAGCCGCGTCGCCAGGTTTCGGCAAGATCGCGGATGTTGAAATCAAACGCGCTGTTGCTGCTGGCGGCGCGCAAAAGGGCGAACCCTTCGGCAAAGGCTTGCATCATGCCGTATTCAATGCCGTTGTGAATCATTTTTGCGAAATGCCCGGCGCCGGACGGACCGCAATAAAGCCATCCCTCCTCTGCACTCGCCACGTCGTCCGCGTCTTGTCGCGACGGCGTTCGCTCCGCCGCCGCGAGACCTGGCGCGAGCGCGGAGAATACGGGCGTCAGCGCGCGCGCCGATTGTTCATCGCCGCCCACCATGAGGCAATAGCCCCGCTCAAGACCGAATACGCCGCCGCTGGTGCCCACATCGAGCAAGTGAACGCCATGATCGGCGCAGCGCACGGCACGGGCCATGGTTTCCTTGTAATGGCTATTGCCGCCGTCAATGATAATGTCGTCACGGTCCAGCTGACCCAGCAATGCATCCAGCACGCTATCGGTGATGCGCCCATGCGGGACCATCATCCAGACCATACGCGGCGGCGCGAGCATTCGTGCGACGTCGTTGATGTCCGAAGCGGCGCGCGCATTGATTTCGCCGGCGAGATCTTTCGCAACCTGCGCATCGGCGTCATGCAGCACAAGATCGAAACCGGCCCGCGCGAGGCGCCTTGCCATATTGGCGCCCATGCGTCCGAGACCAACGATACACAGCGCCGGTTTTTTACTCGTCAGCGTCATCGGCGAATCTGTTTGCGACATCGATAAACCAGGCGGAGTTGTTCTCAACAGACAAACTCGACGCCTCCGCATGGTTCTGCCCAACGGGGATCATCCGGGATTCGTACAGAACGATAGACTGGTCGGGACCATATCCCTGTACGGACAATTTTCCTGAATAATCAGCCCAGGGCAGCCCGCCGCTGTCGATCAGGGAATAGGTGTACACGCGCGCAATGGGGTCGAGCGATTCAAGGCGCTCGACGACGGGCGGGGCGTTGTACTCGTCTTTGAAGGTGATGGTGCGCAGATCGCCGACATCGCGGCCGGAGATTTTGACGTCCTTGAAAAAGGCGCTCGGCATTTCGCTGAGGTCCCAGTCGCCGACGATCTTCCAGACCGTATCGGCGTCTGCATTCATGACCATCGCCATATAGGTTGTGGCGTGGGCGCCGTCGCGGCCCGTTATAATCGTGATTTCCGGCGATTCCTGCGCCGCTGCGGATTGCGCATAGGCGCTGAGACAAAGCGTAAGAAGCGCGAAAGTTCGGGTCATCACATATTTCTCCTTTGCGGCGCGTCGTTCGCTGCGCGCATCATCGGCGCAGCGGCAATCCCTCATGCATCGTCATGAAGGTCTTCAAGCGGCGTGAAATCACGCTCGATGCCGAAGCATCGCGGACCGAAAACATCGAGCGCTTCGGGCGTGCGCATGACAGCAGGAGCACTCGTGCCGACCACGTGCACGCGCTGACCGTAGCGAAGCCCTTCGGTCGTAATCGGCTCGGCGGTTTCACTGTCGATGAAGCAGATGAGATCGGGAACCATCGCCAGCGGTTCGCCGTTTTTCAATGCAATGAGATGTTCATTCTGAAACGTGACTTCGCATGAATCACCCGGATCGTTCAGGCTGGTGACAACGCATTTGCCGATCGAGAATCCGCCAGTCGTTTCGCGCAACAGGTCGGTGACTTTCCCCGAGAACAGCACCTTGCAGCGATTGTAGAACTCGCTTTTTCTCAAGACTTGCAATAGCGCGCCAAGAGGATCGCGATCGCGGCGGCCCGCTTCGATGGCGCGGCCGATCTCCAGCGCCATGGTCAGCGTTTTCTTTACCGCGGTGCGTTTCAGATCGGCGCCCGTCATGGGGTAGCTCGAAAACAGAACGCTGAGGCCCAGCTCGACCGTGACAACGCGGGCGATGTTCTCGCATTGCTTGGCGTCGACCGCATCGATCACGACGGCGTTGAGATGTTCGTCGACAACAGAACAGGGCGTTGCTGAAACCCCGTAAACATTGTGCGTGACCATCTGGAGTTCCGGAAAGGCCCGCCCCATGCCGTCGGCATTAACGAGGGGAAGCCCCATGCGCGCCGCCGCAACAATCGGGATCATGGAATTACACCCGCCGATTTCGATTGGCGCGATAAAATCCGCTTTCCGGTCGAGGCGTTCTTCAATCTTGCGCACCGAAAGAACGATGTCTTCGCCGCTGGCGATTTTCTCGACCAGCACCGTCGGCGCGCCCATCATCGCCGCGGTCAGCACCAGCGCATCGTCCGGAACGTCTTCCGGTTCAATAATTTCCGGCATGCCATGCTGGCGAATGGCCTGTTCGGCGAGCAGGCGCCCGACATAAGGGTCGCCGCCCCCGCCAGTGCCGAGAAACGCGGCGCCACGCGCGAGGGCTTCGAGATCTTCCAGCGCTATCCTCATGCCGCACCCCCTTGTTGCGTTCCGGAGTGGTCCTGATAGTTGAGATCGCCGGCGACTTTGACGCGAACGCGGACCGCGCGGCCCGGCACGTAAGCAAGCGGCACTTCTTCAATGTCGATAATATCGACCGTTTCAGCCTGTGCGCCCGCAGCGACCGCAGCGGATTTCGCTTCGTTGCGCGCAATCTCAAGCGCCTCCTCGCGCGGACAGGCTTCATAGGAAAACACCTTGTCGACCTCACCGCCGACCTGGGCGATCGATGCGCCAATGGCGTTTGCCACATCGGCGTTTTCGGGAATGATCGTTTCGCTCGTGCCGCTTATGTCTCGGTCAACCAGCACGCTGCCGCCGCCGACAAGGATGAGCGGAATGGGTTCGGCGCTGGTTTTCATCTGGTCCGCAGCGTCTGCGATCATGGCGTGCATGCGGTCATGCGCGGCGGCGACCATGGCGCGATCAAGGGATTTGACGTTCGATGCATCGCCGATATCCGTTGCGCCGGCGGCGACGGCGATATCGGTCGCCGTCAAGGTGTCGCCGCCAAAAACCAGTGCGTCTTTCGTCAATTTATAGCCGACTGACTGCGGGCCGATGGTCACGTCGCCGCTATTCTCTTTGACGAGACTGCCGCCGCCTAGGCCAATTGCAAAAATATCAGGCATGCGAAAATTCGTGCGCACTTTCCCGATATCGACAGCGACCGAACTTTCCCGCGGAAACCCGTTGCTCAACATGCCGATATCCGTAGTCGTACCGCCAATGTCGGCGACCAGCGCCTCTTTGACGCCGGACAGATAAGCCGCGCCGCGCATGGAATTCGTGGGGCCCGATGCGAACGTCAGTACAGGATATTGTTCGACGCGCTCCGAGGTCATGAGCGTTCCGTCGTTCTGGCTGATGTGAAACGGCGCCGTGATCTCAAGCTCAAGAAGCGCCTCGCGAAACGATTGGACCACATGCTGCGCAAGCTGCGCGAGGCTCGCATTCATAACCGCCGCATTTTCGCGTTCAATCAGACCGATGCGCCCGATGCGCGCGCTCAAGGTAATGACGGCGTCAGGGTTTTCGTTCTTGATGATTTCCGCGGCGCGTTCCTCAAGTTCCGCGCTGACCGGCGAAAACATGGCCGTCACCGCGGCGGCGGTGAGACCGTCCTGGCGCATTTTTCGCGCGGCGTCTGCAATCGCAGCCTCGTCCAGCGGTGCGCTCGGGCGCCCGTCATAATGAAAACCGCCGCGCACGAGAAAAAAGTTCTCGCCGATAACGGAGCGAAAATCCTCCGGCCAGTCCACCAATGGCGGCAGGCCCGCAGTCGCTGGCAGCGCGATCCGGAATATGGCGACCGGCAGAAGGCTGCGCCGTTCGACAAACGCGTTGGTAAATTGCGTCGTGCCGATCATGACCGCGGTGATCTGCGCCGGTGCGACGCCGGTTTCGTCAAGCACAGCGCGAATGGCGTTGACGATACCGCCACTTACATCCTGTGTCGTCGCCGCCTTGTGCGCAGCCTTGATGGTTTTTCCATCCATCAGTACAGCGTCAGTATTCGTGCCGCCGACATCAACGCCAATTCTCACGTTAGGGATCGCTTTCTTGATTGCGCCGGCCGCAACTATGCGACAGCCGGCATTATTTTTTCCGACGCAAGTTTCAATTGCGCATCCATCTCATCGCCAATGGCGCAGGCCAGCGCGACCTGACTTGCGCCCGCTTCGAGCAGCGCATTGATTTTTTCCGCGCATTCATCAGGGGTCCCGGCGATGGCGAGCCGTTCTGTCCATTCGCGCGGCATCTCCTTGAAAATCTGGTCCGGATCGCCAAGCGCCTGCAACCGCTTGGCTTCCTCGTTCCATCCGAGGCAATTGGTGAGCGGCGTCGCGCCCGTCGCGGCGATATAATGCGCAACAACATGGCCGGCCGCGTTCAGAGCGCGCTCGCGATCATCGGCGTCAGCGGCGTAAATTGCGAGAACAGGGAATGACAGTTCCGTCTTGCCGGCTTTCGCCGCCGCCTCGGTCATATTCTTGTGCGCGAAGTCGATATATTCCGGCGTCGCCATAACGCTCGCCAACACGCCGTCGGCCACTTCCGCAGAAAGCGCGAGCGATTTCGGTCCGATCACGCCGGTGATCATCGGTACGTCCGGCGCGCTATGGGTCAGGTGAATCTCGTCGCAATAAAAATGACCTTCATGTTGCGTTACCGTCTCGCCATCAAGCAATCGGCGAACAATGCTGCAACATTCGCGCAACACCCGAAGCGGCGATTTCGGATAGAGGCCCATCTGTTTTGTCCAGACCGGAACGCCATGCCCGATGCCGGCGGTAATTCGCCCGGGGAATGCTTTGCCAAGCGTGCCGAGCTCCATGGCCGTCACGCTGGGATGGCGCGCAACAGCGGAGACAATGCCGAGGCCGACGCTCAACGATTTTGTCGCCGTCAGCATAATCGCGGCGCTGCTATAGCCGGCGAGTTCGAAATAGTCCTCCGCAGTCCAGACTTCGCCGATGCCGAACTCTTCCATGCGCTGCGCCAGCGGCGCCAGCATCTCCGGGGACAAGGTCGGCGGAATGAGGGCGGCGACAGGATGTTCGCTACGTACAAACTGCATGATTTCAGGTCTCCTGCGTTTGGCGGATCATGCGGCGTCGCGTTTTTGCTGAAGCGCGAACAGGACATCTTCCGGTGTGATGGGGATATTCGGAATGCGCACGCCAATCGCGTCGTAAATCGCATTGCCGATGACAGACGGGCCAAGAAGAATGGGCGGCTCGGCGGCGCCCTTTACCCCATAGGCGCCGTCGGGCGCTGGATGTTCGAGAAGACGCGCTTCCACCCGCGGCACGTCCAGCGCCAGCGGCAAACGATACGCTTCCAGCGAACGCTCAATATAAAGCGCGTCCTTCAGGCGAAGGCCTTCATGCAGCGTGTAGCCAATCCCTTGCGTAACGCCGCCCTGGATCTGTCCCATGATCGCCGCGGGATTTATCGCCTTGCCGACTTCCTGCGCCACGACATATTGCAATACGTCCACATTGCCCGTCGCCGGATCGACTTCCACTTTGGCCGCATGCACGTGGTAGGTCGTATTCGGCAGCGCGGGAAATGCGAGGCCGTTGGCGCAGCCCGGATCGAACGGCACCGGCCGTTCAGCGTGTTTGCCGCGCCCGACAATCGGTCCGGACCCGAACGCCGCCATGGCGAGCAGTTCAACAAGCGCGACCCGTTTGCCGCTATCGGCCTTATGGTGAACAAATCCGTCGTCAATATCGAGTTCGTCTGCGGAGGCCTGCAACAGTTCCGCCGCGTCAGACAGAATGCGTTCGCGCACCTGCAACGCCGCTTCGCGCGCCGCCGTGCCGACAGACCGCGTCGTTCGGCTGCCCTGACTGCCGCCGTCGTAACTCGCATATCGCGTGTCGGGCTGGCTCACGACAACATCGTCGAATGCGATGCCGATGCTGTCGGCAACAATCTGGCGCACCCCCTGGGCGATGGCGCCGGTGCCGATATCACAGGTGCCGCAGGTCAAGTGCGCCGTGCCGTCTTCGTTTAACTTCACCGTTGTCGCTGTCGGCAAGGGGTTCGTCAGCCAAACGAGACCGCTAATCCCGACGCCTTGCAGCGGCCCGCACGATGAGCGCGCGCCTTTCCACGGCATCATCTCTTCAACATCATCGAACGCCTTGGAAAGAATGTTGGCGTCGTCCAGCTTCTGTCCATTCGGCAGCGTATCGCCGTCGGTTACAATGACGCTCCGGCGGAAATCGCGCGGGTCCTCTCCCCGGATCTCGGCGATATGGTCCATGTGCCATTCGATCGCGGTTACGATCGGCACCGCCGATACGCCGCGATAGGCGCCGGTCGGCGCTGTGTTTGTGTAGATCAGCCGAAAGCGGGCCCGCGTCGGCACCCGTTTGTAGACATTGTTGGACAGCATCAAGGCGAGACCCGCCATGAGCGGCAACTCACCGCTATAAGCGCCGTTGTCATGATCGGTCAGCAATTCGCGCCCGATCATCTTGCCGTTTTCGTCAAGCGCCGTGCGTATGAAAACTTCCGCATTTTCGCGGCTGGTCGCCACGAGCATGTCTTCTTCGCGCGAATAAATTAGCTTGATGCGCCGACCAGGCGCGGCTTTGGCAAGGAGCGCCGCATAGGGTTCGGGGCCGTAATCCAGTTTCCCGCCAAAGCCGCCGCCAAGAATCTGTCCGGTGATGTTCACCTGGCTTGGCTTGCACCCGAGAAACTGCGCGCACCGATCGCGCACGTTAAAAATATACTGGTGGCCGGTATCGATCTGATAAGCGTCGCCGTCATAAATGGCGATGCAGCCCTTGGGTTCGAGATAAGCCTGATACTGGCGCCCGAATTCATACCGGTCCTCGACGATGCGCGCAGCGCGATCAAATGCGGCGTCGACGCCGTCGTCTTCGAACAGGCGGTCGACCGCGCAGTTGCCTTTGCGGTTGAAGATCATTCCCGGCAAGGCGCCGTAATCGGCAAGGTCAGGATGAATCGGCCTCGCATCCTGCGCCGTCGCCTCGGCCATTGTCGCAATTGGCGTTGTCTCTTCGAGGTCCAGCGCGATCAGCTTGAGAGCGGCCTGCGCCTGTTCCAGCGTGTCGGCGGCGACAGCGGCGATCGGCTCTCCCTGAAAACGCAGTTCGTTACGGGCAAAGAGAGGCGTATCAATAATCGCCCAGCCGGCGAGATTGTCCGGGCAGTCTTCGGCGGAGACGACCGCGCGCACGCCAGGCGCACTGCGCGCAGCGGAAAGGTCAAGCTTCCTGATCCGGCCCGCCGCAACAGGCGAGCGGAACACGGCGCCGTGCAACGCATCGCGATTGGCCATGTCCGCAGTATATTGCGCCCGGCCCGAGACCTTCGCCGCAGCATCCGCACGCGGAACATCGGCGCCGATCAGGCCGGGATTGTTTTTGTTCTTGATGTCGCGCGCGTCGCTCATGCGGCCTTCCCTTCGTCACCGTGCGCGCGCACCCGGCGCGCCGCTTCCATGGCCGCATCGATAATGCCGCTATAGCCGGTGCACCGGCAGATATTGCCCGCAAGCGCATCCTTGACCGTCTCCTCGTCCGGGTCCGGAAACCGGCGTAACAGCGCTGTCATCATCACGACAAAGCCGGGCGTACAAAACCCGCACTGCACGCCGTTCAGCTCGATCATCGCGTCCTGGATATGACGTTTGATGTTCTGATCGTTCGCTTCGACGGTTTCTATTTCCGCCCCTTGCGCAGCGGCGGCGGCGTAAATACAGGAGTCGATCGCCTTGCCGTCCACAAGCACCGTGCAGGCGCCGCACTCTCCCTCGCGGCACCCCTCTTTCACGCCGCGCAGGAACAAATGCTCTCGTAAGACATCAAGCAGAACGGCGTCCGCCGGCGCATCCACGTCTTCTGATTTTCCGTTGACCTTCAGGTTTATTTTCATGGTCGCTATTCGCCCGCGCGTTGAATGATTTGTTCGCAACACTGCGCCACAGCGCGCTCAAGAAGGCCTGCAAGCACCGCGCGCCTGTAAGCGGCGCTTGAACGCGCATCGTCGATTGGCGATGCGCTGTCTTTCAATGCGCCAATCGCACCGGCCACATCGGGATCGCGAAGCGGTTGTCCGATCAGCGAAGCTTCTGCGTCAGCGACACGCCGCGGCGCCGGCCCGAGCGAACAGGTCGCAATCGCCGCGCTTTCTATTGCGCCGTCGCCTTCATCGGCGATAAGCTGAACCGCAAGACCGGCAATCGCCACTTCCATGGCGCGGCGCCGGCCGACTTTCAGATAAACGCTTGCCGCCCGCTTTGAGGGATTGGCGAGTTCAATATGGGTGACAAGCTCGTCAGCGCGGCGCGCAATCTCGCGGCGCCCGATAAAGAACTCCGCCATGGGCAGGCGGCGCTCGCCGTCCTTTTTGCTTTGAAGAACAAACTGCGCATCATAAATCAGCAAAGGCGGCGCCGTGTCCGCCGCCGGCGACGCGTTGCAGATATTACCGACGATTGTGCCGGCCAGTTGCGTCTGCCATCCGCCGACCGTCGCTGCTGACTGCGCAAGGGCGGGAAACATTTCGCGAATGATCGCATTCTCCGCAACATCGCGATGGGTCGCCAGCGCGCCAATGCGAACGCCTTCACCATTCTGGACAATGGCGCCCAGTTCGCTGCGCAAGGGCTCGATATGAAGCAGTCCGTCGCATTCGAATTGCGAACGCTGAAGCTGGATCATCACATCTGTGCCGCCAGCCAGAATTTTTAAATGCGGGCGCTGTTCGAGCACATCCAGCGCATTGCCCAAATTGGTCGCTCGAACAAATTCCATCCCCGCGGCGCCTCCATCGCGTATCCAACTTTGCGTTGGATTTTTCACGCCACGATATTGAGACAAGCGCGCATTAGCGCGATCCCCTATTATGGGGGGTGAAATCTCGTTCAGTTCAATGTCTTGGCGATTTCAACGAGCATTGAGCGGCTGGAAACGCCGAGTTTACGATAGATCGACTTGCGATACCCGAGGACCGTGTTGAGACTGATCTCCAGGAGGTTCGCGATCTCCTTGCTTGTCATGCCGCCGACAAGCAGTTTGAACACCTCGCCTTCGCGCGGACTGAGGGCGTCCGGATAACGCGCGCCGTCGTCAGACCGCGTATCCGGTTTTTTCGTTGCATCGGCAATTATCCGTTGCACTTTTGGCTTCAGCAAAGCGAGCCGCTGAACGCCGGCGTCGTTTTCGTCGATATAGTTCAGAAGTTCCGTAAACAGCTTCGCATGCGACACAAATGCGAATACGCAACCGGTGTCATCGCCATTCTCCATGGCCTGAATCAAATGCTCCGTCACTTTTGCGGGTTTGCGCTGCAGGCGGCAAAGCCCGGCTTTCAGGATGTAATATTCGGTTTCGTATTTTCTCGCCGCTTTCTGCATAATTTCCGCGTGCGCCTCGTCGAGCGCGGCGGCGGCGAGTTTCGTGCGCTTCGCCCATATATGAATCGCCGCCTGCGCCAACAGATGAATAATCTGATACTGCCAGTCGCAATTCGGCAGGCCGTCTTCCATCATCTCAATGGGCGCAGCTGCATTAAAATGACGAGAGGCGGCGTCGAACTCTCCGGCGGCGAGCGACAGGCGCGCTTTTTGTTGCGTGATGACGGACGCCCAATCGCGCATGGCGCGCGAGGAGAGTTGCACCTGCAAATCGTCAAGCGCCGCCAGGCCGGCCTCATAGCCGTCATGAAAATGCGCGCCCCATCCGACCAGACGAACAAGCTGGCGGGCGAGGCTGGACCAGATTTCACCTTGCAATATGGACGCGATGTCTTTCTTGACCTCAACATAACTCACGATTGGGCGGCCGCTTTCCAATGACATCGCAGCGGCGAAAAGATGCGTCGCTTTTGTGAGGTTGGCGTCGGGGCCCAGAACATCGTTCGAAATCTTCGACGCTTCAGCGACCGCCGCCTGCGCATTCTCCAACTGCCCGAGTTCGAGCACGTTCGTTGCATAGGCAAGAAGGCTGTATATCCAGACAAATTGCAGATTTTCCCTTGCACACACCCCTGCGGAACGGTCCGCCAAAAATGCGCCTTTGCGAAAATCGCCGATGTCAACGCACATCCACGCCACAACTTCCGACTCAAGCGCGGCCTGCCGTGGTTCCTTGTTGATGGCGTCGTCGCGGTCCAGCGCTTCGAATTCCCGAAGCGCCTTGATCGCCGCCGGCCAGGCTTCGTAGTTGCCGAGAAGCAAGCTCAGGCTGACGCAAAGCGTGCGCGCGTGTTTCTGACTCTTCTTGTCCTCCGAAGCGTCAAGCAACGCCTTCGCCCAGTCGAGCAGCTTGCGCGCCCTCTCAATCTCGCCGCGATGCATGGACAGATGACATCGGCCGAGCAATGGCGCGAGATAGGGCCGAAATTCCTTATCGGCTACATGATCGAGCGACGCCCAGGCATCCAGCGGATAACGGAACCCGCCATCGGCGAACCGGCAGATCCGCGCACATTCGTCAGCAAGCGCTACGTCCCCCAGGGCGGCGGCATGCTGCAGCGCCAGGAGCAGATTGTCGTTGTCGGCGAAAAATAACGCGGCCTTGCGATTGAGCGCCGCAAGGTCGAGGCCAAGGCGTTTGCACAAACGCAGCGTCGCATATTCGCGAAATACCGGGTGCAGCCGATAGTAAGGCTCGTCTCCCGGAATAACATCGAGAAACAAACCTTTCTCGGCGAGGTTTTGCAAGACTTCCGGCGCACTTTCATAATCGCTCAACGCAACAGCGAGCGCACCGTTTACAACATCAACGACAGAGATTGTCGCCAACAGCCGCTGCGCGTCTTCGGAGACTGACGATGCGACCTCTTCGGAAAAATAGTCAAATACGTTGGCAACATGGGTCGGCAGCGGCTTGGCGAAGCCTCTTGCGGTAAAGGTTTCGCGCAAGGCTTCGTCATTGCGCTCGCGCAATCGCGCCATCAGCCCCAGCCCCGTGGGCCACCCTTCCATCTTCGCAACAGCCAGCCGGTTAACGCGATCGGATTCATCAAACAGCGCTTCGGTTTCCTTCGGAGAAAACTGAAGATCTGATTTGTCGAGCGTCAACACGTCTCCCGCAATCCACAGTTTCGTCAGAGGCAATGCGCTGACCGTTCGGCCACTGATGAAGAGACGCAGACTTGGGGGGCGCTCTTGGACAAGCGAACGAATGAAGGTCAGGCATGCATTATTGGTGCAGTTTTCAAAGTCATCGAAAACGAGCGTGACGTCGCCCGGATTTTTTTCAAGCAATCGCGAAATAAAAACGCTTCCATCACTTTCAGGGATCGTCTGCAGCGTCTTTTCGCTTTTTCGCGTCGATTGCAGCTTTGCCGCAAGCCACTGGAGCAGCGTCTGAAGATCAGATCCATGTTGCGGAAAGCGATAATACGCGGCGCAGTGATCGCGATCGGCGCCGACCCCTTCCAGCATCTGCATAATGAGGGTCGATTTCCCGTAGCCGGCCGGCGCATTTAAGACGACGACAGCGCAATCGCTATCGTCTATGCGCTGTAAAAGGGCGTCGCGCCGAACGATATTCGTCACACCTACGCCCCGATTGTCTGGCTCACATGAGCACTCTCATGAACATTTTCGATTGGCGCATACAGCGTCGTTCTCTGCCAGGCTTCGCGCCCGACCCGCGATGCGATTTCGTGAATTTGATCTACGCCGAGCTGCGATCCATGGGATGCGCCCGCCGAACGGGAAATCGTTTCATTCATCAAAACGCCGCCAAGATCGTTTGCGCCGGCCTTGAGGCACTGAACGCTCCCCTCAATACCCATCTTTACCCAGGATACCTGAATATTCGATATCTCAGACTTAAACACAAGGCGCGCAACCGCGTGCATCAGGATCGCTTCGCGCAAGGTCGGGCCGCGCCGCGCCGCTTTCTTCAGGTAGATGGGACTTTGCATATGGACAAACGGCAACGGCACGAACTCTGAAATCCCGCCCGTGCGGCGCTGCAGTTTCAGAAGTGCGAGCAGATGTTTCGCCCACGCCTTTGGCATTTCCATGTGCCCGAACATGATTGTCGATGTGGATTTAAGACCGAGCTCATGGGCGGCGCCGACAATGTCCAGCCATTGCGCCGTCGTTACCTTGTCCGGACACAAAGTTTTGCGAACGTCATCGTCGAGGATTTCCGCCGCGGTGCCCGGCAGGCTTCCGAGGCCAGCAGCTTGTAACTCGCCGAGCAGGCGGCGCACGCTCCACCCGAGCGTTTTGGCGCCCTGATATATTTCGAGGGGTGAAAATGCATGAATGTGAATATCGGGCAACGCGGCTCGGATCGCGCCGACAATGTCCAGATAGGTTTTTCCGGTATATTGCGGATGGATGCCGCCCTGGAGACAGACCTCTGTCGCGCCGTTCGCCCACCCTTCCTCGGCGCGGCGCACAATTTCATCGAGATCGTAAATATAGGCCGGCCCGCGCAACGCCTTTGCCGTCTTTCCTTTGGCGAAAGCGCAAAAGGCGCAGCGATAAACGCAAATATTGGTGTAGTTTATGTTCCGGTTGATAACATAGGAAACACGATCGCCGGAAATCTGGCGGCGTAAACTATCCGCCGCTTCGCATACGGCCTCGAAGTCTTCGTTGCGGGCGGCGAATAGGTTTTCAATTGTTTCGGGGCTGGGCGTTGCGACTTCCAGAACCTCGTCCAGCGCATGACAAACCCGCCGGTCTTTTCCGCGAACCGCTGTTGGTCGCGCGCCTTGTTCACTCGCGCCGGCAAACCAGCTTTCCTCGCGCGCCAGCCCTTCGCTGTCGCACTGGCGAAGAACCGCCGCCGATTGGTCCGGCGCGAGCCATTTTGCTTTTTCTTCAATGAAATCCGGATAAAGGCACAGTCGTTCAACAAGCTGCTTGCCGGCGTCCGCCGTTTCGTTCGCCAGCATAGTCAGTTCCGGCCACGGCGATTCGGGGTTTACAAAATCTTTTGTCACCGGCGATACGCCGCCCCAGTCATTTATGCCGGCATCGACCAAGAGCCGGGTGCGCCCGGCGTTCAGATTGGGTGGGCTCTGAATGCTGATTTCCGCCGGGAGAACAAGCCGCGCCGCAGCGATTGTCCAGGCAAGCTCATCTTGCGAAGGCGGCGCGCAGTCTTTCATCAGCGTGTCGTCTTTGGGCACAAAATTCTGTATAATGACTTCCTGAATGTGGCGGCGCCGGCGGTGAAGCGCGGCAATATTTTCAAGATCCGCAAGCCGTTCGGCGCGGGTTTCGCCAATGCCGATCAATAATCCTGTTGTTGTCGCGACGGATTGCCGGCCCGCTTCTTCCAGTGTCGCCCAGCGCGCCGCCGGCTGTTTGTCCGGGGAACCGAAATGCGCCATGCCGGGCGCACACAATCTCTCCGCACCGCTTTCCAGCATAATCCCCATGGAAACGATGGCGTCGCGCGACGTCTGGAGTTCGGTTGCGTCAAGCGTTCCAGCGTTCAGGTGAACAAGCAATCCTGTTTCTTGCGTAACGCGCCGCGCCATCGCAACCGCATATTCAAGCGTTGTTTCATAGCCGAGTTCCGCAAGCGCTTCTCTTGCGATCGCGTATCGCAACTCCGGACGCTCCCCGAGAGTAAACAGCGCTTCCTTGCAGCCCGCCGCGGCGCCGCGGCGGGCAATCGCAAGCACATCCTCCGGGGTCAGGAACGGCTTAGGCAACTTCGCGGGCGTTTTTGCAAATGTGCAATAGTGGCAAACATCGCGGCAAAGCTGCGTCAGCGGAATAAAGACCTTGCGGGAATAGGTCATGCGGTCGCCAAACGCATCATCGCGTTTCTTCTGTGCGGCGCGCTGTAGCGCCGACAAGGGTCCGTTGAGAAGAAATTCCTTTTGCGGGATAAGTTCGTTCATTGAAGTCGCTCCGCGTCGCGCGTTCGCTGAGCCCCATGGCCGCGCATGATTACCGGCGCACAGTCCGGGTCGCGCTCTTCGCTGATGAGGGATCTGACGCCGCGCCATAGATCGCGCGTTTCCGGTGCGCATTGCGCAAGGTTGAGCCGTTCAAGATCACCCGCTACGTCGATATCAAAACAGAGCGGGTGATCGTTGATCAGTTGCGCGCTGATTTTTTTCGACTGCGCGAAACGAAAATGCGCAGCGGCGCTTTCCGGCGCTTCGTAGAAGAAATGCATAACATCCGGGCGCCGCGTCAACAGAACCGTGCTGCCGCCGTCGCGCGCCGACTGTCCGATCGTTATGTCGGTTCGGTATGCCGTTACGACGTCGGAGAGGTTCGATGCGCAGATATAGGGCAAATCGATGGGCGCGATGAGCAGCCCCCCTGTTCGCTCTTCAGCAAGACGCCGCGCGACACGGCGCACATTGTCGGCGAGCCCGAGGTTCGGATCGTCCCGCCAAACATGATCGCAACCCTGGCATCGCAAATAATCATCGGGCGCATCTTCCGAGACAAGTAGATGAATGCTTCGCGCGACAGACGCGTTCTTCGCTGCATCCAAGGTGATCTGCAGACATGCGTCGGAGAGCGCGGCGCGGGCGCGCGTATCGAGCGCGCTCGACAATCGACTGAACGCCCTTCGCGGCGCCTTGGCGAGGATCAGAATATCGATATCACGATGCGGCACGTTCGAGCCTTTGCTCTGCGATGCTCATCACCGTGCGAACGGCTTCTCGCGCCAATGCAATTTTGTCGTCGAGCGCCTGCATGATCAGCGACGCCGCGGACGGGCAGACGAAAGGCTGATCGTTGGCGCCTAACGGTTGAGCATCGCCTTGATCGACCAGAAGCGCATCAATCAGTCCGCGGTAGAAGTTCGCAATGTTGACCGCATTCGGCGTCAATCCGAACTCACGCATAATCTTTGCGAGCGGCCCCTTCAGCGCACTACCGCCGACGATGGGGCTTACGGCGACGCACGGCGCCCGCCTCTTCATCAGCCGCTCGCGCATTTCAGGGATCGCCAGTCCCGGCGCGATACTGAGATAAGGATTGGAATTGGCGACAATGATCCCGCGCAGATCGTCTCGATCGAGCGCCGCCGCCGCCGCGGTGCTTAATCGCGCTTCGCCGGCGCCCTCATAAATAATTTCCCGGCATTTCGGCGCACATTGCCGGCGAACAAAATAATCCTGAAATGAAAGCAGGCCGGCGTCTGTCAGAACTTTCGTGCGCAGCGGATCATCAGTAACAGGCGCAACAGCGCATTCGACGCCCAGCGCATGTGCTAGAGTGGCGGTTACTTCGCTTAAGGGTTTTTGCGCTTCAAACATCTGTGCCCGGGCCATGCACTGCCCGATATCCTTGTCGCCGAGATTGAACCAGCCCGGCCCGCCGAGCCGCTGCATCGTCTCCATCGCCGCCCAGGATTCCGCGGCGCGGCCCCATCCCGTTTCAGGGTTTTCAACGCCGGAAAGCGTATAGAGAACAGTGTCGATATCGGGGCAGACAGGAAGTCCGGAGAATACGAAATCGTCGCCGACATTGACCAGAATGGTGAGCTGCTCCGGCGACAAAAACCGGTAAAGCCCGAGCGCCAGCTTGGCGCCGCCTACGCCGCCGCATAACAGGACGAAATGCCCGTCGATCGGCGCGTGATCCTGGTGAATGGGCAAACCTCCTCACTCTCGCCGGCGCGGCCGGAACCATCAGAGCGATGACACTGTAGGTCCGTGGGGGTATCGGGTCATCGCCCAGTTTTAGGGGGGTGCGCTTTGCGCCAGCGCGCCCTGAGTTTCCGCCCGAACTGGCTATTCGAGGTGTTATGGCGCCGAGCGATTTTGACAGGATTATTGATCGCCGCGGCTCCGATGCCCTGGCGATCGACGGCTACTCAAAATACCTGTTCGGCGACCCGGATATCCGGTCCAGCCGGTTCGAAGATGACGACCTCATTCCCCTCTGGGTCGCCGACATGCAGTTCGCGACAGCGCCGTGTATCGTGGACGCGCTCAAGGCGAGAACAAACCACCCGATCTTCGGTTACAGCATCGATTCAGGCGACGATCTGTTTCAATCGTTCGCGGGATGGACGCAAAGCGAGTATGGCTGGCGCATCACTCGCGACACATTTTTTGTAACACTTGGCGTCATTCCGGCGCTTTTCGATCTTGTCGAAATGACCTGCGCCGGCGGCGGCAAAGTCCTGACGCTGGCGCCGGCCTATGGTTACTTTAAACATGCCGCGACAAGACTCGGCAACGAAATTGTCTGCGCGCCATTGGTGCGCGGCGCGCAGTATGAACTCGACTTCGACGATTTTCGATCGAAAGCAAGAGACCAGGACGTAAGACTGTTCTTTCTGTGCTACCCGCACAATCCGACCGGGCGGCAATGGCGTATCGATGAACTTCGCCGGCTCGTCGAGATTTGCATCGACAACGACATCGTCATTGTGTCCGACGAAATTCACTGCGACCTCCTGCGCGTCGGGAAAACGCATACGCCGTTGGCGAAGCTATTCCCCGACTGCGACCGGATCGTCACGTGCATGGGGCCAAGCAAGACCTTCAATCTCGCCGGGCTCATGACGGGGTTTATGCTGACGGAAAACGCCGAGATTCAAGGCCGGATGCGCGACCGGCACATGCCGTTTGTCTCGCCGTTCGGGGTCGAAGGCGCAAAAGCCGCCTATTCGAACGGGCGCGATTGGCTATCCAAACTCCGCGCCTATCTGGACGAAAATTTCCGTTTCCTTCAGGATTTTCTCTCCGAATATCTTCCGGATGCAGCGTTCCAGATTCCCGACGCGACGTACCTCGCATGGATTGATCTCGGCGCGTATTTCCCGGACGAGACAAACCTCACGCGGTTTTTTCTGGAGCGCGCCGGCGTCATCGTCGAAGGCGGCGAAATGTTCGTCGAAAACGGCGCCCGGCACATTCGTATCAATGTCGCCTGCCCCAGAAGCGTGCTGCGCGCGGCGCTCGACCGCATCGCGAAGGCCGTCAACGAACAATAATCCGCGCGCCTTTCTCGAATCTGACCTCTGAATGCAGCAAAACCCTCCTTCTTGGGAACGGACAGGAGGGTTTTGCCTGGGGTCGGCTGAAGGGCGTTTGCGACCCGTTGTGGTTTATTCAAGTTTCATTGTGCGTCGTTACTTCCTGCTCTTTGGCTACGCCTTAGAACGAGTATCGCAGGCGAACGCCCCAGCGGCGTCCCGGTGCGGCAGCAGCGATGGACTGCGGCGCGCCGAATCCGCCAACGATGTATTCGACGTTGTATTCCTTGTCGAAGGCGTTCTCGAGAAACCCGGTAACCGAGAAACCGTTATAGGCGGCGGTTACGCGGAAATTCGCAAGGGTCAGCGCATCGTTCTCCTGCGCCGGGTTATTATCGGCCTCCCACCAGAACTTGCTCTTGCCATTCACTTCCGCCCGCGGCGTCAATGTCAGCCCATTGCCGAGATCGAACTCATATTGACCGATGAAGGAATAGGAGACGGCGGGACTCAGCGGCAATTCGTTCCCGGCGAAATCGCCGCCGAACAATGTGGGGTCCCACTCATTGATGTTCGTTTTCAACAAGCCAATAGAACCCTGAAGCGTCAACCCGTCCGGCGTTTGGAACAGCGCGTCGGCCTCCAGTCCGTAGGCTTCGGAACTATCAATCGGGTTGGCGATGACCTGGTCGAATGCAGGAACGAAAATAAGCTGGTAGAATTGCCGGTTCTTAATGTCGTTATAGAAGGCGGCAAGGTTTACGGAGAGCTGGCGGTTCAGGAAGATTCCCTTATAGCCCGCTTCGTAGGTCCAGACGGTTTCCGCTTCGTAGGTCGGCGTTGTGATCGGCGTGCCGTTAAAGCCCGCGGCGCGGAAGCCGCGCGCCGCCGACGCGTAGATCTGGCTGTCGTTCTCAAAGAAATAGGCGACCGAGAAACGCGGCTGCAGCGCGTCTGAACTCAACTCTGTTGTGGTTCCCGGAAAAACGGTCGTGCTTTCCTGATCGTCATATTCATACCGAAACGCCGCTGACAGCTCGACGCCGAAGTCGAAGCGATACTGCGCCTGCCCGAATACGGAGTAGGATTTCCGGTCTTCCCGGCGAAGCGACGTACCGAGATCAAGTCCCGATGCAAACGGTTCGACGCCCGGATCAAGCTGGAGCCACAAGGTGGTGTCGGAGGCAAAATCGATATCGACGAAATATCCGCCGAGCATCCAGATAAAGCCGTCATTGTTGGTCGATGAGAACCGGATTTCCTGACTGAAAGCATCCGTGCCGATCGCCTGCACGGCGTCGAGCGGCGAGCCGGCAATCTCTAGGAGGTCCTGCGCCAATTCCGACCGCACTTCAGAGTAGGCCGTCACCGACGTAACCAGCACATCGCCGAGTTCGAGATCCATCTTCAACGAAAGGTCGTCAATGTCCCGAAAGGCGTCATTGTCAAAGCGGCTGTTCCACGGCCCGACAACATTCGGATCGGGCGCGGGAAACTGGTAAAAGGCGCCGCCAGCGTCCACCCGCAACCGGGAATATCGGAAATCCATTTCCAGATTGTCCGTCGGCTGGAACAGGAGCGCGCTGCGCAAGTTGAACTGTTCGATAAAGTTGGCGCCGTTTCCGGTGCCTTCGTTAATGATGTCGCCGTCGAAATCCTGGTAGTCGAGACCGATTTTGAAACCGAGCACATCTTCGATCAACGGACCGCGCAGGCCTGCCTCGGCGCGGAAATCATTGGCGGTGCCGTAACCGACCATGAAGTCGCCTTCAAATTCGTCGGTCGGGTCTTTCGTATTGATGACGAGAGCGCCGCCGATGGCGTTGCGTCCGTAGAGCGCGCCTTGCGGTCCCTTGATGACTTCCAGCGATTCGATATCGGTGAGTTGCTGGGTGATCTGGTAGCTGTTTGAAATCTGAACCCCGTCGACGATCACGGAAATCGGCGGCTCGCCGAAACGCGCCTGGCCGATGCCGCGAACGAAAATAAATGCGACGCCGGGCGATTGCTGTTCCACAAGCTCGAAGTTCGGCACGAAGGGCGCCACATCCTGAGCGTCGGAGATGTTGCTGGTCTTGACCTGATCCTCGCCGAGAACAGTGACCGACAGCGGAATGTCCTCGAGATTTTCAACCCGCTTCCGCGCTGTCACGACGATGGAATCGCCAAAGACAGCGCCGTCAGCAGATTCGCTCGCGCCGTCCTGGGCATGCGCGGCGCCATTGAAGCCGATTGCAGCGAGCGCGGCGACACAACAACCCATGAGATATTGGCTCTTCTGCTCCCGCCATGGCAGCACTCTATCCGACATAATTCCCCTCCTCGCTAAGGATTTGACGTTTTGCGCCATCCCGAAACCGCCGTAATTTATAGACAGACCAGGACCCGCTTTTTTGAAAATTGCCACGACTTTTGGTAAATCGTACGGAGCGGCGCCGCGATTTCACACCCCCAATTAGTGGGGGCAAAATCGCAGTGTTCGGGGAATTTGAATGTCAATCCGCGGGGCACAAGGGCGACGCAAAGCTGCGCCAACAACGCCCTTAAGCAGACGATCGTTCATCTGAAACGCCCAGTGCCTGTTTTCGATAGCAATCGATGATCTCCGCCAGCGTGGAAACGCCGAGCGCAGACGCATCGCGCATCGACGGCAGCAGACCAATCGGACCATGAATACGGTTGATGTCTCCATCTGCGACGCCTTGCTCACGCAAGACATCGCAACGACGCTCATGTGTTTTTTTACCGCCAACAGCGCCAATATAAAATGCATCGCCCTCAAGAGCCTGCAACAGCAATGGCGCCTCCCAGTGTATGTCGTGAAACATCAGGACAAAGGCCGTCCAGGGGTCGTCGTTATTTTGCGGGAGGGCGCCCGGCGACAACAGGGTCTGCAATCTGCCGAGTTTCATCTTGGACGCCGCCGCCGCCACGTACTGATCCGTCGTCTGAAGACAAACGGCAATGCCGGCGGCCTGGGCGATGTTCGCCAGCGCCATGCAGTCTGCGCCTTTGCCGGCGATGCGAATCTGCAGTTTGGGATATATCGTCGATGCAAACACACATTCATCGGGCGCGCCAGCGCGCCGGCTCGGCGCGAACAGCTGTCCGTCACCGTCAAACGAGAAAAGGCAGGGCCGCCGGGCGGCGATCGCCTGCGTCAATTCCCTGACGACAGAACACTCGGGCGCCGGAATGATCGCGATCTCGATGGCGCCGCCGCAGGGCAGCGGCATATCCAGGAAGGGCGAGCCCGCGCCATAGCGCACGCGCCGAAACCTGTTCTCTTTCATCGCCTGCTGACACTGCACGACAACGTCAGCGTCGATACACCCGCCGGAGAGGTAACCCGCCGAGACGCCGTCGGACCGCGCAACAAGCATGGCGCCGATATCGCGTACGGCGCCGCCTTCGGTGTTCGTGATGACCGCAAGCGCGCAGTCCCCTTCGCCCCGCCAGCGCTCCAGCGCCAGCAGAACATCGGACGCATGCTCTTTTGTTAGATTGAATGCTTCAGACATCAGCGATCGGGTATCGGCAATTTTTCCGGTCGCCGCCCCTCCCTAAAACTAATGTGGGTCAATCGCGCGCACCGCTGAATGCGCTGGGCCGGCAAAGAAATTACTTGCGGACATGGAACGCGGTGCGGAAACTGGGTTTCCGGTTTTGCAACAGAGATTGATGTGCCGCCGCTGCCTTCGCAACTCGAGATTATTGCGCTTGACGGACTGCCCATGGTGCAGCCGGGAGACAATCTGGCTGAAATCATTGTCTGCGGCCTGAAGCAAAATAACGTCCGCCTACGGTCCGATGACATTGTCGTCGCAGCGCAAAAAATCATCTCCAAGGCGGAAGACCGGTATGTTCAACTGGCGACCATTGCGCCGGGCGAACACGCCCGCGATCTTGCCGAACGAACCGGAAAGGATCCAAGGTTGCTCGAGATCATTCTTTCCGAATCTTCAGAGGTCGTCGCTGTCAGTCCGGGCGTCATTATTACGCGTCACCGATCCGGTCATGTCATGGCGAATGCCGGCGTCGATCAATCGAATATCGATCAACACGGCGAAACCGTTTTGTTGCTCCCTGTCGACGCCGACAAATCGGCGGCAAGACTGAGAACGGCGATAAGCGCACAAACCGGTATCGATGTCGGGGTTATCGTCGCCGACAGTTTTGGCCGCCCGTGGCGCATGGGCACAACCCTTGCCGCGATCGGCGTGAGCGGCGTAACGGCGCTGTGGGATCGCAGAGGCGACATCGACCGCTGCCAAAATACGTTAAACGTGACCCAACTGGCGCTGGCGGATATGGCGGCGACGGCGGCGGGCCTTGTGATGGGCGAAGCTGACGAAGGACGCCCGGTGGCTGTGGTCAGAGGCCTTTCAGGATTTGGCGCAACCCAGACGAGCCGGGACCTGATCCGGGATCCGGCGGACGATCTCTTCAACCTCGAGAAGCGGTAATCCATTGCGCCGCCACTGATTTTTTCACGCCTTCTTCAAGCGCTTATTTTTGTTTTCCGAAGGCAAGAATTTATGTTTATGGTCAAGGGCTTGAACGCGGGGCGCCGGTATGGCGGCCTGCCGCAGGGAGACCTCGATTGTCTGCGACTTTTATACCCGGCGCCGTAACCCTTGCGCAGCTTGAAACACTCTATCGCGAAGAGGGCGCCGCGGCGCTCGATGCGTCAGCCAAACCCGCGATCGAACGCTCGGCAGCGCGCCTCGCCGCCGCCGCCGCCGGCGACGACGCCGTCTACGGCGTCAATACCGGCTTCGGCAAACTCGCCAACCGCCGCATTGCGCCCGCCGACGTCGAAGCGTTGCAGCACAATCTCATTCTTTCCCATTGCGCCGGCGTCGGCGATCCGTTGTCGCCGGCAGTGACGCGTCTCGTGATGGCGCTCAAACTGGTCTCACTTGGCCGCGGCGTTTCCGGCGTACGCTACTGTGTTGTCGAACAGCTGACACGCATGCTGGCGCGCAACGTCCTGCCGGTCATTCCGTCGCAAGGCTCTGTCGGCGCTTCCGGCGATCTTGCGCCCCTTGCCCATATGGCCGCGGCCATGATGGGCAAGGGCGACGCACTCTATCGCGGCGACCGCATGCCGGCGAAGAACGCGCTCGCGGCGGCGGGGCTCGAACCGCTCACGCTCGCCGCCAAAGAAGGCCTCGGTCTCATCAACGGCACGCAGGTTTCAACAGCGCTCGCGTTAAAAGGCCTCTTCGACGCATGGCGCGCCATGACCGCAGCCCTTGTCACCGGCGCCATGTCGACCGACGCGGCCATGGGTTCCGCGGCGCCGTTTCGCGCGGAGATTCACGATGTGCGCGGACACAAGGGCCAGATCGACGCCGCAGCGTTTTTGCGCGCTATTCTTGACGGTTCGGAAATTCGCGAAAGCCATCGCGTCGATGACGACCGCGTGCAGGACCCCTATTGCATCCGCTGTCAGCCGCAGGTCATGGGCGCCTGCATTGATCTCTTGCGTCAGGCGGCAAGAACCCTAGAAATCGAAGCGAACGCCGCGACGGACAACCCGCTCGTTTTTGACGACGCGATTGTTTCCGGCGGCAATTTTCATGCGGAACCCGTCGCCTTCGCCGCAGACCAGATCGCCCTCGCCATCGCCGAAATCGGGTCCATCGCACAGCGGCGCATCGCGCTCATGGTCGACCCGACATTGTCTTACGGCCTGCCCGCCTTCCTGACGCCGGAACCCGGATTGAACTCCGGTTTCATGATCGCCGAAGTCACCTCAGCGGCGCTGATGAGCGAGAACAAGCAGCGCGCCAATCCGTGTTCGACGGACTCAACGCCGACATCGTGCAATCAGGAGGACCATGTCTCCATGGCCTGTCACGGCGCCCGGCGCCTTGGATTTATGAACGAGAACCTCTCGAAAATTGTCGGCATCGAACTCCTGACGGCAGCGCAAGGGATCGAAATGCGCGCGCCATTGAAAACGAGCCCGGCGTTGCGGAGCGTCCTGACGATGGTGCGTGAGAAAGTTCCAGCGCTCGGGCCTGATCGTTTTATGGCGGACGACCTGACACAAGCAGCAGACCTCATAACAATCACTAACCTCGTCCCCGAAAATTCTATCAGTTACGAAATCTAATTGATCCAGAAGATGAACGCACGAAGGCTCCTCAACATTTCAGCGACGGTCATTGTTATTTCGCTCATTTGGGGCGGTGTCGCAGCATTGCTTGTCGCCAGTGAAAATTATTGGTGGGCCGCGATTCCCGTTGCGATATGGCTATTAACGATACGAAACCTCTGGCGATATTATACGCGAACACACCCGAAATTGATTACTGCTGATGAAAACGCTGTCAAAGGACTTACATTGAAGCTGCTCCTGATGACCATGATATTCTCGGTGTTTTCTTTGGCGCTGCTTTACGTCGGCGTGGATGAACGATTTTTATCCTGGCTGGTGTGGCCATTCGTTTTTTCCATGCTCGCATATGTAATGCTGCGACAACGAAGGTTCCGCAAGATCGCCCGCGAGTCGTTCGATAAGACTGGCGACGGGGCCATTTCTGATGAGAAGGATCTACAATGACCAATCCGCGCCACAACGCCCGCACCGTTCGCAGCCCCCGCGGAAGTGAGATCACAGCGCGCCAATGGACCACCGAAGCAGCGATGCGTATGCTGATGAACAATCTCGATCCGGACGTTGCGGAAAACCCCCATGAGCTGGTGGTCTATGGGGGCATTGGCCGCGCGGCGCGCACATGGAAAGATTTTGACGCCATTGTCGCCGCGCTCAAGGGCCTCAATGAAGACGAAACATTATGCGTTCAGTCCGGCAAGCCGGTTGGCGTCTTCAAAACCCACAAGGATGCGCCGCGGGTGCTGATCGCCAATTCCAATATCGTGCCGCACTGGGCCGACTGGGATCACTTCAACGACCTCGATAAAAAAGGCCTGATGATGTACGGCCAGATGACCGCAGGCTCCTGGATCTATATCGGCAGTCAGGGCATCGTTCAGGGTACGTATGAAACATTCAAGGAAGCGGGCCGGCAGCATTTCGGCGGCGACCTGACGGGGAAATGGATCCTGACCGCGGGCCTTGGCGGTATGGGCGGCGCGCAGCCCCTTGCCGCTGTCCTCGCCGGCGCATCCTGTCTGGCGGTTGAGTGCAACGAAGACTCGATCGATTTCCGGCTGCGCACAAAATACGTCGATGAAAAAGCGACCAGCCTCGACGAAGCCCTCGACATGATCGCCCGCTGGACCGCCGCCGGCGAAGCGAAGTCGGTCGGGCTGCTCGGCAATGCGGCGGATATTTTTCCCGAACTTGCCCTGCGCGCGAAAGACGATCCGAAAAGCCGGCCGGATATCGTCACCGATCAGACGTCCGCCCATGATGTGATCAATGGCTACCTGCCCCAGGGCTGGACCGTCAGCGCATGGAAAGAGAAACGCGAAACCGCGCCGAAAGAGGTCGAGGCCGCGGCGCGCAAATCCATCAGGACCCATGTGCAAGCGATGCTCGATTTCTGGAACATGGGCGTGCCGACCCTCGATTATGGCAACAACATTCGCCAGGTCGCCAAGGAAGAAGGCCTTGAAAACGCGTTTGACTTTCCCGGTTTCGTGCCGGCCTATGTGCGCCCGCTTTTCTGCCGCGGCGTCGGCCCGTTTCGCTGGGCCGCCCTCTCCGGCGATCCGGAAGATATTTATAAAACCGACGCCAAAGTCAAAGAGCTGATCCCCGACGATCCGCATCTTCATAACTGGCTCGACATGGCGCGCGAACGTATCGCCTTTCAGGGGCTGCCCGCGCGTATCTGCTGGGTCGGTCTCGGCGAACGCCACCGGCTTGGTCTCGCCTTTAATGAGATGGTTGCGAGCGGGGAATTGTCAGCCCCCGTCGTGATCGGCCGCGATCATCTGGACAGCGGCTCTGTCGCCTCGCCCAACCGCGAAACGGAAGCCATGAAAGACGGCTCCGACGCTGTTTCCGACTGGCCGCTATTGAACGCGCTTCTCAATACAGCGTCCGGCGCCACTTGGGTCTCGCTCCATCATGGCGGCGGCGTTGGCATGGGTTTTTCGCAGCATGCCGGCATGGTGATTGTCGCGGACGGCACAGACGATGCGGCGCGCCGCCTTGAACGGGTTCTCTGGAACGACCCGGCGACGGGCGTCATGCGGCACGCGGACGCCGGCTATGACATCGCCGTTGATTGCGCCCGTGAAAAAGGGCTGAACCTGCCGGGTATTTTGTGACGCATCGCAGCGACTAATTAAGACGCTAATCCGTATCGAGGGGCGTCATCACCCATGACAGCAGGACCATGGGCTGCGACGGGTCGCGGTCCTGCCAGAGCAGTTCCGCAATTTCATCGAGTTTTTTGTTCACTTCCTTCAGGGTCGATTTACTGGGCCGATTGAGAAACCGGTAAAAGCCGAGATTGCGTGCGGCGCCTTCGGTTTTTCGTCGTTCATTGTCGAGCCCGTTGGAGAACTCCTTTTCCAGGCGTCGCCCCAGCGACCCGACAATCGCCCGCATTTCCTCCGCATGGGCCGGGTCTCCCAATGCGCGCAACATGCGCATTTTTCGCGACGGTGTTGCGTAGACTTTCTCACTCTTGCGGTTCACAAGGCGCGTTCCGGCCTCAAAAATCAGATCCACCGCCTCCAACTGCTCCATATGATGATAAAGCGCCGACGGTTTCATGCCGATCTCGGCTGCAATTTCCTTGATCGACATGGGCCCGCCGCCGGCAAGGTGATCGAGAATGTCAATTCTGACTGCAGACGCCAGCGACATGATCTGGTCTTTTCGGGTAATCCAGTAAGGCCGCGCTGAAACTTTCTTTGTTTTTTTCTCGCCCATGCACTTCGTCCTCTCGCTTTAACGAGACCTAGGGCGATTGCCATTGGGAGACAATGTGCGAGGCGCCACAAGCGGGACAGGCATGCGATCAGCCGTTGCTCGCGCAGGACTAAACAGGCTTGTCTGCGCGCATGCTCACTGTTAAACTTTTGCTTTATTTTTGAATAAGGCAGTTGCGCCGGCCGCTCTGTCAGACATTGCAATTGAGGGGAATTGGGTCCTGATGAAAAAGCTGTTGATCTCGTTTACATTCCTGGTTGGCGGGCTTTCCGCCGCCAGCGCAGATGAAAACGCCTATCTGTCAATCACCGGTGCTGATCTCGCCGGCCATATCGAAACGCTCTCCGGAGACGATTTCGCCGGCCGCAACCCGGGAACAGAAGGCGGAAAAAAAACCATCGCCTATTTGACCGATGCATTCAAAAACACCGGCGCCAAAGGCGGTTTCCGCGGCAAGTACACGCAGGACGTGCCGCTCCTGGAAGTCACCCGCGACGGCGACTTCTCCCTCAGCGTCAGTCAGGGCGACCGCCGCGAGAATTTCACCGCATTCGACGATTTTGTCGTCTTTGACGGTAATGCAGACGGCAAGGCCGCGGCTTCTGACGCGCGCCTCGTCTTTGTCGGTTATGGCGTAACCGCGCCGGAATATGGCTGGGACGACTATGCGAATGCAGACGTTGACGGCGCGATTGTCGTCGTCATGCGCGGCGAACCCTCGCGCGAGGGCGACGACGACTTCTTCATGGGCTGGCGACTGTCGCCGCACTATCATCAGGACAGAAAGTACGCGCTTGCCGCATCGCACGGCGCGCGCGGCGTGATCCTTATTCATACGCAGGCGAGCGCCGGCTGGCCGTGGTCGCTGATGCAGTCAGGGGGCGCGGGAAAATCGCAATCCTTTCTTGCCTCTGCGGACCAGTCGAAACTCCCGGACTTTTCAATCCAGATCAGCGAACCGGCCACGCAGCGCCTGTTCGAATTCGCCGGCGCAGACTATGCAGCGCTGACCGCCGCGGCAAATGAGCGAAGCGGAAAGGCGGTGACCCTGAACGCGAGCGCCGCGGTCTCCTATGACGGCAAGGTTCGTCGCTATAAATCCAAGAATGTCGTCGCAAAGATCGAGGGACGCGAGGCGCCCGACGAATGCGTAATCTATACCGCGCACTGGGACCATGTGGGCGTGAACGACGACCTTGAAGGCGATCAGATTTTCAACGGCGCCGTTGACAATGCAACAGGTACAGCCGCCATGATCGAACTCGCTGAAGCCTTTGTGATGCTGAAAGAGCCGCCGCGCCGGTCTGTTTATCTCGTCGCAACCGCGGCTGAAGAAAAGGGGTTGCTCGGCGCCAAACACCTCGTCGAAGAACCCTTGTGCGAGAACAAAAACATCGTCGCGGTCCTGAACATGGATTCGCACTTTCCGTTCGGCGCCTTTGAAGCCATGACCGTCGTCGGTCTCGGCTTTAACGAAATCGACGAGGAATTCAGACGCGCCAATGCGCGCATTGGGCGCAAACTGCAAAGCGATTCAAGCCCCGACGTCGGCGCGTTTTATCGAAACGACGCCCATCCGTTTGCAGAAGCAGGCATCCCGGCGATTTACGCCGTCGGCGGGCCCGATCTGGAAGCCCTGAATGAAGACCACCCAATGGCGCCGAAATACGCAGACTTTCTCACCAATAAATATCATCAGCCCGGCGATGAATACGACCCGGAAACCTGGGATATGACGGGTATTGAACAGGACGCCCGCGTGTTCTTTGATGCGGGGCTCGGTCTCGCCAACAGCTACAGGTTTCCCAATTGGCGTTATGATCTACCCTTTCGCGAAAAGCGCGATCGCATGCGCGCGGAAGATTAATTGGTTGGCGACGCAAACATTCGGGAGCGGAAAATGCGTAGTATTGTTGGCTTCCTTATGCTGGCGGCATACGGATGCGCGGGCGCCGGTGCGGGGGTGTCTGCATCGTCAGCGGGTGCGACCGCAAAACTTTGCGCCGCGTTTCAGACGAAGCTTGACGCCATTCAGAAAGACGCCGGATTCCCGGGCGCGACAGCCGCCCTGACCCTTGAAAATGGTGATATGTGCATCGCCGCAAGCGGGCTCGCCGATCGTGAAGAGACGACACCGATGCGCGCCGATCACCGAATGCCCGCCGGCAGCATCGGCAAGACGTTTGTCGCCGCAGCAGCGCTCTCTCTGATCGAAGACGGCGTCCTGACCTACGACACGAAAGCGGCGGCCTGGCTCGGTCAGTATTCTTGGTTCGCGGACTGGCCGAACGCGCAAACCATAACGCTCGGCGATCTACTAACGCATACATCCGGCGTCGCGATCGACTATTTCGAGCAGCCCGAAATGCTCGCCCGCCTCATCGAAACGGTTGAGAAGAAAACAACGCTCAACGCCCTTGGCGTGACGCATCACGATTATGCGGCGGCGGTTTCCGGCACGGCGCCGGCCTTCGCTGCTGGCGAAGGTTTTCACTACTCTGATGTGAGTTACGTGCTCGCGGCGCTGATTGTTGAAGAGGCGTCAGGCGCAACGCTGGAAAATATAATCGACGAAAGGTTCCTAGCGCCCCTCGCCCTGACCGCGACGGCGCCGCAGGCCCGGGTCATGGAAGACATCGCCGCCGGCTATATTCCTGCGCCCTATCGCGCAGCTTTTGGCGGCGTGCCGGAAAAATCGCTCGATGACGACGGCGTCTTTGCGTACGACCCGGCCTTTGAATGGGGCGGCGGCGGTTATGTGAGCACCGCCGGCGATCTCGCCCGCTGGGCGCGCGCCTGGTTCGGCGGAAGCGCGCTTCCCGGCGATTATCTCGACATCCAGCGTATGTATATTGATATGCGCGCCATGGACACGTTGCAGGCCGGTTATGGTCCGGGCGTTCAGTTTCTTCCTGATACAGAGTTCGGCGACCGGTATTTTCACCGGGGCTATATGCTTGGGTATATTTCCGTGACGGACTATCTGCCCGAATATGACGTGAGCGTCAGCCTGATGATCAATACAATCGATACCGGCTACACGTCCTATCACAATGATCTTGTGCGCATCGTCATTGACGAACTCGGCGTTCAGTAAAGCCTGAAAACGCGCTGAAAACTATGGACTGGCGCCGTTCCACGCGGGCGCTTATCCGGCGCTTTACTTTTTCATTTTTTACTGCAAAATTGAATACCAAACAGCAAAATCTTTATGGGGAATGGGCATGAATACGGTATTCTCGTCATTACTGCGCTCGCTAGCGACGCTCGCGGCAGCAGTGATTTTCATTATCGCTGCGCTTGCCGGCAGTGCGCGCGCCGCCGATCTCGACCTCGACTATGAGAAATTCACGCTCGACAACGGCTTGCGCGTCATTGTCCACGAAGACCGCAAAGCGCCCATTGTCGCGGTCAATATCTGGTACGGCGTCGGTTCCCGCGACGAACCGGCAGGCAAGACCGGTTTCGCGCATCTCTTCGAACATTTGATGTATAATGGCAGCGAAAACTACGACGACGAATTTTTCAAACCGCTGCAGCAGGTCGGTGCAACATCGGTAAATGGCAATACCTGGTTTGATCGCACTGTCTACTTTGAAACAGTGCCGACGCCGGCCCTTGAATTGGCCTTGTGGATGGAATCCGATCGCATGGGCAATCTGCTCGGCGCGGTGACACAGGCGAAACTGGACGAACAGCGCGGCGTTGTTCAGAACGAAAAGCGTCAGGGCGACAACCAGCCCTATGGCCGCGTCGGATATAGAATCCTGGAGGGCCTGTTCCCGCCGGGGCACCCCTACCGTCACTCGACCATTGGCTCGATGGCGGACCTTAACGCCGCATCGCTTGAAGACGTCCACCAGTGGTTCAACACATACTATGGCGCAGCGAATGCTGTCCTCGTCCTTGCCGGCGATATCAACGCCGAAGAGGCGCGCCCGCTCGTTGAAAAATATTTTGGCGAAATCGCCGCCGGGCCGCCCCTGACGACATGGGATTCTTATGTCCCCGATCGCCGCAAGAACACGTCCGAAACGATGTATGATAAAGTACCGCAAGACCGCGTCACGCGGCAGTGGGCCGTGCCCGGGCGGCTCGACCGCGAGCGAGCCTTGCTCGATATCGCCGCAGCGGTAATTGGCGGCGGCAAAAATTCGCGCCTCTTCAAATCGCTGACTTACGAAAAGCAGATTGCGACCAGCGCATATTCCTACGTTAATGTGCAACAACTTGCGAGTTTCTTCGTTATCACGGCTGATGCAAAAGACGGTGTTGCGCCGGAAGACATCGAGCGCGAGATCGGCAATATCGTTACAGCGTTTATCGAAGACGGACCGACGCGGGCCGAGCTTGAGCGCGTCAAGACTGACTACAGAGCGTCTCTTGTCCGCGGGCTCGAAAGTGTCAGCGGCGGCAACGGTGTCGCCGGCATTCTCGGTCAGGGCGAGCTTTATGCAGACGACCCGCTATTCATAATCAACACCGTCCTGCCATGGATCGAATCGGCGACGCCGGAAGACGTTCGGGCGGCGGCGGAGAAATGGCTCAGCGTCGGCCACCATCAGGTCACCATTCGTCCCTACCCGGCGTATTCTTCCGCGACAGCGGCGCCGGATCGCGCGACCCTGCCTTTTCCCGATGCAACACCCGACCTCACCTTCCCGCAAGTTGAAACCGATAGGCTGTCAAACGGCGTTGCGCTTTACGTGGTCAATCGGCCGACAATTCCGGTCGTCAATGTCGCGACCGTATTTGACGCCGGTTACGCCGCCGATCAGGGCGGCACGCTGGGACTGTCGTCCTACGCCCTCGCCATGCTCGATGAAGGGACAAAGAGACGCTCCGCGCTGGCCATTGCGGAGGAAGCCGAAAACCTCGGCGCGGTCATCAACACATGGTCGACCCTCGATACGTCCAATGTCTCGCTCTCGGCCTTGAAGTCGAATTTGCCAGCGTCCCTTAATCTCTACGCCGACATTCTCATGAACCCGACCTTCGACCAGGAAGAGGTCAATCGCCTGCGCGAGCAATGGCTCGCCGGCATATCGCAGGAGAAAGCGCAACCGGTGCAACTGGCGCTGCGATTGTTGCCGCCCGCCCTGTACGGGCCGGATCACGCTTATGGCATTCCCTATACCGGATCCGGCACAGAGCAATCGATCAACGCGATCACACCTGAAGATCTTCAAGACTTCCATCGCATCTGGCTGCAACCGGCAAACGCCACAATCGTCGTCGTCGGCGACACCACCATGTCCGAAGTGAAACCGGCGCTCGACCGGGTATTCCGCCGATGGACGCGCAAAGCGCCACTGCCGGAAAAATCAATCGAAACGGTTACCGGGCCGCAAGCCGATCGCGTGATCATGATCGACAAGCCCGGATCGCCGCAATCGATTATCCTGGGCGGGCGACTGGCCCCGCCCTCGTCTGTTGAAAATGATCCCGCGATCACGGTCATGAACGATATATTGGGCGGTCAATTTACTTCGCGGATCAATATGAATTTGCGCGAAGACAAAAGCTGGGCTTACGGCGCCTACACAAGCCTCTTTGACGCCAAAGGACAAAGACCGGTCATCGCCTACGCGCCGGTGCAGACCGACAAAACCGCCGATGCATTAACGGAACTGCGCAATGAGATCGACGCCTTCCTCAGTGACAACCAGGCGTCGACGGAAGAACTGAACGACGCTATCGCGTTGAACGTGAAGTCGTTGCCCGGCGATTATGAAACCGGCGGCGCCGTTCTTTCCTCGGTGCTTTCGAGCTTGCGTTTCGGCCGGCCGCTCAATTACCCGGCGACGCTCAAACAGGCGTATGAACGCATCACTCTTGGTGATGTGCAAAGTGCGGCGAAACAGGTCTTTGAGCCGTCTGCGTTCACTTGGATCATCGTCGGCGACCTGACGCAGATCGAGGCGCCGTTGCGGGCGCTTGAACTGGGCCCTGTCGAAATCTGGGATCTTGACGGGAACCGCCTGCGATAAACGACAGGCAATTGAACCGAAACACGGAGTAATGCGGCGGGCGATCGCGCTTTAGGCGCTTTCGTTCGCTTCCAACTATTGTTCATACGCCAATTTTCGATCGCTCGCCTCGACGCGAAGCTTTGCATCACTATTTCCCGCCAGAACGGAGATCGCGTTGAGGGATTTCGGCGCCTGAAGCGTCGAAAGGTAAAACCCATCAACGCACTCGAGGGAGCGTCAGCGGGCGATATTTTACGCAATGTCCGGCGAGGGCATCGCGCGACGCCGTGCTGCAAAAAATCATGCTGCTTTGCGATCGACTGGCGAGTTACGATCCTGTACCGACAAACGTGCAAAACGGCGCCGTCTCAATAGGGCGCGCGCCGCAATCGTCCGGCCTCGCGGCGGTCATGCGAGACTGCCAGGCGCGATACGTCGTCAATGAACAGCTTGTGCGCCAATGCGTATTCGCGATTACGGACCAAATGGATTGCCTGCGCGCGGCGCTGCACCGTGACTTACGGCTTTCCAACGCATTGACATGGGTTGAGTGGTGCGAACCCGGTTCGGGATTGTGGGCCGAAGACGCTGGCAGTGCACGCGCCAAGCGCCGCGCCGGCGTTCTGATCCACGCCAATGACGATACTTTTCGCTCGGGTGCGCTGAAAAGTTTCTGGATCGGCGATAACGACCATCCGCAACAAAGTATTGCGACGTTTCATTTCGATTTTGATACGCCCATATCGGACGGACCGGCGCCATTTCGCTTTGACCGATCCGCGCCCCACGCCGATGACTTCGAAGCGTTCCTTCGGCACACGGCGTTTCGTGTCGATCGCGATGTCGCCGCAGAATTACAAAAGCGCGCGCCGGACCAGGCGACATACCTGCAGCGGGTAAAGGACCTCTACGCCGCATCGTTGACGGACCTGCTCATATTTTGTGCTTTTCAACTCATGCTGAACATGCCCAAAGCGCTCGACCTTGCCCCGTCAAACCGCGCGGCGCTCAATAAAGTGCGCGCGCGCAGATCGCTTGGGCCCCTACTTGAGTATTATGAAGCGACACTCAACCTGACGCCGGCGACCACGCGGACTGGTCACGGTGAGCAAACGGATGACCGGCGGGCCCCGCGTATGCATTGGGTGCGCGGCCATTTCGTACGGCGCGACGACCGCGTATTCTGGCGACGATGTCACCTTCGCGGCGATGGCGACGAAAGCGCAATCGCGCCGCGAACAACCTTTGTGAACGCCGGACGCAGGCTTTCAGACCTGCTGGCCGTATCCTAAAATTTCGCGCGAAACGACAGCGAAAATCGCCGTCCCGTGAAATCGTAATATTGCGGAAAGTAACCGCCGTGATTTCCGAATGCGGCGATTGGCGAACGCCGGTCCGCAAGATTTTTCACGCCTGCCGTTAAGGAGAGCCCGTCCCCGACCCGAAATTTCGTCGAAACGTCGAGTGTCCCATAGGCGCCGATGATCGCAGCCGGGTGCTCGATATCCGACGTGCGCACCTTGCTGCGCCGGTTCCACGTGGCCGTCGCAACGACGGCGCCGGTGTCTACGCCACCGGTTACCAGCGTCCGGTGCGCCGGATTGTCGAGGTTTGCGAGCGTGTTCTCGAAATCGCCTGTCTCTTGTTCCGTGTACATTGCATTCAGTAGGTATGTGTGCGTCGCCGTAAGCCAGAGCCGCGAAATAACGCTATCAGGCGGTTCCCATGCCACGCCGGCGTCGAAGTTGATACTTTCCCGGCGCAGGTCGCCCCGATTGGTCAATAAAATCGTCATCGCCTCGACCTGGCGCGTAACCGGATTTCGCCTTATCAGCGGCGCGCCCGTTAACGGATCGTCGCCGCACGCCGGACTGACGAGGTTTGGGCTTTCGTAACAATCAGACAGGGCGTCGGAGAAACCGACAATCATGTCCCGCACCGTCGTTTGCCGCCATGTCGCCGAGACGTTTAAAGAGAGCGACTCTGCAAATGCCGCATCATTCGCGTAAGCCAGTCCGGCGCTGACATCGCGAACGCGCTCCGGTTCAAGGTTTGGGTCGCCAAACCCGTTCAGGATGACGAGATCGCCGCTTTGCCGATGACCCGGCTCGACCGACAATGGACCGACTGCAAGGCAGTTCTCTGCGACAACGCCTGAAAACGACCCGTTCGCCGCATCGCATGGGTCGATGACGCCGCGAAAAAAAGATTGCGGCGTGTCGAACAGTTCGATGGCGTTCGGCGCCCGGCGCCCGCTATAAAATTGCCCGTGAATGGTCAGTGGCGGCGCCGGTTTCCAACTGGCGACCGCCTGAACATTGGCAAATGAACGATAAGCCGGGGACGTGTGAAGGCTCGACGCCAGCGTCACATCAAATGACGCAGCCTCGGATAAGATCGCTCCAACCGGAATATCGAAACGCCCGGCAAACCGGCTTCGCCGCAGCGCGCCGGACGTATTGTTGTTGACATTGACGCCGATAAAGTTCGAGAGCGAAAATTCTGCATAGTCCTTATAGCGTTCCCATTCGAACCTTGCTGACAAAGCGCCGCGAACCGCCTTGTTCCCGTCACGGCCAAGTTTGAAATTCGCGTGGATATCAATGTCATGTTCGTTGAGCGCCAGCGAACGGAGAATTGGCGGCGCCCGCAAATACTCAGCCGCTTCCGGCGAAATCGGCGCCGCAAAGGGATCTACCTCGACGCAACTCGGCGTTGCTGAGCACAGGTCCGGCTGTAACGCCGTTTCGAGGCGTAAGCGGTCGGCGATATTTATCCGCGCATCGTCGACTGCCGAACGCCCAAAACGATAGGCGACGCCGATGTCCAGAAATTCGGAAACCTGGAAATCAAGCCCGGTCGTTGCGTCGAAATATCGCCGGCTCACATCCTGCCATCGCGCACCAAGCGCAACAAAACGCCGCTCAATCACGATCGATTGCGCCGCGCCGCCGAATGCGTCGTCATAGAAATCGCGAATAGCGTCCGGGATCGTTGGATGATCCAGATCGACCGCAATCGCATTCCCGATATCGGCGTCAACGCCGCTTGCAAATGAACCGGGTAGCGGCGCCGCGGAAATGATCGAGCGGGTATCGGCGAACGAAACAGCGGTGAATGCGCTGATGCGGTTTCCAAGGTCTATTGAGCCATCGAATGTCGCTATCATACGTCGGACGGGCGCAATGAAATGGCTGTCGCCGGTCCAGTCGTAGAGTTGGTCGCGCCGTCCGGCGAAGGGCTCAATGCCGCCAGCGCCAGTTAGTAGCTGTGCGCCGCCCGGCAGCGATACGATAGAGCCATCCTGAAGCCGTGCGCCGACAAGCGCGCCGGACGGCGTAATGCGGCTGCCGCCAAATCCGGGAAGAAACGCCGCGTCCGGCGCAAACCCTTGAACGCCGGCTGCCGCAAAACCGTAAGCGCCATCCTCAATGCGGTCTCCGCCCAGCAACCCATCTGTATCGGAATAGTAAAACCCTGCCGTCGCGCGCGCTGTATCTGACTTGGTTTTCGTCCCGCCTAGAATATAGATCGATCTTTCAACAGCGTCGCCCCGCTCGGCGACAGACGCTCGCGCCCCGGTTTCAATTCCGTCCACATCCGTACGCAGAACAAAATTGATCACGCCGCCCACGGCCTCATCGCCGAATTGTGCGCCATTGGCGCCGTTGACAATTTCGATGCGCTCCAGAAACGGCTCGGCGATAGCGTTCAGATCGACGCCGGCGCGAATATTCGTGCCTCCCGGCGTCATCGTGCGCCTGCGGCCATTGACCAGCACAAGCGTCCGCTCCGGCCGGAACCCGTTGAGGTCCGGGAAATAAACGCCGCCTGAAGCGCCGCGAAACCCGGTATTCGCCGGCGTAAAAGAGGCGACTGCGCCGGGCAGCTCTTCGATCGCATCAGCGGGGCTCGCGATATCAAACAACAATGCATGATCGCGATCGAGCGAAATCAGATTTGGTGATGAAAGATCGAGACTCGCAGACGCGGCGCGCGCCGTCACCAGGATGGTGTCGATCAGAGATGCCGTCGCGTCGTTCGTTGTTACTGCGACAGAAGGCAAAGACGGCATTTCGGGTTTGGCCGAAACCGCTGACAAGGCGTAGGTCGATGGGCTGACGGCATGTAACTCGATATCAAGCGGTCGCAACATGTCGCTCAGCGCATCGAGGTCTTCGACTGGCGAATCGCGTTCTGCGATGGCGACATTTCTGGTGATCCGGCTTTCGTAGATCAAGCGCACGCCGGACCGCCGTGCGAAATCTGCAAGAAATTTGCTTAAAGAAACGAGTTTTTCAACGCGCGCCCGGTCGTCATTCGCATTTGCCGACGCATGAACAGTGTTCGGCGAGGCGGCGAGAAAAATACAAAGCGCCGATAGACACGTTGCCGTATATCGCGCGGGCGCCATCATTCCGGGCGCGCTCCGCTCAGGATAATGCGATCATGGCGGCGCCGGGCCTCAAGACCGAACGCAATGGTGATCGCGCCCACTGTTTCGCCCTGATTGTGAATATTAAACGCGCCCGTGACGCGGAGCCCGGCGAGGTCTTTATCGCTGAGCGCAAGCGGGGTCCGGTAATACCGGTTGAGTTCGCCAATCACATCGCCGAGCGGCGCGTCGTCAAAAGAAACGACCCCTTCGGTCCAGGCCATCGCGTTCTGAAATTCCGGCCCGCTGGAGATACGTATGGCGTTGCTTTCACGAACACGCACCATTTCGCCGCGCGTCGCCACCACGTTCTCGCCTGCTTTTGGCGCAACAATGACGCTTCCTTCTGTAACGAATACAGAAATCGACGTTGGGTTTTTGCGAACCGCGAATGCTGTGCCGGTGACGCGAATGTCGGCGAGCCCGGTCTCGACAACAAACGGGCGTTCCGGATTGCTCGCGACGTCAAAGGCGGCTTCACCGTTCTTAAGCGTGACGCGTCGCGAATCTTCATCGATGACGACGCCCATTCGCGTCGCTGTGTTGAGATGCAAGGCGCTGCCGTCGGCGAGGGTCACCCGTTGCTGCTCGCCGACGCCGGTTGCAAAAATTCGCTCGTCAGCAGGCGGCGCGAACGGACCGCTCATCGCCAGAACAACCACCATAAAAAAGGCGCTCACCACCGCCGCACCAGCAACAAGCCCTGGCCGCGATACGGCTTGGCGAATTGCATCAATAATCGCCTGGCCCGCGTCGATCCCGGAATGGAGGATCCAGCGTTCGTCCATGTGTGCGCTGTCATCCTGCGCATCAGCATGCGCCGACAACTCGCGGACAAATTCTCTTTCGGCAAGGACAAACGCGGCATCGTCGGTAAGCTGAACATCGTCGCTGATATCAGCAAATATTTTTGCATGGTCAGGATGTTGACGAAGCCAGGCAGAAAACCGGTCCTGCTCTGCCGCCGACATCTCGCCGGACAGCCGCCGCGCTGACCAGACTAATGCTTCTTCTTCCATATCGCTGCGCCTATTCATCAAATCCCCCGCCCGCGAGCGCCCGCGCGCCATGTCTGATCACGCGGCTTTTCACCTGTTTTGAATCTGGGCCCGATTGAGCCGGCGAATCGCTTAAGCGCGCCGCCTTGTAGGCGCGCACTTCCTTCAGGGCCCGGATCATATATTTTTCAACAGCGCTGACAGATACGCCGAGCTCTTTCGATATCTCTGTGTATGTTTTCCCGTGAACGCGGTTGAGCAGAAACGCCGTTTTTACATTCGACGGAAATCGATCGAGCGCCTCAACGGCGCGGCGCACTTCCTCCCGGTAGACAAGGGCTGTTTCTGCGCTCGGCGTCCCGCAGGAGACATTCGAAACAGCTTCCCGGTCATCGTCGGGATCAGGTTCGACCAGCGTAGCGCGTTGGCGTTTTCGCTTGCGGAGTTCGTCTATGGTCAGGTTCGCCGCGACCCGGAAGATGAGCGCATTGGGGTTTTCAATTTCTGACTTCTCGGCAAACGTCAGCACACGCGTATAGCAGGACTGAAGAACATCCTCCGCATCGTGATAATTGCCCAGCTTGCCAATCAGCCAACGCAGGAGCACGTCGTGCTCCTTTCGAAACGCATTGTCTATTCTGACGCGCGGACTGTCGACCTCCTTACCCACAATACTCGCCCTTTGCCTGTTTTCCGGCGCGCCACCGTCGTCGCAAACCAACGACGATTGGCGCAATGGAGAATCGACTTGACGAGTGGTAAGCCGGCTGAGCCGTTTGCACGGCGCGAAATCCGCGAACAAAATCAGTGATTTGGCGGCGCGGAACGCGATGCGCCCCGATCAATGAGGGATTTGTCCGTCTCCATCGTCGTATCGATGGAGACCGGCATTGCCCTGGTCTCGCTTAAAATCTGGGGCGGGCGCGCTCTTTGAACATGGAAACGCCTGCCCCTTATCCTCTTGCGCCCCGGTAGAGGTGTCAAGAATTTTCAGGCGCAGGTTTTGCTCCGCAATGAAATACTCGTTGCGGGCAATAGGTGCGCGCGCATTTTTGCTACATCATCAAAACTGACGGACGATGCATGTGTTTCGTTCGCAGTGTTCTCTGCGCAAAGAGAAACGGCGGCCCTCGCGGACCGCCGTTTCAATTTTGCGTTTGTGTGTCTTCTAGAATTTGAGGATGGCGCCAAGATAGAATCGCCGTCCCAGCACATCATAGAGCGACGGATCCGTATTCGCATCGGAGCCCCCGCCGCGGCCGGTAAAGCCAAAGCCCATGAATGGCGGATCGCGGTCGAAGAGGTTTTCGCCGCCGGCCTGAAGCTGGATCGTTTCATTGACGTCATATGTCATGGCGAAATCCACATAGGTCCGTCGGCCCGTGTTCGGCGCGGCCAGGTCTGAAATGGATGAGGCGAAAATATTGTCGAGATTGCCGACCATGCGCACTTGCGTGCGAAGCGAGAACGCATCGCCGACATTCGCCGTGACGTTGTTGATGAGTTTCCATTTCGGCGATGCGAAAATGCCGAGACCGCTGCACGCCCCGCCGAAAACGCCGTTGCAGTCGTCGACAGCGGAGTCCGGCGTCGCCTGGGTCGTGTAGGTCAGGACATAGTTGCCGATATGATTGAAATCGAGCGTGGTCGTCGACAGAATGCCGCCAACCGCTTCACCGATATCAAATGAATAGCGCATTTCCCAGTCAAAGCCCTGACGGCGCTCCGCGCCGAGATTGAGTTTCGGCTGGTTCAGGCTGATGATCCGGCCGTTTCCGGGGTTCCGCGTAATGCCCTGACAGAACAAATTGTTGAGATCGAGCGATGTGATGCACAAATTCGCGACACTGGTCGCCGCCACATCGTCGATGGCGCCGTTCAGCTTGATATCATAATAGTCGAATGTCAGCGAGAAGTTCGGTATCGACGGCGGCGTAATGACAACGCCGAGCGTCACCGTATTGGCGCGTTCTTCGGACAGGTTGGGATTGCCCTGCGTCACGCCGCTGACTTGCGCATCGCCCTGGAAGATGGACGGGACGGGTACGCCCTGCGCAATACAGAAGGCGACGATGTCGGCTTCCGTGACGCCTGCGAGCGCTGCGGAGTTGGCAAGCTGGCCGGCGTTACATGGATCGGCGAAGGTTGGCGAGGCGACCGCCTGTCCGCCGAAGAGTTCGCCAATATTCGGCGCCCGGATTGCGCGCTGATAAAGACCGCGGAACTTGAAGCCGTCGATCACGGCCCATGATCCGCCGCCGCCAAAGGAAACGACGCTGCCAATCGAACTGTAGTCGGCAAACCGAACCGCCGCTTCGGCCTCGACGAGATCGGCAAACGGCAATCCGCCAAAAAGCGGCACGCGCGTTTCGCCAAACAATTCCCAGACGTCGAACGAACCGGAGGTTGGTTTCGTGTTGCTGCCCGGCCCAAGTTCACCTGATTGCAACAAAGCGTCCGGACGGAAGGCGCCGGTCTCTTTACGGTATTCAAAGCCGGCCGCGACGCCGACCGGACCTGCGGGCAGTTCAAACGCCGATCCGTTGACCGAGGCGTTGAACACCTGCTGTTCCGCCGTCGTCACTTCCGTCGCCGTCGGAGCGATGAACGCCGCCGCTTCCGGCGAGATCGATGTGGGCCCTTCGCCGAAGAGCCGGATCGGAACGCAACCGCCATCGAGATTCGTACAGACAGGCTGCATCGTCGCAGGATCGAGTTCCGCGAACAACGCCTGTTGAATGCGGATGTCCGACGTATAGGCGTCCTGAACGATGGACGTGTTGGAGCGAGCGAAAGAATAATAGGCTTCCCATCCCCATGGATCGCCCGCCGGCGAAAGGGTGAACTCGCCCCGGGCGCCAAGCATGACGCGGTAGGTGTCGAGCTCACGCGCTTCAAATCGTGGTCCGACCTCGGTCATGCGTCGACGGAAATCGGGAAGCGACGCAAGATCGTCGCCGGCGACGGCGTCCCCGGCAAGGCCGTTGTCATAGTTCGTACGCAGAAAATCAACAAGCGTCGGGTTCGCAGCGATGAGCGGATTGGTCAACGGAACGAATAACGGTCCGGCGTCGGGAATGTCGTTCGCGTCGAAGGCCAGCTGCTGTTCATTGAGATTGTTGGAATACGAAATCTCAGCGAAACCTTCGATCCAGTCAGCGATCGCGTAGGAGCCCTGCCCGTGCAGCAGGATGCGCTCAGCCGGCGTCTGGAGATAGTTGTCCGGCTGGAAGTTGAACGAACCGGCGCCGTTGATCGGCGTGCCGTCCGGCGCGAAACCGGCGGAGGAACCGGTCGTGCCGTCAGCGAACAGAATGCCCGCCGGCAAGCCGCCAACGGTCGCCCGCCCGTCCCCATAGGCGCCGCCGCCAATGACCCTAGATGATCCAAGGTCGATAATGCCGGCAGGCGGGCCCACATCGTCGCGAGCGACTGCAGAATGGTCGCGGGCGCCGGCGAGAACCGATGTACGGCGATAAAAGTCAGCGAAGACAACTGCATTACCGCGGCCATCGGCGAAATTTCCGCCGAGGGTGAGGTTCATATTGTAGGTGTCGCCGTCGCCTTCATCGGTCATGCCGTAGCGACCGCCCAATTGCAGGCCTTCAAAATTGTCCTGCAGGATGAAGTTCACCGCGCCCGCAACCGCGTCTGAGCCATAAACGGAGGATGCGCCGCCTGTGACGACTTCGATCCGCTGAATAAGCGCGGAAGGAATATTGTTGATGTCGATCGCATTGAACTCATCAACCGGCATGAACCGGCGCCCGTTCACAAGCACAAGGGTTCGCGGTGATCCGCTTGACGCATTGAGGTTGCGCAAGTCGACGCTCGAATAGCCGGCGCCGCCATTATTCGTTGTACTCGTAAATTCCGGCGCAACCTGCGGCAGTTCGTTCAGAATGTCCTCGACAAGCACGGACCCTGAAAGGCGTATGTCTGTTTCATCGACGATATTCACCGGGCTTGATGAATTGACGTCCGCGCGCGGAATGCGCGACCCCGTAACGACGATAACGTCGCTATCATCGCCGTCGGCGCTCGTATCAGATTGCGCTAAAGCGCCTTGCGTCGGCGCGATGCTCAGGGCGATGACGGCGGCCGATGCGCATAGGCGCCGCGCAAGCGGTCCGTTGATCCTACGATTATTCATTCCTGCTATCCCTCATTCATTGTTCATTGCAACGGGCCGTCACACCGCGCATGCGATCGCGCAACGCTGTTGCAAGCTGCGACAGCGGTTCGCGAATGCGGACGCCCCCCGGGCGAATACGCAAGCGTGACGACATTCGTCAGGCAGTGTTTCGACGAATTAACCGCGCAAACCCCTCACGCGGTTTGAATCTTTTTTGAGAATGCGCCCGTCAATTGACGCTCAGCGTTTGGACGCCATCAGTTTTGCGGCGGCGCGGATCGTCGCGAGATGGGCAAGTCCCGCGAGCAGCAACGCCAAAGGCGCGAGCAATGGCTGCGCGCCGGTCATTGTCAGGCGCAAGGCGACGAGCAACAACGCGCCGGACAAAAGAAAGAACAACAATGGCGCAATAAACTTTCTTGCATCAGCTTTGATCAGCAATGCGCGAAAGACAAAAAATTCGACGACAACCAACAAAAGAATTGCGTCGATCATCCATGGCGTCAGTTCAAACATGGATTATCCAAACGGCCCGTTCAGTTTTACGACCTCGAGATTCAGATAGGCGGCGAATGCGACCCAGGCGAGATAGGGGACCAGAACGAGCGCCGCGGGCCTGGAAACCCGCCACAAGAAAACGATCAGCGCCAGCACCGACAACCAGAGCGTTGCGACTTCCGCCAGCGCCCAGTCCGGGCGCTTCAGCGTGAAGAATACCGCACTCCAAAGAATGTTCAGAACTGCATTTGCGAAAAACAACGATATCAGCCAGGCGCGCGCCTTGCTGGTTCGACAGGCGCGCCATCCTGTGACGCCGGCAATGACGGCGAGCGCATAAATTGCGGTCCATGCCGGAGCAAACGCCCAATTGGGCGGATTTAAGGCCGGTTTCTTCAAGGCCTCGTACCAAGGGCCGATGTCGGTCATGGCGCCGCCGACAGATGCGACGATGAACGCCGCGGCGACAGCTACAAGGATGGGTTTGCGCAAGGACGCGGACATTGGTCCGGTCAGCGCTGTGGCGATACAACGCCGAATAGATGCGCAAGATATGGCGAACGAACTCGGTATTTTGCTGAAAGCCATTGACGCCCAGCCGACGTTTGTCGTCGGACATTCATGCCGAGGGCGCCGGCGATATGACCGGGCCGTTTCATCAGTGTGGCATATTGCTGGACGGTGTCATCAGGTACTACCGAGCCTGTTTGTTCAATGAGCCGCCGCACGCGATTAATATTTCGCGCGCCTCGGGCGAATGCGACGGGAACCAGCGGATTATAAAAAAGAATTTTCGCCATTATCGGGAACATAACGCCGGCGCTTCCTGAAAAAGGAGTAAGCGCGCCGTTAACGCTCACCATAGCGACAGGCGATATGATGCCGTCTCTTACCATACGGATCATGATGGCGGCGCCGGCGGAATGTCCGACGACAAACGTCGGCTGGGCGTCAATGGCTTTCAGCAAAATACCGAGTTCGTTCGCCATATGTGGCAGGGACGGCGGCGCCCAGTTTATCGTTTTGGTAAATCCGTGACCGGGAAGATCGACGGCGACAACGTCAAAACTATTCGCCAGCAATGGCGCCAGGCCTGACCAGGAGTGAGTCGCAGCGCCGGTGCCATGAAGCAAAAGCAGCGCCGGCCCCCGCCCCATACGCTGTACGTGCCAGCGATAATGCCCGGCCTCAATAAAGCGGCTCGCGGCGCGTTGCGGCCATGTTGCGCCGTCGCTTTCCCAGTCGGGAGTTTTCAAAAAGGAAAACATTGCGCGCCTTCTTAACCGGAAGCGATGGCCTGCTTTACAGACTTCGACACGAACTCACTGTCCGAATAAGGCAACGGCGTGTAGCGCGCGCCAATCTCATCTGATAATTCTTTGGCGCGGGTGGACGGTCGATTGGAGATGTCAAAAAAGAGAACGGCACATTCCGCCGCACGAAGTCGCCGGCCGGCGGATACCGCGTCAGCTTGCGCCGCTGCGCGATCGGCGTTGCCATTCAACGCAATATTGCCGCGCCCGTCCGAGAGGATAACGACGAAAGGCGTTTTGCCCTTTCTCTTCTCCGTTTCCGCCAGTATCGCCGCCGCCGCTACGCCTGACGCCAGCGGCGTACCGCCCCCGCCGGGCATGGCGCCGAGCGTTCGGCGCACTCGCGTCAACGACCTTGTCGGCGGCAATAAAAGGTCTGCTTTCTCCCCGCGAAAAGCGATGAGCGCCACATGATCGCGGCGCGAGTAACAATCGGAGAGCAGAAGCTCTACGGCGCCTTTCGCTTCCGCCATCCGATGCATTGCCGACGAGCCCGATGCATCAACGACAAAAATCACAAGCGTTTCAGCGCGCGCCTTGAAACGTTTGATGCGCAGATCGTCTTTGTATATCGGCAGCAGAACCGCGCCGGCTCGAACATCTCTCATCTTGCGCCAAGGCGCCGCTGCGCGAAGCGTCGCCGATAAGTCAAGACGCGCGCCATCGCGCGGAAGTCCCGCCCGCGCGCCAAACGGGCGCCCTTTCCGTGTTGATTCTATGAGCGCCCCTGACTTCCCGCCCGCGCCCGGCGCCCCGCGCCGGCGCGTTCCGCTGGCCGGCGCTTTCAACAGCCAGCCAAGCGCCGCCGCCCGCGCCGTCGCCACGAGCATTTCTTCCAGTTTCTGTTCGTGGTCGCTCTGTTCGTCAGAAATATCGGCGTCATCGGCGGCATTGCGCTGATTATCCCGTTCCGCCGGTTCCGGCGGGATCGGGGTATCGAATACCGTCCGCGGCCCGAAAACAAGGCGACAGGCAATTGCTGCATCGCTTTGCGTAACTTCTTTGCGCGCATTCAGCGCTGCTGACGCCCTCGCCGCGCGGATTGCAAAAATGAGCGCACGCAAAGAATGAACGCCGAGCTCTGCGCCCGCAGATGCGATCGCCCCTCCGATTTTTTCCGATAAGGAGACAGATTCCAAATTCTTGCGCGCAGCGACAATCGTATCGCAACAAATGTTGGTTTGTTCCGTCTCATTGATAGAAACGCTGCCCAGGCTGATATGAAAAGCAAGTCGGTCCAACAATACTTGCGGCGGCGCTTCCGTTTCGTCGCACCCTTCATCAAAAGCGATGCAAAAAAATCGCGCGCCGTCACGCCGGGATACGCCGCTGCGCTCAACCGAAATGAAGCCGCTATCCATCGCCGCTGCAATCAGCGCTGCGCTTGCCGGCGGGAGTCTCTCGGCCATTGAGACAAACAATCCGCCGCCGTCAGCGCTTGCCAGCAGTCCCGCTTCGGATATCGGACGGCCCGCGCGCAAGGCGGCGGCGAGGTCGAGCCCTCCAAGTATGCGATCGCTGTCGGCGCCGACAGGCAGTTTTACCTTGGGCGCGTTTTTAGGAAGAAGCGCCGATAATTGCCTGGTCCACACATCGCGAACCGGTCCGGACGCTGCGCGAAGACGCACGCCGCCAAGGCCCACAGGATCGACGGCTATGCACGCCAACGCCAGTTGCGCATCGTCCCATTGATGCGCGCCATGGTTAGGAGATTCACGTTCAACGAAGGGCAATTCGCCGGGTATCTCGGACGCCGCGATCACGCAGCAAACACCTCATCGACAGCACGCGCGACGCGGGCGCCGGCATCGGTTTCATCAAGCGGGTCCTTGCGTAGACGGTGGCGCAAGGCGAGCGGCGCCACGCGGCGCATGTCTTCAATCGTCGTTTGTCTGCGGCTTTCAAACGCGGCAAGCGCGCGCGCAGCGCGCAACATTGTCAGTTCCCCGCGCAACCCGTCAGCGCCCAGCGCAATACAAAGGCCGGCGGCTTTCTCAAGAACATCATCCGGCGTTTCGACGGCATCCAGGCTAACGCGCGCCTTTTCAATTTTTCGGCGCAGCGCGCTATCCTTGCGTTTCCACGTTTTCACAAAAGCGTCGGGATCGCGTTCAAAAGCATCCCGGCGGCGCACAACCTCCAAGCGGTCTTTGAGAATGTCCGGCGTGCGCACATCAACGGAAAGCCCGAACCGATCGAGAAGTTGCGGTCGCAATTCTCCTTCTTCGGGGTTACCGCTGCCGATAAGGACAAATCGCGCCGCGTGGCGAACGCTCAAACCTTCGCGTTCGACGACATTTTCACCGGAAGCCGCGACATCCAGAAGCAAGTCGACAAGATGGTCGTCTAGAAGATTGACTTCATCAATATACAGATACCCGCGATGCGCCCGCGCCAGAAGACCCGGCTCGAAACGCTTCTCGCCGTTCACCAGGGCGCGCTCAAGATCAAGGGCGCCGACAACGCGGTCTTCGGTGGCGCCGAGGGGCAAGTCGACGACCGGCGCACTTTCTTTTTTGGACGTCGTAGCGCTTTTTTTTCTTTCCGTTTGAACAATGATCGCAGAGCCCCTGCTCATTGGCCGGCGCGCAACGAAAATCGCAGCCATCAACGATATCGATTTTCGGCAGGAGCGCCGCAAGCCCGCGAATGGCGGTCGTTTTCCCGGCGCCGCGATCGCCGAATGCGAGCACGCCGCCAATGTTGGAATCGACAGCCGTCAACAGCAAAGCCGTTTTAAGCTCCTCCTGGCCGACAATTGCTGAAAATGGAAAATTGGGCACGGATCCGGAAATCGCATTTCTTCACAAAGACTATTTCATACTGTGAAAAAACAAAAGCCGCCGGATTTCACCGACGGCTTCTGAACATAGATTGGCAATCAGACTATTCAGACTCTGCTTTCAAATAGGCGATCACATCCGCACGGTCCTGCGCCGAGGGAAGCCCCGGGAAGATCATTCGCGTTCCCGGAATATATTCCTGCGGCGCTTTGAGATATTCGAACATGACATCTTCCGTCCACGTGATGCCTGAGTTGGCGTTCGCATCGGAATAATTAAAGCCCTCGATCGTGCCGGCGTCGCGACCGACAATGCCGTAAAGTGACGGGCCCACAAGGTTGACGCCTTCCTGTACGCGGTGACACGCCATGCATTTCGCGAAAACGCGGCGCCCGTTCGTGGCGTCGCCGGTAAGCGATGCGTATTCTGAAGCGCCGTCGCCACCCTGAACTGCGGCGGCTGTCGCTTCCATTGCGTCAGATGCGTTAGCAACCGCCTCTTCAACCTTGGCCTGGCCATCTGCAATTGCGTTTTCAGCGGCTGCTTTAGCGTCATCCATGGCCTCGCCAGCGCTGTCAGCCGCCTGCTGCGTAACATTCGCCATTTTATCAGTCGCCGAATCCGCGGCGTCCGCCACATTATTCGCCGCTGTTTCAACCGTTTCTTCCAAACTCTGATTTATCTCCGACGACGCCTCAGAAGACGTTGAGGCCGCAGAATCGTCGCTTGCCTCTTCAGATCCGCCGCACGCACTCAACAGGAGCGCAGAGAAGAAAATTGTCGCTGCCGGGACTTTACTGTGGATGCGTTTGGTCAAAAGACCCTCCATGGTTTGGTCGTTACAGGCGTTTATGACTGCTCGTATTATAAACGATCTCGCAAAGGCAAGTAATTCAGCCTATTCGGTCGCGAAATCATCGAATAACGTCCTGAGTTTTTCGCAATATGAATCGGGCGTCACGAAGTTTCTCGGCGCCCTCTACCGATCGACGTTATCTGGTCTTGGCCTTCGACCGGGCAGACTTCGTTTTTCTTTTTGCCGGCTTTTTGGCCGCTGGCTTTTTGCCGTAACTTTTCTGCAACGCAGCGATGCTCCCCAAAGCAAGCGTGATATTTAATTCCTGGATTGTTTTCCGATCGACGGCGTTCTGGCTAATGAGATCGCCAGCTGTGCCGGTGCCGCCCATGGAAATTTCAGCAGCAAGCCGAGAGATTTTACGGGGGATATTGTACTCGGCGGACGCGGCTTTTGCGAGCAACTCAACGGCGCGCAGGCGGTCTTTGCGCCCACGCTCCTCGACCGCGGCGGCTACGGTGGGCTCATTCATCAACCGCCGGATATGAACGCCGCGTTCCTCAACGAACTTAAGATAGGTCGCCGTCGTCCGCCGAATAAGATCCTCAAAGCCGCGCGCTTCTTTAACTTCTACCGCTTGCCGCGCGACCAATATGCCTTGTTCACGCAATAATAATTGCTGCAACAACGTCGTCCGGTTTGGGAAATATACATAAACAAGCGGCTTGCTGACCCCCGCCTCGCGGGCGACGCGCTCCATTGAGATCGCAGAAACACCCTCTCCGGCAATCAGATCAGCTGCGGCATCGAGAATTAAATCTTTCCGGACTTCCGGATCCAGTCGCTTATTTCTTTTCGTCGATTTTTTGACTGAGGCGGCCCGCGCCATATGTGAATTCTCCTGACTGGATATTATTATATTGCTTTGGCTTTTATTATAATAAACTTTATTGGTTTCCCGATCAACATGTTGCAGAATATATTGACGTTATATATAATAATGATTGTTACGACGGTTCATTGATGACTTTTGAGCACCGTTCAATTCAAAATGACGACGTTACGCTGCATAGCGCGGCGACGGGCTCTGGCGCGCCGATAATTTTTCTCCATGGCTTCCCGGAATTCTGGCGTGTGTGGCATCGGGTTATCGGTGCGCTTTCAACGCGCTATCGATGTATCGCGCCGGACTTGCGTGGCTTTAATTTATCCGCAAAGCCAATAGACCCAAACCGGTACCGCCTTTCATTCGCCATTCAGGACGTGCTGGCGATCGCGAATGCTTACCACTGCGAAAAGTTTACGCTCGTTGGCCATGATTGGGGCGGGCTTGTTTCCTGGCGGTTCGCTGAACGCCACCCCGAGCGGTTGCAAAACCTTGTTGTTCTCAATGCGCCGCACCCGGATTTATTTCAAAATCTGGTTCGCACGGATCCCGGTCAACGGGAAGCTGCGCAATACGCGCGCCGGCTTTCACAAAAAAATTCAGCTGCGCAATTCGCGCCGGACGGCGCGAGAAGCATTTGGGACCGGTTTTACGCCGCCGACCATGCGAACGGCGTTTTTGATGACGACGACAGAACGGCATTTCTCGCTGCGTGGAATCAGCCCTCCGCAATTGACCGTATGATAAACTGGTATCGCTCTGGGGAGATATGCGTCCCCTCCATGTCAGAGCCGTACACACCAGAAGACACGCCGGTAATCAACAGCTTGATTGCGACGCCGACATTAGTCCTATGGGGCGACAAAGATCCATTGTTCATGCCGAGGCTTGTCAACGATCTAAGCAGTGTTGCATCAAATTTAACTGTGAAGCATTACGACGATACTGGACACGGAATTGTTCATGAAAAACCACATGCCGTCGCCGCCGAGATCGACGCATTTATCAAGTCATCCAAGTAATTAGTGTAACAGAAGGCGCCGCCTAGGATGATCAACCAAAATGCAGCCGCCGGTATTTTCCGGAATAGTAAAGCAGCGGATCTTTGCGTTGTTCAAAACGCGCTCGAACAACTTCTCCGACCAGAACGATATGATCGCCCTGTTCAATTTCGTCCCTCTTCATACATTCAAAGTTCGCCAGTGAGTTTTCGATGATGGGCGCCTTCTGGTCCCACAAGGTCCAATCCGTATTCGCAAAACGATCGACGCCCTTTGACGCGAAAAGATTTGAAACCGGTTGCTGACCGATATGAAGCACATTGATCGCGAAGGCCTTTGACGCGCCAAAAGCCGGCAACGTACTTGCTTTCTTGTCAAGGCAGACAAGAACCAGCGGCGGATCCAGCGAAACAGATGTGAACGAATTCGCCGTGAGCCCGACAGGTTCCCCGTTCGCCGCCAAGGTTGTGACGACCGTAACGCCGGTTGCGAAACAGCCCATCGCATCCCGCAATGTCCTCGAGTCAGAGCCCGCGACAAATTCCGGCGGGTCGCGCGGAATATATTGCTCCATGAATTCCAGAAGCACCGCATTAAATTCATCGGCGTTGTCAAAAGCGACGTAGTGACCGCCGCCTTCAATTTCCGCAATCTCCACGACAGGAATGAGTTCTGCGAGCGCCGCCGCCGAACGCGACGAACTGAGGTCGCTTTCCGCGCCCCTGACGATCAGCGTCGGTATCTTCAGTTGCTTTGCTGCGGTAAGAATCCTGTTGTCGAGCTTGCTGAAACTCAAGTCTTCTGATGCTGCACTTTCGACGAAGGCGTTTTCGTCCGGATGTTCAGTAAAGCGCCGCTGCACCGTCTCGCTCAACGCCTGGGCGCTCTGGCTTGTCACTTCAGGCGGCGGGTTCGTTAGCACAAGCCCCGTCGCCAACGGCGCCTTGGCTTCGCCAATCGCGATGAGCGCGATCCACCCGCCCAAAGTAGAGCCAACGATGACGGGCCTTGATGAAAGCTGCGCCAGTACCGCAACAAGGTCTGCGATAAACGCGTCGAGGGAATAATTCTTGTCCGCCGGTTTTTCGCTGTCACCATGTCCGCGAAGGTCGATACTGACAACGTAGCGGCCAGCACGCGCGAGCGCTATCGCAGCATTTCGCCAGACCCGCCGCGACTGCATGCCGCCCGGCAACAGCAATACGCAGGGATGGTCTTCCCGCCCATACACGTCGGCGATAATCTTCACGCCGCCAAAGCCTGTAAATTCGCGAACGGGCATATGAAGCTCCTTTATTCGCTGACGCCGACACTCGCGCGCGACGACGCGCAACTGGGTCGTTCAGACACTTCATTGTACCAACGATATAAGTCCGAAAACGATTCATCGGGCGTTAGCCCGACAAGAGAGGCGGCGAAGTCGACGCCTGTGAGCAAACTGATATCGGCGACGGTAAATCGATCGCCTGCAACATAGGCAGCGTTCGAAAATTCGTTGTTGAGGCGCGCATAATAGAGGTTCACCTTCTCATCGCTGATCTCTTTTGCCTCGGGGACCTGGCGCACCAGGCCGAGGCGGCCGACGATGGGGCCATTGACCCAGGAGATACTTACCTCGCGCCAATACTCCATTTCGATCTGCCTGTTTCGCGCCTCAATGAACCCGAGCTCAAATGGATCGCGGCCGAACAGATTTGGTTCAGGTTCGATCGCCTCAAGATATCGGCAGATCGCCACCGACTCAGGAATGCATCGGCCGTCATCAAGCTCGAGAACGGGAATTTTCCCACTCGGATTCTTTTGTAGAAACGCCTGCGTTTTATGCTCCCCTGCCGCCATGTCGCAATGGATGAGTTCGAGATCGATACCCTTCTCCGCAGCGAAAATCTTCACGCGTCGGGGGTTCGGAGCGCCATCGTAATCGTATAGTTTCACTTTGGCTTACTCCGCATATTGAATACTTATCGCATTGACCAATTCAATTTGAAGGTCCGTTCGTCGCACCCTCGCCAGCCGCAAGAAAGTGCATTTCTAGGCCTAGCGCCTGGCGCCGTTTGAAGCCGCGCCAATAGCCTTCCGAACCGTTCGTTCCATCGGCGTACTGATCGCCATAGTATTTTCCGTTTGGCTGCGCCCATACGCCGTCATTCGATCGAACGGTCGGAACATCCAGAAACGCGCGCCGGGATTTGTCGCCTTTGAGGTGAAGGTCAAAAAACGCAGTCATAAAGTGCTGGTTCACTGACAGCAGCTTTTCCTTGCGCCATGTCGGGTCTTCAAACGTTTCCCAGACCGATACGTCTAAATTGGCGACATCCGGGGCGGCGATCTGCACAAGGTTGTGCAAGGCGTTTTGGAAAACGAGCATATAGCGATCGACGCCAACGGCGTTTTCGAATATTTCTTTCACGCCGTCTTCATACCCGACGACATCGTCATCGCTGCCGACAATCAGGAGAAGCGGCGTATCGATCTTTGAAAACGATTCATTGCGCCAGATATTGACAGCGTCCTGGGCGCCCCAGGGCGCGATCGCAACCGCTGCGCCAATGCGGTCGATATTTCGGTTTTCGTAATCGTCGTTACCATCAGACAGAGGGGTTAAATGCTTGCCGCCCACCCAGCCGAATGACGCGGCGTCTTTGTCATAGCCTGCGCCGATATGGTTGAGGACGCCATAACCGCCCATAGAAAAGCCAGCCAAACCAACATTGTCCACATCGACAAGCGACGCCCAGGACGGCGTATCTGCTTCTGCAAGATTGGCGATGTGACCAAGCACAGCCTGCTGGTCTATCGAACGATACAGCATTGAGCGCGGGAACAGGCGCAGAAACGACTTCTTCTCGCCGGGAATGTAGTCCCCGTGATCAATCACCGCGACGACATAACCCTTAGTCGCGAGATTTTCTGTAATGCCAGACAGAACGCCGGGTGAATTCAACAAACCGTGAGAGACGATCACCAAAGGAAAAGAGCCCTCGGAAACAGGGGCGGCGTCACGGACTGCGATTCCTGCGACTTCAAAAGTGTCCGGCAAACCCGGCACGATCCGTTCGTCGGGTTTAAAAAACTGTCCGGTATAAATTGCCGGTTCGTCACCGCTGGCGATTTGAGCAGGATAGAGAACATCGATACTGATCGTTCGGTCATATTGCGGCGTCTGTCGCGTGATGTAATTGAAATTTGCAATATCAGGCGTGTCATGAATCGTAACGTTGATGGTCGTCACGCCGATATTATAGGAACCCAATTGCGCAAGCTCCGGCGCGTCATCTCCTGGCGCCGACGCGCTCGACAGGCTGGAAAGTGTCGAAACCTCCGAGACGTCAACCACCTCGCTTTGTTTGAAACAAGCCGAGAGAACACAACAGCACAACAACGCAAAGCCCAGTCTTTCCATTTTCGTCATTCTTCCTCCCGGGATATCCTTCCTTATGCGTCCAGACGGTTACGCCTCAAGCCGCTTGAAGGCGCTTTCGAGTGAGCCCGAATTCGGCCTGAATGTCCTGCAGCGGACGATCGAACTCGTCTTCAAACCTTACCAATTGAATGTTTTTCGCGGCGCGGCCAAACCTCCAACCATCGCTGATGCCGTCCAGGGCTGGTTGAATGAGATCTGGGTTGATAAACGTCATATGCGCCGTGACTACCGCCATCCACATGCCGGCATACGGAAAATTGTTCTGCGCCAACCCAAAGGCCTGCAGTGAAATTTCGCCGATCGGGTCCGGGGCGTAACCGGTCAGAACATGGTGAATATCATGTGTCTGGTAGCCACGCAGCACTTTGTACTGAAGAACGCCGGGCATGCGTTCGAGTTTTTTGGCGCCTTTGAACTGCTCGTGCATGGATCGATACCCTGCCGCCAGTTGCTCACTTAACTTGTTTTCCAGAATAAACCGCCAATAGGCCGCGCCGAGCGTTCCAGGCGCACATTTTTCAAGCGAGTCCAGATTTGGCGGTGGCGCGAACCAGCGTTGCGCCGCCAGCGGCCCCTGTTCCGGATGGGTTTCAATAGCGGCCGCATATTTTTCAATGACGTCTTTCGGCGCTGTCGCCCACCATTCATTAAATAATTCGTGGACGCCATAAGCTTCATAGTCGTCAATAGCGGCGAGAAATTTCTCGGCGAAGCGCCTGTCCAGGGTTGGCATTGTCGCTCCTTGCTGAACCTGCCATTATTGACGTTTTCTATAATAAAAGAACGCCTAAGGCAATATATGCGCGCGGACCGACGAATAACGACAAGGCGGGGCCGGATCAGGCTTTTTCTATTATTTTCAGTTGCTTAACTGAACGAGACCGAATGGTGAGATCTGTTCGGTTATGCATTATTGACCTTTCGTATAATTATGCAACGCTCTATCCACCACATTCGTCAGGAGGATTTATGGTTCATCGCATCGACGCAACTGTGCTGATCAAACCAGCCTTGGCGCCGCTTTTGGCGTCTGTCTTTCTTTTTTCAAGCGCTTGCACGACCGACGCACCGAACCCGGAACCATCGTTGGTGCAACGGGCGAAATCGGAGATCGATTCGATTGCTCATGCGTCGGTTGATCGCGGCTTCGCGCCGGGCGTCGTCGCGATTGTTTACGAACAAGGCGACGAAGCGCATTCAGTCGTTTACGGCGACTCGAATATAGAAACTGAAAAGGCGATCTCCAGAGATAGTCTTTTCCGCATATACTCCATGACGAAACCTGTCACTGTTGTCGCTGCATTGACGCTTGCCGAAGACGGAAAAATCAATCTTGACGATCCTGTTTCGCAGTACCTTCCGGCATTTTCTGACGCGACAATTTATAAAAGCGGCGAAACGCTAGAATCGCTCGAAACCGAGCCGCCGCTCCGTGCTTTGACGATCCGCGATCTGATGCGGCACACGGCCGGCATGACGTACAAATCGCCAGGACAGGACCCAATCAGTCAGCTATATGTTCTTCGCGGCATAGACACAGGAAGCGGCGCGGACATCCCACCGGGAGACGGAACACCGCCAGTCGACAGCAGCATTGAATTATCAAACCGGATCGCCGCAATCCCGCTGTTAAACCATCCCGGCGCAAAGTTTACATACGGAAATGCAACCGATGTCCTTGGCGCCATTGTGGAGGTCGCCTCTGGCATGACGCTTGGGGCGTTCATGGAGGAGCGAATATTTGCGCCCCTGGAAATGAACGATACGTCATTTCGCGTTCGTTCGGACCAGACGGAGCGCTTCGCGGCGCTCTACGGCGCGGAGCAGACTGTTCGCGAAGCGGGCGCTGGCGAGCCTGTTGGATTCCATGAACTCCCGGAACGCGGCGCCTTGAAGCTTATCGAAACCGGCGCAGCCAGCGTTTACTCGACGGAACGCGCGATGCACTACGGCGGCGCGGGGCTTGTTTCCACTGCCGACGATTACATGAAGTTTGCGCGTATGCTGTTAAGCGGCGGCGCACTGAACGGCGTAAGGATTCTCTCCGAAGCGTCGGTTGAAGAAATGTCCAGAAATCAATTGTCCGGCGAAGCGCTCGCCGCCAGCCAGGAACTGGTCAAGGAAGGCCTGACATTTGGGCTTGGCGTCGCAACGGTTGTTTCGCCCGGAGCCGGCAGATACTCTGCGCCGACAGGCTCGTACTTCTGGGGCGGCGCCGCATCGACCATGTTCTGGGTCGATCCGCAGAATGAAATCGCAGTGGTCGTCATGACACAAGTTTTTGGCGGTGATTTTCGATTATTCGTCTCCGAGATTTCAGATGCGATCTATGGGGACGAATGAATTTGAGCAAAGATCACGCGGATGAATAATGCCGCCCTCACCCCTTGATCCAATGAAACGGCGGTCGACGCCGAGATTTCTCCGGATGCAGGACGCAAAGGCCGCTATTCGCATTTGAAGCACACGGGCGCGGCGCCGCAGAAAGTGGCGCATATTCGCTGTCTGGATTCGGATGACTAGTTGTTATAGTGTTAATATAATAGTATATGACGCGTATGAGTCTGAATGCGCCTGTACCGATGTATTGGGGGCGCTCTCGCAATTCACTTTGTCGAAATTTCAGCTCAGTTTGGCGAATGCGCACGTAACGCTATGACGGCAAGCCCATTCTCTTATTGACGTTTTATATATTTTCGCGGATCGTGGTGCATATGAATGGGCCAGCATAGGTAAATCGGTCAGTATTCCTGTTCCGCCCCAAGACAATAAAGAGGCCTGGCGTGAGCGCAACGCGCGAAAAACTGCCCTTGTTAACAAAGGTGGCCTTTGGCGTCGGCTCCGTCGGCGATCTTATCTATATCGGGATGTTCAACACATTCCTCGGAATTTTCTACAATCAGGCGATCGGTCTTTCCAATTCGCTGATCGGCCTCGCGATCATGCTCGCAATGTTGGGCGACGCCATATCAGATCCTGTTGTCGGTATGATATCGGATCGGTGGAAATCGCGCCTCGGCCGGCGTCACCCATTCCTGTTTGCCGCGCCTATCCCGCTCGGCGTTGCAATCTTTTTCATATTCAATCCGCCGGACATTCTTACAAATGCGAGTAACGATAACGACCCGAACCAATTATGGCTGTTTATTTATCTCGCTGTCCTGACAATTTTCAGCCGCATCTGTCACACCCTTTACGTCATTCCGCATCTGGCGCTCGGCGGCGAACTGACGAAAGATCCAAACGATCGCTCAAGCCTTTTCAGTATCAATTCCATCTTCGGATACGCGTCAGGGGCGCTGTTTGCGTTCACAGCCTGGGGCTTTTTCCTCGGCGGTGAATCGACGCTGGCGGATGGCTCGGTTGTGCCCAAGCACCTTGACGCGACGGCATACGGCCCGCTTGTCTTCACGGCTTGCGGCCTCGTGATCGCCACGATCTGGCTTAGCGCCTTCGGCACGAGAAACAGGATCGCCCTTCTCAGCGATCCGCCATCAGGCCAAAAAAGCTTATCAATGCTTCAGTTCTATCGCGATCTTTCCGGCGCGTTGAGGAATAGAAATTACCGGTTCATCATGCTCGGTTTTTTCTTCTTCATGCTTTCCGTCGGGCTGAACGAAACGTTTAACGTGTTCGTCAATACGTATTTCTGGGAATTGGAAACAAAGCAGATACGCTGGTTTGGCCTTGCTTCAATTCCTGCGATCCTGGCAGGCGCCGTGATATCCCCGATATTCATGCGTTTCGTCGAGCGAAAGATCGTTTTGATCTTCGGGTTGTCGGGCATTGTTATCTTTGTCCAGACGCCGATCATCCTCCGCCTGTTCGAATTGATGCCTGCAAATGGCGCAAGCGGTTTGCTTCCCATCCTGTTGACGAGCGCTGCAGGCGTCGCGTTCTGCCTCGCCGCATCGGCGGTGGCGATTTTGTCCATGCTGGGCGACGTCTCCGACGAAAATGAACTCATGAACGGGTTGCGTCAGGAAGGACTCATATATTCCGCACGGGCTTTCTTCGCGAAAGCATCAAACTCGGCCGGTCAATTTATTGCCGGCGTTGCACTCGATGTTTATGTGCGATTGCCGTTCGAGGCGGTGCCCGGAGAGGTTGATGAAGGCGTTATCATTCGGCTTGGCATTGCGGCGGGGCCCATCATGAGCATCGGTGCGATTATCGCCATACCGCTCTACGCACAATACAGGCTGACACGCAAACAACATCTCGAAATTCTGGATAGTTTGGGCGCCAAAGCGGCGCGCCAGTCCGAACAAGATGCAACTGCGCCGGCGTAGCCTATTTTGAGTCAAGATTTGAACGTCAATGAAGAACACCCAGATAAAACTGAGACAACGACCCGCACGCGAGATCGACGACAATACTTTTTCTATCGTTCATGCCGAAACGCCGGAGCTTGCCGACGGTGATATTCAGGTCGCGGCGAAGTTTATTTCAATAGATCCGGCAATGCGTCCGTGGATTCATGATGTTGCAAACTACCTCCCCCCGGTGGAAATCGGTGCGGTAATGCGCGCCGGGTCCGTCGGTGAAGTCATCAAATCTCGAAATTCAGGTTTTCGTGTAGGCGATTTCGTGCACGGGACTTTTGGCGTACAATCCGTTTACACTGGCCCGCCGATCAACGCATCGGTCCTGGACACGACCATTGCCCCTATTGAAGATTTCCTGGGCGGGTTGGGCGGCACAGGCCTCGCGGCGTATTTTGGTTTGTTGAAGGTCGGCGCGCTTGCCCATGGCGAAACCGTTCTGTTGTCGGCGGCGGGCGGCGCCGTTGGTCATGTCGCTGTCCAGATTGCAAAAATTAAGGGCGCCCGTGTCGTCGGAATTGCTGGCGGCACGGAGAAATGCAGGCGCGTCATCGAAGAATTTGGCGCTGACGCGTGCATTGATTACCGGAGCGACAACGTTTCTGAACGTGTAAGGGCGTTGTGCCCGGACGGCATTGATATTTATTTCGATAATGTCGGCGCAGAAATCCTGGAAATCGCTCTCGATAATCTTGCGATGCGGGCGCGTATCGTGATCTGCGGCGCCATTTCAGAATACAACAATTTCAACGACGTGCACGCCCCGCGCAATTATCTGAACCTGATCGGAACGGGCGCGCGCATGGAAGGCTTGCTGAATATGCACTGGGTCGATCACTATGCTGATGCTCGTGCGGAAATGGGCCGATGGAAAAAGGCCGGCGCGTTAAAATTTTTGCAGCAGGTGGAAGTCGGAATTGAGAACTTTCCAAAGGCGCTGCAGATGCTGTTTGCCGGCAAAAACACTGGCAAAATGCTGATCCGCGTCTAACGGCGCTCATAGAGAGAGCGAACAATGGCTTCCAACGTTGATCTTTCCGTCGATCCAGACGCGACGGTGAAACAATCCGACGCCGGAATATTGGGCGTTCCGGCCATCATGCTGTCTGTAACCGAGCTCGACAGGATGCTGGAATTCTACGGCGGCGCGACCGGTTTCGAGGTTTGCTCGCGCGAGGACATTTCGCAGAACCCGGCGCTTGATGCGCTGTTTGGCGCGACAGAAATTTCTCTTCGCCGCGCTGTTCTGAAAGCGCCGAATATGGCGCTCGAACTCAATGAGTTCGCCGAAAACAGAAATATGCGAGGCTCCAAAATGCCGGTTCAAGGTCCCGGCATGACCCATACGTGTTTTCAGACGCCGGATAGTGCGCCGGGCTATGACCGATTTAGGGCGGCTGGCGTAGACATGCTCTCCATTGGCGACGGGCCTGTCGATATTGGCGGCTACGGCGTTACGTATGCGTACGGATACGATCCTGAAGGTAATCTCCTCGAAATGGAGCAACTTGACGAAGCTATGCTGGAGGGCGTCGGTTATTTTCGCTCACCGGTACTGACCGGATCGCATATGTGGATGTCGCAGGTCGCGCTTGTGACCCATGATCTCGACAGGATGATGGCGTTTTACAGTAAGCTGCTGGGCGCGCGCCCCTCGCGCCTGACGGAGGTCGCGGACAATCCAAAAATAGACGCCATCGGCGCCGTAACCGGAGCGCATTTGCGCGGCGGCTGGTTTCGCCTGGACGACCATTCGAAAGTGCTGGAGTTGTGGCAGTATCTGAAACCGCGGACGGAGGAAGGAATAGCGAGGCAAACCGCACGATCACCGGGCTATAGCTTCGCATTTGAAGTTGACGATCTTGAAGCTGAGTTGCGCCGCTTACATTCGCTTGAGGGGTTCAGACCCCTCGGCGCACCAGTTTGCTTGTTCGGATGGCGCGAAGTTTACTGCGCGGATATTGACGGAAACTATTTCTCGTTGCGCCAGGCGCTCGATCCGCGCTCGCCATTTTCCGTTCGGGCAATGGATCTTTAAAAGGCAACGCCGCGGGTCATTCCGGCGGGAGGCCCCGGAAATGACGCCACGGCGCTGCAGGGCTTAATCGGCGCCTAGAAACTCCCTCGAAGGGTAACAGACCATGTCCGTTCCCGCCCGAGATATTGACTGATGGTCACGCCGTCAACGACGCCATATGAGCTGCCGAAAATAAAGTGCTCATAGTCTTTGTCAGCGACGTTCTCGACGGCAAACGTAATGCCGTATCTGTTTTCCGGCGAGTTGACGCCGACGCGCAGATTTAACAATCCGTAGGCGTCTACGAACCGGTCTGGCAGTTTTTCTAACGACGAGTTCTTGGATGACTGCCACGACCATTCCGCTCTCATGAAGCCTTCATAGTCGGAACCGAACACCGGTTTGCGATAATCGCCGATCAGCGAATAGAAATATCTCGGCGCATCACGGAAGCGTGTGTCTTCGACAAGAGGATTTGCGGCGAATTCAACAATATCCACCTCGTTAAACGTAAAGCCGCCGGTAAAGGTCAGCCCTTCGATTGCAGGCGGCGCATAAATTACATCCGCCTCAACCCCGATCGAGTTGACCTTGTCGATCCCGGTATTGACGGTCATGCCCGACGCGTCTGTCGTGATGGTCTGAATGTTGCGAATATTCTGGTGGAAGAAGGTCACATTCGCCGTCAAGGAGTTATCAAACGCGACCGTCTTGAACCCGGCCTCAATCAGTGTCGGAATTTCCGGCGCGAGAACCGGCAGCCCGCCAGGCATCGCGGCCGCCGCCGCATCCGTTGATACAGCGACGTCTATGCCGGGACCTTTGTAACCCCGCGACCACGACGCGTAGGTCATGAAATTGTCGTCCCAGAAATAGCGCAGGATAAACCGACCCGACAGATTGTCATCTTCGACTTGCTGTGCGCCGACGTAATTCGGTCCAAACTGGAAACCGAACGGCAACAACGGATTAATGGGCGTCGCAATACGCTCGAATGTCGCATCGATTTCTTCATGGGTAAATCGACCACCGGCAATGAGCGAAAGACGGTCCGTTAAGTCATACGTTACCTCGCCAAAGGCGGCCAGGCTGTCATTCGTAACGGTCCGCGGCGAGTCCGTTCGCACGTTGAACAGTCCGAACGCCGCCAGCTCAATACTGACCAGACCTTGCGCGAACAAATCCTGATGAAAGTAGTAGAGCCCGCCGACATAGTTGATCTTTTCGCCAATCGAGCCGTTCAGCCGGATTTCCTGGCTGAATTGTTCAGTATTGGAAATCGTGCCGTTTCGGTTGTTGACGTTTGAATTAAAGACGCCGTCGGCTTCGTTGAACTCGTCGATCTCCCATTCGCGATAGCTGGTAATCGACGTCAACGTCGTGTTGTCGCCTAAATCATACTCCATGTTCAACGCCGCGCCCCAAGCAGACGATTCCTGCAGGATATCCTCGTAGCGCACGGGAACCGACCGGTTGCCAGGTCCCGGCACGACGCCAACGGCCGCAAGCGCATCCTGCAGCTGCAATACGCCGGGGTTTGCAGCAAACGCGAAAACGAGATTTGGATCGCCGGCGACGCGGAATGTCGGCAGACAACAATGATTTTCTTCTTCTGTATAGTCGCCGATCAGGGTCGCGCTGAAGCGCTCATTGGGCTCCCATAACAGCTTGCCCCGAAGCGAAAATGTGTTCTTGTCGTTGATGTCGCGCTCGCCGGGAATTGGATTATCGAATGCCCCGTCATGGCTGTTATAAGTACCGCTGAGACGCACCGCCAATTCATCTTCGATGAGCGGGCCCGTGACAGTGCCGCGAACTTTCACCTCGTTAAAGCTGCCATAGGAAACATCGAGTCCGCCGCCAAACTCATATTCCGGATCCTTTGTCCGAATATTAATCACGCCGGCGGATGCGTTTTTGCCGAACAGCGTTCCTTGCGGGCCCTTGATAATCTCGATCGACTCCACGTCGAAAAAATCGAAAAACCCTTGCGCTTCTCGGCCAAGGACAACGCCGTCAATGATAGTTGCAACGCTCGATTCAAGCCCGTCGCTAAAGCTGAATGTCGAGATCCCCCGGATCTTGGCGCCCGTTGCGCGTGTTGTGTTTACAGGGGTCAGGTCAAAGCCTGGCACGAAACGCACAATATCCTCGACAGTATTGAAACCGGTTTCGTCGAGAAAGTCTCCGCTCACAACCGAAACGGCGACTGGGGTTTCCAGGAGCGTTTCTTCGGTTTTCCGCGCCGTAACAACGATCGTGTCCGGCTGCGCGAAAGCGGGAGCCGCTGTCGAAATCGCAATAGCGGAAGCTGCTATCCAGAAAGCATTTTTGGTCGATGACATAATTTCCCTCCCGTGAAATCAGCGATTGGAAATCGGCAAATTCCTACCGCACACGGCATTGTTTTCTTGCCGATCCGGAAACTTTATTATACCGACCGTCACTAGTCAATTATTATACGAACCGTCATTATGCTTTCGCCTCCCTGTTGCCTTTGCGCCGCAGAGTAGTGTAACTAAACGTTTTTATTGACGGTTTTTGTAATATATTCTGTGTGCGGGCGGACGATACGGCCCGAATGAAAGGCGAAAATCGGGGTTATGGCAGCGCAGAAACTATCAGGAAAAACCGCCTTGATATCCGGCGCGGCTCAGGGAATCGGGCTTGCGGCGGCGGAACGACTGTCTGCTGACGGCGCCCGCATTGTCGCCCTGGACCTCCCGGACGCCCCCCTGGAAAATGTCTTAAGCGCGGTAAAGCGGAATGACTCGTCGGCAATCATTATCGAAGGAGACGTCACCGAAGCCGACGCGTGGACGGCCGCGATCGACGCCGCGCAAAAACGGTTCGGCGGTCTTGATATCCTGTTTAACAACGCCGGCATTTCGGGAGAGACAAACCCAATCCTCTCCTATCCGGAGGACATGTTTGATCGCGTAATGGAAGTAAATTGCCGCGGCGTCTTCCTCGGAATGAAATATTCGGCGCTTGCGATGCGCGATCGCGGCGGCTCGATCATCAATATGTCTTCCGTTTCCGGCATTGGCGGCGGCCAATTCACGCTGGCGTATAATGCAAGCAAGCACGCCGTGATCGGGATGACCAAAGTCGGTGCCGCGGAACTTGCAGAATACAATATTCGCGTAAACGCGATTTGTCCCGCGATGACAGAAACCGGAATGATGCACGATCTGGAAAACGGAAAAACGGCGGACGAAGTCGCTGCCCTGCGCGCACGCTTCACATCGATAATTCCGCTCGGGCGATATGCGGAACCGGCAGAGACCGCCGCCGTTGTCGCATTCCTGGCAAGCGACGATGCTTCCTTCATCACCGGCGCGGCGATTCCTATCGACGGCGGCCTCAAGGCAAGATGAAACGAGAAAGACTATGGACTTGCAACTCGCGAATAAAAACATCCTCATAACGGGCGCCAGCCGCGGCATCGGCTTTTCCATCGCTCAATCATTTGTAAATGAGGGCGCGAATGTCGCTTTCTGTGCGCGCTCTCCCGACGGTGTGGGGAAAGCGAAGGAACTATTGGCGGCAGGCGACAGCAATGTTCATGGCGAGGCCATTGACGTTCGCGACCAGACCGCTTTTTGCGCTTGGATTGAGAATGCGGCGAAGGCGCTCGGCGGCATTGACGTCATTGTCAGCAATGTATCAACGCGCAATGATCTAGATAAGGAGAACTGGTGGCGGGACACGTTTGACGCAGACCTGCTCCAACATGTCAGGTTCTTCGATCAGGCGCTCCCGCACCTGAAAAACAGCCAGTCCGGCGCTGCCGTATTTATTGCATCGATCGCTTCGATACTGACGCAGCTGCCGCCGGAAGAACTTGCTTACGGCGCTATGAAAGCGGCGCTCATCAACTATGTGGGCCAGATGGCCGTGCGCCACGCGCCAGACAATATTCGCGTCAATGCTGTTTCCCCCGGACCGATTTTGTTTGACGGAGGCTTTTGGCACATGGTTCAGAAAAACGCCCCGGATGCTTTCAAACGGGCGAGTTTCGTTTCCGCGATGGGTCGGCATGGCGCGCCGGACGAGGTCGCGAATGCAGTCGTCTTTCTTGCAAGCCCTGTCTCAAGTTACACAACAGGCGCGAACTTGCGTATTGATGGCGCAGCCGTAAAGGCGGCGAATTTTTGAGACAGCGCGATTTGTTCAGCGAGCAATGCGACGCTGATCGCTAAATATTAGGGGACCGAACAATGGCTATCGCCCTGGACAAATTTGAAAAAAAGGTAGGCGAAGATATCTCGGCTTTTCGCGCCTATCTCGAAGAGAATAACGGGATTCAAAACCTGGAGATCGTCAAGGCGAGCGATATTGAAAGAGCCGTGTCGTTGTTTCGGAAAGACGGATTTGTCGTCGTCGGCGATGTACTCACAAGTCAGCAGATTGATACCCTAGCGGCCGGTTGTAAAACGGCGATGGACGAAATCATCGCCGTTGATACAGAAGAATCTGGAAATCGCGGAACAGGCCGGTACTCGTTTGGCGGCGGCAGCCTGACACGCAGCCAGCTTCACCGCCCCGAATGGCAAATGCTATTGTCGGTTCCGACGGTTGTCGCCATGCTCGACGCCATATTTTGCTCTGAAGACTATATGCTGCGTGCGGCAAGCGGCGATTTCTGCCTGCCCGGCGCCACTGCGTATCAGTTGCTTCATTCTGACGCGAATGACTGGCGGGAAGGATCGAAGTTTACATCGTTCCACGACCCCAGCGGACGCATTTCAATTCGCGATCTGCCTTGCCCGTATGTTTGCGTCAATTTCCTTCCTCAAGACGTAACGCGCCTTAACGGACCCACACGACAGATCCCCGGCACGCAAAACTCGCGTGCGGCGATCCCCGGTCTGGAAGAGGAGCCGGAGTGGATGCGACTGAGCACGGTTTGCCCTGTTCCCGCCGGCGCGATCATGATCCGGGACACCCGCGCCTGGCATGGCGGAACACCGAATGTGTCGGACGCTGTTCGCTCCATTCCGAACCTGGAATTTTACGCGCCATGGTTTCGCGAACCCATTGTTCCGGGGATCACTTACGATGATTACAGAAATCTTCCGGAACGTGCGCAGAAGATGGTCCGGTTTTCCGTCGCCGATTCCAGTGAAGACCTCGTAACCGGTGCAACTTTGTGGGCGCCCTGAGCTAGCGACGCACCATGGAATATCGCCAACTCGGTTCGTCAGGGGTAAAGGTAAGCGCGCTTTGCCTTGGTACGATGAACTTTGGCGTGCGCACGCCGGAGCCTGACGCGCATCAGATTATCGATTCTGCGATCGATGGCGGCATTAATTTCATCGATACGGCGAACCAATATGGCGGCGAAATGGGCGTCGGCGCAACGGAAGCGATCCTGGGGCGATGGTTCGCCGATAACAAAGCGAAACGCGACCGGCTGGTCATCGCGACCAAAGTCTACGAACCGATGTCGGATGACATAAACGATCGCGGACTATCGGCGCGCCATATCCAGATGGCGTGCGACGCAAGTCTTAAACGGTTATGCATCGATCATATCGATTTATACCAGATGCATCATTTCGACAGGAACGTGCGCGATGAGGAAATCTGGTTGGCGATGGACCGGCTGATCGCGCAAGGAAAGATTACCTATGTCGGCTCAAGCAATTTCCCGGGATGGGCGATAGCGCGGACAAATGAAAAGGCGCGCACCGCCGGGCGGATGGGACTCGTGACCGAGCAAAGCATTTACAATCTGGTCGAGCGCAGCATCGAACTGGAAGTTCTTCCCGCGTGCCGCGAATATGGCGTCGGCCTTATTCCATGGAGCCCGCTGGCTGGCGGGCTGCTTGCCGGGTCCAGTCCCCGTAAGAACGGCCGCCGCGATCATGCGGAAATGCGGCAGGAACAAAAGACGCGCGCGGAACAACTGAAAAAATATTCCGAATTCTGCGGCGACTTTTCGCAAACGGAAAGCAATATTGCCCTTTCCTGGCTTTTACATCGGCAGGGCGTTGTCTCGACAATCATCGGTCCCGGCGACGTCGGTCAGTTGGGCGATGTTTTGGATGCGCCGGGCATTCGACTCAGCACGGACGATCTCGCGGCGCTTGACGAAATCTTCCCGCCGACAGGTCCAGCGCCTGAAGCCTATGCGTGGTAGACAATTCGCGCAGTGAGTGCGTTGTCGACGAGACTTACTAAAGAACTAGGCGCGGCGCCGGCGCGAGCAAAGACTGATCTTCCGCGCCGTCGCCAATCTCGATCAACTAAACTAAAGGTTCATCAGGTCTTCAAAATTCTTGCTGTAAAAATTGTCGAGCTCTTCGGGGGTTGCATTCACCGCGTCTAGGCTGCGCTCAAAATCGCCAAACGGATCCGTACCGCCTTCTGGATGCGGGTAGTCGGTATTGAACATCAATATATCCTTGCCGACATTTCGCATAACCCATCCCGTATCTTCCATGTGAAATGGCGTGACGCGCACCTGGCGTTGCACATATTCAGACGGCTTGATTGATAAATCACGCAAGGCGACATCAAATTTTCCAAGCTCTTTGACGCCGATATCGAGATTCATCATCATCGCCGGAATCCAGTTGGCGCCAAGTTCGATCAAACCGATTTTCAATTTCGGAAACCGCTCCAGAACGCCGTCATAAATCATGCATGTCATCCAGCGTTCGATGGAATGGTGAAGGACGTTCATGTCCTTCGGTTTTGTCGTTTCCAGATTCCGCGCACTGCCTTCAAGTATTCGCTCGACACCTGTATTCATATACTCATCGGGCATGCGAACGCCGCTACCGATGTGCAAAACGATTGGCACGCCGGCTTCCTCCATCAGCGCCCAAAGCGGATCATAGGCGATGTGCGAGGGCGCCCGGCCCTCAACGGAATCGGAGAACAGCCATATGGCCTTGATGCCGAAATCGATTGCTTGCTTCAGGCTTTCGAGCGCCTTATCGGGATCGTTCAACGCAACATGCCCAACCGCCAGCAGGCGATCGCTCGCGGAACAGAAGTCCGCCATGCCGCGGTTCAGCGCTTCTGATCCTTCATAGACCAGCCGCGGATCATTCGACCGCGCAAATCGCGACATGCCCGCCAACGGAAATACGATCTGACTCTGAATGCCCATCAGCTCGAGCGCTTCAACGCGTTCGTTCTTGTCAACCGCGCCGTAGGCGGCGAATTGATTCATCTTCCCTGCATGGCCAAATATGTTTGACTTCAATTCTTCCGTGAGTTCCGGGTCGTCGCCCGCAAGTCGTTTATCCGCCGCATCGATCAATTTCTGAAGCCCTGGCAAGGTCCGGGGAATCAAACCTTCCATCATATTTTCTTTTACGTAATCGCTAGAATATTGCTCCAGCCAGCCAAAGCTGTCCGTGATATGGCTGTCAGCATCGTGGATAACACGGCCGTCTCGATGGGAAGCTGTTGCAGTCATCGGGAAAGTTCCTCTCATAGCGGAAAATGACGGGTTGACGATAATTATAGAATTATTATAATAGTGGTCAATAAAAAAATCGTAGCGCCAGCGCGTCGCTCGTGCGACGGCGCTAATTTGCATCACAAGATTAAGCTCAACTCCCTCGCCGGAAACGCGCCGACGCAGGAACTTGCGCACAATGGAGCAACCGTTGGCGGTAATGACCGCGCCAATCTTGTTTTGAATTTGGGGCTGTAAGTTATTGATCTCGAAACGCGGCGCGGGACGCGATCTCAATCCACAAACGTGTCAAACCCGCCGTAAATAAATCCGATAACTTCGTCGATCATGCGTTTTCGATTGCCGCCAAATTGTCGCCAGTGCAGGGCCGCCGCTTGCGAAGCGCCCGCGCCGAAAGCAACCATTTTTGTCGCCTTCGCCCGCGTTACAGGGTAGGCTTCCATCGTTCGTTTGACCAAATACGGACCGACGCCAATCGACTGGCTGAATTTATTCATGTCTATTCTGCGTTCAATGTCGCGCTGGCTGCGCAATATGAAAAGAATGTTCCCGTTCGCCACTTCATCAAAATTCGCCGTGACAACAATGCGCACCACTTCATCGAAATCTGCAGCGTCCGCCAGGCGCTCCTTTATCTCCGAATAAAACCGATAAAATTCACGTTCCAGCAACTCCTGCAACAACGAAATCCGAGAATCAAAATACTTGTAGATCAGCGGATTGCTGACATTCGCCTCAATCGCGATCGCTTCCATCGTGAGCGATGACAACCCACGCTCCTGAACAATGTCGCGGGCGCAATCGAGGAGATGCGTTCTGCGATCGTCAGGAGAAAGGCGGACACGTTTAGACTTTGTCATGAACCGGAATGTAACCGTAATCGAATCCTACTCAACAGAAAATTGACGACGGCGCGCGCACATGACAACCGGTGCGCACCGAGCAGCTTGAAGAGCGGCGACAATCATTCGCGCCGCATTTTCACAAAACAGACCTCGATAACGGCGCCAATTGCGACTCTATTCAATCCAACACGTTTTAAATCTACAATCGCATGAATGAGAAGAACACCTGGCCTGTGCGGGTTTAGACATCATCTCTTTCGAGGCAGAGTATCGGGGTATGTATTCACGGCCTGCGCGAACCTTTTATGCCAGACTTGACTTGATTGATTGCGACATCCCGTTTTTTCAGTTTTGTTCTGTTGAAGTATTGCGTGCGTTTGGAGTAGCGCGATTAGACACACATTAGAGAGTTTATTCTAAGAACGGCTGGCGGTGGAAGCATCCGTGACGAGACCCCGACGGCGCAGCCATCTGTTATGCAACCATGAGACTGCTTTCGATTGAAGGCCGGTCTGGCTTGAGCGTTGAAAGAATAGGGGGCCGCCGCCGATCAAGCAAAAAACATTATTGGCAAATGCTCGGTCCAATACAGCCGCGCCCGGCCGCAACAAGCGCGCGGCTTGCGTTCGCGCCTCTTCGCGCGCGCAATATTTGCGCGGTTTTGCGCTTTCCATCTATAATGGCGCCGCAGACACGCGCCGACGGGCGCAGGCGCAATGACAGAACCCGGCGAGTCAAAAATATTCGGCGTCTTTCAGGCGAACAAAGGCCTGATCGCCAGCGTCCTGCGCCGGTTCCGGCTGTCCCAGATTGATATTGCCGACCTCACCCAGGAAACGATTTTGCGGGCGCTTGAGGCGGAAAAACGCACCCAAATCCGGGAGCCGCGCCTTTTTTTGGTGGGCATCGCAAAGAATGTGGCGCGCGCCGAACTCGACCGCCGGTCAAAAATGACCACCAGCCTACTAGATGATTTTGATCCGGATTCTTACGTATCAGATGAACCGGCTGTGGATGACGCCGTCGATGCGAAGGGACGTATTCAGGTGTTTGGCGCCGCGATTGCGACGCTGCCGCCGCAATGTCAGCGGGTATTCCTGCTGAAGCACGTATATGGCGCGTCGCACCGGGAGATTGCCGAGAAGCTCGATATTGCATTGAGCACGGTGGAAAAGCATGTGGCGCTGGGGTTGAAACGGTGCCGCGAGGAAATGTTAAGGGAGCAAACCGCTGAGTTCGCAGACCAGCCCGAAACCAACGTTTTAGGGTTGGACGCAAAGCAACGGTAAACCAGATGTTGCGTCTATGATGTCTCATTCCGATACGAGGATTGACGGCGAGATTCGCGCAGAAGCCTGCGCCTGGATCGCGCAGCTTGAGTCCGGCGCATTGTCGTCGTCGGACCTGGCGGCCTTGCGCGAATGGATGGACCGAAGCCCGGCGCACGCCAGCGAGATCAGGAACATTGCCAAAATTTCCGGTGCGCTTTCCGTATTGACCGACCTTGCGCCGGCGCTCGAAAAGGCGGCGGGCGCAAACCACAGCCTTCGGCGCGCGCCGATCCGGTTCTCTGGCGGTGCGCGTGCGCTGACGGCAAGTTTTGCGTTGCTTGTCATTACAGCGGCGGTCGCTGCGGCGTTTCTTTTCAACACTGATCAAACGCCGAGCATATATAAAACTGCTGTTGGCGAATATCAGACCGTAACGCTTCCCGACGGCACAGACGTTTCCCTCAATACTGACAGTCAGATCGAAGTTGACTTCAGCGACGCTGAACGGCGGGTCCGGCTGGTGCACGGCGAAGCGCTGTTCGATGTGGCGTCCAATCCCAAGCGCCCGTTTGTCGTCTATTCCGATACGGCGATCGCCGAAGCGGTCGGCACCTCTTTCGTGGTTCGCCTGCGCGAAGCGGTAACGGAGCTCGCCGTTGTCGAAGGGATCGTGGCGTTTTCAAAACTGGCGCCGTCGCTTGCGCCTGCGCCACAGCAAAAAAAGACGCCGAACGAAGCCCCTGCTCCGGCGCCGCCCGTTGAACGCGTGATCGTCACAGCCGGTCAGGCGCTGACGTCCACTGAAATCACGACCATCGCCGCAGCGGCAGTCGTTCAGGAAATTCCAACGCTCAGCGAGCGCGACCTGCAGCGGAAGCTCTCCTGGACCGATGGCTTTCTTGAATTTTCCGAAACGCCGCTCGCCGACGTGATTGAGGAACTGACGCGACATAACCGCGTCTCCATCGAGATTGTCGATCCTGACCTGAAAGAACTGAAATTTGGCGGCATCTTCCGCACGGGCGACGTTGAACAATTGCTGGGCGCTCTTGAAGGGCTGGGCGTTGCGGTCGAACGCCAGGACCAAGACCGCTACCTGCTTTCCATGGCGCAATCGGAATAGTTTCGTCGCTGGTCGATGATTTCCCCAACATCCATGTTGCGGCGCAGTGAAGTATATTTGCAACAGCACCGCCTCCCGAAAAATATTCGCCCTGACGCACTGGCGGTTTTTCATCCGTGCTTGGACGAGTTAACATGGCCGTCTCGCTGAGCGATGACAAACGCCATGGCCTTGAGTTTGGAAAGATTACGGTTGGCGCTTCGGTGCGTAGTGTTGTGGGCGATCATTTGCGGGTTGTGCATCAGTTCCGGCGCGTTGGCGCTGGAAACTGGCGGCGGCCGGCAAATGCTCGATATTCCGGCGCAAAACGCTGAAGACGCAGTAAAAGTCCTTGCCCGCGCCAACCGGCGTTCCGTTCTTTTCCAAACCGACGATGTCATGGCGGTCGATACGAACCCGCTAAGGGGTGAGTATTCGCTTCGGCAGGCTCTCGACCGGATGTTCGAGGGCACCAGCCTGCAGGGCGGCCTGACGGAAAGCGGCGCGATTATCGTGTCGCTGCGAAAAGTGGAAAACACGTCGGGAGGGAATGAACCCATGCGGAAGAAACGAACAGGCTTTTTTCTAACATCAGCGCTTTCATCATTGGCGGCGACCGCCGCAATTGCGCAAGACTCATCGCCGGCCAGCGAAAATGAGGACGTAATCGTCGTCGTCGGCTCACAGATCAAAGGCGCTGATATCGCCGGCGCACTGCCGGTGACCGTCCTTGGCGAGGAAGAAATCGCCCTTACCGGCGCGGTCAGCGGCGACGAACTTCTCGCCTCCATTCCGCAAATCGGCCAGGCGACCTTTAACGGCGTCGGCTTTACCGGCGTCAACGGCGCCCAGGGCGACGTATCGTCGGTGAACCTCCGGGCCATCGGCACCGGCAACACGCTTGTTCTCCTGAACGGCCGCAGGCTGGTTCTCCATCCGGGAACGCAGGTTGAAAACCTCGTGCCCGTCAATTCCGTCAACTCCAACGCGCTTCCCGTCACGGGCATTTCCCGCGTTGAAGTGCTGCGCGACGGCGCTGCGGCCCTTTACGGCACGGACGCGGTCGCCGGCGTGATCAACACGGTCCTGAAAGACGATTTCGAAGGGCTGGTCGGATCCGTCCAGTACGGCACGTCAGAAGGCACATCCCTCGACGAACTGACCGCAACGATCGAAGCCGGTCATACTTTTAACGACGGACGCACGAACATTTCGTTTTTCGGCAATTTCCTGAATCGCAACGGCATGCCGGCGACCGACTTGCTCAATTCGTCCACGGAAGACCTGCGCGACTTTTTCATCGGAACGCCGTTTGAAGGCGATACGCAGTTGCGCAACCTCTCAACGCAAACCGCATGGGGCGAGTTCCGCGCGCTGAACGGCACGATCGCGGCGATTGGCGATGATGACTTCCACATTCAGCCGGATACGCTTTCGGGCTGTCTCGTCGCCCTTCCCGGCGGCGTCTGCGCCGACAATGGCGGCTCGATTGACACGGCTTTGCGCCTCGATCGCGCGCGCTACCGCGATCTCATCGGCGACACCAAACGCGGGAACGGGTTCCTGTTCATCAACCACGATCTGAACAACGATCTCGAGCTGTTCGGCGAGTTTTCCTACTACCGTTCAAGCTTTTTCCGTCGCCGCGAAACTGCACAGATGCTTTCCAGCAACCGCGTTGTCGTTCCGGCCACAAATTTCTACAACGTTTTTGGCGACGATCTTCAAATTCGCGACTTGCGGCCGCTAGACGTCGGCCAGCGCAATATCAATGTGGACAATGACAGCTTCCGCGCGCTTGGCGGATTGCGCGGCGATATTGGCGATGGATGGGACATTGACAGCGCGCTTCTCTATTCCGAAGCGACAACGGAAAGCGTCACGAACCGCGTCAGCAACACGCTCTTCCAACAGGCGCTGGCGCTTACAACACCCGACGCCTACAACCCGTTCGCCGGCGGCGACATCACCGATACCAATGCGCCCAATGCGACGGCCAATTCCCAGGCGACGATCGACAGCTTCATTGTCGATGTTTCCCGGCGCAGTAAAACCTCCATACTGCTTGCCGACGTCAAGTTCTCGAACGCCGACTTTATGCAGTTCCCGGCGGGCGGCGTCGGCGTCGCCTTCGGCCTCGAAGCGCGCCGCGAAACCTTCCTTGACGATCGCGACGACCGGCTCGACGGCACCATCACCTTCACCGATATCGTCACAGGTGTGACCAATCTCTCTGACGTCATGGGTACGAGCCCAACGCCCGATACGCGCGGCAACAGGGCGGTCTATTCCGCCTTTATCGAAACCGCCGTGCCGCTGGTCAGCCCGGAAATGGATATTCCGCTCGTCGAAAGCCTCGATCTCCAGCTCGCCGCGCGGTTTGAAAGCTACTCTGACGTTGGCGAAGTTGCGAAGCCGAAATTCGCGATCTCCTGGTACCCGGCGTCATGGCTGCAAATTCGCGGCGCCTACGCCCGCGGCTTCCGCGCGCCGAACCTTGAGCAGATCAACGCCAACGGCATTCGCCGCGTCAACGTCGGGCGCGAAGACTGGATCGTGTGCGAAGCTACAGCGCGCGCCAACATGACCCCGTTCGATACCGGTGATTGCGACGGCAACTCCGTTGAAAGCGTGCGCTCCGGCGGACCGAACCTGCAACCGGAAAACAACCAGAACTTCTCGCTTGGCGCTGTGTTCCAGCCTGAGGGCTCTGGCTTCACGATCACGGTCGATTACTGGAAAATCAAACAAACTGATCTCGTCGGTATTTTTGGCGATCAGAACCAGATTTCCCTCGACTATCTCCTGCGGACGCAAGGAAGCTCCAACCCGAATGTTGTCCGCGCCGCGCCAGACGCCGCGACGGTCGCGCTCTTCACCGCCGCCGGCCTGACGCCAGCGGGTGAAATTCTCGAAGTTCGCGACGACTATGTGAACCTCAATCCGCGCGAAGCTTCCGGCCTCGATTTCGGCCTCCACTACGACTTCGACACGGGCATTGGCGACTTCAGCTTCTCCGCCAACGCAGCGCATCTGCTCGACTTCTTCCAGGATCCCTCGCCGGCCGGCGCTGACCTGCTCGCCGCCATCGCCGCAGGGACCATCAGCGACGAAGTCGATATTCCCGGCCAGGACTCGCTGGTTGAACAGAATGGCCGCCCGAAATGGCGCGGCACGGCGGGCCTCACCTGGAGAAACGGCCCGTTCGGCGCCGGCGCGTTCGGCCGGTATATCGGCCCCGTAACCGACACATCCGTGACCGGTCCGGGCGGTGAAATCTTCCGTGTTGATGACTGGATGTCGGTCAATCTGTACGTTCAGTACACGTTTGATAACGCCGGACCGGTGTCGGACACGCGGCTTCGCTTTGGCGTGCGGAACATCACTGATGAGAAACCGCCGCTTGCTGATGAGTTCGCGACCGGGTTCTACGAAGAACTGCACTCAAGCCGCGGCCGATACTGGTACGGTTCCATTCGCAAGGAATTCTAATCATTCCTTCCAGAAATCGGGCGGCGGCCAAAATCGCCGCCCGTTTTTTTAACGTCTGAAATGAACGGTCCTGAAATGAGCGTTAAACGTGCCGTAACAGTTTGCGCCGCGGTGATTGCAGCGAGCATTGGCGTCGCACATGCCTGCGAAAATAATTATGCGAAACTCGACGCGGAATTCGAGGGCGCGCGCATGTCCTCATGCGAGGCGAAGAAAAACAGCTTCACAATCCGCATTGACCCGGAAGACAAGCCCATTAACCCAAGCCCATGGTACGCGTTCCGCGTCACGCCGAAACAGCCAGGCGAGGTCAAGATCACCATGCGGTATTCGCACTCGAAACACCGATATCGCCCGAAACGAAGCGACGACGGCGCCCGCTGGAGCCTGATCGAGCCGAAGAAAATAAGAGAGCGCCGCGGCGGCAGGAAAGTCGTCATGCGCGTCGCCGTAGATGATACGCCAGTCCTGGTCGCCGCGCAGGAATTCCTGAATACCGGCGCCTACGAAAAATGGACGGCCGACATAGCAGAGCGCGCATCGCTCGAAACCTCGGTTATTGGCGAGAGCGTTGAAGGTCGCCCCCTCGTCGCAGTATCATCGCAACCGAAGACGAAAGCTGACAGGAAAGAGCATGTTCTCTTCGTCGGACGTCAGCATCCGCCGGAACTGACCGGCGCATTCGCCATGCTGGCGTTTCTGGAAACCGTTTTCGCCGATACGCCATTGGCGGAACAGTTTCGCAACCGCTTTTTCATCACGGCGGTGCCGCTCATGAACCCGGACGGCGTCGTGCACGGCCATTGGCGGCATAACATGAATGGCGTGGATTTAAATCGCGATTGGGGTCCGTTCACGCAGCCGGAAACGCAAGCCGTCAAAGCCATTTTGGATGACGTCGCCGGCGCGGATAACAGCGAGTTGCGTTTGATGCTCGACTTTCACTCGACCAACCGGAATGTCTTTTACACGCAGTTTAAGAACGTCGACACGATCCCCCCGCAATTCACGCAAGAATGGATCGCCAGCGCCAGCGAACGCCTTGACGCTTACGAATTTGAATATGCCGAGCGCGAGACGACAGACCTCGCCACATCGAAAAACTATGTTCACAGGCGGTTCGGCGCGCCGGCGATCACCTACGAGTTAGGCGATCAGACTGACCGCCGGCTTATTCGCGCGTCCGCCGTCGTCTTCGCAGAGGAAATGATGGAAACGCTTCTCGCCAGCGATCCGGCGCTGGAAGACAACGCCCGCGTCGCCGGGCAAAAGTAGGCCGTGAACGTCGTCGTCCTCGGCGCTGGCGTCGTCGGCGTCACGACCGCCTATACGCTCGCGCGCCGCGGTTTTGCCGTCACTGTCATCGATCGCCGGTCAGAATTGGCCGCAGAAGCAAGCTATGCCAATGGCGGCCAGTTGTCCTACGATTTTGCCTCGCCCATGGGCTCGCCTGGCGTCTTGCGCCATCTCGCCGGGTATATCCTGGGTACGGATGAGGCGTTTCGTATCGGGCTTTCAGCCGACCCGGCATTCATGGGCTGGGGCGCGCGGTTCCTCATAAATTGCCTGCCCAGCCATACGCGACGCAACCGCGAAACCCTCGCCCGTATCGCGCAGCGTTCTGAGGGGGCGTTGAAAGACCTCATTGTCGAAACCCGCGTATCGTTCGAGCATCGCGCTGCTGGAAAGCTGGTTTTGTTTGATAGTGGATCGGACTTTGCTTCAGCTGCGCGCGGCGCGAGAAACGCAAGGAAAAATGGAAGAGCGCTCGAAGCGCTCGACTTTGACCAATGCCTCCGGATCGAACCTGCTTTGAATGACTGGCGCGGCGCGCCGATCGTCGGCGGATTATACGCGCCTCATGACGAAGTCGGCGACGCGCGGCGCTTTTCAAACGCAATTGGCGTTATTGCCGAAGAGAAGTTCGGCGTGCGGTTTATCCTCGGCAAGACCGTGGACGCCATTGTGACGCGCAACGATGTTGCGTGCGCCATATCTATAGACGGCGCTGAAATTGATGCGGACGTTGTCGTTGTCTGCATGGGGGTCAACGCGCCCCGCCTGCTTCGTCCCTTACGCGTCGCGGCGCCCATCCAGCCTATTCGGGGGTATTCCATCACCGCGCCTGCAACGCCCGGCGCCCCGGAAGTCGCCATCACCGACCTTGGCCGGAAGATGGTCTATTCGCGCATCGGCGACAAACTGCGCATCGCCGGGTTCGCTGACGCCGGCGCCCATTCAAGGCAATTCGTCGAACGCCGCATGGAAAAGCTCCTCGAATGCGCGAAACAAACCTTGCCAAGAGCTGCGCAATTTACAGAGGTCTCGTCAAAATGGATCGGGGTTCGTCCATCAACGCCGAACAGCCTGCCGATTGTCGGGCGAACAAATATTCGCGGGCTCTACCTGAATATCGGTCACGGCATGTTCGGTTGGACCCTTTCAGCGGCCTGCGCGCGAGATGTCGCGGGCGACATTATGCATGACGTTAGCGGCGCCACGAAACGGAAGGCGGCATAAAATGAAGACTGCAATTCGCATTAGCATCGTTCTGTTGGCGGCGGTGACAACCGCCTGCGGCGGAAAACAAGACCAAAACGAACGCACTGTCGACATTCTGATCACGGGCGGCGTTGTCTATACAGGCGAAGAGAAAAGCAGCGGCGACATTCTCGATATCGGCGTCACGAAGGACCGCATTGTCTTTATTGGCGACGCAAGCGAAGAACGCGTGTCGGGCAAGGAAATGTACGATGCGCGAAACCTCGTCGTTGCGCCTGGCTTTATCGATCCCCACACACATGCCCTCGACGATCTGCTTTCCGATGACCGCAATCAGAATGCGAACTATCTCACCCAGGGCGTGACGACATTATTTGCCGGTAATGACGGCGGCGGACCGACCGAGATTGCTGCGACGCTTAATGCGCTGGATCGCAATGGCATCGGCGTCAACGTAGCGCTCTTCGTTGGGCACAACAGCGTGCGTCAAGCGGTGATCGGCGGCGCAGACCGCGATCCGACGCCCGAAGAAATCGACGCCATGGGCGCTCTCTTACGCGGCGCCATGATGGATGGCGCGCTCGGGCTTTCATCCGGGCTCTATTATGCGCCCGGCACGTTCGCAAAAATCGATGAACTTGTTGCTCTGGCGCGCATCGCAGCCGAGTTCGGCGGCGTTTACGAAAGCCATATCCGCGATGAAAGCTCTTACTCTGTCGGGCTGCTTGCGGCGATTTCCGAAGCGATCGAAATCGGCGCACAGAGCGGCGCGCCCGTTCACATCGCGCATATCAAAGCGCTCGGCGTGGATGTCTGGGGTGAGAGCGCCGACGTGATCCGTCAGGTTGAAGCGGCGCGCGCCGCCGGCCAGCGCATCACAGCGGATCAGTATCCCTGGGCGGCGTCAGGCACGCGCATTTCGAACGCTCTCATCCCCAACTGGGCGAAGGCCGGGTCAATTGAAGACCTCTACGCCCGGTTACGCGATCCGTCGCTACAGTCCCGTCTGCGCACAGAAATTGCGGAGAACTTGCGCATTCGCGGCGGCGCTGACGCGCTGTTGATTGTTGAGGAACGGGACGGCTGGTCGGGAAAAACCCTTCTGGAATTATCGCAAGACCGGAGTGAGGACGCTGTAGAGACTGCAATCGCAATCGTTCTTGACGGCGATGCACGGGTTGCATCGTTCAATATGCAGGAGAGCGACATTGAGTCGTTTATGGTCCAACCCTGGGTCGCGACGAGTTCCGACGGCACAGACGGGCATCCGAGAAAGTATGGAAGTTTTCCGCGAAAGTACCGGCGATATGTGCGCGAGAGGGAAACGGTTTCCGAAGCTGACTTTATTCGGCGCAGTACAGGGTTTGTCGCCGACACGTTCGGCTTGTGCGGGCGCGGTTATATTCGCGAAAACTACTATGCGGATATCGTGATATTCGATCCGCGGACATTCCGGGAAAATGCGACTTTCGCTGATCCGCAAGAATTATCATCAGGCGTTACGCATCTTTTCGTGAATGGGACGCCGGTAATTTCGGACGGCGAACTCAGTAACACGTTGCCCGGCGAACCATTACGCCGCGGCGCCTGCGATTAAGCGTCTAAAAGAATTACGGTCCCGTGCCTGAGAGAAATGCGCTGATATCAGCAGCGATCGTCTCTGCGTGATCGTCCAGCACCGACCGGGTGATGTCGAGGCGTTCGTGGAGGATTGCGCCGGGGATCATCTGCGACGCGGTTCGAGAGCCATCAAGCAATGACGACGTTGTTGCCAGAACCATTGTTTCCGTTTTGACATCGATAAAACGTTCCGACCACGGATAGGTGAACGCGGCGCGAAAGGCTGCATTGACGCCCATGCCGGCGCGAACTTGCTCCGCGAACATCTCCAGCGCGCGATCAATGGAATGGTTTTCATACCGCGCCAGGAACCCCGCTTTCCAGGGGCCGGAAAGGCAGTCAATCTCGGCGGTGATTTCGGGCGGCGCGCCAAACTTCGCCGCCATTTCCGCGCTTGTATCCGGCGGAAACGCGGGAACATCAATCAGGCAAAGCTTCGAAATAGCGTTCGGCGCGCGGCGCGCGACCTCCGCAACAACAAGGCAGCCGGTGTGAAAGCCGAGCAAGGCAATGGGTCCGGCGTTGTCGCTCGCGTCAATGACCGCGCCCATGGCCTCGGCGTAGTCATCAATCGTCGGCGCGCCATCAGTGCGGCTTGAGCCGCCATAGCCGGGATAGTCGGGGGCGACGATGCGCCGGTGGTTCGCGAGATGTGGTGCAATTAGGTCAAAGCTGGCCCCGCTGAAAGGCGAAGGATGAAAACAGAAGACCGAACCTCGCGACGCGCCGGCTGGCGCCCATTCGCGCAGGTGAATCTGTCCGAACGGTCCATCGATATATTGGCGCCGCATATTTCCCTTATCCATTCAGCGATTCACATGAAGGCGGTCAGCCACCGCTAGTCAAGTTCGGCCTTGCGCGGGCGGGCGAATTTCGGCGATGGGATATTAAACCGAATGGCCGCCGCGCGAATGAGGAATGTCGCGACCGCGGCGAGCGGCGCGCCAATGCCGGCGTCAACACCGAGCCAGACCAAGCCGACATAAACGCCCGCGCCAATGAGCGCTGCTGTCGCGTAAATTTCCTGCTTTAAGATCAGCGGCGGCTCGTTGAGCAGGACATCGCGGACAACGCCGCCGAATGTGGCGGTCACAGCGCCCATGAATATCGCAATCACCGCCGGTGCGTCTGCGGCGAGCGCGGCTTGCGCGCCCAGCACAGCGAAGACTGCGAGACCGACCGCATCGGCCCAGATCAACGCCGACAGGCGCGATGACAAGATGGGCTGCGCAATCGTCGCCGTTGCGGCGCCCGCAAGGCACACCATGACAGCGGCCGGCTCCGCGATCCACCAGACCGGGAAGACGCCGAGGAACACATCGCGAATGGTCCCGCCGCCGACGCCGGTGACAAAAGCAATCAGCGCAACGCCGAAAAGATCCATATCATTGCGCAGCGCTGTCAGCGCACCGGAAACGGCAAAGACAAAGAGCCCAAGAATGTTGAGGGCGGCGAGAACGGCGACAGTGTCCATGGTCGCCGTTTTTGCGCCGATTCAGCGCGCCGCGCAAAGCACCGTTTAAAGCGAGCGGGCAATCAGCAATTTCATGATTTCATTGGTGCCGCCATAGATACGCTGAACGCGCGCGTCCGCATACATGCGGCTGATGGGATACTCGTCCATATAGCCGTAGCCGCCATGAAGCTGCAGGCATTCATCGACAATCTCGTTTTCAAGGTCGGTGAGCAGCATCTTCGACATGGAGGCCGTCGCCGCATCAAGCTTGCCGGCGATCAACTGCTCGGTACAATAGTCGACAAACACTCGCGCCATGGTTGCCCGCGCCTTGCATTCGGCCAGCTTGAACTGCGTGTTCTGAAACTTCAGGATCGGCCGCCCAAACGCCTCGCGTTCCTTGACATAGTCGATTGTCACTTCGAGAGCGCGCTCAATGACCGCCATCGCCTGAACCGCAATCTCCTGGCGCTCTTGCGGGAGCTGTTCCATAAGCTGAAAAAAGCCCTGCCCCTCATCTGTACCAAGAAGGTTTTCTGTCGGCACTTTTACATCATTGAAGAAAAGCTCTGACGTATCCTGCGCCTTGTTGCCGAGTTTCTTGAGATTGCGCCCGCGTTCAAATCCGTCCGCTTCGTCGGTTTCAACAACCATAAGGGAAACGCCCTTGGCGCCTTCAGACGGGTCGGTTTTGGCGACAACAATGATGATGTTGGCTGTCTGGCCGTTGGTGATAAAAGTTTTCTGACCATTGATCACATATTGGTTGCCGTCTTTCAGGGCCGTCGTCTTGACCCCTTGCAAATCCGAACCGGCGCCGGGCTCTGACATGGCGATGGCGCCGATGAGCTCGCCGGTCGCCATTTTCGGCAGCCAACGTCGCTTCTGTTCTTCCGTGCCGTAATGAAGAATGTAAGGCGCGACGATCGTGTTATGGAGCGGCGCGCCGAAGCCTTCGACGCCGTTCTTGATCTGCTGTTCGATTGAGATCTGTTCATGCGCGAAGTTTGCGCCAAGGCCGCCATACTCTTCCGGCATGGACATACACAACAGCCCCTGCTCTCCGGCTTTCTCCCACGCCCAGCGATCGACGCATCCCTGATCGCGCCATTTCTCGACATGGGGCGTCAGTTCTCGCGAATAAAATTTCGCAACCTCCTCCTCGAACATGACAAGTTCGTCTGTCTTCCAGGACGGGCGGGCGGTTTGAACGGCGGACATATTCTTCATCCATGACTGCAACGCGTCGATTTATCCGACAATCGCAGGCGCGCTGACAACAGGTTTTAGCAGTCAGGATGGCGGTGTTCGAACGGCCTCAGAATTTGAAGTCGACGCCAAGCCCCAAAATGAGAAGATTGCTTTCAATCCGGGCTACAGCGGAACCGCGAGAAAGATTCTCAGGCGCCGCGCCCGACTGATTGATCTCGCGCGTTTCATTGATGACGTAGTTGACGCCGAAATGCAGCGCCGCGCGTTCATTGACGTCCTGCGAAAAACCGGCGGCGAGCCATAGGCGGTCGCCGTCCGGTATGCGCGGACTGGCGAAGGCGTCGTTGACGGGCGAGTCCTCGATCATGATCCCGGCGCGCAGGGCGAACGCCGGCGACACCTGGTATTCAGCGCCGGCGGAATAACTCCAGACATCGTCAAAATCCTGCGTGACGATATCCGGCGGCTGCGCCGGATTGTCAAAGAAGGCGGCGATCTCTTCGAAGCTTGTCCACTCGGTGAATGCAACCGAGCCTAAAAGCGTCAGCGCCGGCGATGCGTCGAATTCAAAGCCGGCTTGCGTCATCGCTGGCGTCGTCAGGGTCGAGGAAAACCCTGTGTCCTGCAACAGCCCGAACCCCGTCAGCGCCTGCGCCGCTGCCGAATTTCGAAGATCGAACGTCGCGTCGCCGTCAAAGTTGTGATCGATCTTCGATGTATAGCTCGCGCCGATCCGCAGGCGATCGCTGATGGCACCCTGAAAACCGAAAACATATCCGAATCCGATATCGTCCGTGTTCAGCGCAATGAACGCATCATCGGCGCCGGGCGTGAAGCCGGGAATTGTCAACGCCGTTGCGATGCCGGCGGCGTCAATCGCGGCAGTCGCGGAAAAGTCGAAATACTGAATACGCAAGCCGCCCGCGACGGACCAGTCGTCATTCAGCTCAACGCCGAGAATAGTTGTCAGCGCGAGCGTTTTCGATTTCGATTCCGTACCGTGATAGCGCAGGACTGATTGCTCAGCGTAATTGGAACTGAGCCCGAAAGGCACGTTGACTGTTGCGCCGATAGTGATGCGGTCATTCACCGGAAACGCAGAAGCGCCGACCGGAAATACCGCGCCTTGAAGGACGCCGTCGCCGGTTGTTTGCCCTTGCACCGGCGCGAAGCCGAGCAACGTCGCCGACGCGCCTTCATAGTTGGAAAACCCGACGCTGCCGGAAACCGTGGAAGAGGTTTCGAAACCGGCGACGCCGTTAATCGCGGCGGGGTTGTAAAACGCATTGCCGGGGGTCGCCCGCGCCGCCTGCGCGCCCGCCATTGCGGCGCCCATGGATTGCGCATTTTGCGACCTGATATCAAAGCCCGCCGCCGCGGCCTGTGTTGCGCCGATGACGACGCTGGCCGCAATCAATCCGCCGGCGCCCATCAGGAAAGGAAACTTTAAACGGCGCCTCAGTTCGACGGCGCCGGCGCCGGGATCTTGTTTGGAATTACACACTGCTACATCCCTGATTCTGATCACGCTCAATAAGGACGGCGCTTCGGTCCACCCGTAAACACCATCGCCGGCGGGAGCGCCGGTATTCATCGAGGGTGCGTAACGGTAAGCGCTTGAGGAATGTTTAAGCCGGAAAAAGCCCGCGTTCGCCCGCGTCAGTCGCTGTCTGACAATCGCCGAATGAGGCTCGACGTATCCCAGCGCCCGCCATCCATGGCCTGGATGTCGGCGTAAAACTGGTCGACCAGGGCGGTGACCGGCAGGCGCGCGCCGTTGTCCCGCGCTTCAGTAAGGGCAATGCGTAAGTCTTTTCGCATCCAGTCGACGGCGAACCCGAAATCGAACTCGTCCGCCGCCATGGTCCGGGCGCGGTTTTTCATTTGCCAGCTTTGCGCCGCACCGCCAGAGACGGCTTCCAGCACTTTCTCAATATCGAGACCGGCGCGCGCAGCGAAATGGACGCCTTCCGACAAGCCTTGCAGCAAGCCGGCGATGCAGATCTGGTTGACCGCCTTGGTCAGTTGCCCGGCCCCGCTCGCGCCCACATGCACGACGCGCGCGCCATAGGACTCCATTGCGGGCCGCGCCAACTCCACATGGGCGCCGTCGCCGCCACACATAATCGAGAGCTTGCCATTCTTGGCGCCCGCCTCGCCGCCGGAAACCGGCGCATCGACAAATCCGATGCCGAGCTCTGCAAACTCGCCATGAAGGCGGCGCGCAAGGGCGGGCGACGCCGTTGTGTGATCGACAACGATCGCGCCGCGGGCCATGGCGCCGGCGGCGTTTGTGAGTACGCTTTCGACATCCGGATCATCGCCAAGGCAGGTAAAGATAAAGTCCGCCCCGTCCACCGCCTCGTCCGGCGACGACGCTGCAGCACCGGCATAGTCGCCGGTCCAGCGTTCGGCTTTTTCGCCCGAGCGATTATAAACCGTGACCGCGTAGCCGTTTTCCGCCAGATACCCGGCCATGGGATACCCCATAACGCCAAGCCCCAAAAACGCCGCCTGTTTCATTTTGCCGTCAGTCCTGCGTGATACTGGCTTGCGTAATAAACTAACGGCGTTTCGTCGTTTGAATCAAAGCGTACAACTTCGCCCACAAGAATAACGTGATCGCCCGCCTTGTGGCGGCGATGGATACGGCAATCGAAACCGGCGATACGCGACTTCAATAACGGCGCGCCGGTCTCCCAGATTTCGTATTCCGATTTTGACAGGGGTTCGGGGTCGCGCCCGGCGAAACGATTGGAAAGCGCTGTCTGGTCCGCGCCGAGAATGGAAAGTGCGTAACCGTTCGCCTCCATGAAACTCGTATAGGCCGCCGTCTTGTTCTCAATACACCACAATAGTAGAGCGGGCTTCAGTGAAACTGACGTGAAGGAGTTAACCGTCAGCGCGCGAAAATCGCCATTGGCGTCGACGCAGGACGCAATCGCGATCCCGGTCGCGAATTTGCCAAAAGCGTTTTTTAGCGGACGGAACTCGTCTGTCATCCGAGCCGCCTTCCCGCCACAGCGCCGCTAATTCGGCAACATATTGAAAATCCTTCCATCTTGTGGCGTTACCATCTATTCGAGAAAATAAAAAGCGGCCCATGCCGCCATATTGGCGCTGCGCTGGCGCGGTGCGCGAGAAGGAAACGCTTGGACGGGCGATGGACCTGTTAATCGACGCACCCTGGCAGATGTGGGCGACGCTGGCGATCATTCTCGTCACCATCGTCCTCTATACGCTTGACCGGTTTCCCCTGGAGCTGATTTCGGCGGGCGCCCTCGTGGCGTTATTGGCGCTGTTCATCACGGCGCCGCTACAGGACGGCGCAACAAATCTCCTGACGACAGAAGATTTACTGTCCGGCTTTGCGAGCCCCGCCCTCTTCGCCATTCTCGGCTTGCTCATAATCGGTCAGGGCATGTTCCAGTCCGGCGCTCTTGAGCACCCGACGGAATACCTCCTGCGCATATACGACAAACGGCCTGTGATCATCACCGGCGCCATTTTCATTTTCGTGATGGTCGTCAGCGCCTTTCTCAATAATACGCCCGTGGTCGTGATGTTTATCCCGATCATGGCGGCGCTCGCCCAGCAGGGAAAAATTCCGGTGGCGCGATACATGATGCCGCTCTCCTTCCTGTCGATCTTCGGCGGCATGACCACCATTATCGGGTCATCCACAAACCTGCTCGCAGCGCAGTCCTATCGCGCCACCACCGGCGGCGAGATCGGGTTTTTCGAACTGACGCCCATGGGCCTTTTCCTCGCCAGCATTGGCATTGTCTACATGTTAACGGCGTCGCGCTGGCTCATGCCAATCCGCGCCAACCCCAATGAGACCGCCGTCAATGAGCGCGAGGGCAAGCACTTTATTGCGCAGATTGAAATCACCCGCGGCCACCCGCTTGTGGGCAAGGGCCCGGTGTCCGGCCTCTTCGTGGACCTGCCGGACATCACCGTGCGCATGGTGCAGCGGCGCGAACAGGCGATCCTGCCGCCCTTCGACGATTTCCGGTTCAAGACCGGCGACGTCGTGATCGTCGCCGCCACCCGGGCCGCGCTGACAGCGCTCCTGAAATCCAACCCGCCCATGCTCGAAGGCCTGATGGCGGAGACCTCGATCGCCGATGATGAAGACGGATCGGTCCAGCGATCAACACAGCTCACGCTGGTCGAAGCCATCGTTGCGCCGGGTTCGCGTCTCATTGGCCGGTCCATCGCACAGATCGGTTTTCACGCCCAGACCGATTGCGTCATTGTCGGCATTGAACGGCGCAGCCGTATGATCCGGACACAGATGAACACGATCCGGCTGGAAGCGGGCGACGTCCTGCTTATCCTCGGCGACCTGAAAGACATTCGAAATTTGCGATCGGATCGCGACATTCTGCTGCTTGAATACTCAATGCAGAACCTGCCCGACCCGCGCAATGCCCGCGTGGCGGCCATCATCTTCGCAGGCGTCGTCGGCCTCACCGCCACGGGCATCGTTCCCATCGCCGTCTCAGCCATCAGCGGGGCAACGGCCATGGTTGCCTTCGGCTGTCTCAATGTCCGGCAGGCCGCGCGAGCCATTGACCGGCGCATCTACTTCCTGATCGGCGCGTCGCTCGCCATGGGCGCGGCCCTTGAACGCACCGGCGGCGCTGCATTTATCGGCGAAGGCCTGGCGTCCCTCGCCGGCCCCTTCGGGCCGATTATCGTGGTTTCCGCATTCTTTATAATATGTGCGGCATTGACCAATGTACTGTCCAACAATGCGACAGCTGTCCTGTTCACGCCGATTGCCGTCTCAGCCGCGCGCCAGCTCGGCATAGACGAGCATATTCTTGTCCTGACGGTTATTTTCGGATCGAACTGTTCCTTCGCAACGCCCGTGGCGTATCAGACGAACCTCCTGGTGATGACGCCCGGACACTATAAATTCAGGGACTTCATGATTGTCGGCGGACCGCTCATCATTGTCCTGTGGATCGCTTTCACCATCGCTGCGCCGTTCTACTTCAACCTCAATTGACCCGAAAAAAGAACAGCATCATTGATGATACGCTAATCGCCCGCTAAGGTTTTTTCGTTAGGGTAGCTTCATGAGCAACGAAGAGTTTGCACGGCGATTTGGGCTTGAGAGCGGTGACTTCTTCGTCACCGCTTCGGCGCCCTGTCCCTATTTGTCGGACAAGCGCGAGCGCAAGATCTTTTCCTATCTCGAAGGGCCCGACGCGTCTTCGACGAACGCCCTGCTAACGCGGCGCGGTTTCCGTCGTTCGCAAAACATCATTTACCTGCCCGCCTGCGAGGGGTGCACGGCCTGCGTTCCGGTGCGCATTGTCGTCGATGATTTCGAAGTGACCCGCTCGCGCAAACGCAACATCGTCAAGAACGCCGATCTTGCGCGCCGCATCGCGGGCCCGCGCGCGACCGGCGAACAGTTCTCCGTCCTTCGCGGCTATCTCGATTCCCGTCACGGCGATGGCGGCATGTCGGAAATGACCGTGCTTGATTACGCCGCCATGGTTGAGGAAACAGCGGTCGACACCATGCTGGTCGAATATCGCGCACCGTCTATGGAAGGCGATGACGACACCCGCCTCGTGGCTGCAGCGCTGACAGACCGTCTCACCGACGGGCTTTCCATGGTCTACAGTTTTTTCGACCCCGACGACGCCGACCGCTCGCTCGGTCGCTTCATGATCCAGGATCATGTATCGCTCGCCCGCGATCTCGGCCTTCCATACGTCTATCTTGGCTATTGGGTCGATGGGTCGCCGAAAATGCACTACAAGGCCGACTTCCAGCCGCTGGAAAAACTCACCCCCGCCGGCTGGGTGCGCATGGACCGCCAGTCATAACGCCGCCCGATTTGGCCTGAACCCAAATCGGCGATAAACCTGACCGCTCGGGAATCAAGGGCAGTGCACTTCCATGATGAAACGGCGTCAATTGCTGACCGGCGGCGCGCTCGGCGCAGCGGGGCTCGCAGCGGGTTGTGAATGCGGCGTACCGGCCGGAATCGAAACCATCGCCGGCGCCGCGCGCCAGCGCGAACTGAAAATGGTGACGACCTGGCCGAAAGATTTTCCCGGTCTCGGGACCATGGCCGAACGCACGGCCCAGTTTATCTCCGACCTTTCCGGCGGCGCGTTGACGGTGAAACTCTTCGCCGCCGGCGAACTCGTCTCTGCATTCGAAAGTTTTGACGCGGTTTCCGACGGCGCCGCTGATCTTTACCACGGTGCTGAATATTACTGGGTCGGCAAATCGCCGGCTTTTGCGTTCTTCACCGCCGTACCCTTTGGCATGAACACCATCGAAATTATGGCGTGGACGGAGTTCGGCGGCGGCCAGACATTGTGGGATGAACTTTCCGCCAAGTTTAATATCAAAGCCTTCGCCGCAGGCAATACGTCGAACCAATCGGGCGGCTGGTTCAAAAAGGAAATCAACAGCCTTGAAGATTTGCGTGGGCTCAAGATCAGGATGCCGGGCCTCGGCGGCGAAGTTCTAAGGCGCATCGGCGCCAGCGCTGTCGCCATCTCCGGCGGTGAAATTTACCAGGCGCTTCAATCCGGCGCCATTGACGCGACCGAATGGGTCGGGCCATGGAACGATCTCGCCTTCGGTTTCTATAATGAAGCGCAGTACTATTATAATCCCGGTTTTCACGAGCCCGGCGCACAGCTTGCGGTCGGCGTCAATCTCGATCTCTGGAACAGTCTCAACACGACAGAAAAGACGATCATTCGCGGCGCCTGTCAGTGGGCGAATAATCTGTCGCTCGCCGAATACATGCATCATAATTCCGCGGCCCTCGACCAGCTCGTGGAGCAACACGGCGTTCAATTGCGCACCATGCCGGAGGACGTACTGGAAGCCGCCGCTGCAGCATCCAAAGAGGTGCTCGAAGAAACCGCGCAACATGACGAACTGACCGGGCGTATCTTCGAGAGCTTCAAGACGTCGCTGACGCACAGCATGGCCTGGAGCGATGTCTCAGAAGAAGCCTATATGGCGGCGCGCCGGCGCTACTTCGCCATCTGACATGGTTGAGGTCTTCGGCGATATTCTGAACTGGCTTGCGGCGGGGGTATTGTTTCCGCTGATGCTGTTGCCGCTGGCCGCTTTGATCAGCGATCGACGACTGTCTTCTTCCGCGGCGTGGCTTTCGCTCAGTGCATTGATTGTCATCAGCGGCGTCCTATTCGCTGCTTTTGTTCCGGTGCTGCGCGCATCGGCGCCAAGTGGCGCGCTTATCGTCTTTGCATCTCTTTGCGTATTTCTCGCCATGGCGATCTTTGCAACCGGCGGCGCATCGAACGCGTCTCGGATCGTTGCGACCCCTTTTGAAGGCTTTACGCGTCTGGCCGGCCGCGCAGTGATGTGGCTTCTGCTTGTCATGGCGCTTGTGCAATTCGCCGTGGTGCTCCTGCGTTATGTGTTCGGCGTCAACGAAATCTTCATGCAGGAATCGATTACCTATATGCACGGCGCCGTCTTCCTGCTCGCCGCCGGCTATGCGCTGATCACCAATGATCATGTCCGCGTCGACATATTCTATCGCGACGCATCGCCGAAACGAAAAGCCATTATTGACCTTCTGGGGACGTATCTTTTTCTCTTTCCCATCTGCCTCATCATCCTGTGGACCAGTTCGCCCTATGTGGCGCGCTCCTGGGCCTTCTTTGAAGGCTCCGCCGACACGTCCGGCATACAGGGCGTCTTTCTCCTGAAGAGCCTCATTCCCGCTTACGCAGCGTTGCTCGCTATGGCCGGTTTCGTCATCGCGCATAAGGCGGTTGAGACGCTCAAGGGGCGCAGCGGCTGATGGATTTCTCCGCCGTAGAGACCGGGTTCTGCCTATGCCATCTCGCCGGCTGGCTCGATGTGATGATGGTCGTTATGCTTTGCGCGCTGTTGCTCGCGGGCTATCCGGTCGCTTTCTCGCTCGGCGGCACAGCGCTTATTTTCGCTGTCATCGGCCTCGCCGCGGGCGTATTCGATCTCTCATACTTGAAACCTTTTCCCTCGCGCATCTTCGGCGCCGTCTCGAACACAACGCTCATTGCGGTCCCGATGTTCGTCCTCATGGGCGTCATTCTCGAAAAATCGAAAATCGCCGAAGACCTGCTCGACGAAATGGCGAAGCTGTTTGGATCGTTGCGGGGCGGGCTCGGCCTGTCGGTTACATTCGTGGGCGCGTTGCTCGCCGCATCCACCGGCATTGTCGGCGCCACGGTCGTGACCATGGGCTTGCTCAGCCTGCCGACCATGCTGCGGCGCGGCTATGACCCGGCATTCGCCTCCGGCTCAATCGCCGCAGCGGGCACACTCGGCCAGATCATTCCCCCGTCGATTGTCCTGATCCTGCTGGGCGACGTGATCTCCAATTCCTTCCAGCGCGCGCAACTGGAGATGGGCGTCACTTCGCCGGAAACAGTTTCGGTAGGTCATCTTTTCGCAGGCGCCCTAATCCCCGGCCTGATGCTCGTTGGCTTGTACATGGCGTGGCAGATCACCGTTGCGATCACGCAGCCGAAAAAAGCGCCGGCGATCCCAGCGGACGAATTAGGGGACATCCGGCAGACATGGATCGCCGCGGCGAAAACCCTGCCGGCGCCGCTGCTGTTAATTTTCGCGGTCCTCGGATCGATCCTCGCGGGCGCGGCGACGCCGACCGAAGCGGCCTCGGTCGGCGCTGTCGGGGCGATGCTGATCGCCGGCGGACGCATGGCGCCGAAAGGCTCGCTCGCATTCGGGCGGCCCGCAGTTTATGTTTCCGCCGCCGCGATTGTCGGCCTGATCCTCCTCACATCGCTCCTCGACCTGCGCCTTGGCCGCGAAAGCGTTGCGCCATTGGAAGCGGCCGGCATCGCCGCCGCCTTCGCACTTTGCGCACTGACCCCGTGGGGCCTTGTCGCAAGCCTCATTCAGATGCGCCGTGAGCGGACGATTGCGCCGATCCTCGACCAGACGACACGCGTCACCACCATGGTCTTCACCATCCTCATTGGCGCTGCGCTCTTCTCTCTTGTTTTCCGCGGGCTAGGCGGCGACGAAACGGTGGAACATGCGCTGGCCGCAACGCCTGGCGGCGTCGCCGGGGCCGTCATTGTCGTCATGTTCGTGATGTTCCTGCTCGGCTTCTTCCTCGACTTTATCGAGATTACGTTCGTGGTCGTACCGCTGGTCGGTCCGCCCTTGTTGATGATGGGGCTCGACCCGGTCTGGCTTGGCGTCATGATGGCGATAAACCTGCAATCCTCTTTCCTGACGCCGCCCTTCGGGTTCGCGCTCTTTTACCTGCGCGGGGTCGCACCAGCCGCGGTAAAAACGGCGCAGATATACGCCGGCGCCATTCCGTTTATTGTGATACAGATTTTCGCGCTGGCGCTGCTGGCCCTGTTTCCGGCCATCGCAACCTGGCTGCCGGGCGTTTTGTACAATTAACCGGCAGCGCTATGGGGGTGGTGAACCGGCGCGGGACTAAGCCTTGCGCCTGTCTTGCCTGACAAGACCGACGTCGACAGCGCGCCGTCCTTCACCCATTTGTCCACATTGATCAGGCTGCCGATCATGCGGCAGGCGCGGCCCGCATTGTCCACAACGCCGCGTCCGCTGGCGCGCACCCAGCAATACTCATTGTCAGCGCTTCGAAACCGGATGATCAGCGAGAACTGATCGCCCGATTTTGCGTGGTCGCGGATTGCCGCGATGAAGCTTTCGCGGTCCTCGGCGTGTATAAGGTCTTCCAATGCGGAGAGATCGCGCGGCCGCTTTTTCGGCGTCAGGCCAAGCATCTTACCGACACTGTCTGAAACGACCATCGCGCCGGTTTTCAGATCCCAGTCCCAAAAGCCTTCTTCCTCGCCGGAATAGGCCATGGAGTACCGCTCCAGCGTTTCGGCCGCCTCCAGTTGCGCCGCAACCCGGCGGCGAAAATATTCAACGACGCATTGGGCGAGTTTGATGTCCTTGATGGGCTTTTCGCTGAGACCGGCGATAATCCCCAACGGCTTGCCGTCGCTCGAAACCATGGGCGCGCCGATATATCCTTGAATATTCATATCGTGCAGCATCCGATCGCGCGGAAATTCGTCGGCGACGCCTTGCGGATAGACGCATGTATGGTTCGCCATCACCTGCGCGCATGGCGTGTCCGCAAGCCCATAAACAACATTTTCAACCAGCTCACCGCGGCTCACAAAACAGATCGTCCGCATAATGTTCGAATAGGCATTCATCCGGCCGACAACGAAGTGCTCCGCATCCAGGAGTGCGCAGGCCCGTCGGCAGAAGGCTTCAAGAAATTCAATGTCCGGTGTGTTGGCGAGATCGACGGCAAGGTCGCGCAATGGGCCCGGCAATTCGAGGCCGTAAGCTGCAATCCCGTCTTTTCGTATAATTGGCGCGCTCATAAAAACATTTCCGCTGTTTCAAAATGAGAAGCAGAAATCGTCAGTACCAGATCTTGTTTGCGCTTTGATTAACGAATTGACAGATTGCAAATATGGTCGCTGTGGCTTGATCAGGCGTGTTTTCGAACCGGCTACAAAATCCAGAGGACAGCGCCAAGAGCCGCCGTTCCAACACCAAAAAAACCGGTTATCAGACCCAGTCTGCTTTTGGGAAGCGGCGAGACGGCGTGGCTTTCAAGGCGCACGCGGACGCGGCAGGCATGGCGCCAGGCGTTCCAGAAAATAAAGATCGCGATCACCAGAAAAATCGTTGCGACCGCCTTGGCGAGCCATGTCGGTTCCGTTGCGCGAAAGATAGCATTGAATCCGAGACCCAAACCGACCGACGCCAAACCGGTGCGCATCCAGCCGGCGTAAGTGCGTTCATTAGCGAGGACAGTGCGGTCCTCGGCCCAGTCCGTTCGGTCCTGCGCGAGGTCGGTGCGCTCTTCGGCAAGTTCGTTGGACGATTTGTTCATGCGACGCCTCCAGCAAAGTGTTTCAGCGCATCAATGCGCTTCTCAATCGGCGGATGCGTTGCAAATACGCCGGCGAAACGGGCGCGGTTTTCGACCATCATCTGCTGCACGTCATTAGGCGCATCGATATGGGCGTTGCCGGAGATTTTCTGGAGAGCGCGGATCATCGCGTCCGGGTTACGGGTCAGTTCCGCCGCGCCGGCGTCGGCGAGATATTCGCGCTTCTGTGAAAGGGAAAAGCGAATGACCAGCGCCAGCAAATAGGCGATCACGATCAGCGCCACGGCGATCAGGATCAGGGCGCCGCCGCCGCGGCTGTCGCCATTGCGCGAACGCGTATGGCCGCCAATGCGCACCCCGCGACGAAAAAGTCCGTCAAACAATATCTCGCCAAAGAAAGAAAAAATGCCGACAAAAATGACGGCGATGACCAGCAGGCGCACATCCCGGTTTTCAATATGGGTGAGTTCGTGAGCGAGAACGGCTTCGAGTTCGTCTCTTTCAAGACGATCGACAATGCCGCGCGTCAGCGTAATCTTGTAACTCTTCTCACTCAGCCCGCTGGCGAAAGCGTTCAATGCCGGTGTCTCGATTACATTGAGCCGCGGCATGGTGATCCCGCGTGCAATACAGAGATTTTCAAGGAGATTGTAAATCTCCGGCGCTTCCTTGCGCGAGAGGCTCTTCGCGCCGACCGATGCCTCAATAATGCGCTGATGAAAGCCCCACGCGATGAGAAACCAGACGCCGGCGCCGACAAATGCGAACGGCCATGTCCGCCCCATATAGTCGAAGGCGAGCAGCAATCCTTCTTCGAGGGAAGAAACATATTCCGTGAGCCCCACAAACCCCACCGCAAGGCCGTACATCAGGATGAGCAGCAAGAGTGGAAAGCCGGCGAGCAACAGTACTGACTTCAGATTGTTATTCCAGATATGGGTCTGCAAGCCGTATGCGCCCATCAGGCGTCACCAAAGGCGTAGCGCGCCGCAGCCGCGGCGTGAAGCGCCGTCGTGTCCAGCACTGGAAGATCCGTATGCGACTGATTAAGGATCATACAAAGTTCCGTGCAGCCGAGAATGACGCCATCTGCGCCCTTCCCGCGCCAGCGCCCGATGATCTCCAGATATTCGTCGCGGCTTTCGTCTCGCACGTCGCCATTGACGAGTTCATCAAGAATAATGCGCCCGATGACGGCCTGTTCTTTTTCGTCCGGTACAAATACATCGCCGTCAAAACGCCTGCGCAGCTCGGCGCGATAATGGTCTTCGCCCATCACCACCGGCGTGCCCGTCAGGAGGGGGCGCGTGACGCCCCGCGCGCGCATCTCGTCAGCCAGTACATCCAGCATGTGAATGAGCGGCAGTCCCGTTGCTTCGCGCACAGCGTCGGCGGCCACATGGGTTGTGTTGGATGAAATCACGAGCGCGTCAACACCGGCGGCCTTCAGGCGTTCGCCGCCTTTGACGACCTCGGCGATGAAGGCGTCCCAGTCGCGATTGTCGTAGTGGCGGATCATCACCCCGTAATCGAGCGCGTAAATCATGAGGTTCGCTGAATGCTGCCCGCCGAAACGCGCCCGCGCCGCTTCATTCAACTGGCGATAATAGATCGCCGTTGCTTCCGGGCTGACGCCGCCGATGAGCCCGAGCAGTTTCATGGAACGCCGCGGCGCGCCTTACGAAAATGAAACTTCCGGCGCCGCCTCGATCTGATCGCGGCTGCCTTCAGGCACCTCGAAATATTCCTTGATCGTGAAATTGCCAAGCGGCGCGATCAGATTGCCCGGGATCTGCTGGATCGCCGTGTTGAATTCCTGAACTGCATTATTGAAGAACCGCCGCGCCGCTGCGATCTTGTTCTCAACGTCTGACAGTTCCCGTTGCAGCTCCATGAAGTTCTGGTTGGCCTTGAGGTCCGGATAGGCTTCCGCGAGCGCGAACAGCTTGCCAAGGGCGGCGCCGAGAACGCCTTCGGCCGCCCCTTGCGCCGCCGGCCCGCTCGCCGATTGCGCCGCGCTGCGCGCCATAATGACAGCATCAAGCGTATCCTGTTCGTGGGACGCATACCCTTTCACCGTCTCAACGAGATTGGGAATGAGGTCGTGGCGCTGTTTCAGCTGAACATCGACATCCGCGAAGGCCTGCTCGGTGCGCTGCGACAGCGCGACAATCCGGTTGTAGATAACGATGACAAAGATAACGACCGCGACAATGAGGCCGATAAAGACGAGAAAGCCGGACATAGTCCCTCCTTTGCGCGGACCCCTGAGGCCCGATATCGCTGCATGAGGGCGCGGGAACCCTCTCCCGATTGTCTATATGGTGTTTTTTCCGCCCCGAGCAACGCCTGACAATGCCGCAAGAGGGTAACGCAAATGACCGCGCGCCATGTTATGGCTGGGATATGCCCACGCTGATCGCCCATATTTCCGATATTCATTTCGGCGCCGTCGATGCTGAGGCCGCGCGGCGGCTTGCGCAGCAGGTCAACACGCTCTCGCCTGACGGTATTATCGTCACCGGCGATCTCACCCAGGCCGGCCGGAAACGCGAATTCGCGCAAGCCGGCGCCTATCTGAAAACCTTCGCCGCGCCGGTGCTTGTCGTGCCCGGCAATCATGACGTGCCGGTCTACAATCTGGGCCGGCGTTTCGCTGACCCATGGTCGCGATATCGGCGCCATATTCATCATGACCTTTCGCCAAACGGTGAAATGGGGTCTGCCTTCGCGATCGGGTTGAATTCGGCGCGCCGGGCCGGGCCTACCCTCGACTGGTCGCGCGGACGCTTATCGGCGACGCAAATTTCGAAGGCGGTCAATGCGCTTCAGCAATCGGCCCATGATCTGAAGATTGTCGCCCTGCATCATCCCGTTGTGCCGGCGCCAGGCAAAGCGGGCGCCGCCCTCATCAACCGGGCCGATCACGCTCTTGCCGCCTTTCGCGGCGCCGGCGGCGATCTTGTTCTGACCGGACACGCCCATATTGCGCAGGCGCTGGTGAAGCCGACGGCAAATGGCGATATCATCGTCGCTGCCGCGGGGACGGCCTCTTCGACGCGGCTGCGCGGGGAACTGCCGTCATACAATCTCGTTCGCTGGGAGGGCGAAACGCTGACCATTGAAACCCATCGCTACGGCGCCGACGGATTTGTCCAGGAACGCGCGCTTGAATTTATTCGCGACAAAAATGGCTGGCGTTCGCAATGAAGGTTCTGTTGCTGATCAATGAAAAGTCCGGCGCGGTGCAAAAAACCGGCGCCGAGGCCATCATCGACATGGCGAAATCGACGGCGCATGCGCTTGACGACATCACCGTCGACGTTGAATGCGGCGATGCGCCGGCGCTTATCGACATCGCGGAAACCCAAAAAGGATATGACGTAATCGCTGCGGCCGGCGGCGACGGAACGCAAGCCGCAATCGCCGGCGCTCTGGAGGACAAGCCCGCAAATCTCCTGCCGCTACCGTGCGGCACCATGAATTTGCTGTGCCGCGATTTGCGCATTCCGCTCGATATTGAAAGCGCTTTCCGCGCCGGTTTTACAGGCGACGTGGCGCGCATTGATATCGGGAAGATTGATGGACGCGTTTTTCTCAACAATGTCGTCTTTGGCGCTTATGCCGACCTCGCCGAAGCGCGCGAAGAGTTGCGCGACGCGGAAACGCTGAAGGATGTGGGCGTTAGCGTTGTCGCCGCCGCCGACGCCCTCATGAATGCGGACCCGGTGCGCTTTCAGGTGAAAGCCGATGGCGACGCGTTCGATATAACGACGAACACCATCGCCATATCGAACAATGAAATATCCCATGCTGAAGGGCTTGCGCCGCTGCGGCGCTCATTAGACACCGGCGCACTATATGCTTATCTCGCCGATGCGACAGACGTTGGCGCCTTTGCCGCGCTCCTTGCCGATTTCGTACGCGGCGCTGCGGATCAATCCGACATCGTTCGCGTCGTTTCCGCAAAGGAATGCGTCGTCGGCGCCGATGGCGCAAGGTTTTCCTATTCGGTTGACGGCGACCCGGTGGAAAGCGACAGGGATGTTACACTCAATATCCGCCCGAAAGCGCTCAATGTCGTCCGTCCACGGAGCGACAACTAGGCCTATTGCGCCGTAATGCCGCCGTCGATTTTGAACTCTGACGCCGTCACGAAGCGCGATTCATCCGACGCGAGATAAATAATGCAATACCCGACATCCTCCGGCTCGCCGAGGCGGCGAAGGGGAATCTGTCGCACAAGTTTTTTCTCGCCCTCCTCGCCGCCGCCGCCAAGATTTATCAACGGCTCGACAATTGGCGTGCGGGTGAAAACAGGGTGTACGGAATTGCAACGAATGTCGTAGCCCGATCGCGCGCAATGCAATGCGATCGATTTCGACATATGCATGACGGCCGCCTTGGCGGAATTATAGGACAACATCATGCCGTCAGCCACGAGACCGGCGACGGACGAAATATTGATGATCGAGCCCGGCTGATTGTCTTTCAGATAGGGCATCGCCGTTTGCGTGCCGATAAAAATCGAATCAACGTCGATTTCGTGGGTGCGCCGCCATCCCTCGTCTGTCTCGGTTTCGATGTTGCCCCAGGTGCCGATGCCGGCGTTGTTGATGAGGACATTGACGCCGCCCATGAAATCCGCCGCTTCTTCGAGGGCGCGCGCCCATTCATCGCGTTTGGTGACGTTATGTTCGATCGCGATCGCCGCGCCGGGATGTTTTTCATTGATCGCCGCGGCGGTCTCGCGGGCGCCGTCACCGTTAATATCGGTCAGGGCAATTTTCGCGCCTTCATCAGCGAGCATGCGCCCGAAACAGGCGCCGAGCCCTTGCGCCCCGCCGGTGATGACAACTTTTTTTCCTGCAACGCGACTCATAAGTTTTCTCCTCGCTGACCTGTCGCATGCCACAGCTGTGGGCGTCGATAAAGCGGGGAACGCAGTCGCCTAAGGGTTTCGTGCAAAGACAAGGTGCAGGCCGAGCGCGCCAAATGCGAGGGCCGAGACGGTGCGCAGGCGCGCGCGCAAGGGCGGCGATGACGCCAGCCGGTTGCGGATCCCGCCGGCGGCAAGAGCGACGCCCATGAGGATAAGCGCGCCGCTGATGCTGAATGCGGCGCCCAGCATCAAGACTTGCGACCAGACCGGCCCGGCTTCGGCGCTCGTGAAGGCCGGCAGGAAAGCAATGTAGAAAAGGCCGACTTTCGGGTTCAGCAAATTGGTCAGAAACCCGGCCCGGAACGCAGCGGCGGGATCGCCGGCGCCCGACGCATCAATTGCCGCGCGGCGATGGCGATAGGTCTCTATGGCGAGATAAATGAGATAGAGCCCGCCGGCGACGCGCAAGACCGTCAGGAAATTCTGCGACCCGGCGAGCAGCGCCGCGAGGCCGGCGCCCGTCGCAACCGCCCAGGCGAGCGATCCGGCGCCGATGCCGACCGCAGACGCAATCCCGGCCCGTACGCCGCCCTTAACCGCGCTCGCCAGCGTGAAGGCCATGTCCGGCCCCGGCGTAATGTTTAAGAGAAGCGCGCCCGCCAGAAACAGGAGGAATGTTTCAGCGGGCAGGAACCCCATGGAAGCGCTATCCTTCGCTCTGGATCTGCTTCACGGCCTCTTCGAGGCACTCGTCCATATGGCGGCGGATCTGGTGATCGGACTGATCGATCTTGGCGGCGTCAAAGTCACCGCGAATCTTGCGGAACACGTCATCATCGCCGGCCTCTTCGAGGTCCGCCTTGATCACTTCCTTCACATAGGCGTCCGCAGCGGCGCCCTCCTTGCCGAGCAACTGAGCGGCCCACAGGCCGAGCAGCTTATTGCGGCGGGCTTCCGCCTTGAACTTCAGCGCCGCGTCATGGGCGAATTTTTTCTCGAACTTGTCTTCGCGATCGTCGAAGGTCGACATTGGAACTCCTTGGTCCTTCCCGGGCGGGCGAATCTACCATGCCCGTCCGTTACATAAAGACGCCGCGGGACGGGCGCAATTGCCCCAAAACGCCGCGTCTGCAGGGCTTTCCAAAAGGGCAAATTAGGACTACACCGCGCCGCTTCCCGAAATCGCCGGACCCGTGCTAGCCAACACGAGGACCCGCGCGGTGATATCACGGGCCGGAACCGGCTTGCCGCGGCCATGCGCCCGGCGCCGAAATGGCCCGTAACCGCCTGAAAGGACGTCGGAAATGGCCCGCCGCAAGCAGATTTACGAAGGCAAGGCGAAAATCCTCTTCGAGGGCCCGGAGCCCGGCACCATCATCCAGTACTTCAAGGACGACGCGACGGCCTTCAATAACCAGAAGCACGCCATCCTTGAGGGCAAGGGCGTCCTCAATAACCGCATCTCCGAATTCATCATGACCGGCCTTGAGCGAATCGGCGTGCCGACCCATTTCATCAAGCGTCTCAACATGCGCGAGCAGCTTGTCCGTCATGTGGAGATCGTGCCGCTGGAAGTGGTAGTGCGCAATGTCGCCGCCGGTTCCCTTTGCAAGCGCCTTGGCCTTGAGGACGGCACGGCCCTGCCCCGGTCCGTCATCGAATTTTACTACAAGGACGATAAGCTCGGCGACCCGCTGGTGTCCGAAGAACACATCACCGCGTTCAACTGGGCGAACCCCCAGGAGATCGACGACATGATGGCGCTCGCCTTGCGCATCAATGATTTCCTGTCCGGCCTTTTCGGCGGCGTCGGCATCAAGCTGATCGATTTCAAGGTGGAATTCGGCCGGCAATATGAAGGCGATTTGATGCGCCTCATCGTCGCCGATGAAATCAGCCCGGATTCCTGTCGCCTTTGGGACATGGAGACGGGCGAAATCATGGACAAGGACCGTTTCCGCAAGGATCTTGGTAATGTCACCGACGCCTATCGCGAAGTCGCCAAGCGTCTTGGCGTGTTGCGCGAAAATGAAAACGCCGGTCAAAGAGGACCGGTCCTCGTCAGCGACAACGAGAAGTAATCCCATGAAAGCGAAAATCACCATCACGCTGAAAAACGGCGTTCTCGATCCGCAAGGCAAGGCGATCGAAGGATCGCTGAAAGGGCTCGGCTTTGAGGGCGTCACGAATGTGCGTCAGGGCAAGGAAATCGAACTGACCCTCGACGAAAGCGACGAGGCTGCGGCCCGGGCGAAAGCCGAAGAGATGTGCCGAAAGCTCCTCGCCAATCCCGTGATGGAAAACTACGCCATCGAAATTTCGCCCTAGCGGACAGGCCCTCGTGATCGTCGCGCCTCATTACGTTCGCAATTATCGCAGCCTGATGCGGCGGCTCCGCCGGGAAAGCGCGTCGGAAGACGAGGCGGTCGAGCGCGCGGTCGGCGGGCATTATATTCGCGTTGGTCAGGTGCAGGCCGATCTCGTTCGTGAAACTGCGCCGGCGGGCCCCTTCACCATGGTCGATGTGGGTTGCGGTTCGGGTCGCGCGGCGTTCGCCCTGCGCGAGGAGGAACGCCTTTCCTACCTGGGCATCGATGTTGTCCCGGACCTCATCGACTATGCGCGGGCGAAAGCCGATCGCGCAGATTGGCGGTTCGAACTCATTTCCGACATCGCTATTCCCGCGGAAGACGCAAGCGCAGACATCATTCTCATCATGTCGGTCTTCACTCATTTAAAACCCGGCGAAATCAAAACCTATCTGGCCGAATGCGTTCGGGTCCTGAAACTGGGCGGCAGGGTGATCGCCTCTTATCTGGAGCGCGACAATGAACGCCACCGCACACTCTTTCATCGCCCGCTGAAGAACCGGATATCGCGCCTCATCGGACGCGATGTTATGGTGAGTTTTACAACAAAAGACGAACTCGCCGGCTGGATGCAAGACGCCGGCCTTGTCATCGACCGCGCCATCGGCGATGGACCCATCGGCCAACATGTGCTTATCGGACGCAAGGCCGAACAGACGAAAGGCGACGCAACGTGAAACCCGCTGTCATCGTATTCCCAGCCTCGAATTGCGATCGGGACGTCGCTGTTGCACTGGAACAGGCGACGGGTGCAAAGCCGGCCATGGTCTGGCATGGGGACTCAGACCTTCCTGATACGGATTTTATCGTCCTGCCCGGCGGGTTTTCCTATGGCGATTATCTGCGCTGCGGGGCGATGGCGTCAAACTCGCCCGTCATGCGCGCCGTCATCGAGAAAGCGGGCGCCGGCACGCCGGTGCTCGGCATTTGCAACGGCTTCCAGATCCTTTGCGAAACCGGGCTCCTTCCCGGCGCATTGCTGCGCAACGCCAATCTGAATTTCGTGTGCCGCTCTGTGACGCTGAAAGTCGAAAACAACCAGTCGATATTCACGAGCGGTTTCGCCGCCGGACAGTTCGTTGATTTTCCCGTCGCTCATCATGACGGAAATTACTTCGCCGACGATGAAACTCTCGACAGGCTCGAAGGCAATGGCCGCGTCGCTCTTCGATATGTGGACAACCCCAACGGCTCGGCGCGGAATATCGCCGGCATTTTGAACGACGCCGGGAATGTTTTCGGCCTGATGCCCCACCCCGAACGGGTAATCTCGCCGATCCTCGGCGGCATGGACGGCGCAGCGTTTTTCAAGGGCGTGCTCGACGCGGCGTAAGGCTGCTGCATCCGCTCATTCCCGCGAAGGCGGGAATCCACTATACATTCGAAATGGATTCCCGCCTTCGCGGGAATGAGCGGAGATAAAATCGATGCGATTATTTCTTTTGCGCTGCGCGACCCCGGCAATCGTAATATTAGCAGCCGCTTGCGGCCAGCAGACCGCCGAGTCGCCGCCAGCGCCGGCAGACACGAGCTTTCAGGAAACGCTGATGACACAGTTGATTGACGCCGCGCCCGGCGATGTCATCGAGATCCCCGAGGGCGTTCACGCCTTTAACCGTTCCCTCAGCCTCAATGTCGACGGCGTTACGATCCGGGGCGCGGGCATGGATAAATCTGTCTTGTCCTTCAAGGGCCAGATCGCCGGAGCGGAAGGGCTGCTCGTCACGGCCTCAGATTTCACGATCGAGGATCTCGCCATTGAAGATACGAAAGGCGACGCGCTCAAAATTTCCGACGGCGAAAATATCATCATCCGCCGTGTACGGACCGAATGGACCGGCGGGCCGAAAACCGAGAACGGGGCCTACGGCATTTATCCGGTGCAGACGAAAAACGTGCTGATGGAGGAGAATGTCGCCATCGCCGCCGCCGACGCCGGGCTCTATATCGGCCAGTCTGAAAACGTCATCGTGCGCAACAATCGCGCAGAGTTCAACGTCGCAGGGATCGAAATCGAGAACACAACCGGCGCCGATGTTTACGGCAATGTGGCGACGAACAATACCGGCGGCATTCTCGTCTTTAACATGCCGAACCTGAAGGTTCCCGGCGCGCGCACGCGCGTATACGAGAATGAAGTGTTCGAAAACAACACGAAGAATTTCGGCCATGAAGGAACGCCCGTCGCCTCAATCCCGGCGGGCTCAGGCGTTGTCATTAATTCCAACGACGAAGTTGAGATTTTCAACAATGACATTCGCGACAACAAGACTGCGAACATTATCGTCGCCAGCGTCTTTTCCGCCGACTACGCCGGCGGCGCAACGCAGGATGATTTCGACCCCTATCCGGACCGTATTTTCATCTATGACAACCACTTCGAAGGGGGCGGCAATAACCCGGACGGCCTTGAATTGCAGGCGCTGAAAGTCGCGATCGCCGGCCCCCTCGGGCGCCTGCCCGATATCTTGTGGGACGGCTATGTGGACCCCGAAGGCGGCGATGCGCCAGTCATCTGTGTACAGAATGATGGCGTGCGCGTCCTCAATGTAGACGGACCGAACGGCAATAAGAGCCCGGCGATCGCCGATATGGACGCTCATGACTGCGCGATCGAGCAACTCCCCGCCATTGCGCTCACCGGCCCTCTTGCGGAGCAGATGTAAATTGCGCCTCCTCGCCGCAGCGTTGTCGTGTTTCATACTCGCGGCCTGTGGCAGCGATCCGCGCCCGGCGCCGACCTTTTACAGCGATGAAACACCGGATCGTTTAAGCGACTGGGGCATGGTCATTGCGGAGAATGGCCGCCTTGTCGTCAATGACGGCGTGACGCCCTACGATCTCGCAACGCCGCTCTTCTCCGATTACGCCTTGAAACTGCGCACGGTCTGGCTGCCGGACGGCGAGACCGCGACATACAACGACGCCGAAGCTTTCGATTTTCCGATCGGAACTGTCGTTACGAAGACATTTTACTATCGAAAAAGCGGCGAGGCCGTCGCCATCGGCGCCGCGCCGGCGCTTGCCGACAAGGCGCTGACCCTCAGCGCTTTCCGGCTGATTGAGACCCGGCTGCTTGTGCGCCGTGCAGAGGGCTGGGTTGCTTTGCCTTATATCTGGAACGACGAACAGACCGACGCCGTTCTGAAACGCACCGGCGACATCAAGCCCATGACGATCACGCGCGACGGCGCCGAGACAGAGTTCGCCTATCTTTTCCCCAACCAGAACCAGTGCGCGGCGTGCCATGTCACCGACGCAGGCACAAAAGCGATCAAACCGATCGGCCTCAAAGCACGCCACCTCAACAAACCATCCGCCTATTCTCCGGGTTTTAACCAGCTTGACCACTGGATCGCGTCAGGGCTTCTGACTGCGGCTATCGAAACGCAGGCGCCCGCCAATGCGGACTGGACTGACGACGCGGCGACCCTCGACGCGCGCGCGCGCGCCTATCTCGATATCAATTGCAGCCATTGCCACAATCCGAATGGCGCCGCCGACACGTCAGGGCTCGATCTGGAACCGGATGCGCAAGGGCCCGCGCTTGGCGTCTGCAAGCCGCCCATCGCCGCCGGCGGCGGCACGGGTGGGCGTCGTTTCGGCATTGCGCCCGGCGAGCCGGACGCATCCATCACGGTCTTCCGCATGGAAACGATTGATCCGGCCGCCATGATGCCGGAACTCGGCCGCGCGCTCGCCCATGATGAAGGCGTGCGCCTCATTCGCGACTGGATCGCCGCCATGGACGGACGCTGCCAGTGATGATGTCGTTTATTCGGATCGTCTTCATTGTCGCTGTTATCGCCTATGCGGGAACCTGCGCGACGCTTTATTTCTTTCAGCGTCAGCTTCTTTACTTTCCAACGCCGGAAACCGATTCCAGTCATGCGGAAGCCTTCACAATCGAAAATGACGGCCATGCCCTGAAAATCTGGAAGGCCAGAAGCGCCGCGGAAGGCGATACGCGCAAGGCCATCCTTTATTTCGGCGGCAACGCGGAAACGGTTGTCATGAACGCCCCGCAATTGCCAGCGTCGACGCCGGACTATGATGTGTTCTTCGCCAATTATCGCGGCTATGGCGGCAGCGGCGGGAAACCTTCCGAAGCCGCACTGTTTTCTGACGCCCTAGCGCTCTTTGACGTCGTTCAAGATGACTACGATGAAATCGCCGTTATCGGCCGCAGTTTGGGCAGCGGCGTTGCGACGTACCTTGCCGCAGAACGGCCCGTGGAGCGAATGTTCCTCATCACACCCTACGACAGCATCCGCCATGTTGCGCAATCGAAGTTTCCCTTTATCCCCGTGTCTTTGCTGTTGAAGGACCATTACGATTCCGCGGCGCGCGCGCCGTCAGTCACGGCGCCCGTCATGATCATCATCGCCGAACATGACGGCGTTATCCCGAAGCGTCATAGCGACACGCTGGCGGCGCAGTTTGAGAACGCGCCGGCGGAGTCACTCTCCATTTCCGGAACCGATCACTTGTCTGTTTCATCAGATTCGGAATTCTGGCGCGCACTGTCGTCCTTCTTTGGCGCGGATCGCGATTGAGATTGCGGCGCTGCATCGGCTAAGTTTACAGTCGGGGCGCATCAGCGCCGAGGGACGACGTCTCATGAACCGCAAACCGCCCATTCCGTCATCGACCGTCACCTTTGGCGGCTTCGAAGCGAAGGGCGAGAAGATCTATCTGAAGTTTTACCTGATGAGCGACTATCGCAATGTCGGCGAGTTCACTTACGAAATTCAGGCGGGCTCCAGCGACCGTACTCGCCGCCTTGAGCGCACGCACTCACAGATAGAGCGTTGCCTGCAGGAGTTGCTGCACGTCAACGCGGCGATGTTGCAGGCGGTTAGACAGGAGACTGGACCGGACGACGCGGCGAATGACGATTGATCAGGCGCCCGTGTTCGTTTAGGCGCCAAGAAGAAACGCCGTCTACGTGAAAGACAACGTAAAGGCGAGACTTAGCGCCAGAACCAGAACAATAACATAGACCCGCATAAGCGCTCCTTTTCGAAGAGCAGCAGAGCAAGTTTTATACCGTGAGTCGGAATTTCCGCGAACGGATGAAGAAGCCCCGGATTATGCGGGTTCCGCCGCCTCGAAACCGGCCATCAGCGTGCGCACGCGCGCCAGCGCCATGATCGGGAAATAGTGACGGTAAAGATTATAGTTAATCATGAAAGCGCGGGAGAGTTCCGGGCCCTGCTTCAATCGTTCAGCAAGCAAGGGATCGCCGAGCTTGATCGTCGCGCCGACGCCGTATCCCGGAAATCCGGTCCCTGTATATTCCGGCTCGTCCCATGTCCCGTCCTTCTGACGCTCAATCAGGAACTGCACGCCGTCGGCAATCGCGACTTCGTCTTCTTTGCGTGCCGCGGCCGCGAGCGCCATCAAGGCCCAGGCCGTCTGCGACGCCGTTGACTTGCCGCGGCCCATGGCGGCGGGGTCCATATAGGATGCGCAGCTTTCGCCCCAGCCGCCATCGTCATTCTGGTGCAGGATCAGCCAGTCCGACGCCTTGCGGATATAGGGCTGGCTCATATCCTCGCCGATGGCCTCCAGCGCCGGCAGGACGGCGCCCGTTCCGTATACGTAGTTAACGCCCCAGCGGCCAAACCACGCGCCGTCTGCTTCCTGTTCATTTTTCAGATAGTCGATGGCGCGGGCAACATTCCGATGGTCTTTTGAATAGCCGAGCTTCCCGAGAGCCTCGACAATATGCGCCGTCACGTCAACCGACGGCGGATCGAGGGCCTCGCCGAAATCGCAGAAGGGGATTTTCGTCAGATAGTTCTTGTCATTGTCCTTGTCGAAGGCGCCCCAGCCGCCGCCTTTGCACTGCATGCCGAAGAGCCAGTTGACGCCTTTCTCAATCGCCTCCTCAATGCCCCGTTTGCGCCATTTCGGATCGGCCCGGTATTTGGAAAGGACAATGAGCGCGACTGCTGTATCATCCGTATCCGGATAATAGCCGTTTTTATATTCGAAAGCCCAGCCGCCCGGTTCGAGATTGGGAAGCTTTTCGCTCCAATCCCCTTTGCACAGAACCTGTTGGTCCAGCACCCACTGGACCGCTTTTTCGATCTCCGCCGAATAAGTTTCATCAAGCCCGGCGTCGTCAAAGGCCAGCAGCGTCAGGACGGTATCCCAGACCGGGCTTGTCGAGGCCTGAATCCACGTTGCCTCGCCCACATCGACGCGCCAGCGCGGATCATCAAGGGCGCCGACGCCTTTCTCCAGCACCGCATGGTCAAGCGCATAGCCTTCATTGTGGAGCGCCATCAGCGAATAGATCCATGGCGGCTGAATGCCGCCCCAGACGCCGTCATTGTCCTGATGCTTAATGATCCATTCGAGCGAGGTTTTAACCGCCGTGTTTCTGGCGAGCGAAAACCCGGTCCAGTCGCCATAGGTCTGCAGAGCATGCAGCACCCGGTCGGCCGCCTTGAAAAAACCGTCCCAGAAATCTGCCCCCGGTTTTTCCGGATAGGCGTAATCAAATTTGTCGCGGCCTTCCGGAAAGAGATCGTCGAGACGGTTCTGCGGCGGCAGGGGGCGCGACGGCCGCCGCGCGGAAAGCACCGCAATGGGCATCAGCGTCGCGCGGGCCCATTGCGCGAAGTTGTAAATCGAAAACGGAAACCAGTTCGGAAAAAAGACGACTTCCGGCGGCAGGTTCGGCGTATGCTTCCAGGGATATTCGCCGATGAGCGCCAACCAGTAGCGGGTGAAAACACGGATGCTCTTCAGCCCGCCTTTCGACATGATCCAGGCATGGGCCTTTTTGATCACCGGATCGTCCTTCGGCGCGCCCATGGAGCGCAGGGCCGCATAGGCTTCTACCGTCGTATTGATGTCGCCCGCCGGCGCATCGTGATAGATTTCCCATGACCCGTCCGCGCGCTGGGTATCGCGCAAGGACTGCGCAAGGCGCGGGCGCAACGGATGATCCTCAAGCCCCATAAACCACAGGGCGAGAATCCACTGGGCTTCCATGCAGGCGTTCGATTCAAGGCGCCCGACCCAGTACCCTTCCGGCTTCTGGCGCGCCGCCAGCCACGCCCCCGCAGCATCGATCGACGCGGTCAATTGTGCGCCGAAATTCGACCCCGCCGGGTGATGTTTCTCAGTCACGTCAAGCATAGCGCCGTCCTTCACGCGGCAAGTTTCGCACGCCGTAAGGGCGCTGTATATATTGGCCTTGGTCGCCGCGCCAGCGGACGGCCCATTGGACTTCCCCATTGAATACCCGCGACAGGCTTTGGTCACGACAATGGACAACGGCAACTTTTACGCAACGCTGCGGGACCGATTTTCGGCCCGCCTCGATGCGCCGATGCTGACGGCGCCGGACGGCGCGGTCGCGACCTATGGGGACATGGACGCCCGCGCCGGCGCCATGGCGAGCGCCTTTGCGCACGCCGGCGCACGAGCCGGCGACCGCATCGTCGTGCAGGTCGAGAAGTCGTTCGACAATGTCGCGGCCTATTTGGGCGCCCTGCGCGGCGGGTTTGTCTATTGCCCGCTGAACACCGCCTATACAGATGAGGAAGTCGCTTATTTTCTCGGTGACGCCGAACCTGCGATTTTTGTCTGCGATCCCGCGCGCATGAACGCGCTGTCCGCCGTTGCGAAGTCCGCCGGCGTCGATTGCCTCATGACCCTGGGCGGTGCTGGCAAAGGTACGCTTTGCGACGCCGCCAACAATGCGCGAGACGCCGCGCCGGTCCATGCACGGCATGCTGACGATCTTGCCGCCATCCTTTACACATCGGGCACGACCGGACGCTCGAAAGGCGCCATGCTTTCGCACCGGGCGCTGCAGAGCAATGCGCTTGCGCTAAACGCCTTGTGGGGGTTTTCCGGCGACGACGTATTGCTGCACGCACTCCCCGTGTTTCACATTCACGGCCTCTTCGTCGCGCTGCACACGGCGATGCTGTCAGCTTGCGAGATTTTGTTTCTGCCGCGTTTCGAAATCAGCGCCGTACGAAACGCCTTGCCGCGCGCCAGCTTGATGATGGGCGTGCCCACATTTTATACACGGCTGCTGGACGATGAACGGTTTGACCGCGCGGCAACGGCGCATATGCGCCTGTTTGTTTCCGGCTCGGCGCCGTTGAGCGCGGAGACCCACGCCGCATTCGAGACGAGAACCGGGCATAAGATTCTTGAACGCTATGGCATGTCGGAAGCCGGCATGATTGCCTCGAACTTGCTCGACGGGGACCGCATCGCCGGCACGGTGGGATTTGCCCTGCCCGGCGTCGATATCCGCATTACTGACGGTGACGGCGCTAACTTACCGGCGAACGACCCCGGCAATGTGGAAGTGCGCGGCGACAGTCTATTTTCAGGATACTGGCGCATGCCAGAGAAAACAGCGGAAGAATTTCGCGGCGACTGGTTCGTCACCGGGGATATCGGCGCCCTTGACGAGAGCGGGCGGCTGACCCTTTCCGGCCGCGCCAAGGACCTCATCATCGCCGGCGGGTACAATATTTATCCCAAAGAAATCGAAACGGTCCTCGACGCCGTCGAGGGCGTTTCGGAATCGGCCGTGATCGGCGCCCCGCATAAAGATATGGGCGAAGGCGTCGTCGCTGTCATCGTCGGCGATGTTGGCGACGACACGATACGCAAGGCCGCCGAAGCCCTCGCGCGCTTCAAGCGCCCGCGCCGCTATTACCGGCTGGACGCCCTGCCCCGCAACGCCATGGGCAAGGTGCAGAAACAAGTGTTGCGCGAACGCTACTTGGACGCTTTCACCGACGGTGAAACAGGATAACGTCCGATCCGTGGTAATCCGTACGCGTTGTTTCAACGAAACCAAGGCGCTCGGCGATCCGGATGGACGGTATGTTTGCGACATTCACAATGCAGGACATGGGCGAGCCGATCTTGTTGGCGTCGCCCCAGGCAATCGCCGCCCGTGCCGCCTCCAGCCCGTATCCTTTGCCGTGATGATCGGCGGCGAGCGCCCAGCCAATATCGGGCTCGCCGAGATTGGACGGCGCGATTTCGCGCTTGAACTCGCCGAAACCGACCTCGCCGGCGATGGCGCCCGTCGCTTTTTCCTCGACGACCCAATAGCCGTAACCCAGGTGCACCCAGAACGCTGTCGCACGCAGGAATTTCAGCCAGCATTCTTCCTGGGGCCTCGGCTTCCCGCTGATATATTTCGTAACCTGCGGGTTCGCCCATATGTCGCGTATCGCCGGGAAGTCTTCAAGCCGGTGACCGCGCAGGACCAGGCGCTCCGTCTCCAGGCAAGGGACATTAATTTCAGCCACCGGATTTTTCGCGTTCAATATAGCGATCGATCTGATCGCGGAGCATTTCCAGCGGCAATCCGCCCTCAACCAGAATGGCGTCGTGGAAAGTGCGGATATCGAAGTCGTCGCCGAGTTCTTTCTCCGCCTTCGCGCGCAACTCCCAGATCGTCAGCTCGCCCATTTTGTAGGCAAGCGCCTGGCCGGGCCAGGCGATATAGCGGTCCACTTCGGTGCCGACATTATGAAGCGAAAGGGCGGTGTTGCCAGCGAGATAGTCTACCGCCTGCTGACGCGTCCAACCTTTTGCATGGATGCCCGTATCAATGACAAGACGGCAGGCCCGCCACATCTCCCAGGTCAATCGTCCGAAATCATCATAGGGCGTTTCATAAACACCCATTTCGACGCCAAGTTTCTCCGCATAAAGGCCCCACCCCTCGCCATAAGCGTGCGGATAGTATCCTTTGCGAAAGTCCGGCACGTTTTCGATTTCTTTCGACAGCGCGCTTTGCAGATGATGCCCAGGAACGCCTTCATGCAGCGCCATGGCGACAAGCTGATAGATCGGGCGAATTTCGATTTTGTGGGTGTTGACCCAGAATTGGCCGCCGCGACCGGAATCAAGCGGCGCGCCTACATAGCGCGCGGTCGTATAGTTCGGCGCAATTTCTTCGGGCACCGGCTCGACGGAATAAGGCTGGCGCGGCAATTTCCCGAAATAGGCCGGAAGGCGCCCGTCAATATCTTTCGAAATCCACGCAGCGCGTTCCAGCAGGGCCTGCGGCGTTTTTGCATAAAACCGCCGGTCCGTACGCAGAAATTCCAGGAACTCCTCGAACGATCCGTCAAATTCCGCGGCCTCGATGACCTCAGCCATTTCCTTGCGAATGCGGGCAACCTCCTTGAGCCCGATCTCGTGAATTTCGTCCGGCGTAACGTCGTCAAGCGTCGTAAAATACCGAACCAGCGCCGCATAGTATGCTTCGCCGTCGGGCGTTTCGCTAACGCCTAAGGTCTCTCGGGCGCCCGGCAGGTATTCGTCTTTCATGAAGGTTGCGAGGCCGGCAAAAGCCGGCGTCACCGCTTCATCGAATAATTCGTTTGCTCGCTTGCGCAGGGCCCGTTGACGGCGTGCTGTTATTGTATCGGGCATGTCGGCGAAGGGCGCATAAAGCGGATGATCTTCCGCTTTCGCCGTCACCAGCGCCTCGAAAGACGGAATAATCAGCGGTATAATTTCTTTCGGTTGCGTAAAGCCCTCGGCGAGGCCGGCGCGCATATTTTCGATGTTCTGCTGAATATAGCGCGGCATGGCGCCAAGGCGCTTCAGATAATCCTCATAATCCTTCCCGGTACGGAATGTTGTCGCGCCCATCGCATAGCTGACGCCCGTATGAAATCCGGTGTCGGCGCGAAACGGCATGCGGTAGGGACGAAACGCCGCGAGCGCGACGTCCTGCTCGAGGATAAATTGCAACAAATCAGCATTGACGCGGTCCGCATCGCTAAGGTCGCTTCGGTCGATTTCTTTCAGGCGGTTCAGAAAACCAGCTGCCGCCTCTGCGCGCCGAGCGTGATCTTCCGGCGTCACCGACGGAACCTTGTCATTATAGTCGTAAACGCCCGCGCTGGTCGCACCGAAAGGATCAGCTTCAAGGGTATAGCGCCGATAGTCGTCAAATATCGTATCAAGCGCTTCGCTGGCCCGGGCGACGCCGGCCATGGCGATCAACAATGAAAATCCCGCCGCGATCATTCGGAACATGGGCGTCTCCACAGGCTGTTTAAAGTTTTGCCGTTCAATATCATGGAGGCAGCGAATCGCCAATGCGCCGGTGCGGCTGCATGTCACACCGGCTGCGCAATGGATGCGCCACAAGAGGTCATATTGCTCCGTATACTGTTCTTATTTTCCACGGCCTGATTTGCAATTCATCCGACTTTCCGTTAGTCACCACTCATATGCCTTCACGAAGTCTCTTCACCGATTATGATCCCGGCGCGAATTATTGCGAAGTCACCAGCGGCGCCGGCGGCAAAAACAGCCCCGTCGCCCGAAAACTCTCCCGCTACAATCTGCGGACGCTGAGCCAGCGCAACAAGGCGGCTGAGCGCGAGTTAAAGAATCTCGGTATTACGTTCACCGTCTATTCCGACGCCGGCGCCATTGACCGCATTCTCCCGTTTGATCCCCTGCCCCGGCAGATCTCCGCGGCGGACTGGAAGATCATCGATACGGGCTGCGTGCAGCGGGTGACGGCGCTCAACGCTTTTCTCAAGGACGTTTACGGCAAGCAGCAGATCCTGAAAGACGGGGTCGTGCCGAAGGAACTCGTCGTCAAGAACAAACATTTCCGAAAAGAGATGCTGGGCGTGAAGCTGTCGCAGGACACCTACACGCATATTTCCGGCGTCGACCTTATTCGCGACGAGAAGGGCGCCTTTCTCGTGCTAGAGGATAATTGCCGTTCGCCGTCCGGCGTGTCCTACGTTATCGAAAACCGGCATTTGATGATGCGTTCTTTTCCGGACCTTTTGGAGGGAACGAAAATCCAGCCGGTCTCCGATTACGGCAAACGCCTGCGCGGCAAGCTTGCGGAAACGGCGCCGCCGCGGGTGCAGAACCCGAATATCGTTCTCCTGACGCCCGGCGTCTTCAATTCCGCCTATTTCGAACACGTCTTTCTGGCGCGCGAAATGGGCGTGCCGCTCGTCGAAGGGCGCGATCTCTTTGTCGACGAGGACGACCGCGTCTTCATGAAGTCGATTTCCGGTCTGCAACGGGTGCATCTCATCTACCGGCGCATCGACGACGATTTCCTGGACCCGGAAGTCTTCCGCGAAGATTCCATGCTGGGAACGCCCGGCCTGATGCGCGCGCTAAAAGCCGGCAAAGTGACGATCGCCAATGCGGTCGGCGCCGGCGTCGCCGATGACAAGGCCGTCTACGCCTATATGCCGCGCATTATTGATTACTATCTTGGCGAGGAGGCGATCCTCGACAATGTCAAAACATGGATCTGCCGCGAGAAGGACGACCTCGCCTATGTGCTCGATCACCTCGATGAGCTGGTCGTCAAACCCGTTGGCGAAAGCGGCGGCTACGGCATCGTCATCGGACCGAAGGCGACCAAGGCTGAACTTCGCGACGTTCGCAAGGCCATCAAAAAGGATCCCGCGAACTACATCGCGCAGCCGATGATCTCTCTGTCCGTATGCCCCACATTAACGCCGAAAGGCGTTGCGCCCCGCCATGTTGATCTGCGGCCCTTCGTTTTAACCGGCAAGGAACCCTGGGTCCTGCCGGGCGGCCTGACGCGCGTCGCCATGCGCGAAGGCTCCCTCATCGTCAATTCGAGCCAGGGCGGCGGCTCGAAAGACACCTGGGTGATGCGGTAGACTGAGATGCTCTTATCCCGATTTGCTGAAAACGCCTTTTGGCTTGGCCGCTATCTGGAGCGGGTGGAAAGTCTTGCGCGCCTGCTCTGGGTGACGGAAGCCTTCGCCGCCGATCAGGACAGCGACGACGCCTGGGCGCCGATCCTTTCCGTCTTCGCTGATGAAGCCGCATTCAACGAACGAAAAAAGGAGCCGACAGCCCTTAACGTTGCGCGTTTTTACCTGACTGATCGCGGCAACCCGAATTCCGCCGTTTCCGCCGCCTTCATGGCGAAGGAAAATGCGCGCTCGCTTCGGCACCTGATCAGCACCGAAGCCTGGCGCGAGATATCCGTTTTCAATGACGAAGTCGCCGCGCTACAGAAACGACGCTTTTCCCTGTCGAAGCTGAACGAGATTTGCCTCGCCCTGCGCGACGGCTGTTACACCCATCGCGGCGTCATGGGGTCCACCTGTTATCGAGACGAGGTCTGGCGCTTTCACCAGCTCGGCGCCGCGCTTGAGCGCGCCGACCAGATGACGCGCCTGATCGATATTAAATATTTCCGCTTCGACCGCGACGATGTCGACGAAGCCGCGCCGCCTGACGTCGCCTGGTGGAATACGCTGTTGCGCTCAGCGTCCGGCTATCACGCCTTTCAGCGGCGCCATTCCTTCAACGCCGACCCGGCGGACGCGGCGCATTTCGTTTTGTGCGATCCCTATCTGCCGCTTTCTGTCGCGAATGCTGCGGACTCAGCGTTTTATCAAATCGAACGGCTGGAACGGGACTTCAACGCCAAGCCCGGCGCGGAAATCCTGGCCGCCGCAGATGCGCTCGACGCGCGGCTTGAAGCGCCGCCGGCGAAGCTGAACGGACGCGCCCTGCACCGCTATCTCGACGCCATCCAGCAGGAAATTATCGCTCTCGCCAACGCCCTCAATGATCGCTATTTTGCACCCGCCGGCTGATTCCCCCCGGCCCGTTGCGTTCGCTGTCGATTAGAGGCCGTTCCGTTGAGTATCGTCGCACCCATGACCGTTTCCACGCCGCTGGTTTCAACGGACTTGCTGCATGTTCGCCATGTCACGCAGTACCGTTATGCGCGCGCCGTAAAATTCGGCGCCCATCGCGCCATGTTTCGGCCCCATGAGTCGAACGACCTTCGCCTGACCTCGTTTGAAATCAACACCAACCCGGTCTCCGTGCATCACTGGGTGCATGATGTCTTTTCCAATTCGAAAGTCATCATGGATTTCGAAACGGCGCCGGAAACGGAAACGCTGGAAATTGTCTGCGACTTTAATGTCGTTCGTTCCACCGTACACGAACCAAAGTTCCCCATCGCCGATCATGCGAAGAGATATCCCTTCACCTATCCCTCAGAACAATGGCCGGACCTCGTCGCTCTCATCCGGCCCGAATATGATGCGCCCTCGGGCGAGGTGAAACGTTGGGCCGAAGGGTTCATTGACGGCGCCGCCGGCGACAGCTGGGCGATCCTTGAAAACATCAACACGGCGATCCATCGCGATTTCGACTATCGCCGCCGCGAGGAACCGGGCATCCAGCCGCCGCGGGAAACCCTCGCCATGAGCGCCGGCTCCTGCCGTGATTTCGCCGTCCTGATGCTCGAGGCCGTGCGCCAGCTTGGGTTCGCCGCCCGGTTCGTAACAGGTTATCTATACGACCCGCTGACCGACCAGACCGACGCCGACGGTCGTCACGCCATTCGCGGCGCCGGCGCGACTCATGCCTGGGTCCAGGTCTTCATGCCCGGCGCGGGCTGGATCGAGTTCGACCCGACAAACGGGCTGATCGCGTCCGGACACCTGATCCGCACCGGCGTTGCGCGCCTGCCGGCGCAGGCCGTCCCCCTTGAAGGCTCGTTCAAAGGGGCGAAGGACGACTTTCTCGGCATGGACGTCTCGGTCGAAGTCACGGCGATTGCGCCCACCTTAACGTCCTGAAGCGTGCGCATCGCGTGCATGTGAGAAGGCGTTATTTGGCAAGGGCCAGCGCCCGCGCGATAACGTTTGCGCAAAGAAGGAGACGCCCCATGTTCGCCGCCCGCATTTTCGCCGCGCTGTTCGCCGGCCTTGCCGTCCTTTCCATGGTCGCGGCCGCCAGCGCCAAGGACCCGGTCTATACCGGCCGCCTTTCCAACGACGCCCTCGACGGATACGACGCCGTCGCCTATTTCACAGAAGGCGCGCCAGTGAAAGGCGATAATCAGTACACCCATGACTATAACGGCGCCCGGTGGAAGTTCTCGTCTGCTGAAAATCGCGACGCCTTCGCCGCCGATCCGGAACAATACGCGCCGCAATATGGCGGCTATTGCGCCTGGGCCCTGAGCGAAGGCTACACGGCGCGGGGCAATCCGAAGAACTGGCGGATTGTCGACGGCAAGCTCTACGTCAACTACAACAAGACCATCCAGGACCGCTGGGAGAAGGATATTCCCGGCCATATCGAGAAGGCCGACGGCAACTGGCCGGCCGTTCTCGAAAACTAGGGCCGGCAGGGCGCATTCGCCCCCTTCCATTCATCGCCGTTCGCATTATGTTCTGTCGCACCGGCCGGCCGCTCTTCCGCGGTCCGCCGGCGCCCTCTTGAACAGCGAAACCTCCAGCGATGCCCGCACCGAAACAACGACGTAGAAAACCGACGACCCAGCCATCGACCCCGCGCGAGGAGATTACCCCCGGCGGGTTCTCCGAGGCCATGGCCGCCTATCACGATGCGGTCCAGCTTTCGGAGTGGACGCCGCACCGGCCGGAACGCCCGACCATCAAGGGGCTTTCAAAGCCGCTGAAAGTCGTCTCCGACTATGAACCCGCCGGCGACCAGCCAACGGCGATCGCCGAACTGTCGGACGGCCTCAAATCAGAAGATTGGGACCAGGTCCTCCTCGGCGCCACCGGCACCGGTAAGACCTTCACCATGGCGAAGGTGATCGAGGCGGCGCAACGCCCGGCGCTGATCCTCGCCCCCAACAAGACCCTCGCCGCCCAGCTCTATGGGGAGTTCAAGGCGTTTTTCCCGGAGAACGCGGTCGAGTACTTCGTTTCCTATTACGACTACTACCAGCCGGAAGCCTATGTTCCGCGTACGGATACATACATAGAAAAAGAATCCTCCATAAACGAACAGATCGACCGTATGCGCCATGCGGCGACACGAGCGCTGCTGGAACGGGACGACGTCGTCATCGTCGCATCGGTCTCCTGCATTTACGGCATCGGATCGGTCGAAACCTATACGGCAATGACGTTTTCGCTGAAGCTTGGCCAGACCATCGAACAGCGCAAGCTTCTCGCCGACCTGGTCGCTCTGCAATACAAGCGCAATGACAACGCGTTCGCGCGGGGCGCCTTTCGCGTACGCGGAGACGTTATCGAAATTTTTCCGGCGCACTACGAAGACCGCGCCTGGCGCGTTTCCATGTTCGGCGACGAGGTCGAAGCGATTCACGAATTCGATCCGCTGACGGGCCAGAAGACCGACGATCTCGAAGAGATCACCATGTACGCCAATTCCCACTACGTGACGCCGCGCCCGACGCTGCAACAGGCGATGACGTCGATCAAAAAGGAACTGACGCAAGTCCTGCCGATCATGCGCGATGAAGGCCGGCTGCTGGAGGCACAGCGCCTTGAACAGCGCGTGCAGTTCGATCTTGAAATGATGGCGGCGACGGGTTCGTGCAACGGCATTGAAAACTACTCGCGTTATCTCACGGGCCGCAAACCGGGCGAGCCGCCGCCGACGCTGTTCGAATATCTCCCGGAAAACGCGCTCATCTTCTGTGACGAAAGCCACGTTACGGTGCCGCAGATCGGCGCCATGTTCCGCGGCGACTTCAACCGCAAGCGGACGCTGGCCGAATACGGTTTCCGCCTGCCGTCGTGCATGGACAACCGGCCGCTCAAATTCGAGGAGTGGGAGAAAATGCGCCCGCAGACGGTGCATGTCTCCGCGACGCCTGGCGGCTGGGAGCTTGACCGCACCAGCGGCGTCTTCGTCGAGCAAGTGATCCGCCCGACGGGCCTTGTGGATCCCAAGGTCGAGGTGCGCCCCGTTACGGGCGACAAGACCAATCAGGTCGACGACGTCATCGCCGAGTGCAAGGAGATCGCGAAGAAGAGCGGGCGCGTCCTCGTCACGACACTGACGAAACGCATGGCTGAGGACCTCACCGAATATATGCATGAGCAGGGCGTGAAGGTGCGCTACATGCATTCGGACATCGACACGCTCGAACGTATCGAGATCATCCGGGACTTGCGCCTCGGCGCCTTCGACGTCCTCGTCGGCATCAATTTGTTGCGGGAGGGTCTCGACATTCCAGAGTGCCAGCTTGTCGCCATTCTCGACGCCGACAAGGAGGGCTTCCTGCGCTCCGAAACCTCCCTAGTCCAGACCATCGGCCGGGCGGCGCGTAATGTGGACGGACGCGTTATTCTTTATGCGGACCAGATCACCGGCTCCATGGAGCGGGCCATGGGCGAGACAGAGCGCCGGCGCGAAAAACAGCTCGCCCATAACGAAACCCACGGCATAACGCCCGAAAGCACCAAGGCGAAAATCGCGGAAATCGCCGCCAGCGACGATGAAGGCGCCAAGGCGGCGGCGGGCCAGACATTCGTCGGCCACCGGGGCGTACGCGCGGCCAAACCCGGCGACGGATTCGCCGAGGATGCGGAAGATTTCCTCCAGCCTGGGCACAATCTGCGGGCCCATCTCGACGGTCTCGAAAAACAGATGCGCGACGCCGCCGCCAATCTCGAATTCGAGGAGGCGGCCCGCCTGCGCGACGAAATCAAACGCCTCCAGGAAGTGGAACTTGCCGTCGCGGACGACCCGCTGGCCCGGCAGTCAGCGATTGAAGCGCGGAGCGAGGGGCGGGTCTCGAAGAGTGAGGGGACGGTGTCAGGGATGCGGAGTCGGCCGCGGGGGGCGCGTTCGAAGAAGTAAACATTATATTCCGGTGCATTATTAAGGAATCAGTGTTTTGTTTCTAAATTATGGCTAAATCAAAATCCAAAAACAAATCAGCAGGATTTAAGTTAAGACATGATTGGTCGGTCGGCGCGATCGCTGCCGAAGAAGACGAGCGCTTTTTAGAGCAGTGTTTTGTGGATAGCGGATTTCTGACTCGCTTGACCGATCCTTATAATACTGCATCAATAATAGTAGGCAGAACAGGCATCGGGAAAAGCGCATTACTTTTCGAAATCAAAGAACGCTTTCACGACACTTCGAAGATTATAGACCCAGAAGAATTTTCGATACGTTATATTTCGAATTCGAATATTTTGTCTTTTTTTGAAAAAATCGGCGTCAATCTTGATTTAGCATATCAAATGCTTTGGAAACACGTCTTATGCGTCGAGCTCATCAAACTTAGATACGGCGTAAAGACGTCAGAGCAATCTAAGTCGATCTTTGGCAAACTTCGTCGTCGATTCGAACGTGACACGACAAAGCAACAAGCGTTGGATTATTTGGAAGAGTGGGGTAAGGGCGACTTTTGGCAGACTACTGAGAAGAGGGTAAAAGAACTTACGGAACGCTTGGAGAAAAAATTAGCTGCGGAGTTAAAGTCCGAATACCCGGGCCTAGAATTCAATGCAGGTGCTAATGCCGCCAAATCACTTGAGAAAAAATCGGAGATACTCCATGCGGGCCAGCGGGTGGTCAATAACTTACATATGCAGGACCTACAAGAGGTAATAAAAATCCTCTCCGAAGAAGTTTTTGACGACTCCGGCCAGACTTATTTTTTGATAATAGATGATTTGGACAAAGGATGGGCCGAAGAACAAATTCGATTTAAATTAGTTCGTGCACTAATTGAATCAATAAAGCGTCTCCGAAAGATTCAAAAGGTGAAAATATTAATTTCAATGCGTTCCGACTTATTAGAAAAGGTATTTGCCGAAACTCGTGACGCCGGCTTTCAAGAGGACAAGTATGAGGACTATTTCGTCAGGTTGCGTTGGAGCAATGATGAGTTACGAGACCTAATCAATCAGCGGCTAAACTTTATGGTTCGCGATAAGTATCAACCGACAGCAGAAATGTCCGTGCGAAAACTTTTTGAAAGTAAAGTTGATGGCGTGCCCTTGATCAGACATATGATTTCTCGAACGCTACGCCGCCCTCGAGACATAATTGTCTTTGTAAATGAATGCATTCAGCAAGCTTCTGGCAAAAGCAAAATATCGGCTGAAAATGTGCGAGCTGCCGAAGCCATTTATTCCAAGAAGCGTGTCGATGCGTTGGTGCAAGAGTGGCTCAGCGTTTATCCTAATATGGAGAAGCACATTGAATTTCTGCGGGGTTTAAAAAATAGGACCTACATAAAGGAAATAGATTTCGAACATATTCAAACTCACTTGTTATCATACACAAATGTGAAGGAACCCCACGACGAAATAACAAAAATTGCCTTGAATCGTATTGCATCCGGTTTTGACGGCCACAGAGATGCTTTAGATTACGTCTCGTCTCTTCTAAACGCGTTATACAAAATCGGAATCGTAGGAATTTCTCAGCCAATTGATAATCGAGTTACGTTTTCCGAGGAAGGCTTGATACCGTTTACAGAAGAGGCAATCACGATTGATTATCGTTTTTCCGTGCACCCAATTGCGTATCGCTACTTGTCGACGGCAATCCGAAGCTAAAGTAAGCGTAAGGCAGGTTATCACAAGCGTAACCCGCCATTCTGGATCCCAACTTTCGTCGGGATGAGCGGGTGATGGGTTTTGCGCCCACACTTCCACCCGCTCATTCCCACGGAGGCGGGAATCCATATTCACCGTTGCAGCGGATTCCCGCGGCTTTGAGTTTGTCCGCCTTCGCCGACGGGCGCAGAAATGAGCGGGTTTAGGTGTTGCCAGCGGATTCTTCGCCGACGTGAACGGGAATTGAACGGACCACGGAATACGCGCAGAAATTCGCATCTCTAGTGTAACTAGACCACCTCATCCTGAGGCGCTTTTACGAAGTAAAAGCCTCGAAGGATGTGCGGCAAGCGTTATGCTTCAATTCAAATCCTTCGAGGCTCGCCTTGCAGGCGAGCACCTCAGGATGAGGTTTGCGACACCCCTCAGTTCCATTTCCTGCCAATATTTCGCGCGAATTCCCTACCCCAACACAACCGGAACCCGATATTCTTTCATAAAACCTATATTCGGTGCGTACTTATGCTCACCCTTTTCGGGCGCCCTATAATTGGCGTCATGAAGAAACATTACCGACTTGAGGTCGTAAATCTCGTCGATCGCTATCCGCGATCGACGGTGCGTATTTATACACGCCCTTTCGGGATGGCCTATGATGTCGGTCATGAGACCCCTACGGCATCCATCAACGGAGACGCCCATGCCGCATCGCCTGAAGCTTGTCGCCGCCGCGTTTGTCCTCGCCGCATGCGAGCCGTCGGAAATCCCGTTGCCGCCTTTCGGCGACGCCCATGATGCGCGCGCGGCCTATAACAGCGCGATCGCCCGCCCGACCATCAGCCCTGAAAGAAGAATGCCCGTGAGATATGTGCCGACCGCGCCGATGGCTTTCATCGCATTGCCTTTGTAGACGCTGGCGCCGGTAAGCACGCCAACCGCGTGAATGTACCGCGAGGCGACGGCCGCGATCATCACCGCGCCGATCCATGTGGGTAAGAGGGGCGAGCCGAGGCCCACCGCGAGGATCATGACCGACAGCATCGGCACATATTCGATGCAGTTGCCATGGGCGCGGATCGCCTTTCTGAGTTCGCTTTCCGGGTTCGCCTCATGCTCATGCTGGGATTTGACCACCGCGCCGCGAACGCGGCTAACATTGGCGCCCAGTAAAAACACAAGGAGACCGAGCAAACCAACGGAAAGAAGAGCGATAGCCATAGCGCGTTCCTTTGTAATGCACTGAGACCGGTAAGCCGGTTCGCCGCCCGCGACAATGTGCAGTCAGCGCTGCATCGCGCGCTTGCGGCCCGCCCCGGCCAGCGCGCACCATCCACGCCAGGAAAAGGAGAACGAAGAAAGGAACACCATCATGACAACGTCAGAGGACGTCCTCGCCCAGCTCAACGCCGTTTCGAATGGCCATTTGCCCGGTCTCGTCGGCGTTCACGTTACGGGCGCCGGCCAGGGCTGGATCGAAGCGGAAATGCCCGTTCGCAAGGACTTGATGGCGCCCAACGGTTTCCTTCATGCGGCGAGCGTCGTCGCGCTGGCGGACACCGCATGCGGTTACGCCTGCCGCCTCGCGCTGCCGGAAGGCGCAACGGGCTTTACGACGATTGAGCTGAAATCGAACTTCACTGGCACGGCGCGCGACGGCGCCATCGCGACGCGCGCGGAGGCCAGGCATCTTGGCCGCACAACGCAGTTATGGGATGCGACCGTAAAAAATTGCGATACGGACAAAGTGATCGCGCATTTCCGCTGCACGCAGATGGTGCTGTGGCCCAAGGCGTGAGCGTCAGCGGCTTTCCTGTCGCCAGAAGACGTTCTCCGGCAGCGGTTCGGCGGCGAGCGATTGAAGGTACGCATAAAGATCGTCAACTTCGTTCTCACCAAGACCGGCATACCGGTCCGGCGCGACCAGCGCCATCAACGCGATATCGCGGCCGCCGACGGGAACGCCCGTCCGGACCAGCGTGTCGAAATCGTCGCGCGAATAGCTCGCGACAATGGCAAGGTCCGGCGTGTAATCGCCCTCAAAAAGCGCCTGCCCGCGCAGATCGAGGCCGTGACATTCATTGCACGTTGTCATGGCGAGATACTCACCGCGCGCCCGCGAAGGATCAGTATCCGGATCAATGCGGAGCGGCGGCGTCCGACGGGCCCACTCGGCCATATGCGTTTCGGCGCCGCGTGCGATGGCCCAGCGCACGGCCCACCCGAGGCGTGGGTTCGGGAGTTTCGTCTCAACGACAGGCGCGGCGCGCAGGAATGCAATCAACGCCGCGGTGTCGTCATCAGACAGTCGCGCGAAATTATAGGACGGCATCGACCACAGGGCCCGCCCGTCGGCGCCGATCCCGCGCCGGATCGCCGCGTCAAGCGTCGCCGCATCATGACGCCGCGCATAAGCGGCAAGGTTCGGCGCCACTGCGGCCGCGATCCACGGCCATTGTTCGGAAAAATCGCGGCCTTCGAGCTGTTGGCCGTGGCAGCCGAAACAGCCGCGGGTCCGGGCCATCACGCGGCCGCGTTCAATGGCCGCTGCATCCGTCGGAATGCGCAAGTCGGGCGCGTCGACGCGCGCATAGGCGCGCAGTTTCGCTTCGCTCAGGAAATATACGCCGGCAAACGCCAAAAGCGGCAACGCGAACAACGCAGCAGCAATGAATAGTATGATCCGCAACGCCCTCTCCCCGGAACCTGCGACATTCGCAGTTTACGGCCGCCCGCGCCTACAGCGCAAGAAAGGGCCAGCGCCCTTACGCCGGTTCGAAGGTCAGCCCCGCATGCTCTTCAAGGCGCGCGATGAGTTTCTCGCCCATGGCCGCCGCCGCGGTCCAGACGCCGCCGGGGGTTTCCTCGCGGGAGACATCTAACGCGAGACAAAGCGCGGCTTCCGCAATCATCTTCGATGTGGAGCCGTAACCGGGGTCGCGGTCGCCTTTAACGATGGCATTTACCGTCTCGCCGTCATCGTTTTTGGCGACAAAGAGGATTTTGTAAAAGCCCGTTTCGCGCTGGCGTTCCGAGGGACCGTCGCCGGGTTTCGGCAGCACCGTGTTTTTCAAAAGGGCGCGGCTTGGCGGAAACAACAGCGCTCCAGCGCCCGCGCCCATTCCGCCGGTAATGGCGAAGGCCGCGGGCGCATTTGGCGCGGCCATCATTTCGGAGTAGCGAAAGTCCTCGCCGTAAGCATAGTCCATCAGCATGTTCGAGCGATGCACATTGCGCGCATTGATCGCCGCCATGACAAACGGCGCGACCCATTTTTTCGCATCGCGATCGTAATGGGGCGTGTTCATGTCCGGCTGGCGCGGGCGTTTTGCGTCGTCGTCGGGCGCGAGCGAATAAATGTCGCGCATGGTCCGGCGCACAAACGGGTCGCCGATATTCTCAATGGTCGCGAGGGCGCTGGCGATGGTGCCGCCGGAGGCGCCGCCTTTAACGGCCATGACCCGCCCATTCACCTCGCGCGCCGGGGCGCCCCATTGCTCTTTTGCGAGTTCCTGCACGTAGAGGACGCCGAGATCGAACGGAATCGAATCGAAACCGCATGAATGAACGATGCGCGCGCCGGTCTCCCTGGCTTGCTCCGAATACTGATCGATCATGCGCCGCATGAAAGGCGGCTCGCCGGAAAGGTCCACATAATCCGTCCCGGCGGCGACGCAGGCCTCCACCAAAGGCGCGCCATATTTTTGATAAGGCCCGACCGTCGTAATGATCGCCTTTGTTCGGCGCGCCATTTCGCCGAGGGATTTCAGATCGTCCGCGTCGGCAGTGACGAGAGGGATCGCGCCCGCGCCAATCGCTTCGGCGACCTCGCCCAGCTTGCCCGCATTGCGCCCCGCCATGGCCCAGCGGACATTCCCGCCGGCAGGATGGCGCGCGTTCAGATACTCCGCGGCAAGCCGCCCGGTGAAGCCCGTCGCGCCCCAGACAATGACGTCGAATTCTCGGTTGTTTGTCATGGGATGGGGTTAGCATGGAATGAAAGCGAACGGGATACGTCATACCAGGCTTCTTAAAGAATCCGCACAAAAACCAAGGAAGAAAGCGCAAGCGCTAAGATCGCTGACCTAAATTGACGTATTGGTCGCTTTTGCGCCACGTATTTGGCGGTTCCAACCGTTACTTTGATTCTTCAGGAAATGGCCGGACTGTTATGTCACTTGGGTGATCATCGTCAATGGTCAGTCCACAAATATTTAGCAAACATTTTTGCAATCGATTCCTGCTGAAAACCCATCGACCCTCTAAGCCTTTTTTTCGTATAGCCTGATAGAAATATTCGAAATCTCGCCTCTCCGCCGACAAATAATCGGCGACACTAGCATTTTCGATTTCGTAGAATATATCTGCTTCCGAAACTCCATACATTTTCTCGTATGCAATATAATTGCATGCGCAAATATCATTATCGAGCGCGCTTGGATTGTCTCGAGCGCACAAACCTTCAGGCGTTTTGATGGCAACGAGCGCTTCCCACACATTGCCGTTTTCGTTCACCCAATTCGCAAAGACTGGCTTAGGTAACGGGGCGCAGCCTTCAGGAAGAACATCACCAGAAATAGTTCTCTCGGAATCTGCGGAAACTGGTGGAGAAATTTCGTTCGAGATCATTGTCGCTTCATTCGCACAACCCAGAACCGCTAAACTCATGGCTGCAACAAATGCGATCGGGTGGCGTGGAAGAAATCTAAACACTTTCTTCATAACCCCTCATTCGCTTTCTTCACCGCATCTTCTTCAAGATAAATCTCCGAGCCCATTTCTTTATACTTCTCTGACATCTCGTTCATGCCCGCTCGCGCTTCCTGCGTCGCCCGCTCAAGATCCTTCTTCTCGTTATCGCTCAGGCCTTCCGCATAATCGCGCACGTCCTGCGTGATCTTCATGGAACAGAATTTCGGCCCGCACATGCTGCAAAAATGCGCAACTTTGTGGGCTTCTTTCGGCAGGGTCTGGTCGTGGAAGTCGCGGGCGGTTTCGGGGTCGAGCGCGAGGTTGAACTGGTCCTCCCAGCGGAACTCGAAGCGCGCACGGCTTAGCGCGTCGTCGCGCACTTGCGCCGCCGGGTGGCCCTTGGCGAGGTCCGCCGCATGGGCCGCGAGCTTGTAGGTGACGACGCCGACTTTGACGTCGTCACGGTCGGGTAGGCCCAAATGCTCCTTGGGCGTCACATAGCAGAGCATCGCCGTGCCGAACCAGCCGATCATCGCCGCGCCGATGCCGCTGGTGATGTGGTCGTAACCCGGCGCGATGTCCGTCGTCAGCGGGCCCAGCGTATAGAACGGCGCCTCGCCGCACTCTTTTAGCTGCTTTTCCATGTTCACCTTGATCTTGTGCATGGGAACATGACCCGGCCCCTCGATCATCACCTGACAGCCCTTGCGCCACGCAATCTGCGTCAGCTCACCCAGTGTTTCGAGTTCGGCAAACTGCGCGCGGTCATTGGCGTCGGCGATGGAGCCCGGGCGCAACCCGTCGCCCAGCGAGAAGGAGACATCATAAATCCGCATGATGTCGCAAATCTCTTCAAAGTTCGTGTACAGAAAACTTTCGCGGTGATGGGCGAGGCACCACTTCGCCATGATCGACCCGCCGCGGGAGACGATGCCGGTGACGCGGTCCGCCGTTAAGTGAATATAAGGCAAGCGCACGCCGGCATGGATGGTGAAATAGTCAACGCCCTGTTCCGCCTGTTCGATCAGCGTGTCGCGATAGACTTCCCATGTGAGGTCCTCGGCAACGCCGTTCACTTTTTCGAGCGCCTGATAGATGGGCACCGTGCCGATGGGCACAGGGCTGTTGCGGATGATCCATTCGCGAGTGTTGTGAATGTTGCGTCCCGTCGACAGGTCCATGACATTGTCCGCGCCCCAGCGCGTCGCCCAGACCATTTTCTCCACCTCTTCCTCAACGGACGAGGCGACGGCGGAGTTGCCGATATTGGCGTTGATCTTGACGAGGAAGTTGCGCCCGATGATCTGCGGCTCAAGCTCCGGGTGGTTGATGTTGGACGGAATAATCGCGCGGCCGCGGGCGATTTCCTCGCGCACAAATTCCGGCGTGATGAAAGGCGGGATATCGGCGCCGAAGCTTTCGCCGAGCGCCACCCGTTCTTCCGCGCCGTCGAGCATTTTCTTGCGGCCAAGGTTCTCGCGGATGGCGACAAATTCCATCTCCTTGGTGATGATTCCTGCCTTCGCATATTCATATTGCGTCAGCGGTCCCGTTCCATCACCGCGCAGGGGCTTGTTGCGCACCGGGAACTCGCGAGCGAGGTGCTTGCCGGTAACGCCGCCATTGTCTTCGGGCTTCACCTCGCGGCCTTCATATTCCTCGACGTGGCCGCGTTCCTTGATCCACGCCGTGCGCGTGCGTGCGAGTCCTTTTTCAACGTCGATGGTCACTTGCAGATCGGTGTAAGGCCCGGACGTGTCGTACACCGGCACCGGCGGCTCATTCGCCGTGGGGTGCAGGTCAATCTCCCGCACCGGCACACGAATGTCCGGGTGCTGATCGCCCGCGACATAGGTCTTGCGCGACGCGGGCAGCGGCCCCGTGGTGACTTCCGGCGTTTTGAATTCCGATTGTGGGATGTGTTTGTTCATGATTGTTCCTTCCGGACAATGAAACTTATAACCAAAAGTCGTTCTACTTTCTCTGCGTCCGCTAGCGCATGCAGAGTTCGAAAATCATCTTCGCCGTTTGCGAACTGAACGCTCATGCTTTGAACGTCACCTCGGGAAAATCGTTCGATTCGCTGTAGTGAGTTGTGCGCAAAGCTCTCCAAATGACCTTCTTCAAGTTGCTGCAGAATCAACCTTCGATCGGTGATTATATACCGCTCGTCCGGCCTTGTAGGTTCAGTCTGATCTTTTTGAAAGAAAGTACCGATCGTTGGAATTAGAGCAATGACAAGTATCGTGATTAGTATGCCGAGAACAACTTGAAAAAAGCCTTGCACACCATCCGTTTTGCCTATCAGAGTTAACAAAACAACTGCAAAAATTAGACCGACGATCCATAAAAAATGCTCGATCTTGCTCTTTATCTTGGATTTCGGTTTTTCCACCCGCGTCCAATCAGGCCGACCTTCCCAAAGCACTTCCTCGCCGTTGAGCAGAATGTCATTCAAGGCGTCGCTCATCGGGCGTTCGCTTGCTGCGGCATCATAATACTCGCGACCGCGCCGACAATCGAAACAACAAATGCAAAACCGAGAAGCCAGGTCAGAATATCAAGGCTCCAGTTGCCGGCGTTCGCATGATCGGGGTGCGCGATCTTTGAAAAGAAACTCGAATAGAGCTGGCCTGCCGTATAGCCCCAGGCGCTGGCGAAAAAGGCGCGGCGCGCAAAGGTGTCCTTCGCGATCGCAACAGCGCCCGCAATCAGCAGGGCGCCCATGATGAAGTCGTCGATCACGAAAACGAAGGGCCGGCCCGCGCCCCATGAACGCCACGCCTCGCCGCCCATCAGGGCGATGGCGAGGAGGATGGCGGCAATGCGAAGCAAGGTCATCAAATTTCCCGTCCCTACGCCGGTCTTAACCGATCAGGTTCAAAGGGTGCCCACATGACAGAACGTGGTCTCAGCCGGTGCGCCGGCGCCCCTCGGTATCGTCGGATTTATATCGGCCGGGGCGAGCGACCGCAACCGCCCGCACGCCTCGCGCAGACGTGAGCTTGAATTGCGTGAACACGCCCTACATAGCGTCGACAATTGATCGCCGAGAAAAGGACGCATAAGCCATGACCGACCCCTATACCCCGCCGAAAGTCTGGACCTGGGATACCGAAAGCGGCGGCAAGTTCGCCTCCATCAACCGGCCGATCGCGGGCGCAACCCACGATAAAGACCTGCCGGTCGGCGAACACCCTTTCCAGCTTTATTCGCTCGCGACGCCCAACGGCGTCAAAGTGACGGTGATGTTCGAGGAACTCCTCGCGGCGGAACACCACGGCGCCGAGTATGACGCCTGGTTGATCAACATTCAGGAGGGCGACCAATTCGGGTCGGGCTTTGTGGACATCAATCCGAATTCCAAAATTCCGGCGTTGCTCGATCGGTCGGGCGAAGAACCGGTGCGTGTTTTTGAATCCGCTTCGATCCTAATGCACCTTGCAGAGAAATTCGACGCCTTCCTGCCTGCATCCGGCGCCGCGCGCACAGAAACGCTGAACTGGCTTTTCTGGCAGATGGGGTCGGCGCCTTATCTCGGGGGCGGTTTCGGACATTTCTACGCATACGCACCGGAAAAGTTCGAGTACCCGATTAACCGCTTCGCCATGGAGGTAAAGCGTCAGCTTGATGTCCTGAACCGTCAGCTTACGAATCATAAGTATATTGCCGGCGACCAGTATACGATTGCCGACATGGCGATCTTTCCCTGGTATGGGGGGCTGGCGCTCGGAAAGCTTTATGAAGCCGGTGAGTTTCTGGATGTGAATAGTTACGAGCATGTTCAACGCTGGGCGAATGCGATTGCTGAACGGCCCGCCGTTAAGCGCGGACGTATGGTCAATCGCGGCTGGGGCGATCCGGCGGGACAACTTCATGAACGCCATAATGCAAGCGACTTTCAAGAGCGCACGCAGGACAAACTAGAGCCTGAGGGCGAGTAACGGCGAAGCGGTTGAGAAAACGCAGTTGACGCTGCGCAAGAATATTGCGCCGTCGAATGCGCGCCGCGTACCGTATCGTCGCAGCAAGCAAGGCGACGCCCATGACCGAGAAAATTATCGACGCATGGATGCAGATCACAACGGAACAGCTCGCCGGAGAAGCCTGGCTCGCGCCGCTTCTGCGCTGGACCGGACAGGGTATGAAAGACACGCTGCCGACAGTTGACTCCACCGTTTCCGCAATGGACGCCGCCGGCGTCGAGACCGGCCTTATTTCCGCATGGACCGGCCCTTCGGGCGTTCTTATTTCCAACGAGAACACCGTGGAAAACGCCGCCGCGTCGAAAGGGCGATTGCGGCCGGTGATCAGCGTCGATCTGAAAGACCCCATGGGCGCCGTGCGCGAAATCAGACGGCGCGCGAAAGAGGGCGCCGTTGGCGTGCGCGCCCTTCCGTGGCTTTGGGAGATGCCGCCCAACGATCGGCGATTTTATCCTGTCTATACCGCCTGCATTGAAGAGGGCCTGCCGTTCTGCACGCAGATCGGCCATACCGGCCCGCTTCGCACGTCTGAGTACGGACGATTAATTCCTTATCTTGAAGACGTATTGCTCGATTTTCCGGAGCTTGTCGTCGTCGGCGGCCATGTCGGTTTTCCATGGGTCGGCGAAGTCGCCTCATTGCTGCACAAATTCCCCAATTTCTATGTCGACACCTCCGCCTATGTCTTGCACCGGCTGCCGCCGGATTTCGTTCGCCTTATGAAAAACGAGGGCCGCAAACGCATTATGTTCGGCAGCAACTGGCCCATGCTTGCGCCAACCCAGTGCCTCAAAGGGCTGGATGGGCTGGACCTCGACGAAGTTACAACGGCGTTGTTCTTGAGTGAAAACGCCAGGCGGGTTTTCAAATTATAATAGCAATCGCCATCCGCGATTAGCCGGCGAGCGAGAGCTGCCGGCTCAACTCCCCGCCGAGATAAAAATCCGTCATGGCATAGGTGTCGACAACGCCATGCGCGACAATAACGGGAACGAGACTGCGGCCCGTCAAGAGATATGCGAACGCAAATACAATCGCGAGAATAAATATCTGGATGACGCCGACCCAGCCTTGGTAACTGTGAAGGACCGCGAAGATTGCAGCCTGAATGATTGCGGCGACAATCCAGCCAAACGACGAAGAGGAAAAAATCTGCGCAAGACGCGTCATGACGAAACCACGATAGACAATTTCCTCGCCGAACGCTGCGCCGATCCAGGAAACGGCGACCATCAGAACGAACAGCCCCAGATTGCCTTCCAATGGACGGAAAATTGAAAAATCAATCGGGCCAAAGGCGCGCTCGAGAACAGGTTCGAGAAATAGAAACAAGAACACTGCGCAGGCAAATATTGCGACAGTAACAAGGACAATCGCGCCAAGGCCGGCGCCTTTAAAACCGAATGTGTTGAGTGTTTCGCCCCGCAGTTTGACAAAGAAAATTGCGGCGGCGACACCAAGGAGCGTTCCAAAAGGCGACGCGTAGGGCGACTGGAATAGTATCGCCGCAATAATCAGGCCGGCTATGGATGCGGCGAGCACCGCCGTAATTTCACCGATTGCACGAAACGCATTGATTTTCATAAGCCCCCGCCACCCTCAACAATGGCGAGATCGTAGCGGAGAGGAGACGAAGTGCAAACGGTCTATTGCCCGCGATCCGCTTTCAATTGAGCAAACAGCGCCGAGTCTGGATCAAGCTCAATCCACAAGGCGTTTGCGGCGGCGATAATTTCTCGGGATTCATCAAGTAAAGCGGATGAGGCATAGTGTTTGCGTCCGTCGGACCGATCTGGCCATGCGGCGGCGATCAACCGTTCTCCTGGTCTTGGCCGACGGCGAATCTCGGCGGCGAGGCTGCCGAGCAATGAAACGCGCGGCCAAAGCCGCAGGGCGAACGCGCTCGGACAATCAAGCGCCGCCCACAGAAATTCCGGTCGGACGAGGCCGCTATCGTCAGCAAGCTCTTCCGCCGGCGTCCAGAAATCCGCGTTGACGGAACTGTCCGGCGCGGGTCCGGAAAAAATTCGCAACCCGTCGCCGGTTTCGCGCCGATTGCCGCAAACGAAGCAAAACGGGATCAAGTGTTCGCCGCCGGCGTCCGACAAATACGCATCGTGCGCAGCGCGAATATCATCGTCACTCGGCCAGGCGGGCGAATCGACCGATACGCTCGCCGGACCGACAGTAGCGATCACCTGATCCTCAACGACCGCCTCAAAAGCATGGTCGTCGCCTTTGCGCATAGCGATAGGAGTATTAAGCGGCGGCGGGCGTTTGAGCCGAACAGCGGCGGGACCATCGATGACCTGCGCGAACACGCCGGCTGAATACCCGCCATTACCGGACGATTTCGGACCGCAGAATCGCTTGTCGATGACGACGTCAGTCATTCTTCGTCACTACGCCGACAATCGGGCCCATAGCAAGTCCAGGATCGTTCCGACCCAGATCCGGTGCATAGATGCGGGAAATAACGCCATCGAGATATAACGCATTTGTCGTCTTCAATTCGTCGCGAAAGAAGCGGGCAAAGTCGTAAAATCGAACCGGCGAATCAGCGAGAACAAAGAAGACATCGCCCGCATCATCGACGCCGACGCCGTTGCGCCGTTTCTTTGAATCGGAGTCGGGTATAAAGCGCGGGTGCAAGGAGCCATCGATGACGAGCATCGGACCTGACTGGGTGGCGTAAGGCGGCGGCAGGCGCTTGACGCGAAGATATATATCGGTCGCCTCCACGAAAGCGTCGCCACTCTCGGTGATGAAGAATACGCCATTGGGTTTCAGGTGAAAATTTCCCGGACCGTCATTGTTGTTGATCGGCGTAATATCTATGCCGTTTTCGCGGTAAAGCCCGACGGGCGAGCGGTCTTCATGATACATCCCCGCATTCATGGCAAAGCCGAGCGCCTCGCCGTTTTCGCCAAGCGTCTCATTGAGAAAATTGAAATGGCGATATTTTTTTCCGCTCCCGTCGTTCAGGAATAGGCGGATGTCGTCTTCGGCGGAAAAGCGGCAGACAATGTAGTCGGCGTCCTCAAATGCGCGCTCTTCGCATGGCCCCTCCGCCGCCGCCGTTGAGGCCAAGAAAATAAACGCCAGCACTGAGATTAACGTCGCGACCGTCATTTCGCCTCCCTCGGTTTTCACAGTATAAGGCGTGAAAAATACGGAGGCAAAAGTGCGAATCGTTTCTCTTCTACTTGGCGCGTTTTTGATGTCGGCTCAGGCGTATGCGCAATCCGGATTCGGGAAAGGTCCGGTTATTGAGGCGTTCGGACCCGTCGCCGACGTTCCCGGCGCAGCGCCCTTGCCGCCGGATACGTCGTTCAGGATCAGTTTCGATACGCGCGAAAAGGCAGATGACGGAAAACCAAACCGAACGCTGGTATCCGCCGCGCGCTTCCTGAACATGCACGGGCGGGCCGGCGTTGGCCCCGAAAAAATCGACATTGCCGTCGTCGTCCACGGCCCGGCGGTCAAGGACGTCACCACCGACTCCGAAGGCTCGAAAGCGCTCATCAACGCACTAAATGAACACAGCGTTCGCATTATCGTTTGCGGTCAAAGCGCCGCCTATTACGGCGTCTCGTCAGGCGGTCTTGCGCCGGGCGTAGAAATGGCGTTGTCAGCCATGACGGCGCACGCCCTGCTGCAACAGGACGGCTATACCATTAACCCGTTTTGACAGACGCGCCGTACACCGAACAAATAGCGCAAACCCCGGTACGCCGGTCTCCTCATCGCTGCTAAGCCGTGGATCCGGCGATGAGGAAATCGACTGTTGCGAGCTTTGCTGCCCGGCGGGCAGACGTCACGCGAATGCAACGGCTGTCAGTCGGGACTTACCCCGCAATTGTTCCGTTCCTGGCGCCGGCATGACCCGGATCAGGTTCAAAGAGTTCGTCTCAGTCCCAATTGCCCTTTGTTCCCTGGCGCGCATTGCTCGCTTGTCAAATGAGCGCAGAACGAGCGTTCTTCGCTCACTCAACGAGGTGCGCGTCGCTCGAACGTGTCGTGCAAAGACGACAGGCGGGACGCCCCTCGGAACAAGATAATATTGACCCAGAATCGCTAGTTAGGCAAGCAGAATCGGCGCGATTCAACTATTACAATCTGAAGATTTCTGTTGGGCCCTTAAGCGCGATTGGCGCACCAGAAAGCACTTCATGCGAAACGCTTACTCAAATGCTCATAGCCAATTTCATTTAGTATGCACGCGAACTAACAAGCTATTCTGACGCCTTTGCAATCGCCTGTGCGATCGCTGCACGCATCGCTTTTTCGGAATGGCGTATGGTCAGACTGTCAACGATCTCGCCAGTGTCAGCGTCAACAAGTAATGTGAACCCAGTGGCGCCTTTGAACTGCGGGTATATTTCGCCAAGCCCTTCACGGTTTGCTTTCTTCTCGACGGCGCCGCGCTGCCCAAGTGAGAAATCGAGCTTCACAAATTTCACAGGCGCATCAGCGAATGTCGGAACAACAGCTTTCAGGCGCGGCTCCAGAATTTTACACGACGAGCACCATGCTGACGAAAATGTTGCGGCGATAATCTCGGGATCTTCGGAAAGCGCATACTCCGCATCCGTTGCGCCGGTACGGCCAAAAAGCGCAAAGCCGCCAACGCCAAGCATGAGAACGGCAATAAACAGCAGGTTCTTGATGTGTTTCATAACGCCCTTATCGCCGCTTGCTCTCGCCGAAACAACGCATCGATGCGCACAAGCGCGTGATGTCGCCAGCGCGAATTATCCCTGAAACGGATCCTTCATCAGGATGACATCGTCCCGTTCGGGGCTCGTTGAGACAAGCGCAATTGGCGTTTCGATAATTTCTTCGATCCGGCGAACATATTTCACCGCTTCGGCCGGCAGGTCCGCCCAGGATCGCGCATTCTCCGTCGATCCGCTCCAGCCTTCCATGGTTTCGTAGATGGGCTCGGCGCGCGCCTGATTGTGTGCGCCGCCGGGCAGGTAGTCATAGTCGCGTCCGTCAATCGTATAGCCTGTGCAGACTTTCAGTTCTTCAAAACCGTCAAGCACATCGAGTTTTGTGAGCGCGATCCCGTCAACACCGGAGATTTTTAGACTCTGCCGCACCAGACAGGCGTCAAACCAGCCGCACCGGCGCTGTCGTCCCGTCACCGTGCCGAATTCGTGACCCCGCTCGCCCAGGTGTTGGCCGGTTTCATCATGGAGCTCCGTGGGAAACGGCCCCTCACCCACACGAGTCGTATAGGCTTTAACGATGCCAAGCGTATATTCGACTGCACGCGGACCGACGCCGGAACCCGCAGCCGCATGCCCCGCCACCGTATTCGATGAGGTCACGAAGGGGTATGTGCCATGATCGACATCGAGCAACACACCTTGCGCGCCTTCGAAGAGAATGCGCTTGCCGCTGCCGCGCATATCCGCCAGCTCTCGCCAGACAGGGCGCGCATAGGGCGTAATCATTGGTGCGACATTCATCAGCATGCCCAGTAATTCTGACGCATCAAACGGGTCGGCGCCCAATCCTTTTCGCAAGACATTATGATGAGAAAGCAGGTTTTCGACCTTTGCCGGCAGCGTATGCGGATCGGCGAGATCAGCAACGCGCAGCGCCCGCCGTCCGGCGCGGTCTTCGTAAGCGGGGCCGATGCCGCGTTTCGTTGTGCCGATTTTGGCGCCGTCTTTCGCGGCCGCCTCACGCAGCGCATCCAGTTCCTGATGCACCGGCAAGATCAGTGTCGCATTCTCCGCAATCATTAAGTTTTCCGGCGAAACAGCGACGCCTTGCGCGCCAATGCGATCGATTTCCGCCAATAGCGCGATCGGGTCGACGACGACGCCCGACCCGATAACGCCAATACAATTTTCCCGCACGACGCCGGACGGCAGTAAAGAGAGTTTGTAGACCTTGTCGCCAATGACCAGCGTATGGCCGGCATTGTGACCGCCCTGAAACCGCACGACCACATCGGCCCGCGCCGACAGCCAATCGACAATCTTGCCCTTGCCCTCGTCGCCCCATTGCGCGCCGATGACCGCGACATTCGCCATTACCCGCTCCTGCTCTCATTTCCGGAGATTCCGCAGTGCACCATAGGGACTCCGTCGCGCGGGTCAAACCATTCGTCGCGAACGCTCTTGAGTGCGGCGCCTGACCGACTGTCATATAAACGCCGCACCGGAGAGCGAGGAGATTCGAGATGCGTTTCAATTTACATGCGATTGTCGCACTAGGCGCGGGGCTGATCATAACGCCGGCCGTCGCCCAGGACCAGCAGGCGCCGCCGCCGCCATGCCAGGACGAAATTTACAGAGCCTTTGATTTCTGGCTTGGAACCTGGGACGTGACAACACCGTCTGGCCAGACCGCGGGCGTCAATGTCATTAGCGAACAGGAAAATGGCTGCCTTATACTGGAAGAATGGACAAGCGCCGGCGGCGGCACCGGGCAGAGCTACAATTTCTACGATCCGGGCATGAAGAAATGGCGCCAGGTCTGGGTCTCTGGCGGCGCCACCATCGATTATGCCGGCGGGCTGAATGACGCCGGCGAAATGGTGCTTGAAGGCGAGATATCAAACCGCAACGGATCGACCGCGCCGTTTCGCGGTACGTGGACGCTGCAGGACGACGGGACAGTCAAACAGCATTTCCAGCAATATAATCCGGAAACGGAAGAATGGGCGGACTGGTTTATCGGGATTTACAAGAAGCGGGAATAGGGAAATTACAACTCATTCCTAGTCCCTAAAACCTGATCCCTAAACTAAAACACCAGCGCTTTCGCCTGTTGCACATGCGGCAAGGCGCCGACCTTCGCCAGAACGGCCTCGTCGATCGGCTCGTCAACTGCGAGCAGCGCAATCGCCTGCTCGCCGGGCGCAGACCGCCCGAGGTTGAAGGTCGCGATATTGACCTTCGCCTCCCCAAGCGTCGCCCCGAGCGAACCAATAAAGCCCGGCTTGTCGTCATTGGTTGTATAGAGCATATGCGGCGCGAAACCTGCCTCCATCTCAACGCCTTTGATGTCGATAATGCGCGGCTCGCCGCCGAAGACGGTGCCGGAAACCGAACGATCCTGGTTTTCCGTTACGATGCGCAGGCGAATGATGCTTTCATATGCGTCGGCGTCGTCGCGAAACGTCTCGGCGATCGAGACGCCCCGATCCTTGGCGATGACCGGCGCATTGACGACGTTAATCTCGGACAGCATCGGTTTTAACACGCCTGCGACAGCCGATGCCGTGAGCGGTTTTGTATTGAGGTCGGCGACGTCGCCCTCATAGGTAATCTCGATTTTTTCGATGGCGCTTTCAGAAAGCTGACCGGCAAAGGCGCCGAGTTTTTCGCACAAAGCAATATATGGTTTCAGTCTCGGCGCCTCTTCCGCCGTGACGGAGGGTGAGTTCAGTGAATTTGATACGGCGCCGCGCGTGAGGTAGTCGGCCATCTGTTCGGCGATCTGGATCGCGACATTTTCCTGCGCTTCTTTCGTTGACGCGCCAAGATGCGGCGTTGCAACGACTTTTGGATGACCGAACAGGGGATGCGCGGTCGCCGGTTCAGTTTCGTAAACGTCAAGCGCAGCGCCGGCGATCTCGCCGGCGTCGAGCGCATCCTTCAATGCCTCTTCATCCAGCAATCCGCCGCGGGCGCAATTGACAATAAACGCCGTCGATTTCAGCTTTTTGAGATTCTCCCGGCTGAGAATATTGCGCGTCTGATCGGTCAGCGGCGTGTGCAGCGTAACGATGTCAGCTTTTTCAAGAAGCCCGTCGAGATCGACTTTCTCAACGCCGAGTTCGACCGCGCGTTCGTCCGTGAGAAATGGATCGAAGGCGGCGACGCGCATTTTCAGACCTACGGCGCGGTCGGCGACAATCGAGCCAATATTGCCGCAACCGATAACGCCAAGCGTCTTGCCGAACACTTCTGCGCCCATAAACGCCGATTTTTCCCACTTGCCGAGATGGGTTGACTGGTTCGCCTGCGGTATTTGCCGGACAAGGGCGAACATCATGGCGATGGCGTGTTCGGCGGTCGTAATCGCATTGCCGTAAGGGGTATTCATGACAACAATGCCGGCAGCGGTCGCCGCCGGGATATCGATATTGTCAACGCCAATGCCGGCGCGGCCAATAACCTTCAGATTTTTCGCCGCGCCAATGATTTTTGACGTTGCCTTGGTGGCGGAGCGAACGGCGAGACCGTCATAATCGCCAATAACGGAAAGAAGCTTTTCCTTGTCCTTTCCGAGGGACGGTTCGTAGTCAACATCGACGCCGCGATCCTTGAAAATGTTGACAGCGGTTTCGCTCAGTTTGTCAGAGATGAGAACTTTAGGCATTTTGGAATTCCGTAATTTAAGAAGATTGTTTCAATAGGGATCAGGTTTAGGGAACAGGGATTAGGGTCGTCGTGACGCCAATCTAATCCCTAAAACCTCGTCCCTAATCCCTCGCTTCATTGAACGCCCAGTCCAGCCAGGGACCAAGCGCGTCGATATCGGATGTTTCGACAGTCGCGCCGCACCAGATCCGCAAGCCCGGCGGCGCATCGCGATACCCGGCAATATCGAAGGCGACGCCCTCGTCTTCCAACAGTTTGGCCATCGACTTTACGAAGGCGCGTTGGGCCGCGTCGTTGAGGGCTGCAAATGCGTCGTCAACAATCTTAAGGCAGACAGATGTATTCGAACGCGTTGCGGGATCGGCGGCGAGATGATCGATCCAGTCTGTCTTTTCGACCCATGCGCCAAGCGCGGCTGCATTTGCGTCGGCCCTTTGATGGAGCGCTTTCAGTCCGCCGAGCGCTTCAGCCCAGTTGAGCGCGTCGATATAATCCTCAACACACAACATGGACGGCGTATTAATCGTTGCGCCAGAGAAAATGCCGTCGATCAGTTTGCCGTTTTTTGTCAATCGAAAGAGCTTCGGCAATGGGCGCGGCGGCGTATAGGTTTCAAGGCGTTCCACGGCGCGCGGGCTCAGGATCAACACCCCATGGGCGCCCTCGCCGCCCAGCACCTTCTGCCATGAGTAGGTGACCACATCGAGCTTCGACCAATCGAGGGCTTGCGCGAATATTGCCGAGGTCGCGTCGCAGATCACAATTCCGTCTCGTGAGTCGCTGATCCAGCCCGCATCCGGGACACGCACGCCCGACGTCGTGCCATTCCAGGTGAATACAACGTCGTGGGCCGGGTTTACCACGGACAAATCAGCGATCTCGCCATAGTCGGCGGAGATGACCTTCGCATCGAGGTCAAGCTGCTTGACCGCGTCGGTCACCCAGCCTTGCCCGAAGCTTTCCCAGGCGAGCATATCGACGGGACGGGTCCCAAGCATTGACCACATCGCCATCTCGACGGCGCCGGTGTCCGACGCCGGCACAATGCCAATGCGATAATCGTCCGGAAGGCCCAGAATCGACCGGGTACGGTCAATCGCCTCTTTCAGGCGAGCTTTGCCAACGCCCGAGCGATGCGATCGGCCGAGGGTCTCGGTTTGAAAATTTTGCGAAGTCCACCCGGGGCGCTTGGCGCAAGGTCCAGATGAAAAATAAGGCCGCGCAGGACGCGCGGTCGGCAAAGAGGTCATGTTTTTCTCCCATCCTCTCAGATGGGTCGCGCCCCGTTGGGGAGGCGTGGCCCGCGCGCCTTGTCGCGCAGGAGAAGTTAAGGGTCAATGAAAAAATAATTCTGCGGTAATCAGAAAATGTGACTTGCAAGGCGATGGCTTGCGGCCTAGCGCCGGTTTCATGGCTGCTAAACCCCATACAGAGACGGCGCCGCAACTCTACGACTGGCTGTTGCTGAGCGTTATTGTCGCGGTCGGCGGCTCGGCGTTCGCGATGATTCGCACATCGGTTGAAACGGTGCCGCCTGTCGTTGTCACAGTGGTGCGGCTCTGGATCGGCGCTGTCGTCCTGTATGTGATGATGGCGCGTGCGGGCCGCCGCCTGCCGCCGCTTTTTGCACGAAACAGCAAGACAGTCCTGCACCCGGAATGGGTATGGATGATTGTCATCAGCATTATCGGGTATGTCATCCCGTTTTTTATCTTTCCGTGGGCGCAGCAATTTCTCGAAAGCGGCCTGGCCGGGATTTATATGGCCTTCATGCCGATCTGGACCATCGGCCTTGCGTTTTTCTTCGCTGGCGAAAGCCTCGCTTTCAGGAAACTTTTGGGGTTCGCCGCCGGGTTTGTGGGCGTTGTCATTCTCATCGGGCCTGGCGTCATTGGCTCGGCGGCGTCCGCCGATATCCTGCCACAGCTTGCAATACTTCTGGCGACACTCTGTTATGCAGCGGCGGCGGTCATTACCCGCCGGGCGCCAAAAATCAGGCCGCGGATTTTTGCAACTGGAACGCTGATCGCCTCTGCGGTGCTCGCCACGCCCACACTGCTCTTTGTGGATTTGCACATCACCGGCTGGTCCGCGGCGAGCGTCGCTAATGTCATCGCACTCGGAATTTTTCCGACCGGTATTGGCGGGATTTTGCTGATCATTCTGATACAGCGCACTGGCGCCGGCTTCATGGCGCTTGCCAATTATCTGACCCCGCTATGGGCCGTTGCGGCGGGCGCGATCCTGTTCGACGAACGATTGGAAATAACGGCTTTGCTTGCGCTTGCCGTAATTCTCGCCGGCGTCGCCGTCAGCCAGTCGGGCCGCAAAATCGAAACGCAACCTGTGCTCGGTGTTGGGTCAGGCGCCGATCGCAAAGCCGACGACGAAAACACACCTTCTAGAAACCGATGACGCCGCGCTGCATCGGCATGGCATTTCCGCCGATTCGCACAGAATTAATCGCGCCATTTTTCGCTTCAACACGGGCGTGAATGCGGCTCGGCCGACCCATTTCATAGCCCTGTTCGATCAACCAGCGATGCTCGCCATCGGGTATCGCTTCACTCAATGCAACATGCCCCGGCAGCGACGCCGCCGCCGAACCCGTTGCGGGGTCTTCGGCGATGCCCGCATTCGGCGCGAACATACGCGCATGGAAATCGGCGTCGGGACTGGCGCCGTTTTTCGCGTAAAGATAAACGCCGACCACCTCATCGAGGCCGAGCGAATCATAGGCCGCGCTGTTGACGCTCGCCTTGCGCACGGCGTCCAACGGCGCATGCACATAGATATAGTCAACGCCGCCGGCGCCGACGCGGCGGGGCGCGAAACTTTCGCGGTTAATGGCCCCAGACGGAAGCGATAACGCTGCTTCCAGTGCATCAGCGCCAGGCGCGGCGCCAGATTCCGCTGGCAGGTTCGGATTGAGGAACTCTGCGAACCAGTGATTTCCATTCCGCGTCACCGAAACTTCGAACAGGCCAGCATTCAGTTCAAGACGCAGTTCCCCGGCGGCGCCATTCTTCCTCGCGATTGCGATCGCCGTTCCGACAGTCGGATGACCTGCGAATGGCATTTCATATCCGAGTGTGAATATACGAACGCGCGCTGTATGGCCGGGGTTTTCCGGCGGCAGAATAAACGTCGTTTCCGACAGATTAAATTCCCGCGTCACCGCTTGCATTTCGTCCGTCGTCAGCCCCGCGGCGTCGAAGACGACAGCGAGCGGATTGCCGGCAAATTTCTCGGTCGTAAATACGTCCCATGTTTCGAATGCAAACTCTTTCACCTGATCCGTTCCTTTACAGAAGTCGCTAATTTCGGCGCCGTTCGAAGCTCGCGCAAGCGAGAAATCCTCTTCGAATGAAAAGCGCGCCTATTGCGAAACTGTGTGACCGTGGTTCAGCGGGCCGTGACCAGACCCAAAGCCGGGCGCTGTTGCAATCGCCTGATGTACATACTCGATCGCCGACGCAACCGCATCAACGCGTGACTGGCCCAACGCCACTCCGGTCGCGATTGCGCTTGCCAGAGTGCAGCCGGTGCCGTGGGTCGATGTCGTCTTTATTCGCGGATTCTCGAACCATTTTGGCCCATCTCCGCTGACGAAAACGTCGGCGACTTTCGCACCGGTTCCATGCCCCCCCTTGATCAGCGTCGCCGCGGCGCCGGCGGCGCGCAAGGCATTTCCGGCCGCGATCATCTCCTCGCGGGTTTGGACCTTGCCGCCTGTCATCGCCGTCGCTTCATCAAGATTGGGCGTTACGATCGCCGCGATCGGCGTGAGCCGTTCCAGCATGACAGCGGCCACCCCGTCAGTCGCTAGCGCATCGCCGCTCGTCGCGACGAGAACAGGGTCGAGAACAACCGGTATGTCGTTCGCAATCGGCTTGAGCAGTCTTGCAACCCGTTCGGCGACATCAACGCAACCGAGCATCCCGATCTTGATCGCATCGGCGCCGATATCGTCAAGGACGGCGCTGATCTGCGCGGCGACAATGTCCGCTTCAACCTGGTGAACAGCGCTGACGCCTTTGGTGTTCTGCACCGTTAACGCCGTGATCGCCGTCGCCGCGTAGCCGCCAAGCGCCGTTACCGTTTTAATATCCGCCTGAACGCCGGCGCCGCCCGAAGGGTCGGACCCGGCGATAATGAGAACACGGCCTTGCATAGGCCGTTGGTATCAGAACTTTTCTGTTTTTCGAAGCGCAGTTTCACCGGCGCTGATCGGTGCGCCACTGTGATTGACGAGACTGACTCGCGCCGGCGCGCCTGTCGCACGCTCAACGATTTCTGCGCCTGGCGTGCAATCGAGGCAATGTTTCTCACCCCATTGCATCAAGGCGATCATGGGCAAAGCCAATTCGACGCCCTTCTGCGTCAGGACATATTGATACCGCGTGCGCTGGCCCGGTTCCTTATACGCTCGGCGCATCAATACGCCGGCCTCGACAAGACGCTTCAGCCGACCGGACAATATAGTGCGCGGGCAACCGATATCGTTTTGGATCGCGTCAAAACGGGTCACGCCGAACAACGCTTCGCGAAGGATCAACAGCGTCCAGCGATCACCTATCAGATCGGCGGCGCGCGCCAAACCACATGCATCCGGATCAACCGGCCCTGAGTCCAACGCGCCTGCGTGCAACTCATTGTCCTGAGAAATGACATCCGCATAAACCATTTAACAGTAATTATGCTGATTTTGCGCGCACTCGCAAATTTTCGTTCACGCGGATGTGTCGGCGATCATGAATTCGGCCGTATTTGGGCCTCATTCGGCGCCATTCTCGCCGCAATAGTTTTCTAGTTTCAAACGCATGCAGACCCGGCTGGGGAAACACGGAGGATTGCATATGAAAACGTTTCTGAAGGTATTCGCCGTAGGCGTTGCCGCTGTTGGCATGCTGGGTGTTGCCGCTGCTGATGCGAAACCACATAACCACAAGCCGGTGTACTGCGACGACGATCACGACCATCGCGCGCACCACGCCAATTATTACGACTATTATCCCCATGACCGATATTACCGCGCCGGCCCATATCGCGATTCCGGGTTTAGCTTCTCGATTACGGTCGGCGACGATCGCTACGATCGTCGTGGACGCCATGATCGATACGACCGCTACAGCCGTTATGACCGGTACGACAGGCGTCACCGCTATAACGACCGTCGCCACAGATATCGCGGCCGCGATGCGCGCCGGGTCAATCGCGAGGTCTTCGATACCCGACATCGCGCACGCATCGTCCTGACGGAAGACGTCATCCGAACACGACGCGGACCGCGTTTCGTCTGCAATGTCACCGCACGAGGTCCGGAAGCGCGATATGTTTCTGAGCGACGCATGCGACGCATCGCAGACCGCTATTGTTCGCACCGCGCCAGGATCAACATCTATTCCTGACGCCTAGCGAACCGACCAGGAAAGCCGCCGGCATGCGTAACTTGCCGGCGGTTTTTCTATGCGGTCATTGCTTGGTCTAAACTGCTTTTTCAACAGCGGCGCAGATATCGTCGATCACCGATTTCAGGACATCAGCGTTCTCTGCCTCGCCCATCACGCGTATCAACGGCTCTGTCCCTGATTTGCGGATCACCAAACGCCCTTTCGCGCCGAGCTTTTTCTCGCCGGCCTTGATCGCCGCCGATACGCTTTCGGATTCGAGCGGATCGCTGTCGCGATACCGGACGTTGTTCAGCAGTTGCGGGAACGGGTCGAACTTTCGGCACGCGTCAGAAATGTTTTTGCCCTCAGCAGCAACCACTGCCAGCACTTGCAGCGCCGTGATGAGGCCATCGCCGGTTGTCGCATAGTCGCTCAAGATTACGTGGCCGGAGGGCTCGCCGCCGATATTCATCCCGGAATTACGCATTTCCTCGACGACGTAGCGATCGCCGACTGCGGTCCGTTTCAGCGCGAGGCCTTCGCCCGCAAGAAATTTTTCAAGGCCCAAATTCGCCATAACTGTTGAAACGACGCCGGCGCCTTTCAGAGCGCCAGACGCTTTCCATGAAGCGCCGATCAGCGCCAGGATCTGATCGCCGTCGATCAACCGGCCGTTTTCGTCGCAGATTATGACGCGGTCCGCATCGCCGTCGAGCGCAACGCCGACATCGGCGCGATATTCCTTGACTGCGTCCTGCAGCTTCTTGGTCGCTGTCGAACCAACACCACGATTGATGTTGAACCCATTCGGCTCAACGCCGATCGCCCGGACTTCTGCGCCCAGCTCCCAGAGCACTGTCGGCGCAACCTTGTAGCCGGCGCCGTTGGCGCAATCGATGACGATGCGCATGCCGTCAAGCGAAATACGCCGCGGGAACGCCGCTTTCGCAAATTCTATGTACCGAGCGCCGGCGTCGTCTATTCGTTTGACCCGGCCTAAATCTTCAGACGCCGCAAGGCCCGTTTCCGGACCGTCTTTCATGAGCCGCTCGATTTCGAGCTCCGTTTCATCAGACAGCTTGAAACCGTCTGGCCCGAAAAACTTCACTCCATTGTCATGATACGGATTATGGGACGCGGAAATCATGACGCCGAGATCCGCACGCATGGACCGCGTCAGCATCGCCATGGCTGGCGTGGGCAGCGGGCCAAGGAGAAAGACGTCCATGCCGGAGGCGGCGAAACCGGCGGTCAATGCGGGCTCAATCATATAACCGGAAAGGCGCGTGTCCTTGCCGATGACAACGCGATGGCGATGCGCGCCGTTCTTGAAGACACGCCCGACAGCCATCCCGAGACGCAGGATATTGTCAGGCGTCATGGCGCCGGCGTTTGCGAGCCCGCGCACGCCGTCCGTGCCGAAGATTTCACGTTTTCCCGTCATCTGATCGTCGCCGCGCATGGCGTAATTCTCACTCCCGCCGAAGGACGATGGTAGCAAATTCCCATCCGAAAACCATTAACGCCGAGACTTTGCAGATTCTATGGCCTCGGCGGTTTTGAGGGCCTGCCGGGTTTCCGCGACGTCGTGAACCCGAAAAATCGTCGCGCCCCGAGCGTGCCCGGCAAGCAAAGCCGCGAGCGACCCACCGAGGCGTTCCGCCGCCGGGCCTTCCCGGTCGAGCGCGGCAATAAAGCGCTTGCGAGAGGCGCCGAGAAGGATCGGAACATCCAGCGCCGTAAATCGGTCAAGGCCCGCCAGCAAGGCAAGGTTGTGCTCAAGGGTCTTGCCGAAGCCAATTCCCGGATCGGCGACAATACGGCCGCGATCAACGCCGGCTGCGACGCATAGCTCGATACGCCCGGCGAGATAGGCCAGCACTTCGCCGACAACGTCTTCGTAGCGGGGGCCGTCCTGCATCGTGCGCGGGTCCCCTTGCGCATGCATCAGCACGACTTCGCATTCAAGCGCGACGGCTGTTTCAACGCTATCGTCGTCAAAGGTGAGCGCACTCACATCATTCCAGATCGCTGCGCCGGCGGAAACCGCTGCGCGCGCGACATCGCTTTTCCGAGTGTCGATGGAAATGCGCGCCGCCGTCTGCTGCGCCAATGCCTCGACAACCGGCAGAACGCGACCGAGTTCTTCTTCGACTGAAACCGGCGTCGCCCCTGGCCGCGTTGATTCGCCGCCGATATCGACAATATTCGCGCCGTCCTCGACAAGGCGTAACGCATGATCGATGGCGGCGGTCTCGTTGTCGAATCGCCCGCCGTCTGAGAATGAATCCGGCGTGACATTGACAATGCCCATGATCGAATATGGGGATTTCGCATTCGTCATAGTTTTCCCGGTCGTTTCTGAGCGTTCAGTCTCGTTTCGCCAACGCCCGGACGCAAGCCCGGGACAGGGGAAAGCTTTTGCGGTATCTTCGCGCAATGGATACGCGCGCGCCGACATTTACGGACGACACCGCCGCACAAAGGCTCGGCCAGTACAACGCGTGGGACATTCCGGGCGATACCCCGATCGATCTCGCCTGGATCAGCAAGGCGCATTCGAGAAACCCGCTGGCGCACCGGGTCCTGCCCCATGGAGAACCGAGCATCGCCGTTCGCCGCAAACGCGGCAGCAAAGGCGACATATCCTCGATCAGCCTCACCATCTGCGGTCCATTTCAGCGCGCATCATTCTACCGGCCAGAACCTGGAGAAGAATTGATCGCCGTCCGCCTCAAACCGGAGTTTGCGGCAAAAAGTTTTGGTGTTTCGCCGGCTGATTTTTTTGATCAACCACCCGCTGTCGCGCCGCCCGAGCTCTATGATAAATGCGCTGCAAGCCTGCGTGTCGCAGAAAACTCGAGTTGCCGTGAAATTGTTCTGACACTGATTAATGACCTGCTTCACGCGGCAACCGAAAAAAGTCCGGAGCCGCCTTGTGAAGCGTATGCGGCTTCCCTATTGCGGCAGCGTCGGGGCCACGTCAAAACCAACATGCTCGCGGCAACCTGCGGTGTCAGCGAACGCCATCTGCGCCGGCGTTTCATGGACAGCTTCGGCATGACGCCCAAGGCGTATGGGCGCCGTCTTCGGCTGACAAATGCCGCGCTTGATGCGGAAAAATCCGCAACCCCAAGCTGGGCGCGCATCGCCGTGGCCACCGGATTCCACGATCAATCTCACATGATCAATGAGTTTAAGGGCCTGATCGGCATGACGCCGGACGCCCTTCATCGCGAACGCCGGGCCTTGCTCGCGCCGGAATAAATGTCCGGTTTTTCCAATACATCTACGAGGCGGCGCATTTAGATTTCGCTCCTCGAACACACCTTCTCGGCAGGAGCAGACAATGAAAAAATACGTTTTGGCGCTCGCCATCATGGCGAACGCTGCAATGGCCCATGCGCAAAGCGACGAAAGGCCCGAAAGCCTCTCGTTTGAGGGCGCAGAATGGCGCATTCGCGCAAACGAGGCGGTTGTTGAGGCGCATCTCGGCCGCACAGCGCTGAAACTGACGGGCGGGCGCGTTTGGCGCGACGACATACAGTTTGGCGATGGCGTCATCGAATTTGACGTGGCGTTCGAAGAGCGCATCGGGTTTATCGGGCCCATGTGGCGCGCCGAGCGCGACAACCGCTTTGAGGAACTCTATTTACGCTCGCACCTTTCCGGGAAACCGGACGCCGTTCAATATACGCCCGTAGAAAACGGATTGTCTGCATGGCAGATTTTTTCCGACGCGAACGCCGCCGCGGCGATCGACATGAAGTACGGTGAATGGAACCGCGTTAAAATCGTTGTCCAGGGCGACAAGGCGGATTTTTACTTCAACGCCGATACGCCGCAATTGCACATCCCGGATTTAAAAACGGATATTGCAAGCGGCCGCGTAGGGCTAAGGGCCAGCGGTCCAGGCGGCGGTTTTGCCTATTTTTCCAACGTCACGTTCCGTCCGTTAGATGACGATGAAGCAATCGCCGGGGAAGCAAAGGAAACACCTGATACACCGAGCGGTCTTATCGCGGAATGGGAGGTGTCATCGCCATTCCCTGAGGACAAGGTCAGCAATTCGCTAAAACTGTCCGACGCCAATGACGACGGTTTGGAGTGGCGCAAATTATCCGTGGAAACGAACGGCATCGCAAACCTTGCAAGACTGTCAGGCAATGATGACGGCGCGGATACGGTTTTCGTGCGCATGGCCCTCCGCTCCGACAGGAAGCAGATGAAGGAGCTTCACTTCGGCTATTCCGACCGCGTGCGAATTTATCTGAATGGCAAACGCGTCTATTTCGGCAATGCTGGCTGGCGCGTGCGCGATTACCGGTTTCTTGGCACGGTCGGATTTTTTGACAGCGTCGGTCTCGATTTAAAAAAAGGCGACAACGAGCTGCTTGTCGCCGTATCGGAAACATTCGGCGGATGGGCCTGGGCGGGCGCCATGGAAGACCAGTCGGGCGTTCAATTATCGTCTGATTGACCGAACCGGCAGATCGCCGCTCGAAGCGGGAGCGCGGCCCCTGCTGCGTCTCGCATCGGGCGGTGGTTTGCCGGACTTTACTCGTCGCCGCCCGTTTGTTCGGACAACGCCTTTTCAAATGCATTGCGTTTTTCGACGATATATTTCTGGAATGCGCCGCGGTTGATGAAAGCCCGTCGATTGCCAGCAAGCTGATCAGCGCGGGCCTCTTTCATGCCAAAGGCTTCCGGGTGATTGGTGAGAAAGATATCCGGCGTCCAGTCCTTCGTCTTTTCGAAGGTCAGCCGATAGTCGTCGACAATGCCTTGATACTGCGGCGGATTAACGAGGCTGTTGGCGGCGACCGTGGCGCTGCAGAAGATCAGTATTTCCAAGTGCTCTTCTTCGTCATCGATAAACAAGCGAAACGATGTGCATCCACGGGAATGTCCGGGCGTGAGATCAGCTTTCAGGAACGGCTTTCTGACCGTCTCACCGGTCAGCGAAACAATGGCGCCCTCAAGCGCCGGATCATCTTTGGCGATGACGCGATCAACTTTGACCGGCGGCGCCTTGTAGGCGGCGTTGTCTTCAAACCCCAAATAAAACCCGCCTTCAAGCGCCGAGACATCGCCTTCGCTTGCCCATAGCTCAGCGCCGGACGCTTCCTTCAGCTTCGCCAGACCGCCTGAATGATCGAAATGGGCGTGGGTGTTGAAGAGATATTTGACGTCTTTAATGTCAAAGCTGAGCGCCGCGATATTGTCGATAATGATCTGTTCATGTCCGGGCAGGCCGCCGTCGATCAACACATGGCCGTCTTCGCCGGTGATGAGATAAACAGCGAGACCTTCCGTACCCACATAATAAAGATTGCCGATGATGTTGAAGGGTTCGAACGGCGCCGCCCATGTCGGCTGCTCATTCGCCCAGTCGATTTTGGCATTGGCGTCCTGCGCATATGTGGGCGCAGCAAAAAGAAAAGTGAGGGCAACGAGGATAGTGCGCATGAAAAAAGCCTTCCGTTTGAGGAAGGCTTTTAACACGAGAATTGTTTCAGAATAGTGGCCGGATTACGCCGGGTTAGGCTCCATATCGCCGGCGCCGCTGTCTTTATCGGCGTCTTTCTTGCCTTTCCCAGCAGGCGCGCCGGCGCTGGGCACCGACGAAGGCGGCGTATGGTCGGTCGAATCGGAGGGGTCCTCGCGAACAATCTGGCCGCCTTTCAGGAGCGTGTCGATTTCCTCACCGGTAAGCGTTTCATATTCAAGCAGCGCCTGGGACAATTTCTCCCAGTCGTCATTGCGCTCGGTCAGGATTTCCCGCGCCTTCTCATAACCATCCGTGACAAAGCGCTTGATCTCGTCTTCAATCGTTTTCGCCGTATCGCCGGAAATCGACTTTGACCGGGCGATGCTCTGTCCAAGGAAGACTTCGCCTTCGTCTTCGGCGTACGCGATCGGTCCAAGTTTCGGCGACAGGCCGTATTGCGTGACCATTGCACGGGCAATTTTCGTCGCGTGCTCGATATCGGACGTTGCGCCGGACGTGACCTTTTCCGTGCCGAACTTCAACTCTTCCGCGACGCGTCCGCCCATGGCCATTGCGATCCGCGCTTTCATCTGTTCAAGCGTGAATGAGAGCTTATCGCGTTCGGGAAGGTACTGAACCATGCCGAGCGCGCGCCCGCGCGGAATAATGGTCGCCTTATGGACCGGGTCCGAACCCGGCATCGACAGGCCGACAATTGCGTGACCAGCTTCATGATAGGCCGTCAGCGTTTTTTCCTCTTCTGTCATCACCATGGAGCGGCGTTCCGCGCCCATGAGCACCTTGTCTTTCGCGTCGTCAAACTCTTTCGCGGTGACGTAACGCTTGCCGCGCCGCGCTGCGAGGAGTGCGGCCTCATTGACGAGGTTCGCAAGGTCAGCGCCGGAAAAACCGGGGGTGCCGCGCGCAACCGTGCGCACATTAACGTCGGGCGCCAGCGGCACTTTCTTGACGTGCACCTGGAGAATTTTTTCGCGGCCCACCACATCCGGGTTCGGCACGACGACCTGGCGGTCGAAACGGCCGGGACGCAGAAGCGCCGGGTCGAGCACATCCGGGCGGTTCGTCGCCGCAATCAGGATAATGCCTTCATTGGCCTCAAAGCCGTCCATCTCCACGAGCAACTGGTTGAGCGTTTGTTCGCGTTCGTCATTGCCGCCGCCGAGACCGGCGCCGCGGTGACGGCCCACCGCATCGATCTCATCGATGAAGATGATGCATGGCGCGTTCTTTTTGGCCTGATCGAACATGTCGCGCACGCGGCTCGCGCCGACGCCTACGAACATTTCCACAAAGTCTGAACCGGAAATCGTAAAGAAGGGCACATTCGCTTCGCCGGCGATGGCGCGGGCGAGCAAAGTCTTACCGGTGCCCGGAGGGCCAACAAGGAGCGCGCCCTTCGGGATCTTGCCGCCGAGGCGCTGGAACTTCATCGGGTCTTTCAGATACTCGACGATCTCTTCGAGTTCTTCTTTCGCCTCGTCGATGCCGGCGACGTCGTCAAAGGTCACGCGGCCCTGCCGTTCCGTCAGAAGTTTCGCGCGCGACTTCCCAAAGCCCATAGCCTTTCCGCCGGCGCCCTGCATCTGGCGCATAACGAAAAAGAACAGGGCGAGGAAAATCAGAAGCGGCAGGATATTGAACAGAAGCGAGAGGAGCAGCGGCAGTTCCTCTTCTTTCTCGATGGTCGTCGTGACGCCCGCCGCATTCAGTCGGTCGGCAATCGTCGCCTGCCCGCTTTCGGTAATAGTCGTTGTAAACGCCGTGCCGCTGGACAATTCGCCAGTGACTTGCGTCTTGGAAACCTCCGCCGATTGAACATTGCCGTTTTCAAGCTGTTCAACGAATTCTGTGTAGGTCAGCTCCTGCACCTGCGACTGCGTCGCCGGGGAGGAAAACAACTGGAGCGCGACGAGGAAAACCACGACGACAAGACCCCAGATGAGCAGATTACGACCGTTCATGTCTTTTCTTCCAATTTCGCGTTGCGCGGGCGGGCGGGCCGCACCCTATTAGATAGGCGTTAAGAAAGCCCAGCGCCATGGGCATCTAGCGTCAGGCGCTATTCTTGCGAATATCTCACGATTCCACCGGCAAAACGCTCTGCCGCCAGCGGCGTCATCGACCACTCGACATCCTCGCGAGATAGGAGCCCCGGCGCGCCAATCAACCGGTCGCCTTGAAATAGGCCGGGCGCGCTCAGTATGGCCTCGCCTGGTGCGCCGGCAAGCCGCGCTGCTGCACCCAGTGCTGCGGCTCCGTCTGGTCCAAGGGGTCGCAAGGTCGCCGCCGCCTTGGTGGTCACAATAAAGCGATTATCCCATAGAATGCGGGCCCTGGCGGGCAATTCAGCGGAACCCATAGGCGCGACGCCGGCGCGCCCCAGCAGCGCCCCCGGTTCGCGCAAGATCCAGAGCCGTCCGCCGCCGGTTTTCAACAATGCGCCGCCGAGCGTCGCCGCGCCGGTTTCAACGGCTGCTTTGAGCGTTTCTCCCGCTTCCTCAGGATCTGGCGCATGGTCGGCGCCGCTAACCGCAAAGATTGCTCGGGCGATGGCGCCGCGCTGATGAATGCGTCCTGCAGACAATGACCGGCCATCGACGGACGCGCCGCCCCATCGGGTAAAGACGCCGCCCACCGCCGCGAAGGCGCGGGCTTCGCGCTCCCGCATTTCCAGATGCGCCGCTTCCATGCGCGCGGCGGTGCGCAACAGTCCGTCACGCGCAAGAATGCTGTCGTCGTACAGACGCCGCAAGGCCCGGCGGACGCGCACACGTTCGAAACCATTATCTTCATTGGACGGATCATCGAAATAGTCTTGCCCGTAGTGTCGGGCCATTGCGGTCAGCCCTTCGCGAGTTTCCGACAGCAACGGGCGCACAAGCCGAACCGGATCGCCGGCGCCGGCGGCAATCCTCGCTTCGCTGCGCATGGCCGCAAGCCCCGCCGGCCCTGCCCCGCGGGCAAGGCGCATCATCACGGTCTCGGCCTGATCGTCGGCGCTGTGGGCGGTGAGGATCGCCGGCAACGCCAGTTCATTCGCCGCCTGCGCCATCAGAAAGTAACGCGCCTTGCGCGCCGCCGCCTGGAGGCCTGATTGTGGTTTGGGGCCACGCCATGTCAGGATGCGCGCATCGATCCCGGCGTCACTGCACCAGCTTTTCGTCCGCCCGGCTTCTTGTGAAGATCCTTCGCGAAGTCCGTGATCGACAATCAGCGCCGTAACCTTCAGCTTTTCTTTTTTTGCGGCCTCGGCGCAAATGCGCATGAGCGCCATGGAATCGCGCCCGCCGGAAACCGCGATAGCGAAACGATCCCCCAATTCAAACGCGGCAAGGCGCGCTGAGAAATCCGCAGGCGAAACCGGCGGAACTAATTGCAATCGATCCGCGCCATTTCAAGATCGGCCCGCTGCATCACCGGCGACGGCGCGTTCGGAAATTTCGACTTCATGGTATCGAATATTGTGCAGGCTTCGCGCTGTTTATCCATGCGCGCAAACGCGGTTCCAAGCTTCAAATGCGCTTCGGCCGCGCGCGGATCATTCGGGTATTTCTGCACATGATCAAGGAATACGGCGCCTGCGTCTGCATTCTCGCCGAGCGCCAGATGAATTTCACCGAGACGGAATTTTGCATCCGCCGCACGGGCGTGGTTCGGGAAGGCCTCGCCAAACAGCATGAACGCCGCCTTGGCTCGCGCATAGTCGCCTGAGAGGAGAAAACTCGACGCATAGTCATACGCCGCATCCGGATTAAGCGGCAACTCAACGCTGGGCAAAGAGCCCGACGCCGATGTCGGCGCCGCATCGCTGCGCGCCAGTTCATCCGCAATCGGATCACTTGGCCCCAGCGCGACCGGTCCGCCGGCCGTGCCGACTTGTCCGCCAAATCCGCTAGCGCCAATGCCATCAATGCCCGCCGTCGGATCTTCCCCGGCAAGCACGGCGCTGATGGCGTCGAGGCGTCTGTTCTGCTGATCGAGCTGATAACTCAATTCCTCGATGCGCCCTGTCAGTTGCTGGATCTGCGCCTCAAGCTCATTGATGCGCACCGTCGCCGCGCTTTGCGCCGCGAGCGCCTGTTCGGCGCGGTCCATGCGCGCCTGTAAATCACGCACATCGTCCTTCGTGCCGGCGTACGCCGGCGCAGCAAGCATCAACGAAGCAAGGCCCGCAAACAGGGCCGCTCTGGGCATGATCATGACGAATTCCTCAACTACAGGGCGGCTACCTTAAAGCGGTTCCGCGGCGGCGCCAGCATCCGTGACAATAGCCCGGCTTGGCGACAAAACTATGGCCGAAAAGACAAAGGCGCGCCGCATTTTCATGAGCGCGCCTTCGAATTCAAGTCCGGTAGATCGTGTTATGCGCCGACCGATTCGATCGTTGTCGTCGCATTCCGGTTTTGCGACCAGCAAGATTCGTTAGACGCCGAGCATCCCGGACGTTCCTTGCCGTAGGAGACCGTCGTGATCCGGTTAGCGTCAACGCCAAGGCTAACGAGATAGGCCCGGGCCGCTTCCGCGCGCCGGGCGCCGAGGGCGAGGTTGTATTCGCGGGTGCCGCGCTCGTCGCAGTTGCCGGCGAGCTTGATGCGGGTTTCCGGATATTCCTGCAGCCAGGCCGCCTGGCGGGCAAGCGTGCCCTGAGCCTGTGCGGTCAGCGTGTATTGGTCGTAATCGAAAAACACCTGATGACCGGCGCTTTCTTCAAGGTCGCCTTGCGAGCCCGGTACCGGACCTGACGGCCCTGCGCCAGCATTCGTGCCTGCGCCGGCGGTGGCGTCCACATCCGGCCCGCTGGACGTTGCGCAGGCGGAAACGAGTGTTAGCGCAGCAATGACGCCCGCGATTTTTGTGATCTTTTTCATAGTCTTCCTTGCTCCACTTCCCCAATTGTCGCGTTTTCGACGCTTTCCGCCAAACGCTGCCCGGCATGGGGTTCGCGCCCGAACGGTAAGGCCCTGTTGTTTAAATTCCTGTCAGCCAATCCCTAAAATTTAACCAACACGGATGAATCGTAACGGTGTCCGCCGAGTTGATCAAGTTGGACCGTTCCGGAGGAGTAACGAATTTTCCGCCAACGAAGTTCCGATTTTTCCGTTTATTTACGGCAACATAGGCGACCAGGCCGGGTCAGAGGCATCGCCCGGCGTGCGAACGCGCCGCAGGTTTCGTCCCGTCAGATCGACCGACCAGAGCGATGAGCCGGCGCCGGGGCGCGGTTCGCGGAAAAACATCAGGACACGTCCGTTCGGCGACCAGGTCGGGCCCTCATCAAGATAACTCTCCGTCAGCAGACGTTCGCCCGTTCCGTCCGGGCGAATAACGCCGATGTAAAACCGGCCTCGATATTGCCGCGTGAACGCGATGAGATCGCCGCGGGGGCTCCAGACCGGCGTCTGGTAATTGCCCTGACCGAACGTAATGCGCTTTTGACCCGTGCCGTCGGCGTTCATGACGTAAATCTGCGGTTTGCCGGAGCCGCCGCGATCAGACGCAAACGCGATGCGGCGCCCGTCCGGCGACATGGTCGGGGAAACATCGACGGCCGGATTGTTTGTAAGGCGCGTAAGCCGGCGCGTCGACAGATCCATCTTGAAGACGTCGGAATTACCGCCGCGTTCGATCGACATCAGGACCTCGCGCCCGTCCGGCGAGAACCGCGGCGCGAACGTCATGCCGCGAAACGTGCCGAGCGGCTCCTGTTCGCCGGTTTCAATATTGAAGAGATAAACCTGGCCCGGACGATTATCGAACAGGGCCATATAAGTGATCTGCTGCTGGGTCGGCGAAAAGCGGGGCGTCAGCGCTTTGTAGTTGAGGCCATCCGTCAACGGCACCGGATTGGCGCCGTCCTGATCCATAATCATCAACCTCTTGGTGCGATTTTCCTTCGCGCCCGTTTCGTGAATGAAAACGACGCGGGTGTCGAAATAGCCGTCTTCGCCGGTGAGCGTCTTGTAGATAAAGTCGGCAACCTTGTGCGATGCGCGCCGCCAATTATCCGCAGGCGTCTTGTAAGCAACCGCGCCAAGCTGCTCATCGGTTGTCACGTCCCAGATGCGGGTCGCCACCTGAATGCGTCCGTCGCCCAGCTCCTCGATCTCGCCGACCACCAGCACCTGCGCATTGATAATGCGCCAGTTCGCGAATGTAGGCCGGGCGTTGACTTTCGGGGCCTCGATATAGGCGCGCTGGTCGATGACCTGGAAAAGCCCGGACCGCTCGAGGTCGTTCATCAGGACTTCGGTAATGTCAGCCCCAAGCTCCAGCGGGTTCCCATCAGCGCCGTGAAAATTCGGTACGGCGATCGGCATCGGGTCTACGGTGCCTTGCGTAATGTCGATGCTGACGCGGGCTTGCGCCGCGCCAAACATTGTAACGGCAATAGCGGCGATGAATGCGGATATCAGTCGAACCATAAAAATGTACTCTCTTTCGGCGCGCCGTCCTTAACACACGAGGTTTGGCGAAATTTTGTCAGCCCATATTCCACTGTGCAGAAGATGGCTTGTTATACCGGCGGGATGAAATTTAGGCTCATTTCATTCCACGTCTCAAATCGTTCCTGGGGAAGGAAATCATAGGGCGCGCACGATACGACTGCGCGCAGAGCGGTTTGCTCCGCGACTTTCCAGAAACGGTTCCCGGATAGATTGATTTGCAGCGCATTCGCCACCCTTGGCGCGCCCCTTAACGAACCGTCACGATTGAGATCGATTTCCAGAACAACGACGAGTTTTTCCGGTTCCGGCGCGCCGATCACTGCGCCGGTGTTCCAACATTCGTATATCGCCGCCTGCATCTTCGCCTTGTCAGACGCCGTCAGGCGGTCGCCGGCGCCAATTGCCGCGCGCGGGGTATCCGCCTCAATCGTCGGCGCGGTCGGGTCGGCGCTTGTCTGGGCTTCGCGTTCGCGCTCCCGGTCGATCAGTTGCGACAGGGCGGCGAGATCGAGCTCTTCCTTTTTCGGCTCTGGGTCCGGCTCCGGTTTGACGGGTTCCGGTTCCGGCTCGGGCTCAGGCTCCGGTTCGAGCGGCTCCGGCTCGGGTTCCGGTTCCGGCGGCGCGGGTTCAGGTTCGGGTTCCGGCGCCGGGGGTTCCGGTTCCGGCTCTGGCTCAGGTTCAGCCGGTTCCGGTTGAGGTTCCGGCTCTTCAACCGTTTCCGGCGCAGCGGCCGGGACGCTGGTTTTCAGATCAAGCTCGGCCTCGGCGATGAGGTCGACGGGGATGACAGGCTCCGCTTCCACGTCCGGCTGCCATGAGGACGGGATCACGAGGAACCCCGCGCCGATGACCACCAACGCCGCGTGAAAAAGTAACGAAACGAAAACGCCGAAACGCATGATACTTGGCGGCCCTTCCCCTCAACGTAAGTGTGAGGCCGTGCTACTGCCCCTCGGATTCCGCAACGAGGCCGATCCGGCGAAAACCGGCGGCGTTGATCCGGCCCATGACGCGCACAACGTCGCCATAGGCGCGGTTTTCATCGCCGCGAATGAAGATGCGCTGGTCATAACCGGCGGTCGCAATCGCCTCGAGATGCGGCACCAGATTCTCGTATTCGATCTGCGTGTCCTGCACGTAGATCGTGCCGTCTTCGGTAACAGTGACAGTGAGCGGCTCGCCGGAATCGGTGATCGGCTGCGCTGCCGTTTCCGGCAGGTCAACGTTGACGCCGACAACCAGCAACGGCGCGGCGACCATGAAAACGATGAGCAGCACCAGCATGACGTCGACGAACGGCGTCACATTGATCTCCGCCATGTGCTTGGTGCGGCCGGGGCGATGGCGCCCGCCGGCGGGGTTCAGTTGCGCGCCCATTATTTCGACCTTTCGTCGAGTTGCCGCGACAGGATCGCGGAGAACTCGTCGGCGAACCCCTGCAGGCGCACGGCATATGAGTTGAGCGCAGAGGAATAGCGGTTATATCCGACAACAGCGGGAATAGCCGCTAGCAGACCCAGCGCCGTTGCAAACAGCGCTTCGGCGATGCCCGGCGCGACGACGGCGAGGTTTGTATCCTTGGTGACGGCAATCGCCTGGAAGGCGTTCATGATGCCCCAGACCGTGCCGAGCAGCCCCACGAATGGCGCCGCCGAACCAACCGTCGCAAGAACGCCGAGGGAGGATTCCGTTTTTTCAAGTTCGCGCGCGACCGTCACATTCAATACCTTGTCGATGCGCGACTTGGCGCTCACCGCCAGTTGCTCGCTGCGGCTTGCGTCTTTTGACCGGCTCCACTCTTCCATGGCGGCGGTAAAGACTTTCGCCATCGGGTGGTCAGCTCGGTCATTGGTGCGGCGATAAAGATCTTCCAGCGGCTTGCCGGACCAGAACTGGTCTTCGAAGCGTTTCGATTTCCGTTTCAGGCGTCCGAAGGTCATGGACTTGTCGATAATGACCGCCCAGGACCAGATCGACGAAACGACCAGAATGCCCATCACGGTTTTGACGACCGGGTCAGCTTTCAAAAACAGGCTCCAGAGGCTGAAATCGGCCCCCGCGGCGACGGCTCCGAGTTCTGTTTCCATCGTAGTTTTATTCCCCTGGCTTGGGCCCTTTTCCCGGGCCCGTGACTGACTGTTCAAGCATGGCGCGCCGGATTGCCGGCGCAAAGATGAGCGGCCGGCGCGAGGTTCCCCCGAGCCGGTATCGCATAATGGTTAACACAAGTTGCGGGCGCGATAGTATCCCTTGCGTCCGCCTTTTGACGGCCAAATGCGGCGGATCAAGGGCTGCGGCAAGGCCCAGCGGGCACGATTTCCGAAGTTTAATGGCGGTTAATGAAAGGTTTACGTCCCGCGACGCGCCAAAATCGCGCCGCGCGCGCGCAAGGTCACAAACAGCAACCAACAGTAAATGCCGGTCAGCTTGGCGCCGTCTTCCACGAAATTATGGATCGGCCAGAGAATTTTCGTCTGGTCCTCGATGATGCTCGCGGCCATGGCGAGCGCGGCGAGAAGCGCCAGCGCCGCCCGCGCGGCAAAAATGTCCCGCAGGAATACGCCGCCATAAAGGGCCGCTGCAGCGAGATAGGCGGCGTAAACCGCCGGCTCTGGAACGCCCAGCGCCGGGAGCGCCTCCTCATGCAGCATGAACAGATCATCGATCATCAGGAATGCGGTGAAGCCGCTCGTCGCCAGAAAGAAACGGCGCGCGCGGGCGTCATTGAGGAGCGTTGCGGCAAACGCCGCAATCGCCGCCGCCGCTGCCCAGAGCAGGATTCCGAGATTGGAAACGGCGCCCGAATAAAAAGCGCAGCACAATTCCGGATCGCGGGCAATCGCCATGGGATCGACGAGCAAGGCTTCCGGCGGCGCGAAGGGTTGCGCGAAAGTGAGCGCCATGACGAATAACGGCGGCGCAAAGGCGAGCACAGCGAAACGGAAATAATCCGCCGTCGAATAATCCTTAAACCCCAGATCGATAAAGCCGAAGGGCCAGTCTTTTGGATGCGCGGTCGCCATCGGAATTTTTTAGACCGCAATGGTTAAGAAAGCGGGGCGATTCGGCGACTAGATTTTTGGGGTGCGCATCTCTCCGCTCCGCCTATTCCCGCGAAGGCGGGAATCAACTTGCGATCCGGTTCCATGGATTCCCGCCTTCGCGGGAATGAGCGGCGTGCGGGAGTCGACTGCTCAAAAAACTCGCAGATTGCCGTTTTACGGCGCGATCACGGCGGCAACATCCGCCGGCAGGCGACGCGGGCGTCCGGTAAGGCTCATACAGGCCGCCTCAACTTCAGCGCGGGCGATCAATGCCTCATCGCGCCAGATCTCCTGCGCGAGAAACATGCGCGCGCCCTTCGCGCCGGTAAACCGGGTGCGCACCTCCAGCACATCGTCGATCTTCGCGGGCGCGATCCATTCCGTCGTCATCTTGCGCACGACAAAGGCAAGCGGTTCGTCCCGCGCCAGTAGCTCGGAATGATGAACGCCCGAGGCGCGCAAGGTTTCGGTGCGTCCGCGCTCAAAAAACTTCAAATACGCCGCATGATAAACGACGCCGGAAAAATCCGTGTCTTCGTAATAGATGCGAACGGCGTGTGTGAAGCAGGACATTTTCAAACGTTGCCCCGGTTCCGCACAAAACAAAAGGGCCGCGGGATATCGTCCCGCAGCCCTCGTGAATTCTTCAGCCTTAAGGCTCAAAAAAAAGCGTTAGCCGCGCCCCAAAGGCTGCTCCGAGGCGACCGACATTCCGCTTGACCCTTTCGGCCTCAAGAAATCACTCGACATCAGATCACCTCCTCTCAATTCGTTGAACATGAGGTGAGTTTGGGGTGCGTTTTCAAACTTGGCAAGGGGGTAATGGTTAACGAAGCGCGCTCCGCTCATTCCCGCGAAAGCGGGAATCCATAGGCACAATAACGTCGGGCTTGGCTCGCCAAATTTTTTTTGGAGCCCCGCCTACGCGGGGATAAGCGGGCGGGGATCACTCAAACATATCCGCGCCGGATCCTTTCGGCGCGGCGAGTCCCAGATGCGTCCACGCGCTCGCCGACAAAATACGGCCGCGGGGCGTGCGCTGAATAAGCCCGCATTGCAGGAGAAACGGCTCGACCACGTCTTCGACAGCGTCGCGCGCTTCGGCCAATGACGCTGCGATGGTTTCAACGCCCACGGGTCCGCCGGCGAAATGCTCCGCAATGAGACGAAGATAACGCCGGTCCAGCGGATCGAGCCCCAGCGCATCGATCTCCAGGCGCTTGAGCGCCCTGTCGGCGACATCGGCGTTGATCTCGCCTTCGCCTTCAACCGTCGCCACATCACGCACGCGCCGCAGAAGCCGCCCCGCGACCCGGGGCGTGCCGCGCGAGCGCCGCGCGATTTCCATAGCGCCATCGTCGGACATGGGCGCCGACAATTTCTGCGCGCCGCGCGCGACAATGCGCAAAAGATCCGTATCGGAATAAAAATCGAGACGGATGGGGATGCCGAAACGGTCAAGGAGCGGTTTTGCGAGCAGCCCCGAACGGGTCGTCGCGCCAATGAGCGTAAAGCGCGGCAGGTCGATCTTGACCGAGCGCGCCGCGGGGCCCTCGCCGATCATGATGTCGAGGCAATAATCCTCCATCGCCGGATACAGGACTTCCTCGACCGCCGGCGTCAGGCGGTGAATCTCGTCAATGAAGAGAACGTCATTGGCTTCGAGATTGGTGAGAAGCGCCGCGAGGTCCCCGGGTTTGGTAATCACCGGGCCGGACGTCGAACGGAAATTGACGCCCAGTTCATTGGCAACGATTTGCGCCAACGTCGTCTTGCCGAGCCCCGGCGGCCCGTGAAAGAGCACATGATCGAGCGCTTCTTCGCGCGCGCGCGCCGCCTCGACGAAAACACGTAAGTTGTCTTTCGCCAGGCGCTGCCCGACGAAATCGTCAAGGCGCTTCGGGCGCAAGGCGGCGTCAGCGTCTTCGGCTTTTCGTTCACCATCGATCATGCGGTCGGGGGAGTAGGCGGGTTGGGACAACAGTTACTCGCAGTCTTCTTTGAATGAAATTTCCGCGCCGCGCGCAATGCCCGACAGGCGTTGGGTTGCGGCTGCACATTCCGTACGAGTATTATATCCGCCGTGGCTCGCGACGACTTCCCCGTTGGCCGCGTATAAAGTCCAATACCAAGCGCCGCCGCTTTTTTTGATTTCGAACCGGTCACCGGCGCATTTTGGCGACGCACTTGCGTTACTCGAAAAGATCGCTGAACTCATTGCGCCAAACAGGAATAAAATTGATCTACGCGTCGTCGGTTTCATGGGGCCCTCCTCGTATCACGCCGCCGCCAGTTGCTTGAGCGCAGCCTTGATCAATTCCTCGACGCCCGGCGCGTCAAGATCTTCCGCCGCGGCGGCGACCGCGCGGCGCGCTTCGACGCCGTCATAGCCAAGCCCCGACAGGGCCGAGACTGCGTCAGCGCGGGCCGCAAGCCCCGGATCGGCTGCGCCCTCTTTCGCCTTGCCGCGGCCAGCGACGCGCAAGACTTCCCCGGCGCTTGCGATGGCGCCGACTTTCGACTGCAATTCCGTCGCGATGCGCTGGGCGATCTTTTTGCCGACGCCGTGGGCCCTTGAAATCGCTGTCACCTCTTCGGCGGAAATCGCATCGAACAAATCCGCCGGCGGGAGCACCTGGAGGATCGCCAGCGCATGTTTCGCGCCCACCCCTTGCACTGACTGCAACAGGCGAAACGCCTGGCGCTCGCTTTCAGTGTCGAAGCCGTACAGGCGGATCATGTCCTCGCGCACGATCGTCTCTATAGAGAGCGACGCCGCCTCGCCGACGGCGAATCGCTGCAACGTGCGCGGCGTTGCGTAGGCTTCATAGCCGACGCCGTTTACGTCAATGACAAGCGTTTCCGCGCCGAGAGCGGCGACGGTTCCTTTCAGCGCCGCAATCATGACGCCTTCTCCAGCCTTCGCATTCCCATATGATGCGCATGACAGATCGCGACCGCCAGCGCGTCCGCTTCGTCCGCCGCCGGCGTATCGCATTTCGGCAGCAGCACCTTCACCATCGCGGAGACTTGCGCCTTGTCCGCATGGCCTTTTCCGACCACGGACTTTTTCACCGTGTTCGCCGCGTATTCGGCCACCTCAAGTCCGGCGTCCGCCGGCGCCAGCAGCGCAACGCCGCGCGCCTGCCCCAACACCAGGGCGTCGCGCGGGGATGCATTCACAAATGTTTCCTCTACCGCCGCTTCGTCCGGCGCGTAGACCTCGATCAATCCTTTCAACGCCGAAAAGATGATCGACAGCTTCTGGGCGTGGGCGAGCCCGCGCTGGGGCCGGATCACGCCGGAGCCTACATAGGAAAGGCGCGCGCCTTCCGCCTCGACAACGCCCCAGCCGGTGGCCGCGGAGCCGGGATCAATCCCGAGGATGCGAATCACTGATGACATGACGCCATGATAGGGCGTTCGCAAAAGAACGAAACGGGAATCTTCGCCGGCGGCGCGCCTATTCGTAGAGGCGTTTTTTCAGGGCCAGCGCGGACTTGCGCGTTTCGGGGCTCAGCGTATCCGATTTCAACGCCACATCGACCCAGCGCAAGGCGCCTTTGCGGTTCTTGCGCCGGCCGTCGCCTTCCGCGAGCGCGACAGCATAGAGGAACTGGCCCTCGCCATCGCCGGCTTTAGCGGCTTTTTCGAACCAGTCCGCGGCGGAGAACCCGGCGCCGTCGGCGCCCTTGTGGACCATGAGCCCCATGGCGGTCATGGCTTCGGGCAATTCCGCCTGCGCCGCTACCCGCATCCAGCGCGGCCCTTTCGGTTTTTTGTTCGCCCCGGCGCGTCCGGAATCATAGAGCAGCGCCAGATTGAACTGCGCCGCAGCGTGACCCTGCTCGGCGGCTCTTTTTAGCCAGTGTTCGGCTTTTTCGGCATTGGCGCGAACGCCGTCGCCATTCAGGAATACAAGGCCCAGATTATATTGGCCGAGCACATCCCCGGCGACCGCGGCGCCTTCGAACAATGTGGTGGCCCGCGCCGGGTCCGCGGCAACGCCGCGCCCTTCCATAAACAAGACGCCAAGACGCGCCTGGGCGCGGGCGTGACCGCGCATGGCCGCGAGTTTCAGCCAGCCGGCGGCTTTCTCGAAGTCGCGTTTTACGCTGACGCCGTCCAGCGTCAGCGCAGCGATGGCGAACTGGGCGTCGGCGTTTCCTTGCAAGGCTGCGTCCTTGTAATGGCCAAGGGCTTTGGCGATATCCCGGGGCATGCCGAGGCCGTTTTCATTCAGCATACCAACGAGATGCTGCGCGCGGTCGTCACCAGCGGTCGCGAGCGGCGCGGCGATGGCGAAAGCGAGATCATAATCGCCGTCGCTCAAATGCGTCATCGCCCTGGCGAGCCCGGAATCATCGGCGCGCGCCGTGAATGCGCCCGCCGCGAGCGCCAGCGCCAGTATGAGCGACCGCATCATCGCCGGTCAGCCTGCGGCGTTCGCCGTTGCGTAAGCGGGCGCCGGCTCCACGGCGTTAAACCCGTCGAGGAAGGCGGTTGCGAATATAGCGACGGCGAAAAACACGCCGCCGACAATTAGGCTCCAATTCGGTTTCATGATCGATCCTGGCGCTCCTGATGGCTTGAGCGAACGCCAGCAAGGATCATTCCGAAATCATTACATTCCGTTAAACATCAAGCCGTTTGAATCGCCTTGGTAAACGCCGAAACCGCCGCAGCAGGACCGTCCTCGCTATTCCAGACCGCGCCCGAAACCGCGAGAAAGTCAGCGCCAGCCCGCACCAGAGCGCCGCAATTCTCCGGCGTGATCCCGCCAATGGCGACGCTTGGCACCGTAACGGCCGTATTCCACCAGCGCAGGAGGTCCGGATCGGCGGTTGTCGCAGCGGCTTTTGTCGTCGTCGGGAAAAATGCGCCGAAAGCCACATAGTCCGCCCCCGCCTCTCCGGCGACGAGGCCGAGATGGCGGGAATTGTGGCAGGTGACCCCTACCGTGGCGTCATCGCCCAGCATCTTGCGCGCCTTTTCATAGGACGCATCGGACTGGCCCACATGGACGCCGTCTGCGCCGCTTTTCACCGCAAGGTCCGGGCGATCGTTGATCAGGAAGGCAATCTCCTTTTCGACGGCGAGCGGCAGCAAAATTTCCGCGGCATTCAAAATTTCATCGTCGGGCGCCGCCACATCGTTCTCTTTCAGCCGAAGCTGCACGCAGGCGACGAGGTCATTATCGATCGCGGCGCGGAACGCTTCCAAATAGGCGTTCAGATCGTCAATGCGCGGCGGTGTGATGAGATATAATTTACAATCGCGGGACATGGCGCGCGCTCTATACAGGCATCGGCGCGGGGCTGCATAGGCGCATTCCTGGCATATTCCGTGATCGTTTCCTTTTTATTCCGCGGCGGCGGCGTGCGCTTCCGCCGGCGCATTCATGTTCGTTTTCGGCTGCAGGAGACTGCGTTTGATGTCGTCAGGCACCGAAGCATAAACCGGCGTTGCGCCGAGGCCCAACTGCTTGCGCGCCTCATCGAGCGGCAACTTCAAAAGCGCTTCGACGTCATATGCCATGATCCAGTTCGACGCCTTTGCGTTGCGCCGCGCTTCCTTAAGCGCGCTTAAAATTTTCGCGCGGGGCTGCTCAAGTTTCTGGGCGACAGCGCCGATAAAGATGATCAGCAGAAAGCCACGGTTGCGCGTTTGCTCATAGGTGTAAACAAGATTGCAAAGCTCGCCGAGGGCGTCGCGGCCATAGCCTGTGACCACGTGCCAGAGGTCGTGGCAGACATCGAGATTAAGATACATGCGCCGGAAGGCGGTGAAGTCCGTCTCCCCGCGGAAATCAATGCCGGCCTCTTCCGCCGCATCGATGAGGCCGTCGGCGGTGAGATTTTCGCCTTCCATGAAGTCGAGATAGGCGCGCCCTAGGGTTCCGGCGGGGAGCGCGCGCAGCATGTCGCGATCGCTCAAGAGGTCTTCCAGCCTGATCGGCGTCTCGACCACCCGCTTGCCGTAGGGCGTCTCGACAAATCGGCGAAACATGCGCCGGCCGACGGAGCCGGAAAGCGCCGACACCGCTTCGAACACCTGGCTCGTATCTTCCTTGTTGCGCACGAGGCGCAGCACGGACCGCAGCGCGTGGAACGGCCGGATGGGCGGCGGCGGCGGGGTTGGATGGCCGCCGATATATTCGATCTCCGACGGGTCGAAGTCTTCAAGGCGCGTGGCGTTTTTTTGCTGCTTCATGGGGCCTCTCCGATCGGCTTGGGTCTTGTGCCGGGATAACATTACACTGACCAGTTTACTCTCCGTCCAATGTGCGCATGGCGCGGGAATTTACAAGGCGCGCGACGACAAATTCCGGACGCAGAGGCGTGCTCAGATTTTTCGACGCAGGATTTCGGGCAAATTTAGCCATGGGCCCACTATACGGCGCCCGCGGAAGGCGAGGATAGATTTCCGGATTTGTAACGCGCGGCGTACCAAATCGCCGGGCATTATAGATCGAGCGGCGTCACCCGGCGCGGGAGGCCTCGAAAATGCTGTCGATCGTCGCGGCGAGCATGGCGTCGAATTCCGTGTCGCTTTGTCCGGCGGAAAGCCCTTCCGTGAGGGCGCGCGAGAAACTGGCGATCATGCCGGTGTTTTGCGAAAGCCGGGCGTTCGCCTCGTCCCGGGAATAGCCGCCGGAAAGCGCAACGACACGCATGACGCGCGGGTCGTCGATAAGCGGCTTATAGAGGTTCGCCTTTTCCGGCAGGGTCAGCTTCAGCATGATCTGCTTGCCGTCCGGGACGCCCGCGAGGTTCTTCGTGATCTCGCCGAGCAGCAGCTCTTCCGCTTCGGCCTTGTCTGCAATCGAGATCGTAACCTCCGGCTCGATGATCGGGACGAGCCCATGGCCCAGGATCTGATTTCCGACTTCAAATTGCTGAGCGACATTGGCGGCGACGCCTTTGGAATTTGCAGCGTCGATAACCGAGCGCATCTTGGTGCCGAAGACGCCCTTCGCGACGGCGCGTTCGCACAGCGCATCGAGTTCCGGCATCGGATTCATCAGCCTGGCGCCGTCTGTCGCCTCGGCAAGGCCCTTGTCCACTTTCAGGAACGGCACAACCCCGCGCTCTTCCCAGAGATATTGCGCTGTCGGGACGCCGTCGATCTCGCCCTCCATGGTGCGCTCAAACAGGATCGCACCCATGACCTTATCGCCAGTGAAGGCAGGAGACTTGATAATCCGTGCACGCATTTCATGGATGAGGGCGAACATTTCTTCATCGTTCGACCACTGGCTGTCGTCAACGCCGTAAAGTTTCAGCGCATTGGGCGTCGAGCCGCCAGACTGGTCAAGGGCGGCGATAAAGCCGTCTTTGTCAGCGGCCTGCGCCGCCATTTTTGCATTGGTCATCATCGTCTCCCGAAATCTTTTTTCGAATTTGCAGCGGCGCGGTTCAGCTTTCCAGCGCCGCCACCCCCGGCAGGGTCTTGCCTTCCAGCCATTCGAGGAAAGCGCCGCCTGCTGTCGACACATAGGTGAAATCATCGGCGGCATGAGCGTGATTGAGCGCCGCCACCGTATCACCGCCGCCGGCGACGGCGGTGAGCCCGTGATCCTTGACGCGGGTTGCGGCGTACCGCGCCGCTTCCACCGTCGCTGTATCGAAGGGCGGCGTTTCAAAGGCGCCAAGCGGGCCGTTCCAGACCAGGGTTTTGGCGCCCTCGATCTTTTCCGCAATCAGGTTGACGGTCTCCGGTCCCAGATCAAGGATCATGTCGTCGGCGCCGACGGCGTCCGCCGCTTTCACTTCACGGTCCGCGTTTTCTTTCAGCTCTTTGGCGACCACAACATCCGTCGGCAGAATGATCTCGCAATTCTTCGAGGCCGCCTGACTGAGAATATCGCGCGCCGTATCGGCAAGATCAGGCTCGCAGAGGGATTTGCCGACGCTTTTGCCTTGCGCGAACAAAAACGTATTCGCCATGGCGCCGCCAACGACGAGTTTGTCGGCTTTGCCCACAAGGTTGAGGAGCAATTCGATCTTGGTAGAGACTTTCGCGCCGCCGACCACCGCCATCATCGGGCGTTCCGGTTCGGCGAGCGAGGCTTTCAGATAGTCGAGCTCCTTTTCCATGGCCTTGCCGGCGGCCGACGGCAGGAGACGGGCGATCCCTTCCGTAGACGCATGGGCGCGGTGCGCCGCGGAAAACGCATCGTTCACATAAAAGTCGCCATGTTCGGCGAGGGCTTTTGCAAAGTCAGGGTCGTTCTTTTCTTCGCCGGGGTGAAAACGCGTGTTCTCAAGCAGCGCCACATCGCCGTCGAGCAGTTTCTTGACCGCTTTCGCGACCGGTTCGCCGATACAGTCCTCAACGAAATCGACCGGCCCGCCCAGCGTTTTCGAAAGCGGCTTGGCGATGGGCTCGAGCGACATGGACGGATCGACCTTGCCTTTTGGGCGCCCGAAATGGGCGAGCAACAGGACCTTCGCGCCAGCTTTCGACAACGCTTCAATGGTCGGCATGGCGCGGTCGATCCGCGTCGTATCGGTGACCTTCCCGTCCTTGATCGGCACATTGAAGTCGACCCGGCACAGAACGACTTTGCCCGCGACGTCGAGGTCTTCGATTTTGCGATATCCGGCCATCAGAACGCGCCCTGCAATCGGTTCGACTAGATATGCTTCGCCATTTCAAGCGCCGTATCGGTCATGCGCGTCGCAAAGCCCCATTCATTGTCGTACCAGGAGAGAATGCGCACGAGCTTGCCCTCCAGAATCTGCGTCTGGTTGAGGGCGAATGTGGACGAGTGCGGATCGTGATTGAAATCCGAAGAAACGAGCGGCTTGTCGGTGACGCCAAGAACGCCTTTCAGGGCGCCGTTTGACGCTTCGATCATGGCGTTGTTCACCGCCTCGACCGACGCCTCGCGCGAGGGCGTGAAGACGAGGTCAACCACCGACACATTCTGCGTCGGCACGCGAATGGACGAGCCGTCGAGCTTTCCGTTCAGTTCCGGCAGGACGAGGCCCACTGCTTTTGCCGCGCCGGTGGACGTCGGGATCATGTTTCCGGCGGCCGCACGGGCGCGATAAAGATCCTTGTGCATCGTATCGAGCGTCGGCTGGTCGCCGGTATAGGCGTGGATCGTCGTCATATAGCCGCGCTCAATGCCTACTGTTTCGTGCAGCACTTTCGCCACCGGCGCGAGGCAGTTGGTCGTGCATGACGCATTCGAGACAACCGTATCGTCCTTAGTCAGAAGATTATGGTTGACGCCATAGACGATGGTTTTGTCAGCGCCGGACGCCGGCGCAGAAACGAGAACGCGCTTGGCGCCCGCATCGAGATGCGCCGCGGCTTTGTCGCGGGAAGCGAAAATGCCGGTGCATTCAAAAACAATGTCAACGCCGAGATCGCGCCAGGGCAGTTTCGACGGGTCGCGCTCTGCCGTGACCTTGATCGGACCCGAACCCACATCAATCGTGTCGCCGGCGACCTTCACTTCATTCGGGAACTTGCCGTGGACCGTGTCGTACTGGACGAGATGCGCGTTCGTTTCGACAGGACCCAGATCGTTGATCCCCACAACATCGACGCCCTTGCGTCCCGTTTCGACGATTGAGCGCAACGCCAGCCGGCCAATGCGTCCGAATCCGTTGATTGCCACTTTCAAAGCCATGCCGTAATCCTCCTAATCAATCAGCGTACTGACGGCGCGCGCAACAGCGTCCGCCGTGATGCCGAAATGCGCATATAAATCCTTGGCCGGCGCCGATGCGCCAAAGCCGCTCATGCCGACAAAGACGTCCTTTTTCCGCAGGAACTGGTCCCAGCTCTGGCTGACGCCGGCTTCGACCCCAACGCGCGGTTTCTGGCCCAGCGTCTCATCGATATAGCTTTGCGGCTGCATGGCGAAAAGCTCAAAACACGGCGCAGAGACGACGCGCACGCCGACGCCTTTTTCGGCGAGCCCCGCACGCGCGGCCATCGCAATCTCGACCTCGGAGCCCGATGCGATAATCGTCGCCGCATAGTCTTTTTCATCGGCGATCACATAGGCTCCGCGCGCGGCGAGATTGTCGTCGGTATGGTTAAGGCGCGCCGGCTCCAGGCCCTGTCTCGACAAAGCGATTACCGAGGGCGTCGCCAGATTAATGAGCGCCGCGGCCCAGCATTCGGCTGTTTCGATCGCATCGCACGGGCGAAAGACATTGACATTCGGCATCGCCCGCAAGGCCGCGAGATGCTCCACCGGTTGATGCGTCGGCCCGTCTTCCCCAAGGCCGATGGAGTCGTGGGTCATCACATAGACAACGCGCAGGCCCATCAGCGCCGACAGGCGAATCGACGGCCGGCAGTAGTCGGTAAAAACAAGGAACGTGCCGCCATAGGGAATGACGCCCCCATGGAGCGCCATGCCGTTCATCGCCGCCGCCATGCCGTGTTCGCGAATGCCGTAATTGACATAGCGCCCGGCATAATCCTCAGCGCTCAGGACACTGATGTTTTTGGTTTTCGTATTGTTCGAGCCGGTAAGATCCGCCGATCCGCCTATCGTTATGTCAACGGCGTCATTGATCACATTGAGCGCCAGCTCCGACGCCTTGCGGGTCGCGACCTTCGGCGGCTCGGCGCTTAGCGCTTTCTTGTGATCGCGTATTGCCGCGGTCACGGCGCCCGCATAGTCGCCGGAAAGCGCGGCGCGATATGTTTCGCAATGATTGTCAGCGGCAAGGCGCTTTTCCCACGCCGCGCGAGCCTCGCCGCCGTGGGTGCCGGCGTCGCGCCAGGCCGACAAAATCTCATCCGGTATTTCAAACGGCGGATGGTCCCAGCCGAGCGCCTCTCGCGCGCCGGCGATTTCCTCTGCGCCGAGCGGCGCGCCGTGAGCGGCGGCCTTGCCGGATTTGGTCGGCGCGCCATAACCGATGGTCGTGCGGCAGGCGATAAGCGTCGGGCGGTCGGCGCCCTTCGCGTCGGCGATCACCGCGTCAATCGCAACGGGGTCATGACCGTCGACCCGCAGCGTATTCCAGCCAGACGCCGCGAAGCGTTCCAGTTGATTGGTCGAATCGGAAATTGAGACCGGCCCGTCAATGGAGATATCATTGTCGTCCCAGAGAACAATCAGCTTACGGAGCTTTAAATGCCCCGCAAGCGACAGCGCCTCCTGGCTGATCCCTTCCATGAGACAGCCGTCGCCGGCGATCACATATGTGTGGTGGTCCACGAGAGCATCGCCGAAACGCGCATTCAGATGCGCCTCGGCAATCGCCATGCCGACAGCGTTGCCGAGCCCCTGTCCCAGCGGCCCGGTAGTCGTCTCGACGGCGGGCGCGTGACCATATTCCGGGTGGCCGGCGGTCTTGCTGCCCAGCTGCCGGAAATTTCTGATTTCCTCGATATCCATGCCGTCATAGCCGAGGAGATAACCCAGCGCGTAAATCAGCATGGAGCCATGGCCGGCGGAGAGCACGAACCGGTCGCGATCGGCCCAGTCCGGCGCGCCGGCGTCAAACTTCAGATGGCGTGTTGCGAGAACGGTCGCCACGTCGGCCATGCCCATGGGCATCCCCGGGTGGCCGGACTTCGCTTTTTCCACAGCGTCCATGGAAAGGGCGCGGATCGCATTCGCCATGCCCGTTGCGGCGGCGGCGTCCAGGCTGTCCCTTGTCATTCAATTCCCTTTGCGTTTTCCGCGAAAATAAGCGCCGCAGCGCCGGCGTTTCATGCATCGCAGCGCAATAGGGGTCAAGCCCACAATAACTGGCGGAATGGCGCGCTGACACGGCCCGTTCGGCTGGACACAATCGCCGCACCTCGCCACACTGCGGCTCTTCGTTCCCCTTGCCGGATACCGCCCTATGTCCATGCTTGAACGCGCCGTTGTCGATCTCGCCGACGCGCTTGATTCGCTTGAAACGAGAATCACCGAGACACTCGCGACCAAAGAGGAAACAAGTTCCATCGGGCCATCGACGGCGCGCCATTTGCGCACGGCCGAAGACCGTACCGAATTCGCTTCCGGCGAACTCGCCAAGGCGATTGACGAGTTGAAATCGCTGGTCGGCGACAGCGCAAAAACGAAAGCGAAAGATCATGGCTGAAGTCGGCATTCGCGTGAACGGGCGCGACTATCGCGTCGCCTGCGACGACGGACAGGAAGAGCGGCTGCAGACGCTTGCGGCCTTTTTCAATGAATACGTCACCGACCTTGGCGAAGAACTGGGTCAGATCGGCGATGCGCGCCTGATGCTCCTGTCAGCCCTCACGGTCTGCGATGAACTCTTCGAGTTGCGCGACCGGGTGAAGGATCTTGAAAACGCCGGCGATGCGCTGGACCCGGAAACCGTCGGCGCCGCGGGCCGCGCCGTCGAAGCCGCCGCCGCGCGCGTGCGGGAGATTGCAGCGGGTCTCGACGCCTGATTTACTTGATCGCCGGCAATGGCTGCGCGCGCGTCACATCAAGATAACGCGCCGCTGACGGCGTCACCGTTCCGTCCTTCAATTCGATCAGCAACGGATTGCCGGTCGGTATTTCGACGCCGACAATGTCCGCCTCCGACACGTTGAATAAAATCTTCACGAGCGCCCGCAAGGAATTGCCGTGGGCGGATATGAGTAGCGGCGCGCCGGCTTTCAGCCGCGGCGCGATTTCCGCCTCAAAATAGGGCGCCACTCTTTCGAGCGTGTTTTTCAGGGACTCCGCTTCCGGCACATTGACGCCCAACGCGCGATACCGCGCATCGCGCGCGGGATTATCCGGATTGTCCGCATCAATCGGCGGCGGCGGCGTATCGTAAGAGCGCCGCCAGATTTTCACCTGATCGGCGCCGTGTTTCTCGGCTGTCTCCGCCTTGTTGAGCCCGGTCAGCCCGCCATAGTGGCGCTCATTCAAACGCCAGTCCCGAATAACGGGCAGCCACATTCGGTCCATTTCATCGAGCGCCATCCACAGCGTGCGGATCGCGCGCTTCTGAACCGAAGTGTAGCAGGCGGCGAACTCGATCCCGGTTTCGCGCAGCAACAGACCGGCCTTCGCCGCCTCTTCCCGGCCCTTCTCGGTAAGGTCCACATCGACCCATCCGGTGAACCGGTTCTGCAGGTTCCATTCACTCTGGCCGTGACGGACAAGGGCAAGGCTCGTCATCAATTTGTCGCTCCGATCGCTTGGCGCGGCTATAGGCGATCGCATCACGGTTTGGCTAGCCTTGGGGCCGGCGCCGGCGTATCTCTTGGCTCCGCAAAAGAAGGCGTCCGCTCATGGCGAATAATGCAAACATCGCTCTTGCCCTTCACGGCGGCGCCGGGGCCCGTCATGGCCGCGACTATGCAAAAGCCGAGGCCCATCTTCTCGAACTCGCCGCCCGCGGCAAAGATATGCTCAGCGACGGGCGCGGCGCGGTTGAAACGGTCGAAGAGCTGGTCGCCGCGATGGAAGCCTCCGGCCTTTATATCGCCGGCAAGGGGGCGCCCCCGAACAAGGCCGGTTACGCCGAACTCGACGCATCGATCATGGCGAGCGAACCGGCCCGCGACGAAGACGCACAGGCTGCGCGCAACGCCGGTTCCATCGCTGCGGTAAAGCATTTGAAATATCCAATCCGGGCGGCACGGGCCGTGATGGAAAAGACGCCCCATGTCATGCTCGCCGGGCGCGGCGCCGAAAACTACTGCACGCAGAACGGCTTCGAATTCGTCGCCGATCCGGGCGCCTACTACGTCGTGCCGGTCGGCGTCCTCCCGGAGGAGATGACGCAAGCGGAACTGGGTCACGGCACAGTCGGCGCCGTCGCTCTTGACCGCGACGGCCGCCTTGCCGCCGGGACATCCACCGGCGGCGTCTTCGGTAAACTTGAAGGCCGGGTTGGCGATACGCCGCTTGTTGGCTCGGGCACCTGGGCCGATGAATTTGTCGGCGCGTCCTGCACCGGCCTCGGCGAATATTTCATCCTCGCCGGCGGGGCGCAGGATGTCGCAAGCCGCGTGCGCTATCAGGGCGCCAGCCTCAATCAGGCGACGGCCGGATTGATCAAGGATGTCGGCCGGCTTGGCGGCGATGGCGGCGTCATCGCCGTTTCCCGCGACGGCGAAGTGGCGTTCGCCTGGAATTCGGACGGCATGAAACGCGCCGGCTTCGGTCCCGATCAGGAATTGTTTGCGGCGACATTTTAAACGATGGCGTTTGCGCCGCTGCATCCGGGCGATGACGTTTCGCCAGCGAACGCCTTGCGCGTCATAGACGGTTTGCGTGCGCGCACCTTGCCCGAGAAAGAATGGACCCACGGCGCCCATCTTACCGCGGCGGTGATGTTGCTGGATGACGTCGGCCTGGACGAAGCGCTGGCGACCATGCCGGACATGATCCGTCGCTATAATGAGTCACAGGGCGGCAAGAATACGGACACGGAAGGCTATCATCACACGATCACGGTCTTTTATCTCTACGTCATCGATGACTATTGCGCCGGTCTTCGCAACCTCGCGCCCTATGACCGAGCAACGTCTCTTCTACGATCGCCGCACGCGGAACGTGACTACGCGCTAACATTCTACACGAAAGAACTGCTGTTCTCCGTGGACGCCCGGCGCGAGTTTCTCGCGCCGGACATCAAACCGTTTCCCGGACAGCCCTGATCAGCGCGATGTGCGGGCGATCTGTAATTCCAGGCGCTTGACCTCGCGAAGGATGCGGTTCGATTCCATGCGCATCCAGCTCCACAGTTTGATCATCATTTGCGCCATCAGTCCCAGCCAGGCGAGGCCGGCCCATTTGAACATGGCGACAATGTCGTCCGCCTGATAAAAATTCCACGCCGCCCAGACGCCGACAAAGAACATGATTGTCGCCACCGTCAGCGTAATGATACTGAGCCAGCCGAGCTTTCCCTGAAACAGGCCGCCAAGCTGTCCGAACAAACCCTGCTCGCCGAACTGGTTGAGCAGGTCGCGATCTTCTTCGCTCAACGCCTCTTCGATTTTCCGGTCTAGATCATCCATTGGATTTTCCTCCTTCCAGCGCCGCACGCAGTTTGCGCCGGGCATGCATCAGGCGGGTCTTGACGGTGCCCGCCGGAACCTCCAGCGCCGCGGCGATCTCCGCAACGCTTAAATCCTGTAGGTAAAAGAGCGCGATCGCCGCCCGGTGGTCGGCGGGCAACGCGTCGATGGCGTTGCGAATGGCGACGGCATCTGCGCAATTCTCAATGTCGTCCGCCGGCTGAACGTTTCCCTTGGTCTCGTCGGCAAAGGCGCTGTTCAGCTTTCGCCGCCTTTGTGCGCCGCGAATGGCGTCGGCGGCGCGGCGCGTGACGATGCGGAACGCCCAGGCCGGGAACGCCGCGGTATCGTCGAGTCGATGCAGGCCTTTCATGATGTCCGCCCAGGCGTCCTGAACGATATCCCGCGCCAATTCTGAATCGCCCGACAACCGCCACGCATGAGCGAGGAGTTTCGGCTGCCATCGTTCGGCGAGGCGGGCGAAGGCGCGCCTGTCGCCGGCGCGGGCCGCGCTCGCGAGATATTCGTCGAATATGCGTTCGCGATTGCGCCGCATAGGGGTCGGGCTCCAAAGACGCTGTCCATACAGAATACAGGTCGCCCTGAGCCGCAAGCCGGTTCAATACGGGCGCGGCGCGCAAAAGCGTCATATTTTCAAGTATTTACTCAGCCGGCCCGGCTTTTTCCGGCGCTTTTTCGCCGAGCAATTCATCGACAATATAGATCGGCCGGCGTTTCACTTCGGCGAAGAGCCGGGCGATATACTCCCCGAGAATGCCGACGGAAATCATCTGTATACTGCCGAAAAACAGGATGAAGACCAGCAGAGACGCATAACCCGGAACGTCAACGCCGAAGAGCAGCGTGCGCGAGATGATAAAGAGCGCATAGGCGATGGACAAAAGCGCGACAATGCCGCCGAAATAGGTCCAGACGCGCAGCGGCGCCGAAGAGAAACTTGTGAAGCCGTCAATGGCGAAGTTCCAGAGTTTCCAGAAGTTGAATTTGGTTTCGCCCGCGGCGCGCTCCGGGCGCACATAAGGAACGCCAATAGACTGGAACCCGACCCAGGCAAAGAGGCCTTTCATGAAACGCGATCGTTCCGGCAGCGCCTTGATATGATCGACGACGCGGCGATCCATCAGGCGATAGTCGCCGGCGTTTTCAGGAATCTTGATCGCGGAGACTTTGTTGAACAATCGATAAAACCAGCTCGCCGTCGCGCGCTTCGCAGCGGTATCGGATTGCCGGTCCTCGCGCGCGGCAAAAACAACATCGAACCCGTCGCGCCATTTGCGTACAAAATCGAGAATGAGTTCCGGCGGATCCTGCAGGTCCACATCCATGACAATGACGGCGTCGCCCGCGGCGTGATCCACCCCGGCGGTGAGCGCGGCTTCCTTGCCGAAATTTCGCGACAACGCCACGACGCGGACATTGTCCCGGGCGCCTGCAAGACGGGCGAGGCGCGCGCGCGTATCGTCGCGGCTGCCGTCATCAACGAAGACGATCTCGGTTTCGAAATCGGCGTCCGCGACGATTTTTTCAATCGCATCGATGAAGAGATCGACCGTCTCGGATTCATTAAAGCAAGGCGCGACGATCGAGATCAGCGGACGCACGCCATTGTCGGCGCGGGCGGGCGTCGCCATTTTCGTCGGCTTTGACTGTTCGCTCACGGGGCCCAAAATATCGCTCATGGACAGCGCCGGTTTCGGCGCCGGCTCCGCCCATGACTAGCCGCCCATGGGTTAAGAATTCAGAAACGCTTAACCATGACGCCGGCGCCGCGGCGACCGAAAATCTCACAGGAAATCAACCGGCCTAGACGACGAAACCGACGATTTCCTTGACTTCCCGGACCGTTGCGCCGGCCACCGCCGACGCCCGTTCTGCGCCCGCTTCGAGCACCGATTTGAGATAGGCCGGATCGCCTTCAAGACGGCGCAGTTCATCGCCAATCGGGGCGATTTTTTCGACCACAAGCTCGGCGAGGGCCGGCTTGAAAACGCCGAACCCCTGCCCGCCATATTCGCCGAGCACCTCGACATCGCTCTTGCCGGAAAGGGCGGCGAAAATCCCGACGAGGTTTCGCGCTTCGGGACGCCCTTCCAGCCCCTTCGGCTCCGACGGCAAGGGTTCGGGATCGGTTTTCGCTTTCTTGATCTTCCGGGCAATCGCGTCCGCATCGTCTTTAAGGAAAATGCAGGCGTTATTGGATGGATCCGATTTCGACATCTTCGCCGTTCCGTCACGCAACGACATGATGCGCGCACCCGGTCCTTTAATCAGCGGCTCCGGCAACGGAAAGAAATTCTCCGCCTTAAAGTCGTTATTGAACTTGCCGGCGATGTCTCGCGACAATTCAAGATGTTGTTTCTGGTCTTCGCCGACCGGCACATGGGTCGCCTTGTAGACAAGAATGTCCGCCGCCTGCAGCACGGGATAAGTGTACAGGCCGACAGAGGCGCGTTCCTTGTCCTTGCCGGCCTTGTCCTTGAATTGCGTCATGCGGTCGAGCCAGCCGAGGCGGGCGACGCAATTGAAGATCCACGCCAACTCCGCATGCGCGTGAACGCTCGACTGCGGGAAAATCGTCGCCGTGTCCGGGTCGACCCCCGATGCGATATAGGACGCGGCGATATGGAAGATTTGCCGCCGTAACTGTTCAGGCTCCTGCCAGACCGTGATCGAATGCATGTCCGCAAGGAAATAAAAGCAATCATATTCGTTCTGTAGCGCCGCAAATTTGCGGATCGCGCCCAGATAATTGCCGAGATGCATATTGCCCGATGTCTGAATGCCCGAGAGCACACGCATGGGGCCTCTATAGTCCGTCATCCGTCTTGTCTTTCTATTTGTCGCCGCTACCCGGCGACGGTCTTGTAGTCGGAGAGTTTCGCGGCGCCAAGCGCCAGGGCCAGCATGCCATAGACGCCAATCCCGGCGAGCGAGATGGCGACGACCGCAATCCATGTGCGCCCGAATGCGTAGGCGGCAATTTGATCCGTATACGCAAGGGTGAAATAGAGGAAGGCGCCAAGCCCCGCAGTCGCCGCGATGATTCTAATGAGCCGGGCGCCGAGGCGCGCGCTCGGCCGGAAATGCCCGAGACCATGAAGGCGCCGCGCAAGAAGCGCAACCTGCACCCAGGCGGCGATGACGGTCGCAAAGGCGACACTCAGAAAACCGAATGTGGGAAACAGCGCCAGCGCCAATACAATGTTGATCGCAATGGAGACGAGCGCATAATTCATCGGCGTGCGCGTATCTTCGCGGGCGAAAAAAGCCGGCGAGAAAATCTTGTGCCAGACAAACGCCGGCAATCCGAACCCGAAGATCGAAAGCGCAGCGCCCGTCATTAACACGTCATGCGGGGTAAACGCGGATTGGCGCCCGCCGAAGAGAGAGAGCGCGTCGCCGGCAATCCCGCGGAACAGCGCATCGCAGATCGGACCGCTCATGACCGCAAACGCCATCGCCGCGGGAAAGCAGAGCAGCGCTGAAAATTCCAGCGACCGGTTGATCGCCTGCGCCGCGCCGGTTTCGTCGCCTTCCTTGACCCGGCGCGACAGCATCGGCAGCAGCACGATCCCCAGCGCAATACCGATCACCGACAGCGGCAACTGGTAGAGCTGGTCAGCGTTCATGAGCCACGACACAGCGCCCGGCTCCTGACTGGCGATATTGGTGCCGACGATCAGGTTGATCTGCACGGCGCCGGCGCTGATGAACCCGGGCGCGCCCAACACGAATAAGCGCTTCACATCGGGCGTCATTTTCGGCAGGCGCAGCCGCAGCAGGAACCCTTGTCGCCATGCGCCCCAAAGGACAATCGCAAGCTGGACGAGACCGCCGGCGAACACCGCCCAGGCGAGCGCCATGCCGGCGCTTTCCGTTTCGGCGTCAGCGAAGGCGACAACCGCGATGATGAGGCAGACATTCAGCGCCAGCGGCGCGCCGGCGGACGCGGCAAACCGGCCGAGGGAGTTGAGGACGCCGCTCAACAGACCAACGAGCGACATCATCATGAGATAGGGAAACATGATCCGCGAATAGAGGGTCGTCAGGGCAAATTTTTCCGGCTCTTCGCTGAAACCGGATGCGATGAGGTAAACGAATAACGGCGCGGCAATTTCAACAAGCGCCGTCAGACCACTGAGGATAAAGACAAGCCCGGCGAGCACGTCCTCGGCAAAAACTTTCGCGGCGCGGGCGTCTCCGTCCACCTGCTTGCCTTGAAACATCGGGATGAAGGCGGCGTGAAACGCGCCTTCCGCGAACAGGCGCCGGAACATGTTGGGAAGGCGAAACGCCGCCCAGAACGCATCGGCAACCGGATTGCCGCCGGCCCCGATGACGCCGGCGATCAGGACCTGACGCACGAAGCCGAGAACGCGGCTCGCCATTGTCAAACCGCTGACCGTAGCCATGGACCTGAAAATGCCGCGTTTCATGACCGCCTTTGTTCGAAGCCTTTAGCGCCAAAGCATGGCGCGAATGAGCCCGATTAAAGCGCTTTACGCGGCCGCGCCAGCATTGAGCGCCTGATAGAGCGCTTTCTCAATGCGGGCGAGACGGCGCCGGTCGGTAATTTTCGCGCCCTCGCGATCGGTCAGGTAAAAGGCGTCAACCGCACGTTCCCCATAGGTCGCGACATGGGCCGAGGCGATGGAAACATCAAGCGCGCCGAGCGCCGAGGCGATCTCAAAAAGCAGGCCCGGCCGATCGAGGCCCTCCGCTTCGAATACGACCGCATCCGGCGACGCGTCCCGCTCCATGCGGACAATCGGCGTGACGTCGAATATCTGCCGCCGGTCGCCGAGACGCCGCTTCAAATTGGGCTTCGACTTCGGCGTTGCGCGGGCCGCCGACAACAAGACTTCGTGGAGCCGTCGGGCCAATAGCGGATCATCCGCGGGCGTGTCGTCGGCGGATTGCACCGCGAAAATATCGAAGGCGCGCCCATCCGCCGTCGTCATCGCCTGCACCGAACGAACCGAAAGGCCGGCATTTGCGACAGCGCCCGCAATATCAGCAAGGAGGCCCGGCCTGTCGTCCGCATAGACGATGCATTCAAGGTCGCCGTCGCGGGGCGTAACGGTGACGGCCGCATCTGCGCGGTCTTCGGCGGCCGCGCGCGCCAGATAGGCGAATCGAACGATAATGTCGGAATCAACGCAGCGCAGCATGTCGTTGGTCAATTGCCGTAAGAACGCCTGCTTTTCCTTTTCGGGCCAGTCCGCAAGGCGCGTTGCCGCCTCCTCCCGCGCCAGTTGCGCGCGCCCTGCGAGCCGGTCTTCGAGCGCCGACTCGCCGCCGTCGAACCAGGCCGAGGCGGAATCGTAAAGCTCCGTCAACTGACGACGAATGACCGCATCCCATGAATGGCGCCCGACGACGCGAAGATGGCAGGTTGAAAGTACAACCATTAAATCGAGCCGCTCTTGCGTTCCCACCGCTTCGGCAAAGCGCGCAATGGTTCGCGCCTCGGTCAAATCGCGCCGCTCGGCGGTTCGGACCAGCATCAGATGATTGCTGGTGCCCCAGGCGGCGAGCGCGGCTTCCTCGCGCGCCAGGCCAAGGCGGGCGACGATCCTTCGAATGAGTTTTTCACACTCCGCCGCCGACTTGTCCTTCACCGTCCAGACCGTTTCATGAAGAAAAAGCGCAAGCGTGATGAGATACGGGTTCGGCGCTTTTTTGACGATGCGCGTCGAAACAGGATGCTCATCGGCGAGCTTGCCAGTACGGATATCCCGGTAGACGTTAAAGGCGCGTAACAATTCTTCATCGAGCGTATACTGACGATAAAGACCGTATTGAATGCGGCCGACAAGATTACCGAAAGCCGGTACATATTTTCCGAGGAGCCCGGTCTCGATCATCACGCGCAAAGTGCGCACCGGATTTTCATTGCTCTCCAGAATGCCTTTGAATAGTGCGGCAACCATCGGGTCTTTTCGCACCTCGGACGTCACATCGGGAACATGGTCGGCGATCAGGGCGAGCGCATCGGGATGAAAGTCAATCTTTGACGTCTTTGACGACGCGCGGAAATACCGAAAAAAATCCAGAGGCCGGCGCCGGGCCCGCGCCGCGCTGTCAAAATCAAGGCGTCCGCCGCGCATTCGGATATTGGGCCGCCCCGGCGCTTCATCGGATTGCAGGGACGCCGGCAACCGCATGGGCAGCCGCGGCAGGCGTTTGGCGCTTTCCTCTTCGAGGCGCGCACAAAGAATGCGCGTCAGCCGTCCCGTTTCAACCGCCGTGACAAAATAATGCCGCATCAGGCGTTCCGCCGCGGACATATCTATACGGTCTGCATAGCCCAGCCGCTCGGCGACGGCGGGCTGAATATCAAATGTCAGCTGTTCGTCGGCGCGCCCACGCAGATCGTGCAAATGCGCACGGATCGACCATAGAAAACGCTCCGCCTTGACGAGCGCGCGCACATTGCCGGCGCCGAGGATCCGGTCGATTTCCTTGCTTCGCCCGATGGCGCCGTCATAGACGTAGTTATAAATCCAGCGGATGGTCTGCACATCGCGCAGGCCGCCCTTCCCGTCCTTAATGTCGGGCTCCGAAAGATACCGCGTTGCGCCAACCGCTTCCTGTCGCGCATCCTGCTCGGCGAGTTTCGCAGCCACAAATTGCGAAGCTGTTTTCTTGCGAAATTTTCGGAACTCATCTTCGAACTCCTCAAAAATTGTCCTTGCGCCGCAGAGAAACCGAATTTCGAGATAGGCGGTGCGTGCAACGATATCGTCTTTCGCGAATTGCAAAGCGGATTTTGGCGTATGCACCCCGTGACCGACTTTCACGCCGCTGTCCCAAAGCGGATAAAGCAAGGCGTCGAGCACCGGACGCAGCGCCGCTTCATCGCCGGCCTCATGAAGAAACAAGAGATCGATATCGGAAAACGGCGCCAGCTCGCCGCGACCGAAACCGCCAACCGCGCAGATAGCGACCGGCGGGTCCTTCGGCGCCGCCGCGCCATAGACCGCCTTGATGAGCGCGCTCATGGACTTTGCAAGACGCGCCGCGATGCGGTCGCCGCGATCAGCGAATTTCATGGCGTCGAGGCGGGCCGCAACGGCAGCGCGGCGCATGACAGCGCTGACGGCGCCCGCTTCGCGGCCGGCGCGTTCGTCGGCAGTCGCTTTGGCGAACTGCGCAGCAATCGCCGCCGCATCGAACTTCGAGCGCTCAACGCCGCCGCGCGTTGAAACCGTCATCGCGCCCTCTCAGTCAGCGTCATCGTCAATCAACGCTTTCAGGCGGTAAAGCGTTTCCAGCGCATCGCGCGGCGTCATGGCGTCCGGATCAACGCCCATCACCGCCTCTCTCAATGGCGACGCCGTTTCATACACGGGCGACGGAGGTTCAGCGGCGGCAAACAGCGGCAGCGCATCAACGCCGGACCGGTCTTCCCGCGCTTCGAACTGCGCTAACAAACTCTGGGCGCGCGCCACCACCGGCGCCGGCAATCCGGCAAGCTTGGCGACGGCGACGCCGTATGATCGGTCCGCAGCGCCGGGGCCCACTTCGTGAAGAAAGACAACGTCGCCTTTCCATTCGCGCACTTTCATGGACATATTAACGAGCCGCGGCAGTTTTTCCGAAAGCGCCGTCAGTTCGTGATAATGCGTTGCGAAAAGACCGCGGCATTGAACCCGTTCATGAAGATGCTCCACCGCCGCCCATGCGATGGACAGCCCGTCAAAGGTCGACGTGCCGCGCCCGATTTCGTCGAGGACGACGAGAGAACGCGCGCTCGCCTGATTGAGGATCGCGGCGGTTTCCACCATCTCCACCATGAACGTTGAACGACCGCGGGCTAAATCATCCGCTGCGCCGACGCGCGAGAACACCCGGTCAACGACGCCGATATGCGCGCGCGCCGCGGGCACGAATGCGCCTGCCTGGGCCAGAATTGCGAAGAGCGCGTTCTGACGCAGGAACGTGGACTTGCCCGCCATGTTGGGACCGGTGATGAGCCAGAGGCGCCCGTCTTCGCCGTCAGACAATTCGCTGTCATTAGCGACATACGCCGCGTCGCCCGCTTCTTTGAGCGCGCGCTCGACAACCGGATGGCGCCCGGCGGAAATTTCAAATGCGCGGCTCTCGTCAACGATCGGGCGCGCATAATTCTCGGCAGCGGCAAGCTGCCCAAGCGCGCTCGCCACATCGATCTCCGCAATCGCCTGCGCCGCGGCGGCAATGGCGGCGCGCCGTTCGCCGACCATATCCGAAAGCTTCTCAAACAGCGCGAGTTCGCGCGCCAGCGCTTCATCACGAGCGCGGGTGACCTTTGCATCGAGATCGGCGAGCTCGCCGGTGGTGAATCGCACCGCACTTGCAAGCGTCTGGCGATGGATGAACATGTCGTCGTGAGGCGGCGCCGTTAAAATATCGCCGCGCGCCGCCGGCGCCTCGACGAAGAACCCAAGCACGTTGTTATGTTTGATCTTGAGGGACTTAAGTCCTGTCAGGTCGCGATAGCGCGTTTCCAGTTCGGCCATGACCCGCCGGGATTCATCGCGCAGCGTCACGACGTTATCGAGGGCGGCGTCATAGCCCCGCGCAATGAAACCGCCGTCGCGCGCCAACATCGGCGGGCTTTCCTTCAACGCCGCTTTCAGTTCTGTAAGCAGCGCAGAGAACCCTTCGCCGCCGGAATCCTCCAAGGCGACAAGTGAAGGCGTCAAGGCTTTGGGCGCCTCCGTATCGCTATCGCGCATCGTTGCGGCCAAATCTCTCGCGGTCGCAAGCCCTTCGCGGATTGCCGATAAATCGCGCGGTCCGCCGCGTTCAAAGCCTAGGCGCGTTTGCGCCCGCGCCATATCCGGCGCACTCTTCAAAGCGTCGCGCACGCGATCGCGCAAGGGGCTGGCGCGTTCAAAAAACTGAACCGCGTCAAGGCGCGCATTGATGGCGTCGACATCCGTAAGCGGCGACGTGATGCGTCCCGCTAGAAGTCGCGCGCCGGGCCCGGTAACCGTGCGGTCAATCGCCCAGAGCAGCGAGCCTTTTCGGTCGCCTGTCTGGGTCGCGGTAATTTCAAGCGACGCCAGCGTCGCCGCGTCAATCGCCATGGCGCCGCCGGCGTCCACCTTGCGCGGCGGATGAAGGCTTGGGGTACGCCCGGCCTGCGTCAGCGTTACATAGCTGACGAGCGCGCCGAGCGCGGCGCATTCCGCGCGGTCGAAATCGCCGAACGCATCAAGCGCCGCGACATTGTAAGTTTCCAGAAGCCGGCGCTGGCCGTTTGTCGAATCAAAATGTTCCGGCGGCAGCACCGTGATTTCGCCGAGCGTGTCGCCGGCGGCAATCACATCGCGCCAAGACGCATGGGCATCAAGCGGCGGCACAATAATTTCCTTCGGCGCAACGGCCGCAAGCGCAGCGGAAACATTCTCGTACGAAACGCGCTCGACGTTGACTTCGCCGGTGGAGATATCCACCCATGCGAGCGCCGCATCGTCGCCGCCGCGCAACAGCGCAAGGGCGGCGAGGAAATTATTGCGGCGCGCATCGAGCAGCGCATCTTCAACGATGGTGCCGGGGGTCACCGTGCGGACGATTTCCCTGCGCACAACGGATTTCGAACCGCGTTTCTTCGCCTGCGCCGGATCTTCCATCTGTTCGCAGATCGCGACTTTGAAGCCGGCGCGGATCAGTTTCGAAAGGTAACTTTCGTATGCGTGAAACGGCACGCCGCACATGGGAATGTCTTCGCCATTGTGCTGCCCGCGTTTTGTCAGGGTAATATCGAGGGCCCGCGCGGCGGTAACGGCATCGTCGAAAAACAGTTCGTAAAAATCGCCCATGCGATAAAAGAGCAGCGCGTCGCCCGCCTGTTCCTTGATGGCCGCATACTGAACCATCATCGGCGTCTGCGCGGGGGACGAAGTCTTCCCGCCGGTGCCTTCATTCTTTTTGATTGGGGACGGTTCTGCCATTACGTGTTCTTTTCCGCGGCGCGCGCCCTATGGTCAATAAACGACTGGGGAAAACTTGTTATTTTGCAATTTGACCGGCGCGCCATTGCCGCGATGATCAGAGTGTAGCGACGATTCGAACCTATGCCGAGCAGCGACGAAAAACGAACGGAGATTATTATTGACGGGCGCGCAACGCCTCTCGTCGCGCGCGTCAATCGTCGCGCCAAACGGTTGATTTTGAAAGTCGATCCGACGGCTGGGGAAATTCACGTAACCGCGCCCTCGCGGCGCGCGCTGCCCGAAGCGATCGCCTTCGCCCGAAAGCGGTCTGCGTGGATTGCGACCCAACTTGACGAATCATTGCTGGCGCGGCCTTTCGCGTCCGGGGATTACGCCCTGCTGCGCGGCCAACGCCATCTTATTGTCCACGCGCCGGAAACACGCCGACCGGTGCGCATTGCAGATGCGCCGGCGCTACGCCTGATTGTGGGCGGCGAGAGCGCGCACCTTAATCGGCGCATTGTGGACTGGATGAAACGCGAAGCACGCAAGGACATATCCGCCGCCGTCGCGCATTATAGTGAAGCGCTCGGCGTCAAACGACGTTCCATATCCATTCGCGATACGAGATCGCGCTGGGGATCATGCAGCTCAGACGGCGCCATGTCGTTTTCCTGGCGGCTGATCATGGCGCCGCCGGCGGTGCTTAATTATGTGGCTGCTCATGAATGCGTTCATCTCATTCATATGGACCATTCGCCGGCCTTCTGGCGAAGGGTGAAATCCTTGGGCGTCGATGCGCGTCACGGCGAAGACTGGCTGGATAAGAACGGGGCTGCGCTCTTTGCCTATGGCGGCGCGAGCCGCCGAGAAGCCGCTTAGAGTGTCGCCTGTATCGGCGCGACGTAGCGGGGCGGCAGGCTGCGCACCATGATTTCGCGCCAGATCTGCGCCGGTACGCCGCCGCCGGTGACGTCGTTCATTGGCCGGTTGTCGTCGCGCCCGACCCAGACGACGCAAACCAAACCGCCCGCATGACCTGCAAACCAGGCGTCGCGATTATTCTGTGATGTGCCGGTCTTACCCGCCGCAGTGTATCCGGGAACTGCGGCCGCCTTGCCGGTGCCCCATTCCACAACGCCCTCCAGCATGACATTGACGGACGCAATCGCGTCGCGGCTCGCGGCAAGGTCTTCGAACCCGACATTGCGGCGATAGATATCGCTGCCGTCGCTTGTTTCAATTCGTGTAATGACAAAAGGACGAATGCGGTATCCGCCATTGGCGAAGGGCGCATAGGCGCCGGCGAGACCCAGGGGCGAAATGGCGTCAACACCAAGGCCGAGCGCCGGTCCGGGCGACAGCGCCGCGGGCCAGCCCGCAGCGCGCGCCGCGCCACGCACAGCCGAGCGCCCCACCCCTTCCTGCACGCGCAAGGTCGCCGCATTCAATGAAAGCGCAAGCGCGGCGGCATGGGAAACGTCGCCGTAATATTTCGAGTTGTAATTGTCGGGCGCCCATTTTCCGATGCGGAGGGGCGCGTCCTCAACGCGGGTGAGCGGCGCCGCGCCGTACTCCGCGGCGGCCAGATAGACGAACGGCTTGAATGCGGAGCCGGGCTGTCGGCGCGCCTGCGTTGCGCGATTGAACTGGCTTGCCGCATAATCGCGCCCGCCCACCATGGCGCGCACGGCGCCGTCCGGCGCGAGCAAAACCGCCGCGCCTTGCGCATCGGACACAATATCGCCGGCGCGGGCGAAACCGGCTGAAAATCCCGTTTCAAGGGCGTTCTGCATGCGCCGGTCAAAGGTTGTATGAACCACAAGGTCCGCATCGACAGCGCCGGTGACGGCGCGCGCTTCGGCAAGAATATAGTCGATAAAATAGGGCGCCGCCGAAAAGCGATCGCCGCTCAGTTTTATCGGTTGGTTGATGACAGCGGCCGCTTTATCGCGGGATAAAAAACCCGCCGCGACCATCTGTTCAACAACGAGGCGCCCGCGCTTGCCGGCGTCGCCGGGGTTGTTGGTCGGCGCAAGGCGCGACGGCGCTTTCAGCAGCCCCGCGAGCACAGCCGCTTCGCCGAGACTGAGCGCGCGCGCAGACTTGCCGAAATACCGAAAGCTTGCCGCATCAATGCCATAGGCGCCGGCGCCGAAATAAACGCGGTTGAGATACAGCGTCAGGATTTCGTCTTTGGTGAACTTATGTTCCAGCCACAGCGCAAGCATCAATTCCTGCGTCTTGCGTTTGAATGTACGCTCCGGGGTCAGGAACACATTCTTGGCAAGCTGCTGCGTCAGGGTCGAGCCGCCCTGCACCACATCGCCATGGCGAATATTGGCGATCGCCGCGCGCGCGACCGACACCGGATTGACGCCGAGATGATGATAGAAATTGCGGTCCTCAACGGCGAGCACCGCATGGGGCACATGGGCCGGGAGATCAGCAAGGCGCACCGGCGCACCAATGCTGGCGCCGTTCAATGTGAGCGGCGCGCCGTCCGCGGCGAGCAACGTGATTTTGGGTCCGCCCGCCGTGCGCCATAACTCCCGTGTGTCGGGAAGGTCGCGGGCAATGAAGGCGAAAACCGCCGCCGCCGCGATCAGCACCATGAAACAGAAGACGCCGGCATCCGCGATGTGACGCCAATAACGCGCTTTGTTGTTTGCGCGCTTGCGCCGATAGACGCCGCGACGCGAGGCGCGCCGTCGCGCCGGACGCCGCCGGGCGCGCGCCGTTGCGCTGTTTTTTCGGGTGCGCCGTCGTCTCGCCATAAGCAGCTTGTTCGGCCCGCATGGTTAACAGATCGTTAACCTTTCGACGCCCGCGCAGTAGGCAAACCCCGGCGAAGCGCTTAGTGTGACAGAAAAATGTCTCTTCGGGAGACGGTGAACGGGGGGCGCCCGGTGTCAACGGCCGCGCAGGAGAACCAGCAAACTCGGTCCTTTGACGACCAGAAAACCGCAGCGATTATCGATGCGGCGCGCAAGACGTTCCTCGCCCGCGGCTTTGACGCGGCCAGCATGGATCAGATTGCGCTATCGGCAGGCGTATCCAAACGCACCGTCTACAATCGTTTTCGTTCGAAAGAAGAACTCTTCGGCGCCGCTATCGAAGAAACCTGCAGGCATTTGCTGCCGGTCGATACGGGCGACATCGAAGCGAGCCTGCCGCCGCGGGAATTTATCCTGGCGCTCAGCCGGCAGGTGGTTGCCGGCGTCCTGGCGCCCGAAGCGCTTTCGCTTCGTCGCATCGCGGCTTTTGAAGCGGAACGGACGCCGTCGATTGGCCGGAACTACCTCCAGCACGGCCCGCAATGGCTGGTCGATCAGTGCACGCCTATTCTCAAACGCATCGTCGCAAAAGGCGTCCTGAATATTGACGATCCCGAAGCGGCGATCTGGCGCCTGGGCACGCTGATCACCGAGCCGTTGCACACGCGCATGCTGCTTGGCGATGCGCCCGACGATCTTGACGCAGCGATTGAGAAACAGGTCGTTTCCGGCGTCGATATCTTCTTCCAGATTTACGCCGGCGATTGAGCGCGGTGCCGATTGCCCTCGGCAATACGCAATCAGATCAAACTTCAATCCAATAAAAAACCGGCGCGAGACTTCCGCCTCGCGCCGGTCCTTATTCGTTTCGTACAGTCGCTTATTCGAAGCTGATGACAACTTCCGAACGACGGTTGAGCGGCTCGCGTACGCCGTCTGCCGTCGGCTTGGCGAGATTGGTTTCGCCATAAGCTTCGGTGCGGATGCGGTCGGCTGATACGCCATTGGCGACCAGCGCTTCACGTACGACGCGGGCGCGACGCTCGGAAAGCGCCTGGTTGTATGCGGACGAACCGGACGTGTCCGTGTTGCCCGACACAACGACCGTATCAATGTCGTTCTGAAGCGCGCGCGACGCCGCTTCCTGAATGAGCGTCGAGGCTTGCGGCGTCAGGTTCGACTTGTCGTAGTCGAAGTACACCGTGAAGCCGATCGGCTCGAGAACAGCGGCCTGCTCTTCAATGATCTGCGGCGGGCACTCCGCCGTGATCGGAACGCTCGAGCCGTCCCAGCAATCTTTGTACTGAACCGGCGGCGGCGTCGAAGCGCCAAAGTTCCAGCGCAGGCCAGCGAAGAAATTGTGCGAGCCGGCGTTCGCCTTGATGTCCGACGCAACGCCGTTGACGAGCGCGCCGCCATACTCGTTGCCGAGCATGTTGAAGTAGCGATAGGAGACGTCCAGCGCGAGACCTTCCGCAAGACCAATCGCAACACCGGCGATGCCCTGATAGGCGAGGTTGTATTCGGTGTCGCTGTAGATCAGCGAGAAGCCCGACGCGGCGTTCGTGCCGGAGATTTCGTGATTGACGCGGCCGATACCGATGCCGGCGCCGATATAAGGCGCGAAACCGCCGTCGCTGAAATCATAAAGGGCGTTGAGCATCAGCGCGTGAATGCGCGTGTCGCCCGCGACCGAACCGGACGGGATGCCGGCAAAGCCCGGATACGGATCAATCTGGTCGATATCCGCATTGCGGTAGGAATATTCCAGTTCCGTGCGGATGCCGTTGCCATGGGCGAGACCCAGCGCAGCGTATACGCCGATGCCATTGTCGTAATCGGAATCCGTATCGAAAATCGCCGGGCCCGGTGACGCAACGCTGTCGTTGCTGACGTCGTTCTCGTACCCGAAATAGCTGAGACCCGCGCCGATCGCGCCGTAAAGGCCTTCATAAGCATGGGCCGCCGGCGACACGGCAAGCGCCGCTGTCGCAGTCAGCAATGTGGTCTTCAATTTCATCATTCCCCTCCTCAGGTGGATCCAAACTGGCGCACCGACGCTATCGCCGGCCGTTAAAACCTACAAACTCGTGGTAATGAGTTTAGGTCCCGGAATATAGATGGTTAACAGCGAATTTCACCCGGCTCCGCAATATCGCTGCGGTAATGTTGCATCAACGCATCGCCCCCGGCAAGACTTCGTTAACAAGCCTTTCCAGAAATTTAACAGCCGGCCTGTTCCGCGAACAAATGATGCGCATTCACGCAATAATTGCGCGTTTCATGTTGTTTGCGCCGGCGTGTGTCGCGGCGAACCCGCGGTTTTACACAGGCGCTGGACGTGTCCGACCGCGCCGCGAGGCGAACGTGATATTAGAACATTTTGCGGTTTCGGTGTCCGCGGACGAAGCGAGAACCGAATCAGCAGCCCCTATTGTCAACGCGCGCAGGTTGTATCTGCCCTCGCCATGCAACGCCGCCGGGCCGAACCGTCGGCCGCCCGGCGTGATGCGTTTTTGGCTTTACTCCGCCGGGCTCTTTTCACCGGGATGGACGCCGGGGCCCATGGGCTCGCCGATCTCGCCCTCGCCCGCGAGCGGGTGATCGTCTTTCAGGGTTTTCAGATGCATCAGGTAATTGATCAGCGGCGACACGACGATGAGGCCGATACCGACGGCGACCGCGAGCCAGCCGACATTGGAATAAACATCGAGGACAAGGCTCTCGCCGTTCGGCCCCTCGGCCGCCGTCGCCTGCGCGATGAGGCTCGCTGCAAAGTTGCCGGCGCCGGACGCCAGGAACCAGGCGCCCATGATGAGGCCGACCATGGTTTTCGTGGAGAGCCGCGTCATTGCCGACAAACCGACCGGCGACAGACAAAGCTCACCGGTCGTGTGCAGGAGATAAATCAGGAAGATGAAAATCACCGGCGTTAATGCGCCCGGCCCGGCCATCTGCGCGCCCCAGACCAAAACGAGGAACCCAAGACCAAGCTGAATGACGCCGAGGCCAAACTTCTGCGGCGCCGACGGCTCAAGCCCGCGCTTACCGAGCCAGACCCATGTGGCGGCGAAAACCGGCCCCAGAAGGACAATGTACATGGCATTCAGAGACTGGAAGACCGACGCCACGATTTCCTGACCGAAAATCGTACGGTCGACCTGTTCGTCCGTATAGATATTAAGCGACGAGCCGGCCTGTTCGAACAGGGCCCAGAACAGCACCTGAACCGTGATGAGGAACACGGCCGCGATAACGCGGTCGCGTGCGTGCGGCTCCAGGGTCAGAACGGCTCGTCCAAGAATGTATAGATACGTCACGCCCATGGCGAGATAGAGGAAATTGCCGACGACGCCCTGGTCGCGCACCATCCACCAGACAACGAGCGTCAGCGCCGCAGTGCCGATATAGATGAGGGCTTCTGTTGAAAGGCCCGCGAACCGCTTTGCTTTCAGCAATGCGGGATCAGGCGGCTCGCCGGCGCCTTTGAGGAGCGGCTTGCCCCAGATGAATACGAGCAGGCCGGCCAGCATGCCGACGCCCGCAAGGCCGAAACCGTATTTCCAGCCGAATGTTTCGCCGAGATATCCGGCAGCCAGCGCGCCGGAGAACGCGCCGAGATTGATGCCCACATAGAAAAGCGTGAAGGCGCCGTCGCGGCGTTTGTCCGTCTTCGGATAAAGCTCGCCGACAATGGCCGAGATATTCGCTTTCAGGAATCCGACGCCCATGATGATCAGGGCGAGGGCGAAATAGAAGGTATTGATAATAACGCCGTCGGGGTTCTCGCCCGCGGCGACCGGCTCGCCTTCAAAGGCCATGAGCCCGTGACCGGCGACAAGAAGGATCGCGCCGATCAATACCGCTTTTCGTTGCCCGAGATATCGGTCAGCGAGCAGCCCGCCGATCACCGGGGTAATATAAACAAGCGTCGTATAGGCGCCGTAGAGGCCGTAAGCGGCTTCCTGATCAAACAGAAAATGCTTTGTCAGGTAAAATACGAGCAGCGCCCGCATCCCGTAATAGGAAAAGCGTTCCCACATCTCGGCGAAAAAGAGAATATAGAGACCCTTCGGGTGATTGCGCATTTGAAACAGCGCAACCGAAAGCCCGAACAGACCGAGCGCGGTAAGAACGATATAAAACATGGAAAACTCCCTCGAGCGCTCGGCGGGACCCGCGAACGCAACTTGCCCTTCTTAAACGCGCCGCCCCTTGTACCCGGCGCAAATTTGCCGCGCATGTAAGCCGGAAACGTCCGTGAAATCCAGACTTTAGGCGCACAGCGCGCAGCCGGGTCAGGAAAGCGGGCCTATAGGGCGAAATCGTGGCGGCGCTATGCTGCAGCGCGTCATTCGGTGGGCGCGTCGCCCTTGCCGCGCAGCGCCCGCACAAGGCCCACGACGCTGATCGCCAGCCAGAACATCTCGATGACGAAACTGGCGGCGTTGAAGGTGTGATAGAGCGAAAACAGGATGAAGAGCGCGCCGAGCCCGTTGAGCGCGGGATATAGCGGGCGGGTCACTTCCATGCGCCCGATCTGCGACAGGAAATAGGTCCCGACGACGAAGCTGACGCCGACAAGGCCGACGAGATCTGCGCTTGTAAGGTTCATGGTGGGCTTGTGTAATGGAAAATCAGGCGGTGTCGAGGGCGGGGCGCCGTCCCTTACGACTTCGCGGCGGCTTGTCGCCGAGAAGATAACGAGGGCCCGCGCCCTGCCCGTTCGCCGCATCGTCCGGATTATAAAGCGCGCAGGTTTTCAGCGACAGGCAGCCGCAGCCGATGCAGCCCGTGAGCTTTTCGCGCAGCGTTGCGAGCGCTGCGATCCTTTCGTCTATGCCCACGCGAAAAGTGCGGCTGATCTTTTCCCAGTCTTTTTTTGTCGGCGTTCGCCCGTTGGGAAGCCCGCGCAAGTGACCGGCGATCTCGTCCAGTGAAAAACCGAGGCGCTGCGCGATGAGAATAAACGACACGCGGCGGATATCGGACCGCAGGAAATGGCGCGTCCCGCCGGCGGTGCGGCGCGCTTCCAGTAAGCCCTTCTCCTCGTAGAACCGGATGGCGGAGACAGCAGCGCCCGTGCGCGCAGCGACTTCTCCGATGGCGATCCACTGTGGCGCTTTCATTTTTTTTCGCCCTTTTCGCATTTTTCGCTTGATCTAAACTTAACTTGAGATCGTAGGCTGGCGCAACCTCGAACGAAACGGGGAAGAAAAAGGAGAAACCCCATGACGCAACTCACAACCAGAAACGACGGCGAATTTGAACCGCGCCAAACCGCGTCGCGGGCTGCTGATGACGGCTATTTCGGGTGGACGGACCGCTATGGTGTCCGCGCCGCGTTCGTCGCAAGCCCGCGCCGTCCCTACTTCATCGCAAACTACTAAAAGGCGAGCCTTCATGACCAACCGCCTTGAACATGTGAACGTTACCGTTCGCGATTCGGCGCGCACAGCAGAGATGCTGTGCGCCATATTCGGCTGGACCATTCGCTGGCACGGGCCCACGATCCGGGACGGATATTCCCACCATGTTGGCGCCGATGACGACTACATCGCGCTCTATGCGCCGTCCAAAACCGAAAAGGATGACGACAACCGTTTCGTTCGCGCCGGCGGGCTCAACCATATTGGCGTCGTCGTTGACGATCTCGAAGCGGTGGAACAGCGCGTCATTGACGCAGGTTTAAAACCCTACAGCCATCAGGAATATGAGCCGGGGCGGCGGTTTTATTTCTTCGACAACGACAACATCGAATACGAAGTCGTCAGCTACGACTAATCGCTAGAAAATCATCGACAAGGCGCTGACGCAGAGCCAGATGGTGGCGGCGACAAAGCCGAGCGCGACAATCATCAAGAGACCGTCGCGCGCGACAATCGACAGGCCGAAAGCGGCGATCGCCGCGCCCGGCGCGGCGACGCCGAAGGGCACAAATTCCAGCGGGATCATCGTCAGGGACAGGAGAATAATCGATGCCGCTGCGAATATCCGCATGGGTCGGGAGACGATCCAGAGGAGTCGCGCATCGACGAAGCGGTCTACGAACCGCAGGAACGGACGCGCCCGCCGTTCCATTTCGCGCGCCTTTTCTTCGCTGATCGATAAACGGCGAAACCGCGCAGGCATCCAGAGATGCTTTAATCCGAACACGAACTGAACGGCGAGGATGATGAGTACTGCGCCGAGTATAATCGGCACGCCGGGAATGGCGCCGATCGGCAGGACAATAATCAGTCCAAGGATGAAAAAGAGCGGCCCATAGGACCGATCGCCGAGATCGTCGAGGATATCGCCCAAGGTCAGGGCGCCGTCTTTCGCATCCGCCACGACGGCGTCGATGATATCTGTCAGCGGCGAGGAAGAGGGCGCGCTTTCCCCGCGCGCCGCGAAATCATCGCTCACGCCTGCATGGTCCAGCCTTCAACGCCCATGGCCGCCTGGCGCACCGCTTCGGACCGCGTGGGGTGGGCGTGACAGGTGCGCGCAATATCTTCCGAGGCCCCGCCGAATTCCATCGCCAGCACGACTTCTGCGATCAACTCGCCCGCCTCGCGCCCGATGATATGGCAGCCGAGTACGCGGTCCGTTTCCGCATCCGCCAGTATTTTCACAAAGCCATCGGTTTCGTGATTGGTCTTGGCGCGCGAATTCGCCATGAACGGGAACTTGCCGACCTTGTAGTTGACGCCCGCCTCTTTCAGTTCCTCTTCGGTTTTACCGACGGCGGCGACTTCCGGATGCGTGTATACGACGCCGGGCACAATATCGTAATTGACGTGCCCCGCCTTCCCGGCGATCAGCTCGACACAGGCGACGCCGTCATCTTCCGCCTTGTGGGCGAGCATGGGCCCCGCAATGCAATCGCCAATCGCCCATATGCCGTCCACGGATGTTTTGAAGTGTTCCGTTTCAATGACGCCGCGCTTGTCGGTCTTGACGCCGACCGCGTCGAGGCCGAGCCCTTCCGTATGCGGGCGCCGTCCGATGCAGACCAGCACTGCATCGCAGTCAATGGTTTCCGTATCGCCGCCGCTCGCCGGTTCAACGGAAAGCTTCACCTTGGTTTTAAGGGTTTCCGCGCCGGTGACCTTGGAGGAAAGGCGAAAATTTACGCCCTGTTTTTTAAGAATGCGCTGGAACTGTTTTGAAATCTCGCCGTCCATGCCCGGCAGGATCCGATCTAGGAATTCAACGACCGTGACCTCGGCGCCGAGACGCCGCCAGACGCTGCCCAGTTCAAGACCAATGACGCCGCCGCCAATAACCACGAGATGCTTCGGCACGCCAGCGAGTGCGAGCGCGCCTGTTGACGACACGATACGTTCTTCGTCGATTTCAACGCCGGGCAAGGGGGTCACTTCCGAGCCCGTGGCGATGATGATGTTCTTCGTTTCAAGGGTTTTGTCGCCGACCTTCACCTTGCCGGGCGCGACGATCTCGCCGGCGCCGAGAATGACGTCCACCTTGTTCTTCTTCATCAGAAATTCGACGCCCTTGGTGAGACCGTCCACGGCGTCGTCTTTCTGCTTCAACATTCGCTCAAGGTTCAGCGACAGCTTGCCGACGCCAATGCCGAGCCCGTCGAATTCCTTTTCCGCAGCCTCATAAAGTTCCGAGGCGTGAAGCAGCGCCTTCGAAGGGATGCAGCCGACATTGAGGCATGTCCCGCCGAGTTTTTTGTTGTCGCGTTTTTCGATGATCGCCGTTTTGAGACCCAACTGGCCAGCGCGAATGGCGGCGTTGTAGCCGCCGGGGCCCGCGCCGATAATGACGACGTCGTATTGATCTGCCATGAAGCGAAATTCCTAAAGGTCGAGAAGCAGGCGCTGCGGGTCTTCGAGATTTTCTTTCACCCGCACAAGGAACGTCACCGCGCCTTTGCCGTCGACAATGCGGTGATCATAGGAAAGCGCAAGATACATCATCGGGCGCACGACGATTTCGTCATTGATTACGACGGGGCGCTTCTCGATCCGGTGCATGCCGAGAATGCCCGATTGCGGCTGGTTCAGGATCGGCGTTGAGAGCATCGATCCATATACGCCGCCATTGGAAATCGTGAACGTGCCCCCTTGCATGTCTTCGAGTTTCAGATCGCCGGCGCGCCCGCGCGCGCCCAGCTCGGCAATCTCCGCCTCGATTTCCGCCATGGACTTCATGTCCACGTCGCGCACCACCGGCACGACGAGCCCTTTATCGGTCCCGACGGCGACGCCGATATCATAGTGGTTTTTGTATATAATATCCGTGCCGTCGATTTCTGCGTTGACGTCCGGCACTTCCTTCAGCGCATGACAGCACGCCTTAACGAAGAACGACATGAAGCCAAGCTTGATCCCGTGCTTCTTGGCAAAAAGATCCTTATACTGACTGCGCAGCTCCATGACACCGCTCATATCGACATCGTTGAATGTCGTCAGCATCGCCGCCGTATCCTGCGCCTCTTTCAGGCGCCGGGCGATTGTCTGGCGCAGGCGGGACATTTTTACCCGTTCCTCGCGAGGGCCCGTATCGCGCGGCTGCGACGGCGTCGAAGGACGCGCCGTTCCTTTTTCTGCTTTCAGGGCGTCACCCTTGGTGATGCGGCCGTCCTTGCCGGTGCCTTCTATGAGCGATGCGTCGAGGCCGCGCTCGGCGACAACCCGGCGCGGCGCCGGGGATAGCGGCTTGCCCGAGCCGCCAGACGCCTCTGGCGACGGGGCGCTTTCGGGTTCATTCGACGCCGCAGCGCCGTTGGCCGCAGAAGCCCCTGCGCCCGCCTCGATCACCGCCAGCAACGCGCCGACCTCAACCGTGTCGCCTTCCTGTGCGTGTACGGACTTTAAAACGCCGGCCGCCGGCGCGGATACGTCCATTGCCGCCTTGTCGGTTTCGAGGGAGACGATGGGCTCATCGAGCGATACCTTGTCGCCCTCTTTCTTGAACCATTCGCCAATATCGGCTTCCGTTACGCTTTCGCCGCTTGCAGGAACGCGCACCTCGATCGTTTCGCCGTCGCCGGAGGGCGCCGCTTCGTCGGACGTGGATGCTTTATCTTTCGCGGCGCCGTTGGATTGCGCCGCGCCCTCGCCGATTGAGCCGAGAAGCGCGCCGACTTCGACAGTGTCGCCTTCCTGCGCCGAGATCGACGACAGCACGCCGGCGTCCGGCGCCGGCACTTCAACGGAAACCTTGTCCGTTTCCAGCTCGACCAGCGGTTCGTCGGCGCTCACCGCCTCGCCTTCTTTTTTCATCCAGCGAGCAATCGTCGCTTCCGTAACGGATTCGCCAAGCGTCGGAACGCGAATTTCCGTGGCCATGGTTTTTATCTTCCTTGCGTTATCCCAGTGCGTCCTGCAGCAATTCTTCGAGCTCTTCCTTGTGCCGGCTCATGAGACCCGTCGCCGGCGACGCCGCCGCATGGCGCCCTGCATAGCGCGCGCGTTTGTGTTTGGCGCCGATCTGCCCAAGGGTCCACTCAAGGTTCGGCTCCATGAAGAACCAGGCGCCCATATTTTTGGGCTCTTCCTGACACCAGACCATTTCGGCGTTCTTGAAGCGCTGCAGCTCCTTGATCAGCGAATGGGCCGGGAACGGATAAAACTGTTCGACCCGCATCAGATAAACATCGTCAATGTTTCGTTTTTCGCGCTCGTCGAGAAGGTCGTAATAAACCTTGCCGGAACACAGAACGACGCGTTTGATTTTCGCGTCGGAAACAAGCTTGACGGTCGAGCCCGGCTTGTATTCCGCATCGTCCCAAAGTACGCGGTGAAATGACGAGCCCGGCCCCATTTCGTCGAGGGTCGAGACGCACTTCTTGTGGCGCAGCAGCGATTTCGGCGTCATCAGGACGAGAGGTTTGCGGAAATTGCGCCGCATCTGCCGGCGCAGAATATGAAAATAGTTCGCCGGCGTCGTGCAGTTTGCGACCTGCATATTGTCCTGCGCGCAGAGCTGTAAGAAACGCTCAAGCCGCGCCGAGGAATGCTCCGGCCCCTGTCCTTCATAGCCATGGGGCAGCAGAAGAACGAGACCGCACATGCGCAGCCATTTGCGCTCGCCGGAAGAAATAAACTGATCGATGATGATCTGCGCGCCGTTCACGAAATCGCCGAATTGCGCTTCCCAGAGAACCAGAAATTTTGGATTGGCGAGAGAGTAACCATATTCAAATCCCATCACCGCAAATTCGGAGAGGTTTGAATCGTGGACCTCGAAGGTCGCTTCAGAGTCTTTCAAATGACGCAGCGGCGTGAAGGTTTTTTCCGTTTCCTGATCGATAAACACCGCATGACGTTGTGAAAACGTGCCGCGGCGCGAGTCCTGACCGGAAAGACGAACGCCAAACCCGTCCTGCAGCAACGAACCAAACGCGAGCGCTTCCGCCGTCGCCCAGTCGAGGCCCGCCCCTTCGCTGATAGTCTTCTCTTTTTGCTTCAGGATACGCGAAAGCGTCTTGTGAATTTGAAACGCTTGCGGGTGGCGCGTCAGCGTCGCGCCGATTTCCTTGAGCGACTCCACTGGCACCGCCGTGTTGCCGCGGCGATCATCGTCGATGGGCTGAACGAAACCGGACCATTGTCCGTCAAGCCAATCCGCCTTGTTCGGTTTGAAGCTTTCGCCGGCTTCGAATTCCGCATCGAGGAATGTGCGGAAATCATCGCGCGATCTGTCCATGTCGCCGGACTTTAAAATACCTTCCGCTTCGAGGCGCTCGCCGTATTTCTCCCGCGCCGTCACCTGCGTGCGGATGGTTTTGTACATGTGCGGCTGGGTGAAGCTTGGCTCGTCGCCTTCATTGTGACCAAAGCGGCGATAGCAGAACATGTCGATCACCGCGTCGGCGCCAAAGCGCTGACGGAACTCCGTGGCGATTTTCGCCGCATAAACGACGGATTCCGGATCGTCGCCATTGCAATGAAAGATCGGCGCCTCGACCATCTTCGCAACATCTGACGGATAGGGCGATGAACGGGAAAAATTCGGACTTGTCGTGAAGCCAATCTGGTTGTTGACGATGAAGTGGATGGTGCCGCCGGTGTTGTAGCCGCGCAGGCCCGAAAACCCGAAACATTCCGCGACGATGCCCTGGCCCGCAAACGCCGCGTCGCCATGGAGCAATAATGGCAACACATGGGTGCGCGGCGCGTCGAGATTGGGCGGCTCGATGCGGTCCTGTTTCGAGCGCGCCTTGCCCAGCACGACCGGGTTAACCGCTTCGAGATGCGACGGGTTCGCGGTGAGCGACAGGTGCACGCTATTGCCGTCAAACTCCCGGTCCGACGAGGCGCCCAGATGATACTTGACGTCGCCCGAGCCGCCGATGTCGTCCGGCGTCACCGAGCCGCCCTGAAATTCGTGGAAGATATGGTGATAGGGCTTGCCCATCACCGCCGCGAGAACGTTGAGGCGCCCGCGATGGGGCATGCCGATGACGATCTCTTTTACGCCGAGCGCCCCGCCCCGTTTGATGATCTGTTCCAGCGCCGGCACCATCGCTTCTGCGCCGTCGAGGCCGAAACGCTTCGTGCCCGTATATTTGATATTGAGAAAATTCTCGAACCCTTCCGCTTCAACCAGTTTGTTGAAGATGGCGCGCTTGCCTTCGGGCGTGAAGGAAATGTCCTTATCCGGACCTTCGATGCGCTGCTGCAGCCACGCTTTCTGTTCCGGATCGGTAATATGCATGAACTCGACAGCGAAGGTCCCGCAATAGGTTCGTTGCAGAATCTCCAGAATTTCGCGCAGCGTCGCCGTCTCCAGACCGAGCACCATGTCGATGAAGATCGGCCGGTCCATGTCGGCTTCGGTAAAACCAAGGGTCGCCGGGTCGAGTTCGGGGTGTACTTCATTCGGCTGAAGTCCGAGCGGATCAAGATCGGCGATGAGATGCCCGCGAATACGATAGGCGCGGATCAGCATGAGCGCCCGTAAAGAATCCTTCGTCGCCTGGCGCACCTCGTCCATGGATGCCGTTTCCGGCGCCCGCTCGGCGATCTTCGTTGCGATATCCTCTTCAGTCGCCGCCCAGTCGCCATCGAGGGCCGCAGTCAATTCGCCGTTCTGCACTGGCGGCCAGTCAGCGCGCGCCCAACTGGGCCCGCGGGCCGGAGCGGCGCCGTTTCGCGCGCCGCCTTCGCGCTCGAAAAAAGCGCGCCAGTCGTCGCCGACGGAATGGGGGTCGCTCAGCCAGGCGTCGTAAAGGCGTTCCAGATACGGCGCATTGACGCCGGAAAGGACTGTGTCCTGAAGGGATGCGTTATCCGAAGGGTTGCGGGACGGGGACGACGCTTCGCCATCATGGGCCATGAACGGTTCTCTTAAATTTCCGCGGGCGTTCGGCTTTCCTAGATACGCCAACCGGCGCGCGTTTCAACAGCAAACGCGCCGACTATACCGCGAACGCCTTTATTTTTTGAGAATTTCGAGCAAGGTCCGGCCCATGGCGGCCGGGGTCGGCGAAACGGCGACGCCGGCGGTTTTCATAGCCTCGATTTTGGCTTCGGCGGTGTCTTCCGCGCCGGATACAAGCGCCCCGGCATGGCCCATGCGCCGCCCCGGCGGCGCGGTCACCCCGGCGATAAAGCCGACAGTCGGCTTCTTGATCTTGTGCTGGCTTAAGAACTTCGCCGCGTCCGCTTCCGCCGATCCGCCGATTTCGCCGATCATGATGATCGAGTGGGTTTCATCGTCATGGAGGAACATGTCGAGGATCTCGATGAAATCGGTTCCTTTGACCGGGTCGCCGCCAATGCCGACGCAGGTCGACTGGCCAAGTCCGGCGACTGTCGTCTGATGCACGGCCTCGTAGGTCAGCGTGCCTGAGCGAGAGATAATGCCCACATGCCCTTTGCGGTGAATGTGCCCCGGCATAATGCCGATCTTGCATTCGTCCGGCGTGATAACGCCCGGGCAGTTCGGTCCCACAAGGCGGGTATTCGATCCGTCGAGGGCGCGTTTGACTTTCACCATGTCGAGCACGGGGATGCCTTCGGTGATGCAGATCACCAGCGGCGTCTCAGCGGCAACCGCTTCGAGGATCGCATCGGCGGCGAAGGGCGGCGGCACATATATGACCGATGCATCTGCGCCGGTTTGTTCCCGGGCTTCCGAAACGGTGTCGAAGACCGGCAGGGTCTCGCCTTTCGCCGGTTCGCCGGCTTCCCATGTCATGCCGCCTTTGCCGGGCACCACGCCGCCGACCATCTTCGTGCCATAGGCGATCGCCTGTTCGGTGTGGAATGTCGCCGTCGATCCGGTCAGCCCCTGGCAAATGACTTTGGTGTTCTTGTCGATCAGGATGGACATCTGGGGCTCCGGCGCGAAAGTTGGCTGTTGTTATATTGCGAGCGGGTTTAACGGCGCCGCAAGGTTGGGGCAACCGGAAGCGGCCTCAGATGGTCAGGGATCGCGCGGCTTTTCGCGCAAGGGCGCGGCGGGCGCTTCGTCGTCTGCATCAAAGTCGATTGCGGTAAAATCAAAGCAGGTTTCCCCCGGCGCGGCAGGCGGCGTCAGCGTGCGACGACCGGCGGCGTATGTGGACGCCCTCGGCCGGGGCGCGCTGTCATCGTTCGGCCAGCCGCGCGCAAAGGACGCACAAAGGCGAAAGCCATCGCCATCCATGCGTTCATACCCATAGGCCGCGTCGGTCGCCGGATCGCGGGGCGTTTCGCCGGCGCAGCCGCCGGCGGCCGGCGCGTTTTGCGTTCGCGTGCGCAGCGCTTCTTCCATAATGGCCAGGTCGTCGGGCGTTTCGCCAAAATAGGTCCGATAGCAATCAACGCGGCGGGCCAACACATCAAGATGTTGGAGGCGTTGATTATCGAACGCCCGGTCTCTTGCCGCGCCCGGTGTATCGACAAGAAAAAACGCCCAGATCACCAGCCCCGCTGTTGCGAACGAGGCGACAATCGCAATCAAGCGGCTTACCCAGTCAACGCCGTCGGACTGGCGCTCGGCCTCCCGCGTGAAATTGAGAAGCACGCCGGCGGAGATGACCCCGACGATAATGGCCTTCGCCAGAAAGCGCGCGCGCAGATCGCCTGAGAGAAAGTTATAAACGACGGCAACGAGATCGCCGATCAGCACGAGGGCGGCAAAGATCAATGTGACATAGGTCAGCCACGCCCGGACGCGCGAGACGCGCCGTTCCGGGTTTCTCCGGCGCTCTGCATTGAGGCGCCATCCCAGCGCCAGAAAAATCGGATACCCGACAATCAGGGACGCAATCGACCAGCGTAACCGGCTAGCAGCGTATGCAGGGACCGTATTGTCCAATGGGTCGGCGAATTGCGCGTCAACAAAGGCAAAAGCGAGTGCGCCAAACTGCACGGCAAAGACGCCAAGCAGCGCAAAGAATACGATATAGAGAAAGGCCTCGCGGGCGCCGCCGAATCGGCGCGGGCGCGGCACTGGCGTTGAAAAGGCGATATCAGCAAAGCCGTTGAGCGCGTCTGCGACCTGATCGTTGGGCCAGCCGGCATCGCGCAGGACCGCCGCAATACGCTCGCGGCTTTCTCCAGCGACGAGCGCTTCCTTGACGAAATCATTTAGCGTCTGGTCGGCGATTTTGAGCCTCGTTCAACGGCGAAGCGGTGAGTTGAGCACAGAATCAAAAAGGGAGCGACTCTCGCCGCTCCCTTTTCGCCCGCCGTCGCGGAATGATGAATCGCACCCCAATCCAGTGAGAATTCGGTCGCGGTTCATTTCGCCCCGGTTCGTCCAATCGCCTTACGGCAACGTTCCGCCAGCGCTAGGCCTCGCTTGGCTCCGGCTCTATGACCGAACTGCCGTCCGATCCGATATGCCCAAGCATTCATCGAGGTCCGCCCCGCCTTTGCCGCCCTGGCTTGCGCCCTGACGTCGTTAGCGTTGCGCGCCGAACAAGCAGTGTAGCTCCGCTGCTTACGGCGATCCCGGAGCCTCCTTCCCGTCGCTCGTCATCCCGTTAAGGACGCAAGCGCCGTTTCAAAGGCCGAACCGCTCAGGTTCGTCTCGGTGCAACCGGCCCGCCTTCCGGCTTCAACGCTCCACCGTCTGGAGTCGTTTCGGTTTCGTCAAATCACGTCTGAGCGTCGTGTCTGACCAGCATCCGGTTCCGGCCTCTTTCAACCCGCTGCAAGGCACCTGCTTCGAATTGATGTCAACGAGGACATTCGGAACTTAATTAGGATACCAACTTTAGAGTTTCCGTCGACAGTTTCTTTTCCACATTCTTTCTAGAGGCTCATGTGGAAATTTTGCGTCGCATGAATACGGCGTTTGTTATTCTTTTTCAAAAACCACGGTGAAATTATTCGCCGGCATTTGCACAATTGCGCGCCGCGCGAATGAATGTTCCTGCGCTAATGGCGCAAGATCATGCTCAAGGTCGCGCACGCCCCATCGCGGGTCGCGGGCTTTGAGACTGGCGTCAAACGCTTCGTTGGAGGGCGCGTTGTGAACGCCGCCCTGTGAGAACGGACCATACAAAACAAGCCGCCCGCCGGCGCCGAGCAGCGCGCTCGCGCCGGTAAAGAGACCCGTCGCCGCCTCAAAAGGCGCGATGTGGATCATGTTGATAGAGACAACCGCACGGAACGGCGCGGTGAGCGGCGCATGCCAATTTTCTTGCGCGACATCCAGCGCAAGCGGTCCTTCCAGATTGCCGAGGGCGGCGGCGTCTTTATGCGCCGCAATGGATGCGCGCGCCGCCGCGTCCGGATCGCTCGTAAGCCAGGAAAGCCCCGGCGCGGCGCGCGCCATGTGCACGGCGTGTTCGCCGGTGCCCGATCCGATCTCAAGGACCGCACCGGTTTCCGGCAGGTGTTTGAGAAAGACGTCGCGGATCGCGTCGCGATTGCGCGCCACAGACGGCGAGAACAGGCGGGCGCCGTCTTCTTGCCGGTCCTCCAGCGCCGTTTCTTTTGATTGCGTTCCCATCACAGAACGGTCTTACGCCGAGCAAGTGGCGCCGCCAAGAACGCAGAATGTGGCGCAGTGGCGATGGTTAAGGCTGACAGGCCGGGACGCCTCTTTCAGGGTGCGTCCCAGTTCAAACCGCTCGTCATACGCAATAAGCGTGCAAGCGGCGACCGAGGGCGCCGGCGCGCCTTTGCGTTTGATCACCATGCGAGCGTTGGCGCACATAATGTCGTTTGGGTTCTTGCCGAGAATGCCCCAGCAATCGGTGGTGATTTCCGGCGTGTCCTTGCTGTCGTCCATCTCCGGGAAAAGCACCAGCGCGTGGGGGTCCGTCGCATCAACGCCAATTCCGAGGTTTCGAAACAGCGTTGAAAAGCCCGCCCGCATCGCCTGCTCGCTTTCGCCGAAACCGGTGCGCCCCGCGACCGAGACGTCAAAGCCGTGCTCTGCAAGCCAGACGAGGCCGTCTATCGCGATGTCGAAACTTTTGACGCCGCGCTCGCGGTCATGAACCGCGCTTTCGAAATGATCGAGACTGACGCGCAACCGAAGCCGGTCGCCATGGGCGGCCTGCAACGCAAGAAGCCCGCGCATTACACGGTCGCGCATCATCGGCTTCATGGCATTCGTCAGTATAAGGACGGCAAATCCGCGCCCCAGCGCCGCGCCGGCAAGATCAATCATCTCCGGGTTCATGAAGGGTTCGCCGCCGGTGAACCCGACCTCGCGCGCGCCCATATTTTGCGCTTCGTCCAGATAGGGCTCCAGCTCTGCGCGCGTTATATACGAGAGCCGGTCATTTTTCGGCGAGGATTCGATGTAGCAGTTCGCGCATTCGATATTGCACAAGACCCCGGTGTTGACCCACAGGGTTTCGAGCCCGGCAAAATCAACATGGGCGCGCGGCGCGCCGTCGATCGTCCGGATCGGATCCTCAAATTTTTCGTTCGCGGGCATGGGCGACCGGATTGTTGTTTGCAAAGCTCAGCGATGAAAGAAACGCCCGCCGGCGGCAACCGGCGGGCGTTCAACAATCAGTGAGCTTGCCCCGTTTATTCGTCCGGGATCGGCTCCAGCGGCGCGCCGTACACGGCGTCATCCTCATAGGCCGGATCGGGCAGCGGTTCGCCGGTTTGCGGGTCGACCCGCGCCGGCTGCACCGGGGCGATCATAGCGGGCTTTCCGTCCGGCGCCTCGGTTCGGTGCGCAAGGCTCCAGACCGCATTTTGCAGGGGCGCAGAGGTTTCACGGGACGCCTTGTCGCGGAAGATCACATCGAGCGGGCGAACCTTTTCACCGTAATATCCCTCATTCCAGGAATGGCGCGCTTTCAGAATGGCGCCCTCGAGGCTGACGCCGCCATAAAGACCGCGCGAGCGGGAGAACGCGAGAATGTCCGCCGTTTGCGCTTTGGCGCCGGCGCCGATGGGCCCCGCCGCAAGGGTCAGATCGCCGCCGAGCTTCACCGACGTCGATAGAAGATGCTCAACGCCGCGCTGGGTCATGACCGCGAGAATGGTCTCTGAGCCCTCAACGCCAATCTGGAAACCGAAAGACAGCGAGCCAATGGTCATGAACACCGGCTCCGACCAGCTGCCATCGTCTTTCTTTGCGATCATCAATGCATTGCCGCCGGATGCACCGACGAGAAATCCGCCGCGCAGCGAGCGCGGAATAATGACGAAGCCATGGGCGTCGTCGGCAAGATCCCAGAGCGCCTCGAAAGCGGTGTCACGGGAGAAATAGAGCGTCGTATCCGCCGCTTTCTGTACCAGTTCCTCGGCCTTCTCGCGTTTCGTTTCCGCCTTGGCCGGAAGCGCCGCGAGCCCGGCGGCGATCATCGCCGCGCTGAAAATTCCTATCAGCCGTTTCATCATGGACGGCCTCCTTTCTCTTCACGCCGGCGCCGCCGCCACGCAGCGCGCCGGATTACCCTACGCAACCGTCTAAACCGGTTCGTGCGGGCGGAAATATGGCGGCGCGCCCGCAAGACGCATGAATATTTGGAGAGATTTGCCCGGACTGTCGAGGCCGCAACATGGCGAAAACCTTGACCTTTCGCTCCGCCGGCGCGACATGATGAGCGCGTCGCGTCGCAACAGCGCGGAGCCTTGGCGGGTGTAGCTCAATGGTAGAGCAGGAGCTTCCCAAGCTTAAGACGAGGGTTCGATTCCCTTCACCCGCTCCAGCGCCTCCATTTCCTTTGGCGACGTCTAAAACGAAACGCTGACCGATCCGCGAAACTGGCGCGGTTCGACCGGATGGAGATGCAGGTCCGCTTGGGGCGCCGCCTCGCCCGCCAGTTGCGATTCAAAGAAATAGGAAACATCCGCGTCCTTTGAATCGAGGAGGTTCAGGACATCGAGGCTGAGGCGGACGGGACCGAAATCCTGGTAAGCGCCAATATTGACGACGGTCGTCGGTTCGGAAAAGACCGACCCGTCCTCAATCAGCGGCGCGGCGCCGAACCGGCGCAGGCGCGCTGTGACGGCGAGGTCTTCAACGGGTTCGATTGTGACGCCGCCGCCGAAGACATTACCCACCGATTGGGGAATGCGATCTTCGCCGACTGGCGTATCTTTGAAGCGGGCGTCGGTATAAGCCGCGGTTGCATCAAAGAGGACCCAGTCCGCCGGGCGCCAGAAGGCGTTGAATTCGACGCCGTATCTTCGCGATGCATCGCTCGGTTCCGTCGTACCGGCGTCGCCGACAAAAACAAGTTCGCTGTCAAGCTCGAGCCAGAAGCCGACAAGCGAAACGTTGAACGGACCGTTTTCAAACCGCATGCCGATCTCGGCGCCTTCCGCGCGCGCCAGCACATTCGCCGGGTTTACCTGTTCCAGCGTTGCGGGATCGATACGGGTCGTCGCGCCGCGCACATCATTGGAATGAAACCCCTGCCCGTAATTGGCGTAGAGCTCCAGCGTATCGGCGACGCGCCAGGCGAGTGTCGCCTTGGGCGTTACGATGGCGTCTGTCCCGTCGCCTGAGTTCGCCGCCATCGACGCATTGACGGTATAATCATAGAAGTCACCGCGCAGGCCGACGATCGCGCGCAGGCGCTCAGTGATATCGACCTCAACTTCGGCAAAGCCCCCGAAGGAAAATTCGTCGACGTCGTCGTCCCGCACCGTCGAAAGCCGCTGCCGGCCCGACGTACTGAAAAGGCCGAGATTGTAGATGTCGTCAAAGCGCACCTCGCCGCCGACGCGCAATTGCGCCGGGGCGCTCGCGATCGTGAGCGGCGCTCTGTATTCCAACGCGCCGCCAACGGTCACACGTTCATCGCGCTGCTCGAATTCATCGCCATTGACCGGATCATTCGCAAAATAGGTGAAGTTCGAAAACAGCGCGAAGTCGTAATAGATCGCATAGGCGGACGCCGACCATCGCTCTGAATCAACGCCGGCGTTCAGTGAAAGACGGGTCGTTTCGCCGCCGAGGTCCGGGTCGATAAATCCCAGCCGGTCAATGAGGCCGGTCTCGATTGCGCGAAGCGGGACTTGATCCGTAGACGTCCATTTTGCGTCATAGGCGCTGAGCGACACGCGCCACTCTACATTTGCGCCGGTGCGGGAGTATTTCGCAAAGCCGTTGAATTTTTCCAGATCTTCATCAAGGAGGAACGGGCTGTCATCAAAAATTGTTTCGCCGGCGAGGAGCAGATCGCCGCCGCCGAGATGCGTCGACGCCGCGACAAGCCCGCGCCGATAGCCATTCTCCCCAATCGTCGCCTGAGCAATGTTCGTGGGGAGAATGTCGTACGTTTTAAAGGCGGCTGTTCCGGCGACAGAAAAGTCCCCGGCGTCGGCGTAATAGGGCCCTTTCCGGAAATCGATGCGTTCGGTAATTTCCGGAATCAGGAAATTGAGATCGAGATAGCCCTGGCCATGACCATGGGTCCTGAAATTGATCGGCGCGCCGTCGATATAGGCGGCGAAATCGGTGCCGTGATCGAGATTGAAGCCCCGAAGGAAATACTGGTTCGCTTTTCCGGCGCCGGAGTGTTGCGTCGCAACGAGCCCCGGGATGACCTCGACCAGCTCGCCGACCCGGGCGATCGGGCGCCGCTCAAAATCCGAATAGCCGACAACCCCTTGCGACGCCGCTGCGGCGTCGCCAATGAGATTGAGCGCCCGTCCAATCACCACAATTTCGTCAATCGCAGGGTCTGGGGCGAAATCTTCGGCGGCGGCGCCCGCCCAACAGGCGGTCATCAGGGCCGCAAACGGCAAAACGCGCCTATCCGGCGGCGGAAAACTCTCAAACATGTGAATTCCTTTTCTTCGCGCGCGATATCGTCCGGGCATCCCAACGCGCTCGCCGCCCGTATTAGGATTGAGAGAGGAAACGGGGAGCGCGATGCAGCTGGAGCGAGAACCGACTGACATCCCGAATATGCGGGCCGCGCCGGCGAAGTTGCGCCGCGACGACCCGCTGTCTTTGAAGCTGGCGGCGGTGCGCGATAATCGGTGCGAGGCGTCCTTCAAACGCCTTTACGAATTTTATGCGCCGCGTCTGTGCGCTTTTCTGCGCCAGAAAGGCGCTGACGAGCGTATATCTCAGGAGATCATGCAGGAAGCGATGACTCGGGTCTGGCTGAAGGCGAAATTCTTTGACGAACACAAAGCCAATGCGTCGACCTGGGTTTTCACAATTGCGCGAAACCTTTTCATCGACCACGCGCGGAAAAGAAGACGCGCGGAACTGGATATGAATGACCCGTTGCTTGTCGCCAAACCGGAGCCGGCGCCGGACGCCGGAATTGACGCTGAGGATCGAAATAGAATGCTGATGGACGCGATAGAACAATTGCCGGACGAGCAGGCTGTTGTGCTTCGGCTCATTTATCTCGGCGGCATGAAACAACAGGCCGTTGCGGACCAGCTCGCCATTCCGTTAAACACTGTCAAATCGCGCCTGCGCCTTGCGCTTGAAAAAATGCGCCGACAGATGGAGCATGCGTAGATGGCGAATTATCATCCAGATGAGGATTGGCTGGCCGCTTACGCAAGCGGCGCCGCAGATGAACAGACCGAAGTGCTGATCGCTTCGCATCTGACGTTCTGTCCCCAGTGCCGCGAGGCCGTGGCGCATCATGAGGCCATCGCCGGCGCGCTGCTGGAAAGCGCTGCTGGCGACGCCGGTCACAGCGATGCGGATTATCTGAACGCCTTGAAGAGCGCAGAGAATGCGGTTCCTGTCAGGCTGAATGGCGCGGGCGACGAGGCGATTGACTTTGGCGTCGCACCGCGACCGCTGGCCAACTATATTTCGGGCAAGACGGGCGCGCGAAATCTCGATAGCCTCAACTGGACGTTTTACGGTCCGGGCATCAAGCGTGCGATACTGGTGGGCAACAAAGACTGTGCGCTTGTACGGCTAATGAAAGCACAACCGGGCGCGAAGTTTCCCGACCATGATCACGGATCTGACGAAATCACGCTTGTTCTGAGCGGCGCTTACCGTGACCATACGGGACGCTATGCGACCGGAGACGTGCAATGTGCGTCCGCGGAGATTTCCCATCAGCCAATCGTCGATGACGGTGAGGTTTGCTACGCCTTCGTCGTCTCGGAAAAACCGGCGATCCCGAAAAGCATGACGGCGCGGATTATTCAGCGATTTATCGGGCGGTAAGCAAACGGCGACAAACGCGCCTTCAGTGCGTTACTCTGTCTGCGTTTTCAGAAAACCGATTATCAGCTTGCGTTCTTCGGGATCGCCGAGACGATATCCCATTTTCTGACCGGGAACGGTCGCTTCCGGGTCCGCGAGCCACTGGTCCAATTTTTCGTCGTCCCAGGCAAAAGTCGCGCCGCGAAGCGCGTCAGAGTAATCGTAGTCTTCAAGGCTCCCCGCCTCGCGTCCGAAGACGCCGCGGTGACGCGGGCCGATCCGGTTTGCATCCACCGAATGGCAGGCGCCGCAACGGCGCCCGTAAAGCGCGCGCGCTTCTTCCAGTGCGTCCGCGGACAGCGCTGAAACGTCCGTAGACGGCGCGCTCGCCGCGTGCGCTGTAAACACCGGGCGAATTTGGCCATAGGCGACGCCCAGAAAGGAAGCGCCGCCGATGAGCCACAAGTGAATATTTTTTTGATTGATCATGAGAGATCCCTTTCGACCTCCGCAGGCAAGGTTAGGGGGCGGAGCCTGCGGAGGCCGTCAGAAAACGACGCCTGGGGAGGAGATCAGGCGCCGAAGCTGAGCGCGCCCTTGGGGAGCGGCGCGCCAAGGGCGGACGTCAACGCCGTCCAATGCATGGTCTCATCGGCGGCAAGGCGCGCAGAGACTTGTGCGAGATCATGGCTGTGGAATGAGGGGATGACGCCAAGATAAGCGTTCGCGGCGCCAAGCTCGAGCTGCGCAGCGAGGGTCAGAACATCCTTTTCGGATTTCAGCGATGCGGCGTTGAGCGCCTTGGCGTAGTCCGAAAGCTCTTTCGTTTCGACCGGTTCGCCGCCCATAGTCTGGATGGCGCCCATGAGCGCGTCACGGTGTTCCTTGTGATGGGACTGAAATTCGACAGCGACGCCGAGGACGGGCTTCGACAGCAAACCGCTTTCCGCGCCAAGCTGGTAGGCGCCGATCGCCTCATGTTCCAGAGCAAGTGCGACATTCAAAATAGCCACATCCTGCATGGCGTCGCCGGAGGAGGCGTAAGCGCGCGTCATGGCCGCGCCGGCGCCGGAAAGCGCAACGATCGCGGATGCGGACAGCATGGCTTTGCCGCCCGATGTGAGGAGCGCGCGGCGCGACGGCGTCGCGGATTGTTCTTTATTGATGATAGTCATCGGAGTTCCTTTTCGCTTTCGCCCCGCTGATGCGAAGGCGAATGTTGAATTGCGAAAAGGATTACGAATGATCAGGCGAAAAAGTTGCGCCGAACTGAAATTACGCCGCCGCCTTGATGAATAATCGGCAGCCATTTTCCGACCGGCAGGGCGCATGACGGGATGCCGCGAATGCCGCGTGGAAATCGCCCGCACTCAATCGAAGTTCGCCGATAGAAAAATCGCCTTCTATGACGAGGCAATCTTCGGTGCCGTCATGATTATGCTCCGGCAGGCTGGCGCCGCCGTCGAGCTCGATCAGGAAAGCCTCTGCGCCCGACTGTTGGTCGAAATATAAATGTTTGCGCCGCGCGCCGGGTGCGATTTCGATCCATCGCCCCTCATTGTTGCGGATCGTAACCGATTGTCCGCCGCCAGAGGCATACTGGCGGTCAATCCGGTCTTCGATATTCTTCAAAAGATGCGCCGGAGGCGGGACCTCTGCGCTTGGCGAACTCAACGGCGAAAAACACTCGGTCCACCACGCAATGCGTTCGGCCAACGCCTCGTCGATCAGCGCATCGTTCTCTACGCGCAGCCTTTCCGCCTCAGTCAACAGACCAAGCGCGTATTCAGATGCGATCTCGTCTACTGGCCTGGTCACGCGTCATACTCCAAACATTGTCTTAAGTTCTGCAAACCGCGCCGAACGCGGCTCTTGATTGTACCCAGTGGAACATCATACCGGTCGGCGAGTTCATTGCCGGTGAAACCATGAAAATGGATGTCCAGAAGCGCGCGCCGCTGATCCACACCGATCCGCTCAAGGCAACGGCGCAATGACAACATTTCGTCAGGATCGTCCGCGTCACCGTGCTCCGAACCGCCGCTGAAAAATTCCTCAAACGACGTATCATCAATGAGAACTGTTTGCGCCCGTTCACGGCGCACGATGTCGATCGCCCGAAAGCGCACAATACTCACCATCCAAGCCTCTACCGCCCCTTTTCCAGCCTGATACGTCGCCGCCCGCTGCCAAACTTGCAGATAGGCGTCCTGAAGCGCATCCCCGGCTTTTTGCGGGTCCCTTAGTATACGCATGGCGACGCCAAAAAGTTTCGGCGATGTTGCAATATATAGCGCCCGAAAGGCGTCGCGATCGCTTTTCGCCGTCTTTTCAATAAGAATTTTCAAATCCGCGTGAGTGGACACGTCGATTCTGCGCCGCCGTTCTTAGCATCTCCTCATGTATAGCGGCTGGAACCGCCGCTGTCTGCCGCACATTGAACGACTCCCGACGCTGTAATCTCGGTTTGTCGGTGGTTTGCGTGCGGAACACCGGTCAATCCGCGTTCGCAACTTTTTCTCCGCCGGCTGCGTTCAGGGCCATGTCGGCGCTTGGCGCCGCGGAGGCCGTTACGCGGCCGAAGTAACCAACACGGAGAACATTATGAAGTCGAATACCCTTCTGGCCGCCGCCGCGGCCGGACTGGCCGCCGCCACACCGCTGGCTGTACAGGCGTCCAGCCACATGGACGCGCCGCTCATCACCTTTGATGACGCCGCCAACACGACCGACGTCTACGCGTTCCTGAGCGAAGACGCCAAAGGTCAGTTGTATCTGTCAACGGCCCTGTCCGTATTTCCTTTCGAGGAACCGGGCATCGGTCCGAACGCCTATCGCTTTGACGATCGCGTTCGCTATTCCATTCACGTCGCCCTCGACGACAACGCTACAAAAGGGAAATCGGACCTTACCTACCACTTCGATTTCTCTACGCAGTATAATAACCAGAACACAATTCTGCAGGCGTTTCAGGGAATCGTTCAGCCGAACGGCGACAACCAGAACTTGCAGCAAACCTATCGCGTGACGAAAGTCGTCAATGACGAACGACGCGGTAAACGCAAAGGGTATTATCAGCGCCGCAATCGCAACATCGAAGTGCTCGGCAAAGGCAAGCGCGACGGTCTTGTCGTTCCGCCGAACAACCAGGGTCTTCTGACGCCGCTGTATAACGAAAACAACGATGGCGACCAACGCGCCAAAGGCGGCGTCGCCTCGATCGATGCGCTAGATCCATATACGAAATCGGGCATCGCAGAACTGGACGACGGCTATATTGTCTTCGCCGGCCAACGCGACGACGGTTTCTATGCGGACATTCAATCGATTTTCGATCTGGACCTGAGCTTTGGCCGCAATACGGGCACGGAAACGAAACCGTTTGACAGCCAGGGCGGGTTCAACGTCCACACCATTGTTCTCAACATTCCGATTGAAGAGCTTGAAGGCGCCGATATCGCCGGCGTCTACGCAACGACCAGCCGCCGCAAATTTGAGTCCTTCAAGAACGACAATCGCCCGAAAATGTTCGAGAAATTCGGACCGCTGTTCGGCGCCTTCGATCAGGTTGGCCGTCAGGGCAATCCGCTCTTCGTGGAAGCGCTGCTGCCGATCAACCGGAAAGACGGCTATAATGAAGGCTCGCCGAAAGGCGATTTCGCCTTGCGCGAATTTGCAGCCAGCCCGGAACTTGCCGGCTTCGGCCCAGGCCCGCTGATCCCGGGTCTCCTGGAGCAGATCTATATTCCGGACCTCATCAAGGTCGACCTGACGACCGGCCCGGCCAAACTCGCCGGAGAAGACGGCTTTGACCGCCTGGGCGTTTTTGGCGGCGACATCCTGAAGAGTGAAGTGCAGGATCCGTTCGGCAATGGCGGCTTCATTCCGGGCGGCTGGCCGAATGGCCGTCGGTTCGGCGACGACGTCGTTGATATTGCGGTCATTGCGCTTGGTCTCACGGGCATTGTCCCGGGTCCGAACGATGACATTACGCAGATCTTTGCTGACGTGAATGTCGACCGGGTCGATCGCAACGACATCACCTACAATGATGTCTTCCCTTATGCGGCAACCCCGCTCAACGGCCGCAATCACGGTCACCACGACGAAAGCGACGGCGAATAACGCCAGCGCACCGAAACGGGCGGGGAATTCCCCGCCCGTTTTTGATTCAGCAAACGGGAGGACGAGATGATCCAGAAATTAAACGCAAAACGAATTGGCGTCGCCGCATTGGCGAGCGTTTCCGCAATCTATATGAGCGCAGCGCACGCGCATCCGCGCGGTCACGAGCCCGCCTCGGGCGCCGGCGATATCGCCATTGACGATGCCGCAGCGACTGAGCTTACCCGCCTTCAGGACCTGTACGAAAATAACCCGGACGATGAAGCAAGCGCGGTCGCATATGCGCGCAAAGCAGCGCAACTGGGCCGGCGCCTTGGCGATACAAGGCTCCTTGCGAAAGCTGCGCAAGCGATGTCTCCATGGCCTGAAAACGATGAAGCGCCGACGGATGTTCTGATCGTTCGCGCGAATATCAAACAGATTGATCATCGCTTCGATGAGGCGCTTACCGATCTTGCCGCCGTTCTGAAACGTGAACCTGACCACCCCCAGGCGCTGCTCTCGCGCGCTTTCATTTACGCAACGACCGGCAAATCCAAGCGCGGCGAAAAAGATTGCGCGCGCCTTGCGCCGACAATATCTGTCGCCATTCGCGAAACCTGCAAAGCGCGGGTTGCAAGCCTCACCGGCAAGCTTGAGACGTCTTATCGGCGCATGGAGGCGGTACTGGCGATTACGCCGTCTTCGCGCCCGCAAGAGCGCGCCTACGCCCTTGGCGTCGCCGCGGAAATTGCTGAACGCAGCGGCGCCGACAAGAATGCAGAAAAGTATCTCACCGAATTATTCGAACGCGATCCGAAATCGGTTTACCGGCGCGCCGCCTATGCCGATTTCCTCCTGACGCAGAACAAACCGCAAGCCGCCGTTAAAGTTATCGGGAGCGCGCCGCGAACAGAAGCGTTGCAATTGTTGCAGGCCTTGTCGGACAAGGCGATTGGCGCGTCCGCACCGTCGCCGGCCGCCGCCGCCATGCGCGCGCGGATGGCCGCAGATGCGATCAACCAGGATTTTTCTCACGCCCGCGAATATGCGCGTTTCGCCCTCGACTACGCCGGCGACGCCGAAGCGGCGTTACATTACGCCCGCGAAAACTGGCGCGTTCAGAAAGAACCTGTCGATGCGCGCATTCTGGCCCGCGCGGCGCACGCTCAAAACGACCGCAAGACCATCAACGCCCTGAAACGGTGGCAGGCAAGAACCGGGCTCGAAGACCAGAAACTGTCGGCGATCCTTGATTCCGCGAAAGACGATTCGGTCAGGAAAAACGCCCCGCGCGCGACCCTCACGCAGCCGTGATCTGATTTCGAGCTGTCTCGTGAACCTTCCGGAATGGCCTTCGTAAACACGTCCGATTTTCAAAAACAGGAAACGGGCGAATTCGCGATGACACAGAAGAATGCAAACGCAGAACTGGAAACGCTTCTGATAGAAACCGGCGCCGGCGACCGAAAAGCATTTCGTATGTTATACGCACAAACATCAGCGAAATTGTTCGCGGTCCTGATCCGGCTCATGCACGATCGTACCGATGCGGAAGACGTTCTCCAGGACGTTTACGTTATCGTCTGGAATCGCGCGACGCTTTTCGATCCGGAAAAAGGCAAGGCAATGGCCTGGCTCGCGGTTATCGCCCGCAACGCAGCCTTTGGCGCCATGCGGCGGCGAAAGCCCGGGCAAGTCGGTGAAGAATTTTTCGAAACCGTCGAGAGCGACGAACCCTCCGCCTTCGAGCGTGTTCACCTAGAGAATATCTCGGGCGATATCTCGCGACGCATTCAGGATCTGCCGCCGCGTCAGCGCGACGCGATCCGTCAATTCTATATCGAAGAGAAATCCCTCGCGGAAATCGCAACCGCCATGGACGCGCCGGTCAATACGGTGAAGTCCTGGGTGCGTCGCGGCGTTTCAAATCTGCGCGGCTCCTTCAAAAATGAAACGTTGGCGGAACTTATCTGAGCAATCGATTGAAACAGTCCTTTACTCGCTCCGGCGCCGATCGACAGTACAGTTTTCCCGGCCGAGGCGAACAGGTCGATGTGCATTCCAGCCGGGATCGAGACGCCGCAAAAATCGCGCCTTCGCAGCGGCAAGACGCTCTTTGAGTTTTGCGAGCCGGGGCGCTTGAGAAAAGGGTAAGCGGCGCAGACCGAAGCTTTCGCAGGACACCTTCGTCGACGCCGGCGCCCCCCTCGCAGCGCCGCAGCTGTCTGCTGGAATAGCATTGAATGGCGTCATTCGACCTGCTACGCGGAACCGGGCAAGCAGTACAGTGAAGCGCTCTTTGTGCGCCGCCGGATCGCGCCTTCGGAAAGGCGGCGATGCTGGCATTGGGACGGGGGATCAATCGCGATGGCTGAATCGAACGATTTCGTCGGCCAGTATTTCAGATACCCCGAAAGCCGCGCAGGCCGGCTAGCCGAAGGCGGTCGCCGGCTGAAGAATATTACGCAAGAAAGCAGAACCGGCGAACCGCTGGTGACCGTCGTCACGGTTTGTTTCAATTCTGCGAAAACCATAGAGCAGGCCATTCGATCTGTTCTGGGTCAGACTTACTCAAACATCGAGTATGTGATTGTCGACGGTGCATCGAGCGATGCAACGTTGGAAATTATCCGAAAGTACGAGACGAGAATCGATTACTACGTTTCCGAACCCGACGACGGCCTGTATTACGCGATGAACAAAGGCCTCGAACTGGCGCAGGGCGAGTACGTTCTTTTTCTCAACTCCGACGACTGGTACACGCTCGACGCCGTTGAAAGCCTTGTTAAAGCAAAAGATTACAGTGGATGCGATTTCGTCTCGGCGCTCGCTGATTATGTCGACGAAAAAGCCGGCGCCACAAAAACGCTACGGGCGATGCCGTTTGACAGCTCGCAATATTTGCGCATGTCGATACGACACGAAACGATGTTAATTTCCAAAGAGATATACAATCGGATCGGACCCTACGATACGCAGTATAAAATTCTTTCTGACAGAGAGTACGCGGCGCGTCTTTTCGATCGTGAATGCACCCACCACGAGGTGCACCGTCCTCTATTGAAGTTTCGAACCACCGGAGTTTCCAATACCAATCGAGAATTACTCCGGACAGAACAAGACCTGATACTCGCAAACGAGTTTCCGTTTCTAAGCCCGGATGAGCGTCGTCGCCTGAACAATCACGCAGACGCTACGCCGGAAACTTTCGTCACCATAGCGAATTCACACCTCGAACATCCAAAATTTGTAAAAGCGTGCCGCGCGTTTCTCGTTGATCACAAAGCCAATCATGGAAAGAAATGGCAATCGGCAAATACCAACGACATCGGCGCGAAGAAGCGATACGCCTACCCAAAAATCAGCGTTATTCTCCCGTTCTACAACGCACGCGACAGTATCGAAGCCAGTCTTAAGTCTGTTCTTGCGCAGACATTATCGGAAATCGAAATCGTTTGCGTTGACGACTGTGCAATAGACGACAGTCTCGCGGTGATTGAAGATTACGCTCGGCGTGATCGGCGTATTCGCACCATTAAGAACCCGCGCAATCTTGGCCTCGGCGCATCGCGAAACGCGGGAATCCGTGCAGCGTGCGGTCAATACATTTTTCATATTGATCCGGACGACACCCTTCCCCGAAACGCTTTGGAGACACTTTATAAATTAGCTACGGCGCATGGCAGCGAACTGGTAAAAGGAGCATTCCGCGCCGACCAGATCGTTCATGGGAGGCCAACCGGAAACGGCTCCATAAAATATCCGTGCGGCATTTCAGACGGCGAAAAGATAAACACATCTCTCGCAGAACGACCCGCGCTTCTTCAGTCAACAGAAGGCCATTGGTCAGTACTGTATCTGGCGGAATTCGCCGAAACCACACCCTACCCAACTGACCTAAAAATGGGTCAGGACAGCATTTTTCTCGTGAATGCGATGAAAAAAGCGCACTCGATCACGCTAACGCCGCAAGTTGTTTACAATTATCAGACGAACCCCCGTAGCGCCATGAACGCGTTTTCAGCGAGAAAATGTTTCGACGAAATCGAGTGGCGTCGACGCGCATGGCATGTCCTAGAGGAAGCCGGGCACGGGAAAATCGGCGATCGGCTTCTCTACAGCTACTGGAACCCTGCGCTTTTTGATTCACTGCCGAGCATTCTCTCGAAAGAAGAGCAGCTTAAATTCTTTCAGACGCTCAACGCTGTTTTCGAGCAAACGGATTTCCGCGGATATTCGAGCATCCAGAATCAGAAAATAAAAACGGTGTTTGATGAAAAAACCAACGGCAAGCGTTTTCACAATCACGAAGGCAGGCTGGCCGAAATAAAACCGCCGATCGCTTCGCGGCGCAACAAGCTGCGGGTGGCGCTATTTTCGACACGCGATCACGGCGGCGCTGGCCTCGCAAGCAAAAGATGCTTAGAGGCGCTGCACAGAAACGGACAACAGGCTGAGTTGCTTTGCTATATCGCTGACAGCACGTCGCCGCATATCCAGCAAATGCCGCCCTCTGCGCAATATTCAGAAGGCGCAGCCGACAAAGCGGCGCTTAATCGGTTTTGGCGAGATCGAGCCGTTCTGACGCATCAAGAAAACGAGCATCTCAGGGCCCGGGAGTTGTTCTCAAAAACGGGCGCGGTAGTAGACTATACATCCGTGAAATCACTGTTCGACGAGGCCGACATTATTCACTTCCATTGGGTTGTTGGTTTGTTCGACTTCGTAAATGCATCGGAGATTCTGGGAAACAGACCCGTAGTTTGGACGCTTCACGACATGAATCCCTTCACTGGGGGATGTCACTATACCGAGGGGTGCGTCGGTTACGAACAAGATTGTAAGTCCTGTCCGTTGCTATGCGGTTCTGAATTGGCGAATCAATACTGGCGGCAGAAACAATATGCATATCGCGGGCTGCAAAATCTTCATATCGTTTGTCCGTCGCAATGGCTGGCGGACAAGGCCGCCGAAAGTTCACTTTTTGGAAATCGGCCAATCCATGTGATTCCGAACCCTTTGCCGATCGACAAATTTTATCCGGTAAACAAATTCGTAGCGCGGCGGCGCCTCGGCTTGCCGCTGGACAAAAAACTCATACTGTTTGGCGCTGATAGTCTCGCCAACAAACGTAAGGGCGGCGAATTGTTGGTTGGCAGTGTCCGGCGGCTGGCGGCGCTCAATCACACTGACAAAGTCGAGGGTGTCGTCTTTGGCGCCAGCGACCTGGAAATTGGCGTAAAGACACACAGCATGGGACACATATCAGACGCCGAAAGGCTCGCTCTGGTGTATTCCGCAGCCGATGTTTTTGCGTTTCCATCGTTGGAAGATAATGCGCCAATGACAATTGCAGAAGCGATGCTTTGCGGAACGACCCCAGTGGCATATCCGGTCGGCAATGTACCCGAACTCGTCGCTCATCGTGAGACAGGGTACATCGCCCGCTACAAGGATATCGAAGATTTCGCCGACGGGTTGGCGTGGGCGCTGGAACAGCCCCGTTCAGGCGAAGCGCTCGCCCGTTCCGTTCGCTGCGCAACGAAAGTCAGAAGACATAATGATCCTGATCGCTCGGCGAAGGCGCATATCGCACTCTACGAGTCGATCGTAAGTCATTAGCCTAGGACGGCGAAAGAGAGATATCCAAATTTATCCAGCAATAGACGTTACGCTTCGTTTTTCAAACCAGATTGATCCTCCGGATATTCTTGGAAGTGCAGCGACGAGACTTTCCGGCAAGGCGGCGTGGATCTCGGGCATCAAATTACGCCAAGAATACGACGCGGAAGAAATCAATGGAAAATGTTCGCCATACGCCAACATGTAGGCGCCTAACAGATATTGCTCATTATAATATCGATCCACCCAGCTTTTCGGATAGTCCACCGGCCAGAAAATATCGTGTATCCCAACAACTACGCCATCGGGCATCCGCGGCAACACATCAATAAAAAATACACTAACGTCAGAATTTTGAAAGCTGCGATGACTACCGTCGAAAAACAAAATGTCGCCTGGCGCAAGAACGTCAAACTCTTGTAAATCCAGATCCTCCAACGGGGCCCGATGAATACGCGAACAAAGCTTGTCGATTTCCTCGCGCGGTTGCGGATCTACAGATATAATTTGTGTCTGTGCCGAATGGTTACGCGCCGCGCGCGCAAAGAACTTGGTTGAGTTTCCTGATCCAATCTCGAAAATCGTGGATGGCCGTCTTGACGCAGCCAAGACATAAGCACTAATGCCGTCAAATGGCGGGAACCAGTTTTGAGCCCATCTTGGCGAAAAGACGTCCTGAGTTTCGACCGGGATATTGTTGAGTTGCTCAGCAAACTTTCCAATCGTCTCAACAAATTCAAGCTGCTCCTGATGTTTTGCGAGGAATATTTTTTCAATGTATTCCGCATTTGGCCGCTCATACCCCCAACGAGCGGCAAAACGTGGTGGGTAGTTTATTTTTAAGCTTGCATGCATTCGATTTTTAACTAGTCAGCGACTGATAATTCGGCGGTATTTGTTTGGCTGATCTGGTAGTTGAAACGCGACCTTTTGGAAAGGACGAGATCATATAGTGAATTCCCCATTCAGCTGGAAAAGATATATTCCGATAGGTTCATGTTGTTGTCCAACAGTGTTTGTCAGCATTGATGCATTACCCGGAGTCCATCGAATCATTGGCTGAAAACTGCGTGTGGCGGTTTGGCGGATTTCGCAATCTGCTGGAATCTTTAGGTTTTACATCTCGCCGAGGCCCCGCGGAGATTAATTGCTGGAAAACCCCGCGACGCATCACACCCTTGCGCCAAGTCTAGATTAGCCGTTTTCTTTCACAGTACTCAGGGCAATTTCGCCTTTTGACGTCGCCCAGTCCAACGCCGGATTGGGCCTGCCGGTAATGCGTTATTTTTTATTGACTTTTTTACCTCTTCGTCAGTGCGAATGCGGACTCCGAGTTGTTTGTGCATTTTTTGGCGCGAAATCGGCCGCACAATCGATTATTCATTGACCCGGCGGCGCGCCGCCGCTATACGCCGCGGCTCTGTTTCAACAACCGGACGAACGAAGCCGGGGCGAAAAAGGACGCTGGCGCACAAATTGCGCCGAAAGAGGTCGAATAATGTACGCAGTCGTCAAGACTGGCGGTAAGCAATACCGCGTTTCCGAAAATGACACGTTGAAGGTCGAGCGCCTGACCGGCGCGGCGGGCGATATCGTCACGCTGCCGGATGTTCTTATGCTCGGCGACGGGAAGACCGTTACCGTTGGCGAGCCTAATGTCGCCGGCGCCGCGGTCGCCGCGGAAATTGTCGAGCAGGCGCGCGACAAGAAAATCATCGTATTCAAAAAACGCCGCCGGCAGAATTACCGGCGCAAGCACGGACACCGCCAGCACTACACCCTGTTAAAGATTACTGAGATCCTGACCGACGGCGCCAAGCCGTCCAAGAAAGCGGCGGCAAAAAAGCCGGCGAAGAAAAAAGAGCCGGAAGCAAAAGCCGAAGCGCCGGTTGCGGCGAAAGCGGACAGCGCGGCGGCGGATGATCTGAAAAAACTGTCAGGCGTCGGACCGGTGCTTGAGAAGAAACTGATCGAAGCCGGCGTTACGTCCTTTGCGCAGATTGCAGCATGGGGCCCGGCGGAAATCGAAGAGTTTGACGAGAAATTATCGTTCAAGGGCCGGATCGAACGTGAAGGCTGGGTCGAGCAGGCGAAAAAACTCGCCAATGGCGAAGAGGAGTAAGAGATGGCGCATAAAAAGGCAGGCGGCTCGTCACGGAACGGCCGCGACTCAGAAGGGCGCCGTCTTGGCGTCAAGAAGTATGGCGGCGAAGTTGTTGTACCGGGCAACATCATTGTCCGTCAGCGCGGCACCAAGTTTCATCCCGGCGCCAATGTCGGCATGGGGCGCGATCACACGCTCTTCGCGACGGCCGGCGGCCGCGTACAATTTGCAACAAAGCGCGGCGGGCGCAGCTACGTCTCAATTATCGCCGACGCAGAGTAGCGCCGCGATTAACGGCCGGCGCGAAAGTCTCGCAGCGGCCATTCCGACGAACGCCAAAGGGAAGGCCGTTAAGCGCCTTCCCTTTTTCTGTTCGAGGCTGTCATGATTGAAATGCGCTACGGCGACATAACGCTACGGCCGATCACGCCTGACGACGCCGGGGATTTCGCGACCCTCTGCAACGATATTGATATTGCGCGAAATACGGCGCGCATTCCTCACCCTTACACCTGCGCCGACGCCGAGGCGTTCGTCAAAAAATGCGGCGGCGCTTCATTCGGCGCCGATGGTGACTTTGTATTCGCCGTTTGCCGCGATGGTCAGATCGTCGCCTGCGCTGGCGCCAATCAAACGAGCGACGGCGTATTTGAAATCGGATATTGGGTGGGCGCGCCCTTTCGGCGACAGGGCCATGCGACGCGCGCGGCTCGCGCGGTCACGCACTTCGCTTTCGAACACCGCAACGCAAAGACGGCGTCCGCCGGTTTCTTCGCAGACAACCCCGCATCGGGCCGAATCCTGGAGCGCATCGGCTTCCGGCGAACCGGCGAGTGCGTCCTGATGCCATCCATTGGGCGCGGCGGCGATGTCGAAACCATTCGGCTCACGCTCGACCGCCGGGATTTCGAGATGTCGCCCGAGATTGTCATTGCTGAAACGGACGCCTAGACCCTCAGGACATTGCTGCCAGCCGAAGGAGCGCAACCATGGCCCGTATCGCTGAATTTCAGGTCCGCAAAGACAAGCTCAACGAAACCCGCAAGATTGAAAAGGACCAGCCGACGCTCGGCGACGGTCAGATCCTCGCCAAAGTCGATCGTTTCGCGGTGACCGCCAATAATGTGACTTACGGGGTTGTGGGCGAGCGCATCGGTTATTGGAAATTCTTTCCGGTTGAGGACGAAGGCTGGGGCGTCATTCCGGTTTGGGGGTTTGCAGACGTCGAGGCGTCTAACCACCCGGACGTCGCTGTCGGGGAGCGCCTTTACGGCTACTGGCCTATGGGGAGCCATCTCGTCATGACGCCCGGCAAGGTCTCGAAACATCGCCTGGCCGACGACGCCGAACACCGACGGGAATTGCCGCCGGTCTACAACAGCTATGTGCGCGTTTCGAATGAGCCGGGGTATGATCCGGAAACGGATAATGACCGGATGGTTCTGATGCCGCTGTATGCGACATCTTTCTGCATCTACGATTTCCTGAAAGACAATGACTGGTTCGGCGCCGGCCGCGTCATTCTCGGCAGCGCGTCCTCCAAGACGGCGATCGGTACGGCTTACGCGGTCAAATCCGATGCGTCGCCGCCGGCGCTCACAGGCCTTACAAGCGCACGCAATCGGGAAACCGTTGAGCGCCTCAAGCTTTATGACGACGTTGTCGAGTATGACAATATCGAAAAACTGGATCGCAATGCGCCTACGGTGATTATCGATATGTCCGGCGACGGCGGCGTATTAGGGCGTCTGCACAAACTGCTAGGCGACAATATGAAGTATACGTCGAATGTGGGCGTTACTCATTTTGAGGCGAATGAAATGGGCCCCGATTTTATCCGGGACCGCAGCGCCATGTTTTTTGCGCCCGGTCATATTCAAAAACGGACCAAAGACTGGGGTCCCGGCGAGTTTGAAAAACGCGCGCATCAGTTCTGGAGCGAGGCCGCGCAGAAAAGTCGTTCCTGGCTGACGATCCAGGAAGCGCGTGGCGCGGACGCCATTGACCATGCCTGGCGCGAGGTTCTCGCCGGCAAGACGCCCGCCAGCGCCGCATGGGCGGTCGGGTTCTGATCTCGCTCTCTCCGGCGAAGCACGCGATAGTCACCCCATGACGGACAAGGAAAAACCGGCGCGACCGCGGCTGCTGATCGATATTGTTTCCGATCCGGTCTGCCCGTGGTGCTATGTGGGATTTAAAGCCTTCCAGCATGCGCGCGACAGGATTTCAGAGGAGTTTCAGGTCCTCCCGCGGGTGCGCGCCTATCTGCTCAATCCGGATACGCCAACAGAAGGCGTTGACCGCGCCGCCTATTACGCGAAGAAATTTCCCGACGCCGCCAAGCGCGATGCCATGCGCATGCAGTTGACGGCGGCCGCCGCCGGCGCAGGGTTCAAGTTCGATCCATCGATCCCGAAACATCTGCCCAATACAGCAAAGGCCCACCAGCTCATTCGTCTTGCCCATTTTGACGGCGCGCAGGAGCGCCTCGTTGAAAGCCTCTACAGCGCCTATTGGGACGATGGGCGCGACATTGGCGATACGGACGTTCTCGTCGATATCGCCGAAAAAACCGGACTCGATGCCGAGAACGCACGGCGTGATCTGAGTAGCGCCAGTTCGAAAAATACTGTGCTTGCCGAAGCCGAGGCTTTTCGCCAGGCCGGCGTTTCCGGCGTGCCGACATTTATCATTAATGAGCGCGACGGGTTCTCCGGCGCCGTGCCGCCCGATCGTATGGCGGAAGCCTTTCGAATGGCGGCGAGGGATTTGCATCGGCGAACAAACTAGATCGCCGCCGGCGTTAACCACCTTGACCGGACATATTCCCGATGCGCGCCTTGTTAATGATGTTGTTTTTCGCTCTCGCCTTGCCGGCGAGCGCGGAAACCCATGTCGAAAGCGCTAAAGAGTTAACCCACGCGATCCGCCATGCGGCAACGGGCGATGTGATTGTGTTGGCGTCTGGCGAGTACGACATCGCCGATATTAAAATCAGGAACGATTTAACATTACGAGGACGCGGCGACGCCGTGCTTTATGCGTCGAAACCGATCGCAAAAGGGCTCCTCAATCCGCTTCCCGGCGTCTCGCTCACCGTCGAAAACCTGACCTTTCGCCACGCTCGCTCGCCCGACCGGAACGGCTCCGGCATTCGAAATGACGGGCGCAACCTCACCATTATCAACTGCAATTTCATCGAAAATGAAAACGGCGTCCTGTCCACCGGCGACCGCGACGGCGTAATCTCTATCAGCGGCTCGGAATTTCTGCGAAACGGTCATGGCGACGGCTATTCCCACGGGATTTATGTCTTGCGCGCCGCACGGGTCGACATCACAGACAGCGCCTTTATCGCCACTCATATCGGCCACCACGTCAAATCACTGGCGGACGAAACGACGATTGAGAATACGCGCCTGGACGATGCGGAGGGGCGAACAAGCTACGCTGTTGATCTTTCAAAGGGCGGCCGCGTTTGCATTGCCGGCAATACGATTGTTCAATCGGCGCAAGCGGAAAACAACACGATCATCAATTATGACACGTCCCGGGGGGGCGAAGCGGAGGGCCTGATCATTACCGGCAACACGATCATCAATCATCGAAAGAATGGGCGCTTTCTGCGCAACGATACGGACCTCGCGCCGACGATTTCGGGCAACCGGGTAACAAACGAAGGCCGCGGAGCGTTGACCGATATGCCGCCCGGTTCCGGCGGATAATCCCGATACAGATTTTAAATCCCCTTCGCGCAAGTTTTGAGCGCCGCTCGCACCGCCAAAACCGCAGCGAACCCCTCAAATTTGACCAAAATTTCACAAAGGGAATAACGCTTGACGGCGCCCGCCCTGTCCGATTAAGTGCGCCCCGCGACTTTGTTTTGGCCGATTTTTACGAGACTTGCCTACGGCCAGCCGACTAGAGACTTCCAAGACATGGTTGCCTTCCGCCGGCCCGAGCGGGCTGGCAACGCCATTAAAGGAGATCTAGATCAATGGCATCAGGCACAGTGAAATGGTTCAACGCCACCAAAGGTTATGGGTTCATCGAACCCGATGAAGGCGGAAAAGACGTTTTCGTCCACATCACCGCGGTTCAGGCGGCCGGCTTGCAAGGGCTCAATGAAGGTCAGAAAGTTTCTTACGAGATTGCCGAACAACGCGGCAAATCGTCGGCGGCGAATTTGAAAGTCGAATAGTCGACTTCATCTGACGAAAACGATGAACGCCGGTGCGGTTTCGCGCCGGCGTTTTTTATGGGCGCGACGTCTCGATCAGGCGCGCGGCGCCTTTCGCCAGCAATTCGAGGCCGACTTTGCGGCCTAGCTCGCGCGGCCGGTCCGCCGGGCCTTCGCTGCGCGCCTCGATCATCTCATCGCCGGATTCGGACATCACAGCGCCGTAAAGCGTGACCGCCTCCCCGTCGCGTGACGCGTAACCGGCGATCGGCGCATTACAATGACCATTCAGCACCCAGAGGAGCTCCCGCTCGGCGAGCGCGGCGATGCGCGCATCGCCATCGTCGATCGCCGTCAGATTTTGCAATAGCGAAAAGTCATTCGCCCGGCATTCGACCGCAACGATCCCCTGCCCGGCGGCCGGCGCCAGCTCTTCCGGCGAGAACACATGGGCGATCCGATGCGCCAGCCCCACACGCTCCAGCCCGCATCGCGCCATGATCAACGCATCGGTCGGGCCGACTTCGCCGCCGTCAGGCAAGCGTTGTAATGCCTTCTCATCCAGCTTCTTGATTCGCGTATCCGCGGCGCCGCGGAAATGAATAACCTCCGCATCCGGATAAAGTTTCTTCAGGAGCGCTTTACGGCGCACGGAATTTGTGCCGATCTTGAAACCGCCGCCCTCGGCGCCCTTGAAGTCATCGAAAGTCACGCCCTTGCGCAGGACGAGCGCGTCTTCAACCGCTTCGCGCTTCATATAAGCGCCGATCACAAGGCCGGGCGTTTCTTCGTCTCCCGGCATATCTTTCAGGGAATGCATCGCGGCATCGAGCCGGCCGTCGCGCATGGCCTCGCGGATCTCGGCGACAAAGGCGCCGCCCTTGCCGCCATGGCGATCAAGCTTCGAAACCTGATCACGATCACCGCGGGGTGAAAACCGGACGATGTCCACGCTCGCCGCCTCATGGGCCGCGCGATAGGCCGCGGCGATGTCGTCAGTCTGCGCCAGCGCCATGGCGCTTGAGCGGGTGCCGATCCGCATTGAGTATCCTTCTGATTCTTACCCGCTATAGCCCTCGGGCGTGTTGCGCCGTTGAAAGGACGGTCTTCTCATACCCTCTTTTTCGTATAATTTTCAAGCAACTGAATTCACGACGAAGCGCGGATGCAGTTCCTTTTCGTATGCGTCTTTATTGAGGCATGGTCCCGGGCGGCGGTTACGCCGTGCGTGCGAGAAATAGTATTGCTCAGCCATTCGCGCCGCCGGCTGGAATCCGCCCGCAGAAGGCCTCGCGCAAACAATCCCATGGCGCCCTTCCGCCGCTAGCGCGCCGGGATTGGGCAACTTTCATCTGTACACACATCTGTTTCTTTTGCGTTCGTCGCACCGGAACTGACCGGCGTTTGCTGACGCAGCAAAGACATAATCTCGGCCCCAAGCATCATATCATCATCGCGGCCAAACTTCTGCTTTCGAAGATTTCCGTCGCGATCAATCAGGATCGTCGTTGGGGTACCCTGCATTTGATACGAGGTCATCGTTTTTGGGGGACCAAGCCGCTCCGATGGCGCATCAATACCAACCGGAAATGGTATTTGGTATTCATGAAGAAACGCAGCAAGCGCTTCTTTCGTGCCTTGTGCGTCGTGATGCTCGAAGACCGTATGCAGACCAATGACGGCGACGTCTTCTTCGCTAAAGAGGCGCCGCGCGCGCATTGCTTGCGGCAAAGAGTATGAGACACACCCTGGACAAAGCATTTGAAAGGCTTCGAGCAACACGACCTTGCCGCGAAGCTGTTCCAGCGTGATCGGCGAACCCGAATTTAGCCATCCAACCGTCTGTAAGGGCGGCGCCGCGCGCAGTTTTCGCATAGCAGACTTCCTATTGAACTGGCGACGCCCGGTTGGAGAACCCGGCGCCGCAATTGTGGTTAGGCGGCAGGTTTCAATTTCAGCGAGGGAAAATCTACAGGCACGTCGAGCGCAACATTAACGTAGTTGGTGAACAGGTTGAGCGCGATATGCGCAACGATTTCCATGATGGCTTCGTTGTCAAAGCCTGCGCTCTTCAGCGCCTCGACGTCGCGATCAGTGACCTGCCCCCGATTCTCCACTACTTTCAGGGCAAAGGTGAGCGCAGCCTGCGTCTTGGGGTCGGCCGAGCGCCCTAATTGCGCGTCCGTCATCTCCGCTGAACTGGCGCCCGCTTTCTGCCCGAGGGCCGAATGAGCTGCGAGGCAATATGCGCAGGCGTTTTTATTCGCGATCGCGACAGCGATTTTCTCACCGAGTTGCGCGCCGAGTTTTCCCTCGCCGAGCGCGCCAAATCCACCCCACATAAAGTTTAGCGCCGCTGATGAATTCCCGACGGCGCGGAACATATTCGGGACGACGCCAAACGCGCCCTTGATCTCTGAAAGCGTCCCTTCAACATTGCTGGGCGCCGACTGAGGATCGACGAGATTTATTCGAGGCATAGCAAAGTTCCTTCTTTACTTTGCGAACCCGGCGATGCTCGGAAAAGCAACTTTTGGAAACCGGCCGCATTATAGTATCGAGTCGATACTTTCTGTTTGCTACCCGAAACCCGAAAGACTTGCAAGTATAGTTTTTAGTCGATACTATAAATTATGATCGGATCATCATCAGATCTTCTTGAGCGCCTTTCCCGTCTTCTTCAAAACGACGCACATGCGGGCAGTCTGAAGCCGACACAGTGGGAAGCCGTGCGATATCTTTCTCGCGCGAACCGATTTTCCCGAAGCCCAAGCGCGTTAACGCGCTATCTCGGTATGACCAAAGGGACAGTTTCCCAGACGCTGCATGCGCTTGAACGCAAAGGCCTTATAGAAAAAACAGCCATTGAGGGCGATCGGCGGAGCGTGAACATCGACCTGACACGAGCGGGCGCGAAGCTCATATCTGAAGATCCCTTAAGAGCAGTCGAAGCCGCCATAGAACGCCTGCCCAAATCCGCTCGTACGGCATTGTCAGGGATACTTCACGATCTGTTGAGCGACATGCTCGCACAAAGAGGCGGTCGCCCGTTCGGCGTTTGCAAAACATGCCGCCACTTCAAGCGTCGGCATCGCCGCGGCGCGCCGAATTTCTGCAGCCTGTTAAATGAGCCCCTGTCCGCAGAGGACAGCGAGCTTATTTGCGCCGAACAGGAGGCCGCGGCGTGAGCATAGGGCCAACGGGCCAAGTTCATCAGTTCGCTGGGGAGACTTGAGTTGACGGCGCGTCTGGCATCGCAATTGCCGGTTGAGCAAGTTTATGCGCCTGCGCATCGGATTCGGTCCGTCATTCCGGCATGCCGTATTCTTCGCAGATACTGATCGCAAGCACCAAACGAAAGCCATTGACGACGGCGGCAGGCAAGGAGCTGGCGGACCCGAGAGGATTCGAACCTCTGGCCTCTGCCTTCGGAGGGCAGCGCTCTATCCAGCTGAGCTACGGGTCCTAAGCGCCTTTGGGCGTCCGCGGCGTGTACGCGAAATGGGGCGACCGGGCAAGAACGCCGCCTGATCTTCGCCCTATTTGCCGCGTATGCCCCGCCCGTCACCGGCAGATGCGCCGCATGACGAATATAGGTATAGTTGCGCCGTCTCGGGCAGGAACTGGAAATGACATTGATCAAACGAATTGCCGCCGCAGCGGCCGCCGCGCTATGCGCATTGTCAATCGCCGTAGCCGCGGAGAAAACCGCAACGCCGGCCATGTGGCGCGCCGCCGACGCCGATACGGAAATCTTCCTGCTGGGCACGTTCCACATTCTGCCCAAGGACGTTAACTGGCGAACGGACGCCTTTGAGGCCGCCTACGCGAAGTCAGAGATCGTCTATTTTGAAGTGGAAACTGACGCGCCGGATTCGCAATCCAAGACTTTGAGCGTTTTAATGACCGAAGGGTTTAACCCCGACGGCGCGCTTCTGTCCGACATGCTGGAAGCGGACGACGCCGAAAATTTCCGGCGTATCGTTTCCTCGCTTGGCTTGCCTTTCGCCGGCGTCGATCCCATGCGTCCCTGGAATGCGTTCCTGACCTTGTCGGTTCAGTTCATCGTGCAGCAAGGCTTCGATCCCGGAGCCGGCGTCGATGCGACGCTCCTTGCTGAATCGCGCACCAAGGGAAAAGAGCTCCGGTTCTTTGAAACCATCGAAGAGCAACTCGGCTTGTTTACCGGCCTTTCGCCGGAGATTGAAAAAGACCTCCTCGTTCTCACCATTCGCGATTGGGATAATCAGGCTGAAGGCTTCGACAATCTGTTCGCCGCCTGGCGCGACGGCGATGCCGCGGCGCTTGACGCGCTGATGAACGATATTATGCGCGCGCAAGCCCCTGAGGTTTTCGATCGCCTGTTAACAGCGCGCAACAAGAACTGGGCCAACGAAATCGAGCGCGTCATGAACAATGAGACGGGCGCCGTCTTCATCGCCGTCGGCGCCGGCCATCTTGTCGGCGATCAATCCGTGCAGGCCATGCTCGGCCCCCGCGGCATTGACTTTACCCGTTACGGCGATACGCCGGCGGCTGCGAATGACAATGCTGCCGAGGCCGACGGCATTGGCGATCTTCTGAAAAATGTCGGCGAAGACTAGATATCGAGTTCCGCAGACAAGGCGTTATCCTGAATAAACTCGCGGCGCGGCTCGACGATATTGCCCATGAGGCGTGAGAAGATATCGTCCGCGTCGTCTGCTTCCTTCACCTTCACCTGAAGCAGAACCCTTGCGTCATGATCGAGCGTCGTCTCCCATAGCTGGTCGGGGTTCATTTCACCGAGCCCCTTATACCGCTGTACAGAAACGCCTTTTTCGCCGCCTGCGCGCACTGCATCGAGAAGGCCCGCAGGACCAAACAGGGTGACCGACTGATCCTTGCGGGTCCATGTCGCCGGTTCTTCAAACACCGGGATCAGATCGTTCACCGCCGCTTCGATGCGTTTTGCATCCGCGCTCATCAGCACGTCGCGCGAAAGCTCGCGCCGCTCTTCAACACCGCGGACCTCGCGGGTAAAAACAAAACCGCCCTCGCCGTCCGGCGCTCCGCGCCAGTCCCGTTCAAATTCCTCAGCGATGCTGTTCAGACGTTCCGCGACACGGTCGGCAACCTCGTTGGCGTCATCACCCGGCTCGCGCAAGGCGCGCGCCAGCGCCGCCTGCATGATGACGTCCCGGGAAATGCGGGCCGGAAAGTCCGCAAGCGCGTCGGCGACCTTCCGGGCCTTTGCAATGATGTCGGCAAGATCAGCGCCGGCGATCGTTTCGCCAGATTCAAGCACCAGCGCGCCATCGGCCATGCCTTCCGCATAGAGATAATCATTTAGCGATTTATCATCGAGAAGATATTGTTCGGACTTTCCGCGCGAAACTTTATAAAGCGGCGGCTGGGCGATGTAGAGGTGACCGCGCCGAATAAGCTCCGGCATCTGCCGGAAAAAGAAGGTGAGCAGGAGCGTTCGGATATGCGCGCCATCGACATCGGCATCGGTCATGATGACGATCTTATGGTAGCGCAGCTTGTCGGGATCGAAATCGTCGCGCCCGATCCCCGTACCAAGCGCCGTAATCAACGTGCCGATCTCCTGGCTCGAGAGCATCTTGTCAAATCGCGCCCGCTCAACATTCAGGATTTTGCCGCGCAAGGGCAGAACCGCCTGGTTCTCCCGGTTGCGGGCCTGTTTCGCCGAGCCGCCGGCGGAATCACCCTCGACGATAAAGAGTTCGGACTTCGCCGGGTCTCGCTCCTGACAATCGGCAAGCTTGCCGGGGAGCGACGCAACATCGAGCGCCGATTTGCGCCGGGTCAGCTCCCGCGCCTTGCGGGCCGCTTCGCGCGCCGCCGCGGCTTCGGCGATTTTCTGGACAATACGCTTGGCGTCGGTCGGGCTTTCCTCAAACCATTCGCCAAGTTTTTCGTTCACCGCACTCTCAACAACCGGGCGGACTTCCGATGACACCAGCTTGTCTTTGGTCTGCGACGAAAATTTCGGGTCAGGCACTTTCACCGACAGGACACAGGTCAGCCCTTCGCGCGCGTCGTCCCCCGTCAGCGAGACTTTCTCTTTTTTCGCAATACCGGAACTTTGCGCGTAGCTGTTGATGATGCGCGTCAGCGCGCCGCGGAAACCGGCAAGATGGGTGCCGCCGTCGCGCTGCGGGATGTTGTTGGTGAAGCACAGGACTTTTTCGTGATATCCGTCGTTCCACCACATGGCGACGTCGACGGTGACGCCGTCGCGCTCGGTCGTGAACGAAATCGGCTTTTCCAATAGCGCCGTTTTCGATGCATCGAGATACTCCACAAAGGCTTCAAGCCCGCCTTCGTAGATCATTTCCTCAACGCGCGCCTCGACATGGCGATTGTCCGCAAGGCGAATCAACACGCCGGAATTGAGAAACGCCAGCTCACGCAGGCGGTGTTCGAGCGTGTCGAAATCGAACTCAATGCCGGTGAATATTTTGTCCGACGGCGCGAAAGTGACTTCCGTTCCGGATTTCACAGCATCACCGACGATCGCAAGATCGCCGTCGGGCTCGCCCATATGGAAACGCATGAAATGCTCTTTGCCGTTGCGGCGGATTCTTAGCTCAAGCCGCTCCGACAATGCGTTCACAACGGATACGCCGACGCCATGGAGTCCGCCAGAGACCTTATAAGAATTCTGGTCAAATTTTCCGCCAGCGTGGAGCTGGGTCATGATGACCTGCGCCGCCGAAACGCCTTCTTCCGGGTGAATGTCAGTGGGGATGCCGCGGCCATTATCTGTAACGGTGACAGAGCCGTCAGCGTTCAGGATCACCTCAACTGTATCGCAATAGCCCGCGAGCGCTTCGTCGATGGCGTTGTCGACAACTTCGTAGACCATATGATGAAGGCCCGAGCCATCATCGGTGTCGCCGATATACATGCCCGGGCGTTTGCGAACCGCATCGAGCCCTTTCAGGACCTTGATCGAATCCGCGCCATAGTCAGCGTTTTTGCCGGGCGCCGGCGCCGGGTCCATTTCGTCGTCAATTTGGTTTTCTGCGGCGTTATTCGCCATAGTCCAAGGCTTTCTTTTTTACGTTATTCGATTTCAGCGATTGCGCCGTTGCGCACTTCAAAATGTTGCGCGCGCGTTGACCAGGCGTCGAACAGGTGACGATCCGTACCCGTCATAAAGGCCTGGAACCCGAGCTGCTCGATGATCGTAAAGAGCGCCGCGCGCCGGTCGGGGTCGAGATGGGCGGCGATTTCGTCAAGCAGCAGGATCAGGGGCGCGTCGCTGCGCGCGGCTGCGTTCGCCGCCTTCGCCGAGGCGAGGACAATGCCGATGAGCAGGGCCTTCTGCTCGCCGGTTGAGCAAAGCCGCGCGGCCTGACCCTTTTCGCGATGCTCGACAATGAGATCGGTTCGGTGCGGGCCGAGCGTCGCCCGCCCGGCTTCGGTATCGGCGCGCCGGCGCGCCGCCAGCAGGCCGGCGAAATCGTCTTCAACATCCGCCGGTTTCGACGATGCGAGCGCGCCTTCAATCGCACCGTCTAGCGCCAGCGACGCCGCCGGGAAGACGTCTGAGACGCCATCATCCACAACCGTCGCCGCGGCGAGCCGGGTCAGCATGGCGCAGCGCGCCGCCGCCAGGGCGACGCCGTGCTCGGCCATCTGGCGCTCCAGGACGCCCAGCCATTCGCCGTCGCGCGAGCGCTCATCCAGGAGGCGCTGGCGCTGGCGCATGGCCTGATCATAGCCGCCAGATATTTTCGCAAGCGCCGGATCGTGGGCAAGCGCAAGGCGATCCAGGAAACGGCGTCGCTCGCCGGCACCGTCCATAAACAAGCGATCTTGCGCCGGGGTCAGCCAGATAAAACGGATATGCTCGGCGAACGCGCCGGGCCCGGACGCCGCCGCGTTGTCGATACGGCAGATGCGCCGGTCAGGGCGCACAGGGTCCGCGCCGACGCCGAGATTCTTTTCATCGCCGTCTTTGCGAAGACGCGCCGACACCGCCCAACCGCCCGCGCCCCCTTGACGGGGCAGTTCGTGAAGGCGGGCCCGGCGCAAGCCGCGCCCCGGCGACATCAACGACAAGGCTTCAAGAATATTAGTCTTGCCTGCGCCATTCGGTCCGGCGATCGCCGCCGGCCGGCCGTCAAAACGGATCTGCGCCGAAGGGTAGGAGCGAAAGTCTGCAAGGGTCAGGCGCGTCAGCAGAATGCGCGCCGGTGCCGCAACGGCGCCCGCATCGATCTCATCGTCCTGAATGACAGCCTGACTGAACATCTATGCCTTTCGCACGTCGCGCCCATTAAAGGCGCCGCGCTGTCAAACCCGCAGCGGCATCAACACGTAGAGCGCGCGCTCATCTTCTTCATCCACAATCACCGTCGGCGATGATGGGTCTGCAAGACGCAGCGTCGCGGTTTCACCGTCAATCTGCTGCGCCACATCAAGAAGATACCGGGCGTTAAAACCGATCTCGATGCCGTCCCCGCCATAATCGACAGACAATTCCTCAAGGGCGGAACCGGCTTCCGGATTGTTGACCGCAAGGCGCAGATTGTCCGCTTCGAGACCAAGCTTGATGGAGCGCGTGCGGTCGGCGGAGACGGTCGCGACCCGGTCCACCGCTTGCGCAAAATCTTTCGTATCGACGCGCAGGATGTTGGAATTTCCCTTCGGAATAACGCGCTCATAATCCGGGAATGACCCGTCGATTAATTTCGAGGTCAGGCGCCCAGCGCCAAATCCGAAACGGATTTTCGACGTCGAAACGGCGATCTCAACGTTTTCCTCCGCATCTTCGAGAAGACGGGATAGCTCCGCAATTGCCTTGCGCGGAACAATGACGCCGGGCATGGCGCCGGCGCCGTCAGGCAGCGCCGCATCAAGACGGGCGAGGCGATGACCGTCCGTCGCCGCCGCGCGCAATAACGGCGCATCGCCGTCGGGCTCGGCGTGAAAATAAACGCCGTTCAGATAATACCGCGTTTCTTCCTGGGACATGGCGAAACGGGTCTTGTGCAGGAGCCGCTTCAGCTCCTCGGTCGGCATGGAAAACCGCACATCAAGATCGTCGCTGGTGAGGCTCGGAAAATCATCATCCGGCAAGACAGCCAACGAGAACTGCGACCGCCCGGCGGAAATCTGCAGGCGGTCATCGGCATTCGACAATTCAAGACGGACCTGCGCGCCGTCCGGCAGTCGTTTGACGATTTCGAAAAGCGTCAACGCCGACACGGTCGTTGCGCCGCCGCCGGCGACATCGGCCGGTGCGTCTTCGGAGACTTCAATATCGAGATCGGTCGCCGTCAGTGTCAGCGCGCCGCCGTCAGCTTGCAGAAGAACATTGGAAAGGATGGGAATCGTATTGCGACGCTCCACAACGCTTTGCACGTGCCCGAGCGCCTTGGACAGCGCCGACCGCTCAATCGTAACCTTCATTCCCGTTTCGCACTCCCGAATTCAGCCTCTAGACCGCGTCAAAATTTCTTTCAGAAAACCCGTTGGCGCCTTCTCAGGAATGACGCCGGCGGGCAGAGAATCGCCGTCGTGGATAAGGCGTTAAGTATAGCCGAAAACGCCCTGAAAAAGCTAGCGCCGGCGCGGATTTCCCGCACCGGCGCCGCTTAAAAAACAGGCCTGATTTCAGCGCTCTACGGCGCGCGATATCACCCGCCCAAAGCCTCGCGAATTCGGCGCACGCCTTCCTGAAACGCTTTGTCGCGTTCGATCAGCGCCTGGGCCCGGCGATAGCTTGACATGACAGTGGTGTGGTCGCGCGAAAGCGCCTTGCCGATGCGTGGGAAAGACTCCGCCAGGACTTCCCGCGCGCAGTAAACGATGGCGTGGCGGGCGCGGACAATGCGCTGCGGCTGCGCGCGGCCGGTGATTTCCGCGCGGGCAAGACCAAAGGCTTCCGCGCCGGCGTTGATAGCGTCGTCAAGGGTCGCAACCTTCGAGCGCCCGCTGTCCTGAAGACGCGATTTCAGGACTTCCTTCGCCTCATCGAGGCTTATGGTGACCGCCTCGTCACGATAAAGGAGAAGAAGCTGGTTGAGGGCGCCGATCGTCTCGCGGGTGCTCTGGTTGAAATGATGGGCGATGAATTCCAGAACCGGCTCATCGATCAGACATTTCGCAGCGCTGGAGCGCACGCGCTTTTTCAATATCTCAAGACGCATTTCTTCATCGGCCTGATGCACCGGCGCGCACAGGCCGCCGGCCAGACGATCGGCCAGGCGTTTCTTGATGCCGGCTTCGGCAAGTTTTGCAGGCGCCAGATCGCCGGCGACGGCGACGGGTTTGCCGCTGTCGAGTAATGCGTCAATCACAATTAATAGCTCCTCTTGAGTTCGATCTTTTCCGTCCAGGAAATGAATGTCGTCAATGGCGACAATGTCATGCTCTAAAAACGCCGCATGCAGCGCCGCCGTATTGTTCGACAATGCAGCGCTGACGCAAGCATTGATGAGGTTTCGATAGGTCACGTAGAGCGTCGATCCGGCGCCGAACTTCCCCTCGCCTTCATGACAGAGTCCTTGCAGCAGATGCGTCTTGCCAACGCCGGAATCGCCATAAAGATAAATCAGCTCCGCCGGGGTGCCGTCGAGTAACGCCTGGCGCACCGCCGCAACCGCCATCCGGTTGGAATCTCCGACCGCCAGCGCGGAAAAGGTCCGGCGCGCATCAAGCGCCGCCGCAAGGCTCGGCTGTTGTTTCGATTTGTCCGACGCCATCTGTGTCGACGCTTCGCCAAACACGTTGCCATTCGCGCGGCGCGCTTCCTGATCGCTGATTTTTTTCGACTTTGCCGCGAGCCCCGCCGTTCGCACAGTTAGCTTGATGCGATCGACCGGACCGATTTCGCGCCGCCATACCTCGGTTAGAACCGGCAGATACCGGTGGTCGAGAATATCGCGCTTTAATTCGGTCGGCGTTGAAAAGGTGACGCTTTTTGTTGTGCGCTCAGCCAAAGCGAGATCCAGAAACCAGGATTTGTATTTCGCTTCCCCGACCTGACCGCGCAGAGCGGATAAATATTTCTCGAATGCGCGTTTGTCAGCCGTATTAAAATCGTCGCCTGGGTTGTTCATTGAATTTGTCGCCCGTCAAATATCGATTACGCGTGAAAAGACAAAGGCCCGCTGCAGCGCGAATGCAGATCAGCGCGCCGCGAAGCCCAAAAAATGGAGAGTTAACGACGCCGAGCGCCGCTATACGGCAACCGCCAGCGCGATCGACAGACTCGGAACGTGAACAATCTTCCGTGCAAAGACTAACCGAAAATCATTGTTCAAGATCATTCCGAACCCCTTCCCATTGCACGAAAACTGTAACGCCGCCCTTAAACTACCCCAAGGCGGCCGATGATTACGCAACTGATCTTTACTTGGATTTGCGGAATTATTCCGCATACGTCTTAATGACGTCAACTTCGTTAACTCTAGTTTTTTTTCGCGCGCGGTCAACCTTGATTCGCGAATGCGCACAAACTTTTTTGCAGTTTTGAGACAAATCAAAACGTTAGGCAAAGCAACGTAGAAATGAGCATAACGCGCATCCCGTGCGTTACGCAATTATTGCGTTTTATCAATGTTGGATTGCGTCGCAGCGAATGCGAAACGACACGAAAACTCGAACGAAAATTACGTCGCGTTGTTAGGCGCTGATCGCGTTGATGCGCGCAGATAAACGCGAAAGTTTCCGCGCCGCGGTTTTCTTGTGAATAACGCCTTTGGAAACAGCGCGGTGCATCTCCGGTTGCGCAGCGCGAAACGCGTTGTTCGCCGCCGATTTATCGCCGCTCGAAATCGCTTCCTCGACCTGCCGCAAGAACGTCCGCACGCGTGACCGACGCGCCTTGTTGACGGCGGTGCGGCGCGTGATTTTGCGAACCATTTTCTTTGCGGACGACGTATTGGCCATGAGATTTTCGTTTCGGTTACAAGCAATTAAGAGATGGCGCCTTCTGGCGCGAGCGCGCGTATATAGCGATGCGCCTGTGGAGCGTCAACTGGCTTCGCCGCCCCATTTTTGCACCGTCGTTAACGCTGACATCTGCCGCAGAAAAAGGTCGATCGACCGGCCTGGACCAGCCGGCGCACCGGCGCGCCGCAGGCCGGACAGGGCTCGCCTTCGCGGCCATAGACGTCAAAGCGGTGCTGAAAATAGCCAAGGGCCCCGTCGGCGCCGGCGAAATCGCGCAATGTGGACCCGCCAGCCGCAATCGCATCGCCAAGAACGGCGACAATGCTGGCCTGGAGGCGTTCGCCGCGCCGACCGGCCACGGAGGCTGCGCGTCTTCGCGGCGATACGCCCGCCCGGAAAAGGGCCTCACAGGCGTAGATATTGCCGACCCCAGCGACGACCCGCTGATCGAGCAGAGCCGCCTTGATCGACGTCGTGCGCCCTTTGAGGGCGGTGTTGAACGCCTCCGCGCAGAAACCGTTGCCCATAGGCTCAGGTCCCATACCCTCGAAATGGCGGCATTCCTCCAGCGCTATCGTCCCCACAAGGTCCATGAAGCCGAAACGCCGGGGATCATTATAAGTGACCGTCGCGCCCGCGCCGGCGGCGCTCTCCAGCTCAAAGACCACATGATCGTGGCGCAGGTTTGCCTGATGGGTGTGTTCGAAGCGACCGGGCTGGCGCGATTCTTCGTCCTCGATCGTGAAGCGCCCGGTCATGCCAAGATGCATAATGAGGGTTTCGCCCGTGGAAAGGTCCGAAAACAAGTACTTGCCGCGCCGTTGCAGGACGCCAAGACGCGCGCCCGAGAGTCGGTTTACGAAATTTTGTGGCAGGGGAAAGCGCAAATCCGGCCGATGCTGCCGCACCTTTCGGATGCGCGCGCCATCCATTACCGGCGCAAGGCCCCGGCGGACCGTTTCAACTTCAGGCAATTCGGGCAAATTTTACTCCTGCGCCCCCACAAAAGTCGCAAACGCCATCGCTTTGCAAGCCGCCCGTCTCCTGCTTTGCGGATTCGCCGCCGCCGGCATTCTTCACTAAGCTGCTCGCCGGGAGAGCGCCGGGTATGGTCGACACGCGTTATCGCGCCTTTATCAGTTACAGTCATCGCGACCGGGAAGCCGGTGAGCGATTGCATCGGAAGCTGGAAAACTACCGGGTGCCGCAGAAACTTGTCGGCGCCATGACCCGGGAAGGCTCCGTGCCGCGCCGGCTGACCCCTATATTCCGCGACCGCGAAGATTTGCCAACGTCAGGCGATCTCTCCACCAGTGTTGAAAAAGCATTGCAGCGTGCGCGTTTCCTGATCGTCTTGTGCTCGCCTTCCGCGGCGGCGTCGGAATGGGTCGATAAGGAAGTCGCGCGGTTCAAGCATTTCCACGGTGAAGACCGTTTGCTTGGCGTCATCATTGACAATGAATCGACGGCGGGCGTCACCGATCCGGCGAAACTGTTTCCGCGGTCGCTTCGCTTCCGGGTGAATGACGCGGGCGAAATCACCGATGAACCGGCAGAGCCGCTCGCCGCAGACATGCGAGAGACCGGCGACGGCGCGAAATCGGGCTTCCTGAAGATCGTCGCCGGCCTTGTCGGGGTCGGTCTCGACGACCTCGTTCAGCGCGATCAGAACCGCCGCAACCGCAACATGAAGATCTTCACCGGCGGTCTTTCGGCGGCTACGCTTGTCATGGCCGGCCTCACCTGGCTCGCCCTTGACGCCAGATCGGAAGCGCAAATGCAGCGCCGTGAGGCGGAAGGTCTCGTTGAATTCATGCTGACCGATTTGCGCGACAAGCTGGAGGCGGTGGGCCGCCTCGACGCCCTCGATTCCACAGGTGAAAAACTGCTCGCCTATTACGAAGCGCAGAACCCGGACCGGCTGGACGCAAAAAGCTTGAGCCGTCGCGCCAAGGCGCAGCTTCTTGTCGGCGACATCGATCAGCGACGCAACGACCTTGCGGCGGCGCTGACCGCTTATGAAGCGGCGGCGGCGACAACCAATGAATTGCTCAGCCGCGAACCGAACAATGCGGACCGAATATTCGACCATGCGCAAAGCGTTTTTTATGTAGGCTATGTCGCCCACCAACGCGGCGATCTCGCCGCGGCGGAAAAACAGCTTGGGCAATATCTGGAACTTGCGCGCAAGCTTGTCGCCATTGATGCAGCGAATTCAAAATGGCGCATGGAGCTTGCTTTCGCCACCAGCAATCTCGGCGCACTGGAATTCGCCCGCGAAAACTGGGCCGGCGCCGTTTCCAACTTTGAACAATCCGCCGCCGCCTGGCGGGTCATGCGCGACGCCGAACCGGCTGACGACACCTTCGCCATGGAATACGCTTACGCACTATCGTGGCTGGCCTTCGCAAAAATAGAACAAGGGGCGTTCGCCGACGCCAACAACGTCATCACCGAGCAGCTCGACGTTTACGATCCGATCCTGAAGCGCCGCCCTGACGATACGCAAATTCTGGATCCCCTTGTTGTCGCCAAGCGCAGACTGGCGGAAACGGCGCTTGCGGGCGGCGACAAGGAAAGCGCCGCCGCCATTCTCGAAGACGCGAAGACATTATCAGACAAGCTTGTCGCCCGTGATCGCGATAACGCATTCTGGAAACGCGATGCGGCGCAGGTTGAAATATTGCGATCGCGCATGGCGGCGACCGACAACCAACCGGCGCTGGAAATTGCGACAGCGGACGAGGCGGTGTCTCTCGCCGCATCAATCGCCGCTATGGATGCAACGGACCTGACAGCGACCCGCATATATGCACGCGCCCTGGCGCGCCGTGTGCTTGCCGGCGGGGATCCGCTCGTTCGCAACAATGCGGCAGCGAGCCTCCTGAACATTTTCGAGAATGCGCGGGAAGCGGAACGCCCGGATCTCGACATAATCGGCGATGGCGGCCTGGCGCTCGGCGTGTTTTACGAAGATTTGGACAATGAAGATCGCGCCGCCGCCCTTTTTCGCAGCGCGTATGAAACCTTGGCGCAAAACCAGACGCGGCTTTCCGCAGAAGAACGGTTTGCGATGTATCGCTTGTGCAAAAAATTGAACGATGCCGACGCCTGTGCGCCAATCGCGGAAACACTGCGCGCATCGGGATTCCGCCATCCCTTGTTTGCTGCACTGCAAGAGAACGCCGGCTGAAGCCGTCGGCGGTTTACGGGAGTTTGGTTAACCGATAGCATCCGCGTCGTTTTTTAACGGTGGACGGGGAACAATAATCATGGGCGCACCAACAACACTTCCGAAATTCCTGACAGGCGCAAGCACTGTCTTCTTACTGGCAGCCTGTTCGCATACGCCTCCGCCTCCGCCGCCTGAACCGGCGCCCGCGCCGGAGCCTGCCCCGGCGCCCCTCGAGCCGCGTGGCCAGATTGAAGCTGACAGCACCATCAACGTATCGCGTAACAATGATGGCGGTTTCGATTTTCGCTATTCCGGGAACGACGTTGATCCGAAAGGAAATATGAGTTTCGACAATGAGCGCGGCCGCGGCAATGAAATCCTGATCCGGATCTGCGTCGATGACGAAACCTATGACAAGGGGATCCGCTTCATTCCGAAAAGCAAGGACGACGCGGCGATGTGGATTGAGTTGTCGGAACTGTTGCCGCCTGGCGCGAGCCCGGTTGGCCCGTATGAGGGCGACCAGTTCTTTGCTTTCGCCACGATCCAGAATGGGCGCTGTACCCAAGTGGTCGATAAAAATGACGACGGTCTCGTCTATACCTACGCATTACGGTTCAGGGTGCCCGGAGAGAAAGATCCGGTTCAGCACGACCCGGTTATTCGAAACAGCCCGGCATATTGACGATTGAACATAAAAAAACCCCGGCCAGATGAGCCGGGGTTTTTCTTGTTCGTGATGTAAGCGGTTTTAGTCGCTCTTTTCGTTTTCCTTGAGCGCGGCGCCAAGGATATCGCCGAGGGAAGCACCGGAGTCGGCGGAGCCAAACTGTTCGACCGCCTCCTTTTCTTCAGCGACTTCGCGCGCCTTGACCGAAACGTTGATGCGTCGCGTCTTGGAATCGATTGACGTAACCCGCGCATCGACCTTGTCGCCGACAGCGAACCGTTCCGGACGCTGTTCTGACCGTTCTTTTGAAAGGTCTGATTTGCGAATGAACGCTTTCGGCCCGTCGGCGCCGGAAAGCTGGACTTCGATGCCGCCGGTCTCGATCGCCGTCACCGTGCAGGTGACATCATCGCCGCGGTTCAGACCACCGATCGCTTCCATCGGATCGGAACCGACTTGCTTGACGCCAAGCGAAATGCGTTCCTTTTCTGGATCCACATCGAGAATTTTCGCTTTGACCATCTGGCCCTTTTCGTAGTCCTGGATCGCGTCTTCACCCGACCGGTTCCAGTCGAGATCGGAAAGGTGGACCATGCCGTCCATTTCATCGGTGAGACCAACGAACAAACCGAATTCGGTGATGTTCTTGATCTCGCCTTCGATGACCGAATTGAGCGGATACTCTTCGGCGAAACGCTCCCACGGATTGTCGAGGCACTGTTTGAGACCAAGGGAAATCCGGCGTTTGCCTTCATCGACCTCAAGCACCATGACTTCGACTTCCTGAGAGGTCGAAACGATCTTGCCGGGATGCACGTTTTTCTTGACCCAGCTCATTTCCGAAACGTGGACGAGACCTTCAATGCCGTCTTCCAGTTCCACAAACGCGCCGTAATCGGTGATGTTCGTGACCTTGCCGTTGAACTTCGCATCGATGGGGTATTTCGCGGCAACGCCTTCCCATGGATCCGGCGTCAATTGCTTGATGCCGAGGGAAATACGGTGGGTTTCCGGATTGATCTTGATGATCTTGACGCGGACCGTGTCATTAACGCCGAGCACTTCGGACGGATGATTGACCCGGCTCCAGGACATGTCCGTGACGTGAAGAAGGCCGTCGACGCCCGGCGCAAGTTCTACGAATGCGCCGTAGTCGGTGATGTTCTTCACAACGCCTTCGCGCTCGTCGCCCTCGTTCAGTTCCTTGACGACTTCCTGGCGATGTTCCGCGCGATCCTCTTCGAGAATAGAGCGGCGCGAGACAACGATATTGCCGCGGCGCTTGTCCATTTTCAGGATACGGAAGGGCTGCGGAATGTTCATCAGCGGACCGGCGTCGCGCACGGGGCGGATATCAACTTGGCTGCCCGGCAGGAACGCCACGGCGCCGCCGAGGTCGACGGTGAAACCGCCCTTGACGCGATTGAAAATTTCGCCGTCGACGCGCTCGTTTTTCTCGAAGATCTTTTCGAGACGCTCCCAGGCCTCCTCGCGGCGGGCCTTCTCGCGGCTGATGACCGCTTCGCCCAGCGCATTTTCCACGCGCTCAACATAGACCTCGACCGTATCGCCGACGGAAAGGTCAGCGGGCTTGCCGGGTTGGGAAAATTCTTTGAGGGGGACGCGGCCTTCGGTTTTGAGACCGACGTCGATCACGGCCACGTCTTTTTCGATAGCGGTGATTTTGCCGCTGACAACCGTTTCTTCAAAATCCTGGCGGTCAACGAGTGAGGCTTCTAGCATTTCCGCGAAGGCGTCGCGGGTCGGGTTAAGGGTTTCAGTTGCAGACACGGGGTCCTGGTACTCCATTCAGTTCGGCGCTTGCCGCAGTGATTTGGGCCGACCGGTTTCGTCCGGCGGTCTTTCCGGGATCCGTTGCTTCGATCCCGGACGGGTATGCCGAGTTTCAAATAAAGCGGCGCGGTCGCATTGGGACGGACACGAAAAAACCGCTCTTCGGCTTCGGCGTCCCGAGTTTTCGGATCAGCCGCAGCGCTGAAGAGCGCCGTCAATGACGCGGCGCGCCGCCGCGAAGGCCGCGTCTATAGACAAATGAGTGGTGTCTAGCAACTCCGCATCGTCCGCACGCGTCATAGGGGCGTCGGCCCGCCCGGCGTCCCGGGCGTCGCGTTCGAGAAGATCCTCGTAAACCGCTGATTCTGTGAGGTCTGGCCGGGCCTCGACCAGTTCAAGCCACCGGCGGTGGGCCCGGACCGTTGCATTCGCCGTCACGAAGAATTTCACGGACGCCTCGGGGCAGACGATGGTGCCGATATCGCGCCCGTCGAGGATCGCCCCGGCGACCCCGCCCGGCGGCGCTTTTGCAAAACGGCGCTGATAGTCGAGAAGGGCCGCCCGGACTTCCGGGTTCTTCGCGACAACCGATGAGGCGGCGCTGACCGCGCGCGTGCGGATGTTCGCGCCGTCGACCGTCGCATGATCATAGCCTCGCGCCGTCTGCGCCGCGCGCGCCTCGTCTGCCGGGTCGGCGCCCGCTTCCAGCATCGACCAGGCGACGCCCCGATAGAGCGTGCCGGTATCGAGATAGGCAAAAGCGTAATGGGCGGATATTTTCCGCGCCAGCGTCCCCTTGCCGGACGCGGCGGGCCCATCGAGCGCAATAACGAAGGACGCGTTCATGGGCGCTCTCCATAAAGACAAGACGCCGGTGTGCGCAAGGCGGCTGTTCAGGGGCTCGCTACTTTGCCGCGATGTCCGCCCCGATGGCGCCCATGACGCCGTCAAAATCGGGAAAGCTCGTGGCGATCATGGCGCTGTCGTCGATTTCAACGGGGTCTTTGCTGGCGAGACCCATCACCAGAAAACTCATGGCGATGCGATGATCATGTTCGACCTTCACGCTCGCCCCGCCCCGCGGCGGCGAACCGTCGCCGGCAACGCGGATCCAGTCACGCCCGCTTTCAACGTCAACGCCATTCGCGACGAGGCCGTTTTCCGTTGAGGCCACCCTGTCGCTTTCCTTGACCCGAAGCTCTTCAAGGCCGTTCATTCTTGTTTCACCGGACGCAAAAGCCGCGACGACAGCGAGGACAGGATATTCGTCGATCATGGACGGCGCGCGCGCCGCTGGCACGTCGACCCCGTGGAGAACCGAATGCCGCACGCGAATATTGGCGATTGGCTCGCCGGACGCCTCCCGTTGGTTTTCGAAAACAATATCAGCGCCCATATCGCGCAGGGTTTGGTAAAATCCGGTGCGCAGCGGATTGACCAGGACATTCGCGATCGTGACGTCAGACCCCGGCGTAATTGCTGCAGCCGCGGCGAGAAACGCCGCCGAAGACGGATCGCCCGGGACGACGACATCGCAAGGTTTAAGCGATTGACCGCCGGCGATGGAAATAAACCGGCCGGCGTCTTCGTCAGGTTCAAACGCAAGCGACACGCCGAACGCACCGAGCATGCGCTCCGTATGATCGCGGCAGAGCGCCGGTTCATGGACCTTTGTGACGCCGTCGGCGCCAAGGGCGGCGAGCAGGATCGCCGATTTCACCTGTGCTGACGGTTTGGCGAGTTTGCAGGAAACCGCTTTCAACCGCTCGCCCGCATCGATCTTTACCGGCAGGCGGCTATCATTCGTCTCCGCCGACAGCCCCATCATGCGTAAAGGTTCGAGGACCCGGCCCATGGGCCGGGCGCGCAGGCTTTTATCGCCGTCAAACGCGGCGGAAACGCCGGCCCCCGCCGCCGCGCCCATGACAAGGCGCGCGCCCGTTCCGGAATTGCCGAAATAAAGCCGCTGGGACGGCGCGCGCCATTCGCCGCCGCAAACGCGCCAGTCCTCGCCATCCCGCTCAACTGAAGCGCCGAAAGCGCGCATCGCCGCCGCGGTGCGCAAGACATCATCGCCCTCAAGGAGCCCGGAAATTCGGGACTCCCCGGCGGCAAGGGCTGCGAAAATCAACGCCCGATGGGAGATCGACTTGTCTCCCGGCGCAGCGCATGCGCCGTTCAATGGGCCGCCGGCGCGGGCGATCATCGGTCCTGACTTTGCGGGCAATCTCGTGGTCCCTTGCTTCGCTGCGCCCGTTCGGCGCATGCGGCGTTCATTCCTTTTGACAGCGGGCCTTGCGCGTGGCAACACGCGCCGCCTATCCGACAGAGCAACCATCGGCGATTCTCATGAGCAAACCAGAACTTGGCGTAAAACGCGATTGCCCCGAATGCGGCGCGCGATTTTACGACCTCAATAAAGAACCCGCGCATTGCCCGAAATGCGGTCATGAATTCGTCCCGGAATCGTTGCTGAAGCCGCGCAAGACCCGCGCCGAGGAAGAAAGCGACGGCAAGGAAAAGGATGAGCCGAAAAAGCCTGAGCAGGAAACGTCGCTGGAAAGCGCTGACGCAGAAAAGAAAGCGCCGGAATCGAAACGCGCCGCTGCGCTTGATGAAGATGACGACGACAAAGACGATAATGAAGATGATGATGAACTCGGCGATCTCGGCGACCTTGGCGTCGATCTCGACGACGATGATGACGAGAACGACGATTCCGGCCTGCTCGACGATGATGACGATGACGACGACGTCTCGTCCATCGTCAAGACCGGCGGCGACGACGACTAGGGACGCGGCCGGGCCGCTTGCGCCGTGCGCACAGCGCGGCTAGGTTCCGGCGCTTCCTTCAGGCGGCGTGAATTCGCCGCCGCCGTCCGGCCCCAACCGGACAAACGAAATTAGGGGCTATAGCTCAGTTGGGAGAGCGCTTGCATGGCATGCAAGAGGTCGGCGGTTCGATTCCGCCTAGCTCCACCATCCCTTCCCATTCATTCTTGCCGTATTGTCGCCGCACCCATTCGCCGCAGTGGCGCCGGTTTCGCGATCGTCCTATATCCGCGGAATGGAAAAAGACGCGGATAAAAGCGCTAAGGCTTGTAGCAAGCGGAAACCGGTGCGTTTCTTCCTGATCTGCTCGGCGCTTCTTGCCGGCGTTATCACGGTGTTCGCCATGGTGTTGCGCCTCGAAATTTTCAGCGCGGGGCCCCATGTGGCGTTTGCGATGTTCGCCGGGATATTTTTTACAATCACCCTCGGCGTCGGCTTGATGGCGCTCGCCTTTCACTCGGACGACAGCGGCATTGACGACCAGCAATCCTGAGCTTCGCTTCTAGAAATTATCCTTCCGGCGGCGCGTTTCCGCGAAGACGGCGACAGCATCGGCGTCGGCCATGTCGAGCGCGGCCTTCAAGCTCGGCTCTTCCGCACGCAGGAAGGGGTTCGTTTTCAATTCAACGCCGACATCGGTCGGCACTGTAGGCGTCTTTGCCGCGCGAAGCCTGTCCACTTCCCTCGCGCGATGTTGCAACTCCTCATTATGCGGATCAACGGACAGTGCAAACGCAGCATTCGCCTGCGTATATTCATGGGCGCAATAGAGTTTTGTTTCCGCAGGCATTGCCGCAATCTTCGACAGAGACACCCACATCTGATCGGGCGTCCCTTCAAACAGGCGCCCGCACCCCATGGCGAATATCGTGTCGCCCACAAACGCCGCGGCATCGTCTGCAAAGTGATAGATGATATGCCCGGCGGTGTGGCCCGGCGTGTCGCGTACCATCGCATTTGATGCGCCGAGCGCGACTGTGTCGCCCTCACCGACCGCTTGATCGAGGCCCGGAATTTTCGCCGCTTCCCCGGCGGGACCAATAATGCGGCAATCCCATTTTTTCTTGAGCGCCAGATTTCCGCCCGCATGATCAGGGTGCCAGTGCGTGTTCAGAATATGGGTGAGCCGCCAGCCCTTTTCGTCGAGCGCGCGGTTGATGGCGTCGGCGTCCGGCGTGTCGATTGCGGCGACAGCGCCGTCTGTGCGGTCGTGAACGAGAAAGCCGTAATTGTCGCTGAGGCAGGGAAACTGGTGAATGTCGATCGGCATGAGGGCAATCCAGACGTCGGGCGCCAATCGCTATAGAATTGACGGGTTGCGGCGATGGGCAGCATAACGGAGAGCCGAAGCGACCGCAAAACAAGCGCGACAGCAGGTCCATGCGAACCGATATTCTCGACTATCACGAGTTCTATCGCACGCCGCTCGGCGCGGCCGCGAAAGACTCGATCAGCGCCCGGCTGGTTGAGGCCTGGGGCGACGCCAGGGGCATGCGCGTTGCCGGCTTCGGATTTGCAAATCCGTACCTTGCCGCTTTCGAGCAGGCCGAGCGGCGCCTCGCTCTCGCCCCTGGCGGGCAAGGCGTCATTCGGTGGCCGAGCCGGGGCGCCAACGCCGCAGCGCTTGTGGGCGAGCGGTCATGGCCATTGCCGGACGCATCGGTCGATCGATTGATGATCATTCACGGCCTAGAAGAATCGCCCGATCCGCGCCGGCTCATGCGGGAAGCCTGGCGGGTGCTGGCCGATGACGGGCGCATTATTATTGTCGCGTCGCACCGGCGCGGCCTCTGGTCGATTATCGAAACGACGCCGTTCGCCGCAGGCCGGCCTTACCTCAAGGGCCAGCTCGACCGCCTATTGCGCGAGGCTATGTTCGGCGGGGCCTGGTGGAACGCAGCACTTTATTTTCCACCGCTCAAGAGCCGCTTCCTGCTGCGCAGCGCCAGGGCCTGGGAACGCGCCGGGGCGCGCGTCTGGCCGGGCCTTTCCGGGGTTTTGATGGTCGAAGCCTCAAAAGACCTTGCGGTCCCCGCCGGGCTCGTCAGGAGCGCGCGGGACCGGCTCGGGCGGCGGACGGCGGGCGCCGTGCGCCCCGCGGACGCTACGCGAATTTCGACCCAAAACGACGCCCCGGGTTGAAGGATGGCAAGGCCGGGCGGTATAGCCGGCGGCGTCCGTTTCAACTGAAAGCATCCGCCATGTCCGCGCCAACGCCCCGCCCCGGAATTCTCGATATCAAGCCTTATGTGCCCGGTTCGTCCGAAGCCCCCGGCGCGACGACGGTTTATAAACTTTCGTCGAATGAATCCGCCCTTGGCGCCAGCGCCGAAGCGATGACCGCTTATGAGAAAGCAAAGGCGGAGTTATTCCTGTATCCCGATGGCGGGTGCTCGGCGCTGCGGGAAAAAATCGGCGCAACCTATGACCTAGATCCGGCGCGGATTGTCTGCGGCGCCGGTTCCGATGAATTGCTGCAACTTCTCACAAAGGCCTATGCGGGCGTCGGCGATAATATTGTGCAATCCAATCACGGATTTCTTGTTTATGCGCTGGCCGCCAAGGGCGTCGGCGCCGAGGTGCGCTTTGCGCCGGAGAAAGACCTGACCTGTAATGTCGATGCGATGCTCGAGCAAGTCGACGAGAAAACGCGCATCATGTTCGTTGCCAATCCGAACAATCCGACCGGTACTTATATTCCGGAATCCGAATTGCGGCGATTGCGGGAAAATCTGCGTGAAGACGTTTTGCTCGTCATCGATGCAGCCTACGCAGAATATATGGAAGAGCCGGACTATGCGGCCGGCGCGGCCATCGTTGATGACGGCGCCAATACGGTCATGACACGGACCTTTTCCAAAATTTACGGCCTTGCGGCCCTGCGCCTTGGCTGGGCCTACTGTCCGGAAAGCATCGCCGACGTCCTGAACCGCATTCGCGGCCCCTTTAATGTGGGCGAGGCGGCGCAAGTCGCCGGCATTGCGGCACTGGAAGATCAGGCCTTCGTTGATAAAAACCGCGAATTCAACCGCAAGGAACGCGAAGTCGTCATGCAACGCCTTGGCGGCCTCGGCGTTGAATGCGCGCCCGCCTATGGAAACTTCGTCCTGTTCCGGGCGCCCGACGGCGACGCGGACGCATTGCAGGCCTTCTTGCGCAAAGGCGGCGTCATCGTCCGCGAGATGGGCGCCTACAAGTTGGGCGAATGGCTGCGGGTCTCAATCGGCCCAAAAGACGGCAATCGCCGGTTCCTCGATTTGATGGAAAGCCGCCTTGGCAATGGCTGATCACCTGTTCAATCGCGCCGCCATTATCGGCGCCGGGCTGATCGGGACGTCAGTGTCCCGCGCCATGCGCAAGGCCGACGTCGCGCAGGAGATGGTCGTTTTTGACCAGCATGCGGAAAGCGCCATGCGCGCCGTCAAGGTCGCCGGGTTCGACGCCGCCGCGCCGGACATCGCCGCCGCCATCGGCGAAGCGGACTTGATAGTTGTTGCGACCCCGGTCGGCGCCATCAGCGAGATTTGCGCAGCCATCAACGAATATGCGCCCGCCGGCGCGCTGATCATCGATGTGGGATCGGTAAAAGGCGCTGTTGCGGACGCGGCCGCCAATTTGCGCGATGACATTTTTTTCGTCCCCTGCCACCCAGTCGCCGGCACGGAGCAGTCCGGACCTGACGCAGGCTTTGCAGAACTCTTCGAAGATCGCTGGTGCATCATCTCGCCGCTCGACCGCGATGACGCCCCTTACAAAACGGCGGTCGAAAAGGCGAAAGCATTCTGGGAGCGGCTGGGCGCTCATGTGGAATTTATGGACGCGGCCCACCATGATCTCGCTCTCGCCGTGACGAGCCACTTGCCGCACCTTATCGCTTTTACGCTGGTCGGCGCCGCGGACGACGTTGAGTCCGTCGCTCAGGCGGAAGTCGTGAAATACTCCGCAGGCGGATTTCGGGATTTCACCCGGATCGCGGCTTCGGATCCGGTGATGTGGCGTGACGTATTCGTCAACAACCGGGAAGCGGTGCTGGAAGTGCTGGGGCGTTTTTCCGAAGAACTTGCCGTGATGCAGCGGGCCATTCGCTGGGGCGATGCAGACGCCCTGGAGAAAGCCTTCACCCGCGGTCGGGCGCTACGTCATGCCATCGTCGAGGCGGGACAGGAAACAGCGAAACCGAATTTCGGCCGCGACAAAAAAGGGCATTAAGGGACGCCGGCGCGAAATCTTGGGGGATTTGTGATCCCGCGCCGGCTTGACCTCTGCATGGACTATGCGTTGGTCATTCCGTGCTCAACCTTCGTCAGGAAAGTTGATGGACGCTTCGGGACGAAGCCGCCCGTTCATGGTTTCAGAACCGGTGCTGATGCTCAGAAAGCGCGCAAAGATGTCTTCCGCGGCTTCGTCGCCTTCCAGCATCGCATTCATCGCCGCGTTGCGCTGGGCCATATCGACCGCGTCTTTTGCAAAGGAAACGATTGTGAAAGCGTTTCCTTCCGTGCCGATATCCTCCCAGCTCACATTGTATGAGTAAGGCGAATTCTTCGCTTCCATGAGCGCTTTATAGTCTGCGAGCAGAGCTTCGGCTTCGGCGCGTTTACCGTACCGGATATGGAAGGTGTCGATCTCCATGTAGGTTCCGCCTTCATCACCTTCAGCGCGATAAGACAGCGCCGGCGCGTCGCGGACAAAGAATGTGCGCGAATTCACCATTGCTCCGTAGAATTCGGCGAGCGCTTTTTCCATTTTCTTGCCGCCGGCGTTATTCACGGCGCCACGGGCCGCCATCACGGCATCGACGTCAGCAAAGTTGGAAATCGGCGTAACGATCCATCGCATATTGCGATGGCCGCCGGCAAATTCCGAATAGGGGTAGTCATTCGCTTCAGCCGTTTTCTTGATCGTCATCCAGGCGTCGTCGAAACTTTTCTCCTGCGCCGGATCGACTTCAAACATGCTGATCATGCTCATGCCCGGCGCGTGATCGTCAGCGAATGCCGCACCAATAGCGATAATCCCGCCAGCGACGACGCCGGCGACCGATTTAAAAAATGACATTCTTGCCTCTCCCAATACGCGCCGCCGCCGGCGGCGCCCGTTCAGCGGGGCCTCGTCGCAATCAAAATTTTCAAAAATCAAATCGCGGCTGCGCGAACCGTCGCGGACAGCTTTCTCACCCCACTGACGATATCATTTCACGAAAAAACTGGGGAGTAAATATTGCGCTGCAGCAATGCGATGATTGCTGGGAGTTATTTATCCCCGGCGCCGTCGTCGAGATCAATTTCGTGACCCCAGAGGGTTTCAATATGCGTCAGGACCGCGTCCTTGGTTTCATCGCTCAATGTGCGGCCATTATGAATATCGTGGCGCAATCGCAGCGTCCTGTCGCCGGCAAGATCTGCGGCGATGACCTGAATATTGGGGTCGTGCATGCCGAGGTCATACATCGCGGAAAGGCGCTCACGCACGCGCGCATATCCCCGTTCGTCGTGGATCGCCGCAACCTCCACATGAGATTCCGCCGCGTCATCGGCAATCGCAAACATGCGGAACTCGCGCATGAGCTTGGGCGAAAGATACTGCAGGATAAAACTTTCGTCGCGATAATTCGCCCAGGCGTCTTTCAGGACCGCGCGCCAGTCTTCATGTCCGGCGATTTCGGGAAACCATTCCCTGTCCTCGTCGGTCGGGTCCTCGCAGATGCGCTTTAAGTCCTCCATCATCGCGAAACCGAGCGCATACGGATTGATGCCGGAATAGCGCGGGTCATCGAACTCCGGTTGAAACACCACCGATGAGTGCGAGTGCATGAACTCCATCATGGCGCCCTCGCCGATCAGGCCCTGATCAAAGAGCTTGTTCATGATGTAGTGATGCACGAAGGTCGCGCAGCCTTCATTCATGACCTTGGTCTGTTTCTGCGGGTAAAAATACTGCGCCACATTGCGCACGATGCGCACAAGTTCGCGTTGCCATGGCCGCAAAATTGGCGAGGCCTTCTCGATGAAATATAGCAGGTTCTCTTCCGGCAGCTTGATGTTGCGCACCTCAAGCTGGCGCTCTTCCGCCATGGCGTCGTCTTCTTCCTGATTGGGAAGCGTGCGCCAGATATCGTTGAACGTAACTTCCTCATGGGCGGCGCGCGCGGCGAGCTTCGCCATCTTGTCCGCTTCGGACAGGCGCGGCGGGCGGTTGTATCGGAAAACGCCTTGATCCATGAGCGCATGGGCGGCGTCGAGGATCGCTTCGACTTCTTCGAGCCCGTATTCATCTTCGCATTTGGCGATGTATTTCTTGGCGAAATCGAGATAGCTCAAGATACCGTCGGCATCCGTCCACTGACGAAACAAATAGTTGTTCTTGAAAAAGTGATTGTGGCCGAACGAGGCGTGAGCCATGACAAGCGCCTGCATCGTCATAGTGTTCTCTTCCATGAGATAGGCGATGCAAGGGTTCGAATTGATCACGATCTCATAGGCAAGACCGGAATAGCCCTTCTGATACATCATCTGGTCGCGGGCGAAATGTTTGCCAAACGACCAGTGCTTGTACATCAGCGGCATGCCGTGACTGGAATAGGCGTCGAGCATTTGTTCAGACGAAATAATCTCGATCTGGTTTGGGTAGATATCGAGACCCAGATCATTCAGCGCAATGTCCTCAATGGCGTCGAGGGCGTGCTGCAGGGTTTCGAAATCCCAGTCCGCGGTGTCGAAAAGGGGGGAGGGGTTCGGGGCTGTTTCGCTCATGGGTACAGCCCTCTTTTTTCCAGCTCTGCTTTGTATGGACGCATAGCAATATAGCTTACCGGGACTGCAATTAATATTGGGCCAAGAAGCAACCAGAACTTCCAATCAAGCAAAAAATTTTTTTCGAAAAAGCTGGAGTCAAGGAAATAGCCGTTATTTCGTGAATATTCGAGCGCAATCGCCCATATGCCCATAAAAATGGCGCAAAAAGGGATTACCAAAAAACGCAAGAAAAGTACCTTCAATGGGAATGCACCAAGTTTGTCGAAAAGATAAATTACGGCGCGGCAATACATTGGTGTTGCGATGTAGATAAGCGCGCCCGACAAAATCGTCGCAATCGCAAAGACATATATAGCATGTGAATTCACGCCGCCTCCCGTTTGTTCTTGGCGAACAACTCACGAAAAACCGGGAAGATATCCTGCGGGCGGGCAATGCGCGTCTGGGCAAAGTTCGGCCAGGCGGGGGCGAAGCTGCGATAGGCGCGCCATAGCTCGGCGCCTGAATCTTCCGATGAAAAGACCTCCAGCTCGCGTTCATCGAGAATCTCGATATAGGCGTAGTACTGGCTGATCGGCATCACATCGTTCTGTAAGAGCTCAACGCAAGCTTTCGCGTCGCCGCTTTGCGTGAATCCGTCCGACGCCTGCGCCACATAGATGTTCCATTCATGGGCCGGAAAACGGTCTTTCTGCACCTCCAGCATTTTGTCGAGCGCCGTCGAGACTACCGTGCCGCCGGACTGGCGCGAATAGAAAAACGTTTCCTCGTCCACTTCCTCCGCGTGATGGGTGTGGCGGATAAAGACAACTTCGACCCGCTCATAGCGGCGCTTCAGGAACATATAAAGCAGCATGTAAAACCGTTTGGCGAGGTCTTTCTCCCGCTCGCCCATAGATCCGGAAACATCCATCAAGCAGAACATGACCGCCGCGGTTGTCTCAACCGGCGTCGGTTCGTACGCGTTAAAGCGCACGTCCAGCGGATCGATGAACGGCGCCCACCGGCGACGCGCTTCCATGTCCTCAAGTTTTGCGATGATGTCCTTGATCTCGGCGACCTGTTCCTCGTCCGGTTGTGCAATCCGCTCCAGTTCAAAGAGGCGCTCCTTCAGCGCGTTCATTTCCTTCGTGGACGGACGACGCAGCGCCAGCCGGCGGCCGTGCGCATTGCGCATGGTGCGGACAAGATTCATGTTCGTCGGCGAGCCGGCGACGGTGATCCCGGCGCGCTTGAATGCATAGGCCTTGATTTCTTTCAGCGAGCGCTTGACGAGATTGGGCAGTTCCAGATCTTCGAAAAAGATGTCGAGGAACTCGTCTTGGGTCAGCGTGAATTGGAAAGAGTCTTCTGAATCGCCGTCGGTCGAGGCTTTCTTGCCCTTTCCCTTGCCCGCGCTTTTTGGCGGCTTCTTGATCTTGTCGCCGGCGCCGAATTCCTTGTTGCCAGGGTGCACGACTTCGCGTTTGCCCTTCTCCGGATCGAGCCGAAAGCGCGGTTCCGCGGTCGACTTCGACGGGATCGAGATCTTCTCGCCTTTATCGATTTCCTTCAGCGACCGGTCGCGTAAGGATTTGTTCACCGCTTCCTTGATCTGCGCCTTGGCGCGTTTCAGGAAGCGCTGGCGGTTGCCCAGAGACTTGCCCTTGGGATTTTTGCGCCGGTCGATGAAGTGCGAGAGGTTCATTGGGTTCTCAGGGATAAGGGATTGGGGAATAGGGATCAGGGGTGCAAACCAATCCCTAATCCCAAAAACCTAATCCCTGTCACCCCGCCTTATTCACGCGCATGTACCATTCAACCAGACGCCGAACCTGTCTCGGCGTGTAACCGCGTTCGGTCATGCGGGCGACGAAGTTGTCGTGCTTGTCGGCGGTGTCCGAATCTTTCTTGGAGTCGAAAGATATTACCGGCAGCAAATCTTCGACCTGTGAGAACATGCGCTTTTCAATGACATTACGCAGCTTCTCATAGGACGTCCATTTCGGGTTCTTGCCTTCATTGTTCGCCCGGGCGCGCAGCGCAAACTTCACGACCTCGTTGCGGAAGTCTTTGGGGTTCGCAATGCCCGCGGGTTTCTCGATTTTCGAAAGCTCTGCATCGAGCGTTGAGCGGTCAAGAAGCTGGCCCGTATCCGGATCTTTAAAGTCCTGATCCTCGATCCACGCGTCCGCATAGGAAATGTAGCGATCGAAAAGATTTTGTCCGTACTCGCCATAGCTTTCGAGATACGCCTTCTGGATTTCCTTGCCGATAAAGTCCGCATAGCGCGCCGAAAGCTCAGACTTGATAAAGTCGAGGTAGTTTTTCTCCACCTCGTCCGGGAATTGCTCGCGCTTGATCGCGTTTTCGAGCACATACATGAGGTGCACCGGATCGGCGGCGACTTCCTCCGTATCGAAGTTGAAGGTCTCCGACAGCACCTTGTAGGCAAAGCGCGTTGAAATCCCGTCCATGCCTTCATCGATGCCGGCGGCGTCGCGATATTCCTGGTGCGACTTCGCTTTCGGGTCCGTGTCCTTCAGCTTGTCGCCGTCATAGACCCGTAGCTTCGAGTAGAGGTTCGAATTCTCATGTTCCTTCAGCCGCGTCAGCACGGAGAAGCGCGCCAGCAGGTCCAGCGTTTCCGGCGCGCATGCGGCGCTTGAAAGTTCCGAACCGCGCAGCAGCTTTTCATAGATCTGGCGCTCTTCCGTAACCCGCAAGGAATACGGCACCTTGATCACATTGATGCGGTCGAGAAATGCTTCGTTATTCTTGTTGTTGCGGAACTGCTGCCACTCGCTTTCGTTGGAATGGGCAAGAATAACGCCCGTGAACGGAATGGGGCCGAGAGATTCGGTGCCCACATAGTTTTGTTCCTGCGTCGCCGTCAGGAGCGGATGCAACACCTTGATCGGCGCTTTAAACATCTCGACAAATTCCAGAAGACCCTGGTTCGCACTGCAGAGACCGCCGGAATAGGAATAGGCGTCTGTGTCGTCTTGGCTGAAATGTTCGAGTTTGCGGATATCGACCTTGCCGACGAGTGCGGAAATGTCCTGATTGTTTTCATCGCCCGGTTCGGTTTTTGAAACAGCGATTTGGCGCAGTTTCGATGGATAGAGCCGCACGACTTCAAATTTCGAAATGTCGCCGCCGAATTCATCGAGGCGCTTCACGGCCCACGGGCTCATGAGCCCTGAAAGGCGGCGCTGGTCGATATTATATTTTTCCTGCAGAAGCTCTTTCAGCTTTTCCGCCTGGAAAAGACCAAGGGGACTTTCAAAAACCGGCGAAATTTCTTCACCAGCTTTCAGCACATAGATCGGGTGCTCTTCCATCAGCTCTTTCAGGCGTTCCGCAAGGGAAGACTTGCCGCCGCCAACGGGGCCGAGAAGGTAAAGGATCTGGCGCTTTTCCTCGAGGCCTTGCGCGGCGTGACGGAAGAACGAAACGATGCGCTCAATCGTGTCTTCCATACCGTAAAAACCGTCAAAGGCCTTGTAACGGCGGATCGTGCGATTGAAGAAGATGCGTGCAAGACGCGGGTCCTTCGACGTATCGAACATTTCCGGCTCGCCGATCGCCTGCACCATGCGTTCAGCCGGTGTTGCGTAAAGCATCGGATCGTCGCGCGCCGCGAGCAGGTAATCCCGCAAGCTCATCGCTTCCTGCTTCACACGCGAATAGCTTTCTGAAAAAGCGTCAAAGACATCGAGGTTTTCGGTCTCTGTCATGGTCACACTCACTGTTTTCGCCGCCGCCGGTTGTTCGCCGCCGCTTCCCTTATTTCGATACAAAAAAAGCGCCGGTCACGAATGACCCGGCGCCCCTGCCATTATTCGTCTGTTTCGTTATCTCTTCCTGCATGCCGGCAAAAGGCTCCGCTTCGATTACTGCCCTGCTTTGCATGTAGGCGCCGGAAACTGACCGACAAGACGCCGCATCAATCGTCGAGCGCGATTGCGAAACCCTCTCCGCATTGTGACCGACTTGCGCCATGGCGTTGCCCGTTTCCTTTGCGCCCCTTTGTCTGTGGTCTCCCGGTGTCGCCCCCGACTCATTCACCCCGGCGCCGAGACGCAGCGCTTTGAACAGCAAGGTTAATGCAAGGGCCCTAATAATAGGTTTCGCTCTTCGGCGAATGACGCAAGCTTATTACAAGTTTGCGCAACTGCGAACTGAAAAGACAAATGTCGTTCGCCGAATTTTCGCCGCAATCGAAGTAAGCGTTTGACGCTGCGTTGCTATTCGCCGTCATGACGCACAATCAAAAAATTGAGCGCAATAACTTTCGCGAATACCGTGACGCTTTCTGCTAAAGGAATAGACGAAACGATGCGACAAAGAGGGCGTCTGTTGCGATTAGCGCTCTTGTGATTCGACTGCTAAACCGCCTTCATAATGTTTCAACTTTGATTACGCCCCGCCTAACGATCGATATAAGGAGCGAGAGGGCCGATGCCGCTATTTCCAAGTTTGCCTGAAACGCCGCACCTTTCAGATGTATTCAAGGCGTTTCCCGAGCAAGTGCGTCCGCTCCTTGCCTATCACGATGCGCTTTTGCGCGGGGACAGCCCGCTCAGCGTCGCCGAGCGCGAGCTTATTGCGGCCTTCGTATCGGGGCTAAACGCGTGTAATTTCTGTTTCGGCGCCCATAAACTTTATGCACAGGCCTTCGGCGTCGACGAAGCGCTTATCGACGCGCTGGTCGCCGATATCGGCGCCGCGCCAGTGGATGAAAAACTAAAGCCGCTCCTGCGCTACATCGCCAAGCTAAAAGATCTGCCGCCGCGCCTTGAGGACGCTGACGCGCAAGCGGTCTATGATGCGGGCTGGTCCGAACGGGCGCTGTTCGACGCCATCCAGGTCGCGGCGCTCTTCAATTTCATGAACCGCATTGTCGAAGGAACTGGCGTCGCATTCGACTACAGCGCTCATCCGCCCAGCGAAGCCGAAATGGAAGCGCGCAAAACGCAAACTTATTCCGACTTCGGCAAGATGATCGGGATCGATTAGGCAGCCGCCACCATGCGGTATTGTTGGGGTCAATCGTTCCGCGCGCCAATGAAAAGCGCAATTAACGTTATCATCGCGCCATACCGAAACGCGGATTGCAACGAGATATCGCGCAAGGCGTCTGACCGCCACAATTCAAACCAGGTCTCGGCGGCGACGATCCATCCCCCAAAAAGCAAGATCATGGCGACGCCGCACCCTGCGATGGCGAGCTCTTTTGATTTTACAAAATCCGCCGCCGCCGCCTTTCGCGCCGCCCACATTTTGGCCGCCCCCAACAAACACAGAACGCCTGTCAGCAGCTTCATCGCGACAATGAACACTGCGCCAAGCACTATGATTGCTGGATTGGTTGTCGCGCGCCAGTTGTCCGCGCCGCCTTCAAAAGTCGACATTGACGTCGCGGCGGCGACTGCGCCCGTCGTCTCGCTCCAGTGCATAACATTGAACGTCGCTCCGGCGAACGCCCAAATGGCGACAAGCGCCGCCATCGAGATTTTGGTGAAACGCAGCATCAATCTCTCCCCTTTTTCTGGACGACAGCCTAACGACACGCAAAAGACATTTCGAGTGTTCGCCGCCGTCGAAACATCCGGATGCGTATTATTCGGAGGCGGGAAGCGCTTTATCTATCAGGTCGGCCGTCGCCCCGGCGCCGTAAATCTTTGCGAATGGTCCCATGCGCGGGCCTTCCGACTGGCCGAAGACCACTTCATAGATCGCAGTGAACCAGGCGCGGATATTGTCCGCAAAGCCGTTTGCCTTGCCCGCATCAAACACGGCGGTCTGAAACTCATCCTCGCTTGCCCCTTCGCCAAGTTCACGAAGCCGCGCCGACAACATCTCCAACGCCTTGCGCTCGTCGCCCGACGGGGCGCGGAACTTTTTGTTGGGCTCAATAAAGTCTTTGAAATACCGTCCCGCAAATTCGATCATGCCGTCAGCTGCGGCGATCTCCGCCCCGCTCGCGTCCGGGCGATATTTACGAATAAACCCGCGCAAAAGCTCCGCATCGGCGGCGCCGGCGGCACTGACGAGATTGAGGATCATCGCGAAACTTACCGGTGGCGTTGCGGCTGGAGGCTTGCCTTCGTGAATGTGCCAGGCCGGATTGTCGAGCGCTTTAGCGCCGTCCTGCGCGCCATATTTTTCGACGAAGGTCCAATATTCGTCGACCGCCTTCGGGATCACGTCGAAATAGAGTTTCTTCGCTTTCTTCGGCGCCTGGAACACATAAAGTGACAGACTTTCCGGCGACGCGTATGTCAGCCATTCGTCAATTGAAATGCCGTTTCCCTTGGTCTTCGAAATCTTCTTGCCATGTTCGTCAAGGAAGAGCTGATAGTTAAAGCCTTCCGGCGGCTCGCCGCCAAGCGCGCGCACAATGCGCGACGAGAGCTTTGTCGATTCCGTTAAGTCTTCGCCGGCCATTTCGTAATCGACGCCGAGCGCAAACCAGCGTCCCGCCCAATCGGCTTTCCACTGCAATTTTACTGCGCCGCCGGTGACGGATGTTTTCACTTTCTCGCCGGTCTCGTCTTCGAAAACCACCGTGCCGGCTTTCGCATCCCGCTCAAGCATGGGCACGTAAAGCACCTTGCCGCTTGCAGGCGAAATGGGCAGGAAGGGCGAGTAGGTCTGTTTGCGCTCATCGCCGATGGTCGGCAAAATGATGTTCATGACGTCGTCGTATTTTTCGAGCATACGCATAAGCATCGCGTCAAACGCGCCGGATTCGTATTCCTCCGTGGAGGAACGAAAGTCGTAGTCAAATCCAAACTGGTCGAGAAACGCTCGAAGCCGCGCATTGTTATGGTGCGCGAAACTCTCATGAGCGCCGAAAGGATCGGGAACCTTAGTCAGCGGAATATCGATATAGGCCTCAAGGCTTTCCGGATTCGGCACGTTCGGCGGAACCTTTCGGAGGCCGTCCATATCGTCCGAAAAGGAGATGAGCGTCGTCTCGCGCCCGGTCAGCAACTCAAATGCGCGCCGCACCATGGTCGTACGCGCGACTTCCTGAAACGTCCCGATATGGGGAAGGCCCGACGGCCCGTAACCGGTTTCAAAAACGACCGGCCCGTCCTTTTTCACCCGCTCCAGGCGCTTGATCAGGCGGCGCGCCTCCTGGAACGGCCAGGATTTGGCGTCAGCCGCGTCGGCATCAGAAAAAGATTTCTCGATAAGGGCGGTCATTGCAAACTACGCTTTCAGGACGGAAGACCCGCCTCTTACGGCGGCGCGGCGCGCATGGTCAATCCGCGCGGGCCGCCTTACAGCGCCGGCAGGTCTTTCCTTGAGCGCGCCGTGACGGTCTCTCCGGTGTTCAGCGTTCCGGCGTTCTCGATCATCATGATCCAACACTCCTCGTCGGCAACGGGCATGTGCTCAACGCCTGCGGGAACGACAATCAGATCGCCTGTCTCCATCGCCACATCGCCGTCACGGAATTTCATGGTGAAGGCGCCTTTTACGACGAAGAACGCCTCATCGACTCCATCATGATGATGCCATTCGAAGGGTCCGTCGATTTTCGCCAGGCGTACCTCCTGCCCGTTCACCCGGCCGGCGATATGCGGCGACCACGTCTCGGCGATGCGGTCGAAGGAGTCAGGAATGTTGATTTTACGCGGGAGAGACATGGGCGACAACCAGTGACGTTGCGTATTTCGCCAGACCACCTAAGGCAAATCCACGTCGCCGAAAAGCCGCTTGTTGCTACATATCGACCCGCTGAACCCATTCAACCGCCGCGTCGTCGGACAAGCCAATGCGATAGGATCCGGAAGTATCTTCATCGCTGCGCCGGCGCGGGCCGATATCCGTATTTGTGGACAAGGCGCTGAAGTCGTACCCGGCGATTACGATGCGCCGTGCGCCTTCGCCGATCTGGAAGGTAATTTCTTTCCGGATCGAGTTCAGGCGAACATTCGAGATTAGTTGTACCGTGTCTTCAACTGAAACGATGTCCTTGCCGCGCTCGATCTCTACATCGAACTCGACAATGGTTGGCTGCTCGGTGACCCAGTCGAGATAGAGGACAAAAACCGTAATGCGTTCCTTGTCTCGCAATGCAACCTGTTTGCGGCGGCCGTTTTTGTCTTTCTCGCAGCACAGACCATCGAGATGCTTGGCGATGAACACGACATAGGGCCCGCCAACCTGCTCATCGCTGTCCGGGTCAAGGGGCTTGGGTTTCGTGCGCGTATGGTGAACCCGCGGACGCTCCAGCAATTCCCACTCTCGCGTCGGGAAATCCGCCCGTGGTTGGCCCGTCGTATCAAGGCGGCGGTTATTGTTCGGGCCTTTGTTAAATTCATCCGAACCCGGACAGAACTGCGGTAGATCGAGGTCAGCCCCGGTGAACTGCGTTTTCTGATTTGGCGGCCCGCCCTGGTTATCGACGGTTATACCGGTGATAACATCGCCGGCGCATTGCGGGTTGTCCGTAATCTCTATGGCGACGCTTTCACCGCCAAGGACAAGCGGCGGGGTCGCAGGTGGCGGCGGAGGCGGCGGGTCTTCGTTCGCACAATCCTCGCAATAATCTATGCTCTGATGGACGATCTTTTTGATCTCTTCGCAGACCGTCGCGTTAGCATTTGGCAGATCGCTGGATGGATGCGCGCCAGGCCCGCGCAACCAGTTGCGCGACTCCCGCCTCGGGTGCCCCGCCGGCAACGGCGGCTGACTTCGCAGATGAGGATGAACCGAACCGTATGATGCGCAATCCTCAATGGTTGCAATCATGTATGACGGCAGTGGTTTCGGCGTTTGATACCAGATATTGATCGAAATGATGATGATGATTGGCGAGGCGATCACGAAAATCGCAAACAATACGTAGAGAAACCAGATCGGCCACGAACTGTAGCGGCAATTGCAATTGGGTTTGCAGCACTTCGTATCGCAGCGCTCCGGCGCGTGGTGAAAATCGCTTTTTGTCATTTATGACCCCCCGGCCCCGACAGAATTTTGTTAACCATAACCGAACAATCAGCCCGGCGAAACCCATGGAACGAGGCCGGAAATGTGGGCGGCCTTCGGCGCCGCCGCGCCTTTAAAGTATTCATCGGCAAAGGTTTTTCGAAGGCCAGATCGCGCGCCTTGTGAACCGCCGCATTGCAGCAATCGGTTTCGATCCGCCGTTACTTTTGCGCCGGCGGCGTCTTCTCCAGATCAAGCACCCTCTCGATCCACGCCGGCTCCAGCGCCTGCGTCTGCGTCGTGCCGCGGGCGACGGCCACATAGGTGTTCACACCTTCTGCGAGCAGCGTGTCGCCGCGAAAGGCGGCAAAGGCCATCTGGCAGGATTTCCGCCCTAGCGCTGCGCAGCGCACGCCGATCTGTAACTCGTCGTCAAACCGCGCCGAGCCCCGGAAGTCGCATTCAATACGCGCAGTCACGAATTCCGGCGCCGCGTCTTTTTCAAAGCCAAGAGCGCGGGTGTATTCCCAGATGCCAATGTCAAAATAGAGGGGATAGTTTACGTTAAAGACGATCCCCTGCATGTCGCATTCATTCCACCGCACACGGAGGGGGTGGAAGAAGGTGAAGGGAGAGCGAGTCATACTAACCAAGAAAGAGCCAACAACAACTTTATATCTGTTATCACGGGCGCAATTCCGCAGAAGTTATTTCCATAAAACTAATTAAGCGCTTATCCACACCATGAAATATTTTATCAAAGTCAGGCAAATTTGTCTTTCCGGATTCGTTTCGATGCCTAACGGCCCGCCCAGCAGTATGAGCGATATAGTCGGCGGCCTCCAGCGCAGAAAAGCACGCGGCTTTCGGCATTAAGAAGCATTCGAAAGAAATGTCCTCGTCACCTCGTTTAATTGACTTTCCGAACAATGAAGAAATTACTTGAGCTTCTATCCTTTGATTTTCTTCAAAAATTAAAGCGATACCTTTACAACTCGTCTGTTTTGCTATCTCTAAAATTCGCAACAACAAAGCATTTGCCAGCAACTCAACAACGCCAGCCTCTGTCGTGTAAGTTGCTTTTGCTGACATGACTGCTGCAACTCTAAAAAATTCAAACTTTGTAAAAAAGTGATTTAAGGCTTCTATTTGGTCTTTCGAATGTTGAATATCACTTGCGTGCAACGGCCGCTTGATATCGGCAAAAAATCTTTTTGCCATATAGCCCCAAGCTACATCGACTAATTTCTCATAGTCGGAAACCATGAAGCCGCAACCGCCAAACCCAAAGAAAGGCTGCCCTTTGTCTTTTAAAGTTTCGAGACCTGTTTCGTCGATTGCAATTACAAGGCAGTCGCCACCTAAAATAGCAATTTTTTCTGGGCCAATTAATTCGAGTTGTGCGGTCACAAGAGCAATAGCGCGCGCCTCATCCCTGCACAGCCGCGACGACCTTCTGCGCTGCATCTTCCAGATCGTCCGCCGGGATGATGGCGAGGCCGGAGTTTGACAAAATCTCCTTGCCCTTTTCGACATTAGTGCCTTCAAGGCGCACGACCAGCGGGTCCTCGAGTTTCACTTCTTTCGCCGCGGCGACCACGCCTTCGGCGATGATATCGCATTTCATGATGCCGCCGAAAATATTGACGAGAATGCCTTCGACGGCCGGATCGGACAGGATGATCTTGAAGGCTTCCGTCACTTTCTCCTTCGTCGCGCCGCCGCCGACATCCAAGAAGTTCGCCGGCTCCGCGCCGTAATGTTTGATAATGTCCATGGTCGACATGGCGAGCCCGGCGCCGTTGACCATGCAACCGATATTGCCGTCGAGTTTGACGTAAGAAAGATCGTGTTTCGAGGCTTCGAGCTCCGCCGGGTCCTCTTCCGTTTCGTCCCGTAGGCCCAGAATATCTTCGTGACGGAAAAGGGCGTTGGGATCGAATCCCATCTTCGCGTCCAGAACGAGGAGATCGCCGCCTTTCGTAACGATCAGCGGATTGATCTCCAGAAGGCTCATGTCCTTTTCGGTGAAGGCTTTGTAGAGAATCGGGATCAGCTTGCCGCATTGCTTGGCCGTCGCACCTTTGAGACCCAACGCTTGAGCGACGCGGCGCGCGTGATGCGGCATGCAACCTGTCGCCGGGTCAATCCGCACCGTGACGATTTTCTCAGGCGTTTCTTCCGCCACCTCTTCGATATTCATGCCGCCTTCGGTCGACGCGATAAACGCAACCTGACCCGTGCCGCGGTCGACCAGCGCCGAAAGATAAAGTTCCGTTTCAATGTCGGAGCCGTTTTCGATATAGATGCGGTTCACCTGCTTGCCCGCATCGCCTGTCTGTTTGGTGACCAGGGTCGAGCCGAGCATTTCGCCGGCGAATTTCGCCGCCTCTTCCGGCGACTTCGCCAGCCGGACGCCGCCGCCCTCGCCAGCGCCGGCCTCCTTGAACTTGCCCTTGCCGCGCCCACCCGCGTGAATTTGCGCCTTCACCACATAGAGCGGCCCCGGGAGCGCCGACGCTTTCGACGCGGCCTCGCCGGCGTCCGTCACAACCTCGCCGGCGGAAATCGGCGCGCCGAAACTCTTGAGGACTTGCTTGGCCTGATATTCGTGGATGTTCATGGAAGCGCTCCGGCGTTATTGTTCGGCTCACGGCTTACACCGACGCCGGGGCCGCAATCAACCGAATGGAGACGCGCAAGTGATCATCGTATCAGGAAAAGCCAAAGTGAAGCCGGGCGCCGTCGACGCTGTCCGCGATGTTATGGAAAAAGCGATTTTGGCGACCCGCGAAGAAGCCGGCTGCATCGACTATTCCTACGGCGTTGATGTGCTGGATTCTGACACCATTGTGGTGCTGGAATACTGGCGCGACGCCGAGGCCCTGGAAGCGCATTTCAAGGAACCCCACATGGCGGAATGGATGGCGGCCCTCACCGGCGCCGGCGTCATCAGCCAGGACATTCGGGCTTTTGAAATCAGCGGCGAGCGCCAATTGCTCGGCTAGGGCGCCGTCCTCTTTTCGTAGTCTTTTGAGAGCGCTTCGTGGGCGGCCCAGAAAGGTTCCGGCGTTTTGCCGGTCATGGCATCCAGCATGATCGCGAAATGCGTATGCCAGCCAGCGAGCGCGCCGATCAACTCTTCCGCGTTGATATCACCGTGCTGCCTTAACGTCAGCGTCACCGTGTCGCCGATTTCTGTCAGTTGAATATCGACAATGGACGGCTCGCCCCTTGCGCCTGGCCATTCAAAGGTGATGCGGTCAGGAGGTTCAAACCGGACAACGCTGATGTCGAACGAAACACCGTCTTTCATATCTTTATATTTTTCGGGCAGTGCTTCATCGTGCGGCGTCAGGTTTTCATGGCGAAACGCGAATATAACGCTCTGGCCTGCATGGGTGATGTTATCGCCGCCGCATAACCAGCGCGCACGCTTGTCCGCATCAACAACCCATGACCAGACGCGCTCAATAGGGCCCGGAAACTCGCGCACAAACACCATCGCGCCGTTCTCAAGCACCTCGCCATAGTTATTCACTGTTCGCCTCCGCTTCCACAAGCTGCGTCAACCGATCGAGCCGCGCGTTCCAGAACCGCCGCTGCGCATCGAACCAGTCCGCCGTTCTCTCGATCGCCGCCACATTCGCCGACAAGAAATGTTCGCGCCCCACCCGGCGCCGGCGCACGAGCCCGGCTTTTTCAAGGGTCTTCACATGCTTTGAGACGGCGTTAAGCGACATATCGAAGGGGGCGGCGACGTCGCTCACACGGCGCTCCCCGGCCCCCAGCGATGTCATAATGGCCCGCCGGGTCGGGTCGCTGAGCGCCGCCATGACGCCGTCAAGGCTTCTATCGTCCGTAGCATGATATTCAACCATATAGTTGAATATATAAACCATGGCGACGAGTGTCAAGCTGCGGCGTAGCGTGGACGCCAGATCGCTTCCGCGGCTAGAACGACGCAAATTCATGGATTTGCCATAGGACCAAGATGAATTCCCTTGAAACTGACTATCTGGTGATCGGCTCAGGCGCGGTGGGCATGGCGTTTGTGGATGTCCTGCTCGACGAAACCGATGCCGAGTTCGTCATTGTCGATCGTCATCACATGCCGGGCGGCCACTGGAATGACGCCTACCCGTTTGTCCGCCTGCATCAACCGTCGGCGTTTTACGGCGTTTCCTCCACGAAGCTGGGTTCGGACCGGATCGACGAAACCGGTTCCAACAAAGGTTATTTCGAACTCGCTTCCGGCGCGGAAGTCCTCGCCTATTACGAAAGAGTGATGCGCGAGCGGTTTTTGCCGTCAGGCCGCGTGCGATATTTTCCCTTTTCGGAAGTGGTCGGCGACGGTCGTTTCCGCTCACTTCTCTCCGGTGAAGAAACGACCGCCGACGTGCGTAAGCGCACCGTAGACGGCACATTTTTTAACACAAGCGTTCCCGCGACCCATAAGCGAAAGTTTGCCGTCGACGAAAAGGCGGCCTGCGTTACGCCAAACGAATTGCCGCGCCAGGCGGCGGCGCATCGTCAATTTACGATCGTCGGGGCTGGCAAGACGGCCATGGACGCCGCCGTCTGGCTGCTCGATCACGGCGCTGATCCGGAGGTTGTTTCATGGATTGTGCCGCGCGACTCCTGGCTGATGAACCGCGCTCAGACGCAACCAAGTCTCGATTTTTTCGATGACGCGATTGGCGGTTTCGCCGGGCAACTGGAAGCCTGCGCTAACGCGTCATCCGTTGACGATCTTTTCGATCGCCTTGAGGAAAGCGGCGCCATGCTGCGCATTGACCCGGCGCGGCGCCCGACAATGTTCCACTACGCAACGATTTCGAAGGGCGAGATTGAACAATTGCGTCGCATTGAAAACGTTCTTCGCCAAGGGCGCGTTGAAAGCATAGAACCGGATGCGATCCATTTTGCGAACGGCAAGCGGGCGCCGGCCAATCCGGCAACGCTGTATATCGATTGCACAGCGACGGCTGTTGAATTTGCGGCGGAAACACGGCCCGTCTTTGAGCGACGCCGCATCACGCTGCAATCGCTGCGTTCGCCGCTTCTGCCTCTAAGCGCAGCTATCGCCGGGTATGTAGAAGCGCATTACAATGACGATGTTGACAAAAACCGTCTTTGCAAACCGGTAATACTCGCCGACACGCCGGCGGAATTTATGCAGTCCTTTGTTGGCAATATGGCCAACCAGTATGCGTGGCTGCAGGAACCGGCGCTTAATGCTTGGCTGAACGACAACCGTCTCGAACCATTCGGAAAAGTCGTGCGCGCAGCGGATTTGAGCATTCCCGGCAATGCGCAAATCATGAAACGCATTCAGGACAACATGATGCCGGCCGTCGGCAACCTGCAGAAACTGATCGCCGCGGCCTAAGTACTGATGCGTTTCAGAATATCTGCGGCGAAAACCGAAAGCGTATCGTCGCGCGCGCCCATGATGACAATCCGGTCGCCGGGCTTAGCAAGGGCCAGAAGACGCGCGCCGCAGGCGTCCCGGTCCTCCAGCGCTTCGGCCTTGCCGCCGGCGGCGACAATGCCCGCGGCGATATCTTCATGGGTGACGGACCGATCGACCGTGCCGCCGAAATAGGCCGGCGGCGGCAGGAGCAGCGTGTCGTTCGGCTTCAACCCTTCCGCGAAAACAGAGATGAATTCGTTCTTCATGGTTTTCAGCGGACCAAACCCATGGGGCTGGAACATGATCAGCAACCGCCCGGGAAACTCGTGCAGCGTATCGAGGCTCGCGGCAATCTTGTCTGGATTATGGGCGAAATCGTCGATGACCGTGACGCCTTTTTCCTCGCCCACATATTCAAGGCGCCGCTTTACGCCTTCGAACGCGCTGAGCGCCGCGGCTGCCGTTGCAATATCAACCCCGCACGCATTCGCCGCGGCGATCGCCGCCAGCGCATTGGAAACATTGTGTCGGCCCGGCATGCGCAGGCGGACGCTCGCCCGTTCGCCGTCGCGCGCCGCCACCGCAAAAGAAACGCCGAATGGCTGGGGCGAAATATGTTCCGCGATGAGGTCGCCGTCTCGGTCGTCAATCGAGTAGGTGATTTTCGGCGCCGTATGCTTTGCCGCGAGCGAGCGCGTTTCGTCATTGTCGAGGTTCAGCACCGCCACATTAGCGCGCTCGATAAACCCGCCGAACAATGCGCGCAGTTCGTCCATGGATTTGTGATCGAGTGAAATATTATTCAGCACCGCGATCTTTGGCGAGAACATCGCAATGGACCCGTCGCTTTCGTCAACTTCGGAAACGAAAGCCGGTCCCCGGCCGACAAGCGAGCTTGCAAACAGGGCGTCATTTCGCACAAAGTTTTTCATGACCGCGCCGTTCATGACGCTTGGATCCGCCCCGGCGCTGTGAAGGATCCAGCCGATCATGCCCGTTGTCGTCGACTTGCCGCTGGTGCCCGCGACGCCGATGGGCGCTTCGGCAGCGTTGAAGATTTCGGCCAGGAGTTCCGCCCGGGTAATGCGCCGTGCGCCGACCGCATTCGCCGCCGCGACGTCCGGCACCGTATCCTCCACGGCGGCGGAGGCCACCAGGATTTGCGATTCCCGCTTAAATCCGGAGCCGTCCTGCGGGAACAGGCGCACGCCCAGCATTTTCAGATAGTCAAATTTCGCGCCGGTGCGGCCCTGATCGAGCGCCCGGTCAGAGCCCGCCACAATATGACCCATAGCCTTGACGATGATCGCCAGCGGCAGCATGCCGGAGCCGCCGACGCCACAGAAAAAGTACTCTTTTGTTTCGTTCATCACCGGTTCGATGTAACGGAAATTAAACAACAAGTGGTAAGCGATTCCCCATGGCGAAGCGCGCAAAAAATATCGCTCTGGTGTGCCCTGGCGGCCCGATTACGCGAGATCTGGCAAAGGAACTCGGCGAGATTGCGGCTGATCACTGCGAAAGCGCCGCTACGCTTCACTTTCACGAGCAATGCTTCTTGCAGGCCGGGCATTTCGCCGGGACAGATGCGGAACGAAGCGCAGCGTTCCTCGAGGTCGCTAACGATCCGAAAATGGACGCGGTCTGGTTTGCCCGCGGCGGCTATGGCGCCGGCCGGCTCGATAACGATCTTTACGAAAACCTTAACGAAGCGGCCCGCGGGAAAACCTATCTCGGCTATTCGGACGCTGGCGTCATTCTCGCGCGGCTGCACGGGTTAGGCATTGGAAAATCCGTTCACGGACCGATGGCGACAGATCTTGTGCGCGTGGACGGTCACGCCGCCATGCGCCGCGCGCTCGATTTTCTTGTTGCAGGTAAAAAGTCTCACTGCGAGCCAGCCGCTATGCGCGCGCCGTCATATGCTTTCAACATTACGGTTCTCGCCCATATGATCGGCCTGGACTGGGCGCCGGAATTCTCCGGGCGCATCGTGATGCTCGAAGATGTCGGCGAGTATCTGTATCGCATCGACCGGGCGATGCAGGCGATCATCACGAGCCCGAAGATGTCCGGCGCCGCTGGAATTATGCTCGGGCGTATCAGCGACGTTCCTGAGAATGACCGGCCCTTTGGCGCTGACGCAGAAGAAATCGCGCGATACTGGTGCGACCGCGCCGGCGTCGATTTTCTGGGCAGCGCCGATATCGGCCATGATTCTGACAACAAGATTGTTCCATTCCTGAATGATGATGAGATCGATCAGGACGCCGCCAACAATGTTGTCCAGTTCTCACGCCGATCCCGCACGTAAGAATTTTTACGCGTTGAGCGGCGCGTAGACGCGAATCGTTCGATTTCAAGGGCTTGGCGCCCGCGATCCCGTTTCCTAAATACGGACCGGGACGGTTTTGGGAGATCCATAATATGGCGGAAGAACAACGCAAGACGGCGCTTCAATATCTTGATCGCGCCATGGGCGAACTGCGTGCGCTGGGCTTCGCCCCGGAAGACGGCGAGCCCGCCCCCATCATCGCCTTGCTCAATCAGATTTCGGATCTCGACGAGACCCGGGTGTCCGCCATCGCGCGCACCCTCGATCAGGCCTCACACTTCAACGATGTTGTGCGCGAACAGGTCTCCGGCATGAATGTGGGCGAACGCTATGAAGGGATCACAGCCGCCTTCGATTCTATTCGCGATGATGCAAAATCTCTGGTCGATCAGTATGCCGACGGAAAGATTTCAACCTTTGAACGGGTTCAAAATGTCTGGATGAAGATGACCCGCGGTGATATCGCCGCGCGCTTCGGCAAGATCAAGGATCTCTATCTGGAGGTCGCGTCGGACACCCGCGATCAGGTGGAGCGCGAATTGCGCATTCTTGAGGCCTATCGCGATTTTCGCGGCGCATTGAAACAGTCGGAAGTGCTGGCGCTTGAAGTTCTCGAAACTGCTGAGAAAAAACTGGAAGCGTCTAAGGCGGCGCTGCGCGAAAGAGTATCTGCGGTTGAAGGATTTTCCGGCGACGACGCGGCTGCGCGTGCAACCCTTGAGCTTGACCGCGACGAAGCCTTGCGCGCGCTACAAAAAGAAGAAAAGCGATACCAGGTCGCAAAAGATCTCTCGGACAATATCACCGTCGGATATAATACGTCGGAAGTCATCATGACGCGCCTCGTCCAGACGACGAACGCCAAGGAACGCATATACGCTCAGTCTGTTTCCTTTTTCGGCACCAATGAAACGGTGCTGACGGCGCTCACCGCGACCTTCACCGGCATGCACGGGCTCCATGAATCCACCGAGACGCTGAACGCCATGAAGAAAGGCATCGAGCAATCCCTGGAGACGCTCTCCGATATCGGCGGCAAGGTGCAGGAAGAAGCAGTGAAGGCCGGCTACGGGCCAACCGTATCCGCAGCAGCGGTCAAAATGCTGGTCGATTCGGTGGTCGCCTATCAGGAGCGCTCCCAGGCGATCATCAAGGAAATGCGCGTCCTGTCGACAGAGAACTCGAAGGAGATCCGCGAGGCCGTCGAAGACGGCAAGAAACGGCTCGCCAAACTCGTTGAGGAAGGCGCAAGCGCGGCCCTCAACGCGTGAGCGCGCTTGCCGCCACAGCAGACGGCGTCGCAAAAGCGCCGAAAAAACTCGACGATGTCATGCTCGCCATGGATATCGTCGATACGCTGCGCCATCGCGAAAAACTGATCGACCGGGAGTTGTCCGCGGAAGCGCGTGAACAAAAACTCATCGGCCGCCTCAAAGAAATCTATTCGGCGCAAGGGATCGACGTTCCCGATCATATTCTCGCCGACGGGGTGAAAGCGCTGGAAGAAAAGCGTTTCGCCTATGAACCGCCGAAGAACTCCTTCGCGGTCCGTCTTGCGAAATTCTATATCGCCCGCGATCGCTGGCTGAAGCCCGTCGCGCTCATTGTCGGCTTCGCCGCGTTCGTGACCGCAATCTGGGAATTTGGCGTTGAAGCCCCGCGCGAGGCAAGCGCGCGCGCGGCGCAGGTTGAGCTGTCGCAAACGCTGCCGAATGCACTCGCGACGGCACGCGACGGCGCCCTCGAAAAAGCAGGCACCGATGCGGCCCGCGCGCGGATTGAAACCGCCTATCAGGACGGCGTCGCCGAAGCGCGGGACGGCGACGCCAACGGCGCACGCGGCGCATTGAACGATCTGGCGAAAATCGACCGACTCCTCTCGCAGGACCTCGACATTCGCATTATCTCGCGGCCGGGAGAATTTTCCGGCGTCTTCCGCACCCATGAGGATGATCCCTCTTTACGCAATTATTATCTGATCGTTGAAGCAGTGAATGCCGGCGGCGCGCAGGAAATTGAAATTACCAGCGAAGAAGACCAGCGCCGCGACTGGGTGACGAGCTGGGGCGTTCGCGTGCCGGAGGGTGAATTCAATCGCATCGCCGCCGACAAGCAGGACGACCAGATTATTCAAAACGCGATCGTCGGCGAAAAAAACCGGGGCGCGCTGGCGCCGGTTTACACGGTCGAAACCAACGGCGGAGCGATCCTCGAATGGTAGGCGCCTCATGACATCCGGCCGCGACGTTCTCCACCGCATCGACGCGACGATTGCACAAGCGCGCGCCGGCCTTGGCGACACAAACCGCGCGGCCGCGGAACGCTCTGCGCGCCTCGCCGCCATTGAACGGGCCGAGAGCGACGCCTATCGGTCGATTGCCGCGATCCGCCTCGACAATATAAAGTCCGATGAATTGACCCGCTCTCTGGGGAGGACGGACGAAGAGGCCGAACGGCTTATCGCGGACCACGAAACACATCTCGAAGAATTATCGGACGCGCTCGCCGCGGCGCGCGAAGAGATAGAACGCCTTGAACAGGCGCGGCGCAAACATGAAGAAGCGCTCGACAAGGCTGTCGCCGATCATGACAAAGCGGTCGACAAAACCAATGAGCGCCTGGAAACCGATGAGGGGTATTTGGCGCGCGCGAACGCCCTTGAGGATGCGAACGCGATCGTGGAGCGGGCAGAAGCCAAGCTCGATCTTGCCCGCGCGGACCGCGCCGCGAAAGGCGCTCCCTACGAAGCGGACCCGCTATTTTCCTATCTCTGGGACCGCAAATTTGCGACGAAGGATTATCGCGCATTCTTTCTCTTTGCAGCGCTTGATCGCTGGGTCGCGCGGCTGATCCGGTTTCGCGATGCGAGGCTGAATTACGCGCGCCTTCTGGAATTGCCCGAACGCCTTGCCGAACACGTCGCCCGCGTCGAGGCGGCGGCGGCGGACATTGAAGACAGCATCGCCGCCTATGAGCGCGAGGCGCTGGAGCGCGACGGCGTCGGCAAAATGCGCGACAAGGCCAATGAGGCGCGGGCGGCGCTGGAAGAAATCGACGGAAAAATCGTATCCGCGGAAAACGACCATCAGGCGAAAGCGAAAGCGCATGCCGACGTCGCCGCCGGCCGCGCCGGGCCCCTCGGCGAGGCGCGGAAACTGGTCGCCGACGCCCTTGCCGACCGGTCCATACCTGACCTGAAAGTCCTCGCCGCTGAGACCCTGACCCTTGAGGACGATCATCTCGTTGACGACCTTATTCGCCTGCGCCGGGAGCGCATGGAAATAGAAGAGAATGCGCGCTCTATTGCCCGCACCGTCAATCAGCATGCGGCTATCCTGAAAGAACTCGAAACCGTCAGAAGGCGCTTCAAGTCAGCGCGCTTTGACAGCCCCTATTCGGAGTTTCCCGACCGCAGCGTCGTCAGTATCGTTCTGGCGGAATTGTTGCGCGGCGCGGTCAATGAACGCAACGCATGGCGACGCCTCCAGAAAGCCCAGCGCCGGCGCAAGCGCGACTGGTCCGATGATTTTGGCGGGGCGGAATGGCGCGACGGTTTTGGCCTGCCGCGTCAGGACCGAAGCAGATGGAGCGGTCCGAAACGCCCGCGCCCGCCGCGCGCCCCGCGCCTTCCTCGAGCACCGAGAGCCCCAAGAGCGCCGCGCGTTCGCTTTCCGAAGCGCGGCCGCGGCGGTTTCAAAACAGGCGGCGGCTTTTAGGCGATCGCGCGCGCCGACGGTTCCCGCAACAATTTCGTAAACAAACCGGCCTAAGGCTGATCGCCATATCTCATTCAAACGGAGGAATACCATGTCAGGCAAACCCGACCGCGATATCGAGAAAGACTATCCGATCGATCAATTCATCGCCAAGCTGCGCCGCCTCGCTGACGCGCTGGAGAATGACGAAAAGTTCGAAATCCAGATCGCCGGCGAGCGCGTTTATGTGCCGGCCCGCGCCCAGTTCAACATTGAGCATGAGCGCGAAGGCGACGAGGAAGAGGTGGAATTCCAGATCAAATGGAAGGCCGCTTGAGGGATATCATTCCTAATGAATAGGATCAGGGCCGCCGATTGGCGGCCCTTTTCTTTTCGCGCCAGCCGCGCTTCACAGCGGTTCAGAAAAGATGATCAGGCTCGATATTGACTTGCCGGCCGTTTCCGCGTTTTTCGCACCTGCAAAAACGGGAGCAACCCCATGGAAGTCAACGTCGCCATCGTCGGCGCCACCGGCAATGTCGGACAGGAAATGCTGGCCATCCTCGCCGAGCGCCTGTTTCCTGTCGGAGAGGTTTTCGCCCTTGCGTCGCGGACGTCAATCGGCCGTGAGGTTTCCTTCGGCGAGAAAACGCTGAAGTGCCGCGACCTCGACACGTTTGACTTTTCCAAAGCGGACATCGCACTTTTCGCCGCCGGCGGCTCTGTCGCCAGGGAATGGGCGCCGAAGGCGGCGAAGGCCGGCGCCATCGTCATCGACAATTCGTCTCACTTCCGCATGGATCCGGACGTGCCGCTGATCGTACCGGAAGTGAACGCCGACGCCGTCGCCGGCTATACAAAGAAAAACATCATCGCCAATCCGAACTGTTCAACGGCGCAACTGGTGGTCGCGCTGAAACCCCTCCATGACGCAGCGAAGATCAAGCGCGTTGTTGTCTCGACATACCAGTCCACATCCGGCGCCGGCAAAGACGCCATGGACGAGTTGTTCAACCAGACCAAAGGCATTTTCGTCAACGACACGCCGGACCCGTCCAAGTTTACAAAACAGATTGCCTTTAACGTCATTCCGCATATCGACGTCTTCATGGAGGACGGCTTCACGAAAGAAGAATGGAAGATGACGGCGGAGACGAAAAAGATTCTCGATCCGTCAATCCGTCTAACGGCTAACTGCGTACGCGTGCCGACATTCGTCGGTCATGCGGAAGCGGTGAATATCGAATTTGAAAACGAGCTTTCCGACGACGAAGCGCGCGAAATTCTGCGGGCGGCGCCGGGCCTTCTTGTTGTCGATAAGCGCGAGGACGGCGGTTATGTGACGCCAGTCGAGTGCGTCGGTGAGTTTGCAACTTTTGTGAGCCGTATTCGCGTCGATCCGACCGTTGAGAACGGTCTCGCGCTCTGGTGCGTTTCCGACAATCTGCGCAAAGGCGCGGCGTTGAACGCCGTTCAGATCGCGGAAACCCTCGTCAATCGCGGACATCTGAAAAAAGCGGCTTAGGCGTAATTTTCGGATTTGACCCCGCAAATCGCGCCTATAAGCTGCGCCGACCAGTTAGGCACGGCGGGGATGTATGTTTGGGTTCAGGACAGTGGCGGCGATGATCGCCCTCAACGGCGCGGCGCTTGCTGGCGCGCCGGATGACTATGACGTTTTTTACGACGCACCGACCAAGGTCAATATGGGCGGGCGACCGGTTTTCGCCGACATTGCGCTTTATGCAAACACTCAAACCTCGCCCGAGGCGGATCTCGAAATCGCGCTTGTCACAGACGTCACAAAATTCATCGATGAAACCCAGCGCGATCTTGAATACTGGATTGCGACCCACCGCAATGAGTGCGGCGAGCGATGGGCGGCGGGCGATCCGGTCATCGATTTTCCGCAAGGCGCAATCCGGTTCGCGCTCGAGTTGGAATATGAATACTGGAACTGCGGCTGGAACGGCAAAGGCGAGCCCTGGCGCGCGATTCGCGAAACCGGGAATATCGATGTCACCATCATTCCGGAAATTATCGACGGAAAACTGCAGGCGCGCCTTGGCGCTTTTTCCATCGATCAACGCACCGGCGTGAACCGGTATCTGCCGATGGAATTTGTCACCCGCCGCATCCTCACGAGCGAACTTGCAAAACTTAATCAAAACCCGAAATTCTATCGGGCGCCGCAACCCTTTCAACGGGAAGGGTTCACCTATCAGTCCATTGAAGCCGAGCGCGATGACGGACGCGTCGTGATTACGGCGCTCTACGAATCGGAAATCGACATCGGCGCATTAGAACGCCTCGTCGAAGAACTATCGGTCAACGGCATTGTCAGCGAACGCTAATTCTGCCCCTCAAAAAAGCGCCGAGGAAATAAGGCTCGGGCTCATTACGGCAATCGCCGCCTACACGTTCTGGGGTCTCTTTCCGTTATATTTGAAATTGCTATCGGAAGTCGCTGCGCTGGAAATCCTGGCGCACCGCATCTTCTGGTCGGTCCCCTTCGGCGCTGTCCTCATCCTGATGCGCAAACAATGGGGCGAGGTCTACAAGGCCATCCGGTCGCCGCGCGTTGTCGGCTTCCTGTTGATTGCAGCGCTCGCTATTGCTTCAAATTGGCTGATCTACGTCTGGGCGGTGATTAACGACCGCATTCTTGAGGCGAGCCTCGGATACTACATCAACCCGCTGATGTATGTGGCCGCCGGCGTATTCGTCCTCGGCGAACGCCTCCGAAGCGCACAGATCATCGCCGTTGCGCTCGCATCAACGGGTGTTCTCGTCCTGACATTTGGCGCGGGCGTATTTCCGTGGGTTTCCTTGCTGCTTGCTGTTTTATTCACCGCCTACGGATATATCCGCAAGACGACGCCAGTGGGCGCCATGCCCGGCCTTTTCATCGAAACGTCCCTGCTGGCGCCGTTTGCGATGATCTTCGTTCTGACGCTGATGAACACCGGCGCAGCAACGTTTCAGGCGCAGGGGCTTGGCATGGATATCATCCTGATGCTCGCCGGACCCGTAACAGTTATTCCGCTCGTTCTTTTTGCACTGTCGACGCGGCGCCTGACGCTGACGACGGTTGGCCTGCTGCAATATATCGGCCCGACGCTGCAGTTTATTCTCGGCCTTTATTACGGTGAGGCGTTCACGCTCTTTCACGCGGTCAGCTTCGGGCTGATCTGGATCGCCCTAGCAATTTTCAGTCTTGACGCGGTGCAGGCAAATCGGAAAGCTTCTTCGAAAGCCGCTTGAGCGTTCCGGAAAAAGCGAGAATGTCCGTATCGTTGGCGCGCACCATGCCCCGCGCAAAGAACAGGCTACGCCCGCCGCCGGTCATTTCGCCAGTCGCCGTGACAAATGCCCCGATCGGCGCCGGGGCTAAGAATTCTGAATTCATGGAAACCGTCACCGCCATGGAACCCTGAAGCGCATCGCGGCAAATGTTGAAGAGCGCCATATCCGCAAGCGTCATCAGCATGCCGCCGTGAATGACGCCGCCTAGATTGCCGTGATGGGGCCTTGAGTAAAATCCGATGCCCGGCTTGTCGCCGTCACGCCAATAAAAAGGCCCTGCGCGCCCGGCGAATGTGTTTGAAAACGGGTGCAGCGTCCAACCTTCCGGCGGGGCAAATTGATCGTCGTCTGTCATGGCGTGTCGCATAACGCAGGGCCGCGCAGCGACAAAGCGGCTTGCGCAGTCCGGCGCCAAAAGCAATTGCAGCGCGCGCCGGCGCCGGTCACAATCGCGATCATGACGCAAGCTTTTCCCGATCCGAAATTCATCGCCGCCGATGGCGTAAAGCTCGCCGTATATGAAGAGAATGGCGACCCAGCGGCGGCGCGCCCGCCCGTGATCCTCGTTCATGGCTGGCCGGAGATTGCCTATTCATGGAAGCATGTTTTGCCGGCGATTGCCGCGAGCGGCTTCCGCACAATCGCCCTGGACTTGAAAGGGTTTGGACGCTCGGAGGCGCCGAAAGACAGATCCCTTTACGACATTGACCATATGACCAGCGATCTCGCGGCGCTTCTCGACGCGCTTGATATCGACCGCGCTGTGTTCTGCGGCCATGACTGGGGCGGCGCCCTTGTCTGGCCCATGGCGCAATTGCGCCCCGAACGCGTCGCCGGCGTCATCGGCGTTTCAACGCCGCACCGCCCCGCGCCGCCAGTGTCGCCGCTCTCCATCATGGAGCGACGCCACACAGACCAGCATTACATCGTCCGGTTTCAGGAAGCAGAAACTCCCGAGCGCATTCTCGAACAGGATGTACACAAATTTTTTCGCCTGATGTTTCGCCGTCCGAGATATCGAACCGTACCCGATGATCTCGACAACCGCGTATTCGATCTTCTTGGAAGGCTGCAGGCCGGGCCGCCGGCAGCCGATGATGATGTCATTCTGAATGATGACGACATCGCCGTTTTCGTGGAGGCTTATCAGCGCAGCGGATTTACCGGCGGCGTCAATCTTTATCGCAATATCGACCGAAACTGGGCGCTGATGAAATCGCGCGATCCGGTGATCCGGCATCAAGCACTATGGGTGGGCGCCGCCAGCGATATTTTTCTACCCCCAAGCGGCGCTGACAATCTTGAGGAGATCGTTCCCAATGTCGAAAAACACATCATCGCCGATTGCGGCCACTGGGTAATGTGGGAGAAACCGGCGGACCTCAACGCCATCATGATCGATTGGCTTTTAAGGGAAATGTCCGGATAATTTTCGAGACTTTTGCCGAACTATTGCGGGAAATCTTCGCTTTCTATCTAAACGTTTGGTCACATCAGCCCGTCACGCTCAAGGCGCAGGGAAGACGGGCGAATAATAATGATGATTAGAAAAATCGCGCTTTGCAGCGTTCTTATGTTTCATGCGGCACCGGCGCTGGCCGATCCGCAACTTGCTGAACCGCCGCGCACGCCGAAGAAAATCACGTCAATTGACGTGCGCGAAACGGCGGTTGAGTTCGTCGCCGTGACGCGGCGGGCGCAGGCGAACACGGAATTTCACCGCCGTTACATTGACGAGAGCCTGGCGCTCAACAAGGCCTATCCGGGCTATCCGAAACCGGCTTACGTCTCGTTCGATTTGCGGGTGCAGTTCTAAAGCGCCGCGTAGACCGCATCGATGAGGCGGATCGCGCGCGGGTCGCCGACAAGATGCGGCGACATTTTGTTCATGACATAAGCCGCTGTCAGCCTGTTTTCAGGATCAATGAGAACGCAGGAGCCGCCAAACCCGGCCTGTCCAAATGCGTTTTCGTTCGGCCCGAAATGCCGGTTGATATTGCCCATCACGCCGGCGGACCAGGATAGGTGAAATGGCAGGATAAGATCGTCGCCGCGAATACGCTCGCGAAACATGGTGTCGATTGCGTCGGCTTGCAAATATCGCTCGCCGTTCGGCCCGAGACCGCCATTGGCAAGCGGCGATAGGAGCCTGGCGAGCGCCGCCGCATTGGCGTGCATGTTCGAAGCCGGCAATTCCGCAGCCATCCATTCATCTTTGCCGGCGCGCGCGGGAACCGCAGACCGGGTCAGAAACGCGAGTTTCTTTAGCTCCGTCAAATCACCGAGATCAGGCGGTCGCGGCGGCTTTTGCATCGGCGCGACCCGCGCCATTTCGTTCGGCGTTAACCCGCAAAGAACGTCCAATCCGAACTCAGCGTTCAGATCGCGTAAGGCCTCCCCGACGGATTTTCCTGTCGCCCGGCGAAACACCTCGCCGGCAATGAACCCGAAAGTTTGCGGATGATAGCCGTTGGCGCTCCCCGGTTCCCAGTAGGGTTCCATTTCCTCAATGACGGCGCAGGCGGCGCGCCAGTCGAGATAAGTTTCCGGCGGCGTATCTTCGGGAAAAGCAACGAGCCCGTCCTGATGCGAAAGCGCGTCGCCAAGCGTAATCTCCGCTTTCCCGTTGGCGCTGAACGCCGGCCAGAATTCTGAGATCGACGTTTCATAGTCGAGGTTTCCTTTTGAAACCTCGACGGCGATCAGGAACGCAAGCACCGCCTTTCCCGTGGAGTAAACGCACGAGATCGTATCGTCCGCCCACGGCGTTTCCTCTCGCCGCTCGCGCCAACCACCCTTGATATCGATTATGAGTTTGCCATCGATCGTCGCGGCGAATGACGCGCCATTCTCCGCGCCATCAGCAAAGTTCGCCGAAAAAGCGTCACCAACGCCGCTAAACGCATCGCCAAGTCTCCCGGCGGCGTTGGCGACGCGGTCGTCGGACCAGTTGGACAGGCGCATCAGCCCCGGTTAAAGGCGCAAGCGACGCTCGCCCGGCCGATGCTCGCGACAATGCGCGGATTGTCGATGGAAAGGAGCGCATCGAGGGCGCCGCCAGCGCTGCCGGCATCATTGAGATCGGCGAGGAAATCCGCCACATCGCGCAGGTCTCGCCTGTCCAAGCGCTCATCAAGCTGATCGGCGAGACATTCAGCGCGCTCTTGCGATAGCCCCAACTCAAACAGACGATCCTCGATGCGAAGCCGCGGCGACACGGTCGCGCAGGCCGCAACCATCAGGAATGCGCCGAGCAGCGCTGCGAACTTGGTCATGACTGTCTCCCGATCACTAACGGAATTAATTTAGGCTTCGTCGGTTTCGCCGTCCATGCCGGATTTGGGCGCATCGTTTCAGGACGATGCGTCGCGGGCGCGTTTTTCGTCCAGCAATGACGTATGCTCCGGCTCCAGCGCCCACGCAGCCTTATCGATATCGAGGTCCGCGTAGTCGTCCGGATCGAATACAGGCTTGGCGCCGGCGGCGCGCTGTTTTTCAAAATCCCGCATGATCCTCAGGCCGATCGGAAAGAGCAACGCCAAAGCGAAGAGGTTGACGAGTGCGAGGGATCCCATTGTGACATCGGCGAAGGAAAAGGCGGCGCCAAGATCCAGGTTGGCGCCAAGGATAATGAAACCGAGGGTGAGAATACGAAAGCCGGTAAAGACGATGCTGCTTTCATGAACAAAGAAGTCGAGGGCATTCTCGCCGAGAAAATAATTGTACATGATCGATGAAAACACGAACAACAATAAGGCGGCGGCGATGAACTCGTCCGCCCAGCCGCCCACATGCGCCGCGAGCGCCGTTTGCGTCAGGATCACGCCGTCCACATTCGGGTCTGTATAGTCGACGCCCGACAACAGGATGATGGACGCCGTGCAGGTGCAGATAATCAGTGTATCAATAAAGACCGACAAGGCCTGCACCGAGCCCTGCTGCGCCGGATGCGTCACATAGGCGACGGCGGCGACATTCGGGGCCGAACCAAGGCCTGCTTCGTTGGAGAAAAGCCCGCGGCGGACGCCGTTGACGACCGCTGCGCCTATGCCACCTGCGACCGCTTCATTCAACCCGAACGCGCTTTGGACGATGAGCAGGAGCGCGTCGGGCACGTCGCCGATTCGCGCACCCAGAACAAACAGAACTAGGCCGATATAGCTCACCGCCATGATCGGCACGACGAACTCAACGACCTTCGTGATGCGACTGACGCCGCCAAAAATGACAACGCCAATGGCGACGGCAAGGGCAACGCCGACAAACGGGGCCGGCGCGCCGAATGCGCTGTCGATCGATGTGGAAACGGCGTAGCTCTGCAATATGTTGAAGGCAAAGCCGAACGTCACCAGCAGCAATATCGAATAAAGACCGGCAAGCAACGGCGCGAGCGGTCCGAGTTTTTGTTTCAATCCGTGCTGGATGTAGAACGCCGGGCCGCCGCGAAAATTGCCCGACGGCTCAAGGCGTTTGAAAAGCTGCGCGATTGAGCACTCAAAATAACTCGTCGCCATGCCCACAAGGCCGACGAGCCACATCCAGAAAATGGCGCCCGGCCCGCCAAGCGTAATCGCGACAGCAACGCCTGCAATGTTGCCGGCGCCGACACGGCCCGCAACGGAAAGCGCCAGCGCCTGAAACGATGTCGGTTTGCCCCCGCGGTGGCGAAACCCCTCACCGAGAATCGCGAACATCGCCCCGAAATTGCGAAACTGTACGAACCCGGATCGGACTGTGAACCACAGCCCCATAGGCACGAGGACAAAAATGAGGACCTTGCCCCAGAGGAGATCGTTAAGGGTGCTGATGAGATCGGTCATCTGTCAGCCCCTCGTTCAAGATCAACGTTAAGGATGGTCGCGCTGTCCTTTCGAACCGCTCTCAATCGTCCTTCTTGACGAAGGTCACGGCAAAAAGCGGCTCACCGTCAAACAAGTCTTTTGGCGCATCCATGCCTTCAATCATCTTGAAATTGCGCGGCGTGATCGACCCTTCCATGCGGTAGCCTTTTTCCGCCATGCGGCCGCGATGAAACTCGAGCGCTGCGGCGGTGAATTCGCGGGCGAGGATGGTAATGCGTTCCGGATCGTTCGACATGAGGGGCCTGTTTGTCTCGTGAATTGCGTTGACGTTGGTTTGGCGCGAATATGGCGGGGCCGGCGCGGCTTGTCCACCTCGGGTTCGCGGCGCCAAGTCGGCGATGTCATTGGGGGGAAAGGGAGTTTTCGGGTATGGCGTTGCGACACGTGCTCTCGATTGACGGCGGCGGCGTGCGCGGGATCGTCGCCGCAGTCGTGCTGGAAGCGCTGGAGGCGGAACTCCAGGCGCTCGGCAAGCCCGGCGGCATAGCGGGCTGCTTCGACCTGATTGCCGGAACATCCTCAGGGGCCATTATCGCCGCTGGCCTTGTCATGCCCCGTCCCGGCGAGGAAATGGGCGCCAGTCCCGCCGAAATACGGCGCATGTTCGAAACCGATGCTCGGCGTATTTTTCCGCGGCGCTGGTTCTGTGAGATCCCGATCATCGGGCGCCTGCCGCAACTCTTCGGACCGTTCTACAGCCCACGCGGTCTTTCCGACGTTCTCTACGAAAATTTCGGCGATATGGTGATGGCGGATGCTCGCCAAAATCTCATGATCTCCGCTTACTCCATCGACCCGCGCGACATTGTCCTCTTTCGCGGCGGCCCGGCCTATGAAGAACGGGACGAAGCAAACCGCTTTGGCATGCTGAAAGCCCGGGACGTGATACTCGGCGCAACCGCAGCGCCGACCTTCTTCCCGCCGCACAAAATCGAACGGATCGATGGCGACGGTTGCTGGACCGCAATCGACGGCGCCGTCTTTATCAACGATCCGGCCATGGCCGCGCTAACCGAAGCGATCCGCATTTTCCCGGGCGACGAATTTCGCGTTGTATCGCTCGGCGCAGGCCGGGAGACGCGGAATTATCCGTTTCGGGAATCGCGAAACTGGGGATTTTCACAATGGGTCTCGCCCATCAGCCGGTTTCGCACGCCGCTCCTATCGGCAATCTCCGACGGTCAGGCGCGCGCCGTGAACCGCCAGCTTCACTATCTCCTGGGGGACGATTATTTCCGCTTTGATTATATGCTGACGCGCGGGCGCGGCTCGGACCGGATCGACGATTCAACCAAGCAGAATATCATTCGGCTGACCCGCGGCGCGCTTGAAATGGTGGAAGAAAATCGGCCGAAAATTCGCCAACTGGCGGAAGAATTGAAGCCGCAGAAATAAAGTCTATGCGTATTGTTTTCTAACGTGTTTCCAAAACTTTGGAATAGTGACAAATGACCAATACGTTGAAAAATCCCAACGCACTAATGGCGTTGAGAGAGCAAAGAGAATGTCGAGGCGAGCTATGAAAGAGTATTCGGAGAAAGTTAAAGCGGCTGTCAAGGTTGTTGGGGAAGGCTGGGTCGAAAGCCCCTATTATGACAATGTTGAAAAACAAATTCCGCGCTTTTGGAACGCCGGCTCTGTTTTTAAGAAACTCTTTGACAATCTAGACCTAACCCATGTTGTTGAATTGGCTTGCGGTCATGGGCGCCATTCCGCGCAGATTCAAGACACCGCTGACAAATTGACGTTGCTGGATATCAATCAAACAAACGTCGACTACTGCAGCAAAAGATTCGCGCAAAGTAAAAATATCGATGTACTACTGAACAATGGTTTGGATTTTTCTCCGTTGACGAATGAATCTGTCACGGCGGTATTCTGTTATGACGCGATGGTGCACTTTGACCACAGGTGCGTGAATTCATATCTGCAAGATTTTACGCGAGTGGCAAAAAAAGGAAGCTTAGGCTTATTTCATCATTCAAACTATAATTATCCTTTTTCTGACCATTACGGACAGAATCCGCACTCAAGAAATTTTATGACCAAAGAGCTGTTTGCACGCTATGCTCTTGACTGCGATCTAGTCGTTGAAGAGCAGATCGTAGTCGATTGGGGCGGCGGCGAAAATCTCAAAAAAGGATTGGATTGCGTTTCCCTTGTCCGAAAATAGCGCCTGACTAAAACAATAGAATCATTCGGAAACTTAATATCTATCCGAAGAATCGAAACCCAAATTTTTCTACGAATGGACCCTGCACAGGGCTTAAATTGCCGCTTGCTTCGCCTTATCGATATATTCGATACTGTCCATAGAAACTATCTGTTTTACATATAAATTGACCAGCCCTAGCGTGCACCCTCCAGTTCGCCGCGCCTGGATTTCGTTGCTCTCGGTCGCGCGAAGATGGTTCAGGGACTCAAAAAGGAAATTCAGAATGATCCGAAACAAAAAACCGTTGTTGCTTTCTTCCGTAGCCATAGCGGCAATCGCCGTCGCGTCTTGCGGTAATAACGACGCCCCGGCCAATGAGACGCCTGCTGCAACAGACATTGCGGAAACGCAGAGCGCCGCAACGGCTGATCCTCAGCATACCGAAAAGTCATCCAGCGTGAATGCGGCCGGAAAGGCGAAGCCGAACACGTTCTGGTGGCCGGAAAGCGTTGACCTGACGCCGTTGCGCGACAACGCCGCCGACTACGATCCGGCCGGGGCGGATTTCGATTACGCCGCCGCTTTCGAGAGTCTCGATCTTGACGCCGTTAAGGAAGACATTTCCGATGTCATGACGAATTCCGTCGACTGGTGGCCCGCAGATTATGGTCACTATGGACCATTCTTTATACGGATGGCCTGGCACAGCGCCGGGACCTATCGCACAATTGACGGGCGCGGCGGCGCCGATGGCGGCCAGCAGCGTTTTGAACCCCTGAACAGCTGGCCCGACAACGCCAATCTCGACAAGGCCCGTCGATTGTTATGGCCGGTCAAACAGAAATACGGCCGGAATATTTCCTGGGCTGACCTGATGGTTCTCACCGGCAATGTCGCCCTCGAATCCATGGGCTTTGAAACCTATGGCTTCGCCGGCGGACGCGAAGACGACTGGCGCCCGGAACTCGTTTACTGGGGACCGGAGACGGAAATGCTGGCGGATGAGCGCTATTCCGGAGATCGCAAATTACAAAAACCCCTCGCCGCCGTTCAGATGGGCCTCATCTACGTCAATCCCGAAGGCCCGAATGGCAATGGGGATCCCCTCGCCGCAGCGCGCGATATCCGCGACACTTTTGGTCGCATGGCGATGAACGATGAAGAGACCGTTGCCTTGATCGCCGGCGGGCACACTTTCGGGAAAGCGCACGGCGCGCATAATCCGGCGGACTGCGTCGGACCGGAACCCGCTGCGGAAAGCCTCGAAGAACAGGGCGTCGGCTGGAACAACGCCTGCGGGACTGGCAAGGGCGCCGATACGGTGACCAGCGGCCTTGAAGGCGCGTGGACATCTAGCCCCGCGCAGTGGACGCACCAGTTCCTGTCCAATCTTTACGCCTTTGAATGGAAACAGACGAAAAGTCCTGCAGGCGCGACGCAATGGATACCCACAGAAGAAGCTGCCGGCAACCTTGTACCTGACGCGCACCGGCCGGACATTCGCCACGCCCCGATCATGCTCACCACCGACCTCGCATTGAAAGAAGACCCGAAATACCGAGCGATTACGGAACGCTGGCTCGAAGACCCGGAAGCGTTTGAAGACGCGTTCGCCCGGGCGTGGTTCAAACTGACCCATCGCGATATGGGATCGCGCAGCAATTATCTCGGATCGGAGGCGCCGACCGAAGCGCTGATCTGGCAGGACCCGGCGCCGGCGGTCGATCATCCGCTCGTCAATGACGCCGATATTGCGCAGTTGAAGCGCGACATTCTCGCTAGCGGATTATCCGTATCCGACCTTGTCCAGACGGCCTGGGCGGCCGCGGCGTCCTATCGCGATACGGACAAACGCGGCGGCGCCGACGGCGCAAGATTGCGGCTCGCGCCCCAGAAAGACTGGGCGGTTAACAATCCGGCGATGCTCGCCGAAACGCTTCAAACGCTTGAGACTGTGCAATCGGCGTTCAACGAAGCCCAAAGCGGCGGCAAGAAAATTTCGCTCGCCGATATCATCGTCCTCGGCGGCGCCGCGGCGATTGAGAAAGCGGCCAGCGACGCCGGCAAAACGATTTCCGTGCCCTTCACGCCCGGCCGCACCGACGCCACGGCTGAACAGACCGACACGGCTTCGTTTGAAGTTCTCGAACCGAAAGCGGACGGCTTTCGCAATTACATGGGCGACGGGCTGACGGCGTCGCCGTCGGATTTGCTCATAGAGCGCGCCGACATGCTGGCGCTGACGGCGCCGGAGATGACAGCGTTGGTCGGCGGTTTGCGGGTGATCGGCGGCAATATTGACGGCGAGGCTCATGGCGTTTTCACGGAGAATCCGGGCGCTCTCAGCAACGATTTCTTCCGGAACCTGCTCGATATGTCCACGAAATGGGCGCCGGCTGAGAACGCCGTTTATGAAGGGCGCGACAGAACGACAGGCGAGCTGAAGTGGACCGCGTCCGAAGTCGATCTCGTATTTGGATCGAATGCGGAACTGCGGGCGATCGTTGAGTATTACGCCTATGACGACGCCGAGGATGTTTTCGTCGACGACTTCGTCGCCGCCTGGACGAAGGTGATGAATCTCGGTCGCGGATAAATTCTGCGAAAGTCACCAAAATAAGAACGCCGGTCCGGTTTCCCGGGCCGGCGTTTTTTTTTGAGATTTACGCGTCAGCCGGCGGCGGCGCGGCGCTTTTCCATCAGATCGTCGAAATTGTCCCAGACGCCGTCAGACCCGTGCCATTCGCCGCGGGTCGCTGCTTTGGAATATTCCGTGGCGCGCGCTTCAAAGAAGTTCGCATGTTCAACGCCGTTCAGGATTTCCGTCAGCCATGGCAGCGGATGTTTCTCGACATTGTAAATCTTCGGCAAGTCAAGTTGGCCGAGGCGCCAGTCGGCAATATAGCGGATATACTGTTTGATATCATCGGCGGTCATGCCTTCGACCGGGCCCATTTCGAAAGCAAGGTCGATGAATTTGTCTTCCAGGCCGACCACCGTTTTGCAGCAATCAACAATATCGTCGGCAACGGCTTTCGTGACGCAACCGGTTTCGCGCGCAAACGCATGATAAAGCCGCACCATGCCTTCGCAATGCAGGCTTTCATCGCGAATGGACCAGGTCACGATCTGTCCCATGCCTTTCATCTTGTTGAAGCGCGGAAAATTCATCAGCATGGCGAAGGAAGCAAATAGCTGCAGGCCTTCGGTAAACGCGCCAAACATGGCAAGCGTGCGCGCCACGTCTTCAAAGGTGCCGACGCCGAAATCCTGCATGAAGTCGTGCTTGTCGCGCATCGCCTCATATTCAAGAAATGCGGAGAACTCCGATTCCGGCATGCCGATGGTTTCCAGAAGCAAGGCGTAGGCGGCGACGTGGATCGTTTCGATATTCGAAAACGCCGACAGCATCATCTTCACTTCCGTCGGCTTGAAGACGCGCGCATAGCGCTCCATGTAATTGTCGTTCACCTCGATATCGGATTGCGTAAAGAAGCGAAAAATCTGTGTAAGGAGGTTTCGCTCCGCATCGCTCAGCTTGTTCGCCCAGTCCTTGCAGTCTTCGCCAAGCGGTACTTCTTCCGGCATCCAGTGGACCTGCTGCTGACGTTTCCAGAAATCATACGCCCACGGATAACGAAAAGGCTTGTACGCCTTTGACGGCGTCAAAAGTCCCGGTAATGCGCGTGCGGTCTCGGCTGCGTCCAGCATATTGGCTCCTGCGTGGTAAATTGGCGGCCCGACGAATCGGGCGCATCACACAGGATATTGGGACGCTTTGATCGGGCTACGCAAGATGTAGTGGGAAATAGATTTCCCGCGTTTCCCAACCATCCACAGGGGCGCGCGGGCGAATTTCCGGGCCATGGCAAAAATGCGGCCGGCGGATCGCTCCGCCGGCCGCTTGATAAGCGCCCGAAATGGCTTCTCGCCTTACGGCGTGAAGAAGACGTTGTCTTCGATTTCGGTGTCAATATTCGTGTTCGCGCGAATGACGCCGGCGAGCGTCGTACCGCCAACCAGGGACATTTCCGCCGCGGTCAGGTCGCGCTCATACCAGAAGCGGTCGCCGTCGCGCAGTCGCGTAAACTGGATGACGAGGATGCGCGTGAACAATTCACCGAGCTGCGAAGCGCCGTCCGGATCTTCGGCGAGGCCGCCGATCCAGGCGTCCACATCATCGACCGTGGCGTAGACACCGGACAGTTCCGCCTGAACGCCAGCGTCTGACGTGATGTCCGTGAAGTCCGCCGCCGCCGGCAGGCCGACCGCAACGCGCAGGTCATTGTAGGACGGCAGACCATGATCGCGGCCGCGCTGAATGTTCAGCGAAGCGAGATCGAAACCGCCGGCGCCCGGAGGGCCGAACAGGAAGTTGCGAACATCATCGATCACATTCTCGTCGATGGCCTGGTGCGGTTGATTGGCAAGGCCACGCAGGATCGGCTCGATGTCCGTTCCGGTTGTCAGAAGCGTCGATGCGTTAAAGAAAGCATCGCGCAGCGCCAGCGGACCAGCCGGTATCGGCATGTTGCTGGCGTCAAGACGTTGCAAATTGGCGCTCAGCGCGCTGTGCCCAAAGCGATACGCCGCCGTTGAAAACTCATTGGCGATGTTCGTGTTGATGGTGAAGTTGTACCCGGGATAAGCATCGATCGCGGTGGGACCGAGCAAAGCCGGCAGGAACTCCTCAAAAGTGATGATCTGCATCTGGGCCGCAACAAGTTTGCGCGTGAGATAAAAAATCTCGTTGCCGGAAAGATCCGGATTGGCCGTCTGCAGTTCAGCCGCGAGGCGGTTGTGTTCGCGTACGAAGAGCGTGTGCATGACCGTCAAGCCGACTTGCTCGTTGGCGCGGATATCGCCCGCCGCAAACATGGTCTCGGGCGCTGCGCCGCCTGGTCCGTTGTCATTTTCAATGCCGAAGGTATTCAGCGGCAACAGGCCGTCGCCATTGGTGCGCAGGAACGGGCTGTCCGGTCCTTCGCGCAAGGCGAGCGTGCGTTCCAGATCGGAACCGTAAACATTCGACGCATCGATCCACGACGTAATTTCATTGATCTGCCGGCGCGGGTTGCCGACCGCATCGCCGGTGGTCGGATCGAAGCGGGACCGGCTGAACGGAATAACCTGTGTGCCCGTGCTCATGGGATCGAAGAAAGGATCGCCCGTCGGCACAACGATATTCGCCGCGGCCGCATCCGGCGCAGTATTAAAGAAGCCGCCGGTCAGGTCGATATCGTGATCGAGGAACTGGCCCCATTGCCAGATGAAGTCGCTGGTGCCGAATGTATTCGGAATGCTGGCGCCGGCCTGATCAGCGACAGCGTTGCTGACCGCCCGGGCGCTTGGCCGTGTCGGGCCTGCAAGCGCTGCGATAAAATCGGCGTAATCCGGACTTGCAAGGCGCGCCAGGCGCTCAAATGTTGAGCCTATATCCGGGAATGATTCGTTGTTTTCCGAACCGTCAATCTTGCGGATCGCGCGGCCTTCAACATCTTCCGGCTCTTCGCCGGTTTCAGCCGGCGGCGGGGCAGGCGTGCCCGCAGGTCCTGCGGGACCTGCTGGACCGGCCGGACCTGCAGGGCCAGCCGGGCCGACGGGGCCCACTTCTTCGCAACTGATGATCAGCGCGGCTATCGATACGATTCCGAGATGCCGTAATTTCATGGTACTCCCCCGATCAAAAAAACGTGATCTTTTGTTAGCAGACTGTAATGTTCTGTCAACACTCTTGCTCGCACTAAATATGGTTTAACCGATTGAATGCATTGGTTAATTTGGAACAATCGACCATATCGCCGGCATTCAGCGCAATATCCGCCAAAAGATCGCCGGTTGCGATGATGCAGTGCAAAAGTCACGCCGCGCGATGCAGCACGAGCTTCCTATAAACCTGATTCGATAACGAAACGACAGTGCGGGGCTGTGAATTTTAGTCGCACTGCGCGGTCTTCCGGCGTTGTCACCAGAAGCTCGCCGCCGGTGCATGCGCCGCTTTCGAAGAAAACGACCGGCTCGCCTTCGATCGTCCAGCCTTCGGGAAGTGATTCGCTGAGGCCGACATAAGCGGCGGCGCCGCGTTCGTCGGCCTGCGGAAAAAAGAGGATGCGGCGTTCCACCAGCGCCTGAATGCGCATGCGCGCAATGTCACGGGCGATTTCTTCCGTCTTCGTCTTAAATGTCAGCGCGTCGAGATAGCGTCCCGCCGACGGCGCGGTGATGGCGATCAAAGCGCCCATAATCGCGAGCACGACGAGAATTTCCAGAAGAGAAATCCCGTGCTGTGATTTTCTTTTTGAAGGACAGCGCTTGTGCGACACGGGGCCGTCCGCGCTAGATTTCAATGTCCCGATCAAGACCTTCACCGCCTTCGGCATTGTCCGCGCCGTAGGTCACAATGCGTGGCCCGCGCGTCAATCCGGAATCATCGGTAAACGGAGGGAAATATCGAAACGCATTGCCCCAGGGGTCCACCGGCAAATCGCCGTCAACGTAGGGCCCATACCAGGAAGCGCGTGCAGCGGCCTCCTGCGGCGGCGCGACCAAAAGCGACAATCCTTCTTCCGCCGTGGGATAGCGGCCCATGTCGAGGCGCATGGCGTCAAGCGACGTTTTGAGCGAGCGGGCCTGCGCCTGCGCCGCTGTCACTTTTGATTTATCAACCTGGTTGAAGAGGCGCGGCGCAACGAGCGTTGCAAGAACCGCCATGATCGCGAGCACGACCAAAATTTCGAGCAACGAATAGCCGCGCTGATTTTTCCGTGCACGACGTTTGCGAACGGCGCTTCGGTTCAGGAACTTTCGGATGATACGCATATCCATTCACCCTCTCATTATACGTCAAACTGATACAAACTTGTCATTGCCATGACAATACTGATGACAATCAAACCGACAATGGCGGCGATGATCATGATGGCGATTGGCTCGGTTAACGCGGTCAACCGCTTCGCCCGCTCGCGCGCGTCCTTTTCGAATATGTCAGCAGCGAAAGTCAGCATTTCGCCGAGCGTCCCAGAGCTGCGGCCGGTGCGGATGAGATCAACGATCATCGGATCGATATCGCGCTGTGCTTCCTGCAGCGCCTCTTCCATGGGCCGGCCCGCGCGAACGTCGCGGCGCACCGCCTCCAGATTGCGCCGAAAGACGGAAAGGCGGGCGCCGGATTCACCAAGCCGGAGCGCATCAACGAGGCGCGCCTTGTTATTCAATGCAATCCCGACAGTGCGGGCCCATGAGCCCACATCAGCCTGGCGCAGGAACGAACCGATCAGGGGCGTCCGCGACAGTTGCGTCTGAACTGCGTCCCGGATTTTCACGTTGCGTTGCGCCGCGATAACGCCGGCGATCGCCGCCGCCGCAAGGAATAACGCCAGCCACCAGTTTGTCTGCATCCAGAGACCAAAGCCGATCACCTGCCGCGAAAGCCAAGGCGCCTGCGTGATGTTGTCGCCAAGTAGCGCTGCAAACCGCGGCACGACGAAGACAAACATCAACACAACGATGCCGCCGCCAACGCAAGCAAGGAACGTCGGATATGTCAGCGCCGAGCGAATTTCAGCCTGCATAGTGACTTCATATTCCATGCGGTCCGCGGCGTCGCCAAGCGCCTTTGAGAGCGCGCCGGTCGCCTCGCCGAGTTCTGCTAGTCGGAACACATAGATCGGCAATTCCGGAATGTGTTTTTCAAGAGCGTCGGAAAGATCGCGGCCAGCGCGCAAGTCGCGCTTCACGGCCTGAGCGCGGCGCGCCAGAACTTCATGGGCGCCCGATTGCGACAGGGTCGTCAGCGCATCGAGCACCGAAACATTCGCCTTCAACAGCGTCGCAAGCTGGCGCACGTAGCGAGCGAGGTCTTTTTTCGTAAGACTGCGACGGCGCAGTTTCGGCAACCCCAAGCCTGCGTCGGACTGGGAGACGTCAAAAGGCGAGAGCCCGCGCTCGCTCAAGATTTCAAAGGCGCGCTTTTTGTCATTCGCAGCGATCACGCCGGCGATTTCGTTGCCCTGCCGGTCCAGCGCTTTATATTTGAACTGTGCTGTCGCCATGCTGCGTTATCGGTTGGTCCGTGGCTCAGCCGGGCGTCTCGTCGCAAAAGCAGGCAGGCCCTCGTCAGGCCGCCTCATCTCCGCAAACCCGCCGGACTTCCTCTATGGTTGTAAGGCCTTCTGCGGCTTTTTGAAGGCCGTCCTCAAATAATGTGAGAAAGCCCTGTTTGCGGGCGATCGAGAAGAGTTTCTGCACCGAAGCCCCGGTGACGATCGCCTCGCGCATTTCATCCTCGAGCTTGATGATTTCCGCAACCGCGATCCGGCCCCGATAGCCGGTATGGTCGCACGCCTCGCACCCTTCAGCGGAACGCCACCGCAAGGTCTCCGGCGGACTAATCGGCGCGCCGTCCTGCATTGCCTTCAGCAATAGTTTTTCGCCGGTTTCGCTGCGCTTTTCGACAGCGCATTCATCGCACAGACGCCGCACAAGACGCTGCGCCATCAGGCCGCGCACCGACGCGCCGATCAGGAACGGCTCAAGGCCAATGTCTTCAAGGCGCGTAACCGCCGCAAGGGCGGAGTTTGTGTGCAGTGTCGAGAGGACGAAGTGGCCTGTCAGTGAGGCTTGCGCGGCAATCCGCGCGGTCTCTCCGTCGCGAATCTCACCGACCATGATAACGTCCGGGTCCTGACGAAGGATGGCGCGCAGGCCATTGGCGAAGTCATACCCGATCTCCGGCTTGACCTGAATCTGCGTAATGCCGGCGATATCATATTCCACCGGGTCTTCGATCGTGATGATCTTCCGGTAGCCGTCATCAATGCTTTCAAGTCCGCGGTAAAGCGTGGTCGATTTACCGGAACCGGTCGGGCCCGTCACAAGCATGACGCCGTTTGGCGACTTCAGGATCTCGTCGAGCACGGCGCCGGTGCGGCCCGTAAGGCCAAGGCCTTCAAGGTTCGGTAATTCCGCCTGCTTGCGCAACAGGCGCAGCACGAGACTCTCGCCCCATGTGCTGGGTACGGACGAAATGCGCAGGTCGATGTCATTGCCGGCGAAGCGGATGGTGTGGCGGCCATCCTGAGGCAGGCGCCGTTCAGCGATGTCCATGCCGCCGAGCAGTTTGATCCGGCTGGCGATGGCGTCGAAGCGCGTGCGCGATTGGGTCTGGCGCGTATGCAAGACGCCGTCGATGCGATAGCGCACGACAAAACTGTGCTCAAAGGCTTCGAGGTGCACGTCCGATGCGTTTTCCTTCAAAGCTGTCGCCAGAAGATTGTTCACGAAATCGATGACCGGCGCCTCTTCCGCCATTTCCCGAAGGCGGGTCACGTCAGCCAGTTCGTCATCCTCGTCACTGGCGCTGACATTGCGCTGAATGCGGGTCAGGCACATGTCGATGAGCTGGTTCGACGCGAGAAGATATTCGATTATGATCGGCCCGGTGATCGCGTCGTCGTCCTCATCCGACGTCGCTGCGGCGCGGCGCATGACTTCCACTTCGAGCCGCTCGCGCAATTCGAGATTGAGGGGATCGGCGGCGACCACAAACAGGACATGAGGCTCGGGCGATTCCTCGCCGGACGCCGGCTCAAACCAGGCCACGGCGCGATGGGCGAGAAACCAGGACGCCGGCAGGTTCAGCGCATCGGCGGCGTCGGTGAAAGCGTTGAGATTATCGGGCAAGAGGTGCGAGCCCGCGACCGGCAGGTCGAGCTGTTCAGACAGGGCTTCCAGCAGCGCTTCTTCGGTCACCGCGCCCAGCCGTTGCAGCGCCTGCCCGAGGAGCCCGCCGACTTCCCCTTGCATGGCGATTGCCTGGGCAAGGTCCTTTTCGGAGATCAGGCCCCGGTCTCTCAGCATTTCGCCGATCGGCGTTACGATCGTCACTGGCTCGCTCTTTAGGTTAATATTCAACATGGTAATGCAAATTCCGCCGCGCCGCGTCAATTGATGCAAGTTGCGGGCAAACAGGGGCGGATGGCGGGATAAAACCGGGCGTTGCGGCGCGCAGCGCGTTTTATACAGCGCATGGGCTAATCGACGGCGTATCCCTTCGACGCCACATACTCAACGTCCTGTGGCAAAAAAATGTCTCTTTGGGCCTGGCGATACCGGCCCGATGAAGACGGCGGCGCACACATCTCATCAATCGCGGCGAGCCCCGCCTCATTAACGTTTACGCCGGCAAAATCGGCGACGGCCGAGACAGCCGCGATCGTGTCAGCGCAAAGATCCTCAAACCTGATGCTGAGTATTCTGCCCGGATATTCCGACGCCAGACGGCCAATACGCCGGTGCGCCGCGCACCAATAGGAAAGGGAATCGCGCGGACCGATCTCCACCGGCCTATCAAGAAAAATCGGCCCCCAGAGTTTTAGTTGATTTTGGTTTTCACTGAGCGCCATGTCGAGGCCGTGGCGCTCAAGGTGTATGTAGCGGGCATCCGGGCACGCCATCAGCAACCGTTCGAGAACGACATGCGTATTGGGTTCTTTCCAGGCGACCGGCGCGCCCTCGGGCGCAGATGACGTGACGTCGTTTTCCAGCATCGAGACGGCAAGAGGCTGCAATTGCGATACCGGATGGCCATCACGGGGCACACGGACTAATTCTTCAATTCGGCGCGCGACTGCGTCAGGCGAGCGCTGGCCAGGGCGCAATCGATTGACGAAAGCCCGGGCAAGCTCACCGAATTCGCAGTCGCTGTCGAGCAGCGCACCGCGGCGTTTGAACAGGAGCGTGAACCAGAGATTGTCCAGCGACTCATTCAACGGCCCGGGAAACGCAACGCCAAGCTGCATAAGAACCGAAGCAAGCAACCGCGTCCCGCTTCCGCCAACACCGCCGATCGCAATGAGGGAACTTGGTTTAACCGGTTTGCTCCATCACTTCAGGTCTCCACGCAAGAGCCTTTCTAGTATTTCCGAACAGGGCCAATCTGAAATATCAAAGTCTACAAGTTGGGCCAAATCCTGAAGGTCGTTTCTCAAGACATTGGCTATAAATTCGACGTCAATCCGCTCGATTGGCTGTTCGTAAGACCCTGCGCGTTCGCGTCGTTCCGGCGTTGAGCGACCCTCGACGCCAAGAAATTCCGTGATCTGATGCATAGAACGCGTCACGTCCTGAAACAGCGTTTCATATTTCATAACCAGGCACTGTCTAGGCGGAAAATACGTTAGCATCGTTTTTAATTGTCGGGCGTAACGCCCGCGAGCGAGAAACGCGAATTTCTTGGACGCGAAGTCGCCAACCGTCGGAACAAATTCATGCTCGCGGCGAATTGCCTGTCCGAACGACAACGCCGTTTCGCCCCGCTGGCGCAACATATTCCAATGGGAATAGGCCCGCATCGCCGGGTCGCGCAGGATGACAATGATCTTGAGGTGCGGGTTGTAACGAGAGAGCCGCTCCATCGCGCCATCCACATAGATGTAACTCGGCGTCGCTTCCCCGGACGTTTTCGTAACCGCTTGCTGCGGAAACATTTTGTGAAATTCATCGTAGCGGCCGCTGGCCGGGCGGTCAAAAAAATGCGCTTCTTTCCGATTACACATGATGATGTCCGGGTGAGCCCGCAACATCGCGTCGAGCGTCGTCGTCCCGCATTTCTGCGCGCCAGCGATAACAAAATCTATGCGCCAATCTTCATGCATCGAAATTCGTTCGGGCTCCCGGGACCGGCGACGCTTAGGCTACTACGCCACCGGTCTAATTCGAATCCATAAATTCCATCCGCCAAAAGAAAAAGGGCGGTCCGAAGACCGCCCTAATCCTTGGCTTAAGTCTTTAAGACTTAGATGCCTAGTTAGTGTCGTCGTTCAGAACGCGGAGGCGACGACGAAGTTCGCCCGCGCCGCACACCTTCGTCAGGTAGTGCTGGAACCGCGGATCAAGCTTGTTCGCCACATGCGGGCCAAAGCGGCCATCATCGCACGAACGCGCTTTCAGCGAGTTGCCGTCGTTGCCATTGTCGCCGTAGTCCGCCCACGTACCGTTGGAGGCCAACAAACGATCCATATCCAACTTGAAGCCTGCCCCGCCACCGACATAGAGCGTAAACGTAATGTCAGCGCGGCCAAATTGGGCATCGTTCGGCATGCCTGCGTCAATCAACATTTGCTGAAGACGCCCCGACGTGATGATCAGGTCATGAGAGCCCGTGACATCCGGATAATCGACTTTCCAGACGCCTTTATATTCCGGGCCATTGGAGACGTTTTCGAGCGTGACCGAACCTTTGAGGTTGCCCTTCAATTCTTCCGGAACACCTGTGAGCCGGTAGATGCTGTTGACCATTGATCCGACGCTCGTCGACCAATCAAACGGACCGAAGTTAATGCCCGTTTTCAGGATGTGGCCAACAACAGCGCCAACCTGCTCGTCTTCGTAAGCAAGGAACGGAGCCGGATGCAGGCCATCGGTCTCGTAATCGTCGAAATAAATCCGGCTCTGCGAGATGATAAGCTCCTGATGGTCGATCGGACCATTATAGATGCTGCCATCTTTCGGGCCGTAAGCAACGAGATGGAATTCCTGGCCACAGCCTTCGTCCGTCGTGCCTTTGGCGTTATCCGTGTCGCCGAGGCAGAATTTCTCAGCGAACTGATGCTCATCCAGCTCCCAGTACACGACATTGTTGTCGCGATCGAGATAACCCGGCATGCCGCCCGGACCGCCGAGCTTGAAGTCTTTGATACCGGTAAGATCATCAAACTGAACTTCAAGGTAATAAGTGTCGATGTCTGACACGTCGAAGACATTCTCTTCGTCGCCTTTACCTTCCCATTTCAGGTCGGTGAGGTTGTGGTGGATGTCGAATTGCAAGAAGCCCGTGTTGGCCCAAAGCGACGCTTTGTGAACTTCAACGTCGTCATGGGGATTCGGATCGACAAGGAACGAACGGAAGTCAGAAAGATAATCAACTTTCGTCGGGTAGTAGCCCGAGTAAGAGTCGATTGAATCTTTACACTCTTGGAAGAGGTGACCCGTCGTTTCCGTACCGGTTTCGCCAACGCCTTCAACGAAGCGGGTGACGGTCATGTCGATGACCATGTCGCCGCAGGCTTTGGTTTTGATCGGCAATGCGAAACCAATCGCAGAGTCAGCAGCCGCCGAACCAGTTTGCGTCGTGCTGATGAAGCAGACTGCGCGGTTCTTGTCAGCCTGGATGGCGCCGTCCGCATCTTGCTCGGCGGACGGCTTGAAGGCCGCGCGTGAGAAGACGTTGTCAGAGCCAGCGCGAAGAACGTCGATGCAGTTCGCGTCTTCCTTGAACCAAGGATCGGCGTCGCCCGAAAGCTGGATTTCAACGCGGATCGTCGGCGTAAAGGTCGAGCCGGATTCGATTTCGAAGAGGTTAACTTCGTACAGGCCGCTCGCCGGCGTATTTTCGTTGATTTCGCGCTCGTCGGCTACCGCGACGTGGCTGAACGTGCCGGTTTCTTTAACGACATGGATCCAGCCCTTGTCGATGGAACGCTTGCCGGTCGGGCCAGCCGTATTCGGGTTGGCAAAACCGTTGATGTCCACTTCAGAGCAGTTAACATCTTTATGAAGCGTGTCGATTTCCTGACACTGAATGTTGACGTCAGCCATTTCGACTTTCAGCTGACCAGCTTGCGCCGACATCGTGCCCAGGGACAGCGCGCCGGTCGCAACGACAACAGCCGAAGCTGTCGTCATAAGTTTCGTCTTTAACATGGGTTTCCCCCGTTGCTGCAGTTAAACAAATTCGCGATGAAGTTCGGGGTGATTGCGGTTCGTTGTTCTTTCGGACGTAAAAGACACCGCAATTACAAAGCAGCGCCCCATTGGCCAACGTCTGAAAGCGAGAGTACGCAATTCTCCCCTAGTTCATCCCGAGATTAGGGATAGTTCATATTCGCTTTTCGTTCAATCGAAGAATTGAATAAAATTCGCGGAAAACCACACAACCAGAGGGGGAATTTGTGCGCAACCGCAACGGGAATTTTTGTCACCAACTCTCCTTTAACAGGAGTCATACCGAGTCCGGATTCGCGATCGTCCCATCGATGCGCAAAAACGGTCACACCACGAAAAGGCTTTTCGCATAAGGCCTTCGCGGCCATCCGGAAGCGGTAGTGCCGACCTTGCGACACAACCGAAACGCGCAGTCGCAAAGTTTAATAAAAGGTAAATAACACAGCTAAAACCGCCCTCTCGCGCTGTTGTAAAGTTGCAACCCTCTTTGCAATTTGTTTTGGTTAACTGTTTTAACCCATTAGGTTTTTCTTCGTGACCGGTCTTCGCGAACGATGTATGCGGAACAATTGAATCGCGATGTTCGCGCACTGAGCGACAAAGGTGTCAACGGCCCACAGATGAGCGCCTTGCGAATATTCGGAGCGGCCCCGATGCGCGCAAATCGACAGCGCGGTTTCAGCCTCCTTGAACTCATCGCCACACTGGCGATTGTGTCGCTCGTTTCCGCTGCGCTTTTCCAGTCGGCGGCCGCGTGGATGCGATTGTCGTCGCGGGCGGCTTCGGCGGCCGAAGATTCGCTTTCGTCGATTGCCGGCCAACAGATGTTCCAGCGTTTGGTTGGCGGTTTGATCTATGCCTGGCCGGAAGAAATCGATCAGAAATTTGAAGGCGGTCCCAACGGTTTTTCCGGACAGACGGCAACGCCGCTTGCCGGCGTCCACCCGCAGTTAAAAGGCGTGAGCGTATTCATCACCTCCGGCGACGATTCCAGCGGCGGACGTATCGTTTACCAGTCCCCGGACGCTCAGTGGACGCTTGCGGAAATCGGCGGCGGCGCGGCGTTTTCCTATCTTGGCGCCGATGCGGTCTGGCGCCCGTCCTGGCCGCCGGAAACGCCGCCAAATCCGGGACCGTTCGATGACGGCGCTCACCTCGATATTCCGCAACTGCCAATCGCGGTAAGAGTCGATTTTCTCGACGGCGACCGTCCCCAAAGCTGGATTGCCAATGTCAAAAGCCAGCAGCGCATCCCACAACGCATTCAGGATATTCTGTGACCGTGCGCCCAAATATGCTCAAAGCTCCCGGCCAATCCGGTTTTGCGCTGCCGCTGGCGTTGGTTGCAATTGCTCTTCTCTCGTTAATCACACTTGCCGGCTATCGCGCCGTCTCCGGCGCCGCTGGCGTTTCGACGGCCTTGCAAGACAATGCGCGCATGGAACGGGCGATGTTCTCTGCCGAATCAGACGCTGCGTTTGTCTTCCTGACCAGTTCAGGCGTGTCAGGTGGGATTGTCACCGATGGCGCGCTGACGAGTCCGGACGACATACTGACAGCGGGTCCGGATACGGAAACGCTCACGCCAAGCCAGTACTGGCAAGCGAACGGCGGGCGCCGAACGTCCGACTTTGCAGCGCTTCCCGTAAGCGTGACCTATTTCGACGCGGCCGGTTTTCCTCCCTTTGATGCGCTCTCCGAAACCGATGTTGCGAAGTTCCTTGCCGGCGCCGGGTTTGACGCCGATGAGGCAATCCGCTTCGCAGCAATTATCGGCGATTATCAGGATGAGGATAACCGCCGCCGGTTCCGCGGCGCCGAACGGACCGAATACCGCTTATACGGCGCTGATCCGCCGTCGAATTCACCATTGCGGACGGCTGGCGAACTCTCCGCCGTTCTCGGTTTTGCCGATGCAGCGCCGTTTGCGAGTTGGGATTTCATTCTGGAGAATGCCCGCTTCGGGTCGCTGAGTGCTCAATACAAACCCAAGCTGGGCCCTGAATCCCTAGCCTCGACGATGGCTGATGATGACGAATTGGCGGTAATAAATGACCCCTTGGCTGAATTCTCCGCGCTAGACACGCGACCCACGGATTCGGCGCGGTTTTTGCTTTCGGTTCCCACGGAGAGCGGCTTGACGCGCCGTCGCGCGGTGGAGATCATACGGACTGTCGGCGCGGCCGACAAACCGTTTCGACGGATATGGATTTACGACAAGGTTGAAGATGATAACGTTGCCGCCACGCAGGCAAGAGAACGGGACGGCCTGGCGCCAGTATTTGAGCCCGCGCCTTCAGCCGATCCGGGCTGACGGCGACGCCGACGGCCATGATACGTCATTTACGCTGAAGCCTACTGTTTTTGTCCTGTCCCGGGCAATCTGCAGCTTCTCGCGGGTCCGCATATCCGGCAAGGGCGCCAAAGCGCGCGCCGCGGCAAGGCTCAGCGTCGCCTACCGACAGGGATACGCCGACCCGCAAACCCGCTTGATGCGGGACCCTCAGGACCCGCTGCAGGCTGGTGTCTGGAGTTGGGACGGCGCTTTTTCTTTTAACAACGGCGCGGCGGCGGATTTTCGCGTATTGCCCGAAACGCTGGCCCGCGAGGGGCTCGATGACGGGGCGCGGCTCGCCCGCTGCATTGACGGGTTTGAAGGCCAGGTCTGGCGCAACAGCGCCCTGATCGCATCGCGCTGGTGGCCGCGCAGCCCAACGCCGCGGGAATGGCAACATTTTATTCGCGCCGCCCAGGCGCCGATGGATCTGGCGAACGGCGAAACGCCGAAGCCTGTCGACGTCCCGTTTCGAGGCGATCTGCCGCTTCTCGATATGGAGCCGGCAAGTCTGAAGTTGACCTTTGCGCCGGCGCGCCTGGCGGGCGGCGCTGCGGGGCTGATCGCCATGGTTGCCGCGTTCCAGGCCGCACAACTCATTACCCATAAGGGCGCCGCCGCCGCGGCCAACAACCGGATTGAGGCTGCGTTAAACGAAAACAACGCCGCCATCGAAGCGCGCCGGAACGCGCTAACGGCGCAGGAACGGGTTGCAGAACTGGCCAAATTCGGCCGAACGGACCTCGTTGCGCGCGCATTCCATGCGGTCGCTCAGGAAATCCCTGCCGATACGGCGCGAATCTCTAATTTCCGGGTCAACGACCGGGCGATTGAAGCCAGAGTCCAGGTTTCGAACGACGCCGTGATCGACATTCCGGATCTCGTCTCTCGCCTCGAAAAAAACACGATCCTCACGGAAGTTTTCGTGGAACAGCGCAATGCGCGATTGATCGATGTATCGGCGTCTTTCTCGCCGGACAGCGCCGGCGACGGCGATGCGCTAACATTGCGGGATTAAGGCGCGCGAAATGAACCAACTTGTCAATCAGCTCCGGCAGTCGCTCAATCAACGCACAATCTACGCGTTGATCGCGCTTGGATGCCTGCTTGGCTTCGCTCTTATCGCCCGCATCGGCGATGCGGCGGCAGGCGCCGAAGAAATGAGACTTCAGGCCGATGCACGGCTCGCACGCCATGGCGGCGAATTAGACGAGGCGGAATGGCGGTCCCGCGCTGAGGAGGCTGAACTGGCATTAGCGAATTGGAGCGCTGCGCATTGGACCGGGCCGACGGCCGGCTTCATCGCTGCGGAATTACAAAGCGCCATCAGCGTTGTTGCGGGGACCACCGACGTGACGGTAATCGCCGTCAATGTCGAACCGGCGCCCGTTGAAACCCCGCAAGGGATGGTCCTCGCCTATCGCGTGGCCACGGACTCTCGCAATGGCGAAAGCGTCGCCAAAATCCTCGCCGCGTTCGCCGCCCATGAACCCATGCTTTTCATTGACGGCATGAATGCCGTATTCGACAGTGAAACGCGCGGTCGTTTCTCCTTTTCAGGTTACGCGCCCATCGTCATCACCGAGCCGCAAGGGGAGAGCGGGTAGATGCGTCCGTTTCTTATAACCCTTGCAGTCGCCGTCGGCCTTGGCGGCGTCGCCGGCTGGCTTGCGGCGGGCGGCGGCGTCAATACGGCGCGCAGCGATCAGCAGGACTGGTCGCTGGCGGCGGCGCCTGATCTCGGCCGCGACAAGCAGGAAGCGCTGTTCACGGCGCTTATGGAAACCAATCATTTTGGGGCTGAATCAACAGATGAACCCGCCCCTGCAAACGCGGTCGAGATTGACAACCAGGCGCCGAGAATTGCCGCCGCCTGGGTGATCGGCGACGAGATCGCCATCGGCTTTCATGGCTCGTCGGAAGGGCTGATAACAGCCGGCATTGGCGATTCCCTGCCCGGCGGATGGGTCGTCGTTGACGCGACCCTTGAGAAAGTCATTATCGAGCGCGACGGCGAAGCGCGTGAAATCGAAGTCTTCGCATACGATAACGCCGGCACGTGATCCTTCGGTCCGGGGAAACAATCTTATTGCCGGCGGGCCATTTCTTTGAAATTAAACGCGTTCGAATCGGCCAAGAATAAGAAAGACGATGCTGGCAACCTTTTACCGATCCGCGCCGACAGCGCTTGACGCTTCGCTCGCCTCCACGCGACGGGCGTCTGCAGGGCTGTATTCCGCCATGAAAACGGTCGGCGTCTGCCTTCTGGTCTCTGCTTGCGCCATTAGCAAACCCTTGCCGGACTATTCGATCTCCGCAAACGAATCATCGGGCGTAAAGGAACGATCAAACGATCCGTCTTCGTCGGTCCTGTCGCCTGGCGCTGAGCCCGGTGCCGAAGACGATCTCATCAGACGGCTGCTTTCCGTTCCGGAAATTGGCGATGTCGTCGATGCAGGCGCAGGCTCCGGCGCCAGCGCACCGCCGCCATTCGGCGTTGAAGAAGTCGATACGGTTGTGCCGCCCCTCGCCTTGCCGGCGTTTATCGACCTCGTCTTCGGGCAGATCCTGAATGTGCCTTATGCGACGGGCCCCGGCGTCGCACAGCGCTCGGAGATCGTTCAGTTGCGGTCTTCCGGCACCATGCCGTCGGATGTGTTTTTCGGTCTCGTATCAATGACGCTGAAAGACTACGGCATTCGCGTTTCACCGGAAGACGGCGTTTATCAAATTCTTGAAGACAGCGCCTTGAAAGCGCGCATTCCGCGCTTCATCCGGTCTCGCGCGCGCGTCGACACGCCGGCGGGCCTACGCCCGATTGTTCAGTATGTTGAGTTAAACGCCATTGACGCCAACACCATGGTCAGCATTCTCAATCAGGCGTTCGGCAGCAACAATCAGAACCTTTCCATCGACGCGCAGAGCCGCGGCAATTTCATCATCCTGAATGGCCTGCCCGAGGACGTAAACGCCGCGCTGTCTGTCATCTACGACATGGATGAGCTGCAGTTTGCGGGCACGCAAGTACAGCGCATCTCGCCGCAATTCTGGTCTGCGACGGAAATGGCCCGCGAGCTGCGCAGAATTCTCGGCGCCGAAGGCTGGCAGGTGAGCCTCGACCCCGGCTCGCCGATGCCAATCCTGCTGCTTTCAGTCGAGCGGTCCAATGACCTTCTCGTCTTCACCCGTGAAAACGCCGCCCGGGCGCGCGTGAATTACTGGACGCGCGAACTCGATCGGCCGGCGCAACAAGGCGACGCCCCGCAGGTTTTCGTTTATTCCGTACAGAATATGGACGCGTCGATATTGGCGAATACCGTCAACCAGGTGCTCACCGGCATTGATTCGCAATCGGGTCCGCCGGGCCTGGCCGCCGCACGCGCCCGCGCGACGACAACGCCGGGCGTGCCCGGCGGCGTAGGCGCCGCCGGCGCAGGCGCAGGCGCGACGACTGTTGGCGGCCTTGTAGTCGATCCCCTGGGCAACCGTCTGATTTTCTCCGGCACGCCGAGCGAATATGAGCGCCTCCTTCCCTTGCTGCGCCAGCTCGATGTTCCGCCAGCAGAGGTTCTGGTTGAGGTCATGATCGCGCAAGTGCAGTTGACCGACAGCACAGAGTTCGGCGTCGACTGGACCATTCGCAATCTGAACGATCAGGCATTTAACAATCCTAACCGGGTCGGCACCGACCGCGCATCCGGTCTTTCAGGCATCGTCTCTAATGGCGGATTCGGTCCCGGCGGCATCGCCTTCGGCGTGCTGTCGCCGGACGTAGAAGTGGCGATAGACGCATTCGCGCAGAACAATCAGGTCAATGTCCTGTCTACGCCGCGCCTGCTTGCGCGATCGGGCGCATCAGCGTCGGTGCAAGTCGGCACAGAGGTCCCGATCCTTTCCTCGCAATCGTCCGATAACACCGGCGACGCAGGCACGCTTTTTCAGGAAGTCCAGTATCGCTCCACCGGCATCATCCTCCAGATCGAGCCAATCGTGTTCAGCGATAATCGCATCGATCTTACGATCAGCCAGGAGATTTCTTCAACGCTGCCGACAACCGGCGTCGGCGAAAGTCCTGTTTTCAACAATACCAGCGTCCAAACGCTTTTATCGCTTGAAGACGGCGGCACCGCGGTAATCGGCGGGCTCATTCAGGACAACATCACCAACGACAATAGCGGCGTTCCTTTCGTCAAGGATGTGCCGGTGCTTGGCGCTCTGTTTTCGACGAATTCCACAAGCGTCGACCGGACGGAACTGGTCATCCTGATCAAGGCCTATGTCGTCCGCGGACAGGCTGATCGCTCCGCTTTTGCAAACAAGTATCGCGAAGAGATCGATCAGACCCTGCAGGAAAATAATCTGAAAACCCTGTTGCCGCGAAACTTCTAATTCCGATGACGGCGCCAATTCGAAAGCAGAAAAAACGCCGGCAACCGCAGGCCGGTTTTTCGCTTCTGGAATCGCTTGTCGCCGTTGCCTTGATCGCCGCCGCCATGTTGCCTTTGCTCGCATTGCAGGGCCAGTTGACACGCACGGTCGTCGCCATTGAGCGCGCGGAAACGAATGTCAAAGACATGACAAGCGCGCTTTCCTATCTCCGTTCGATCAATGTGATGATGAAACCCGAAGGCGAAGAGCCGATTGGCGCGGCGACCCTTTCGTGGACCACGCGCCCCGCTTCCGCGGAGCGTATAGCGCTTGACGTCGGCGGCGGTCCCGGGCGCTTCGCCTTGCAGCTCTACGATGTCGACGCCGTGATTACTTATCCGGACGGCGGCCAGGGCGCGTTCACGGTGCGCGCCATGGGCTGGCGCCCGACAGCGCCGTTTTCGGTCAGCATCGAGTAACCGGGCAATGCGCGATACGATACGAGTTTCTCGCGCGAGCGCTGCTTCATGAAATCGGCGGCGGTGCAGTCGCGACCGGCCATTTCCGTCATCATTGTCAATTTCAATGCAGGCGCGCGACTGCGCAAATGCCTGGATGCGCTCGCCGCCCAGAACCGGCGCGCCGACGAAGTCATCGTAATCGACAATGGCTCCAGCGATGATTCGCTGAACGCGGCGCGCAATGAACCCGGCGTCAAAATTATCGAGGCAGGCGAAAATCTCGGCTTCGCCGCAGCCAACAATCGCGCCGTGCGGCAGGCGACGGGAGACTGGTTGGCGTTCCTCAATCCCGACGCATACCCGTTCGTGAACTGGCTCGAAGAAATCGACGCCGCCATAGAACGCTACCCCCATGTCGATGCATTCGGCTCATTACAGATAGACGCCAAATATCCCGACCGCCTCGACGGCGCCGGGGACGTGTTTCACGGCAGCGGCGCGCTCTATCGCGGCCATTACGGCTGGCCTACCGATGACGCACCGCCGGACGGAGAATGTTTCTCGCCGTGCGCGGCGGCGGCCGTCTATCGAAAATCAGTTTTTGAAAGTCTCGCCGGCTTCGAAGAAAGCTTTTTCTGCTATTGCGAAGACGTTGATCTCGGCTACCGGCTGCGCCTTGCGGGAGGGCGGGCCGTCCAGCTCCGCGACGCACGCGTGCTTCATGAGGGTTCCGCAATAACCAGGCGCCATAGCGACTTTTCGATCTATCACGGTCACCGGAACCGCATCTGGACGTTCGTGCGCAATACGCCCGCGCCAGTGCTGTTCGCCGCCGTCCCCTACAACATCATTTTTTCGACGATTGCCGCGGCGCGTTGCATCATGTCCGGCAACGCCGTCGCCTACTTATGCGCCCTGAAAGACGCCATCGTCGGGCTCCGCCCGCATTTGAAAGCGCGCCGGCAAATACAAGCCAATCGCGCAGTATCCGCCCGTTCAATCTTCTCTGCGCTCACCTGGTCGCCCTTATCCTTGCTGCGACGGCGCGCCGGTCTCCGGCATTTACCGTCGCCAGACGCCACCGAACGCGTCGACGATTAACCGCCTGCGAAATACGATGTTTGCCGGGCAGCGCGAGAATACCTATGTGGCGGGGAGACCATCTCTGCGATAAAGAGGCCCGTCTCGAAAGAAATCAACAACCCGGATTTATCAATGTCTCATCCCCTCATTCTCATCGGCGGTTTCGGCTTTGTTGGCCGAAATATTATTGACCGCGTCCAGAATGACGAGACGTTTTCCGCCTTCTCTCCGGCGGTGATTGACGATCTGTCAAATGCTTGCCCGGGATATGAACAGCTCGATTTGAAGAGCCATATCGGAGCGTATCAGGCGCCGGAAGCGACGGCCTTTCTGGATGGGACAGGCGACGGCCCGCGCACATTCGTATTCCTTGCCGGCGAAACGCGGGTCGCCGAATCAAAAGACCGCCCGCTTGATTTTATCGCCGCCAATATTAGTGAACCGTCGCGTTTCGTGTTGCAGGCGGTGCGCGAGGGCGACCATTTCATTCTGATTTCGACCGCCGGCGCGCTTTTCGACGGATCATTCGAGATCCGCGTCACCTCCCCCTATTGCCCGAAGAATTTTTACGGCGCGACCAAGGCTGCGGAAGAGATGGTCCTGGAGAAGCTGGTCAAAATGCGCGGCGGCGCTTTCTCGGTGGTGCGCATGACCAATGTCTTCGGCCGCTTTTCAGACAAGAAGAAAAGCGCCATTCACGCCTTCACCCGGGCGGCGATCGCCGGCGACACGGTGACGCTGAACGGCGACGGCAAACAGACCCGCGATTTCGTATACGCCGGCGATGTGGCCTTTGGGATCGCAACGCTGGCCGAGCGCGCCCGGACAGGTCAGCAAACGGAACCGGTCAACATGCTGGGCAGCGGGCAATCCATATCGCTCATGGATGTCGTTCAAACGATCGAGAAAGCCTCCGGCAAGCCGCTCAATTACGAACAGATTGAGGCTGCGGACCTTATTGCCACAGAACCGCGCGATGTCATCGCGTCGCCGGCGGATGTCCGCATCCTCCTGGGCGACGCGCTGACGCCGTTCGAGGCCGGCATCAAACAGACCTACGACTACTATAGCGGACACGGGTAGCGCCGCCGCCCGGACGCTCTTAACGGGCCGACAGCCGGGGTTGCGCTCGCCGCCGCTCTCCATCTATCACCCGCTCAAAGTACGGCGCATCAGGGCCCCGCAGGGCCCTGCACCCGGTTCATAGATTGGCGGCTTTGGAATTATGGCGAAGAAAGTAGCATTGGTTAGCGGCGTCACCGGCCAGGACGGCGCCTATCTCGCACAGCTCCTTCTTGAAAAGGGGTATGAAGTCCACGGGATCAAACGGCGCTCATCCTCATTTAACACCGCCCGGGTCGATGCGCTCTATGAAGACCCCCATGAACACAAGACATCGTTCTTCCTGCACTATGGCGATCTCACGGATTCAACGAATCTCATCCGCCTCATTCAGGAAACCCGGCCCGACGAAATCTATAACCTCGCGGCGCAAAGCCATGTTCAGGTTTCCTTTGATACGCCGGAATATACGGCGAACGCAGACGCCGTCGGCACGCTGCGTATGCTTGAAGCGATCCGTATCCTGAACCTCCAGGAGCGTGTTCGGTTTTATCAGGCGTCGACATCAGAGCTTTACGGCAAGGTCCAGGAAATTCCGCAATCGGAAACGACGCCGTTTTATCCGCGCAGCCCTTACGCCGCCGCGAAGCTCTATGCCTACTGGATCACGGTGAACTACCGCGAGGCCTATGGCATGCACGCCTCCAACGGCATTCTGTTCAACCACGAAGGCCCGACCCGCGGCGAAACATTCGTGACGCGCAAAATCACGCGCGCGGTCGCCGCCATTGAGAAAGGCCTGCAACAAACCCTCTATCTCGGCAATCTCGACGCCAAACGCGATTGGGGCCATGCGCGCGACTATGTCGAGGGCATGTGGATGATGATGCAGCAGGACGCGCCGGACGATTATGTGCTGGCGACCGGCGAAACTCATTCAGTGCGCGAATTCGTGGAACTCGCCTTTGCGGAAGTCGACCGAAAAATTGTCTGGGACGGCGACGGCGTTGACGAAGTTGGACGCGATGAAAAATCCGGCGATGTGCTCGTCAAAATCGACCCGCGCTATTTCCGCCCGACCGAGGTTGACCTCCTTATCGGCGACCCGACAAAGGCTCGTGAAAAACTCGGCTGGTCCCACAAGACATCGTTCAAGGAACTCGTCCGGGAAATGGTCGCCGCTGACCGCGAAGCCGTCGAGCGGGAGCGGCACCGGCGCGACCGCACAGGCTAGCCGCGAAGGGCAAACCGTCGCCATGGGATATTCTGCAATATGTATGCACTAGTCGGGAAGAAAATATTCGTGGCCGGCCATCGCGGCATGGTCGGCGCCGCATTAACGCGCCGCCTCGGCGATGAAAACTGTGAAATCCTGACGGCGAACCGGCAAACCCTCGATTTGCGCGACCAGCAGGGGGTTCGCGAATATCTTGCCGACAACAACCCCGACGCCGTCATCCTCGCGGCGGCGAAGGTCGGCGGCATTCTCGCCAATGACACCTATCCGGCCGAGTTTCTTTACGACAATCTTGTCATGGAAACGAATGTCATCGAGGGGGCTTTCCGCGCCGGCGTCGACAAGCTTCTTTTTCTCGGGTCGTCCTGCATCTATCCAAAACATGCGCCGCAACCGATCAAAGAGGACGCGCTGTTAACAGGGCCCCTTGAACCCACAAACGAATGGTATGCGATCGCAAAAATCGCCGGCCTGAAAATGTGCGAAGCCTACCGCAAACAATATGGCGTCGATTACATATCCGGCATGCCCACCAACCTTTATGGTCCCGGCGATAATTTCGACCTTGAATTGTCTCACGTGATTCCGGCGTTGATGAGAAAAGCCCATGAAGCCAAATGCGCCGGCGAGAAAGGTTTGACTGTCTGGGGCAGCGGCGCGCCCATGCGCGAATTCCTGCATGTTGACGACTGCGCCGACGCGCTGATTTTTCTCCTCAAAAATTACTCCAGCGCCGGCCATGTCAATATTGGCTGCGGCGAAGACGTAACGATCGCGGAACTGGCAAAGACCATCATGACCGTTGTGGGTCTAGAAGGCGAATTGGCGTTTGATGTGTCAAAACCCGACGGTACGCCGCGCAAACTGATGTCGAACGAAAAAATCGCGGGGTTAGGCTGGCGTCCTTCCATCGATCTGGAAAGCGGGCTTCGATCGACCTATCAATGGTTCCTGGATAATCAGGACGCGGCGCGATTGAGCGTCGCCTGAGAATGCCGTCGGGGCGGCGGCTTTAAACGGAAGCAACAGAATATTGACTGAGAAGCAGCACATACGCGCCGGCGCCGATACGGCGTTCGTCCTTGGCAATGGCCCTTCCCTAGCCGACGTGTCGCTTCCCGACCTTGCCGGCTTTGCAACCATCGGCATGAACGCCGCCTACCGGTATTGGCGCGAAATTGACTGGCGGCCGCGCTATTACGCCTGCTGCGACGTTGTTGTCGGTATGTCGCACAAGGAGGAAATCGCTGCGCTCATTCAAGAAGGGCGGATCGAAAAATTCCTTCTTAGAAACAATCTCGTTGAGGCCCTGGGCGCGGCGGCGCACTCAGACCGCGTCGTCAATTTCGATGCAGCGCGGGATACCGAACCGCTCCTCGGTGTTAATCCGCCGACCACGGGCACGCATTCAGCGCTTTGGGCTGCAATGATGGGATATAAGAAGATATGCATTCTCGGCGTAGACGGCCGGTACAAGGAAATCGTTGAGGGCGCGAAACGCGGCGACGGCATCGAGCTTGAAATTGTCGAGGCGCACGAAAATCCGAATTATTTCTTTTCCGGCTATCAGCAGCCGGGCGATAAATACAATGTACCAAATCCCCGGCCCAATTTGCATCTCAACGCCTGGCGCAGGACAGCGGCGCGCCTAAAAGAAAAAGGGGTTGAAATATACAACGGCAATCCGGCGTCCGCTGTTCGCTGCCTGTCCTTTATCGACATCGACGGTTTTTTGCGCGACGGCGCCAACCCCTCACCGGCGGAGGAGACCGTCGTTTTTGTTGAGCCCGAGCATCATAGCCCGGGAAACATGATCAACAGCGCGCCGCCTTTGGGCCAGCGGCTGAAAACCTTCATTTCCCAGTACGGGGGCGTTCTCGCCTTCGGCGCGACAGTTTATGCGCTTGCGGCCTGGTTCTGGATTGAAAAGACAACGCCCTCGGCCGCGTTGATCGCATTCGCCGCCGGCGCCTGCGCAGCCCTTGCGGGGCTCGCCGCCGGTATTGTCTACATTCGTTTTGCGATCATTAAGCATCTCTCGCTTCAAGACGAAGCGATTACGGGTTTGCGTGCACGAATCGCCGACCTGGAACGCAGACCTTCCGCCGATTGACCCTTCGGCGCGAGCCCCACACAATACGGCCATGCAGTTACTGATCACAGGCGGCGCGGGATTTATCGGGTCGGCGGTTGTCCGTCTGGCGCTGACGCGCGGGTTTAACGTCGTCAATTTCGACAAGCTCACCTACGCGGCCAATCCCGACAATCTGAAAGGTTGGGACGACCGCGAGCCTTACACATTTGTCGAGGGCGATATCTGTGATCGCAGCGCCGTGCGCGCCGCACTCGACGCCCACGCGCCTGACGCCGTCATGCACTTAGCCGCTGAAACCCATGTAGACCGATCAATCGACGGCCCAGAGGCCTTTATCGCGACAAATGTTGTCGGCACACAAGTGCTGCTCGACGAATGCCGACACTATTTCGAAGGGCTGTCCGGCGACCGAAAAAATCGGTTCCGTTTTCATCACGTCTCCACCGACGAGGTTTACGGCTCGCTCGGCGCCGAGGGAAAATTCACCGAGCAGAGCCCCTATCGCCCAAACTCCCCTTACTCGGCGTCTAAAGCGGGCGCCGATCATCTGGTTCGGGCGTGGAGCGAAACATACGACTTACCGATTCTCATCAGCAATTGCTCCAATAATTACGGACCGTTTCAGTTTCCGGAAAAACTTATCCCCGTCGTCATTCTTGCTGCGTTGGATCGACGCCCGATCCCGGTTTACGGCAAGGGCGAGAATATCCGCGACTGGCTGTTCGTCGAAGATCACGCCGACGCCTTGCTGCGCATTCTGGACCGCGGAAAAACAGGTGAGACCTACAATGTGGGCGGCGATTGCGAACTGACGAATATCGAACTTGTGCGACATATCTGTGCGCTCATGGATGAGCTGGCGGCGGACGGCCGTCCCCATGCGAATCTTATTGAGTTCGTAGCGGACAGGCCTGGGCATGATTTCCGATATGCGATTGACGCCGGCAAGATCGCCCGCGAACTCAATTGGCGCCCGTCCGTATCGATCGAGGACGGATTGCGCCAGACCGTTGCGTGGTATCTTGAAAATCAAAGTTGGTGGGAAGCGATACGCGCGCGCGGGTTTGAAACAGACCGCCTTGGCGTTCTCGAAAAAGAGGAAGCGGCGCGATGAAGGGCATTATTCTCGCCGGCGGCGCTGGAACGCGCCTCCATCCGATCACGCGCGCGACGTCAAAACAGCTTCTGCCAATCTACGACAAGCCGATGATTTACTATCCGCTGTCGACGCTGATGCTCGCTGACATTCGCGACATCCTGATCATCACGACGCCCGAGGATCAGCAAAATTTTAAGCGCCTTCTTGGCGACGGCGAACAATGGGGCTTGAAACTTTCCTACGCCGTGCAGCCAAAACCCGAAGGCCTCGCCCAGGCGTTTTTAATCGGCGAAGAGTTTATTTCGGGCGAACAATGCGCGCTTATCCTGGGCGACAATCTCTTTTACGGACACGGCCTGCCGGAAATGCTCACCGAGGCCGCATCGACGAGATCCGGCGCTGTTGTCTTTGCAAGCCATGTGACAGCGCCTGAACGATACGGCGTCGTGGAGTTTGACGAACATTGGCGCGCTCGCAGCATCGAAGAAAAACCCGTCGAGCCAAAATCCAGCTATGCCGTTACGGGCCTTTATTTTTACGATGAAACCGTCTGCGATCGCGCACGAAACGTAAAACCATCAGCGCGCGGGGAACTGGAAATCACTGCGCTTAATGAGATGTATCTCTTGGAGAACCTGCTTCAGGTTCGCCTGCTGGGCCGCGGGTTTGCCTGGCTGGATACGGGCGCCCACGAAACGCTTTTGCAGGCGTCGCAATTCGTTCAAACGGTCGAAAAGCGCCAGGGCCTGAAAATCGGATGCGTCGAGGAAATCGCATTCCGAAAGGGCATGATTGACGCGGCGCAACTGCGTTCCCTTGCTGCGCCATTGGCGCAAAGCGGATATGGCGAGTATCTCCTCAAAGTATCCGAGGAACGCATAAAGTCATAACGATGGAAGTTCGTGAAACGACATTGCCCGGCGTAAAAATTTTCACGCCGAAGCTCCATGAGGACAGCCGGGGCGGGTTTTCCGAAACTTACAATAAGCAGACATTTGATTCGCATGCGCCAGACCTGGAATTCGTTCAGGACAATGAGTCTTTTTCCGCCGCTGCGTTCACCATTCGCGGACTCCATTATCAGGCGCCCCCCGCCGCGCAAGCGAAACTCGTGCGCTGCGTGCAAGGGCGCATTTTCGATGTTGTCGTTGATATCCGGAACGGATCGCCGACATACGGCCAATGGGTCAGCGAAGAGCTTTCCCGGAAAAACCGCAAACAGCTGCTGGCGCCGGAAGGATTCCTGCACGGCTTTATGACCCTCGAGCCCGACACCATTGTCGCCTACAAGGTGACGAATTTTTACGACAAGGCGGCGGACGGTGCCGTCCATTGGGCGTCGCCTGCCCTCTCGATTGACTGGCCCGTCGGCGCAGACCACGCAAAACTGTCCGAAAAAGATGCAAACGCGGTCGATTTTGCACAATTTTCGTCCCCCTTTTCGGTCTGAAACGGGCGGCCCGCCAAACCGGCGGCGGCACGGAGCTTGAATGCCTGTCTGCGATTGACTGGCCTGGCCGTATGCTTAATCACAGATTGGGGCAGAGACCGGAATTTCGCCGCGCCAAGATAGAGAGTTAACCATGCTGACAAAATCAAACGCCGTTATTGCTATTGCCGTTTTCGCCGCATCGGCGGCCTGCGCGAAAAGCGAAGATGCAACAGAAACCGGCATTCACGAATTCTCGGGAACGGAACTGACAATCGATTGCACGCCAGGTTTCGATCAGATCAAGGCTGACGCAATCGCCATGGACGGCATGGAGCTCATCTCAGAAGAGCACGAGCAAATCGCTTATATGACCGGACCTGTTTCAATCACCATTACAACAGAGGGGCATCCGGCCCATCCAATGCTGGTTCGACGCGACATTGTCCCGGCCGAAGAGGAGGGCGTGACAATCGCTATGGCGGCGTGCGGCTATGGTGAGAAAGAGGCATTTGATAATGCGATCGCCCGATATGATGTGCTGAATCAACGTTATGAGTTGCAGCAGAAATTTACGGTCAAAACCGGCGATGGTGTAAAACTGCAAGTGCGCGACCCGTCAGAAGCCCGGCGCGACAATGGCGAAGAAGACGGCGAAATCTCCATCACCGTCGAGCCGACGGCCGATGAAGACGAAACGGACGGCTGAGACCTCTCAAAGGACGCCAACCTCAAGGCAATCGTGGACGTGTAGCAGCCCGAGCGGCCTGCGGTCTTCGTCTACGATGAAAACGGCGGTAATCTTTCGGTCAGAAAAAAGTGCAAGCGCCTCTGCAGCAACGCTTTCTTCCTGCACCACATGGGGGTCTTTCGTCATGATTTCAGTCACTTTGGCGCCGCGCGACAGCTTCTGAAGATGCCGGCGCAGATCGCCATCGGTGACGATACCGACAAGTGCGCCGTCCGAATCGACGATGCCAACACAGCCGAAGCCGCCGCTGGTAATTTTCCTGATCGCCGTTTCCGCGTCGTCACCCGCTCCACATAACGGCATCTCCCGGTGATGCATCAGATCCGTCACGCGCTTTAGCGCGGCGCCGAGCCGTCCGCCCGGGTGAAACGCCTGAAAGTCCCGCGCCGTCACGCCATTTTCGCGCAAGAGCGCTACGGCCAACGCATCGCCCAGCGCCATCATCATGGTCGTCGTTGTTGTCGGCGCCGGGGTGGTGGCGCCAGCTTCCTTAACAGCCGGCAGCAACAGACATACATCGCCGGCCTGCGCGAGCGTCGAGCCGGCGCCAGACGTCATAACGATCAGCGGAATGGCGAAACGCCGCGCGTAAGCCAGAATGTCGCGCAGTTCTTCGGTCTCTCCGGAATTGGAAAGCGCGAGGATCATATCCTGGTCGGTGATCATCCCGAGATCGCCATGACTGGCTTCCGCCGGGTGTACAAAGACCGCCGCCGCGCCGGTAGACGCAAATGTTGCGGCGATTTTTCGGGCGACATGACCGGACTTGCCCATGCCGGTGAGAATGATCCTGCCCTGCAAGCCGGCGAGTCGGGCGACGGCGTCATTGACGGCGTGGGCGAGCGCACTGTCCTTGTTGCGCAGCAGGGACCCAAGCGCCGCCAGCCCTTCGATTTCTGTTTCGATGACGCCCGCGGCGATGTCGTTAAAACTTTCCATAATCCCGAATAGGTCGAACTCTGGCATTTGACCGCCCCGTCGGCGCGGCGCGCTGTTGCAAAGACAGTGCGCACCCTATCATATGGCGACCGATCAGGCAGCCACGAATAGGTTGATCCAGACTATGGCGCAATCGCCGAATGCGTGTGTTGAAATCAACGGATTTGACCGGCCCTTGCGGATCGGTCCTGATGCGCCGTTTACCCTGTTCGCCGGCCCGTGCGCCCTTGAAAGCCGGACGCATGCAATGGAAATGGCGGCGGCCCTGAAAGAAATTTCCGCGGCGCTCGACATCGGCCTCGTTTTTAAAACGTCTTTCGACAAGGCAAACAGAACGAGCACGGACGCCATGCGCGGCGTCGGTCTTAAGGATGCTCTCCCGATCCTCGCGGAGATACGCGAGGCCGTTCGCATACCCGTTGTTACAGACGTTCACCTCCCGGAACAGTGCGCGGCTGTCGCAGAAGCCGTGGATGTCCTGCAGATCCCCGCCTTTCTCTGTCGGCAGACGGACCTCCTCGCCGCCGCCGCGAAAACCGGCCGGATCATCAAAGTCAAAAAGGGGCAGTTCCTGGCGCCATGGGACATGAAACACGTTGTCGGCAAGGTCGTTGCGAACGGCAACCGGAACGTTCTCGTGACCGAACGCGGCGCCAGTTTCGGCTACAACACGCTGGTGTCGGATTTTCGCGCTATTCCGGTCATGTACCGCGACACAGGCGCGCCTGTGATTTTCGACGCCACCCATTCCGTACAGCAGCCCGGCGGGCAAGGCGGCACATCCGGCGGCGAACGGGAGATGGTTCCAACGCTTGCGCGCGCGGCGATGGCGGTTGGCGTCGCGGGGCTTTTCATGGAAACTCATGATAATCCTGACGCAGCGCCATCCGACGGACCGAATATGGTTCCGCTGAAAGATTTGGCGCCGCTTCTCGCTGAGTTAAAAGAGATCGATGCGATCGCAAAGGCGCGGACGTCTTTGCACGGTTTTCCGTCCTGATCCGAAAGAAATGCCCGTCGAAACGCTCATCGTTATTCCTTCCCGATACGGATCAACGCGATTTCCGGGAAAGCCGCTCGCTGATATTGCCGGGCAGTCCATGCTGCAATGGGTTGTTGCGCAGGCGCGCGCCGCCGCCGCGGCGATACCGGACGCGGCATATATGGTCGCCACTGATGACAAACGCATCGAAGAGCATTGTGTGGCGATTGATGCGCCGGTCGCCATGACGGACCCTGCAGCGAAGAGCGGTTCCGACAGGGCGCTGGAAGCGGCGAAAAAAACTGCGCCAGAGGCTAAATATATCATTAATTTACAAGGGGATGCGCCATTTACGCCGGTGCGTTATCTCACCGAAATCGCCGCTGCGCTGCACGACGGAAAAGGCGATGTGGCGACCCCTTGCATTCGCCTCGACTGGGCGGCGCTCGATGCATTGCGAGAAGCGAAACGCGCCTCGCCGACAAGCGGCACAACTTGCGTAACGGATCGCAACAATACCGCTATCTGGTTTTCGAAGAGCATCATACCGACAATACGCAATGAAGCCGCGCTTCGAACAGAAAACGACCATTCACCGGTTCTCCGCCATGTCGGTCTTTACGGCTATTCGCGCGAAGCGCTTGAAAATTTCGCAGCAACGCCGCCGTCACAGTATGAATCCCTCGAAGGTCTTGAACAATTGCGCATGGTCGAGAACGGCGTGCGGATATACTGTGTCATCGTCGATGCTCATGAGATTGCCGGGACGGGCGTGGATACGCCGGAAGATCTGGAAAAACTGAATGCGCTGATAAAACAGCACGGTGATCCAGGCGTCGTAGCGTAATGGCTGAAATCTACATTGTCAGGCACGGCAATACCTTTGATCCAGGCGAAACGCCGCGACGGATCGGGCGGCGCACCGACTTGTCGCTTTCCCAATCAGGATGGGCGCAAGCCGCCGCGCTTGGGAATTTATTCAAGAATCGAAATGTGGGATTCTCCAAAGTCTTTTCGTCTCCATTGAAACGCACAATGGAAACGGCGAAAGCTATTGTCGAATTGGGCCGTACGCCGATTGAAATCGCGCCGACGCCGGCGCTTCTCGAAGTTGATTACGGGCCCGATGAAAACAAGCCGGAAGATGCGGTCCGCGCCCGTATTGGCGAACACGCGCTTACGGCCTGGAATGAACATGCAACGCCGCCCCCGGGCTGGCTTATCGATCCCGTAGAGTTGATTGCAGTTTGGCGGAAAATTTTCGCAGAAGTTTTTTCGCTTGGCCCAGACGCTGTTGCCCTCGCTGTCACGAGCAACGGTGTTGCGCGGTTTGCCTTGGACGCAGCGACACTTACGCCGCCAAACGCCCCGCGCAAACTGCGCACGGGCGCCTTTGGGCGCGTCAATATCGGCGCAGGAACATCAGAAATCCGTGAATGGGACGTTCGTCCGTAACGCCTATTCGACGGTCACGGATTTGGCGAGATTGCGCGGCTGGTCCACGTCAGTGCCTTTGGCGGTCGCGGCAAAATATGCGAGCAACTGAACCGGCACGGCGTAGACAAGCGGCGACAAGAGTGCGTGGGTTTCAGGGACTTCTACGGACGCCCAGACATCGCCCGCATCTTTAATTCCCTGTTTGTCGGAAATAAGAAGCGGCCGTCCTCCGCGCGCGATAATTTCGTGCATGTTGGAAATCGTTTTTTCATAATGGCGGTCTCGCGGCGCTACGACGACAACCGGAACATGCTCGTCGATAAGTGCGATTGGACCGTGTTTCAACTCGCCGGCGGCGTACCCTTCCGCATGGATGTAGGAGATTTCCTTCAGCTTCAGCGCGCCTTCCAAGGCAATCGGGAAGCTGACGCCGCGACCGATATATAAAATGTCGCGGGCCTTGGAGAGTTCCGCAGCGACTTTCTCGATTTCCGCTTCCTGTTGCAGCGCTTCAGCGATGCGCCGCGGCGTTTCCAGAAGCGCGGCAACGAGCGCAGCCTGCTCCTTTTGCGATAATACGCCGCGGTCGGCGCCCGCCTTGATCGCGAGGCAAGCCAGCGCCACTAGCTGGCAGGTGAATGCCTTTGTCGATGCGACCCCGATTTCCGGCCCGGCGTTAATCCGAAAGATATCGTCCGCCTCGCGTGCAATGCTCGATTCCGCAACATTGACGACAGCGCCAATACGCTGCCCATGGGCCTTCGCTTCGCGCAGCGCTGCCAGCGTATCGGCAGTTTCTCCGGATTGGGAAATGAAGATCGCGCCGCCGCGTTCCGCATAGGGAATATCGCGATAGCGAAGCTCCGAGGCGATATCGATCTCGACAGGCAGCCGCGCCCAGGCCTCAAACCAGTATTTTGCGATCAGCCCTGCAAAATAGGCGGTGCCGCAGGCGGAAATCACCAACCGGTCGAGGTCGCGAAAATCAAACCCCGCCCCAAATTCTCGTAATGCGCCGGTGGTTGGGTCAACGAAACGCGCGAGCGTATGACCGACAACTTCGGGCTGCTCATGGATCTCCTTCGCCATGAAGTGACGGTGTCCGTCCTTGTCAACCATGGCGTCGGAAACAGAAGAAATTATCTCGGTGCGCTGCGCCGGCGAAGATGCGGCATCAAAAATCTCAAACCCGCTTCGGGTCACGACCGCATGATCGCCTTCGTCAAGATAAGTCACGCGGTTTGTAAACGGCGCCAGGGCGAAAGCGTCCGAGCCCACAAACATCTCGCCGTCGCCGCGGCCAATCGCCAGCGGGCTGCCCTGACGCGCCGCGAGAATAAGATCGTCTTCCCCCGCGTAAATAGCGGCGATCGCGAAGGCGCCGCGAAGGCGCGAAAGCATTTTGCGAAAGGCGTCAAGCGGCGTTGCGCCCTCTTCCAGATGGGCGGTGATAAGTTGGGCAATAACTTCTGAATCCGTCGCGGACTGAAAATTGCGCCCCTTTGCGGCGAGTTCGTCCCGGATTTCACGGAAGTTTTCGATAATGCCGTTATGAACGATGCCGACACGATCGGTCGCGTGGGGGTGCGCATTCTCGTCAACCGCCGCTCCATGGGTCGCCCAGCGCGTATGGCCGATGCCGATATGTCCGGCGAGCGGCGCGTCATCGAGCCGGGCCTGCAGCGCCGCCAACTTTCCCGCCGCGCGGCGGCGCGCAATGTCGCCGTCGTCAATGGTCGCGATGCCGGCGGAATCATAGCCGCGGTACTCAAGGCGTTTCAGCGCCTCTAATATCGGCGCTGCAACAACGCCCTGACCCAGAATACCGACTATGCCGCACATCGCGGGCGCCTCCGTTCGCCTTCATCGCTCACATAGGATAGGCGAATCATTGAGGCAAATGATTGAACATTGTTTAGCGTTATTTCGGCGCCGGGACGGCCGCTATTTCGGCCCGAGTTCAGCCCACGGCATTCAGAAGAATGGTACCGCCTCCTGGTTTCGAACCAGGGACCTCTAGATCCACAATCTAGCGCTCTAACCTACTGAGCTAAGGCGGCACGACCTGCCGGCCCGGGAATAACGTCGGGCGGGCCCGTCAAGGCGGCGGAAACTAGTCCCGCCGCCGGGCGTTGGCAAGCAAGCTTTGCGCCTAATTCGACGGCTTGCGAAAGCGCAGGGTCATCCGGTTGGTTTCGCCAATCGCCGCATATTTGTCGCGGTTTTCCTCGCCGAGCCCATAAGTCGGCGGCAGGCGCCAGACGAATTCGCCGGCGCCGGGTTGGTCCGCGGGGTTCTCATTCACCGCGCTCTCCGCCTCCAGCTCAAATCCAGCGGCTTCGACCATCGAGACCACGGCGGCCTTGCTCATATAACCGAGGGTCCCGTCGGCGGCCGCGCCTTCTGCGCCTTCTGGCGCGCCGTGCTGGACAATGCCGAGCACGCCGCCGGGCTTCAAGACGCGATAGACGTCGGCGAGCGCCTCGGCGCCAAAGTCGCCGCCGGCGCGGTTGAAATTGTGAAGCGCACGGATCATCAGCACCATGTCAACGCCGCCGTCGAGATCCGCCGGCATCGCGCCGAACTCATAGGCCGTCACCGGCGACGAGGCGTTTGCAAATGCGGGCGTCGATTCGGGGAATCCGTCCGTCCAGTTCGACAAACGCTCAACGAGTTCCGGCGTCGGGTTCGGCAGGATCAGCGGCCACATGCCGTCCTGATAATTGACGCCGATAAAGCGGCCCTCTTCAGCAACGTATGGGAAGATCACCCGCGTATACCAGCCGCGACCGGGCAGGGCTTCCATTACGGTCATGTCCGGCGTGAGCCCGAAAAACGTCAGCGTTTCTTCGGGGTTACGCCATTCGTCACGCGCTTTGTCTTCGTCGCTGCGCGTCGCCACGATGGCCGCGAGGCTTTTCTTTTCCGCGGGCTTGGAAGCCATTTCGTCTTTCGCTGCAGCGGCGCTTGTCGGTGTTGATTCGCAGGCGGCGGTCAGCGCAGCCAGCGCAATTGCGGCGATCGGAACAATATTTTTCATCACGAGTATCTCCTTCCGGATCGGTCTCATACGGTTCCTAGACGCGTCAGCGCCCGGGCAATCGACTCTCTTATTTGAGCAGGGAAATTTCACGTTGCAGCGCGGCGATGCGCGTTGCGTCTGCCGGGTGCGTTGACAGGAATTCCGGCGGTGCGCCGGATTTGGACGCCGCCATTTTCTGCCAGAAGCGGATTGCTTCATTGGCGTCATATCCGGCGCGATGCATGTACCGGACGCCGAACTTGTCGGCCTCCAACTCATGCTTACGCGAAAAAGGAAGAATGGCGCCGACCTGAACGCCGAGGCCAAGAGCCTGCATGGCGGCGTTGCCAGCCTGGCTGCCGCCGACAACGGCGCTGCCCGCGGCGAGCCCGGTCTGCGTCGCCACCGCCTGACTGTAGCGTTCGCCGGAATGATTGAAGAGAACGTGGGCGACCTCGTGGCCCATGACCGCGGCGATCTGCGCGTCATTGTCCATGATGTCGAGAATGCCGGTGTAGATCCCGATCTTGTTTCCGGGCAGCGCAAACGCATTCAGTTGATCGGACGCAAAAACCTGAACTTCCCATTGCGCGGGATTGCCGCCTGCGGCGCGAATGATTTTCGGCGCGACGCGATTGACGCGCGAGGTGTATTTCGGATCGCGCGAGATCGGTTCCTTTTTCTTCAGGTCCGACCAGGCCGAACTCGCCAGTTGCGCCATTTCGCCCTGACTGACGAACAGGAGCTGATTGCGCCCGAGCGTTTCGTTGTAGGCGCAGCCCGCCGCCGCAGCGAAGATGGCGATTGCCGCCGTAATGCGGAACATGGCGCCCCGCGAACCGGTCAATAATTTCATGAACGCGTCCTCCGTTACCCGACCCCCAATTTGCCTGGAACCATAGGCGAAACCGCCGGCGCCGACAACGATCGCACGCCACCGATCAGGGCTCCAGTTCGGTGTCCCAGTAAAGAAAGTCCTGCCAGCTTTCATGCAGGTAATGGGGCGGGAATGCGCGCCCGCGCTCGTTCAGTTCAAACATTGTTGGCCGGCGCGGTTTCTTCGCAGGGATCATATGCGCAACCTCGGGCATGCGTCCGCCTTTTCGGATATTGCAGCCGCTGCAGGCAGCCACAATATTTTCCCATGTGGTGCGTCCGCCCCGCGAACGCGGAATGACATGATCGAACGTCAACTGATCGCGCTCGGGCGAACCGCAATACTGGCAGGTGAAACGGTCGCGCAGGAAGACATTAAACCGCGTAAAGGCCGGCGTGCGCGCATGGCTCACATAGGTCTTGAGGGAAACGACCGACGGCAGGCGCATTTCAAAATTGGGGCTGCGCACTTTCGTTTCATATTGCGCGACCACGTCGACCCGATCGAGAAAGACCGCCTTCAGCGCATCCTGCCAGGACCAAAGCGACAATGGAAAATAGCTAAGGGGGCGAAAGTCCGCATTCAGAACAAGCGCGGGACAGGCTTCCGGCGTATTTGCAGAGGTCCTCATCGGACCGCATCCGCGAAGCAAAAAATATCATCGTCTGGCGGCGTCAAGCGACAAGTGAAAACGCGGCACTCCCTCTACAGAAGCATAGTCTAACCGAAAATCGGCGATCACGAAAAGCAGTTGTTGCAGGATATAGCTGATTCTCGGTGACAGAAGTTTGACGGTTCTGTCGGTTTTTGCGCAACAGTCGGCAATAAATCATACGGGCGTGCGCCCGCGAATGTGGGCGTAATAGGTCCACAGAACATGCGCCGCGACCCCGCGAAAGGGCGCCCAGCGATTGGCGCGCGCATCCAGTCCGGCCATGGCGGGCTGCGGCCCGCGCGCTTTTCCGGCGCCGATTCGCGCACCGCGCCATGCCGCGAGAAGCGCCACATCGCCCTTTGGCCAGATATCGACCCGGCCCTCGCAGAAGAGGAGATAGATCGCCGCGGTCCAGGGGCCGATCCCTTTCAGTTCCTGCAAGGTCGCGCTCGCCTGGTCATTGTCAAGCTCGCAAAGTTGCGACGGATCGAATTGCTTCGTCGCCATGGCGTCGGCCAGCGCCAATACATAGCGCGCCTTTGGGCGCGACAGGCCGCAGGCGCGCAAGCCGTCTTCGCCGACTTTCAACGCAGCGTGCGGCGTCAGGGGGGCGACCCCTTTCAGACACCGGGCCCAGATCGCCTGCGCGCTTGGCACAGAAACCTGTTGCTCAACGATGATGCGAAACAGCGCTTCGAAACCGCCGGGGCGCCGGCGAATATGCGGCGCGCCGATTGTGTTGATCGCATGGGCAAGGATGTCTTCCCTTCGCGCGAGTTCTTTGCAGGCGGCGGAAACGTCTCCAAACGCATCAATTGGCGTTCCGCTCACGGAATATCATCAGCCGTTAAAACCGGCTCGCATAACTCCAGCGACGGCGCTTGCGATGCGCTCCACTCCCAGACAACCTGAAAGTTTTCACCGCCAAGCTCTTCAATCTTCAGAAATCGGCGTTTCAGGTAACTCAAAACCGCGTCCTTGAACGCGTCATTTTCCACTGGCTCTAAAGTTTCAGCCGAAGCAAAGGGACCGTAAATTACGACGGCGTCGATTTCATCGACATAAGTTCGTGCACGGATATACTGATCCGCCTGCTCAAAATGATAATCTATAAAATTATAAATCTGCTCGGCCTGCTCACCTCGATAGATCGCATCAACATTGTGCGAAATTGATTGCGGGGTTATGGAATCCTGGCTGCACCAGACAAGCGCCTCGGCCTCGCCCGCATTATCCGAACCTTGCGCCATGCCCGCCGCGGGCATCGCCATTAAAACTACCGCCATGCGGACAATCGATTTCAACACTAGTACTTGCAGTCCTCAAAGAGTTTTTTCGCATCGCCGCCAAGCTCGTTTCGATACACCCGCGCGGTAAACTCGCCCATGGTCTCGCCGCTCTCGGCAATCTTGACCAGGGGATCGAGATAGGTTGTTTCGTCTTCTTTCAGATTTCCCACGCGAGACCGGGCGCGCAATCCGTTTCTTGCGATAGCAAGAATTTCCAGCGCGATTTCTTGCACGCTCCGCCCGCCGATTTCCGCCTTGAAGCCCAGCTTTGCAGCGTCATCGCGCAGGGCTTCGCGCTCTTCGCGCGACCAGTCTTTTGCGATGTCCCAGGCGGCGGCGAGCGCTGTGTCATCGTAAAGGAGACCGACCCAGAACGCCGGCAATGCGCAAATGCGCGCCCATGGGCCGCCATCGGCCCCGCGCATTTCCAGAAACGTTTTGAGGCGCACTTCCGGAAAGGCCGTAGACAGATGATCTTCCCAGTCATCCATGGACGGCTTTTCGCCGGGCAAGGCAGGCAATTCGCCTTTCAGGAAATCACGGAAGGACTGGCCGGCCGCGTCAATGAACTTGCCGTCGCGCCGCACGAAGTACATCGGCACGTCCAGCATGTAGTCGATATAACGCTCAAACCCGAATCCGTCGTCGAACACAAAATGCAACAGGCCGGTGCGGTCAGGATCGGTGTCCGTCCAGATATGAGCGCGGTAAGACGCAAAGCCCGACGACACGCCCTCTTTGAGACCGGAATTGGCGAACAGCGCCGTCGCGATGGGCTGCAACGCCAGCGAGGTTCGAAACTTCGCGCGCATATCCGCTTCTGACGCGTAATCGAGATTGACCTGCACGGTGCAGGTGCGGTGCATCATGTCGAGGCCGAGGGAACCGACCTTCGGCATATAATTGCGCATGATCTTGTAGCGCGCCTTTGGCATGCGCGGCGTCTCGTCGAGCGTCCAGGTAGGCGCGAACCCCATGCCGAGAAAGGCGACGCCAAGGGGCTCGCAGACTTTCTTCACCGCATCGAGATGGCGATGCACCTCGTCGCAAGTCTCGTGAATATTGTCGAGCGCGGCGCCGGAAAGCTCAAACTGTCCGCCGGGTTCAAGGGAGACGCTAGCGCCCTCGCCTTTGAGGCCGATGGGCAATTCGCCTTCGCGGATAATGTCCCAGCCGGTTTCCGCCGATAGCTTCTCCAGTATGACGCGAATGCCGGCGTCGCCTTCATAGGGGATGGGCCGCAAATTCGTCCGACAAAAGACGAATTTCTCGTGCTCGGTGCCGATGCGCCATTGGTCTTTCGGCTTGCTGCCCGATGCGAGATAGTCAACGAGTTGCGCTTTCGATTCGATCAGCGGCGCATCGCCGGATAGTTCTTTGCCTGTGGTCACTTTACCGTCTCTCCTCGGCGCCCACCGATCATTAAGTTCGCTCTAAAGCCCATGGGCAGCGCCGCCAAGTCTTGATGTCATCACGCGGGCGTTACCGCTTCGGCCCGCCAATCGCCGAGCGCCGCCTGCCAGAGGGTGAGCGCAGCGATCGCCGCTGTGTCGGCGCGCAGGATGCGCGGGCCCAGCGTCACCGGCGTGACGAAGGATTTGCCCCGCAACATCTCGCGTTCGGCCGGCGAAAAGCCGCCCTCCGGGCCGATCAGGATCGCCCATTTGTCAGTTTTACCAGCGTCTCCTTTTAGCGCGTCTAAAACCGGCGCCGCGCGGCCCTTGTCGCCGCCCCATTGCGCATCCGGATCGTCGCCGGCTTCGTCGCAAAAGATCAGGCGCCGGTCGGCGGGCCAATCGGCAAGCAATTTTTCGAGGCTTTGCGTCTCCAGCACATTTGGCAGCGTCAGGCGATCGCATTGCTCCGTCGCCTCAAGGGCGATCAGGCCGAGGCGGTCCCGGTTGACCTTGGTGGTCACGGTGCGTTCCGTCTTTACCGGAACGATATAGGCCGCGCCCAGTTCCGTCGCCTTCTGCACGATCGTTTCCTGCGCCGCGCGTTTAACGCCGGCGAAGATCAGCCAGAGATCCGGTTCGGCTTTTGCCGCGCGCGTCTGTCGCAAAATTTTCGCCGCGCCGGTTTTCTTGTCGAGCGCGGTTAGCTCGGCGTCATACTCGCCATCATCGCCGTTGAAGAGCAGCACCTTGTCGCCAATCTTCCGGCGCAAAACATTTTTCAGGTAATGCACGCGGTCCGGCAAAAGCGGAACGGCCTCGCCCTCTTTCAGTGGCGTCGTGACGTAATAAAGGCGGGGAATCACAATCTACGCTCCGCTCATCCCTGCGAAAGCAGGGATCCATCTTCGGTCTACGGTACAATGGATTCCCGCTTTCGCGGCAATAAGGGGCGGAGAATATAGCGCATTTCCCGTACGTCCAATTCGACCTATTCTTTTTTCATGACCAACCCGACCGCCTCTCCGTCGACGCCGGACGCTGCGCCCGGCAACTGGGTGAACGCCATGCCGGCGGCGGCGCAGCCCTATTTGCGCCTTGCCCGCGCGGACCGGCCCATCGGAACATGGCTGCTTTATATCCCCTGCCTCTGGGGCCTTGGCTTTGCGGCGGCGAACGGACATGCGCGCATCGAACTGATCTGGTTCGCAGCGTTGATGGGGCTTGGCGCCCTCGTTATGCGCGGCGCCGGCTGCGCCTATAACGACATTGTCGACCGCGACTTCGACGGCAAGGTTGAACGCACCGCCTTGCGGCCGATCCCGTCGGGACAGATTACTGTGCGACAGGCCTGGGGCTTCCTGATCGCGCTTTGTCTCATTGGTCTTCTCGTTCTCGTACAATTCAATCTCTTTACGATCATTACCGGCGTCGCCTCGCTGGCGCTGGTCGCCGCCTATCCGTTCATGAAACGCATCACCTACTGGCCGCAGGCCTGGCTCGGGCTCACTTTCAACTGGGGCGCCCTTGTGGGTTACGCCGCAGCGGCAGGCGACCTTGGCGCGCCCGCCTTCGCTGCCTACGCCGCCGGCGTTTTCTGGACCCTCGGCTACGACACCATCTACGCCCATCAGGACAAAGAAGACGACGCGCTGATCGGCGTTAAATCGACAGCGCTCAAATTCGGCGCCGCGACGAAGCCGTGGCTTGCGGGCTTTTACGCGGCGACCATTGCCGGATTCGCCGGCGCCGGCTGGCTGATCGGCGCGAGCCTCCTTTTCTATGTCGCCCTCCTGCCTGCGGCGGCGCATTTCGCCTGGCAGGTGCGAAGCGTTGACGTTAACGACGCTCACAATTGCTTGAAGCGTTTCAAATCCAACCGAGATGCGGGGCTTTTGCTGGCCTGCGCGCCGGTTTGTGAAGCGGCGTTGCGTTTTATGTGAACCCTTTCGTCGCTAGAATGCGGCTTTACAGGTAGCGTTATTGACGAGTTGATATGAAAACCATCACCCGGCGAACGGCCCTTGGCGCGGCGAGCGGCGTCGCATTTTTGAGCGTTGGAAAAACCATGGCGAATGACAGTCCCGACCCGTCGGACATTCCCGACTACGAGAAATGGCAATTGTCCGAGGCGGAATGGAAAGAACGCCTGTCGCCGGAAGCCTATGCGGTCCTGCGCAAGGAAGCGACCGAGCGCCCGGGATCGAGCCCCCTCGACAATGAAAAGCGCGCGGGAACCTTCGTCTGCGCTGGTTGCGGGTTTGCGCTTTTTTCCTCGGACAAGAAGTTCGACAGCGGCACCGGCTGGCCGAGCTTTTACGACTACCTGCCGAACGCCCTCGGCTTCAAACGCGACTTCAAGCTGATCCTGCCGCGCACCGAATATCATTGCGCGCGCTGCGGCGGCCATCAGGGCCATGTCTTCAAGGACGGTCCGGAGCCGACGGGACTGCGCTATTGCAATAACGGCGTCGCCCTTGCGTTTACGCCGGCGTAAACAACGGATCAGCATCGCCGACCGCTCCCTTTCCCGACATTGCGCCAGATCGACGCCAGGGTCTCCACCGTCCCGGCCCAGTCGGTCATGAGGCTCGGCAGGAAGAATGAGACGAGAATGGTGACGCCGAGCGCCATGGTCGGTTTGGCGTGCCATTCCGCGAAGGCGGCGCCCAGTCCGCCGCCAATGACGAAGGACGTCACGATGAGGCGCGCGAACACCAACGGCCGGCGCGATTTCTGCGACCACATGGCGCCGACCACCCCGACGACAACGCCGACCCCGCCATAGCGCGCGGCGCCAATCCAGTCTGGTTCAAGCCCGAGCGCCGGCGCGGCGACGGCAATAATCGCGGCAATGCCCGCCATGGCGGATACGGACCCGGCGCTAGATGCGCGCAGGTCCGCCGCCCCAAGGGAACAAATAGATGCGCCGCATCAGCCGTTTGTTTGCGGTGCGATAGCTTTGCTTCGCAATGACGTGGCCGAAGACAAAGGCAAGGCTCGCCGCGATATTCCAGAAGCCGATTTCGATCACGAAAGCCGATGACGTAACGGCGCCCCCGGGCATCGCCGCCCAGACCGCCATCATGATCGTATGCCAGGCGGAAACGCCCGTGGTGGTCACCACGAACCAGAGGATGAACACATCCTGCCGGCCGCGCAGGAAATCGCGCCAGGTGAAATCGAGATCGCGAAAGGCGCTGATCGCCCAGACGCCGGAAAAGGTCGAGAGCAGCGCAGCGGCGACAGTTGAGATATCCATGAAAGCCTCCATGAGAATGACCTTGTAAAAAAGTGCGCAGCCTAGGACGCTTCATCCCATTGATGCTGCGCATTGGCGTCACCGAACAGAAAGAGCGCGGCTTCTGCGCGGCGCCGGCGGGTAAGCCCGTGCACTTCGCGCAATGCACCGCCTACGGATGACTTGTTCCACCAGGTGAGCGCTTCGGCTGCGCCTTCCCGGTCGCCCTGATTGAGACGGGCAAGCGCGGTCGAGCGGGAAAGCCCGCCCGTGTTGAATTCAAAACTGACGAGCGCATCGAATTCATGTTGCGCCAGCGCGACCGTGGCAAGCGAAGCGACGCGGATCTCGCGCGCGCGCAAATCCTCGGTGAGCAGGCGTTCGGCTTCGCATTCGGAGATCGCCCGCCCCGGCGCGACGCCGGGCCCTGTATGCCCGTAGCCAATGGTCCAGACCCCGGCGATGTCCTGATAGGCCTGAAGTTCAAGCCCTTCCCACGCTTTGATGAAAGCGACGCCTTTCTCGCTGGTCCGCATCACGGGGCCAGCCGGCTTTCCAGCGCCTCGACGCGGGTCGCAAGCTCCTGGATCGCCTTGATGAGCGGCGGGATGAACTGGTCGTAGCGCAGGCCTTGCGTCGAGTTCGGATCGGTCTTGTCGGTCAGCACCCAGCCGGCGAAATCTTCGGCCCCGTGTTTCATGACTGCGGCGCGCACGCGCTGGGCGCTCAGGCCGTAATGGGTGCGCACGCCCTCGCGCTTTTCGACAATCGGTTCGTCCGTTTCCGGATCAACACCGACAATCCGCGCACCGCCGTCCTTGTGCCGATAGCGGATCGGTTCAAGGTCGCGCACGAAAGACAGGCCAAGGTCGCAAGGGCGCACATTGCGTTTGCTGCGTTCGTCAGAGGTATTGATGGTGCCCGTCGCTGCATAAACGACCGACCATCGGTGAGACGCCGTACCGAGTGATTGGGCATTGTCGGTTACGGGCCTCAGCACATTGGCCCGTGAGATAAAGTCGCCGGTAGACGTCCCGATCAGGAAATCGTTGGTGCTCGCCTGATACCAGAAAATATTCGTAACGGCGCCCGTATCTGAATCGATGATCGACGCATCCTGATTGGTCGCAGGATCGGAGACGAGAAAGCGAAAACCGCCGCCGACATCAAACGTATAATTGGCGTGCGACGAGCGCAGAAGTCCGAGATGGCCGTTGTCCTTGTCGATTTCGATGGCGTCAGTCCAGCTTGACCCGTCGGCGCTGACTTTCACGTGAAAATCATCATCGCCGGTGAGGCCGAACTCCGCACGCCCCGAAAAGCCCGTCTGGAAAAGATGCGAAGCCGTATCGCCGGCGGCAGCCTTGTTGATCTTGACCTGCGCATCGCCGGAGCCGGGCGTCACATCGTCATGACTGAAAAGCACCGCGTCGGATTTGACGGAGAGCCTGTTGGTTGCGTCCGCCGCCGTGTTAACGCCGAACTTGTCGCTCTCCTCGCCGGTCGCAATCGCCGACCAGGCGGCGCCGTCATAGGCGACAAGGTCGCCCTCATCGACGACGAACGCGCGCAAGCCCGCAACGCTTTGAATGGAAACCCACGCACCGTCCTGAAACACCGCCACATCGCCAGCGGCGTAATTGTCCCAGGCCGCGCCCGCGGGCGAGGCCGGCAGGATATAGCCGTCTCCTTCCGTCGGCGAGGCGGGTTCGGCGGCAACGCTGCGCGACTGCACCGTCAACTGCACCAGCGCATCGAGACGCCGGAAGGTTTCGTTGACGGTCACATGCTTTTGCGCCTGCGCCGGCGCGACATAGGAAAGGGATAAACGGGGGCTTTGCTCCATAAGGCGGAACGCTCCTTCGGCGGGGTGCGAAACTGAATGTCGGACAAGTCTAAGGCCGCCGGGGAAGAGGAGGATATCTATCGACCAAATGCGGGAAAGAGCGCGATTTTCCCGTTATGGGCGTAAAATTCACGCGCGCGATCATCCGGAGGTTGCGCTCTTCACGGGGCGAGCGAGCTTCGCTATAGCGCCCTTTCAAATGATGTTTTGCGAACGACACGGCAAAGGACGGCTTCATGGAAAATGACAACGCCGCAGCGGCGGAGAGCGCCGGCGATTTCGATATCGCGGTGGAGTTTCTGCAAGGCATGATCGAAAAAGCCGCGGCGTTCCTGCCGAGCGCCGTTGGCGCGCTGATCGTTCTTATTGTGGGCTTGTGGATCGCCGGGCGCGTGCGCGCGATTGTGCGCAAGGCCATGCTGAAATCGCCGCGCATCGATGAAACGCTGTCCGGCTTTCTGTCGAGCCTTGTCTATTACGGGCTGATCGCCCTCGTCGTCATCACGACGCTCGGCATCTTCGGCGTGCCGACAACAAGTTTTGCGGCCGTCATCGGCGCCGCCGGTCTCGCCATTGGCCTCGCCCTGCAAGGCACCCTCGGTCATGTGGCGTCGGGCGTCATGATGCTCGGCTTCCGTCCCTTTGACGTCGGCGATTATGTGGAGGCGGCGGGCGTCGCCGGCACGGTGAAACAGATCGGGTTATTCACCACAGAAATTTCGACGCCCGACAACAAGAAAATCATCGTGCCGAACGGCAGAATTTTTGACGATGTGATTACGAATTTCGCTGGCTACAGCACAAGGCGCGTCGATTTCGTGTTCGGCGTTTCCTACGATTGCGACCTCAACAAGGCCATGGATGTGATCCGCGGCGAAGTGGAGAAGGAATCGCGCGGGCTGAAAGACCCCGAGCCCGTCATCGTCGTCGATAATCTCGGCGATTCATCGGTCGATATTGTCTGCCGCGTCTGGGTCAATCGCGACGACTATTTCCCGGTCAAATGGGCGCTGACGAAATCCGTCAAGGAAGCCCTCGACGACGCCGGCGTGTCGATCCCCTTCCCGAGCCGCACGGTTTATATGGAGTAGGGCGAGTAGCGCGGCGCGGGGCCCGAGATTGAATTTTTTGCCGCGCCCGCGTAAACTCAAATTATCGACGATGTTGCGTATACGGAGCGGATCATGAGCGAAGACCACAAGCGAAGCGACGCAATCAAGCAGCGCCTGTTCGGCGGCAGCATCGGGCGCACCGCGCTGCAGCTCATCATCGCCAGCATTTTCGTCGGCGCGATCTTCTCCTTTATCGGCCTTGGCGCCTTTGAATTCTGGGAAGGCATCTTCCGCTGGGTGCGCGACATCATCGCCACCATCGGCGACAGCCTCGGCGAGATCGTCGTCAATCTCCTGACCTATTTCCTCATCGGCGCCGCGATCGTCATACCGATCTGGCTGATCGCGCGGATACTGACAAGCCGGCGCTAACCTAACGCCGCCGCACCGACCGGTAGCTGTGCTGGGTGACCGCGATCACGCGCCCCGTTTCGTCGCGCTCGAAGATCACCGGCTCAGCAAGGGTATCGTCCTTGCGCTTGCGCCGGAAGCGGTCGCCCTCCTCGTGCACGAAAATCTGCATGCCGTCGACGGGATCATCGGCAAATAGCGGCAGCGCGAAAAGGCCTTCCTTATCGACGCCGATATACATGTCCCAGTCATAATTCGGGACGTAATATTCGCCTTCATAATCGGCGAGATTCATTTTGGATTTCTTGCGTTTCTTTTTCGCGGGCGCCGCGTCGCCTTTCTCTCCGTATACGGTTTTTACAGCGTCGCCCGTGAGCTTGTAGACGGTCTGCACGAATCCGCCCGGCGAGACATCGTTCGCCGTCGTCATCATGACGAGCGCCGTCTTCTCCGGGAGGCGCATGACGAATTCAGCGCGCGTGCCCGGGCAATAGCCCCCATGGCCCCACATGGTCTTGTCGCCATAACGCCGCGTCGCATAGGCAAGCCCCCAGGCCGGTTCATTGAATTCCGCGCCAACCCAATGGACGCGCTGCATGTTTTTGAGCGTCGTCGCTTTCAGAATTTCCTCACCGCCATTTTCGTGCAGGCGAAAATGCCAGGACGCGAATTTCGCCATGTCGTTGACGCTTGAGGCGACGCCCGCGGCGGCGGAAAAAGCGCGGAACTGATGCGGTTCCGCGGCCGCCCGTACGCCGTCCGGCTTCCTCACATAATAGCCTTGGGCAAAGCCGTCGCCGACACGGTCAAACGGCATATCCGTGGTCGTCGCCGTCATGCCCAGCGGCGCCAAAATTTCCGATTCCACATAATCGTTCCAGCTTGTCCCGCTTACCGAGGCGATCACATCGCCGAGCATCGCCATGCCGAGATTGGAATACTGCCAGTAATCGTATGGGCGGTAGAGTTGCGTTTGGGCGTTGACGTCGGCGCGCAGTTTGTCCGTATCCGGAAAACTGTTGTCGGCCCAATAATCCTTCTCTGCTTCGCGCGGCAGGCCGGCCACATGGCTTAAGATGTTGCGCACTGTCGCCGGCTCTTCCGCGCCCGTGTCGTCCTGCGTCGCGGCCCCGCCGAGATATTGCGAAACCGGCGCATCCAGCGCGACGGCGCCGCTTTCAACAAGGTTCATGGCGGCGACGCCGGTGAAGAGTTTTGAAATGGAACAGATGCTGAAAAGCGTATCGTCGGTAACGGGCGTCCCTGTCTCAACGCTTTCAACGCCGTACTGATGGCTCCAGACCAGCGACTGGTCATGGACGATGCCGATCGCGGCGCCAGGAACCGACTCTTTCGTCAATTGCGCGTTAATCAATGCCTCCGCGGCGCTCAATCGCGAGGCGAGCGCCTCTTCCGGCGACTGGGCGGCGGCGGTAGCAACGGTCGCGATGCTGATCGCAGCGGTGAAAAATGTCCTGTTCATGATGTCCCCGAATGACGGTCTGCCCAAAGGCGGCGACGCTAAACCAAATCGCGGGCCCATGCGAGGCGCATGCATGGCGCGGCGCAGCATTCACGCTTCGTCACGGGCAAGGCTCGGCTCATCGCAACGCGCCCTGACGCGAAGCCCGCCCCGGCCATAGCATCGCCGCGCCGCGAGCAATGAGGATGGGCGTCATGATCGCAAGACACGTCAGCGCAACATTATTCTGGTTTTGCCTCATCGCGGCGCCGCCGGCGGTGGCGGATCTCAAAGGCGACGCGGAAGCCATTGCGCGGGCCGAACTGATGATCGAACGCCTTGGCGGCGAGACCGTATGGGCCGAAGCGAAAACGCTTTATGTTGAATATGAGGGCTGGCGCTCCGATCCTGCGCAGCCGATTGATGAGCGCGCCTGGCGCAGCCTTGCAACGCCTGATCAGAAGGTGACATTCGAGGGCCGGCGCGGCGACGTCACGTTCAACATGACGAAAGACGCCTCGTGGCTCGACTTCTCAAACCGGCCAACGCGGCGCTTCACCGACGAAGAGCACGCGAACAATCTCGATTTCTGGAATTTTGATTTCTATACGATCCTTCACAATCTCGCCCGCGGCGATGACCGGTTGACGCTCCGTTTCGAAGCGCCGCGCACCGTGCGCATTCGCGGACCTCGTGACGCCGATTGGGGCTGGTTCGAAATCGACGACACCGGCCAGCCCATTCGCTGGGGCGCCCCCGACGGCGACGACCAGCTTGAATATCTCTATGGCCCGGTGAAAGCCTACGGCAATATCAACTTCCCGGCCTGGGGAACTGCGGTCGATGGTTTTTGGCGCTTTGAATACACGGATGTGGATGTGAGCCGCGAACCTTTGCGCCTCGACCTTACGCCGCCCGTCGAATGACGGCGCCGCCCCTCACCCGGCGTGCAGTGCTTTGCGCCGCCGCAGCAGCCGCCCTGCCGGCGCGCGGGCAGGAAACGCCCTTTGCCGTCAAGACCATTCCGTCCACGAATGAAACGGTCCCCGCCATCGGCATGGGCACCTGGCGGACGTTCAATGTGGGCGCTGACAAAGCCGCTCGCGCCCAGCGGACGGAAGTGCTCGCGCGGTTTTTCGAATTGGGCGGGCGCATCATTGATTCATCGCCCATGTACGGCTCGTCGCAAAGCGTTGTCGGCGATGCGTTGGCGCGCCTCGGGCGCACGGGCGATGCCTTCGCCGCAGACAAGGTTTGGGTTTCCGGTGGTGAAAACGGACCGCCGCAAATCGCCGAGACAAGCGCGCGCTGGGGCGTTGACCGGTTCGACCTGTTGCAGGTCCATAATCTTGTCAGCTGGGAGGCCCATCTCGAAACGCTGTTCGCCATGAAAGCAGAGGGGCGCCTCGCCCATGTGGGCGTCACCAGCTATTCGGGCCTGCGCTATGGCGAGATCGCGCGCATCATGGAAACGCGGGCCATCGATTTTATTCAGATCACGTATAATATCGCCGACCGGGAGGCGGAGCGGCGCCTGTTGCCGCTGGCGGCGGAACGCGGGATCGCCGTTATCGCCAATCGCCCGTTTCGCGAAGGCGCGCTCATCGACTATGTCAAACGTTTTCCCTTGCCCGACATGGCCGGCGAGATCGGCGCGGCAAACTGGGCGCAGTTCCTGCTGAAATTCATCATCTCGCACCCGGCGCTCACCGCCGCGATCCCCGCGACCCGCCGTGTCGATCATATGGCGGAAAATATGGGCGCATTACGAGGTCCCCTGCCTGACGCCGTCACGCGCCGCGCCATGGTCGCCGCTTTTGAGAAGCTCTGACCAAATTTGGACGACAATGATACTTTCACCTAAGGTTCACGAATAAAACCGGGGAGACGATGATGTCCACAATCGCCAAAATTTTCGCCGGCGTTGCCATCGCGCTTTGTTTCACGGCCCGCGCCGCCGCGGAAGAAAACAGAACCGCCTTCGTCAATGTTTCGGTCATTCCCATGGACGGACGCGGCGTTCTGGAAAACCGGACTGTCATCGTCGAAGGCGACCGCATCACGGACATGACCGGCGACGCAAACGCACTCTCGCCGTCCGACGACACAAATATCATTGACGGCGCCGGCAAATATCTCATCCCCGGCATGGGTGAGATGCACGGCCACATCCCGCCGCTCTCCCAAGGGGACCAGGCGGTGAACGACACACTGTTCCTTTACCTTTCCAACGGCGTCACCACCGTGCGCGGCATGCTCGGCTCCATCGGCCAGCTTGAACTGCGCGACGACGCGAATACCGGCGCGCGCCTGTCGCCGACGCTTTACCTCGCGGGGCCGAGCTTTAACGGCAATTCGATTTCCTCCCCGCAACAGGCCCGCGCGCGGGCAAAGGCGCAGGCCGACGCGGGCTGGGATCTTTTAAAAGTGCACCCCGGCCTCACCCGCGCGGAATATGACGCCATGGCCGGCGGCGCCAAGGAAGCGGGGATCGATTTCGCCGGGCACGTCCCCTCCGATGTCGGCCTTGCCCGGGCGCTGGAAGCCGGCCAGCGCACCTTCGATCATATTGACGGCTATATCGCCTATCTCGGCGGCGACGAGGAAGCGGTCGACGAGGACGCCATGCGCGCGATTGCGCGCAAGACCCGCGACGCCGGCGCCGGCATCGTCCCGACCTCGGCGCTTTGGGCGACGTTTCTCGGTGATTTCGACAAGGCGGCGATGTTTGCGCGGCCGGAGCTGAAATATATTCCCGCCGCCACGGTCGAGGGCTGGACGAACAGCGCTAACAGCGTCACGCAGACCGGGCCGTCCGTTCACAATGAAAATCGCCGGCGCCTTCTCAAGGTGATGCAGGCGGAGGGCGTTGAGATCCTCTTCGGCACGGACGCGCCGCAGGTTTTCTCCGTACCCGGATTTTCAATTCATCACGAGATCGCGGAAATGGCCGCCGCCGGCCTTTCGCCGGAAGCGATCCTCATAAGCGCGACCGCCAATGTGGGTGCCTATTTTGACGACAAGGACGCTTTCGGCGTTATTGCGCCGAACATGCGTGCGGACCTCGTCCTGCTCGACGGCAATCCGCTCGACGATCTTGAAAACCTGAAAGACCCCGCCGGCGTTATGGTGCGCGGGCGCTGGATCGATCGCGCAGAAATAGATGAGCGGCTCGCGGAAATTGAAGCGCGGGCGAAGAACTGACGGGTCAGAGGAAAACACAGGACTCGCGGCATCCTGAGTTTGGCCCACCATTAGTGCTACCCTCATCCTGGTGATTTGAATTCAAATCACCTTTTACGCTGTAAAAGCCTCGAAGGATGGAAAGGTTGTTCAGCACTTGCGGCCATCCTTCGAGGCCAAAGCTGCGCTTTGGCACCTCAGGATGAGGTTTTTGCGAATTTCGAGCCGTCACAGACTCTCAGGAAGAAATTTTCCTTCGCCCTAATTCTCCCGCGCGCTCGTCACCGGGATACGTTGTATGACGGCGCCGTTCGCGATGTCATAGATCACAATGGAAACGCCCGTCGGCCCGTCGACGCGCAGCGCGAGGCGGTCGCCGTCAAGGGACATGGCGGTGATATCTGCGCCGGCGTCGATGCCTATCGCGGCGGGACTTACAGGCGTCGCGCCTGCGCTCACCGGCGCCGGTTCGGCGAGACGTTCAACGGCGACGGCGCGTTCGGCCGGCGCCGATGCGACGCCGTCTTCATCATCGCGGCCGAAGACAGCGATGATCACGGTGACGACGGCGAGGAAGACAAGCGGCATGGTGACGATGATAATCATCAGATTGCGCGTGCCGATTGACGCCGCGATATCTGCAAATGATGAGGACTCTTTCTTCAGGTCCATGGGTTCGTCGTGATCGCGCGCCGCGCCTGTCGCTTTCGACTGCATCTTCGCTGTTCCTTCTTCCACGCCAATTTGACTTGCGGCGAGCGCGCGCCTAGGCGCTGGACCCGCTTATGACCCGCGACGATGAAACCCTCAAGTCTCCCGCCGGCGAGACCGTTTACGACTTTGCCGTCGGCCCTGATGATGCCGGCGCAAGGCTTGATAAATGGTTGTCAGAACGCATCGAAAGCCTGACGCGCACGCGCCTCAAAGCCTTGATCGAGGAAGGCGCGCTGACGAAGGACGGCGCCGCCTTTACGAGCCCGTCATGGAAACTGCGAGAGGAGGAGGTCTTTCGCCTTGTGGTTCCCGCGCCGGAAGACCCGACGCCCCGGGGCGAGGCCATTGCGCTCGATGTCGCCTATGAGGATGACGACCTCATCGTCGTCAACAAGCCCGCTGGCATGGTCGTTCACCCGGCGGCGGGCAACTGGACCGGCACCCTCGTCAACGCGCTCATTCATCATTGCGGGCGGTCGCTCTCCGGGGTCGGCGGCATCGCGCGCCCCGGTATCGTTCACCGCATCGACAAGGATACGTCCGGCCTGCTCGTCGTCGCCAAGAATGATCGCGCCCATCAGGGGCTGGCGACGCTTTTTTCAACCCACGACATCGACCGGGTCTATCTCGCCATCGCCCACGGCGCCCCGCGCCCCGGCGTCGGGACGATCGACGCGGCGCTCGGGCGCGCCAATGTGGACCGCAAGAAGATGGCGGTCGTGCGCGAGGATGAACGCGAGGACGCCCGCCGCGCCGTCACCCATTACAAGGTTCTGGACGTATACGGACGGTCGCGCGCTAAACTGAAAGGCGATGCGCTGGCCTCTCTCATCGAATGCCGGCTGGAAACGGGGCGCACGCACCAGATCCGCGCCCATTGCAGCCATATCGGCCATCCGCTCATTGGCGATCCGCTTTACGGGCGCGGGCCGGGGCTCTCAGGCTTAAAACCCGACGATGACGCAGCGAACAACGCCATCTCCGTCATCCGCGCCTTCCGCCGGCAAGCACTCCACGCGGCGGTCCTCGGTTTCGTCCACCCGGTTACCGGCGAGGCATTGCGCTTTGAGCGCGAAGCCCCGGCGGATTTTGTGGAATTGACGCAGGCGCTTGAGGCGCTTTAGCCCGCCGCCCCCCTTCACGGCCCTGTGCTTCCCGGCGAGGGCTTTGTGACTGTCTTTTCGCCCCAATTCGCCGCTAAAATCGGCGCTGTAACAAAATAACAGCAGGCCCTTGGGATTGTCCCTCGCCGTTCCTATATATGGTCCAAAGCGCCGCCAAGAGCGTATCCGCTGGGGACTTCTGATCATTCCAGGACCCGCTTTTTCATGATTGCCCGCGCCATAATGGGCGGGCGGCCCGCCTTTCCGCCGAATTCGGGGAAATAAGGGCGAAACAGGAAAGAGAAAGAAAAGCTATGGCCAACGCGCTCACCACCACCGGTACGGCCCTGACGCCGGAGGGATCGCTCTCCCGGTATCTCGCCGAAATCCGCAAATTCCCGATGCTGGAAAAGGACGAGGAATACATGCTCGCGAAACGCTTCGCCGAGCATGAAGATCCGGACGCCGCCCAGAAACTCATCACCTCGCACCTGCGTCTCGTGGCGAAAATCGCCATGGGCTATCGCGGTTACGGCCTGCCTATCGGCGAGGTTATTTCCGAAGGCAATGTGGGCCTGATGCAGGCGGTGAAGAAATTCGATCCGGAGAAAGGCTTCCGCCTCGCCACCTACGCCATGTGGTGGATCCGCGCGTCCATTCAGGAATATGTCCTGCGCTCCTGGAGCCTTGTAAAAATCGGCACCACCGCGGCGCAGAAAAAACTCTTCTTCAACCTGCGCAAGATCAAGGGCCAGATCGACGCCGTCGACGATGGCGATCTGCACCCGGATCAGGTGGAACACATCGCGACGAAACTCGGCGTCACCCATGACGACGTCGTTTCCATGAACCGGCGCATGTCCGGCGGGGAAGCCTCGCTCAACGCGCCCATGGGCAAGGACGCCGAAGGCGGCGGCGAATGGCAGGACTGGCTGGTTGACGACAACGCCGTCAATCCGGAAGCCAAGCTCGCCAAGGACGACGAATATGAAATGCGCATGGGGCTTCTGGAACAGGCGCTTGCGACGCTGAACGAGCGCGAGCAGCACATCCTCACCGAGCGGCGCCTGAAAGATAATCCGTCGACGCTGGAAGAACTGTCCCAGGTCTATAATGTCAGCCGCGAACGGGTGCGCCAGATTGAAGTGCGCGCCTTTGAAAAGCTGCAAAAAGCCATGAAGCGCATGGACAAGGAAGCAAAGCAGCCGCGGGAAGTCGAAGAGGTTGAGGCTTAGGGCTAACCTGCCAGATTGATCTCATTGATGACCGCCTTGCGCGCTGCAGGGCGGTCTTCTTTTAGGTAAGCATCCGCCAGCGCATGATTAACGTCGCGGTGGCCGGCTTCGTCGGCGCGCACGGCGATGACCACATCGCGCAGCCGCGCATCCGCCGGTAATTTCCAGTAGGTTTTGGCGATCTGCGGCGCAGGGATATTCTCAACCTTACCGGCGTCGATCTGTTCCAGATACTGGGTGTAGCTGACGACCGCCTCTTCCTCGAAATAGCCGACAATGCGGTGCGCGGTGATCGGCGAGATGAGGTAAATAAATCCGTATCCGAAGAAAAAAGCGCCCTGCGCGATCAGGACGAGAAAACGCTCAAAGTAACTGGGGCGCGCAATCTCGATGAACGTCATCAGATGCATGCGCTCGTTTTCCGCTTCCTCAAGGAGCGTCGTAATCCAGCCCTCATCGTCTTCCATGCGGCGCAAGCTTCGGAAATGCTGGAGCATGCCGCCGACCATGCCCGGCACCGCCGCGACGGTTTCCAGGACGACGGCGCGGTGGCCATAGCGGCCCGCGAAAAAGGCGTCGGCGAAAAACCGCAGGAGCCGGGTGAAACGATAGGCGACAACGTCGCGCGGGCCTTTGCGCATGCGGTTGCGGTTCAGCGGCGCGGCGGACATATCGGCTGCCATCTCAGTATTCCTTTGCTACCGCCGCTGAAATGGGACCGCGCACGTGAAAATTCGAGACCCCCGCGACAATTCGCCGGCGGGTTTTGGCGCCCTCGCGCCGCCCTAGTTTTTCAGGCGGTTGAAGAATTCGCGCGTTGTCGCGTCAGCGGGGAACATCAGCTCGATGCGCACGTCGCTGGCGGATACATCCTGCACGGTCCCGAACTCGGCGATGGTGGAAAAAACGCAAAGCCGTTCGCCATTCAGATTGAAGACCGACGGAATAACGGCGCGGGCGTAATCAATATCGGCGTCGTCGCCGGCAAGGCGTGGATGGGCGGCGAGCTTTGCGATATAGCCGCCGAGCACCGGGTCGCCGCCGCATCGCGCGTTTTCGAGCCTGAGACGCGCTAGCGCCAGCAAGGCGGTCTCGCGCCAGTTCTCCATGAGGTCGGTTTCCCCGAGCGCCAGCACCACGTCGATCATGTTGACCGCGCCGTCGACGCCGAGGGCGCCGAACATCGCCGCCGCCGGTCCGTTCGCCTCGATGACGTTCCAGTGGCCGTCAATGGCGAAGCCGGGGAGCGGCGCATGGTTGGCGAGCATTTCGCGCACGGCGGCAAAGATCGGCGCAAGCGCGTCAGCGTCCGCGGGAAAGCTGGGAAAGACGGCGGCGTAACCGGCGGCGGTGAGCGCCTGGTTCGCCACCGCCTTTGGCATTTCAAGGGCGTCCGACAGCTTCAGCACCATGGCGCGGCTGGGGTTCGACCGCCCGGATTCAAGGAAGCTCACATGGCGCGCCGACGTTTCTGCGGCCAGCGACAGATCGAGCTGGCTGAACCGCCTTTTGCCGCGCCATTCGCGCAGAATTTCCCCGAAAGCGCCGCGCATGAATGCCTCCTTCGTTCGCCAGCCCTGCGCCCATCCTAGCCCCGCTGGCGCCGCTGCGCACTTACCTCCGAGGTCATCAAAATCCGGCTGCGAGGCGCCGAGGCCGACTGGCGCCGCGCGGGCAATGTTCTAGGATCGCCGGCAACGCTTATCGTCACCAGGAGAGTTTCATGTCTGCACCCGCTTCAGGCCCGAGCCGCCGCACCCTGCTCACCGGCGCCGCCGCCATCGCCGCCGCCGCGTCAGCGCCGGCGTCCGCGCGCGCCGAAGACGGCGCCCACGATTTCAAGGGCCGGTCCGTATTGATCACCGGCGCAAGCTCCGGGTTCGGACGATTAACCGCGCTCACCCTTGCGCGGCAGGGGGCGAGCGTCATCGCCTCCATGCGCAATCTTGACGGCGGAGCGCGCGTTGAAGCGCGCGACTTATTGACCATCGCCGCCAATGAAGAGCTTGATCTGCACGTAGTTGAAATTGACGTCACCGATGACAGCCTTGTCGCTTCGGGCGTTGCAGAAGCCGAACGCATCGCCGGCGGCGCCCTTGACGTCGTCGTCAACAATGCGGGCATCGGCGTTGCGGGCCCTGTTGAACTTGCGGACATGGAAATCACGCAGCTCATGTTCGACACCAATCTTTACGGATACCAGCGCGTCGCCAATGCGGCGCTCCCGAAAATGCGCGATGCGGGCGCCGGGCAGATCTTCAATGTCTCTTCGCAGCTTGGCCGGTTTGTGATCCCGAGCGTCGGTCTTTATTGCGCCACTAAGTTTGCGCTCGAAGCGATGTTTGAAACCATGGCCTATGAACTGGCGCCGCACGGGGTTGAGATCACCATCATTCAGCCCGGCGGCTATCCGACGAAGATCTGGGACAACGGCCGGCGCCTCACCGACCAGTGGCTGGCGCGCGTCAGCGACGAGAAACAAGCCGCTTACGAGACGCACATCCAGATGGCGCGAGGATTGATGTCCGGCGAATATTCAACAAACCCCATCGACGTGCCCAACGCCATTGCCGAGATCATGGCGATGCCGGCGGGAACGCGGCCCTTACGCCGCCCGGTGCATCCGAACCCGCAGGCCGCCGCGGGCGCCAACGCCGCGCTGGCGCAGGTGCAGGCCGCTGTGCTGGGGCAGGGCCCTTATGCAAGCTGGCACGCGGCGGTGACCGACTAACGCCGGTCAATTCGGTGTTTTTAAAGCGTTATTTCGGGACGGGCCTGAATAGCGCGGAGGCCGGCGCGCCGCCGCCTTGATTGCCGATAGGCTTTTCCAATAACGTTAATGACGCGGGGCCGGACGCGGGGTGCGGCGCTGCGCCAAACGGGGTGGGGAGCAGCTATTCATGGCGCGACAAAAGAGTATTTCGATTGTTTTGGCGTTTCTCGCGCTTGCTTCATTCGCCGCAACGCATTCGGCCTCGGCGCAGGGCGAACCCATTCGCGATCTGCAATATTCGACATATCTGAAAACCAACGATTTTGACGCGGGCCGTGTGGCGCAGGCCTGCCGCGCAGACGAATCGCCCGGCATTCGTTTTAAATCTTCGGCGGACGAAAAAAATATCGCGTTGTTTTTGGAGTTTCTACAAACGCGGCCCGATGACATTCAATCGTTCAATAACGGCCAGTTTTCACAAACCGCCGCGGCTATTGGCGATGCTGTGGTTGATGTCTGCCAAACCATTGCCGACTACAGCGAAGAAAACGATGCAGATGAGATATTCTCGCCGCTGACATCATTCGATCCGCTGATCGACGATATCAATCTGTCGAGTTTTGAATTTGAATATCGCTTTCGTCACGACCAACCACAGGGGCATTTACCGCTTGCCCGCCGGACATTTCCCGTTCTGGAATTGAACGTCGATTATCGAGACAATAATTTTCCGGACCAGTCAGGCAATCTGTGGACGCACAGCACCGCGGTGTTGGAAATTACCATCAACAATTACGATTATTTTCGGTATCCTGAAAGCGGCCGCGTCGGCGCTATTCGGCAGGAAAACGATTCCTATCCCTGTTATTACACAGATCCGAATTTCACCGGCGTTTATCGATACGCATTTGAAGACTGCAATCCGGATACGCTCGTTGACTACGCTCAAACCGGCAAAAACCTTAAAGACGCCGTGCGCGAGGTCGTCATCAATTTCCTCGAACAAAACATCGATACCGCCGGACCGCCAGTCAGGGTCGAAGAATACGGCGCGGAAGTCTGTTGCGAAGTTGATCGCCCCGGCATCGGATTCCTTCGCTTCATGGATATCTTGGAAAATTGCGTGGGGACGGACGGCCGGCCCGGCCGGACGGTCGAAACCCATTACTGCACGCCGGACGATGCTGAAGAAGTCCTTTCGGAAGCGCGCGAACCCACACCCGAAACGCCCGACGAAAACGGCCCGGTCGGCGGCGGCGAGCCGTTGATTTGTTGCCAGGATCTTTCCGTCTTTAATCCCAACGATCCGCTGAGTTTTTTCTGGGCGGAACGGCGTTGGTGCGAAGACAAGGACGATCATAACGTCGTCAGTCCGGGACGGTGCCCCGCGCGGCAGTGACGTCGATAAAACCCTAAAGGGCGGCCCCGCTGTCGCGGCGAATGTCGCTGGGCGCCCGTCGATAGGTTTCCTTGAAAACGGCGTTGAACCGGCGCAGCGAGCGAAAGCCTGCGCGCCAGGCGATTTCCGTCATCGGCAGATCAGTTTCATTGAGCAGGCGTTTGGCCCGCTGCACCCGCGCGGTTTTCGCAACCGTCGTCGGATTGGCGCCCACATGTTGCTGGAAGAGCCGCGTCAGATGTCGCTCTCCGATGCCGAGCTTTTCCGCGAGCGCACCGACCGTCATCTCATCAAGGGCGCCTTTGTCGATCAGCTTCATGGCCCGCGCGACGGTTGACTTCGTCCCGTTCCACGCCGGGGAAAACGGCGCCGCTTCCGGCCGGCAGCGCAGGCACGGGCGAAAGCCGCGCTCCTCGCACGCCGCCGCGCTCGGATGAAATTCCACATTGCGCCGCAAGGGCGAGCGCACCCTGCAGACCGGCCGGCAATAGATCCGCGTCGTCCTGACGGCGACAAAGAAAACGCCGTCATAGGCTGCGTCGCACCGCTTGCGCGCGGCGTCGCATTCCTCAAAGTCTAGCGTCGGTTCTTCCTGTTTCACGGCCCCGATATTTCCTGAGCGGACATCGGAACGCAACGGCGAAAAATTATCATGTCCGATTCTGACTAGCCAGAATTGCCGCTCAGCGCCTATCGAGAGCGCAATCAAGTTTCGCGGAAACGACATATGACGCATTCTAAAACCATGTCGGCGACAGACTGGGTGCTGCTGTTGATCCTCGGCGCCCTCTGGGGCGGCTCGTTCTTTTTTGCGGAAATCGCGCTGCAGGACTTTCGCCCGTTCACGATTGTTTTTGCGCGCGTGTTTCTGGCGAGCCTGGCGCTTTTCATTCTGATCAAGGCGCGCGGGCGCGCCATACCGCTGAGCCTTTCCGTCTGGGCGGCGTTTGTCGGGATGGGGTTGTTGAACAACATCATCCCGTTCAGCCTCTTGTTTTACGGCCAGACGCAAATCGGCGCCGGTCTCGCCTCTATTCTCAATGCGACGACGCCGATTTTTACGGTCGTGCTCACCCATTATCTGACCACGGATGAACGCATGACGCCGGGCAAACTCATCGGCGCGGCGTTTGGCGTTGCGGGCGTTGCGATCCTCATCGGCGTTGACGCCCTTGAGGGGCTCAGCCTCTCCGTCCTCGCCATGATCGGCTGTCTCGGCGCAGCCCTCGCTTACGCCTTCGCCGCCATTTATGGGCGCCGCTTTCAGGCCATGGGCCTGCAACCGACGGAAGTCGCCTTCGGTCAGGTCACGGCGAGCGCAATCATGATGGCGCCCATCGCGTTCTTCGTCGATGCGCCGTTCGCCACGCCCGGCGCGGATTCGCTCGCCGCCCTTGCGGCGCTCGGCCTATTGTCAACGGCACTCGCCTATTTTCTTTATTTCCGCATTCTTTCCACCAGCGGCGCTACGAACCTGACCCTCGTTACCTTTCTGGTGCCGGTGAGCGGCGTGACCCTCGCCATTCTTTTCCTCGGCGAACGTCTGGCGCCGAACCACATTGCCGGCATGGCGCTGATTGCGCTCAGCCTTGCGGCCATGGACGGGCGCCTCTGGCGGCGATTGCAGCGGCGCGAACCGGCAGGATGACTTTACCCGCTTTCCTGATTAGTTCCGAATACTGAAGAAGGACTTCAAAACATGGCGACAACACAAAAAACCGACCGCTTTCGTGCGCTGCATCAAAAAGGCGCGCCGTTTATTATCGCTAACGCCTGGGACGTCGGCTCGGCGCGCATTGCGGAAGGGTTGGGGTTTCAGGCGATCGCCACCACAAGCTCCGGTTTCGCCATGACGAAAGGCCGCAAGGATTATGGCGTTTCGCGCGACGATGCGCTCGCCCATTGCCGCGATCTCGCCGCCGCCGTCGATATTCCGGTAAGCGCCGATCTTGAGAATGGCTGGGCGGACGAACCTCACGAGGTCGCCGAGACGATCGCGCTCGCTGTCAAGACAGGACTCTCGGGCGGGTCCATCGAAGATTCAACCGGCGATCCGGACAATCCGATTTACGACCAGAATCATGCCGCTGAGCGCATCGTCGCAGCCGAATATGAAGCGCGCAAATCGAAAACCGGTTTTGTTCTGACCGCCCGCGCCGAAGGCTATCTCTGGGGCGAGCCGCGCCTTGACGATATCATCGACCGATTGCTGCAATTTGAAGCCGCCGGCGCTGACGTTCTATTCGCGCCGGGCCTGCCGGACATGAACGCGGTGCGCGCGGTGTGTTCCGCCGTATCGAAACCGGTGAACATTCTCGTTCTTGGCAAGCTTGCGCAATATTCACTTGATGACTTCGCGGAGGCGGGCGCGGCGCGCATATCGGTCGGCGGCGCGCTGGCGAATGTCGCCTATGCAACGCTTGCGGATTCGAAGGCGATGCTGACCACGGGAAGCTTCGACTGCCTTTCCGCCAATGCGAAAGGCCGCGCAACGGTGAGCGCGTTCCTGCGGGACTGAAACGAAAAATATGTCCCTGTAGTTTTCTGTCATTCCGGACAAGCGGGCCTGAAGGCCCGCGCCGATCCGGAATCCATGGCCTATTCTCGCCTCTCGCACTGTGTTTCGGTTTCACGCTATGGATTCCGGGTTCGACCCAAGGGTCGCCCCGGAATGACCGTCGCGAGCTTGCCAATCGAAAAAATTTTCACGGTTGATAAGGCCCCCGCCAAAAGACAGGTTTTCTTTTCAGACATTGCACGCTACACCCCGCACCCCGCCAATTTGCGGATTGTTGAGCGCTGTATGAATTATGTCTGCGACGCATGTCACTGGGCCGGGCGCGACTGCCGCGCCCTGGCGGCGCGAGTTTTTCGCGCTAATGGCTTTGGGCCTGCCCATGGCCGCGACGCAGCTTGTCCAGTTTTCGATCAACACGATTGACGTTTTAATGATCGGGCGCCTCGGCCCCGATCATCTCGCCGGCGCCTCTCTCGGACTTGTTGTCTACTACGCCATGTTCCTCCTGGGGCTCGGTCCCGCCATGGCGGTGACGCCCATGGTGGCGCAGAGCCTTGGCGCTGATGCGAACAACACCCGCGATGCGCGCCGCTCTGTGCGCATGGGGCTGTGGGCGAGCGTCTTTTTCTGCGCGCCGGCATTGATCATTTTTCTGCTCACGGAGGAAATTGAACTCGCCTTCGGGCAGCCGCCGCATCTCGCCGCCATGGCGGAGCCTTATGTGCTGGCGCTGGCGCCGGGCCTGCCTTTTGCCCTCGGCGTGATTGCCCTGCGTAATTTTCTCGCCGCCATCGAGCGCACGCGCGCGCCGCTTTACTTCATCATCGGCACGACAGGGCTGAACGCGCTCCTCAATTACCTGCTCATCTACGGCAATTGGGGGTTTCCGCGTCTTGAACTTGTGGGCGCCGGGATCGCGTCGTCCCTCTCCCATGCGGTAGGCTTCAGCCTGCTCGTCGCCTATGCGCATTTCGAAAAGCGCAGCCGCACGTTCGACCTATTCACCCGGGTCTGGCGCCCGGACTGGGAGCGCTTTCGAGAAGTCTTTCGCCTTGGCTGGCCCATCGGCGTCACCTTCGCTTTCGAGGCCATGCTCTTCAACGCCGCGGTCCTCCTTATGGGGCGCATCGGCGTCAATGAAGTCGCAGCCTATCAAGTGGCGCTCAATGTCGCCGCCATTGCATTCATGGGCCCCCTTGGCCTTGCCATGGCGGGCGCGACCCGTGTCGGTTTGAAAGCAGGCGCGCAGGACAATGCGGGCGTCAAACGCGCGGCGCTCGTTTCCATCTTCGCCTGCATCGGCGCCATCATGATCTTCGCCGTGCCGATGATGTTCGCCCCGCATTTTATCGCCGGGCTCTATCTCGATGCGTCGCGACCGGAAAATGCGGCGGTCATCGCGCTGGTCGTATCCTTCCTGCCCATCGCCGCGGCGTTTGCGCTGTTTGACGCAACGCAGGTCGCCGCCGCGCAGGCCCTGCGCGGCCTGAAGGACGTCCGCATACCGATGATGATAACCTTTGTCGCCTATTGGGTAATCGGCTTTACGATCTCCGCCTGGCTCGGGCTCAATACCGAGCTTGCCGCGCGCGGCGTCTGGTTCGGGCTCCTCGCCGGCCTCGCCGCCGCCTCAGTGCTGCTCTCGGTGCGGCTCTGGATGATTACGCGAGAGGGCGGGGCTAAAACCCCGGCATGAACGGAATATCCGTGTCGTCAGGTTTCGCGCCGGCAGCGGTCAGCATGGCGTGAACCTGACCGCGATGATGGGTCTGGTGATTGAACATATGCGCTGCGAGCACCGCGCGCGGCCGCGTCAGGTCTTTGCCCGCAGCGCCGGAATACCATGTGAGGTCGCCCTCAAGGTCTTCGTCGCGCAAAGCCGCGGCCCAGTTCGCAATTGCTTCATCGGTTTCGCAGCGATCGGCGCGCAGGGGCGCCCAGTCGATGTGGAGCGCCGTCGATGACGGAATACCGCCATCGGGCGCCGGATAGTCCGTAAACCGACTAAGCCAGATCTTGTCGCCCCACAGAAGGTGGCACAGCGTTTCGTGTATCGACCGGAAGAAGGCGCCGCGGTCCAGCCGCCGGGCCTCGTCGCTGAGACCATCGGCGGCGGCAGAAATACTTTCATTCTGCCAGCGGTTATAGCGGGCCATAAGACGGATATAGTCAGCGCTGATCATGCGGACCTCAAAACGGCGCGCCCAGGGCGTCGCACAGGAACTTCATCATGGGCTTGGCGTCGCGGAAGGCGGCTTCCACATCGCCCGCGAAAGCCGCCTTTTTCGCCGTCGCCGGTTTTGCCTCCGTCATGGCGAAGAAGCTCTTGCGCTTGATGTCCTCAATGGCGGCTGCGTCAGCGGAAAACCCGCGCGGCGGCCGCGTCAATTGATCGCCCCGCACACCGCCAAAGCGTTTTTCAAACGCAGGTCCCGTCGTCGCCTTCGACCAGGCCTTCGTCTTGTCGCGGAGCGCCTCCCTGATTTTCAGAAGGTTCGGCGAGGGCGGATGCCATATGCCGCCGCCGTAAAAAACCTCGTCCGTTGCGAGGTGAACGTAGAACCCCGGCGCATGGGCGTCCTTGCCGAGGGCGTGGCGAAACTGCACGGCACCATGGGTCTTGTAAGGCGTCTTGTCCTTGGAGAAGCGCACATCCTTATAGATGCGGAAAACCGAGCCGCCGTTGAGACGTGGATTGGCGACAATGTGTTTCGAAATTTTCTTCAACCGCGGCGCCATCGCCTCGACAAAACCGCTCAGCGGCTCCTGCACGCTTTCCCGAAATCGCGTCTTGTTGTCGTTGAACCATTCGCGGTTGTTGTTTTTCTTCAACTCGTCGAAGAATTTGAAATAATCCGCCGGCAGGCCGCCAAAGTCGCTCATCGCCCGTCTCCTTCGAACAGGCGACTATGACTTGATCAAGCGCTTGCGCCAGTCGATCGCCTGTTTTGATTCCTTCAAGCCGAGGCCGGTGTGCTCGCGCATCACCTTGATCGCCTCGATGGTTTTTCCGTCATTCAGGAGACGGTCGACGTCGGCGGCGATCGACGGCGTCAGCGAAGAAAATGCGTTTTCCGCGCTTCCCTGAATGCGCAGCGCCTTCGCCTCGCGGCTTTCACCGCCGCCCTTGCGCGCCGTTGCGCGCCCCGCCATGAAAGCGATGTAGGCGACAGCGGCCATCAGCAGCCATATCTGCAACGGATCGAGGTTGTTCACAATGTTCCCTCTTGGTGACTTTGTGTGCTTGTTACTGATTTAACCACTAAGGACACGAAGATACACGAAGAACAGGCTTACATCACCAGCCTTTTCAAGCCGTCTTTTACAAGGATTTCGTTGAAGTTGATGAGAAAGCCAAGACGGATGCCAGACAATTTAAGATACGTCAGAACCTGCGCATCATGAATCGGTGCGAGAATATCCACAGACTTCACTTCAATTAGAACTCGGCCGTCAATGACGAGGTCTATACGATAGCCGGCATCTAGTTTTACGTCATTATATACAATCGGTAGCGCCCTTTGCCGCTGAACATTGCGGCCCATTCGTTGCAACTCGTAAGCGAGGCAATGCTCATAGGCAGATTCAAGCAGCCCAGGCCCTAGAGCGCGATGGACGGCGATTGTTGCATTTACGATGGCTGTAGCCGTTTCTTCCGTACTCTTCGGAATAGGCGCGAAATTCGCCAAGTTGGGTTTCCTAGTGTTCCTTAGTGCTCTTTGTGGTGAATCAATAAACGCTAAAGACGAAAAGATACACTTAGATGTTATAGGTTTGCTCAACAGCAAACTATATTGCGTTCGAATATTTCTTCGCCTCGATACGTGAAATCGCGCGGCAATGGACCTCGTCGGGACCGTCGGCGAGGCGCAGGGTCCTGATGCCCGCATAGACGTTGGCGAGGCCGAAATCCGTCGTGACGCCGGCGCCGCCATGAGCCTGGATTGCATCGTCGATGACTTTCAGCGCCATCTTCGGCGCGGCAACCTTGATCATGGCGATCTCCCCTTGCGCCGCCTTGTTGCCGACCGTGTCCATCATCCAGGCGGCCTTCAGCGTTAAAAGGCGCGACATTTCGATATCGATGCGCGCCTCGCCGATACGCTGCTCCCAGATGGTCTGCTTGATAATCGGCTTGCCGAAGGCTTCCCGCGTCAGAAGCCGTTTCACCATTTTTTCAAGCGCGACTTCCGCCGCGCCGATGGTGCGCATGCAATGATGAATGCGGCCCGGACCCAAACGCCCTTGCGCAATTTCAAACCCGCGGCCCTCGCCCAGAATGATGTTTGAGGCCGGCACGCGCACGTCTTTCAATTCCACTTCCATGTGACCGTGGGGCGCATCGTCATATCCGAAGACAGGCAGATGCCGGAGAATTTTCACGCCCGGCGCGTCGGCGGGGACAAGAATTTGCGATTGCTGTTTATGGCGCTCGGCGGTCTTGTCAGTCTTGCCCATGACGATGAAAATCTTGCAGCGCGGATCGCCGGCGCCGGAAGACCACCATTTGCGTCCGTTGATGACATACTCGTCGCCGTCGCGCTTGATGTCCGTTTCGATATTCGTTGCATCGGACGAAGCGACCGCCGGTTCCGTCATCAGGAACGCGGAGCGGATTTCTCCCTCCAGCAGGGGTTTCAGCCATTCTTCCTGCTGTTCCGGCGTCCCGTATTTCATCAGGACTTCCATATTGCCGGTGTCCGGCGCCGCACAGTTAAAGACTTCCGGCCCGATATGGGTGCGCCCCATTTCTTCCGCGAGCGGGGCGTAGTCGGCGTTGGACAGCCCCGGTCCCCATTCCTTATACGGATGAAAAAGGTTCCACAGACCTGCGTCCTTCGCCTTCGCTTTCAACTCTTCAATAATCGGCGGCACCTTCCAGCGCCCTTCGCCCGCGCCGAACGCCGCATGTTGCTTGTGATAGGTTTCTTCGCCCTCATAGACATAGGCGTCCATGAAATCGCGAACGCGTTTCAAATAGTCGTTGCAGCGGTCAGAGTATGAAAATTCCATGGGGCGCTCCTTGTTCAAGCGCGCATGATAACGCCTCGGGTTTTGAAGGAAAGCGCGGTCCGCAGTCAGTCGAAAAGGCGATCGAGCGCATACCGGCCCGCCCCGGCAGCGGCGAAATAGAGGCTGACGGCAATCAGGATCAGCGCCGGAAACTGCGCGCGAAAATCATCGGCGAGATGCACCATGGCGAAGGCGACGATGAAATTGAACGTCATGACCAGGCCCGCCCATCGGGTCAGCAGGCCGAGCAGGAACAGGACGCCGCAGGCAAACTGCGCGTAAACGGAAAGCGGCGCCAAGACGCCCGTCGCCGGGAATCCGAACTGCGCCATGAACGCCTCAAATTCGGCCATGCGCTCGACGCTGACGATGTTGTCCCACACGCCCCAGACAAGAAACGCGCCGGTGAGGCCGCGCAATACCAACAAGGCGGCATCGGAAAAACGGGCAAGCCCGTTCAGAAAAAGAATGGATTTCATTTCGCCGCCCCCTTGCGCCGCGCCCTGAAGAAATCTTTTAACAACTGGCCGGCCGCGTCGGCAAGCGGGCCCTGTTCAACCGCCGGGCGCCAGTGACAGGTCGGTTGCTCGAAGTAATTCGGCCCGTGCCAGACGGCGCCGCCCTTGGGATCAGACGCCGCAATCACAAGGCGGGCGATACGCGCATGGGCGATGGCGCCGGCGCACATGGCGCAAGGTTCAAGGGTGACGAAAAGGGTCGTGTCCGGAAGGCGATAATTGCCGATCTTTGCCGCCGCCATGCGGATCGCGCGAATCTCCGCATGGGCGGTCGGGTCGTGTTCGGCGATGGGCGCATTGCCGGCGGCGGCGAGTATTTCGCCGTCCGCACTGACAATCACTGCGCCCACCGGCGCCTCGCCGGCGCCCGCCGCCCGCCGCGCCTCGTCCAGCGCAGCCTGCATGAATTTCTGATCGTCAGACGTCGTCATCATCCGGCCTCTCTAGCGGCGGCGCATACGGAACGCCAGCATCCTTAAGGGGGCCTTTGCCGCCCCCGCGCGATACCGGGCGCTGGAGAAAACCCTTTCAATAATGCCCAATGCGCCAGATTTTCGGACAGAACGTCCGCGACTGTCGCAGCCTTGCGCCCTCATTGATTGCGAGGGCTCGCCCGCCTAGAAGGGCGCGGGCGCAACGTCACACGAAACCATTGCAGGACAATCATGGCCGAAGACGGCGAACGCATCGCCAAATATCTCGCGCGCGCCGGCGTCGCCTCGCGCCGGGAAGCGGAAAAACTCATCGAACAGGGGATTGTCACGGTTGACGGCAAGACCCTGACGACGCCGGCGTTCAAAGTGACCGCGGATATGGACATCCGCGTTGACGGCGCGCGGATCGGCAAGCCGGAGCGCCCGCGCCTCTGGCGCTATCACAAACCCGACGGGCTCGTCACAACCCACAAGGACCCGCAAGGGCGCGCCACTGTTTTCAGCGTCCTTGAAGGGCGCCTGCCGCGGGTGATCTCCGTCGGGCGCCTTGATCTGACCACGGAAGGATTATTGCTGCTGACCAATGACGGCGGCCTCGCGCGCATTCTTGAATTGCCCGCAACCGGCTGGACCCGGCGCTACCGGGTGCGCGCTTATGGCCGCACAACACAAGGCGCCCTCGATGCGCTGAAAGACGGTGTTGAGATTGACGGCGTGCAATACGGACCTATCCGAGCGAAAGTCGATCAGGTGCAAGGGGGCAATTCCTGGATCACCATGTCCATTAACGAGGGCAAAAACCGGGAAGTGCGCACCGTCATGCGCCACCTCGGCCTCACCGTGAACCGACTTATCCGTACGTCCTACGGACCGTTCCAGCTTGGCAAGCTGCAGAAAGGCGCCGTTGAAGAAATTCCCGGCAAGCAATTGAAAGAGCAGCTTGGCGCGAAGATTTGTAAGGACGTTGGGTTGTGAACAACGTCGTCAATCTCAATCGCTTTCGAAAACAGAAGGCCCGCGCAGCAAAAGAAAAACACGCGGAAGAAAACCGCGTGAAGCATGGACGGCGCAAAAGCGATGTGGTTTCCGAAAAAGCGGAAGCGAAGAAACGGGACGACTTCATCGACGGCCATCGCCGGGACGATGAAGAAATCTGACCCAAAGGCCCGGTTATTCCCGCGAAGGCGGGAATCCATTCAACCTTGCGACTATGGATTCCCGCCTTCGCGGGAATGAGCGGTCTGTTGTGCGTGATCCTCAACCCCTCTTCGACACTTATTTCATTGCCGACTGGTCGGCGGCGAATGCGCCGAAGCGGGGTAAGGATTCCATTTGGGTCGGCGAGGTGCGCCGCGAGAAGAACCGTCTACGGACGATAGCGCCGCTCAACCTCCCGACCCGCAGCGACGCAGTCGCATTTATTGCGAACCGTTTCGACATAGAAATCCGCGCCGGCCGGCGCGTCTTCGCCGGGTTCGATTTTCCCTTCGGCTATCCTGCCGGCGCCGCCGCGCGCCTCGCCGGGAAACCGGCATGGAACGCCCTGTGGCGGACGCTCGCCGGCGCGGTCGAGGACGATGACGGCAATCGCTCGAACCGTTTTGATCTCGCTGACCGCTGGAACCGCGAGACCTTCAAATGCGACGTCTTCTGGGGCCGCCCGCACCAGCACGATTACGCCAACCTGCCGGCGAAGAAACCGGGCGCCAAAACGTTTCGCGACCTTGAATACCGCATCGTGGAGCGCTGGCGCCCGCCGGCGAAATCGGTCTGGCAGCTTGCCTATAATGGCGCTGTGGGCAGCCAGGCGATCCTCGGCATGGCGCGGCTTCAAAAACTTCGCACGCAGTTCAAAGGCCAATGCGCGGTCTGGCCGTTCGAAACGAAATGGGATGCAAGGCTTGATGCGCCCATCGTAATCGCGGAAGTCTATCCGTCGATGATTGACCCTGAATACAAAGCCGGAGACGTGAAGGACGCCGCGCAGGTGCGCACGCTCGCGAAGACCTACGCATCGCTCGACCGGCAGGGGCGTTTTCGCGCGCTGCTTTCACGGCCGGCGGAATTAAGCGCCAACGACAACAAAAAAGTTCTTGCCGAAGAAGGCTGGATTGTCGGCGCCGGTCACGAAGGCGACGGTCTTTAATGCGCATCATTGGCGGCAGCCATGGCGGACGTCGGCTCGCGGCGCCAAAGGGGCGAGACACAAGGCCCACCGCCGACCGCACCCGTGAGGCCCTGTTCAATGTGCTCGCCGCCCGCGACGATGTGGACTTTGAAGGCGCACGCATCATCGATCTGTTCGCCGGTTCCGGCGCCCTTGGCCTTGAAGCCATGTCCCGCGGCAGCGCGTTCTGCCTTTTTGTTGAGACGGACGCGGCCGCCCGCGGCGCCATTCGCGACAACGCCGACGCCCTCGGCCTTATCGGCGTCACCCGCATTCATCGCCGTTCGGCGACCGGACTCGGCGCCATGCCCGCCGGCGACGGCCCGCCTTTCACCCTCGCTTTTCTCGATCCGCCTTACGAAAAAGGCCTCGCAGCGCCTGCCCTCGCGGCCTTGCGCGATGGCGGATGGCTTGACAAAAGGGCCATCGTCATCGTCGAACAGGGCAAGGCGGAATCGCCGGTGATCGAAGCGCGTTTTAGGGAACTCGACCGGCGCCAATATGGCGCAGCGCAGATCGGGATCTACCGGTTCGACTAGCGAGGCCCCATCCCTTATCTGTAATTTGAATTAATCCGTTTACGTCTCGTTATTGAACATATCGTAACCTCTTAAGCGCTTGTGGAGAGCGATATGATCACAGTGTTTGACGTATACGCCCTGGCGCTGCTCATTGTTTCGATGACGCTGTTTGTGCGACGCTACATGACGCACAATCCGCCGGTCTATCCCTACCTCATCATCGCTTTGACATGCCTCGTGGCGAATTGGCTTGGCGAAGCAGGCGCCGGCCTGTTTGCGCTCGCGCTGCTCGTCGCCGCATCCTTCTCGTTCCTCGGCTGCCTTCTCTATCCGAACTGGCGCCATATGGGCCAAAGCCCGGGCGGCGAAGAAGTCGACGCAGACATTTAGGGACCCGCGCCGGCCCGAAACCGGCGCCGCCCCTTTACGCTTGCGATTGCAATCCTTATCTTCAGCCGGCTGCCCGGCCCGTTAGGACACCATTCCCCGGGGCCTTAGCTTTTCTATCGGGAGCTGCCTCTGTTTAGGGCCGTGGCTCTTTATACGCGGCGCCCACCTGGTCCGTAGGGTCCAGGGCGAATCAACGTCCGACGGCCGCGGCGGCGCCTCTTTCTCGGACCGAAAAGAAAAATCCGCACCCGTGCTGCCTGGCTTCAAAACGCTGTTCAACGGAAAGTCGCTGTGGCGCGAACGGCTGAAGCCATTGCGCGCTGAAGCCGCCGCCGCGCAACCCGATGCGGCGAAACATGCGGCGCGATATTTTCTCGATTCATTCGACGCCGGCCCGGCCGACATTGTTTCTCTTTACTATCCCATCGGCGACGAGTTGGACACGAAGCCCCTCGCCGATGCACTTCTTGAACGGGGCGTCTCCGTCGCCCTGCCGGTGGTCGTCAGCAAAAAAGCGCCGCTTGAATTTCGCCGTTTCAACGCCGGCGACGATCTCACTGACGGCGCTTACGGAGAACGGATCCCGGCGCCGGGCGCGCCAACGGTTCGCCCGACGATTGTGGTGACGCCCCTGCTCGGGTTCTCGACCGCCGGCGACCGCCTCGGCTATGGGGGCGGCTATTATGACCGCACGCTGGAAGGCTTGCGCGACACCGGCGCGGTGATGGCGGTGGGCTTCGCTTATGCGCGTCAGGAAGTTGACGCCCTGCCCGTCTCGCCCCTAGACCAGCGCCTTGACTGGATCGTTACGGAACGCGGCGCCGTGCGCTGCGGCCCGTAAATAACGGGAAGCGGCTTCATTTGCGTATTGCAGTTTTCGGCGACGTCATGGGGCGATCCGGCAGGACGGCGTTGATCGAACGCCTGCCGGGCCTGCGCCGTCGCCTCGCCCTCGATTTTATTGTGGTCAATACGGAAAACGCCGCCGGCGGTTTCGGCGTCACGCCGCGCATCGCCGAAGGGCTGTTCGACGCAGGCGCCGATATTCTGACCACAGGCAATCACGCTTTCGACCAGCGCGACGATCTTGACCTCTTCGACAAGGAAACGCGGCTGTTGCGCCCGGTGAACTTCCCAGCGTCCAATCCGGGGCGCGGCGCCGTCATGGCCCAGGACAAGGAAGGGCGAAACGTCCTTGTGGTCCACGCGCAAGGACAGCGATCGATGCCGCAGGCGATTGACGACCCGTGCGCGGCCGTCGACCGCGAGCTTGACGGCGTTGCGCTTGGCCGCGAGGCCGATGCGGTCATTGTCGACTTTCACGCGGAAACGACCAGCGAAAAATATTCCATGGGGCACTATCTCGACGGGCGCGTCAGCCTTGTCGTCGGCACCCACACCCATGTTCCGACGGCGGACGATCAGATCCTGCCGGGTGGCACTGGCTACATCACCGATCTCGGCATGTGCGGAGATTATGACAGCGTTATCGGCATGGAGAAGTCCGAGCCCTTGCACCGGTTTGTCACCAAGATGCCCGGCGGCCGCTTCTCGCCCGCCGCCGGAGAAGCGACCCTGTGCGGCGTGCTGGTGGAGACCGACCCGGCGACGGGCCTTGCGAAAACAATTGCCCCGATCCGCGTCGGCGGCCGGTTGCGGCGCACTGTCCCGAGCGTCGATGAGCGCGGCGCCGATGAATAAGTGAGTTCCGCCGTCAACGCGCCGCACTGCGGGTCAATATCTTTTGCAGCGCAGGCCGCACCGTCAGGAACAGCCGGTATGCGCCTTCGGCGATCCAGATGAAGGGCGGCGCTTGCACCATTAAACCAACTGGCCGGAACGCCGGCAGGACTGACCAGAGTTTTGCAAAAGCGCGCGCACCCGAAACAACCTCGCCCGCGCGCATACGTACATGAAAGCGCCGGCGCGCGTCGCAAGGGGTAAGACACGGCGCCAGGTCAGGTTGCGGGCCGGCGATATCCACCCAGTTTATTTTTTCGGCGCCGCGACGGCGTTGGTAAAAGCGGATCTCGCGCCGGCAAAGCGGGCAGGCACCGTCAAAATACACCGTTATTTCGTGCTTTTGGGTCATGCGTCTTATACGCATATCGATCGCGTAACGGACCACCGGCGGCGCCGCATACACAACGCCGCCGACGGAACCAGACCCTTACGCTCGATTGTCCAGTTGCGCGCGCACCGAACGCCGCCCAAGCTGGGTGATGCGATAGGGCCCGCCGCGCGACGATGCGACCAGCCGTCTGCGTTTCAGTTTCTTGAAAACGCCGAGACTGCAATCGGCGAGGGTCCAGCCTTCACGCGTAACGCAATTGACGGCGTCGATTTTTCCCGCGTCGTTCTTTTCAACGAGAATGGCGCCGCCGCGCGCCAGCACATGGAGCGTTCTCTGCTCCGCCTTCGAAATGTTCATGGGATTGTCCGAGAGAATAAGCAAAACCGGACGCGCTTTCAGCGTGAAAGCGACGTTACTCAGGCGGTTATGCGGACAACAATCTCTGTCATAAATCTCTCGTTGCGGTGTTCGGATAGTCTATCTCCCGCGCAAACGCAAGCTTCATCGTAAAGAGGTCTCTTTAGTTGTATGTCATTCCGGGACGACCGGACGGTCGGATCCGGAATCCATGGCAGGAAATCGAAACGCCAAGAACGCACTTTATGTTGCGCCATGGATCCCGGATCGGCGCGCGCCAAGGCGCGCTTGTCCGGGATGACAACGCCGAAATACTGAAAAGTCTTTATGTTTTCTTTCCGACCGCCATCCAGTCCCAGGGAAGACTGTGGGGCATATGGTGCGGCGTGTCGTCAAGCACCGCGTCCCATGGATAATGAACGCGGGACAGCGTTATGTCTTTCAGGCCGCAAGACGCGAGAAGTTCGGCAAGTTCATCGCGCAGGAAGTGTTTCGTCGGCGCGCCGCCGAGATTGACGATCCCTTGCGACAGGGACATCACGTCGCGCCGCGCCGACGCGTCCAGTTCCCTAGCTGCCTTTGCACGGTCGAACCCGTCCCGCGTCTGGCAGTCGAGTGCTATCTGATAAGAGCGCAACTCCGATTCGAGCGACGGAACGATGAACACGCAAGCGCCATTGCGGCGGATCGATTTCACGACACTCGCGGCGATAGCGCGGCGCAAGCTTTCGTCGGGCGACAACAGGACATTAAAACAGAACGCCACGTCGCAGCGAAACGATGGCGGTGTCTTTCCGGCAAGATCCGCGCGGCGGTAGTCGATATTGTTCGCATTTGTTTTCTCGCGCGCAACGGCGAGCAGTTGTTCGGAAAAATCGACGCCGATGACGCGGTCGAAAAAAGGCGCAACAGCGCGCGTCGACGCCCCGGCGCCGCAGCCGAAATCGATTGCCCGTTTGCCTTTGCCGCCGAGGCGCTTCGCTGTCTTGCGGATAACGCCGCCCTGATCGCGCTCGGTGACTTCGAAGACGTCGTCGGAAAAATTATTCGCGAGATCGTTCCAGTAATTGACGTCCATGGTCCCGCCGCTAGCGCACGTAGCTTGCGCCGTTGACGTCGAATGTCGCACCGGTCGCCGACGGGCAGGCGCCGCTGGCGAGATAGGCGATCAGCGAGGCGACTTCTTCCGGTTGCGCGACGCGGCCGAGCGGAATGTCTTTCACCGCCTCGGCGCGCGCGGCGATGTCCTGGGGCGCCATGCGGGTTTCGACCCAGCCCGGCGCAATGGCGTAGAGCAGGATGTTCTCCGCAGCGAGACCGCGCGCCCAGGTCTTGGTCATGGCGAGGACGGCGCCCTTCGATGCGGCGTAAGACGCGTTCTCGACGCCGTCGCCGCGATGCCCGGCGCGGCTCGCGACATTGACGATCACGCCGCCGCTCTGACGGGCACGGAAATGCGCAATAGCCGCGCGGCAGGTTTCCGCCGGCGCCATGACGTTCACCGCATGGGCCTGCGCCCAGCCCTCGTCCCATGCGGCAAGATTGCCGCTGAGGGGCGCCGGCGTATAGGTCCCGGCATTATTGACGAAGACGTCTATCTGGCCGGCCCGCGCCAGCGCCTGTTCAACAAGACGAAAGCCCGCATGGGGCGCGGCAAGATCCTCATAAAGAAAATCATCTGCTGACTGATCGATTGTCTTCGCGGTTGTCTCCGCAGCCTCGCTTGGGCCCGACGCATGGGCGATGACGCGCGCGCCGGCCTCATGGCAGAGCGCCGCCGCCGCGGCGCCAATACCTCGCGAAGCGCCGGTAATAAGGATCGTCTTGCCGTTTATGTCGGTCATATGCCGCCGCCTGTGAGGACGTTGCCGCCAAGTGAAAAGGAAAGATTTTGCGACTGATTGCGGATCGACGTCAGCAGTTCATAATGATCGGGCAGGACGCCGAGAAAATGATTCGTGCGATCGCGGCGCAGGCGCAGATATTCCCGCCATTGCGCTTCGCCGAGGGGCGCAACCTGCGCGTATTGCTGGCCTTTATAATATTGTTTGCCAAACAGCGCCGCGCGGTAGGATGTCGGCGAGAAGAACGTAAAGGCGCCGAGATCGAGCGCATCGGGCATGGTGCGTTTCCAGACTTCGAGATTCTCTGCGAGGCGCGGCGGTATATCCATCTCGTGACGCACGGCCTTCCAGTAAGGCGTATCCTCGCGATTGGAAATACAGAAGAGCAGGCAGATGAAATCGATAATTTCATCGTAAAAGCCGTCAATCAGCTTGTTGTAACGCGCGGTCACCGCCGGGTCGAAATCATCATTCGGAAAATAATTGTGCAGCCATTGCAGGGCGACCTGTACCGAGTAGATCGCCGTCGCCTCAAGGGGTTCGACAAAACCGCTCGACAAGCCCAGCGCCAGACAGTTTTTCACCCATGAGCGGCGCGCCTTGCCGATACGCATACGGATGATCCGCGGCTCGCCGTCGGCCGCCGCCGGTCCGGCGTGGCGCTTGAATTCCGCGATCGCCTCGTCATCGGAAATGAACTTGCTGGAATAAATGTAACCGGACCCGACGCGATTATAGAGCGGAACGCGGAAACTCCAGCCCGCGCCCAGGGCTGTCGCGCGGGATGTCGGCTCGATTTTCTTCGGGTTCTCGTGGGGCAGTTGAATGACCGCGGCGCGATCGTTCAGGAGGTAATTGTCATAAGGCTCGAACGGCTCGCCCAGCGCTTTGTTCAAGATAATGCTCGCGAACCCCGTCGCGTCGATGACGAACTCGATCGGGTGGGCGCCGTTTTCGCGCAAGATCAGCTCACTGACAAAGCCATTTTCATCGAGCTTGACCTCTTCCACATGATCGAGGATCTGCCGGACGCCGAGCTGTTTGCCGCGTTCCTGCAGCATTTCCGCGAGCTTTACCGCATCCATATGATAGGAGTACGGAATCTCCGCCTTGTAATCGCCGGCGCCGATGCGTCGCGGGCCTTTATGAGCGCGGATAATCGCCGGGCAGACGGAAATCGCTTCGGTAAACGCTTCCTCGGTCGGCCCGCCCCCGGGCGCCATGCTGTAGCTGGAATAAAGATAGCCCGGATTGACGCCGTGAAGATCCGACTGGGAGAAAAACGGATTGACCCATGAAACGGGCTTGCCCGCCTCGTCCACATCCCAGTCGGCGAACCAGCCGGACAGTTTGAACGTCGCATTGGTGCGCCGGATGAAATCGGATTCCTTGATATTGAGGATCCGCAAGAGGTCGGACATGGGCCGCGCTGTTGATTCCCCAACGCCGATAATGCCCACATCCGGGCTTTCGATGACGGTGATGGAAAGATCGCCCGACCGCACGCGGCCCTGATAGAGGCCGGCAAGATAGGCCGCGGTGAGCCAGCCGGACGCGCCGCCGCCGACAATGGTGATATTCCGAACCGGTTTCGCCACGAGCCTCGTCTCCCTCGCCGCGATTTCAGCGGGCCTCGCGCGCGCCGTCAACCGACGCCGCCAACGGTCTGACGCCGCCCCGGCTTGAATGGCGCCGCCGCACAGGGTACATCGCGCGCTTTCCTACCGCCATCAGTCAACATCGCGAGCGAGGTCGCCATGGCCGGACACAGTAAATGGGCCAACATTCAACACCGCAAGGGCCGGCAGGACGCCAAGCGGTCCAAAATGTTTTCGAAGCTCTCAAAAGAGATCACTGTCGCCGCCAAGATGGGCGCCGCGGACCCGGAATTTAATCCGCGCCTGCGTCTCGCGATTGCTGCGGCGAAGGCCCAGTCCATGCCCAAGGACAATATCGAGCGGGCGATCAAGAAATCGACCGACGCCAATGAGGCGAATTTCGAGGAGATTCGCTATGAAGGCTTCGGGCCGGCGGGGGTCGGCGTGATCGTTGAGGCGCTCACTGACAACCGCAACCGGGCGGCGAGCGAAGTGCGCGCGATTTTTTCAAAGAATGGCGGCAATATGGGCGAGACGGGCGCGGTCTCCTTCATGTTCGATCTTGTGGGCTATATCGAATATCCCGGCGACAAAGCGAGCGAAGACGAGATGCTGGAAGCGGCGATTGAAGCCGGCGCCGACGATGTCGTTTCATCGAAAGACACACACGAAATTTACTGCGTTTTCGACCAGCTCGCCGATGTCGCCGGAACCCTGGAGAAAAAATTCGGCGAAGCGGAATCCGCCAAACCCTTCTGGCGCCCGCAAAACACGATTGACGTTGATGCGGACAAGGGCGAGACGCTCATGAAGCTGATCGACGCCCTGGAAGATTGCGACGACGTCCAGAATGTCTACGCGAATTTCGAAATGTCAGACGATGTGATGGCGCAACTCGCCAGTTAGCGCCGGTCTGTCTGCGATGCGCTTGTCGCGTCTTCAAAGATAAACGGTTTTTGCATCAGCGCTGGACGAGGCTGATTTCGAAAGCCAGCGCGACAATGTCCGGTCAAGCTTGTCCTTGCTGACGGGCTTGGCGAGATAGTCATCCATGCCGGCCGCGTGGGCCGCTTCGATATCCGCTTCCATGACATGGGCCGTCAGGCAGATGATTGGCGTTTGCGCCCGCCCCTCATCCTTTTCAAAGGCGCGGATCGCCTGCGTCGCCTCATGGCCGTCCATTTCCGGCATCGAGACATCCATCAGGATCAGATCGAACTTGTCGGGATCGGCGCGGAACGTTTCCAGCGCTTTCCGACCGTCGGAGGCCACCGTGATATCGAATGCGTTTGCATCCAGCATATGGCGGATAACGAGCTGGTTCACCTCATTATCTTCCGCAAGCAGAATATTGCGGCGCTCGATTGGTTGCGCTGTCGCGATTGAATCAACTTCTCCGCGTCTTTCTGAGGTATCGTTATTTTCGCGGTCGTTGCGGAAAACATCGGCGATGGTTTCGAACAGCTGCGCGCCGCGCACCGGCTTGACGAGATAGGCGGCGACGCCAATCTCGCGGAACCGCCGCGAATCGCCATTGCCGTCGACGGAGGTAAGCGCCATCAGGCGCAAATCCGCATTGGCGGGATTGTCCGTGATCCGGTGCGCCAATTCTTCCCCGTCCATTTCCGGCATGTGAAAATCGAGGATGGCGAGATCGAAAGGCGCGCCTTTTTCATTGGCGGCGTCGATTTGCTCCAGCGCTTCAGCGCCGGAGGCCGCCGCCGCGGGCGCGAAGCCCCAGGACTTTAGCTGCTCGATCAGAATGCGCCGATTGACATCCACATCATCGACGATCAGCACGCGTCGCCCATCGGCTTCGAATGTCGGTTGCCAGATAATGTCGTCGCAGTCGCGCGCCGGCAGCGCGATTTCAAACCAGAATGTCGATCCCTTCCCGACTTCCGACGAGACGCCGATTTTACCGTCCATCGCCTCGATAAGACGGCTGGAGATCGAGAGGCCGAGCCCCGTGCCGCCAAATTTGCGGGTCGTCGATGTATCGGCCTGCTGGAACGCATCGAAGATGCTTGTCAGCTTTTCTTCGGAAATGCCGACGCCGGTATCCTTCACCTCAACGCGGACCGCCGCCTTGTCCCCTTCGAACGCACCGGCGATATTGATCAGGATATAGCCATCATGAGTGAATTTCAGGGCGTTGCCGACAAGGTTTGTGACGACCTGCCGAATGCGCCCGGCGTCGCCCACCATGACATTGGGAAGGTCTGGCTGGAACCGGACGATGATTTCAACGCCTTTTTCCTGCGCCCGCGATGCTACAAGCGCGGCAACATCTTCAACGGAGGCGCGCAAGTCAAACGGCGCGGTTTCAAGTTCAAGTTTGCCCGCCTCGATCTTCGAGAAATCGAGAATGTCGTTGATAATAGTTAAGAGCGCCGCGCCGGATTTATGAATGGTTTCAGCGAAGATGCGCTGACGGCTGTCCAGTTGCGTCGAGGCGAGCAGTTCCGCCATGCCAAGAACGCCGTTCATTGGCGTACGGATTTCATGGCTCATATTCGCCAGGAACATCGACTTCGCTTCCGAGGCGTGTTCGGCGGCGACCCGCGCCGCGCGCAATTCGCCAATGAGTTTACGCCGCTCTTTCGTCGCTTCGTCCTGATCGCTCTGGGTGCGATAACCAAGGATCAGAACATAGGCGACGGTGGTCATCAGGATCGGCGCGCTCGCAAGCAAGGGCAGGAACAGCGCCCCGCCCCAGGACGTCGCGAGACACGCCAGGAACGCCATGGCGTATGGCGATGTTGCGATGAGCGCATTGACCGGCGTTGCGCGAAACTGTGAAAAGGCAAGCGTATAGCCGGTGATAATCATAAAGAGCGCCGCCGCGGCGCCGAACGCGTCGCCGGAGCGAAACGCCAGCACCGGCGCCGCCGCCCAGAAGGCGCAGGAAATCATTGCGACGACCGCATAGCCGCGCTTCTTCGGACCATCGGCAAAGCGCATCGCGCCGGATGCGATATTGGCTTCGATCAGGGACCGCCCGGCGCCAGCGGTCATGGTGACCCCATACCAGATGAGGGCGGTTGTCGGTTCAATGATGGTCGCGAGAAACAGGCCCCAGGACGAGATCGTGACGTAGCGGGCAAGCGGCGTCGAGCGGATAACCCGGAGCATCACTGCGCCGGCGTCTTCGTCTCCCGCTCCTGAAGGGCGGTCATCCGCATTGGATGCTACGTCGTTCATGCCGCGTCTCTCAACTGATCTCCCCGCCGGTCGCACGCTAGCGCCGCGGCCTTAAGGCGGAGTTGACAAATGGCCGTGGTCGCAGCGTCGGTAAACGAAACCTTAAGGCGCTATGCGCGCCGCGCCGAGCGCTTGTCAGCGATCAGCGCCCTTGCTAGAGCGACGGCGCGCGAAAACAGCTGGAAAAGGTCGCCGTCATGAAGATTAACGGAAACGAAATTCGCCCGGGAAACGTGATCCAGCATCAGGGCGGATTGTGGGTCGCCGTGAAGACCAACGCCGTCAAGCCCGGCAAGGGCCCGGCCTACGCGCAAGTGGAGCTGAAAAATCTCGAAACGGGCAGCAAGCTTAATGAGCGGTTTCGCGCATCGGAAACCGTTGAACGGGTCCGCCTCGAGCAGAAAGACCACACCTATCTCTACGCCGAAGGCGACATGCTGGTGTTCATGGACTCGGAAAGCTACGAGCAGATTTCCATCCCGAAAGACCTCATCGGCGAGCGCATCGCGTTTCTCCAGGACGGCATGGCGGTCATTGTGGAAAGCCATGAGGGCCGCGCCATTGGCGTGCAGATGCCCGAGCAGGTGACGCTCGAAGTGGTGGAGACCGAGCCCACCGTGAAAGGCCAGACCGCGTCGTCGTCATACAAGCCCGCCATCGCCGACAATGGCCTGCGCATCATGATCCCGCCCTATATGACCAACGGCGAAAGAATTGTCGTCAACACATCAACCCTTGAATATGTGAAGCGCGCTGACTGAATTCGCGCGCCTGCGACTCACGTCGCCGGGACGAGCCGTTTTCACTGCACGCTGAAGCGATCCCGGTGCGATTGCACACCGGTCAAAACCCATGTCTTGCTGACCCTTGAAGGCGCGCTGACATTCCTCCGCGCGCGCAAGAGAGGGTATCGCTTCATGACATTAACAACACAGACATTAAGGGCAGCGCTTCTTGGCGCCGCCGCGACATTCGTAACGCCGGCGTTCGCAGGCGAGGCCGAAGACGCGCTGATTGCCAAAATCGTTGACGCTTATGGCGGCGCAGCGCTGACCGGCCTTAAGTCTATTCGTATGCAGAACACATCGCAGAATGCGTTTCCGGGACAGGGATATACACCGGACTATGTAGAGTTCACGATCTTCAAACAGGACGCACAACTCGACCTGGAAAATGAGCGCGGCAGCGTGGAAGCCTGGAGCTCAAACTATAATTTCGCATTCAACACGCGCACCGTGTCGACAGGCGACGATATTGTCGCCATCAACTATACAAACGGGACCTTTCAGCCGGCTGCAGCGCCAGATTATTATACAGCCTATGGCGCTGTGATCCGCGTCACCGACACGTTGCTCGCCTATGAAATCGCCAAACGACCGGAGACGGCCGAACACAAGGGCGAGACGATCTATCTCGGCCGGCCCCATGAGAAGATTTCATTCGAGATTCCAAGCTCCCCGCCTTTGACGCTTTATGTGGATTCTAGAAGCGGCCTGATCACCAAGATGGCGCGGGAGACCGGCTTCGGTCCGCTGTCCTACCAGTTCGGCAGCCACGCCCAGACCGGCGGCGTAACATATGCGAAAGACTTTCACTTCTTCGTCGGCCCGGACGCCAACATCGTCAATGTGAACCGCACGCTCGCGGTCAATGGCGTCCGGAATTCTGTTTTCCGTATGGATCGCGGCATTGAGGCTGAACCGGCCCGCATCGACCAGACGGAAATGACCGTTGATGAAATTGGCGGCGGCGTTCACTTTGCCGGACAAACACCCGTCGGCGGCGCCGGCGCTTACACCGCGTTCATTGACGCCGGCGATCACGTCATCGGCGTTGGCGGCTATGCGGGACTGCAGGCGCGCTACGACGCCTTTATCGCGACGGCCGGTCACGACAAACCGCTGCGCCACCTCATTGTCACCCATCACCATACGGATCATCTGGGCGGCATGGGCGAGGCTTTCGCCATGGGCGCGTCCTTCGTGACGCCGGCGAACGCTGTTGGCAATCTCAACACTGCCGTCGGCGAGACCGTGCCTGACGAACGGCTCGCCGTTCTCGATACGACAATGAGCCTCGGCCCGGTCGAAATTTACGATGTGTCGACGAACCACATGGAGTCCATGGCGCTCGTATATATTCCCTCCGTGAAGGCCGTTTTTCAGGCCGACCACTACACCGGCAATTATGTGGGCGATGCGCCCTCGCCGGCAGGCTATGGAACGGTCATGCTGAAGAAGCGCATCGAGGAACTGGGCCTCGATGTTGAGACCGTCCTCTCCGCCCATGGGCGCAAGGCTGTTTCGTGGACTGAAATCGAAGCGGCTGTCGCCGCCTATGATCCGGACCCGTGTCCGGCGGATCGCGCGATCTGCCGCAACGAGACGAACTAGGCGAAAGGCTCGCGCCGCCGGAAATCCTATCCCGCGGCGCGAGGCGTTCCCCAAGCGCCTACCCTGCATGATAGGTTTTTCCGATTGAATTTATTCAATTGCAAGGATGGAACGTTCAAACTGCAACCCCAGATCGCAATCTCAATCGGCGCTTTCCATCGCGCCCCAAGATGAGGACGGCAGTAGAATGATCGATCAGTTGATGAACTCCGCAAAGCAAAACGGCGCTCTTCCGGGCGGCGCGGCAAACAATGTTGCCGGATTGTTTTCCAATCCCGGCGGGCTTGCCGTCGCCGGCGCCGCGGGCGGCCTTGCCGGCCTCCTTCTCAGCGGCGGCAAACCGAAAAAGCTTGCAAAGAACGCGGTGAGATTTGGCGGCGTCGCCCTTGTCGGCGGCCTTGCCTTCAAGGCCTGGCGCGACTGGCAGGCGAAGAATGGGGGAGCCGGCGCGGCGGCGGCGGCGCCGACGCAAACGGGAACCGAAGCGCTCTTCGTGCCGGAAAGCCATGACGAACAGGCGCGCCTCGCCAAGGTGCTTGCGCGCGCGATGATCAACGCGACGAAAGCCGACGGGCGCGTGACAACGAAAGAGAAAACCCGGATCCTCGATCAGCTCACGACGCTCGGCGTCTCGGACAGCGATCTCGGGTTCATCCGTACCGAAATTGACAAGCCGTTTGACATGGAAGCGATCATGACCGAAGCGACATCGCCGACCCTTGCCGTGGAGATATACACCGCATCCCTGCTCGCCATTGATGCGAACGGCGCGGCGGAGCGCGGTTATCTCTCCATGCTCGCCACCCGGCTTGCGCTCGATCCGGCGCTGGTGGCGGAAATTCACGAAAATGTCGCCGCGTCTCCTGAACCGGCGGCGGCGTAGGGCGGCGCGCTCCCCATGATCGACAATAGCGCTTTTACAATCCTCGCACTGGCGTTGCTCGCAACGCCGGTGCTCATGTCCGTCTGGGCCCACCGCCGCACGCGCATGCGCCTGCTGCGGGTGAAAGCGGCGCACCGCACCGGCGCGACGCATCATTCGTCCTGAGGCGATTCCGATGGGGCGTCCGCTGCATCGCCGGGCGCGGCGGCGCCCGTCGTCGCATTAGGCGAGGTTCCCAAAGCCGCTTCAAGCTGATTGATCAGATTTTGCAAAGCAACGTCCTGATCAACCGAGCTTAATCGTTTTGCGGCTTTTAGATCATCTAAGGCGCCGCGCAGATCTTCGGCGCCGATCCGCGCCATAGCACGCATTCTGTGGAAGTTCGCCAATTCAACCTGTGACATGCTATCTCCATAGGTTGCCTCGACTTTCTCCAACAGCTTGATTGCATCATCTATTTTTCCGCGCTCAATTAGACGGCGCACACGCCCCAGTCTCCGTTGAAATGCAGGCCTCGACACATTTTCCGGCCGCGGGCGCCCAAAGTCGTTCCTAAATATCACAAGCGTAACAACGCTGACGCGATCAGTGGCGACGCCGTCAACAAACCTCGGTTCGTACTTCCAATCCTTAACCGCGTTGAGAGCGCTCTCGCTAAAACAATCGTTTGTCGTTTCCTTTATCCGCTGGTTCTTTGTTTCTCCGCCGATCGTTACGTCAAATTCCACAATAACATACTCATTCGCGTAAGCGCTCGGACGACAACGGGGCGGATATTCCGGCGGTATGCGTTCGATAGGGCGCGCATCAAAAACAAGCGCACGCGAATTAGTTTCGACTTCAGGAATATCCGATTCACCCGATTGAGTCGTTTCACTTAGTTCAAATATGAAAGTTGCCTCCATATCCTCCTGCGGCCTGTTCCGACCATTCACGCGGCGAGGCGCATACACCCAGCTTCGAACAGCCGCGACAGCCGCTTCTTCGAAACAGGCATTAGTTGAGCGCATAACGCGCACATCTTCGGTCAACCCTTCTGAGCTGATCTTGAACGCGATATCGACGCGTTCTTCCTCGGAGGCATCGACGCCTTTGCCTTGGCAAGCCGCCGGATAATCTGGTGCGCCTTTCCAGCGCGGCTCGGCCGGCGTTTCCTCCACGTCCTGCGCCAGCGCGCTGGCAGCGAAAAACGCCGCACAAAATGCAATTGCGAAAAGTCTCACAGAACGCCCCTTCGAAAAACCCGAACGGACGATACCGGTTTGCGCGCGCTGGCGCAAAACCGGCGCGTCAGCTATCGATCTTCAGGGCCTTGATGAAAGCTTCCTGGGGGATTTCGACGCGGCCGAATTGGCGCATCTTTTTCTTCCCCTCTTTCTGTTTTTCGAGGAGTTTGCGTTTGCGCGTGGCGTCGCCGCCGTAGCACTTCGCGGTCACATCCTTGCGCAGGGCCGCAATGGTTTCGCGCGCGATCACGCGACCGCCGATCGCCGCCTGGATCGGGATCTTGAACATGTGGCGCGGGATCAGGTCTTTGAGCTTCTCGCACATGGCGCGCCCGCGTGTTTCCGCCTTGTCGCGATGAACAATAATCGACAATGCGTCCACCGGTTCTTCGTTCACGAGGATCTGCATCTTCACGAGATTGTCCGCGCGATAGTCGAGCATCTGGTAGTCGAAACTGGCGTAGCCTTTCGACACCGACTTCAGCCGGTCGTAAAAATCGAAAACGACTTCCGACAAAGGCAACTCATAAACCACCATGGCGCGGGCGCCCGCATAGGTGAGATCGACCTGAACGCCGCGGCGTTCCTCGCAGAGTTTCAGGATCGCGCCCAGATGATCGTCCGGCGTCATGATCGTTGCCTTGATCCACGGCTCTTCCATATGGTCGATGCGCACCGGGTCCGGCATGTCCGCGGGGTTGTGCATTTCGACCATGGAGCCGTCGGTTAAATGCACATGATAGATAACGCTCGGCGCCGTGGTGATGAGATCGAGATCGAACTCGCGCTCAAGACGCTCGCGGATGATTTCCAGATGCAGGAGCCCGAGGAACCCGCAACGGAATCCGAAACCGAGCGCCGCGGAGGTTTCCATCTCGAACTCGAAGCTCGCGTCGTTGAGGCGCAGCTTGCCCATGGCCTCGCGCAGATCCTCAAAGTCGTTGGCGTCAACCGGAAAGATGCCGCAAAACACGACGGGTACGGAGGGTTTAAACCCGGCGAGCGGCGTGTCTGTCGGGCGTTTGTCGTCGGTGATGGTGTCGCCCACATTGGTGTCGGCGACTTCCTTGATGGAGGCGGTAAGATAGCCGATCTCGCCGGGGCCCAGCTCATGGACCGGGGTTTTCTTCGGCAGCGAAACGCCCACCTGGTCGACGCCGTGCACCGCGCCAGACGACATCATCCGCACTTTCATGCCTTTTTTGAGAACGCCGTCATGAACGCGCACGAGCACCACGACGCCGAGATAGGGGTCGTACCAGCTATCGACGAGCAGCGCCTTCAGCGGCGCGTCGCGGTCCCCTTCGGGAGGCGGCAGTTTCTCGACAATCGCCTCCAGCACAGCGTCAACGCCGACGCCGGTCTTGGCGGAAATCTCAATGGCGTCCGATGCATCGAGGCCGATCACATCCTCGATCTGCGCCTTGACGCGGTCCGGTTCGGCGGCGGGCAGGTCAATCTTGTTGAGGACCGGGGCGATTTCGAGATCGACGTCGATCGCCTGATAGACATTGGCCAGCGTCTGCGCCTCGACGCCCTGGCTCGCGTCAACGACAAGGAGCGCACCCTCGCAGGCCGATAGCGAGCGCGAGACTTCATAGGTGAAGTCCACATGGCCAGGCGTGTCGATGAGGTTCAGGACGTAGGTCTCGCCGTCCTTCGCCTTGTAATTGAGGCGCACGGTCTGGGCCTTGATGGTGATCCCGCGCTCGCGCTCCAGCTCCATGGAATCGAGCACCTGCTCCTTCATCTCCCGGTCGGACAGCCCGCCGGTGACCTGGATCAGGCGGTCGGCGAGGGTCGACTTGCCATGGTCAATATGGGCGACAATCGAGAAATTTCGGATGTTCTTCAGCGGGGTCATCGCGCGGATATAGGCGATGATCTCGGCGGGAACAATCAGCAAATACGTCGGATTGGGAAGGTTTTTAATTCCACTGGCGAATAGTCAGGTCGCGAGCTCTATCTCTCAAAAAGATACCAAGTCCCTCCCTTTTTTCCCGCTGCAAGTCCGCCGACCAAAATCTGTTCGCCGTTCTCAACGTGCCTTCTAAACATCCAGCCGTCAGCTGCAAGTTGACTTGAGTTTGTTTCAATAAAGGTGGCTGGGTCCGAGAGCGAAATGCATAATGCCGGCGCTTCAGAAATCAACGCCAGAACTTCATCGTTTCGAAACCTGATAAACGGGATCGGAAATCCCGCGCCCCCAACTGGATCATTCGGCGGGACAAACTTACTGGGCCGCGGATCGCTCGAACAAAACAACTGTTCAACATTACTCAGCGTGTCAAAATCGCCTTTCAACGCCGCAATCCGGACATCCTGCGCGTTACTCTCCTGCACAATAACGTCGAAATTCTCGTTCACTTCCGACGCCCGCGCCGGCGAGCCTGCAGTGAACTGGTGCGGCACGGAAATCTGTTCCGCCGCGACAATAGAGGCGAGGACCGCTGCAACAGCGCCCCCCGCCAGAAACGATTTCATGTCCATGCGCTTAACCCCAATTGTTCCTGTCCCATTCCGTCGACGGAGAATCCCATGTCAGTGGGAAGTTCGGCCGCGCGGAGCGGCTGTCGTTTTCCGTGCAGGACCCAAGGCCGGCGAGCACGCCGACACAAACCAGTATGCGGATCGTTTTTGCGATCATCACAGTTTCCCATACCCACGGGCCAGAAGCGTAACGAATATTTAAGAAGTTTCAACCGCTTGGCCGCCGGCGCCTCGCGGCTGGCGTCCAAAGACGCGATTTTCCATCGGCAAATTCGCTGATTTCTTAACCAATCTGCGCGAGCGTTTATCCCATGACAGAGGCGGGTTCATATTGGCGCATGCCGCAGCTTTATGCGGCCTTGTCGCGGCGTCGCGCACTTGTCGCCGCCAGCGTTTTCGCGTCGGCGCTACTCAGCTTCGCGCTGATCTCCGAAGCGGAGAAAAAAGAAACCCAGTCCCGCCGCGCTGACTTTGAAAAAACCACAGCGCTCATTGAGAACAATCTCAATCGCGGCTTTGCCGATATGGGCGCCACGACCCATGCGCTGACGGCGCATTTCAAGGTCGGCGATGATGTTATCACCCCCGATGAAATCGATGCGTTTCACGAGCAGGCAAACAGTTTCCGCATCAATGTTAGCCATCTCTCGATCATCGCGCGCGTGCCGCTCGAAAGCGTAAGCGCTTTTGAAGCCTATTATCGCGCCATCAGCGGCAACGACGCATTCGCAATCGTTGAGTACAATCCCGACGGCGAAAACAAGCCGTCAACGATGGCGGTCACCTATCCCTATTTATATTCTACTCAGGACAGGTTCACTGACTTCATTGGCCTGGACATGGGCGCGGATCCGGACGCCATCCATAACGCTATCGAACTCATAGAAACCCAGAACCTCCCTTTTACGAAACTGCTGGAACGCCCGGGAAGCCCGTCCTATCGACGGGATGTCATTCGCGTTCTTTCAGCTTTTGACCTTACCTACCCGGGAGCGCCGCGCTACGAAAGCATGGCGTTCCTTCTCAGCGCATTCGACACGAAATCGTTCTTTACAGAGACATTCTGGTTCGTCGATCTCTCAAAAGTGGCAATCGAAGTCATTTCGGAGGACTTTCGCGAAGGCCCGATCGCTGTATTTGCGGACGGTGAATTCGTCGACAGTAAGGACGCAGCAATTTATGAAAACGTCGCGACGAAAGCGCCGTTCACGAAGTCAATTTCGGTGCCGTTCGCGCAGTTTACATATAAGCTGAATGTCGCCGCCGACCGGACGCACTATGCGCGCAACTGGCGGCCGATTATCGAGGCGGCGTTGCTCAGCCTGATCCTGTCGGCTTTTTTCATTGGCGGCGTATATCGCGTCATGACGTCACGATTGCGCCTGTCGAGGCTTGTGGATGAACGTACGAAGGATTTGCAGGACGCAACGCACAAGGCCGAAGCCGCCAATAAGGCGAAGTCCGCTTTCCTCGCCAATATCAGTCACGAGATCCGCACGCCGCTTGCGGGCGTCATGGGCATGCTCGAACTGCTGGAAAACGCCAATGAAGGCCAGCGCGAAAACTATCGCGCCGTCGCATATCGCTCCGCGACGGCGCTGCAGACGGTCATCAATGATGTCCTCTCATTAAGCCGGATTGAAAGCGGCAAGTTGCCCATCAATCTCGCGCCTTATGACGGGCGCGAACTGCTCGGCGATGTTACGTCGATCATGCGCCGGTCGGCGGATGAAAAAGGCCTTACGCTGAACCATTCCTGCGCGCTGGGGGATGCGCCTCTTGGCGTCGGCGATTATGACCGTACGCGCCAGATCCTGGTGAACCTCATCGGCAATGCCATCAAGTTTACGGCCCGCGGCCACATTGACGCTGCGGCGGAAATCGCCACTGACGCCGACGGGCGGCGCGCCATCCGGTTCACCGTTTCCGATACGGGCGAAGGCATTGCGCCGGATAAGCTGGACGCCATCTTTGAACGCTTCGAACGGCTTGAAAATCACGAGCGCCGCATTGAAGGCGCCGGGCTTGGCCTCTCGATTTCGCGCCAGCTCACAAAGCTCATGGGCGGCGATATCGCCTGCGAATCGACGCTCGGCGTCGGCAGTCGCTTCACGGTGACGCTGCCGTTTGAGCTGCCGGAAGAAAAATCCGATGCGGTAGAATCCGCGCAGACGGCGCTGACCCGAAGCGCCGATATTCTCGCCGCCGAAGATGTCCTGGCGAACCAGCTCTATGTGAAAGCGATTTTGGCGAAAGACGGCCATCGCGTAACCCTCGTCGAAAACGGCAAGGACGCCGTGGGCGCCGTGCTCGCGCGTCAAGAAGACAACACCATGTTCGACCTGGTCCTCATGGACATTCAGATGCCGGTCATGGACGGAATCGAGGCGACGCGAAAAATTCGCACCGCCGGCGTCGATGTGCCGATCATCGCGTTGACGGCTCATGTCATTGAAGGCGTCGAGCAGGAATATTTGCAGGCCGGCATGAATGGCTGCCTCAACAAGCCGCTCAAGAAAGACGATCTCGCCGCCGCCATCGCCATGGCGCTCAAGGGCGACGATGAAATCGCCGCATGAAAAAACCCGGCTCCTCGCGATGAGGAACCGGGCTTTTTACTCACTGGGTGGGGGATTTTTTGTTACGCGCCGCGCGCCTTGATCGCGTCGCGGATTTCTTCAAGCAGGACCTGTTCCTTAGGCGGCGCCGGCGGTTCGGCAGGCGCCTCTTCGGCTTTCTTCTTCATGCTGTTCATGCCTTTGACGAGAATGAACACCGCCCAGGCGACGATCAGGAACGAAATCACATTGTTGAAGAATGAGCCGATGTTCATGGTCACGGCTTCTGCGTCGGCTGTCGCTTCCTTCAGCGTGATGACGATGTCGGAGAAATCGATACCGCCCAGCGCCAGCCCGATCGGCGGCATGATGATGTCGTCCACAAGAGATTTCACGATGGTGCCGAAGGCGCCGCCGATGATGATGCCGACAGCCATGTCGACCATGTTTCCCTTGATGGCGAATTCCTTGAATTCGTCGATAATGCCCATGTTGTCACACCCTTCTTGATTATTTCGGGCGGCGCCAGAATTCGCGCCGATCCAGAACCGCTCTCCCTTGGGCGCAACGGCCTAGGGTGATTTGCAAGGGCGGCAAAGGCGGATTTTTACACGGGGGTTCAGAAAACAGTCAGGATATCGCTGACCGGCTTCTTGATGAGGGCGTGGTCCGGGATCATGGCGTCCGGCGCCGGTTTGCCGGCGACGATCAACAAGAACGGTTTTTCCGTCGCAGGCCGGCCGAGCTTTTCATTCAGGAAGGTCATGGGCTTTGGCGTATGGGTCAGCGTTGCAAGCCCCGCATGGTGAAGCGCGGCGATGAAGAAACCGCAGGCGATGCCGACGCTTTCATTGATATAGTAGTTTTTCCGGTCTTCACCGGCGTGAACGCCGCCGCGGCGCTGGGCAAATACGGCAATAAGCCAGGGCGCGATTTCGAGGAACGGTTTATGTTCGTCGGTGCCGAGCGGATCGAGAGCGTCGAGCCATTCTTCCCCGGCGCGGCCCTCATAAAAGGATTTCTCTTCGGCCTCGGCCGCGACGCGGATTTCCGCTTTCACTTTCGCATCGCCCACGAGGCAGAAATGCCAGGGCTGGTGATTGGCGCCCGACGGGGCGCGGCCCGCCGCCGCAATGCAGGTCTCGATGACCGATTGCGGTACGGGATCCGGGGCGAACTCACGCACCGTATGCCGGCGTTTGATGTCGTCAAAAAACGCCGCCGCGCGCGCTTCCATCTCGTCGTCGGCGCGGGCGATGAAATCGCCAAGGTCGCTTAAGGGCGTAAAACTCTCGTCACTCATTTCGCATTGCTTTCGTATAAGGCGCCCGGATCGTCGATCTCGACATAGACGATCGTGTCGCCGGGGGATTCTTCGCCGTCATGGTTGATGTGGGACGTCGTGACCGTGACGCCGGCGCCGTCAATCACCCAGGTCGAACGCACTTCCGCGATCTCTGGCAGGCCGCGCACGGTCTCAACAGCGGTAAAGCCATTCTCCGTCGGCGTCACGACGCCGGTCGTATGAAAACCGACCGTCGTGAAATAATGGAAGACATATTCTTTTGCGCCTTCGTCAAAAAAGAAAATCGTGCGCCCGCCATAGTCGCTGTCTTCGAGCTTGTGCGTCGATTGCAGGGCCCGCCCGCCCATAATGAATTCAAATCGCGAGACATCGACGATGGGCTGGCCGTTGGGGCCGGTCCCCTTGCCGCGAAAAGCGCGGCCCGCGAGATCATCGAAGACCGCCATGGGGGCGTAGACGTCATCGCGCGCTTCGTCCGCGCAGGCCGCTCCTGCCCACAGGCCAATGGCGGCAAGCATGGCGATCAATATTCGCACGGCATTCTCACTTCGTTGCAATCCGGGCGGGACCCTATCGCCGCCCGAACAGCCGTTCAATGTCGGCGAGCTTCAATTCGACGAAGGTCGGGCGGCCATGATTGCATTGGCCGGAATGGGGCGTCGCCTCCATCTGGCGCAGAAGCGCGTTCATTTCCTCAGCATTGAGGCGCCGCCCTGCGCGCACGGACCCGTGACACGCCATGGACGAGCAGACTTCTTCAAGCCTCTCTTTCAGCGACAAGGTTTCCCCGATGGCGGAGAGATCATCCGCAAGGGATTCGACAAGACCCTTCACATTAACTTCGCCGAGAAGCGCCGGGGTTTCGCGCACCATCACCGCATCGTCGCCAAAGCGTTCCATGACGAGACCCAGCTCTTCGAATTCTGCAAACCGCGGCTCAAGGCGGGCGATTTCATCGGCTGTGAGGGAAACGATTTCGGGGATCAACAAGCCCTGCCCGGCGACGCGCCCCTCGCCAAGGCGCGCCTTCATGCGTTCATAGACGAGACGCTCATGGGCGGCGTGCTGGTCGACAATGACAAGTCCGTCCGCGGTCTGCGCGACAATGTAGGTTTCGTGGATTTGCGCGCGCGCCGCGCCCAACGGATAATCCGTCTGCGGAGCTTCTTGCGCCGGCGCGCCCATATCATCCCGCGCGGTCGGCGCGTCGGTTCCTTCGAAAGCATATGCACGATCGGCAAGACCGTCATGGGCGGGTGGAAGATCCTGCCGAAACGGGTTTGAGCGCGCAGCGGATTGATAGGCGTGCGCCGGCGCGCCTTGCGGCTGCATCCGCCCCAGCGCATAGGCGCTCGTTGTCGTCGAGGCGCGATGGCCCGCCTCGGCGAGCCCATGGCGCAGCGCGCCCACGAGCAGGCCGCGCATGGCGCCAGCGTCGCGGAAACGCACTTCCGTCTTGGCAGGATGCACATTTACATCCACATCCCGCGCCGGCAGATCGAGAAATAGCGCGACCACCGGATGGCGATCCTTGCTTAAAAAATCCGCATAGGCGCCGCGCACCGCGCCGACAATCAGCTTGTCGCGCACTGGCCGTCCGTTCACAAACAGATATTGCTTGTCCGGCAGGCCGCGATTGTAGGTGGGCACGCCCGCAAAGCCGGAAACCCGCGCGCCTTCGCGCGCCGCATCAATGGCGATGGCGTTGTCGCCGAAGTCGCGCCCCATAATGGCGCCAAGACGGGCGAGACGCCCGGCCTCATCGGATGCTTGTGCAGCCAGCGCCAGCATTTTGCGGCCTGAGAAGGTGAGCGAAAACGTCACGTCAGGGCGCGCCATAGCAAGCCTTCGCACGACTTCGCCGATGGCCGTCGTTTCCGCCTGGTCGGATTTCAGGAATTTCAACCGCGCCGGCGTTGCATAAAAAAGGTCGCGCACTTCGATACGCGCACCGGTTCCGCTGAACCCCGCCGGCGCCGGTTCGCGTAAGGCGCCCCCTTCCACGTCGAGCCGCCAGGCGCCGTCGCTGTCCGCACTGCGCGAGGTGATCGAAAGCCGGGCGACGGCGCCGATGGACGGCAGCGCTTCGCCGCGAAACCCCATGGTCGCGATATTGGTGAGGTCGTAATCGCCGTCGGCGCCCGGGGCGAGTTTCGACGTTGCGTGGCGTTCCACAGCCAGGAGAAGGTCGTCCGCACCCATGCCGCAGCCATCGTCAGTGACGACCATGCGCGTCTTGCCGCCGCGGTCAATTTCAACGTCGATCCGCGCCGCGCCCGCATCGAGCGCGTTCTCAACAAGCTCCTTGATGACGGCGGCGGGCCGCTCAATGACTTCGCCCGCGGCGATGCGATTGACCGCGCCGGCAGGAAGCCGGCGGATCGCCGCGCGGGGCTCGGAATTCAATGCCGCCTGATTCGCCATGCCGCATTATGCCGACGCGAGCGCGGCGGGACAAAAACGCAATTTCCACAAGGCGGCCAGAACCCCGGCGTACAATGCTATAAGCGGTTCATGGAACGGCTGAAAAACAAGACAGCGCTCGTCACCGGCGCAGCGCGCGGGATCGGCGAAGCGATTGCGCGCACCTTCGCCGCCGAGGGCGCCCATGTTCATGTGACCGATATCAACGATGCGGACGGTAAACGGATTGCGGGCGAAATCGGCGGCGAATATCGCCGGCTCGATGTCGCGCGCGAAGAGGACTGGACCGCTTTCGAGGCGGCGGTTCCGGATATCGATATCGTCGTCAACAATGCGGGGCTGACAGGGTTCGAACAGGGCGCGGCGGCCCATGATCCCGAACACGCATCGCTGGCCGACTGGCGGCGCGCCCATAGCGTCAATCTCGACGGGGTTTTTCTCGGCTGCCGCTACGCCATCGCCGCCATGCGCGTCAAAAAGCAGGGCGCGATCATCAACATTTCATCGCGTTCAGGGCTGGTCGGCATTCCCCTCGCCGCGGCCTATGCGTCGTCGAAGGCCGCCGTGCGTAACCATACGAAAACGGTCGCCCTTTATTGCGCGCAAGAAGGGCTCAATATCCGCTGCAACTCGATCCACCCGGCGGCGATTTTAACGCCCATGTGCCCATGCTGGGCGAAGGCGAAGCGCGCGAGGCCGCCATGAAAGAGATCGTCGTCGACACGCCCATGCAGCGTTTCGGAACGCCGGAGGAAGTCGCCGCGGTGGCGCTGCTCATTGCAAGCGACGAGGCAGGCTACATGACCGGCGCGGAACTCACGATTGACGGCGGCCTGCTCGCAGGCTCCGCCGCATCGCCGAAAATGGAAGACTGAGTCACATCAATCTGAGAACTACCCACGCCTTCGTCCTTCGAGACGAAATTTTTTCCTTCATCCTGAGGAGAGCCGAAGGCTCGTCTCGAAGGGCGAAGGAAAAATTTCTCCTCAGGATGAAGGCTTTTGTGAGCCGTTCAATATACGATTGAGACTAAAACACGCCCGGCAGGTTCAGCGCTTTTGATTTCTTGATTTCAACTTCGCCCTCTTCGCCGATCACCGCTTCAATGCGCTCCTGGCGCTGGGCGAGCCATTCTTCCGGATTATCAACCCGCAGGGGCGCGGCGGAATCATCGACGTCGCCGCCGACGAAATTCCAGAACATCAACTGATTGGCGAGGGAGCGGTCTTTTTCGCCCCGGGCGCCGCCTTCAGCGTTGAGAATATTGCGAATATTGGAATCAGCGCTCAAGGCCCCGGCCTTGCGAAGGAGGAACTGCTCGCCTTGCGTCGGCGGGGCGGCGTTCGGATCGCCGAGCAGCACTTCCCGGGCGCGCTCCGACGGGGACAGTTCCTGCGGGCGCGACTCGCCGGGCTTGGGCGGCAAGAGCGCATAGTCCGGCGGGACGACCAGCGGCGCCTTGGTGGCGATGGCGAATTCGTCAGGCGCATTCTTGTTGTCGCCCAGCGCCTTGCCGATGCCGCAGCCGGATGTGGCGAGGCCAATCACGGCGACCAGCGCCAGGTTTACGAATTTCGAACTCATCATGACTTTTCAACTCCAGATCGCGCGCCGCCCCATGCGATGACGGGCGTTATAGCGCCGCGGGGGCGGCCCCGCAAAGGGTTTAGGACGCCGGTTTCTTGTCCCGGGTCATCCAGGCGTCGAGCAGGATGAAGGCGATCCCCACATTGATGGACGCATCGGCGATATTGAAGACCCACGGAAAATAAAGCCCCGAGAAATCGAGGAAATCGACCACATAGCCATAGGCGAGCCGGTCATAGAGATTGCCCACCGCGCCGCCGACAACAAAGGCGACGCCGGTCGCCGCGACCCAGCGCTTCAGGCGCCCGAGCCAGACGAGCAGTGCAATGGCGACAACCGTTGAAAGAATAGCCAGCGGCCAGCGCATGCCGGAAAGAATGCCGAAGCTGGCGCCGTAATTCTGCACATAGGTAAGATCAAAGACGCCGGAAATCTCGATCTGGCGTCGCTCGGGCAGCTTCACCTGATGGACGATCCAGTATTTCGTGAGCTGGTCGGCGCCCGCGATCAATGCGGCGGCGCCGGCGCCTTTCCAGAACAGCGGGTTCGTTTTCGCTTCCGCCCACCAATCGCGCGCGCGCGCCGTCATGTCCGCGGCCTTGCTCACGAGACAACACCCGCGCAGCGCTCGCAAAGATCGTCATGGGACGGAACATTGCCGACTTCCGGCAGGATGCGCCAGCAGCGCTGGCATTTGGCGCCGTCCGCTTTCGTCGGGACAACCGCAATGTCCGCGCTTTCCCCGTCAAGCCGGAAAGCGTCGTCGGGCGCTGCGTCACCGGTGAGCGTTGCGCCGGAAGTGATGAACAGCTCGCCCGCACCGAGCCCGTCATAGGCCGCGCGCAAATCGGCGTCCGCCACATGCACCACCGGCGCCGCTTCAAGGCTCGCGCCAATGCGTTTTTCGCGGCGTTCAACTTCAAGCGCTCCGGTGACTACGCGGCGCACGGCGCGCACTTTTTTCCATTTTTCGCCCAACGCGTCATCGCGCCATTCCGTCGGCGTTTCCGGAAATAACGTCAGGTGGATCGATCCGTCCGTACCCGGATTGCGGGCCAGGAAAACCTCTTCCGAGGTAAAGACGCAAACCGGCGCGATCCATGCGACCAGCCGGTCCAGCACTTCATTCATGACGGTGCGCGCCGCGCGGCGTTTCTCATCAGTAGGCGCGTCGCAGTAAAGGGAATCCTTGCGCACATCGAGATAGAAGGCGGAAAGCTCCTGCGCGGCGAAGTCCATGGCCTTGCGCCAGCCGGTCTTGAAGTCGAACTGCGCATAGGCGTCGCGGATTTCGCCGTCGAGCACGCTGAGGCGGTGGAGGACATAGCGCTCCAGTTCCGGCATATCGCCGGGCGCAATTTTTTCTTCGTCCGAAAACCCGTTGAGCGCGCCCAACAGATAGCGCAGCGTGTTTCTGAGTTTCCGATAGGCGTCAACCGCGGAACCGATAATCTCCTTCGAGATGCGCAAGTCTTCCGTGTAGTCGGAACTCGCCACCCAAATGCGGATGATTTCCGCGCCATATTGTTTGATGACTTCGTCGGGAAGCATGACGTTGCCGAGGGATTTCGACATTTTGCGGCCGTCGCCATCGACGACGAAACCGTTGGTGACGACATGCTCGTAAGGGGCGCGCCCGCGGGCGCCGCAAGCCTCCAGCAGCGATGATTGAAACCACCCGCGATGCTGGTCCGAGCCTTCGCAATAGACATCCGCCGGCCAGTTCAGGTCGTCGCGCTCTTCAAGGCAGAAGGCGTGTGTCGAACCGGAGTCGAACCAGACGTCGAGAATGTCATCGACTTTTTCATAGTCGTCGGCGTTGTAATCGGCGCCGAGAAACTCCGCCGCGGATTTTTCAAACCAGGCGTCCGCGCCGGCTTCGGTGATCGCCGCGGCGATGCGCCCGTTTACCGCATCGTCGCGCAGGATTTCGCCGCTTTCCTTGTGCACGAAAATCGTGATGGGCACGCCCCAGGCGCGCTGGCGCGAGATCAGCCAGTCGGGACGGTCTTCGACCATGGAGCGGATGCGCGTGCGGCCGCGCGCGGGCGTAAAGTCGGTTGCGTCGATAGCGGCAAGCGCATTCTCGCGCAGAGTCTTGCCGTTCGCTGTCGGTTTGTCGAGGGCGATGAACCATTGCGGCGTGTTGCGGAAGATGACCGGCGCCTTTGACCGCCATGAATGCGGGTAAGAATGGGTCAGCCGTCCGCGGGCGAGCAGCTTGCCATGGGCAATGAGCTGTTCGATTACCGCCTTGTTGGCGCCGCCGTCCTTTCCCTTTTTCTTGCCTTCGGTGACGAGCACCTGTTCGCCGGTGAAGCCGGGCGCTTCGTCCGTAAAGGCGCCGTTTTCATCAACCGTATGCGGAATTTCTTTTTGCGTACCGAACGCATCCACCCAGGCGAGATAGTCTTCCTGACCATGGCCGGGCGCGGTGTGGACGAAGCCCGTGCCCGCCTCATCGGTGACGTGATCGCCAGCAAGGAGCGGGACTTCAAAGTCGTAGCCGCCTTCGAGGCCTTTGAGCGGATGGTCGCAGGTTACGCCGGCAAGCGCCTCCGCTGAGACGTCCGCAACCCGCTTCCACTCAGCGATTAGCCCTGCCTCGCGGACGCTTTCAGCAAGCGCATCGGAAAGAATCAACTTGTCGCCCGGCTTCGACCACGGCTCGAAGTCGGTTTCCTGTATTTTCACGACTTCGTAGAGCCCGTAGGACATTTTCGGGCCGTATGAGATCGCGCGGTTGCCGGGGATCGTCCACGGCGTTGTCGTCCAGATGACGATTGAGGTGTCGCCGAGATCGCCGCCCTTGACCGGAAACTTCACCCAGATCGTTGTCGACTGGTGGTCGTGATATTCGATTTCCGCTTCGGCCAGCGCCGTCTGTTCCACGGGGCTCCACATCACCGGCTTCGACCCGCGATAGAGGAGACCGAGCTCGGCGAACTTCAAAAGCTCCGCCGCGATCTTCGCCTCGGACTTGAACGCCATGGTCGTATACGGATCACCCCAGTCCCCTTCGGGTCCGAGGCGCTTGAATTCCTCGCGCTGAATGTCGAGCCATTTCTGCGCATAGTCGCGGCAGGCTTTGCGGAACTCAGCCTTGGGCACGTCGCGTTTTTTGCGGCCCTTGGCGGCGAACTCTTTTTCCACCTGCCACTCGATGGGCAGGCCGTGACAGTCCCAGCCGGGCACGAAATTCGCGTCATATCCCGCCATCTGTTTGGTGCGCACGATGAGATCTTTCAGGATCTTCGTGAGCGCCGTGCCCATATGGATATGGCCATTGGCGTAAGGAGGGCCGTCATGGAGGATGAATTTCTCGCGCCCCGCAGCGGTTTCGCGCAAGGCTTGATACATCCCCATCTCAGCCCAGCGGGCGAGCAGCTCGGGCTCCTTTTTCGGTAGCCCGGCGCGCATGGGAAAATCGGTCTCGGGAAGGAACAGCGTGTCCCGGTAATCTCGGTTGTCTTTGTCGTGACCGCCTTCGCGGTCGGGCGATGCGTCATCGGGCATCGGTCATTCTCTTTTCAGCTATCAATTTTAGGGAAACGGTGAAGCAGAGCCCGGTCCATCGCGCAAGCGTCGCGCGCCCCTCATCTCACCCGATGAGGGCCGGGCCGACAATTCGAATAGCCGATATGAAAAGACCGCCGGACATGGCGGCGGTCTTATCGGTCTTGGGGGTGCAAGTAAAGAATTCGGCTAGATGAGTTCCAGGAGATACACGCGGGACTCATCCGCTTCGCAATACATGGCCCGGCTCCAGCTTTCGCCCGACTGGCTTTGCGCCGAGACCGTCGCGGTCATCTTCCAGGCGCCGCCCGTATCTTCCGCGGTCTCCGGCGACGGCGGGGCGGCGAGCATAAAGCCGCGTTCGCCCAACGCCGCGCGGGCGTGGGTCATGCACGCCTGATAGGCGCCGGCGGCGGAAAAACGGATCGGCTCGGGCCCGCCGTCGAGGCGCGCATCGAGATCGTTGACGTCGCCATTGCGCAGATCGGTGTTGCCGAGATCGGTCGGCGCGCCGTCTTCAATGGTCGCGCCGCGCCCTTCTGCATAGCCCTCTTCATAGCCGCGCTTGAACGCCTCGCGGTCATAGGCCGGCTGCGCGCGCCGTGCGTACCGGTCATAGCGACCATAACGGTCGTAATAGCGCGCCTCATAGGCGCGTTCGCGCGCGCGGTTTTCCGCGACTTCGTTGAGGATAATGGCGCCGCCGATGACGCCGAGGGCGATCGCCGCGGCCTTGCCGCCGCCGCCGCGATGATGGCGCCGGTGATAGCCGTGATGGCGATATCCATAGTGGCGGTAGTGCCCGCCGTAATAATGGTTCGAGTAGCCGACATGACCGTAATAGCCGCCGGCGGCGGCCGGGGCGGAAACGCCCATCGCGGCTGTGAGGGCGACGCCGGCGAGGACAAGTTTTCGGGAGCCTTTCAGGACCATGACGCAAATTCTCCGGGCAAACAGAAACTGAAGCCCGATTATGCCCGAAAACATGACTAGAATGTGGCCCGGAAAAGCTTAACGCCCGGAATTTTCAGCCAGAATCGCCCGCGCCCGCTCACAATCGCTTGAAATCGCGGCTTTCAACGCGTCGAGACCGTCAAATTTCTGCTCGGCCCGCAAAAAGGCAATGAATTCGACGTCAATTTCGGCACCGTAAAGATCACCCTCGAAATCGAGGAGGTGCGTTTCCAGAAGCGGATCGGTTTCGCCGACCGTAGGCCGGCGCCCGTAATTGGAGACGGCGTCATGAGCCTTGCCGGCGATAATGGCGCGGGTCGCGTAAACGCCGCAGCGGGGCGGGAGAACCGCGCCAAGGGTGAAATTGGCAGTGGGAAAGCCGATAGTGCGCCCGAGCTTTTGTCCTTCCGCGACCCGCCCGCGCGCGGCCCAGGGCCGTCCGAGGATCGCCGCGGCGGCGTTCATGTCGCCGCCTGTGATCGCATCGCGGGCGGCGGACGAGGAATATTTCTCCGTACCCGGCGCATCGGCCACGACTTCCACGATGCGCACCAGCAATCCCGCCGCTTCCCCAATCGTCTGCAGCGCCTCGATGCCGCCGGACCGCCCCTTGCCGAAGCGAAAATCTGCGCCCGCAACGACGCCAGCGAGACCGAGCGATTTTTTGAGTGTGCCGCCCATAAACTGTTCCGGCGACTGCGACGAAAGCGCAGCGTCAAAATTCAGTACAAAGATGTCTTCTGCGCCATAGCATCGCAAAAGATCGACTTTCATCTCCCGGCCTGTCAGCAAAAAAGGCGGCGCATCAGGCTGAAAGAATCGGCGCGGATGGGGGTCAAATGTGAGCGCTGCGGGACGCGCCCCATGGGTTTTTGCAAAGGCGATGGTTTCCGCGAGCAAATGTTGGTGCCCGCGATGCACCCCGTCGAAATTGCCGATGGCGGCGATAATATTGTCGCGGCTCACCATTTGAGACCTTCCATAATCGCTGTGACACGCAAACCCTCGCTGTCCAGCTTGTCAACGATGCTTTGCCGGTTCGGCGCGCCCTCATGCAGGCCGCCGGCGCCGGTGACAAGAAGCGCATCGATGTCGGCATTGTTAGCGCCCAGGATGTCGGTGTGGAGGCCATCGCCAATGGCGAGAATGCGCGGCGGACCGGCCTCGCGCCAGCGCGCCATGTCGATGGCGGCGCGCGCCAGGCGATAGATCGCCGGATAGGGTTTTCCGCCATAGGCGACCGTTCCGCCGAACCCTTCATAAATGCGCGCCAGCGCGCCCGCGCACCACATCAGCCTGCCGCCCCAGTTCACCTGAATGTCCGGGTTGGCGCAGACCATGGGCAGGCCCCGCGCCGCCGCTTCGCGCAAGACGCCGTTATAAATTTCCGGTTCTTCTGTGAACCCATCATTGAGCCCCGTGCAGACAATGAAGCCCGCCTCTTCCATCGCCGCAAATTCGATATCCATGCCTTCAAACAGCGGGTCGTCGAAAGGCGGCCCGATGCGCCAGGCGGGCGCCGGCAGGAAACGCTCGATTTCCGCGCGGGTTGAATCCCCGGACGTCACAATCGCGTCCCAGGCGTCCCGCGGCAGCTTCAGACGATCAAGCTGCGGCGGGATAACGTTCGAGGGCTTCGGCGCATTCGTCAGAATGATCAGCGGCCCGCGCGCCGCGCGAAAGCGCTGCATGGCGTCAGCAGCGCCGGGCAGCAACGCCTTGCCGTTGTGAATGACGCCCCACGCATCGCAAACAAGCGCATCATAGTGCGCCGCGATCCCGGAAAGGCCATCGATGAAGCGATCGTCCGCCATGACGCGAAGCGATAAGCGCGCGCGCCTCGTGCGGTCAAGAAAGGGGTTCAGCCGTCAGGAGGCTTCGGCGAGCTTCAGATCCTGGCTCAGGTAGAACGCCGAAGGACGCGGCGCGCCGAAGAGTTCGCCCTGGCCGTAATCGATGCCAAGGGTCAGGATTTCCGGCACATGGGATTCGAACTCGACCTTCTCGACGATCAGGTCGATACCGTTGTCGCGCAGGCGCTGCCGGAACGATTTCACGCGCAGGCGCGCTTCCTCATTGCCATTATTCTCAGCAAGGAGCAGCGCGCTTGGACACTTCACATAGCGGAAATTCTTGGAGCCGAGTTTTTTCCAGTTAAGGTCGAACCGGCGCACATGATCGACCGAAAAGGCGTATCCGCGCCGGGAAATCGCATCGAGGTTCTTGTCGACGGCGCCGCACATCATTTCAACCGCCGGGTAGGTGAATTCGAACACGATGCGCGAGGCGAGATCCTCATTGGCGTCGAGATAATCCGTAAACCGACCGAAAAAATCTTCGTCAAAGATCGTCGCCGGCGAGATATTGCAGAATATTTTGTAGTGCTGGTTTTCCGCGCCGAGATTGCGCAGCGCCTGAACCGAGCGCAATAAAATGAGATTGTCGATGGCGCCGATGCGATTGGCGCGCTCGGCGGCGTCGAGATAGGTCGCCGGGCGCAGGATCGTGCCGTCGCTGTTGCGCAACCGCGAGAAGGATTCAAAACAGCGAATCTTGCGCTGCGGCAGCGATACAATCGGCTGCAGGTAGAGATCAACGCGCTCCCCCTCAATCGCTGACTTCACGCTGTCGAGGATCGCCGCGTCTTCCGCCGACATGCCGTCGATGGCGGCGAGTTCGATTTTGGGAAGCTTCGTTGGCGCTTTTTCCGCCGGCGCCGTCTCGCGGGGCAGCTTGCTGGTTTCGCGCGAAAGCATATCGATCTCGCGCTGGGCGAGGCTGAGGGCGAAGCCGGCGCGGGCATGGAGGATCAGCGATGCGATCAGGGCGGCGCCGAGCCAGATTTCAAAGTCCGGTTTGAAGTCGGAAAACGCAATGGCCGCAAGCATGAGGGCGCCGTTGATGCCGGCGAGAAACAGAACCGCTGTGCTGTATCGCGAGGTTCGCTGACGAAAGTGCATGGAAACGCCCCGTTTCTGGCGATCTTCCCGGCGGGTGCGCCGTCGCCGCACGTCTATTCGCCTAAAGGTATAAGGCCGTCTCTCTTTCCATCCGATTAAGGAACACCCCTGCCAGAGCCTTGCGCGCCTAGTCCGCCGTCTAATCGGCGATTAATGTTTTGTATAGACACCGATTATCGGCGGGCGGATGAATTTGAATCTTGTTGCGCTTGCAACAAAAAACCGCCGGACGACGGCGCCCGGCGGCTTCTAGCTCAGAATATATTAAATCGTGTTTAGAATTGCGATTCTACAGGGTCGATGGTGATTTCCACCCGGCGGTTCGCTGCGCGGCCCGCTTCTGTGCCATTGTCCGCAATCGGACGGCTCTCGCCGAAACCGATGGAGGAGAGGCGCTGCGGGGCGACCCCTTGCGCCGCCAGGTAGTTCGAGACCGACAGCGCACGCTGCTGCGAAAGCTGCATGTTGTATTCTTCCGGGCCCGTCGAATCCGCATGGCCCGCAACGGTGATCGTCGTCTTGTCGAATTCGTCAAAAACTTCCGCAACGGCGTTCAGGGTCTGATAAAAGCCCGGCTTGATATCCGACTGGTTGACCGCAAACGTCACATCCGACGGCATGATGAGATAGATATTGTCGCCGTCGCGCTCGACCTGAACCCCGGCGTTGAGCAGCCGCTCGCGCAGTTTTGCCTGCTGCTGGTCCTGATAGACACCGATGCCGCCGCCGATCAACGCGCCCGCTGCAGCGCCGATGGCTGCGCCACGGCCCGGACGGCCCGCAATTGCGCCGCCAATGGCGCCCGCCGCCGCGCCGGCCGCTGCGCCGCCCGCGCCGGACGTCACCGCGCGGCTCGCGCGCCGCTCGCCTGTGTAAGGGTTTGTCGTACAGCCAACGACGATCGCCGCCATGGCCCCCAAAATAAGTGCTTTCCGCATTTCTCGCTCCTTTGGCATGCGACTGATAAACTTCCACGCCAGCGCTTAAGGCGGCTGGCTCGCCAACGCGTAAACGCGCGGGCGCAATATGGCCCTATCGCGTTTCGCGGCGGATTAAAAACGCGTAATTGCGGCGGAAGTTGCGCCAAATTCGGCGCCCCTTGGAGGCTGTCCATGACAGTTTCGTTATGTCCAATGGAATCAATACATTGAATTCGGCGCGTTATTTTGCCGAGTTTCAACGCTGAGGCGGTTGACGCCCCGCCCCTCGCCTCCTAAATGCCCGGCTAGCACTCGCTGATAGTGAGTGCTAGCGCGCGGGCGCAGCCCGGCGCTTTAAGCTTAAACATCTGTTTTAACAGCCGTTTTCAATAAGGAGACGCAATCAATGGCATTTCGGCCGCTTCATGACCGCGTGCTGGTCCGTCGCATCGAAGAAGACGAGAAGACCGCAGGCGGCATCATCATTCCCGACACCGCAAAAGAAAAACCCCAGCAGGGCGAAGTCGTCGCCGTGGGCTCCGGCGCCCGCAACGATTCCGGCGACATCACGCCCATGGACGTTTCGGCAGGCGACAAGATCCTGTTTGGCAAATGGTCGGGCTCGGAAGTCAAGGTCGACGGCGAGGAACTCCTCATCATGAAGGAGTCAGACATCCTCGGGATCGTCGACTAACCCCAATTCAATAGTATTCAGGAGAAGCATCAATGGCTGCTAAAGAAGTCAAATTTGACGTCGATGCGCGCGAGAAAATGCTGCGCGGCGTCGACATCCTCGCCAATGCGGTGAAAGTGACCCTCGGCCCGAAAGGCCGCAACGTCGTCATCGACAAATCATTCGGCGCCCCGCGCGTGACGAAAGACGGCGTATCGGTCGCCAAGGAAATCGAGCTTGAAGACAAGTTCGAAAACATGGGCGCCCAGATGGTCCGCGAAGTCGCGTCGAAAACCAACGACGAAGCCGGCGACGGCACGACGACCGCCACCGTTCTGGCGCAAGCGATCGTGCGCGAAGGCGCCAAATCCGTCGCCGCCGGCATGAACCCGATGGATCTGAAACGCGGCATCGACCTTGCGGTCACCAAAGTCGTTGCGGACATCAAAGAGCGCGCAACGAAAATCGCGTCATCGGAAGAGATTGCGCAGGTCGGCACGATCTCGTCCAACGGCGAAAAAGAAATCGGCGACATGATCGCCAAGGCCATGGACAAGGTCGGCAATGAAGGCGTCATCACGGTCGAGGAAGCCAAGTCCCTCGAAACCGAACTTGACGTCGTCGAAGGCATGCAGTTCGACCGCGGTTACCTCTCCCCGTACTTCATCACGAATGCGGACAAGATGGTCGCGGAACTGGAAGACCCGTACATTCTCCTCCACGAGAAAAAACTTTCCAATCTGCAATCCATGCTGCCGCTGCTTGAGTCAGTCGTGCAGTCTTCGCGCCCGCTCCTCATCATTGCCGAAGACGTTGAAGGCGAAGCTCTCGCAACGCTCGTTGTGAACAAGCTGCGCGGCGGTCTGAAAATCGCAGCCGTCAAGGCCCCGGGCTTCGGCGATCGCCGCAAGGCCATGCTGGAAGACATCGCCGTACTCACCGGCGGCCAGGTCATTTCCGAAGACCTCGGCATCAAACTTGAGAACGTCACGCTCGACATGCTCGGCACGGCGAAGAAAGTGTCGATCAACAAGGACGACACAACGATCGTCGACGGCGCCGGCGACAAGGGCGACATTGAAGGCCGCACCGGCCAGATCCGTCGCCAGATCGAGGAAACGACCTCTGACTATGACCGCGAAAAACTGCAGGAACGTCTTGCGAAACTCGCAGGCGGCGTTGCCGTTATCAAAGTCGGCGGCGCGACGGAAGTCGAAGTGAAAGAGAAAAAAGACCGCGTCGACGATGCGCTGAACGCAACGCGCGCCGCCGTCGAAGAAGGCATCGTCCCGGGCGGCGGCACCGCGCTCCTTTACGCGTCGAAAGCGCTTGAAGGCCTCACCGGCGAAAACGCCGATCAGGATGCGGGCGTCAACATCGTGCGCAAGGCGCTTGAAGCCCCGATCCGCCAGATTGTCCGCAATGCGGGCGGCGAAGGCTCGATCGTTGTCGGCAAGCTCCTGGAGCAGGACAACTTCAAGTTCGGCTTCAATGCGCAGACCGAAGAGTACAGCGACCTCATCGCCACCGGCATCGTCGATCCGGCGAAAGTCGTGCGTCACGCGCTGCAGGATGCAGCCTCTGTCGCCGGCCTCCTCATCACGACGGAAGCCATGGTCGCCGAAGCGCCGAAGAAAGACGGCGGCGGCGCCCCGGCCATGCCGGACATGGGCGGCATGGGCGGAATGGGCGGCATGGGCGGCATGATGTAATTGCCTTTCAGCAATAACATCAGAAAGCCGCCCATCATGAAAAAACCGACGGATCAGGCAAAGCCTGATCCTAGGGGCGGCATGATGTAAGCTCGGCCATACGCCAAAAATTTGAGGGGCGGTTCTTCGGGGCCGCCCTTTTTCTTGGGTTCGCAATTGACTTAGTAGTATTTGCTACTACTATTTTTGAATGCTATATGAACACCAGGTCGATTCCCTGAAAACCCTCGGCTTCAGCGAGATCGAGGCCCTTGTTTATTGCTTCCTGCTGGGGAATGCACCGGCCACGGGCTACCGCATCGCGAAAGGCGTCGGCAAAGCCGCGACCAATGTCTATGCAGCTATCGAATCCCTTTCGAGAAAGGGCGCGCTCCTGATCGACGACGATGCGGCGCGCCAGTGCCGCGCCGTTTCGCCAGCGGAGCTCGGCGACATTCTGGAGGCGCAATTCACCTCCCGGCGCCAAAACGCCGAAACCGCCCTTCAGTCGATCGCCGCCGATGCGCCCGATCAACATGTCTATAAGCTGGAAACCCCGGAACAGGTGTTTGCGCGCATCCGGCGCATGATCGACGGCGCGCAGGAAATCATTCTGGTCGACGCCTTTGCCGAACCGCTGGCGCAGATCAACGCCGATCTTGAGCGCGCCGCCGGGCGCAAGGTGCGGATCGCCATTGAAAAGTACGACGCCGAAATCGAAACGCCTTACGCGCTGACATCTCAATCGGCCTATCGTCATGAAGGCCCGAAGCGATGGCCCGGTCAGCAGATCAATATTGTTGTCGACGCCAACGCATTCGTCCTCGCCCTCTTCAACGAGCGCTCAGACGCCGTCCTGCAGGCGGTCTGGAGCACGTCCGGATATCTCGCCTGTTTACAGCACAGCTACATGGCGGCGTCGCTGCTTGCGCGTCAGTGCGAGAGCGAAGGGCTGTTAAATGCGCCGTCCATGCGCAGGTTCGACGACCTTGCCCTGATGAGCGCGCGCCCGCCCGGACTGCAGGCCTTCATTGAAACCTATTCAAAGCCAGTCGCAGGGGGCGATCATGCGCGCGCGTCATAATCGTCTCATCCTTGCAGCCGAACTCCTTGTTCTCGGCGGCCTCTACCTCTTTTCGAAAGAGATTATCGGCGCCTTCGGGATCGGCGACGCCTTGCCGAAAATGCCCGTCATTGAACGCGCCTGGGTCGGGTTCGCAATCGTCGTCGCGATCATTGCCTGGCTCCGATTGCGCGGCGCGAATTTGCGCGACTACGGTTTCAAAGCGCCAAAGCCCCTGTGGCGCATTCTCCTGATCGCCATTGTCGGCGCGATCATCGCCATCATTGTCAGTACGGCAACTGATCCGATCATCGCGCGCTGGTTCGGGGAAACGGACACGACCGTCTTTGACGGCGTCGAAGGCAATCTTGGCCTCTATCTATATCTCCTGCCCTTCGTCTGGCTTTTTGCGGCCTTTGGCGAGGAGTTCTTTTATCGCGCATTCCTGATGAGCGGCGTCGCGCATCTTTTGGGCGGCGGGCGCGCCGCGTGGGGTTTTGCATTGTTCTTTCAGGCGGTCCTGTTCGGGTTCGGTCACGAATATCAGGGAATCGGCGGCATGATCGGCACAGGGCTTTACGGCCTCGTCTACGGCGTCATTTATCTTGTAGCGGGACGCAATATCTGGGCACCGGCGATCGCTCACGGCCTGTTAAACACGCTCGGCTTTACGTTGATGTATCTCGGCGCGCTTTAGGCCTCGCCCATCACCTGAAATGCTTCGAAAGCTTAAGCCCCTGGCCCTGATAGTTTGACCCGATGCCGGCGCCGTACAGCGCGTCCGGCGCGGCGGCCATATGCTCATAGACAAGACGCGCAACGAGCTGGCCGTCTTCCAGCACAAACGGCGTCTCGCGCGAGCGGACCTCCAATACCGCACGGCTTCCCCCCTGCTCCCGTGATGAGCCGCCGTCCTCCGACCAGCCGAAACCGGGATCGAAAAAGCCGGCATAATGGACGCGAAACTCGCCAAGGCCCGGGCTGATCGGCGTCATTTCCGCCGCAAACCCGGGCGGAATGACGAGGCGTTCCTTGGAAACGAGAATGTAGAACTCGTCCGGATCGAGAATCAGGAAACCGTTCTCTTGCGGGCTTAAAGGTTCGAAATAATCCTTCGGATCGAGCGCGGCTTTTTTATCCACATCGATCAGCGCGGAATGGCGCCGGGCGCGCCAGCCGACGATCTCGCCTTGACCAAAGGCGACGGAAAGACCGAGCCCGCCATCGATGGACGCCGGCGCATCGACGAGCGGCGTTTCATCATGCAACGCACCGAGGGCCCGGTCATCAAGGCGCACCGGCCCCTTTTTGAGGCGCAACTGGTTGAGGCTTGAACCCGCCCGCGCAACGATTGAAAAACTCCGTGGACTGATTTCTGCGTATAACGGGCCTTTGTAGCCGGCCCGCGCCTCGTCGAACGCCGCGCTATAGTCCGTGACAAGCCGGACAAAAACATCGATCCGGCCCGTTGAACTTTTCGGATTGGCGCCGCCGCAGACATCGTCCGGCAAAGCGAGACTTTCCTGTAATTCGACCAAATAGACGCAGCCGCGTTCAAAAACCGTATCGCGAGACAGATCGATTTCCTGCATGGCGATGCCGTCGCCAAGGCGCTGGGCCACCGTGCGGTCGCGGCCCGGCAGGAATGACGCCCGCAACCGCCAGGCGCGCGCCCCGAGCGCGAGATCGAGGCTCGCCGGCTGCACGCGGGCAGGGTCAGCGCCCATGATCGCGCCGTCAGCCATCGCCGCCACAAGATCCCGGTCTGCGTAAACGCCGTCGCTCATCGTCATCTTGCGCTTTCGTTAACCATTCGCCCCCCGCGCCGGTTTGCCTGCGCGTCGCCGGTTGCGCAAGACCTCGTCATGACGTTCAGCGGGAATCGATGGACCGTTTTCCCGGCGCCGTTGAATCTTTGCAGGCCCGCTAGTCAGCGCTTGCGGGCGGCGGTAAAATCGCGCCGACGACAGGAATCACGGGCCATGACCATCGACGACGACGATCTGCATTATGAACAGGTCACCCGCGGCATTCGGGTGCAGGTCGATCCCTATTACCTGGAGGATCAGTCGGACCCGGAAGAGCCGCGCTATGTCTGGGCCTATACGGTGCGCATCGACAATGAGTCCGAAGACGTCGTGCAATTGCGCACGCGTCACTGGCGCATCACCGACGCGCAAGGCTTTACAGACATCGTCAATGGCGACGGCGTTGTCGGGGAACAGCCGGTCTTGCGGCCAGGCGAAGGCTTTGAATATACGTCCGGCGCGCCGCTTGCGACGCCCTCCGGCGTCATGGTCGGCCGCTATGGCATGTCAACGGTCGCCGGCGAAGCGTTCGAGGTGGAAATTCCCGCCTTCTCCCTCGACAGCCCGCATGAATTGCGACAAATCCATTAAATTAGAAGCGCGACAGCCCTGAGAGGCGCCGACATTTATGCTCGCATTGCGTCCGGTCCTGCTAGTCACCGGCGTATTGGTCGCCGCGCTTGGGCTCGCCATGCTGATCCCCATGTGCGTCGATCTTCTGTCCCCGGACGAAACCCATCGCGCAGACTGGGCGGCGTTCGCCATCGGGTCGATCGTCGCCGTCTTCACCGGCGGCGGCGCCGCGGCGGCCACATGGGGCCCCATTGAGCGCATCAGCGTGCGCGAAGGTTTCCTGCTCACCGCCGCAAGCTGGCTCGCGCTGGTTCTCTTCGGCGCGGTGCCGCTGGCGCTGGGCGGGCTTAATCTAGGGTATGTGGACGCCTTCTTTGAAGCCATGTCCGGTTTGACAACGACCGGGTCAACAGTCGTCACCGATCTCGACCATGCGCCGCCGGGCGCGCTTTTATGGCGCTCCATGCTGCAATGGTTCGGCGGCGTCGGCATCATCATCATGGCGTTTGCGGTCCTTCCCGCCCTCAAGGTCGGCGGCATGCAGATCTTCAAGACCGAAGCCTGGGACACCAGTGAAAAATATATCGCATCTGCGACGCAATATTCGCTGATGCTGACACAGATCTATATCTTCTTCACCGTCCTCTGCTTCATCGCGCTCTGGGCGTTCGGCATGCCCGCCTGGGACGCCGTCAATCACGCCATGACCACCGTTGCGACCGGAGGCTATTCAACACGCGACGCATCCCTCGGCGCCTTTCTCACAGTCGGGCGGGCGCCGCTCGATCTTGTGGTCACCGTCTTCATGATTGTCGGCAGCCTGCCTTTCGGGATTTTTCTTGCAGGCCTTTTGCGCGGGGACTGGCCGCGTCTTCTGTCCGACAGTCAGATCCGGTTTTTCCTGAGCGTTGTCGCCGGGCTCACCGCCATCATGATGATGCGTGTCCTGACGATTTTCGAAGACGTTGACATTTTCACCGCTTTTCGCCTCGCGATCTTCAACGTTGTCTCGATTCTGACCGGGACAGGCTACGCAACAACGGATTACAACGCCTGGGGCCCGTTCGCTGTCGGATTTTTCTTCTGCATCATGTTTATCGGCGGCTGCGCCGGCTCGACGTCGTGCGGCATGAAGATATTCCGCTTTCAGGTCGCCCTTGCCGCGCTTCGGGTCTATTCGCGCCGCCTCGCCCACCCCAATGGCGTTTTCGTTGCGCGCTATAATGGCCGCCCGCTGACAGACGATGTCTTTATCTCGGTGTTGAGCTTCTTCTTCGTCTATTTCGCAACTTTCGCGACCATCGCCGTGCTCTTGTCCGGCCTCGGTCTCGACACGCTGACGGCGCTCTCCGCCGCCGGCTCAGCGATTGCCAATGTGGGGCCGGGGCTCGGCGATATTGTCGGACCCGCAGGCAATTATGCGCCTTTGCCAGACGCCGCAAAGCTCATCCTCGCCGCGGGCATGCTGCTCGGACGGCTGGAACTCTTCACAATTCTCGTCATCCTGACGCCGGCCTTCTGGCGCGGATAGTTACTGTACAGATTTTTTCTGGATTTTCTTATGGGTGTCGCCAACGGTGAGGAGCGCCGCTGAGCCGTAAAACTTCGTCAACTCCGCTTCAAAGACGCCCGCTTCGACGGCCGGGTCGGTCATCACCAGTTCCTCGGCGGCGGCGATCTCGGCGACATTGAAAATATAAAGACCGCGCATGTCGCCGCCCTCGATGAACGGTCCTGCGACCGACAATTTTCCCTCTTCCGCAAGGCGCGCCATGTTGGAGAAATGCCCGGCGAACAATTCATTGCGGCGGGCCTCGTCAGTAATTTCCGCCGGCCCGGTTTTCAAAATCACCAGCACATAAGGGCGCATGCCGTAATCATCGGCGCCCAGCGACTGCGCGAGTTCGGCGTCAAATTCGGCATTCGCCGCCGGCGTTTCGCTATAGGCGCTGACCGTGGATATCATTGCTGCAGCGATCATGGCGGCGGCGGTTTTCAACACGGGAAAGTTCATGATGCATCTCCTTTTCCTTATATGTAACTTCATAGTTACATATCGTCAAGGGGTTTTTTTCAGGCCGGGATCACAAATTTCGGGCGTTGAACGTATCGCAGGCGCTGACATCGCCAGTGCGAAACCCGGCGGTAAACCAGCGCTGGCGCTGCGCCGAGGTTCCATGGGTGAAACTCTCCGGCGTGATCCGGCGCCCGGCGTTGCGCTGCAGCGTATCGTCGCCAATGGCGCCCGCCGCGCGCAGGCCTTCTTCAATGTCGCCGTCATCAAGATAGTCGCGGGTGCGTTCCGCGCGATTGGCCCAGACGCCGGCGTAGCAATCCGCCTGCAATTCCATTTTGACCTGGTAGAGGTTGGCCTCCGCTTCGCCGCGCGCGCGTTGCTGAGCGCTCCTGACCTGACGGGACACACCTGTAATGGTCTGGATGTGGTGTCCGACTTCGTGGGCGATCACATAGGCGGCGGCGAAGTCTCCCGGCGCGCCAAAGCGTTTTGAAAGCTCGTTGAAAAACGACGTATCGAGATACACCTGCCGGTCCGCCGGACAGTAAAACGGCCCCGAAGCGGCGCTCGCATAGCCGCAGGCCGACGTCACACTCCCGGAAAACATGATGAGTTTCGGCGGCGCATAGGTGGAATTGCCCTCCGCAAAAATCCGTGTCCAGACATTTTCCGTTTCAACGACAATGTCGTTGACGAATTGCGAGGCTTCATCGTCCACCGGTTGCGCCGTTTGCGGACCGGCTGACCCTTGCAGGAGACCCATGGGATTGACGCCCATGACATATAACCCGCCGCCGACAAGGGCGAGAAGGAGAACGCCGCGAATGCCGAACCGGCCGATGATGAGCCGGACAAGCATGAAGGCGAGGCCGGCGCCGCCGGCCGCCCGCGCGCCGCGCCGGTCTTCCACATTGTCGCTTTTGCGCCGCTGTTGCCATTTGACCATGGTCACCCTCCTGAACCGCCGGATCGGGGCGGGCCCTTGCCGCATCCGCCCGCAACCCATGATCGTTAACCAAAGAAAGGCCATAATGTCGAGCATTCGGGGCCGTTCATGCGGCCGCCGCCCGCTTGACTCGCCGCGTCCGGCGGCGGATTCTGTAGGGGTGCGAAAGCGCGGTGTGCAGTAAGGGGGTTTACGGGGAACCCATGTCCGGCTCTGGATATTATACGCGGCTTGTCGCGGTACTTTTTACGGCCGCGCTGCTGATCGGCGCGATCCTCAAGCCTGACGCGGGCCGCGAGGCGATCAAGCGCGCGAGCGTCGCCGCGGCTTCCATCGAGAAAACAAAAACCCCCGCCGCCGAACGCCCCTGCGCCATTGGCGAGCCGGCCTTCGCCGGCCCGTTCGCCGCCATTGACGATGTACTGTCCGTCTCGCCCCTCGGCGGCGTCACCGCGCCTGGCGAGCCTTTGCCGGCGCCCTATGTGCGCATCAACATGCGCGCCGGCGAGACCGCTTTCCAGCGCCGCACCACGAATGTGCTGGCGCCCGCGCGCGCAGATATCACCGCCATCGAACGCCATGTGGACCGGGATGAAGAGGGGCGATCCTATGTTCACACATGGACGGTTCATTTCCGCTCCTGCGACGCGGTCTCCTTCTATCTCGGCCGGATCGACAAGATCAGCGACGCTCTCCTGCAAAAGGCCGGGGGGTTGCGCGCCTTTACCGAGCTTGGCGGTCCGGACCATCTGGCGATTGCGACGAACATCCGTGTACAGACTGGCGATGTTATCGGCGAGGCCGACGGATTTGACGTCGCGCTACACGACCTTTCATCAACGCCTTCGCAACTGGAAGCGCCGGAGCGCTACACGGCCAATCCATTCCCGCGCGCCACAGCGCTTGGCGCATCGCCGGAGCTGATCGCCGCCATTACGCCGCCGATCGCCAACGCCCGCTGCGCGCTTGATTATATGCCGCGGGAAATGCGCGACGACTGGACAGCGCTCCTAGGCGACAGCTGGGGCATTCGCCGCGCGCGCGGCGACGACGCCTGCCGCGCTGCAGTCGCCGATGCGCCGGGCGCCGCCCGTGGGGTCTGGTTCACCGACGCCGCCCACAATGCGGCGACGACAAAAGTCAGCGCCGTCGCGCTTTCGCCAGACGCGGTTGATCCGGAACGGCTGATCTTCGCGCTCCATGGGCGGCTCGCCTCGCTGACGCCGTCCCTCGTCGCGCTGCCGCCGATGATGGATGAAGAAGCCGCCGACGCAGCGAAAGACTTTCTCTCTTTCGAAAAAGGCGACGGGCGCATCAATACGAATTTTGACGATGTGCGCGACGGCGAGACCTATTGCTATGAAGGCTTGCGCACCAATTTCGTCGGTCCGCAGATCAATGGCGTAGTCCTCGTCGAACGCGACACGCCCCAAGACAGCCCGGCGCTTCTGAAAATGGAAGCGCGCGGCGACGTATTGCGCTGCATTGATCTCGACGAACCCTGGGCGTTTACCGGCAACGAAACCGTTTTCTATCGCTAAGGCTCGCGGCTAGCTGGCGCGCGCGACAGAAATGTTGTTGAAATGCGCGCAAGCCCAAAAATCGTTGCCGCATGATTGTCCTCGAACTCATTATCCGCGTTGTCGGCATTACGCTGCTCATGATGCTTGCGGCGTCCATCGCCCGCGACGCCTGGAGCGTGCGCCCGGCGCGGTTCGGATTTTTTCTGGCGATCACCTTGTCCGCAGTGCTTGCCACCAGCGTTTCAGAACAAAGCGTCGCGCCGCCGGACTGGACGCGCGTCGTGCTGACGCCGCTCGGCTCATCGAGCGCCATTTTCATCTGGTGGTACAGCCTGTCCCTGTTTGACGACGACTTTCGCTTAGGGCCTGTGGAATGGGGGCTCGCCGCGCTCTGGACGGCGTTCGGGCTTTTGAACCTGACCGTCGTCATCAATATGGAGCCCATCGCGCAAGCCTGGCCCAGCATCGCGCGCTCGGTGATGGCCGTAGGTTTTTGCGGACATATTCTTTACGCCGCAATCGCCGGGCGAAAAGCGGACCTCGTGGAACGCCGGCGCCGGGTGCGTACCCTTTACGCCCTCGCCATCGCCGCCCTCTTCCTCATCGACCTCTTTGGAGAGCGCGTATATGGGAATTATTTCACGCCCATCGGCGTCAATATCATCCAGCTCAGCGCCTTCGTCGCCGTCATCATCTGGAGCTATTTCTGGCTGATGCGGATTGAGAAATCAGTCTTCGCCTTTGAAAAGCCCGCATCGCCAAAACCCGCAGCACCGAGCCTTTCCCCGAAGGAAGCCGCGCTCGAACAGAAGCTCCGCGTCGCCATGGATGACGAGCGCGCCTATCTCGACTCAGCCCTTTCCATCGGCGCGCTGGCGGAGAAAATCGGCGCGCCGGAACACCAGCTGCGCGCCCTCATCAACAAATCCATGGGGCACCGAAATTTCCGCAGCTTCCTCAACGGCTATCGCATGAAGGCGGCCAAAGCGGCGCTCGCGGACCCGGAAAAAGCGAGCCTCCCTATCCTCACCATCGCCATGGATTCCGGTTTCGCCTCGCTTGCGTCTTTCAACAGGGCCTTCAAGCAATCGACCGGATCGACCCCCAGCGATTTCCGAAACGCCGCATTTGCGGGAAAAACACCTGCGCAAAACTGAAAATCACGCGTCATTTTTGAATTTGCGGCGCATTTTTCGCCAGCGATAGGACGCTCGCGCCTCAATTCTCCATGCTTCGACCCACAACAAAAGAAATGGAGAAACCCGATGGAATGGACCCTGGACTGGATCGGCTGGTTTTTTGACGCGGTCGCCCGGCGCGCGCCGACGAGCATTCAGGTGGAATCGACCCGTTACCTTGCAGGCGCGGTCGGCACCTGGCTCGTGGTCTGGGTGCTGCTGGGCGCGGCGCTCAGCGCCCGTAAAATCAGGAAGCCGACCAAGCGCGGACCCCAGATTCGCCGCGAGCTGCTCTATTCCGGCTCAACCGTCCTCGTTTTCATGGTCATGGGCGTATTTGTTTATGAAGGCGCGGCGAAAGGCTGGTTCCGGTTTTACTCCGATATTTCCGAATTCGGCTGGGCGTATCTCGCCCTCTCGATTGCGGGCCTTGCGATTTTTCACGACGCTTACTTTTACTGGACGCACCGGCTGATGCATCACCGCAAGCTTTTTAAGCATGTGCATGCGGTCCATCACCGTTCGGTCAATCCGACGCCGTTCACCGCCTATTCCTTCGACGCCATTGAAGCAGCGGTCAATTTCATGGTGGTGCCGATCTACTGCATGATCGTGCCAATGCATGACATCGCGACCATGGCCTATATGTGGCTGATGATTGTGCGCAACGCCGTCGGCCATTGCGGGTATGAGTTGATGCCCCGCGGCTGGACCCGCAATCCGGTCTCCAACCTCTTCACGACGATTACCCATCACGACATGCACCATGAACGCATGACTGGAAACTATGCGCTCTACTTCACCTGGTGGGATCGCTGGATGGGCACCGAGCACGGGGACACGAATACGCGTTTCGAAACACTGACCGACGCTGAAGCCGCGCCGGCGGAAACTCCGGAGAAAGCGCCGGCCTAAAAGTCCACCGCGCGACCGCCCCGCTCCCAGTCGCCATACCGGGTGGGCTCTGCCCCTTTTGGTCCGCCCAACTCCTTGGCGCCCGCCGCTTCGTCGGATTTTTCCCGGCGGGCGGCGGCTTCTTTCAGGGCGCGCCGGGCCGCAGGGCTCAGATCCTTGTCCGGAGCGGCGCCATCGGGCGTCTCTTTTGGGTCTTGCGTCATATTGAAGCCGTTTTGCTGCGAACACATATAGGCTCTGACCGAAGCCGGCAAAAGGGCCCTCATTCATGCTGAACTCCATTCGCACCGGCATGCTGCTCGCAGCGCTGACCGCGCTCTTTATGGGCGTCGGTTTCCTGATCGGCGGTATGGGCGGGATGATGATCGCGTTTCTCGTGGCGGCGGCGACCAACATCTTCGCCTACTGGAACTCCGACAAGATGGTCCTGAAGATGTACAAGGCCGAGGAGGTCGATGAGACCCATGGGTCGGGCGCGGTGCGCCGCTACGCCAAGATGGTCGGCTCGCTCGCCCATAAAGCGCAGATGCCGGTCCCGAAAATCTATATCATCGAAAACGATCAGCCCAACGCCTTCGCCACGGGCCGCAACTCTGAAAACGCCGCTGTCGCAGCGACGACCGGCCTCCTCCGTATGCTGAACGAACAGGAAGTTGCGGGCGTGATGGCCCACGAACTCGCCCATGTGAAAAATCGCGACACGCTGACCATGACCATCACCGCGACCATCGCTGGCGCCATCACCATGCTCGCAAACTTCGCCATGTTTTTCGGCGGCAACCGCAATGGCGGCGGCATTATCGGCGCGCTGGCGATCATGATCCTCGCGCCCATGGCCGCAGCGCTCGTACAGATGGCGATCAGCAGGGGCCGCGAATACGAGGCCGACAAGATGGGCGCGGAAATCTGCGGCCACCCGGAATGGCTCGCCTCGGCCCTTGCGAAAATCTCAAACGGCGCGGCGCAAATCCCGAACGAAACGGCCGAGCGGCACCCGGAAACCGGCCAGCTCATGATTATCAACCCGCTTTCGGGCCGCGGCGCGGACAATCTATTTTCTACCCACCCGGCGACCCAGAACCGTATCGACAAGCTGATGGCAATGACCGGCGCGGGCGCGGCGTCATTTGCATCCGCCGGATCGGTTCCGCAGTCAGGCGGACGCAAGGGTCCGTGGGGTTAAGTCTTTTGAATAAGCGACCCGGCTAATCAAACAGCTCCGGCGGCAGCGCGCCTTCCAGCTTTAGCAAGCGCCGTTTCGCCTCGACGCCGCCGGCGGCGGAGAAGCCGGTCATCCGGCCGTCCGCGCCGACGACCCGGTGACAGGGCACAATGATCGGAAACGGATTGCGCCCCAGCGCCTGGCCGACGCGCTGTGAATAGGTGACATCGCCAAGGTCTTTCGCAAGGTCGCCATAGCTGCGCGTTTCGCCCGGCGGAATCGCCCTTGTGAAACGCCAGACATCACGGTCGAAGGCCGGCGTGCCCGCGTCGTCGACTTCAACGTCGGAAAAGTCCGGACGGGCGCCGACGAATAATTCGGCGATGTCATTGCAAATTCGCGCGACGGCCTGCGACGGCGGCGTTTCGCAAACGTTTTCCACGCGCCTGCGCAACCTCTCTTCAACACTCGCGCGGCTCTCCTCCGGAAAGGCAACGCCGGTAATCCGGCGGTTCCGCCAGGCGATCCCGGCGAAGCCGAACGCCGTTTCAAAAATATGCGCGCCAGTTTCCGCCATGGGCCGTATCTATCATGAAAAGGCCGGGCGCGCCGCCCGATTCCCGCGCATTCTTTAACGAACATTTACCCCGTTTCGCCGATGGTCAACCCATGACGGAAATGACGGCGCAATCGACGATGAGCAGCGGCGCAGGCCCTCGCCCATGGCGGGTCGCGAACCACGCCGGCGTCTTTCTGTTTGCTGGCGTTCTCTTCGCTTTTTTAGGCGCCGCGTTCTTTCCGCCGACAGCATTCTCCATCGACGAAGCGATTTATGTGGACATGGCCGACGCCATGGCGACACGCGGCGCTTTCGACGTGACGCCCCAAGACTGGCCCGAAGACGCGCCGCTCATGGCGAAGTCCGACGGGCTCGTCAAAATCATTGGCGACAGGGCGGTTCCGCAGTATCCCGGCCTCTACGGCGTCATCGCGGCGCCGTTCTTTTTTGTCGCCGGCGTCAAGGGGCTTATTTTCCTGAACGCCCTGTGCGGCGTTTTATGTCTCTGGTTGACGCATCGACTCGCCCGTATACTGACGAATGACCCATGGACGGCGCGCGCAAGCGTCCTGTTGCTTGGCGGCGCCTCCATTTTTTTCGGTTATGTTTTCGCCATCTGGCCGCATATGCTGGCGCTTTGCTTCGTCCTTGGCGGCGCACACGCAATATTGTGCGCCGGGAATGCGGAGAAGAAAAACGCGCGGGCGTTTGCCGGCGCCGCCGGGCTCATCTTCGGTCTCGGCGTCGGCGTCCGCGTTGATGTGATTCTCGCCGCAGTCGCCGCCTGTTTCTGGCTGCGGTTATTCGCAAAACCCGCGGAACGATCGCTTGCCTTATCGCTCCTCCTCGGCCTCGCGCCGGGGCTGTTTGTTGTCGCCGCCGTCAACGAGATTAAGTTCGGCGCCTTCAACCCCTTCTCCTATGGCGCTGACGCCGGGGGCGTTTCTATTGCCCATCATGCAAAGATCATCCTGCCGGTCGCTTTCCTCGCCGCATTTGCATTTCTCATTGACGTTTCATCAAAACCCGTCGCCGGCATGATCGCCGCCGCGCGCCGTTCAAACGTCATCGTCGTCGCAGGAGGCGTGGCCGCAGCGCTCGGCGCGTTGTGGATGATCATGCCCGGTCTCTTCAGCGGCGCATGGCTGATGCTCGTCGATATCCAGTCCTACGCGGGACCGCCGCGGCCGGGACTTGAAAAAGACGCATACGGATATTGGGACTTCTGGGGCGTCCCCAAAAAAGCGCTGCTACAGTCCATGCCATGGGCGCCGCTAGCGCTCGCGCCGCTTTTTCTGTTCTTCCGAGGACACAATACGAAAGAGAGCGCATTCCTACTTCTATTCGCCGCGGCGTTCGTCCTCTTCTTCGCCATGCGCGGCTGGCATGGCGGCATGGCGTACAATATGCGGTATTACCTGCCAGCGGCGCCCTTCCTCGCGATACTCGCCGCCATGTCGCTCAGCGTACTCCGCCCGGCATTCGCTAAACACAAGAACCTATTCCTGCGCAGCGCCGCCGCCGGTATTTTGATCGCGATCGGGACCTATGCATTTGCGCCGCTTTACGGGGCTTATGCGACGCCGTTTCAGCTTTACCCGCAAATCTTGCTTGCAGGTCTTTTGAGCATCGCGATTCTAGCGGCGTTGGTTGCAACGACAAACATGCGTGCGCAAACTGTCGCCGCCCTTGCCGGCGCCGCCATCGCCAACGCCGCCATGATTTCACTTTTTGACGCTTACGGATATTACGCGGACCGCGCGCGCTACGCACCTTACGACCGTGCCTATGCGGAGATGGTTCGGTCCGACGCTGTGGTCTTCACCGCGTTTGACGAGTTGCTGGTCGGCGCATCAATAAACGACGCGGCAGTCATTCGCGTCAAGGAAAACAACATCGATATGGCGCAGGCACTCATCGACGCCTATCAACAACAGGATCGCTGCGTCTACGCGCATACTCATCGCGCAGCGCATCTCCTGAACGAGAGTGATTTTGATGTGATGGCGATGCCGCTGGATGCGCCGGCGCCGGGGCTCGCGCTCTATGTTTACCGGGATGCGCCGGCGCGCTGCCGCTGAGGCGCGAAGTCTTCTGCTGCGATGCGTTTTTCCAGTTGCGCCTGCAGGGCCGCAGCGCCTTTTTCTTTTGACGAATCGTGCACTGTCTTGTCAGCCGCAGCGCCATATTCCATGCGGCGTACTTTCTCGAGCGTGATTTCCAGAAGTTGCCGGTTATAGGCGATGAGATCCGCGATCAACGCGAACATCGCGCAAATGCCTCCCATCAGGACAAGCACGCCGCCGATCAAAAGCGACTGGATTTTGCCATCGCCATTGCCGAGCGCGTAATAGATGAGGAAACGCACAATCGGGATCGCGCCCAGCGCCATCAGGAAAACCCCCGCCGCCATGAAGATCTTGAGCGGCTCATACATGGCGTAGGAGCGCACCATGGTGCGTCCGGTGCGCATGACAAAATGGGGGATCGACCGGAAGAGACGCGACGGGCGGTCGACCTTGTTGGTCCGTATCGGGACCGATGCGATCGTGAGGCGCTTACGCCCCGCTTGAATAAGCGTTTCCGTTGTATAGGAGAAGGTCGAACGCACGGTCACGCCCATCGCTGCGTCACGCGAAAAAGCACGAAAGCCGCTAACGGCATCGACGGCATCCGTATCCGCAAGGCGGCTCACAAGGCGGCTGCCTTGCTTTTGCAGGAACTTCTTGAATGGCGAGAAATGCGCAATCTCTTGCGTGCAACGATCACCGACCACCATGTCCGCCTCGCCAGCGATCACAGGCGCCGCCAATGCCGGAATATCGGCGCCGCAATATTGATTGTCGCCGTCTGTATTGACGATGATATCGGCGCCAAGGCGCAAGGCTTCCTCGAGCCCGCGCTGAAACGAACTGGCGAGGCCCTTATTGGCGCCGTTGACAAGAACATGATCGGCGCCCGCAGCGCGCGCGACCGCAATTGTGTCGTCGGTTGAGCCGTCGTCAATGACGAGCACTTCGACAACATCCACGCCTGGCATCTCGCGCGGTATGTCGGCGATGGTCGCTGAAATGGTTTCCGTTTCATTAAAGCAGGGGATCTGGACAATAAGCTTGGTCATGCGGGCTCGCTGTCAACGCCGGCGTCCGGCGCAATTCGACCCCATCAACAATGAATATGGCAAAGGCTCCGTTAACGCGGCGGCGAACAGCGCAAAATCCGCGGCGGCCGCCACAATATTCATGCATTTTTTACCAAGCCAAAGACTTATGGGAATGCTCGCGGCGCCCATCGCTGCGTGCCCATAGCCCCGGAGCGCGTCGCCCATGCACACGCCGAAAATCAGCGTCGTCATGCCGGTCATGAACGAGGAGCGGTATATCCGCGCGTCCATCGACTCGATCCTCAATCAGACTTTCTCCGATTTCGAGTTTCTGATTATCGATGACGGTTCGACAGATTCAACGCCAGCAATACTTGCGGAGTATTCCGCGCGCGACGACCGCATTCGCATATTGCGGAATGAAACAAATATTAGCGTCCCTGAGAGCATCAATCGCGGATTACGCGAAGCGCGCGGCGAATATATCGCGCGCCAGGACGGCGACGATATCGCCGAACCGGACCGCTTGAAAAAACAGGTCCGATTTCTCGAATGTAATAGCGACCATGTTCTGGTTGGCGGCGGCTATCGGACCATCGATTCCGAAGGGCGCTTTCTAAAAATCGACGCCGGCGGGCTCGATCATGCGGCGTTTTCATGGACCTCAATCTTTCGCCCCCCGCTTGTTCATTCGACTGCCGTTTTTCCGCGCGAAGTTGTGGTCAAGAACGACGTTTACTTCGACAGGGCTTTTGACGGAGCGGCCGATTTCGAATTCTGGCATCGTCTCTTGCAGTTCGGCCGAGGCGCGCGTTTGGACGGCGTGCTTGTTTCCTACCGCATGCATGAACACAATGTCTCGACCCGAAAGGCGGAAAAGCAACGCACGGCCATGCAGCGTGCGGGCGTTGTCAATGCGCGGCGGCGATTTCCTGACGTTCCGCTTGAAAAAATAGAGGCATTGTTTGAATACCTGATTCCCGTATCGAATACCGGTCGGGATTGCTTTCCCGCCGCTTTGAAGACGATGCGGTTACTGGAATCAAAATTCCTCGACGCCGCTGCGCTATCGACAAACGAAACACAGCAGATTCGCAACCTTGCTTCCCGATGGCTTGCCGCGGCGGCCCTTGACCATCAACAGGACCGCTCTCTGGCGCTCGGACGCCTGCTCTGGCGCGACTGGAAAAACCTGCCCAACTACGTCTCCGAAACCGCAGGATTTTTCAGCCGCCGTGCGAACGCAGTAATTCGGCAGGAAGGGCTGCGATCATGAGGGACGCTACATCATCTTTGCCCCGCGTCAGCGTGGTCATGGCCGTTCATAATGAGGAAGAATATGCGGCTGGCGCGATACAAAGCATTCTCGATCAGACCTTCGAAGATTTCGAATTCATCATCATCGATGATGCCTCTACGGACAATACGCCGGAGATATTGCGCGATTTCGCCGCGAAAGACGGACGCATTCGCATCCTGACAAACGATAAAAACCTGAGCGTTCCGCGCAGTTTAAATAAAGGGCTTGAGGCGGCGACGGGTGCTTATATTGCGAGGATGGACGGCGACGACGTATGCATGCCCCATCGGCTGCAATCCCAGGTGGCATTTCTGGATGAGAATCCGGAATTCTTCCTTGTCGGCGGCGGCGTTGCTTTCATTGACGCACAAGGCCGGCGATACGCTGAATACCCAAACGGCGCATCCCAACATGAATTTGAGTGGACATCATTTTTTCGACCGCCGGTCGTTCATTCAAGCGCCGTTTTTCGCCGATCTATAGCAGCTGAGCACGGCGAAAATTACGATCACGATTTTAACCGCGCCGCTGACTTCGAGTATTGGCACAGGGTGCTGCAACACGGAGCGGGGTGCGTTCTCCCGGGCATTCTTGTGCAGTATCGAGTGCACGCTAAAAATGTCTCAACCGTACACAATGTCCGTCAACGCGAAGTCGCCAATCGCGCCGCGCAGATACATGCACGTAAACATTTTCCTGAAATTCCGGAGGAGAACCGAAAACGTCTGTTCGACTTTTTGCGCGCCGAAGAAACGCCGCATCCGGGCGAGCTTAAACAAATCATAGAAACCATTGAAACGATGCAGCAGAGCTTTGCCGGCCGGCGCGACCTGACGGCGTCGCAGATCAAGGATATTCGGCGAAAGACGGCGAAACTGCTGATCAAGACCGCTTTGGATCGCGGATATTTCAGGCGGGCCGACGGCGCCGCACCTGCGCTTGAACTCATTGCGCGTTACTTTCCGGAATATGCGCAAGATGCGATCGCCCTGTTGCGCCGCCGCGCCGGGTTTTCCAGGGCGGCCTAGTGACGGGCGGACCCGATAAAAGGCGCGTCCTCGCTCCCTTTCGCGGGGCCATCGCCCGGGCGGCGTCTGCGGCGCTGCTCCTTCGGGTCGTCAATTTATTCCTTGGACTGACGACGACAGTAATTCTTGGCGGCGTCCTCGGCGCGGAAGGGTTTGGCGTTTACGCTGTCGGCCTCGCCGCCGCCGCAATTGTCGCCGGTTTGTCGCAATCCGGCCTCTCCCCGCAGATCCTAAAAGCGGCGGCGGCGGCGAAAGAATTGTCAGACTGGGCGGCGCTGAACGGCGCCCGTCGCATGGCCGCTATCGCGCCGCTTCTTCTCGCCGGCATTGTTTCAGCTCCGGCGATTTATGTCATTGCTGTTGTCGCTGATGGCGCGGGTTCTCCCTACTGGATTGCCGCAGCTCTTGGCGGTGTGATTGCGCCTTTCGCCCTCGCCGACGCCTGCGCCAACGCATTGCTGCGCGGCATTGGGAAATCCGCCATCGCCTTTGCGCCGCGTTTTGTCATTATGCAGAGCGCTTACTTGATACTTGTTCTTGGGTGTATGCAGTGGGCGACGCTGACCCCGGTCTCGGCGTTGCTATGCTTTATCGCCGCGTGGGTAATCGCGTTAGGCGCCGCCTGGTGCTGGATTGTCCGTGCGTGGCCCGCGCCGGCGCGGAGGGTAAAACCCAGGCTGGACGGGCGACAATGGCGGCGCAGCGTGTTCTATACGACGATTGCGGGAATCGGCGGGATCCTTTTCGGCCATGTCGAGACATTTGCTTTGTCCGCGTTCGCCTCGCCGGTGGAAGTTGGCCTCTATGCGATGGCATTTCGCTTTGCGCAATTCGTTTCCTTTCCCGTCTTCGCACTGAGTAGCGGCCTTGCGCCCGTCGCCACCGCCGCAATCGCCGCCGGCAGGCTTGAAGAGGCGCGGCGCAAAACAATCTTAGCTGCACGAACGGCCGCCGCTGCGGCCGGCGCCGGCGCAGTTTTTCTTGCAATCATCGGCGCCCATCTGTTTCCTGCGATCCACGCCGATTTCAGCGGCGCCTACTGGATCATGAATATACTCGCCGCGGGACTGGTGTTTCAGGCGACGCTCGGATATCCGCTGATCTTTATCGTGATCTATGGCGCAGAAAAAACGGCGTCATTAGTCGCCGCCATCGTTACAATCGTTGGTCTTTGCTTCATCACGCTACTCACCGCGCTGTTCGGCGCGCACGGGGCGGCGACGGCGGGCGCGCTTTCCGGCGCCGCGCTGATCCTATCGCGATGGGTTGTCCTCTATCGATTGACGGGCATTCGGAATGATATTTTTGCGGCGCCGGAAAAATCGAGCGCTCCTATTGCGCATCCAGCAAACGCCTAAGATACGATCGCATTCTCGTAGACATCGAAATCCTGTGCAAACAGGTTTTCAATTTTTAGCTTCTGATCGCGGTTTGGGACGTATCGCGCGTCGTCGGTCTCATTGAGCCGCGGCGACGCCTGCGCACAAGGCCTCCCCAGCAGTCGGGCGACGCCCGCTTCAACCGACTCGAGACGAAAGACATCTGATAGAAGAATAACTCCGCTGTCGTCGGCAATATCGTCAAACATGCGCGCCGTATGGGTGGTGAAATGTAAGTCGACCGGTTTGAAGATGGAATTGTTTTCGGCAGAGAAGCGGATCTCCAGCAAATCCAGGAAGAGATCGAACGCGTCGCGATCGGTCAATGTTAGACGGTGATGCCAACGCAATACGCGAAGCATTTTCACAAACCGTTCAAAAAGGGATGAACGTCGCCAAAGCAAATAGTGGAACATGGATACGCATCGCGAAACGGGTTCGCGCGCGGCGGCGAAACGCGTCATTCCTTCCCAGTCGTCTTTATAGAGATAGGTTTTCGCAAAAAACGCTCGGCGAAATGTGTATTTCCCAAGCGGAATACGCCAATTATTCAGAATGTCATTCCACTCAGCGCGTTCTGACGCGATAAAACATGTAGGGAAATTGTTGCGATCTACGCGGCGATAAGCCTCGCCCATCATGGCCGCAATGGACGTACCGCCGGACTTGCGAATATGGAGCCAGAACAGATCGCTCATGGTTCATGTCTATTTGCGCTCGCGCGCGCATACCCGATTGCGTAGGGCGGCAGGATTACCGGCAGCAAAACCCAATCCCAGAAGCCCGGTCTGCGTGACGGCGCCGGCGCGCCGCCGCGGGAACGACGACTGACGCCGGCGAAATACAAGCGGCGAACAATCCACGACAATGACAGCCGTTCCGGCAAGATCTGATGATATGCAAGCGATTGTCCGCAATAGACGATGCGCCCGCCGCTTGCGCGCACGCGTTCGCACAGTTCTGTTTCTTCCCCGCCCAGCAGGCGGCCGTCACGCCGGCCCAACCCTTCGTCGAAGCGCATGGGCGTCCCGGCGGCGCCCGGCCGCAGGCCGAAGATCGCGCGCACGGGCCCGGCGATTTCACAGGTCTCCTCACCGAGGTCGAACAGCGAATATTGATCCTGCACGATGCGCGATTTCGACAAGAGCGGCATGCGCCCGCGCCATTTCGGCAGGATGCGCGAGCCGGCGATCGCCGCGCCGTTCTCCAGCTCCGTTGCCAGCAATAGCGCCCAGTCCGGAGCCGTCAGAATGTCGGGTTCGGAAAACAATACGTTTTCGTATTGCGCAAGCCGCAAACCTTCATTGCGCGCGAAAGAAAGGCAGCGCGCCTCACACGGGACGCACCTGAACGCAATGCGATCGTTCGAACGCGCGTCAACAGTCTTTGCAAAACCCTCGCGCCAGTTCTGGTCGAGGAAGATCACCTCGCCGGTAACGCCTTCCTGTTGGCCGAGGCTGTCCAGCGCTTCGTCCACGAGCCAGTCAGGCTCAGCGTACCGGGTAAGCGTTATGGTGACGGGGACAAGCGCCATGCGGACGACCATTGCGTTGAATAATTCACCGCCATCAATACCGCGCAAGGGCAAAATAATGTGTTAACGCGCATTTACCATCCGACGCGGAACCCCACGCATTTTAATCAACTTCGTAGCGCTGCTTTTACGACGTTCCGCTAACGTTCGCCGTCGCTTCAGAACCGGAAGGCGCAACGATCGATGCGCATGGATTTCGCAACAATCGGCGGCATTGTCGCCGGTTTCTTTGTCATCGGGCTCGCAATCGCCATGGGCGGTGCGGTCGCGGTGTTTTTCAATGCGCCGAGTTTCCTGATCGTCATCGGCGGCGCCGCGGCTGCGACGGTCCTGCGCTTTCCGGTCGGCGCGGTTCTGGAAGCGCTGAAAACCGGCGCTATGATCGCGTTTCTCGACCATCAGCGGCCCGCCGGCGTGCTTCTCGAAGACGTGCGCGCCCTTGCCCACATAGCGCGCCGTCAGGGACCCATGGGTCTTGAGCGCGCGCCGGTCTCCGACCCGTTTCTCGCGCGCGGCAAGCAGATGATCGCCGACGGGCTGATGGTTGAGCAACTGCGCGATCAACTCTCCCGCGAACGCAATCTTGAAATCCAGCGCCTTGTGGACGGCGAGAAAATTTTCCGCGCCATCGGCGAGGCGGCGCCCGCTTTCGGCATGATCGGCACCATTGTCGGGCTCGTCAAAATGCTTTGGACCATGGACGACCCGTCGAGCATCGGTCCCGCCATGGCGATTGCGCTATTGACGACGCTCTATGGCGCGCTCGTCGCTTACGCCTTCGCCTTGCCGATCGCCGACAAGCTCGCCATGAAATTTGAAACCCAGGAAACGAACCTGTCGCTGATCATCGACGGGCTTTGTCAGGTGGCGGAGCGAAAATCACCCGACGCCATCACCGACATGCTGATCGTTTACCTCCCCGAAAAAGCGCGCGCGCCGTTTGCGACCGCCTTCAGCGCTCGCGCCGCGGCGGGCTGACCCCATGCCCGCCGGCAAGACCAAACTTTCCAGCGATCGCGGCGGCTTCAATCGCGCGCGGCTCGGTCGGCCAAGCGGCTGGCTTGTCACTTATGCGGATTTGATGACAATCCTCGTTTGTTTCTTTGTCCTGATAATTTCCTTCTCCATTCAGGACCGCGTGAAAATGGAAGTCGTCGCCGGGTCCATGCGCGACGCCTTTGGCGTTGCCGAGCAGCGCCGTTACGCCGGCGATTTCAAACTGGACGGAACGCCGGAAAAGCGCCAGCCCGGAGCGATCGTACCGGACGAAACGCCGACCGCGAACGCTATTGAAAAAGCACCGAGCGCGGAACCCGCCGCCGGCGATGACGGCGTGCGCGGCGCCCATGTCGCAGCGAATGCGGACCGGCGGCGCTTTCTGGAAACCAAAGCTGCTTTTGAAAAAGCGATCCTGACCCATCCACTCCTGAAGGATGCGTCCGATCAGGTCCGCGTAACGCTCGATGATGACGGCATGCAGATCGTGCTGATTGAAAAGGACAACGCGCCCATGTTCGCCCTCGGCGCAACGCAGCCAACGCCGCGTGCCGAAGCCTTGTTGGCGGCGCTGGCGCCGATTATAACGCCATTGCCGAACCGCATCGCCATTGACGGCCACGCAGATGCGTCAGGCGCCGGCGGTCGCTCACCCTTCGCCTTGACATCGGCGCGCGCCAACGCCGCACGGGAAATTCTGGAACGCGAAGGCTTTCCGGCATCGCGCATCGCCGGCGTATCAGGACGCGGCGCAGCGGAACCCTTGCGCATCGAAGACCCTTATGCGGCGGAAAACCGTCGCATCGAGATCCGGCTGGAGAAAGCTTCGCCATTACTGCCAGCGGACCGGTCGCTCTAAAGTCCGTAAACGATTACATTATTAGCTTCGCACCTCGACCGTGTCTTCAACACGATACCGGCGTCGGTCCCACCCAGTCGTTCCGCCGAAATTCCAGCAGCTTGAAAGAGCGATGGTTCGCAATTTCTCTAACTTTTCCATTGTCGACAAGGCGCGCCAAACATCGGGCTACTTTTTTGTTTTCGTTGCCTGCCCGATATATCACGATCAGTTCGTCGGCATCTTCGAACTCTGTGAACTTGTCTCGGATGCAGCCTGGCGTTGTCCGACGGCAAACGGAAAACTCATTGATTGTCGGCAAATACCGGGCTGGCAAGTAGTAAGACACAACAAGCGGCGCATTGGAGATTGCAACCTCATTTTGATTTACAATTTCGGAGATGACAGGGGCAACCATCCTGGTCTTCATCTGCTCTATTTGCAGGCCCCGGAGCGCTGCCGAAGGGAACGCCGCCTGAATCGCGAACAAAATTGCGACAAACGACACCAGCAGAAAAAACGGAAGTCTCGCGTCAAACGAAGAACCGTTTCCGGCGGCTTCGTTTCGAATATTTGTGGTGTTTCCGATCACCTTTCGCTCTATCTGCACGAACGAAATATACGCTGATCCAATCAGAAACGAATATACCCAGAGTCCATTTCTCCACTGGTAACTGCAACATTCCGCAAACAGAAAAAATCCCGCAATACCGAGCAGCAAACAAGCTGCGCCAAGCATTCCTTGAGCCGTTTTGATAAACAGCGCGTTGGCGCACCCCAGCAAGACCAAAGCAAAAACGAAATAGGGAGAGGTGATTTTAGTCAGTTCGCCGAAGGCAAAAATGACAACAGGCACATCACCGCGCCGAGCATCCACAAGGTTCGTCAGCGTGCCCAGATTACCCGCAATATCCGGTTGCTTCGCGAGGTAGATCAAAAGGTATGTAAGGAGAGGCGCAACAATGATTACGGCCATTACCAATAAATTACGAAAGGCAATTCGACGACGAAGCGCGTCGATCCCGGCGACCAATAGAAAAAGCATTGCAAAAGGAGCGCCGCTTTGTTTTGTCACGAGCGCGACAGCAGAAGACAACGCCCCGACCAAAAACAGCTCCCGTCTGACATCCTTGTCGTCTTGCCCCAGCGCGTCCACCAACAACAGGATGATCGCCAACCCGAACAGGGCCGCCGGCATATCCATATGCCCGCTGACAACAAAATCATCCTGCCTCAAGAACGTATAGAAAATTAGGGCACACAAGAATACGCCGGAAAAGGCGCGCCCTTCGCGCATCCTATCCACAACAAAAATTGCAAAAAAGATGATCGGCGCAGCAATAGACGCTTTGGCGACATACCAAATTTCTGAAGTTTCTTGCGCCTGGTATATAATCGACCAAACTGCGGGCCAAAGAACGGGGTAAGCCGCATCCAAAGGCCTGTATTCTCCTTGCGAAAGTTCGGTTCCCCACCGGTTCCAGGAGACAACGGGATCCCACGCGCCGAAAATTGTTCCGATGCTCGCGAATCCGACGGCGGCCAAAAGAAAAAATGCGACAACATATATGGCTGTAAGTGTTCGGCTCTCAATAATTACCGGGGCCGTCGTTGCCTGAAGCGACCGCGCATCGCAGAACAGCTTCCAGGCGAGAAAAATAAAAATAATCAGCGTTGTTTCCAACACCACGGCGCTCGTCGGCGTATAGAAATTTAGCAAAAACCAAAACCACGCCAGAAACAGAGATTTCACAAAATAAGACCAGATGCTTACGCCGAATGGAAGCACCCTGCTATGCGGCCACAATAAACCCAGACCCAACACACATAAAAAGGCGGCTATGCCGCCGAAAATAATCATCGTATCTGCCTGAACGGGTAAATGATAAAGCGTTGCACCAAGAAGTTCCCGACGTAAAACGTAATTAGCCCCGCCATCATTGCGATAACAGAGTGAATCCCGAAACTGCCTTCAAGCCAGGCAATAAATCGCCACAGGAAAAATACGTGAAACGCCATTAACAGCAATGTTGCCAATGCCTGGATCCAAACAATTCCGTGAGATTTAAATACGATATTGCGCATCCCGTAAAAATAAATCGGCGCAGAACAAATACGTGCAAAGATCAATGCGGTGAGCGTCGATACGCCAAACATATTCAACGCCGCAAACACAAGAAAATCCAACATTCCGCTGAGCGCCGATACAGACATGTACCTGAAAAAAACGAAATAGATCCGCACAGAATCAACGAGTGGATTAAAATGCGACGTTGGGTTGCCTGGCTCGTAAATTGTTTCGATCGGGATTTGCTCCAATGGCCGATCTCGCCGTCGCGCCATCTTAAACAAACAATGGAATTCGTATTCATACCGATCTGCGGCAATTTCAATAAGCGAAGGCAGGTCTTCTACGAGGTACGTCCTGAGCCCTGATTGCGTGTCGTGAACCCTGGTTCGACCAGTTAGATTGAACAACAATGATGTTATGATATTGCCAAGGCGGCTGCGAAACGGAATATCTCCCGAAAATGTTCGATAGCCGATATTTGGATTACCGGTTGATAGAGCGTGTTCCGCCAGCTTGAAAATATCAGATGGCTTGTGTTGACCGTCTGCATCGGCGGTCACAACGAATCCGACATTCTCATATTTTTCGGAGATTTCCCGAAAACCTGTTTTTAGCGCGCCGCCCTTGCCGCGATTTTCCGGATGTTTGACCAGGTCAACGTCGTGCCGCGACTCTAGTCTTGAAAAAACAGCGCACGATTCTTCGCTTATAGAACCATCGTCAACAACAAGGATTCCGCCGAATGAACGATTTGATGCGCCCAGACTCAGGATTTCATCCACAAGTGCGTTCAGGGTTTCGTCCGGCTCATACGCCGGAATGAGTACGATAAATCGCAATTTTCTATCCTTAGCCATGTGAGAAATTTGCGCCGCCTTGACGTGCATTTCGCGATACTGGCGCTGTACGCAAATGATCGCCTAAACGGCCGATACCTTTTCCTCAGAAAAATAGGGCTTCAGTTCATGGTTATAAATAGACGTGGGAACATCTCTATGATTAAAGATCACCTCCCCGGTTTGAATATGTTTTCCTGTTCTTTTTACGATCGACACAAAGTGGTCGTTAAATCGACTGTTTCTATTGCCGTGAATAAACTCTGTCGTCTCGTCGACGGGGTCGTAAAAATCTAGGCGATAGAACACCAGGGTGGGATCATACTCGCTGATCTCCACAAAAAACATCGGTTTACCGTTGATCCTGACGCCGCTGAGCTGCCGGCATGCGTCGTCAGCTTCTTCAGGCGAAGTAAACTTCAGGTGCGCATCATGTGTCATTAATGGCTCGACACGAACTGGATTTAGCCCGAGATACTCGATAAATTTTTCGGGATGTTTCGGCCGATGTAGTATCCATGCGGGTTCGTCGTGTGTGCATTTTTGAGATAGCGCATTCAAAACGCAGATGTCGTCTAAAAGCGCCTTGGGTGCGCGTTCCAATATTTTCCCAAAAATTTCATCGATTGCTGTAGCGACGAATTCTAACTGCGGACATTCCTCGCCAGACGGTTGCGCCCAATAATGATGCTGTACATGCGCAAACATGTTCAGAAAGATAATTGCATCGTCCGGATCGTACTTTTCGACAGCGCGCAAAAAAGCCATCGCCGACAAATACTCAAAGAAAGTGATAAAGGTGACGTGCGCTGTTCCAAATTTAGTCATCCCACGGACTAATAGCTTGAAGGCGTCCGCAAGGTCAGTCAGGCGAACAAGAGCCGGCAAACTTCCAAAAAACGAAATCCCGCTGAGCAGCACGCGCCTTTTTGAAAATTCCAGGTAGTTTTTAGAGAGATAGCGAGGCAACTCGATTAAGGGCTGGTATTTTTTTGGGTATGCCGGCTCCGAAAAAGTCCAGGGATCAGGAATAAACACGTCGCAATGTTTAGCATTGCGTCTGTTCCCATTCATGACCCCCCACACCACGGAACGGCGACCGTTATCGCTCCAGCGCTCCCAAAGCTGTTCTTCGCTCAAGCCGGGCACATCGCCAAGATGTTGTATTTGGTGTTTTGACGCCGGCGTTCCCGTATGGACCGAAACCCATTGAACCCAGGGCTCCAGAAAGCCTGAATCATATGCATCGTCCGTAGTCGTTTTTGTGCATCGCCAGTTAAACACCGTCTCCAAGTTTCGCAGGCGTTTGCGAGCCGCCAATTGCCGCAGCAAATCCGAATTATATTCGTTTAACTCCATCAGCAGCATATGCGGCTACCCCATTTGCACGCGTCGAATAGACCGACTTTCGCAACACCTGAAAATCAGGCAACGGCTTATTATGAAATGAATTTCTTGACAAGCGCGCGGCCTTTCGTCTTTCGGCGCGGCGCTCTGGATATCTCCTTATTCAGCGCCCGCACGGATGTCATTAATATGACACTGAACCCTGCCTTTTCAGAAAACCGCGCGAACAAGTGTCCGACCTGTTCCTTCGCGCCCGCGCATCGAAATCCGGCTTGTAAGAGCCGCGCCAATATTGCCGGGAGTCACGTCGACTTAGGCCCTAGTGCGCCTCGTCCCAGTTCTTCGCCGCCCGCGCTTCCACATCGAGGGGAACCGACAGATTTGCCGCCGGCGCCGGCGCGCCCATCATGATTTCCGTTACGATCTCGCAGGTTTTATCCGCTTCCGCCTTCGGCGCCTCGAATATCAGTTCGTCATGGACCTGCAGCAGCATTTTTGCGGCGAGTTTCTTGCGCTTCAGCGCGGCGGGCATGCGGATCATGGCGCGGCGGATGACGTCCGCGGCAGAGCCCTGAATGGGCGCATTAATCGCCTGCCGCTCCGCATAGCCGCGCATGGCCGGGTTCTTGTCATTGACGCCGCCCACATGCGTACGACGGCCGAAAATCGTTTCCACATAGCCGTTCGATTTCGCCGACGTGATTGTATCGTCCATATACTGACGGATGCCGGGAAATTTCTTGAAATAGCTCTCGATGTATTCTTTCGCTTCCGTGCGCGATATGCCGAGCTGGTTTGCAAGCCCAAAGGCGGAGATACCGTAGATGATGCCGAAATTGATCGCCTTGGCGCGCCGGCGCACCATCGGGTCCATGTCTTTCACCGGCACGTCGAACATTTCAGACGCCGTCATGGCGTGAATATCGACGCCGTCGGCGAAGGCCTGCTTCATGGACGAAAGGTCTGCGATATGCGCAAGGAGGCGCAGCTCGATCTGGCTGTAGTCGGCGGAAATCAGGACATTGCCTTTCTCCGGCACGAAGGCGGTTCTGATCTTACGCCCATCTTCTGTCCGTATGGGAATGTTCTGTAAATTCGGGTCCGTAGAAGAAAGTCGGCCAGTCGTCGTCGCGGCCAATGCGTAAGATGTGTGCACCCGGCCCGTATCCGAATTGATTTCGTTCGGCAGACTGTCCGTGTAGGTGCTTTTTAGTTTGGAGAGCCCCCGCCAGTCGAGGATCACCCGCGGCAATTCATGGCCCTCCGCAGCGAGCATCTCCAGAATATCGGCCTTGGTGGACCAGGCGCCTTTCGCAGTCTTGCGCCCGCCAGGCAGCGACAGCTTGTCGAAGAGAATTTCCGATATCTGCTTTGGCGAGCCGAGGTTAAACTCCTCATCCGCAAGCTTGTAAGCGTCCGCCTCAAGCGCGCCCATGCGCTGGGCGAAATCACCGGAGAGTTTTGACAGGACTTTCGCGTCAATCTTTACACCGGCCCGTTCCATGTCGACAATGACCGGCGCCAGCGGGCGCTCCAGCGTTTCGTAGACGGTTGTTTTGCCCTCTGCGGCAAGGCGCGGTTTCAAAACTTCGTAGAGCCGGTAGGTAATGTCGGCGTCTTCCGCTGCGTATTTCGCTGCATCCTTGACCGCAATCTGATCGAAGGTCTTTGCGTTCTTGCCTGTCCCGGCGAGATCGGAAAACTTGATTGTCTCGTGCTCAAGATGGCGCTTTGCAAGCTCGTCCATGCCGTGCCCGTGCCGCCCGCAATCGAGGGCGTAGGACATGAGCATCGTATCATCAAACGGCGCGACGCTGACGCCATACCGCGCAAGAACGACGCAGTCATATTTCAGGTTCTGCCCGATCTTCATGACGCTCGGGTTTTCGAGAAGCGGCTTTAACAATTTCACCGCTTTTTCGAGCGGGATCTGTTTCTTGATGTCGGCGTCGTCAGTCGCGAGGTCGCCGGCGCCATGGCCGAGGGGAATATAACAGCCATTGCCTGCGCCCGTGGAAAGGGAAACGCCGACGAGATTGGCGCGGTTCGCATTGAGACTGTCCGTTTCCGTATCAACGGCGACAAGCCCGCGCTCATTGGCGCGCGCGATCCATGCTTCTAAAGACTTCGCGTCGAAGACGGTTTCGTATTCAGCGTCTTTGCCGGCCTTTGCGCCCGCTGCCGGCGCCGGCGCGCCGCCGCCGAGATCGTTCTGAACGCGCCGGGTCAGCGTGTTGAATTCCATCTCGTTCAAAAATGCGAGCAGCTTATCCGCATCGATATCGCGCATGGTGAAGTCAGCGATTTTTTCGTCCACCGCCACATCGGTTTTCAGCGTGACGAGTTCCTTGGAAACCCGCGCCTGATCGGCAAATTCGATGAGGTTTTCCCGGCGCTTTTTCTGTTTGATGCCGTCTGCTTTTTCCAGCAGCGTTTCAAGGTCGCCATATTCCTCAATCAATTGCGCCGCCGTCTTGACGCCGATGCCCGGCACGCCGGGCACATTGTCCGTCGAGTCGCCGGCGAGGGCCTGAATGTCGATCACATGTTCCGGGCCAAGCCCGAATTTCTCGACAACCTCATCCGGGCCGATATGCTTGTTCTTCATGGTGTCGAACATGGAGACCTTGTCGGAGACAAGCTGCATCAGGTCTTTGTCCGACGAGATGATCACCGCTTCGCCGCCATCGGCCTCAACCGCCCGCGCGTAAGTGGCGATCAAGTCGTCCGCTTCGAACCCTTCCATCTCGATGCAGGGCAGGTTGAAAGCGCGGGTCGCATCGCGCACCAGCGGAAATTGCGGGCGCAGATCTTCTGGCGGCTCAGGCCTGTTCGCTTTGTACTCGGAATATATCTCATTTCTGAACGTCTTCGCCGAGTAGTCAAAGATCACCGCGAGATGCGTCGGATCATGCTCGTCCTTCATGTCAGTCAGAAGCTTGTAGAGCATGTTGCAGAAGCCGGAGACGGCGCCCACCGGCAGGCCGTCGGACTTTCGCGTCAGGGCTGGGAGCGCATGATAGGCGCGGAAGATATAGGCCGAGCCGTCAACGAGATAGAGGCGGATGTCATTTTTGGATTTTGGCATGTGCAGCCGTTACCCTGTTTTCTTCCGTTGTCATTCCCGCGCAGGCGGGAATCCAGCGAAACAAATATGTTGGGCAGCGCCCTTCATTCATTCCCACTGGATCCCGGATCAAGTCCGGGATGACCGGGTTGTGAAGTTTGTTTTCACAGTGTTAGCGTTCCGCTCATCAATAGGAGAGACCCCATGAAAGTTCTAGGCATCCGCTTCTGCAAGGTCGCGAAAAAAGACGACGCGGAGGGGCTTGCCGCCCTGCTTGGGGAAAAAGGGCTGGGCCTCAAGGCCACTGACTTCGGCGAGGCGGACGGCTTTCAGGGCGCGGTCTTTCCTGTTGACGAGGCGGGCGCGAAAGGCGCGGGGAGCTGGATCGAGATCTGGCCCGCCGGCGAACAAATGCCGGAAATGACCATGCTGCAGATCGTCGTCGACGACGCCGACGCCTGGGCGGCGCGCGCGAAGGAAAACGGCGTCGACGTCAAAGGCCCCGACGACGCCCACGGGGAACGGATTTACTACCTCGAAGGGCCCGGCGGCCTGCCGGTGAGTTTCCAGTCGAAGGCCGCCGACTGAAAATAAAGCTTCTGGCGGCGCCGGTTTTGCGATAGCGACCTTTCCGTTCCAAACCCGCGGGAGAGAATTGAATGCGGCTGATCGCCCTTGTCTACAGCGTCGCGGTATACGCGCTGTTCCTCGGTTCGTTCGTATACCTCATACCGTTTCTCGGCGGCGACATGACGGCGTTCATCGGCGCGCCCAAAACCATCGACGCCGGGACGTCGCCCCTCGACGGCGCGCCGCCGGCGCTTGTGAATATCGGCCTCCTGCTGTTGTTTGGAGTGCAGCACTCGATCATGGCCCGCGCAGGCTTCAAGAAAGCGCTGACAAGGATCATTCCCGCACCCGCCGAACGCGCAACTTATGTGCTCGCGTCGGTCGTGTTGCTGGCGCTGCTTTATATATGCTGGATCCCCATGGACGGCGTTGTCTGGACCTTCGCTGAGAGCGCCTTTGGCGGCGCGGCCATGGCAATCTATTTCCTGGGGATCGGCCTGATCCTCGCGTCAACCTTCCAGATCAATCACTTTGAACTGTTCGGCCTCCTGCAGGCATGGCTCGGCTTCAAGCAGAAGGAGGCTGCGCCAGCGCATTTTCAGACGCCGTTCCTCTACCGGATTGTGCGGCACCCGCTTTATCTGGGTTTCGTCATTGCGTTCTGGGCGACGGCCCACATGACCGTCGGGCATCTTTTATTCGCCGCGATCTGGACAATCTATATATTCGTCGCCGTCGGCTATGAGGAGCGCGATATGCTGGCGCTCTTCGGCGATCAGTACCGCGACTATATGGCGAAAGTGCCGTCGATTTTTCCGTTCGGGGTGAGGAAGTGAAACGCTGCGACGGCCTGCGCATAGCGCGCGCCTACTCCGCCGCCAGCTTCGCGCCGCCGCTTGCGGCTTCTCGCTCCTGATGGGCGATGAACTTCGCAAGTTTCGGCTGGATCTCTGACCGCCAGCGTGAGCCGTTGAAGACGCCGTAATGGCCGACGCCCGGCTGGATGTAGTCGATCTTCATCGCGTCCGGAATATTCGTGCACAGATCATGGGCCGCTTGGGTCTGGCCGATGCCGGAGATGTCGTCATTTTCCCCTTCGACGGTCATCAGGGCGATATCGGTAATCGCTTCCGGCTTGATGCGGGACCCGCGATGCATGGCCTTGCCCTCGGCAAGCGCGTGTTCCTGAAAGACTTCGCGGATCGTCTGGAGATAGAACTCTTCGGTCATGTCCATGACCGAGAGATATTCGTCGTAAAAAGCGCGGTGCTTGTCGGCACCGTCGCCGTCCCCTTCCACCAGATGCTGGAAATAGTCGTAATGGGCGTTGATGTGCCGGTTCGAATTCATGGCGAGGAACGAGTAAAGCTGCACAAACCCCGGATAGACCCGGCGCATGATCCCGGCATAGGGCGCGGGCACCGTGTAAATCATGTTGTTTTCAAACCATTCGAATGCGCGCTCTTCCGACAGCTTGTTCGGCACGGTGGGCGAGCGGCGCGTATCGATGGGCGAGCCTATAAGCGTAATCGACGCCGGGCGGTGCGGATCGTCCGCCTCCGCCATAATCGCCGCGGCGGACAGGAGCGCCGGCCCCGGCTGGCAGACGGCCATAGCGTGGGCGCGCCCGTTGGCGCTGTCCGCGCCGATAATCTGCATAAACTCGATGAGGTAATCGATGAAACTGTTGAGGTCGAAACGCCCGCGGGAGATCGGCACATCGCGCGCATCGACCCAGTCGGTAATGTAAACATCGTGACCGGGCAGCATCGCCTCGACTGTGCCGCGCAGGAGCGTTGCATAGTGACCGGACATGGGCGCAACGATCAGAACCTTCGGGTCCGGCTCTTTGTGAAGTTTGGTTTTCTTCAGCGCGCCGGCGTCGCGTTTGAAACGAATGAGCTTGCAGAAGTCGAGAGACGCAACAGTCTCAATCTCGATCGGGATTTCAACGCCGTTCACATGGGTCGCCTCGATGCCCCATTCCGGCTTCGGATAGCGGCGCATGGCGTTCTCAAACAGATCGAACGCGGCGGCGGTCGATCTTGCCGCCCAGCTGTTCGCCGCCGGGTTAAACGGCGAGCGCCAAAACTGCGCGCCCACGCGCGCCGCATAGCGCGCCGGCGCCACCGCCGCATAGGCGAGCTCGTAAGCAGAATACAACATGAATGAGGCCGCCCCTATTACGCGTACTGACGCTTATTGTGCACTGCACAATATACGCTCATTTTCCTTAATTTCCAGAGAGTATGAGCCGCTTCTTTCGGGCAAATCAACGCTTTCTGACAGAAATGTAACAGAGCCGGCGCCGTTTTGACAGCGAAACGGCGTCCCGTTTTTCAGCCCTCCGCCAGCGCCCGCTTCAATTGCGCCGCGAGATCCTGCGGGCTCACGCCGCCGGTCAGCGCATAGGTCGGCTGGCCTGTCCGGTCCGCGATATAGAAAAAACGTCCGTGATCGACCGTATATTCAAGCGCGCTGTCGGGGAGTTCGACGCGCCGCGCATATTGCTTGAAGGCGTTGCGCGCCGCTTCCGCCGATTCGAGTGAACCGGTGAGCGGAATGATGCGTTCATCAAACGCGAAATAATCGGCGAGCGCTTTCGGCGTATCGCGCTCCGGATCGACGGAAATGAAAACCGGCGCGACGGCGCTCACCTCATCGCCCAGTTCGTTGAGCGCCGCGCTCATAACGCCAACGTCGCCGGGGCAGACATCGGGGCAATGGGTGAAGCCGAAATAGACGAGCATCACCCTGCCTTCGAAGTCTTCGTCTGACTTCGCCGCGCCGGTTTTGTCGATGAGATCAAAGTCGCCGGTGAACTGCTCGGAGAGACGGATGACGCCGTCGACAGGGACGACACCCGCGGCGTTGTTGTCGTTAGAACAGGCGGCGACGGCGAGCACAAAAAGCGCAAGGAATTGGTGCTTATTCATAAAGGTGTTTTAGCCGAGAAGACGCCCCGACGACAGGCGCAGCGTTGTCGCGGCTATGAAACTTGAATCGCAAGTCTCCACGCCGTTCACTCCCGCGAAGGCGGGAGTCCAGGAATACGAAGCACTATGGATTCCCGCCTTCGCGGGAATAAGCGGGTGAGTTGAATTGAATTATTGCCGCCGTATTTAGCGCCGTCAGACAAACCCCGGCGACGCGCCGGTAAAGTTTGAAAGGTTGGGCAGGGCTGCGTTGATTTCCGCATCGTTGAGCCCGAACCAGCGGCCCAGGGGTTCAGCGAATTGTTCAACGGACGTTGACGGGATGAGACGCCCGCCGCCGGCGTCGAAATCATGGTCGAACCCGGCCTCCGGAATGTCCCCGTAAATTGTGCGACCCGCAACCGCGCCGCCGACGACAAACTGGTGCGCGCCCCAGCCATGATCGGTGCCGTCGCCATTGATCGCCAGCGTGCGGCCGAAATCCGATGCGGTGAAAAGCGTAACGTCGTTTTGCAGCCCAAGATCCTGCATTGCCTGATGGAAGGCGACGACAGCGCCGTCGATTTCCTGATGCAGCGCCGGCAGGTCCTGGGCCTGCGCCGAATGGGTGTCGAAACCGCCGATGCCGGCGAAAAAGATCTGCCGGCTGGCGCCCAGTATGTTCCGTACGGAAATCGCCTCGGCGATCGCACGCAACTGCGCGCCCAGGAAGTTTTGCGGGAATGTCGCCATCAGCGGCACAGCGTTGTCGATCGCGTCATTGTAGGTTTCATTCGTCGTTAGCGAACTACCAATTGCGGCGGCGATATCGCTTTCAATGAGATTGGCGTCATTGTGATTGGCGGCGGCGAAATGATCGCGCAGGGCCTGATAGGTGGGCTGGTTGCCCCCAAAGAAGTTCAGCACATCGATCCCAGACGCGCCGCCGGTCGACACCTGATAGGGCGTCGCCAGATCGCCGGTAAGGAACAACTGGTTTCCGAATGTGGCGATCGTGGTGAACGGCGCAGCCGGCCCCGGCGCGCCGCCGATCACCGCGTCCGCAAAGAGACCGCCCCAGCCGAAGGCGGCGCCTTCCGGCGCGCTCGACATCCATGTTGACTGCTGATCATTATGGGAGAACAGCCGCTTCGGCGTTTCCACCGTTTCCGCTTCCCACTCGGCGCGGGTGAGCGGAAAGATCAGCGGACCGACATTGCCGACAATCGCCGCGTCGCCAGCCTGAAACAGCCCGTGAATGCCGGTGAGGTCTTCGGGCAAAGCAAAAGACCGCCCGCCGAAATCCGCCCCATTGTCCGGGGTCAGCTCCAGAAGGCGCGCGCGTTCGCGGGAATTGCCCCCGGGCTGGCCCGCGTAAATGTCGAGCAGGGGCGCGCGGATCGCCGCGTAATTGTCGTAAGACGCCTGATCGTAGGGCAGCACCGTGTCGTGGCAATCGAGACCGCCAAAGAGGAAGATGCAGACCAGCGCCTTGTAGCCGGACGTATCAGCGGCCCGCGCCTGAAAGCCCGAAAGCGCCGCGGTCAGCCCGCCGAGCGATGCGGCGCTGATCGCCGTTGCGCCGGCGCCGTGCAGAAATTGTCGTCTGTTCGATTTCATGGCCATCGCCTTTCTCACCGCTGCACGATGTAGTCAGGCGACGTCATCGCCATGAGGACGGCGATCTGCACGCGAAAGCGCGCGCCGTCATAATCGGGATCATTCGGGTTTGTAAGCGCAATGTTCTGGAGCGCCGCATCGATATCCGCCTTGGTCTCATCGGACATCATGCCGTAGGTCAGAAGACTATCGAGGCGGTCGATTAACGCCGCCGGATCGTCAGCCAGTGCAATCTCGTCGGAATAATCCGGACGCAGACTGTTGCGCGCGTCCTCCGCTGTGATGAAAAAATTGTCCTGTGCAAATTGCGCAAACTCGAGAGCAAAATACGTCATGAAATTGGCGTAGCCCGCAACACTTGACGCATTGACGATCTGCAATTCCGGCACGGTAAGCCCGGCGTCGCCGGACTGCGTGCCCGGCGCCACATAGCCTGGCCGATAGAAGTTAAAAACAGAAGGCGAGCGATAGGGAAGCTGCGAAAGCGTATCGGTGCTCGACGTATCCCAGAGGTTGATCGTATGCTCCGGCGTTACGGTCTGCGCATCGAAAACGCGCGCCCAGTGCACAAACCGCAAAACCGGTTCGCGCACCTTACCGAATGTATTGGCGGCTTGCGCGCCGTCGGAGCGCGCCTCATCGTCAAACAATACGGCGGCGAGCGTCGCTGCGAGATCGCCTCTGGCGCCGGCCCCGACACTCGTTCCATCCGGCAACGTATAAGTTCCTGCGTCGAACGCCGCGGACACCCGGCCTACATAGGCCGGCGAAGGATCGCTCGTCACAAAACGCTGGATCAACTGTCGACCGATAAAGGGGCCCACATTCGGATGATTGAAGATCGTATCGAGCGCCATGTCGATACTCTCTGTGCCGCCCGTGCCGGCAGGAATCGTCGTGCCGAGGAACGACTTCTCAAGGTCGGAATGAAACGCCGGAAACATCACCATCCGGTTCGTGAGCGCACCGGCGTTTAACTGGTCGAAACGGAAAAAGAAGTTTGGCGCATCAAGGCTGAGACCGGTGAAAACCCGCGCAAGACCTGTAATGTCATCGTTCGTATACGTCTCAACAGGCTCACCGCCGCTCATCACCGGCTCGCCATTCGCTGTCAGCTCAACAAGGCCAATGGAAAAAAGCTGCATGATCTCGCGCGCATAGTTTTCATCAGGCACGCGTCCCGTCGCAGGATCGCCTTTCTGGTTCTGCAAATAGGTCAGAAAAAACCCCATCGCCGGCGAATAGGTGACGTCTTCGAGAAGATCGCGAAAATTCCCGAAGGCGTTGGTCGTCAGGATATCCTGATAATCGCCGACCAGTTCCGGCGTCACGAACAATTCGTCGGTCGTCGTCGAAATCACCATGATCTGGGAAAGCGCAAACGCCATGCGCTGGCGAAGCTGGTCGTCCGCCTCGATCGCATTGCGCCAGAACGCCATGCCCGGCGAGCTGAACGAATAAAACCCGCGCTCGCCAACCGGGTCCGCCGCTTCGTCCTCGGCGATGATCGTTTGGATATAGGGAAGGTGCAGCGTTGCGGGCTTGTTCAGTTCTGCGACAAACCAGTCTGCGGCCTCCGTTCCGGTGAGTTGCGTCACGTCGTCTTCAGTGGGCCCGAAGGTCGCCTGGGTGAGAAAGCGCGATGTCTTTTCGCTGCTTTCGAAAACGCCCGATGGCGGAGGGGGCGGAGGAGGAGGAGGAGGCGCTGGGGGACCGCCGGTCGGCGGCGGCGGCGTTGGCCCTGAACCGCTGTCGGAACATCCTGCAACAACAGCGAGTGAGAGAAAAACAGCGCAGGCGCGTCCGATATGGGTTGCCGCTCGCAACATCGCGTAACTCCTCACCTGATGCGCCGCCCGCCGGCGAACGCCGTGACACTGCTTCAACGAACGCAATCCGCGTTTCCGTCGAAGAAAATCGCGTCGCACATTTTGACGGCCATGTTTGACGCGATCATGAAGGCGGCCTGCGGGATTTTATCTAGTCGCGGGCGCCGACACGCAGCCCTCGCAAACCTGTTCGAGAACTGCTATATTAGACTCCAATGTAGTCTATATCGGTTTCGGATGTAGCACAAGTGAGCGATTGTTAAGGGCGAAATTTCATGGCTGGAAACTGGTCGCAACAAATGAAGAAAGGCCTCGCGGAACTCTGCGTATTGGCCTCGTTGCGAGATGAAGAGGCTTATGGTTACGCGATTTTAAAGAAATTGTCCGCTGCCGGAGCATTGTCTTTTACTGAGAGCACAATTTACCCGGTGTTGGCGAAACTGGCGGATGAAGGCGATGTCGTCGTGCGCAGCGCCGCATCGCCGTCCGGGCCCGTACGGCGCTATTATCGGCTGACCGCCAAAGGCAAACGCCGCCTCGCTAAACTGGTCGCCAATTGGCGGGCGTTGCGCGACAATGTGGACCTCTATCTGGGAGAGTAAATGATGAACGCATTTGACGCCCTGCCCGCCGGCGATCGTTCGATGATCCGGAATTTCCTCGCCTCGGTAGAAAGCGACATGCGCCGCACCGGCGCGCCCGCATCCAAGATCGCCGCAGTGCGCGACGCCTTGTCAGAACAGATCGACGAAGCCTGGGCGGAAGCCGGCGACGGCGCGGACCTTGAACACATCCTGAAATCCATCGATCCGCCCTATTCCTTCGCCGACGCCGGAACTTTATCGACGGCGGCGGACGATGCATCGCTCATTGGCAGGCTGAGCCTTGGATTTGCGATCCTCGGGGTCGCCGCAGCGGTGCTCTCGCAACTGGGCGGCGCGGAATTCGCTGACCGCGTCGGCGGTCCGGCGTTCGTCTTCAGCGAACTTCTGGCGATCTGCCTCGGGTTCCTTGCGCGGCAAACGACGATCGGGCGGGCGGGCCTTGTCTGCGGCGGCGCCTGCCTCGCACTCATTCTCATCATTATTGCCTTTGGCGGCTAAGTCCGCGTCCACGGCTTGCGGCGCAGCGCAAGGCGCGTAGAAGTTCCGTCCCATGCCCGCCGCCTTTTCCATCGATCGCTCACAAAGCCGCAACGCTGTAAACGCCTTGCGCGGACCGGTGCGCCTGCGCACCCTGACGACATTGCGGTGGCTTGCCGTCGGCGGACAGTCTCTCGCCGTTCTCACGGTTCACTTTGCCGTCGGTTACGCTACGCCCCTTGGCCTCTGCATCATGGCGATCGCCGCCAGCGCGTGGCTCAACCTGTTTGTCGCCTTGCGGTTTTCGCCGCAGCGGTTCCTGACAGACAGGGAAGCGGCCGCCTATATCGCCTTTGACATCATTCAACTCTGCGCGCTGCTGGCTTTTACCGGCGGCCTTCTCAATCCATTCTCTGCACTGATTATTGCGCCGGTGACGATTGCCGCGAGCTTCCTCGTCCTGCGCTACACTGTCCTGATTTCTGCGCTGGCGCTTGCAGGCGTCGGCGTTCTTGCTCTGTATCACATGCCGTTGCCATGGCGGCCGGGCGAAACGTTGGCGTTGGCGCCCGTTTACAAATTCGGCGTGTGGGCCGCGCTTTCCTTTTCGGTCATGTTCTTCGCCGCATACGCCCATCGCATCGCCGCTGAGTCAGCGCAAATGCGCTCAGCCCTCGCCGCAACGCAGCTTGTCCTTGAGCGCGAACAGCGCCTTTCCGCCCTTGGCGGTCTTGCTGCCGCCGCCGCCCACGAACTGGGCACGCCGCTTGCGACGATCCAATTGACGGCGAAAGAAATGCAGCGCGAGTTGGAAAACGATGAGCTTTTACGCGACGATGCGGCGCTGCTTGTGGAACAGGTCAAGCGCTGCCGTGAAATTCTCGGACGCCTGTCGCGCCATGGCGAAGCAGGCGACGCCATTCACGACCGCGTCGATGTGGCGAGCCTTTTAAAAGAAGCAGCCGCCCCGTTTCTGGAGATGGGCGACAACCCTGAAATTCGCATCGAGACGGAAAGTGGCGACGGCGCCAATGAGCCGATGCTGCGCCGGCGACCGGAGATCATCTACGGCCTGCGCAACTTTGTAGAGAATGCTGTCGGCTTTGCGCGCACCGATGTACGCATCGGCGCTGTCTGGACAGCCGAACGCCTGGAAATTTCCGTTGACGATGACGGCGTCGGCTTTCCGCTCGAAGTGCTTGCAAGGCTGGGCGAGCCCTATGTCTCAAGCCGCATGAGCGGCCGGCGCAGCGACACGGCCCGGGCGGCGAGCGCGCGCACCGGCGGCATGGGGCTCGGGTTTTTCATCGCCAAATCCCTCCTTGAGGGCACCGGCGCCGATGTGAGTTGGGCCAATCGCGAGGATGGCGGCGCCCATGTAGGCGTTGCCTGGCCGCTGTCGTCCATCACCGCCGAAAAGCTCGGACAAGACGCCGCACAAAACGCGCCAAATGCTTGAAAAAATAGGCCGGAAAGCGCATTTATGACAGGCTTGAAAGAAACGATTGAGTGATTGAAATGAGCACGCTCGAAGAAGCCCGGGACGCCGACGCCACCCTGCCGCAGGACGCAACCTTGCTGATCGTCGACGACGATGAACCCTTCCGTACCCGTCTCGGACGGGCCATGGAAAAGCGCGGCTTCCAGCCTATTCTCGCCGCCGGCGTCGCGGACGCCGACGGGGTCCTGAAAGAAATCGCCCCGGCTTTCGCTGTCGTCGATCTGCGCCTTGAAGACGGCGACGGCCTCGATATCGTCAACCACATTCACGACAAGCGCGAAGACTGCCGCGTCGTCATGCTGACGGGCTACGGCAATATCGCGACCGCCGTCGCCGCCGTGAAAGCCGGCGCCATCGATTACCTTCCCAAACCCGCCGACGCCGACGACGTGCAAAAAGCGTTGCTCGCCAAACCCGGCGAACGTCCGGACCCGCCGGAAAATCCCATGTCCGCCGACCGCATTCGTTGGGAGCATATCCAACGGGTCTATGAGCTGTGCGACCACAATGTTTCAGAAACGGCGCGCCGCCTCGGTATGCACCGGCGCACACTGCAACGCATTCTCGCCAAGCGCGCGCCGCGTTAGCGGGATTCAACGCGCCGCGTTGCGTCGACCCAGGCCGCTAGCGCGGCGAATACGACATACGATCCAATAGCGGAGTAAGCCGCTTCCGTCGGCCCGACCGGGGGCGGTCCGAAATTCCCGATCAATTGCGTAATCGCCATCAACGCAAACAGGATGATTGGCGCGACAACCCCGCTGGTTCCTTTTGCCCGTGTGCGGATTAAATAAAGCCCAAGCCCGAGGATTAGCAATCCAAATTCCGAGGCGACGGCAATCGGCCGGTTCTCCCAGAGCCCAAGGCCGACTTTCGGCCCGCCGAACCAGAGTTCAAGATCCGGTTTGTGGGTGATGAAATCAAGAACCCAATGCGAGAATACGAGCGCACCAATGACAATGGCGCCGATAGCGCCCGCCCGCCGGCGGACCAGCCAGTATACGGCGCCGGCGACAACACTCCAGACAATCGCCATGAGGAGACTGTGCGTATACGGCATATGATAAAGGTCGAAATGGTTCGACGCCGTGAAGCGCTCGACGATGCGGACATTCTCAAGTCCAAGTAAAACCGCTGGCGCCCAGAGAATGTCGAGGAACTGTACGGCGATAAAGCCGTGCCAGAGCTTGATGCGATCGCCGGCCAGCGCGGCCGCGGGTCCGTAATGTCCGACAAACATCGTCGTGCTCCTCATCAGCGCCGTTCATCGGCCCGAACCTCTTAGCAGAATCATCCAGATCGCGGCAAACCGTTGCAATCAAAAGGCAAACCGCGGCGCACATTCTTGACCACGGGCGCCGCGCCGGTGATGTTGCGCGCCAGTAATGGGGCAACAGACTGGAGTTTTCACATGAAGTTTTTTCCTGCGGTTTTTGGAGCGTTATCGCTCGCCATCTCCGCGCCCGCGATCGCGGCGGACATTGAAATCCCTTATGACAAATTCGAGCTCGACAACGGCCTCACCGTGATCGTGCACGAAGATCGCAAGGCGCCCGTTGTCGCCGTTTCGGTCTGGTACAAGGTCGGCTCAAAGAATGAGCCCAAGGGCAAGTCCGGCTTTGCGCACCTCTTTGAACATCTGATGTTCAATGGCTCGGAAAACTATGACGATGAATGGTTCAAACCGCTGCAGGAAATCGGCGCGACGGGCCTGAACGGCACGACCAATGTGGATCGCACCAACTATTTCCAGACCGTGCCGACCCCGGCGCTCGACCGCATCCTCTGGATGGAATCAGACCGCATGGGCCACTTCGTTGGCGCGGTGACGCAGGACAAACTCGATGAGCAGCGCGGCGTTGTTCAGAACGAAAAACGCCAGGGCGAAAACCAGCCCTATGGCCGTCAGATTTTTACGAACATTCAGAGCGCGCTCTTTCCTTATGATCATCCCTATCATCATCCGACCATCGGCTCGATGGAGGATCTGAACGCCGCATCACTGGAGGATGTGACGGAATGGTTCGAAACCTATTACGGTCCGTCCAACGCCATTCTCGTGCTTGCCGGCGATATCAATGCTGAGGAAGCGCGCCCGCTCGTTGAGAAATATTTCGGCGACATCGAGGCTGGTCCGCCGCTCCTGACGCCGGACGTCTGGGTGCCTGAACGCTCCGCCAACACCCGCTCGACCATGTATGATCAGGTGCCGCAGGCGCGCATCTACCGCGTCTGGGCGGCGCCGGAAGATGTTAACCCCCAGGCGACTGACCTCTTCATTGCGGCAAGCGTGCTCGGCGACGGCAAGAACTCCCGTCTGTATAAGGAGCTTGTCTACGATCAGCAGATCGCTACGGACGCCAGCGTCTTTAATTTCGAGTTGCAGATGGCGTCGATCTTCGGTGTCGTCATTTCCGTCAAGGAAGGCGAGAGCGTCGAGAAGGTCGAGGCCGAGATGGAGCGCGTCATCGACGAGTTCTTGCAGCGCGGACCTACTCGCGACGAAGTCGCTCTCGTTTCCACCAAGACGAAGTCCTCGGTCATTCGCGGCCTGGAAGAGGTCGGCGGTTTCGGCGGCAAGGCGGTAACGCTCGCGCAAGGCGAACTCCTGAAAGGCGATCCCGCCTATTTCGCGATCGAGCTCGATGAGCTTGATGCGGCAACGCCACGCAGCGTCCTCGCCGCAGCGCAGGAATGGCTCGGCGACGGATGGCACCAACTCGATGTCCTTCCGTTTGCAAAGTATTCGGCCTCGGCAACCACCGTTGACCGGTCCACCGGCCTGCCCGCGGTCACCGGCGAAACGACGCTGGAGTTTCCCGAGATTGAGGAAGCCACGCTCGCCAACGGCATGAAGGTCTTTGTGGCGAACCGCTCAACCATACCGGTGGTCAATGTGGCGTTGCAGTTCGACGCCGGATATGCGGCGGACGCCGGCGGCAAGCTCGGTCTTGCGAACTTCACGGCCAGCATGCTTGACGAGGGCGCCGGCCGGTATGACGCGCTCGCTCTTGCGGGCGAGCTCGAAAAACTCGGCGCGACGATCGGCGCCGGGTCCAATCTCGACACGACCACCGTTCGCTTGTCGGCGCTGAAAGAGAACCTCACGCCCTCGCTTTCGCTCCTTGGCGATGTGGTCCGGCGATCCACTTTTGCCGTGGAAGACATCGAGCGGCAACGGGCGCTGATCCTAAACGGCATCCAGCAGGAAAAAGCCCAGCCGGTGCCGATCGCGTTACGTATTCTGCCGCCGCTAATGTATGGCGATGGCCACGCTTACGGCGTACCGTTTACCGGATCGGGCGATGAAAGCTTCGTCGCGTCGATCAGCCGTGACGACCTTGTAACCTTCCGCCAACAGTGGTTGCGTCCTGACAACGGATCGATCTTCGTAGTCGGCGATACGTCGATGGCGGAAATCAAACCATTGCTGGAACGCACCTTCGGAAACTGGCGAGCATCCGGCGAAAAACCGACAAAGAATATCGATAATGTCGCTCTTCCAGACGGGCCTCGGGCGCTCATAATCGACCGTCCGGGATCGGAACAATCGCTGATCCTTGCTGGTCATCTGGCGCCGCCGACAGGCGCTGAGAATAATATTGCCATTGAGGCCATGAACGACGTGATTGGCGGCAACTTCAATGCCCGGGTCAATATGAACCTTCGTGAAGACAAGGGGTGGGCGTATGGCGCCTATACGTTCCTTCAAAGCGCGCGCGGTCAACGGCCGTGGCTCGTTTATGCGCCTGTGCAGACCGACAAGACCGGGCCCTCAATTGGAGAGCTGAGAAAAGAGCTCAACGCATTTCTTGAGGCAGCGCCAGCACGTGAAGACGAACTTCAGCGCGTGAAGCTCAATAATGTGCGTTCCCTGCCGGGTCAGTTTGAAACGTCCGGCGCAGTGCTAGCCAGCCTGTTGTCGTCCAGTCGTTTCGGACGGCCGCTCAATTATCCCGAAACGCTTCCCGAAAAATATACGACCCTGTCGGTCGCCGATGCGAACGACGCCGCACGCGACGTCATCAATCCGGACAAGCTGATCTGGGTCATCATCGGCGATGCGGAAAAGATTCGCGCCGAAGTCGAGGCCGCCGGCATTGGCCCTGTGGAAGTCCGGGCCATGAGCGACCTTTAGGGGCGACAGACGTTTACATTGAATGGAAAACCCGGCCCCGTCTGCGAGGGCCGGGTTTTTCTTATTCTATCGCATAATCGGGCGAGCCCGACCGAAGGCGCACAACCATGACGCGCATTGCCGCGTTCGCCCTTGTGGAAATTTAGGCGCCTCAGAAATGTTGCGGCGTTTCCGGTGCATAGGACACATGGTCAACGGGCCGCGTTTTGCATTAGGATCATGAAACGGGGCAAGCGCCGCAGGGCGCGAAGGCAACAGGGTTAAAGGGGTTTCTAAGATGGCGCGTTCACGGGAAAGAGCGGTTCGGTTTGCCCGGCCCGGCAGCTACGTCATGAATATGCTGATCTTCCTCCTCGTGGTGGTCGGCGTCATTTTTTATCTCTCGCCGCTTTCCCCGCAGCCGACAAACCTGCTCGTTGATGCTTTCGGCGCCAATCCAGCGCTCAACGGGCTCATCCTGTTCGTTCTCTTTCTCGGCGTTGTTTACCATTTCAATCTTACCGAAACCGTGAGCCGCGCAGTGCGATGGATCGAAGGCTTTCGCGAGGGCGTTGATCCGTCAACGCGGCGCATGCGCAATCCGCCGGCCCTCATTAGCGCCCTGTCGCAGCTACTCGCCGAAACCAATTTCCGCGACAAGTTCACACCCGAGTCGACCCGCTCCATGCTCGATTCCGTTGGCACACGGATGGATGAAGGCCGCGAGATGGGCCGGTACATCATGAACCTGCTCGTGTTCCTCGGCCTTCTCGGCACCTTCTGGGGTTTGCTAGAAACCGTGAACGCCGTCGCCGCCACCATCAGCGGCCTTGCGACCACCGGCGGTAACGCCGAAGATGCGGTCGCCCAGCTCATCGCCAATTTGAAAGAACCCCTTTCCGGCATGGGCACGGCGTTTTCGTCATCCCTTTTCGGTCTTGGCGGCAGTCTTATTGTCGGCTTCCTCGACCTCCAGGCCGGCCAGGCGCAAAACCGTTTCTACACGGACCTTGAAGACTGGCTTGCCGGTCAGACCGACACCGCGCGGGCAACCAATAGCGACGGCGCAAAATCCTATTCGGGCGCGGACTTCGCCGAACTCGCTGAAGCGCTCTCCGGTCTTGAGGCGGCGCTTTCGGCGAACACTGAAACGCAGATCAAGGCGTCAGCGGGTCAGACGGCGGAACTCAAGGACGAGATCCGCGCCCTCAACCGCACGCTCATTCGCGTCGGCGGCGGGGAGTAATTTCAATGGCGCGCCGGCGCACCAGAAGCGAGGCGAATATCTGGCCGGGCTTCGTTGACGGACTGTCGACGTTGCTCCTGGTATTGATGTTTGTGCTCTCGATCTTTGTCGTAGCGCAGTTTTATCTTGGCGACCGCCTCAACACGGTCAAACAGGAACTGGCGGACAAGGATTCTGAACTGGCGCGCCTGATTGCAGAGATTAATTCTCTCAACGATCAGTTGGGCCTTGCGCAGCAGGAAAACGAATCCCTCAATGCGCAAGTTTTATCGCTGGAAACGACCATCGACGAAAAGAACAACGAACTCGCCGCGCTGGCCGCAACGCTTGCCGCAAGCCAGGCCGCTGTCGCCGCATCCGCCGAAGAGCTGGAAGCGGAAAAAGCGCTGTCGGAAGAACAGAAAAGCGAGATCGCAACGCTCAATGCGCAGATCGCAGCGCTGCGCCGGCAATTGGCGTCTTTGCAGGAAGCCCTTGACGCGGCCGAGGCGAAAGACCGCGAACAGCAGGCGCAAATCGAAAACTTGTCGCAACGCTTGAACGCGGCGCTCGCGCGCAAAGTGCAGGAATTGCAGGAAGTGCGCTCGCGGTTCTTCGAGGAAGCACGGGCCGCCTTGCAAGGATTGGAGGGCGTCACCGTGCGCGGCGACCGGCTGATCGTCAGCGGCGATGCGCTCTTCGGTTCCTGTCAGGCGACGCTATCGGGCGGCGCAGCGCAGAGCCTTAACGGCGTCGCCAATGCGATCCTGGAAATTGACCGGCGCATCAAGGCGCAGGTCGCCGGCCGCGAGGACGATGAAGACACGCAAGCGATCCAGAACTGGGTCTTGCGCGTTGACGGCCATGCAGACGCAACGCCGCTCGGCCCCGCATGCGCCGCGCAATTCACCGACAATAAGGGGCTTTCCTCAGCGCGGGCGCTTTCGGTGACGCGTTATCTCGAAGCGCGCGGCGTGCCCTCGCGCCGTCTCGTGGCGAGCGGCCTCGGCGCAGACTTCCCGCTCGTCGCCGGGTCGTCCGCTTCGGCGCTCGCCCAAAACCGGCGCATCGAGTTCAAGCTTACGGAACGCTGATCCTAATAGCCTGGTGTCGCGGGCCGTAACGACATCGCAAACCAGACGCCGATGAGGGCGCCCGCGAGGCCGAACCAGGTCAGCGCATATTCCAGATGCTTGTTGCGAAAATCGAGACGGGTCGTGCCGCCTTTGGGCCATTGCGCACCCTCAACGGCAAACTGGTCGATATAGAAAGGCGCGACATTCTTCAAATCCATCGCACTGGCGAAGGCGATCGGATCACGCACATACCAGAAGCCGGCGGCGTCCGGACCCGTCTGCCGAAACCAGCTTGCAGGCGGCAGCGGCGTTTCGCGCTGGCGCAACAATCCTTCAACCCGGATTGATGCGTCGCCGACCGGCGCAACAGAGTCAAAACTGCCTTGCGGAACGAAGCCCCGATTGATGAACACAATTTCACCGCTCGTCGCCTCGAAAGGCGCAAAAAAATAAGCGCCCGGCGCACCGTCATAAGTGCCGAAAACGCGGCGCGCCGGCGACAACAGGAACGCGCCCTCAAGAAAAACGGGAATGTATTCAAGCTCAGCGTCTGCGTTGATGTCAGCGAAGGCTTGCGGAGAATTGTTCATCGCCGTGTTGATGCCGGCGATCAGCTCCCGCTTCCACTCAAGCCGCTGCAACTGCCAATGGCCAAGGGCAATGAGGATCGCCAGTGCGACACCCGCACAAACCGTCAGTACCGGACGAAACTGAAACTTGCGGTCGGCGATCATTCTTTGAGCCGGCCTTCCGCCGCCTTGTGCCGATATTGCAGCGCGATCAGGGTCGCCTTGAACGGGCGGAGCAGCAAAAGCGTCAGGCCAATCGTGAGTCCGACGCTGACGAGAAGCGTCAGCCAAAGCGGCGCGAGCCAGGAAAAACGCAAGGTAAACGCCGCGGCGACAGCGACAAAACCGACAAAGAAGATGACAAACACCGCCGGACCGTCGCCGGCGTCGGCGGCGCTGTAGTCGAGGCCGCAGACCCCGCATGAGGGGCGCAAGCCAAGGAACGTTTCAAACAGCGCGCCCTCGCCGCAACGCGGGCACTTGCCGCCGAGCCCTGCGACAAAAGGGGAGACGCTGTCGTGACCGATCATGGCGCCGGGAGGGGCGTGAAGGCGAATACCGCCTCGTCGCTGTCCGATGCGCGGCCGAAATGATAATCGCGCGCCGCTGCTTTCAGCCCACGGAGCGTTTTTACGACACAGGTCTCGAAATCTTCGTCGTCTGATTCAAGGTCGCCGCGCGCCAGCAGGCGGTCGCGGGTTCTGGCGGACAACGATCCGCAGATCATCATGACGAGTTCAAAGCGTTCATGATCGCCGCGGCCATAATAGTAGACATAGCCGTCGTCTTCATGGGCCTGGACCGCGTAACCGCCGCGGGCGATGCGCCGGAACCGCAGCGTGGTTTCATCGTCTTCGCCGTCAGCGCTGCTAAGTGCATAAAGCCCCGTTTCGTCAACGGACAGGACAATCTCTTCACAATCATCGTCGTCCGCATCTTCTCCGACGGGGCACATCTGATGCGGCCCGGTGCGCAACGGCGTCGCCTTGCCGTTGCGCTCATCGAGCACCGGTTCCTCGGAAACGAGGCAGCCGGCGAGCGCGAGCGCAGCGCCCGCGGCGAACATCAATTTCACGAATAGAGAGCGCATCAAGGCCCTCCGTGCGGTTTGGCGCCTAGCTCAGCAGCCCCTGATTGCCGAGGACATAGACAAAGGCGAACAGGAACAGCCAGACCACGTCGACAAAGTGCCAGTACCAGGCCGCCGCTTCGAAGCCAAAATGGCGGTCCTTCGTGAAATGACCGGCAAGGGCGCGGAAGAGGCAGACAATCAGGAAGATCGTGCCGATCAGGACGTGCAGCCCGTGAAACCCTGTGGCCATGAAGAACGAGGCGCCGTAGATGCCGCCGCCGCCGAACTTGAACATGTCATAATGCAGCGCTTCGTAATATTCGACGCCCTGCAGGAATGTGAAAAACGCGCCGAGAACGATGGTCAGGATCAGCCCCTGAATGAGGCCTTTCTGGTCCCCTTGCAGAAGCGCGTGGTGCGCCCAGGTCACGGTCGTACCCGAAAGCAAGAGCACCAGCGTATTGATGAGCGGCAGCGCCCAGGGGTTTAAGGGTTCAACGCCCACCGGCGGCCAGACGGCGCCCGTTGCGTGGACGCGGCCATCATTGCCGTCGAAGGCGGGTTGGCCCGCCGTGTTCAACATTTGTGACCCGTCAACAAGGATCACCGGATCGCCCGCGCCCGGGAACAACGCGGCGCCAAAGAACGCCCAGAACCAGGCGGCGAAGAACATCACTTCCGACGCAATGAACAGCACCATGCCGTATCGGAGGCCAAGACGAATGACCGTCGACGTGCTCTCGCCAGTGAGGCTTTCCTTGATAACGTCGCGCCACCAGCCGACAAACGTCACAAGGACGCCGGCAAAGCCGATGAGGAACATGGTCGGTCCGCGCAGGACAAGAAACGGCGACCCCGCCGGACCAAGAACCAGCCCGGATTCATTGGGACCGGATTTCATCCACATCACCGCACCGATCATCATGATCGTCGCCGCAATGGAGCCGACCAGCGGCCACGGGCTCGGGTTCACCAGATGATATTCGTGTTTGACGTCTGCGCCGGCCATCGCCGCACCCCTTTTCGATGGAGCCAAGAGAATTCAGCCGTCTATACTGCGCCCGCGGCCAAAAATCCAAGGCCGCGAACGGCCCGCCCCCGCGCCATAGGGCCGCAGGATGGGCCGGTCAGGAGCCCTCGTTTGAGGGTGCGCCCTCAGCCTCGCCCGGCGCATCGTCCCAGGCGAAGAACGTATAGGAAAGCGTAATCGTCTGGACTTCGGCGAGATTGGGGTCGTCAGCGAGGGCCGGGTCGATGAAATAGGTGACCGGCATGGAGACCCGCTCGCCGGGGCTCAAGGTCTGTTCGGTGAAACAGAAGCACTCGATCTTGTTGAAATAGATCCCTGCCTTGGCCGGCGAGACATTGAATGTCGCGCGGCCCGTCACCGGGCGTTTTGCAAGATTGGCGGCCTCGTAAAAAGCGAGGCCCGTTTCGCCGATGCGCAGGGTCTGCGCCATTTGCTCCGGCTTGAAGCGCCAGTTGAGCCCCTGCGCCACGGTTGAATCGAAGCGGATCGTGATTTCCCGGGCGATGGTCCGGTCGGCGGGCGCATCGGCGCGCTGGGTAAATCCGCCCCAGCCGGTGACCTGACAGAAAGCGCGATAGGCCGGCACGGACGCAAAGGACAGCGCGACCATGCCGAGCACCACGCCCGCGACAATCGTTGCTGTTTTCCTGTTCTTGTTCACCGCGTCGGACATGGATCAGAACGACCGCTCGGCGACGGAGCCGCCAAGTTTCAGGATAGTGACCGCGAAAACGAGAACGATGAACGCGCCGAGGCCCAGCGCAATCGCCCTGTTGCGGCGGTCGCGCTGTTTCGTTTCGTCGGCATTGTCCGGGCGTTCTTCAGCCATGGAGACCCGTCCACCGTTCAATCGGGATCACGGCAAAAAGCGCAAAAAGATAAAGGATTGAGAATTTGAAGAGATCAATCGCCGGGCGCTGATTGTCGTCGTTGGCGCGTAAGACTTTCCAGGCGGCGTAGACGAACCAGGCGCCGAGGCCGATGGCGGCGGCGAGATATAGCGGGCCCGTTGTTCCGATCACGGACGGAATGACGCCCGCGACCGCCAGCACAACCGAATAGGCGAAAATTTGCCGGCGCGTCGACGCCGCGCCTTTGACGTTCGGCATCATCGGCACGCCGGCGCGCTCATAATCGCCCTGCTTAAAGAGCGCCAGCGCCCAGAAATGCGGCGGCGTCCACAGGAAGATAATGAGAAAGAGAATCCACGCATCAATCGGCGCGGTCCCGGAAACCGCAGCCCAGCCGACCACCGGCGGCAGCGCGCCCGCAGCGCCGCCTATGACGATGTTCTGCGGCGTCGCCCGTTTCAGCCACATGGAATAAATGACGACGTAGAAAAAGATTGTGAATGCGAGGAGCCCGGCGGCGACATAGTTTGATGCGAGCGCCAGAAGGGCGACGGACAGCGCTGACAAAAACCAGCCAAACGCCGCGGCTTCCGAACGGGGTACGCGCCCCGCCGGCACCGGCCGCGCGGCCGTGCGCGACATCACTGCATCAATATCGGCGTCCCACCACATGTTGAGCGCGCCGGAGGCCCCGGCGCCGACTGCGATCGCGATGAGGGAAATCGCTGCAAGCCCCGGATGCAACGCGCCGGGCGCCGCAATCATGCCGACGAAAGCGGTGAAAATGACGAGCGACATGACGCGCGGTTTCAGGAGATCGAAGTAATCTCTCGGCCCCGCGATATCGTTCGCATGCATGTTGGCGCTCGCCTCGCTCATGGCCCGGCTTATGCCTTATGGGACCGCGAAAGAGAATAGGACCGCCGGCGAAATCGCCCGCGGCCCGCCGTCGCAACGGGGCGGCGCGCCCCGAAATACCTAGCGCCGGGCGAAGATCGATTTGGCGCCGAAGATCACAAAGATCAGCACCATGAAGGCCAGGAAATAGGACAGAAGGTTCGCCGCCGTCATGTTCATGAACATGCCCCAGCTCGACTGCAGCTGTCCGGCGAGACGCCCGCCCGTGACCGCCGTTCCTTCGGCGGACGGCGCCATCAAGACGCCGCGCAGATAACCGCCCAGCGCGAAAAGCGCGAGCGCCAGCAGCGTCATGGACCCGATCTGCGTGCCCCGGCGCATCATCACCGCCGCGATCGCCACCGATCCGAACGCAATCGCCAATGCGATGAAATCGCCGTTCAGAAACGTCGCACGCATGGTGCCGATGACGTCATTCAAAATTGTTTCAAGCATTCCCCAGAACCCCTGTTGCCGCGTTCCCCAACGCGAATTGTCACCAATGAGAACGCCGGCGCGGCCTCAGCGGCGCCGGCGGAACACAACTTAAGAAAATCTAGCCGCGGAAGAACAGCGACTTGCCGATGAACAGCACCGCAATCACGATCGCAAAGACCAGAAGGTACAAGATGATCGTTGTGCCGGACATGTCGCCAAGGCTGGCCCATCCATAATCAAGCTGCGCGAGATAGGCGCCTGGGCTTGTGGGCGATTCGCTTCTGGCGCCGCCAACGACAAGCCAGAGAATGCCGAGCACCGCCATCGCCAGCACGCTGACGCAGACAATCTGGCCCACCGACCGCATGGCGGCGACGCCAACAAGCGCGGCCACGACGACCATGCCTAAAAAGATCCAGTTGCCGCCAAGAAAGATGCCTTCCGCGACAGCGCGTAATTCTCCAATCATCCCTTCCATCAAGAATCCCCTTCCCAGTTGGATAATAAAACTGGCGGGAAATTAACCAATTTTTCCGGCGGCGCCACGCTGCAGCGCACAAAAAAACCCGCCGGCGAACCGGCGGGTCTGATTTTTTTGGCTTGCCCAGTGATTTAGAAGGCTTTCGCGCCCTCCTTGTCGAACCGCGGCAGTTCGTTGAACTGGTGGAATGGCGGCGGCGACGGCAGGGTCCATTCCAGCGTCGTTGCGCCCTCGCCCCAGTAATTGGCTTCCGCCTTGCGCCGATAGATGAAGAAGGCGTCGATCATGGCGACGAGGAAGACGAGCATCCCGACAAGCGTGATGGCGTAGCCGATGGATGACCAGCCGTGCCAGTAGGCGAAGGCTTCCGGGTAATCGATATAGCGCCGGGGCATGCCCTGGAGCCCGAGGAAATGCTGCGGGAAGAAGATGAGATTGACGCCCGCGAACATCACCCAGAAATGCAGCGCGCCCAGCCATTCGCGGTACATCTTCCCGGTCATCTTGCCGAACCAGTAATACCAGCCCGCAAAGATCGCGAAGACGGCGCCCAGCGACAGGACGTAGTGGAAATGCGCGACGACGTAATAGGTGTCGTGCATGTAGTGGTCGATGCCGGCATTGGCGAGAACAACGCCGGTAACGCCGCCGACCGTAAAGAGGAAGATGAACCCGATGGCCCAGAGCATCGGCGTCTTGAACTCGATTGAGCCGCCCCACATGGTGGCGATCCAGGAGAAGATCTTGATGCCGGTCGGCACCGCGATGACCATGGTCGCGGCGACGAAGTAAGCCTTCATGTTCACGCTAAGGCCCACCGTATACATGTGGTGCGCCCAGACGATGAAGCCGACAAAGCCGATGGCGACCATGGCGTAGGCCATGCCGAGATAGCCGAAGATCGGTTTCTTGGAGAAGGTCGAGACGATGTGGCTGATGATGCCGAAGCCGGGAAGAATGAGAATGTAAACTTCCGGGTGGCCGAAGAACCAGAAAAGGTGCTGGAAGAGCAGCGGATCGCCCCCGCCCGCCGCATCGAAGAAGGCCGTCCCGAAATTGCGGTCCGTGAGCAGCATCGTGATGGCGCCGGCGAGAACCGGAAGCGACAGGACGAGCAGGAACGCCGTCACCAGCACCGACCAGGCAAAGAGCGGCATCTTGTGCAGGGTCATGCCCGGCGCGCGCATATTGAAAATCGTCGTGATAAAGTTGATGGCGCCGAGGATCGACGAAGCGCCCGCAAGGTGCAGCGACAGGATCAGGAGATCCATCGCCGGCCCGGGACTGCCCGTATTTGCCGAGAGCGGCGGATAAAGCACCCAGCCCCCGCCAAAGCCGATATTCTGCCCGTAGCCCGGGGCGAACAGCGACATTGTGATGAGAACGCCCGACGCGCCATAGAGCCAGAACGAGATGTTGTTCATACGCGGGAAGGCCATGTCCGGCGCGCCGATCATGATCGGCACAAACCAGTTGCCGAAGCCGCCGATCATCGCCGGCATCACCATGAAGAAGATCATGATGAGGCCGTGATAGGTGGTCAGGACGTTATAAAAGTTCGCCGCCGCATCGAGATCGCCGCCGCTCCACTGTGTCAGGATCGTGACGCCCGGCTCGGCGAGCTCCCAGCGCATGAGCCCCGACATGGCGCCGCCGATGATCCCCGCGAGGATCGCGAAAATCAGATATAGCGTGCCGATATCCTTGTGGTTCGTTGAAAAGAACCAGCGAACGAAAAAGGACGGTTTGTGATCGGCGTGATCGCCGTGGCTTGCGTGTGCGTCGGCCATGACTATTGAGCCCCTTGAGTTTCGGTTGCGCCCGCATCGGCGTCGGCAAGTTTCACCGCGTCATCGGTAAACATCGGATCGAGACCGGCGAGCGCGCGCCGTTCATCGACCCAGCTTTCAAATTCCGGCCGGGAGACGACTTCAACGGCGATCGGCATATAGGCGTGCTTGATGCCGCAAATCTCCGAGCACTGACCATAATAAACGCCCTCGCGGTCCGCTGCGAACCAGGTCTCGTTGAGACGGCCCGGCACCGCGTCGATTTTCACCGCGAAAGCCGGCATCGCCCAGGAGTGAATGACGTCATTGGCGGTGGTGATGATCCGGATGGTCTCGCCCGCCGGCACGACGAGGCGGTTATCCACATCCAGCAGCCAGGTTTCCGGCGTCGCCTGATCTTCCGGCAACAGGTTGGAGAAGAAATCGAAATCGCCGAAATCAGGATAGGAATATTGCCAGTTCCACTGATAGCCCACCGCCTTGATGGTCATGGTCGGCGCGAGCGCGACTTGACGATTGTCGCCACGCCCAACAACGGTTCGACCGCCGCGCACAATGACTGTTTGGTTCGAAGACGGCGCGCTATTCAACGTAACCGAGATAACCTCTTCGCCTTTCGCGCCAAAAAAGCGCTGCAGAAAATCTTTGGTGCCAGCGAGAGAATATGCATCGTCGTCCAACTCGGTGACGCCGGATGCATCCGCAATGAACACTTCAATTTGGTCATTCCGAATGACGCGGCGATCAATCGCCGCGAAATCGTTGGGAAAATCGAATTGAACCGTCTGGCCGTCGCCGCGATAGGTGGCCTGTTTGCCGTCGGGCGTCACATCTTCCTTGTAAAGTAGATCGAAGGACGGCAGCGCAATGAACAACAGGATCAGGATGGGCACACCCGTCCACACAATCTCGATCAGCGTATTGTGGCTGAATTTGCGCGGCGTCGGATTGGCCTTGGAATTGTAGCGCACGACAATCCACAACAGCAGCGCCAGCACAAAAAGGCTGATCACCGTGATGATCGGCATCAAAATCCAGTTATGGAAAAAGTGGACTTCCTCCGCCAGCGCCGAATTCGCCGGCAGCATGGCGACGCCGCCTTGCGTTCGCTCAGCGAGCGCGGCCGCGCCCGCGGTCAATGCGCCAAGGCCTGTGGCTGCCGCAATCAATCGTTTCATTCTTCATCACCCATGGGCAAGGGCGCGCGGCTGCGCGCGCCCGGATTCCGCATGGCTTATAGGCCGGTCGCGCGCGCCTCGCCATTGGCGTTTTCATGAAAAATGGTCGCAGCGGCGGCTTGGCGCGACTCCCCGGCGCCATTGCGGGCGGGCGCGCCGCCGATTACATCTCGGCTCATGACCGACTCCTACTTTTTCGGCCGCTCCGATCTGGACCGCGCCCGCACCCAAACCCTCGTCGACGACGCCCTCAAAGACGCCGACGATGGCGAGCTGTATCTGGAATACGCCCAGTCCGAGGCCTTCGTTTTTGACGATAATCGCCTGAAGACGGCGAGCTTCAACGTCGATCAGGGCTTTGGCCTGCGTGCGGTGCTCGGGGAATCGACCGGCTACGCCCACGCCTCGGAGCTGTCCGAAGCAGCGCTCAAACGCGCTGGCGACGCCGTGCAGGCGATCCGGACCGGCAAGGGCGGGACTTTAACCGACGGCCCGGCCCGCACCAATGCGCGGCTTTACCCGGACGACAACCCCTTGGACGAGATGGCGTTCGAGGCGAAAACCAGGCTTCTTGAAGACATCAACGACTATGCGCGCTCCAAGGATACCCGCGTGCGCCAGGTTTCCTGTTCGCTTACCGGCGAATGGTCGGCGGTGGAAATCATGCGGGCGGGGGGCGAAATCATCCGGGATTTCCGGCCCCTTGTCCGGCTCAATGTGGCCGTCACCGCGGGCGAAGGCGACCGGCAGGAAACCGGCAGCTACGGCGCCGGCGGCCGCGAAGGCTATGCGGCGTTCGTGGCGCCGGACGCGTGGCAGGGGCAGGTGGACGAGGCGCTGCGTCAGGCGCTCGTGAACCTTGAGGCGGAACCGGCGCCGGCCGGCGAGATGGAAGTCGTCCTCGGTCCCGGCTGGACCGGCGTCCTCCTGCACGAAGCGGTCGGCCACGGCCTTGAAGGCGATTTTAATCGCAAGGAAACCTCCGCCTTCGCAGGTCGGCTCGGCGAACGGGTGGCGGCGCCGGGCGTCACAGTCATTGACGATGGAACCATCGCCGGCCGTCGAGGCTCCCTCACCGTCGACGATGAAGGAACGCCCACCTCGCGCACGGTGCTGATCGAGGACGGGATCCTGAAAGGCTATCTACAGGACCGTCTCAACGCCCGGCTCATGGGCATGAAAGCGACCGGCAATGGGCGGCGCGAAAGCTTCGCCCACAACCCCATGCCGCGCATGACCAACACCTTCATGCTCGGCGGCGAGCATGATCCTGAAGAAATCCTCCGTACCGTGAAAGACGGCGTTTACGCCGTGAATTTCTCCGGCGGTCAGGTGGACATCACCTCCGGCAAGTTCGTCTTCAACTGCACCGAGGCCTATCGCGTGCAGAACGGCAAGGTCGGCGCGCCGATCAAGAACGCGGCGCTGATTGGCGACGGACCGTCGGTCCTCACGCAAGTCTCCATGATCGGCAATGATTTCAAACTCGATCCCGGCGTCGGCGTATGCGGCAAGGCAGGACAGGGCGTACCCGTGGGCGTTGGCCAGCCGACCATCAAGATTGACCGGCTCACCGTCGGCGGCGCTGCCGCCTAAATCCTGATACGGACTAAGTGCGCAAGAGAATTGTCGAAACGATTGCGAGCATCGCGAGATTGAGAACCACGAGATAAAGCACGCCGCCGGCGAGCGCCGTCCAGACCGTCTTTATCCAGCCGCGGCCATAAGCGTGTTTTATGGACCTGACGAGATAAACGAACAGGATCAGCGTCGCGATCGGCCCCGCGAAGGGCGCCCCGAATTGCGTCGCGATGAGCGCCGCGCCGACCACCGCAAATGAAATCGCGTGACTGTAAAGCGACAGGACCAGATGGTCGAAATAAAGCGCTTCCTTGCCGCGAATGAAGAGCGTCATGATCAATGCCGCGATGGGCGTCATCAGGAATAGAACCCGCGGCAACCAGTTATTAAACGCTGCATTAAATCCGGCGGGATCGTTCACCGCTGCGCTAATACCGGCAAGCGATTGCGTCGCAAACAATTCAAACGAACTTGCGGCGTCACCGGCGGCAAGCGCTTCCTCGGCTTCGTCGCGAAGCTGCTGCTGGCACAACGCCCAGTTCGGCGGCGGCTTCGGAATATCCGCCGCCCGCGACAAGAAGCGCATGCCAAGCGTTAATCCGCAGGCTGAGGGCTCGCCATCCTGCGCCGCGGCGTTTTCGGCCGGTTTCGACTGGATGAACAAAGTGGCGGTTTCGCCGAGCGGCGTCACCTGAAGCGCAACGAAGTAGGTTTGCGTCGCCGACAGGGTCAGGAAGAACAGGAAACTGACGACGAGAAACAGGCGAACCGGCGGCGTATACCGGGAACGCTTGCCATGCGAATAAGCATTGGGAACCAGCCCCGGCGTAATTGCGAGCGAGCCAAGGGTTCGCCACATCCGGCTATCAAAAGAAAACGTGTCTTCAACAAAGTCACGTGCGAGCTTGAAGATACTGCGGCGCAGATCGTCATGTTTCTGGCCGCAGGCGACGCAGAAAACGCCGGCGACCGTTGCGCCGCAGGAAAGGCAAGTTGTCGACGGGTGAATGGTGCGCGCATCTCCCGCGCCGTCATGCGGCGGCCCGCCTTCCGCGGCCTCTTCGTCGTCAATATCGCTCATCACGTCCGTCCCGGTTAAACGATAGCATTATCGAACCTTCCGCGAAATGATCCTGTCGCGGCGTTTCTTTTGTGGTAGCAAGCGCGGCTATGTCGGAAATCACCACCCGCTTTGCGCCGTCGCCAACCGGATATCTGCATCTCGGTCATGCTTATTCCGCCCTCCTCGCATTTGAGAAAGCGAAGCAGGCCGGCGGGCGATTCGTCCTGCGCATCGAGGATATTGACCGGACGCGGTGCAAGCCCGAATTCGAGGCGGCGATCCTTGAAGACCTTCAATGGCTGGGGCTCGTATGGGAAACGCCGGTAATGCGCCAGTCCGAGCGCTTTGACGCTTATGCTCAAACGCTTGACGCGCTGAAGGCGAAAAACATCGTCTACAGATGTTTCAGAACGCGCAAGGAAATCGCGGAGAAGATTGCGCGGGCGCCGCATTTTGACGCCGCCGGCCCGACGGCGTCGCAATATGTGGGCGCACCGCTGGCGCCAGACGAGGAAGATGCGCGCCTTGAGACCGGCGACGCCTATGCGTGGCGCCTGTCGCTGGCGCGTGCGCGAGAGGCGCTTGGCGGCGATTTTTCTGCGCTACAATTTTTTGAAGCGGGACGCGGCCCGAATGGCGAGGCGGGCGCAATCAAAGCGATGCCGGAAATTTTCGGCGACCCGGTTATCGCCCGCAAGGAATTCGGCGCGAGCTATCATCTTTCATCGGTGATCGACGATGCGGCGCAAGGGGTTACCCACATCATTCGCGGTGAAGATCTCTTTACCGCAACGCATCTTCATCGCCTGTTGCAGGCCTTGCTTGATTTACCGACCCCCGACTATTTTCATCATCGTCTGCTCACGGATGACAATGGCAAACGCTTCGCCAAGCGCGATCAGTCGGTCACGCTGCGCGCTTTGCGACAGGACGGCGCATCGCCGGCGCAGATACGCGAGCGCGTCAGGCTTTAGCGACGCTCTCAGGGCTTACTCTTCCGGCTGCCGATTCTCTGAAACAAACGCTTCATCCAGCCGGTATCGCCCGGTCATGGGCCAGGCAAACAGGACGTCCTCCTCGCGCGGGCCCTTGCCGATATTGTGAATAACCAAAGGCGCGCCGGACCGTCCCGTCGCCGCGGAGACGACGCCGATATGGGCCAGCGTCCCGCCGCTCGCGCCTTTCAGATTCCACGCAACGATATCGCCGGGACGGTAGTCGTCCGGATCATCGCTCGGCGCGAGACGCATATTCCTCCGTGCCAGGAATGTCTCGATATTCGGCACGCGGCGATGGTCGATATTCGCGTCCGGCCTATTCAGTCCCCAGAGCGCCGGATAGGCGCTGAACGCCGCGCGCATATCCTCATGGATCAACCGTTGCAGATCCACATCGAGCGCCCGCAATGCGCGAACCACAACATCGCTGCACACGCCGCGGTCGGCGGCGACATCGCCCATAGGATAGGCAATGCGTTGATAAGTGGGATCGTATTCGACGTCGTGCCGGGTGCGTTCCAAGGCCGCGTCCGCCAGTCGCCCGCCAACGTCGCCCGCAAAGGCCGGGCTGGAAGCAAAGAGGGCGAGGCACATGACGAAACGCAACATAGGGCGCAGTGTTCCCGCCAATTTCGGCGTGAATATGACGGAACGCGCGCATTCGTGATCGGATATGAATTGCCCGCGCCGCAATGGGCCCGGTAGGAAGCCTCGAGCAAACGGAGGGCAAAATGAAAGCTGCATTGTTACTGGCGCTGCGCGCGTCAACCGGTTTCCTGTTGATTATCTGGGGATCGCTTCGCGCATTCTCACCGGAAAGAGGCGTTGGCCTCGCGGATAAATATTACGGCGGCGCGGTCAATACGGAAACCATTCAGGCGGCGTTCGGCTGGGCCGAGATCGGTCTTGGCGTCTTCGTCATCCTCGGCCTATTCCGTTTTCTCGCCTATCCGCTACAGGCGCTGATCCTTGTCGGCGGCGTGTTCCCGATCTGGAAGCACATTCTTGATCCGCGCGGGCTCTATCTCTTCGCCGCAGACGAACGCGCGAATATTCTCTTCTTCCCCTCGACCACGGTCGCTATCGGCACACTGATCCTGCTTGCCTTCCGCGAGCATGACGCGCTCAGCCTCGACCGGATCCTGCGCCGCGGCTGACCCGCATATTTGCGGCGAATTGACGGCGAAACCCGGCGAGCGGACGCTGAAACCGCGCATGCGCCTTCCTATATAGGATTGGCAAGGAGGCGCACATGTATCCCGATCATCCGCTCGCCGACGAAGGCGGGCTTTCCCCCGTCGCATTCGTTCTGAATATTTTCTGGCTTGTTCTCGGCGGCGCGCTTTCCGCCATCGGATGGTTTATCGCGGCGCTCCTGATGGTCGTCACCATTATCGGCATACCCTGGGCGCGCGCTGCGTTTGACAATGGCGTCTACACGCTGTGGCCGTTCGGGGCGAAGCCCATGGCGCGCGACCGGCTTTACGGCGAAGACATCGGCACGGGACCGCTCGGATTTCTCGGCAACATGATCTGGTTTGTGCTCGCCGGATGGTGGCTCGCACTTGGCCATATCATCGCTGCGATCGGCCTCGCCATCACCATTATCGGCCTGCCATTCGCCTGGGCGCATTTGAAGCTAGCAGGCTTTGCCCTCTGGCCTATCGGGCGCACAATCGTCGCCAGCGAAGTACGCGCGAACGCTTATCGGCGCGCATATTAATCGCGCGCGGCGCTTATTCCATCGTCAGCACCGCCGCATAGGCTTCAATCCCGTAAAAGAGATTACCGAGGCGGATGTTCTCATCAGCCGCATGCTGATTATTATCAAAATTGGCGATCGGCAAAATAATGATCGGCGCATCGGATATGTCCTCGAATATGTAAAGCGGCAGGGTGCCGCCGAGGCTCGGGTTCAGGATAAGATTCTCACCCGCCGCGAGCTGCAGGGTTTTGACGAGATCGCTGACGCCCGGCGCATTGAGCGGCGTCCTGACGGCGCGATAGCCGCCTTCGCGTGTGACTTTCGCAATCAGGGGATGGGCGAGCCGCGTTTCGCGGTCCGGATCCTCGCGCACAATATGATAGCCCTGCGCTGCGATATGGGCCTCAACGAGGTCCTGCATTGCCGCCGGGTCGTTGCCTTTGACGAGACGAATGCCGATGGACGCCGTCGCAGTCGGCGGAATGACATTGCGCGCCTCCGCGCCGACTTCGGCGCTTTTAAGCCCTTTGAGGTTCAGCGCCGGCGCCAGGATGCGTTCGGCGAGCGGGGCGTTGTTGTTTTCGCTCGCGGCAAGACCGAATTCGCCGCGCAACGCGTCATCGACTTCGGGCATCGCTGAGAGCGCCGCATAATCCGCGACGCCAAGTTCATCAGCGCTGTCGTAAAACCCCTCGATGAGCACATTGTCGTTCTCGTCCTTCATGGAGGCGAGAAGCCGGGACAGCCGCCAGCCGGGGCCCGGCGACCAGCCACCATAATGGCCCGAATGCAGCCCGCGATTGGCGCCGTAAACGGTGACGTCCATGCCGGTGATGCCCCGCACGCCGAAGACAAGTTGCGGGCGCCCCGACTGATGGGTCGGCCCGTCGCAGAAAAGCCACATGTCGATGTCTTTGAACTTTTGTTTATGGGCGAGGAGATAATCGTCGAGGCTCGCGGACCCGCGCTCTTCTTCGCCGTCGAAAACGAGCACGATGTTCGACGTGAGATCGAGGCTGACCGCTTCCAGCGCATCGAGCGCGGCTAACAACGCCGCAATCGGCGCCTTGTCATCGGACGCGGAGCGCGCATAAAGGCGCCAGTCCGGATCGATGGGCGTTCCGTCCTGCGGCAGCGCCATCCGCTGGCCGCCATTGGGGATGGTATCGGAATAGAGCGTCGCTTCGAAAGGCGGGTTCGTCCAGTTCGCGTCCTCCGTGGGCTGACCATCATAATGAACATAGATTGCGATGGTGCGCTTCGCCCCGCGCGCCTTGCGCAGGCCATAGATCAGCGGCGGCGCATCACCGTGGCGCAAAAGCTCCATGCGAAAGCCGCGGTCGGAGAACTGCGCCGCAATGGCCGCGGCATTGGCGTTGATGTTTTCTGTATCCGCCGCATCATTGGGGAGCGACAGGAGATCGGCAAACTCGCGAACGATGCGCGCGCCGTTTTCCTGATGAAAATCCCGCGCGGCAGAAACAGCAAACGCCGGATCCGCCGCCGCCGGCGACGCGGCGCCAAAGAGCAATGCAAAAACAAGGACGGCGATAGGGCTGGTTTTCATGGGCGACGCTCCCGAAACGGCGGCAAAGAAAAGGCCGGGCGATCAAAAGACCGCCCGGCCAAAACCTAACTGAATTTTTCGCCGCCGTCAGGACGGGATTTCGCTTTCCATATAAGCGTCGAGTTCATCGCCTACGGTCGCCACCACTTCGCGGTCCTCCGCCGGCGCATTCTTCACCGTTTCCATCATGGCGAATGTGCTGGCGAGCTGGTCGCGCATTTCCGGCGGCATCATGTCGATCATGGACGGGTCCATGTTTTCCATCATCGCCATGGTGCGCGGGTCTTCGTTCTGCATCTTGTTCGCCATATGGGCGATCATGACGCGGTCGCCTACATTGCCCCATTCCGCCGCGGTAAAGCCAAAGGGCTTAACCGCCTTGGCAAGGCGCGCATGGTCCGCGGGAAAATCTTTCTTCAGCGCCGCAACGGCGTTGGAATAAGGCTTGAACGGCTCGCCGGCCTTTGGCCGCGTCGCGACATTCATGTGCTCGGACTTGCCCTCTTCATCCATTTCGTTTTTGAGCTCTTCCAGCGCAGGAAGCGTTTTGACAAAGCGCTTCGCCTGATCCTCCGTCAGCGGAGCATCTCCGGCGACGGCGGCGCCGGCGGCGAAAAACGTGAACGCCAATGCGGCGATGATGGTCTTGAACATGCGGGATCTCCCTGCCCAGTTGTGATTCGTACAAAACATGAGTTTACCCGCCCGGCCCCTCGGGCGAAAGTCGGTACTTCGGGAAAGCCCAAACGAAAACGTCGCAATCGCCGGGCGGGCGGCGCAGGCCTTTGTTGAAAATGCGTAATCTAACGCGGCTGCGCGAGAAAAAATCGCTCCGTCCTTCGTGACGGAATTTTTCCTTCATCCTGAGGGAGCCGAAGGCTCGTCACGAAGGACGAAGGAAAAAATCCTCCTCAGGATGAAGCGATACAGCAAATGCGCCTGTCGATTCAGTCAACCGTGGGCCGGGCGCGCCGGGCCTTGATCTCGCCGCGGCGTTTCTTGTTTTCCACGCGCTTTCGTTTTTGCGAGAGCGGCACATGGGTTTGATGGCGCGGCTTTGGCGGGGTTGCCGCGCGGGCGACAAGTGCAGCGAGACGCTCGCGCGCGTCGGCGCGGTTTTTTTCCTGATCGCGAAATCGCTTCGCCTCGATGATGAGGACGCCGTCCTTGTTCATGCGCCGGCCGGCGATGGATTTGAGGCGCGCTTTCACCGCGGGCGGCAGCGACGGCGAGTTCGCTGCATCGAAACGAAGCTGCACCGCGCTCGCCACCTTGTTGACGTTCTGACCTCCCGGACCGGATGCGCGGATGAAGGTTTCAACAAGCTCCCAGTCGGGGATGGTGATGGAAGGCGAGACTTCGAGGGGCATCGTCTTTTCCGCTCATCCCGGCGCAAGCCGGGATCTGAGGCAAACGGGCAGTAGCTTCTGTAAGTTGTAGCTGGATTCCCGCCTTCGCGGGAATGAGCCGGCAAATATTACGCCCCCGCCCGTTCCCGCCTCACCTCACTCGCGCGTTTCTTCACGCTATCCGACTTCAACTGCCCGCAGGCGGCGGCGATATCGCGGCCGCGGGGCGTGCGGATCGGCGAGGCGTAGCCGGCGCGGTTGACGATGTCGGCGAAGGCTTCGATCCGTTCCCACGAAGAGCATTCATAAGGCGCGCCGGGCCACGGGTTCCACGGGATCAGATTGATTTTCGCCGGGATACCCTTCAGTAAACGGACGAGTTCGCGCGCTTCGCCGTCCGTGTCGTTGACGCCTTTCAGCATCACATATTCGAACGTGATGCGCCGCGCGTTTGAGACGCCGGGATAGGCGCGGCATGCGTCCAGCAAATCTCCAAGCGGGTATTTGCGGTTGATGGGCACAAGTTCGTTGCGCAGATCGTCATTCGTTGCATGAAGCGAAATTGCGAGCATCGCCGAAGTCGTCTCGCCCAGCGCCTGCATTTCCGGAACAACGCCAGAGGTCGACACCGTGATGCGCCGGCGCGACAGGGAAATCCCTTCATTGTCGGAGATGACGTCGATGGCCTTCGCAACGTTTTTAAGATTGTAGAGCGGCTCGCCCATGCCCATGAACACGATGTTGGAGAGGCGCCGGTCGCTCCCGTCCGCGAGCCCGCCCGACGGCCATTCTTCGAGATCATCCTTGACGGCGAGCACCTGGCCGACGATTTCCGCTGCGGTCAAATTGCGCACCAGCGCCTGCGTGCCCGTATGGCAGAAGGTGCAGTTGAGCGTGCAGCCGACCTGACTTGAAACGCAAAGCGCGCCGGCGCGGCCCACATCGGGAATGAAAACGCACTCGACTTCCACGCCGGGAGAGAGTTCGAGGAGATATTTTCGCGTGCCGTCATTGGAGACCTGCCGCTCCACCATGTGGAGCCGGCGCAAGGCGTAGCCCGCGGCGAGGTCCGCGCGCATGTCCTTGGCGATGTCCGTCATCTCCTGGAAGTCAGTCGCGCCGCGCTCATAGATCCAGCGGAAGAGCTGGTTCGCGCGCATACGCGCCTTCTTCCCATCGAGACCAAAACGCTCTGCAAACACGGCGCGAAGCTCCCCGCGGGTCAGCCCTGCGAGGTTCGTGTCAGAACGGGTTTGCAAATTCAGGTCGAGGTCAGCCATGGCGCAGGGGGCCATATAGGCGCGGGGCTATGCATAGTCGAGCGGGAGTTCCGTCGTCGCTTTCAGCTTTTCCATGGAGAAGGTGGACGAGACGTCGGCAAATTCCGCCCCCGAAATGAGCCTTTTGTATATTCGGTCAAAACTCGCCATGTCCGGGCAGACGACTTTCATGAGGTAGTCAACGTCGCCACTCATGCGGTGAAGCTCCACAATCTCCGGTATGGCCCGCACATGGGCGGAAAACCGGGCCAGCCACTGGTCGTCATGGCGGGCGGCACGCACCGCCACAAACGCGGTGAGCCGCAGGCCCGCCGCTTCCGGGTCGACAAGGGCGACGCGGGACGCAATGACCCCGTCTTCCTCCAGTTTCTTGATCCGCCGCCAGCAGGGGGTCTGGGAGAGCCCGACTGATTCGGCGATTTCACTCACAGGAGCGGCGGCGTCGCGTTGCAGTTGCGCCAATATCTCTTTATCAATGCGATCCATTCTAATTATATATCACATAGTAGAATAATTTTCTATATATAGTTTTTCTATCCATCAAAATAGAGAAATTTTTTTTCACGGTTTGGCGCTAGGATTGCCGCGATTTCTAAGGGGACGGATTAACGATGATCAAGCGCGCCTTTACCGAGCATCCGGCAAGCGTCGGCGAGACCTATTTCCAGCATATGGGAATGGCGCTGGGCTTTGGCGCGCGCATGGTCGGCGCCGGCGCGGCGTGCCTTCTCCATGGGTTTTTCCCGTTCCTCTTCAAGACGACCGGCAAGGACTGCATTAACGACCTCCATGACCGCATGGTCGTCCACCGCGATTGCCGCAAGGCGCACGGCGCCGCGACGTCCGCCGCCCCGATGGCGCCGGCGGAATAGCGTTTTTCAGGATTTTCCGGTTCAAGGCGCGAGATAGGCGCAGTCCGCGCGCCTAATTTTCCGCGATCTTAACCTCGCAGCGGCATTATTCGGGCTTTCAACGGCACGCCCACGCCATGGAGCCCGGCCCGCTATGACCGAATTCGACGCCCATACCCAACCGATTGAAACCCGCCTCGCCGCCATCGGCGCGGACGGCTACGTCACCGCTGACGAAGTCCTGTTCCTGCGCCGCTCCGTCTTCGCCGACGGCGTTGTCCGCGAACGCGAACTCGACGCCATTTTCGCGCTCGGCGAGCGCGCGCCCGACGGCGATCCGGAGTGGCCGCAATTCTTCGCCGAAGCCGTTGCAGATTTCTATCTTCGCGAGGAAGAGCCGCAAGGTTATCTGACCACGGATGAATTTGACGAATTGCAGGCGCGCATTGTGGGCAATGGCTGCGCTAACCGGCTGGAGCGCGCGCTGCTCGTCAAGCTCATGGAAACGGCGGTTGAGACGCCGAAAGAGATGAGCGCGTTTACGGGCCGCGAGCTGAAAGCCTCGATCATGCAGAAAGAACGGCCCGCGGTTTCAAAAGAGGACGTGATGCTCATCCGGCGCTGGCTCTTCGCCGCCGGCGGCGACGGCAATGTCGGCGTCACACGGGAAGAAGCGGAGATCCTGTTCGAGATCAATGACGCGGTGAAATACGGCGAAGCGACTCCGGCATGGGGCGAATTATTCACGCAAGGGATCGTCAATCATCTGATGGCGGGGCTCGGCTACTCCGCGGCCAGCCGTGAAGACGCCATGCGCCGCCATGCCTTCATCAGCGATCAGTCGCCGAATGTGGGCGGGTTTTTTACGCGCATGCTGTCCGGGGTCGCAGCCGCATTTCGCGGCGCTGATACCGGCGACCAGTCTGTATACGCACAAAAAGCAAAAACCCGCGAGGAAGCCGTCGCTGCTGCAGAAAAAATCACCCCGGCGGAAACAGAGTGGCTCGCCGGTCGCATTGGCCGTGACGGCGAGTTTGACGAGCATGAACGCGCGATTATTGAGCGGATGAAAGAGCTGGAAGCGGATCTGCCCGATGCGCTGAAAGCGCTTCTCGACCGCGCAGCGTAAATTCTTACAGGCGGCCCGCAACCCATGCCCCAACCGGCGCAAGGCCCGTTCCCGAAAGAGGGACGGGACCCCGAGCGCGAAGCGCGCAGGATCAGGGCCCAGTTCGCGCGGGTGTCAAACGGCTTCTTCGCCGCCCGGCGCCGCAAGGACTTTTTCAAGAAAAGAAAACGAACGCTGATCGTCGGCGCCATATCGGTACTTGGAATTGCCGCTGGCTTCATCATGAGCCCATGGCCCGTCGCCGATACGGTGCGCCATATCGCGGCCTTTCCGGATTGCGAAGCCGCGGCGCGGGTTGATCTCACGCCGGCGCGGCGCGGCCAGCCCGGATATTACAAGCGCCACGATCTCGACAGGGACGGCATTGCATGCGAACCGGTCCCGAATATCGTCACAGGCGCACAGCGCTAGCTGCCGTCATACCCCGCATTAAATTTTTCGATGAATGCTATAATCACATCAGCCCATCGTCCGATGTTTTGAGACAGGTGCTCTTTCGCGACACCACCCTCAAGTTCAATGACGTAGTCCACGCCAACTTTGTTTTCGCTTTCGAGGATATAAGCGCGTCCAAAGACTTGCCCATCGCGAAAATCATCCACTATTCGAAAGTCTTTGGCCGTCGGGGCCCGCCCGAGAGGAAAGTTTGCGAAAAACATAAGTGTTCCGCATGCGGGCGGCCTGCCCGAACAATCAAGCGTTCGCACCCAGAACTCGGTATCGCCAGCTGTCGCATACATGACTGGACCGCCGCCGCTCGCCTCCTCATAGAATGCTATATCGCCGAAACCCGCCTCCGATAACGCCGCCTCCAGCTCTTCCGCGGTCACGGCGCTGATGTTTTGCGCGTGGCCTGCGCCAAGAAGCGCGGCCGCGCCCGCCGCCAATGGAAGAATAAATGTCCTGATACGCCCCATGAACCCTGCGCCCTGTCTTACTGAACTGACCCCGCGGACCCATCATGACCGAAGATCACATTCCTTGGCAATGGCGTCGCAGGGGCGCGGCTATTCGTTGACTTGGACGCGACCGGGCCTATCCTCCCGCGCCGCAAGCCGCATCATCTTCTTTTCCCGGGGAAATTATGGCCGCCAGCCCGTCTTCGTCTCGACCACTTTCGCCGCACCTGCAGGTCTGGCGCTTCACCGTGACCATGGCCTCGTCGATTACGCACCGCGCGACCGGCATTGCGAATTTCGCCGGCGTCGCGCTGCTCGCCGTCTGGATGCTCGCCGCCGTCAAAGGGCCGGCCTTTTTCGCCCCCATCGGCGCATTTCTTTCCTCGCCCTTCGGCGGCGTCATCCTCGCCGGCTTCATCTGGTCGCTCTCCTTCCACCTGATGAACGGTCTTCGCTACCTCTACTGGGATTCCGGGCGCGGGTTCGATCCGAAATGGGCGCGGGCGACAAGCTGGGCCGTCTATGGCGGATCGCTTCTGTTGACAGCGCTGATCGTTTTCGCCGGCTATGCCGCACGCGGAGGGGCGTGAGGCTCATGTCCAAAAAACACACCTCCACGTTTGTCCTGCAGCGCGCCAGCGCCGTTGTCCTCATTCCCCTTGCGATCTGGTTCATGGTCAGTCTTGTGGCCCATGCCGGCGACAGCTTTGTCGATATGAAAGCCTGGCTCTCAAAGCCTACAACGAGTCTGCCTTTCGCGGCGATCATTGTCATCGGCGCCTATCATGGCCGCATCGGTCTGGAAGAAGTCATCGTCGACTACATCCAGTCCTGGCTTCGAACCGTACTCATTCTTTTCAGCTGGCTCGCCGCGCTCGCCCTGATGGCGCTCGCTGCCTGGTCCGCATACCAACTATCATTTGCAGGCTGACCCATTCCATGACGCAAAGTTACGAAATCGTCGATCACCAATATGACGTTGTTGTCGTCGGCGCCGGGGGCGCGGGCCTCCGCGCGACGCTGGGCGCGGCGCAAGCCGGCCTCAAAACCGCCTGCGTCACAAAAGTCTTCCCGACACGCTCCCATACGGTCGCCGCGCAAGGGGGCATTTCCGCCGCGCTCGGCAACATGTCGGAAGACGACTGGCGCTGGCACATGTATGACACGGTCAAGGGCTCCGACTGGCTCGGCGACCAAGACGCCATTGAATATCTCTGCAAGCACGCCCCCGCCGCCGTTTATGAGCTGGAACACTGGGGCGTTCCGTTCTCCCGCACCGAGGAAGGCAAGATCTATCAGCGCGCCTTTGGCGGCATGACAAAGAATTACGGCGAGGGACAAGTCCAGCGCACCTGCGCCGCCGCCGACCGCACCGGCCACGCCATCCTGCACACGCTTTACGGCCAGTCAGTGAAACAGAACGCAAAGTTCTTCATCGAACATTTCGCCCTCGACCTCATCATGGGCGAAGACGGCGAATGCCGCGGCGTTATTTCGTGGGAACTGGATACAGGGCGCATTCACCGCTTCTCCGCGAAAATGGTAATCCTCGCCACTGGCGGCTATGGGCGGACCTATTTCTCCTGCACCTCGGCCCACACCTGCACCGGGGACGGCAACGCCATGGTCCTGCGCGCCGGCCTGCCTTTGCAGGACATGGAGTTCGTGCAGTTCCACCCCACCGGCATTTACGGCGCGGGCGTTCTCATCACCGAAGGCTCGCGCGGCGAAGGCGGGTATCTGACGAATTCCGAAGGCGAGCGCTTTATGGAACGCTACGCGCCGTCAGCGAAGGACCTCGCCTCGCGCGATGTGGTCTCGCGTTCCATGACCATCGAGATTCGCGAAGGGCGCGGCGTTGGTCCGAACAAGGATCATATTCACCTGCATCTCGATCACCTGGACCCGAAAATTCTGGCCAGCCGCCTGCCCGGCATTTCCGAAAGCGCGAAGATCTTCGCCGGCGTTGACGTCACCAAGGAACCGATCCCGGTGATCCCGACGGTGCATTATAATATGGGTGGCATCCCGACGAATTATCATGGCGAGGTTGTCACCAAGCGCGGCGACGACGCGGACGCGGTCGTGCCGGGCCTGATGGCGATTGGCGAGGCGGCTTGCGTTTCCGTACACGGCGCCAACCGGCTGGGCTCCAACTCTTTGATCGATCTCGTGGTCTTCGGGCGCGCTGCGGGCCTGCGCTGCGGCGACGTCGTAGACGCAAATTCGGCGAGCCCCGACCTGCCGCAACAGGCGACCGACGAAGCGATCGCCCGCCTCGACCGGTTCCGTCACGCCAAGGGCGAAACGCCGACGGCGGATTTGCGCGCACAGATGCAATCGGTCATGCAGAACAATTGCGCCGTCTTCCGCACCGGCGACGTGCTCGAAGAAGGCCGCGAGAAAATTGCCGACGTCTATAAAGGCCTTTCAGACATTTCCGTCGCCGACCGCACCATGATCTGGAACACCGATCTCGTCGAGACGCTGGAATTCGACAACATGATCGGCCAGGCGATTGTGACGATGGAATCGGCGGCGAACCGCAAAGAGTCCCGCGGCGCCCACGCCCGGGAAGACTTCCCGGACCGCGACGACGCCAACTGGATGAAACACACCGCCGCCTGGTTCGCCCAAGGCAAGGCGACCATCGACTACCGCCCGGTCCACGATTATACGCTTACGGATGAAATCAAGTATATCGAGCCAAAGGCGCGGGTTTATTGACACCTAAACGCCCTAAAAGACTTCACAAGTCCGAAACGTCAACGATATGCGGCGCAGGCGCTGCGCGCGTTTTCCTTCAATGACATCGGATTTGCGATGCGCTATGGCGTGGCGCCACTGAGAGCGCGCCTCACCGGCCAGCACCAGCAAACTTCGAGGTTCCAGAATCATTTTTTCACGCTGCCCGGTTCGTTCCTGCGAGAAAGCAATTTCGCAAGCCGATCCAAGACTCAATGATGCGATCACCGGCCCGAAACAGGGGATGCAATCGACATGAGGCGCAATTCCCTGCCCCGGCAGATACTCATTGACGATGATCTGATCGGGGCGCTCCGGGAAAACGCCCTCCGCAACAAGCCGCTCTAAGATCGGCGCAAGGAAGGCGGGCGTCGGCCCCAAATAGTCTTCTGCGGATACGCGCCGCGCCGCGTAATCATAGCGATAGCCGTAATGCTGAACGCGGCGCTTCAGCGTATCGTCCCATGGACGCTCGTCGACGCAGCGGATTAACGAGGCGGCTTCATCCTCGCTGACAAATTGAGGATAATAGGAGAACCCGCTTAACCCGGCCGCATGGCGCGCTTCTATACGCGCCTCCTGAACGCAAGTGGTAAGAAGCGATCATACTTGTCGAGCACGCTTTCACCTCCTAGGGTCATCGTGTGCGAATAGTAGGGCGGGCTCCAGCCCGCCAGTTCGTTACGGTCGAAATATTTTTGGCGGGGTTAACCCCGCCCTACCCTCAAGCCGCCTCAAGCAACGGGCCTGCCGGGTCGTCTGCGTCGTGCCAATCCGTCCGCCGCTTCAGGCCCGGGTTGAGGAGCAGGGACGGCACTTTCCACAAAACGAGGCTCTTGTGGACGGCCCAGTCAGCGGCGCGTTCGTTCCACCGCGGGTCGCCGCCATGATTGCGGTTAAGCCAGTCGCGATAGGGCATCCAGTGGGACGGCTCGTCCTTGCGGATGACTTCGTAAATTTTGACGAGGCGCTCGTCGGAACGCACCATTTTATCCGTAAGCAGAATTTCAAGCTGGTTCATGCCGCGGATTTCGGTGATCATGATAATGCGGCAGAGCTTGAAAAAGAGTTCGTCATCAGCCGTCACGGCGTCCGTATCGAGTTCGTCGATGCCGCAGCCGAAGGTGAGATAGATCAGCCGGTCAATATGCCCGCAGGACCGGTCCACCGCGTAGGGCATGCGGCCGAGCTGTTCGAAATAATGCCGGAACATGAGGTAGTGCTTGCGTTCATCGCGCCGGTGTTTTTCCACCGCATCAACAAACCATTTCTCGTCCGGGTGACGGGCGTAGACCGCCTTGAGGACACGGTCGATGGATGAATAGCCCCGATGTTCATTGTAAATATAGATCGAGGCGAGGACGTCCAGAAACCGGCGTTCAGCGCGTTTCCACATGAAGGAGAATGTCGCGCATGAGCGCTGCGCGCGTCAACTGACGGTGTATTCACATTGCGGGAGAAATCAGCGCCGGAAATCCAGCGTCGCTTCGACGTTTTTTTGCGGGCGCGGGGCGCTGTCCACGGTGCGCGGATTGAAGCGCCATTTTGTTACCGCCTCGACCGCAGCGTCTTCAAAGCAATCATCTGACGATGATGTCACGCGGGTGTTGGTGGGCCGTCCGGTGACGGCCACATCGAACATGACCGTCACATTTTCGAGCGCGCCGGCGCTGCGCTCACAGCGCTCCGGGTAGCGCGGGCCAACGGAATAGATAAGCCGCGCCTCGACGACGACAGCGTCCTGAGGGGGCGCCTCGACCGCGGGCGATGCAGGCTCAACGGGAAGCACGGGCGCGGGCGCCTCAATGACGGGCGGCTCCGGCTGGAGGGTTGAGAGCAGCGGCGCAGCGTCTTCGGCTGCGGGCGCCTCTTCTGCCGGCGCGGAAAGTTCCGTAAGCGGATTAACTTCAACGGCCTCATCGGCGACAACCGGGTCGCCGCCCACCGGCGGGATCGGCACGACCTCATAGTCCTGCGAAATGCGCGGGCGCTCGATCGCGGCGCGCGGGCGCGGCGCTTCGGCGCGGGTCTCGGACAGGCGCACCCGCGGCGCGGCGTCTTCCGCGCCGGCGTTGATTTTCTCCGCGCCATTGCCCGCAACCTGAAATGCAATCCAGATCGCGAAAGCGAGGATCAGCGCGATGCCGAAAAGCGAGGCGACCTTAACGCCAGAGCTTGCCTCATAGGCGGGAACGGCGGCGCGGGGCGCGGGCTCTGCGGCCGGGCGCGCGGCGATCATCTCTTTACGAAACTCGACGGCGATGGCGTCCGCATCGAGGCCAAGATAGGCCGCATAAACGCGCACGAAGCCGACCGCGTAAGGCGTCGCCGGCAGCGCCGCCATATTGCCGTTCTCAATGGCGTCGATATGGGTCTCTTTGATCTTGGTCGCCGCGGCCACGTCCGAAATGTCGAGGCCCGCCGCAAGGCGCGCGCTCGCGAGAAACGGCCCGGCCCCATCGCCCTGGGCGGCTGCCCGCGTGGCGCTGAGATCGATGATTTCGGCGGATTTCTCCTGAGACATGGCCTTCATTAACCCTACTGACGCAACCGACCGGCTCGCAAATTCCGCAAGCCGAAACCTTTACGCGGCTTAGCGAAGCACGAACGGCGCCATCAACCCCGTCCTTTCCGAACTGTCATAAAGCCATTCGCGTCGCTGTCTTCCATGTTAACATGAAAACTCGTTCATCGCGCTCATTTTTCTCGAAGGAAACGCCCATGGCCTACGCCTCGTTCACCGTTGAAATTGCGGACGGAATTGCGCATTTGCGCTTCTGCCGGCCGGACAAGGCCAATTCCATGAACGCCGATTACTGGCGCGAATTGCCAGAAGCGGTTCGTAATATCTCCGACAACGCGCAAGCGCGCGTCATTGTTCTGTCTGCGGAGGGCAAGCACTTCTCCGCAGGCATGGATATCTCCGTCTTCATGGACGGCGCCCTTGAGGGCGAGGCCGCCAGCCGGGAAATCATGGCCGAAGCCTTCCGGCACAAGGTAAAAATGTTGCAAGCGTCCTTCTCAGCGCTGGAAGAGGCGCGCCAGCCGGTGCTCGCCGCAATCCAGGGCGGCGCCATTGGCGGCGCGGTTGATCTCGTGACGGCCTGCGATTGCCGATACGCCTCGGAGGACGCCTATTTCTGCATCAAGGAAACGGAAATCGGCATGACCGCCGATGTAGGCACTTTTCCGCGGCTGATGAAGGTGATGCCGGAAGGCTGGGCGCGCCAGATCAGCTATACCGCCGAACGGCTCACCGCCGCGAAAGCAAAAGAGATCGGCTTCGTCAATGAAGTCTACGCGACGCCTCAAGCGCTTCTTGACGGGGTCATGGCGATCGCCCGTCAGATCGCGCAGCACTCGCCCCTCGCCGTCACCGGCGCCAAGCGCATGGCCAACTACGCCCGCGATCACTCGACCGCCGCCGCGCTCGACTATGTAGCGGTCTGGAACGCCGGCATGCTGAGCGGCGACGACATCAAGAAAAGCTATATGGCGAAAATGGAAAAACGCGCGCCGGAATATGACGAACTGAAGCCGCTGAAGAAGTCGCTTTAACACGCTGTTCAGTCCCGCCGGGCTATCGTCAGGCCCATGGCGCATGGTCTTATAAAGCCGGTGAAATCGTTGTTCGGGGTCCTCGTCGCGGCAGGCGTGCTTGGCGCGATGTTGTGGTTTTTTGTCGGCGGCCCGCTCAAAATTTTCGGCCCGCATCTCTTTGGCTATGAACATGTGGGCTGGCGCCATGCCGGCGCACGGACGATCAGGACGATCACCGTGCCCAAATGGCTCGGCGCTGATACGCTTTTGTCCGCCGCCGTTTCGCCATTTCGTCAGCACAAGGTGTATATGGAGAAAGGCGATAGGCTCATCATCGCCTATGACGCATCTGTTGAGCGCGGCGGTCTCATCCTGTCGGTCTACCGGACAAATTTCAGCCTGTTTCTGCAGGGACCGCTGGTCGAAGACCATCAGGCCTGGCGCCTCGACCACGGAAAACACCGGGGCGTATTCGAATACACCGCGCCGCAAAACGGGTTTTACGAGTTCGACAATGAAGTGCGCTGGGAATACGGTCAGCGCGCCCCGCTGCCCTTGCCGGATTTCGATGTTGAGTATGAATATGCCTGGCGCATTGAACACGCCGCAAAAACTCCCCTTTCGCGCCCCATGACCAACACGCTCAGCCGGTAACTACTTTCGCGGGAAGGGCGCGTTGTGTTCAAGGGGAGACGTCTCCATGTCTGTTATTCCGCCGGCCGAAGCGCGCTCGCTCGGCCTGAAACTCATTCTCGTCGGCGGCCTCGCCTTTGTTTTGTGGGTGCCGGCCATGCTGATCTATGCGCTGGTCTGGGACCGCTCGACCCGCGCCGATACGGTGACGGCCGAGATCATCGAACGCGCCGGCGGGCGCCAATCCATCAGTGGACCAATCATTCTGGCGCCGGCGGAAATCGACACTGGCAAGACCGACAAGGAAGGCGCGCCCATCCGGCGCGACACAGTCGTTGTTTTCACGCCGAAGACCCTTGAGATCGAAGCCGCAGCGACAACATCAAAGCGCGCCCGGTCGATCTATGAAGCAGCGGTCTATGACGCGGATATTTCGATGCGCGGCCGGTTTGAGTTGGGCGCGCCGCCGCCGGCTGAAGGGCCGGTCTCCGTCGACTGGGACCGCGCTGTCGTCGCCGTCAATTTCGCATCGAGCGATCATATCAAGGGCGTGCGCGACGCCATCCGCTTTTCGGTGAATGGTGAGCGCCAAACGATGTCCTTCGAGCCCGGGATCGCGGCGCGGCCTGCGAACGAGAATATCGACCGGGCGCCAGGCGTCAGCGCGCCGCTCCCCTTGGCCCCCGGCGAGACGGCCTTCGAATTTGAACTGATCCTTCCTCTTTCCGGCGGCGGCGGTCTTTTCTTCACGCCGGCGGGCGAGAATACGACCGTGCGCACCACAGCAGACTGGCCCGATCCCGGCTTTCAGGGGGCGTATCTTCCGGACGACCACACCATCGGCAAGGACGGCTTCGAAGCGGAATGGCGCATCCCTTATCTCGCACGGGCGATCCCGCGCGCCTTCTTCGCGGACGCCGGCCTGTCGGTCTTGCGCGGGCACGCTTTCGGCGTCGAACTTGTCGCCGCCTCCAGCCCCTATCAGTCGGTGAACCGGGCCCTCAAATACGCCCTCATGTTCCTCGGCATCGTCTTTCTTACCTTTTTCCTTTTCGAGGCGACCATGGGCGGGCGGGCGCACCCGGCTCAGTACATTCTCCTTGGCGCAACGCAGGTGATATTCTATCTCCTCGTGCTCGCCTTTTCCGAACATATCGGCTTCGGGCCGGCCTTCTTCCTGACCGCGAGCGCCACCGTCGTCCTGTCTGGCTGGTATGCAGCGACAGTATTTCACAGCAAAACCCGCGGGGTTATTGCCTTTGCGGCCTTTTCAGCGGCCTACGGGCTGATATATTTGCTCATGAAATCAGAGGACTACGCTCTCCTAATCGGGTCAGTAACCGCGTTTGCGGCTTTGTCGGTGACGATGTTTGTCACCCGCAATCTGGACTGGTACGGCGGACGTAAAGCAACAGCCGGCGCCGATGCAGGGGCCGGGTAAAAAACAGAAAGCGCGCTTCCGCCATGGTGCAACTGACGCTGCCGAAGAACTCGCAAGTGAACGGGGCCGGGAAACATTTCCCGGCCAAAGACGGCGCAGAAAACCTACGCACGTTCAAGGTCTATCGTTACGATCCAGATACGGATGAAAATCCGCGCGTTGACACATATGAAGTCGACATGACCGGCGTTTCCATGGTTCTCGATGCCCTGATCAAGATCAAGAACGAAATAGATCCGACGCTGTCATTCCGGCGTTCATGCCGCGAAGGGGTGTGCGGTTCCTGCGCCTTCAACATCAACGGCGCCAATACGCTCGCCTGCACCAAGGCCATGGACGAGATCGGCGCCGGCGACATTGCCGTCTATCCCCTGCCGCACCAGCCGGTGGTGAAAGATCTCGTTACGGATCTTTCCAACTTCTATGAGCAGCACGCCTATATCGAACCCTACCTGCAGGCGAAGGACGAAGAGCCGACCGAAGAATGGCGCCAGAGCCAGGAAGAGCGCACCAAGCTTGACGGTCTTTATGAATGCATTCTCTGCGCCTGCTGTTCAACATCCTGCCCGTCCTATTGGTGGAACGGCGAGAAGGAAGGCGGTGAAGAGGAATATCTCGGGCCCGCCGCGCTGTTGCAGGCCTATCGCTGGCTCGCCGACAGCCGCGACCAGCTTGACAATGAACGCCTCGACAAACTCGAGGACGAGTTCAAGCTCTATCGCTGCCACACCATTATGAACTGCGCGCAGGTTTGTCCCAAGCATTTGAACCCGGCGAAAGCCATTTCCGAAATCAAGAAGCTGATGGTGAACCGGCCGGACGGAAAGGCCACGGGGACGTAGGCATCGCTTCGTCAGGTTCTCGTTTGGATGATGTCCTCATCCTGAGGCGCCCGGACGAATTTCGGGCCTCGAAGGATGGCAACGAGAACAGCACTTCGCCGCCATCCTTCGAGGCAAACATTTCGTGTTTGCACCTCAGGATGAGGTGGCGGGCCCAGCATGACAACACCATCATTTTTTGCGCCGCACACAGATGAATTTTTCGAAAATGCAGTGTTTTCAAGGGCGTTTGCAACACGCCCGTTAACGTTTGCGCGCAGTCTTCATGCTAGAATGCTTTCGCCTTCAAAAAGGAGGCTGACATACGCATTACGCTCGATCTTGCGATTTTTGGCGCGGTGTTCGCGTCTGCGCTGGCGCTGTTTCACAGCCCGGTGCATGCGGCCCTCGCTGGCCTCATCATCGCCGGCGCCGGCGACACGCTGGTCTGGGCCGAACCGAAAAAGCGCCGCTGACGCTCATGAGAGCAATCAAAAGTCTTTGAATGCAGTCTCGTTTCTTTTTTGTCGCGCGTCCGGACCTGTTGAATGCATGCATTCAACCCGCTCATACTTTTTATGGACGCGCTCCGGGAAAATTCGCGCTCGCCTCATCGTAGCGCGAGAACGCCATGATCTTTTGCCAGATCTTGCGCGACATGGCGGTGCAATGCTGTTCCACGTCGCTCGCCCCAGCGGAAACTTCTGCGTCACGGCAGGGCTGCGCAAAGAGCGCCGCAAGCTTGCCGGTGAGCGCGAGCATTTCCGAACAATAGTCAAGATAACGCTCCAGCAACGGACCGGAGAGGACATCGCCCGGCGATGACGCCGTTTTCGGCACGGCGTGGCGATACGGGTCTTTCGTCAGCTGATGCATATCAACCACATGGGCGATCGAGCGCAGCTCATGGAGATAATCGAGGGCCTTGCGCCGTTTCCAGTGCTCTTCGAGCCGGCCAAGCGTCAGAACGCCGAGCCCCATGAGAACCGCAAGGTTCATCGCCGGCTCCAGCACCATAACGAGGCTCGCTGCGTCGAATTCCATCGCATCGTAGTGGAGGGTCGCCGCGATCCAGAAAAACGCCGCCGCGCCGACCACCCAGATCGAATAGACCGTGACGCGGATCGGCATGATGGGGCGGCGCAGGCGATCCGATTCTGCCGCGCATCGTCGGGCGGTCTCCGCCAGTTCCCCGGCGACAGCCTCGAGCCCGCTTTTTGGAAAACGCTCGCCCACCCGCGCCGACAGCTTGTCGATGGTCTCAATGACCTTTTCAGCGCTTAGGGTCTTGTAGGGCATGGGCTCGGGATCGCTCAAATTGCCATTGGCGGATTCTTGCGATTAGGGCGGTTCGCAGCACTCGAAAAGGCGCATCCGGGCATAAGCCGCATAGTCATTGCGCTTTGGGCCAACAGGCGCGGTGCGCCGGATCAGCAATTTATCGCAAAAGGCTCGGCGGAGGGCGTTGCCTGAACTTTGCCGGTTGACTCTTTTTGATATTTTTATATATATGAAATTATGGAATTAGAGACTGCCAGCCAAAGCTTCTCGGCCCTTGCGCAAGCCTCGCGCCTCGCCGTCCTGAAGAATCTTGTCAAAGCGGGCCCGTCGGGCCTCGCCGCCGGGGCCATCGCCGACCGCCTCGGCGTGCCCGCGCCGACAATGTCCTTTCACCTCAAGGAGCTTGCCCGGGCCGGCCTCGTCCAGTCGCGCCGGGACGGGCGCAGCGTCATTTACGCCGCCGATTACGGAGGCCTGCGCGATCTTATCGATTTCCTTCTCGCCGATTGCTGCCAGGGCGACCAGCGCCTTTGCGGCCCTTACGTCATCAAGGAGAGCGCCTGATGAAACGCCTGCATATCCACCTCAAGACACAGGACCTCGACCGGTCCATCGCCTTTTACTCGGCCATGTTCGGCGCCGAGCCGACCCGCGTGGAAGAGGATTACGCCAAATGGCTCCTCGACGATCCGCGCGCCAACATTTCCCTGTCGACCCATGGGGGCGAGCCGGGGATCGATCACGCAGGCATTTCACTCGAAACCAAGGACGATCTCGATGCCGTGGCTGACCGCCTGCGCGACGCAGACGCAGCGCTGTTCGCGGAAAACGCAACGACGTGCTGCTATGCGCAATCGAACAAATACTGGGTTCAGGATCCACAAGGGGCGCGCTGGGAGCTGTTTCAGACCTTCGGCGAAAGCGACGCCTATGGCGCAGAGCCGGACCGGGCGCTCGCCCCCGCTGCCAATGACACGTGCTGCGCGCCATCCGCCTGCGGCGACGCCTGTTAATGCGAAATATCCTCTTCCTGTGCACCGGTAATTCGGCGCGCTCGATCATGGCCGAGGCCTATATGAACCAGGCCGGCGCACGCCGGTGGCGGGCCTTCTCTGCTGGTTCGAAACCAACAGGCGCGCATAACCCTTTCGCCATCGAAACGCTGTTCAGCCATGGCGTCGCCCTTGACGCCGGCGACGGCGGGCCGCGTTCCAAAAGCTGGGATGAGTTTGCGAATACCGACGGGCCGATCATGGATATGGTGGTGACGGTCTGCGACAACGCGGCCGGCGAGACCTGCCCGGTATGGCCGAGCATCAATGGCCGCGCGCCGGAGAAACGCTACTGGAGTTTTCCTGACCCAGCCGCCGCCGTCGGCAGCAAAGCGGACAAACGCGCTTCATTCGAAACGGTCTTCGCCGACATTCGAAAACACATCGACGCGCTCTTGCGCGAGACTGCGTAGGGCCGGCGGAATGGCCTTTTCTCTGGCGCAAAAGCTGGGCGCCGAGGCGCTTGGCACGGCGCTTCTTCTTGCTGTCGTTGTCGGGTCCGGGATCATGGGCGAGGCGCTCGCCGGCGGTAATACCGCGATCGCCTTGCTGGGTAATACCGTCGCGACCGGCGCCGGGCTTTATGTCCTCATCCTGATCTTCGGACCCGTTTCCGGCGCCCATTTCAACCCGGCGGTGACGCTCGCCTTCCTGATCCGCGGCGACATCGGCCTTCCCCTCACCGCCCTCTACATCGTGGTTCAGATTGCCGGCGGCCTTACCGGCGTTGTCCTTGCCCACGCCATGTTTGATCTCGAACTCATGCAAGCCTCAACAAAAGCGCGCGCCGGCGCCGGTCAGGCCATCGGCGAGGCGGTCGCCACATTCGGCCTTGTCCTCACCATCCTCGGCGCCCTTCGTTTTCGCCCCGAAAGCGTCGCTGCCGCCGTTGGGTTATTCATCACCGCCGGGTACTGGTTCACCTCGTCCACATCCTTTGCCAATCCCGCTGTAACTATCGCGCGCGTGTTCACGGACACCTTTGCCGGGGTGCGCGCCGCAGACGCGCCGGTATTTTTACTGGCGCAGATTTCGGCCGCCGCCCTCGCCGTCGGCGTCGCGATATGGCTTTTTGCGCCCCGTGACGGCGACAGGCCCTCGCGCTATAGCGGGCCGCATGATGCGGGGGCCGAAACCGAGATTTGACGCGCTGATCCGTGACGGCGTGCTGGACGCCGACGCGGCGCAGGCGATGGCGATCGACCAGCTGCAACATCTGCATGATGCAGTGCGCGCCTATTGCCGTTCGCGCAAAGGATGGTTCCAGCGATCGCAGAAGCCGCCGCGCGGGCTTTACCTCTGGGGCGGCGTCGGCCGGGGCAAGACCCTGCTTATGGACCTCTTCGCCAACAATACCGACATCGCCTCGATCCGGCGGGTGCATTTCCATGAATTCATGGGCGACGTCCACGACCGCATCGCCCGCTGGCGCGCGCTGAGCGACGCGCAGAAGAAGTCCCATAAGGGCGTGAACCGCAAAGCGCCCGACGATCCGATGGCGCCGGTCGCCCATGATCTGGCGAAAGACGCGCTGGTCCTGTGTTTCGATGAATTTCAGGTCAGCGACATTGCGGACGCGATGATCCTGGGGCGGCTCTTTGAGGCCCTGTTCGAGAACGGCGTCGTCGTGGTCGCCACATCCAACCGTGCGCCGGACGATCTCTACAAGAACGGTCTCAATCGCCAGCTGTTCACGCCCTTTATCGAATTGCTGAAACAAAAGGCGGATGTCGTAAAACTCGACGCCGACCGCGACTATCGCCTCGACAAGCTGGCCGGCGCGCCGGTTTATCACCAGCCTCTTTCCGCCAACGCTGACAGCGCCATGGACGACGCCTGGGCGCGCATGCTGAGCGGCGCGCGGGAAAAGGAAGAGGAACTCCCGGTAAAAGGGCGTATACTGAAAATTCCCCGTACGGCGCGCGGCGCAGCGCGGTTTCATTATTCGGAATTGATGGAACAGCCCCTCGGCGCCAACGACTATATCGCGATTGTCAATCGCTATGGGGCGTTATTCGTTGATCGCATACCGATCATGGGGCCGGAAAAACGCAACGAGGCGCGGCGCTTCATCAACCTGATCGACGCCGTGTATGACAGCCGTACGAAATTCGTCTGCTCGGCCGATGGACCGCCGGAAACGCTCTACGCCGCTGGCGACGGCGTTTTCGAATTTGAGCGCACCGCCTCTCGTCTGGTGTACATGCAGTCGGAGGATTATCTCGCCGCCGAACACCAGACGGCGCGCGCCGGCGAAGAAGGCGATTGAACGACCGCGCCGCCCGCTGAACCGTTGACAAGCCCTCTCGACAAATCAGGCGGCGCCAATCCATAATTGCAGGCTGTTTCCATCGTCAGGATCGCCGCCATTATATCCTTGCGCACCTTACTGTTTCTCGCCGGCGCCGCTGTTGCGGCGGCGATCACCTATGCGGTCATGGTCGATGGCGACAGCAGCGCGCCGGACGATGAGGACGGCGCCTCGGTGCGGCACACGATCCGCGGCGATTCCAGCGAATTCGCCTTGCGCGAGGACGGCCTCGTCATCAAGGCGAATTGGCGCGGCAAGCTGAAACTCGCCAAATCCGGCGACGCTATTGCTTACGTCGAAGACTTTCTCGCCCTTGAAATCGAGGAGGACGGCCTTCGCGAAAGTCTCCGTCTCGAAAAAGACGGCCGTTCGGTCAGCGCCGCCTATTGGCGCGACGGCAACGAACAGGAACCGGGCGCCGAGACCGACGCCCATGTCGACGCCCTGATCATGCGCTTCCTGCGGGCGAGCGGCTTCGAGGCGGAGATGCGCGTTGACAAAATTCTTGAGGCCGGCGGCGTCGAGGCTGTGTTGCTGGAGATCGACGCGCTTTCGAGCGACTACGCCATTCGCAAATACGTGGCCGCGCTGAGCAAGCGCGAAAGTTTAAACGCTGACCAGACAGCGCGGCTGATAGACAAACTGATGCGCCTGAAAGGCGATCACGATATCGCCCGGGCGCTATTTTCGATCGCTGAAAGCCAGGATATCAGCGACGAGACCATGATTGCGCTACTCACCGTCGCCGAAGAAATTGACAGCGATTATGAGAAACGCCGCGTACTGACCGCCATTGCCGCACGCCCGTTTTCCGCCGGCGCCGCGGACCAGACGCTGGCATTGCTATCCACGATAAAAAGCGATCACGATATTCGTGTTTCAACCGAAGCGCTCCTGACGCAGAAAGAATTTCACGAAGCCCATGGCGCACGGCTCATCAAGACCGCCGCGGCGGGCATTGAGAGCGACCATGATCTGCGCCTGATATTAACGCAAACGACAGCGCGCCTCGATGATCCTGCAATCGCGGATGTTTGGTTCGAAGCGATCGAAGCGATTGATTCCGATTACGACAAACGCATCGCCATCGAGGCGGCGGCAGGCGTCGCAGGTGAGAACGAAGCATTAAAGGCGCGCCTCAGAAGCGCGGCGCAAACCATCTCTTCTGAGCACGATCGCGAGCGGGCGTTGAAAGCGCTGAAATGACGCTTGCTAATGCGCCGGGGCCGCGTCACCCGCGCCGCGGGGCAATCGAATCTCATCGACCATGGCGCGCACTTTGCCGGGCGTTGGCGGGGTGAATTTCGCAACCAGCGCGGCGACGGCGAAATTGACGATCATGCCGACAGCGCCGAACCCTTCCGGCGAAATGCCGAAGAGCCAGTTCTCCGGCCCATTCATGCCGGCGAACCATGGCGACTTAAACCAGACGATATAGGCGAGCGTCACAACAAGGCCTGAAACCATGCCGGCGACAGCGCCTTCCCGGTTCATACCCTTGAAGAAGACGCCCATCAGGATTGCCGGGAAAAGCGATGCGGCGGCGAGGCCGAACGCCAGCGCGACAACCTGCGCGACAAATCCCGGCGGATTGACGCCGAGATATCCCGCAACAAGGATCGCCGCCGCCGCGCTGCCGCGCGCAGCCAGCAACTCCGTTTTCTCAGTGATCTGTGGGCGGAATGTTTTCTTGAGAAGGTCGTGACTGATGGACGCCGAGATGACAAGCAGCAACCCGGCCGCGGTCGACAGGGCCGCGGCGACGCCGCCGGCTGCGACCAGCGCCACAACCCAGCTCGGCAGGTTCGCGATTTCGGGATTGGCGAGCACCATGATATCCCGGTCCACAAGAATTTCGTTGTCATTTGCTGTGGGCGTATTGGAAAGAAGGCGTTCGCCGTGATCGCCTGCTTCGCCGGTGAACGCTGCGCGGCCTTCAAACGGTACGCCGGGTCCGTATTGTATCGCGCCGTCGCCATTCTTGTCCTGCCAGGCAATGAGGCCGATCCCTTCCCAGGTTTTTACCCACGCCGGCGCCTCGGCGTATTCTTTCTCATGCACCGTCTCGATGAAGTTGAGCCGGGCGAACGCGCCGACCGCCGGCGCCGTCGTATAGAGCAGCGCAATGAACACAAGCGCATAGCCTGCTGACCGCCTTGCGTCGGAGACTTTCGGCACGGTGAAAAATCGCACAATGACGTGCGGCAGGCCGGCGGTGCCGACCATCAAGGCCAGCGTGATCGCGAACAAGTCGATTTTCGATTTTGTGCCTTCGGTAAAAGCCGTAAAGCCCAAATCAACAAGCGTGCGGTCGAGTTTTTGCAGCACCGGTTCGCCGCCTGTATCCGCCCCGAGACCGATCTGCGGAATCGGGTTTCCTGTAATCAGAATCGAGATGAAAATCGCCGGCACGAGATAGGCGAAAATCAGGACGCAATACTGCGCGACCTGGGTGTAGGTGATGCCTTTCATGCCGCCCAATACGGCGTAAGAGAAAACAATCCCCATGCCGACGATCACGCCCCATTCAATAGGCAGCTCCAGAAAACGCGAAAAAACAACACCAACGCCGCGCATCTGCCCGGCGATATAAGTGAAAGAAATAATGATGAGGCAAATGACGGCGACGACGCGGGCCGCGCGCGAATAATACCGCTCGCCGATAAAATCCGGAACGGTGAACTGGCCGAATTTGCGTAAGTAAGGCGCAAGCAATAGCGCCAGCAGGACATAACCGCCGGTCCAGCCCATCAGGAAGACGGACGCGTCATATCCGGAAAACGCGATGATGCCCGCCATGGAAATGAACGACGCCGCGCTCATCCAGTCCGCGGCGGTCGCCATCCCGTTTGCGACCGGGTGAACATGGCCCCCGGCGACGTAGAACTCCGACGTGGAGCCAGCCCGCGACCAGATCGCAATGCCGATATAGAGCGCAAACGATGCGCCGACGAAAATCCAGGTCAGGGTTTGCGTATCCATGTCAGTCGTCGCCGACGCCGAGGCGTTTTTCGATCTGTTTCATGCGCGCGGCGTAAACAAAGATCAGGATAACGAAAACAATGATCGATCCCTGCTGGGCGAACCAGAAGCCCAGCGGAAAACCGCCAATCTGAATCGCATTCAACGCATCAACGAACAAGATCCCTGCGCCAAAGGAAACTGCGAACCAGACCGTCAGGAGAAGGCCGAGCAGTTTGACGTACTCGCGCCAATATTGTCGCGCAGCTTCCGACGCATCAGACGGTTTTTCCATATCGGGCTCCCCTGACGAAACAACGACCATAGCAGGCTTCGCGCAACGAAACCCAACTGCGAATGTGAAATTGTTTGGCGCAATTGCCAATTTCGCCTCGGCGGCGTAACGGAGCGTGATGAACGCCAAGGCAGAGACCTCACAGAGCGCCAAGCTCTCCTTCCCGGAACTCGTCGCCATCACCGCGGCGGTGATGGCCCTCAATGCGCTCGCCATCGACATGATGCTGCCGGCGCTTGGCACGATCGGCGATGAACTTGGCGCGGCGCGGGACAATGACCGGCAGCTCATTATTGTGGTCTATGTGCTTGGCAACGGCATTGCCCAGCTATTCTTCGGTCCGCTGGTGGACCGGTTCGGACGCAAGCGGGTGCTAATGTGGTCTCTCGCCGGTTATGTCGTCGGCTCTCTTTTCAGCGTTGTCGCGTCGTCATTTTCGCTGTTGCTTGCGGCGCGCGCGTTTCAGGGCGTCGCAACGGCGGCGGCGCGCGTCGCGGCGATTGCGGTCGTGCGCGACCAATGTTCGGGCCGGCGCATGGCGCAGGTCATGTCCCTCGCCATCACCATCTTTATGGCGGCGCCCATCCTTGCGCCGGGTTTCGGACAACTGATCCTTTTCGCCGGGCCGTGGCGCGCCATTTTTCTCGCGCTCCTGCTCTACGGCATGGTCCTCGCGCTATGGGTCGGCTGGCGCCTGCCCGAAACGCTGACCGCCGAACGCCGGAAAGCCCTGAAGCTCGGTTCGATTTTCGGCGCCTATATGGAATTCATGCGCAACCGGATCGCTATCGGCTACACGCTCGCGTCAGCGCTGTGCTTCGGCGCGCTGTTTGGTTATATCAGCTCATCGGAACAGGTGTTTCTTGAACGATTTGAAATCGGCAACGCCTTTGCGCTGGCCTTCGCCGCGATCGCCGGCGCCCTTGGTGTCGCCACGCTGATTAACGCCCGCCTCGTTTCGCAGTTTGGCATGCGACGCCTGACCCATGGCGCGCTTGTCGTATTTATTATCGTCAACTTGCTGCACCTCGCCATCGCAGCGACTATGGGCGAGACCTTTGTCATTTTCATGGCGTTCATGAGCGTTTCGTTTTTCTGCCTCGGCCTTATCGGCCCGAATGCGACAGCCATGGCGCTTGAACCCATGGGCCATATCGCCGGATCGGCGGCGGCGGCAAACGGGTTTGCTGGAACCACTGTCGCCGGATTTCTCGGCGGCATCGTCGCGCGGTTATATGATGGCACAGTGATCCCCATAATTCTGGGCTTTGCTATTCTTGGCCTTGCCGCCTTCGCTGTTGTTCTGTGGACGGAGAAAGGTCATTTGTTTCAGCCCCAGGAGCGCGACAATGCGGAACAATAGTTCTGACAAACGCGTCTGCCTCGGAGCCTTCGCCGGCGCCCATGGCGTCAACGGGCATGCTATTGTCAAAACATTCACAGAAGCGCCGGAGAACATCGCCGCTTATGGCGCCGTTGAAACGGAGAAAGGCGACCGGCGTTTCACCTTGACGTTCCTTCGCGCGGGGAAACCCGGTTTCGCCATTGTCGCAGCGCCGGAACTGAAAAGCCGCGAAGACGCCGAAAGCCTGAAGGGCGTGCGCTTATATGTGCCGCGTAAGGCGTTACCGGAAACGGACGCCGAGGAATATTACCTCGACGATCTGATCGGCCTCGATGCAGTTGACGATGCGGGCGCGCCGGCGGGCCGCGTCATCGCCGTGCATAATTTCGGCGCCGGCGATATCCTCGAACTCGATGAGACACCTGGCGCCAAAGGCGCCCTGATGGTCCCGTTCACCCGGGCGGCTGTACCGACAATTGAGCCGGATAAAGACCGGATCGTCGTCGCCCGGACCGCCCTCGCCAAAGCGGGCGCCCCGGCGGTCGGGGGTGATTTCGCCGCCCCGCCGGGGGCGGACCGCTAGATGTTCCACGCCACCGTCCTCACCCTCTTTCCGGAGCTTTTCCCCGGACCCCTCGGCGCCTCCGTCCTCGGCCGGGGCCTTGGCGAAGGCCTGTGGTCCCTCGACACTGTCAATATCCGGGACTTTTCCGATAACAAATACGGGTCCGTTGACGATACGCCCGCCGGCGGCGGCGCCGGCATGGTCATGCGCGCCGATATTCTGGGCGCAGCCATTGACTCCGTTCCCCGAAACGACCGGCCTGCGCTCTTTCTTTCGCCGCGCGGCGCGCCGCTGACCCAGTCCCGCGCCCAGGCGCTTTCGGAAGGGCCCGGCGTCATCGCCATATGCGGCCGATTTGAAGGCGTCGATGAGCGGATTTTCGCGGCCCGCGAGGTCGAGGAAGTCTCGATCGGGGACTTTGTTCTCGCTGGCGGGGAAATCGCCGCCATGGCGCTGATCGAGGCTTGCGTGCGCCTGGTCCCTGCGGTATTGGGCTCCGCTTCCTCCCTGGGGGAAGAGAGTTTTGAGGGCGGCCTGCTGGAATATCCCCAGTATACGCGGCCCCGGGAATTTGACGGCCGGGCGATCCCGGATGTGCTGCTCTCCGGCGATCACCAGAAGATCGCTGAATGGCGGCGCCAACAGGCGGAAGCGATAACGCGGGCGCGACGACCGGATCTCTGGGACAAGTCTCATGAGCGCGGTCCTATCCGTTCGGACAAGAACAAGGACGAGACGTCATGAATATTATTGAACAGCTCGAAAAAGAGCACATGGAAGAACTTGGCAAGGATGTGCCGGAATTTGCGCCGGGCGACACGGTCAAGGTCAATGTGAAAGTGCGCGAAGGCGAGCGCGAACGCATTCAGGCTTTCGAAGGCGTCTGCATTGCGCGCAAGGGCGGCGGCCTTCAGGAAAGCTTCACGGTGCGGAAGATTTCATTCGGCGAAGGCGTCGAGCGGGTCTTCCCGATTTATTCGCCGCTGGTTGATTCCATTGAAGTTGTTCGCCGCGGCAAGGTGCGCCGCGCCAAGCTTTATTATCTGCGCGAGCGTCGCGGCAAGTCGGCCCGGATCGCCGAGAAAGTCGATCGCCGTCAGAAAAAAGGCGCCGAATAGCAAGGGTTTTCGGCATTGCCCGATGAGAAGCGGCCCCCCTCCGGGGCCGTTTTTTGTTTCCGTAAGCGGATTTTCTCGGGCATAATCGCCAACAGGGAAACGGGAGAATTTTATCATGCTTCGGAACATCATTGGGGGCGTTCTCGCCATTATCGCGATTGTCATCGTGCTTGGTTTTGTCCTGCCCGATCACGTTGAACTGGAACGCGAAACGATCATCAATGCGCCGCAGGAAGACGTCTACGCGCTGGTCAGCGATTTCGAGGCGTGGAACGCCTGGTCGCCCTGGGCAAAAATCGATCCTGATGCGGAATATTCGCTTTCCGGCGACGGCGTCGGACAGACCATGTCCTGGACGAGCGACCATCCGGAAGTCGGTTCGGGATCGCAGGAAATTACGGCGATGGACCCGCCCAACAGCGTCGCGACGGCGCTCGATTTCGGCGAGATGGGCCAGGCGAAGGCAAGGTTTGACCTATCGCCCGCCGGCGACGGCGCAACGAAAGTGGTCTGGAGTTTCGAAACCAATATGCGCGAAGGCGTACCCCTTCACATGAAACCCATGTCCACATTTTTCGGCTTCATGATGGATGGGATGCTCGGCCCGCAATATGAAGAGGGGCTGGCGAACCTGAAACGCGTCGCGGAGGCGGGCTAGAGCCGATTGCGCACTGTGTGATTCAGCAATCGGCTCTAGATTCATGCTGGAGCCTGTTGCGAACCGCAAAACCGGTAACCACTTTTGCTGCAACAGGCTCTAGATCAACTCAACGCCGAGCTTTTCAAACAGCGCGGCGTCCGCCTGCTGCCCCGGATTGTTCGTCGTCAGGAGTTCGTCGCCGACAAAGATCGAATTGGCGCCGGCGAGGAAACAGAGCGCCTGCGTTTCCTCGCTCATATTCTCGCGCCCCGCTGACAGCCGGACATAGGATTTCGGCATGAGGATGCGCGCCACCGCAATAAGGCGTACAAAGTCCAGCGCATCGACCGGGGACGACCCGCCAAGGGGCGTTCCGACAATCGGCATCAACGCATTGATCGGAACCGATTCCGGCGGCGGCGCCATGTTCGCCAGCGCCATCAGGAACCCGATGCGGTCTTCCACCCGCTCGCCCATGCCGACAATGCCGCCGCAGCAGACTTTCATCCCCGCCTTGCGCACTTCGTTCAGCGTATCGATGCGGTCTTTGAATGTGCGCGTCGTGACGACCTTTTCATAATAGTCCGGCGACGTATCAATATTGTGATTATAATAGTCGAGACCCGCCTCGCTCAATTGTTCAGCCTGCGACGCCGTTAACATGCCGAACGTCATGCAGGTCTCAAGACCGAGCGCTTTGACATCCGCGACCATGTCGCAAAGGTCGGCCATGTCGCGATCTTTGGGACTACGCCAAGCTGCGCCCATGCAGAACCGCGATGCGCCTTCCTCTTTGGCGCGCCTGGCTTCGGCGACGACCGTATCGCGATCCATGAGTTTTGAGGCCTTGAGCCCGGTGTCGAATTTCGCCGACTGACTGCAATAACCGCAGTCTTCCGGGCATCCGCCGGTCTTGATTGAAAGCAGACGCGAGGCCTGCACCGCATTGGGATCGAAGTTCTCGCGGTGAACCAACGCCGCGCGAAAAATGAGATCGGCGAATGGCGCCGACATCAACGCGTCAATGTCTTCGCGCCGCCACGTTGCCGCTATCGGCCGGTCATTGCCGTCCATGGATTACTCCGAAATCGATTTCATCGACGTGTTATCGCAGGGCGTTGAGGCTCACAACCTCGGAGACGATTTCCGCGCCGTCGCCGCCCTTGATCGCCACGTCTACAAGGCCTTCGTCCCAGTCGATTTCGATCACGCCGTAATTCGCGTCGATAATCATATCGGTGAGCCGGTTCGGCCCCGGTTCCTGGCGATACTCTTCATCTTCCCGGAGAAACCCGCGCAAGGGCAGGTTGAGCGATGACGACGTCGCCTCGAACAGGGGATAGTTCGCCACATCATGCTTTCGGTAAAGCGCCCCGGAATGGCGGTCCCCGCTCAACATGATCACGCCTTCAGCGCCGCTGTCTTTAATCAAAGAATAGAGGCGCTCGCGTTCCGTCGGCAACATCTTCCATGCTTCCCAGCCATGGCCTTCGGAGATGACCTGCACCGACGACACAAGCAGCCGCAGATCGGCCGGTTTCGCCAATTCGCCGGCCAGCCACGCCCATTGCGCTTCGCCCAGCATGGTTTTCTGCGGATCGGGATCCGGCAAATAACGTTCCTTGCCGGGCGCGCCGAACTTGTCGGTCGGCTTTAATTCCGAGCGGAAATAACGCGTATCGAGCATAATGATCTGAACGCGCTTGCCGTCCTCGGCCCCAACGATCCAGGAGCCATGAACGCCGGGACGCGCGGCCCGCTCGTCCTCCACCGCCCAGACATATTCAAACAGCGCTTCGGCTTCCTCCTTATACTGATATTCGCCTCCGGCGTCATTCATGCCATAGTCGTGGTCGTCCCACATGGTGAGCATGGGCGCGGCGGCGCGCACCCGCGCGAACGGTTCTGACTGCGCAAGGCGCATATAGGCGGCCTTGAGTTCAGGCATCGCCGGATCTTCCGAGCGCACATCACCATAGACATTGTCGCCGATATAGAGCGTCAAATCCGGATTTTCGTTTGCAATGACGTCCCAGATCGACTGGTCTTCATTTTGCTGCGCACAGGATGCGAAAATAATGCGTGTCAGTGTTTTGCTTTTATCAAGCGGCGCCGAGGGCATCGGAACGGCGCGAATAGCGCCGTCGGGCGCTTCGGCTGTCTTTGTCCACGGTTCGTGGGGCGTAAAAACAACACTGTCGCTTTGCTCTGACGCGCACGCTGCAAGCGCCAGCGCGACGCTAGCGCAACAAACCTTGAGAATATTACCCTGGCGTTTCACCATATCCGGCTCCTGACAATTTCTTCGCGCGTATATTCCTAGCGTCCGATGACGCCAGCATGACGATTATTCAGCCGGCGACGCGCGATAGTCGCCCTCTAACTCAGACGCGATATAGACGGTCGCCGCCCAGGCCGCGACATTCTGGCGAAGCGCGTCCTCATCGACCTGATCGAGCGTATCATTGATGGTGTGATGCAGGTCGAAATAATCGCGCCCGTCCTGCACCAGACGGAACGCGGGTACGCCCGCCTGACGAAGCGGAATGACATCCGGGCCGCCGAAGGCCTGATTATCGCCGGGGCCGACGCCGAGACGGCGCAGCGCCTTCTGGTAGACCGCCGCTTTGGGCAGCGCGTCAGCGGCGAAACCGGTACGGAACTGCCAGACCGGCCCGGCGCCGAAATCGGATTCCGACGCCAGAACGTGTCGGCCTAATTCCTCCGAATGGGCCGCCGCGTAGGCGCGCGCGCCCACAAGGCCGACTTCCTCCGCGCCCCACATGATGACGCGAATGGTGCGCGCCGGCTTGCCGGGAAGGTCGTCGATCAGTTTCGCCGCAGCGACCGTGATCGCGACGCCGGCGCCGTCATCCACCGCGCCCGTGCCAAGATCCCAACTGTCGAGATGGCCGCCGATGAGAATGATTTCGTCCGACTTGCCGGGAATTTCCCCGATCACATTGCCGGACTGCACCGACGCTTTGGTGCGCACGGAGATTTCAAGCTCCACGGAAACCGGCGACGTCGCCCGGCGCATGGCGCTCGCCAGCAGGTCCGCATCCGGGTTGGACAATGCCGCGATCGGCACCGGCGTTACATTGTCCGCATAGTTCATATTGCCGGTGTGCGGCGTGCGGCCATCGCTGGTCCCCGCGGAGCGAATAAGCGCCGCAGCCGCGCCGCGTTTCGCAGCCTCATTCGCCGCGCCGGACCGTTTCGCCACCGCCCAGCCATAGCCGGAGCCATCCTGTGTTTTCGGCATCACCTCATCGACAAAGACGATCTTTCCCTCAAGCCCGGCGAGCGGCGCATCCTGAAGATCGAGAAACGTCTCGAACCTGACGACTTCCGCGGTGAGCCCACCCTCCGGCGTCGCGACGGCGTTTCCAAGCGCCGTAACATGCAATGGCTGCGGGTACGGCGCCGCAATGGCCGCGCGCTCTGTCACACGCTCCCAATAAGGCATGTCAAACGTTTCTATACGAACATTCTTGAAGCCGAGACTTTTCAGCTTGGCGGCGCCCCATTCGCGGGCGCGCGCTTCTTCCGGCGACCCGCCAAGGCGCGGCCCAATTTCGGTTGTCAGACTTTCAAGAACTTCCCAGGCGAGATCGTCTTCAAGGCCGGCGTCAATCAACCGATTGACAGTGGCCGCCTGTTTATCCGTGAGCGACGGCGCGGCGTCTTCGGCAAACGCGATTTGACCGGCAAAAAAAAGTGAGAACCCTGCTGCGACAAATGTCCTTGCTGACATGAAAGCGCCCCGCGATTTGCTGAACGCATAGTTGTTTCTGCAAATGAGAGAACGGTCAAGTCAGAGATAAAGTTGCACGAAAATGTGACGATACGTCTACGCAGAAACCTTAGTCATTCTCCTGTGCAAACGCTTTCCACAGATCATCGCCAATAGCCTCAAAGAACGCCGGCTCGCGTCCCATCAGGTTGTAGTTAGCGACGCCGGCGACAGAGACGCCGTATTCGGGGAAGTATCGAATAACCGCATAGGCGCCGTTGGTTTCACCATTGTGCCCGTATGAGGTGATGTGTCCGGATTCATCGAGTCTGATTTCCCATCCGAAACTGTAAAGATGATTTTCGGAAAACCCCGATTGCATTCCCGAGGCGAGCAATACCGGCTCACGCGTTCGAAGTTGACCATCGTCGTCAAGAAAGGCTGTATCAAAAACCGCGGCCGTAAACTGCGCCAAATCGACGGCGGAGGACAAGATTCCGCCAGATGGATAGTAGTCCGAGCCGTCGCGATAGAATGTGTTGATCGTTGCGCCGTCCTCCATCCATGGAAAGGCAGGATTACTCACCGTAACCGTGTATTGCCCACTGCGCCCGGCGATGAGGTTGAAAGGATGATCTACGCTTGTACTTTCAAGAGCCAAAGGCTGCACGATAAACGCTTCAAGCAGCGCAGCGAAGGAGCGACCGCTCATCTCCTCCAGCGCCGCGCCGATGACATTGTATCCGTGGCTGGAATAGACGAATTTCTCACCGGGAGCGAATAAAAGCTGCTCGGAAAGTATCGGCGTAACCGCCTCACTTAGCGACGCCTTGTAGTAGAGATTGTTTGCCTCCTCGAAGTTTGCGAAATCATAGTGGCGCACACCGCTCGTGTGGGTCGCAAGGTGTGTGAGCGTCAGGCGATCCGGGATGCCCAATCCTTCGCCCGTAAGCGATTTCAATTCCGTATCAAGAACTATTCCATTATCGGCTGCGTATCGCAGCAATAATGTGGCCGTGAGCGGTTTCGAGACACTGCCTATTCGCATAGGCGTATCCGGCGTCAGCAGTCGTTTGTTTTCGAGGTCCGCAAAGCCCGCTGCGCCGCTCCAGATTACACGTCCATCCTTTACGATCGCCGCTGCGATTCCCGAACCACCATCGCGCTCCAAGGTCTCCGCCAGAATATGCTGCGCTTTTTTAGCACCCGCTCCCTCATTTTCTCGTGTCGTCGCGCAGCCTGCAATTACGCCGCAAAGGACGCTCAACAAGAAAATTTTCAAAACATGCACTTGCCGTTACCTCGCAAATACTACTAGTACGAATCGTATTAGTTGCATGTGAAGGTAAACATGTCAAACAGCGGCCGGCCGCTTACCAACCTTGAGCATGTCGCCCTGGCGCATCTTTGGCGCACGGGCTCGATGACAGCTCACGAGCTAAGGCTCGCTTTTGCAGAGAGTTCCGCCGGGCGGTATTCCGGCAGCGCCGGCGCAATCTATCCGCTGGTAAAGCGGCTCTCCGCGCGCGGGCTCGTTAAAGGCAAGCCAGACCACAATGGCGCACAGAAAAAGGTGCTTTTTGAAATCACGAAAGCTGGGCGCAACGCCGTTCAAGAATGGATGTTCGATATGAAGCCGCCCGCCATCTTTCCTGATGATCCGTTGCGTACGCGGTTTCAGTATGCGTACTTACTAAGCAATAAACAGCGGCGGGACTGGTTTAGTGCGGCGCGGAACGCCATTGATCTGCTCGAGGCGTCTATAAAATCTGAATATGCGCTCGATGAGTATCAGTCTGTCACTGATCAACACGTCGCACGCGGCGCAATCGGCGCGAATGCTGCACGCCGTCATTGGCTCGAAAAGGGCGTCAAAATTTTGCGCGGTATATAGAGCCGCAAAATCAGCCGAAACGTTCGAGCCAGACGGCTCTGTCCGCCGCCCAGACGTCGAGGCGATGGGTCCAGAACTCGAAGATCTCGTGTGTTTTTTCTTCGCCGATCTTTCGTGCGACCGCTTGCGAATTTGTGTTGCCTGGATCGATGACGGAGATGATGCGCGGCAGATCGGGGAACTGGTCGAAGGTCCATTTGATCGTCGCGATCGCCGCTTCCGGCGCGTATCCTTTTCCCCACCGGCTCGAGACAATCGACCAGCCGCATTCAAGGCCCGGCCAGCCGCCGGGCTCCCACGGACCGACCCGCCCGACCCAATCCCCGGTATCCTTCTCAATAACAGAGAAAAACCCGTAACCGCGGATCGCCCAGTGCCCCAGATAGCTGGCGGCGGCGCGCCATTCATCGCCGTAAGCGCGCGGCTTGCCGTCCGGCGTCAGGAACGAGGCTGTTTTCTCGTCCTGCATCATGGCGATATGCGCTTCCACGTCCTCAGCCGAAAAAGGACGCACGATAAGTCTTTCAGTTTCTATGCTGATGGTCATAGTCTTCCTTCAAGCAGTCGGCCTGCTATCTGTTCGACGCGGGCGGCGTTCCCGTCCCACGTGTAGTTGGCGCTGACAAGGGTTTTTCGAGCACTTTCGCCAAGCCGCGCGCGCAGTTCAAGGTCCTCGACAAGGCGGGCGAGCGCGGCGTGAAAAGTTTTTTCATCGCCGATGTCGAAAAGCAAAGCGTTTTCGCCGTCAGACAGCACTTCGGAGATATTCGGCTGGTTTGGCGCGAGGATAGCGCGACCCAGCGCCATGTACTCGAAAAGCTTTAGCGGCGATGCGTAAGACGTGGCGGCGGGCTGCAAGGCGACATCGACCGCGGCGACATGATCGGCGACTTCATGGCGCTGAATGACGCCCGTCACGATGATCTGCGCCGCGACGCCAAGATTTTCCGCAAGTTGCTCAAGCGCCGGACGCGCCGGCCCGTCGCCAACGAGGAGAAGACACAGATCACGGCGGTTTTGTTCAGCGATAAACGTGATGACGCGGTCAAGACGATGCCAGTCGCGGACAAAACCGGCAAAACCCAGGACGGTTTTTCCGGCGAGACCATAGCGTTCAATAACGTCGCTCGGATCGCGCGGCGAAAGGAATTCATCGCCGACGCCGTTTTGAATGACCGCAATCCGGTCCTCGCCGACGCCGGCGGCGCGAACATAATCGGCCAGCGCATTCGTCACCGGCAGCGTCATATCGGCGGCGCGCCAGATCACAGCCTCGCTTTTCCGGGCGAAGGATTTCAGCGCCAGCCCGCCGTGGCGGGCGCGCTCTTCGGCAAGCGGCGCATTGATTTCGAGAATTAGCGGCAGGCCCGAACGGCGCTTCGCCCAGACGCCAGCGTGATAGAACAGGTTGTAACGCTCGTAGATGATATCCGGATTGCTGTCGCCGATGGCGGCATCGAGACGCTGTCTTGCGAAAAACGAATATCCGTACTCGGCGCATTCATAGAGCGCTTTTGGAACCGCGGTTTTCCAACCGCCGCCGCGACCGACGCCAAGAGGTTTCTCATCCGTGTTGTGCTCTGGCCCGGCAAAAACAATCTCGTGACCGCGCGCACTCAAGGCGCCGGTCAGCGCCTTGATGTGCACATACTGGCCGTCGGCCGAACGGGTGCGGTGCGAATAAAGAAAACGCATGGCGCGTCTCTTACCGTGATGCGCTGGCGACCGAAATACGCGCAGCGAGAGAATCGGTAGTCGGCGCCTCACGCAGCGATTGCAACTCAGCGCGAATTTTATTCCCAGCGCGCCCGTCCGCCCTTGCGCAAGGCCGGCGCCATTCGCACAATTGCGGCGTCTGGAATGGGGAGAGGGTTTTCATGAAACGCGCGGCAATGACGGTTTCAGTATTGGCGGGGCTTGGCGCCTTTTCGTCCGCCACGGCGCATCCCGGTGCAAAACTCCTGACGACCGGCAAGGGCGAACGCACGGCGATGACCGCCGGAATGTCCTATGCGGATGTCAACGGCGTTCACTTATTCAAGGGCTCAGAGCGCCTCGCAGGCGATGACGCTACGCCGATCCTGGGCGCGCCGATGAAAACCTTGCGGATTTCAGTTTCTGCCCGCGCGCCCTATCGCAGCTTCCGGTCCCTGAGAACGCAAGGGTTTTACTCAGGAACCGGCCCGAGAAGCCGCCGATTTACTCAAGGGTTTTACAGCGGAGATTAGCCGAGGCTCGGGTCGAGCTTGATGCAGGCTTCCATCAGCTCTTTGACGGCGCCGACGGAGTTGTCGAACATCGCCTTTTCGTCGCCGTTCAGCTTGACCTCGACGATACGCTCGCAGCCGCCCTCGCCGACGACAATCGGCACGCCCACATAAAGCTCATTCTCGCCATACTGTCCGGTCAGATGCGCCGCACACGGAACAACGACTTTCTTGTCCTTGAGATAGGCTTCCGCCATCTGGATCGCTGACGCCGCCGGAGCGTAATAGGCCGAGCCTGTTTTCAACAGCGCCACGATTTCGCCGCCGCCTTTGCGAGTGCGGTCAACGATCGCATCGATCCGGTCCTGCGTCGTCCAACCCATTTCCACAAGGTCAGGGAGCGGGATGCCGGCGACGGTCGAATAGCGGGTCAGCGGCACCATGGTGTCGCCGTGACCGCCCAGCACAAACGCCGTTACGCTCTCAACGGAGACGTTGAACTCCTCGGCGAGAAAATACCGGAAGCGCGAACTGTCGAGGATGCCCGCCATGCCGATCACCTTGTTGTGGGGCAGGCCAGAAAATTTCTGCAGCGCCCAGACCATTGCGTCGAGCGGGTTTGTGATGCAGATAACGAGCGCGTTCGGCGCGTGCGTTTTGATGCCCTCGCCGACGGCCTTCATCACCTTGAGGTTGATCCCGAGAAGGTCATCGCGGCTCATGCCGGGCTTGCGCGGAACGCCGGCGGTCACGATACAGACATCGGCGCCGGCGATATCGGCATAATCCTGCGTGCCTTTCAGCGCTGAATCATAGCCGTCGACGGGGGAGGATTCGGCAATATCAAGGGCCTTGCCCTCGGGGATCCCCTCGGCAATGTCGAACAGGACAACGTCCCCGAGCTCTTTCTGGGCGGCGATATGGGCGAGCGTGCCGCCGATCATGCCGGAGCCGATCATCGCGAGTTTTTTACGGGCCATGGGGCGTTCTCCTTGTTTCCGGGCGCGCCAATGCTGCGCCGCATCAATTCATCGGCGCGAGGTCTAGCGGATGGAGGCCCCAAGGGGAAGCGGCCCGGTCGTCGCGGTTTATTCCCGCAGCTTACTTCCGCACCAGCGCCAGCGCGCCGGCGGCGCCGATTAGTACGCCGCCGGTAATGCGGTGGCGCCAGCGGCCGACACGGGCGAGGAACGGTTGCACCCGGGCGGCGAAAATCGCCCAGCAACCGTCCAGAAGGGCGGCGACGACGATAAAGGTCACCGCCAGCAGCACAAGTTGCGGGGTCGCCGGCGCGCCGGGCGAGACGAAGAGCGGCAGGAAGGCGCCGTGAAACAGGAGCGCTTTCGGATTGGTGAGATTGACGAAAAACGCTTCCGTTATGGTGCGCCGATCCGAGCGATGGGTAATCGCCGGCGCGAGATCGTCAGCAGGTTCACGCAAGGCCTTGACGCCGAGATAGACGAGATAGGCGACGCCGATCCATTTCAACCAGAAGAACGCCTCGCTTGCCGCATTGAGGATTAGCGACAGACCCGCCACAACGATGGCGAGCTGCACCGCCGACGCCGCCGCCGAACCGATCAACGCCATCAGCCCGTGACGCAGTCCATGGGAGAGCGTCGTCGCCACAAGATAAGCGACCATGGGCCCCGGCGTCAGAACGAGGAGCGCGGATGCGGCGACAAAGGCAAGATAGAGTTCCAGCGACAAGGGATCAAAACTGCTTGCGCAACGAAACCATGACCGTCGATGTGGACAGTCCATCTCCGTCAATGCGGACCGCCGGCCCTGTCAGGGTGAAGTCGTCGTCTTCCGGTCCATAAACGAGATCGTTCGTGCGCAGATAAATATACTCTGCATCGACCGAAAACCCGTCGCTTAAAGAGAGCGAAAGACCGGCGCGGCCCTGATAGGCGAGCGCTGCGTCGCGGTCGCCATTTTCGTTTTCCACGAAGGCGCCGCCGACGCCGAGCCCGATGAAGGGCGTGAGCGCCATTGAATTCCTGAAGTCGTAGAAGAAATTCGCCATCAGAAGATGCGCGATCAGATCGTCACTGGGCGGCGTGACCACGGTGGGATCGGAAAGCCCGCCAGTGCGCGTCACGCTTTCTACACCGGCCGTCTGATAGCGATATTCCAGCTCTGTACGAATGCCGTCCGCGTAATCAAAGCCAAGCGCCCCGCCGGCGACGAAGCCGGTTTCCGTCTCGACCGTCTGCCCATTGGAGGCAGGGCTCGGAAAGGCCAGAAACGGCGAAAAGGTTACGTCCTGTTCAAGGTCGCTGACAAAACTGACGCCGGCGCCGGCCCGGACATAGAACCCGTCCTCAAGCGTATCCTGCGCGGATACCGCGCCCGGCAAGGCCGTTGCTAATCCGCCAATCAGTCCAACAAACAGGCTGCGCTGATACACCGTCTCGATCCCTTTGGGTTGCGATGGCGTTATATCGCGCGCAAGCCGGCGCGGGCAACCGCGCCCGCGATCAACTTGCGTTTCCAATGATGCGGCGCTTTCGCCCCATTTAACCAGCGGCGCGGCCGGCTTTCTCCCGGGCGAAATACTCTTTCGTCAGCTTGAACACCAGCGGCGAGAGCGCGAGGAGCGCGATGAGGTTCGGCGCCGCCATCATACCCGTCAGCGTATCGGTGGCGAGCCAGACCGTGTTGATTACCGCATCAACATCGTCGCCCGCATAAAGCACCATGGTCGCGGCGAAGACGATGAGCACATAGACGATGCGATAAGGCAGCACGGCTTTTTCGCTGAACAGATATTCCGCGCAGCGCTCGCCGTAATAGCTCCAGCCGAGAATGGTGGTGAAGGCGAAGAGCGCAAGGGAAATGGTGACGATATGGCCGCCGAGACCGGGCAGGGCGGATTCAAAGGCGGAGATCGTGATCGGCGGGCCCGTGTCGCAGACCGCCGGCATGACGTCATTGGTCAGGATCGAGACCGCATTGCATTCGGGCGGTATAACGCCGGTCGCCAGGATCGCGATGCCGGTAATCGAGCAGATGACGATGGTGTCGATGAAGGTGCCGAGCATGGCGATGACGCCCTGATTGACCGGGTCCTTGTTCTTCGCCGCCGCATGGGCGATCGGCGCGGAGCCCTGCCCCGCTTCGTTTGAAAAGATGCCGCGCGCGACGCCCCGCTGCATCGCCAGCATGAGCAGCGCGCCGGAAAACCCGCCGACCGCCGCGTCAAAACCGAAGGCGCGTTTGATCACCAGCACAAACGCGTCAGGGACGGCGTCGAAATTCAGGATGATGACGATGATGCCGGCAATAAAATAAAACGCCGCCATGGACGGGACGAGCTTGCCGGCGACATTGGCGATCCGCTTGATGCCGCCAAGGATGACCATCGCCGCAAGGGACATGAGCACAAGGCCGGTGATCCAGATGGGCACGCCATAGGATGAATTCAGCGCATCGGCGACGGAGATCGCCTGGATGTAATTGCCGGTGCCGAATGACGCGAAGATGCCGAAGATCGCAAACAGCCCGCCGAGCCATACCCAGCTGCGGCCCATGCCGTTTTTGATGTAGTACATCGGCCCGCCCACATGGCGCCCGTCCGCATCGACTTCGCGAAACTTCACGGCGAGCACGCCCTCAGCGTATTTGGTCGCCATGCCGACTAAAGCCGTCATCCACATCCAGAACAGCGCGCCCGGCCCGCCAATGGCGATGGCGACCGCGACGCCGGCGATGTTGCCGGTGCCGACCGTTGAGGAAAGCGCCGTCATCAGCGCGCCAAAGGGCGATACGTCGCCGTCTTCCGCATCGTGGCGCTTGCCGCCGCGAAGAAGCTGGCCGAAGGCGTAGGGGATTTTCAGGATCGGCATGAAACCGAGACCGATCGTCAGATAAAGGCCGGTGCCAAGGAGGAGCGCCAGCATGGGTACGCCCCAGACAATGCCGTTTACGCTTCCGATAAAGTCTGAAATCACGACGCCCACCCTTTTCTCGCCAAACAAGGGCGGGAGATTAGGCGCGGCCGGGCGCACCGCGCAAGCTGCAATGCTCGCGGCCCACGCAACCTGCCGCGCCGCCGATTGCGCCCGCGGGCCCAATTCGCCACAGTTGACCCCATGACGGAAAAATTCACGGTTCGGCCTGCGCGCCCTGAAGATTGCGCCGCGCTCGGCGTCATAGCGCCGGCCGCTTACGCGGCGTCCTACGCCTATCTCTGGGACGACGCCGGCGCCTTTGTCGATCAGCTTCGTAGCTTCGACGCCGGCGTTTTCGCCGAGCAGATCGACGATCCCGCGATCCGCATCTGGCTTGCGGAGACCGCCGGCGCGCCGGTCGGTTTCCTGTTGCTCAAATTCGGCAGCGACGAGCCGGTCGGCAAACGTCCCGGCGGCGCCGAAATCCCGCGCATCTATTTCCTCCCGCAAGGAACGGGATGCGGGCTCGGCAAACGCCTTTTCGACGAGGCGGAAAAAGCGGCGCGGGCGCAAGGGGCCCGCTATCTCTGGCTCGACGCCATGGCGTCAGCGGACCATGCGCAGCGCGCCTATGAAAAATGGGGGTTCGAGAAAATCGGTCGAGATCGCTTTCCCAAAAACGTCAGGGAGGGTGAAGAGGAGATGATCGTAATGATCAAACCGCTGACGGAATTGGAGACGCCCGCATGACCCCCACAAAGACTGTTGACCGAGAGACCTGGCTTGAGGCGCGCAAGGCGCTGCTGTCGGAAGAAAAAGCATTCACGGCGCAGCGCGATGCCTTATCGGCGAAGCGCCGCGAAATGCCGTGGGTCAGGATCGAAAAGGACTATCGTTTTCAAACCGCGGACGGCGAGGCGTCCCTCGCCGATCTCTTCGGCGGCAGGGATCAGCTCATTGTCTACCATTTCATGCTGGGCCCGGACTGGAAGGAAGGCTGCCCCGCCTGTTCGCTCATGGCGGACAACTATGCGCGCATCGGCGTCCATCTCGCCCGGATGGATATCGCCTTCGTCACCGTCTCGAATGGGCCGATGGCGAGCATCAACGCATACAAGTCGCGCATGGGCTGGGATTTCCCGTGGGTCTCGTCGCTCAGTTCCGACTTCAACCGTGATTTCGGCGTGACATTTTCGAAAGACGAAATCGACAGCGGGTCCGTGCACTACAACTACGCGGACACAGCTTTCCCCATGACAGAGGCGCCAGGCCTCAGCGTCTTCGCCTGCGGCGACGACGGCGCCGTTTATCATACCTACTCAACCTACGCGCGCGGCCTCGATATGATGTTGGGCGTTTACCACTATATCGACCTGACGCCGAAGGGCCGCTTCGGCGAGAACGAGAACGGCATCATGTACTGGGTCGAACGGCGCGATCAGTATAAGGATTAATCCTCGTCGATGATCGGGTCGGTAGAATCATCGCCGTCATAGGCTTCTTCCAGCGGATCGAACTTGCCATCATCCTCGACAATTTCATCAACGGCAACGGCGCCTGCGCCAATCGCTGCAGCAACACAGCCCGATCCGCCTAACGCCATCGCCAGCAAGGCGAGCGCTGCAAGAATCTTTTGAGTCATTTTAAAACCCCTGCTTGACCTGCTGACAAACTATAGGGGCGAATGCGACAGAAATCCGGCCGCCAACACTACCGATTGGTCATGTTGGCGGCGAAATCACGGCCCCGTCGGGCGACACTTTAAGTAAGGCGCCTGATCCTTCGTGACGAAATTTTATTCATCCTGAGGGTGGCCGCAGGCCAAATCACGAAGGACGAAGAAAATTTCTCCTCAGGATGAAGCAAAAGGTCGGCTTTTCGCCTTGACCAAGTTTCAACGCCAGCAGCGTTACTCCGCTTTTTCTTCTTCCGCCGCTTCCTCGGCAGGCGCGGCGTCCTCAGCGGCAGGCTCTTCCGCCGGCGCGGCGGCGGCTTCTTCCGCAGCGGCTTTCGCGGCTTCTTCCTTCTCGCGTTTTTCCTCGATGCGCTCCTTGGCTTTTTCGCCCGGCTCGCCTTTCTTCGGATTGTTGCCGGCTTTCCACTCGTACAATCCGTTTACGGAGAGAAAGCGCGCGACGCGATCCGTCGGCTTGGCGCCAACGCCAATCCAGTGCTTGACGCGTTCTTCATTATACTGAACGCGCTTTTCGTCGTCCTTCTTGAGGAGCGGGTTGTAGGAGCCCACCTTCTCGATGAAGCGCCCGTCCCGCGGCATGCGGCTGTCGGCGATGACAATATTGTAGTACGGACGTTTCTTCGCCCCGCCCCGGGCCAGTCTGATTTTGAGTGACATGTTGGTTTTCCTTCGTTGTCAGTTCAGAGTGTTTTCGATGGTTTTGGCGGCGCCTAAAATTTTTGGCGCCAGGGAAATCGGATCGCTTTGCAAAGCGACCGAGAGGTGTCCGCCGTCAATCGGCGTCACAAACTGAAAGAAATTGCCGTAGCGGATAACAATGTAGTCGAGCCCGCCGCAATCGATGTCGCCGCGCTGCGCCGCGGCTTTCAGCAAGGTCGGGTTGAGGATCAGTTCCTCATATTTATCGGATTCGCCTTCGGACGCCCCGGCCAACCCGTCGCGCTGACGGAAAGCGAGGTCACCATTATGATAGAGCGCGACGTAGCGCACCTGATCGGAAAGCGAGAACACGGCGTCGAGAGATGCGTCGAGGCGGGCGTTATTCATTTCTTCTTCCCCGCGCCCGGCAGGCCGCCCATCATACCCGGCCCGCCGAGGCCCGGCGGCAGGGCGCCTTTTCCCGAAAGCGCTTTTTCGATGGCGTCGAAATCGATGTCCTCCTCGCCGCCTTTGCCTTTCTTGCCTTGCGCGGCTTCCAGCATTGCCGGGTCGGGCATGCCGCCCCCGCCCATCATGGCGCCCAAACCGCCGGCGCCGCCCCCCATACCTCCAAGGCCCGCCATCTGTGCGGCCATCTTTTTCATGCCGCCTTTGCCCATCTTCTTCATCATGTCGGCCATCTGGCGGTGGGCCTTGATGAGCTTGTTGATTTCCTGAACGGACGTACCTGAGCCCGCAGCGATGCGTTTCTTGCGCGACGCATTCAAAAGCTTTGGTGTTTTGCGTTCCTTTTTCGTCATGGAGCTGATGATCGCTTCCTGACGGACGATTTCCTTGTTCTCAAAACCGCCGGCCTGATCGACCATCTTCTTCATTTTGCCCATGCCGGGCAGCAATCCCATGATCGCGCCCATGCCGCCCATCTTGCGCATCTGGCGGAACTGCTCGGCGAGGTCCTCCATGTCGAACTCGCCCTTGGCCATTTTCTTGGCCTGCTTTTTGGCGCGTTCGACGTCCATTTCTTCGGACGCTTTTTCGACCAGCGAAACAATGTCGCCCATACCGAGAATGCGCCCCGCCATGCGTTCGGGCTCGAACGTATCAAGGGCGTCGAGTTTTTCGCCGACGCCGACAAACTTGATCGGCGCGCCGGTAACCGCGCGCATGGAAAGCGCCGCGCCGCCGCGCGCATCGCCATCGATCCGTGTCATGACGACCCCGGTGACGGGCACGCGTTCTTTAAACCGCGTCGCCGTCTCTACCGCGTCCTGACCGGTCAGCGCATCGACAACGAGCAATGTTTCGATGGGGTTTGAACCCTTATGAATATCCGCGATCTCGGTCATCAGCTGTTCGTCGATGGAAAGCCGGCCGGCCGTGTCGAGCATCACCGCGTCATAGCCGCCGAGCTTGCCCGCCTCGACGGCGCGCGCGGCGATATCGCGCGGGGACTGCCCGGCGATGATCGGCAGGGTTTTCACCTCCGCCTGCTCGCCCAGAATTTGCAACTGTTCCTGCGCCGCAGGCCGCCGTGTATCGAGCGAGGCCATCAGGACTTTTTTCTTGTCGCGTTTTTGCAAACGCAGCGCGATCTTCGCTGTTGACGTCGTCTTACCGGAGCCTTGCAGGCCGACCATCATGATCACGGCGGGCGGCGTTGTCGCGAAAGACAACGCCGCGGCGTTTTCGTCGCCGGCGCCGCCAAGCATGTCGACCAGCGCGTCATGCACGATCTTGACGACCTGCTGCCCCGGCGTCACCGAGCGCAGGACTTCCGCACCGACAGCGCGTTCCTTCACTTTCGAGATAAAGTCTTTGGCGACGGGCAGCGCGACGTCGGCTTCCAAGAGCGCGACGCGGACCTCGCGCAGGGCCTCGTTTACGTCTTTTTCTTCGAGCGCACCTTTCCCTCGGAGCTTTTCGAAGACGCCGCTGAGGCGATCACTTAAAGATTCAAACATCACGCATTCTCCTCTTCAATGAGGAACATAAGTGCGCGTTCGCTCAATGCACGGGGGCGGTGCCGGTCTTTTTCGCCATGGGGGATGATAAGCGCGTCGCCGGCGCGGAATGTCTTCACCTCGCCGTCGAAGTCGATTTCCATCTCGCCCTCAACGATAAAGCCCACATGGCCGGTGACGCACCACTCCGGGTGCTCGGTCGCCGGGGTCAGCTCAACGAGGCGGAAGATCTTGCCGGCGCGCACAACACGCTTGAGACGCGCCGATCCTTCAAGGGTCGGCTCCCAGTCAACGCCGTCAAAATCAATCCGATAGTCCAAACCGGAACCTCTCACTCAAAACCCAAGCCGCCGGCCCACGGGCGAATACCCGCAATCCAAAAAACCTCACGGCGGCAAACGCCGTTTGCCGCCGTGAGGGCGTTACCCCGACGGCGGTGCATCCCCGGCCCCGTCCCATTGTCTATGCTGGGGGTCGTGCCGGCAGACGCGGGAAACATCAGTTTTCCCGAAATCGGCGGGTTCTATAGGGGGTGAGGGCCGCTAAGGCAAGCGGCTACGCGCCCCGCAGCCGCCGGGCCATTTCCGGCAGGCGGAGGACGAACCAGACCGCAGTCCAGACATTGCCAAGGACGAAAATGGGAAAAATCCAGAGCGCCCGCGCCGGCCAGCTTCTCTCAAAAAGCGCTATGACGACGGCGCACAATATGAACCCGAAATAAAGGTCGATGAGCGTCACGACGCTCCAGGGTTCTGAAAGCATTTCCAACAGGACCGGCGCGAGGCCGCGATCGTCCGCGCCCATGGCCCAGACAATGGCGCCGATGAGCGCAAGCGCGCCCGCCAGAATGACGTTCCGCAACAGGATCATAATCTGGTTACGGAATGCGCCGGTTTTTGGATGAAGCGCCGGGCTTACCCCCCGCCAAACCAGCGCCGCCAGTTGTCGATATTGCGCTCATAGACGCCCATGAGCCCGCCCTCGGCGTTGTTGTCGAGGAACTTCAGGATCGCGAACAGCCACAGCGTCGTGACGATGAGAATAAAGACGCCGTTGGAAGCGGCAAGCGAAAACCAGTAGGTGGCGACAAAGGTTTCCGGGAAGAGAACCCGCCCCAGAAAGTGCCAGATATTGATCAGGAAGTAGAAGACATAATAGGTGAAGAACGTCTTGTGAATGAAGGCGCCGTTGAGGCTCGGCGACCGCCACAGGAAATAAAACCCGACAAGGATGGCAATCATCAGCGGCGCGATGAAATTCACAGCCGCATTGCCAAGTATGTAAAAGGAAGCGTTCGCGTAGACCCAATGGCCGACGATGATCAGCGACGCCAGGCGCAGATTACGCGAGCCGGACAGGAAGCTGAGGCCTACCCCGATAAAGAGGAAGGCCCCAAATCTTGCTACGACAATCCATTCATCAGGAGTGATTGCACGAACTCCGATACCGACCGTTTCGGCGTACCGCTCGCCTGCAGCATCAGAAAGGCGCCGTTGTCGGCCAGGCTTTCAAGAGCATTGTGGCCGTTCGTCACCGCTTCGGCAAGCTGAACCAGCCAGGCGTCCCCGGCAAGCGGTGAGCGGGCCAGGGCCTCGACTTCGGCGACAAGTTGCATCGGCGTTTCATCGCCAAGTTTTTGCGCGGCGCTGGCGCTGGCCGCAGCCAGCATCGGGAAGCCGGCGAGCACCGCCGCCTTGTTCAGCGTCTTGCCGTCGGCGCGGTCGCGGCAGGCTTTCTTGATCAGCTTTTCAAAACGCAACAGCTTCGCGTGTTCGGGGCGCAAATCCCTCTTGGCCATGATGGTCTCCTTGAAATTCGCCCGCATTCGCACGGGCGAAAAGGAGGAGACGAAATATCGAATAACGAACCGTAAATGCGCCGTTCATGTTTGGTTAACGATTGCCCGGCGGTTGCCTGCAAACATCAGTTGAATTAACAGTAGGAAAACGACCATCGGTCGAAAAATGTTTCGGGGCGGAAACAGTGGGTGACAAGGAACGCGAGCGCGCCGAGGCGTTACGAAAACGCCTCAAGGACGCCTTTCCGATCAGGAATGAAGAAGATTCCGGGAACGTTATATCGTTTCCGGGTCCGAAACGTTCTCACGGGAACAATCGGCCATCAGGCGCGCAAGCGGCGGCAGCACCGAAGCCAGCGTCTTTTCAAACCCGCTCTCAGGAACGATCCCACAGGATTGAACGATTGTTAAAACGGTTATTTGAAGACCTTTCGAAAGACGACTAACCCTTGCGTCTTCTCCGCCAGGATCGCCCGCGCTATCGGCGATATACGCATTCAGCCCCATTACAGCATCCGCATACTGATCTTCGGTGATTTCCGTCGAGCAATTGACGCCGGCGATATAGGCAATCGCGGTCTGTAAGGCGAAACGCGTGGCGATGGGACAGGCGAAAGCCGGTTGCGGCGGCAGAGGCGCAGCCGCCGACTTGACGCCGTCAAACAGCGGATCGTCCATGGTCGCGGGCTCAATGCCGAAACCGCGTTGCATCGCCTCGCCCCAAACCGACGGCAACTTGCGGTCGCTGATCTCAAGATCGGCGATGTAATCTTTATAAATGCCGAGACGACGCGCGAACGCCGCCCGCGACAGGCGCAGGCTGAGCCGGGTCGTCTGGAGATTGTTCATTGCTTCGCTTTGGAGTGGAAGACTTCCTCGTCAATCTCGCCTTCCCATTTCGCCACCGTCACCGCGACTGTGGCGTCGCCTGTGACGTTGACGACCGTGCGCATCATGTCGAGCAGGCGATCAAACGGGAAGATGAAGCCGACAACGAGCGCGGTGTGTTCCGGCGTTACGTCAAAGACCTCAAGCACCGTTGCAAGAAGGAAGAGCGAGGCGGACGGTATGCCGGCGGCGCCGATGGAGACGAGCGCAGCCGTCACGGCGATCAGAATATAATGCTGCGGTTCGACCGAATAGCCGAACGCCTGCGCAGTAAAGAGCGCAACAATGCCGAGATAGAGCGCCGTTCCGTCCATGTTGATCGTGGCGCCGAGCGGCAGCACCGAGCCGGCCACGGACTTTGAGACGCCTAGGTTTTTCGAAACGTTCGAAATGGTCACCGGCAAGGTGGCGGACGATGATGATGTCGAATAGGCCACCATCTGCGCATCAAGGATGCCCCGGAAAAAATTGACGAAGGGCAATCTCAGAACGAACTTGATGATGCCGCCATAGGTGATCGCCATGTGAATGAAGCAGCCCAAATAAACCGCAACCGCCAGCCAGAAAATCGCCGTGAACGTAGCAAGTCCCTTGGTGCCCGCGACATAGGCAATGAGCGCAAAGACGCCAAACGGCGCAAGCTCCATGATCCATTGTGTGACGCCAAGCACCTTGTCTGATGCATAAGAGAAGAAACGCGAGACGGGCGCGCCGGCGGCGCCGAGGAACAGCACCACCACGCCGAATAGTATCGACGTGAAGATAACGACGAGAATGTCGCCGGAAGCTGCAGCGACGCCCAGTGCAAACAGCGCCACAAAAAGGATTCCCGATCTCGGTTTCTTCTCGCCTGCATTCATCGAGCGAATAGCGACAATAATCGAGATCACCACCAGCAGCGCCGTCAGCGACAGGGTCATCAAATCGCCGGCGAGGAAACTTTCGAAAGGGTTCTTTGTCACCATGCCAATGATCCGGTCCCAGAAACCGGCCGCTTCGGCAGTGACTTCCCGCGGCATGGCGTCACCCAGGTCTACGCCGGCGCCCGGTCGAAATATGGTGCCCATGGTGAGGCCGATGACATTCGCGAAGAATGTCGTCATCAGATAAAGCAGGATGGTTTTTAAACCGATCGTGCCGAGTTTCGCCGGATCGCCTAGGGCAAGCACACCGGCGACGAGCGTCATGAAGATAAGTGGAATGATCACCAGGCGGATCATGGCGATGAAAATGTCGCCGACGATTTTGACGTCCGCCAGCAACGCCTCGCCGCGTTCCGGGTCCATGGTGTTCGCCACAACGAGGCCAAATACGACGCCCAGCGCCAGCCCCAGAAACACCCGCTTCCAGAGTTTGATTTCAAACCACCAGGTCATGCGCCGCTCCCGCTTATCGTTTCTTATAAGCTCGAGACGCTAACGGGTTTGGCGCCATGTTGAAAGAGCGAAACAACGCAGAACACCGACCGCCAGTTCCTTGAAACGCTCTATTCTTCTTTGCCCATCAGCTCGCGCATGAAATAGACATACTCAAGCGCCGTCCGGTAAGCGAGTTGCTCCTGGTTCGCTGTGCCGCCGTGACCGCCTTCGATGTTCTCGTAATAGTAAAAGTCGTAGCCCAGCTCGGCGAGTTTTGCCGCGGCCTTGCGCGCATGTCCCGGATGCACGCGATCGTCCTTTGTCGATGTGTAGAACAGGACTTTCGGATAGGGCCGGTCTGCTTCCAGCTTCTGATAGGGCGAGTATTCGGAAATATACGCCCATTCTTCAGCGATATCGGGATTGCCGTACTCGCCCATCCACGAGGCACCGGCGAGAAGCTTGTTGTAGCGTTTCATGTCGAAGAGCGGCACGCCGATATCGATGGCCGCATACAACTCCGGGCGCTGGGTCAGCATGGCGCCCATGAGCAGCCCGCCATTGGAGCGCCCGACAATGCCAAGCTGATCGGCCGTCGTCACGCCGGTCTCGATCAGGTCTTCGGAAATCGCGATGAAATCGTCAAAAGAACGCTGCCGGTTCTCTTTCAACGCCGCCTCATGCCAGCGCGGGCCGTATTCCGAGCCGCCGCGAATATTTGAGATGACAAGAACGCCGCCGCGCGACACCCACATCCTGCCGCCAAGCGCGCCATGCTGCGGCCGTCCGGGGTCGGAATAATAAACAGGCAATGTCGCGGCGAGAAAGCCGCCATATCCGTACTGCACCGTGGGCGCCGGCCCGGCGTCCAGCACAGACTGCTTCGCCATCAGGAAATACGGGACGTCTGTTCCGTCCGCCGATGTCGCAAAGCGCTGCTCCACGACGACATCCGACGCATCAAAGAATGCGGCCGCCGCGGCGATCTCCGAGACCTTATTACGCTTTGAAACGTAAAAAAGCGTATCCGGCGTCGTCATGCTTTCGAAAGAGATCAACGCCTCGTCCGTGCCGCCGCCGGCGGAAACGATCGACACGACGCCGTTCTCCGGAAGATCAATCTCGTCGATTGTCCAGCCGCCGCGCCGGTCAGGCTTTACCCGCGCCGCCGCGCCCGACACATCGTCAAGATACTGAATGATGATATCGCTCTTACCGATAGTGATATCTTCAACCGACTGACGCTCGTTCGCCTCAAACACCAGCGTCGCATCATCGCTCGCCGGATCATAGGAAACCACAGACCCTTGTGGATAGGTTTCGCTGTCACGCGCCCAGGGCTCGCGCAGAAAGAAGACCGCCTCGCCCTTGAACATGCCTTGCAGGTCCGCGTTCGGCGGCAGGGGTAACTTGCGCAACGCCTCGACGGCGCCTTTTCCGTAATAATATTCGCGCGTGAAAAATGACGGGCTGCGGCGCACAAAGACATGCGCGACTTCGCCGTCATGAAAGACTTGCGCGCCGACGCTGACGTCAGTCGTTTCGCCTTCAAAGATCATTGCGCCATCTTCGAGCGTTTCACCGCGGTGAATAAGACGTAAAGTGCGCGCATAACCGGAATCGGTCAGCGACCCTTCGCCTGTATCGGCGCCGACAAGGATCGCATCCTTGCTGAGCCAGGCGATGGTTGATTTTCCTTCGTCTAGGCTAAACCCGTCATCGACAAAGACTTTCTCCGCAACGTCAAATTCGCGCCAATAGGCCGCGTCCTTGCCGCCGTCGGACAGCTCGATCATGCAATGTCGATATTCCGGCGACAGGCAGACAATGGCGTCGCTGATCCAGTTGCGCGCCTCTTCCTCCGCAAGCTGATCAAAATCGATCAACGTCTCCCAGGCCGGTTCGCCTTTTTTGTAGCTCTTCAAATCAGCGCGCCGCCATACGCCGCGGACATGGGTATCGTCCTGCCAGAAATTATAGACCGCGCCATTATGAATTTCGCCGAGGGCCAGACGGTCGGTTGAGGTCAGGATGGCGAGGGCGTCCGCTTTCAGGTCAGCGAAGCGCGGATCGTTTTCCAGGAGATCAAGGGAGCGGGCATTCTGGGCGCGGACCCAGTCCAAGGCATCGGGCGCTTCAACCGCCTCGAGCCACAGGTAAGGGTCGTCTTCGGCGGCGGCGTTCGCGGCGAACAATATGGCGGTGCAACATGCGGCGATCAGGCGTTTCATGGGCGGGCTCCGGATTGCGGGCGCGCCAACACTCCGGGCGGCGCACATGGTTTTGTTAACCATAAAGCGCAAAAAACGCACCTCAAGCCGCAACGCGACGGACCGCAGTCCCGGGGCGGCGAACGTTAAAATGCCGCGGACCCGCTTAGGGAAGGTTTGAGGGCTGGCCGATAGCTTGCAGCAGCCGGGTCCTTGTTAGCAATTTTGGGAAAATTAACCATGGTGAAGTCTGACGCTCGGAGATATCGACGCATCAGCCTCAATCTTCCGGCATCGATTACGGTTAATGCTTCTGAAGAGTTTGACGGTCAGCTCCTGAACATCTCGCCCGGCGATTTCGCCGTAATATCAGAGGCGAAAGTGGTCGAGGGCGATGCTGTCGTCATTCGCATTTCAGGCCTCGACGAAATTGAAGCGACGGTTGCGCGCCTCCTGCCCGACGGCTTTGCCGCGTCTTTTCGCCTGTCCAAGGGGCGCCGCACCAAGTTGACGGAGCAACTGATGTTGCGCGTCAACGAGAAGTTTAAAGACGGTCTTGAAGATCGCCGCACCACATTGCGCCACCGGGCGGGACCGACGCGTGCGTCTTGCCGCCTTGCAGACGGGTCCTCGCTTTTCGTAAAGATCATCGAGAGTTCCGTCGACGGCGCATCCGTTGAAGCGCCGCGCCGCCCGCCGATCGGCTCGGAAATTCATGTGGGCCGGCGGCGCGGCGTCGTCATTCGGCACACGCCGCGCGGCTTCGTTGTTGTCTATGAAGCCGGCGAAGAGAACGCCAATAAAGTTCTCCGCGCCGTCTGAACGTTAACCGCTACACCCTCTAGGGTCCAACCGGTCCGAGAACCACAGGCCCGAGATTGTCGATGACGTCCCGGGCGTCAAACGCGCGCGGATTGTCCTGCGGCTTATCACCCTTGTACATGATGACAAATGCGATCGCCGAATACCGCGTGATTTCGCGAGCGTAGGAATCATACGGGTAACCCCATCCGAATCCGTAAGCGTAGTACGGGAAGGCGAAATAGGGACGGTGAAACGGACGACCATATCCATAGCGTCCGTAAAATGCTGTCCCGCTTGAGGAATAGCTGGTGCGCGCCTCGGTGTCGCGCTCTTCAACGATGAAATAATCGAAGCCCTGTTGAAGGGTCAGTTCCGCAGCGCGGAACAGGAGCGAGTCTTCAACCGTTTCGCGCGATGTTGATGAGTTTCCGCGGAAGGTGATGCGGAAACGGTCGTCTTCAATTTGCTGTTCGGAGAACCCGTAGCCCCGTGCGCCCTGCGCCGGGCCGTATGGCGTCGCTGTCGCACAGGCCGCGAGCAGCAAGAGCGCCCCACCGAGCGCGAAATTTCTAATCATGATCGACTCCACAAAATGTCCGAGTGACGGTCGCCCCGCCTGCGATCATAGCCTTTCAGACATGACGTGAAAAGCGCCGCGGATACGCCCTATTCCGCCGCCGCTGCGCCCTCGCGGCGTTGTGACACCGTTTGACCAGCGTCATTTTCGAGGGTCATGGAGAACCCGTCCGGCGCGGATTTGATATGCAGGTCCCGCTGCGGGAACGGAACTTCAACGCCCATTTCCGCCAGCATGTCCCAGACCGCCATCAAGACGTCGGACCGGACATTGGCGGACCCGTTCGCGGGATCGTTGATCCAGAAACGCAAATCGAAATTGATGGAGTTGTCGCCGAACTCCATCAGGTTGCACCGCGGCGAGGGCGTCTTCAAAACGCGCTCGACTTCCAGCGCGGTTTCTTCGGCGCGACGCGCAAGACCGCGTAGATCTTTCGTTGAATAGGAAACGCCGAACGGCGCATGCAGGCGCACGACCCGGTCGGAGTGGGACCAGTTGGTGACCCCTTCATTGATGAAGATATCATTAGGCACGAGATGCGCGGTGCCGTCGCGGGTGCGCACCGAAACATAGCGCGCGCTCATGCCCGTCACCCAGCCATAGGTGTCGCCGACCTCAATGACGTCCCCGGGCTTGATTGACTTGTCGGCGATCAGCGTGAAGCCGGCGAAGAAATTCGACACCGTGCGCTGCATGCCGAGACCAATACCGAGGCCGACGGCGCCGCCGAAAATCGCGAGCGTTCCGAACGGGAAGCCGACGATCTGCAGCGCTGCAATCAGCGCAATCACCGGCAGGAGAACGTCGAGAATTTTCGCCAGCAGCGCCTTGAACGAAACCGTCAGCTCGTCGATGGCGTTGATACGGCCCTTGATAAAATTGCCGCCGAAGCTCGCCGCCCAGAAGAGGATGCCGAAGATAAAAATCGTGCGGATAAAATCGAGCGCGGAAAAACGCTGCGCATTCCCGTTCGCGTCCTCGCCAATGGGTATGGAGAACGCCTGCAATTGAACGACCACATCGTCGAGCACGCCGAACGCATCGAGCGCCGCAATCGGCCAGGCCACATAGAACGCGACCTTCGACCAGAAAGGCGAGCGGATCACGAGCGTCACGAGCCGGATAACGATCCAGGCGGTGAGCAGGCTGACGGCGGCGGCGGTGAGCCCTGTCGAGACGCCCGCAGCGCCCAGCGCCACAACCGCCGCCTGCAGGATGATGAAGAGCGCGATGGGCGTTGCGAGATGGGCGAAGGCCGACGCCGCCCGGCGCAGGACGCCGTAAGGCGCCCGGGGGGCCACCTGGCTCTGGATAAATTTCTTCAATTGCGGGCCGAAGAGCGCCGCGGGCAGCAGCGCCGCGAAGAGAATGCCCGCCTGGATGGCGACATCTAGGGTCAGCATCCGGCTCTCGACCCAGCTAATCGCCTCGATGAGTTCGCTGCGCAGCGAATCTACGCCAACCAGTTGCTCAATCGCTGAAGCGTCCGGATCGAGGACAACCCCGTCGCTTTGATCCGCGTCGCCCGCAGGCGCCGCACCGTTATTTTCCGGCGGCGCATCTGTTCCCTGCGGCGCGTCCGCTTCCTCGGAAGCCGCCGGCTCACTCTGCGTTTGTGCGTCTTGCCTCATCAAGGGCCCGTTCGTTCGGCGACGAATTGCTCTTTAGCATGACCGCGCCGCTGCGCCAACAAGACCGGTCAATTCCATACCGTTTGGGAACGGATCAATTCCCTGTTTTCTCAAGTTTTCGGTTATGACGGGAAAACCGCCTTTTGCTGTTCGCTCAAGGTCGCGCATCCGTCCTTGGCGAGAGACAGCAGGGCTGCAAATTGTTCATCCGTAAACGGATCGCCTTCGGCTGTCGCCTGAATTTCTACAAGGCCGCCGGTTCCGGTAATGACAAAATTGGTGTCCGCCTGCGCCGTTGAGTCCTCATCGTAATCGAGATCAAGCGCCGGCGCGCCCGCAACGAGGCCGCAGGAAATCGCGGCGACAGGCTCGCGCACCGGGGATGCGGTGATGATCCCCTGCGACACCGCCCATTCGCAGGCGGCGTTCACCGCCACCCAGGCGCCGGTAATCGACGCCGTTCGCGTGCCGCCATCGGCCTGGATGACGTCGCAATCAACAAGGATCTGGCGTTCGCCGAGCGCCTTCATATCCACAACGGCGCGCAACGAACGCCCGATCAGGCGCTGGATTTCCTGGGTCCGCCCCGATTGTCCGCCCTTGGCCTCGCGCTTCATGCGCCCGCCCGTTGAACGCGGCAGCATGCCGTATTCCGCTGTCACCCAGCCGCGCCCGCCGCCGCGCAGCCAGGGCGGCGTGGTCTCATCCCAGCTTGCGGTGCACAGGACATGGGTGTCGCCGAACTTCACAAGGCACGAGCCTTCTGCGTGTTTTGAAACGCCAAGCTCCAGACTTACCTGCCGAAGTTCGTTGAATGCGCGTCCTGACGGTCTCATATCTTTATTCCTGAAGCGAAGGCGCGTTACCTAGCGCGCGCGTCGATCTTTTGTCGACCCTAGGCGAGCTGCGATTTAACGCGTATTTTCAGCCCGAGAAACACATGGCGGATATGTCAAAAAATACATTCAACGACATTGACGCGCGCACGCGCGATGTCTTTCGCCGCCTTGTCGAAACCTATTTGGAGACCGGCGAACCGGTCGGCTCGCGCACACTGTCCCACGACAGGACAATCGACGTTTCCGCGGCGACCGTGCGCAATGTCATGGCGGACCTTACCGATCTCGGGCTTCTTTACGCGCCGCATATATCCGCCGGACGCCTGCCCACGGAGCGGGGCCTGCGCCTTTTTGTCGACAGCCTGATGCAGGTCGGCGAGCTTACGGAAGACGAGCGCCGGGCGATCGACGCTGAAGCCCGCGACACCGATATTGAACAGGCGCTGGAAGATGCGGCGACCCGGCTTTCAGGCCTTACCAAAACCGCGAGCCTCGTTCTGACGCCAAAAACCGACGCGCCCTTGCGCCAGGTGGAGTTCGTGGCCGCAGCCCCGGGCAAGGCGCTCGCCATCATGGTCTATGACGATGGGCGCATTGAAAACCGCGTCATCGATTCGCCGGACGCTTTGCCGGAATCGGCGTTGCAGCGGGCCGGGAATTTTCTGAACGCGCGCCTCGCCGGGCGCACCCTCGCCGAAGCGCGCGTCGAAATCCTCGACGAGATCCGCGAGAACCGCGCCGAGCTCGATGCGCTTTCTGCGAAACTCGCAGCAGACGGCGTCGCCGACATTGCCGGCGAAGGCGATTTTTCCCTCATTGTGCGCGGTCGCGGCCAGCTCCTTGACGACGCGGCCTTTCAGGACATTGAGCGCGTGCGCATGCTCTTCGACGATCTCGAACGCAAGCGCGATGTGATCGACCTCATGAGCGCCGCGCGAGAGGGCGAGGGGGTGAAAATTTTCATCGGCTCGGAAAACAAGCTGTTTTCACTTTCCGGATCCTCGGTGATCGCCAAGCCCTATCGCGACGAGTCCCAGAATATTGTGGGGGTCCTCGGGGTGATCGGCCCGACGCGACTCAACTACGCGAAAGTTATCCCCATCGTCGACTATACGGCGGAAGTCGTCTCGCGCCTGTTGAAATAGGCGCCAAGGGTCCGTAAATGGCCTGCCGAACACCCGGAATATTGACCCAGTCTCATGAATGATCCCGATTATCCCGCCAATGAAGGCCAGAACGGCGCCGATGCCGAAAAGGAAGATCCGCCAGTCGTGAAGGACGCCGATGGCGGCGAAAGCGATCCGGCCGCGGACAAAGATGCAGACGCCGGCGCCGCTGATGACGCCGGCCCGGCGCCCGACGAAGAAGCGGCGAAGCTGAAAGACCAACTTATTCGCATGGCGGCGGAACTGGAAAATACGCGCCGGCGCAGTGCGCGCGAAAAACGCGAAGCCGGACAATACGCCATCGCCAATTTCGCCCGCGACCTCATCAGCGTCGCCGATAATTTCGAACGCGCGCTGCGCGCCGCCGGCGTCTCAGGCGACCAGATTCCGGAAGGCCATTCGGACGCCTTTAACGGCCTCGTCGCCGGCATTCAGATGACGGAGAAGGAACTGTTAACAACGCTGCAGCGCCATGGGGTCCAGAAGCTGGAACCGGCGGGCGAGAAGTTCGATCCGAACCTCCATCAGGCCGTTGCGAATGTGCCGAGCCCCGACATTGAAAAAGGGTCTGTCGTCGATGTGGCGCAGCCCGGCTTCACCATCGGCGACCGCGTCTTGCGCGCCGCCATGGTGACGGTGTCATCAGGCGCGCCGGCAGGAGACCAGGGCGGCGGAAAAGACGGCGAACCGTCCGCTCCCGGATCAACGGTTGATGAAGAAGCCTAGGCTTCTGCTTTCGGCGCCGCCGCCTTCACCCCGTCCGAAACATACGGCTCATAGACCCGGAAATTTTCAACGAACATGGCCGCAAGTTTCTGCGCCTGGGCGTCATAGGCCGCCGGATCGGCCCAGGTATTGCGCGGGTTGAGGATCGCATCATCGACGCCGGCGACGCTTTCCGGGACGTCAAAGCCGAAGATCGGATCAACGCTCATGGGCGCATTGGCGAGCGAGCCGTCGAGCGCCGCCGCAAGCAGCGCGCGGGTCGCCTTGATCGGCATGCGCGCACCCTCGCCGAAGGCGCCGCCGGTCCAGCCGGTGTTTACGAGCCAGCAGCGCACGTCATGCTGATCAATAAGCTTGCCGAGAAGCGCGCCATATTCGGAAGGATGGCGCGGCATGAACGGCGCCCCGAAGCATGTTGAGAAGGTCGCCTGCGGCTCATTGCCGAGACCTTTTTCCGTGCCGGCGACTTTCGCCGTGTAGCCGGAGAGGAACAAGTACATGGCCTGATCGCGGCTCATGCGCGCGATCGGCGGCATGACGCCAAAGGCGTCGCAAGTGAGCATCAGAATGTTTTTCGGCTGCCCGGCGAGCCCGCGCGGATCGGCATTCGGAATCGAATGGATCGGATAGGCGCCGCGGGAGTTTTCCGCAAGGCTTGCATCGTCAAGGTCAAGCTCGCGGGTCGCCGGGTCCATGACGACATTTTCCAGAACCGTGCCGAACATCTGCGTTGTGGCGTAAATTTCCGGCTCGGCCGTCGGCGACAGGCGGATCATCTTTGCGTAGCAGCCGCCCTCAAAGTTAAAGAGCCCTTTCGTGCCCCAGCCATGTTCGTCATCGCCGATCAGCGTTCGCGCCGGGTCGGCGGAAAGGGTTGTCTTGCCGGTGCCGCTGAGGCCGAAGAAAATCGCCGGGTCGCCGGCTTCGCCCACATTGACCGAGCAATGCATGGGCATGACGCCCTCTTCCGGCAGCAGGAAGTTTAATATGGTGAATACGGACTTTTTCATTTCGCCCGCATAGGACGTGCCGCCGATGAGGATCATGCGTTCGGTGAAGTCAACCGCAATGATGGTGTTCGACCGGCAGCCATGGATTTCCGGATCCGCCTCAAATCCCGGCAGGTCGACAATTGTGAAATCAGGCTCGCCGCCGCGCTCGTTCATGGGCGGGCGCACAAGCAAATGTTGGATGAAAAGGCTGTGCCATGCATATTCGGTAAAGACGCGGACATTGATCGAATGCGCCTTGTCGGCGCCGCCGCGCAAATCCTGCGAGATAAGTTCGCGCTCCGATGCGTAGGCGAGCATTTCCGCGCGCAACCGGTCAAACGCGTCTTTCGTCATCGACTGATTGGCGTCCCACCAGACCTTGTCTTCAACATCCTCAGAGCGGACGATGAATTTATCCTTCGCCGAGCGGCCCGTATGCTCGCCAGTGCGCACCACCAACGGACCACCTCGCGCAATTTCCCCTTCGCCGCGCGCGACGGCGAGTTGGTAAAGGGCTTCCGCCGTGAGATTGGAAAGATGCGCCGGCGCGCAATCGGAAAAGGTCGCGGCCGCGACTGGCGCGGTCGTTACGGATACGCTCATTCAGGTCCTCCCGAGACCACCATGCGGCATTGCCCCGCACGGGATAATCCCCGGCTCTTAGGCCAAAATTTCGGAGTTGGCCACAGGCGACAGGCCCGTTTCGGCGGCAAATCTTGTCTCGCCGGGCACCCCGTGCCAGACACGCCGCAACAATAAATTTACCGGAGGGTTATGGCATGAGAATTCAACTTATTGGGGCGTCGGCGATCATGGCGCTTGCGACCGCTTGCGGCAGTGAAAGCGATACGCCGACCGCCGAAATCGACGAAACAGCGCCGGCGTCGGAAACCCCTGCCGAGACGCAAGACGGCGCACACGTTTTCTCGTCGGAAATCACCGACGCCGACCTGGTCCAGCACATTTCCATCCTCGCTTCCGACGAATATGAGGGCCGCGCGCCGGGCACCCCCGGCGGCGACAAAACCCGCGCCTACCTCGCCGCGGAATATGAACGCATTGGCCTTGAGCCTATCGGGGGCAGCTATGAGCAGGCGGTGCCGATCGTGGAATCGACCCTCGATCCCGCGACGTCGTCATTTTCGATGACGATCAATGGCGAGTCCCGCGACCTCGCTTATCGCAAGGATGTGGTCTTCTGGACAAAGCGCGTTGAGGAAAACGTTTCCTTCGAAAACAGCGATCTTGTCTTCGTGGGCTACGGCATTGTGGCGCCGGAATATGACTGGAACGACTATGAAGGCGTTGACGCCGCCGGCAAGACCGTTGTCATGCTCGTGAACGATCCGGGTTTCGCGACGCAGGACCCGGACCTCTTCAACGGCAACGCCATGACCTATTACGGTCGATGGACCTACAAATATGAAGAGGCCGCGCGCCAGGGCGCGACCGCCGCCATCGTCATTCACGACACCGCTCCGGCGGCCTATGGCTGGAACGTCGTAGAAACATCATGGTCTGGACCACAAGTCGATCTGCAGCGCGACGACAATGGCGCCTCGCGGATCGCCGCCGAAGCCTGGATTTCAAACGAACTGGCGCGCGACCTTTTCACCGCCGCCGGTCTTGATCTCGATGAACAGATGCAGGCGGCCCTGCAGGACGATTTCGCCGCAACGCCCATGACCGGAATCACCGCATCGGCGACGCTCAACAATGCGATCACGCGCAGCGAAGACGCCAATGTCGTCGGCGTCATCCGCGGTTCAGAAGCGCCTGATGAGTATGTGCTCTATATGGGGCACTGGGATCACCTCGGCGCCGATGCGCGCACCCTTGATGCGGACAAGATTTACAATGGCGCCGTCGACAATGCGACGGGCATCGCGGCGATCCTCGAAATCGCCGAACAGTTCGCCAACAACGAAACGCCCCCGCGGCGCTCCATTCTTGTTGCATCAGTGACGGCGGAAGAGTCCGGCCTTCTGGGCTCTGCCTATTTCGCCGAGTACCCGCCGATTCCGTTGAAGCAAATCGTCAGCGGCATCAATATCGACGCCATGTTGCCGACCCCGCCGGTGAAAGACATGATCGTCGTGGGCTACGGCGCCTCAGAGCTTGAAGACATCCTGCAGGAAGCCGCCGCACCATTCGCGCGCCGGCTGACGCCGGATCCGGAAGCGGAAAAGGGATATTTCTACCGCTCCGATCATATCTCGCTCGCCAAGAAGGGCGTGCCGATGCTCTACGCTGACGGCGGCCTTGATCTTGTAGAGGGCGGCATTGAAGCGGGCGAAGCGATCGGCAACACCTATCGCGCGAGGGATTATCATCAGCCCAGCGACGAATATTCCGACGACTGGCCGATGGAAGCCATGGTCGATTCAACGCAAATTCTCTACGACACCGGCGCCGCCATTGCGTACTCTTCGGTTTGGCCAAACTGGTATGAAGGCAATGAATTCCGCGCCTTGCGAGACGCGCAGCGCGCCGAATAGGCGTGGTTTAAAACATATAGGAAATCATTCCTTAACGGCCTCCAACGAAAATATCGCGCTGGAGGCCTGACCTTTGGATTCAGTTTTCGATCTCTTGTCGGCGACCCTTTTTGTTGCGGCCGCATCGTTGTTTTTGATGCGGTATCGCCATGAGAATCCGCCCCTTGCGCCCTATCTCGTTGTGTGCCTCGTTGCGGCGGTGGGCGCATGGCTCGGCAATACCGCCGACGGGCATATCAGCGGCCTTGCAGCTGTCGCTTTCCTCATGGCCGGCGCCTTTCTCACCCTGCACCTCGCCAGCGAGCCCTATCGCGACGATCGCGAGGAAAATGCGAACGCGCGCGACTGACGAAATCTGATATAATGCGCCGCCCGGCCGCTCGGCCGGCCCGCATCAGGAGCCAGGACCCCCGCGACGTGGACACCCCCGCCAAAAATGATCCGTATACGCGCGATATCTCCAAGCACATCGTCGACGAACTGATCGAGGAGCGCGCAACGCGGCTGATGCGCTCGCCGCTTTGGCCGCTCTATAAATCTATCCTCTATCCGATCCTGCTTTACGGTCCCGCCGTGAAGATGGCGGACGCCGTCGCCGGCCTCGATGCGAAGGGCGTCTTTGACTATGTGAGCAACCTTCTCAAAGTCGATCTCTCCGTTTCCGGCCTTGAGAACGTACCGAAAACCGGGCGCGTCCTTATCGCCGCGACGCACCCGACCGGCATTCCCGACGGCGTCGCCATGTATGACGCATTGAAGGGCGCCCGCCCGGATATGACATTCTTCGCCAACCGCGACGCCATTCGCGCCGCCCCCGGCATTGACGACATGATCATTCCCGTCGTCTGGCGCCCGGAAGAGCGCAACCCAACCTCATCGCGTGAAACCCTGATCGAAGCGCGCGCCGCCTTTGAGGCGGATCGCTGCGTCGTTCTCTTTCCGTCAGGGCGGCTCGCCTTCATGGACGAAAAACGCAAACTCACCGAACAGCCCTGGCTCGGCTCTGTCGTTTCATTCGCACGCAAATATGACTGCCCCGTCGTGCCCGCCAAAATCGTCATGCGCAATTCGTGGCTGTATTACCTGTTCTGGCGCATCAACACCGAGTTGCGCGACATCACGCTGTTCCACGAGTTACTGAACAAGAAAAACAAGCCATACAGGATTCACTTCGGCGCACAGATTAACGCCGCCGACATTGCAGGCAGCCCGGCGGAAGCGGCTGAAACTTTGCGTATTTCCGCCATGGGGCTACCCGGTGATGCGCCTTACATGGCGCGCATTCCTACTCCGCCGGCGTAATCGTCAACGGCGCGCGGGCCAGCACCTTTTTATTGCCGTGAATGAACCGGATCTCATAGTCGCCCGGATCTTTCGGCACACGGACATTCGCCGGGCTGCCGGCTTTCGACGTTGAGTAGCTGACATATTTGTTGTCCGGCGAACCGACTTCGGAAATCGCAATGTAGTCGCCATTGCCCGGCGGCGGACCGGTGAACGCGATCTTTACAACACCGCCGGCAGTAACCGACGACGGTCCGTCCAGCGTCGCCTCGGCCTGCGTCACCGTGATGGGTTTTCGCGCGATCACCTTCCTGTTGCCCTGCACGAAGCGGAGCTCATAGGCGCCCGCGTCGAGCGGCATTCGGACTTTCGCCGGGCTGCCCTGCTTCGTGTAGTGATAGTCGCCGTACTTCTTGGTTTCCGCATCAGGCGTCACCACCGTAATCCAGTCTCCGGAAGCCGGTTTCGGGCCGGTGAATTCTACCGTCACGGTCTCGCCGGCGATTGCGGCGTCTTTCGCTTCAAGCGTCGCCACGGCTTCGGTCACCGTTATTGGCTGGCGCGCGATGACTTTCATGTTTCCTTGCACAAAGCGCAGCTCATACTCGCCAGCATCCAGCGGCATGCGCACCGTCGCGGGGCTGCCCTGCTTCGTATAGTGATAGTCGCCATATTTATTCGGGTCTGCGTCTGGCGCCACCACTGTTATCCAGTCGCCTGAGGCAGGCGCAGGACCGGCAAACTCCACCGTAATTTCCTCGCCGGCAATCGCCGTTTCAGGACCGGTCACCGTCGCCTCTGCCGCCGCGACTGTAATCGGACGGCGGGCGAGCACCTTTTTATTGCCTTGCACGAAACGCAATTCATATTCACCGGGCTCCAGCGGCATACGCAGCGTTCCGGGGCTACCCTGCTTCGTGTAGTGATAGTCCCCGTATTTATTTGCCGCTGCGTCGGGAGCAACAACCGTGATCCAGTCGCCGGAACCCGCCGGCGGCCCAGTGAATTCCACCGACAACTCCTCGCCGGCGATTGCCTGGTCCGGCGCCGACAAGGTCGCCTCCGCTGCGATGGACGTAATGTCCACGCTGGCGAGGGTCCGGATCGGCTGGCCCAGCATGTAACGCACCTCATATTCGCCGGGCTCGACAGGCATGCGCAGCTCCGCCGGATCGCCTGTACGCGTATAGGAATAGGTTCCGTACCGGCCGTTATCGGCGCCTTTTTCGACAATGGTGATGTAGTCGCCCTTGCGGTCCGGACCGGTCCAGTGAACGAGGATGTTCGTGCCGGCCGTAACCTCGCCGCCGGGATCGGCCGTCACTGTCGCTTCCACCGGAAACTCAAGCGCAATGGTGACCGTCTTCCACGTATTCTCGCGGATCACGACCCGTTCCTGCGCGCCTTTCAGCCCGTCCGAGGGACGCTCAACGGCGATGTCATAGGCGCCGGGGGCGACTTCCACATCGAGGACCCCCGCATTCGTTTCCGTGACAACGGGCTCAACGCCTTCTTCGTCCGGCCGGCGCGGCGTCACTGTCCAGTTGAGGCCTTCCTCAATCACGAGCCCTCCTTCGAGCTCCGTTGCGCGCAGGCGGACTTTCGTTTCCGTCACAGGTTCCGGCGCCGCAGCGACGGTTGTTTCGAGCGCCGCGCCGAGCTCATCAGCGTTCGACGCGGAAATGTATGTGCCGCCGGTATTTTCCGCGAGGCACTTCAGCTGCGCGGTTGCGTTTTCTTCCGTGACGTCAAAGCCGACCACATGGACCGTAAAATCAACGCCTGACTGTTCGAGCGCCGCCGCAACGCCGCACGGGTCCGGCTCGCAGGTTTCGATCCCGTCGCTGATCAGAACAACGGTCGCCTTTTCTTCCGTAGACCGAAGTTTTTCCGCCGCCAGTTTGACCGACGCCGCCATAGGGGTCTTGCCCTTCGGACTGATCGCCTGCACAGCCGATGAGATCGCCGCGCGGTCCGCGCCGATGCTCGCAAGCTCTTCAATGTCGGTGCAATCGCCCTTGCGCCGATGGCCGTAGGCGACGAGGCCCAGACGCCGCTCCGCCGGCAGCTCGTCAAGGAGATCGCCGAGCACCGTCTTGGCGATGGCGATTTTCGCCTCGCCGTCGATCTGGCCCCACATGGAGCCGGAGCCGTCAAGCACCAGAATAGCGTCGCCTTCTTCAGCGACGGCGGGCGCGTGAGCGAACATAAAAATGGCGGCAAAGAGCGCGCGGATCATGGCAATCCCCCTTCGAAATCAAAGACGAACGAGGTTAACGGAAATCGCGCGGGCGCGCAAAACGCAGCGAATTTTCACTGCGTCGCCAAGGGCTTATCCCGCGCGGCGATAGGTGAGTTCGAGGAAGACGTCTTCGAGGTCCGACTCTACCGTTGACAGGTCTTTCACTCCGACGCCGGCAGCAGAGAGTTTCTCAAGGATTTCTGCAACCTGCGCCTTTGACGGCTGATAAGGGACGGCGAGGCGCCCGTCCGGTTTCAATTCCGCGTTGAAGCCGCCAAGATCCGGCGCAGCATTCAACGCATCGATCGGCGTCACCATCAGCGTCTTGGAATCGAGCGAGGCGATGAGTTTTTCTGTCGGCTCACAGGCGACAACATCGCCCTCATGAATGATCGCAATTTCCTCGCATAACTCCTGCGCCTCTTCGAGATAATGCGTGGTCAGAACAATCGTGACCCCTTGGGCATGCAATTCCAGCACGTAATCCCAGAGTTGTTTCCGCAGTTCGATATCAACGCCCGCTGTCGGCTCATCGAGAATGAGGATCGGCGGCGAATGCACCATGGCCTTGGCGACGAGGAGTCGGCGTTTCATGCCGCCCGAAAGCTGGCGCACATAGGCGGACGCCTTATCCGCAAGCCCGAGCGCCGTCAGGATCTCCATGGTGCGCCGTTTCGATTTCGGCACGCCGTAGAGTCCGGCTTGAATTTCGAGCGCTTCTTCCGGCGTGAAGAAAACGTCCATGTTGATTTCCTGAGGTACGACGCCGAGGGACGCGCGCGCCTGGCGCGCATTGCGGTCGATGTTGAACCCCCAGACCTGCACCTCGCCTTCGGTTTTCGAAACGAGACCGGAGAGAATATTGATAAAGGTCGACTTGCCGGCGCCGTTCGGCCCCAGGAGGCCGAAAATCGAGCCGGTGCGGATCGAAAGATCGACGCCTTTCAGCGCTTCTTTCGCCGGGGCTTTCTTGCCGCCGCGATAGACCTTGCGCAGGCCTTTGGCCGAAATGGCGATGTCGGGATTGGCGTCTGTCATTGGCGGCGATATCGCCCGGCGCTTGGCGCTTCGTCAACCGGCTTGAGCGCATGCGCGCCGGCGGCGTAAGTTCCGCCTCATGAACACAGACGAACGCGAACGCTACGCCCGGCACATCCTGTTGCGCGAGGTCGGCGGCCAGGGCCAGCAGAAGCTCATGGGCGCGCGGGTGCTCGTCGTCGGCGCCGGCGGGCTAGGCGCCCCGATCCTCCAATATCTCGCCGCCGCCGGCGTCGGAACCATCGGCGTCTGCGACGACGATGAGGTCGCCCTGTCGAACCTGCAACGCCAGACAATTTTCAAGACCGCTGATGTCGGCCGCCCGAAGACCGCCGCCGCCGCCGAATTTGTCGCCGCGCTCAATCCGCTGGTGAATGTTGTCGCTCACAATACGCGGCTGGACGGCGAGAATACCGGTGCGATCGCCGAAGGATACGACCTCGTCGTGGAAGGGGTCGATAATTTCCAGACGCGCTACGCGCTGAACGCCGCCTGCATCGCCGCCCGCAAGACGCTCGTTTCCGCTGCGATCGGACGGTTTGAAGGGCAACTGACGACCTTCAAGCCATTCGCAAACCCGGGGGTCCTGCCCTGTTACCGATGCTTTGTGCCGGAAGAACCGCCGCGCGACGAACAGGTCAATTGCGACGAAGAAGGGGTCCTCGGCGCCGTCACCGGCGTCATGGGGACCCTTGCTGCCATGGAAGTCATGAAAGAGATTCTCGATCTCGGCGACGGCCTCGCCGGCAAGCTTCTTCTTTATGACGGATTGAGCGCAAGCTTCCGTAACGTCGCCATGCGCGCCGACCCCGGCTGTCCCGATTGCGGCGGCCTCACCTCAGCATAGAAAGAATGATCAGTCGTCGAGCGTTATGACGACGATGCTGTCGGCGCCGACGGTTACTTTTGTGTCTTCAAAACTCGGCTTGCTGAGTTTCGGCTTGACGCCGTTTGAGAACGCCACAGGCTCTTTGGGGAGCCCTAGAATTTTGCCGCGATTGAGTTTGCCGTCGCCATTCTCATCGAGATAGGCCGCGAGCGAATATTCGCCCGGCGCCAGATCGTCGAGCTTGACGATGGCGAGACCGCGTTCGTCGATGACGCCGTCGCGTTTGGCGAACGGCGTTTCGAGAAAGCGTTCTTCGCTGTCGTAAATCGTGATGCGCACCGCCTGACCCGGCGTCGCCGCGAAAGTCGTTTGTACAGCCGCAACGGGTCCATCCGTTTTCAGCGAATATAGGTTCGCCGGCTCGGCGGAATCCGCCGCAGCGTGGCTTGCGAAAAACAAAAAAGAGAGCACCAGCAGAATACGCACGGGATTAACTTTCCAACCATACCGACGGCCGGCGAGACATCGCCGCCCGGCTCGCCAATGTGCGCAGCAAGGCTTTGCTTTCAACTAAATTATTGGAATTGTCGCACGCTTGTGACCGGGTGTGACCGGAAAGCGACGATTGCGCCTTGGGCGGCGGCGAACAGGGCGTTCACGGCAGGGATCACGCCAGCTTTTTGCCAATCGATAATTTCGGTGACGGAACCCTTAACGCACGGCGCGCATCAGCATTCCGGGTCGAGACCGAGGATCACCCGGTCCGGCGGTTTGTGGCCGTCAGCGAACATCTTGATGTTGATGATCACCCGTTCGCCCATCTCGATCCGGCTTTCCACTGTCGCGGACGCCATATGCGGCAGGAGAACGACGTCTTTCAGGCCGAGCAGTTTCTCATTGGGCCCGCCGCGCTCATAGACGTCGAGCCCGGCGCCGCCGAGGCGGCCCGCCTCAATCATCTCCGCGAGCGCCGCTTCATCGACGATTTCGCCGCGCGAAATGTTCACGAGATAAGCGTGAGGCTGCATCAGTTCGAGGCGGCGTCGCGACAGCAAATGAAATGTCGCCGGCGTATGCGGGCAATTGACCGAGACGATATCCACATGGGCGAGCATCTGGTCGAGACTGTCCCAATAGGTCGCCTCCAGTTCGTCCTCGATATGCGGATTGATCGGATTGCGATTGTGATAATGGATCGAAAGGCCGAAGGCGCGCGCACGCCGCGCAATCGCTTCGCCGACGCGACCAAGGCCGATGATGCCGAGCTTTTTACCGCGCACGCGTCGGCCCAGCATCCAGGTCGGCGACCAGCCCTCAAACTTTCCGTCCTGCAACGCCGCGACCCCCTCGACGAGACGGCGGGGCACCGCAAGGATGAGCGCCATCGCCATGTCGGCGGCGTCTTCTGCAAGCACCGAGGGCGTATTGGTGACGGTGATCCCCCGCGCATTCGCCGCGGCGACGTCAATGTGGTCGATGCCGGCGCCGAAATTCGCGACCAGTTTCAACCGGTCGCCGACAGCGTCAAAAAACGCCGCGTCGAGTTTGTCGCCGAGCGTCGCCGCCAGAACGTCGGCGTCTTTCGCGCGCGCCAGCAGCGCCTCGCCCGCAAGCGGCGCGTCGGCGTCATGGAGCGTGGTGTCGAACAGCGCCGACAATCGCGCTTCGACCTGTTCCGGCAGTCGGCGCGTCAAGGCGACTTTCACCGAATCGCTCATGGGCGCGCCCTCGACAAATCCGGGACGGTTAACCGCGTATTAACGCCTTCATGGTGACGTAAGAGTTTATTCATGTTCGACGGCGTTCTCGTTTCCCGATGATTTTGTTCCCTACCATATCAGGCGTCCGTCGATGGGGCGCTCTGATCGTCACACTCACTTTCGCCACTGCATCCGTCACTATGGCGGCGCAGGCGGGTGATCCGCAAGCGCCGGCGACCAGCATTTCCGAGACGCGCATGCCCGAAACCCGACTCGATACGCCGTCGGGATATCCCGTGCCGCGATTCGTCTCCCTGAAAGCCGACGAAACCTTCTGCCGGACCGGGCCGACTTTCGCCCACCCGGTGCGGATCACCTACCAGCGCAGGGGCCTGCCCGCGATGGTCGTCGCGGAAACCCGCGATCACTGGCGGAAGATCCGCGATCCGGAAGGGGATGAATGCTGGATCCACCGCACCAAGCTGTCCGGTGCGCGGACCGCCATTGTCGTTGAGGACGGCCTCGTCGTGCGCGCGCGGCCGAGAGATGGTGCAACGCAAAAAGCGCGGCTCGGCCGGGGCGTCATCGCCCGCATCGAAAAATCAAAGAACGGCTGGGTAAAAATATCCGCCCCGGGCGTGCGCGGCTGGACGCAGCGATACGGGTTCTGGGGTTTGCCGTCAGACCCGGAATAGACGCGCCCCGCCCTGCCAGAGCCAATTGACCGAAGGTTGCCGCCTCGTTACCACCGCGCAAGGTAAACGCGGCAGGGACATGCTGGAAAAAAAGAACGCCTACGATCGCGAAGAGCTTCTGGAGTGCGGGTATCACGGTTTCGCCGGCGCCGGCACGGCGCAACTGCCCGTGCCGCAGATGCTCATGTTCGATCGCATCACCAAGATCAACGACGATGGCGGCGAATACGGCAAGGGCCGCATCGAGGCGGAACTCGAAATCAATCCGGATCTCTGGTTTTTCGACTGCCACTTTCCGGGCGACCCGGTCATGCCCGGTTGTCTCGGTCTTGATGCGCTGTGGCAGCTCATCGGCTTTTATCTCACCTGGTCCGGCAATCCGGGCCACGGGCGCGCCTTGGGCGCCAAGGACGTGCGCTTCTCCGGCATGGTGGTGCCCTCAGCGACCCGCGTTACCTATGAAATCGATATTCGCCGGATGATGCGCCGTCCGCTTATCCTTGGCATCGCCGACGGCGTCCTGAAGGTTGACGGCCGCGCCATATACCAGGCGAAAGATTTGCGGGTCGGCCTGTTCTCCCGCGAACAACTGGACGCAGGACTCGAACTTTAGGCCAGCCGGCCCAACGGAAAACGAAAGAGGCGCGTATGCGGCGAGTGGTCATTACCGGCATGGGAGTGGTCTCCTCTATCGGCAATAATGTCGAAGAGGTTGCAGACTCTCTCAAGAACCTGAAGTCCGGCGTGACGCATTCGGAAGAATTCGCCGAACATGGCTTCAAGTGCCAAGTCTGGGCGCGCCCGAAAATGAATGTCGAGGACATTCTCGATCGGCGCACGCGCCGTTTCATGGGCGAAGGCGCCGCCTGGAATTACGTCGCCATGCAGGAAGCCCTAGCCCAGGCGGGACTTTCCGACGACGAGATTTCCCATCCGATGACCGGCATGGTGATGGGATCGGGCGGGCCGTCCACCCGCGTTATCGTCGAAGCCGCGGACACGACGCGCAACAACAAGAGCCCGAAACGGATTGGCCCGACAGCGGTGCCGAAGGCTATGTCGTCGACAAATTCCGCAACGCTCGCCGTCCCGTTCAAAATCCTCGGCGTCAATTATTCCATATCGTCCGCATGCGCCACATCGGTCCATTGCATCGGCGCGGCGGCGGAACAGATCATGATGGGCAAGCAGGATGTCATTTTCGCCGGCGGCGGCGAAGAATGCGACTGGACGCTCGCCAACCTTTTTGACGCCATGGGCGCCATGTCCGCCGGTCACAATGACAACCCGGCCTCAGCAAGCCGCGCTTATGACAAGGACCGTGACGGGTTCGTCATCGCCGGCGGCGCAGCCGTCGTCATCCTTGAAGAATATGAACGCGCGAAAAAACGCGGCGCAGAAATCCTCGGTGAGATCGTCGGCTATTTCGCCAATTCCGACGGCTACGACATGGTCCAGCTTTCCGGCGAGGGCGCGGTCCGGTGCATGCGCGGCTGCCTCGAAACCGTCCGTCAACCGATCGATTACGTAAACCCGCATGGCACATCGACGCCGGTGGGCGACCAGAAAGAAACGCAGGCGATCCGCGAAGTCTTCGGCGCAGAGATACCGCCCTTCTCGTCAACGAAATCGCTGACCGGCCATTCCCTGGGCGCTGTCGGCGCGCAAGAGTTGATTTACGGCCTCATTATGATGCGCGACAAATTCCTCGGCGCGTCCGCCCATATCGACAACATCGACCCGGAATTCGAGGACCTGCCGGTCATTCGCGAGCGCGTCGACAACGCCAAGATTGACTGCTTTCTCACCAACAGCTTCGGCTTTGGCGGCACCAATGGCTGCCTCGCCGTGGCGCGCGTTTAAGTCCTATGAGCGACGCCCAGATCGGGACGGCGATCGCCGCCGCGCTGGTCGCCACCCTCGGCCTGTGGTGGTTCCGCCTGATCATGAAAAACGTGCGCGAGATGCCCAAGACCACCCGCTTCGGGATTTACGCGCTGATCTGGCTGGCCTATTTCGTGGCCGTCATGCTGCTCGTACAGCGCGCCTGATCGCACCCCGGATATTGGAAGGAAAACAAAATGGCCGCAGAAGTCACATTCCCCGAAGGCGACCTGATGAAGGGCAAACGCGGCATCGTCATGGGCGTCGCCAACAAGAATTCGATTGCCTGGCACATCGCCCGGCAGCTTCATGCGCAAGGGGCGGAGCTGGCTTTCACTTACGCCGGGGAAGCGCTCGAACGCCGCGTGCGGCCGCTCGCGGAAGGCATCGGCGCCGATCTCGTCGTTGAATGCGACGTGACGAGCGACGCTTCCATGGACAACGCTTTTGCAGCGGTCAAAGACAAATGGGAGACGATCGACTTTCTCGTTCACGCCATCGCCTTTTCCGACAAGTCAGCCCTCGAAGGCTCCTTCGTTGAAAATACGACGCGCCAGATTTTCAAGGACACGATGGATGTTTCAGCGTTTTCATTTGTGGACGCCGCGCGGCGCGCCTCGGAATTCATGAACGCCGGCGGATCCATGATTACGCTTACCTATCTTGGCGCCGAACGCACTGTGCCGAACTACAATGTCATGGGCGTTGCGAAAGCCGCGCTCGAAGCCTCGACGCGCTACATCGCCCGCGATCTTGGCCTCAAAGGCATCCGCGCCAACGCCATTTCCGCCGGGCCCATCAAGACCCTCGCCGCCGCAGGCATATCCTCCGGCCGGCACATGTTCTCGTTCAACAAGCTCGCCGCGCCCTTGCGCGACGACACCGATCCGCGCGGGGTCGCCGGCGCCGCGCTCTATCTATTATCCGACCTCGGACTATCCTGCACGGGCGAAACCCATCATGTCGACGCCGGCTATCATATTGTCGGCATGCCCGATGAGTCCGCGCTGAAAGAATAGTTTTTCGCGCTTAGTTTGCGCGCGCATCCGCCAACCGCTGTATCGTTTTTTCCGTTGCTTCGCCGGTCGCGCGCGCGATGATCGCCTCCGCGCCCGCACGATCAATAGGCTTTTCCATGGTGATGACAGGGACGTTGAACCCGTCGCCAGCGGCGTCATCGACGCGGGAGACTTCGACGAAACCCGCCGCCTCATAAAGCGGCAGTCCCGCGAGCGTTGCGCCCAACGTCATTTTTGAAAAATCCTCTTCAGCGGCCGCAAGTTCGCCGAGCGCCAGCAACAATTTGCCGACGCCGCGGCGGGCAAAATCCGGGTTCGCATACATGGCGCGAATGCGGGCGGGTTCTTTTTCCGGATCGAGAAAGGCGTCGGACCGCCCGGCGGAATGGCTGCCGCCGAATAGCGTTGCGCGCCGGCCCCAACCGCCGCAGCCGGCGAAAACGCCAGGCGGCGCATCGTTGGCCGCGATCATGAAATAGGTCCGGTCGCTGATGAGCTGGGTGTCGAGCCCCATGGTTTTTTTGGAGGATTCGATCTGCGCAGCGTCCAGAAAAGGTTTCTGCAGTTCCTCGATGGCGCGCATCTGCAGGGCGGTAATTGCTTCAATGTCGGCGTCCTCGGCGACCCGCCAGGATAGGCCGCTCACCTATTCCGCCGCCTTGACGAGCGCAGGGCCGGCGATCTCCCTCGCGATGCGTAAGGCGAGTTTTCGCGCCACCTCGTCTTTTGGCATTTCCGGCCAGGCTTCCTCGCCGTCTTCCGTAATCAGGAAAACCGTATTGCGCTCCCCGCCCATGGCGCAATGTTCGCCCGGCGAGACGTCGTTCGCGACCATCCAGTCGCATCCCTTTCGCGCCCGTTTGACTTCCGCATGTGTGATGACGTCATCGGTTTCCGCCGCAAAGCCGACGACGAGTTGCGGCCGGCCCTCTTTCATCTGCGAGATGGTTTTTAGAATGTCCGGATTTTCCGCAACCGGAATCGACGTGAGACCGCCGCGTTCCTTTTTGATCTTGTGTTCGGACTCAATCGACGGGCGATAGTCCGCAACCGCGGCGCAGCAGACAGCGCAATCGACGGGCAAAGCGTTCTCGCTCGCCTCCATCATCTGCCGGGCCGTCTCGATACGGATGAGTTCAACGCCTTTGGGCGTCGGCACGCTCGTCGGTCCGGTGACCAGCACCACATCGGCGCCGAGATTTCTGAGCGCCGCGGCGATGGCGTAGCCCTGCTTGCCCGAAGAGCGATTGGCGATATAGCGCACAGGATCAAGGGATTCGTGAGTCGGGCCGGCGGTCACCAGCACGCGCTTGCCGGTGAGCGGCCCGGCGGCGTTCTTCGCAAAATGCGCCTCGACGGCGTCGGCGATTTCCATGGGCTCGGCCATTCGGCCCGGCCCATATTCACCGCACGCCATCTCGCCCTTGTCCGGTCCGATGATTTCCGCGCCGTCCGCTTTCAACTGTTCAACGTTGCGCTGTGTCGCGGCGTGTTCCCACATGCGCACATTCATCGCCGGGGCGAACATAGCGGGTTTGTCCGTCGCCATCAGCGCCGTTGAGGCGAGGTCATTGGCGTGGCCGTTCGCCGCCTTGGCGATAAGATCCGCCGTCGCCGGCGCGACCACCACAAGGTCCGCCGAGCGCGATAATTCGATGTGTCCCATTTCCGCTTCTGCGGTGAGATCAAAAAGCTCCGTATAGCACTTATCGCCGGAAAGACTCGCCGCCGACAGCGCCGTGACGAATTCAGCGCCGGCTTTCGTCAGGATCACGCGCGCAGCGATATCCCGGCGACGAAGCTCCCGGATCAGCTCAAGGCTTTTATAGGCGGCAACGCCGCCGCCAATGACCAGAAGGATGCGTTTGGGGTCTGTGTTCATGGTATATAAATAGGCGCCGCGGGCCGAAAAGTCACGAGCGGGCAAGGCGTTACCGCAACAGCGCCAGCATGGCGATGACGGCGGCGAGTCCCGCGACAAACCATGCAAGGCGCGCCGGCGTCGCCGCGTTTTTCGGGTTGCGGTCCTCGGCGGCGACGAGGCGCGCCGCGCGCCCGACATCTTCCACGAAGGCCGGCAGTTCAGGCACGATTTCCATCGCCTTCTGGGCCGTTTCCCGGGCGCGGTCGATCTGCGCCGCGGGTCCGACAGCGTTCTCCACATAGGCGCGCACCACCGGGCTCGCCGCATCCCACATGTCGATCTCCGGATCGAGGACGCGGGCGACCCCTTCGACCGTGACCATGGTCCGTTGCAGGAGGACGAGTTCCGGCCGCAAATGCATGTCGAACATGGCCGTCACGTCGAAGAGCTGTTGCAGCACACGGGACATATCGACCTGCGCCGCATTGCGCCCCTGCAAAGGTTCGCCCACGGAGCGCAGCGCCTGCGCGAACGCCTCGCGCGAATGCTTTTTCGGCACATAACCAGCGCGAAAATGCACATCGGCCGTGCGCCGATAATCGCGCGTGATAAAACCGTAAATAATTTCCGCGAAGGTGCGCCGCGCCGTTTCATCAAGCCGGCCCATAATGCCGAAATCAATCAGCGCCAGCCGGCCTTCTTCATCGATGATCATGTTTCCCTGATGCATGTCCGCATGAAAGAAACCGGTGTTGAGCGCCTGCTTCAGGAAGACGCGAATGACGAGCTTCGCGAGCGCCTTGCGGTCAACGCCGCTGGCTTTAATCGCGGCGGTGTCCGCCATGGGCACGCCGTCGATCCATTCAACCGTTAAAACGCGCCGCGCAGACAAAGGCCAAATCACATCCGGGACACGCACTTGGCGTTCGTCTTTTAAATTCTCGGCAAGCTCTGACGCCGCGCCTGCTTCCATGCGCAGATCAAGCTCGATGGCGGCGGAGGCTTTCAGCGTCTCGATGAACTTCACCGGCTCCATGCGGCGCACCGTTTGCGAGACGCCCTCCACATGCCGGGCGGCCCGGGAGAATGCGCGAAACTCGCGAAAGGCTTTTCGTTCAATCTGTGGGCGGAGGATTTTTACGGCGACCTTGCGGCCGTCTTTCAGAACCGCCTGATGCGCCTGCGCAATTGACGCCGCGGCCATGGGTTCGGAGAACGATGTAAAAAGTTCATCAACCGGCTTGCTGAACGCCCGCTCGATTTCCACGCGCGCCTCACTTTGCGCAAATGGCGGCATCTTGTCCTGAAGGCGCGCCAGATCGTCGGCGAGTTCAAAGCCGATAATGTCAGGCCGGGTCGCCATAAACTGGCCAAGCTTCACATAAGCCGGCCCCAACCGTTCGAACGCCGCCGCAAGACGCTGACCGGGGCGCAGGTCGCCGCCCTTGGCGCCGATGCGCAAGAGCGCGCCAAGCATGCGCACCGACCCCGGCGCCATATGCGCAAATTCCCGCGGCACCAGCGCGTCATGGCGCATCAGCGTCCAGCCGGCGCGGACGAGGCGTGCGTAATCAGCAAGCGCTGCGATCATGGGCGCGGCCTCAAAGCTTCCATCCCATATGCAGGGCCGCAACGCCGCCGGTGAGGTTTTCGAACTTCACCCGCGAAAACCCCGCCGCCTCGATCTTCGCCGCAAACGCCGCCTGGGACGGAAACCGACGAATGGACTCAACGAGGTATTGATAGGCATTGCGGTCGCCCGCCACGTGTTCGCCGAGCCAGGGAATGACCTTGAACGAATACGCGTCGTAGAGCTTCTGCAAACCTTCCGTAATCGGATGAGAAAACTCAAGACAACAAAAACGCCCGCCCCGAAGCAAAACCCGATGCGCATCGCTGAGCGCCGCATCCATGTCGGTGACATTGCGAATGCCGAAGGCGATCGTATAGGCGTCGCCGGTCTCGTCGCCGAAAGGCAGTTTCTCCGCGTCGCCGCAAATTCGCGCGACCTGACCCGCGGCAACGGCCTCATCGCCCGAACGGCCCGCCTGCAGCATTTCATAATTGATATCGCAAATCAGCGCGCGCGCCGGGGAAGCCGCTTCGGCCCGCGCCCGGCTGTTGGCGCGTTTCAGGAAGCCGAGCGCCACATCGCCCGTGCCGCCGGCCACATCAATCAGGGTCTGGCCCGGCTGCGGCGCAAGGCGATCAAGCAGGACCGATTTCCAGATGCGGTGGACGCCGCCGGACATGAGGTCGTTCATGACGTCGTAATTGGGCGCAACGCTGTCGAATACGCCGCGCACAAGCCCCGCCTTTTCGCCGGCCCTTACCGTGCGAAACCCGAAACTCGTTTCCTCTTCATTGCGCCGCGACATGCCGCCCTCATACCGGCGCACGCTATTGGCGAGAAGCGCCTTGACGCCGCATGGCGCGTTTGCCAGTGTAACCGCTTCAAATATAGGGATTTTTTCAGCGATTGGCGCGTCGGGTATGGCCGGTCTGCGCGAAAAAGGGGGCGCGAGGAGCGATCATGATCAAATCCGAGCTGGTTCAAAAGCTCGCTGACGAGAATCCGAACCTGTTTCATCGCGATGTGGAACGCATCGTTTCGATCGTTTTTGACGAAATCACCGACTCTCTCGCCCGGGGCGACCGCGTGGAACTGCGCGGCTTTGGCGCCTTTTCCGTCAAACATCGCCCGGCCCGGGTCGGGCGCAATCCGCGTTCCGGCGAAGCGGTGAATATCGAGGAAAAATGGACCCCGTTTTTCAAGGCCGGGAAAGAACTGCGCGACCGCCTCAATAAGGACGGGCGTTTCTCCGATGCGGCGACGCAGGCCATGTCAGGCCCCAACGAAACCTGATGATCGCGCCCGGCCGCCAATTGAACCGACCGCCCAATCTGTGAGATATCTGCAGTCATGAAGAAGTGGCTGTTTCGCGTGATCTGGATCCCCGTGCTGGTGCTCGCGGTGCTGTTTCTCGTTGCGAACCGGCAGCTTGTTTCCGTCAGCCTCGATCCTTTCAACGCCAGCGAACCTGCGCTCACGACCCCGGCCCTGCCCATGTGGTCCTGGCTTATGGTCATGCTTTTTGTCGGTCTCGCCGCCGGCGCTGTCGGCGCCTGGTTGTCGGCGCGGCCAAAACGCGTCGCCGCCCGCGCCGACCGACGGCTCGTCAAGGAATTGCGCCAGCAGGTCACATCGCTGGAAACCCGCCTGCGCGAGGCCGAAACGACCGGTGACGCTTCGCGCGCCAGCGTTCCCGCTGCGCAACCGCCGCTGTTGGAAAGCGAAGATGCCTGAGCCCGCCAGATCATGAGCAGCCCGGGAGTCAAGATATGCGGCGTGCGCGACCTTGATACGGCGCTGGCCGCCGCCCGGGCCGGCGCCGATTATCTTGGTTTCGTCTTCTTCCGCAAAAGCCCGCGCTTTCTCTCCGCCGAGGCCGCTGACGATATTATCGTCGAGTTGAAACAGGCGAGCTTTGACGAAGGGTTCGCCCTGCCGAAGCTGGTAGGCCTTTTTGTCGACGCCGGCGAGAAAGAGCTGTCCGAAGTGGCGCCGTTTCTTACCCATTTCCAGTTTCACGGCCATGAAGACGCAGAGCGCTGCGAGGAAATGGGGCGCGAATTCGCCGTCGACATCATCAAGGCCATACCGGTGACAGGCCCTGGCGATGTCTCCGCGGCGGATGAATTTCTCGATGCGGCGGACGTCATACTTTTTGACGCCAAGCCGCCGCCCGGCGCCGCACGCCCCGGCGGGCATGGCATTGAGTATGACTGGTCGGCGCTCCAGTCATACGCCGGCGAGACGCCCTACCTTGTCGCCGGCGGGCTCACTCACGGGAATGTCGCCGACGCCATTGCTGCGCAAAAAAACGCCGCAGCATTTCTGGGCGTCGATGTCTCGTCGGGTGTAGAAACGGCGCCCGGAGAAAAAGACGCAAGCCTCATAGAAGCTTTTGTAAAGGCGGTAAAAACATGATCCGAACATCGAAATTGCTGCAGGTTTTGTGCGCAGCATTTGCTGCAGCATTTTTTTCAAATTGCACTGCCGCCGAGCAGCCGGAACCGCTTAGCCGTGATGAACTTTTGTCGGCGATGCGCGCCGGCGGCCTGGTGCTTGTCATGCGTCACGCGCATTCCCCGCTTGGGCAAAGCGACGCGAAAGGGCGCACGCCGGGCTGCGTGCTCGGCGCCGGGCGCGGGCTCGATGCGTTGGGCATGAATCAAGCCGGGCTCTGGACGGTGTTTATAGCCGCAGAAAATATTCCGGTCATGAAAGCCTATACAAGCGATCGCTGCCGGGCATGGGATACCGCGGTAGCGCTCGCCGGCGCCGAGAAAACGGTTCCGCACCCTTCCCAAACATCGACCGAGGACGATGTTGTCGCGGCGTTCAAGGAAGCGGTTTCGGCCGAACTTGCCGCCAATCCCGACGTCAACATTGCACTTGTGAGCCATTCGAACGTCGCGCCGGTTTATGGCGCAGCAATATGCGACGATGAAGGCGAGCTTCCAGAGGCGGTGATGTCGGTCGTCAGCCCGCAGTCATGGGATACGATTGGCCGCCTCGCCCCGGACGGGTCGCTCGCATCCTGCTAGGCGAAGGTGGACGCGAGGCCCTTTGACCGGCATAGGGCGCATGGCAAAGAGAGCTGAAAGCGACGCCCCCGTGACCCAACCCAATTCATATCGCACCGGACCGGACGCCGAAGGGCGTTTCGGCAAATTTGGCGGGCGCTTTGTCGCCGAAACGCTGATGCCCCTCGTTCTTTCGCTGGAGAAGGAGTATCGCGCCGCGCAAAACGACCCGGCGTTTCAGGACGAACTTGAGTACTACCTGAAACACTATGTGGGCCGGCCCTCCCCGCTCTATTTCGCCGAACGCCTGACGGAACATTGTCGCGCGAGCGCGCAGACCGGCAAAGGCGCGAAAATCTATTTCAAGCGCGACGAACTCAATCACACCGGCGCTCACAAAATAAACAACTGCATCGGACAAATCCTGCTCGCCCGGCGCATGGGCAAGACCCGGATTATCGCCGAGACCGGCGCCGGCCAGCACGGGGTCGCGACCGCGACCGTCTGCGCACGCTTCGGCCTGCCTTGCGTTGTCTATATGGGCGCAACGGATGTCGAGCGGCAAAAACCCAACGTCTTCCGCATGAAGCTATTGGGCGCAGAAGTCGTGCCCGTCACCTCCGGCCGCGCGACCCTGAAAGACGCCATGAACGAGGCCTTGCGCGACTGGGTCACCAATGTCGCCGACACGTTCTACATCATCGGCACCGCGGCGGGGCCCCACCCCTATCCGGAATTGGTGCGCGATTTTCAGTCGGTGATCGGCAATGAAGCCAAGGCGCAGATGAAGGAAGCGGAGGGACGACTGCCCGATTGCGTCATGGCGTGCATTGGCGGCGGCTCCAACGCTATCGGGCTCTTCCACCCATTTCTTGACGATAAGGACGTCGAGATCATCGGCGTCGAGGCTGGCGGACATGGTCTTGATACGGACGAACATTGCGCCTCGCTCACCGGCGGGCGGCCCGGCGTCCTTCACGGCAACCGGACATACCTGTTGCAGGATGATGACGGCCAGATTTTGGAAGGCCACTCGATTTCCGCCGGTCTCGACTATCCGGGGATCGGCCCGGAGCATGCCTGGCTCCACGAATCAGGGCGCGTTACCTACCTCAACGCCACCGACGCCGAGGCTCTCGAAGCGTTCCAGCTTTGCTCAAGGCTTGAAGGCATTATCCCGGCGCTTGAACCGTCTCACGCCCTCGCCCGCGCCGTCGACAAGGCGAAAGACATGAGCCGCAACGAAATCCTGCTGCTCAATATGTGCGGGCGCGGCGACAAGGATATTTTCTCGGTGATGGATGCGCTGAACGCCGGCCAGTAGCGCAGCGTTCACCCCGCCTTGCGGGCCAGGGCCTGCTGGTCGGTGCGCCAGCTTTCCATGCCTTGCGAAATCGCAAAGGTCTCGCGGTATTTCGGCGAGTCCGACGGGCGCGGCGGGCGCTCGGCGGTGAGGGCCATGATCTCCGCAAGTTTGTTGTGGGCTGCGCCTGCCTGCCCTGCGCCGATATAAGCATGCAGCTCAACGAGAGAGTCCGAGAGCGGGTCGTCGGCGCGAATGACGAAATAGGGCTCGTCCCCGGCAAGGTCGTCATAGCAGTCAAACTGGGATGGGTTCTCTTTCGAACCGACGGGCGCGGTGGACATGGTGCGAAGTTCCTTTTTGGCAATACTGGGCGCTCGATAGGGTGATTCTCCGCAGCGCTGTGCCTTCGTCTTGCAACAGTGTTTGCTTTGCGGCCTATTGGCCCCCGTCGCTGAGATTTACGAGGATCCTAATGCGGTTTCTGATCGTCGCCGCCGCTTTTGCGCTTGTCGCCTGCGGACAGAAAACGGCGCCCGCGCCCGTCGCCGAAGACGAAACCCGGCGCACGCTCGCGCAAGGGGAGATCATCGGCTTCACGACCGAAGACGGCGCCCATAGCTGGCGCGCTGTACCATTCGCCGCCGCGCCTCAAGGGAATTTGCGCTGGCGGGCGCCGCGCCCGGCCGAGCCCTGGGAGGGCCTGCGCGATGCGACACGCTTCGCCGATCGCTGCCTGCAGATATCAAACAGGCTCAATGCCGGGGAAGGCATCAAACCCGGTCAGATCATCGGCTCGGAAGACTGCCTCTATCTCGATATCTACGCACCGCCGGACGCTGCCGGAAAAGACCTGCCGGTCATGGTCTGGATCCATGGCGGCGCCAATGTCTGGGGGCGTTCATCAAACTACGAGGGCTCGCGCCTAGCGGTGAACGAGAATGTCATCGTCGTCGCCATACAGTATCGCGTCGGCCCGTTCGGCTTCTTCGCTCATGAATTCTTGCGCGATGGAAGCGAAACGCCGGAAGACACCGCGGCGAATTTCGCCCTGCTTGATCTCATCGCATCGCTTAAGTGGGTGCGCGATAACATAGCGACGTTCGGCGGCGACGCCGGCAATGTGACGATCTTCGGCGAAAGCGCCGGCGGCGCCAATGTCGCTGCGCTGATGGCTTCGCCGCTGGCGTCAGACCTTTACCACCGCGCCATCATCCAGTCGGGCAGTTTCGCATCAACGCCCCTCGACCGCGCCCAGCGCGAGCACAAAAACGCGTCGAACAAAATCGTTGAACGTATTGGCGCGACAACGCCGGAAGGCCTTCGCGCCATTGATCCGGAAGATTTGTTCAACGCCTACAGGGACGGCGACTTTTCGTTTCTCGACATGCCGACCATGATCGAGGACGGCGTATCCTTGCCGCCCTATCCCATGCGCGATGCGTTTTCCTCGCTTGAGAGTTTCAACGCCGTCCCGGTCATCACCGGGACCAACCGCGATGAAATGAAGTTTTTCTATTTCGCCGATCCGCGCTTTGTGAAACGCAAATTCTTCCTGTTCCCCGCCCCGCGCGATAGCGTCCTCTGGGATCGGCTCAACCACTACATGGCGCGGGTCTGGCGCATTCTTGCTGTTGACGATCCTGCCGCCCAGATGAAACGCGCCGGTCACGATGCGGTCTACGCCTACCGCTTTGACTGGGACAATAGCGGCCGGTTTTTCCTGTCCGATTTCAGCGACCTTGTCGGCGCCGGCCACGCCGTTGAAATTCCTTTCGTCTTTAATCGCTTCGAGTTTTTCGGCGAACGTTATGACAAGATCTTCTTTGAGGAAGAGACCGCGATCCCGCGCGAAACGCTCAGTCGGTCCATGGGCGCTTATTGGGCCGCGTTTGCGCGCAATGGCGCGCCCGGCGACGCCGGCGGCGCGGCGTGGCCCGCCTGGCCGGAGAACGGCGCACGGCTTATGCGCTTCGATACGAAGACCAACGGCGGCGACCATGTCATCGATGTGAAGGATTCCACTGCGCGCCTGATCGATGATCTCGTCTCGGATCCCGCGCTTGACCGCGAGGAGCGCTGCGTCATTGTTGGAGAAATCGAAATCTGGGACAGCGACTTTGCTGCACCCCTCGCCGGCGCAGTCGGCTGCGCGCCGACAAACTGATACGGAGGAATTTCAGATGACATCACGGCTCCTGACCGCCCTCGCCGCGGCCTGCGCGCTTGCAACACAGGCCCATGGAGAAGACGCCAATCTCGCCGACGCCATCGCCGCGGACTATGACGCCAATCTGAAAGCGCTGTTTGAACATTTCCACGCCAACCCGGAACTCTCGCACCGGGAGTTTGAAACCTCCAAACGTCTTGCCGCGGAGATTCAGGCGCTCGGATATGACGTTACCGAAGGCGTCGGCGGCACCGGCGTTGTCGCGGTGATGGAAAATGGCGACGGACCCACCGTAATGATCCGCGCCGACATGGACGGCTTGCCCGTCAAGGAAGACAATGACCTTCCCTACAAATCAACGGCGACCCAGGAAGACATTGACGGGATCGTCAAGCCGGTGATGCATGCCTGCGGCCACGACGCTCACATCACATCGCTCGTGGGCACGGCGCGCCAGATGGCCGCGCGAAAAGATAAGTGGTCTGGCACGCTCGTCCTCATCGGGCAGCCTGCGGAGGAACGCATTTCCGGCGCCCGCGCCATGCTTGAGGACGGTCTTTACAAGCGTTTCCCGAAACCGGACTACGCGCTGGCGTTTCATGTTGTCGCCAATCAACCGACCGGCACCATCCAGGCGCCCCTTGGCATCCGGTCGTCAAGTTCCGACAGTGTCGATATTGTCGTGCACGGCGTCGGGGCCCATGGCGCATCGCCCCATAAAGGCGTCGACCCGGTCCTCGTCGCGTCGCAAATTGTCGTCTCCCTGCAATCGATCGTCTCGCGCACTATTGCGCCGCTCGAGCCCGGCGTGATCACTGTTGGCTCCATTCACGGCGGCTCGAAGCACAACATTATCGGGGACCGCGTTGACATGCAGCTCACCGTCCGCTCGAACGACCCGGAAGTTCGCCAGACCCTTCTCGATTCCATTGACCGGGTCGCCCGGGGCGTTGCGATTTCCCTCGGCGTTCCCGACGACAAGCTCCCGGAAGTCACGCGCTCCAAAACCGAAACGACGCCGCCGACCATCAATGATCGCGACACCGCGCTTCGGCTTCGCACCGTCATGGCCGCAGCGTTTGGCGACGACATTTTCTTTGAAAAGCCGCGCGACGGCATGGGCGCGGAAGACTTTGCTTATTTCGTGACCCCGGAAACAGGGGTGAAAGGCGTCTACTTCACGGTCGGGGGCACTGCGCCGGACAAGGTCGAGGCCGCGCCCTCCCATCATTCGCCCTTTTTCAAGATCGAACCGGAACCGTCGATCAAACTCGCAACCGAAGCCATGGTGATTTCCGCGACGGCGCTTTTCGCCGGCGAGGAGTAACGCCCGCGATTGCGGGGCGGCGGCGCCGGCAGGCCAGCTTTCGCTGCCCCTTTCGTTTTGCCTCTGGACGAACGGGCTTCGCTGTTCCATGAGATGGTGCATTGCAGCATCAATTGCGGAAGGATCGCCGGGCCATGGACAAGAACAGCGTCAACAAGGTCGTGCTCGCTTATTCCGGCGGCCTCGATACATCCGTCATCCTGAAGTGGCTGAAAGTCGAATATGACTGCGAGGTTGTCACCTTCACCGCCGATCTCGGTCAGGGCGAAGAGCTTGATCCCGCCCGCCGCAACGCTGAACGCGCCGGCGTCAAGGAGATCTATATCGAGGATCTGCGCGAGGAATTTGTGCGCGATTTCGTCTTCCCGATGTTCCGCGCCAATGCGGTTTATGAAGGACTTTATTTGCTCGGCACATCGATTGCGCGCCCCCTCATCGCCAAGCGCCTTGTAGAGATTGCAAAAGAAACCGGCGCCGACGCCATCGCTCACGGCGCCACGGGCAAAGGCAATGACCAGATCCGGTTTGAACTGAACGCCTACGCCCTCGACCCGGACATCAAGGTTATCGCGCCCTGGCGCGACTGGGACTTGAACAGCCGCGAAAAACTGATTGCGTTCGCTGAGCAGCACCAGATTCAGATTCCGAAAGACAAGCGCGGCGAGGCGCCCTTTTCTGTTGATGCAAACCTGCTGCACACTTCGTCGGAAGGCAAAGTGCTCGAAGACCCGGGCGTCCCGGCGCCGGACTATGTTTATCAGCGTACGGTCGATCCGGTCGATGCGCCGGATGCGCCGGAGACCATCCAGATCGCGTTTGAAAAAGGCGACGCCGTCTCCATCAACGGCAAGGCAATGTCGCCGGCGAGCCTGCTCGCGGCCCTCAACGACTACGGCCGCAAACACGGTATCGGACGCCTCGATCTCGTCGAGAACCGGTTTATCGGCATGAAGTCGCGCGGCATCTACGAAACGCCGGGCGGCGCGATCCTTTTGGCCGCCCATCGCGGCATCGAGCAGATCACGCTGGAGCGCGGCGCGGCGCATCTGAAAGACGAGCTCATGCCGAAATACGCCGAGCTTATCTATAATGGCTTCTGGTTCGCGCCTGAACGCGAGATGCTGCAGGCGGCGATCGACAAGAGCCAGGAACGCGTCTCCGGCGAGGTTGACGTGCAGCTTTATAAAGGCTCGGCCAATGTCGTCGGGCGCCGTTCGGAAGAAACGTTATATTCCGAAGCCCATGTGACGTTCGAGGAAGACGCCGTTTACGACCAGAAGGACGCCGAAGGCTTCATCAAACTCAATGCGCTTCGGCTGAAACTGCTGGCGCGGCGCAATCACGGCGGGTGAGACATGGACCTTTCGAAAATTCCGCCGGGGGAAAACCCGCCGCAGGACATCAATGTCGTTATCGAAGTGCCGCTTGGCGGCGACGCCATCAAATATGAGTTTGACAAGGCGTCCGGCGCCATGTTCGTCGACCGCTTTCTGTATACGGACATGCGCTACCCGTGTAACTACGGGTTCATTCCCGGCACGCTCGCCGATGACGGCGACCCGGTCGACGTCATGGTGGTCGGCAACCGCCCGCTCCTGCCCGGCGCCGTTGTCGCAGCGCGCCCCGTTGGCGTTCTTGTCATGGAAGACGAAGCGGGCATGGACGAAAAGATACTCGCCGTCCCGTCAGACCGCCTCACGCGGTTTTACAAGACGATCAGGGATCATACCGACCTGCCGGAAATCCTGATCGAGCGGATCAGCCATTTCTTCGATCACTACAAAGACCTTGAACCCGACAAATGGGTCAAGCTCGTCGGCTGGCGCGAACGCAGCGAAGCCGAAGCGCTGATCATGAAAGGCATTGACGCGCATACATAGCCGTCACCTGTTTGTGACCATTCGTGCGCTGGATGCGCGGTTGAATGTGAAGCAACAGGCGCCACTTGCCCGGGCGTAAAACAAACCCAAAAGAAAGGGCAAGATGATGGTTGATTTCACAATTCATGAGCCGGCGACAGCGCCGGAAAAATCCCGAGCAATCCTCAAAGGCGCACAAAAGAACCTTGGCTTTGTTCCCAATCTTTACGGCGTCTTTGCAGAATCGCCGGAAATTCTCGAAGCCTACAACAAGGTCGGCGACCTCTTCGGCGCCTCAAGCCTTTCCGCGGCGGAACGCAATGTCGTCTGGCTTGCGATCAACGTTGAGCACGAATGTCACTATTGTGTCCCTGCGCATTCCGCGATTGCCAAGCAGCAGGGCCTTGACGATGCGACAATCGAGAATTTGCGCACTGCCGAGCGCCTTGCCGATGCGAAACTGGAAGCGCTCAGAAGCTTTACGTTGAAAGTCGTTCGCCAGCGCGCGCGGCTTAGCGACGCCGACGTTGAAGCATTCCTCAATGCAGGCTTTTCAAAGCGTAACATTCTCGACGTCATTCTCGGCGTCGCCCACAAAACGCTTTCAAACTACACGAACCATTTCGCGGACACGGCCATAGACGATGCGTTCGCGCCCCTCGCCTGGACGCCGCCCGGCAAGAAAGCGGCGGCCTAACCGGCTGCGGCTGCCTCGGCGACCTGGCCGAGGCGGTCCTTGCCGAAGAACATTTCGCCGTCGACGAAAAACGCCGGCAGCCCGAATATGCCGCGGGCGACCGCTGCGCCGGTTTTCTCCGCCAGCGCATCCTTGACGGCCTGGTCCTGGGTTTTCTCCATGAGCGCGCCCGCATCGAACCCGGCCGCCTCCCACGCTTCGCTGACGATTGCGGGATCGCTTAAGTTTTTCTCGTCTTCCCAGAGCGCGGTCAGCATCGCCTCGACATATTCCGTTTGGCGATCTTCAAGCGCCACAAGCGCGCGCATGAGGATCAGCGTGTTGACGGGAAAATGCGGGTTCATCTTGAAGCGGGTCAGTTTATGGCGCGCGATGAACCGCTGAAATTCCAGCATTTCATAAGCGATTTTCCCCTTAACGCCGCTGAACGCGACCATAGGGGCCTGATTGCCCGTCGCCTTGAAGACGCCGCCCAGAAGGCACGGCTTAATCTGCACGGCGTCCATGTCCACGAATTCCGGCAGCGCCTTGTATGCAAGATAGCAATTGGGGCTTGCAAAATCGAAATAGAATTCAATCTTCTTGGTCATTCAGAGATACCTCGAATTTGCCTCATGGAAAGTACCTCAGAGTTGCAATTCACCCAGGAATACTTCGGCTCAAGCGATAACTGAGGATCCTCATATTCATTCATTATCTGTATACCGAATTCCGCCGTATAAATGTACGAGGTCCTCAATTTTGTCGATTCGTTGTAAGCGTATATTTGAAATAACTTTACACCACTCCCTCGACAGGGCGAAATTTTCGTCGACTGGGCGAGAGAAAACCTGTTGCCCGCGATGCTCCAACTCGCTGCCTCCGAATTTCCAAAATCGAATGGGACACTAAACAGAAACGGGCTCTCGACACAAAAATGCGCCGGCGTACTGCAGAACTTGATTTCCGCTCCAAAATCCGATCGCTGAAATGATTTTTCTCCGAAATCGAATGAAATATTTTCTGAAACAATAGCTACATCGGAAAATACTAATCGCGGCACTCCTGCGCCTGAATCTAGGGTGTTCGTTGCCGGGGGCGCCAAAATTTCATCTTCGTGAACCGCTGCACAGCCCGTTTGAAAAAAACAGAGAAATGCGAAAAGGGAAATTGTTCTGGAATTGTAGAAGTTCACGACTCAAACCTCCTTGAGCTTTCGAATTTTGCGCCCGTGACAATTCTTCGTCATCACATCACCATTTCTCCGACCACGGACGAACGTCCATTTCATGCGTCCAGGCGCTCTTCGGCTGTTTCCACAGCCACACATAATTCGCGGCAATGTCGTCAGGTTTCAGAATTTCATCGCGCGCGAGCTTTTCGTCAAAATCGGGCAAATTCTCCCGCGTGAAGGCGCCATCAATCGCGCCGTCGATCACCACATGGGCGACGTGAACGCCCTTCGGCCCGAGTTCGCGCGCCATGGACTGGGCGAGCGCGCGCAAGGCATGTTTCGCACCGGCGAAAGCGGAAAAGCCGGCGGCGCCGCGCTGGCTTGCGGTCGCGCCCGTAAATAGGATGGTCCCGGCGCCGCGCGGCGCCATCACGCGAGCCGCCTCGCGCCCTGCAACGAAGCCCGCGAAGGCGGCCATCTCCCAGACTTTCGAATAAACGCGCGCCGTTGTTTCCGTGACGGGGAAGAAAACATTCGCGCCGATATTGAAGACCACAACGTCGAGCGGTCCGATCTCCCGCTCAACCTGATCGAAGAGCGCGATCATTTCCTCGTCATTTCGCGCATCGACGCCAAAGGGGTGCGCTGCGCCGCCATCGGCTTCGATTTCCTGCGCGAGCCCTTCCAGCGCCTCCATGTGGCGCGGGCGCCGGGTGATGCAGACGGCGAGGCCCTCGCGGGCGAACTGGCGGGCGAGACTCGCGCCAAGCCCGGGCCCGGCGCCGATGATAAGGCAGGATTTCGTCGCGTTTTTCATGGAGATTGCGCCCTTTGCGCAACGATGTTGAGGGCTGGAGCCCAGCAGTCAAGCGGCTTTGGCAGGCGGACGGACCTCGATTAACCCTTTTTTACCGGCGCGCTTCGCGCTAGAGTTAACGATGTTTCGCAAGGGCGCCTCGACGATTTTGGCCTCCTTCGCGGCGCTGGCGTATTGGTTGGATCAGGGGAAAATCCATGCGGAACCTGCAGATTGAAGCGTTATTCGGCGGCGTCCTGGCGCTCGTTGTTATTGCGGTCGCGGTCTACGCCGTCGCCAATACCAGCGTCTCCGGCGCCGGGCGAACGGGCGCCGAGCCCATCGAGGCGGTGCCGATCAAAACCCATGCGGATCTCAAAACGATTTCCCTGGCGTCAACGCAGGACGCTGATCTCGTCTGCGAATGTTACGACAAGGCGTTTTCGCTGGCGTCCGCGACATCGGTGTTGTCGGCGGAATATCGCACGGGCTTCGAGCAGTGCCGGGCGCGCGCCGGCGTCAATGGCGGCGACGCGTGGACCGCCGGCTGGGATGCGCGCAAGCACGCGCGCCCCTATGAGGCAAGCTGCAAATCCTACAAGCGGAAACGGTCGTAACGCGACCGAACTTAAACCGCCTCTTTCTTTAACGGGCGCGCCAGCAGTTCCTTCACGAGTTCATCGACGGTTTTCTTACCCGCCAGCAATGCCGCGACAGCGTTGATAATCGGCGTTTCCACGCCGGCCTTTTGCGCCATGGCGACAATTGCCGGCGCTGTAGCAACGCCTTCCGCAACGGTGTTGCGGGCGGAAAGAACCGTCGCCAACGCTTCTCCGCGACCAAGCACGACGCCAAGGGACATGTTGCGCGATTTTTCCGACGACGCCGTCAGGATGAGATCGCCGAGACCGGAGAGGCCCGCCATGGTTTGCGCGTCGGCGCCGAGTGCGAGGCCCAGCCTTTGAAACTCCGCGAACCCCCGCGCAATGACAGCGGCGCGTGCACTTTCGCCGAGGCCGCGGCCTTCGGCGACGCCGGCGGCGATCGCCAGCACGTTCTTCACAGCGCCGCCCAGCTCCGCGCCGATGAGATCGGTTGAAAGGTAAGGCCGAAAATGCGGCGCGCTGAGAGTCGCGGCCCATTTTTCCCCTATGTCCGGATCGGCGCAGGCGAGCGTCACCGCTGTCGGCAGCCCTTTCGCCACATCGATAGCGAAACTGGGGCCCGACAAGACCGCCGGACTCGCTTCCGGCCAGACCTCCGCCAGCACCTCCGTCATCAATAGCCCGGTGTCCGTTTCGATGCCTTTTGCGCAAAGGGCGACAATGGCGTTTTCGTTCGCGAAACGACGAAGTTCGCCGAAAATCTGGCGATTGTGCTGCGCCGGCGCGACAATAAGGATCGCGTCGGCGTCCTTTGCTTCGGCAAGGTCCGTAGTCGCTTTCAGGCGGGGATCGAGTTTAACGCCAGCCAGGAATTGTGTGTTTTCGCCGGTTTCATTGATCGAGGCGGCGACGGCGGCTTCGCGCGCCCAGATTATCGTATCGCGGCCGTTGCCGGCGAGCAGGTTCGCCAGCGCCGTTCCCCAGGCCCCGGCGCCGACAACGAACAGGGATTGGAAAGGAACAGCCTGATCCATCAAGGAATGTTACCGCCTGCACTTGCAGAATGACGATTTAACGATCTATATATTGTTCAGGCCATACCGAATAGAATAACAAAATGGAGGCCCATGCCGCTCGAAACCCTCGACGAAACGGCGAAACGCATTCTTGACGCCGCGAGCCGCCGTTTTCTGCATTACGGCTTCAAGAAAACGACCATGTCGGAGATTGCCGACGACTGCAATATGTCGACGGGCAATCTCTATCGGTATTTCCCGTCCAAGCTTGATATCGCTGAAACATTCGTGCGCGTGCTGCGCCGAGAGACGATCGACGCCTTGCGGGCCATTATCTCAGACTCCGAACTTACCCCGGCGGAGAAGATCCGGCGCTGTTTCCGCCACAAATTCCGGGTCGCGTATGACCGGTTTCATAATAATCCCAAGGCCTATGAGCTATCAGGCGAACTGATCGTTGAACGCCCGAAACTCGCCATTGAGTGGGAAAACGCCGAAGGCCTGATAATCGCGGAAGTCCTGAAAGAGGGCGAGGAAAGGGGCGATTTCCAGGTCGGCGATCCCCGGCGCATGGCCAAGATTTTCCAGGATGTGGTTTTCCGCTTTACCGGGCCGGCCGTCATTCATGAAGGCGAATATGACGATATCGCCGAGGAACTGGATGCGGTTATTGAACTTGCGCTCTACGGGCTCAAATGCCGTGTCGCTCACGCCTGAGCATAAAAAACTCCGGCCACAGCCAAAGATTCGGCGTAATTTATTGAATATATTGCGATTTTTCCGCCACCGATAATCCCAAATCTTCTCTTAAGTCTTTGATATTATTAAATAAGTTCTGCTTCATAGGGCGTTAGAAAAAATCGTCAAAAAAATGAATATTAACGTTTTCGTTCATTGACAACAGTTCAACGTTCTCCTATCTGTCTCCTTGCGTAAGGTTGGCGGATTGCCGCCGGCCAGCGCCAAAAACAAAACAACCGCCAGATCAGAATGAGGACCAAAGTCATGTTTACGTCTTTCAAAGACACCGCCGTTCAGCTCATCGCGACCCTGTCGCTGACAGCTATCCTGGGTGCCGTACTTTACGTTGCGGCTGACTTCGCGACACGCGGCGTCGTCGCCTAACGCCCAGACCAAGACCCCGCCGGTGCAGCGTCTGTCCCGCCCCCCTGTATGGACATGACCTCCCTAACGCTGCATCGGCAATTGAAAGCGCGGAAGCTTCACCCTGGCTTCCGCGCTTTTTCTATTCCGGCCATACCGATCAGGCTTTCGGGCCTTTCCGGCCGCCGCCGAGCGCCCGCCCTTCCGGCGGCGGCGCCAGCGGCCAGCGCGCGCGCGGCGCGAAAGCCATTGCTTCTTCGCGATCCAAAGTCATACCGGCGGCGAGCCGTTCCGCCCCGGCCCAGGCAATCATCGCCGCATTGTCGGTGCAGTATTTCGCCGGCGGCGCAATCAGCTCCCATGATTTGCTTTCACATAGCGCACTCAACATGGACTTGATGGCGCAGTTCGCCGCAACGCCGCCCGCGACAACCAGCCGTCCGGGCGAAAATTTCTGTTCAATAATATCCATCGCTTTCTCCGTGCGCTGCGCCAGATGACGCGCTGCAGCAAACTGAAAGGACGCCGCCAGATCCGCCACATCTTGGCCCGCCATAGCGCCATTTACCCGCGGCGCGCTTTCGGCAATTTCGCGCACGGCCGTCTTCAGTCCGGAAAAGGAAAAGTCGCAGCCGTCCCGTCTTTTCAGGGGTTCCGGCAGGTCATACCGGTCATTCCGACCGCCGGCCGCAGCAGATTCCACCCTCGGACCGCCGGGCTGGCCGAGACCGAGCAGCTTTGCCGTCTTGTCGAACGCCTCGCCGGCGGCATCGTCAATTGTTGAGCCCAACCGACGGTAGCGCCCCAGCCCCTCTACGGCGACAAGCTGGGTATGGCCGCCGGAAATGAGGAGCAGCAGAAATGGGAATTCAGCTCGGTCCGTCATTCGTACTGTGAGGGCGTGCCCTTCCAGATGATTGACGGGAACCAGGGTAGCGCCGCTCGCCATGGCGATCGCTTTAGCGGCGGTCAGCCCGACCATGACCCCGCCGATCAGACCGGGTCCTGCAGTCGCCGCCACAGCGTCGATATCGGCAACGGCCATACCGGCCTCGTCGAACGCCCGGGCGATCACACGATCAAGGCGCTCCACATGGCTGCGCGCGGCGATCTCCGGCACGACGCCGCCATAGGCCGCATGGTCGTCATGGTCGGTCCAGACGGCATTCGACAAAATGTCCGCGCCGCCGTCTACGCGTCGACGGACCAACGCGGCTGCGGTATCATCGCAGCTCGTTTCGATTCCCAGAACGATGTTTTCGCCGGCGCTTTTCATGGGCCGCTTTGACATCGAAAGGCCGCGCCAAGGCAAGTCCGAAATGCTCGGTGACCACCCATCTAACTATGCTTCGTATTCGAAACAAATATTCATTTGCTTGCGCTTTGCCATAACCATTCACGGAGCGAACCGTTGAAGGTTCTGATCACGCGCCCGCAGCCTGACGCCGAGGCATTCGCGGAACATTGCCGTCGCGAAGGGCTGGAGCCCGTCGTCGCACCGCTTATCGCCGTGAAATTTGTTGACGACTGGACGGCGCCGGCGCGCGCCGGAGCGTTGGCGTTCACTTCCGCCAACGGCGTGCGCGCCTTTGCGAGCCACAGCCGGGTGCGTTCGCTCGCGGCCTTTTGCGTCGGCGCGGCGACCGCGGACACAGCGGCGGAGGCCGGCTTTTCCAGCATCAGCGTCGCCAATGGCGACGTTGACAGCCTCGCTGCGCTGATTGCCAAGAACGCCGGCGCTCTTCCCGGGCCGGTCATCCATATCGCCGGAACACGGCGCGCGGGCGATCTCGTCGCGCTTTTGCACGAGAACGGCGTCGCTGCCGAACGCATCGTGGCTTACGAAACGGTGGAGGCGACGAACCTGCCCGACGCGGCCCGCGCTGCGACTGGCTCGGGGCGAGCGGTCGCCGTCACGCTCTTTTCCCCGCGTACGGCGAAACTTTTTCTTAACCTTGTCGGCGGCGCCGGCATGACTGAGGCGCTGACGCGATGCCGCGCCGTTTGCCTGAGCGACGCCGTTGCTGAGATTGCCGCGGGCGCTGCCTGGCGGGTGATCGACACGGCTAAAGACCGAACCGCCGCCTCCATGATCGCTCTTTTGAAGGCCGGCGCTTGAGAGGCGGCGCGCGCGCGCTTAACTAGGTTCCCGTGCAAAGCGATGCGGATGCGATGTCCAGCGACCACGAAAAGAAAGACGACGATACGGCGACGAGCGCCGAGATTCCCGAAGTCGACGCGGAAGTCGTCGAGGACGGGGAAGAAGCGGGCGCCGAACCGTTCGATGAGCCAGAGGCCGCGGCGGAGGCGGCAGACGATCCTTCACCCCGCCGGTCTCTCGTCAGCCCCGGGGTTCTGGTGTTCGGCGGTCTTGTCGTCATTGCCGTCGCCGCGGGGCTCTACTGGTATTTCGCGGTAGACAAAGGCGTCGTCGCGAAGCCGCCCGAAAGCGCCGTCGAAGCGCCGCAGATTTCTGCACCGGATGTTACCGAGGCGCCGGGCGAAAAAATCTCGAATATCGATACCGAAGAAATGGAAATAGAAGCGCCGGATACGTCCGACAATGCTTCGACACTCGCCGAAACGGTGTCGGAACTGGAAACGCCGGCGGATACAATTGAGAATACCGCCAATGTTGATGACGCAAAGTCCGCCGCCATTGGCGACGGAGAATTTGCCGCAACGGCGGATGATGAAGACGTCGATGCGCTTTCGTTCGATCTCGAAGGGGAGGGCGCCGGGGCGCCGAACACGCAACTTTCCGAATCTGAGCGTTCAATACCGCAAACAGAGAGCGTATCAACAGATACAACGCCTACGGATGATATACCCAACCCCGACGATGCTGATATTGCGACGCTACCCCGCGATAACGTTGACGACGCATCAACAGAGTCAACATTGGAAACCGACGCCAGCATCGCCATCCGCGAGCTTGAAGTAGACCTTGCAACAGAACGCGAACGCGCCGCCCAACTTTCAAACGAACTGGAAGCAACACAATCCCGTCTTTCGGAAACCATGACTTCCCTGAACGAAGCGATGGATGAGCTGTCGGAAGCGCAAGCGGATATTCGCACTTTGCGAGCAGAAAACGACAGGCTGAAACAAGCGCGCCGAGACGCGCCGCTCGCTGACGCCGCTATCGCGCTTAACACAATCGAAAAAGCAGCGGCCGCTGGCGAAAATTACGAAACGGCGCTCGCGCGTCTGAAATCCGCCGCGCCAGATATTCCCTTGAGCGGCGTTCTTGCCGACCACGCCGGCGGCGGCGCCCCGACCTTGCGCGATTTGCAAGGGGAATTTGACGCCGCTGCGAGAGCCGGCCTCGCCGCCGCCAATCGCGAGAACGCCGACGGCGTCGTTGAGCGCTATCGCGCACGCATTTCCGGTCTTTTCAATATTCGCCCAGCGACGCCGCAGGCTGGCGATGCGCCCTCCGCCGTTATTTCGCGCGCCGACAACGCGGTGCGCAAGGGCGCATTATCAATGGCGATCGAAGAGATCGCCGCCCTGCCGCCGGCGGCCCGTGATGAAATGAAACCATGGACGGAGCGCGCGGAAACGCGCATCGCCATTGACGCGGCCCTGACAGCGCTCAATGCGCATATCGCCGCCAAGGCAGCGCAGGCGGCGTCCTTATGACCCGAATTCTGATTTTTCTTTTGTGGATCGTGCTCATCGCTGGAACCGTCACGGTGCTGATGAGTTTCGACAGCCGCATCAGCGGAGAGGCTTTCGGCGTACGTTTCGACAGCCCCTCATGGCTCATTCTCGGCGTCCTCGCTTTTGCATTTTTCCTGGCGGTTTACGCCACCCACAAAGTCAAAGACATCATTGCGCTGCCGGAAAAAATTCGCACGCGCGATGCAGAAACGAAACGCGAGCGCGGCGTCGCTGCGCTCACCCGCGGGCTTGAAGCGGTCGCCGTCGGCGATGCAGCGGACGCATCGCACCACGCGAAGGTCGCACAAAAACACCTCGAAGAACTCGCGCTCACGCGGCTCCTGACAGCGCAGGCCGCGCAGCTTTCTGGCGATGAAGCGGAGGCGACGAAAAGTTTTTCCGCGATGCTGGACGCTCCGGAGACTGAGTTTCTGGGACTGAAAGGCCTCTACGCGCAGGCCATGAAACGCGGAGAGCATGAAAAGGCGCGCGGCTATGCCGACCGCGCCTTCGCCTTGCGCGCGAACGCCGGCTGGGCGTTTCAATCCGTTGTCGATCTTTGTCTTGAACGGGGCGCGTGGGGCGATGCGCGCGAGGCGATCGGCAAAGGCAAGCGGAACAAGCTGATCAGCAGCGAAGAAGCGGACCGCGCTACGGCAGCGCTCTTCGCAGCGGGCGCGGACGCCGCCAAAGCGTCCGGCGATACGGATCTCGCCCTGTCGGAAGCCGAAGCGGCGTTGAAGCTTGCGCCGGCATTCGCGCCCGCGGCGGCGATCGCGGCGGACATTCACCGGGAAAACGGCAAGACCGGGAAAGCGGCGGGCATTCTCGAAACGGCGTTCGCCGGCGAGGCGCATCCGGCGATCATCCGGCTTTATGATAAACTCTACGCCTCGGAACCGGCGGAGAAACGCCGAGACAAATTGAAGAAATTGGCGTCGAAAAATCCGGACACGGACGAAGCTGCACTCCTAGAAGCGCGCGCCGCGAATCTCGTGGACGACCATGAAGCGGCGATGACGGCGCTTGAGCCTTTGCTTACGGCCGCGCCCAACGCCTACGCCTATGCGCTGATGGCGACCGCGGCAACGGCGTTGCATGGGGAAGAGGCGGGAAGGGGTTGGCTCGAACGGGCCGCCGCAGCGCCGCGCGATCCGCGCCCCGGCGCCGATGGCAGCTTCCATTTCACTCGCGCCGGCTGGGCGCGTCTTGTGCGCGAATATATGGAGCATGGCCGGCTTGCGCCGCCGCCGCTCGAAGACGCCGGCGCGGCCATTTCAGCAGAAGAGTTGCGCCTGTTGACGGCGCCGCCAGCGATTACAGCGCCGGATGTCGAAGACACAGCGCCGGACCTCGAAGAAAAAGACCAGGAAGTTTCATCTGAAACTTCGGCGGGGAATCAAGACAGTGAAGAAACCAAAATTCAGAGCGATGAAGACGGCGAACGCGCCGCCGCCGCAGCACGGCTGACGCCATAGCTTATTCTGCGGCGTCCTTGCGCTCCACATTATCATTGGAAATTAGCGTCTCGTCGTCCGCTTCCGGCTCTGTAGTTTTTTCCGCTTTCGCAGCAGCCTTCGCTTCTTTCTCAAGCCGCTTTTTCTCGGCGCGTTCAGCGGCGGCCTGTTTCTTCAATTCCTTTTTCGTCGGCGCCGGCTCTGCGGCCGCTTCCTTTTCACGGGCGATCATCGCCTCTTCTGCAAGGGTTTTTACCTTGAGATAGTCGATCTTGCCGGTGCCGAGGACAGGCACCTCGTCAACGCAGACGATCTTCTTTGGAACCGCAAGCTCGGCGACGCCGTGGCTCTGCGCCCAGGACAGCAGGAGTCCCCGCGGCGCATCCTGACGGTCCGTCACCAGAATTATCTGCTCGCCCTTTTTCGGATCAGGCAGGATCGCCGCCGCATGAAGGTTGTCGGGCCAGACCGCCGAAGCGCAGTTTTCAACGACCGCCAGCGACACCATCTCGCCGCCAATCTTGGCAAAACGTTTCAGCCGCCCGCGGATCGAGACATAGCCATGTTTATCGATGGCGACGACGTCGCCCGTATCGTGCCAGCCGTCCTTCGGCGGTTTGATAGCGCCGGGCTCGTCGGCCGTCACATAGCCCTTCATGATGTTGAGCCCGCGCACATGAAGCCGCCCGGCGTTTTCCAATCCTTCAACCTCTTCGAGCCGCGTTTCGACACCCGGCAACATCTGGCCGACTGTGCCGGAGCGAATATCGCCCGGCTGGTTCGCGGCAAGCACGGGCGAAGCTTCAGTGACGCCATAGCCTTCCAGCACTTCAAAGCCGAAACGCTTTTCCGCCGCCTGGCGCGTTTCATCGCGCACCCGTTCTGCGCCGCATACAGCGATGCGCAGAGATGACATGGCGCCGTCGGCGCTCGCGCGCATATATTGCGAGAGGAACGTGTCCGTTGCGAACATCACCGTCGAGCCAGTTTCAAATATCCGTTTCGGGATGATTTTTACCTGCAATGGCGATGGATGCAGCACCACCGGATGACCGTTAAGAATCGGCCATAGCGCACCGGCGGTAAGACCGTAACAATGGAATGTCGGCAGCGGATTGAAAAAGATATCCGTCGGCAACAACGTGACGTGTGCGGAGATTTGCTCAGTGTTCGCCAGAATATTCCGGTGCGACAGCACAACGCCCTTCGGCGCACCTTCCGTGCCTGAAGTAAAAAGAATGACGCCCGGCTCGTCAAAATGCGGACGCGCCGTTGTCAGGCTCGGGAACATCGGGCCGGCGATCGCAAGCGCCTTGTCGCGCCAAGTCAGTTCTTCGCGAACGTCTTCGAGCTGAATGATTTCGGCGCCCTCGGCCAATTCGCCAACAAGATCGTCGAGCCCGGCTATGTCGATGAACTTCTTCGCCGTGACGATCTTCGTCACTTCCGCCGCCTTGCACGCGGCCAAAAGGTTGCGCGAGCCGGACGTAAAATTGAGCATCGCCGGCACGCGCCCGCGCGACAGGAGCGCGAAAAACGCAATCATGGCGCCGGCGCCCGTAGGCAGCAGTACGCCGACCCGTTCTTTCGGTTTCGTCTTGCGGGCGATTGCGCCGCCAAGGGCAAAGGCCGCGCGCGTCAATTCCTTGAAAGTGAATTCCTTGCCGTCGCCGTCGGTCAACGCAGTCGCCGATGCGCCGTTCTTGCGCGCGCTCGCGAGATAAGCGTCGAATATGGTCCGCCGGGAACGGCGCTCTACGCGTTTTGCAGCATCGGCCATAAGCTGATTTCGATCCCTGATTTGGACTTGCGCATATGGGAAGCCCAGCCGTGACGTCCAGAGGGTACCGTATCGGCGCGAGCCGCGCAAAATACAGACTGTTTCCGGTTATTGCTGCGCCGCGTCGATTTCTTTTGCGATTGCTAAGGCCGCTTTCGCTGGGTCGTCATTAGCGACAATCGGCCGGCCGACAACGAGATAGTCAGCCCCCGCCGCAATTGCCGTCGCCGGCGTCACAATCCGCTTCTGGTCATCGGCCGCAGCGCCGGCGGGACGAATGCCCGGGGTCACAATCGACAGCGCACCGCCGAAGCGCGCCCTGATCGCCGCCGCTTCCTTTGCCGATGCGACGACACCGTCGGCGCCCGCTTCTGCGGCGAACTCTGCGCGGCGCAGAACAAGGTCTGCAATCGGCGTTTCAATGCCCGATTTTTGAAGCGCCGCCTGATCGAGACTGGTGAGCACCGTGACAGCGAGAATTTTAAGCCGCGTGTCGTCGCCGCGGCCCGCAACGGCGCCCGCCAGCACATCAGGTTCTGCATGCACGGTGAGAAAATCGCCGCCCAGAGCGCACACGCTTTTCACGCCGCGCTCCACCGTCGCGCCGATATCGTGAAACTTGAAGTCGAGAAAAATTTTCTTGCCGGCGTCACTGAGACGTCGGGCGAGATCGAGCCCGCCGACAGGCATCAACTGGTAGCCGATCTTGTAGAACGCTCCCGCATCTCCGATGCGATCGACCGCGCCTTGCGCCTGATCCGTATCGGGAAGATCCAGCGCGATTATCAGTTTTTCCGCACCGGTCATTTGCGCGCTCGCTTGACCGCGGTTTTCTTTTTTATCGTTCGTTTTTTCTTCACGGTCGTTTTCAACTTTCCCACCGGCGCCTTTTTCTTCGCCGGCTTTTTCGCGGATTTCGGTTCGGTTGTCTTCTCCTTGAAGGCGCAAATATCAGCAATGACACAACGCCAGCATTCCGGCGTTCTGGCTTTGCAGACATAGCGCCCATGGAGAATGAGCCAATGGTGGGCGTGGAGGCGATAGGCGTCGGGCGTTGCTTTTTCGAGCGCCTGCTCGACTTCCAGCGGGTTTTTTCCCGGGGCGAGGCCGGTTCGGTTCGACACCCGGAAAATATGAGTGTCCACCGCAATCGTCGGTTCGCCAAAGGCGACATTCAGCACCACATTCGCGGTCTTGCGCCCGACGCCGGGGAGCGCCTCAAGCGCCTCGCGGTCGCGCGGCACGACACTGTCATGTTGCTCGACCAGCATCTTCGAAAGCGCGATGACGTTTTTCGCCTTGTTGCGCCAGAGGCCGATGGTCTTGATGTATTTCCCGAGTTTCTTTTCGCCGAGCGCGGCCATTTTTTCCGGCGTATCCGCGATCTTGAACAGCGGGCCCGTGGCGCGATTGACCCCTTCATCGGTCGCCTGCGCCGAAAGGGCGACTGCGACCACCAGCGTAAACGGGTTGATGAAATGAAGTTCCGTTTGCGGGTCCGGACGGGACGCCGACAGGCGTTCATAGAGGATTGCCGCATGGGCGCGGGTCATTTTTCGGGGCATGGGTCGGGCGGGCGTTGTGTTGTGATGGTTTGCGCCATCATAGCCGCGCGCCGCGCGCTGATAAAGTTGAACGACGCCGCAATTGCCGCCATCGGCGCCGGCGCCTAAAATGACCTCCATGCATCGCCGCCGCGATATCGAAACCATGGCGCCCGTCATGAAAGGGCGCGCCCGCGATCTCGCGCCGCCGAACGCGGACAATGAGGCCGCCCTTTTTGACGCCGTCCTCTATCCGAACCGGTCGCTGCCCAATGCGGGCTTCCTTGCAGTCTTGGCGGTGGTGATCGGCGCCAATATCCTTTTCGGCGCCTATTTCTACGCTATCGGCGCCTGGCCGGTTATCGGCTTTTGCGGCCTGGATGCGTTCCTCGTGTGGCTGGCGTTCAAGCTGTCGTACCGGCAGGGCCGGCTGCGCGAGCGGGTGCGCATTGACGAAAACCATATGTGGGTCTCGCGGGTCTTGCCCTCTGGCCACGAGACGCGCTGGCGGCTGCAGCCCGCCTGGACGAAGGTTTCCATTGATCGCCCGGTGGAACATGAAAGCCAGGTCCGCGTCACGTCCAAGGGCCAAACCCTGATCCTCGGCGCTTTTCTTTCCCCCGATGAACGCGAGCATTTCGCCGCCGCGCTTGACGGCGCCTTGGGCCGCGCGCGCCTTTAGGGTACATCGGCTATCTTCGAATTTCTGTTCAGCGTTCCCCCTCGAGCCCATGGTCCTGTTTTATATCGCCCTCCTTCTTAGCCTTGCCGTCCTCGGCGCCCTTTACTGGCGCTGGCGGCGCGCGGTCGATGCGGAAATCGCCGAAGGGGCCGCAATCGAGTGGGAGCAGTTCCAGAAGCACGAGCCGGAGTTTGTAGATCACCTCGACGAGGCGACATTCGGCGCCATTTACAAAAGGGTCAATGAACCGCGCTTTCCCGGCTACGCGCTGGCCATTGCTGCAACCTTCGCGCTGGCGCTGCCGCTGGCGCTTGGCGCCATTACCGGCTCGATCTGGGCGGCGAACAAGTTGGGCCTCACGCCGCCGCCGGCGGAGATCGTCCGTTATGTTCAACTCGGCGAGACCCAGAAGATCGGTTCATGGCAATGCGACGCCGTCTGCCAGCTTTATGTCGCCGAAGCCTTCTCCGGGTTTTACGCCTATTTCGCCATTCTGATCGTCTGGCTTGGCGTCGTCGCTTTTTACATGCGCCGCTACCACGCCCGTCGCCCGGGATATTTACGCGATGAAATCATCCGGGCCCGCAACTGACGCCAATAAGGAGAACTCCCCTTGCACTATCTACACACCATGGTGCGCGTTAAAGACCTCGACGCCTCACTGGAATTTTACTGCACCCAGCTGGGCCTCGTGGAAACAAACCGCATGGAGAATGAAAACGGGCGCTTCACCCTCGTTTTTCTGGCGGCGCCCGGCGACGTTGAGCGCGCGAAAGAAGACAAGGCGCCATTGGTCGAGCTGACCTATAATTGGGATACGGAAGATTACGAAGGCGGGCGCAATTTCGGGCACCTCGCCTACCGCGTCGACAACATTTACGAGACATGCCAGCGCCTTGCCGATGCGGGCGTGACGATCAATCGCCCGCCGCGGGACGGCCACATGGCGTTTGTGCGTTCGCCGGACGGGATTTCGATTGAGCTCCTGCAGGCGGGCGACGCCCTCGCGCCGGCCGAACCTTGGGCCAGCATGGAAAATACCGGCGTCTGGTAGTCCGCTTATTCTTTCCTTAACGCCCGCCCCGCGATAAAGGCGACGTCCAGATCAGGATCCCGAACTTCATGTCCGAACCGGTTGTTTTGCTTGAAAATGTTGTCAAGCGCTATGGCGGCTTCACCGCCGTCGACGATCTTTCCTTTGCCGTCGCGCCCGGCGAGATTTACGGCTTTCTCGGCCCCAACGGCGCCGGCAAGACGACGACCCTGCGCATGATGCTCGACATTATCAATCCGACAGCAGGACGGATCGCAATCCTCGGCTCCGCATCGGCGATCCCCGTGCGCCGCCGCATCGGGTATCTTCCCGAAGAGCGCGGGCTCTACAAGAAAATGAAGGCGGTCGATTCCATTGCCTATTTCTCGCAATTGCGCGGCATGTCGCGCGGGGCCGCCCGCAAGCGTGCGATGGCGTTGCTGGAAGAATTTGGGCTCGCGGAATTTGCTCGGTCAAAATGCGAAGCATTGTCCAAAGGCATGGCGCAGAAAGTCCAGCTCCTGTCGACGATTGCCCATGAGCCGGAACTTCTCATTCTTGACGAGCCATTTTCCGGCCTCGACCCGATTAACCAGCAGACCCTTGAAGATCTCATCCGCAACCAGCGCGCAGCGGGCCGCACCATTATTTTTTCAACGCATGTCATGCAGCATGCGGAGCGGTTGTGCGATCGCTTCCTGATCATGGCTCATGGGCAGAAACGCTTTGAAGGAACCATGGCCGAAGCGCGCGCGTCTTTCGCCCAGCGCCTGCATGTACGAACGACCGCGCCCATGGAAGCGCTGACAGCGCTCGGCGGGATCGAGACCATTCGCATTGAAGACTCAAGCGGGGATGAAACCACATACGAAATCGAGCTCGCCGACGGCGCCGACCCGCAAACCTTTCTGGAACGCGCCGTTGCGGCGGGCGTTGCGCTCACCCGGTTCGAACAGGCCGGCGCCACGTTGCATGATATTTTTGTATCGCTCGCGGGCGACGAAGAAGACGCCGGCTCCGAGGCGGCGATGAAGGAGGCGGCGGAATGAGACAGATCCTGCTCATCGCATGGCGCGAATACCGCCAGTATGTTTTCTCCCGCGGGTTCCTGATTTTCCTGTTCATGTTTCCGCTCGGCTTTATCGGTGTCAGCGCCGCGGTCGGCGTCGCCGAACGCACCAAGCCCGTCCGGTATTTTGTCGTTTATGACGAAACCGGTCTTTACAAGGACGATATTCTGGAGCGGATCGAGCGCCGTCACCTTTACCTGGTGATGGAAACCCTCGACGCCTATTTCCGGATCAACCTGCCGGATGGCGGCGCAGGGTTGCCTGCGCCTTTTGCGCCGGCGCCCATCAACCGCAAACGTATGGCGGCGTTTGAAAGCGCCGGGGGCGCTGATGCAGCGCTTAATCGCGCGAGCCCCATGCTGAAACCAGGAGCGCCGCCATTCGTTGCGCCCAAACGCAGCTACAAAATCGCTGACCTGCCGCCCGATGCGGCGGGCGCGGGGACAATGGCGGCGGCGGAAGCTGCGCTCCGGCCCTATCTCGTCGAAGACCGGCAGCTCGCCACGGCCGATGGCCCGCGCGCCCTTTTCGCGGCGATCCTGATCCCTTCCGACTTCGGCGCGGAAAAAAATGCAGGCGAAGCGCAGTATTGGAGCCGGCACATCACCGACACCGAATTGCAATCGCGGGTCTCCGCCGCGCTCACCGACGCGCTGAAACGGGCGAAATATAACGACCTCGGCGTCGATGACGCCGACGTGAAAACCATCGAAGCCGTTGATGCGCCGGTCACTGCGTTCCGCCCGGACCGCGCGCCCGGCGAAGCGGAACTGGGACTGAAGGACCGCATTGAATCCGGCCTTCCCGCAGCCATGACATACATGCTGCTGGTAATTATTTTCGGCGTTGGCAATCTGCTGCTTACAAACACCATAGAAGAGCGATCAAACAAGATCGTGGAGATCCTGCTTTCGTCAGTGACCGCAAACCAGTTGATGATGGGCAAACTTATCGGCATTGGCGCGGTGGGCCTCACCATGCCGACCATATTCATCGCCGGCGGTATCGGGATCAGCGCGACGATCGATACTGCCGGACAGGAGAGCGTCGCCATGACGATCGTCAGCGCCCTGACGTCATCAAACCTGTTGCTGGTTTATCTCTTCTATTTCTTCTGCGCCTATCTCATCTTCGCGATGATCTTTCTCGCTATCGGAGCGATCTCCAATTCGCTGCAGGACGCGCAATCCTATATGGGCCCGGTTATGCTGCTCGTTTTCGCGCCTTTGCCTTTCATGATCATGGTGTTTCAGGAGCCCAACGGGATCATTGCAACGGTCCTCACCTGGATCCCGATTTACACGCCCTATGCGCTGATGATGCGCGCCGCCGCCGATCCGCCCATGTGGGAAATTATCGGCGCGACGGCGCTCATGCTCGGCTTCGCTTTCTTCCTGATGCGGACCATGGGCCGGATTTTCCGGCAGGCGATCCTACAGGCGTCGCCGCCGAAAATGCGCGAAGTCTGGCGGCTGGCGAAAAAGGAAACGGCTTAGGCCGCGTCTGTTTCTTTCTTGTCGGCGTCAAACTCAAGGCGCGGCTCCGCGCCGGTGCGGATTTCGCGCACAGCGCCTTCGGCCTGTGACAGCTCCGGCATGTCCTTGTCGACGCCGGGCAACTGATACTCCGCGAACTTCCGCGCCCGTGACAGCACACGCCCCTCAAGCCCGCCCACCGTGGCGTTGTAATTCTTCACTGCGCTTTCGAGCGAGCGACCGAGCGTTTTAACATTGCCGGTCATGGTGACGAGGCTGTCGTAAAGGTCTTTCGCCATGCCGGCGACCTCGTTTGCATGTTCCGTCATCTGCTCCTGTCGCCAGTTGAGCGCCGCGGATTTCAGAACCGCGATGAGAATCGTCGGCGTCGCGACAAGGATCTTCTGTTCAAACGCTTTCTGGTAAAGGTCCGGGCGCACATCGAGCGCGGCGGAGAAGAAATGCTCGCCCGGCAGGAAGAGGACCGTGTAGTCAAGCGAGTCGCGTAAAGAGGCCGCATAATCTTTCATGGAAAGTGACTTCACGTGGTTCCATAAATCATCCGCGTGCCGATTAAGGGCGGCAGCGCGGGCCTCTTCCGTTTCCGCCTCCACGGCATCGAGGTAAGCGCCGAGCGAGACTTTGGAGTCGACCGCAATGACGCGCTTGCCCGGCAGCGAAACCACCATGTCGGGAATTTTTCGCTTGTCGCCATCGGCGTGCGACGCCTGCTCGGTGAAGTCCACATGGGCGGTCATGCCGGCGATTTCGACGACATTTTTAAGCTGCTCTTCGCCCCAGCGGCCCCGGGTTTTCGGCCCGGCGCGCAAGGCGGTCGCCAGTTTCTGCGCCTCGGCACGCACATCCTGGGTCTGTTTTGCAAGATCGCCGATCTGGTTTTTCAAGGCGCCGCGCCCGCGCTCCTGTTCCGCGCGCATTTCCGCAAGGCCCTTTTCATATCGCGACAGCGTTTCGCTGACGGGCTTTAAAAGGTCGTCGAGCGCCTTGCGTCGATGTTCGCCTTCCGCGCTGGCCTTCGTCTTGTAATGATCGAACGTCTCTTTCGCGCGCTCCAGAAACGATTCGTGGGCGCCTTTTAAGAGGTCCGCCGTCGTCGCCTTGAACTCCGCATCAATGCGCGTCTTCATTTCCGCGAGCGCTTTTTCCCGCTCTTCAAGGCGCGCGTCCTGCGCCGCCAGTTGGTTTTCGACGGCGATACGTCGGCGGCGTTCTTCGTCAAGAACAGCATCCAGCTTCTCCGCATCGTCAGCGCGCTGACGGGCGCCAGCAAGATCAAGCCGCGTCGCTTCAAGGGCGGCGCTGAGGTCTTCGGCGCGGCCGAGCGCCTGGCGCCAGGACGCAAAAGTCGCAACGCAAACCGCCAGCAGCGCGAAGACGAGCCAGAAGGCGGGGGTTCCGGGGGCGAGGCCGATATCGGCGAGAAATGAGATCATAACGTGAACATTTAGCCGATTCGGGGACGAAAGTCCCGCATATTTTCTCCCCGGCGATCCGCCCGCCTAAACCAACGGGAAAGGGCCGCACGGCTAAAACCGGGTCCATGGAACGCGCGCAATCCGCCGCCGGGGCGAAGCCCTCGGCCCTGTCGATCCGTTGGGAGACTTTCGCCCCGGCGCGCGAACGCCTATGGGTCGTGTTCGGCGTGTGGGCTGCGATTTCCATCGCAACGAGCGCGGTGATGTTTGTCGCCGCGATAGTCGGTGCAAACGACGTCATGATCGGCGGCGATTTTTCCGCCTTCTTCATCGCCGCGCGCGCCGCCGCGGAAGGCGCCGTTGCGGAAATTTATGCGGTCGCCGACTTTCAGGCGCGCTTGAACGCAGCGTTCCCCGGCCGCGACGACCTCACCTTAAGCTGGCAATATCCGCCGACCTATTTTCTTGTGATCGCGGTCTTCGCCGGTCTGCCCTATTTCCTTGGCTACGCGGTGTTCTCCGGCGCCAGCGCCGGCGCGTGGGGACTGTTGCTCCGTAGGGAGATTAAAGACAACCTTCTCCTCTTCGGTATTGTCGCATCGCCTGCCGCATTCATTGCCCTGACAAGCGGACAGAACGGATTTCTCACCGCGGCGCTCTTGATGCTCGCCGCAATAAACCCGAAAGGGCGCCCGATTGTCGCCGGGATCGCCGCCGGGCTGCTGACAGTGAAGCCCCATCTCGGCCTTCTCATTCCCATCGCCTACATGGCCGCCGGGTGCTGGCGCGCTGTCGCCGTCGCGGCGATCACCGCGGCAGCGCTCGCCGGCGTCAGCTTTGTCGCCTATGGCGCAGAACCGTGGCTTGCGTTTTTTGCATCGCTCACGGGCGTCAGCGACCGCGTCAGCATTGGCCTGATGCCGCTTGCAAAAATGGCCTCGCCCTATTCGGCGGCTCTCTATGCGGGATTTCCAGAATGGCCGGCGCGGGCTTTTCATCTCGCCTGCGCTGCCGGCGGCGCCTTTGTCGTTTGGCGCGTCTGGCGCCATTGCGATGACACGCTCCTGCGCGCCGCAACGCTCATCGCCTGCGTTTTCCTCGCAGCGCCCTACGGGTTTTACTATGAGCTGGTGATCCTCGGCTTTCCTGTCGCTGTTGTCGTCATGCGCGCCATGGAAACCGGCTGGCTGAAACATGAGCGATGGATGCTCGCCGGCGTCTGGGTGCTGTCCGTCTCGACGCCGATGTTTGCACAAACGCGGGCCGGGATATCGACGGGTTTCTTGATCGTTCTCTTGGTCTTTGTGCTGACGATGAGGCGGACAGGCACATTGTCATTCCGGGGCGCCCCTGTGGAGCGAACCCGGAATCCTTAGCCTTGTCCTCAATCGAACGACCAACGGAAATGCTGCGCCATGAATTCCGGATCGTCGCTTTGCGACGTCCGGAATGACATCTAAACCTAAAACTCCCGGCGGGTTTTCATCGCAGCCGCCAGCGTGCCTTCATCCAGATGATCAAGCTCCCCGCCCACGGGCACGCCCTGGCTGAGGCGCGTCACTGAAATGTCAGCGCTTTCCAGATGTTCGGTGAGGTAGTGCGCCGTTGTCTGGCCGTCGACGGTGGAGGCGAGCGCGATCACCACCTCCTTCGTGTCGGCCTCATTCGCGCGTTCGATGAGCCGGCCGATATTCAGATCGTCCGGGCCGACACCGTCCAGCGGCGACAGCAATCCGCCGAGCACATGATAGCGGCCCTTATGGGCGCCGGCGCGTTCGAGCGCCCAAAGATCGCCTACATCCTGCACGACGCAAAGAACGGATGCGTCGCGGGTCGCGTCCGCGCAAACCGCGCAAGGGTCAATCGAATCCCAGTTGCCGCAGATCCCGCAGGCCTTCACTTTCTTCGCCGCATCATCGAGGGCGAAAGCAAGGGGCTCCATCACCTGACCTCGCTTTTTCAAAAGATAAAGCGCGGCGCGCTTGGCCGACCGCGGCCCCAGCCCCGGCATTTTGGCAAGGAGATCGATAAGACGCTGGAGTTCAGGACCGATGGGTGAGGCGGGCATAAGGTTTTTAACGGGAGGTAAAATCAACTACTTCTATTTGAAAAGGCCGGCACGCTTTTATTCAACTAATCCGGGTCGTTTTTGTTATTGCGGTAAAAAATTTCGGGCATCAACAACAAAGAAACAATAGAAAATATAAGCGTCGCTTGCTGCCATGACAAAATTTCAAGCCAATCAACAAAATCCGCGCTCGTAAATTTCTCAACGAGGTAAAACAGAAACAACAGTATCCAAACAGCCACAATTGCGCGCCGCCATGGCTTTACTTTTAGCATTATACTTTAAATACCTTGTCGCGACACACTCTAAAAAGGCAGCTTCATGCCCGGCGGGATCGGCAGGCCTTCGGTGAGCGCCTTCATTTGTTCCGCAGACTGAGTATCGACCTTGGCGCGAGCGTCGTTGACCGCGGCGGCGATCAGATCCTCGACCACTTCCCGGTCGTCGCCGTTGAAGAGCTCCGGATCGATGGCGACGGCGGAGACATAGCCCTTGCCGTTCAGCGTCACCTTGACCATGCCGGCGCCGGCCTCGCCCGTGACTTCCATGGCGGCGACCTTTTCCTGCATCTCCGCCATCTTGGCCTGCATTTCGCCGGCCTGTTTCATGATCTTGCCTATATCCATCTTCGGTCAGCCCTTCTGGTTGTCGGCGCTCTCGCGCAGGACGGAGAGCACAATATCGTCGTCGTCGAATTCCCCGATGTCGGGGTCTTCATCGTCCGGGTCAATGGGCGGTTCTTCTTCCAGCTCGTCGGGCGCGGGCGCCAGCGGCGCCGGCGGCTCCTTGACGCTTGTGACCTTCGCACCCGGAAAAACCTCGAGCGCTTTTTTCACCAGCGGATCGTTCATCACCTCTTCCATGCGCCGGTCGCGTAAAGACGCCGCGCCGTTTTCCTTCTCGGTGACCGAGACAATCCACTGCCGGCCGGTCCACTCCTTGAGGCGCCGGGTGAGATCGCCCGGCAGGGTTTCCGGCGCGCCCTCGCCCAGACGCATTTCGATATGGCCTTCCTCGAAGCGCACAATGTGAACGAAGGACTCAAGCTCGGTTCGCAGTTTGGCGTCGCGCCTTTCGCCGGCAAGGCGCGTCACGTCTTCAAAATTTTCAAGACGAAGCGTCTGCGCCGCGGGCGACGGCGCGCGAAGGGGCGGATCGATGTTGATGATTTGCGCAGAAGGGGCGTCGCTGCGCGACGCCGGCGCATCGCCGGTCTTTACGGGCCCAAATTCAGAATTTTTTTTTAGGGCTTTCAGCGCTTCGTCCGGGGTCGGAAGGTCGGCGGCGAAGCAAAGGCGAATGAGCGCCATTTCGCCGGCGGCCGCCGGGTCCGGCGCAGCGCTGGTTTCACTTAAGCCTTTCATGAGCAGCGACCAGGCCCGGGTCAGCGCATTCAGCTCCAGCCCGTCGGCCATCTGATTGGCGCGCGCCGCATCGGCCTCGCCGGCGGGCCCGTGGGCGGCGGCGTCCGGTCCGGCGGCTTTTACCCGCGTCAGCAAGTGAACGATATCAAGCATATCGCGCAGAACTACGGCGGGTTCTGCACCGGCGTCATATTGCGCGGCGAAGGCGTCGAGCGCGGATTTCGCATCGCCCTTGAGGCAGGCGCCGACAAGGTCCCAGACTTGGCTCCGGTCCGCGAGACCCAGCATGTCGCGCACGGCGTCAGCGTTGATTTCGCTGTTTGCTCCGTCTGCGGACTTATGCTGCACGATCGCCTGATCGAGGATCGAAAGCCCGTCGCGCACCGAGCCTTCTGCGGCGCGGGCGATCATGAATAATCCGTCGCGGGCAATCGCGACGCCCTCTTTTTCAGCGATGGCCGAAAGATGATCGGTTAGCGTTTCCGGATCGATGCGTTTTAAGTCAAAGCGCTGGCACCGCGACAGGACGGTCACCGGCACTTTGCGGATTTCCGTCGTCGCGAAGATAAATTTCACATGGGGCGGTGGCTCTTCCAGCGTTTTCAAAAGCGCATTGAACGCCGCCGTCGACAGCATGTGCACTTCGTCAATGATGTAGACCTTGTAGCGCGCTTCGACCGGCGCATAGCGCACGCCTTCGATGAGCTCGCGAATATCGCCGACGCCGGTGCGCGAGGCGGCGTCCATTTCCATAACGTCCGGGTGCCGGCTTTCAGCAATCGCCTTGCAGTGAAGCCCGTCTTCGCCAAGGTCCATTTGCGGGCCATTGTCGGCGCCGTCAGGTCCCACATAATTCAGCGCCCGGGCGAGAATGCGCGCCGTCGTCGTCTTGCCGACGCCGCGCACGCCGGTGAGGATATAGGCATGGGCGATGCGGTCCGCGGCGAAAGCGTTTTTGAGCGTGCGCACCATGGCTTCATGGCCGATGAGGTCGTCAAAATTCTGCGGGCGATATTTCCGCGCCAGCACCTGATACTCAGGCACTGTTTTAGAACCGCCGAGAAGCGGCCCCCCGAGAATTGGCCCTTGTCCTAATGTCACCAAACAGACTTAGCGCGGGCGTTGAGACGTCGGCAAGTCCATAAAACGAGTTCGAATTTGGGGAAAAGGTGGAAGACTGAAACGACCCGCGCCGAAACTCGTTACGGCTGCTTCCTTCCGGACCTGACCGGGTTGGCGAGAGACGCGTCCGCCAGCCTTCCGGGCGCTTATATCCGCCCTCGGGCGCGCGATTGCAAGGGCCCAGAGGCGTTAGAGGTTTATGGCATTCTTCATTGCGCTGCGCGCGCCCTTGCGCCAAACCCGCCCTCATGAAGCCCGAAGACAATCCCAACTGGTTCGCCCATTCGCCGATTGCGCGCCTCAACAATGAAGAGGCGCTGGACGATCTTGTTGCCGCGAAACTCGGCGAGCCGACCAGCGAGATGATCCCGCTCTGGCGCGGCGATCCGCTCGTGGTGAACGGCGCGGCGGGTTTCCTGTCGGCGGCGGCCCGCACCGAATTCCCGGCCGATGCGCCGCTCGTCATGCTCGGCATGCGCGGCGACCGGGCGGTTTTCGCCATTGACGCCTCGGCGGCTGAAACGCCGGAGACCGCGCCCTTCGCCGATGTGGGCCAGTATGTGCCCATTCGCGAGGCGGCGGGGATCATCGCCCGGGATGATGTTGCGGTGATCGGCCATGCGCGTTGGCTCTTTGAATGGCGCCGCACCCATCCCTTTTGCGCGCAGTGCGGCGGGAAAACGAAAATTAAAAACGGCGGCGCGAAAAGCGTTTGCCTGTCGTGCGGGGCCGAACACTTCCCGCGCACATCGCCGGTCGCCATCGTTCTCGCGGTTCATGAAGGCGTTTGTTTGCTCGGGCGCGGCCCGCATTTTCCGCCGGGATTTCTCTCGGCGCTTGCAGGTTTCGTAGAAGCGGCGGAAACGCCGGAAGAGGCGGCCAAGCGCGAGTTATTCGAAGAGGCGGGCGTCACGCTCACCGATATTCGCTACCAGTTTTCACAGCCCTGGCCGTTTCCGAATTCGCTGATGATGGGGTTCATCGCCGATGCGACGGACCGGGCGCTTAATCTTGATACGAATGAAATTGTCGAGGCGCGGTGGATCGACAAGGCCGACATAGAGGCGGCGCTCGCCGGCGAGGATCGCGGCTTTCTCGTACCGCCAAGATTTACAATCGCCCGTCAGCTTCTGGAGCGCTGGGCGGGCGGGTCCGCCTGAACGAAACTGCGGTCAGGAATAGACAGCAGCGATTGCATCGATGATCGGCGCGTTGGACAGCGCCTTGTTGGCGGCGAAAGAGCCCCGCGGCAATTCCGCAAGCTGCGCCGCGGCCTCTCCAACGGCGCCGGCAAGCGCGCCCGCATCAGCGGATCTATTCAAAATCCCCACATCAACCGCTTCGCCCGGCGAGAACACCCGCGAATACACAATGGCGTCGTGAAAGGCGCGCCGGTCGATGCGCGCGCGGGGCAGCTCCACCCCAAACACCGGCAGGGGCATGCCGATGGCGGTCTCATTGGCGACGATCTTGAAGTCGCCATTGGCGCCGATGCGCATGTCGCAGGACAGCAGCGTAAAGAGCCCCATAGCGATAGCGTGTCCGGAACAGGCGGCGACCACCGGCAGGGGCGAACGCAGAATGCGCAACAGCATGCCGGCGCCTTCGCTCAACAGGCGATTGACTTCGTTCATGTCTCCGCCGCGCATGACATTCAGATCGAACCCGCCGGAAAAAATCCCGTCGCGCCCGGAAAGAACGATGGCGCCCGCCTCTTTCTTTTCCGCCGTTTCAATCCCTTCGACAATCGACGCGATGGCCGCGAAACTGAAAGCGTTCGCCTTGCCGTCATCCATATCGATATGGGCAATCGCGTCGTCTATTCGAAAATCGACCATGATCCGTTTCCCGTTCATTGAGCTGTTGCAGCAAGGGGCGCTGCCGTCGCGCAAACGGTACCGCAGCTTATGCGGTAATCAATAGGCGACAACAGTATCGGATGCGATCCGGGGCGCTTAGCGCCGCTCTTTTGCCGCCTTGTAAACGCCGAGAATCTTCAGCGAACTGGAAAAGAACCCAAGCTCTTCCAGCGCGAGGCGCACCGCCTCGTCGCTCGGGTGTCCCTCAATGTCGGCGTAGAACATGGTCGCCGTAAATGCGCCATCGAGCTGGTAGCTTTCGAGCTTTGTCATATTGACGCTGTTTGTCGCAAAACCGCCCATGGCTTTGTAGAGCGCGGCGGGAATGTTGCGCACCTGAAAGACGAAACTCGTGACCACCGGGCCCTCATCGGGCGCCGCGTCATCCGGCTCATCCGCCATCTGCAGAAAACGCGTTGTATTGTGGCCTGCATCCTCAATGTTCCGTGCAAGGATGTTCAGTCCATAAATCTCTGCGGCGATATCGGAGGCGACAACGCCTTCGTCCATGCCGCCCGCCTCGGCGAGGCGACGCGCCGCGCCCGCCGTATCGCCGGCGACTTCCGCGCGCAGTTTCGTTTCGCGCAAGAATCCGCGCACCTGGCCGAGCGCCATGGCGTGACTGCGCACGATTTTAACGTCTCCCGCCGCAACCCCCGGCTTTGCCATGAAATGGTGCTCAATCGGCAGGAAATGTTCCGCGACGATATGAAGGTCCGCTTCCGGCAGGAGGTGATGAATATCTGCAACCCGGCCCGCCAGCGAATTCTCAATGGGCAGCATCGCCCGTACCGCGGCGCCGGATTTCACCGCCTCGAATGCATCCTCGAAAGTCGGACAGGCAAGAGGCTCGAATTGCGGCGCAAACCGGCGACAGGCGACCTCGGAAAAGGCGCCCGGCTCACCCTGAAAGGCGATGCGGTCTTTGGAGGCGGCTGTATCGTCGGTCATGGGCGGCGCTCTCTTCCCCGGTGCGGCGGCGGCTTATGCGCACAGCTTTCATGCAAAAACAATTCCGGGGCCGCGCGAAAAGGCCGCGGGCGCAGGCGGCGGACGCCTGATTGCCCTTCGCCGCCGAGCCCGCTAGATAGCGGCAAAGCATGGAAAATTAAGGCTTCCCGTCATGGCTGACCAGAACAAAGACAATCAGGGCGATCCGCTGCTGTTCAACAAGATCGCGGCTGCGGGCCTTACGGCGCTCCTGCTCGCTGTCGGCCTGCCGCAACTGGCGAACGCGCTCATTGGCGGCGGCCATCACGGCAAGAGCGACGAACTTCACCTCGCCTATTGCTGCGTCGAACTGGAATTCGAAACCACCGCCGGCGGTGGCGACGAGGCGCCGTTTGATCTGGGGGCTGCGCTCGCCGCGGCTGACCCGGCGAGCGGGCAACGCCGTTCTGCGATCTGCGCCTCGTGCCATACCTTCGACAAAGGCGGCACCACCGGGACGGGACCCAATCTCTGGAATATTGTCGGGCGCGACGTCGCCAGCGTCAGCGGATTTGGCTACACCGGCGCCCTACAAGCCGCGGGCGGCCGATGGACCTATGAGCGTCTCGACGCCTATTTGAAGAATTCGCAGGACTATATCCCCGGCACGTCCATGGTGCAGCGTTTCCCCCAGGACGACCGGCGCGTTGATATTCTCGCCTATCTGGCGACGCTATCCGACAACCCGGTTCCATTTCCGGCGCCGACTGCAGCGCCGGCGGAAGAGGGCGAGACAGATCTTCTCGACGAAGCCACAGACGCGGCCGGCGAGATTGTCGATGACGCGGTTGAAGAGGTTGTTGACGGCGAATAGCGCTGTCAGCGCGGCTGCGCCGAACGATCCGTCCTAGAAAATGCCGAAGCGTTTCTTGCGCGTGCGCTTCAACGCCTTTCGGCCTTCGTCAGACGCCAGGTACTGCCCATAGTCGATTTCCGTGCGTTCAATGCGCATGGCTGTGGACATCAGCCCCACATTCAGATCGTCCTTGCCCCAGGCTTTCTCGTCTGACGGCGCTTCATTTGGACGCGGCGCTTCAGCAGCCGCCTGTTTTTTTCGTTTTGTGCGGGCGAATTTTTTCTCTTTCGCCTTGAGGTCCGCGCGCAGCGCCGTGAAGGCGCGCTCCGCCGGGCTCTCATAGTCCTCCGGCAGGAACTGACGGTCGAGCGCATCATAGTCGGCGCGGTGCGGTACGATAATATTATCGACGCCCTTGCCGGTCAGCTTGCGCTCTGTTTGCGCGGAGAACCCGGACCAGATTTCTTTCAGTCGTTCGCCCATATCTAAAGCTCCGCCCGTTCGGTGGTGAATTCGAGCCCGCCATTACGTGTAATCACCGCCACATCAATCGGCCCGCCTACGGTTTCGACCGAATTCATGACTTTCTGCTGGAAGGAATTCAGCTTGATCAGCGACGCCGCAGTCTCGCCCAGTTCTTTTTTCGGCAAGGAATTCACCGCCCGCAGGATCGGGCGCGTATGCACCGCATACTGATAATTATCGATCGATTTGAAGAACTCATGCAGCGCATGCTGCAGATTGTTCTGGCTGTAGTCCTTGAAGATCTTGTCGCGCTGGGCGTCGGACAGGTTCGGCGTGCGCCCGACAACATCCGTCACCAGCCCCATGGAGAGTTTGAGGGATTCGGAGAAAATAAACATCCTGAGATACTGGTCCATCCCGGTCAGGAACGTCCGGATCATCCGGTCCTGGGCAAAAGGCTGAAAGACGGGCCCGGAATCCGCATTGATGTCCGCCGCGCGGTCGCGCTTGCGTTTCAAAATCCCGAGGATAACGCTGGACGTCAGATAGGACCGCATGGACGGGAATTTCTCGCGGCTGCCAAAGCCCGCAAAGACAACGCCCGTATAGTGTTCGAAAAAGGCGTCCTTGGTGACCGCATAACAGCCGATCTCGCGCAGTTTCGCTTTGGTCCCTTCATTGACCTGCAGCCCTGAATATTCGTTGCGCAAAGAACCCAGCAGGCTGTCGAGCAATTGATCAATCTCGCCGCCATAACGCCGGCGTACCTGCTCGCCCATGCCATCCGGGAAGCAGGGCAGATTGCTGCGCGGGCTGTCATCGGGATAGCGCTGGTAGTCCGCATGCACCTGCCCGACGACATATTCAAAAATCGCGCTTACATGATCGGATGTGCGCCCGGAGTTTGACTGCTCGAACTTCGCGACCTGATAGTCAAATTCCTCGGCGATCACCGTATAGACCACCGCCACCATCTTGAAAAATTCCGTGTCCTGATGGTCCGCCGGAAAGAGGTCCGGATTGCCCGACAGGAACTCCATGAAATCGTCCGCATAGGCGGCAACCGTTTCCATGGGCCGGCCGCGCGTTTGTTCGCGGTAAAGGGAAATCACCGTCTCCCACGGCGTCGACATGATTTCAGCGTTATTATAAATCATCACCGCAATCGGCTGGCCGTCGACCAGCGGAAACAGCTTGTCCACCGACTGATAGGTTTTGAGATAGCGGTCGCCGGAAATCGTGACGGCGCTGTCTGCTGCCATCGCCACGGCCTGGCGGTTCATCAACACGACTTCGGACGTCATCGACCCCTCACGACTTCCCTGAAAGCGCGCCCGGGCGAATTCGCCCGTCCCCGACGCGCCGCCCGCGACAGGATGGCGGGCGTGAAAGGCAATGTTAACGACAAAACCGGCCCTTGGGAACAAGACCGGCCTTTGGCGCAGACGCGCGCCGCCGGGCCTGTGACAGCGAGGCCACAACGGGGCCAGCGGCCTAGATGCTTACCGGGGCCTTTACCAAAGCCTTGTAAAATTTGAGGAATTTTTAAGCCGGACCGCGAATTCTACCCTCCAGCGTCCCTCGACGCGGCTGTCCCGGGAGAGAACCATGCCGTCCATCGAATTCACGCAAGCCGCCAGTCCGGTGGAATATATCCTCTACTTCTTCATCACCATGAACATGTTCCTGTCCGCGACGATCCTCCTCTATCGCGGCGTTCAGAAGCTGCGCCCGGCGAAAATCAAATAGCCGGCGCGCCATAAGTCGAGGCCTCAAACCTGTAGGCCCCGCGCATCTCGCCAATGTCATCAAGCTTCGCTTCTAAGGCGGACCAGTCGTCATGGTCCGCAATCGCTGACCAGATGCGCTCAACTTCATCGATAAGCATCGTACAGGGCGCGCGGCGCTGAAAGTAGGCGTGATCGAGACGATCCTCGTCCGCCGGCTCTGCGTCCATGAGGCGCGCCCGCACGGGCGCAAACTCGTCCTTTTTATATAGCTCAGCGATGCGACTGTTTTCGACGCGCGCCGCCGATGCGCGTCCACAGAACCAGTCAAAGAACACCTGCTCATATGGCGCGCCCGACGCCGTCATCCATTGCAACAGCGCCGTCACGGTTTCGTGGTCGGCTGCGCCGGTTCTTTGTAATCCGAGCCGGCGAAAATATGCGTCAGCCATGGCGTCTTCATAATCATCGCCGAAATGGCGCAAGGCTTCCGTCAATGCATCGGCGTCGGCGATCCGCGACAGGGCGCCGCCGAATTGCGCCAGGTTCCACGCGGCCGCTTCCCCCTGCCGGCCAAAGGCGTAAAGCCCGGTCTGGTCGAAATAGGCGGCGGTAAATTGCGGATCGGCGATGGGCGCAAACCGCCATGGTCCGTAGTCGAAACTTTCCCCGGTGACGTTCATATTGTCGGTGTTGAGAACGCCGTGAACAAACCCTGCCGCCATCCATTGCGCCGCAAGCCGCGCGGTGCGCGCAACAACAGCGCGGAAGAACTGAACGGTGCGCGTCTCGCCGGTCTCTTCGCGCAGCTCGGGATACAAATGCTCGATGCAATAGTCGACGAGCGCCTCAATCGCCTCCGGATTCTTCTCGAACGCGAGGCGTTGAAAAGCGCCAAACCGCACATGGGAATGGGACAATCGGACGAGTACGGACGACCGCGTCGGCGAGGGCTCGTCATTGCGCTCCAGCGCCTCCCCGGTCTCGATGAGGCTGAAGCTTTTTGAGGTGTAAACGCCGAGCGCCTCCAGCATTTCCGTTGCGAGAATTTCGCGAACCCCGCCCTTAAGCGTCAGCCGTCCGTCGCCGAAACGGGAATAGGGGGTCTGGCCAGACCCTTTCGTGCCAAGATCAAGGAGACGGCCCTGATCGTCGCGCAATTGCGCAAACAGGAACCCGCGCCCGTCGCCTATATCCGGATTATAGGTCCTGAACTGATGGCCGTGATAGCGCAGCGCCAGCGGTTCACCGAAATTGTCCGGCAAGGGCGCGAAACGGCCGAAATGATCGACCCACGCATCGTCGGAAAGATCGCCGAGGCCGACCCGCGCCGCCCAGCGATTATTGCGATAGCGCACGATATGGTCCGGAAAGCGGGCCGCCGCGACAGCGTCAAAAAACGGCCCGCCGCCCTCATCATGGCGCAGTCGTGCAAAAGCCGGGTCCGGTCGGTAATTTTCGGCCATTTTTATGGACCTTTTCACAAATTTGCGCCAAACATCACGCTTTCGCTGCAGTTGCGAAAACGAGTTCGTCATCAGGTAACGCGATATGTCCGCCGACGCCAACATCGACGCCGCCCTCCCGGACGCGAATGCCGTGCGCGAAGCGGCCGCGCGTATCGCCGGCCATGTGACGGACACGCCGCTGGTGCGGGCGGAAAAACTCTCCGCGCTGACCGGCGCCGACCTTTGGCTGAAGCTTGAAAACCTTCAGTTCACCGGCGCCTTCAAGCAGCGCGGCGCCCTCAACAAGCTGATGATGCTCTCCGACGCCGACAAGGCGCGGGGCGTCATCGCCGCCTCCGCCGGTAATCATGCGCAAGGGGTCGCCTATAACGCACGCGCCCTTGGCATCGATGCCGTCATCGTCATGCCGACAACGACGCCCGATGTGAAAGTGCGCCAGACCCGCGACCTTGGCGCGGAGGTTGTTCTTTATGGAGACGATTTCGACGAGGCCGGCGCGCGGGCCGGCGAGATTGGCGCTGAGCGCAATCTCGTTTTCGTGCACCCATTTGACGACGCCCATGTGATCGCCGGGCAGGGATCGGTGGCGTTGGAGATGCTGGATCACGGGCCGTCCTTTGACGCCATCGTTGTCCCCATCGGCGGCGGCGGGCTGATCGCCGGCATGGCGCTCGCCTTCAAGGACGCATCGCCCGACACTGAAATCATTGGCGTACAGACGGAATTATTTCCGTCCATGGTGAACGCCGTCGATACGGAGGAACGCGCCGTCGGCGGCAATACGCTGGCCGAAGGCATCGCTGTGCGCGAGGCGGGATCGCTGACCCGCGCCATCGTCCGCGAGCGCGTTGACGATATTGTGCTGGTCGATGAGCGCACGCTCGAGCGCGCCCTTTCGCTCATTATCAATGAACAAAAGCTCCTCGTGGAAGGAGCGGGCGCCGCCGGGCTCGCCGCGGTGATGGCGGACCCCAAGCGCTTCGCCGGCAAGACCGTGGGTCTTGTCCTGTGCGGCGGCAATATCGATGCGCGGCTTCTCTCCATGATCCTGATGCGCGATCTCGCCCGCGCCGGACGTCTCGCGCGCCTGCGCGTTCAATTGCTCGACAAGCCGGGACAACTCGTTCGCGTCTCGTCGATCATCGCCGACATGGATGGCAACGTCATCGATGTGGGTCACCACCGGACCTATTCCGACCTGCCGGCGAAAATGACCTGCATGGATGTGACCCTCGACACCCAAGGGCAGGATCACCTCGACCGCATCATCCAGTCCCTGCGCGACAATGGCTATCCGGTGGAAATCGCCGCTTATTGAGGGCGTCATTGCCGCGTTGAAAATCGCGCATATCCGCCTATCTTTAACAGGCGGGGAATGTTGGCGAGAAGGGCGGGCGACGACATGCAAACTCAACGAAATCAACGGCTTTTCGTCTTTGCGATAATGGCGCTCCTTGGCGCTGCGCTCTTTGCATTTTCAGCTTTCGCCCAGAACAACGCCGCGGGACCTTCAAAATCCGGCGTCATTCTCACCATTGACGGGCCGGTCTCGCCCCCGGTCGCCGACTATCTCGCGCGGGAAATCGGCAATGCGTCGGACGCCGGGCGCGAACTCGTCATCATCGAAATCGACACGCCGGGCGGCCTCGTCGATTCCATGAAAACCATCATCAAGGCGATCCTCGCCTCGGACACGCCGGTTGCGACTTATGTCTCGCCGCAGGGTGCGCGCTCAGCGTCCGCCGGGCTCTACATCATGTATGCGGCCCATATCTCCGCTATGGCGCCCGCGACCAATACCGGCGCCGCGACCCCCGTCGAAGTGGGCGGCGCGCCGTCAGAGGATAATCCGCTTGAAGACAATCCATTCGGCGAAGAGGCGCCGGCGGAGGAAGAGGCCGAACCGGCTGCAAGCGACGAAGGCGAAAGCGATCCGGTCCTCGACGAAGAAACGATAGAAACCGCCGAAGACATTGTAGACGCGGTCGAAGAGGTTCGCCCCTCTGCGTCGGAAGACAATCCGCTGTCATCAAACGACGCGCTTCGCGCCAAGGTCATCAACGATTCCGTCGCCTATATACGCGCCCTCGCCGAAGAGCGCGGGCGCAACGCCGACTGGGCCGAGGAGGCCGTGCGCGACGCCGCTTCAATCACCGCTAATGAAGCGCTGGAGCTCGGCGTTATTGATCTTATCGCAGACGATATTGACGATCTGTTGCGCCAGATTGACGGGCGCAGCGTCGCTGTCGCCTCGGGCGCAAAAACGCTGGATACGGACAATCTCCAGCTTGAGCGCATCGAGCCCACATTCCTTGAGCGCATCCTGAGCTTCATCGCCGACCCAAATGTCGCCGTCATCCTTATGTCGCTTGCGACCACCGGCATCATTATCGAAATGTGGAACCCGGGCTCGATCTTTCCGGGCGTTGTCGGCGTCGTCTGCCTGATCCTTGGCTTTTACGCCTTTCAGGTGCTGCCTTTTAACTGGCTTGGAGTGGCGCTCATGCTCGCAGGCGCCGTGTTTATTCTCGTGGAAGCGTTTACGCCCACCTTCGGCCTGGCGGGGCTCGCGGGATTGATTATTTTCGGCTTCGGGCTCTTTGTCGTTTTCCCGGAAGGTTATCGCGTCTCGCCGGGCGTTATCTTTTCAATTCTGGCGATCGCCGGCGGGCTCCTTGCGATCATCCTCTTCGCCGTGGTCGGCTCGCGCAGTCACGGGCCCCTCATCGGCGCTGAAGCGATCCGAAGGCGCGAGGGCGTTGTCGATGACTGGGACGGGCGCGAAGGCTGGGTCATTGTCGAGGGCGAACGCTGGCGCGCCCGTTCTGACAAACCCTTAAGCCCCGGCGACAAGGTCCGTGTCGTGGAAGTCGACGGACTGATCCTTGTGGTCAAACAGGCCAAGGCCGGCGGCTTCCTCGGCGCCCTGCAACCGAAGGAAGCGTAGGCGCACATGGCCGAAGAGAGTTTTTTTACAAGCCCCGTCGGCCTCGGCCTTACCGCCGTCGCCGCAGGCTTCGCGCTGGTGGCGCTTGCAAAACTTTACGGCCTTTTCTTCATGCGCTGGAAAACGCCCTTTCGCGTCGGCGAAGCCATGAATGTGCGCCGCGCGGAAGTTGTCGAATGGCATGGCGGCGAAGGCCAGGTGCGCGCCGGCGGCGAGTTATGGCGTGCAATGTCTACGGACGATCTGGCGCCGGGCGATCAGGTGACGGTGGCGGCGGTTGACGGATTGCTGCTGAAAGTGAAACGGAAATAGGACGGCGCTGACGCCGACAAAGGAGAAATCAGTATGGGCAGCATCGGTTTTTTGCTTCCGATTGCGTTGGCGGTCATCGCGCTCGCCACGTCGATCATCAAGGTCCTGAAAGAATATGAGCGCGGCGTCATCTTCACCCTCGGGCGCGTCGGGCGCAAAGCGGCGGGGCCCGGCCTCGTATTGCTGATCCCGGTCATTCAGCAGATGCGCAAAGTCGACATGCGCACCCTCGTTCATGACGTGCCGACACAGGACGTCATCTCCCAGGACAACGTGTCGGTGAAAGTGAACGCGGTTATCTATTACCGCGTCGTCGATGCAGTGCGCGCCATCGTGCAGGTGGAAAACTACATGGCCGCGACCAGCCAGCTTGCGCAGACAACACTCCGGTCCGTCCTCGGCAAGCACGATCTCGACGAAATGCTGCAGGAGCGCGACAAGCTCAACAAGGACATTCAGGAAATCCTCGACACCCAGACCGAGGCCTGGGGGATCAAGGTCTCAAACGTCGAGATCAAGCATGTGGACGTCGATCCGTCGATGATCCGCGCGATCGCGAAGCAGGCAGAGGCCGAACGGGAACGGCGCGCCAAGGTCATCTCCGCCGAGGGCGAACAACAGGCGGCGGCGAAACTCGCCGAAGCGGCGAATATTCTTGCAACGCAAAAAGGCTCCATGGAGCTGCGCTATCTCGGCGCCCTGCAGGAAATCGCCGGCGACCGCACCAACACCATCGTCTTCCCGTTTTCCATGGAGCAGGTCTCAAAAGCGATCCGCAATGACGGCGCCTGACCGGCGAAGATGACATAGCGGCAATACACTGTTGAGTTTCCGCAACAGCGGATCGCTAAACCTCTCATTTTGCGCCCGTCGCGGCCGGTGAACTGAGCGCGGCAATTGGCCCGTGGGCGGTTTTCCGGCATGGTGTGCCGCACAAGTTTCACATGACGAGCGCCGGCAAATGACCGGCGCCGCGCACAGGGAGGTATCTATGCGTAAAGGCTTGGCCCTTCGGGCCTCATTGATCGCGCTTGGCTGCGCTATTGCAGCGCCGCAAACAGCGATGGCGCAGGGCGACGACGTCATTGTCGTCACCGGTTCATTCATCAAGAAAAAGAACCAGGCGGACCTGCCATCTCCGCTTCAGACGGTCGGCGAGGACGATATTGACGATATCGGCGCGGTCAATATTGCGGACATTACGCAGACCCTAACCATCAACACCGGCGCCCAGAACAACCCGGACGCCTTCACGCAAAACGCAACCACCGGCACATCGAACATCAACCTGCGCGGTCTCGGCGTGGGCTCGACGCTTGTTCTCCTGAACGGCCAACGGCAGGTGCTATCCGGCTCGCCGACCAATGACGGCATTAATTTCGTGGACACATCATCCCTGGTGCCGATGATCGCCATCGACCGGGTTGAGATCCTGAAAGACGGCGCGTCCGCCCTTTACGGGTCCGACGCTGTCGCCGGCGTGGTCAACTTCATCACCCGCGAAAATTACGACGGGCTCCTGCTCTCCGGCAATTATACGTCCCATCAGAGCCGCGGCGACTATAACGAGTTCAATATTCAGGGCCTCGCCGGCAAGGATTTCGGCAGCGCCTCGATCATGATCGCCGCAAGCTATCTCGAACGCACGCCGCTGACGACGGCGGAACGGCGCCTGTCGCGACCGCAGGACGACACCTCCGTGCTCGGCAATCCGGGCGCATTCTTCGGCGTCGTTGACGGCGATGATTTCGGCCTGCCGCCGGATCCGATGACGGGCGGACCGATGTCGCTTCCGTTTATCGACCCGGGTTGTGCGGCCGCCGGCGGCTTCCCCGGTCCGGCGAGCGTCGCCGCAGCGCCGTTGCAGGCCTTCGGCGTCGGCTTCTGCGGATTCGATTTTGGCGACTTCTTTAATCTCGTGCCGGAAGAAAGCCGCTTTGTGGGTCTTGCGCGGGCGGAGATCGATCTTTCCGACGCAATCCAGTGGAGCGCGGAGTTCAGCTATGCCGATAATGAAGCGTCGCGCGGCAACTCCCCGACCTTCCCGTTCCTGCAGCTCGGCAGCGCGGTTGTGCCCGGCGATTCTGTCGGCCCGTTCCCTGCAGCGGCCCTCGGATTGACGCCGAACCCGTTTAACATTTTCCCGGGCAACCCGACAGTTGTCTTCTTTGGTCGGGCGAGCGGCAATGGCGGCACGGTGTCGCCGAACCTCAACACCAGCGAAACCTGGCGGGTTTCGACAAGCCTCGGCGGCGATATCGGCACCGGCGCGTGGGAGATTTCTTTCACCAAGGGTTCCAATGAATATGTCGTCGCGACCGAAGACACGGTCACGGACCGCTTCCAGTGCACGCTGACAGGCTTCGCATCCGTGCCGGCCATTCCCGGCCTTACCGGCGGCACAGACTGCTCAGCAGCGAACCCGGACCTTACGGCCGACGGCGCGACCATTCCGGCGGTCGGCTCATTCTTCAACCCGTTCTCGACCGCTATCACCGCCGGCGTCGGCAATAATGCAGCGCTGCTCGACTATGTGATCGGCACGCAGGTGCGGACCTATAATTCCGACCTGACATCGGTTCAGGCCTTCATCTCACAGGAAATCTTCCAATTGCCTGCCGGGCCGGTGTCGATTGCTGTTGGCGGTCAGTATCGTGACAATGATCTGTCGCAGAATGTTGATCAGTTGTCGCTCAATGACGGATTTGCATTCCTGGTCGGCGGCAGGCCGTTTTCGGGATCGCAGGATGTCATCGGCTTCTTCGGCGAACTTTCCATTCCGCTTGCCGACTGGATCGACATTCAGGCGGCGGTGCGTCACGAGCGTTATGGCGATGATGAGGGCGGTTCGACAACCGATCCGAAAATCGCGGTCCTGCTGCGTCCGACGGATTCGTTCTCCATGCGCGGATCATTTTCAACATCCTTCCGGGCGCCGTCTGTGTTCCAGCAATTCGGCGAATCGACAACGCTGCAACAGGTCAGCGACAACGGCGCCACCGCCTTTGTCGCTGTGCGTACGCTTGCGCCGACCGACATGAGCGGCGCGATTACGGCGCGTCCGATCCTGCCGGAAGAATCGGAAGCCTTTAACTTCGGCGCAAGCTGGGAGCCGGTCGATGGTCTGCAATTCGACATCGACTATTTCAGCTTCGACTTCTCCAACGTCATCATCGCAACCGCGCCGCAGGCGATTCTCGATGCAGCGAACGCCGGCGACCCGGCGTCGATCGCGGCGGTGGTCCGCTCCCCGGCGGGAACGGTCCTTCAGATCAATAATGACTTCGTGAATGCGTCGTCCGTTGAAACGTCGGGCATCGACTTCTCGGCGCGCTGGGCAATCGATATGGGCGCAACGGGCACCCTGACGCCAAGCGTCACCGGCACCTATATCACGAACTACGACATCATCGATCCGCAAGCCGGGCTCGTTGACGGCGAAGGCAACCGGAACTTCAACAATTTCGGCACCGCAACGCCGCAGCTTCGCTTGAACGCCGGCCTGCAATGGGAAAACGGCGCACACGGATTTAACGTGTTCTTGCGCCATATCGATGGGTATACGGATGACCAGAACGGCGTTCCGATCGATTCCGACACCCGCCTCGATATCCAGTACTCGCTCGCGGTCAACGAGTTGATGGACCGCGACAAGCTCGCGCAGATCACCATTGGCGGACGCAATATCACCGGCGAAGAGCCGCCGCAGGTCTTCACCAATGGCGGGTTCGACTCCAAGGTTCACGACCCGCGCGGCGCGCTTCTCTATTTCGGCCTCGACGTCGAATTCTGATCGCCGCCGACAAGGCAGCTTCGAAACCCCGTGCCGGGCGACCGGCGCGGGGTTTTTTCTTGAATGCGCAGGCCTTTGCGGATTACCCCTCGCCGCCGTGGAAAAGAACGACGAAATCCTCGATCTCACCGGCTATCGCTGCCCGATCCCGGTCATCCGCCTGGAAGCGGCCTTGCGAGAGAGCGCCGACAGCGCCCAACTCCTTGTTTTTGCTGATGATCCCATCGCCGCCATCGATATTCCGGCGAGCTGCCGGGCGGGCGGCCATGGCTGCGAACGCCTCGCGGACCGCGGGGACATTTGCGTCTTTCAGGTCACGCGGGCGGCGAAACCGCGGCGGTGAGCCGCCTTTTGCCTGCCCTGCTTTTGCCTTCCCGGACCCTTAAGGTTAATGTAGTCTTACGTCGCCCATGGCCGGAAACCGACGGATTTCGGCGGGTGCGGGCATGGCGAGGGCCCCCATTACCGGGGCGCTGGGTTCGAGGGGAAGCTGGGAATGACGAGAAATCCAATGACATTTGCAAGCAAAGCGCGCCGCGCGCTCGGCGGGGTTGCGGCGGCGTCCGTGATTACGCTGGCGGCCATGGGTCCGGCCCATGCCACATATGAGGCCGGCGTACAGGCTTACGCCAACGGCCAGTATCAACAGGCGCTCGACATCTGGCGGCGTTTCGCCGTCGCCGGCGACGTGCGCTCGAAGAAAATCCTCGGCGACGTATATTCCGGCAAACCGCTGGAAGGCGCCAAGGCGAAAGACGCCGCATCGCCGCTGGAGGAAATTCCGGTGGACAATGTGCAGGCGCTCGTCTGGTACACGCTCGCCGCCTATCACGACTTCACCGACTATCAGACGCCGTCGGCCCATGAGGTCAATGCGCGCATCCTTGCCGAACAACGCCTGCCGCAGATCCGCGGGCGCATGTCCACGGCCGATGTGAGCAAGGCGGAAAATTACGTTGCGCAAACGTTTGAAGCCGGCAGCGCCTATGACCTTTATCGCCTCGGCGAGATGTACCAAAAAGGCGCCGGCGTCGAAAAAGACAATGTGCGCGCGCTGCAGCTTTTCGCCCTCGCCAAGGAACGCGGCGTCGGCGAAGCGTCCGCAGCAGCGGAGTTTCTTGAGCCGCTCATGAACAAGAAAGAGCGCGACATGGCGCTCGACAGGGTGGCCGGCTGGCAGCCGCCCTTGCCGCCGGAATACACCGGCAAGACGCCGCAACAGGAAGAACTTGAGCGGCTGAAACGTCAGTATGAAGAATTGAAAATGGCCGACGCCCTGAAAGCGGTTTCGGACATTGATGTTGAGCTCATTCAAAGCGCTCTTGGGGCCCTCGGCTTCCGTCCGGGCGGCATCGACAACAAGCTCGGCCCATCGACCCGGGCCGCGATCCGCCGCTTCCAGGCCGCGTCTGTCGCCCGCGACACAACGCTGTCTGACGCGGAGAAGCAGGCCGTCGTCACCGGCGTCCTGACGCCGCGCCAGACGGTTGACCTTTTCGCAGACGCCGCTGACGTCGCCCATCCGCTGTCGGAATATATTTACGGCATCATGCATGTGCGCGGCATTGGCGTCGTTCAGGACGGCAATCAGGCGGTCTCGTGGCTTGAGAAAGCCGCCGATCACGACCTCGCCATCGCGCATTACGCGCTGGGCGTTGTCTTCCGAGACGGCACGACCGGTCTCAACGAAGTTTCGCCGGATGAGCGCAAGTCCGCGTATCATTTCGCGCAAGCCTCAGCGCTCGGCTACAAGCCTGCGAACGATGCGCTGCGCCGGCTCAGCTTCGAATATACGCGCGACATTCAGTAGTCGGAGGGGATGATAATGAAACGGTTTGTATCCATGAAATTCGCTCCGATTTGCGGCGCGCTCGCCGCCGGCGCCCTGCTCGCGGCGGATGTCGCCAGCGCACAATCTCTTGGCGGGTTCCCGATCCGCGAGCCGGGGGCGGCGAAATCGTCGTCCGGCGGCAGCGGCGGAAAGGCCCAGAAAGGCGTGACCTACGCCAAAGTGGACCCCGCCGGGCTCGGCACCCACAAAACCATCTCCGCGGCGCTGAAAGACATCGCCGAAGGCGGGGTCATCGAAGTTGCCCATGGCGAATATTCAGAATCGCTGAACCTCAAGAAGTCGGTCTTTATCCGCGGCGATCGCGGTCCAGGACGCGGCGTTCATATCCGGGCGCCGATGAACGAGCCCTGCCTTAACTTCAACCCGGAAAACGCGACCGCCCACGCACTGGTCTCGAACGTCCAGTTTGAATCCAAGATCAATTCCAGCGCCGAGGCGTGCGTCGATGTGCGCCAGGGCGTCTTCACCTTGAAAGAGAGCGATGTGCTCGGCTCAGGGGTTCGTCCGGCGGTGAAAATTTCCGGCGGCATGGTTTTTCTCGACAAGAACCGGATCAGCGCGGGCTCGGAAGGCATCGTCGTCACGCAGTCGCACTCGATGATGCATACGGTGATTACCGACAATAAAATCCTTCAGAACAAGGTCGGCGTCGATATCGCTTCGGGCAGCGCCTCGGACGTTCTGATCACCGGCAATGAGATCTTTGACAATCTCGATTCCGGCGTGAAATCGTCCGGCTACGGATCGGCGAAACTCATCGGCAACAAGATCCGCAACAATAAGGGCTCGGGCGTCATTCTCGACAAATACGCCAAGCTGTCGCTGGTGCGCTTCAATGAGATCGTCCAGAACTCCGGCGACGGCGTCGCCATTCCTTTCGGCGTCAACGGCGTCATCGAGGATAATGACATTGTCGGCAATGACGGTCTTTCGATCTTCATTCGCGACGGCCTTGAGCCGAAAATTACCAACAACACCGTAAAGAATAACGGCGGCGATAATTGCTCCAAGCGCGACCGCCGAAAAGGGCGCTGCTAAGTTCGTCAGCGCGGCGTTAAACAAGAAAAAACCCCCGGTCGTTTGACCGGGGGTTTTTTTCATTTGCTTAGGTGTTTTCAGAGATACTGAACACGCGCATATCGCGAGCAATGATTACGGGCGATGCGCGATAGGTGCCGGTGCGGAACGTTATAAGCGTCGCGCCCTTTCGGAACCACCGAGCAGACCCGCTGCACGCGGCCGGACCGCGTCCAGTAATTTTCCTCCACGACCGTGACATAGGCATTGAAACGGCGCAGATCGATATTGCGGCGGAACACCACCTCGCTACGCGGACGGTAGTAGCCGCGCCGGCCGTAACGCCCATCGCGGTAATGACGGCGATGATGACGGCGGTCATAGCGGCGATCATAGCGGCTGCCGCCATAGCGATCGTAACGGCTCGCCGGGCGGTAAGCCCCCGCGCGATAGTAGCGGTCCGCTTCATAATAGTCGTAATAATTGGCGTGGTGGGCCCGGTGATCGTGATCACGCGGGCAATAGGCCGGACGTCGGTCCGCCGACGCCTCTGTCGCAATCATCACGCCCGCCGCCGCGACCAGCGCGGCGCAAAGTTTCTGAATGGCTTGCATCGCAGTCTCCGTGGCCCCTCAGCCATTGCGTAGACGCGCCCCTGCCCCTCGTCTGTCGTTAACCATCTTAGCGCCTGAATATTGGCGAAATTAGAACGCAACGCGCCTCATGACCGCCACAATTGGGCAGGGATTGCGCCCGATCAGATTTAATCGTCCGAATAAGGATGAATTTGGGAGAGGCGGCTACGCGATTTCGCCGCGCTGCGTTTGCTCCGCAAGATTTTGAAAGGCGCCTGCCGGCGCATTCTCCGCCTGAATTTGATCCGCCGGATCAAATTTTTTGCCTGTGGCGAACCGGCTGCAGGATTTCGCCGCGCTGCGTTTGCTCCGCAAACGGTCGCGGCTCATGGTGCCCCCCGCCGGAATCGAACCGGCACTTCCTAGGGAAACTGGATTTTGAATCCAGCGCGTCTACCAATTCCGCCAGAGGGGCCCCTTGAAGAACGCGGCATGATAAGCGGGCGCAAGGCCCGGTCAAGCATTTGGACGCGCAGCGCGTCCTGTTTTGAGTTTCTTCACGCCTTGGCCGGAGAATAATCTAGGAACGCGCCCGGAAAGCGCCCTAAAACCGACGCGAAAGCCAGACAAAGACATGCGCGCCATGCCCGCCGAGATATCTGAAAATGCGCCGAACGGCGAGAACGACGCGCGCCCGCGCGGCGCAACCCGCGTCCTTGCAAGTATTCTCGCCGATTTGCGCACCAACGCGGAAGCCAACCCTTCGTTAGGCGATACGCGCGATGAAAAAGACAGCGGCCCGCGCGGGCGCCTCGGCGACATTATCGACCGTCTGGACGAGCGCGCCTATGGCTTTCTCATCCTGCTTCTGGCGCTGCCCTGTTGCCTTCCTTTTGTTTATCTCCTGCCGCAGATCGTGGCGCTGCCGATGCTGGCGCTTGCCGCGCAGATGGCGCTTGGCCGGCGCCATCCCTGGCTGCCAAAAGCGCTTCATGATCGCGACTTCTCCATTCCTGCCTTTGAGGCGGTTGTCGCCCGGGCGGCGCGGTATGTGGGATTCGTCGAACGCATCGCAACGCCCCGGCTCAAATTCGTCACCAGCCATGGGGGCGCGCGCATTGTCGGCCTGCTAATGCTGGCGCCAATGGCGTCCATTCTGGTGCCGCTGCCATCGACAAACACCATCCCCGGCATAGGCGTCGCGATCGCCGCCCTCGGCCTGATCGAGCGCGACGGCGTTCTGGTCATTCTCGGGCTTATAATCGGCCTCGCCTGGGTCGCGCTTCTTGGCTTTCTGGGACTGGAAGCTGCAAGCCTGATCAAGGCCTGGGTCGGCGGCCTCCTATAGGACGCCAGCGGTGTGACGAATCGCAACGGCGCGAGCCCCGCAGCGATCTCCTATATAGGCCCTATGGTTGGTGCGCTTTCAAAATTCGGTATCTCGGAGCAGGTGCTGGCGCTGGCGTTTGGCGTCTCGGCGACGCTGCTTGCGCTGGCGCATCTCTCCGAAGCCTTCCTGGGGCTGACCCCTTGCATTCTCTGTCTCGATCAGCGCGAGGCCCATTGGGCGGCCCTCGGCGTCGCCGCCGCCGGCATTCTTGCGGCGCGCGCGTTCGGCTCACGCCTCGGCGCTGCGGCAGCCGTTGGCGCCGCGGCCCTCGTCTATGCGGTCAGCGCGGGGCTGGCCTTTTACCACACCGGCGTCGAGTTCGAGTTCTGGCCGGGACCGGCGCTCTGTTCCGGCGGGGCCGCCGCCGGGCCCATCAACATCGACGACATCGGCGCCGTCCTTGACGGACCCGTTGACGCGCCGGCCTGCGACGACGTGCAGTGGTCTTTCCTCGGCGTTTCCATGGCTGGATACAATTTATTGATTTCAGCCGGCCTCTTCGCCCTGACCCTCGGCGCAGCGATTGCGGAAACAAGGCGCGTTCGGCGCGTGCGGTTTCAGGAGAAACCGTCATGAGCGATGCGCCGAAAAAACCGGGTCCGCGCCGCGCCCGCCTTGGCGAAATGCTGCGGGTCAATCACGCCGGGGAATACGGCGCCGTTGCGATCTATCGCGGCCAGCGCGCCGTTTTTGATCGGCTGTCGCACAAGTCTTCTATCGCCGAGGAAATCGCCGACATGGAAGCGGGCGAGCAGGAGCATTTGAAAACTTTCGATCGTCTGCTTGCGGAACGAAAAGTGCGACCGACCCTGCTCGCCCCGCTCTGGAACGCCGCCGGGTTTGGCCTTGGCGCCGCAACCGCCCTGATGGGCGAGAAAGCCGCTATGGCGGCGACGGCCGCCGTTGAGGACGTCATTGAAAAACATTACGCGGAACAGGCTGGCGAACTTGACGCCGACGAGCCGGCGTTAGCCGAAACCGTGCGGCAATTCCGCGAGGAAGAGCTGCAACACAAACACACCGCGGAGAGCGCAGGCGCAGCGGAAACACCCGGCTACAGCGCCCTTTCCGCCATTATTCGGGCCGGCTGCCGCGCCGCCATCAAGGTCGCGGAAAAGGTCTGATACAACGAGGTTTGCCGCCTTTGCTCCACCTCCGCTGCTCGGCTATGGTCCGCCGCAATTGGGGGTCCAGATCGAGGGAGCATTCATGACCATCAAACGCATTTTTCTCGGCGTCTCCGCCGCTGCGCTCGTCGCCGGCTGCGGCGACCAGACCGGCGGGTCCGCATCCGCGCCAGCCCAACCGCCGGAAGGCGAAACCCAGACGCTTGTCGAAGAAGCCGCGCCGACGCGCGAGGACGCCGCCGCCTTTATCGAGCGGGTCGAAAAATGGACCCGCGAATTCGGCGAATACTACGCCCGTGTCTCATGGGTGCAGGCGACCTACATCAATTACGACACCAACTGGCTGGTAACGAAAGCCGATACGGAATTCACCGAACAGGGCGTTAAATTCGCCAATGAAGCAAAACGCTTTAACGGCCTCGACTTGCCGGAGGAAATGACGCGCAAGCTTGAGGCCATCAAACTCGGCGTCAACCTGCCGGCGCCGGAGCGCCCGGGCGCAGCCGCCGAACTTGCCGAAATCAACACCCGCATGGGTTCGGCCTATGCGACAGGCAACATTGATCTCTCCGACAGCGCAACGCCAGCCGCGGAAATTGAGGGCTATATTCGCGCGATCCTCGATCCGAGCGGCGACAATCCGGATCTTGAAATCGACCTCACCTCCGTCTCGCGCAATACGCTCGAGAACATGATGGGGGATATTCGCAATCCCGCCCTGTTGCAGGAGATCTGGACGAAATGGCGCGATGTGCCGACCGCTCCGGATGCGGACGGAAATTCCATCAAGTCTGACTATTCAGGCATGGTGGCGCTCGCCAATGAGGGCGCCAGCGAGCTCGGTTACGCCGACGCCGGCGCTATGTGGCGTTCGCGATATGATATGGACCCGGACGAATTCGCCGCGGAAATGGATCGCCTGTGGGATCAGGTCAAGCCGCTTTACGATGAGCTTCATTGCCACGTGCGCGCAAAATTGAACGAGCAGCATGGCGACGCCGTTGTCCCGCTCGACCAGCCGATTCGCGCTGACCTGCTTGGCAATATGTGGGCGCAGACCTGGGGCAATATCGGCGATCTCGTCGAGCCGGAAGGCGCAGCGCCCGCTTACGATCTGACAGAGCGGCTTGTATCAGGCGGCTATACGGCTGAAAAAATTGTCCGGACCGGCGAGGACTTTTTCTCATCGCTCGGGTTTGACCCGTTGCCGGAAACCTTCTGGACGCGTTCCCAGATTACCGAACCGCGCGACCGCGACGTTGTCTGCCATGCGTCGGCCTGGAATCTCGACGCGAAGGACGACATCCGCATCAAGATGTGTACCAAGATCAATCTCGACGACTTCCGCACGGTGCATCACGAGCTCGGGCACAACTACTATCAGCGCGCCTACAAAGACCTCTCGCCCCTGTTCCAGACGGGCGCCAATGGCGGCTTCCACGAAGCCATTGGCGACATGATCACGCTTTCGATCACGCCAAATTATTTGAAGCAGATCAGCCTGATCGACGAAATTCCCGACGCATCGAAGGATCTTGGATTGTTGATGAACGAGGCGCTCGAAGGCATCGCCTTCCTGCCCTTTGGCCTGCTTATGGACAAATGGCGCTGGCAGGTCTTTTCCGGCGAACTGACCCCGGAAACCTATAATGAGGGCTGGTGGGCCCTGCGCACGCAGTATCAGGGCATTCGCCCGCCTGTTGACCGGGCGGCGTCGGACTTTGATCCGGGCGGGAAATATCACATTCCGGGCAATGTCTCGTATGAGCGCTATTTCCTTGCCCGCATCCTGCAGTTTCAGTTCCACAAAGCCGCTTGCGATCTCGCTGGCTGGGAGGGGCCACTGCATCGCTGTTCCGTTTACGGATCAAAGGCGGTCGGCGCACGGTTCAACGCCATGCTGGAAATGGGCGCGTCCGAGCCTTGGCCGGAAGCGCTTGCCGCCTTTACCGGCAGCCGCGACATGGACGGCTCAGCGATCGTTGAGTATTTCGACCCGCTCATGGTCTGGCTCAAAGAGCAGAACGCGGAGCGCACCTGCGGTTGGTAAAGCGCGCAAAAACACGGCCAATTGAAACGGCCCCGCTTCGGCGGGGCCGTTTTTATTTGTTTTATCCTAAAATCGTCTCGGGCGCTTTCACGAAGCTTTTGCGTCCGTTCAATAGGCCCGATGAGTACATCGATTGGGCCAAGAATGGCGTTACGCATTGACATTGACGCAGACGACTTCGCCGTCATGCGCAAGGAAACCGGCAAGAGATTTACGCGCAAGACCGCGATGATCGCAGGCGCCGTCGCCGCGCATCTTTTCTTCTCCGGGTTTGCGGGCTTTGGTGCGTGGCGCGCCTTTGAAGCGGTGTCGAACGCACGCCTTGCCGGCGCGCCCCTCGCCGGACCCGCGGTCGGCCTTGGCGCATCCATATTCATGCTTGCCCTGCTCAGTGTCATTGCCGTATTTGCGTTCCGGGCGCGCAAGCAGCAGCGCAATGAACGCCGGAACGCCGGGCTCAAAAACGGCGTCAATTGCGGTAGGCTGGAGTTCATGTTCTCCGGCGACGCCCTCGTCATAAAGGGCGCTCTCGCCACCCGTCGCGCCGTTTGGGCCAGTCTTGATCGGGTCTCGGAAACCAAATCGAACATTGTTTTCTGGCGGCGCGGCGCTGTCTTTGCGTTCATTCCCAAAAACAGTCTGCGCGATCCCGCCTTCTTTGAAAAACTCATGCGCATTCACGGACCTGCGATCAAAAACAAGCTGTCCAAAGACGGCGCCGTTGCGGACCCGCACCGGGTCTCGTTCGAGTGCGACGATGGGGATTTCGCCGAATTCCGTATGGACGCCCTGCGTCGAACCGACCGCGCCGCGGCGATGTTGCAGCAAACGGCGCGGTGGCCCGCCTGGCCGTCGATCCTCTTTGTGTTTTCGCTGGCCGGCGCAGGGCTTGCCGCATACGCCTTTGTGACGACGCTCAGCATCGCGGCCGGCGGCGTCGCGATCGGCGCCGGCGCACTCACGGGCGCCTTGGTTTTCTTTAATCCCAGCGTTTTCCGCAACGCGCGCCATCATTCCGGCGGATCGCGAAAGCACCCCTTCGCGCGAAACGAACTGATTGCGATCTCGCTATTCAAAGGCGGCGTGCGCATTGAACGCGCAGGGCTGGAGGAAACCTATCCATGGTCGGCATTTGAGCGTTTCGCCGTATATCCGCATACTGCTTATCTCGTGACGGGGCCGACAATGGCGACGCCAATCCCGAAACGGGCGTTTCTGGATAACGTCCATTTCAAGACTTTCGCCGCCTTCGCCCGCGCACTGATTGCCGATGCCAAAAAGTCCGCAAAAGCAGCGTCTAAGGCCCGCTTTGCGCGCCAGCTTTCCCCCGGCGCAAAGGCGAAAAAATTACCGCCCGCCGCGCGCGCGCCGAAAGCGCTGCCTCGCCCGGCGGCGCCGAAAGCATTGCCGCCGGCTTCCGCGCCAAAGGCGTCGCCCGGTAAGAAAAGTCAGAAGAGCGCCCTCGACGCAGTTCGCTCGTCGGCAAAAGCGCAGGTTGCCGCGCTGACCTGAAATCCGTCAGTTGAGCCTTACGACACCGGGTCGGCAGGCGCTGGCGCGGCGCCGGCCTGTTGCTGACGCTGCTTGTTGGAGAGATAAATCGCCATGAAGTCGATCGGCTCGAGCATCAGGGGCGGAAAATTTCCGTATTGCGTCGCGTCGGCGATGATCTTGCGCATGAACGGAAAGAGGAGCCGCGGGCACTCAACGAGCATGACGCCCTCTAACTGATCCTGCGCAATATTCTTGATCTCGAAAGCGCCGCCATAGCAGGCTTCGACGATGAACATCGCGTCGTCGCCATGGTTCGCCTTGGCGGAAACCGAAAGCTCAACCTCATATTGGTCCGGCGAAAGCGTGCGCGCGTTGACGTCGACGCTGACTTCCATCTGCGGGGTTTGCGCAGTCTGATAAACGCCGGGCGCGCGCGGGTTCTCGAAAGAAAGGTCTTTCAGATACTGGGCCAGAACGATAAAGCTTGGCGCATCAGCGGTTGGCGGCGTCCCGGATTCGCCATTGCCGGGCGTTGTCGGTGTTTCGGACATATCAAATTACCGTCTTCAGGTGTCGTCGCATCGGCGCATTCGCCTGCGACCGGAACGCGGGTCCTTACACGCCAGCGCCGGGCCCCGCAACCCGAACGCCCTGTGTCGCTAACGCTCGATAATGGTGACCTGCGCATCGCCGCGGTCGATGCGACGCTTGATCCACGCAAGGGCGCGACGGCCCAGCCAAAGGCGTATCGGCGGGATCAGCAGGGCGAAACCGACCGCATCGGTGACAAATCCCGGCGTCATCAGGAAGGGCGCAGCGACAATCAGCAGCGCACCGTTTACGGCCGACGAAACGGGCGGGCGACCGTCATTCATATCACGCCGTGCCGCGTTCATGGCCGCAAGGCCCTGCAGGCGAATAAGGACGCCGCCAAGGATCGCCGTGCCGATGCAGGCGGCGATGACCGGCAAGGGCCCGAAGAGGTTGCCCGCCGTCAAAAGGACATAAATTTCGACGATCGGAGCGATCACGAAAAGGATAACGAGTAGTAATGCCATAGAAATCTGGTGTATTGCGCGCTTTCGCGCCTATATAGGGGGCGGAGGCGCAAAATTAAGCTTTTTATGGTTTTCTGAGACAGTTATGGACCCGGTACTCCTGTTTTTCATTGGCGTTGCAGGCTTTGTTCTGTTCCGACTTTTTTCCGTCCTCGGCACCCGGACAGGCCATGAGGCCCGTCATGAAATCGATCCCCAAGCACAGCGCAGCGCCGATGAGCGCCAGCGCGCCGATTCAGATCCGTTAGAACAAGACGATGAGCCGGCGCCGGTACAGCCGGTATCCACAAACGCACGCATCCTTCGCGAGGGCGACGAAGCCTTTGACGAAAGCGACTACCTCACCGGCGCCCGCATGGCCTACGAAATGATTGTCGAGGCTTTCGCCGCCGGCGATCTGAAATCCATCCGGGCGTTTCTGGGTGACAGCGTTTACGACGCGTTCAAACAGGCGGTCGTTGCGCGCGAAGAAGCCGGACAGAAAACCGACGTCAAATTTGTCGGCATCGAGCACGCCGCGATTGTCGATGCGGAAGTCGATCCGGACTCGATGACGGCGGTCACAGAATTCACATCGAACCAGGTCCGCGTCACCCGCGACAAGGATGGCAATGTCGTCGACGGCGACCCGAACCGTATTGACCTTGTGCGCGATCGCTGGACGTTCACGAAAAAGCGGTCGAGCCGCGATCCCAACTGGACGCTGATCGCAACAGGCGGCGCCTGACCTTCGCGCCGGCAGGACGGGCACGCTGCGACCATGACCGATACGCCCGAAAAATCGCCGACGCTTAAACAGGGCGTCATTTTCCTGATCTTCGCCGTCGCGCTGGCGATGCTCGCATTCTATTTCGTCTTTACCGGGATTATCCCGCGCTCGACGGCGCCCGTCATTGACGATAGCGCTTATGGACCGCCAGCGCCTTTGTATCGCATCGTGTCTTTTGACGCGCTGCCGGACTGGCGGAACGATACAGTCGCCGATGCGCTGCCGGCGTTCCTGCAATCCTGCGCGCGCATTGACGCACGTGCACCGGACGCCCCCGCCAACAGCCAGGAAAATCTGGGGCCGGGTTTCGAAGGCTGGTCTCTTGCCGGCGTTGTCGCTGACTGGGCGCCGCCATGTGCGGCGGCGCGCGCCCTCGGCCGCGCTGACAATGAGGATAAAGATGCATGGAACGCGGCTGTGCGGGCGTTTTTCGAGACGCATTTTCAGCCCGTGGAAGTGCGCGAATCCCGCGCGCCACTGCCAGACGGTCCGGCTAAGGCGGACGCGCCGCTGAACACAGATCGCGGCGTTTTTACCGGCTATTTTGAACCGGCCTACGAAGGACGGCGCGATCGCGAAGCCCCCTTTACCGCGCCGGTCTATTCGCGGCCCGACGATCTCGTCGATGTCAGCCTGGGCGCCTTCCGCGACGACCTCGCAGGCGAGCGCATTTCGGGTCGGCTTTCGGGTTCTCGTCTCGTTCCGTATGCCGATCATAGTGAAATCAACGCCGGCGCTCTCGGCGACCGCGCGGAGACAATCGCCTGGCTCGATCCGAACGATCTTCTTTTCTTGCAGATACAAGGTTCGGGGCGGATCGAACTGGAAGACGGCGCCGTCCTTCGCGTCGGTTACGCCGGCGCCAATGGCCGGCGCTACACGGCTATCGGGCGCGTACTCGTCCAGCGCGGGGAAATGCGTGTTGAAGAGGCGTCGATGCAATCCATCCGCGCGTGGCTGAAAAATGCAAGCCCTACCGACGCGCAAACCCTTCGGGAGGAGAACCAGTCCTACGTTTTCTTCCGGGAACTACCGGCGCCGCCGCAAGGGTTCGGCCCGCCGGGAGCGCAAGGGGCACCGCTTTTGCCCGGGCGCAGCCTTGCGGTCGACCGGCGCTTTCACCCTTTAGGCGCGCCGGTTTTTATCGACCTGGAAGAGACGCCGGCGCTCGGCGATGGGCCGATCCGTAAGCTGATGATTGCGCAGGATATTGGCGGCGCTATTCGCGGGCCTGTGCGCGGCGACTATTTCTGGGGCGCCGGCGAAGACGCTGCGGCGCGCGCCGGCGTCATGAATGCGCAAGGCCGGCTATTCCTGCTGCTGCCAAACGCGCGGGCCGAAGCCCTTGCGGCGCGCCTGTCGTCGGAAAGCGCGGCGCAATGAAAGCGAAACGCCCGCTCACCCGCGACGACCGCGAGGTCTGGTCGGCGGTCACCCGGGGCGTCAATCCCTATCACGGCGCGCGCCTTTGCGCCGACCGGCCCCCTCACACAGGTGTTGCGAAACCCCGCGCGGTCCTTGCACCGCGTATCGTCGGGACGCCGGCAAGAGCGACGCCGTCCGCCAAGCCCTCGGCGTTTGAAGCGGGCGATCCGAAGCTCGACCGGCGCGCGGCGCGCGGGCGCATCGCCATTGACGCAACGCTTGACCTTCACGGGTTTACGCAAGCAGCCGCCCATCTGACGTTGCAGCAGTTTTTCGCAACCGCACGCGCACGCCATTATCGCTGCGTGCTCATTGTCACCGGCAAGGGCGCGCGCAAAGATGGCGGCGGCATCCTGCGGCGGCGTTTTCTCGACTGGGTTGAGGAGCGCGACATGCGCGACCACATCACGCGCGTTTCGCCAGCCCACCAGCGCCATGGCGGCGCGGGCGCGTTTTACGTGTTCCTGAGGTCAGCGACGCGGCAAACGCGTTAGCCGTTGAGGAGCGTTTTCCAGATAATGAATGCGACGACCCCGGCGGGGATCAGGTAGAAAAACGCAATCCGCGAGAACCGGATAAAGAAGGTCTCGGTGATATCGGCAAAGAGCGCGCCCGGCGCTTCGCTCCACCAGCGGCGCGCGCGATGCTTGGGCAGTTGCGCCGACGGCATGACGCCGTCGCCCGCGCCGTGGGCCTCGAACGGCATGACGGCAAGGACGCGCACGCCGCGGTTTTTCCATCGCTGGAAGGATTTTTTCATGGCGCCGTTGACGACGGAACCGCGCAGACGCCGCGACAGGGCCGCGAACGGTCCATAGCTGAAATCGGACGGTTCAAACTCGATATCGAGCGCGACATCCGCGGGCGCGCCGGTGCCGGAGTCTTCGTCCATGCGCACCACCGCATGGCGCACGCCGTAATTGCGCAGGAAATTTTCAACGTCGCCGATGGAGGCGGCCGACGAATCCCGACGAAAAGCCATCAGGACACGCACCCCGCGACGGCCGGCGCTTTGCACCGACAGGAGGATCCACGCCGCCATCGCCGCGGCGCCGCCAAAGATAATCGCGCTTGCCGCCGTCAGCGAGGACATCCAGGAGAGCGACGCAGGCAAGTCAACGAGCGAAACGGATGTGCCGCTGATCCCGTAGATGCCGAAAATGATCAGGAGGGCCGCAAGGGCGCCGGCCGCATAGCCGAGCATCTGCATGAAGCCTTCGCCGATCGATCCGCCCGGCGCGGCAACCGCATGAAGGCGTTTCACCCAATAGTTCGTGCGCGCATCGGTGGTGCGGTATTTGTCTTCATAGAGCGACAAATCCGGGTTGTTCTCAACGACCATGAACCGGGTTTTTGCCGGGGCCTCGTCGTCAATCCGGTGCTCGATAATGACGTAGTCGGACGACCGCATGGCGACTTCGTAGGGCAGGATCATACCGTAAAGTTTCGCGCTCTGCGCTTCTGAACCGATGCTCGAAAAGAACCGGGTCTCGCCGCTGATCGGATCATAGGTCGTGTTCGTCGTGCGGTTTGAATTGGTGGCCGACCGGGCGAGCTTTGCAAGCTCCCGGTGGGGCTCAACCATCTGTGCGATTTCCTGTACGTCGATGCCGAGCGCGCGGAAACCATCCAGCTTGGACTTGCACCGGCGCGACGCTTCTGGCCCAGCAAACACCACATCAATCCGGTCACGGATCAGTTTCTGGTCCGCCATGTCAATCGGCAGACCAGCGCGCGGCATTTCCGCATCAACATTCGCTGACGGCTCATTGCCGCTGCCATTGTCGACCGCGCCCCAGGATTTGCGGATGCGCCGTTGCAGGGCGGAGAAGCCGGTGCCCGGATGAGCCGACTGAATGAGATCGTAAAGTTGCGATTCATGAACCGCGAGGCAGAGATCGTCCGTCGCCTCGACCTGCTCGATGGCGCGCACGGAAAACAGGCTCGAAATCGCGCGAAGCGATTCAAAATCGTAACCGGAGTAGGGATTGTAAAACGGGACAATCGCAAAGTCCGCGGTGTTCTGTTTCACCGCCATCAACGACTGTTCCTTGGTGCGCAAGGGCTGCGTGACGGCGTGATTGTAATCGAAACGATTGTTCTTGCTGGCTTCGTCGAACTCGCGCTCAAGCCGGCCCGACGCAGCGAGCAGTCCGGCGTCCGGAACCGTGCCGGTGCTTTTTGCGCGCGTCAGAAATGAGTTGGTCGCCTTGAATCCGAAGCCCCATTCCTCGCCGGTGAAGGCGATGCGCGGACGCGGTTTGTCGGACCGTTTTGCAGTGTCCGCAGGCTTGTCGGAGAAACGCGGATCGGCGTCCTCCGCATAGGCCATCATCGACCGTCTTTTAAACAAGTTTGGCGCGCCGTCTGCCATGGTCTAGGCCCCACACTGTCTCCCGCAGGACACCAGATTAACCTGCTATTAACCTTAGCGGAAGCCCGGGCGCGCTGGCGCAGCGCGGTTCTGGCGGAAGTGCGCGCTGGGCGCCACAGGGTCAGCCGGATGTTCGTCAACTATTTGAAAATTATATGCTTTTAGCGGTGTCGCCGAGACGCGAGGCCGCACAGCAGCGGCAAGCCTGCCGACTACAGGATATATTTCGACAAATCCGCGTTGCGGGCGATCTCGCCGAGGCGGGCTTCCACATAGGCCGCGTCAATCGTCACGGTCTCTCCGGACCGGTCCGTCGCGGTGAAGGAAATCTCGTCGAGCACCGTTTCCATGATGGTTGCGAGACGGCGGGCGCCGATATTTTCAACACCGGAATTCACCGCCGCGGCGGCGTCGGCGAGGGCGTCTGCGGCGTCATCGGTGAACTCGAGATTGATCTCCTCGGTCTCAAGAAGCGCGCTGTATTGTTTGATGAGGCTCGCTTCCGGTTCCACCAAAATGCGCCGCAGATCGTCGCGGGACAACGCATCAAGCTCGACCCTGATGGGAAGGCGCCCCTGCAGTTCCGGCAGGAGGTCCGACGGTTTCGAAAGGTGAAAGGCGCCGGATGCGATGAACAGGATGTGGTCGGTTTTGACCGGGCCATATTTCGTTGCAACCGTTGCGCCTTCGATCAGCGGCAGGAGATCGCGCTGAACGCCCTCGCGCGAGACGTCGGCGCCGCCGCGCTCTGCGCCGCGGGCGATCTTATCAATTTCGTCGAGGAAGACGATGCCGTCATTTTCCGCAAGCGCCACCGCGTCGCGCGCAAGCGCCTCTTCATCGACGAGATTGTCGGACTCTTCGGCGACCAACGGTTCGTATGCGTCCTTTACCTTGATGCGCCGCGTCGTGCGCGGTCCCTGAAACGCCTTGCCCAGCATGTCCGACAGGTTGATCATGCTCATCTGTGCGCCCGGCATGCCCGGGATTTCAAAATTCGGCGCGCCGCTCTTGACGTCGCGCAATTCCAGTTCGATCTCCCGGTCGTCCAACTCGCCCTCGCGCAGCATCTTGCGGAACCGATCCCTGGACGCCGCGCCGCCGGACGGGCCGACAAGCGCATCGAGGACACGCTCTTCGGCGGCGGCCGCCGCTGCGGCATTGACGTCAGCGCGTTTTTGTTCGCGCACAAGGCCGACGGCGATTTCAACAAGGTCGCGAATAATGGAATCGACATCGCGGCCCACATAGCCGACTTCGGTGAACTTCGTTGCTTCCACTTTCAGGAACGGCGCGCCCGCAAGGCGCGCCAGCCGGCGTGAAATCTCGGTTTTGCCGACGCCCGTCGGGCCGATCATGAGGATGTTTTTTGGCGTGATTTCATCGCTGAGCGGCGGCTCCACACGTCGCCGGCGCCATCGGTTTCGAAGCGCGATGGCGACCGCGCGCTTGGCGGCTTTCTGGCCGACAATATAGCGGTCCAGTTCGGAGACAATTTCACGAGGCGAATAATCGGACATGGCGACGTTTGAACCTTGCGGTTAAGGACAGAAAATAACGGCGTTGTGTATCTATGAAATTCAGGCGTCGATGGTTTCAAGCGTCAGCGCATCGTTCGTATAGACACAAATCGAGGCGGCGATCGCCATCGCTTTCTTGACGATATCGGCGGCGCTCAAATCGGTTTCCGCGAGCAGGGCGCGCGCAGCAGCCCGGGCAAAGTCGCCGCCCGATCCAATGGCCGCGACGCCTAGCTCGGGCTCGATCACATCGCCGGCGCCCGACAGTGTCAGCGTCACATCCTTGTCAGCGACAATGATCATGGCTTCGAGACGGCGCAGGTAACGGTCGGTGCGCCAGTCCTTTGCAAGCTCTACGGAGGCGCGGGTCAACTGGCCGGGATATTGTTCCAGCTTCGCATCGAGCCGTTCGAGCAGGGTGAACGCGTCCGCGGTTGCGCCAGCGAAGCCGCAGATCACCTTGTCGCCCGCGAGGCGGCGCACTTTACGTGCGTCGCCCTTCACAACGGTCTGGCCGAGGCTCACCTGGCCGTCCCCGCCAATCGCGACGGCGCCATTGCGCCGGACCGTCAGAATAGTCGTTGCATGCATGGCCGGCCTCGTCTGATCGTCTCCGGTCATGATCGCGCCCCGCCAAAGGCCGCTAAATCATTGGACGCATTGATCATCTTTCATTATCCTCGCCGCGCTAAAGTGACCGAATTGGTTAACGGACAACGCCCGAAAGCAGTCATATGCGCGCCGCAACGGTAGAACGAAAGACCCGCGAAACGGAAATTTTCGTCGCCCTCGATATTGACGGCGTCGGGGACTACGACATCGAGACGGGGATCGGCTTTTTCGACCACATGCTGGAGGCGTTCGCCAAGCATGGACGGGTGGACCTCAAGGTCCGCGCCGAGGGCGATCTCCATATCGACATGCACCACACGGTTGAGGATGTGGGTATTGTCATGGGCCAGGCGGTCGCCAAGGCCCTTGGCGATTGCGCCGGTATTCGCCGCTTCGCAGACGGCTACATCGCCATGGATGAAACGCTGTCGCGAGCGGTCATCGATATTTCGAAACGGCCCTATCTCATCTGGCGCGTTCAGTTTCCGCAGCCGAAGGTCGGCGAGATGGACACCGAACTTTTCAAAGAATGGTTCCACGCATTCGCGACCAACGCCGGCATTTGTCTCCACGTAGACAACCTCTATGGCGACAATTGCCACCACATTATTGAGAGCTGCTACAAGGCGACGGCGCGGGCCTTTCGCGACGCCGCCGAGCTTGACCCGCGCGCCGGCGGCGAAGCGCCGTCGACCAAGGGCGTCCTTGGCGGCTAGGCCGGGTCCACTTCATCCGCCATTGCCCTTTGCCGCGGCGGCGCTACAACCCGCGCCATGGCTCAGACCGTCGCCATCATCGATTATGGATCCGGCAATCTGCGCTCGGTCGCGCGCGCCTTTGAGCGCGCCGCAACGGAAGCGGGGCTCGCCGCATCAATCGAGGTCACTGACGACGCGGCATTGATCGCTGCGGCGGATCGCATCGCCCTGCCGGGGGTTGGCGCATTCGCCGCCTGCATGAACGGCCTCAAGGCCCGCGACGGCGTTATCGAAGCCCTGGAGCACGCCGTCCTGGTCAACCAGCGACCGTTCCTCGGCATTTGTGTCGGCATGCAGCTTCTTGCGACCCGCGGGCTGGAATTTGGCGAACATGCGGGCCTCGGCTGGATCGCCGGCGACGTCCGCGAGATCGACGCGCAAGACGTCGAAATCCCGCATATGGGCTGGAACACAATCGACGGACCGGCGCGCCGGAAGATACCGAAACTGCTCTCGGGAAAATCATTTTACTTCGCTCATTCCTTTCATTTCGAGCCCGAAAATGATGCTCATATTTATGGCGTTACGTCCCATGGGCGGGACCTCGTCGCCGCGGTCGGCCGGGACAATATTCTTGGCGTGCAGTTCCACCCGGAAAAGAGCCAGTCCGCCGGCGTCGACCTGATCGGCGGCTTTTTGAAGTGGGCCCCTTAAAGTATGACCGCGCTCACCCTTTACCCGGCCATAGACCTGAAAGGCGGCGAATGCGTGCGCCTTCTCCATGGGCGCATGGACGAAGCGACAGTCTACAATAAAGACCCAGCGGATCAGGCGAGCCGGTTCGCTGAAGCCGGTTTTGACTGGATTCACATCGTCGACCTCGACGGCGCGTTTGCGGGAGAGTCGCGAAACGCCGGCGCGGTTGCGGCCATACTGGGCGCCTCAGGCCTCAAGGCCCAGCTCGGCGGCGGCATTCGCGATATGGCCGGCGTCGAAAAGTGGCTGAGCGCCGGGCTTTCCCGGGTCATACTTGGCACAGCGGCGGTCAAGGACCCGGAATTTGTCGCTGAAGCCGCGAAAACTTTTCCGGGCAAGATCGCCGTGGGGATCGACGCCCGGGATGACCGCGTCAAAACCGACGGATGGGACGGGGACACCAGCCATACCCCGACAGAGATCGCCAAACGCTTTGAGGGCCAAGGGGTTGCCGCCATCATCTACACCGACATCGGACGCGACGGCGCGCTGACCGGCGTCAATGTTGAGGCGACCGCGGCGCTGGCTGATGCGGTCGCCATACCGGTCATCGCGTCCGGCGGCGTTGCCTCAGCCCATGATATTACCGCGCTGGCGAAACAGGGGTCGAATATCGAGGGCGCCATCATCGGACGGGCGCTCTATGACGGGCGGATTGAACCAGCGAGCGCAATGAGTGCAGCGCGGCGATAACGCCGGAAACGCCGGATTGGGGAAACCGGCCCGCCTCTGTATGGTAGTACCGGCATGGGGTTAGTGGAGTAAACACCAGCGATGGGGCGTGGGGCCTTTGAGCTTGAGCTGAAATTCACCGGCGCGCCGCAGGACGTGGCGCAGCTGCCGAACGCCCGGTTTATCAAGGCGTTGGCGTCCGGCGAGGGGCGCTGGGTACGGCTGAAATCGGTCTATTTCGACACCGCGCACAGCGCGCTTGCGAAAGAAGAGATCGCATTGCGCCTTCGTGAAGAGTCCGGAAAACGCATTCAGACTGTCAAGCGCGCCACGGCGGCGGGCGCGGTCGTTCGAGAGGAGTTCCAAAGCGAACTGAACGACGGCGAGGCCTTCCCGAAGGCCACTGGCGATCATGAAATCGACCGGGTCTTGGCAAACGCCGGCGGCAAACTTGTCCCTATCGCAACAATTCGCGTCGACCGCTGGATCCAGCCTGCGCGCTATGCCGGGTCGGAATTCGAGATCGCAATCGATCTCGGGGCGGCCGGCAGGCCGGACCAGAACGGAGCGCAAAGCCCGCTCGCCGAGGCGGAGATCGAGTTCAAATGCGGCGAGATGGCCGACCTATTCGACCTCGGACGGCTCTTTGTCGACAATGCGCCGGTACGGCTCGCCGCGCGCGACAAGCTGGAAACGGCCCTGCGCGCCGGCACAGGCGCCGCCTACGAGATCGGCAAGCTGGAGCGCCCGGAAATCGACCCGGAAGAGCCGGCCATCGACGCGCTGCAGGCGATGCTGGCCTCAATCGCCGTACGCATCATCGACATACAGGCGCCGATTGTGGAGGCGCGCGCCGAACGGGGCGTCCACCAGATGCGCGTCGCGCTGCGCCGCTTTCGCGCGATCGAACGCACCTTCCGGCGCGCGGTCAAAACCGATGCGCTTTATGCGTTGACGCGGCGCGCCCGCACAATTGCGCAGGATTTGGGGCATGCGCGCGACATGGATGTCTTTGTCAGCGAAACCCTGCCGGATGTGTTCTCGCGCTATCACACGCCGCCGGGCGCGGACGCCTTGCGCGCCGCCGCCGAAGAAATGCGCGCCGGCGCCTGGGCGGACGCGCATGGCGTGATCGCCGGCAAGGCGTTTTCGCGTTTCGCCCTCGATCTACTGGAAGCCGGCGTCCTGGCGCCGTGGCGTCAATCGGCGACAAAGAAAGGCCGCGGGCCTTTGCGGGCATTCGCGCCCGCCGCCCTCGACAAGGCGCTAGCGCGCGCGCGCCGGGCGGAGGCGGGGATGGACCGAACAGAACTCGCCGCGCGCCATCCATTGCGCATCGCCCTCAAAAAACAGCGCTATGCGGCGCAAATGCTCGGGCCGTTATTTCCGCGCAGCCAGCGCAAGCCCTATATGCGCGCGCTCGCCCGCCTTCAGGATGCGCTGGGCGTCGTCAACGATGCGGTGGTGGCGCAGCATCTCGCCACGGAGATCGGCGCGCGGGCCGGCCCAGACGCCATGCGCGCCGCCGGCTTTGTCGCCGGGTTCAAGGCGGCGGAAGCGGAAGCGGCCGCCGCGGAGATTGACCGCGCCTGGGAATTATTCGACAAGACGACGCCTTTCTGGCGAGAGGAAAATGCTCGCGACACGGATCATCCCCTGCCTTGACGTCAAAGACGGCCGCGTCGTCAAAGGCGTCAACTTCGTCAACCTGCGCGACGCCGGCGATCCGGTCGCCGCGGCGGAAGCCTATGACCGTGCGCATGCGGATGAACTGTGTTTTCTAGATATTTCCGCAAGCCATGAAGGGCGCGGCATCTTGCTCGACGTTGTCGGCGCCGTCGCCGAGCGCTGCTTTATGCCGCTTACTGTCGGCGGCGGCGTCAAATCAACCGACGATTTTCGTAATCTCCTCCTCGCCGGCGCGGACAAGGTCGCGATCAACACCGCCGCCGTCAAAGATCCGGACGTCATTAACGCCGCGGCGAACCGCTTTGGCGCGCAATGCGTCGTCGTGGCCATTGACGCCAAACATGTCCGGGAAGGGCGCTGGGAAATTTTCACCCATGGGGGGCGAGAGCGGACCGGCATTGACGCCGTCGCATTCGCCAAGGACGTCGTCGCGCGCGGAGCAGGCGAAATTCTCCTCACCTCCATGGACCGCGACGGCACCAAGGCCGGTTTCGACATTGCGTTGACGCGGGCGATCACCGACGCCGTCACGGTTCCCGTGATCGCATCGGGCGGCGCCGGGAACGCAGCCCATATGGTCGAAGCCGTGACCAAGGCTCGGGCCAACGCCGTCCTTGCGGCCTCGATTTTTCACTTCGGCGAAGTCTCGATCGATGCGGTGCGGGCCGCCCTCTCCGCAGCGGGCGTGCCGGTGCGGCCCTTGCCGGGCGCGGGTGAGGCCGCTAAGGCGGGCTCATGAAAAACAACACGCTCGGCGCCGCAATTGACCGGCTTTCAGTTACCATCGCGGCGCGCAAGGGCGCCGACGCAGAAAGTTCCTATACGGCGCAATTGCTGGAAAACGGCGCGGCGCACTGCGCGCGCAAATTCGGTGAAGAGGCGATCGAAGCGATTATCGCCGCAACCCGCGGCAAGCCGGAAGAGTTGACCGCCGAGGCGGCGGACGTCCTCTATCACCTGCTTGTCGCGCTCACCGCCGCAGGCGTTTCACCGGACGACGTCGCCGCAGCGCTTACAGCCCGCGAGGGAACATCAGGGCATGAAGAAAAGGCGTCGCGAAAGGGCTAGCGAACGTTTACGCCCGCCAGAGGCAGTCCTCGCCTAGCTCATCCAGAAATGCTTCGTGGGCGGATTTTTCTTCATTTGTTAGGCGTGAGGGCAATGGATTGGGGCGCGCGCGCGTCGGTTTCGACCCCTCGCCGGATGCGCCGGCGCGCGTTTCCGACGATGCGCCCATGCGCCCGAAATCCAGGCCCGCCTGGGCGCCGCCGGTCAGCTCGATATAGACTTCTGCGAGGAGCCGCGAGTCGAGTAACGCGCCGTGGCCGTCGCGCTCGCGCTCCTTCGTGTCGATGCCGAAGCGCGCGCAAAGGGCGTCGAGGCTTGCCCCCGCGCCAGGGAACTTTCGCCGCGCCAGCAGCATCGTATCGGTAATCTCGTTTTTAAGGCGCTTGAAACCGGCCGCCTCCAGTTCGGCCTGCAGGAACGGCAGGTCAAACCCGACGCCGTTATGGGCGATGAGTTCGGCGTCACCGACAAATTCCGAAAAAGCCGGTCCGACGCGCTCATCGGCGAAAACCGGCTTGTCACTCAAGAACGCCCCGGACAGTCCGTGAACACGGAAAGCATCCTCCGGCATATCCCGTTCGGGGTTTACATAAGTGTGAAAGTTGCGGCCCGTGATCGCGCCATTAACGAGTTCGATGGCGCCGATCTCGACGATGCGATGACCGCGGGAGAACTGAAACCCCGTCGTTTCAAGATCGAAAACGATCTGTCTCATTACCCACCGCCCTGAACGCCTGCCCGCCGCTTATTCTTCCGTCGGCGGATAAAGCGTCTGCTTCACCATCCCCGCGAGCCCCTTCACCGTGAAGGGCTTTTGAATATAGCCGGCGCCGTCGATCTGGTCGAGTTGATCGCGCACGGCCGCCTCCGCATAGGCGGACATGAAAATGACCTTCGCCTTCAGGTCGAATTTCTCGCGCGCCTCCGCGACGAAAGTTGGCCCGTCCATGATATTCATCATCACGTCGGACAGGACGAGATCAAAGTCAGCGCCTTCGTCTTCCAGAATCTCAAGGGCGTCTTCGCCGTCTTCGGCCTCGGTGATTTCGTAGCCGCAATCGCCAAGGGTCGCGAGGACGAAATTGCGCACCGAATCCTCGTCCTCAACAACGAGAATGCGCCCCGCGCCGGTGAGATCCGCCGGTTCAGCCGCCGGCCGTGCAGACGGCGCCGGCTGGTCTTCGGGCTCTTCGGTCTGATCGTGTTCGGGCAGGTAAATCCGGAAGGCTGCGCCCTTGCCTTCTTCGCTGACGAGCGCGATGGCCCCGCCCATCTGGCGAATGACGCCGTAAACGGTTGAAAGCCCGAGACCGGTGCCGCGGCCCGATTCCTTAGTCGTGAAGAACGGGTCGAAAATCTTCGCCTGAATATCCGTCGGCACGCCGGGGCCGGTGTCTGCGACCTCGATCATCACATGATCGGTCTCGGCAAGATTGGGCAATTTGAGGGCCGGCACATCATCTGCCGGGATGCGCTGTGTACGGATGGTCAGCTTGCCGCCGGTCGGCGCCATTGCGTCGCGGGCGTTGACCGCAAGGTTCATGATCGCGGTTTCAAGCTGGTATTTGTCGACCTTGATCGCCGGCAGGGCGCGCCCATTGACGAGGTCAAGCTGCACCTTCTCGCCGATCGCGCGGGTCAGGAACCGCGAGAAATCCCGCAGGACTTCCGTGATCGAAAGGACTTCGCGCTTCAGCGTCTGCTTGCGCGAGAAAGCGAGGAGCTGTTTTGTCGTGTTGGCGGCGCGCTGCGCGTTCTCGCGAATCTGGACGAGCTCCTGATAGGACGGATCGCCCGCGGGATGCTTTAGCATCAGCCTTTCGCAATGGCCGAGGACAACTTGCAGGTAATTGTTGAAGTCATGGGCGACCTTTGAGGCAAGCTCGCCAATGCCGCGCAGTTTCTGGTCCTGGGCGTAGTCCTCTTCCATGCGCTTGCGGTCGGAAATATCGACCGAATAAAGAAGGGTCTTTCGCTGGCCGTAGGAGCCGCGCCGGCGCTTTACGGGGCGCGGGAAAAGCGCAAAGACGCGCGCTTCGGCGCCTTCGCCGACACCCGCTTCGACGCCCAGGGGCGCCGCGCCCGCGCGCGGTTTGCGCCGCGCCTCGGCGGCAAGTTCTTCCAGCGTTTCCTGGGCAAACATTTTCGCCAGCGGCGAGTTTTTCTTCTTACCGCCGAAAACGTCCGTAAACGCCTTATTGGCCTCGATGATGCGGCCGTCGCGATTGATCTCGCCGTCGATGATCGCAATGCCGAAGGGCGACTCTGATATGTCGCCGGAAAGCGCAACCTCCTCCGGCGCGTCGTCCGGTTCGTCGATTTTCAGCTCAACGCAGACAAACCCTTCGCCGACGCCGCCGCGGCGAAAGGCGACGAGGCGCGCATCGGCCGGGTCCGCGTCGCGCCGACGCACGGTTGCGGCATTCTCCGCATGGTCAATGAGCCACAAGGCCCGTGTCAGCTCGCCGGTTTCTCCAAGGACAACATCGTCGAGATGGCGGATATCGCCGCGCGCCGCGCCAAGGCGCTCACGCATGGCCGCATTCGCCCAGGGGATCTGACCGGATTTTTCAAGAGCGAAGACAGGCTCCGGGAAGTCCGCATAGGACGACGCCAGAACATCATGCCGTTCTTCCTCGATCGGCTGCTCGGCGAGGCGCCACGCAGCATATTCGTCGGAACCGCGAATAGGCCGTGTACTGACTTCAAAGCGACGACGGCGCCCGCCGCCCTCAATGCCCATCACCTGATAGATGACTTCTTCGCCGGCCTCGCCGCTTTTTGCCGCCTTGCAGAGACGAAAGACCTTCGTCGCCTCGGCGCCCTGTTGCGCAAATAAACGGTCGATCCGCGGCGGCAGACCGGCCGGACCGACAACGCCCGCGGCCCGCGCCAGTTCAAAATAGGCGCGGTTCGCATAGGTCACGACCCCGTCGCGGCGCGTCACAAGGCGCGCATCCGCGTCCGCATCAAGAACCCGCTCGGCCAATCCAAGAGCGCCCAGAATATCCGCCCCGGCAAGTTCCGCAGCTTCTTCGGCCGACTTGCCCCCCGCCCGCTGCAGCATGGCGCCCGCGAGCAGCATCGGCGAAAACAAGCGCGCTGCGGCGGCGGCGATAAACAACGCCACCAGCAACACAATCCCCGCAGCAATGAACAGTCCGGGCCCGCCAGTGTCCCGCGCGGTCAGCACCACATATCCGACGGCGCTGAGCCCGGCGAGAATAAATCCCCAGAGCAGCCAGAAGGAGGCGACATTCGATGTCGGCCCGCGCGGGGCGGGTTCCGCCGGTTTGATCCCGCGGGCGGCGGCGGCGTCATCCATCATCTTGACGATTTCGTCCGGGGTCGGCGGCCGCTTCGGCGCGGTCTCGGCGGCTGGCGCCTGCGCAGGTTCGCGCGCCGCCGGCGGTTCGGGCTTCTCCTGCGTCCCCGCTGTTTTTTTCCGCGCGCTGCGCTTGAACGGGTTGCCGTCATCGCCGGCAGCGGCCTCTTCCTTGGCCTTGCGGCGAAGGGCGCTGACGATGTCTTCGGCCTCTTTGTCAGCGGCGGCGCGGGCAGCGTCCGTTGGCGTCACAGGGAAAGTCTCGCTTGAGGTTTCTTGATTCGACCGGTGACTATGGCGCGACTCGGGCGGCGAGACCACCAGTTCGGTGCGCCTTCGCGCCTTAGTTTTCCGCAATGAACGACGCCCCATGGCAGGGGGCGGAGATGCTCGCCGGATCGCTGCGACGGCGTCGAAACGCTAGCGTATCGCCGGCGCGGACTGCGCTTTCTTCATAATAAAGCCGATGACTTTGGCGACGGCTTCATAGTGATCGAGGGGGATCTCCTCATCGATCTCTGCAGACGCATAAAGCGCACGGGCGAGCGGCGGGTTTTCAACGACAGGCACGTTGTGTTCATCGGCCGCGTCCCGCATGCGCAGCGCCAGATCGTCGAGCCCTTTTGCAAGGCAGACCGGCGCCGCCTCCGAACCCATCTCATAGCCGAGCGCCACGGCATAGTGGGTCGGGTTCATTACGAGGACCGTTGCGTCTTTCACCGCCGCCAGCATGCGTTTGCGCATGCGCCCTTCGCGCAATTGCCGCAGGCGCCCTTTCACTTGCGGGTCGCCTTCGGTTTCCTTCAATTCGCGGCGCACCTCGTCCCGCGTCATCTTGAGACGCTGTTTCCAGGTGTGACGCTGAAAGGCGTAGTCAAACGCCGCAATGATGATCATCGCAATCACAGCGAGAACAACCAGCTTGAGGATGAGCGTCTTCATCAGCGCAAGGAGCGTTGCCGCATCTGCGGTCAGCGACATGATGAGAAGGTCCCGCTCCGGCCAGAGCGCAACAAACAGGAGCGCGCCGACGATGGCGAGCTTGCCGACGCCCTTGGCGAAATTGAACAGGCCGGACGGCCCGAAAATGCGCTTGAACCCGGCAAGCGGCGAAATCTTCGAAAGCTCGGGCTTGATGCGCGAGCCGGTAAAGACGGGCAGCGCCTGACCGACATTGGCGAGGATGGCGACCGCAAAAACGAGTAATGCGAGAGCGCCCAGCCCCGCGGCGAGACGCCAGGCGACAGCGCTCCAAAGTCTTTGCAAGGCCGCGCCGTCGGTCAGGAATTCATGGGGGTGGTCAAGAAAGGAAGCGCCCGCCTGCATCACCGAATGCGCCGCGGGCGCGCCGAACATGGCGAGCCCCAGAGCCCCGGCGGCGAGCATTGCCGCAGCGATCGCCTCCTGGCTTTTGGGCGCGTCGCCTTTCTTGCGCGCGTCCTGCAGCCGCTTCGGGGTCGGGTCCTCCGTACGCTGCGCATTGTCCTGCTGCTCGGCCATCGCGCTATCTCAGGAATTGCGCAAGATGCGCTTCAAACTCGCCGAGGAAGAGCGTCATCATGACGCCGACCGTCGCCATCAAAAGCACAATGCCGAGAACGATATTGGCGGGCATCAGCATGAAGAAGACCTGCGCCTGGGGCATCAGCCGGTTCAGCACGCCGGCGCCGACATAGAAAACAATCCCGAAGAGGACGAAAGGCGCCGCAAGGCGCAAGCCCAGCGAAAAGGAATGGGACAGCGTATCGACCATGACCGACGACATGTCGCCAAAGTCGGGCAGGGCGCCCGGGCGCATCAGCCAGTAGGAATCCGCGAGCGCGCCCAGCAGCAGGTGATGCAGATCCGTTGCGAAGATCATGGTTGTGCCGAGAACCGCGAGAAAGCCGCCGATGATGGCGCCCTGAAGCTCCTGGGTCGGATCAAAAATCTGCGCCAGCGACAGGCCTATCTGAAAGGCGATAATTTGGCCGGCGACATTGAGCGCCGCCATGACGATGCGCGCGGCGAGCCCCAGAAAAACACCGATCAGCGCTTCACCGAGAATAAGCGCGGTCATGGGGCCAACGCCGCCGGTTCGCGCCCAGTCCGGGAAAGTCGTGGCGGCAACTGGCGCCAACGCCGCGGTGACCGCCAGCGCAGCGGCGAGGCGGATGCGTGGCGACAGGGTGAAGTCGCCAAGCGCCGGCGCCGTCATGAAGAGCGCACCGACGCGCACAAACACCGCGAAGAGAACGAACGTGTCAACGGGGAGCGCGGCGAGATTAAAGGTCATGGCGCTAACCGGCGCCGACGCCGCCGGCGGCGATGCGCCCGTAAAGCTCGATCGCAAAACGCCCAAGGGCGCCGCCCATGAAAGGCAGGCAAAGCGCAATCACAATGAACATGACGACAATGCGCGGGACAAACACGAGGGTGAGTTCCTGCACCTGCGTCAACGCCTGCAGGAGCGCAATGGCGAGGCCGACAACGAGCCCTGCGAGCATCGCAGGACCGGCGACCTGCAGCGTCACCCAGAAGGCTTCGCGCGCGATTTCCAGAATTTCTGCGCCCATCACAACGCCCATCGTTGCTTCATCCTGAGGAGAAACTTTCCTTCGCCCTTCGTGACGTTTTCGCTTTCGCGAAAATCCTCAGGATGAAGGAAAGTTTCGTCACGAAGGACGTAGCGGCTACTTCCCTTTTTGGTGGGCAGATATTGCCGGGCCCGTGGTTAAAACGCCGTGACGATTGGGTTAAGGCGCGGTTAATTTAAAGGATTCGTCGAACCCGGAATTTCAAAAATCTCCGCCAGCACTTCATCGCCGCAATGGACAGTGATTGAGCGGTAACCGTGAACGTAAGCCTTGCTCACATGGGTGATATGGCGCGGGGTCACCACTTGCGCGACCATGCCGTCAGGCGCCGTGAAATCGATCGTGAAGTGGACCCCCGGCGGCATGGCGCGGTCGGCGAAAGTCTCGCGCAGGAGCGCGCCCCAGCCCGGCGTCGGCAGGTCGATCACACCGCGGACGATGAGGCGCGGCTCGTCGGGGTCCTGTTCAGCGTCGATCTTGGCCGACCAGTCGCGGCTCGCAATCACCGGACACTCGCCCGATCTTTGCGGTTTTTCGTGCGTCTCGGTTCCGGCGCCCGGCGCGCCTTTTTCGTCGGCGTTACAGGCTGCGAGCAGTGTCGCGGCGGCAAAGATCATCAAGGATTTCATCAGCGCGTCTCCCCGGCTTTCGGCGGAGACTAGCGCAAACAAGGGCGCACCGCACCTGTCCTAGATCGGCATCCGAAGAATGTCCTGATAGGCCTCAATGACGCGGTTTCTGACGGCGATGGCCGTCTCCAGCGTCACTTCCGCGGCGGAGACCGCTGTCACGACATCGACGAGGGACGCGTCGCCTGCGGCGACCTGCGCAGCGGCTGTCTCGCCGGCTTTAAGACTATCGCTGGTGGACTTCAGCGCATCCTCTACAAGCGCGCCAAAATTCGGCGCGGCGGCCGCGGCGCTTTCCTCCGTACGCGGCGCATTGCCCGCGGCCTTGGCGACGGCGGCGTAGATTTCCGCGGCCCGTGTTGCATCAATCGCCATCAACCTACTCCAGAATGCGTAAAGTGGATGACGCCATCGACCGCATGGTGTCGAGGGCGCCGAGATTGGCTTCGTATGAACGCTGCGCTTCGCGCAGGTCCATCATTTCAACTAGCGGGTTGACGTTGGGAAGCGCCACATAACCGTTTTCATCCGCAACCGGATGACTTGGATCGAAACGCAGCGTGAACGCTGACGGATCGAGCGTTACCCGCGTCATCTTGACGACATCGGCGCCAAGTTCATGATCGAGATAGCTTGTGAACACCGGCACCTGACGGCGATAGGGATCGAGCCCTGGCGCTTCCGCCGTTGAGTTGGCGTTGGCGATGTTCTCCGCGGTGATGCGGATACGCGCCGACTGGGCGCGAAGCCCGGAAGCGGCGATCTGCATGGCAGTGTTAATGTCATCCATGGCCCGTTTCCCTACCCCTTACTATTGGCCGCGCGCCGCGAGGCGCAACATGGCGAGGCCCTTGCGGTATAGGCTGGAGGCGAGCGCATAGTCCTGCCGGGTCTCGGCAAGTTTCATGGCTTGCGTTTCTAGGCTCACCTGATTGCCGGTGAGCGAGGCTTCGCCGTCCGGCGCCGAAACCGCGCGATAGGACGAGGCGCCGGCGCCCGGCGCCGCGGCGATATGTTTCGGGTCGGAAGCGCGCAGCGCCGCGGCTTTGGTCATTTCGCCGAAATGCGGTTTTTCGATATCGCGCGCCGCATAGCCGGGGGTGTCGGCATTGGCGATATTTTCCGCAATCACAGATGTACGCGCGCCCAGAAAATCAAGGCGTTGCGCGAGGCCGGCGAGCAGCGGCAATTTCGTTAAATCCATGTTAGGGCCTTTCGGACGGCGATTTTCTCCCTTTATGGTTAAGCGTGCGTTGACAGGCGCCGCCCCGAGCCAAACGGTTAATAAATCCTTACACGGAGCATGGCATGACAAAGAAGCTGGGTCTGGCGTTGAGTTCCGGCGCAGCGCGCGGCTGGGCCCATGTGGGCGTCCTGCGCGGCCTTGCAGAGCTGGGCGTCAAACCGGACGTGATCGCCGGCTGTTCTGTCGGCGCCGTTGTCGGCGGCGCGCACCTTATCGGCGCGCTGGACGATCTGGAAAAATGGGGCCGCTCGCTGACGCCCCTTTCCGCCCTCGACAGCTTTTCCCTGAAGGTTCACCGCGGCGGACTCATTGACGTTGGCGCGGCGTTCAAGGCCTTCGCCAGATATGACCGGAACATTGAAGACCTGCCGATAAAGTTCGGCGCCGTGGCCACGGACCTCGCTTCAGGCGAAGAGGTCGCGATGACGACCGGTTCGATCCTCGAGGCCGTGCGCGCCTCAAGCGCTATCCCTGTCGTCTTCCACGCTGTGCGCCGGGACCATCGCTGGCTACTGGACGGCGCCCTTTCCAACCCGACGCCGGTGACGCTCGCCCGCGCCATGGGCGCCGACACTGTCATCAGTGTCGATGTCAACGCCGTTCCCAAAACCCTCGATCGGTTCGGGGACAAACCCGGCCTGCCCGCAGTGATTGACCCGCCGGCGGAAGCGGAACCGGGCGTCACCGGCGCCGTCGCAAAACTGATCGAGGACACGCAGGCCGCGATCAAGCGCCAGTTCGACCTCGCCAAAGCGCGCGCCGCCGCAACGCCCCATCTTTTCGAAACGGCGCTCGCCGCGGCGGATATTTTCCAGATGCAGCTCGCCCGGGCGCGTTCTTCTGTCGATGCCCCCGATATATTGCTGCGGCCGAACATGCGCGACGCCTTGCCTAACGCCTTCGACCGCGCTGATGAATTTATCGAAGAGGGCCGCAAGGCCGTTCATACGGCGGCGCCGGAAATCAAAGCGCTGATCGCTACGCCATAATCTGCTGGCGCCGGCGCGGCGTATAGAAAAGCATCAGTTCTTTCGCGAGGCCCTCTCATTCACGTCGCCGGCAAGTCATATTCAGCGTTCGTATTTGGCGCGAGCGGCGGCATCGGCGGCGCCATCGCCGATGCGCTCCGCTTGGACAAGGCTTGCGAAAACCTTGTGACGCTGTCGCGCGGCGATGACGGCATCGACATTACAGAAGAGGCGTCATTGGCGGACGCTGCTGAACGCATCGCCAGCTCTGACGCGCCCTTCGATCTGATATTTAACGCCGCAGGCGCCCTGGAGATTGACGGAACCGGGCCTGAAAAATCATTTCGCGAGATTGATGCGGCGACGATGCTGCGCGCGTTTGAAACAAACGCCGTGGGCGGCGCTCTGTTCCTGAAACACTTTCTCCCGCTTCTGGCGACAGACCGACGCGCCGTATTTGCAACGCTGTCGGCGCGGGTGGGATCCATTGGCGACAACAGGCTCGGCGGTTGGATGAGTTACCGCGCCTCCAAGGCCGCGCTCAACCAAATCGTGCGGTGCGCCGCTATTGAAACGCGCCGGCGCAACAAGCAGAGCATCGTCATCGCCCTGCATCCCGGCACGATCGAAACGCCGCTCACTGAGAAATATGCGCGGGGACGCTATACGGCGGCGCGCGACGAAGCCGCACGGAACCTGCTCGCCGTCTGCGCGAACCGCGCGGCGGACGATTCCGGCGGATTCTTCGACTATGCCGGCGAGCCGATTAACTGGTGACAAGAGTGAGCGCTGGCAAACGCATCATTCTGGTTCTTGGCGACCAGCTTTCTCGCGACCTGTCGAGCCTTCGCGATGCGCGAAAAACCCGCGACGTTATCGTCATGGGCGAACTTCGCGACGAAGCGACTTATGTGCGCCACCACAAAAAGAAAATTGCATTTCTTTTCTCCGCTATGCGCCATTTCGCGCACGATCTGAAGCGCGACGGGTACGCTGTCGATTATCAGTACTATGATGATGAAAACGCCGCGGCGTCATTCACCGATCTCGTCGCACGCGCCATCAAGGCCCACGACCCCGAGTGCGTTGTCGTTACAGAGCCCGGCGAACACCGGTTGCGCCGGATATTTGCAAATTGGGAGACGAAGGGATCGATCCCAGTCGAGGTTCGCGAAGATGATCGTTTTTTCTGTTCCCATGAGCGTTTCCGCGATTGGGCGTCAGGCAGAAAATCCCTGCGCATGGAGCATTTTTACCGGGAGATGCGAAAAGAGACCGGCATCCTCATGGACGGCGATGAGCCCGCAGGCGGGCAATGGAACTATGACCACGAAAACCGCAAGCCAGCGAAAGACGGTCTTGAATTTCCCGCGCCGCCGCAGTTCGCGCCGGACAGAATTACGCGGGATGTTCTCGCGCTAGTCGAAAAGGAATTCGCCGATCACTTCGGCGACCTAGAGCCCTTCTGGTTTGCGGTCACAAGAAAGGACGCCCTTAAAGCGCTGGATTATTTTGTGGCGGAGGCGCTGCCGCGTTTCGGCGACTATCAGGATGCGATGCTGCGCGACCAGAAATTTCTCTTTCACTCTGTGCTCTCGCAATATTTGAACGCCGGCCTGTTGTCGCCGCGGGAAATCTGCGAACGCGCGGAAGGCGCCTATCGCGCGGGCGATACGCCGATCAATGCGGCGGAGGGATTTATCCGCCAGATCCTTGGCTGGCGCGAATATGTCCGCGGCGTCTACTGGCTTGGCGGAGAGGGATACGCAAAGCAAAATTTCTTCAAGGCGGAGCGGCCCCTTCCGGCATTTTACTGGAGCGGCGAAACCGACATGGCCTGCGTTTCGGCCGTCGTGAACCAGACCCGCGGCGAGGCCTACGCGCACCATATCCAGCGGCTAATGGTGACCGGCAATTTCGCCCTTGTCGCCGGGCTTGATCCATACGCCGTACACGAATGGTATCTGGAAGTGTACGCCGACGCTTATGAATGGGTCGAGGCGCCCAATGTCATCGGCATGAGCCAGTTTGCAGACGGCGGCGCGCTGGGTTCGAAACCGTATGCCGCGTCCGGCGCCTATATCAATCGCATGTCCGACTACTGCAAAAACTGCGCGTACAAGGTTTCGAAGAAAACAGAGGAAGACGCGTGTCCGTTTAACGCGCTTTACTGGGATTTCCTGATCCGAAACCGCGAAAAACTGGACGGCAATGCACGGCTATCCCGCGTCTATCAGAACTGGGAACGCATGGAAACGAGCCGGAAACAGGCCTATCGCGCAAGGGCGCGGGGCATTCTCGCCAGACTCGATCGCGGCGAGCGCATTTAAAGAACCGCCAGCACGTTTTCCGGCGGGCGACCGATCGTCGCCTTGTCGCCACTAACAACAATCGGGCGTTCCAGAAGAATCGGGTGCGCCGCAATCGCGTCGATCAACGCCGCGTCGGAAGCGTCAGCAAGAGAAAGCTCCTTATACGGCGCTTCTTTCTTGCGCATCATGTCCCGCGGAGAGGCGAGGCCCAGTTTTGCAACGAGCGCTTTGAGCTCAGTCTTTGTCGGCGGCGTTTCGAGATACAGAATAATCTCCGGCGACATGCCTTTCTCTTCCAGCAGCGCCAGCGTCTGGCGCGACTTCGAACAGCGCGGATTGTGATAGATCGATACGGTCATCGGGCGCTTTCGCTAGATGGACAAACGGTAGCCGCCGCCTTCGGTCAACAGCAGAGACGCGCTGGACGGGTCGGGCTCAATTTTCTGGCGAAGGCGATAAACATGCGTCTCCAGCGTATGGGTCGTGACGCCGGAGTTATAGCCCCAGACTTCATCCAGCAGGACGTCCCGCGTTACTGGCTTGCCGCCGGCGCGGTAGAGAAATTTCAGGATCGACGTTTCCTTTTCCGTGAGCCTGATTTTCTTGTCAGCGTCGGTCACCAGCATTTTCACCGCCGGACGGAACTCATAAGGCCCGAGCTTGAACACTGCGTCTTCGCTTTGCTCGTGGCTGCGCAAATGCGCGCGCACGCGCGCCATGAGGACGCCGAACTTGAAAGGCTTCACTACATAGTCATTGGCGCCGGCTTCTAGGCCCAAGATCGTGTCGGCGTCGGAATCCGCGCCGGTGAGCATGATGATCGGCGATTTAAAACCATTCTTGCGCATGACCCGGCAGGCCTCGCGCCCGTCCATATCCGGCAGGCCGACATCGAGCAGCATCAAATCGATATGCGCTTCTTCGCGCGCGCGCTCGATGGCGGCGTTTGCGGTCGGCGCCGTTTCCACGTTGAATTCGTCATGAAGGTTGAACTGGTCGACAAGCGTCTCGCAAAGGAGCTCGTCGTCATCAACCAGAAGGATTTTCTTTGCCCGCGTCATCCAATGTCTCTTTTCTTTGCCTTTGCTTTCCGGCGGAGCCATAGCGGCAAACGCAATCACGTCAGAATCACAAGCCCGATAGGCGGGCGTGAACTCTAATCTTGGTACGGTCTTAACGGTTAAGCGGATTGCCGGCTACCGAATATCGCCGATCCGACGCGCACATGGGTGGCGCCGAGCTGTGCGGCGATAGCGTAGTCGGCGCTCATGCCCATGCTTACCATAGCGAGCCCGTTTTGCGCCGCGAGCTTTGCGAGCAGGGCGAAATGCGGGGCCGGGTCGTCGTCGATGGGGGGAATGCACATGAGACCGGCGATCTCCAGGCCATACTCATCCCGGCACGCGCTCACAAACGCCGCCGTTTCGCCCGGGGCGACGCCGGCCTTCTGGTCTTCCTCGCCACTGTTCACCTGAATCAGCAGGCGGGGCCGGCGGCCCTGTTTGTCGATTTCCGCGGCAAGGGCGCGGGCGATTTTTGGCCGGTCCACCGTTTCGATCACGTCGAACAGCGCAACGGCGTCCTTCGCCTTGTTGGACTGCAACGGGCCAATGAGGTGAAGTTCGATGTCCGGATATTTCTCCTTTAGCGCTGGCCACTTTCCCTGCGCTTCCTGCACGCGATTCTCGCCGAAAAGGCGATGGCCCGCGGCGAGCGCGGGCTCAATCCGCGCCGCGTCGAACATTTTCGAAACCGCAACGACCTGTACTGCATCTTCGCTTCGGCCCGCTTCCAAGAGCGCCGCCTTGAGTTCGGCGGCGACGTTGGCGAGATTGGCGGCGGGATCGATTGTCGGTGGGGACACTGAAGAATTGCCGGTTAAAAGTTACAGAACGAGAGCGGCGAAACTAGCAGCCGCCGCTCGCCGACTCAAACGATGCGGCGCCACGGCTGCGCCGTTTTCCCTCGCCTTCATGACGGACGCCGACCGTGCGCCGCAACCGGAACTCATCGCCCGGGCGCTGCCGCGGGGGGCCGCCATCATTATACGAGATTATGACGCGCACCGTCGCGAAGCGTTTCTCCGGCGGCTCGTGTCCATTGCACGCCCGCGGGGCGTGCTTGTGCTGGTCGGCGCGGATTTCGAACTGGCCCACAAAGTCGGCGCGGACGGCGTTCATTTGCCGGGATGGGCGAAAATTTCAGGGCGCCCGGATATTATTGTCAGTTGCGCCTGCCACAACGCCGGCGACCTTCAGCGCGCAGGCGAAATGGGCGCCGACGTCGCGGTGCTGTCGCCCGTCTTTCCGACCGGGAGCCATCCCGGCGCGCAAACGCTGGGCGCCGCGCAGTTCCGCGCCCTCGCTGCGCAGGCGACCCTGCCAGTTATCGCTCTTGGCGGCGTTGACGAACACACTGCGCGCCTGCTGGCCGGACAAAATGTTGCGGGGCTCGCCGCCATCGGCGCGTTCTTGCCGCAACGAAACTAACCCGCTGACAAAAAGAAAACGGCGCCCGTAGGCGCCGTCCTCATCGTCATTATCCCCTCTAAGCGTGGCGCTTAGATTTTAGAATTTGATCGAGCTCTCGATCACAACCGTCGTCGCCTCTTCCGGGCCTCCGACGGAAAGCGGTTTTTCCGATTCAACATATTGCGCGGCGGCGCCGATCGTAATGCCGCGACCGACAACATAAGTGACGCCGGCCTGCGCCGTTTGCGTGTCGCGGAAAAGCGTCGGGTCAAGCGGGTTCGGACCGAAAGCGTTCGCTTCCGATTGTCCGTACCCCAACATAAAGCCCCAGTCGCCTTCATCGTCGCCGGTGCGGAACGTAATGCCGGCGTCAAAGGCGAGGTATCCATCTTCGTCCGGCGTGTTGAGGCCGGCGTTTGTGGTTTTCAGCGAGCCGCCAATCGTGACGCCGCGATAGGCGAGATTGAGACCGACGGAATAGGCTTCGTAATCTTCATAGACCGGCAGGGCGATGCGTGAGGCTTCGTCCGCGGTGACATAGCTGGCGCCGACGCCGAGCAGAAGTCGGTCGCTGCCGCCGAGCCGGATCGGCTTCTGGTAATAGAGCGCCGCTTCAACGGCGTCCTCCCAGGTCGAGGCCTCATTAAGAAGGGTGCCGTTTGGCGCCAGGATCAGTCCGTCTTCCGGCGCACACAGGCGATCGCCGCAATTTCTGAGTTTCGGCGAATAGGAAACGCCAAGCTGCAACCCGCCAAAGGCGCCGCCCAGGAAATTCGCCGGCGGCATATAGGTGAACTTGTTCGAGTAACCGGTGAAGTCGTTCACCGTGTGAACGTCATTCAAACCGGAAAGATCCGTCTGCCAATCATTGACATTGACGGAACGGAAAATTGTTGGAGACGTCACGGCAAGGGTGCGGGCGATACCATGATCGCGCCCGATAATGACCTGACCGAACGCGCCGCGCGCATAAGCGTAGGCGCTTTGCAAATATGCATCGCCATCAAGCGGTGCGATGCCGCGCGGTCCGCCGATCTGCAATCCTGAATATCGTCCGCCTGCGAACATTTGCGCCGGCTGGTCCGCATCGAGACGGGCGCCGACAACGGCGCCAAGTTCCAAACCGCTATCGAGGAATGTCGACGCCTTGACGCTGACTTCCGCATTTGCGTCCGCGGCCGCGTCGCCATCGGTGACGCCGGCGGCGACAACCGCTTCGCCTTCAATTTCCAACTCGACCGGATCGGCGGCCATCGCAGCAGAAAAGCCGCCGGCGACGGCGAATGCCGCGGCGTTGATCCCTGCCAATGTCGTCTTCAATCCGGTCATCGTCTCTTCACTCAAGCGGGCGGAATTCGCCGCGCGGTTTCAAATACGCAAATTGAGGCCGTCCGCGTCCCCCAACGCTTCAAGCCTCCACCCTGCCGCATCGGAACGCAAATTTGCGCCCCTGACCCCACGTTACGCCACCTGGTTCCAGAACACTGAACCGATTGCGCCGCCATTCTCTAGCACCGCTTGGTTAACAGCTTCATGACCATTTGAAATAATGGCGCCGGCCGCGGGCCCGTTCAAGCGGCGGCGCGCGCCGACATTGTGTAAACCGGCGAATGTGGTAGGAAAGCCACGAAATGGGCTCGGGGGCCCTTGATGTCCGCGGGACGAGACTGGATTTACTCAAACAATGCGTTCAAGAAAAGACACCTTTTTCAAGGCTTTAACCCTCTTTGTCGGGGCTGCGAGCCTCGCCGCCTGCGGCGGCAACGATGCCGGCAATTCGCGCAATATCGGCTTGCCGGCCTATGTCACCGGCGACGGCGCGACAGCGACGACCGTTAACCGGTATTTGTGGGCCGCGTCCCTCGAAACCCTTGATTTTCTTCCCGTTAATTCCGCCGACCCCATCGCCGGGCTGATTATCTCGGACTGGTATGTGAACCCGGAAGCGCCGAATGAGCGCTTTAAAACAACGGTTTACATCCTCGATAACGCCCTGCGCGCCGACGCCTTGCGGGTCTCCGTCTTCCGTCAGGAGCGCGACGAGCTGGGCGCATGGATTGATGCAACGGTGAACCCGGCGACGTCCCGGGAGATTGAGAACGCCATACTTACGCGCGCGCGCCAACTTCGCCTCAATGTGATTGACGATTAGGGATGAGGAACTAGGGAGTAGGGAGCAGATTCTGCGACGCAAACATCGATCAGTTCTCGCCCCTGTTCCCTAAACCCTAATCCCTAGTCCCTATGTCCCGTTACAACCCCAAAGAAATCGAGCCGAAATGGCAGGCGCGCTGGAAAGAGGCGGACGCCTTCGCCGCGCGGCGCGCATCAGAAAGTATGGCCGGGGACCAGCCCCATTATTACGTCCTCGAAATGTTCCCCTATCCATCGGGGAAAATTCATATCGGCCATGTCCGCAATTACGCTATGGGCGATGTCATCGCCCGCTACAAAAAGGCCTGCGGCTATAATGTTCTCCACCCGATGGGATGGGACGCCTTCGGTATGCCCGCGGAAAACGCGGCCATGCAGACCGGCTCGCATCCCGGGACCTGGACCTGGTCGAACATCGAAGCGATGCGCGCGCAACTGAAGCGCATGGGCCTTTCCATCGACTGGAGCCGCGAATTCGCAACCTGCGAGCCCGAGTACTACCGCTGGCAACAGGCGATGTTCCTGAAATTCTGGGAGAAGGGCTTCGCCTATCGCAAGGAGAGCCTCGTCAACTGGGACCCTGTCGATCAGACCGTTCTCGCCAATGAACAGGTGATCGACGGCAAGGGCTGGCGGTCCGGCGCGCCCGTTGAACGGCGCACCCTGTCGCAATGGTTCTTCCGCATTACCGACATGGCCGAAGACCTGCTGTCGGCGCTCGACGACGGGCGGCTCAATGGCTGGCCGGACAACGTCAAGCTCATGCAACGCAATTGGATCGGCAAGTCGAAAGGCTTGCAGATGAAGTTCCGTTTTGCGGACGGAACAAACATGCCGGCGGGCTTTGAGGAGGGCGTCGAGGTTTTCACAACCCGGCCCGATACGCTTTACGGCGCGAGCTTCATTGCGGTCTCCCCGGACCATCCGCTGACCGCCCGTTTGGCGGAAGATGATCCGGCCTTGCGCGACTTCATCGCCGACTGCCAGAAAACCGGCACCTCCGAAGAGGCGATCGAGAAGGCGGAGAAAAAGGGCTACCGCCTGCCGCTGGAATGCAGCCATCCCTTCGACGATCGAAAGCTCCCGGTCTATGTCGCGAATTTCGTGCTGATCCAATACGGCACAGGCGCCATTTTCGGCTGCCCGGCGCACGACCAGCGCGATATCGAATTTGCGCGAAAGTATGGCCTGCCCGTGCCGCCGGTGGTGCTGCCGCCGGACGCCGATGCGGCGACATTCACCGTCGACGGCGAGGCCTATGTGGGCCCCGGAAAGATTTTCAATTCCGGATTCCTCGATGGTCTCGACATCGAGCCGGCGATTGCCGCCGCCATCGCGAAAATCGAAGAGATGGGCCTCGGCGAGGGCGTCACCCAATATCGCCTGCGCGACTGGGGCGTGTCGCGCCAACGTTTCTGGGGCTGCCCAATCCCGGCGATCCATTGCGAAAAATGCGGCCTCGTTCCCGTCCCCGAAAAGGACCTGCCGGTCACGCTGCCCGATACGCCGGCGGACGCTTTCAAAACGCCCGGCAACCCCCTCGACCGCGACGAGTCCTGGCGTAATGTTCCGTGCCCGACATGCGGCGGACCAGGCCAGCGCGAAACCGACACCATGGATACTTTTGTTGATTCATCCTGGTATTTCGCCCGCTTCGCAGCGCCGTCGGACACCGACCCGATCGAAGGCGGCGAGGCCGATTACTGGCTGCCGGTCAATCAATATATCGGCGGCATTGAGCATGCGATTTTGCACCTTCTTTACGCGCGCTGGTTCACCCGCGCCATGAAGGAATGCGGGCTATTATCCGTAGACGAACCATTTGAGAATCTCTTTACGCAAGGGATGGTGGTCCATGAAACATATCTCGACAGCGACGACAGTAAACCGCTGAAAGAGCGTTGGCTGACGCCTGAAGAAGTCGTGAAGAAAGACGGGCAGGTGGTGCGGGAATCAAACGGCGCGCCAGTCATCGTCGGGCCTATCGAGAAAATGTCGAAGTCGAAGAAAAATGTCGTCTCGCCCGATGACATCGCCGACACCTACGGCGCCGATGCGGCGCGCTGGTTCATGCTGTCAGATTCGCCCCCGGAACGGGATGTGGAGTGGACCGATTCCGGCGTTGAAGGCGCATGGAAGCTGGTGGGCCGCATCTGGGACGCGGTCGAGCCGGCCCGGGGCGCCCTTCATAACCATGACCTTTCCAAGCCGCCGGCGGAGATTGACGAGGCGGGCGCGGGGCTTCGCCGGGTCACCCATGAGGCCATCGCCGGCGTTACCGACGACATTGAAAACTTTCGCTTTAACAAGGCGATCGCACGCATTTATGAATTTCTGAATGCGCTGCGGAAAACTCCGCCCATGAAGCGCGAAGATGGCGCGCAGGCCGACAGCGTCCGCGCCGAAGCGTTTGCGCAAACTGAAGCGCTCGCGGTCCTGACCCAGCTCGTCGCGCCGTTCGTACCCCATCTCGCCGAGGAATGCTGGGAAGTGCTGGGCGGAGACGGGTTCGTCTGCGATGCGCCCTGGCCGAAAGCGGACCCCGCGCTCCTGAAAAAGGACACGGTTCGGCTCCCGGTGCAGGTCAACGGCAAAAAGCGCGATGAGATCGAGGTCGCTGCGGACGCCGACAAGGACACCGTTAAAAAAGCGGCCTTGTCGCTGGAGACCGTTCAGCGCCATACTGACGGCAAGACGGTGCGCAAGATAGTCGTCGTACCTGGCAGGATTGTGAATATCGTCGCAAACTAGCGGGAGCAGGTTACATGAGGCGGGCAGCGATTATCCTCAGCATGCTGATAGTTTCGGCCTGCGGCTTCAAACCGATCTATGCAACGCCGGACGGCGCCGCCGCGCCGATCAACAAGCAGATCGCTGTCGGGTCCGTGACCGCGCCGGAGGAAGTCCACCTCTTCATTTCCGATGCGCTGCGCGACCGTATTGTCCTGCGCGAAGGCGAGAAGCCGAAATACACGCTTTCCGTTGGCGCAACTGAAGTCGCTCAACGCCTCGCCGTCCAGATCGACGCGACCGTGACGCGTTATAATTATCGCCTGAACGGGCAGTATTTTCTGCGCGATCTCGATACGCAGGAAGTCATTCAGGGGCGAGTGCGGGCCATCACCTCCTACAATATTGTCAGCTCGCAATATTCGACGTTGTTCGCCGAGCGGACGGCGCGGGAGAAAGCCGCGCGGCTTCTGGCTGAAGAGATCGAACGCGATATTCTTTTGCGCCTCGCTGATCCGACCAGCGTCCCGGACGAGCCTTTCGACGAGGAGTTTGACGATCCGGCGACGATCGAGGAGATCGGCGAGCCGCGCGATTCCTTTGAAAGCGGCGACCGGCCCTTCCTGATCGATGAGGGTGCCGGCGACGAAAGCACGCCGTGACGGCGCTTAAAGGCCGGGCGATCAAGGCATTCCTCGCCAAACCTGATCCAGCCGTCGCCGCAGTGCTCGTCTATGGCCCCGACGCAGGGCTCGTACGCGAGCGCGCCGGATTGCTCGCCCGCCGCGTGGTCGACGATCTGAATGACCCCTTCAATGCCATCGAGCTTACCGACGCTGACCTGAAAGACGAACCGGGACGGCTTGCCGACGAGATCGCCGCGCTCTCCTTTGCCGGCGGGGAGCGGGTCATCCGCCTACGGACAGTTGGCGAGGCGAGCGTGAAAGCCGCGGACGCGCTCATTGACGGCCTCGAAAAGGGGACCGTGAAACCGAACGGCCTCGTTGTCATCGAGGGCGGCGACCTTTCCCCGCGATCAGGCCTCAGAAAACTATTCGAAAAGGCGAAATGCGGCGCGGCGCTCCCGTGTTATGCGGACGCGCCGGGCGACGTTCGCGATCTCGCCCGGGAGATTGCGCGCGCCGAAGATCTTCGCATTGACGAAGACGCCCTCGACTTTCTCGTCGCGACCCTTGGCGACGATCACGGGCTGACGAAGGCCGAAATCGACAAGCTTGTCCTTTACAAGGGGCCGAAAACCGTACGCTCAGGTCCCGGAACCATTACCCTGGAGGACGTGCGCGCCACAATCGTCGACGGGCCGGGTCAGGCGCTCGATGACGCCACGGCGGCCGCTGTTGACGGCGCGCCGCGCGCCCTGTCAGCGGCGCTTTTCAAGGCCGAGGCCGCCGGCGCCAGCCCCATCGGTCTCTTGCGTGCGCTTCAAAGACAAGTGACCCGGGTGCGCGACGCAAAGGCGCACATGGAGGCCGGCGAAAGCGCCGCAGCGGCTATGAAGAAGCTGCGCCCGCCCGTTTTTTTCGGCGAACAGCGCGCGTTCGAAGACCGGCTCCGCAAATGGCCGATGCGCCGTCTTGATATGGCGGCGCGCATGCTCATCGATGCGGAAATGGAGGCGAAAACCACCGGCGCCCCGCAACGCGAAATCGTTGAACGCGCGGCGCTGCGCATCTCTATGATGACGCCTTAGTCTCCGTATACAGAATGTTTTAGTATTCTCTCCAGGCGCCGAATGCTGATTACGCGCTCGACCCCATAAGCCGCCGGCAAATATCGTCGAGCTGGTCGAGATTGAGGTAATGGACCGTGACCGAGCCGGCGCCTTTCTTGGTATGATCGATCGCCACGTCGAGGCCCAGAATCGCGGAAAGGTCGCGTTCCAGCGCCCGCGTATCCGAGTCTGACCCACCGGAAGACTTTGTTTTTGAAGGACTTTTTGGCGCGGCGGCGGCGCTCGGCGCATGGGCTGCGCGCCCCAGCGCTTCTGTTTCACGAACTGACAGCCCTTTGGCGAGCACCTGTTTCAGGCCCGCGGCCGGATCCTTCAGCGCAAGCAGCGCCCGGGCGTGACCCATGGAAATCTCGCCGCCGCCCAGCGCATTGAGCGCCGCATCAGGCAGGCTCGTCAGGCGCATGATGTTCGCCACATGGCTACGGGACTTGCCGACGGCTTTCGCGATCTCGTCCTGCTTGCGCCCATATTGATCCGCGAGCCGATGATAGGCGCGCGCTTCTTCGATGGGGTTGAGATCGACGCGCTGCACGTTTTCAATCAGCGCAATCTCCGCCGCCTCTTCATCCGTCAGTTCACGGATGATGACCGGCACGTTATGGAGCTTCGCCTTTTGCGCCGCGCGCCATCGTCGCTCGCCGGCGACGATCTGAAAATCATCTCCGCCCATGGGCCGAACGAGAATCGGCTGCAAAAGCCCGCGCGCGCGGATGGAGCCGGCGAGTTCATCAATAGCGTCAGCGTCGAATTCGCGGCGCGGCTGATCGGGATTGGGTTTGAGGAACGCAATCGGCAATTCCCGGCGCGGGCCCGGTTCCGGCGATTTTTCTGGCGCGCGCGCGCTTGGCGCATCGCCGAGCAGGGCGTCGAGCCCGCGCCCTAACCCTTTGGAATGGCTTTTCTTTTTCGCCGCCACGGTCATTGTCTCCCTGCCTTATCCATCCTCACGCCGCTTTCGGCCGGGACCGCTCGCGCTGAATAACTTCCGAGGCAAGCTGGATATAGGCCTGGCTCCCCGGACATTTCAGATCGTAAAGAAGCGCCGGTTTGCCATGGCTCGGCGCTTCGGAAATGCGCACATTGCGCGGAATGACTGTGCGATACACCTTGTCGCTCAGATGCGCGCGGACATCGTCCTCGACCTGGTTGGTGAGATTGTTGCGCCGGTCATGCATCGTCAGAACAACGCCCTGCAATTCCAGCCGGCCATTAATCCGCTCACGGACTGTATCGATGGTGCGAAGAATTTGCGACAATCCTTCCAGCGCGAAGAACTCGCATTGCAATGGAATGATGACGGCGTCCGCCGCGGCCAGCGCGTTCAATGTTAAAAGGCTCAAAGAGGGCGGGCAGTCGATGAGAACGTAGGTCACGCCGTCCTTGCCCGTATCGCTATAGTCGCCAAGGGCGTCAGCGAGACGGAAATGGCGCCGGTCCGCATCAATGAGTTCAATTTCGGCGCCCGCCAGATCAACGCCCGCCGGCGCCAGCAGAAGCCCGGGTATGTCGGTTTCGATTACAGCGGCCTCGAGGCGGTATTCGTCGGTGAGGACATCATAGGTGGTGACGCCGCGGTCGGCGGCTGAGACGCCAAGACCCGTTGAGGCGTTTCCTTGCGGGTCAAGATCGACGAGCAGAACCCGCTCCCCAACCGCTGCGAGTGCTGTCGCCAGATTAATCGCTGTGGTTGTTTTTCCGACGCCGCCCTTCTGATTGGCGACGGCGAGAATGCGGGGTGCGGGGGAGGCGGTCGCTTCAGGCACGCGCTAACTTTCCGATCTCCAGAATGGTCCCCGAGGGGCTCGTATGGCTTTTATGCCGTTTTACCGTCATTTGCCAAGATGTTGCGGCCTCGGCAAGCTCAGCCTCAACATCTTGTCCTTTCGGAAAGAAATACTTTGTGTTTTCGCCCCCGATTTCATGGGCGTAGCCGAGCAACTTCGTAAGCCGCGCCAAGGCCCGGGCGGTGACAATGTCAGGCTTGTGGGAAAGTTTCACCGCCTCAATACGCCCCGGTATGACCGTGACGTTTTCAAGCCCCATGGCGCGGGCCGCTTCGCCCAGAAAGGCGGCCTTTTTGCCAGTCGATTCAATGAGCGCGACCGCCAAAGACGGGCGCATCGCCGCGAGAACAAGGCCTGGAAATCCAGCGCCGGAACCGAGGTCGGCAAGGGTCTTTGCGCCAGCAGGAATGTGCTCGTCGAGCTGCGCAGAATCCAGAAAATGCCGCGCCCAGCGTTCCGGCAGCGTCGAGCGCGCGATAAGGTTGTGCCGGTCTGACCAGTCGATCAGTACACGGTCCATCTCCTGAAGTCGGTGCAATGTTTCACGTGAAACATTCGTTGCGGCGGCGAACTCTTCCGGCGTCATCTGGCTTTTGCCGGCTTCTTCATCCACGCCAGCAACAGCGCCTGCGCCGCTGGCGTCACCCCTTCGATGCGCCCGGCCTGTCCGAGCGTCGCCGGCCGCGACGCCAGAAGCTTGTCGCGCACTTCATTCGAAAGTCCCGGTATGGCGGCGTAGTCAAGGTCTGCAGGAAGCGCCAGGGACTCGTCTTTCCTGAAGGCGATAATGTCCGCCTCCTGACGATCGAGGTATCCGGAATAGAGCGCGTCAAATTCAAGCTGTTCCGATACGGCGTCATCCATCTCTGCAAGCGTCGGCCAGATTTCGGCGAGACTATTTCTCGTGACGCCGGGCAAGGACAACAGGTCGATGACGCTGCGGCGGCGGCCATCCTGATTGACCTTCAACCCGTGGCGCGCAGCCGCATTGGGCGTCAGCGATGTCGCGCTCGCCCAGGCCCGCGCTTCATCGAGCGCCTTCTTCTTCACGTGAAACGCTTTCGCGCGCGGTTTACCGACTATGCCCGCGGCGACGCCAATCGGCGTAAGGCGCTGGTCGGCGTTGTCGGCGCGCAAGGTGAGGCGGTATTCCGCGCGGCTCGTAAACATGCGGTAGGGCTCGCTGACGCCATGGGTCACGAGATCATCGATCAGTACACCGATATACGCTTCGCTGCGATCCAGCGTGAATGGCTCATCGCTCCCGCCGGCGCGGCGCGCCGCGTTGACGCCGGCCATCAGCCCTTGGGCCGCGGCCTCCTCATAGCCTGTCGTCCCGTTGATCTGACCGGCGAGGAAGAGTCCGGGGAGGGCGCGCGTTCCCAGACCGTGGGTCAGCCCCCGCGGGTCAACATATTCATATTCGATCGCATAGCCGTATCGGACGACGCGGGCGGCTTCGAGGCCCGGAATGGTTTTCAGAAACGCCGCCTGAACCTCTTCCGGCAGGGAAGTCGAGATGCCGTTCGGATAGACCGTATCGGTGCCGAGTCCCTCCGGTTCGAGAAAGATCTGGTGGCTGTCGCGCTCGGCGAAACGCACCACCTTATCCTCAATCGACGGACAGTAGCGCGGGCCGCGACCGGCGATGGCGCCGCCATAGACCGCCGACTTCTCGATGTTCTCTTCGATGATGCGGTGGGTCTCTGACGTCGTGTGGGTGATGCCGCAGGCGACCTGCCGCACGGTGATTTCGTCATTGAGAAAGGAGAAGGGGACCGGACGCTCGTCCGCCGGCTGCATCTCGAGGCGGCCCCAGTCGATTGTGGTCCCGTCGAGGCGCGCGGGCGTTCCGGTTTTCAGCCGGCCCATATTGAGATCGAGTTTGTAAAGACGGTCGGAAAGGCCAATCGCCGGCGCTTCGATGCCGCCCCAGGTCTTATCCGCAGCGCGGGCGTTGGCGCGTCCGGCGGGAATGCGGCGGTCGCCAATATGGATCATGCCCTTTAGGAATGTGCCGGTGGTGAGCACCACCGCATGCCCGGCGATCTCCGAACCGTCCGACAGGACAATCCCGGCGACTGTTCCACGTGAAACAAGAAGGTCTTCAACGGCCCCTTCAATAATGTCGAGCCCGGGATAGGCGCTGAGCAGGGTCTGCATGCCCTCGCGATAGAGCTTGCGGTCGGCCTGGGCGCGGGGGCCGCGCACCGCCGGTCCTTTCGAGCGGTTGAGCATGCGGAACTGGATGCCGGACTCATCGATCACCCGGCCCATGAGCCCGTCGAGGGCGTCAACTTCGCGAACAAGATGGCCCTTGCCGAGACCGCCAATCGCGGGGTTACAGGACATTTCGCCGATCGTGTCGCGCCGGTGGGTCACCAGCGCTGTCGCCGCACCAGCACGCGCCGCCGCCGCCGCCGCCTCGCAGCCGGCGTGCCCGCCGCCAATGACGATCACATCATATTTCCGCAAAGCGCTCATGGGCCCGGCATATAGGCGCGAGAGACCTCTTTGGGAATTGGGGTCAGCCAAAAATCCCGCAGGATCGCGCCGCCAGGAATGCAACGAGGATCCAGATGCCGTTCGTCACCAGTTGCGGCCCGCATTCCTCCAACGCCTCGATCCAGCCCCGCTCAGTAGAGACCCCGCGCACCGTCGACAGGAAACGGCGCACGTTGAAGAAAGTCGTCAGCGCCAGCGCCGCCAGCACGGCGAGCACCGGGATCATCAGGCTGCTTTCGGGAGAAATGCACATGGGCCTTATCGTAACCTCGGCCTTCTTTCAGAACCCTTTCGCGCAGCGCAGCAATCGCGTGCTTTACAATTTGGAAAGGCTACCGATTGGCAATGCGTTGAGGCACGGGCGCTGCAGATGCGGCCATACCGTCGCGAGGAACGGGACAGGAAGGGAATACCATCATGTTGTTTGAAGGTTCGGTTTTGAAAGAGCAGCGCAAGGCGTTCGGCCGCGATACATCCGCGTCCAACACCATTGAGGCGCAGATGATCCGCAAGGTGCTGCAAAGGCGGCAAGGGGCGAAAATCCGGAATTTCGAGCGCATCGCGGCGCGGCTGGAAATGCGCGGCGAAAAAGACGCGGCGACCGTATTGAAGCGGGCGGCGGAAAAGCTGCGCGCCATTTCCGCGGCGGAGTGATGCGGCGCGGCCCCTATTTGCCGATGCAAAAACTCGAGAAAATCTCGCCGAGGACGTCTTCCACGCCGACGGCCCCTGTAATCGATCCGAGGGCGCGGATGGCGAGGCGTGCGTCCTCGGCGGCAAGCTCCGGCGCGGTTTCCAGATTGGCTTCGGCCCGGGCGAGGGCGGCGACTGCGTCTTCGACCGCCTTTACGTGACGAACCCGTGTGAGCGCCGGCTCGCTTCCGGTTGTTTCACGTGAAACATTTTCGGTCATACCAGCGACAAGATCGGCCAGCCCTGCGCCAGTTTTCGCTGAGACGGTGAAAACCGAAACGCCATTATCGGTAGCGAGGTCTGACGGGCGCGCGCCGAGATCCGCCTTCGACCATACGAGGAAATCTCCGGGCCCGAGCAACTGCACTGTTTCACGTGAAACATCGCCTGTCGGGTCTGCAACGAGAATTCTGATGTCAGCCTCGTCAGCACGCATCCGGGCGCGGGCCATACCCGCCGCCTCGATAGCGTCGCTGGTCGCTTCGCGCAGACCGGCCGTGTCGGCAATAGTCGCCAGCACTCCGCCAAGATCGAGCCGCGCCTCGACGATGTCCCGCGTCGTGCCCGGTACGTCTGAGACAATCGCCACATCCGATCCGGCAAGCGCGTTCAGCAGGGATGACTTGCCGGCGTTGGGCGCCCCGATGATGGCGATGGAGACACCCTCGCGAATAGTCCGTGCACGTCCTGATTTGGCAAGATACGTGGTTAATTCGTCCTTAAGCTGACGAATTGCCGGGCCAGCGCGGGACGCCACGGCAGCCGGCACATCGCCCTCATCGGGAAAGTCGATATCGGCTTCAAGGGGCGCCGCAATGCGCAAAAGAGCCGTTCGCCACCCCTCCGCCGCCGCGGACAGCCGGCCATCAAGCTGCCCCAAAGCCTGCATTCTCTGTAGGGTCGTTTCGGAATCGATAAGGTCTGCCAGCGCCTCGACCTGAGCCAGATCGAGCTTGTTGTTCTTCAGGGCGCGAAGCGTGAATTCGCCGCGTTCCGCGGGCCGGGCGCCCATCGCCGCGAGCGTTTCGAACAGAGACGTTTCGACAGCGCGGGCGCCATGCAGGTGAAACTCCGCAATGTCTTCGCCCGTGAAACTCGCTGGCCCGTCAAAAAGTATGACCAGGCCGCGATCGATCGGCGCGCCGCTTTCCGGATCGACAAGCTGCGCCAGTTTTGCGACGCGCGGTTTGATCCGTTTACCAACTAATGCGCTGGCGATGCGATGGGATTGCGCGCCGGAAACCCGAAACACCGCGACACCCGCCTTGCCGGCGCCGGATGCGCGCGCAAATATCGTATCCTCAGCAGACATTGGCGTTCCATGCGCTTCTGTGGTCGGGCGGCGCTACTTCTTCTTGGAGGCGCCCATGGCCGCGCCCATGAGCGCCTGAATGCCCTCAACGCCCTTGCCGCCCATATTGATCCAGGCCGCGACTAGGCGTTCCGGATCGGCGAGCGTGTCGATGGAGTCTTTGGCGCGTTTCTCCATCTCCTTCATGATCATCTTGTTCATGGGCTCCACATCCGGCATGCCAAAAAAGCTTCGGGCCTCCTGGGGCGTGACATCGAGGTTAATCGTGATTTTCATCGGGCGTTCTCCTTGGCGCGCGCGCAATCTAGCCAATTGCGCCGCGCCGGAACAGCGGCGAATGCGCTGGATCATCGCCGGTTGAACTTGTATTGCCGGCGGGTCCTGAGAGGAGCCAGAGTATGGGCAAAGCCGTGATCCTTGAAGAAACCGGCGGACCGGAGAAGTTTTCGATCCGCGACCACCAGCCCGGCGCGCCGGGGCCGGGGGACGTCCTTGTCCGAAATACGGCTATTGGTTTGAATTTCATAGATATTTACCAGCGAAAGGTGCTTTATCCGGTGTCTTTTCCGGCGGTGCTCGGGCAGGAGGGCGCCGGCGTGATCGAAGCGGTCGGAGAGGGCGTTCAGGATTTCAAACCTGGCGACCGGGTTGCGCATCTTTCCGGCGCCGGCGCCTATGCAACCGAAACCATCTGTTCCGCAAGCGTTGCAGCAAAAATCCCCGATGCGGTCGACGACGAAACCGCCGCGGCTGTTTTTCTGAAAGGGCTGACGGCGCATATGCTCGTGCGCAATGTCTTTGCCCTCAATGAAAGCCATAGCTGTCTTGTATACGCGGCGTCCGGCGGCGTCGGCACCTTGCTGACCCAGTGGGCGGCCCATATCGGCGCCCGCGTCATCGGGGTCGTAGGTACAGAGGAAAAAGCGGCTGCCGCGCGCGCCAATGGCGCGCAGGATGTGATAATCCGTACAAAGACGGGTTCGATTTCCAGTGATGTGCGGCGCCTGACAGACAGCGCCGGCGTCGATGTCGTTTACGATTCCGTCGGCGCGGCGACGTTTGAGGCGTCGCTTGATTCCCTCGGCTTGCGCGGGCATATGGTCACTTACGGAAATGCGTCCGGCCCGGTTCCGGCGGTGCAGCCGCTTGACCTTGCACGCCGCGGATCGCTCACGCTCACGCGTCCGACGCTGTTCCACTACGCGACGCCGGACCGCCTGCCGGCGATGGCGACGGCGCTCTTTGAGATGCTTGGTTCTGGTGCGCTGAAGCCTGCGATCGGAGAGCGCTTTGCGCTCGCGGATATCGCTGACGCGCACCGGCTTCTCGAAAGCGGCAAGAGCGCCGGCGCCATCATTCTGAAACCATAGCCGGGGGAAATTCGTGAAGTTTTTCAACATATTCGCCGCCGCGAGCACAGGGCTCGCCCTTGCCGCCTGCGGCGGCGGAACGCCGACCTCGACGAGCGAGACGATTGCCGCATCGACGAAGAATGACGGCTGGGTCATCGCGCCGCCGGGCGATCTCAACGCCTTTTTCGATTGCCTTGACGCTGCAGGCATGTCCATCGTTTCCGCCCACCGCGGAGGACCACAGGATGCATTGCCGGAGAACAGCCTCGAGGCCATGCAGGCGACGCTTCGCGCGGTTCCGGCGTTGATGGAAATAGACGTTGCGCAATCGGCGGACGGTGTTCTTTTCCTGATGCATGATGACCGGCTGGAGCGCACAACAACAGGCGAGGGTTTTGCGGAAAAAGCCCGCTGGGGCGATATCCAAAACCTTCAGCTTGAGGATGAAAACGGCAGCGTCAGCGAATTTTCACCGCCCACATTCGAAGACGTTCTCGCCTGGGCGAAAACCCGCACGATCCTTCAGGTCGACTTCAAGCGATCGGCGCGCTACGAAGCGGTTATTGACGAGATATATCGTCAGGGTGCGGAGGACCGCGTTATTCTCATCGCGTACTCGATGGCGTCGGCCCAGAAACTGAACCGGCTTGCGCCCGACATGATGATCTCGCTTTCGGTCGCGTCGCAATCGGACCTCAATCGCGCCGTCGCCGCCGGCGTTCCTGAAAATCGCATTATGGGCTTTACCGGCACGGAGGCGCCGAGCGAGCGCCTGCTAACCATTCTCGACCGGCGCGCGGTGGAAGGCATTTTCGGCACGCTTGGGGGCGGCGGCTCCATCGACGCGGAAATCGCCCGCAGCGGCGCAGAGGAGCGATACGCTGAGATCGCAGCACTCGGCGTCGATATTATCGCCACGGACCAGCCGCGCGCGGCGCACGCCGCCTTGACCAAGGCCGGCGCCGCGCCAGGCAACGGCGTATGCGGCGTCTCCCGGCGCGCCGGCGGGTCATGACGCGGATCGTCATCCTCTATGCGGTCGCTCTCGCTGTCGCGGCGGCGTTCCTCGCCTGGCTTGAATATCACTATGTGACCCGCCTCTTTGCCGGCGAAATCTACATCCTGATTGTCGCCGCCGGATTCGCGGCCCTTGGCGGCTGGGCCGGATGGCGGCTGACCAGGCGGCGGCAAAGCGACGGCTTTGAGAAGAATACGGCGGCCCTCGAAACGCTGGGTGTCTCCCCGCGCGAATATGAAACGCTTGAGCTTCTGGCCGCCGGTCTCTCCAACAAGGAAATCGCCCGCAAGTTGGGCGTCTCGCCGAATACCGTGAAAACCCACCTTGCGCGGCTCTATGAAAAGCTCGGCGCGTCCCGGCGCACAGAGGCTGTCGGCAAGGCCCGGGATCTGTCGCTGATTCCCTGATTTTCCGGTGATTTCGGCGCGATCACCCAAACGGGCGATAGCATCTCATTGCTTTTACGCGCTTTAATCGGCTCGCCTGAACAAGCAATCTAGGAGGGGCGCAATGGGCGATCCGGTCGTACGGTTTGAAATCGGTTGTCGAGACCGAAAAACAGCAAAAGATTTCTACGAGAAGGCATTCGGATGGTCGATCGAGGCAGGCGACGTTACGGGTGAAGCGAGCACTGGCGCAAACGAGGGCATTCAGGGCGCTCTAACTGCTTTGGGCCACGAGCCGCATAACTATGTGATGGTGTACATAAAGGTCGCGGACATTGACGCCGCTGCGGGGCGCGTCACCGACCTCGGGGGTTCGGTTGCGATTGGACCGCTCGATATTCCCGGCGGCAAAGGCCGTTTCGCCTGGATCAATGATCCGGAAGGCTCAACCCTTGGCCTCTTTCAGGCGCCAAGTTGATTTCGGCAGGAAAGGAAGTTCCGCCATGCTGCGCATTGCACTGATTTACGGATCCATCGCCGGCTCAATTGTCATCGGCACGATGATTCTTGGCTTCATTCTGGACGGCGGCGAGAAAGGCGCGGCCTCAGGGCAGGTCTTCGGCTATCTCGTTATGCTTGTCGCCCTGACGTTGATTTTTGTCGGTGTTAAACGCCACCGCGACATCAATCATGGCGGCGTCATCAAATTTCTGCCGGCGTTCCTGACCGGCCTCGCCATCGCGGTGGTCGCCGGCGTATTTTATGTCATCGGATGGGAGGCGTATCTAGCGCTCACCGACCACGCTTTTATCGAGGAATACGCCGCCGCCGCAATCGAGAAAAAGAAAGCGGTCGGCGTTTCGGGCGCGGCGCTCGAGGCGTTTATCGCCGATATGGAAAAAATGGTCGAGGGTTACGCAAACCCGTTATTCCGTATACCAATTACGTTTTCGGAGATTTTCCCCGTGGGCCTGCTGATGTCGCTGGTTTCTGCGGCAATCTTGCAAAACCCGAAAGTCATGCCGGCGCGCGGCTAGAACGCCGCGCATAAAAAATCCGGGCGCGGAATTGTTCCGCGCCCGGCGAAAGCTTTCTTACATTTTCGCGATCATATCGCGAAACTCACGGGTGACGCCGCCGCGACGGGCGATAGATTTCCAGCATTCCCCAAATCGATCGTTGACGTTGATCGCCCGGGACAGGCGCTCGGTCGCCGCCATCGTGGCTGCCTCGTCATTCGCGTCCAATGCCTGGCCGATCGCCAGATAGCTGTCCACAAGCACATCCAGGCGTGATTTGGATTTGTCGCCGTAACGCGAACATCCATCGTAACGATTTGACGTGAGCCGGCGCCAGCGGTCGTCGGCATCGGCAAAGGCTTCGGTAGAATACCCGTCGCGAATTTCTGAATACTCCGCCGCAAGCGCCGGTGAAGACGCCAGCATTGAAGCCGCAACAGCGATCAAAACTTTCTTGGACATAACAGTACTTCCCTTTCTTTTGTCCCCCTCCGGTGAAAACGCCCGCCCCTCCGAAAACGATCCGGAAGCGTCTGTACACAGAGTGTATTTTTGCGTATCGCGACGGGTCCGTGCGATCAACATTGAATCGGCAAGGCGAAAGATTCCCGCGACGGAACCTGTCAGGAAACTGAAATGAGCGTTTTTTCAGGCGCGCGGCGAAGACAGCGGCGGCGACGGCCGCGCCCGAGCCAGGGGTTGCGACGATCCCGCGTCCGGATCGGCTTCTCCCTTTTCGTAAGCGTCGATCAATCGAAACCCGAGCCAGACGCCCATAACGCCGAAAGCAACGCCGCCAATCGCCTGGCCGATGATCACGCCCGGCGCGCCCGCAAACGCAGATCCTGCAAACACGAATGGCGCCGTGCCAAGCGTATTGCGCCCCCAGTTCAACCAGGTCGACCATAATGGACGACGCAAATTGTTGAACGACGCATTGGCGATAAAAAGCGCGCCGTTAAAATAAAAAAGCGGCGCCACGGCGGCCGCGAACCAGAAAAGCAATGCGCCGCCGTCGCCTGTCAGCCCGAAGGCCGCAGCGATATATCCGTTGAACAGGAAAAGCACCGCCCAGATTATCGCTGTGTAATAGGCTGCGAAGATCAGCGACTTCCGAAGCGCTTCGCGCACGCGGTCATAGGCCTTGCCGCCAAAATTCTGACCGACAATGGGGCCGACGGCGCCGGAGAGCGAGTAAAGCACGCAAAACGCCAGCGGCGTCAGTCGGAGGATAACGGCGAACCCCGCAACCGCCGCATCGCCATAAGGCGCGATGGCGCGGGTCACGATAATGCCCCCGATGGGCGTCGCCACATTGGTCAGCACCGCTGGCGTCGCAATGGCGAAAATCGGCTTCAGATCGCGAAGAAACTGGCGTCCGTCAAAGGGCGCAAAACCCTCATAGTGGCGGAAAATTGGGATGATCGCTGTCGCGGCCATGGCGAGGCGCGCGGCGACGGAGGCGAGCGCAGCGCCATCCAGACCGAGGCCCGCCGCAAAGATCAAAATCGGATCGAGGACGGCGTTAACCGCGCCAGCGGCGAGGGTGGCGTTCATGGCGCGGCGCGCATCCCCATGGGCGCGCAACAATCCCGACGCCACCATCGCGAGCGCCGCGACCGGCAGCGAGGGCACAACGATGCGCATATACCGCGTTGCGAGGTCCTGCGTTTCTCCAACCGCGCCGATCATCTCCAGCATTCTCGGCGCGAAAATCCAGAACACCGCGGCGAATAAAACCCCAAGAGCGAATGCGGCGACACATACGCTGGTCGCGATGCGCCGGGCTTCCTCCGGTTCGCCGCGTCCGATCCGCTGGGCTGCAAGCGCCGACATGGCGATCATCAGGCCGATCGTCATCGACATGTTGAAGAAGATTAGCGTCCCGGCGAAACCGACCGCAGCGGCCAGTTCCTGTTTGCCGAGAAGCGAAATGAAATAAAGGTCTGCGAAGTCGACGAGAAATATGGAAATGAGGCCCGCGCTCGACGTCAGCGCCATAACAACGACGTGGCGCATCAAATCTCCGTGGAGAAACTTTGCCGGTTTTTTTGCGGGCGCAGCGTCGGAAACGGTGGACAAGGTGGGGCGGACTTTCCGAATTGAAAACGCCGTGACCATGCACTGACCGCGCCAGTTGCGCCATCCCGTTTTTCTCCATTCCTTACCCGTTTTGCTCACAATCTCGCGCGCGAACAGCGGCGAAAATTGCCGCTTCACGACAGAGCGAAGACTTTGCGCGGTGAACGGAACGACGCCCATTGCGCAGCCCATTAATGTGTCCGGAAATTATACTGGGAGGCGGCCCGATGAATCTCAACATTAACGGCGAAGACTTCGAATTTCAGGGCGACGAGGACATGCCTTTACTCTGGTTTCTGCGCGAGGAAGCCGGCTTCAAAGGCGTCAAATTCGGTTGCGGCATCGCCCAGTGCGGCGCCTGCACCGTCCATATGGACGGGCGCGCGGTGCGCTCCTGCGTGGTCCCGGTCGCAGCGGCGGAAGGCGCCGCCATTACGACCATCGAGGGGCTTGCGGAAGGCGATAGGCTGCATCCGGCGCAACAGGCCTGGATTGAGGAAGATGTGGCGCAATGCGGCTATTGCCAGGCCGGTCAAATCATGGCCGTCGCCGCGCTCCTTGAAGAAAACCCGGCGCCCAGCGACGCCGATATTGATGCGCGCCTGACCAACATCTGCCGCTGCGGGACGTATTATCGATTGCGCAAGGCCGTTCACCGGGCCGCCGCACTGAAGCGCGGAGACGCCCGATGAACGCGACAACAACAACCCGACGTGATGTTCTGCGCTATAGCGCCTTCGCCGGCGCGCTCATCATTGGCGCACCGCTCACCGCCTGCGCCAAGCGCGCTCGCGACGACGATGCGCCGCCGCTTCATTCGTCCGTAGTCGGACCTTTTATCATTATCAACTCCGATGAGAGCATCGAGATTGCGTTTCCGAACCCGGAGATGGGCCAGGGCGTCGATACCGCCTTGCCCATGCTGGTCGCCGAAGAGCTGGACGCAGATTTCGACAAGGTCAGCGTCCGCCAGATGCCCCTCGCTCTGCGCCGCAATGAAGAGGGAACGGGGTACGCCTGGAAAATCGTGCCTCAGGGCTCCGGCGGCAGTAATTCCATCGCCAGCCACTACGAGCCCCTTCGCCAGGCCGGCGCGCTTGCGCGATATCTTCTTGTGGCCGCTGCAGCATCGGCGTGGGACGCGTCCCCTGACGACGTCTCGGTTCAAGACGGCTTCCTGCGTCATGATCCGAGCGGGCGAGAAACGACCTTTGGGGCGGTGGCCGCCGCCGCTGGGGATATGCCGGCGCCGGAAGGCGAACTGGCGCTGAAATCGCGGTCCGACTTTAAGCTGATCGGTACGGCGCAGAACATGAAAAACGCTGCGGCCATCGTCACCGGCAAAGCGGTCTACGGCATTGACGCCGAAGTCCCCGGCATGGTTCACGCTGTCATTGAACGGGCGCCAAATTTCGATGCGCGCCTTGCGAGCCTCGACGACAGCGCGGCCCGCGCCATCTCCGGGGTCATCGACGTCGTCAAGCTGGACGGACCGGCGCCCGGCGCGCCCTATCATATTCTCGCCGAGGGCGTCGGCGTCGTCGCAGAGACTTTATGGGCGGCCATGAAGGGCCGCGAGGCGCTTCGCATTGAATGGACCGATGGTCCCTATGCCAATGAAACAACCGCCGGCTTCCGCGCCCATTGCGAGGAGCTGCTCTCAGGGTCCGGCCAGATTGTGCGCGACGACGGCGATCTCGCCGCTGCTTTTGCCAGCGCGGCGACGACCCATGAGCGGTTTTACTGGCTGCCTTATGTTTCCCATGCGCCGATGGAGCCGCAAAACTGTATCGCCGATGTGCGCGATGACGGCGTCGAAATCGTGGGTCCCATGCAGATGCCCTCATCCGCCAACCGCAATGTCGCGGCGGCGCTCGGCATCGAAGACCGCCTTTCGGTCAAAGTCACCCCGACCCGTCTCGGCGGCGGCTTCGGGCGGCGACTGACGACGGACTACGCTGTCGAGGCCGCGCTTCTGAGCCGTGCAGTGCGCCGGCCGGTGAAGTTGGTTTGGTCCCGCGAGGACGACATACGTCACGACCGGTTCCGGCCGTCGGGCCTGCATCATCTGCGCGCCGCGTTTGACGAAAGCGGGCGTCTCACCGGCTGGACCCATCGCCTGGCGAGCGCTTCGAAATACTACCGCCGCCCGAACCTGCCGGAGACGGATTACTGGCAGGCGGAGCTTTATGACGACGATTTCCCGGCCAATCTGGTCGACAATTTCCAGCTCGAATATTTCTCGGCAACCTCCGGCGCGCCGCGGGATTCATGGCGCGCGCCAGCCCACACGGCGAATGCTTTCGCCGTCCAGAGTTTTCTTGACGAGATCGCTGAGGACCGCGGCGAAGACCCGCTCGCCTTGCGCCTGCGCATCCTCGGTTCCCCGCGAGAAATCGAGTATCGAAACCATGGCGGGCCCGTGTTTAATCCGGGCCGTCTCGCGGGCGTTCTACAGCTTGCCGCCGAAAAAGGCGGGTACGGACAATCCATGCCGGCGGGCCGCGGCCGCGGCATTTCGGGGCACTTCACTTTTGGAGGTTATGTGGCGCAAGTCGTCGATGTTGAAGTCGATGAGGCGGGTCAGCTTAGCGTGCCTCGGGTCGTCGCCGCCGTCGATATCGGTACGGTCGTTAATCCCAACGGCGTTGCGGCGCAACTTGAATCCGGCGTGATTGACGGGCTCTCGACTGCCTTGCGCCTGTCTATCAACATCGAGAATGGCGAGGTCGTCGAAGGCAATTTTGACCGCTATCAGTTGATGCGCATCGATGAGGCGCCGCGGTCGATCGAAACCCACATTATCGACAATGGCGAAGCGCCCATGGGCATGGGCGAAATGGGCTTGCCGCCGCTCGCGCCGGCTCTTGCCAACGCCATTTTTCAGGCGACGGGAAAGCGCATCCGCGATCTGCCGATTGGCGACCAGCTACGCGCCTGAGGGCTTCGCTAGTCGCGTAGGCGCGTGCGAAAATTCGTGTAACGGTCTCGCCAGGGGCGCGCACGCGCCGTTGTCGCCGGAAGGTAGATGATGCTCTGTGTCGGCGCGATGGGCGATAGCTCCATCTCTGTAGGCACATATCCGATATCACGGCGCGGGAAATACACCGGGGCGAAAACCCTGCGTTGCGGCGTCAGCGCCGTATTCGGATTAAAGACGAGCGGCGTTGTTTCGCGCTGAGCCCGCTCGTCCGTAGACGGATTGGTCGTCGCTGTCATGAAATCCACCGACAGCGTATCTTCCGCCTCGTTCTTGGCGAGAAAAGCGTCGCGGGCGCGAACATAAATCACGCCGGTAAGACCTGACGGGAATGTAAATCGCTCAATATTGGCGCGATTGTTGGAATCGACGACGAACATCGGGTTCCAGGCCCGCTCGCCGGCGCGGCGATAATCAAAGCGGAACCCTTCCCGCCCGGAAACATAGGCGTTGACCTCAAACGTCATGTCGCCGCCGCCCAGAATATCAAACCGCCAGACATGGTCGCCGCGATATTGGTGGTTCGCCGACAGCGCGCCGCCGCTCGTTTCAACAAGACGCTGAACGTCTCCATCATCGGCGTGCGTGTCGCGAAAATCGCCCTCAAGGCGTCCATTCGCCTGGGCCACATCGCCGAGCGCCCGGTCGTCGGTTGTCGTCGGATTCGCGTTTGTTGTCGCCTGCGCAGTGCTGGACCAGGACGATACGCCATCGCTGTTCGAGGCGCGTACGCGGTAGCGATAGGTCGTACCCGGATCGAGGCCGTCATCGCGATGGCCGGTCGTATTGGCGGAAAGGTTTGCGATCGTCGAAAACGATCCGCCGCCGATCGCCCGCTGCAACCGGAACTGATCTTCGTTGTTCGCATTGTCAGACCACGTCAGGACGATCTCGCTCGTCCCGTCCGCCGCCGCAACCAAATTGCTCGGCGCCGAGGGAGGGTCCGGCGTCGGTGGCGGCGGCGGCGGGTCCGTGGGATCGGGCGGCGTGGTGCTGTCGCGGAAGCCGGCGATGCGGCTTGCACTTTCACTAAGGGTTCGCGCAGCCCAGGCGGCGTTGTCGGCGTCGTCAGCGGGATCGATGCCCGTCGGCGCGCCATTATGGTTCACGTTGGGATTTGAAAAATTGTTGATGCGCGCTGCGCCGCTACAGCCATAGGCCATGATCGTTGAGAAAAACGGCGCGCCCACATCGTCAACCGAGCCGTCGTTACAACGCCGATAGCCGTAATTGTAGTTGCCGGAGACGCCGCCGCTATTTTGCGAGCGGGCGTGGGACGAACCCTGATTGTGTCCGATCTCATGGGCAAGCGTACCGTTTGACAGGCAACCCGTCGCTGTTACCGACATGGCGTAAGACGCCGACGCGTTCACATAGGCGATGCCGCAATAGCCGCCGCCCGACCCTGTGATGAGCGCCAAGAGATCAGCGCCGTAGTCATTGCGGTCATCATGAAGCCGGTCGATTTCGCCGTCGCTTGTACTGCGCAATTCACCGAGCATTTCTGAGGCGGACTTCCCGCCTTCGTCATAATTGATCTGGACCATGCCGACGAGGTTCATGGTGATGTTGACGTCGCTCGCCGTGTATGCGGCGTTCATCGAAGCGACGGCGTTTACAATTTTTGCTTCCACCTGGTCGCAACTATCCGAACCATTTCCACCCTCGTCGCGGCACGCATCGTCCGTATACGCAACAAGAATGTCCTGCTGGACAGGCGCCCCGGCGGTTGCCGGCGCTTGCGCTTTACTCGCCCGGCCTGTCGTAAAGCCATAGTTTGGCGCATGGGGCAGATGTAAAGGTTCTTCTTGCGGCATGGCGCCCGGATCAATCTCGCCGATTATCAGGTCGCCGCCCCGGCCCCGGGAAATCTCGTAAAGCACGCCATTATAGGTCATATGCCCGGCAAAGGCGTTACGCCGCCCGGTAAGGACGACACGCTCGCCGGGCGATCCCGATATGTGCCCAATCCAAGAAACCGCGCCGTCGGCGCGGCGCTCAATCGTATCGCGAATGGCTGTGACCGGCGCGCCGAAAAGATCGATCGTCAGCGTCGGTTCCGAAAGCGCATGAGCATTCATTTCGATGCGGCGGGATTTCTTGAAATAAGAGCGCTCGCCTTTCTCGTCCGTCTTCTCAACCTTGAAAAGCGCCGGGCGATCGCTTGCCGTTGCAATACTCCCCGCACTGAAAGACATCGCAGCGGCGAATGCACTCAGCGATAATTGACGGAACAAGGTTGGGTTCATTACGCGCACCCGAATACTGAACAACTGACTGGCGATAAGGCCGGTGAATCTTAAGTCGTCAGCAATGTCGAGTGATTGTTAAGAAAGGATGCGCGTCTTGGCGCCAGTTTTAAACGGCGCCATTGGATTCAAATTTTACGGGTCGGCGCGATGGTTCATAAATCGGCGCGGCGACGCGGTTTCCGAAAACTTCGTTTGCATCGCGGCCCGCGCCGCCGGTGCAATTAATAATGCGTAACCGGCAATTCAGAAATGCACACGTTTAAACCTCCGCGTGCATCGCATTGTTGTGCTCTCTTTTTTGGGGCGCCGCCGCGGATCGGCTTTGCAGGCCTAATCGTCGCCCGCACCTTCGGCCACCGCGGAACTTTCATCAAGAAATTCCGGTCCCGGCGCCGGTTCGCCGTCCTTGTCGACGACCTTGGAAACATCTTCGCTGTCCGTCGGCGCCAGATGGGCGATCATGGGAATCGGCGTGAGGTCCTGCGCCGCGCCCGTCCCGGCGTCGACAGCGGCGCCGATCGGTCCGCCGAGAAGCGCATTACCGAGAAAGCCAGCGCTGCCGTCGCCGCTGACCCGAGAAGACAGTTTCGCCGAAACGGGCTTATGCCCGTCCAACGCAAACGAGATATTAAAATCGCGCTTCCGGCTAAGTTCCAGCTTGCATGGTGCAACACAAGAGACGGGGTTGTCGTCATTTTCCGTGATGCGCGTCGCCGTCACGGTCGCGCCCTCGGGATAAGATTGAAATTCCGCTGTGTCTTTCGTGCCGCGAATTACAGTCGAACACGCGCCCAAGCTGATCGCAACCGCGACCACGCCCAATACTCTTATCATGGTTTTCTCTCCGTTTCGGTCATGCGCATGGCGCATCCGCCGCAAGAATCATTTGCGACGATTGCGGCGTTTTAATGACCGATGCGTTTGCTGCGAGACGCTATGTATTCATCGAGTCGAAAAACGCTTCGTTTGATTTCGTCTGCTTGAGTTTGTCGAGCAGGAATTCGATGGCGTCATTGACGCCCATGGGCGCGAGGATGCGCCGCAGGACGAAAATTTTCTGCATCGCGGCCGGATCGGTAATAAGGTCTTCCTTCCGCGTACCGGACTTCGCAATATCGATCGCCGGGTAAACCCGCTTATCTGCAACCTTCCGATCAAGGATGATTTCCGCATTACCGGTGCCCTTGAATTCCTCGAAGATCACTTCGTCCATTTTCGAGCCGGTCTCTATGAGGGCCGTTGCGATAATCGTCAGGGAACCGCCCTCTTCGATGTTCCGCGCGGCGCCGAAAAACCGTTTCGGGCGTTGCAGGGCGTTGGCGTCAACGCCGCCTGTGAGGACCTTGCCCGACGACGGGACGACCGTGTTGTAGGCGCGGCCGAGGCGCGTGATGGAATCGAGCAAGATCACCACGTCGCGGCCATGTTCCACGAGCCGCTTGGCCTTCTCGATCACCATTTCCGCGACCTGCACGTGGCGCGTCGCCGGCTCATCAAAGGTCGAGGAGACAACTTCGCCCTTCACCGAGCGCTGCATGTCCGTCACCTCTTCCGGGCGTTCATCAATGAGCAGGACGATGAGATAGGCTTCCGGATGGTTGGCGGCGATGGAGTGGGCGATATTCTGCAGGATGACAGTTTTACCCGTGCGCGGCGGCGCAGTGATCAGCGCGCGCTGTCCCTTGCCCAGCGGCGCAACAAGATCGATCACCCGCGCCGTCATGTCCTTTGATTTCTCGTTCTCCGCCTCAATTTCCATATTGAGGCGTTCTTCCGGGTAAAGCGGCGTCAGATTGTCGAAATGGACCTTGTGGCGGGCTTTCTCCGGCTCTTCGAAATTGATGGTGCCGACCTTTAGAAGCGCAAAGTATCGCTCCCCATCCTTGGGGCTGCGAATTTCGCCGATGACCGTATCCCCGGTGCGCAGGGCAAAGCGGCGGATCTGGTTCGGCGAAACATAAATGTCGTCGGGCCCGGCCAGGTAGTTCGCCTCCGGCGAGCGCAGGAAGCCGAAACCGTCGGACAAGACTTCCAGAACCCCGCCGCCGGAAATCTCCACGTCATGGTCCGCGAGCTCCTTGAGGATCGCAAACATCATGTCCTGCTTGCGCATCGTCGAGGCGTTCTCGACCTCGAGCTCTTCGGCGAATTCGAGGAGCGCCGCGGGGGTTTTTTCCTTGAGTTCCTCAAGGGACATCTGTTTAGGCAGCATGGCCGGTTCCCAAATAGTGATGAACGCCCGGCGCAGCCGGGTCGGATCGTGTTGCTTGAAATCGGTGGACGCGCGCATTTTCGCGCTGCGTCAAAAGGAAGGTTTCGGCGAGATATAAGGGATCAGCGCCGTTCGTCAATGGTTTGCCGGCGTGTCAGAACGGTTTCACGACCACCATGATGACGATGATGATAAGGGCGATAAACGGCGCCTCGTTCATGATGCGCCAGAATTTCGGCGTTCGCGGGCGGTCCCCGGCTTCAAACTTTCGCTGCGCGCTCGCGTAAAATCCGTGAATGCCGGAAATGGCGATCACAAAAGCGAGCTTCACGTGAAACCAGCCCGCCGAGAGGGTCGCGCTGTTGGCATAGAGCATCAAGACGCCAACCACCCAGACGACGCCAATCGCCGGGTTCATAATGCCCTTCAGGAGCCGGCGCTCCATCTGGACAAAATTGCGCTCCGCCTCGCCATTTTTTTCCGCCCCGTGGTGATACACAAAGAGGCGCGGCAGATACATCACGCCCGCCATCCAGGCGATGACTGCGATGATGTGAACCGATTTCAGCCAGAGATAATTTTCCAAAAAAAACGCACTCACCAGTCGCCTCCGCGAATGAACTCTACAAGCTGGCCCACATGCTCCGGCGGTGTCTCGGGCGAAAATCCGTGTCCGAGATTGAAAATATAGGGCGTGTCGTGGAACAGCTTCAGATAGGCTGAGGCCCCTTTCAGCATATCGTCGCCGCCGGTGATGACGCTTAAGGGATCAAGCGCTCCCTGTATCACGGTATGGCCGGCGAGGTTGGCCCGGGCCCAGGCGGCATCCATGGCGTAGTCGATCCCCAGGCCGTCGCATTCTGGCAGCGTCGCGTATTCCGTCGCCTTTTCTCCAACCCCTTTCGGGAAAAGGATGACCGGCGTCTCAGGATGCGCATTTTTGACGCCGGCGGCGATCTTCTGGAGCGGTCTGACCGATACGGCGTCAAGCACCGGCCAGGGCAGACCGCTCGCCCAAGTGTCAAACAGTTGCACCGCATCGGCGCCCGCTTTGATCTGCCGATTGAGGTATTCGATCGTATACTCAACGAGCGAATCGATCAGCGCCGACAGAAATGGCCGGTCCTCGTAATAGATGTTCCGGAGGGCCGACGGATCGCGGCTCGACCGCCCGTTCATCATATACGTCGCCACCGTCCACGGCCCCCCGGCGAACCCGATCAGGGCCTTGTCATCCCCGAGACCGGCGCGGGTCTGTTTCACTGTTTCGTATACGGGCGCCAGCGTCTCATGAATATCTCGCGACCGAAACGCATCAAGATTTTTCGATGTTATCACAGGCTCCAGGATCGGTCCCTCGCCGGCTTCAAAGGACAGTTTCTGCCCCATCGCATCGGGGATCAGCAGAATGTCTGCAAACAGTATCGCAGCATCAAGATCATATCGGCGCACCGGCTGCAGCGTCACTTCCGACGCCATCGCCGGGTTGTAACAGAGGTCCAGAAACGATCCGGCTTCTTCGCGAAGTTTGCGATATTCCGGCAGGTATCGTCCCGCCTGCCGCATGAACCAGATTGGCGGTATGGCCGATATCTCGCCCGTCAGCGATCGAAGGAATTTGGAGGATGACGTCATGGACAGGACCCTGTTCTGTTAATCCCTTATTAAAGAGTCTTAAAAAAGAATGAATAGTAAGAGTAGGGCTTGAATCCCGGGGAAAGAATGTAGCCGCCCGATTTTCCTGCTGCGGCGCCAAGCCGGCGCCCGAAAGTTTCCATGGGGGGTGTGGTTTCGCAGGCGATGGTGATGCTGTCCTAGCGGCCTCGATTCAAAACGAAAAATTCGCACAGCGCCTTCGGGAAAAAATGTTTTACCGGGAGATCGGGCAAAAGATAGTCAGGAATTCTCAACCGCTTCCTTTTTGCGATCCCCATGGGCGCCGAACCGGTATGGCCGGGCTGTTTTCCGGAGGCGAAAATTTGCTGTCGCGAAATAGCCCCGCTTTCCCGTATAACTCCCCAGCAATGCCCCAGGATGATGCGGAAAGTGTTGAAGGCAAGGCTCAAGGCGCAACCGCGCCGCTGGCGACGTATTTCCATGTGCATCTCGTTTCTGATTCCACCGGTGAGACCCTGAATGCAATGCTGAAAGCGACGGCATCGCAATTCGCCCACGCCAAACCGCTGGAACATATCTATGCGCTGGTGCGCTCGCCCAAGCAGATGGAAAAAACGCTCGCGGCCATCGAGGCCGCGCCGGGCATCGTTCTCTATACCATCATCAACCCGGCTTTGCGCCGACTGCTGGAAATTCGCTGCAGCGAGCTACAGACGCCGGCGGTTTCCGTACTGGACCCCATGCTGAACGCGTTCGCTGATTATCTGGGGTTGGAGCAGACGAAAAAAGCCGGCGCCCAGCATGAGCTCGACGATGAATATTTTACCCGGATCGCCGCGCTCGATTACACGCTTTCCCATGATGACGGGCAGATGAACTGGGATCTCGCCTCAGCGGATGTGGTTCTGGTGGGGGTCAGCCGGACGTCAAAAACGCCGACCTGCATGTACCTCGCAAACCGCGGCGTGAAAGCGGCGAATGTGCCGCTGGTGCCGACAGCGGACCCGCCGCCGGAGCTCTTCGAATTGCGCAAACCGCTTATTGTCGGGCTGATCGCCAGCCCGGAGCGCCTGGCGCAAATCCGAAAAAGCCGCCTCGGCGGTTTAAATGCTGACGGCGCCGCGGACGAATATTCAGACCTTGATGCGGTCCGGGCGGAAGTCCTGCGCGCCAAACGGCTATATGCGAAAAATGGCTGGCCGATGATCGATGTCACGCGAAAGTCTGTGGAAGAAACCGCTGCCGCCATCCTCACCAAACTTTCCGCGCGCCAGAACCGATGAAGACCCTTGCGCGAATTACCCTGGCTTCCGGAAGTGCGATCCGCGCCAAGATCCTGAAGAGCCGAAGCATAGACTTTGAGGTCGTAAAACCCGGCGTCGACGAGGCTGTTATTAAGACCGAGGCCGCCGCCGCCGGGATCGGGCTTGAAGAAACAGCGATGCGATTGGCGGAAGCGAAATGCCTTGCCGTTGCAAGAACGCGAAACGGCTTCGTCATCGGGTCTGACCAGATTCTTGAATTCGAAGGCCGTCCTTACGACAAGCCGGCGAGCATTACAGAAGCGAAAGCGCGCATCGCCGAAATGCAAGGGCGCACGCATACCCTCATCAATGCAACCGTGCTGGCGCATGATGGCGAAATTGTCTGGCGGAACCTTTCACGGCCGAGGCTGACCATGAAGGCCATGACGCCCACGGATATTGATGCGTATTTCGACGCCGTGGGCGAAGAAGTCTTGTCGAGCGTCGGCGCCTATATGGTGGAGACGCGCGACGGCGCGGCGCTCTTTGAGCGGATCAGCGGGGACTGGTTTGCGGTTCAGGGGCTCGCCGCTGACCCGCTTCTCGCCGAGCTGAAACGCCGGGGCGCCTTCGGCGACGAATGGAAAGACCCCCCGCGCATACTCGCCGGGGTCGTCGGCTCCCCGATAGCGCACTCGCTTTCGCCCCTCATTCACAATGAATGGGCAATGCGCGCCAGCATCGACGGGGAATACCGGGCCATCGAAGTCGCGCCGGGCTATAAAGCTTTTTCGAAGGCCATGGACGACCTCCGCGCCCAGGGCTTTGCCGGCGTCAATGTCACCATACCGCATAAGGAAAATGCGCTGCGCTATGCGACGTCAGCCAGCGATATCGCCAAACAGAATGGCGCGGCGAACATGCTGACATTTTCAGGCGACGGCGCACACGCTCATAGTTCCGACGGCGCCGGGTTTTCTTCCTCACTCACCGATATCGCCATTCCGGGCGATCCGGTCCGGGTGTTGGTTCTCGGCGCCGGCGGTGCGGCGCGTGCGGTCGCCTCATCGTGCCGCGACCTCACCGCTGGCGAAACCCCGCGTCGGCCCGTGGAAATTTTCATCGCTAACCGAACAGCTGAAAAAGCGAAAGACATCGCGGACAATACCGGGGCAAGCGTTATTCCGTGGGCGGAACGCTCAACATGTCTTTCAACCATGAGCCTTGTTGTCAATACGACGTCTCTTGGCATGACCGGGGAGCCGCCACTGGACCTCGATCTTTCGGCGCTGCCGCCTGACGCCGTTGTCAGCGACATTGTCTATGCGCCGCTGGAAACACCCCTGTTGAAGGCCGCCCGCGCCCGCGGCAATGTCGCGTTGAACGGTCTCGAAATGCTGCTTTGGCAGGCGGTTCCCGGCTTCGAGGCCTGGTTCGGCAACCGGCCCTATCCGGTTGTCGCGAGGGTCGATGACGATTTGCGCGACCTTCTTGTCTCAGCGCTCAACAAACGGAGCGGCGCATGATCCGCATCGGCCTCACCGGTTCCATCGGCATGGGAAAATCGACCGCGCTGAAGATGTTCGCTGATCTCGGCGCAGCAGTGTGGGACGCCGACGCTGCGGTGCACAGAATGTATGGCGAGGGCGGCGCGGCGGTCGCGCCGATCGAGGCGGCGTTCCCTGGCGTTGTCGAAAACGGGGCGGTTGATCGCGCGGCGCTGGCGAAAATTGTTCTCGGCGATGCGGAGAAACTGAAAGCCCTCGAAGCGATTGTTCACCCGCTTGTCGGCGCCGATCAGGCGGCCTTTATGGGAGAAGCCGCGGCGGCGAGTGCGCCTGCTGTCGTGCTCGACATACCGCTTTTGTTTGAGAACAATTCCGAGGCGCTGTTTGACGCCGTAATTGTCGTGAGCGCGCCGGCGGATGTGCAGCGCGAGCGGGTTCTCGCCCGGCCCGGCATGACGGCGGAAAAACTCGGCGCCATTCTCGCGCAGCAAACGCCGGATGCGGAAAAGCGCGCCCGCGCCGACTATGTTATCTCGTCGGATCAATCGCTGGAGGCGATGGCCGCGGCGGTCGCGAAAGTTTACAAAACTATTCTGGACGCCGGCCCACGGCTTGCAAGCTAGTTCGGCAAGCCCGCCAGAAACTGCCGCAGTTTCATCTCGGCGTTCTGGTGATCGTCCTCGTCATACCAGTGAAACCATTCAGGCTCGAGGAACGGGTCGTCGAAAACATGCTCTGCATCCGGATAAACGGTCATCTCGATTGCTGCGCCGGAGTTCTTCTTCTTGTTGAACAGGCTGATGCATTTATCCGCATCGACGATGGTGTCGGCGCCGGCGATAAGGGCGAGCGTCGGCGGGGATTGCCGCCATGGACGCAGGCGCGACAAGGCGCCGGTCCCGCAATGAGGGTAAAACAGGACAGCGCCGTTAATTTCCGCCGGTGGCGGCAATGCGCCGGAAAGTCCGGCGGGACGGCGCTTTCCCCCGTCCATGGTCAGGAAATCCATCACCGACCAGGCGCCGTGAGACCAGCCGGCGAGAACAATATTGTCGGCGTCGAGACGTGGGTCGGCGCGGGCGATCTCAATCGCCGCGTAGATGTCGCCAGCGCGTTCCTGCCCGATCAGCGCCTTGCCGGCGCAAACGACCTCCAAGGCCTTCTCGCGCGAGTACCCGCGCGGGCCGACGCTGTCGACGATCATCGCGGCGTAGCCGGCGTCGGTGAAAACCTTCGCCCACTGGCGCTGAAACGCCATGCGCGGGCCGGCGCAGCCATGGAGCAGTAATGCTGTCGGATATGTCTCTTCGTCCGTGTCCGGAACATGAATTTCAACCGAATCCGAAATCAGCGCGCGGCGATCCTCTAGCGCGCCCGTTTCGGTCTGTCCTGCGAGCCAGGCGAGATACAGCGGCTCAAGACGCCAGACCAGAAAAGCGACGAGAAGCGCAATAACGCTTCCGGCGATGATCAGCATGCGTTTCAACTGGTCGGCCTCTTTTTCAAAGCAGCCCGGCGCTGTCTGCAAGTTTCTTCAGCGATGCGGCGGGCCGTGCGCCGAAATGAGAGATCACTTCGCTGGCGGCCAGCGACCCGAGGGCACCGGCGCGCGGCAGGTCATAACCTCGGGCGAGACCCAGAAGGAATCCGCCTGCATAGGCGTCGCCGGCGCCGGTGGTGTCTTCAAGGGCGTCGGGCCGGCGCGCCGCGACATCCACCGTTTCGCCGTCGCGGGGGATGAGAAGCGAGCCATCTTCGGACCGGGTTACGGCGGTGAGCGGCGCCATGATGCGCGCTTTTTCGGCGACAACGGCAAGGTCTTCGGTCTCGAAAAGCGCCGCGGCCTCCGCTTCGTTCGCCAGAAGAATGTCGATATGGTCGCGGACAAAATCCGCGATTGTCGCTCCCTGGCGTTCGATGACGCTGGCGTCAGACAGGGTGAGCGCCGTGCGCTTGCCATGTTTGCGGGCGATCTCGCAGGCGCGCACGAAAGCGTCCCGGGCGTCGGGCTGCTCGAAAAGATAGCCTTCAAAAAAAGAGATCTCGCCGCGCGCGATCTGGTCTTCGTCAACGTCGTCGTTGGTGACATGACCGGCGGCGCCGAGAAAAGTCGCCATGGATCGTTGTGCGTCCGGGGTTACGTTGACGAGGCATCGCCCTGTTTCCGGCCCGCCTTCGAGGGGCGCTGTTTCATATTCAACACCCATGGATTTCAGATCGTGGCGAAAGATTTCGCCAAGGGCGTCCGCGGCCACCTTGCCGACAAAACCGCCATGGCCGCCGAGCGAGGCGATACAGGCGATGGCGTTGGCGTTTGATCCGCCGGAAACCTCAACACCCGGCGCCATATCGGCATAAATCGCGCTCGCCTTGTCGCCGTCGATGAGGATCATGCCCCCTTTGGGGATTTCAAACTTCTCCAGAAACGCGTCGTCGCATTTGGCGAGAACATCGACGATGGCGTTGCCAAAACCGATGACGTCAATTTTCTGGTCTGTCATGAAATCTTTTCCCTCGCGCCCATGCGCTGAATGCAACCGCGCTTATAGAAAGGGCGCGCTGCGCCCGCAAGCTTGTCCGCGCGCGCGCGCGCGCCTATTCTCGCATAGAGGATTGGAGGCTCGGTATAGTGAAGAAATTTGTCGCAATCGGCGCAGGGTTTTTGCTTGGCGCCTGCGCCACAGGCGCGCCTGTAACGCCAACGCAGGAAGCAGCGGCTGCGCTTCCGCCTGAGCCCGCCGCCCCTGTTTACGTGGCCTCGGATTTCGCCGGGAAAACCGTCGACGCCATTGAAGCGCGGCTCGGGCCCGCCGCGCTTGTCCGGCGCGAAGGCGACGGCGAATATCGTCGCTACAGTCTCGCCGCCTGCACGCTGATTGTTATTCTGTATCCTAATGAAATGGGACAGCGCCGCGCCCGGCACCTTGACGCCACAGCACTTGTATCGGGGCAGGAAAAACCGGCGCTCGAGGCGTGTCTCGCCGAGGGTTAGTCGGCGGCCTCAAGTTCGGCCGCTGTTTTTGAGCGGTCAAGCGTGAAACGCTTTTCCGAATATTTCAGAAAAAAGACCAGGATCGCCGCCGGAACACCGATGATCGCGGTAATGGCAAAGAACCATGCGAAGCCGACGCCCTCCACCATAAAGCCGGAAAATCCGCCCACGAACTTTCCGGGCAATGCATAGAACGACGAAAACAGCGCGTACTGCGTTGCCGTGAACGCGGTATTTGTCAGGCTCGACATATAGGCAATGAGGATGGTGCCCGCTGCGCCATAGGCAATGTTGTCGACGATAACAGCAAAGGCGAGCCCGCCCGTTGTCGCGTCGGAAAGGGCAAGCCAGGAATAAATAAGGTTCGTCAGCGATTGGGAGATGACTCCAAACAGCAGGCTCCACTTGAAATCAAACCGGGCGACGATAACGCCGCCGAGGAAGACGCCGAACAGGGTCGCAAACAACCCGGCGCCGGATCGGATCGCGCCGATCGTCGTCTTGTCATAGCCGAGTTCGATATAGAGGGGCCCCGTCATGTACCCCATCAGGAAATCAGGCACGCGGAAGAGCGCGATGAAAAGGAGGATGACGAGGGCGTGAATTCCAAAACGGGCAAAGAAGTCGCGAAACGGTCCGATGACCGATGTTGCGAACATCTTTGACAATGGCGCGGCGGGCGGCGGTTCGTAAGCGCGAACCTCGACCTTCGGCGCGAAGAGCGCGGTTAGCAATCCGACGCCCATCAACAGCGCCATGAACTGATAGGCGGCCGCCCAGTTGAAATTGTCCGCAACGATAAGCGCGCCGGCGCCGGCGACCATGATCGCAACGCGATAGCCATATTGGTACATGGCCGCCATGACGCCCTGTTCTTTGTCGGTCGCCGCTTCAATCCGCCATGCGTCAATGGCGATGTCCTGTGTCGCGGCCATGAAGGCCATGACGACGGCAATGAGCGCAACGACGATGAGGCTTTTTGACGGGTCCGCCATGGACATGGCGAGAAGCGTCAATGCGACGCCGATCTGTGCGGCGGCCATCCATGCGCGACGGCGCCCGACAAGTTTTTCCAGGAACGGGATCGGCAGCCTGTCAACGGCCGGCGCCCAGAGAAACTTGAACGTGAAGGCAAATCCGGTCCACGCAAAGAGGCCGATTTCCGCCTTGCTGACGCCGGCTTCAGCAAGCCAGAGCGACAGGTTCTGGTAAATCATGTAAAACGGGAGGCCGGCGGAAAACCCGAGCAGCAGCATGACGATCGCCCGCGGTCTCAAATAACCGGCAAGGGCGTCGATGGTTGATTTTTTTTCGCCGCTGGCGGCGCTGCTCGCATCAGACATGGGCGCGGACGCTAGTTGTGTTTTCAGTCGGAATAAAGGCGAGGTCAGGACGCCTTTGAGAAACGGCTTTTTGTGCCCGCCCATTTATCGACCATGCCGGTGAGGTCGTCCGGCTCGAAAGGTTTTGACAGGAAAGCGTCCATGCCGGCGGCGAGGCATTTGCGCTCTTCGGAACTCATGGCGTTGGCGGTGAGGGCGACAATGGGGGTGCGCGCCTCGTCCCCGTCAAGGGCGCGGATCGCCCGGGTCGCGGCAAGCCCGTCCATTTCCGGCATGTGCATGTCCATCAGGACGATGTCGTAATCCGCCCGGCGCAAGGCCTCGAGGGCCTCGACGCCGTTCACGGCGACGTCAACCTCGTGGCCGGCGCGCTTCAGGATGGTGGTCGCGAGCACGGCGTTGATCTGGTTGTCTTCGGCCAGAAGGATGCGTCGGGGAGACGGTTTCGCATCTTTGGCCTCATCGGCTGGCGAGGCTTGCTCCGGCGTCGCGGCGTCAGATGACGCAGGCGCGGACGGCACGATGTCAGAAGGTTTTTTTGTATGACCTTCCGAGCCGGTAAATTGTTTGTACAAAGAAGATTGCCGGATTGGTTTGATCAGATAGCTGTCAAAACCGGCCTGGCGCAAATCGCCGAGCCGGTCGCGTGACAAGGGCGAGATAAGGACAATAGTGCGGCCGGCGGTCCTGAAATCAACTGCGGCGGCATCGCCGGCGAGGTAGATATCACATAGCAGCGTCGCGCCGTCATATTGCGCCAGGGCGTCTTCGATATCGGCGTTGGTTTCCGCATGGATTACGGTTTTCACGCCGATGGCGGTGAGCTGCATTTTCAGGGCGCGCGCGAGGGTCTGGGACCGCGTTGCGACGATCGCCGCGTGGCCCACAGACGGTTGCGCCGCGGGTTTGCTTTCGTGCTTGAAGCAAAGATCAAAGGAGAAAACGCTGCCGTCATTAACGGCGCTTTCAAGGCTGATGGCGCCGCCCATGGCGGACACAAGCTTGTGGGCGATGGTGAGGCCGAGGCCTGTGCCTTCCATGCGTTTCGCAGCGCCGCTGTCAGCCTGGCTGAATTCCTGGAAGATTGTTTCCTGCATCTCTTTGGGAATGCCGATGCCGGTGTCGCGCACGGAGAACCGGATGCGCACAGCGCCGGGCTCGTCGGAGACAAGATGCACCTCAATGAGCACGCCGCCATGGTCAGTGAATTTCACGGCGTTGCCGGCGAGGTTGATGAGAATCTGGCGAAGGCGCCCTTCATCGCCGAGCAAATTCACCGGGATGCGCCCGTCCACATAGGCGGCGATTTCAATGCCTTTTTCCGCCGCCCGCGGCGACAGCAACTCGGCGACGGCCTGAACGAGCGCGCCCGGCGCGAAGGGGTCCTGATCGAGCGTCATGCGCCCGGCGTCGATCTTGGCGTAGTCGAGAAGGTCGTTAATCAGGGCAAGGAGCGCTGCGCTCGATTCGCGAACGGATTCCGCATAGGCACGCTGGTTCGGTTCAAGGGCGGTGTCGAGCAGCAGCGCGTTCATGCCGATGATGCCATTGAGCGGCGTGCGCATTTCATGGCTCATGGTCGCGAGGAATTTCAGCTTGCCGCCGGCGTTTGCATCGGCGTTGGTCGCAGGTTCGGCGCCATTGCCGGTGTCTTCCGGCGCGCCGACATATAAACGTTCGCCGCCTTCCAGTACGGTTTCCGTCCAGGCGATGACGCAGTCACGCCCGGCGATTTTCGCGCGGGTGCGATAGGCCGCCGGCGCGTCGGGCGTCGCCGTCTCGCCGCCGGGAGCAAATGCCCGGCCCATCCATTTCTCAACGGGCGCGCCAAAAAAATCGGCGAATGTTCGAGATACATATCGAATGGTCCCGCGCTGATCGCAGATGGCGATCAGCTCACGGAGCGAATGCTGCTGGCTGTCGCCTGCGGTGGTCATATCGAGAAACGTCCCCTGCCCGAGCGTTTCCGATGGTCGCTGCGACCGCTTGAAATTTCGTTGAAAGGCTTGGTTAACGATTATTGTCAAATTGCATGCGCCGCCGGGCCTTTCGGCGTGTGCGCGACAGCAGCCGGGCCTGACGATTCACGACGTCGGTAGCTGACGGCCTCGGCAATGTGGCGCCGCCGCACCCCGTCAACGCCGTCGAGATCGGCGAGCGTGCGTGCAACGCGCAGGATTCGCATATAGGCGCGGGCCGAAAGCGAGAGCGTTTCGGCCGCCTTGGCGAGAAGCGCTGCGCCGTCCGTGTCAGGCGCGGCAATTTCGTTGAGGGCTGCATCGCTGAGCGCCGCATTCGTCGCGCCGGAGCGATCGGTCTGGGCGGCGCGCGCGTTCGCCACGCGGGGCGCGACCGTGGCGGTCGCCTCGCCACGGGCCGGCGCTGCGAGATCGACCGCCGTTACGGCGGGGAGGTCAACGGCGATATCCATGCGGTCAAGGAAGGGTCCGGAAATCCGGGACTGATAGATTTCCTCGCAATGGGCGCCGCGCCCGCACTGGCGCCCGCTGGCTTTGCCGAACCCGCATTTGCAAGGGTTCATGGCGGCGATGAGCTGGAACCGCGCGGGATAGCGCACATGGAAGTTTGCTCGGGCGATAAGGACGTCCCCGGTCTCCAGGGGCTGGCGCAGACTGTCGAGCACATTTGCGGAAAACTCCGGCAACTCATCGAGAAACAGAACGCCGTGATGGGCAAGCGAAGCCTCCCCGGGGCGCGCGCGCACGCCGCCGCCAATCATCGCCGCCATGGAGGCAGAATGATGGGGCGCACGAAAAGGGCGCGCTCGGGTGAGGCGCCCGCCCTCGAGCAGGCCGGCGAGGGACTGGATCATCGAAATCTCAAGCATCTCAGCCGGGGACAAAGGCGGGAGCAGGCCCGGAAGGCGCGCCGCCAGCATGGATTTCCCGGCGCCGGGCGGGCCGACCATCAGCAGATTGTGCCCGCCGGCGGCGGCAATCTCGAGGGCGCGCCGGGCTGTCTCCTGTCCTTTCACGTCGATAAGGTCAGGAGCCGCGGCCCCAACGGCGAGGGCGCCGGCTTTCGGCGGCGTCAGGGCCTGCGTCCCCTTAAAGTGATTGACGAGCTGAATGAGCGTCGCCGGCGCAAGGATCTCCGCATCGCCCCCGGCCCAGGCCGCCTCGGCGCCGCTTTCCGCCGGGCAGATGAGCCCGAGCCCCATGGCGTTTGCAGCGACCGCCGCCGGCAGGGCGCCCGCAACTTTCGCAATGTCGCCCCCGAGGCCAAGTTCGCCCATCACCGCATAGCCCGTCGCGCAATCATGGGGCGCAGCGCCCATCTCCATAAGAACCGCCAGGGCGATCGCGAGATCGTAATGGCTTCCTTCCTTGGGGAGGTCCGCGGGCGCGAGATTGACCGTGATGCGCTTTGCCGGAAGTCCCAGCCCGACAGCGCACAAAGCGCCGCGCACGCGTTCTTTCGCTTCCGAAACCGCCTTGTCCGGCAGACCCACAATGGCGAAGGCCGGCTGGCCGCCGGTGAGCTGGACCTCAACCGTGACGGCCCGCGCATCGACGCCGTGAAAGGCGAATGTCGTAACGCTTGCAACCATGGCGGGTTCCCTGCTGCGCCGTTCCCGGCACTCCCATCCTGACGCATCAACCAGAACATTACAAGAACAAATTTTCGCCATGCCGCGCCGCCCGGCGACCCCGGCGCATTCGACGCGGGAATTCCCGCTTGACGAAATGCCGGTCTTGGCGCGACACAAACGCTTTCGCGCCGGCGCGGTTTCGGCGATCAGAAGGGCCTTGTAGAACCGGTGAAAGAACACGCAGCGCCGCCGAAACCTGTCATGGCGTTCCGCATCGGCGTGACGGGACACCGTTCCTCACGGCTCGATCCGGACCAGATCGCCCGGATCGACGCGCAGGTTCAATCGGTTCTTGAAATCGTCCGACGCTCTGTCGACACGGCGCGCGCGCGTCATGACCGTGAATATCAGGATGCGCCGTCAATCCTTTATTTCGTCAGCGCGTTGGCGGACGGCGCCGACACGCTGGCGGCCAAGCGCGCGCTCGACGCCGGCTGGCGTCTTTTGTCGCCGCTGCCCTTTTCGGCGGAAACCTACGCCAATGATTTTTCCGGCGAGGACCGCAAGGAACTGGAGGCGATGCTCGAGGCCGCCGAAGCGGTCGCGGAGCTCGACGGCGTTCGCGATAGTCCGATGACGGAGGAACGCGCTTATCTGCAAGCCGGGCTCGTCACGGTTGACCAGTCCGATATCATGATCGCGATCTGGGACGGGGAAGAGGCGCGCGGCGTCGGCGGCACGGCGATGATAAAGGAAGAAGCGCTGAACGCCGGCAAGCCGGTGATCTGGATCAACGCCGCCGCGGACAAGCCGCCGGTCTTTATCAAGCCGGCGAATGAGGAAACGCCGGTAACCGAGACGCTGCTGGAGGAGGCGGTCAGTCTTGTCGTCAGCCCGCCGCCGCGTGAAGAGATTGAGCACTCCTTCGCCGGGCAATCCACGAAGACTCTGTTCGCCTACAGAACATTTTCCGATGAGCGTCCGCATCTCTTCAACTGGGGGTCTTTCTTTCAGTTCTGGGAAAAGGCGTTCGCCGGCAAATGGCCGTCGGTCAGCCTCTGGAATGCAACGCCGGCGCTGGAAATCAAGCGCGCGCGATCATCGACTCTTGCGCAGAAGCTGCAGTCTTCGAAACACGATCAGGCGGTCTTCAACGACCTCATCATTCCCCGTTTCGCCTGGGCCGATCATCTCGCGGTGCATTACGGCAATCTTTATCGCTCGTCCTATTTCTTTAATTACCTGTTCGCGGCGGCGGCGGTTTTCCTGGCGCTCATTGATCTCGTCGCCAGCGATTTCGAGTTTGGCTCAAAGACAATTTTTATATCCCTTGAAGTCACGCTGATCGTGCTGATCCTTGGCGTCACCATCGCGGGAAAACGCGGGCGATGGCATGAGAAATGGATCGACTATCGTCAGCTTGCGGAGGAAATGCGCCAATACAGGCTTTATTTCCTGACGCTGGGGCGCGGCGTCACAGAAGACATCGCGCAAGGCGAAGGGGGAGAAGCGGCCGGCTGGGTCGACTGGTATTTCGATGCGACCCGCCGCGAGGCGGGCATGACGTCAGGCTCGTTTGCGGCACCCGAGATCCGCGTCATCGCGGAGACCGTTTTGAACGAAGAGATCCGCCCGCAGATCGCCTATCATAACCGCAAGGCGCATATGCTGCACGCCATGGAGCACCGCCTGCATCATCTCGGCGAGTACGCCTTTGGCGCGACACTGCTCGTTTGCCTCGTTTATCTGACGCTGGCGTTCAATTCCGGCAAGGAAACCGAACTCCAGAAATGGGCCTATGAAACGAAGAACGACATCAAGGGCATGGTGACGCTGCTGACCGGCTTCCTGCCGTCCCTTGGCGCGGCGTTTTTTGGCATCCGGGTACAAGGGGAGTTCGGTTCAACGGCGGAACGCTCTCATGCGACGGCGGCGCAGCTTAAGGCGATCGCGTCGAAATTCGAATTGCTGGTCAATGGCGATAAGCCGCGGCTCGACGTTTTGCGCCTGCGCGTAGAGGAAGCGGCCCGGGCGATGCTCATGGAAAATCTCGACTGGCGCCTCCTCTATATCTCCAAGCCGTTGAATTTGCCGGGTTAGGCGCTGTTTTCGCCTCGGTTCGTCTTGCAAATCGTTTAGTCGATTTTGCTCGCGCCGGCCCCGAAGCACCTTAAACAATAGGCAACGCCGCGCCCGCTGAGAGCGCCGGCGCCCAATGCTAGTTACGACCGGGAAACGAACCGATGTCCGCCGTATCCGTCCTGCTGGACCCGCAAGACGAGGCGTTTGGCGACCAGCTCGCCAGCGCGCTCGCCCGAGAGGGCAAGGAGGCGCGCCTGATTTCGGGCGACGCGGCGGATCTCTTTTCCGGCAAACAGGGTGGCGTATCCGCATCGATCGTCGTCTGGTCCGAGGCGGCATTGCGCCTTGCCCGGCTTCATGTACAGGCCCGCGAAGCCCTCGAAAACGGCGCGCTCATTCCCGTTTCCGTTGACGGCGCCCCGGCGCCGGCGGGATTTGAAACCCTGCCGCCGATCGATCTTGCGGGCTGGTCCGGCGAGGATGACGATCCGCGCTGGCGCTTTGTCCTGGAAGCGCTCGCCATCGCATCGGAATACGCCCCGCCAGCGGTGGATGGCGCCGAGCCCGAAACGCCGACCCCGGCAGAGACGCCAGACCTGTCAACGTCCACCGCCCTTGCGCCAGTCAATCTGACAGAACCCTTCTCCCCCGCGACCCTGCCGCCGGTTATCGCCGATGGTGAAATGCGGGCGATCCCGACAATTACGCAATTGCAGGCCCTGCAACCGTTGCCGCGACGGCGGAAAAAGGCGCGCCCTGCCGCAGCGCCGAAACCAACGCGTTTTGACCCTGGCGCGGTCGCCGTCGCCGGCGTGATGCTGCTGTGCCTCGTCACCGGCGCAGCGATCATTCTGGGACCTTCGCTTCTGACACCGTCTTCGGAGCGGGCCGCACCGACACCGGCGCCGCCGGAAGCGCTCACCCCTGGTGACGCGGGCGCGCGGACAACGCCGGGACCATCGCTCATCTTCGACGCTCCGGAAAAATACGCTGCTGAGGAAACAGCGGGCGATGAAGACGCCATGCTCTATGAACCGTATACGGATAATATCGAGGGGATCGGCGAAGGCGATATCTCCTATCCTGAAGACGGCGCGCCGGTATTCGTTGATCCGTATGAAACAGACACGCGAGCGGACGACCTTCATCTCGCCATGCTGGGGCCGGCGATACCCGGCGATGCATTGCCGCCCGCGCTGAAATCTGCGCCCGCCATGCCCGATGGCCCGCGGCGCGCGCCGTCAATCAAGCCGGCGCCTGTCAAATCAGGCGCGACGACGCCTGAAACCGTGGGCGGGCTTCTGGCCGGCATGGCGAGCGCCAATAATCCGAATACGGACGTAATCAGGGACTGCGCGCAATGCCCGGACATGATCGCCATTTCCCCGGCGGCATATTCCATGGGGCCGGGCGCTGGTGAACGCAAACGCCCCAATGAAGGACCGGCGCGGCGCATGGAATTGACGCGGGCCTATGCTATCGCGGCGCGCGAAGTGACATTTGCCGAATGGGACGCCTGCGTCTCTGACGGCGGGTGCAATGGTCATGAGGCGGAGGATTTCGGCTGGGGCCGGGGCGAGCAACCGGTCGTCGGCGTGTCCTATGAGGATGCGCTACGTTATGCGGCGTGGTTGTCCGCGAAAACCGGCGCGGCCTACCGTCTGCCCAGCGAAGCGGAATGGGAATTCGCCGCGCGCGCAGGCAGTGCGGCGGCCTTCTCCTTTGGCGATGAGTTGAGCCCGAGCGCAGCAAATTACGATGCGCGGTATGTCTATCGAGGCAAGAAAGGGCGCTGGGTCGGGCGTCCGACGCCGGCCTCACGCTATCCGGCTAACGCCTTCGGGCTTTTCGATATGCATGGCAATGTCTGGGAATGGACCGCCGATTGCTGGCGCAACAGCCTTGCCGGCTTGCCGTCTAACGGCGCGCGGCGGGGCGGCGCCTGTGCGACCCGCACCCTGAAAGGCGGCGCCTTCAATACCGGCGGCTGGCGGCTTCGCTCAGCGCACCGCATCGGCAAGCCTGCCGGCGCACGGGAAATGGAAATCGGCTTTCGGGTCGTACGGGAGCTTTAGCCGGCGCCATCACTAACGAGGCGTTAATCCGGCGCCGCCAGAATTACCGGCGTGAGCATTGTCGAAACATCTCCGCACGCGCCCGAAGCAACGCGCCGCTTTGCCTTGCGTATCACCGTCTGGCGTATCGCCGCTGCGATGGCGGTCTTCGCCGCGTCGCTGTTCTTATTGTTCCCGCTTGGCGTCGGCGCCGATTACACAAATCATCTGGCGCGCGCCTATATCGCGACCGCGATTGACGGGTCCGAGGCGCTGCGCCGCTGCTACGAGATCGATTACCGGTTTGTGCCAAACTTTTCGATCGAGATGATCGTGCCCCGGCTCGCTGAGCTTTTTGGTCTTTACGGCGCGGGCGCCTTGCTCGTCGCCGTCAGTGTTGTTCTGGCGCCGCTTGCCGGCGTTCTCCTGTCGCGCACCGTGAACGGCGGCGCCGGGGCTTGGTTGCCGCTTTTGGGTTTCGCAACGCTCTTTAACCGCAATCTCGAATTCGGCTTCGTCAACTTTCTATTCTCCTTGGGCCTTGCACTACTCTGTTTCTGCCTCTGGGTGCGGATGAAACCCGGCTGGTGCCGATCTTTTGCCATAGCGCCGCTGGCTGCGTTCGTCGCCGCCAACCATATTTTGGGGTTCCTGTTCCTCGGCTATATCGCGCTTCTCTGGGAGGGGTCGAAATTCGCCTTCGGGGAGCGCGGGACGGCGCGCCAGTTTATCCCCCTACTGATGATTCGCGACGGCGCGGCTTTCCTGCCCGGTCTCGCGCTTATCGCTTACGGGTTTTTTATCGCCGACGACGTCAGCACTTATACCGGCGATATGGGGCTATGGACCCAGCGCATGACGGCGCTAACCGCCGGGATCGGGTTTTTTAACTCGCCGCTATCGGTGATTGCAGGAACGTTCGCTTTCGCTATTTTCTCGGGCGGGCTTTATCTCGGCCTGCGCAAGGGCGTTCTTGAAATTCACCGCGATCTTGCCGTTGTTGCTGTCGGCGTGTTTTTTCTCGTGGCGGTTATGCCGGCGCATCTCGCCGGCATCTGGGCCTTGCATTTTCGTTATGGCGGGGCCGCGCTTATCCTTCTAGCGGCGGCGCTTCGATTTAAGGGTGCGCGCGGTAAGACCAGCGGCGCGTGGGCTTGCGCCGGCGTGCTGGCGCTCCTTGCGCTGAATGGTGCGACTCACGTTGCGCGCATCGACGGGTCTCATCAGGAATTGCGCCGCGCCATGGCGTCATTGCCGGACGGCGCGCGGCTCATTTCTGCAACGGCGCCCGATGTGGGTTTTGAGATCGGCGTCCATGGCGCATCCCTCGCGGTGATCGAGGCGGACGCCTATGTGCCGAACCTTTTCACCAATATTTCCGCGGTATCCGTGACGCCTCAGATGACGGCGCTGCATTTCCCCCAGGGCAAGCCGCATCTGGTTGATACCCTAAACGCCCACCGCGCGACGGCGCTTTCGCCGGCGGCAAACGGGCGCTGGAGCGAGAATTATCATTTCGGCTGGCCCGCGCATTTCACGCACTTGCTTTACATGCGCGTTCCCGGCGCACCCGGCGCGGACCTCGAGGGCTTATCGGAAATCGCCAGCGGCGCGGATTTCGTGCTTTATGAGATTGACGGCGCGGTGCCAGATTAGGCAGCGCTTTTTTTCCGCTTACGGAACGCCTTGACCTTATGCTCATTGCCGCAGGTCGCCATGGAGCACCAGCGGCGCTTGCCGTTTTTGGATTGGTCGAGAAACATCCATTCGCAATCATCGCCCCCGCAAATGCGCAGACGGTCGTGGCGTTCATTGAGCAGCAACTCTTCGCCCGCTTCGAAAATCAGCCGCATCGCCCGCTCCAGCGCCGGCGCCTCATCGGCGCAGCGGCGGCGAAATCCGTCCTTGTCCTGACGGATTTCGCAATGGCGCGCGGCGCGCACTTTCCAGCTGTTGAAAATGTCGAGATCGTCGTCGCGGGCCGCTTCGCCCTTCGCAGCGGCCTCGAAGATTCGCCGCATGGCCGCGCGCATCGCTACGGCGTCCTCGAAAAATTTCGCCGCGTTTTCATCATCTGCGAGTTCTGCGCGCAAACTCTTCAGATCGTCGCCATAGAGCAGTCCGGCGACGCCGGCCCATGCGCCAAACCCCGCCGCGTCGCCGAGCCGGTCCACAGGCTCGCCCGACCAGTCGGAAACCGTGTTGACGAAATCGAGCGCCGCATTGCCGCCGACCATATCCGCCTCGGTCCAGGGATATTCAGAAAATTTCATCATGAAACCAGTAAAAATCTATTGACTGGTTACGATATAGGCGTATATCCGTAACCGTCAATATGAATATTGGCAGTTACAAGCAGAGACCCGGGTTCGCCGGGCGCATTTGAAACAGGAGAAACCCCGATGTCGAACTCACCCGCCTTCTTGCTGCAGCTATCGGCGCTTATCTTCGTGCTGGTGCTGATCGGGCACACTGTCGCCGGCGCTTTTTAGGCCGCGCCGCGACATACCCGCCCGTGAAATGTCGGCCCCGGCGGTCGCCGCGTATGCGATGCCGGGGCCTTATCTTTCTGGTTTTGTTTACGCTTTTTCATCCTCGCGCCCGGCGTTGCGCGGCCAATCCTTAATTCCGCGCCTCCGCGCGAAATAATTCCCAATTCGCACGCCCCTAAATGGTTGCGGGGCTTTCAGGCGGCGCCTATATCCCGGCCGAAACCGACGCGTCCTTAACGGGCGCGCAAAACCTGTCTTGTTTAATCATAGGGGCTCGCCCGCCTCCGGCGCTTGTCACAGCGCTCGAACACTCCCGCGCTTATTGAAGGCCGGAAAAGAAATGGGCGGCTCGCTGGAAGGAGAAAAGAGAATGGGCAAGGTAATTGGCATCGACCTCGGGACGACGAACTCATGCGTCGCCGTCATGGAAGGCAAGGAGCCGAAAGTCATTGAAAACGCTGAGGGCGCGCGCACGACGCCGTCCGTTGTGGCGTTTACCGAAGACAATGAGCGCCTTATTGGCCAGCCGGCCCGGCGCCAGGCAGTCACCAATCCGGAAAACACGTTTTTCGCCATCAAGCGCCTGATCGGGCGCCCCTATGACGATCCGACGGCGCAAAAAGACAAGGACATGGTCCCTTACGCCATCGTCAAAGGCGACAATTCCGACGCCTGGGTCGAAAGCCGCGGCGAGAAATATGCGCCGTCCCAGATTTCCGCGTTCATCCTGCAGAAAATGAAAGAAACGGCGGAAGCCTATCTCGGCTCCGACGTGACGCAGGCGGTCATCACGGTCCCCGCCTACTTCAACGACGCCCAGCGCCAGGCGACGAAAGACGCCGGCAAGATCGCCGGGCTCGAAGTCCTGCGCATCATCAACGAGCCGACGGCGGCGGCGCTTGCTTATGGCCTCGACAAAAAAGACGGCGGCAAGAAAATCGCCGTTTACGACCTCGGCGGCGGCACCTTCGATATCTCGATCCTCGAAATCGGCGACGGCGTTTTTGAAGTCCTGTCGACCAATGGCGACACCTTCCTCGGCGGTGAAGACTTTGACCTGCGCATCGTCGATTACCTTGCCGACGAATTCAAAAAAGATCAGGGCATTGACCTGCGCAAGGACAAGATCGCCCTGCAGCGCCTGAAAGACGAAGCGGAGAAAGCCAAGAAAGAGCTTTCCTCCACCTCGCAATATGAAGTGAACCTGCCCTTCATCACGGCGGACCAGTCCGGCCCGAAACACCTCAACATCAAGCTATCGCGCGCGAAGTTCGAAAGCCTTGTGGACGACCTCGTCAAGCGCACGGTCGGCCCGTGCAAGGAAGCGCTGAAAGACGCCGGGCTTTCCTCCGGCGACATCGATGAAGTGATCCTCGTCGGCGGCATGACCCGCATGCCGAAGGTTCAGGAAACGGTAAAGCAATTCTTCGGCAAGGACCCGCACAAAGGCGTCAACCCTGATGAAGTCGTGGCGCTCGGCGCCGCCATTCAGGCCGGCGTCCTGCAAGGGGACGTGAAAGACGTCCTGCTTCTCGACGTCACGCCGCTGTCGCTGGGCATCGAAACGCTGGGCGGCGTTTTCACGCGCCTCATCGACCGCAACACCACGATCCCGACCAAGAAATCTCAGGTGTTCTCAACGGCGGAAGACAACCAGTCCGCTGTGACGATCCGCGTCTTCCAGGGCGAGCGCGAAATGGCCGCCGACAACAAGATGCTCGGCCAGTTCGATCTCATGGGCATTCCGCCCGCGCCGCGCGGCGTGCCGCAGATCGAGGTCACCTTCGACATCGACGCCAACGGCATTGTCCATGTGAACGCCAAAGACAAGGCGACCAACAAGGAGCAGTCGATTCGCATTCAGGCGTCGGGCGGCCTGTCTGACGACGACATTGAGAAAATGGTCAAGGACGCGGAAGCGAACGCGGAAGCGGACAAGTCGCGGCGTGAAGGCGTTGAGGCGAAGAACCGCGCCGAAGCCCTTGTTCATTCGACGGAGAAAAACCTCGAAGAGTTCGGCGACAAGATTTCCGCCGAAGACAAGCAAGCCATCGAAGACGCGAAAGCGGCTTTGAAGGAAACGCTCGAAAACGAAGACGCTGATCTGGAAGAGATCAACACCAAGGCGACAGAGCTCGCCCAGGCCTCCATGAAACTCGGCGAGGCCATGTACAAGGAAGGCGTCGGCCAGAACGAAGGCGATATCGATCCGGGCGAAGCGGCGGCTGAGGCCGACGCGTCGGCGGATGCGCAAGACGACGATGTCGTCGACGCCGATTTCGAGGAAGTCGACGGCGACAAGAAAGACTAAGGCGGTAGGCAATAGGAATCAGGCAGTAGAAAAAGACTACTGCCGATTGCCTACGCACTACTGCCTTATCAGGGGCGGCGCGGATTTAACCGATGGCTCAGGCGGATTATTACGACGTATTGGGCGTTGAACGCGGCGCGGACGCGGCGGCGATCAAGTCCGCCTTCCGCAAGCGCGCCATGCAATATCATCCGGACCGCAACGCCGATAATCCGGAGGCGGAGCAAAAGTTCAAGGAACTGGGCGAAGCCTACGAAGTCCTTTCCGACGACCAGAAACGCGCCGCCTATGACCGCTTCGGCCATGCGGCTTTTGAAAATGGCGGCGCCGGCGGCGCAAATGGTTTTGCCCGCGGCTTTGGCGGCGCAGCGGGCGGCGCCTTCTCCGATATTTTCGACGATATATTCTCCGAGTTCATGGGCGCGCGCGGCGGTCGGCGCGGCGGACCCGGTCGCGGCGCGGACCTCAAATACAATCTGAAAATTTCGCTTGAAGAAGCCTTTGCCGGCAAAAAGTCCGAGATCAAGGTGCCGGGCTCCGTTGCGTGCGAACCCTGCAACGGAACGGGCGCGGCGCCGGGCTCAGGCCCTGTCAATTGCGAAACCTGCAAAGGCGCTGGCCGCGTGCGCGTGCAGCAGGGCTTTTTCACGATCGAGCGCACCTGCCCCCATTGTCATGGCGAGGGCCGCACGATTGCCGATCCGTGTACCGACTGTTCGGGTCAGGGGCGGGTTCGCCGCGAGCGCACGCTCTCCGTTGACGTTCCCGCCGGCATTGAGGACGGCACGCGTATTCGCCTCTCCGGCGAAGGCGAGGCGGGCCCGCGCGGCGGACCGGAGGGCGATCTCTACATTTTCGTCCATGTGAACGAACATGATTTGTTCGAACGCGACGGCGCCGATCTTTATTCCATGATGCCGATCCCCATGACGACGGCGGCGCTGGGCGGCGACTTCGAAACGCCGACCATCGACGGCGGGCGGGTCAAGATTTCGGTGCCGGAAGGCGCGCAGACCGGCAAACGCTTCCGCGTGCGCGGGCGCGGTATGAGCCAGCTCGACGCCTCGGGCCGGGGCGACATCCGCCGCCGCGGCGATCTCTTCGTTGAAATTCAGGTGGAAACGCCAACAGGCCTAAACGCAGAACAGAAAGAGCTTTTAAAGCAATTCTGCGAAGCCGGCGGCGGCGAAGCGTCCTGCCCGCAATCGCGCGGTTTCTTCGAGCGGGCGAAGAACTTCTGGGATAATGTGACGGACGGGCGGTAGGATTCAACGCTGTTTGTTAGCGCAAGCGCGTTACCCTAATTTCAATAGTTATCCGTCGGACAATTAGCCGACCACCGATACAAGATGGAATGGCGCAAAAATACGAAATCCATGTAGAAGCAGAACGTTTTATACACAATGATCTTTCAAGTTGTGCTTTTTACATGCGGAAACTGATGCACGAAAAGATAGATTCCGGCGACAACAACGGCCTCTACTTTCCGATGATGAGTTGCCTCGTTTTTTCAGCATTTGCGTTAGAGGCAAAAGTGAACTTTGTTGGATGGAAAGTCCTAAAAGATGGTTGGCCAGAGCGCGCAAATATAAAAGCGAAAATACGCCTATTGGCTGAAGTGCTTTCCCTTGAATTAGATTGGGGACAACGACCACTTCAAACAATTTCGAAAATAATTCGATTTCGCGATACGCTGGCGCACGGAAAACCTGAGATTGTGAATGAGACTTTGGTCACAGATGTTGAGCCAGAAATATGGAGTGCGTTAGAGGCGCAATGGACAACAGCATTGACAGCGGAAAACATTGACCGTTGCGATGATGACGTTGAGGCGTTCTGGAAACAATTACTCACTGCAGCAGGAATAGCTGTTAGTGAAACGCTGACACACGGCGGCCACCACCTGTCGAGCGTCGTTGAATAGAATGCGATGAATCCATGGGGGTTACTGTCACCGCCCCACCGGCCGTAACCCCAGCAACACCGCTGCGCCGATCATCAGCCCACCGCCTATTTTGTGAAGCCGGGCGCGCGCTGCGCCTTTGACGCGCCGGCCGATCCAGCCCGCGCCGCCGCCATAGAGCATCAGCATAAAGCCATCCATGGCGATATAGGTGGCGGAAAGAATGGCGAATTGCGGCCAGAAGGCCGCGTCCGCAGAAATAAACTGCGGGAAGAGCGCGGCGAAAAAAACGACCGCCTTGGGGTTTGATGCCGAAGTAACGAACCCTTGCAGCCACAAGCGTTTGAGGCTCGCGCGTTTCGCCGCCTCTTTGTCGTCGCCGCCATGTTTCCCGAACACCATCTTGAGACCGAGAAACATGAGATAGGCGACGCCCGCCCACTTGATTACGGTGAGCGCGCCGTCAAAGGCGGCAATCAAGGCGGCAAGGCCGAGCCCCGCCAGCAGCATCTGAAAGAAATTGGCCGTGAGGTCCCCGGCCGCCGTCGCCACAGACCGGCGAAAGCCGTGGGCGAGCGAATTTGAGAGCATCAAGAGCTGGCTCGGTCCCGGCGTCGACATCATTGCCGCGACGGCGGCGACATAAAGGATCCAGGTCTCAATGGTCATGGCGGCGCTCCAGTTCTGACGCGCCGATTATGGCGCCGCATCGGAAAAATACGAGCCGCGCCTGACAAAAACATCCGTCAAGACTCCTGAAGGGAGAATTCCCGTCCTAGCCTGAGCCTCAAGGAGCCGCGTCGCATATGGCTGACGAAACCTACGCACGGTATTCAAAATCGCTTTCGTTCCGGAGCGTCGATGTGAAACGGGACGCTGCTGCGCTGGTGCGGTTCGGACGCGACCTTTACCGCGAAAGCCTCGGGCGGGAAGATGCGTTCTTCCGGGATTACGGACGTTATGGCGCTGGGTTTGTTGAATGGATCGCCGCCTGTTCTGCGAAAAACGACAGCTTTGCGAAAATCCTGGATGAAGACGGCGCGGAAATCGGTTTTGTTGTGCTCGGTATAGACGAATATGCGCCAAGCGTCGGGCGCGTGCATCATTTCTACGTGACGCCGGATCATCGCGGGCAAGGCTTCGGCGGCGTGCTTGACGATTATGCGCGCGACACGCTGAAAGCCGGCGGCGCGGCGACCGCCCGGCTCAATGTCACCGCGCGCAACAAACGGGCCTTACGGTTTTACAAAGGCCAGGGCTGGAAAGAAAAAGCGCGACGCGGCGGGCTTATTTTCATGGAAGCGCGATTGTGAGCGCCCGCGCGTTTGAACGCGACCGCCTTTTCCTGTTGGCGCCCGGTTTCGTCGGCCGCGACAGCAAGCGGGAATATTGCCCGGAATGCGCGGAACTCTGGGGCGTTCTCAGTTATTTCCCGGCGATCAAGGAAGCGCTGGAGATTATTTACCAGCCGATCGATCATCCCCGTCCGGACCTTGTCGCGGCGCTCGGTCCCGGCGACTGGAATTGTCCGTCACTCATTCTGTCCCCCGGCGCTGATGCTGGACCGGACGCCCGTATCCGCGAAGCAAACGGCGAGCGCTTTCTCGACAATGCCCGCGATATTGGGCGTTATTTCGCGCACCGTTACGGCGTCCCGCGGCCTCGGTGATCGCCGCCTAACGCCGACGTGATTTCAAGTGAGCGGCGCGCGGCGCTAGGGTCGCGCCCGGCAAACAGTTCATTGGAATTCAAAAATGTTTAAATCCCTTTCGGCTGCCGCGATTGCGGCGGCGCTCGCCTGCTCCACAACATTGGCGGCGGAACCGAAAGCCCCCGATGCAGAAGCGCACGAAACCCTCCGTACACTGATCGACAGCGATACACGCCCGGCAAAACACAAAGCGCGCGATCAATATCGCCGCCCCATGGAGACGTTGACTTTCTGCGGCGTTGCCCCGGACATGACCGTTGTCGAGGTCTGGCCCGGCGGACAGGGGGGATGGTACCGCCGCATCATTGAGCCCTTCGTCACAAATGGCGGCGGCGCCTATCATCCGGTTGCGAGCCGAAGCGCTTTTCCGGATAGAGTGGACAACATCCCCTACGGCAAGGCGGACATGGCGTTTGTCTTTCGCGCCCATGGCTTCATGATTTATGACGCCCCGGCGCAAACCCATGTGAACGCAGTCTATGACATGTTGAAACCGGGCGGCGCCCTTTGCATTGTCGACCACGCGGGGGATGAAAACATTCCGCAGGACCCGGAAGGCAAGAACGGCTATGTCAATGAAAGCCATTTCCGCAAGCTAGCGGAAACCGCCGGGTTCGAATTGATCGCAACCTCGGATCACAATCGCAACCCGAAGGATACGAAAGACCATCCGCGCGGCGTCTGGTCATTGCCGCCAACGCTTTCGCGCTCGCTCCCGGGAACGCCGCAACGGGCGAAATATATCGAAATCGGCGAAAGCGATCGTTTCACGCACAAATATCTAAAGCCGGCCGAGTAACAACGCCGCCGCACCGCGCGCGCTCGACAACCGCAGCAAAATTCGGGAAACAGTCGCTCGCAATACTGCGTGCGGCTGTTTTGCCATTCAGGCGGGAGCGACGGCGACTATGGAAGGGCTGGTTCTTCTCGGGCTCGGCGCAGCGCTTGGGGTCATCTTTGGCTGGGCTGCGTTCTTCATGGGGCTCAATGCGAACAGCCGGCTCGCACGGGTTGAAAAAGAACTCGCTGCATTGAAGCGCAGTGCAAACGAAGCGCCGCCGCAAACCGCCGCGCCGCAAATGCGACCCGAGCCGACAGAACCCGACGACGTCGTCCCTGTCGCAGAACCGTTACGGGCGCCTGCGCCGGATGACGAAAGCGATGCCGGTCCGACGCGCGAAAAAGCGACGCCTGGCGCCGCACAGGAAGCCGCACCAGTATCGGCGAAACCAAGCCGAGCGGAAAAATTCGGCGAGGCGCTTGCGGGGAACTGGCTCATCTGGCTGGGCGGCGCGGCGCTTGTTCTGGGCGGCGCCTTTCTGGTCAAGGCGGCGGTGGACGCAGGCTTTTTCGGGCCGATCATGCGCGTTGCGTCTGCTCTCGCCGCGGGCGCGACGATGCTTGGCGGCGCCCAGTGGCTGCGCCTCGGCGGGGCCCCGGAAAAATCTCTCGCGCCGCCTGTCCTTGCCGGCGCTGGCGGCGCCACCATCTACGGCGCCATTTATGCGGCCTACGGACTATATAATCTCATTCCGCCCCTGCTGGCGTTTGTCCTGCTGGCAGGCGCTTCGGCGGGGCTGGTGGTCTTTGCGGTATTGCATCGCTCGCAGGCCATGGCGGGCCTCGCGATTGTCGGCGCGCATCTTTCGCCGGTTCTGGCCGGCGGCGGCGGGCCTCCGGGTGCGCCTTTTTATGTTTATATCTTTGCGATCTCGGCCGGCGGCCTCGTTGTCAGCCAGTTCATGCAATGGCGGCTGATAGCGTGGTTCGCGCTGGCGGGCGGCCTATTCTGGCCGCTGGTTTTCATCGCTATGGGCGAGGTCGGCCCGCCATTGCCGCTCGCGATTTATCTGCCGGCGTTTCTTGCAATGGCGGCGGTGATCGTCTGGGACGCAGCGGTAAACCCGGTGGACGTCAACGCCGTCCGCAAGTCCGGCGCGCCCCTTTCCCTTGTCGTCTTCGCGGTCGCCCTGTTGGGCGCTGTCGCTGCAGCATTGCTCTTTACACTGAGTGAAGGCTTTTCCGGTGTTTTGATATTCATGTGGGCGGCGTTTTCGCTACTGACGCTCGCCGGTGCGCGTTTGCGCGAAGGGTTCTCTCTGGCGCCGGCCATTGTCGCTGCCGGTTTCGCGGTTACGATCGCCCTTGCCGATACGCCGCGCCTGTTTCCGCTGTTTGAAGTGGGCGCCGCTTTTGCGGCGTTCTTTGCGATCGGCGGCTATCTGGTGATGCGCCTGTCGCGGGAGAGCGGGCCCGCCGCTTTTGCGTCGGCTTTCGGCCCGGCGGCGATTTTGTGCGGGCTCTTTTACGCCGAAGGCGGCTTTGAGCAGGCGCCGGTCTGGGGCTTTGCATCCATCCTCATTGCCTTTTTCAATATCTCCGTACTGGCTGAGCTTTATCGGCGCCGCGGCGGTTTTGACGGCGCGCCGGGCGTTGCCGCTGCATACGGGCTGGGCGCGGCGCTGGCGACCGCCCTCGCTGTCGCCATGTCCCTTGACGGTCTTGCCATGAGCTTTGGCTTCGCCATCCAGGCGCCGGTGATCGCGTGGCTGTGGCGGCGGTTTCAATTGCCGGCCTTGCGTTATGCGGCGAGCGCGCTGGCGGCGCTTGGCGCCTTGCGGTTGCTCTTTCTGCCGGATGTTCTCGACGAAGCCGTGGGCGCGGCGCCCATCGCCAATTTGTTGCTTCTCGCCTATCTCGCGCCGGCGGCGGGGTTCTGGCTGGCGGCGCGCTGGTTCGAAGGCGGCGGCCTTTCCCGTCGCGGCGCTGTTGTGCAAGGCATGGAGGCTGCGGCGATTTCGCTCTTTGCGGTATTCGTAAGCCTTGAAATTCGCCACCTCATGAACAGCGGCGACATTGGCGTCGACTACAACAGTCTGATCGAAATCAGCATACAGACCATATCATGGGTGTTGATCGGAACATTCCTGCGCTGGCGTTTCGGCGCCGACCTGACGCCCATTCGCGCCTTCGCAGAGAAAGCCCTCCTTGCCCTTGCCGCATTGCAAACGGCGGGCGCGCCTCTCGGCGAGATGAACCCGTGGTGGGGCGCGACAACGCCGTTGATCGAGGGCCCGCCTATAGTCAACTTTCTTGCGCTGTATTTTCTGGCGCCGGCGGCGGCGTTCGGGCTTGCCGCCTATATCGCGCGGCGCACTGACGGCGTATTGCAGTCCCGCATCGCGGGCCTCTTCGCCCTGCTTCTCGCTTATGCCTGGTGCATATTATCCGTACGCCATCAGTTTCATGCGCCCGACCTATCAGCCGGCGCCATCGGCGATGCGGAGTCCTGGGGCTATTCGATTGTCACGATACTCTTTGCAACGGGGTTGCTCGTCGCCGCCGCGTTTCGGCGAAGCGCCGTCTTGCGGTTCGGCGGGCTTGCCGTGCTGATGGGCGCTGTGGCGAAAGTGTTTATTTTCGATATGGCGGGCCTTGAAGGCGTCTGGCGCGCCACATCATTCCTCGGCCTTGGCGCCGCGCTTGTGGGGATCGCGGTTCTGCACCAGCGCGTCCTTGCGCCGATGATGGCCGAGCCGGAGCGGCCATAAACGGCCGCTTGCGAGGCTTGGGAAAACGCTGTTGGATGCGCGCCTTATGGGAAACGCATCGATATTGGTCGCCGGCGCCGGCGGGCGCATGGGCAAAGCGGTTGTAGCCGAAGTGCTGCGCACGCCGGGTGCGACGCTTGCGGGCGGCTTTGAGCGGCCGGACGGGGAAGATATCGGCAAGGATCTGGGGGTCCTCGCGGGTCTCGACGCCATCGGGCTGAACGTCGAGGCCGATGCGGGCGCCGGCATGAAGCGCGCGGGGGCGCTGATCGACTTTACGGTTCCGGCGGCAAGCGTCGCCAATGCGGCGGCGGCGGCGGACGCAGGGGTCGCCCACATCATCGGGACCACCGGATTCTCGGACGCCGATGAGGCCGCGATCGACGCGGCGGCAAAGAATATTGCGATCGTCAAATCCGGCAATATGAGCCTTGGCGTCATTCTCCTTTCCGCCCTCGTCGAGGACGCAGCGCGCCGTCTCGATGATAATTTCGATATCGAAATCTTCGAGGCGCACCATCGCGCAAAAGTCGATGCGCCGTCTGGCACAGCGTTAATGCTGGGTGAAGCGGCCGCCAGAGGGCGCGGCGTCGAATTGAGCGACAAAGCCGCCGGTATGACCGATACGCGGGCCGGCGAACGGTGCGCCGGGGATATCGGTTTTTCCGTCTCCCGGGGCGGCGGCGTCATCGGCGAGCATACGGTTTCGTTCGCCGCCATGGAGGAGGTGATCAGCCTTTCGCACCGGGCCATCGACCGGGCGCTATTCGCCCGCGGCGCGGTCGCCGCTGCGCGCTGGGCGTCGGACAAACCGCCGGGGCTATACTCCATGCGCGACGTTTTGGGCCTGTAGCCGACGCGCGTCTTAACCATAACCCGCTCCAAATCGAACAATTCCTGACAGCGAACGGAAACCAACGGCGGCAATACTGCGCGCTCGTTGTATCCGAGGGTCTTTCATGCGGTCAGAAATCATTCTCGCCGGCGCGATCGTCGCCGCCGCCATTGTCGGCGTTCGCTTTATTGAAACAAAAGAGCCCGCACCCGCAGCGTCGCAACCATTGCCAACCGCTGCGGCCGCGCAAGTCTCGAACCCAAGCGTCTCCGCGCCGACCTTCTCCGCCCAGAGCGGCTGGCGCGCGGAAGTGAAAATCGCCGCCGCCCGGGACAGCCAGTTCTATGTGGAAGCGGATGTGAACCGCAGCCCGGCGCAGTTCCTGGTGGACACCGGCGCCTCTTACGTTGCGTTGCGCGACTCCGATGCGCGCGGCGCCGGCGTTTATACAGCGTGGTCTGACTACAATTATCCCGTGCGCACGGCGAACGGCGAAACCCGCGCGGCCTTCGTGACGCTCAGCGAACTGGAAATCGGCGACATTCGCGTCGACAATGTCAAAGCTTTTATTCTGCCGGACGATCAGTTGTCGGTGAACCTGCTCGGCATGAGTTTCCTCTCCCGCCTTGAAAGCGTCGAGGCGCGATCTGGAGAATTGGTGCTGCGGGGTTAGGCTTCCCGGCGCATCAGGCTCGGCAGATCCCCAAGGTCTGCGCCGGCGTGGCGCATGAAGGCTTTTCGAAGCGGCGCAATCCGGTTGACGGCGCCCATGCCGATGTCTCGGGCGAGGCGCAGCGGCGGAAAGTCATTCGAGAACAGACGATTTAGAAGATCGGTGCCGAGCGCGAGCGTCGCAGAATCAAATCGGCGCCAGCGCTGATAATTCTGTAAAACCGTCATGGCGCCGATATCGAGGCCGACCTGTTTCGCATCGCTCAACACATCAACCAGAGCGGCGATATCCTTGACGGCGAGGTTGTAGCCCTGTCCTGCGATGGGGTGGATTGCATGAGCCGCATCGCCGATAAGCGCGAGCCGCGGGGCAATAAATGACTGCGCCAGGGTAAAGGCGAGCGGATAGGACCAGCGAGGGCCCGCAAGCGAAACGGCGCCGAGATAGGAGCCGAAACGGTTCTGAATTTCCTGTTCGAACGCGCTGTCGTCGAGCGCCATATAGGCCGGCGCCGCGTCTTCCCGTTCGGTCCAGACGAGAGACGATCTGTGTACGATCTTTCCGCCAGCTTCATGCATTGGCGTCATCGGCAGGATGGCGAACGGCCCGGAGGGGAGAAAAAATTCCTGCGCAACGCCTTCATGGGATCGCTCATGAGCGATGGTAACAACGATGCCGGTCTGCCTGTAGCGCCATTCATTGGTTTTGATGGCGGTTTCGCCGCGCAGGGAAGAGAACCGTCCGTCCGCGGCGACAACAAGATCGGCGCTGAGCGTGCGCCCGTCTTCCAGCACCACCGCCGCGCCGCCATCACCGAACGATGCGCTGCGGCGCTTCGCCGGCGCGAAGAGACGAACACCTTCGTGGGTGTCCAGGAAATCGAAGATGGCGTTGCGCAGGATGCGGTTTTCTACGATCCAGCCGAGCGGCGAGCCGTCTTCCAGCTCAGCGCTGTCGAAATGCATGGCGAAAGACGAAACGGCGCCCTCGTCGAAGCGGCTTTTCGCGCGCCCGTCCGTTACCAGAATATCGCGGATCGGCTCGGCGTCTTTTTCAATGACGTTCCATATGCCGAGACGCTGAAAGACACGCGCTGATGCATAGGAGATCGCCGTTGTGCGCCCGTCAAACGCGGCGGCGCGCATCGCCGCCGGGTCCGCGGCGTCAACAACAGCGCAACGAAACCCGCCATGGGCAAGCGCCGCGGCGGCAAGGCCGCCCGCAAGGCCGCCGCCCACAATAACAATATCGAATGCCTGTTCGTCCTTCATAATCTGCAAAGTTTCGCGCGTTTAAGGTGGCGCCGTCCACTGAAAGACTTGCCGCTGCGGCGAAAAGCGCGGCATTAGGGGTTTATGAAGCAACCAGCCGCGATCCTGATTTTGACGGCGACCCTTGGCGGCGCTGTTGCGGTGACGCCTGCGGGTGCGCAGGATATCGCCCCGCCGGATGATGCGACGCGTTTTCTGCTCGATACGGGGCTCGCAATATTCGCCGGTCTCTGCGCGATCATCTTTATTGTCGCCTATGGCTTGCGGGACATTGGCCTTGCCCGGGTGCAGAATGCGCCGGCGGCATGCCTTCGCATGCTCGCATCATTCGCCGTAACCATATTCGCGTTCTGGCTCTCGGGTTATTTCCTCGCCTTTTCCGTTGAGGAAGCGGGGTTTCTGGGAGATTTCGGCGCGTGGGCGCTGAACGATAATGACCCCGTAACGAATGGGCGCGCGTCTGGCGCCCTATGGTTCTTTCATGGCGGGCTTGCGGCCATGGCCGCGGCCATTGTCGCGGCGTCCGTTTCCGAACGCGTGCGCCTCTGGGCGTTCCTCATTTTCGTAGGCTTTCTCGGCGGCCTCATCTATCCGATCGCGATCTCCTGGGTCTGGGGCGGCGGATATTTCGCAGCGGACTGGGGCTATCATGACGGCGGCGGCGCCACGGTGCATATCGTCGCCGGCGCAGCGGCGCTTGCGGCGGCCTTCGCCGTTGGCCCCCGGCCCGGCCGGTTCAATGCAAAATCGCCGTGGATCGCCGCAACAACCATGCTGCCCTTGAGCGTTTTCGCCGCGGGCCTTGCATGGATTGCGCTCATCGGCGTTTTCGCAGGGATCGGAGAAAGTTTCTCGTCTGTGGAGGACGCCATCCGGCTTGGCGCGACCATCGCCAACATCGCGGTTGCAACAGCAGCGGCTGTGATGACCGCTCTCGTCATCACGCAGTTTGTTTACGATCGCCCGGGCCTCGTAACGACCATGTGCGCCGTCGTCGCCGGACCAGTGACGGTCGCCGGCGACCCGGTCAGCCCCGACCTCTGGCAGGCGGCGATGACCGGCGCGGTCGGGGGCGTCATCGTCTCGGTAACGCCGCCATTTCTGGCGCGGTTTCGCATTGACGATGCGGGTTTTGTGGTGCCGACGCATTTGCTGTGCGGCGTTTGGGGCGCGTTGATCGCGGCCTGGGTGAATACGGACGCAAGTTTTCTGGGGCAGACCATTGGCGCTGTCTCCATTGCGGTTTTCGCCTTTGCCGTCAGCATGATGATCTGGACCGCGCTCAAATATTCGCCGTTTGGCGCCCGCCAGCGTGCGTCGCAGCCGCCGGGCGACGCCGCCGCCGCGCCGACGCGGCCGGGCGCTTAATCATTGGTTAATTTCCGTTAACCCATTTGCTTAACGGGCGTGCAAAACTCCGGCCTCGCTTCGATTTTCAGCAACAGTTTCTTCGCGCGCCATGTCTCGAAAACCCCGCCGCATCGCTCGTTCCGCGCACAATACAGAGCCCGGCTTCGCTGAAGGCATAAAGCGAGGCCTGCGCAATATTCTGATGCGCGGCGGCGGCCTCGCCATGGTGCTGCTCGCTGTCTGGGCGTCCGTATCCATACTGACGTTTTCGATCAGCGATCCGAGCCTGAACAATGCAACGCCCGCTGATGTTCAGAATGCGGCTGGCCCTGCGGGCGCGGTCGTCGCCGATTTGCTGCTGCAGATTTTCGGCGCGGCGAGCATTCTCTTGATGGCGCCCATGGCGATCTGGGGTGCGCTTGCGCTGATCAACAGTGCGCCGGAAGAAACGCCGCGCGATTTCTGGCTGCGCCTTGCGCTGCTGCCGATAACGCTGGTCGCCGCGACAGGCGCGGCGTCTGCAGCGCCGACGCCCGCCATGTGGCCTTATATGGTCGGCGCCGGCGGCGCCCTCGGGGACGGCGCCCTACGATCGGCGGCGGGTGTCTTCAGCGCTTTCAGCATTCCTTTCGCCTATTCCTTGGCGACAGTAATATTCATTGCGATTGCGGTTCCGGGCTATCTCGTTCTTTGCGGCCTGACGCGCGAGCGGGCGATGCGCGCCCTGTGGGCCGCAGAGGACGCCTATAACGGCGTCTATAATTTTGCCGCCGAGATCAGGGATTGGATCGCTGCGCGCTTTGACCGGGATGAGGCGGACGAGCGCGATGATGATGAATCGTATGATGACGTTGAACCGGCCGACGCCTTCGCAGATGACTCAGACGAAGAAACGCCGCTCGCCGCGCCGGTGCGAAAGCGTCAGATCATCCGTAAGGAAACAAAGAAGAAGGAAAGCCGCCGCGAGCGCCGCGAAGCGCAGCCGGTGCTGCCCGTATTCTCCGCTGGCGATTATGAGTTGCCGCCGCTCAACCTTCTTGCAAAAGCCAACACTGCGCGTCGCGCCGTCATTTCCGACGAGGCGCTCGAACAAAATGCGCGCATGCTCGAGAACGTGCTTTCTGATTTCAACGTGCGCGGTGAGATCATCAATGTACGGCCCGGTCCCGTTGTCACGCTTTATGAACTGGAGCCGGCGGCGGGTGTAAAATCTTCCCGCGTCATCGGCCTTGCGGATGATATCGCCCGCTCCATGAGCGCTGTCGCCTGCCGCGTAGCTGTGGTTCCCGGTCGTAACGTCATCGGTATTGAACTGCCGAACCAGGACCGGGAGATGGTGTTCCTGCGCGAGCTTCTGGGCGCCGGCGAGTACGAGAATTCAAGCGGTGATCTGACGATCGCCCTCGGTAAGGGTATTGGCGGCGAACCCGTCTTCGCCGATCTGGCGCGCATGCCGCACCTCCTGATCGCCGGTACCACGGGGTCGGGCAAATCTGTCGGGATCAATACGATGATCCTGTCACTGCTTTATCGTCTCGCGCCTGATGAGTGCAAACTCATCCTGATCGATCCGAAGATGCTGGAGCTTTCCGTCTATGAAGGTATTCCGCACCTCCTGGCGCCCGTCGTCACCGATCCGCGCAAAGCCGTTGTCGCGCTGAAATGGACCGTGCGCGAAATGGAAGAGCGATATCGGAAAATGTCGAAAGTAGGTGTACGGAATATTGAAGGATTTAATCAGCGCGTCATTGAGGCGGACGAGAATGGCGAAACGCTGAACCGCACCGTGCACACCGGCTATGACGAGGAAACAGGCGAGCCTGTCTATGAGACCGAAGAGCTCGAATATGAGGAAATGCCGTTTATCGTCGTCGTCATCGACGAGGTCGCTGACCTGATGATGGTCGCCGGCAAGGACATTGAGGGCATGGTGCAGCGTCTTGCGCAAATGGCGCGGGCGGCGGGCATTCACCTCATCATGGCGACGCAGCGCCCCTCGGTAGATGTGATTACCGGTACGATCAAGGCGAATTTCCCGACGCGGATCTCGTTCCAGGTCACGTCGAAAATCGACAGCCGCACAATTCTGGGCGAACAGGGCGCCGAACAGCTCCTTGGCCAGGGAGACATGCTCCATATGGCCGGCGGCGGACGCCTGCGCCGCGTGCACGGCGCCTTTGTTTCCGACGATGAAGTCGAGAAGATCGTCAAATTCCTGAAGAAACAGGGCGCGCCGGAATATGTGCAGGATGTCACGGAAATGCGCGAGGAAGAGGGCGACGGCGGCGCGGGCTTTGACGTCGGCGGCAATACCTCGTCCGGCGACGCCCTTTACGACCGCGCCGTCGCGATCGTGCTTCGAGACCGGAAGGCGTCGACCTCCTATGTGCAGCGCCGCCTGCAGATCGGATATAACAGGGCCGCGACGCTGATTGAGCGCATGGAAGAACAGGGCGTCATTTCTCCGGCCAACCATGCCGGCAAAAGGGAGATTCTCGTCGGCGAAGACGCGGCGTAGTAAACGCTTCGTAAACTGCTTAACAAAGCGTTCGCGCGCTCGTTAAAACCCGGCTTTCCCGCTACACGCCGCCATAACCACCACTCGCTAGTTTACCCCGCAACGCCCGGCGACACGGGCATTGCGCGGAGACTTGAGTGCAAGACGCCCATCTTACCGAAGACGAGGAAAAGCGATTTTCTACCGAGGTGCGGCCATTTACGGCTATCGCCGCGACAACGCAGTTCCTCATGGATGTCGAGCAGACCCATCATGTCTTCAGACTGACGGACGCCCTCGACTGCGCACAGAATGAGCGGAATTTTCAACGCTTTCTGGCGACGGAAACCGGCGCTCGTCTGGATGCGGAACGATTTGACCTCGTCGATTTTTTGTCGGACCGAACGCGTCTTGAAAATTTTCCCGCGGGCAGCGTCGGGCGGGAATATATCGAATTTCTCGATCGCGAAAATCTCGATTTGCGTATGCTGATCGCCGCCGAGCAGGTGGCCGAGCGCGCCTACGCCCATCTTGATGAACGGCGCTGCAAATTTATCGCGGCGGGGACAGCGAACCACGATTTGCTGCATGTTCTGACGGGGTATAATCGCGAGCCGATTGGCGAGGCGTTGTTGCTGGCGTTTACCGCACAACAATTTGGGCTGCGCGGCATCGGGATGCTGAGCCATCTGATGTTGATGCGTGAATGGGCCGCTCATCCTGGTTGGCCGATCCTGCGCATGCTGGGCGAGGCCAAGACTTTGGCGCGCAACATGACGTGGATCGCGGAAATCGACTGGCGGGACGTTCTGCCGCTGCCTCTGGACGAGGCCCGGGCGCGCTTGCGTCTCGCACGCCCCGAAAAGTTCCTGAAATATTGCGACGACGCCCTGCATCAAGAGAGACAATCCTCTCAAGACGATGAAGCCAGCGCCCCGTCCAAAGCGGCTTAAGCTACGGACACAATACAACGTCTGACGACAAAGTATCCTGACCGGTTTCCTTGATGACAGGATATCCAGTCGCATCGTCCGTGAAAATGAACGCGTCGCGCAGAAACAATTCGCCCTATTCGTCCGCGTCCGGATGTCACGCACCCCTAATAAAAATGTGTGGCGTCTCCACGTTTGTTTCTGCTATGGTCGTCCGTCGAGCAATTGATGACGCAATAAAGATCGCCGGGGAATATGGTCGATATTAAAATTTACGAGCCGGGTGCCGATGCAACCGAAGTTTTCCGGTTTCGTTACAAGATTTATGAAGAGGAGATGTCCCGTCATGATCAGTATGCAGATCATGACAAGAAAGAGATCTCCGACCCGCTGGACGCCCATGGATACAACATTGCCGCGCTGATGGACGGTGAGATTGTCGCCGTGAACCGTGTCAATTTTTGCGCCGATGGCGATCCGGGTGTCTATCTTGACTTTTATGAGCTGGATAGCGTTGGCGCGGATTACCCGGACAAGGTGGCCTATTCGACGCGCATTATGGCCGCGGAGCATGTGCGCGGGCGTTTGCCGCCGATGATGGTGAGTGTCGCCGGGTTTCAGCTGGGCGTTGATCGTGACGTGAATTGGTGTTTTTGCGACTGTAACGACCACCTGGTGCCGTTCTTCATGAAGCTCGGTTTCGAGCCGTTTCGTCCCGGCAAGGTTCACCCAAGCTTCGGCGAAGTCACCGTACTGCGTTATGATCTGCGCGACGGGAAACACTTCGACCGGAAGCGTTCCGTGCTTGGGCGATATCTCAAGAAAAAATAAAGCGCGGCCGAAAACTGGCCGCGCTCAAATAAGGGTTAACGACAATTATTGTCAGGCGACGACAGTCGCGGCCTTGCGCGCTGGCGGCGTCACCCGGTCTGCGTTGAGCTCTTCCCAGTTCCAGCCCGTAAAGGCGTTCGCGTGGGCGTCGGCGACGGCCGCATCAATCATCTGCGCATAAAGAAACGCGGACGTCTTCATGGAATAAACAACCGCATCCACATCGCGTTCGTCTTTGACCATCTGCGCTGCATAGCGTTCCATGAGACGGTTGTGTCCAACGTCAATGACAGTGTGATCGCGCAGGAACGTCATGGCGTTGTCCGGAATGCCGGCGTTGCGCAGGGCGTTCATGATGCCTTCGCCGGCGCCAGTGCCGCTGAATTCGAGGAAGAAGAGATATCCGAGATAACCGACCGGGTTTTGATTGTAGATTTGATAGAACCCATAGGCCAACATAGCGCTGGTCGCCGGCAGCGGGTTTTCATAAGGCACCATCTCCGGGTCGCCGCCCAGCGTTTCGAAATCGTTCAGCGCCAGTTGATCGTGGCCGATTTCCGATGTTGCGTGGTTATAGAAAAGTTTGACCATGTCGCGGTCACGGCCGCGGAAAAATACCGTGGCGAGCGCCTGCAACTGCGGATTCTCGCGCGTGTGATGAAAAATTTGTTTCATTACGGAGCGATATTCCTCGCGGGTCATCTCGCCGCGCGCCAGCGCCGCCATCGTTTTTGTCTGCATAAATTCCGACAAAACGGGCTCAAAACGCTGCTTTAACTGGTCAAACATCGGTTTCCTCAAAGTTGTTAACCTTTTGTTAACCATAACACTATCCGAGCGATCCCCAGAACGCAACGGTTTTTTCTGCGCCGCAGCGAAAGACCTGAAAATGATACGTTAACGGACGTGTTAAACCGGCTTTAATCGGACGATTTTACCATCACCAGGAACGTCCGGAATGCGCCTGAAACCATGACTCAAGAAAGACTGAATAGACTGACGACGCGTTTTGCTTCGGCTGAAACCGAAGCGCGCTATCAGCGCTTTATTCAGCCGGACAATTTAAAGATTCATCGCTGGGCGCTGGGTCTCGGCATCGTCTTTTTCGCACTCTATGCGATTTATGATTTTAACGTTCTGACGAACCACATCCAGGCCGTTGAGTTTCGTCTCGGCGCATCGGCGATTGCGGCGCTCGCTTTGGTCTTGATGTTCAGGCCGGCGTTTCATCGCCATTATGAAAACCTGTCCTGCCTCGCAGTTCTGGCCATGGGCGTTGGCATCAACCTCATTATCGCCATCGAGCCGAACCTCGACAACACCTACCATGTCGCCTTCATCCAGGGCGCTGTATTTGTCTGCTTCTTCCTTCGCATGGACTTTCTGAAATCAGTGCTTGTCATGCTGAGTTATCTCGGTGGGATCGTCCTCGCCTTGAGCACCAGTCAGCAGCAGAATGAGGAAGCGTTCGTTCAGCCGATCGTTCTGTTCACGATGTTCCTGGTTTGCGGATTCGGCAGCTATCTTCTGCAGGTCATCCGGCGAAACGACTTTCTGAAAACCCAGAAAATCGAAAACCAGAACGAACAGCTGAACGATCTTCTCTCCGAAGCGCAGCGCGACAATGAACGAAAGATCGCCGCACTGAACATGCTGGTGCACTTTATAAAAACGCCGCTGCATCAGATCACCGGCTTTTCCGACATACTGGTGAACGCTACGGGCGCGGCGTCAGGCGATGAATCGGCGGAAAATGCGCGCTACATCAAGAATGCAACGGTGAACCTCACAAAGAGCGTCAACGGCCTGTTGAATTACCACCGTCTCGACGAAGCGGAATCGCGCGCTGAGGCGGAAAGAGTGGGAATTGAGAGTGTCATCGACGACTTCTCAGAATTGCTGCCGGACAATGTTTCGCTGTCTCGCGGCGAGGTTGCGGCAGGATCGGTGATGGCGGATCCGGAGATTTTGCGGGCGGCCTTAAACAGTTTCGTCGAGCATTATGGCGACGCGCGCACTGGCGCAACGAAAGTCGTCGTCTCCTCAGAGACATCTGGCGGCAAGCTGTTCTTGTCGCTGCGCGATAATGGCGGCGTGCTTTCTGCAGCGCAGTTTGAGGACCTCGTGCAACCCCTGACGCAGATGAACAGCTATCTCAGCCAGACCGGCGACGATATGCCCATGGCGCTGCGAACGGTGGCCCGGGCCGTTGAAATCATCGGCGGCGATTTATCCCACGCGGCCGTCGCCGACGGCAACCGAATGGAAATAACTTTCCCGCTCGCAGGCGCGCAGGCGAAAGCCGCCTGACCGGCGCCTGCTTCGACTTCCTTATAATGGAAAGAAGTTGGAGCGGGCGATGCGATTCGAACGCACGACCCTCACCTTGGCAAGGTGATGCTCTACCCCTGAGCTACGCCCGCTCACTGGCGCGCCGGCGGTTGAAAAGGCTCCGACCGGCAGGGGGCGCTATATGCACGAGCAGATTTCTCATTGCAAGCGTCAATTCAAGCCGGCAGACATTCGTCTGCGGTTTTGGGAAACAGGCGAGATGGCGACCGACAATAATAAGGATACCACTCCGGCGACGGCGACGCGGGCAGACCTGTTTTCCCGCCTCGATGATCTGGGGGTGAACCACAAGACCATCGAGCATCCGGCGTTTTTCACCGTAGAAGACGGGCGGGCTTTCAAAGCCGAAATGCCTGGGGGGCATTCGAAAAACCTGTTCCTGAAAGACAAGAAAGGCGTCCTGACCCTCGCCGTCGCCCATGCGGACACCCGCGTGGATCTGGTCGGACTTGGCAAGGCGATCGGCGCCAAGGGGCGCCTTTCCTTCGGCAAGCCCGAATTGATGACCGCGACGCTCGGCGTCATTCCGGGCGCCGTGACGCCTTTCGCTTTGATCAATCCGGGGGCGGAGGCGCTTTCGCGCGTCATCCTCGATACGGCGCTGCTGGCCGCCGATCCGATCTGGTTTCATCCGCTGGAAAACACCGCCTCAACGGCGGTCTCGCCGGACGGGTTGCGCGCATTCCTGCAATCATGCGGGTTTGAGCCGGAAATCCGCGATCTGGCGGCCCCTTTGGCGTCATAGACGGCTTGCCTTTGGCCGCCGTCGCCCTCATCTAATAGGGCGAACAAGGAACATTGTCGCGTATCCGGAGACGACACCCATGGAACCGATTATCGGCGGCGCCGAGGCCTCGCCGCCTGCAGACCTCATCAAAGACGCCACGGTTGAGACGTTCGAACAGGATGTCATCACCGCGTCCATGGAAGCGCCGGTCATCGTCGACTTCTGGGCGGACTGGTGCGGGCCTTGCAAACAGCTCGGGCCGGTGCTGGAGCGCGCCGTGGTCGAGGCCGGCGGCAAGGTGCGCCTCGTCAAGGTCGATATCGACAAGAACCAGATGCTCGCCTCGCAATTGCGTATTCAGTCGATCCCGACCGTTTACGCATTCTTTCAGGGGCGCCCGATTGACGGGTTTCAGGGCGCGCTGCCGGAAAGCGAAATCAAGACATTCATCAGCCGCCTAGCAGAAGCTGCGGCGGGCGCGGGCGCTGGCGGCGGTGAAAATCCCGTTGATGATTACCTGAATGCCGGCGAGGCGGCGCTCGGCGAAGGCGATGTCGCCGCCGCCGCGCAGTTGTTCGGTCAGGTGGCGCAGGCCGATCCGCAGAATTTGCGCGCCCTTGCCGGGCTCACCCGCTGCCAGCTCAGCGCCGGTGAAATTGATCAGGCGCGCGCGACATTCGATCTTGTCCCTGACGACAAGAAGAACGATCCAGCATTCGCCGGGGTTGAGGCGGCGCTTTCCCTTGCCGGCGACAGCGCCGGTGCGGACCTTGGCGCCGCACAGCGCGACGCCGAAGCGCGCCCCGATGATCCCGAAGCGCAGTTTGCTTATGCATCAGCGCTGATCGGCGCCGGGTCGCTCGATGCGGCGATCGACGCGCTGCTCGCGCTTATTGAAATAGACCGCGACTGGAATGAGGGCGCTGCGCGCCAGAAACTGTTGACGGTGTTTGATGCGCTGGGCCCGGCCAATCCGGCGACGACGCGCGGGCGCCGGCGCCTGTCGTCAATCCTGTTTTCGTAAACGCACGAAACGAACCTTTCGCCGCTGATGATTGTCGAACCGAAACCGAGATTTCAAAAACAACTGCCGGATACGATCCCGCTCTTTCCGCTGTCCGGCGCCCTCCTGATGCCCGGCGCGCAGTTGCCGCTCAATATCTTTGAGCCGCGATATCTGCGCATGGTTGATGATGCGCTGGCGGGCGCGCGCGCCATCGGCATGATCCAGCCCCGTGACAGCGATACGCGCGATGCGCCGAAACTTTTTGAGGTCGGATGCGCAGGCCGGATTACCGCGTTTTCCGAAACCGGCGATGGGCGTTACCTGATTACGCTAACGGGCGTCCGCCGTTTTCGCCTGACCGAGGAAATCCATGCGGATACGCCCTATCGCGCGGGCCAGGCGGACTGGAAGGCGTTCGAAATCGACACGCATGATGACACAACCGGCGGTGAGGTTGATCGCGATTTACTCCTTGAGATCATGCGCGACTATCTTGATGCGGAAGGATTGAACGCCGACTGGGAAGCGGCGGAGTCTGCGCCGGTAGAGGCGCTTGTGGTTTCTCTCGCCATGGGGTGTCCGTTTTCACCGAGCGAAAAGCAGGCGCTTTTGGAAGCGCAAAGCATCGCCGATCAGGCTGAATGCCTGATGGCGCTGATGGAAATGTCCGGCGGCGATGACGGCGCCGGCGATGCGACACTGCAATAAATGAGCGGATTGATAAATGACTGACGAAACGACACCCGGCGAAATCGATCCCAAGCTCCTTGAAATTCTGGTCTGCCCGCAAACCCGCGGGCGGCTCGTTTTCGACCGGGAAAAGAACGAGCTTCTCAGCAAAAACGCGGCCCTTGCATATCCTATCCGTGACGGCGTGCCGATCATGTTGATCGACGAGGCGCGCGCCTTGAGCGACGAGGAAATCACCGCGCTTTAGCGCGTCAAGATCGCGATCCGCGCGGGTTCTGGCGCCGCCGCCGCAAAACGGTGTATGGCGTCCGCAAAGAAACATGGATTGCACTATGGCAGAAAAGCCGCCCCTTGATGCGCCGGCCAATGATCTTGTCGCCTGCAAAACGCCGGAAGATGCGGTCAAACGCCTGACAGCGCTCTACGACGAAGCTATCGTGACGCTGCAGCAGCAGTTTGCGCGCTATATGGCGGGCGAGGCGGCGCCTGATCCGGCTGACGCGCCGGTTTATCCATATCTGTGCGCCCGGGTGCCGGCGGAAGCCGCGCCGCAGACCTCGGCGCTGGCGCTTGGCCGGGTTGCATCGACGAGCCTTCACGGAGCGACGGTGACCCAGCCCGCGCTGTTTAAGAGTTATTTCAAGAAACAGCTTTCCTACATCATCGATCGCTACAAGGCTGAAATTTTTGTCGGCCGGTCGTTCACGCCGATCCCGCTTTCCTTTGGTCTTGAAAGCGCCACGGTGCAGTTGACGCAGGAACGGCGCAACGAGCTGCAATATCATTTCCACACGCCGAACCTTGTCGCCACCAATGACGATATTGTCGACGGGCAGATTATCCTGAAACGTTCGGGGCCATTGCCCTTGTCAATGTTCTCTGCAGAACGCGTCGACTATTCCCTGCATCGCATCCAGCATTATACGGCGACGCGCCCCGACTATTTTCAGGACTTTATTCTGTTTACGAACTATCAGCGTTATGTGGATGAGTTCGTCGCTTACGGCAAAAAGGAAGTGGAGGCCGGCCGCGCCGAGGCGCTGATCGAGCCCGGCGACCGGGTGACGCGAAAAGGCGCGCCGGCGCCCACAGACGGCGTGAAGTCGCCGCAAATGCCCGCCTATCATCTTGTGCAGCCGGACCATTGGGGCGTTACGCTCGTCAATATCGGCGTCGGCCCGTCGAACGCGAAAACCATTACCGATCATCTTGCGGTCCTGCGCCCGCAGGTCTGGCTGATGATCGGCCATTGCGGCGGCCTGCGCCGGTCCCAGCGGCTCGGCGACTATGTCCTCGCCCACGCTTATCTTCGCGAGGACAATGTGCTGGATGCGGTCTTGCCGCCGTCGGTGCCGTTGCCGACGCTGGCCGAAGTCCAGCTTGCGTTGACGAAAGCGGTGCAGACCGTGAGCGGTATTGAACAGCGCCGGCTGAAAGAGCACCTGCGAACAGGAACGGTCGTCACAACCGACGACCGGAACTGGGAGCTGCGCTTTGAGCGCAACGCCGTGCGCCTCAATCAATCCCGCGCCATCGCCATCGACATGGAGTCGGCGACGATCGCGGCGAACGGCTATCGCTACCGCGTTCCCTACGGCACACTTTTGTGCGTTTCCGACAGGCCGCTTCATGGCGAAATCAAGCTGCCGGGCATGGCCGACGCCTTTTACCAGGAGCGCGTCAGCCAACACCTTGAGATCGGCATCAACGCCATCGAACTTCTGCGCGCCGAAGCAAAAGCCGGAACGCTTCACTCACGCAAGCTCAGAAGTTTTGACGAGCCGTTTTTAAGGTGAGTGTAGAGGTTGCGGATGTCCCTTCCTCGCCAAAAGCAGTCATTCAAAGAGTACGGTTTTGACGAAGTATTGAACCCACATTAATGTGTTCGTTCATGCGAAAGCTATCCATTATAGTATCCAATATTCCCGCTCATACTGTCAGCATCATATTTGTGGCGAGCTATGCGCCCATTATCCTAATGACAGTACTTGACGCGACACAGTCGCTATCAATCGAAGTAGCTTACTGGGTCAGTACGGTTGCTTGGCTTTCTTTTTCACTATTCTGGTATAGCGGTATCTATACGCGTTCAAAACGTGACGAAGAACGGTTTCCGAACTCACAAGAGATGCTAAGCATCGGTAGCATTGCGCTGGTTTCGCTGGGCGGGCTCACTATGATTCCCGTATGGCAAAAAAATGGAGAAGCCTGGTGTCGAATTTTTATGGGCACAAATTCCGTTAATTGCAAAGCTAGGAAATTTATTGGGATCTATCGGGGCGGTGTTATTTTTTACTGTGATGTTTCGTTCGGCACTGGCGTTAGCGCGTACAGAAAAAGAGAACAACATTCCCGCGCCTGATATATTCACAACGCTAATTCAGTTCTTTTACCTGCCAATAGCGATTTGGTTTATGACCATTCGAATTAAACGCCTAAGCGAAAAAGGTTAGTGTCCGCTTTGGGCCAAAACCGGACTCATCGCACCCACCTACTGCGCCGCCGCCACCACCTCAACCTCAAACAGCGTCGGCCAGTATTTTCCGGTGACGAATAAACGATCCGTATCCGCATCATAGGCGATACCATTGAGGACATCGGCGCCGGCGGCGCGCTCTTCGTCGCTTAAGAGGCCGCGCATATCGATGACCCCGGTGACAGCGCCGCTCTCCGGGTCAATGCGGATAACAGCGTCGGATTGCCAGATATTGGCGAAGATTTCTCCCTTCACCCATTCAAGCTCGTTGATATTCGCGAGAGGCCGGCCGCGAAATGTGACCGGCAAGCGGCCTGTTTCTTCAAGGTTTTCAGGGTCCAGAAAGCGCAGCTCCGACGTGCCGTCGCTCATGATGAGGCGGGCGCCGTCATGGGTCAGGCCCCAGCCTTCGCCTTCATAGCGAAAGCGTTTTTGCCGCTCCAGGGTTTCCGCGTCAAAGACGAAGCCCTCGCCGCTGCGCCAGGTCAGCATGAAGATTTTCCCGCCCAGCGCGACCGATCCCTCGCCGAACAGGCGTTTTGAAAGCGCAATGGATTTCAGGGTTTCGCCGGTCTCCAGCGCCGTCTTGCGCAAGCCGGAAGTCCCGTATTGCCCCGTTGATTCATAGAGAACGCCGCCCTCAAAGAAGAGCCCTTGCGTAAACGCCGTCTTGTCATGGGGGTATTCATTGACAATGCGGTAGCCGTAAAAAGCCGGTTCGTCCGGCGGTTGCGCGCTCGCGGCGCCGAGCGCCGCTGCGAGGATCGCCGCCGCATATGTCAGCAGGCGGATCATAAGGGCTTTTCGTAAATCCGGTAGGTCTTGTAAATCCGCGAGCCCATATCAAGGAGCATGTTCAGCATGTCCTTGTTGTCGTCGAGGATCCAGGAAAGTTCCGAGTGCGTGACGCCATGATCGATATTGGCGCCGTTGACCATGTCGATGATTTTGTAGGCGAATGCCGCGCCGACCGGCTTGCCCTGCAGTTTCTTGCGCACGCCCATGAGCGGCATGCGCGACTGGTCAATACCTTTGACCTTTAACCGCCACAGAAATTTCGCCCAGTTGAACGGGAAAAGCTTGCCGCCGAAATCATGGATCGCGCGGTTTATATTGGGCAGGACAAGACCGAACGCCGCCGGCTCGCCCTTATAGTAGCACAGGACGACATTGTGTTCCTGAATAATCGGTTTGAGCTCTTTCGCCATATGGCGCGCATGGTCTTCCCCAAAGGGAATAAAGCCCCAATTGTCAGACCAGGCGTCGTTATAAATGTCGATGATGGTGCGAATATCGCCGAGGAGATCGCCGGCTTTCAGGTTGCGGATGGTGACGGACGGCTTGTTCAGCGCCTTGTCAACGAAAGCGAGCCGGCGCTCCGGAATAAAGTCGCGCACAGGCAGCCACTCGAGCGCATGCATGTCGGTCGCTTTTGAATAGCCGAGACGCTCCAGGTGATCTTTGTAGTAGGGCCGCCCGTGGGGCATCATGATGTAGGGCGGCGTATCGAAGCCGTCGATCAGGAGGCCGCATTCTTCGTTTACGGAGAAATTAAACGGCCCGGCGATCCTCATTGATCCTTGCGCGCGCAGCCAGTCCGCGGCGGTAGTCATCAGCGCGTCCATGAGTGCGGAATCGTTGGCGGCTTCGAGAAATCCGAAATGCCCGGCGCCGTCCTGATGGCGGTCGAGATGAGACATGTTGACGATGGCGGCGATGCGCCCGACCGGCTCGCCATTGGCATACGCAACCCACAAGCGATGGGGCGAGGCCGCCAGCAACGGATTGCGCGCTGGGTCAATGCGGGCGCTTAGCTCATACTCGAGGGGCGCCACATAGTTGGGGTCGTCCCCGTAAAGCCGGGCCGGCATGCGGATAAACGTTTTCCGGTCCGCCGGCGTTTCCACCGGTCTGATTTCAAATTTTGAAGAGGTTGATTGGGCCATGGGACTTTCGCGTTCACCAGCGCGTCAGCGCGTAAAACAAAGACGCGTCAATTCCTTTTAGACCCGTCTACCGTCAGTTCAGGGAGATGACTACCTTGGCGCCGTCATCTTCGTCCACGGCAAAAAGCGCTTCTTCCACATGGGGCGGGGCGAAGCGGATTTTCGGATTGTTCGAAATACCCCAGGGCTCCGCGGGAAGGCCGAAGGCGTTTTTGTCGAATGTGCGGTTCGCGTTTTCATCGTGATAGACGGCGATGGCGTAGTCGCCCGGTTCCGGCGCTTTCACGCACAGATAGGTTCGCGGCGCCTTGGCGGCGGCGCGGCGCTGGGCGACGCGGCCGGCCCGTTTCAAAAAGCCATCATTATCGTTGACATACAGATCAACGGTGACGAGGCCGACATTGTCCTTGAACCCTTCGATGACGAGGCGAATTTCGTTCGGCGCGCCGTTGCAGCTGACGTGCTCGAAATCGAACACCGACGGATCGGTTTCCGCGCCGCCATCCGCGGACGCAGCGCTCATCAATGTCATGCCGGCGATCGCCGCCGATAAGGATCTTGCCAAAGTCATCTTGTTAACTCTCGATACTTTTGTCGCTGGAGGCGCTCACCCTACGCCGCGCAATCGTCCCATTAACGGAGAAATTGCGGTTTTTGTGCGGCTAACGCGTTTGTGAGCAGGTCTCCCCTCCATGCGGTTTTTCGTCAATTCTTACGCCGCCGAGGCGCTCAAATGCTCCGATAGCGCGGTATAGGCGCCGACCACCACGTCAAGGTCGTCTGCTGTGTGCGCCGCCGACACCGACAGGCGCAGGATCGACGTTGCATTTGGCGTGCCGGGCGGAATGGCGAGGTTCACATATACGCCGTGCTCCATGAGGAAGTTCCACGCCATGAAAGCTTCCTCCCGGTTCTTCAGCTTGACCGCGATGACCGGGCTCTCGGGAGCCGCGAGATCGTAGCCGAGCTGCTGGAAGGCGGAATAGACGCGGTGGGCGTTCTCCCAGAGATTTTCGCGCATGGAATGGTCGTTCTTCAGACGGGCCAGCGCGGCGCTCGCAGCGGCGACATTCGCCGGCGAGGGTGATGCCGTAAACATATAGGGGCGGCTGGAGAAGCGAAGATATTCGAGTTCCGGGTGATTGGAGGCGACGAACCCGCCGATCGAGGCGAGGCTCTTGGAAAACGTGCCGGTATAGAAATCGACCTGGTCGAGAACGGCGTCGCGTTCGCAGACGCCGCGGCCATTGTCGCCGAAAACGCCGAAAGAATGCGCCTCGTCAAGCAGCGCATAAGCGCCGTGCTTGTGGGCGACTTCGACAAGCTCCTTCACCGGCGCGACATCGCCGAACATGGAATACATGCCTTCGAAACAGACCAGCTTGCCTTTAACTTCCGGGCCGAGGCGCGACAGGCGCTTGTCGAGGCTTTCCGGGTCATTATGGCGAAAGCGAACGGTCTCAGCGCCGGATAGTTGGCACCCGTCGTAAATGCACGCATGACAGTCAGCGTCGATGAGGATCACATCGTCCGGCGGCTGCACCAGCGCCGAGATAGCGCCGAGATTGGCCTGGTAGCCGGTGGAAAACACCATGCAGTGCTCGTAGCCGAGAAACTCTGCAAGCTCTTTTTCCAAAGCGCGATGGCCGGCGTAAGTGCCATTGGCGAACCGCGATCCGGTGGTGCCGGTGCCCGAGGCGGCGACGGCGTCCTTCGCTGCGTCGACCGCCGCCTGATCGTAGGTCAGACCGAGATAATTATTGGTTCCTGCAAGGACGATTTCCTTGCCGTCGACGAGCGCTCGGGTCGGCCCTTTCATTTCGTCCATTGAAACGCCGAAAGGATCGCGGCCCGTCGCCTCTTTCAAGCCTTCATAGGCCGTCGCGGTTGCGCTGAACTTTTCAAACAGGCCCATGGATCAACCCTGTTCTTTCTTGATTTCGTGAATAGCGTCCACGAGTTCGCCGATGGTTTTCGTTTCGGAAATCGTGTTGACGGGGATCGAGATGTCGTAAAAATCCTCGATGTCCATGACCATGTCGAGCACGGCCACGGAATCGACTTCGAGGTCCGCGATCAGATCCGTTTCCCTGCTGAGCGCTACGCCCTTCTCGTTCAACGGTTCGATCAGCGAACAGATTTTCCGGAAAACAAGATCGTCGTCTTGCTGTATGCCGGACATGCATATTCTCCTTCACTCAAAGCGCGCCATGCGCGCGGCAAGGGTTATAACAGGGCGTTCTCGCGATACCAAAGGACAGTTTTTCGAAAACCTTCTTCGAGCAGGGTCTGCGGCCGCCAGCCTATGGCGGTCGTGAACAGATTATCGCGCGCAGACCAGTCCGCATGGAAGAATTCGTTGACCTGTCCCTTTCGTATATCGGGCGTTCTCCCGGCGATGGAAGCGGCGGCTCTCGAAATATTGTGAAACAATGCAACAGCGAATCGGGGAACCGCGATGTGGTTGACGTTTCTGCCCAGAACTGCGGCGAGACAGTCGCCGATTTCGCGCCATTCACGGCCCGAGAGCGTTTCGTCGCCGACTTCGTAAACTGCGCCGCTGAGCGAAGACCGCCCGGCCGCAATGAGCGCACGGGCCGCGTCGTCCACATAGAGGATCGACGCACGCGCCGGCGGCGTTGTGCGCGGCGCCAGGGCGAAGCCCGCTTTTACCAGTTTGAAGAATGGCAGCGTGGCGTGATCGCCGGGCCCGTAAATGGCCGGCAGCCGCAAGGCGATCCAGGGATTGGCGCCGGAGGCTTCGGCGATCGCCGTTTCACTGTCGCGCTTGCTCTGCGCGTAAGGAGAAACATCTGGTTCGCGCGCCGACATTGATGATGCGTGCACGAACCGTGCGCCCGCAGCAGCGGCTGCTTCCGCGGCGTGGGCAGCGCCGTCGACATTGACCGTCTGATAAAGGGCGTCGCTGCGCGGGAAGGTCACCCCTGCAAGGTGGATGAAAATATCCGCTTCGGTTGCCGTCGCGGCCAGCGCCTCGATATTGTCCAGATCGCCTTTGACAACATCAACGCGCTCATCAAGCCCGGCGCTTTCCGGATTGCGGATTAGCGCGGAGACGGCAAAACCTTGCTGCAAGAGTTCGTTGATAAGCGCGCGGCCGACGAAACCGTTCGCGCCGGTAACCGCCGCTTTCAAAAGGTCAGACCCTCGCTTCGGCCAGCGCTTTGGGCTGGCCGGGCGCGCCCGCCGCGCCGTCATCGTCAAAGGCGCCATCGAGATATTTCAGTTTGACCTTGGCGCGCGATAGCTTGCCTGACGACGTCATCACCATTGAGTGGGGGCGAACGAGCAACACTTCCGCCGGTGCGCCGGCGGCGTTCTGGATAACCGTTGCAATCTCGCGCTTGAGCGCCGCTTGCGCTTCATCGTTCATGCCGCGACGCTCGGCAATGACAACGATGCGCTCGCCGCGGCCGTCATCGACGGAAAACGCCGCAACACCGCCGCCGCGCACGCCTTCGACGCTTTCGACCGCCCATTCAATGTCCTGCGGCCAGATATTGCGGCCGTTGATAATGATAAGGTCCTTGGCCCGGCCGGTGATGACGATCTGGCCATCGAGGAAATATCCCATATCGCCGGTATCCAGCCATTCCCCGTGATACATAGCCGTTGAGGCTTCCGTGTCGGAGAAATACCCGGGCGTTAGGCTGGGGCCCTTGATGAAGATCCGCCCAATATGCCGGTCATCAAGAGCGGCCCCGTCTTCATCGCGCACTTCAATGGCGTGATCGGGCAAAGGCCGTCCGCATACGACAAATCCGCGGCGATGCTCCGGCTGTGACGTTTCTGCAGACGCAGGCTGTGCAACGCCGGCGCGGTTCATGTGCCGCATGTCGACTTCGTCAATGCGGATCGGCGCGTCAAGCTCCGGGAAGGAAATGGCGAGCGTCGCCTCCGCCATGCCGTAGCTTGGGGCGAATGCATTCTTGTCAAACCCCACGGGCGCAAACGCTTCGGCGAACGCGGCAAGCGCTTCCGGGCGCACCATGTCGCCGCCAATACCGGCGACGCGAAGGTTGGAAAGATCGATGGCGCCGTCTTCGGCGCGCGCCGCGCGCTTCGCGGCGAGGTCGTAGCCGAATGACGGGCTGTAGGTGAGCGTCGCCTTGTGCTCGGTCATGAGGCGCAGCCACATGAGCGGGCGGCGCACAAAGTCTGAGGTGGCGAGATAGTCAACCGACAATTGCGCAAAGAGCGGCGCCAGCATGAAGCCGATGAGCCCCATGTCGTGATAGAGCGGAAGCCAGCTCGCGGCGCGGTCGCCTTCGCGAGCGTAAAGTCCATGATTGGTGATGGCGGTGAGATTGGCGCATACGGAGCTTTGCGTGCCGATGACGCCTTTGGGCGCGCTGGTCGATCCGGAGGAGTATTGAATATAGCACCATTCATCGGCGCCGAACGGCGTCGCGGCGCCTTCAGTCGCTGGCAATTCTTCGAGGCGCTCATAATCGAGAATGTCGACGCCTTCGATTTCCGCGGTCGCCTCGACCATGAATTCGCGCAAAGCCTCCGGGCCGATGACGGCGCTTGCCTTGGCACCCGTAATCATCAGGCGAACCTGCTGAATATATCCGTCCTTGCCGCCGAGATTGACCGGCATGGGCATCGGCGCGGGCGCGAGGCCCGCATATTGGCAGGCATAGAAGGCAACGATGAATGACGGGCTCGTCTCTGCAACAATCGCGATACGGGACTTGCGCTCATATCGTCCGGCCAGCCGCGCCGCCAGCGCTTTCGCCTGGTCGCGCACATCGCGGTAAGAGAGCCGCGCCGTCACCTCGCCGCGAAGATTGAAAAAATTATACCCGGTCTCACCGTCGGCGGCATATTCGAGCGCTTCAACAACTGTCTGAAATCCGCCTGCGCGGAAGGGTAGCTTGTCATTATAGCTCGGCGTCGCCGCCAAAGCCTCAGGGCCGCCAACAGGATTCGGGTCAATTGGCATCAACGCCCCCGTACTGGGCCGGCGTCCTGCCGGCGTTTGAGACTGCGCCCGTCTAAGTCCCCCAGAATGGGCGTCGCGAAAACGACCGTACGGACGCAAGCAGAATTGGACATTTTCCACACCCGTCCGCGCTGATCGAGTGTGGGCGAATACCGGTCTGGCGGTCAACCGGCAAGGATAAAGGGCCGATAAACGGGCATCAAATATTGCGCTGACATATTACAGCCTTGAAAAACCAAGTGGTTTACCGGATTTCCCAAATTCGCGGCGCTTGAATCGATGGCGCCGGCGGCTTAATTCTCCGGTCGCGAAACCCTTTGGATATCGGCGAAATGAAACTGTTTATTGGCTACAAGGCCTGGAAGGCCGAGGAATATCTCCTCAATCGCATGACTTTTGACGATCTGGTCCGGGCCTATGTCACCTATCCGGGCATTCAGGTCTATGCGGGCATGGTGGCGGTTTGCCTCATTATCGTCGCCGCGACGTTCAACGCGGTGGTTCCGACGCTGCTGGCGCTTGTCGCCGGCGCGCTCGTTTTCCCAATCTCCTGGTACGTTACGCACCGTTTTATCCTGCATGGGAGCTGGATGTACAAAACGCCCCACCTCGCCGGCTTCTGGAAGCGGGTTCATTACGACCACCATCGCTTTCCCAATGATTTATCAGTGCTTTTCGGCGGCCTGCACACAACGGTGCCGCCCATCATGCTAATCGCCGGCCCTATCGGTTGGTTCATCGGCGGGGTTCCGGGCGCCGCCGCGGCGATCGCCGGTATGGTGATCATGACGATGTATACGGAATTCCTGCACGCCGGCGAGCATCTGGCGTTCGAACCGAAATCCAAATTCTGGAAAGACATTAAAAGACGCCATCTCGCCCATCATTTCCATGACGAAACGGGCAATTTCGGCATCGCCGAGTTTTTCTGGGACCGCGCATTCGGCACGTTTTACGCGGAAACAAGCGAGCGCCCGCGCAGCCCGCACGCGCGCAATCTTGGTTACACTGCCGAAACGGCTGAGAAATACCCATGGGTTAAGGCGCTGACCGACGAGGAAGCGTCGGAAAAAGACGGGGTCCGCGAACGCGCGGCCTGAACCCGGCTCCGGGCGCCGGCCGAATTGTCGCGGCGCAGCGCCGGCGTCAAACTTACGGTTGATTTTCAAAGAGGGCTTTGCCAGTTTCCCCGCGGTTTTTCATCGGGGGCTGATTGAAGCGCGCGTGTGACGGCGAAACAGCTGTCTGATCGCTGCGGCCATGTCAGCAATCACCCCACGATCATTCAAACGACCTTCGGGAGAAAAATATCATGAGCCTTGAGCTTTGGTTGGTCATTGCGGCCGGCTTGGCGGCGATCGCCTATGGCGTCTTCACCGTAAATGCAGTTCTTTCCATGCCCACCGGCACGGACCGGATGCGCGAAATCGCATCAGCGATCCAGGAGGGCGCGACCGCCTATCTTAATCGTCAGTACACGACCATCGCTATCGCCGGCGCCATTGTGTTTTTGGTGTTGCTGTTCGCTTTCAAACTGAATTTCATTCCGGCGGTCGGCTTTGCCATCGGCGCGGTTCTTTCCGGCGCCGCCGGTTTTGTCGGCATGCTTGTTTCGGTGCGCGCGAATATTCGCACGACGCAAGCGGCGAGCGAAAGCCTCGGCAAGGGTCTTTCGGTTGCGTTCCGCGCGGGCGCCGTCACCGGCATGCTGGTCGCCGGCCTCGCGTTGCTCGGTCTTGCCGCTTACTACGGCATCCTGACGGGCCTCATGGGCAACGCTCCGGAAAGCCGCGAAGTCGTCAACGGTCTCATCGCATTGTCGCTTGGCGCCTCGCTCATCTCTGTGTTCGCCCGTCTCGGCGGCGGCATCTTTACCAAGGGCGCTGACGTTGGCGGCGACCTTGTGGGCAAGGTTGAAGCGGGCATTCCGGAAGACGATCCGCGCAACCCGGCGACCATCGCTGACAATGTGGGCGACAATGTCGGCGACTGCGCCGGCATGGCTGCGGACCTTTTCGAGACCTATGTCGTAACCGTTGCGGCGACCATGGTGCTCGGCTCGATCCTCTTCACGGAGCAGGCGTCGCAATTCATGTTCTATCCGCTGGCGATCGGCGCGGTCTGCATCGCGACCTCGATCATCGGCACGTTCTTTGTCACGCTCGGCAAGGGTTCCACAAACATCATGGGCGCCCTCTACAAGGGCCTCGTGGCGACCGGCGTTCTCTCGCTGATCGCGATTGCTGCGGTGACGTTCCAGGTCTTCGGCTTTGGCGAGGAAATCGGGCGCACGGCGAACGGCGCGCCGTTCACCGGTCTCAGCCTTTTCATGTGCGGCGTCATCGGTCTCGTCATCACCGGCCTCATCGTCTGGATCACCGAATACTACACCGGCACTGGCTTCCGTCCGGTGAAGTCGGTCGCAGCCGCGTCTGAATCCGGCCACGGCACCAACGTCATCCAGGGGCTTGCGGTCTCCATGGAAGCAACGGCTCTGCCGGCGCTTGTCATCGTTGTCGGCATCATCGTGACGTTCAACCTTGCGGGCCTTTACGGCATCGCGACGGCGGTCACGACCATGCTGGCCCTTGCGGGCATGATCGTTGCGCTCGACGCTTTCGGTCCGGTAACGGACAATGCTGGCGGCATCGCCGAAATGTCCGGCCTTGAAGGCTCCGTCCGCGATACTACGGATGCGCTCGATGCGGTCGGCAACACGACGAAAGCCGTCACCAAAGGCTACGCCATCGGCTCAGCGGGCCTCGGCGCGCTGGTGCTGTTTGCAGCGTATACGGAAGATATCCGCCACTTTGTCGGCCATCCGGAAGAGTTTCCGTTCTTCGCCGATGTTGCGGTGAACTTCTCGCTCTCGAACCCCTACGTGGTGGTTGGCCTCTTCATCGGCGGTCTGCTGCCCTATCTCTTCGGCGCCTGGGCGATGCAGTCTGTTGGCCGCGCCGCCAGCGCCGTTGTCGACGAGGTGCGCAAGCAGTTTCGCGAAGACTCAGGCATCATGGCCGGCACGTCGAAGCCCAATTACGGCCGCGCCGTGGACATGCTGACCCGTGCGGCGATTAAGGAGATGATCAAGCCGTCCCTGTTGCCGATCCTGTCGCCGCTTGTCCTTTACTTTGCGGTGAGCCTTGTGGCGGACAAGTCTGCCGCGCTTTCGGCTGTGGGCGCGATGCTCATGGGCGTTATCATCACCGGCCTCTTCGTTGCGCTTTCCATGACCGCCGGCGGCGGCGCGTGGGACAATGCAAAGAAATACATCGAAGACGGCAATCACGGCGGCAAGGGCTCTGAAGCCCACAAGGCCGCGGTAACCGGCGACACGGTCGGGGACCCGTACAAGGATACGGCGGGTCCGGCGGTGAACCCGATGATCAAGATCACGAATATCGTGGCCTTGCTTCTTCTGGCGGTGCTCGCCGGCTGATTGCGTAATTTCCAGAACACAGTAGGAAAGCCCCGGCGTTGTCCGGGGCTTTTCTTTGTTTAAGGCGATCATCTTTGACTGCGACGGCGTGCTCGTCGATTCCGAAGTGCTCGCCATGCGCGGGGAGCGCCGCGCGCTGCGCGAAGCAGGCGTCGATTATTCCCGCGAGGAATATATGCGCCGTTTTATCGGCATGCATGACGACGCTTTTCTCGCCGAAGTGACAAAAGATTTCGAAGCGCGTTTCGGAAAAGCGCCCGATGATTTAGAGGCGCGGCTGATGGCGGCGCGGCGCGCCGAAATGAAATCCCTCGCGATTATTCCGGGTGCGGATGACGCCTTGCGCGCAGCTGCCGGCGCGGGGTTTCCCATTGCTGTTGCATCGTCATCGCGGGCGCATTTTCTGGAGAACAAGATGCGCCGTACTGGTCTCTGGGATCTCGCGGCGCCCCATGTCTATTCCGCCGATCTGGTAGAACGCGCCAAACCGGCGCCCGATATTTTCCTCTATGCGGCGACGCAGATTAGCGTTGCGCCGCATGATTGCCTCGTCCTTGAAGACAGCGAGAACGGGGTCCGTTCCGGGGTTTCAGCGGGGATGACGGTCTGGGGGTTCCTCGGCGGCGGGCATGTTGCCGGCGACCATGGCGAACGCCTGATTGCTGCGGGTGCGAAGCAACTTGTCGCCGACCACCGGGCGTTTACCGCCCTGATTCGCGACTAGTTTTCCCCAATATTGCAGAATTGTATGGGACAGGGCCTCAGCGGCGCGTTAGCGTCCCGCCGTTCAAAAACAGACGTGGAGGGAATATCATGAGGGCATTTCTAATCGGCGCGGCGGCGACATTGCTCGCCACTTCCGCCATGGCGGCGAAGACGACCGTCGAATTCAAACGGGACACCGGCGAATCGGTCGTCGTTGTGTTTGACGGTGAGGGCGGCGCGACGCTCCCCGACGGCGCGCAAACCACATACACTTATGATGCGGAAGCAGCGAAGATGTGCGTTGCGACGCCGGAAGGCGACAATTGCGTGACTTTTGAAAAGCATATCGAAGAGCCGAAGGCCGGCGATTCCGTTCGTTACAAGTCAATGGACGGCGCTGAAGGCACGGCGACGGTGAAGTCCATCGAAGAATAAGCGACCGAATTACGTATCGAGAGGCCCGGCGGCGTTTTCGCAGCCGGGCCTTTTTGTTATGGGATCGCGCGATGACCTTTGCTTCTGACAATTGGGCCGGCGCGGCGCCGGAAATCCTTAATGCGATCGCGCGCGCCAACGAAGGCGCGGCGGCGGGTTATGGCGGGGATGCGCTCACGAAAAACATAGAGGCGCGGTTCTGCGAAATCTTCGAAACCGATGCCCGCGTTTTCCTGGTCGCCACCGGGGGCGCGGCGAACGGGCTCGCACTTTCCGTCCTGTCGCCGCCATACGGAATGATCGTCACGCACGAAGAATCCCATATCCAGATGGACGAATGCGCCGGCCCGGAATTTTTCACAGGCGGCGCCAAGCTTCTCCCGGTCGCCGGGTTCGCCGGCAAGCTGACGCCGAACGGGTTGCGCGGCGCGCTGCAAGGGTTTCCCGAGCGTCCGCCCCATGGGGCGCCGGCGTCGTGTCTGTCCCTCACGCAAGGGACCGAATGCGGTACGGTTTACTCAGTGAGCGAACTAAAAAGCCTATGCACCGCCGCCTATGAGGCGGGCCTTTCGGTGCATATGGACGGCGCGCGCTTCGCCAATGCAGCCGCGTCCCTTGGCGCGAGCCCGGCGGACTTAAGCTGGCGCGCCGGCGTTGACGCGCTGTGTTTCGGCGGCACGAAAAACGGGTGCATCGCCGCGGAAGCGGTGATTTTCTTTGATCCCGAAAAAGCGGCGGATTTTGAATTCCGGCGCAAGCGCGCGGGCCATCTCTGGTCAAAGATGCGGTTCATTGCGGCGCAGTTCGACGGATATTTCAAAGATGACTTGTGGCTGCGCCTCGCGGCCCACGCCAACGCCATGGCGAAGAAATTGTCGGACGGGCTCGGCGCCATTGACGGCGTTGAAATTTCCTATCCAACGCAGATCAACGAAGTCTTTGCGGTTTTTCCAGCGGGCGTCGCCGACGCTCTGCGCGCCCGCGGCCATGTATTTTATTCCTGGATTACCCCGGGCGATCCGGCGGCCGGGCGCATGCAGCGCTTGATCTGTTCGTTCCAGACGACGCCGGAAGAGGTTGATGCCTTCATTGACGCGGTTAAGTCGGTCTGACGGGGGCTTACCTCGGCGCGATCCAGCCGGACATTTCGCGGCGAACAATCGTCTCCAGCGTATTTGTCATGCCCGGTGAATCGTTAAGACAAGGGATCGTCTCAAACGCCTCGCCGCCATGTTCAAGGAAGACTTCGCGCGCGGCGATGGAAATCTCCTCGAGCGTTTCGACGCAATCGGCGACAAAGCCGGGCGTGATGACGGCGACCCTTTTGACGCCCTCATTGGCAAGAGAAATCAAGACATCCTCGGTCGCCGGTTCGAGCCATTTTTCGCGCCCGAACCGGGATTGAAACGTGATCGGCGCAAAATCTTCCGCCCACCGCATTTCTTCGCGCAACAGGCGCGCCGTCTTGGCGCAATGGCAATGGTAAGGATCGCCGGCGAGAAAATACCGCTCGGGCAAGCCGTGAAAGGAGATAAGGACCCGCTCCGGCGCCCAGCCCAACGCATCCAGTCTCTTGGCGGCGATGTCAGCGAGCGCCGCTATATAGGCCGGCTCGTCGTGAAAGGGCGGCGCGGTACGGATCGCGGGCTGTTGGCGCATATTGGCGAGCGCTGCGCCGACCGCATCGATTACGCTTGCGGTCGTGGTCGCGGAATATTGCGGATAGAGCGGGACAATCAGGATCCGCGTCGCGCCGGCCTCGACCAGCGCCGTCATGCGTTCTTCAATGGACGGATTGCCGTAGCGCATCGCCCAATCGACGATCACGGCGTCGCCCAATGCGTCCTGCAGCGTTTCGGCCTGCGCCCACGTGTAATAGCGCAAGGGCGATTCATTGCTCTCTTCGCGCCAGATTTTTTTGTAGTTCCGCGCCGTCGCCGCGGGGCGAATATTGAGAATGACGCCGTGCAAAATAGGCAGCCACAGCGCCCGCGGCAGATCGACAACGCGGATATCTGATAAGAACTCCTTCAGATAACGGCGCACAGCCTGTGGCGTTGCTTCGTCAGGGGTGCCGAGATTGACGATCAGGACGGCGCATTTTTCGTCCGGCACCGGCGGGTGGTCGGCCGGTCGGTGCGCGCATGCATTGGCAGGGATTTCGCCGCTATCCATGACCGTCCCATAAGCTGCGGGCGCGGTTCGGGGAAGGCCCATCTTACATCATGCGGCGATTGGCGTGATTATGTATCCGCATCCGGGCGAACGAACTCGCCGGTGACCTTGTCCTTGATGCGGTAACGCGCCTCATCCTGCCGGCGGAACCGGCGGCGCATGGATGCGGCCTCCGTGCGGACGCGGTAGGCGGGCGCTGCCTCTTCGGCGGCCTTTGCGCTTTCAACCGATCGCAGGTCGCGGGCCCGGATCGCCCGGCGCGGCTTGATACGATAGCGGGGCGTTTTTTCTTCCGGCGCCGCCGGCCTGTCCGGCTTCACCGCCAGAATGCCGAATTCGCCGTTTGCGCCTTTTTCCGCGTTCTGGAAATACCAGCCGGCGACGATCGCGCCGACCACCAGTATCCCGATGAACTCCAGACTTTCCACAGTTCGCGCCCCGTCTTGCGGCCTTGCGTTCGCTGTGCCGCGCTAACTCGCGATGGCGCGATGCAAACGGCGCGCCGGACGCATCGGGCATTAACCAATATTACGGGGTCTCTGCGCCGTTCAGCGCCCAGTCATATTCGTACCGGCGAATGTCATCTGCGCCGGAAAGCGCGCCCAGGAGGTCCGGATCGGCGAAAGCACGGACATGGTTGAGGACGTCCGCTTCCGTTTCGCCGAAATCTTCCCGGAACCAGGTGAATATTTTTGAGGCGGTGACGCGGCCCTTTTCGTCCACAGATACGCCGCGGGGGTGGTTTATATAAAGGCGCGCCTGTTCACTGAGCGCAGCATCCAGCGTTGCGGCGGTAAACGCCTCTCGGCGCAAATTCGGGCAGCCGATCGAAGCGCAGTTTACCGCGTAGTGAATGCGGGGTTCGTCGAAGACGGCGCGAATAATCCCGTGTTCGATATCGTTCAGGGACAAGTTCTCGCCAGCAACCGTCACAAGTTTATCGTCCCATGGCCCGTCAAAATCGAAAGGTCCCGATTTGATTTTCCGGATCGAGTTTAGCGGGTAGTGATCGAGGATGAGCGCGACGGTGACGGCGTTATAGAGATTAATCCAGTAGCTAAGCTGCTCGTCCGACGAGAGCGTCGCCGGATCCGTCGCTTCCAATGCGGCGATATAGTCGTCGAGCCGGGCGTCATCTTCTTCCGAAACGGCGCCGTATGCGATGCGGGTGACGCCGTCGTCGCCGTCGACAAGATATTTTGCGAGGAAGGCGTTCCAGAGCGTGTTGTCGACGCGCTTTTCGGACTGGTTTTCGCTTTCAGCAAAGGCGGGAAAATCAAGCTCTGCTGCGGGAATAAAGCGGCGTTCGATCGCCGTCTGGGCCGACGCGCAACCGGCGAAAGCGAGATAGGCGGCGGCGAGAATGATCGGGCGAAGAAAGGTCATCGGCGGAAGCTAGCCCACCTCGCGATGCGCCGCCAATGACCTTACTGTGACCGATGCGTGACCTGAAGACGGCGTTTATGCAGACTTCTCCGCCCAGCTCCGGTGTTCCTTGTCGAGTTCATAGGCGGCCATGGAGGCGAGGGTGACAATGTCGCCGACGCCTGCGCCCACTTGCGCAATCTGAACGGGTTTCTCCATGCCGATAAGAACGGGTCCCAGGACCATGGCGCCGCCAATTTCGCCCAACAGCTTTGTCGATATCGCTGCGGAATGAACGCCCGGCGTGATGAGCACATTGGCCTCGCCCTTCAGGCGTGAGAACGGATAAAGCTGGCGCAGTTTTTCGTTGAGGGCCATGCGCGGCGTCATCTCGCCTTCATATTCAAAGTCGACATCGTGGCGCTTGTCGAGAATATCCACGGCGCCGGCGACACGGCGGGAATGATGGGTGTCCGGATTGCCGAAATTTGAGTATGAGACAAACGCAACCTTTGGCGGAAATCCGAGATGGCGCGCCGCGTGCGCGACCTGCACGGCGATCTCCGCAAGGTCTTCCGAACTGGGAAGTTCCGTAACGTTCGTGTCGGCCACAAAAAGCGTTCTGTTTTTCGTGAGAATAATGGAGAGGCCGATCATCCGTTCATCGGGCCGTGCATCAAGCGCAAGGCGAACATTGTTAAGGGCAACGTCATAGTGACGGGTCACGCCTGTCACCATGCCGTCCGCATGGCCATGGGCGAGCATGCAAGCCGCATAGACATTTCGGTCCTGATTGACGAGACGCTGGGCGTCGCGGCGCATATGGCCTTTGCGCTGGAGTCGCTGGTATAGATAATCCGTGTACATAGCATTATGCGGCGAGGTACGCGAGTGATAGGACTCGAATTTTGTATTCACCGGAAGGCCAGCGTCCGCGAGCGCATTCTTGATCATATCCTCACGCCCGATCAGCACTGGCGTTCCGAGCCCTTCCTGCTGGAACGTATAGGCGGCGCGCACAACGGCCTCCTCTTCGCCTTCAGCGAAAACGATGCGCTTGGGCGATTCCGATGCGCGCAAGGAAGAATAGATTTTCTGCAGAAACGACGCAGACGGATCCAGCCGGGCGGCCAGCGTATCGCGGTAGGCCTGAAGATCTTCAATGGGCCGCCGCGCGACGCCGGTGTCTGCAGCGGCCTTGGCGACCGCCGGCGGGATCTCGGAAATGAGCCGCGGGTCGAACGGCGTTGGAATGATGTAACCGGGCCCGTATTTCAGGCGCTTGCCATAAGCGGCGGCGACTTCGTCAGGCACTTCCTCGCGGGCGAGTTCGGCGAGCGCCGTCGCACAGGCGATCTTCATTTCTTCGTTGATCGTGCGCGCACGCGCATCGAGAGCGCCGCGGAATATATAGGGAAAGCCGAGGACGTTATTGACCTGGTTCGGATAATCCGACCGCCCGGTGGCGATGATTGCGTCGTCGCGTACGTCTTCGATTTCTTCGGGCAGAATTTCAGGGGTCGGATTAGCCATGACGAAGACGATCGGGTCCTTCGCCATGGATTTGATCATGTCTTTGGTGATCGCGCCGGCGACGGAAAGACCGATACAGACATCCGCGCCGTCAATGGTTTCGGCGAGCGTGCGTTTGTCCGTTTCAACAGCATGCGCCGAGCGCCACTGATCCATGCGTTCGGTGCGGCCCTTGTAAAGCACGCCTTTCGAATCGCAGACCAGCGCGTTTTCATGGGGCAGGCCCATGGCCTTGATGAGGCCGATCACAGAGAGCGCCGACGAGCCGGCGCCCGATACAGCGACCTTCACGTCCTTGATCGATTTACCGGTGATATCGAGCGCGTTGATGAGCCCCGCTGCGGCGATGATGGCGGTGCCGTGCTGGTCGTCGTGGAAGACCGGAATGTCCATCAGCTCTTTCAGGCGCTGTTCGATCTCGAAACTTTCCGGCGCGGCGATGTCTTCAAGGTTGATGCCGCCGAAGGCGGGCCCAAGATATTTGACGGCGTTGATGAACTCTTCAGGGTCCTTGGTGTCGACTTCGATGTCGACGGAATCGATATCAGCGAACCGCTTGAAGAGCACCGACTTGCCTTCCATGACCGGCTTTGACGCCAGCGCGCCAAGATCGCCGAGCCCGAGGATCGCGGTGCCGTTGGAGATGACGGCGACCATATTGCCCTTGGACGTATAGTCGTAAGCGGTGTCCGGGTCCTCGGCGATAGCCTTCACCGGGACGGCGACGCCCGGGCTGTAGGCGAGCGACAAATGGCGCTGGGTGACCATGGGTTTGGTGGGCGTGATTTCCAGCTTTCCCGGCTTGCCGCGCTTGTGAAAGTCGAGGGCCTCCTCGTCGGAAACCTTGATCGTGTTGTCGTCCATCTCGCCGTCGCCTCCGGTGCCTTTTCCCATGCGCTTACGCCGGCCTTTTTCCTTAGGCAAGAAAGCAGGCGCAAAAGAATGCCATTGCGGCGATTGTCCTGACCACAGTTTTGGGTGAAGGTCGGCGCTCGCGTGCTATTCCCTCGCCGCAAGGAGCCCTCATGCTGAGAGCATTCGCCGCCCTGATCGCCCTCGTAGGATTTCTGGCGCCGCAGGGCGCCGCGGCCGAGACGGATGAACCGCTGAAAGTGCTCATGACGGTCGGGGGCGTTGACTATCACACCCGCATTGTGCGCCGGCTGCGCGCCAAACCGAATATCGAACTTCAGGTCGTCGATTTCGACGACGTCGAAGCGGTCTTTACCGACGACGCTCTAAGCGGCGTTGACGCGGTCCTGATGTATCACCGCGATAACACGGCGGACGATTCAGAACGCTTGGCGCTGAAAAGTTTCCTGAAACGCGGCGGCGGCGTAGTCGTACTTCACCATTCCATCGCCAACTATCAGGACTGGAATGAGTGGCATCAAGAATATGTTGGCGGTCTTTATGTTTTGCGCGGCCATAAGCGCCTGCCGCCGTCGCGTTACTTTCCGGACTTTGAAGGCGTCGCATCGGTTGCGGCGCCGCATCCGGCTTTGCGTCGCTTTGACCGCGCATGGCTCTATGCGGACGAGAGTTACGAGCGTCTGTGGATTGCCGACGACGTAACGCCCCTTTTGCAGACTGCGGCGTTCGGCTCTGACGAGCTGCTCGCCTGGGTGGGGCCGTCGAAAAACGGGCGGGTGATCTATATCCAGCCCGGCCACGGCGAGCGGATCATGCGCCGGCCCATTTATCTCAATCTTCTGGAAGACGCGCTGCGCTGGACGGCGGGGCGCGAGTAGCGGGCTTGCCGTCAGGCGGTGCGCTGCCTAGGTACAGGGAACGCAATTCCGAGGCGCAAGACGCAATGTTCATCCAGACCGAAGACACCCCCAATCCCCAATCCATGAAGTTCGTGCCGGGCCGGGCGGTGCTCGGCGCCGGCGAACTCGGCATGGATTTTCCGACCATGGAAACCGCGAAAGCGGGCTCGCCTTTAGCGGCGCTGCTGTTTGAGACTGACGGCGTCATGGGCGTTTATCTGGGCGCTGATTTCATCACCGTGACCAAAGCCGAGGCGGTCGAATGGGTGCACATCAAGCCCGCCGTCCTTGGCCAGATTGCGGACTTCTTCACCGCCGGCCTGCCGGTGCTGAACGAAGGCGCCGCGCCCACCTCGTCGCCGGCGACGTCGCTCGACGATTATGAAGGCGAAGACCGCGAGGTGGTCGAGCAGATCATCGAGCTGATCGAAACGCGGGTGCGTCCGGCCGTCGCCGCTGACGGCGGCGATATCGTGTTCAAGCATTTTGAGCCGCGCACCGGGGTCGTCTTCCTGTCGATGCAGGGCGCCTGCGCCGGGTGTCCGTCGTCGACGATGACGCTCAAAGCCGGCATCGAGAACATGCTGAAACACTATGTGCCGGAAGTCGCGAAAGTCGAGGCGGCGGCATAGGCGCCGTATTTATGCAAGAGATTTCGGGCGAATTTTTGCGCCCATACGTAAAAGCAAAACCAGGAGTCGTTCATGTCAGACAACGTTTATTCCGTCTCGAAAGTCGTCGGGACCTCAAAAAAATCCATTGAAGCGGCGATAGAAAACGCCATCGAGACAACATCGAAGTCGGTGAAGAACCTCGATTGGTTCGAAGTGGTTTCAACCCGCGGCTATATCGATGAAGGCAAGGTCCGTTACTATCAGGTGACGCTGGAGATCGGCTTCCGTTACGAGAAGTAGGCCGCGCCATGTCCGAAAAGATCATCAATGACGAAGCGCTGGACGTTCTCTTTCGTGAGGCGCGCACGCGCAATGGCTGGGAGCGCCGCGATGTTTCCCGTCCGCTGATGCAGGCGGTCTACGATTTGATGAAATGGGGCGCGACATCGGCCAATTGCAGCCCGGCGCGGTTCGTTTTTGTCGCATCAGATGAGGGCAAGGAACGCCTGGCGCCGCACCTGTCGGAAGGCAATCGCGCAAAGACCGTGGCCGCGCCATGCTGCGTCATCATCGCCTACGATATGGCGTTTCATGAGCATCTCCCAAAGCTTTTTCCGCACACGGATGCAAAGAGCTGGTTTGACGGAAACGACGCGCTGATCGAAGAAACGGCGATAAGAAATGGAACGCTGCAGGGCGCCTATTTCATGGTTGCCGCCCGGGCGCTCGGCCTCGATTGCGGGCCCATGTCGGGCTTTGACAAGGAGGGCGTCGATAAAGAATTCTTTGCGGACACGGCGTATCGATCAAATTTCCTGTGCAATATTGGTTACGGTACGGACGAAAACCTGTTTGCCCGCAGCCCGCGGTTTGATTTTGAAGACGTCTGCAAAATTGTCTGACGCCGGATTGTTACATTTACCATGCTAGTCCTGGCGCTCGATACGGCGTTGCAGCGTTGCTCGGCGGCGATCTGGCGCGACGGCGTCGTGCTCGCCGCTGAGATCGAAGACCGGGAAAAAGGCCACGCCGAACGTATCGCGCCGATGGTCGATGCGGTGTTCCGCAAAGCCGGCGTTCAGCCGAACGACCTTGACCGCGTTGGCGTCATTGTCGGTCCCGGCGGGTTCACCGGCGTACGGGTCGGTCTCGCCTTCGCCCGAGCGATGGGGCTTGCGACCGGCGCCGGCGTCGTCGGCGTTGCGAGTCTCGAAGCGCTGGCGGCGAATCTAGGCGACGGCGCCGTCGCGCCGGTGATCGATGCGCGACGCGGGCAGGTTTACGCGGCGCTCTATGAGAATGGTGAGCCGGTGTTGGCGCCGTTCGTAACGAGCCCGGCGGACGCCGCGTCGAAACTCGCCGGCGTTTCGCGCGAGCCTTTGGCGCTTGTTGGAACAGGCGCGCCATTATTGCCTGCGCGGGAGAGCTTGGCGCTTGTAAAGGCGGACCCGCAGATCGATCCGGTCGTCGTCGCGCGCCTCGCCGCGGCGGCGCCGGCGCCCGCCGCCATGCCGGCGCCGCTCTATTTGCGAGCGCCGGACGCCAAGCCGGCAAAGTCGTGAGTATCTGGAAAATCCGCCCGGCGCGCCGATCAGAGGCTGACGCCGTTGCGGCGGTAGAGAAACGAATTTTCGGCGCACGAAGCTGGGGAAACGACGGCGTCGCCGGCGGCTTTGATGCGAAAGGCGTTGAGATCCTCGTCGCAGAAGCCGCGGACGGCGAAATTGCAGGCTTTGCAATCTGGCGCATCGCCGCGAACGAGGCGGAACTTCTTTCCATCGGCGTTGACGAAAAAAAGCGACAGGCCGGCGTCGGCGGCGCCTTATTGCAATCAGTTATCAATGGCGCTTCTGACGCCGGCGCTGAGTGCGTGTTCCTCGATGTCGATCCGGCGAACAGCGCCGCGCTGAGCCTTTATCGCCGCGCCGGCTTTATCGAGATAGCGCGGCGGAAAGCTTACTACCGCAATGGCGCCGACGCATTGATCCTGCGCCGGAACCTCAAATAAGTCGCTTTGCAGTTGAAACGCGGGCCCCGCACAGGGATAAGGGTTGCAATGAAACAGGAGTTCGACCGTGGACCGTCTTGAGAAACTTTGCGTCGAAAAAGGCATGCGCATGACGGAACAGCGCAAGGTCATTGCGCGGGTTCTTTCGATTGCGGACGATCACCCGGATGTTGAGGAAATTCACCGACGGGCGTCGGAAATCGACGCCAACATTTCCATCGCCACGGTCTATCGCACCATGCGACTGTTCGAGGAATCGGGCGTCGTTGAACGTCACGATTTCCAGGACGGGCGGGCGCGTTATGAAGAGGCGAGCGACGATCATCACGATCATCTGATTGACTTACGCAGCGGCGAGGTCATCGAATTCGTGAACGACGAAATCGAAAAACTCCAGAAGCGCATCGCCGAAGAACACGGCTACAGGCTCGTCGATCATCGCCTTGAACTTTACGGCGTGCCGCTCGAAAAAGCGGACGGTCAATAACGCTGTCTGGTCGCTGTTTGTTAACAGATTCGGCCAAAACTGCAGATTGACAATTGTAGGTAAACTGGTCAGTGTAGTATACCGATGAGTTTACCGCGCCCTTCGTGGCTGCGCCGAGGAGAATCACATGGCTGCCCTGAGCGATCTCTATCCCATCCCCGACATCGATCCGGTCTGGACTGTGCCGCAAGGGTTCGAGGCGTCCTTTGACTGGGACTATGACGACGGCCGCAAGCAGATGATGCACCTCTACCAGAAGGGCAAGGACATGCAGTGGGATGCGCTGGAGCGCATCGACTGGTCGCTGGAACTCGACAGCGAAAACCCGATGCAGATTCCGGACGAGATGTCCGGCCCGTTTCACACGCCCTACTGGGCAAAGATGAGCGCCAAGGAGCAAGCTGAACTGCGTCGGCACATGCAGTCCTGGATCATCTCCCAATTCATGCAAGGCGAACAGGCGGCGCTTATCTGTGCGGCGAAAATCGTGCAGCAGGTGCCGGACCTCGATGCGAAATTTTACGCCTCGACGCAGGTCATGGATGAGGCGCGCCATGTGGAGGCGTACAAGAAATTTCTCGAAGGCTTTGACGTCGCTTACCCGATGACGAAGCCCTTGCAGACCCTCGTTGACCAGGCGCTTCGCGATTCCCGTTGGGACATGACTTACCTCGCCATGCAGGTCGTTATCGAAGGCCTGGCCCTCGCGGCGTTCAACAATATCCGCGAGATCGCCAAGAACCCGCTGGCGCAACAGGTCAATGCGTTTGTCATGGAAGATGAGTCCCGCCACGTCTCCTTCGGGCGTGTGACGTTGCGCGACTATTATCCGCAGCTCACCGACGCCGAACGCAATGAGCGCGAAGAATTTCTCGTCGAGGCCTGTTATCTCATGCGCGACCGGTTTGAGGCGCGCGAACTCTACGAACATCTCGGCCTGCCGGCGGACGACTTTATTTCTGCGCAAAAAGAATCCGGCTTCCAGCAGCATTTCCAGCAAACGCTGTTCCAGCGCATCGTTCCGATTGTGCGCGACATCGGGCTCTGGTCCGACAAAATCAAAAGCGCCTATACGGATATGGGCGTGATCGGCTTTGCTGATGTGGACTATGACGCCCTGACTGCGATTGACGATCAGCGTGCAGAAGAGTTTGACGAAATGAACCGCAAGGCCCGCGAAGATTACGTCAAGGGCGTCGCCGCAGAAGGCGCGGCGGTCGTCGCTGCGGAATAGTCTTTAGCTTCTGGCGCAGTATTGAGCGGCGAGGATGCGGCCCTGGTTCGGCGCCTGAACAAGGATGGCGCAATGTTCGCCGTCCTTTGGCGCCGACGCTCTGAACGAAGCGCGCCCTGTGACGGCGCCCAACCCGGCAACATCCGTGACAATATTGACATCGTTAAATGCGCGCCCGGCGTTTTCGCCGCCGCGCACCGATGTTTTGCTTTCCGGCTTGAAATAGACCACCGAAACCTCGCCGGCGCCCGACGCTTGGAATGATACCCCGCCGTCGGAACCGCGTTTCATTGCGGTGATCTGTGCAATGTCGCTCTTTCGCTTCTGACCGATCAGCGCATTAACGGCGACGCGGTCGGAACCGATCGCTTCTGCGGCGCCGTTAACGACGATCTGGGGCGTATAGACGCCGCCTGTCCCACGCAGTTTCTGATTGTAACGCTGCTGACGATCCGTATAGGCTGCATCGGAGTAGGGATCGACCCAGCGGCCTTTGCGCGTTTCCAGCGCGTTCCAGTAATCTACGTGCCAGCCAAGCGCGACGACGCCTTCTCGCGATGCAAGTTCCTCGAAATATTCTGCGGCGGCGACGCAAGAAGAGCAGGATTGCGACGTGAAGAGTTCGACAACCACCGGCGCAGCGCTGTCGTCGGCGGACTTTGGACTGTCGGCGGCGCCGACGGCCAGTGCGGCGATAACGGTAAGAATGGCTTTCATAATAAAAACTCGGAACGCTAAAACGCTACGCAATTCACCTAAGTTGATCGGCGACGGCGCGCAAAACACGCATGGTCAATTCCCCGCGAGGGAAACCCGTGCGCGCCGGATTGCATCGCCCGCCCGCCCCGCCTACATAGCGGCGTTCAGTTTTTCAGCAGCGACGTGAAATGACGCAATTGCGGTCAAAACAGGGAAAATCGGTCTTCATCCGCACCTATGGGTGCCAGATGAACGCCTATGATTCCGAGCGCATGGCCGATCTCCTGAAGCCCATCGGCTATGGGCCGGCGCCGTCGCCGGATGAGGCGGACCTCGTCATTTTGAACACCTGCCACATTCGCGAGAAAGCCGCTGAGAAAGTCTATTCGGAACTCGGCCGTCTGAAGAAAGCAAAGGCCCGTCGCGTGGACGCCGGCGCTGACATGACCATCGCCGTCGCCGGCTGCGTGGCGCAGGCGGAAGGTGCGGAGATTTCCGCGCGGGCGCCGGTGGTGGATATGGTGATTGGTCCGCAGGCGTATCATCGCCTGCCGGAACTGCTGGCGAAAGACGCCCGCGCCCGCGGCGCTGTGCTGGAAACCGACTTCGCCGTTGAAGAGAAGTTCGACCGGCTGGCGAAGCGTGAGGCCGACGGGCCCACCGCTTTCATCACCGTGCAGGAAGGCTGCGATAAATTCTGCACCTTTTGCGTTGTGCCTTATACGCGCGGGGCGGAAGTCTCGCGCCCTGTTGATGCGATCGTGGGCGAGGCCCGTTCGCTGGCGGCGCAAGGCGTGAAAGAGCTGACGCTGCTCGGTCAGAATGTGAACGCCTGGAGCGCGCCTTCGCCAGCAGGCGACAAAAAAGGCGGCGATTGGGGTCTTGGAGAGTTGTGCCGGCATCTGGCGAAGATCGACGGGATCGAGCGGATCCGGTTTACGACCTCCCACCCCCGCGACATGGATGACGGGCTCATTGCGGCGCTGGGCGAGGAAGAAAAACTGATGCCCTATCTGCACCTGCCGGTGCAGGCAGGGTCCGACACTGTCCTAAAGGCGATGAACCGCGGCCATACCGCCGAGCACTACATCTGCCTGATCGAGAAAATCCGCGCCGCCCGGCCGGATATCGCCATATCCGGCGACTTCATTGTTGGTTTCCCCGGCGAAACGAGTTCGGATTTTGAAGAGACTTTGGCCCTCGTTGAGGCGGTAAGCTACGCATCAGCCTATTCCTTCAAATATTCCCGCCGTCCGGGGACGCCGGGGGCCGCCATGCGCAAACAGGTCGCCGAAGTGGAAAAGGACGAGCGCCTCGCCCGCCTGCAGGCGCTTCTGGAAGGCCAGCGCAAGGCCTTCAACGCCGCCCAGCTCGGGCGCGCCCTGCCGGTGCTGTTTGAAAAGCCCGGCCGCCACGGCGGACAGCTCGTCGGCCGCTCGCCTTATTTGCAAAGCGTTCACGCAAACGCGCCAGACTCCATGCTAGGATCGATCGCGTCGGTGCGTATCGAGGGCGTCACCCCGAATGCGCTCGCCGGCGCGCTTAATGATGAGGGTGAGGACGCCGATTGAGCGAACAACCGACCGCCGGCGACGTTGCGCATATCGATTTCGACGATAATGGACTGGCCGCTGAATTGTGCGGCAGTCACGACGCCCATCTCGCAATATTGGAAGACGCTCTTGATGTTCGCATCGATCCGCGGGGCAATCGTTTTGCCGTTTCCGGCGCGACAGGCGCGCGCGAACGTGCTGTCGCCGCCTTGCAGCGTCTCTATGGGCGCCTGAAGCGCGGCGAGGCTGTTGCGGCGGAAGATGTGCGCGCGGCGGCGCGCAACAATAATGCGCCGACGGCGGCGGATGCGGTCGATGCGCGCGCGATCAAAACGCCCAAACGCCTGATCGTGCCGCGCTCGGCGAACCAGGCCGCTTATATCGATAAGCTGAACAGCAATGATCTGACCTTCGGCGTTGGCCCTGCCGGCACCGGCAAAACCTATATAGCCGTCGCCCATGCGGTCGGCATGCTGCTCAGCGGCAAGGTTGAGCGCATCATCCTGTCGCGTCCGGCGTTGGAAGCGGGCGAGCGCATCGGCTTCCTGCCGGGCGATATGAAAGAGAAGGTCGATCCCTTCCTGCGCCCGCTCTATGACGCGCTCCACGATATGATGCATACAGATTATGTGGAGCGCCGCATCGCCGCCGGGGACATTGAAATCGCTCCGATCGCGTTTATGCGCGGGCGCACCCTGGCGCGCGCGGCGGTCATTCTTGACGAAGCGCAGAACGCAACGCCGGAGCAGATGAAAATGTTCCTGACCCGCCTTGGGGAAGGCGCGCATATGACCGTCACCGGCGATCCGACGCAGACGGATCTTCCGGGCGGCGAGCGCTCCGGTCTTGCTGATGCTCTGTCGGTTGTGTCGGGCGTCGAAGGCGTCGCCGAAGCGCGGTTTACGGCCGCTGACGTTGTGCGTCATCCGCTCGTTGCGCGCATCGTCAACGCCTATGACGCGCGCGACCGGAAACGGCGAACTCCGTGAGCGCCGCCGCCCAGGATTTAACGTGCGACGTGCGCGTCGATTGCGACGGCTGGACGGAGATTGAACCGGGCCCGCTGGCGGAGCTGTGTTTTCACGCCGTGCGAAAAACCAACGCGGCGGCGGCGCGCCCCGTCTCGGTCCTGTTCACCGACGATGGCGCCATGGCGGCGATGAACGAGACCTATCGGGGCAAGACCGGCCCTACCAATGTCCTGTCTTTCCCCGCAGGCGATGCAGTCCCCGGGGAAGAGGCCTATCTCGGCGATATCGCCCTGGCGCTGGAGACTGCGCGCAATGAGGCCGCGGCCCGGGGCGTCGGCTTGCGCGATCATGCGGCGCACCTTCTAGTCCATGGCATGTTGCACCTGATCGGCTATGATCATGAGGACGAAGCCGCCGCCGCGGCCATGGAGGCGGAAGAAACGAGGATCCTGCAATCGATCGGCGCGTCCGATCCTTATGCAGCCGGTCTCACTGAAGAGCGATGACGAACGACAATTCAGACCCTGACGGCAATCCGCGCGGCGACGGCATCATCGGGCGCCTTCGATCCCTGTTCGGCGAAACGGAAACCGTCGAAGACGCCGAACCGGGCGCCGACAAAGACGCGCCGCTGAGCGAAAGCGACGATGCGATAACGAGCGCCCGGCGCGCCATGATCGAGCGCGTCGTCGCCTTCGACGAGAAACGCGTTTTCGATGTGATGGCGCCGCGCGCCGATATTTATGCAGTGGATATCGAAACGCCCCTCGAAGAGCTTGTAAAAACATTCGCTGACGCGGGCCATTCGCGATTGCCAATCTATCGGGGCGATCTCGATGACCCGGTCGGCATGGTGCACATCAAGGATGTTGTGGGCCTGCTTTCCAATGGCGCCCGGCCGAAAGACGCCGACGGGCCGGTCCTGAAGCATTTGCGCCGCGATCTGCTTTACGCGCCGCCGTCCATGCGCGTCACGGATATGCTCTTGCGCATGCAGGCCTCGCGCATTCACATGGCGTTGGTGATTGACGAATATGGCGGCACAGACGGTCTTGTAACCATTGAAGATCTCGTTGAGGAAATCGTCGGCGACATTAATGACGAACATGACGACGATGATGAGCCGGCGGTGACGCCGGCGCCGGACGGCGGCTGGATCGCCGATGCGCGCGCCGAGCTTGAGGTCTTCGAGGCCGAAACCGGCGAAACGCTCAATCTTGAGGACGACGAAATCGATACGGTCGGCGGATATGTGGTTTCTGTCGCGGGCCGCGTTCCCCAGCGGGGCGAAGTTATTTCCGCGCCCTCCGGTTTCGATATCGAGATCGCCGAGGGCGATGCGCGAAAGGTGCGCCGCCTGCGCATTCGTCCCGCCGCGCACAGGCCGCCGAGCGAGGCGGCGGAATAGGCGCGGGCGACGCCATGGATCAGGCTCTGGCGCGCTTGGGCGTCAAACTGCACGACATCGCCGGCAAGTTGCGCGCGGCGCGCGGATGGCGCGCGGCGTTGACGGCGTTTCTGTTCGGCGTTTGCGGCGCGCTCGCGATGGCGCCGTTTTACGCCTTGCCGCTGCTGGTCGTCGCGTTTTCCGGATTGGTCGTCATGCTGGACGGCGCCGCCGACAGCGCCCGTCCGCGCCGCGCAGCATTCTTTGCGGGATGGTGGTTCGGCTTCGGCTATTTCCTTGCTGGCGTTTACTGGATGGCGTTTTCCTTCTTCGTCCAGGCTGACCAGTTCGCCTGGATGGCGCCTTTTGCAGTGACCATCATGCCGGCGGGGCTCGCCTTCTTCTGCGGGGCGGCGTGCGCCCTGTCGATGTTTCAATGGCGGCGCGGTTGGGCGCGCATCGTGTTTTTCGCGGCGGTGTTTTCTGTATTTGAGTATCTCCGCGGGCACATTTTAACGGGCCTTCCGTGGAACCTTGCCGGCCAGGCGCTCGCGGGATCAGCAATCGGCGCCCAGACGGCGGCCTGGTATGGGGCATACGGATTAAGTTTTATCGCTGTTTTGTTGAGCGCCGCCGCCGCGGCCGGCCTGTCGCGGGGCGAGAATGTGCGCAGCGCCGCGCTGTGGCTGGCAGCGCCCGTCATGGGCGCCTTTATCCTCTATGGCGTTGGCGCGCTGCGTCTTGCGACCGCGCCCGATGCGCCGGATTCGCCTGAGGCTTATCTTCGCATCGTGCAGCCCAATATCGGGCAGCGCGACAAGATCGACCCCAATAAATGGTCCGACAATTTTTATCGCAATCTTGCCCTGTCAACGGGCGACGCACCGGGCCGCGCGCCCCTGTTTATTGTCTGGCCGGAGAATGCGGCGCCGCTCCTTGATGAAGCCAGCACTGCGCTTGACGTGCTTTCAAATGAATTGCCTCAAGGGTCCACGTTGATCGCCGGCGCCGTGCGCCGTGCGTTGAGCGAAGCGGGCGCCTATCGGTATTACAATGCCGTTGCGATCGTGGAAGCCGCCGGCGATGCGCGCCGCGTCACTGCGCATTATGATAAGCATCATCTGGTGCCTTTCGGCGAATACCTACCGTTTTACGGCTTGATGGATGCTGTTGGGCTGGCGCAACTGACGCCCTATGGCGACGCCGGTTTCGCCGCGGGCGACGGCCCGGCGACGCTCTCTGCCAACGGCTTACGGTTCGCGCCGCTCATTTGCTACGAGGCGATCTTTCCGCGCGCGGTCTATCCGAGAAACGAACGCCCGGACTTTATTGTCACCGTCACCAACGACGCCTGGTTTGGAGACACCTCCGGCCCGCGCCAGCACCTCGATCAGGCGCGGCTGCGTTCAATCGAAACCGGCCTGCCCATGGCGCGCTCGGCCAATACGGGCGTCTCCGCCCTGATAGACGCTCATGGACGCATTGGAGCGCGGATCGCGCTTTATGACGCCGGCGCGATCAATGCGCCTTTGCCGCCAGCTATAGCGCCGCCGCTCTATGATCGAATTGGCGACGCCCTCTATTTCCTCATGATTGCGATGGCGGGGGCCGTTGGCGGCTGGGGCCATATATTATCGCGGGCACTCGCCCGAATGCTGCAACCTTTACGCGATACGGCAAAAAAGCCATAATATCGCACCGGTTGAAACGCCGGCGGTAATGCGGTCGCGGCAAGCGGCCCGGTCACAGAAGGTGACGGTATGGTGAGTAAAACGAAGGCGGCGAAAGCCGCGCGGACGCCGCAGACAAAACGGAAAAGTTCGCCACAAAAGAAAAAAGGCGGTCCGGATCCCATGGACGTTCATGTGGGTGGGCGCGTCAGGCTTCGGCGCATGGTCATCGGCATGAGCCAGGACGCCCTCGGCAAGGCCCTTGGCCTCACATTCCAGCAGGTCCAGAAGTATGAGAAAGGTGCAAACCGGATCGGCGCTGGCCGTCTGAAACAGCTATCCAACATTCTGGACGTGCCGGTGCAGTTCTTTTTCGACGATTATGAGAGCGGCGTCAGCAGCGCCGCCCCGGCGGGATTCGCCGAAGACGGCGATGACGATCCGTTTATGGATCTCCTGCACTCGCCGGAAGGGGTGCAGCTTTGCCGGTATTATTCGCAGATCGATGATCCCAAGGTGCGCAAACGGGTCCTGGAGCTTGTCCGGTCAATTTCCGAGGCGGAATCGGCGAAATAGGAGCAAGCGGGCTCCTGAAAAGCTGATTGGACAGGGCTGCGGCCTTTCGCTATAGGCGCGGCATATAAACTTATCCTTATATGAAAGGCCCCGTTTCAATGGCGCGTCAGTCTTATCAATTCACCAGTGAAAGCGTGTCCGAGGGGCATCCGGACAAAGTGTGCGACCGGATTTCCGACGAAATTGTCGACCTGATTTACCGCGAGGCGGCGGAAGACGGCATGAGCCCATGGGATGTGCGCGTCGCCTGCGAAACGCTGACGACGACAAACCGCGTCGTCATCGCCGGCGAGGTGCGCGCGCCTGAAAACATGATGGCGGATGGCGGCGGGGTCACGCCTGCGCCGTTTGAAAAAGTGGCGCGCGACGCCATTCGCGACATTGGATACGCCCAGGACGGATTTCATTGGGAGAACGCTGAAATCGATGTCCTGTTGCATGGTCAGTCTGCGGACATTGCCCAAGGGGTCGATAACGCCGCCGACGCCAATGCGGAAGGTGCGGGCGATCAGGGCATTATGTTCGGTTACGCCTGCCGCGAAACCGAAGCGCTGATGCCGGCGCCGATCTATTACAGCCACCGCATCCTGCGGGACCTCGCAGCGGCCCGTCACGCCGGCGAAGGCGACGCCGGGGGGTTGGGCCCCGACGCCAAAAGCCAGGTAACCGTGCGCTATGAAGACGGCCGCCCATCGGAAGTGACGTCCATTGTTCTGTCTACGCAGCATCTGGATGAAAGCTGGGACTCCGCAAAGGTGCGCGAGGTTGTCGAGCCCTATATTCGCGGCGCGCTCACGGAGATTGAAATTGCGCGCGACTGCGCATGGCATGTGAACCCGACCGGCAAGTTTGTCATTGGCGGACCGGACGGCGACGCCGGCCTTACCGGCCGCAAGATCATTGTCGATACCTATGGCGGCGCGGCGCCCCATGGCGGCGGCGCCTTTTCGGGCAAGGATACGACCAAGGTCGATCGTTCCGCGGCTTATGCAGCGCGTTATCTTGCGAAGAACGTCGTGGCGGCGGGTCTGTCGGAGCGCTGCACCATTCAGCTCTCATACGCCATCGGCGTCGCCCAGCCGCTTTCGGTTTATGTGGATACCCACGGCGTCGGCAATGTGGACGAAGCGGCGCTGGAAAACGCGATCCGCGACGTGATGGATCTTTCCCCGTCGGGCATTCGCCGCACGCTGGACCTTAACCGTCCGGTCTACGCCCGCACTGCCGCGTACGGCCATTTCGGCCGGGAGCCGGACAGCGACGGCGGCTTTTCCTGGGAGCGCTCGGACCTCGTCGAGGCCTTGAAATCAGCGCTTTAGCCTGACCGGTTGCGTCAAAATGTCCCGAATTTGCGGCGCAATCAGCCGGTTTCAGACGTGAAAATATCGTCACCCGGGGGAATTGGCCGTTATTTTCCTGTCGCATTGTGGTAGGACGCAAAGGTCGCGGTGAAACATCCAGCGGCGAAACCGGATGCGCGAACGCGTCGAACAGACCAAACGGGGCAAGATTTATGACGATTTCAAAAAACGAGCGTGAAACCATGCTGGCGCGGCTCAGTCGCGCGTTGATTGTTGGCGCGCCGGCGGCGTTACTGCTGGCTGGCTGCTCGCAAGCCGACAAGGAAGACGACGCGGCGACTGTTGTCGAGGAAGTGGAAGAAGCCGCAGAAGAGGCTTCCGACGGCGTTGCCGAGGCGGCGGAAGAAGCTGCGGAAGCCGCTGAAGAAGCGTATGACGATGCTGCTGAGTCCGCCGAAGAGGCCTATGACGAAGCGTCTGAGGCTGCGGAAGAAGCCTATGACGACGCCGAAGAAGCGGTTGAAGAAGCCGCCGAGGAAGCGGAAGAAGCAAACTGATCGCTTAGCGGCGACCCTTACAGAATTTTTTGAAAAGCGGCGCTCTCATTGAGCGCCGTTTTTTTATTGTTGCAAGAAATCGGCGAGCGACCTGGCGCCGTCGCGCAGATCGCTAAAAGACATTTCAATAATGGGAACGACGCCAACCCATGCGGCGAGGTTGGCTCCGGCGTCGGCGGATAACGAATCGCGATCGACGAGATCGGCGAGAGCAAGAAACGCATCCCGGCCCGTGAGTTCTGAATACTCCGCTTCATTCGGCGCCGCTTGAAACGCCGGCAGAACGACCTTGTCTACTTTGCAAACATCTTCTGAGATACATTCATTCGGGACGAATGCGCCGCGCTTTTCATCCGCCCACTGATGGATCATTGGCGATGACGCTTTCAAGTCTTCCAGTTTCGCTCTCGCCGGCAGCGCTATTGGCCGAACGCGGCAAGGGTCCGGCGCAAGGGCGCAGGCGCCGGCGAGCAGCGCCGCCGCGCCGTCTTCCTGGCAGACGGCGCCGGCGCCGTTCCAGCACGAGCGCGCTGTCGATGCCATAAGAACGGTTTGATCGCCAAAGCGCCAAAGACCGGCGCGCAATGCAGGTCCTGCAAGGCCTTCAGACACCGCACTGTCGAGCAGCACATCGCAAAGCGCTGCGGCAATCTCTGAAAGGCGAAGTCCGTCGCGCATCAGGCGACCGTCAGCCGAAATCGCGTAGCCGGCTTGGCCGGTCAGAATTAATATCTCGGCAATGTCTTTCCCGTCGCTCTCATTCGGTGAACGCAACGCACCGACCACGGGTTCAATGCGCGGCATGATTTCCGGCGCAGCCAGGCGCATCCGATATGCGGAACCTGCAAACCGGATCGGAAACGTATTCGCCCAGCCCCGCGCCGGTTCAACGTCTTTGCGTTCTTCAACCGTTGCGCCTGACGCCAGCAAGCCGCTGGCGCCCCAATCGGCCACGGTATCACGCACGGCTTTTTCCGCGCCTTCGGCGGTCAAACCGGATTTTTCTGCAAGGTCGTTGGCAATATCCTGCGGCGCATCCCCGGCGCCCGTTCGCAGCCATATGTAGGCGCCCGCCGTCGTAGGCGTCATCAACTGGCCGTCGCGGGCCTGCAGAACAAGATCATCGTCGAAAGCGAATTCGTTGACCGCAGTGGTCGCAAAGCGCTGACTGATTTGATCGCCATAACCCATGGCGTCCGCAAGCACTGCATCACTGTGGCGGAACGCCGGAAATAGCGGGACATAGCGCTCCAAATTTTCAGAGGGGAACAGGAGTTCATAGCCGCCGGCGTTTTCAGTTTCGCGCCGGCTCGCCGCGATGACCGAGCGTAAATCGGTTTCTTCGACGCCAGTATATTCCGGATCGTTGAGGCCCGCCATAGCGACAAGGTCTTTGACAACCGCGCGTTTTGTTTCCTCTTCCATGACGCCGCCGGCGTCGGGGCTGGCGCAAACGCCGAGAGACGGGCTGAGGTTACATTCCAGCAGCCATGGTTTCAGATTATCGTCGACCATGCAGTCCATGCCGATAAGTTCGCAGCATCCCGGCGCATAGGCGCGGGTTTTTGCAAGGCGCTCGCGCATGGTTTCGCGTGCGGCGACAGCGCAAATGGCGCCAATGTCCCGGAGCGCGTCAAAAATCGGCGCCGGGTCCGCCCCTTGCGCGCGAAGCCAGTCACGGTAGTCGGCAAAGCTGTAGAAAACGACAGAAGCGTCAACCGCCTCGTTCAGGGCGTTCACATCCGGGTTCGTGAGGTGCGCGTAGAGATTGTCGAAGTCGCCGTCGCGATAGGGCTCCGACGCGAGCTTCACAAACCCCTCCTTATACAGATAAACCCGCAATGGCTCGACGGACGTTATCGCGAGATAGCATCGAAGGACGTATTTGCGCCCGTCGAACAAATGCGGCGCGCGAAGATACTCCTGAACGAGCATTTTCTCGTCCACAGGCGCGGCGCCCGCATCGGCGATGACTTCTATGCCGCGTCCGCGCGAGAGGCTTTTCGGCTTGATGATCCAGCGCTTTTCGGGGTGCGCGAACGCGTCGCGCTGCAAGGCGAAATAGTCATCCGGCATCAAATAGCTGTCCGGGAAAAAACCAAACCGCTCCTGGCAATCCGCCGGCGCGCGCCGTCGGGCCGCATCGAGGGTCTGATAAAGGCGGGACTTCACGGTCAGCGCATGATTACCGGGAATGTGGTTGATCCACTGGCCACGCTTCATCGTCTTGAAAATATTCCGCGCGGGCATGCCGGTGTGCCAGCACGCATCCCAGTCGTCCGCGTCGCCGCGCGTCCATAGGTCAGGGTCCAGCGCGTCGATGAAAAAACGATCCTGCGCTGGCGCCCGTTTCGTTCCGGTCCAGTATTTTCGTTTTGTCATCGCGCCTTTTTTCGCCAAGAGTTTCTTCAGTTGGCGTGATGGCGCCCGCGAATGCAAGCCGTGGTCCCGTCACGATAACGAGACAATGGCGCCGGCGCCCGCTATAGACGCGGCGCGATGGAGAAACGCGGATACATACCAAACCTTTACGGGCGCCGGCAGGACAAACCCTTGCGGGCGCGCCCGCGCCGCTTGATGGAAGAATTGCTGCCGAAGGTCGCGGCGCCGGACCCGGACGACCGGGCGATCAACCTGCGTGCCGTTTTCCCGGATGCGTCAGAGTTCTGGCTTGAGGTCGGGTTCGGCGGCGGCGAACACCTTGCATGGCAGGCGGCGCAGAACCCGTCCGTCGGGATGATCGGCGCGGAGCCGTTTATCAACGGGGTCGCGAAGCTCCTCGCGCAGATTGACGAACAGGACCTTGAGAATATCCGGGTTCATTTCGGCGATGCGCGCCCGCTGCTTGAAGCGCTGCCGGAGGGATCGCTTTCCAAACTTTTCGTTCTTCATCCGGATCCGTGGCCGAAGAAGCGCCATCACAAGCGGCGCATGATTTCGCCTTGGTTTATCGAAGAAGCCGCGCGCCTTTTGCGCGACGGCGGCGAGCTGCGCGTGGCGTCCGATATTCCCGACTATATCCGCTGGACATTAATGCATGCCCAGAACGCGTCGGCGTTTGAATGGACGGCGACGCGCGCGGCGGACTGGAAAACCCGTCCCGACGACTGGCCCGAAACCCGCTATGAAGCCAAGGCGACGCGGGAGGGGCGCCGCGCCGCCTATCTCGTTTTTCGACGCCTTGATCGCGCCGCTGACCGCAATGTGACTTGAAATTTCGCAGCGATACCCGTTTCGTGACGGGCATGCGCTTGTTGAAATTTCTATTCCTCATCATCACCGCCTCGCTGCTGTCGTCCTGCGTGCGACTGACGCTCGCCTGGGCTGACCTGGAGCCGAAGGGCGCCGCCGCGACGCCCGCAGTTTTGCAAGACGGCGAAACAATAGCCTCATGGCGAAATGAACGCCGGCCGCAATTGCGCGCCGCATTCGAGCGTCATGTGATCGGCGCCTTGCCCGATGCATCGCAGACGCGGGTTCTCAACAAACGCGTCATCGACGAGGCGGCGTTTAATGGTCGCGGACGCCTTGAAGAATGGACAATCTCGGCCACGGCCAATTTTGACGGCGTCGCTGTTGAAACCGCCGGCGTCATGGATCGCGACGGGTTTCTGGTGCAGGTGGTGATCCCGAACGATGCGCCGGGTCCCGCGCCAATCGTCATGATGCAGACATTCTGTCCGTGGTGGGATGCGATGCCCCATGAAGGCGTGTCGCGGCCCGAGGATGCGCGGTCCATGAGCGGCGGATTTCTTGGCGGCGTCGCCACTTACGTTTTCGGGCGTTTCATTTGTACGCCGCCTTATGAAGAGATTCTGGCGCAAGGGTTTGCGGTGGCGACATTCTTCCCGAGTTCTGTCGCGCCGGACAGTGCAGACGACGGTCTTGCGGAATTGCGCCGGCTTTCGAAAGGGCATGGCGACGACGAGACCCGTTGGGGCGCGGTCGGCGCGTGGGCCTGGCTTTACGGGCGCATGACCGATGCGTTCGAGGCCGACGACCGTTTTGATGAGAACGCCTTCATCGCGTGGGGACACTCGCGTTACGGCAAGGCGGCGCTTTATGCGGCGGCCTTCGACGACCGCATTGACGGCGTCATTGCGCACCAGTCGGGCACCGGCGGCGCGTCCCTCAACCGCGACAAGCCCGGTGAAAGCGTCGCCTCCATGACGGAGAATTATCCGCACTGGTTTGCGATAGCGTATGCAAACGCCGCCGGGCGCGAGCGCGACATGTCGGTCGATCAGCATCATCTATTAGCGCTCATTGCACCGCGGCCGATCATGCTTGGCAATGCGCGCCGCGATGTCTGGTCTGATCCCAATGGCGCCTTTCGCGCGGCGCAAGGCGCCGAACCGGTCTGGCGCTTGCTCGGTGCGCAAGGGTTGTCGCAAACTCGCCTCAATGACTGGTCGCCGGAGGCGGATATCGCTTTCTGGATCAGGCCCGGCACGCACGGTGTCGTGGAGGAGGACTGGCCGGCCTTCCTTGAATTTCTGGACGCTCATTTCGGGCCGTGACAAGCGCGTGCGATCGTGGTTGACCGATACCGTCAGCAAAGGCGTTTCGGCGATGGCGACCACAACTGAAGAAACCGCAAACATGGCGACCCGCCCGCGCGTTTATGAAGGCGCGCCGGACAGCGTCACCTTCCGAAAATTGCGCAAGCGCATTCTGCGCCAGACGCAGGACACGATTGAGCGCTTCGGTCTTGATGCCACGCGGGAAGACGGGACGCCGCAGAAATGGCTGGTTTGTCTTTCCGGCGGAAAGGACAGCTACACGCTGCTCGCCGCGCTCCTTGATCTGAAATGGCAGGGCGCGCTGAAAGCGGATCTCATCGCCTGCAACCTTGATCAGGGCCAGCCCGGCTTTCCGAAGCATATCCTGCCGGACTATCTGACGGCGCTCGGCGTCGAATACCGCATCATCACTGAAGACACTTACTCCATCGTCACGGATAAGGTGCCGGAAGGGCGGACCTATTGTTCGCTCTGTTCGCGGCTCCGGCGCGGTATTCTGTACCGCATCGCGCGGGAAGAAGGCTGCGACGCCATCGTCCTCGGCCACCATCGCGACGATGCGCTGGAAACCTTCATGATGAACCTCTTTCACGGCGGGCGTCTGGCGGCCATGCCGCCAAAGCTCGTCAATGACGAAGGCGATCTCTTCGTCCTGCGCCCGCTCCTTCAGTGTGCGGAAAAGGACATCGAGAAGTTCGCCGCCGCCCTCGAATTCCCGATTATCCCGTGCAATCTGTGCGGCTCACAGGACGGGCTTCAGCGCGTCGCCATGAAGCGGCTCCTTGACGAGTGGGAGGCGAAATCGCCGGGCCGGCGCGAGGTGATGTTTCGCGCCTTGCAGAATGTTCGCCCGAGCCATCTCGCCGACGGACGTATCTGGGACTTCGTTGGCTTGCCGAAAAGCTAGCGCCGTCCGCCGAACATGCCGCCGAGGATCGAGAAGATCAGAAGCGGCAGGCCCCAGGCGACGGCAAAGCCGCCTGCGGCGTAAACGGCGCCGTCAATGGTCGCCGGCACAGCCGGTTCAAACTGTTCGCGTACAGACATCGCGATATCGCGGTCATAGGAACGCGCCAGCACCAGCGGGCGCACATAATCCGTTGCGTCTTCAAGCTCGGTGAGGTGGATCGTCAGATACTCAAGCCGTTCTACCGCCATGCGATAGTTTGAGCAGAATGCGTCGAGCAAATCTGTCGCCGTCTTGCATTCGTTCATGGCCGTTTCGCGGGTATAGCCATATTCGCGGATTTCCGCTTCCTGAGACTCAACGATGGTCGTCAGTTCATCGACCCGACCTTGCACATTCTGCATATATTGCAGCGTAAAGCCCGGCCCCTGGCTCGCGATCAGCGCGCCGGCGACCCCCAGAATAAATGCTAAAAACCGCCCCATGACATTCGACCCCTCGAAAATGTAAACTCAAGCCCAGCAGGATAATTCTGGCGCAAACAGGACGGAAAATCCATATCCCCGGAAAAACCGTTGGGATTGGCGTTATTTCTTAGAAAATGCGCCTGCGCGCGGGTAATGTAAGGCTCTGGCGCTTTATCGAAATGGCGCTTCTCATGCATGACGGGAGAAAATTATGCGAATACTTATTGCCGGCGCCGTAGCCGTTGCGGCGCTTTCGGGCGTTTCGGTCGCCGCCCAAAATTACACGCTCAACACGTCGCGGGATGCTTCGCCAGATGGTGCGGTGTTGTTTACAATCAACGTCCCATACGCTCTTCGTGATATTCACCCCGACGCTGCGCAAGTTGGGTTTTCTTGCGGGGTGAGTATCGGATTGCCGCGCACTGCAGGCGGCGCCACCTATAACACCAAGAATTTTTCTTCCGGCGCGCAGTATGTAGACCTGACTGGCATTGTCCCCGGCGAGGATGGTTTTCGTAGCGCGACAGGAACACTGTCTTTCGAGGTCTCTGTTCCTGCGGAGGATGCTTCCAACATGCTGCGCGCCGAAGCGCGGTCGAACTATCGGTGCGAGGTGGGCATTGACGACGATCCATCGCGACCTGGCAGCTATGTCATCAATAATTCAACCGCTGACAACTTAAGCTTTCCCCATTGGGCGAAGGGAACCAGCAGCGGTCTGATCAACGGCCGAATAAATTTGCCAACGGCGTCAAATGAGCCGGCGATTGCCTTGCCGACGATCGATCGGGACTTGATCAAGAAAAAATCGCCGCTACCCAAGAATACGCCGAAACTTCCGAAAAAGGACTGATCATCATGCGTGTGTTTTTGATCCTCGCGCTGGCGGCCGCCACGAGCGCCGCTGCAGCGCAAGAAATGGTCGATCAGACGATTGAAGCGGAGCGGTATACGTTTTCGGGGACCCGCGAAGGCCCGTCGCCGGTTGTTGAGATCGTCGACCAGACTATCGGCGCGGCGACATTCGAGTTCACGGGAACCCGGGAGGGCCCCTCGCCAATCGTTGAGATCGTCGATCAGGCCATTGAGGCGGAGCGATATGAATTTACCGGACTCGGAGGGACCGGCTGACCCCGGAAAAATGCGCTGTTAAGGGCTGACAAAGCCGGCCCGGCGCCCTATATCCCTCATCAAACGCTATTCGAAAAATCGAGAGCGGGCCCCGCGGGGCCCGCTTTTTCGTTGATAAGAGGCCCTTTGACGCTCCAGGACGAACGCCTGAAAGCCCTGATCGAACCGGTGGTGGAAGCCGCCGGCTTCGAGCTTGTGCGCGTGCGCGTCACCGGCGGCAAGACCAAAACCCTGCAGGTCATGGCTGAGCGCGCCGATCACACCATGTCGGCGGAGGACTGCGCGGCCCTGTCCCGGGCCCTGTCGCCGGCCCTTGATGAAGCGGATCCGATTGAGGGCAATTACAACCTTGAAGTTTCATCGCCGGGCATCGACCGACCGCTCGTGCGCCTCAAGGACTTCGAAGACTGGCAGGGCTGGCCGGCGAAGCTAGAGCTGAACCGCCTTGTGGAAGGGCGCAAACGGTTTTCCGGCGTTGTCGCCGGAACCGACGACGGCGCCGTTGCGTTCGATATTGAAGGCGAAACAGAAACCGCACTGTTCCCCCTTGAATGGATTGCGCAGGCCAAACTCGTCCTGACAGATGAATTGATCCGGGAAAGCCTGAAAGCAGGCAAGGCCCAATTGGAAAACGCCGATAGTGACGGCGAAGGAGAAGAGACTATGACGGAGACGCTTCAATGAACGCGATTAGCGCCAACAAGCTGGAGCTGATTCAGATCGCCGACGCGGTTGCGCGTGAGAAGTCGATCGAAAAAGGCCTCGTGATTGACGCCATGGAAGATGCGCTCGCCCGTGCAGCGCGTTCGCGTTACGGCCATGAGACGAATGTCCGCGCCGAAATTAATCCGCAGACCGGCGAGACGAAACTCTGGCGACTTCTGGAAGTGGTTGAGGAAATCGAAAACGATTCTGCGGAGATCACGATTGATGATGCGCGCCAACGCAACCCGGAAGCCGAACTTGGCGACTTCATGTCCGAACCGCTGCCGCCGATTGATTTCGGCCGTGTGGCGGCCATGGCGGCGAAACAGGTCATTACGCAGAAAGTTCGCGATGCAGAACGCGAACGTCAGTATGAAGACTTTAAGGACCGCGTCGGCGAAATTATCAACGGCATTATCAAGCGCGTTGAATATGGCCACGTGATTGTCGATCTCGGCAAGGCGGAGGCGATTGTCCGCCGCGACCAGCAACTGCCGCGGGAAAATTATCGCAATGGCGAGCGCGTGCGCGCCTATATCGTTGATGTGCGCCGGGAAACGCGGGGTCCGCAGATTTTTCTGTCCCGCGCGCATCCGCAATTCATGGCGAAGCTCTTCGAGCAGGAAGTGCCGGAAGTTTATGACGGCGTTATCGAAATCAAGGCCGTCGCCCGCGATCCGGGCAGCCGCGCCAAAATCGGCGTCATGTCGAACGATCCGGGCATCGATCCGGTCGGCGCCTGCGTCGGCATGCGCGGCAGCCGCGTGCAGGCGGTCGTCAACGAGCTGGGCGGCGAGAAGATCGACATCGTGCCGTGGTCGCCGGATGACGCGACGTTCGTTGTGAACGCGCTGGCCCCGGCGGAGGTCACGAAAGTTGTGCTCGACGAGGAGCTTGAGCGCATCGAGGTCGTGGTGCCTGACGAGCAATTGTCGCTTGCCATTGGCCGTCGCGGTCAGAATGTGCGTCTCGCCTCGCAGCTTTCCGGTTATGAAATCGACATCATGACCGAGGAAGAGGAGAGCGCGAAGCGGCAGGAAGAATTCAAGCGGCGTTCGGAACGCTTCATGGAAGGCCTTGACGTCGACGACATGATGGCGGGCCTTCTGGTGTCCGAAGGGTTTACGCGCATCGAAGAGATCGCGTTTGTCGATCTTGAAGAGCTTGCGGAAATTGACGGCCTTGATGATGAAACGGCGCAGGAACTTCAGACACGCGCGCGCGAATTCATCGAGGAAGAAAACAAAAAGCTCGACGAAAAACGCAAAGAGCTTGGCGTCGCCGACGATATTCTGAGTGTCGAAGGCCTTGATCTGAAAATGATCGTGTCACTGGGCGAAAACGATGTGAAGTCGCTGGAAGACTTTGCCGGTTGCGTCACCGACGATCTCGTCGGCTGGACCGAGCGCGTCGACGGCGAACGCAAGCACTATGACGGCATTCTTGAGTCCTACGGGCTCTCGGCGGAAGACGCCGAAGCGATGATTATGAAAGCCCGCGTCACCGCCGGCTGGGTCACCGAAGAAGAACTGGCCGCCATGCGCGCCGAGGAAGAAGCGGCCGCTGCGGCGGCGGCGGAAGAAGCGGAGGCGGCGGCTGGCGCAAGCGCTTAAAAAGGAAGGCATGGCCACAGCCGATGCGCGCGAAAGGCGATGTCTTGTCGCCGGGGACAGTGTCTCGCCTGATCGCCTGATGCGGTTTGTGCGCTCGCCTGACGGGGTCGTGGCGCCGGATTTTACCGGCAAACTGCCGGGCCGCGGCGCCTGGGTGACCGCGCAGCGCGCCATGGTCGAGACGGCGGCAAAGCGCAGGCTTTTTGCGCGGGCATTCAAGGCTCCGGTCGAAACGCCGGAAGATCTTGGCGCCCTCGTCGATGCTGGGCTCGCCAAGGCTGCGCTTTCCGCGCTGGGTCTGGCGCGGCGCTGCGGCGATGCGGTTGTCGGGTTCGAAAAGGTCCGGGCGGCGCTGAAAGAGAAAAAAGCCGCCATCCTTATCGCGGCGTCTGACGGCGCAGAGGATGGGCGGGAAAAATTGGCGGCGCTCGGTCCGCGACTGGCGCCGGTTGCGTTGTTTTCGCGAGACGAATTGTCGGCTGCGCTTGGCAGGGATGCGGTCCACGCAGCGATCATGGCCGGGCCATCGGCGGCGCGGTTCGAGAAAGCGTCTGCGCGTCTTTCCGCCTACCGGGCGGAATAAGGCGTGAAGGCAGGGTAAATCGGGGTTTCTAAGTAGACCCCGGCCGGTTTGGGCGTTATGTCCATCACCGGCTTTCGGTTGCAGTGCAGCGATTATTGCTGCGGGACGAGAAAGCGCGCGCCGGTTCGCGGTGCGCATCTGGAGTTTGAATGAGCGACGACGTCGAAACAGAAGATAAATCCCGCGCGCGCCGCAAGCCGTTGACCTTGCGACGAACGGAAACGGGCGCTGTTAAGCAGAGCTTTTCTCATGGCCGGTCGAAGACCGTCGTGGTCGAGACGAAGCGCCGCCGTGTCCTGACGCCGAAAAAGCCCGGTGAGGCCGCCGAAAAGCCGGCGCCGGAGACAAAGGCTGCGCCCGTAAAGGAAAAGAAGGCTGCGCCGCCGCCGGCTGAAGACGCTGCGAAGAAAAAAGGCGCCGTCCTCAAGACGCTTTCCGAAGACGAAAAAGTTGCCCGCGCGGAAGCCCTCGCCAAGGCCCGGCGCGACAAGGCGGAGCGCGACAAGCGAGAGGCCGCAGAAAAAGCCGAGCGCGAAGCGCGCGAGGCGGAAGAACGCGCCAAGCTAGAAGTTGAGCGAAAACGCGCTGCGGAAGAAGACGCCAAGCGCGCCAAGGAAGCTGAAGAGCGGCGCAAGGCGGAAGAAGAAGCGCGCATCGCCCTTGAAGAAGAAGAGGCCGAGCGCAAGAAACGCAATGCCGCAAAAACCGATGCGCGTGCGAAGTCGAAAGACAGCGAGGCGGAAAAGCGCGCCGAAGAGGATCCGGACAATCCGCTCGCCCAGCTTGGCGGGCGCATCAAGACGCGTCGCAAGTCTGCGGTAGACGATCGATCGTCGAAGTCGAAAGAACCGGCGCGCCGACGCACCGGCAAATTGACCATCGCCAATGCCCTCGACGATGAAGAGCGGCAGCGCTCCCTTGCGTCGGTCAAGCGCGCCCGCGAACGCGAAAAGCTGGCGAGACAGAAACGCGGCGGCGGCGACCGCGTCGTCCGTGACGTGACGATCCCCGAAACCATTACCGTCCAGGACCTCGCCGCGCGGATGTCCATGCGCGCCGTCGACCTCGTCAAGGAATTGATGAAGGAAGGCCAGATGGTCATGGCCAACGACATTCTCGATGCGGATACCGCCCAGCTTGTGGCCGAAGACCTTGGCCACACGGTCAAGCGCGTATCAGAGTCCGACGTTGAAGAAGGCCTCGGCGGCGAAGCGGATGCGGACAAAGATATGGAGGCGCGCCCGCCGGTCGTCACCATCATGGGCCATGTGGACCACGGCAAAACCTCGCTTCTCGACGCCATGCGCCAGACCGACGTCGTCGCCGGCGAGGCGGGCGGCATCACCCAGCATATCGGCGCCTATCAGGTCGATCTCGGCAAGAAGGGCAAGATCACTTTCCTCGATACGCCGGGCCACGCCGCCTTCACGCAAATGCGTGCGCGCGGCGCCGAAGTCACGGACATTATCATTCTCGTCGTTGCGGCGGACGATTCCATTATGCCGCAGACGGAAGAGGCGATCAGCCATGCGAAAGCCGCCGGCGTGCCGATCATAGTCGCCATCAACAAGGTCGACAAGCCGGACTCCAATCCGGACAAGGTGCGCACGGACCTGTTGCAGTACGAAATCCAGGTCGAGAGCATGGGCGGCGAGGTGCAGGACATTGAAGTCTCTGCCCTGAAGAAAACCAATCTCGACGGTTTGCAGGACGCAATCCTTCTGCAGTCGGAACTTCTGGAACTGAAAGCCAATCCCAACCGCGCCGCGGAAGGCGCCGTTGTGGAAGCGCGTCTCGACAAGGGCCGCGGCGCCGTTGCGACGTTGCTCGTCGAGCGCGGCACGCTAAAGCGTTCGGACATCGTCGTCGTCGGTTCGGAATGGGGCAAGGTGCGCGCCATGTCCGATGACAAGGGCAAGCAGGTGAAAGAAGCCGGCCCCGCCTATCCGGTAGAAGTGCTGGGCCTCAACGGCGTGCCCGAACCGGGCGACCAGTTCTACGTCGTTGAATCAGAAGCGCGCGCGCGCGAAGTCGCCGAGTTCCGCCAGCGCCAGCGCCGCGAAAAAGACGCAGCGAAATCATCGGGCACGTCGCTCGAACAGATGATGGCGCAGCTTCAGGATTCAGAAATCAAGGAACTGCCCGTCGTCATCAAGGGCGACGTTCAAGGCTCCGTCGAGGCGATTGTCAGCGCTCTTGAAAATATGTCGACCGACGAAGTGCGTGTTCGCGTCCTTCATACGGGCGTTGGCGGCGTCTCGGAAAGCGACGTGATCCTTGCGCAAGCCTCCAGCGCGCCGGTGATCGGTTTCAATGTCCGCGCCAACAAGCAGGCCCGCGACGAGGCCGAGCGTTCCGGCGTTGAGATCCGTTATTATTCGGTGATCTACGATCTTCTGGACGATCTTAAAGGCACGCTTTCCGGCCTGCTCGATCCGGAACTGCGCGAGACTTTCCTCGGCAATGCGGAAATTCTCGAAGTCTTCTCGATTTCGAAGCACGGCAAGGTTGCCGGCTGCCGCGTCACCGAAGGCAAGGTCGAGCGCGGCGCCAAGGTCCGCCTCATTCGCGACAATGTCGTTATTCACGAAGGCGAGCTTTCCCAACTCAAACGCTTCAAGGACGACGTCAACGAAGTGCCCGGCGGCCAGGAGTGCGGCATGAGCTTCGCCAACTACGAAGATATGAAAGTCGGCGACGTTATCGAATGCTTCCGCGTGGAGAAGGTGACGCGGACGCTTTAGGTACGTGGCGCCGATTGACCGCATTTTGGGTTGGATAGTTGGTGGGCTTCCATCTCTAGAAGCGACAAAAACAAGAGATTCATTTCGCCTCACTTGGCGAGCGAAGGGCGCCGTAATCGAGCATGCGCCCTTCATCGCTATTGAAGATAGAAACGAAAAAAATTTGTCTCTGCGATCGGTGACGCCGCAAAGGGATTAGCGGGCGCTCTAAATATCTCCGTTCACAATCCTTTTGCAGAAGTCGATCCTCTGTTCAGCGACTACGATCTTTCCGTTGCATTCACGCAGCACTGCATTCGGGATATGCTTACAATTAACCGTGCATTTTTGACGCCGAATCTGGCGTTGAATTTGACGGAAAGGACTTCATCGATGTCCGAATGTGAAATTTCGATGCTTTCTAGGTTTGCGCGCAAGTGCGGTGTGTTTCGGATATACGTAATTTTGGGCGACGAGGCCAAAGTAATTCATGAGTCGTTAGGCCACAAAGCATTGTCGCAGCGCGCCGATGCAATAGTATTTTCAAAGCCATAATCATATGACCCTGCCTTTCAAAGTTTGCTGTATTCAGTCTACGGATGAAGCGGACGTCGCTATTGCGGCTGGCGCCCTCGCAGTGGGGTTAGTCGCCGATATGCCGAACGGTCCGGGCATCATCGAGGATGAAACCGTTCGCGACATCGCCGCTTATGTCCATGGGCGCCATGGCGATACGGTCTGGACGACGCTCCTGACCAGCCGCACCGACGGGGACGCTATCGCCGATCATGTGGCGGCAACCGGCGTCAACACAGTGCAGATTGTTGATGCGCCCGAGGCCGGCGCCAATGCGAAGATTCGGAGCGCTCATCCGTCGCTGCGCATCATGCAGGTTATTCACGTTGAGGACGAAACCGCGATCGATCAGGCGCTTACCGTGAATAACGCCGTTGACTTTATCCTCCTTGATTCCGGCAAGCCCTCAGCACCTGAACGCACCTTCGGCGGGACGGGCGAGACCCATGACTGGGCCGTCAGTAAGCGTATCGTCGAAGCGGTGAAGACACCGGTATTTCTCGCCGGCGGGCTCAATCCCGAAAATGTCAAAGAAGCTGTCGCCGCCGTCCGCCCCTTTGGCGTCGATATCTGTTCCGGGCTCCGGGACCGGGAAAACGCCTATGCCCTGATCCCGGAAAAAGTCGCGGCCTTCGCCGCGGCGCTAAGGGCGGCGTGAGCGCGGCGGGGGTTTCGCCGGGCCCTGCTAACCCTTACATCTCAGACCATGTCCAAACGTTTTACGTCAGCCAAAGGCCCGTCCCAGCGTCAGCTTCGCGCCGGCGAGCTCATTCGCCACGCACTTGTTGAGATTTTTCAGCGCGAAGGGTTACGCGAGCCGGCCCTGCAAGGGGTCTCCATCACCGTTTCCGAGGTGCGGGTTTCCCCTGATTTAAAGAACGCCTCGGTTTTCGCCTCGCCCCTCGGCGGCGAACATCAGGGCGAAGTCGTCGCCGCCCTCAACCATGCCTCGGCGCATATTCGTGGGCTGCTGGGCAAGAAAATCGACCTGAAATTCACCCCGGCGCTGAAGTTTCTCGGCGATGAAACCTTCGCGGAAGCCCAGAAAATCGATGCGCTTCTCGCCCGGCCTGACGTCGCGCGGGATTTAAGCGACAAATAGAGCGGTTGATGCGACCGGGCGTTCCTGCTTCGGGTCGAAAGCCATGGGGCTCAATCGTCGTATCCTTATTGTGGGATAAATTTCCAAGGAGACGATTATGAGAAACCTATTCATTGCAGCGGCTTGCGCGGTGGTTTTGTCGGGCCCGGCGTCGGCGGGCATTGCTGACGCCGTCGGCGACCCGACCCGCCTCGAAGACCACAAGGCGCGCGACGAGGGCCGCAAACCGGAAACCGTCCTGGCCCTTGCCGGCATTAAAAAGGGCGACAAGGTTGCGGACCTTGCAGCGGGCTCCGGGTACTACACCGGGATACTCAGCCGCCTCGTCGGCGAAACGGGAAAAGTCTACGCCGTCGACCCCGTTCGCATCTTTGAAGCGTTCCCTAATGCTTCGAAAACCTTTCCGGCCTATCTCGAAAAAGATCCGCGCGACAATGTGGAATATTCCGTACAGAAATTTGATGAATTTGCAGTCGCCGAACCGCTCGATGCGATTGTCATGGGCCTCTACTATCATGACACAGTCTGGACCGGCGCTGACCGGGCGGCCATGAACAAGGCGATGTTCGATGCGCTGAAACCCGGCGGCGCCTATCTCATCATTGACCATAACGCTGCCGCAGACGCAGACGAATCCGTGACGAAAGATTTGCACCGCATGATCCCGGGCGTCGTCAAACCGGAAGTGCTGGCGGCGGGGTTTACGCTTGAGGCGGAATCCGATGCACTTGCAAGCGACACGGATCGGCTGGGCGACTCTGTCTTCGCGGATGACCTGCGAGGCAAGACGGACCGGTTCGTTTATCTCTTCCGCAAGCCTTGACCCCAACGCGCGTGCCTGATTGAAGAGCGCCCTGCTTCGGCCCGTCCCAACCGGCGCCGGAGCGGGCGGTCATGTTCTAAAATCAGGAGCCCGGTCATGGGCAGACGACGGAAAAAAGGCCGGCCCGTTTCCGGCTGGCTCATTCTCGACAAGCCGCTGGGCATGGGCTCCACGCAAGGCGTCGGCAAGGTGAAATGGCTTTTTCAGGCCCAGAAAGCGGGGCACGCGGGCACGCTCGATCCGCTGGCGACCGGCGTCCTGCCGATCGCCCTCGGCGAAGCGACGAAGACCGTGCCGTTCATCATGGATGCGGAAAAAACATACCGCTTCACCGCCAAATGGGGTGCGACGACCACCACGGACGACGGCGAAGGCGAGGTTGTCGCGACTTCGGATCATCGGCCGACCCAAGACGAGGTCGACACTATCCTTGACCGGTTTACCGGCGAGATCGAGCAGGTCCCGCCGCAGTTCTCAGCGGTAAAGGTCGACGGCGAACGCGCCTATGACATCGCCCGCGACGGCGAGGAAGTTAAACTCGAAGCGCGCATGATCGTCATTCATGATCTGCGCATCGTCGATACGCCGTCTGCGGATGAAACGGTATTCGAGGCAGTGACAGGCAAGGGCGCTTATGTGCGTGCGTTGGTGCGGGACATGGCGAAGGCGCTGGGAACGGAAGGTCATGTGTCAGCGCTGCGCCGGACCGCGGTCGGTCCGTTCCATGCTGACGACGCCGTATCCGTCGAGGCGCTCGAAGAGATCGAGACACCGGAGGCGCGCGACGGCGCCCTCCAGCCCATCGCCTTTGCGCTGTCCGGCCTGCCCCAGGCGGCGATTGACGGGCCCCAGGCTGACCGCCTCCGGCGCGGGCAGGCGGCGGTTATCGCACCGCCGGTCGCCAAGGGCGTGCGCGGCGAACAGGCCGGAATTATCGAAAACGTGCTTGCCGTCCTTCATGAGGATGCCGTCGCCATCTGCACTCTGGACGGGCTGAAACTCCAGCCGGGCCGGGTGTTTAACGGCTGACCCTTGCCAGCGGTCAGCTTTTCCCCCATAAGCCGGCGCGAATTCCCGACCCCGCTGGACGGCGTCCCGGCGGGGCCGCAACATCACCGACGCCGCGGAGAAAGCCTATGTCTATTGAAGCGGCCCGCAAGGCCGAACTCATCAAAAAATTTGCGCAAAATGACGGCGACACCGGCTCGCCGGAGGTACAGGTTGCGATCCTGTCGGAGCGCATTTCCAACCTCACCGAACATTTCAAAGGCCACAAAAAAGACAATCACTCCCGACGCGGCCTTCTGAAAATGGTCTCGCAGCGTCGGCGTCTTCTCGACTATGTGAAGCGCACGGACGAGAGCCGGTACAAGAAGCTCATCGAAGAGCTTGGTCTGCGTCGCTAACATGAATGCCGCTCATCCCCGCGAAAGCGGGGATCCATTGCACACTCCGAGAACTGGATTCCCGCTTTCGCGGGAATGAGCGGGGAGAGGAAAATCCATGAACCTTAAAGGCACATCCGCGATCGTCACTGGTGGCGCTTCCGGCCTCGGCGGCGCGACCGCTGAAGCGCTCGCGAAAGAAGGCGTCAAAGTCGCGATCTGGGACCTCCAGGACGATAAGGGCCATGCCCATGCGGAGAAAATCGGCGGCGCCTTTTTCAAAGTCGATGTGACGTCCGAAGAAAGCGTCGGCGAGGCTTTGAAAGGCGCGCTGGCGGCGCATGGCGCGCCGTCGATTCTTGTCAATTGCGCAGGGATCGCGACGGGGGAAAAAACCGTCGGCAAGAACGGGCCGCATAATCTGGACAATTTCAAACGCACGGTCGGCGTCAATCTGTTCGGTACGTTCAACTGCATCCGCCTTGTGGCGGCGGAAATGGAAAAGAACGATCCGCAGGCTGACGGAGAACGCGGCGTCATTGTGAATACGGCCTCTGTCGCCGCATTTGACGGTCAGATCGGGCAGGCGGCGTATTCGGCGTCCAAGGCCGCGGTCGCCGGTATGACGCTCCCCATTGCGCGCGATCTCATGTCCATCGGCGTTCGGGTCAACACGATTGCGCCGGGCATTTTCATGACGCCGATGATGGCGGGCATGGATCCAAAAATTCAGGAAGCGCTTGCCGCCATGGTGCCTTTTCCGAAACGCCTCGGCGGGCCGGAAGAATTCGCCTCCATGGCGATCGAAATCTGCCGTAACGCTTACATGAACGGCGAAACCATTCGGCTCGATGGAGCCATCAGAATGCAGCCGAGATAAACGAAACGCCGCTCATTCGGAGCGGCGTTTTGCGTAATCGGCTTCATACCCCCGCGGTTCGGCGATACGCGCCAGCCGCCAGATACGTACGAGAAAGAAGAAACAAATATGTTCAACATCACCAAAAAATCGATTGAATGGGCCGGCAAGACGCTGACGCTCGAAACGGGACGCGTTGCGCGCCAGGCCGACGGCGCGGTGCTCGCGACCTATGGCGAAACAACGGTCCTCGCCGCTGTCACCGCGGCCAAGGCGCCCAACCCTAATTTCGATTTCTTTCCCCTGACAGTGCACTATCAGGAAAAATATTACGCGGCCGGCCGCGTACCCGGCGGATACTTCAAACGTGAAGGCCGCCCGACAGAGAAAGAAACCCTGACCTCACGCCTCATCGACCGGCCGATCCGTCCGCTTTTCGCCAAAGGCTTCAAAAACGAAGTTTTGGTCGTTGCGCAGGTTCTCTCCCACGACCTTGAAAATGATCCGGACGTTGTCGCTATGGTTGCCGCGTCCGCCGCGCTGACCATTTCCGGCGTCCCGTTCATGGGTCCGATTGCGGCCGCCCGCGTCGGCTACATTGATGGGCAATATGTGGTGAACCCGAGCGTCGACCAGATGCCGGACACCAAGCTCGATCTTGTCATGGCCGGCACGACCGACGCTGTCATGATGGTCGAAAGCCAGGCAAGCGAACTTTCTGAAGACGTGATGCTCGGCGCCGTGATGGAAGGCCACAAGGCTGCAAAACAGGCGATCGACCTGATCATCGACTTTGCAGAAGAATGTGCAAAAGAGCCCTGGGAATTTGTTCCGGCGGACAATTCCGCTGTTGAGGCGCAAGTCCGTGAAATCGTCGAAAGCGACGTGCAGGCGGCCTATCGCATTCAGATCAAGCAAGACCGTCAGGAAGCGCTCGCGGCCGCCAAGGAAAAGGCGATCGAGGCGCTGTGCGATGACGAAAACGAAGACGCGCCGACGGCCTCGGTCGTGGGCGGCGCCTTCAAGTCCATAGAGTCCGACATTGTCCGCGGCGGTATTCTCGACACCGGAGAACGCATTGACGGGCGCGACACCAAGACGGTGCGCCCGATCGTATCGGAGGCGGGCGTCCTGCCGCGCACCCACGGTTCCGCGCTCTTCACCCGCGGCGAAACGCAGGCGCTTGTGGTTGCGACGCTCGGCACCGGCGAGGACGAACAGTTCATCGACGCGCTGGAAGGAACGTATAAGGAGAATTTTCTCCTCCACTATAACTTCCCGCCATACTCCGTCGGCGAAGTGGGCCGCATGGGCTTTACCGGGCGGCGCGAAATCGGCCATGGCAAGCTCGCCTGGCGCGCGCTGAAAGCCGTTCTTCCGACCCAGGAAGAATTTCCCTACGTCATTCGCCTTGTTTCCGAAATCACCGAATCCAACGGCTCGTCATCCATGGCGACTGTTTGCGGATCGTCGCTTGCGATGATGGACGCCGGCGTGCCTGTGAAGCGTCCGGTGGCCGGCATCGCCATGGGCCTGATCCTTGAGGGCGAGAAATTCGCTGTCCTCTCAGACATTCTCGGCGATGAAGACCATCTCGGCGATATGGACTTCAAAGTCGCCGGCACCGATGAGGGCATCACGTCCTTGCAGATGGACATCAAGATCGCCGGTATTACCGAGGAAATCATGAAGACGGCGCTCGCGCAGGCGAAAGACGGTCGCATGCATATTCTCGGCGAAATGGGCAAGGCGCTTGATCACGCCCGCGCCGATCTCGGCGAACACGCCCCGCGCATCGAAACGATGCAGATTGCGAAAGACAAAATTCGCGATGTCATCGGCGCCGGCGGCAAGATCATCCGGCAGATCGTTGAGGAGACAGGCGCCAAGATCAACATTGACGATGAAGGCCTGATCAAGATCGCATCGAGCTCAAAAGCGGAGATCGATGCGGCCTATAAATGGATCCACTCCATTGTTGCGGAGCCGGAAGTCGGCGAGGTCTATAAAGGCAAGGTCGTCAAGACCATGGACTTCGGGGCCTTCGTCAATTTCTTCGGCGCCCGCGACGGTCTTGTTCACATTTCGCAACTGAATGACGGCCGGCCGGAAAAAACCACCGATGTCGTCAAGGAAGGCGATGAGGTTTTCGTCAAGCTTCTCGGTTTCGACGATCGCGGCAAGGTGCGCCTTTCCATGAAGGTCGTCGACCAGAACACCGGCGAGGAGATCAAGAAAGACGACGAATAAGCGGCGTCTTTATCTGAAAAAGTGATCAAGGGCCCGGTTCGCGCCGGGCCCTTTTTCTTGGCGGCGGCGGAATTGCGGCAGGCCGGGCCTTTTCGGCGGGTTATCTTGCGCTAAGGTGAGGCTGCAGCGAATCAGGTGAGATCCAAAGGGGGACAGCCATGAAGCGATCGCAACAGAATTTTTCCCGAAGCGCATCTTACGCAGCAATTTCCTGCGCCGCGTTGGGCCTTGCAGCGTGCGGCGGCGGCGATGACGCAGCGGCGCCGGAAGTTTCTGCAGCCGAAGCTGGGCAAACCGTTGAGGAAGCGCTTTCGCCGGCGGACGCCTTTGCAGACATCGCGGCGCGCCACGGCGAGGAAATGCTGGTAGTGTCGCCGGAACTTGCAACCGGGCTTGGCGTATCGGAAGACCTTGCGGGTGAAGGATACCTGACCCGCCTCGGCGGATACGGCTTCGCCGCCAGCCAGCGCGCGAGAGAAATGAACGACCGATTCCTGCAGGAGTTGCGTTCGATCGACAAGACGTCCCTTTCCGGCGATACGCTTGTTTCATACGAAGTTCTTTATGACGCCTACCGTATTGCCGCTCGGCGGAACCAGTTCGCCTTTGGCGGCGCGTCGGAGTTCGGCGCAGGGCGTCCAAACTCCGGCGCCTCCTGGGCGGCGACGCCTTATATGGTGACGCAACTGACCGGCCCGCACCTGCAATTGCCGCGCATGTTGCAAACGCAGCACCCGATCGAAACGCCTGCGCACATCGAGGCCTATATCGCACGCCTTGGCGAAATGGGCCGTGTGTTTGATGAGGTTATAGAGACCGTGACAGCCGACGCCGGCGTTGGCGTGACGCCGCCAGACTTTGTTGTGAACGGCGCCATTAATACGATCCGCGGGCTGACGGAGGTCGATCCCGGCGAGCATCCGCTGGTCGCAACGCTGAAAGAAAAGATGGCGGCGGTTGACGGCCTCACGGCAGAGGAACAAGGCGCCTATGCGGCCGAGGCGGCGGAAAACGTTGAGGCCGTTGTTTATCCCGCCTATGCGCGCCTTGCAGCGGCGCTGGAGGGTTTAGCGCCGCAAGCAGGCTTCGATGCGGGCATCTGGCGCCTCGGCGCAGAGGGCGAGGCCTATTACCAGTTCACGCTCGACGCCTATGGCGGCGGCGGCCGGACCGGCGAAGAAATTCACGAGCTGGGCCTTCGCGAAGTCGCGCGCATCACCGCGGAGATGGACGGCCTATTAAAATCCATCGGCCTTGAAAACGGCTCCGTTGCAGAGCGCATGGAAACGCTCGCCCAGCGCGAAGACAACACCTATCCAAATACGGATGAAGGCAAGGAGGCGCTCCTTGCGCTTTTGCGCGAGCAGGTCGGTGAAGTGAACGCCGTTGCGCCAGACTGGTTCGGAAAACTGCCGGCGACCGAAGTGGAGGTGCGCCGCATCCCGGTTTACGAACAGGATTCCGCACCGGGCGGGTATTATTCCGCCGGCGCCCTCGACGGGTCCCGGCCCGGAATTTACTGGATCAATCTGAAAGACACCGCAGATAATCCAATCCATTCTCTCCGCACCCTGACCCATCACGAGGCGGTGCCGGGGCACCATTTCCAGATTTCCCTGCAGCAGGAACAGGAGTCGATTCCGCTCATCCGCAATATGCTTTCCTATTCGGAATATGTCGAAGGCTGGGCCCTCTATGCGGAGAAGCTCGCCAAGGAAATGGGCATGTATGACGGCCGGCCGGAAGAAGACCTTGGCCGGTTGCAGGCAGAGATATTCCGCGCAGCGCGGCTGGTGGTGGATTCCGGCATACACGCCAAACGCTGGACCCGCGGCCAGGCGATTGACTACATGGTCTCCGCCACCGGCGAGACCCGCGCCTCTGTCACCCGCGAGATCGAACGCTATTCCGCCATTCCGGGTCAGGCCTGCGCCTACAAGCTCGGCATGCTCAAGATGGAGGCGCTCAGGGCCCATGCTGAAGCAGAACTCGGCGAGGCGTTTGATATCAGGGAATTTCACGACGAAGTGCTGCTCGCCGGCGCGGCGCCGCTTGGCGTCCTGGAGGCGAAAATCGACCGCTGGATTGCTTCCAAACAGGGTTGAGGGCGGCGCTCCCCGCCTTATATAAATAGAGTTGCGTAGACCGGGTTCCAGCGACGGGGGCGTCGCCGGCGCGGTTTGCGGCGCGTAAAAGGACAGGGGACACCGCATGATGCGAATTCTCGCAGCCGTTTTTGTTGCTATTTTTTCAATCGCCGCCGTTGAGGCCGCCGATCCGCCGCCGGCGTCGGCGTATGGGCAGTTGCCGAATGTTCAATCCATGGTGATCTCGCCTAATGGCGAACGCATCGCGTTCCTCGCGGGCAACACCAAAGACGAGCGCAGCGTGCTCGTCATATCGCTCACCGGCGAGCCGCCGAACCGGATCCCGTTGAACGGGGAACGGGCTGTCGGCGTGCAGTGGATGTCGGACGATCGCGTTTCTGTTGTCGTATACAAATACACCGAGCGCCCGGGGGGCGAACGCGCGACATTTAACGACGTTCGCCGGCTCATCATGAATGTGGACGGGACCGATACGATTGAGGTCAGCCCCGCCGTATCACCGAGCAACCTCCTGCCGGACGATCCAGACCACGTCATTATGGTCGCTGGCGCAATCAAAGAGGATGAACGGGCGCGGTCTTCGACCGAGCTTTATCAGCGCACGGACGTATACAGATACAATGTCAAAAACGGCCGGGCGAAGCGGTTGCATGCGGGCCGAAAGGGCACGACCGGCTGGGTCCTCTATCCCAACGGCGAGCCAGCCATTCGAATCGACAGTGATTTTGATACGGATCTCGGCGATTCGTTGAATCTTGAGGCAAAACGCACGACGTATTTCGCGAATACCGGTAATGGGTGGAACCGTATTCGAGACATCAGAAATGAAGACGATCCCGTAAATTATATCTCCGTCGCCGGCTTTCGGGAGGGCGAGGACGGTGTTTACGTAACCGGTCGCCAAAACGACGCCGACAAGATCGGCCTTTACAAAATGTCCCTCGAAACCGGTGAAGTCACCGGGCCGGTGTTTGAAGATGATCGGAACGATCTCGGCGGCGTTCTGATTGATCGGTATACGAGGTATATGCTCGGTTACTTCTGGACTGAAGGGGCTGGGCGCCGGGTCTGGTGGGATGAAGAATTGAAGTCCCTTGACGAACAAATCAGCGCGCTTTTCCCGGATGCGGAAGTATCCATTTCGAGCTGGGACCGAGCGCGTCAGAAGTTCATTGTGTTCGTTAATGGCGGCGCCGTGACGCAAAATTACTACCTGTTCGACAGGGCCACGAACGAGCTCCAGTTTATCGCCAACGCTTATCCCAATATTTCCGATGAATGGGTGGGCGAAGTCTCTTATGTGGAATATGAGGCGCGGGACGGTACGCCGATTACGGCGTATCTCACCTTGCCGCCCGGGCGGGGCGCGGAAAACCTGCCGCTGGTTATGCTGCCACATGGCGGACCTGAAGCCCGCGATTTTCCCGGCTTCGATTATTGGCCGCAATTCCTCGCGAGCCGCGGCTATGCGGTTATTCAACCGCAATTCAGGCATTCCAGCGGATTTGGTCGCGCGTTTGCGCGTCTCGGCTACGGCAAATGGGGCCAGGAGATGCAAACGGATTTGTCAGACGCTATTGATTTTCTGGCGGCCGAGGGCATCGCTGATCCCGAACGCGTATGCATATTCGGATGGAGTTACGGCGGATACGCCGCTCTTGCCGGGGCGACGATCACGCCGGAAGATTACAAGTGCGTTGTCGCCGGGGCGCCCGTTTCGGACCTGCCGCGCATGCTGCAATGGGTCGATCGATATTACGGTAAGAATTCAGGCTCTGCTGGCTATTGGTACAACGCCATTGGCAGCCGTTTTTCCTCAGCCGACAAGCTTCAGCGCTATTCCCCAGCCCGTCGCATCGACCATGTGCGTGCGCCGATCATGCTCATCCATGGCGATATCGATCTGATCGTGCCTATTGAGCAGAGCGAGATCATGGCGGCGGCGCTGGAAGACGCCGGCAAGCCTTATGAATTCGTCCGATTGGAGGGTGAAAATCACAACATTCTCTACGGAGAAACCCGCGTTGAGATGATGGAAGCCCTTGAGCGGTTTGTGCTTGAGCATAATCCGCCCGACTGATCGCTTGAAGATTTCCCCGTCTTCCACGGGGGAATCTTCTGGAAAACAAACAGTCCGATTTCCAGCGTCGATGCACATCACGGGTGAATCGGCGTAAGGACGTGCAACCTGTTTCTATTGCAAGAACGAGAACGCCCCATGACCATGCGCGCCGTCAAGACCGAGCCGACCTTTGAGCCTGAAGAGCGCTCTTTCGCGGCGCCCGTGGTGAAAGTGAAACGGCTGCCCCACGGCGCCGATCTCGATTTGCCGCGTTATGAAACGGCGCTCGCCGCCGGCGCCGATGTGCGCGCGGCGATTGACGAAACGGTGACGCTGGCGCCCGGCGAACGGTTCATGACGCCGACCGGGATCGCTATTGCCCTGCCGCCCGGATGGGAAGCGCAGATGCGCCCGCGCTCGGGCCTAGCGGCGAAATTCGGTGTAACGTGTGTAAATTCGCCGGGCACCATCGACGCCGATTACCGCGGCGAGTTGAAGGTCATTCTCATTAATCACGGTAAAGAGGATTTCACCATCAATCGCGGCGATCGCATCGGTCAGATGGTCATCGCGCCGGTCTGGCAGGCGCATTTTGAAGCGGCGGACGATCTCGATGAGACGGCGCGCGGCGCCGGCGGCTTCGGCTCCACCGGCGTTTGATTGCTCGCAGGCGCGTGCTCCGGCCTTGACGTTCAAATCGGCCCGCGGCATTGCAAGAGAAACGCAACGACATCGCCATGGCCGAACAATCCAAAACCCCGGACCCGGAAGTCATCCATACCGATCAGCGCCGCGTTTCCTGTGACGGCGGGGGCGGCACCCTCGGACATCCTGTCGTGTGGTATTCCCTTGACGATGGCGAGGCGGAATGCGGCTATTGCGATCGCAAGTTTATTTACACGCCGTCCGCAAGCGGCGGGGCCCATTAGCGCCTAGCGCAGCGGAAACGCCGGGCGACCGTCATCTTCATCCTGAGACGTCGACGTCTGTTCCGCAGGCGACGCTTCTGCGGTGATGATTTCGATTTCCGCTTCGTCACCCTCAGGAATCTCAGCGACGCTGCTCGCCAGTGGCGCGTTCGTTTGAGCGACCGTTTCGGGCCTGGGCGGCGCTTTCGCCCGGGGCGCGGTTTCCAGCACGGAGATCTTTTCTTCAAGGGCGTCGATTCGCGCCAACAGTTCAGAAACCTGGGGGGCAAGTGCGTTTTCTTTTGCGTCGCCATTTTCATCGCCGCCATGAACCACAGCGTTCATCATATGCAGCGTCGCCATCAACGAAGTGGGAGAGGCCGCCCAGATGCGTGCGCGGTAACTGTCCTGAATGATGTCGGCGAAATTCTGGTGAAGGTCGTTGAAGATTGTATCGTTCGGTACAAAGAGGATCGCGAAGTCCGTTGTCTCCGCGGGCGCTATAAGTTTCTCCGCGACAAAAATCATGTGGCGAAGGACCGCCCGCCGATAGGCGGTCGCCGCATGGTCGCGGGTTGCATTGTCCGCCCGCGCATAGCGGTCGAAAGCCTCGACCGGAAAACCGGCGTCGATGGCGATATTGCGCTTGCCCGCGCCGGTAACGACGCAATCGGCGTTGGCCCCGTTGCTGAGACGCCGGTCGAAAGAATACCGCCCTGCGGGCAGCGCAGAGCGGACGAGATCGTTTAGCTGCAATGGACCGGCGACGGCGGGCGCCGCCTGTTCAGCTTTGACATTGTTTGTCGATGGCGCGGTCTCGGGCGCCCGCGCCGCGCTCAAGGCGTCGAGACGGTCGGCAAGTCCCGAAAGCGCGGACTCCGTCGCCTTCTGCAGTGCGCTCAGATGATTTGCGATCATGAGAGCGCTGTCATGGTCTTTCTGGCGATCCGCCGCTGTGGCGCCTGTCTGCTTTTCCTGCATCTCCACGGTTGCGGCGCTCAGTTTGCCTTGCAAATCATCGCTCAGCCCGGCGAATTTTTTCTCGATGGCCGCGCCGATGCGGGTCTCGACCGTGTCGGCGTCCCGGGCGAGTCGGTCGGCCATGGCGTCCAGCTTGCCTTGCATTTCCGACAGGGCCTGAAGACGTTCGCCCTGCAGTTTGTCGTTTTCCTCGCGGACGGCCGCGGCCTCGCGTGCGTTTAGCTCGCGCTCGGCGTCAAGGCGCCGGTGGGCCTCGTCTGCGTCGGCGCGGGCCCGGTCCGCCTCTTCCAGGGCGATGCGGCGTTCATCCTCCGCGCGCTGATACTCCGCCTCTGTCTCGCGCTGTTGGCGCTCCGTATCCCAATAATTTTCATCAACTTCCGGAAGCTGGCCGATGTGAACGTCGCTCGGCGGTTCGGCGAGCATGGCAGCGTTGTCAACGGGAGTTTCCACCTCAACGTCGACAATAGCTATCTCGTCTTCGGCCGGCCTATCCTCGCGATCAAAAAGCCCGGCGAACGGCGCGCCGCGGTCATCGTCTTTTTCGTCCGCCTGCGCATTATCGATCGCGGCGGCAATCTCCGCCATCTGGGGATCGGTTGCGGATATGTCCTCCGGCTCATCTGACGACGCGTTTGCATCTTCGGGCTCGACGTCGGTGGGCTCTTCGCGATCCAGGCTGGTCCGCGACGCCTTCTCCGCGCGCTTTTTCTTGCGGGCTTTCTTGATTTCGCGAATTTGCGCCTGGGCCGGGTCGTCAAATGTGATGTCGGCGCCGGCGCCGGCGGGTTCGAAAAAGTCAGACGCGCGCGCCGCCCGCTCTGCAGGCTTGATGACCCGGGCGCGGATAATCGCAACCATGACAATCAGGAATATCGAGATAAACGCCGCGAAGCCGACCCAGAGCGTCGTGTCCGCGCCCGCGAGCAGGGGCTCGTCGCGCCGCTGTAAGACGCCGGCGGATGTTTCCTGTCCTTCTGCGCCATCCTGTGCTGTCACAATGATGTGGAAGGGCGTCAGCGTCCCCATTTTTCCAATTCCACCAAAACTCTACGCCACCGGCCCAGCATAAGCGAAAAACCGTTAAAATGCGAGGGGTTAGCGTTAACCATGTGGGGCGCGGAATTCGCTTGCCGATCTTGACGATCCGGCCATGCGCCCATACCTCAGCATCCCATGGCGATCCGAAAAATACTGACCGCGCCGGACCCGCGGCTGCGCGAAATCTCAAAGCCCGTTGAGCGGGTCGATGATGAATTGCGCGCGCTCATGGATGACATGCTGGAGACCATGTATGACGCGCCGGGCATCGGGCTTGCGGCCATACAGGTGGGCGTGCCGCTACGTGTGATCGTCATGGACCTTGCGGGCGACGACGAAGAGCCGGCGCCGCAATATTTCGTCAATCCGGAAATTCTTGATCCTTCCGAAGATCAGGCGGTCTATCAGGAAGGCTGCCTTTCCGTGCCTGAGTTCTTTGACGATGTGGAACGCCCCGCCCGGTGCCGCGTTAAATTTCTCGATTATCATGGTGAGGAACAGATTCTCGATGCGGAAGGCTTGCTTGCGACCTGCATTCAGCACGAGATGGATCATCTGGAAGGCGTCCTCTTTATCGATCACCTCTCGCGCCTCAAGCGCGATCGCGTTCTGAAAAAGCTCAAAAAAGAACAGCGCCTCGCCGCCGCCGAATAGGCGGGCGTTCAAAAAGGAATTCGCCATGCGCCTTGCCTTTATGGGTACGCCGGCGTTTTCAGCGCCCGTATTGTCCGAACTGGTCGCCGCCGGTCATGAGGTCGCCGCCGTCTATACGCGCGCGCCGAAACCGTCCGGACGCGGACATAAATTATCGCCGTCACCTGTGCACAAGCTGGCGGAAGAATTTGGCCTCGGGGTGCGCACGCCGAAAAATTTCAAATCACCTGAGACCGTTGAGGCTTTCGCCGCGCTCGACCTCGACGTTGCCATTGTCGTCGCTTACGGGTTGATCCTGCCACGCGCGGTGCTCGATGCGCCGCGTCATGGCTGCCTCAATCTCCATGCGTCTTTGTTGCCGCGCTGGCGCGGTGCGGCGCCCATTCAGCGCGCAATCATGGCGGGCGATACCATCACCGGCGTTCAGGTCATGGCAATGGAAGAGGGGCTCGATACGGGGCCTGTGATGCTGTCCGAAACAGTCGCGATCGCTGACGACGAAACGGGCGGCAGTCTCCATGACAAGCTTGCGCCGGTCGCGGCGGGTCTCGCCCCCCGCGCGCTTGCGGCGCTCGAACGCGGCGCGCTTACGGCAACGCCCCAGCCGGAAGACGGCGTCACTTACGCCCACAAAATTTCGCCTACAGAAGCCCGGATCGACTGGTCGCGCCCGGCCGCAGAGATCGATTGCCATATTCGCGGCCTGTCGCCCTTTCCCGGTGCCTGGTTCGAAGCGGGCGGCGTCAGGGTCAAGGCGTTAATGTCTTCTCTCGCATCAGGCGACGGCGCGCCGGGCGAAGCCCTCGAAACGGGCGACCGCATCGTCATCGCCTGCGGCGACGGCGCTGTCGCATTGTCGACCCTGCAGCGGTCGGGCAAGCGCGTGCAGGACGCGGCGGAATTCCTGCGCGGCTTTGATCTGGCGCCGGGCGCGCGGGTGATCTGAGCCATGCCGCGCTACAAATTGACTCTCGAATATGACGGCGGGCCGTTTGTCGGTTGGCAACGCCAGGACAATGGATCATCCGTACAGGGCGCTATTGAAGATGCGGTCGCAGCATTCGCCGGCGCGCGATCCAATGTTTACGCTGCCGGGCGCACGGACGCCGGCGTGCACGCCATCGCCATGGTCGCCCATGTGGATATCGAGAAAATCTTCGAGCCGGATGTTGTTCGCGACGCCCTGAACTTTCATCTGAAGCCAGCGCCGATCGCAGTGCTCGGCGCAGAGGAAGTGGGCGATGATTTTCATGCGCGCTTTTCCTGCGCCGGGCGCGCATATGAATATCGCATCATAAACCGTCGCTCGCCGCTGGCGCTGGAGCGCGGCCGCGCCTGGCGGATTGCGCAAGCGCTGGACGCCGACGCCATGCATGATGCGGCCCAGGCTCTTGTCGGCCAACATGATTTTACGACATTTCGAGCATCCCATTGTCAGGCGAAAAGCCCGGTGAAAACACTCGATGAGATTTCGGTGTCGCGGGCAGGCGAAGATATTATCCTGCGCTGTTCGGCGCCGTCTTTCCTGCAGCATCAGATACGATCATTCGCCGGGACCCTTGCAGAAGTCGGGCGCGGCAAGTGGCGCGTGCGGGATGTGAAAACGGCGCTGGAAGCGAAATCCCGCGAGGCGTGCGGGCCCGTCGCGCCGCCGGACGGGCTCTATTTCCTGCGTGGGCGCTATGAGAAAAGTTGAAAGAGCCGCACTGCGAGATTGGTAACGACGGCGAAAACGCCGAACGACACCGCCGACAGCGCAACGATCAACATGATTGTCATTCCGATATCGATTGGCAGGTTCTTCCGCACGACGATCCAGAACAGAAACAGGCTGAAAAATAAAACGGCGAGGAAAGCAAGCGCGCTGACTTCCGCATGGCCCGTTATCGCGATGATGATCGCTGGCGCCATGACGGTGATGTAGGCGAGAAGCTGGCTCCAGTTATAGGCGATGATGAGGGCGGCGGTCTCCCGCGTTGCGTTCAGTCTGCGCGCGGCGAAGGCGAGCGCGGCGATGGCGAGCCCCCATGCGATCAGTGATGACAGAATTTCCGCGGGCGCCATGACCGAAATAGGCGCCCTTGCATAGAGGCTCGATTGGAACGCAGGCGACGCTGAGGCTATGCGATATTCTGCAAGAACGCCGACAATCGCGAAGGGCGCCGATAGCGCGACAGCCCAGAAGGACGCGAAGACCCCGTCGGTGGAAATGTCCAGTTCATCGCGCCAGTTCTCATCGCTCATTGCGAGCCGCCATACGCCGCGTAAATGCCGCGCCGCATAGTCAATGCTGATCATGGCGCAAACCGTTTGAAATATTGCTCAATGATTGCCGCGTAGATATCGGCGAGGCGGTTAATGTCGTCGACCGCAACATTTTCATCGATCTGATGCATCGTGGCGCCGACCATGCCGAATTCCGCTACTGGCGCCATATCCTTGATGAAGCGCGCATCGGAGGTGCCGCCGGATGTAGAGAGTTCGGGACGGCGACCCGTCTGCGCCTCGACGACGTCTTCAAGGAGGTGCAGGAAGTCCATGTCCGTTGTCAGGAACGCCTCGCCGGAGACAATGGTCTCAAGGGTGTAGTCGGCCTTCACTTCCGCCGCGACGGCGTCGATTTTTTCGAGCGCCCATTCGGTGATTTTTGCGCCGGTCCAGTTCGGATTGAATCGCACATTGAACCGGGCCGTCGCTTTCTCCGGAATAACGTTATGGGCCGGGTTTCCGATGTGAATATCCGTCACCTGAAGGCTTGAGGGCTGGAAGCGTTCATAGCCTTCATCGAGCGGGGTTTCAGACAAGACGAGCAGTTTGCGCATCAGCGCGGGGATCGGGTTCTTTGCCCGGGCAGGGTACGCCACATGGCCCTGTTTGCCGGTCACGGTCAGCCAGCAATTGATGGAGCCGCGCCGTCCGACCTTGATCATGTCGCCGAGGGCGTCCGGGTTGGACGGCTCGCCCACCAAGCAATGATCGATCTCAATATCGTTTTCGCGCATCCATTCGAGCACTTTGACGGTGCCGTTGACGGCGGGGCCTTCCTCGTCGCCGGTGATCAGGAAAGAGAGAGAGCCGGCAATATGGCCGGCGTCGATGGCTTGGGCCGCGGCGGCGGCGAAAGCCGCGATGGCGCATTTCATATCGGCTGCGCCCCGGCCCCAAAGCCTTCCCTTTTCGAGCATTGCGTCGAAAGGCGGGCGCGACCAGCCGGCCTCGTCGCCGGGCGGCACGACGTCGGTGTGTCCGGCGAAACAGAAATGCGGGCGCGCCGCGCCGTAACGCGCAAAGAGGTTGTCGACGTCCTCGAACTTGAGGCGCGTGCACTGAAAGCCGAGGCCGGTCAGCGCATTCTGCAAGACATCCAGCGCTCCTTCGTCCGCGGGCGTCACGGAGGGACGGCGGATCAGGGCGCGGGATAGTTCAATGGGATCGAGACGGGTCATAACGGCTATAGAAACTTCGAATAAACATTATATCACCGCTCATCCCGGCGAAAGCCGGGATCCATAACACAATAGTCACCGCGCTTGTCCCTGGATCCCGGCTTTCGCCGGGATGAGCGGAGCGTTTTTGTCTTCGCCTAATCCCGTAGCAGTTCGTTTACGGATGTTTTGGACCGCGTCTTTTCATCAACCTGTTTGACGATGACGGCGCAATATAGGTTTGGCCCGCCTTTCGCCGATGGCATGGTTCCCGAAACAACTACGGAATAGGGCGGGACCTCGCCATAGGTGACGGCGCCCGTCTCGCGATTGACGATTTTCGTCGAGGCGCCGAGATAAACGCCCATGGAGAGAACCGAACCTTCGCGCACAATGACGCCTTCGGCGACTTCCGAACGCGCGCCGACAAAACAATTGTCCTCGATAATCACCGGGTTCGCCTGAAGCGGCTCAAGTACGCCGCCAATGCCTGCGCCGCCGGAGATATGGCAGTTCGCGCCGATCTGCGCGCAGGAGCCGACTGTGGCCCAGGTGTCGATCATAGCGCCTTCGCCCACATAGGCGCCGATATTGACGAAGGATGGCATCAGGACGGCGTTTGGCGCGACGAAAGAGCCGCGCCGAACCGTAGCGTCGGGCACAGCGCGGAAACCGGCGCGTTCAAAGTCGTCCTCGCGCCAGCCGTCGAATTTCGACGGCACTTTGTCCCACCATGCCGCAGCGCCCGGTCCCCCGGCGATCAGCGCGTTGGGGTTGAGCCGAAACGACAGGAGCACCGCTTTTTTAAGCCACTGGTTGACGGTCCATTCGGTGACATTGCCGCCTTGTTTCTTGGGTTCGGCGACGCGCGCCGCGCCGCAATCGAGCATATCGAGCGCCGCGGCGACGGCTTCGCGCACTTCGCCTTTCGTCTCTGCGCTGACATCGTTTCTGTTTTCCCAGGCGTCGTCGATGACGCGGGCGAGTTCTGCCGATTCAATCATGGTTTTTGTTTTCTCTTATGCTCAGGCGGCGTTGGCCGTTTTGACCTGCGCCGATTTCAGGAAACCGGTCAGGTCGTCCGTTGTATGATCAATATGGTCCGCTGTGTCGCCAATGCGCGCAGGGCGTTTTTCTGCCGGCTCATCGCCAATCCAGTCTGCCGCCGAACAGACAAGCACCGTCGTCATGCCGAGGGCCTTGGGCGTTTCCAGATTATGGGCGAGGTCTTCAAACATGACAGCGCGTTCCGGCGCAATATTGAACCGGCGCACAAAGGCCTCGTAGGGTTCGCGATGGGGCTTTGGAGTATAATCCGCGGCTTTGATGTCAAAGACGCCGTCGAACAGGTGAAATACCCCAAGGGCGCCGGCGACATTTTCAGCGTGCGCGACCGAACCGTTCGTATAGATATATTTCTCGCCCGGGAGCGCATCAATCGCGCCTGCAAGCGCGCGATTTTCAGAAATCGGGGCCAGGTCAATATCGTGCACGTAATCGAGAAAGTGATCTGGATCGACGCCATGTTCGCGCATCAGGCCCGCCATTGTCGTGCCGTAGCGCACGTAATAATCCTTTTGCAGCTTTCGTGCGTCTTCGTGTTCAATCGACAAACGCTCGCGAATATACGCAGACATGCGCGCATCAATCTCATCGAACAGGCGACACTCGGCGGCGTAAAGTGTGTTGTCGAGGTCGAAAATCCAGCGGTCGATGTGGCGAAGGTCGGTCAAAAGAGAAGAAATCCTGCAGGCGGTATTATTGCGTCGGCGCCGTCGCAAACATGTCCTGGGTGAATTCAAACGTTGCTGACGGCGCGCCGCCAACATCGACGCGACGGAACTGCGCTTCGTCAAGGTCCTGCTCATTGCAGCTTAATTCGTTTTCCGCGCTGAACATTACAGCGTTGACGCAAAATGCCGTGTCTCCGCCGGCGAGGCGCTTTTCAATGGCGCCGGATTCAATTGCGCCGTATACGAAGTAATGGTCGCGCTCCAGTTCGCCTTTCAGGATTTTGGAACAACCGCCCGGCTCCAGCTTCCACCAGCCTTTCGAAACATAGCGTTCTTCCCCTTGCGGTTCCGCGATGGCGGCCCAGACCGGATCGTTGGTCTTGTTGCAATAGAAAAAGCCGAGCTTGGCTTCGCGGGCATTCGCGTCTTCAATGAGGGCGTCGATCAGTTCGTCATCGATGCTGTTCGCTGCGGTAAGGCCTTTTTCCCGGCGATAGGCGGTCAATGCACGCTGGGTTGAGCGGCCCATGGCGCCGTCAATGCGGCTCACTTCCTTGCCGACGTCTTGCAGCAGGCGCTGCACGCCGGCGACCTCCGCTGAATAGACGGTGAAATTGCTCGCTTCAGTGAAATCGGTCTGCCAGTTGCCGCCGGCCTGTTCTGTTACATCGACGTCGAAAAACTTGCGCTGGCTCAACGGGTCGCCGCGGCAGACTTCCTGGTTGCGCAGGTTGAAGAAGCCGTAATTTTCAACGCAAAGCGGCGTTTCGCCGGACCAGGTGCGCAAGGGTCCGCGATGGCCGGATATGGCCTCGGCGTATACGAAATAGCGGCCCGCATTGGTGGTCTCCGTCAAAACGACCTTGCACTGGCCGGGTCGGAGCCGCCACCAGCCGCGGGTCGCCAGCCGGTCGCCGTCCACATAACCGATGGCGGCGGAAAGCGCGTAGCTCGATTTGTTGCAAAGGCTGTATTTCGCCGCTGCTTCGCCTATGCCCGCGATGCTGGACGTGACTAATATGGCGAAGAACAGAAAATAACGCATTGTGATTACACCGGCGGCTGATCAGAACAATGCGCGGTAATTCACTCGAAACGGGTCTTCGGATCAAGCGCGGGCGCATGAATTCCCCCATGAAATTCGATTTCGCGGAAAACGAGACGGCACCACGGGTCAAGGTGCTGTTTCCGTTGCCCCTTTTTAAGGCTTACGACTATCTCGCGCCCATGGGCGCGCCGCCGGCGGGAACATTTGTGCGCGCGCCGTTCGGCCCGCGTGAGGTTATCGGCGTTGTCTGGCCCGAGCCGGCGGACGACGGCCTGCCTGTCGCCAGGCTGAAAACGGTGACGGAAATCCTCGACGCGCCGCCGCTGTCACCGGAAATGATCGACTTTCTCGCATGGACGGCGCGCTACACGATGTTTCCCTTGGGCGCGGTCTTACGCATGACCATCCGATCCGGGGACGTCGCCTTGCCGCCCGCTGCGCAGACCGGTTTCGTCAAGACGAATGCTGCGCCGGAGCGGATCACCCCGCAACGCCAGAAGGTGCTCGACGCGGCGGGTGATGCGCCGATGACCGCTGCGGCGCTCGCGGCGGCGGCGGGGGTCAGCGACGGGGTTGTGCGCGGTTTGGCAAGCTCAGGCGCGTTGCACGCCGTCGAAATCGATCCGGACCCGCCGTTTGATCCGCCCGATCTCGGCGCGGCGAGCCGCACGTTATCCGAGGATCAGCAGTTTGCCGTTGATGCGCTCGTCGAGCCGATCCGTGCGGGCCGGCATCAGGCGTTACTGATCGACGGCGTTACCGGGTCCGGAAAAACGGAAGTCTATCTGGAGGCGGTCGCGGCCGCTCTTGAAGAGGAGGAGACGGCGCAGGCGCTCATCATGATCCCGGAGATTGCGCTGACGACGCCCTTCCTGAAACGGGTCGAGGAACGGTTTAACGCGGCGCCTGCGCCATGGCATTCGGATATGACATCGGCGGCGCGCCGGCGCACATGGCGCCGGGTCGCCGAGGGGCAGGCCCGCCTTGTCGTTGGCGCAAGGTCGGCGCTTTATTTGCCTTTCCGCGATCTGAAACTCATTGTCGTCGATGAGGAACACGACACCGCCTACAAGCAGGAGGACGGCGTCATCTATCACGCCCGGGACCTTGCGGTCGCCCGCGGCGCCCGCGGCAAGTTCCCGGTGATCCTCGCGAGCGCAACGCCGTCGCTGGAAACCGTCGTCAACATCGATGAAGGCCGATACGGCGCCGTCGGCCTGCCGTCGCGATTTGCCGGTGCGGCATTGCCGGATATCTCCCTCATCGATATGCGCGAGGACGGGCCGGCGGCCGGCGAATGGCTTTCGCCCGGTCTTGTCGCCGCGGTTGATCGCAATCTGTCCGTGGGCGAACAATCTCTTCTGTTTCTTAACCGCCGCGGATACGCCCCGCTTACCTTGTGCCGGCGATGCGGGCACAAAATGACGGCGCCCGATTCCGACACCATGCTGGTGGAGCATCGGTTCGAAAACCGGCTCGTCTGTCATCACACGGGCTTTTCCATGGAAAAACCGGCGGCCTGCCCGAATTGCAACGCGGTGGGATCGCTGAGCCCCTGCGGTCCCGGCATTGAGCGTGTCGCGGAAGAAGCCGCGCAGCGCTGGCCCGATGCATCGATCGCCGTCCTGTCGTCAGACACCGCACCCGGCGCCCGGGCGGTACGCGATATTCTCGATGCCATGGGCGCCGGTGAGATCGACATCCTGATCGCGACGCAGATCGCCGCGAAAGGCCACCACTTTCCGGCGCTGACGCTTGTCGGCGTTGTCGATGCGGATATGGGCCTTTCCGGCGGCGATTTACGCGCGGCGGAGCGAACCTATCAATTGATGGCGCAGGTGACGGGACGCGCCGGGCGCGCTGGCAAACCGGGCCGCGCGCTGTTGCAGACCTATCAGCCCGAGGCGGCATTGTTTCAGGCGCTGCGGGACGGGGACCGGAACGCATTTCTGGCGGCGGAAGCGGAGGCGCGCAAACGCGCAGCCTTCCCGCCTTACGGGCGCCTTGCCGCCATCATCCTGCGCGGGCGCGATGAAACCGCGTTGAACGATGCTGCGAAAGCGCTGCGCGCCTCGGCGCCGGCAGGCGACGGCGTCAGCGTGCTGGGGCCTGCGCCGGCGCCGATTTACCGGCTGAGAGGCGAGGCGCGCATGCGGTTCCTTGTGAAAGCGCGGCGGGACGTCAATATGCAGGCCTATCTTGATGACTGGCTGCCTCGGGTGAAAATGCCGTCATCGGTACGGCGGGTCGTTGATATCGATCCTTACTCATTTCTTTGATCTGGCGTAGTGTGGGTGGAATTGTTTCGTATTTCGTATGCATTGGGGGTGTAAAATGCGCATACTGATAATTGCAGTCGTGGCCATGTTTGCGTTCATGCCGGCGCACGCCGAAAGCTTCATTTCCGAAATTCGCGGCGGTGTTGTCGCGCAGGGCTGGGGCGGTCAGGGCGTCGACAAGGAACAGGGCGCGGCGCTCAACGGCGAGGCGGTTTTTGTTTCGCCGGAATTTCTCTCATTTATTTTGGCGCCGCGGCCGGTGATTGGCGCGACCGTCGCCTTTGATTCCGATGCGACAAGCCAGATCTACGCCGGCCTCGACTGGCGCTTCGATCTCAGCGAACGTTTTTTCGTGACTGGCGGCGTTGGCGGCGCGTTGCACAATGGGGAAACCGATCCGTTCGACCCGGCGATCGATACGGGCCGGCAAAACCATACGGTCTTTCTCGGCTGCCGTGCGCTGTTTCGTTTGTCGGCCGACGTTGGGTTTCGCGTCACTGACCGGCTCAGCGCGTCCGCCTATTGGGCGCATCTTTCCAACGCCGGGCTTTGCACGCCCAATGAGGGGCTCGACAATCTGGGGCTGCGCCTTGGCTGGCGGTTTTGAACCTCCACGCGCCAGCCATTCCGCCGCACCGCAGCATTATTGCGTCCCCTGATGGGGCGTGCTACCCGTCGCGGCGCTCTCGGGCGAGGGCCGGCGGCGCATTTCTGCCTGTCGAATTTAGCTTGTGATTTCAATGGGTTGCGCGGTCGCAGATGAGGCGAACGAATGATCCGGCGCAGAACGAGGAGCATTGAGGCCCAGTGTCCAGCGAAAACGCTTCCGGCGACTTCGTATCGACCACCGGCGCGGCCGGCCGCTACGCCGAGGCGCTGTTTGATCTCGCGCGCGACGAAGGCGCGGCTGACGCCGTGGAAAGCGAGCTGAAAACCTTACGCGCCGCGATTGACGGATCGCCGGAGTTGAAAGCGTTCCTCAAGAGCCCTGTTTACGACCGCGAGGACCAGCTCGCCGCGATCAGCGCCATCGCCGAGAAAGCCGGTTACTCCGCAACCACGCAGAATTTCCTGAAACTCGTCGCCTCGAACCAGCGCCTGTTTGCGCTGCCCTCGATGATCGGCGCGTTTCTGGCGAAAGCGGCTGACGCGCGCGGCGAGGTTTCCGCGAGCGCCGTTTCCGCAGCGCCCATGAATGACGAACAGATCAAGTCGATCCGTATGGAAATCGAATCCATGGTCGGCAAGGCGGTCAATCTCGAAACGCGCGTTGATCCCGATCTTCTCGGCGGGCTGATCGTCAAGGTCGGCTCCAAGATGATCGACTCATCGCTCCGAACCAAACTCAATAAACTCAAAACCGTGATGAAAGAGGCGTAAAAGCAATGGACCTCAACGCGTCAGAAATTTCCTCCATCCTGAAGCAGCAGATCAAGGATTTCGGCAAGGACGCCGAAGTCTCCGAAATCGGTCAGGTGCTTTCCGTCGGCGACGGCATCGCGCGCATTTACGGCCTCGACAATGTGCAGGCCGGCGAGATGGTCGAATTCGCCAACGGCGCCAAAGGCATGGCGCTGAACCTCGAAGCGGACAATGTGGGCGTCGTGATCTTCGGCGAAGACCGGGAGATTAAAGAGGGCGACACCGTCAAGCGGACGCAGTCGATCGTTGACGTGCCGGTGGGCAAAGGGCTTCTGGGCCGCGTTGTTGACCCGCTGGGCAACCCGATCGACGGCAAGGGCCCGATTGAGGCGACCGAGCGCCGCATCGTTGACGTCAAGGCGCCGGGCATCCTGCCGCGCAAATCCGTGCACGAACCGATGCAGACCGGCATTAAAGCGGTCGACGCCATGATCCCCATCGGCCGCGGCCAGCGCGAGCTCGTCATCGGAGACCGTCAGACCGGCAAGACCGCCATCTGCGTCGACACGATCCTCAACCAGAAGGACGTGAACGCCACTGGCGACGAATCTAAGAAACTTTATTGCGTCTATGTCGCCGTCGGCCAGAAGCGCTCAACGGTCGCGCAGATCGTCAAGACGCTCGAAGATAACGGCGCCATGGAATATTCCATCGTCGTCGCCGCGACCGCGTCGGAACCGGCGCCGCTGCAGTTCCTTGCGCCCTTCGCCGGATGCGCCATGGGCGAATATTTCCGCGATAACGGCATGCACTCGCTGATCATTTATGATGATCTCTCAAAACAGGCGGTGGCCTATCGCCAGATGTCGCTCCTTCTTCGCCGTCCGCCGGGCCGCGAAGCCTATCCGGGCGACGTTTTCTACCTGCACTCGCGCCTCCTTGAGCGTGCGGCGAAGCTGAATGAAGACAATGGCGCGGGCTCCCTGACGGCGCTGCCGATCATTGAAACGCAGGCGAACGACGTGTCGGCCTATATCCCGACCAATGTGATCTCGATCACTGACGGCCAGATCTTTCTCGAAACAGACCTTTTCTTCCAGGGCATTCGGCCCGCGGTGAATGTGGGTCTTTCTGTTTCGCGAGTGGGGTCGGCTGCGCAGGTCAAAGCCATGAAACAGGTCGCCGGCAAGATCAAAGGCGAACTTGCTCAGTACCGGGAGCTTGCGGCGTTCGCCCAGTTCGGCTCCGATCTCGACGCCACGACGCAGCGCATTCTCAATCGCGGCGACCGCCTCACCGAACTCATGAAACAGGGCCAGTATTCGCCGTTACAGGTCGAGGAGCAGGTCTGTGTGATTTATGCGGGCACGCAAGGCTATCTTGACGGCGTTGCGAAAGACCAGGTCGGTCACTTTGAGCGCGAATGGCTGCGCAAGCTGCATTCGGAGCATAGCGATATCCTGAAAGCGATCCGCGAGACCGGCAAGCTTGACGAGGACAACGAGAAGAAACTCAAAGACGCCCTTGATGCGTTTACGAAGGCGTTTGCTTAAACGCCGCCTGTCATTCCGGGGCGCGGCGGCAGCCGCGAACCCGGAATCCATAGTTCGTAATTTAGAACGTCTATGCAGTTCGGAAGTATTAGTCGCTGGATCCCGGGTTCTGACTTCGTCAGCCCCGGGATGAGCGGGCTCTAATTTGGGCGCTAAATTGTGAGCCCCGCATCCGCCTTCATATACCCCGGCACGTCTGCGCCGAAGTTCCGCAAAAGCGCCGGCGCGATATCGAGGGTTGAGATTTCGCTTGCGCCGTTTGCTGCGCGCCCGTCCGCTGACGGATCATAAACGCCGAGAATCCCTTCCGGGATATGGTGGGCGGAGCAGGCGACATTGTCTTCATGAATGAAGAAGCCGAGCCCCGCTTCCTCCAGCGGCGCCGCGCGATTGCCGGTGACGATATCTCCTTCCGGGCGCTGGCCTTCGAAGTAGAAATAGAGATGCGCCGAGCGCCCATTCTTGATATCGTAGCTCAAGGGCGCAATTTCCCGTTCGTCACGCACCGGTTCCGCGCCCATGATCTTCGTACGTATGAGTTTTTCTTCAAAGTCGCCCGCAATATCCGGATCAAGATCGATTGAGATACACGGCGCCATGGCGTTGGCCGTGCGATATTGGCCCGGCTCGAACCCCAAAAAAGCCATCAGCCGGTCGACGTCGACAATGGTCGTGAAGCCGTCGGTGGGCCGCGCTTCCTGAATGGCCGCCTGGCCGAGGCTTGAGGCCAGCATCAGGACGGTGTCGTCACTGTCTTCAACGTATGCGAGGACCTTGCCGAGCATGTCGTCCAGAACGTCCATGGCGTGGGGAACTTCGTCGCGATATTTCGCAATCCAGTCCTCGCCCATGGGGTTTTCGGCGCCGTAATCGCCGGTGAAGTAGGCGCCCCAATAGCGGTGCATCGCGGCAGCGACGTGGTTCGTATAGAAGGTCGAAAATTGCGGACGGCGCTGACGCAACAGCGACAGGAAGAGGTCCGTCCCGATCACCCCTTGAATATTGCGCCGGCGTATTTTGCGCGTCGGCGTTATGCGTTCCTCGGCCAGTTGCGCGCCAATTTTCGCCATGGCGTTGACGGAGAGACCATTGGCGAGGGCGCTCGCGCCGAAGCGCGCGGCTTCCCTGACCGGCAGGCCGGGGTCGATGTTTCGCGCCGACCGGCGCGTCATCACCAGATTGAATTCCTGGAACGGCAGGAGCGATTGCGGGTGCGCGAAGGCTTCCGCGGCGAAAAAGTCCGGCACGTAGAATTCATAATCGCGCGCGTCCGGCGGCGTGTGCGAGGAATGCAGGGACCCGAAGACGCCGACCCTGACGCCGGCGCCGTGCAGCAGGCGCCAGACCGGCGGGTATTCCCGGTCCGCCCAATCCAGGGATTGGCCGAGATGAAGCACGCGGTGGGCCGCATCGTTAACGCCGCGATGAAGCGACGGCCACGAGATCCATGGATCGAGTTCGATCTCGTCGTCGCACCGCGTTTCATAGAACCGGCCCACGCCGACGATCTTCGCCAGCGCGCCGTCCGGCCGGCGCGCGACATGATCGTCAACGAGCCGCTTTGGCACCTCGTTGGCTTCAAACAAAATGACCGATTTCACCACGTCCCCCGAGGCCTTGCGCGATACTCGCGCATTACTGTCTCAAGCCATACCAAATGGGGATTTTCGCCACAACCAGCGAAGCGTCGTTTTGCCGCAATTCTGGCGACGGCGCGGGGCCTCGCCATCGGCCCGCCGGCCTTTACAAACCGGGGTTTAGCGGGCATTCAAGCGCCCGTCATTCGGACCTAAAAAAATCATTCCATGCCATCTCTAAAAGATCTCAAAAACCGGATCTCTTCGGTCAAGTCGACGCAGAAAATCACCAAGGCGAAGCAGATGGTCGCCGCAGCGAAATTGCGCCGGGCTGAAGAGCGCGCGAAAGAAAGCCGTCCCTATACGGAGCGGATGGAGGCGGTGCTCGCCAATCTCGCCGCGTCCTCTGAGGGCAATCCGAACGCGCCGAAACTTCTTTCCGGCACGGGCAAGGATGAGACCCATCTCCTGATTGTGGCGACCGCCGACAAGGGCCTGTGCGGCGGCTTCAACTCATCGATCGTGCGCCTCGCCCGCGAGCACATCACGCGGCTTCAGGGCGAGGGCAAGAAGGTCAGGATCGTCGCTGTGGGCCGCAAGGCCGATGACATGCTGAAGCGCCTCTATGGCGACCTCATCGTCTGGAAGACGAACTTCATGGACGTCAAGCAGATCGGGTTCGCCGAGGCGCACGCGATCGCAGAGGAAGTCCTGAACCGGTTCGACGGCGAAGAGTTCGATGTGGCGACCCTCTTCTTCGGCAAATTCAAGAACGTCGTCAGCCAGGTGCCGACGGCGCAGCAGATCATTCCGGCTGAAGCGCCGGAAGGCGTTGAACCGCCGGATCTCAAGGGCGCTGTCTACGAGTATGAACCGGACGAGGAAGACATTTTGCGCGAGCTCCTGCCGCGCTATGTCGCCGTGCAGGTGTTCCGCGCGCTTCTCGAAAACGTCGCCTCGGAACAGGCCGCCTCAATGACCGCCATGGACAACGCCACGCGCAACGCCGGCGAAATGATCGACAAGCTGACGCTGCAATATAACCGCGCCCGCCAGGCGCAGATCACCAAAGAACTGATCGAGATTATCTCGGGCGCGGAAGCGCTTTAGACCGAATTAACGCGAAGGAAGACGGAAATGAGCAAAGAAGGCCGCATTTCACAGGTTATCGGCGCGGTCGTCGACGTTGAGTTTGACGATCACCTGCCGGGCATTTTGAACGCCCTTGAAACCGACAACAAAGGCGTGCGCCTTGTTCTCGAAGTGGCGCAGCATCTGGGCCAGAATACCGTGCGCACCATCGCCATGGACTCAACGGAAGGCCTCGTGCGCGGCGGCAAGGTTGTCGATACGGGCGAAGCGATTTCCGTGCCGGTGGGCGAAGAAACACTTGGCCGCATCATGAACGTCATCGGCGAGCCCGTAGATGAGGCCGGCCCGATCAAGACCTCGGCGAAACGCGCCATCCACCAGGAAGCCCCGCCCTTTGTCGAACAATCGACGGAAGCGGAAATGCTGGCGACCGGCATCAAGGTTGTCGATCTTCTCTGCCCCTACGCAAAAGGCGGCAAGATCGGTCTCTTTGGCGGCGCGGGCGTCGGCAAGACGGTTCTCATTCAGGAGCTCATCAACAACATCGCCAAGGTGCATGGCGGGTACTCGGTGTTCGCCGGCGTCGGCGAGCGCACCCGCGAGGGCAACGACCTTTACTGGGAGATGATCGAATCCGGCGTGAACAAGAACCCGTCGGAAAATGACGGTTCTTCGGCAGGTTCGAAATGCTCGCTGATCTACGGCCAGATGAACGAGCCCCCGGGCGCGCGGGCCCGCGTCGCGCTCTCCGGCCTCACGGTTGCGGAACATTTCCGCGATCAGGGGCAGGACGTGCTTTTCTTCGTCGACAATATCTTCCGGTTCACGCAGGCCGGTTCTGAGGTGTCTGCGCTTCTGGGCCGCATCCCGTCGGCGGTTGGCTATCAGCCGACGCTGGCGACCGATATGGGCACCATGCAGGAGCGGATCACGACGACCACCAAGGGCTCGATTACGTCCGTGCAGGCGATCTACGTGCCGGCGGACGATCTCACCGACCCGGCGCCGGCGACGTCGTTCTCGCACCTCGATGCGACGACGGTTCTGAACCGCGCGATTTCGGAAAAAGGCATCTATCCGGCGGTTGACCCGCTCGATTCTACCTCGCGCATCCTCGATCCGCGCATTGTCGGCGAAGAACACTATGAAGTCGCCCGGGGCGTGCAGGGCATCCTGCAACGCTACAAGGCGCTCCAGGACATCATCGCCATTCTCGGCATGGACGAGCTGTCCGAAGAAGACAAACTCGTGGTCGCCAGGGCGCGGAAAGTGGAACGCTTCCTGTCGCAGCCCTTTGACGTGGCGCAGGTCTTTACCGGCTTCCCGGGCATTCAGGTGCCGGTCGAAGACACCGTGCGCTCGTTCAAGGGCCTCATCGAGGGCGAATACGACCATCTGCCGGAAGCGGCGTTCTACATGGTCGGCTCCATCGAGGACGCCATGGAAAAAGCGGCGAACCTCGCGGCGGAAGCGGCTTAAGGATAGGGAGTAGGGATGAGGGAACAGGGATTAGGGAACGAATGTGCAGCGGCGCTAATCCCTAATCCCTAAAACCTAATCCCTAAATCGAATGGCAGACAAACTCACCTTTACCCTCGTTTCTCCTGAGCGGGAATTGATGTCCCGGGACGTCGATCAGGTCGATATTCCGGGCACGGAAGGCTGGATGGGTGTCCTTGCGAACCATTCGCCGCTGATGACGACGCTGGCGCCGGGCATGGTCAAGATCCGCGACGGGTCCGACGAAAAACGCATTTTCGTGCGCGGCGGTTTTGCTGAAATTTCGCCGGCGGGCCTGACGGTTCTTGCTGAAGAGGCGGTGCCGGCGGAAGACCTCAACGCAGAAAAAATTGCGCAAGCGGTGAAGAACGCCGAAGAAGACGTCGCCGACGCGCAAACGGATGAGAAGAAACTCTCCGCCCAGCAGGCGCTCGACAGCCTGAAAGAGATGCAGGCGGCGCTTTAAACGGCAATCGGGATCGGTGAATGGGCAATGGGAGATTATCCCGATCGCCCATCGCCGATTGCCCACTTCCTTAAAATGTCAGCCATCTCCTCTGGCGCCTCTGCCTCAACCGTTACCGCGGGCTTCAGCTTCGCCAGCGGCACAACAACGCGGCGAGAATGCAGCATCAACGGTTCGGCGCGCTCGAGGTCTGATAAATTCCCATACAGAGGATCGCCGAGTATCGGCGCGCCAACGGAGGCAAGATGCACGCGGATCTGATGCGTGCGGCCCGTCTTCGGTTTCGCTTCAATAAAAGAAACGCCGTCTTTCCTGCCGAGGACGCGGTAGGTTGTGCGCGCGGGCAAGGCGGTGTCGTCGCCGGGTTCGGCCACATGCATGCGCCAGCGGTTTTTCTGCTTGCCTTTCATCAACGGCGTATCGATCGAACCGGAAAGTTTCTCCGGCGCGCCGCGGCAGATCGCCCAGTAGGTTTTTTCGACCTTGCCTTCAAAAAAAAGCTTGTGGAGCTTTCGCAGCGCCTTCGGATGGCGGCCGAGAATGAGACACCCCGTTGTGTCCCGGTCGAGGCGATGGGCCAGCGCCGGCGGGCGCGGCAGGCCGAATCGCAAAGCGTCGAAATAATCCTCAAGGCTTTCGCCGCGATTATCGCCGCGCGCGCCCGGCTTCCCGTGAACCACGAGGCCCGCCGGTTTGTTGATGACCAGCATCAACCCGTCGCGATGAAGGATACGATCGACGAGATAGTCCGGCGGATGTGAGCGTTTCATTGCTGCGCGCGAATAAAGTCGCGCAAGGGTCCGAAGGCGCGCATTAATTCCTCATAGACCTTGCGCTTGAAAGGGACGATCAGGGACGGGGCCTCTTCCAGCTCGCCCCAGCGCCAGTCATCGAATTCCTGGTGATCGTCCGCCTGCAGATTAATCTCGGATGCGTCGCCTTCAAACATCATGGCCGCCCATTTCTGGCGCTGGCCGATCCAGTTGCGTTTGCGATAGCCATCGGGAAACTTGTAGGCGAGCCAGCCCGGCGTAACGGTGATGAGCCGCGCTGAGACGACGCCGGTTTCCTCTTTTAATTCTCGAAACGCGGCGTCAATGACATCTTCGCCGTCGTCGATGCCTCCTTGCGGCATCTGCCATCGCCATTCCTCCGTGCGATTCTTGTCTGCGGCGACGCTGGAGGACAACACCGCGCGATGGCCGTAAAAGACGCGCCCGTCGCGGTTAAAGAGTGCAATGCCCACATTCGGCCGGTAGGTTTCAAGGAAATCCGATTTGTACATGGGGTCGGTCTCGGTCGCCGTCGCGTTGCTATGGCGACGGGCTTACCGGGAAGCGTGGCGATGAGGCAAGGCCGCGGAAGCCGGCGCGAGCGCCACGTCTTTTTTCTTGAGCGTCTCCGTCCAGGCGGCGATTTCCTCAATCGTTGCGGAAAAGGCGTAAGCTTTGGCGAGCGCCGCGCCGTCGCGGGCGGCGAGCTTTTCCAGCGCCTCAAGTTCGCGGGTGATCCGCTGGCGCGCGGAGTCATCGGGCGCAGCCGGAAGAACGCGCGTGACAGAGGCGACCGCGGCGCCGGTGCGCCTTGAAAGGGCGCTGGCGGCGCCTGTGTCGTCCACATAGCCGACGCCCGCCTCGCGCAATCGTTCAAGGATGGGCGCCATCGCCGCGTCGTCCGCGGCAAACTTTCCGCCTTGATAATTCGTCGCCGCGAAATAGCCGCCAAAGCGCGACATCAGCCAGTCGAGCCGCTGCAGGTTTTCTGCAGGGGTGCGCGAAGTGAGCAAGCCGGCGGCGCCGAGCGCTGTCGCATCGCCGCTGTAATTTTCCATGGGTAGCTCAATCAACACTTCATGGCCGGCGCGGCGGGCTTTCTCCGTCCAGAAATCGAGATCCTTGGCGTAAGGGGCAAATGAGAGCGAGATTTCCGCCGGCAATTCGTCGATCGCCCGTTCGGTGAGCGCCTTGTTGAGGCCGAGGCCGCCGAGGATCAGCGAGACGGTTGGCGAGCCGTCGCCGCCGTCAAAGCCGTTGCGATAGTAGTGCATGGCGGTGCGTCCGTCGGATGCCGGCTTTGGTATTTTGCCGAAGGGCGTATCGCGTAAGAGGTCCGGGTCCGGGTTGGGAACGGGCCTTGCGCGCACCGGCGTCAGCGCTGCGGCGGTCGCCGATAGCGCGGGCCGCGATCCGCCGGCGATGGTGATGACAATGTCGTCGGGGTCAAGCGGCTCATCGAGAACCGGCGCGTCGTCCGCAGCGGCGAAATCTTCCGGATAGGGCAGGCGATCAAGGGGTTCATCGCTTTCCGCGAGATTGAACTGCGTTGACGGCGGTTCCTTAAATCCCGGCGCCGCGAGACGCAGCCCGCCGGTTGTTTCGTCTGTTTCCGGTTGCGGCTCCGGCGCGCGGGCCATCAGCTCAACGCCTTCAACGGCAAGCGAGATGCGCTCCCCGTCGCCGCCGACAATCATCGGCGCGAAGGCTGCAGCGACAATGGCGCTGGCGATGACAAAGGCGCCGCCCCAGGCGAGGGTCAGGCGGGAGAATACCGGCGCTCTGAACTTACGTCTTACTTTGGCGGCCATCTGCGCGTTCAATTGCTCGTTGGCGCGGCGCCTGTTGGAGCGCCGCGGAATCTTTTCACGAACGACAGTTTTCGGTGAATAGGGTTAATCAAAAGAAAATGGGCCCCGCCATCGGCAAGGGCCCATTTCGAACGTTTCGACGTCGTATCGTTATTGCGCGCGCGGCGCGCCGGCGTCTGCGAGGAACTGACGATAGGCGGTGCGGTCCGCGAGGATTTCCAGCGCTCGTTCCAGCTGGCAATCATTGATGGTCTCGCCGTCTTCTTCATAGCCGCATTGCACCGGTGCGGGGCCGTCATCTTCGTTTGTCGCATCGGCGGTTTCTTCGACTTCGGCGGGCGCCGGTTCGCCTTCGGCTTCGCTTACATCAAGCGCATTCGGAAGGTCCGCTTCGGAACGGCTCGCAGGTGTCGCGTCTTCGTCCTGACCGGGATAAATCACCGGCATATCGATATCCGGTTCAATGCCTTGCGCCTGAATGGAGCGGCCCGCCGGGGTGTAGTAGCGCGACGTCGTGAGGCGAAGCGCGCCTTGCAGTCCGTTCTGCAGGGGAATGACGGTCTGGACCGAGCCCTTGCCGAATGATTTTGTGCCAAGCAGCAGCGCGCGGTTACGGTCCTGCAAGGCGCCGGCGACGATTTCAGACGCCGAGGCCGAGCCGCCATTGATCAGCACAATGATCGGCTTGCCGTTCAGCTTGTCGCCGGGGGTGCCCATCTCGCGCATCGTGTCGCGCGGCTGGCGCCCGCGGGTCGAAACAATTTCGCCGCCTTCGAGGAACATATCGGAGACAGATACCGCCTGATCGAGCAGGCCGCCGGGATTCGAGCGCAGGTCAAGAACCAGACCTTTCATGCCGCCCGGGATTTCCTTGTTCAGCGCCTTGATGGATTTTTTCAGGCCATCGTCTGTTTGCTCGGAGAATGTCCGGATACGGATATATCCGAAATCGCCTTTTTGCTCATGAACAACCGCATCAACGGTGACGATGTCGCGAACAAGCGTCAGCTCAAACGGGTCTTCGCCGCGGTCTCGCAGGACCTTGATGGAAACTTTCGTTCCTTTCTCGCCTTTCAGATGCGAGATCGCTTCGTCAAGCGACATCGGGAAAACGTCCTTGCCGTCAATTTCGACGATGAGGTCGTTGGTTTCGATGCCGGCGCGGTCAGCGGGCGTGTCGTCGATCGGCGCGACGACTTTTACGTAGCCCATGTCCTCGCCTTCATTGTCCATGACTATCTGGATGCCGAGCCCGGCGAAGGTGCCGCGGGTCTGCTCCTGCATGGTCTGGAAGTCTTCCGCCGTCAGGTAATTCGAGTGCGGATCAAGGGTCAGCAGCATGCCGTCGATCGCGCCCTTGATGAGGTCTGCGTTCTCCGGCGTTTCCACGTAGTTTTCGTGAACCTGTTCAAAGACCTCGCCGAAGAGATCAAGCTGGCGAAACGTGTCGGCTGAGATGGACGTGCGCGCGAAGACGGCGCTGGAAAGGACGCCGAAAACAAGGGCGCCGCCGCATGCGGCCGCAGCCAGCGCGCCGGCGGAATAACCCCGGCCTGTTTCGGCCCGGCGCTTGGAATTCGATTTCATAGTTTTTCTCATTGACGACACCTGCTTGTCGGAGACGCACCCGTTAGAGAGCGAGCCCATTGCTATCATTCCCGGAGAGCCAGAACGCGGGGTTAACAGGCTCGCCGTTTTTTCGGATCTGCAGATCCAGTTCTCCGTCCCCTTCAGCCATCTGCGCCAGCGGTTCTCCGGCTGAAATCCGCTGGTTTTCCTGCACCAGAACGTCGCCGACGCCCAGCAACAGTATATGATAGCCGCCGCCAACGTCCAGAATCACAATATTGGCGATCCCTTGCTGAGGCGTAGTGGCGGCCCCTTGCCAGGCGCGGGCCACAACCACCCTGCCTTCGAACGGCGCCGTCACAATGGCGTTACTGCGCGCAGCAAATCGCATGCCTTCAAAGACGCCGCCTTCCGGTTTGGGTTTCCCGAAACGCCCTGTTAACCGTCCGGTAACAGGCGGGCGCAGAACGCCCCGGGCCTCGTCAAAGGAGCGCAAGGCGGTGAACGGGAGCGGCGCGGCTTCCTTGATGGTCGGCGGGGTCGGCGCGGCGGCCAGCGCGGGCGCGGCGGTCTTGGGCGGCGGCGGCTTGATGCGCGGGGTCACCGTATGGGCGAGGCGTTCGAGCCGGCGCAGGAGATCGCGCAACGACGTTGCTTTCACCGCGAGGCGGGCGGTCTCCCGCTGGGCGGCCCGGGCAAGGCTTTCGGCGACGTCGCGTTCCTTTTCCTTCTCGGTCATCAATTCGGAAAGGACATCGCGGCGTGCGGACAATTCGCGGTTGGTCGCCGCGAACGCCATGCGTTCCGTGTCGAGACGCTCGGTAAGGCTCGTCAGGCGCCCGATCGCATCGCGCAGGCGTTTGGCGCGGGCCTCGACTTCCGGCGCGGCGTCAGAGAGCAACATCGCGGCGCGCGCCGCTTTATTGGCGTCGTCCGGCGAGACCAGCAGCGCCGGCGGGCGCGATAATTCGAGCGATTGCAAGGCCGCCAGAACATCGCTCAGATTACGGCTTTCCGTATCGAGGGCGTCCTGGGCGGCGATCTTTTCCGTTTCCAGCTCAACGATCGAATCTTCCAGTTCCGTGATGCGCTTTTCCGATTCCTGAATGGAATTCGCCGTTTCGATCATGCGCCGCCGCAGATCGTTGACTTCCTGTTCACGGGCCTTCGCCTCGCGCCGGAGCCGTTTTTCTTCCTCGGCCCTATCTTTCAGGCGTCGCTCGACCTCCGCCAGCTCGTCCGGGTCGCCCTGGGCGAGCGCCGGGGAGACCGCAAAGGCGGCGGCAATGAGGAGGATATGACGGATCAGGGTCACTGTCGGTGATAGGGGTGGCCGGCGAGAATGGTCATCGCCCGGTATAGTTGCTCGGCAAGCATCGTCCTGACAAGCATATGGGGCCAAGTCGCAGCGCCGAATGCGATAGAATGATCCGCCATTGCGGTGATTTTCCCGTCATGTCCGTCAGCGCCGCCGATCAAAAAGGCCGCATTCTTCGCGCCTGTGCTTTGCAGGTCGTTGAGCATCATAGCGAATTTCCGGCTGGAAACGTTAACGCCGCGTTCATCAAGGACGATCACGGCGCTTTTTGCGCCCGCGCCGGCGAGCCATTCGCCCTCTTTTTTTGTGCGTGCGGCGCCGGCGAGGCCTCGCGGGGCTTCGTACTCGGACATGTCAGGACCGGAGAAGCCGCGCCCCGCGCCAAGGTCCCGGGCGCGCTTCAGATAGGTCTCGGTGAGGGCGGCTTCCGGCCCGCGCATCTTGCCGATCGCCGCAATGAGAATTCGCATCGCGGGGCGCTTCGCCTTTTTACTGTCTTATGCGTCCGCCTTGACCGGCGCATGGGCGGCTTCGGACCAGACGCGTTCAAGATTGTAGAAGCTGCGCACTTCCGGCCGGAAGATATGAACGATGACGTCGCCGGCGTCGATCAACACCCAATCCGCGGCGCTCGCGCCTTCCACATGGGCGCGCCCGAACCCGACCTCTTTGAGGCGGCGGACGACCTTGTCGGCCATGGCGCTGACATGGCGCTGCGAGCGGCCCGACGCCACCACCATGTGGTCTGCGATCTCTGACTTGCCGGCGAGCGGAATGGAGACGACGTCTTCGGCCTTGTCGTCTTCAAGTTCGGTCAAAATGGTGGTGAGAAGAACCTTGCCGATTTCCTCGGGACTAAGCCCGTCAAGCGCGCTCGCGCCGTCGGTCAGGTTTTTAGCAACTGCGCCGCCTTCATCGGCGACCAATCGAACAGCGGCCTTGCCGGCGGCCGCCGATACGCCGTTCATGGAACTCAGCGTGATCCTCCATGCAAATCGCGGGTCCAAACGCTCCCGCACCTCAAAATATAAGCCTGTTCAGCCACGCCTCCAAGCGGCGGGGTGAAAATTAGCTGTTGCTCAAAAGGCACGCCGCAAACCACTGATTTTCGTCGGTCCAGACCGTCTCAAGCCGCCAGGGCGTTTCCGAAAAAAGCGCCTTTAGACGGTTAATGGAATATTTATGGGAGTTTTCCGTGTGGAGCGTTTCGCCCCCCTCGAAGGTGAAAATCTGGTCCTCAAGAGCGATCTGCGTGCGCCGTTTCGCCCGCAGGTGCATTTCGATCCGGCATTCGCGTTCGTTGTAAAATGCGTGGTGCTCAAAATCCGAGACCGTCAGCGTCGCGCCCAGTTCGCGCTCCATCCGGGTCAGCATATTGAGGTTAAATGCGGCGGTGACGCCTGCGCCGTCATTGTAAGCGGCGTTCAGAACATCCGTTTCCTTTTCCAGATCGACGCCAAGGAGGAACTGCGCGCCCTCCCCAAGGGTTTCGCCAGCGCGGCGCAAAAACCGCGCGGCAAGTTCCGGTGTCATGTTCCCAAGCGTTGATCCCGGAAAGTAGCCGAGCCATCGCGCCGGTTCAGGAATGATACCCGTCGGCAGATGCACATGCTCATAAAAATCGGCACAGACCGCTGCAACGGGAAGCGAATATTTCTGCGCGATGACACCCGCCGCCTCGATCAGAAAGTCGCGCGAGATATCCATGGCGACATAGGCGGCCGGGTCTTTCAGGCCGGTAATGAGCCATTCGATTTTCTCGCTGGCGCCGGAGCCATATTCGAAAACAGCGGCGTTTTCGCCCGGCGCGGCCGTGATCTCCGCGGCGTTAGCGAGGAGAATTTTTTTCTCGGTCGCTGTCGGGTAATATTCCGCCTGCTGAGTGATCTGCTTGAATAGCGCAGAGCCGCGCTCATCGTAAAAATATTTTGCGCTCAGGCATTTCTGGTCCTGTGAGAGCCCCTCGATCACATCCGCACGGAAATCGCCAAGCGCCGGGTGGAGATCGAGAAAATAGGCAAGGGGCCCCATCGGGGCGATAATATCCGGCTGGCTTTCATCAATAGTGATTGGCAAGTCTCCGTTGGGTCAGCGATTGGCGTTTCTAATGGCGGTTGATGACAATTCATTGTCGAGATCGTCGAAAAACACCCAGGCGGGTGGGTCCGCGGTCAGCAGGTCGTCGCGTTCATTGTTCAGGCGAAACGGCGCGAGGGTTTCGCCCGCCTCGCCGGCGAGGGCATCTTCCCCATAGCCCGGTCGGTTGAAGACGGCGATTGGCGCAATTTCTACAATGCGTCGCCAGCCCTTCCACCGGTGAAAGCCTGCCAGACTGTCTGCACCCATGAGCCAGGCGAACAGCGCGGAAGGGTTGGCGTCCCTGATCTGCTCAAGCGTATCCACCGTATACTGAAGGCCTCGGCGCTTTTCGAAATCGCTGACCACAATGTCTTCGTGGTCAGCAACCATGCGCGCCCGATGCAGCCGGTCTTCATAAGCGGCGTAGTCGGCGGGGTCCTTTAACGGATTGCCCGGCGTTACGAGCCACCAAACGGCGTCAAGACGGAGACGATCGAGCGCCGCGAGGGAAATCTCCCGGTGCCCCCCATGAGCGGGATTGAATGATCCGCCAAGGAGGCCGATCCGTCTCGGCGATGTCCGGTCGTGAACGGGCAAACAAAATTCCGGCTATTGCGCTGGCGTCAACATAGGGAACAATCGCGGCGAATTCACCTTACGGGGTCCATTCGCCGTCAGTTTCGGCCGTATCCTCCAGTGTTTCCTCACCATCGGCCATTGCAGCAAGCCGAAAGAGCAGCGGTTTCACACCCTGTCCGGCAACGCCTGAAATTTGCACGACCGGCGCGCCCGTTGCGGCTTCGAGGGCTCGGGTTTTCTCCTTGAGAACCTCAGCGGGAAGCGCGTCGATCTTGTTGAGCGCGACGACCTCCTGTTTCCCATCAAGGCCGCCCCCATAGGCGTTGAGTTCATTTCGAACGGTGCGGTAAGCGCCCGCGACATCGTCTTCGGTTCCATCCACAAGATGCAACAGAGCCGCGCAACGCTCCACATGGCCGAGAAAACGGTCGCCAATGCCGGCGCCTTCATGGGCGCCTTCGATCAAACCGGGAATATCAGCAAGGACGAAACTTTTTCCTTCGTTGACGCGTACAACGCCTAAGCCTGGGTAAAGCGTCGTGAACGGATAATCGGCGATCTTCGGTTTCGCCGCCGTGACCGCGGCAAGGAATGTCGACTTTCCGGCGTTGGGCAGGCCGATCAGCCCGATGTCGGCAATGAGTTTCAGGCGCAGCCAGACGGTGCGTTTTTCCGCCTGCTGGCCGGGATTTGCGCGCCGCGGCGCCTGATTGGTTGAGGATTTAAAATGGGCGTTGCCGAAACCGCCATTGCCGCCTTTCGCAAGGAGAATGCGATCGCCGGTTTCGTCGAGATCGGCGATCAGGGTGTCTTCATCCTCTTCGAAGACTTGCGTGCCGGTGGGGGCCTTGATGACAAGGTCGTCGGCGTCGGCGCCGGTGCGATTCGAGCCTTCGCCGGGGCGGCCGTTCTTTGCGCGATAGTGCTGCTGGTAGCGGAAATCGATCAGCGTATTGAGGTTGTCGACCGCCTCGATCCAGACATGGCCGCCGCGTCCGCCGTCGCCGCCATTGGGCCCGCCGAACTCGATAAACTTTTCACGGCGAAAGGAGACGCAACCGGCGCCGCCGGCGCCGGATTCAACGAAGATGCGTGCGCGATCGAGAAACTTCATGAGCGCCTTATAGACGTTGCGCGCGCCCGCGCCATGGGTGCGCTGCGATCAAGTGATGCATCGATGCGCGCCGCCGCGTATGGTGCGCTTTTTTCAACGATGCGCCCGGAGCCTTTCCATGCCTGAAGCCGCCGCTCTTTTTGAGCCCTTTTCGCTGAATGCGATGACCATTCCGAACCGAATTGTCATGGCGCCGATGACGCGGAGTTTTTCGCCCGGCAATGTTCCCGGCGACGATGTCGCCGCCTATTACCGCCGCCGCGCGGAAGGGGGCGTCGGCCTGATCCTCACTGAAGGGGTCTCGCCGAATGCGACCACGGCGACGGGAACGCCTAATGTGCCGAATATCTGCTCCGACGCCGCCAAGGCCGCTTGGGCGAAGGTCGTTGAAGGCGTTCACGATGCGGGCGTGTTGATCGGCGTACAGTTGTGGCACGAGGGCCCCTATCGCAATCCGGCAAAAACCGACCATCCCGACATTCCCTCCTGGTCGGCTTCCGGCTTCAAGGTTCCCGGCAAGACATTCTGGGAGCCGATGACCGACACGGAAATCGAACGGGCCATCACCGAGTTCGTCGACGCGGCGATCGCAGCGAAGGAGCTCGGTTTTGACTGCGTCGAATTTCACGGCGCTCACTCCTACCTGCTCGACAGTTTCTTCTGGGCGGAGACCAATTTGCGCGACGACAAATGGGGCGGTGATTGGGAAGGACGTACACGGATGGCTTGCGAGATCATCCGGCGCACGCGCGCGGCAGTCGGCGCCGATTACCCGCTGATCATTCGCATCTCCCAATGGAAGCAGCAGGATTTCGACGCCCGGTCTGCGGCGACTCCGGAAGAGTTCGGTGTTTGGTTAGGTTTTTTGAAAGACGCCGGCATTGACGCCATTCATTGTTCGCAACGGCGCTTCTGGGAGTCCGCCTTTGACGGCTCGCCGCTTAATGTTGCGGGATGGGCGAAAAAACTCACCGGACTGCCGACGATTTCGGTCGGCTCTGTGGGGCTTTCGGGCGATTTCACTGCGGCGTATTCGGGAGAATCTTCCGAACCCGCTTCGCTCGATAACCTTATTGAGATGATGGAACGCAATGAGTTCGATCTCATCGCTGTGGGGCGCGCCCTGTTGCAGGACCCAGAATGGGTGCAGAAGGTTCGCGGCGGAAAGACCGACGCGCTCATGACGTTTACTAAAGACGCGCTTGGCAAGCTTTACTAGGAAAGGCGGCGACGCTGATGATAACCGTACACCATTTACACAATTCCCGGTCGCAGCGAATTTTGTGGCTGCTTGAGGAGCTGGAGCTGCCTTATCAGGTCAAGCGTTATGAGCGCGACAAGAATACGAATCTCGCGCCGGCTGAATTGATGCGCGTGCACCCACTCGGCAAGTCGCCGGTGATTGACGATGATGGCGATGTAATTGCGGAGACCGGCGCCATCATAGAGTACATCGTCGATGCTCATGGCGGCGGCAAGCTGAAGCCCCATCAGGGTGCGGACGAATACCGACGGTATCAGTACTGGATGCATGCGGCGGAAGGCTCCTACATGCCGCCGCTCGTGCTCGCACTGATGATGGGGCGGATCGAGACCGCGCCCATGCCGTTCTTCGCCAAGCCTATCGCAAGGAAGCTCGTCAAAGGCGTTCGCGACGGCTATCTCGACCACACAACGAAAGCGCTCTTTGATTACGCGGATGCGGAACTGACCGAGCGCGACTGGTTCGCCGGAGAAGAATTCACCGCCGCCGACATCATCATGAGCTTTCCTCTCGAGGCGGCCGTCCAGCGCATCGACGTCGCCCGGCGATCATCCGCGATCGCGCGCTTCCTGAAGCGCATCCATGACCGGCCCGCCTATGCCCGCGCCCTTGAGAAGGGCGGCCCCTACGACTACGCCTGACGGGCCCGATCACGATATCGTGTGCGCGCCGCCATTACGGCGCCGGGCGAGCGCCACGGTTTCGTCACTGGCGGGCGCGAGGTTAACGGTTAAGGCGGGGCGCACGCAGCGCTTCGCGGGTCAATGAGGAGGCGCGGTATGAATCTGGCGATTTTGACAGCCATATCGACAGTGTGCGTCGAAGCGGCGACCTTTGGGACGCCTGCCGTGGCTGCCGCGGCGCCGGCAATCGCCATGGCGCAAGGCGCAGCGACGGAAGTCGAAGGCGCCGGCGATGAACCAGAGGCTTTGCCCGCGCCCGAGGCGCAGGATATCGCCGGCGCACCCGTCAACAACACTGACGATAATGTCGTTTTGGATGAGGAACAGTTCTCAGGGCCGCTGGCCTATGAGGGCGAAAGCGACGACGCGGTGGTGGAGCGTCTCGTTGCTTATCTTGAAGGGATCGACACGTTGCAAGGCGATTTCACGCAAATCGCGCCGTCGGGCAATGTCACGACGGGGCGTTTTTTCTTACGCCGGCCGGGCCTTTTGCGATTTGAGTATGACCCGCCGACGCCGCTCCTGATCGTCGCCAATAGCGGTCTCGTTTATGTGCGCGATGAAGAGCTGGAAACGACGGATTCCTATCCGGTGGGGCGCACGCCTCTGAAGTTTCTCCTGCAGGAGGAAATCGACCGGAGCGCCGTTGAGATTGTCGCCGTAGACCGCGGGGTTGATACGGTCGCGGTGACCATGGCGTCGCCCGACGAAGAAACGGAAGGCGAGCTTTCCGTTATCGTGTCGGCGCCGGAAATGTCTCTGAAGCGGTGGGTCGTTCGGGACCTTCAGAACGGCGTCACCATTGTCACTCTGGATAATGTGGCGGCGGGCGAGCGTCTTGCCAATCGCCTCTTCCGGGCGCCGGAGGCGGGCGGGCAATTCCTTAAAAATTAGCAACAGCGGCGAAAACCGCGGTTGATCGCCGTGTTGCGGAGTCACAATCAAGGGAATTCTTGCGAAAGCCTATTGAAAAACCATCGAGTGATGCGTTAATGTAACAGTACGCGATAGGCGCTGACGTGGGCCGGCGTTGCCCCCCCGCTTGCAGGTCCAATAGCCCGTCGCGTCGCCGGAATATCCCCTCCCGGCGTAGGCGCAACAGCGCAGCTTGGCGTCCGATCTGACCAGGATCGGACGCCTTTTTTCTTGGACCGTGATATAGGCCGCGGGGCATTGCCCTGGGCCTTAAGGTATGACCGCTGATGGACGATATTGAACTGGACGATCTGGAGCGGGAGCTGCCTTCCCTGAAGGTGCTGACCCGGTTCGCCAAAAGCCTCGATCGGCTCCCCTGGTTCGCCAATCTTGGCGAACCGCTGACGCCGGGCGCGTGCGCCGCCGCAGAGCAATATGCCGATCAGCTTGGCTTTCCCCATGCGGATGTGGCCATACTTGTCGATTGGGAAGACGCCGCTGCGGCTGCGGAAAGCCTCGACTGGCAGTCTGAATGGTGGGAGGCGGAAGAACTGCTCCGCTCGGACCTTACGGGCCGCGCCCTCGAGATGCTTTCCGAGGAAGCCTTACAGATCGGTATGACCCTTATCTCGGACAAGGTCTTAGAGCCGGCCCGGGAGGGCATGGAGCAGGCGGCGGTCATTTTTGACGCAGACGACGAAGCCTCGCGAAACCTGGCTGTCGGCGCGGCTGTGCAGGCGGCCCATGGTGCGGCGCTTGTCCTGCTCGCGGGACAAGACCCGGAGTTCGAAATCGAGACTCACGCCTTCGCCGCGAAATTCCAGCTCTTCGAATTCGGGCGCTGGCCGGTGGCGATTACCGGCTCGTCCTTTAACCTGTTCTAGGCCCCGGCCGCCGGGATCACCTCCACAATGGCGGCGAGCAGCAGGTAGGCGGCGATAATCGTCAGGACAAATTTGAAGCCGCGCTCAAAGAGCGCTTCCGGCATGCGCCGAAGATAATGGGTGCCGAGCCAGGTGCCTGCAAAGCCAAAGCTCAAAATTGCGATGATGAGCCATACCCATGCTCCATAGGCGAACCCGAGGGCGCCGAAGACGAGAACTTTCAACCCATGCTGCACGACCATGCAGGTGGCTAGCGTCGCGACCTTGCCGAGCCGGTCAAGTTTCGTCGCCGAGAGCATAGTCGCCGTGATCGGCCCGGTGGCGCCGAAAAACATGGTCAGGAAGGCGCCGACCGCGCCGGTGGAGAAAAACGTAGTCGGACCGGGCGAGAAGCCTTTCGGGCGCGCGCCCCAGACCGTGTAAAAAATGAAAATGGCGACGCCCCCGCGCAGCGCCCAGACGGGCAGCTCGACGGCGACGCGCCCGCCGATGAGCGCGCCGATAAGCCCGCCGGCGGATAACCACAAAACAATCGGCCAGACCGTGTCCCGGAACTGCAGGATGAACCGGCCTGCATTGGAGCCAAGCTGGGCGACCCCGTGCACCGGCACCACCGCCGGCGCCGGGAAGACGACGCTCATGACTGCGAGGAGGGCAAGCCCGCCGCCAATGCCGAAGGCCGCGGTAAGCGCCGATGCAAGGAAGGCGGCGACTACCGAAATTATCGCGGCCCACACGGGCACGCCATCAGGCAGGAATGCGGCGATTTCCATGAACAGTGCGGTAGGGCCGGTCGAAAGATTTCGCAATGTACTCGGGCCGTGAATGACAGCACGCGTGCGTTGTCCGCGTGGCCGGGTTGACGCTGCATTCGGGCGGCCCTACCCCCGCGGGCCCTCATCTCACTTTGGCCATACTGACGCGCTCATGAAAATCTCCACCTGGAACATCAACTCTGTCCGATTGCGCATCGAACTCGTGTTGCGTTTTCTGAAAGAGGAAAAACCGGACGTCCTGTGCCTTCAGGAAATCAAGTGCCTCGAAGACAACTTTCCATTCAAGGCGCTGCGTGAGGCCGGGTATGACCATCTCGCCGTTTCCGGACAGGCGGGATATCACGGCGTCGCCATTGTTTCGCGTTTGCCGCTGAAAAAGGTCGAGAAGAAAGAGTTCTGCGGCAAGGGCGATGCGCGCCACATTGCAGCAAGTCTGGCGGGGGGCGTGCGCATTCATAACTTCTACGTGCCGGCGGGCGGCGACGAACCGGATCCGAAGAAGAACGAAAAGTTCGCACACAAGCTCGCCTTCATGGATGAGATGGCGGAATGGTTCGGCGAGCTTGGTCCCCGCGCGAAGACGGTCGTTGTGGGCGACCTTAATGTGGCGCCGTGCGAGCATGATGTGTGGTCCCACAAGCAGCTCCTGAAGGTCGTCTCCCACACGCCGGTCGAAGTTGAAAAGCTGGGCGCGGTGATTGACGCGCACGGCTTTATCGATGTGGCGCGCGAGATCGTTCCGGAGCCGGAAAAATTGTATTCATGGTGGTCCTATCGTGCGCGGGACTGGAAAGCGTCCAATCGCGGCCGGCGCCTCGACCATATCTGGGTGAGCCCGGCGCTGAAGAAAGCGGCGCTTGCCGGCGGGCGAAAAGCCTTCGCGATTCACGAAGACGCTCGCGGCTGGGAGCGCCCGTCAGACCATGCGCCGGTGACGCTGAAACTGTCACTATAGGGGACGGCGATGGTCCGGCTTTCGAAAATTCTGCTGATATTTCTGGTGGCGCTGTGGGGCCTTGTCGGCGTCGCCGGCAACCTTTCCCATCTTCAAATTGCCTATGACGCCGTGGAAAGCGTGACGCTGATGCCGACATTTCCGGCGGACGCCGCGCCGCCCTGGCGAACCGGCAGCCCGGCGGTGGTCTGGATGGGCGTTGCGCTCATTGTCGCCGGCAAGCTTGCTGCGGCCATACTTTGCGGCATTGGCGCATTCGTCATGTTGAAGGTGCGAAATGGCGATAGCGCCGCCTTTCAGCATGCAAAGCGCTACGGGCTATTCGGGTGCGCATTGGCGCTGGCGATGCTCTTCGGCGGTTTTACCGTCATCGGAGAGATGCTTTGCGCCATGTTCCGTCACCCCGAGCATGTTCAGGCTGCAAACGCCGCATTGCGGTATGGCGCGTTTATCGCCCTAATCATGATCTTTGTCGGTCAGCCCGACAGGGACGCTTAATCCGCCGCTGCATGATCTTTTAGAACGCCGACAAGCGCGTCCACGTCGGCCTCGTCGTTATATAAATGCAAGGAGACCCGCACCGCGCTTTTGCGCGTATCGTGTGCGATTTCCGCCTCCGCGAGGTCGCGGGCGGCGGCGTCATAATCGCGAACCTTGATGAGTGCTGCGGAACCGCGATGCCCGGCTCTCGTGGTCGACAGGAACGCCTCGGCCGGCAGGCCGGCGAACAGGCGATCAAGGAGCGCCTGATTATACGCATAGATATCGCTGACGCCGCGCGCATTCAGGATTTCATGCGCTGCGCATGCGCCGGCGAGCGGCGCCACGGACGCAGTGCCGCCGGTAAACCGGTCGGCGCCTTGCGCATATTCAAAATTGTGGATGTCGAACTCGAACGGATTGGCGTGGGAAAACCAGCCCACATCGAGCGGCGCTGTGCGGGCCGCGGCGTCCGCATTAGCCCAGAGCCAGGCGGCGCCGGTACCCCCGCACAAATATTTGAGCGATGTGCCGACGGCGAAGGCGGCGCCCCAGTCGTTTAACTCGACCGGTACGGTTCCAGCGGCCTGGGCCACATCGAGCAACGAGAAGACGCCGCGTTCGCGGGCGCGCCGGCAGATTTCCGCACAGGGCGCAAGCACCGACGTATTTGAATAAACTTGTGTTGCCACAACAAGCTGCACGTCGTCCTGAAACGCCGGCGCCCAGGCGTCAGGATCGGCAAGACGTTCGCCGCCCGGAAGGAATACGAGCTCGTAGCCCATGCGCCGGCCTTGCGCGAGGGCGAAGCCAACAGTCGGGAAATCATCCTCCGTCAAGACGATTTTCGTTCGCCGCGCCCGCTCCGGCAAAGAGAAGAGAACGCCGAATACGCCGGCGGAAACATTCGGTTGCGGGCAAATATCCTTGGCGTGAGCGCCGACGAGTCCGGCGACGCCGGCCTTGAATCGGTCTACCGCGTCAAACCATGGGGTCCAGACTTCAAAGCCGTCCGTACGCCAAGGATCGGCGAAGCCTGCGTCTATCGCGGATTGCCAGGTCCTGGGCTGCGCGCCGACTGAGTGCGACAGAAAGTAGTGCCGCCGGGGCATATGAAACAGGTTGCGGTCCATGACTATCCTGCAAGCCGTCGCAATTCATCGCGGCTCGCTGAGCCCGGTACGATCACCACAGGGATCGGTCGCGCCGCAAGATAAGCGGGGTCCTTGCCAATCGCGGCGACGAGCGGGCCAGGGCCGTTCGGCTCAACGGAGGCGCCCAGAAAGATGAAGGCGATGTCGCCGTCTTCGGCGATCAGTGAGCGGATTTCCTCGGGCGTATGGCCTTCGCGCATGAAGATCTCCGGGTCCTCGCCCGATTGCGCCTTCACTTCTGCGGCGAATTCATGAAGCAGCGCTTCGGCGGTTTCCTCCGCCTCCGCGCGCATGGTTTCTGCAACGCTCGCCCAATGGCCGAACTCCGGCGGCTCCATTACGTGCAGAAGGGTCACGATCGCGTTGGAGTTGCGCGCCCGGCGACCGGCAAAAAACGCGGCGCGGCGCGCTTCGTCGCAATCCGATGCAACGACCAGAAACTTGATGCGCGGATGCGCGGCGGGATTATCGGCTTTTTCAGTCGCCATCATTGGCGCGACCATGCCCTGAAAGGCGCCGTTCCGTCTACTCGCGCTTGACGGCGGGGAACGGTGTTGGCTACCGCGAACTGGGGAAAAGGAACGCTTATGCGCGGATATTTCGGGATCGGGGCTGAAAATATTTCAAAGGCCATGAACCTTGGCGCAATCCTGCGCACAGGACACGCTTTTGGGGCGAGTTTCGTTTATTCCATCGGCGCCCATCACCGAATTGGTGAAGTTCAATATGCCGATACAGCGAAAACGGCGGATGAGGTTCCTTTTTATGCGTGGGCCGATCTCGCCGCGCTGCGCCTGCCCAAAGGTTGTGCGCTTGTCGGCGTTGAGTTGACGGACGATGCGGTTGAACTGCCGCGGTTCCGTCATCCGTCGGCGGCCGCCTATCTCCTCGGACCGGAGAAGGGCGATCTTTCCGATGCGGCGCAGGATCTTTGCGATCATATCGTGCGGATCCCGACGAAGTTCTGCGTCAATCTTTCCGTCGCCGCAGCGATTGTGATGTATGACCGTGTGCTGACGTTAGGCGGTTATCCGGCGCGTCCCGTTGCAACAGGCGGGCCGCCGCCAAGCGATGACTGGCGTCCGCCGAAACGGGCGTAATTTTGGCGCAAAAAAAAAGACGCCGCCGGAAACCGGCGGCGTCTCGGAATTCTTGCCGTTTGAAGGCTTGAAGGATTAACGCCGACGCGTCTTGCGCTTGGCTTTTTTCTTCGTGGTTTTGCGCTTCGCCGGGGCCTTGCGCTTTGTCGCCTTGCGCTTGGCGGGCGCGGCACCGGCCGCTTCCAGCTTGTCGAGCGCTTCGGCGTAGGCCGTAAGAGCGCGCATGAATGCGGCCTGTTGCGTTTTCGGCAGCGCCGCGAGGACGGCCTTGTCAGACTTGTTCACCTTCGCTTCGGCGCCTTTCAGCATACGGCGGCCGGCGGCGGTGATGGAGACGGCGTTGGCGCGCGCATCTTCCTTCGTGCGCTTGCGCGAGAGAAGACCTTTTTTCATCATCCGCGCAATCATGTCCGCGAGCGTCGACCGGTCGATACCGGTGTGGCGGACAAGGTCTGTCTGGCTGAGACCCTCATTCTGCGCGACCACATGCAAGACTTCGAACTGGCGCGGCGTCGGGCCGCTGGAGCCCACGTCTTTCGAATATAGGTCGTGCGAATATTGTTGAGCCCGCCGCAGCAAATGGCCGGGCGATTTCTTCAACGAGTAAGCCATGTATCTTTTCTCCGTATGGGAAATTGCAATTCCGTAAGCAAGAACGCCGTGTACATATTATCCGGTCGGTACGCAACTCTGGCCGAGGTAAAATTCCATAACGTTTTCGCCAGAAAGCGCGTCTCCATAATTTCGCCGCAGTTGAACGTTCAAGGCGCTCGTGCCGTCGACAATTCGCAGCAAATTGTCATTATAGGTTTTAAAAGGACCGGGACGGATGAAACAAAAATGGCTGATTTTTCGTGCAAATAGCGGGCTTTGCCGATGACGGAGCTTAAGGCGCAAAATTTTTCACGAAGCGTTCCGGATGGAGATGATCGCGAGAGAGACGTTTGTGATCATTGCGGTTTCGTCGACTACAAAAACCCGAAAATCGTTGTCGGGTCTGTCGCCCTGTGGAAAGAAAAAATCCTGCTTTGCCGGCGTGCGATCGAACCGCGAAAGGGCTTCTGGACCCTGCCGGCGGGATATCTTGAACTCGGCGAAAGCGTTGAAGAGGGCGCGCGCCGGGAAGCCTGGGAGGAGGCGCGGGCGCGTCTTGTCCTTGATCGGTTGCTGGCGGTTTATTCCGTGCCGCGCATATCGCAGGTGCAGGTGATGTATCGCGCGGCGCTTGAGAACGGCGAGATCGAAGCGGGCCCGGAAAGCGCCGAGGTGGACCTCTTCGACTGGAGCGATATTCCCTGGGGCGATATCGCGTTTCCCACTGTCGGCTGGGCCCTGCGCCACTGGCGCGAAACCCGCAACGAGACGGATTTCCCGCCCTTCGCCAATCCCGTGGACGGGGTTTAATCGCCCGGCGTTTCCGGCTCTTCCTTGATGTGCCTGGCGATCAGGGGCGCCTGCGCCACGGTGAAAACGAGGCTCAGGATTGTAAAGCCGAAGGCTTTCAGCTTCACCCAGTCGCCTTCGCCGGCGCATCGCACCGCCTCCACGCCGCATTCGCCGAGCAGCCAGCCCCAAGGGCCGGCGCCCGCCGCGATGGCGGGCTCCGGCGGACAGTCCTTGGTGAGCCAGCGCCATGCAACTTCATTGATGAGCGCGAGCGCCAGGAAGAAGACCGAATACCGGATCGTCAGTGTGCGCCACACATCATCGGGCAGGTTCAAGGCGCCGTCGAACACGATCTTCAGGAAGTTGCGCTGTGTCGCGAGCCCGGCGATGAGAACGCCGCCGAAAAGGACGTAGACGATCGTCGGCTTCATGTAGAAGAACGTCTTGTTGTGAAGCACGAGGGTCAGTGTGCCCAGAACGCCGATAATGACGCCGCTCACGAGCAGCATCGGGGCGACGCGTTTTTCCTTCCAGACGCTGTAAGCGAAGGCGAGGGCGAAAGCGGGCATGAACACGGCGACAGCAAGATACATCTCTGCGCCCTCGCGCATGCACCATGTTTCGCCGGCGATATTACCGGCGAGGCCGACGAGGCGTTCGCCGAAAAAATAGGCACCCATGAAGGCGAGGAGCGGCGCGAAATCGACCGCGAACTTGGCGGCGCCTGTCAGGCGTTTCTGGGAAGTGTCATTCGTCACGGGTGTTTTCCTGTCTGCCGGCATGAGGCGCGGATCAGTCGGCGCCAGCGCCGGTGAGCGCCCGGGCGAAGCCATCCGCATTGAAGGGCTGGAGATCCTCAACGCTTTCGCCGACGCCGATATAGTGAATGGGCAGTTTGAACTTGTCCCCGAGGGCGACAAGGACGCCGCCGCGCGCTGTGCCGTCGAGTTTCGTCATGATGAGCCCCGTGACGCCGGCGATCTCGGAGAAAGCCTGCGCCTGCGCAATGGCGTTCTGGCCGACGGTCGCGTCGAGGACGAGCACCACGTCATGGGGCGCTGTCTCATCGAGTTTTTTCAGGACCCGGACAATTTTCGCAAGCTCATCCATGAGCGCCGATTTGTTCTGAAGGCGACCCGCGGTGTCGATCATCAGGACGTTGGTGTTGTTTTCCCGCGCTTCCTTCACCGCGTCAAAGGCAAGGCCCGCCGCATCGGCGCCGACGTCTCTGGCGATCACCGGCGCTCCGGTGCGCTCGCCCCAGGCGGAGAGCTGTTCGATGGCGGCGGCGCGGAACGTGTCGCCGGCGGCGAGCATGACGGACTTGCCGTCCGCCTGAAACTTTCGCGCCAGCTTGCCGATCGTGGTGGTTTTTCCAGCGCCGTTGACGCCGATCATCAAGATCACATGTGGCCTGTTCGCCGCGCTAATCGTTAGCGGCTTTTCCAGCGGGCGAAGCGTTTCGGCGACTTCGCCGGCGAGCGCGGCGCGCACTTCCTCGTCGGTGACTTCCTTATCGAATTTGTCCTGCGCGAGGGCGTCGGTAATGCGTTCCGCCGCGCCAACGCCGAGATCGGCGGTGATGAGCAGCTCTTCCAGCTCCTCAATCGTTTCTGCGTCAAGCTTGCGTTTTGTGAAGATCCCAGCGACGCCGTCGCCAAGGCGCGCGGAAGATTTTGAAAGACCGCTTGTGAGGCGCGAGAACCAGTTTTTCGATTCTTCGTTCGCCTCGTTCTGGGCAGTTTCTGTTTCGCGAACTGGCGCTTTGTCCGGTTCCGTCGGCGCGGGCGGTTGAGGCGCGTCCGACGGCGCTGCCGTTGTGTCTTCCGGTGTCGGCGTTGGCGTTTCCGGCGAAGTGGCGGCGTCAACGTTCGATGGCGCTTGTTCCGGCGGCGCATCTGATGCGTCATCCGTCTTGTCCTTGCGGCCGAAGAGACCGGTGAGAAAATTCTTCGCCAAACCTTAAACCCCTCTCGCGCCTTTAGTTTGCGGCGCGCGCCTCAACCATATCGCCGCAGCGTTCGCCAATTTTCAAATTTGTCGTTTCACCCGGCTTGCTTACAGGATCACCGAGTCGCGCCAGGGCGAAATTGCCAAGGCGCGCCCGGCCGCCGCTTTCGATGATCGCTGTTTCGATGCGCCCGTTCAGCGTTTCGAGAAATGCGTGGAGCGCGCCACTCGCTTTTTCGCGCAACCGCGCCGCGCGTTCCTTGATCACCGCCCTCTCGACTTGCGGCATGCGCGCGGCGGGCGTGCCCGTGCGGGGCGAAAATGGAAAGACATGGACATATTGCAAGCCCGCTTCGTCCACGAGATCGAGGCTTTGCTGGAACATGGCCTCGGTTTCGGTCGGGAATCCGGCGATGATATCGGCGCCGAAGGCAACGTCGGGCCGTCGCGCTCGTATGGTCTGACAGAGTTCGATGGCCTGCTCGCGACTGTGCCGGCGTTTCATCCGTTTCAGGACTAAATTGTCGCCGGCCTGAAGCGAGAGATGCAGATGCGGCGCAATCCGGTCGTCGCCGCAAATCCGGTCCATGAGCGCGTCGTCGATTTCTGCGCCGTCAATGGAGGAAAGCCGCAGACGAAAGAGATCGGGGACGCCGTCGAGAATTGCGCTTACCAGTCGCCCAAGCGGCGTCGGCTCATCGAGATCAGCGCCGTAGGACGTAATATCAACGCCGGTGACCACAAGCTCGCGCGCGCCGGCGTCAACGAGCCGCCGGGCTTCGTCGACGATTGCGGCGACCGGCGTCGAGCGTGAATTACCGCGGCCGTAAGGGATGATGCAGAAAGTGCAGCGATGGTCGCAGCCGGTCTGGACATTGAGAAAGGCGCGGGCCCGCTCGCCGTAGGAATCGATGAGATGTTCGCCGGCCTCGCGCACGGCCATGATGTCATTGACACGCATGGGCGCCGGCGATGTCGCCGTTGCGAGGGCGCGCCATTCAGCGGGATCAAGTTTCTCGCGATTGCCGATGACGATATCGGCTTCGGTCATGGCGGCGAATTCATCCGGTGCGGTCTGCGCTGCGCATCCGGTGACGATCACTTTCGCATTCGGGTTTTCGCGTCGCGCGCGCCGCACCGATTGCCGGGAATGGCGCACCGCCTCATTGGTGACGGCGCAAGTGTTCACAACAACCGCATCGGCAAGACCGGCGGCCTTCGCCATGCGCGCCATCGCGGCGCTTTCCAGCGCGTTCAGGCGGCAGCCATGGTTTAGAACTTTGGGCGCGGCGGTCATGATGCGCGCCTATGTGGGGCAAAGCGTGCGGCGGTACAAGCCGCCGCATTCAGGCGGAGGCGACGCGCGCGCCGTCCCCCGACGGCGCCTCCATTGCGCTTTGCCCCGTGGCGTCCTTGATGGCGCGCATGGCTTTGTAGAATTCCCCCGCCGCCGTGTGGGCGAGCACGATGCGACGAACGGCGTCGGCGTCGAGGCGGCGGCAATCGGCGAGGGCCTGTTCGATGAGGACTCGCGCCTGCGCCGCGTTTAGCTGTCCCGCGACGGCCATCTGGGCGGCGTAATAGGCTCTCTTCAGCGGCGTCGTTGCGTCTTCGGGCCGGATCGCATCGCGAAGGCGCAGGATATTGGCGCCGTCGGAACAGACCCGAAGTTTCGCTTTTCGCTCGCCGTTTTCAACGACGACGCCGTTGATCAGCAATTGTTCATGGGGTCGGAGTTTCAGGATGAGGCCGGCCATGGCGATTTCCGTTGCCTGCTTTTCAGGTTGCGCAATAGCTATATTACAACCATAAATTGCTTAAAATGCAACTAACAGTGGTAATGAAATCGCGAGAAACCCCTCACAGGCGGCGGAAGGAGTTAGTTTTCCATGGCGAGGATGATGGCGAAACCGACCACCAGAAACAGCGCCAGCGGGAAAAACGCGCCAATTATGGCCGGCAGGACGCCGAGTTTCCCGAGCGCCAGCGACAGGTTTTCCGCAACGAAATAGGTAAATCCGAGGGCCGATCCCGTGACCGCCCGGAGGAGAAGGACGCCCTGCCGATGCACGCCGAACCCAGCGATGGCGCCCAGCAAGGGCATCACCAGCGTCGCCATGGGTTTTGAGAACCGACTTAAGAATGACGTCATGGCGTCGCGGGCGTCCGCGCGGTCCTCGCGAAGCTGCTGAATTTTTCGCACCAGTTCGCCAAGGCCGGTCTGTTCCGGTTTCAGGGCGAGGGCGAAGAGAAACTCCGGATCAAGACTGTTGGTCCAGACGGCGGAATCCGATTGCGTAACGCTCAGTGTTTCGGGATCGAAGGAGCGCACATAGAAAAGCCGCCAAACGCCGTTCTCAAACCTGGCGGAACGCGCCTCGATGCCGCTTTCGGCGAGCCCCTCCTCATCGACGCCGTAAATCGTGAGATCGCGCATCAGGACGAGGTCGCCGGACCGGACGGCGCTTTCCGCTTTGATGAATTCGCCGTCGAATTTCACGCGTATGTTCGTGCGCGTTTCCTCATCATCGGGAAGATCAAGCGCATAGTCGTTCGCCTCCCAATAATCGAGGGCTTCGAACGATCGAACCGTTACGGTCTCATGGAAAATAAAATGCACAACGACGATGAAGAAACACATGACGCCAAACGGCATAAGCACGCGGTTCACGGACATGCCCGCCGCGCGCATGACGGTGATCTCACTCGTATGGCTGAGACCCGCGAGGGTCAGAACGATCGCCAGCAAGGCGGCGAATGGCGTAAACTGGCTTGCGATCTGCGGGGCGCGCAAACTGATATAGCGCAACAGCTCGCCGCCGCCGGCGCCGTCTACCGCCAGAATATCACTCGACTTATTGAGGAGATCGAGCATCTGCAAAATGATGACGAAAAAGATCAGCAGCCCGGAGAAGCGGACAAGAAACATGCGTCCCGCATAGAGGGTGAAGGTGCTCTGCATATCTATTCAGCAGCTTTCGGGGCCGGTGCATCTGCGGCGCCGGCAAGACGCGGCGTCTGTTTCTGACCGCGCGCCGCGACCCTCGCGGCCCGGGCCTGATCGATGGAACCGGCGTATAGAGACAGCGAGACCATGGTGAAGACCGCGAAGATGCCCCACATGGAAATGTAAGGCGATACCTCGCCATTGCGCGCCACAACGGTCGCCCATTCTTCCAACAGCTCGTGATAAACGATGAGGATCGCAATCCCCGCAATCGGTTTCAAAGACGAGGCGCGCCGCCTGCCGGTAACGCCGGTGGCGATGGCGAGGATCGGCATGACGAGAAAGGTCAGCGGATGAATGAGGCGCCAGTGAAAACCGGCGTGATAGTCGGTGTAAAGCGGTGATGATCGTGCATTGGGGCTGGCCAGCAGCCCGACAATTTCATCGAATGTGGCCTCGCGTTCGTCGCCGCCCCGTTCTGGAAAAACGCCGACGGTCGGCAGGGCGACTTCGAGATCGAAGGAGTCGAATTCAGACCGGGAAATCTGCATGCCGTCGGGGCTGAATAAAAGCGTACGGCCTTTTTCAAGCTTGAGCAGCAGCGTTGAAATGTCCGGCGTTGTCGATATCGCGCCGGCGCGGGCGGTGATGGTTGTCTTGCCGCCGTCGAGGGTGCGCCGCTCCAGAAAAATTTCTTCGGCGTTACGTGTTTCCTTGTTGATGGAGCCGAGGCGGATCGTGACGCGATCGGAAATATCAACAAACTCGCCGGCCGGAATTTTGATGCCCAGCGCACCGCTCGTCACGTCGAAACGTATCTGGCGATATTCGTAGCGCGCATAGGGCTGGATGTACGACACCAGCAGAAAGTCGAAAATCATCAAAAGGAACATCAGCATGTACACCGGGCGCAACATGCGTCCGAACGATGCGCCGCTGGAACTCAGCGCGTCGAGTTCGCTGGAAAGCGACAGGTTCCGAAAGGCGAGCATCACGCCAAGAAATGCGCCGAGCGGCAGGGCGAGACCAAGGTAGTGCGGGAGGAGATTGGCGAGCATGCGCCAGACGACGCTGACCGGCCCCTGTTCGGCGAGCACAAAATCGAAGAGCCGCAGCATCTGCTCCAGCAGCAACAGCGCACCGGCGACGCAAAGCGCTAACACCAGGGGCGTCAGGACAGAGCGAAGGATGTAGCGGTCGATAAGACTCATGAAAGCGCGGGACGGCTCTGGGCAGGCGGATTGAACATGGTCCGCGCGAGCGCCGGCGTCGCCGTCATGCGCGGGACCTCGTCTCTAGCGAATTCCGCGCCAATCGGGAAGCGCGCCATGCCGCTCCGGTGGCGTTAACGCTCGGACGTCGATCGGGCAAGCGGGGCGGTGGCGGCAAACAGGACAGCGTTGAACAGCTGGGAGAGGCCGGCCTCGGCGACCAGCATGCCGGCGACGGCCGCTTCCGGCATGCCGACGATCGGCGAGAGCGTAAGGGCGGCGGTGAGGTAAACGACGTCCTGATTGGGCAAAAACGGGATACGTGACAGCACGAGCTGCATGGCGATGAAGATGAGCCAGGCCTGTAGCGGTGCGCCCGGCAGCGCCGCAGCGTACATCGCCGCATGGAGGCCGATAATGAGGACCTGCCGGACGCCGTGGACGCCAAGAAGGGCCGGCATGACCCGGGGCGGCAGGGCGATGAGACGCCGGCGAAAAATCATGACGAGGATGGCGAGGGTCGCGGCGCTCAGAAAAGCGAGGGCGAACAAAAGCCCGGCGCCCGGGAAGGCGTCAAGCGCCGCCCGCAATCCGTCGGTCGACGCCAGGAAAAAAATGAGAAGAACAGTCGCGCTGTTCGACATGAAGGCGGAAAGGAGATTGTTGTCCTTGACGCCGACGATGATGGTTTTGTCTGACAGGTTAAGACGCCGTCGGGCCCAGAGCGTTAAGAACGCTTCGCCGGAATATCCCATGACAGCGAAGTTGTAGACGCGCTTTCGAATGAAAACGAAGAAGTGTTTCAAGAGCGGCGTCTTCCAGACAATTTCGTAGATCGCCAGTTCGGACATGGGAAGCGCGAGAAAGCGCAACAGGAAAAAGATATAAAACCAGGGCGACTGCGGCAGGTTTTCAAGAACGTCGCCCCAGCCCACATTGGTCAGGCGATAGATCAGATAGGCGACGACGCCCGCAAAGATCGCGTACCGGATAATTTTCAGTGCGCGCTGAACGTCTTCGCGTTCGCGCAAAGTGGCCCAGCGATCGCGCAGGCGCGCGCCCAGCTTCGCCCAGTCGATCATTGCCATGCGCGGTTTCTTTTCATTGTTCGACCAAGTAGAAGCAGGCCCGGATCAACGAAACGCAAAAAGGCGGGCGCGGCGAAACATGCATGCCTACAAGACCGGGACCGATGGGGCAACGCCGCAGACGCCGGATGGGCCGCGCTGGAGCATCGTGATTCCCGCCTATAATGAGGAAGACTATCTGCCTGCGACACTGGCGTCCCTAATTGACCAGACTGTTTCCGATGCTGTCCTGATTCTGGTCGACAATAATTCAACGGACCAAACGCGCGCACTAATGGAGAAGGCGGCGGCTGAACGCCCGGACCGTTCGATCCGCATCCTTTCCGATGACCGACCGGGCCGCATTCAGGCGCTCGAAACGGGTATCGCCGCGACGGAAACGGAACTCGTGGCGCTGTGCGATGCAGACACGTTCTATCCGCGCGACTATCTGGCGCGGGCCGAGAAACTCTTTGATCGGGGCAATGACGTGATGGGGGCGTTCGCCTTCGGCGTTTACTCCGATGCAGGACCGTTCGCCGCGTGGTTTGCGCGGAACAAAGGCGCGTTTGTCGCCTGGCTTTTGCGAAATCAGGGCCATACGGGCGGGTACGGGCAGTGTTTTCGCATGTCGGTGATGAAGGAGACCGGCGGATATGCGCAAAGCGTGTGGCCCTATACCGTCGCCGATCATGAGCTGTCGCACCGCGTCGCCAAGCATGGGCGCATTCTTTACGACCGCGATCACTGGTGTCTGACATCGGCGCGCCGGGCTGATCGCGGGCGCATTGATTGGACCCTGCCAGAGCGGCTGATGTATAATTTCTGCCCGGCCTTCGCCCGCGACTGGTTTTTTTATGATTTTCTGGAGCCGAGACTGAAAGCGCGGAAGTTTTTCAATTCAAACCTGCGCGATCGCGACTGGGAAACCGAAGCGAAAGATTAGGCGGCGACGCGGGAGATCTTTTTCTCTTCCGCAAGTTTCGCGTAATGCCCGAACAGGATTTCAAAATGATCCGTGGGCGTATTAACGCGTTTTGCGCCGGCGCGGGCGGCGGCGGCGAGCGTGCGCCAGTCGCGCGCGCGAATGCGGTTCATGGCCGCCAAGAGATCGCGGACATCGCCGGCGCGGTAGGTTTCGGCGTAAGTGGGGTGCGTCAGCTCTGCGGCGCCGCCCATGTCGGGCGTGATCAGCGGCAAACCGGAGGCAAGCGCTTCGGCAACGACCAGCCCGAAGGTTTCGGCTGCGCCGCCATGGAGGAAGAAGTCGCCGCTGGCGAGAAGGCGGGCGAGGCGGTCGCGATCGCGCACCGGGCCCGCCACATGAACGCCGGGCGCGGCGGCGGCGCGTTTCTCAACGGTGCGCCGGTTCGGACCGTCGCCGATGAGGTAAAGGCCTGCCGAGCGCTCTTTGGCGAAGGCCTCAAAGCCGCGGATCAGCGCGCCGATGCGTTTTTCCGGATGGTGCCGGCTGACGGCGACAAAGAGTGTGGCGCCCGGATCGCGCACGCCGCAGGCGAGCAACATTTCACTGCGCGCCGCATCGCTGCGCAACTCATGGGAGAAGAGCGATTTATCAACGCCCATGGGCGCATGGACCGTGCGCTTGACGCCGTGTTTTTCCAGCCGCTCAGCGAGCCAGTCGCCGCCGACGACAACGGAATCAAACTTGTCGGTAAGGCGGCGCAGATACGCCCAGAACCAGAAGCAAAGTTTGTCGACCGCGCCGGGACTTAGGTGCGGGGTCAGGAAGGTCTGCGGATAAACGGCCACCGGGTCCTGATGGGCGAACATGACTTTCGGCGCTGCGCCCTTCCAGTCGGCGGCGATCCAGGCGCCGCGCCAGGTCGATGACGCCTCCACAAGGTCAGGCTGCAATTCGTCGAGCACCTGATGCACCGGCGCAGACCGCCAGAAAATATGATAGCGCGGGTCCGGCGCCAGCGTCGGCGATTTCACCCAGATGACTTCGCCGCCCTGGCGCATTTCGCGGCGGTCTTCGGCACCCGGCGCGATAATCGATACCCATTGGCCAAGACGCGCCGCGGCGTCGAGCTTCTGGTCGATATAGGTTTTCACCCCGCCGCCATGCTCGCTGTAGAACTCACATATGTCGGCAATGCGCATCATGCCGCCGCCGCCATGTTGTTGTCTTCACGGGAAGCGGCGCCGTCTTTCCCATATGCCGCCATCGCGTCGCGATAGTTGCCAATGAGGTCGTCAAGGACAGCGTCCCAGGAATAGGTGAGGGCTTTCGCCCGTCCGGCGGCGCCCATTTGCGCCCTCAAATTTTCATCGCCGGCGAGCTGGCTCAGTTCTTTTGCAAAGGCGTCGACATCAGGCGCGGCGATAAACCCTGTTTCGCCATGATTGACCAATGACTTTGCGCCGGCGGCGTTGGCGCCGAGCGCAGGCAGGCCTGACGCCATGGCTTCCAGCGTGACCTGGCCAAAGGTTTCGGTGATGGACGGATTAAAGAAAATATCGCCGCTGGCGTAGGCTCGGGCAAGGTCTTCACCGCCCTGATAGCCGAGGAAGACGCCGTCCGACGACTGTTTCTTGAAGTAGTCAAGTTCAGGCCCGCCGCCGACAATCAGGGGGCGGACTTTCGGGTGGGTTCTCTGGGTTGCGCGAACAGCTTGCGCGAAGTGATCAATACCTTTCTCCAGCACCAGCCGACCGACAAACAGGACTGCGATTTCGTCATCGGAGATGCCGACGGACCGCCGCCAGGCAAGATCGCGCCGGGCCGGGTCGAACAGTTTGCTGTCAACGCCGCGGGTCCACAGACGCATTTCCTTGCCGATCCCTTCGCGCAGCAATTCGTCGGCCATCGATTGCGATGGCGGATAAACATGTTCGCAGCGCCCGTAGAAATAGCGCATGTATTTTGTGAGATACTTCTCCGCCCACGCGGCGCCGTAATAACGGGGATAGGTGTCAAAGCGGGTATGGAAGGACGCGACAACAGGGATGTTGTTTCGCCGCCCGTAATTCAGCGCGCCAAGACCGCCAAGATCCGGCGCGGAGACATGAATAAGGTTTGGCGCAAAATCTCTGAGGCGTTTTCTCGCCTCTCCGTATAGACCAATGCCGATGCGGTATTCCGGCCGGCGCGGCGCCGGACAGGAAGGCAGCGACACAAGCTCGCCGGCATGGTCGAGATAGCTCGTCTTCGATGTTGGCGCGAAAACAAGAACCTCATGACCGCGCTTTTCCAGATGAGCGACGAGCTTGTTCAGCGCACGCACCGGTCCGTCCATCACATAATTGTAATTGCCGGAGAAGAGCGCGACGCGCAGTTTTTCTGGTGGGTTATTGTCAGACACGGAGCGCCGCCAATCTTACGCAGCGCCGCATCCGGGCGGGGTGTCGGCATGCTGCGCGGTCAGTCATTTTTCCAGACGGCCTTCCACCCAGTCCCAGAAAAGCGCCGAAATGTCGGCACCGCCGAATTTGCGCACTTCCTGAACGCCCGTCGGCGACGTCACGTTAATCTCGGTCAGGTAGTCGCCGATCACGTCAATGCCGGCGAAAACAAGTTCGCGCTCTTTCAGCGCCGGGCCAATGCGGTCGCAGATTTCCTGATCGCGCGCTTTCATCTCAACCGCTTCCGCGCGCCCGCCCGCATGCATGTTCGAACGGGTCTCGCCTTTCGCCGGCACGCGATTGATGGCGCCCACCGCTTCGCCATCGAGAAGGATGATGCGTTTGTCGCCGTTTGCGACGGCCGGAATGAACTTTTGCGCGATCATGGGTTCGTGATACGTCTGTACAAAGAGTTCCAACAAGGCGTTAAAATTTCCGTCGTCCGGCTTCACGCGGAACACCCCTTCGCCGCCATTGCCGTAAAGGGGCTTCAGGATGACGTCGCCGTGCTGACGCCGGAATTCGCGTACCGAATTCATATCACGTGTGATCAGGGTCGGCGGCGTCAGGCCTTCAAATTCTGTTACGAAAAGTTTCTCCGGCGCATCGCGAATGGCCCGCGGATTGTTAAGGACGAGGGTGTCCGGCGCCAGCCTCTCCAGAATTTGAGCGGCCGTGATATAGGCCATATTGAAGGGCGGGTCCTGACGAATGAGGACCACGTCGACCTCACGCAGATCAATAATTGCCGGCGCCGATAGGTTAACGTGTTCGCCCTGTTTGCGCGCCATGGCTTCGATACGCTGAACGCGCGCATGGACTGCGCCGTTTTCCAGTGAAAGCGTTTCCGGTCCGTAGACGGAAATCTGATGCCCGCGCCCGAACGCTTCGAGCGCCATGTCGAACGTCGTGTCGGCGTTGACGTCGACGCTTTCGATCGGGTCCATCTGGATGGCGATTTTTAACATGGCGCAGTTGTATCCTTTATTCGCGTGACGGCGCGCGTTACTGGGTGTCGCCCGGTTCACGGATGGCGACGTGACTGACGACGCTTTTGACGCCGCTGACGGCGTCCGCAAGGGCAATGGCTTCCTTCAATTCGTCCTCATCGCGCGCCGCGCCGATCAGGTAAACGACCCCGCGGGAAACGGCGACCTTGTATCGCGTAGATGTGACATCGCCGTCTGCAATGAACTTCGCCTTGAGGGTCTGGTCGATGCGGGTGTCGGCTAGCCCCTGCCCGAGCGATGTGCGGTCGGCGATGAGAATTTCGTCAATGATCTGTTCAACGCCGTCGGCTTTCCAGGCGTTTTCGATGAGCTTGGCGCGGCCTTTCTCCGTACGCATGGTGCCCGTAAGCATGAGGCGTCCTTCGAACAAGGTGATGTCCACGTCGCCATAGTCGTGGCTGCGATCGGTGAAAAGAACGCCCTTGAGATCGGCGTTGCCGGCGATATCGGAAAAGCTGTCGTCGAGAGAGCGGCTCGAGGCGCAAGCGCTGACGACAAGGGCCAGACTTGCCAGCGCGAACATACGGATCGGTGCAGAAAACATGAAAGTCACCTTCTAACTGTGAGCGTGAGCGAAACGCCGGTTGTCTTGCGCCCGTTCGGACGTCGAGAAAACCGGACCCTATTCGCCGTACCGCCAGGCGCCGCGCAAATGGCGCCAGCGCCCCGCGGCAATCGCGACGATATCGTAACGCATGGCGCAGTCGGCAAGGTGTGGCCGGCGGGCCATGAACATGTCAGCGGCTCTTTCGATGCGCCGGCGCGATTGGGTGGAAACGGCGTTGACGGCGTCATCGAGGTCGCGCCGGCTTTTGACTTCGGCGAAAATAACCACATTGCCCCGGCGCGCGATGATGTCGATCTCGCCGCCATGGGCCCGGAAACGCCGCGCCTGCAGTCGATAGCCTTTTATGATCAACAGGATCGCCGCCAACCACTCAGCGCGCCGGCCGGCTTTCTCATATCGCCGCCGCGCGGCGGTCTGATCAACGCCCGTCATGCCTCGTTCCGAAGCGCTAGGGCGCGCGCATAGGCCTGGCGTTTGGGCATGTTGAGGGCGGTCGCGGCGGCGGCGCTTGCTTCCTTGACGCTCATGCGTTGAAGGGCGTCAGTCAAAAATGCGTCGATCTCGCCTTCTCCCGGCGGTTCCGCAGGCTTCGGCAAGACCAGCACGACGATCTCGCCTTTCGGCGCGGCGGCCGCGAATTGTTGTGCAATCTCCGACAATGCGCCGCGCTCGAAACTTTCATGAACTTTCGTCAATTCCCGCGCGATGATGCACTCCCGTTCGCCAAATACGGCATGCATGTCCTCAAGGCTCACAGCGAGGCGATTGCCGGTCTCGTAAAATATCAGCAGGCCAGGCATATCGGAAAAGGTTCGGAAAAAATTCTGGCGCGCGGTTGGCTTTGGCGGCGGAAAACCGCCGAACGTAAAGCGATCGGACGGCGCGCCGGCTGCGCTGAGCGCGGCGGTGACGGCGGAGGCGCCCGGTACAGGGAACACTTTGATCCCGTCATCGCGGGCCTCGCGCACAAGCTTGTAACCGGGGTCGGCAATCAGCGGCGTACCCGCATCGGAAACGAGGCAGATCGCGGCGCCGTCCTTGAGGCGCTTTAAAATGTCGGGACGGACCCGGGCCGCATTGTGATCCTGATAGACCATGCGCGGGGTTTTGATGTCGTAGGCATTGCAAAGCTTTGCTGTCTGGCGCGTGTCCTCGCAGAGGATCAGGTCGGCGGACTTCATCACCTTAACGGCGCGATAGGTCATGTCGCCGAGATTGCCGATCGGCGTCGCGGTCACATAAAGGCCGGGATTGAGCGGTACGGCGTCATCGGTCATGGCGTCTTGATGGGCCGGCGGCGGGGCGTTCGTCAAACGACGCGCGAAAATTGCCGTCTTGCGCGGCGCCGGCGTTGTTTACCGGGCCGATCGACCGGGTTAGTTTCCGCGCGGGGCGAAACCGGGCGCGCGCCGCCGGAACAGGGAATTTAGGTATGAGAGTGACTTTGGCGGCCATATTGAAAACCGGGTTAGCCGCGGCGTTTCTGATTGGCGCGACCGCCTGCGGCACGTCCGCGCCGTCGCGGCCGCAAGGGCCGGTGATCGCCCAGCCCGAAGACCCCCGCGATGTGGAGCCCCTGCCGGAGCCGGATTTTGAGGAAAAATCCCGCTATGACCGCCGGGGTTTCGTGCGCCCGCGCCATATGTCCGAAGACGAACCGGTGCGCGTCGCCTTGCTTCTGCCATTCACGGCGCCGAACGAGGCCGCGCAGAGAGTGGCTTCTGCAATGTTCGATGCGGCGCAGCTCGCCGCTTTTGACGCCGGCGACGATCGCTTCCTGCTTATTCCGAAAGACACCAAGGGCCGGCCCGACGGCGCCGCCGCCGCCGCCCGGTCCGCGCTGGCGGACGGCGCCGAGATTATTCTTGGCCCGCTCTTCTCAGAATCGACCGCCGCCGCCGCGCCGGTGGCGCGCGCTGCAGAAGCGCCGATGATCGCCTTTTCGTCCGACCTCAAAGTCGCCGGCGACGGCGTTTATCTCTTGAGTTTCCCGCCTGAGCTGGAAATTCAGCGGGTCACTGATTACGCCATGCAGCAGGAGCTGACCCGGTTTGGGTTGCTGGCGCCCCTTTCAGAATATGGCAGCCGTGTTTCGGGCGCATTTGCGCAGGAAATTTTTTCACGCGGCGGCGTCCTCGTTCACGAGGAGCGCTACCAGCAGGAACCGGAGTTAATGCTGGAGCCGGCCAAGCGCCTGGCGCGCTATTCCGAACAGATTGTGCCCCTTGAATTGCGCCACGAGTTTGAAGGCGACCGGACCGCAACCGAACCATCGCCAGAAGGCGGTGCGGGGTATACGGAAGGGTACCAGGCGGTGCTCATGCCTGAGCAGGGAACGCTGTTGCGCGCCCTTGCGCCGCTTTTGCCCTACTACAATGTCGATATCACCCGCGTGAAACTTCTCGGCGTTTCGGCCTGGAACAATCCGCGCTTGACCCGGGAGCCTGCCTTGCGCGGCGGATGGTTCGCTGCGCCCGACCCGGCGATCACGCGCAACTTTGAGGACCGCTACGCCGCCGCCTTCGGCGCGCCGCCGCCGCGCCTCGCTTCGCTCGCTTATGACGCGACGCTCTTGTCCGCGCGCCTCGGCGCCACGCAAAGCCGGCGCAATCGTTTCTCCGTACGCTCGATTGCCGATCCGAACGGGTACTTTGGCGCTGACGGTCTCTTTCGCTTGAACCGGGACGGTTCAGTGGAGCGCGGTCTGGCGATTCTCGAAATTCAACCGGGCGGCATTCAGGTAATCGACCCGGCGCCGCGAAGTTTTGCAGTCGGGTTTTAGCTGCGGCGTTTCTTCAGCCGAGCAATTCGTAGAGCAGTCGGTTGAGGACAGGCCGGCCCAGATCCGTTGCGCGCAAGCGACCGCATTCGTGGGTTAAAAATCCGTCGTCGATAAGCCGGCGCAACTGCGCCGCGCGCTTGTCATCGCGGTAGAAATAATCGTCTGCGTAAAGGGTAACGCCCTCGGCGAGCCGCAATCCCATGGAAAGCCTTTCCATGAGCTGCGCGTCTTCACTGAGCGCTTCAATTGTTTCAGCGCCTGCGCCCGTCTCGCCAACGCGCGCGAGATAATCCCCCGGGCGATCAACGGCTTTCGTCGCGACCCTTTTGCCGTCGATGACGAGCCGGCCATGGGCGCCGGGCCCGACGCCGATATAGTCGTGATAGCGCCAGTAGATGAGATTGTGGCGGGACTGACTTCCGGCCGCGGCATAGTTCGAGACCTCATAGGCCGCGAGACCCGCCTCTGCGGTCAGCGCTTGCGCAATCTCATAATGGCGCGCCTGCATGTCGTCACTGGCGGGCGTCCAGCGGCCCTTTATCACTTGCTGCGCAAACGCCGTTCCCGGCTCGATGGTCAACTGGTAAAGCGAAAGATGCAGCGGGCGAAATTCGAGAGCCGCATTAAGTTCAGCATGCCAATCATCTTCGGTCTGGTTCGGGCGTCCATAGATCAAATCAAACGTCGTTGATGTGAATATGCGGCTCGCTGTTTCTATGGCGCGTTTTGCCGCCGCGCTGTCATGGTTGCGACCCAGGAATGCAAGAGCGCCGTCGTCAAAGGATTGAACGCCGAGAGACAGGCGATTGACGCCGGCGTCGGCGAGGTCGCGCATGCGGGGCTCATTCGCGTCGTTCGGATTGGCTTCAAGGGTAATTTCGCAATCGTCGGTGAGCGAAAAATTTCGCGCGACAGTTTCGATGACAGAGGCGATGACCGACACGGGCGCCAGGGACGGCGTGCCGCCGCCGAAATAAATACTGGTGAGCGGGCGGCGCTCAACTCTCTTCGCCCAATAGCGAATGTCAGCGGCAAGAGCGCTCGTCCAGATATCCGCGTCGACTTTGCCGGCGCGGTAAACATTGAAGTCGCAATAAGGGCAGATCGCCGCGCAATAGGGCCAGTGAACGTATAGGCCGAGGGGCGTCACGCGCGTTTCAGGCATGAGGTTTCGAAGTCGCGGAAAGCGGCGGCGCGATGGGAGAGCGCCTGTTTTTCGGCGGGATCGATCTCTGCAAAGGTCTTGTTCTGGCCAGTCGCGGTGAAAATCGGATCGTAACCGAAGCCTCCGTTACCGCGCGGCGGGAAGGAAAGCGTTCCCGTAACCTCGCCCCGAAAAAACGCGGTATGGCCGTCAGGCCAGGCGAGACAGAGGACGCATACGAATTTTGCCGAATAATCCTCTGTTTTGAGGTCCTTTAGCGCTTTTTCCACCCTGGCCATTGCGGCGCCGAAATCTTTCTCCGGCCCCGCCCAGCGAGCAGAATAGATCCCCGGCGCGCCGCCCAGCGCGGTCACCGCGAGGCCGGAATCATCGGCCAGCGCCGGCATGCCGGAAGCCTTCGCAGCGGCGCAGGCCTTGGTGGCGGCGTTCGCCTCGAAGGTTTTTCCGGTCTCTTCCGGCTCATCGAGCGAGAGATCACCGGCGGCGATAGCGTCCATACCAAATGGCGCAAGTAACTCATTGAACTCTTTTAGTTTTCCACGGTTGTGCGTGGCAATGACAAGCCGTTTTTCCACCAGTTTGCGCACAGTTTCGCCTCAGTTTTTATCCCTTATCGAAAAAAAATTATCGTTTTTCGGCAAAAAAGACTTGCATTGTTTTTCGATAAGTGTATATCGATAATCAACAAGACGCCGGAACAGCCGGCGCGCCAAAAAGCCCGCGAAGAGGCGAAAAAAAAGCGGCCGGACGAACCGACCGCTTAAGAAATCAGAATGAGTTGCGTCAAATCAACACGGGAAAAGAAAAGGAGAAACCCCATGTCACGCGAAAACTCGACACATAACTTCGGCGGAATCGGCGGCATTGTCAATGGTCTGGCCGTTTTCGTGACCATAACCCTGATCGGCGCCGGCTATGTGACGGCTGTCGGTTCCTTTGCCGGACTGGCCTGATGGGCAGAATCGCTCATGCTGCGGCGGCGCTGGCGCTGGTTGCGTTAGCCGCCGCCTGCCTTATCGGCTTAGCGACACCGACCGGCGGCATAGCGGCGGAAACTGCGTCCGGCGCGGCCAAGCCGGCCTGTCAAACGGTCCTGTGCATGTTCGCGGTCAATTAGGCCGCGCCGTCGCAGGACATTTTTGGAAGGAATGAACTATGCGCGCGATCGGCAAGGGCTCGCTCTCATCGATCCTGGCGGTGGGTCTGCATGTGACGCGGGTCATCCTCGTGGTCGCCGTATTCGGGCTCGGGATCGCGCTGATCGTTTTGCCTTTCGCGGCGGGTGTCGGCGAAATCGCCGCGAATTCGGAAAACATCTCCATCGACGCGGATTTGAGCGCGGAGCGCGGAGAATATTTTGACGTCGCTTATTCCTTCATTGCGGCGATGGTGATGCTGTTTGTTGTTACCCGCCTGCTTGAGATCCTGAAGACCCTGCGTTTCGGATCGCCTTTCGTGAAAGAGAACGCCGATCGCTTTCGCCTGGTCGGGTACGCCTTGCTGATCGGCGAAGGCGCGAAGTTCGTTTTCAATTTCCTCTCCCTCATTTTCGGCGCTGATCTCGACATTGATTTCGAACCGATTGCCTGGCTCGCGGTCATTGCCGTCTTCGTGTTGAGCGAAGTCTTCCGGGAAGGCGCGCGCATGAAAGAAGAGCAGGATCTCACGGTATGAGCGCCGCGCAGTCTGATACGGGTGCAACGCACGAGATGACTTCAGATAAGTCTGTGCTGCTGTTGATCAAGCTCTTACGTTTTACCCGCTATGCGCTGATCTTTATTTTCGTCACTGTCATCGGCATTGCCGCGCGACTTCCGATTTTTCCTTTACGGCTTGGCGGCGATCCGGCGGATCCGGAGGCGCGCTGGCCGACGATCTTTCTCGGGACCGCAATCGATCCGGAAATTACGCTCGGCGCGCTCTACGCCCAATCGGCCGTCAACGTGATCCTGATCATCGCCGGCCTTTTCGTCATCACCGATATGCTGAAGCTGTTGAATAATGTGGCGCGCCAGCGCGCTTTCGTTCGGGAAAACGGCAAGCTGCTTCGTCGTATGGGGTATGCCGGCATTATCGCGCAAATTTCGGTCTATGTCGTTTGGTTCACCGCCCAGGCGACCGATATCGCCGGCATTGTTGAAGTTGATGGGTTGGTCATGTCGATCAATCCGGCGCCATGGATCATCATTTTGTGCGCATTCGCTCTATCGACGGTTTTTAACGATGCAACCGCATTGAAAGAAGAACAGGACTTGACGGTTTAGATGTCTATTTCGGTCAAATTGGATCGCGTGCTGCTGGATCGCGGCATGTCGCTGACGGAGCTCTCAGAGCGCGTCGGCGTGACGATTGCTAATTTGTCCATCCTGAAAACCGGCAAGGCGAAAGCCATCCGTTTTTCAACGCTGGAAGCGATCTGCAAGGAGCTGGATTGCCAGCCGGGCGATATTCTCTTTTTCGATGAGGAAGGCGCCGCGGTTGAAGCGGCGGAATAAGCGCTATCGATAAGGCGCCGATGCCGGGCGATCGTCCGCAATTTCGACAATGCGCGCTCGCGCTGCGCCAATCGTCCGGCTTCGTAGTGCAAATAGGCCGACCACAACTGCAAGCGACATTGTGAAAACGAACGGCGCGCGCGGCGCCAACTCATAAAGCGTCATGCCGATAAAGGGCGAAAGGATGAAACCGGACGCGCCCGCCGCGTTTACGAGACCGATGGCGGCGCCCTGTTCTTTCGCACTCACCGCAAGGGATGCGGCGGCGCCGACGCCCGGCATGGCGAGCCCTGCGCCGAAGCCGGCGATAACGAGGCCGAAAATCACCGTGCCGACAGCAGGCGCCGACCAGATCAGGAGATGCCCGACAATGAAAAGCGCCGGGGCGATGCGCAGGAGCTGCCTTGGTTCAAGTCCGAAACGCTGGACGATCACAAGCTGCGAGAACAGCGACGCCATGGCGGCGCCCATCAGTCCAACGCCGACAATCTGCGGCGCCTCCGCTGTGGAGTAACCGAGCTGATCGATGAAATAAAACCCGATCGTCTGCATGGGGATTGAATTCATAACGCCGTTCATCATGGCGAAGATCATGATGGCGGTGAGGCGCCGGTCAAACGTCTTGACCCGCGCGGAGGTTTCGCGCGCGTGGGGCGCCGTGTTCTCCGGCAGAAACGCGAACACGGTTACAGCCATCACGGCGGAGAGCGCCGCCATGGCGAAGAAAGGTGCGATGGCGCCGAAGACAGCGGCGGCGGCGCCGAAGCCGGGCCCAAGCATGGCGCCAAGGCCGAATGCGGCGGAAAAACCCGCCATGGCTGACGTGCGGTCGGCGACGCTCGTGCGGTCCGCAATATAGGCCTGCGCCGCTGGCGGGCCCGCCGATCCGATCATGCCGTAAAGGCTTCGCGCCGCGACAATCACAAGAAACAACGGCAGGCCGGAAAGCGCGCCGACAAGGCCAAGGCGGATGCTCGTTGCAAACAGAGTCATGGAGAATGCAAAGCCGACGAGGCCGATGATGATGAAAATCTTGCGGCCGCGGCGATCGCTGGCGCGCCCCCAGATTGGCCCCATGATGACCCAGAAACACGCCGAGACCATGAAGATCATGCCGGTCTGGAAATTCGAAAGACCAATTTCCCGGGCAAGCGGGGGCAAGACGGAAAACACGATCGTCTGTCCCATGCCGGCGCAAAGGGCGCCGACGAGCAGGAGCGCAAAGGCGACGCGCCGGGGCGGGCGCGGCGTTTGCGGCGCATGGTTTTTCGCGAAGTCCGGTTTGGCGTCCATGATGCGCCGACTTCGAGCATGAGCCATGGGCGTCATGCAATCGCAGAAAGAAATTATTTTGTCGCCTGCGGCGATTTCGCGTTAGCGTGATTGGCGTTTACCTGAAAATAGAAGCGAGTGTCGGACGTTGCATATCCGTTGAGCGGTTTCTGCGTTTTCGGCAATGTGCGTTGTGTTCCGGCGTGTGCAGCCATGCCCGTCCCTTGTCGTTTTTGCGAAACAGGCTCGGTTTTTGCGATCAATTTCGAATCATGCCTCGGTTCCTTCGATTCAAATTGTCAGTGAATTCACGGCCGGCGCGCGCCATTTCCTCCCACTCGGCGCGGGTATGACAAGCTCGTTTTTTGAATTTTGAACCGGTAACTCGCGTGGACTTGCAAATAACTTCGTCGGGATCATTCGATGATTGATCGAGTTCATTCTCGGCTTCAACAATTGCCGTTGCGTCAATCTGCGTTGGCGCACCCTTATTCTGTTCGATCGATTGACTTGAATTGGTTTGCGGATCTTGCGCAGTGGCGCAAGCAGACAATCCAATCATGAATGCGCCAACTATAAATACAGGCAGTGCACCTAATTTGTGTTCCATATTCTGCTCCTCATGCCCCGAGATTCGAGATCGCAAAACTGCAGAGGCTGTTTCCCAAAATCTACCTTCAATGAAAAACCGGAACGCGAAAGTATAAAATGCTTTGGCGAAACGAGTACTATTGTAAGCGGCCGGCTACAAACTAGCACCCTTATACCCGACGCCTTCCTTCATCACGAAGTCCACATCCATAAGCTCGGAAACATCCGCTAACGGATCACCGTCGACGGCGATGATGTCCGCTGATTTGCCAGGCGCGATGGAGCCGAAATTATCGTATTGTCCGAGGTGCTCGGCGGCGACGACGGTGGCGGACCGGATTGCCTCCATGGGCGTCATGCCGGCTTCGACAAGAAGCGTGAATTCGCGGGCGTTCTGTCCGTGCTTTGAAACGCCAGTGTCGGTGCCGAAGGCAATCTTGACGCCGGCGGCGTGGGCCTCTCTTGTCATCTCCAGAATTTGCGGACCCACCTGTTTCGCTTTTGCGCGGACCGCCGGCGCCAGAAAGCTCGTCGGATCGTCGGCGAGTTCCGCAACGGTAACGCCAGCGAGGATGGTCGGCACCAGATAGGCGTCGTTGCGTTTGAAGAGGCGGAAGGATTCCGCGTTTGAAAATGTGCCATGCTCAATGGAATCGACGCCGGCCCGCAAGGCGGCGTTAACGCCGTCAGCGCCGTGGGCGTGCGCCGTCACTTTTCGGCCCATGGCGTGGGCGGTATCCATGATGGCTTTCAGTTCGTCGTCGAAAAATTGCTGTCCGGTACCGGCGGCGGTCTCCGACAGAACGCCCCCGGTCGAGACAAGTTTGATATGGTCGGCGGTGCGGCGCACCTGTTCACGCACAGCCTTGCGACATTCCGCGACGCCGTCGCAGACGCCCGATGCCTTGATGACCTCATATACTTTCTGACTGTAGCCATGCCTTTGGCCGTGCCCGCCGGTGGGCGAAATCGTATCGCCAGATGCATAGACACGCGGGCCGGCAATATCGCCGCGATTGATGGCGTCGCGCAGCGCAAAAATCGCATCGTCGCCACGGGCGCCGACATCGCGCACGGTGGTGAACCCGGCCATCAAATTTTTCATGGCGTTGCCGGCGCCGACAAAGGCCGTGTCGGCGTCGGAATTTTCGACAACAGAAACTTTTGCGCCCGGCCCCAGTTCGCTCGTTAAATGAACGTGGCTATCGATAAGCCCGGGCAGGACGAAGTGGTCTTTCAGATCATATACCGTCACGTTGTCGCCATCGCCGCCTGACGGCGCGGCAGTGTATCCTTGAGAAACGGATTCAATAACGCCGTCACGGATGAGGATGGTCTGTTCCGCAGCGACGGCGCGGCCCGGTTCGGCGAGGAGCTGTCCGGCGTGAATGATGACGACGTCCGCGGCTGCGGCAACGCCGGATGCAGCGATCATGAAAGCGGCGGCGCTGATTGTTTTCTTGAAACGGCTCACGAAGATGCTCCCCGATTTGGTTGGTCAATTACTCGGTCGATTTCGCCTGCGCAGGGGCCGCCCGAAATGAATGCGGTTTTCCTCAAAATCAATTACAGTGTGCCGGTCGGCGATCATGTCGGCGCCCAGCAATCCGTAAGGTTCCTCCCCGACGCCCAGTTCGTTGAAAACCTCCGAGTCGAAAACGCTGACAATTTTGTTGCGCCATGTGGCGCGTCCGATTTTCATCTCCTGAATGCGGATCAGTTGCGAGCGCGCCTCGTTTCCGAAGAGATCCTGAACCTGGGGCAGGCGGGTCGGCCGTGTATTGCGAACTGTAACGCGCCGCGTTGACAGCATATCGCGCACGGCTTCGTAATTGACGATGGTGCCGGATGCGCCAAGATCAAGAATGAATGGATAGCTCCGTCCACGAATGCGAGACTTGACGATGTATAACGGCCGCAGACTATCCTGAAAAAGGATCGGTTGAAGCTTTGTATTCGACCAGCGCCGGCCGCTGGTTACATTTGAGGCGCGGCCCTTATAAAAACTGACGGTCTGTTTTTCCGGATTGATATAAATCGTGTACTGAGAAAGAAAATCGAGTCCTAACACCCCTTGCGGCGTAGCGCGCGGTTCGGCCCAATCCGGTATGACGACGCTTGTGAGATTGTCTAACGTCAATCCGCCGGCCTCAAGATCGCCAATATAGCGCGGCGGCAAGTCATTGGCTTCAATAAGGCCAAGGATGCGCCGCAAGTCGCCTTCGACGAACGGAAAGTTTTGTTGCTGATTGAGGTTTTCAAAAACCACAGAGATCGTTGCGCCGGTGTCGACGATGAAATCGTACGGGCCCTCGCCGTTCACCGTCACCGGGATGGTGATCCAGCCCGTATAAGCGTAACGATAGGGAATCTCCGCAACTGGCTCCTGCGCCTGTGCGGCGGCGCCGATGGCGGCGACCGAAATGACGGCGAACGCAGCTGCCGCGAAGAGCGAAATTGCGCGTTTGAAAATGCTGACGTTTCTACTCGACATGATTCCCGTTCATTGCCCCCTGGCCGGCGAATGATAATCGCTCTGGCGGTGAATGCCAGAACGCTGCACGGTCGCTGCGCGGCACAATCCGTCATTGAGATCGCCAAAACCAGTCGCGTCGCCGCTCATATCCTTCGGGCCGGCGCAATCTCTGCTGCGCTGCAAAACCGCTAGCCGCTGCATAGACGCGGGAGCGGCGCGCATATCGACCATTCTTTTCCGAGTGGGATCGACCAAAACCCTTGAAATACACCGGTGCGGGCGTATAACCCGCCGCTCAGTTTCGCTCGCCGGGCCATCAGGCATGCCTTGGCGGGTTTGTTGCGCGCCCGAAAGGGCCTTTATAGGAAAAGCGAAATGCCCAAGATGAAGACCAAGAAGGCTGCCGCCAAGCGGTTCAAGGTGACCGCCAGCGGCAAGATCAAACACGGCGTCGCCGGCAAGCGGCACCGCCTCATCAGCCACAACGCCAAATATATCCGGCAACAGCGCGGCACCGAAATCCTCTCCAAGCAGGATGAAGTGATGGTCAAGCGCTACCTGCCGTACGATCGGTAGGAGGGACCCATGGCACGCGTATCCACTGGCCCGGCCTCTCACGCCCGGCACCGCAAAATCGTCAAACGCGCCAAGGGCTATTACGGCCGGCGCAAGAACACTTTCCGCGTCGCCAATCAGGCGGTGGAAAAAGCCGGGCAGTACGCTTACCGCGACCGCCGGGTGAAAAAGCGCAATTTCCGCTCCTTGTGGATCCAGCGCATCAACGCCGCGGCGCGCGAGGCGGGGCTGACTTACGCCCGCTTTATCAACGGCTTGAGCCGCGCCGGCATTGAGGTTGATCGCAAGGTTCTTGCTGACCTCGCCGTTCACGAGCCGGAAGCGTTCAAGGCGCTGGCGGAGAAGGCGAAAGCCGCCCTCGCGTAAAGCGCAATTCAGACAAGAATTCAGACAGACCCGGCGTCTTTTTCCAAGGCGCCGGGTTTTTTCGTATACGCCGCTCATTTATTCATGCGGCCGGGCCGAGTTTCATACGTTTCTTGAACGTTTAACAAAATATTCACTATTGAAACTCATCAGTTTACCTCTATATAGAGGTCACCCGATAATAATAAAAAACGCCTCGGGGAGTGCTTTGCGCAACGCTAGAGCATTGAAAGAAAAGGAAATGTTGCATTTGATCAGTCTCGCGGCGGCGGCCGTCGTCAGCTTGTCCGCGATCGGCGCCGACGCTGCCGCAGCGCCGAACCATACAATTTCGTTAGATGCCGCCATCGCCGATTTGCAATTGGCGCAAACTGTGGAAAACGCCGTCGCAGAGTGCCGAATCGAACTTGCGGGCGACGTTTTCGCAAACTTCCGGCTTCAATCCTGTGTTGAAGCGAAGGTGTTGGAAAACGCCGAAACGACCGGCGCGGCGCGGTTCGCCGATTTTGCGGCCGCTCACCCTGACTACTTGCTGACGACGGCGTCGCCGTAGTCGGCGGGCGCAGGGCCGGAGCGCTCAAGCGGGCGAACACCGTGACAAAGCATTCGTTGCGTATCCCTGTTGCGTATCAACGTTGCGTAATTTGAGTAGCGTACCCAGCGGGCCCTCGACATCGGGGGCCCGCTTTTTTATGGAAAGAGCCATGAATATCGCTGTCTTCAATCCGTTTTGCGTCTTTATGCGCTTTCAGGGGTTCTTTACCGGAGCCCCCTGACCGGATGACGATGGCGAAAAACGCCGGTAAGCGTCATCCGACGGATGGCGCTTTTTCTTTATGCAATTGGGAGACGGACGGATGTCCGACCTTGAAAACCTCGAAACGGATTTGCGCGGCCAGATCGACGCCGCCGGGGACGCCGGCGCTCTGGAAGTGGTGCGCGTCGCGGCGCTGGGCAAGAAGGGCGTTGTTTCCGAGCGCATGAAGACGCTGGGCAAGATGAGCCCGGAAGAGCGCAAAGAGATGGGCCCGGCCCTGAACGGTTTAAAAACCCGGATCGGCGATGCGATTGAGGCCAAAAAGACAGCGCTTGAGGAAGCGGCGCTCGACGCGCGGCTCGCGACCGAAAAAGTTGATGTGACGCTTCCTGTCCGCCCTGAAGCGAAGGGCAAGATTCATCCGGTTTCTCAGGTTACGGAGGAAATTGTCGCGATCTTCTCCGCCATGGGCTTCGACGTCGCCGAGGGTCCCGATATCGAAGACGACTTTCACAACTTCACGGCGCTTAATTTCCCGGCTGATCATCCGGCGCGCGAGATGCACGACACGTTTTTCTTCGAACCGAAGGAAGACGGGTCGCGCATGCTCCTGCGAACCCATACGAGCCCGGTGCAGATCCGCACCATGAAGACGCAAGCGCCGCCAATCCGGATTATCATTCCGGGACGGACGTTTCGCTGCGATTCAGACCAGACTCACACGCCCATGTTCCACCAGGTCGAGGGGCTCGTTATCGACAAGGAAGCCCATATGGGTCACCTCAAAGGCACGCTTGAGGCGTTCGCCAAAACCTTTTTCGAAGTCGACAGCGTCAAGACGCGCTTCCGTCCCCACTTCTTTCCGTTCACGGAGCCTTCCGCGGAAATGGATATCGGTTATGAACGGGTCGGCAACGAGATCCGCATCGGTCAGGGCGACGCCTGGATGGAAATTCTCGGCTGCGGCATGGTGCATCCGAATGTCCTCGTAAACTGCGGCCTCGATCCGGACGAGTATCAGGGTTTCGCCTGGGGCGTGGGCGTTGATCGCCTCGCCATGCTGAAATACGGCATTCCGGACTTGCGCGATTTCTTCGCCGCGGACGCCCGCTGGCTCGAACATTACGGCTTCGACCCGCTCGACCAGCCTAATTTGGCAGTGGGGTTGAGTCGGTGAGCACCGAAATACGTCATACGCAGAATAACAAGACATATGTACTCAAACGCCATGGAGATATAGGTCCGTTTGAGTTCGTAAACTCGACTGGCGAAGTGATTGAACTAGATGAAGATGCGATCGCTTTCTTGGTTCGTTTCGTCCCTGCGTTGTCGAATAACAAGCTGCAACTGAAAGAGCGCCCGACGAACGCAGGAAAGCCATGGGATGAAGAGCTCGACCTAAATCTACGTGAACGATTTTCTGTGGAGAAGTCGATTAGCCGGCTTGCAAATGAATTCGGGCGAACGCGAGGCGCAATTGAAAGTCGTTTATCGAGATTAGGCTTGATGTCGTCCGCTCCATCGCCGGGAACAAATCCAGAAGCTGAGAAAGATCAATGAAATTCACCCTTAGTTGGCTCAAGGAGCATCTGGAAACCGGCGCGTCGCTCGATGAGATTGTCGAGACGATGGTCGCGGTCGGGCTTGAAGTGGAGTCCGTTGATAATCCGGCCGACCGGCTTTCCGCCTTCACCATCGGCGAGGTGCTTGAGGCGGAAAAGCACCCCGACGCGGACAAATTGAAGCTCTGCAAGGTCGCGACGAAAGACGGCGAGATGCAGATTGTCTGCGGCGCCCCCAATGCGCGCGCCGGCATCAAGATCGCCTATGCGCCCGTCGGCGCTTATGTACCGGGCATCGACGTTACGCTCAAGAAAGCCAAGATCCGCGGCGTTGAAAGCTTCGGTATGATGTGTTCGGCGCGCGAGATGGAACTCGGCGACGATCATGACGGCATTATCGAGGCGCCGGCGGAAGCCAAAGTGGGCGATCCGGTTGCGCCATGGCTCGGCGCCGATGATCCGGTAATCGACTTTGAAGTGACGCCCAATCGTCCGGATACGAACGGCGTTGACGGCGTTGCGCGCGACCTTGCCGCCGCGGGCCTCGGCAAGCTGATCACGTCGTCGCCGGCGAAGGTCGATGGCGCGTTTGAGAGCCCGCAGAAAATCGAACTGGAGTTCCCTGTCGGTGCGGAGAACGCCTGCCCTTGTTTCGCCGGGCGTTACGTCAAGGGCGTAAAAAACGGGCCAAGCCCGGCATGGCTGCAGAAGCGTTTACGCGCGATTGGCCTGCGCCCCATCAATGCGCTGGTCGATATCACCAATTACCTCTCATATGACCGCGCGCGGCCCTTGCACGTTTATGACGCCGACAAGCTGAAAGGCGCCATACGCGCCCGCCTCGGCCGCAAAGGGGAAAGCTTTCTCGCCCTCGACGGCAAGTCCTACGAAGCAGACGAGACAACAACCGTTATCGCGGACGATGCGGCGGTACTCGGCTTTGGCGGCATTATGGGCGGCGAGGATACGGGCTGTACGGAAGATACGGTCAATGTCTTCATCGAATGCGCCTATTTCGACCCCTTGCGCACGGCGAAAACCGGCCGCAAAACCGGGATCAATTCTGATGCGCGCTATCGCTTCGAGCGCGGCGTCGATCCGAACTTTGTCCTGCCGGGCATCGAGATGGCGACGAAGCTTGTGCTCGATTTCTGCGGCGGATCGCCCAGCGAAGTCGAACTTGCCGGCGCTGTTCCGCCGTTCGAAAAGACTGTTCTTTATCCAACGTCAGAAGTGCGGCGTCTCACGGGCATGAATGTCGATCCCGAAGGGCAGGAACGCATTCTAACGGCGCTCGGGTTTACAGTGCGCAAGTCGGACCCGTGGCAGGTCGATGTTCCGAGCTGGCGCCCTGATGTGGAAGGCAAGGCCGATCTCGTTGAAGAGGTTGCGCGCATCGTCGGCTTTGACCATCTGCCGACGGCGACGCTGCCGCTGACAAATGCCGTTGAAATCCCGAAGCTGACGCCAGCGCAGGAGCGCCGAGGCCGTGTGCGCCGCGCACTTGCGGCGCGCGGGCTTCTGGAGGCGGTGACATGGTCGTTCACTGACGAGACCCAGGCATCGCTCTTTCGCAACATCGAGGACTTAAAAGCTGCAGGGCTCACCCTCGCCAATCCTATTTCTTCCGATCTCGGCGTCATGCGGCCATCGATCCTGCCGAACCTCGTTGCGGCTTTGCAACGCAACGCCGATCACGGCCGGTTCGACCTTGCGCTATTCGAAGTCGCGCCGACTTACGAAAGCGACGCGCCGGACGGCCACAAGGACTCAGCGGCTGGCGCGCGGCGCATGGAAAGCCCGCGCCACTGGTCGAATGCGTCCCATACGGAGGATGGCGTCTTTCTCGCCAAGGCCGATGCGCTCGCCGCGCTGGAGGCTGCGGGCGCTCCGGTTCAAAGCCTGCAGGCCGCCGCGCCGGGGCCGGACTATTTCCACCCCGGCCGTTCCGGTTATTTGCAGCTTGGTCCCGGAAAGAAACTCGCGGCATTCGGCGAAATTCACCCGCGCGTATTGAAAGCGATGGATGTTGATGGGCCGATCTACGGGTTTGAGATTTTTCTCGATGCGGTCCCTGCCGGACGCAAGAAGGCCGTGAAAACCCGGCCGGCTCTTGATGCGGCTGACCTATTGCCGGTGAAGCGCGACTTTGCGTTTATTTGCGATGCAGACGTTGCCGCCGAGGCGCTCTTGAAAGCCGTCCGCGGCGCCGACAAGGCGTTGATCGAAGACGTTGCGCTTTTCGATATTTATAAAGGTGCGGGCGTGCCTGACGGGAAAAAGTCCCTGGCGCTGGAAGTCACTTTGCAGCCGCGGGAGAAAACCCTGACCGACGAGGAAATCGAAACGATTTCGAAACGAATCTTGCAGCAGGCGGAAAAGGCGACGGGCGCACAGCTTCGCCAATAAGCGCGGCCCGGCAAACCTTAACGAAGTCTGGACGGCGCCAAAGGGTTTACCGGGCGGTCGTTTATCTGCCGTTGACCCGGGCGCCTTATACCTATGGTTGCAGGTATTATCGCCATAGGTGACTTCCGTGAGCAAAGAAAAGCGCGCCCATCCGCGAATCGACGGTGAAATCGCCGCGAACATTCTGATCAACAACGAGGAAAACGCCGTCGCCCGCGTGCTCGATGTTTCCGCCGGCGGCATCGGCTTTCTGTTCAAGGGGGAGATCGCGCCCGGCGATCATATTGTGGCCCATCTCGACGGCGGAACCCGTCTCGAAGGCGATGTGGTGCGCATCTTTGAGGGCGGTTTCGCGATCACCCTCGCCATGAGCGACCACAAGCGACAGCGTCTCGCTGAGACCCTTGATCGAGAACGCGCCCGGGGCCGCGCCCTCGACCGGTTAACCCTTGAACGGCGGATCGCCAAACGGGTAACCGGCATGAGCCAGTCGGTGGTGTGCGAAACGGCAAACCGGCGCTTCCCGGTGCGCATTGTCGATATGTCGCTCACCGGCGTCGCCATCGAGACCGAAGAAAAACTCGATCTCGACGCCCTGGTGATCGTCGGAAAGATGCGCGGCTCGGTCATTCGCAGGGAGGGCAATCGTTATGGCGTGCGCCTACTCGCTGCGGAGGAAACGATGGATCTACCCGAAATCGAGACCGCATCAAGCGCCTGAATCGGGCGATAGCGCCGGCGCTGCTTACACTTGCAGCCGTCGCCCGCCCGCGCTAAGACCCGGCGCTCCATTTTCGGAAATGGGCCGCTTTAGCTCAGTTGGTAGAGCACATCATTCGTAATGATGGGGTCGCGTGTTCAAGTCACGCAAGCGGCACCACCGACCTTTACGCTGTATCGCACAGCGCAGATTTGTCGGTTTCTTTACACAGCTTGCCGTTTCGTAAACGCTGAAAATCCTTCAAGAAAAATTATCGAAATCGGCAATATTTTCATCGCCGGAGAAAACCCGCCCCGGGTTTCTGAGAAGCGGCTTGAAAGCAACCGGCGAATGAAGGTCCTGTTTATCACGCGCAAATGGCCGCCGGCTGTTGGCGGTATGGAGCTTTACGCCCGAGAAATTACCGCGGCGATGTCGCGCCATGCGGAAGTCGATATCGAGGCCTTGCCGGGACGCGAAGACGGGCGGCCGCCTTCTGCAATAGCGCTTATCGGTTTCTATGTGCGGTCGATTTTTGTTCTTGCCGCAAGGGGAAGGCGCTATGATCTCATTCACGCCGGAGACTTCGTGCTCTTTCCCCTGCTGATCTGGGCTGCGCTCATTGCACCGCGCACGCGCCGAGTTGTCACCGCGCATGGACTTGACCTGATCTATGGACGCCGCAAAGGCGCCGCGCCCACCGTATACAGAGTATACATCGCGATTGCCCGGCGATTGCAACGCGTCGCCCATTGCATCGTTACAAACTCGTCGGCGACAGCGGAGGTCGCCAAGGCGCTTGGTTTCAGGCGAGTTTCTGCTGTCCCGCTTGGGGTAACGCTGCCGGAAAGACTGGCGGCGCCGACGGCGATCGATGCGGCGCGCCAGGCGATCGCGCGGGAAAATGACCGATATATCCTCTTTGTCGGGCGCATCGTGCCGCGAAAGGGGCTGTCCTGGTTTGCGAAGAATGTCCTGCCGCGCCTGCCAAAAGATATCACGTTGAAAATAGTCGGCGCGCCGTGGGACAACGCCGAGCTTGAAAGCGCATTGGAGGCGCCGAATACGGAGTATCTCGGCCGCGTCGATGATAAAATGTTGCAGGAGCTTCGCGCCGGCGCCGCCGTGACGGTAATGCCTAACCTCAGCCTCAATGACGGGGATATGGAAGGGTTTGGTCTTGCCGCGCTTGAAGCGGCGGCAAATGGTTCGCTTCTCGTGGCCTCGGGCGTTGAGGGCATTATCGACGCTGTTGTGGACAAGGAAACCGGGTTTCTCGTCGAAGGCGGCGACGGTGACGCGTGGACAGAGAAAGTGACAGAGTTGCTCGCCTGGTCGCCGAACGAACGGGCGCGGTTTTTTGCGCATGCGCGCGAGGTCATCGCGAAATGGTATTCCTGGGACAGGGTCGCGCGTGAAACGCTCGCCCTCGGCACGGCGTAACCCATGAACTACGATTTCATCAAAAACTTCCTGCGGCGGCGATTGCGTCACCCGGCGGTCTACGCCCTTGGTCGGCGCCTGCTGCTGCTCTCGCAATGGGCGTTGCGAAAGCCCGATGAGCCGGACTTCGTCGCATTCAAGGCAATCGCAAATGAGGACGGCGTCGCCGTAGACATCGGCGCCAATGGCGGGCAGTCCGCTATTGCGTTTTCATTCCTGTTGCCGAAGTTCAGGATCGTTTCGTTTGAACCGAACGCGGCCCTTTGGCGGGACCTTGGATTTATCAAGCACATCATCGGCAGGCGTTTTTCGCTACATAAAGTAGGATTGGGTCCGGCGGAAAATAAGATGACCCTTTTTGTGCCGCAGATCGGAAACTTGCCGGTGACAACGCGGGCAAGCCTTGATTGCGCCGCGGCGCAGGCTCATTGTGATCGCCTGGAAAAGGAGATCGGTCAGCGCCCGATTATCGCGAATGTGACTGTGGATGTGGCGCCATTTGATGATTTCGAATTGCGTCCGGACATCATCAAGATCGATGTTGAAGGATATGAATTGCCGGTGCTTCAAGGAATGATAGAGACCTTGCGGGAAGCGCTGCCGATCCTGCTTATTGAAAGTAATGCAAACGACAAGGCGTGCATGGACCTGCTGGCGCCTCTTGGCTATCGATTCCGCTACTTCAATCTTGAAGCACGTCGCCTGTCGGAATCGACCGAGAACCGCAGCCGGAACTGGTTCGCCATACCGCCGCAGCGCGATTCCGAACTGCGCCTTATCCCGCATCCTGAAGTCTGACTTGCTCCGCGCGCCCTTTGCGCCGGCACCCATGTCAGCGTAAGATTGCGCCCTTGATGGATCTGTCCGGCGGGGCGCGGCATGAGAGCAATTCGGTTATTCGTCAGGCTGACGCTTTATTATCTTTGCGTCACGGGCGTTGTTTATTCGGCGGTGACGCTGTTTCCAGGGCTTTCGGAGTTCCTGCCGATCGGCGGCGCGGAAACCCTGCTCAGCGGCGCGGGCTCCGATCCGTTTGAATCGATCGAAATCGGTGCGACGCGGGTCGCCAATCTTGGCGACAGTCTGGTCTGGCTTTGCATCGCCATCGCCGGGGCGCTTCTGACAATCATTCCGATCAGTTGGACCTATATGGCGATCCGCAAGCGCGACGAATATGACCAGTCGCTCGTAGAGACGATTATCGTCCTGCCCATCGCTGTGACGAGTATCGTCATTATCGTGAATAATTCCGTGGCGCTCGCGTTTTCTCTCGCCGGCATTGTGGCGGGCGTCCGCTTTCGCAATACGCTGAAAAGTTCCGGCGATGCGCTCTTTATTTTTCTTGCAATCGGTATTGGTCTGTCCGCCGGAATCGGCGCTATGGAAATCGCGGTGGTGATGTCCATGGCCTTCAATTATGTGTTCCTCATTCTTTGGGTAACGGATTATGGCGGGCGCAAGGGAACCCATCGCTATATGCGCAAGACCCATAGCGACCATGACCACAAACATGGAAAACATGAAAAGCACGGCAAGCATGCCGAGCACACGGCTGAATAATGCTTAGGTGTTTGCTGCTCAGTTTCGCGATTTTATTTTTTGCGGCCGGGGCCGTCGCGCAAACGGACAAACCGCGGCAACTGACACTAAACAAACAGCTTGTCGAAGTGTCCGGGCTGGCGGCTGCGTCAAACGGCTCCGTATTCGCGCATAATGACGAGTTCGGCATTGTCTACGAAATTGACGTGGAGGACGGATCCATGGCGCGGGCGTTTGCGCTTGGCGATCCAACCGTCGCCGCTGACTTTGAGGGGATCGCCGCCTATGACGGTCGCATCTACCTCATCACCAGCGCGGGGATGCTGTACGAAGCCGATATCAGCGACCATCGCGAAAGAACGCGTTTCAATGTCTACGATACCGGCGCCGGCGCATTCTGTGAGGTTGAGGGGTTGTCGCGGGCGCCGGCAGACGGCGCCTTCTTCATACTCTGCAAAAGGCCGCGCAAGGGCGGGCCCGAAAACCGCTTGCTTGTTTATCGGTGGAGCCTTGCCGAGCGCCGGCCTGTGACGGATCCTGTCTTCTCAATTGAGTTTCGGGATTTTCTACCCGGCTCTGAACGCGAAGCCTTCCGGCCCGCGGGCATTGAGTGGGACAGCGCCGCGAACAGGATCCTGATTGTGTCGTCCCGCTCGCATATTGTGTACGCCTTTAACGAAGACGGCGCCTTCCTGCGCAAAAGCCGGTTGCCTGCCGATATTCATCCGCAAACGGAAGGGCTTGCCGTTCTGCAATCTGGCGCAGTGCTGGTCGCGGACGAGGGCGGCGGTCGCGGCCGCGCCGGCTTGATATCCGTTTACGACGAATTGCCCTGACGGTCTCTATTTCCGGCAGTGCTTGAGCAGGTTCTTTTCAAGCGCGTCCTCATCGGCGATGTCGTCGAAAAAGCCGCCGATAAACTTTTCGGCGCTGGAGCGGGTGCGGTCGTCGAGCCCGGGTATCTCCGAAAGAACACCTAAGAGACCGGTCTGATTTTCGCGAAACGCGTCTGCTGCTGCGCGTGCTTCGCTATTGTGCGCGCAAAATCCGCGATAACGGCGTTGGCGCACAGTCCGCACCGGTACAGTCTCCGGCGGCACGGCGTAAGGCGCATTGACCAGGCCGGAATAGTCAAAATCGTATGGCACCGGAATGAGGTTGCTCATGGGCGTTGTTTCGGCGCCGATGAGTTTTGTGTTGTGGCAACAATCCTTGCCATCGACGCCGGAATGCATGGACCAGTCGAGATTGCCGATCATGTACTGGAATATGGCGTAAAGGCCGGCGTGGTCGGTATTGAGTTGCGTCTTTGAAATGTCCGGCGTGTCAATCTCTACCATATTGTTGCGTTTCGCCGCGTCGTCTGTGTCCTCAATCAGGAAGCCGAGGCGGCTGATCACGGTTTTCCCGTTCTTCGCCTCTACATAATCAATTTCCGCCATGCGCACTTTGAGGCTCAACGGCGTCATGACGTTCAGCAGGCGATATGCGGCGTATTCGAGAAGATAATATTGCTGAAATCGCGATGACTTTTTGCAGTGAGTGACAAGTTTCAGTCGCTTCTGGCCGTCAAAAAAGGAGGCGTCTTCCGGTTTTTCCTGAAACGCAATGCGCAAGGGTGGGAAGTCGCACAATGCGCGGTTGCGCCGCGATAGTCCGCGAGCGGACAAATCGATCGCCCGGGTTTCCGGCGTATCGCCATGGAGGTCCAGCGTTGCCGCGTATGGATCAGTGGATCGCTCCGCCTTCCGGGTGATCTCACTGAACGGACCTGTAATGGTGAGTTTGATGACGTCATCGTCGGCAAAAAGCGGGTGCGGGTCCTTGGCGCTTGCCGCGAACGGCGCCGCTAAAACAATCCATAAAATCGCTGAGAAAATCCGCATCATTTCGTCATCTCCCCTGTCGTCGAGATCGTCCGGAATTCGCCGCTGCTGACATTATGCGCCGTAATGTTATCGCCAATAATTTCCAGGTAGGCTGCGACGCCGCCATAATGTTTCGAGGCGCCCGTATCGATCTGGATGACGCGTCCGCCAAGGCTCGGGCGAATGTTTTCTGTGTTCGGGGTGTGCCCGACAACAATGCGCGAAGCGTTATAGGCGCCGAGCACGATGGCAATTTCTTCTTCCATCGTCGGGCGAACAGGGATCACGACGGCGCCGCCGCTCTCGGCCGCATCGATGGCGTCCTGGATTGACGCTGCGTTGTCGCGCATGATGAGGCCGCGATACCAGAGCGGGCCAAGTTCATCGACAATAATCGATTCCGGCGCGTCGTCCTGCGCGGCAAGGGCTGCGCTGACGCGGGCGTTGATATCGTCTAGCGAGAAGGCGCTATACTCGGCGCTGAGCCCGCCATGGACAAACAGTGTGTCGCCGATTTTTGCGACCGCGGGGTTTTCGCCGACCCATGCGCCGATTTCCCCATTCGGGCTCCACGCGGCGTTATGTTCAATGCGGCCAAGGGGCCATTCTTCGAACACCTTCTCCCGGATCGCTTCGCTGGAGAGCGATGCATCGATATTTTCCAGGTAATGCGTTTCGAATGCGTCGCGATTGTCGGCGTAAAACTTGTCGCGAAGTTTCTTAGAGTTCCTGGACGTAAACGCCTCATATTCGCCGGGGTGAACATAGCGAAGATCGCCGATAACGTTCATGGCTTCGTGGTTGCCCACAAGCGTAATGACGGCGCCGCCTTTTTTTGCCGCGCGTTTTTGCAGCTTGCGCAAATGCTCAATAATTTTCCGCGTGTCCGGGCCACGGTCCGCAATGTCTCCGGTTTGAACGAAGATGGCGTCGCCGCCTGTCCACCGCCCGCGCGAATCTGACAGCCCCGCGGCGATCACAATTGATTCGTAAGCGTCGTAATCCCCGTGGATATCGCCGACCGCGACAATGCGTTGGGCCGCATTGCTCTCTTGCGCAATCGCGCATCCCGACATGGCGCCGCCAATAAGAAGCAGCGCTAGCAGGCTTTTCCAGAAATAGTTTATCATGTCCTGGCGTCCTCCCCGGTCCCGCGCATTGTGCAGTATGCGACCGCCCCTCGGCCTTGATGTCAAGTCGCCCCCGCTGGAAGGAAAGTTGGCGGTGGCCGCGCCATACGGTATTGCTGGCGCTCACGGACGAAAATAACGGAGCCGGCAATCCTCAAAATTCTTCGCGACCGCACAAGACCGCTGGTTTTCTGGCCGCCGGCGGGGCTTCTCCTCGCTGCGCTGGTATTTTCGGTTATCGATTATAGCGGTTTTCATGCCGTCGTATCGGCGGCCAATGCGTGGCTGCTGAGCCGTTTTGACTGGCTGTATTCCCTTGCGTCGTTTGCGGCGGTTCTTCTTGTGGCCTGGATTGCGGTCTCGCCCCTGGGGGCGGTGCGCATTGGCGGCGCGGACGCCAAGCCAATCTTAAGCCGCTGGAACTGGTTCTCGATCACGCTGTGCACAACGGTCGCCATCGGCATTCTATTCTGGGGCGCCGCGGAGCCGATGATCCACATCAACAATCCGCCAGCCTTTTCCGGCGCCGACGTGCAATCGGAAGAAGCGGCGCGTTTTGCGATCTCCACCTTGTTCATGCATTGGACGATCACGCCTTATGCGCTCTATTCCGTGCCAGCGCTCGCCTTCGCGCTTGCCCATTTTAATCTCGGCCGCCCTTATTCCTTGAGCGGACCATTATCGATTGTCCTTGGAAAAGCCGCGACAGGGCGCGGCGGCGCGTTGATCGATGCAACGGGCCTTTATGCGCTCGTCGCCGGGGTCGCCGCGTCCCTGGGCGTCGGCGTCATGACCCTTGCCGGCGGCATTGAAAGGCTCGCCGGGATCAGCGACGGCGCCGCTTTGCGGTTTGCCGTGACGCTCGCAATTGTCGCGGTCTTCGTCGCGTCGTCGATCACCGGCATTCAGCGGGGCATCAAATATCTCTCCGATATCAATGTGCGGTTCTTTATCGTCCTCGCCCTGTTCGTGCTGTTCGCCGGGCCGACCGGCGCCATTCTTTCCCTCGCCGGAGCCGCTATCGGCGACTACGCAACGAACTTTTTGCCAGCGAGTCTTGCTCTCGGTGAACGCGCGGGCAGTCAATGGATGCGCGACTGGACGGTGTTTTATTTTGCAAACTGGCTTGCCTGGGCGCCGATCACGGCGCTGTTCCTCGGCCGCATTGCCGTCGGATATACTGTCCGGGAATTCCTCTTGTTCAATCTTGTGCTGCCGGCGGCGTTCGGCGCGCTATGGATGTCAGTCTTTGGCGGCGCAGCGATCCATCTTGACGCCGCAACCGGCAACTCCCTGACCGCGGCGTTGAACGATCGGGGCCCCGATGCGGTGATCTACGCACTATTTGACGCCTATCCCTTCGCGGCGATCATCGCTGCGCTCTTTGTAGTGCTGACGTTCATTTCCTTCGTGACGGCGATGGACTCCAATACGCACTCGATCGCTGCCGTCTGCCTACGGCCCGCGAAATCCGAGGAAGAGCAACGGCGTTCGGCGATGCCGGTAAAAATTTTCTGGGGCGCGCTCGTTGGCGCTGTCGCGTGGGTGATGACGTCGACCACCGGTATTGACGGCGTGCGTATGCTTTCAAATCTCGGCGGCGCCCCGGGGCTCCTCATTCTGATCGCCATGGGTGCGGTGTTATTGGTGATGCAATTGCGCTGGATGAATGAATTGCGCAAATGAGCGCGGCGGCGTCAGCCAAACCGGAATTTCGGCAGATAGTCTCTGTAGTAAGCCGCCTTATGGGCCGTGGTGGCGCGCGCGTTTTCCGCTGAGACAGCGGAAAACCAGATTCTCGCGCCGGGACGGAGTTGCCCTGCAAGATGCAGGTCCGCGTCAATCACCTGCCCGATGCGCGCATAGCCGCCGACGGTCTGCGCATCGGCAAGGAGCAGGAAGGGGTCGCCTGAAGGCGGACATTGGATCGTACCCGGATAAACCGGGCTGGAGAGCATGGTGAAATGATCCGGCGGGCGAATCGGCGCGCCGTTAAGTTCAACGCCCATACGATTGCCCCGTCGCGAGACAGTAAGGGCCTCGGAAAGAAATTTCTTCTGCGCGGCGGCGTCGATGAGATGAAATTCGGGGCCGCGCACAATGCGCAGGACCGTGTCATTCGCAATGATGGGGCGATCGGACGGTGCGATATTCACAGGCGATCCAACCGGGCCATCGGCGCACCTGATTGTATCGCCTTCTTGCAATGCGCGTCCGTCAATCCCGCCAAGACCCGCGGGCGCATACGTTGCAACACCGCCCAGTTCGTTGCGGCCGGAAACGCCGCCGGCGATGGCGATATAGGCGCGCAATCCTGTCTTTGCGGCGCCAAGTTTCAGGATATCGCCGGGTTTTGCATGGTGAACGCAGAACGCCTCAATCGTCGCCTCATTCACGGTCGCCGACATATCGGCGCCGGCCAGTGCGAATGCCGCCTCCTTGATGAACTGAAGGTTGGGGCCAACGCCTGCGCATTCGAGGGCCGGTGCGTCCCATGCGTTGCCGACAAGGGCGTTGGCGAGGGCGAAGGACAGACGATCGACGGCGCCCGATTGCGGCGTACCCAGGTGGCGAAAGGCAGTGCGCCCGGCGTCCTGCACGGACGTATCCGCGCCCGCCTTTAATATGGTCGCGACCGCCGTCACGCGTTTTCGATGTCCCGGAACTCTTGCCGGCCGATGGCGCGAAACTGCACGGCGACGCCCGGTTTCAACAGGAACGGATCTTCCGACGACAAATCGAACAGGCGCATAGGCGTGCATCCGATCAGACGCCAGCCCCCGGGCGAGGCCATCGGGTATATGCAGGTGAAACCGCCGGCGACGCCAACCGAACCTGCGGGCACATGGGCGCGGGGCGTTGCAAGTCTCGGCATATGCAGGCGCTCATCGAGCATACCGAGATAGGCGAACCCCGGGGCAAAGCCGACGGCGGCGACGTGATAGATTTTCGAACGATGGGCGGCGATGATCGTATCTTCTGGAAGACCGGCGTGTTCGGCGATATCTGCAATGTCCGGTCCGGCGTCGCCGCCATAGAGAATAGGAATATCGATGGGCTGCGTTGTTGCAGCCGGCGCTGGCGCGCGGGCGTCGCGCAATTCCTTTTCCAGCATCAATCGCGCCGTATCCGGATTAATCCGCGACGGATCAAACCGCAGGACGATTGAATTGACGCCAGCGACTGCGTCGTCGACGCCGACAGCGTCTCGAAGCCGGTCGGCAACGTCACTCGCCGCGAGGCCCGAAGCAATCGGGTCTTCCATATCGGTCAATGTTGCGAGCCAACCGCGCTCGCCAAAGGGCGCGATATCTGCGCGAAGGCCCGTCACGATGCTGCCGAAATTGTAACGCCTTTGCCCTTGAGCGCGGTGCGAACGGCGCGGGCTGTTTCAACAGCGCCGGCGGAGTCGCTGTGAATGCAAAGCGTATCGACCTCCAGGCGCAGTTCGCCGTCGCCGGCGAGGAAAGTCGCGCCCAAAGCGATTGCCGTTGCTTGTTCTGCGCGAATATTCACATCGTCAATGACGGCGCCCGGTTCGCTGCGCGGTGTTAACCGGCCGTTGCGTTGATAGAGGCGGTCCACAAAACCTTCGGCGATAAACCTGATCCCGCATTTTTTCGCCGCATGCTCCAGCGCAGATTCAGGCGGGCCCATAAGCGCGCTATTTTTCGCTGTTTCAGCAAGCATGCGCGCGAGGCCCTCGTCGCGGGCCGCGTCATTATAAAGGGCGCCGTGAGGTTTGATGTGGGACAGCGTCATTGATTCTGCGCGAAGGACATGCCGCAGAGAACCGATCTGTTTGTCGACGGCGTCGCGAAGCGCGCTGACCTCGATCTCCATGCTGCGGCGTCCGAAACCTTCACGGTCCGGGTAGGATGGATGGGCGCCGGCTCTCACGCCGTGGGATTTTGCGAGCTGCCCCGTGGCGCGCATTGTTTCGGCGTCGCCCGCATGGCCGCCGCAGGCGATTGAGCAGGATGAGACAAGCGGCATCAGCGCCGCCTCAATTGCCCGGCCTTCGGCGTCGGCGTATTCGCCCATATCGGCGTTGAGATCGATGGACCGGCTCATCACCAGATTCCGGCGGCGCGCAAGATTGCGCGAAGTCCAAGGCTCACCGTGACTATGAGCACGATTGCGCCGGCGATATTGGCGAGCGCGCCATTGACGTGCGCGCCGAGCAGCGCGCGGCGATTAACAGCGAAGAGCAGGAACCCCGCGACAATGGGCAGGAGGAGCCCGTTTGCGAATTGCGCGAACAGGATGATTTCAACGGGACGCGCGCCGGTGATGGCGACAATCGCGCCGGCGATGAGAACGCCGCCGGCGACCGCGCGAAACGCCAACGCCTTGGGATCGCTTTTAAACCCGAAGAGTTCGCTTGCGGCGAATGCCGTGGCGAGCGGCGCTGTGATCGCCGACGACAAGCCAGCGGCGAACAGACCGACGCCGAGAAGCCAGACTGCGCCCGCGCCAAAGGCCGGCTCTAATTGTCGAGCCATATCGGCAGCGCTCGTAATCGCGGCGCCGGACCCAAAGAGGCTGGCGGCGGCTGTGGAAAGAACAAGAATGGAAACAAGCCCGCCGACACCGATGGAAAGGCGCGCGTCAAATCGCGCCTCGGCGAGATCGTCGGCGCTCGCCCAGCGTCGCCGCGCGGCGGCGGCGTGCAGAAACAGATTGTAAGGCACGATGGTGGTGCCGATGAGGCCGATAGCGACAGGGATCGCCGCCGGTGGCAGCGACGGGATCGCCGCGCCGCGAAAAAGCGCGGCCCAGTCGGGCCCGACAATCGCCAGCGCGGCGGCGAATGAAACCGTCATGATAAGAACCGCGCCGATCAACACCCGTTCAATGACTTTGTAGCCGCCGAATAAAAGAACGCCGCCGGCGAGGATGACGATCGCAGCCGCAACGCCCGCTCTTGGCGCGTCCGGCGCCACCGCCTGAACGCCGAGCACGGCGCCGGCGAGATTGCCGCCTTCATAGGCGGCGTTGCCGATGACAAGCGCGGCGACAATGAGAGCGATCGCCGCCCATTTCACCGGGCCGGCGCCCGCGGCTTTTGTGATCGCTTCGCCAAGGCCGAGACGGCCCGCGACGCCGAGGCGCGCCGCCATTTCCTGAAGGACGATCGCGGCGATGGTTGCGAAGACAAGGGCGCAGGCGAGCGTATAGCCAAAGGTCGCCCCGGCGACGGTCGCAGTCGTGACGGTGCCCGGTCCGATAAAGGCCGCCGCCGTCAGCGCGCCGGGGCCGATGGACCGCAGCCGCTTCAACATGGATCAATGAGCGTTTTCATAAGCGCGAAACTACCGCGCCTTTGCGAAAAAGAAAAACCGCCGCGAGTTTTCTCGCGGCGGCTTGCTACGCAACAGTCCCCCGAAAGGATTATTCCTCTTCCGGCGCCTCTTCGCTTTCCGAAGATGCGTTGATAACCGGGTCTGCGCCCATCAGCGCCACCGGTGCGTTGTCGTCTTTTTGTTTTTCTTCTTCAGGTTTCGGCTCTTCCTGAAGTTCCGGCAGCGGCTGCGGTTTCAACGGTGCGGCGGGCGCCTCGTCGAAGTCCGGCGTTTCCACATCCGTGGCGGCGTATTCGCCCCAATAGGCCGGCTGGTTCATCAGTTGGCGGAAGAAATCGATATTGTTGTCGGCGACCTTGGGCGGCAGGTCGGAGCGCGCGAGGCGCTCAGCGCCGGTCATATCGCCGGACAGCGCAAGCACAAGCGCAAGATTTTGACGAACGCGGGCGTCGCCGCCGGCGCGCGAGGATGCCTCGCGAAGCGTCAGGCGCGCCATTTTGAGATCGCCGTCGAGGGCGTAGGAAAGGCCCTTATTGTTCATGATGGAAACGGCGCCGGGCGCATAGCTGAGCGCGCGGTCATATTTATGGCGCGCCTCTTCATGTTCGCCGATCTGGTCGAGGGCGACGCCATAAGCGGAAAGGGCGTTCCAGTCAGTCGGTTTTGCCGCAACCGCATTTTCAAGGTGACGCACCGCTTCAAAGGCGCGCCCCGTTTCAACGAGCACCTTGCCATATTCCAGGCTGACATCGGTGTTGTCCGGCGAGATGCGAATGGCTTTTTGCATTACGCCAACCGCTTCATTGGTGGAATTGATCTTGCGCAAGGACTTGCTGAACTTCACGGCAATATCCGGATCGCTTTGATCGGTGTTGTAACGCGTGCCCCAAAAGGCCGCCGCAGCGATCGGGTCCATGCCCTGATCGGGCGCTGCGGAGGAATAAACGCCTACCGCGTCGCGGTATTTGTCTTTGCCGCCGCTTTGCGGGTTGGCGCCTGTGGCGTCAGCGGATTCGGATTTCGGCGCGCTGCCGCAGGCCGCGAGCGCAAAGGCCGCGAGCGAAACGCCGGCCAGTTTTGCCGCTGGCGTAAGGATGCGATGGACCATGGATCTTGCCTCTGTCGAGCTAAATTTCGGCAAGAACCATGGGACAAGGAGTTCAAAAAAGGCTTAAGCTCATGCTTAATGTCCTATCGAATTCACCAATTAACAGGTTGTTGATGAACCCTTCCATTTTGAAACCATTCGACGGCGACGCGGCGAAAGCGGCGAAGCCGATATTCATCGTGCGAAAAGATGCGCTGGAAAACGCGAATGCGCCGGATGCACTGCGTTCGCTGGCGGCCGCCAATGGTTTTGTCGGCGACGCCGGCGCCATTCTGGCGAGCGAGAACGGCGTCTTGTTTGGTATTGGCAATGGCGAAGACGCACTGGTTTACGCCGCGCTTTCCGAAAAATTGCCGAAAGGCGTTTACGCTTTCGCAACGCCTATGACCGCGCGGGACGCATCGCTGGCTTCCCTTGCATGGATCATCGGCGCCTATCGTTTTGACCGGTACAAGGATGCGCCGCCTTGCGAAACGGTCCTGATCGCGCCTGACGGCGTTGACATCGAAGACGCTGTTCGCGCCGGTCGCGCCTGCGCCCTCGCGCGCGATCTCGTCAACACGCCGGCGGGCGATATGACGCCGGCGGCGATCGAGGATGCGGCCCGGGCGATGGCGAAGGATCATGACGCGGACATCAATGTGATTGTCGGCGACGATCTTCTCAAAGAAAATTTTCCCATGGTGCATGCGGTTGGCCGCGCGGCTGACGTAGCGCCGCGGCTCATCGACATGCGGTGGGGGCGCGAATACGCGCCGAGAGTCACGCTGGTGGGCAAAGGCGTCGCGTTTGATTCCGGCGGGCTCAACATCAAGGGCGGCAGCGGCATGCTGCTGATGAAGAAAGATATGGGCGGCGCCGCTCACGCGCTGGCGCTGGGGCAGATGGTCATGGATGCAGGTCTCGACGTGAGGCTGCGGGTCATTGTGCCGGCGGTCGAAAACGCCATTGCAGGAAACGCCTTTCGCCCCGGCGACATTTTGCCGTCGCGAAAAGGGGACACCGTCGAAATTGGCAACACAGACGCCGAGGGCCGTCTTATTCTTGGCGACGGCTTAGCGCTCGGCGCAGAAGAAAATCCTGACCTGATGATTTCCCTTGCGACGCTGACCGGCGCTGCGCGGGTCGCCCTCGGGCCGGATGTCGTGCCGTATTATACCGACGATGATGCGCTGGCGGCGGCTCTTGATGAGGCGTCGGCGGCGCAGGCTGATCCGATCTGGCGTATGCCTTTGTGGCGCAACTACGAATCGATGCTGTCTTCGTCAATCGCCGACGTCAATCATATCTCCGGCAACGCTTTTGCCGGGTCGATCATCGCCGCCCTGTTTCTCAAGCGGTTCGCCGGCGACGGCGCCTATCTCCATTTCGACCTTTACGCCTGGCGGCCAAAGCGCGCGCCGGGCCGCCCGTCCGGCGGCGAGGCGCAGGCGATTCGCGCAATCTTCGCCGTTCTCGAAAACCGTTACGGGCGCGCCTGATCAAACTTTGCGAAAACCGTCCGCTGGCGCGGTCGGGGCTCTTGCCCTCGCCGGGCGAACAGTTGCAAGGATACAGCTTCCAGCGCGTATGAGGCGAGTCTTTCCGGTCCGATGGCTTCAGTCGACATTTTAACTGGGTGGCGAGAGGTCATGTGCGACGCGGTGCGCGCAGACGGCCCTGATTTGTCCATGCGGCAATGGGCGATCTTGCTCACCGTTTATCTCAATCCCGGACCGCACACGGTTCGCGCCCTGGCGCGCGATCTAAATGTGCCGAAGCCGGCGATATCGCGCGCGCTTGACGCGCTGTCCATTCTCGGTTTTGTCAAACGGGTGCGGGACATGCGCGATAAACGGATCGTCCTTGTACAGAAGACCACGGACGGCGCGATTTATGTTGACGAGTTTGCACGCATTGTCGGCGTTCACAACGAAGAACCGGCGCCAATGAAAGCCTTATACGGCTAACGTTCAGACGTCGTAGATCGTTTCAAAACCGCCCCACATCATACGCATACCGTCAAACGGCATACTTGCGGCGTCGTCATCGCTGAACGCCGGGTCCGACATGGCGTTTTTGACGCCTTCGTCGGCGGCCTCCTTGGACGGCCACTCCATCCATGAAAAGAGGACGCTTTCGCCTTCCTTTGCCTTGGTCGCCATCGGGAAGGACGTGACCTTTCCGTCCGGGACATCGACGCCCCAGCATTCGACGACCCGCGTCGCCCCGTGTTTTTTAAACACCGGGCCGGCCTTCTGCGCGAAGGCGAGATAAGCCTCGCGGTTCTCGTTCGGAACCGCCAGAAGATATCCGGTTACGTAGGTCATGTGCGTTCGCTCCTTTTTCGTCGCCGCTCGCGAGGCTACTCAATCGGCGTCAGATCCGCCACTTTGACCCCGGCGATGGTAACGGCGCCGGCGTGGAGCTCAATGGGCGCCTCAATGCGCCCGCCCTGCGCCATGGCGACAAGGGCGAGGCCGGCGGTCGCCGCATCGGCCTCTTCCTGCGTGAGTGCGCCGCCGTTCGCCAAGGCGGCGACGAGGCCCGCCGGCTTTTCCAGCGTTGTCGTCATGGTCCCGGCGGGCAGGGAAAGTTCGTCAAGCGACATTGATCCGTGAGCGGAAAGGCTGGTCTCATCTATCAATGCATTGAGGCCATGCACCGTCAACGCTCCGCCGGCGTTGCGCCAGTCCGCGGCAGCGCCCGATTGCCCGAGCGCATCGACATCGCTCAAGGAAAGCGACATTTCAAGACCGTCAACGGCAACCGTTTTTTGCCCGGCTCGAACTTCATATCCGCGCCCGACAAGGTTTAGCGTCAACGTCGTCGGATCGCCAATAGCGGGCGTCAGATCAAATACGAGGCTTTCAAGCGAGGACGATGCGCCGCCCGTTTCATCGGCGGTGGCCCGCTCGATATTCATCGAAAAAATCCATTCGCGTTGCTTGTCGGCGGCTATGGAGGCGCGAATGGATTCTGCAGCGTAGGTCCATGCGCCATAGCCTTCGGCGACGAACGACTGGGCGCCGGAAGGCGAAAAAATCAGCCGATTGAGATCGTGAGGCAAGGCGTCGAGGCTGAGCGCTTCGGCGCGCCATGAGAATACGCCCGGCTGTTCTATGTGCGGCGCTGCGATCTGAACGCGCAGGAAAAACGGAAAGCCGTCGCGTTTAATGGCGCCATGGTCCACGTAAAGACCGGCGGCGCGCTGTTCTGCGACCCAGTCATTGACTGCGGTTTCCATTTCCCCGGCGGCGTATCGCCAGAGTGCGTAATATGCGGCGACTATAACGCCCGCGCCGATCCAGGCGGCGATCAGCCATTTGCGGCTGATGCGGGCCTTAGCGGGCATGGACCGCTTCCGGCGCTGGCATGGGCGACGATCTTTCAAGGTCAGGCCGCGCCCCGTTGATCCGCGTTTCGATTTCCTGCTGGAATGTCCGGCGGTCGAGCCCCGGCGGAATGGGTTCAAGAACACGCAAGGTTATAACGCCGGGGTTCAAGGCGCCGCCGAGCTTTCGCCAGAAGCGACCGCTGTCATGAGCGATCGGAACGCAAGGCGCGCCGGCAGCGAGATATATGCCGGCGACGCCGGGCTGATAGGGAGCGGTTTCGCCGGGATCGACGCGTGTTCCTTCCGGGAACACGACGATCTGAGCGCCGCTTTCAATCCGCGCCGCGGCCGTTTCCCTGATCCGGCGCAACTCTTTTGCCCCGCCCTTTCGGTCGATGGCGATATTGCCGGCGCGGATCGCCCACCAGCCGTAGACGGGAATGCGCAGGAGTTCTCTTTTCAGAATGACGATCGGATGCGAAAGGAGGATATTCAGTACGATCGTTTCCCACAAAGATTGGTGGTTTGAAACGACGAGCGCCCCGCCTGCGGGGATATTCTCGCGCCCTTCGATCCGATAGGTGACGCCCGCGATGACCGCCATCGCGCCAAGGGCGAAATGCGTCCACCAGCGAATAATGCGTTTTGCAGTATGCTCGCCTAAAAACACCAGCGGAAAAAGAACGATCGTGAAAATCACGGCGGCGAGCGCGATCACGAAGGTAAATACGATAGACCGTATACGGTTCATCTATGCTAGCTTCGTACCGAGGCAAAAAGCCCCTTGATCTTGGCAAGGATGAATTTGTTGTACTCGCCTGCGAGTTTTTCCCATGCTTTGCGTGACGCGGGGCGGCCCTTGTCGTTCAGATATCCAGAGACGACGGGATGCGGCGTGATTTCGACATTCGGCATGGTGATGCGCGATTCCGTCATGGCGCGCGGCATGTGGTAGTCGGACGTCACGAGCAATATCCGCGTCGCGCCATGCTCTTGCGTCCATCGCGCCGCTTCGCCGGCGTTGCCGATAGTGGAGCGCGCCTCCCAGCCAAGATCGACGCAGCAGTCGAAAAGCTCCGGCGCGCCTTGCCACAAGTCGGCGACATTCTCCCGCGTGATGTCAGGGTGCACGCCGGAGATGAGTAGGCGTTCCGCTGCGCCGTCCGCCAGCAGCGACATGCCCTCCGCAATGCGCGCGCCGCCGCCGCCGGTGTAGACAACGACGAGGTCGCTGCGCGGCGGCGGATTGGCGCCGGCCCGGGGCAGCGTTGTGATAAACGCCGCCAGACCGACCAGCCAGGCGACGCTGACAAGGACGAGGCCGAATACGAGACGTCTCAAAATGGCCCTCCTGACCGGGCGAACTCTACGGGCGCCAAGTTTATCGGTCCGGCGGTGGCGGGTCCAGAGAGCCCGCCTGCACCGCGCAAGGGTCAATATTGGCTGCGCAAAGACTTCAAAACCGTAAGCCGCGCCGTATAGGCGGTGACAAGGCAGGTCGCGAGCGGCACCGTGAAAAGCCACAGGGCTTGCCAGCGCCCGATGGTGAATTGCGGCAGGAAGCTGTCAGCGCCGACCCCGCGATCCAGCAGAAAAGCCGCGCCGGCGAGGGCGGCGAACGCGGCAAGGAGGCCGGCGATGGCGCCGCGGAACCCGAGCACGAAAAACCGCCGCTGGACCTCCGCGGCGATGAAATCATCGGTGGCGCCGACCAGATGCAGCACCGAAACGATCTCGTGATTGGCTGCCAGACCCGCGCGCGCGGCAAATATGGAAACGGCGCAAGCGGCGCCCATGACCAGCAGGAAAACGAGGACTGCAAGCGCCTGGCCCGATTGTGCGGCCATGGCGAGGCGGTTGTGCCAGGTGGCATGGTCGTCAAGGGTCGCGCCCGGCGCCGCGGCGGCGAGCTGCTCGCGCAAGGGGTCGAGATTGGCGCGCAAGGCGGGCGTGACCTTCACGTCAATGAGCGCTGGAATGGTCAAGAAGGATGCGGCGTTCCCCTTGCCGAGCCAGGGCTCCAGAAGCGCTGCGGTCTCGTCGGCGCTTTTGAGCGCTGCTTCCTCAACCCCTTCGGTTTCGTTCAAAATGCGGATCGCCGCCGATGCGCCGGCCGCGATCTCCGCCGCATCCGCGCCTTTAATCTGTACAGTGATTTCCGATTCCAGTTCCGCGGTCCAGCGCCCCGCCGACTGATGAATAATCAGCACCGCCGCCATGGCGAGGACAGCAAGAAAAGACATGACTGCGATGACCGCGGTGAGCGGCGCGCCGCCGGCGCCCGCTTCCGGAAGAAGAGGGCGTCGTCGCCACCGGGCGAGAAAGCCGCCTGGCGCCGGCGACGATACGCGCGGCGGCCCATCAGCGTTTAAACTGTCGTTGCTCATGCGCCGCCCGCCGCGGCCGAACGGGTGACGCGGCCTTCGGAAATTCTTAAGACAGGTTTACCGAGTGTTTGCACAAGATGCAGATCGTGGGTCGCCACAATAACCGCAGCGCCCAATTTATTCAGTTCAACGAACAATTTCATAATTCGTTCGCTCATCGCCGGGTCGACATTGCCCGTCGGTTCGTCGGCGAGAATAAGGTCTGGCTTCGAAACAAGCGCGCGCGCCAAAGCCACGCGCTGTTGTTCGCCGCCGGATAATGTCGGCGGGCGCGCGTCCATCCGGTCGCCCAATCCGACCCAATTTAAGAGTTCGCTTACGTCTTCTCGATAATGATTTACGTTAACGCCCGCGACCTTCATGGGCAGGGCGACATTGTCGAAAGCGGTGAGATGGTCGAGCAGACGAAACTCCTGGAAGACGACACCGATGCGACGGCGCAGAAAAGGCAGCGCCTCGCGCGGCGCATCGCTTGTGTCTTCGCCGAACAGGAAAAGTTTGCCGCGGGTCGGACGCATCGCCAGATAAATCATTTTCAGGAGCGACGTTTTTCCGGCGCCGGACGGTCCGGTCAGAAACCGGAACTCGCCTTCGCCGAGCGTGATGTTGATATCGCTCAACGTCTCTCCGGCCTCCCCATAGGCGAGGCCCGCGCTTTCAAAGCGAATGATCTGCTGCTTGGCCGTCATGGCGGCAGGTTTAGCTCTTTTTGCGGCAAGGTCGAGGGTGAAACTCTCCTTTCATAACAGGATTCTTTTGGGGCCATGATAATTACCTGTCCAGAATGCGCGACGCGCTATGATCTTGAAGAAGAACGGTTTCTGCCGAACGGCCGGTCTGTTCGATGCACAGCGTGTGGGGAAAGCTGGTTTGTGCCGGCGCCGGAGCCGATTGAGGCGCTGTCGCGCCGGGCGACGGAGCAGCGGCGCGAACCGGCCCCGCGCCCGACGGAACGTCATGAGCCGCGCCACGACGATGACTGCTATGATGAGCGCGGGATGGGGCGGGACTATAGAGATGCGCGCCCGCGGCCGATGGAAGAACGCGATCGCGACGATGCTTTGCGCGCAGAGCGCGGCGATTCTGACGTATCGTTCAGTTTTGACGACACCGGCTTCGATGCGGACGGGCATCCGGAAGAGGCGGTAGTCTCAATCGTCCAGCCCGAGAAAGACCTTTTGCCTCCCCGCGACGAGAAAGGCCGTTTCATGCCGCGCGCCTCAGGTGAGGGTGCAGACATCGACGCGAATACCGGCGATTATGACGACGACGACACGTTGTTCGATACGCCGGTTTCTGAAAAGCCGCGGAAATCAGAGCCCGAACTCGCAGCGCGCGACCACGCCGACGACGCGCCGCCGAAAGGATGGCGCAAGGGCAAACAATTCTACGTTGAAGATAAGGATGCGGAGCCCGAAGACGATCCGCGACCTTTCTTTGCAAAGCATTTTTCGAAATCCAGAACGGCTGATGATGATGCGCGCGAAATTCGACGCGATCACGATGACCGCGCGGACCGCGAGCGTGTGCGCTTCAGCGAGCGCGAAGAGGCGCGCCACCGCGATCCATATCATGATCCGCGCGATCATGACGGTTTCCGGGAGCCGGTTCGTGATGAGATCAACGAATTTGAAGCGTCGTATAAAGACTATAAGGATGACGAATTCCGTCGCGCCTATCGCGAGAACGCTGACCGCGAGTCGCATCGCGAACACGATTATGATCGCGAATTCAAGCGTGATGAAGGCCGTGATCGCGAGCGGCCGGAACCGCGCGCTTATGAGCGTGAGGACTATGAACGCGAAGAAATTACGCCCGGGCAAGCCACCGTTCTGGACGCCGACTGGGAAGACGTTGACAACGGAACGGGCCCACGTTTTGGCCGGCGCATTCGCGAGGAGCGCCGCCGCGCTACGGCGCTTGCGCGCCTTGAGGACGTTCGCCGGTTTGAGCCGGAAGCCCTCGACGAAGAGTTTTTCCGCTCGTTGCGCGTCACGCCCTTTGAGTTAGAGAAAGCCGTGCGCAAGGCGCGCCGCCGCGCCGAAGCGCGGGATAAGAACCGAATGACGCCCTGGCGCGCCTTTGGATGGTCCGCATGGGTCGCCGCGGTTGCGGGCGCCGCATACGCGGTTGTCGCCTATCGCGATGAAATCGTGAAAGTCGCGCCGACAACCGCTGACGCATACGCCGTGGTCGGCATCGAAACCGATCCCACCGGCCTCAAGATTGAGGACGTTCGCCATCGTCTCGCGATGTCTACGGGCGGTCCGATGATTGAAATCACGGGCGCATTGCGCAATCGCGGGGCGAACGCTCTCGACGCGCCGCTCTTGCAGGCCGAGGCCCTGGGGCCGCGTGGCGAGCTACTCGCACGCTGGACATTCCGGCCCGAAGAGCCGACGGTCAGCGGCGAAGGCGTTGTTGCGTTCACGACGCGCAATGCAGCGCCCGATGGCGTCACGGAAGTGGCGCTGACCTTCGCGCCGACGCAAAGCTCAATCGCGCCGCAATAAATTACAGCGTTGGTCTTTCCGGTGAAGTCGGTACTCTCTAAAGCTTGCCCTTGAGCCAGATGTGCAAGGCGAGCGCTATTCGCATAGTGTAATGCGAAGGGTGCCGCGGCTTGCGGGAACAGGGACGCCTTATGCGCACGCTTTATGACGAGGCCGCTATCGCCGAACGCATCGATGCGATGGCGCAGCAAATGACAAAAGACCTGCCGGCCGATTTTCTGATGGCGCCTGTGCTGACCGGCGCCTTCATTTTCGCCGCCGATCTTTTGCGGCGCCTTTACGCGCATGGCGCCGATCCGCTGGTCGATTTCGTGCAACTGTCTTCTTATGGGGGCTCGCGATCATCGTCTGGTGTTGTAACGCTGCTGAAAGACTTCTCCGTCGACGTTGAGGGCAAACATGTCTTGCTGGTCGATGACGTACTAGACACGGGCCGGTCGCTTCATTTCGGCAAGGGCATGATCGAGGATCGCGGCGCCGCTTCCGTGAAGCTCTGCGTTCTCGTGAAGAAACGCACCGGTCATGCTGATGACCTGCAATGCGATTATATTGGCTTTGAGGCGGGTGCTGACGATTTTCTCGTCGGTTACGGCATGGACGACAAATCCAGAAAACGTGGCGTGCCGTTTATTGGCGCGGGGTAACCGGTTGCGGCGCGCGTCGCGGCATGAGTTGCTGGGGCGTCGCCTCGCCAACGATTGCATAGCGTTCATTCGGCCAGTCAATCGTGAGGACGAGCCCGCGAAGACCGCCTGTGCCGATATTGACGAACGGCAGGGGACCGAACAGCACTGATGTAATCGGGATCCTTGCGTCGCCAATGGTGATTTCCGCATCCAGCGGCGCCCGGCTGATATCGAATTCCTTGTCGATGGTGCGGGCCCGGCCAATGACTTCGGGCGGTCCGTCGAGCGCCAGCGTGTCCGCATAGGCGTTCGGCAACGTCACGATATGCGGCGCGCCGGAGTCGATGTGCGCCTCCATCTCGGCGCCTTTTATGGTGACAATGCCGTCGAGAATGGGCGCGCTGTCGCCAAACTCAATCCAGGTGACATCGTCCGGCGCGGTTCCGCCAATGCGTAAAATGTTATTCTGAAAGTCGAATGTCACGAGGCCATCATCGAACAGGGCCGGACCAATCACATTTGCGCCCATGCCGTTTGCTGCGGCTGCTGAAATCGAGGCGAGTTGAAAATCCCGGCTTTCGGCGCCGGCGATCTCCAGAACATCGATCTGATAAAGGTCGGCGTCGACCGGTTCGCCGCCCAGCGGGCTGCCGATCTGTTGCTGACCGACCGGCTTGAGGTTGAGGGCTTCGACAGTTTCGCTGCTGAGCATGCCGCCGCGCGGCGCCCCTGTGTCGATCACAAACGGGAATGGACCTTCGCCGTTAACGAACACCTCCACTACGGGACGCCCGCTGGAAAGGTCCATTGGCGCTTCCGCGACGTTGTTCTGACTGACGGTCGCCGCGCATCCCATCGCCGTCAGCGCAAGGATGAAAAAAATCAGATAGTTCATAAGACCCGAATCCTGTTATTATTACGATTCGTAACATAAACAGGTTCCGCTTGTGAAGGACCCGATCATGACAAATTCCGATGACGGCGAACTGACAGAACTCGAAGGCCTTGTGCTCGCAAAAGTCGCCAAAATGGCTCCGGTCACGGCTTATGAGCTGAAGCAAAGCATTGCGGCGGCGCCGTCCCGTTACTGGAGCGGCAGCGCCGGCGCGATATACCCTGCCGTCAAAAGACTTCAGGCGCGGGGAATGCTCGCGACGCAAAATGCGTCAGTGGGCCGAAGGAAGGCGGTGGCCTACACGCTCTCGTCGTCCGGCAAGGCGGCCTTCGAGGATTGGGTCACCGATCTTGATCGGGCCATCGATCCCGGCATCGATCCGCTCCGTATGCGCATGCTTTTTCTTGATCTTGTCCCAAATAAACGCCGCGATGCATTCCTTCGTGGCGCGGCGACCCGTCTTGATGAACAAACAAAGGAATCGCCCTTTGCCTTGCCGGAAGCGGAAATGGATAATCGCGCGCACCGGCTCTGGATGCGCGCACGCAAGTCCGGTTTCGCCGCGGTTCGAAAACTCATAACGAAGAAATAGCGTGCCGGCGTATGTTTATCGCATGCCGTCAAAGAGGGCGTTCAGCGCGACAGACAGCATGTCGCCGGGGTCCGCGTTATTGCGCAGTGAAAATAGCGCCGTCTCGGCGACCAGCGCATTCAACATCGCTGCAAAGAGAGCGGGGTTCTGCAATTGAATATCGCCGGCGTTAATCGCTTCCTGCAGTAAGTTTTCAATATACGGCAGGCTGATCGCGTCTTCGATTTTCTTTGCGCGGCGCGTCCCGATTGCAGCGGGTCCGATTTCGAATAGGATTTTGGACGTCGCCGGCGCTCGCGCTGCTTCTGTCCATGCGATGCAAGCGGCGCGAAGCCGGTCGAGAGGCGTTGTGTGTCGCTCGGCGACGTTGATCGCCTGTTCAATCGCTCTTCGGGATTCTTCCTCGTAGATGGCCTCGGCGATCTCGGTCTTGCTGCGAAAGTGATGATAGAGCGCGCCCTTGCTGAGGCCCGTCTCGGACAGCACCTGCTGTGTCGTCGTCCGGTCGAACCCGCGTTTCAGGAAAGCGGTGCGAAACGCCTCCAAGAGCGTTTGCCGCGTATTTTCCGACCGTTCCTGCTGGCGCGCCATTTCGCCCCTTTACAACGCCTGCATTCTGAATGTAAACAAACCGACGGTCGGTTTATTAGAAAGGCGCAGCTCATGGCGGACTATCTGGACAGCCTCGATAAAATGCTCTCGGTCTGGAATACAAGCGACGGCAAGGAAAAACACGCGCTTGTCGAAGCCGCCATGGAACAGAACGTCCACTTCGTTGATCCGAACCACAACATCATCGGTCACGACGCGTTTCTGAAAATGGTCGATGAGGTTCAGGCGAGAATTCCCGGCGCGGTTTATTCGCGGGGGAGCAATATCGACTTCCAGCATAACCATTGCCGGTATTACTGGGCAATCCATGTGAACGAGAAATTGCTAACAACCGGCTTTGATGTCACGGAAGTCAATGACGGCGGGAAGATCGTCAAGGTGACAGGGTTTTTCGGCGAACTGGAACGCTGACGAATACTGCGAAGCGTACGCTGCGCTTTCTAAAACCGCTCCAGCAGTCTTTCGAGATAATCGATTTCTTCGTCGGTGCGGTCCGGTTCGCCGAGACGTTCGCGTAATTGCTGAATGATCGCGCGAGTCCGCGCTGCGTCCGTTTCTTGGGGCACCTCTATGCCGCCGCTGCCATAAGCTTCTCCCACCGGACGGCCGAGCGGATCAGTGCCGCCGCCGCGCGGTTCGCCATTCTCGCCCTGGCCAGCCTGGCGCATCTCCTCCCGGGCAAGCCCGTCGGCGCCGTCGCGCATATTGGCGATCGCCCGTTCCATGGCGTCCGCCGCCGCGTCGAAATCGCCCTCGCGCAGCGCATCTTCGGCGTCGCGCATTTCATTGCGTGCGCGGCCCATGGCGCGCGCGGAATCGCCGTTCGGATCGAGGTCGCCGCCGCCCTGTAGCTGATCGATCAGATCGTCGAGATCGCGGCCAAGATTTTCCTGCGCCTCCGCAAGGTCGCCGGCGCCGGTTCCTTCTCCCTCGCCGTCGCCGCCTTCGCTTCCGCCATTGGTCTGCCCCTCTTCAAACGCCTGGTCGGCCAGTTCGCGCTGGCGGCCGATCAGGTCGCCGGCCTCGCCGGACGCACCAGCCTCGCCGGGCGCGCCGCCGGGCGATGATCCACCGCTGCCGCTGCCGTTCTGGGAAAGGCGCAGATTGTTCAGGATGTTTTCAAGCTCAGACAGCATCTGCCGCGCCGCATTACCGGCGCCGGACTGGGCAAGGTCGCGAATGGCGTCGAGCATTTCATCGAGGTTTGATTTTTCAATCTGCTGGCTGTCGCCGCCATTATTTGCCTGTTGCTGCTGTTGCGATTGCCCTGACTGCGCGAGCGCCTGGAGGTAGTCGTCCATGGCCTGGCGCAATTCTTCGGTAAGCTGCGCAATTTCCTCATCGTCCGCGCCGCGCTCAATGGCTTCGCGCAGGGCGTCTTCCGCCGCTTCAAGCCGCTGACGGGCAAGCTCCAGCGCTTCGTCTTCAAGCTGCAACGCCAGCGGCCAGAACTCTTCGACCGCGTCGTCAAACCCGTCGCCGTCCTGGCGCATGACCCGCCAGAAGGCGGTGCGCAGAAGCAGGTAGTCGGTCGACCGGTTGTAATAGACTTCCGGCGCCATAGTGATGGCGTCAAAGCTGCGTCCCGCGCGCCGCCAGTCATCCGGCGCCACCGCGAGGGTCTGGCGTTGTTCAAGGACCGCCCGCGCCAGCGGATTAAAAAAGCGCCGCGTCGGCAATTCAATGACGGCGTCTTCGGAGTAACCGGCCTGACCGGCGCCGTCCTCAATAACGATCCGTGCAAGGACGGTAAGCCCGGCCCAGGGGTCGGCCTGCAAATCGAGCGTCACGAAACGCTCGCCCGCGCCACTGCCGGGCTGTCCGAGATCGACAATGCGCGTTTCGGTCAGGGACGCCTGATTGATTTCCGGAAAATCGAGCGGCCGGTCCTGATCGGGGTCGAGGCGCAATTCAAGGCGCGCCGCCGTCGGTCCGTAATCGTCTTCCGCGATATAGGAAAACGCAACGAGATTGTTGTCATTGGCCGCCGGTTCTTCGCCCCAGGCGACGAGGGGCGCATTGTCGGCGATGACGCCCACCGGCCAGCGCGCAGCAGCGCCGTTGAGCCGTAATGACAAAACGCCGCTTTCGGCCAACATGATTTCGCCGCGCGCAGCAGACTTATCGCGTGAGAATTCCGCGCGGGTTTCTTTCGTTTCGCTGGCGAAGGTCAGCGCGCGGCGGCCGCGGCCGTTAATCTGCGCAACTATGCGCGCGCCCGCCGGCGCGTTCACCTGGTCACGGAGGCCGGTTTTGTCATCGCCGGCGCGCATCAGATAAATCGGCGCCTTGCCGGTATAGGCGGGCGGCTCGATCCAGAGATCGGCGACAGCGGTTCCCGCAGCGCCGGCGCCGGGCGCCAGAACGCCGGCCAGACGTGTGCGCCACTTGTCGCCCGCCGAGACAAAGCCGATCGCGAGAAGCCCGAGCATGAGATATCGGAGCCCGTAAGGGTCCCGCGCCGTGAGCGTGTCGCGCGGGGCGTTCAGTTTGGCGCGGCGTGCGCGCGCGGCGCTGGCGTCAAGATGGGCCCGCCACAAGGGGCTTGTCGAAAGCGTCGGATCAGACGGGCGATCATCAAGGGACTGCAACGGCGCGTGAACGAGCGCGCCGTCATCTTCGATCCGCGCCTGTGCATCGCGCCGCGACGGCCACCGAACGAAACGCAGATCGCGCCAATAGCTGAGCGCGAGCGCTCCGGCGCCGAAACCCAACGCAATGGCGTGAAGCCATGCGGGCGTTCGCGCCCAGGCGCCGAACAACGCGAGAAGAAGGAACGCGGCGACGACGCCAAGGGCCGGAAGCATTGCCGGCGCCAGCCTCTCCCAGTAAAGGGTAAGGCGCGCGGCGAAAATGCGGAAGGCGCCGGACGGGCGGCGCGATCGATGTGCCAACTCGGTCGTCATACTTCTTGCACAATAGCCGCGCGAGGGCGCGCCGTCGATGCGCAGCGCGTTCGGATTATCGACTTCGAGGCTCGCGCGGGCGCGCCTTGCCAAGGGTTAATGGTTAACGGGCGGGGTATCGGCTTGGTTTGGTCACTGGCGACAGGAACGCGCCGCCGCCGTCTGGCGCGAGACGCCGCTCTTTCGCGCGCGTCCTGGGCGCGCCGCTGGGCTGCGGCGACGGTCGTCATCATCTATAATTTTGTCGGCGTCGCCGACATTTATTCGACGATTTATGCGCTCGATATTGGCGCCGGCACGGAAGCAAATCCCATTGTGCGCGCCATGATGGAACACGCCGGCGACGGCTGGGTGCTTGGCAAGCTCGCGCTGCAGGCGGTGATCAGCGTTATGGTCTTATGGTTTCCGCACTGGATCGTTATCGGCTTCTTTTCCCTGGCGATCGCCGGCAATGCATTCGTCGTTTACAACAATCTTGCGATTGCCGGGTTGGTGTAGGGAGCGAAATACTTTCAATTGTTTTGACGGCTTCGAAGCGGTACGCTTCCCATTATGAGCGCGTTAACAGAAGTGGGAAGTTTTTACGACCCTGAAGAAGCCTACTGCGCGTGGGGGTACCTCAAAGCAAATGGCGTCTATTCTGTAATCCAAAATGAATATCATTTGACCTCAGCGCCCTGGTTAAGAGTTGCGCTTGGCGGATACCGGCTATTAGCGCCTGCAGAAGAGAAACCTGTTGTGGAGGCGCTCTTCTCTAATATCGGAACAACATCAAATGAAAATGACTTAAAAATCGGATTCAAAAAAGCAAAAACTGAACTGGATCTGGTTTCCGGTCGCATTTCTGACCGAAACACCGTTCATTCCTAAACGCCGTGGCGGCGTGATCGGCGCATTGCAATTTGCCGGCGTTGCAATGCTATACCTTCTCATCTTAACCAGCCTGGTTTACTGGCCCTTCTATTGGCTTTTCCTTTAATTTCGGTCAGCGCGCATCCGCCTCTAACGCCAGCATCTCATCAATCGTCGGGCGTCGGCGAATAACCGTATACTGATCGCCGTTCACCAACACTTCCGGAATGAGGGCGCGCGAATTGTATTGCGACGCCTGCACCGCGCCATAGGCGCCCGCGGACATTACAGCGACGAGGTCGCCGGCTTTGAGCGCCGGCATTTTCCGGTCCTTTGCAAACCGGTCGCTCGACTCGCAAACGGGTCCGACAATATCGTATAGCGTCTCGATGCCCTTGCTTTCTTTTACGGGCCAGATTTCGTGGAAGGCGTCATACATGGCGGGACGGACAAGATCGTTCATGGCGGCGTCGATGATGAGGAAGTTCTTCGTTTCCCCTTCCTTCACATAAAGAACGCGCGAAACGAGAATGCCGGCGTTGCCGGCGATCATGCGGCCCGGTTCAAAGATCAATTTGACGTTCAGGGGCGCCGTGACGCGCTTGATCATGTCTGCATAGGCGTCCGGGTGCGGCGGGACCGCGCCTTCGCCGTACGGGATGCCGAGCCCGCCGCCGAGATCGAGCGTTTCGATGGCGCATCCATCGGCGCGAAGGTCTGCGATCAGGCCGGCGACTTTGGTGAAGGCGTTCTCAAACGGCGAAAGGTCGTCAATCTGCGAGCCGATATGCACATCGACGCCCTTGACGGCGACGCCTTTCATGGCGCGCGCTGCTGCATAAAGATTGCGCGCCTCGCTCCAGGCGACGCCAAACTTGTCTTCTTTCTTGCCGGTGGAAATTTTTTCATGGCCGCCGGCGGCGACATCCGGGTTGATGCGCAGGGCAATGGGTGCGCGGGCGTTGCGTTCGCGGGCAATCTTGTCAATGGCGTTAAGCTCCGCCGATGATTCAACGTTAAACTGCAAGATGCCGGCGTCGATTGCCGCGGCGATTTCGTCGTCTGTTTTGCCGACACCGGAGAAAACAATCTTTGACGGCGGAATGCCGGCCCGTTGCGCGCGGATGAGTTCGCCGCCTGAAACGACGTCCGCGCCGGCGCCCTCGCTGGCGAGGGTTTTCAAAACGGCAAGGTTTGAGTTCGCTTTTACCGAATAGGCGACAAGGGCGTCTGCGTCCGCAAAGGCGTCGGCAAAGACGCGAAAATGCCGGCGCAGCGTCGCTTCGGAATAAACGTAAAACGGCGTGCCGACAGCGTCCGCCAGTGCGGCGAGGTCGACGTCTTCAGCGCCAAGCGCGCCATCGCGATAGGCGAAATGGTGCATTAAATTTGCGCCGTTTCTTCCTGCGGATCTTCAGGCGGACGCAACGGCGCTTTCTTGCCGCAGGCGGCAAGGAACATCGTAAGGGCGAGGACGGCTAAGATCGCTCTCATATCGAAATTTCTTCCTATCGGTCGGTTATCCGCGCGTGGGCGAGGACTCATAGAGCTTCAGCTTACTGGATTCCCGCCTTCGCGGGAATGAGCGGGAATAGTAGTCAACCAAGCGCCTTTAACAATTTCTCCGCTTCGCGCTTGACGTTCGCCGGCGCCGTGCCGCCGAAGGACGTGCGCGAGGCGACGGAGGCATCGACGGAAAGAACACCAAACACTTCATTCGTGATACCCGGCTCGATTCCTTGCAAGTCATCCAGCGACAGGGCTTCGAGCGCTACGCCTTTCTTTTCCGCGAGCGCCACGGCGGCGCCCGTGACGTGATGGGCTTTGCGAAACGGCATGTTCAGTTTACGGACAAGCCAGTCGGCAAGATCCGTCGCTGTTGAATAACCCGCGCCTGCGGCGGCGTTCATGGAGTCGCGATTGGCGGTGAGATCGCCGACCATGCCGTTCATTGCTGCAATCGCCAGGGCAAGATCGTCAAAGCATTGAAATGTCGTCGCCTTGTCCTCCTGCATGTCCTTGGCGTAGGCCATGGGCAGGCCTTTCATGACGATCAGCAACGTGTTGAGCGATCCGACAATGCGGCCGACTTTCGCGCGCACAAGTTCCGCCGCATCGGGATTGCGTTTTTGCGGCATGATCGACGAGCCGGTGGAAAATGCATCGGACAAAGTGACGAAGCCGAATTGCGCCGACGTCCAGATGACGAGTTCCTCGCCCAGTCGCGACAAGTGCGTCGCCGCAATCGCCGCTGCGGCCATGGCCTCTAACGCGAAATCGCGGGACGAAACGGCGTCAAGGGAGTTCGCACACGGGCGATCAAAGCCGAGGGCCTTGGCGGTCTGGTCACGATCAATCGGGAAAGACGTGCCCGCTAGCGCTGCGGCGCCCAGCGGGCATTCATTCATGCGACGGACCGCGTCGTCGAAACGCGCGGCGTCGCGGGCGAACATTTCTGCATAGGCGAGAAGATGATGACCGAATGTAACGGGCTGCGCCGTCTGCAAATGCGTAAAGCCCGGCATGACCGCGTCGGCGTTTTCCCTGGCGCGCATTGCGAGCGTTTTACAGAGTTCGCGCAAGGCCGTCGCCGATTGCCCAGACGCATTGCGCACCCAGAGGCGAAAATCCGTCGCGACCTGATCGTTACGCGACCTGGCTGTGTGAAGCCGGCCGGCGGGCTCGCCAATGAGGTCCTTCAGCCGCGCCTCGATATTCATGTGAATGTCTTCCAGCGCCTTTGAAAAGGCGAATTCCTCGCGTTCGAGTTCGCCGGCAATCTGGTCGAGGCCTTTCTGGATGGCGGCGTTGTCGTCGTTAGATATGACGCCGCAGGCGGCGAGCATTTCCGCATGGGCCCTGGAGCCGGCGATATCCTCACGCCAGAGACGCTGGTCGATATCGATAGAGGCGTTGATTTCCTCCATGATCGCCGAGGGGCCTTGCGAAAAACGCCCGCCCCACATCTGGTTTTCCGCAGGTTTTGTTCTATCTGTCATGGCGTCGATGATCGTATGGAAAGGCGCGTCCCGGCATGAAAGCACTCAATGAACCGCGCCTGTGGCTCATGATTGTCGGCGGCGTCGGCGTACTCTGGCTCGTCTACGTCATTATTGCCGCCAGCGTAAAGCCGCGCGCGGACGACGCGCCTGCCGCGCTGGCCATGGACGCGTCGCTGCTGGTGGGCGAAATGGCCGATTTCGCCTACGCCTTTCCGCCGCGCGGGGCGACGGAAATTCCCTTCGAACATGACGGGAGGCAGGTTTCGCTGGCCGATTTTCGCGGGAAGGCGGTCCTGGTGAACTTCTGGGCGACCTGGTGTGCGCCGTGTCTCAAGGAATTGCCGTCGCTCGATAGGCTGCAGGCGCAGCTCGGCGGTCGGAAATTCGAAGTGGTCGCCATCGCCGCCGATCCGCGGGGTCCGGAGGTGGCGAAGGCGTTTCTGGACCGGCTGGAAATTGAAAACCTCAAGCTTTACGCCGATCCGCGCCTTGCGATGGCGACGTCAATCGGCGGCGCCGATGTGCTGCCTGTGAGCATTCTCTACGATGCGGAGGGGCGCGAAGTCGGCCGGCTGGTGGGCGAAGCAGACTGGTCGAGCCCGGAAGCGGTGCGCCTTGTCAGCGCCGCTATTCCTCAGTAATTGCGCCGGCGCGCCCGCCTTGCAATCGCGCTGCGGGCGCGCATATGGACAGGGGGTCGGCGGGGCCGGCGGATTACGGTTTCGGAGGGAGACAAGATTATCATGACGACACGGAAATTCCTGCTGGCGGGCGCCGCCGCACTGGCGCTTGCGGCCTGCGGTAAAAAAGAAGGCGACGCGCCTTCGGCGAGCGCATCCGGCGACGCGGCAAATCTCAGCGCATCTTCGCCCCTTGATGAAAAGTTCACCCTGAAAGGCGGTGAGGCGACGGACGTCGACAAGTTCCTGTCGATCCTCGCTGTGGATAATCCGCCAACCTATGACAGCGCTGAATTTGACGACGCCCTTGGCGCGACGGTGATTTCGAACCTGCGTTTTGGCGAGCCCGATGGCGACAGCGCCGTCATCGTCGAACGCGCGGAACTTTTCGGCGTCGATCTCGAGGCCGTCGACCGTGTTCAGAAAGCGGAAGACCCGGGGCCTGACGCGCCTTTTGAAAAAATCTTCGAAAAGGTGCGCCTGTTGAATGTTTCCGTTGACGGCGTCGAAGATGAAGAAGGCGGCGAGACCACTGACATCGCCGTCGCGGGCGTCGAGTTCGATGATCTTTCCATTCGGCAGGGCGGCGAAAACGCCAATGCGGACGGCGACGGCGCTGCGAATTTCTTCAACGCGGTCAGCCTTGGCGGGCTCTATTTCAAAGACATCAATGTCAATGTGGAGGCCGAGGAGTCTCAGAATATTTCGTTCGCGGCTCCGGATCTGCGCGTCGTCGGCATGAGCGGCGGCAAGATCGGCGCGGTTCTCGCCAGCGATCTCAGCTATAATTTCTCGCAGGGCGCTGAAGTGCGCGACGCCATGCGCGAGGCCATGGGCCCGCAAGGCGCTATCCTTCTCGACGGGCCGCTCGGCGGCGTAATCGCGCCGGACAGCCAGCGCGCAACAATCGAAGCCTTCGAATGGCGCGGCGTCGATTTCTCCGGCGCCATGGCTTACGGCGTCAAAGGCGAAGACGCGCCTGCGACGGAACGGGATCTCATCGATCTCGGCGCTGTCAAAGTTTCAAACATGGTGAGCTATATCGAGGACCGTCAGGTGGCGACCATTGAGGAAGTCTCTATTCCGAAAATGAACTTTGCCTGGTTTGTGCCGTCGGATTTCCGCATGGACATAAAAGGCGCCGTCACCGACTATACGGCGTATGTTCCTGATACGGATAGCCCGGCCTTCGCCGTCCTGACAGAACACGGCCTCGACAATGTTGAGGGCGACGGATTCGCCGAATGGAAATGGAACCCGGACAAAGGCGACGGCCGCCTCAGCTATGTAGCAAACAGCGCCGGCCTCATGGATTTTGACATGGGGCTCGATATGGTCGGCGTCTCCCTGAAGGACATTGCTGAAGCGGAAGGCGACGAAACGGAAGGCATATTCTTTAAAAACGCCGAGCTCAAATCGTTCAATATGAAAATTGTGGACGAGAAAGCGCTCGACGCGATCTTTGATATCGCCGCCTTGCAAATGGGCGGCACAGGCGACGACTTGCGCCAGTCTGCGCCGGCGTTGATCCGGCTTTCCGGCGCGCAGTTCGCGGCGATGAACCCGCGGATTACCGGTTATCTCGACTCTGTCGCGAACTTTATTTCAAAAGGCGGGTCGCTGGAGATTGCGGCGACGCCTGAAGAGCCGTTTGGCGCCGCCGATATGGAAACGCTGGGGGCGGCGCCCCAGACGCTTCCGGACGTCCTGGACCTGACGATTTCTCACTCGGAATAAGCGCCGAGGCACAAAGAAAAGGCCGCCTGTTAAGGCGGCCTTTTTTTAGTCTTTCAGAACGAACGTCACTTTCAGGATGACGCGGTATTCCTTGATCTTGCCATTGTCGAGAATGAGCGACTGATCCTTCACCCACGCCCCTTCTACATTCGAAAGGGTCTTGTTGGCGCGCTCGATGCCGTTCTCGATGGCGTCGTGAAAACTCTTTTTTGATCCGCAAATAATTTCCGTAACCCGTGCGACGGTCATGAAATGGTCTCCTGTTGCCGGCGCGGGCGCCCGCGCCAAAAAGGAATTAAATCAACTCTAAGGGCCTGATGCAAACGGCGGCAGTCAGCGCGTCGGGACCGGGGCGTCGCCGGAATAGTCGTAGAACCCGCGACCCGTTTTGCGGCCCAGCCATCCGGCTTCAACATATTTAACGAGAAGCGGGCAGGGGCGGTATTTTGAATCCGCAAGACCTTCGTAAAGCACCTGCATAATCGCAAGGCAGGTGTCGAGGCCAATAAAGTCTGCAAGCGCCAGGGGCCCCATGGGATGGTTGGCGCCGAGTTTCAGGCCGGTATCAATCGCCTCGACGGATCCGACGCCTTCATAAAGCGTATAGATCGCTTCATTGATCATGGGCATCAGCACGCGGTTGACGATAAAGGCCGGGAAATCTTCGGAGACCGCCATCGTCTTGCCGAGACGTTCTACAAGGGTTTTCGTTGTTTCAAACGTTTCCTTGGAGGTAGCGATTCCGCGAATGACCTCCACAAGGCGCATTACCGGCACCGGATTCATAAAATGAATGCCGATAAACTTTTCCGGTCTGTCGGTCGCTGCGGCAAGCGCCGTGATCGACATGGACGAGGTATTCGACGCCATGAGCGCATCTTTTTTCAGGACTTTTGTGAGTGCGCTGAAAATCTGTTTCTTGAGGTCAAGGTTTTCGCTGGCGGATTCGATGACGAGATCGCAATCGGCAAGATCTTCGAGAGCCGGCGCTGACTGAATGCGCGCTCTGGCTGCGTCCGCGTCGCCGGGCTCTATGTCGCCTTTGCCGACCTGGCGCGCCAGATTTTTCTCTATGGTCGCAAGCGCCGCCTCGATGCGCGTTCCGTCAATATCATTGAGGCGAACGTTATAGCCCGCCGCCGCGAAAACATGGGCGATGCCGTTGCCCATCTGGCCGGCGCCAATGACGCCGATTTTTCTGACTTCCGTCATCATGTCCATTCCATTAGGTTGCCGGCGCGATCATAAGCGCGGTTTTTGTTGCGTTGCAACATCCCGCGGGGCGGCAATGTTCTGCAAAAATTGCAATGCGATGTTTCCGTTACGAGCGGCGTTGGGGGAGAGGTGTGATGAATTTTGAAAGCTTAACACAGGCGGTGTCGGCGCTTACGCTGACCTTGCTGATCCCCGTATTGTTTTCAGTCTGGTTGGCGAGCGGCCAATATCGAAAATTGTTCCGCGCCACAGGAAAAATAAGCGCAATTTTTGTGTTCTTGAGTATCGCAGCGATTGTCGCGTGCCTTGTCCTCGTTGCGCCCTGGGCCGTCGGCGTATACTGGGCACGGTATGTTGTCGCAGTGTTGCTCGTCATTGGCGTCGTGCGGTTTCCGTTTGAGTTCGCCGGCGTAAAATCCGAGAGCGGCGGATTCTTTGCGCGCCTTTCGCAAGGCATAATCATTGTAATCGGGGCTGTATTCGCTGCAGGCGCGGTGTGGGCGGGATCAGCATACGCGGTTCGCGACGGCGTTGATCGGATTGAGCTTCAGTTCCCTCTAAAGGGGCGTATGTTTGTAATCGGTCAGGGTGGCGACGCCATCATTCTCAACGGCCATCACGGACATCCAGCGCAGCGTTACGCACTCGACATTATCGCGATCAATGCAGCCGGTCACAACGCATCCGTCCTGTTTCCCGACAGCGCTGACGATTATGTTGTATGGAGCGCCGAAGTCATCAGCCCGTGCGACGGTGAAGTAGTCTGGGCCCGCGACGGGCTGGAAGACGCACCCGGAGCGCAGCGAGATCGCGACACGCCTGCCGGCAATGTCGTCGCGATCGATTGCGGCGATGCGACCGTTTTTCTGGCGCATTTGCAAAACTCCAGCGTCGCCGTTTCAGAAGGACAACGCCTTTCCGCCGGCGATCATGTCGGCCTTGTCGGTAATTCGGGAAATACAACAGAACCGCATCTGCATTTTCATGCCGAGGCTGGTCCGTTTCAGGGCGAGCAGTCGGAAAATCCCGGCGTCCCTATTGTCTTTGAAGGACGCTTCCTCGTGCGCAACGATCTTGTGCGGCGGTAAGAAAGCGCGGCTATCCCAACGCGTCTGTCATTTCCGGCACCGCCTTGAACAGGTCGGCGACGAGGCCGTAATCGGCGACCTGAAAGATCGGCGCTTCCTCGTCCTTGTTGATGGCGACGATGACTTTGGAATCTTTCATGCCTGCGAGGTGCTGGATGGCGCCGGAAATACCGATGGCGATGTAGAGTTCCGGCGCGACCACCTTGCCAGTCTGACCGACTTGATAATCGTTCGGGACATAGCCGGCGTCGACCGCGGCGCGTGACGCGCCCACTGCGGCGCCAAGCTTGTCCGCCAGCGGCATAATGTATTCTTCGAAAGCGTCCGATGACCCTAGCGCGCGGCCGCCGGAGACGACAATTTTGGCGCCGGAAAGTTCCGGGCGATCAGACTTGGTGAGGTTTTCCTCGACGAATTCTGAAACGCCGGGATTGCCGGCGGCGCTGACGGATTCAACGCTCGCCGAGCCGCCTTCTTCCGCCGCCTTGAACGCCGTTGCGCGCACTGTGATGACTTTTTTGGCGTCGTTCGATTTCACCGTTTGCATAGCATTGCCGGCGTAGATCGGCCGGGTGAATGTGTCCGGCGCCTCGACCGAAACAATTTCCGAAATCTGCATGACATCGAGCTTTGCGGCGACCCGCGGCATGACGTTTTTGCCGGTTGTCGCCGCTGCTTTCAGGATCGCGTCGTAATCGCCGGCAACGGAAACAACCAGATCCGCAAAGGGTTCAGCGAGGCGATTGGCGTAGGCCGCATCATCGGCATGCAGTACTTTGCGAACGCCGGAAATCTTTGCAGCGGCGGTCGCGGCGTCGCCGGCGTTTTCGCCGGCGACCAGGATATCGATGTCGCCGCCAATCGCTGCAGCGGCGGTGACCGTCTTATGGGTGGAATCGTCAATCGAATTGCCGTGGACGTCGGCGATCACGAGTACAGCCATTAGATTACCCCCGCTTCGTTTTTCAGTTTCTCGACGAGTTCCGCAACGCTTTCGACTTTCACGCCGGCTTCGCGCTGCGGCGGCTCCGTCACTTTGACAACTTCGAGGCGCGGCGCGATATCAACGCCGTAATCGGCGACCTCTTTCACATCGAGCGGCTTCTTCTTCGCCTTCATGATATTCGGCAGCGACGCGTAGCGTGGCTCGTTAAGGCGCAAATCCGTCGTCACGACCGCCGGCAGGTTGATCCGGATCGTTTGCAGGCCGCCATCGATTTCGCGGGTCACATTCAACTGACCATCGGCCTTTTCGACCTTCGAGGCGAATGTGCCTTGCGGCCAGTCAAGCAGCGCGGCGAGCATTTGCCCGGTCTGGTTGGAATCATCGTCAATCGCCTGCTTGCCGAGAATGACAAGTTCGGGATTTTCTTCCTCGACGACTTTATTCAGAAGCTTCGCAACGGCGAGCGGTTCGACGGTTTCGTCGGTTTTTATCAGAAGGCCGCGGTCAGCGCCCATGGCGAGGGCCTGCCGGATCTGGTCCTGAGCCTTTTCAGGGCCAATCGACACCGCGACGATTTCTTCTGCCGCGCCCGCTTCTTTCAGACGGATCGCCTCTTCAACAGCAATCTCGTCGAACGGGTTCATGCTCATTTTGACATTGGCGAGATCGACGCCGGTCTCGTCGGATTTAACCCGAACTTTGACGTTGTAATCGATCACGCGCTTGACGGGCACAAGGATCTTCATCGCGTTTCTCCTGGCGGATGAATTGGCGGCGTTTCAGCAACCGCCGTGAAATTTCGCAGCGCACCATAGACGGGCGGTCAGCCCTCATCAATGCGTAGGAGCGCCGCGGATCGGATGAATTGGAATGGTTTTCTAATTCGGCGGCTCAGGGCTTCAGGACGGGCCTTTGCCGATCAGGAACAAAAACAGAAACATGATCGCAACGGTAATCGCCTGCGCGAGGACGCGGAGCCGCATCAGCTTGTTTGAATTCTCTTTTGCGAATGCGCCGCCTTTGGCGAGAGAGTAGATGCCGACGCCGAGGATCGCGAGTGTCGCGAAGAGGCCGATGGGGATTAGAAAATAGACAAAGCTGCTCATGGGAATGTTCCTTTGGCGGCTATATGGGCCTTTTTCCGCCTGTCCGCCAGTCAGATTTACGCGAGGAGCGGCCGCGCAGATCGCGACACTCAGTCGCGCGGCGGCTTAGTCCGCTTTATTCGCGCGCATAGCTCACCGGCGTTGCCGGGCCGCGATCATTGGCGTTCGCCGTCGTGACGCCGTTCAGCCGGTTGAGATAGGCGCGAATATCGGCGTCCGCCGGCGCGTCGATCCCGAGCCCGCCTGCTTCCGGCGGCGCGGCCATGGGCGGCTGCAACTCATTCAGCGAAAAATCCATGCGGACGTCATAGGTGCGTTCCGCCTGATATCGCAGGAAGCGCAAGGCGTTGTGCCATTGCGTCTTTGTTTCATCATCCGTGCACGTTGCAAACTCCGCGCCCCGGGCGCCCCACCGCCGCTCCGGGCAGTGATAAGGGCTGAAAGAAAGATCGAACAGTCGATCCATGACATGAGCGAGGTTCAGGCGCATGCGCGTTTCGTCGGAACGCCAGTAGGTGAAGGTGCATTTATTTTTTTCGTCTTCGAAGGCGTCGGCAAGGTCTTTCGCCAGATTGTCGCCCTCATAGGAAACGCTGGCGTCGCCCGCTTCAACGTCCTCAACTAGGCGTTGTACTTCCCGGCGCAATTCGATGAAGCTGACTTTCAGGCGCGCGTCCCGGGATGGCGTCGAATATTCTTCCCATTCGCCATAGGTGCCGTAAATATTCGGCGGCAGCTTCGTCGGATGCGGCTTTAAGTGAATGCGCGCGCGGCGCGCCTTGTCGACGGCGACTTTGCGCGCCTTGACGGCGGTGCAGATCGAGCGAAGGCCGAAGCGCAATTCAGCCACCGGGTCATAAGCGAAGTCCGGCGCCGCCAGCGCGCGGCGGACATAGTCGTAATATCGCAGCGTGCGGCCATTATGTTGAAACGCGCCTTCATGCCAGACGCCAGACGAGGCTGGCACATTGCCGAAATACTGCTCCATGGAAAACCCGGGCAGCGCCTCGTTCGCCGCCGCGTTGAGCGTTCCGCCGACGAGTGATCCGTCGCTTGCGCGGTCTGCGCCCTCAACGCGGATCGGCCGCCAGGCCTTGAGGCCGGCGCCAAGTTCGGGCTGCGAACGCATGAAATTTGGCCCGTATGTGGAACGCGAAACGGAATTGTCAGGGTGCGAGGCCACCACCTTGACGCGGCCGTCATCCATCACGTCATAGACGATGCCCACATGGCCGAAAATGTCATAAGCGATAACGCCGGGCCGCACTGTCTCGCGGCTGATCTTCACGGGATAAAAATCATCATGGCTGCGCCCGCCACCCGTTATTGGGTGTGTACGGAACATCGCAGTTGAAACTTCCCAGCCGATGCGGCGCAGGAAGGGCCGCGCGTCGGCGACAGAATTTAAAATCTGGCGACGCTCTGCGACAACATTGCCTTTTGTCGAATAGCGGATGTCCTCGCGGCGGGTTTTCGCGAGCGCCATCGATTTCTGATAGGAAAAGGGCAGCCCGTTCTTCCAGGCGTAATAAGCGCGCAGGACATAAGCCATATCCGCGCAGTCGCCGCGCAGCGTCGGATCAACAGCGGAACGGTAAGGGTTCGCGTCAGACTTGAGGCAGCTTTCGAGGGAATCGCAATTGGAGCGCCCGATCAATTGGACGAAAGCGCTGTATCCGGCCTCGTCCTCGGCGCTCCAATGATCCTTGTAGACTTCCCAGGCCTTGCCCGTGTTGAGGGCCGGCGGCACAGCTGATTGCGCCAGCGCCGGCGCGCAAAAAAGCGCCGCCGAAACCCCGGCGGCGACAATCGCCAGTCTCAACGCGACATACCCCATGAGTGCAAACTTAACGCGGGGTTAACCGATTTGGGTAGGCCTCTGGGCCGGGCTTTTTGGAAAAATCCCCGGCGGCGTTGCGCCAAAGCCGCGGGAAATAGCGAAGGAAACCGCTTGAAACTAAGAAAAACGTCGGGAATTCAACCACCTAGTGCAGAAAATCGATTTTTCAAGTCTGGCGAAAGGCGGTTTCGAACCCAATCTCAATTCTCGAGGCGATAGAAAGGGAGACATCAATATGGGGCTGGAATTATTTCTCGCGGGGCTCGTTGTCCTCGCCATTTTTGTCATGTTTGCGGCGGTCAAGGTCGTGCCGCAGGGGTTTGAGTTCACGGTTGAGCGTTTCGGGCGATACACGAAAACGATCAAGCCGGGTCTGCATCTCATTGCGCCGTTCGTCGATCGCGTCGGGAACAAGATGAACATGATGGAGCAGGTGCTCGATATCCCGGCGCAGGAAGTGATCACCCGCGACAATGCGCAAGTGTCGACGGACGCCGTCGCTTTTATCCAGGTGATGGACGCGGCCGCCGCCGCCTATGAAGTTGCGAACCTCACACGAGCGATATCGAACCTCGCCATGACGAATATCCGGACCGTGATCGGTTCGCTCGATCTCGACGAGGTGCTGTCGAACCGGGACGATATCAATGAGCGCCTGTTGCGCGTCATCGATGCGGCGACGCAGCCCTGGGGCGTCAAAGTCACCCGGGTTGAGATCAAAGATCTCGAACCGCCCGCCGATATCACCGAAGCCATGGCGCGCCAGATGAAGGCCGAACGATTAAAACGCGCCGAAGTCCTGACGGCGGAAGGCGAAAAGCAATCGGCGATCCTGCGGGCCGAGGGTGAAAAACAGTCGGCGGTGCTTGAGGCCGAGGGCCGGCGCGAGGCGGCGTTCCGTGATGCGGAAGCGCGCGAGCGCGAGGCGGAAGCCGAAGCGAAAGCAACGCAAATGGTGTCGGACGCCATCGCCGCCGGCGACGTTCAGGCGATCAACTACTTCGTGGCGCAGGATTATGTGAAGGCGTTTGAAAAACTGGCGATCTCGCCGCAACAGAAAACGCTCATCCTGCCGGCGGATATGTCCGCGCTCATCGGCACCATCGCCGGGGTGGGCGAAATTGCGAAAGAGACGTTCTCGCAAGCGCGGGCGCCGCGGCCGAACGGTTCCGTACCGACTGCGCAGTAGTGGCGTCGCCAAAGGGCTTCGGCTTTCGCCGGGGCCCCAAGGGCCGCGAACAGGGGATTGAAATCATGCAAGTCATCATCGAATTTATTTCCGGCATGCCGTTCTGGTACTGGTGGGTCTTTGCGATCGCGCTGCTCGTGATCGAGCTTTCAACAGGCTCGACCTATTTTCTCTGGCCGGCGATTGCCGCGGCGTTGACCGGGCTGATCGCGATAACGCCGATCGGCGCTTTCTGGCAGATGCAGATCCTGTCATTCGCCGCGTCGACGGTTGCGCTTTCCGTGTTCGCGCCGCGCTATGTGAAGCCTTGGCTGCACAGGACGCAGAAGGACCATCAGCTCCTCAATGAAAGCGGCGCCCAGAAGGTCGGGCGGCGCGCGACGGTTGACGAAACGTTTGCCAATGGCGTCGGCAAAGTGCGCATGGGCGATACGTTGTGGATTGCCGAGAGCGAGACCGGCGAAAATTTCGACGCCGGCGCTACGGTGACCGTCGCCCGGGTGGACGGAACGAAGCTGTTTGTCGAAAGCTCCCGGTGATATGAAGTGTTTGAAGGTGTCAAAAACGCTGGAGGCATTTTTAGCGGATCCATAAGAGCTATTGTCTTGTATCCGGTTATGCTTGCCCCACTGCTATTTGTTTGGGCGTTTTACGCACCAAGTATTCTCTATTTGCAGTTCTTTCTGGATTGGGATTCGCTTTCAACGCTTCAGGCCTCAGGTGTCGTATTTGGAGCAATTCTACTTTTCTCCGTCGCTCTGTCATTTTCATGTTTTTGGTTGCTTGAAATTGTCAGGCGAATTGAATCAGGCGAACCGGGCGAAATTTTAAGATCTCTACCGCCTGCGGCGGAAAACGTTTGCCGGGCATTTCATGTAACACTCATGTGGGCGTTTATATGGTTCATATTGACGATTGTTGCAGCGCTGGTCCGGCGCAAAAACGAAGACACTAATCAATCGTTCACGGCGGAAAATGCCGCCCGCACCCTAAGCGGTCAGGGATCATTTTCGCTTTCGGGAGCCTTTTTTGATGCATTAAATAAGGGCATCCGGATGATTGCCTTTTTGATTTATCCCGCGGTGGCATGGGAGCGAAACGACGCACCGATTAAGCGTGGGCTTGGCGTTGCTCGTGTTCATGCACCGGAATTCGCCAGCGGGTTTATTCTGACGGAGTTGGCGGCTGCGATAGTGTTTCTGCCGCCGGCGATTTTGTTCTGGTTCGTAGGTGAAGCAGAGATCAGCCTGAGTGATGGTGTCTGGTACGCAGTGATTGTGTATTGCGCATTTGCCTGGAGCATCAGCATCTTGTTGGAACAATTATTCGCAGCAGAGCTTTATTTGTGGGATATGAAATGGCGAAAGGCGTGTAGCGAAGCTGAAATAAGCGGCGCGCCCCTGCCAAAGCTTCGTGATGTTTCGCGCCCGTCAATTTTGGACGATATAAAGGAATTTGATACTTTGACCGCTACTTCGACTTCACAAGAGCACAATCACTCCGCGTAATAGTCGCGGATCAGGTTGAGTTCGTCGAGCGACGGCTCGTCATAGTCGCTGTCTTCGATGCGCGGGCGCGGCGGCAGCGTCACCGGCTCAAACGCCTCTTCGTTGAACTCGTAAGGCACGCGGTCGAGGATGGCGCGGATGATGTTGAGGCGCGCTTTTTCCTTGTCATTGCCGTCGACCACGAGCCATGGCGCTTCGTCCGTATGGGTCAGCGCAAACATCTTGTCGCGATAGCGCGTGAAGTCGATCCATCGGTTGCGCGCCTCAATATCAATGGGGGAAAGCTTCCACCGCTTGCGCGGATCGCAGGCGCGGTCCTGAAATCGTTCTTCCTGCTCTTCGGCGCTTACATGAATCCAGAATTTGATGAGGATCATGCCGGAATCGATCAGCATACGTTCAAAGAGCGGCGTCTCGCGCATGAAGGTTTCATGCTCTTCGTCGGTGCAAAACCCCATGACGGGCTCAACGACGGCGCGATTGTACCAGGAACGATCGAACAGTACGATCTCGCCGCCCGCCGGGAGATGTGCGACGTAGCGTTCGAAATACCACTGCGTTTGCTCGCGGTCTGACGGTTTGGGCAGTGCGACAACGCGCCAGATGCGCGCATTCATACGCCGCATAATGGTCTTGATGGCGCCGCCCTTGCCGGCGGCGTCGCGCCCTTCGAAAATAACCGCGACTTTCAGGTTTTTGCGGCGAACGGTTTCCTGCAGCTTGGCGAGCTCAAACTCGACCTCTTTCAATTCTTCGCGGAAACGTTTTTTCTTCATGAGTGCGGCGCCGATCTAGGCTGCAACCTTACGGGCGGCGACAATCGCCGTCACCCCTTGCATTTTTTTGCGCTGTTCCACGAGATTGGGCGCAACGCGCCCCCATGTGTGCATGACGTCGTCAGGGTTTGACGCCATGTCCGCAGTAAAAACGGTTGAACCGTCAAATATCTCGCCGACCGGTTCCGTTTTGCCGGGCGTTTTCGCCCAGTCGCGATAGATGGAAATGCGGCGGTGAATATGCGGGTCCAACTCATCGCCAAGGTAACTGTCGATCGCGTGAAGCCATAAGCCGCCAGGGCGTAATATCCGCAATCCGTCGTTGAAGAAGGCGTCAAGCTTATTCACGCCAATATGTTCAACGACGGAAATTGAAAACACGATATCGAAGCTTTCGTCGTCGATTTCCGTTGTGTCCTCACCCAGAAGGCACTGAATATTCCGGACCCCGGCGATATCAACGGCCTTTGCCGGTCCGCCGTCATTGCCGTCGAACGGTTCGATATTGACGCACCGGTTTTTCGCCGAGATCGCCTTCAGCAGGCGCGAATTGCCGCCGCCAATTTCGGCGATATCGAGACCTGCAGCCTCTTCCAGAAAACCGTAAATGATGCAGTCCTGGGTTGTCTTCATGTGAAAGGGCGCGGCGGCTTTCAGTTTCTTGGGAAGGCCTCGGTCAAGCGCCGCAAACAAGGCTTCTTTACGCACAAAATCAAACATCAAAACTCCGTATCCTGAAAATCAGGAAGCTATTGCTGCGCCCTCAGCGTCGAACCGGTGGTCGCGCCGGCAAAACTCGCATGTCACGGTGATCGCGCCGTCCTCGACCATATCGGCGAGATCAGCCGCATTGTAACGGCTGAGCACCGCCTCGATTTTGCCCGCATGGCAGCCGCACTCGGCGCGTACAGGCTGCGGGTCGAAAATGCGCACGCCATCTTCGTGAAACAAACGGTAGAGAAGCGTTTCAGCGGTGATCGACGGGTCGAGCAATTCGTCGTCTTCCGTTGACTTCACAAAGGCTTCGGCCCGGTCCCAATTATCCTGATCGATGTCATTCATCAGAATTTCCGCGCCGCGCTCGCGATCGCCGCCTTCACCGGGGACGAATTGCGCCATGACGCCGCCGGCGCGCCAGTGGTCCGGTTCGCCGGGCCGGGATATGCGCCCCACCGCAAGGCGAATGGCTGTCGGGATTTGTTCCGACTGCATGAAATAGAAAACGCCTGCGTCTTCAAGGCGTTCGCCGTCCAGCGGCGTCACGCCCTGATAGCGATCCATGTCCGGGCCCTGGTCAATGGTCAGCGCAATGCTGCCCGCGCCGACAAGAGCGACGCCGGAGACGTCTTTCGTATCGCCTGAAACTTTCGCGGTTGCCCGCACCGCGCCGCCGGCGGTGTAATCGGCGACAAGCATCGAAACGGGCCCGTCGCCTTGCGCCTGAAAGATAAGCTTGCCGTCGAACTTCAGCGCTGCGCCCATCAACGCGACAAGGGCGATCGCTTCGCCGAGCAGCGTGCTCACTTCATTCGGAAAATGATGGCGCGACAGGATTTCATCGACTGTTCCGGAGAGGCGCACGATGCGGCCGCGCACGGCGCTTTCGCCAACCTGAAACGGCAGGACGAAATCCGCCGCTTCCTGTGTTTTGTCGCTCGCCGTCATGCCGCCCGTCAGTCCTTGAGATTATAGCCGGTGCGAAAGAGAAGATAACACCAGCAAGACAATGCGGCGACTAATGCAAGCGAAACGATAACGCCATTGGTGAGGTTTGATTCCGCGATGCCGGTGAAACCTGAGCGGAAGCCGTCGATCAGATAGAACACCGGGTTGAACTGACTGGCGATGCGAAACGGCTCCGGCAGTCTTTCGATGGAATAGAATGTGCCGGAGAGAAATGTCAGCGGCGTGATGACGAAATTCGTCACCGCCGCGAGGTTGTCGAACTTTTCCGCCCAGACGCCGCCGGCGACGCCGAGCATGCCGAATATCATCGCCGCGGCGAGAGAGAAAAACACGATCGGCCATATCGCTTCGATGCGCATCTCCGCGCCTGTGGCGGCCATAAATGCGGCGCTGGTAACGCCCGTGATAAAACCGACGAGAAGGCCGCGGGTTGCGGCGCCGGCGACAAAGGCGACGGTGAGTTCCGCCGCAGAGAGGGGCGGCATCAGGACATCGACGATTGAACCTTGAACCTTGCCGATCAGGATTGACGAAGAGGAATTTGTGAAGGCGTTTGTCAGCACCGCCATCATCATCAGGCCGGGCGCCAGAAATTCGACGAATGGAACGCCCGCAATTGTCGGGCGGGCTGCGCCAAAGGCCTGCGTGAAGACAACAAGAAACAGGAGCGTTGAGACAACCGGCGCCACAACCGTCTGTGTGATGACCTTCAGGAACCGGCGCACTTCCTTGACGTAAAGCGTCCAAAGCCCGAGCCAGTTGACGGCGCCGAAACGCCGGGCGCCGAAACGCGCGGGCTCCCCGACGCTTTGCTGCGCTGCAATATCGCGTGCGCCGTCCATGCAAATAACCTCTCCGAGGGCTCTTCCGAAGCCACCGTTTGGACCGGCGACAGACCGCCGGTCAACTGTTTCGGCGTTATCAACATCTAGTGGGAAAAAAAACGGCGCGGCGCCATGTTGTGTTTCTGAATTGCTGAGATACTATATTTCGGCGTCTCATGACGCGACCAGATATTCACTACTAGATGTAGATATTTTTGCGCGCGAGAATTCGCGCGCTCCGCAGGGAAAGGGAGACGACCGGCATGGCCTGGACCGACGAACGCGTTGAAATTCTTAAGAAATTATGGGCGGAGGGTCTTTCGGCGGCGCAGATCGCCAACAAGATCGGTGGCGTCACCCGCAACGCAGTCATCGGCAAGGTCCACCGTCTCGGACTTTCGGGTCGCGCGACCCCGGCGAAGCCCCAGCGCGGCTGCGCGCCGGCGGCCGCTGAAAAGGACAAGGCAGCGCCGGCGAAAACCCCGCGAGAGGAAGTCAAATCGGTTATTCCCGAGCCGGATTTCGTGGCCCCGCTGGTGCTGGAGACCGGCGATGCGGCGACGGTCGCGACGATTTCAAACAATATGTGCAAATGGCCGATTGGCGATCCGGCGCGCGATGATTTCCATTTCTGCGGGCAAACGACGTTGTCGGGCAAATCCTATTGCGCCTATCACGCGCGCATGGCCTTCCAGCCGCCGCAACGGCGCGAAGCCCGGCCGGCGCCGCGTCGTTCCTTGCCCTTGGCGAAGCGTCGCGCGGCGGGCTGACAGGGCTCTTTTCTATTTAGCTGTTTCCAGGGCGTATCCGGCGGACCGCACGGTTCTGATCGGGTCGCCCTGTTTGTATTTATTAAGGGCCTTGCGCAAACGCCCGATGTGAACGTCAACGGTGCGCACCTCCACAAAAACATCGGAGCCCCAAACCGCGTTCAGCAATTGCTCGCGCGAAAACACGCGGCCCGGATGCTGGATCAGGTGATCGAGCAGGCGAAACTCGGTCGGGCCCAGATGAATTTCCCTGTCGCCGCGAAGGACTTTGTGGGAAACGCGGTCGACCAACAGATCGCCGACACTGACCTTGTCTTCCGCAAGGCCAGGCCGGATGCGCCGCAGCACGGCGCGCACCCGTGCGATCAATTCGTTGGTTGAGAATGGTTTGGTGAGATAATCATCAGCGCCCGTTTCGAGGCCGCGGATCCGGTCCGCTTCCTCGGACCGCGCCGTTAACATGATGATCGGCAGGTTGCGGGTTTCCGGCTTGGTGCGCAGGCGCCGGCAAACCTCGATGCCGGAAACCTTGGGCAGCATCCAGTCAAGGATGACGAGGTCGGGCGCCTCTTCTTCGACTTTCAACATCGCCTCTTCGCCGTCTCCGGCAAGGCTGACACTAAAATTTTCTTTACCGAGATTATATTCAAGCAGCGTCGCCAGCGCGTCTTCATCTTCAACGATCAATATTTTCGTATCGGTCATTTATCCGCTCCGATTGGTCAGCCTGCGGAGTTGGAAGAGCGCGGCGGCGGCACAATCGTCGTCGCTGTCTCATCGCCTTTCGGCCGCTCTTCCATGATCGGCGATCCCGTTACAAGAAAATGAATAGCTTCCGCAATGTTGGTTGCATGGTCGCCGACGCGCTCAAAATTCTTTGCGGTAAAAACAAGATGCGTACAGGCGTTCACCTTCATGGGATCCTGCATCATGGCCGCGAGAATTTCCTGAAAGACGGAATTGTAAAGCTCGTCCACTTCGTCATCCGCTCCCCAGACGGCAAACGCCGCGTCGAGGTTGCGTGCGGAATAGGCGTCGAGAATGTCCGAGAACTGACGAAGGCTGGCGCGGCCCATTCGGACGACGCCGAGCGTCGGGCGCGCCGGCGCTTCGCGGCTCACGACGAGCGTACGCTTGGCGACGTTTTTCGCCAGGTCGCCGACCCGTTCAAGCTCGCCGGAAAGTTTCATGATAGTCGTCGCTTCACGCACCGCTTCCACAGAAAGGTTCTGGCTTGCAAGCGCGTCCATCACGCGCGTTTCAATGTCGCGGTCAAAATCATCGACGCGCCGGTCGTTGGTGATCAGCGTTTCCGCCGTCGATACGTCGCGCCGTTCAAAAGCTGTGATTGCGCCCTGTAACTGACTTTCCACAAGCGCCGCCATGCGGGAAAGCTCGGCTTCCAGCAGGGGAAATTCTGACTTTGGCGGTGTTGGCGCGCGGGCGACCATAAGACCCTGTATTGTCACGGGAACGTCGGGGACAGCTACATGCTGTCATATTGTGACAGTTTCTTGTCCGGTGCAAAATTTTTGCGCATTTCGTGCGCCATGCGCTGACGGCGTTTTTAAACACCCGGCTGGGAAGGCGCTGGCGCGAAGTAACAGTTAAAGGCGGTGCCGCCCGCGGAAACGCTTTCAATTTGAAAACCGCCTTTGTGGCGGTTGATGATGTGCTTGACGATCGCGAGGCCAAGCCCTGTGCCGCCGCTTTTCCGGCTGCGTTCAATGTTGACCCGGTAAAACCGCTCGGTGAGGCGCGGCAGGTCCGCGCGGGCAATGCCCGGTCCAAAGTCGCGTATCTGGAAAAAGATCAGATCGTCTACGGATAATCCGAGGCGAGCGGCGATTTGGCTTGCGGAATCACCGGCGCGCTGGCCCGGCTCGCCATCGCTGGCGACCGAGGGGGCGACGCCAATGCCGATCCGCACTTTGATCATGGCCGGGTCGCCGCCATATTTGATCGCGTTGTCGAGGAGGTTCTGCATGGCCTGAAAGATTTCGTCGTGATCGCCGACGATATCGACGCGGATGTTCTCTGCGACAATCAGATCCACGATCGCGCCGCTCTGTTCAAAGATCGGTCGGAAACTATCCGTGACGTCTCCGGCGATGGCGCGCAAATTGACGATATCCTTCGGCGGCACATGTTCATTAAGCTCAATGCGCGACAGGGACATGAGATCGGAGACAAGGCGTTGCATGCGCTCGGCCTGCGCTTGCATGATGGAAAGAAACTTTTCCTGCGCTTCCGGATCCGTGCGCGCATGACCGCGCAGCGTTTCGATGAAGCCGAGCAGCGAGGCGAGCGGCGTTCGCAATTCATGGCTGGCGCTGGCGATAAAGTCGGCGCGCATCTGTTCGAGTCGTCGCTCGCTGGTCAGGTCGCGAATGAAAACGAGAGAGCGCCGCGTCGTATCGGACGCCGGGCCTTCTTCGTCCCATAGGGGCGCCACGAAGGCGCGGCAGGAAAGCTCGACAGCGCCCATGGTGACGAAATCGACGGTTTTGGTCTCGCGGGTTTCAACGGCGCTTCGCGCGGCTTCGAAAACATCCGGCGCGCGCAAAACGGATGCGAAATGGCGCCCTTCCAGGTTTGTCGCGCCGGCGAGCGCCTCGGCGGCCGGGTTGGCGTGTTCGACAATGCCGTCGGCGTCAAGAATATATAAGGGTTCCGGCAGGGCCATGGCGACGCCGCGTGCAATGCGCAAATTCGCAAGTTCGGCGCGCTGCGCATCAAGCTCGATGTCGACAACCCGTTGCACCGGCTGCGCCCAGGCCCGGCCCGAAGACAGCCGATAGCGCACGGCGAGGGCGCCCAGAAACGCCGACCATGCAAATAGAACAATGCGCCAATCCGCGCCGGTTCCGGCGAGCACAACAACGCCGACGCCTGCGCTGATGCCGGCCGCCCACAGAAAGTCGCGCGCGCGGACCTGCCGGGCGGTGTTCTTGATCAAGGCGGCGATTTCTTCCTGCATCGCAGGGTACCTACGCGCCGAATGCGGGAAACTCAAACGCAGAAATTATGAGCGTCGCGGTCTTAGTATCGCGAAGACGAGACCGCCGGCAAAGCCCGCCCCGCATTGGAGCGCAACGCCAAGCGGCGTGCGCGCGCCGCCGATGACGCCTGCGCCGCCGCCGAGCTGCGTCTCGATCAAGGTTAGCATGACAAATATCGCTGCGCCGCCGGCGAAGGGATAGGCGATCGGCGCCAGCGGGCGCAGAATTTTCTTAACGAGAAACGCAATGATAAATCCGGTGGCGAGGGCGACGGCAATCATCGCGCCGTAAACCCACAGGCCGGCAAAGTTTGAAAGATATGTGTCGATCTGTTGCGCCTGCGAATAGTGAATGCCGACGCCGGCGCTCTCCGCAAGGAGGCGTGCGGTGTAAAACGCTGATGCGAGAACGTATGTTGCAGTCAGTGCGCCGAGAAACGCCAATAACGTCCTGATAATTACCATCGTCTGCTCCTGTCGCCGCATCCGGTCCGGCCAATCGTTGCGAATGTGATTGCGGGCGTCTTTGCACAGCGCAGAAAACATGCAACCCATTATGCGTACTTGATTATGGAGAATGCCCCTTGACGCCTTCCTTCGTCAAACCGCTCATTGGCGCATCGATTTTTGCGCTTTTTTCTGCGGGCTGCGGCCAGGCTACGAATGCAGATAGCGGCGGCGCAGCCGCGTCGGGTTTGCCGGCGGGCGGCGGCGGCGGCGACAAGGCGCTGCAATCAACCCTCGCGGATCCGGCGCCGGAAGGCGATGTTGCGCTAGCCACGGAAGCCATCGCGGACGGTCTTTCCAATCCCTGGTCCATCAATTTCATGCCTGACGGCGATATCCTCGTTGCGGAAAGGCCGGGTCGTGTCCGCCTGATCCGCAATGGCGAAATGTCCGCTGATCCTGTGCCGGGCGTGCCGGCGGTCCTGGCGTATAATCAGGGCGGCCTTTTTGACATTCTTCCGCATCCGGATTTTATTGAAAATCGCGTCATATACATCGCTTATGCTCATGGTACGCAGGATGAAAATTCCTTACGCATTTCGCGCGCTGTTTTCGACGGCGATGAAATTCGCAATGTTCAGCCGATTTATGATGCAAAGCCGCTGAAAGATACCGGGCACCACTTCGGCGGCCGCATGGTCTGGGGCGGCGACGGGAAGCTCTATGTTACGATCGGCGAGGGCTCGCGCTACAAGGAAAAGGCGCAGGATATGGCGTCGAGTTTCGGCGCTGTCATCCGCCTGAATGAGGATGGATCGATACCGGACGACAATCCGGATTTTGGCGCCGGGTCATTGCCAGAGCTTTACAGCAAGGGCCACAGGAACCCGCAAGGCATTGTCTATGACGCAGAACGCGACATACTTTGGGCCAATGAGCACGGGCCGCGCGGCGGCGATGAGGTCAATATTGTCGAGCCGGGCGCCAACTATGGCTGGCCGGCGGCAAGTTACGGGATCGATTATAACGGCGCCCGGATTACACCGTTTACGGAATATGAGGGAACGAAACAGCCTGCCTACTATTGGACGCCGTCAATTGCGCCGTCGGGTTTTGCTGTCTATCGCGGCGCCCTGTTTGCGGACTGGAATGGCGATCTCCTGGTTGGCGCCATGGCCGGCGCAGCGCTCCATCGCTTGAAAGTGGACGGTGAAGAAATCGTCGGCGAAGAACGTTATCTCGTCGGCGAACGCATTCGCGATGTGCGCGTCGGTCCGGATGGAGCAATTTATGTTGCGACGGAAGTTCGTAATGGCGATCCGGAAGGGAAAATTCTTCGGGTAACGCCGCAATAGGGTCAGTAAGCGGCAAGGCGTAATGCCGCCTGACGGGCGAAACGCAATGTCACGGCTTTGCGTCTCGCCGCGACCAAGGACCGCTCAATGGAAGGCCGATTGATCGACGCGCCATAAGCATCGGCGAGGATCAGGCCTTCCTCAGCGGGCAAAAGGTCGATCGGAAAGTCCGGGTCCACCGCGAAAAAATAACGATCGCAATAATCCAGATATTCGGGCCATTTCTGGTCCGCGTCGAAATCAGCGCGGCAGGATTTGATTTCCGCAATGGTGATTTTTCCGGCGCGGTCGATCCCGGCGACGTCGGCGCGCCGTCCGTTCGCAAGCTTGAATTCCGCCAGCGGCGACATCCCGAGGTCGAGAAAAAGCCGCATGACCCCGCGCGTCAGGACGACAGTCTGATCGGGCCGGGCCAGCGGAACGGCGGCAGTGTTCTCCATATGTTCATGAAAGCCTGCGCGGGGCTTCAGGTCAACCCGGCGTCAGGATGTCAGCCCTGAAATTCCGGGAGACGCACCACTAGACCGTCAAGGTCGTCAGTGACGCTGATCTGGCAAGAGAGCCTTGAATTTGATTTCGGTTCGGCGGCGAAATCCAGCATGGATTCCTCCATGGCTTCCGGCTTCCCGACTTTTTCAAGCCATGCTTCGTCAACATAGACGTGGCAGGTCGCGCAGGCGCAGGCCCCGCCGCAATCGGCGTCGATCCCGGGGACCATATTCTTGATCGCGGTCTCCATGACCGAGACCCCGGTCGTCGCATCGACCGTGTGCTCTGAACCATTGTGTTCGATATACGTAATTTTCGGCATTCTTCTGTCTTTCGAAACCTTGAACCATATGGGTCGGGGCCCCTCAAGGGCGCTGCAGATGTAGCGTTCGCTGCGGTAACCACAAGGCCTTCCGCGCTTTTGTGCGCATTCGCCGCGATTGCGCCCGGCTATTGCAGCGGGGTTGGCGGATCGCGATATGAAAAGTCATGGATGAATATGTACTGGCGCTGGAGAGCGAACGGGCGACGGAAAGATTGGGCGCAGCCCTTGGCGCCGCCCTGCGTCCGCGCGACGTTGTCTTGCTGAACGGACCGCTTGGCGCCGGAAAAACCACATTGAGCCGCGCCGCAATTAAGCGGCGCTGCGGCGTCGCTGAGGCGCCGAGCCCGACATTTACGCTCGTCGAGACCTACCCCGGCGCCGATATCGTGATCTGGCATTTCGATTTCTATCGTCTGGAAAATGAAGACGAGGCCTGGGAACTGGGCGTCGAAGAGGCCTTCGCCGAGGGCGCCTCCCTCATCGAATGGCCTGACCGGGCGCCGTCCATTATACCGCCGGAGGCGCTGTCGATGACGATGCAGGTCAAGGGAGATGCGCGTCAGGCGAACATCTCAGCGCCGCTTGCGTGGCGCGAGCGCATGTCGATGATCGCGGCCGCCTTCAAGAATCAATCTAGAGACCCGTCGCCATGAACACATCCCCGGGAAAAGACAGCGAAACGGTGCGAGATTTTCTGGACGCATCGGATTGGAAAGGCGCGGAGATTGCGCCGCTCGCGGGCGATGCGTCGTCGCGGTCATACTTCCGTGTTTCAAAAGCGGAACGCGGTGCAATTTTAATGTCGGCGCCGCCGGGCGCAGAAACGTCCGCCTGCCCGCCAGGGGCAACGCCGGAGGAGCGTCGCGCGCTTGGATACAACGCCGAGGCGCGCCTGGCCGGGCCGAACCTTCACGCCTTCACGGCGATTGCGGAAACACTGCGCAGCGCCGGCTTATCTGCGCCGGAAATTTACGCCGCTGACGCTGGTAACGGTCTCGCCCTGATCGAAGACCTGGGCGACGGTCTGTTCGCAAAAGTCGTTGGCGATATTCCGGAAGCGACGCTTTATAAAAATGCTGTGGACGTGCTGTTGCATCTTCATGGGGAAACGCCTGCGCCGCCGCATACGGACGCGTTCCGGATGCTTGACTATGACGGTCTCGCGCTCGAGGCCGAAGCGGATTTGCTGCTCGACTGGTACTGGCCGCTGAAAAAGGGAACTGCGCCGGGCGACGACGAAGCGTCGGAGTATCGCGACCTCTTTTCCGGCTTGCTGTCGCGCCTGTCGCCGCCGCGCGTCATGGTGCTGCGAGACTATCATGCGGAAAATCTGTTGTGGCTGCCGAAAAGAGACGGCGTAAAGCGCGTTGGCCTGATTGACTTTCAGGACGGGCTGGTCGGATCGCCGGCTTACGACCTTGTTTCGTTGCTGGAAGACGCTCGTCGCGACGTCGATGAAGGGCTCGCGGAAAGTATGATGACTCGGTATGCGGAAGGTATGAAAGCGCAAGCGGGTTTTGAAATCGATCAGTTCCGTGACGAATGCGCCATTCTGGCGCTTCAGCGGAACGCCAAAATTCTCGGCATCTTCGCCCGTCTCGCCGAGCGCGATGGGAAGCGCCGATATCTCGACCTCCTGCCGCGCGTGGAGGCGCATTTCCGTCGTGACCTTTCGCGCCCGGCAGTCGCGCCTGCACGCGCGTTTTTCAAGCGCCACTTTCCGGACTTCGTCCAATGACGTCAGCGCCTACAGAAGCAATGGTCCTGGCGGCGGGGCTCGGCACGCGCATGGCGCCGCTGACCGATGAGACGCCAAAGCCGCTCATTCGCGTCGCCGGTAAGGCGTTGATCGATTATGCGCTTGATCGTTTCGCAAGCGCCGGCGTGTGCAACGCCGTCGTCAACATTCACTATCTCGCCGAACAAATCGAAGATCATCTCGCAGGGCGGCAGGCGCCGGCGATTTCCCTGTCCGATGAGCGGGGCGAACGTCTTGAAACCGGCGGCGGCCTGAAAAAAGCGCGGCGGCATTTCGATGGCGACGCTATCTTCTGTACCAATACCGACGCGATCCTCATCGACGACCATACGGAAGAGCCTTGTGCGCTATTGGGTCGGTTGTGGGATACAAGCAACATGGATGCGCTGCTGCTGATCGTGCCGCGCGAAAACGCGAGCGGCTATGACGGCGCCGGCGATTTCACGAAAAGCGACGACGGACGCATCGCCATGCGCGCGGGCGACACGGCGCCATTCGTCTTTACGGGGCTGCAGATCATTTCAACATCGCTCATCGACGCCGGACCGGCGGGCGCCTTCTCGACAAAACTCCTGTGGGACCGGGCAGCGGCGGAGGGCCGGCTCTACGGGGCCGTGCATCAGGGCGACTGGCTCCACGTAGGCGATCCGGCGGGACTTGAAGCGGCGGAAGCGCGCCTTGCGGACCTTAAAACATGAACGCCGGGCCCGTCCCGTCATTATTTCATCCGCCGACGCCGCGGTTATTTTCTATCCCGCCGCATCTCAGTTTCCTTGACGAAATTGCGTCAGCGGTAAACGACGCCATTGCCGGTAAAAACCCCGGCGCAATCGCCGATACCGAAATTTATCTGCCGACGCGCCGCGCCGTTCGCGCGCTGAGCAACGCCTTCCTTGCCAATGCCGGAAGGGACGCAGCGACGCTGCTGCCGCGCATTCGCGCAATTGGCGACATTGATGAAGCAGAAGCGGTTCTTTTCAAGGGCGATACAGCGGACGAGTTGGATTTGCCGCCCGCCATATCAGCCGTGGAAAGGCGCATCGCTCTCGCGCAGCTTGTGGCGGCGCGCGAGCATGGAACAAAAAGCGTTGCGCATTGGGCGGGCGCGTTGTCCGCTGCTGACGAATTGGCGTCGCTGATAGACGATTTCTATACTGAGGAAATCGACCCGTCAGCGCTTGGCGCTATTGCACCGGATGATATCGCCGAGCATTGGGTTCGCAGTCTTGAGTTTTTAGAGATCGTCACACGGGCCTGGCCCGCATATCTCGAAGAGATCGGCCTTATGGATCCGACAGCACGGCGCATTCACTTGATTAATGCGCTTGCGGATCGAATGTCGAACAATCGGCCGGAACATCCCGTTATCATTGCCGGCACGACGGGGTCCGCGCCGGCGGTTGCGCGGCTGATGAGCGTCGTTGCAGCTTTGCCGCAAGGCTGTGTTGTTCTGCCGGGTTTAGACCTCACACTCCCTGACGCGGTCTGGCGAGCCGTCGATGATCCCCATCCTCAAAGCGGCCTCAAACACCTGCTTGAACATGGTCTCGGGCTTGATCGCAAAAATGTCCTTCCCTGGCGGAAAGAGCCCGATGCCCCGCGTATTGAACGAAGCGAGATTATCAATGTCGCGTTGCGTCCGGCCGCCGCGACGGACAGTTGGCGCGACTGGGCGGAAAACTTCAAGAAACAATTTTCCAACAAGGATCGTCCGATCACCGGCTTTAACATTGTTGAGGCGGAAGACGATGAACGCGAAGCGGATGCGGTTGCGATAAAAATTCGCGAAATTGTGGATACGCTGGACAAAACAGTGTTTCTCATCACGCCCGACCGCGATCTCTCTCGCCGCGTCGCCGCCGAGCTATTGCGATGGAACATCAATGTGGACGACAGCGCGGGCGTTCCGTTTCACGCAAGCCCCTGCGGCGGTTTCCTGCGCCTTGTTGCGCGCGCGATCAGCGCGCCGGCTGATCCGGCGGCGTTCGTCGCCATGTTGCGCCATCCGTTGTTCGGCGGGGGGCTCGCCGATGCCGACCGCGCGCGCGAGATCAATGCTTGCGATATCGGCTTGCGTGGATTGCAGCCCGACGGCGCAGAGGAGATCGCGCGACGACTGGCGGCAATTGATGCGTCGCCTCTGGCGATTGGAAAGCTGTTCGAGACAATCTGCGCCGGGCAGGAAGCCGGCGGTTCCCTGGGCGCCCAACTGATGCGCCACATTGCGCTTGCCGAAACACTTGCAGCGACGGCGACAGAGGACGGCGCTGCGCGCCTGTGGCGCGGCGAAGACGGCGAGGCGGGTGCGGGGCGCATCGCCGACCTCGCCGGCGCGCTGGACGGCGTCGTGAATTGGTCGCCGTCAGATTATGCTGAAATTTTTGACCAGTTGATCGCCGACATCACCGTACGCCGGCGTGCGCAGACCCATCCGCGCATCGCTATTCTCGGCCCGCTCGAGGCGCGGCTCCAGTCAGCGGATGTTGTTATTCTGGGCGGCCTGAATGAAGGGGTCTGGCCGCGCGACGCCGCCATTGACGGGTTTTTGTCGCGCGGGATGCGCAAATCCATCGGGCTGCCGTCGCCGGAGCGCCGGATCGGCCTTTCGGCCCATGATTTCGCGCAATTCAGTGCCGCGCCGGAAGTCATGCTGACGCGCTCAAAAAAAACCGGCGGCAAACCGGCGACCCCGTCGCGCTGGATCGTGCGGCTTAAAAATATTCTGAACGGCGCAGGCGTATTCGATGCGATTGACCAGACAAAATATTTTGCTGCGCTATCCAGGTCGCTCGATGACGCGCCGCTGGAAAGACGCAAGATGATCGCGCCGCGTCCGCCGGTCGATGCACGGCCATCGGAATTTTGGGTGACACGCGTCGAAACGCTGCTGCGCGACCCTTACGGGGTGTATGCGCGCGAAGTGTTGGGGCTCAAGCCGCTCGAAGGGTTTAACGAGCCGCTCGACCACCGGCATGTGGGCACGCTGTTTCACAAGGTGTTTGAGCTTTACGGGTGCGATGAAGCGCCCACAACAACGGATGAGCAAATCGCGAAGCTCGTCGCATTGTTTGAACAGTCGGCGGCGGAACAAGCCATTGGCGCTGCGCATTTGCCCTTCCTGCGCGAACGCGCCCTTGCGGCTTTTCGATGGTTCGCGCAGTGGGATGCGGAACGCCGCGCCGAGGGAGCCCCCAAGGTCATCGAAGGTACCGGCAAGTGGTCGTTCAAACATGACGGGCGCGTATATGCGTTGAAAGCGAAGGCCGATCGCATTGATCTTTTGTCTTCGGGCGCCGCGGCAATTTACGATTACAAAACCGGTGAGCCACCGCCGACGGACAAACAGCAAACGAAATTCAGTCCGCAACTGCCGCTGACGGCGGCCATCGTCGAGGCCGGCGGGTTCGAAAAAACAGGCGCCGTCGAGGTTGATCGGTTTTCCTATCTCCGCGTTCAAAACAGGAAGTCCGGATCAAAGAATGAGACGGGCGCCAGCGGTGAGGATGCTCCAAAAATGATTGCGGAAGCGGCTACGGGTTTCAAAGACCTGCTGTCGCATTTTAACGACCCGAATACAGCCTATCCTTCACAGCCGCGCCCGCAATTTATCGCGGCGTATGGCGACTATGATCATCTGGCGCGCCGGCGCGAGTTGCACGCCGCAGAGGGCGACGAATGAGCACGGCGGTTGACATTGCGCGGCATGATCAGCGCCGCGGCGCCGACCCTGCAAATTCTGCATTCGTCATGGCGAATGCGGGATCCGGTAAAACGCGCGTCCTTACCGAACGCGTTGCGCGCATGTTGCTCAACCGCGTCGATCCGCAACAGATCCTGTGCATTACCTTCACCAAAGCCGCCGCTGCGGAAATGTCGGAGCGACTCTTTAAAACGTTGGGCGAATGGGCGCTCGCCGATAGTGACAAATTGCGCAAAGACCTTGCAGAGATTGAAGGCGATGATGGACCGGTGCGCGACGAGGCTGCGCTTTCGCAAGTGCGCCGCCTTTTTGCACGCGCGCTTGAAACGCCGGGCGGGCTCAAGATCCAGACGATCCACGCCTTCTGTGAAGGCATGCTGCGCCGTTTTCCGCTGGAGGCGGGTGTCGCGCCGGGGTTCACAGTGATCGAGGACGTGGAAGCGCAAGGGCTCATCGCCTCCGCAATCGATAACATGGCGCGTCGGCTCGACGAAAACCCCGCACAGCGCGAAGACCTTACCCGTCTTTCATTGGGCGCAGCGGAACCAGACTTGCGCGCCATGCTGACGCGGGGCGTTAGCAGCGGACTTAAATTGAACGCTGTTTTTGAGCGTTATGGCGGTCTTGACGATGTATTACGGGAGATGCGGCGAACGCTCGGCGTTGTCGATCAGGCAATGGAGGAATTAGTAAACGATAATTTTGTCACGGCGTTCGATCAGCGATCCGCCGAAAGCTTGCGCGATGCGCTTCTCGACGGCGGCAAGACGGCAAGGGAAACTCATGCTGGCGCCATCGCCGACTATCTGGCCGCGAGCGCGATCGACGAAAAATGGTCAGCATTGTCAGCGCTGTTTCTGACAAGCGAAGGCGCGCCGCGGAAAAGGCTGGGCGATAAGGCTGTTTTCAAGGCGCATCCATGGGCCGAACCGCGTTTGCGCGAATTGCAAGAGGCATTCGTTGACGCGCATGAACAGTTGAAAGCCATCGCCGTCTATGAGGATTCCGCGGCCTATCATCGTCTCGTCGCGGCTTTACGCGAAGACTATGATCGGGCCAAGGCGGCGCGCGCGATGCTTGATTTCGATGATTTGATCCTGCATGCGCGCACGCTCCTGCAAAAAGAATCCGCCGCCTGGGTCCGCTACAAGATGGATTTCGGCATCGATCATATCCTTGTTGATGAAACACAGGACACCAGCCCGGAACAGTGGAGCGTTATCCGGGCGCTTCTCGACGATTATCTGAGCGGCGAAAGCGCGCGCGCGATGGAGCATACGTTCTTTGCTGTCGGCGATGTAAAGCAGTCCATCTATTCGTTTCAGGGCGCAAACGCCGACGTGTTCGAAGAACAGGAAACGACGCTTGGCAAAACACTCGCCGCCTATCACAGCAGGACGGCGGGCGAATATGCGAAGATCGACATGCAGATGTCTTTCCGCACAACGGCGCCGGTGCTTGAATTTGTCGATGCGGTGTTCAGCGACCGCGAAGCGCAGGTCGGTCTCGGCAAGGACGGCGCGCCGCCCCATCTCGTCCATCGCGTCGGGCAGGGCGGGCTTGTCGAAATCTGGCCACTGGCGCCGCGCCGGGAGATTGAAAAAGCCAATGCGTGGGACGCGCCCGTCGATGCGCCGGTGCCGGATCACCCTGTCGAACGCCTCTCGCAACGCGTTGCGCGCACAATCGGCGACTGGGTCAAGTCAGGCGAGAAGCTCGCGTCCTGTGGGCGTCCAATCACGGCCGATGATGTGCTGGTGCTCGTACAAAGCCGCGGAACGCTGTTTAACGGTGTGTTACGCGCGCTTGCCGCCGAAGGCGTACCGGTCGCCGGCGCCGATCGCCTCAAACTTCTGGAAGATCCGGCCGTTGAGGACCTCCTGTCCTACATGAAGTTCTGCGTGCAGAGCCGCGATGATCTCTCGCTGGCGGAGGTCTTGAAAAGCCCGCTATTTGAATTTGATGACGATACGGATCTTTTCCCGCTCGGCTTTGAACGCGGAGAGTGCGAAAGCTTGTGGGCCTCGCTGCGCCGCCGGCATAACGAACGTGACACATGGCGGGCGGCGTATAACAAGATCGCCGCAGTTCGCTCGATCGGACAGCGCGGCGGCGTCTATGCATTCTTGACCCGTGTCCTTGAAACCGGACAGATCGACGAAAATCTGTCAGGCCGTGCGCGGTTTAACCGGCGCCTGTCGGCGGCGTCTCGTGACGCCATCGACGAGATGCTGCGCCACGCCCTTGAATTCGAACGTGGTCATCCACGTTCGCTGCGCGCCTTTATCGACTGGTTTGAAGACAAGGCGTCGGAAGTCAAACGCGAGATGGAGCGCAGCGACAACGCCGTTCGCGTCATGACCGTTCATGGCGCAAAGGGGCTCGAAGCAAATATCGTCTTTCTGATCGATGCGCATCGTTATCCCTTGGCGCGCAAGGCCGGCGCGCCTCTTGAGCTTGTCGGCGATGATGCGGCCACGCCCCGAACCGGACGGCTATCAGTGATCGCAGGGGCCAAGGAACGGGACTGCGCCGCGACAGAGAACGCTCGCATACGCGCCCGCGAAAAACAATTTGAGGAGTATCGCCGCCTCTTTTATGTGGCGGCGACGCGCGCCCGAGACCGGCTATATGTAGCTGGTATCGAAAGCGGCAATGAAAGAGATCCGCGTGCCAAGCCCACGCTTGAAAAGTCGTGGCATTCGCTCGCCCTTGACGCTTTCGACGCCTTGGGCGTGCGCATTACGCAAGATGACGCGCCGTTCTGGGACGGCGCTGAAGCGCCAGCTCGAAGACTGTTTCTTGAACAGACAGCGCCAGTAAAAACAGGCGCTGCAACAACGAAACCGCAGTCAATTGAACTACCCGATTGGCTCAGCAAGCCGGCGAGACCCGAGTTAACGCCGCGACAGATTTCACCTTCGCGTCTCGCAGAGGAAGAGGAAGCGGACACGGTGCAAGTCGTAGCGAACGCGCCGGCTTATTCACCGATTATGCGGGATCGATATTTCCGCGGGCGCATCCTTCACCGAATGCTGGAACTCCTCCCGGATATTGAGCGCGAGGGACGCCTGAAAGCGGCGGACAGTCTGCTGGTTAAATTGGCGGCGAATATTTCCGTCGATGAACGAAATGAATGGCGGGACGAAGTTCTGGCTGTGCTCGATCACCCGGACTTCGTCAGGGTCTTTGACACGGGTTCGCGCCCGGAGGTTAGCGTTGCCGGCGAGATTCACGGGAACATTGTGTCCGGACAGATCGATCGATTGGCGATCGACGGCGACGAAATTTGCATCGTCGATTTCAAGACAAACCGGCCGCCGCCGAAACGCGTGGAAGATACTGCGCCGGCCTATCTCGCTCAGATGGCGGCGTATCGCGCGTTATTGCAGAAAATCTATCCCGGTCATCAGGTAGAATGCGCCCTTTTATGGACTTTCGCGCCACGCCTCTCGCCGCTCCCGAAACTGTTACTCGACGAGGCATATGATCGATGGGTTGCTACGGGTTGAACTTGACGCTGCGCGCCTTATCTTGCGCCTTCGAGTTGCAATAATGCTGTTTTCTAAGGAGCTGAATCCATGGCAACGAAAGAAGTGACCGACGCCAGTTTTGATACGGATGTTCTTGGCGCCGATACGCCGGTGCTCGTGGATTTCTGGGCGGAGTGGTGCGGTCCGTGCAAACAGATCGGACCCGCGCTTGAAGAGTTGGCGGGCGAATACGCCGGCAAGCTGACAATCGCTAAAATCAATATTGACGATAATCCGCAGACGCCGGGCAAGTTCGGCGTACGCGGCATTCCGACGCTCATGATCTTTCACAATGGCGAACTGTCATCGACCGCCGTCGGCGCCAAGCCGAAGGGCCAGATTGCCGCCTGGATTGATGAGACGCTGAAAGAAGCGGCAGCTTAAGCGTTTTCGCGCAGGACATCTCCTGCGAGATAAAGTGACCCGCAAATCAGGACACGCGGCGCGCCGTCTCCATTAGCGCAGGCGGCGCGCATTGCGTCCGGCAGGCTCGCGCAGGGTTGGGCCGGGACACCGGCGTTTAGAGCTGCTTCGGCAATGTCTTTAACCGGCGCAGCATTGTCATGATCGGCGGCGACAATAAATGCTGCCTGCGCCAGGCCTGAGAAGTTTTCAAAAAATCCGTATGCGTCCTTGTTGGCCTGCATACCGGCTATTAGCGTCAATGGCCGCGGCGCCCGCGTTTCCAAATCCGCCATCACGGCTGCGATAGCGCGCCCGGCATGAGGGTTGTGTCCGCCGTCGAGCCAGACTTCCGGATCCTCGCCAAGGATATCGAGGGCGAGATCGATCAGGGGTCCCCGCGTCAGGCGCTGTAAGCGGCCAGGCCACCGAGCCGTTGCAACACCGTGGGACAAATCTCGTTGCTCAATTGCGACGCTGCTTGCGCGTAAAGCGGCGATTGCGAGACCGGCGTTGTCAGCCTGATGTAGGCCGGGCAGCCGCGGCGCGTCGAGGTCGAGAAGGCCGGCGTCGTCCTGAAAGACAAGCCGTCCGCGTTCGAGATAGGCGTCCCAGTCTCTGCCCATGGCGTAGCTGCGCGCGCCAATCTCGTCTGCATGACGCAAAAGCGTCGCCATGGCGTCTTCGTTCTGACGGCCGATCACCGCCGGCGCGCCTTTTCGAAATATACCTGCCTTTTCCGCAGCGATCGCGCTGATGGCTTCCCCAAGAAACGCCTGATGGTCCATGTCTATGGGCGCGCAGACCGCGGCAAGCGGTTTATCAAGAACATTGGTTGCATCAAGCCGTCCGCCGAGCCCCACTTCAAGAAGTAGAATATCTGCGGGGGCTTGCGCGAAAGCGGTAAAGGCGGCGCAGGTGATGGTTTCAAAATAGGTGAGTTTCTCATCGCCAACCGCTTCATCGACAGCGTTTAGCGCTGCAATCAGGGCGTCATCGGAAATTTCTTGGCCGTTGAGGACAATCCGTTCATTGAAGCGCACAAGATGCGGCGAGGTATAGACGTGTACGGATTTATTAGCCGCCTCTAGCATGGCCCGCAGGAATGCGATGGTCGATCCCTTGCCATTCGTGCCGGCGACGTGGAACACCGGCGGCAGGCTTTGATGGGGGTTCCCGAGCGCTGCCAGCGCTGCGAATACGCGGTCCAGCGACAGGTCGATAATGCGCGGGCGCCGCGCGGCAATGCGGTCAAGCGCCGCCTGAATGTTCGTCATGGTTCGGACGCGCCCGGGCGGTAATTATTCCGCCGCCTTGTCGAGATGGACAGGCTCCGCGGGCGCCGGGCGCGGAATTTCTGCAATAGCAGCCGATTCTGGCGTTGCGGCGCGTTTGGCGTTTGGCGCCAGCGTGCGGATGAGGCGCGAGAGCGCGCCTTTCAGCTCTGCGCGGTGGACGACAAGGTCGACCATGCCCTTCTCTTCGAGAAATTCCGAGCGCTGAAATCCTTCAGGCAATTTCTCGCGAATGGTTTGTTCAATGACGCGGGGTCCTGCAAAGCCGATCAACGCGCCGGGCTCCGCAATATGAACATCGCCGAGCATTGCGAACGAGGCTGTTACGCCGCCTGTTGTCGGATGCGTCAGAACAACAATGTAAGGAAGGCCTGCTTCCTTGACCATTTCAACAGCGATGGTCGTGCGCGGCATCTGCATGAGCGAAAGAATGCCTTCCTGCATGCGCGCGCCGCCGGACGCAGCAAAGACAATTAACGGAGCGCCGCGTCGAACCGCTTCCTCGGCGGCGCGGATCAGCGCCTCGCCGAGCGCCATGCCCATTGAGCCGCCCATGAACTTGAAATTCTGGACGGCAACGACAGCGGGCGCATCTTCGATCTTTCCCGCCGCAACGCGCATGGCGTCCTGCTGGCCGGTTTTGCGGCGGTAATCCTTCAGTCGATCCGTATACCGCTTTTCGTCCTTGAATTTGAGCGGGTCCTGAACGGGATCGGGGACGGCGATTTCCTCAAACGCACCATTGTCAAAAATGAGCGTCAGCCGTTCTGCGGCGTCGAGCGGCAAATGATGAGAACATGACGGGCAGACCTGATGCGAGGCCTCGAGGTCGCGCTGGAAAATCATTTCTCCGCAGCCGGGACATTTGGTCCAGAGCTTGTCCGTGCCGTCGTCTTCGCGCTTGAAAATATTCTTGATTCCCGGCGGAATGTTGGAAAGCCAGCTCATGGAATTCTACTCCTCTCGCGCGGCGCGGACGGCGCCGGCAATATCGCTCGCGAGGCTCAATACAGCGTTAACTCCATTATCGGCGCCGCCGCCTGTCTCTTCAAGGGCGCCGGCGAGGGCGTCCACGAGGGCAGAGCCGACAACGACCGCATTGGCGACCCGTGCAAATTCCGCTGCTTTTTCCGGCGTTTTGATACCGAAACCAACCGCTGCAGGCAGGCCCGATGCGCTGCGAAGCCGGGCAACCGCCTCGGAAACTGCTGCGTTTTCTCCAGCGCCCTTGCCGGTAATCCCGGCGACAGAAACGTAATAAACAAAGCCGGAGGTGTTCCTGACGACACTCGGCAGGCGCCCGTCGTCGGTCGTCGGCGTCGCCAGGCGGATGAAATCGATCCCTTCCGCCCGCGCCGGGAGACAGAGCTCGGCGTCTTCCTCCGGCGGCAAGTCGACAATGATGAGACCGTCAACGCCGGCGTTTTTTGCGTCTTTCAGGAAGCGTTCGACGCCGTAAATGTAGAACGGATTATAGTAACCCATCAGGACAACAGGCGTTTCGTTGTCCGTTTTGCGGAAAGCGGCGACCATCTCGAGCGTCTTTCTCAGCGTGTGACCGGCCTCAAGCGCACGCAGGCCCGCCGCCTGAATGGAAGGCCCGTCCGCCATTGGGTCCGTAAAGGCGACGCCAAGCTCGATGATGTCGGCGCCCGCGGCAGGCAGGGCGTCCAGTATTTTCTGAGAGGCGTCGGCATCGGGATCGCCCGCCATGATGAATGGAACGAATCCGGCGCGGTTTTCGCGCTCCAGTTTTTCAAAACGGGCTTTGATGCGTGACATGATGTGGGCCTTAGCGCGCCGTTGGGGAAATGCAAGGTGTCAAACGGAAAATAAACGCGGTGCACCGGTCGAGCTTAGTGCGGAGCGTCTTCCGTTTTCGTTGCAGGCGCGAGCATGGGGCCTGAAACGCAGAAAGCCCTGCGATGACTGCGCCAATGCCATTGGCGCAAGCCATCGGCGAGCGTTTTTTTGCCGCGATGCAATATGGAACGCGTCAATGAATATGCGGTTGCGCGTTGATATGCGTACCGATCATCCCTACCGTGCGCGCCGTCGTCGGGGGGCAATGAAAATTTATTCCCGACATATTTTAGAAGAAGGGACACTCTTATGATCAGTGTAATGAATAACTTGCGTAAACTCGGCGTGTTCGCCGCGTCGCTTGTCGCAGCTTTTGCTGTTTCTGCGCCTGCATCGGCGCAACTGGAGGTTTGGAAGGACTACGAACCGTCTGACGGCGTTTGGGTGCTAACCGTGGTCGATCTCGATCCGGGGACGATGGACATTTACCTGGAAGGCTTGAAGTCAACCTGGGTCGCCGGCAATGAAGTCGCAAAAGAGCTTGGTCACATCAAGGATTACGGCATCTATGTAAACCAGTTCGGCGAAGCCGATTTTGACCTCTTGCTCGTCGTCGAAATGGAAAGCACCGATGACATCGCGCCGAGCCGTGAGCGCTATGAAGAGTTTCTGGACGCCTGGGGCGAGGCCAATCTCGACAAGGCGAATGAGAAGGTTCTGGAACTCTACAACAAGATCAGAAAAATCCAGGGCAACTACCTGATGCGCCGGATCGAAATGAAATAATTTTCGGCGGGACGAAAACATGAAGGCTGGCGCGTTCCTGCGCCGGCCTTTTTATTTGTCATGATGCCGGTCTTTTCTGAGACGTTCCCACATTTTTACGTCTTTCAGCCAGCGCCCTTGCGCAGAGAGCGCCGCAATGGCAACCCCATATACGCCGCCGCGGAAATATTGCTGCAGGAAATATTTCTTCGCGAAGTAGAATGGAAATCCAAAGACGATGCGCAAGGCCAGCACGGGCGCAGACTTTAGTGGCAAAGTCTCAGCGCGCACGGTGGAATGCTTGTTGAGTTTATCCTGAAAGCCGGCGACGCCGTCGAATGCGTGATGAAGCAGCGGATTCCTTAGGCGGCCCACATGGACGCCCGCGGGCGCCTCAAACTGGTCCCACGCTTCGTGATCCGGCTGGCGCACCACGCGACGATCGTAAAGTTTGTGGCGCGCCTGCAGGCCAAATTTCAGCCATGGCTCGCCAACCGGCGGGACGAGCGCAAGATCGATGCGATAGATAGAGGCTGGCGGATCGCCGTTCGCAAAACATGCAGCAATTTCATCAGAGAGCGCCGGCGTCACAATCTCGTCGGCATCGAGGTCGAGCAGCCAGTCATGCCGACAGGCGTCTTCCGCTGCACGTTTCTGCCGGCCATTGCCAAGCCAGGTCTGGTCGATAACACGCGCGCCTGCGCCTTCCGCAAGCGCTTTCGTTCCGTCGGTCGAGCCTGAATCAATGACGACGACGTCGTCAGCAACCTGGCGTGCCGCCTCCACGACCGCAGCGATCATGCGCGCTTCGTTCAGTGTACGGATGTATGCGGATATGGGCGGGCGTTTTTCCGGCATGACGGGTCAACGCCTACCCCGCGCCGGCGCGCCAAGGCAAGAATGCGGCCCAATGGGTTCGCTAACGTCGCCGGCGGTCCCGTCTTTCGCCGTCCGGTCCCGGGCCACTACGGCCCCGATTGGTGCGCTCGAACGCCGGCGGCGTGAACGCCGACATCTCGAGCTGTCTAAAGTCCGCCGCAAAATCTTCCGCCGCCTCGATCATGGCGCCGGACATCTGCGCCCGGAAATGATCGGCGACGATGGGGTGGAGGTCCGGCAGGCCGTAAAGGTTATGGGCGGCGTTATCAGCATAGATGAGCGACCAGCCGTAGCTTTCCACAAGATCGGGCGCGACGCCGGCAGCACCATGCGATTGCGCGCCGGAGAGGGCGCCCGCAAGCGCAAGCTGGGCGCGAGCATTGCCCGCATAGGCGGCGCGGCGGAGCCAGAACAGCCCCTCTTCCCGCATGAGGGACGTTGCCGCTGCATTTTCGGTCGGGGCCTCCAGAAGGCAGGCGCCCAGCTCATATTGCGCCGTGTCATGGCCTTTGCCGAAGCTTGCGACGACGCGATAGCTCGGGATCGCCGCTGCGCAGTCTTGCTCCTCTTTTTTTCGCCGCGCATCGGCAAGAATGCGCTCCGACTGCGAGGCGACGTCGATGGTCGGTCGCGGCCCGCCGGCCCGGTCAGGCCCGCTCGCGCAAGCCGACAGGCCAGCGGCGAAAACTATGGCGACAGCGGATCTTGCGATTTTCATGGGGCGGCTCCTGATGGGTGAAGCTCCTTTATACGCGCCGGCGCGGGAAATCCGTCGAAAATTTTGTTGCGAATTTTTTCGCCGGATTGCGCCCGGCTCGCCCGTTTATTCACTGGCGATGGAGATGGCGCGCAGGCGGTAGAAGGCCTGACCGCGCCGGAACCAAAGGAGAGAAAAAATGGGTTTTAATCTTGGATCGGCTGCGGCGGCGGCGGGCTTAATAACGATCGCAGGCTGCGTTGCCGCGCCGGCGGCCAATGCAGGTCAATGGCGCTTTGAACCCTCGCGCTGTCCGGACCTTGTCGAGGATGTCCGCGACAGACGAGAGAGCCGTCGCGACGAACGATATAATCGCGGTCCGCTCGATCGCCTCGAAGACAGGCTTGACCGGCGCGAAAGCCGCCGCGACGAGCGCGTGACCATCTGCCCGGCGAGCGCCTGGGTCTGGGACGGGTCGCGGCGCTATCGTTCAGCGCGACCTGCAGCGGTTTCCGTTTACTACGACCGGCGCGCCCATCGCTATTATCGCTACGGGCCGAAACGGGCGCATATCCATTTACATCTCTAGCCTTCCAAGGGAACGTCGCCGTCCCTCGCGCGCCCCACGCCCCGGCGGCGTCTTCTGAAGGGCAAACAGCGGGCCGTTCCTTCCCCGGCCCGCTGTTTGTTTGTGTTTTTTCCGCTCGCCGGGCGCGCGCTTGCCGCGGGAGCCTGTTTTTCCTAGACTTTGCAACAGTTGGGGGGACTGTTGATGGGTCTCGGGAAAAAATTTGCAATCCTCGCTGCGGGCGCAACCGCCGCAACAGCCGTTGCGGGCATCGCCGCTGCACAGGAAAATGACGGTCGGCGTATTCTTGACGCCGTGCGAGACCGTATCGTGCGAGAGCTTGAGCGGACCGACCGCGTTGATCCGAATGAGCCGGAGCAAGCGGGCGCGCAGCGCATCATCGATTTCGAAAATGCGCCTGCAGGAACCGTCGCGACAACGCGGGTCAGCCCATCGCTCACAACTCAGTATCGCGACTCTCACGGCGTCAGCTTTGGCAAAGGCGCGTCGGTTCAGCTTTGTACCGATAATTATGACGAGCTGAATGTCCGGCTTTGTCCCTATCCGCGTGCGGCGAGCGGCCAGCGCGTCGCCCTCCACGATGTTGAGGCGGGCGGCCCGGCGATGCAAATAGGTTTTGATGATCCGGTTTCATCTGTCAGTGTTCGAATCAACCCCACGGGCGGGCGAACTGACGAGGAATTCATCGCGCGGATGATCGGCTACGACGCTGCCGGTAATCGCGCCGGCGTCGGCACGATCCGTTTCAACTGGTATCAGGACGCCTTCACCTGGCCGACGTCGCTCGCAATCAGAGCGCCGGAAGGGCAGGGATTTTCCCGCATTGATATCGACCTGCGGCCGGTTGCGAACAACAACGCGGTCCGTTTCCTGATCGATGATCTGACATTTACACCGGCGCAGGTCGTCGCTACGCCGCCGGTCGCCGCTGCGCTGGGCGCTCTTGACGGTCCGCCGCGGGTCGGGCGCGCCATCGTAGTGCAGTCGCCCCAGATCGGCGAGGCCCAATCGACATTGCAGATTTACCCGGCGGCGGTGCGCAAGCGCCTCGCGATAGACTGGGATGCGGTGGATGCAGCGCTAGCCGATCAATCGCTTCTCGGCCTTGTCAACGCAGCGATTGCTGGCCCGGGGCAAAAATATCTCGACCTCGCCGCGTTGCCGGTTCTCCTGCCGCAAAACGCAGACGCCGGATCGCTGCAGGTTTTCGGCAATAGCGATACGGTAAATGCGGTTTGGCGCGCCAATGGCCGGGACTACGCCGTATACGGATCGCGCCTCGTTAGCGTTATTGAGAAAGCGCAAGGGGCGAGCGGGGTGCAGGCCGCCGTCACCTTCTCCGGTACTGATGACGACCTCACTGCGAGCTTCTCCCTTTTCGGCGCCTCCTACGCCGTTTCCCAATTCTGCAATGGCGGGGCGGACGCCGATCCGGCGTGCAACGATCGCGACGCGCTGGGCGCTGTTGCCGCGGACCTTGTGGTTGCGGTGGGAGAAACCGGGAGGACGCGGCCATGACCTTCAAAGGCCTTATCTCTCTCCGGCGCCTGCTCTTCGTGCTCGTGGCTGCGGGCCTGACAGCCTGCGGTCAGGAAGGCCCGCCGCGGCCCGACAACATGCCCCCGCCAGATAGCCCCGCGCCGCCGGTTGATGACGGCGACGCCGTCGATCCGCCGCCGGTCGACGAGGACGACGATGAACCGGCGCCGCCCCCGCCGGCGGTTTTCGCGTTACCTTCCGACTGGCATGAGCCGCCGGGATCGCTTCTGCCCGGTTCGTCAACTGTGAAGGGATCGACCGGCGTGACGGATTCGTCGGTGATCGTTCCGGAGATGATTTTCCCGCTGGCGGAAGGGCCCGCCTTCGCCAACTCGCAGATATTCGGACAGGGCGGCGGCGGCTACGCCAGCGGCCAGTGGCCCGGCCCCGGGGGCTCTGAAAACGATCCGCGCAATTTCGATTATCCCTGGACGGATAATTTCTGTGAGGTGCGCCTCGACGCCAAACATGCAACCGACCTCTGTCCCGGGGGCAAGGCCCACAAAGGTCAGGACCTCCGTCCAAAAACCTGCGCCAACGCTGTGCACTGGGCGGTTGCGCCGGAAGACGGCTGGATCAGCCATGTGGGGTCGATCTCGGTGAACATCATGGGTGCGGAAAGCGGCATGAAGTACAAGTTCCTTCACGTCCAGATGCCGGTGCCTGACTGGGTCAAAACCGGCGCGCCGGTGACCCAAGGGCAACCCTTCGCGCAAGTCTCCGACCTCCTCTCGGGGTCGTCGCGGGCAACCACGGTGCATGTGCATTTTGAAGTTCACGGCGCCGCGGAAGTCGACGGCGCGCTCCATAACGGCGCGCTGCCGCCTTATACGAGCCTCGTTGAATCCTATCTCGATCTCATCGACGCCAATCCTTCGATGGCTGAACCGGTAGCGCAACCGCCGCAGGACCAATGCCTCACGCCGCAATAGGCGAGCGTTCCCTGACGGCGGAAAATTCTGCTAGGAAATACGCACCAAACGACCAATCGAGGCGGCGGACTTGCGTTCGAATTTGCGACATTTATTTCGTTCGGCGACCCTCGTTCTTTTGATCGTCGGGTTTTCTCTGCGGCCGGCGCATGCGGGCGAAGCGCACATCGCTGTCGCCGCCAATTTCAAGCCGGCGCTTGATCATCTGGAAACAGCGTTCGAAGAACAGAGCGGACACCGCCTCATCGTCACGAGCGGGTCGACGGGCAAGCTCTACGCTCAAATTAAGAACGGCGCGCCGTTTGATGTTTTTCTCGCGGCCGACGAAGCACGCCCGCAGAAGCTGGAAACGGGCGGCGACGCCGTTGCGCGTATCACCTATGCGGTCGGACAACTGGCGTTATGGGAGCCGGGCGCGGCCGAAACCGGGCCGCATCGTCTTGCAAGTCCTGACTACCGCCGAGTTGCGATGGCGAATCCTGAGCTTGCACCCTATGGCCTCGCGGCCCAGCAGGTCGTCGAGCGCCTCGGCGTCGGCGACGCGACGAACGCCAGGCGCGTTTTCGGCGAGAATGTCGCGCAAGCGTTTTCATTTGTGCGCACGGGGAATGCGGAACTGGGTTTTGTATCTTTGTCTCTCGTTCTTTCCGTCCCGGCGGAAGAGCGGGGCGCTTACTGGACGCCGGCGCAGGCGCATTACGATCCAGTGCGACAGGACGCCGTGCTGCTTACGCGCGGCGCCGAAAACACTGCCGCGATCGCATTCATGGAGTTTCTGCAAAGCGATGCCGCCATCGCGATTGTCACGGAAAACGGATACATTGCGCCGTGACGCCGCCAGATTTATCCGCCCTGTTTTTGACATTCCGGCTGGCGCTGGTCGTCACGCTTATCCTGCTCGTCATTGCAACGCCGCTCGCCTGGTGGCTTGCGAAAACAGCCTCCCGGGCAAAGCCTGCAATTGAAGCAATTGTCGCATTACCGCTCGTCCTGCCGCCGACTGTGCTGGGGTTTTATCTTCTCTTGTTGTTCAATCCCAATGCGCCGCTTGGCGGGTTCTGGCTCAGCGTTTCCGGCGACACGCTTGCGTTTTCTTTCGCAGGACTTGTGGTTGCGTCGGTTATTTATTCCCTGCCGTTCGCCGTGCAGCCGCTCCAGTCCGCGTTTGAGTCAGTGACGTACGATTTGCTGGAAGCGGCCGCCAGTATGCGCGCCTCGCCGTTTGACGCATTTGTCAGTGTTGCCGCGCCTTTGTCAGCGAGAGGATTTCTAACGGCGGCGGTTTTGAGTTTCGCCCATACGCTCGGTGAGTTCGGCGTTGTTCTTATGGTGGGGGGCGCTATTCCCGGGGAAACGCGCGTTGTCTCTATCGCGATCTATGAGCATGTCGAAACCCTTCGCTATGATGAGGCGCATGCGCTGTCGCTGATCCTGCTAGCCTTGTCTTTCGCCGTCCTCTTTTTCGTTTACGCCTTTAACCGGCGATATCGCGTTCATGTCCGTTAGCGCGCTCAACATTGCGGTGCGGCAGCGCTTCGCCGACTTTGCGCTCGACCTTGAGGAAGCGCTGTCGCTTTCGGGCTGTCTCGCTGTATTCGGACCAAGCGGTGCAGGCAAGTCTACATTGTTGCGGTTAATCGCCGGGTTCATGCGACCGCAATCCGGGCGCATTTCATTCGGCGACATTTGTTGGTGCGACACAGTTGAGCGCACTTTCGTTCCAGCTCATCGCCGCGCCGTTGGGAGTGTTTTTCAGAATGGGCGATTGTTCCCCCATCTCAACGTCGAGCAAAACCTTCTTTATGCGGATCGCCGCTTCAAAGGAGAAGAATCCCGTTACTCGGTTGATGAGATCATAGGTGCTTTTGACTTGTCGCCGCTTTTGCACCGGCGGCCCGATACGCTTTCCGGGGGCGAACGCCAGCGCGCCGCGCTTGCCAGAACGCTGCTGACACGCCCGACTTTGTTGTTGTTGGACGAGCCTTTGTCGGCGTTGGATCGGGCGCGCAAGGCCGAAATATTGCCGTATCTTGAAGATCTGCCCGGAAGGTTCGGCGCGCCGGTGATTTACGTCAGCCACAATGTCGATGAAATCGCGCTCATCGCTGACCGGACCCTTGTTCTGAAAGCTGGCCGCGTTGAGGCTACGGGGCCGACAGCGGATATCCTGACGGCCTATGGCGCGGATGCGGCGGCGGACGGCATTGAGCCGGGCGCCGTCATCGCCGCGTGCGTGACTGGCCACGACGACGCCTATCAACTAACGCATGTGGAGATTGGCGGCGGCGTTGTCTCCTTGCCGATCAACAAGCAGAAACGCATTGGCGAAACCGTGAATATTCGTATCACAGCGCGCAATGTGGCCATAGCGATGACACGCCCGCAAGGGATCAGTATCCGCAACATTCTTCCGGCGACCGTCGTTGATTTTTCATCAAACGAGGCGTCGCCTTTTGCGTCCATCACGCTTCGTGTTGGCGATGCACAGCTTATCTCGCAGGTAACGAGAGCCGCATGCGCAGAGTTGGGACTCGCTCAAGGCCAATCAGTTTTCGCCCTTGTCAAAACCGCAAGTTTTGATCTTTGACGTGAATGATCTGGCGTTGACGGAAACGGCGCAGTAATGATCCGTTATGTTCAGTCGTTTTTTTCGCGCCGCGGCCTTGGGACTGTTGAAGACCTACAAAGCTGTCTTGTCGCCGGTGTTCTATTTCCTGGGCGCCCGATGTCGTCACGAGCCTACATGTTCCGAATACGCTGCAGACGCCTTTCGCAAGCATGGCCCGGGCCGTGCCTTCTGGTTAACGCTTTCACGCCTTCTTCGCTGCCATCCGCTTGGCTCGCATGGTTTCGACCCGGTGCCCGAGGAAACGCCTGTGGTCGGGTGGCGATTCTGGCGTCTTGGCGACTGGCGCTGGACGCCGCGCGGCGGGGATGAAGATCCGGCGGATCGTTAAGAAAATTCTGCGCTGTCGGCGTTAAATAGAAAATATGACCGATTGGAATCAAATCGAACATCGCCTCGGCGTTACCGGTCTTGAGGCGTTCGCGCAGCGCGAGATTACGCCAATGCTTGCGGACCTGCCGTTGGAGGATACAAAGAAAAACGGTCGTTATGCGAACCGGCTTGAATTGCCTATGACCGTTGGTTTTTTCGGGTTTGGCGCAGCCTTCTTTGTGCTGAATTTTTTCTTTCCGGAAACATTTCTGGGTGTGCTCGCGAGATTCATTCTCTTTCCGGTTCTGTTTTTCGGATTTCTCATCGGTGCGTTCTACCTGTTCAGAGACCGGCTCGCCGAAGCGCTGACTCACGGTAAGGCGCGCTATATCGGTCAGGCAAAGGCGCTCACCGCACTGGCTGAGAAACTGGATCTCACTTATGTGCCATCGCCCGGCGGAGCGCCGGACGCCCTAAAATTTATTGCCCGACAAAGATGGGCGCCGGCGATCATCGCAGATGCGGTTTCAATAATTGACGACCATGGCGGCATGGATGAGGCGCTCGCCATTGCGCGATCTTCCGGCACGATGCTGGGCGAGGCAACCGTGATTGCATCGCGAGAACAAAAACAAAAATTCCAGGATCAGCAGGCGGCCTTGCGTCAGGTTGAGGACGGTTTCCAGGGTGTCCGCGCCGGTGTTGCGTTTAGCGCATTTGAATGGGTCGAAAACGTCGAGGACGCCGCCGATATCTATCATCTCGTGCTTGTCTTTACCTCGCCGCACCGTCTCAGTGGCGTCGCCCAATTGCGCACCCGTCATATTTCGTGGCCCGGCGTTCAAGGCGATCTGGATCTAAAGCCGGTCGGCGTCGTCGCGCCGGCTTTCGAAGACCGGTTCCGCATGCGCGCAAGCGACCAGATGGAGGCGCGCCTCATTTTCGATCCGGTCGTCCTGGAGCGTGTCGCCGAAATTGCACATGGCGAGAAAGTGCGCGCCGTCGCATTTGAGGATCATCTGGTGTTCGATGTTGCCGGCGAAAACCGCTTCGCCATGGTCGATCTTGTCACGGGCGCCTGGAGCGAAGAAACGATTGCAACGACAATGGAAAACATTGCTGACATGCTTTCTCTTGCGGACGCCGTCTCTCACGCTTTTAGACTGCGCGCTGCAGCCTAGTTCATCCGATTAAAGACGAGCGTAAAGCCGCCCTTTTCGCCCGCTTCGATCTGCACGACATCAACCTGCAACGTGTCATGATCGGGCATCCAATAACGGATCGACTTCACCGTGTGGCTTGGCGGTTCGGCGGTGAACGTGGCGTCGGCGCCGTCTATCTTTTCCAGCGTGAATGTCAGCGGCGTTTCCTCGCCGTCCCAATGGGTAAAATCGGCGTTGAAGTGCTTGAACCGCATGACGACGTTGCCGTCTTCTTCCTGCGAAATGATGATATACTCGAGAACGCGTACCGTATCCGACGAGACGCCGCGGGCCATACCGGTCATGACGCCGCCCTCCGGCGCAGACCAGAGTTCCTCGAACACAAATCCTTCGCCGCCGCGCCAATGGCCTTCGAGAAAGCGCAGATCGTCGAGTTCAGGGTTCGCCAAGGCGGGCGTCGCCGCAAAAAGTGTCAGGAAAATCGCCAGAATTCGCATGGTCACGCCTCCAATTGGTTCGCTGATCCTATCATAAGACGGATCGAAATGCCGCTCATCGACATACGCCCCATTGGCCGCGTCCGGGCAAATGCGTTACAGGGCGCTCATGTCCGAAATCGCTATCGCCACCTGTCTGAAATATCCGGGACTTACCCCGAGCGACCAGATTTTCGCCGATGCGCTGGCCGCCCGCGGCGCCAATGTTGTCGCAGCGCCATGGAATGGCGCGTTTGCGCCATTTGATACGGCCGATCTGACTGTGGTCCGCTCCACGTGGGACTATTTCGATGTCACGAACGATTTTCTCGCGTGGATCGCCCGATTTGAGGAAGGGCGCGCAGTTCTCAACCCGCCGGCCGTTTTGCGCTGGAGTCTCACGAAGGACTATTTGTTCGAGCTTGGCGAAAATGGCGCGCCTGTGCCGCCCATGCGCCGTATCGCGCCGAAGCCATCAGACGTTGGCGCCGCAATGACGTCGATGAATCTTGACGTCGCAATCGTCAAGCCACTTTCGGGCGGCACCGCGAGCGGCTTGTCGCGGGTTCGCGCCGGCGATCATGATGCTATCGACGCAGCGGCGTCGATCCTGAACGGCGATGGGATGGTGATGCCGTTCCTCCCCGAAATCGAAACTCTGGGCGAAACATCATTCGTTTTTCTGGGCGGCGCCTTTTCCCACGCTGTTTTAAAAACGCCGAAGGAAGGCGACATTCGCGTGCAGGAAGATCATGGCGGGGTCTCGCGGCTGATCGATGCGCCCGATTGGGCCGTGAAGGCGGCCGCGCAAATATTGACCATGTGCCCATCGGGCGGCGCATATGCCCGGGTCGACGCCATTGTTCACGATGATCGCTTGACGCTTATGGAAGTGGAGCTCGTTGAGCCGGAGCTGTTTTTCACGCTCCGGCCGAACGCGGCGGCGCACTTGGCGACAATCGTGTTGGGTGCGGCCTAACCTTCGAGGCTCGCAACCAGTTCATCGATTTGCGCTTCCGTCAGGTCGGGCGTCGGCATAGCGACGCCCGGCGCGAACGCTTGCGGGTCGGAAATAAATGCGCGCAATGCGTCGCGGGTCCAGACGCCGTCGGCGCCTTTCAGCGCTGCGGAATAAGAATAGCTTTTATCTGACGCGATGTCGCGCCCCATCAGGTTTTCAAGGCTTGGCGCCGCAGGCGATCCGTCATGGCAGGCGGTGCAGCCCGCAGCCGCAAACATGGCTTGCGGCGTTCCGGCAACCGGCGCGCTTCCGCCGCCGTTTGTCAGGCGATAAACGAACGGGCGCACATCATCTTTCACATAAATCGCGCCGCGCGGATCGATCGTGAGATCGCGCACCCTGGCGCCAAGGGGCAGCGGCTCCGCAAAAATCACGCGACTCTCACGAATATGCAGACGCATAAGGCGCTGATATTTCAGCGTACCGAGGATGAGATCGTCGCCCCAAAGCGGGAACTCCTGTCCTGACATCCTGGCGAGAGAAGACATGGCCATGGACGGCACGAAAGCGTAGATGGGCCGCTCAAACCGATCGTGATCGCCGATCGTTTCATCGAGCGGCCAGTCTCGCGTTCCATAATGGACGCCATAGGTTTCCAGTGGCCAACCATAGTTGCGGCCCGGGACGATTCGATTGATTTCATCGCCCCCTTGCGCGCCATGTTCCGATTGCCACAGCGCGCCGTCCGGACCAATCGCGAGGCCGCCGGGATTGCGATGCCCGCGGGAGAGGATTTCCGCCGCGCCGGTTTTGGTCTCGATAGCGATGATCTTGCCATAGTCATTATCATTGGCTTGCGGATCGACGCCGTCGGTTTTCCGATTGTGGCCGTCAACGCCAAAGTCGCCGACAAAAATCGCAAGACGCCCGTCCGCCATGAAGGCCATGTCGCCGCCCGATTGAAAGGGAAAGGAACCGCCAGCGGATCTAATGCACGGCTGCGAACGCCAGACTTCACGCCAATTAGGATCGCTTGTTGTAACGACCGCATCGCGATGAAGGGACGCTTGCGAGACAACAAGCCCGACGCAGACATTGTCGCGGTCAATCCGCGCCTCGGAAACGGTGATTTCAATTTCATCGGCGGTTACGCGAAGGATCAGGTCCTTGTAACCGAGGCTCGCAAAGTCCTTGGGACGGCGGTAAAAAATATCGCTTTGGATGACTTCATTGGGAGAAGTAAGCGCGATAGGCCGAAAAGCAGTGTCGCCCGGCGCCAATCGAAAAAAAGCGCCGAGCCTTGTGATCAGCAACACATCGTCTTCAAGCGTCGCGATGGCGCCGCCTTCGCCCTTGTCCATGGGCGCCGGAATTTTCTCAACAGCGATGTCGTAGAGCGTTGACGGGATTCGCGATACGGGCCCGTCGCGCCCGGCGCCGACCAGGCTGTTCATTTCTGAAAAGTCAAATTTCTCCGGGTTCTTCGCAACGATCCCGGCGATCAGCGCAATCAGGAGCGCGATACAAACGCCAACGCCAGCGCTGCTGCGCCGTGACCCGCCTTCCTTCTTCGCTGGTTCCCTCACCCTTGCATCCCTCGCATGAATTCCGAGTCGCATAGAGGGCGGGCGATTGGTTAATTTTCATTTGATAGCGAGCCGATCGGCCTCGGAACCGGAGCATTGAGCCGCGGCGCGTTTTCGCCTATTGCCGGGAGATTCCGCCGGTTCGCCGGTGATCGCTTTTGGATTGTACGAAGAAACGCCATGGTCGCCATTACCTTACCCGACGGTTCCGTTCGCCAGTTTGAGGGTCCGGTGACGGGAACGGCAATTGCCGAGGATATTTCGAAATCCCTCGCGAAAAAGGCGCTGGCGGTGAAGGTCGATGGCGAGGTGCGCGATCTTTTCGGCGAGATCAGCGAGGACGCTTCGGTTGAGATCGTCACCCGCGACCATGAGGACGCCCTCGACATTATTCGCCACGATACGGCGCACCTGATGGCGCAAGCCGTGCAGGAGCTGTTTCCCGGCACACAAGTCACCATCGGCCCGAATATCGATGACGGGTTCTTTTACGATTTTGCCCGGGATGAGCCTTTCTCGACTGACGACCTCGAGAAAATCGAAAAGCGCATGAGCGAGATTGTCGATGAGGCGCGCCCGACCCGCAAGGAAGTCTGGGATCGCAATGACGCGATCGCGCATTTCGAAAAGATCGGCGAGAAGTATAAAGCCGAGATCATCGGTGACTTGCCGGCAGATGAAGACGTGAAGATTTATTTTCACGGTGACTGGCACGACCTTTGTCGCGGCCCGCATCTTCCGTCAACGAAGCATATTGGCAAGGCTTTCAAGCTGATGAAGGTTGCCGGCGCCTATTGGCGCGGCGATCACCGCAATCCGATGCTGCATCGGATCTACGGCACCGCGTGGGCGAGCGAAAAAGACCTCAAGGCTTATCTTTTGCGGCTGGAAGAGGCGGAAAAACGCGACCACCGAAAGCTTGGCCGGGAGATGGACCTGTTCCATCTGCAGCCCGAGGCACAGGGCTCCGTCTTCTGGCACCCGAAAGGCTATATCATCTGGCGCGAGCTAGAGGCTTATATGCGCCGGCGCATAGGCGAGGCGGGATATGCGGAAGTCAAAACCCCCCAGCTTCTCGATGCGCGCCAGTGGGAGCAATCCGGTCACTGGGGCAAATATCGCGAAAACATGTTTGTTGTGCCTGATGAAGTTCCGGGTACGGAAGACGATGCGCCGGTCATAACCGGCGCTGCGGACCTCATGGCGCTAAAGCCCATGAATTGCCCGGCCCATGTGCTGATCGTCAAACAGGGGATCAAGAGTTATCGCGACCTGCCGATCCGGCTTTATGAGAATGGCTGTTGTCACCGCAACGAGCCCCACGGGGCGCTGCACGGGCTGATGCGCGTGCGCCAGTTTACGCAGGACGACGCCCATATTTTCTGCCGCGAGGACCAGATCGTGGATGAGGCGCGCAATTTCTGTGCGCTTGCGGACCGCATTTATCGGGATCTCGGTTTTGAGAAATACGCGATCAAGCTGGCGCTCCGGCCGGAAAAACGTTTTGGCTCGGAAGAGGACTGGGACATTGCGGAAGCAGAATTGCGCGACGCTGTGATTGCCGCAGGGCTCGCCAATGATGATTATGGCTGGGAAGAATTGCCGGGCGAGGGCGCGTTCTACGCGCCGAAACTGGAGTGGCACCTGACGGACGCGATCGGGCGCACCTGGCAGGTGGGAACGCTGCAATCTGACCGGGTGCTGCCGGAACGGCTCGACGCAAGTTACGTGGCGGAAGACGGCTCGCGTCAGCGCCCGATCATGCTCCATCGCGCAATCTTCGGCAGCTATGAGCGCTTTATTGGCATCCTGATCGAGCACAATGCCGGCAAGTTGCCCTTCTGGCTCGCGCCGACGCAAATTGTCGTCGCGACGATCACGTCCGAAGCGGACGCATATGCCGAGGAAACCGCTGCAGCTTTCCGCGCTGCGGGCCTTCGGGTCGAACTCGATATTCGCAATGAGAAGATCAACTATAAAGTGCGCGAACATTCGCACGCCAAGGTACCGGTGATTGCAGTCGTCGGCGCCCGCGAGGCCGAAGACGGCAAGGTTTCATTGCGTCGCCTTGGCGAAAAACAACAGAGCGTCATTACGCGCGACGAAGCCGTCGGTTCGCTCGCCTCCGAAGCGCTGGCGCCGGATCTGCGCAAGGACGCGTAAAGGCCGATGGCGAAAGTTGGCTTTCGGCGGCGACGCGATCAGGCAAGTCTCCTGCTTCTGTTTGCGCTTTTCGCATTGCTGCCGGTTACTGTCGTCTTCGGCCATCGCGGTCTTGCGCCATGGCTGTTGCTCGCGAGCATCCCCGCGTTCCTGCGCGGCGATTACTGGCTTCGCGCTTTCGGCGCCGTTTTCGATCACATGGATCCGCGGGTCCCCTTCAACGCGGCATTTCTTTCGATCACGGTTTTTTGCGGCTGGATTTTTTTCTCCGGCTTCTGGTCGCCGCGCGCCATGCCGTCGCTCGGGCTATGGATTTTAGGGCCCGTTTTGATTGGCGGCAGCGTTGTCTGGTTTGCGGCGAATGTGAATAGGGTCTGGGCGTGGCGCATTGCCGTCGCCTATGCAGCGGCAATCATTTTTGGCATGGGGGTTTTGTGGTTTGAAGGCGTCAGCGGCGGCGCGTTGCGTGCAATCCTGCCGCCGGAAGATCCGTCTCCTGACGGTTCCAAGGACATTATCGCATTGGGGCGCGGCGTCACCGCTCTTGCGCCGGCGCTCTTCCCGGCGGGCATTATCGCTGCAGCGATCTGGAACCGCTGGGCCGCGCTCGCCGTGATCGCGCTCGGCGTGGCCGCAGCGTTTTTCAACGACGTTGCCGCAAACGCCGTCGCACTCGCCGCCGGTCTTGCAGCGGCGATCATTGCGTTCAAGGTGCCGCGCGCCACGGTGCGCGGCCTTTCACTCATGGCGCTTGCGGCGCTCGTGCTGGCGCCGCTTGCCGCTTTCACACCCGTGGAGCAAGCGTTCGCGATCGGAGAAGGATGGGCGCCGGCGTCCGCGCTCCATCGTGTCGCGATCTGGCAGGCGTCGGCCGCACGCATAATTGAGGGCCTTCCTTTCGGCTTCGGCGCAGACTTCGTTCGCATCTGGAGAGAAACGGCGCCGATGATCGATGTGCCCGGCGCCGCGCAGAAACTTTCCCTCGCGCCGACGCACCCCCACAATCTCTATCTTCAGATCTGGCTTGAGCTTGGTCTCATCGGCGTCGCCTCATTCGCCGGATTTCTCTATTGGGGCGCCATCGCGTTTGCGCGCGCGAAACTCGAAAAGGCGGTGATCGCATCGGCGGCGGGCGCCTTCGCGGCGATCTTTGCGTCAACACTGGTGGAAACGAGCCTGTGGCAGGTCTGGCGCTTTGCCGCCATGGGACTTGCGGCCATGGGCGTCGGCCTTGCCCATTCGCTGCACATGAACTGGTCACGCGTGCAATGAGCGCCGATCATTCGTCTCAAGACGATATCAGCGCGATTGTCGTCAGCTATTATACGGGCGCAATTCTCGAAAAGTGCCTCAAAGCGCTCGATGACGATGAGGCCGTCACGGAAATCATTCTCGTTGATAATGGAAACCCAGATGGAGATATCGAACGCGCAACGGCACGCCTTCATGTGCCGATAAAAATACTATCGGGCCACGGCAATATTGGATTTGCCGCCGCCTGCAACCGCGCCGCCGCCATCGCAACAGGCGACTTTCTGCTAATCATCAATCCGGATGCGATCATACCGAAAGGCGGCGCGGCCCGTCTGCTTTCCGATTCGCGCGGTCTGGATCGTCCGTGGCTGATGGGCGCCATGCTTCACGGGCCCGACGGCAAAGAGCAGCAAGGCTCGCGCCGGGCTGAGTTGACCCCGTGGCGCGCCATTTTCGAGGCGGCGAAATTGTCCCGTCTGGCGCCGGCGGTGTTTCCGCCTTTCAATCTTCATCGCGAACCGCCGCCTCAAGGGCTAGCCAAAATGCCGACCCTGTCAGGCGCATGCCTGTTTCTGCCGACGGTCAACTATCATGCCATCGGCGGCATGGATGAAGGGTACTTCCTGCACGTTGAAGATATCGATTTCTGCAAGCGGTTTTGCGACGCCGGCGGCGCTGTCTGGTTCAACCCCCACGTTGTCGTAACTCATGAAAAAGGCGCGAGCGACGCGCCAATGCGTGAGGTTGAGGCGCACAAGACCCGCGGCCTCATTCGGTATTTTAATACGCATTTTCAACAGAGCTGGCCGGCGCCGGTGCGATGGATGTTGGCGAAACTCTTGTGGTTCGCATTTGCATTGAAGACCGTCGGACGGCGTTAATCCGTATATTGAACGCCTGGCGGACCGTAATAATCACCAATCGCAAATAGGGTGAACTTCCGTTCGTCTTCGGCGCCTATGGGCGCAATGACAGACCCCATGGGGCGAATGTCGCCGAAGCGATAACTTACATGATCGTCGGTCGGCAGGATTGAAACGAACAGGCTGCGCTTGTGATCCTCCGGGCGGAAGGGAAAGAACGCCTCATAGTGGTGGTGGATGCCGTTATTGGGATCGAGCGCCGCGACTTCGGTTTTGAGATCGCGCTGATAATAGAGCATTTCGGCAATCATGGAGCGATCGTCGAACAGGACGGCGTCAAAGCCGCGGGCCTGCGAGGCGACTTGCGCCGAAAGGGATTTCCATCCTCGTAGTTCGGCGACCGCGCCGCCGGCGCCCAGACGGTCGAAAATTGAAAAATTGGTCATGGCGAACAGAAAAATGACAGCAATAATAGTGTGCAGTGCAAGGCTTGCCTTGGCGAGAATTGAGCGCCGTTCCATGAGGAAAGCGCTCACAAGAATAACCCCCGCCGGATAGGCCGCGGCCGCCCAGTTTGCGTGCGCGCGGGAAATAAACGATTGCGCGGCGACAATGACCAATGGCGTGAGCGTGAAAATCAGCAAGGCAAACCGATCGCTTTGCTCTGGTCCGTTACGGAGAATGGAGTAGGCGACGACAAAAAGGGCGCCAAAAAGGACCGGTCCGAAAACGACCATCTGCCCGCCGAGAAAGAGCGCCAGCGATCCCGGTTTGAAAAGCGATGCCGCCCAGTTTGCGTTCGCCGCCGTATGCGCGACGGTCTGAAAATCATTGGCGGCGTTCCACACAATATTCGGGGCAAAAAGGGTGACGGCAATGACGGCGGAGAGTGCAAGCGCCGGCCGCAAAAATGCGTTTCGGAACGAAGGCGATGCTGCCATCGCAACGCCGAATGCGGCGACGAAGTACAGCATGGCGTATTTCGACAATAACCCAAGACCAATAAAGGCGCCTAACGCGGCAAAATCGACAAGCGACGCGTCGCGGTTGGCTGTGATGCGAAAGACAAAAAAGAGCGCTCCCGACCAGAAGAGGAGCAGCGGCGCATCGGTTGTGATGAGGAATGACGAGACGCTGACGCCGGGTAACGTGAGCCATGTCAGGCCGGCGACGAAGGCCGTAGGCCGGTCAAACAGGCGTGCGGCAGTGAGATAAATGAATGCCGCTGATCCGCCGTGAAGGAGCGGGGCCGCAAGACGCACGGCCCACTCGCTGTTCCCGAAAACGCCTGTCGTCGCCGCGATCACCCAGGCAATCATCGGCGGCTTGGAAAAATAGCCAAAATCCGGTGCCTGCGCCCAGTTCCAGTACTGCGCCTCGTCAGGTCCAAGATCGCCGTCGGCAAGTGCGATCGCAACAATTCGTATAAGGATAACGGCGCCGGCCCAGAACCAGAAGCTTCGCCATATTGCGCCGTGCGGCAAAAAATTTTCAGGCGCCGGTGTCGTCGCGGACATAAATCGTTATCTCAACAGGTCTGCCGTTCGAGTAGTTGAGCCCGTCAATCACCGCAAGGGCGCGCGGGCGCATACCGGTCGCGGCAAGAAAGTCAGCCTCTTGGCGTTTTTCGACGCCGGCGACGCTAATCTCGCCAGCGGCGAACCGCTTTCCGGCATCCGCGCCATTGGTGAGGACCGTCTCTGTGCCAATGAGGAAAACCGCCGACGGCTCGGAATAACCAGCCAGCGCGATGGGCGCCGCCGCATCCTTGATCGGGTGCAGCGCCGCGTCGTCCAGGGCCGCCGACAAACGCGGCGACACCATCAGGGCGTCCAGCTTCGGCAAGACGGCTCCCATCATGGCCCAAGCGTAAAACCCCGCGACAATGGAGGCGAGGACAGCGCCTCTGGCGGCGCGCCCGGTCCAGAAGATGCGGGCGATCCACAGCGCGGCGACCGCGAATGCGGCGGCGAGGGCGTAGCAGAACGCGGTCATCGTCTGATCGCTTAAGATGTTCGGCAGGACCGCGATCAACGCGGCGAAGAGCAGGCCGACGCCGCCATAGGTTACGGCGCCGAGTTTGCGCAGCGTCGTTTGTCGGTCGCCGTCCTTCAGGACCGCGTGGGCGGCGACAATCGCGAGCGCAGGATAAAGCGGCATGACGTAATGGGGCAGTTTGGTCGCGGCGATTTCGAAGACCAGCCAGGCCGGTATGATCCAGGCGAGCAGAAACCGCGCGCGCCATCCCGCCCGGTCGCGCCAGATGTGAATAAGCCCCGGACCGATCAGCGCTGCCGCGGGCCAGAAGAGACCCCAGACGAGCAACGTGTGATAGCCCGGCGGACCCGCATGACTTTCCTGCACTTCACCGACCTTGCCGAGCATGTCGCTGCCGACCGCATCGGCAAAAAATCGTCCGTCGGTCGCCTGATGAATGGCGAAGGCCCACGGGGCGACCATCAATATTAGAACGCCGGCGCCCAAAAAGGGGCGCATACGGATAATCCAGCCGAGTTTTCGTTCGGATGCGGCAAGCCCGATGCCGGTGAGTGCCGAGATCATAGGGCCGATGGGTCCTTTGACGAGCGTCGCCGCGCCATGGGCGGTCCAGAAGAGGAGTGGAACTCGCAGACCGGTTTTTCGCCCCTCCGCATAGGCGGCGTAGATTTCGACAAAGGCGTATTGCGCGGCGCAGATGAGGGCGAGCAACACGCCGTCGGTTTTGGCGATGGTCGCTTCCGCCGCCACCACGGGCGCGGCCGAAAGGAGCATTGCTGCAAGGAACCCCGTCTGTGCGTCGTAAAGGCGTCGCCCGGCGAGATAAGTGAACATCGCGGCGAAGATCACTGCAATGACCGACGGAACGCGATAAGCCCAGATCTCGCGTTTCTCGACACTGGTAAGCGCTGAGACACTGGCCGCCTGCAGCCAGTAAATGCCGGCTGGTTTTTTGTTGCGTTCGCGATCTTGAAACCGGATCGAAATGAAATCGCCGGTTTCAAGCATCTGCGTTGTCGCTTGGGCAAAGCGAGTTTCGTCGCGGTCGAGCGGCGGCATGGTCCACAGGCCCGCCATGGCGACAAAACCTGCAAAGACGACGACCAACGGCAATCGCCATTGGGTCAGAACGCTGCCCTTGCGCGCCGTCATTTCAAGAGACCCCTCATGGCGCGCACAATAGGCGGTCAGCGCGCCAATGTCTTGCGGCAAGGCGTGACGGGCTCCGTCAAACCCGGTATGAGCGCCGATTATGACCGATGGCGCAAACGCTCAAGAGCCGCGACCGGACACGCCGGCCTTTTTCGCATGGCGCGATCCGGCGCCGAATGCGCCGGCGGTGAGCGTTGTCGCGCCGATGTTCAATGAATCGGGCGGCGCGGCTGAACTCGTCGGAGAAATCGCTGCGGCGCTGGACGGCGTGGAGCATGAGATCGTTATCGTCGATGACGCCTCAACGGACGACACAGCTGCGACATTGGCGAACATGTCTGCACCGGTGCTGAGAGTGCTGCGCCATGGGACGAATGCCGGGCAAAGCCGGGCCCTGCGCACTGGCGTCCTGGCCGCGCGGGGCGATATTGTTGTGACGCTCGACGGCGACGGCCAGAACAATCCGGCGGATATCCCAGCGCTCCTCGAAAAACTTCGAGCGGGGCCCGCGCCGCTCGCCATGGTCGCCGGCGAGCGAGCCAACCGGCAAGACGCCGCGGCGAAAAAATGGGCGTCGCGCCTTGCCAACGGCGTGCGAAAACGTCTGTTGCGCGACGGCGCCGACGACACCGGCTGCGGGCTGAAGGCGTTCTATCGCGAGGCTTTTCTGCGCCTTCCCTTTTTCGACCATATGCACCGGTATCTGCCGGCGCTGATGCGGCGGGAAGGATATGCGGTTGCGTTTGTCCCTGTCGCCCACCGCCCGCGGGCCCATGGGCGGTCAAAATACACCAATATCGGGCGTTTATTGGTGGCGATTCGCGATTTAACTGGCGTACTCTGGCTTCTCGGCCGGTCCCAGTCGCCGGGGGAAATCAGGGAATTGGACCGATAAGGGCTGCCTTGCCCTTCAACCTTATGGTAGGTTAACGGCCGTTCAACATAACCGCGCCGCCATTTGGGTATCCAATCGGGGGGCGGCGGCGGTAGGAAATTCGGGGATTTGACATGTATCAGATGGTGCCGCTCCTGGGGATCAGCCTCATTATTTACGCCGCACTGACCTTAACGGGCGCGGCGGGCACGGCGGAAACGCCTTGGCTGGAAATGACGGTGGTCGATCTCAATCTCGTTTCCGGCGAGACCTGGCGGATCAGCGCCGGCGACGTGTTCCTGCTTTTCAGCATGGGACTTTTGTTCGTTGAATTGCTGCGCGCTACCAAGACCGGCTCCGCGTCGATCATGAACCACGCGTTTTCCGTCGTCGTTTTCGTCGCCGCCTTGTTGCTTTTCATCATCGTCAAGGGCTTCGGAAATTCCGTCTTCTTCCTCTTCATGGCGATGACGTTTCTAGATTTCATGGCCGGTTTTATCGTCACGACCGTAACGGCGCGGCGCGACCTGTCGGTGGCCGGCGGTCTCGGCGACTAGAACACTTCCTAAACGAGAATATTGACAGCGCGCCCGGCAATGTCGGGCGCGTCGTCTTTGATCACGGCGTAGGCGCCGGCGGCCCGGTCGTCTGTGGGTCGCATTGGCTTGTTGTCCCGATTTGGCGCAATTGGCGCGGATTGCTGTTTTGAAACGACAATTATTTTGCCGGAAGTGTCAGCTTTCCGTGCGCTGGCGGCCCGGCGTGCGGGCCTTAACGGCGGGTGAATTTCCGTCCGTCTTAACGCTGCAGGAAGGTTAACAATTCCTTTCATAATTCAGCGTATCGCAAGACTCACGCCGCGCCGCGCCTGAGTACAACTTCAAATTTTATTTACGGCTGCGTGGTTAAAGTTGACGCCGATACGAGTGAGTGGGACGAATGGCAGAATACGCGAAGGCGTTATCCGATAATGCGAACGGCGCGCACGCCCGTGCGGCGCGCGATGGCGCTGTCGCGACAGGCCGCGAGGCCGCGAGCGCAGACGCAACGTCGCAACCGACGCTAGACGGCGCGCTTCAGTCCATGTTCGAATATGAACCGGAAAGCGGGGCGCTTCGATGGTCTGATGAAAGCGCCGCGGCGCGAATCATCGGCGCTGCGGACACCAAATCCATCGAAACGCTCGACAATTTTAATGAGCGGGTGTGCGAAGACGCCGCGAAAGATCGCGCCGAAGCCTTTGCCGGCCGCAAGCAAAGCTATTTTTCTGAATATCGCCTTCACCGCGACGACGGGGAAAGCCACTGGGTCGAAGAGCGCGGCGGCTGGATCGGTCACGACAGCCAGCGACGCCTGATCAGTGTTATCCGTTCCATCGAAAGTCAGAAGCAGCGCGACGCGCAACTCGCCTGGCTTGCAACGAATGACGAACTCACTGGCCATCTGAACCGCGTCAGCCTGCGCCGCGATCTGGAAGCGGCGATTGGGGATGCGAAAACCAACGAAAGCGAAAGCGCTTATATTCTGGCGGGTATCGACGACCTCGGCGCGGTAAACGCGGATTTTGGATTTGAGGCCGCCGACAAGGTAATTGTCGAAGTGTCGTCAAGGCTCGCGGGCGTTCTGGGGGCGGAAGACTCCATCGGCCGGGTGGCTGGTACGAAGTTTGGCATCATTGTGCGCGCCTGCGACGAAGAGGGCTTGCGCGCGATATGCGCACGATTGATGAACGCCGTGCGCGAAAGTGTCGTTGAAACCAAGCGCGGCGGTGTTGTCGCCTCGATTTGCGTAGGCGCTGTGACCATCCCGAGCAGCGCGGACGATTCCAATACGGCCATGACCCGGGCGGAAGCGGCTCTGGATGCGGCCAAGCGGCAGGGCAAATCGAGCTGGTCCGTTTTTTCGGATAAAACCGATACCGTATCGATGCGCCGGCGTAACTCGCACATGTCCGACGTCATCCTGACGGCCCTCAATGAGCGGCGGATTCGCCTGGCCTTCCAGCCGATCGTCGCCGATCTCGAAGAAGAGCCCAGAAAGTTTGAATGCCTTATTCGCATGCGCGGCGAAGATGGTCAGGAAATTCCGGCGCCGGAGTTCATTCCCGCCGCTGAGCGCCTCGGGCTCGTTCATCTCCTCGATCGCCGCGTTCTGGAGCTGGCGACAAATACGCTGGAGATCTGCCCAAAAATTCATCTCAACGTGAACATCTCCATGGAGACGTTGAAGGACTTTGTTTGGGCGGAGGGCTATATTTCGCATCTTCGCGCCAACGCCCATCTCGCGGACCGGATCACCGTCGAACTCACGGAAACGCAGGTTATTGACGCCATCGATGCGACGATCGAGTTCGTTCAGGAAATCAAGAAGATTGGTTGCTCTTTCGGCATCGACGATTTCGGCGCCGGCTATACGTCCTTCCGCAATCTCAAGGCGATGGACATTGATATCCTGAAAATCGACGGATCGTTCGTTACAGGCGTTTCGGCGTCGCGAGAGAACCAGCTATTCGTGCGCACGCTTCTCGATCTCGCCAGAAACTTCGGCATGAAGAGCGTGGCCGAATGGGTCGATAATGAAGCGGACGCCATGCTTTTGAAGGGCCTTGGCGTTGATTTCCTGCAAGGCTATCTGATTGGCAAACCGGAAACCGCGCCCGCATGGCTCCCTGAAGGCGCGCCGAATGACGCACCGCGGCAGCAGACGCAACGTTAGGCGTCAGTCAGCCTTTTTTTCCAGCTTATCGAGTTTTTCGCGCATGGCGGCGAGCTGCGATTTCAGATCGTCGATCTCCGCCGCATCTTCGCCTTTCTCCGATTGCGAGGGCGCATAAAGGTTTGTCATCGGCGAGAACATTTTCATCGCCTGATTATAGAGTTCCATGTTCTTACGAACGCCCTCTTCAAACATCGAGTATCCGGGCGTTGATTCAAATGCATCGCGCATACGGTGTCGAAGATCGTCCTGGTTCTGAGAAAACGCATTCATACTCATTTCCAAGTAAGACGGGACGAAGCGCTGCAGGCTGTCTCCGTAAAATTGGATAAGCTGTCTTAAGAACTGAATCGGCAGAAGGTTCTGGCCCTTACTCTCCTCTTCGAATATAATCTGTGTAAGGACGGAATGAGTGATGTCGTCGCCGGACTTGGCGTCATAGACGACAAAATCCTCGCCGTTTTTTACCATGTCCGCAAGGAAATCGAGGGTCACATAAGAACTGGTCGCCGTATTATAGAGGCGCCGGTTCGCGTATTTTTTGATGACGACGGCGTCGGTGGCGCCATTGGCGCGCGCCTTGGCGCCGCCTTTAGATTCTTTCTCGGTCATGTTGCCGTTCTCCCGTTTTCGCGCTCTTCGTGGAGCGCTGTGCAATCCGGCGTCCGTCCCCCTTCGCCGGGCGGCGCCTTTTGCGCCGCATTGCTATTGTGCGTATGCTAATGCTGCTATAGCACAAAAAGCCAGTTTGCATACGTATCTCTCGGGAGACCGTAGAAAAAGCAAGGACTTGCGGCATTTCGGTTGCCTGCCGGCGCGCCTCTCGCAGTGCGGGATGCGCGGCGTCGGCGCCATATTTTGCGAAACGGAGAACAAAAAATGACGAAAGCAGTAATTGTCGCCGCCGCGCGCACCGGGGTGGGATCTTTCGGCGGATCGCTGGCGAGCGTACCGGCCGCCAAGCTTGGCGAGACCGTGCTGTCGGCGGCGCTGTCGCGGGCAGGGATCGAAGGCGGCGATGTCGGCGAGGTCATCATGGGCCATGTGCTGCAGGCCGGGCAGGGCCAGAACACTGCGCGTCAGGCAAGCGTCGGCGCCGGGGTGCCCGTCGAGCGCCCGGCAAGTACGATCAACCAGGTCTGTGGATCAGGACTGCGCGCCGTCGCCATGGCCGCGCAAACCGTTTCGCTTGGCGATGCGGCGGTGGTCGCCGCCGGCGGTCACGAGAACATGTCGCTCGCGCCCCATGCCGGCCATTTGCGCAACGGCGTCAAAATGGGCCCGTCCAATTTCGCCGATACGATGATCGTCGATGGTCTCTGGGACGCGTTCAACAATTACCACATGGGACAGACAGCGGAAAACCTCGCGGAGAAATACCAGATCTCCCGCGAAGAGCAGGATACGTTCGCCATCGCCAGCCAGAACAAAGCGGAAGCGGCGAAGAAGGCGGGCAAATTCAAAGACGAAATCACGCCGGTCACAATCAAGTCCCGCAAAGGCGACATTGTTTTCGATCACGATGAATATATTCGCGAAGGCGCAACGGTTGACGGCGTCTCCGGTTTGAAGCCTGCTTTTGTGCGCGACGGCGGCACGGTAACAGCCGCAAACGCGTCAGGCCTCAATGACGGCGCGGCGGCGGTGATCGTCATGTCTGAAGAAGAAGCGGACAAGCGCGGGCTCGAACCTCTGGCGCGCATCGCGTCCTGGGCCCATTGCGGCGTCGATCCCTCGATCATGGGCATCGGCCCGGCGCCGGCCTCGCGCAACGCCCTTGAAAAAGCGGGCTGGAAGCTCGACGATGTCGATCTGATCGAGGCCAACGAAGCCTTTGCGGCGCAGGCCCTTTCTGTCGGCAAGGAGCTTGGCTGGGATGCGGACAAGGTCAATGTCAATGGCGGCGCGATCGCAATCGGTCACCCGATCGGCGCGTCCGGCGCGCGTATTCTCATTACGCTGCTCCATGAGTTGAAGCGTTCGGGAAAATCAAAAGGGCTTGCAACCCTTTGCATTGGCGGCGGTATGGGCATCGCCATGTGTGTTGAGCGCTAGAAGATTGGCGCGGGTACGGACAAAAAATTTTTGGGAGATATGAAATGGCGAAGAATGCAATTGTAACCGGCGGCACCCGCGGCATCGGCGCGGCGATCGCGAAAGGTCTGAAAGACAAGGGCTGCACTGTTGCGGCGACCTATGCCGGCAATGACGAAGCGGCGGCGAAGTTCAAGGATGAAACCGGCATCAATGTCTTCAAGTGGGATGTCGGCGATTACGAGGCGTGCAAGGCCGGCATCGCGGAAGTCGAAGGCACCCATGGCCCGACAGACATTCTTGTGAACAATGCGGGCATCACCCGCGACGGCATGTTCCATAAGGTTGGTCCGAAGGAATGGTCTGAAGTGATCCGCGCCGATCTCGATTCGGTGTTCAACATGTCCCACAATGTTTTTGCGGGCATGCGCGAACGCGGTTTCGGGCGCATCATCAACATCTCTTCCATCAACGGACAGAAAGGCCAGATGGGCCAGACGAATTATTCCGCGGCGAAAGCCGGGATGCTCGGCTTCACGCGCGCGCTGGCGCAGGAGGGTGCCTTTAAGGGCGTCACCGTGAACGCCGTTGCGCCTGGCTATATCGCGACGGAAATGGTCTCTGCGATGCCGGAGGAAGCGTTGAAAAAAATCACCGCCCAGATCCCGGTCGGCCGTCTTGGCGAGGCCGAAGAGATCGGCGCCTGCGTCGTGTTCCTCGCGGACGAAAACGCCGGCTTCATTACCGGCGCCGTCCTCTCGGCCAATGGCGGGCAGTATTTCGCTGCCTGATCGCGAAAAACGGCTTAAAATCAGGGCTCTTTCGTGACGAATTCTGCGAAAGAGCCCTTTTTTAACCAAAATGCGCGGCTAGGATTTGCGTCTCATGATGATTCGAACCCGGCCTTTTTCGAGATTGATCAGCGCGCTTTTCTGCGCGAGTGCGGCGTGCGCTTTTCTTCCGGGCGTCGCGACGGCGCAGGATCGATCGGACAGTCTCGTATTCGCACAGACCGATCGCACAAATCCGTTTTCGGCGCTGGTCGGCGAAAAACGCGAACGCCGGGCGGAGCGCCAGCGCGGCAAGGTGGAGCGTTTTGTTCTGGCGTCGGACAATCGCGCCTTCCTTATTCAGGCGCGCACGCGCACGGCGCGTGTAAAGTTCCTGTGTGGACCGGACGATCCGCGTCTTGACTGCACGCTTGATCCCGCGGCCCCGGCGCCGGAGATTTTTCTCCTGACGGTCACGCGCGGCCCCCGCGGCGATTCCATTTTCAAAAACGCTGACGGCGACACTGTCCTGCGCCTTGCCTCCTATGGCGGCGCAACGGTGCAATGGCCGGGCGATGAAGCCGGCTCGGCGGCGTCAAAATCCTTTGGCGAAGATCAGTCCGTTGAGTTGCCGGGCGTCGGTTATGATTCCGTGTTGCGGCGGGCGAATGCTGCATCGGCAATCGTCAGCGCCGCCGCCGGTGCGCCGATTACCTTTGAGCCGCAAAACCCGTCGCCGGGCGCGCTTGTCGAAACCGACGCGTCGGTTCTCGCCGATGCGATTGTGCGCGCGACGAACGGGGTCAGGGCCGTCGCCAACGATGCAACAGGGGCGCGGGTCCTCGCTGACCGTATCCGCCGTGTGGTCTTCGAGGTGGGCCCCGCGCCGACCGCGCGGTTCGAAGACGATGCACTCATCATCCAGTATGTCCCGGATCAGGACATATCGGGCCGCCTGTCCTCCCGGGCTATTGAGCGGTTCCTCGAAAACTACCTCTAAAACGGGCGATCAGCCTCAAAACCGCCCAAAACCTCGGTCATAGTCGGGCCCATGGTGATGCGCTTCATCGTTGGATTTTCGGTCGCCGCCGCCTTGGCGTTAGGCGGCGCAGCGGACGCGCAGTCCCTGCGTGACGCCCGCGCCCGCGACGCGAATTCCGCGGCGCTGGCCGACGAAGCCTATTACACACGAAAGGTCTGCGGCAATGAAATCCGCGCCGAGGTCGACTGGGCGAGCGCCGGCGATTGGCAGGAGGGTCTCCTGATCGCCGAATGCGACAAAGCGTTGGGCGCGCTCGAAGCGGCATGCCGGGCGGGCGATATCCGCGCGCAAGGCGTGACCCGGTTTATCTGCGCTGGCGATGGCGACGGTGCGGAGCTCCGCGGATCGTTATTGCGTTACGGCGCTGACCGACGCGCCAATGCCTTTGTGGAAACCCAAAGCGCGCTCGGCGCAAAAAAGTAACTACGACCCGCCGGCGTGAACTGCCTGTTCCAGAATGCCGACCCGCACGCCGTCAAAGACGAATTGCGTCGACAACGCCATCAGCAGCATGCCGAGAATGCGCGTAATCGCATTCATACCGGTGCGGCCGAGGGCGTCGCCAATGCGGCTCGCAAACGCCATCATCACGACTGCAATTGCGAGAACAATTGCCGTTGCGGTGAGCGCGGCGCCTTTTTCATAAAGGCTCGTGCCCGGGCCCATGAGCAGCATGATGGTCGCAAGGGCGCCAGGCCCGGCGAGCATCGGGATCGATAAAGGAAAAAAGGCGATGGAGTCGCGTGATGCTGCTTTCGGCCCCGGCGTCTTCGCTTGTGTTTCGCTGTCCGGATCGAAAAACATCCGAAAGCCCATGATGAATAATATAACGCCCATGGCCGCGCGAAACGCCGCCATGGAAACGCCGAGATGATGCAGAAGCGCTGTGCCGGCGAACCCGAAAAAGATGAGAATGGCGATGGAATAAAGCGCCGCCATCAATGCGATCCGCAGGCGTTCGCGCGGGGTTTCGCCTTTGGTGAGGGAGGCGAAAATCGGCGTCACCAGAATGGGGTCGATCACGATGAAAAGCGTCGCAAATGCGGTGACGAAAGTTGGCAATAGGTCGGTGATCATGAGCGGTTATTCCAGGATTGGCGCGCATCTGCGCCTGAATCCGGAACTTGGCAAGTGCGGGCCCCCTGCGACAGATTGACGATGCGTGAAGCCTCTCGGAATACGCCCTGTTGCCGCGGTCGGGGCCCGCCGCTAGGGTCCGCCGCGTCGCCAGTTGAGAACCGGAGAAAACCCATGGCCGTAGGCGCGCCTGCGCTCACCCCGCAAGAAGCGATTATCTATCTGATGGTCATGACCTCCGCCTCGGACGGCGCCATCAACGATGCGGAATTGCGCACAATCGGCCGCGTCGTCCGGTCGTTCCCGGTATTTTCCGACGCCGATGAGCGCACCCTCGTGCAGACGGCGGAAGCTTGCGGCGAACTCATGTCGTCAGAGGGCGGACTACATAAAGTACTGGAATCGGCGGCGGCGGCGCTGCCGGACCATCTCGGCGAAACGGCGTATGCGGCGGTGGTCGACGTTGTAACGGCGGATGAAAATCTCGACGTTACGGAAATCCGCGTTCTTGAACTCATTCGCAACGCGCTGAAAGTGCCCGATGAAGGAGCGCAGGCGATCGAACACTCCGCCCGCGCCCGGCATATGACCGTCGACGGCGTTTCGTAAGATTACTGCAATAACGCCCAGCACACGCTGGCGACAATCAGTGCAATGATGATGTTGAGCGCTATGCCTTCGCGGGTCATGCGGGCAATGGATATACGCCCCGTACCGTAGACGATGGCGTTGGGCGCCGTCGCCACAGGCAACATGAAGGCGCAAGACGCGGAGATCACAGCCGGGATCATCAACAGTTCCGGCGCAACCCCCGTTCCTGCGGCGATGGCGGCGAGGATCGGCATCAACAAGTTTGCCGTCGCCGTGTTGGATGTCATCTCGGTCAGGAATGTCACCGATAGGCAAAGTCCGAGCATCATGGCGAAAACGGGCAGGTTCGCCAGGCCGGCGAGATTGTCGCCGATAAGTTGATCGAGGCCGCTTGCGCGGAAACCGGTCGCAATGCAGATGCCGCCGGCGAACAGGAGCAATAGTCCCCAGGGAATATCGGCGGCGGTCTCCCAGTCGAGCAGTGCGCCGCCTTTGCCGTTAGGAACGAGGAACATGAGAATGACGGCGAAAACTGCGACAGTAGAATCGCCGGCCTTTTCCATGCCGAGGGCGCCGGACCAGCCGCCAAAGGGTTCCCCGCGGGTCACCCAGAGGAGGATGGCGATCCCGAAAACAATCATGGTGCGCGCTTCATCCTTGCGCCAGGGGCCGGGTTCCTTCAGCGCCGGCGCCGTTACGCCTCGCAAGGAACGGGTAAGCCACAGCCACATAATCGGTACGCCAAGAATAACGATGGGCAGGCCGGTCCCCATCCATCGTGCGAAGGAATATTCCTCCCCGGTTGCGAGAAGATAATTCTCCGCAAAGATGAGGTTTGGCGGCGTCCCGATAAGCGTTGCCGTGCCGCCCAGAGACGCCGCATAGGCAATGCCAAGAAGCAAGGGGACGGCGAGCTTTTCGCCAGCCGGAACGCTGTCGGTGCGCGACAGGATCGCGAGCGCCATGGTCGCCAGCATCAGGGTGGTCGCCGTGTTCGAGATCCACATGGACAGGACGGCCGCCGCAATCATGAAGCCGAGGACGAGACGCCCGCCCGATGCGCCGACCGCGCGGATCATGTATAAAGCGAGGCGCTCATGAAGGCCGGATTTGGAAAGCGCCTTCGACAACATGAAGGACGCCATCAGTAGAATGATGACGTAGGAGCCGAGCGCAGAGGCCGCTTCGCGCTGGTCGAGAACCCCGGCCAGTGGAAACAGTGCGAACGGCACGAGAGACGCAGCGCCGATGGGCACCGCTTCGGTGATCCACCAGAATGCGGTCAGGGCTGTAATTGCGATGGTCCAGACAATTTCCCGGTCCAGCCCGCTCATTTCGGCGGCGAGGCCTGCGGCGGCGGCGGCGGCGACGCCAAGCAATATACGAAACGGTTTCATGCAAGGCGCATCTGAAAGAGGTTGGCGCGCATTGTCCAGTTTCGGCGGCGGCAAAGGCGGCAACGACGCTGGACGCACGCGCCGGCGCCGGCTAGGCCATGGCCCATGAGCGAACAGCACCAATATGTGTATCGGCTGGCGACGGCGCCGGAATGGACCGCAACACAGGAAGGCGGTGTTGCGCCGACCCGGGATATCGACAAGCGCGACGGCTATATGCATCTGTCCACCCGCGATCAGGTGCTGGAAACCGCGAACCGTCACTTTGCCGGCGCCTCCGATTTGTTGGCGCTTGAAATTTCGCTTGGGGCGATTGCCGGCGCCGTAAAGTTTGAACTTGCGCCGAAGCGCGGCGAGGAATTCCCGCATCTTTATGGTGCGCTTCGCCGCGATCATGTCGTGCGGGCCATCCGCCTTGTTGAAATGGAAGACGGATTTCAGTTCGGAGACGATGCGTGAGGGCGCCGTTCTTCGCGGCGGACCTGGCTGCGCGCGCGGCGACGACGCTCGATCCGGAAACGGCGCATCGGTTGACAATCCGTATGCTGAAAACGGGCCTCGGCCCGAAGGCATGTATTTCTGACCAGCGTCTTCACGTGACCGTAGCGGGGATTGAATTCCCCAACCCGCTCGGCCTTGCCGCCGGTTTTGACAAAGACGCGGAGGCGCCCAATCAGGCGCTCGATCTTGGCTTTGGTTTTATCGAGGTCGGCGCCGTCACGCCGCGCCCGCAATTCGGCAATCCGCGCCCGCGCGTGTTCCGGCTCTGGAAAGACGGCGCTGTCATCAATCGATACGGGTTCAACAATGACGGCCTTGAACGGGTCGCGCGGCGACTGAAAAGACGGCGCAGGCGCGGTGTCGTCGGCGTCAATCTCGGCGCCAACAAGGACAGCGACGACCGTATCGCGGATTACGAGATCGGCGTGCGCGGTCTTGCGGGCCTCGTTGATTTTTTTACGGTGAATATTTCATCGCCGAATACGCCCGGCCTGAGGGCGCTCCAGGGTAAGTCTGCGCTGGTTGAGTTGATGACGCGCGTGCTGGCGGCGCGCAATGACGTCGCCGACGGCGCGCCGGTATTTTTAAAGATCGCGCCGGATATTACCGACGAAGACAAGGCCGATATCGCCGAAACGGTGCGGTCGTTGTCCCTGGACGGGCTAATCGTGTCGAATACGACGATTGCGCGGCCGCAGTCGCTTGAGAGCGCCTATGCTGCGCAAGCCGGCGGGCTGTCCGGCAAGCCGTTGATGGCGCCGTCAACGGAGTTGCTGCGCGAGTTTTACGGACGGATTGGCGCGCATACGCCGTTGATCGGTGTCGGGGGCGTTTCGTCACCGCGCGACGCGTATGAAAAAATTCTTGCGGGCGCATCGCTCGTGCAGCTTTATACGGGTATGGTCTATGAAGGGCCCGGCTTGCCGGCGCGAATCGTGCGCGCACTTCCCAAGCTGCTTGAGGCGGACGGCTATTCGACCGTCATTGACGCCATCGGCGCGAAGGCGGGCTAGGGCGTGAACGCCGTTTTCAACCGCGGTAAATAGACGAGTAGCGTCGGAGCGCGCAGGACAAAATAGACGGAGAACGCGGCCCAAAGCCCGTGATTGCCGAATTGCGCCCCGGCCCAGAGCGACGCGGGCAGGAAAATCGCTGTAGAAAGAAGCATGGAGTCGCGCATTTCTTTGGCGCGGGTGGCGCCGATGAAAATGCCGTCAAGCTGAAAACCGACAACAACAATCAGGGGACTGATGATAACCCAGGGCATAAACCGCTCTGCGGCAATGCGCAGTTCGCCGGGCGGGGTCAGGAGCGCCAATAACCCATCGCCGGCGAGCCAGTAGAAGCCTGTGAAAAATAGCGCCGCCAGCGCCGCCAATTCGAAGGTGCGCCGGACGGCGCTGTCATAGCGCGCCTTGCCGGCTTGCCGGTCGCGCGCGCCCATGGCCTGCCCGACCAGTGTTTCCGCGGCGATGGCCGTTCCGTCGAGGGCCAGTCCCGTGAAAAGAAAGAGTTGTAGCAATGTCTGGTTTGCGGCGAGGGCGACATCGCCATAGGCGCTTGAACGCTGCATGAACCAGGCGAAACAAAACGCCAGCAACAGCGTGCGGATAAAGACATCGCGATTAACCGACAGGGTACGCCTTAGCTTCTCCGCAGACCAGAGTTCGCTGATGCGCCAATGGGCCTTTACACCGCCCTGTTTTTTGAGGATGCGTGCAACGAAGAGGAGGCAGGCGAAAAACCCGAAGATTTCTGCGATCAGCGTGCCGGCGGCGACGCCCGCCGCGCCCCAGTTGAAATGAACGACAAAAAGATAGTCGAGAATGATGTTGAGCAAAGTAATCGCGACACTGACGATCATCAGATAGTCTGTGCGTTCCCGAGCGGAAAACCAGCCAAGAGCTGCGTATGACGCAAGCACAAAAGGCGCGCCCCAGATCCGGATGGCGAAATAGGTCTCTGCGGCGGCAAACGTGTCGGTTGATGCGTCCGATCCAATCTGCAGGGCCTGAAAGGAGAAATATCCGATTGGAAATTGGAGGAGGACAAGCAGCGCACCGATAGCGCCGCCGATTGCGGCGCCGCGGACAAGCGCCGCGCGCGTTTCCGTCTCGTCTTCGGCGCCAGCGGCCTGGGCTGTGAGGCCGGCGACGCTCATCCTGATGAAACCGAAACTCCAATAGGCGAGCGAAAAAATAACCGAGCCGAGTCCGATGGCGGCGACGTCCAGCGGTCTTGCGGAATGCGCAAGCGCCCAGACATCGACGGCGCCAAGGAGCGGCGTCACTGACGATGCAACGGAGGCGGGCCACGCCAGCGCAAATATTCGGTGATAGGTGACGCTTGATGCGGCGCGTGCGCTGGCCATTTTTTCTCTCAAGTGGACGATCCCAACGCCTTAGCCTTGCTGATTGTTTCTGTCACGCGCCTTGCGATTACCGCCGGACGGGGCGAAACTCCCATGGCGATGGAAGACGACTGGAAGTCATGGGAAACGCCGCCGGGCGGCACCGGCGACAAGTTTGACGGCGCCGCCATTGGCGCGCTGGCGCATCTTTATCGCGGCGAAGTTTATCGCTCCACCATATGGCGCACGCGCCTCGATACGACGACGAACTGGTCCGTCGTCACGCTCGGGATCGCCCTGTCGATCACTTATTCAAGTCCGACCGCGTCGCCGCTGCCGCTCCTGTTGGTCGGCATCTTGATCGCGATGTTTCTGATTCTCGAAGCGCGTCGGTATCGATATTTCAATGTCTGGCGGGCGCGGGCGCGGTGGATCGAGACGAAATTCTATGCGCCGCTCCTGCTCCGATCGGCCTGTCCGGAGCCCGGCGAATGGCAGGACATTCTCGCCCGCGATTATCTGACGCCCGATTATCATATTGGTTTCTGGCGGGCCATGGGGCGGCGTATCCGGCGCAATTATATGTGGATTTTTGCGTTTCAGGCGGTCGCCTATTACGGCAAGATCATCATTCACCCGACGCCTTTATCGTCGCTTGCCGACTTCTTTGAACGGATGGCGCTCGGACCATTTCCGGGGGTGCTTGTCTTTTTAGTCGGTCTTCTGTTCCACGGCGCATGGGTGTCTCTCGCACTGATCACGCGTGTGCGCGATAAGGCGAAACATGCCGGCCGCGAAGGCGTTGAAGGCATGGGCTGATTTTTAAATCGGCGGCCGCGCATTCGCCGATCCGCAATTGCGGTTCAGATTTCTTCGACAAACTGCAATTTCGCGCCCGCCGGCGTATCGACGATCCGGTAGAAGCAGGAACGCCGGCCTGTATGGCAAGCCGGGCCTGTTTGTTCGACGATGAGCTGGATGGCGTCCTGGTCGCAATCTGTGCGCATTTCGACAACGCGCTGGCGATTGCCGCTCGTTGCGCCCTTGCGCCAGAGTTCTTTGCGCGAGCGCGACCAATAATGCGCCTCACCGGTTTCAATGGTTTTCCGAACGGCTTCCTCGTTCATATAGGCGAGCATCAGAAGCCGGCCGTCCGCCGCGCTGGTCGCCACAGCGGGAACTAATCCGTCCGCATTGAAATTCGGGCGAAAGTCTTCGGTCTCTTCTATGGATTTTTCAGCCATGCGGGGCATCATATCAGCGCTCGCGCGTTTGCCTAGCGGCGCCTTATTGCGCACCGGCGCGAGCCCCGCTAGCAAACCATGATGAGCCTGCAATTCTATGACAGCATGGCGCGAGGCAAACGCGCTTTTGAGCCAGCCGACCCGTCGCGGGTGACCATGTATGTCTGTGGGCCGACGGTTTACAACTATACTCATATTGGCAATGCGCGCTCGGCGATTGCGTTCGATCTACTGTTCAGAGTGTTGCGTCATGAATATGGCGCGGACCATGTTCACTATGCGCGGAATTTTACCGATATCGACGACAAGATAATCAAGGCGTCGAAAGAGACCGGCGCGCCGATTGCTGAGATCACCGAAAAATTCGCGCAAGTTTATCTTGATGAGCTTGCAGAACTGAATTCCCTGGCGCCGACAGCGACACCGCGGGCGACGGAGCATTTGCCGGAAATGATCGCGCTGGTTGAGCGGCTGATCAAGAATGATGCGGCCTATGCGGCGGAAAACCACGTCCTGTTTTCCATCGAAGCCTTTGACGACTATGGCAAACTTTCCGGCGTCGATCGGGACGAGATGATCGCGGGCGCGCGGGTTGAGGTCGCGCCCTACAAGAAAAACCCGGCGGATTTCGTGTTGTGGAAGCCTGCCGCTGACGACGAGCCGGGCTGGGACAGCCCATGGGGGCGGGGTCGGCCCGGCTGGCATCTTGAATGCTCGGTGATGATCGAAAAACGCCTCGGCGAAACCATTGATATTCATTGCGGCGGACAGGACCTGAAATTTCCCCATCATGAAAACGAGATCGCGCAAAGCGCGTGCGCTCATCATGGCGCGCCGCTCGCGCGCTACTGGATGCATAACGGGTTCCTCCGTATGGGGACGGACAAGATGTCGAAATCCATCGGCAACGTGGTCCTGACCCACGAGCTCCTAAAAGAATGGCCCGGTGAGGTGATCCGCTGGGCGCTGTTGTCGGCGCATTATCGTCAGCCGCTGGAATGGACTGACGATCTGTTGCGCCAGTCAAAGCGGCAACTCGACCGGTTCTATCGCGCGCTGGAAGATATCGCAGGAGACGAGGGCGACGCCGCGCCGCCGGAAAGCGTTGTGCTGGCGCTTAAAGATGACCTCAACACGCCGGAAGCTTTCGCCGGCCTTCATGAGTTGCGCGATATCGCTGCGCAGCAGGAAGGCGACGCCCGTCGCATGGCGCTATTGCGTTTGCGTGCGGCCGGCCGGCTCATGGGGTTTTTCACCGCTGATCCGCGCGCCTGGTTCAAGGCGGAAACTCAGGACGGCCCGACCGAAGCCGAAATCGACGCGCTTCTGGCGAAGCGCGCTGAAGCGCGCGCGGCGAAAGATTTCGCCACATCGGACCGGATCCGGGACGACCTCGCGGCGCAAGGCATCCTGATTGAGGACGGCCCTGACGGCGCGACATGGCGGCGCGGGTAACTTGCGGATATTCAGTCGTGACGTTTTCTTCTTGATGTCTATTTCGACAATATATTTACCGCCCGATCATAAAGTTTAATGCTGGCGAAATATGACGCGCGATATTCGGCGTCGGTTAACGCAACATCAATTCGAATTTAAGATTGTAAACGGCGCCGTTTGGCGCGGTTATCGCGATAGCAATTTGCGGCGTGGAAATGACCGAATCTAACGACAGTTGTCACGTCGAGACGTTCGATCCGGCCTGCGAACATCAGGAATTGTTCGGGCGGAGAGCCGGCCTGTTACGGCGTGTCCTGTATTTTGTCGTTGCGATATTTGCGACATACATCCTGGCGATATTTGTGGTGATGCCCGGCGTCACCGCCGCGAAAATCGCCGCCCTTGTCGCCCTCGCCATTATTTCAATTGCAGCGTTCGCCAGCCGGTTCGACCGTTTCTATGAAGCAAGCGCGATCACACTGGTGACAACAATCATTCTCGGCGGTTTTTTTGCGTCCCTTACAAATGGCGGTCTTCAGGGCTACGTCACGCCGATCCTGTTAACGGCGCCGATTGCGGCCGCTGTCTTCCTGCAAAAACGCGCGGCCCATATCGCTGCAACCGCCGTTATCCTGGCCTATGGCGCGCAATTCATTCTTGAGTTGAACAATCTGGTTTCTGATACGCCATACAGCGCGTCAGCAATCCAGATTGGCGCTTTCGTCATGATGGCGACGACGACGGCAATCTGCGCGGCGGCTGTCGGGTTCTTCGTCCGCGACGCCGACAGGATCATTGCGCTGCTTCTGGCCTCGCAGCGTGACCTCCTCGCTGCAAAAAACGCCGCTGAAACGCAGCGTTCCCTGGCCGAGGATCGTCGCAAACAGGCAGAGGCGGCGGCGGAGGCAGAGACAGCGTTTCTGTCGAATATGAGCCATGAAATGCGCACGCCTTTAAACGGTATTCTCGGCATGTTGCAGGTCATGAAAACAACGCAGCTTGATGAGAAACAGCGCCGCCAACTGGCGATTATGCGCAGCAGCGGCGAAGCGCTTCTCGCACTTATCAATGATGTGCTGGATATGGCAAAGCTCGATGCAGGGCAGGTTCGTCTTGAGTGTGAACCGGTCGAAATTGATGAAATACTGGCGTCGGTTGAAAGCACTGTACACGCGTCGGTTCTAAAGAAGGATCTGCGTTTCGAAATGGACGTGGATTTATCGCCCCATGCGCCGCTATGGGGCGATGCGCGGGCGCTCCGTCAGGTGCTAACCAATCTCGTGGGCAATGCCGTAAAGTTTACCGAGACGGGCGCGGTGAAAATCAGCGTTACGGAACTGTCGCCCGGCGGCGTTCGTTTTGCCGTCATTGATACAGGCCCGGGCGTTCCGAAAGACAAGCAGGCCGATATCTTCAGCCGCTTCAAACAAGCGGATAATTCCACAACGCGAGAAATCGGCGGGACGGGGCTTGGCCTTGCAATCTGCAAACGGTTCGTCGAGCAGATGGGCGGTGAAATCGGGACCTATAATAATCCGCAGGGCGGGGCGACATTCTGGTTTACCGCGCCGCTGACTGAACCGCGGGAAAAGCCGGGGGTTGTTCAACCGGCGCAAGCCGGCGCGGCGTAGCGGCAAACGCCCTCCGCCAGGCGGCATCGCGCGGTCGTGAATTGCGCAGACCTTTAAAAGCCTGTGGCGGCGCCTATCTTCAATCACAACATCCCCTGACAATCAGGAGCCTATCATGATCACCATCCGCAAGGGCGTTGATCGAGGCCACGCCAATCATGGCTGGCTCGACGCCCGTCATACGTTTTCATTCGCAAACTATCACCATCCAGACCATATGGGTTTCCGGTCCTTACGCGTGATGAACGAAGATCGCATCAATCCCGGCGCCGGATTTCCGCCGCACCCCCACAATGACATGGAGATTATCACCTATGTCCTTGACGGCGCCCTCGCCCATAATGATTCAACCGGCGGCGAAGGCGTTATTCGTCCCGGTACGGTACAATATATGAGCGCTGGTTCCGGCGTCGTTCACTCAGAGTTCAATGCATCGCAAAGCGAGCCCGTGCATCTTTACCAGATATGGATCACGCCCGATCGCCGCGGCGGCGCGCCTCGATATGAGGAGCGCCAGATCGGCGAAGCGCGCAATGGCGCCCTGGCCCTCGTCGCATCGCGCGGTGGGCGCGACGGTTCGTTTCAGATCCATCAGGACGCCGATCTATACGCATCGCTGGCGGCGGAAGGTCAGACCCTGCGCCACGAGTTTGCGCCGGGTCGCTTTGGCTGGCTGCAGGTCGCCAAAGGCGGCGTTGAACTGCCGGAGGGCACGGTCATGCAGGCCGGCGACGGCGCCAAGATTAGCGAAACGGACGCTTTGAGCTTCAAAGCGCTTGCCGACAGCGAAGTCCTGTTGTTCGACCTTGCGTAAATGCTAGTCGTCGCGGCGTTTCATTGCCGCGGCGATCTCCGGGCGCGCTTCGGCGTTTTCCAGATACTGGGGATCGACGCGGTGCATGGTCGCCTGTTCATAAGCGAAGGCGAATGAGAGAACTTCTGCGTCGTCGTTTTTGCCGGCCATGAATGAAACGCCCGCCGGCAATCCGTGCGCTGTTCCCATAGGGACCGTCGCGTGCGGATAGCCGGCGATGGCGGCGAGGTAACCGCCGCCAGCCCAGTCGGGCCAGACATCGCCATTGACCGGATCGATGCGCGACGCCACGACGCCTGACGGCGAAACTAGAATATCGACATCATACTCACGCATCAGAAAGTCGATGCCGTTCTCGCGGGTCGCTGACTGCACGTCGTTGCGCGCGGTAACGTAGGCGTCCTCGTTCAGTCCGCCGAGCGCCGCAGCGTCGACAAAGATAGACTGGTCGAACAGGGCAAGCTCAATGTCTGCATTGGCCTCGTTAAAGGCAATAAGAGCGTCGAGACTGCGCGGCTCAATCGCCGGCGCGGCGTCGGCGAGGTAGTCGTTGAGCGTCGCCTTGAATTCATACTTCAAAACGTCGAAGGCCTTGCCCCAGAAGTTATCTGTCTGGATCTCGAATTCATCGATATCAACGAGCACAGCGCCGGCTGCTTCCATCTCAGCAAGCGCCGCGTCAAACAGGCGGTTGATGTCATTGTGGGTGTTGCGGCTGAAATTCATGACGCCGATGCGTGCGCCGGAAAGGGCGTCGGCATTGAGCGCCTCGACGTAATCAATCTCGTTAGTGTCGGGCGCACCGCTATTTCCGGCCATTGGGTTCATCATCATTGCGGCGCCCATGACCGTTTTTGTCATCGGCCCGGCCGTGTCCTGTGATGCGGAAATCGGAACGATAAATTGCTGAGAGATAAGCCCGACTGTTGGCTTGAAACCGACAATACCGTTGACGTTCGATGGACAGATAATGGAGCCATTGGTTTCTGTGCCGACGGCGCCGGCAGCAAGCGAGGCGGCCATTGCGGCCCCGGACCCAGAACTTGAACCGCATGGGTTTCGGTCCAGCATATGCGGGTTTCTCACCTGTCCGCCCAGCGCCGACCATCCGCTCATGGAATCATTGGAGCGAAAATTCGCCCACTGACTTAAATTCGTTTTGCCAAGGATGACGGCGCCTTGCGCCCGCAGGCCCGCGACCAAAGGCGAATCGCGCCCCGTGACATTGTCTTTGAGCGCCAGCGCGCCGGCGGTGGTCGCCAGCGGATCATTTGACTCGATATTGTCTTTGAGAAGGATGGGAACGCCGTCGAGCGGCCCCAGCGTTTCGCCGGCGGTGCGCCGCGCGTCGGACGCCCGCGCATCGTCGAGCGCATTCGGATTGATCGACAATACGCTTTGCAATGTCGGGCCCGACCGGTCGATGCGTTCAATGCGGTCAAGATAGGCGGCGGTAAGCTCCGCCGCGGTGATGTCGCCGCCGGCGAGCGCTTCGGAAAGCGCCGGAAGGGTCAGCGCTGTGGGTCCGCTTGGGGTGTGCGTCAGGGGAGAACCTTCGGATATCGCCAGTTCTTTGGCCGGCGGCGCCTCCGAAGGCGTCCGATTTTCTGCGCAACCGGCGAAAGCCATGGCGGCGGCAAGCAGGAAGAATCTCATAGCGTTTCCCCTTCGACTGGAAAGCGTGTTCCTACACCCGCCGCTTCCCCGTTTGAAGTCTGAGCCCAAAAAGCCCACATTGGACGCGATGATTAGTGAGTTATACAGCGAGCCCATTCTGGACGCCGCCGCCGGCATTCCTCCTGCGCGCCGTCTCGATGCGCCGGACGCCAGCGCCAAGAAGGTGAGCCGGGTTTGCGGCTCTGAAGTCGAAGTTGATATGAAGATTGACGATGGCGTTGTCGTCGACTTCGGCATGTCGGCGCGGGCTTGCGCACTCGGACAGGCGGCGGCGTCGCTTGTGGCGCAGAGCGTTGTGGGCGCCCGCGCTGAGGAATTGCTGACGCTGCGTGACGAGATGCGCGCCATGCTGAAAGACGACGGTGCGCCGCCGCATGGCGAGCGCTGGCGCGCGCTCAGCGCGCTGAAACCTATTCGCGATTATCCGCAGCGCCACGCGTCGACCCTTCTGATTTTCAATGCAGTTGTGGATTGCCTGGAACAATTGGGTTACGGAGAATAATTCGCGTCCGCGCAACGCTAGATGACGAAAATATAACGCGTTTCAGGTTGCAATTTTCCGCCGAACCCATAATTCGTAGGATGAAACGGTCGTCTTTCTCTCCCCCCGACAGACCGCTTCCGAGCGTCCGCAATTCGATCCCCCCCACGAATTGCGGGCGCTTTTTTATTTGTACCGAATAAAGACAATCGGCGCCGGCATCATGCGGCCGCTTCCTGCGCGTCCGCGGCGTCAACGCTGGCGGCCGCTTCCGCTTTTAGCCAGGCGGCGAACGCCTTGACAGCGGCGGAATTCGATTTCGACGGCGGGTGTACAATGTAATAGGCGAATTCCGTGGGCGTTGTGAGGTCGAAGGGGATGACAAGGCGTCCCGCCTCAAGGTCGGCGAGGGCGATCGCCGATTTCGCCAGGGCGACCCCTTTGCCTGCGACCGCCGCTTCAATGACGAGGCTCGACTGGTTGAACTTCAGCCCCCGAGCGCCGTCCTTGTGACAGACGCCCGCCGCCTTGAGCCACATGGGCCAGTTCGGAATTTTCTCGTCCTTGTCGGGCGAGGAATCATGCAGCAGCGTGTGATGGATGAGATCGGCCGGCGCCTTTAACGGGTTCTCACCGGTCAGAAGCGAGGGCGCGCAAACCGGCACAATTTTTTCGGCCATCAAATGATCGACGACGAGGCCCGGATATCGCCCGGCGCCGTACCGGATCGCAAGGTCCACATCCTCCACTGCAAAATCGACCACATCCATATCGGCGGAGACCCAGACGTCAATTTCCGGGTTCGCCTCCTGAAACGTATCGAGGCGGGGGACCAGCCATTTGGACGCGAATGACGGCGCGACCGAAACCGCAAGCCGGCGCGAATCCGCCTTGGCGGCGAGGATTTCCGCCGCCTCGGTCAGCTTGTCGAAACCCTCCCGAAGGACCGGCAGGCTCGCCTGGGCCTCATCTGTGAGCAGCAGGGCGCGCTTCTCGCGGCGAAAAACCGGCGTCTGGAGAAAATCCTCCAGCGCCTTGATCTGCTGGCTCACGGCGCCCGGTGTCACATGCAGTTCTTCTGCTGCTTTAGTAAAACTTAAATGCCGCGCGGCGGCTTCGAAGACCCTCATCGAATTCAGGGGTGGCAGACGCTTCATGATACGTCCCTCTCTCTCATTCTCTAAGCCATAAAAAAATTAGAAAATCTTATCAATAGAAAAATCGCGCCTCCTCACAAACAAGTGACCATTGCGTTAGTATTACTACCATCAATAAATCCACCAAAAATAGACAGGCAATCAGATTTGCTATCGTAAAGGGCAATAATACTCGTTTGAGAGCCCGTTTTTTGTCGCTTACGTTCCCGCAGTCGAAGAGCCTCAAGCAAAAAAGATTAAGTATATCTAACATGCAGCATTTTCCGGCCTTTATAGATCTCGCATCGCGCCGAACTGTCATCCTCGGCGGCGGGGAGGCGGCGCTCGCCAAGGCGCGCCTCGTGATCGCCGCTGGCGGGAAGCCGGTGGCGATTGCGCCGCAATTCGACGAGGCGCTCCGTGACGCCCTGGATGGCGACGCCGAATTGCTGGAGGCTGCGCCTGTGCGCGCGGACGTCGCGGATGCGGCGCTGGTCTTCATCGCCCTGCCCGATGACGCCGCGGCGACCCGTTGGGCCCGGATCGCGAAGGCGGAAGGGGCCCTCGTCAATGTCGTCGATCGGCCCGAGCTTTGTGATTTTCAGACCCCGGCCATTGTCGATCGCGGGCGCTTGACTATTGCGATTTCGAGCGCCGGCGCCGGGCCTGTGTTCGCCCGGGCGATCCGCGAAAAAATCGAGGCGTTGATTCCGGCGCGCGCTGACGCGCTGTTGGGGCTTGCGGCCCGCTACCGTGAAACCGTCAAGGCGAAGATATCAGCGCCGTCGCGCCGGCGTTTCTGGGAGAACTTCTTTAAAGGACCGATTGCAGCGCGTGCGCTGGCCGGCGACGATCGCGGCGCCAACGATCTGGCGCTTGCGGCGGTCAATCGCTTCGACGCCGATGAAGAGCAGGGCGTCGTTCATATTGTTGGGGCAGGGCCCGGCGATCCTGATCTCCTCACCTTGCGCGCCCTCCGGCTTATTCAGTCTGCTGACGTCATTCTTTTTGACCGGCTTGTAAGCGACGACATTCTGAACCTTGCGCGCCGTGACGCCGAGCGAGTTTTCGTCGGCAAGGCGAAGTCCGACCATGCCGTACCGCAAGACGAAATCGAGGCGCGGATGATCGCGTTCGCGCGCGCCGGCAAAACCGTCGTGCGTTTAAAGGGCGGCGATCCTTTTGTGTTTGGCCGCGGCGGCGAAGAACAGGACGCCTTGCGAGCGGCCGGTATCGACGTTTTCGTAACGCCAGGCATTACAGCCGCAACCGGATGCGCAGCGGCGGCGTCACTGCCGCTTACCCATCGTGACGACGCCCAGGCTGTCACCTTTGTCACCGGACACGGCAAGGGCGACGCGGATCCGGCGCTGGACTGGACCGCGCTGGCGGCGCTGAAAAACACGCTGGTCGTTTACATGGGCGTTTCGAAGGCGGGCGTCATCGCAGCGCGCCTGATCGATCATGGGCGCGCGCCGTCAACGCCCGCAGCCATCATCGAAAACGGCACGCGCGCCGATCAGGTCATCGTCAAGGGAACGCTGGGAAGCCTCAGCGCGCTTGTTGACGAGGCAAACATCAAAGGCCCGGCCCTGCTGGTAATCGGCGAAGTCGCTGCGCGCGCCGACGGCGTCGGTCTTGTGGATGTTGCAGCACGTGCAAAGAGGGCGGCGTAATGAAAGCGGTTACCGGCAACAGGCTCAATGACGGCATTGTCGTCTTTCTGACGGACAACGATCAGTGGTCTGAAAAAATTGAAAACGCAGCGCAGTTTGACGACAGCGACAGCGCCCATGTGCTGGAAGCGGCGCAGCGCCGGACAGCGGAAATCGCTGACGCCTATCTCATTGATCTCGACGAGAACGGCGCGCCCGCCGGCCGCGCCGCCATTCGTGAAACCATTCGCACCCGCGGACCGTCGGTGCGCACCGACCTTGGCGAACAGGCGGCGAGTTGATGACCGGCGCCGTTAAAATTTATGGAGACGCGCGCAGCGGCAATTGCCTGAAAGTGCGCTGGACCGCTGAACATCTCGCTATTCCCTATGAATGGATCGACGTGGACGTTCTCTCCGGCGATACGCGAACGGAAGATTTCCTGAAAATCAATCCGTCGGGCCAGGCGCCGGCGGTTATCCTGCCGGACGGGCGAACCCTGTCCCAGTCCAATGCGATTATCGTTTATCTCGCCGGGCTTTCGAATTCTGGCCTGTTGCCGAATGATCTCTATGAACGGGCGAAAGTCGATGAATGGCTGTTCTGGGAACAATACAGTCATGAACCATCGATCGCTGTTCGTCGGTTCCAGAAAGCATTTCTGAAGAAAGCGGACAACGAAATCGATCCGCAATTGTTGTCGAAAGGCCGCCGTGCGCTCGGTCAGATGGAGCTCGCGTTGCAGGGCGGGGACTATCTGGTCGGCGCGGCCGTCACCGTCGCTGATATCGCCCTCGTCGCCTATACGCGGGTCGCCCATGAAGGCGGCTTCGATCTCGGCGACTTCCCCAATATTCGGCGCTGGGTTGCCCGCGTTGAGCGGGATTTACAGATCGTTGAAGCGGAGGCCGCCTGATGTACCGCTATGACGAATTTGACGCGACCATGGTCGCCGAGCGTGTTGAACAATTTCGCGGGCAAGTCGCCCGGCGTCTCTCCGGCGAACTGACGGAAGACCAGTTCAAGCCCTTGCGCCTGATGAACGGGCTCTATCTACAGCTTCACGCCTATATGTTGCGGGTTGCGATTCCCTACGGCACGCTTTCGTCTAAACAGATGCGCGCGCTCGCCGAAGTCTCCCGCAAATATGACAAGGGTTACGGTCACTTCACGACGCGCCAGAACATTCAGTTCAACTGGCCGGCGCTTGTTGACGTGCCTGACCTGCTGGACGATCTGGCGAAAGTCGAAATGCACGCGATCCAGACATCGGGGAACTGCATCCGCAATGTAACGTCCGACCAGTATGCCGGCGCCGCGCCGGGTGAGGTTGAGGACCCGCGCATCTGGTGCGAAGTCATTCGTCAGTGGTCGACGTTTCACCCGGAATTTTCGTTCCTGCCGCGCAAGTTCAAGATCGCTGTGACCGCATCCGATCATGATCGCGCGGCAGTGAAAGTGCACGATATCGGTCTGCGGCTCTATAAAAACGAGAAGGGCGAGCCCGGGTTTGAGGTGCTGGTCGGCGGCGGCCTCGGGCGCACGCCTTATGTCGGCCAGACCATTCGCGAATTTCTGCCGACGAAACATCTGCTTTCATATCTCGAGGCGATCCTGCGCGTTTATAATCTGCAAGGGCGCCGGGACAATATGTACAAGGCGCGGATCAAGATCCTCTTGAATGCCAAAGGCGCTGAGAGCTTTGCCGCGCTTGTCGAAAAGGAATGGGCGGCGTTGGACGCCCATGAAATTGACATTCCGGCGGAAGAAATCGACCGCATTCGCGCCTATTTCGCGCCGCCGGCGTTCGACGCATTGCCGACTGTAAGCGCTAAGCTTGATGACGCGCGTGCGCGCGACAAGGATTTCGATCGCTGGGTGCGCCTCAATACCCATGCGCATCAGGCGCCAGGTTACGCCATCGTCAATATTTCGCTGAAACCAATTGGCGGCATTCCGGGCGACGCCAGCGATGCGCAGATGAATGCGGTAGCCGAGATCGCTGAGAAATATTCAGCGGACGAAATTCGCGTCACTCACGAGCAGAATCTCGTCCTGCCTCATGTCCGGAAAGACGATCTTTATACGGTCTATCAGGCGCTGAACACGGCTGAACTCGCGACGGCGAATATCGGCCTTGTCAGCGACATTATCGCCTGCCCGGGGCTCGATTATTGCTCGCTCGCCAATACCCGTTCGATACCGATCGCCCAGCGTATCTCCGAACGATTTGCCGATCTCGGCGTGCAGGAAGATGTGGGCGAGCTCAAGATCAAGATCTCCGGCTGCATCAACGCCTGCGGACACCACCATGTGGGTCACATCGGTATTCTCGGCGTCGATAAGAAGGGCGAGGAATTTTACCAGATCACCCTTGGCGGGTCCGGCGCGGAAGACGCAACCATTGGCGAGATCGCCGGACGCGGATTGTCGTCCGGCGAGGTTGTCGATGCGGTTGAAAAACTTGTCGCATTCTATCGCGAAAATCGTCAGCCCCGGGAGCGGTTTCTCGATGCCTATCGCCGGCTCGGTGCGGAAAAATTCAAGGAGGCTCTCTATGCCGCTGCTTAAACTTCACGGCGACCGCTTGCTGCCGTCACTGGAAGAAGCAAGAAACGAAGTCTCCCTCGAGGATTGGCGATCCAATCGCACAGCCCATGCTGATGCGACCGCGTTGGTTGTTCCCAATGATGCAGACATTACCGATCTTGGCTGCGATGTGTCCGGCTTTGCGACGATTATCCTTGAGTTTCCGGCTTTCAAGGACGGGCGTGCGTATAGTCAGGCGCGGCTCCTGCGCGAGCGCATCAGTTACACCGGCGAGATTCGCGCGCGCGGCGATGTCTTGCGCGACCAGCTTTCCTTCATGATCCGATGCGGCGTCAACGGATTCGAAATCGCCAGCGGCGGCGCGGACGCGGCGAACGACGCCTTGCGGGAATTTTCGTTCGTTTATCAGGCCGCGGCAGACGATGCGGCGCCGGTCTGGAAACGTCGCCTTGACCGCGCCGCGGCGGCGTAAGGAAAATTTTGATGTCCGGCATTGCAACAGCGACAGAAACCGAAGCGGCGCGGATCAGCGGCGTCAATGAGCTGCGTGCGCGCCGCCTCGCCATGCAGTTTTCTGCGTCTGATGCAAGGGACATTCTCCAATACGCCATTGGTAAAGAGTTTCCCGGCCGTATTGCGCTTGTGTCTTCATTCGGCGCGGAATCAGCGGCCTTGCTGCATCTCGTTGCGACGATCAATCCAGCAACGCCGGTCATCTTTCTGGAAACCGAAAAACACTTCGCGCAGACGCTGAGCTATCGAAAGAAGATCGTGAAACAGCTTGGCCTCACGGACGTGCGCGATATTCGTCCCGACAAAACGCAACTGGAAGCAAGCGATCCCGACGGCGATCTGTGGAAGCGCGACGCCGACGCCTGCTGCACTTTGCGCAAAGTCACGCCGCTGAAAAACGCTCTGGAGGATTTCGATGCGTGGATCACCGGCCGCAAACAGTTTCACGGCGGCGGGCGCATGAACTTGCCGGCGTTCGAAGCGTCAGGCGAGCATATCAAGGTCAATCCGCTGATCCGCTGGACACCGGAAGAGATCGGGAATTACGCCCGCGATCATGACCTCCCGCCGCATCCGCTGGTGGAGCAGGGCTATCCTTCTATCGGTTGCTGGCCGTGCACGCACCCGGCCGCAGCGGACGATGATATTCGCGCGGGTCGCTGGCGCGGCGCCGCCAAAACGGAGTGCGGGATTCATACGTCCGCGATCTGACAGGCGTCAGTCGAGGTTTTTCAGAAAATTTTTGATCGCTTCTATCGCCGCCGGTTCCGTCAACATTGGCGCATGGCCGACGCGGGGGATGCGCGCATAGTCGAATGACGGATGCGCCTTGCGCATCTTTTCGATGATCGGGTCCGTCAACAGGTCGCTTAGTTCGCCATGGACCAGCAACGTCGGCGTATCGGCGAGGCCGGCCCAGGCGGGCCAGAGATCCGGCGCAGGACCGTTGGCGATCAGCGCGTCGCCGATTTTCGCATCGTAATCGAGGGCCCAGCCTTTGTCCGTTTCCCGGAATGTGCGACGGGCGAATTCGCGCCAGAATGTGTCGCCGGTTTCGTCAGGGAAGGCGACGGCGTTGATTTCGCGGATGCGCGCTGCCGCTTCATCTAAGTCGCGCGCCAGGCCGTCCGTCTTTCCGGCGTAGGATCCGATTCGGATAAGTCCGGCTTCAGCGAGCTCAGGCCCGACATCGTTGATGATGGCTGCCGCAACGCGCGCCGGCGCAACTTCGTTCGCCAGCATTGTGGCAATGCCGCCAAGGGATGTGCCGACGAGAACCGCTTTCTCCCAGCCAAGGGCGTCAAAAACCCTGATGACGTCATCACGGTACGTGGTCGGGAAATAGTTCTTGAGTTCCGGGTCGTAATCAGACCGCCCGCGGCCGCGAAATGAGATGGCGCAAACGTCGCGCCCTGTTTGCGCAATCGTATTTGCGACACCGTCGAAGTCCGCCGCATTGCGGGTGAGGCCATGCAGGCAAAGCGCCGGCGTTTTGTCGCCGCCGGACCAAAGGCGCGCCTCGAGGGAGATGTTCGGGGCGACGTCGATCCGGCGGTCGTCAAAGGTCATGAGGTTGGTGCTCTACTTAATTGCTGAGCGTCAGTTTAACGCGGCTTCTCCGTCAAGCACAGCGGCGGCGGCGTTCACCACAGAGCCAATCCGGATGGCGGCCTGCACCTGTTCGGTTGAGAGGCCTTCCTTGCGCACCACTTTCTCATGGGAGTCGAGGCACATGCCGCAGCCGTTTATAGCCGATACGGAGATTGACCAGAGTTCGAAATCGACCTTTTCAACACCGGGATTGCCGAGCACATTCATGCGCAGTTTCGCCGGCAGCGTGCCGTACGTCTTTTCGCTCATCAGATGCAGGCTGCGATAATAGACGTTGTTCATCGCCATGATGGCGGCCGCGGATTTCGCCGCATTCGCCGCTTCTGGCGATAGCTTGTCGCCGCTCTCCGCGGCGACTGCCTTGATGACGGCGTCATTGCCGGTCGCAAGCGCCGAGGCAAGGAAGCAACCCCATTTTTGCTGATCGCTGAGAACGGATTCCGACGCCAACGACCCGAGATTAAGCCGGATGTCCTTCGCAAAATCGGGAATCTGATCACGCAAATTGTCAATGCTCATTATTTATTCCTTTTCTTTTGTTTTGGGTCGCGAGACGGGCAAAAGGGGAAGTGATCGCCCGCCCCGCGCTGCAATGACAGATCTGCCTAGAGCGTGTCGCCGCCGACCGGCCTGTTGCACGGACACAATTCATCCGTCTGCAAACCATCAAGAACGCGCAGCGTATCCTGCGGGTTGCGGCCGACATTCAGATTGTTCACATAGACATGCTGGATGACATTGTGTGGATCGACGATGTATGTCGCGCGCAAGGCAACGCCTTCCGGCGAGCGAATGCCAAGACCGTCAATCAGCGATCCCGTCGTGTCGGCGAACTGCCAAGCGGCGTGTTTGTCGAGATCCGGGTGATCGCGGCGCCACGCCAGTTTGCAGAATTCATTATCGGAACTGCCGCCAAGGACGATCGCATCGCGATCCTCAAACTCTTTCGAGAGGCGTCCGAACTCTGCAATCTCGGTCGGGCAGACAAATGTGAAATCTTTCGGATAAAAATAAATGATCTTCCACTTGCCGGAAAAGCTCTGTTGCGTGACCTCTTCGAATGCGGATTCGCCGTTTTCTTCGTGGGCGTTGAAGCCGGGCTTGACGCCGGTCACTGAAAAGTCGGGAAGTTTGTCGCCGACACCTAACATGTTGGTCTCCTCTTTAGGATGAATGATGTAATTCTACTGCGGCGCGCCGATGGGCTGCGCGAGGGTTGATATACGCCCTTTAAATAATTAATCAAATAGATTATACCGAGGTTTTGTATCGAATAATTCGATAAAGGACGCGTCCATGCAGGCCCTGCCAACCCTTCGACAGCTTCAGTTTTTTGTGACCCTTGCCCGGCGCGGGTCCTTTTCCAAGGCGGCCGATGAGTGCTTTGTTTCCCAGTCGACCCTGTCGTCTGCGGTCAAGGAGCTGGAGGGGCTGGTCGGGCGCCAACTGGTGGACCGGTCAACGCGGTCATTTGCCTTGACGCCGGCAGGGGAGGAGGTCGCTGCCCGCGCCCCGGCGCTGCTCGCCGGCGCGGAAGACCTCGTTGACGCAGCAAGCGGGCGCCAACCGCTGGAAGGCGCATTCACGCTGGGCGTCATTCCAACCATAGCGCCTTTCATCCTGCCGAAAGCGACCAAGGCTCTGCGCCGAAAATTCCCGCGTCTCGAATTGTTCTTGCGCGAAGATTTGACAGCGTCCCTGGCGGAGCGTCTTTCCGCTGGCCTCATTGACGCCGCGCTTCTCGCTTTCCCCTATGACATTCCGGGTGTTGACGTGATCGATGTGGGCGCCGATCCCTTCTGGTTTGCCTGCAACGACGAACATCAGTTCGCGTCGCGAAAGAGCCTGTCCAAGGAAGACTTGCGCGCCTGCAAGCTTCTGCTGCTGGAGGACGGGCATTGTCTTCGCGAACACGCCATTGACGCCTGCGCCATCGCAGATCACGGCGCCAACAAATCCTTCGACGGAACGAGCTTGTTCACGTTGACGCAAATGGCGCGATCCGGCCTCGGCGCGACCCTGTTGCCGGACATGGCGGTGAAGGGCGGACTTGCAAAAACCGCCGGCCTTGTCGCCGTACCCTTCAGGAAACCGAAACCGGAACGGCGGATCGGCGTCGCCTGGCGACGTGGCTCAGGCCGCGGCGAGGAAGCGCAGGCGATTGCCGATGTGGTGCGGACGTTGTTCTAAACAAATCAATTGGGAATCGCCCTGATCATTTGCGTTTAGAAGATGGCGCGGCGCGCATATTCAACGTTTCAAATGGACGTTCGCAAAACCGATGACATCGTCTTCATACTGTTCAAGAACGCCTTCTGCAGCGCCTTGATAGGCGGTAAACGCAATTGCATCGCCGCGGCGCACCGTTACTTTTTCAAGTGGACCTTCAAACAATAAATGTCCGGCATTTTCGTAGAATATAAACCGAACCGGACGGCCGTCGGCCTGTTGTGAATTCACCCAGTCTTCAATCGAGACAGGCGAGTTTGGATATGTTCGCTTCCATACATAGTCGGTGTCCGAACGACCCGCCCAAGTGTCGAGGGCGCCGAAGGGAATAATCGTCGGAATGTCGTAATCGCCAAGGGCAAACCCGCTGCCCGCCGGCGCTTCGGAAACAATGGCGCGAATGTTTTTGTTTTCGATGTCCGAGCCCGCATACAGCACGACCCGACCGCCATTTGATCCGCCATACAAAATAATGTTTCGGCTATCCCAACCTTTGCTATTGGATGCAAATTCTACGGCGCCTTTGAAAACGCCCCAGATCATCGCCTGTTTGCCGCTGTTTGCGACTTTGCGCGTGACAAAATTCCAGTCGTCGAATCCGTTCATCTCGTATGAGTCGAAGGAGATGGTAGCGAACCCGTTCCTGCGAAACATTTCGACGCGCGCGCGGTCATCCTCGCGAAAGCCGGCGCCGCCATGGGCGTAGACCATAATCGGCGCCTTGTTGTGGCCGTCGGGAGTCCATATCTCAACCGAGGGGTGGTTCGGATCAAAACCGGCAAACGGTCCGTCCAGAACAAAAAACCGCGCGTCCCCACCGCTCTCAGTGTAGGAATTGTCTTCAGGCCTCCGGGCTTGGCGTCCCGCGCCATGGCGGCGCTAGTTGGTTGAGCGTTCGACGCGCGCTCGATAGCGGCGCAAGCGCTTGCAAGTGCAACAAGAATTGCAGCGAAAACCGCATTTAATACTCGCATTTTGAGGCCCCTACTTAATTCTCCGTGTCCACAGAACAAAGCATATGTTGAAGTTTGTTAAACGAACACGAGCATCCTGCATCCTGTTCGCGATTGCTGCACTGTCTTTCTGAAATTCCCGGTCGATGCGCCCAACCTTATACATACGCACAAGCTGCGCCAGAGGGTGCAGGCGCATCGCTTCTATTGTGGGTAACTGGAGCGAAAATCGAGCATTTTTGCCAGGTGAGTCCGCGTTACCGTCGCCAGCGCAGGGGGTTTTTCAGCCACATATCCAGAGCGTCCGCCATCAACTCCGCGCCGGATTTCGAGGCTTGCTCGCTCGCTTTTGCAATCAGGCTGGCGCGCAAGGCGGTGACGCCGTCTTCAATGCCGGCTGTAACCCCGCTTTTGACCCGCTTTTCGATCTCATCAGCGACGTCGCCGCGGTGTTGCTCGACGGCTTCGGATACGCCTTCCGCGACCCGCATCTTGATGAGTGTTGCGAGCGTTTCAGATTTCTCCGCTAACATCGTTTCAATTCTCTTCCTCAATGCCATCGTGAAGGCGAGCCAGACGAAGGCGCCGACGAACGTCGCGGTCAGCGCTGCGGTGAGCGCGATCGAGAGGAATGGCGAAGCCATAATCGGTCCCTATGCTTGTTGCGCATCGTCTTCCGGCGGGTGTTTCAGGGCCGCAATCCTGCCGTCGTCGGACAACATGATGGCGATGGGCCGCGTCGATTCAAACTGCGTCAATACGAGCATCACGGTTACGGTAATCGGCACACTGAGCAACAAACCGGCAAAACCCCAGATCGAGCCCCAGACGCTCAACGAAAATAGAACCACGAGCGGGCTGAGGTTCAGCGTTCGCCCGACAATGCGCGGCTCGATCCCGTTGGACATGATCTGTTCTGCTCCGATCAGGAAGACGAGCGCCGTCAGCGCCATCTGCACGCCGCCGCCATCCGGCTGAACGAGGGCAAGCAGGACCGGGAGCGTAATCGCCGACGCAGCGCCGAAAATGGGAATGTAGTTCAGCGTGAAAATCAACAACGCCCAGAACCCGGCGAACTGAACGCCGATAATCTCCATGATCACAAAGCTGATCGTCGCCGTGATGAGATTGCTGATTGTCTTGACGGTAATATACTGACGCACCAGGACGCCGATATCGCTGATCGTTTCATTAATCACTTTTCTCTCCCGGTCGTCGGCGCCCAGAAGATTGATCTTCCGGAAAATGCGCCCCCGCTCGATCAGCATGAAGATGAGATAGAGAAAGACCGTGATGAAGGTCAGGAAATTGGACGTCAGGCCGGTAAGGCTTGACGCTGCGCGCGACAGGAGCGGACGGATGAGGTCGATCGCCGATTGCTGGATCTGTTCGACGCCGCCAAGCAGCTCTGGCGGGATCATGCTCGAAGTCCGCACCCAATTGAGCGCGTCCTGGCCGATGGCGCGCAGACGCGATTCATAGTCCGGCCAGGCAGTGAGGAGCGCCTCGACATTGGCGCGCACGATCTCAACAAACAGCACCGCGCCGGCGCCGATGAGCGCAAAAGCGATCAGGAAACCCAGCCAGTGCGGGATGTATTTGCCGACAAACGGCGCCTTTCTCACATTGTCCTGAAGCGTATAGATCAGGAAACACAAAAACCCGGCGATCACGAGCGGGATAAGCACGCCGCGGCCGATATAGGCGATGAAGCCGATCAGAACAGCGATGGCGAGCCCGTAAAAAGTTCGCGCAATGCTAGGCGCCTGCTGTTCGCTCAAGGCTGGTCTCCATCATCGTTAAGTGTGGAGCGTTAGTGCGGTTCGCGGTCCGGCGCCAGCGCCGACTAGCCGCGCATCGGCTTCCCTTTCGCTCGCTTGCGCCCTACCAAGCGAAGATGATCGTTCGCGACATTCCGTGGCGCGCCCCTTATGCCGCATTCTCGCCGCTCGACGGCGTCCCCCATGCGCATTTGCTTCATGGCGGCGATGTACGCGAGAGCGGATGGTCGATGATTGTCGCGAGCCCGGCGCGGGTTTTCAGGCTGGAAGATGCGGACGATGTTGGACAATGGTTGTCGGAAATTGATGACGAAGCAAAGCGTCGGCACAAGGCCCCGGGCGACGATGCGCCTTTCCAGTCCGGCCTGATCGGTTACCTGGGGTACGAGGCGCTGGCGGCGCTGGAGCCATCCCTTTGTCTGCCAAAATCGCCATATGCTTTTCCGCTCGCGCAATTCGGGGCCTATAACGCAACGGCGATCTTCGACCGTAAAGAACAACGCGCGTTCATTTCGGGCGTAAACAGCGTTGCGGTCGAGGAGTTGGAAGCGCAGCTTGGCCGCGATACCGCATCGCCAATCTTTCTGCCGGTCGCTAATTCGCTGGAATCCAATTTTACTCGCGAAGAATATATTGGCGCGATTACCGATGTTATCGAACGCATTCGAAACGGTGATTTTTTTCAGGCAAACATCGCGCAGACGCTGACTGCAATTTTCAACAAGCCCGTTTCGCCTTTTGCATTTTTCCGTAAGGTTGCCGCCGCGAGCGATGCGTTTTTTGCGTCCCTCCTGCAGTTTGAAGAGGGCGCCATCGTCTCGAACTCCCCTGAGCGCTTTTTCAAACTTGGCGCAGAAGGGGAGATCATCGCCGAGCCGATCAAGGGCACGCGTCCGCGCGGGCGTAACGCGATCAAAGACGAAGCGCTCGCCAAAGAACTGCTCGCAGATCCAAAGGATCGCGCTGAAAATATCATGATCGCTGATCTGGTGCGGAACGATCTGTCAAAAATTTGTGAAGACGGTTCCATTAAAGAGGACGCGATTTGTGAGCTGATGACCCTGACGCGGGTGCATCACCTTGTATCGCGCATTCGCGGCAAGGTTCGCGCCGGTATGCAGATGCGGGATATCTTCAGCGCGCTTTTCCCTAGCGGTTCGATTACCGGGGCGCCGAAAGTTGAAGCTATGAAAACGATCGCCGAGATCGAGGGCGCAGGGCGCGGCCCCTATTGCGGCGCGGTCGGGTATATTGACGATAGCGGCGGCGCAGATTTCGCCGTCGCCATCCGCACCATGATGATTGACAAGACGCGCCGGCGGATTTCCATTCCCGTCGGCGGCGGCGTTACGCAACGGTCTGATCCGGCTGCGGAGTATAAGGAAACACTGACAAAGGCGTCGGCCGCATTGGCGGCGCTTGGCGTTTCGGCGGATCATTTATGATTGTCGTGATCGATAATTACGATTCCTTTGTGCACAATCTTGCGCGCTATGTGCGCGAGTTTGGCGCCGAGACCCGTATTGTCCGAAATGACGCGATCAGTGTTGCAGAGTGCATTGCCGCAGCGCCGGCCGGCGTCATTCTTTCGCCGGGGCCGAAAACCCCTTCGGAAGCGGGCATTTGTCTCGATCTGATAACTGCGCTGCCGGAAGAGATGCCTTTGCTGGGGGTTTGTCTTGGTCATCAGTGCCTTGTTGAGGCTTTTGGCGGCGCGACCATTCGCGCGACGGAACCGCTGCACGGGGAAGCGAGCGCCATTCATCATGACGGGGCGGGCGTCTTCGCCAATATTCCCTCTCCTACGCCGGCGGGACGCTATCATTCTTTAATCGCTTCAATGACTACGGATGCGCCATTGCGGCGCACCGCCCGAACAGCTGACGGCGCCCTGATGGGGGTGCGCCATAATTCGCGCCCATGGCATGGCGTACAGTTTCACCCTGAATCCATACTAACGCCTGCCGGTCGCGCCATGATCTCAAACTTCGTCACAATGTGCAGGGAAGGCAGGGGCTCATGACATTCTGGCTCAATGGTGAGTGGCGCGAGGACGCTGCCGCCATCCGTATCGACGATCGCGGGCTGCTGCTTGGCGATGGCGTTTTTGAAACAATCCTTGTACGGAATGGCGTTCCGGCATTCTTGGGCCGCCATCTTCACCGTTTGCAAAGAGGCCTGCAACTTCTTTCAATCGATGCGGCGATTCCCGGTGACCTCAACCACATTATATTGAGGCTCGCGGAGCGAAACGACGCTCTAAAATGCGACGCGGTATTGCGCCTGACAGTGTCGCGCGGGGCTGGCGAGCGCGGTCTTGGCTATCCGGAAAATGCGCAACCAACAATTCTGATGACGCTGTCGCCGGTAAAAAGCGTACCGGCAACGACAAGACGCCTTGTTCTGAGCAACCGTATTCGGATGGTCACTGAACTGACGCGCGTGTGTAAAACGCCGGCCTATCTTGAGAATATACTCGCCTATAATGATGCCCACGCCGCGGGCGCTGACGATGCTTTGATGCTTACTGCTGAGGGTAAGGTCGCCTGCGCCACAACGGCAAACATTTTTGTCATCAACGACGACGGGGTCGTTTTAACGCCGCCGGCGTCCGACGGGGCGCTGCCGGGCGTTGTGCGCGGTGTTCTCCTCGAAAAAACGCCGGCCGCTGGCGTCACCTTACAGGAAAGCTCCTTGTCGATTGAAGACATTGGCCGGGGAGCGGTTTTTCTCACCAATAGCCTGATCGGCCTCGCGCCGGCGGCGTATCAGGGGTCTCTGGAGACAAGCGGCCATGAAATATTCAAACGTCTTGTCTCATGCTATCAGGAAGCGCTGGCGGAGGATTTGCGACAGGCAGGCGAGGCGTGAAAGCATTCACCATTACAGAAACGCAGATTGAGCGTGTCGTTGGCGCGGTATTCGCCGATGAGCTATCGCGCCAGTTCAACCGGCATTTTGACTTCCTTACGACGGCGGGCTGGGATGGCGATACGGCGCTCGGGTTTGAGGGGCTTAAGCTCAGTGACAAGGAACGGGAGGCGTGCGTAAAGCGCGCTCTGGAGTTCTTCGGGGTCAGCAACGCAGAGGTTTTAACCAAACCGACTGCCAAGATCAGCGAAATTGCAGAAGCGATTTCCAGCGAAATCAAGAACGAACTTCTGGAGTTTTCGTTCAAATCCGCCGCCCGCAACGAAACCCGCGCGGAAAGCCGCCACAACGCTGATGAAATCTTTCAGGACGCCGCAGCGGCTGCGAATATTTTCTACGGACGCCGGCGGATGTTGTCATTCGTTGCGCCGCACAGTCTTCTTGGATTTGCGTTGACTATCCTGACGCCAAACTTGCAAGGGATTGAGACCGTTGATGCGCGCGGCATGACGCCGGATGAATTGTCCGAGACTCTTGCTTACGGCGATGTGCTGGTCGCGACGCCCACGCTATGGCGATACATTATCCGGGAAAACCTTTCGGCGCCGGACAACACAATGGCCGTATCGTTTGGCGAGGTGATGGCGCCGGATCTAAGCACCGATATGCGCAAGGCGGGATTCGGCGTCCTGCGTGAGTTATACGGGTCGACCGAATCCGGCCTGATGGGGTGGCGTGATTCGCCCACAGAACCGTTCCTGCTGTTCGATCACTGGCGCCGGGACGGCGACGATGTTTATCGTTTGACGCCGGGCGGCCAGGAACGCCTTGCGCCCGCCATGGATTTTCTCGACTGGTCGGGCGATCGGGCGTTTTCTCTATCCGGGCGCCGCGACGGCGCTGTTCAGATCGGCGCCGTTAATGTTCAGCCCGAAGAGGTTGCGCGGCAACTGGCGCAGCACCCGGCAATACAGCAATGCGCCGTAAAAGCGGGCCAAAGCGGCGACGGCGTAATGCGATTGACGGCGAACATTGTTCTCAAGAAAAAAACCACGCCCGACGAACGCATCGTTCGCGATATCGATGCATGGTGCAGAACGAGCCTGCGCCAGCAGGAGCGTCCGCGCATCTATCAGTTTCACGACTCGCTGCCACAATAAAAACGCCGCCCCATGGGGCGGCGTTTTACTGATTTCGATGCATCGGTGGTTCGGTTTACTCGCCGCCCTCGCTGTTTTTGGCGGCGGTCTTCGCTTGGCCGAACTTCTGCGCAACCTGTGTTGAAACTTCGTTGAATGTTTCCTGATTGTCTCCGACGGTCACTGTGCGCTCGCAATTCGTCGTGCAGTTAAACGTTGTGCGCTCGCCGCCTTTATGAAGCGTGAGCATGTCTGTTGCATTTGTGCGAACACGGACAATCATATTCTCGATTACTTCGCCTTCCGAATCCATTATGTATATATTGGTCATTCCGGGCGCTTTTCCATAGAGGAGCAGGTTCGATGCGTCCTGAACGGAGACGTCGGCGATGGCCGGGTTGCCGATGATCACGTTCTGCGCCGGGCGCTCAAGCTTGTAGGGGCGGACATAGTCCATGGTCAGCCAGACCTGCCCGGCCTGTGCGGCCGATGTCATGGCGGCGGCTATCGCGGCGGCGAATACAAACATGCGCATCAGATCAATCCTCTATTCGTTCGGCGAAAATTTAGTCTTGATAGGTCAATGTCTGGTTAAAGCCGATGCTTGCATTGCACGGGACGTTTCATCAATTGAAGCGATAAGTTTACCGGCTCTTAAAGGGGCGCTGGTATCGATTGCCTGGAATTTTGCGAAGGCTTATCGATGTCCGCAACGCCGATTATTTTGCCCGCGACGCCAGGCGATGATGCGATTATCGATGTTGACGCGTCACCGGTCGTCGATACCGAAATCGATTGCGTCTCGATTATTGCCGGGACAAAGCCGTTCAAAGGGCTAGCCGATCCGATCCTCAAAGCGATCGCCGAAACGGCGGTGGTGCGGAAATATTCTGCCGGTCAGACGGTTTTCGCCATGGGGCAGTTCGATGGCGCCGATGTATTTGTTGTCGCGGAAGGGCTTATGCGCGTCTCCATCGTGGACGCGGAAACGGGCTCGATTGTTGTCGAAGATCTTGGCGCCAATGCCGCATTTGCGATTGATCTCGCATTTTGCGGCGCAGACAATGGTGTATTCTCCAGGCTTTCCATCACAGCGGAAGAAAAACTGACACTCGTCTTCATTGAAGCCGAAGCCCTGCATGCGCTTGCAGGCCAGCGTCCATCGCTCATGCGCAATATCGCGACGTTCTTCGCAGAAGACCTTGGCGCGCGCCGGTTCAATGCGACGGCGGCCCAGGCCGCGCCGCAACAACGCGTTTTCTCGCAATTGCTGACATTCGTTCAAAGGGACGAAATAGCCGGCGTCTGGCGGGTGCCGCAAATGCCAAAGCATCGCGAGCTTGCGGATATGGCGGATGTAGAAGAAGCGATAGCAGCGGGTGCCGTTGCGACTCTCATACAGGAAGGCGTCGCCCAGCGAGACTATCCCGGACTTATCGTAAACGATATGTCGCGCCTTAACGAACTGGCAGGCTAGGTAAACGGATATTTACCTTAAAATCCGCATACAGAGCGAAAATTATCCATCTCTTTTCATTGTTTCTTTACACGGCTGAGACAGGATGCGCCGACCTGAAGGGGAAAACCTTTTCAGCGGTGCAAGTGAAGAGTAAGCAGGAGTCGACAAATGAAAGCTCTTATTCAGCGCTTTAAAAAAGACGAAGACGGTGCGACGGCCATTGAGTACGGCCTGATCGCGGCCCTTATCGCCGTTGCTATTATTGCTGCGGTTCGGACGCTCGGTCAGACGCTGTCCGGCACGTTCGAAAGCGTTTCTACGGAAATCGGCGGTAGCTAAGAATTTCGGTTTCGTACTGAATTTCTATTTCGGGAAAAAGGAGGCCAGATGGCCTCCTTTTTTCTTTTATGTCTAACGGACCATTAAGACGCGAACGATAGCGTCGCCATCGTTCCATTGGGAGACGTGGCCGCTGTGATCGCCTATCTGACAATATCGATATTTCCCGCCGCGCTGCTTGTTGCCGCGGCAAACGACATTTACGAATTCAAGATTCCGAACTGGATCTCCATCATCCTGGTGTGCGGATATCCTGTCGCAGGCATGGCGGTCGGCGCGTCGCCGGCGATTGTGCTCGAAGGCCTGCTTATCGGTGCCGGCGCGCTGGCGGTTGGTTTTGCACTCTTTGCAGGGCGCATTGTCGGCGGCGGCGATGCGAAGCTGTTGGCGGCGATCACGCCGTGGATCGGTATTGGCGCGCTCGGCGCATTCCTTCTTTATACGGCGATCGCCGGTCTCGTGCTCGCCATGGTGACGGGCGCGTTTCGCACGTTGCCAATCCTGCCTATTTACGCCCGTGCGCCCTGGCTAATTGAACTTCATACCCGCTCGAAAGATCTGCCTTATGCTGTGGCGCTTGGCGCGGGCGGACTTCTTAGTTTTTCGCAAACGCCTTTCTATCAATTGGTCTTTGGCGGTTAACAAGATCAGTTAACGTCGTTTTTAGGAGTTTCGCGGAGCATAGCCGCTGGATTAGAGCGGCTTCGCGCAAGGTAAAGTAAGGCAGGGCCAAGACATGAATGTTCAACGAATTGCTATTCTCGGCATCGCGCTTGTCGCCGGCGTCGGCGCATTCTTCCTGATGATGACAAACCGGCCGGATGAAACGCCGGTTCAGGTCGTACAACAGGTTAAGGAAGAATCGGTGCGTGTACTGATTGCGACCCGCGATATTCAGCGCGGTGAAAAGCTGACCATTGAAGATACAAGCTGGCTCGCCTGGCCGAAGAAAGGCATTCAGCCGACATTCATGACCGATGCGACGCCTGATGCGCGCGAAAAACTTGAAAGCGCAGTTGCGCGCTCGCTCATTGTTGCGGGCGAACCCATCGTCAACGCTAAAGTTGTGCGCGCCGGAAACGCCGGGCTGATGGCGGCGATCCTGGCGCCGGGCATGCGCGCGGTGACGCTGCGTGTTTCGCCGGAAACGGCCTCGGGCGGATTTATCCTGCCCGGCGACCGCGTCGACCTTCTGCACACCAATGGCGGCTCGACTCGCATGGTGTTTGAAGACGTGCGTGTTCTCGCGGTCAACTCTTTCTATTCAGAGAATTCCGAGACGCCCCATATCGAAGGCTCGAACATGACCCTCGAACTGGCGCCGGAGGATGCAGAACTTTTCATGTCGAAACGCTCGGCGGGCGCCTTCAGCGTCGTCCTGCGTTCGATCTTTAAACCGGAAGGCGACGTCACAGGCGGGCGGCGCAGAACAAACGTCAACATCATTCGCTACGGGCGTTCATGAGTATCGTCGGCAGTCAGGGGTTCGAGATGAAAATCGCAGCCAAGAAATTCACAGAAAAAGGCGCGCAGGCGCTGGCCGCCCTCGGCGCAGCGTTCGCGTTGACGCTGACCGCTGCGGTTCAACCGGCCGCGGCGCAGCACGGCAACAAGGAAGTGCGGATCGATACGGGCGGCGAAAGCGCCGTATCGAAATCGCTGGTCCTGCCGCTCGACAAGGCGGCGATCGTTGAACTTCCCCTGCCGGCGGCGGACGTGCTTGTTTCGCAGCCGGGCGTCGTTGACGCGGTGATCCGGTCGCCAAGGCGGGTTTATCTCCTCGGTCTCGAAACCGGCCAGACCAACGCCTACTTTTTTGATTCCCGCGGGCGGCAGATTTTGAATCTTGAAATTGTCGTCGAGCGCGACATGGATGCACTGTCGAATCTTCTCGGTCGCATCATGCCCGATGCGCGCATCGAGATCGAAGCGATCAGCGACACGGTCGTCCTGCGCGGCACCGCGCAAAACGCGTCGGAGGTCGCCAACGCGACCCTCCTTGCCCAGCGCTTTATTGAAGACGAAGAGAAAGTCGTAAACCTGATTGCCGTGCGCGAGCCCGATCAGGTGATGTTGAAGGTGCGTATTGTCGAAATGCAGCGCCAGATTATGCGCCAGCTTGGCGTCAGCATCAGCAGCGACGCAATTTCGAATACCTTGATTCCGTTTCAATCGATTCCGATTGGCCCAGACACAGATACCGTATTTTTCCCCGAATCTTCGCTTCAAAATACGGCCTCGAACACCGTAAGCGCGACAGGCGGCTATAACGGTGTGTTTAATTTCCGCGAGCTCGGCCCGTTTGACACTCTGGATGCGCGCATTCAGGCGCTTGAAACCAACGGCATGATCCGCGTTCTTGCCGAACCGAACCTGACGGCGCTGTCCGGTGAGTCCGCGAAGTTTCTCGCAGGCGGCGAGTTTCCGGTGCCGGTCGGCCAGGATGACGGCGTTATCTCGATTGAATTCAAGGAGTTTGGCGTTGGCCTCGGCTTTTCGCCGGTGGTCCTTTCAAAAGGCCGCATCAATCTCGAAGTCCAGACCGAAGTCAGCGAAGTCACAACCGACAACGCGTTTTTCGTTCCCGGGGCTACGACGGTTGACGAAAACGGCAACTTCGTTGCGACAGCGGGCCTTACGATCCCTGGTCTTACGGTGCGCCGCGCCAATACGACGGTTGAGTTGCCGAGCGGCGGAAGCCTCGTCATGGCAGGCATGCTTCAGGAAGATTTGCGCCAGACCATTGAAGGCATTCCAGCGATGAAGGACGTCCCGGTTCTGGGCGCGCTCTTCCGCAGCCGTGAATACCAGAACAGCGAAACAGAACTCGTCATCATTGTGACGCCGTATCTTGTCGAAGGCACGCACGACTCCAAACTCGTGACGCCCGACAAGGGATTCGCCCCGGCCAGCGAAGTCGAAAGCCTCGTTATGGGCCGCATGATGGCGCGTTACGGTCTCGCCGGCGCCGGTGTCCAGGAGGCCTCATTGCAAGGCCCCATGGGTTTCATTCTTGATTGAGAGGATCGGATAAAATGAGCAAACGCTTTTCAAATATTGCGGTCGTCTCGGTGCTGGCGCTTGGCGTCGCGGGATGCGCCGCCGGGTTTAATGGCCCTGAACACGCCATGACTGTTGCGGAAACCCATCCCATCTCTGTCGATAGTCAAGTCGTAACGCTGACCATCGACGCTGACGCCACGACCACGGATCTTTCGGATCGCGACATGGCGCGCCTGAAAGCGTTCGCCAACGCGTATCTCGTCAACGGCCACGGGCCGCTCACGATTACGGCGCCGTCAGGGTATGCTGACGCAGATGGTCATGAAGCGGCGGCCGATATTCGACAGGCGTTGAACGACGCCGGCGTTTCCTGGGAAGCGCTTTCCGGCGCCACCTATCGCACTGGCGGCGACGCCGGCGATCAGTTGATCGTTTCCTATACGCGCTATGTCGCGACGGCCAGCGAATGCGGCGTCTGGAACGGCGTCGCGGAGCGTGATTACCGGAACCTGCGCTCGCCGAATTTCGGTTGCGCCACGCAAAACAATATCGCCGCGATGCTGTCTGATCCCCATGATCTGATTGCGCCGGCGGCCGTGTCGCCGCGCGACGCCATGGCGACATCACGCGCGATTGGCGCCTATCGCACAGGCGAAACGACGTCATCGAGCGCTGAAGACATTGAAGCTCAAGTTGCTGACTAAATAGAGAACTGCGCCAAAGTAGGGGGCGAGGAGACAACGATGAAAAACGCTGCGGAAAAGACGCACCATCATCATGATGATGAAGAGGGCGTCGCAGAAGGCGCCGCAAGTCTTGGCGCCGACGGGGGACCGCTTGGGGAAGCTGCGCAGGAACTGGCGCCGGTTGAAGACACGCTCGAAGACGATGCGTGGCTCGACGAAGAGCTTACCGATGAGGAGTTGGCCGCGCTTGGCGAGGAAGACTTCGACGAAGAAGATTTCCTCGAAGGTGAATTTGACGACGACATCGATGCGTCATTTTCTGACGATGAGCTCGCCGGTGAGGATCTGTCTGAAGAAGAATTGAAAGCGCTTGAAGACGACGCGGACAACTTCGACCTCGGCGATTTCGAGACGGAAGCAACGGATGACGCCGTTGCGGAAGAGCCGGTCGAGGCGGCGGAAGAGCCGATGACGGCAACGCCGGAACCTGTCAGCGAGGCCGGCGGCGCGCTTGTTGCTGCGAGCGGCGGCGTTATCGATCCAAGCGATCTCGGCGGCGAAATCACCGATCTCGGCGATACGGATGTCGACCATCGGCCCGTGCCGCGGATTTCCATCCACGCTTTTTGCGAAACGCCGGCGACAACGGCGCTGATTGAAAAAGCGTCGGTCGATCGCCGCATTTCCAAGGCGCATCTTACGATGCATATGGGCGGTCTCGCCAAGGCGATTGACCAGTTCCAGACAACGGCGACGCCGAACCTGATTATTCTTGAAACGCTGGCGAGCGGCACGGAAATTTTCGCGCAGCTTGGCGAGCTTGCAGAAGTCTGCGATCCGTCGACCAAGGTCGTCATCATCGGCCAGGTCAACGATATCATTCTTTATCGCGAACTCATCCGTCAGGGCGTCAGCGAGTATATCGTTCGCCCGCAATCGCCGCTGCAGATTATCAAGGCGATCGCCGATCTTTACGTCGATCCGGCGGCGCCGCCCATCGGGCGCACGCTCGCCTTTGTTGGCGCCCGCGGCGGCGTAGGGTCATCAACCCTTGCGCATAATGTGGCCTGGTGCGCAGCGGAAGAGTATCACTCCGATACGGTTCTTCTCGACCTCGACTTGCCTTTTGGCACCGCGTCCCTGGATTTCGATCAGGAAGCGTCAGCCGGTCTTTACGAAGCGCTCAGCTCGCCGGAACGCCTTGACGATGTTCTCCTGGATCGCCTGCTTCAGAAGCATACGGAACATTTGAGCCTCTTCACGGCGCCGAGCGTCCTGGATCGCGACTATGATGTCGACGATCAAGCTTACGAAACGGTGATTGATGTTGTGCGCGGATCGGCCCCGACGGTTGTCGTTGACGTCCCTCATGTCTGGTGCAGCTGGTCGAAGCGGTTGCTTACGACGGCCGACGAAATTGTTATTACGGCGACGCCGGATCTCGCCGCTTTCCGCAACACCAAGCAGCTCGTTGATATCTTGAGCGCTGCGCGGCCGAATGATGCGCCGCCGACGCTGATCATCAACCAGTTCGATTCGAAACTGTCCGCGGTTCGTCCGGAACAATTTGCAGAACATGTGGGCCTTGAGCCGAAACAGGTCTTCGCCTGGGAGCCGCAAATATTCGGCGCTGCTGCAACCAATGCAGCCCCGATTGTCGAGATCAGCCCGAAATCGAAAGCGGCGACCGGGTTCCGCGATCTCGCAGCACAACTGATCGGACGCAATGACGCGAATATTGCGCGGCCGAAATTCAGCCTTTCCGGGCTGTTCAAGAAGAAACGGTAGGGCGCCATTATGTTCGGACGCAGGACAGCTCCCGTTGACGGCGCCGCGCCGCCGGCGGCCGCGCCGGTAAAAAAGAAACCGGCCGCCGCCGCGTCAAAACCGGCGCCGAAGCCTGAAAAGAAAGACGCGCCGAAACCGGCGCCGAAAAAAAAGGCTGCTGCGCCGGCCCCGGCGCCGCCGCGCGTCGCCTCGCCAGCCAGCGATGGCCCGAAACCGCAACCGGTGGAAATCGGCGGCCGCTCAGACGAATATTTTCAGACGAAAACGACGATCTTCAATGCGCTGATCGACACGATTGATCTGTCGCAACTGGCGCAGCTCGATACGGAGTCTGCGGCTGAAGAAATTCGCGACATCGTCAATGAGATCATCTCGATCAAAAACGTTCAGATGTCGATCGCTGAGCAGGAATCGTTACTTCAGGATATCTGTAATGATGTCCTCGGTTATGGTCCGCTGGAGCCGCTGCTCGCGCGCGACGATATCGCCGACATCATGGTCAACGGTTCAAGCCGCGTCTTTATCGAAGTTGGCGGTAAAATTCAGCTCACCAATGTGCGCTTCCGCGACAATGCGCAGTTGATGAATATCTGCCAGCGGATCGTTAGTCAGGTCGGCCGCCGGGTCGATGAAGCCAGCCCGATTTGTGACGCGCGTTTGCCGGACGGCTCCCGTGTCAACGTTATTGCGCCGCCGCTGGCGATTGACGGCGCCGCGCTCACCATTCGTAAGTTTAAAAAAGACAAGCTTACGATGGCGGATCTCCAGAATTTCGGGTCTATCTCGCCGGAAGGCGCAAAGGTGCTGGAAATTGTCGGCGCCTGCAGGATCAATACGCTGATCTCCGGCGGTACGGGTTCCGGCAAGACGACGCTCCTCAACTGTATGACTGGATTCATCGAGCATGATGAACGGGTCATCACCTGCGAGGACGCGGCCGAACTTCAATTGCAGCAGCCTCATGTTGTGCGGCTGGAAACGCGCCCGCCAAACCTCGAGGGCCAGGGCGAGGTCACCATGCGCGATCTCGTCAAGAACTGTCTGCGGATGCGTCCTGAGCGCATCATTGTCGGTGAGGTTCGCGGGCCCGAAGCGTTTGATTTGCTACAGGCCATGAACACCGGCCACGACGGCTCCATGGGCACGCTCCACGCTAACTCACCGCGCGAAGCGTTGCAGCGGGTCGAATCCATGATCACCATGGGCGGTTATAACCTGCCGTCGCGAACAATCCGTGAAATGATCGTCGGGTCGATCGACGTTATCATTCAGGCTGCACGCCTGCGGGACGGTTCGCGTCGTATTACCCACGTAACGGAAGTTCTGGGTACGGAAGGTGACACTATCATCACCCAGGACCTCTTCGTTTACGATATGGACGGCGAAGATGACGATGGGGGCATTGTCGGTAAACACAAGTCAACCGGTATCGCGCGCCCCGCTTTTTGGGATCGCGCGCGGTATTATGGCCGTGATTCAGAACTGGCGACGGCGCTCGACGCGGCTGCGGATTAGGAATTCATGGACCAGCAAGTTCTCATAATTGTCGGCCTTGGTGTTGTCTGTTTTGTCGCGCTCGCATTTGTATTGCTCGCGCCGACGCAGAAGGACAAAACAAAAAAACGCATGGACTCGCTCAATGCGGGTCGCGGCCTCGCGCGCGCTTCCGGCGCCGCCGCGGCGGCGACTGAGGCGCAAAATAAAGAGCGCCGCAAAAAACTCACCGAGACGCTGGAACATCTCGACAACAAAACGAAAAACCTCAAGAAGAAAAAGCGCGTTTCTCTTGCCCAGCAGCTGGAGCAGGCGGGGCTCTCGGCAAAACCCAAGCACTTTTATATTGGTTCTTTGATCGCAGCAGCCTTGTTCGGCTTTGTCGGTCTCGTCTCCGGACAACAGCTTTGGATCACCGGTCTGCTATTCGTCATTGGCGGCTTTGGTTTTCCGCGTTGGGTCGTCAACTTTCTGATCAAACGCCGCAAGAAGAAATTCCTGAATGAGTTTTCAAACGCCATCGATGTCATCGTACGCGGCGTGAAATCCGGCCTGCCGGTCAATGAGTGTCTGAAAATTATCGCACGCGAATCGCCGAAACCGGTTTGCGACGAGTTTCATCAGCTGACGGAAGGCATCCGCATCGGCATGACGCTCGAACAATCGCTGGCGCGCATGTATGAGCGAATGCCCCTCCAGGAAGTGAATTTCTTTGGCATTGTTCTTATGATCCAGCAGAAAACCGGCGGTAACCTCGCTGAGGCGCTGGGCAACCTCGCCAACGTCCTGCGGTCGCGCAAGCTGATGGAAGGCAAGATCAAGGCGTTATCGGCTGAGGCGAAAGCGTCCGCGATGATTATCGGTGCGCTGCCGTTTCTTGTTATGGGCGCGGTCAAAATGGCGTCGCCGGACTATCTGACGCCGCTCTTTGCGACGCGAACCGGCAACTTCATTCTGATCGGCGCGGGGCTATGGATGCTCACTGGCGTCATGGTCATGAAGAAAATGGTGCAGATCAAGGTCTAGGCGGGGGACATGGACGCAATCATCAACGCCGTAACGGATCGCACGTTCCAGATCTCTGTGCTCGTATCGCTCGCAGCGATCGGCACCATCTACACCGTGCTCGAGCCGTTTTTCGTCAAGGACAAACTTGCCGAGCGGATGAAATCGGTGACGACCCACCGCGAAGCGCTGCGCCAGAAACAGCGCGACGCCATCGCCCGCAAGGCCAGCGGACGATTGCGCACCACGGCGAATGAAGGCGTCGTCAAGGAATTGGTCGAGAACCTGAAGCTGCTTGAAGTTTTCGATGCAGAATCGGCGCGCAAGAAATTGATGATGGCCGGTTTTCGCGGACAGGGGCCTGTTTTTGCTTTCATGACGGCGCGCATCGGGATGCCGTTTGTGGCTGCGCTCTTTGTCGGGGTCTATGTCTACGTTCTCGAAGTTGTCGCCCTCGACAGCTTCGGACGTTTGCTCGCAACGCTCGCCGGGTTCTTTGCGGGATTTTATCTGCCGAGCATTTATATTTCGAACGCCGTCAAGAAACGCCAAAGCAAGATCACGCTTGCCTGGCCTGATGCGCTCGACTTGCTGCTCATCTGTGTGGAATCGGGCATGTCGATCGAAGCAGCGTTCCAGAAGGTCGCCGAAGAAGTCGGCCCGAACTGCGCGGAACTGGCCGAAGAACTGGGTCTTACGACAGCGGAACTCTCTTATCTGCAGGAACGCAAGCAGGCCTACATCAATCTGACAGAGCGCACCGGGCTCGATCAGGTGAAGGGCGTGACAACCGCGCTCATCCAGTCCGAAAAATACGGTACGCCCCTCGGGCAATCCTTGCGCGTCATGGCGAACGAAAGCCGCGAAATGCGCATGCAGGAGGCCGAGCGCAAAGCCGCCGCCTTGCCGCCGAAGCTTACCGTGCCGATGATCGGTTTCTTCCTGCCGGTTTTGTTTGCAGTCATTCTCGGCCCGGCAATCATGGGCGTCATGGCGCTCGAATAGGATCGCGCTGCCGGGCGTTCATCGCCTGCCGCAATCGCTTTGTCTCATCTGGAATTGCCCGCGCCGCGCCGTCGCGTCACTGTCTGCGCGTGCAGACAGACGGGCAATATTATGAGCATTCGAACACTAATTTTCGCCGCAGCCGCGGGGTTAGGCGCCAGCGCGGCGTCTGCCGCACCGCCATTCGATAAAGCGGCGGCGCCCTTGGGCGATGCGACGTTTCAACTGAAACAGGACGGCGTCGTAAAAGGCCAGATGGTTTTTAACACCCGTATTCAGGACGGCGACTACATTATCGATGAAGCAACGGCGATGGAGCCGGACATCAAGGAAACAGGAACGTTTGTCCTCGACAGCGATACGTTTGCGCCGAAACGCATCATCATCGATGCGGACTTTTCCGGCAATATTCTTGATGCGGATCTGCGCGTTGAAAACGGGAAGATCAGCGGCGACTATCGCGCTAAACCGCCAGGCGCCATTGAGAAAAAGGTGACGCCGGTGGAGATCGAATTGCCCGAAGGCGTCGTTACGCGCGCATCGATGTTCGGTCTGGTGAGCGCATTGCCGCTCACAGAGGGCGCGTCGTTTCCGGTCACGTGGTTCAGCAGCCTTAGCGGGCGCATGCAGGACATTACGGTCGTCGTCGAAGGCGCGGAGACCATAGAAACGCCGGCGGGAACTTTTGAAAGCCACAAGGTGCGCTTCAAGGACGCAACGCCGGAGAACGTCATCTATGTAGCGAAAGAGAAGCGGCAGGTCGTCCGCATCGATGTGCCAAGCATGAAGATGCAGTTCGAGAGGTTGCCCGCCGCTGCCGAAGAAACCGATTGACGAAAAGCGCTTATTCGCCGGCGATCTGGTCGAGCGCCTCATATAGCGGCAGGTCGCCGGCGGCGACCCGGTCGCGCGAGGGCGCCGGCTGGCCGAGGCGGGCGCGATAAACCCAGAAGTTCGTCAAGACATGTTCGACAAAGTCGCGGCTTTCCCGGTTCGGAATACTCTCGATAAAGAGCAACGGGTCCTCAATCTCCATCTTCCTTGACCAGCGACGCAAATTGCCGGGCCCGCCGTTATAGGCAGTCGCCATCTTGAAGAGATCGCCCTCCGCGGACTTGTCGATAAGGTAGGTGACGTAGGACTGGCCAAGCCGCAGGTTGTAGGAAGGCTCATAAAGCCGGTCGCGACCCTTGGCGCCGCGATAGCGCAAGGACCGGTCGCCGGAAATATAGCTCGCCGTGCGCGGCATCAATTGCATGAGACCACGGGCCCCGACGCGGCTTGTCGCCTCGGTCTTGAATTTCGATTCCTGGCGCATCAATGCGTAGAGCAGTGCGCGATCGACCTTGAAGCCGTCCTCCGGAGCATAGTCTGGGATCGGAAAAAGTCCGGCCTGCAGATAGGGCGCGTCTCCGGCGAGCGCGATGTCGATGGCCGCCGCCGGCATGCGGAGGCCAAGGGCGACTGCAAGTAAATCGTAATCGCGTTCTTCCGGTATCGCGCCGTTCGCCCAGCGCAGCTCAAGATCGGCGTCCGCCTTCCGTCCTGCCTCGGCGAGCGCAATCGCGCGCTTCACCCGCGGCTCAATCTCGATGAGCGCCGCCAGCCCATCTGCCGTAACCATGGGCGCAGACCAGTCGTGGTCATAGGTGCGCCCCAGCTGGGCGAGGGCGAGTTGCCCGTAAAACTGAAACGGAAATTCTGCGGCGATTTCGAGGTTCGGCGCAATGCGTTCCGGCTCACCCGCGGCAAGCGCGGTACGCGCCGCCCAGAAGCCGGCGGCTGCGCGCAGTGAATCTTCCTGATACGGAACAGCGGCCATAGCGGCGAACTGATCGTGGGCGCCTGCAATGTCGCCTTCGCGATAGGCGATAAGACCGGCGATCCAATAGGCGAGCACGCCCGTTTCGCCATTGCGTGTCGCTGAGCCCGCGATCCCCTTGGCGGTCTCCACATATCCCTGATAGTAAAGGCTCGCGGCGATCCAGGAGCGCATCCGGTCATATTGCCGTTCGGTGATCGCGCCGCGGCGTTTGTGCCGGTCAATTTCTTTCAGGGCGTCAAGGGCGCGGTTCTTGTTCGAGAGATAGCGCACGCGCCCTTCAATGCGTTTCACGCGTGACTGGCCGGTGCGTTCATAGTCCGCCTGCAGCCCGGGATGGAGTTCCTTGCCCGCCGCTTCGCGCCATTTGCGCGGTATTGGCCGCGCCGGATTGCTCGACCCGGACGGTCGGCGCTTGCGCGCCAGCCTGTAAATTTTATCCGCCTCCGGATGATCGGCGTAATAGGCCATCCACCGTTTCAGCTCGGAAAACTTCGAGCGATAGGCGGTCGGGTGCATGTAGCGCTGATATTCGACGTAGCCCATCAGAATATCGTCGCTCACTGCGGCGATCTTTTCGTCAGCGGCTTTCCACGCGCCCTTTTCCTGCAAGGCGAAGATGTCGCGATAAAGCGCCGCGTCAGCGTCGCTCAGGACATCAAGCGGGTCTTGCGCATTTGCGGTGCCGGCAAGGGCGAACAGTGCGACTACAATCGATAGAAGTTTGTTCGTCATACCCCTCAAAAACCGCCTACGCGTTACAATGGGCATTCGCGTCAGCCCCCGCGCCGACAGTGCGATATCCCGACAATTTCAATAGATCCATCTTCACCGAAGAAGGTGAAGAAGAATGTATTAAATAAGGTTAACCTTCTCTTAACCGCGCCGCGAGCGCCTGCAAATCCGCCCAGGCGAGCCGCTTGTTGGCGGGTTGGCGTAACAGGAACGCCGGGTGGAACATGGGCAGGGCTGCAAAGCGCGCGCCGGACGCCGTCTCGATGTCGCGCCAGCGGCCCCGCGCGCGCATAATGCCGGTGACCCCGAGCATCGCCTGCAGGGGCGCTCCGCCGGCGAGCATGACCGCCTTGGGCTGGGTCAGCTCGATCAGGCGGTCGACAAAGGGTCGGCAAATGGCCGTTTCCATCGGGCTGGGCGTGCGGTTGCCGGGCGGGCGCCAGTAAATGACGTTTGATATCAGGACGTTAGTGTCACGCGACCGATCGATGGCCGCGAGCATGCGGTCCAGCAACTGGCCGGCTCGCCCGACGAAAGGTTTGCCGATCCGGTCCTCGTCCCGGCCGGGCGCCTCGCCGATGACCAGGAGATCGGCGCCGGGAACGCCGTCTGTGAAAACAGTATTGGTCGCCCCGGCCTTGAGCGGGCAGCCTTCGAACTCGGCGACGGCTTTTGAGAGGGCCTCAAAACTATCGCAGGCGCGGGCCGCGCATTCCGCCGCGGAGATGGCCTCGTCTGCGGACGGCGCCGCGGCGGCCGGATCCGGCCGGAAGACGTTTTTTTTGCGCGCGGTTTCACGGGGCGTCGGCGCGGCGGCTGGTTTGCGCGTCGCCCAGGCGTAGTAGTCCGTCGGCGCGGCGCCCGTCGCCTCGTCGACGCCCATATCCGCGTACCATCTGAGCAGCGCGCGCGCCGCGTCCTGTTCGGAGAGCTCCATGACGCTCATGGTAGCATCGGCGACGCGCTAAACAGAAGACGCCAGCAGCAATTGCGACCCATAATAAAGCGGCAGGCCCCAAAGCCGGTTGAGAAAATTTCTGGACACAAACTGGTCGCGGGCGACGGCGATGTCGGATGCGGCGAAGCCTGTCGCGCCGGCGATGAGGATCCAGACGTAACCGCCCTGTGCAGGGCTGGCCGCGAAACTGGCGACCACCATGACCGAAATGATGGCGACGTAGCTCGTCACCGGCGCCTTCATGGACCCGAGTTTTCCCCACAATGTCCGCAAGACAAAAAGCGCAACGACGCTCATCACAATGGCGGCGACAAAAACCAGAGGCTTGATCTGCGGAGCGTTTGCGAGGAACGCGGCGATATAGACGCCGTGCCCGATTGCAAAGGCGCCCATGCCGGCGAGAAACCAGCGGTCGTTGCGTGGAATGAGGAGGACATCGCCGAAGGCGCAGAAAACAAGCGCGGCAAGGATCAGCGTCCCGAATGCGCCGCCATGAAGCGCGCCTTCGCTGAGCGCAACGGCGATAAAGCCAAGCGACGCCGCCGGTTTGGCGAGCCAGCGGAGACCGGCGTTTTCGCGGGCCTCGGCGACGAGCAGGACCAGAACCGCGGCAAGGCATAGGGCTGCAAAGATCCCTGACATGTCGGAATGTTTCCCGGTTTCCCCTGCGGCGCCGCGTTCATGGCCTTTTCAGGCGATATTTGCCACAACCTTGCGCATATCCGCCGCAGCAAAACCGAAAGAAGAACCGATGAGCGACAGCCCGACCGAACGGGAATCCATGGAACTTGATGTTGTCATCGTTGGCGCGGGGCCCGCGGGGCTCGCCGCGGCGATCAGGCTGAAACAATGCGCTGACGAAAATGGCGGCGATATCAATGTCGTTGTCGTTGAAAAAGGCTCAGAGGTCGGCGCCCATATTCTCTCCGGCGCCGTGCTCGATCCGGCGGGCCTCGACCGGCTGTTGCCGGACTGGCGCGACATGCCGGGCGCGCCGGTGGAGACGCCGGTAACGTCGGAAAGCTTCAAGGTCATGGGTCCGTCAGGGTCGATGCCGCTTCCGGTTTTCGCCATGCCGCCCATGGTCAAAAATCATGGCTGCTACATCGTCTCCATGGGCAATGTCTGTCGCTGGTTGGCGGAAATCGCCGAAGGGCTTGGTGTTGAAATTTATCCCGGCATGGCGGCGTCGCAATATCTGACTGATGAGAATGGCGCTGTGCGCGGCGTCGTCGTCGGCGAAATGGGCTACGGCAAGGACGGCGAAAAGAAAGCGTCCTATGAACCGGGCATGGAGCTTCTCGGCAAATATGTTCTGTTTGCGGAGGGTGTGCGCGGGTCATTGTCGAAACAGCTTATCGATGCGTTCAATCTCGACGCCGATTCAGACCCGCAGAAATACGGCATTGGCCTGAAAGAACTCTGGGAAGTCGCGCCAGAGAAATCGCGGCCCGGTCATGTGCAGCACACCTTCGGCTGGCCGCTGAACAATGAAACGGGCGGCGGCTCATTCTGTTACCATTATGCAGACGGCACCGTGGCGCTCGGTTTTGTCGTGCATCTGAATTATAAAAACCCTTACATTTATCCGTATGGGGAGTTCCAGAAATTCAAGACCCATCCGGAGATCGCAGAACTGCTGGAGGGCGGCAAACGCATCGCTTACGGCAGCCGCGCCATCACCGAAGGCGGGTATCAGTCCGTTCCGAAACTGACGTTCCCCGGCGGGGCGCTGATCGGCTGTTCGGCGGGCTTCGTGAATGTGCCGCGAATCAAGGGCAATCATAACGCCATGCTGACCGGGATCATGGCGGCGGAGGCCGCTTATGATGCGATCGCCGCAGGCCGCGCCGGCGATACGCTCGACGCTTATCAGGGTGCCTATGACGCTTCCGAGGTGCGTGCGGAGCTTAAAAAATCGCGCAACGCCAAACCCTTGTGGACGCGATTCGGAACGCTCCTTGGCGGCATCGCCATCTCGGGCGTGGATCTCTGGACGAATACGATCGCCGGGTTCTCGATGTTCGGCACGCTGGGCCATGGCAAGACCGATGCGGCGTCAACGGAGCCGGCGGAAAAATACAAACCCATCGAATATCCAAAACCGGACGGGGCAATCACCTTTGACCGCCTTACCAATGTCGCATTTTCCGCGACGAATCATGAAGAAGACCAGCCCGCGCATCTGAAACTTAAGGATCCTTCAATCCCGATCAGCGTTAATCTGGCGGTCTATGCAGAGCCGGCCCAGCGCTATTGCCCGGCGGGCGTTTATGAGGTTGTGACCGAGGAAAATGGCGGCGACCCCCAGTTCCAGATCAATGCGCAAAATTGCGTTCATTGCAAAACCTGCGACATCAAGGATCCGTCGCAGAACATCGTCTGGACTACGCCGGAAGGCGGCGGCGGCCCGAATTATCCGAATATGTAAGGACGTACTGGTTTTGCGTTTTCGAAGTTTCATCGCCATTTGCGTCGCATGCGGAGGGTTGTCCGCCTGCGTCACTGCGCCGCCGCCGGAAAATGTCGTCGGTGATTATCTCTCGGCGCGTCTTGCGGCGAGCAACAATGAAGTGGACGCCGCTGCCGGCGCCTATTCAAAAGCGCAAGTTAAGGCGCCCGGTTCGCCGGAGATCCGGCGCAATGCATTTTATTTTCGCCTCGCTGCCGGCGACTATGCAGAAGCGATTGCTCTAGCGGAAAAACTCGCCGACACGCCGGATGGCCGCGACGGCGGCCTGCCGCAGGCGGTGCTTGCCGCGCGCGCCGTCAAGTTCGCCCGATATGGCGAAACAAAACGTCTGATTGCAGCGGCCCGCGACGGCGGCTTCCCGGCGCCGGCGGCGAACATCATTGAGGTCTGGGCGATCGCCGGGTCGCAAGGCGAAGAGGCGGCGCTGGAAAAACTGCGCACCGTGCCGGGCGAGGAATATCGCGGATTTTATCCCCTTCATGCGGCGTTGCTTTCTGAAAACCGCGGCCGCGCGGACGATGCGCGCAGCGCGTATCAGCTTGCCGTAATGGCATTCTCGGGATCAGCAGAAATCGACGCTTATGGCGCTTTCCTCGAAAGCCAGGACGACGATGCGGTGACGCGCGAATATTACGAATTGCTCGCCGGCCAGGATGGGTACGCCCACTTCGCAGGACTTGCAGGGCTAGATCGCCTTGAAAAAGGAACGGGGCGGCGCGCCATGCAGGTCACGTCGCCGTCGCGGGGCTCGGCCATCGCGCTTTATTCGCTCGCAAGCGGCATTCTTCAGGATACGTTTCGAAGACGCGAAGCGGCCGCCGATGCAGGCTACAGAATTGGCGAGGCCGATTACAATATCTCGCTCGCCATGGCGCGCCTTGCGCTCTATCTCGAGCCGGAATTCGACGACGCCCGTCGCTTCGTCGGTTCGATCCTGAATGTTTACGGTGAACATGAAGATGCGATTGAGGCGCTGCGGTTGGTGCGCTCGCGCTCGCCATATTACGAGCAGGCGCAGATCGAAATCGCCGGCGGTCACGAAGCGATGGGGGAGACAGACGCAGCGATTGACGTTCTACAATCGTTGATCCGCTCGCGGCCCGCTTCAATTGATGCGCGTTTAACCCTCGCTGCGCTTTATGCATCGAAGGATCGCCATGAAGACGCTGCGGCGATGATGGACGGTGTAATAGCCGAATTGCCGGAAACCCCGCGCCAGACGGCTTGGCGGTATTTCCTGACGCGTGCGGCGTCCCTGATCGAAATTGATCAATGGGAGCGCGCGGAAGCCGATCTGAAACGCGCCGTGGAAATTGCGCCGGACGAAGCGACAGCGCTCAACTATCTCGGTTATTCCTGGGCGGAGCGCGGGGAAAATCTCGATGAAGCGTTCGATCTCATCGAACGGGCGGTGGCGCTTGAGCCGTCATCGGGCGCGATCATCGACAGCCTTGGCTGGGCGCATTACCAGCTTGGCGATTATGAAGAAGCCGTCGGCCATCTCGAACAGGCCGCGTCGCTAGAGCCCAGCGATCCGACGATCACGGATCATCTCGGCGATGTTTATTGGCGCCTCGGGCGCGAAGTCGAAGCGCGGTTCCAGTGGCGGCGCGTTCTGGAACTCGATCCGGAAGACGAACTCGCCGAGGCCGTGCGCGACAAAATTGAACGCGGCCTGCCTGCGCCCGGCGAAGCGAAATCGTGACGCGGGTCACGGAAACGGCGCCGGCGAAAATAAACCTTTATCTTCATGTCGGACCTGTGCGCGGCGACGGGCTTCATGACCTCGCCAGCCTGTTTGTTTTCACCGAAGACGGCGACGACGTTGTCGCCGCGTCGGGCGATGATCTTACCCTTGAAATTGCAGGCCCGTTTGCGGGTGCGCTAGCGGGCGATGACGTCGCTGACAATCTTGTCATGCGGGCGGCGAAAGCGCTTCAGGCGCGCGCCGGCGTGTCGCAGGGCGCGCGGTTGCAGCTTGTGAAGAACCTGCCAGTGGCGGCGGGGATCGGCGGCGGTTCAGCGGATGCGGCCGCTGCGTTGCGGGCCCTTGTCAAAATGTGGGACGTCGCGATTGACGACGCGGATCTCAATGCGCTGGCATTCGAGCTTGGCGCGGATGTGCCTGCCTGCCTTGATGGCGCGCCGGTTTTCGTGGAAGGGGCGGGGGAAAAACTGTCGCCGGCGCCGTCGCTGCCGCCGGCGTATATTCTGCTGATCAATCCCGGGATCGACATGCCGACGGGACCGGTGTTTCGAAAATTCGACGAGGGCGGCGATGTTCCGCCGCCATCCCATCCGGAAGTCTTCGGCGGCTCAGGTTCCGACTACGCAGCCCTGATTGAAGCGTCACGGAACGATCTTGAGCCGGCGGCGTGCGTTATCGCGCCGGCGATTGGCGATCTCCTCATAAGAATGCGCGCGCAGGAGGGTGTCGTCGCTGCGCGCATGTCCGGCAGCGGCGCCACATGCTTCGCGCTCTTTCACGATGCCGACGCGGCGGCGGCGGCGCGAAAAGAATTTCAAGCGACAGGTTTCTGGACGATGGTCTCGCCGCTCGCATCAGGGTAAGGGCGTTCAGCACAACGCAAACAAAGACTGTTCAACCGCCCTATGCCGGAATTCGCCATCGACCGTCCGCTTGTGGTTTTCATCGCGGTCCTGCTGTCTTTCGCCGTTTCCTATGCCGGCGCCATGCTCGCCATGAATTCGGGCGCGCTTCTCGACGATCCCAATCATCGTTCAAGTCATGACCATGCGGTTTCGCGCGCCGGCGGCATCGCCATGCTAGCTGCCGCTATTGCGGGGCTCTTCGTCATTGCGGCGTTCGCGAACGGGGACGGTTTTGCGAGCCCGGCCTTTCGATTTCTGGCGCTTGGCGTGCTCGCAGGCCTGGTGGGGCTCGCGGACGATCACCTTGATCTGCCGGCGATGGCGAAGTTCGCCGGTCAGCTTGGCGTTGCGGGTCTTTTCGTCTGGTGGGTCGGTCCGCTTCAGAGCGCTGAAATTCCGTTTGTCGGCACGATTGAACTCGGTGCGCTCGGCGTCGCAATCACGATCTTCTGGATTGTCGCCTTCATGAATGTTTTCAACTTCATGGACGGCGTCAACGGCATTGCCGGGGGCGCGGCGCTTGTCGGGCTTGGCATGTTCGCCTTCGCGGCGGGCGCTGGCGGCGCGGGAGATGCTGCCGTCATCGCACTGATCATTGCGGCGGCGGCGGGCGGTTTCCTCCCGGCCAATGTCATTCGCGCCAAACTGTTCATGGGCGATTGCGGCAGTCATTTTCTCGCCTTCATGATTGCCGCGCTGGCTGTTTTCGCAGCCAACGCCAGCGAGGCCGCCGCCAGTTTCTATTTGCTGCCGACGATTTTCCTTCCCTTTATCGTTGATGTGGCGTTCACGCTCGCCCATCGCGCCATGCGGGGTCAAAACCTATTGGTCGCCCATCGTGAGCACATTTATCAACTCATCCTGCGCCGCGGCGCATCTCACGGGACGGTCGCCAGCCTTTATGCCGGCGCGATCGCCATCTGCGCCGCTGCGGCATTCTTCATGCTGACAATGGCGCCGGCATGGATGTGGACGGCGCCCGCCATTTTGACGGTCGTGCTTTTGTCAATTGCGATATGGATTTTTCGGCGTGCGGCCGAGGCGGGCATGATGACGCCCGGCGCACAATAAGCGTTTACGTAATCCGCGACAGGGACGTCTGCACCAGGTCGCGCAGGGCGTCAGCATATTCGCTCTCTTCTACGTGACGAAGCTCGTTCAAGGCGCGGTCCGTATACTGACGGGCGCAGGCTATTGTATCGGCGATGGCGCTATCGCGGTTCATGAGTGCGGCGGCCTGTTCAAAGTCGCCATCCTCCTGGCGTCCCTCGACGATGACGCGGCGCCAGAATGACTTTTCTTCAGTGCGCGCCCGGGCGACCGCGTAGACGACGGGCAGGGTCATTTTGCCTTCCCGGAAATCATCGCCGATATTCTTGCCGAGGTCATTGTGGGACCCGTCATAGTCGAGGACGTCGTCAATGAGCTGGTAGGCAATGCCGAAATAGCGGCCATAGTCGCGCAAACCCGTCTCGGCGTCCGGCGCAGCGCCGGCGATGATGGCGCCCGCATGTGCTGCGCCGGCGAACAGGGCGGCGGTCTTTGCGTCGACCACGTCGATATAGGTCTCGAAGGTCGTATCGATATTTTTCTGGGTCGTGAGCTGTAACACTTCGCCTTCGGCAATCACGCCGGAAGCGCGCGACAACACTTGCAGGACGCGCAGATCGCCCGCCGCGACCATGAGCTCAAAGGCGCGAGAAAAAACGAAATCGCCAACGAGGACGCTTTCCTTGTTGCCCCAGATCACGTTCGCCGTTCGGGCGCCGCGGCGTAACGACGAGCCGTCGACCACATCGTCATGAAGCAGGGTCGCCCCATGGATCAGTTCAACAGCGGCCGCCAGCTTAACGTGGTGATCGCCGTCATAGGCGAGCGCGCGGGCGGCGGCGAGCGTCATCATCGGGCGAATGCGTTTACCGCCCGCTTTCACCAGATGGCCGGCGAGGTCCGGAATAAGCTGTACCGGGGAGGTCATCCGCGCGAGGATTTCGCCATTGACGGCGTCGAGGTCGCCCTTGAGCAGCGCGCGCAATCGCGCCACCGCGTCGGCGAATGTTGGCGCAGGCGCTGCTACCGGGGTTTCAAGTGGTGTCGCCAAATGGGCGGACAAGGGAACCTCTCAAGCGCAATTCGGCATCAATTCCAGAGAGAGTGGGGGCTCGCGCCCGCCCGGTCAAGCGCGCGCCGGCGCAATCGGCAGCGGCCAATTGGCGCTTTTTTTCGCGCCCCGGCGATTGCGGAACGGCGCGCCCGCGCCTATCTGCCGGCCATGACTGAATCACCCTCTTTCATTGCGAAAATCGCCCGCGCCATTCCGTTTTTCGGGCCGTCTGACCCGCTTGTAACCGTGATTGAACTGAACGGCGTCATCGGCGCCGGCGGACCGGGCCGGAAGGGCCTGTCGCTGCAGCGGCTGGAAAAAACCATCGAGGCGGCGTTTAAACCCGGCAAACTCGCCGCGGTGGCGCTTGCAATCAATTCGCCTGGCGGGTCGCCGGTGCAGTCGCGCCTGATCCTTAATGAAATTCGCCGCCGCGCCGCCGAGAAAGAAGTCCCTGTGCTGTCTTTCGTTGAGGATGTGGGCGCATCCGGCGGGTATATTCTCGCACTTGCAGGCGATGAAATTTACGCAGACGAAAGTTCCATCGTCGGATCGATCGGCGTCATCGCCGGCGGGTTCGGTTTCGTTGAGGCGATTGAAAAGCTCGGCGTCGAACGGCGCGTGCATACGGCAGGCGAGAACAAGTCGACCCTTGATCCGTTCAAGGCCGAAGACCCGGAAGACGTAAAGCGCCTGCAAGGCATTCTCGATGCGTTGCATGACCAATTTATTGCGCTCGTGCGCGCGCGCCGGCCTGGCAAGCTCGCTGACGATCCGAAAATCTTTTCCGGTGAATTCTGGACCGCGCCGCAGGCGCAGGAACTGGGCCTGATCGACGGCGCCGCGCAGCTCGGCGATTTTCTGCGCTCGCGTTTCGGCGACGATGTTAAGGTTAAGCGCATGTCGCCAGAGGGCGGCTCGCTACTGAAAAAACTACTGTCCGGCGGCGACATGCAGGGCGGCCTCATCGATGCGGACGCCTTGCTGGACGCGGCGGAACGGCGGGCGCTCTGGGCGCGTTTCGGGCTTTAGGCGCGGGATTTGGCCGTTTTGCGCAGGCGTAGTATGATCCGGCTCGGAAAAGGAGCCAGTCCATGAGCGGTGTTTTGACCCTTGCGGCGAGCGTAGCCGCGGCGGCCGGCGCTGTCGCCGCCTATCGGTTCGTTGAAAAGCGGCGAAAGCAGGTTGGCGATGCGCTCGAACGCGCCGGCGTCCGGCGGCGGCAATCGAAAATCATCGAATGCGAACGCGATCCGGAGACCGGCGTTTATCGCCCGCGGGGCTAGGCGCCGAACGGTTCAGGCCGTCTTCAAAAAAGTCAGGACGATCCGTCGCTGATGCGGCTGATCGCGATGCTCGCACAAATAAATCCCCTGCCACGTTCCCAGCATCATGGCGCCGTCGTTCACCGGGACCATGAGGGATGTATCGGTGAGCGCAGATTTAACATGGGCCGGCATGTCGTCGGGCCCCTCGGCCGTATGGCGCCAGGGGGCGCCAGAAGGCGCCAGCCGCGCGAGATGATCGGCGAGATCGGCAAGCACATCAGGATCGGCGTTTTCCTGAATGGTCAGGGACGCCGAGGTGTGCTGGATGAAGATGTTCAAAAGCCCGTTCTTCGCCTGAATATCGCGCAGGTAGGCGGCCGCATCCTCGGTTAGGTCGATAAATCCGCGCCCGCGGGTCGCAATTGAAAGTGTCTTGGGCACAGGGCGAAAACTCCTTTAAGCGGGTGGTTCGCGAGGGCATATCAGCAATCGCGCTCGCCGCCGAGAATGAGTAAGGACCTAACGCTATCACCGCGCCGATCGCATTTCTTGACCTGGAGGCCTCCGGCCTCGGATCCGCGTCATGGCCGGTGGAAGTCGGCTGGTGCTTCCTGCAAGGGCGCCCGGAAACCATGTTAATCAAGCCGGCGCCCGATTGGTCGGATGAGGCGTGGGATCCGGCTGCAGAAGCTTTGCACGGTCTGTCGCGGGCTGCGTTGGAGCGCGATGGCTTGGCGCCCCGCAAGATCTGTGAGGCCATGAACGCGGCGCTCGGCGCGGCGGCGGTTTATTCCGATGCTCCGGATTGGGACGGTTTCTGGCTGTACCGGTTATTCGCCGAAGCCAAGACGCGGCGTGCATTTGAACTTCGCAATTTTGCCGACCTGTTCGAACGGGTTTCGCCGACCCAATTTCGAAACGCCAAGGCGGCGGCGGAGAAGAAAGCGCCCCACAAGCACCGCGCGAAACCTGACGTCCTGCACATGCGCGCCCTTTACGGGCTCGCCGGCGCGGGCGGTTAACCGTCTTTAAATCCCGCCATTTTTGCCGGCAGGGCTTTGACCTTTTCCGCCTATTTGCTAAGGAGCCCGCCAGATATCCACAAGGGGTCAGCGGCGCAGCGATAAAACGCCGGAACGCCGCCTTCAACAATTCCGGCAGGAGAATAAAAAGCCATGAGTGAAACCCAGATGAACCCGCAGCTTTCGGGTCAGATGTTCCTTTTTCAGAAACCGGAACTCATCAACAAAGAGCAACATGGCAATCTCGGCGTCAAGCAGATTGACGACCGGTTTGAGTTCTGCGCGAAAACCCGCGCAATCCCCTTGACCGTTTCGGAAATCCCGGCGGCGATGAAAGACTACCCGATTGTCTTCGCGGGGCCGGACCAGATGATCCCGCTTGCGGTTGTCGGCCTCGTTGACGACGTCAATCTCTTCGTCAACGAAAAGGGCGCATGGGAAGATAACCGGTATATCCCCGGCTATATTCGTCGTTATCCGTTCGGCGTCGCCAATGAAACCGGCGGCGAACGTTTTGCGATTGTTCTTGATACGGCCTATCCGGGGCTTGTTCCTGGCGGGGCGCCGGCATTGTTCGAAAATGGCGAGCCGTCGGATATGACGAAACAGGCGATCGAATTCTGCAAGACTTACGAAGAAGATCGCGTCCGCACAGTCGAGCTTGGCGAGCGAATCAAAGCCCTTGATGTCGCTAAAGGCCAATCGGCGCAGTTTACGCCAAATGGCGAATCCGAACCGCGCGTTTTCGCCGAGTATTTCGGCATCGATGAAAGTGCGTTGAAGGATATGTCCGGCGACAAGCTCGTCGAACTGCGCGACGCCGGCATTCTGCCGATCCTCTATGCGATGCTGATGTCTATGGGGAACTGGCGCCTGATTCTTCAGCGCCGCGCCGCGCGTTTTAACCTGACCGAAGCGGACGTTCTGAAGCCGGCGATCAATTAGCGCGCGACAGGCCTCACATTCGAGCGAGGCGGCGAGACGCCGCGGGCGCCGACATTGGCGCGCGCCGGCGCAGCCGTTACTTATGCGGGCATGATGATCCGCAAGTTCCTCGCATTCGCGTTGGCGCTTGGCGCTTTTCTCGCGCCGGCGTTCGCTGCGCCGTTAACGAGCGCCAAGACGACTTATGTGGACAGCGCGCTTTACGCAGACCGCGCAGGCTTTGTCCCGGGCGAGCCCACATGGTTCGCCATTCGCCAGGATGTGCGCGATGGCTGGCATGTCTTCTGGGTAAACCCCGGCGACGCCGGCCTGCCGCTGGCGCTGAACTGGTCACTGCCAGACGGCTATGATGTCGGCGCTATTGAACACCCGGCGCCAGACTATATTCCAGTCGGCCCGCTTGCGAGCTACGCCCATGAGGGCGCGCCGGTTTTTCTCACCTCGGTGACAGCGCCGGCAGATGCAACGGTCGGCGAAACAATCGATGTTTCGATCAGCGCGAGCTGGCAGGCCTGCGAAGATATCTGCGTCCCGGAAGAAACGCTTTTCAGATTTTCGCTGCCGGTGCTCGACGCGGCTGATGCGCCCGTCAGCGAGAACGGGTTGTTGTTTGTCGCGGCGCGCTTAGAGCATCCTGAACCACTGACGCTGCCGGCGACTTTCGCGCGCAGCGGTGAGTCTTACGAACTCTCCATCGCCGATTGGGACGGCGAAGCATTGGACGTATTCTTCTTTCCGGAAGACGAAGGCCTGACGTCGCCGGCGGCGACGCAAACTGCGGAAATTTCAGACGGTGCGCTCACTATCGCCATGACACCGGGCTGGATCGACGGCCCGCCGGGCGAGAAAGTGCGCGGCGTCCTGCGAGTCGGCACGGACGCCAATGCGCGGGGCTACGCCATAGAAAGCGAAATTGCGCCGGGCGCGCGCGTGCCGCCGCCGGCCGTTGTTAACGCCGCGCCCACCGCCAATATCGGCCTTATGCTGGCGTTCGCCTTTTTCGGCGGGCTCATTCTCAACGCCATGCCATGCGTCTTTCCGATCCTCTTCGTGAAGGCGGCGAGCCTACTGTCGAGCGCGCAGCATGACGCCAAAATTACCCGGCGCCATGGCCTGCTTTACGGCGCCGGCGTTGTCGCTTCTTTTGCGGCCATTGGCGCTCTCCTGATCGCTTTGCGCGCCGCCGGCGAACAGCTTGGCTGGGGGTTTCACCTCCAGTCGCCTGTCGTCATCGGCCTCTCGGCCTATATTCTCTTCGCCGTGGGGTTCAATCTCATCGGTGTTTTTTCGATCGGGGAAAGTGTTACCGGCGTCGGCGAAGGCCTCGCCCGGGCGCCTGGCGCCATGGGCGCGTTTTTTACCGGCGTTCTCGCCGTTGCGGTCGCCGCCCCGTGTATCGGCCCCCTGCTTGCCGCGCCTATGGGCGCCGCCATGACGCAAACGGCGCCCGTCAGCATGCTGATATTTATCGTCATGGCGCTCGGGCTCGCCGCGCCGTTTGTCGCCATCACATTTGCGCCGGGGTTAGGGCGGCGCCTCCCTAAACCTGGCCCCTGGATGGCCGTCTTTAAACAGGCGCTGGCTTTCCCGGTATTTGCCGCGGCGGCCTATTTCGTCTGGGTGTTCGCCCGGCAGACCGGCGATGCATCCCTTGGGGGCATGCTTGGCGGCATCGTGCTGCTGGCGTTTGGCGCATGGCTCTTCGGGCGCAGCAGCGCCGGGACGGCGCGCGCATTTCTCGTGCGGATTGCCTCCGCCATCGCGCTTGCATTGGCTCTGGCGCCGGTTGTCACCGCGAAAACGGCCGATATTGCGAGAACAACGGAAACCTACGGCGCGCTCAAAGTGGAAGCCTTTGATGAAGCCGCGATCGCTTCTTACAGGGCGGCGGGCCGTCCGGTCTTCGCCATCTTCACCGCAGACTGGTGCGTCACCTGTCAGGCGGACAAGCTCACTATTTTTTCTAGCGATAAAGTGGCCGACGCAATCGACGACGCTAATGGCGTCGTCATGGTCGCCGACTGGACGCTGCGCGACCCGGAAATCACCGAGGCGCTTGGAAAGCTCGGCGCCTTCGGCGTTCCCTTCTATGCGGTCTATTGGCCCGACGGAACGGCGACAGCACTGGCTCCGCCTGTGTCAAAGCGGGAAATCATCGAGACGGTCGGGAAAGCCCGGCAGTAACTGGCTGGCTAATTGTGCGCTTTGGCGACAAGCGGCGGACGCAGATCCGATGCGTCCGCACCGATCCCCGCTTTTGTTGCGCCGACAGCGAAAATGATGCTGACGGCGGTGATCGCGGCGAGATCGGTGACAATTCGGAGGATTTGGCGCGGTGCAAGTGCTGACTTCATGACAGTTCCGTTAGCATGGCGTCGTTAACGGCCATTGAGGAAGACTGTTAAAATCCGTATCAAGCGCGCGCAGCGACAGGCGAAGCGATCAATGGCGAATATCTCTGAATACCCGGTATGGCGGGCCCTTGAGGCGAACGCCGCCGCCCTTGGCGATGAAACCATGCGAGCGCTGTTTGATCGCGATGATGAACGCTTCGCGAAATATTCCCTGTCCGCGGCCGGCCTTTTTCTTGATTATTCCAAGAACAAAATCACCGACGAGGTCATCAATAATCTTCTCGCCCTCGCCGATGCGCGCGGGCTGCTCGCGCGGCGAGACGCCATGTTCGCCGGCGAACGCATCAATGAGACTGAAAACCGTTCCGTTCTTCATGTAGCGCTGCGGGGCGGGCCGGACGCTGACTACCGCGCCGATGGCGAACCGGTTTCCGGCATTGTTGCGGAAGAGCTGGCGCGCATCAAAGCGTTTACGTCATATATTCATGAAAGCGTCGCGACAGGGTTCACCGGTAAACCGCTCACAAATGTCGTCAATATCGGTATTGGCGGCTCGGATCTCGGACCGCTCATGGCGGTTGAAGCGCTGCGGCCGTTCTGGATCGAAGGCCGTCGCAGCCACTTCGTTTCGAATGTGGATGGGCGCCATCTCAGCGATGCGCTGGCGCAACTGGACCCGGAGACAACGCTGTTTGTTGTCGCGTCGAAAACCTTCACGACCCAGGAAACCCTCGCCAACGCCGATTCCGCCAAGGCGTGGTTTCTTGGCGCCGGCGCCAAAGAGAGCGATATCGCCAAACATTTCGTCGCGTTGTCGACCAATGAACCGGCGGTGACGGCGTTCGGGATCGATCCAGAGAACATGTTCCGGTTCTGGGATTGGGTCGGCGGGCGATATTCGCTCTGGTCCGCCATCGGATTGCCGATCGCCTTGCAAATCGGCTTTGAGAATTTTGAAAAACTGCTCGCGGGCGCGCGCGCCATGGACGCCCATTTCAGGCATGCGCCAATAGCCGAGAACATGCCGGCGATGCTGGCGCTTGTCGGCGTGTGGAACCGAAATTTTTTGAATATCGGCGCCCATGTGGTGCTGCCATATGACCAGCATCTTCATCGTTTGCCCGCTTATCTGCAACAGGCCGATATGGAATCAAACGGCAAGCGTGTCGGGCTGGACGGTGCGCCTGTGCGCCATGCGACCGGCCCGATCATCTTTGGGGAGCCGGGAACGAACGGGCAGCACGCTTTCTACCAGCTTATTCATCAGGGTACCGATAAACTATCCGCGGATTTCATCGCGCCGGCCAATGTGGACGAACTGGGCCGCCACCACCAGATGTTGCTCGCAAACTTTCTGGCGCAACCCCAGGCGCTTATGGCCGGCAAGTCCGAGGCGGAGGCGCGCGCCGAGCTCTCGGGACACGGCATGGCGCCCGCGGACATTGAACGCCTCGCGCCGCACAAAGTCTTTCCCGGCGACCGTCCGTCAAACGCCATCCTGATGGAGCGCCTGACGCCGGAATCCCTCGGTGCGCTCATTGCGCTCTATGAACACAAGATTTTCTGTCAGGGCGCGATCTGGGGGGTCAACTCCTTCGATCAATGGGGCGTTGAGCTTGGCAAGGCGCTGGCGAATAAAATTTTGCCGGAGATTGCAGCAAAGGGGGAGAGACGCCCCGCCGCGACCGCGCATGATTCGTCCACGAATGGATTGATTGACTGGATCAACAGGGCCCGCCGGTAGGGTTTGAAAAAATTTCCTTGAGGTAGGCGCTGTTCAAACGCAGAATATGCGCGGGTTCTGGTTGAATGCGCGCTTTTGACGGCGCGCGAAGGCGCGCGGGAAAAGGCTTATGAACTGGTTTCGTTTACACACGATTGCTCTCGCCGCCGTCGTGATATTTATTTCATATTGTCGCGCATCGGCGGCTGATGCGCCGAGCCACGTCAATATTCAGACATCACAAGGCAATATTGTTATTGAGCTGAACGCGGAGGCCGCGCCGCAGACTGTCGCGAATTTTCTTGAATATGCAGGAAGCGGTCATTTCGACCGGACGATTTTTCACCGGGTTGTGCGCGGTTATGTGATTCAGGGCGGCGGCTACTCGCAATATTTCAATGAGCGCGCAACCCGCGACCCTGTCCCATATGAAGGCGATAACGGACTTGAAAATCGCCGTGGTTCCATCGCGATGGCCCGCGGGCAGGATGAGGATTCCGCGCAGGCCCAGTGGTTCATCAATCTGCGCGACAATGACGATCTCAACCATCGCGTCACCGATCTTGGACCTATTTTCGGATACGCCGTTTTCGGTAAAATTGTTGAAGGCATGGATGTCGCCGATGCGATCGGCAGTGTCGCGACCGGGCCCGGCGGCCCCTTTGATGCGGAAGTCCCTGTTGAGCCGATCGTGATTTTGAGGGTCGACCCCATCGACTGGGAAGAAGCGACTGACACAGCGGAATAGGCGGTTTTCGTCTTCAATTTTGCGCGTCCGGTTTACCGACATTTACGAGTGACATGACATTTTGAGCCCTGGATTTATCGAAATTCAGGCTTGTTGATGCGCACACGAATTAAGGCTTTTCGTTTTTTCGCGGCCCTTTTCGCCGCCGCCATATTTGCGCCTGTCGCCGTCGCTGAACGCACCGGCGCCTTTACGGATATTCATGCGCAAGAACATATCTTCGGCGTCCATCCCGGCGGCGATGACGGCGCCGGGCCCGTTAAGGATATCAGCTTCGAGCTTTATGTGCCGCCCGCTTATGACCGTGATGATCCGCCGGGCCTGCTGGTGTTCATCAGCCCCGTGATCCGCGGAAAGCCGCCCGATCGGCTCAAGCGCATGCTCGATGAACAAAACCTGATCTGGATCAGCGTCAATGATTCCGGCGATCGTACGGAAGACCTAGAGCGCATGATCGAAGCCTATGGCAGTCTTGCTTACGCTCTAGACCGCTACCGGATCGATTATCGCCGCAGATATCTCGGCGGTTTCGCCGGCGGCGCGCGCGTCGCCAGCCTGTTCGCGCAGGACTATCCGCAGTTCTTTAATGGCTATCTGTTTTTCGCTGGCGCAGAGCACTGGCGTGAACCCGCCAAAGGTGATCTCCGGCGTTACAAAAAAGACTGGTTTGCATTTGTTGTCGGCCGGAACGATATGGCCGCGGACCCCGTGCGCCGCTCCTATGAAAGTTTCGCCGACGCCGGCCTGGAGAACATTGAGCTGTTTGAGATCGAAGGGCTGGCGCACCGCCTGCCCGATGCGGCGGCGTTTGGCGACGTGGTCGACTATCTAGACCGGCGCCGCCCCTGAGGCGCATGCGGCAGATTGCTCCGAAGGCCGGCTTCGGCTATCCCGCGAGCAATGGCGAAGAAACAGAAAACATTCCGTCCCAAGGCGCGCACGCCGCGCGGGTTTCGCGATCGCCTCGGCGAAGAGATCGTCGCCGAGCGTGACATGCTTGCAAAAATTTCCGCCGTCTACGAAGCGCACGGATTTGACCAGCTGGAAACCTCGGCGTTTGAATATACCGACGCGCTCGGCAAGTTCCTGCCTGATGTGGACAGGCCGAACGCCGGCGTTTTTTCCCTGCAGGACGACGACGAACAGTGGATGAGCCTGCGCTATGATTTAACGGCGCCGCTCGCGCGATTCGTGGCGGAAAATTACGATGCCTTGCCGAAGCCGTTTCGGCGTTACGCTGTCGGGTCGGTCTGGCGCAACGAAAAGCCGGGGCCCGGGCGCTTCCGGCAATTCACCCAATGCGACGCCGATACAGTAGGCGCGCCGCGGCCCCATGCGGACGCCGAAATGGCGATGCTGTTCGCTGACGTCATGGAAGCGGCGGGCATCGCCCGCGGCGACTATGTCATTCGCCTCAATGATCGTCGCCTGCTTACCGGCCTTCTTGAGACAACCGGTCTCGCCGGCGAGGGTGACGCGGAAACAGCGCAACGCCTTACGGTGCTGCGCGCGCTGGATAAACTCGACAGGCTGGGCGAGGACGGCGTGCGCCTGCTGCTCGGACCTGGACGCAAGGACGAAAGCGGCGACTTCACCGACGGCGCCGGCCTTGACGCCGAACAGATCGATCGCGTGATGACATTCGTGACATCGACCGCGGCGACGAATGAGGAAACGTGCAGCCGCCTTTCTGAGTTTTTTGCACAGTCAGAGACGGGCCTCGCCGGCGTTGAAGACATGAAGGCTATTGCTGCGCAGGCCGCAGCGCTCGGATATTCGGAAGACCGTGTACAGATCGATTTGTCGATTATCCGTGGTCTTGAATATTATACCGGGCCCGTTTTCGAAGCGGACCTGACGTTTGAAGCCAAGGACGAAAAGGGCCGGCCGGTGCGTTTTGGGTCGGTCGGCGGCGGCGGGCGGTATGACGGGCTCGTCAAGCGGTTCAAGGGCATGGAGGTGCCGGCGGTCGGCATATCGGTCGGCGTATCGCGGCTCCTTGCGGCGCTTGAGTTTCAACAGTCCGGCGCTAGCGCCATTTCAGGTCCCGTTGTCATCCTTGCGCTCGAAAAAGACGAAATGGCGGCCTATCAGGCAATGGCGTCGGAATTGCGTGCTGCGGGCGTACGGGCGGAAGTCTATCTCGGCGGTTCGAATTTCGCCAAGCAATTGAAATACGCCGACAAACGCGCCGCGCCGCTTGCGGTCATTCAAGGCTCGGATGAACGCGAGGGCGGCGATGTGACAATCAAGGACCTCTTGCTGGGCGCCGCGCTCTCCAAGGACATTGAGGACAACAAGGCGTGGCGCGAAGACCAGCCGGCGCAGTTTACCGTGAAGCGGGCCGATCTCGCCCAGGCGGTAAAGAAAACCCTCGACCGTCAGGCGAAGACATAGAGAACGCCTGAAATCGTCAGTACAGAAATTGCGGTCGTGACCAGAATGGCGGCCGCCGATTCCGTTTCGTATACCTTGTGCTGGCTCGCCATGATGAAGGCGACGACGCCGGTCGGCACCACGGTGAAGAGCGCGAGCGCGCCGAGGTAGTTCGGGTCGCGAACACCGAAAAGAACGGCCAGAGAAAACGCCGCTAAGGGCAACAAACCGATCTTCGTCGCGGCGATGAGCGTTACGCGGCCGGCAACGTCGCCGACGGGCGGAAATTTATGGGTGGCGAGAAACAGGCCCAGTGACACCAGCGCCGTCGGCCCGGCGGCGCGGCCGAGGTAGTCGAAGAATGTGGCTGCAGGGCCGGAAAGCGGCAGGCCAAGAGCGGAATAGGCGAACCCTGCCGCCATGCCGATGACAAGCGGGTTGCGAAACGCGCCGGTGAGATTGGCAATAATGCCGGCGCCTTTTTCCTTTGGCGCTGTCAGGGCGGCGCCCAAAGCGATCACGATCGTCCCTTCGATCAGCATCAGGACGATAAAGGGCCGCGCCCAGCCCTCGATGTTCATGGCGATGGGCAGGCCAAGGAAGACGGCGTTGCCAAGGGTCGATGAAAACCCATGGGCGCCGGCTTGCGACGTGTTGAGGGAAAAGAGCGTTTTTGAAAGGAAGTAACCGCCGAAGAGCGCGAGCCCGGCCGCCAACGCGTAAGCGCCCGCAAGGCTGAGATCGGCAAGGGCGGGCGGCGCCGTTCGTGCGGCAAGCCCGAAAAGCGCGACAGGCATCGCCAGTCTGAATACATACCGGTTGAGCGCCGCCGCGTCGTCGGCGCCGAGCGCGGCCAGTCGCGCCGCAACAAAGCCCGCGGCGATAATCGCAAAAACCGGAAGGGCGACAGAAATAACGGCGGACATGGACGGCCTTTTCTCGCAAAGACCTGTCTGAAAACGGGTTTCGCCGGCCGCGGTCAAGTTCTGGAGGGAAATACGCCGGACAGGCGCCAAAAACCTTGGATTTCCCGGGGGCTGGGGGGCGATGGTTAAAAACCGGAATTTCCGCCGCCGACGCCTGTCCGACGGTCACAAGATGGCCTTCGAATGGGGCGCGGCGAGGGACCAAATAAGGCCATTTCATGAAGCAGTGAGCGGATTCCGGCGCGAAATTGGGCCCATGCGCCCTTGCGCGAAGCCGATTCCCGGGCGATGCTGGCATGGATGAGTTCGCCTGAGTGCACGGAGCCGCAGCGTTTGGCGCGTTCCCCCTATCGCAAGGGGCGCGCGCCGGAACCCGTCGCTTTCACAAGATCGGAACTGACCCGTATTCTCGGTGTTTATGGCCATTTCGTCGCCGCCGGCGAATGGCGCGATTACGCGATCGACTGCCTGTCTGAACGGGCGGTGTTTTCAATTTTCCGCAAAGCCGCCGAAACGCCGCTTTACCGGATCGAAAAACGCCCGTCGCTTGCGCGCCGGCAGGGGCAATGGATGATCGTTTCCATGACCGGCGTGATCCTCAAACGCGGTCATCACTTAAGTCAGGTTTTAAAACTGTTCGACCGGCAGAAATTAAAGCTCGCGACCTGACGCATAATCGGCGCGCACACCGCAGGCCTCAATCGTATCAAGAAAAACCTGACGCTGGGCGTGGCTGCCGCCAATGCGGTGGAGCGACGGCATGAGCGCGGTGAGCGATTTCGCCGCCGCGTCGCGGTCATTGCGCAGGAAGGCGACAATGGCCTCTCCGGCGGGAGCGGCGACATCGGACCAGATTGCCGCGGAAGCATCGCCGCTTCGCTGCGCGCGCGCTCCCATGGCCGTGAGGAAGGCATCGGCCTCGGCGCCGGTTCCGGCGCGCGCCAGCGCGTAGAGATAATGGAGATCGTGGAACGGGAGGAGGTGGTCATCTATCCGTGCACGAACCTGTTCGATGATCGGCTCCCAGCGGGCGCCCACATCGGCGCCGCGTAACTCAAGGCGCCATAACATCGAGATGGCGCCGATCTGTTCCTGCGGAAATTCCGGCCATTCACCCCAGAGGCGTTCGTCAAAGATGGCGACCGCTTCGTCATTGCGCCCGAGCGCCAGGCGGAAGAGCGCTGCGTGCCACCAATTATGGTCGCGGATGAAAACGCCCTTGCGGTCCCAGGTATGCGCGCAATGATCGAGCCACTGGGCGCCGTCTCGCGGGCGGTTTCCGGCGTCCATGACGTGGGCGACCGCATGATGGGCCCAAGCGTCGTCAATGGCGATTTCGGTTGCGCGAATGCCTTCCTCTTCCGCCTCGTCGAGACGGTGGTTTTGCTCGAGGGCGAATGCGATCATGCCGTGAGCATAGGCGCGGTTTTCATGAGCGATGCGCGCGCGTTCGCCGAACCGCAACAGCGCCGCCGCATCGCCGAGATTGAATGCGTGATACTGACCCCATTTCAGGGCGCAGAGATCGCCGGGCCAGCGCACGGTGAGCTCATCAAGGGCGGCGAGCGCGGCCGAAAAATCAAGGGCGTTCCAGGCGCTGACCGCCGCGCAGAACAGGCGCTCGCGTTCATTGGCGTTCGCGAGGTTTTGTTCCGTCCGCTCAATGTAAGGGCGCGCCGCCGCCCAGCCTTCCGCGCCTTCAAAAGCGAGGTGCAAGGCCGCGGCGTGGGCGTTGATCAGCGGGGAATGCGGATACCGATCGGCGACGTCGAATAGCGCGCGTAAGGCCGACCCGTAGCTTAAAAATTCGCGCACATAGGCGTCATAGCCTGCGGCGGCGTCCGCATCGGCGCCGGAAATCGGCAGATCATACTGGTCGGTCGGTTGAGACATTCGGCGGACTTTATGGAGGTCGGCGATTAAGGGCAATTCGCGAAGCCGTGACGTTTGATCACAATCGCGCCGGAGCCCGCCGGATAAAGAAAACCCCGCCGGCGATGCGAGCGGGGTTTTCAGAAACGATCGGCGGCGTGTGCTATTCGCGCATGATGCCGAGGATGTTCAGAATGTGAATGAACATGGTTACGAAGGAACCGTAGAGAGCAAAAGCGCCAAAGATCGAGGCCCGTTCATTGCCGGCGCTGTTTCCTTCCAGATACATCGACTTAATCATTTGCGTTTCATAAGCCGTGAGCGCAGCGATCACCAGAACGACCGCCATTGACGTGATGAGGCTGAAGAGCGTCGAGGCGACAAAGATGTTGACGATAATGGCGACGAGCAATCCCATCAGCGCCATGCCGAGGAAGACGCCCCAACCGGAAAGGTCGCGTTTCGTCGTGTAACCCCAGAGGCTCAATCCGCCGAATACGGACGCTGTAATAAAGAATGCGCGATAGATTTCGCGCGCGGCGTCCGCTTGCTGGAATGCAAAGAGCCAGGGCGCAATCATCAGGCCCCATAGGGCGGCGTATGCCCAGAACATGGCGTGGGCGGCGATCTTGGAACCGGAGAAAATGACTTTCGGCGCAAACCAGCCGAGCCCCAATATGCCGGCAAAGCCAACCCATTTCAGGGGCGTTCCCATGATAAGATTGATCATGGCAGGATTGCTGGCGACCATCAGCGAAAATACGCCGGTGGCGGCCACAGCAAGCGCCATGTAGTTGTAAACGCCCAGCATGTATTGCCGGAGGCCCTGATCGACGGCGGCGCCGCTCGCGGTCGTCGTCGCGGATCGGCCAAATTGCGTGCGCGGTTCGTTCATGGACATCAAACCCTTTCCAATAGCGTGCGGCCGGCCGTTTTCACGGACCGACTGAGTCGGCGCTGAATATTGGGGTCCTCGGCCGCGCAATCAAGGGTTTGGCGACGGGAAAACGGCGTATTTTCTGGGTTAACAGGGGGTTAATCGAAAATCCGATCACGGGGCGGGGCCCGCCCGATCAGTCGATCATTTTCGCCGAACGCAGCCAGAATTCCTCGTCGAAGCCGGGGGTTTCGAGATTTGAGATGAACTGGCGCGTCGCCGCCTCCCAGGAGAACCGGCCCGCCCATTCGCGGCAGGCGTCGGGATCGCGATGTTCCCAGGCCGCCATACAGGCCGTGCGCAAATCTTCGTCCATGGCGCCGCAGCCCGCCGGCGCGCCGTCGAGAATCTCCAGCGGCCCGCGCACAGGGTAGGCGGCGACGGGCACGCCGCAGGCGAGCGCCTCGACATTGACGAGGCCGAATGTGTCGGTGCGCGACGGGAATACGAAAACGTCCGAGCCCTGATAATATTGCGTCAGTTCTTCGTCATATTTCGGGCCAACAAAAACCGCTTCCTTGTACTTCTCTTCAAGCTCCTCGCGCTGCGGTCCCTCGCCGACAATAAGCTTCGTGCCCGGAAGATCGAGTTCGATGAAATCTTCGATGCTTTTCTCGACGGCAAGCCGGCCGACATAAAGAAAAATCGGCCGCGGATATTGATCGAGAAACGACCGGTCGCCGGGTTTGAATTGTTCGAGGTCGACGCCCCGCGGCCAGAGCTTCATTTTCGAAAAGCCCCGTTCGGTCAGCTCTTCCACCAGCCCCGGCGTCGCCACCATCATGGTTTCGCCGTCCTTGTGAAAATCCTTCAGAACCGCATAGCCCCATGAGATCGGCGCCTTCCAGCGTTCATTGGCGTATTCGGCAAAGCGCGTATGAAAACTTGTGGTGAATGGATAGCCGCGGCGTTTGCAGAAGCGGCGCGCGGCGCGCCCAATCGGCCCTTCCGTCGCGATGTGAATGGCGTCGGGCTGAAACTCGTTGATGAGTTTGGCGACCTTGCGGTTCGGCATCAGCGACAGGCGGATCTCCGGATAGGACGGCAGCGGCACCGATTTGAAATCGTTCGGCGTGATGTAAAGCACCTCATTGCCGAGACCGGTGAGGATTTTACCGAGCGTGTCGAGTGTCCGGACGACGCCGTTCAGTTGCGGCTTCCAGGCATCGGTGGCGATGACGACCTTGAGCTTGCCGTCCTGCGGATTGGGCATGTCGAAGCGCGCTTTTGCGCGGGTCAGGCGGCCGACGCCGGATCCAAGGCGGCGCAGCGGCCCTTTTTTGCGCGGCGGCGCAGGTTCGTCGGTCGTTTCGCTCATGATGGCATACCTGAATGGCGGCGCCTTATGCGCCGTTATATCTGCGCAGGCCTGGGCGAGGATACATAGCGGTCTGCGCGATCAGTAACAAATTTGTTGCAGTGCAATAATTTATTGCGCTGCAATATTCATTGATATACCCTTTTCGGGCAACGGCTTTGTCGTTGTCGCCCTGTATCAGGGCGTTTCCTCCCTATGACTTGGCCGTGGGCGCGTTTCGTCCACGGTCTTTTTTTTGCGCCGCAAAATCTTATTCCGCCGCCTGCGCCGCCCATAGCGCGTCGCGGTCGAGACCGGTCAGGCGTTTGATGAGAAGATTGATGGTTTCGCGCAAGGCATCGAAGGCGTCCGTGCGGGTGATGCGTTTTTCATCAAGGTAAAGGGCGCGGTTGATCTCAATCTGCAACACGTGAACGCCGCTTGCCGGGCGCCCGTATGACGCGGCGACGTAGCCGCCTGCGTAAGGGGCGTTGCGCGCGGTTTCATAGCCGAGTTCGGAAAGCGTTGCGTCGGCGAGTTCCGTTACAGCCGGGGCGCAGGAGGCGCCGAACCGGTCGCCGAGAACGAAATCGATCGCCCGGTCGCCCGGCCGCAACGGCGCGCCGCCGGCGGACGGCATGGAATGGCAATCGATCAGGACCGCGCAGCCAAAATTCCTGATCGCATTGTCGATGAGGCCGCCCAACGCTTCGTGGTAAGGGTCGTAACAGGCGGAAAGGCGCCGTTCCGCGTCTTCCAGCCGCAGCTTGCGGGCGTAGATGTCCTGCCCGTCGGCGACGATACGCGGGATGACGCCAAGACCGGCGATGACCCGGTTGGAGCGGGTGTCCGCGCTCGCAGGCAACTCATCGGTGAACATGCGCGGGTCGAGCTCATTGCGCGCCCGGTTCACATCCACATAGGCGCGCGGGAACAGCGCTCGCAAAAGGGGCGCGCCCTGGCGCGGCGCGGCCTCAAACAGGAGGTCCACGTAGGAATCTTCTGACTGGCGCAGACCGTGGCGGTCCAGCCGGGCGTTTTTCAGGAGCGCCGCCGGATAATCGCGGCCCGAATGGGGCGAGGCGAAAATCACCGGCGAAGCGAGGGCCGCCGGCCCCAGGACTTCCACCGCAGTCCGCCGGTCGTATTTCTCGCGATCGCTGGCGCTGGTTTTGTCGCCGGCTCTGCCCATGTCTGTTCCTGTCTTGAAAATGAAACGACTTGCGCCATGTTAGCGCCGCTTTGGGGGGTTCGTTAAGACCCTCCGTTCATTCCGGGCGATTTGATGCGACAATCGTGAATGGAGCGACATTTGCAAGGCGGGATGCGAATTTTCTCCGGGCGGCGAATGGCGTCCTCAACCCGAACACGGTTATCCTTAACAGGCAAACCCGTGGGCAAGCGTAAAGGCGAGTAATATGGCGGCGATCTTGTTGGCGGAAGATGATGAATCGATGCGGCGTTTTCTGAAGAAAGCGCTGGAGCGGGCGGGCCATGCGGTCATCGATGCGTCCCAGGGCGACGAGGCCCTGACCGAACTCCAGCTTCGGGAATTTGACCTTCTCCTGACCGACATCGTTATGCCTGTGATGGACGGCATCGAGCTTGCGCGCCGGGCTGCGGAAATCGATCCGGAGATGAAAATCATGTTCATCACCGGCTTCGCCGCCGTCGCGCTCAATGCCGCGAACCAGGCGCCGGAAGACGCCAAGGTGCTCTCCAAGCCGTTTCACCTGAAAGACCTCGTCCAGGAAGTCGACCGCGTCATCGCGGCGTGAGGGGCAGTTTGGCGGGTGCGTTAGGTTTAACCGCTATCCTTTGAGTCAAACGGTCAATTCCTATATGCTTAGCTAAAAGCAACGGAACTTAAGTCCAGCGATTATGCTGCAACGTTACGTCTTCAAAATTCTTTTAAGCGTGCTGCTGATATATTTTGCAGCGTCGTACGTGTATGTGGGCAATCCCGTTATTGAAGAAATTGGAGATTATGGTTCTGTGGGGGTTAATTCTATGGACCCCTGCAATAATCCTAATATTTTTTGCTAACGCCCCTATATCTATTTGAATTGTTGTTGGTAAGGCAGAAGAAGGGGGCGATAGCGAGAGCCGCAAGGCTTGCAACCCCGTAGTTTTGCCGTTAGAGACCCACGCCTCCGCGGTTTCCCGCGAGAGGGCGCGTAGCTCAGTGGGAGAGCACTACGTTGACATCGTAGGGGTCGGCAGTTCAATCCTGCCCGCGCCCACCATTTGAACGATCTCGATTTTGGATTACTGCAATCAAGCGGCCGGGCCTTTTTCGGTCGTTTGGGCGGCTGAAATCTGTGTACAGAATAAAAAGCGCCAAATTTCGGTTTCCAAATCGCATCACAAGGATCCGACGGCCTGCGCCGCCGTCATTTGTGGACCGGGCCGGGTTTCGCTAAGCTGGTCTCGGATTTACATCAGGGAGCCCGGCGATGACGATGATGCGACATTTAGTGATTGGCGTTTTGGCGATTGGCCTTGCCGCTTGCGGCGGCGCGGAAGATAGCGCGGACGCTGGCGATCAGGCCGCCGCGTCAGAGTTCGCCGGCGTCATCGACGCCCGCCAGCAGAGCCTGAAAGATCTTGGCGGCGCCTTCAAGGCAATCAGCGATCAACTGCGCTCCGGTGATCCGAATATCGCTGAAATTCAAGCCGCCGCTGCGACCGCATCCGGAATCGCGAATGAGGATTTTCCGTCCTGGTTCCCGGCGGGATCGGGTGCCGAATCCGGTCTCGACACGGATGCGCTAGCGTCGATCTGGTCCGAAAGCGACGACTTTGTCGCCGCTCATGAGCAGCTGAAATCCGCTGCGGCTGAACTCAACGACGCTGCGCAATCTGGCGACGCCGCCGATATCGAAGCGAAGTTCCGGGCCATGGGCGGCGCCTGCAAGAACTGTCACGATCAGTTCCGGCGCGATGACGACTGACGACAGGTCGGCGCCCGGTGTCGCAAAGAAAGCTGTTGTCTGGGATTTGCCCGTACGCCTTTTCCATTGGGCGCTGGTGGTTCTGATCGCGTGCCAATGGTGGACGGCGGAGAACAACATGATGGGCCTGCACCGCCAGACAGGGATGGCGGTCCTCGCGCTCATCGTCTTTCGGATCTACTGGGGCCTCGCCGGCCCGCCGACGGCGCGTTTTGCGCGCTTCGTCAAAGGCCCGGGCGCGATTTTGCGCTATCTGAAAACGCTGCGCCGTCCTTACCGTCCGTCATTCGGCCACAATCCTGTCGGCGCGCTTAGCGTTGTCGCCATGCTTGCCGCGTTGTCGGTTCAGGTTGGGTCTGGTCTTTTTGCCGTAGACGTCGACGGTATCGAATCCGGTCCCCTGTCCCATCTCGTCAGTTTTGATACGGGACGGCAGATTGCGGAAATCCATGATGCGTCATTCAACATGTTGATCGCGTTAATCGTGCTGCACGTCGTTGCGGTTTTGTTTTACTGGGTTGCGCTGCGCGCCAATCTCATCGGCCCCATGGTCAGCGGGCGCCGGACGATTGGCGATGATGACGACATCCCCGTTGTCCAGCCGGCGCCATGGCTCCGGGTTGGCGTCGGGGTCGTGATAACCGGCGCCGTCGTATATTTCATTCAGAATTAGAGCGTCGCTTCCCGCTAGCTCGTGCAATTGCCGGGCGACGAGCATAACTGCACGCGCAGCGAACGACGCGGCCAGCGCGTCGCGATCCGGTCGAACTTCACACCAGAAATGAAATAGTGCGTGAATGGAGACGTATACGGATAATCGATCTCGGCGACCACAATTGATGCATCGACATCAACGAGCGCCGGATTGGAAAGATTCGTGTAAATATCGCCGGCGGCGTAAGGCGCGCTCCCGGCATTGTTATAGCTCCAGTGAACGACCGGACTGTCCGGCGTTCCGTCGCCGTTCGTATCGTCAAAGACGACGCTCACGAGACGGATATCCATGGTGGCGCCGTCGACGTCGATAATTTCTTCAACGCCTACGAAGAGACTGTCCGCCGAGCTCTCGAGCAACTCTGTTTCCTGGGCGGCGAGGTCCGCTAGAGTGTTCGCTGCGAGCGTGACCCGGCGCGCTTTGGTCAGCGCGTCCGAGCCTTCCACAACGCCGAAAAACAGGATGAGCAGCAGCGGCAGCAACAACGCAAATTCCGTCGCCGCCATGCCGCGCCGGTCGGACGAAAAGGTTGAGAACGGGTGATGCGCCATCGTCAGTCCTCAAACGGTTCGTTGCGAAAGACGGAAAGGGATACGATTTCCCGGAACCCGTGCTTGTTCGTGTTCATCTTGAAACCGAGCGCCGGGTTTACCGGCTTGTACAAAAAGCAAACGCGAACCCGGATGATCTCATTTTGCGCACCATAATCGCTGGCGCTGAACTGTGCGCCCTGAATGGATGGGTCGTCTTTGTCCCGGCAAACGGGATCGGAGATATCTGCAGCGAGGGCGTCGAACGTGGCGAAACGGGAGACGTCCACAGTCAGCGTGTCGTTGCAATCCCCGAATGTCGAAACGACGCGGCAGATTTCATTGAAGAAGGCGTCTTTCGAATAAACCGGATTGCCGTCGGCGTCGGTGGCGTTTTGCGCCTGCCCGGTGCGAATAAGCCGCGCCGCGGTTGCGTTTGCCTGTTCAACGGCGGAGTTCACGAAAAAGAACCAGCCCGCTTCCAGAATCGAAAAGACAAGCGCGAAGAAAATCGGCGCCACGAGCGCGAACTCCACCGCTGCGGACCCGCGCTGGTTTCTCCGCAAAACGCCAAATGCCTGCCGCGTCATGGCGACCTCCGGACCCCTCGTCAAAGTCCGTACATTTTTAGGGAGTGTCCGTTAACACGCAGTCAGGATTTTTGGTTAACGAAGTCCTGACCCGGCGTTCCGGCGCAGAAAAAACGGCGCGCCAGATTCGGCGCGCCGAGAAATCAGGTGAGTTGTTTGCCGCGTTACTTGCGCAGATTTTCGATCTTGTTGCGCGGTGCAGACTTGTTCTCGATGAAGAACTTGATCTGTTCCGCGGCGTCGTCGAGGCCGATCTGGTGGGCGTCAACCGGGTTCGCCGCATGGATTTTCGCGCCGTAAATATCGGACAGGGCGTCGCGGTTCAGCGCCCGCGAGGCGAGATCGTCTGACTGTCCTTCAAAGGCGACGGTGCGCCGGGAGGTTGCGAGTTCGTTCTGGAGCATCTTCGCCTGCTCGACAAAGACGAGGATCGAGGTCGCAAGGTTGCCGCGCGCCATGCCGTAATCGGAAATTTCATAGCGTTTAATATAGGCCGAACCCGACGGATCGAGGCCGGCGCTGGCGAAGGCGTATCGATAGTTGAAGGCCGTAACGGTCTGCGGATTGGCGGCGCCTTCAAAAATCGCAACCATGGAAAGGCCGACGCACTGGGTGTTGTTGGCGCCTTTGCAGGCGGCGGGGACGAGCAGGAAATTCAGTTCGCCGCCGGCGTTCGCAGCGATATAGCTCTGGCCGTTCCCCTGCTGGGCCTGCCAGACGGCGCCCAGTTCATTGAGGACAGCGCCGACGGTCTGCGCGCTGAACGAAGAAATTGTCTCATTCGGATTGGCGACAGGCGATTGCTGCGCCAACGCATTCGTCGAAAGCAAAATCGCGCCAGCCGCGGCGACGCTGAATAATTTTTTCATGATACCCCTCGAAAAAAATCCCACCCAAATACGCCGGACCGTTCACCGAACGCTGTCCCGGCGCTGCGTTAACCTTACGGCAAAAGCCGCCGGCGGCAAAGGCGCGCTGCCGGCGCCCGCCATTGATTTCCGGCGTGACATGGACGGTTTTCCGTGGTTAAGCCGGGCGCAATGGCGAAATTACATGACCATAAGGCAGACTCCGGCGCGCCTGAGCCGGAGGAAAAGCCTGGGCTGGGTGCCCGCCGGGGCGCTCTGGAAGTGCTGGAACGGGTGCGCGGTGGCGAGCCTATGGACGAGGCGCTGGCCCGTTCGCGGGCCTTTGAGGCGCTGGAAGGCGCCGATCGCGCCTTCGCCCGGGCCATGGCGAGCGCTGCCTTGCGCCGTCGCGGCTCCCTCGATCATGTGATCGGCGCCTATATCGACAGGCCGCTGCCGCGAAAAGCGGCCCGCGTCATGGACATTTTGCGGCTTGCGGCCGCGCAGCTTCTCCTGTTGGAAACGCCGGATCACGCCGCGGTTTCAACGGCGGTCGATCTCGCCAATGAACGCAAGGAAACGGGGGCTTACGCGAAACTGATTAATGCGGTGTCGCGAAAAGTGGCGAAGACGGGACCTGACGCCTTGAAGCAATTACCGGCGCGGGTCGACACGCCGGCCTGGATGTGGCGCGGCTGGGAGCGCAATTTCGGGCCGGTGAAAGCGCGCGCCATCGCCGGCGCCCACCGCGCCGAGCCGCCGCTTGATATTGTCTTGAAGGATGCATCGCAACCTTTAGATTGGGCGGATCGTCTGCAGACGGAGCAATTGCTGACAGGCGCCCTTCGCCGCACGCTCGCGGCAGATGTCACAAGCCTCGATGGCTTTGACGACGGCGCCTGGTGGGTGCAGGATGCCGCCGCCGCATTGCCGGCTCGCCTTCTCGGGCGTGTCGCGGGCAAACGGGTGCTTGATCTGTGTGCGGCGCCCGGCGGCAAGACCATGCAACTGGCGGCGGCGGGCGCCCATGTCACGGCGATAGATATTTCCGCGCCGCGCCTTGAGCGTGTGCAGGAGAACCTGAAAAGAACGGGCCTTCACGCCGAAATCGTCGAGGCCGATATGCTGAAATGGACGCCCGATGAGAAGGCGGATGCGGTCCTTCTTGATGCGCCTTGCACGGCGACGGGAACGATCCGGCGCCATCCTGATCTTCCCTGGCTGAAATCTGAGGATGACGTAAAGGCGCTCTCGGCGTTGCAGGCTCGTATGATCGACCGTGCGGTTTCGTTCCTCAAACCCGGCGGCGTTCTCATCTATTGCGTTTGTTCCCTGCAGCCGGAAGAGGGCGAGCGGCAGGCGAAAACGGCCTTGTCGCGCTTGGAAAACATATCCCGCCGCCCGATCGCCGCTGATGAGATCGGCGGCCTTGAGGGCGCGATCACCCGCGACGGCGATCTCCGCACGCTTCCTTCTATGCTGGCGGATAAAGGCGGCATGGACGGGTTTTTCGCCGCGCGGTTCGTGCTGGAAGGCGCATAGCCGACCGGCTGCATCCCCGTCCCGATCTGAAACAGAAATAACCCTGCAATTGCACCGTCCGGGGTCTCTTGCGGCGATCATTGCGCCTTTGCGTTGAATTTATCGCGCGGAAGGCGAGAAAATCCGCGATGTTCTCGCCTGTCACGCGATGACGGCACGAGCCTTGCGACTTCGCCCCTCGAAATAGTGCGCGACCTTTATCGGATTGCGCAAAAGTTTGAGGGCGAGACATGAAAAGCATCCCGCATCCGATTGATGTGCACGTTGGCCGGCGCCTGCGTGCGCGCCGCCGCCTGCTGGGCCTGACGCAGGACGCGCTGGCGAGCGCCGTCGACATCAAGTTCCAGCAAATTCAGAAATATGAGAGCGGGTCGAACCGCGTTTCCGCGTCGCGCCTCTGGGCGCTTGCAAAAGCGCTCGACGTGCCGGTCTCCTATTTCTTCGAAGGCATGAACGGCTCCGAGCCAAAACTCGAAACAGATATTTCCGGCGAATATGCAGTGGATAAACTGCCCGTTGCGGAAATTCTCGACGAGAAAGAAACCATCGATCTGGTGCGCTGTTACTATCAGCTCGACAAGGAACCGCGCCGGCGCCTGCTCGATCTCGCCCGCGCCATGAGCAACACCGATTAGCCATTTCACGGCTTTCTGTTGCGCGCCGCCGCGGCGCCACTATGATTGCGGCGGCATGGCTCAGTCCCCTGAACAAATGAAAGAATATACCGCGTTCGCGCGCCGTCTGGCGGCGGCGGCGCGGCAGGAAACGCTGCCGCGATTTCGCGCGCGCGCGGCGATTCATAACAAGGCGGGCCCCGAATTCGACCCGGTCACTGACGCCGACCGCGAAGCGGAACGGGTCATCACCGCGATGATCGCGGACGCTTATCCCGATCACGGCGTCCTTGGCGAAGAGTTCGGCGAACGAAAAGGCGACAGCGCCTACAGATGGGTGATTGATCCGGTGGACGGGACCCGCGCCTTTGTTTGTGGCGCCCCCACATGGACGACCTTGATCGCCCTGGAAGAGGGCGGCGTCCCGGCGCTTGGGCTCATCGATCAACCGTATACCGATGAAACCTGGATTGGCGCCGACTGCGAAACTTTGTTCAGCAATGGGGCGAAGACCGAGCGTGCGCACACGAGCGGCGTTACCGACCTGGCTGAGGCCTGTATCTCAACAACGGATCCGCGCGCCGACGGCTATATGGGCGAGACCGCTGTCGCCGCCTTCTCCCGTCTTGCGGCCGCGACGCGCCTTGCCCGCTTCAGCCTTGACGCCTACGCCTACGGGCTGCTGGCGCTCGGCGAGCTTGATATTGTCGCGGAAAATTCCTTGCAGCGCTATGACTTCGCCGCGCTGTTGCCGGTTATTGAAGGCGCCGGCGGCGTTGCCACCAACTGGCGGGGCGAACCCGTAGGCAGTGATGATCGCGGCGAAATTCTCGCCGCGGCGACGCCGGAACTTCATGCCGCCGCGCTCGCGATAATGTCGGGCGACGCCTGAGGCCAAAGCGCTAGGAAACGTTCGCTACCACCGGCGCAAAAAATTCATCGACGTATGTCCAGAACGCATTCTGGTATTCGTCTTTTTCCATCATGATTTCGTGCAGCGCGCCTTTCACCGACACCTGTTCGATATGCGGGCTGAGCGCCGCGATTGCCGCATGATCGTCGCCGACAACGACTTGTTCCTCGCTGGCCGAGATGATGCGCACCGGCGTTTTCAGCCGGTCAAAGAAGCCCGCGGAACGAATGCGTTTTGATGCGCCGATGGCGTCGCGCACCCATCCATAAGTGGGCGCGTAGATCGCGATGTCCGGCTCTTTTGCCTGCAACAGCCGGAAGCGTTCATGGCGCACGGGATCAGTGGTCAGGACATTGCCTTCAAATGCTTTCGAATCGTCGAGACGGCGGAACACCCCGGTATTCGAAGCGCCCAGCATGCAGGCCGTTGATGCGACGGTGTTAAAGACGGCGTTTGCCGCGCCGTCGAAAAGTTTGGTCATGGGCGCGCTGAGGGCCGCACGTTCAAACCCGTCATAGCCGCTTGCGAGCAGTATGAGCGCCGGCATGCCGCCCATGGAGTGGGTCATCAGAAAATATGGCCCCTCAAATTGCGCGGCGACGGGCCCTTCGCGAAAGATCCGCAAATCATCGGCAAGCTGGTCGAAATAGCCGCTCCAAGTCGAGGGCGCATCGGAGAGGCCCTGGCCGCGCCAATCCATCATGGCGGCGTTGAAGCCGCGGTCGCGCAATATGTCGGCGACTTCGAAATATTTCTCGATGAATTCCGCCCAGCCCGGTTCGATAATCACCGTGCCGCGCGGCGACGCGGCGGGATAAAGCGCGGCGCGCAGTTTGGCGCCGTCGGAGGCCTCGAAACTGACAGCCGAGGCCCCTTGGGGAACGGGGTTCTCTGGAATTTCAATAAATCTGCTCATGATCCCGCCAGTTCAAGCCGCGCCATGACGCTCATATCGCCGGCAATGGTGAGGCGTCCATTGATAACGGCATTTTCGGTTGCGCGGCTGGAATTCAGCGCGCGGCGCATCAGGTCCAAAGGACCGCGCCAGACGCAAATCGCCGCCGGCTGGTCATTCGGCGCCGCCGCCGAGACGGCCGGCGGATTTTTCCGGCCGTCCACAAAAACGGCGTCGCCGCCTTCGGGGCGCAGTTCCAGAACGGCGCCGAAAGGCGCGGCAAACGCCTTGCCGGCGTCGTCAATGAGCGCCGCCGTCATTCGTAAAGCGCTTCGTCAACGCTTTCCGGTTTGACGAAGCGAAGCGTCATGCGGTCGCTCTCGCCGATGGCGTCGTAAGGCGCGCGGTCGAATTCAGGGTCCTCATTGCCGCGAATTTCCGACGTGCGGCTCACGGGCGGCAGCGTCCAGACGCCAAAGGGATGATCTTTTGTGTCCGCCGGATTGGCGTTGATTTCCGACGCTTCATCGAGAACAAAGCCGGCGCCTTGCGCCAATGCAATCACATCATCCGTATACATATAACCGGATGTGCCGATGCGCGGCAGTTCTTCCGCGGCGCCGTCTGCGCGGTGTTCGACAACGCCGAGAACGCCGCCGGGTTTCAAGGCGTCGAAGAACGACGCGAATACCGCGTCGCCCTCGCCGGGATCACGCCAGCTATGGACGTTGCGGAAAGTGACAACCGCGTCCGCCGAGCCGGCCGGGGCAATCGGCGCCTCGCCGCCGAGCACGGTCATTTCAACATCGCCGTAGATTTCCGGCTGCTCCACATAGGTCGTGCGGAACCGGTCAAGGGAGGCGATAACCCGTTCATTGTCGCTCGCCGGATCATAGCCCGCCGCATAGAGCTTGCCGCCGCCGGCGTTGAGATAGGGCGCGATCACCTGCGTGTACCAGCCGCCGCCCGGGTAGGCCTCGACCACGGTCATGTCCGGTTCAATGCCAAAAAAGAGCAGCGTTTCTTTCGGGTTGCGCGACGCGTCGCGGGCCCGTTCCTCGTCCGAGCGATGATCGCCGGCAAGGACGCTGTCGAGGATCTCCGCCGGCGCCGGCGCAGTCTCTTCCGCGGCAGGCGCGGGCGCATCAGATGCGGCGTCGCCGGTCTTGTCCCCGCCGCCGCAGGCCGCCAGTGCGAGCGCGCTTGCGCCAATCCAAATCGCTTTCATCATGTCAGCCCCTCCGGCTTTAATCGGTGTTTCAAACTGCGAGACGTTTACCACGCCCGCCGCACGGGTCCAGCGGGGGTTGAAACCGGATTTTCCCGTCCTAAATCACGTTTTGCGGAGGCCATACGGCTCCGCCGCGGGGCGTTGTCCATGAGGAGACGACCGGCGCTTTTTAGTCCTTGCTTCTTTTAGGAGGAAAACCAATGCGTACTTACGATCTTACCCCCCTTTACCGTTCCACCGTCGGCTTCGACCGGGTTTTCGACCTGCTCGACAATATCGGCAAAGCCGAGACCGCGGGCTATCCGCCTTACAATATCGAACGCCTCGACGAGAATGATTACCGCATCACGCTGGCGGTCGCCGGCTTCGGCGAAGACGACATCGATATTGAGCTGAAAGAAAACGCGCTGACCATCAAGGGCGCGCGCAGCGAAGGCGATGAAGGCCGCCAGTTCCTGCATCAAGGCATTGCAGGTCGCTCCTTTGAGCGCCGGTTCCAGCTTGCCGAGCATGTGGAAGTTGCGGGCGCTTCGCTCGTGAACGGCCTGCTCGACATTGATCTGCGCCGCGTGATTCCGGAAGCGATGAAACCGCGCAAGATTTCGATCAACGGATCGAACGTCAAAGTCCTGAAGAAAGACCAGAACGCCGCCTAATCCGGGCTGACCAAGCCCCTATAGGCTGAAACCGGCGCAACCCACGCCCCTCCCGGTTGCGCTGGCTGGCGACAAGGGCGCAGCGAGCCCACGCTGCGCCCTGTTTTTTTGTTTTCGCCCTTGATAGGCTAAAGCTGATGCGGATCAGCGATTTGCGGGTCCGGTTCGGTGCCAGAGTTTGGGGCTCAAGTTATCGGGGATGGGTATGCGTATTTTGAAAGTCACATTAACCGCAGCGATGCTGGCCGGGATGGCGGCCTGCGCGACGCCGGCGCCGGACAATCAGACAATTTCCATTCCTTACGACCCTTATGATTTCGACCCGGCCGATCTCCAGGCCGAAGCGGAAGCCCATTGCAGCGCCTATAATTTGCGCGCCGTATATGAAGACGAAACGGTCGATCCGAATTCCGTGCGCTGGCGCTACCGCCATTACCGCTGCGTTTAAGGTCGAAACAACTTTTCTATTTCCGAATATATTTCCTTAACGCTTGAGTTGCATAAATTTGGGTACGCAACCAAGAGTTGAATATGAAAAAGCTGGTTTACGCGGGGATGGCGCTTGCCCTCGCAGGGTGTTCGACAAAAGCATCGAAAGTCTCGGCGAGTTATGTATCGCCGGCTGAATACGCCCATCACTCCTGCGACCAGATTCGCGAAGAACAATATCGCATTCGCGCCGATGTCGAGACGTTGACCGGCAAGCAGAACCGCCACTCCAAGAATGACAAGATCGCGACAGGCGTCGGGCTCGTTCTGTTCTGGCCGGCGCTGTTTTTTCTCGCTAGCGACGACGAGAAGGAAGAACTGGCGCGCGCCAAGGGGCGATATGAAGCGCTCGACCGCGCCTATCTCGACAAGCAATGCAGCCTCGCGCCGCCAAACCGCACGGCCGTTGTCGCTGCGGCGCCATTGAATGCAAGCGCGGACCTTTCGCCGGCGGCAAAAACTACGCTGCCGTCAGCGCCGAAACCGCACCGCAGCGCTTCACGCACCATCGACTTGGAAGTTGTCTACAAGCTTCTGAACGAGGACGACCAGTTTTACGCCGACACGCTCAGCCCGACGGATCGGTCCGCTTTCCTCTACAGCAAGCGCGACATCGTCTTTGCCGATTGACGACGGCAAAGAGTTTGCGCGCCGTCAGCCTTCGATCAACGCTTTGGCGCTTTCATAGACTTCCGGGTTGGCGGCGAGGATGGAGCCGGCGGTGACGAAATTTCTGCCGCCCTCAATCTCGGTGACAAACCCGCCGGCCTCACGCACGAGGCAGGTGCCCGCCGCAACGTCCCACGGATTGAGCCCGCGTTCCCAATAGGCGTCGTAGCGTCCGGCGGCCACAAAGGCGAGGTCGAGCGCGGCGGACCCGAAGCGGCGAATGCCCGCGGTCACTTCAAGCACGCGTTTCGTTTCGCCTAGCGCCCGCTCGCGCCCTTCCAGGCCGGCGAAGGGCAGGCCCGTTGCGAATAGACATTCGCTCAAGTCCCGCCGGCCCGAGACGCGAAGGCGGCGATCATTCATCCACGCGCCCTGGCCTTTCTCAGACCAGAACAACTCGTCCGTCACCGGATTATAAATCACGCCGGCGAAGGGCTGCCGGTCCCGTTCCAGCGCGATCGAGATGGCGAAATGTCCAATCCCGTGGAGAAAGTTGGTGGTGCCGTCGAGGGGGTCGACGATCCAGCGGTTGGAATTGTCCGCGCCCTCAATCTCGCCGCGTTCTTCCAGGACAAAGCCGAATTTCGGACGGGCCGCGGAGAGCATTTCGAATATCGTCTGCTCGGCGGCGAGATCGGCCTTGGTGACGAAATCGGCGATCCCTTTGCGCGAGACCTGAAGCGCCTGGGCCTCGCCGAAATCCCGGGTAAGCCCGCGCGCGGCTTTGCGGGCGGCGTCGATCATGACGGCGACGAGGGCTGAATACTGAGCCATGGCGTGCGGGTTCCGGCGTGTCCTGTTTGAGAGCGGCGCACCATAGGGCCGGTTTGCGGAATGGCAAGCGATCCCATCCGCGCGAAAACTGCGCGTGGGAGTTCCGCGCCGCGCCGCCCTGCGCTATCAATGGAAAAAAACAAAATTCAGGGACGGACACTATGACTGACGCCGCCTCCATCAAGGAGACGAAACTCACGCTGCCGCTTTTAATTCAGTCCGCCATGAAGGTGATGGCGAGCGACCCGTTATTCGCGGTCGAAGAAGCGGAGATCCGGGGAAACACCTACCGCGTTTTCAAGAATATTCCGCAAACCCTGGGCCAGTTTTTTGCAGAGTGCGTGGCGGAACAGGGCGACAAGCCGTTCCTGGTCTATGAAGGCGAAAAGCTCACCTTCGGGGAGGTTCACGAACAGGCCCTGAAATTCGCTGACGCCATGGCGACGCAGCACAATGTCAAAGCGGGCGATCATGTGGCGATCGCCATGCGCAATTATCCGGAATGGTGCGTCGCCTATATCGGGCTCATCTCGCTGGGCGCCGTTGTCGTCCCGCTCAACGCCTGGTGGAAAGGCGATGAGCTGAAATATGGACTCCAAGATTCCGGCGCAAAAATTGTGATCGTCGATGGTCGCCGGCTCGACTATATTCGTCCTTTCAAGGACGAACTCGGTTTGACGCTCATCCTGGCGCGCGATGAAGGCGAGGGCGCCGATTTCCGGTTTGATGATGTTGTGAGCGCAGGCGAAGCCAAATCGCTGGCGACGTCAATCGCGCCGGACGATCGTTTCTGCATTGTTTATACGTCGGGCTCTACTGGCCAGCCGAAGGGCGTTGTCCTCACCCATCGCGGCGCCCTGTCGACGTTGTATTCCTGGTACTTCATTTCGAAGTTTCTGGAAGACGCTATCGGGCGCAGCATTGTCGGCGACAATCCGGGTATCCTGCTGGCGATCCCGCTATTTCATGTGACGGGCAGCCATTCCATTTTCATGCTGTCATTTCTCCTCGGCCGGCGCGTCGTCATCATGCATCGATGGGATGCGGAGGACGCCGCGCGCATCATCCGCGAGGAAAAACTCACCAATTTTGTCGGCGTGCCGAGCCAGTCCTTTGAACTGATGCGCGCCAGCAGCAATGACGGTCTGGAGACGCTCATTGATGTCGGGTCCGGCGGCGCGAAACGCCCGCCCGACCAGGTCGAAAAGCTCGGGAAATCCTTCACGCAGGCGATGCCATCCTCCGGATACGGACTGTCGGAAACGAACGCCGTCGGCAGCGTCATTTCCCTCAACATGTATCAGGAACGGCCGGGCTCCACCGGACGCCCTGTGCCGCCGCTCACTGATATCAAGATTGTCAAAGACGGTGCCGACCAGCCGAAAGGCGATGTGGGCGAAATCTGGATCCGCTCGCCCGGCAATTTCGAGGGCTACTGGAACCTGCCGGAGGAAACCGCGAAAGCGCTGACCGATGACGGCTGGTTCCGAACCGGTGACCTTGGCTACATGGACGAGGAAGACTTTTTGTTCATTGTCGACCGCATGAAGGAAATCATCATACGCGGCGGTGAAAATATTTCCTGCCTCGAAGTTGAAGCGGCGGCTTACGAACATGAAACCGTTGCAGAGGCGGCGGCGTTTTCCGTTCCCGATGAACGTCTCGGCGAGCGCGTCGGCCTCGTGGTTTATCCGAAAGACGGCGCGACCTTGGAAGCGAGCGACCTTCATGAATTCATGAGCACGCGCATTGCCGGCTTCAAGGTGCCGGAGCGAATCTGGGTGTCGCCGGCGTCGCTGCCCCGGCTTGGCACGGAAAAGTTCGACAAGCTGATGATCAAGAAGGTCGCGCTGCAGCACCCGCCGGCGCTTGAGATTTAGGGACTGCACGAAAAGCTTGCGCTTGTGGGCCGCTCGCTCAATCTAGGGCGAATGAGCAACCGGGGCCGGCGATGCTGGAGCTGAGGCCGAATTGTGAATTGTGCGATCGGGACCTGCCGCCTGCATCGCCCGATGCGCGCATCTGCACTTATGAGTGCACCTTCTGCGCGACTTGCGTCGAGACCGTTCTGGAAAATGTCTGCCCGAATTGCGGCGGCGGTTTTGAGAAACGCCCCGTGCGCCCCGTAACATCGCGGCGGCCCGGCGTTGGTCTCGACCACCACGCGCCGTCGCCGAAACGTGTGCACACAAAATATGCGCGCGATGAGATTTCTAAATTCGCACAAGGCGTCAAAGCCATCGCGCCGCAGAACCGATAGGAGAACCGTATGAGCGATCTGGAGCAGTTTCGCGCCGAGACGAAAGCCTGGCTTGAGGAGAACTGTCCGCCGGAAATGCGCGACGGCGTCGGCGGCGAGGCGAATATCTGCTGGGGCGGCAAGAAATGGACATTCGAATCCGATGCGCAAAAGCTCTGGCTCGATCGTATGGCGGAGAAGGGATGGACGGTTCCGGCCTGGCCAAAAGACTATGGCGGCGGCGGCTTGTCGAAAGAGGAAGTCAAAATCCTCAAATCCGAAATGCGCGCCATCGGCGCCCGGTCGCCGCTGGAAAGCTTCGGCATCTGGATGCTGGGGCCGGCGCTTTTAAAGTTCGGTACGCATGAACAGAAGCTGCATTTCCTGCCGCCCATCGCCCGCGGCGAAATCCGCTGGGCGCAAGGCTATTCGGAGCCGAACTCCGGTTCGGACCTCGCATCGCTGCAAACGAAATGCGTCGATAAAGGCGATCACTGGGTCATTAACGGCCAGAAAATCTGGACGTCTTACGCCGATGAGGCGGACTGGATCTTTGTCCTTGTGCGGACCGACCCGGAGGCGACAAAACACAACGGCATATCCTTCATTCTCGTGGATATGGACCAGCCGGGTGTCTCCACAAAGCCGATCAAGCTGATTTCCGGCAACTCCCCGTTTTGTGAAACATTCTTTGACGATGCAAAGACGCCGAAAGAATTTGGCGCGGGCGTTTCGTCCATCGTCGGGGAGATCAATCGCGGCTGGGATGTGGCGAAATATCTTTTGACCCATGAGCGGGAGATGATCGGCGGCGGCGGATCGCTTGGCATGGGTGCGCGCAGCCCGGGCGAAATTGCTGCTGAGAAAATCGGCCTTGATGAGGCGGGCCGCCTCGACGATCCGATGCTGCGCGGAAAAATTGCGCAGGCCGAGATCGACGGCTGGGCTTTCCTCCTCACCATGGAACGCATGAAAGACGAGGCGAAAGCGGGGCAGGGTGTCGGCGCGAAGTCCTCGATGCTGAAATATTACGGCACGGAACTGAACAAGCGCCGGTTCGAACTAATGATGGATGGCGGCGGTTCGGACGAGCTGGAATGGGAAGGCGACCGCACCAATGACGGAAAGCTCGCCCGGCTCTGGCTGCGCACCAAAGCGAACTCCATCGAGGGCGGCACGTCGGAGGTGATGCTGAACATTATCGCCAAACGCATTCTCGAATTGCCCGGCGCGTAAATTGCGAATTTCAGAGTAGAAGTCCCATGGACCATACCGCCGACTGGTATTTCGATTTCATCTCGCCGTTTCCCTATCTGCAAATGGCGCGCTTCGACGCGGCGTTGCGGCGGGAGATACGGCCTCGGCCCATTTTGTTCGCGGCATTACTGAACCATTGGGGCCATAAGGGTCCGGCGGAGATCCCGTCAAAAGCGCGTCATACCTATTGCCTCACCCATTTCATGGCGCAGACCCGTCGCCTGCCGTTCAAGGGGCCGCCGCGCCATCCGTTCAATCCGCTCGCTGTTTTGCGCCTTGCCTTATCGCTCGGCGCCACATTCGATGTGATTGAGACGATCTATCGCCATATTTGGGGCGAGGGCCAGGATGGTCAGTCTGCTGACAGCCTCGCGGCGCTCGCCCGGAAGCTCAACGTTGATGATCTGGAAGCGCGCATCAGCGATCCGGGCGTCAAACAGGAGTTGCAGCGCAATTCGGATGAAGCGCTTGCGCGCGGCGTCTTTGGCGTGCCGACATTGTTCCTGAATGATCGGTTGTTCTGGGGCGATGATGCGACGGATATGTTTCTGGCGTTTCGCCGCGATCCAGCGATGTTCGAAGCGCCGGAGTTCAAACGACTGAACACGATGACGCCCGCAGCTGTGCGCCGCGGCGCCAAGACCGGTTAATGCGGCGCGACGCTCAATGCTCCGCTATTTGTAGAAAGGCTGAAGTGAATGCCCCTCGTCCTGACTGAAGAACAGCAAATGCTGCGCGATTCGGCGCGCGGGTTTCTTGACGAAAAGGCGCCCGTCGCCGCATTGCGGAAATTGCGCGATGACAAGAACCCGGACGGGTTTGACCGCAATTTGTGGAAAGAAATGGCCGAGATGGGGTGGGCTGGCATACTCGTCGACGAAGCCCATGGCGGCGCCGATTTCGGGTTCGTGGGCGCCGGCGTGCTGGCCGAAGAAATGGGCAAGACACTGACCGCCTCGCCCTTCCTGTCAACGTCGGTGCTCGCGGCGACGGCGCTTAAAAAAATCGCGGGCGAGGCCCATCAGCAGGAATTCCTGCCGAAGATTGCCGCCGGCGAGGCGCTCTTTGCATTGGCGGTTGATGAAAGCGCCAAACATCGTCCGCTGAAAACGGCGATGAAAGCGGAAAAACACGGTAACGGGTTCAAGCTGTCAGGGTCCAAGACATTCGTCGCCGACGGCGCCGTCGCCGACAAGATCATCGTCGCGGCGCGTTCTGGCGGCGCTGCAGGCGATGAAGACGGACTGACGCTTTTCCTGGTGGACGCAAAAGCGAATGGCGTCTCTGCGGAGCGAACCTCGATGGTGGATGCGCGCGGCTATGCACGCCTCGATTTTGACGGAGTCGAAGCGACCGGCGACGACGTGCTCGGCGAGGTCGACAACGGATACGCCGCCCTTGAAGGGGTCTTGTCCGCCGGGTGCGCAGGACTTGCGGCGGAGCTTTCCGGCGCGGCGCAGGGCGCCTTCGACATGACCGTGAATTATCTCAAGGAACGCAAACAATTCGGCGTCGAAATCGGAACGTTCCAGGCGCTGCAACACCGCGCGGCGCATCTTTACGCTGAAATCGAATTGGTGAAATCCGCCGTCCTGAAAGCGCTGCAGGATCTCGACACGATGTATGACGCCGCCGCGCTCTCATGTTCGCTCGCCAAGGCGAAGGCCGGCGAAGTCGCCAAGCGCGCCAGCCAGGAAGGCGTGCAAATGCATGGCGGAATTGGTATGACCGACGAGTACGATATCGGGTTCTACATGAAGCGCATTCGCGCAGCGCAGGAGATGTTCGGCGATGCGGCGTTTCATGCGGAGCGCTTCGCGAAACTGCGCGGATTTTAAGGGAACGCTGCCATGAAAACGGTCGCCGCTGATGAACTCAACAATTATGTCGGCAAGGAGATCGGCGTCTCGGACTGGGTGACGATCGATCAGGACCGCATCGATAAATTCGCGGATGTAACAGAAGACCACCAGTTCATTCACGTTGACCCGGAAGCGGCGAAACAGACGCCGTTCGGTACAACCGTTGCGCACGGGTTTCTCACCCTGTCCTTGCTCTCGCGGCTCGCGACGGACTGCATTCTCGTTCTCGACGGCGTCAAGATGGGCGTCAATTACGGGTTCGACAAAGTGCGCCTTGCGTCGCCGGTGAAGTCCGGAAAGCGCGTGCGGGGGCATTTCTCGCTGATGTCGGCGAAGCAGAAAATTCCCGGCCAGTGGGCGCTGAAATATGCGGTGAAGGTGGAAATTGAGGACGAGGAAAAACCCGCCCTCGTGGCCGAATGGCTGACCATGCAGCTCGTTTAAGGACCCGGCGATGGCGACGGACACCGCGCCGATTTATGCGTTGATCCGAGACGTGCCGAAAGGCGCCGTCGCCAGCTACGGCATGATCGCGAGTTTGTTGCCCGGCGTCGGGCCGCGCCAGGTCGCCCGCGCCATGCGCACGGCGCCAAAAGGCCTGCCCTGGTTCCGCATTATCACGTCTTCCGGCAAGCCTGCGGACCATTCCGGCGCGGAAGAACAGCGCCGACGGCTGAAAAAAGAAGGCGTCCAATTTCGCAAGAGCGGCGCGGTGGACTGGGCGACATATGGCTGGAAAGGCCCGTCCGCGGCGTGGCTCGCCAAGACGCAAGCCGATCCGCTGGCGGTGATGGAGATCGTCGCCGGTTGGGCGAGAAAGTGAGTGCGCGATGAGCAAACCGATCCATGTGGTCTTCGTTCTCTTTCCGAATGTGACACAACTGGATTTTACCGGTCCGCTTCAGGTCCTCTCGCGCCTGCCGGGCGCAGAGGTGCATCTCGCCGCCCGCGACATGCGCCCCGTAGAGACTGACGCGGTCCTGACGCTCAACCCGACCTGCACGTTTACTGACTGTCCGCAGGCGGACGTTTTGTGCGTTCCGGGAGGCTTCGGCGTTGACGGCGCGGTAAAGGATGCGGCGCTGATGCGATTTGTGAAGGCGCAGGCGGAACATGCGCAATACATAACTTCCGTTTGCACGGGGGCATTTGTTCTCGGCGCAGCCGGCCTGTTGCAGGGGCGGCGCGCAACCACGCACTGGGCCTATCACGACCTGCTGGCCCTAGTCAGCGCCGAACCGGTCAAGGCGCGGGTCGTGCGCGACGGAAACATATTCACCGGCGGCGGCGTTACCGCGGGCATCGACTTCGCCTTCACGCTGATGGCCGAGATTGCGGGAGAAGAGCACGCCCGCAAAATTCAGCTCGGTCTCGAGTATGACCCGGCGCCGCCCTTCGACGCCGGCGCGCCCGAAAAAGCGTCGCCCGAGATTCACGGCGCCATGAAAGGGTTCTATGACGCCAGAGCCGACGAATTTCGCGAGATTTTGCGAAGATCGATGGCGTAACGATTGGTTAGCACCTGGCGCTGGAAAATGCGCCGAACGCTCGTAAACTCAACGCCGCGCCTCGTCTGGAGAATTGCCCATGCCGCTCAGATTCGCTTTGTCCGTTTTCGCCGCAACGATGTTGGTTTTTGTCGCGATGCCGGACGCCGCTTTCGCCGCAAAGCCGGCGAAAATTGACCGCCGCGTCAATGAGGCGCTTGCCGAGTTTCGCGAGGATATTGGCGGCGCCGACGAAGTGCTCGCGCGGGCGGAAGGGGTCCTCGTTTTTCCGTTGATCCGCAAGGCCGGCTTCGGCGTCGGCGGGGAATATGGGCAAGGCGCCTTACGCATCAATGGCGCGACTGTCGCTTATTACTCTACAGCCGCCGCATCGATCGGCCTCCAGATCGGCGGTCAGTCGCGCCGCCAGATTATTGTGTTTCTCGATCAGGGCGCGCTCGAAAAATTCCGCTCCAGCGATGGCTGGGAAATCGGTGTTGATGCGTCGGTCGCCGTTATCACGGTCGGCGCCGGCGGCGCCATCGACACGACGCAGCTCAATCAACCGATTGTCGCCTTCGTCTTCGATAATAAGGGGCTGATGTATAATCTGTCGCTGGAAGGCTCGAAGATCAGCCGGATTCACGACGATTAACGCTGCACTTTGCCGCCGCTATTTCAACAGCGGTTGCGCCTTGCCGTAGGTCAGTGATCGCCACAGCCATTCAAATGGTCCGTACCGGAATAATGCAAGCCAGATCGGCGACCAGACCAGAATAAAGAGCCAGACGCCGCCGACGGTGAGGGCAAGCCCGTCAAATGAAACGGAACCGATTTTGCCAAGGCCTGGCGGTCCGTAATAAACGCCCACGGCAATAATTGTCGAAGCCAGGTAGTTGGAGAGCGCCATGCGCCCGGCCGCCGCGAACGGCGCCCGCAAGAGGCGCAAGCCGTCCGATGTGCAGAAAAACATAACAAGACAGGCATATCCGTAAGCCTGGACAAGGCTTGACCAGTAAAGCGCGGATTGTCCGGGAAATACTTTTATCATGGCGAAATTGACGGCAATGAAATGTTCAGCCGACCAGTATGAACCAGCCGCGCCGATAGCCGTAAATACGACGCCGAGCACGAGATAGTGAATGGAGCGCCAGCGCAACGTCAGGAATCCGATTTTGAACAGGGCCATGCCGATCATCATCAGACCAATGGTGCGCGGCATCATGAACAGACCTTGCATGACCTGCGCCATCATGGCGTTCATGGCTGTGTTCGGCAGGCGCTCGAAGAAGCCGCTGCGATAGACGGCCAGTTCTTCCTCAACTTTTTCCGGCGGCGGCGCCCACATTTCCTGTTTGATTTCATTCAACATCTCCGGCGGCATGCTGCCGAACCCGAAATCCTGAAGCGCAAACACTCCAAAATTCAGCGTGATGAGGAGAATGCCGACGACAATAAGCAGCGCGGCGCCCCAGCGCCGGGCGCCTGCAACAAGGAAACCGGCAATGGCGTAGGCGACAAGAATGTCGCCATACCACAACAGGTAATTATGCAGCATGCCGAATATGAACAGCCAGAACATGCGACGGCGATGAAGCGGCGTGCGCGGCGTTGGTTTGTCCTCGCCAATAAACAGAACGAGCCCGGCGCCGAACATCACAGAAAAAAGCGTGATGAATTTGAACTGAAACAGCGTCGTCGAAAGCGACCACCAGAACGCCCCGCCATTGTTAAACGCGTCCGAGAATAGCGCCGGATTGCTCAGCGCATACCAGGGAAAACCGAAGGCGAGAATATTGACCGCGAAGATGCCGAGGATCGCAACGCCGCGCAAAACATCGAGGCTTTCATGGCGGTCTTTGCGTGGAACAATGGCGGGTTGGGTAGAGTCCATGGGAACGCCTGCGCTTTCTTACGCTTCAGTCTCGTATGTGCAGGGCGACCTTGCAAGAACAATTGCAAAGCGCGTTACTTCTTTAGAACAAAAACCCTTCCCTGATCCCGAGGCCGTCGGCGAAGCGCGCCATGCCGTTCTATCGGTCTATCGCGGCAAGGTGCGCGTGTTTTTCGCTGTCTGACAAAAACGATCCGTCAAAGCTGTTGCGCGCCAGTATGCGGATTTCATCTGTTGACAGATCAAGGGCCTCGATAGCGGCGCGGAAATTGTCCATGACATAGCCGCCGAAATAGGCCGGATCATCAGAATTGACCGTGGCTTTGAGGCCGAGCTGCAGCATCCGCTTCAGGGGATGGGCGTTCATATCGTCCACAACGCACAGCTTCAGGTTAGACAAAGGACAGACCGTCAGCGTCATCGCTTCCCGGCGCAACCGGTCCACAAGGGCGTCGTCTTCTAGCGCGCGATTGCCATGGTCCAGCCGGTCAACTTTCAAAAGGTCGAGGGCTTCATATACATAGGCGGGCGGGCCTTCCTCGCCTGCATGGGCGACGGTTTTCAGGCCGGCCTCTCGCGCGGCGGCGAACACGCGCTCGAATTTCGACGGCGGATGGCCGACTTCCGAGGAATCAAGACCGACGGCGTCAATCGAGTCGAACCAGCGCTCGGCCTGTTTGAGTGTTGTAAACGCGTCTTCCTCTGACAGATGGCGCAGGAAACACATGATCAATCTGGTCGTCACGCCAAACTGCGCTTTTGCCAGCTTGAGCGCCGTTTGAATGCCGCTGATCGCCGTGTCGAACGAAACGCCGCGCTCCGTGTGCCCTTGCGGATCGAAGAATATCTCCACATGGCGCACATTGTCGGCGCGCACGCGATTGAGATAGGCCATGGTCAGGTCAAAGAAGTCTTCCTCTGTGCGAAGAACATTCATGCCCTGATAATAGATATCCAGAAAATCCTGCAGGTTCGAAAAATCATAGGCGGCGCGAATCTCATCAACGGTCTTGAACGGCAGTGCGATGTTGTTGCGCTGCGCGAGCCGGAACATCATGTCCGGCTCAAGACTGCCTTCAATGTGAAGATGCAGCTCCGCCTTGGGCAGGCGCTGGGCGAGGGCGATACGCTCTTCAACGGAACTCATGGGCGGGTTCGTCCTGGCGTCATTTAGAATAAAAACCCTTCCTTGAACCCGAGGCCGTCAGCGTCGGCGAAGCGCGCCGGGCCGTCCTTGCGGTCGATGTCGAAAGCGGCCTCGTCGAAGGCATTGTAGCTTTGCGACTCGATCGTATCGACGGCGCGGAAGACAGCGCGCGCGCCGTCCCGCTCAACGGTGAGATCGATAAAGCCGTGGCTGGCGCCGGAAAGGTAACGCACAGCGTCATTGTCGCGGTTGGTGAGCAGCGCATAGTCTGCGCCCTTGCCGCCGAGGAACTCCGGCCGGTAGGGCGACGGGGAGGTGACGGAGCTGACGCCGAGTTCGACGCCGACAGCGCCGCCGTCCTTGTCGACGAGATCGTTCGCCCACCATGTGTGCGTATCGCCGGTGACGACGATCATGCCGTCGCCGCCATTGTCTTTGGCGAGGTCGTAAAACTTCTGTCGTGCCGCCGGGTAACCGTCCCAGGCGTCGAGATTGGTCGGCAGCCCCAGTTTTGAAAACTCAACGAAGGCGCGCGCCTGATCCCATTGCTGTTCAAGCGCGACGATATTTTCTTCGGTGACGTGTTCGGAAAGATCCGGCGCGATCACTTCCGCCATGATCACCTGGTTGGCGATCAGCCGCCAGGGCTGGCCGGCGTCGGATGAGGCGCGCAAGGCATCGGCAATAAACGCGCGCTGCGCGCCGCCCATCATCTCGCGCGTGTCGTCCCACAGGATTTCATCGCGGAACCGGGCGACATCCGCCGGCGATTTCAGCGTCGGGACGACCTCGTTATACTCAAACGGTTTTGTGCGGGCCATGAGCCGCGTCTCGATGGCGGCGATGGTCAGGAGATCGCCAAAGGAAAACGACCTGAAAAACGCTTCCGGCGCCGGTTCCGGTTCACGCACGGGCATCCATTCATAATAGGCCTGCAAGGCGGCGCGGCGGCGCGCGTTCCAGTCCCCTTCCGTTTCCGGGTCATGGTTCTCTGCACCCGTCTTCCAGGAATCATTGGCGGTTTCGTGATCGTCCCAGATCGGAATGACCGGGTGGCGCGCATGCATCGCCTGCGCGCTCGGGTCGGATTTATATTGCGCATGGCGCTGGCGATAGTCGTCAAGGGTCAGGGTTTCGTGGGACGGCGAATGCTCGCGCCCGAGCGCAGCGCCCGCTTCGCCGCCATAGCCCTCTCGCCCATATTCATAGAAATAGTCGCCGAGATGCAGGACAGCGTCGAAGTCGCCCTCCCGGGCGATCAGGTCATAGACGTTGAAATAGCCGAACGGATAGTTGGAGCAGGAGACAACGGCAAAGCGCGCCCGGTCGACCGTGCCGGCGGGTAATGTCCGTGTACGGCCGATGGGTGAATATGTTTCCCCCGCGCGAAATCGGTAGTAGTAAGTTGTTCCCGGTTGAAGACCGTCAACAACAATCTTCATGGTGTGATCGTTTGCGGAGCGCGCCCAAACCTTTCCGTCTCGCACAATGTTGGAAAATCCTTCGTCTGCGGCGCATTCCCAGTTCAGGACCATCGACAACTTGTTATCGCTTAGGCGAATCGCTTCCTCAGGGTGTGAAATCCGCGACCAGATCACAACGCTCGTCGGTCCCGGATCGCCTGACGCGACCCCGTGGGCGAATGCGCCGGATGCAGCTTCGGATACCGCCGTGTAAGGCGTCATTTTCGGCGCGCCGGCGCAAGAGGCGGCGCCGGCGGCGATGCCGGTCGTCAGGGCCGCACGACGTGTCAAAGAGCCGGAAAAGCGGTTGGTCATGGTTTCCTCCCGTTTCGGCGCAGCTTTTTTTCGAACAGGCTGGCCGTCGCCAAAAATTGCACTAGTCTTATGACAGGAAAATGCGCGGGCCCGAAGCCCGGCGCTCAGCACTGGGGAAATCGATGCTGCATATGATCAGGGCCACATTGCTGGCGACAACTGCCTGCGCGGTCGCGGCCTGCGCCGGCGAAAACGCCGAGACGCCTGCCGCCGAGCAAAACGACGCCGCCGCAAGCGATGCGCCGGCGCCCGCGCGCGCCGAAGCCGAGAATGACGGACCGGTGCGGCCCGATCTCGACCCGTATCCGTCGACCTATGCGCCTTACCCGTCCGAGGCGACACTGATAACGGGCGCCACGGTGCTCACCGGAACCGGCGCGCGGATTGAAAACGGGTCGGTATTGATTCGGGGCGGAAAAATCGCCGCGGTGGGCGAAAGCATTGACGCCCCCGACGATGTCACGGTGATCGACGGGGCGGGCAAATGGGTGACGCCCGGCGTGATCGATATTCACTCCCATCTTGGTAATTATCCCTCGCCGTCGACGCAATCGACGTCGGACGGCAATGAAATCACGAACCCGAATACGGCGGAAGTCTGGACTGAACATTCCGTCTGGCCCCATGACGCCGGCTTCACCCGCGCGCTCGCCGGCGGCGTCACGGCGCTGCAGATCCTTCCCGGTTCAGCGAACCTGTTTGGCGGGCGCGCCTCGATTTTGAAGAACGTCCCTGCACGTACGGTTCAGGACATGAAGTTTCCGGGCGCACCCTACGGCATGAAAATGGCGTGCGGCGAAAACCCCAAACGGCTTTATGGCGAGCGCGGCGGACCGGCGACGCGCATGGGCAATTTCGCCGGCTATCGCGCCGCCTGGATCGCCGCGGCGGACTACAAGAAGCAATGGGAAGACTATTGGACGGCCTATGACGACTGGGATGCGGGCGGCGACGATGACGCGCCGGAAGCGCCCATGCGCGATCTCCAGCTAGAAACCCTCGCTGGCGTCCTAAATGGCGACATCCGCGTCAACATGCATTGTTATCGCGGCGATGAAATGGCGTTCGTGCTCGATATGGCCGACGAGTTTGGCTACGAAGTTACGACGTTTCATCACGCCATTGAAGCGTACAAGATCGCCGACAAGCTCGCTGAACGCGGCGTGTGCGCTGCAGTCTGGGCCGACTGGTGGGGCTTTAAACTCGAAGCCTATGACACGGTTCGCGAAAACGCGGCGCTGGTGCATGCGCAGGACGGCGGCTGCGCCATCATCCATTCAGACAGCGCGATCGGCATTCAACGCCTCAATCAGGAAGCGGCAAAAGCCATGGCCGCGGGCCGGCGCATGGGCCTCGATTTGCCCGAGGAAACCGTGATCGCTTGGATCACAGCAAATCCGGCAAAGGCCATGGGTATCCTCGATCAAACCGGAACCCTTGAGCCCGGCAAGATGGGCGATGTCGTGATCTGGAATGGCAATCCGTTTTCCGTCTACGCGCTTGCCGAACAGGTCTTTGTTGACGGCGCGCTTTTATATGACCGGGGCGATCCCGCGCGTTCGCCGCGTGTTGACTTCGAACTGGGGCAGGCGGGCAATAATGCGACGGGAGGAGCAGGCCAATGACCATGCGCAACAAATCATTCGCCATTCTTCTCGCCGCCGCGTTCGCACAAGGCGTCGCCGCGGCGCAAGACGTGACGGCCATCATGAATGGCAGGGTCCTTACCGGCGCCGGCGAAACGATTGAGAATGGCGACGTCATCATCCGAAACGGCCGCATCGCGCAAATTGGCGCCGACCTTTCCGCGCCCAATGGCGCGGCAGTCATCGATGCAACGGGCAAAACCGTCACGCCCGGCCTCATCGCGCCGATTTCCAGCCTCGGTCTTGTCGAAATCGGCCTCGATGCGGAGGCCAACGACACCGGCCCTGAACAGGATGTCGGATTTCCTTTGGGCGCTGCGCTCGATGCGACGGATGCGATCCGACCTGCATCAACGCTCATCCCCATTAACCGGGCCGGCGGCGTCACCCGCGCGGTTACAGCGCCGAACCCCGGCGATTCGCTCTTTGGCGGCCGTGCAGCGATGATCGATTTAACGGGCCGCGCCAATTCCGTCACCCGCGCGCGCATCGGGCAGGTGGCGGCGCTCGGCTATGGCGGCGCCATGCGCGCCGGCGATACGCGCCTTGGGGTCTGGGCCTTGCTGCGCGAGGCGCTTGATGAAGCGCGCAGCTACAACGCCAATCCGAACGATTATGCCCGGCGCGCCCGTCCGGGGCGTCACGCCCTTGCGGACCTTAAGGCGCTGGGGCCTGTCGTCGCCGGCGATCAGCCCTTGCTCGTTTACATCAACGGCGCTGCTGACATTCGCACATTGATCCGTATCAAGAATGAATACGGACTTCGGGTCGTCATCATCGGCGGCGCGGAAGCCTGGCAAGTCGCGGGCGCAATCGCGGCGGCGAATATTTCCGTCATTCTGGACCCAACTGCGAACCTTCCATCGCAATTTGAGGATCTTGGCGCGACAATGGAGAATGCGGCGCGTCTCAACGCTGCGGGCGTGCGCATCGCCTTTACCGGTACGCCAAGCGGGACCCATAATTTGCGCGCACTGACCCAGCTCGCCGGCATCGCCGTCGCTCATGGCCTGCCTTACGATGATGCGATTTCGGCGCTCACCCGCAATCCGGCGGAGATGTACGGACTGGGAAGCGATCTGGGCGCATTGGCCGCCGGCAAGCGCGCCGATGTGGTGGTCTGGGACGGCGATCCGCTGGAGGTGACGAGCGAGCCTGAAGCAGTCTTCATCAACGGGGCGCAGCAGGATCTCGATAACCGGCAAGCGGCGCTGCTGCGTCGATATCAGGACTTGTCGCGGGGGGAACTGCCCCACGCCTATCGCGGCGACTAGGCCGGGCGAAAAGCGCGCCGCCGATCATCAGCGCCGGGATCATGCCGAGCGCGATCAATGAAAGCGCCGCGGGCGCTGCGTCTGCGAGCCTTTCGTCGGACGCAAGCCGGTAAACGCGGGTCGCGAGCGTTTCGAAATTGAACGGCCGCAGCAACAGCGTCGCCGGCAACTCCTTGGCGATGTCGATCGCGACAATAGCGCCGCCGGCGGCGATCGCGCCGCGCAATTGCGGGCCGTAAATGGCGCGTACGATACGGAGCGGCCCGGCGCCGAGGGAGCGCGCCGCCGCATCCATCTGCGGATTGATCTGCGCTAAGCCGCCGGCGATGACATTATAGGCGGCGGTCAGAAAGCGCGCGCCATATGCGTATATGAGTATGGCGATCCCGCCCGCCGCGCCCGCGCCGATCCAACTGGATACCGACGCGGCAAGGGCGAGAAGGCCGATGGCGATAACCGTTCCGGGCACGGCATAGCCAAGGGTTGCTATGCGCAAGGCGCTTCGGGACAAAACGCTTCGCGCGTTCCGCCCGGCATAGGTAAGGGCGCCCGCGATTGCAACGGCGACAGCGGCGCCGACAATCGCAACGAAGCCAGTATTGGCGAAGGCGGCGCCGAGCCCACGCGTTGCAGCGATGCTTTCCGATTGCAGAAACTGTGCGGCAAGGACGCCGGCGGGCGCGACAAATCCGAATAGAACCGGGAGGCTGACAAGCAAGAGAACAAGGAATGCGTGACCCGGTGACAGGCGAATGCGGTTTGCGTCGGCCCTTGCATAGGGCGTTTCCGCAGCGCGTCCGCGCCGGCCTGCCTCTTCCAGGAGAACGAAAATCAGGGCTGCGAAAAACAGGATCGCCGCAAGCTGCGTCGCGGCGCCAAGGTCGCCGAGACCGTGCCATGTCCGGAAAATGCCGACGCTCAATGTCGCGACGCCGAAATAATCCGCAACGCCGAATTCCGCAGCAATTTCCATTAACGCCAGCGCCAGTCCGCCGATGAGGGCGGGCCGTCCGGCGGCGATCAGGACATTGACGGCGGCGCTTGCCGGCCTGGCGCCAAGCATGCGGGCAGCCTCCATCAGCGCCGAGGAGCGCGCGGACAGCGACGCCGCCATAGCGAGATAAACATATGGATAAGTGCTCAGCATCAGGATGAAAGCGGCGCCGGGCGCGGAGCGGATTTCCGGCAGGCGCTCCGCGCCGATCAATTGCGCGACCGGTCCGAAGGGGCCGAGAAGGTCCCCATAGGCATAGGCCGAAATATAAGCGGGGATCGCAAACGGCAGGACCAGCGCGATGGCAAAAAGGCGCCGTCCCGGAAACTGCGCGAGACAAACGGCGGCCGCTGCGCCGGCGCCGATCACCGCCGCGCCCGCGCCCGCCATGACGCAGAGTGCAATTGTGCCGAGGGCGTAACGCAATCCGGGGCCTTGCAGAATTTGCGCAAAGCTGCGTTCTGCGTCCGCAGCGCCCCACAACGCCGCCGCGATCGGCGCAGCGACGACGAGCGCGATAACGGCGATGGCGATTGGCGCAGCAACGCCGGCTTTCGTCCCTCTGGCGATCATTGTCGGTTTATGCCTGTTGCGCTTCAGCGGTTCTCCCGCCCCCCGTGACTCTTTAGCGAAACTCAGGCATTTTCCAAGGCGTCATCGCCCGCCGGGCGCAAGGTGAACATGGTGTGCGGCGCGCGGTTATGGCGCTTACTCTGTCAAACATATCCCATCGTTTTGGCGCGTTCGTCGCCGTGGATGACGCGTCGATTTCCGTTCGCGACGGTGAAATCGTCTGCCTCTTCGGCCCGTCGGGCTGCGGAAAAACGACGCTATTGCGCATCGCCGCGGGGCTTGAGCCGGTGCAGGCCGGGATGGTGCGGATTGACGGAAAGGTTGTCGGCGATCCGGACCACGCAACCCCGCCGGAACGTCGACCGGTCGGGTTTGTATTTCAGGACTATGTCCTCTTTCCGCATATGACTGTCTCCCGCAATATCCGGTTCGGCGTCAACGCGAAGGCCCGCACGGCGCGCGATATTGTCGCCGATGAACTCGGCGCTGTTGGTCTTGAAGGGTTTGAGAAACGATACCCTCATGAGCTGTCCGGCGGCCAACAACAACGGGTCGCCCTTGCCCGCGCCATGGCGCGCAGGCCGCGCGCGCTTTTGCTGGACGAACCCTTCGCCAGTATCGACACGGTGTTGCGCCGCCGGTTACGCGAGGAATTGCGCCGGCTCCTGAAAAGCCGCGATGTCGCCGTCATTCTCGTCACCCACGATCCGGAAGAAGCGCTTGCCATCGCGGACCGCATTGCGCTCATGAACAAGGGACAAATCATTGAAACCGCGACGCCGGCGGATCTGTTCCGCATGCCGGCGACGGCGGAAGGCGCCGCGATATTTCCTGACAGTCAGACGTTTCACGGAACGGTTCGCGGCGCTGTTGTCGAGACAGCATTTGGCGCCTTCGCGGCAGACGGTGCGAGAGACGGTCCGGCGACCATCGTTTTCCGCGCTGGCGCGCTCGCCGCCGAGGCCGACCCGCAAGGACCGTTGCGTGTTGTCGATAACCGTTTCGCCGGTCCCGGCTGGCATGTTTTTCTGGCGGGCGGCGTCGAAAACCAGCACATCCGTGTACGAATGGATGCGCCGCCGGAGATCGGCGCATCGATGCGCGTTCACGTCGATCCCGCCGGTCAGTTTGTCTTCAAGGCGGCGTAAAACAGGGCTTGGCGCGCCGCGCCGTCGCTGCTATAGAAGGTGCGAATAATTCTCACTAACAATTTTAGGATGAAATTATCATAATGAAAACAGTATCTTGGATTTCCCGCGGTTTTCTCGGACTTGCTTTGTTTGCGCTCGCCGCCTGCGGCGAACAGGCCAGCGAGACGGGCGCTGAAGCGCCGGACGCCGCGGCCTCTGCGGGCGTCGTCAATATTTATTCCGGGCGCCACTATGACGCCGATCTCGAAATTTACGACGCCTTCACCGAGGAAACCGGCATTAAGGTGAACCTCATCGAGGCGGGCGGCGATGCGCTTATTGAACGACTGGCGCAGGAAGGCGATGCGTCTCCCGCCGATCTGTTCATCACTGCGGACGCTGGCGTTTTATGGCGCGCGGAGTCCCGCGGCGTTCTGGCGTCAATCGATGACGAAACACTGAATGCGCGCATTCCCGCGCAATATCGCCATCCCGAGGGCAAATGGTTCGGTCTTGCGCGGCGCGCACGCATTGTCATCTTCAACAGGGAGATGGGCCTTCCTGAAGGCCTTGAGCGCTACGAAGATCTCGCTGACCCCGCCTATAGCGATATGATCTGTATACGGTCGTCTTCCAATGTTTATAACCAATCATTGCTTGCGTCGATCATTGCGCATGCGGGCGAGGCTGCTGCGGAGGACTGGGCGCGAGGCGTCGTCGCCAACTTTGCACGCAAGCCGCAAGGAAACGACACCTCGCAAATCGAGGCGGTCGCCGCCGGTCTTTGCCGGCTCGGCGTTGTGAACAGCTATTATGTAGCCCGTTTTGTGGACACGGAAATTGGCGACAATATCGGCGTCCTCTTTCCGAATCAGGGCGACCGCGGCGCCCATATCAATATTTCCGGCGCCGGCGTTGCGGCTCATGCGCCCAATCGTGACAACGCCGTTGCGTTATTGAAGTTCATGGTGAGCGACGCCTCACAGCAGGCGTTCGCCCGCAGCAATAATGAATATCCCGTGGTTGAGGGCGTTGCGCCGTCCGGGCCCGTATCGGCTCTTGGCGTCTTCGATGCGGACACATTGCCGGTGTCGGCGCTCGGCGAAAACCAGCGTCAGGCTGTGGAAATCTTCGATCGCGTTAGCTGGCCGTAACCGCAGCTGTTTGCAAAAGATATAACACCGATATAACGTTATCTGGTTAACGCCGGGGAGCGATATGGCGAGTGAAAATGTCGAACAGGGTGCGCCCGCGCGCGCGCAGCCCAAGGGTCTTTCGAAAAACGAGATACTGGTCTGGGAAACGCTGGCGGCCGGGGACGATCCGCTGAAGGCGTACGAAATCCTCGATCAGTTGAAGGACCGCGGCGTTCGCGCGCCGATGACCGTTTACCGCGCGCTCGACGGTCTCGAAGGCAAAGGCCATATCCACAAGATCGACGGCATGAATGCTTTCGTCCTGTGCAATCACGAAGGCCCGCATCTCGTGCAGACGTTTCTCGTCTGCGAGAAATGCTCGAACGTAAAAGAACTTGAGATGGTGGCGGTCGAGGCGGGCATCCTCGATGCGGTGCGTAAGTCGAGTTTTGAAATGAATACGGCGCGGCTGGAAATCAAAGGCGATTGCGAGGCCTGCGCCGCCTGAGCCCACGCAGCATCACGCGAATCGTTGACTCGCGGCGATTGCCGCCTATGGTCATCTGGCATTCATGCGGGAGAGATTCGAACGCATTTCGCGTTCGGGCGCCGAAGGAGCAACCGCCCCGGAAACTCTCAGGCAAAAGGACCGCATGAATCTTTTGCAGGCTGGAAAGCGGACGCAAAACCCAAAAGGACTTTGCGCCCCGCCGAAGGAGTAAGCGTTGCAGCGGCGCGCGAAGCGCCAATGAAACGCGAAATCTCTCAGGCGCCCATGACAGCCGGGGTCGCCGCGATGGACGCGGCGCCTTTTTGTCGTGGGAAAAAAATATGGCCGTTGATCTCCGCAAAACACCGCTCAATGCGTTGCACCATGCGCTCGGCGCACAGATGGTCGAATTCGCCGGCTATGAAATGCCGGTGCAATTCCCCATGGGCGTGATGGGCGAGCATCTTCATACGCGGGAAAAGGCCGGCCTTTTTGACGTTTCCCATATGGGCCAGGCGTTTTTAAGAACGACGGACACTGCACTCGGCGCCGATGGCGCCCATGGCGCGATTGCCGCCGCCATCGAAACGCTTGTCCCCGGAGAAATCGCCAAACTGAAAAAAGGCGGCCTGCGCTACACCGTGCTACTGAATGAAGACGGCGGCATCCTTGACGATCTCATGATTACGCGCCCGGGCGCTGATGATCAGGCGGGCGCATTGTTTCTCGTCGTCAACGCCGCAACCAAGGGCGATGATTTTGCGCTGATCGAGAAGGCGCTCGGCGACCGCGCAACGCTGGAAATCGCCGACGACCGTGCGCTGCTGGCGCTGCAGGGGCCGGCGGCGGCCGGGGTTGTCGAGCGATTGCTCCCGGGCGCCGGTGAGCAAACCTTTATGACCATGCAGACGTTTGACTGGAACGGTGCGCGTTTGATTGTAAGTCGTTGCGGCTACACGGGCGAAGACGGGTTCGAACTTTCCGTGCCCGCGGCAAAGGCCGAGGCGCTGGCGAAGGAATTGCTCGCCGATGAGGCCGTAGCGCCAATCGGTCTTGGCGCCCGCGATTCCCTGCGGCTGGAAGCAGGGCTCTGCCTTTACGGCCACGATTTGACGCCGGAAACAACACCCGTAGACGGCAATATCGCCTTCGTTATCGGCAAGCGCCGGCGCGAAGAGGGCGGGTTTCCCGGCGCGGAAAGAATTCTGAAAATGCGCACGGAAGGACCGGCGCGATTGCGCGTAGGCCTTGTGCCGGAGGGCCGCGCGCCAGCCCGGGAAGGCGCTGAAATTCAGTCTACGGATGGAAAGACCATCGGCGCGGTGACGTCGGGCGGTTTCGGGCCGACCTTCGGCGGGCCGGTCGCCATGGGCTATGTGGAAGCGGCGCATGCGAAAACAGGAACCGCCGTCAATCTGATCGTCCGCGGCAAACCGTTGCCGGCCAAAGTCGCCGATATGCCGTTTTTGCCACAACGCTATTACAGGGGCTAAGGAGAAGTCATGACCGTAAAATACACCAAGGACCATGAATATGTACGCGCCGACGGCGATGTGTTCGTCATTGGCATTTCCAAACACGCCGCCGAACAACTTGGCGACGTTGTCTTCGTCGAGCTCCCGGATGCGGGCAAGTCATTCAAGAAAGGCGACGACATGGCGGTGGTGGAATCCGTCAAGGCCGCTTCCGATGTTTATGCGCCAATCTCCGGTGAAATCGTCGAAGCCAACGCCGCGATTGTCGATGAGCCGGCGAAAGTGAACGAAGACCCGGAAGGCGCCGCATGGTTTGTAAAGATCAAAGCGTCCGATCCGTCCGAACTCGACGGGCTCATGGATGAAGACGCTTACGCTTCGTTCAAGGATGAAACATGACCAAAAAAAACCCCAAGGGAAATTCGGGGATCGCTATCGGCGTTGGCGCCGGGATCGCGATCGGCGTCGGCGTCGGCGCCGCGCTTGATAATTTCGCCGTCGGAATCGCCATTGGCGTTGCGATCGGCCTTGGCGCCGGGCTCGCCATGACCGGCGCGCTGGCAAAAAATCAGGACGACGACGAAACCTAGGAGCTTTCATGCGTTACCTCCCGTTAAATGACGCTGATCGCGCGCAAATGCTTGGCGTTATCGGCGCCGCCGGCGTCGACGATCTCTTTGCCGACGTGCCCACAGAACATCTGAACGCCGCGTTTGATCTGCCGAACCATCAGGGCGAGATGGCTGTGGAGCGCGCCTTTGCCGCCATGTCGGCGAAAAACCAGGCCGCGGGCGCGGGGCCGTTTTTTCTCGGATGCGGCGCCTACAAGCACCACATCCCGGCGACGGTCGATCACATTATTCAGCGTTCGGAGTTTTTAACCGCCTATACGCCGTATCAGCCCGAGATCGCCCAAGGCACGCTGCAATACCTCTTTGAGTTTCAGAGCCAGGTCGCGGCGCTCACCGGCATGGATGTGGCGAACGCCTCCATGTATGACGGCTCAACGGGTTGCGGCGAGGCGGCGCTCATGGCGCGGCGCATCACCAAGCGCCGGCGCGCTGTCCTTTCCGGCGGTCTGCACCCCCACTACGCCGCTGTCACGCGCACCAATCTCGAACTGCACAATGACACGGTCGTGCTTGCCCCGCCTGACCCGTCCGGCGACGAAGACATTGCAGCGATGATCGACGACGAGACGGCCTGCGTCATTGTTCAGACCCCGGACGTTTTCGGCAATATTCGCGACCTCGCGCCCATCGCCGCGGCGGCCCACGAGAAAGGCGCGCTCCTCGTCGCTGTTGTTACCGAGGCGATTTCCTTCGGCGCGCTCAAAAGCCCCGGCGAGATGGGTGCGGATATTGTCGTTGCCGAGGGCCAGTCCATTGGCAATCCTCTTGGCTTCGGCGGGCCTTATGTGGGGCTCTTTGCGACCCGCCAGAAATATTTGCGCCAGATGCCGGGCCGGCTTTGCGGCGAGACAACGGACGCGGAAGGAAAGCGCGGCTTCGTCCTGACGCTGTCGACCCGCGAGCAGCATATCCGCCGCGACAAGGCGACGTCGAATATCTGCACCAATGCCGGGCTTTGCTCGCTCGCCTTCACAATCCATATGTCGCTCCTCGGGGAAACGGGCCTCAGGCGTCTCGCCATGCTCAACCACGAAGCGGCGTGCAAGACGGCGGATGCGCTGGCGCGCGTCGCGGGCATTGAGGTGATCAATCAGGCCTATTTCAACGAGTTCACGCTGCGTCTGCCGACAAACGCTGGAGCGGTTGCGAATAAGCTGGCGGACGAGGGCGTCCTCGCCGGCGTGCCCGGCGGGCGGCTCTGGCCGGATCATCCCGATACGGAGAACCTGCTCATTGTCGCGGCGACCGAATGCGTGACGGATGAGGATATTGATGTGTTCGCCGTGAAACTGCGGGAGGCGGTTCAATGACCATGAACACCCAGGGCCGACCCACGCGCAGTGACGCGGCAACGGCGTCCGCGGCGCCGACTGTCACCGGCAACAAGGCGCTGCAGATCGAGGAAGACCTGATCTTCGAAGTTGGCGATTTTCATGGGACCGGCGTTGATCTGCCGGAACCGGACAACACCGCCAACCGTCTCGGCGGCATGGAGCGCGGCGCGCCGATCAACCTGCCGGGGCTCACCGAGCCGGAAGCCATGCGCCATTATGTGCGCCTCAGCCAGAAGAATTACGCCATCGACATGGGGCCGTTCCCGCTGGGGAGCTGCACCATGAAACACAATCCACGCCTCAATGAGAAAATTGCGCGGATGCCTGGCTTTGCGGACTTGCACCCCTTGACCCCGGAGACGCAGTGCCAGGGGGCGCTGGAAGTCATCGATACGCTCGGCCACTGGCTGAAGACGCTGACCGGCATGCCCGCCGTCGCCATGTCGCCGAAAGCCGGCGCCCATGGCGAGCTTTGCGGCATGATGTCGATCAAGGCGGCGCTCGAGGCGCGCGGCGAGGCGGCCAAGCGCACGCGCGTCCTCGCTCCGGAATCCGCACACGGAACAAATCCTGCAACCGCCGTGCAGTGCGGATTCACGGTTGACGAGATTCCGGCCGATAAAACAGGCCGGGTCGATCTTGCAGCGTTCAAAGACATGCTGGGTCCCGACGTCGCCGGGATCATGGTGACGAACCCCAACACTTGCGGCCTCTTCGAGCGCGACATTCGCGCTATCGCCGACGCGGTGCATGAAGCAGGCGGATATTTCTACTGCGACGGCGCCAATTTCAACGCCATCGCCGGCAAGGTGAAGCCCGGCGATCTCGGCGTCGACGCCATGCACATCAATCTGCACAAAACTTTTTCGACGCCCCATGGCGGCGGCGGTCCGGGGTCCGGTCCGACGGTGCTATCCGAAGCGCTCGCGCCTTACGCGCCGGTTCCTTATGTTGTGTTCGAGGCGGGTAAATACAGCCTTGTTGAAACGCGGCGCGCGGCGAAAGAGGAAGGCGAGAGCGCCAAAAGCCTCGGGCGCCTCACCGCCTTTCACGGACAGATGGGCATGTTCACCCGCGCCCTCGCTTACATGATGAGCCATGGCGCCGACGGCGTGCGCCAGGCCGCGGAAGACGCCGTGCTCAATGCGAATTACGTGCTCGCCCGGTTGAAAGCGGAAATGACGCCGGCCTTTGACGGCTATTGTATGCATGAAGCCCTGTTTGACGACCGCTTCCTGAAAGACACCGGGGTTGAAACCATCGACTTTGCAAAGGCGATGATCGACGAAGGCTACCACCCCATGACCATGTATTTCCCGCTCGTGGTGCACGGGGCGATGCTGATCGAACCGACCGAATCGGAATCGAAGCGCGAGCTCGATCAATTTTGCGATGCGCTTCTGTCGCTTGCGAAACGGGCGAAAGCCGGCGAAGCGGACGCATTCAAGGCAGCGCCGGTTCACGCCCCGCGCCGCCGGCTCGACGAAACGGCGGCGGCGCGAAAGCCGGTGCTGCGCTGGACCGCGCCGGTCGCGGATGCGGCGGAATAACGGCCCGGTCAAATTTGCGTATCGCGCTTCACTGGCTCCGCCGGAACGGATAGGTTTCCCGTACGGTAAGCGAAACGGGGCGGCGAAATGGACTCACTGAGCAGGCTTTCCATGCTGGGGTTGGAATTTCTTTCTACCCTGTTCATTTTTATTGTGGGGCTCGGCGTGCTCGCCGTCGTCCTGATGTACCTCGCAGATGTGAGCCAGTCGCGAGACGCGGTCAGGCACAATTACCCTGTCGTCGGGCGTTTCCGCGAACTCTTCACGCGCCTTGGCGAATTCTTTCGACAGTATTTCTTTGCCCTCGACCGCGAAGAAATGCCGTTCAACCGGGCCGAGCGCGACTGGATCTACAAATCCGCCAAGGGCAAGAACAACACCCAGCCATTCGGGTCCACGCGCAACCTGAACCTTGTCGGCACGCCGATTTTTGTTAACTGCGCCTTCCCGCGCCTCGACGAAGAAGCGAGCGACCCGCCGCCGGTGATATTCGGTCCCTATACGGATCACCCATACCACGCGGCGTCCATTGTCAATGTGTCCGCCATGAGCTACGGGTCCTTGTCAAAGCCGGCGGTGCGGGCGCTGTCGCGGGGCGCCGCGCTCGCCCAGTGCTGGCTGAATACCGGCGAGGGCGGACTGGCGCCCTATCATCTCGAAGGCGGCTGCGATGTCATATTCCAGATGGGCACGGCGAAATACGGATGCCGGACGAAAGACGGCGGGCTCGACGAGGAAAAACTCGCCGCGATCGCTGCGAAGCCGGAAGTTAAAATGATCGAGGTGAAGCTCGCGCAAGGGGCCAAGCCCGGCAAGGGCGGCATCCTGCCGGCGGCGAAGGTCAATCGCGAGATCGCGAGAATTCGCGCGATCCCTGTCGGCAAGCCGTCGGTCAGCCCGAACCGTCATCCGGAAATCGACAATGTGGACGAGCTTCTCGATTTTCTGATCCGCGTGCGCCGCGCCTCGGGCCTGCCGACCGGTTTCAAGACGGTGCTCGGCGCCTATGGCTGGGTCGATGATCTGTGCGACGCTATCGAGCGGCGCGGGGTTGAAGCGGCCCCCGACTTCATCACCCTGGACGGCGGCGACGGCGGCACCGGCGCCGCGCCTATGTCATTGATGGATAATGTGGGCCTGCCCCTGAAACAGGCGCTCCCCATGCTGACGGATATTCTGGAGCGGCGCGGCCTTCGCGAGCGCATCAAGGTGATCGCATCCGGCAAGCTGGTGACGCCGGCGGAGGTCGCCTGGGCCTATTGCGCCGGCGCTGATGTCGTCAACACGGCGCGCGGTTTCATGTTTTCCATTGGCTGCATTCAGGCGCTTCGTTGCCACACGAATAATTGCCCGACGGGCGTTACGACCCACAAAAAGTCCTTGCAGGGCGGGCTGGATCCGAAGGTCAAGGCGCCGCGGGTCGCCCATTATGTGGAGAAGATGCGCAAAGACGTCGCCATGATCGCCCATTCTTGCGGCGCGGCCCATGCCCGAAATCTCAAACGCTTTCACGTACGCATCCAGCAGGAGGATGGTTCCTCCGTGCCACTCGACGAATTGACAAAACGCTTCCGGCCTATGGCGCCAGAGGAATATCGGGCGGGTGACTGATGCCCAAACTCCTCATCGTTTATCACTCAAAAACCGGCGGGACGCGTCAGATGGCCGAAGCCGCGTTTGAAGCGGCGCGCGACGAGTGTGAGACGCTTCTGAAAACGGCGAACGAGGCTGGACCCGAAGACGTTTTGCAGGCCGATGGCTATATTTTCGCCGCGCCGGAAAATCTCGCCGCCATTGCCGGCGTCATGAAGGACTTTTTTGACCGTTGTTATTACCCGGTCTTGGGAAAAATTGAGGGGTGCCCTTACGCGCAGATGGTGTGTGCGGGTTCCGACGGCGAGAACGCCGCGCGCCAGACCGCGCGCATCGCCACGGGCTGGCGCCTGAAAGAAGTCCAGCCGCCGCTCATCATCTGCACCCATGCGCACACGCCGGAAGAAATTCTGGCCGAGAAAACGATTGCGGAAAGCAATCTGGAGAAATGTCGAGCGCTAGGAAAAACAGTCGCGGCGGGCCTGGCGATGGGGGTGTACTAGGTGTGGCTGGTTGCTGGTTGCTAGTGGTTAGAAGTCGCCTTGCGATTATTTTCTAACCACTAACCACTAACCACTAACCACTAATTCAGCTTCCCACGCAGTTCCGCAATCGACTTTTCGATAAAGGCGTTCTGGGCGCCCGTATCCATCCGCTCCCGGATGATCTCCTGCGCCGCGGCGATGGCGACGTCGGCGGCGCGGCCGCGCACCTCTGAGAGGGCCTGGGCCTCGGCGCGGGCGATCTTGTCTTCCGCCGCTTTGGCCCGGCGCTCCATCTGCGCATGGATTTTGTCGCGGGCCTCGGCGGCGAGTGCTTTGGCGTCTTTCTTCGCCTGCTCGATAATGGCTGCGGCTTCTGTTTCCGCTTCGCGCTGACGGCGCTGATATTGCGCGAGCAACTCCTGCGCCTCTTCGCGCATCTTGCGCGCCTCGTTGATTTCATCGGCGATGCGATTGGCGCGCTTGTCGAGCCCTGACGCCATGGTCTTGTGAAGCCCCGCCCGGGCGAAAACGCCGAGGACGATGACAAAGGCGATCAGCACCCAGAAAGACGAGTCGCCAAGAAGCCCGCCGCTCTTTGCGGCTTCATATCCGGCGTCTTCAGCGGCGGCGGCCGCGGCGAGGACAAGTGACATCATCGGGCGCTCCTATCGGGCGACATTGGTCATGGCGCGGGCGACTGCGTCGTCGGTCGGCGCTTCGTCGATCAGGCGTTCGACGATGGCGCGGGTCGCGTCAGCGGCGGCTTCATCGACCTTGGCCGTCGCCTGTTCCTTCATCTCACTGATCCGCGCCTCGGCGGCATCGAGCTTTTCCTGCAGCTTGCCGTCCGTCTCGGCCTGCATTTCGGCGATTTCCGCATCGACCTCGGCGCGGGTGTCCGCGGCGATCCCTTGCGCCTTCGCCTTGGCGTCCGCGAGCGCCTGATTATAGGCGGCTTCGGCAGTCTCGGCCTGTCCCTTGAACTCCGACGCCTGGTCGAGGTCATCGGCGATGCGGTCGCGGCGTTCCTCGATCGCCCCGGCGATTGCCGGCAGGAAACGCCCGGCCATCAGCCAGTAGAGAATGCCGAACGTAATGGCGAGCCAGAACAACTGGCTCGGCCAGGTCGACATATCGAGCTGCGGCAGGCCGCCGGATTCAGCGGCGGCGTCTCCAGCGGCCGCAGCGGCGGCGACAATGACGGCGGATAGGGACAAGGATCAGCTCCTGAAAAGGCGTCTGACTAGAAGATTTCCAGCAGGATCAGGATCGAGATCGTGAAGCCCAGAAGGCCGGTAAATTCCGTCAACGCAAAGCCAAGCAACATGGTCGGCTGGTTGGCGGCGGATGCGGACGGGTTGCGGAAGGCGCCCGTCAGGAAGTTACCGAAGATGAGGCCGAGGCCGACGCCGGCGCCGGCGAGAGGGATCGTGGCGAGGCCCGCACCGATCAGTTTTGCTGCTTCTACTTCCATTGGTCTTAACTCCTGGTCGTTTTCTTTTGAGCCGGTTTATCCCGATGCCGCGGTTGGCTCTTCAAACCGCGCAGGAAAGGTTTCGATCAGTGATCGGCGGCGTGCGCCGCATCGCTGAGATAGATGCAGGTCAGGATCGCAAAGACGTAGGCCTGCAGGAATGCAACAAGGAACTCGAGGGCGGTGACAGCGACCGCGCCGATAAAGGGCAGGATGCCCATCACCGTAAGAACGCCGCCCGCGCCGATCAGCGATACGACGAAGCCGGCGAAGAGTTTCAGGATGATGTGGCCGGCGAACATGTTGGCGAACAGCCGGATCGCCAGCGAAAGCGGGCGCGACAGAAATGAGACAAGCTCAATCGGTATCAGAAGAATGTACATTGCCGGCGGCACGCCCGACGGGGCGAAGAGTTTCAAAAACCCGAGGCCGTTCTTCCAGAAGCCGTAAACGATGACGATGGTGATCGTCAGCATCGACAAGGCGAGTGTGACGGCGAGGTGGCTCGTTGTCGTGAAGGTGTGCGCCGCATGAGGCAGGCCCGGCAGGGTCGGGATCAGGCCGAAAAGATTGGCGATCAGGATCCACAGGAAAAGCGTGAAAACGTACGGAAAAAATTTGCGGCCCTCTGCGCCGATGGTGTCGCGCACAAGGTCTGAGACAAATTCATAAAGCACTTCAGCGGTCGATTGCAGCCGGTTCGGAATGATGGCGGCGCGCCGGGTTGCAACAGCGAAAAAGACGATGATCGCGCCGGTGCAGATCAGCATCCACAAAGCGGAGTTGGTCAGCGAAATATCCAGAGAGCCCAGCGAAAGATCGACGATCGGAATGATCTCGAACTGGTCCATCGGGCCGGCGGCGCGGAAGCTCTGCATTGTTGTCTCGTCACTTCAGACGGCGTCGCCGTCGCTTCTCTTAATTCAGGGACCGCGAAAGATTGCGCAATCCCGCTGCAAACCCGATCCCGATGCCGGCGAGGAGAAGCCATGGGCTTGTCCCCAGCCATTTATCGAGCAGAAAACCGATCAGCGTACCGACAAAAAGCCCCGCCAGGAGGTCCGACGATGCGCGCAAGGCCTTGCCCCAGGCTGCGCCGCTCGCATGACCGCCTTCTTCTTCCGGTTCGCGTTCGCCCCGCATCTGATCGAGGCGATCGGCAAACGCGTCCAAAGACGGCGGCGCCTTCCCGTCGGCGCCTTCTTTATCGTCGGAGGTCGCCATCTAACTGCCCGAAAACAGGCGCAAAACGAACGCTCGCGCCTCTCGAAATCGCGCGGACAATAGAGGCGCTGCAGTGCAGCGTCAAGCAAGCTTAATTTTGCGCAAGATCTTGAATTTTATGGGGAAATTTCCCCGCGGCGAGCGGTCGCGGCGGTTATTCCGCCGCAGCGAGCTGTTCGGCTTTGGAAAGGTCGACCGAGACAAGCTGCGAGACGCCCCGTTCGATCATGGTGACCCCGAAAAGCCGGTTCATGCGCGACATGGTGAGCGCGTGGTGGGTGATGATGATGAATCGGGTCTCGGTCTCCTGCGCCATCTCGTGAAGGAGGCGGCAGAAGCGTTCCACATTGGCGTCGTCAAGCGGCGCGTCGACCTCGTCCAGGACACAGACCGGCGCCGGGTTCGCCATGAAGACCGCAAAGATGAGCGCGGTGGCGGTAAGCGCCTGCTCGCCGCCCGACATGAGCGACATGGAGGCGAGCTTCTTGCCCGGAGGCGAGGCCATGATTTCGAGACCGGCGTCGAGCGGATCGTCGGAGTCGATGAGGCGCAGTTCCGCCTGGCCGCCATTGAAAAGCCGCGTGAAGAGGGACGCGAAATTCTTGTTCACTGTCTCGAACGCATCGAGAAGCCGCTGGCGCGCTTCGCGATTGAGGCCGCCAATGGCCGCGCGTAACTTGCGGATGGCGCCGTCGCAATCCTCGCGCTCAACGGTGAGCGCTTCCATGCGTTCGGCGACTTCCTTCAGCTCTTCATCCGCACGCAGATTAACGCCGCCGAGATTTTCTCGCTCGCGCTTGTAGCGCTCAAGCTTGCGCTCAACATCGTCGCGTTCGGGCAGGTCCTTGCCCTCTTTATGTTCGGAAATGGCGAGCAATTCGTCGGGCGCAGCTTCGCAGGTTTCGCGGGCGAGATGTACTGCTTCTTCCACGCGCTCGGCGGCGGCTTCGGCCTGGGCTTCGAGGCGGGCGCGGGTTTCGCGCGCTTCGGCTGCCGCGCCGTCGGCGTCTTTGGCGGTTTTGTCAGCAACCTGCGCGGTCTCAACGCCGCGGGCGAGCGCGTCGGCGGCGTCATTGCGGCGCGTCTCTGCTGCCCCAAGCTGCTCAAGCAGCGCTTTGCGTTTTTCTTCGATAACGGCGGGCGCGCCGGCCGCCGTTTCGCACGCGGTTTTCGTTTCAACGATACGCGCTTCAAGCTCGGCAATGCGCGATCTTGCGGTTTCGGCCCGTTCGCGCCAGAGCGTTGACTCCCGCGATAATTCCTCAAGCCGGACGACGCGGGCAGCCGCTTCCCGGGTCAGGTCGTTATGGGCGCTGCGCGCTTCTGCGGCGTTGCTGCGGGCGTCGTTGACGGTTTCGCGAAGCGACGCGAGGGCGCCCGCGATAAGCTCCGCATCCGGAAGGTTTTCCTGATCCCGCCGAAGCGATGAAAGCGTTTGGTCTGTGTCCGATTTGTCCTCGGCGAGGCGCGTGAGGTTTTCGTCAATCGCCGCAATGCGCGCGGTCGCCCGTTCGTGCTCGCGTTCAAGGGCGGCGAGGGCCGAGCGTGCGGTGTCGAGAGACTTTCGCGCATCAGTAAAAAGCGCGCGCGCTTCGCGTTCAACGCGCTGGTTGTTCTGAAGGCTTTGCGCCGCCGCGTCATATTCAGACTGCGCCGTCTCGACGCGCGCATGGGCGGCTTCAACATCATTTTCCAGCGCCACGATGCGGTTGCGCTGTTCAAGGCGCACAGCGGCGGCGGTCTTGGCGTCGGCGCGGGCGATAAATCCATCCCAGCGTACAAGATCGCCCTCACGCGTGACGAGACGCTGGCCAGGGCGCAAGGCGCGTTTCAGCCGTTCCAGATCGGCGCGGTCGACGACGCCGATCGCCGCAAGGCGGCGATGCAGTTGCGCCGGCGCGCGAACGAATTGCGCAAGAGGCGCGGCATCCGACGGCAGCGGGTCAGCGAAAGCGCCGTCGCCATGGCCCCAATGGGCGGGCGCCGCGTCATCAATTGTTGCGCTTAAATCATCGCCAAGCGCGGCGGCAAGGGCGTTCTCGTATCCCGGATCGACATAGGTGTCTTCAAGGAGCGGGCGCCATTCGTCGCTGTCATTGACCGCGAGAATTTTGCGCAAGGCTTCCCGTTCGGCGTCGATTTCCGTGAGGCTCTGTTCGGCCTGACGCAAAGGACCGCGTAAAGAGGTCTCAAGGCGTTCCGCCGTCTGACGATCTTCCTCCGCCTGATGGAACGCCGCTTCTGCGCGGGTTGCGGCTTCTTCTGCCGCGACAAAGCCGGCTTTTGCGTCTTCCAACGCTTCGGCCTGCGCCGCGCTCGGATTGATAAAGTCGCGCTCCTCGCGGAAGGTGCGCGACTGCTCTTCAATCTTGCCAAGGCGTCGCTCTGCGGCGGCGATGTTTTCCGAAATCGTGCGCCGGCGCGCATCGATCTCCGCCGCCTCGGCGTTTTTCTCTTCAAAAGCGCTTTCGGCCTCGCCGAGTTTTTCCGATGTCGCCGCCATCACATTCGCCGCGTCGGCGAGGCGCGCCTGTTCGGAAGACTCTTTTTCTTTCAGCGCCGCGCTTTCCGCAGTTTGCCGTTCCGCAGCGGCGTCGGCGTCTCCGAGCAGCCCGCGCTCGCGTTCCAGATCGCCGGAAAGCCGTTCGATCTCGCCGTTGAGGCGGGCCAGTTCCGCGGCGGCGCGCTGCGCCTCTTCGTCAAGCCCTTCCCGGGCGACGGTGAGGCGATGCAATGCGGCGGCGGCTTCCGCTTCCGTTTGCCGCAACGGGTCGAGCGCGTCATGGGCGTTTGTCTGCGCTGTCGTGGCGGCGGCGGCGGCCTGTGCGGTTTCTTCAATGAGGCCGGCAATGTCGCTCAAACCCTCTGCGGCTTTTTCTTGCGCGAGCGTCGCCTCGCGCCAGCGCAAATAGGAAAGCATGGCTTCCGTGCGGCGAATGTCGCCGGAAACATTGCGGTAGCGGGTGGCCTGGCGGGCCTGCCGGGCGAGCGCGGCTTTCTGGGTTTCAAGTTCGCCAATGACGTCGTCGAGGCGCTCAAGGTTTTGCTCCGCGGCGCGCAGGCGCAACTCCGCTTCATGCCGGCGCGAATGCAGCCCCGTGACGCCGGCGGCTTCTTCCAGAAGGCGACGCCGGTTCTGCGGCTTGGCGTTGATGAGTTCGGAAATCTGTCCCTGCCGCACAAGCGCCGGCGAATTGGCGCCGGTCGAGGCGTCGGCGAAGAAGAGCTGCACGTCCTTGGCGCGCACTTCCTTGCCGTTGATCCGGTAGATCGACTGGGTGCCCTCGTCCTTGCGAATAATCCGCCGCGAGATTTCAAGGCTGTCCGTATCGTTCCACTCCGACGGCGCCGAACGGTCCGAATTATCGAGCGAAAGGATGACTTCAGCCCAGTTGCGCGAGGGGCGCATGGAGGTGCCGGAGAAGATCACCGCGTCCATGCCGTCGCCGCGCAAGGCTTTGGCGGATGTCGCGCCCATGACCCAGCGCAGCGCTTCGAGCAGGTTGGACTTGCCGCAGCCATTGGGGCCGACAATGCCGGTGAGCCCGTCGCGGACCTCGAAATCGGTCGGCTCGACGAAGGACTTGAACCCGATCAGACGAACATTGGTGAATTTCACGTATCGTTCCCGGCTATTCTCGCGCGCATTGCAGCGCACCCTGTTTCAATAACTTCCTGATTCGAACGCCAATGATCGCCGATTCTGACGCACGGCCAAGCACTTGGCGCGATGCTGGGGAAAGTTAGTCGCCCGTTGCTGCGTCGATGGCGTCAAAAAGCTCCTGATGCGACTGGAATCGCTTGTAGACGCCATTGACGATGAAGCTTGGCGTGCCGCCGATTTCATATTCGTCGCGGGCGACGGCGATGTTGTCGTCTATATGCGCCTTGATGTCGTCACGCTGGAGACAGGCGTCGAAGGCGGCTTCGTCGATCCCGGCGTCCGCGGCGGTTTTTAGCAATTCCGCGCGCGCATCCTCGCCGAACGCCCAGGTCTCCTGGGTTTCAAAGAGCGTATCCATCACCGAAAAATACTTGTCCGCGCCGCCATCGTCTGCAGCGCAACGCGCCAGCATTGCCCCGGCGTAGGAACGCGCAACAAGCGTCGGGTGACCGGGAATGACCGGCATTTCGCGAAGGATAAACCGGATCTTGCCTGTCTCGATGTACTGTTCATTGACCGTCGGAAAGACTTCCTCGTGCCAGTTGGCGCAATGGGAACAGGTAAGCGAGGCGTATTCGATAACAGTGACGGGCGCGTCCGCGTCGCCGAGCGTCATTTCCGAAAGCGCGCCGACCGGTTCCGTAGCATGGGCCGCCGTTTCGGCCTGCGCGCCGGCCGTCAGGAACGCGGCCGCCGCCAACGCAGTAAAAGTTTTTTGATACGCAAACATGGACCCGTCTCCCGCGGCGCGACCCGCGCCTTAGCTTTCCGCATTCTCCAGCGCATTGTCGATCGCCTCGGACATAGCGTCGACGGTCGAGAAATGACGCAAGGTCCCGTCAACAACGAAGCTCGGCGTTGAATTGATTTCGTAGCGGTCGCGTCCGTCGGCGACATTCGCGTTGATGAGATCCACAAGCTCCTGCCGGCGCACGCAGGTGTCGAATGCGGCCTCATCGAGACCGGCCTGCGCGGCGATCTTCATCAGCTCGTCGCGGGTGTCGCCATAGATCCACTTTTCCTGCGTTTTAAAGAGCGATCCCAGCACCAGGAAATAGGCGTCGTCCCCGCCCTTGTCGGCGGCGCAGCGCGCCAGCATGGAACCGACGACGGAAAGCTCCGCCGGCGCCGTCGGAAATTCGCGGAAGACGAACCGGACTTGCCCCGTATCCACATATTTTTCCTTGATCGCCGGAAAGACGGTCTCGTGGAAGGTGGCGCAATGGGGACAGGTGACGGATGCGTATTCGATGACGGTCACCGGCGCATCCGCCGATCCGATGGACATTTCCGAGAGCGCCCCGGTTGCCGTATCGTCGATGACTTCCGCCGATCCGCCGGATGCGCTTGCGCCGGCCTCGCCATTCTGACCGCAGGCGGCGAGCGCGAGGGCCGCAGCGCCGACAGCGCAGAAACGGGAGGCGTTCTCAAAGATCTCAAAAAGCATCGCGATGGAACCTTTCCGGCGTGACGCCGGGTCTGCCGTCGACGCACAAAATAACAGGGAAACTTGAGCCCCAGAATCGCCGATGGGGGCGGGAGAAGCAAGCCCCGGCGGGCTCTATTTGTCGCTGGATCTGGCGCGGATCGCCGCGCGAAAGGACGAAAGCGCCGCGCCGAGCGGTTCGTTCGCGTCATCGTCCCGGCCACCGGTACGGGCCGCCTCGCCCGGACGCTGTTTCACGGCGATATGGTTAACCGCGCCGGGCCCGAGATAACGGTTGATCGCGGTCAGAAGATCGCCCGTCCGCATCTGCAGTTCCGCCGCCGCGGCGCCGTCCGGGGCGATGATTTCAAGGGTGCGCCCGGGCCCATTGCCGAGGAGCCGGCCGGGCCGCCCGAGGGCCGCAATGTCGGCGCCGGCGATGGACGGCCAGTTATCGGCAAGGCCGGGGTCGGCGTAGCGGGTTGTCTTTGCAAGGCGCGAGAAGACATCCGCCGCGGCGCGCGCGACTTTCGGCGGGCCCCGGCGCACCGGCCGCGTATTCTGAAAATAGCCCTGTTGAAAATTTTTCACGTCACGCCCGTTTTCGTTTGCCGCGGCGCTTTGCCATCGACGCGCGGCCTCACCATAACATGAAGTCATGGCGTTTGACGAAAAAGATGGGCGCGCGCCGGCGCAGCTCTCCCGGCAATTGCTGCGCTGGTATGGGAAAAACGCCCGCGCGCTCCCCTGGCGCGTTGGCCCGGATGCTGCGCGCGCCGGGGTGCGGCCTGATCCTTATGCGGTGTGGCTGTCAGAGATCATGCTGCAGCAGACAACAGTGGCGAGCGTTGCGCCGCGTTATGCTGCATTCCTGAAACGCTGGCCGACGGTCGAAGCGCTGGCTGCGGCGCCACTCGACGATGTTCTCGGCGAATGGGCGGGACTTGGCTATTATGCGCGGGCGCGCAATATCCACAAATGTGCGGGCGTAATCGCCGGGCGCCATGGCGGTTTTTTTCCGGATACGGAGGAAGCACTGCGCACGCTGCCGGGGGTCGGGGACTATACGGCGGCGGCGATCGCAGCAATTGCGTTTAACAGGCGAGCGATCGTGGTCGACGGAAACATTGAGCGCATCGTTGCGCGGCTGTTCGCGATTGCAACGCCCTTGCCGGCGGCGAAGGCGGAAATCAAACAACGCGCCGGCGAATTCTGGCCGGCGACGCGTTCAGGCGATTTTGCGCAAGGGCTGATGGATCTGGGCGCGAGCGTCTGCCGGCCGAAATCGCCGGCGTGTGAAATTTGTCCGCTTAAGGATGAATGCGTAGCCCATAAAATTGGACGGACGGAAGACTTCCCGCGAAAGGCAAAGAAGAAACCGAAGCCGACGCGGCGCGGCGTCGTTTTTGTGCTGATGAATGCCCGCGGCGAAATCTTATTCGAGCGCCGGCCAGACAGGGGCTTGCTGGGCGGCATGCTCGGCCTGCCCGGCACGGACTGGGCCGGCGCATTGCCGGACGATGTTTTCGCCGCCGCCCCGGCGCCGGCGCGCTGGAAAGCGGTAGGCGAGGCCGTGCATGTTTTCACGCATTTCCGTCTGACGCTCGATGTTTACGCCGCTCCCGCGCCCAAGGGCTTTCGGCGCAAATCCGGCCAGCAATGGATAGACCCGGCGGAAGCGAAACTGCCAACGGTATTCAGGAAGGCGCTGGAAACCTAAAGCGACCGCAGGGAACTCGCCGCGGACGAAAAGAAGTTCAACAGCGCATATTCAAGGGGCAGGAACGCCACCTGCGACAGGATCATAAACAGCATTTGCGCGATGACGGGGAAGATAATGAAACGCCAGCGCGGCGGCAGGGCGTTCCAGATCATCGGCGCCGCCACGATCATGATGAGAAATTCCAGCGGTCGGGGGCTCGCCGCCATGCGCAGAATGAAAAGCGAGTGAATGCCGCCGGCCCAGTCGCCGCGCGCGACCTGTCGCTCCAGCGCCGTCTCATAGGCGGCGGTGTCGGCGGCGGCGAAACTGAAGACAAGAAAGAAGGCGCCCGTCACGACGATGGAGATTGCGGCCCATTTCAGCGAAAACGCATGCGCGCCGCGGGCGAGCCAATAGCCGGGCCCGCGTTTCGGCCGCGGTCCGCGGACGAGCTTCGTGCCGCCGGTAACAGCGTCCATGCGTAGCGAAATATGGGCGGTCGATTGCGGTCCGAATGACATGGCGCGCGAAACGCGTCTCCAGGCGTCCTTCACCGAAATGCTCCCGCTGCGTTGCAATCCAGTCGTTTTCGTCAGGAAAGGTTTCAACTGCGCCCCGGACAATGATAAAATTGAATCTAAGCGCCGAAACAACGGCGGTGCAGGAGGAGGCGTGACAATGGTCGGAAAATTCCAGGGAGCGCTGATTGCGACCGGTTTCTTGCTGGCGAATGTTGGGTAAGGCAATGGGCAAAGAGCGCATCATCGCCGGACTGCTTATCGCCGCGGGCCTTATCAACTTTGCGCCGGTTATCGGCGTTTTCTCAGGCGCGCGCATTGAAGCGATGTACGGCGTCGAACTTGATCAACCGGCGCTTGAAATCCTGCTGCGCCACCGCGCCGTCCTGTTCGGGCTTGTGGGCGGGTTTATGATTTACGCTGCGTTTCGGCAGGCCCTGCATCTGATTGCGATCATTGGCGGGCTGGTTTCAATGGCGGCGTTCCTTGCGCTTTATTATTCGTCGGCGGAACAACCTCCGGCGCTGCTCTCGATTGTCTACGCCGATATCGTCGGCGTTGTTTTGTTGGGCGTCGCCCTGACGTTATATTTCATTGGCGAAAAACGCTGACACGTTTTACGCTGTCAGCGCGTCTTCCCATGCAACGTATTCCGGCGCGGCGGTTTTCATGTCGCCCCACAGCCAGACCATGCGGTCGAGGAACCACAGCTTGGCGAAGATTGAAAAATGCCAGGCAATGAACGCCATCCAGAAATCCTTGAGGAAAAGCCCGGCGATGGCCGGGATCAACAAAGCGCCGCTGATGAGCGTTGTGAGCAGCGCGGCGCGCGCGTGTCCTTTGGGGATCGGGACCGCTTTTCGGTTGAGCCATACCCGCTCGCCAAGCACGGCTTTGGTCATCCACGCATCGGCGTTTTTGGGCCGCGGGAACACACGTGGATTGAGCCAGATCCAGACCGCGAGAATGGCGATCGGGATCAGCGCGCGCCAGCCGATCCAGACATGGCTCCACAGGGCGAGAAAAATGAGCGGGCCCGAGGCGAGCCGGGTCCAGCCGCTCAACGGGTTCGCATGGCGAAGCCAGACGGCGTCGGTCATGGACATGAGTTTTTCAGAGAATTTTTGATCGCCCATGGCGGCGTGCGCTCCAGACTTGCAGACATGAGATAGTCGCGCCGCCGCGCAGTTCGGTTCAAAGCGATCGCTGGGCAAGATCGGCGAATTCGCAGAGCAGGGGCCTTGTGTCGCGCGGGTCGATGATGTCTTCCACGAGGAATTGTTCCGCGGTGCGGAAGGGCGAGGTGACCCGCCCGAGCCGCGCCTTGATCTCTTTCAGCATCGCCGCCGGGTCGTCTGACTTTTCGAGCTCGCTCTTATAGGCGACCTCAACCCCGCCTTCCATGGGCAGCGAGCCCCAGTCGCCGCTGGGCCACGCGAAGCGATATTGAAACCGCGTATGGTTCGACATGGCCGCGCCGGCGACGCCGTAGGCCTTCCGTATAATGACGGTGGCCCAGGGGATGGTCGCGTCGTAGATGCCGTTCATGGCCTCAACGCCGCGGCGAATGGTGGCGGCGCGTTCGGCCTCAAGCCCAATCATAAAGCCCGGATTATCCACAAGATGAACGACCGGCAGGCGAAACTGTTCCGCCAACTGAACAAAACGCTTCGCCTTTTCCGCTGTATCGGCGGTCCATGAGCCGCCGAGAAATGTCGGGTCGCTCGCCAGTACGGCGACAGGCCAGCCGTCGAGCCGCGCAAAAGCAGTGATCGCGGCGCGGCCCCATCGTTTGCCCATTTCAAAGACGGAGCCCTTGTCGGCAATGCTCTCCACGATTTTGCGCATGGAGTAGGCCTCGCGTTGGTTCTCGGGCACGGCGCCCAAAAGCGACGCATCGCGCCGGTCGGGCTTGTCGCGCGGCGCCGTGCGCGCAGCCTTAGCGCCGGCTTTGGAGGGGAGGTAGGAAAGGAACGCCCGCGCCATTTCAAAGGCTTCCCGCTCGCTTTCGGCTTCGTCGTCGATAACGCCGTTGCGCGCATGAATATCGGCGCCGCCCAATTGCTCCTTGTCGAGATTTTCGCCGGTCCCAAGACCGGAAACGACCGCCGGGCCGGCGGTGAACACCTGCGCGATGCCGCGGACCATCACCGAATAGTGGCTCGCGACCATGCGCGCCGCGCCAAGGCCCGCGGTTGGCCCAAGCGCGAGGGCGACCACGGGCACGGTCTTCAGGTTTTTGACCACATGCTCCCAGCCGGGAACGAAGGGCACATAGGTGAAGCCCATATCTTCGAGCATTTTCACCGAGCCGCCGCCGCCCGTCCCGTCGATCATGCGGATGAGCGGCAGTTTCAGTTCATGAGCCATTTGTTCGGCGGCGACGAATTTGCGATGGATCGCTGCGTCCGCCGCGCCGCCGCGCACGGTGAAATCATCGGCGCTCGCGACAACCGGCGCGCCATTGATCCGCCCACGGCCGAAAATGAAATTGGAGGGCGCGAAGTCTTCCAGCTCGCCGGCTTCGTCATAGGCGCCGCGCCCGGAAATCTTGCCGATCTCGCGAAACGAGTTTTTGTCGAGAAGGCCTTCAATACGTTCGCGGGCGTTCAGTTTGCCGCGCGCTTTCTGTCGGGCGAGCTTTTCCTCGCCGCCCATTTTTTCAGCAAGGGCCTGACGGCGGCGGAGTTCGTCGAGGTGTTTGGAGGTGGGCATAGGCGGAGTTTAGGGAAGTGAGGATATCGGTAAAGGAATAATCCCATCCCCCCCGATTTCCCCGGCGAAAGCCGGGGCCCATATTCGTAAAGTTTTCTGGATCCCGGCTTTCGCCGGGATGAGCGGCGGGGGATTACCCCGTCATCTTTTTCCGGATCTTGTCGCGCAGGAAATCGATGGGCTTGCGGCCCGTCTTTTCTTCATAATGCCAGTATGTCCAGCCGTTGCAGGCCTGCGCGTTCTGGACCGCGGCGCCCACCTTGTGGATCGAGCCCTGAATTTCCGTTTCGCCGTCTTTAACGTAGAGCGAGCCGTCCGCGCGCACTTTCGCCTCGTGATTGCCGCGGGGCGAATAGAGTTTTGCGCCCGGCTTGATGAGCTTGGTCTCGACCACCTGCCCGAAGGGAACCCGCGGCGCGGCCTTGGGCGAGGGCTGGGTCTTGAGGTCGTCATCGCCGAGCGGTTTTACCCGCGCGATGCGCTTTTTCGCCGCTGCGATATAGGTTTTGTCGCGCTCGACGCCGATGAAATGACGGCCAAGATATTTCGCCGCCGCGCCGGTGGTGCCGGAGCCGAAAAACGGATCGAGCACAATGTCGCCCGGCTTGGTCGAGGCGATCAGCACACGGTATAAAAGCGATTCCGGCTTTTGCGTCGGGTGGGTCTTGGCGCCTTTTTCGTCCTTGATGCGCTCGCCCCCGGAGCAGATTGCGAACTCCCAGTCCGAACGCATCTGCAAATCGTCATTGGCGGTTTTGAGGGCGCGGTAGTTGAAGGTGTATTTCGACTTCTGGTCTTTCGCCGCCCAGATCAACGTTTCATGGGCGTTGGTGAGGCGCGTGCCGCGAAAATTCGGCATCGGGTTTGACTTGCGCCAGACAACGTCGTTCAGGATCCAGAAGCCCGTATCCTGAACAGCCGTCCCCACACGGAAGATATTGTGATAGGAACCAATCACCCAGATCGCGCCATCGGGTTTCAGGATGCGCCGCGCTTCCGCCAGCCAGTCGCGCGTGAAATCATCATAGGCCTTGAACGAGGAAAACTTGTCCCAGTCGTCGTCAACGCCGTCGACGCGGGAATTGTCGGGGCGCGTCAGTTCGCCCTGGCCGAGCTGCAGATTATAGGGCGGGTCGGCGAAGACGAGGTCAACGCACGCGTCGGGCAGCGATTTCATCGCCTCGATGCAGTCGCCCTCAATGATCGCGTCCAGATGGCGCTCAATCGAATTCGCCGCTGTTTTTTTTCGCGCCGGCATCAGCGTTCGCTCCCGCTCCTCATAAGGGCGCGCACTTTGAGTCGCGGCGAGTCCGCGGTCAAGGCGCGGGGAGAAAAAATCGAATGGACTCAAGGTATTAACGGAGATTAACGAGGCGTTAACCGCGTTGTTCACGTCACAAGATGTTGCGGCGGCGCCGGCGCCCGCATCGGCTATCTTGTGGCGGGAATCCTATTCGGCGGCGACGGCGCGCGCGGAAATTGCTTTGGCGACGGGGGCGAAAGATTTTCGGTGGTGGTCCGTGGCGCCGTGTTCTCGCAACGCTTCGAGATGCGCTTTTGAGCCGTAGCCCTTGTTGGACGCCCAGCCATATTCGGGATGCGCGTCGTGAAGCGTGCGCAGTCCCGCGTCCCGCACGGTCTTGGCGATGATCGAGGCGGCGGCGATTGAAAGCGACCGCCCGTCGCCTTTGATGACAAGTTCCGTTCGGCAGTCGAGGCCGGGGTCCTGATTGCCGTCCACGAGACAGAGGGCGGGCGCCTCGGGCAGGGCGGCGACGGCGCGGCGCATGGCGAGAAGGCTCGCCTGCAAAATATTGAGCGCATCGATTTCGGCAACGCTCGCCTCGCCGACGCCGATGGCTGCGCATGTCCGAATGATGGGCGCGAGCGTTTCGCGGCGGCTTTCCGTCAGCGTTTTGGAATCGGCGAGTCCCGGCGGAATATGGTCCGGATCGAGGATCACGGCGGCGGCGACCACAGGGCCGGCGAGGGGCCCGCGGCCAACCTCATCGACCCCGGCGATGGCTACGGGTCCATGTTGAAGATGCGCATTTTCCAGTTCAAATGTCGGCGAAATTTTCATGGCGCGACGTTACGGTGAGTCGCACCGGGCGTCGCAGCGCCGTTTGCGCTTCGGCTAATCAAACAGGTCGCGCTGTGCGCTTGTCTCCGGCGGCGGGCGAAACTGCGAAAGGTCGAGCGCCGGTTTCGCATTATCGAGACCAAGGCGCATTTCCGCTTTCTTGAAACGTTGCGCAATGAGTTTTGCGTATGTCGCCTTGATTTCGCGCCCGCGCGACCAGTGCACGTCATAGTCGCGCCCGCCATTGAGGTCGCGAATATGGCGCATGACCCGGGCCGCGCGGTTCGGCGCATAGGTTTCAAGCCATTCCTGAAAGAGCGGGGAGACTTCGAGCGGCAGGCGAATGATGGTGTAGCCGACAAAGTCGGCGCCCGCGTCTTTCGCCTGTTCCAGCAGGGTTTCGAGCTCGTCGTCATTCAATCCGGGGATCAGCGGCGCGGTCATCACGCCCGTGGGCACGCCGGCGCCCGCCAGCGCGCGCACCGCGTCAAACCGGCGCGCCGGCGCCGACGCGCGCGGTTCCATGGCCCGGGCGAGTCCCTTGTCGAGGGTGGTGATGGAAATCATCGCGCGGGTCAGGTTTCGTTCCGCCAGGGGGCTCAGAATATCGATGTCGCGGGTGATGAGTTGGGATTTCGTCAGTATGGTGACGGGATGATGAAACCGCGCGAAAGTCTCCAGAACGCCGCGCATGATCCGGAACTTGCGCTCAATCGGCTGGTAGGGATCGGTGTTCGTGCCCATGGCGACAACGCGCGGCGCATATCGCGGATTGCTGAGTTCTTTTTCAAGAAGCGCAGCAGCCGACGGTTTTGCAAACAAGCGCGATTCAAAATCGAGCCCCGGCGACAGCCCCATATAGGCGTGGGTCGGACGGGCGAAACAATAAATGCAGCCATGTTCGCATCCCCGATAGGGATTGATGGAGCGGTCGAAACCGACAAAGGGCGATTTATTAAAGGTGATGATCTTTTTCGGGCGCTCGATCGTCACATCGGTTTTGAGCGGCGGTGCAACGGGGTTTTCGACAGCGCCGTCGAATTCCGAGGCGCCGGCCTGCCATCCGTCGTCGATCTTTTCGCGCTGTTCCTTCTCATAGCGGCCCGATTGATTGGAGCGCGCGCCGCGACCTTTCCCGCCAGCGGGCGGTGACAAAGTCCCGTCCGCCGTTTCGGCCCCAGGGCGTTGAGGGCGACCGGCGGCGGGGGTGCGGAGGGATAGATGTGCGGCGCGCGCCATTGGCGGACCCTAGCGCCAAAAAAGAACAAATCAAGAACATTTTTTCAGCATCAATTGTAAAGGACCCTTGACAGGGCCCATGCCGGCAGATATGTAAAGGACACTTTACAATCATAGGCGGTCAATTCGCCGGGCTCAGGAGGCCGTGATGTCCGAACGGATCAGAAAAGCGCAACGCCGTCATCTCGTGGAACTCTTCGCGGTCATGGCGGTGTACCTCGCGGCGGTATTCGGTGTTGCGCAGTATACAGATTATATCGAATCCGGCGTGCTGCGCACTGTCGTTGTACTGGCGCCGCCGCTGACGCTGGCCGCCGCCTGTTTTATTTTTGTCCGAAATTATCGTCGCCTTGATGAGCGCCAGCAGCGCATCCAGGCGAACGCGGCGGCCATCACGTTGGTCGTCGCGATTGTTGGCGCCTCAACTCTCGGGTTTTTAAAATCGTTCGGCGTCTTCGCTCATGAGGACGACTTCCTCTGGTTCACGCCGTTCCTCATCGTTGTGTGGAGCCTTGCGCGGCGCTTCCTTGGCGATGAATGCTGACGTGGAGAACCGCTTGAAAGAATTGCGCGCGCAGATGAAGTGGTCCCAAGGCGATCTTGCGGAGAAGCTCGATGTATCGCGCCAGACCGTAAATTCCCTGGAGCGCGGAAAATACGATCCGAGCCTGCCGCTGGCGTTTAAAATCTCCGCGGTCTTCGGCCGTCCTATCGAAGCGATTTTTTCGCCGGATGAAAAGGAAACAGAATAATGAAGCAGAAAAAGTCCCTGCCGGTCGCGTTCGTTCTGGCGTTTGCCGCCGGCGCTGTCGTTGGCGCCGGTTTGGGCGACGTCAACGCCGGCGTTTCGCTGGGCGCGGCGGCGTTTGTTGCATTCGCCGTCGCCGGGCGCGGCGAGGATCAATGCTGAAAAGGAGAAACGAAATGGAAAATAAAACCGCCGGCGCGATCATCCTCATCGTCAATGCGCTGTTCTGGGCCGCCATGATTTTGGCCGGCAGCTGGTTTTTCGCTGACAGGCCATGGGGCGAAAACCTGTTCCTCTGGGGAACGCTCGCTTTCGTTGTTGTGAACGGCCTGTTGGTTTCGCTTCTCGGTCGTCGTCCGCGCTGCTGAGGCCCAATCAGCAAGGTGTGACCGCCTGATGAGGCGACAAGTCATCCTGTCGCCGCTAAAGCGACAGGATGATTTCCGTTGTGATCCCGACGCTCAATGCAAGCGTGCGGCTGAACGCCTGCCTTGAGGCCCTGTCCCCCGCGAGGGACAGCGGCGTGATCGGGGAGGTCATCGTCGTTGACGGCGGTTCGACCGATGAGACGGCGGAGATCGCAAGGCGCCACAGCGCGAAGGTCATGATGGCGTCGCCGGGCCGCGGCGGGCAATTGCGCAAGGGCGCAGAGATTGCATTGGGCGAATGGCTGTTGTTTCTCCACGGGGACACTGTGCTGGAAAATTCGTGGACTGATGAAGCTGCGCGCTTGATGGCGGACGCCCCAGAGAAGGCCGGCGTTTTCACCCTCGCTTTCGATACAGAGGACTGGCGCGCGCGCCTTGTCGCGAAGGGCACCATGATGCGGACGCGCTGGCTGAAATCGCCCTATGGCGATCAGGGACTTCTCATCAAGAGATCCGTCTATGACGAGATTGGCGGATATGCTGACATGCCGCTCTTTGAGGATGTGGACATTGTCTGTCGTCTCATAAAGCAGAAGGGCGCCGGCGGCTTGCATGTTCTGTCATGCCGGGCCGTGACCTCGGCGGAACGATATGTGCGCGAAGGATATGGACGGCGGGTGCTAAAAAACTTCATTCTTCTCATGCGGTATCGGTTTGGCGCTGCGCCGTCGGCGCTTGCAGAGGCGTATCGCTGATGCGCGGGACCGTGCTGGTATTTGTAAAAGCGCCGCGGGCGGGCGCGGTGAAAACGCGGCTCGCCGCAGATATTGGCGCGGGGCGCGCTGCGGCGTTGTTCCGTATCATGATGGATCGGACAGTCGCTGCTGCGACCGCCGGACCATGGCGAACGATCGCCTGCCTTGATTACGGCGCGACGCCCGGCGGCTGGCGCCATCTGATTCCGCCTCGAGTTGAAAGGCGCCGGCAAGGGCGCGGCGGCCTTGGCGCGCGCATGAAACGCGCGATTGACGCGGCGCCGCCGGGGCCGGTGATTGTCATCGGCGCCGATGCGCCCGGCCTTCGCGCGGCGCATATTGCCAGTGCTTTTGATGCCCTGCGGGGCGCCGATGCGGTGTTCGGTCCGGCGGTGGATGGGGGCTACTGGCTTATCGGTCTTGCGCGCCGCCGCGCGGCGCCGGCGCTTTTTGACGGCGTGCGCTGGTCCACGGAGTACGCTCTTGAGGATACGAAAAGGACGCTGCCGTCGGCGTTTGAAATTGCTAAGCTGGAAACGCTCGCCGATATCGACGAGTCGCGCGATCTCGCGCATTTGGGTCTGCGATCGACGAGACCGCGCGCCATAGAAGGGGAAAATATCTAATGCGAAACTTTATCGGCGCAGGCGTCGCCGCGCTTTTGCTCGTTGCGATCTGGGTTCTATTCTTTGTCGTGCCGGCGCGGGTCGATGCGCGCATGAACGCGGTCATCGATCATGGTCCGTATACGGTAAGTGCGCAGGCGCGAGGCCTGCACGAAACGATTCCGGTCGCGGACCTCCATGCGGACACGCTGCTATGGATGCGCGACCCGACAAAGCGGCATTCGCGCGGCCAGACGGATATTCCGCGGCTGATCGAAGGCGGCGTCAAATTACAGGTCTTTACCGCGGTGACAAAATCGCCAAGCGGCCTCAACTATGAAGAAAATGACGCTGCTTCGGACGACATTACAATGGTCGCGGTGCTGCAGCGTTGGCCATTGGCCACATGGGGTTCGCTCTTTGAGCGCGCCCTGTTCCAGGCGCGGCGGTTGAAACGCGTTGATGACGCGTACGGGCCGGACTTTCGCATGGTGCGCAATCGCGGCGAATTGCAACGCTCACTGGACGCCGGCGCGCTCGCCGGCGTTTTCGGCATTGAAGGCGCTCATGCGCTGGAAGGCGACACTGATAATCTCGACCGTCTATATGATGCCGGTCTCAGGGTCGTGGGCCTGCAGCATTTCTTCGACAATGAGCTGGGCGGTTCCTTGCACGGAACAGGGGGTGCGGGGCTGACAGCATTCGGCCGGGCCGTTGTCGAACGCGCCGATGAGCGCGCCATGATTATCGACGTTGCGCACTCTTCCGAAGCGGTGGTGCGCGACGTTCTCGCGATAACGTCGCGGCCCGTCATCGTCTCGCATACCGGCCTCAAGGGCCATTGCGACACCCCCCGCAACATTTCCGACGAGACCATGAAAGCCATCGCCGACGCCGGCGGGCTTGTGGGTATCGGCTTCTGGGACGGCGCGGTCTGCACGACCGATCTTGAAACCATCGCTGACGCCATTGTCTACGCGGTCGACCTTCTGGGCGCCGACCATGTGGCGCTCGGCTCCGATTTCGACGGCACGGTAACAACGCCGCTCGACGCATCGGAACTGCCGGCGCTGACGCAGGCGCTCCTCAATGCGGGGCTCGACGACGACACCGTGCGCGCCGTGATGGGCGAGAACGCAGTCCGGTTTTTTCTGGAAAATTTGCCCGAGGGCGACGCCTAGAAGAACAGCGCCAGCGGCACAGCGACGACGATCGCCACAAAAGCGACCATGCACATGAAGGTCGCAGAATTGTTCACCGCTTCAAAATCGGCGTTCTGGTTCTGAATGCGGACCGGGTCCGACTGGGTCTCGAAAATCGCCATCACATCACTCCTCGGCCCTGTTGTTGTTATCGGCGAAATGCCGTGTTGTGCGGGCCCGCCGGCGCGCCGGCGTCACATAACTGTCATATAACTTGCGCACGGCGTGCGCAAAGTCAATAGTCTATACGCAAAAAATGCGCAAAACCCGCACAGAGAGCGCTTTTTTGAGGACGGGACTGGGGAAAATGCGCGGGCGTCAGGCGTGCCGAACCGGTGCTTTCGGTCGAATTACTGACCGGAGACAGGCGCTAGTTACGCCTTCTTCCCCTTGGTTTTCGGCGCCGGCTGGGGCCGCGTGAAGACCCATTCATCGTCTGACGAAAGCTTCGCCTTGAATTTGTAATTGTCGATGACGAGGGCTTTCAGGTCTTCGGCGCTGGTGATGCGCTTTTGCGCGGCGGCGCGGGCCATGGCGCCGCGGGCGCGCTTGGCGAAGAACTGCAGGGTGCGAAGCTTGCCGTCTTTCTCGTCCCGGAAGTTGGGCGTGACGACCCGGGCGTTCAGCGATTCAAGATCGACGGCGGAGAAATATTCCTTCGACGCAAGATTGACGACCGTCCTGTCGTCATGGGTCTTCAGCGCCTTGTTGATTTCTTTCGCAATCCGGTCGCCCCAGAAGTCGTAAAGGTTTTTTCCGCGCGGATTTTTTAAGGCCGAGCCCATTTCCAGTCGATAGGGCTCTATGGCGTCAAGGGGGCGCAGGAGACCGTAAAGGCCGGAAAGAATACGCACATGATCCTGCGCAAATTTCAGGTCCTCCGTATCCAGCGTTTTTGCGTCGAGCCCCCAATAGACGTCGCCGTTAAAGGCAAGCGCGGCCTGCTTGGCGCCGGGCGCTTTCATGTCCGCGCGAAAAGCCTGGAACCGTTCGTGGTTCGTTGCGGCCAGCGCATCGGAAATTTTCATGAGCGATTTCAGCTTGCCTTTGGTCAGTTTGCGCGTTGTTTCGGCAAGTTCCGCTGTGTCTTTCAATAGCGCCGGTTTCGTTGGTTTCGGCGCGCCGGGCACAGCGTCGAAATTGAGGTTCTTCGCAGGGGAAAGCAGGATGAGCATGAATTATAAGTTCCTTGGCAGGGGATATGTAAGAAGCAGGCACCATTAGCCCGATGACTCCCGCGAAGGCGGGAGTCCAGTAAACATTTCGCGTGTATTGAACACGCCGGCGAAATCGCATGGATCCCCGCCTACGCGGGGATAGGCGGCGCTCCGTTGGTTCACAGCATCTTCCCCGGGTTCATGATCCCTTTCGGATCGAGCGCGGCTTTCACTGCCCGCATCATGTCGAGTTCCTCCGGCGATTTTCGTTTCGCCAGCGTGTCCCGGCGATGGCGCCCGACCCCGTGTTCGGCGGAAATCGACCCGTCAAACGAGTCGATCACGTCATAAACCGCGTTCTCGATATCGCTACGCCTGTCTGTAAGGGCGTCCTGTGGCGCGCCGTCCGGGCCGATGATGTCATAGTGGACATTGCCGTCGCCCATATGTCCGAAGGCGACGATGCGCGCTTCCGGCGCGATCCTCAAAACTTCCGCGCCGGCTTTTTCCAGGAACGCGGGGATGTCGCTTGTCGCAACGGAGACGTCGTGCCGGGCGCCGAGCCCTTGCGTGTTGATGGCCTCGGACATGGAATGGCGCATATGCCAGAGCGCCTGTCCCTGCGCCTCGTTTTCCGCGATTACCGCGTCGGCGATGAGCCCCTGTTCCAACGCGTCGGCGAGCAAAGTTTCGACGGTTCCGCGCAAACTACCGCGATCTCCGGCGGAGAACTCCATCAGCGCATAAAACGGATGCGCCGCGCCAAGAGGATCGCGTACGCCGGGAATATGTGCGGCGGTCAATTCGACGCAAATCCGGTTCATGAATTCAAAACTGGTGGCGCCGCCGCCGGTCGCGGTTTGTGCGTAAGAGAGAAGCGCGACCGCGTCCGCAGCGCTCGCGACCCCGGCAAACGCCGTCACCTTTTCAGCCGGCGCGGGCAGCAGTTTCAGGACCGCCGCCGTGACAATGCCGAGCGTGCCTTCGCCGCCGATGAAGAGATGTTTCAGGTCATAGCCTGTATTATTTTTGCGCAGGCGTTTCAGCCCGTTCCAGATGCACCCGTCCGGCAGCACCGCTTCAAGGCCAAGAACAAGGTCGCGGCAATTGCCATAGCGCAAGACGTTGACGCCGCCGGCGTTGGTCGAAATGACGCCGCCAATCTGGCACGAGCCTTCCGCGCCGATGGAAAGCGGAAAGAGCCGGTCCGCCTCTGTCGCAATCTCTTGCGCTTCGGTGAGGGTCAGTCCCGCCTCCAGCGTCATGGTGTTGTTGAGCGGTGAGACATCGCGCACGCGCCGCATGCGCTTTAGCGAGAGGAGAATTTCGTTGCCTGACGGAATCTGCCCGCCAACAAGACCGGTATTGCCCCCTTGCGGCGTGATCGCGACGCTATGTTCGGCGCAGATTTTAACGACCGCGGCAGCCTCTTCCGCAGACGCCGGCGTCACAATCATCGCAGCCTCGCCCGGCCATCGCCCGCGCCATTCGGAAAGGAACGGCGCGGAGTCTTCCGGGGCGATGACGCCTTTCTCGCCGACGGCGCGCGCAATAGCATCGAGAGCGGCCTGCGGCGGTGCTGGAATGCTCGAAACCGACATGGCGCCCTGTCTAGGCGCCGGCTATCCGCGGCGCAAGCGGCGCGCTTTGCCGCAACGGCCGATAATTGCTAAAACCCGGCGCAACGGACAATTGTTGTGGGATACAATGACAAACTTCACCTGGACAGCCGCGCGCAGGGCGGCGCTTGCGGCTGGATTTTTGGCGCTTGCCGCCTGCGGCTCTGATCGCGCCGGCGAACCGGGCGCGAGCGCCGTTTCAAGCGACAACTTTATCGCCGCGGCTCTTGCGCATCCGGACCGTGTGGCTGCGGAGGTGGAAGACGACGCCCTGCGGCTGCCCGCCGAGGTGCTCGCCTTTACCGGCGTTGAACCGGGCATGACGGTTTTTGAGATGGAGGCAGGGCACGGCTACTACACCGAACTCTTTTCACACATCGTCGGCGCCGACGGCGGCGTTGTGATGCAGAACCCGCCGGCCTTTGATTCTTTCGCCGGCGCCGCGGTAAAGCGCCGCCTTGCCGGCAACCGGCTTTCCAATGTGCGCCACGCCCGCTGCAATTTCGACGAACTGACCGCCGATGACGCATCGGTTGATATCGTCACATGGTTCCTCGGGCCCCATGAACTTTATTTCATGCCCGCGGGCGTTGAGGACCTTGGCGATGAAACAAGATCCTATGCAGAAATTTTTCGCGTCCTGAAACCCGGCGGCACATTCGTGGTGCTTGACCACGCGGCGCGTCCGGGAGCGCCGAAATCGACGGGCGGCGACACCCACCGGATCGATCCGGCGATCATCAAAGAGCTTGCTGATGAAGCCGGGTTCGAATTCATCGATGAAAGCGATATCCTGCGCAATCCGGATGACAATTACGATCTCGGCGTTTTCCATCCGGATGTCCGGCGCAAGACCGACCGCTTTCTGTTCAAGTTCCGCAAGCCGGAATAATTATTCACGCGGCGCGGCGGCGCGGGCGAGGCGGTCGTTGATGGCCTCGCCGAGACCGTGGTTGGGAACCGGCGCAACGGCGATTGCCTTAAATGCAAGCGCCGCACATCTTTCATCGAGATTATGCAGATAGCGAAAGAGGTTCGCCGCCGCCTCGTTGAGATCGCCCGACGCGCTTAGATTTACCGTCGCTTGCGACCCATCATCTGTGCGGTCGCCAAACGCCAGAAACGCTTCATCATTTTTGGCGCTTGTCGCATTCAGCCTCAACGATGCGGACGGCGCATAGTGGCTCGCCAGCATGCCCGGCGCCTCAGGTTGCTCCGCTTGCGGAGGAGTTTGCAAGATCGCGCCCGCCGCATCCTCGATCGCTTCCCGTGGAAGACCGCCGGGTCGCAAAAGCGTGAGAGTGTCGCCATCAACTTTCACGATGGCGGACTCAACGCCGATCGCCGACGGGCCGCCGTCGATGATGAAATCGGGCGGCGGCGCCAGATCGCCATTGCGCACATGATCGGCGGTCGTCGGGCTCAGCCTGCCGGAACGATTGGCGCTCGGCGCCGCCAGCGGGCGATCAACCGCAGCGATCAGCGCCCGCGCGGTTTTGTGCGCCGGCGCGCGGATGGCGGCGGTTTCAAGCCCGGCGGATACGAGAAGCGACAATGCTGTCTCTTTCCGTCGCGGCAAAACGAGCGTCAATGGCCCCGGCCAGAAGGCGTCGATCAGCGTTTCGGCGAGGGGCGGGATGTCGACGAAACGGGCCGCCATTTCCGCGCCCGCCACATGGGCGATCAGCGGGTTAAAGGTCGGCCGGCCCTTCGCCTCGAATATGCGCGCAACCGCGCCGTCATTCATTGCGTCGGCGGCGAGCCCGTAGACCGTCTCCGTCGGCATGGCGACGAGGCCGCCATCGCGAATGATCGTCGCTGCGCGTTCAATTTTATTTACGTCCAACATGGCGCTTCGCCCATAGCACGGGCGCGCGCCGCAACACAGCCGATAGGTGCGCGATGGAACAATGTCGTTTTGATTGTCGGCCCGGCGCCGTTGCAGCGCCGGGCCAGTCTCTATTCGTTAAAACCGCGCGCTCAGCACCAGGTTGATGTTGTGGGCGTCATAGTCCGTCGTGACGGCGCCCAGCGTGCCAGCGATATCGGCTTCGTCCGTTCCGAAATATCGGTACTCAACCCCGGCGGAGACAATCTCCGTTACCGGATAGCTGACGCCGGCGAATCCTTGATAGGCGAAAACGTAATCGCGGTCGCCGGTTTCGGAAAACCTGATCCCCGCTGCGCCGGCGCCGCCGCCGATGTAAGGTGTGAAGCCCGCAAAAGACGGCGCCGTGTATACGACGTTACCCATGAAGGAGAGGCTTTCGAGATCGTCATTGGCGGTGAACGCCGATCCGTTCACGAACCCGCCTTCAATTTCGTTTGCGCGATAGGCGATCTCCGCCTCAACCGCGATATTGTCGATGATGCTGTAGCCGATGGCGCCGCCGACGACATATCCGGTATCGGTCTCAAGGGTTCCGGCGCCGCTATCAACGCCTGCGATAACGCCTGAAAAATCCTGATCCTGTTCAAAGCCGACGCCGCCAAATAACTTGCCATAGAAGTTTTCTGCATGGGCGGGCGCGGAAAGAAGCGCCGCGGCTGCGGTCGCTGTGAGCAATTTTCTCATTCTGATTACCTGTACTTTTTTGTTTCGGATGTGCGGGCCGAACGACCCGCGAGAGCGCCAGATGTGGCGTCCGGGGTATTCGTTCAATGAGGCGCCGAGAATTATGGCGGCGCCTCACGGCGTCGTGTACATCAGTGAGAAACCCGGTACGGCGTCATGGATTTATATGGCCGTATGGATGATCGAAACGGAGAATAAAGATGACCTTCGCCACGCCCGTTCGCGACATGCGCTTCGTCCTTGATCATGCGGCGGGGTTTTCTGCGCTTGAAGCGTCGGGCGCCTTTCCGGCCCTGTCTGACGACCTTGCCGATGTGGTGCTCGAAGAGATGGGCAAGTTCTGCGACCAGATCCTCGCGCCGTTGAACGAAGGAAGCGATACGCAAGGGGCCGTGCTTGAAAACGGTGTCGTGCGCACGAGCCCGGGCTTTAAGGACGCCTATAACCACTATGTGGAGGGCGGCTGGAATTCGCTGGCGTTCCCGGAAGCCCATGGCGGCCAGGCGCTGCCCGCGACGCTCGCCAATGTTCTGGTCGACGCTATGAACGGCGCCTGCATGTCCTTTGCTATCGGCACGACGTTGACGACGGGCGCGGTCAAGGCGATCCTTCATGCAGGCACGGACGAACAGAAAGAACATTATCTTGAAAAAATGGTGTCGGGCGAATGGACCGGCACCATGAACCTCACCGAACCGCAGGCGGGCTCGGACCTTGCCGCGATCCGCACGAAAGCCGAACCTGTGGGCGATGGCCGCTATAAAATCAGTGGACAGAAGATTTTCATCACCTATGGCGATCATGATCTCGCCGATAATATCGTGCACCTGGTGCTGGCGCGCCTGCCTGATGCGCCGCCGGGCACCGCCGGCATCTCCATGTTCCTTGTCCCGAAATTTCATCTGAAGGACGACGGAACGCCCGGGCCGCACAACGACGTGCACGCGATCAAACTGGAAGAGAAAATGGGCCTTCACGGCAGCCCCACCTGCGTCATGGCCTTTGGCGAGAATGGCGATTGCTACGGCACGCTGCTCGGCGAAGAGAACAAAGGCCTCAAAAACATGTTCGTCATGATGAATTCCGCGCGGCTCGATGTGGGGCTGCAAGGGGTCGGCGTTGCAGAGCGCGCCTTTCAGCGCGCGCTCGCCTTTGCCCAGGAGCGCCGTCAGGGTCGCGCCCCCGGCGACAAAGCCGGCGAGATGATCCCGATCTATGGGCACGCCGATGTGCAGCGCATGATCATGACCATGAAGGCGCTGACCGAAGGCGCCCGCGGCATATGTTACGCGAATGCCGTCGCCTACGATCTCGCCCGTCATGGCGGCGACGATGAAGCCCGGGCGGCGGCGTCAGCGCGCGAAGGATTGTTGACGCCGATCTCGAAAGCATGGGCGACGGACCGCGCCAACGAAGTCGCCTCCATTGGCGTGCAGATCCATGGGGGCATGGGTTATATCGAAGAGACCGGCGCCGCCCAGCATATGCGCGACGCGCGCATCGCCGCGATCTATGAAGGCACCAACGGCATTCAGGCGATGGACCTAGTCGGGCGCAAACTACAAGGGGACGGCGGCGCGGCGGCGCAAGCATTCTTTGCAGAGATCGCCGGCGAAGCGGAACGCGCCGCGGCGTCGGCGCATAATGACATCGCCCATTGCGGGCGCCGGCTCGGCGAAAGCCTCGATGTGCTGAAGAAAACAACGGCGGAACTGCTAACGCTTGCGAAATCGGATCAGGGCGCTGTGCTCACCGGCGCTGCCGATTACCTGAAACAGTTCGGCAATGTGGCCGCCGGTCATTTCCTCATTCGCGGCGCGCGAGCCGCGGCCGATCTTGCGGAGACGGAAACCGACAGCGCCGCCTACTACCAGTCGAAGATCGACCTCGCGAAGTTTTTCGCCGACCGCTATCTCACCGAAGCTGTCGCCTTGCGTGACGCTGTGCTCGCCGGCGCGCTTCCGCAGATCGATCCTGAATTGCTGAGCGCATAAAACGCATCCGGTTCAAAGGCGCGGCAGCCACATGCCGACAGTCGCCGCAAAGACGCCGAGGGCGGTGGCGCCTGCAGCGGCGAACACCAGAATGGCCGCGATAATTTTTGGCGATGATCGTTCCGCATCCTGCGCGCGAAAATAGATTTCGAGGACAGCGAGCGGCACAAACATCTGGCCGTAAAACCAGAATAGCATAAACGGGCCGGTAAAGGTCTCCGTATTTATGCCGACGCCGCCGGTGGTCATGAACCAGAACATCAGGCCGATCCGGAAAAACCAGACCGCGCTCACCACCATGAACAGGCGCATGGCCCAGCGCCGGTGCCGGTCAATCTCGCGCCGCACCGCAAACCACAAGGCAACGCCGGCGAACAGGATGATCAAGGCGCCGTCGAGCGAAATCGCCATCAGCGCGAGGCCGCCGCCAACCGTGCCGCGCGTCCAGACCAGATACAGTCCGGCGATGCTCGTGAGCACCGCCGTCGTCATATAGGTGCGGCCAACATAACGATGGAATGTGCGGAACCGGTTGCGGATCTGAGGAATGAGCTGCAAGGGCCCGGCGCCGATAATGATGATCGCGATCAAGACATGCAGGACGATGGCGAAATTGCCGAGCGTGTCACCCGGGACGTACCCGTCCGGAAGTTGCGTTTCTTCAAGTCCCGGCAGCCCCTTGGTCGATAGAAGCGGGATATAGTGCGCAGCGATGTAATAGACGAAAATCCATTGACCGATCGCGGCGGCGAGAAACCACGCAACGCCCGAGGCTTGCAGCAAACCGGCGGCCCATGATGTCCGGGTAACGGGTTGCGCGTCGTTTGAAGTGACCATCTTTTCTTTTCCTTTTCTGTAGCCGCGCCGGCGCAATCCCCGACGCAGCGTTGCGAGGGGCTCGTCATCGGTGGCGACCGTTTCGTCGCGCCGCCTCTTGAGGGGGCGGCCTCGTCGAAATAAAATCGAGGCTGGCGATTTGCGTCTTGCCGATTTGGAAAACGGCGAGAATTAAAGGCGCCGCAACAACGGTCAGTGGCTTCGCGGCAACACAAATTGTCGAAGCATATGTAAGGCGAGCGATGGCGAACCAGATGCAAAAGCAACTTCCCGCAACGCGCTTCGCTGCATTGGCGTCGAGGCTTGCGAATTGGACGGGTGAAAAATTTCGCGGAATCGAACCTTATGTCGTTATCTGGTGGATTTTCACCGGCTCTGTCGCAGCGTCGGCAACGGGTCGCGCGTTGGTCGACCCCGCCGCGCCGCTTGCCTATTTCCTCGCCATTGCGGGCACGGCCGGTTGCGCGTGGATGTGGTTATTCTCTCGTGCGCTTTTTCGACCCCGGCGACCGATTGAGCCCTGGGCGATATTTGCTGTCGGCGCGGTGATGAGCATTGAATCGTTCTGGGCCGTCGCCGATTTGTCGTTCGCGGCAGGGCGCAGCGGCGAACTCTATCGACTGGCGGAGAACGCCGCATCACTGATCTGCATTGCAGCGATTGTGATGGTGTATGTGGAAACGCTCTCGGGCGTCGGCCCTGCGATGGCCCGTCGCGAAAGGCGCTTCAGATACTCGGTCGTCGGCGTCTATTCCCTGATTATTGTCGCCGCATTGGTCGGCGTCGCCGGCGCCTCCAGTGAAACCATGGCGGGGCAATGGAAGAACGCCGTACTGACGGCGTGCGGTCTTGTGGCGGTTTTCGGCAGCCGCGCGGCGATTGCGTTTCGTCGCCGTTTTCCGATGACCCAGTCCAATAGCATGAAGAAACCCGCCCGGCCGAAAACGCGCGCGGCCGAAATCGGACCGCTGGCGCGCCGCATTGAAACCGCCGCCGCCAACGAACGGCTGCTCGCAACGCCGGGCATGAAAGTCGCCGCCTTCGCCGCGGCCATCGGCGAACAGGATTACAAGGTCACGAAATGCATCACCGGCGAGTTGGGCTACCGGAATTTCAACCAGTTCATCAATGCGCGCCGCATCGACTACGCGAAACGCTTGCTCGACGACGAAACGTGTCGCGATCGATCGGTTGCTTCGATTGCTTTTGATTGCGGCTTTAACTCGATTGGACCCTTTAATCGGGCCTTTAGACAAAAAGTCGGCGTCACGCCAAGCCAGTATCGCCAGCGACAGCGCCTCGCCGCCGAATAAGCTTTTGCGGCGTCCGCGCGGACCATGCTATGGCCTAAACCTTCAAATTACTCCTCATAGAAGGTGCCTCGCCGATGATACGTTCCCTGACCCTTGGCGCTTGCGCCCTTGCGCTTCCCGCGATTGCGAATGCTGAGCCCTCAACGCGCGCCGTTGAAATTGCGCAACGCTATATCATTGTCGACGGTCATATCGATGCGCCGACGACCATCATGGAAGACGGCGCGGATATCGCGACCGGCGCGAAGACGCTTGAGTTTGACTATGAACGGGCCCGCGCCGGCGGCCTCGATGCGCCGTTCATGTCGATCTATGTGGCGGCGGATTTCGAACGACGCGGCGGCGCCAAGGCGCGCGCCGATATGATGATAGGCATTATGGAGGCGATCGCCGCGCGCAATCCCGACAAGTTTGAAATCGCTTATTCGGTGAAAGACGTGCGCGACATTAACGCAGCCGGCAAGATCGCATTGCCCATGGGCATGGAAAACGGGTCGCCCATTGAAGGGGATCTTGTAAACCTCAAACACTTTTACGATCGCGGGATCCGGTACATTACGCTCGCTCACTCCATGTCGAATCACATTTCGGATTCCTCTTACGATATCCGGGAGCGTTGGGACGGGCTATCCCCCTTCGGTTTCGAACTCGTCCGCGCCATGAACGATATCGGCATGATCGTCGACATCAGCCATATCACCGATGCGGCGGTGGAAGATGTTCTGAAAGTCTCGCGGGTGCCGGTGATCGCGTCCCATTCATCGCTGCGCCATTTCACGCCGGGCTGGCGGCGCAATTTGCCCGACGATCTCGTGCGGAAGATCGGCGAGCATGGCGGCGTCATCATGATCAACTATGGCTCGGCGTTCTTAACGCCGACGGCGAACGCCTATTCAAAACCGCGGGACGAGGCGCGCGAAAAAGAAGAAGCGCGCATGGGCCGCAAAATGACCGACGAGGAACGCGATGCGTTCAACGCGGCCTGGCGAGAAGACAACGCCTATCCCTTCGCGGCGGTGGAGGATGTCCTCGACCACATCGACCGCGCCGTGGAACTTGCCGGGATCGACCATGTGGGGCTTGGCTCGGACTATGACGGCGTCGGGGATTCCCTTCCCTCAGGGCTCAAGGACGCCTCCACCTATCCGACGCTCATTCAGGGGCTCCTCGACCGGGGCTATGACGAGGAGTCGATCGAGAAGATCCTCGGGCTCAACGCCCTGCGCGTCTGGGAGGCGGTGGAAGACGCCCGGAAGAAGCGGAAGTGGGCTGGCTAGGCGCTTGACGCGTTATAACAGATGTTATATATAACACTCGTTATAACGGAGTAACGGCGATGACCAAGCAATTGAAATTGCGCAAGATCGGCAACTCTGTCGGCGTTGTCCTGCCCAAAGAGTTGCTGGCCGTTCTGAACGCCGGCGAGGGCGATGATATCTCCGTGACGGAAACGCCCACCGGCATCCAGCTTAACAAGCCGGACACCGAGTTCGAAGCGCATATGCAAGAGGTTGAGAAAATTATGGAGCGCTATCCGAATACGCTCCGTGCGCTGGCCAAATGAGTTGGAACTGGGTTCCGAAAGAAACCGTTTTCGGCGTCCACGCAAAAAGCCTTGCCGCCTTTGGCGGCGGTGAGGGCCTGCGCGATGACGGTATGCTGGAAAGCGCCCTCGGGCGCCCGGAAAATCTCGCCGCTTATGCAAGCCCGACGGTCTTCGAACTGGCGGCCGCTTACGCATTCGGCCTCGCGAGAAACCATCCGTTCGTCGATGGAAACAAACGAACGGCTTTTTTGACGGCCGCATTATTTCTCCGCTTGAACGGGTATGACCTCGTTGCTGACGAACCGGAAGCGACGGCGACGATGCTTGCGCTGGCGGCCGGAGAGATTGGCGAAGAAGAATATTCAGCTTGGCTTGAAGCCAACTGCAACGCACGCGCCTCCGAGTAAAACGCGTCGAAAACCCAAATTTCTGTTTCGAGCGGCGCTGTTGGATGATCGCCTTGAAAACTGAAATCCGCAGCGACGACGGAGCGTCATCGTAAAAATTCCCTTTAAATTATCTTCAAATAAAAAATATATCTTTACACTGATTAATACTTGAAGCGCGGCGCTGGCGCGTCCATAAATAACCCGGGAGCGCGATATTAAATTCGCGGCGCGCGTCGCCAGAATACTCGGCGCAAAGGCGCCGCCGCGAAAATATCATGGCGCGGACAGGGTTAACGCCCGTCCGCGGTGGAGAGATCGAGCAAGATGAGTGAGTTGGAGAAAATCAAGCAGCATATGGACCGCTACGGCGTCGGCTGTGTCATCGTCAAAGACCATGTGGCGATATCGATCGCCTGGCGGTCCAGCCGGATCGACGGCGGGGAGCGGCGCATGGAAACCACATGCCGGGCCTCGTCCATGAGCGAGGCCTGCTCGATTGTCGGATGCCGGCGCCCGGGCGCCGACGGCGCCGAGTGCGAGGAAAACGCCGCCTGAAACCGGCGCTGCCGCAAATGGGTGAAATCCTCTGGCGCTTCGATTAGGAAGGGCCGGGAAACAGGAGGACGGACCCCGTGGCGACGCTCAAAGGAAAAACACTCTTCATCACCGGCGCTTCGCGCGGCATCGGCCTCGCGATTGGCCTGCGCGCCGCAAAGGACGGCGCCAATGTGGCGATCGCGGCGAAATCTGCCGAACCGCACAAGCATCTGCCTGGCACCATTTACACCGCCGCAGAGGAAATCGAGAAAGCCGGCGGCAAGGCGCTGCCGCTGATCGTCGATGTGCGCGATGAACACGGCGTCACCGAAGCGGTGGCGCAAGCGGCGGAGAAATTCGGCGGCATCGATATTTGCGTCAACAATGCGTCGGCGATTTCGCTGACCGGCACCGAGGCGACGGAAATGAAACGCTATGACCTGATGCATCAGGTCAATGGCCGGGGCACATTCCTGACGTCAAAAGCGTGCGTTCCTTATCTGAAAAAATCGGACAACCCGCATGTGCTGATGTTGTCGCCGCCCCTCGACATGGACGCAAAATGGTTTCGCGGGCACGTCGCCTACTCCATGGCGAAGTTCAACATGTCCCTTTGCGTTCTTGGCATGGCGGAAGAGTTCAAGTCGGACGGAATCGCGTTCAACGCTTTATGGCCGCGCACGGCGATTGCGACGGCGGCGGTGAAATTCGCGCTCGGCGGCGACGCCATGATGCAGGCCTCGCGCAACACGGACATTCTCGCCGACGCGGCGCATATGATCTTCACAAAGACCGCGAAAGACTTCAGCGGCAATTTCCTCATCGACGATACGTTCCTGCATGAGAACGGCGTCACGGATTTCGAGAAGTACCGCGTCGATCCGTCAAAGAAACTCGTCGTCGATTTCTTTGTGCCGGATTTCATCCCGCCGCCGCCGGGCGTTGCGGAAACGCTGGCCTCGTCGATCGTTTAAGGCGGCGATGCGGCGCTACAGGAACAGCGCCGCTGCAAAAAACGCAAAGAAGGCGCCGACGCCGTAAGCGACAAAAGCAATCCGGAGCATGATCGTACCGATCCGCCGCATGGCGCTGCAGGCGCGGGCCTGCGCCGGATCGGCGGGGCAGGGCGCATTACGCGTCGCCCATTTCGCTATTGCTGCGCCGACGAGCAATACGCCGGCGATAGCAAATAGCGCGCCCTTGTGCGCCGTGAGCCAGATCAGGCCCGGCACGCTTGCGGTAAGCCCCGCCATGACGGCGCCGGCGCCAATCGTAATCAAAAACGCCGGCAATGCGCAGCACAATAGCGTCGAGACGCTGGCAAAGAGCGCCATCGCCGGCGCTGCTGTTTCACGAATGGTCAGGCGCATTTTCAATGCCTTTGAGCGCCGCTGCGCCGCGCCGGATTTCCGATAGCCGGTAACCTGACTTCTTGACGAGTTTTTCGATGGTCACGTCATCCAGCGTCGTCGCCGGCTTTAGAACAAGGCTGAGCGTCTTCGCGTCGAGATCCACATAGACGGCGGCGACTTCGTCGCGCTTGCCGAAAGTTTTGTTCATGGCCTTCGCGCAAAAATCGCAGACGACGCCGAGAACATCGGCGACGATAGGCTCGCCGCCGGCGTCAAGCGCCGATGCAATTTCTGGGGTCAAGGACAGCGGCGCGCCGAACGTCGTGGCTCCGTCGCTGTGTTCGTCGGCGTGGTCGTGTTTTTCGTGATCGTCGTGATCATGGGCGTAATGATCGCCATGGTCGTGATCCATGTTTTTTTCGGCGGCGATCGCCGGCGACGCGGCAAAGATCGCCGCGACCATGATGGGTAGAAACTTTTTCATTGGATTGTACTCCGTTCAGAAACGATAGGTGAAATTGGCGAGCGGTTGGTCGTCGGTGATGCTCCATCCGACTTCCAGCAGCGCGGCGCCTTTGAAAAACCGCAAGAGCGGCGCTACGCCGACCTTGTCGTCATTGTCCGGGCGGTGATCGACTTCGACCATCACCCATGTATGCAGATCGCCGGTGTCGCCCTCATAAGGGGCGTAACCGAGACGCGCGGCCTGCATGAAGCGGGCGTCAATGCCGCCGCCTTCAAGAATGCGCGCGCGATAGGACGCAAACAGGCGCCGCGTTTCCCAATCGGCGAGAACGCCGGCGAACCCGGCGGCGTTCGCGTCCAGAGGATTGTCGCCGATCCCGTGAATGACGCCGGCGCCGGCGAAAGCGTAGATGTTCGCCTGGTAGTTTTCGCCGAACCAGCGATTGACGAGATATGTCGCCTGGGGCCCGTGCAGGAGAAAGTCTTCCCGCCGATCCCATTCGCTGCGCCAGCCGACCGAGAGGTCGGGCCGGGCTGTATAGTGGACCCAGAGCGATGTCGCTTGTCGGTCTGTTTCTTCGATCACCATCCAGCCGCCCTCATAGGATACGGGTCTTGCCTCGGCGGCGCTGAATGCGCCGATAGCAAGGGCGGCGGCGGCGCAGATTACGCGCCTCATGGCCAAGCCTTTCAATTGAGATGAATTGAATCTTGAGCTGCGGGATTTGACTGCCCGCGGAATACAGCCCGTCAGCGCGTGCGCGGCGGCGGCGGATCGTCAGTGTACGTTGCGCTCATTGCGGAGACCAGCGAGGTCAACGCCAGAAACGATAAACCGGGTTTCGCGCTTTCCGCAGTTTCAACCAACAATGCCGCAGCAACAACGGCGCACCCTTCGCAGCCGGCGCCGCCATTGCAACCCGGATCACAATCGCCATGCTTCTTCTCGCCGGACGCATCTGAATGCGCATTGTGTTGATGGTGCGCCGCGCCCTCCGTCATTGCGGCGTGATGATGCGCGGGCGTTTCCGAAACGGCGCCGAGCGCATGGGCGCAAACCGTCGGCGCATTGATCGCCGTTGCAACGAACATGAATATTGCGAGAAGCGTTTTCATTTGCGCCGCCCGCCCAGCACCGCGACAAGCTCTTCGACCTTTTCCCGGCGCGCCGCGAGGCTTGCGCCCGCCAGCGCGTCATCGACGCATGTGTTCAGGTGATCGTCGAGAATGACATTTTCGAGGCCCCCAAGGGCCGCCTTGATCGCCTGCACCTGCCGGACGACGTCAATGCAATAGCGATCCTCGTCGACCATGCGCGAGACGCCGCGCACCTGGCCTTCAATGCGCGCCAGACGTTTCAGCGCTGCGGATTTCGTGTCGGTTTTCACTCCTATACCCTATGGGGGTATAGGGTCGCGCGTCAAGGCGCCCCGGTTTTCTCCCAGTCCTCCCGCGTCAGGCGCATGACGGCGCATTCATTGTCGTCGAAGGCTTGGACGCGGTCATGGCGGAACCCGAACCGTTCATAAAACCGGATCGCGCGGGTGTTGGAAACCAGCGGATCGATGATGATCGCGGCGACGCCGGGCGGCGCGAAACATCGCGCGAGAACGAGGCGCATCATCGCCCCGCCATAGCCTTTGCCGAGATCGGTGTCGTCAGCGATGAATATGTCGAAAGCGCGCAAATTGTCTTCAACGTCGCCCCAATAATGCGTCGCCTCGCGCGCCGGATCGATGATCTCGGCATAGCCAATGGGCCGCCCGTCAATCTCGGCGATCACCGGATCGTGCCAGTCTTCGTTGATGGAGAGTTCCTCATTCCAGTCGGGCGGCGCTTCAGCGCCGTACCCCGCCTGAACGTGCGGACGCCTGCGCCATTCGTCGAGAAGCGCAGCGTCTGCGAGGGTGGCGCGGCGGAGGATCATCGACAAAACTTAATGCATAAAATCAGTTCGGCGCCAGGGAACGCCAGTCCAGCCAAAACAACGGCGCTTTCTTGTCATCAACATCAGGATTAACTGGCGCAATCGAAGCGGATTAGCCTTAGGTAGCGTATTGTTCGCGACATCGTCTATTGGCGGCTTCTCGCCAATAGCTGCCACTGTATGCTGAACGACCGTTAACGCCATACCATTATTCAGCCTAATACACCGAATTGCTGAATAACGGCCCTGCCCGCTTACATCCGATGTCAAAGAAAAGCGGGCATAGGCACCGACTTAGAAGCGACCTTCAGTTCCAGCTTCCTGTAACATCGCTCAAACGGCGGGCGCACCACTACTGAGGACGTTTCAAACCGAACCATGAATTCGGAAGTGCAATTATTAAAATAATAAGGTGACTTATCGCCAAAAATACCGCTTCCCGACGGCCATTAGAGTCGGGATGCTCTCCATCTATCCGAACTATTGGCGCACGTCCGAAACTGACCCTATTTCTAGTCATCGTAGGTGCGTAGTTCATTATGCTTAGCAAACTCAAATAAATCGTATTCTTCTTTACAGCTCCTGTTTCGTGGATATGAATGATATCTTCAATCTTCGACCATTCTTCCATTGCAGAGAGTCGGTTAAGGGATAGAGCTTCAGCAGTTTGGTGAAATTTGGCGTCTCGCAAACACTGATCCTTATTCGCTCCGTTGAAGGCGCTTTTGAAAGTATCTTGGAAATGCGTCGGATAGCACCGCCACGGGAACTCACCGTTGTTGGAGATATCTTCCAAAATTGCCTCGCCGAACTGAGTGAGTTGTAATTTTTCGCCATCCACAACAAATTCTGTATGAAGCCAGTTGCTGGTTTGTTTTGATTTCTCCAGCTGTGAAAATATTCCGATCTCAATCGCAAAATAGATCCAGGTCGATGCGACCAACAGAAGGAGAGCAGGTCTAATCTTTGGATTGTCAAAAAATCTCGCGATGGCTCCGAAAAAGTCGGCGACATTCGGGTCGAAGATCTGTAATGCGGCCATCCGAAATAAGAATTGTCCTACGAGCACGCTTAAACATGCAATGGTTACTAACATAAACCCTTGCGGAATTTCTCGGGTAAACTCCTTTGGAACAAAATAGTGCCAAGCTAAACCAATAAATCCAATAATAAATATAAAAACGACGGCAAAGGCGAATGCTGTTAGAAGCATGAGGAGTATTCCGATAGCGCCTAACTCATCGAACCATTCAAACAACCGATCAAACCAACAAAACACAATTTCGCTGCAGCTCCGGCGGCCCACCAATGCCTGTTTCGCCTTCCTTAACTATCTGATCCCGGATCAACGGCCAATAATAGTGCTGTAGATCCACAGCATAAATTTTTAAAATGTTCTGTATATTTCCCCGGTGTTCAATCGCGGTCGTCATCGCCCCAAAATATCGAGCAATTCCCGTCCGTCGACCAGGCGCGTAATACAACCGAAATGGATAAATCGAATGACCAATTCGGGCCAGAAAACGACACTCAACAAGATCCCAATTCCAAAAACTCCAACTTCCGCTGCTACGCCCATCATTGTAAGCATCACCCATGACAACGCTCCTCTACACCCACGCTGCTTTCTCCAAGCATGAAGTCCCGCCCGGTCATGTGGAACATGGCGGTCGTTATGATGCGGTGGAGCGGGCGTTGGGCGCCGAGCCTTTCGCGCATCTCGAACGGCGCACGCCGCCGCTGGCGACAGCCGAACATATCGAACGGGTGCACCCGCAAGCCTATCGCCTGGTGGTTGAGGACAACGCGCCGGCGGACGGCTTTGCGCAGTTCGACGCTGACACATTCATGGGACCATCGTCTCTCGAAGCGACACAGCGCGCCGCGGGCGGCGCCGTCGCCGCGACCGATGCGGTGTTCGCGGGCGAGGCGAAAAACGCGTTCGTCGCCGCGCGCCCGCCGGGCCATCATGCGGAACCGGAACGGGCCATGGGCTTTTGCTTTTTTAACGCCGCCGCCATCGCCGCCCGCCACGCCCGCGCTGAACACGGCGCCCGGCGCATCGCCGTTCTCGATTTCGACGTTCATCACGGCAATGGCACGGAGGCCGCCTTCTGGCACGATGAAGACGCCTTTTACGCCTCGTCCCATGAATGGCCGCAATATCCGGGCACGGGCCGGGAAAGCGATCGCGGCGCTTTCGACAACATAGCCAATGCAACGCTTGCGAGCGGCGAGGGGAGCGATGCGTTTCGCCGAGCCTGGGGAGATCGGCTCCTGCCGGCGCTTTCCGATTTCGGCCCCGATTTCATCGTCATCTCCGCGGGCTTCGACGCCCACGGCGCCGATCCGCTGGGCGGGCTCCAGCTGACGGAAGACGACTTCGTCTGGGCCACAGAAGAAATTGCCGCCATCGCCCGGGACAAGGCGTCGGGCCGGCTGATTTCGGTGCTGGAGGGCGGCTATGACCTCGACGCCCTCGCGGCGAGCGCTGCGGCCCATGTGAAAACCTTGATGAGCGCTTGAAAACCGCGCCATAAGGACCGCTCCAGAAGGGGCTTTTGGCGAATTTCATGACCGGCCGGATTATCACAGTACGCCACGGGCGACCGGACCTCGACCGCGATCTCACGATCACGGCGCGCGAATATGGCGACTGGTGGTCGCAATATGACGCGAGCGGTCTCGCCGCCGAAGAGCGCCCGCCGGAAAGCCTTTTGAAAATCAGCGCCGGCGCCGCGACGATCCTGTCGTCAACATTGCCGCGGGCGATTGAAACCGCGCGCCATATTGCCGGCGCGACGCGGACCGTTCCCGCCGATCCGATCTTTGTCGAAGCGCCGCTGCCGCCGCCGCCCTTTCCGGACTTTATCAAACTGCGTCCCGGGCAATGGGGCGTCGTCTCGCGCACGATGTGGTTCATGGGCTTCGCGCCGGAGGGGGTAGAAAGCCACGGACAAAGCTGGGGCCGCGTTCAGAAAATTGCGGCGCGCCTTGCTGATGTGGCGCAGAACGGCGACGTCGTTTTATGCGCCCATGGCTATCTCAACTGGATGATCGATCAGCAATTGCGCCGCGAGGCGTGGGTGCGCGTCAGCCGCGATGGCGGCAATCATTACTGGTCATGGCGGATCTATGAGCCGCCCGGACACAAAAGCGGCGCCGCTGCGCCCGCGGCTGCGGAATAGGGTTTATTCCGCACCCTGAATATTTTCGATTTTTTCAAATCCGCTTATGTCTGCGCCGATCATCGTTGCGCGCCCGGTGGTCAAGCCGATGGCGCGATCGGAGACGGAGATGGTGACAATATTGAGCGCATCGGTCTCAAGGCGCACCATTCTCGCCGCGTCGTCGTTTTCGCGAATCTGGTCCGGGACAATGAAGAAGGCGAGAAACGACCATTCGTCATCGCGTTTCAGCAGATTGAGCGAATAGCCGGCGCCGCCCAGTTCATGATCGGCGCGGGCCTCGCAGGACGCCTGAACGAGTTCGCCGTCGGCGGTGGTCACCTGATAATTCACGACAGCGCATGTGGCGCCGGCATATTCAGTCAGGGCGCCGAGGTTTTTTGCAGCGAACGACATTATGCCTTCGATTTCGTTGTTGGTGAGCTCAGCGCGCAGTTCCCGCGACAAGCGTTGCTGCAACTCGTCTCCGTCCCACTCGGCCGCAATCGCCGGGATCGCTTCGTCCGCAAAGGCTGTCGCTTCCGCTGTGAGCGGCTTGATCGTGTTGAAACCGATCACAACCAATATGGCGAAAACGCCGACCGCAAAGATCGCCAACACGCCGATAATCGCAAGAAAAGTTTTCATTTCGCCCCTCCACACCCGTTTCGACTATCGGTGATCGGCGCCGCGCAATCAACCCGCGCGAAGCCGATCGGCGCTTGCCAAGCGCCGCGCATACCCGCAAAAAGGCGTTCATGGCGAAGAAACCCGACGACATCGTTTCCCTTTCTTTCGAAAAGGCGCTGGCGGAACTTGAAGACATTGTCTCCAAGCTCGAAAGCGGCAAGGCGGAGCTTGAGGAATCGATTTCCCTCTATGAGCGCGGCGCCAAGCTGAAAGCCCATTGCGAGGCGAAGCTGAAATCGGCGCAGGAAAAGATCGAGAAAATCGTCGTGGGCGGCGACGGCAAGGCGAAGGCCGAGAAGGCGAGTTTTGAGTAGGGCAACCTGCGCCTTGGGTCGACCGAAATCTCAACCGCTCATCCCGGCGCCGGGATGAGCGGAGGTTTTTCAGGACCGCTGTATCCGCCCCTAACGCGCAAATCGCGCGACGGCTGACTGATACCCCCGCGGAAACAGTCTCTGCAGAATTGAAACTGCATGACCGTCCGGCCCGACAATGACCTTTCGTTTGCCTTTGGCGGCGCCGTCGGTGATTGTGCGCGCCGCGCTCTCCGGCGTTGTCCGCGCGACCTTGTCGAAATTTTTCTCAAATTTCTCTTTTGATTTGACGCCGTCGGGGAGGGCGTCAAGCTCGGCGGCGCGCGCGATGTTGGTCGCGACCCCGCCCGGATGTACGCACGTGACCGAGACGCCCAGTGGCGCGAGTTCCATGGCGAGGGTTTCGGAAAATCCGCGTACGGCGAATTTCGATGCGCAGTAATGGGCCTGTCCCGGGAAACCGATGAGGCCGAAGATCGACGAGATGTTGGTGATTGACCCTCGCGTTTCGACTATCTGCGGCAGGAACGCCCGGCACATATCGACCGTGCCGAAAAAATTGACCTGCATCACCTTGTCGAAGGAAGCGGTCGGCGTGCCGGCGAAATCGCCGATACGGCTGAGGCCGGCCACATTGAATAGAAAATCCGCAGCGCCCCATTCAGCGCCAATCTCCGCCGCATAGCGCGTCACCGCATCGCGATCAGCGACGTCGAGCCGGTCATAGCGATGGCGGTTATCGGCCGGCCCGATCAGGCCGCGCGTTTCGCCAAGGCCGGCCTCGTCAATATCGGAAAGGGCGAGCAGCGCCCCGCGCGCCGAAAGGTCCAGCGCAATGGCGCGCCCGATCCCGGAACCCGCGCCGGTGACGACACAGCGTTTGTCAGCATATTCTCGTTTCATGAGGCAGGTTTTCGGCAAGTTTGTGCGGAAATGACACCTGTTTCTGGCAGGCGATGCGCCCCCTGCGGCATTCTCGCAACCATGCCGGGAAACCGACCTCAACTTGCCGCGATTTCATCGCCTTAGGGGTGGTGAAAACCGCCAGAAGCGCTAGAAGGGGCCGCTTCCGCCGCCGTCAGCGGCGCGCCTCCGGGCGCGGCCGCGGGAAAGACGGCAAATCGCGGACGTCCCGAATGTTTTGGAGGGGAAGATACGATGGCTATTGAAACGCCGATTCTGGATCAAGTGACTGTGCCGGCCGACTTGCGCAAGCTGGAAAAGTCGCAATTGCGCCAGCTCGCCGATGAGCTTCGCGCCGAAATGATTGACGCGGTCTCGGTGACCGGCGGGCATCTCGGCTCCGGCCTTGGCGTCGTCGAGCTGACGACGGCGATCCATTATGTGTTCAACACGCCGGACGATCGCCTCGTCTGGGATGTGGGCCACCAGTGCTACCCGCACAAGATTCTCACCGGCCGGCGCGAGCGCATTCGGACCTTGCGTCAGGGCGGCGGGCTTTCCGGTTTTACGAAACGCTCCGAAAGCGAATACGATCCCTTCGGCGCGGCGCACGCAGCGACATCGATATCCGCCGCCACCGGCTTTGCGGAAGCCTCGCGCCATCTCGGCAAGGACACGACCTCGATCGCCGTTATCGGCGACGGCTCCATGTCCGGCGGCATGGCCTATGAGGGCCTCAACAATGCCGGGCATCTCGGCTCGAAACTGGTCGTTATTCTGAACGACAACGATATGTCGATCGCCCCGCCCGTGGGCGCCATGAGCGCCTATCTTGCGCGCGCGGCGTCCTCCGGCGTCTATCAGGGCTTCCGCTCTTTCGGCAAACAGCTCGCCAAGCGCCTGCCGAAAGCCGTCTACAAACAGCTTTCGAAAGCGGAAGAATATGGCCGCGGCATGTTCACCGGCGGCACGCTTTTCGAAGAGCTCGGCTTTTACTATGTGGGCCCGATCGACGGGCACAATCTCGACCAGCTTGTCCCGGTCCTTGAAAATGTGCGCGACATGGAAGACGGGCCGGTGCTCGTCCATGTGGTGACGCGCAAAGGCGCTGGTTATCCGCCTGCGGAGGAATCGGCGGACAAGTATCACGGCGTTGCGAAATTCGACGTCGTCTCCGGCAAGCAGAAAAAGGGAACGCCCAACGCGCCGGCCTATCAGAAGGTCTTTGCAAAAGCGCTGATCAAGGAAGCGGAAACCGACGACAAGATTGTCGGCATCACCGCGGCGATGCCGTCGGGCACCTCGCTTGACATGTTCGCCGACGCTTATCCAGAGCGTTGCTATGATGTGGGCATCGCCGAACAACACGCGGTGACGTTTGCCGGCGGTCTCGCCGCCGACGGCATGAAACCTTTCGCGGCGATCTATTCGACATTTCTCCAGCGCGCTTACGATTCGGTCGTCCATGATGTGGCGATCCAGAACCTGCCCGTGCGGTTCCCCATGGACCGGGCCGGCCTCGTGGGCGCGGACGGTCAGACCCATGCAGGCGCCTTTGACGTCGCCTATCTCGGCTGCCTGCCGAATATGGTCCTGATGGCCGCCGGCGACGAAGCCGAACTTGTCCACATGACCGCGACGGCGGTGGCTTTCGACGAACACCCCATCGCCTTCCGCTATCCGCGCGGCGAGGGCGTCGGCGTTGATTTGCCGGAAAAGGGCAAGGTCCTCGAAATCGGCAAGGGCCGCATCGTCCGTGAGGGAACGAAAGTCGCGCTCCTCGCCTATGGCGGGCGCCTCGCCGAAGCGCTGAAGGCGGCGGATATTCTCGAAACGCAAGGGCTTTCAACGACCGTCGCCGATGCGCGATTTGCAAAACCCCTCGATCATGATCTCGTCATGGATCTCGTGCGCAATCACGAAGTGCTGGTGACCGTGGAAGAAGGCTCGCGCGGCGGCTTCGGCGCGTTTGTGCTGCACTTCCTGTCTGACGCCGGCCTGCTCGACAGCGGGTTGAAAATCCGCACCATGACCTTGCCGGATGTCTTCCAGGATCAGGATAGCCCGTTCAACATGTATGAAACGGCGCAACTGAACGCGTCGCACATCGTGGCGCGCGCCCGCGAGGCGCTCGGCATGACGGCGGACGTGGTTAATTTGCGGGGTTGATGCGACGGAAGGCGTTGTCTGCGGCCAGCCGGGCGAAAAATTCGCCAAGCGCCGCAAGCGCGCCGGGTTCCTCGTCTGGCCATAACATCTGTGCACCGACAAAAGCCGCGTATTCGATCTGCGCCAATTTAAACGCCGTTTTCTCATCGATGCTCGCCCGTGCGCCGTAAAGCGATGCGAGAAAATCGATCCGCTTTCGGTCAACCTCGCCAAGCACCATCCGGGCGCGGTCATTCGCGAGGGCGAGTTGGCGGATGCGCGCCTCAGTGCGGTGGTCCAGCGCGGAGGCAAGACTGTTGAGGCGCGCTGACGTCGCTTCCGGGTCGCCGCTGCGTTGCGCTCTCTCGATAATTTCATCAGTGTAAAGAAGGCGCCATGCATCCATAAGTGCGGCAATAAACGCGCCGTGATCGACGAAGTGATGATAAAACGAACCGCGCGTTCTGTCGGCCGCACCGCATAATGCTTCAATCGTCAAAGCGGTCGGTCCGTCTTGGCGCAGGACGCGTAAGCCCAGCGCGACCCAGTCATCTCTGGAAAACCGCCCCACCTATCCAGCCGCCAGGCCAAGCGCGCCGAGAATTGCGACAGGCGCAAACAACCAGCCCTGCGGCAAACTACGATAGGGCTGCTTCACAATCGGCGCGAGAAAGAGACCAAAAAGGCTGAATGCTGCGGCAAGCGCTGTTGCACAGATTGCTGCGTCTGCGCTGAGCCGGCTGGAAGCGGTCAACAAAAAAACGACCGTGATCGCGACAAGCGTGAGACTCACCAAATGCCAGCAATAATAATGCGTGAACTTCACGGATGGCCGTAAAGTGGTGTTACGCAACAGTGGGCGTGCATCAACGGTTCCGCCCACAACGATGTGAAGCGCAGCAATCAGTCCTGAAACGACGCCAGCCGCCAAATGAAAGTTATTCATCTTTCGTCTCTTTCATTACAAAACATAAAATAAAGTATGTTATGGTTTTGTCAAGTTTTCTGCGTCTGTGAAACCTTAGGGGGAGGGCGGGGATCGCTAAAAACCGCCTGGCAAGGCGCGTAGCGGCGCGCGGTTGGTGCGGCGAAAGGTTGTGTCTTAGGAGGCGCCGAGTGCGCGTATTGTTGTTTCGGGAGCCCGGGCCGGCCGCCTTCGGCGCGCAACCTGCATGGGATGCGGTGTTTGTTCAGTATCGCGCCGCCTTTCCATGTCCGCTAAAACGACCATCATCATGCCCGCCTTCGATGTGGGCCGCTATATTGGCGACGCTATTGAAAGCGTTCTTGCCCAGACCTGCGGCGACTGGCGTCTCGTCATTGTCGATGACGGCTCGACTGACGATACGGTCGAGATTGCGCGCGAGTTTAAGGACGAGCGCATCACCATTGTCTGCCAGGACAACGCCGGCGCCGCGGCGGCGCGCAACCGGGCGGCGACGGGCGCGCAAACCGAATTCCTCTCCATGCTCGACGCCGATGACGCCTGGGCGCCGGATTATCTGGAAAAGATGATGGGCGCGCTCAAAGCGGCGCCCGACACCGCCTTTGTCGCCTGCGATGCGCAGGTGTTCATCAACAAGAAACGCCCCGGCAATCTCTGTTCAGAAAATGTCGCCATGGTCCCGCCGGTAACGCTGGAGCGGGTCGCATCGCGCGACTTTCAGGTCTACACCGCCGTCACCATGCGCCGCGCCTGGTTCGAACGGATCGGCGGTTTCGACAACGATTTGCGCAATGCGCAAGACTTCGATCTCTGGGTGCGCATTCTCGCCGCCGGCGGCGAGGCGGCGTTCATCAGCGAACCGCTCGCCTGGTATCGCGACCGCGACGATTCGCTTTCGTCAAACGATGTGCGCCTCAGCCGTTTCACCATGCGCGTCTATGAAAAGCTGCGCGCCGCGCGACCGGATATGGCGGCGTTGTGCGAGCAACAGATCGAGAAGCTGCGCTATACGATTGCGCTGGAAGAAGCGAAGACCGCTTTGCGCATCGGTCAGTTTCGCGATTTTCACGCTCACGCCAACGACGCCTTGAGCCGGCGGCCCAATCGCAAACTGCGCGCCACGAAACATCTCGCCCGCGTTGCGCCGCCCCTTGCAAGGCTTTTGATGACGGCGCGCGGGTGATCTAAACTCGCCCCGCAATGAGGCTCGACCTTCATCTTGTTGAAACCGGCGTCTATGCCTCGAGGGCGCGGGCGCGCGCGGCGATTGAAGCCGGGCGCGTGCGCATCAATGGCATTGCTGCAACGAAGCCGTCGCAGACTGTTGGCGAGGGCGATGATGTGGTCGCAGAGGGAGAGGCGCACCCGTTTGTTTCCCGGGGCGGCGTAAAGCTTGACGCCGTAATGCGTACCCATGAGGTCAGGCCTGCCGGCAAGATTTGTCTCGACCTCGGCGCCTCGACGGGCGGGTTCACAGACGTGCTGTTGCGCAATAGCGCGGCGAAAGTTTACGCCGTGGATGTGGGGCGCGGTCAATTGCACGAAACGCTTCTGGACGACCGCCGCGTTATTAATCTCGAAAAGACCCATGCGAAGGATTTGTCCCGCGCGCTCATTCCTGAACCTGTGGATGTCATTGTTTGCGACGTCAGTTTTATTTCCTTGAAGAAAGCCCTGCCGCCGGCGCTGGCGCTCGCCGCCCCCGGCGCACGACTTATCGCGCTCATCAAACCGCAATTTGAAGTCGGCCGCGCGCAAATCGGCAAGGGCGGAATCGTGAAACGGGGACGCAAGAATTCCTACGGCGTCGCTGAAGACATTGACGACTGGCTCAATGAACAAACGGGGTGGAGAACAACCGGCTGGACTGAAAGCCCCATAGCCGGCGGCGACGGCAACCGCGAGTTCCTGATTGGCGCAGTTTGTACAGAACAGTGAAACACCGTCATAAGTATTGTCCGATAAACCATTTGCCTGAGACAGGATGGAGACAAAACGATGTTCGGACGCAAGAAAAAGGGCGACGCGGCCGCGTTCTGGGCGTGGTTTGAGGGCGAGGCGCCGGCCCTGGCGAAAGCCTATGACGCCTTTGTCGCCGGCGACGCCGGACCGGAGCCGCTGGTCCATCCGGTGGCGAAAGAGATGGACAGGTTTCATGACGGCATCGCCCACGAAATCGGCCATGACGGCAGAAACTACGATTTTGTCATCAGCGCTGACGGCATTCGCGCCAATGTGGATGCGGTCAAAGCGCTCGCCAACGCCGCGCCGACGATCGACGGCTGGAAGGTTACGGCGTTTCGGCCGCGCAAGCCCATGGACGAAGATGCGGTTCTGCAGCTGGGCGACGAAGTGTTCGGCGACGGCAATATTTTTTATCGCCTTGGCGACGCAAGCGACGGCAAATGCGATGTCGCCATCCGCTTTCGTTCAACCCTCGAAGCGCCGGACGATGCCTTAATCGGCCCCGCCTTCCTGATCATGGATGCGGCCATCGGCGAATATGACGTGATGACGAAAGTCGGCGAGATCGACGTCGCCTTTTCAAAACCCGATGCGCCGCTTGACGATTTCCGACCGATCAAGGAACTCGCCGGCGACCTCGACGCGCGCTTTCCGGAAACGGCGCATTAGGGCGAGGTTAGCGGCGTGACGCGCCAAACCTCGACGAGTCATGTTATAGGTCGCCGCCAACAGGGAGGGGACCTTGCTGCTGCGCCGCATCATCGAACATGTGAAAACCCAGAACTGGACCGCTGTCGGACTTGATTTCATCATTGTCGTTGTCGGCGTATTCATCGGCATTCAGGTCGCGAACTGGAACGGCACCCGACAGAATCTCCGCGCAGAGGCCCGATATATTGTAGATCTTGCCAATGATGTGCGCGCCGATATCGCCGAGCTTGAGGCCGTACAACAGAACGCGATCCGCAACGCTTCCTTATGGCATGTTATCCTGACGGAGGGTTTCGGCGTATCGTCCGAAACGCTCGGGCCCTATCCGCCGTATGATCGCGCGGCGCTGCCGGACTTTCCGTCAGCGGCGTGGAACAATCTGTTTGCAGGATTGTTCAGTATCAATACTTTTGATCCGAGCACACAGACATTCGATATGCTCATCAGTACGGGCGACATTACGCTGATGCGCGATCATGAATTCGTTCGATCGTTTATGGCGTATCAGAAAACGGCCAACGAACACCAAGACTTCAAAAACAATACCGTCAGTGTCAGGACCGCGCTGGCGCCGTCTCTGATCGAATGGGGGTTCGCGCTCGGCTTTCCGATCGATGTGGAGCGTATGGCGCGCACCTATCGCGATGATGCAGGGGTCGTGAGCGCGTTGATTACCATCGCCAACCTGGAGCGATTTCGCATCGCCCGGGCGCAGTCGACCCATGGGCAGGCCGTGGTGTTGCTGGAAATGATTGAGGGCGAGTAGGTGTTACCCGCACTGGGCCCGGTGGAGCATCACGTGATCGGCCAGCACAAGCGCCATCATGGCCGCGCCGACAGGAACGCCGCGAATGCCGACGCAAGGGTCGTGGCGGCCCTTGGTGACGATCTCGGTTTCTTCCCCTTGCGCCGTGATGGTTCGGCGGGGGGTTAGGATCGACGAGGTCGGTTTGACGGCAAACCGCGCGACAATGTCCTGGCCGGTGGAGATGCCGCCGAGGACGCCGCCCGCCCTGTTGGACAGAAAATGCGGGCCGCCATTCCGCATACGGATTTCATCGGCGTTCTCTTCGCCGGAAAGCGCCGCCGCTTCAAACCCGGCGCCGATTTCAACGCCTTTCGCCGCGTTGATCGACATCATGGCGCTGGCGAGGTCCGCGTCGAGCTTGCCATAGACCGGCGCGCCGAGCCCTGCGGGAACCCCAGTCGCGACAACCTCCACAACGGCGCCCATGGACGAGCCGTCCTTGCGCGCGGCGTCAAGCTCGCGCTCCCAGACCTTCGCCGCCTCAGCGTCCGGACACCAGAAGGGATTGTTTTCAATTTCCGCCCAGTCGAATTTTTCCCGGTCAATCTTGTGCGCGCCCATCTGCACGAGACAGGCCCTAATCGAAAAGTCTTTACCCAGAATATCGTTCAAGGCGATGTCCGCAACCGCGCCGGCGGCGACCCGTGCTGCGGTCTCCCGCGCGGAGGATCGCCCGCCGCCGCGATAATCGCGTATCCCGTATTTCGCGTCATAGGTGATGTCCGCATGACCCGGGCGGTATTTGTCGCGAATGTCCGAATAGTCTTTCGAACGCTGGTCCACATTCTCGATCATGAGGCTGATGGGGGCGCCGGTTGTGCGCGGCCCATCGGTGCGGTCGTCTTCAAAAACGCCGGAAAGGATTTTTACCGTGTCCGGCTCTTTGCGTTGCGTGACGAATTTCGAGCCGCCGGGTTTGCGCTTGTCGAGAAATTTCTGGATGTCGGCGGGGCGTAACGTCAGGCCCGGCGGGCAGCCGTCAATGACGACGCCGAGGGCGGGCCCGTGGGATTCGCCCCAGGTCGTGAACCGGAAGACCCGTCCGAAGCTGTTGAAAGACATTGATGATTTCCGTCAGCGGCGTTGATTTAACCGGCCCGCACCCTATCATGGCTTGTTCGCCCCGCATAATAGGGCCGGCGCAATTACCTGGACGTAAACGGATTTCGACATGTCGGACAGTTTGATACCGCCAAGCCCGAGCGCGGAAACCTATGCGGTCGATGAAGATCAGGGAGACGTTTTCACGGTCAACGATCCGTTCGCGTTGTTCGCCGTCTGGCTGGAAAAAGCGGGCGAGGCTGAGCCGAACGATCCCAACACCATGGCGCTGGCGACGGCGGATGCGGACGGCCTGCCCAATGTGCGCATGGTGCTGTTGAAAGATGTCGACGCCTGCGGGCTCACCTTCTTCACGAACATTGAAAGCGCCAAGGGTGAGGAGCTTGCCGCCAATCCGCAAGGGGCGGCCTGTTTTCACTGGAAGACCATTCGCCGGCAGGTGCGGTTTCGCGGCCGCATTGAACGCGTGAGCGATGAAGAAGCCGACGCTTATTTTGCCACCCGCGCCCGGGGCGCGCAGCTTGGGGCGATTGCTTCGGCGCAGTCGCGGCCGATGGAGTCCCGCGAGGCGCTGGAGCGCGAAATCGAGCGGCTGGAAAAACTCCATGACGGCGCTGATATTCCGCGTCCGGATCATTGGTCGGGCTATCGCCTTGCGCCCATTGAAATCGAGTTTTGGGTGAACCGGCCCTTCCGCCTCCATGACCGGCTTGTCTACTGGCGCGAAACGGCGCGGGACGAATGGCAGAGCGAACGGGTTTTTCCGTAAAGCCTTCCCGCCCGCGCGGGGAAAGCGGGTTGAGCGTGCGGTTCCGTTCGACTCTGTCTATCTTCGCAAGACATTGTTCACGCCCGGGATGGCAGACTGCGTCGCCACAAAGGACCAATATATGAGCATCATCATCGCCATTCTCGGCGCAGTCGCCGCCGCCTTCTGGGCCTTCACCCATTTCGTCAACGCCGCCAATGAGGGCCGCGAGGCGCTGCGCGACGCGAAAGGCGTTGTCCGGCGCGGGAAATGGAACCGCCGCGTCGATCAGCGGCTTATCGAAAACCTTTCCGATCCGCGCGAAGCCGCCGCCATTTTCGCCTTTCAGGTCGCGCAATATGACGGCGCGGTCACTGAGCGTCAGCGCGACGCGATAACGAAAGACATGCGCGAGACGTTTCAGGCGGACGCGGAAACGGCGGACGGTCTCTTTGCTTTTGCACGCATGGCGGTCGGCGAGATCAACGATGCGGGCAATTCCGTGCGCAAGATTTTGCGGCCCGTCAACGAGGTTTGCACGGGCGATGAAAAGGCCGACCTCATAGCGCTGCTCGAACGCGCTGCGGAAACAGAAGGCGCGCCGAGCGAACAGCAGCGCCGCCTTATCGCCGAAGCGCGCCGCTGCCTGCTGGATGCATGAACAATTGCTGATTTGCGCCCCCGGCGCCCTTTCGGCTAGGTTTGCCGGACAGACAAACGCCGCATTCCAGACGCGCGCGGACAGCAATGAGGTCAAAAAGATGATGTTGAAACGGATCATATCGACGGGCGCGGCGGCGGCGGCGATGTTCGCCATGGCCCACGCCGAGGACTGCACGCTGAATGCGGAAGCGCCGGCAATGCCGGATCCGGCGGCGGCGAGCGAAGCGGATGTTGATGCGACTGTCGCGGCGATCAAGGCGTTTCAGGGCGAGCTTGGCGCCTACCGCGAATGTCTCGATGCGATCTCCAGCAACAAGAAGCTGGAAAAGGACGTCCGTCAGGCGGCGCTCGACAAATACAACGCCAGCGTCGATGCGGAAACGGCCATGGTCGAGGACTGGCAGGCGTTTTACGCGGCGTATAAGGACGCGCAGAGCTAAGGCGCGAATTAAGTCGACAATCCGTATTCCGATTGAAGGGTCGGCGCGCCGTTGCACGCCGCGCGGCCGATGTCCACAAGCCGGATCAGATGCGCGAATACGTTCAGCGCCGCCGCCTTGTGCAGGCGCGGGTCGACATCGGCGTACATCGCCGCGACCATCTCTTTAATCTGTGTGCGGCCTTTCCCGAGTTGATCGATAATCTGCGCATCGCGCATCAGGCGATGGGCCTTCACCGCGCGCACGAAGCGATGGGGTTTCTTGATCGGCGCCCCGTGGGTCGGCAGGTAAATCTCGTCATCGCGGGCGAGCAATATGTCGAGGCTTCCAAGGTAAGCGCCCATATCGCCGTCGGGGGGCGCCACAACCGTTGTCGCCCAGCCCATCATGTGATCGCCGGTGAAGAGCGCTTTCTGCGCCGGCAATGCGAAACACAGATGGTTCGACAGGTGACCCGGCGTGTGCACTGCCTCGATACGAAACTCGTCGGTTTCGATGACAGCGCCGTCTGCAATGATCTCGTCCGGAGCAAACCCGTAGTCGGCGCCTTCGTCGAGCGCCGGGGCGTCGATCTTGCGGTTTTTTACCGGATGGGCACCGAAGCCGTAAATCGGCGCGCCGACGCGGGTCGCAAATTCCCGCGCGCCGCCGCAATGATCCGAATGGGTGTGGGTGATCAGGATATGGCTGACCCGGGCTTCGCCGATCGCGGCGACAAGCGCATCGAGATGCGCCGCTTTATCCGGACCCGGATCAATGACGGCGACGGTGCGTGATCCGATGATGTAGGTGCCGGTCCCCGTATAGGTGAACGGCCCCGGATTATCGGCGATGACCCGGCGTACGCCCGGAAGCACCATGTCCGGAACGCCGGGTGTAAAGTCGATGTCTTTGACGAAAGGAATAGGGGGCAAGGGTTGGTGTCGCCTTTTGGTTGGATGCGAGACGGCAGATGTAAATGTCCAATATTGATCTTAGCGCAAGCATAAATTCCGCGCATTCCCGCGAAGGCGGGAATCCAGGAATACGAAGCACTATGGATTCCCGCCTACGCGGGAATGAGCGGCGGTGAAAGATCGCAGATCAAAAACAGCGAATGCGGCCATCTGCGCCATATTTCTGCGGCAACCCGGACTTAAGTCTGTGCCCGCGCCAGCGCTCCGTCCACCATGGTGGAGAACGCGCCCGCAAGGCCGCGCATGGCTTTCAGCTTGTCCTGCGAGGTCAGCGCCGAGGGCGGGCCCATATCGGTCTTGTTGGCGTCAACGATATAGATGCGCCCATCCTTGCGGTCGCGCAGCACGTCGATGCCGCCGAAATCAAGACGCATGGCGCCGGCGAATTCGGAAATTTTCTGTTGTTCCTCGCGCGACAGCACCGCATCGGCGTCGGTGAGATCAACGCGGTAATTTTCGTTGCTGAAACGAAGGGAAGGCTCGCGCCGTTTCAGATAGACGAAAGGGATTTTGCCGCCAACGATGGGCGTACGGATATCAATATGGTCGCGCCCGTCAAACGTATTGTCCACGAGGCGCTGATAGACATGATCGCGCTTCGGCGTAACGACCGGACATTCGACAATGCGCCCGTCATGGCGGCCATTGCCTTCCGACTTTTCAACGGCGGGTCCGCGCCAGACGCGCGGATCGATATCGAGCGCGTAGCCGAATGTTTCTTCAAAGACCCGGGCGACGACGCTCTTGCGGATATCGAAACAGGCGACATTGAGCGCGGGCTTTCCCGTCGGCGCCCGGCGCGGCGCGGTCAGGAATTCGCGGTCCTCAAAATAAAAATGTAGATCGGCCTTGTCGTGGTCGTCGGTGATTTTCACGTCCGCCAACTGGCACACCGGCCAGATCGCATAAAACGAGCGGGGCTTTTTGGGAAAGAAGGATATCCGCGCGCGGGGCCCGCGCCGTTTCAGAACGCGGCTTGCGCGCACGCCGTTCACCAGCCAGACGAAACTTGCAATTGACAGGGCGTCCCGGGCGAAACCGGGGGTCAAGGGAATGGCGATGCCCGTTTCTTTCGCCACAAGCTGGGCGCCGTCGATCTTGTACTCGCCAAATACGGACATGCTGTCGTTACGCTCCTGATCGCCCGCCGGTTTCATTAACCATTTGAGCGGCCGCCGGCCCCCGTCGTTAGATGCAACTTTCTGCGATAACAGGGAAATAATAAACCCGTGAAGCGGTAAAATTACACCGTTAAAGGCGTCTTTCCGCTAAGCGGCGCGGCTTTTGCGACGAACCGGCCATGTGTGCCGTTCGTAAACAAAGTCTTAAAATCGGGTCCGCAATTTTAGCGGCCGGGTTGATCTTCTCCGGCGCCGCGCAAGGGGATGATCACGAGGGGTCCCTGCAGGACGGGGGAACGGCGGGGGGCGTTGCCGTCGGAGACGGCGCCGCCGGGGTCACCGATCGCGCATGGGTGACCGCCCCGCCGAATTATTTCTACGTGGTCGAGAAAGAGCGGGGGAGCTTTCTCGACTGCGGCGAGGGGCGAGAGCGCCGGGCCGCTGACAATGACGGGCGCGATATGGCGCCGTTGCGCTGCGGCGTCACCCTGACCGAGACCATGGTCATCCCCGCCGCCGCGTCATCGGCGCGCATTATTATTCACTTTTAAATTGCCGCGTTATTCGTCGCCCGCCGCCGGCGCGCTGTCGCCGCCAAAGGCGGCGTTCATGAGGCAGTAGTCCGTTTCATACTCGCCGCCCTCGGCCTTTCGCGCATAGACCATATATTCCTTGCCATAGTCGAAGGCGACGCCGCATTCATTCGGACTGGTCTCGTGAAAAATCCTGGTGCGCCCGTCAATCTCCAGCGGCTCGCCGTTTTTCATGGCGGACAAAATATTGAATACCGTCGCCTGCCGGCTCGCAGCGCTGCGCTTGTCGGCGCCGAGTACGAGTTCGGCGTCAACTACAAGGCCGGTAAGCAGATAGTCCGGCATGGTTGCGTCGGCGCAACTGCAGAGTATGGCGCGGGCGCGGTTCAGTTTCGGCGGCGTGGAAAGGTCCGCGGTCGCATCGGCCTGCGCGAGCGCGGCGGCGGCGAGAATGGCGGTAATCATCGGCTTACTCCGTATACAGTTTAAACAGGCGGGTCCGTGCGCGGCGCTTTATGCGCATCGAACAGCATGGTGAGCGCCGGTTCATGTCCTGAAATATCGAACCCGGCGAGGCGCGCTTCGTCAATGATCTGCGCGACCGGTTTGCCGAACCGCGCCTCAGCGTAGGACCAGACCAGCAGGGAGCGCACGCCCGATTTGCAGAAGGCGAGGGTCTTGCCGTCCGCCGCATCGTCGATGGCGGTTTCCAACCCGCCGGTATGAGCCGGCGTAATCCCGCCGGAATCGACCGGGAGATAGGCGTAGGCGATCCCGGCGTCCGCGGCGGCTTTTTCGAATTCGGCGTTTGACGGCTGGCCGATCATTTCCCCGTCCGGGCGATTATTGACGATCAGGGTAAAGCCGTCTTCGGCCGCGACGCGGATATCGTCCGCATCGATTTGCGGCGAGACGAAAAACGTATCCGTGACGGCGATCGGTTTTTGTGACACTGTTTCGTCCTCGGCGGGTGATCAGAGCCCCGTGTTTTTCGCGAATTGAAAGGAAAATGCAAATGCCCGCTGAACTGCGCCCGTTTCACCTGGCGATCCCCGTTGACGATCTCGCGGCGGCGGAAGGGTTTTACGGCGAAACGCTGGGCTGCGGGCAGGGGCGGCGCTCGCCGGAGTGGATCGATTTTGATTTCTTCGGCCACCAGCTTGTGACGCATCTGGCGCCGTCGGAATGCCGGACGGCTGAGACCAACAAGGTGGACGGCAAGAATGTGCCTGTGCGCCATTTCGGCGTCGTGCTGGAAAAAAGCGATTGGGAAAGCGTTGCGGCGCGGCTGCAACAAGCGGGCGCCGAATTCATCATTGAGCCCGGCGTGCGTTTCGAAGGCCAGCCTGGCGAACAGGGAACATTCTTCCTTCTCGATCCCGCCGGCAACGCGCTTGAGTTCAAATATTTCGACGATCTGGGTCAGCTCTTCGCCCGATAAATTCGCTCTTTGTCGAAAAGCGCCTTCGGCGTTCGTCTTCCTTGCATCACAGGCGCCCGCACCGGGGCGCCTGAAAACAAGCGAGAAGGAGAAACTGCCATGGCGAAATTTCTGTTCATTTATCACGGCGGATCGCAACCGGAGACGCCGGAAGAAGGCGAAAAAGTGATGGGCCAATGGATGTCCTGGATCGGCGGACATGGGTCTACATTTGTCGACGGCGGCAACCCTGTCGGGCCGTCAAAGACCGTGACGGCGTCGGGCGTTGCCGATAATGGCGGCGCCAATCCGGCGTCGGGCTACGGCATTGTTGAAGCCGCATCGATCGACGCTGCGGCGGAAATCGCCAAAGGCTGCCCGATCCATCAGGCCGGCGGATCGGTCGAAGTCGCAGAAATCATCGAAATGTAATAGAAAGTGCGCCGGCGTGAGGCCCCTTTCGCGTCGGCGGTTCACTATCGGAGGCTGGCGATGAATATTCCGGACGGTTTTGCGCGCGTGACGCCCTATATCTTCGCCGAGAACGCTAATCAGTATATGGATCATCTGATCGCGGCCCTTGGCGGCGTCGATGGCGGGCGCACCATGCGGGACGAAACGCTGGCAAACGGCATTGTTCGTTTCGACGACGCGTCTTTGATGATCAGCGAAGCGGGCCGTGGATTTCCGCCATCGAATTTATCGCTTTATCTTTATGTGGCGGACGCCGATGCGGCGATGGCGCGGGCGCTTGAAAACGGCATGGAAAAAATCATGGATGTCGCCGACATGGATTATGGCGACCGGCAGGGCGGCGTGAAGGACGCCGCCGGCAATATCTGGTGGCTGTCGCAACGCCTCGAAGACAAGCCCTACCGCTAGCGCGTCGCTAGTCGCCCCAGGTATCGTCGTCGTCGGTTTCGCCGAGGCCGCGCAAGGCGCCCCAGATGTTCCACAGAACGAATACCGCGAGGAGCAGCAAGACGAGGAAAGTCACAAACGTCATGATTGTGAGATGGTGACGAATTCCCGCCGTTTCAATCAAAATCGCGTCTTTTACGGCGCCGTGCCGCGCGCATAGACGACAACGCCGTCCACCACCGTCATCACCGTTTCAACGGCGAGGATGTCTTCCGCCGGGATGGTCATGATGTCCGCTGAAAAGACCGTGAAATCCGCGCGCTTGCCGGTTTCAATCGTGCCCAGCGTCTTCTCCTGAAACGCCCCATAGGCCGGCCAGATCGTGAACATTTTAAGGGCCTCGGCGCGGGTGACGGCCTCGGCCGGGCGCCAGTCCTCGTCCTGGTAGCCGTTAAGCCCGCGCCGCGCGACGGCGGCGTAAAATTCAATGCGCGGATCGCCGCGTTCGACCGGCGCATCGGAACCGCCGATGATGATGGCGCCGGCGTCGATCAGGGACCGCCAGGGATAGGCGCCGTCGAGCCGGTCGGGTCCAAGCCGGGCGGGGGCGAAGAAGTAGTCGCCAATAGCGTGGCTCGGCTGCATGGAGGGAATGACGCCAAGCGCCGCGAAGCGCGGGATGTCATCCGTATGCAGAATTTGCGCATGCTCGATGCGCCAGCGCATGTCCGTTTTGTCCGGCGCGCCCGCAAACGCCTCTTCATACCAGTCGAGCAGCAGGCGGTTCGCTTCATTGCCGATGGCGTGGGTGTTGACCTGAACGCCCGCGTCTAGTGCGCGGGCGAAGAGCGTCATGGCGTCCGGCTTCTGCATCAGGAGAAGGCCGTTCGTATCCGGACGGTCGGCGTAGGGTTTGGTCAACAGCGCGCCGCGCGACCCGAGGGCGCCGTCGAGATAAAGCTTGATGGCGTTTGTGACGATGCGGCCGTTTTTGTTACGCCGTTCGCCGTTTGCCTCCAGCGCGGCGAGCCCCTGCTGGTCGACGGAGTTGTAGACCCGGATATTCAGGATCCCGAGGTCGGACAGGTTTTCCATCATGTCGAGATTGGCCGGATCGACGGAGACATTATGCATGCCCGTCCATCCGTATGCGGTGTAAACATCGGACGCCGCCTTATAGGCTTCGCGTTTCTTCGCCTCATCTGGGGCGGCGACCAGTGCTTCGACCGGCGCCTGCGCCATATCGATGAGAATGCCAGTGGCGCGCCCTGATGCGTCCCGCTCAATAGCGCCGCCTGCAGGGTCTGGCGTATCCGCGCCGACGCCACCGGCGGCAAGCGCCGCAGAATTGGCGACCAGCGCATGGCCGTCGGCGCGCACGAGGATTACGGGATTGTCCGGCGAAACGGGATCGAGATCGTCGCGGGTCGGCATGCGTTGCTCCGGCCAGCCGGTCTCGATCCAGCCGCGCCCGTAAACAACAGCGCCGTCATCGGCGCGGGCGACGGCGGCGTCGACCCGGGCGACGAGATCAGCAATCGATGCGGTCCCTTCGAGGTTCAGCGTCAGCTCGCGCATGCCGACGCCGATGAGATGGGCGTGCGCGTCGGTAAAGCCCGGATACATGGCCGCACCATCGAGTTCGACGACATTGTAATTCTCGCCGGCGGCGGCTTCGGCGTCCGCAAGGGCGCCGGCGGCGATGATGATCCCTTCCGAAACCGTGACCGCCTCGACCGTCGGCGTCTCGTCGCGGGCGGTGTAAATCGGCCCGCCGGTATAAATCATCGCCAATGGCGCGTCGGGCGCCGGCGAAGCGGCCTGACCCCCGGTCGCCGATTGTCCGCATGCGGTCAGTGCGGCCGAAATAAGCGCGGCGGCCAATAAGCGAAGATTAACCATAGAGGAGCCCTTCCTGTTTGCCTTTTGCCATAGGCAAAGCATGACGCCGGCGCAAATGGGCGGGCGTCTTGTCCGGCCTGTGGAAAAAGAAACCCTGCCTTCGATGCGCCAGCGTCTTCCGGCGGTCAAAAGGATTGAGCGGGATAATGGTTGGAGTGGGGTGATTCGAACAGTCGATTGGATACAATCGACGCCCCTGCCTCTGATGCGCCAGCATCTTCTGGCGCTTAGAAGATTTGAGCGGGATAATGGTCGGAGTGGGGTGATTCGAACACCCGGCCCCTGCCTCCCGAAGACAGTGCTCTACCAGGCTGAGCTACACTCCGACAGTCCGTAGCGCGGGACGGGGCGAGGCCCCGCGCCGCACAGAGGGCGCTCCCTATAGCGGCGCAAGGCAAGGCGCGCAATGGCGTTTTCGCGCCTGCAGCGACGATCGCGGGAATTTCGAAACGCCCCATTGCGCGGGGCAGACGAAAGCGCTATCTCCCCCGCTCCCAGCGTCCGGGCGCGGCCCATTTTTCAAGGGCTTCCGGGCGCAAAAAGCCTGAATGTGTTGGGGCGTCGCCAAGTGGTAAGGCATCGGTTTTTGGTATCGACATTCCCAGGTTCGAATCCTGGCGCCCCAGCCAACACGCTATCGGAACATCGTTAATTGAGCGACGCGATGACCGCGACGGCGAAATCCGCCGTTGCAACCTGCGCGCAGTATTGTTACAAACTAACTTACGGGTCGGGTGCGATAGCCGTCGCAGACGAATGCATAGCGGCGGTCGGCTCGTTTTTTGTGCGCAGACAAAGGGGTTCTTGCGCGCGAAAAAGTAAAACGGCGGGTAACGGGGTTCGGTTTTCAAGGGTGGTCTTGTCTTCATCAGTATAAGGCGATTTGTCCGTGATTGACTTCACGGCGAAAACGGATGTTGAATAACATCCTGATGCGGCGCGAAATTATGCGTATCGCGACGCGTTAAAACGCTCTAGAGTAAAGAGCGAATGAGGGGTTGGAAGCAGGGTGTTAAAAATCGGTTCGCGATTTACCAACGCTATTCTTACAAGTTTCGAGCGCAGCCGCGTTCGTATCGGCGCCGTCTATTCCATGTGGTCGGGCGCACATCAGTCGGCCACAGCGCCGTTTCAATCAGCCGTAACAGACCGGTAGGTGAGGCACTTATGAAAAAAGCAGCAATCTTGGGATCAGCAGCGATCATGCTTGCGGTTCTCGGCGCGCCCGCACAGGCGCAATTCTCAACGGCGCTGGGCGTCAGCGAGCAAACGGCGAAAGATACCGAGGCCTCGCAATCGCGCATTGATCAGCTTGATGATCAAACCGCGGCGTTGCTGAACGATTACCGGGCGAATTTGAAACAGCTCGAAGCGGCGCGCCGGTACAATGCATCGCTGACGCGCAACATCGAAGCGCAGGAAGCGGAAATCACGCGCCTTCGCGAAGACATCGACAATGTCGAAGGTCTGCAGCGCGCAACGCAGCCTTTGATGGAAGACATGGTCGCGGGCTTTGATCAGCTTGTGAATGCGGACCTGCCGTTCCTCGTTGAAGAGCGCGGCGCACGCGTGGCGCGATTGAATGCGCTTCTCGACAATCCGTCGCAATCGGCGGCGCAGAAATATCGCCTCATCGTCGAGGCCTACCAGATCGAAAACGAATATGGCCGCACCATCGGCGCCTATGAAGGCTCCATCGGCAGCGGCGAGGAAGAGCTCACCGGCGAATTCCTCCGTATCGGTCGTATCGCGCTGATCTTCAAAACGCCTGACGATTCAGTCCTGCGCATTTACGACAAGGCCCAGGGCGATTTCGTGAACTTGAGCAAAGGCGACTATCTGCAGGACGTGAAGTTCGGCTTGCGGATGGCCAAGGAACAAACAGCGCCGGACGTTTTCTTCGTGCCGGTGAAGCCGCCGGCTGCCGCCCAGTAACGGCAATCTGAGACAAGAGGGAATTAAACCAATGAAATTCTTCAAACTCGCAAGCCTGTCTCTGATCGCCGGCGCGGCGGCCATGGGGCTTAATCTTTCAAACGACGGCGCCCTTTCCGGCGCTTATGCGCAGGACGCGGTGACGCTCGATCAGGTGCTACAGGCGATCCGCCGCGAACGCACGGAAGTCAGCGCGGAGAACCGTCAGCGCGAACAGCAGTTCCTGCAGGCGCGCAACCAGCAGCAGGCGGAACTGAACCGCGTGCGCGCGCAGGTCGCCGCCGCGGAAGCGGAATCGACCCGCCTCGAAGGCGTCATGGAAACCAACCAGGGAACCATTGACGAACTCGACGCGGAACTGGCCTCCAAACAGGGCGAATTCCAGGAACTCTTCGGCGCGGCGCGCTCTGCGGCCGCCGATCTTAACGCCCAGGTCGAGCGCTCGCTGATTTCGACGGAGTTCCCGGGCCGGGGCGAGGCGCTCACCGAACTGGCGCAAACAGAATCGCTGCCGACCGAAGACCAGCTTCGCGATCTCTGGGAGATCATGGTCTCGGAAATCGCTGAACAGGCAAAAACGTCGACCTACAATGCGGACGTTGTTCTGGCGAACGGCGAGTCCTCGCAGGATCAGGTCACGCGCATCGGTCCGTACGTGGCGTTCTCCGACGGCAAGTATCTCACCTTTTCTGACGGCAATTTGAAGTTCCTCGCGCGTCAGCCGGCCGGCGATGTCGTCGCCGCCGCCAATCGCGTCGCGAATTCGTCAGGGGACGGATTTGTCAAGGGCGCCATCGACCCGTCGCTCGGCACGCTCCTTGGCCTCATCGTTGAAAGCCCGACCGTCGTTGAGCGGATCAATCAGGGTAAAACGATTGGTAAGGTGATTATCATCGCCGCGGCGCTTGGCGTACTTCTCGGCATCTACAAATGGGTGACGCTGACCATGACCGCCGGCGCGGTTCGCGGTCAGGTGCGCCGCAAGAAGCCGTCCAAGTCGAACCCGCTCGGCCGCGTCATGCTCGCTTACGAGAATACGCAATCCTCCGATGTGGAAACCGTCGCGCTGAAACTCGACGACGCGATCCTGAAAGAGGTGCCGAAACTCGAAGGCGGTCTCAACCTCATCAAGGTGCTCGCCGCGACGGCGCCGCTCCTCGGCCTTCTCGGTACGGTTATCGGCATGATCAACACCTTCCAGGCGATCACGCTCTTCGGCACCGGTGACCCGCAGATCATGGCGGGCGGCATCTCCGAAGCGCTTGTCACCACGGTGCTCGGTCTTATCGCGGCGATCCCGCTGCTTCTCCTCCACGCCTTTGCGTCCGGCGCGTCCAAGCGCGTCAGCCAGATCCTGGAAGAGCAGGCAGCCGGCATCATCGCCGAACATGCGGAAAGCGGGCGGGGCTAAGGGCCCCGCTTCGCCCGGCAACGCTAACGCGAACGAAAGGGAACAGGTCCGACAATGGAGTTGTTAAACCCAGCCATCGCCTTTGATGCGATCCGCGACTTTCTGAACGCCGGCGGGTTGGTCTTGCGCGTCATCATGGTCGTCACATTTTTCATGTGGGCCCTGATCGTCGAACGCCTGATCTACTGGTCGAGCGCCCATGGCGGCGTCGTCAAGCGCGCCCAGCGCGCATGGAACGCCCGGTCCGATCACCAGTCATGGCACGCTCATGCGATCCGTGAACGGCTGATCTCCGAAGCCATGCAGGAAGCCTCGCGCTTCAATAATGTTATCCGCGCCCTTGTTGCGGTGACGCCGCTTCTCGGTCTTCTCGGCACGGTGACCGGCATGGTCCAGGTCTTTGACGTCATGGCCGTAACCGGCTCGTCCAACGCCCGCCTCATGGCCGGCGGTATTTCCAAAGCGACGATCCCGACCATGGCCGGCCTTGTCGCCTCGCTGTCAGGGTTGATCTTCATCAACGCCTTTGACCGCAACGTGCAGAAAGCCCAGCACGGCGTCAGCGACAGTCTGTTGATCCAGTCACCGGGATCGGGAGGGCGCGCATGAGAAGACGCGCAACACATCAGGACGGCGGCGCAGACGTTAACATCACGCCGCTGCTCGACATCGTCTTCATCCTCCTGATCTTCTTCATCGTCACGGCGACCTTCCTCCGGGAAAAAGGCATCGACGTGAACACGCCGGAAGATAATCCGGAAGATCAGCAATCAACGCCGCCGCCGGCGCTTCTTCTGGCGATCCAGGAAGACGGCTTCGTGCGGGTGAACAATCTCCGGCAGATCGATCCGGGCTCGGTGAAGCCGACGGTGCAGGAATTCATCGCGCGCGAACCGCGCGGGGTGGTCCTTGTCAGCGCCGCGCCGGAATCGGAAGCCGGCGTTGCGGTTGAGGTGATGGACCAGGCGAAAGACGGCGGCGCGCCGACGGTGACGCTGGCGTTGCAGAAAGACGCACAATAAGGCCCGCGCGCCGCGGATCATTCCGCGATGCGCGTCAAGAAGTTGAAAGTAGAACGGTAAGTCTTTTCAGGCGGAAGAGAACATGGCGAGACGCTCATCATTTGCACAACCGGACGAGGACGAAGACGTCAATGTCACGCCCTTGCTGGACATTGTCTTCATCATGCTGATCTTTTTCATCGTGACGTCGACCTTCGTCAAAGAGCCGGGCATTGAAGTGAACCGGCCCGAAGCGGTCACCGCATCGGAACGCGGCCTCGCCTCGATCATTGTCGCGATCTCCGACGAAGACGAAATCTGGATCAACAAGGAACTCGTCGAACTCGACGAAGTGCGGATCATCGTTGAACAGCTTCGCCGGGAAAACCCGAAAGGCACCGCCGTTGTTCAGGCGGACGCCGGTTCGAAAACGCGCCTTCTTGTCGAGGTCGTCAACCAGATCCGTTCGACGGGCGTCAGCGACGTCGCCGTCTCCACGGAAGACGTTTAAGGGAGCAGCCGCAAAATGGGTTCAGCAGCCAGGCTTATTATCGGCATTCCCGCCGCCGGTCTCGTCACCGGCCTTCTCTTCCTGTTCATGTCGGCGATGATCCGTCAGCCGCTGAACCTGCAGGAAGACAGCGAGGCGATTAATATCAACATCACGGCGCAGATCGAGGATTCCGATCTCTCGAACGCCAATAAGGAATTCAAGCGGCCGACCCTCGATGCGCCGCCGCCGCCGCCGCCAGCGGTGAACGACCCGTCCAACCGGCCGAACCTCGATTCGGTGGGCGCGGCGATTCCGGAGATCGACACCAACCTGAATATCGGTACGGGCTTCAACCCGGACCGCGATGCGCAGCCGCTGGTGCGGATCCCGCCGCAGTTTCCGGACCGGTGCCAGAGCCGCGCGGACAACGAAGAAACGGTTGTGGTTCAATTCGACGTGACGCCCGACGGACAGACGACGAATATCGAGGCCGTTGATTCCACCAATAGCTGCTTTAACCGCGCTGCGATCCGGTCGGTTGAGCGCTGGAAGTATCAGCCCAAGATCGTCGATAACGAGGCGCAATGGCGTCGCGGCGTTGTCACGCAAATCAGGTTTCGGCTTGCCGAAGAATAGCCGGCTGGCGCGCGCGCCCCGAGGCGCGACACAAGGCGGCGAAAAGGACAGGTGTAAGGCGACGATATGAGAAAGATGCGCTGGAAATCGGTAAAGGTTCTGCTTTCGGCCTCTGCGGTCGCGCTGGCTGCGGGGGCGTTTGTCGCCCCGTCGGCTGCGCTGGCGCAGAGCTGTCCGGGTGAAGACGATGGACCGTCGGCGACCCTGTCGCCGCGGATCGGTCAGGAATTGCAGAAACAATATGAGCTTTTGCAGAACGACCAGCAGCAGGCGGCGATCGCCGGGCTCACACAGCTTCTGAACAGCCGCGGCGGCTCCATGAGCGCCTATGAAACCTCGACCGTGCAGGAAATTCTGGGCTCCGCGTATGCGCAGGTTGAAAACTACGCCGGCGCCAAGCGCGCGTTTCAGGCGGCGCTCGCGGCCAACGGCCTGCCGGCTAACCGCAACAACCAGCTTCGCTACTTTCTCGCGCAGCTCGATTTTCAGGACGGCAATTACCAGTCGGCGATTCAAGGGTTGAACAACTGGATCAATCTCGCTCAGCAATGCAACGTCGCCGTCGATAACAGCGCCTGGTATCTTCTCGGCGCCGCTTATACGCAATTGACGCCGCCGAACTGGCGCGCAGCCGTAACGCCGGCGCGCAACGCCGTCGACGGGCTTGAAGCGGGCAATCCGAACAAATCCTATTACGATCTTCTGAATCTCATTTATTCGGAGCTCAACGACAACCAGAGCCGCGGCGCGCTTTTAGAACAGATGGTCAATTTCTGGCCGGGGGAGAAAAGCTACTGGACGCAGCTTTCCGGCCTTTATTCCAACACCGGCCGCGATCAGGAAGCGTTCTCGGTGATTGAGGTCGCCTATCGCGCCGGGCTCCTGACAACGGAAGCGGAACTCAAGACCGTTGTTCAGTACTATTCGTTCTTCAATAACCCCTATCGCGGCGCGAAGATGCTCGAGCGGGAAATGAACGCCGGCAACATTGCGCGCAATCAGGACAATCTCGTGCTCCTGTCGCAGCTCTGGAGCCAGTCGCGCGAACACAAGCGTTCGATTCCGATCCTGCGTGAGGCGGCGGGGAATTCTTCTCAGGGTGAGCTTTCCTATCGCCTCGGCATGGTGCTGCTCGCCGATGAGCAATATGCGGCGGCCCAACGCGCCCTCGAACAGGCGCTCAACAAGGGCGGCATGGACAACAAGGACACCGGCGACGCCTGGCTCCTTCTCGGCACGGCGCGCTTTAGCCAGGCCGGTCCGGAAGACACGGCGATCTGGGCTCGCGCCCGCGAGGCTTTCGTCAACGCCCAGCGCTACCAGACGGCCCGCTCCCGTGCGTCGGACTGGATCGGATATATTGATGCGGTCCGTACGACTTACGAAGCGCAGCGCCGTCTTGAACAGCAACAAAATCTTGAACGTTGTCAGGCCGATCAGGATCGTCTCGAACAGCAGGCGCGCATTCGCGATCTGCAGAACCGTGGCGAAACGGCGGAAGAGCGCGCTTTTGCAGCAAGCTTCCGCGAACGCTGCGCATCGCTCCTCGGTCTTGACGGCGGCGATGACGACGCCCCGGCTGAAGACCCGCCCACCGGCGGCGATGAAGGCGGCGACGGCGAGGAATAACCCTCCGTAAACGGAATAAAGAAACGGCCCCTTTTTTGAGGGGCCGTTTTTATTTTGATTGTTTGTCGTCATCCCGGGGCTGACGAAGTCAGAACCCGGGATCCAGGGCTCGACCTATCGGCGGTCGCAAATCTCGTGATGACGAACCATGGATTCTGGGTTCGCGACGGTGGTCGCGCCCCGGAATGACAATCTCACTTGCCTCTCAAAGATGCGTAAGGACTGCGGAGCTCAATCCTTCGTGACGCACAAAATATCTTCACCCTGAGGGCGTTCGCGAAGCGGACGCGTCTCGAAGGGCGAAGATATTTTTCGCTCCTCAGGATGAAGGGTCGAAAGGTCGTCGCAAAATCCCGCGCCCCTTTAACGCCCCGTCAATATTCGTTGCGCTCGCCTAAAATGCGCCCGCCGTCGATGGCGTCGGGGGTGCGGGCCGCGCCGCATTCGAGCCAGCCCTGGCGCCAGCCGGCGCGATAGGCTTCGTCATTGTCGAAGGCGTATTTGTCCCGGGTCGTCTTGGTGGAGAAGCTTTTGTCTTCCTCCTGCGAGGTGACGCAGCCGTCGCCGAAGCCCGCATGAAAGCTCGGGCTTTCGCGCAGTTCCGCGATCCGCCCATTGCCGGCGCAGCCCGCGGCGCCAGCCGCCAGAACCAGGATAAGTCCGCGAAATCCCGCCATTTTTACCGCTTTCCCCATGTCGCTCGCCGCGCCTTTCCCATTACCGTTCGCCGGGACCCTAGCAAAGGGCGCGTGCGAGGTCTTTGAAAAAGGCGCGCTGGATCGAAATCCCCCGTTAACGGTGTTCCGTTTACAACGCTCGTTCCACAAACGCCGGAAATGCGACGAAAATGGCCGATTTTGACATGGCTGGAGAGATGGGGGGCGGTCTCCTGGGCTCGGGCGAGCCGGAGCCGGACGCCGAAACCATGCTGACGCCGATCACGCGGATCGGCACGACCCCGCGCGCCCAGATGGTGCGCAAGCTCGCTGACATTGTCGTTCTGCCCGCCGGGCGGATTTCCTCCAATGAGCGCTCCCTCGTCGCCGACATTCTGTTGCAGATTGTCGACAAGGTTGAGGTCGATCTGCGCATTGAAGTCGCGACCCGCGTCGCCCGGGTGCCCGAAAGCCCGCCGGCGCTCACCCGCATGCTGGTGCTCGATGAAGCGCCCGTGGCGGAAAAAATTCTGCGCGGCGCAGAGATGGTCCCGGAAGCATTGCTGATTGAAGCGGCGCGGGAAGGGGAAAGCGCCCATCGCCTGATGATCGCCAAGCGCATCGACTTGTCGACGGCGGTCGCCGACGCGTTGATGCAATTTGACGAACTCGACGTCTTCAAGGCGGTGCTGAAACGCGAGGACTGTCTGCTGTCGCCGAATGCGATCAACAAATGCGTTGCGCTTTCGGCGACCCATGCCGAAATACAGGGCCCGCTCCTGCGCCGGCGGGAGTTGGAGCCGGCCCATGGCTTCATGATGTTCTGGTGGGTGGAAAGCGAGCAGCGCCAACGCATCCTGTCGCGCTTTGCGCTGGACCGTCAGGTCATTCAGGACGCGCTTGCCGATCTCTATCCGAAAGTTTTCCGGTCCGATCACGATCCGGACCCGTTTGTGCGCGACATTCTCCTGCTGGCCGAACGCCGCCATCGCCCGCGCGGCGCCAATGGCGAACAGGTCTCCCTTGACGTCGTCATCAAGACGCTGGCCGCGGCGCGGCGCTATCCGAGCCAGGAAGTTATTCACGCGGTGGGCATGGTTGCGGGCGTCAGCCGCGATCTCGCCGCGCGAATCTTACGCGATCCGACAGGCGAGCCTTTCGCCGTTATGTGCAAGGGTCTTTCCGTGCCGCGCGATCAGTTCTTTGCGCTCTTCGCCGTTGAAAGCGAGGAAGAGGGCATCGGGTCCGATCAGGCCGAATATCTTCTCAGCGTTTTTGACGGTCTTGCCCGCGACTTCTCGCGCGCGATCCTGCGCTACTGGGACTGGGATTCCAATCCGCGTATTGCGTATATCTCGCGCCTTCTCGGCCTCGACGACGATTTTCCCATTGATCAGCACGCGGTTTAAGTCTCGCTTAAGCCCTTTGCGCTATGAACACGCTCAGCCGGCGGCGACCTTGCGTATCTAGGTTGTCGCCGGTTTTTTTGTGACGATTAAAAAGTTTCTTAACAGCATCGGGACAATTTTCGCAGCAGACCACGGCGCGCGTTAACGCCCGATATGGCAAGATAATGTCTGCCGCACCGGCGGCATAAAGGACTCTCGGAGGGCGCATGTTCCCGTCAATGCGTGTTATCGTCTTCGCCTCGCAAAAAGGCGGATCTGGTAAAACCACGATATCAGGCCATATTGCGGTCGAGGCCGAGCGCCAGGGCGCAGGCCCCGTTGCGCTGATCGACACCGACCCGCAAGGCTCGCTGGCGAAATGGTGGAACGTTCGCAAAGATCCGCAGCCGGCGTTCATCCAGTCAGTTTTCTCCAATCTTTTTTACGATCTCGACAGCGCCCGCGATGAGGGCTTCAAGCTTGTCGTCATCGATACGCCGCCGGCCGTGACGCGCGCGATTTCCGAAGTTGTCAGCTTCGCCGATATCGTTGTCGCGCCGACGCGGCCGAGCCCCCATGATCTGCGCGCCGTCGGCCCCACGGTGGACATCGCCGAGGCCCGCGGCAAGCCGCTGATCTTCGTCGTCAACGCCGCGACCCAGCGCGCGCGCATTACGTCCGAAGCGGCGATTGCGCTTTCCCAGCACGGCACGGTGGCGCCGACGACCATTCATCACCGGGTCGATTTCGCCGCGTCCATGATCGACGGACGCACGGTCATGGAAATCGATCCGTTCTGTCAGTCGGCCCAGGAAATCTCAACACTCTGGAGCTATCTGCATGACCGTCTGCAACGGGCAGACGGCGGCTACCGCGCTCAGGAGGACGCGTCAGCAAACATCGCCAATCCGCATAATCGCGTATTCGGTCGCCGGGCGGTGTGATGTCAGGCTACGCGCCAAATCCTTCAACTGCTGAAACCGCCGCCGCGTCCCTCACTTCGGGACTGCTGGCGCGCAAGGGTCAGGCAACGCCCGCCGTTGATGCGGTGATCCATGAAGGCGTCGATGTTGATCTCAACACCAATTTCGCGGCGAAGCCGAAACGCCGGGTCGATCGCGCTGAAAACCGTTCACAACACAACGGCCATCATCCGCATACAGCCCATGACGATGAACTTGGCGCTGCGCCGGCTGAAGACAGCGAGGCCGCATGGACGCAAGCCGCGCCATCGCGCCCCGCAATCACGCTGGAAGCGGCGCCCGAGCCATGGAGCCTTGCATCCGAGCAGCGCCCGCGGCTCTTAAAGCGCGCTCATCGCGAGCGCGGCAGCGCAGCGCAAGGGGGCTTGCGCGCCACGGTCAAGTTCCGCATGCCGGCGACGGATTTCGTGCGTCTTAGGGCGGCCTCCCGGGCCATGCGCGAATCCTGTCAGATCATTATTGTGGACGCCATCGCCGCCTATCTCGACGCCAATGAAGTTGAGCCAGTGGACGAAGAAACCGCGCGCCGGGAAGCAGCCCGCCTCGCCCGCGGCCGCCGCCAGGGCTGAGGCGGAACTTCCCCGCCAGACTGTCACGCACAGTTTAAACTGTCATTGCCGGACTTGTTCCGGCAATCCAGTGCGTATCGTCAAATGTTTCTGGATCACCGGAACAAGTCCGGTGATGACAATTAGAAGTGTTTGGAAGTTTTTTAGTGAAACGCTCAGGACAAAGCTAACTCATTCAACCGAATGCCACCTTGTCCGCTCTACTGATGAAGGGCTGATCCCGAAATGTTTCCGGAAAGCGCGATAAAAGGCGGACCGGTTGCCGTAACCGACCGCCGCCGCTGTTTCCGATACGCTGCGTTTCATATCAACCAACAGCCGGCGCGCGGCATCCATCCGTATACGTTGCAGATACTGCATCGGGGTTTCCCCGACGACGGCGCCGAATACCCGGATCAAGTGATAGGGCGAAAGACAGGCTTCGCGCGCGATCGCGCCGATATCGAGCCGCGCGTCATCATAGGACTGCAGGATAAAATCGCGCGCCCGGGCGACCCGCCGGCGCAGCTCCGCGCGGGTTTCGCGTTTTTGCGCATCAAGGGCGCCTTCCAATGGCGACTGGTCCGCAAGCGCCATCTCGTAAAGTTGCGCCAACGCTTCGTCGGCGCCGCTCTCGTCAAAAACGCCCTGCCGGCAGGACGCGACAAAGGCGCCCATGTATCGTTCCATGGCGTGCGACGGCATGAAGAGGCGCGTCTCCATTTGCCGCCGTTTGCACGGGCGCTTCGTAAGCGGTTCAATCGCCGCCTGCTCGGTGATCCATTTCGGAAACACGATCATGTTCGACAGGAACGGCCCATCGCCATTCGCCGCATAGGCGTATCGGTCGCCGGCGCGCAGGCTTAACGCCCCCGCCGATTTGACCGTGACGGCGCGCTTGCGATCGAACGCGTAGCGTTCCTCACCGCCTGCGGACCATGTGAGCGCAGCGCAGGCGAGCGTATCGTCAAAACTTGCCGCGCGGTCATAGCGTTCATTGCGCATGAGGCTTGAATGGGCCATGCCCTCTTGCGCCATGCGCCGATAAAGTGCGGCGAGAGTGTCGCTTTCCGGCGGCGGCGGTTCGCGCAGGACAATCATCGATGTTGCCGAAACTGCTTTTCTGTCATCGCAGGTAACTTAACGGTTTTCCGCATGGCCCGCCACGCTATCTTGCCTTGAATGCAACGCGTGGGTGAGGGCATGAAAAGAGCGACATTCGGCGCAACAGCAGCGCTTCTCATTGGCGGGTGTCTCGCCGCCGCTCCTCATGCGGCGGAAACAAAGACGCCGTCATGGAGCGATGCGCTTGACGCGGAGATCCGCGGCGACTGGTCGTCGCCGGAACATCGAAGCTTCGATTTCTGGATCGGCGAATGGGAGATGAACTGGCGCGCGCGTCCCGAAGGCGAATTTCATCACCAGAAGGAAGGAAGCTGGACGCGCCAGCGCGTCTTTCCCATTCTCGGCGGCAAGGCAATCCTTGAACTCGCCTGGGCCCGGGACAATCCGGAAGCGGCGAGCCAGCGCGGATTTTCGATCCGCTATTTCGATCCGGCGCGCGAGCGCTGGGTGATGGCGCAGAACTGGCCCAATGCGAACAATACGGGTAGCGCGTTTCTCGACCAGTTGATCGGCGATGAACATCTGGGGCGCCTGACCATGTATTCGATTACGCAACGCCCGGCGCCGGACGCTGACCCGGTGGTGGAACATCGCCGTTATAATTTCGCCGACATTCGTCCCGGCGTCAGTTTTCGCTGGGACGGATCGAACACGCCTGATGAAGGCGCGACATGGCGCACATGGTCCGTCGTCGATGCGCATCGCAAACGCGATCTCGATCCGTACAAACCGGCCGGCGCCGCGTTCCCCGGCGTTCAGAACCGCACGATCTGCACGGGCGAGGCCCATCGCGCCTTTGACGGGCTGCGCGGCGCATGGACCGGCGCGGCGACAGAAGATAGCAGTGCGGAATACGACGCATCTTTCGTCATAGGCGATGCTCTCGATGGCTGCGGCGGCCTTGGCGTTCTGGAGATTGACGGCGCGCGGACATTTATCGCCCTCGGGTTTGCCGAGCGCCGCGAGAAGTGGGTGATCTATTCTCTGGACGACCGGCCCAATTCTCCGCATACCTATTATATCACCGAGGATGCAGGCGAAGGCGCCGCGTTCAGCGAGGCGCCGCAGCTTGCGATCAGGGATGAGTTTACGCCGTTCGTTGCGGATGAGAAATTCGACGTCTCGGCTGCGGCCCGGCGCATGGTGTTTGAGACCATTGCCGAGGACGCGCTCGTCTTGCGGTTTGAGGCGCGGGCCAGCGCCGGCGAGCCGTGGACCCTCGAAAGCCGCATCGAATTGTCACCGGCGTAGCCGGCGCGCGCCGTTTTCCACAGTCAAGCCGTTGATTTTGACGCGTTTCCTGCGCTATTCACGAGCTCTCGAATGAGTCGCCGCGTCCCGCGCCGTTGCATATCTGTGGGCCGCCGGTATGGGTGTGAAAGAAGGCAATGGGGCGAATTCTCGTTTTGGTCGTGGCGCTGTCGGCGCTCTGGCTGCTCCTTTCCGGGTATTTTACGAAACCGCTGCTGCTCGCCTTCGGCGTCGGATCGGTGGCGTTCGCCACGTGGCTCGCGCACCGGGCCCGTGTGCTCGATGCGGAAGGCATTCCCGGCGGCGTCTTTCCGGGCATCATCGGCTATATGGCCTGGCTCACCTTTGAGATCGGCAAGGCGAACCTGATTGTCGCGCGCCATGCCCTCGCGGTTGAGCCGAAGCTGTCGCCGAAGCTGTTCCTTGTGAAAAACCCGCCGCGCAGTTCCGTCGGCAAGGTCATCTTCGGCAATTCCATCACATTGACGCCGGGCACGGTGACGGTCGATCTGCGCGAGGATGAAATCCTCGTCCACGGCCTCACCGAAGAGCTGGCGGACGTTGAAGGCATTCACGCCATGGGCGCGCGCGTCGCCAGGATCGAGCGGAGCGGATAGGAAATCATGTTCGCCGCCGCCACCGCCGCTATCATCGCCGCCATGGTTCTGGCGCTCGTGCGCGCATTTGCGGGCCCCTCCCTTTACGACCGGGTGCTGGCGGGCAATTCTTTCGGCACCAAGACGGTCCTGCTGATCGGCCTTATGGGCTTCCTTACGGGCCGCCCGGACTTTCTTGATATCGCCATCCTGTATGCGCTGATCAACTTCGCCGCGACCATCGCCATCCTGCGGTTTTTCTCCTACCGCCAGCCCAAAGGCGCGCCGGCCGAGCCGCGCTCTGCGCCGTCGCCGGGAGGCGATTCGTAATGGGCCTATTAAGCGAAAATATCGACCTGATCCGCGATATCCTGTCCTGGGCGCTGTTTATCATTGGCGGCGCGGGCGTTGTCGTCGGCGCCCTTGGCATCGTCCGGTTCCCCGATTTTTATACGCGCCTCCACGGCGCCGGCGTCACCGATACGGCGGGGGCGGAGCTGATGGTTTTCGCCATGATGCTGCAGGCGTTCAGTCCGGAATATGAAAATAGCTGGCTGATCTTTTCCAAGCTCGTCTTCATTGCGATTTTTCTCGGGCTGACGTCCCCGGTGGCGACCCACGCCATTGCGCACGCCGCCTGGATGACCGGTTTCCGCCCCATGGAAGGCCCTGACCTTCGTTATGACGGGGACGAGAAATGAACGGCGGCTACGAATTCGAAGTCTCCCCGATCCTCCTGGTCGACCTTTCGCTGTTGACCATGCTCCTCGTTGTTGCGGTGGCGATGCTCCGTTCACGGCATTTATTCGCCGTCGTTATGCTGTCGGGGATTTATTCCTTGCTGTCCGCGGCGTTTTTCGTCTCCCTCGATGCGGTGGATGTCGCCTTTACCGAAGCGGCGGTGGGCGCGGGCGTTTCGACCGTGCTCATGCTTGCGGGCATGCTGTTAACCGCGCGGCGGGAAAAACCTTTTGAATCACGCCGCGTGCCAGTGGCGCGCATCGCCGTCTTCGCCACAGGCGCCGCGCTCATTTACGCAACCATCGACATGCCCGCTTTCGGCGACCCGCAAGCCCCGGCGAATTCATATGTCGGTCAGGCTTACGTGGAGGAAACGCCCAACGACATCGCCGTGCCGAATATCGTCACGGCCGTGCTGGCGAGCTATCGCGGCTTCGATACGCTGGGCGAGGTGCTCGTTGTCTTCACTGCGGGACTGGCGGTCATTCTGCTTCTCGGCGTCGGCTCGGCGCGGGGCGGGCGCGAGGTTTCCGATGTGGACGAGGAGGCGCGCTGATGGACCGTCTCATTTTAAAAGTCACAACGAAAATCTTCTTCGCGCCGATCATTCTTTTCGCGCTTTATGTGCAGTTTCACGGGGATTACGGCCCCGGCGGCGGTTTTCAGGCCGGCGTCATTTTCGCCGTCGCCTTCATCCTCCACGCCTTCTGTTTCGGTCTGGAAGAAACGAAAAAAGTGCTGCCCCAGCGCGCGCTGATTATCGCCATGACCGTCGGCGTCCTGTTTTACGCCGGCACCGGACTCGCGACGATGCTGCTGGGCGGCAATTTCCTCGGCTATGACCAGATCGATCCGGAATCGACCCATCACGCCGGCCAGCATTACGGCATCCTGCTCGTCGAGTGGGGCGTCGGCGTCGCCGTCGCATCGACCATGCTGACGATCTTTTATCATTTCACCGGCCGCGAGCCCGACATCGATCAGGAAGACTGGTAGGGGCCGACGTGGAAAGCTGGACCGAATTCGTCATTGCGCGCTACAATTACTGGATCGTCATTATCCTGATGATGATCGGTCTCTACACCGTGTTCGCCCGCGGCAATCTCGTGAAGAAAATCGTCGGGCTGAATATCTTCCAGACCTCCGTCTTCATTTTCTACATCACCATCGGCAAGGTCGCCGGCGGCACGGCGCCGATCTATATCGGCGACGAGCTCTATCATGGCGACGGGCATGGCGATGGTTATGGGGACGATCATGGCGACAAATCGCACGGAGACAAAACGCATGATGCGGGCGCCGAGCATGGGGCGGAAGCGGGCGCCGCGGCGCACGCCAAGATCGAGAACGCCCTCGGCGCAAACGACATAAAAGCCGCGGCGAATGAACTGAATGCCGGCGGCAGCGCGGTTGCGGGCGGGCCTGACGCAGCGTCCCTGCACACCGCGCCCGACGGCGCATCGAAGATCGCCAATGACCAGTTGATGGAGGCGGGCAAGCCGGCGAAAGACGCGATCGAGATCACGGTCGATGCCGCCCACGCGGCGGCGGAAGCGGGCGCCTATCATTCCGAAGTCATCTATACCAACCCGCTGCCGCACGTCTTGATCCTCACCGCCATTGTCGTCGGCGTCGCCGGTACGGCGGTGGGCCTCGCGCTTGCGGTGAGGATTCGCGAAGCCTACGGCACTATCGAGGAAGACGAACTGGAGGCGATGGACAACATCGCCGAGTTCGGTTCGGCTGCAGACGCCGCGGGGGCGCGGAGTTGATGGGAATAGTCAAACATAACGCTCGACAATTTTACCTCCCCCTTGCGGGGAGGTCGAAATTTGCGCTCGCAAATTTCGGGTGGGGGTTGGCGCAATACCGTTTTGCATCACCCCCCTCGACATCGAAGATGTCGATCCCCCCTTCAAGGGGGGATGAGGGGTCGGACAAAGCACAGCGAGGCGCCCGATGAACCTCGCTGAACAGCTTCCCGTCCTTCCCGTCGTCATTCCGTTGATCATGGCGCCCATCGCCATGCTGCTGCCACAGGGGCGGGCCCCATGGGCTTTTGCGACAATCGTCAGTTGGCTGACATTCGCGGCCTGCGCCTATCTGCTCGCGGCGGTGAACGAGGTCGGCGTCATTTCCTACCAGCTTGGCGACTGGGCGCCGCCGCTCGGCATCGAATACCGCATCGATCTCGCCAATGCGCTTGTCCTCCTGCTTGTCTCGGGCATCGCAGCGACGGTCTTTCCTTTCGCCTACCGGTCGGTGCAGCTTGAAATCGACGAACGCCAGTCGTCCTATTTTTACTGCGCGCTTCTTGTCTGCCTGACGGGCCTTCTCGGCGTCACCATCACCGGCGATGCGTTCAACGTTTTTGTCTTTCTCGAAATTTCCTCGCTCTCGACCTACGCCCTTGTCGCCATGGGCGCGCGGCGCGACCGGCGCGCGCTGACGGCTGCGTTCAACTACCTCATCATGGGCACCATCGGCGCGACTTTCTTCGTCATCGGCGTCGGCCTCCTCTATCAGGCGACCGGCACGCTCAATATGGCCGACCTTCATGACCAGCTGGTCGGCAAATCGAGCCGCGTGATCGACGCCGGCTTCGCCTTCATCGTTGTGGGCATCGGCCTGAAGCTCGCCATGTTCCCGATGCACCTCTGGCTGCCCGGCGCCTACACCTATGCGCCCTCGGCGGTGTCGGCGTTTCTCGCAGCGACGGCCACCAAGGTCGCGGTCTATTTGATGATCCGCTTCATCGACACGGTGTTCGGCTTCCAGTTCGAGTTTCTTGGCGCGGCGTTCACCTGGGTGTTCCTGCCCCTCGGCCTTGCGGGCATGTTCATCGCGTCGCTGGTCGCCGTCTTCCAGGACGACATCAAACGCATGCTCGCCTATTCGTCGGTGGGCCAGATCGGCTACATGCTCCTCGGCATTTCCTTCGGCACGGTGGAAGGCCTTTCGGCGACGCTGGTGCACATGTTCAACCACGCGCTGATGAAAGGCGCGCTTTTCATGGCGGTTGCCTGCGTCGTCCTGCGCGCCGGATCCCATTCGGTGCAGGCCTTCGCCGGCCTCGCCAAGCGCATGCCCTATACGACCTGGGCGTTCATCATTTCAGGGCTTTCGCTCGTGGGCGTGCCGCTCACGGTGGGCTTTGTTTCGAAATGGTATCTGCTGCAGGCCTCGTTCGCCGCCGGATACTGGTATGCGGGCTTCCTCATCGTCGCCTCGTCCCTCATCGCCGTTCTCTATATCGGCCGCATTGTTGAGCTGATGCTCCTGCGCGAACCTGCGGAAGAGGGGCCTTACGCGATCCCGGCGAAAGACGCGCCGCTTTCCATGCTGATCCCCATGTGGACCCTCGTGGCGATGAACATCTTTTTCGGCCTCAACACCGAGCTCACCGGCGGGATCGCCACCCGCGCCGCCGAAGCCCTGATGTTCATGGCGGGAGGGGCGCAATGAACAAAACACAAATAGGCAATCGCGCGACGCCCCACCTCCCCCTTGAGGGGAGGTCGAAACTGCACAGCAGTTTCGGGTGGGGGTTTCAATCCCGACATCGCCGTCGCGCGGCAGTCATCAACGCAAGCCCCCCACCCGAAAATCCTTCGGATTTTCGACCTCCCCTCAAGGGGGAGGTAGTGGAGTTTTCCGCAAGGGGGTGTTCGGTATGATCTCCCCGTCCGTCGCGCTTGCCGCCGCTGTTGGCGTCCCGCTTCTTGGCTGCCTTGGCATCTGGCTTTCTGACAAGTCCCCGAATTTGCGCGAGGGCGTCACCCTCGTCACCGCGTCGATCCTCATCATACTGAGCGTCACGGTCTTCCTCGCGGTCGGCAATGGCGAGACGCCGCAGATTCTTGTCTTTGAAATCATCGACGGCCTGCCATTGAGTTTCCGCGCCGAACCCCTGGGCGCCATGTTTGGCGTCATCGCGAGCGGGCTGTGGTTCGTCAATTCGCTCTATTCCATCGGCTATATGCGCGGCCACAATGAGGGCCACCAGACGCGTTTTTACATGTCCTTCGCCGTGGCGATTTCCGCGGCCATGGGCGTCGCCTATGCGTCGAACCTTTTCACGCTCTTTATCTTCTACGAAGTCCTGACGCTCTCAACTTTCCCGCTCGTCACCCATTACGGCGACGACAAGGCGCGCAATGGCGGGCGCATTTATCTCGGCGTCCTGATGGCGACGTCCATCGGCCTGCTTCTGCCGGCGATCGTCTGGACCTACGCCATCGCCGAGACAACGGAGTTCACCCCCGGCGGCATACTGGCCGCCCATGTGGATGCGGCGGGCCCGCTTGTCGGCGTGTTGCTCGGACTCTATGCGTTTGGCATCGGCAAGGCGGCGCTGATGCCGGTGCATCCATGGCTCCCCAACGCCATGGTCGCGCCGACGCCGGTCTCGGCGTTCCTCCATGCGGTGGCGGTCGTCAAAGCCGGCGTTTTCTCGATCCTCAAAGTCGCGGTCTATGTCTTCGGGATCGATCTCCTGAAAGACACCGGCGCCGGCGATCCTTTCATGTGGATCGCCGCGGGCTCGATCCTCCTTGCGTCCCTCATCGCCATGAACCAGGACAATCTGAAAGCGCGCCTCGCCTATTCCACGGTTTCACAGCTTTCATACGTGACGCTGGGCGCCATGCTCGCAACATCCATGGGCGTCATGGGCGGGGCGAGCCAGATCGCGGCCCATGCGCTCGGCAAGATGACGCTCTTTATGTGCGCGGGCGCGATTTACGTCGCGCACCACAAGACGCTGGTTTCGGAACTGAACGGCTTGGGCCGTGTCATGCCGTGGACTTTCGGCGCATTTTTCCTCGGCGCCATGTCGATCATCGGCCTGCCGCCCATGGGCGGGAGCTGGCCGAAATTTTTCCTGATGCTGGGCGCGGCGGATGCCGGCGAGATCGCGATCATCGTTGTGCTGATGATTTCCTCGATCCTCAACGTCATCTATTTGCTGTCGATCCCCGTGCGCGCGTTCTATATGGAGCCGGCGGCCGAAGGCCAAAAACCGCAAGGCGCCGGCGGCAAGGGCATCGAATGGGGGAATTTGAAAGAAGCGCCGCTTTTCTGCGTCCTGCCGCCCATGCTGACCGCGGCGGGCGCCTTCATTCTCTTTTTCTGTGGCGATCCGCTTTACAATTATCTGGCGCCGCTGATCGCGGAGGCGGGGTGATGGTCGCTTATCCGCTCATCCCGGAAGCCGGTTCGCCCGAAATCTCTGATTTCGCCGGCGAAGCGCGCTATCCGGGATCCATGGCGAAAGGGCGTGATTGCGCAATATGGATTCCCGCTTTCGCGGGAATGATCGGAGAAGAAATTATTCCTAAAACGCGCACCTTCATCCTGAGGAGCCCAAAATTCCCTTCGTCCTTCGTGACGTCGCTTCGCGACCCTCAGGATGAAGGGAATTTTGGGCGTCTCGAAGGATGGGCAATTGAGCGGGGAGGGGAATGCCATGAGCGATAACCACCAACACAACCCCGACGAAAAACCGGCCAATGAAGCGGGCTGGGCCGACACCAAGGGGTTTCGCAACGTCTTCCTCGGCATACTGATCGTTGCGAGCGTTCTTGCCGCGCTTGCCGGGTTCGTGCCCGCTTTCCAGAAGGAAAAACCGCATTTCGCGGCGGAAGCCTTCCCGGTGTTCTTCGCGCTCTGGGGGTTTGCCGCCTTCATGTTCATCGTGCTCGCCGGCCAGCATCTGCGCAAGCTCGTCGGGCGCAAGGAAGATTATTATGAGGAGCGCGAATAGATGAACGCGCTTTTCGACGTTTTCGTTCAAAACCCTGCGGTCATCCTCACCGCCGGCGCGGCTATTACGCTGGCGACGCCGCGCCATCTCGCGAGCCTGATCCTGCTCGTTGTCACGGCGCTGTCGGCCATCAAGCTGTTTACGCTTGGCCTTGGGGAATACGGGAAGATTTCGCTGTTCGGCGAGACCCTGACGACCCTTCGGCTCGACCCCTTATCGCGCATTTTCGCCGTCGTCTTTCATATCGCCGCGGCCCTCAACATTATTTATGCCTGGGGCCAGCGCGACCGCGCGCAAAACTTTGCAACGCTCGCTTATCCGGCCGCCGCGCTCGGGGGCGTTCTCGCCGGCGATCTCATCACGCTCTTCATCTGGTGGGAAATCGCCGCGATCACGAGCGTTTTCCTCGTCTGGGCGCCGGGAACCCGCGTCACCTATCTCGCCGGCATGCGCTATCTGTCGATCCAGGTCTTGTCGGGCGTGCTGCTGCTGGGCGGCATCGTGCTGCTCTATCGCGAGACCGGGTCGCTCGCCTTCAACTTCATCGGCCTGCGCGATGCGGACGGCGCAATCAAATTCTCCGCTCTCGTCATGCTCCTTGCTTTCGGTATCAAGGCGGCGTTTCCGCTCCTCCATAACTGGGTGCAGGACGCTTATCCGAAATCGACCATCACCGGCGCCATCATCCTGTCGATCTTTACGACCAAGCTTGCGGTCTATTCGCTGGCGCGCGGGTTTCCGGGGCAATCGGAACTGATTTACGTCGGCGCGGTAATGACGATCTTCCCGATCTTCTTCGCGCTCATCGAAAACGATCTCAGAAAAGTTCTCACCTATTCCATCAACAACCAGGTGGGCTTCATGGTCTGCGCCATCGGCCTCGGCACGATCAACGGCGCGGCGGGCTACGCTTTCGGCAATATCATTTTCGAAGGGCTCCTCTTTATGGCGCTGGGCGCGGCCATGTTCCGCACCGGCACGTCAAAAGCGACCGAACTCGGTGGGCTATACCGGACCATGCCGATCACTATGGGGCTCTGCATTGTCGGAGCGATGTCGATTTCGGCGTTTCCGGGCACCCTCGGTTTTGTCACCAAGGGCCTCATCATTGACGCCGCCGGTTACGCCCATCTTTTCTGGATCTGGCTCGTGCTCCTGTTTGCGTCCGCGGGCGTTCTCGAGCACGCCGGGATCAAGATCCCGTATTTCACATTCTTCGCCCATGACTCTGGCAAGCGTCCGAAAGAAGCGCCGCCGCAAATGCTCATCGCCATGGGGATCGCCGGCGCGCTCTGCATCGGCCTCGGTGTTTATCCCGATCCGCTCTATGCGCTGATGCCGGATCAGGATGCGATCGCGAAATACCATCCCTATTCGGCTTACCATGTGGTCGAGCAATTGCAGTTGCTGCTCTGGGCTGTCCTCGCCTTCGCCGTCCTCATCATTATCAAGTGGTATCCGCCGGAAATCCCCTCCACCAATCTCGATACGGACTGGTTCTACCGCGTGCCAGGCCGCGCTTTCGCCGGCTGGGTCAGTGGTGCGTCGGGCGCAACATTTAACGCCTTATGGGCGATCTTCACCGCCCGCGTGCACGCCATAATGGCGCGCATTTATGCAGTGCATGGACCGGAAGGGCAGATGGCGAAGTCCTGGCCCATCGGCTTCATGGCGCTGTGGACGGCGATTTTGCTGGGCTTCGTGCTGGTGATCGCGTTCTTTGCGTAACGGGGCCGAGCGTCTTGGTTAAGGTTACGCCTTAAGCAAACGTCAATCGCGTTTGCAAACTTATCCTCAACTTTAATTCAAGTCTTATGATGCGGGCGACGGAAGAATTTCCGCCGCTCGCGGAATGCACATGCGCCAGGGAGGCTTCGATGCCGGTCAAAGGGAATGCATTTTCCGATTCTGCAAACCGGGTTGTTGCGCGCCTGGCGAAAGAGGTCGTCTGCGAAGCGAATGCGCTGCCCCATACGGCCATGATCGACGGCCCGCGCGGGGATGCGCAGCTTTCTCTCGCTCGCCAGACCGCCATGTATCTCGCCCATGTGGTCGGCCAACTGACGCTCAACGAGATCGCCGTCTACTTCAAGAAAAACAGGACCACGGTCAGTCACTCCTGCATCAACATCGAGGACCGGCGCGACAGCCCGATATTCGATCTGCAGATCGACTTTATGGAGAAGCAGTTGCGCATGCGCATTGATGAATTTCGCACCGGGATTGTCGGCGAGAAAAAAAGTCTCGGAACGGACGAAGTTTTCCTGCGCGGGCGTTAACGAAGCGCGCCCTCTTCGGCGGCGATCTCGCGAATGCGCTTAACCATGGCGTGGAGCCCGTTGGAGCGCTGCGGCGTCAGGTGGTTTTCAAGATCGAAGGGTTTGAGGGCTTCGGCCGGGTCAAGGGCCGTGATCTCCCCGGGCGCTTTGCCGGCGTAAAGGGCGATGAGCAACGCGACGAGCCCCTTGACGATATGGGCGTCCGAATCCCCTTTGAGGGCGATGGCGCCGTCCGCCCGCGCTGCATGGAGCCACACCTGGCTCGCGCACCCTTTGACCTTATGCGCGTCGTCCCGGTGCTCTTCCGGATAGGGCGCAAGGTCACGGCCAAGGTCGATCAGATATTTGTAGCGATCGTCCCAGTCGTCGAGGAACGCGAAGTCGGCCTGTATCGTTTCAAAATCGGGCATCGGATGGGAAATAGTTGCGAAGCCGCCGCGGAACAAGCCCATGGCGCGGCGCTTCAACATACGGCGCAGTTCATTCTCGGCGCCGCAAAAAAAGAAAACCCGGCCGCGGGGGCCGGGCTTTCCCGTACGCTTACCACTTTCAGCGGCAAGGGAAGATTTCGCGGGCGCGCCTTAGCTCGAAGATGCGCCGCCGACCCAGCCGGTGCAGCCGGCGATGTCGATGAGCGCATGTTCGCCGAGGCAGAACGCTTCTTCATAAGGCGTGCGCGTCGCGGCGATGCACTGGTCGAGGGTCAGTTTCGACATTTCAAGGCAGCGCTGGGACTTATTGTTCTTGGCGTAGACGCTGACGATTTTCGGGTTCAGCGAATTTGTCGAATAGCGCGCCGCCAGATTGAGGATCCGGTCCATGATGACTTCGGCGTTGGCTTCGCTCATGCGGCCCGCCGGGGCGGACTTGCCCCAGTCAACGGACCACTCACCGGCGGCGCTGGCGAGCGAAGGCGCGATAACGCCGCCATCGGCGCGATGCTCAAAAGCGGGCTTGGGCGCTGCGCCCCGGCCGCGGGAATATTTCGCCGCTTCCTTCAGGCGATCCTGGCTCGAGGAAATGCGCTGCTTGCCCCATTTCGTTTTCTGCATGGCGTAGGCCTGTTCCTTGAAGGCCTCGCCAAGCGCCGTGATCCGGGCGCCGTCCTGGGCGGTCATGGCGAGCACCGAGGCGATCGCCTTGTCGGCGCCGGGCAGGCTGCGGGCGTAACTCGGGTTCTGGGCGAGGTTCGACAGCAAACCGTCCTGGCCGCCAAGCTGGCCTTTTCGCCGATTGGCCTTGCGCTTCAGTTCCTTTTTCAGCGCTGCGGCGAATTCCGGCGTGTCCGCGGCGACGAGGGCCGCATAGGCGACCCAGCCCCCGGCGATGCCGTCCGGCTCATGGGCGCCGAGGCGGCGATGGGCCTCGCGGGTGACATTGGCGTTATTGAACGGCATCGCCTCCACGGCGGCGACGTCCTCGCGGAAGCGGATATAGTCCGCGGCGGCCTGCTCAAGGGATGTGTCTTTCGGCTGCGCCAGTGTGTCGGCGGATACGGCGGTGGCCGCGAGCCCCGCAACAGCGGCGGCGGCGAGCGCAAATCCGGATTTGCGGCGCGGCGTCAGGGTGATTGCGTTACGCAACATTGGCAAAGTCTCCCGAGTGTTCCTGTCAAAGCCCCAACAACAAGGCTTCGCCACCGTAACGCCGCATCTTTTAACCCGCCGTCAAAGAGTATGGCCAATTTCGAAATAAAAGCGAGCGGCCATGCGCCCTGGGGCCCCGGTTTTCGCCATTTTTTCGTCTTTAGCATTTATTAACGACAATCGGATCAAGGTGAAGGGGCGTTAACGAATCTGATGATTTGGTAAATTTTCGCCGCCGTTTCGAAGCAGGAATCGCACCAACCGTGACCAGCGCGAGCCGCCCATCCTTTTTCCGCCGCCTGGCCGGGCGATTCGCCGGCGGGCCGGTCTGGCGCGGCGGTCCGTCCGATATGGTGGCGACCCTTTATGAGGACGGGGTGATTCTCAACGTCTCGCCGAGCGCGGCGGAGCTAATCGGCGCGACAGGGGATCTCGTTGGGCGCTCGATTTTTGACTTTGTCGCCCGGGACGATCGGTCCGCCGTCCGCGGCGCGTTCCGCCACGCAACGGAACAGGACCTTTACGCCGATCCCGCGAATCTTACGGTGGACTTCACGCTGCTGCGCGTGCGCAAGGCGGCGGCGCCGGCGGAAATCATGATCCGGCCCATCGGCCGCGGGCGGCTCGCCGCGCTCATCCGCCAGACCCATAAGCCGCGCGAGAAAATGGTCGCCGCCGAGCCGACGCCGGCGCAGACGCCCGCAGCGCCGGGCGCCGACCTTATCGGCGATCTCGCCCATGAACTGAAAACGCCGCTCAACGCCATCATCGGTTTCGCCGACGCCATGCGCGCGGAAACCTACGGGCCCCTTGGCGCGGATGTCCTGGGCGCGCGCAAATATGCGGAATATGTAGGCCATATTCATGCGTCGGGCGCTCACTTAAGCGCGCTCATCAGCGCCGCGCAGGATTATGCGAAAACCCGCGTCGGCCAGTACAAGATCGATCGCGCGCTTTCGAATCCCGGGGTCCTTGCGGAGGAGTGCGCGGCTATGGTTCGCGGCGCCGCGGAGAAAGCCGGCCTGTCTTTCCGCCTGTCCATCGAGGACGATCTCCCCGACGCGATGCTCGATCAGCGCGCGGTGAAGCAGATCCTCGTCAATCTTCTTTCCAATGCGGTGAAGTTTACGAACGCCGGCGAAGTCTCGCTTGGCGTCGCCCGGAAAGGCGGCGACCTTGTTTTCACCGTTTCCGACACCGGCGTCGGGATGAACAAGGTGGTGCTCGCAAAACTGGGCGGGCGCTATTCCGACACCCACCGCACCGGCGTGCGCGGCGCAGAGGGAACCGGCCTCGGCCTCTCCCTCGCGTTTGATCTGGCGCGGCTTCATGACGGCGCACTACACATTGAATCAGAAGAGGGCGCCGGCACGACCGCGCGATTTACAACGGCGATTGCCGCCGACGCCGCTGCGCCGTCGCCGGTGACGCAAACGGCGCCGGCGAAAGCGGACATTCAAAGCCAGCTTGACCGCGTCAACGCCTTCCGCGCCGAGCGCGCCCGCGCCGCGAACGCGGCGTAAAGAAAGACCGGCCGCGAACGCGGTTCTTTTCTAAATCTCGACAGCGCGTCGGATAATATCACGCATCACAAATGCAGCGCTGCAAACTATGCGCGGTGGACAGCGCATAGGTCGAGGGTGCACAATCCAGACTGAAATCTGCAACAGCGACAGGAGGCGCGACGCCCATGGCTGTCACCCTGAAAATCAATGGCGAAACCCGCAATGTGGATGCGGACGGCGAGACGCCGCTGCTCTGGGTCCTGCGCGACGATTTACGCCTCACGGGCACAAAGTTTGGCTGCGGCATTGCGCAATGCGGCGCCTGTACGGTGCATGTGAACGGCCAGCCGCGGCGTTCCTGCGTCACGCCTGTCGATACGCTGGAAGGCGCCGATGTCGTTACGATTGAAGGTCTGGAAGGACCGGAAGCAGACGCCGTGCGCGCTGCCTGGGCGGAATATGACACGCCCCAATGCGGCTATTGCCAGTCCGGGCAGGTCATGACCGCCGCTGCGCTCCTGCAGCGAACGCCGCAACCCACCGATGAGGACATCGACAATGCGCTTGCCGGCAATATCTGCCGTTGCGCGACTTATGTCCGTATCCGGAAGGCTGTGAAAGCCGCCGGCGAAAAGCTGGAGGGTTAAATCATGGCGCCCTTTGACAAAGCCGATCCAAAATTCGCTGTTTCCCGCCGCGACATTCTCGCCGGTGGCGCCGGGCTCGTGGTCGCGGCGAGCCTGCCGCTGAAACTGCGCGCGCAATCCGGCGCAGCGGCGCCTTTCGCGCCGAACGCATTTATTCGCGTGACGCCGGACAACATCATCACGGTACTGATTAAACATATCGAATTCGGGCAGGGGCCGTGGACGGGGCTGGCAACGCTCGTCGCGGAAGAAATGGACGCGGAATGGGGTCAGGTGCGCGCCGAACATGCGCCGTCCAATCCGCAGCTTTACGGCGATCCCAATTTCGGGATGCAGATCACCGGCGGCTCGGCGTCGATTGCGACTTCTTACGACATTATGCGCAAGGCCGGCGCAACGGCGCGGGCCATGCTGGTTGCCGCGGCGGCGAAAGACTGGGGCGTTCCGGCGAGCGAGATCAGCGTCGAAAATGGCGTTATGTGCCATGCGGGCGGCCAGTCCGGAACCTTTGGCGACTACGCCGAAGCGGCGGCGGGCGAGACGGCGCCGGAAGACCCGCCAATGAAGTCGCCCGATCAGTTCACCTATATCGGCAATCATTCCCTGCCGAAGCTCGACACGGCGGACAAGTCCACCGGCGCGGCGGATTTCACCCTCGATGTCTACCGCGAAGGCATGTTGACGGCGGTCGTCGCCCATCCGCACAAATTCGGCGCGAGCGTCGCCTCTTTCGACGACAGCGCCGCGCGCGCTGTTGCCGGCGTCGTTGACGTGAAAGCGGTGAGCGCCGGCGTCGCGGTCATTGCGAAAAACACCTATGCGGCGCTCAAAGGCCGCAAGGCGCTCAAAGTCGAATGGGACGAAAGCGCGGCGGAAACGCGCCACACCGATGCGATCCTTGCCGATTGTGAACAGGCGGCGAAGACCCGCGGCGCCGTCGCCCACGAAGCGGGCGATGCGGACGGCGCTCTTGCCGATGCGCAAACGGTGATCGAGGCGGAGTTCCTCTTTCCCTATCTCGCCCATGCGCCCATGGAGCCCCTCGACGCGGTGATTGAACGGTCCGAAGACGGCGGCGTTGAAGCCTGGCTCGGCAGCCAGGGCACGACCATCGATCACCAGACAATCGCAGCCGTCTGTGGTCTCGACATGACGAAGGTGAAGCTGAACGTCATGCTCGCCGGCGGCAGCTTTGGACGGCGTGCGCAATTGTCCGCACACGTCGCACAGGAAGCGGCGGAAATTTTCATGGCGATGGGCGGCGAGACGCCTATCAAGCTCATGTGGACCCGCGAGGACGATATTCAGGGCGGCTATTACCGCCCCGTGACAGGGCACCGCCTGCGCGGCGGCGTTGACGCTGACGGCAATATCGTCGCCTGGGAGCAGACCGTCGCCGGACAATCCTTCGCTGTGGGCACGCCGTTTGAATCGTTCATGGTGCGCAACGGCGTCGATGCGACCATGCTCGAAGGGGCCAGCGAAATTCCCTACGGCGTCGCAAACAATATTGTCAGCGCCCACATCGTACAGAACCCGGTCTCCACATTGTGGTGGCGGTCAGTGGGCCACACGCATACGGGCTATGCGGTCGAGTGCTTCATCGATGAATTGCTGGAAGCGGCCGGCAAGGACCCGGTCGCCGGGCGCCTTGCGCTCATGACCGACGATTATGCGCGCCTCGCCGGCACGCTGGAGAAGGCCGCGGAGATCGCCGGCTGGGGCCGCGATATGCCGGAAGGGCGCGCCCTCGGCGTTGCGTCGGTGAAGTCGTTCAACTCCTATGTGTCGCAAGTCGCCGAAGTCTCCATCGAGGCCGGGGCGCCGCGCGTTCATAAAGTCTGGTGCGCGGTCGATTGCGGCGTCGCGGTCAATCCGGAAGTGATCAAGGCGCAGATGGAAGGCGGCATTGGCTACGCCTTGAGCGCGATCCTCTTCAACGAGATCACCTTTGACGATACCGGCGCGGTCGAGCAGTCGAATTTCCATGACTACCGGTCCTTGCGCATCAGCGAGATGCCGGAGGTTGAAACGGCGATCATCGCGTCGGCCGAAGCGCCCACCGGCGTCGGCGAACCCGGCGTGCCGCCATTGGGTCCGGCGGTCGCCAATGCGCTGCGCGCGCTCACCGGCAAGGCGCCGCGGCGCCTGCCCATGATCCGTGAAAACTTCCAGGCGTGAGGGAATTGTCGATGAACAGGATGAATGGCCTTCGCGCCATTGCCGGAACCGTGCTTGGCGCGCTGATATTATCCGCATGCGGAGGGGAAGCGCCGGAAGCGCCCGCCGCCACGACAGCAGGTGCGCAAAGCGTCAACGGTCTCAAAACGCCGGCAACGTTTGCGTCGATCGCCGAAGACGAGGCGCGCGCTGCGGCGCTCTTTACGGAAATGTCGAAGGTGATGTTGCACCCGCGCTGCGCCAATTGTCACCCTGTGACCGGCGGTCCGACCCAAGGGGACGATATGCACCCCCATAATCCGCCCGTGGTGCGCGGGGTCGGCATGGGCGCAGCAGGCATGGAGTGTTCGACCTGCCACGGCCCCGCCAATGTGGAGTTCGCGAGCATGGAGGGGTCGATCCCCGGCGCGGAACCCTGGATGCTGGCGCCCGAAAGCATGGGTTGGGCCGGGAAGACGCCGGCGGACCTTTGTATACAGATCAAAGACCAGGAGCTGAATGGGGGCCGGTCGCTGGATGATCTCGTCTTTCACAATACTGAGGATCATCTCGTCAATTGGGCGTGGCATCCCGGCGAGGGACGCAGCCCCGCCCCCGGCGACCAGGCGACCTTCGGTGCGCTGACCGCCGCCTGGGCTGAGGCCGGCGGGCATTGCCCGACGGGGTGACGCGCAGAGTCTCGCCGCCGAAACCGTGACCGAACCGCGTCTCAAAACCGAAATCCGCGTCAGCGCCCATCTGCGCCGCGCGCGGGCCGGCGGCGCTTTTGCGACCATCGCGCGTAAAGGCGATCCGGACGCCGGGGCTGTCGCGGTCAAGGTCTATTTCGGCGCCCGCAAGGCGCAGCTTTTCGTTCAGAGCCGCGACCTCGACGGCAATTTTCTCTGGCGCGACCCGTTCGAAGGCGATCCGCAGGCAGAGGAAACAGAGCCCCGCGTCGACGCATGGCTCGCAAAAGAAATCTCCATCGACCCCGATCTCTGGATCGTCGAGATCGAGGACCGCGAGGGTCGCGCGTTTCTGGAATAGGCAGGCGCGGCGGCCCCGCAATCTTAATCTTTTGTTTACCGCATCGGGAACCTCCGACGCGTTACGGTAAAGCGCACGTTAACGAAGCCCCTATAGGCTTGAAACGTTAGGATTAGCGACGCCAAACCAAGATATGTCTGACACCGCTGCACCGGACCGCGTCACCGAAACGGGAGAGGGCGCGACCGCACTGAACGCCTTCGTGCTGACCGCATTCAGCTTCGCGGCGGTCATCATGGCCTATGTGGTCGCGGTCTATTTCGTTTTTTCAGAACTTCGGATCGGCATGGTTGCGGGCGCTGCGATTGCGGTCTGTACGGCGGGCCTTGGCGTCTGGTCAAAACGCTCGAAAACCATCGTCTGGCCAGCGCGCATTTTTCTTGTTGCGACGCTGCTTTGCATCACATTCGTTGCGTTCATCAATGGCGGCGCCGACGGTTACATTGCGCCGTTCATGATCGTCGGACCGCTGATTGCAGGGTATTTTCTGGGCGCGCGGTCGTCGATCTTCTTTGGCGCAGTGACGATTTTGTGCACGCTGGGGCTTCATGTTGCCGATCTGAACGGTCTCGTCATCGAAAGCCCGTTCGATCCGAAATCGGTGGAAACAGCGGCGGTGATTGTTGTCGTAACCGGCACGTTTCTCGCGCTGATCACATCGAGTTTCTTTGCGAGCCGCGTTTCGCTTCACGCGAGCCAGATCGAACAATCCCGCGCATTGCTGGCAAGTATGGCGGAAGTCGCCGAAGTCGGCGGCTGGGAGCTCGACATCAAAACCATGAGCATCGTCTGGACAGATCAGACGCGGCGTATTCATGAAGTCGCCGACGACTACATGCCGAAGCTTGATACGGCGATCGACTTCTATGCGCCGGAAGCGCGCGAGCCAATCTCCAACGCCGTCCAGAAGTGCATTGACCATGATGAGCCGTTTGATCTCGAACTGCCGCTGATCACCGCGAAAGGTCGGCGCATCTGGGTGCGCGCGGTCGGCAAGAAAGTTTACGAAGGCGGCGCATCTGCGCGGCTGATCGGCGCCTTTCAGGACATCACCAACCGTATTGACCACGCCAGGGAGCTGGATGCGCGCCGGATCGACGCCGAAGCGGCGAGCCTCGCCAAAAGCCAGTTCCTTGCGACCATGAGCCATGAAATCCGTACACCGATGAACGGCGTCATGGGGATGCTGCAACTGATCCTGCAGGACGATCTCAGCGACGACCAGCGCCGGCGCGCCCAGATCGGACAGGAATCCGCGCAAGCCCTGATGCGCGTCATCGACGACGTTCTGGATTTCTCCAAGATCGAGGCCGGTCAGATCGCGCTGGAGTCGATCCCGTTCAGTCCCGCCGATCTCGTCGATCGCACGGTCGCGCTGATGGAGTTGCGCGCCGAAGAAAAAGGCCTTGCCCTGTCATTCGAGATCGATGGGGGCGTGCCGCCCTGGCTTGCCGGCGACCCGGTCCGCATCAAACAGATCCTCCTCAATCTTGTGGGCAACGCCGTCAAGTTTACGCAAAGCGGGTCCGTTACCGTGCGCGCCGATTATCGCGCCGAGCCCGGAAGCGGCACGTTGACGATTGTCGTTGAAGACACCGGGATCGGCATTCCGGCGGAACATCACGACAAGCTCTTTGACCGCTTTGTCCAGGCTGATTCGACCACCACCCGGAAGTTCGGCGGATCGGGCTTGGGGCTCGCGATCAGCAAGCAGCTTGTTGAGCTGATGGGCGGCGAGATTAACGTAGATAGCGCGCCCGGCAAGGGCAGTGCGTTCTCGTTCTCGATACCGGCGGAGAAGGCAACGCCCAATGTCGGGTTCGCGTCGGACGCGGCGGAGGTTGAAACGAGCGCGGCGTTGCAAGCGCCGCTAAACGTCCTTGTGGCGGAAGACAATAGCGTCAACCAGCTCCTGATGAAGAGCTTCCTGCAGAGCGAAAAGCATAACGTCAGTATCGTGAATAACGGCGCTGAGGCGCTTGCTGCGGTGCAGTCGGAACCCTTCGACATTGTCCTGATGGATGTGCAGATGCCGGTGATGGACGGGGTTGCCGCGACCCGCGCGATTCGCGGCCTTTCCGGACGCAAGCGGGAAACGCCGATCATCGCCGTCACCGCCGACGCCATGGAATCGGACAAGCACAAATTCCTCGCCTGCGGCATGGACGACTATTTGAGCAAGCCGGTGCAGTCAAAGGCGCTGTTCGACGCCATCGCCCGTGTTATTTCGCGAAAAGCGAGGGGCGCCGCCGCTGAAAACCACGACGACAAACGCGCCGCTGGTTAGCATTCGTCTAGAGCGACGGTTTCTTCTTGCCGCCCATCCTTCCTTCGAGACATAAAAATATCTTCATCCTGAGGGTCGCTGACAGGCGACGTCTCGAAGGACGAAGATATTTTTGTTCCTCAGGATGAAGCTCGGTGAACGACCATTGGTTCAGAACGCCCCAAATCCAGGGGCCGCTTACCCCGCCGCGCGCTGACCGAGCTCGTGCAGCTTCGGACGGCGCCGGTCCACCGGTTCGTCGTCAGTATTTGCCGCCGCAACCGATTGCGAGCGCACGCGCCAGAAGCGCATCACCCGTTCGGCCGCTTCCTGGGGGATCTTCAGGTAGAGATCGAGAATGCGCAGCGCCTTGTTCTGTTCGTTATTGTCGCGCTGCAGGCCGAACACGATTTTCGCGAATGTCGCCCGCTCCAGACCGGCGGCGCGGGCGGCGATCGCCAGCGACTCCCAGGTCTTGTCTTTCAGGATCGCCTGTGCGGTCGAGGTATCGATGCCGGCCACATGGGAAAAGGCGAGGAGGAACTCCGTCGACCGTTTCATTTCCATGAGTTCCTTTAAAAGGCTCTCATTGATCTGGTTGGCGTTTGCCTTGTCCTGAATGAACTGGTGCGCGGCGGAGACTTCCGTCTTCGCATCGCGCACGGCGGTCGCCAGAATTTTCTTGCGGTTTGAGCTCACCGCCTCATCAATCAAGGCCGGGTCGAGCATGTCCGAGCGCTTCAGGATTTCCTTCTTGAGCGCCGCGGAGACGAAGAAATACATTTTCGTGAGCAGCTTCGGCGGCAGGTCAAAGCGCTCGGTCATGGGCTTGTGCAGCGCTTTTGAGGCGCGCGCGTGGCTGACCATTTTCTCCATGGAATCTTCGGAGAACTTCGCGCCCTTGTTTTCCGCAAGGCTCACAAGCACGTCCTCGCCGCCTCGGGCGACAAGTTCTGCGGTGAGTTTTTCCGGCACTTCGCGGCGCTTCGTGATCGCGCGCATATGCTCCTGGCCGCGCTGGCGAACGATGCTGAGAAGATCTTCCTCCGACAGGGCGTTGGAGCGGCGCAGCACCGGTTCAGCAACGGAGATTTCATCGCGGGCAAGCTGGCGCACAAGGCCTGCAGGCGCATTCGGCACGTCGGCGAGTTTCTCTGCGAGTTCTGCGCGCAGGGCCGTTTCCACCTGCTCGGTGACGCGCGACATGATGACGTCGAAATGCTGCATCTCTGAGGAGGTGAAGCGGTCCGGCGTCGTCATGAAAACGTCGGTGATCTCGCGCAGAAGATCGCGGCGTTTGTCGCTCGATCCTTCTTTTGCAACGGCGATCAGCTGTTTAAGTCGCGAAGCCCCGGCGGTCATGTCAGTATGCCCTCCACATCAGCGGTAGAGTATGCTTAGGAGAGGTAAAGAAATCGTCGCCGGCGGCGATTTTCCCGTTGCAGTTCAGGAGTTTGGCATGGGGTTTCACATTCGGTTAACGATCTTGGCGCTTGGCGCGGTTGCGCTTTCGGCCTGCGAAAGCCTGCCGTTGGTGGGCGGCGAATTTTCGCCCGGCGCCAGTGATAATTTCGCGCAAGGCTCGGCGCTGGGCGCGGGGCTGTCGCCTGGGGACCGGCGCGCCCTTTCGCTAGCCCTTACCGAGGCCATGGAGACAGGCGTTGCGAAAAGCTGGCGCGGCGCGCGCGCCGCCGGCGCGGTGACCCCGGCGGGCTGGTCCCTCGGCAATTTGAAAGCGGATGCGGCGGTGCGCGTGCCCGCGGCGCGGGACAATCTCGATCTGGAAGACGTTCTCGAAACCGAGCTCGGGCTATATGTCCTGACGCGCAATTCCAATGTGCGCATCGGTCCGGGTACGGAGTATGGCGTTGCGGAAATCCTGCCGTCGGGCGCCGGGGTCGACATTATCGGGCGCACCGTGCGCGATGACTGGATGCTCGTCGCCTATGAGGGCGAAGTGCGCGGCTTTGTGGCCGAAGCGCTGATGATCAAGGCGCCGGGAACAGAGCTTGAACTTGCCGGCGGCCCGCGTCGGCGCGCGAGCGTCTGCCGGGAGTTCGTGCAGCGCCTCGAGATCAGCGGTGAGCGCGACCAATGGCGCGGCGCGGCGTGCAAGACGGACAACGGGGAATGGCGCCTCGCCGAAGAGCCGGCGCCCCCGCCGGAGGCGTTAGAGCCGGCGCTGTTGCTGGTGGATTAAGTGCTTCTTGTCATTCCGGGGCCGCCAAAGGCGGAACCCGGAATCCAGGATTCGGGATATCGGCCGTTACAGGACCTGTGATGACGGGCCATGGATTCCGGGTCTGAGCTCCGCCCATCCCGGAATGACAACGGCGGAAGTGCAAACGCCGCCTTAAGCCTGGATCGCGATCCGGCCTTCGACCACATGCTGCTGGAAGGCGTCGAAGGAGAGCGTGAAGTCGCATTCGCCGGCGCATTCGCACAGGCCGATGCAATTGCCGCGCGCCTCGATGTTGTATTCGCCCCGCGGGGCGGCGGCGCGCCCGTCGCCGGATCCGTAATGGATGCGTTCCCTGACAACGGCCTTCGGCCCGATCTCCATACCCATGACGACACTCTTCTCAAAACTTTAGGATTGGTGACTAAACACCAAATAGGCGCCGAATTGGTTCAAGATTTGGTTAAATTTTGGCGCCGGTCTGTTAACTTTTTGGGCGGGAAATTTTGGCTGCATAGGAGAGTGTTTACCTCCCCCTTGAGGGGAGGTCGAAATTCGGCTTGCCGAATTTCGGGTCGGGTTAAAAAGCTGGATACAAAATGCGCGTGGGCGGGAATTGAGCCCGAAAAAAAATACCCCCACCCGAAGCCGCTTCGCGCCTTCGACCTCCCCTCAAGGGGGAGGTGGGCTCGATCTTATCGTAGAGAATTTAATCCCGATACCGCCCCCGCCTTGGGTTGCCGTCGCGCACGACGCGGGAAAGCCCGCGGGAGACATCATTGTAATAGTTGAGGAGGAGGCTCTCTTCCGCATAGGTCGCCGCCGGATAGGCGCCGTCGAGGCGCTCTACGGGGAGGCCCTGATGGGCGGCGGTCATGAAATTCTTCCAGATTTCCGCCGGCGTCGATCCGCCGGTCACCTTGTCCATGGGGCGGTAGTCGTCATTGCCGACCCAAACCCCGGCGGTCAGTTGCGCCGTGTACCCCATAAACCAGGCGTCGCGCCAGTCATTGGTGGTGCCGGTCTTGCCCGCGGCGGGGCGCCGGCCAAGGGAGGCGCGCCGGCCCGTGCCGGAGTGAATGACCTGGTAAAGCATATGGGTCATGTTTTTTGAAACGGCGGCGGACATGACCCGTTCGCCGGGCGCGTTTTCATGATCGAAAAGGCGCTCGCCGTCGCGGGTCTCGATCCATTCAATGGCGTAAGGGGCGGGTTTTACGCCGCCTGTCGCGAAAGGAAGATAAGCCGCGGTAAACTCCTCAAGGCGGACATCCACGGCGCCGAGCGCAATGGCGCGAAACGCAGGAACCTCTTCAACGCCAAAACGCATCGCCGCTTCAGCGACCTTTTTCGCGCCGACGCGCTGGGTCACTTGCGCCGCGACCGTGTTGATCGACTGCGCCATGGCTTCGGTGAGGCGGACGGGCCCGCGATATTTGTCTGTGTAGTTTGTCGGCGCCCAGTCGCCGATCTGCACCGGACGGTCGACAAAGCGCGATGACGGGCGAAGGCCCGCTTCCATGGCGGCCACATAAACGAATGGCTTGAAGGCCGAGCCGGGCTGTCGTTCGGCTTGCGCGGCGCGGTTGAACTGGCTGTCCTTGTAGGAGCGCCCGCCGACCATAGCGCGCAAGGCGCCCGTCTGGTCATAGGCGACAAGGGCGCCCTGTTCGGCGCCTTTGAGCCGCGCTTCGACGGTGAGCCCGGCGCGGACAGCGGTTTCCGCATCGCGCTGCAGTTTCTGGTCGATGGTCGTCTTGACGACGATGTCGCCGGGAACGCTCGGCGCTAGTTCTTTCGCCTGCGCGGCGATATAGTCGAAGAAATAGCCGAGCTCATTGTCCGTATTCTGATAAATGACCTGCGCGGGGTTGAGCCGCGCCTCGCGGGCGGCGAAGGGATCGATAGCGTCCGCTTCGATGAGATTGTCGAGGACTTCCGCGGCCCGGCGTTCAGCGCCGCGGGGGTTTTGTGTCGGCGCATAAGTTGAGGGCGCTTTCGGGAGCCCGGCGATCATTGCGGCTTCGGCAAGGTTCACGTCCCGGGCGGACTTGCCGAAATAGGTGAGCGCTGCGGACTCAACCCCGTATGCGCCGGCGCCCAGATAAATGCGGTTGATATAGAGCGAGATAATCTCGTCTTTGGTGAAATGGCCTTCGAGCCACAGCGCCAAGAGCGCCTCGCGGATCTTGCGCGTATAGGTTTGCTCCGGTGACAGGAAGAGATTCTTCGCAAGTTGCTGGGTGATGGTCGAGCCGCCCTCGACGACGGCGCCGGAGCGCGCATTCGCCGTCGCCGCGCGCAAAGTGCCGCGCAAGTCGACGCCCGCATGATCGAAAAAGCGACGGTCTTCCGTGGCGAGGATCGCATTGATGAGATAGTCGGGGAGTTCGATCGGATCGACTTGCGCTCCATAGCGGGCGCCGCGGGCGGCGATCTCTTCGCCGTTGCGGTCAAGGACCACAATCGCCGACTGACGGTTAACGTTCCAGAGATCGACGTCTTCCGGCGCCCGGGGCGCCATGACGACAAACGCGAAAGCGAGGCCGCCGGCGGCGCCGACAAAGCCGAGAGACACCAGCGATGCGGCGAGGCTGCCCCAGAAATTGCGCCAGGCATGACCCTCGCCTGGTTCTTTATTGTACTTGCGGGTTTCTTCGTAAGGGGACGGTTTCTTCGGCGTCTTTGATTTGAAGAGGCGCTGGCGCGCCGTGCGTGCGAGGCTTCGCGCAAGACTGCGCGCTTGCGCGAGCCATGCAAGGACAATGGCTTTCAGCCCCGACGGGTCGAATTGCGGTTTTTTTGTCTCGTCGTCAGACATGGATCTCTTCCGCAAGGTTTCCGTTTCGCGCCAGCAGCTTCATCCTGAGGAGAAATTTTTTTTCGTCCTTCGAGACGTTGCTTCGCAACCCTCAGGATGAAGAAAAATTTCGTCACGAAGGACGAAGCTGTTTTCTTACATGCTTATACGCCCGATTGCTCGATAATTGGGGCCGCCAAATGGCGCAAGCGCCGCATTTCTGCGGCGCCTGGACTTTGCTCGTTTTGTAATGTGGGCGGCGGGCGTGGAGGGGAAACGCCCGCCGGGGCGCGCCTTTATGCGGCGGCGGGGGTTGCGCTGGCGGGCGCGCCGTTGCGCTTGGTGGCGGCCGCGATGATCACACATCCGGCGATCGCCGAGGCGATGGAGCCGGCGATGACCCCGAGGCGGACCTCGTTGAGGAGCGCGGCGCTGTCAAAGGCGAGACCGCCGATAAATAGGCTCATGGTGAAGCCGATGCCGGTGAGCCACGCGACGCCCGCAAGCTGGGCCCAGTTAATGTCCGTCGGCAGGCGGGCAAGGCCCGTTTTTGTTGCAAGGAACGACATGGCGAGAACGCCCACGGGCTTGCCGACAAAGAGGCCGAGCGCAATCCCGAGCGGCACCGGCGCCAGCATCGCTTCCATCGTGATGCCTTTGAACGAGAGACCGGCATTGGCGAAGGCGAAGATCGGCAGCACCATGAAGGCGACCCACGGATGCAGCGAGTGCTCAAGACGGTGCAGCGGCGACTGCGCGTCTTTGCTTTTGCCCGCCATCGGAATGAAGAGGGCGGTGACAACGCCGGCAAGCGTTGCGTGCACGCCGGACTTCAGGACGAAGACCCAGACAACGGCGCCGACCAGCACATAGGGCGTCACCGATTTCACGCCGAGGCGGTTCAGCGCAAAGAGCGCGGCAATGCCGACAGCGGCGAGGATCAACGCGGTCACCGACAGGTTCGCGGTGTAGAAGAGCGCGATGATGGCGATGGCACCGAGGTCGTCGATGATGGCGATGGCGAGCAAGAGAATTTTCAGGCTTACCGGCGCGCGCGCGGCGGCAAGGGCAAGGAAGCCGAGCGCAAAGGCGATGTCCGTTGCAGCGGGAATCGCCCAGCCGTTAATCGTTTCCGGGTTGCCCCAGTTGAAGCCCACATAGACAAGCGCCGGCGCAACCATGCCGCCGATCGCGGCGAAGATGGGGAGCGAGGCCTTGTCAAAAGTGGAAAGTTCACCTTCCAGCACTTCCCGTTTGATTTCGAGACCCACAAGGAAAAAGAACACCGCCATCAGGCCGTCATTGATCCAGAGGAGCAACGGCTTGGTGATGTCATAGGCGCCGACCTGGATCGACACCATGGTCGACAGGAGGCCGTCATAACCGGCGGCAAGCGCGGTATTGCTGGCGATCATCGCAAGCACGGCGGCGAGAATAAGCAGCAGGCCGGCGCTCGATTCCAGCCGGAGAAAATCCTGCATTCGGGCGACAATCTTGGCCATCTTAAGGGGTGTTCCTTTCTCTTCAGTCCTTGCCCCGGCGGTGTTCACCGGGGTGTTTCAATGGATCAATAAATTCACGATTGGTGCGCGTTCCTGCTTTCGCGAGGGTTGCGCACCCTGGGCCCGCCGCCGCCGCGCCGTCAGGTCGTCAGACCTTGACGGCTGGCGGCTGCATTTGCTCCGTGAACGGAGCGCCCTCGGGCTAACTCAGGTTCGGCGTTCGCCTCAGGCGGTCGTCGCGGGGATATGCGCCTGTCCGGCGACATCTTCCCATTCGGTGATCTGCTGCAGGCAGTTCAAGAGCGCGTATTTAAACTGCGCCCGGGAGTCCGTTGAGAACAGGTCCGGCGCCGCGCCGTGATACATGAAGCGGCAGAGAACGCGCTGGCGCCCGTCTTTGCCTTCAAAGAGCGGAATGCACTCAAAGGCTTCGTAAGGACCCCAGCTGCTGACCGCGTCGATCTGTTCGCGCAACGCCGCAACATCGTCGTCCCAGACGGCGAGAATATCAAAAACGCGTTCTTCGTCGGCCGGAACGGCGGCGGCGCGGCGCGTTGGCGCGCTCTTTTGCGCAGACGCATAGCGGCCGGCGGTTTGCGGTTGTTTCACGGGCATGGAATCAAACATTACTTTGCACCTCTTCTTTTCGAGACCAACATAACCGCCAGCGCCATATTGAAAACCGGATCAAGACCGATATATTGATCGGAAATTCCAATCAGCCCCTTCGCCAGTGAGGCCGCCCCCTTATGACTGTCCCAAAAAACGCCAGTGTCACGATCAAGCAATTGCAGTGTTTGCTCGCCATTGAACAAACCGAACATTTCCGGCGCGCCGCTGAACGCTGCGGCATCACGCAACCCTCTTTGAGCGCGCAGATCGCCAATCTTGAAGAGGCCCTCGGGGTGCGCCTGGTGGAGCGCAGCCGCGCCGGCGTCGCCATGACGCCGGAAGGGCGCGAGGTCACGCTTCGCGCCCGGCGCATTACCGATGAGCTGCAGGGGATTGTTGATTTTTCCGCTGGCGCAAGGCGCGGGCTGAACGGCACAATCCGGCTCGGATCAAAACCGACGCTGGGGCCGTATCTTTTGCCGCGGGTCGTCTCGACCCTGCACCGGGAATATCCCGATTTGAAACTCTACATCCGCGAGAGCGAGCCGCGGCATCTCGAACAGGAACTGCTTGGCGGTATTCACGATGTTGTTCTGACGCAATTGCCCGCAGCTTCTGCGGATATCATAGAGGCGCCCCTGTTTCAGGAACCGCTATATCTCGCTGTGGCCGCGGACGATGCGCTTGCGAAAGAAAAGGAAGTTTCCGTCAAGGCCATCAAGGGACTTGAAATCCTGTCGCTCAATCCGGCCTTTCACCTTCACGACCAAGTTCACCTGCTATGCGAGCAATTCGGCGCGCGCCTCGTGCGCGATTATGAAGGCACGAGCCTCGACGCCATCCGGCAGATGACCGGCATGGGCATGGGCGCAACCTTCTTGCCGGCGCTCTATGTTCAATCGGAGTTGCGCGCGAGCAGCGACGTCGTCGCCCTGAAACTGAAAGGGCGTAATGTGGCCCGGCCCGTGGGCCTGTTGTGGCGACGCTCCGCCGGCGCCGGGGAATCCTATCGCAAGCTCGCCGAAATCATCCGCGCCGTTGCGCGGCGCTATTTCAAGGACGTCGCCGTGCAGGAATCGCCTGATCGGAAAAGGCGATCAAAATAGCGGGAAATCTATCATTGAATAAATCGCGGCCATGAACATTTCTCGGGCAACAAGAAAAGGAGAAAAAAATGGTTCGCACATTGGGCGCAGGAGCCGTTGTCCTGGTTTTCGCCGGTTATGTGAGCGCGCTTGCGGCGTTCGTCTAACGACCTCCCCGACCTCGCAAGTCTCGCCATTACCGGCCAGAGCCCCGCCGACGCACCCCGGCGGGGCTTTTTTTGTCGTTCACGCAATCACAATATCAGGCGGTTAGATCAAAACGCGCTCAGCCGAGCCTTGCCCGCGACCATCCGGACTTGTCGAGACGCGCGAGGCTGGCATAGTGGCGGCAAAAGGCGGGCTGGCGACAATCGCCGGATGCGCGGGGGCGCGCGTCCCGCCGGTTTCAGTGACGGGGCAACGAAAGCAAATCTCATGACAAAGACGGAATTCGCCTTCAATCGGGCGTTGATGATCGCATTATTTGTGGGCGGGCTGATGATCGCCGCCGGATCGGCGCTGGCGCAGGACGACGACGCTGATGACAAGGATGAGGACGAGGACAAGGGCCCGCCGACGATCGAGAAAAAGACCGAGGATTTCGACAAATCCGAAGGGCTCTTTACCTTTTACACCGATCCGGAAAGCGGCGACGTTTATATGGAAGTCGCCAAGGATCAGATCGGCGATGAATTCGTCGCCTTTTCCTATACGGAAAACGGCGTTTTGGAAGCCGGCCATTTTCGCGGCAATTACCGCGACCAGCGCGTCGTGCGTTTCGACAAGCACTATGACCGTCTGGAAGCGGTAGAGGTCAACACGGCCTTTTACTTTGACGAAGACAACGCGATCTCGCGGGCGAAGGACGCCAACATTTCAGACAGCGTGCTCGCCGCCATGGACATTATCGCGGTCACTGAAGGCGAAGAGAGCGACGACGCCGCCGCCAGCGAGGAAGACGGCGCCGAGGCGGATGTTGAATCCGACCGCTATCTTGTGAAAGCGAACAAATTGTTCCTCTCCCAGGCGCTCCACCGGGTTGCGCCGACATCGCCGCCGGGCGCGGAACTGTCGCCTTTTTCCATCGGCGAGCTGGCCCGCGACCGCACGAAATTCGCCGACATCCGGAACTATCCGGAGAACACCGACATCATTGTCGACTATGTCTTCTCCAATCCGTCAGCAGGCGGATTTTTTGGCGGCCCGTCTGCGGCGGTGACGGACGGACGGTCGATCACCGTCAAGATGCAGCACTCGCTGATCGCCATGCCCGAAGAAGGCTTCACGCCGCGCATCGACGATTACCGCGTCGGTTATTTCTTCGACCAGGTGACCGACCTTACGACCCATGACGCTGCGCCCTATCGCGACATGATCACGCGCTGGCGCCTTGAAAAGCAGGACCCAGAGGCGGCGGTCTCCGATCCGGTGAAACCCATCACCTGGTGGATCGAGAACACGACGCCGGAAATCTACCGCGACACCATCCGCGATGCGGTCCTTGCATGGAACTCTTCTTTTGAGAAAGCCGGCTTCTCAAACGCCATTGAAGTGAAAGTGCAACCGGACGATGCGGAATGGGACGCGGGCGACATTCGCTACAACGTCCTGCGCTGGACGTCCTCGCCGGTCCCGCCCTTCGGCGGCTACGGCCCGTCTTTCACCAATCCGCGCACGGGCGAAATCATCGGCGCGGACATCATGCTTGAATATTCCTTCATCACCAATCGCTGGGTCTTCGGCGATGCGTTTGAAGATGCGGGCTTTGCGGCGTCTCACGATCCGCTGAAAACGCACGGCGCTCATCACGGCCGTCACCTTTGCGCATCGGCCGCACATCTTTACGCCAACACGCAGTTCGGCGTGACGGCGATGCGCGCGCTGGGCGCCGATGAAGAGATCATCAACGACCTCATAGACGAGGCGATCTATTACCTCATGCTTCACGAAGTGGGGCACACGCTCGGCCTCAATCACAACATGAAAGCCTCAACGCTCTACGGGCCGGACGAGGTGCACGACAAGTCGATCACCAATGGCGCGCCGACCGCGTCTGTCATGGACTATCCGTCGATCAACATCGCGCCGGCGGGAACGGAACAGGGCGACTATTACATGACGCGCCCCGGCGGGTATGACGACTGGGCGATTGTCTTCGGCTATTCGCCGGACATTGAGGGCGATGCGCGCGATGCGCACCTCGCGCTTTCGACCGACCCGATGCACACATTCGGCAATGACGCGGACGATATGCGCAGCGCCGGCGCAGGCATCGACCCGCGGGTCATGATCAACGACATGTCGGCGGACCCGGTCCAGTACGGCGCCGAACGGCTGGAACTGTTAAAGGTGACGCTGCCGAAGCTCGTTGAAAAATACAGCGACGAACATAGCTGGCAGGCGCTGCTGCGCGGCTATACCTTCGCCACCGGCCAGCAATTCGCCATGGGTCAGGTGATCTCGCGCCAGGTCGGCGGCGTTTATGTTGACCGCACCGCGCCGGGCCAGGAGGGCGTGATGGATGCGCCGTTCACGCCGGTGCCGATCGCGCGCCAGAAGGCGGCGATGAAAGCGCTGGAAGACTACATCTTCGCCGCGGACGCTTTCTATGCGTCAGACGAGTTGCTTCGTCACTTGCAGGCGCAACGTCGCGGTTTCAATTTCTTCGGCGGCACGGAGGATCCGAAAATTCACGCCCGCGCGCTCGCCGTGCAGCATTCGGCGCTGAGCCACCTCCTGCATCCGGTGGTCCTGCAGCGTCTCACCGATACCTCGCTCTACGGCAATGAATATAGCGCGGCGGAAATGCTCGGCGATCTGACCGATGCGGTGTTCGGCGGAGACTTGCGCGGCGCGCCGAACGCCTTCCGACGCAACTTACAGATCTCCTATCTTGAACGCCTCGTCTCCATCATCGACAACCCCGCTTACGATCCGACGGCGCAGGCCGCGGCGCTGGCCAGCGCAGAGAATGTGCGCGCCCGTCTTGGCGGCATTGTCGGCAATGTGATGAGCGCCGGCCTGCCGGTCGAAACCAAGGCCCACCGCGCCCATGTGAACCGGACGCTGCGGAAAGTGGGGCTTTAGGGGCAAGCGCGCGCCCCTCATCCTGAGGCGCCCGGACAAAGTCCGGGCCTCGAAGGATGGCCGCAAGCGCTTCACTACGCTGCGATCCTTCGAGGCTTTCGCTGCGCGAAGGCGCCTCAGGATGAGGTAATTGCGGCGTAAGAGTCAGGCTCTTTAGGTAACTTTGTCTTCATCCTGAGGAAAACTGAAGGTTTGTCACGAAGGACGAAGACAAATTTCTCCTCAGGATGAAGCTAAAAAGGTTTATCAAGAATAAGTCGCGCAAGCCGCCGCATTTCATGCTACCGAAACCGCCATGGCGCGCACGAAACCGTTCTGGGAAACGAAACGTTTAAGCGAGATGTCGCAAGAGGAATGGGAATCCCTCTGCGACGGTTGCGGGCGGTGCTGCCTCTATATTCTGCATAATGAGGAAACCGGCGACGTTTTCGAAACCGATGTCGCCTGCAAGCTGTTCGACCCGAAAAAACGCCGCTGCACGAATTATGAGAACCGCACAAAACACGTGCCGGACTGCGTACGCCTGACGCCGGAAAACGCCGAAAAACTCTCCTGGATGCCGAAATCTTGCGCCTATCGCCGCCTCGCCAACGGCAAGGCCCTGCCGGATTGGCACCCGCTCATCACCGGCGACCGGGAAAGCGTCGTCCGCGCCGGCGTCGCCGTCTCCCCGGATCTGATCCCCGAAAGCGAGATCGACGACGACCTGCTGGAGGACCGGATCACGAAGGCGCGGTGAGGGGAAGGCGGTGCCATTCCGCTAGAATTCGCGCGCTCGAACGGAGGACTGATCCTCAAAGGAGACATTAGAAACAGTCCTGTTGGGCACAAAAAACGCTACGTCTTGAAAATTTGCAGTGCAAAATGAAAGACCAAATTGCAACTCGTTTTGGCCTGCGCGGTTAGCGTCCTACTTGGAACGCGTGTAAGAGTTGCCCGAGTAAAGTTGCAGTCAATCGTCATTTAAATTATTCATCGCCCATGACAAGGAAAACAGTAAACCGTGGAACGCCATTAGAGCGAGACATTGGGTTTTCCAGGGCGACTCGAATTGGCGATCTCGTTGCCGTTTCTGGTACAGCTGCTATAGCGCCGGACGGAACAACGATCGGAGTTAACGATGTCTATGCGCAAACCTTGGCTTGCTTAAAGTCGAGCATTTCGGCAATTGAGGAGCTAGGGGGGTCAAAGTATGATGTCTTGCGCACTCGCATCATGCTGACAAAAATTTCGACTTGGAAGTTGGCGGCAAAAGCACACGGCGCATTCTTCGAAGACGTTCAGCCTGCCTGCACCTTTGTCGAGGTGAAGGGGTTCATCAACCCGGAATGGCTCGTTGAGACAGAATTAGATGCAGTTTGCCGTTCTTAGCTCTTTGGTTTGCAAATGAGCATCTTGTTTTCTTCGGTTTAACCCGTGCGCGCTTTGGCGTTTTGGCGCCGCGATCCACGGTTCCCTTTTCATCAGTGGGGTCACGCGAGGCCTAGTAGCGCTCGCTCTAAAAATTACACTCTAAAGTCGGCGTTTTCGGCGCAAACCAGCCGCCAAAACACCCCAAAAACCCGCGCCCCAATAAGTTGAACGCGTCGCGCGCGTTACCCCAATAACCGTAAATTCTTTCATGAATCCCGCGTTTGGTGCGTACTTATCCTCGCCTTCCGGCGAGGCCTTAAGCTTGCGCCCATGACGAATTCAGACCGCACCCCCGCGCCGCAAAACAATGCGCCGTCCACGGATGAAGAGGGCTGGAAGCAGCTCTCGCAGAACATCCTGTCGCTGGCCCTTGGCAAGTCCGAACGGATGATCGCCGAGGAAAGCGTCGACGACGCCGCCTTTGACCGCGACGCCCGCGACTTGCGGTTGCTCATGAGTTCAGCCGAGATCGCCGACCGCATGGATCGGCGCTGCGAAAAGGACCGGCGCCCGAATGACGAAGAAGCGGCCCCGCGCGACTACACCGAAGAAGAACTCGACGACATCTTCAAACGGGTCACGACCCGCGTCGACGCCCTTGAACGGGAAGAGCGCGAGCGCGCCAACGGCGCGGCGCGCGCGCCTGCAAACGGCGATGCTGCGCGACATTCTGAAAAACCAGGCGGCGAAGGAGTGGCGGATCAATGCGCTTGACCATCAGCAAACGCCCGGCGGCGACGACTGGACCACATGGCTCATGCTTGGCGGACGCGGTGCCGGCAAGACCCGCGCCGGGGCGGAATGGATCCGCGCCCTCGTCAATGGCCGCGTCGCCCATGACGGCGCCCCGTATCAGAAAGCCCGCGCCATTGCGCTGGTCGCTGAAACATACGCCGATGCGAGGGAAGTCATGATCGACGGTCCCTCCGGCATTATTGCCTGCGCCGCTGGCGGCTCGCGCCCCACATTTGAGGCCTCGCGTCGCCGCGTCGTCTGGCCGAACGGCGCCGTTGCGCATTGCTTTTCTGCCGAAGACCCGGACGGCATTCGCGGCTACCAGTTTGACGCGGCGTGGTCCGATGAAGCAGGGTGTCCCGCCGTCGACAAGGGCGCGAACCAGCCGAACGTGTTCGTTGATCCGAAATCGAGCGAGAGCGCGGTTCCCTATTATTCAACCGGGCGCCGGGACGACATGGCCCAGCGGCGCTTTCTTGAGGCGCAAGGGGTATTCTGGTCGGACCCGGCGAAAAACCCGGTGTCGTCCGTCTACAGCGAGCCCATGGTCGACAGTAACCGGCGCTATGTCTACGCCTATGACGCACGGCCCTTCCCGGATTTTCCCGCGCGCAGCGATGTCTGGGGCGATGCGGCCAATTGGGAAACCGGCCACTGGCTGAACGGACGCCTGGGTCGCGCGCCGCTGGACCTGCTCGTTGAAGCGCTCGGCAAGGAAGCCGGTTTCACAAACCTTGACGCTTCCGCTCTTGACGGCGTCGTCACCGGCTATCTCATCGACCGGGCTTTATCGCCGCGGGAGATGATCGATCCGTTAGCGGATGTTTTTCAGTTCGATGTGGTCGATGCGGGCGATGTGTTGCGTTGCCAGCCGCGCAATGCCGGCGCCGCGCTGACGATAGACACGGCCGATTTCGCCGCGCGCGATGACGGCGCCTTTTCCCTGTCGCTGGCGCAGGAGACCGATCTGCCGGCCGCGTTTCGGCTCGGCTTTTTTAATGAAGCGGAAGATTTCTCCCCGGCGGTCGCTGAAGCGCGCGATCCGGGCGCAGACCCGCACCGGGAAGTGGGCATCGATATCGCCGCGGCAGTCCCGGCGGCGGAAGCGGAAGCCCGGGCGCGATCCATTCTCGCCGACGCCTGGGTCATGCGCGAGCAATTGTCGTTCGAACTGGCGCCCACGTCGCTTGCGCTCGAACCCGGCGATACGGTTGCGCTGGAAAGTCTGGGAACGGATCGTCTCTATCGCATCACCGACATTGAAGACGGCGCGACGCGGCGCGTTGATCTCGTGCGCGTTGCGCCTACGGTCTATGAGAGTCCCGTCGGTCCCACGCAGTTTTCGACCCCGCCGCCGGTCGCCGTGCCTTCTGCGCCTTCTTGGGAATTGTTCGAATTGCCGCTGATCGAAGGCGGCGAGGCAGGGGCGCCGTGGTTCGCCGCCTTCGCCGATCCCTGGCCCGGCGGCGTTGCGCTTTATCGCGGCGGCGGCGACACCGCGCCGGTTCTCGCGGCCCGCGCCCCGGCCCGGGCGGTCATGGGCCGGCTCAAAACTCCGCTCGCCGGCGCCGGGGCCGGGCGCTGGATCGCACAAAGCGTCGATGTGGAACTTGCCTTCGGCGCCCTGTCGTCGAAAGCGGCGGAAGACATTTTCAGCGGCGCCAATCTCTGCGCCATTGAAAGCGACGCCGGCGGCTGGGAACTGGCGCAGTTTCAGAACGCCGAACTGCAGCCCGACGGGCGCTGGCGGCTTTCCGGTTTTTTACGCGGTCAGGCGGGCAGCGAAACAGAGGCGCTCGCCGGCGCCGGCGCGGAGAAACGCTTCGTCCTCATCAGCCCCGCCGTGACGCAGGCGCAGTTTCCGATTGATCTGCGCGGCCTCTCCCTCGACTGGCAGGCGGGTCCGGAAGCGGACATTCCCGATACGGAGAATTTCACGAGTAAGACCCTAACCTTCGAGGCGCGGGGGCTGAAACCCCTGTCACCCGTTCACCTGCGCGCGCGCCGCGAGGGCGATGATCTGCGTCTTTCGTGGATCCCGCCGAACCCGCGAAGGCGGCGACAGTTGGGAAGGAGAGGTTCCGCTTGCTGAACAATCAGAACGCTATGCGCTGACGATTTTCGACGGCGTCGATGTTGTGCGCGAGATAGAAACAACGGCGCCCGATTATCTTTACGCAGACGCCGACATCACCGCCGATTTCGGACCTTCAGGTCCGGGCGCCAGCCTCACATTTTCCGTCGCGCAGATTTCCGACGCGGTGGGCGCGGGGGAGGCGCGCGCGCGAACGACTTTCATTCAATAACTCATGGAAAAAGGAGATTAAGATGGGTCAGAGCAATGAGTTCCACGGCAGAACACTAGTTGATGCGGTAAAGTTTGCGACAGAAGCATATCGCCCGCGATTACATGAAACAAAGAGTCAGCGCCGGTGCAACGATCTCGCACTAGAGATCTCATCACTAAAAAGCCAAATCGGCAGAGCTGCTGATAAAGCTGAAAGATTAGCTGATGACGCCGATCAACTCCGTCGCAATGCGCGGGTTCAACTCGCACTCTCCGCGCTTGCAGGGCTTGGTACGCTGGCGCGCTCTCTTCGAGCTTTGGCTTTGATTGCGCGGCGGATAAAAAACCGGGATATCAGCAGGCTGACAAAACGGGAAATACTCGATTTGCTTGCGACGCTTGGGCCAATAGGTGCGGCTATCGGCGCCGTATATGCAATACACCAGCTTGCCGAGGCCGAGCGTCTGGCGCGTCAAGCTGAGAATGTTGAACAGGATGCCGATCGGCTAGGCGAGCTATTACTCGGCGCAGTCGATGATTATGTTCGTTCGGGCTGCGGTCAACGCCGCCGTTTGCAGTCATAGTTCGAAGAGCCAGAACATAACAAAAAAAACGCCTGCGCCGCTGAGGCTGCTCAGGAAAAGTATCGCTACTCCCTTCGCCCGCTGCGCTGTGGAGGTGTTTTCATTATGTGCACGCGCGTCGGTTGCCAGAGCAAGCGCTGCGCCAATCGCAATCGCTGCGATCCAGGCGGACATTAATGCAAAAGCAAACGGCGCAAACGCGAATGAGCCGTGTTCGGCAACAACGCCAAAGGCGATGTCGGCAATCAAGATAATCGCCGCCGTAACGCCGATTATCGACCCTAGATTGCTTATGTTTGGCTTGAACATAGATCGAGTAAAGCAGGAATACTCCAAATCGGCAAAATTGATGCCTACAAACCGCGTAAATCGCCGCCCCCAACCCCTTCAAATCCGGGCGAAACGGCTTATTTCTGCCGAACGTTCGTCGCGCGCAGTTAACGAAACGTTACCCACTGGCGGCGTAGAACCGGGTTGAACGAACAAAGAGAAGGCGATTTTGGCAAGGAACCCCTATATCGTTCTGGGCCTCAGCCCGACGGCGAGCGATTCTGACATTCGCTCGGCGTTCCGCAAACTCGCCAAGAAATACCACCCGGACCGCAACGCCGGCGACAAAAAGGCTGAGGAGAAGTTCAAGGAAGTCTCCGCCGCCTTCGACGTCGTCGGGGATCCGGAGCGGCGCAAGAAATTCGACCGCGGCGAAATTGACGAAGAGGGCAAGGAAAAGTCCCATCCTTACGGCCAATGGTCCGGGCGGCAGGGCGCGGGCGCCGGTTACGCCGGCGGCGCCTATCGCGGCGGATTTGATCCGGGCGGTCCCGGCGCCGGCGCATCTTTCGAAGACCTCTCTGATATTTTCTCAGACCTTTTCGGCGCCCGGGGTGGGCGCAATCCATCCGGCGCCAAGCCCCAGGCGCGCGGGCGCGACGTGCGCTATCGCCTTGAGGTCGAATTTCTCGATGCGGCGCTCGGCGCCAAGAAACGCGTCACCATGCCGGACGGGCGCACGCTCGATCTCACTGTGCCCGCAGGGCTCGATGACGGTCAGACCCTGCGCCTGAAAGGGCAGGGCGAATCCGGGCCCGGCGGCGCCGGCGACGTCTATGTTGAAATCAAGGTCCGCCCGCACAAGCTGTTCGAGCGCCGCGGCGACGATATTCACATCGAGTTGCCGATCTCTCTGAAAGAGGCGGTGCTCGGCGGCAAGATTACGGCGCCGACCATCGCCGGCGAAGTCACCCTGTCCGTGCCCAAAAGCGCAAGCTCGGGCACGGTGTTGCGCCTGCGCGGGCGCGGCGTCGACAAGGGCAAGAAGGCGCCGGCGGGCGATCAATATGTGCGCCTCAAGATCGTCCTGCCGGAAGGCGGCGACCGGGAGCTCGAAGAATTTGTCGAAAACTGGCGCGGCGCCGATGCGCCGGCGCGCAAGGATTTTGCAGACGTCTAGCGTGACTGGATTTTCAGGCCGCGCCGATTATAGTCACGAATCGCTCGCCCGGTTCGAATCGGCGCAGCGATACCAGTTTTGTCCGTACCACAATGAATTTCGGGATCCCGCGCCATGGCGCTGAATGAGCGCAAACGCGAACAACTGGCGGCGTTTCTGGGCGGCTTGCCCACGGCGACGGCGGTTAAACTTTTCGCCGCCATCGAAGCGGACCGCGCCGCCGGCGGGGAAAAGCTGCCTCATGACGATTTATTGCGCGACTTGCGAAAGCGTCTGCTGGAGCGCGGCGCTGTCTTGCCGTCGCGGCGCGCGGATGCGCGGCGGCTGTTTTTCACCCCGTTTGAAGATTTCTTTGTGGGCGAACGGCGCGGGCGAAAGCGCGCGGGCGTTATTCCGCGTACGTCCCTTGGCGCCATTTGGCGGTTGATGATGCGCGAGGCGGCGTTATCGGAGGCCGCCTTCGCCGCCGCCGGCCTTGACGAAGCGATCAAGGAAGGGCGCGATACGGAAGCCCTTGAGAAGACGCTGTTTATCGCCGCGGAAGCGGGCCTCGGCCGGGTGCTCGATACAGCGAATGTGGAGCCGGGCGCCCGCACGCAGATTTCCGAGATGCTTGGCGGCGATGATGTCTTCGCGGATTTGCAGGAATTGCGGCGCATGCTCGGCGGCGTTGAACATTTGAAGCAACTGCAAGGGGCATTGCCCGCTGGCGCGGGCGCCATGTCGGAAGACGACCTTTACGCCCTGCGCACGATTTTTATCGCAGCGTGCGAACAGTCGACCAAGCTCGGCGCTTATGTGTTGCTCGCGGTGAAAGGCCGGCTCGAAAAAACCTGGCGCGCCATGCGGCTTTATTATCATCTCTCGCAAAGCGCCGATGAACGCCTTGTCGCCGCCGGCGACACCATTGCCGCCTTGCCGGAAGCGCTTTTTGAAGATTTGGAAGCGCTCGCCCGCGCGCTGGAACGGGACGGCGCCGCGTCGGAAAAATTCGATGCGCAGGCCGGGCGTTTGCGCATCGGCTGGTTTGCAGACTTCGCAGACGGGCTCGCCGACGAAGCGCGCAAATCCGGCGACAACGTCTTTCTCAATCGCGTTGACGCCTGCCGAGATGTGGCGGCTGAAGCGTTTGAACGGTTCTGCGAGCTGGCGCTTGCGGCTTTGCGCAATGCAACGCCCCTGCGCAAATCGAGCGGGTCGAGCTACCTGATGGCGCAGCGCCCGGACTATTCCGCGCCGCCCTCGCCGCGAGCGATCGATCAGGCGAAGGAAGCTGCATTACTGATTGCCTCGGCCAAGGCTTATGCGAACCGTCTCGGCGCTGCGGCGGATATCGCAGCCGGCATCGCCAGCGAAGCGCGCGACAAGATGGCGTCTTTCGCCAATGATCTTGTTGCAGAAATCCGCGCCGCAGAAGGCGAGGAACGCGCCGCCGCCGAGCGCATGCTTGATCACACGCTCGAAATTGCGGAGCCATTGCTGGATCGTGAAAATGCGGGCCTTATTCGTGATCGCGCCAAGGCTGCGTCTGTGGCGGTTTAAGCGTAGCATTCCCCGCAAATGCGAAGAACGGATCGCGGGAGAAATGAATGACAGGCGAAACACGCAAAGTCGAATTTGACGGATCGAAAGGCGCCAAGCTGGCGGCGGCGCTGGAACTGCCCGCGGGACGCCCACGCGCCTATGCGCTTTTTGCGCACTGTTTTACCTGCTCGAAAGACATCAAGGCGGCCCGCGAAATTGCGCGGTCGTTGCGTGCGCGCGGCTTTGCGGTGTTGCGCTTTGACTTCACCGGGCTTGGCGGATCGCAAGGAGATTTTGCAAACACCAACTTCTCATCAAACGTTGACGACCTCATCGCCGCGGCGGATTTCCTGCGCGCCGAATTCGCAGCGCCCTCGGTCGTCATCGGGCATTCCCTCGGCGGCGCGGCGGCGATTGTCGCTGCGACCCGCATTGCCGAGACAAAGGCGGTCGCCACGATCGGCGCGCCGGCGCAAGCCGATCACGTCATCATGCAACTGAAAGACGAAGAAGAGAAAATCCGCGACAGAGGCGCCGCTGTTGTGCAACTCGCCGGGCGCCCGTTTGAAATTCAGGCGCAATTCCTGGACGATCTGAAAAAACAAACCGTCACCGATTGCGCGGCGTCTTTAAAGAAACCGCTGCTCGTACTGCACGCGCCGCTTGATGAAACGGTCGGCGTCGAAAACGCGACCGAAATCTTCGTCGCGGCGAAACATCCCAAAAGTTTTGTGAGCCTCGACACGGCCGATCACCTGCTGTCGCGCACAGATGATGCCCATTATGCCGGCGAGGTTATCGCCGCCTGGAGCGCGCGGTATTTGCCGCCGGCGGAAGAGGACCCCGCCGAAACCCGCCGTCCCGATACAATCGACGGCGGTGTTGCGGAGATCATGAAGGATAAAAAATTCGCTGTTTCCGCGTCGGCGGGCGACCATGCGCTCATCGTCGATGCGGATAAGGAAGACGGCGGCGATGGTCTCGGCCCCAATCCTACCCGTCTTGTTGAAGCCGCGCTCGCCGCCTGCTCGGCCATGACCGTGCGCATGTACGCCCGGCGCAAGAACTGGTCGATTGATGAATTGAAAGTCTCCGTCACTCGCGCGGAAGGCGAAGATGCGCATCTTACTCGCGCGCTTGAAAAGTCGATGGCGGTGCGCGGCGATCTCGACGACAGCCAGAAAGCGCGGCTCCATGAAATCGCGGGGAAGTGCCCTGTCCACCGGATGCTGGCGGATGGTGTCGAAATTCGCTCGAAAATGGTCTGATTTTTAACAATTTTTAATGGGAAAGATCGGGATTGCGATACGCCCTATTACGCCTATCTGGCGTATATCGACGGCGGGCGATTCTGGTGAAATGACGAAAGAGAAAACGGGTAGATCGATGAAAAACAGTTTCCGTTCCGGAGTATTGCTGGCGAGTGCGGCGGCGTTGTCTTTAAGCGTTGGCGGCGCGCTGAATGCGCAGGCGCCCAGATTGATGGCGCCCCCTGTTGCCGCTGACGGGACCTTGTCCTTCGCCGATCTCGTGGAGCGTGTCAGTCCGTCCGTGGTGAGCGTGCTTGTGGAGCGCGAAGTCCAGTCGCCGGCGCTGCCGAGCCAGTTTGAGGACTTTTTCAATTTCCGGTTCGGTCAGCCTGATCAGCGGCGCAGCGATCCTTTCGACGACGGCACCCGCCGGGCGCAGGCCGAAGGGTCAGGATTTTTTATCGACCGCAGCGGTCATGTCGTCACCAACAACCACGTCATTGATGATGCGGAAAGCATCCGCGTGCAGTTGTCCAATGGCGACACTGTTGACGCTGAACTCATTGGCGCTGATCCGCTTACAGATCTTGCAGTTTTAAAAGTTGATATTGACGATGCGCAGCCATTCGTTGAATTCGCCGAGGACGTAAACGTACGGGTCGGCGATTGGGTGCTGGCTGTCGGAAATCCGTATGGGCTCAGCGGCACTGTTACGAGCGGGATTGTTTCGGCCATCGGCGGACAGAACCGTGAAAATCAATATCTCGATTTCATTCAGATCGACGCCCCGATCAATCGCGGCAATTCCGGAGGGCCGACATTTGATCTCAAGGGCCGCGTCGTCGGCGTCAACACCGCAATCTATTCTCCCAATGGCGGCAGTGTCGGCATCGGTTTTGCGATCCCGGCGAAAGTGGCGCGCGAAACCGTCCGCCAACTCATTGCCAATGGCGCGGTTACCCGCGGCTGGCTTGGCATTCAGCTCGACGAGATCACAACAGAACTTGCCGCGGCGCTGGAGCTGAAATCCCGCGACGGCGTTCTCGTGAACGATGTGATCGAAGGCACGCCCGCCGCCAAGGCCGGTCTCGCCGCCGGCGACGTTATCGTCGAGATCGACAATGACAAGGTGAACAACCCCAACGAACTCTCGCGCCGGGTTGCGTCCTATGCGCCGGGCGAAAAAGTAAAGGTGAAAGTCCTGCGCGACGGCAAGGCGAAGACCGTCAACGTGACCCTCGGCGCCCGAGACGAAGACGCCAACACGGTTGAGGAGCGCCCGTCCGCCAACGACAATGACACGCTGTCGTCAGAGGTCGGCGTTCGCGTTTCTGAACTGAACGATTCCCTGCGCCAGCAGTTTCGCGTGCCGCGCGGTGTTGACGGCGTCGTCGTCACCGGCGTGCGCCCTAACAGCCCGGCTGAAGACGCGGGCCTGCGGCCCGGCGCGGTAATCCTCGAAGTTGAAGGCGAAGATATTCGCAATGCGGACGAATTGCGTGATAAGATCGAAAACGCGAAAGAGGACGGCAAGGATGCGATCCTGATGCGGATGCAATTCGGTCAGAACAAACAGTTCGGCGCCCTGTCTCTGATGGACTAGGCGCGGACGGATCGGGCGCCGCAGGCCTGATGGCCCGGCGGCGCCTTTCAAGTTGTGTATTTCAGGAACGGGTGGCGAGCTCATGAAAATATTGCTGATTGAAGACGATGCGGAAGCGGCGGCCTACGCGGCGAAAGGCCTTCGCGAAGCCGGTCACGTGGTTGAGCATGCGCTTGACGGCGATTCGGGTCTCGATATGGCGAATGTCGGCGATTACGACGCCTATGTGATCGACCGTATGCTGCCGAAAAGCGACGGCCTCAGCCTGCTCGCATCGCGGCGCACGCAGGGCGATGAAACGCCGGCGCTGTTTTTGTCCGCCCTCGGCGAAGTTGACGATCGCGTATCGGGCCTGAAAGCCGGCGGCGATGATTATCTCGTCAAACCCTACGCCATGCCGGAGCTTCTGGCGCGCGTCGAAGCTTTGGGGCGTCGTCGTTCGGTCGAGCCGTCATCGGTGACAACGCGGTATCAGGTGGCCGATCTTGAGATTGACCTCCTGTCGCGCACCGTGCGCCGGGCGTCCCAGAAAATCGAGCTTCAGCCGCGCGAATTTCGCCTGCTTGAATATCTGATGCGCCACGCGGGTCAGGTGGTGACGCGCACCATGCTCCTTGAAAATGTCTGGGAGTATCACTTTGATCCGCAGACGAACGTTATCGACGTTCATATTTCGCGATTGCGTTCCAAGATCGATAAGGACTTCGACCCGCCGCTCTTGAAAACGGTGCGCGGCGCCGGATACACAATTTCTGACGAAGATTGACCGCAAACTCCGAGCTTGTTCAGGGCGCTCGCGGAGCGCGGCGCGGTAAGAAAAAGCCGAAACGCACCGGTTCGCGCCGCAAGCGCGCGGAAGCCGGCATTTTGCGTCTGTTCCGGACGACGTCATTCCGTTTCACGCTGCTGTTCGTTCTTCTCTTCACCTGGGCGGTGGGGATGCTCGGCGCTTTCGTTTACCGCGCATCGTTCGGTGCCGCGTCGGAGCAGACCGATATCATCATCGATGCGGAACTCTCTGTCCTTGCCAATCTCTTCGGCGACGATGGTCCCGGCATGCTGACGCGGGTCATCCGCCAGCGCACGGCGTGGCGCGACGACTCTATTTACATGCTCATCGGCGCGCCCTCGGGCGTTTCACTTGCAGGGAATTTAACAGCACTGCCGCCGGAAGCGCTGACCGCGGAAGGTGCGTTTTTCGATTTCGTCTATGAGCGGCCCGTCCTCGACGCCGCCGGCCGGGAAGCGGGCGTTCAGTTGCGACCGGCGCGGGGCAAGCTTGTGCGTTTTCGCGCCTCGTCCGATGCGGAACAATCCTTTCTCGTCGTTGTCGCCCGGGATGTGTCGACCCGCGAGTTTTTGCGCGATCGATTGTCGGAGGTTTTTCAGCGGATCATCATTGCAACGATCATTCTCGGAATCATCGTCGGCCTTTTGTTTTCACGCTCGCTGCTCGCCCGGGTTGAAACCGTCAACAAAACCGCGCGCGCCATTCGCGCGGGCGATCTCTCTCGGCGCATTCCGCGCACCGGCGCCGGGGACGAGCTCGATCATCTCAGCGAGAACCTGAATTCCATGCTCGATCAGATCGAGCGCCTCATGACCGGTATGCACGATGTTTCCGACAACATCGCCCATGATCTGCGCTCGCCGCTGACGCGCATTCGCAATCGCCTGACAGATGCGATGAAAAACGGCCCGGCGGAAAAAGAGGCGGCGCTGCAGGCGACGTTGGAAGATACCGAGCGGATGCTCTCGACTTTCAACGCGCTTTTGTCGATTGCGCGCATCGGTTCAGGCGAAGGCGCGCGCAAGATGGAGCCCATCGACGTCGTCGCCGTGACCGAAGAGATGGCGGAGCTTTATGAGCCCGCCGCGCAGGAGGCGGGCTATGAACTCGTCCTCATCACGGCGCCGACTCCGTCGGTCAAAGGCTCGCGCGAGCTGGTCAGTCAGGCGGTTGCGAATTTCCTCGATAATGCGCTGAAATATGCGGAAGGCGGAACGCGCATCGAGATTAAAGCATCGCCAAACCCTAATGCGAGCGGCGGCGCGATTGTCAGCGTTGCCGATGACGGCGCAGGCATCGCGAAAGAAGATCGCGCACGCGTCCTTGAACGATTCGTTCGGCTGGAAAAAAGCCGGTCGACGCCGGGCAGCGGCCTCGGCCTCAGCCTTGTCGCCGCAATTGCGCGCGCCCATGACGCGCAGTTATTGCTGGAAGACGGTTTACCGCGTGAAGGCGGCGGCGCTGGCTTGCGCATGACCATTGTTTTTCCTGCGGCGAAACTAAAATAGCGCGGGACCGTTTTCGTTTTTCCGCGCCAGCAAGCCAATTTATCAAAGAAGACACTTGCGAATCACGGCAAATCACCTGCTTTTCACCCTGAAAGCGCCGCGTCGTTGAGCGCTTGCGATCCAAGATTAGAGGAATACATCATGAGCAAAGCAGAATTTATCGCAAACGTCGCCGATGCTGGCGATATGAGCAACGCTGAAGCCAAACGCATGGTCGAACTTGTTTTCGGCGAAATCGAAGCGGGCCTGAAGCGCGCCAAGAAAGACGGCAAGTTCACCATCGGCACGTTCGGCACCTTCACCGTCTCCAAGCGCGCCGCGCGCAAGGGCCGCAATCCGCGCACGGGCGAAGAAATCAAGATCAAGGCGTCGAAGTCCCTGCGCTTCCGTCCGTCTTCGAGCCTGAAAGACGCCGCCGGCTGCTAATACCGGACCTTCCTGTTTCTCAATGAAAAGGCCGTTGCGGCGAAAAATTCCGCAACGGCCTTTTTTATAGTCGTTAGGTTCGGCGGTTTTGCTGGCACAATAACGCGCGCCATGATCAACTGGACGTAAGATGACGTCATCCGCCAATCTTGGTGATCGCATTAAAACCGCGCCGCGCGCATTTAATGAAAGCGCCGCCGATCAGCTTCGCGACGATTGGGGTCCCGCGTGGTCGGAACTGACCGACGACGAAGCCGAATTGTTGTCGGGCGTTGCGGGGTGTTCGCCCTATCTGCGGCGGGAACTGAAAAGGGCGCCGCCGAAAATTATCGACATATTACGCGCGCCGCCGGAAGAGACCGTCGAGAGTGCCTGCAATGCCGTACGGGCCGCATCGACGCTTGACGCCCGTGCGGATGTCATGTCGTCGATGCGCATTGCGAAAAGAAAAGCGGCGCTGTGCGTCGCCCTCGCCGATATCGCCGGCGCCGTCGATGCGATGACAGCCGCGAACTGGATTTCTGTTTTTGCCGATGCGGCGACAGACGCCGCTCTGAAAGCCGCGGCTCGTTTCAACGAACTGCCGAGCGGAGCCGCCGGGATAGCGTCCCTGGCCATGGGCAAGCTTGGCGCGTTTGAACTCAATTATTCAAGCGATATCGACCTGATCATTGTTTACGACGCTGATGCGATGGGCGTTGAGCCGGGCGAGGGACGAGAAAAAGCGGTGCGTGTCGCAAAGGACGCCGTCGCGCTCCTCCAAGATCAGACCCCGGACGGTTATGTGTTTCGAACCGATTTGCGCCTGCGCCCTGACCCCGGCGTTTCCGCGCTCGCGATCTCCGCGGCGGCGGCGGAAACCTATTACGAATCCTTCGGACAGAACTGGGAGCGCATGGCCTTTATCAAGGCGCGCGCCCATGCCGGCGACATTGCCCTTGGCGAAAAATTTCTTGCGACGTTGCGCCCTTTTGTGTGGCGAAAATATCTGGACTTTGCAGCGATCGAAGATGTGAAGGCAGTCAAGCGCCAGCTTCACTCGGCGAAAGGCGGCGCCGAAATCGACTTCGCCGGGCACAATATCAAAACCGGCCGGGGCGGCATTCGCGAAATCGAGTTCTTCGCCCAGACGCAGCAGCTTATTCTTGGCGGCAAGTCTGAAGCGTTACGCATTCGCCAGACATTAAGCGCCATTGATGTGCTTGCCGAGCAAGGCCATGCAACGGCTGAAGAGCGCAAGGATCTGTCAGCGGCATATGTATTTTTGCGCCATGTGGAACATCGCCTGCAGATGATCAATGACGAACAAACGCACGCGCTGCCGTCGCAGCCGGACGACATTAAACGCATCGCGCTCTTTGCTGGCGAAAAGGATGCCGGGGCGTTCGAGGAGAAAATTCTCTCGACGCTTTCGACCGTTCAGGGGCATTTCGACACCTTGTTCCGGGAAGACGCGCTAGACGTGGCGCAGCCCGGCCCGCTGGTTTTCACCGGCGTCGAAGGTGACGACGCAACCCTTAAAACGCTCGCTGATCTCGGTTTCACACGTGGGCGCGAAATCAGCCGTACCATTCGGCGTTGGCATGCGGGCGCCATACGCGCAACGCGGACGGAACGGGCGCGCGGCTTGCTGACCAAGCTGATGGCGCCGTTGCTGCTAGCTTTGTCCCGGTCTGGCGACCCGGATGCGGCGTTTTTTGCGTTCGATGAATTTCTCGCGCGCCTGCCTGCCGGCGTTCAGATTTTTTCACTGCTCGCGAACAATGTTGAGCTTTTCGACTCACTCATTGAGATCGTAACGATATCGCCGTTTCTCGGCCGGGAAATGTCGAAGCGCGTGAATTTCATCGAAGCGCTGGTGGAGACCAGGATAAAGTCGGCGCTGCCGGCCCCAAGCCTTTATGAAGAAGAGGTCGCCGATGCGGTTGCGTCTGCTCAGAACGAATATGAATCCATACTGAACGCCGTGCGCCGGTGGGCTGGCGAAGCGAAATTCTTTCCGGCCGCGCAGCTCGCCGCCGGTGTGATTGAGGCCGAGGCTGCGAGCGAACATTTCACCGCCATCGCCGACGCTGGCATTCGCGCATTGACGCCGGCCGTCGAAGAGGAAATGCGCGGCCAACATGGCGACATTGACGGCGCGTTCGCCGTTGTCGGGTTAGGGCGCCTTGGCGCGCGTGAAATGACAGCGTCTTCCGACATTGACGTCATTTTCGTTTACGACGCGCCAGAGGGCGCCGAGTCGCGTCCCGGTCCTCAAGGCGGCCGCGCACTCGGGTCCGTTGAATATTTCACGCGCCTGGTGCGCCGCTTCGTCACCGCGCTGTCGGCGGCGACTGAGGAAGGCATGCTCTATGAAGTCGATATGGCGCTCAGGCCGTCCGGCGGCGCAGGTCCCGCGGCGGTGAGCCTCTCGGCGTTCCGGCGGTACTACAAGGACGATGCATGGACTTGGGAAATCATGTCGCTCGCCAAAGCGCGCATTATCGCCGGGGCGCCCACGCTCGCCGCAGCCCTTGAGCAGGAAATCAATGACATTCTGACCCGTCGCCGGGATCGGCAAGGCGTTGCCCATGACGTTAACAATATGCGCCGCCGATTGCTTGACGCGAAACCGGGGGTCAGCGTCTGGGACGTCAAACATATTCTGGGCGGGCTCACCGATATTGAGTTTGTTATTCAGTTCCTGACTCTCACGGCCGCCGCAGACGAAGGGCGCGCGCCGGCGCAAACGCGCACAGCCATCGACTGGTTTCGCGATCGCGGACTGCTGGAGCCGGAGCCCGCCGCAGCATTAATCAGCGCGCACCGTATTTTCACAGATGTCCTGCACGCGACGCGCGCAGCGATCGGGGACGTCTTCGCGCCGGCGTCGGCGGGTGAAACGCTTTCCGCCCGCATGGCGGCGGTCTGCGAGGCGCCTTCCATCGCGGTCGCCGAGGCGCATCTCTCCGAGATGCAGGGCCGGGTGGCGGAAGTTTACCGACAGGTGCTAGGACTGGCGCCGGGCGACACCGGTTAGACGGGTATATGGCCGCGACTTACGACCTGATGGTAATCGGCGATGATGCGCCAAGCCTGTGCGCGGCGGCGGCGGCGGCCCAATCGGGCGCGGCGACGGCGCTCGCCGCCACGGGCGCGGTGACCTTTGGCGGGCCTTCCGTATGCGACATTCCGAACGCCGTCTGGCGCCGCCTCGACTTGCAGTCCTTCGGTCTCGATACCGATCCCGTCAGCGCGCGCATTACGCTGTTTGCGAACGGCGAATCGACGGCGACTTTTCAGAAAACCGACGACACGGCGAACGCCTTACGCGAAACCGATTCGGAGGCCGCGGCTTTGTGGCCGGATCTCGTGGACGATTTTCGCGTCCTTGGGGACGCCAGCGCCAATTCCGGCGCGTCCGGCGCGACGACCATGCTGGCGCAGCTCGATTCGCGGCGCGCCTTTGTAGACCTTGGTCGTCTCACGGGATCGGGAAGCGAACTCATTGACGACTATATCAACGGCAGCCCGCTGAAGGCCCATGTAAAAGCCCACGCCCTTGCGCCGTTCGGTCTTGGCGGCGAGGAGGCGGGCTCGGCGGAAGCGTTGCCGGATTTCTTTGACGAGTATGCCTGGCGGGTGCGCGCAAAATCCGGTGCAAGATCGGTGATCGGCGCGTTGCGAAAGGCGTGCGAAGTCTACGGCGTTGATGCGGCGTCCGCGAGCGTTGAGCGCGCGAACGCCGACGGCGCGAAGCATAATTCCATTCTTTTCGGAAATGGCGAAAAAATCCGGACACGGTACATCTTCTTTGCAAGCCCTGATGCCGCCGAAGCGGCAGGATATGATGCGGCCGGCGCGACGGCGTCCGCGAATGGTGGGCGTGCCGTCATGCGCCTCAAACTGCGCGATACGGTTGAGCCCCCGGCGGGCGACGCGCGCGCGCTCTTTCAGGTGATCGACGACGGGTCGGCGATGAAAAATGCGCGCGAGGACGCCTTGACCGGGCGCATTTCTGATGCGCTGCCCGTTGAGTTCGAATTCACCGACAAGGGCGATATTGTTGCGCGCACCTCCTATATTCCGGCGCAGCTTCAGGAAGAAGGCGAATGGCGCGACTGGACCGGGCAGGATCGCCAGATGTTGTCGTCAACGATCGTCAATCGCCTGGCGAGCCGGATTGATGGTCTCCACGGGAAAATCAAAAAGACGGACCTGAAAATTATCTCGCAAGCCGGCGCCGAGAAGAATAAATTTTCGGATGCGCAGAACATTATTGTGCAACCGCGCCGGCATAATGCAACGGCGGCGGCGATTGCGCTGATCGATAAAGTGTTGGCCGATGACTGACGCCCATTCAGAAATTGTCAGCGCGAAGATCGAGGGCGGCGTCGATGCGGTCGTCATTGGCGGCGCCCCGGACGGTCTCGTCGCCGCCGCCTATTTTGCCCGCGCCGGACTGCGAACGGTGTTGCTGGAGGCGGCGGGGGAAACTGAGGTTGTCACGGACGCAAATGCGGATGCGCAGCATGAAACGCTGCTCAATGGCGAACATCTTTTTCATGCGCTCGATCCGCAAATGATCGACGATCTCGATCTTTATAGCTGCGGCGTCGCCTTTTCGGCGCGGCGGATGGGCGTTCGCTATTTTTTCAACGGCGGCGATGCGCTTCAACTGGGTGGTGAATTGCGTGCCGCGGCGCAGGACGCCGAACCGGACGGCGACGCGTTTGCGCGGTTCGTCACTGATGTCTTCGAAGCATCGTCTTTCCTCAGGCCGCTCCTCGCGGGACCGCCGGGCGACACGCAGGAGTTCCGAAATGGGCTTGCGACAGCCTCGCCCCGTCTCATCGCCCTGATTGAACGACTCATGACGCAGTCCGCCGAACAGGTAATCAGCGATTATTTTCCCGATGGCGCGTTGCGAACGGCAATGCTGGCGGAGGCGGCGTTTCGCAACGGGGCGCCGCCCCATGAGCCCATGAGTTTTTCGCCCATGCTTGCGCGCTGGGCGGGTGAAATCGCCGGCCTGCAGGGCGCCGTGGCGTATGCGGAAGGCGGACCCGCCGCGCTTATGGATGCGTTGCGCCGGGCGGCGCAAAAAGCAAAAGTCGAGTTTCGTGCGGTCGGCGCCGTATCGCGTATCCTGATCGAGAAAGATCGTGCGGCGGGCGTTGAGTTTGCATCGGGCAATCAGTTGCGCGCGCCCATTGTCGTATCGGCCCATGATGCGGCGACAACATTTTCAACGCTGATCGGCTCGTCACAGCTTGACCGCGCGTTTCAACGGTCGATTTCCATTCGCACGCCGCGCGTTTCAACCGCGCATTTCCGCGTCGGACTGGGCGAAGGCGCCCCGGATGCGATGGATGATATCAATCTTCGCCAGCGGCTCGTCTATGCGCCGCCGGTGGATCGTCTAAGGAATGCTTTCCTGAGCGCAGCGAATGGCGATGTTCCGGGCGATCTGATGATCGAGGCGGTGTTTGAACGCGCGTTCGCAGGCGATGCGCCGCCAACGGGAAACACGTTGTCCATCCTTGCGCATCCGTCGCCGCTGATCGAAGCGGGCGATAGCGATCGTCTTGATGCGTTGCGTGACGCGATCATCACGAACACCGAAGTCATTATTCCGGATCTCCGATCAACGATCGAAACGACGGGCGACATTACGGCAATGGAACAGCCTGCGCGCGAAGGCGTCTATCGGCAGATGGCGCGCGCCGCGGCGGTTGCTTCTGCGGGCATGATCGGCGGGCTTTATTTTTGCGGGTCCGAGGCGCAGATCGGTTACGGCGTCAACGGCGCCGCCGGCAGAAATGCAGCGCAAACCGCAATCAAAATGATGGCGCGGGCTGCCGCATGATCTTTCCCGTAGACGATGTGCTTGCCGAACGCCCCGCGCCGACGCCGCTATATGCGGCGACAGCGTCGGCGAGCGAAGCCAATCTCTGGACGTCCATCAACGGGTTTGCTGCGGCGCGCGTTTACGAATCCGTTGAGTCAGAATATCGCGCCGCGAAGGACGGCGCTGTGATATCCGACTTTGGACCGCTGTCGCGTTATGCGGTGCGCGGCGCCAACGCCGCGGTGCTTTTGTCTCGCGCCGCGACGGCGCCTGCCCTCAGTCTTTCGCCCGGCGAGAGCGCGAGAGGTTTGATCCTCGACGACGAAGGCGGGGTCATGGATCTTGCGGAAGTCTCCCGCCTTGGCGACGATCTGTTCCTGTTGACGACGCCGTCGCCGCAGCCAAGAGCATTGCAACTCGCCATGCGCGGTCTGGATGTTCAGGTTGAAGATATTTCGCGCAGCATCGCGGCGGTCGGCGTCCTTGGCGCCAATGCCAACGCGGCGCTTTCCGCATCCGGATTAAAAATTCCCGGCGATCATGTGGCGGCGTCTGCGGTGTTGCGCGGGGTCGAAACAGCGGCGCGTCCCGTGCAGTTCGGCGCGCTGCCGGGCGCGGAGCTTGTCTTTCCCGCAGAAGATGCATTGACGGTCTGGGAGCGTCTTATGCGGCGCAGCCATGTGCACCCGATCGGCCTTGATGCGCTGGAAGTCCTGCGCATTGAAAGCGGCGCCCCGCGGCCCGGCGCCGATTTCCCGACGCGAACGCCGCGCCGTGATCGTCGCCGATATTTGCCGGCGGAGATTGGCCTGCCGCATCTCGCGCCCCTCGACAGCGGCTGGTTTAACGGACGGCGCGCCTTGCGATTCGCATCGCCGGCGCCCGGCCCCTTTCTCGTGACGCTGGCGATTGACGCTGACGCGGTGCGGGTTGGCGCCGCTGTAAAAACGGGCGCCAAGACCGACGGGTGGATTACGTCCGCCGTCTGGTCGCCGGCGGCGCGCCGGGTGCTAGCGTTTGCCGCCGTGCCCGCGGAGGTGCAGGAAAAACTGAACAAAATCAGCGTTTTGGACATTTCCGGCGAGCCATGTCCGGCGCGCATTCTGGAGACAGCGGAAAGCCGTCTCGCGGCTTCTTTCCGACAGGCGCAAGCGTAAGCGACGGAATGCGCGCCCGCCGCCGTTTAAAAAGCGGCTGGTAAAATTGGAAAAGGAGAAACCATGAAAAAAATCATACTCGCCGCGACCATTGTTCTCGGCGGCGTTGGCGCAGCGGCGGCCGTCTCTGCGGCGCAAGGCGGCGATACGCGGTTTGAAAAGCTCGATGCGAATGACGACGGGATCGTCACGCCCGACGAAATGGATGCGCGCCGCGCGAAACTCTTTAAAGACGCTGACGCCAACGGCGACGGTGGTTTGTCGCTGGAAGAATTGCGCGTGCACCGGGCCGCCAAGCGCGCCGCATGGCGGGCGAAAAACGACCCGGACGCGAATGGTGACGGCATCATCGACCGGGCCGAGTTTCACGCCGCGGCGGACAGGCGCTTCGATCGTCTCGACAAAAATGGCGACGGCGTCTTGAGCGACGATGAGAAACGTTCGCGCCATGGCCGGCGCCATCGTGGCCATCGCGGCGAATAAGCGTAAGATTCGAGGGCGGCGACCGGCGATGTCCGCGTGCCGCCCGCATTGGCATGGGCGCGAAACAGTTTGGCCGTTGACGAGGACACCGATGAAGTGCTGGTCGCGCGCGCAGGGCGCGGCGACCGTCAGGCGGCGTCCGCGCTCGTTGCACGGCATACGGACAAAATCTACGCCGTCTGTTTCCGTATGTTGCGCTCGAAACCAGCGGCGGAGGACGCAGCCCAGGAAACGTTTCTGCGCCTTTGGAAGAACGCATCGAAATGGCGCCCGAAAGGCGCGAAGTTTGAAACCTGGTTATACCGTGTCGCGATGAATATATGTCTTGATCAGTTGCGAAAGAGCGGGCGCGAAGCGCCCGAGGACGCTGCCCCCGAACAGGCGGACAGCGCGCCGCGACAGGACGATCACATCTTCGCCGCGGAGCGCCGCCTTGCCATCGACACTGCGTTGGAAACCCTGCCGGAACGCCAGCGCGCAGCGATTGCGCTTTGTCACTATCAGGAGCTTTCCAACATAGAGGCGGCGAAGATCATGAATGTAAGCGTTGATGCGCTGGAGTCGCTTTTGGCGCGCGGGCGCCGCGCCCTGCGCGACCGGCTGATCCCGATGCGCGAAGCTCTAACCGGACGAATGGATGATGACGGACACGCGGCAAACACCTGACAACATCGCCGAAGCGCGGCGCTGTTTTGAAACTTATGGGAGCGACCTTGCGCGCTGGCCGGAACCGTTGCGCGCGCGGCTGGCGACGATTGCCGCGAGTGCGGCGCTTGCCGACGCACGAGAAAACGCTGGCGCGCTGGACGCGCTGTTGCATGAGGCGACAGAACCGCAAACGCCTCATGATCTCAAGAACCGGATTGAAGCCGGATATTATGCGCGGGCGGACGAAAAGCCGGCGCAGCAGAACCTGTGGACCCGCCTTTCAACGCTCGCCGGCTGGCTGCGGCCGGCGCCGCTGAGCGCCATGGCGAGCCTCGGCGTTATCGGGTTTGTCGCGGGCGCCGTCCTCGATGCAACGGGAAGCCGCGCGCCCGAAGCTGAGGCCTATGCGTTTCTTGAAGACAGCGGCTATGTGGATTTCGATTACGATACGGAGGCGTCATGGGACGCGGAGTGATCATTCTGTTGGCGGTCTCGCTTGGCCTTAATTGCCTTGTCGCGGGGTATGTCCTCAACGATGCGCTGGACGGGAAACGCAAGCCCGCGCACGCGGCGGCTGAGTTTCGCGGATTTGACAATCCGAGGAGCCTGGTTGGCGTCGCGAACGCCCTCCCGCCCGAGAGCCGGCGCCAGTTTCGCGCTGCCTTCCGGCCTCATGTGACGAAAATGCGCGACAACCATCGTCAGGTGAAAACGCTAAGACGGGAAATGCGGGTCCTCGTTGAGGCGGAGGAATGGGACAGCGCCGCTGTTGCGTCGAAGATGGAAGAAATCCGCTCTGCGCGCGCGCGCCAGCAGGAAGAATTCGATGCGGCGTTTGTCGCCGCGATCAGCACGCTTTCAGCGGCGGATCGCCAGCGCATGATCGAATTTGCCGAAGAACGCCGGCGTGAACATCGCCGCCGTCGGGGCGATCGTCTGTAAGCAAACAAAAAGGATTATTCCGCCGCGCGGGTCGCGTCGAAAGACGGGCCGTCCATAGGCGTTGGCGGCGCGGTCATGACGTAAGCGTCCTTGCGCATGAATTGCGGCAGGCGCACGGTCGCGTCCTTGCGCCGGGGGAACGCCGCGCAGGCGATGGTGCCCTTGCCGGGCTCGCTGATGAGCGCGAGGACGCCCCCTTGCATTTCCATCAGGGATTTCGACAGGGCGAGACCGAGCCCCGCGCCTTCGCCAGCGCGGGCGAAACTGTTGTCTGCAAGCGAGAACGGTTCGCCCAGCTTCTTCATGGCGGCGCGGTCGATGCCGGCGCCGGAATCGGCGACAATGATGGTGACGCCGTCGAGATCGGCTTCCGCCGTGAGCGTCACCTCGCCGCCTTTCGGCGTGAACTTGATGGCGTTGGACAGGAGGTTCAGCGTCACCTGCTTCACTGCGCGCGGATCGCCCCAGACCGGCGGCGCATGTCCGACGGCGGCGGTAAGGGACACATCGGCGTCTTTGGCGCGTTTCGAAACAAGGCGCACCGCTTCGTTGAGAATTTTCTCAACCCCGACGCTGCGCGGCTCCAGCACCAGCCGGCCCGCCTCGATTTTCGACATGTCGAGCACGTCGTCGATGAGTTCGAGGAGATGGCGCCCGCTCGACAGAATGTCGTTCACATATTCAAGGTATTTCTTGTCGCCGAGCGGTCCGTAAAGTTCGGACTGCATGACTTCCGAAAACCCGTTGATGGCGTTGAGCGGCGTTCTGAGCTCGTGGCTCATATTGGCGAGGAACTCGCTCTTCGAGCGGTTCGCTTCTTCCGCGCGATACTTCTCATACTGATATTTCTGCATGGTCTCGGAAAGGTCGCGCCGGGAGTCTTCAAGATCCGAAACGGTTTTCTGTAAGACCCGTTCTTTTTTCTTCTGGGCGGCGGCGCGTTTTTTGAGATTGGTGACGTCGCCGCCAATGGCGACCGTGCCGCCTTCCGCAGTGCGTCGGCGCGAGACATGGGCCCAGCGCCCGCCCGGTAACTCGACTTCCGTTGCGTCCGCGCCGTCATCGCCGAGGGGGCCGAAATGGGCCATCAGCAAATCGCCCCCGGCGCCGGCGCAGGATGCAAGGTCAGAAACGGAGGCGCCCGCGCGCGCCAGTTTCGCGGGGATGCGGAAGGTTGCGGCAAAGCGCTTGTTGGCAACCGCGAGGCGCCCGTTGGCGTCCCAGATCGCGAAGGCGTCGGGAATGGCCTCGATGGCGTCTTTGAGACGCGTTTCCGCGAGCGCGACGCCGGGGCTCAGTCCTTTGGCGCCGGAAAGGTCAAAGGCGACGCCGGCGCGCTGAAACCGCGTGGCGTCGCCAGCAGTGCGCAAATATGCGCGCGACCATGCGCCCGTCGGATTGCGAAAACGCACGACGCCTTCGGTAACGCCCGACGGTTCACCGGAGATCACCGCCATGGCGAGGCGCAAATCTTCCGGATGCAGCACCGCGGAAATTTCCCGCAAGGTAAAGCGCCGATCCCGTGCGCCAAGGCCCAGGGGCTCAAGGAAGGCGCGCGCAAAACTGACGCTGCGGTCCTTGTTTTCATAAAACCATGGCGAACACCGCCCGCCGGCGAGCGCCGCCTTGAAGTCCGACAGGGTGGTCAGCCCGTGGGCCGCCGTTTCCGCGGCCCGGCTCTGGCGAATGAACGCCGCCATGAGGGACATGACGACAACGCCGAGCGCTGCGAGCATGACCGCATAAGTGATCCAGGCCGGGGAGCGGTTGAATATGTCCCGGGCGGGCGCCGCCGCCAATAACGCCTCGCCGTTGTCGAGGGGCCGCCAGGAAACGGCGATCCTGCCGCCGCCGGCGCCGATCACCGTCGCCCCGCGGGCGTTGAGCGCCAGCCCGTGCATGGCGTCGGCGGGGAGGGCGACGATTTCGGTGCGTCCCGCGGTCGCCAGAATGTCGCCATTGGCCGAGAGGTGGTAGAGCGCGCCGTCGCCGCCGGGGAGGGCAGCTTCAAGAACTTCCCGCGCCGGCGCGCCGGTCATGATGGCGATGTTCATGGCGTCGGCGCCGTCGCTGGCGGACCGGTCGAGAAGGAGCGCCGTCTCGCTCGCCCGGAGCGTGCCCTTGTCGGTGGTTTCGAGAACGAAAAGAACGCCCACGATCGCCATGAACGCGCCTGTCAGAATGGCGACGCGGATCGGCGACAGCGCGTTGATGCGCGCTGACAGATCAAGCCCTGGATTGTCCTTGGGACTTTTCGCCATGCTGCCCGTGTCTGAATGTCCATAAGCGACGGAAAAACCGGAGTTTATTAGCAAACCGCCGGCTCCAGCGCCATGCACAAACGTTTACGTTTTGTAAACTATTCCGCTTTGCGCCGGGCTGTCACCTTGGAAACCGTCCGGCGCCGGCGAAAGCCATAGCGCATCGGGCGCCGAAATATCCACAGCTTTTTGATTGGCGCCCGCGCCCGCGCCCGCTAACCAAGCGCCCATGAGACACTTTCTGAACACCGCCGATTGGACCCGCCCCGAGCTGCAGGCGATGATTGACGATGCGCGCGACATGAAACGATCGCCAATGGGCGATGCGCTGAAGGATAAGACCATTGCGCTTCTGTTTCTCAACAATTCCCTGCGCACGCGCACCTCGTTCGATGTGGGCGCGCGGCAACTGGGCGCCCATGCGGTGGTGCTGTCGCCGTCGGGGGGCATGTGGCCGCTGGAATTTGAGGACGGCGCGGTCATGGACGGGGAGGCGGAAGAACATGTGAAAGAGGCCGCCGCCGTCCTGTCGCGCTATTGCGACATGATCGGCGTGCGCGCCTTTCCGAAATTCGTCGACTGGGCCGAAGATCGCAAGGACAAGATTCTCAACGCCTTTGCGAAATACGCCACCGTGCCCGTCGTTAACATGGAGACGATCACTCACCCGTGTCAGGAGATGGCGCACATTATGGCGCTGCAGGAACGCTTTGAGGCGGACGGCGCCGGCGCGCTCGACGGCAAGAAATTTCTCTTGACGTGGACCTATCACCCGAAGCCCCTGAACACCGCGGTCGCCAACTCCGCGCTGATGATCGCGGCGAAATTCGGCATGGCGCCGACGCTCCTTTGTCCGACCAAAGACTATATTCTGGACGAGCGCTATATGGCGCAGGCGCAGAAGGATGCGAAGGCGAACGGGCACGATGTTACCGTGACCCACGATATCGACGAAGCCTATGACGGGGCGGACGTCGTCTACGCCAAAAGCTGGGGCGCGCTCCCCTATTTCGGCGACTGGGACCCGGAAAAGCCGATCCGCGATGCGCACAAGCATTTCATCGTCGATGAAGAAAAAATGCGAAAGACGAACAACGCCCTCGTCTCCCACTGCCTGCCCATGCGCCGCAACGTAAAGATGACCGACGCGGTCTTCGACGGGCCCACCTGCATTGCGTATGAAGAGGCGGAAAACCGACTCCATGTGCAGAAGGCGATTATGAAGGCTTTGGCGGGGTGATCACCGAAGCCAAATTTGATGAATTTTATTCGGTGTTCGCAAGCGTACCGAAACCGGGATCTATCGATTACTGTCCCTGTTGTATGACGGCGGACGAAATAGATTCGATACGAACTGTTCCTAAACGCGAATTGCCAGAAGATCTTGTTTTTAAGTATCTGGGAAATGCGTTTCATACAGTAGGCGACGCGGCGGACTATCACTATATATTCCCTCGAATATTCGAATTGTTATTGAGCCGAGGCGTAGTCGCTGCGGAAGTGGCGCTCGGAAATTTAAAGCGGGCGAACTGGAAGAATTGGCCAATTGAGCAGCGCCACGCAACGGTATCGCTGCTCAATTTGCACTTTGATTCTTTAGCTAGTTTAGGTGATGAGTGGGTAGTTATCGATATTGAGGATTTGTTGTGCGGGATCGCACGTGCTGGAATTTCAATTCGACCATTTTTGGAGAAATTAGAGACGCCAAAGTTTGCGAATGCGTTCGAAAACTTTGTTATGCACCTTTCAGGTATTCACTCCAACGGTCACCTCCCAAATTCGTTTTGGGATGGGGCGCAAGATTCGGCGAATGACCTTGTTGAGTGGTTAAACCGACCTGAAGCGCGCAAAATCGTTGAGGTAAACCTTGGAATGAAGTTTGATTAGCCATGACCTCCACCCACGAATCCAAAGTCCAGCGCCTGCTCCTTAAATCAGGCGACTTCCACCTCTCCCCGTCGGGGAGAGGTCGAAATCTTCGATTTCGGGTGAGGGGGAAGAGGCGCCCGAAAGTTTCGTCGATTTTTATACCCCCTCACCCTAACCCTCTCCCCAACAGGGAGAGGGAACATTCCGCCGAAATCTGAAACGCAAACCCATGACCTCCACCTCCACCCGCGAAACCATCGTCCAGCTCCTGTCGAACATGCAGGACGGCAAGGAGATCCGCGCCTATCTCCAGCGCTTCTCCGAGGTCGATCAGTCGCGCTTTGCGATCATCAAGATCGGCGGGGCGATCCTCGCCGAGCAGCTTGAAGAGACCGCCTCGGCGCTCGCCTTCCTGCACACGGTGGGGCTGACGCCGATTGTCCTCCATGGCGGCGGCCCGCAACTCGACAGGACGCTCGGCGAGCGCAAGATCAAAACGAACAAGATTGACGGGCTTCGCGTTACTGACGCTGCAACGCTGGATGCCGCGCGCGACGTTTTCATAGGCGAAAACATCCGCCTTGTGGATGCGATCCGCGCGCAGGGGATTGCAGCGCACTCACTGACCACCGGCGCCATCGAGGCTGATTATCTGGACAAAGAGAAATACGGGTTTGTCGGCGAGCCGACGACGGTCCGCCTGGGCCTGATCGACTCCATCGTGAAATCCGGCGCCATTCCGATCATGACCTGCCTCGGCCTCGCGCCCGGCGGCCAGCTCGTCAATGTCAATGCGGACTCAGCGACGCGCGCGCTCGTTCATGCGCTGCAGCCTATGAAGATCATCTTCCTGGCGGGCGTCGGCGGTCTCCTCGACGCCAAGGGCGACGTTATTCACTCGATCAACCTCGCCGCCGACTATGACGACCTCATGGGCCAGTCCTATGTGGAAGGGGGCATGCGGCTGAAGCTGCAGGAGATCAAACGCCTCCTTGACGATGCGCCGCTGTCGTCCTCCGTTTCCATCACGACGCCGGCGGGGCTCGTGCGCGAGCTTTTCACCCATGGCGGCTCGGGCACGCTAATCCGCAAGGGCGAGTTGATCGACGCCTATGGAAAGAAGGCCGATATCGACGGCGCCCGGGCGTCGGCGCTCATCGAGGACGCTTTCGCGCGCAAACTGAAATCCGGCTGGTGGGACAAGGCGAATATCTCGAGCGCCTATGTCTCGGAGACCTATCGCGCCGGCGCATTCCTCGCCCGCGTCGATGCGCCGTCGGGTTCGTTCGACTATCTCGACAAATTCGCGGTGCTGGAAGACGCCCGCGGCGAAGGTCTTGCGCGAACGGTGTGGCGGCGGTTCACCAAAGATCATCCGGCGGTCTTCTGGCGCTCGCGCACGGAAAACGGGTTCAATACGTTCTACGATGCGGTCTCGGACGGCTCGGTGAAGCGCGACCCGTGGACCACCTACTGGCTGGGCGAAACCGATTTTGCGCGCATTGCGGAGGTGGTCGATATGGTCTCGTCCATGGAACCGAGTTTTGAAGGAGAGTGAAGAAAAGTGGTTGAACTAAACCAAGCGAGCCTTCATCCTGAGGAGGCTTTTCCTTCGCCCTTCGTGACGTTTCCGCTTTGCGGAAACCCTCAGGGTGAAGGAAAAGCCGTCTCGAAGGACGAAGGCGCTACCACCAACCACCAACCACTAAACACTAATGTCCAACCCTTTCCTCATCGGCCTTGTCGGCGCCCGCGGTCATACGGGGCGCGAGCTCATTCGCCTGATTGCGGGCCATCCAGAGCTGATGCTCGCCTATGCGGTCAGCCGGGAGTTCGCCGGGCGGCGCGTCGCAACTGTTGCGCCGGAGGACAATGACGAATGCATCTTTGAAGCTTTGAGCCCGGAGGAAGTCGCGCGCCGGCGCGCTGACGTCATCATTCTCGCCGCGCCGGACGGCGCCGCCGCGCCCTATGTCGAAGCGGTCAACGCCGATGGCGCCAAGCGCATTATTATCGATTTGTCCGCCGATTACCGTTTCGACGATGACTGGGCCTACGGCCTGCCGGAACTTAACCGCGCGAAGATTGGCGGCGCCAAGCGCATCGCGAACCCGGGATGTTACGCCACGGCGATGCAACTGGCGCTCGCCCCGCTCATCCCGTTCGCAGACGGCGCGCCGGCGGTCTTCGGCGTTTCGGGTTATTCCGGCGCCGGTTCGACCCCGAACCCCCGCAATGATGTGGAGCGGCTGAAAGACAATCTGATGCCCTATGCGCTTGCCGGTCATAAGCATGAGCGCGAGGCGACGCGGCATCTTGGCCATCCTGTCCGTTTCATGCCCCACGTCCATCCGGCGTTTCGCGGGCTGCTCGTGACCGCACATATTCCGCTTAAGGAGCAATTTGACGTGTCGCGGCTGAAATCGCTGTTCGCGGAAAAATATGGACCAGAACCGCTCATCGCCTTGCAAGACGACGCGCCTCAACTAAAACAGGGAGCGAATCAGAATGGCGTTGTCATTGGCGGGTTTACGGTCGGCGAAGACGGCATGAGCGCGGCGGTTGTCGCGGCGGAAGACAATCTCCTGAAAGGCGCCGCAACGCAGGCGGTGCAGAATGTCAATCTCGCGCTCGGCCTCGATGAACTGACAGGGATCGCGATATAGAAGGCGAAGGATAGACATGGCGGCGGCGGGCGGCAGCGAATTTCTGGTCGAAGCGGCGACCTATCTCGGCGCTGCGGCGATCGCCGTTCCGATCTTCAATCGCTTCAAGCTGGGCTCGATCCTTGGCTATCTCGCCGCCGGCGTTGCGGTCGGTCCCTTCGGACTCAACCTCATTCATCAGGAGGAAGGGGTTTTTCACGTCGCCGAATATGGCGTCGTTCTCTTTCTCTTTGTCATCGGGCTCGAATTGTCCTTGTCGCGGCTTTGGTCCATGCGCGGGCAGATATTGGGGCTTGGCGCGGCGCAAATGGCGGCGACGGGCGCGCTTATCGGCGTTCTGTTTGTCGCCGCCGGCGTGATGTCGACAACCGCGGCGATCATCGCCGGCCTGTCCTTCGCCTTTTCATCGACGGCCTTCGCGCTGCAACTGTTAAAAGACCGCGGCGAGATCAACACCGAATACGGCAAGCGGTCGTTCTCGATCCTCCTGTTTCAGGACATAGCGGTGATCCCGCTGCTCGCCGCGATCCCGTTTATCGCCGGCGCCGGCGGCGCATCAGGCGCAGGTTGGGACGCCGTCCTGAAAGCGGCAGGCGTTCTGGCGGCGCTTGTTCTCATCGGCCGCTATGGGCTCAACCGCGTGTTGCGCATGGTCGCGGCGTCGGGCTCGCGCGAAGCTTTCGCTGCAACGGCGTTGCTGATCGTTGCGCTCACCGCGCTCGCCGTCGCCTGGGCGGGGTTGTCCATGGCGCTCGGCGCGTTCCTCGCCGGCGTGTTGCTCGCGGAGTCCGCCTACAAGCATCAGATCGAGGCGGATATCGAGCCGTTTCGCGGGCTGTTGCTCGGGCTGTTCTTCATTTCCATCGGCATGCGTCTCGACCTCGCGGTCATCGTCGCCAACTGGTGGATCGTGCTGGGCGGCGCTGTCGGTCTCGTGGCGCTGAAGGCCGGCGTTTTGTATGCGGTGACGCGGATCGCCGGCGCGGCCCGGGACAATGCGTTGAAGTCCGCCGCCGTACTCAGCCAGGGCGGCGAATTCGCCTTTGTCGTCATCAGCCTCGGCGCCGCGTCGCTCCTCTTCACCAATGGCGAAGCAACGCTAATGTCGGCGATCATTACGATCTCCATGATCATGACGCCGCCGCTGGTGATGCTCGCGCATCGGTTTGCTGCGACGAACGATAGTGAAGACACAAGCGCTTTTGACGGTCCTGAAGGCGGCCATGATCATGTCATTGTCGCCGGGTTCGGGCGCATGGGACAGATTATTTCGCAAGTGCTTTCCAATTCCGGCGTCAAGGTGACGGCGATCGACCGCTCCGCGTCGCATATCCGCAACGCAGAGCGCTTCGGGTTTAAGGTCTATTACGGCGACGCTGCGCGTTTGGATATTCTCAATACCGCCGGCGTCGCGGACGCCCGCGCGGTTATTCTGTGTATGGACGATCCCGCATCGGTGAACCGCGCCGCCGAACAGTTACGCGAAGCCTACGCGAACCTCCCCATTCTCGCGGTCGCTCATGACCGCATGCACGAGATTGAACTGCGCCCCCTCGGCGCTGACGTGATCGTACGCGAAACCCTTGAGTCCTCCTTGCTCATCGCCCGTGAGGCGCTGGCGCGCATCGGTCACGACGAAAACGAAATTGAAGATTTCGTTGAACAGTTCCGAAAGCGCGATCGCGAGCGCCTCCTCGCTCAGGTCGATTACGGACCGGAAGCGGGCATGGAAATTCTCCACGCGCGCTATGAAAAGCGCGGGGGCGGATCGTAGCGTCAGCTAATTGCCCGCCGCGTCCTCGATGCGGTGCATGTCATCATCGGAGAGCCCGAAATGATGGCCGATCTCATGGACCAGCACATGGGTGATAAGATCTTTCAGCAGCAGGGCGCCGTCATCGCGCCATTCCGCGAGGATTGAACGTCGGTATAAATGCACATGATTGGGCAGCGCAGCGGGATCGGTGACGCTCGCTTCTGTCAGGGCGACGCCTTCAAATATCCCGGAAAGTTCCAGCGGGTCGGCAATGCCCATCTCCTGCAGGATGTCCCTTTCGGCCTCGTCGGCGACGTGAATGACGACATTGCCGCAAAGGGCGCGAAACTCAGGCGGCAGGCCGGCATAGGCCTCGCGGGCGAGGTCGTGAAACGCCGCCAGCGAAAGGCGTTGGTCTTCGTCATCCTCGGGAATTGTCACGGTGCAGTCGCCGCTTCGTAAATCTGCGCGATCATCGGCGAGACGGCGCCAAGGGGGCTGCGCCCGCGGGTTTGCCCGAGGCGCACAATGACAAGATCCGCAGACGGAACGATCAGCGTGAACTGGCCCTCATGGCCGCTCATATAATAGGCGGTGTCGGGCAAAGCCGGCAGCACTCGTTTGCGCCCGCTTTCGCCGTCGCGATTAAGCCAGAAATGCGCGCCATATTGTCCGTCGGACGCGGCTGCGGGCGCCGCAACGAACCCGGACCATGCGTCCGGCAAGACCCGCGTTCCGTTCCAGACGCCGTTTTGCAGATAAAGGTGGCCGAGCCGCGCCCAGTCCTGCGCTGTTGCGTAGACAAAGGAAGAGCCGACAAAGACGCCGCTTGCATCCGCCTCCATGACGGCGCTCGCGGCGCCGATCGGTTCAAAAATGTTTTGCGCGGCGAAACGGTAGTAATCGGCGCCCCGTTCCTCAAGCTGCGCCTTCAGAGTTCGCGACAGGAGATTGCTTGTCCCGCTTGAGTAATTGAAATGGCGCCCGCGCTCATGTTCTAGCGGTTTTCGCGCCGCGACGGCGCCCATATCGGCAGAGGCGAACAACATGATGTTCGCATCAGAGCCCGGCGATCCGTAATCTTCGTCAAAGGCGAGTCCGCTTTGCATTTGCAGAAGGTCGCGCCACGTGATCGCGGCGCGTTCATCTTCGCCGCGCCATTCCGGCGCCTGCGCCGGCGCATCGATATCCACAAGCCCCTGATAAACGGCTGCGCCGATCATGGTCGCCGTGACGCTTTTCGCCATGGACCAGGAAAGCAGAGGCGTCTCCGCATCAAAGCCTTGCGCATACTGTTCGGCGACAAGGGCGCCGTCTTTCAAAACGACAACGGCGCGGTGTCCGGCGGTCTCATCGGCGAAAGCGTCGCGCAGGATGTCAGCGACGGCGCCTGACAATTTCCGGTCGCTCGATTGTTCTAACGTAACGGTGCTTCCGCGCGCCGGGGCTGGCGGCAAAGCGGCGGGCGTAGAATTGTGCGCTAACGTGCAGCCATAACCATCGCGATAGATAGCGACAGACCGGCCGAGGCGCGCAGGCCCGGCAACCACAACGCGTTTCTTGTCGTTGTCGATGTTGACGGGGAACAGATCGAGCAAGGGGTCGATGCTATCGAACTCGTTCTCGACAATCAGTTCGGCATCGCGGCCGGCGAGAAAAATTTCAGAACAGGCGATTTTCGCCTTATAGCCCGCGCCGGTCCGGGCAATGGCGTCCAAGCGCATCCATCCGAAAAGGATGACGGCCGCAAGTACGATGGCGGCCGCCAAAAATATCGGTTTGCGAAAAAACGATACGCCCATAACGGCGATGGTAAGGGAGCCGGCGCAAAAAGTTTAGCGCCGTGCTGCGCATTTTGCCGTTACAGGCGCACCAGCGGCTGCAACGCCTTGCCAAGCATGGTCTTGAACGCCAGCGGCGCGCTTGTTGCGATCAGGCAGATGCACGGTTCATCGCCAAACGCGATGGGCTCATGCGTATGGTCGCCGCTGAGATCGGCCAGATCGCCCGCGCGCCATTCGCCGAGATCATCGCGATAGGCGCCGCGCAACAGAAGCGTCAGTTCCTCGCCCTTGTGAGAGTGCGAGGGCACGCCCTTGCCCGGCGCGAATTTCACAAGCCGCAGGACATCATCACGATAACCTTGCGCTTTCAGAACATGCTGGTGCACGCCGGGTGCAACCCACTTCCAGTTCAATTCGTCGAGCGGTGCGTCAATATAGGCGTCGAGAAGCGAGGCCCGCGCTGCGCCCGCATCGCTGGCGCTTTCAGAAATCTGCGCGCCGGTTTTCGCCAGCGTCTTTTCGAGCGCATCAAGGCTCATGGCGACCGGCGCTGTTTCGTTCACAAGGGCGCCGCCGATCGATTCCAGCGTATCGATCTCTTCGGCGCAGCGCGGGCAAATGGCTGCATGAGCCGCAATCACGACGGCGCGCGCTTCATCAAGCCGGCCGGCGGCGAAGTCCGCAAGCGTTTCGCGCTTCGGGTGATGCGTCGGGTTACTCATCGTCAAAATCCAACTCTCTTCGTACTTTCTCAATCGCCAGCCGCAGGCGCGATTTCACCGTGCCGAGCGGTAATTCCAGTCTCTCTGCGATGGCCGAATGGGGCTCATCGGCGTAAAAATGCAGCATCATCGCCTCGCGCTGTTCTGCGGGCAGGCGCCGAACTGCCTCCTTGATACGGGCGTCGCGCTCTTTCAGTTCACATACGACGTCGGCCCGGGGCGCTTCTTCGGGCGTGAGCATCGGCTCGTCGGGGTCGAGATCGGGTTTTGTCGCCCGGCGGATGGCGTCGATCCGGGCGTTCCGGGCAATGGCGAAAATCCAGGTGGCGGCGGAAGCCCTTGAATTATCAAAGAGTTTCGCCTTCTTGAAAACCTTAACCATGACCTCCTGGGCCAGGTCGTCCGCATCGGCGTCGCTGGCCCCGCCCTTCATGAGGAAGCCCTTCACCCGCGGCGCAAAATATTCAAAAAGTTCCGCGAAGGCGCGTTTATCGCCGTTTTCGGCGATCGCGCCCAGAAGCGTTTCCAGGGAGCGGTCGTTGCTATTCACGTTTGCTTTACCGTCGCCGCCGCTCAAGGCTGTTCCTCCATATACATTCGCAAGCGGCGCTCAACCGTCCGACCTCTAACCGCTTTAGGGCGCCGGGCCGCGCTGATCCAGAGTGTATTGCAACGCGTAGTCGATGCGTTCTAACCAGTTAGGTTCCATGCCCTTCGATATTGACCGATCCAAACCTTCATCGCCGCCCCGGCGTGTCGCTGTCATCGGGACCGGCGTCTCCGGCTTGTCCGCGGCGTGGCTGTTATCGAAGTCCTGCGACGTTGTCGTTTACGAAAAAGACAACCGCATCGGCGGGCACTCCAATACGGTGGACGCGCCGGTGCGCGGGGGAACGATTCCCGTGGACACCGGCTTTATCGTTTTCAACGAGCCGAGCTATCCGAACTTTACCGCGATGCTCGATCATCTCGGCGTGGCGACAGAAACGTCGTGCATGTCCTTTGGCGTTTCCATTGACGGCGGCGCCGTTGAATATTCCGGGCAGACATTCTCTTCCGTTTTTGCGCGCCGGTCGAATGCAGCCTCGCCGACCTTCTGGAAGATGCTGACGGATATTCCGAAGTTTCACCGCGCCGCGCGCCAGACCTTGCGCGCAGGGTTTTGCGAACATGCATCGCTCGGCGAATTCGTCGATCACGGACGGTATGGCCGCGGGTTTCGCGAACATTTCCTGAAGCCCATGGCGGCGGCGATCTGGTCAACGCCGCAGATGAAGGTCTTTGACTATCCGGCCTTTTCGTTTTTGCGGTTTTTCGAAAATCACGGGCTGTTGCAGGTGTTGAACCTGCCGGAATGGCGCACGGTGTCCGGCGGTTCGCGCAGCTATGTGCGTGAACTGGAAAAAGCGTTCGCTGACAATATTCGCCTGAGCGCCGGCGTGCGGAAAGTCGAACGGAAGGACAGCGGCGTCATCGTGACCGACGAGAGCGGCACGGACGATACGTTTGACGCTGTGGTGATCGCGAGCCACGCCGATGCGGCGCCGGCCATGGTCGCCGATCTGGACGCCGACGAACGCTCTACCCTGTCGGCCTTCCAGTATCAGCCCAATCGGGCGGTGCTGCACACAGATGCGCGCCAGATGCCGCGGCGTCGCCGCGCCTGGTCGAGCTGGAACTATATCGGCGATAAAAACGCAGGCGCCGTCACATACTGGATGAACCGGCTGCAGAACCTTCCCTGTACGGAGGATATTTTTGTCACGCTTAACCCGGCGACGGAGATTGATCCGGCGAAACTGATTGCGGAATTTCCTTACGACCACCCGATGTTCGATACGGCGACGGAAGCTGCGCAGCGCGATATCTGGGATATCCAGGGCCGCGGCGGCGTCTGGTATGCGGGCGCGCATCTGGGTCACGGCTTTCATGAAGACGGGCTTCAGTCTGGTCTCGCCGTCGCTGAAGCGATCGGCGGCGTAAAGCGGCCCTGGTCCGTGGCGCGCGAATCGGACCGCCTGCAAATGGGCGAAACCGCGGGAGCGCCCGCTTGAACGGCGCGCATGTATATGAAGGCGCGGTGACGCATCGCCGGTTCAAGCCGAAACAGCACCGGCTCAAATATTCCGTATTTTCGATTCTCCTCGATATCGACAAGCTCAATGAAACATCGGCGCGCCTGAAATGGTTTTCCCGCGGTCGTTTCAACCTGTTCTCGTTTTACGACCGCGATCACGGCGCCGGCGGACCGGCCAATATCAGCGATTATGTTCGCGGCGTACTCGGCGACGCCGGGCATGACGATATCGGTCAGATCCTGCTTTTGTGCTATCCGCGCATGCTCGGCTACGCTTTTAATCCGTTGTCGGTCTATTATTGTTACGACACGTACGGGCGCCTTGCCGTGATGATCTACGAAGTGCGCAATACGTTCGGCGGCCGGCACAGCTATCTGATTCCGGTGGACGGCGCGGAGGTCGATCAGACGGCGGACAAAGCGTTTCACGTCTCGCCATTTAACGAGATGGATCAACAATACCGGTTTCACCTCAACGCGCCGGGCGATTACTTGCGCGTCTTTATTCAGACCGGTGACAAGGATGGTCCCGTGCTCAACGCGGCGTTTGCCGGCGCCCGCGAAAAGCTTTCGGACCGCAAGCTTGTGTCGCTGTTCTTCCGCTATCCGCTCATGACGGTGAAAGTCATCCTCGGCATTCACTGGGAGGCGGTGAAACTGCTCGCGAAAGGAATGCGCCTTAAATCCGGCGCGCCGGACCCGGATAACCCCGTGACCATCGTTCGCCGTTCGAAGAACCGGACAAAAGAAGCGGCGTAGTTGCTCGCGAGCGATCTTTAAACGAAATCGCGTGGACGGGCCGCGCCTTTTGCGCTAGCACGCGAGGGCGCATTCGGGAGAACCATCCATGAAAAAAATTCGCGAGGATGCGGCGTCCGCCCTCGACGGTCTTTTGTTTGACGGCATGACCATCATGTCCGGCGGCTTCGGTCTGTGCGGCATTCCGGAAAACCTGATCGCCGCCATTCGCGACGCCGGCGTCAAAGACCTGACGGTTATTTCCAACAATGCAGGCGTCGACGGTTTCGGCCTCGGGCTTCTTCTGGAAACGCGCCAGATCAAGAAAATGGTGTCGTCCTATGTGGGCGAGAACAAGGAATTTGAACGCCAGTATCTTTCCGGCGAGCTGGAGCTGGAATTCAATCCGCAAGGGACGCTGGCCGAACGCTGCCGCGCTGGCGGCGCCGGCATTCCGGGTTTTTTCACGAAAACCGGCGTCGGCACCGTCATCGCCGAGGGCAAGGAACACAAAGAGTTCGACGGCGAGACTTACATTATGGAGACCGGGCTCGTCGCCGATCTTTCCATCGTCAAAGCCTGGAAAGGCGACGAACAGGGCAACCTCATCTTCCGCAAGACCGCGCGTAATTTCAATCCGATGATGGCGTCTGCGGGTAAGGCGACGGTGGCGGAGGTCGAGGAGATCGTACCGCTCGGCTCGCTTGATCCCGATTGCATTCACACGCCCGGCATTTTCGTGCAGCGCATGATCAAGGGCGAACACGAGAAACGCATTGAACAGCGCACGGTGAGGGAGAAAGCCTGATGCCCTGGGACAGAAATGACATGGCGCGCCGCGCCGCCGCGGAACTGGAAGACGGTTTCTACGTCAATCTTGGCATCGGCATCCCGACGCTGGTGGCGAACCATATCGCCGAAGACATTGACGTCACCCTGCAATCGGAAAACGGCATGCTCGGTATGGGGCCTTTTCCGTATGAGGATGAAGTCGACGCCGATCTTATCAACGCCGGCAAACAAACCATCACGGAATTGCGCCGCACGTCCTATTTTTCGTCAGCCGATTCCTTCGGCATGATCCGGGGCGGGCATATCGATCTGTCGGTGCTGGGCGCCATGGAAGTCTCCGAGAAAGGCGACCTCGCCAACTGGATGATCCCCGGCAAGATGGTCAAGGGCATGGGCGGCGCCATGGACCTTGTCGCCGGCGTCAAACGCGTCGTTGTCGTTATGGATCACGCCTCGAAATCCGGCAACCCAAAGCTTTTGCATGAATGTTCCCTGCCGCTCACCGGCCAGCAGGTCGTCGATATGGTGATCACCAATCTCGGCGTTTTCGAGATTGAGCGCGGCAAAGGCATGAAGCTGATTGAGCTGGCGCCCGATGTGTCAGTTGACGACGTCAAGGCGCAAACGGAAGCGGAATTTGCAGTCGCGGTTTAAGTCCGCTAACCCGCCGCTGCTTTCGCTTCCATTTCTTCCTTGTCGTGGACAATGCACTCAAGCAAATGGCCGATGGCTTTATCGTCGCCGGTCACCTTGATGCGGGCGAGGGCGTCTTCGCGGGATAGCTCGCCGCGAAAGCCGCGCATCATGGTTTCGACGTCGGTCGTGATTTTCGCCGCCGCAGGCGCATCGGCGCCGCGCCGCGCAATCATTTCCTCATTGAGATAATAGAGCGTGTACGAATAATCATCGATATGGAGATGCGCCACGTAGGATACGCCGGGCTGCGGGCAGTGATTGGCGAACAGCTCCACGGCGAGGGCGACCGAATCGGGCTGCAAATCGTCTGAGTAAATGCAGTCGCGGGCCGGCGAGGGGTCGGGGCGCGAATAAAAATAATGGATCGACCACTGCATGAGCTGGCGGATTGCCGGCCGCAGCATCTCGCCCATCTCTGAAAGGCGGTAACCGCCGCCGGCGTCGCCCGGCGCGTCAATGATGCCCGCTTCATCGAGTTCCTTCAGGCGCTTCGACAGGAGATTGGCGCCAAGACCGGGCAGGCCCGCCTGCAGATCGCCGAAGCGCCGGGGGCCCAGAAACAGATCGCGCAGAATCAGCAGGGTCCAGCGCTCGCCGAGCAGGTCGAGCGCGTGGGCCAGTATGCAATCCTGATTATAGGTCCTCGCCATTGATTTTCTTATGTTTTCCCGCTTGGGCCCGATCTTCGCCGGAATCATCTCAACTCTACTCCATTTGTCGCAAATGCGTCATAGACATGAATTTAGCAGTTAATTCATAAAAAACACTTTACACTTTAAAAAAATATAGTAAAGTCTATCGTATTGAAAAGGAGAAACCCGGCGCACTCGCGCCGCAACGCTAAAAGGAATCTGGTCATGTCCCTGAAATTTATCACCGCCGCCGCCGCTGCTTTCGCCGTCAGCGCAACCGCCGCTCACGCCAATAGCTGGAGCGACAAGATCGACATGTGTGCGGTCGCCGCCGAGAACGAAGGCCTCATCGATCTCGCCCGCTACAACGCTGAGTTTGACGGCGGCAATGCGCGCCGGATCTCGGTGGTCTTCTACCCCGTCGCCCAGGGCGACGCCGGCGAGGACGATATCGTCGAAGTTGAATGCAGAATTGCGCGCGGACGCGTGGTCTCCGTCGACCAGCGCTAGGCGCGCATGTCCCCCGAGCGCTGCGGGTGAAACCGCGGCGCGTCACTCCCTGAACTTGACCGCCCGCGCAAAAAGTCTCGCGCGGGCGTTTTTTATTCAGCGGCGAGAGATGTGTAAGCGGCGCGCACCATGGCGTCGCCATTGATGAAGCCCTGGCCCCATTGATCGTTGAGATCGGCGAGGGGGTCCGCCGCCACCGCCGTTTCAATGTCGGCGCCGTCATCGATCAAGGCGGCGACGCGGCTTCGCACCGTTTTCAGCATATCAACCGTACGTTGAAGGTCGCCCTTGTCGGCGAGAGGTCCGTGGCCGGGAATGATCTTCGTGTCGTCATCGATCTTGGCGAGTACGGCTTCGTGAGCGGCGATATAGCCGTCGAGATCGCCGCCGGATTCCACGTCGACAAAGGGAAAGCCGCCATTGAAAAAGACATCGCCCATGTGAACGACATTGGCGTTTTTGAAATAGAGGATTGCATCACCATCCGTATGCGCATTTTCCGGATGCCATACTTTGATATGATCGCCGTTCCAGTGAAAGGACATGGCGTGGGAGAAGGTGATGACGGGCAGCGCGCCGTCCGGCGCCGGCGGCGTTGTGCGCCCGCTCGCCCGGGTAAGTCCCTCTTTCAGGCGCTTTCGCACATTGTCATGGGCGACGATATGGGCGCCCGTTTCACCGAATGCCTCATTGCCGCCGGTGTGATCGCCGTGCCAGTGGGTGTTGACGAGGAAGGCAACTGGATCGTCGGTCACTGCCGCAATCGCCGCCATGATCTTGCCTGAGAGCGGCGCGAACTGATCGTCGATGACAAAGGCGCCGTCCGCGCCGACAGACAGGCCGATATTCCCGCCCGCGCCCTCGAGCATGTAGACGCCGTCGGTGACTTTCGTCGTTTTGATTTCTACGTCGGAAAAGTCCCGCTGGGCCGCGGCGAAGTTTGTGCTGAGAAGGGCGGCGGCGCCGGCGGCGATAAGTTTCTTGATCACGGCGGAAGGTCTCCCGGAATTGCTGCAGTCGCGGCGCTAGCATGGGGCGCCGTTGATGCGAAGTCACGTTGGCGTCATGGGACGACATCAAACAGCTCGGCCGCCGATTAACCAACTTTGTTGCAGTGCAGCGCGGGCCTTGTTAGAGGGGGCGTGCGTTTTGCAACGAGAAACCCCATGACCTGGACGCGCGACAGCTGGCGGGACAAGCCGGCCAAACACATCCCTGAAGACTATCCGGACGCGGATGCGGTGGCCTCTGTGGAGGCCGAACTTGCGACCTATCCGCCGCTTGTATTCGCCGGGGAGGCGCGCCGCCTGCGCGAGTCTCTTGCGGATGTCGCGGCCGGAAAGGCGTTTCTTCTCCAGGGCGGGGATTGCGCGGAAAGTTTCAAGGAATTTCATCCGAACAATATCCGCGACACCTTTCGGGTGCTGTTGCAGATGGCCGTGGCGCTGACCTTTGGCGCCGCGATGCCGGTCGTGAAAGTCGGGCGCATCGCAGGGCAGTTCGCCAAGCCGCGCTCTTCGCCGGTGGAAACCATCGACGGGGTGACGCTGCCGAGCTATCGCGGCGACAATATCAACAGCCAGGAATTCGACGAAGGATCGCGCACGCCCGATCCGCAGCGCCTCCTGAAGGCCTACGGGCAGGCGGCCTCGACCCTCAACCTTATTCGCGCCTTCGCGACCGGGGGGTATGCGGACCTTCGCAATGTGCACAAATGGAACCTCGAATTTGTTTCCGGCAATGCGCAGGAAGACCGTTACCGCGTGCTCGCGGACAAGATTTCAGAAGCGCTGACCTTTATGGAAGCGTGCGGCGTTCTCGGCGAAGATATTCGCGCTCTTCGCGAGGTTAGTTTCTATACCAGTCACGAAGCGCTGTTGCTCGGATATGAATCGGCGATGACCCGCGTCGATTCCACCACCGGCGACTGGTACGACACATCTGCGCATATGCTCTGGATCGGCGATCGCACCCGCCAGCCTGACGGCGCTCATGTGGAGTTCTGCCGCGGCGTTGAAAACCCGATCGGCGTCAAATGCGGGCCGTCTCTCGATCCGGACGAATTGCTGAACCTGATCGACATTCTCAATCCCAAGAACGAGGCCGGCCGTATCGTGCTCATCGCGCGCTTCGGCGCGGAGAACGCCGCCGCCGGTTTGCCGCCGCTCTTGCGCAAGATCACGGGCGAGGGCCGTAATGTGGTCTGGTCCTGCGATCCCATGCACGGCAACACCATCAAGGCGTCGAGCGGTTACAAGACCCGGCCCTTCGACGCTATCCTGTCCGAGGTGAACACCTTCATCGACGTCTGCCGGGCCGAGGGCGCTTATCCCGGCGGGGTGCATTTTGAGATGACCGGGCAGAATGTGACCGAATGTTTAGGCGGGTCACAGGAGATTTCCGAGGCGGACCTGTCTTCTCGCTACCATACCCATTGCGATCCGCGGCTGAACGCGACACAATCCCTTGAGTTGGCATATATATTGGCGGATCGGTTCAAAGAAAGCCGAACCTAATTTGTCACTTGCGGGGCGGCTTGTTTCCAGTGTGCAATAGGGCGAAACAAACTTTGAGGAACTTCGCGCGACGGTAACTGTATTCCGGCGCGTTTCAACAGTATGGCGTCAGACAGGGCCCGGAGCGGACAATACCGGACAAATCGCCAGGGCCCCGGGCAAGCCAAACGGAGTATCGCGTGACTGCATTGAAGCTGGGCGTCGCCGGAGCGGGGGTTTTCGGTTCGTATCACGCAGCGAAAATTGACGCGTTGACGGACGCCGATCTGGCGGGGGTCTTTGACGTGGACCGGGCGCGGGCCGGCGCGCTTGCGGATAAATATTCAGCGCCTGTTTTCGACGACTATGAAGCGTTCCTGCGCGGCCTCGACGGCGTCGTCATTGCCGCCCCGGCCATCAAGCATTTCGAACTGGGCGAAGCGGCGCTCAATGCCGGCAAGCATGTTTTCATCGAAAAACCCGTCGCGGCGAGCGCGGCGGCGGCCCGGGCGCTTTCCAATCTCGCGCGCGAAAAAGGGCTGGTGCTGCAGGCGGGTCATCAGGAACGTTATGTGTGCGACGCCATCGGGCTCTTTACCCGAAAGCGCATGCCGCAGCGTATCGAATGCGTTCGCCATGTGCCGTTCACGGGCCGCTGCGGCGATGTTTCGGCCGTATACGATTTAATGGTCCACGATATCGATGTGATCCGTCGGCTGACGGGCGCGGACCTCCTCAATGTATCGGCGGAAGGCAATGCAGAAAAAGTTGCGGCGGAACTTTTCCTGTCGTCGGGCACGCTGGCGTTGCTCAATGCGCGCCGGTCGGCGAAAGCCTCCGAGCGCCGCATGACCATCATTTACGATGACGGCGTGATCGATTTCGATTTCATTCGCCGCACGCTGACGAACACCACCGATGCGGCGATATCGTCCGTCTTCGACGCGGGCGCCGCGCCCCTTGCTGTTCGCGACCCCCTTGCCTTCGGCGCCGAACTCTTCGCAAATGCCATCCGCTGCGGTAAAACCCAGGGCGTAAGCGGCGAAGACGCTGCAGAGACGGTTGAATGGGCGCGGAAAATCGAAGTCGCGGCGGGCATTGAGGCCGCAGGCGATATCGATCTGCGCAAGCGGGTGCGCAAATGAACGGTGTCGCGAATATTTCGCTGGCGGCTGAGTCCCGGATGGGACGCATTTCCTTTATTGATCTCCCGGCGCAGCAACGGCGCATTCGTCCGGCCATTGAAAAACGCCTTCAGGACGTTCTCGATCACGGGCGGTATATCGCCGGCCCGGAAATCGAAGAGCTGGAAGCCTTGCTTGCCGAACGCACGAACGCCGCCGGCGCGGTCGCCTGCGCAAGCGGTACAGCCGCGCTGATCATCCCGCTTTTTGCGATGGATGTGAAAGCTGGCGACGCGGTCTTTATTCCGTCCTTCACTTATAACGCGACGGCGAACGCGGTGCTGGTCACCGGCGCGACGCCGGTCTTCGTCGACATCGATCCGGCGACATTTAATCTGGACCCGGAAAACCTGAAAGCGAAGATTGCCGAAGTGCGCGCCGCGGGCGAGTTGACGCCGCGCTGCGTGATCCCGGTCGATATGTTCGGATCGCCCGCCGACTATGGGGCGATCTCTGCGATCGCCGCCGAAGAAGGACTGGCGATCCTGTCCGACGGCGCCCAGAGTTTCGGCGGCGCCCTTGGCAATCGCGCGGTGGGCAATCTCGCGCCGGCGACATCCACGAGTTTCTTTCCCGGCAAAGCCCTTGGCGCCTATGGCGACGCCGGCGCTGTATTCACACAAGATGTGCGCGATATCGAGCATTGGGCGTCGATACGCTGGCATGGCACCGGCGAGTGCCGCAAAACATCCGTACGCGTCGGGTTTAACGGCCGCATGGATACGTTTCAGGCCGCAGTGCTTCTCGAGAAACTGGCCATTTTCGACGATGAGTTGGCGGCGCGCCGGCAGATTGCGGAAACCTATGATTCCCGGCTTTCGGCGTTCGCCCGGCCGCAACAGCATATCGCGGGGGCGCAGTCGGGTTGCGCCTATTATTGCCTGTGCGTTGAAAACCGCGACACAGTCGTGAAACAGATCAACGAAAAGGGCGTGCCGACGGCGATCTATTATACAACGCCGCTGCACAAGATGCCGGCCTTCGCGGAGTTTGCGCCAGAGGGCGGCATGCCGGCGACGGAAGCGGTCTCGAAAGAAATTTTCGCCCTGCCCATGCATCCCTATTTAACGCCGGACCAGGTCGACTATATCTGCGATGTGGTGGAAGCAGCGGCGACGTCATAAGTCCCCGTCCTTCGTGAATCGTCAGGCGACATGACGGATACGCTGAACATTGTCATTGCCCAGATTTCGCCGATCGTCGGCGATATCGACGGCAATCTGGCGAAAGCCCGCGCTGCGCGCGGCGATGCGGCCCAGATCGGCGCCGATCTCATCGTTTTTTCCGAACTCTTCATCTGCGGCTATCCGCCGGAAGACCTCGTCCAGAAACCGTCCTTCCAGCGCGCTTGCCGCGCCGCGGTGGAGGCGTTTGCAAAAGAAACAAGCGACGGCGGCCCGGCGGTCATCATCGGCGCCCCGTGGCGCGAGGGTCCGCATCTCTTTAACGCCGGCATCGTTTTGCAAGCGGGGCGCATCGACGCCATTCGCTATAAATCGCATCTGCCCAATTACGGCGTCTTTGACGAACCGCGCCGTTTTGCGCCAGGCCCGGAATTGCCGACCCCTATCGACGTGAACGGTTTCAAGGTCGGTCTCATGATCTGCGAGGATATGTGGCTGCCGGGCCCGGGCGAACATCTGCGCGACAATGGCGCGGAACTCTTCGTTGTGCCTCACGGCTCGCCCTTTCGCGAGACGGCGCTGAATGAACGCGTCGGCGCGGCGCGGGACCGGTTGCGCGCCTGCGGGCTGCCGCTGATTTTCGTCAATCAGCTCGCCGGGCAGGACGAGGTTTTGTTCGACGGCGCGAGTTTCGTCATGGCCGCCGATGGCGCCGTTCAATATCGTGCGCCGCAATTCACCGAAGGCCTCTATCTTGTCCGGTGTCAGCGCAAGGAGGGCGGCGTTCACTGTGTTGAAGGCCCTGAGCACGAATGGGTCGGCGATGAGGAAATGGTTTATCGCGCGGTCGCCATGGCGGTGCGCGATTATGTGACGCGCAATCGTTTCAAGGGCGTCGTAATTGGTCTTTCCGGCGGCGTTGACAGCGCGCTCACGGCGGCGATTGCGGTCGATGCGCTGGGCGCTGAGGCGGTGCGCTGCGTGATGATGCCGTCGCGTTATACCTCTGACGAGAGTCTCGAAGACGCTGCGGCCTGCGCCGATCTTCTCGGCGTCAACTATGAGACCATCCCCATAGAGCCGGGCGTTGAAGCGTTCGAGATCATGATGGCCGAGGCGTTTGAGGGACTTGAGCCCGATACGACCGAGGAAAACATCCAGTCGCGCCTGCGCGGCGTTATCCTGATGGCGCTATCGAACAAGTTCGGCGACATGGTGCTGACGACCGGCAACAAGTCGGAAATGTCGGTCGGCTATGCGACGCTCTATGGCGATATGAATGGCGGCTATAATCCGCTGAAAGATATCTGGAAGCTCGACGTTTTCGCCCTGTGCCGGTGGCGCAATGAAAATCATGCGAGCGACTTGAAAGGCCCGGCGGGCAAGGTGATCCCGGAACGGATTATTACCAAGCCGCCCAGCGCGGAGCTGCGCGAGGACCAGCGCGACGACGACTCCCTGCCGGCCTATGACGTTCTCGATCCGATCCTTGAAGCGCTGGTGGAAAAAGAAATGTCAGTGAGCGATATTGTCGCTCAAGGGTTTGAGGAAGCGACCGTCCGGCGCATCGAGCATCTCGTCTATGTCGCCGAATATAAACGCCGTCAGGCGCCGCCGGGGCCGAAGGTCACCGCCGTCAATTTCGGCCGTGACCGTCGCTATCCCATAACCAATGGCTGGCGCGATCGCTGAGCCGCCCCGTTTCCGCGGACGCCGATCCTCTATATGCTGGTCCGGTTATGGCGGATATTTTCCTTTCCTATGCGCGTGAAGACCTCGCGCGCGTTGCGCCTTTGGCCGAAGCGCTGACCGCGCGCGGCCTCACCGTATGGTGGGACCAGCATATGCGCTCGGGCGATGAATTTTCCGCCGAGATCGAACGTGAGCTGAATGACGCCGGCGCCGTACTGGTGTGCTGGTCGCAAACCTCCGTGAAATCGCGCTGGGTTCGCGATGAAGCGAGCATCGGCGCGCGCCAGGGCAAGCTGAAAGCGGTGAATCTCGACGGCGCAGAGCCGCCCTTGGGATTCATGCAGTTTCACGCCCTCGACATGACGCGCGATCCGGATGCGCGGTTGATGGACGCGCTGAGCGCGGCCTGCGCCGGAGATGCGCCCGCCGCGCCAGCCCAGTCCCCCATGGCGGCGGCGATCCGCGAAAGCCACGGGCAGTCGGACGTATCGCTCATTGTGCTGCCGTTCCAGACGATCTCCGCCGACCCTGCCGATGCGGTCCTTGCCGCTGCAATTCATGAAGACCTGACGACGCAACTCGCCCGTGTGCGCAACTATTTCGTGATCTCGCGTACGACCGCGTCGGTCTGCGCGGAAAAGAAAATGTCGGTCGCCGATCTCAATGGCGAGCTTGGCGTCGCTTATGTGCTGGAAGGCAGCATGCGCAGGGCCGGGGACGATGTACGCGTTACGGCGCAGCTTATCGACGCCGGCTCCGGCGGACATCTGGCGGCGCTGCGGTTCGACAGACCGTATACGGAGCTTCTGGCGCTGCAGAACGATTTGATCGCGCAAATCGTCAACTGCCTCGGCTCGGAGATCAATCACGCCGAAGTGCGCCGCCTTGAAGCGCGCGCAAACGCCAATCCGACGGCGGTCGATCACATGAAGCAGGCGCAGCTTGTCATGTCCCGCGGCGGCTGGAACCGCGACGGGCTCAAGGCGACGATGGCGTATTTGCAGAAAGCCATCGACGTCGATCCGGATTTCGCCCCGGCGATCAGCCAGCTTGCGCTGATCAAAGGCATGGCCGCGCAGTTCGGGCTGATCGACGAGCCCCATGACGAGGTGCGCGATCATGTTGTCGCCCTCGCCAATCGCGCCGTGTCTCTTGAAGGGGACGCGTCCGATGTTCTGGGCTTTGCGGGCTGCGCCTGCTGCGACGTCGGTGAGATTCAGCACGGCTTCGGCATGCTCGAAAAGGCTTTCGAGATCGATCCGTCAAACGCGCAGGCTGTCGCTGCGTTCGGCTGGGCCCACATGATGCTCGGGCGTTATGAGGATGCGGAGCTCTACTCCAAAGCCGCGCTCCGGATCAGCCCGCAGCAGCCGTCAATGGCGCTCTGGCTATACGGGCTCGGTCAGGCGCAGGTGATGCTCGGCAAGCTCGATGAGGCTTGCGGCGCTTTACGCAAATCCATGCGCGCTGACCCGAAGTTCCTGCCGCCCTATGGCCTGCTCGCCACCATCGAAGCAGAAAGCGGAAACGAAGACGCGGCGGCGCAGACGCTCAGCCTTGCCAGAAACGCCAATCCGGACCTCGACGACAAAACCTTCCGGCACATTGAGACCAATCATCTGCAGCGACACTTGCGCGCCACCGGCCTGTTGCAGGGCATCCGCAAAGCCGTCGCCGCGGGCAATGTTTGACCGGTTTCGCCCGCTCCGCTAAGGCGAGCCGCCGAGCAAGAGAAGTCACCCATGACCGCCCCAACCGTCCGATTTGCGCCGTCGCCCACCGGCAAGCTTCATGTGGGCAATGTCCGCGCCGCCTTGTGGAACTGGCTGCTCGCGCGCCGCGACGGCGGGCGTTTCATCCTGCGTATCGATGATACCGATCAGGAGCGGTCGACGAAGGAATATGAGGATGCGATCCGGCGCGATCTCGAATGGCTGGGGCTCACCTGGGACGACACGGTCAGCCAGTCGGCGCGCTTTGAACGCTACGAAGCCGCCCGCAACAAGCTCATCGACGCGGGGCTGCTCTATCCCTGTTACGAGACGGCGGAAGAGCTGGACCGCAAGCGCAAGCTGCAGCGAGCCCGCGGCCTGCCGCCGGTTTACGATCGCGCGGCGCTGAACCTCACCGACGCTGACCGCAAGGATCTCGAAGAGGGCGGACGGCGCGCCCATTGGCGGTTCAAATTATCGCAAGAGCCGGTGACGTGGACCGACCTCATTCGCGGCGAAACAACGGTCGATACGGCGAGCGTTTCCGATCCGGTGCTGATCCGCGAGGACGGTATGTTCCTTTATACGCTGCCTTCCTGCGTCGACGATATCGATCTCGGCGTCACACATGTGATGCGCGGGGAAGATCACGTGACGAACACCGGCGTACAAATTGAGATTTTCAAGGCGCTGGGCGGCGCAGCCCCGCAATTCGCGCACCACTCCCTGCTGGTGGGCAAGGACGGGGAGGGCCTGTCAAAACGGCTCGGTTCGCTGTCGATTGAGGCAATGCGCGACGACGGGCTGGAGCCTGCGTCCATCACGAGCCTTCTGGCGAAGCTTGGCACCGCCGATCCGGTGGTTCCCGTTGCATCGCTCAATGCTCTTGCGGAAAGTTTCGACTTTGACCGCATCGGCCGGGCGCCGGCGCGGTTTGATATGGCCGAGCTTTCAGCGCTCAATGGAAAGCTTCTTCACGATACTGATTATCAGGACGTCGCGGAACGAATCGCTGATTTTGGCGCGGACGAGGCCCTGTGGCTGGCGGTGCGCGGCAACATTGAGCGCGTCAGCGATGTTGAACGCTGGGCCGGCGTCGTCAATGGCGAGATCGATCCGGTGATCGAGGACAAGGCGTTTACGGACGAAGCCGCCGCGCTCGTTCCAGACGCCCTCGACGGCGAAAGCTGGGGCGCGTTTACCTCTGCGCTGAAAGACAAAACCGGCGCGAAGGGCAAAAAACTCTTCATGCCCCTGCGCCTTGCTTTGACGGGCGAGGCCCGCGGCCCCGAAATGGCCGCGCTCTTCCCGCTGATCGGTGCGGAAAAAGCGCGCGCGCGACTAAGGGGCGAGCGGGCGTGAGGGTTATTTTTTACCTCTCGAAATTACCAAATAGTTGAGCGCTAGCAGAACGGCCAACAGTACCGCCAATAACAGATACTGCCTGTTGCTTATTGCCCAGAAAAAAACGAGCAGAGAAAGAACAAAGCCGATAATCGAGCCGACAACAAATCCGATTGATTTTTTGCGATAATTCATGACTGGCTGGCATCGTACTCGCTTGAATTTAGAATCAAACCCACAACCCAAACACGAAAATCGTCACGAATCCCGCATTCGGTGCGTAGTTATGCACGGGGGTTTGGACCGCTGCTATAATTGCGCCGTGAGTTTTCTGATTGAAAATATCTCCGCCAAGCGCTTCCCCCGCGTGCCTTCCGGCGGCCGCCGGCGCCTGTTAGGACGACGCCCATGACCCGCGCCCTCAATCCGGTTTTTGCAAACCGCCCGCAGTCGATTTTTCCAACCATGTCGCGCCTCGCCCGCGAGCATGACGCGATCAATCTGGGGCAGGGCTTCCCCGATGAGGACGGGCCGGCGTCGATCCTGGAGCGGGCCGCGGACCTCACCGTCAAGGGGCCGAACCAGTATGCGCCGGTGGAAGGCGTGCCCGCCTTGCGCGCCGCCGTCGCCGCCGACAACAAACGGTTTTACGGGCTCGATATCGATCCGGAGACCGAGACACTGGTGACATCCGGCGCGACTGAAGCGCTCGCCGCGGCGTTTCTGGGTTTCCTCTCGCCGGGCGACGAGGCCATCGTTCTCGCCCCGTTTTATGAGTGCTATGCGCCGCAGATCGAAGCGGCGGGCGCGCGCGTCGTCCCGGTCAATCTGGAGCCGCCGGAATGGCGCCTTTCCGCCAACGCGCTGGACGCGGCGATCACTGACCGGACACGGGTGATCGTCATCAACACGCCCCACAACCCGCTCGGGAAAGTCATGGGCCGGGACGAACTTGAAATCATCGCCGCCGCCGCGCGCCGCCATGATCTCATCGTTGTATGCGACGAAGTCTACGAACACCTCATCTTCGACGGGCGCAAACATGAAACGCTCTTGTCCCTGCCGGGAATGTTCGAGCGCGCGATCCGTATCGGATCAGCGGGCAAGACGTTTTCGGTCACCGGTTTCCGCATCGGTTACGTCACCGGACCGGCGCCGCTCATCACCGGCGTCATGAAAGCGCACCAGCATCTCGCCTATACGAGCCCCGCGCCCTTGCAGGAAGCGGTCGCTCACGGCCTTGGCTTCGGCGACGGCTACTACGCGTCCTTCCGCGCCGATATGGAGGGAAAGCGCAACCGGTTGAGCAAAGGACTCGCGGGCGCGGGGTTCGAGGCCCTTCCTTGCGAGGGCACCTATTTCCTGACGGTAGATATCCGATCCGTCGGTCATGACGACGATAGGGCGTTCTGCCGGGAGATTACGCAAAAGGCGAAAGTCGCCGCGGTTCCCATTTCGGCGTTTTATCATCCGGCGCAAACGGACGCGCCGCGAAATTTCGCGCGGTTCTGTTTCTGTAAAAAGCAACAGGTTCTTGATGAAGCGTCGCAGCGATTAACAGATTATTTTTCGTGACCGGCGACAGTTTGGTCGAACGCCGCAAGGAGCACCCTTCAATGCGCATCATATTTTCGATTATTTTTATCGGCATTTTTGCGGCCGGTTGCGTCGCGCAGACAGTCGGGACCGTTGCGGGCGCCGGCGTCGGTCTGGGCGTCGGCGCGGCGAAAACGAGCGTCAAGGCGACCGGCGCTGTGGTCGATGCGGCGACGCCGGACGGGAAAAGCGACGACGCTCACGATCATCATGACGACGATCCGCGGCCCTTTGATGTGACGCGTAACGCAAGCGCCGATGTGGACGCCGCCTTTGACGCGGCGCGGATCAGCGGCAAGAATGTGCTACTCGTCCTCGGCGGCAACTGGTGTCACGACAGCCGCGGGTTGGCGGCGAAATTTGAAAAGCCGAAACTCGCGCGCGTTGTCGCGGAGAATTACGAACTGCTCTGGGTTGATGTGGGGTATCGCGACCGGAACCTGCATGTGCCGGCGCGCTTCGGCGTGCCTGAACTGTTTGGCACGCCAACCGTCTTAATCCTGTCGCCGGACGAACGCCTGCTCAATCGCGACAGCGTTCATGACTGGCGTACAGCCGACTCAAAGCCGTACCGGGAAACGCTCGACTATTTCCGTCGGTTTGCGCCGCGGTAACGGTGTTTTATGTGCGCTGGTCGCGGGTCCAGTAGGAGACGCACGGGATTTTCGACGTATCGCAGCGATGGGCGTATTTGCGCGCGATTTCCGTGACCTCGTCGAAGAGCCCGGCCTCCAGGGTGATCGGTTCCAGGCCAAGCCCAAGCAGGCGCTGGTTTTCGACGTCGAGTTCGTTTTCCGCCGCTTCGTTGCGGGGATTGTCCACATAGGCGATTTCGGCGTCGGTCTTGTCGGCGATCATCTTCGCCAGATCCCGCACCCGGTGGGTTTCGGTCATCTGGTTCAGGATCTGGACCCGTTCGCCAAGCTGCGGCGGGTTCTCGATGGCAAGCTGGATGCAGCGCACCGTGTCCTGGATATGGATAAAGGCGCGGGTCTGCCCGCCCGTGCCGTGGACAGTGAGCGGGTGGCCCACAGCGGACTGCATGAGGAAGCGGTTGAGGACCGTGCCGTAGTCGCCGTCATAGTCGAACCGATTGATGAGGCGTTCGTCTTTGCGTGTTTCTTTCGTCTGCGTACCCCAGACAATGCCCTGATGGAGGTCCGTGACCTTGAGGGCGTCGTTTTTGTTATAGAACGCAAAGAGAAGTTGGTCCTGCGTTTTCGTCATATGATAGATCGAACCGGGATTGGCCGGGTACAGAATTTCCTGACGGATTTCGCGCCCGTCATCGGTCTCGATTTTCACCGGAAGATAGCCCTCCGGAATTTTCATACCCGCAGTGCCGTAGCCGTAAACGCCCATGGTGCCGAGATGGACGAGATGGGAATCGACGCCGGACTCTACGATTGCCGCGAGGATGTTGTTCGTGGCGTTGAGGTTGTTATCGACCGTATAGCGCTTGTGATAGGACGACTTCATCGAATAGGGCGCGGCGCGTTGTTCCGCGAAGTGAACGATTGCGTCCGGCGATTCATCTTCCAGCAGGTGCAGGAGCCGTGCGTAATTCTTCGCGACGTTGATATTTTCAAATCGCACCGTGCGGTCGGAGACTTCTTTCCACGCGGCGAGGCGCACGGAAATCGGCTGGATCGGCGTCAGGGATTCGACCTCCAGCTCGACGTCGATTTTCCGCCGGGAAAGATCATCGACGATGAGGACATCATGCCCGAGATTTGACAGATGCAGAGCCGTCGGCCAGCCGCAGAAACCGTCGCCGCCAATAACCAGGATTTTCATAATCGTCTCCGAAACTCAAATTATCGAAAGGGCTTCTAACGGCCTTGTCATAACAAACACAAGAGGCGCCGGCCGATTGTGGTCAATCGGTAAAAAATGTCTGTATTTCAGGGGGTTCCGGGACCGGTCTCCAGCGCGGCGACGACCCTGCGGGCCTCGCTCCGCCAATCAGGCGGCGCGACTCCGAAATCCCGCTCGATCCGCGCACAATCGAGGATTGTTCGGGCCGGGCGCGCGGCCGCCGTCGGGAATTCTGCCGTTGCAATCTCACGGACGCGGGTTTCAAGGCCCGCATACTGAAATATCGATTTCGCGAAATCCGCCCAGCTCGCCGATGGGCGCCCCTGAAAATGATAGACGCCGCGACCGCCGGCGCCGCGCTGAAGCTTTGCCGCTATTCTCAAAACGGTTTTTGCGATCTCGGCCGCGGGTGTCGGCCCGCCGAACTGATCGCCGACGATATCCAATACCGGTTTCTCGCGTCCGAGGCGCAGCATCGTTTTCACGAAGTTTGCACCATACTCTGAAAACACCCAGGATGTGCGCAAAACGATCGCGTCTGGCGCGGCGGCAAGCACGGTGGTCTCGCCCGCCAGTTTCGTTGCGCCATACCAGTTTACGGGGTTTGTCGCGGACAATTCATCATAGGCGGTATCGGCTTGGCCATCGAAAACATAGTCCGTTGACAGATGAATCAGTCTCGCATTTGTGCGCGCCGCCGCTGCGGCGAGTTCGCCCGGCGCTTTTGCATTCAAGCGTTCTGCGAGGGTGCGTTCGGTCTCGGCCTTGTCAACAGCGGTATAGGCGGCGGCGTTGATGACGACATCCGGCTTATGCCCCGCAATCGCGTTCGCGCCGGCGCCGGGTTTGGAGAGATCGCAATCGGCCGACCCAAGCGAAATGAGATCGACGTCGCGCGCGGCATCTCGAATGCACCGGGCCGCCTGTCCGCGTTTTCCGAAGAGTAATATCCGCATGCGAGCGGTTTAACACGAGCGCAGCGCCTTACAACGTTGGTTTGATGAGACTTTTATGCGCCAAATGAGCGAATGGGATTGCGATGCAGCAATGCCGCATGCGCGGGAAAGTGCGCAGACCCGAAGCGCATTAGCGGATTATTCTATTCGGCGGCGAATCAACGCTTTGCAATTTTACAACAGTGAAAAGAATGTCCTGCCGCCCTCTGCCTTATCCGATATTTGACGCCTTTTATGGCTGGTGCGGCGAGAAATTTTAAGCAATATTTCGCCCCGCACGTTATCGACGTAAGCGGGGTTTTTGGGGTGCAGAACGAAACGCCAGGCGAGGTCACGGACCCGTCGACATCTTTTCCTGTTTCAGGGGCGCCGAATGAGCAGGACGCCGAAGACGGCGTTCTTGCGCAAGATGACGCGATCGCAGACGCCGGCGTCCCGCAGCCGCAAATAAACGAGCATGCCGCCGCTGAAGATGTGGCTGCAGCCGAAAAACAAATCTCCATGGACGCCTTCGGTAGCGTCACCAAATTTGTGTACCCGTTTACGCAGCAGGTTCGCCAGGATGTAAGGGCGCTATTTCCTGCGGATAAGGTGATTTACGACAAGGCTGACAAAGCCGAGGGAAGCGTTTCGAGGATGTATTTCGTCCTGCGTATTCTCACCTTTTCTCTTTTCGCTGGGTTTTCGGCAACGACAACGGCGATTCTCTCTGAATTTTTCACCGGAGAAAGTGCGATTGGTTTTCTGCCTGGCGCTTTCTTCGCGCTGGGCGATGGAAGCGAGTTTCTCAATGCGTTTCTTAGCGTGATAACCTTGGCGGTTGCATTCGGCGTCTTGCGCACGATGATCCGGTGGATGTTGCTGCGGGAGATTGTGCAATCCGCAGAACGTTTTGCCCATGACGTCTCCCAACGTTACAGCGATACGACCAGCCGTACGTTTGAAATGGCGAATGGCGTTATCGATCGGATGACGCGCGACATGACCTGGGCCCAGAGCGCGGAACTGTATGCAAAAGCTGCGCTCTATAATGCAAAAAGGGCTGAATATCTCGACCGCTACAGTACGAACATCGCCTGGAAAAACCGGTGGATGTTTCTCCGACTTGAAGCGGCGACTTTTACGTTAAAACTGTTTCTCACCCTATGCCTGATTGCGCTGGTTGCACTTGGATTTAGTCCCGACGGCGATATTAGCGTCATGACGCCTCAAAAGGTCGCCTTCATCGCGCTGCTGGCGGTGAATATGCATTTTGTCTGGGGATACGCGTTCCGACAGAAAGGCGATTTCTGGTCCGCTGCATTCTCAAAGGAAACAAAACTGCAAGGATCTGTTGAATCGAACTACTACAACACAATACCTAGGATCATTGCGAACCTCGTAAAGGCGATTCAGGCCAATGAACGCAACTCCAACTGAAATGTAACGGGCAGTCGCGGGCGACAGGTCAGAAATGAAACCGGGTATCTCGATCCTGAGACGGAACAAGTCAAAGGAAAATCGCGCAGCGGCGAGGCAGGCGCTGTTTAATGAGATTTCCGCAAGTTACGCTGCAAAATCAAAGAGCGACAAATTTCACTTCGCCGATCCGCCGAAACGACTGAAGCGTACGCGCCGCCGCGATGTCGTCAGGGAGCTGGAACGTGTTGCGGCAAGCCGACAGAATGATCCGAACGCCGCCGCGGATTTCTCTCAGCGTCAGATTGAAAATGTCGACTTCACCGGCATAGAAGAACTGCAAAAGGCGCCCGACCTTCTAACCGGTGCAAATTTTTCTGAATGTAATTTACTGGGGTGCCAGTTCGGCCCGGAAATGCTTCCGGGCAGAACGCGTTCGAACGCGATCGCGATAGATGACTGGCGCGCTCATACGGCGCTGGACTTGTCGGGCGCAGATTTTCATCGATCGCATATTTTTTCCTGCAATTTTTCGGGAACGGAGTTGTCGCGCAGTGATTTTCAAAGCGCGCACATTTATTTCAGCAATTTCGACCTTGTTTCGACCGCCGGAAAACACTCCTGGATGCGGGCGAATTTTGACGATTGCAGAATTGAAAACAGCTATTTTCGCGGCGCAGATATTCGGGCCAGCTTTTTGAATGCGCTCATTTTAAAGACTGATTTTTCGCCCGGCGACTTACCGCCTTTCGATGTGAAAACCGCGGACCGCAGATTGTCCCGCCTTTCGGCGCCAGTCGGCTTGTCGTTGCGGGCGCCGCGAAAAATCCTTGTCGAGATTGCCGAAGAAAATCGTGATGATTTTGCTTTGGAGGGCGATGATCTCAGTAAAAAATGGCAAGCGCTACTCTCATCATTACGAGAGCTGGCGTCCGATGATGTTTTCGTCATTCCCTTACGAAACCTTGTCCGAACAAATCTTTCCTACAGCATTTTCGAAGACGCGTTTTTGTACAAATGTGCGTTTCGCGCAGCGCAGATGGAGCGGTTCGTCAATTTTGATCGCGCATTGGTGCTGAAATCGGATTTCGGACCCGCTCAAATTGAGGAATTGCCTTGGCGTTCCGCAATTATCGCGGAAGTGGTTGAGAGAATCGCTGAAAAAATTCCGCTGGAAGACTTTCAGGCGGTTATCGGACCGTTTCGTTCGCTTTTGCTGCAACTTGCAGAGCGAATTGAAAATGAAGCAAAAATTGTCGTCAACGAGCCCGCTTACAATAACCCTGACGGCGCTGTGGTGACGCGAATGGCGACGGCGTCTTTCGATCAGCTTAACGCCGGAGAATCGCGTTTTGATTTGTCAGACGCTCAAGACATTCAGATGGCGGACGGCATTGTATCGGATTGCTTCTTCGAACGCTCTGTTCTCCGGAATGCGCGTCTTCAAGACAGTGTTTTTCAGCGATCTTCTTTTGACAAATCTGATTTGAGCGGTTCGAAGTTGGATTTTGTGCATTTTGACGGCGATCTGACTGACAGCAGCAAATCAATCGTCATCGAAAGGCAGGTCGAACGATTGCGCGCGCGGCCGCAAAAGGCGACGGGCGATGGGTCTGCCGAGAAAGCGGAGAACGCGGTTGAAGCGCCCGATAGCGCGGTTGGCGTTGAGGAAGACGCCTTCGGCGGCGTTGAAGATACCGACGGGCTCTTCGAAGATGACGTCGATAGCGCGACGTTGCGAAACGCTTTTCGTCAGCATCACGAAACAAACGACACGATGCGCGAAGCGTATTCCGGCGCCGCGGAGTATTACGCAAAACTTGAGAGCGATTTGCGCGATGACGCAGTCGGCGCCGAAGCGGGCGTTCGGGCGGCGGAACAAGGGGCTTTCGAAAGCTGCTCTTTCTATCGCGCCAATCTAGCGAAAACATCCGCCGTCGGCGCCTCGTTTCGCGCGTGCATGATGGAGAATTCGCTTTTCACCGGCGGCGCCTTCGGCGAACCGGGAGCGACATCTTCGGCGAGTTTTGATTATGCATTTTTGCGGGGCGCGCGGTTCGACGACGCCTCGCTGGAACAGGTCAATTTCGGCGGCGCGACGCTGACCCGGATGCAAGGGCTTAACCTTGCCCGATCGCTCAGCGGCGCAAACTTTTTTGGATCGCAAGGCCTTCGCGGAACGGAGTTTTCGGGCGCAGATCTGACAGGCGTGATTTTGCCGACAGAGCTCGCGAGTTTCGGCGGGGTCCTGAACTCCGTTACGGAACTCACGCGGCAGGCGCGCATTCTCTTCGCGACGCTGATGTTTGTATGCGTTTATACGGCGTTGACCCTGTTTAATATCGATACGGACTCCGCAGACACATCGGCGCAACCCGAAGTAAGGACAAGCGTCGAACGAAGTGTCGCGCCCGATAGCGCCGATTCCGCTGACATTCCGCTCCCGGTACTGGCTGACGCCGCCGGAAGCCGGCAGGTTCAGGCGGCCAGTGCGTCAGCGTTCAAACTGCCGGTCGTTGGCGTTGAGGTCACCGAATCCATTTTTTACTTCGCAACGCCGTTCATCATTTTGGCCTTTTACATGATGTTTCAGCTAAAATTCTCGCGAATCTGGTTGGAATCAAAGTGGCTTCCATACCGGTTTCCCGATGCGCGGCTTGTGGACCGTCATGTCTTTCCGTGGATTTTTGCGAGCCTTATCCCGAACCGGATGAAACCGGATTCCCGATCGCGGCGCAGTTCAAACGCAACAAGAGATCATGTTTTTTCTGAAAAATTGATTGCGGCTTTTGAAACTTTCTTGGCGAGTTTCCTTGGATGGTTTGTTGCGCCCGGCGTTCTGTTCTGGCTTTTTTATCGTCAAATTCAAATCAACAATGGCTTGCTCATCGGGGACAGTGCGCCGCAGCTTGAACTCGGATGGTTGAATGTGTTCGCCACAACGCAAGTCGCGTTTTGGTTCACAGTTATTGTGACGATCCTTGCGATGTTGCAGGTCTTTAACCTGTTTCCGGCGCGCCGCACGGCGCCTGAATCAAATCGGCGGCCGCACGAGTCAAATGATGAACGCGATGCTGGCGTATTCGGGAAGGCTGCAAATGTCTGGCGCGAGATTCGTGGACGTATTGCCGATGGATGGCGGCGCATTCGCAGCCTCCTGACTTTTGGCGCCGCCGCTGCCGCGGCCCTCGCTGTAACGGTCGTACCGGCGAATCTCCCGGAGTATCTCCGAAACGCCGCAATGCGTGACAATGCTGCGCTGTCGCCGCCCGCGCTCCAGATCGTCGACGCCGTCGGCCGTATGTTTTACGTTTCGTCTGCGGAAACGGTGATTTCCGATTCGAATGTTACGTTATCGAAGCGAAACATAGCGTTCCTTCACGGGGCTCAAGAAAACCTGAGCGCCGTTGATTTCTCGTCCTCGCAGCTCGTTCGACCGCACTTGCAAGGCGCGACGATATCTGCGGCGGATTTTTCAGATGCAACGATTGTCTATGGGAATTTCGATGACGCCGATTTGAGCGGCGCCTCGTTTGAGGGGACCAGAATTTTGTCGTCGAGTTTCATCAATGCGAAGGGCGCAACAGCGGAAACCTTCAAAGGCGCATGCGTCAATAGAACGACTGTGCTGCCTGCTGGCGTCGGCGAACTACCGATCTGTACGCCGGAAAATCTGTCGCCATAGATTTAGGCTGGCGCGAGTTGCGCAGCGCACAACAGCGCTTTTTCCAACGTGCATTCTAAGCGCACGGGGGGCGGCCTCGAAACGTTTTCGAACTCGTCCTCATTTTCTGCTATGATGGACATTGTGATTGTTCATTGCAGGTTGTAATTTCTGTTTCCGAGCGCGGCCAAGGGATCATGGTGTGGACGAAAGCGAAAACAAGACATCGAACCCACGGGTAGCGTCCGGCGCTGCGACGCTTGGGGACATCATCAACGTAAGATTTTCGCGGCGCGGATTTCTCGCCAGCGCGAGCGCCGCCGCGGCGGCGTCGGGATTCGGCTGCGCGACGGGCGCGCCGCAGGCGCGTGGCGCAAAGACGACGCGAAACTTCGATTTTGCTGAAATTACGAGAGGCGCCGACGGCGACCATCATGCGCCGGAAGGTTACCATACGGATATTCTGTTGCGATGGGGCGATGCGGTTTTCGCAGACTCGCCGTCTTTCGACCCTTACCAACAATCAGCCGCGGCGCAGGAGCGTCAGTTCGGCTTCAACAACGACTTCATCGGCTATTATTCCCTCGACGCCAAAGCGGATGGTCGCCAGCGCGGCCTCCTGTGCGTGAACCATGAATTTACGTCGACGGATTTGATGTTTCCCGGGCTCGCTGGCCGCGAGCTCACACAGCGCGAGTGCGAAATCGAGATGGCTGCCCACGGAAGCACGGTTATCGAGATTGAACAGGACGGAGAGGGCGGCTGGCGTCCGGTTGTTTCATCTCCTTACAATCGCCGCGTTACGGCCGGCTCGACGCCGATGGAGATCACCGGGCCAGCTGCCGGGTCTGATCGGTTGAAGACGGATGACGATCCGACCGGACGCGAAGCCATCGGGACCATGAACAATTGCGCAGGCGCCATTACGCCCTGGGGCACCTATTTGATGGCCGAAGAAAACATCAACGGATATTTTCTGGGCGAGCTGGAGACAGATCATCCCGAGGCGGAAAATCATAAACGCTTCGGCGTGCCGGCCGGCTGGTATCAATGGGGGCGGTACTATGACCGCTTCGACATATCCAAAACGCCGAATGAACCAAACCGGTTCGGCTGGGTCGTCGAGGTGGACATTCTGGATCCGGCCTCGACGCCGAAAAAACGAACGGCAATGGGGCGCCTCAAACATGAAGGCGCGGAGAATGTTGTCGCGCCGGATGGCCGCGTTGTCTTCTATATGGGCGACGATCAGCAATTCGACTATGTCTACAAGTTCGTTACGGCGCGCGCATTCGATCCCGACAACCGTGAAGCGAACCGCGACCTGCTCGATGACGGCGTTCTCTATGTTGCGCGGTTTGATGCCGACGGCGGTGTCGCCTGGTTACCGTTGATTTTCGGAGAAAGCCCGTTAACCCCCGACAACGGCTTCTATTCGCAAGGCGACGTTCTGATCGAAACGCGGCGGGCGGCGGACCTTCTGGGCGCAACGCCGATGGACCGTCCGGAAGATGTGGAGCCAAATCCGGTAACGGGCCGGGTGTACGTGATGCTCACGAACAATATCGCCCGCAAAACTGATGAGACCGACGCCGCCAACCCGCGAGGCCCGAACGCCTTCGGACATATTATTGAGATCATCGAACCGGGCGGCGATTTTACATCCACGCGTTCGCGCTGGGAGATGCTCGTGCGATGCGGCGATCCTGCTGTCCCTGAAATCGGCGCTGCGTGGAATGATGCGACCAGTGAAAACGGCTGGTTCGGCGCCCCGGACAATTGCGCTGTCGATCCGCAAGGGCGCTTGTGGGTCGCGACGGATGGCAATCCGTATACGGGCGCCAATGACGGCTTGTGGGCGGTTTCGACCGATGGCGCATTGCGCGGAACGGGCCGCGCGTTTTTTCGCGCACCCAATGGCGCTGAAATTACCGGGCCGCGATTTGCGCCCGATGGTGAGACGCTGTTCCTGTCAGTGCAGCATCCAGGCGATGGGCGCACGGCGAACTTTGAAGCGCCGACAACGCGCTGGCCAGATTTCAAAGACGGTGCGCCGCCGCGCCCGGCCGTCGTCGCGATTCGCAAAAAGGGCGGCGGCCCGATCGGCGGTTGAGGCGATAAGCGACCGACGCGAAGGCCCACGCGTTGTGATGTGTGGATTGTCCGAGACTTAAAGGCCGCGAAGGTGTCGGGCCCTCAGCCGAAATAGGTTCGTCGAAGATTATTCGCCAGCGCCCTGCAATCAGCGCTGCGGCCCATCGTGACGCAGCCGATCAGCACAGAAAATTGAGATATCGCTATTGAAAAATGGCTCCCCGAACTGGACTCGAACCAGTGACCCGCTGATTAACAGTCTCAGGTTTTCTGATTTCCCTTCATTCACCTAAATTTCTGATCAAGAAAAAACTTATAGTTAACATAGTCCTAAATGGATTGACGTTCCCCTTATTACTCACCAAATGGTAGCTCTGTGGTAGCACAAGTCCAACTTCCTCATCTCGTGCTACCACTCGCCGGAGTGCAATATGATAAAGCGATTGACTAAGCGAAGCGTCGACACGGCCGAAGCTGGGAAAACGTTATGGGACGACCGCATTCCGGGGTTTGGGCTTCGCGTCTCAAAAGGCGGCGCGAAGAGCTACGCCTTGAAATATCGTCGGGGCGGTGCACAGCGCTGGCTGACCATCGGTCGGCACGGCGCGCCCTGGACGCCGGACACCGCTCGAAAGGAAGCCAGACGGCTGTTGGGTTTCATCGCTGAGGGAAGAGATCCAGCCGCTGAGCGGGCCGAGGCTCGAAATGCAGAAGAATTCGCCGCTTTTGCTGACCGTTACCTTAACGATCACGCTCGTGTTCATAAGAAGTCGGCGTCTGTTGGCGATGACGAGCGCAATCTGCGCAACCATATTCTCCCAAAGTTTCGGCGCTTGCTCGTTCGTGACATAATGAGGCAGGACATTGCGCGGCTGCATTTGTCGATGAAGGAAACGCCTTACGCGGCCAATCGCTGCCTCGCGCTTTTATCGCACATGTTCAAGAAAGCGGAAGCCTGGGGCCTGCGCCCAGATGGGTCTAACCCGTGCGCACACGTAGACAAATTCAAAGAAAAGGCACGAGAACGGTTTCTGAGCGCTGAAGAGATTGCCCAGCTTGGGCGAGTGCTGGCGAAAACTAATGGACGCGCCGAAAGCCCTGCGGTCGTTGCAGCTGTACGACTGCTGCTGCTAACCGGTGCCCGCCTTAACGAAATTCTGACTCTGAAATGGTCCCAGGTAGATTTCGATGCGAGGCTATTACGACTTAGCGATTCCAAGACCGGTGAGAAAACGATTGTCCTCAGCGAACCGGCAATTGAAGTGCTAACGAGCCTACCGCGCATGGCAGAAAACCCTTTCGTCATTTACGGACGAAAAAAAGGAACGCATTTGGTGAATCTGCAGAAGCCATGGAGGCGCATTCGCGCCGAAGCAGGCCTGGAAGACGTCCGTATCCATGATTTGCGTCATTCCTTTGCGAGTATCGCCGCCGCGAATGGTATGAGCCTACCAATGATCGGCTCTCTGTTAGGGCACTCACAAGCGCAAACCACTCAGCGCTATGCGCATTTGGCGGATGATCCAAGGCATGAGGCTGTGCACCATATTGCAACCGCTATTGCATCAAACTTAAGTCGCTGAAGATACTAAGTGATACATAGGGTCCTAATAATGAGAACGCAGAATAGAAATAAGGCCACATGGACCGCCACTGAAGTTCTCGGCTGGATAATTCGCAGGAAAGATCCTGATAAATCCAGATCAAATTCGGAGCTTCATAGCGCTGCTTCAATCATTGAATTACTTTTTGATGACGATGGTGAATTCCGCAGAGTTTCCGACGAAATGCTATGCACGCCCAAAGAAGCGATTGATGACTTAAATTGTAAAATAGAGCGTAACGAAATTTCAGTTTTTGGCGCGGCGCTAAGTGAAGAGCATTGTCGTGAAATTAATTCGTACGAACTGACTGGATTACAGGTTCAACCGTTACAAAACGTTATTACGGACAGTCGGCACAGGACAAAGTTTGATCGCATCTCATTCTATGCAGATGAGGTTAAACGTGCTTGGAACGCGAAGTGTCTCGGTCCAAGAGACGAGTCTAGGCGGTCTGGTGAAAAAGCAGCCGAGAACTATTTCGTTGCTTTAGCCAAATCAGGTGTAAATCCTCATCGAACAGCAAAAGCTGCGCAGCAACACGCGAAAAAGGTTTTTCGAATAAGCGATAGAGCATCTCAAAGAGCTTGGATAAATGGAACAAAAGGACTGTTTAGCCAACCCGGCCGCAAAAAGTCTTAGTGGATTAATTAAATCACCGCACTTATTTAAATTGTGTCACCTATTTCCGTACCAATCATTTGAATAGCGTCCGTCCAGCAGGGCAATTTCGCCCTAATGAAAGGAAGCTAGGAAATGGCAGGAAACATTGACAGCCAACATCTACTTACGACTGAGCAAGCGGCCGAATATCTGGGCTTAAGCTACTCTACCTTAGCCAAATCCCGCGTAACAGGTGCCTACAACATACGTTACTCCAAAATCGGGAAAGCGGTTCGCTACCGAAGAACCGATTTGGACGCGTTTATCGCGTCAAATCTCATGAATACAACCAGTGATTCTCCGCGTTAGGCCCACCGCCGTAAGCCGAGCTGGAGTCTGGTTATGAGTAATACTGAAGAAAATGAGCTAGTTCCCAACACGGAACAGATGCTCCAGTTCTTAACGGTACTGTTTGGCGAAGTACCGGACGGCCTTATTGAGATTGCGTACGGCCCCGTGCCTAATAGTGCTCGGCTATTTACCACGCAAGATATTCCCGAACTGGTCAAATTTGCGGCCGAACGAAACAGTGGCGGCGAAAACATTTATTTCGGCTCATCGGTAAGAAAGCCAGATACGCCAAGATCGCGCCGCTGCACAAAAGAAGACTTCTATAAAGCACCGGGACTGTGGGTTGATATTGACGATAAGGACGCAGCTGCGTGCCTGAAAAAGCGGACTTCGGACTATCCGCCGGATCTTGTTGTAACGACAGGGACGAGACCCGGTACACGGCTTCACGCTTATTGGCGATTGGCGACGCCCGAAACTGATGTTTTTCGATTGGAGACAGCGCTGACGGCGCTTGGTACAGCGCTTGGCGGCGATCCCTCCGTCAAAAACGCCGACCGTATCATGCGTTTGCCGGGAACCATCAGTTATCCCAGCGCCAGCAAACAGAAGCGCGGTTATGTAACAGAACTAACAAGCTTCGAACAACTTCTCGACAACCCCGAAGCAACTATAGACGAAATCATCCAATTTTATGGCAAAGCGGCGAATTCGGACCCTCAGGCGGAATTTGGACCGGCCAACGTTAATCTAAGCGCCAATGGCCCGCTGGATCTCCATGACACAGTTGGCAAAATCTTGGCTGGCGACAATTGGCACAACAATTCGGTTCGGCTGACCGGTAGTTTGGTCGCTAAGGGTTTATCCGATGACGAGATTCTTCATTTTGCGCCCCACCTGACGAATCAGGGATACAGCCAAGAAGAAACCTACAAAGAGATTCAAGCCATGATCAATGGCGCTCGTCGGAAAGGGTTTTACAGTGCTCCGACAGTGCAATCCTCAGGAAACACAGCCAGTTTCTGTTACAGCGTTCTAAAGGCCCACGAAACCCAAGATTGGGGTGACGTGACACCAATCGTTGACCACTTTCTTTATGAGGATGGTTTTACGATGTTCTACGCACGAGAAGGTTGCGGAAAATCAGGCCTGGCCTTCAACTTATGCTGCGCAATTGCCACCGGCGGTAAATTTTTTGGCAATACCGCCGCAAGGCGACCTGTTTTCTACATTATTACAGAACGTAAACGGCAATTTCCTAGATTATTACGGGGCTTCTGCGACGAACATGGTATTGAACCCAAACAAGTAGGCGAAAACCTGTGTTTAACCGCCGATTATGTGGACCTCTCGGACGCCGCCTGTATTGCGGCCCTAAAGAGGGAAATCGAAAAGCTAGAAAGCACAAATGGCGAATCAGCGGTCATCGTGATCGACAGCCTGTACTTCGCAATGGGAAGTGGCGATGTCGAGAAGCAAAAAGACGTCATGACGGTCACGAGGTCGGTTCTGAAGAGCATCATCGACGCCAAACCTGGCCGTGCATGCGTTATCGTTCATCACAAAGGTAAGTCAGCCGGAAACGAGCAATTTGGGTCATCGGCGTTCGGCTGGGTCGTGGACGTGAAGGCGCGCATCGATAAAGGTGAGAATCACGTATTCCAGATCGCCATCGAAAAAAATTCATATAACGATGACGCTGGAAGGTACGAAAAGTATTTTCGCATTGTCGATACTATTAATGGATTTGGCATACGCGAGACGGACGAGTGTGCGGTCGTCGCCAAAAAAAGAACGCCGATTAGTGACCTCATATTCAATGAACTCGTTGACATGTTAGATGAAGAGGGAGTCTCGCCGGCTAGTGTAAACCTAGGCAGTTGCTCGGCTGAGCATGTCGTTGAGCATTCGGCTTTGAAAGAACGAATTGAGGCTCTCGGCGTAGTCAAAGCCGAGACGCAAGAGAGATTTGCAAAAAACTATTCAGTTCATTGGGCCAAGCTCAAACGATACGGGCGGGTCAGTGAAGAAAAGGCCCATGTTTGGGTCGTAAAGTAATCCGGTCCATCTATTTTCCATAGGATAGTTGAGCAGATCGGATTGGTTTGTTGAGTAATAAGGAGAAAAATCCAATGCGAATTATTGAATATGTAATGCGACGTCCGCCAAGCGCTGATCCAGCCGGCGACTTAGCGAACGACATCTGTGAAGATGTCACGTTTCCAGATATCGACTCAAATAAAGCACTCATAGCGTACCTGCGCAGTCAGGACGCAATTCCGGAAGCCTTACAAGTGGCGGCCGAGTTGTTTGATGAGTATTTATCCATTAAAGACTTCAATGAAATTGCGAAACTACCACTCAATCCGCGAGGGCAACTCCCCGACGTTGAGATTTCCTGGGCATACTTCCCGTATTGTCTTGAGCGTCAGGATGGCGGCTACTGGCGAATTCTCAATCGGCATTATAGAGAACTCGCCCCATCTGATGAAAAATTATATCTACGTTTAACTCGCGATGAAGCCGAGCGATTAAGTTGTAATCCTCTGCCATCTGCATACAACGCAATCCATCTCTATAAAGTTGGAGAGTCGGACCCTCATATCAGTGAAAAGCATCTGCGATTATATCTCGATCGCTTGGCAATATTGATAAGGCTTGGCGGGGTTGTTAGGTAAGGTCGGTAGTTTTTGAAGGCATCCTATTTGATGCACGACTGGCGCATCCGATCCGATCATTTATTTAAGGTAAACTGATCGGATCGGAACTTCCGCAAGAGCCCGTGTTTTGGATGTGTTGTGACATGAGTAGTAAACTAACGCCGAAGCAAATTCTGTTTGTGAAAGAATACGTTTGCGATAAAAACGCCACGCAAGCTGCAATCCGTGCAGGATATTCAAAACAAACTGCGCGCGCCATTGGTTCAGAGAACCTGACAAAACCTGCTGTAAGGGCAGCTATTGATGCAGAGATACAGAAGCTCAAAGTTCGCGCAGAACTTTCCGCCGAACGCGTTATAGCTGAATATATGCGAATTGCTTTCGCCGACATTCGAGACGCAATTTGCTGGAATGTCGATGAAGTTGACGTGAAACCTTCCACGGAAATGTGTGATCGTACAGCATCTGCGATCAGCGAGGTTAATGTTACGCCCAGCGGAGCAATAAAAGTAAAGATGCACGACAAGTTGAAGGCATTAGATGCGCTATCGCGGCATTTGAGTTTGTTCAGTGATAGATCAGAGATTTCGGTCGGTGGCGAACTTACAGCGCTATTAAATGCCGCCTGTAATCAGGGACACAAGCTTCCTGCGGAGTTTTCTCGATAAAATTTCTCGGCCCAAAAGCGGTATACAAGAATCTCTATTCTTCCTTTGGTGTAAAGCCGGATATGATATTCCATTGCGCTGAACGGTCATTTTTGGCCTAACGCAGTCATTCAATACTATCAGGGCCGAATACCACGAACAATAATATGGGCAGAAATTCGTGCAGTAGTACGCCCGGCATCGTCCATGCAATACTGTGCCAATCGAATGTTGCTGTCGGCCGATCGAAAATGCCTTGCCGTCAACGGGCGTGATTAAGGACACGAAAGTGAGCGAACTGAGCCAGGAGCTTGGAGTATTTCTGTCAGGTCGTGAACATCTAACTCCGTGCAGTGCAATCAACAAGTATTGGAATTCAAATTTTTGTGCAGCAAAAAGCGTGCATGATTTTAATACAGAAAGTGTTTGTCGCAGCGATCAAATACTGCATTAGCGAATGAGTATAACCGGAGCAAAAAGTTAGCACCTTCCGGCGTAGGCGAAATTGCTACCTACTCATTTGAGTAGGTATGACTGTAATAAGCCAAAAAAAACCCACTCAAATTCTCTTCGATGCTATCGGTAAAATCAGTTGATAGAGCGGGTGCGCGGGACGCACTGTTACTAAATTATTTCATTTTGCCGGGAGGGCCGAAAAATGGCGTGCGGGGCTCTGGCATTAGCCGGGAGGGAAAAGATGGCTTATACGAGTATCAAAAAACAACTGTTATTGGCGTCTGCGTTCACAAGTGTGAGTTTCGTTGCCGGAATTGCTTCTGCACAAGAAGAAAGTCGCGTATCGGTGGACACTATCACGGTGACAGCTGAGCGACGCGAACAGTCTTTGCAAGACGCTCCGGTCGCTGTGACGGCATTTGGTGATTCATTTATTGAAGATGCCAAGATAGAAAACGCCGCAGAACTTGCTGGGTATGTTCCGGGGCTGCACTTAGCTCCATTCTCGCGAGTTCAAGCGCTGCCAGCTTTGCGCGGGGCACAATCTGGTGAAGACGGGCCTGGTTTGGATCAGCCAGTCGCGTTCTTCGTGGATGACGTCTATAAAGGTCGAGTTACCGATTGGGATTTTGCTCTCTTTGATGTTGAGCGCATTGAAGTGCTACGTGGTCCGCAGGGCACGTTATTTGGGCGGAATGTTGTTGGCGGCTTAATCAACGTGGTTACCAAAAAGCCGACTGAGGATTTTCGCGCGATAGCTGATGTTAGCGTTGGTCGCTTTGACCTGATCGATGCGAAGGCAAAAATTAGCGGGCCCATTTCTGAAGAGAATGGTGTCTTTGGTTCCGTCGCTTTTTCCACGACAAAGCGAGAAGGATTCACAACCAATCTTTTCAACGGAAATCGCCTCGATCAGGTGGATAAGACTAGCGCAAAAGTGCAGTTGCGTTATGCGCCAGGCGGCGCGTTCGAAGCATTGTGGCAAGGAGACTATTTTCGCGACGATGGCTTTGGTCAGCATCGGGACTACGTAGGACCCGTTCCGGATGCTCCGTCGCTAACCGGGTTTGTTCCAGATACCGATCCTGAAGTTGTGGATATTCAAAGCGACGGTGGCGTTGACCGAACCGCTTGGGGAACTTCACTTACGCTGGACTATGACTTCGGCGGCGCGCAGGTAAAATCAATCTCTTCCTTCTATCGTGAGGACGGGGTTTTGGCCGAAACCGATGCATTTGGCCTTCCGGTACCAATTTTCTTTACGTCTCAAGACTTCGAACTCGATCAATTTTCGCAAGAGATACGGCTTTCGGGAAGTGACGCTTTTGACGGCAGGTTGGAATGGGTAGTCGGCGGTTTTTTTCTTCATGTTGACCATACCCGGAACCGACGATTCGATGCAGATCTCATTGAAGGCACATTCTTAGGTGACATTCAGGTTAACGATGTTACTGGGGACACAGCGCCGCAATTTTTCGAAAGTCGCCAAACGATTGAGACAAGCAGCATTTCTGGATTTTTCCAAGGCACGTTTTCGTTGACTGATAGTTTACGGCTTACGGCTGGCGGAAGGTACACAAGCGATTCAAAAGAAGGTACACTGCAGCATATTGGGAACTCATTCCTGTTCAACGATGCTGGCGAATTTGACATTGTGCTGCCTGAAGCAACGTTTAATGCATTCACACCACGAGTTACTCTGGAATACGACTTCACCGACGATGTCATGGTATATGCGACGTATTCTCAGGGCTTTAAGGCCGGTGGCTTTAAGGTCGATGGACTCGAAGATCCGTCATTTTATCAGGTTCCGTTAAACCCAGAAAAAGCAGAAAATTACGAGATTGGCATTCGGTCTTCGTGGTTTGATAACCGCCTTGTTGCAAACGTCACCGCGTACATGGTTGATTATACTGACCTACAGGTCTCGCAGCTTGTAACGACCGGCGGACAAGTCACTTTTCTTCAAACGTCAGCAGGTAAGGCGGAAGCCGAAGGCGTCGAAGTAGAACTGATGGCGGCGCTGGCCGAAGGATTTGACGTGTGGGCAAACTATTCCTACTTCAACGGCGAATTCACCGAATTTGGTGAATTTACCGGAAATGAACTTGTATCGCCTCCACATGCTTTTACAGCCGGGTTTTCTTATGAACATGAGATGGGCAATTCGCACCGTCTTGGTTTGCGTGCGGATGTTCAACATAAAAGTGAATACTTCCAGGATCCGGCCAATGAGCCAGGTATTGTTAACAGCCTCGATGCGATCGTGAACGCGAGCATCACCTGGTCGCTGCCCTCAAACTGGGAGTTTTCTTTGTGGGCTAAAAACCTGACGGATGAGCGAGCAGTCAACTATGCCAATGACTCATCGGTGTTTATTCTGAGCACGGCGCAGGTGGAATCGGGACAGCAAGCCTTCGCGTACAATTATGTTCCACCGCTCACTTGGGGCATTCGCGCCCGATTTGATTATTGATAGATTCCTCCCGATGACTGTGGCGTATTGCGTTGTGATTGTGTTTTCTCAGCTGAGGAAGCCAGCATTGCGTAATGCGTCACCCTTTTTTTGAGGCGGGATAACTAGCTTACGAGGGAGACAGAATTCGCTTCCTATTCTGCGTTTTAGGCTACGATATGAAATTAGAATTCATTTCGGTCGGGAAAACAAAAACGCTCGATATTAACGGCGCTGGGGTCGAAACTGCCTACTTAAAAGAGCCAACCGACGGACCCGTTCGCATCACAGTCAATGGTGTGGAGGGAAATGAAGTTGCTGTACATACTGATGCGATTTACGCGTTCGCGTCCGAAAGCTATGCATACTGGGCAGACAGGTTAAATGTGGACGCCAATGCCTGGCGTCCCGGACATTTCGCAGAAAACCTTACAATTGCCGGGCTGGATGAGTCGGAATTACATGTCGGCGATGTGATTGCAATAGGCGACGATGTGGAACTGTCTGTTTCAGGACCGCGCGTTCCTTGTTTTAAATTATCATGGCGAATGGGGCAGCCGGATACCTTTATCAAGGATTTTGCAGTTTCGGGAAAAACTGGCGTTTATTTCAACGTGGAGCGCACGGGCGAAATAAGCCCAGGAGATGACGTTAGGATCGTTCAGAAAGCTTTAAACGGCGTTCCTATCAACGATATTCCAGCGTATATTTTCGCGACGAATAACATCGATCAGGATGAATTAGAACGCATTCTCTCTCTCAAGGGACTAAGCGAAACGTCGGCGCTGTTTTTGCGCAATATTCTCTACAAAATTGTAGATCAGGAACGAACCACTAAAAATCGATGGGAGAATTGGCGGCCGTTTATTGTTGAGGCGATTTCTAAGGAAACACCGTTAGTTACGTCATATATCCTGCGTTCGAAAGATGACGGACCAATAGCGCCTTATCGAGCAGGGCAATTTCTAACGGTAAACTTGGCGTCAAGTGATGATCTATCGCTTGTTCGCCTCTGGAGCCTGTCTGACTATCAGGACGATCCCACCCACTATCGAATTAGCGTAAAGCGCGAAGACGAAGGAAAAGGCGGATCAAAATTTCTCCATAGCAACGTCGCCGTTGGTTCTGAAGTTTTTCTTAAACCGCCTCTCGGTCGGTTTGTATTGGACCGTGCAAGCATTAAGCCTGCATTGCTCATCGCAGGCGGGATAGGCGTAACGCCCTTATTGGCGATGGCGAAGTCTCACCTTGATCGCGGGGTTAAGTCACCACCGCTCTATTTTATACATTGCTGTCAAAACAGATTGTTGCAGCCGATGCGGTCGGAGATTGATGAGCTCGCGGACCGACCAGGGATTCACACTCTACATGTGTACAATCGTCCAGATCCAACAGATCAACTCGGAAGCGATTACGACATCGAGGGCTATCTTTCGGTGCCTCACATTCAAAACTTTATGAACGGTTGCCATATTATTCATGGCGGAAAACGCATCGAAATGCCCTGGTTCGAGAGCGATATCTACGTATGTGGCCCGCCTGTCTTTCAGGAGAAAATTGTCGAGGAAATGATCGCGGCGGGCGCAAACCCGGACCGTGTGTATACTGAAAGTTTCTCGGCTGGGGCCGCAAACGGAGTCGATCTCACAACTCAAACCGCTGAAGTTTCCTTCACTCGTTCTCAAAAGACTGTGATATGGCGGGCTGAGCAAAATATGACACTTCTTGAGTTGGCGGAAGCGCAGGGAATCTTCCCGTCGAATGCCTGTCGAATGGGGGTTTGTCAAAGCTGTGCGGTGCGGTTGCAGGAAGGTGCTGTTCACTATCAATATTCACTGACCCACAAGCCTGAGGAAGGCTCCGTGTTGCTTTGCAGCGCCATTCCGGCCGCCGAAAAGATTGTCATCGATCTGTGAGATTTTCTTCTTGCGGATCAATCTAAGCCTATACGTCGTTCTGAATCGGTCGAGGCTATCCAACCTGGCGCTCATATGCACAAATTAGTCAATTGAATAGGCTTTACGCGCCCGACGCGCTATAACTGTTTGAATGGCTTCGAAAAAACTAAAGCGCTGGCTTTCAAAAACCAAGATCTCACCGCCTAAACGTCGCGGTCAGATGATCTCTCGTCGAGCGCTAGTTGACCGCTTGGAGTCTGTTCCTCCTGGCGGCGCGATTTCCGTGTTTGCTCCTGCTGGATACGGCAAGAGTTCACTTCTTGCTGAATGGCGCCAGAGTATCCTTGAAAGAGGTGAGTATTGTTTATGGATAAGTCTTGATTCAGGCGACGACCCTGAAGTCGTCTTATCCCATTTGGCGTATGTGCTTTTTTTGAATGATATTGATTGTGAAGATTCTCGACTCCTTGAGCCTGGTGAGCTCAGTTCCGCAAATTTGACGCGCGAGCTGCGAACGTTACTCACAATTATTGAGCGGCAGGAAAAAGTATTCCATCTCATATTTGATGATTGTGAGCGTTGCAGCGACGACATTATATCGGAAGTTCTTGCGCCTGCTCTTCGTTGGGCGTCCGAGAACTTGACGATAGCCTTTTCCGGTCGAAATGAATTGCCTCTGGATTTTAGCAACCACCTTGTTAGCGGCATGTTTGCCGGAATTGGCGCTGCGGATTTGTTATTTCATACATCTGAAATTGAGGCGATTTGCAACAATGACAATCAAGAGGCGAGCGCCGAAGCGATAGAAGCAGTAAGCATGGGGTGGCCGGCGCTTGTTCAGCTCATCCGTGCCGGAAATCTTTCGGTAAATACAACCGGCGACGATTTAAAAATAGAAACCGGCTTTGACCTTTTTTCCAGCTATCTTGACAAAGCGCTGATGATTTCCTTGCCAAACAAGACAGCGGAGTTCTTGCTGCAAGCGTCGCTTTTCGCTGACATACCGGTTGGGTTTTTCTCGGAACGATTTTCCGACTCTGTTGTGAGAGAATTTGTCGACGGCACGAACGATCTTGCCCAATTTATTACACCGCTAGATAACGACCACCAAATACTACGTATGCACCCGCTTTTGCGTGAGTATTTTAGTAGTCGTTATCTGAGGGAAGCGCCGCAAGATGCTGAACAATTGCATACTGACGCAGCTTTGTGGTTCGTCGGAGCAGGGGAAGAGATTTCCGCGATAAGACATGCCTGTGACGCCGCCAACCCTGAATTGATTGAAGAAGTTCTTTTTCGTTTGGGCGGGCCAACACGCCTGCTTTTCCAGGGAATACGACATTTGTATCGGATAAATGAACTTGTATCCGACTGTCATAAGTTGCCTCAATCACGTGAAGTCGATCAGCGGTTCCCGTTGATTCAGCTGACGGACGTCCTAGCAATAACAAAACAAGGGGAAACGGAATCCGCGCAGTCGAAACTCGTCCAAATTGAAAAAGATGTTTCAATAAGCGATGCAACCGACGACGTTCGTAAAGGAATTATTGAATACTCAACGGCATTTGCACGTGTTGCGCTTGACTATTTTTCTCATACGCCAATCCAGCCAAAATATATTGAGACAATGCATGCATATAATGAAACGAAAATCGCAAGCACGTCTTATCATCGCGGTAGTACTTTAAACTCCGAAATCATACAGGCTGTTGAAGCGTACGATTTTTCTCGTGCAATTCAGAGCGGTCAAAAAGCGCTGGCAGAGTTACGGGCCGCCCCTTCTACGTTCGGTGAATCTCATGTTTTACTGCTCTTAGCTTCATTATATTTTATGAGGGGTGAACAGAAAAAGGCAAATCGCTTTGTTCAGATTGCAGAACATGGAATAAGCGACACTCTAAAAGGGGATCCGGAACTTGGTCTTGCGCTCACCACATTACTGGGGCTTTTGCAGTATAGATCAGCAATTTTCGATGCTAATCGATGTGCAGAGTTTGCCAACAATATTTTAGTGTCGCTTCGGGTTGTGAATACATGGTTCGACTATTTCGCTATGGCGACGCGGCAGGTTGTTGATAGTTACCTGGCTTGCGACAATATTAACGCTGCCAGAAAATTTTTAGTCGAGGCGCAAAGTATTGCCAGTCTGCGATTGCAGCCACGCCTAAGCGCCTATCTTGATTTATTATTAGGGGTCGTTCTTTTGCGTGCAGACGAAGCGATTGAGGCTATTAGCAGCCGCCCAAAAGAGAGAACTTGGCGCGATGATGCGATACTGGCGGAGGTTATTTTTCTCAATGGGAAACCGGTTTGGGGGGAGGGGGTGGACTTCGCCGAACACACACTACAGATTGCGGAAAAAGCAGGAGATGCGCTGACAGCTGAGCGTCTTCTTCTTTGTAAGGCGCAATTTTTGTATTCACAATCTGACGTGAAGAATGCGGCGACAGCGGCAAATGCGGCGGCGGAATTAGCTGCTACTACGGGCAGCTTGTCCGGCGTGTATCTATTTTCCCCGTTAATCGACAAATTAATTAAAGACGATGAAGTCGTGGGCCATCGAGCGAACGATCCGGTGGCTCCATTCGACGCGCTTTTTCAGACTCATGTTGAGCTTTCGAACCTATCGCGAGCAATATTTGACGATGATCTGCTGACAGAAACCGAACATCGCGTTGCACATGAGCTGGCAAGCGGCGTTACGGATAAGGAAATCGCTAGGAACCTCTCCGTAAGCCACAATACCATCCGGTTTCATCTAAAAAATATCTACAAAAAACTCGGCGTCGCAAACCGAACACAGGCGGTTCAAAAATTGCATTCACAAACGCAGCCCCACTCAAATGAGTAGGGGGCGAGGCGCTACGTATAGCATTATTCCTATCCATATTTCTTCGTATCTGCTTGTTCTTTCTAATTGCGTCACTCATGCAACGCTGCTGAACTTCAATCAGGTTTCATAAGAGAAAGAGCGAATGCGCCTGGGAATAGATGTTGGCGGCACCAATACGGATGCGGTGTTGGTAGATTGCGGAAAAGTTCTCGCAGGCGTCAAAGCGCCAACGACACTAGATCCGAACGAAAGCATTGTTGCTGCTGTTCAGCGTATTTTAAAGGAAAATGACGTTTCGCCGGAGAAAATTCTTGGCGTCATGCTTGGAACAACGCATTTTACCAATGCATTTGTTCAGCGACTGCATCTTGATCGTGTGGGCGTAATTCGTTTGAGTTTGCCCGCGGCGCGTGGTCTTCCGCCAATGATTGATTGGCCCGATGAGGCTATCAAGGCGGTTGACGCGCAAGTCGCACTTGTGCGTGGCGGGCATGAGTTTGACGGACGCCCAATTGCACCGCTTGATGAATTGGCCGTCGCAAAAGCGGCGCGTGAGTATGGCGCCAACGGTATCAATTCTATTGCAATCACGGGAATTTTTTCACCTGTTATACGTGACGGGGAGATTCGAGCCGCCGAAATCGTGCGCAATGAATTGCCTGATGCGGCCATCACGATTTCAAGCGATCTTGGGCGGGTCGGCCTGATTGAAAGAGAAAATGCAGCGATAATGAATGCGAGTCTGGCCTCGCTTGCGTCAAAAACGGTCGATGCCTTTCAAAATGCGTTCACCGCGCTTGGGATCGACGCTCCATTCTACATTTCGCAAAATGACGGCACGCTGATGTCCGTCGAGCGCGCGCGCTCCTTTCCTGTCTTGACGTTTTCGTCAGGGCCGACGAACTCGATTCGCGGTGCCTCTTTCCTTTCAGGCCATAAAGAGGCGATCGTTGCCGATATCGGAGGCACAACCACGGACATCGGCGTGCTGCGGCAAGGGTTTCCGCGCGAGACATCGCTTGTTTCCGATATAGGCTCCATACGAACCAATTTTCGAATGCCTGACGTTATTGCTTTGGGGCTGGGGGGCGGAAGCATTGTTCAAGAGGGAAGCCATGTTTCGATAGGTCCGAGATCGGTCGGTTACCAGTTGACTTCGAAAGCGGTCGTATTTGGCGGTGATACGATAACAGCGAGCGATATTGCTGTTGCAGCGGGATATGCGGATATCGGCGATAAGTCGCGCGTTGCTTCGTTAGATCGCTCGCTTGTTGAAAATGGCGTTCAGAAAATGCACGGAATGTTGGAAGATGGCATTGAGCGGATGAAAACCAATCCGGACCCCGTTCCGCTGGTATTGGTTGGCGGCGGCGGCATCTTGATCGATCGCGATCTCGAAGGTGTCAGCGACGTCATCAAACCGGAATTTGCTGAAACAGCCAATGCTGTCGGTGCGTCGATTGCCATGATGGGCGCAGAGGTTGAAAAAGTCGTACCAATGCCGCGAGGCCAACAAGAAGAGATAATAGCTGAGCTAAAGGAAGAAACGATAAAGGAACTAGCCAATTCAAGCGGCAAAATCGAAAACATCAATGTTACAGACATTGAAACTGTGCCGTTGCCGTATGTTCCGGGCGGTGTAGTCCGGGTACGCATAAAAGCTGTAGGCGACTTGAAGCTACAGGAATCGGCGGCATGACAAGTCCTACTGGTGCATCCGCGCGGCGACCCGCAAATCTAGGTGAGACTTCGGCTGAAAAAGACGTAAAAATTGAGCTTGATGATCTTCAGGATATTGCTTGTGGCGCAGGGTTTTTAGGCGTTGGGGGCGGGGGCGATCCATATATCGGTTATTTAGTCTGTAAAGCCGCCATACAAGAATGCGGGCCGCCCGACTTGATACAACCAAACGATCTACACGATGATGCATTGGTTGTGACCAGCGTCATGATTGGAGCGCCCACCGTCACGACCGAAAAATGCATTTCGGGCGAAGATGCCGTTTTTGCGGTAAAAAAAATTGAAGAAAAGCTGGGCCGCGAAGTAGACGCTATCGTCTGCGCAGAAATTGGGGGACTAAACTCGTTATTGCCAGTGATGACGGCGGCGCGCATGGGTTTGCCTGTAATTGATGCGGACGGGTGCGGCCGCGCGGTGCCGTGCATTGATATGACTGTTTGGTGCGCGGGCGGTATCATGCCGGGGGCCGTCGCTCTCGTGAACGATCACCTCGATGTCGTGATGATCGAAGCAGACGATGCGCGCCGTGCAGAAGATCTGTCGCGCGCTGCTGTAACAGCGATGGGCTTGTCGGTAATGAGCAGCATGTATCCCATGTCCGCCGAGGATATGCGGCGGACGTCTGTGCCGAACACGATGTCGATAGCGCGCGATATTGGTCGAGCGGTGCGGAATCCAGGGCAGAACACGCCGGTCGATAGTTTGCTCAGATTTCTGAAATCAACGCCGCATTACAGCGCCTGCGGCATACTGTGCACCGGAAAGGTTATGCATGTCGAACGCGAAACGCGAGGCGGTTTTGCATTCGGCCTGGCGAAAATCCAGGGCAATGACGGCAATGAGTACAGGATCGATTTTCAGAATGAGTATTTGAACTTGGTGCAAGACGGTCGGCTGCTCGCGATGGCGCCCGACCTGGTGAGCATCGTAGACGCCGAAAGTGCGATGCCCATTTCCACTGAAGCGTTGCGTTTTGGGCAACGTGTAAGCGTTGTCGGAACATCTGCGCCTGAACTTTTGCGTAGCGAGAAAGCGTTGGAAAATTGCGGTCCAAAAAGATTTGACATCGGCGATTTGTATACGCCGATCGAAAAAATCAATGGATGGGCGCGCTAGGTCAGCCAATCGAGATTTCATCAAAGGTCAGCATGAGCAATTTTGAAAAATCAGTAGAAGACTTTGCAACCTCACCGGTGCCGGATGATCAAACGGTGAAGGCGTATCGCATTACGCTCGTTTTGATCGGCGGTATGATTACGCTTCCTGTTTTCTTTGTCGGCGCCAGTCTTGGTTTGGAGCTGGGCTTTCAACAGAGTATCCTGGTCTTTACGCTCGCCGGGCTATGCATAGCAACGATTGCCGCCATCTGCGGATCAATCACAGCTAAATATCGCATTAGCACAGCGATGATTGTACAGCGATCATTCGGCCGTATTGGCGGCAGCATTACCAGCGCAATTTTTGGCATAGCCATTCTTGGCTGGTATGGCGCAACGGTCGATGTGTTCGCGTCAGCGGTCGATGTGCTTATTAAAGCCTCTGTGGGGTGGGAGCTACCGCAAATTATTTACAAATTGTCGTCGTCTCTTTTGATGGTGACAACGGCAATTTTTGGGTTTCGCGCGCTGGACCGCCTGTCGTTGTTTGCAGTTCCGGTGATGGCGCTCTTTCTTGCGTCACTCGTGTATTCGACTTTAACGGATGCGGGAAGCGGGGCGCTTTGGAACTCTGTTGGCGCGGGTGGCCTTACCTTTGCGGAGGCCGCATCCGCCGGCATCGGCGCCTTCGTTGTGGCGGCAGTGATAATGTTTCCGGATTTGACTCGATATTCAAGGACGCCAACAGACGCCGTCATTGCCTCCTATGGCGGATTTGGCGTTGGTGTGCCGCTAGTGATGACACTGGCGGCGATCCCAACCATTGCATTTGCGGACAATGATTTCTTGCGGGTTGTCGCGACCATTGGGTTTGGTTTGCAGGGATTATTCCTTGTTCTTCTCGCTACCTGGACGACGAATGCGTTTAATCTTTATTCGTCTTCGCTCGTATTCGCATCAATATTCCGCAACGTTGAAAAATGGCTCCTTGTTCTGATTGTCGGCATCGTCGGTTCTTTACTCGCGCTGTTGCCTATTCTCGATAACTTCCTTGCATTCTTAAAAATACTTTCAATCGCCATCCCGCCAATTGCAGGCGTATTTGCTGCTGATTTTTTCATTGTTAGCCGGTTCGGCCAATCAATCGATGATCGCGCGCCATTGCCGGTGCGCTGGACAGCGGTGTTTTCATGGGGCGTCGGCATAGTGGTAGGCTATCTGGTCGGCGCTAGCGTATTAACGATTACAACCGTACAGGCGCTGGATGCATTACTAGCGGCTGGCATTGCTCAGGTTGGCATAACCTATTTCGCTACGAACGCCGCCCGCCAAAAAGAGCAATCCAACACATAGCGTGAACACACTACTGCGTCTCTAGAGGTCAACCAGGAGATCTTGGATGAACGGATCGTTGGATTCTGTGGTCCCAATCATTGATCTCTGCGCCCTAAAAGCGGGAAAATCAAACGACCCACTACTCGCTGCGATTGATACCGCATGTCGGAACCATGGGTTCTTTTATGTGTGTAACCATGGTTTGGAAGAGATGATTCCAGATGTATGGCGTGTAACGGAGCGGTTCTTTGAATTATCGCATGAAGAAAAGCGCTATATTTCTCGAACGAAAGCTAATCCAATGGGATATTTCGATCGAGAGTTGACTAAACAAAAAAGAGACAAAAAGGAAATTTTTGATTTCGGAAATGAGTGGGCGCCGGAAGGCGGAGCAGGAATTGTAAACCAGTGGCCCAATTCATTGGATCAGTTTCACCCCATTCTGCATGCTTATTTCGAGGCGTGCACCAACCTTTCCAAGAACTTGATGGGCTTAGTGCTCAAAGCTTCGCGAGAATCTGACAAATATTCCGATGAGCTGTTTGGCCCTGCTCATTCAAGTTTTATGCGACTGAATTATTATCCTTCCTATGATCCGTTGTCACCAACCGTCCGGGAAGCAGCAACCAAATTGGGTTCTATGGCGCTTCATCGCCATACGGATGCAGGTGCGCTTACAGTGCTCCTGCAAGATAATGTTGGCGGCCTTCAAGCAGAAGCTGCTGATGGTTGGTTTGATATTGAGCCGATAGATGGCGCGGTTGTCATCAATATTGGTGATATGGTGCAGGTTCTTACAAACGACCGATACAAAGCGGCGATGCATCGTGTGACGCCAATTAGAACGGGCAGTAAGCGCTATAGTATTCCGTATTTTTTTAATCCGTCGCCCGACGCCATAATTCGTCCGCTTCCGTACTCCGCACGCAACGGTCGAGCGTACCGAGATTTTTCCTGGAACGAGTTTCGGACTGCAAGGGCCGTCGGTGACTATGCGGATTACGGGGTCGAAGTCCAGATTTCGGACTTCAGAATTTGTCCAACAAATAACAATGCCGGTTTGTCGGATTAAGAAACATCGTCAGTATAACTAAAAAAAAGACACACCGACGCTGAACCCAAGGCAGAAAAAAATAGCGGCTAATACTTCCTTTCAGCCCTTCGCGTCGCCATATGCGATAAACTCGCTTCTCGTTCACATGCCAGCCGTCTCGCCGCAGCAATGCGGTAATCCGCCGGTATCCGTAACGACCATACTGTTCAGCGAGCGCAATGATCGCTTTCGTGAGCGGTTTTTCATCCTTGCGACCACGCGGTTTCTTGCGCTGGGTCGAGCGGTGTTGGCCGAGCGTCTCGCAAGCCCGGCGCTCGGAAACGCCAAGCTCTTTGACGACGCGGTCAACACAGTGCCGCCGACGCGAAGGGCTTAAAAGTTTCCCCTGGCGGCCTCGACCAGGATTTGCTTGTCGAGCGTGAGATCAGAGACCGCCTGACGCAACCGCCGGTTCTCATTCTCAAGCGTCCTCAGACGCTTGGCTTGATCAAAGCTCATTCTGCGATACTCTTTACGCCATCTGTTGTAGGTCTGTTCAGTAACGCCGATGGCGCGAACAGCTTGCCCCGTTGTTTCGCCCTGATTAACGCAATCCTCAACTTCACGCTGCTTGGCAATGATTTCTTCGGGTTTGGCTCTTTTCGCGATGTTTCAGCCCCTTTTACAGAACCGAAAATAACTGATTCATCGGACCACTAATTCGGACGCAGTCCATTGAGGCAATCTTATATGACCGATAACTTTGAGTGCGGGACTTAGGCCCTCGCGCTATTTACAACGAGGTATGTCGAATGTCCGTATTTAGGGAGTTTTTGCCGGTCGATTAATTCTCATCGGATGTCTGAGAAGCGCGCATAAGCGGACATAAGAAATTGGGTGGCCATCTGTCTATTCGCCTGCGCCAATACCCTATTACCAAATATTCGGCAGGCGAGGCTGATTTAAGGACAACAACCGATCAACACGCTTTTGGCACCTTGATGTTTGTATACCTTGCATCTGGGTCTACTGATGATTGAGGCATTGGTCAGGTCATCCGTCAAACTGTTATCTTGCGTGCAAACCACACGGGTCGATGAACAGCGCACGAGTTGGACAATGTGTGTGTCGTCGCTCTTCATTGAATTCAAAATTCCTTCTGGGAGAGAAGTGGGTTCAACAGTCTGTACACGGTTCGATCGGCGAAGTTCCGCGACTAATCCAACGAATGTTTTAGGATATTCGCGGAATAGTGCCTCACTCACCGTCAACCTCCCTCCATTACGGATATAGTCCGCGACAGGCGCCAAGTAATCTTTGTTTGCAGTAACATCGGCGGCAACGTTTGCGTCAACAATGATGCACATAACTAAAAACCCATCAACGATAGGCTTTCATTTACAAAAAACTCTCGATACTCCGCAGGAGGATCAATCAGATCACCACTTTTGTCGACATCAATGGAATATATTGTCGAGTTATACTTTTCTTTTTTGAAAAATAGAATTTGGAGATCTTTTGGCGATATTTTGCCCTCTCGAACCGCCAGTCGCAGACGGTCGACAATGAAATCGCTATGAGTTTCGATGATGAATGAAGGGCCGCGACGCCTCAAAGTAGCTCCCGCAATAACACTGCCAAGCGCTGCTTGCGCACTTGGGTGCAGGTGAACTTCCGGTTGCTGAATCAAGAATGTGAGCGGCGAGCGCTGCTCAGATAGCAAAATAAATAGCGGCAAAATCTGACTAACACCATAACCGACATCTATTATGTTCGCTTCTCTACCCGATGTCTTAACCAGTATCTGAAATGGGTCCGTTTCGCCCCTTCCCAGCTTTTGTATTTTGATCGTCTCAAAGAGACCTGCCGAACGGCCAAAGGCTTCAAGGTTTTCTTTGATTTTCTGCCATTTCTGTACGTCGACCCGCGCCATGCGGCCAATCCGCCCGATCAATTGATCTCCTTCGGAAGATTGGGACAATTGAGTTGGATCATAATTCCGATGTGGTCTCGTCCGAACGGGGGCGAGAGCGAAAACACTTCCCCTGCTCCTATTACTTAGGCGGCGAAAAATTGACCAGAGCGCGTCAACCTGTCCTGTCGCTCGGTTATACTCTATCGAACTCTCATTTCTGTCATTGCGCGAGTCCAAAGCTAAATCTCGCAAAATATATTCTAAGCTAAGAAAATCACTACGCCCCGCCAAAAACCGTGAGTTCTGTCTCGATGTTAACTCAAACGTAAAACCGTCACTTGCATCAGAAACGCAAGCTTTAATTTTTTCATCTTGAGTAAAAACTTGAATACTCTGCTTACGAATTTTAATCTCATAGGAAACAGGCCGCGGCTCACCTTCGTCATCTCCCATTGTGAGCGTAAACTCTAGCTCAGGTTTCGAACTTTCCTTGTCATTGAATAAGTCGCGCGTTTTCGGTCCTCGGGATTGAGTAGAAACTTCGTCCGAGATTCCGATTTTGAAGTCTTGCGCACGCCCATAAGAGCCCCCGCGGTAATGCGCTATATTCTTGTAGCCACCAAGATAGAATGGGTCCTTATTGAAGGAAGGATAGGAGTTGCCCGAAGAAAAATCGAGAATATACCTTAATCCAGACATGAATGTGCTCTTGCCTGAACTATTCTCGCCGACGAGAAGCGTGATTGGCGCAACGCGAGCGATCTGTTTTTCGCCAAAGCATCGAAAGCGTTCTAATGAAATTTCCACGGTATTGATCGCTTTAAGGTAGCGTTTTCGATTGGCTGACTATTATAGATGAGATTCGATTTGGTACATACAACGACTGCCATCAAATTTAAGCAATTCAGTAGCTTCGCCGAAGTTCAACCCATACCGCCTCGCCGGCATGTTGGTTCTGGTTTAGAAGGATAATGTCTGCAAAGAGGATGTTGCAGCCTTTTCGGACTAAAAATGGAGAATTCTGGGTTAGGCAGACCCACGACATCATGTCGAAAGAGCTGCTGTCAATCGGTAGTGTATACGTCCGAGGCGCGCCAAATGCCTTTCTGTCCGGGTTGAATTTCATCCGACCGAAGCATCACAATCGCTATATCCGTTCCTGGTTTAATTAGTTCGGTCCCGCTGATCGCTGAGTAGTTCGTAGATTCGCGATAGCTCACTGTGTTGCCGAAAGCGTTCGCTGTCCCTTTGGTTGAGGACGTGCGTGGTGCTACATACACACCTTTGCGAGTAGCATCTTTGGTGGACACGATTTGAAAATACTCATATCCACGCTTTTGCGTGATTAGGGCGGCTTCCCGTAGTGTTTTTTGGAATACGCTTGCGGGCGTGTCGAACGCTGTTCCGCGTGCTGAAATCATTGCTGTATTTTCATTGAGCAAAAGTGTTGATGTGCGTACGCACGCCGTCGCTAGGATACCAATAGATAGAATCAGAATTGTACGGAGCATTGTACTTCTCACTTAACAAAATGGAGCCACTCGGCATTTGCCCGGAGCAGGGTATCACCACGCCGTTTGTGAATTGCGGCGGTTGGAGACCACTGCCCGGACGGTTCAGAACCATCGCGTGAAAATATTAAAAACGTACTAATAATACGAAAAAAGAAGAAATCGTATTTTTGATCCCTTTGCTGGCTTTGCGACGCCTCCGACTAGTTAGCGCGGAGGCAGTAGATGGATTTACGAACAGTTTTTGGAACCAATTTGCGCCAATATCGAAAAGCGGCTGGTTATAGCCAAGACGAATTAGCCGCAGAAACGGGCGTATCGCGGGAAATGATAAGCCGGATGGAACGCGGCATCACAGCGCCGGCGTTCACGACAATTGAATTGCTCGCCGAAGCGTTAGGCGTTCCCGAGGCGTCTTTTTTTGGAACCGCAATGCAGATGCCGCCGACAGGTGAGCGTGGTCTTATTCTGCAACGGATCAATTTCATAACGTCCAAAATGAATGACAGAGATCTTTCGCGCGCGGCCGCAATGCTCGATGCTATGCGCAAGTAAAGGCACGTTGAAATGACGCCAGATGGTAGCGTACTGGTAGCGCGCGGCGATTCTCTGGGTCGCGAAATCTGCTTAACTTATTGATTTAAATGGCTCCCCGAACTGGACTCGAACCAGTGACCCGCTGATTAACAGGCGGTGTAGCTCCTAATGTAAACAATAGCTTAGCAGTAAACTAGGTCGAGTCTGCAGCGAATAGATTCAATGCGTTGGCCCGTCAAAGTAAACTGCGCAACGATTTTAAGTCCGTTTGAGAATTCGCTTAACATCTATTTCTTTGTAGGAGAGACAAGCACACTTCGGCGTGGTTAGACGCGCGCCGCACGCGGATTGAGCCGCGCAAACATCATATCGCCGGCGGCGATCGCAATCGCCGAAACGGCGGTCATGGGAAATGCGATGAGCCCGGCGCAGGTTATACCGGATATGACTGTCATGGACCGCCGATCGACGACGGGCGGCGATATCGGCCTCCTGTTTCGCCGTTTCCATGTAAGCGCCAGAGAAGAAACGGCGAGAGCGATCAGGGCGATGCAGCCCGCCAACATCACCATCTTGTTGGCCCAGCCAAGCTGCTGGCCCATGTGGATGCCGACGCCCAGCTCCACGGTTTTTGCGATGGCGCCGTAATCGTCATAGCGTATGTCCATCAGCAATTCGCCAGTATACTGATCAATATGGAGAACGCGTTGCGCCGTTGCATCGTTCGGCATGAACATGGCGGTGTATACGCCGGTTGGCCCCCACGGCGCTTCGATCCAGAAACCGCCCGGCAAGCCGGCGCCGCGCGCAATGTTCGCCGCGTCGCCGAAGCCGATCGCTTTCGATGTCACATTGCCCGAAACCGGCCGCGCCGCATCTTGCATAATCCAGGGCGAAGCCGCCGCCGGCGGCGCAGATTGCGGTCGCTCCCGCCATATTTCCGCGGGCATGCCGACGCCATGTTGACGCGCCATATCGTTTAGCCCGCCGCCCCAGACGGACGACCACGGCAAGCCTGTTATGGCAAGGAAAACGACAATGGCGCCGGCGCCAAGGCCTGTATAAATATGAACCTTGCGCCACAAGCGCCGGTTTGCCGTGGGCGCCGGGTTCGCAGATTTTTTCCTTTGGGCGCTTCGCGGAAACCAGAGATATACGCCCGTGCCGAAGAGGATAACTGTCCAGCCGGCAACCGCTTCGATAACAAGGTTGGCGTAAGGACCGGCGATCGCAAGGCTGTGCAGCCGGGAAACGATCGGCATCGGGCCTTCGCCCTTACGGGTTCCCGTGACGGTCGCACTGTAGGGATCAACAAAGACCGTTACCTTTTCGTTTTCTTTAGTGAGCAAGACTTCGTAGGCGAGCGTCGACGATAGCGGCGTTTCGAACCGCGTAATTGTCCAGCCGGGTTTTAAAGATTGCGCCGCCGCCGCGATATCGTTCTGGCTTGCCAAATCGCCGCCCGGGGTCACCACCATCGCACTTCGATAAAGCGTACGGTCGATTTCCGTTTCGAAGAGATAAATGGCGCCGGTGACCGCCAGAAGAATGAGAAAAGGCAGGGACAATAGCCCTGCATAGAAATGCCAACGCCAGACCGCGCGATGAACACGCGCCGCGTTTAGGTTTTTCCTGTCCGTTTCATTCATGGACACGGAATGCAGTTCTTTCGTCTGGGTTGCCTGTCTATGACGAATGAGGGGCTGGCGGATCGACGCAAATTTTCCGCGTTTCAGTCACCGCAAAGGCTAAGCCTGTCAACGCGGTAAAATAGGCCGGCGCCGGCGACAAATCGTGCGCCCGAACTTGCGTCGCCGCGCCAGTCCGTTCGAAAAAGGCGACGAACAGAAACGCTTTGTGATAGTATAACAGCTCAATGTTTGTTTGATTTTTCCTGCGGAGTACCCCCAGCGGCCATTTTGGCCGACCGGGGCGGAACTCCAATACGGGGACATATGGCGGCGCGATCTGCAAATGGTTTGACGCGAAGATTGGCGCAAATCGCCGCCATTTTTGCGTTCATATTCGCGCAATCCGTAAGTACAGCGCATGCCGGCGAAGACCATGGCGATCATGACGAGCATGCGCCAGAAGAAGTCTGCGTCGTATGTTCTGTTGCTTTTGCTGATGATGACGATCTCGACGCGCCCGCGGAGGAATGCGCCGAGATCGTTCGCCGCCCGGCAAGTAAAGACAATCCTTCTTCGACTTCGAAATCTCTGATTGGCGTTGAACATTGTTACGCCGTCATTCGCGGTCCGCCGCACAACTGACAATTCGAAAAATTTGACGGGATCGAAGTTTGCGCCGGTGCGCGCGGACTTCCATTCGAATTTGGCGATATCAGTCAGTTACTCACGAGACGGAAAAATGAATTGGGGCGATTCTAAAAGCGCGACGATTGCGCTGATCGCTGCGGGCGTCATCACAACGGCGCCGTCGCATGCGCAAAATGAAAGCGAAGAAGGCGGCGACACAATCGTTGTCACCGCGACGCGAACGGAAAAGCCGCTGCTGGAAACGCCGGCGGCCGTGACCGTAAAAAACCTCGACGAACTGCGCGAGATCGGTTTCACTTACGGAACCGATGAATTTCGCGGCGTGCCCGGCGTCTTCTTCCGGCGCGGCGAGGGCGACGGCGATGAGTTTCCTTTTGTCACAATACGCGGCGTCACCGGCAATCACGGGAACGATACGTTTCTCGCACTGATCGACGGCATTCCGTTTGTGGGGCCCGACGAAGAAGTCCTGCTGACGGAAATTCCTTATGGGTCCGTTGAAAATGTCGAGATCGTTCGCGGCCCGGTGTCGGCGCTGTACGGGCGCGGCGCCATTGCGGGCGCCGTCAACTATCTGACCCGGACGCCAACACGAAACGGCGCACGCCTCGAATTTACCGGCGGCAGCGACGACTATTATCGCGCCGCCGGCGGCGTTGAAGGCGTCATCGGCGACGTCGCCATTCTCGCGGATGCAGCCTATGAAAACTATGATGGCTGGCGCGAGAACAGCGCCCGGGAAACCGTCAACCTGTTTCTGAAAAGCGTCTGGTCGCCCACCGACGAAACCGCGCTGACCGCCTATCTCAGCTACATCAATCGCGACGCTGAAGTGCCGAGCACTATTCCAACGCTCAGTGACGGGACGATTGTTGATGTCGTTGGTGAACGGCGCTCGTTTCTGGGCCTGCGACCGACGCGCAACAACGTCGAAGGATTTATCGGCGCACTTCGGTTGAATCACGAATTCGCGGACAATCTGAATATTCAGGTCACCGGCCATGCGCGCCGCTTCGATAGTGACGTTCGGCTCAATTTCTACGACGCTTTCGGTTTCGATCCATCGCGCAATGTGATGGCCATCAATGGATTTGCATCGCAAAACGAAGCGACAGTGTTCGTCGGCGAAGCAATAGTGAACTGGGAATCGGGTCGCCACAACATTGTCGCCGGCGTTTCCGGCGAAAGGGCGTCGCTGCATGAAGAAGACCGTTGGACCGGTCAGTTCGGTTTCACGTTTGAATGCGGTTTTGCGTTTTATCTCGTCGAAATCGACTATACGACGGGGGACCTCCTCAATCTCGACAACCCGTGTTTCGTAAACGATCAATTGCGAACGTCAGCGGATACGACGAATACGTTCTGGAGCGCGTTCGTTCAGGATGAGATCACCCTGACGCAGAACCTCACGCTAACCGTCGGCGCGCGGTATGATGCGTTCAGAAGGCGCGTTGAATTCGACGTCCTCGGAACGTTTCCGACGGACGATGTCGCGGAGGGCGATGAAGGCGCTTTCGCACCGAAGGCGTCCCTTGCCTATGACTACGGACCGGGCCTGATCTATGCGTCATACGGGCGAGGATTCAATTCAAACTTCGGTCCGATTTTCCAATGGGACACCTCGCAATTTGCGCGCGTTGAACGGCCGACGACCATCGACAGTTTTGAACTCGGCTGGAAAGGCGCGGCGATGGACGGGCGTTTTGAGTGGGAGGCGGCGCTTTTCTATCTCGAACAGCGCAATCGGCGCCTGTTCGTTTCCAATCCCGACCCGATGGGGCCGTCGACACTGGCGACCACGGGTCAGAAATTTTCCAGCCGCGGCGTTGAGACGTCATTTCGCTTTTATCCCACCGACGCGACGAAGCTCACCATCAATTACACCTATCTCGATCCCGAATGGGACGAGCTCATTCTGTCGTCCTTTGACGGCGACATTGACCTGACGGGAACCGATCCGACGGGCGTCGCCGATCACATCGTCTATGTGGAGTTGAACCAGAACCTTACGGACTGGCTCTCGGCGCGCGCGACGTATGAGTATTACAGCGACTATCAGGTCACGCAGGCGAACAATGTTCCAAAGCGCGGCGCGTTTGATCTGGTCAATTTAAGCGTGACGGCGCGCTTGCCGGGGCGCGATGATTTCTCGCTGTCGCTTTCTGCGCTCAATCTCTTCGACAACGAATACTACTATTTCTTCGGCGGCCTGCGTGAAGCCGCGACGAATGTGACACCGGGAACGCCAAGACAGTTCCGGGCGACACTGCGGAAGTCATTCTGATGCGCCCTCGCATCACGCCGCCGATTGCCGGCGCCGCGAGTTTTTCGCGCGCGCCGGCGCATCCCGTCCGGGCGCGCCGGCTTACCCTCTCTGACGGCGCGTCCGGGCGGTTTTTTTCAAACGCCAACCACAGGGGCGAGATATGTTGACACGACGGGAAAGTTTCCTGGGCACAGCGGCCGTTGCGCTTGCAGCGAACGCCGTCTCCATTGCTTCGGCGGCGGCGCAGAGCGCCCGCGGGCGCGGCGCAGACGACATCGCAAAAGACGAAGGTTTCTGGTCCTCCGTCGCAAGAGCCTATCGCCTTGACGGGCGCTGGATTATTCTCAATGGCGGCGGCAACAACCCGCATCCGACGCCGGTGGTTGAGGCCTTGAAGCGCTACGACGCCTTGTCGTCCTCGGCGCCGCGACCCCACAATTATGTTTTCCAGGGGCGAATTGACAATCACCGCGAGCGGCTCGCCCGCCTGATGGATTGCGCGCCGGAAGAGTTGGCAATCACGCGCAATACGACGGAAGGATTGAACATCGTCGGTTGGGGCCTTTCGCTCAGTGAAGGCGACGAAATTATCATGAGCGATGTGGACGATCGCTATGCGGGCGAAATCTTCGAACAGCGCGCCAGGCGGCATGGCGTTGTTGTGCGGCGGATTGAATTGCCTTTGTCGCCGACCGCGAAACAAACCGTCAGATTGTTCGAAGAGGCGATGACGCCGAAAACGAAACTGCTGGTCGCGAGCCATCTCGCGGACGGATGGGGGTATGTCTTGCCAATCCGGGAGCTGTCGGCGCTGGCCCATGATCGCGGCGCGCAGATGCTTGTGGACGGCGCCCTGACCTTCGGGCAGGTGCCGGTCAGCATGCGCGCGCTGGGTTGCGACTACTTTGCGACATCTCTGCACAAATGGCTCAATGCGCCCCTCGGCACCGGCGCCCTTTACGTGCGCCGCGACCGCCTAGAGGCGTTGTGGCCGTTATACGGGGTTCGTCATGACGCGAGCGACATTCGAAAATTCGAGGACATCGGAACGCGAAGCGGCGCAACGCTTGCCGCCATCGGGCAGGCCATCGACTTTTATGAACAGATCGGCCCGGAACGCAAAGCGGCGCGCGTGCGCTACCTGTTGTCTATTGCAATGGACCGTTTACGCCGGGTCGCCGGCGTGCGCGTCATTACGGAGCCGGACGAAGCAAAACGCACCGGCCTTGCGCGCATCGCCGTTGAGGGCGTATCCGGCGCAGACCTGACGACCGTGCTGCGCGAAGAATTCGATATCTATACCTGGGGCAATTGGCCCGGACCGAATGACGGGGTTTATATTTCGCCGAACGTATTCAACACCAGCGATCATATGGTCGCCTTCTCCGAAGCGATCAAAGAAATCGCGGCGCGATAATCAAAAGCGAGGGTCTTATGCTTGAAGCAAAACAGCTCACAAAAAAATTCGGTTCGCTCACCGCGCTCGATCGCCTCGATTTGCAGATCGAAACCGGCGACATTGTCTGCCTCCTTGGCGCCAACGGCGCCGGCAAAACGACGACAATCAATCTGTTTCTCGGTTTTCTGGAGCCGTCATCGGGCGGGGCGTATGTCAACGGGCTGAACGTCGCCGAGGCGCCGCTGGAGACAAAAAAACATCTCGCCTACATCCCCGAACAGGTTGCGCTATATCCGCAGCTCACTGGTGTGGAGAATCTCGATTACTTCCTTCGCTTGTCCGGCGTTCGGAAATCGCGAACGGAACTGGTCTCAATCCTCAAGGAAGCGGGGCTCGACGAGAAGGCGGCGACGCGGCGCGCATCGTCCTACTCGAAAGGCATGCGGCAGAAAGTCGGCATCGCTATCGCGCTGGCGAAAAACGCGAAAGCGTTGCTGCTCGACGAACCGCTTTCCGGCCTTGATCCTTCCGCCGCCAACGCCCTTTGCGCATCCTTGCGCGGGTTGCGCGATGAAGGGCGCGCTATCTTGATGGCGACCCATGATGTTTTTCGCGCCAAGGAAGTCGGCACGCGCATCGGCATCATGAAGGGCGGACGACTCGTCGACGTTCTTGATGCGGCGGCGCTCGACGCCGGGGAAATTGAACGCATCTACCTCGCTCATATGCATGAAACAGGCGAGGCGGATAATCAAACCGGAGCGGCGGCATGATCTCCGTCATCGCGCGAAAAGAAGTCGTATCTTTCCTCAGAAGCGGCGTTTTCCTGTCGATTGGCGCAGCGATGTTCGTCCTTTTTACCGCCTCGGCGATGCTTTCCGTCGAACGCACGGCGACATTTGAACGCGAACGCATAGCCGCAGAAGCGGTTGACCGAGAAGTCTGGGACAGCCAGGGGGAACGCAACCCGCACTCCGCAGCGCATTTCGCGCGCTACGCTTTCAAGCCCATTCCCGGTTTCGCCGCCTTTGATCCGGGCGTCACCGATTACGCCGGCATGGCGCTCTGGATGGAGGCGCATTTTCAGAACCCGGCGGTGTTTCGCCGCGCCGAAGATCTGGGCGACGCGGGGCGCATTGCGAATCTCTCGCCCGCCTGGGTGTTGCAGGTCATTGCGCCGCTCTTCGTATTTCTCGTACTCTTTGGCGCAGTCGCGGGCGAGCGCGAAAGCGGTACGGTTCGTCAGGCCGCCGCCATGGGCGTCAGCCCGCAATCGTTTTTTTCGGGGAAACTTGCGGGCGCAGGCATCGGCCTTGGGCTGATCATCTTGCCGGCGCTCGTCCTCGCTTTGGCAATCGCCGGGCGGGCCGGCGGCGATCCTGTTTTGCCTGACCCGTTCGTCCGAACAACAGGTCTGGTCGTCAGCTACGCTGCCTATTTCATCGCTGTCGGCGCTGTCGCAGTCGGCGTCTCCGCGCTTCTTGCCGAAAAACGCGCGGCGTTGATCACGCTGGTGTCGATCTGGGCGGCGAGTTTTGTTCTGGCGCCGCGGATCGCCGGCGATGTCGCGTCGACTGTATTCGCCGAGCCGGACGCAGCCTCAATCACACGCGATTTGAGTACGGCATCGAACGCGTTTTATCAGGATCAGGATTATCGGGACGCCATCGAAAAAGCGATTCTCGAAGAGTATAGTGTTGAAAAGCCGGAAGACCTGCCGATCGAATATGGCGCCTACACGTTGCAAAAGAGTGAGGAACACGCCCACCCATTGTTTGAAGCGGTCTATGGCGGGCTCGATCGCATTCATTCAAAGCAGGAGGGCGTGCTGCGCGCGGTGTCGTTTGTGTCACCGGTCATCGCGCTCAATACGCTTTCAGCGGGACTTTCGGGCGGCGATCGCGCGCACCAGAAAGTTTTCGTGAAAGGCGCTGAATCCCACCGGCGCAAAATCATCAAGCAATTGAACGAAGACTACATGTATAATGCGGGCGACGCTGGATACGCCTATACGGCGGGTGAGTCTTTCTGGCGCGAGATCGCGGATTTCACCTATTCGCCGCCGCGCTTTTTCTCGCTCTTTGGCGCCTACGCCTTCAGCGCAGCACTGTTGTTCTTCTACGCCATTGGCGGCCTAGTCTTTGCCCGCTGGGCTGTGGCGCGTGCGCAGAAAAGGATCGCGTCATGATGAATTCCGCAACAATCGCTCTTGAGCGCCGCATTTTCCTTCTTGCGACGCCGGGCGTCATCATCGCCATTTGCCTTATCCTGTTGGGCGTCTATGCGGCGTTCAGCGGCAAGGCCTACGTTAATCAGGCGATTGACGGTCAGGAGACATTTGAAACGCTGACCAACGAAACGGTTGAGGAGTGGCGCGCCGCGCTCGTCGATGTCGAAGCGTCGGATGAAGCGCCGTCTCCCTTCGCTGCGCGGCCGATGAACCTGCGCCTGCCCGCGACATTGCCGCCGGCGCCGCTTGCTGACTTCGCGATTGGCGGCGGCGACCTCCTGCCGGCGACAACGAAACTGACGGGCTGGTCAAACCCCGCCGAGCTTTTTCTCGGATACGAATTCGCCAACCCGACGACGCTGCGCCTTGGGCGATTTGATCTGACATTTCTCGTCATCGTGATTCTCCCGCTGGTGATGATCGCAGCGTCCTTTGATGTGTTTGCCGGAGAACGAGAACGCGGCCGCGTGCGCATCACGGCGGCGCAAGCCGGAGAAATTACGCCGTCTGTCTGGAAGCGGTTGTTCCTAAGGAACGCAGCGATCTGGTCTGTATGTTCCCTAATTGCTTTTGCGGCGGCGATTTTTGCGCCGGCGCCGCAAATGTCCGCCGCCCGGTTAACCAGTTTCGCGCTCTGGTTGGGAACCGCATGGGTTTATGGCTTTTTCTGGTTCTCACTGATTGCCTTCGCCGTCGCATTTGCCAGGCAAACAGAAACCGTCGCCGCCACGCTCTTTTCAGTCTGGGCGGTTGTCGTTTTCGCTGTGCCGGCGGTCGGCGGCGCTATCGCGGAGGCGGCGTACCCGCCGCCCTCGCGCCTCGTTTTTCTTTCGGAGATGCGCGAAGGCGAAGTTGAGGCCGTTCGCGAAGCGGAGAAGCTGACCAACACATTCCTTGCGGAGCATCCTGCAATGGCGCCAAGCACGGAAGGCGTTCCCGGCTATTTCAGGGGCGCATTCCTGTCCAACATGGAAGCGGCCAAGCGCACGACGCCGGTCCTTGAAGCGTTCACGCAATCGAGGCGTGACCGAAAATCGCTCGTCGACAAGATGCAGTTTCTCTCTCCGGCGCTCATTGCGAACAACGCTCTTGTGTCCATCGCCGGCGGCGATGTTGCGCGCAATATGGCGTATCAGGAGCAAGCCCGCGCAGCGTTGGACGATCTTTATGAACGCATCGGCCCCGCCATCGTTGCGAAGCAGCGGATTTCCGTCGCCGACTTTGACGCGATCCCGCGTTTTGTGTTTGAGGAGCAATCGCCGGCCCAGAAGGCGGCGGCGTTCGCGGCGCCGTTGAGTTTTCTTTTCATCGTGTCGGTGTTGCTTCTCTTCCTCGCGCGCCGCCGTTTGGCGTCGCCGCTGGAAGCGTTGTTGTAGCCAACCGTCAATCGCACTAGCGCTTTATGCAGCCGTCTGTGAACGCAAACCGCATTCAGTCGCTGGATTTCCTGCGCGGATTAGCAATCCTGGGCATGTTGGTCGCCAACATTCCCTGGCACGCCGGCGACTCCATGTCTCGCCTGAATGATCCGGACCTCGCGAGCGTTGCCGCATGGCTGGCGCAGTATTTGATTTTCGACCAGCGTTTTCTGCCCATATTCTGCATGCTGTTCGGCGCGAGTATTTTGCTGCTAGCGTCGCGACCGAGCGCGCCTTCGCCATTCGCACCGTATTTTCTGAAGCGGATGCTTATTCTGTTTTTTATTGGCGCAGCGCATGCCTATATTCTGTGGCCCGGCGATATCCTGATTACCTACGCTGTATGCGCCCCATTTTTGCTTCTCGCCATGAATTGGAGTCCCGGCCGATTGCTGGCGCTCGGCGCATTATTGAAAGGCGTCGATCTGGTCTTCGGGGAATGGCCGCAAGTTTATGAAGCAACGCTGGAATACGCTCTGTTTTCATGGTGGGTTGATTACGGTGCGGCGCCGTCAACAATCGATGAGGCCTATGCCGGGAACTACGGAGACCTGTTCGCTTATAATGCGTGGCGCAATCAGTTTATCCAATGGACCGCGTTGCCGTATTTTCGCATCTGGAACGCACTCGGATTCATGCTTATCGGTATGGCGCTGTTTAAGCTGAACATCCTGCAAGGGTTCGGATCGCGGGCGTTCTACATGCGCATGACAACGTTTGCTCTGGCGCTCAGCGCGCCGCTGGTCATCTACGGCGTTCTCGCGCGGGTCGGTGTCAACGAAACAGTCGGCCCATATTTCGGGTTCACAACTGATTTGCCATTGCAAAACGTCACATTCCTTGCCGGATGCGCCATTGGCTCCTTCGCGGTCCTTGGCGGCGCCCATCTTTTCTATCGTCGGTTTGCGGGCGCGGCGACAGCGCCCATTGAACGCGTTGGCTGCATGGCGCTGACCAACTATATTTTCCATTCAGTAATTTTTCTGGGCGTCTTTCATATCTTCAAGGTCTTGCCGTTTAACGCGCTGGATCACGACGCGCTTTTTGGTCTTGTCGTGCTGACCTGGATTTTTCAGATTGCGTTCAGTTGGTTCTGGCTTTCAAAATTCCGGCAGGGGCCTGTGGAAGCCCTGTGGCGAAAAGCCGCCGCATTCGTCGCGTGAGTGGGCGTTTCGATCAGCGCCCGCCCTGTCGAATCAGTCCTGTGCTGCAGCGCGAAATTTACCGGTATTGCGGATTTACGCTTTGATGCGCCGACGGATTTTGGTCCCACCCATAAGGTCCGCTCGACTCATCGCGCGACAGGTGACGATTGGCGTGCGGATATGATAACATTCATCCATGGGCTTCTGGCGAACCATTCCGGGTGCGAAAAACCTGTTCCCCGTTTCCATCGGGGCGTTGCGTTTGGCCTGCATAGTCGCAGCATTCTTCATGGCGGTTGGCGCGTCTTACGCATCGTCCCATGATCATGCCGATCATGACATGGACGTCGACGGGGCATGCGTCGTCTGTACGGTCGCAGCGCAAACCGATGTAAAGATTTCGCCCGAATCCGCGTCAGTAATATTCCAGCCCCACTCGGTTCTCGGATGCGCGATCCAAGTCCACGGCCTGATCGTCGGCGCCGTTGCATGCGGCGCTCATCGCGTGCGGGGACCGCCTCTCTCTATTTCTTCTCATTGAAAGGGATGCATGCGCGTTAAGCGCGACGAAATAGGAGAGAGAGATGGGAGTCCAGATAAGCGCTGCGGCGGAAGCCGGGCGTTATGTTGAACAGGTTGATTCAGACACCCGGTTCGAAACGCCGACGCTCAAGCGTAATGAGCAACTCGTATACAACGCGCTTTGTCAGTCACAGACGCCGTTAAAGGCTTATGACCTGCTTGATACGCTACAGGAACATGGCCTGCGTGCGCCGATGACCATTTATCGGGCTCTTGAGGCTTTGATCGCGAAGGCGTGCGTTAAAAAGATCGAGAGTCTGAATGCATTTGTTGCGGTCGATTTCGAGCAGACGTCGCACGCGCGGGCGTTTCTGATCTGCCGCAAATGCATGCAGGCCAAGGAAATTGCGCTCGACGAGGAACAGGTCGCAGCGCTCTTTGCGCCGATGGACGTCTCTGTCGGCGATGTGCGCGTTGAAGCGTTCGGGGACTGTCATCAGGTCTGCGACGGCGGTTAGACCGGTTCGGCGGCGATGACATAGTTGCGGCAACCGCGCAGGGCGCCGTCCTTGTCGATGATTTCTAGGGCGGCGGTGCGCAACGCTTCGCCGCGCGCGGCTAGGGCCTTTGCAAGCGTGCGATCGCTTAGCGACTGCAGGCCCGGCGCGCACATGTCGATCTGCGCATTCACGAAGGCTTCCTTGTACCCGATCGCGAAGTGTTTGACATTGCGAACGGCAAATCCCGCCCGTTGCAAATGATCGGCCGCCCATGGCGCAGGGTATTCGCGGTACGGAATATTGCCTGCATGGAGCATACAGGCGTCGCGAAACCGTCCGATTTCCCAGATCACGCGCTCCGATACGTTTTTCGGCTGCGCTGTCGGCACGTAGGGCTCAAGGCCGGTGACGTATAGGATTCGCCCAGTGACGGGACGCAGCCGCGCGAACAGATACGACTGGAAGTAGGGCGAAAACCCCTCGATCGCGCCCAGCAAGTACCCCGCAAGAACAGTATCAAATACTTCGTCTTTTAGCAGGCCCGCATCCGCCCAGTTGCCCAGAACAATCTGGTCTTGCGGTCGCATCGCCGTGTTGATCGCTTCGCGCGTTCTGTCCGCTTCGCCCGCCGAACAGGTCACCGCCGTCCAGCGCGTCGTGGCAAGCCCCGCGACCCAGCGAAGCGAGTTGGCGCCCGTTCCAGCGTCAAGCATCGCGCCCCAGGGGCGCTCGCCCTGTAACTCTTCGATATATCGGAAAAGCGCTGAGTGTTTTCGTTCGGTCAACGCAATACCATAACAAACATTGCAGCACTGAAACTGCAAATATCACTGATTGGGGATTGGAATACCATTGCAAACCATCAAATCTGAGCTTCGAAAAAGCTTCGTTTTTGCGTCGATTGTGCTTCGAGTTTGGCAGGTCGGACCTTGGAACGAGCTTCGTTTGACCTACAATATGGCGTCATAGCTTAGTCATATGGCTACGATAGGTCGATTATAGGTATATCTATAGGTCTACATTTATGAACATATTCCATCTGATATAGTCGGCATAATTGCGTTCAAGGATTTCGGCGCTCCGGAAGAGAGAACTCAACTAGGTATCTCGTAGATATCTCGCTTGTATGTCATCGGTATCATTGTTCACTGTATGGTCTCTGTCGAGAGTATCCTGACAGGTATCGAATACGGGTATCTCAATCATTCGTTAGGCCCCGGTATTCGCAGACCTATTTCGTGAATCTCATAGATTGCCTCATGGGATTGACGTGCTAGAAAAGTTGGCATATTGTAATTGCCAATAAGGTAGTATAGCCATGTATCTGCAGTCGTCGCTTGCAACGAGTTCGACGCCTGTCCGCGCGAAATATGATGATAAAGCGGGCAAGGGGCGGTGTCGCGTATTCGTTGAGCGAACGGCAAGACCTTTCTCCGGGCAGCCGCCTCATGCGCTCCTGGATACGGCTGATATTGGACTTCTGCTCAACGCTGCACCGCGCACCGTTTATCGCTGGATCAGTGAGTATAACTTGCGCCCTTCGATCCAGCATGGTCGCGAATATCTTTTTCGAAAAGACGAATTGCTTCGCTGGTTCGATAATGACCGTCCCGTTATGGGGCGGCCGCGAACGCGTTAGACGCGGAGGAGGAGGGATTGTCGCTATGTCCAAAACGACGCCCATCCTTCTCAACCGCGACGAAGCACGTGCTTATTTGGGCGGCATTGATCCGGAAAAGATCGCGCCGCCCTTGCGCTACGGTCGGTCGGTTCGGTGGGCGCGCTGGGCGCTTGACGAGAAAATCAAGGCCGACGCAGGATTGAAAGCGGGGGACGGTGGAGACGCTTATGACGCGTGGCGGCGGAGTCGTGGTGAGATTGAAGGGGCTTCATAAAGTCCGGCGTAAGCTTGCGGACGGATCGTACCGCACGCACTATTATGCTTGGCGTGGCGGACCTCGCGTTGAAGGGGCGCCGGGAACGCCGGAATTCATTGCCAACTACAATCGCGCCGTACAGGATCGGCGGGCGCCGGTGTCGAACTCAATTGCGTCGGTTGTTGCCGATTATAAGCGTTCGGCGCGCCATTCCGATCTTGTTCTAAAGTCGCGCACGGATGAGTGCAGAAATCTCGACAAGATTCTCGATAGATTTGGCACAGCTCCAATCCGTGCATTCAATGATTCAAGAATGCGCAAAGATATTCGCGATTGGCATGTGTCGCTGGATGGCGACCGTAGCGCGGATATCGCGCTAGGCGTATTACGCAAAGTATTGAATTTCGCCCGCGATGACGGGTTAATTAGCCTAAATCCCGCTTCCGGTCATCGGCTTCGGTACAGCGCCAACAGATCGGAGATCATTTGGTCTCCTGACAAGTTAGAATTGATATGCTCTGTTTCGTCGCAAGAGTTGGCGCGCGTTATTCTGTTATCTGCATATTCTGGGCTTGCCCGTACAGATTTGTGCAAGCTTACTTGGTCGAAAGTGTCTGAAAACGCAATTCAGTTTAGTCGGTCGAAGACCGGCGAGTTAGCCACAGTTCCAATTTTTCGTGAAATCCGGGCTGTGCTCGAATCAACACCAAAAATATGCCCGCATGTTCTGACGAACACGCGAGGCAAGCCATGGACGCCGGACGGTTTAGGAACGGCGTTTGATAGGGCGAAGCGTAAGGCGGGAATAGTCGATTTAAGGTTTCATGATTTGCGAGGAACCGCCGTTACATTTCTTTATGCCCAAGGTCTCAATGACTCGGAAGTTGCCGATATCGTTGGCTGGTCGGAGAAATCCGTTTCGGCGATCAAGAAGCGATATGTATCTCGCGAAGCGGTTGCAAGCGCACTGATCGCCCGTCTCGAAAGAACAAAACGCGTCTGAAAACTGTAAACGGTGTGTAAACGGTCCAAAGCGCGAACAAGGCCGCGCGAATAAGTCTCTACAATTTCAATGAGATAATGGCTCCCCGAACTGGACTCGAACCAGTGACCCGCTGATTAACAGTCAGCTGCTCTACCAACTGAGCTATCGGGGAACGCCGTTGGAGCGAGGCGTATAGCAAAGGCGTCTGCACGAATCCACACTCTTTTTTCGCGATATTTCGCGGGCTTTGGCGCGGGCCCCGCGACGGGCGCGGACCGGGATTTGCGCGGCGCGGGAAGCGGCGGTTAACGGCGGAACCGCCCGCAACGCGGTCTTGGCCGGCTTGCAAAAACGCGATCTTTTTGGGCTCTGAATGCGAGACGGCCCCGCTTGGGGGAAACGGGGCCGGTACTCACTGTCGTGGGGTATGGTGGGGTATCTTCTCGGGAGAAGACGTTACCAAGATGTCGCCAAACTGTTAAAAAAGGGTTAATCGCGGCGACCCTGAAATCCTCGTCCGATTCGCACCGGCGGCCTATTCCGCCGGTCCGTATATCGGTCTTTCGCGGCCCGCCGGCGGCGTTGCGCCATGGGCCGGCGCGCCGTCCGTGTCGGTTTCCATCGGATTGCCGTGACCGACCTTCGGCTGTTTCACCCCGGTCCAGGCCCAGCGATAGAACCGCGCGATATCAGCGCCGACCGCATACATGGCCGGGACAAACACGAGCGTGACGGCGGTTGCAAAGGCGACGCCGAAGGCCAGTGAAACAATCGTGGGTTTCAGGAACTGCGCATCGGTCGATTGCTCGAACATGATGGGCAAGAGGCCGATAAAGGTTGTGAATGACGTCAGCATGATCGGCCGGAACCGACCGACGCCGGCGGTGACGAGGGCGCCGAATGCGCCCATGCCCTTGGCGCGCAGGCGGTTAACGTAGTCGATCAGCACGAGATTGTCGTTGACGACAACGCCGGCGGCCGCGGCGACGCCAAAGAACGAGAACATGGCGAAATCGATGCCGAATAACACATGCCCGAAAATCGCGCCCATAAAGCCGAAGGGGATCGCCGTCATGATCAGCGCCGGCTGCCAGTAGGAGCTGAAAGCGATCGCCAGCAACATGTACATGACAAACAACGCGGTGAAAAAGAGCGGGACGATTTCCTTCATAAACTCGGCTTGTTCCTCCGCGTTGCCGCGCTCAGCAAGGGACGCCTCAGGGTGACGGCGCTTCCATTCGGGAACGAAATTTGTCCGGTAATCCTCCATGAGCTGGCCGCGATCGACCGTTTCGCGCACTTCTGCTGTAACCCGCGCCGAGCGTTGCCGGTCGCGCCGCTCAATGCGTTTAAAACTGGGGGCGAACTTCGCGTCGGCGACGGCCGTCAGCGGCACTTCGCGACCGTCGGCGGTGCGGATGCGCATGGATTCGATGGTGGCGAGCGACTCGCGCGCCGCTTTCGGATAGCGCACCATCACGCGCACATCCTGTCCGTCTCTCGGCAGGCGCTGGACTTCCTCGCCGTAAAAGGCCTGGCGCACCTGGCGCGAAACTTCCGCAAGGGTGAGGCCAAACCGTTCCGCGCCCGGTTTCAGTTCAATCTGCAATTCCGGCGTCGCCGATTGCAAATTGTTGCGTACGTCATAGACGCCCGGCAGGGTGCGCAAATAGTTTTGCAGGTCGATCGTCGCCAGGCGAAGGTCCTCAAGGTCGTCCCCTTCGATCCCGAATGAGAGGTCGGCGCCCTGGTCATTTTGCGTATAGTTGACGTTAATTTCTTCCGCATCAGGAATATCGCCGATTTTGGTACGGAACATGGTCGCCAGTTGCTCTGTCGATTCCGGTCTGTTCACGGCGTCGGTCACTGTAATGTAGGAGATCACTTCGCCTTCGTCCGCGGCGAGATAGACCGCTTTGATGTAGGGCTCGCCATCCTCGGCGTTGCCGAGATCAGAGCGCAAATCCTGAATGGACTGGCCGACATCCTCATAGATCTGCGTCGTCCGGTTGAAAGAGGCGCCTTCCGGAAGGCGCACGCTGACCGAGACGAATGAGCCTTGAATTTCCGGCATGAATTTGAAGCCGACCCAGCCTTGCGCAAGCAGGGCGAAGGAAAAGGCGAAGGCGACAATGAAGAGCGAGACGGTGAAATACCGGAAGCGCAACGCCCCTTGTATGAACGGCCGATAGACCGTGCGCGCGACCGTGATGATCCCTTCGGAAAAAATCTTCTGCACACGGTAAAATGCGCCGCTCTTGTTTTGCGGTTTCAGGTGCGAAAGGTGCGCGGGCAGGATAAAAAAGGCTTCGATCAGGGAGAAGATGAGTGCAAACGTAATCGTCAAGCTGATCTGGCGCGTCATTTGCGCAACGCCGCCGCCCACAAACGCCCATGGCGCAAAGGCGATGATGGTTGTCACCACTGCGAAGAATACCGGTTTGATGACAAGCTGCGTGCCGACGACAGCCGAATCCGGACCGCCGACGCCATCTTCTTCAATTCGGTTGTGAATACTTTCCCCGACAATAATGGCGTCGTCGACGACAACGCCGATCACCAGCAGAAAGCCGAAGATCGACAGGAAGTTCAGCGAAACGCCCGCCGCCGGCATGAAGATAAACGCGCCGGCAAAGGCGACGGCGATGCCGATAGCGACCCAGAAAGCAACGGCGGGACGCAGGAACAGCATCAGGATAATCAGCACCAGGAATAGGCCGATAAACGCATTGGACGCCACAAGCCCGAGCTGCGCATTGAACGGGTCAGCGCCATCGAACCAGGGGCGCAATTCCGCCTTGCCGTCCAGTTCCTCGTTCTTCTCGTCGATATAGGCGTTGAGCGCTTCGGAAAGCTCACTGATATTGCCGGATTCCGGCATTTGAATGGCGATCGAAATTGCCGGTTTGCCGTCGACTGTCCTGATCTGTCGGCGGTCCTCAAAACCGTCGACCACATTGGCGACGTCGGCTACGCGAATGACCGAGCCATTCCGGTCCTGACGAATGATGATTTGCTCAAATTCTTCTGCCGAATCGGCGAGGGATCGTGCGGCGATCTGCAGATTGCCGGTTTCGGTGCGCACCTGTCCGCCGGCGAGATTGAGCGATGATCCGCGGATGGCGCGTGCGACATCGTCGAATGTCAGGCCGTAGCGGCGCAGCGATTCTTCGGAAACTTCGATGGAGACTTCTTCGCGCTCCTCGCCCCACAAGCGCACGAGGGGAGAGCCGTTCGGTAGTTGTGAGACCTCATCGCGAATATCGCGGGCGAGGCGGTTGAGTTCGCGCTTCGACAAGTCACCCCAGAGGGCGATGAACATGCCGGGCGAGTTTACAGACCATTGCGAGACCGTTGGCGAGAAGGCGTCGCTCGGCAAGGTCGATATGCCGTCAACACGGTTCTTGATCTCGTTCAGGAATTTCGTGGCGTCCATGTCCTGGTCGCCTTCGACGCTGATGGACGCGCGGCCTTCGCGCGCTACCGAATCGATATGGATAACGCCGTCAACGCCGGCGATCGCCTCTTCAACGCGCAAGACAACCTGTTCTTCGATTTCTTTCGGCGAGGCGCCCTGCCAGATCACGTTGATGTTGGCGCCGGTGAAGTCCATCGCCGGATCGAGTTCGCGCTCAAGGCTCGTGAATGCGAGCACGCCGGAAACAAGGCATGCGATCATCAACAGGTTTGCGGCGACCGTATTGCGTGTCCACCACGAGATGATGCCGGTCATTGATTGTCTCCAGCGGCGGCGCCGGCGGCGGCGCTTGCGGTGAGATCGCGTTCGGGCGTCGACGGCGCGGTTTCGAGATCGGTGGGCGCGACTTCGTCGCCGGGCTCGGCGCCGCGGAGCGGCGAGGTGACGATGCGTTCTCCGGGCGCGAGTCCCGAGGCGACCGTGAATGTTTCCTTGTCGCTGGCGACGACTTGTATGCGCCGGCGTTCAAGGAGATTCCCCTCGCCGATCACATAGACGGCGTCGCGCCCGTGCAGGGCGGCGATAGGTAACACGATCGCGTCGTCAAAGCGGCTGCCTTGAATCTGTGCGTCGACAAAGAGCCCCATGGCGAGCGGCGCGCCGTCGGACGAGGCGCCGTCGCCGTAAGGATCGTCGACTACCGCAATCGCAGAAATCTGGCGCGTCGCCGGGTCTATGGCGCCGTCGGTGCGCGCGACGCGCGCTGTCCACTCGTGGGCCCGGCCAGCGATGGACGCCGAAAGGCGAACCGGCGGGCCCGGGTTTTCCGCGCTCTCCACAAAGGCGACCGGCAGGCCAAGCTTGGCGAGATCGTTGTCCGTGAGCGGCAGGCGAATTTCGGCGACATCGGTTGAAAAGATGCGCCCGAGCTGGGCGCCCGGCGCCACATACTGACCTTCGCCGACAATGCGCTCGCGCACGCGGCCCTTGAACGGCGCGCGGATGGTCGTGCGGTCCAGGTCGAGGCGGCGCGCGCGATATTCGGCGCGGGCCTGTTCCAGTTGCGGCACCCGCAAGGCGAGGTCTGTCGGGTCTTCCTCGCGGCCCAGTTCTTCATAGTCCTTGCGCGCGAGCGCCGCTTCCGCTTCTTCCTGCGCGAGGCGCGCGCGGGCGGCGGCGGCGGTCGCCCGGTACGGGGCGTCCTCGATCTTGATCAGCACATCGCCTTCCTCGAAGGCGCCGCCGTTCACATAGTTCTCGGACATCGTCACGATCTGACCGGCGACCTGCGCCGTGAGGTTGATGTCAGTGCGCGGGCGCACTTCCCCTTGCGCGGAGACGTCAAGAGTCGTGGGCGCGGTGTTCGCGACCGTAAAAAAGACGGCGGGGGGCGTCGTTTCCGGCGCCTTGCGTTCGATCTCCGGTTTCAGGGCGTTCATGATCAAGATGATCGCAACGCCGCCGCCGAGAATGCCGACCGTGCCGAGGATGGTGAATAGTTTGCGCAACATGACGCTTACTCTCTGATTTCTGTATCAAGCAGCGCAATGCGGTCCGCAGTCAGGAAGTCCCCGCCAATGGCGAGATAGAGCTGGACGCGGTTCGAAACACGCTGCTGCTTGGCTTGTATGTATTGGCCTTCCGCCGAAATACGACGGGTCTGTGCATCTAAAAGATTAAAAATTGTCGCGGCGCCAGAGGAATAGCGCCTTTCCGTGAGGTCTTCCGCTGCGGCGGCCTCCTCAAAAGCGAGGCGCAGGGCGTCTTCTCGCAGCGCCAGCAGGGTTTCCGCTGCGATAGCGTTCTCCGCCTCTTCATAGGCGCTGAGCACGGTCTGGACGTAATTATAGACGGACGCTTCGGCCTCGGCGCGGGCGCGTTTGGAGTTGTAAAGGAGGCGCCCGCCCTGGAAGAGGGGCTGCGTGATGCCGCCAATCAGGTTTCCGGCAAGGCGGCGCGCGTCGATGAGGTCGGCGAAAACGGGTCCCGACGTGCCGACCTGCGAGGTCAGCGTAAATTGCGGCAACAACTGTTTGCGCGCGACGCGCGAGCGCAGACCCGCCGCCTCCATGCGCGCTTCCGCGGCGACGAGATCCGGGCGCCGGGAAAGAATGTCGCCCGGTGCGCCGGCGCCGGCTAGGGGCGGGAGCAAGGGCAATTCTTCGGTGGCTTCCAACTCCGCCGCGGGATAGCGCCCAAGCAAGACTTCCAATGCGCGCGCGGCTTCTTTTTCAAGACGCTGACGCAAGGCGAGGTTCGCCTGGCTCGATCCCAACGCTGAGCGTGACAGGCGCACATCGAGGCTTGAAGCGACGCCGCGCTCATAGCGGCGGTCAGTGACGCGCAAATTGCTTTCGCGGGCGGCGACATCACGCTCGGCGAGTTCGCGCTGCTGGCGCGCTTCAATCAGCGCGAACCAGGCCTGCGCCGTGCGCGCGGCGATGGAAAGCTCCGCGCCGGCGAGGTCCGCATACGCGGCCGAAGCGTCTTTATAGGAAGCGCGCGTTTCGTCGACGAGGCGGCCCCAGACGTCAATCTCCCAGCGCAACTGTCCGCCTAAAGAATAGTTGTTGATCCACAGGCGTTTATCGGCGTCGACAGGCGCACCGCCGCCTCCGCCGCCGGCCCCCGCGCCGGCCTGCGCGGCGGATGTGGGGTCAATGACGATGGCGTTGCGTGATGCGCTGAGGCTGGCGCCCACGGTCGGCAAAAGGTCTGCGCGGGAAATTCGAGCGCGCGCGCGCGCCTGTGTCAGGTTTGCGGCTGCGGCGCGCAGATCGTTATTATTGTTGATCGCTTCGATGATGATATTGGTGAGCGCTTCGTCCTCAAACGCCGCGACCCAGTCGCCGGTTGGCGCATCGCCGAGCGCATCGTCCGCCGCCCAGGCCGCAGGTCCGTCCGGGAGCTTGGCGTCAAGAATTTCATCATCAACTGTGGCGCAGGCGGTCAGCGCCAATGCGCCGAGGGCGCAAGCCGCAGGCCGGACGCTAATACGTGCGCCGCGTAAATTTCGCTTGCCAATACTCATGACGCCCGGTGTCCTTTTCTTAAATGCGCCGTTTTTGACGTTTATGCGCCCACCGGATCGACCGATTCAAGGCCATATCGCCCAGCGGAGCAGCCATTGCGACAAACGACGGAATTTCCGGCGCGGGCCGCATTCACGGAAGCTAGCGCGCCCGTTTGACATCATAGTTAATAATAAGTCGCCAGCTACGGATTTTCGGTTCAAAACCGTTGCATTTTGGCCATTCCGGCGCCGATTCTGACGCTTTGATCCTGGAAATCCGAGAAAATGGCGGCGCGCGCGGGTTTCGCTGGAGGCTACGGCCGGAATCGAACCTCTGGCGCGCGAAGGCGCGCAAAACCAAAAATGCGCCGGTTCGGAAGGAACGACAGAAAATGGAGGCCACGGCCGGAATCGAACCGGCGTACACGGCTTTGCAGGCCGCTGCGTCACCACTCCGCCACGTGGCCGTTTTCAGGAGCGAGCGGCTCTCTTAGCGGCTGCATCGGGGCCGGTCAAAAGAATTTGCCGCGCTTCGTATCAATAGCCTTCCGTTGCGCCTGCGCCGCGCCGGCGCTATGCCGCTGTCAGAACGAATTGCAGCTCCCGAGTCGCGCTCATGAATTACGAAGCCGCCCGCCGGCATATGGTGGAAAGCCAAGTCCGCCCGAATGACGTCACTGATTTGCGCATTCAGCGGGCCATGGAGACAACCCCGCGTGAAATTTTTGCGCCGCCGGAACTGCGCGATCAGGTCTATGTAGAACGCGAGATCGAATATGCGCCGGGGCGGCGTCTGTTGCGCGCGCGCGATTTCGCAAAGCTTGTGGCCTGCGCAGACATTCGCGAGGGCGATCTTGTTCTGAACGCCGTGTGCGGCAGTGGTTATTCGACGGTTATTCTGGCGCAGCTCGCCGAGATGGTCGTCTCGATTGAAGGCGACGAGGCCTTGGCCGCGAAAGCCCAGGACAATCTCAACACACTCGATGTTTCCAACGCGGCGGTAATTACCGGCGACCCGGCGAAGGGGGCGGCGGGGCAGGGGCCGTTTGACGTTATCTTTCTTGGCGGCGCCATCGAACAACGGCCGGACGCCCTGATCGGCCAGTTAAAGGACGGCGGTCGCCTCGCCACGATCGTCCGCGAGGGCGGCGTCTCGCGGGGCGGCGTCTTCGTGAAATCCGGCGCCGCGGCGTCTTTTTCCCCACGGTTTGACGCCGCAACGAGCGCCGTGACGCCGGGTTTTGAGCGCAACAAAGCGTTTGTTTTTTGAGTGGGCGCCGGAACGGCGTCGCGCGTTAAGGGGACGGTAAGAAAGGCCTTGATACGGGTAGGCCTTGATCCGCGCGGCGAAGCGCCCGAAAACCTTAACGCTGGACCGGTTTGCCGGTCCAAAGGACCTTGAATTCGCTTCCTACGAAGGACTTTTCGCGTCGATGGAAAACGCACAACCAGAACCCAGTATGGAAGAAATCCTCGCGTCGATCCGTCGGATTATTTCCGAGGATGAAGAAGGCGCGCCGGCGGAAACGCCCGCTGCATCGGAAAGCGCCGCCAAGCCGACGCTTGTACGCGAACCCGCTGAGCCGCCAGCGCGCGAAACCGACGCCCATGATGGCGCGGGCGACCATTTAAAAACGGAAGACGTTGAAATGATTAAGAAAAATGTAGCAGAAGCTATGCAACACGATACGGAGGACGCCATGTTGGACGAAGGCGCCGCCAGCGCTGCATCAAGCGCTTTTGCCAATCTTTCCGATTCCGTCCGGGTCTCCGAAGGACCGGGCCGGACCCTTGAGGATCTCGTGGTCGAGATGCTGAAGCCCATGGTGAAGGACTGGCTCGACGCCAACCTGCCCGCCATTGTCGAAGAAAAGGTCGAAGAGGAAGTCCAGCGCGTCGCCCGCCGCCGCCGCTAGGTTTTTTAATCGCGAGACGCTTCATGAATTTCTGGCCGGTCGCATATGCGGCCGGCTTTTTCGTGCGCGTTCGCAGGATTCTCCCATGTTGAATCCCCGTCTGGTTCGATTAGGGTTCGCAGCAATTTTGTAACCGACCTCACTTCCCCGGAGCCTGTTATGACTGCATCGAAAATTCTCGCCGGCGTTGCGGCGGCGCTATGTATTGCTGCGTGCGGCGACCGCGGAACGCAGAACGAGGGCGCGCCCGAAGAAACGGCGGCGTCAGGGAAGTATCCGGAAACCATGACAGTGGACCAAACCGACATTTATCACGGGCGCGACGTCGCCGACCCCTATCGCTGGCTGGAAGACGATGTACGCGAGAGCGAGGCCGTCGCCGACTGGGTCGCGGCGCAGAATGCGGTGACCGAAGCGTATCTGGGTACGCTCGCTCATCGCGACGCGATTGCTGCGCGGCTGTCCGCGTTCTGGGACTACGAGAAATTCGGCCTGCCGACGAAGAAGGGCGACTACACCTTTTTCGGGCGTAATGACGGCTTGCAGAACCAGTTCGTACTTTACGTGCAGAAAGGCGACGGGGACCCGCGCGTCCTGATTGATCCGAACACGTGGTCCGACGACGGGGCGACAGCGCTCGCCGCCTATTATCCGTCCCCTGACGGTCGCTTGCTTGCCTATATGATTCAGGATGGCGGTTCGGACTGGCGCACGGTCAGGCTCATGGATGTGGAAAGCGGCGCAATCCTGAGCGATGAGATCGAGTGGGTGAAGTTCTCCGGTCTCTCCTGGGCGAAGAACGGCTCCGGCTTTTTCTATTCCCGCTACCCGGCGCCGGAAGAGGGCGAGGAGTTTCAAAGCCTCAACGTCAATCAGGCGGTCAATTTTCATCAGATCGGAACCGATCAGGCGAATGACGCGCTCGTCTATGCGCGGCCCGACAACCCTGAACACGGGTTCGCGGCGCAGGTCTCATCCACCGGCGAGACGCTGGTCATCACGGTCTGGAAGGGCACGGACGAAAAATACGAAGTCATCCTGATCGACATGACGGATCCGGACGTTGAGAACCTGACCCTCGTTGAAGGTTTCCATTCCGACTACAGCTATATCGCGACGGCCGGCGGCAAGCATTATTTCCGTACGGACGATGGCGCGCCGAAAGGGCGCATTGTCGCTGTGCCGGTCGAACGCGGCCAGTGGGAGGACATCCTGCCCGAGGCCGAAGGCGTGCTCACCGGCGTCAATATCGTCGGCGGCAAGATTGTCGTTGAATATATGGAAGACGTAAAATCCGTTGTCCGCCTCTACGAACTGGATGGCGCTAGCGCCGGCGAAGTGGCGTTGCCGGGTCTTGGTTCGGTTTCCGGTTTTGGCGGCGACCCGGACGAATTCATCACGTTCTACAATTTTGAAAGCTTCAATCAGCCCGATACGATCTACCGTCTCGACATGGCGAGCGGCGAACAGAGTGTGTTCCGGCAGCCCGAAACGGCGTTCAATCCGGACGACTATGTCGTTGAGCAGGTCTTTTATCAGTCCAAGGACGGAACCCGCGTGCCGATGTTTGTGACGCGCCGAAAAGACCTCGATATGTCGGTATCCCATCCGACCTTGTTATTTGGCTATGGCGGATTCAATGTTTCGGTGACGCCAAGTTTTCAGATCACCCGGTTGCAGTGGGTCGATATGGGCGGCGTTTATGTGGTCGCCAACATTCGCGGCGGCGGCGAATACGGCAAGGCATGGCACAATGCAGGCCGGCTCCAGAACAAGCAGAACGTCTTTGACGACTTCATCGCCGCCGGGGAACATCTGATCGACAATGGCGTCACGTCGCCTGAGCAGCTTTCGATCTTCGGCGGCTCCAACGGCGGGCTGCTGGTGGGCGCGGTGGTTAATCAGCGTCCGGACCTTTTCGCCGCGGCGATCCCGGCGGTCGGCGTCATGGATATGCTGCGCTTCAACCAGTTCACTGCGGGGCGCTTCTGGGTCGACGATTACGGCGATCCGGCGAACAAGGATGACTTTGAAACGCTTCTCGCCTATTCGCCCTATCACAATATTGAAAGCGGCGCGGACTATCCGGCGATCCTGGTGACAACGGCGGACACCGACGACCGCGTCGTGCCGGGGCACTCATTCAAATACACCGCGGCCCTGCAGGCGGCGGATATCGGCGATGAACCCCATCTCATCCGCATCGAGACCCGCGCCGGTCACGGCTCGGGCAAACCCACCGACAAGATCATCGAGGAATACGCCGACATGTGGGCGTTCCTCGCTGAGCACACGGGGCTTGAGCCGACGTTCGGCGACGAGTAGCCGGCGCCGTCTTGAGCAATTTGCCGCGCACGCGTAAACCCGCCTTTCAACGCTAGCGGGACAGACAAGTGACGGACGGGCTCGACAAGAATTTCGACTTTTCAGAAGCCGAAAAAAGGATTTACGAACACTGGGAAGCCGCCGGCGCGTTTCAGCCCGCGGGCGACGGCGAGCCGTTCACCATCGTCATCCCGCCGCCCAATGTGACCGGCTCGCTACATATGGGCCATGCGCTGAACAATACGCTGCAGGACATTCTCTGCCGGTTTGAGCGCATGCGCGGGCGGCGCGTTCTCTGGCAGCCGGGAACGGACCATGCGGGGATCGCCACGCAAATGGTCGTCGAGCGCCAGATGATGGAGCGCCAGGAGCCAAAGCGCACCGAGATCGGGCGCGAGGCGTTTGTCGAGAAAGTCTGGAAATGGCGCCATGAGTCCGGCGGCCAGATCATCAACCAGCTTAAGCGCCTTGGCGCCACCTGCGACTGGTCCCGCGAGCGCTTTACGATGGGGGAGAATGGCGAGACCGACGACCAGATGGTGAAAGCCGTCATGAAGGTCTTCGTTGATCTGTATAATGAGGGCCTCATTTATCGCGACAAGCGCCTCGTCAACTGGGACCCGAAATTCGAAACGGCGATTTCCGACCTTGAAGTCGAGAACACCGAGACGGACGGCCATTTCTGGCATTTCAAATATCCGCTTCAAGGCGGCGAAACATACGAATATGTGGAGAAGGATGCGGACGGGAACGTCACGCTGAAGGAAACCCGCGACTACATCTCGATCGCCACAACGCGGCCCGAAACCATGCTGGGCGACGGCGCCGTGGCGGTGCATCCGTCGGACGCGCGTTACGCGCCCATTGTCGGCAAGCTCTGTGAAATCCCCGTGGGCCCGAAAGAACATCGCCGGCTCATTCCGATCATCACGGACGATTACCCGGACCCGGAGTTTGGTTCGGGCGCGGTGAAAATCACAGGCGGGCATGATTTCAATGACTATCAGGTGGCGAAGCGCGCGAATATTCCGATGTACCGCCTCATGGACTGGAAAGCGGCGATGCGGTCCGACGGCGCGCCGTATGCAGAGGAAGCGGCAAAGGCGAAGGCGCTGGTCGAAGCGGGCGGCGAACCGGATGCGAATTATGTGGACGGGATCAACCTTGTGCCAGATGAGTATCGCGGGCTAGACCGCTTTGAAGCGCGCAAAAAAGTCGTCGCCGACATTGACGCCGAAGGCCTGATGATTGCGGTGGAAGACAAGAAGATCATGCAGCCCTTTGGCGACCGCTCCAATGTCGTCATCGAGCCGATGCTCACCGATCAGTGGTTTGCGGACGCGGAAACGCTGGCGAAGCCCGCCATCGAAGCCGTGGAGCAGGGCAAAACGAAGTTCGTTCCGGAAAACTGGGCGAAGACGTATTTTCAGTGGATGCGGAATATCCAGCCCTGGTGCATCTCGCGGCAGCTATGGTGGGGCCACCGGATCCCGGCGTGGTATGGGCCAAGTCAAAGAGCCGTCGAAGCGATGCAGGGCAATTCGGAACCTAGTCGCGGCGCATATGATCTCGACGCCAATGGTCGGCCACCGGAGTCGATAAAGCACATCGACGAATTACATGTATTTTGCGCGATTTCTGAGCAGGAAGCACTTGCTCAGGCGGCTGAGTATTACGGCGATTTGGTCGATAACGTTAAAGTGTCGATGTATGACAAAGTCGACGTTCAATTATTCACCGACGGGCGGGATGGATCGCGCTCAGTCTATTTAAAACAGGACCCCGACGTCCTCGACACATGGTTTTCCTCCGGTCTGTGGCCGTTTTCGACGCTGGGCTGGCCGGGCGATACGGGCGAGCTAAAGACTCACTACCCCAATTCTGTCCTCGTCACGGCGCACGACATCATCTTCTTCTGGGTTGCGCGCATGATGATGCAGGGCATTCACTTCATGGGCGATGTTCCGTTTAAGGATGTTTACATTCATGCGCTGGTCCTCGACGAAAAGGGCCAGAAGATGTCGAAGTCGAAAGGCAATGTCATCGACCCGCTCGTCTTGATCGACAAATACGGCGCCGACGCCTTGCGGTTTACATTGGCGGCGCAGGCCGCGCAGGGGCGCAATATTCGCCTCTCGGAAAACCGCGTTGAAGGCTACCGCAATTTCTCGACCAAGCTCTGGAACGCGGCGCGCTTTGCGCAGATGAACGAGGTGACGCCCGACGCATCGTTTGACCCGGCGGCGGCGAAACTGACCCTCAACCGCTGGATCATTCACGAGGCCAATCTTTGCGTCGCTGACGTGACGCGCGAGCTCGAAGCCTATCGCTTCAATGACGCTGCCGGCGCGGTTTATCGTTTCACCTGGAATGTCTTCTGCGACTGGTTCCTGGAACTCGCCAAACCCGTCTTTCAAGGCGATGACGACGCCGCAAAAAAAGAGACCCGCGCCGCGGGCGCATTCGCCCTAGGGACCATCCTGAAACTTCTCCACCCGTTCATGCCGTTCGTCTCCGAGGAGCTTTGGAATAAGCTCGGCTTTGACGGCGCCCTCATTACGAGCCCGTGGCCGCAAGCTGACAGGGCGCTGGAGAACGCGGACGCCGCCGCTGAAATGCAATGGGCGATCGATCTTATCTCGTCCATCCGGTCCGTGCGTCAGGAAATGAACGTGCCGGTGGCGGCGAAAATTCCGCTGCAGTTCATCGGCGGCGGCGACAAGGCCGCGGCGCTTTTGAAAACCCATGACGATGTGTTGAAACGCCTTGCGCGGCTTTCCGACATCACGATAGCGGACGCCGCGCCCAAGGGCGCCGTACAGATCGTCCATGGGGACGGCGTCGCCGCATTGCCGGTTGCGGATTTCATCGATTTGGACGCCGAAAAATCCCGCCTCGCCAAGGAGCAGGCCAAGGCCGAAAAGGAAATCGCCATGATCGACAAGAAACTCGGCAACAAGAACTTTGTCGAGCGCGCGCCAGCGGAGGTTGTCGAGGAACAGAAGACACGGCGCGCAAGCTACGAAGCCGAGCTTGAAAAGCTCAATGGTGCGCTGAAACGTCTGGCGGATTTGTAGGCTCGCCTTTCGCGATGCCAGCGCAGCCGGCTCGAACCCTCCCTAAAAAGGGAAGGGAACATAACATCGTCAGACGGCGGATAATATCGGCCAGAGCGTTGCGGCGAGGAGCGCGGCGCAGGTCCAGTTAAAGGCGCGCAGGCGTACGCTGTTGGTCAGGAAGCGGCGAAGCTGTGTCCCGAGAAAGAGCCAACTGCTCATGCTCGGCACGCCGGCGCAAATAAAAACGACGGCGACAATCGCTAGGCTTGTGACGGGGCGCGCGTCGCTGGCGTAGGCGCTGACGGCGGCGAGCGACAAGGCCCAGGCTTTCGGGTTCACCCATTGGAAAGCCGCGGCTTCGAAAAACGTCAGCGGGCGCGCACGGGGGTTTTGCTCGTTGCTGCCCGGCACCGCGGCGGTGGCGATCTTCCAGCACAGATAGAGAATGAACACGGCGCTGACGATTTTCATAACTGTGAAGCTCGCGGGAACCCGTTCCATGGCGCTTAAGAGCCCCGCACCCACAAGCCAGAGCATGATGTTGAAGCCAAACAGCACGCCGAGAATATGCGCAGCCGTGCGGCGCGCGCCGAAATTCGCGCCCGACGCCATGACCATCAGATTGTTCGGCCCCGGCGTGATCGAGGTGATCAGTGCAAAGGCGGCGAGGGCGATGAGGATTTCAAGCGGCATTCTGACAATATTATACGATAACTAACGCAAAAGGCTTGCAAATTGTTCGTTCAATGGTGAAATATCGCAATATATGACGGCTATAGACAGTATCGACGAAAGAATATTGCACGCGCTGGAGCGGGACGGACGCATCTCCAATACGGACCTGTCAAAGACGGTGGGACTTTCGGCCTCGGCCTGCCTCCGGCGGGTGCAGGAGCTTGAACGCAGCGGGATCATCAAGGGCTACCGCGCGGTGATCGACCGCGAAAAGCTGGGCGTTGCGTTCACCGCCTATGTGACTGTCGCCCTCTCGGAACACACCAAGAAAGCGCAGCGCGATTTCGAACGGGTGATGAAAACCGCGCCGGAGGTGCGCGAGGTGCACGATGTGACCGGCGCCGTTGAATATATTCTCCGCGTCGAGGCGCGCGACCTTGCCGCCTATAAACATTTCCATACGGAAGTTCTGGGCATGGCGCCGAAGGTTCAGTCGATCACGTCCTATATCGTCATGGAATCAACCAAGGACGAACGCGGTTAGGCGATTTTGTACAAGGGTTTGGCTTACATCCGTTTCGACAGGGTGTCGGCGAGAAAATCATAGACGAGGCGCACCCGGCGGCTGGTTTTGACGTCGCGATGGGCGACGAGCCATACCGGATAGGCCGGCAGGTCGAAGTCCGGCGCTGCGCGTTCGACGCAAGTCTCCTTGTCGCCGACGGCGCAGAGCATCACGCCAACGCCGACGCCTTCGCGGACAAGCGCCCAGTGGACAAGATGATCGCCGCTCCAGGCGACGAAATTGTCCGAGGACAGACGAAACCCGAGACTGTTGACGCCGTTGATGAAGGCCTCGTTCTCTTCGAAGCCGACAAACGGCGCATCGTCGAAGTCGTGCGGGGTTTGCGGGCGTCCGATGGTGTCGAGCAAGGCGGGCGTTGCGTAAAGCGCGGCTTCATCGTCCTTCACCTTGCGCGCAATCAGCGCCGGATCGCCGGGCTGGCCGCTGCGCACGGCGATGTCCGCTTCGCGCCGGCGCAGGTCTGACACGGCGTTGGTGGCGATCAGGTCAACGCTGATGCCGGGCTCGGCGCGCTGCAATTCGGCGATGATCGGCGGCAGGATGTGGATCGCATAGGCCTGGCTCGCGGTAATCCGGATCGTGCCCTCGATGGCTTCGGTCCGGCCCGATGCGGCGAGCGACATGGCGCCGGCCGCTTCCGCCATGGTGCGTACATGATCGACAAGGGCGAGGCCGTTGGGGGTCAGCGCCAAAGCGCGGCCGGTGCGTTCAAAAAGCGCAACGCCGAGTTCGGCCTCCAGCGCCGCGACCTGTCGGCCAACGGTGGGCTGGGTCGCGCCCAGCGCCGAGGCGGCGGCGGAAAGCGAGCCTTCCTCCGCAGTCGCAAGGAACGCCTTGGCGCGGTTCCAGTCAAAGTTGAGGCTTCGCCAATTCATACAAAAATGAATAATAAAACTGCGAAAATCACCAATTTACACTTTAATTTCGCATGAATAGATCATCCGCACAATAACAAAAACGGAGAAACCCCTATGTTTATCGCCAACAGTGCGGCGAATGCTATTTCATCGCCGCGAATTCAGGCAGGACCGATCATGACCAAAAACGCCCGCTTCTGGGATCGGCTGGCGGCGAGATACGCCCGCAAACCGATCGCCGATGAAGCCGCCTATGAACGCAAGCTCTCGGTCACGCGCGAGTATCTGACGCCGGATTCATCGGTGCTGGAAATCGGATGCGGCACCGGCGGCACGGCGATTTTGCATTCGCCCCATGTGCGCGAGATCCGCGCGACCGACATTTCGGGCGAAATGCTGTCGATCGCCCGTGACAAGGCCGCCGCCGCTGGCGTCAATAATGTGACCTTCGAGCGATCCGCCGTGGAAGACATCACGGCGGCCGATCAATCGCTTGATGCAGTGCTCGCCCTGTCGATCCTGCATTTGCTGAAAGATCCGGCAACGGCAATCGCGAATGCCCATCGCTGGCTGAAGCCCGGCGGCGTTCTCGTCTCAAGCACCGCCTGCCTTGCAGACATGAACCCGGTGTTCCGGATTATCCTGCCCGTGGGGCATATCTTCGGCGCCATTCCTTATGTGAATTTCTTTTCCGAGGACGACCTGAAGGCCATGCTGCGCAGCGCCGGTTTTTTGATCGATCATGAGTGGCGGCCGGCGAAAGACAAGGCTGCGTTTATTGTCGCAAAAAAACCGCACTAGAGTTCCGGGTTCTACGAAAAGAAACGCTTCATCCTGAGGAGAAATTTTTCTTCGTCCTTCGAGACGCTCGCTTCGCTCGCCCTCAGGATGAAGAAAAATTTCGTCACGAAGGACGAAGCGGTGCTAGTTGTTATTTGGCGTCCGTCGCCCGATGCCTCAGCCGGACTCCGCCAGGAACGACAATTGCGTGATCATGGCATTGCGTTCGGTCTCGTCCCGGTCGGTGAGGCGGGTTGGATAGTCGCCTGTGAAGCAGTGATCGGTAAAGGCGGGCGCGGCCTCGTCGCGCTTGCCCTTCCGGAACGCTTTGTAGAGACCGTCCAATGACAGGAACGCCAGGGAGTCGACGCCGATCAGCGCGCGCATTTCTTCAACGCTCCGGTCAACGGCGAGTAGCTCTTCCGGCGACGGCGTGTTGATGCCGTAAAAATCCGGATACTGAATAGGCGGGCAGGCGACGCGGAGATGGACTTCCCGCGCGCCGGCGTCGCGCAGGAGTTCGGCGATCTTTCGGCTGGTGGTCCCGCGCACGATGGAGTCGTCAACGAGAACGACGCGCTTGCCCTTGATCAGGCCGCGATTGGCGGAATGCTTGCGGGCGACGCCGGCCTCGCGGATTTTCTGCTCCGGCTCAATAAAGGTGCGCCCGATAAAGTGCGACCGGATCAGCGCCATTTCGTAGGGCAGTTTTGATTTTTGCGCATAACCGATGGCGGCCGGGACGCCGGAATCGGGTATGGGCGAGACGAGATCAGCCTCACAAGGGGCTTCCTTGGCGAGCTTTTCCCCAAGACGCTTGCGCAATTCATAGACGCTTTGTCCGTCCACGATGGAATTGGGCTTTGCGAAATAGATGAGCTCGAAAATGCAAGGACGCGCCTGCGCCGGCGCTGGCGAAATCTGCCGGCTTTCAATCGTGCCGTCGGCGCGGCAGACAACGACTTCGCCGGGCTTGATGTCGCGCACGAACTTCGCGCCGATAATATCAAGGGCGCAGGTTTCCGACGCGAGGATCGGCGCACCGTCAAGGTCGCCCAGAATGAGCGGGCGTATGCCGACCGGATCGCGCGCGCCGATAAGGCCTTCAGGCGTCAGGATTGCGAGCGCGAAGGCGCCTTCGACTTGCTTCAACGCTTCGATCAGCTTGTCGGTCGCGGAGAGATATTGCGAACGCGCCGTCAGTTGCAGGAAGATTTCTGAATCCGACGTCGACTGGAAAATGCAGCCGCGGCGCACAAGATCGGCGCGCAGGATTTTCGCGTTGGTCAGATTGCCATTATGGGCGATGGCGACGCCGGTCTGGTCGAGATCCGCGTAGAGCGGCTGCACATTGCGCAGGACCGTGTCCCCTTGCGTCGAATAGCGCGTATGACCAATGGCGGCGGCGCCGTGCAGGCGCTTGAATACGTCAGCATCGGAGAAATTGTCCGAGACGAGGCCGAGCTGGCGTTCCGTATGGAAATGATCGCCGTCATAGGTGGCGATCCCGGCCGCTTCCTGCCCGCGGTGTTGCAGGGCGTGGAGGCCAAGGGCGCAGATCGTCGCCGCGTCGTCGGTGCCGATAATGCCGAAGACGCCGCATTCCTCGTGGAGCTTGCGGTCCGCAACGGCGTCAGCGTCGGTTTTCCGGTAGTCTTCGCCGAGACCTTTCAGGCGGGCCGCGACACGCGCCGCCGAGAAAGGATTGGCGACGTCGCGGGCCTTATCCATTACTGGTCGTCCCCTTGTAAAAGATCGGCAATGTCGTCTTCGTCGGCGGGCGGCTCAGGGTCCTCGCCATTGGTGGTGACAGTGGTCACGATTTCATCGAGGCTGGTGCGATCCGCGCGGTCATAGCCTTCTTCGCCGGCGTCGCTTGTGGTTTGCGCCGGTTCCGCGCCGATGCCTTCGAGTTCCGTCGATGACGGTGCGAAACTTTCAAACCAGCCCGCCAGTCCGGCCGCGACCGGCTGCGTCAGCGCATTCTTTACGCTGTCGGGCTGGCGCGCCTCGTCGAGGTAATAGGAATAGCCGAGATAGCCGAGGCCGATGAGAACAAGGCCGCGTAAAAATCCGAAAGCGCCGCCGCCGATCTGGTTGTAGCGCTGGGTCTGTTTCGACATGGGCACGCGCTTTAACAGAAGGTGGCATCCGATATGCGCGGCAATGAAGAAGACGCCAACAAGGGTGACGGAGAGTATAACCGCGCCGAAGAAGCTGCCCGAAAGACCGAAAGCGCCAAGAAGGGGCGGGGCGATGATCCAGGCGAGGCCTGCGGCGACCGCGAGCGATACGAGGGTCGATAATTCCTGCAGCCCGCCGCGCAGAACCGCGAACCCCGTTGAGAGCCCGACGACCAAAAGGAACAGTAGGTCAAACATTGATACTCAAAGCCCGCATTTGATCGCGAGGATACTCTTCCCGCGATTCGCCGCTCCCATGGGCCCCTCATTAGCCGCGAATTCGGCCGATCTCAACTGACGTTGTCAGGAATTCGCGCGCACGAATGCGGCAAGGTCCGCGAGGGTTTCCGCTTCGGCGACGTGAAGGCCGTTCGCTTCGGTGCCGCGCGGGGCGAGGGCCCCGTCAAAGCCGAGCTTGCGGGCTTCATTGAGGCGTGCTGCGGTCTGGTTAACGGGCCGCACCGCGCCGGAAAGGGCGACTTCGCCGAAGACCACCTTGCCGGGTTGAAGGGGCGCATCGAAGAGGGATGAACACAGCGCCGCCGCCGCGGCGAGATCGGCCGCGGGCTCCGATATGCGCAACCCCCCGGCGACATTCAGGAAGACGTCATGACGTCCGAAGTCGAGCCCGGCGCGGGCGTCAAGCACCGCGAGCAACATGGAAAGACGCGCTGCATCCCAGCCGACGACGGCCCGCCGCGGCGCCGCCAGCGAGGAGGGCGAGACCAGCGCCTGGATTTCAACGAGCACAGGCCGCGTGCCCTCAATGCCGGCGAAGACGGCGGCGCCGGACACAGGCGTCTCGTTTTCGCTCAAGAACAAGGACGACGGATTAGGCACTTCTGCAAGGCCGCTCGCGGTCATTTCAAAAACGCCGATCTCATGGGCGGCGCCGAAACGATTTTTCACCGCGCGCAGAATTCTGAAATCGCGGCCCGTCTCCGCTTCGAAATAGAGCACGGCGTCAACCATGTGTTCGACGACGCGGGGGCCGGCGATCTGCCCGTCCTTCGTCACATGCCCCACAAGGAGAACAATCGTGTTGGTCTGTTTGGCGAAGCGAACGAGTTCGTGGGCGCAGGCGCGCACTTGTGTCACCGTGCCGGGCGCGGCGGGCAGGGCGTCGGACCAGAGCGTCTGGACGGAGTCGATAATGACCGCGTCGGGCTTGCCGGTTTTGAGGGTCGCCAGAATATCGCGCAAGGCGGTAGCGCTGGCGAGCTTGACCGGCGCTTCATTGACGCCGAGGCGATGAGCGCGGCCTGCGATCTGGGCGGCGGCTTCCTCGCCGGAAATATAGGCGACAGACTGACCGGACTTGGCGAGCCCCGCGGCGATCTGCAGGAGCAATGTTGATTTGCCGACGCCGGGGTCGCCGCCAATCAGCAGGGCGGAGCCGGGCACCAGCCCGCCGCCGCAGGCGCGATCGAATTCCGCGTTGCCGGTGGTGAGGCGCATCGCCGGCGCGCCAGCGTCTTCAAGCGAGGCAAACTCGATTTTCTTCGCCTTGCCGGTCGCGGCTTTGGAGAGAGCGCCAGGGGGCGCAGCCTCGCTTACTTCCTGCTCTATCGTGTTCCATTCCCCGCACGCCTCGCAGCGCCCGGCCCATTTCGCCGTAACGTTGCCGCATGACTGGCAGACGTAAGTATCGGTATTGCGCGCCATGGCGATTTCATCCGCGGTTTTGATAAGGGACGCAAGGCTTCGTCTTGCCGCCTTTGCCCGCAATGCATAGATCATTTGTGCAGCCCGAGCGCGAGGCGAACCATCAATGTTAGAGACCGCATTCACGCCGCCGGCGCCGACGCCGCGTTATGTGCCGCCGGGCGCACGGCCTTCGCTCACAGGCTATCTCAATTATTTCCAGATCATGAAGCGCAATCCCCTCGAAATCTGGACCGAGGGGCATTACCGCGAATTCGTCTGGACGCCGCGGGTGTTCGGCCAGCCTTATGCGATCACTCATGATCCGGCGGCGATCCGTCATTACCTTGTGACCAATGCGGAGAATTACGGCCTTACGCGCATGCGGCGGGCGCTGTTTGAGCCGCTGATCGGCGACGGATTGCTGATCGCCGAGGGCGATCTCTGGAAACGCACGCGCAAGGCGCTGACGCCGGTGTTCAATCATCGCAATGTGCGCGGCTTCGCGGGCGTGATGCGGGACGTCGCGGCGAATGCTGCGGAACGGCTTGCGGGCGAGGACGGCGCGACAGTCCCCATGTCGCGCGAGATGCTGACGCTGGCGCTTGATGTGCTGACGGCGTGTCTTTTCTCCGGCGACGAGGCGATCGATACGGCGCGGTTTTCCCGCAATCTCGACCGGCTGCTCCATATCGCCGGTATGCCGCATCCGCTTGACCTGATGGGGGCGCCGTCATGGGCGCCGAGACTGGGCCGCGGCGATGCGAACCGGCTTGTGGCGGAATTGCGCGATCAGGTGACGGGGCTGCTGGCGGCGCGGCGCGCGCGGGAAGAAGAGGCGGGTACGGATGATTTCCTGAGCCTTTTAATGCGCGCGGGCGCCGACGAAGGCGCGCCCCTGTCGGACACCGAAATTGTTGACAATCTCATTACATTTCTCGCCGCAGGTCACGAAACGACGGCGCGTACGCTCGCCTGGACATTTTATCTTGTTTCAAAGTCACCCGACGCATTCGAACAGGCGGTTGCGGAAATCGACGGCGCCGGTCTCGAAACCGAAGATCCCGCCGACTGGGGCGGGCGGCTTCCTTTCGTGACGGCGGTCATCAAGGAGAGCATGCGGCTTTATCCGGCGGCGGCGATCTTCACCCGGCTTTCCAAGGGGCCGGACCGTCTTGGCGACATCGATATTGCGGCGGGAACAGAAGTCGTCACGTCGCCCTGGGTGCTGCATCGCCATGAGAAATTATGGGAGCGCCCCTGGGTCTTCGATCCGGACCGGTTCATGGGCGCGGCGGCGGAAAAGATCCCGCGCTACGCCTATATGCCTTTTGGCGCGGGCCCCCGCATCTGCATCGGCGCCAGTTTCTCCATGCAGGAGATGGTCATCATCATGGCGGAGTTTCTCGCGCGCCTGCGCTTTGAGCATGTGGGTGCGCAAGAACCGCAGCCAATCATGCGCATCACCGTGCAGCCGTCGACCGAAGTGGAAATGCGGGTGACGCGGCGCGTGCGATGAGCGCGTTGTCATCACCGGGCTTGTCCCGGTGATCCAGAAATGAAATGTTGGTTTTCGCGAACACGCCGGTACTGGATTGCCGGAACAAATCCGGCAATGACAGGCGAACAATGAATCATACGGCGCCAAACAAACTCAACCCTTATATCCACGGGCTTTACGCGCCGGTGGAGAAGGAAATCGCTGCGGGCGCCATTGAGGTTGTCGGCGAAATCCCGCGTGACCTTCACGGAGGGTATTTCCGCAACGGTCCCAATCCGCAATCGCCGCCCACGGGCATGCATCACTGGTTCGACGGCGACGGCATGATCCACGGCATTTGGTTCGAGAATGGCGAGGCTCGCTACGCGAACCGCTATGTCAAAACGCAGGACCGGCAGGCCAATGGCGCATCGCCCCTCGGCGGCATCTTCGAGCCGGCGAAAGACGCCCCCGGCCGCACGGTGCATTACCGCGACACGGCGAATACCGATCTCGTGTTTCACAACGGGCGCCTGCTCGCCTTGTGGTATATTTCCGGCCAGCCCGTCGCGGTCGATGCGTCAACCCTTGAGACAATCCGTACAGAGAATTTCAACGGAAAACTGCCGGGAAATATTTCGGCCCATTCCAAGGTCGATCCCGAAACCGGCGAGCTCATCTTTTTCGATTACGCGCTTTACGAGCCGAAAATGTGGACTGGCGCGGTTTCGCGCGACGGCGCGCTGACCCATTTTCAGGAAATTGATCTCCCCGGTCCGCGCCTGCCCCATGATATGGGGATGACTGAAAACTACGTCATACTGCATGACCTGCCGGTGATTTTCTCTGAGCAGGCGATCCGCAACCGGATGTGGCAGATCCATGTGGCGGACCAGCCGACGCGGTTCGGCGTCGTGCCGCGAAGAGGCGGCGACGCTAAATGGTTCGAATTCCCGACCTGTTATGTTTATCACGTCATCAATGCCTGGGAGGAGGGCGACGAGGTCGTCATGGCCGCGTGCAAGATGGTCCCGAACGGGTTCGACCCGGATCCGAAATACGGGCCTTATGCGGCCATGGCCGATGTGCTGGCGTTACGCGCGCAACCCTTTCTCTGGCGCATGAACATGCAGACCGGCGAGGGAGGGGAAGAACAGCTTGACGATGCGGTGTCGGAGTTTCCGGTCGTCAATAACGATCTCGCCGGGCGAAAAACGAAATATTCCTACCACGTCATATTTGACGATTGCATCGAGCAGCGTTTTTCCGGTCTCGTGAAATATGACCTCGAAACCGGCGCTGCCGCACGGCACGATTTTCCCGACGGCGTCTTTGGATCGGAGCCGGCCTTTGCGCCGCGCCTCGGCGCCAGGCAAGAAGACGACGGCTATCTCGTGACATTTACGGCCGATCTCGACGGCGCGTCGGAAGCGCATATTATCGATGCGCGCGATATGAAGGCGCCGGCGATTGCAAAAATCAAACTGCCGCAGCGCGTGCCCGCCGGTTTTCACGGCGTCTGGGCGCCGGGTGTTTGACAAAAGGACAACATAAATGAGCAACGAGTTGCCGGACCGTTTGAGCGTCAATCCGAAAAGCAAATTCTATAACGAAGCCGTTCTCGAGCGCGATATCGGCGTGCGGTTCCGCGGCGAGGAAAAAACCAATGTCGAGGAATATTGCGTTTCCGAGGGCTGGATCCGCGTCGCCGCCGGCAAGGCCGTCGACCGGCGCGGCGACCCGCTGACGATCCTCCTCAAAGGCCCGGTGGAAGTCTGGTTTAAAGAGCCGGAAGAGGACGCCTAAGCTGGTTGCGCCGGGCGCGTAGACGCCCGCAAAACACGAAAATCGACCGGAATCCCGCATTCGGTGCGTAGTTATGCTCGCCCTCGCCGGCGGCCTTATAGTGGCGTCTGAAATGCTCAGAACCGGACAAATACGCCCGCTGGCCGGCGGCGGGCGGGAGGAAACCTGTCATCGCAGACTGGCAAATTTAGCCGAAACCAGATATTGCTGCACCGCAACATAACATAATGGGCTCATGACTGACACTGCAAAGAGACTTGCTTCCGCGGACGCCTTGAGGGCCGCTTTCCGCGAAGCCGGGGACGCTGCGGAAGCCGATCCGCTGCTCAACCCGGTCCAGTCGCTCGCCTCGCAATTGTTTCTGGCGCTGGAAAAAGGCGCCGCCGATCCGGCGTCGCTTGGGCCGATCATCGAGGAATTCGAGCGCGACAGCTTTGAGGCGCGCGCCGCGGCGTTTCACGCCAATCTCGCTGACGATGATGACGACGCGGCGGCGTTCGAAGCGCTCTCGTCCATGGATTTCGGCGCTTTTCAAAAAGCCGTTGAGCAGGCGTCGGTCGGCGTCGTCTTTACCGCGCATCCCACATTCGCACTGTCATCGGAACGGCGCGGGCTCATTGCTAAATATCCGTCTGCGGAGAAAACCGCATGGCGCGCCCGCGTTTCCGAAACCCGGGCCGGTCCGGCGCCGGCAATCACGCTGATCGACGAACATGACGAAGCGATGAAAGCGATCGCGTTTGCGCGGGACGGCGTCGCCGATCTGAACGGCCGCATCCTCGCCCTTGCGCAGAAACGGTTCCCGAAGGAATGGCGCAAGATTGCGCCGACGCCGATCAGCGTCGCCACCTGGGTCGGCTACGACCTCGATGGCCGTACGGACATTCAATGGGGCCAGACCGTCGCCCTGCGGCTCGCGGAAAAGGCGACGCAGCTTGAGCGGTATGTCGGCCTCCTCGACGAGATCGGTCTCGCAGACAGCCCACAACTCAGCGATTTGCGCGAAACGCTGCGCATCGCCGGCGAAGCAACGCGGCGGCATGCGGACATGTTCACCGGCGACCTTTCTGATCCGGAAGTCGTTGTCGCCGCGGCGAATGCCTTGACGAATGATAAGCACGGCCGCCTCACCAGCCTGAACGAGGCGATCGAAACAATAGGCGCGGCGATCGAAGCGGAAACGAGCGACGATAAGGCGCTGTCGCTGTCGCTGCTCCGCTCGGAAATGCTGGCCTTCGGTCTTGGGGTTTCGCGCATTCATTTACGGGTCAACGCCGCGCAGGTGCGCTCGGCCCTGCGCAATGATCTGGGGCTCGATCCGGACAAAGAGTTTCAGGGGCGCTCCGCTCTCGACAAGGCGTCCACCAAGGCGGGCGAAACGGACGCCCGCGCGGTCAATTTCGGATCGGTGTTCCTCGAACAGATGACCGCGCGGCGCCAGTTCATGTTATGCGCGCAAATCCTTAAACATATCGACGCCGACACGCCGCTGCGTTTCCTCATCGCCGAATGCGAAGCGCCGGCGACAGTCATGGGCGCGATTTATCTCGCCCGGCTTTACGGCGTTGACCACAAGCTTGATATTTCGCCGCTCTTTGAAACGCCGCAGGCGCTGGAAGGGGGCGGCCGGTTCATTGAGCGCTTGCTCGCCGAGCCGGAATATCAGGCTTATGTAAAAAAACGCGGGCGCATGTCGATCCAGATCGGATATTCCGACTCCGGACGGTTCATGGGGCAGGCGACGGCGTCGCTGGGCGCAGAACGGTTGCAGGTCTTGTTTGCGCGCGCGCTCGGCAAGGCGCGCCTGCCGGATGTAGAAGCGCTCATCTTCAACACTCACGGCGAATCCATGGGGCGCGGCGCCTTTCCCGGCGGCTATCGCGAACGCATGGCGCATCTTTCAACGCCGTGGGTGCGCAGCCGCTTTCGCCGCGAAGGCGTCAACCTTGCCGCGGAATTCAGTTTCCAGGGCGGCGAGGGGTATTTGCATTTTCAGACGCAGGCGCTCGCCCGCAACGCGATTTCGACGCTCTGGTCACTGGGCGTCGAGCCGCCGCCGCCGGATTTTTCGGACCGGTACTATGACGACATCAATTATTCCTGGGATATCTACCGCGCGCTGAAAGGCTGGCAGGAAACCCTGTATGCGCGCGAGGATTATCGCGACGTGATTTTTTCTTTCGCGCAGAACCTTCTTTACAAGACAGGCTCGCGGGAGGTGAAACGGGCGACGAGAAACGCCGGCCCGCCGGAAATCCGGTCCATTCGCGCCATCCCTCATAACGCAATCCTGCAACAACTTGGCCTGCCGGTGAATGTTTCGGGCGGGATCGGCGCGGCGAGCGGGCGCGAAGTCGACCGTTTTGTTGAACACACCGCCGGCTCTCCGCGCATGCGCGGCATTTTGAAAATGACGGCGCGCGCCCGCGATCTGACGAGCGTTTCAATCCTTCGCGCCTATGCCGGGCTGTTTGAGCCGGCCTACTGGTCGTCGCTGGCGGGCATGGCGCGGCGCTCGGAGCGTTCGGAACAATATGAATCCGTCCTCCAGGTGCTGCAGCTTGAAAATATTTCCCGGGCGCTTTCCGGCCTTGCAGATTTTCTCGCCCGCGACATGCGCGCCTATGACGCCGTGCGCGATGAGATGGGCGAAACGAGCCGCAGCGTAAACGGCGCCGGGATCGACGCCGATCTTGGCGTATTGCACGCGTTGCGGCAGGCGTTGATCGGGCGCGCGGCGGCGCTTGTTGCGCAGGCCCCGGCCTTTTCGCGCCGCCATGACGTCAACCGCAATGACATTATTGAACTCGCGCTGGAAATGCGCCTGAAAGAGGCGGCGTCGATCCTTGAACGGATCTTTCCCAAAGACAGCCCTGCCGGGGCGGCGTTATCGAACCTGAAAGAACCGGTCGAAAAGAGCGACGGCCATGGCGGCGCCTATCCGGAGATTCACGAAAAGATCATCAAGCCGTTGCTGGAAATCGACGAATGCTTTTTCAAAATCAGCGCGGCGATTGCGAACCACTATCGCGCATACGGGTGAGGCTGGCGGTTACGAGTTGTCGCCGAACTTCTCGTAAAAATGTTTTCGGCAGAGCGCGATATAGCGCTCATTGCCGCCGACCTCGATCTGGTCGCCTTCGCTGACGGCTTCGCCGTCGCTGGTCGTGCGCAAATTCATCGTCGCCTTGCGACCGCAATGGCAGATGGTTTTAAGCTCGCGAATATCGTCGGCGAGCGCCAGCAGCCGGGCGCTGCCCGGAAAGAGCTCACCGCGAAAATCGGTGCGCAGGCCGAAACACATGACAGGCAGGTCCAGCCGGTCGACCACATGAGCGAGTTGCAACACCTGCGCCTCTGAAAGGAATTGCGCTTCGTCAACGAAGACACAGTCAATGCGCCGGGCGGATATCAGCGCTTCCAATTCGGCGAAGAGATCTGTGGTTGCGTCAAAGACAATGGCGTCGGCGGCGAGACCGATCCGCGAGGCGATCGTGCCTTTCGCCCGGCGCGTGTCGATGGCGGCGGTGAAGAGAACGGTTTCCATGCCGCGTTCGCGGTAATTGAAACTTGCCTGCAGGAGCGTTGTCGATTTGCCCGCATTCATCGCCGCGTATTGAAAGTAGAGTTTCGCCATGGGCCTAGAAATCCGCGGGCAGAACGCCTTCGCCGTTGAACCCGACAGCGCCGGTCATGATGATGCGATTGTCGTCGCGCCATTCAATGCCGAGATCGCCGCCGTCGAGGGTGACGGTTGCCTTGCGTTCGGTGAGCCGGCGCCGGTGCGCACAGACAAGCGCTGCGCAGGCCGCCGTGCCGCACGCCTTGGTGATACCGACGCCGCGCTCCCAGACGCGAAGGCGAATCGCGTGGCGGCTTGTCACTTCCGCGACGGAGACATTCGCCCGCTCCGGGAACAGCGGATGGTTTTCGATCATGGGCCCGAACCGGTCGATATCCTGCGCCGCCGCGTCCGGCACAAAAAATACGCAATGGGGATTGCCCACATTGACCGCCGAAGGTCCCCAGAGCACCGGGTTGTCGATGGGCCCGAGTTTGACGTCGATAAAGCGCGTATCGTCCATTTGTTCCGCCAGCGGAATATCGCGCCAGTGAAATTTCGGCTCGCCCATGTCGACGGCGACGCGGTCTTCGCCGACCCGCCAGGCGCGCAAGGTTTCTGCGGCGGTCGAAAACTCAATGTCGTCGCGCTCGAACTCGTCCATCAACAGGCGGGCAACGCAGCGCGCGGCGTTGCCGCAGGCTTCAACCTCGCCGCCATCAGCGTTCCAGATACCCATGAACAGCCCGCCGCGGTCTTCGATGGTGATAACCTGGTCACAGCCCGGCCCGGTCGCCGGATCCGCGACGCGCGCCGCATCCTCGTTGCGCATTTTCAGCGGCGACTGGCGCAAATCGAAAATCACGAAATTGTTGCCGAGCCCGTTCATCAGTCGATAGGGCCGGTTTGCGAGCGTCGTCATGTCTGTTCATTCAGGCTGCGTTCGTGGGAGCGGCATACAGGATGGGCGCCCCGCGATGCAACTTCAATGGGCCGGCGCGCGCCTCGGCGCTGGCGCACGGCGGCGCGCCGCCATGGCGCTGATCATATGATCGGTTTTTTCCCAGTAATAAGGCCGGAAAATGATTTGCCACAGCGCTTTATAGGCCGCGAGCGACGTCAGCAGCCAATAAGCCGGCGCCGTAAGACCGTAGGCGCACAGGTGAAGCCAGCCCCGTTTTGTCGGCGCGATGACGGCGCAGAGAATAAAACAGGCATTGCCGATGGTGAGCGCAAGGAGGTTCAGAACCTGCAGCGCCGCCGGCATTTCGACGCCGGCGTTCGCGCCGAAGAGCGCAACAAAAATAAACGCGCCCCACAACAGCGGATTAAACAGCGCGCCCGCCGCGTTGCCGGCGAGAAAAAGCTGGATCGACAAGAGCCCGTGCCATCCGGTCTTCTCAACGAAGATTTCAGGCCGGCGCATATGAACGAGCCAGGTTTGCAAATGTCCCTTGATCCAGCGCGAGCGTTGCCGGATCCAGTTCCCGGTCCGGCAATTGGCTTCTTCGTAGGTCGTGGAATCGAGCATCTCGACGCGATAGCCTTTGCGCGCGAGGCGCAGGCCGAGATCGGCGTCTTCGGTGACGTTAAACGGGTCCCACCCGCCAACGGCGCGCAGGATATCGGTACGGAATAAGTTCGACGTGCCGCCGAGCGGGATCGGCGCTTTCAGTTTCTGCAACGCCGGCAGCATCCAGTCGAACCAGAGCGCATATTCAAGCGTGAAGAGCCGCGTCAGCCAGTTTTCGGTCGCATTGTAATAGTTGAGGCGGGCCTGCAGGCAGGCGAGGTTTTTATCGGCGCCGGCGAATCCCGCCGCGGCTTTCAGCAACTGATCGGTCTCCGGCTGATCTTCCGCATCATAGATAACGACAAGATCGCCGCGTGCGCGAAGCAGCCCGAAATTGCATGCTTTGGGTTTTGTTCGAGGGCCGACATTGGGGACCGTGACGATTTCGAAGTGCGGCGCAAGGTTCAACCGCCTCGCCTCGCGCAAGGTATCGTCATCGTCCTCTTCGAGAAGAAGCTTTACGTCTTTCTTGTCTGCCGGATAATCGAGGGCGTCGATGGCGCGAGCGAGACCGCCAAGGGATTCGTGATCGCGATAGAGCGGCGCAAGAATGGTGACGACCGGAAGCGCGCAGCCCTGTGGCGCGTTCTGCGCGCGATCGGACCGCAAGGCGTTGCGGCCAACGACCATCAGAAAGCAGCGATAAACAACGGCAAGAAGAAAGTAGGCGGCAAAGACAGCGTTGACTGCAAAAAATGTCATGGCGGGCGCCGATATGACGGCGATGACGAACATCAATGCGAAGGCGCTGAAGAATATACGCTGCGACGACGACAGGACGCCGACGGCCGAGCAATCAGGGGACACGCGCCGCAGACCGTGAACGACGTCGTCGCATTCGCGTTGCGTGAAGGCGTGCAAACTATCAGGCGCGCTGCCCGGCGATGGCGCGGTATCGAACATCTAGAACCGCGTTCTCAGACCGACGAAATAGGTCGTGCCGAGATCGAGATTCCGGCCCGCTATTTCCTCGGACATGCCGATCTGCAGCGAAAACCGCCGTGTTGCTTTCCAGACAAGGGAAGGCTGCACTTTAAATACATCGAAGTCGGCGCCGCCGAAATTCTCATTGCGCAGCGAAACGGTGGAGTAGGTATCGATCAACAGTCCCCAGCGCTCTGTCGGCTCGATGCCGATGGTCGTCAGGATGCGGACTTGATCGGCGGCATCGCCAAAGCGTTTGCGCATACCGACTTCCACCGCGGCGAATGTCTTGATCGGTTCGAAAGTCAGGCTGCGCCCGTAAAGTGCGGACAGTTCGAGATCGACGCCGTCGCTGTCGAGAGTTGGGCGTGCGCCGGATTCAAACTCTGTTGGAATGCCGCCGGTGATTTTTACGGCGCCCGCGTGCCGCGGGTTTCGAAATACCTGATACTGAGCGAAGGTTTCAATTTCGGTGAAGCCGCTGGCGCTTTCTGTGAAGTCGCCGCGGCTAAGCCAGCTTCGACCGTAGAACGCCTTGCCGCCGAGGGTCAGCCGGTCTGTCAGTCCGAACTCGACATAATTGTTCGTCTCTATGCGTTCGAATTTTCCATCGACCGGTGCGCCGGCGACGGAAACATTTTCAAGATTGGACCGGAAATAATCGACGCGGCTGATGATCATGATTTCGCCGTCGTCGCGCGACCAGGGCGAGGCGTTCGAAATTTGCGGAAACGCCAGCGCTATCATCGCCAGCGCAAACGCAATGCGGCGGTTCAGCCGCTGGCAATGTCGGCCGATCCCCACGCGAATGTCGCTCCCCCCGCAATCATAAATTGCGAGTGTAACGACCGAAATATCGCTGCGCTACGTCGCCGAAATTGTATCGGCGACGCGTTGCAATTCAAAGTTGCAGCACATCGCGCCGGTTTATCAGGCCGCGAGTTTCCGGATGACGTAGTGAAGAATGCCGCCATGGCGGAGATAATCGAGCTCGTCGGCGGTATCGATCCGCACCAGCGCTTCGAAGTCCTTGGTCTCGCCATTGGCGAACGTCACCGTTGCGCGCGCCATGTCGCGCGGCCCGAGTTGATCGACATCGTGAATCGAAATCGCCTCGTCACCAGTGAGCCCGAGCGAGTCCCAGCCTTCGCCGTCTTTGAACTGCAACGGCAGGACGCCCATGCCGATCAGGTTCGAGCGGTGAATGCGTTCATAACTCTTGGCGATGACGGCGCGCACACCGAGAAGGATCGTGCCTTTCGCCGCCCAGTCGCGGGACGACCCTGTGCCGTATTGTTCGCCGGCGAGGACGACGAGCGGCGTTCCCGCTTCCTTGTACTTCATGGCGGCGTCGTAAATCGGCATAACGTCGCCCGAGCTGGCGTATTTCGTCACGCCGCCTTCGGTGCCCGGCACCATCTGATTCTTGATGCGGATGTTGGCGAAGGTGCCGCGCATCATTACGTCATGATTGCCGCGCCGCGATCCGAAGGAGTTGAACTCCTCGACCGGCACCTGATGCGATTTCAGATATTCGCCGGCGGGACCGTCTTCCTTGATGGCGCCAGCCGGAGAGATGTGATCGGTGGTGATGGAGTCGCCGAACAGCGCCAGCACGCGCGCGCCGTCGATCGGTGCCACGGGCGCCGGCTCTTTCGTCATGTTTTCGAAGTAAGGCGGGTTCGCGACATAAGTCGACGGCGGCCATTGATAGGTCTGCCCGTCGCCCACATCGATGGCGCGCCATTTATCGTCGCCCTTGAAAACGTCCGCGTAACGGGACTCAAACATCTGCCGCGTGACGTGTTCGCGAACGACTTCGGCGATTTCCTGGTTCGACGGCCAGATGTCTTTCAGGAACACATCGGCGCCGTTCTCGTCCTTGCCGAGGGGATCGGTCGTCAGGTTGATATTCATCGAACCGGCGAGCGCATACGCGACGACGAGCGGCGGCGAAGCGAGGAAGTTTGCGCGAATGTCCGGCGAGATCCGGCCTTCAAAATTGCGGTTGCCGGAAAGCACCGACGCAACGGCGAGATCGCCGGCGTGCACTGCGTTGGAAATCGGTTCGGGGAGCGGACCGGAATTGCCGATGCAAGTGGTGCAGCCATAGCCCACCAGATTGAAGCCGAGAGCGTCGAGATCGTCGGTAAGGCCGGCGGCATTCAAATAGTCTGTGACGACTTGACTGCCGGGCGCCAGCGACGTCTTCACCCATGGCTTCACCGTCAGCCCTTTGGCGCGGGCGTTGCGGGCGACGAGGCCGGCGGCGATCAGGATCGCCGGGTTCGATGTGTTGGTGCAGGAGGTAATGGCGGCGATCGTCACGTCGCCATGACCCAGATCAAAGTCTTCGCCGGCGACAGGTACGCGTTTGTCCGCTTCGTTCGCCTTGCCATATTCCTTATCGAGGGCGGCGGCGAAACCTTGCGGCGCGTTTTTCAATTCAATTCGGTCTTGCGGGCGTTTCGGTCCGGCAAGGGACGCGGTGACCGACGACAGGTCCAGCTCCAGCGTGTCTGTGAAAACAGGATCGGGCGTGTCCTTGTCCCGCCACATGCCTTGCGCCTTGGCGTAGGCTTCAACGAGTGCGATGCGATCGTCTTCGCGGCCTGTTGCTTTCAGATAGCGCAGCGTTTCATTGTCGATGGGGAAGAAACCGCAGGTCGCGCCGTATTCCGGCGCCATGTTCGCGATGGTCGCCTGGTCTTCCAGCGCGAGATGATCGAGGCCCGGGCCGAAGAACTCGACAAATTTTCCGACAACGCCTTTCTGGCGCAGCATCTGCGTGACCGTAAGAACAAGGTCCGTCGCGGTCGCGCCTTCGGGCAGCTTGCCGGTCATTTTAAAGCCGATGACTTCCGGGATCAGCATGGAAACCGGCTGGCCAAGCATCGCCGCTTCCGCTTCGATGCCGCCGACGCCCCAGCCGAGCACCGAGAGACCATTGACCATGGTCGTGTGGCTGTCTGTGCCGACGAGTGTGTCCGGATAGGCGTAAGTTTCGCCTTTATGGTCGGCGGTCCAGACAGTCTGGGCGAGATATTCAAGATTGACCTGGTGGCAGATGCCGGTCCCCGGCGGCACAACGCGGAAATTGTCAAACGCGCCCTGACCCCATTTCAGGAATTTGTAGCGCTCGCCATTGCGTTCATACTCGCGTGCGACGTTTTTCTCGAATGCGTCCGGGCCGCCGAAATAATCGACCATGACTGAGTGATCGATGACGAGATCGACCGGCGCCAGCGGATTGATTTTTTCCGGGTCTTCGCCAAGGGCGCGCATGGCGTCGCGCATGGCGGCGAGATCGACAACCGCCGGCACGCCGGTGAAATCCTGCATCAGGACGCGCGCCGGGCGATAGGCGATTTCGCGGGTCGACTTGCCGGATTTCAGCCAGTCGGCGAAGGCGCGAATATCGTCCGCTGTTACGGATCGGCCGTCTTCAAAGCGCAGGAGGTTTTCAAGGAGGACTTTTAACGAAAAGGGCAGGCGCGAAACATCGCCGATCGCTGCTTCGGCCGCTTCGAGGCTGTAATATTGGTAGGTGCGGCCGCCGGCGGAAAGTGATTTTTTTGTCTTCAGCGAGTCGTGGCCCGGGATCATGCGGCGTCTCCATTAAGGGGGCAAATATGGGAAATTCCGGGCCCTTATGGCGCATGGACGGCCCGCGCGCAATTCTTCCGCGCGGTCACGCTCGCGACATATTTCGAACTATGGTATGGGCTCGGCTCAAGCTGAGAATGTGCGCCCGAAGGAGAGTAGACACGATGTTCCGGAACCTGACGCTTGCTGTTGGAATCGCCGCGATTTTTTCGATCAGCGACGGATTGGCGCAGACGCCGCGGGCGGTTGCGACCTTCAAAGACTGGAGCGTTTTCGTCAGGAATGTGGACGGCGAAAAAATCTGTTTCGCCGCGGCGGAAGCGTCGGACAAGTCGCCGAAATCGGTCAATCACGGGGACGTCTTTTTTCTCGTCGCCACCTGGGCGTCCGGCGCTGCCGCCGAACAGCCAAGCCTCATGACCGGCTACGCCATCGACCAGAAACCGGAACCGAACATTCGCATCGGTTCCGATAAATGGGACATGTATTCGTCGGAGAACGAAGCTTTCATCGAATCGAATGACGAAGAACAGCGCCTCTTGCGCGCTATGCGCCGCGGCGCGGACATGCGCGTCAGCGCGGTTTCGACCCGCGGCACGGCGACGAGTTATGTCGTTTCCTTGCGCGGCGTGACGGCGGCGCTTGATCGCGTGAAGCGCGAATGCGGGTGAGCCTTGTCATTCCGGGGCTGCGAAGCAGAACCCGGAAGCCATGGATTGCCTTCGAGGCCTCGCGCATAAATTGAATATGAAGAGCCTTGGATTCCGGGTTCGCGACATTGTCGCGCCCCGGAATGACAACCGCATATAATTACATCGGCGCGACGTACTTCTCTCGCAAAGTGACGAGTTCTTCCGCCGCCGTCGGGTGAAGCGCGACGGTCTGGTCGAAATCGGCCTTCTTCAGGCCCGCTTTTACCGCAATGGCAATGCACTGGATCATTTCAGCGGCGTCGACGCCGACAATGTGACAGCCAAGAACGCGGTCCGTTTGCGCATCGACAACAAGTTTCATCAGCATGCGCTCTTCCGATCCGGTGAGCATGTTTTTCATCGGCCGGAAGCTTGTCTTGTAGATATCGATTTCGCCGAACTCTTTGCGCGCTTCATGTTCGGCGTATCCCACCGTGCCGACCGGCGGCTGGGAGAAGACCGCCTTCGGAATGAATCGGTAATCCATGGTGGTCGGGTTTTTGTTGAACACGGTTTCGGCGAATGCCGCGCCTTCGCGAATAGCAACGGGCGTCAGGTTGACGCGATTGGTGACATCTCCGACCGCGAAAATATTGTCGACGGATGAACGATTGTTTTCATCCACGACGACAGCGCCGTTTTTGTCGAGATCGACGCCGGCGTTCTCTAGTCCAAGATTTTTTGTCGCCGGTTTTCGGCCGACGGCCCAGAACACAAGATCGGTATTGATTTCAGCGCCGTTCGAAAGCGTAACGCGTTTCTGGTCGCCGCCTTGCGATTCAATTTTTTCAAAAACCGCCTGGGTGATGACGCGAATGCCCTGGCGTTTCAGCTCGCTGTGAACCTGAACGGACACATCCGTATCGAAATACCGTAATATGTCCTCGCCGCGATAAACGAGGCAGACATCGCAGCCGAGTCCCTTGAAGATGCAGGCGAACTCAATGGCGATATAGCCGCCGCCGGCGACGACCACGTGCTTTGGTAGTTCCTTCAGGTGAAACGCTTCATTTGACGTAACGCCAAGATCATGACCGGGCACGCTTTCGTCAGTCCACGGAGCGCCGCCGGTGGCGATCAGGATCTTTTTTGCGGTCACATCGCGGTTTTCCGCTTCCAGATGAACCGTATGCTTGTCTTTCAGCGTCGCGCGGCTTTGAAATATTTCCGCACCGGCGTTTTTGAGGTTCCGAATATAGATGCCGTTTAGGCGATCGATCTCGTCGTCCTTGTTCTCGATCAGTTTCGACCAGCTGAAGGAAACATTTTCGGCAGACCACCCATAGCCGCGCGCGTCGCTAAATGCGTGGCCATATTCGCTGGCGTAAACGAGGAACTTTTTCGGCACGCAGCCGCGGATCACGCAGGTGCCGCCAACGCGATATTCCTCGGCGACGCCGACTTTCGCGCCATATTGCGCGGCGAGCCGCGATGCGCGCACACCGCCGGAACCGGCGCCGATGGTGAATAGATCATAGTCAAAGTCGGACACGTTTGTTGCCTCTTATTAGGGAATGAATCCGATGCCGGTTTCAAAACGCTTGTCGTTGAACGCCAGAACCTGCACGCGGAAAGTGTTCAGGAATTCCTGATAAATCGCCTCAAGCACAGGCTCCAGCTTGTCGTCATAGGCGAGGGGGATACGGACGACCGGCTGCTGAGCGACGAATACATCGAACGTGTCGCCGGTGATTTCGACCGCGACAGCAGTGCGCAACCACAACGATCCGGCGTCCTCCATGTTTTTCACGGTGAGCGCAATGCCGAACTGAATCGGTTCGAGCGCAATGACCTGACGATGCGCGTAAGAGAAAGCAAGGTCGCCATAGTCCTGTTGCGGATCAAAGGCGCCGGCGGCTGGGACAGCCCTGACGCAATCGGCGCCGCATCCGAGATAGTCCGGAAAGGCTGCGACGACTGCATCCGCAAACCCTTTGCATCGCACGAGGTTTTCAAACGCCGCGGCGCCGTATTTTTCAATGGCGGCCTGCAGTGTCTCGAACCGGGTGCGATTGTCGTCTTCGGCCATTCCGAAAAAAATTCCTGAGGTTTCAGGTCCGAGACGTAGCGCGATGCCGGCGCTAGCGCAAAGCCCTGCGGGCGCGGTCGGGATCAAATTTCTGGTATCAGCGATGCACGATTTCGGTTTGGTCGCCGTCGCCGAAAATGACCATATCAGCCATGGCGCAAAAGAGCCCGCACTCGATGACGCCGGGAATCTGACGCAGGCGCGCTTCCAGCTTCGCCGGATCGGCGATTGGGCCCAGAGCGCAGTCTACAATCAAATTGCCGCCATCGGTGAGAAACGCGCCATCGCGTCCGGCGCGCAGCTGGACCTCCCGCTTTTCAAGGCCAAGCGTTGCGGCGGCGTCGCGAATTTCAGCAATCGTCAACGCTTTGCCGAACGCTTCAATTTCAATCGGTAACGGGAAATCGCCAAGGCGGTCAACGCGCTTTGAACCGTCGGCGATGACGATAAATCGATTTGCGGCGCGGGCGACGATTTTTTCGCGCAACAGCGCCCCGCCGCCGCCCTTGATCAGATTAAGCCGCGGATCGACCTCGTCGGCGCCGTCAACGGCCAGGTCAATTCTTGTTTCGCTGTCCGGTTCAATAATCTCGACGCCGGCCTTGCGCGCCAGGGCCTCGGTTTCGTCCGATGTCGGAACGCCGCGCAAACGGAAGCCCTGTTCGATCTTCGCGCCGAGCGCATCAATGAAAAAAGCGGCTGTCGATCCCGTACCGATGCCCAGCGTCATGCCGTCTTCGACATAAGCCGACGCTTCTAGCGCGGCGCTTCTCTTGCCGGTTGCCACATCCATGCTCATGAATTTTTCTTTTTCTCGTGGGCCGCTCTGAACCGCGCCGCCCAGCCCTTGATCGCCGACTGGCGCCCGCGCGCCACGGCAAGATCGCCCGGCTCAACCTCTTTCGTGATGACCGAACCGGAACCGATATAGGCGCCGTCTCCGATGCGCACGGGCGCCACCAACGCGGAGTTCGATCCGACAAAGGCGCCGTCGCCAATCTCAGTCCGGTGCTTGCTGAAACCGTCATAATTGCAGGTAATGACGCCGGCGCCGATATTGGCGCCTTCGCCCACTGATGCGTCGCCGACATAAGAGAGGTGATTGATTTTTGCACCGGCGGCGACGATTGCTTTTTTCACTTCCACAAAATTGCCGATGCGCGCGCGCTCGCCGATTTCCGCGCCGGGGCGCAGCCGCGCGAACGGGCCGATGCTTGCGCCGCGTGATATTTTCGCGCCTTCGATGTGGCAGTTGGCGTGAATTACGACCTCATCGCCGATTTCGACGCCCGGACCAAAGACGACATTCTGGCCGATCGTGACGTCCTTGCCGATACTGGTGTCGTGCGCGAAATAGACAGTATCCGGATCAAAAAGCGTCACGCCGTTTGTCATTGCCTTTTTTCGCATGCGTTGCTGAAAAATACGTTCAGCGGCGGCGAGGTCTTCCCGAGAGTTGACGCCGACAACCTCGTCCGCATCAGCGCTGACAATGGCGCAGCGTTTGTCCTGGCGCCGGGCAATGGCGACGAGATCGGTGAGATAATACTCGCCCTTGGCGTTGTCGTTTTTCAACGCACCGATGTTTTCCCGAAGGAACGCAGCGTCAAACGCCATAACGCCGGAATTGCATAGCGCGATCGCGCGTTCTTCGTCGCTCGCATCTGCGTATTCGATGATTGCAGCGAGATCGCCGGCGGCGTCTTTTTTCAGCCGCCCATATTGTCCGGGGTCAGGCGGCGTGAACCCGAGGACTGCGACAGCGGCGTTGTCTTCGATCTCCGCTTTTAACAAAGATAGTGTCTTGCCGGTGATAAGCGGCGTGTCTGCGAAAAGAACAAGTGCAGCACCATCGAAATTTTCCAGCATCGCCATCGCCTGCCTGACGGCGTCGCCAGTGCCTCGCGGCGGCGACTGGACATAGACGTTTATTTTATCGTTGAAGGCGCAGGCGTGATCGCCGGTCTCCGGTGCATGATCGCCAATAATCACGGCCATGGAGGCGGGCCGGAGCGCGCTCGCCGTTTCAAGGACATGGCCGAGCATCGACCGGCCGCCGATTTCGTGCAGCACTTTTGCGCGCGCCGACTTCATGCGGGAGCCAAACCCGGCCGCCAGAACAATGGTCGAAACCGCCATGTCGCTCATATGCTGTCGCCTCGAATCCGTCGCGATGTTGCGCGGGTGCGTATTCGCGCACGCTTAGAATAAAATTGTGATGCGGCGATTCGATGGACCGAAATCAAGGTTTCGTCCAATGGATTTTATAAGGGTCGGCCCCAATCGGGCCCGTCCAGATCGCGGGCGTTATCCGAGTTCCGCGGCCAGTGACTTGGTCGGCATGCCGTTTATCATGTTCGACCGCACATCCGTACGCGACGATCGCATGGTTGAAACGAAGCCTTCCTCGCGCATTTCGACGACGACATCGAAGCCCTTCTTGCGCCAGAAATCCTGAATTTTGGTCGCCAGGCGGTTTGCACCGTCGCGGTCGCAATGATCTGCCATACAAAACCCCATCTCATAGACGTTGTCGGTTGAGGTCCTAAAATATAAGAATGTCTGATTTAATCAAGCGAAAAACGACAATTTTTGCACGGATAAGTTTACCGAAATCCCGGAAAATTCGGCATAAACGTCAAGAAATTACTGGAAACTGCGCTACAAATTGTTGCAATTATCAGAATTACTAATAACTTCACGTCTATGGGGCGAGATCAAGGAACCGAAAACACAGGGTCTATTGGCGCGCGCATTCGCCAGGCCCGTAAATCCGCCGGGCTGAGCCAGGCGGACCTTGCCGAGCGAATCGGCGTCAGCCAGCCGGCGATCGCCACATGGGAAAGCGGCGTTCACGATCCGCGCCGGCTGGTCATGGCGAAGCTGGCGGACGCCCTGGAGATTTCACATCAATGGCTCGCCGCCGGCGGGCGTTCTCCCGCAGAGGCGGATTCCCAGGCCGCCGCCGCCTATTTGCGCCGCGCGGTTCGCCACGTGCCGGTGATCAGTTTCGAATCCGCGGTGAAGTTTGCGAGTGATCCTAACGCTGACCCACACCAGATGGCCGAGGACTATATTCCGGTGACGGCGAATGCATCGCTTTTGTTTGCGTTGTTTCTTGATGACGCGGCCGTTGATCTCGCGTTTCCCAAGGGCTCGCTCGTTGTGATCGACTATGGCGACCGATGGCCGGCGGACGGCAATTATTGTTTATCCGTTGTGAAAGGCGAGCCGCTTGTCCGGCGCATGCGCCGCGATCCGTCGCGTCTTGAAGCCGCGTCGACGCAGACGGATTTTCCGCCGATCGAAATCAATGGCGAAACCGAGATCATCGGCTGCGTTCGCGTGTCGATCCGCTTCCACTAATTTTTGCAAAAAAAAACTTATTACGCAGCGCGTCGTTCGAAATGGGCGATGATTTGCGGCAAGGATTGTTGCGTTTCGCCGAATATCGTCGCTGCGCTATCGACCCTTTTCCGCAATGATCGGAGTTCTTCGCCCTGCGTTGCGGCGATTTCGATCTCGCTGCAGATTTTCGCAAGCTTCACCGCGCCGACATTAACGCTTGTTGATTTCAATGCATGCGCCGCTTTCGCAATCTTAGCGCCGTCGTCGTTTTGCGCGGCGGCCTTAAGGCGCTTCAGCATTTCCGCGGCATGTTCGCGGAATAGCGCAAGCGCCTTAACAGGCAGGTTCGACGCGCCCGATTGCATGGATTCCAGTTGCGTCAGAATATCCAGGTCAAAGAGATCATCTGGAGCCTGCGTCTCGCCATTATCGTCGGCGTTTTCCGGTCGAGCGGCGTCCGCCCTTGTTTCCGCGCGCCGCGAATGACGGGTTAATCGACGATTGCCGGATTTGAGATTGCGCGTGAGCGCATCGCTCATGGCGTCCATGGTGAATGGCTTGGTGAGATAGTCGTTCATGCCGGCGTCGCGCCAGGACGCGTCGTCCCCGGCGACATGGGCGGTCAATGCAACAATCGGCGTTTGCGTGCGTTTCAGTTTCTTTTCGATATGACGTATGGCGCGGGTGGCTTCAAAACCGTCCATCTCCGGCATGGAGCAATCCATCAGGATGAGATCGAACGGTTCCTTATAAACCGCCCTGACCGCTTCGCGCCCGTCGGCGACCAGAACAGGCGACAATCCGAGGCGTTCCAGTGCTTCGCGTACAACCTCGCGGTTCACCACGCTGTCGTCGGCGGCGAGAATGCGTTGCCCGGAAAAACTGACGCTTCGCGCGGCGTTTCTATCGGCTGACGTGAGCGCCGCCTGGCCTCTCAATTTTTCATCGAAGATTCGGGTGATCTGGTCCAGTACGTCATCACGGGACAGTGGCGCGATCAGCAAGTCTTCGGCAACGCCGGTTTCAAGAAGGCGGTCCGGCGCCGCGTCGCCGAGCTCGCTGACGCATATGCGCGCCGGCGACCACTGATCGGGCGCACTGTCGACGGCGCCGCGCCAGGCGTCGAGAAACTCCGGCGTTGCAAAGATAACGTCCGCATACGCAATTTCCGGTCCGATTTTCGCGCCTTTCGGAACGATTTGCGGCGATATACGGGATTCGGAAAGGTATTTTGCAAGCATGCGCGGCGTTGCTGTGCCGTCAATCGCAATGACAGCGCGTTTTTCCGACATTGCATCGGGCGCTTTTCTGGGCGGCGCAACGGAACGTGTCGGAAACGAAAACCGAAACCGCGATCCCTTCGCCAATCGGCTTGAGACTTTTATTTCGCCGCCCATCGCTTCCACAAGGCGGCTGCAAATTGCGAGGCCGAGACCAGTGCCGCCAAACCGGCGGGTTGTCGATTGGTCCGCTTGCGAGAACGCTTCAAAAATCGTTTTCTGTTTCTCTTCGGATATGCCGACGCCGGTGTCCTCTACCGAGAACTCAATGGCGCAAGACCGGTTTTTGTTTCGCGCCATTGAAACGCGCACAACGACATGGCCCGCCTCGGTAAATTTAAGCGCATTGTTTACAAGGTTTGAAACAACCTGGCTGATGCGAACGGGATCGCCTTCAATTTCATCCGGGACGTCCGGGGCCACATAAGCTGCGAGATCGAGGCCGCGCGAAGCCGCGCGCTCCCAGAAAAGGCTGACGATATCGTCAATAATCTCCGCGGGGCGCACCGGTATCTTTTCGAGGTCGAGGCGTCCGGCCTCAATTTTGGAAAAGTCGAGAATATCATTGATGATGGCGAGAAGACTGCGTCCCGATTTTGCAATCACGTCTGCATATCGTTTCTGGCGCGGCGGCAAGTTGGCTTTGCTCAGCAATTCCGCCATGACCATCATGCCATTCATGGGCGTGCGGATTTCATGGCTCATGGTTGCAAGAAAATCGGATTTGGCGGAGTTCGCCGCTTCCGCGACTTCCTTGGCGTGTCGCAATTCGCGTGTGCGGCTGTGCACGGTTTTCTTCAAATCATCCTGATGGGCCAGCAGGCGTTCATCGCGTTCCTGCAATTGATCGAGCATTTCATTAAAGGCGAAAACGAGCTGACCGGTTTCGTCATCGGTCTCCGGTTTGGCGGCGCGCAAAGCAAAATTGTCTGTTTCGCGCACAGACCGCATGACGTCTGCAAGTTTAAGGATGGGGTCGGTAATGGCGCGCTGCATTTTAAGCGCAATGAGAAGGCCGATGCCGGCCGCGAAAAGAGCTGCAACCAGGGCGTCGTATACGATGGTGCCGATGCGCCGATGCAGTGCGCCTGTATCCGCATGGATCGCCAGGACGCCGACTTGGGCACCGCTGTCGATGATGGGCGCGCGCACGATTTCATAGCGTGTTCCAAAGACAGCCCCAACGTCCGCCAATATCGCGAAACGCGGATTGTTTTCTTCAACAATGATCGGGGCGCCGAGTTCGGCGAACGTCTCGCCGTCGTCTGTGACAACCTCAATATATTTTGCTGCTGGAATTCTCGTAATGCCGCGAAGCGAAGTTAGCGTTTCCGATCGGTCGCCGCTGGCCACATGCGCGCCGATCGCCGTTGAAAATACCGCGGCCGTTGCCCGTAGCTCGGCAAACTGCATATTTCGATACTGAATAAGTTCGCGCCAAACGGACGAAACCGTGACAATCGTGACGGCGCCGAAAATCGCGACGATCACAAGTGACGTAAGCCGGCCGCGCAAGGAGGATTGTTTGGTTCTCGATCTTCGCACAGTCGAACCGTCGTAATAACCTTTTGTTAACCTCTATATTCTGCATCAAATTAATTTCGATTGGATTGCGATCTGTCCCTTATTGAAAATTCTTTTAATGATTTTTTGCGAAGTGTAGTGCGAATTCACACCCGCGAAACGATAAAATTGAACCAAAGGCGCGTACGAATAGTGACGGGCGCAAACTTACTTCTCGCTGACGATGATCCGGTGATGCGCGAGCTGGCGGCGGCAAAGCTCGCCGAAGCCGGATATTGTGCATTTACCGCGGAGAATGGCGAAGAGGCGCTAGAAAAAATTCGCGCCGGAAAAATCGATTTGATTATTTCCGATATCGAAATGCCAGTGATGGACGGGATCGAATTGATCCGCTCAATTCGCGGCGAGAAACAAATCGCAGATACGCCGATAATCGCCATCACTGCCAGTGACGACCCGAAGATTGTTGATCGTATTTTTGCGGAGGGCGCTACATCATTTCTGGCAAAGCCGATAAACTGGACGCTTTTCAACCAGGCGGTCATGTTCGTCCTTCGCGCTCATCAGGCGCAGGCAAGCCTGAAGGAAGCGCGTGACCGGGCCGAAGCCGGTTCGCACTTCAAGGACGCGCTCATGTCAGTCATGAGCCATGAACTGCGGACCCCGCTGAACGCCATCATCGGGTTTGGCCAATTGCTGGATGAGCAGTTCAAAAAACAGAATGATCCGCTTCATCGTGAGTATGCGGAATATATTGTTGACGGCGGCAAGCGTTTGCTTGAGTCGGTTTCAGACATGCTGCTTGCGTCTGATGCCCGATCGGGCCCCCTGACATTAAATGAGACGGATGTTTTGCTCGGGGATATTGTCGATGCCGCCAAAACTCAGGCAATCGCAGGGAAAAAGACGCAGAATTTCGAATTGAACGTTCGGTTGCAGAACGCTGAATTCGAAATTTGTTGCGACAAGGCGCTGATGACGAAGGCGGTTTGGAAACTTCTGGACAACGCGATCCGTTTCTCGTCGACCGATGCAGAAATAACGATCGGGGCGGCGCGATCGAAGAACGGTGGCCTTGCGCTGATGGTGAAAGACAACGGCCCGGGCATACCCGAAGCCAAGCTTTCCGAAGTCAGCGCGCCGTTTGCGCAATCGGACATGTCCCTGAAGCGGTCGAAGGAGGGGCTCGGACTGGGCATCCCCATGACGAAAGCCATCGCCGCGGCGCACAATGCGCAATTCCGGCTGCATTCTACGGTCGGGGAGGGAACGCGCGCCGTTATCGTATTGCCGCCTGAACGGGTCGTCTCTGCGGCTTCGTCGAAAAAGTCTGCGGCTTGAGAGCCGATCTCCGGATAGACAAAGACCTTGAGCCCAACCGCGCCCGGCGGTAATGAGCGCGCTCGGTCGGTCCCGGCCGAACTCTGGCGGGCGCGTAGCTCAGTGGGAGAGCACTACGTTCACACCGTAGGGGTCGCTGGTTCGAACCCAGCCGCGCCCACCATTCAGGCCCGCAAAAGCCAGCATTCATGCGCTGTTCTATCGGCATTCACCGCGCTTGAGGCGCCGTGCGCCGCCATCGCAGCACGCCGATTAATTAAACTTTTACATTCCTCATTCACCGTATTTTTCGCGCGGATGCTGCGTTTGCGAAAACGTGGATGTGGCAATCCGGTAACGCCAGATAACCATGTGCCGCCGTCGCAGCGCAGAATGCTGGACGCGGTACCGCCGGAGGGTAAAACTAGGCGATCTGGCGCTAACGTAAACGACGCCAAAAAATGCCCCTGGGAGGGGCGCTCAAGGGGCTTTTGAAATGACATTACGACGGAACAAAGCGGCATTCGCCAAGAGCATGCTTTCAGGCGCGGCTGTAGCGGCGCTGACGGCGGGCGGCGCGCTAGCGCAAACAGATCAGATCATCGTGACGGCGACCAAGCGGCCGCAAACCCTGCAGGAAGTGCCTGTGGCGGTCAGCGTCGTTGACGCCGAAGTGATCGAGAACGCGCAGATCAACGATATTATCGACCTGCAGTCGTCGGTTTCGTCCCTGCGGGTGACGCAACAGCAAAACGCGTCTCAAACCAATTTCGTCATTCGCGGCTTCGGCAACGGCGCCAACAACCCGGGCATCGAACCGTCCGTCGGTGTTTTCATCGACGGCGTCTACCGTTCGCGGTCGGCGGCGGCCATTCTCGACCTGCCGACGCTGGAGCGGGTCGAGGTCTTGCGCGGTCCGCAGTCGACGCTGTTCGGCAAGAACGTGTCGGCGGGCGCCATCAGCCTGACGACAAAACTGCCGAGCTATGACTGGGAAGGTTCGGTTGAGGCAACCGTTGGCAATCTCGGCGCTGTGCGTTTCCGCGGAACCCTATCTGGTCCGATTTCCGAAACGCTGGCTTTCCGCATTTCCGGCAGCACCAGCAATCGCGACGGCAACTATACCAATGTTGTCAGCGGCCGAGACAATATCAACGAACGCAACCGCTGGGCGGTGCGCGGTCAGCTTCTCTGGGAGCCGACGGATACGCTGTCCTTCCGCGCCATCGGCGATTTCAACAAAATTGACGAAGTGTGCTGCGGCGCGCCGACTGTTGTTGTCGGCCCGATCACGCAAGGCGTTATCGTCGCCGGCCTTGGCGGCATTATTCCCAATTCTACCGATCCCGACGATCGCCTTGTTGCGGTCAATCAGGACCCGGTGAACGAACTGGAAGGCAAGGGTGTTTCCCTGCAAGCCGACTGGGATGTCGGCTGGGGCACGATCACCTCGATCACCAGCTATCGCGAACAGTCCGACTTTAACGATACGGACGTGGACTTCACGTCCATCGATCTGGCGACGCAGCCGCAAATGGTTGACTACGAAACCTTCACGCAGGAATTGCGGATTGCCGGCGAGTTTGAATCCGGCCTCGGCGTTTTCAACTGGCTGGCCGGCGGTTTCTACTTTGATGAAACCGTGAACTTCTTCCAGCAGACGACATTTGGCGATGATTTCCGCGCCTTCGGCGATATTCAGCTCGCCGCGCTCGGAACAAGTTTCCTTGAAGTCGAAGGCGCGACGCAAGTTGCGCAGGTGTTGACGACCGGGCCGACCGCGCTGTTTCCTGAGTTCGCTCCCATGGGCGGCGCGCAGGCCGTTCCGTTCGGCGCAGGGTTCGCCAGCGGGACAGGGTTCACCGGCGACTTCCTGATGGAAAACCGGTCTTACTCGCTGTTCTTCCAAACCGATTGGGAACTCTCTGATCGCCTGACGCTGACAGGCGGCGTCTCCTATGTGAGCGACCGCAAGGAAGCGACTGGCGATGTTGTTCAGACCGAACCGTTCCAGAACCTTATCCTGTCGCAGTTCGCTACATCCGGCGGCTCGTTCGTCGCCGCGAATATTTTCGGCGGCCTCATCGGTACGCCGTTTGATCCGGCGAACCCGGTGCCGTTCCTTGTCGCAGCGCAAACGCTTGCGGCGACAAACCTGCCGCTCTTTACGGCCCAGCGTGACGGCGCCGTTGCGGCGGCGCAGGGCGCCCTCGCAGGCGATCCGACGCTGAACCCGTTACTTCCTTTTACCGGTCTCGGCGCATTGCAGTTCATTCCGCTGCAGACGCCGTTCCCGAACCCGCCGGGCGTGCCGTTTGACGATGCGATCAGCCTTGTCGATGACGGCTTTGCGACCGACGATGCGGTCAACGTCACGGCGCGTCTCGCCTATGACGTGACGGACAGCCTCAATGTCTACTTCAACTATTCGACCGGTTACAAAGCACCGGCTGTGAACCTCTCGCAGGATGCGCAGCCGCCGGTTATCGGTACGAACGGTCTCGCGGTCGGTCGCTTTGCGGCGGCTGAGGATGTGCGTCTCTTCGAAATTGGCGGAAAGCTGAATTTCGACCGGGGCTTCATCAACGTCGCATTGTTTGACCAGAAGATCGACAACTTCCAGTCCAACACCTTTACCGGCACAGGCTTCGTTTTCGCCAACGCCGGTGAGCAATCAGTACGCGGATTTGAAGTTGACGCGTCCTATGATCTGACGGACTCCCTCAACCTGTTTGCCGGGGTGACCTATCTGGATCCGGACTTCCCGTCCTTTGTCGCATTCCCGTGCCCGTCCGCCGGCCTTGTCGCGATTGCCCGCGCCGATGTGCTTGCGGCCTGCGCTGATCCCATGGTGTCGACGGTCGATATCACCGGTACGGATCCGTCGGGCATTCACCCGATCAGCCTGACAACGGCGGCGACCTACTATCATGAGATGGCGAACGGTTCGTCCATTACGGGTCGGATCGAATATCTCTACGAAAGTGAAACGTCGCTTTACGAGCTTGGAAACGGTACCGAGCCCATGCGCCGCGTTTCCCAGATCAATGCAAACCTGAAATACGCCATGGAAAATGGTTTCAGCGTGAACGTCTGGGGTCGCAACCTCAATGACGATGATGCGCTCATCACCTTCTTCCCGGGCGTTGCGCAAGCGGGCACGTATCACGCTTACGTAACGGCGCCGCGTCAATGGGGCGTATCCATCCGGAAAGATTTCTAACGCCGGGAGCGTCGGAGGGGACCAAGGTTCGGGCGGCCCAACAGGGCCGCCCGTTCTGCATTTGACGCCGGGCAAAGAACATCCGTAAAATTTTACGCGTTTTTTTCAAGCGATCCTAAACTCAGTTGCGGAATTTCAATTTCGGCAACGGGACGCGAAGGGTCGGCGATGGCATTCGGAACAAGAAAGAACATCAATCCGGCTGCGGTCGGCGGCGACCGCCTGGCCGCCGTGGCCGGCGTGCCGGTAAATGCGCCGGTCGCCGAAGGCGCTTCGCCTGCACAGCCGCGCCGATCCGCAAACGTGCAGCCCGATCCGTCGAGGATCCGGCCGCGTCAGATCGAAGAAACGCCGGAAATGCGAAAGCGCCGTCTTGCGGCGAAAACTGTCAACTTCACAGCGACCATCATCGCCCGGATCGTCATCATCGCGGCGGCCGGGCTTTGGGCCTGGAAACAGTACGAATACACAGGTCAAATTCACCGCGGCGTCGCGATCGGCATCTTTGTGATGTTCGGCGATCTTGGCCGCGTCATCATGAAAGCGTCGGAACCCGGCACGAAATAAGCGCCGTTCGCGCGTCTCGCTAAAGCCTGTGTCAACTTGACGATTGCGGCGCCCGCCTGCGTCGTTATGGTCTTGCACATGTCGCCAGCCACTCGAATTTTCAAGCCATGACTACTGGTGCGCGTGTGCGGCCGGCGTCCCCGCCGGATTGTGCGTTGCCGGACGAAATGCAACCGATCCTTGGCGCGCATCTTGCGCTTGACGGCGTTTCCGACCTCGAACGCATCATGCTCGCTTGCGACGGTACGTTTACGTTTCAGCTCGAAGCGTTTGTGCGCGAACTTATCGAAATTGAAATACTGAGCTACGACCGCCGGCGGATTCCGGAGACTGCCGCGAAGGTCATGAAATCGGCGCCCGGCGATTTTGTCTGGGAACGGAAGGTGCTCCTGCGCGGCGCGGATAGCGGCGAAGCGTTCGTCTTCGCGCACAGCTATGTAGATGCGGCCCGGCTGCCGGCGCCGCTCGCCAATGATCTGCAGGAATCGCCGGCGGGTATCGGGCGGTTGTTTGTGGACTATCGGTTGTCGATTTATCGCGACCTTGTTGGATATTTCTTCGAAGACGGCGCGCCATACGCCCCCTGGTTTCCGCAGCGCAAAAACCTGCAGTTTCTGGCCCGCGTTTATCGGATCTATTTCGATGAGCGGCCGGTGATGATCATCACAGAGAAGATGCCGCGAGACCTTTTTCGATAGCGCAACGGGCGCGCGCCACGAAATGACCTTATTCCCGCCTCTTGAAGGGCGAAGACGTCGGCTTAGCTCAACCCTATCGCAAACATCGCTCAAAAGGGGAGAGTTGAGCATGCTAGGGTCAATCGCCCTTCTCTTCATTATCGTGGTCGCGCTTGCGAGCCTCGTCGGGTACTTCACGATCCCGAACCGGTAGGGTTCGGCGCCGAAAATCAGCGCAGCGGCGCCGCGAGGCGCTCTGTCCAGGCGTGATCGAAGGCGACGCCGACTTCGACGCCGCTCTGCCACTTCACTTCCGCGACAATGAACCCCGAAAAGGCCGGCGAATCGATGAGGATCGACGCCGGCAAATAATGCGCCCGGGAAAAGCGCAGGCGCATGCCGTCCTCGGACATATCGACGATGGTCGCCGGCGTGTCTTCGTCTTCTTCGCAAATGACGAGCGCCGGAAATTCCGCGACCACGCGTTCGCGCGCTCTTGTGTCGAATTCGTCGAGCGGTCTGGCCGCCGACGCCGTTTGCCGCGCCGGCGCCGCAATGCGGGTCAGCCGCGCCGCCGCCCGCGCCTGCAACTCGGCGAACTTTGTCTCTTCCGCCCGTTGCGCTTTCTTTTTCAGCGGATGCCCCATAACGCCGTCTCCTTCGACCTTCGAAAAACCGAACTGGCGCGAAGTATGGCGCGGTTACGGTTTCGAAAGGTTGAAACCGACGGTGAAAATCGATTTCGTGCAACGGTCCGATCATTGCACGTCCGTGCGGCGTAGGCAGATTATTACGACGACGTAATGGGGGCGTATCATGGCGGCGCAATTCAGCAAGATTTTTGGCGCTGAGGGCGAAACACAAGGCGAGAATGCGGGCGCGGGCGATGAAACCGCCGCGGCGCAGCCTGCGCAGAACGCCGAAACGGCGCCGGCAAACGCGGATGATGCGTCTCAGTTTGAAACATTCTTAGGTTCAGGTTGCAGCGTCGAAGGACGCCTGGTCTGTAAAGGCCCCGCCCGGCTTAGCGGCACGGTCAAAGGCGAGGTCGCCGGCGACGGCCTTGTTGCGATCGACGACGGCGCTGTGGTGACGGCGGACGTCAATGTGCGCGAGGCCTCTATCAGCGGCCGGGTTGTCGGCAATGTCAGCGCCGCCTCACGCGTAACGCTGGGATCGACTGCGCTTATCGACGGCGACATCAAAACGCCGAGCCTGTCTATCGCCGAGGGCGCGCAGATCATGGGCCGCATCGAGGTCAAACCGGGTGCAGGCGACAATGCCCGCCCGAAAACCGAGGCTGCGCCATCCGCTTCGCCGGCGCCGAGCGCAGAGCCAAAGCCGGTCGCCGCCGCGCCATTTGGCGACAACCAAAGCTGATCGACGGTCTCCTCGACGTTTTGTCTTCCGCCTCACTCCGTTCGCCGCAACCCGCGCGTTCGTGAACGCATAATCTCTTTAAATACGCGCCCTCGCGTCCTATTTCCGCCTCAATTGAGCGCGGCCGAGAGCGCTCGTCTGTCTTTGCGTCAAGAAAGAAATGGAGACACGCCATGGGCGCTGTCGAGATGGCCCTTGCGGGCTTTTTGGGCCTGAATGTCATCATCGCCGCGGCGAGCCTGGTGTTGATAGGCCGACGCCGCAAGGCGTAGGTCAGCCGACCATGCACGCCTCGAACCCGGCTTTCACGCGTTCGGAAATGTCCAGGGCGTCGTCCATGGAGACGCCCTTTTCCTTGAACCAGGCATAGTAGTTCTGGTCGATCGTCGCATAGTCCGCGAGATAGAGCGCGTGAACGTCGGCGAACGCCGCCGGCATATCGACTTCCCGGGCGTAACAGGCGGCGCGCTCGATCTCCGCCTCGCTTAAAGAGCCTTCGCCGGTTTCGCTGCGGAACCCTTCGACAAGCGCACCCGCGACAGCCCGCTGGTCGGCGGTTAATTCCATGGCGTCGAGTTTTGCAGCGTCCGACGCGGACCGGTCGCCGCCGCAAGCGGCAAGGAGAACAGGGACGAGAACCGCCAGAAATTTCGGCGCCGGTTTGAAGAAAGATTGTCGGCTTTGCATGGGCCGCCCCCTTAAGATGTTTTGTTGACGCCCGTCTTATCCCTGTTCGCTCGGGCTCTGTGAAGGGCCCGCTTTCCCTGAAATGGAACGCAAACCGCCATATTGGCGCCGTGGGGCCGCGGCTTCCTCTCCTTGTGCAAATAAATGGGAGAGGAAACGTGGGTCTGGTTGAGTTTCTGCTGGCGCTTTTTGCAATTGCTAACGGCGCCATCAGCGTCGCCGCCTTCTGGATGGTGATCCGCGGGCGGTGAGGGGGCGGCTTTCGCCGGCGCCGGGGCGACCATGCGCGAGGCGCGGGCGCAGGCCTATCGCCGTATCGACAATATTCTCATTCCAAACATGTATTACCGAACCGATATCGGCGAGCGCTGGTTTGAAGATTCTGACAAGCTCCATAGTGGGGATATTTGCGCGAAATTTTAACGCGCTTGGCAATTCGCCGTTTTCAAAGCACCATGGTCGCCGGTGAAAAATCCCGTCCGCCGGTGCATTTCAGGGAAGGAACGACAATGCCGCGAACTTCGATCTTCATTCTGCCTGTGGCGCTGGGCGCCGTCTTTCTGACGCAGGCCGCGAGCGCGCAGCCTTCGGTCGATAGAGAATCCCTGCGCAAGGCGCCGGTTGCGGCGCAAATCAACCGTGCGATTACTGCTGATCGCGCGAAAACGATAAAAAAAGCTGCAAACATTCAAAAATATCCGCTGGCGGTGATCGCCAACCCGGCGCCGAGTCCGGCCCTGTCGCCGGAACAGGTCTTGAGTCAGATCGACCTGGCGCAACATGCGCTGAAGGTGAAAACGCTCGGTGAATATCGTGCAGCCTTGCGTCGCGCCATCGCTGAATTGCGTCTCGCCATTGACGCCGACGCGTGGCCTTTTTCGCTCGACTTGTTGTCCTACGATGCAGCCGGCGAAACGCAGACAATTGTGCTGGAGCGGCGCGAGGATGCAATGTTGCTGCTCGCCAGACTTGAGGCGGATCTGATATCCGCGTCCGACATGGCGGGGTTGGCGGAGATCGACCTTCAAAATGCGATGCAGAACCAACAGCAGGCCATGCAGATGCTGTCCAACATTATGAAAGCCCAGCAGGACACAATGAAGGCGACAATCCGCAATCTGAAGTAGCGATTTTGTCGCCGTCCACGGAACCAAAGAACGCACAGGAGTAATTTTCAATGTCAGTATGGCCTCTTTTCATAATTCTGACGCTGCTCGGTTTGGCCGCAGCCCCGGTCGCGGCGAATGACGAGGCGGCGCCCGAGAAATCGACGCAAGACCTCGGCGCGCTCATCGGCAAATGGCGTTTCGTCGATGAATCGACTGACGCCGCCGGGTTCGACTATCGCGAAGAAGGAACGCTTCATTGCTTCTACGCCTATGAAGACGCCTATATTCAGTGCGACGGCGAAGGCGACAATGGACGGCAAAAACGCACCTATTCGGATTTCCTGAATTATAATTCGATCACCGATCAATATGAGTGGGTGGGTATTTTCGGCAATCATCCGGAGAAAGCGTTCTTCGTGCTGACGCCGTCCGAAGACGGCAAGCGGATTGAAATGCGCGGGCGCCCGATGAACCAGCGCGGCGGGCGGACCTCGCGCAACTATGCGGTGATCGAGTTCGACGGGGACGACGCGTTCACCTGGAACACCTATCTCAACCGCTCAACGGATCCCGGCAATCACTGGCCGCTGAGTTTCATCGGCACATTCGAGCGGATCGAGTAGTTCGGGCATTGGATCATCGGGGGTCATCTGGGCGGCGCCTTTCCAGCAACAGTTCGTTTTTATGACGACGCCCATCATAAGGCACCGCCCGGTGGGCGTGCATAACTACGCACCGAATGCGGGATTCAGCGAAGAAAAACGGGTTGCGGTTGTATTAGGCGGCGACCACTCGCGCGTCTTTGGCGCGGGCTAAACCTCCGCCGACCAGTCGCGCAGGGCGACGAGCACTGTCTTGAGGCCGCGCCCGCGTTCCGTCAGCGCATATTCATAACGGGCGGGGTTCGTCTGGTAGAGCGACTTCTCGATGAGGCCCGTTTCCTCGAGCAGTTTGAGGCGCGCCGCGAGTGTATTCGTCGGGATGCGTTCGGGCGCATCCTGAAGCTCCTTATACGTCCTTTTCCCGTTGAGCATGAGATCGCGGATGATCAGCAGGGTCCACCGGTCGCCCAGAATATCAAGGGCGCGGCCCACCGGGCACGGCGAACGGGGCGCGCGCCCGTCCGGGACAGGAAGCGTGCTCGGCAGCGGCGAATACGCCGTCGAACTGGCGGTTTTGCGGGCCATTTGCCCGGAAACAGTACCTCACATTTTGGTGACTTGCAATATTAAAGTGACCGGGTTAAAAGTTACTTGCAAAACAAAAGTCGCTGAAAAGGAGCGAACCATGATCAGAATGAGCAGAAACATAATCGCCGCTGTTGCCGCCGCCGGATTTGGCCTTGGCGCCTCAGCGTTTGCCGCCGGCGGATCGGAAGCCGGCGCCATGGAATGCGCCTATGCGGCGATTGACGAGACCGGTGCGGACTACACCCATGTGACCCGCAGCGTCCGGCGCAGTCATGCGGTGGAAGAGTTCTGGCTCGCCACACGCGCAGACGACGCGCCGATCGTCTACTGCCGGTACAACCGCCGCGACGAGCGCGTGGAAGTGATCGACGTCAAGGTCTGACGTTTGGCGAACGGGCGGGGCGGTTTTTTGGCACCGTTCCGCCCAGGATTTTTTGGTCGGCTGTGCGCGTTACGCGTCATAGTTCTTCATAAAGATCGAGCCAGTCGGGATTTTCCTTCTCGATCAGCGCAATCTTCCACGCCCATTTCCATTCCTTGATCTGCCGTTCCCGGTTCAGGGCGGCATCGCGTGTATCATGGGTTTCGAACCAGACGAGCCTGTCGACTCCATATTTGGACGTGAAGCCGGGGAAGACTTTCTCCTTGTGTTCCCAGACACGTTTCTTGAGGTCATCCGTAGACCCCGTATATAGCGTTCCGTTTCGTTGGCTCGCGAGAATATATACGAAGAAATAGATAGTGCCGACCTCAGAAATTTACTTGCAACCTATCAACCCGGTCTTCCGGGCGAAAGCCAAGGGTGCGAAATTCTCTCTCCGTTCTTCCCGACGCAAGTCAGATAGATGATACTTTTCACCCGGTTTCCCCGGCGAAAGCCGGGACCCAGGATGGTTAGAGTTCTTTGCGCCCTCGCGAAGGCGTCAAAAAGTTAGACATTTCTGGATTCCGGCTTTCGCCGGAAAGAACGGGAGGAGAGGTTTGCAAGAACCCCGCAATCCGATGCCCCCGGCGTCTAGGAATAGCGCGTCAAGGTCCAGCCTCCGCCACAGGGTTGTTGACCGAGGGCTAGTGTTCCTAAATTTCGGTTGCAATAAAGCGAAATTGGTTTTTCGAGACATGAATTGCATAGCCGACTTTTACGTCTAATCGAGCATTTCGAATGTGTTGGGCTACTTTTTTCACATGATCTCGATTAATTTGATAGTCGCATAAATCCATCAACTGCAACATTGTCGATGAAAAACGCAAAACAGGAATGCTAAGATCACCAGCGTCTTCGTTTTTGTATGCGACGATAGCAATTTCCTTAAATTGAATAGTTATGTAGTCGCTTGGCGACCCCTTCATTTTATATTTTTTCTGTAGCCCACCGATCCCAGATACGGTTGATACTAGCCCCATTTCTTCAAGAAAAAGCAGGTCTTGAAAATGTGTGTCGTGCAGGCTTTTCGGTAGAAGTAATAGTCCCGTATTGTCGGTGTAAGGTAAGATGTTTGCAATTCGTTCCGCGTCATCCTGATTCAATTTCGACACGAAGTCCATTGTTCGTAAATTAAACCGCCCGGGATGCTTTATTTCACCCGCAAGTATTTTTGACCAAAGCCTTTGCATTTGATCAGCGGTAACAGCCTCCGCATGACGAGCGAATTGTTCCAACCAGTCATCGTCGATTTTTTTGCGGGCGTCATCTTCTGGTGGATTATTGGTGATTTCCTCAGCCGCTGCACCGCAAATAGCTTCACGATTTTTTTGCTGTCTGACGGTTCGTTGTGCATGATAATCCGCCGCACGTGTAACTAGGCCGGCATCGGTCAAGTTTTTCGCATTTGCCGCTTTGTCCATAGAGCGAATACTATCGATGCGGCCTTCTTTCCGGGCCTTAATTTTGTCTGTTTCGTTTTCGATTGCGGTTGCGCAGAATTCGCCGGAAGCGCCAATCACTCGGCCCAGCGCTAGGTCAAAATTCTTTCTTACTTCGGGAAAAGTGGCATCCGAAAGTGTGCGTCCAAGCCGACTAAGAACTCCGCCTTGTTGGCGGTTACTTTCTACCGGTAAATTTCCGTCAGCCATATCACCTCACTGACAAGCCAGACACTCATCATAGTCCGTCTTCGCGGCGGCCTGCATCATCGCCTCAAGGCCGATGTTTTCCGCGCCGGGCTCGCTTGCCATTTCCTTGACGGTTTCCGCTGGCGTCACCGGCTTGTCGCCGCCGGCGTAGCTTGCGCGCTGGATGGATTTTGAGCGGCAGTAGTAGAGGGATTTGACGCCCTTCTCCCACGCCGTCCAGTGCAGCATGTGCAGGTCCCATTTGTCGATATCGCCGGGGAGGAAGACGTTCACTGACTGGCCCTGACAGATGTAAGGGGAGCGGTCGGCGGCGAGCTCGACGACCCAGCGCTGGTCGATTTCGAAGGCCGTCTTGAAGATGTCTTTCTCGTCGTCGGTGAGGCATGTCAGATGCTGGACCGAGCCTTCATGCTCAAGGATCGAGGCCCAGGTCTCGTCCGTATCCTGACCTTTTTTGGCGAGCAATTCCTGCAGGGCGACGTTTTTCACGGTGAAGGAGCCCGACAGCGTCTTGTGGGTGTAGACGTTCGCCGGGATCGGCTCGATGCAAGGGCTCGCGCCGCCGCAGATGATCGAGATCGAGGCCGTCGGCGCTATCGCCATTTTGTGGCTGAAGCGCTGCTTGATGCCCTGCTCTTCCGCATCGGGGCAGGCGCCGCGCTCTTCGGCGAGTTTCACCGACGCCGCGTCCGCGCCCATGCGGATATGTTTAAAGAGCCGCGTGTTCCACGACTTCGCCATGGCGCTCTCAAACGGCACGTTCTGGCTCTGCAGGAATGAGTGAAAACCCATAAGGCCGAGACCGACGGAGCGCTCGCGTGATGCGGAGTATTTCGCCTTCGCCATCGCTTCCGGCGCATTGTCGATGAAGTCCTGCAGCACATTGTCGAGGAAGCGCATCACGTCCTCGATGAATTCCGGGCAATCTTTCCACTCCCAGTATTTCTCTGCGTTGATGGAGGAGAGGCAGCAGACGGCAGTGCGATCATTGCCGAGGTGATCCTTGCCCGTATGCAGCATGATCTCCGAGCAGAGGTTCGACGTTGATACTTTGAGGCCCAGATCGCGCTGGTGCTTCGCCATCTGGCGGTTCACCGTGTCGGAGAAAAGCAGATAGGGCTCGCCCGTGGCGAGGCGGATCTCGAGGATCTTCTGCCACAGCTTGCGGGCGTTCACGGTACGCAGGACCTCGCCGGTCTTGGGCGATTTCAGGCCGAACTCTTCGTCCTTGGCGACGGCTTCCATAAAGGCGTCGGTGATGTTGATGCCGTGATGAAGGTTCAGGGATTTGCGGTTGAAGTCGCCCGACGGTTTGCGGATTTCGAGGAACTCCTCGATTTCCGGATGGTGCACGTCGAGATAGCAGGCGGCGGAGCCGCGGCGGAGCGAGCCCTGCGAAATGGCGAGGGTAAGGGAATCCATGACGCGAATGAACGGGATGATGCCTGAGGTGGCGCCCGCGTGCTTCACCTTCTCGCCGATGGAGCGCACGCCGCCCCAATAGGTGCCGATGCCGCCGCCGTTAGACGCCAGCGCCACATTTTCGTTCCAGGTGCCGACAATGTCGTCGAGCGAGTCGCCGACGCCATTCAGGAAACAGGAGATCGGCAGGCCGCGTTTTGCCCCGCCGTTGGAGAGAACCGGCGTCGCCGGCATGAACCAGAGCTTGGAGATATAGTCATAGATGCGCTGGGCGTGGTCGGCGTCGTCGCCATAGGTCCGCGCCACCCGGGCGAACATGTCCTGGAACGACTCATCCGGCAGGAGGTAGCGGTCCTCCATAGTGGTCTTGCCGAATTCGGTGAGCAGCGCGTCGCGGGAGCGGTCGATTTCGATGTCGCGCACGACTTTGAGGTCGGGCTTGGCGGCTTCCGGCGGTACGTGCGCCGGCTCCGTAGCGGTTGCGCGGGTCTCGAACTCTTTCGCGGCTTCTGACAACGACATTTCCACTCCCGTCCTATTCGTTTCGCCCTCGAAAAAGGCGCACAGGCTTCCTTGCGCCGGATGCACCCAGTGCGCGCAGACCGGCGAGGTTCTGCTTCTCTGTTATGAATTGTCAACGCCCCGCGCCAACACAAGATATAGTGATAGACCTTGGTCCAACCGTCAATATGAAGTTGTCCCGTGGGCAAAAGTTTTTGGTTAAGGGGAGATTAATGGGGCGCATCAAGTGCGCTTTTTGTGTTAAGCGCCGGCGCAGATTTCAAGTGGAAAACAGGTTTGTTTCGAAACCGGACTTCGGCGCTTCAGGGCCGAAATTTTTTTCAAACGCGTCGGTGCGGAAGGGTTTCGGCGCCGCCTGAAAGCCGGTTTGGACGAACTGATGGGCCGAATCCCGGGCCGCGTTTGGCGAATCTGTCGCCGGCGATGATTCGTATTCGCGGTTTTCGTCCAGTGAACGATTGGTCATGGCCATGCCGGCGCCCTGTCCGCGATGAAGCCGCGCGTTAAGGTCCGACGGGGCGACGCCGTTCGCCGACGCGAAAGCCGATTGCACCGCATTAAAGGCGACGGTCTCCGCGTGCGATTCGCGCATGCGCCGCCAAGGCGCGCCAAGCGCGCGAACCAAAAGCCCGGCGCTGGCGTAGATGACGGCGCCGATGGCGACGCCGGCAAAAGCAACCGGGTAGGCCGCAAGCGGCAATCGCGCAGGATCCGCGCCAAGTCCAATCGCCGCCGCGCCAAGGGTGACGGCGCTGAGCAATAACAGGAACAGGGAAGCGCGCGGCGCGCGCGTGCGCGGGCCGGTCTCTCCGCGTTTCAGATACGCGCTGAACGCTGATGCGTTTGCGCTTTCATCGCCGCCGGCGAAGGCAACAGACTTCAAAAACGCGTCCGCCGAAACCGTATCGACCCGCCGGTCGATGGCGCGGTCCAGCGAATGGGTTTCCAGCGCAAGGCGTTGGCCCAGCACAACGGCTTCTTCTTTGGTGCGCTTCACGCTGGCGCGCCCCGTTGAAAGGGTGAGCAGGGCGCCGAGGATGGCGGCGGCGGCTCCGGCGCCGGCGATGATGAAAAAGAGTTTTGCAAGGGCGGCGCTGTCGGCGTTCGCCGCCATGGTCACGTACCAGCCCGCCAGCGTCAGCCAGAAGGCGGCGACGAGAAAGCGCAAGGCAAAGGCGAGGAGGCTCGTCTGCGCTTCCCCGTGAGCGGTAATTCTCTCCGCGAGACCATCGCCGAGCGCGCGCACGCCAGCCGGGTCAAACAGGCGCGGCGCGGGCGCTTCGTCCGCCGCGGGCCCGGCGCCGAAAAAATGGTCCGTGGGGTCGGCGGGCGCGCGAAAACTGGCGTCCTTGCCCGCATCCGCCTTGCCGGCGAATCGCGCGCGCAAGGTCTGATAGTAATCGCCGTTCTCTCGTTGTTTCGCCACAACCGTTCCCCACAGATATTCCCGGACGGCGCGCCCCCGCAAATTTGCCGCCCGGCTATGGGGAGAGCCTAAACCAAAATGGCCCGCGCGTTAATCCTTCGGGAAAACCGCCTAAACCGGACAAAAGACAGGGCTTTTCGCCTCCGCGCGGGATTCGCTTGTTTTTGGGCGAGAAAGATAGGCGATGTCCGGCAACTGCGTTGAATTGTTGCCTAACCAAATTTTGAGGGCCTATCCCGGAGGCCCAGCAGCGAAAGACTTCAGACCGTGACCGCATATTCGGCCTTGCTTGACGGCGCAGAAACAACCGAAGACGGCTTTCGTCTCACTATTCCTGATTCCTGGATGCAGGGGCGCACGACCTATGGCGGGTTGTCGGCGGCGCTTTGTCTTGAGGCGGCGCTGCGCGCGGCGCCTGATCTCGCCCCGCTCCGAAGCGCCAATATTTCGTTCATCGGTCCCGCCGGCGGCGACGTTCAAGGGGCGGCTCGGGTGCTGCGCCGGGGTAAGTCCGTCAGTTTCATCGAGGCCGACCTTTCGACCGAGGCGGGCGTTGCAACCCGGGGCGTCTTCGCTTTCGGCGCGCCGCGGGAGTCGATGTTCGATCGAACGTTTGCGCCGGCGCCGGACATGCCGGGCCCCGACGCATGCGAGCCGTTTATCCCGCAGGGGCTCGGTCCGAATTTCGCGTCGCATTTCGATACGCGTCTTGCCAAAGGCGCGCGTCCCGGAACCAGTTCCGATCAGTTCGATCATTTCATCTGGGTGCGCCATTGCGATGCGAAGGCTGTCTCGGTTTCCGCGCTGGTCGCCCTGGCGGACATGCCGCCGCCGGCGGTGATGCCCATGTTCCCGGTGTTCAAACCGATCAGCACCATGACATGGATGATGAATTTCCTGTTTGACGAACCTGAAAGCGCAGACGGTTGGTGGCTTTTGCAAAGCCGCGCCGAAAACGCCCGGGGCGGTTATTCAAGTCAGGACATGCTGATCTGGAACAGCGACCTGGAGCTTGTGGTCGCCGGCCGGCAGAACGTAGCGATTTTTCTGTAGAGCCGTTTAAAAGCCGATCGCGGGTCGCCTACCCATTATTGAGGCTTTCCTGCTTGATCGAGATTTCGAGCCACTCTTCTTCGGCCTTTTCAAGCGCCGATTTCTTCTCGTCCAGTTGCGCCGCGCTGGCGGCGAAACCGTCCGGGTTTTTCGAAAACAGTTCCGGGTCCGCGAGGCGCGCATTCAACGTCGCGATCTCTTTTTCAAGGTCGCTGATCTTTTGCGGCAGTGTCTCAAGAGCGTATTGTTCCTTATACGTCAGTTTTGCGGGTTTCGTTTTCGGCGCAGACGCGGGCGCAGCGGGCGCAACACGCTTCTCACGGCGCTGGTTTGCAGCCCTGACGCCCGGGGCCCGGCCGCGTTGCGTCACCATATCGTCATAGCCGCCGGGGTAGCGCCGCCATTTACCGGGCGTGTCCGGGTCTGTTGTAATGATGGATGAAACAATGCCGTCAAGGAAACTCCGGTCATGGCTGATGAGCAACACCGCGCCATTATAATTTGCGAGATATTCCTGAAGGAGATCGAGCGTTTCCAGATCAAGATCGTTGGTGGGCTCGTCGAGGGCGAGAATGTTTGACGGATAAGCTAGGGCCGCGGCAAGGGCGAGACGCCCGCGTTCGCCGCCCGATAGCGACGAGACTGGCGCGCGCCACTGCTCCGGCGAAAACAGGAAGTCCTGCAGATACGTCGCCGCGTGTTTCTTTGTATCGCCGATCGTTACCCAGTCGCCGCGCCCGTCGGTAATGGCGTCGGCGAGGCGTTGGTCCGGTTTAAGGCGCGCGCGTTGCTGGTCGAGTGTGACCAGTTTGAGCCCGTCGCTGCGGGTCACTGATCCCGCGTCGGGCGCAGCAGCGCCAATCAACAGGTTCAGCAGCGTTGTCTTGCCGGCGCCGTTGGGCGCAACGACGCCAATCTTGTCGCCGCGCACGATCTCTGTTGAGAAGCCGTCTATCAACGGGCTGTCGTCAAAGCGTTTGGAAATGGTCTGCGCAACGATCATGCGCTTGCTGGCCCGTTCCGCATCGGCGCCGGCAAATTTTACAGCGCCTGTTTCCCGCGGCGCCTCGCGCAGGGTTTTGCGCAAGTCATGTAACTCGCCGAGGCGTCGCACATTGCGTTTGCGCCGGGCCGTCACGCCATAGCGCACCCAGTCTTCTTCTGCGGCGATCTTTCGGCCGAGCTTGTGACGTTCGGTGCGTTCTTCCTCAAGGCGTTTGTCCCGCCAGCTTTCAAACTCGGAAAACCCGCGCGAGAGGTAATGGGTCGCGCCGCGGTCAATCCAGACGGTTTCCGTTGTCAGCGTTTCGAGAAAGCGTCGGTCGTGGCTGATGATAACGAAGGCGGCATCCGATGCGGCGATCCGGGATTCGAGCGATGCGATGGCGGCGATGTCCAGATGGTTTGTCGGCTCGTCCATCAATACAACGTCCGGCGCGGCGGCGAAGGCGGCGGCGAGCGCGATGCGTTTGGCCTCGCCGCCGGAGACAGTTGAAAGGCGCGCCGCCGGGTCAATGTCGAATTCGCCGAGCATGCGTTCGGCGAGATGGGTGTCGCCGGCGTCATTAAGTGCGGCGGCGACATAGCTGGATGCTGTGTCGTATCCGGAGAAATCCGGTTCCTGCGGCAGGTAAAACGGCATGGCGCCCGGATGCACGAAGCGTTCGCCTGCGTCCGGCGCCACGAGCCCCGCGGCGATTTTCATCATGGTCGATTTGCCGGACCCATTGCGGCCCACAAGGGCGATCCGCGCGCCGCGGCGCACGTCAAGGGATGCGCCCTCGAGCAGCGGTGCGCCGCCAAAGGTTAAGGCAATGTCAGTCAGGGACAGATCGAGGGCAGCCACAAGGTCCAGTCTTTCCGCATGTCACCGCGCAGTTACGCAAAAATTCTCGCATGCGCAAAATGTTAACGAATTGTTGCGTGCGGCGTGACACGGTTACGAAATGTCGCGCGCGGCGCACCACCGGGGATGAAGGCCCGCCATGCATCCGCTGAAACAATATCTCTCTGATTTACAGGAGTCCGTGGCGGACTTCGCGGTTCGTGTGGGCGCCTCGCCGCAGACCCTTTATCGCATCATCAATGGCCGGCAGTCGCCGAAGCCCGCACTGGCCCGTCGCATTGTTGAAGCGACAGGCGGCGCGGTCTCCCTCAATGACCTCTTTGAGCCGGATCCGGCGCGAGCGACAATCCTGGCCATGCCTGCTGCGCAAACCGGCGGCGAACTTGATAATCACCGGTTGAAGCTCGCCCTGTCGATTGTCTTTAATCACCTGACCGACAAAGACGCCCCCGATCCGCCGGACGGCGCTATCGCCATGGCGGCGGAAGCCACGGTCAATACCTATGCGGCGCTCGCCCCCGTTACGACCCGTCAGGGTCAGGCTCGTCTGACCCAAGCTCTGCGGCCAGTGCTTGAAGAAATTCTCCGAGAGTGCGCGGATCCCGTGCCGCCGGCGGGCGCGATTGATCGCGGGGCGCAACTCGCGACGGAACTCTATTTCCAGTCCTGGGGGATGGAACGCCGGCGATAGGGCGCGCCGGCGCGGCCTGGACCGCCGACACCTCCGCCGCCCGCCGCTTGGCCACGCGCCACATGTTCCGGGCGATCCGCGCCGCATAGGCGTCTTCATCCTGCCCCAAAGCTCACTCCCCGGCGTTCAGCTCGGCGCGCACGATTCCCGCTATGCGGGAAAAAAGTTGTGGCGCTCGCGTCGACGCACCCTATGGTTGTAGTGATGTATGCGTACCACACTTTTTATGGAGTGACCTCCAAATGTCCAAAGACGTCAGAAAAGAACAAGTTGCGTTGTTGCGTTTCGAGAAAAAAGTCGTCGGCCTCGCGGCTGCGCTCGCCGCTGGCGCCGCGACCGCGAAGTCGGTCGATGGCAAATTAAATGCATCGGACGGCGCCGCGGCCTATGCGGAAATGGAAGCGGCGCTCTTGCAGCTTGCCGAAGCCACGAACCACGCCCATCAGGTGATGGCCGCGAAAGCCGCAGAAAGCGGCGCCATCATGTTACAGGCAACGGGGGGCGTGCCGAAACGCGCGGTATCGTCAGCAGTCGCATCAATTCTTGGGATTGGATAACCATCGGAGCATACGGCGCCTGCGTTGCAGGCGTCGTGTGCCTCGCTTATCTTTCCGGCTCCCGGCGCATTCAATGCGCATCGCGGCTGATCGTTATCAGCTGGCTGTTTTCACTGCAATTCTGGATACTGCTTGAAGGCGACGCGCTGACATTTGCATATCTGCTCGTCGATATCGCCCTTGCATGCGCGTTTTATCTTCTGTCGCGCGGCTCGTGGTTTCCCGCGCCCTTGTTTTTCCTGCACGCCGTCATCGTTGTTTTTCACTTTTATATTCTCGCGATCGATCAAAGCCCGTTCTGGATGCTTGTCTTTCTCAACCGGACTTTTGACATGGCGTTAATATACATTGCCGCCTGCGCCCTGTTCCGCATCCGCGCCCTTGCGCGTTGATCGTCTCAAAGGGTCTGAATGAAATCTGCAATCTCGCGATGAGCATCGCGGGCTTCATCGAGCGACCAGTGCGCATGAAACCGGTGATACATGCCGTCGTAAATCTGCAAGCGCGCATCGACGCCGGCGCGGCCCGCGGCCTGGACCAGACGCGCCGCATCGCCCATCAGGACTTCACGCCCGCCCGCATGGGCGAGCATCGGCGGCAATCCTGTAAAGTCGCCATAGAGCGGCGAGACACCGGGGTCATCGAGGGCTTCGCCGGGCGCGTAATACCGGAAGAGGTTTCGAATATACGCCCCTCGCGAGGAGCGGATAACAGGATCGCGCCCCGCAAGGGAGACTTGCGTATCGCTGGCGCCCATGCCGTCGACGCAGGGCGAAACAAATACCGCGCCAATAGGCAACGGCGCCCCTTCGTCCCGCCATTGCATCATGGCGGAAAGAGCAATAGCGGCGCCGGTAGAGACAGCGAACACAACAAACCGGGCGCCTGGATGTTCGCCGCACAAGCCGTGATAGACGGCGTTGAACTCTTCGATCTGTGTCGGGTAATGGGCCTCCGGCAAGAGCGAATAGTCCGGGCCAAAACCATTGCATCCGCTTAAATAGCAAGTTGGCAGAACGCTGGACGCATTGTCTTTCGGACCACCCGCCACAAACCCGCCGCCATGAACGAAGAGAATGATCGGCGCGTCGTCTTTTGCGTTTTCCGTTTCGTAGAAGACACCCTCAACGCCGCCGGCGGCGCCGCTGGTGATCCGGTATTCAAAATCGATCTCGTCAAGCAGGCGCCGTGCGTCTTCATTTTGAAGACGCCGCGCAAACCCGCGCGTCACCGGATTGCGCCATGTATCGAGCGTCGGATAGGGCTTGAGCGCCGCGATCCTTTTTCTGGCGCCGTCGCTGACAGCGCTTGCCGATCTTCGAAAAAAACCCGGCATCTCCGACTTCCTGACTGCGGGCGTGAAATGAATTGCGGCGTTAATATGACGTCGCCTCGAAGCCTTGAGTTTGCGTAATCTCGGCAAATTTTGCGTTAATGATCCGTGCGGTTTCTGACGTCCTGAGCCTAACGATTTTGCAATGACGCGAATGGGCGTTGGTTTGCCGTGCGGGCTCGTCTAGGGTGCGCGCCGATAGTGAATGAATGAGGATTAGAAGATGCTGGTTTGGAGACTCATTGCGGCGGCGGGGGCCGCGTCTTTCATCGCGGCCTGCGGTCAGCAGGCGGGTGAGGAAACGGCGGAGGCCGACGCGACAGACGCTGCGATGGAAGCGGAAGACATTAGCGAAAGCCCCGCCGGTCAGGCGGAAAAACTGGCGGCGGATAATCTCGCAGCGTCATTGGCGTTTCTGGAAGAGAACGCCGGCAAGGACGGCGTCAATGTCACCGAAAGCGGGCTGCAATATATCGTGCTCGAAGAAGGAGACGAAGCGGGGCTCTCGCCAGTCTCAACGGATGTTGTTCAGGTTCATTATGTGGGCACGCTGAAGGACGGCGTCGAATTTGATTCATCGCGCGCCCGCGGCGCTGCGGCGACGTTCCCCTTGAACCAGGTGATTTCCGGTTGGACCGAAGGCGTCCAGTTGATGAGTGAAGGCGACCGGTTCCGGTTCTTCCTGCCGCCGGACCTTGCCTATGGAAAAGGCGGCACGCCCGGCGGACCGATTGGCCCCAATGAAGCGCTGATTTTCGATGTTGAACTCATCAAGGTGCAGAGCCCGGAGCGCAACCTCGAAGCGGCGCAGGCCTTCCTTGCGGAGAATGCGACAAAAGACGGCGTGACGACGACGCAGTCGGGCCTGCAGTACGAAGTTCTGACGGAAGGACCGGATGGCGGCGCCAGCCCCGATGAAGACGATATCGTCAAGGTCGAATATGTCGGTACACTGATTAATGGGACGGAGTTCGATTCGTCAATCGCCCGCGGCGAGCCGGCGGCGTTCCCGTTAAATCGCGTCATCGACGGCTGGACGGAAGGGGTTCAGCTCATGAGCGTTGGCGACAAGTTTCGTTTCTTTGTGCCGCCGGATCTTGCCTATGGCGCGCGCGGCGGCGGCTCTATCGGGCCGAATGAAGCGCTGATTTTTGAAGTGGAACTGCTTGAAGTAACGCCGCGGCCGGAGCCGGCGGCGGCGGAGTAAAAGACTTCAAGGTTTGCAATGATGCGCCCGGCGACAACTCGCCGGGCGTTTTTTTGTGCGCTGTTTTTGGACGCAGGCGTTTAGGGCTTGTTAACGGCTTGTGCCGTATCGGGCCTTCGCTGGCGAATGGGCCAGCCTAACAGGGGACTTTTCAAGATGAGAAAAGCGACGAAAAAAGCAGCGCGCCCTACAACAAAAAAGGCGACTGCAAAAAAGAAGACCGCCAAGAAAACGGTCCGCAAGGCGCTGGCCAAACGCAAGGCCGCTGCGAAAAAACTGAAAGTGACGCGTAAGCCGGCGGCGAAAAAAACCGCGCGTCCGGCCGCCAAGAAAAAGGCTGCGAAAAAAACCACAGCCAAAAAAACGACGGCAAAACGCAAAGCGACCAAGAAAGTCGCTGCGCGCAAACCGGTCGTGAAAAAAGTTGCAGGCCGCAAGCCGACAACGAAACGCAAGACGGCGCGCCGCAAAGCGGCGTAACGCGGGGACCCGCGACGTCTTTTTAAAACCCCGGCCATGCAGAATGCGGCCGGGGTTTTTCTTTTTTGCGCCGCCGGAAAGTCCTTGCCAATCATATAAAGATATCTTTATATGATTGCGAGCGAGGACCTGATGAGCGATCCAGATAACGCCCGGCCAAAACGCATAACGGCGCTGAAAGCAGCGCTGGACCAGCGCATACTCGTGCTGGATGGCGCGGCGGGCACCTTTATTCAGGGCTACGAACTGGACGAGGCCGGCTATCGCGCGGATCGGTTCGCCGACTGGCCGTCTGACATCAAGGGCAATAATGACATCCTCATCCTGTCGCGCCCGGATATCGTGACCGATATGCACCGCGCCTATCTCGCCGCCGGCGCCGACATGATCGAGACCAATACATTTTCCGCCACTACCATCGCCCAGGCCGATTACGCCATGGAAGAGCTCGCCTTTGAACTTAATCTCGAAGGCGCCCGGCTTGCGCGGGCCGCAGCGGACGAAGCGGCCACGAGCGAGCGCCCGCGCTTTGTCGCCGGCGCGATCGGCCCCACTAACCGGACCGCATCGATTTCGCCGGACGTCAACGACCCCGGCAAACGCAATACAGATTTTGAAACCCTCGCGGCGTCCTATGGCGAAGCGGCCCGCGGGTTAATCGAAGGCGGCGCGGACGCGCTGCTCATCGAAACCATCTTCGATACGCTGAACGCCAAGGCGGCGATTTACGCGGTGCAGACCCTGTTCGATGCGCTGGGCTATGAGGTGCCGATCATGTTGTCGGTGACTATTACCGACCAGTCAGGACGCACGCTTTCGGGGCAAACGCCGGAAGCGTTCTGGAATGCGGTCCGTCATGCAAAGCCTTTGAGCGTCGGGATCAATTGCGCCCTCGGTCCGGACCTGATGCGCCCTTATGTTGAAGACCTTGCGACGGTCGCGGACTGTTTTGTTTCGGCCTATCCGAATGCCGGTCTGCCCAACGCCTTTGGCGGGTATGATGAGTCGCCGCAGTCCATGATTGCGCATCTGGAAGAGTGGGCGCGGTCAGGCCTGTTGAATATTGTCGGCGGCTGCTGCGGAACAACGCCGGCCCATATCGAGGCGTTCGCCGCTGCTGTGGACGGCGTAGCGCCGCGGAAAATTCCGGCGCGCGAGACGAAAATGCGCTTGTCCGGGCTGGAGGCGTTTGCGGCGTGACGAGCCGCGCCATTGCGCCGCCGCGAAATTCCGCCCAATAATTTTCGAATGACTGATCTTTCTTCCCAACTCGACTGGATTGCGCGTCTCATCGCCCATGACACGACGTCGTCGCGGTCGAACCTCGCCTTGATCGAAGATGTCGAGGGCTATCTCGCCGGGCATGGCGTTGAAACCTTCCGCGTTGAAAATGACGACAAGACCAAGTCGAACCTTTACGCCGTCGTCGGGCCGAAAGCGCCGGGCGGCGTCGTGCTTTCCGGTCACACCGATGTAGTGCCGGTGGAGGGCCAGGACTGGGACACCGACCCGTGGGTTGTGGCCGAAAAAGACGGCAAGCTTTACGGGCGCGGCACATGCGACATGAAAAGCTTCTCTGCTATTGGTCTTTCGCTTGTGCCGGAAATGCTGAAGGCGAACCTGAAACGGCCGCTGATTTTTGCGCTCTCCTATGATGAGGAAGTCGGCTGTCTCGGGGCGCCGCGTATGATTGCTGAAATCGCTGAGCATGTCCCTGCGCCCTCGGCGGTCATCGTCGGCGAGCCGACCAACATGAACGTTATTGACGGCCACAAGGGCATTGCATCCTTCCGTGTGCGCATTACCGGTTACACAACGCATTCGAGCCAGACTGACCGAGGCGTCTCCGCTGTCGAGGCCGCAGCGCGCCTCATCACCAAGATTTCGGACATGCGTGCAGCAAGGGCGCGCGACGCAGACGCCTCGAGTCCCTTCGATCCGCCTTATTCGACAATGACCGTCAACGTCGTACGCGGCGGCACGCAGCTCAACATCATGGCCGGCGAGGCGACCTTTGACTGGGACTTGCGCGCGATACCCGGAGATTCCGTCGTCGACATCGCGGAGGAATTCGCCGATTTCGCGAAGGGCGTTGAAACGGAAATGCGCCGGCAGGCGCCGTCCTGCCGGATCGCGATCGAACAGATGACCCACGCGCCGGCGCTCGCGCCACGCGACGACAACCCGGCCGCCGATCTCGCCAAGGCAATCACGGGTCGCAACGCGACCGATGTCGTCGCCTATGCGGCGGAAGCCGGCCAGTTTCAGGAGGCGGGGTTCTCAACGGTGATCTGCGGGCCCGGCTCCATTGACCAGGCGCATCAGGCGAATGAGTTCATAACGCTCGATCAGGTCCGGCTCGGGACCGACTTTATGCGCCGGCTTATTGAACGTATGGCGGCGTAAAAATCGCGCGCGTTCGGTAACCATTCTTTTCGGCCGGTAAAAAATAACGCTTGCTTTTGTTAAAGCGCGCCGCCCGCCAACCATCCCGTAACGTGCGTAAACGGACTGTTTCGACGATACGCAAAATGCGTTTTTACGGCGTCTTTACTTGCTTCTGCAATGTTCGCGGCCCTCAAGGTCAGTTGCGTGAAGCGGGGCTTTTCTGCCGTGAAAAAGATTACTCAGTGTCGGGCGTGCGGGTCGAAAACCTTAACGCCCGTTTTTGAAATGGACGGCCCGCCGGTCGCCGGGCTCTTCAACAATCGGGCGAAGAAAACCGCTTACGTCTTGTGCGATCCGTCGCGCCATGCGCGCGCTTGCGGTTTGTTGCAGGCCGCGACCGCTGATGCGTCTCATGCGCCGGGCCCTTCGGCGCGCCATGCGTCGAACCGCGAAAATTTGCGCGCGCTGGCGACGGAGTCGCTGGAATTGCTTTCCGGACGGGACTGTTCAGCGCTCGATATTGGGTGCAATGACGGCTCGCTCCTCTCTTATTATCCACGCTGGGTTGAACGTTTCGGCGTCGACCCGTCGCCCCATGTGGACGAAGTCGGCAAATGGGCGTGGTCGGCGAAGGCAAGTTTTCCGAGCCCGGAACTCGACAAGGCGTTCGGCGAGAAAAAATTCGACATCATTTCAGCAGCATCGGTTCTGGAACATATCGATGATCCGCGCGTGTTTTTCGAGGCGATAAAAAACCGGCTGACAGAGGACGGCGTCTTCGCGCTTGAAACGCTATATGCGCCGACGATCCTGTCGCGCAACGCCATCGACGTTTTCCAAGCCGGTGTCTCAGCGGTTTATTCGCTCTCGGTCATCGAATGGCTTATTCGCGAAACGGGCATGAAGATCGTCAAAGGCGCCCTCTCGCCGAAAGAGGGTGGGTCGATCCGGCTTTTCATTACGCATCAGGCGAATAACGAGTTTGATTTCGATCCCTGGAATGAGCGCCTCGCGAAATTGTGGGACGAGGAAAACGCCCTCGCGATGCGCGCGCTGCAACCGTTCCAGTCTTTCGAGCGGCGCGCCCTGGACATTCGCCACGGTCTCTCGGTCCTCTTCGGCGAAATCGCCGGCCGCGGGGAAAGCGTGCACATACTGGGCGCCGATGCGCAAACCGAAGCGTTGCTGGCCTTTATGGGCCCGGCGGCGAAGCCGGTGGTTGCGGTTGTCGACACCCATGCGGCCCGTGAACGCGACCGGTTGGGCGAGAACGGTCTGCCGATCATTTCCGATACGGAATCGCGCGCTGCGGAACCCGATTTTGTGATTGCGCCTGCCCGCTACAAACGCGAGATGCTGGAGCGCTGGCGCGAGACAATTTTGCTGGGCGCCAAGATGGTTTTCGCAACGCCGACGCCGCATATTGTGACGGCGGCGAACTATAATAGCGAATACAGCAAGACGATCGCGACGGGCGACACCGCTGGCGGCACAGAATCGCTGCGTTCTATTCTTGCAGCGGCAGGGGGCTTGCGTCTCATTGCTGAAAATGAAGATGCAAAGTCGGCTTAGACGCCGAATTCATACCCCATGTCATCCCGGGGCTCGCGCAACCGAGAACCCGGGATCCATGGCCTGTCACTTCAACAGAAGAAAGCTTTGCGTTTCGGCGCCATAGATTCCGGGCCCGACCGGACGGTCGTCCCGGAATGACATCTCCCAAATCATTTTCGGGCTTTTCAATATTAGGTCGAAATAAATTTGCGCTTGTCGCCTTCAAGGCGCACGGTGGTCAAAACGCCCGACCAGCATGCGCCCGTGTCGACGCCAATGCGCCAACCTGCGTCAACGGGTTTCTTTGTCGGATGGTGCCCGTGCACGATTGTTGCGTCAGGGCGCTTGGCCGCCGGGGCTGAATGAAACGTCTTTCGGATCCACAAGAGATCTTCCTCGTCCTGGTCTTCGATCGCGACGCCAGGGCGAATGCCGGCGTGGACGAATAGATAATCGCCGGCGCGGTGGGTGAGCTCGAGTGTTTCGAGAAAATCGCGATGATGGTCGGGCAGGGCCTGCGACAGCGCGTCCGAAAGATCGTCGCCCGGTTTCGTCAGGGCGCCCGCAATGCCGTAGCTGCGAAGCGTCTGGTCGCCGCCCCATTCGAGCCATTCAATGGCGTCTTCCGGGTCAGCGAGAAATTCGAGCATGACCGCCTCGTGATTGCCCTTCAGGAAAACCGCATTCGGCGCGTCTTCTTTCAGCGCCGACAGCCGTTCGATAACGCCTTTTGAATCAGGGCCGCGATCGACATAGTCGCCGAGAAAGATCAGTCGCGCATTTTCAATGCCGCCCGCATCCGCGTCGATTTTCTCAAGCAGCGCGTCAAGCGCGTCCGATGCGCCATGGATATCGCCAATAGCGTAAAGGCGCTCGCCGTCAGGCGCTTTTGCGCGTTTTCCCGATTTTCCGAACAATTGGCTTACCATCTCCGGTTTTCGTGACCGCGAACTACGCGCGAATCACGCTCGCGTCACATTTTTTATGGTACTGTCGCCGGTGATTCGCGAAAAGGCCGGCGGGCATTTTTTAAGGAGCGCCCAAGTTGAGCGTACTTGTTACAGGCGGCGCGGGATATATCGGCTCGCATATGTTGCTGGCGCTGCTGGACGCCGGTGAAAAAGCGGTCGCACTCGACAATCTTTCTACGGGCATGCGCAGCCTCGTGCCTGACGGCGCCGAATTCGTCGAAGCCGATGTGGGCGATGCGGCGGCGCTCGCCCGCGTCTTCGCCGAACACAATATTGAGGAAGTGATCCATTTCGCCGGATCGATCCTCGTGCCGGAATCCATCCGCTTTCCGCTCGCCTATTTCTCCAACAATACTGCGAACACGTTGATGCTGTTATGTGCCTGCGTCGAGGCGAAGATCCCGCGCTTTATCTATTCGTCGACTGCGTCCGTTTACGGAACGCCCGATCGCGTGCCCGTCTCCGAACAGGCGCCGATCCATTCCATTACGCCATACGGCGCTTCCATGGCGATGAGCGAACGCATCGTCGAAGACGCCGCGGCGGCGCACGGCTTTTCCTATATGACGCTGCGATATTTTAATGTGGCCGGCGCGGACCCGGAGGGGCGCACCGGCGAGGTTGGCAAACCGACCCACCTTGTCAAAGTGGCGGCGCAGATCGTCGTGGGCGCCCGGGAAGAAAAACTGCAGGTTTTCGGCGCTGATTATCCAACGCCAGACGGCACGGCCATTCGCGACTATGTGCACGTCTCCGACCTTGCGCAGGCGCATTTGAAAGCACTGAAATGGCTGCGCGAAGGCGGCGCATCGACGACGCTTAATGTAGGTTACGGACGCGGCTACTCCGTTCTTGAAGTCATGGATGCGTTTGAGCGCGTTACCGGGTCGCCATTGCCCCATGAAATCGCCGCCCGCCGGGCGGGGGACCCGGCGCAGTTGATTGCCGACAATGCAGCGGTGCGCACGGTGCTCGACTGGCGCCCGCGCTTTGACGATCTTGATTTTATTGTCGAGACAGCGATCGACTGGGAGCGGGCGCTGACGAAATCAGGCGCGCATCGCTCATGAAGTTTCCATTCCGGGCGGGCGCGCGCATCGCTCTTTTATTGCTGGTTGTTCTGGTGACGGTGCTGTCGGTCGCATCACTACCGCCGAGCGCCACGCCGGGCAATTTCATTACCCGCGCTGTTTCCGAATTCCTTTTTAGCGAAGCTTCGAACGCCGACAAGGTCGGGCACTTCATTGCGTATTTTGTCTTGGGGATGGCGACGTTTGCCGCCGGCGTTGCGCGGCGACCGTTCTGGCTCGGTACGCTACTGCTGGCGGCTTACGGCGTCGGACTGGAAGGCGTTCAATATTTTCTGCCCTATCGAACAGCCGAATTCTGGGACGCCATTGTCAACGGCGCCGGCGCGGCGACGGGGTCGGCGCTGGCGGCGGGCGTCAATCGATTGTTGTTCGGTCGAGGCAAGTAGGCCGGCGCAGCTTGGGGGAAGAGCGGTGCTGCGCCGGCTCAATTTGCGTCCGGCATTATGCGAGCGCGACAAAGGTGTAAGCGGCCGGGGCGATCGCGGCGCCGATAACGACAGCGATCGTCAGCATCGATAATACTTTAGCCATTGGGGTCTCTCCTTTTTATTGTTCTGATGGCGCTGAGATAGGGGCGTAACCGCAACTCGAAAAGAGCCTGCGCCAGCGTTTTATCGCATGCGGAAATCGCTCTGGCGCATGGCGAAAATTAACAATTCGGCTCGCCTTTCACGGCATTCGTTTCGGCGCGCGGCGTTGATTTTTCCGGCCGAACCGGGCCATGGCGATACCCGACAAAAATCAGAGGGAATGGCGACGATGGAAGGCTTACTGGCGCTCGAGAACTGGTTCACGCTGGCGATGCTGATCTTGCTGCAGGCGGTGCTGGGCTTTGACAATCTGCTCTATATTTCGATTGAATCGAGCCGGGTTGCGCCGGATAAGCAACAGCTTGTGCGCCGCGCCGGCATCGCCATGGCGATCTTGTTGCGCCTTGTCCTGATGTTCGTCGTCCTGGGACTGATCAACCGCTTTGCGCAGCCGATATTTTCAATCGCCTGGGACGGCGTCTTTGAAGGCTCTTTCACCTTCCACGCGATCGTTTCAATTTTCGGCGGCGGTTTCATCATGTGGACGGCGACAAAAGAAATCATGCACCTCCTCGCGGTCGATCACGTCGAAAATCTTGACGCGCCGAAGACGACGAAGAGCGTTGCAAGCGCGGTCGCGTTGATTGTCTTCATGAACCTCATCTTTTCTTTCGACTCGCTTCTGTCCGCGATCGCGCTCACTCATGTGGTCTGGGTCATCGCAACGGCAATTATCATCAGCGGGATCATGATGATTGCACTCGCCGATCAGGTCTCGGCGTTCCTCAAGAAAAACCGGATGTTCGAGGTGATCGGTCTCTTCATACTCTTCATCGTCGGCATCTTGCTGGTGACCGAAGGCGGCCATCTCGCGCACATGGAGCTTTTCAACTTCAAGGTCGAAGCCATGTCCAAGGCGAGCTTTTACTTTGTTATTTTCGTGATGGTCATCGTCTCAACGGTGCAGACCCGCTACCGCAACAAACTCGAGGCCCTGCGCGCGAAAGAGCATGGCGAACATGTCGCCCCGTCGTGAAATGTCCGGGGCTTAACGTCGTGCGACGGCCGGCTATTCAAGCGGGCGAAAGATCAGGGTCAGGACAACGCCGATAACGCCGAAGACGCCCCAGAGCGGCAGGCCAAGGACCGCGCCCAGCGCCTGGGCGACGCCCCCGGGGGCGTTCTCCACGATAGCTGCGCCGTCCAGTCCAAGGAGGGCGAGGATATCGGATGTTGACCGCATGACCGGCTCGCCGCTTTCCAGCGACGCGACCCCGTCCGCGCCCAGAAGCGCCACGGCCAGCGCCACCAATACCCATGCAATGAAACGAAACGCCGCCATTTTGGCCCCCTCGATACTATCGTTAATCACCAGACTGGGGCGCATCCTACCCCGCGCGGGCGCGCCCCGCAATTCGGCTGGCGCGGTTCCGTCGGAAACGCTGACAGAATACCGCTTTCGGGTCTTGCGCCGCCAAACCGCGCAGGTATAACCGGCGCTCTTTTTCGCGCGCCTGTATGGTTAACGGGCCGCCGGTTCGAGCATCTGCATTCAATGTTCGGCGGTAGACCGATGGGCGGCGAATGTCGCGGCGACGAAAGAAAGTTCCGCACGCGCGTCGTTTGCGCATGCAACGGACAGGCGGCCGAGTGGTCGCCGATCGCGAAGGCGATCAAAAGAAGAATTAGCCGCTCATCGCAGTGGCGAACAAAAGTTCCGCATGCGCATTAATCGCGCACGCAACGGACAGGTGGCCGAGTGGTCGAAGGCGCACGCCTGGAACGCGTGTAGGCGGGCAACCGTCTCGAGGGTTCGAATCCCTCTCTGTCCGCCATCCTGACTTACCAAATTTGTGAGTTCCAAAGTGCGCCCGCTGGCGCCGGGCAATTTCAATACGTTACGGGCGATTGTTGCGAATGATCGCGTCTCCAACCGGGCGATTATTGATCAGTTATCGCCGGCCCGAACCCGGAGTCTCCGCATGTAATTCAGTGGTTCAGTCGGGACGTGAGAGACGCTTCAGCGTGCAAACTCAAATCCGAGCGCGTGGGATTGCAAACGCCAGTCGGGAGACAATTGCGTCTCGTTGATCTGCCGTAGGCTTAATCCCGGCGGCTGGCGCCCATCAAGAATGGCCTCGACTATGACGGGCGACAAATAGGCGAGGCGCAAGATCTTCCAGACATAGCGCTCCGAAAGTTTCTTCTTTGCCGCAAGATCCTTAACACTTGCAAATGCGCCGATCTCTAACGCCTTCCGCCAGTCATGGGCCTGGGCGAGGGCTTTGATCAGCCCTTCATTCTGATTGTTGCGCCCGCCATTGGCGAAGATTTTTCGCGTATGCTTCGGTTTTTGCAGCGCCGCCTTGACCCGCATACGGGATAGCGCGCCAGCGTGATCGCGTGCTTCTATAACGATTTCGTCCTTGTAGAGTGTGATGCGCTGAACGCGATCGCTGATTGGTTGTGCGGCGTTTTGGCCATGTGACGCGTCCGCGTTGCTATTCATGGCGTCGTCTACCTGCCGTTCAAGCCAGGCAATGCGAGCAATCAAAAAGTCAGCTTTTTCTCGCCAATGTGACGACCTCGAACCAACAGCCTTATGTCTGGTTTGAGGATTTAGCGGAAGCGAAAAATTCCAGACGAAATGTCCGATATACGCGAATACAGGACTCACGTCCAAGCGTTAGTTGCGTCCCGGTTCGTCGGATGTCCGTTTTTTGCCAAGTATTGCCTGATTTAAGTGCGGCGTTTAACGGCTGCGTTGCGCGTAAAGCGGTTCAAAGCGGCGCGATTTCCTCGCGCTTCGGAGCGTCTTTCTTCGTGAATTTCCGACGGACGTTGGTCGTCGCCGGGTTGCAAAAAACGTCCGCCATCCATTGAAAATTTGCGTTTTTATTAGTACTGACTGGTCAGTCATTTTCTGGAGTCAGTAATGCAGGGCCGCAAAGAACCGGAATCGCCGGAAATGGGTGTGGGCGCCGAGGGGACGGAACGAACCGCTTGGGCGATGGGCGTCATACAACTCGTTTTTGTCATCGCGGTCATTGCAGGCGCGGTCGGCTTTTCGATGGCGCTGAAGGGCAAGGAAAGCGCAAACCGGCCGCAACTCTCCGAATTGCGCGGCGAGCCGGTGATCACCGTGCGCGTCGTGCAGCCGGTTCGCACGGACTTTGCGCCAGACGTCAGGGCAAACGGTACGATCCAGGCCAGCGCCGAAGTTGCGGTGAGCCCTCAAGTCTCCGGAGAAGTAATGTCGGTTAGCGAGAACTTCCTCGCCGGCAGCGAAGTCGAACGCGGCGCGTTGTTGTTTGAAATCGATCAGACCGATTTCCGTCTCGCTGTTGAAGGCGCCAATGCAGAGATTGCCGCAGCAAAATCAAACTTGGCGCAACTCGAAGCTGACGCCGAACTGGCGGTTCGGGAATGGAAAGAATTATATCCGGACCGGGAAATCACTGATCTAGCCGCGCAAGAGCCGCAACTCGACGCTGCGAAGGCTCGCCTTGACAGCGCTATCGCGAACAAAAGGACGGCCGAACTTTCCTTAAAACGCACAAAAGTATTTGCGCCGGCCGACGCCCGAATTGTCAGCTCTAATCTTGATGTCGGGCAGGTCGTGTCGCCGGGTCAGACTGTTGGGCGTCTTGTATCGCTCAATAGTATCGAACTCGTTGTGCCGCTGCCGCTGGAACAGCAAGCGCTGCTGGAGCCCGTAGTCGGTCGTAGCGCAAGTTTTCGACGTAAAGGCGCCTCGGATGATGAGCGACGTGCGACGGTGGTTCGTGTCGACGCCAGTCTCGATGCGCGGACACGATTGTCCAATCTGTTTTTGAAGCCCGAGCGCCAGAGAGATTTGCGGATCGGCGATTTCGCCGACGTTTCGATTCGGGGCGATATTTATGACGGCGCCTTGGTGCTGCCGGCGTCGGCGCTGTCGCGGCAGGATACCGTGTGGGTCGTGCAACAAGGACAATTGGCGTCGCGGCGCATTTTTGTGCTTGGCGAACGCAATGCAGGAAGTGAAATCGTTACAGCGCCATTTGATGTCGGCGACGGCGTTGTTGCATTGCCGCCGCTCGAAGCCAAGGAAGGTCAGGACGTGACCATTCGTTCTGAAGCGACGGTGATAACGTCCATAGGAGACGTCAGTAATGGCGCAGAATGACGGCGCCGATAAAGGCGGCCTGATCGGCTGGTTCGTTCGCAATCCGGTTGCTGCGAATCTGTTGATGATTGTGCTGCTCATTGGCGGCTTGCTGGCCGCCGGAAATTTGCGCACGCAAGTTTTTCCGACCATCCAACCCGGCATCGTTACGATCACCGTTCCTTATCCCGGTGCGACGCCGGCCGAGGTTGAAGAAGGGATAACCCGACGCGTTGAAGAAGCGGTGCTCGGCATCGACGGCGTTAAGCGGGTGTCGTCTGTCGCGCAGGAAAATATCGGCGCCGTGACGGTGGAGTTGGCGGACTTCGCCGACGAACAGATCGTTAAAGACGATATTCAGTCGGCCGTTGACCAGTTGGCTGACTTTCCCCCTGAAAACGCCGAGCGGGAAAAGATTGTTGCGCCGAAGCCCATTGGCAGCGTCGTGACGCTGGTCGTCGTCGGCAATGTCACACCGCTCGAACTGCGCCGCGCGGCGGAAGGGATTGAACGGGAATTGCTGACGCAGCCCGGTGTTTCGCTGGTCAGTTTATCCGGCGACAGGGACTATGAAATCTCGATCGAAGTCAGTGAAGCAACGCTGCAGAAATTCGCACTGTCCATCGACGACGTATCGCGCGCTGTGCGCGCCGGATCTGTCGATCTGGCGGGCGGATCGATCCAGACACAGGCAGGCGAATACCTGTTGCGAACCAACCAAAGGCGTCTGGCTGGCGAAGGGTTTGAAAGCATCGTCGTGCGCAATCTGCCTGACGGATCGCAAATTTTGCTGGGCGATATCGCAATTGTGCGCGACGGATTTACCCGGGAGAAGCTGCAAAATACCTACAATGGACGCCCGGCTATTTTCGTCGAAGTGTCCCGCGCCGACGCAGAGGACATCATCTCCGTCAGGAATGCGGTCGACATTTTCATGCAGGGCTATACGCCGCCGACCGGCATTGAGATTCTGGAATTTCGAGACCAGACGCAGGTTCTCGAGGAGCGCATCAACCTATTGCTCAGGAATGCGCTGTTTGGGTTTGCGCTGGTTTTCCTGTTCCTCGTTTTAATGCTGGATCTGAAGCTCGCGTTTTGGGTGTCCGTTGGAATCGCAACGGCGTTCATGGGCGGTTTTCTTTTGTTCGGTTATGTCGGCGTCACGATCACCATGATTTCCTTGTTTGGGCTGATCATTGTTCTGGGGCTGGTGGTGGATGATGCGATTGTTATTGGTGAAAACATCGATGCAGAGCTGGCGTCCGGAAAAAGCGGGGCGGGTGCGGCGATCGCCGGCGTTGGCGGGGTTTTTGCGCCAGTATTGGTCGGGGTGATGACGACGGTCGCTGCGTTTTCGCCGCTGCTATTTGTCGGCGGAACTTTTGGCGATATTACGAAAGCAATCCCCATAGTGGTGATCTGCGTCCTTATTGTTTCACTTGTCGAAGCTTTTTTTATTCTACCGAACCATCTCAGTCATGGCGGCGCTTGGTCGTGCGGTCCGCTTGCCGCCATCCAGCGCCGCGTTGCGCAACGCATTGAGTGGGCGGGCGAGCACATCGTTCGTCGCGGCGTCCGCTTTGTCGCCAAATGGCGCTACGCCACAATCGGGGCGGCGGCTGCATTCTCCATTGTCTGTTTCGGTCTCGTGAGCAGTGGTGTTGTGCGGTTTATCTTCTTTCCGACGATTGAGGGGAACGATATCGCGGCGACGCTTGTGATGCCGGAAGGAACGCCCTTCGCGCGCACTGAGGCGGCGATGGAAGAGCTGATCGACGCTGCGTTTATTGTTGCCGAGAAGGCAAAAACGGAACGCGGCGAAGACATTTTTCGCTCTATCGCTGTCACAGTCGGAGGCAGCGCGGATCTGGGCGGCGGTCCGCTCGGCAATGACGGTTTTAGCGCTTCGGAGAACATAGGACAGGTTCGAATTGAACTTATTCCGTTTGGGAGCCGCCGTATGTCCGCCGCTGACATTGAACGCGAATGGCGGAATGAACTCGGTGTGATCGAAGGCGTGGAACGGCTATCCTTCGGTGGTTCCATTGGCAACTTTGGCGCGGATGTTGAATTCGAACTCGCCCATGGCGACGAAAAAACGCTTGTGCAGGCCGCCAATGCGCTAAAAGCCGATGTGAACCGACTTCCAGGCGCCAATCAGGTGGAAGACAGTTTCGATCTCGGCAAACGTCAGCTCCTCTTTGACCTTACCAATGCCGGACGGGCCGCCGGATTGACGCCGAACGATGTGGCGCGTCAGGTGCGTCAGGCGTTTTTCGGCGAAGAAGTGCAGCGCATCCAACGCGGACGCGAAGAAGTGCGGGTTTTTGTTCGCTATCCTGAAGAAGCGCGGCAATCGTTGCAAACGCTGGATGCGTTACGCATTCGTCTGCCCGACGGCGAGAGCGCGCCGCTTTATACCGTCGCTCAGACGTCGGAGAGCCGAGCCTATTCGTCGATCAATCGCATTGACGGCCGACGCATCGTCACCGTGACAGCGGACATTGATGAAGCCGTTAGCACGCCAAACATCGCGAACCAGCAATTGCTGACCGACATTCTGCCGGCGCTGGAAGCGGCGTATCCCGGCCTGAAATGGGCGCAAGCGGGCGCGAGCCGAGAGCAAAGCGAGGATCTCGCCAGTATCGGGCGAGCGTTTATCGTCGTCATACTGATCATCTTCGCGCTGGTCGCCACGCAATTGCGGTCTTACCTGCAGCCCATAGCGATCATTGTCGCTATCCCACTCGGCATGGCTGGCGCGATTCTTGGCCACTTTGTCCTTGGCTATCCGCTATCATTTGTTTCCCTTTTTGGCATTGTCGCGCTCGCAGGGGTCGCAGTGAACGCATCCGTCGTTCTGGTTGACCTTTATAATCGCTATCGCTTGGAGGGCGCCGATATGGTCACGGCGGCGGCCAACGCCTCGGCGCGACGCTTTCGGCCAATCCTGTTGACGACTTTGACGACGGCTCTCGGGCTTGGCCCCCTGCTTTTCGAAACGAGTCCGCAAGCACAGTTCCTGATCCCGATGGGTGTTAGTCTCGGCTTCGGAATCCTGATTTCGGGACTGATGATTCTTTTCGTGACGCCGGCGGTGACCCTTGTTATCGAAGATCTGAGAGCGTTGCCGCATCGCTTCAGGACACTGTCTGAGTCCCAACGCGCTTTAGGAGGCTCCGCCGAATGAGCAACGCTTCACAAACCAGCGATTGCGCGCCGACGCAGAGCAGACGCGAGCAGCAGAAAGAGGCCAAACGCTCTTCATTGGTCGACGCTGCCTTGTCGGTGTTTTCACGGGTCGGTTTCGCCGCCGCGAAAATGGATGATGTCGCCGAAGAAGCGGGTGTTTCAAAGGGAACTGTTTACCTCTATTTCGACAGCAAGGAAAAACTCTTCGAGGGCATGGTCAAAGCGAAGATGTCGCCCGTGTTGAATGAGGGGGCGGCGATACTCGCGCAGCAGCCGCAATTGACGGCGACTGATCGCTTGAAAGCGCATTTGAAGTTTTTTTATAACAAGGTGCTTAACAGCGACCGTCGCCAGATTATGCGCCTGATTATGGCCGAGGGGCCGAACTTCCCGCATCTTGCGGAGTTCTACTACGCCAATGTGCTGTCGCGCGGCAAAGCAATGGTGAACGCTATTCTTGATCAGGGCATTCAATCCGGAGAGTTCCGCGACATCAGTCGGACGGGTCTTGCCCAGAATATTGTCGCCGGAGCGCTTGTCGCCAGTATCTGGAAACTCGTATTCGAACCGTTCGAACCCATCGATCTTGACGCCTATTTTGAGACACATGTCGACTTGATTCTGAATGGACTTTCCGCGAACGCTTGAGAGTGGAGTTTGTGCCGGTTCAAAATTCTGATTCATGTTCGCAGTCGTCCCACCAAATTGCGCTCCTATTCATAACAATTGTTACTATAAGCGTCGCCCAATTTTCGCGTATAATTCGCAAGCGATTTTGATTCGTGACATTCGGGCGTCACGCTGGCGGAAGTTCGAAACACAAAATTTGCGCCCGAATTGTGCTCCTCTGCGCTTCCGAACTGCTTCGAAAAAAATTTTGAGCGCGGAAGCAAATTCGACGCGTCGCCCATAAGAAATTGACTTTATTCAATTAAATGGCTCGCCACTAAGGACGAAACTGCGAACTGGTTCAGTATAGTGAGTTATTGAACAAAATTAGAACAATCCGACGGGTTTTTGCGATCGAGGTGCTCGTATTACTGCGGGGCTGTTGCTCGATGAAGTCTTTTTTTGGGCATTTTCTCAATGAGCACAAAATGAAAGATATTCCTCAAAGCGCTGATGATCTAGGGCTTATCGCCAGCTGCGTAAGTTTCTATCGGAACTTGACCTAAGTCAGAAACTAGCCAGTCGCCGCATTTATTGTCAGGCCATGAAAATTTTGTGGCGAAAATATCTGGGCGAACGGGCGCCCCGTTACACCAGCTATCCATCTGCCTTGCACTTTGACGGCTCTGTGACATCGGCGGACTTCATGAAAAAGGTGGAAGAAGTCGGCCTTTATGAACCGATATCGCTTTATGTCCACATCCCGTTTTGCCGCCAACTTTGCTGGTATTGCGGCTGCAATATGCGCGTCGAGAATTACTATGCTCGTGCGCGCGAATATGTTGACGTGTTAATCCAGGAAGTGGGAATTTTAGGCCGTTCATTGGAAGGCAGAGGGCAGCCGACCAACATTCACTTTGGCGGCGGTACGCCGAACTATCTTCTCTGCGATGATTTGAGTGACATTTTGGGAGCTATTGAACGTGAGATCGGTCTGACCGACAGCACTAATCTTGCGATTGAGTTGGATCCGAGATTGTTGCGCGATACGGATATCTATCATCTCGCATCTCTTGGTTTCCGCCGCTTTAGGCTGGGTATTCAGGACTTTGACCCTCTAGTGCAAAAGTCTATCAATCGCCTGCAAAGCTTTGAACTGATCGAAGCCTGCGTTAGCGACATCCGACGGGTTGGGATTGACGATCTATCTTTCGATATCCTCTACGGCTTGCCAAACCAGTCCGCGGAAAGTTTTAACGATACGCTGGAAAAAGCAATCTCACTTTCTCCAGATCGCATATCTGTCTTTGGGTACGCTCATTTGCCAGATATGTTACCAAGGCAAAGAATGATCGATACGACAAGTTTGCCGAATGATGATTTACGTGGAGAACTCTCTGCGTTGGCCGATGAAAAGCTGATTGCCTCAGGGTATCTTCGTATTGGCTTCGATCATTACGCCAAACCGGACAATGCACTCGCAAAGGCTTTTGTTGAGGGCCGTTTAAGAAGAAATTTTCAAGGGTTCACTGATGATGCAGCTTCAACTTTAATCGGCTTTGGAGTCTCTGCAATCAGCTACATTGACGGCCTCTATGCTCAGAACGAAGAAGCAATTGATGGCTATATAGGACGTGTGAAAAATGGAGAGGCGCCGGTCTCACAAGGTTTACAACGCACGAAACGTGAATCTGTAATTGCTACGGCGATCAGTGAACTGCTCTGCACAATGAAAACGAACATAAGCCCGGTTCTGCGTAACGCTGCTCCAGGCGACGCCATCCGCATTTGCTCTTCTTTGGAGGCGCTCGAAGCCGATGGCGTTATTCAGTGGCAAGGTGATGCCGTTGTTGTCTCCGATGGGGCTCATGCTCTTGCACGCGTCGCAGCGAGCGCTATCGACCCCTATGCCCAGCCGCAGATCGAGTACGCGGCTGCGGTGTAAGCCATATTTGCTGACTGGATTGTCGCTTCAGGCCAGTCTATTCTGCGCCATACGCACCAATGATCGTCCAGAAGCAATGACAGCGCTAACACCTAGTGAAAACGACTGCCATGCGCCGCAGCGGCCGGCGTCATGTGATCTTTGCAGTGTTCGAGAGCGCTCTATTTGCGCTGATCTGGCCCCCCGAGAACTGGCGCAGGTTGAAAAGACCATGGCGAGGCGAACGGTCGCTAAAGGGCACGCGCTGATGGAAGAGGGCGAGCCCAACGACAATCTATTCATTCTCGTCCAGGGCAGCTTCCGTCTATTGAAACACCTTGAGGATGGACGACGCCAAATCACGGGATTTCTTTTCCCTGGCGATTTTGTTGGCGTGCGCCCAACTGAGGCAAGCGCCTATACGGCTGAAGCCTTGGAAGACAGTCACGTCTGTAATTTTCCGCACAAGTTTCTTGATGCGATTTCCTTAGACTGTCCGGGCGTTAAAGACCGCCTGATCGCACGGGGCCAGACAGAATATCACAAGGCGCAGGATCATATCGTTTTGCTGGGAAAGAAAACGGCTGAAGAGCGTGTCGAAAGCTTTCTCCAAATGGTCGCCAAGTCGATTGGCGATAACAGCGAATTCGGCGTTGCATTAACGCCGCTGCCGATGCCACGTCAGGATATTGCGGACTATCTTGGCCTTCGTCTTGAAACGCTGAGCCGTACGTTGGCAGGCCTGAAGAAGAAAGGCTCCATACGCGAACTTTCTCGGCGTAGCGTTGTATTGGCTGAGTAGTCGCTAAGAGGCTAAAGTTTGACGACCGCGTATGGCTTTTTACGGCCGCAGATACATGGCCCGTGACAGGCAAGCTTTTCCTTTTCCGGCGCTGGCGATTCCGGTTCGCCTAACTCGATCGTAATGAAGCGAACGCTGCCGCTAGAGCAAATTGGAATGCGGAGGCTACCGTTTCCGTCGTCCTTTGCGTGAAGCGGGAACGCCGCCGCACTCAGTGTTATCACGGCTACGCAGCAAGCTGTTCTGGTTAAAAGAGGCGCTCGCCTTGGCATGAGAATGACTTCCTTGCTGCGACATTTCGACAATAACGCCGCTTTTTAGCCTGTCTTGATCCAGATCAATACCTCGCGCGCCTGCTCGGGCAAAAGCGAAGAAAAACATCAGCCAGGGCTGCTTTATGTCTGGAAAATCAATGCGCGCGCAAAGTGGCTCTGACGTGGGCGGGGACGTCATGTTTGTCTGGGCCATGCTGCTGATTCTGATGCTTTGGTCTCTTTTTACAGCAGCTCGCGCCGCTGACCCGCTGATGGGCGCCCATGCGGCAATGTTCTTGGTTGCAGCGATTATTGGCGGTTTTGCGATGATATCACATCGTACATCCGGCTTTGTTGCAGATCGCAAAAGCTACGAGATCGGCGTTGTAAAAGCTGGCGTTTTTGCTTCCGTTTTTTGGGGTATTACCGGATTTCTTGTGGGTGTCATCATTGCTGGCCAGCTTGCGTATCCAAGCATTCTTTATTTCTCTGAACTGCCTTGGACGAGTTTCGGCCGACTGAGACCACTTCATACGTCTGCTGTGATTTTTGCTTTCGGCGGCAATGTGCTGATCGCGACGTCTTTTTATGTCGTGCAGCGAACATGTCGCGCGCGCCTCTGGGGCGGGCTGACGCCTTGGTTTGTGTTCTGGGGATACAACCTTTTCATTGTCATTGCGGCGACTGGCTATCTGATGGGCGTCACGCAGTCGAAAGAATACGCTGAGCCGGAATGGTACGCCGATCTCTGGCTGACGATTGTATGGGTAGCTTATCTACTCGTTTTTTTGGGTACGCTCCTGAAGCGGAAAGAGCCGCACATATATGTAGCGAACTGGTTCTATCTCGCCTTCATCGTGACGATCGCAATGTTGCATATCGTCAATAACTTGGCCGTTCCCGTTTCTATAACCAGCTCAAAAAGCTACAGCCTATTTGCTGGTGTTCAGGATGCGTTGACCCAGTGGTGGTACGGCCATAACGCTGTCGGGTTTTTCCTGACGGCCGGTTTCCTCGCGATCATGTATTATTTTATCCCAAAGAAGGCGGAGCGGCCGGTTTATTCCTATCGGCTTTCCATCGTCCACTTCTGGTCGCTGATTTTCATCTACATTTGGGCGGGGCCGCATCATCTCCATTATACGGCGCTGCCTGAGTGGGCGCAGACGCTCGGCATGACGTTCTCAATCATGCTGTGGATGCCGTCTTGGGGCGGCATGATCAACGGCCTGATGACGCTCTCAGGCGCGTGGGACAAGCTGCGAACCGACCCCGTCTTGCGGATGATGGTTGTCTCTGTCGCATTCTACGGCATGTCGACCTTTGAAGGCCCGCTCATGTCGATCCGCGCCGTCAATTCGCTTTCTCACTATACGGACTGGACGATCGGGCATGTGCACTCAGGTGCTCTAGGTTGGGTCGGATACATTTCTTTCGGCGCCCTTTACTGTCTCGTACCGTGGCTCTGGAAGCGGAAGGATCTCTATTCGCGCCAGCTCGTTGAGTGGCATTTCTGGATTTCGACGCTGGGCATTCTTCTTTACATCACCTCCATGTGGGTATCCGGCATCATGCAGGGCTTGATGTGGCGCGCCTATAACGAGTTCGGGTTTCTTGAATTCTCTTTTGTCGAAACCGTGGAGGCTATGCACCCCTACTACGTTATCCGCATGCTCGGCGGTCTCCTGTTCCTGATCGGCGCATTCATCATGGCCTACAATTTGTGGCGGACGGCGAGAGGCGACATTCGCGAAAAAGAATATGCGCGCGACGTCCATCTCGCGGCGGTCCTGGCGGAGTAGGAAATAAATATGCTGGATCGTCACGAAATTTTTGAAAAGCGCAGCCTTCTTCTCACCGTCGCCATTCTGGTCGTTGTAGCTATTGGCGGAATTGTCGAAATTGCACCGCTATTCTATCTCGAGTCGACAATTGAGAAGGTCAAGGGCGTACGTCCGTATTCCCCATTGGAGCTTGCAGGCCGCAATATTTATATCCGCGAGGGTTGCTATACATGCCACTCGCAGATGGTGCGGCCGTTACGCGATGAGGTTGAACGCTACGGTCACTATTCGCTTGCGGCGGAAAGTATGTACGATCATCCGTTTCAATGGGGATCAAAGCGATCTGGTCCTGATCTGGCGCGTGTCGGCGGGAAGTATTCTGACGCCTGGCATCAACAACATCTGGTTGATCCCAGAAGCGTTGTGCCTGAATCAATAATGCCCCCTTACGCTTTTATGGATGAGCGTGCGCTCGACTACTCGGAAGTCGAAGCGTGGCTAAAGACGAATCGAGCCGTCGGCGTTCCTTATACAGACGAGATGATAGAGAACGCGAAGGCCGATCTCGAAGCGCAGGTCGATCCATACTCCGATATCTATGATGACTTTATTGCACGCTATCCAAACGCACAAATCCGCGATTTCGACGACGATCCGCGACAAATCACTGAAATGGACGCCATGATTGCCTATCTCCAAGTGCTCGGCACAATGGTCGACTTTTCGACATATGAAGCCGAAGAAAATTATCGGTGAGCCGCAATGTATGAAACACTTTCTAGCTTTGCGCAGACATGGGGCTTGCTTTTGTTCGCGCTCGCCTTTGGTCTGGTGTTGATCTACGCGCTCAATCCTCGCAACCAGGGCAAGTTCGATCAAGCAAAGCAGATACCCCTCAACGATGAGGATGAACCCCATGTCGGATAAGGAAATCGATCAACCGACGGGCGTGGAAACGACGGGTCATGAATGGGATGGAATCAAGGAACTCAACAACCCGCTTCCGCGCTGGTGGCTGATTATTCTCTGGATTTCCGTTGCATGGTCGGTCGTCTATTGGATACTCATGCCGTCCTGGCCAGGGATTACAGGTTACTTCGCCGGCGTCCGAAACCATACGGAACGCGCAAATGTTGATGCTGCGATCAGCGCATTGGAAGCAGAACGCAGCGAGCAGATGCGGCAGCTCTTGAATGTATCTTCTATGAGTGACGTTGAACGCGATCCCCAGCTATTGCAGTTCGCCATGAATGCGGGCGAGTCTTTGTTTGGTAACAATTGTGCGACGTGCCATGGCGCCGGCGGCCAGGGGGTCAAAGGATATCCGGCGCTTGTTGATGACGCCTGGCTATGGGGCGGAACGCTCGACGATATCAGTAAGACGCTTCATCATGGCATTCGTTCAACGCATCCGGAAACGCGAATTAGCCTGATGCAGGCCTATGGCGAACTTGACGTTTTTAACCGCGATCAGATCAGTGACCTCACCGAGTATGTCGTTTCTCTATCTGGCCGAGATGCAAATGCTGAAGCTGTTGAGCGCGCAGCACCTCTCTATCAACAGCAATGCGTGAGTTGTCACGGAGTAGAGGGCAAGGGGGATCGGCTTCAAGGCGCACCTGATCTAACCGATGCGATTTGGCTTTATGGCGGCGAGCGTAACGATATTCGCCAGACGATACACAGCGGACGTCAGGGCGTAATGCCGTATTGGACTGAGCGCCTCACTGATGAACAAATCACTGCGCTGTCAGTATATGTACATTCCCTTGGCGGCGGCGAGTAGGGGTGATGTCTTCCTGTGACCGAACTAGACCTCAATCTGACGCGGAGCGCAGACGCTAAACAAGCCGCCGAAGGCGTAGGGGTCATCGATGCGTCGCCGGTCAACAGCGCGGCGGCGCGCCAGCTTTATAAGAAGCGCGAGCCCATCTATCCAAAACTCGTTCACGGCAGGTTCCGCGCTCTGAAATGGTTTTTGTTGTTTGCAACGCTTGGTGTCTACTACTTGTTGCCGTGGGTGCGCTGGCAGCGCGGTCCTGGCGAGCCAAACCAGGCGGTGCTAGTCGATTTCGCCGGTGGGCGGTTCTACTTTTTCTTTATCGAGATCTGGCCCAGCGAACTCTACTACGTAACGGGCCTTTTAATTCTAGCTGCGGTAGGGTTATTTCTGGCGACTGCTTTATTTGGTCGAGTCTGGTGTGGATATGCTTGTCCGCAAACCGTATGGACCGATCTCTATATTGCTGCGGAACGCCTGATAGAAGGCGATCGCAACAAACGCATACGACTGGCGAAAGCGTCATGGAATTTTGAGAAAATACGAAAGAAAACCCTGAAACACGCTATCTGGCTTATGATTGCGGCTGCTACTGGCGGCGCCTGGGTGCTCTATTTCCACGATGCGCCGACGATTTTACCGCAGCTTTTTACCGGCGAAGCGCCGGCGTCAGCTTATCTTTTTATCGGAATACTGACTTTTACGACGTACATGCTTGCTGGTTCGATGCGCGAACAGGTCTGCACTTACATGTGCCCTTGGCCCCGCATTCAGGCGGCGTTGACCGATGAAGAGACGCTACAGGTCACCTATAAAAAGGATCGCGGCGAGCCACGTGGACCTCATAAGATGGGTGAAACCTGGGAAGATCGAGGCGATTGCATCGATTGTAAGGCGTGCGTTGCCGCATGTCCTATGGGAATAGATATTCGCGACGGCGCGCAGCTTGAATGCATTAACTGCGCGCTTTGTATTGATGCTTGCAATGAAATTATGTCGAAGATCGACCGGCCTAGAGGTCTTATCGCCTATGACACTGACAAAAATATGGCGCGCCGGCCTAGCGCGGAAGCGCCAAAAGTACGGCTTTTGCGTACGCGTACGATATTTTACGGAGCCGTTTTTGTTATTGTTTCGACGATCATGCTGGCGGCGTTGACGACAAGAGCTACGCTTGATGTGAACGTATTGCGCGATCGGACGCCGCCTTTTGTTCAACTGTCAGACGGGTCGATACGCAATGCTTATACGCTCAAAGTCGTCAACAAAGCCAATGTCGAACGCGAGTTTGTCGTGACGCTTTCTGGGATCGACCGTATCAACCTGGATGCAATAGGCGAGATGGCATTCGACAATCGAATGCAGATCAGTGTTCGTGGCGACGATGTACGTTCAATCCGCGTCTTCGCAACGCTGCCCGCAGGTGCCGCACGCCGCGCTTCGATGCCGGTGACTTTTGCCGTTCGTGATGCTGCGACTGGCGAGCAAAGGGAAAACCCAACTGTTTTCTTGACGGAGAGACGCTAATGGAAACGGAATTTCGTTTAACGGGAAAACACGTTCTGGCAACGCTGATCGGGTTTTTTCTTGTTATCCTGTCGGTGAATATCATCTTTATCAATTTTGCAGTGAACACGTTTCCCGGTGAAAAAGAAGAAAAGTCATACCTACAGGGCTTGAACTACAATGACCGCCTCGCTGTGCGCGCCGAACAGTCGTCGCTTGGCTGGGCGGTCGCAATCGAAGAGGCTTTGTTGGTTGACGATCACGTCGAACTTAAAATTACTTTCACAAGTGGAAACGGCGCCCCGATATCGGGTCTCAATATTGCTGGCGTTTTTTCGCGACCTGCGAGCGCTGCACAGGACCGTTTTTTCGATTTTATTGAAACAGGGAACGGTGAATACGTGGCGTCCTTGCCGGCGGGGGCCGGTGTCTGGAATCTTGAAGGAAAGGCTGTCAACAGTCGCGACGATGAGTTCGAATTTGCAAGCCGGTTGATTCTAAGATGAGCGTCGAACTCGCGATCGACAAAGCTCCAGCTTCCGGCGGCTGTCCAAGCGGACTAGCGCCTGCTGCGAAGGGTGAGTTGGACAATGTGGCAATCATCGACCCTGCTCCCTTTGTTCGGCGCGAAGAAGGCGCTGCTAAGCTGGAGCTTGCTGTATTCGGCGCCAAATGTGCGGGTTGTATCGCCAAAATCGAGTCGGCAATGAGGGCCTTGGACGGCATGGAGCGCGCACGGTTGAATCTATCGACGGGACGCCTCTCATTGATATGGCGCGACGGTGCCGACTGGAGACCGGAACGCATCACCCAAACACTTCATGGCCTCGGATATCGAGCTGCGCCGTTTGATCCGATGGCGGTCGAAAATGATTACGATGCAGAGGGGCGTCGATTACTGCGCGCTCTTGGCGTTGCCGGCTTCGCTGCCGCCAATGTTATGCTGCTATCCGTATCTGTTTGGTCGGGCGGCTCGGATATGGGCGAGGGGACGCGCGGCCTGATGCATTGGGCGTCGGCGCTGATCGCTATACCTGCTGCGCTCTATGCTGGGCGGCCGTTCTTCTCGTCTGCATGGAATGCACTAAAAAATCGCAGCGTCAATATGGACATTCCGATTACATTGGCTGTTATCTTGGCGCTTTCCATCAGCGTGTATGAGTTTTTCGCGCGCGGCGAGCACGCCTATTTTGACGCCGCGGTCATGCTGCTGTTTTTCCTGCTCATTGGGCGGTATCTCGATCATCGCCTGCGCTGGCGCGCGCGTGCTGCCGCACGCGATTTGCTGGCCATGCAAAAGACGACGGCGCAGCGCATTGGCGAAGACGGCGCTCTCTCCGCCATTTCTGCGAGGGACGTCGAGATTGGCGATCGGCTGCTGCTGTCGCCCGGCGATCGCGCCAATGTTGACGGTATTGTTGTTGAGGGCTCCTCTTACGCAGATCGCTCGATGGTTACAGGCGAGAGCGCGCCGGAGAAATTGCGCGTTGGCGATATTATTCACGCCGGCGTGCTTAACATATCAGACCGGTTGGTTATGCGCGCGACGGCGACCGTTGAAAATTCGCTTGTTGCTGATCTCTCCCGTCTGATTGAAGCGGGCGAGCAATCGCGCAGTCGATATATTCGGCTGGCCGACCGCGCAGCCCGGCTCTACGTGCCGGTTGTGCATTCGCTTGCGCTCGCGACCTTCCTGGGATGGATACTTGCGGGCGGTGGTCCGCGCGTAGCTATCATGAACGCGATTGCGGTGCTGATCATCACGTGCCCCTGTGCGCTCGGGCTTGCGGCGCCAGCGGTGCAGGTCGTCGCCACGGGACGCCTTTTCAAACGTGGCGTGCTCGTCAAATCAGGCGACGCTTTAGAAAGACTTGCTGAAGCAGATGCCATCGTCTTCGATAAGACAGGGACGCTGACCCTTGGCCGGCCGCAACTCTCTAACCGCGAAGATATTGCCCCCAACGACTTGCAAGACGCTGCTGTGTTGGCGCGGATTTCTCGGCATCCATTGTCCCGCGCAATTATTGAAGCTGTTGGTCCCGGCGTGGGCCTTGAAGACGCCATAGAAATTCCGGGCCTGGGCATTGAAGCAATGGTTAACGGCGAAAGGCTGCGGCTCGGCTCCGCGGACTGGGTCGGCGCGCCAGTTACAAATGATGTGTCCTTGGAAACGTGGTTCTGTCGTGGCGACAGCGCGCCGGTGCGGTTGCAATTCGAAGACGCGCCGCATAAGGATGCCTGGCGAGTCGTCGAAGAACTTACAGCGCGCGGCGTTCCATCGGAGCTTCTTTCCGGTGATCGCGAGCCGTCCGTAATGACCGTTGCGAAGTCTTTGGGTCTTGCTACCTATCGTGCAGGTGTCTCACCGCACGAGAAAGCCGCACGTCTTTCAGAACTGAGCGTCGCCGGTGTCAAAGCGGCAATGGTTGGCGACGGTCTGAATGATGCGCCGTCGCTGGCGCACGCGCATGTTTCTCTTTCTCCTGGAACTGCAGCAGACGCCAGCCAGGCCGCCGCCGATTTCGTTTATCTCGGTCAGGGCCTTTCACCTATTGTCGAGGCCTTGGACGTTTCGCGAAAGGCCCGCCGCCGCGTCATTGAAAATTTTGCGTTTGCAGCGTTCTATAACGCCTGCGCTATCCCGCTTGCGGTTTTCGGTTTTGTTACGCCACTGATAGCGGCGCTCGCTATGTCTGGGTCGTCAACGGTGGTCACGCTAAACGCCCTGCGCCTCGCGGACTGGCGGCGCCGTGCGGAGGGGCATTCGAGATGACGGGGCTACTTTATCTCACTCCTATCGCGCTTTTTCTTGGTTTCCTTGGACTTGCCGCCTTCTTATGGGCGCTGCGTTCGGGCCAGTTCGACGATCCCGACGGCGCCGCGGCGCGTATCCTGCTGGACGATGACCTTGATGATGAAAACGAAAAAGCCGACTAAATAGCGCTGCGTATGTCGCGATAGGCATGCCAGCTCGCATGTCCGAGCAATGGAAACGCAATAGCAAGACCGACAAAGAAGGTGGCAACGCCCGCAGCTGTAATCACCGCAATCAGCCACGCCCATAGCAGCATGGCGCCAAAATTCTGATTCACCGCCTTAAGGCCAATGCCAATCGCTGTGAAAAAATCGGTCCGCTCATTCATCAGCATTGGCACGGAAACGACCGTGAGGAGATAGATCGCAAAAGCGATACCACCGCCGACAATTGTTCCAATGGCTATCATTCCAAGCCCTGGTCCCGTGGAGATGGCAAAACTCATGAACTGGTCGAGTGGCATATAGTTGCCATTTGTGAACAGCGCATAAAGCAACATCGCCATGCGCGCCCATACGAGTGCAACAAACATTAGAAAGAAACCGACATAAGCGAGCTGCATTGGCGAGCGCGGGCCGGCGAATTTGACCGGAAACAAGCGCGGTGCTTCTCCCGCCTCTATGCGTCGGCTCATTTCGTAAAGACCAACCGCGAGCAGAGGCCCGAAAATGGCGAAACAGCCGAAAGCGACCGGAATGAGAGACGCGTAGCCAGCGGTCCAGAGCAAAAAAATGAGCCCCGCACCGCCGCCAATGACAAGAACACCATAACCAAGGCTGAGATGCGGCGCCCGAAACATGTCGCGGAAGCCAGCGCCTAACCAGCGCCATGGGGCGTCCATCGTCAACATGTCCGAAGTCGTCATATTAGCCATGCCGCCATATACCTCCCGCTGTTATATCGTTCTTGATCTGTATCAAAAACGAAAGTGTATTCGCTCAGACCTTTTTCTATTCCAAATTAGTCGGTTTTTTGTCTCAACGCACCATAATGTCCTAGTGTCCGTTAAGGGGAATAGACGGGCGCGGCAAAAGATCCGCGAAATGTCCGACATACGCGAATGGCGGCCGTGACATGTTTCGTTCGCTTTTTTCGCTAAATTATCAACTGCCTGCGCTAACGACGATCTTGCCAAAAAACATTGCTCGACATAACTGTCCGAGCGTGACGACACGAGCTGCCAATTGATTACCGAGACTAACACGCCTCTGGGCGTTCTGGTGGACAGTCTAAGAGTATTAAAGCAAGATCATCAAATAGAGCTGATCACCAGATAATTTTCTTTTGAAAATGGTGAGGGTTTGGGATGGCGAAAAGCGATAGAACGCCTTGGTCTATTGTCCACTAAGTGATTTTAATCAATGCAACATCAGAAGTCGAAGGCTCCCGAAAAATATCGTCTAATATCGGCAACCGACTAAAATTGTTAGCATTTCCAAACGTTATAAACTCCCAAGAATTGTCTCCGCCGCCTCCTCTGTGAACGCGTCCATAAATCCATGGCCCCATTGCGGCGCGTCGATGAAATTTCCATTCACAAGCAGCGCTCTGGCGCGCTTTGTATGCTCGTATAGGTCGTCACGAGGGTTAATTATGGTCACCCGATTTCGGATCGCTCGCAGGTTTCGACGAAATGCCTCGCCATGCGCAAACGCAGCGCGATGCCCCCACTCATAGGCTTCGCCACCGCGCAAGTTTTCGGCAAGGGATGTCGCCATCATCTCTAGCGTCATGCCTGGCCCGCGATGCTGTTTGATCCTTTCCCACATTATTCGGAAACGTGAACCGTCTTCGTTTAAAGGCAGAGGTGAATAGAGCCTGTCAAATTCCGCAAGCTCGGCAAGAGAAAAGATTGGTGCAGAAATCATTACGATACTGCCAACCTGACCAGGTTTTTGCCGGATTGCTGCGGCGGCGACAAGCGAGCCAGTGTGCCAGCCAAGCATATCGATTCTTTTATGGCCGAGAAGTTTTGCAACATGCCAGGTGCTACGCGCATAATCCTCAATGGTGACATGAGGATCCGCTGGTGGCGGCGCAGATTCGCCGTATCCAGGATAGTCATGCGCAACAATAACTCGATTGTCGCCTGCAATACGCATAAAATTTTCAAACGAGCGCCCGGATTTTGGGCTCATATGCAAGCAATAGAGAGGGTTAAAACCGCAATGCGACGCGGCATTGCTAATCGATGGTTTCGCGATCCGAAGATGGATTTGCCCAAATGCGCCGTTGACAAACTGACGCCGGATTTCTGCCATAGGAATAACTATCGTTCGGCAACTGGGCCTAATCCTAATGCGCCGGGATTGACGAGGCCGTCTGCGTCAACAAGGCGTTTGACGCCCTGAATAAGTTCTAGCGTCTCAGGCGCGCGGCTTTCGGCATAGGGGTATGTTCGCCCAATCTGGAAGTGGGCGCCGCCGCGTTTCTGGAAGATATCGATTACGCCCTGACGCAATTGCGCGACAGTCGTTGTGGCTTTGGAATTTGGTTCGTGGACGCTCAATTTTGCAAGATAGTCCGGCTCCACGGTTTGCTTATGGATATCGGTCAGCGCCTCCGGCCATATGAAGACAGGCTCAATTAGAAATCCTGTCGTGCCGATATTGGTCAGCAGGAAACCGGTTAGAATGTCGTGGCCATTGAGAATACCGCGTATCTGCTCGAAGAGTTTATTGATCTCCGTAAACGTCGCCGTTCCCTCGGAGGCCGGTACGATACCGTGCACGGGGACCCACCGCTCGCCGTTGGGGCCAAGAATATTGTTTAGCGGGTTGAACGGATTGGCGCGCACAATTTTCGGAATGGAATTTTCTATCTCCGTTCCTTTATACCTTGCGGCAATATCCTTCAGGCGCGCCATTTCCGCGCGGACGCCTGCTGCAGACCGCCCCTCGACCACGAAATGAAGGCCGTATGCGGCCTTGTCGAGAAAGGTTCGACCGGCAAGGGCAACCTTCGCGCCTTCTTTCAGGCCGGCAAGGATCGATCCTTGTTTCTTGACAACATTTGCAAGCGCCGTTGCGTCTGCTGTCAATGATGCGCGTTTCATGCGTACACGTTGTAAATTCGGGTCGAATCCGAATACTTCGCAAGCTATGTTTTCGCGCATGATACTGGCCATCGCGTCGCCGGTCGCTTCGAGAGACGAAAATTCGAAACTTGCGCATTCTTCAAATTCTGGGACAGGGATCAGTCTAAGCGTGACCTCGACCTTATGCCCGAACGCGCCGGCGTCGCCGCAGAACAGACCGGTAAGGTCTGGCCCGTAATGGCGGAAAAACGGCTTTGCATTCGGCGCGCCGGCGGAGCCCGTACGAACAAGGGTTCCATCGGCAAGGACAACGGCGACAGACAATACGCTGTCGCTTGTCGTGCCGTGAACGCCGGCGCCGAAGAACGCATTGTTCTGCGACAGACCGCCCCCGATCGTAGACACCAATCCTGACAAAGGTCCCCAAAACGGCGTCCGCACGCCTTTGGCGATGAGTGCTTCGTGGAGCGTCGCCCAGGTGCAGCCCGCTTCGACCGTCACATACATGTCTTCAGTATTGATATCGACAATGCCGTTCAGTTTTGACAGATCGAGAATTCCGACACCCGGCCGGTCCGGCGTATACCCTCTAGTGTATGACATGCCGGCGCCGCGGGGGTTTAAGGCAACGCCGGCGGCGTACGCGGCGCTGACGACAGCGCAAACCTCATCGACGGTTCTTGGCGAAAGAATGCATGAAGCCGCATCACCCTGCGACCAGATATCTTCGCTGAACAAGGCGATATCTTGCGGATCATCGTTGAATAGGTTGGCGTCGACAGCCGACTTTAATTCATTGACCGGATTTGTTGTATCTTTAATTGACGCCGTACTGGACATGTCGACATTTCCACCGTGTGTCTGGTTAAACTTGATTTCTAGAATACTCGGCGCACGGGGTCGCTGCTAAGCGACGCGGCGTTCTTCGCAAAGCGTGCGCTTGAAAAGTTTTCCGTCCTTGAACCAATGCCACGTCCGGGAGCGGTATTCGCCGGTGTCGCCCATGGCGATCAGTTCAAAAAAGTTCGCTCCCGGAATATCTTTGCGCTGGAGGTTCAGCAACGTCATGCCGTCGTCGGTCTCCCAGCCATAGCCGGAAAATGTTTCCGTATCCCACCAGATTTTTCCGTTTTTTAGAACGCCCGGTAGTTCCACGCGCCGCTCGCGTCCATCGTCCCAGGTGAAGTAATTTTTTTGCAAATAAACGATGTTGCCGCTGGACGGGAAAATACATTCAACTTCTGAATTGTGCCGTTCGATGAGGGCGCCAGTTTCGTCGATATGTGTGTAAACCCCGCGCCAAAGGCCTTTATGGGCAACCATATTCGGCATGACGTCATTAAGTAGAGGAACGGCGACGGCGTTTTCGGACATGGCGACATCATCTTGCATTGCAAACTTGCGCACTGTCGTAAAACAACTTGAATTGCAATTTCCAACAACTTTCTGTCTAGTATAACAACCCGTTGCAATGCCGGCGTTAGGTTCAGATAGGCAGGTTATTCCATTCTATGGACAATCAAGACGAGCTATTCAGCGCGACGGCGAGATTGCTGGACCCGTTGCAGTTGCAGCGTTTTCTAGCGGTTTTCGACCTCGGAAATTTCGCGCGTGCCGCGGAGGCGACGCATGTTACGCAGCAGGCGATCTCAAAATCGATTGCTCGGCTAGAAGAGCAATGCGGAGCGAAACTGTTTGAGCGGGGCGCTTTTGGCGCGGAGCCCACTGAATACGGTAAAGCCCTGGCGCGCCGCGCAAAAATAATTGTGACGGAGTCGCGCCTCGCGCAGGCCGAATTAAATGCGCTTAAAGGTGCGGCCGGCGGTCTCATTCGCGTAGGATTTGGGTGGTCTTTTCTGCCGCGAATCGCGCCGCTTGTGATCAACCGGTTTCGAAAGCGCCGTCCGAACGTAACCCTCAGCATAGTCTCTGGCCAGTCAGCAAGCCTCTTCAAAAGACTGGCCGACGGCGATGTTGAGTTTGTTGCTAGCGCGCCGCCCCCGGGCATTGTGATTGATGAAGCGCTTGAGGCGACAGGACTATTTCAAGACTCCGATGTCGTCGTCATGCGCGCAAACCACCCATTGTCCGAGAGCCCAATTATCACGTTAAAAGACTTGGCCGAACAGACTTGGGCGATCTCCCTGGCGCTACACGAACAATGGCGAACTATTTCTCAAGTATTTGTCGCCGCCGGGCAAACGCCGCCTCAGAAAATCATCGATCTGGATTCGCCCACGCTTTGCAAGGCGATGGTGACATCCGGTGACTGCATTGCAATTCTTGGGCGCGAACAGGCTGCGGCCGAGCTGGAGAGCGGCGCCTTTAAAGCGCTCGAACGGCCAGATTTTCAGTTTCTGCGAAATGCCTGTTACGTTGTGCGTCGCGGCGCAATCGCGCAGCCATCAGCGTCCTTGTTGAAGCAAGATCTATTTGACGTCTGTCGCGAATTTTACGCCTGAATAAGAGATTCACTTGAAACCGCTGCAGGCTTTCCGCGTGAAAAGATGCAAAAAAACCACAACAATTTATAATTGTTGGAACTGTCAAATTAGTTGTTGGATGTGGAGCGCGCCCTCCCGTCAATCTGGAAATGATATATCTTTTCTGGGGCGTGCGCCCTATTCAATGGAGGGACCGGGTGAGCTCACCGAAAACCAAGTTTGGACGTTGTGTGTCCGCCGTCGCAATAATGTCGTCTCTCGGCCTAATTACAGTTCCCTCGATCGCAATCGCTCAGAGTGGCGCTGATGAAAACGAGCGCGATGTCATTGTCGTGACAACGCAGCGCCGCGAGGAAAACCTTCAGGACGTGCCTGTCGCAGTAACAGCGTTGAACAGTGAACAGCTCGAAGTGCGGCAAATCCGCGACGTCAACGATCTTCAATCCCAGGTGCCGAGTGTTGTTATTTCAACCGGAACCGGGACGTCGAGTTCGGCGCGGATTTTCTTCCGCGGCGTCGGCGAGGATGAATCGCGCGGAGCAATTGACCCTGCCGTCGGCATCTATGTCGACAATGTCTATCTCGGCCGCACGGTTGGCTCACTCGTCGACCTGGTTGATATTGAACAAGTGGAAGTGCTGCGAGGACCTCAGGGCACGCTCTACGGTCGCAACACCAATGGCGGCGCCATCAAGATTACAACTGTACAACCGGAGATTGGCGAGTTCTCGCTCGATCAGGATTTCGGCGTTGGCAACTTTCAGCGTTTTAGCTCGCGAACGTCTCTTAATGTGCCGTTGGGCGATTCGACGGCGCTTCGCGTATCCGGCCTTTATAAATACCGGGACGGATTCTTCACACAGACGTCCAACGGCGCACTCACCGGCGATGTCCTTGACAATCTCGGGCTGGAGCAGGTTTTCGCCATTCGCGGCAGCCTGCGCCAGGAGTTTGGTGAAAACTGGTCTGCAACCGCGACTGTCGACTATACTGACGACAATACAGATCCGACGCCTCCAACCATTATCGCCGAAAGCAACGATCCGTCGGTATTGACGGATGTTGACGGCAATCTTTTCACTATTGAGCCGCAACCGGGAACCATGTGCTCCGGCGGCCCGCAAGTTTTCGAAGGCAATGTTGGTTGTTTCACTGGGTTCAATTCGGCCGTCGAGAGTTTCGGCGCCTCATTGAAAATTCAGGGGCAACTGGGGGCCTTCGATGTCACTTCTGTGTCGGCCTATCGAACGCTGGACGACGAGTTGGCGACGATGATTGGCTTTGCATTTTCACAAACAACCGACCAGGAGCAATTCAGCCAAGAAGTTTTGCTTGCGTCTAATTTTGACGGACCGTTCAATATTGTCGGCGGCGTCTACTATTATGACGAAGACGTGCAACTCGATTCGGTTTTCTTCTTTCCTTTCAGCGTCAATTCTCAAACCCAATCGTTCGCCGTATTCGGACAGGGAGCATTTGAGATCACCGATCAGCTCACGCTGACCGGCGGCTTACGCTTTACAACAGAGGAACGGGAATTCTCAGGCGATACCGGAGCGCCGGGCGCGGCAACTGTAACGTTGCCGCTTGTTGAGACGCTGGAAACCGATGACGTCACTTATACCGCAAAACTAGACTATGCGATCACAGACGATATTCTCATCTATGGGTCGTTTGCGACTGGCTTTAAAAGCCCGGGCTTCTCGCCTGATTGTTTTTCGGCGGCGGCCTGTTTCCTACCGGTCAATCAAGAGGATCTGCAGAGTTTCGAAGGCGGATTTCGATCGACACTCGCGGACGGCGCGGCGACCTTCAACGCCACATTTTTCTACAATGATTATGAGAACCTGCAAATCAGCGGTACCTTGCCGACCGGCGGGTTTACCCGGATCAACGTCAATGAGGCTCGAATTCAAGGCATAGAGATCGAAGCTACCTGGCGACCGGTCGACTCGCTCGACATCTATGCAAACGGCAGCTGGCTCGACGCTGAGTATGAGTCGCTGACAGCCGCCCAGGCCGGATTGCTGACTGCGTCGAGTTTCTCCGGGGCGGGAACGCCGGGGCCGACCTGTTCAAATGTTACCGCAGATGCATCTGTTGATCTTGCGCTTTTTGAAACTCAGGTCATCGAATGCGGCCTCGGCCTTGAACTCAAGGGCGCGCCAGAGTTCAAATTCTCCGCCGGTTTCAATTACACGCAACCTTTCGCGCTCGGCGCGGTGGCGAATGACGGGGAATTTTCAATCGGTGCCGATTTAGCCTATGAAGATGATGCGTTTTCTCTGGTGCAAAATAATGCAGCGTCTCTGAGCGAACCAGGCATACGGCTTAACGCTCGAGCAACTTACAGGTTCAATGATAATCGTTACAGAGTATCTATTTGGGGAAAAAACATCACCGACCGGCAGTATTTCCAGGCATCGACATCGCCCAACGACGTATTCGCCAATCCACCGCGCACCTGGGGAGCTGATTTCGGGGTAAGTTTTTAGGCCTAACCCTTATTGGGTCTGATTGTAGAAACGATTCTCTCTGAAGACCTCCCTCTAAAGAGAGAATAAAGCGAAGCGGGGAACCGCTTCGCTTTTTTTGTTACTAATAAAACAACTTTGTCATCAGAATTGCCTGCCCACACGAGTTGAATTAAATCGACTACGCTCTTTTGCTTTGTCCGTTTAACTGATCCCGGGAGCTTGTGCTTCTCCATAATAATGGAGAGGATTTGGGATAGCTCGGCAGCGCACCAATCAAGAATAGAATCACGATGTATTGCAGCAGACAGGGTTGAACCCTGCATCTGGCTCTAAAGCCGCGCGTGCTTTTCGGTCAATCAGTGTATGCGATGTGACCTATTTCTGAAGTTCGCTAGCCTGTTCCGGAGACGCTTCAGCGGCAGTCCGTATAACTCACAATTTTAAATTGCTGCACAAGAATGCCTCCTAGTGCGCCCGCAAGAAGGACTCACCGTGAAGTGCTTGCGGGCAGAAACCGTGCGTCACTTGATCGCCTCCTTATCGAAAACCAGAAAAGAGAACAAATCAAAATCGCGCAGCGCAAAAACAAACGTGCATTGAATGGACTCATACGGATTCGCCATGTAGTCCCTGATACGACTATCAAATTCCCTGCTCGGCCGGCGATATTCCCTGATAATTTCTCTAGGGAAATCGCCGCTAATGCCCTGAATTCTCGCGCCTATTCAGCGCGCGTTGCGCTCGAAACCGCCTAAAGTTGCGATTTTTCCCTGTAAATTCCCGTAGATCAGGGAATTCCGCGCGAGACGCGTTCGATCGCGGTCGCATCCACCGCCATCCTCTCTAACCAAATTTGTGAGTTCCAAAGTGCGCCCGCTGGCGCCGGGCAATTTCAATACGTTACGGGCGATTATTGCCGATACCCGCGTCTCCTATCAACCGATTGATGATCGGATATTGCCGGCCGGAACCCGGAGTCTCTGCATGTTATTCAGTGGTTCAGTCTGGGCCGAAGAGACGCTTCAGCGTGCAAACTCAAATCCGAGCGCGTGGGATTGCAAACGCCAGTCAGGAGACAATTGCGCAAAATGCGGGTGCGAAAACGTCGCGCTAGCGTCCTACCGCGCGACCGTCGTCCGTTTTGGCGGCGCGAGGGCTTTGCCTGTACGCCGTCATTTGCGAGCTTCCGTTCGATATCCGTCAGCGAGTACGCCTCAAGAGCGAGATCGAAGATGCACTTGACGGTTTCTGTTTCGTCTTGTCTGGACTGAGACGCCTGTTGTTATTGTCATACGCAAGAGGGGGTAGTCGCCCATCCAGGCGCCTTTCTTCCAGGAACCCGCGATTTTGTCGCGAATTCGCTCTAATTCGATCCCGGCTCGCCTTGGGAGAATGGCTATGGCGAAAGCGTCTACGGCAAACTGAGGGACGAATGCTTAAACCGCGAATTCTTTATGCACACTGAAGGAACCGCTGGCGCGCATCGAGCAATGGCGGCGTTATTACAACACAGAACGTCCGCACTCGTTGTTTGATTATCGACCGCCCGCGCCAGAAACCGCAATGCCCATAAAGTCATGGTGGGCATACGATGAAGGTGTCGTCAAAATCCAACTCTTATGCTGGGCGAATCAATGATCTGCGATCAGCCGGCCAAAATTCGGTTTTCGAGCGACATGAACGGGCTGGCGATATAACGATCAAATTTGCCCATGGGCAAATTCACGATGTGAATAAAAAAAAATTTAGATCGCGCGGCCCTACTGACAAACGTAATTGGTCTACAAAAAAGCGAAACGCACCTTCGGGATGGCGCCAACATCTTAGATAATCGGGCGATTCTCTCAGCGGCTTGTGCGCAGTTATGCAGATGCAGCGCCAAAAAAATTGGGCCAAGGACTCAGTTCGAACTTTCTATATGGCCCATAAGTCGTTCAGCCGCATCGATATCAAGCCGCCGCTTCTTCTTCCGCTGTCTTCAGCGGGATCTCGAAGCCGGCAATTGTACCGACTCCAATGTTGCTCCGTAGTAGAAGCCGTCCATTCATTAACGCAAGCAGTCGAAAGCAAATAGATAAACCAACGCCCAGGCCGCTGCTCAGCGCCTTGCCAGGCTGTTGTTTTGTCACTCCGCCGGAAAGAATCGCGGCGACCTGTGTGTCCGGCATGCCGACGCCTTCATCTTCGACCAGTACTGTCAATATTTGACTCTTATAGTGAGCGGAGATTTTTATTGTTCCGGTATCAGAGAATTTGATCGCGTTCTTGATTATATTGATAAGGATCTGACGAATTCGCACCGCATCGCCGGACAGCTTGATGTCCTTGATCGATTGAAAATCGAATTTCATTTCAATATCTTTATGCGTTGCATAAGGCAAAAAGAGTTGAATGGACTCTTCCAGTAACAGGTCCGGCTTAAATATTGTCTCACAGATTTCTGCGACGCCGCTGTCCAATCGAACAAATTCAGAGAGATTTTTCAAAAAGTCTTCCAGGTGTATGGCCGCCGTCTTCATTCTCGTCGCGGCATTGCGCGTATTGTCAGATTGGCATTGGCCGGCGATGTGATCACAGTACCCCACTAATGACGCAATGGGCGACTGCATCTCGTGGCTGACCACCGCCAGAATGTCGCGATTGATTGTTGCTTGCGCTTCGGCGTCTTTTATGGATGCGCGCAATTTTTGTTCATATTCATGCGCTGAAATTGCAAAGCGAATCGATCGGTCGACGAGGTCGCGCGAAACGGCAAGTTTATCGATATAGTCATAGGCGCCGGTCAAGATCGCTTGTTTATCGACCGTTCCAGCCTCCATGCCCGTCAGAATAACGGACGGAAACGCAGACTCGCGCCCGCCTATTTCTTCAATAAAGTCCAGTCCGGATTCGCCGCCGGCAAGACTGTAGTCGATGAGCGCGGCGGCGATATTATTCTCGTTGATAATTTTCCGCGCCTCTCGCGTTGTGGCCGCACGAAGCAAAGTAGGCTTGCGCGGGCGCAATGGCCGAACCATAGGCCGATGGGACCTGAATGCTTTCGGAAGCGTCGGCGGCCGATTGGTGCGCAGAGGCGGTATACGCTATTGCGACGCCGCCGGAGAACTTTCGTACAACCTGTCCCGTTTTTTCGCCTATTTCGGGCGACGACACCAGAATTTGTTCGCCGAGTTCAATCGCATCATCGATCATTACAACCAGCCCGGTTGCAGAGATGTCAACGACCGTACCGCGTTGCGTGGCGCCGTTCGCCGCCAAGACCTGCGCCCAGAAATTCACCGCTTTTCGCGTGGCGGTTCTGCGATCAGAATTCAAAGACATTTCAACGTTCCTTAATAAACGTTACTCGTCAGTATCACGACGGTATTCGGAAATGGCGCGGCGAAATACCTCTAAATGGGGGTAATTTTGATCGTGTTTCCGGTCTTTTATTTACAATTGTAACAAAATTGACCTGCCCAGGCTGAGCGGCCCGAGTTCAAGGGCGAAGACTATACGTAATGAGAATTGAGCCGGCGCGACCAAGACACAGAGTGTCCCATATCCGCGAGCAGCGGATGTTTTACCGGCGTCCGTTCTGAGGTGAGCAGAGCACACAGCTTGCTAGTCGCTTTATGTGCGGCCCGAGATCAAGCCTTCACCCGATAGTTCTGATATTTGACTCCAGCGCCATTTCTGCTGAACCCACCAAACCCCTCAGGGGCGGCGCAATCTCTTGATCACTTTTTTCTTGAGCAAAAGTCGTTTCCGCGTTTCAATTCGTTTTAACGTTAAGGGGGCGAATTGTATTTGCAGGCTGGGTTTTCTCCCAGCAGAATATCGCGGACGAGCTGGGTTTGGATAGCGCCGGCGCCAAATTCCGCGTGTGGCGATTTTTAGTGCGGTGGCCAATTCCTATTGCCATCGCGCTGCTGATCATCACGGGGATTCAAGGATAAAGCATTAGAGTTTTAAGGACAAAAGAGATGACAGACGGTGCGCAATCGCAATTTGTAATCCAGGTAAAAAGTCCTGATAGGCCCGGAATTTTGGCGGCAATCACGCCGGCTTTGGCGTCCGCTGGGTGTGATATTCGGGAGGCGGGCGTCTATGGCGACCCGGATACCAAGGCCTTTTTTGTTCGGATGCATATCGCGGTCGCCGGGAAAACATCGGATGATTTGCATGCGGTGCTGGAGCCGTTAGCGAAAAAACTTTCCCTTGGGCTTTCGATAAACTCGCTGGACCGAAAGATGCGCGTCCTTATAGCGGTCTCCAAATTTGATCATTGCCTGAATGATCTTTTTCACAAATGGAATCTGGGCGTCCTGCCGATCGACATTGTAGGCGTTGTTTCGAACCATCCAAGTTTGAGTACAATCGCGGAACGCTACGGCGTTCCCTATCACCACTTGCCGATTTCGAAAGACACGAAACCGCAGCAGGAAGCGGCATTTCAAGAACTTATCACAGCAACACAGGCGAAACTTGTCGTCCTTGCCCGCTACATGCAGATTTTATCCGATGAATTCAGCGCAAAGCTGTCTGGCAACTGCATCAATATCCACCACTCTTTCTTGCCGAGTTTTAAGGGCGCCAAGCCCTACCACCAGGCGCATGCGCGTGGCGTGAAACTCATCGGTGCGACGGCTCACTATGTAACAGCCGATCTCGACGAAGGGCCGATTATCGAACAGGACATTCGCCGCGTGACGCACGCAACGACCGCGGAGGACATGGTGGCTATCGGCCGCGAAGTCGAAGCGTCAGTTTTGTCTCGCGCCGTGCGATGGCATGCGGAATATCGCGTTATGCTGAACGGTTCGAAGACGATTGTACTAAACTGATCACCGTTTGCAGAACTAATGACAATCAAAGCAATACCAATAGAATCTACGTTGGTTGCCAAGATCATCGATGAGAAAAGCCTGACGGCGGAATCTGCGATGAGCATGGCGAGCGTGTTTGGAAGTTGAAAGACAGTGACGGCGTGACGCCCGTCCTTATGTTGATGATTTAAATTGCGACTAACCAACAATTCTTCAGACTCATAAACGTCTTCGACTGCGACCCAAAAAAATCCTGATCTCCCATCAAGACCAAGCACTCGAGCACCTGTGGAATCTTTTTTATCGCGTTGGCAAACTCTTCTAAATACGCCCATCCGTGAGCGGAGAGTTTGACATGCGCTAAAACGAGCTTTCCAAGGCCGAATTTTTCCGGATTCAGGTTAGCAACACGTCATTTTTAAAGCCCGCATATTCAAGCCGTTGGATGCGTCGCCAGCAAGCCGCCTGTGAAAGGCCGATATTCTCGCCGATTTGAGCGGCCGACACGCTCATATCCACCGTCAAACGATCCCGATTGAAATCCTCGTTCGTCTTCGTGCTTTAGATCTTTCAATCCGCGCAAGTTGCAACATGCGTATGCCGCTATGCTTCTTGCGCCACGCGAAATGGATGGCGTCGCAGATCCGGCAGCGCGCCATGCGGACGTTACATCCGATCCAGTGGTCAAGCCCAATACGTTCTTTCGCGGCGAGTTTAGTATTTGATCATCTATTCAATACTTCTTCGCTATCCCAAAGCCGCACCATTGTCGTTCAGAAATATAAGCGTTACGGATCAGCTATAAGGGCGAGGACAGCATAGAGTTTTCTGTTCGCCTATATAAGGCTACAGTTTGCCAACCGGTTCAGGAAGAAGCGACAAGTCTCACATGACGGAAAAAATAGCGACATGGCTGGTTCGATCCAAAGTTACGCCGCCTCGTCAACTGCTGACCCTTGTAAATCGTGAGCTGCTTTTAGATCGCCTCGACGAAGGCGCCGGGGGGAGCCTGATCCTGTTGGAGGCGCCGGGCGGCTATGGCAAAAGCTCGTTGCTGACGCAATGGCGCCACCGGCGAACAGCGAATGATGAGTGTGTTGCATGGCTTTCTATTGATGAAGACGATGATATCGATACGTTCTTGGCGTATCTTGCTTTCTCTGCATATGTCTCTGGCGTTGATATTATTCCAAGCGGGCTGCTTGAGTTTCAATCCGCGACTGAAAAAAATGTCGTTCAATCTATATACAAGTTCCTGGCGTGTATCGAGCAGCACAACCGACCTGTCCAGATCATTCTGGACGACTGTGAACGGTTGAGCCCGACGACGCGTGACGCAGTGGTCCCGACGCTGTTGAGACGTATGCCGGAGAATGCATCCCTTGTTCTCGCATCCCGCGAGTCTATTCCCATCAGTACCGTGGACATTGACCATCGCGGCCTTGTGACAAAAGTCGGCGTAAAAGATTTGCGATTCTCACATGCGGAGATGAGTGAGCTTTGGAAAGGGCGCCTGACCGAACGGCAGATGACGCGCCTCCAAACGCAAACCGAAGGTTGGCCGGTGTTGGTGAGACTGCTTCTTGCCGCTGCGGAAATTGGGGCGTTCGATATTCGCCACCTAGATGAGGTTAGTCATAGCGATAGCTCCATTACAAATTACTTTGAGCAGAAAATTCTTTCTCGTTTGAGCGCCGAACTTCGCGAGCTTCTACTTTCAGCATCCATTTTTGAGGACGTTACGGACGATGTTCTGACTTCCCTGCTGGAGATCGAACCGAATCACGCGCTGCGTAAAGAAATCTCTGTGCTGGAGTCTTTCGTGGCGCCGCTCGCCAGCGGCCCCGGCGGGTTCCGCATCCATCCAATGATGCGCGATTATTTATCTTACAGTCTTAAGACCGGCGATCGCGAAAAATTTGACGCTCTCCATGCGCGTGCAGCGCGGTGGTATTCAAATGTTGGCAACCAGGTGCGGGCTGTTCGTCATGCCATTGCAACAGACGACCGCGACTTTCTGCTTGAAATTCTGGAAGCGACGGGCGGTCTTCAATTGTGGCTGCGGGAGGGGCTGGTTGAGTTTCGCGTTATAGACCGGCTGCTTGCCAACGACGTTGTTCTGGCGTCGCCGCATATGGGAATAATGCGCGCTATCATCTTGATGAAATCGGGTAAACAGGCCGAAGCTGGACGGTTGTATTCCAGCTTGCTCCAAAACCACGGTGATCAGATTGCGGCCGACGCGATGCTGTCATTGTCTAGTCTCGCTTGCCGGATCATGCTGTCGGTTTATAGGGGCCACTATCTCTCGCCAGAAGATATCGCGAAATTCGAATTTGCGTTGGAGCATTCGGCAATATCGACGCAAATGTTTGATGGATATTTGCTGACAATTAAGTGTGTCAGCGCGCACCAGTCGGGCTGGTTCACGGACTCAATTGAGAATAGCAAGAATGCAATTGAAGTTTTCCGCAAGGACGGGTCGGCATATGGCGAGTACTACATTCATTTGCATTTAGCGATGATTGGCGGCCTGATGGACGATAGCCAACTGAAAGAGCGCGGCTTCGCCAAAGCGCGTGAATTAACGCGCTGTGAGCTATCTTACGACGACATCGCTAGAACGCCATACCAAATTCTGTCGCAGGAGTGCGAACATGAAGCAACACCAAGTGATCTTGCCAATCTCGAGAAAATCAAAACGTCTGCGTTGAGTTTGCTCCGAGGTGAAGGGTGGATTGATATTTATGCAGCGGCATGCCGGACCTTGAGCGAAAAAATCTACATTTCTGCGGGCGTAGATGACGCGATCAGCGCGCTGGAGACGTTTTCAGAGTTCGCCGCCCGTAATGATATGGAGTACCTTGCGGATATTGCTGATGCGCAGCGCGCCTTCATTTTTGCAATCGATGGTCGGCGTGATAAGGCGAATTGTGTATTGCGATCAGCGAAACGAATTTCATCCGATCCGGACAACTATATTTCAGTTGCGCCCTGGCGCGCGGGCGAGGTCATTGCAGAAGCGGCGCTTGCCGCCGGTGGTGAATTCGGAGCAATGGAAATATGGAGCGGGTTTCGAGATCGATTATTGCGGCAGGGTAACAGGCGCGTCGGCGCGCGTCTGTCTACCTTGTTGTCGTGTCTTCAAGAGAGCGCATCCGAATTGGCCATTGTCGACGAAGTTATTTCGCCGAACCTTCAACGGTCTGTCTTCTTTTGCGGCGAGATTTTGCGTTCGAAATACGAACGAGACATAGAATCGGCCTATCCAAATATTGCCAAAGTTTTGAGTTCTACGACTTATCATCGTGCATCGCCGGCAACGGAATCGAAATCAATATTCTCTGAAAAAGAGATTCGCGTCCTGCAAGAACTTGCAACGGGAAAATCAGACAAAGAAATTGCTCTTGCACTCGATGTGACCGAACATGGTGTGCGGTACCACCTTAAGAATATCTACGTGAAGCTGAATGCGGGCAACCGGACAGACGCCGTTGTCAAGGCGCAATCACGCGGCGTTATCCCGTCAGAATTGGCGTAATTTTCGGGCCGCCGTTACTACCAGTATTAGTAGTGGCTCAACGCTCCCCGCAATATCTCCGCTACTAAACGCGTAGCAAGGCTACCACACAGCGCAGACCTTCGTTCTCGATTGTTCGGATAGAACAGACCCTAACGATCACTTGTCGAAGCGTGTCTGGTCAGCTACGGGCGGGAAAATTGCCAAATTCAAAGCAATTGACGATAGGCGTCGATGTTGGCGGCACCAACACTGATGCCGCCTTGATATGCGGAACGGAAGTCCTGGCCTCGGTTAAGGCGCAGACAACCGGCGACGTTAGTTCTGGTATTACAGCTGCGGTAACCCAGTTACTTGGGTCGACGCCCCACAGCGTTGACGATGTTGCCGCGATTATGATCGGCACAACACATTTCACGAATGCGTTCGTTCAGGGCAAGGGGTTGGCGAAAGTGTTTGCGTTGCGCCTCGGCGCACCGGCGACAACAAGCATTCCGCCATTCTCATCCTGGCCTGCGCTCGCGCGGACGGCAGTCGACGGCGGATGGCAAATCGTTGCGGGCGGCTATCAATTTGACGGCAGGCCTATTGCGCCTCTGGACGAAATGGCGGTCGCGGCCTCAACGAAGCGCGCGAAAGAGAGCGGCGTTTCGCAAATTGCCGTTGCTGGCGTATTCAGCCAGCTAAACGCCGATCAGGAGAAAAGAGCTGCAGAGATTATAAACGATTCTGCACCTGATATCGAGATATCTTTGTCATCAGAAGTCGGGCGCGTTGGCTTACTTGAACGCGAGAACGCCGCTGTCATGAACGCCAGCCTGCGCCCGCTCGCTGCAAATGTCGTTGATGCTTTCGGCGTGGCGTTGAAACAGATTGGCGTCACATCGCCATACTTTATTAGTCAGAATGACGGATCGCTGATGCAGGCCAGCCAATTGCGGCAATATCCTGTTCTGACATTCGCGGCTGGTCCGACGAATAGTTTGCGCGGCGCCGCCTGGCTAACGGGTGTAAAGGACGCCTTGGTTGTTGATATTGGCGGCACAACGACCGACATTGGCGTGCTGGTGAACGGCTTTCCCCGTCAATCGAGTATGCATGTCGATATCGGAGGAGTGCGGACAAATTTTCGGATTCCGGACATTCTCTCAATCGGCTTAGGCGGCGGCAGTCTGGTCGAGCGCTCGGACGCCGGAGTTCGCGTCGGCCCACAATCTGTCGGCTTTAAACTCGCTACGGAAGCTCGTATTTTTGGCGGCGGCACGCTAACGGCGAGCGACATTGCGGTTGCTTCGGGAAAAGCGGCATTTGGCGATCCTTGCCTCGTAAAAAGCGTCGATCGCATGCTCGTCGATGATGCGCTATCGGAGATGCAGCGACTCGTCGAAACCGGTATCGATCGCATGAAAACGAGTGCGGCGCATGTTCCACTTGTGCTGGTAGGCGGTGGTTCGATACTGATTGGCGAAGAACTAGACGGTATTTCCAATGTATTTAAACCTGAATTCGCAGGCGTCGCGAACGCGATAGGCGCGGCGATCGGTCAGGTCAGCGGCGCGGTAGACCGAATTTATCACATTGCTGATGGCGAGCGGCAATCCGCCCTTGATGACGCGGCAAAGCGTGCTGAGGACATGGCGCTGAAAGCCGGCGCGGCGCCGGGCACGATTGAAATCATTGAATCAGAAGCCTCGCCCTTGCAATACCTGCCGGGCGGCGCAACTCGCGTCGTTTGCCGTGTGGTTGGCGATCTCGCATTGGAGCGAATCCGCGATGCTGCGTGAAATCAAAATTGACGATATCGAGTATCTCGCTGCGGGTTCGGCATTTTTGGGAACCGGCGGCGGCGGTGACCCGTATCTAGGATCAATTCTTTGCCGTGAAGCGATATCAAAATACGGCCCCGTACCGCTTCTTTCCGTTGAAGAGCTGTCGGATAGCGACGCCGTATTCGTGGCGGCGGCCATGGGCGCGCCGACGGTACTGATCGAAAAGTTGTTTTCACTTGAAGATCAAGACTGTGCCGTGCGCGCACTGGAAAGGCACACGGGGCGGGAAGCCAGCGCAATTATCTCAGCCGAGATTGGCGGTTGTAACTCCATGATGCCGGTCGCGTATGCGGCGATGCGAGGGCTTCCGCTTGTCGATGGCGACGGTATGGGCCGCGCTTTTCCTGCCTTGCAGATGACGAGTTTCAATATCGCCGGGGTTGATTGCGCGCCGCTTACGCTTGCCGATGAACATGGCAATTGTGTCCTGATTGAAGCGCAATCCGGTTTGCGTGCGGAAGAGCTTGCGCGGCCATTGGCGGCGGAGATGGGGGCCGGCGTTTCGATATCGTGTTACGCCATGACCGGCAAAGAAGCGCGCCGCGCTGTCGTTCCCAACACCCTGTCCGGCGCAATTGCGATCGGTGAGGCGGTAGCGCGCAATAACGGAGCATCGCCTGTTGACCGCCTTTTAAGCGTTCTGCGTGCGCACCGCTATTACCGCGAGGCGAACCTCATCTTCGCTGGAAAGATTGTCGACCTGGAACGCAATACACGACAAGGATGGGTTTTCGGAAAGTGTGAGATAGCCGCCCTTGACGGAGGAGCTCGCGCCGACGTCGCATTTCAGAATGAAAATTTGTCCGTCTACGTCGACGGGGCGCTGAAGTGCGTTGTCCCCGACTTGATTACGTTGGTTGATCTTGAAACAGCTGAAGCCATTCCGACGGAACGACTGGCGTATGGACAACGCGTCGGCGTTATCGGCTGCAGCGCGCCGCCGCAAATACGAAATGAAGACGCGCTCAAAACAGTCGGTCCGCAATGCTTCGGGTTGGATATTTCGTTCACGCCTATCGAAAATCTAATGAGGGACGTTGAGTAATGGCGGTCTACCAGCACGACAAGTCGGCACGGCGCGCAGCAATCCCAAGGTCGCTCGCGGTTAAATCTTTGTTCATCACAATAGTCGGGAGGGTAAAATGAAATCGAAGCAAATGAAATTGAGATTGTTACAAGGTTTATGTGTTAGTGCATTAACCGCTGGTGTGTTTGCAACGCCGGGTTTTGCGCAGAACGTCGAAGAGGTAGATGATGTCATCACTGTGACGGCGCAGTTTCGCGAGCAATCGCTTCAGGAAGTGCCTAGCGCTGTCACTGCATTTACCGCGCAAGACATAGAAGACGCGGGTATTCGCTCGACAGAGGACTTCATCGCTTTAACGCCAAACCTCACTTTCGACGACTCATTCACATATCGAAACAGCTTCGTCGTTATCCGCGGCGTGACGCAGATTAACAACGCGGACTCGCCGGTTGCAATCATTGTTGACGGCGTTCCTCAAAATAACCAGAAGCAATTCAAGATGCCGCTCTTCGATGTGCAGCAGATCGAAGTGCTGAAAGGACCGCAAGGATCGCTCTATGGCCGGAACGCGATTGGCGGCGCGATTAATATCGTCACTAAGCAGCCGACAAACGAGTTTGAGGGATTTTTATCCGGCGGGATCGAAAACGGCATCGGCTATCGCGCCGAGGCCGGTATCAGCGGGCCAATCATCGAAGATAAGGTGCTGTTCCGCCTTTCAGGATCATTCTATGGCAATGACGGCATAATCGAGAACGTGTTTGTTGGCGACGATGTGGACGATGTGGATCATGACGTAACCGTTCGCGGTAAACTGGCGATTATTCCATCCGATCAGTTTTCATTGGACCTGCGCGCTTCGTATAATGATTTCGAGGCGGGCTCCAGCTACGACACAATTGTCAACAGCCTGCTCAACCCTGCTTTTCGTTCGGGAAACGATGCGAACGATGTTTTCGCGCCGACGTCGAATTTTGCTGGTTTCACCTTCGGGGATATTCTTGAGCTCTCCGGCAAGGCCGACCTCGATATCGGGTTTGCGACCGCAACATATATCCTCGGCTATACAGATTTAAACGAGGATTATCGGGCGGATCTGGATTTTTCCAATCCGACGCAAGGGACATTCGGCCCGTTCGGCGAACTCGGTCAGGGCCAAAACCTCGACGTTTCGCTTTTCAGCCATGAGTTGCGCTTTGTATCGCGCGACGACCAACCTTTTCGTTGGATACTCGGCGCGTATTATCTTGATACGGAACGGGATCTACTGACACGCGGCTTTCTGGATCTTGATGGATCGCCAGAGCAGTTTGACACCGGCGTCATTATTCTTGAACGCAATGAGGCGAACGACAACACTGCCTGGGCTATTTTCGGTCAAGCCGAATTGGACATTACAGATCGGCTGACACTTCAGCTTGGCGCCCGCTACGATGAGGACGAGCGCAACCAGCTCATTCCCGGTGTCGCCGGATCTGAGCGGAGTCTTTCATTCGACTCTTTTCAGCCGAAAGCGACTTTGAGTTACGACGTCACCGACGACGCCATGGCGTATTTTACATATAGCGAAGGGTTCCGGTCCGGCGGGTTCAATGCGCCCGGGGTTGTGCTGGAAAGCTTTGATGATGAAGAACTCACGAATTATGAGTTGGGTCTGAAAACGAAGTTTCTTGACGGGCGCGCTACGCTGAATCTGGCGGGTTTTCTTTCCGAAAGCGAAGGATTTCAGTTTTTCTTTGTTGATGTCAGCACAATATCGCAGATCATTTCCGACCTCGACGAAGTCGACCTTCGCGGCTTCGATGTAGATTTTCAACTTGCGGCGTCGGAAAGCGTAACGTTGAACGCCGGCATCGGTTTCACCGACTCCGAAATTCAGGCGATTGGAAACCCGGCGCTGGAGGCGTTTCTGTCATCATCTGGCGTCGATACCAGCCTCGTCGTTGGCAGCCGATCGCCGAAGACCACCGACTGGACGATCAATCTAGGTGGACAAGTGGTGCGGCCTGTTGGAAACGGCTTAAACGTCATTTTTCGCGCCGACTACGAATATCAGGGCGATCGGTATTGGCAGATCGACAATGTTGACGTGCGGGAGCCGATTCACTTGCTGGGTATGCGTGCGTCGATTGAAGGGGAAAGATGGGCCGCGTCGATTTGGACGCGCAACCTTTTCGATGAAGAGTACTACGCTGACTTCAATCCGTCGGAATACGCCGGCGCGCCATTCGATCTTGGTTTTCAGGCGAGGCCGCGAACTTATGGCGTCGATCTGAGATTTAAGTTCTAAGAAAATGCCCTCCCAGACCTTTGACGCGCCGGCCCGGGTCGGCGCGTCCTTTTTTATAGTTCAAAGTATAGGGAAACGCACTCAATCCTAATTGCATATGGAGCGAGAGACAGCCTAGGTGATCGCCCCGTTGGAGTTCGTGATCGCCAAGTCAATGTTGTGTTTCTAAATTGCAGGGTAGAGCCTACATTCAAACACCTAACGACTCGTCTCTGAGGCCCAATCGTAATCTTCGGAGAACCGCTCGCTCAAATACTCTATAAACAGACGCACATGCGGCGGAACAAACCGTTGATAGGGGTGAACGGCGTATAGCGTAGACACTGACGGATGAGGCGAAAAGTCAGGCAGGAGTTCGACTAGTTCTTCACTGGCTATGGAGGGCGCGACAATCCAATCGGGAGCGAGCAATAATCCTCGTCCATTCCGTGCGGCGCTATTTAACATATTTCCGCTATTAGCGATGAATTTGCCCGACGCACGCACATCTTGGATCTTCCCTCCATCAGAAAATAGCCAAATCTTGGTATTTTGCGTTCTGCTCAATATCAAACAATCATGGTTTTCTATGTCTCGCGGGTGATTAAGGTCCGGCGCATTTTTTAAATACTCCTTGCTTGCGCACAGCCTGCGTCTGACGTCAGCAATTTTCCGGGCGCGTAATGTCGAGTCGCGGAGGGCGCCTGCTCTGATCACCAGGTCGAACCCTTCTGCGATGAGATCGACACTGCGATCTGAAGATACCAGATTGAAACTCACATCAGGCCAACGCGCTTGAAATAATGACGCGGCAACGACGATGTGCTGTTCCAGGCTTGCGGGCATGCTGACGCGCATAAGGCCTGCAGGCTGGTTCTCTAGTTGCGCCGCGGTAATGCGCGCCTCTTCCAGATCCAGTAAAATGTCCTTCGTACGCTGATGAAATACACGGCCAACTTCTGTGAGGCTGAGTTTGCGCGTTGTCCTGTGCAGCAACGTTGCGCCAACCCATGCCTCTAATTCACCGATACGGCGAGAAACTGACGACGTTGACAGGTTTGACTGGCGTCCCGCTTCCGAAAATGACCCCGCCTCAACAATCTTATTGAAGAGAGCGATCGCGCCAAGATAATCCATTGGCGGATTTTACCCCTCTGATTTTATTGTTGCAAATTCTGCAAAAATATTTTGCCGAATTTACCAATTATCTCAACGGAAAAAGCCGTCCATATCAGGGTTCGTTCACGACTATCCCAATCGATTTTTGCGGAAAGGAGCCCGATAAAATGAGCCAAGCTATTGAAAATAAACCGCTTACCGCCATCGTCACAGGTGGCTCCACAGGTATTGGATACGCCGTCGCCGAGCGTTTCCTCAAAGACGGCATAAACGTCGTTTTAGGCGCGCGGACGGAGGCGGATCTCGTCAATGCAGCGGGCCAGTTGAAAGATCTGGGGCATGTCTCCTGGGTCGCCGGCGACGTTTCCGATCGGCGCACCGGCCGCGCTCTAGTCGCCAAAGCTGTCGATGCGTTCGGCGGCGTCGACATTCTCGTCAACAACGCCGGGGTCTTTAATCCGAAGCCCTTCCTCGAAACGGAGGAAGGCGATCTCGATCGATTCTTCTCGATCAATTTCAAGGGAAGCTATTTCGCTGCCCAGGCCGCCGTTCCCGAAATGAAGAAACGCGGCGGCGGCGCTATCATCAATGTCGGCACTGTTCTGGTTGAACACGCAATTGCGGGATTCCCCGCGTCTGCGGCCGTCGCCAGCAAAGCCGCCCTTCATAGTCTGACATACCAGCTCGCCGCAGAGCTCGGCAAAGACAACATTCGCGTTTCAACGATTTCGGCAGGGATCATTGAATCGCCATTACAGGGCAAGATGGGCATAGGCGATGTAAACAGTCTCGCTGGATTGCATTTGCTCAATCGCGTCGGGTCCCCAAACGAAATGGCCGATGCTGTCGCAATGCTGGCCCGCAACGAGTTTATCACTGGAACAACGTTGCGTGTCGATGGCGGCCACGCCGCGGGTCACGCATTCGGATAATCCGGCACAATCTTTATCAACGCAATCTTCAAGGAAAAAACCATGCCTTATGTAAACATCAAAGTGACCGACGAAGGCGTCACAAATACACAACGGCGCGAGCTGATTTCAAAGACAACAACACTACTCAAGGATGTACTTGGAAAAGACCCCAAGACGACTTTTGTCGTTATTGATGAAGTGCCAACGGACAGCTGGGGCGTTGCCGGAGAGCAGGTCACAGACATCCGCGCCCGCGACACGCGGTAATCGTAGAGGCGAGGCCAAAACTGTGCGTTCGCCTTAATAGCTTCGATCGCGGTTGGACCAGGCCTCTAATCAACAAACACCTTTCGAAGGATCATCACAATGACAAACCTGCAAGCACAATTTGAAGAGGACTATCAATTCATTCACGCGCTTTTGCGCGATTACTTCGACGGCCTCTATGAAGGCGATGTCGAAAAACTGCGCGGCCTCTTTCACAAAGACGCGTGGCTGAAAGCGAATGGTTATAGAAAAACCCGAGATGAATGGCTTCAGGCCGTGGCCGCAAGGCCGATCCCCAAAGACGAGGGGACGGCATACGACTTTCACGTCATGTCTCCAGAAATCGTTGGCGATCAGGCAATGGCGAAAGTGAATGTACCGTTGCCAGCAGCTCATTTCATCGATTTCCTTGGACTTTTAAAGGAAGGCGGTCATTGGAAAATCGTCAACAAGATGTTCACGACGATTTAACCTCCCGGCGAGATTTCGGTTTGCGAAAAAAAGCGTTCTGTCAGGTAGAAACGTTATGTAAAAATTTGTCCCATTTGTGGGGCGCCGCGGGACGTCGCGGTGAAATGCTATGCATAACAATTCGCCACAAACGGCGCTGGCGGAGACGAAGTCCGCCAGCGGACGATTTTTTACCGTCCAGCCTGATCCGATAGGTTCATATTTTTCAATGACCTATTGAAACTGTCCGCTCAATGAATATCGATGATGTCCATGACAATCCTACAACTTTTGTGGGATAAAATGTGGGACGCCATCGATGTCAAAGCCAAGCCGCCATCCGCACAATGCGCTAACCGTTGCGAGCGCAAAGTCGATATCAGCAGCCGGCCGCTATGCGGATGGCAACGGCCTCTATCTCGTCGTTGACGTTAGTGGCGCCAAGCGGTGGATGCTTCGCACTGTAGTACAGGGCAGGCGGCGTGATATCGGGCTCGGCAGTTATCGGACAGTTCCCTTGGCTGACGCCAGAAAGCGCGCTGCCGAGTATCGTGGGATCGCGAGAGACGGCGGAGATCCGCTTGCTAAAAAGCGCGCGCAGAAGACCGGGTCGTTGACCTTTGCTGACGCTGCCCGCCTTGTCCATGCAGAGCGCAAAGCGGCCTGGAAAAACAAAAAGCACTCAGCCCAATGGATCAATACCGTTGAAACATATGCGGTCCCGAAATTGGGGGCGCGGCCGATCAGTCAGATACTTACACCCGACATCCTCGGCGTTCTTTCGCCTATCTGGCTTCAAAAGCCTGAAACCGCCCGCCGATTGAAACAGCGGCTCGCGGCCATCTTCGACTGGGCGAAGACGGCGGGCGCATATCACGGTGAAAACCCGGTCGCTGGCGTAGAGCGCGGCCTGCCAAAACAGCCAGACCGGAAGACCCACCACAAAGCCATGGCGATTGACGACTTGCCGGCGTTTGTCAGACGGCTTCGCGGTGAAAATGAAAACCGTATTGTAGCGCTGGCTTTTGAGTTCTTGATCCTGACGGCCGCGCGAACGAGTGAGGTCATCGAAGCGCGTTGGTCTGAAATCGATATCGAGCAAGCTGTCTGGAAAATACCGGGCGCGCGCATGAAAGCTGGGGCAGAGCATCGCGTCCCGCTTTCCCAACGGTGCCTCGATATACTTTTAGCCGCAAAAGAAGCAGGCCCGTTGTCAGCGTTTGTCTTTCCTGGAACGAATGCAGACCGGCCAATCTCCAATATGGCGTTCCTCATGATGCTCCGCCGATGGGGCGTCGATGTCACCGCTCACGGCTTTCGCTCGACGTTTCGGGATTGGGCGGCAGAACGAACGCACTATCCGAACGAAGTTTGCGAAATGGCGCTAGCTCACACAATCAAGAATAAAGCCGAGGCTGCTTATCGACGTGGTGATTTATTTGCGAAGCGTAGGGAGCTTATTAAGTCAGCGATCTGCGAGTGCCGCCCGGGCGACTTCGACTGGGAGAAAGTATTTGACGGCGCCAAATGGTTGCATATCACCGGCATTACGCCAGCATTGAGTCAATCAGCGGCCGATCTCAGTCTCGAATGCGTGAAACATGCGAAGGCGCATGGCGTTACTGTGTCTTGCGATTTCAATTATCGAGGGAAACTCTGGAAATACGGGAAATCGGCTCCGGAAGTCATGAACGAGCTGGTCAAGTTCGTTGATGTTGGTATCGCGAACGAAGAAGACTGTCAGAAATCATTGGGCGTAACCGTTGATGTCGATGTTGAAAGCGGTGAGCTTGACACAAAGAAGTACGAAGCACTTTCTCAGAAAATGCTAGAACTATATCCAGACATGTCAGTAATCGGCATCACTCTGCGCGAAAGCCATAGCGCAGACCAGAACGGTTGGTCTGCCTGCATGCGCGACAAGAACGGGTTCAAACTTAGCCGCCGCTATCAAATTGCCGACATTATTGACCGCGTCGGTGGCGGGGACAGTTTTGCTTCCGCTTTTATATATGGTCTCAACGCATATGAGGACCGACAGCAGTCGCTTGAATTTGCTGTGGCGGCGAGCTGCCTGAAACACTCAATTCTAGGCGACTTTAATCGCGTCACCGTAAACGAAGTTGAAAAACTAATGTCTGGCGATGGATCGGGAAGGGTGCAACGGTAAAACAAAACAACATTTTTTCAAACTTGAATTCGCGAGGGAAGATATTGAATCTCTCTACGTTGAGCGCGACGCGACCTTGTATTGATTGGGCGACAGATCGAATAGTTTTAGTTGAAGGCTGGGCAGATAACGCCGAAGAGCGAGCAAACGCACTTCGGATGATGCAAGTGATTCTGGATTAACTTCGCAAACGTTAGCCTGTGGAAAAATAATTCCTGTGGGACGAAATGTGCAGTGGGCACTGACCGTGAAACGAAAAAGCGGTTTAACTAAATAGTATAGGGCGCGGTGTGGCGGAGACGAAGGGATTCGAACCCTCGATATCCTTTTGAGATATACTCCCTTAGCAGGGGAAGGCGACCCCTTTATTTATCGTTAATAATCAATAACGTGCGGCGCGCCGCCAGTGCGACTGGCGAGTATTTGGCGAGTTTTAAGCGAGCTGACCAATGGCCGATCTGTCTCAAGCGCTCCAGGATGTCATCAACGAACGGCGTCGTCAGTGTACGGATGAGGGATATACTGCGGAACACGATGACGCTCACGCCGACGGGGAATTGGCGCGCGCGGCCGC